>BNJS01000836.1_pt1:477500-2493341 | contig 2493341 bp, 4454 predicted proteins | sample 8540461 | NCBI WGS metagenome assembly BNJS01 (sample SAMD00202454, study PRJDB9452) | human saliva metagenome | isolation source: human saliva | place: Japan | reverse complement strand
TTAGAACAAGTATCTGAATTAGATAATGTTAGTTATAAAGCCATGATGGGAGAATTTATTATCTATTACAAAGGAAAAAAATTATTGGTGGAATATATGATGATAGATTACTTGTTAAACCTGTGCAGTCTGCGATAAATTATATGCCAAATGCAGTGTATGAGTTGCCGTATGATGGAGCAAAGGAAATGCTATTGATAGATGATGTTGATAATAAAGAGTTTCTAATTGGCTTGTTTGATGCTATGTATGATGATTTGCCTGCACCAAAAACCAAAGAAAAAAGAAATAATAAAAATCCCAGTTTATCTAATTGAATAGAACAATTTTAGGAACAGTAAATCGAAAAAAGGTTTACTGTTTTTTCTTTGCCTAAAAACGGAAAGGAGGACTTATGGAAGAAGAAAAAAGAGTAATAAAAGAATCACAACATAAACAGTTAGTCATGGATATTAGAAAAAAACAAAAATATACTGTAAATCTACATTTCAAGCAAGGTACAGGCGAAACATACAAGGATAAAAATACTAAAGCTAATCAAAGGAGAAACAGATAAGATAAGATAAGATAAGATAAGATAAGATAAGATAAGATAAGATAAGATAAGATAAGATAAGATAAGATAAGATAAGATAAGATAAGATAAGATAAGATAAGATAAGATATAAATTTATCAAAGATAATTTCGTTTATGTCCTTGACAAATCTTCCCAAAAGGGATGGATTATAGGAAAAAACCGCACTTGGAAGATCCAAAGTGCGGTTAGATTTTAAGAGGTTTTTAATTAGCCGTTATAGCGTTTGAACACTAAAGTCGCGTTTGTACCACCGAAACCAAAGCTGTTTGACATGACAGTTTGTAAGCCTGCGTTTTCTTTTGTTTCAGTCACGATATTGCAGCCTTCTGCCGCTTCGTCTAATGTTTCGATATTAATGCTTGGTGCAATGAAGTCATTGTGTAGCATTAATAAGGTATAGATTGCTTCGTGCGCACCGGCAGCACCTAAAGAGTGACCAGTCATTGATTTAGTAGAAGAAATCGCAGGGATTTTGTCACCAAATACATTTTTGATTGCACCTAATTCTTTTACGTCACCAACTGGTGTTGATGTACCGTGTACGTTGATGTAATCAATTGGAGCATCTACCGTTGCCATTGCTTGTTTCATACAACGCTCTGCACCTTCACCACTTGGCGCTACCATGTCGTAACCATCAGAGGTTGCACCATAACCTACAATTTCTGCGTAGATTTTTGCGCCACGTGCTAATGCGTGTTCTAATTCTTCAACCACTACAACAGCGCCACCACCAGCGATAACGAAACCATCACGGTCTGCATCGTAAGCACGAGAAGCTTTTTCTGGGGTATCATTGTATTTAGTTGAAACCGCACCCATTGCATCGAATTCAGTTGCACATTCCCAAGATAATTCTTCCGCACCACCCGCGAAAACCACATCTTGTTTACCTAATTGGATTAATTCAACTGCGTGACCGATACAGTGTGCAGACGTTGCACAAGCAGAGCTAATTGAGTAGTTCACACCACGGATTTTGTAAGGGGTTGCTAAACAAGCTGACACACTTGATGCCATCGTTTTAGTTACCGCATAAGGACCAATCGCTTTCACACCGCGTGGACCACGTACTGCGTCACAAGCCACTAATTGGTTGTGAGCTGAACCAGTACCTGCACCGATTACAAGACCTGTACGGTCATTTGAAACTTGATCTTCTGTTAAACCTGAATCTTCAATCGCTTCACGCATAGAAAGGTATGCATAAGCTGCCGCATCACCCATAAAACGATATACTTTACGATCGATATGCTCGCTTGGATCAAGTTTGATTGTGCCGGCAACATGGCTACGCATTTTCATTTCAATAAACTCAGGCACGACTTCAATACCAGATTTACCTGCTTTTAATGAAGCCAAAACTTCTTCTTTGTTGTTACCGATACTTGAAATAATACCAAAACCAGTAATTACAGCTCTTTTCATTCTTTATTCCTTATGAGTTAGGGGAAATTTAATTCAACTTACAGTTGTTAGCTGAACGCAATTTACTATGAAATGAAAATATTGCAAGCAATAATTCATTTGTTCGACCAGTTAAGTTTTAACCGACTCAAAATTTCCGTGCTATTATAAAAGAATTTGATAAGGCAAAAAAGGGCTAACACATGTTCACCATTCAACATGCAAAAATTCATTTTAACCAAGAGAATACGCCTGTTTCGGATAAATTCGATGACGTGTATTTTTCTAATCAAGATGGTTTAGCAGAAACCCATTATGTGTTTTTAGAAGGTAATCAGTTGTGGGAACGTTGGGTTAATTATCAAGAAGCCCACTTTGTTATTGCTGAAACGGGGTTTGGCACAGGATTAAATTTCTTTGCGGTGACTACGCTATTCCGTGAATTTCGTCAAAAAAATACCCTGATTCGCCTTTAAAACGCCTTTTATTTTTATCTCTTTTGAAAAATACCCTTTGCTACTTGATGCATTACAACAAGCCCATTTAGCTTATCCGCAATTTTCTCATCTTGCTCAGCATTTACAACAGCATTGGCTTAATCCTATTCAAGGTTGCTATCGTTTTCATTTTGATGAAACTTCATTAGATCTTTGGTTTGGTGATGTCGCTGAAAATCTACCGCAGCTGGGCGATTATATGAATAGTAAAATTGATGCCTGGTTTTTAGATGGTTTTGCGCCGAGTAAAAACCCCGACATGTGGAATGAGCAGCTTTATCAGCAAATGTTTCGCTTTACCAAGCCACAAGGCACCTTTGCGACCTTTACTGCGGCAAGTGCGGTGAGAAAAGGCTTAGAAAATGCGGGCTTTAATATTAAGAAACGCAAAGGCTTTGGTAAAAAACGGGAATGTCTTTCCGGTCAAAAAACGCAGGAAAAACCAACCGCACTTTCTGCGCCCTGGTTTCATAGTCAGCCAGCCAATCTAAACAAACAAGATATTGCCATTATTGGTGGTGGAATAGCCTCGCTTTGCACTGCCATTTCATTGGTTAAACGCGGGGCTAAAATCACAATTTATTGCGAAGATGAGCAAACTGCCCTGAATGCATCTGGCAATAAACAAGGGGCTTTTTATCCGCAACTGAGTGATGATAACGAGCGTAATATTCGTTTTTATATTCATGCTTTTGCCTATGGCCATCAATTTCTACAATGGGCAATTCAACAACAAATTGAATTTGAACATGAGTTCTGTGGTGTCGCACTTTGTGCTTACAACAAAACAGAAAGTAAATTAAATAAAATCACTGAGCTGAATTTGCCTTCTGATTTATATCAGTCACTAAACCAAACTGAATTAAGTGAAAAAGTGGGCTTACCGTTACCTTTTGGTGGCGCTTTTATCCCTCAAGGCGCTTGGCTTGCACCTCGTCAGTTAGTTCAACACACTTTTGCCTTTTTAGAAAAACAAGACGTCCAGATTAAAACATTACAAAAAGTAACCGCACTTTCGCAAACAGAAAATGGTTGGCAAATCACTACAGCTGAAAATAAAACTTTCTGCCATGAAGTGGTTGTTTTAGCAAACGGACATAAACTCACTGAGTTTGAGCAAACACAAAAACTCCCACTCTATCCTGTTCGAGGACAAGTGAGCCAAATTCCAACATCCGCAAACTTGCTTAAACTCAAAACTGTGTTGTGCTATGACGGCTACCTGACGCCAGTCGATCAAGCGAAAGCCAGTCATTGTATTGGCGCAAGTCATGTTCGTGATAATGCAACTCGTGAATTTAGCCTAACTGAACAGCAAGAAAATCAACAAAAAATTCAGCAAAATATACCTGAAGAGTGGACAAAAGAAGTGGATACATCGGGTAATCTTGCTCGAATCGGTGTGCGTTGTTCGGTGCGTGATCTTACGCCAATGATGGGCGCTGTTCCTCATTTTTCTGCTCAGCAAACACAATATCAGAATTTGTTTAATTTACGCCGCCGTAAACAGCCAATAGAACAAGCTGAAAACTACCCTAATCTCTATTTAATCGGTGCATTAGGCTCACGAGGATTAACTTCTGCGCCGTTTTTAGGTGAGACACTGGCTTCCTTAATTTATGGCGAGCCCTTACCGATGAGTGAAGATCTGATTCATAACTTAATGCCAAACCGCAGTTGGGTCAGACGCTGGTTGAAAGGTGCAGAGGTGAAATAAAAAAGTGCGGTTAAAATCAACCGCACTTTTTCTTAATACAAGCTTAAACGTTGTAATCGCTGTCTGGCGATTTCTTTGATTTCATCCTTTTTCGCCGTATTCATAATTTCCAAATAAAGCAATTTAGCCAAACCAATATTCACTTGTGTCCCAATCCCTTCTTCATACAAACGAGCCAAACGGAATCGCCCCTCATTGCTACCCGCATTCGCGGCTTTTTGGAACCATTCAAAGGCTTTGGTGAATTCTTTCTGATTGGTATAAATTTCCCCTAATGTAAGCATGGCATCAGGATCTTTTGTCGCACTGGTTTCAAATAATTTAATCGCTTGAGCGGTATCTTGTTTTACATAGTTGTTGCCGTTGAAATACATGACCGCCAAATTATTGATAGCTTTAATACTACCTCGCTCAGCAGCTTCACTAAACCACCAATAAGCCAACTCTTTATTTTCATCCACTCCACGGCCTAAATTATAAAGCATCCCTAAATTGCTTTGAGCTTGTAAATTACCTTCCAAAGCTAAAGGATACATAATTTCAAAAACGGCTTTCCAATCTTGTTTCTCAGCCAGTTTTTGCGCCAGATCCATTTTTTGCTGCTCTGTCATTTGCGCTTTATCGACCAAATCAATAGTTTTCATCGCAAATGCTGAACTGCTTAAGGTAAGCGTAGTGAGGAGTAAAAGTTTGGCTAATGTCTTCATCTTATAATGTCGCTAGTAATAAAATAATCAAAAAAATGGCGGATGTTCCGAATTCTATTAGACCGACTTGCTTAACCGAAAGTTTCTTAGTTGGTAAATAAATGGCACGAATTAACGCCGGCACAAAAGCAAGTGACAAGACATATTGTTGGGTAAAGACGCAACCGAGCACGCAAAGCACATGGAAAATAATAGAGGCTTTGAGATAAAGCGGATTTTTACGTTCACGCATCATTGATTTGACATAAAGCGTCGTGCCAATAAAGAATAAGCTTGGATACAGTGCTACCCACCAGATTTTTTCGTCAAAAGTGCGGTCAGAAAAATAATAGGATCCCATACCTGCAAGGGCAAAAATCGCAATACCTGCTAAATCATTGAGAAGATTACGTTCATCTTTTTTCTTGGTGTAATAGATACTCACCAACACAAAAGGAAACATGGCTGCAATAAAGAAAAGAATTTGCCAGTTATAAAAAATGGCAGGAAGCGCAAATAAAAAAGCTGCGACACCATAGATGATTGTCCACTTTTTATATTCCGCCATATTTTTGCCTTTAAAGAGACTAAGCATTGGGTAACTTAGCAAATACATGCTGAACCAAGCTAAAAGCAAAAAGAAATGCGCCCAAACAGGTGAAGCTAATAACATACCGTAAACAAAAGGCAATAATGCCATCACAATGGCGCCATATTGATTCGAAATCAGGAGTTTCATAGTTTCCTTTAGTTGATAAAAATTCTCAATTATTTTATCTCACAATTTCTTGATTTACAAAGTCTAAAACCACCTTTAGAATGGAATTATCTTCATCAAAAAGGAGCCATTATGTCGATTCAACGCATTCAACCAAGCAAACGCTTTTTCTGAAGTGGTCATTCATAACAATACTGCCTATTTTGCAGGCCAAGTACCGGAAAAAACCGTTAAGCAAAATGCTTACGAGCAAACCAAAGAAGTCCTTTCACTGATCGATAAATTATTGGCAGAAATTGGTTCTGAAAAAAGTAAAATTCTTACCTCGCAAATCTTCCTTGCTGATATGGCGGATTATGCTCAACTCAACCAAGCATGGGATGAATGGGTTGATAGTCAAAATCCACCAAGCCGAGCAACGGTAGAAGCGAAACTTGCAGATTCTGATTGGAAAGTTGAGATCGTAATTATTGCAGCTGTGTAAGCACAGCTTTTTCAAAATGTGATCAACCGCAAAGAAACTTTTTTGTTTTTCCTTTACACTAAACACTGAATTCAAAATAAGGAGTAATGTATGCAATCATGGATACCAGAAATATGGCAAGCCGCTGTGATTGGGCTTGTGGTTGGCGTAATCTTAGGCTATTTATTATTACGTTTAACGAAAGGCTCAGTTAAAAAACAAGTTCAGACAGAAGCTGAGCTAAAAGAAGTGAAAACACAGTTAAGTGATCAACAAGCACAACTTGAAAAACATTTTGCTGAAAGTGCCGAATTATTTAAAACTTTAATTGGTGATTATCAAAAACTGTATCGTCACTATGCAGTTTCATCTGAAACCTTGCTTGGTAATAAACCCGCTAACAAAGGTTTATTCACTCAACAATTGGTGACCGCCTCATCAGAAGGTAAATCTGAAGAGCCGCCTCGTGATTATTCCGAAGGTTCATCTGGTTTATTAAAAACAGATAAAGAAAACCAATAATAATTAACGGTTGAATAATAAAAAAATCAGGGATTAAATACTTAATCCCTGATTTTTTATTAGTGATTACTCAATACTTGAGCCGGTTGTAACTTCGCGGCTCGACTGGCCGGATAAAGACTCGCGAGTAAACTCAATACCAATGCCGCCACGAGAACTAATACAACATCGAACCAATGTAATTCACTTGGTAAGAAATCAACAAAATAAATACCATCTGATAACAGTTTTTTACCGAGTAATGTCTCGATGCCTTGAATAATCGGCGTGAGATTCAGTGCAAGTACGACACCTAACACGATACCAATCAAACACCCTTTCATTCCCGCAAGCAAACCATACCAAATAAAGATCTGCTTAATAAAACCATTATTCGCCCCCAGGGTTCGCATAATCGCAATATCACCTTGCTTATCTTTTACCGCCATAATTAAGGTAGAAACAATATTAAAACATGCTACCCCAATTACAAGCACCATGGCGATATACATCACCGTACGGATAAGTTGAATATCACGATACATATAGCCAAATTTTGCCATCCAGTTTTGAATATAAAGCAGTTGCGGATAATCATTCAGCATCGAATAATCCATTTCTTGTACTTTAAATGGATCATCCACTTTCAATTCAACACCGGTAATTTGATCTTCGCGATACCCCATTAACTCTTGTGCTTGAGGTAATGCCAGCAAGGCATAACTGTGGTCTAATTGACCATCTAAACGTAAAATAGCGGTCACTTGAACACGCTCACGATTAGGCTGAGCCATTTGATCTTCGCCATTCGGTTGAGAGATTAATAATGACACCCAATCGCCAGCTTTAACATCTAACTCTTTGGCAATACCAGAGCCCAGCACCAATCCGCCTTCTTCTGCAAATTTCTGCCAGCCATCACCTTCCACAAACTTACCAAGAGAACTCACTTGATCTTCAGCTTGTTTATCGACCCCTTTTACTTGAACAACTTTGAGTTTATTGCCATTTTCGACTAAGGCAGTGAAACTCACAAAAGGTGAAAGTGCGGTAATTTTTTTGTTCGTTTTTAGACGTTCCGCTAGGTTCTGCCAATGGTTTAATGTGGCTTCATTGTCATGTGGATTTACCGTGATTTCCGTATGTGGCACGACAGCCAAAATACGTGAATTCAATTCACGCTCAAAACCATTCATCGCACTTAATCCCACAATCAATACTGCCACACCAAGGGCAATACCGATAGCAGAGAATTTTGAAATTAACGCCACCAACGGATTCTTTTGCTTACCCCGTTGATAACGCCAACTAATGAAAAAAGGCGTATTCATTATGCACCTTCCTTCAAAATGCCGTCTTGCATGGTTAAGCAACGAGACAGTTTTTGTGCCAATGACATATCATGCGTAACCAATAAAAACGCAATGTTTTGTTCCGCATTCAAGGTTTGAATTAGCTCAAAAATACTTTCTGTAGTTTTATGATCTAAGTTACCAGTTGGTTCATCAGCCAATACAAGAGCGGGATTATTCACCAATGCACGAGCAATCGCAACACGTTGACGTTCACCGCCAGAAAGTGCAGATGGACGATGAGTAATGCGATGACTTAAGCCTACTGCGCCTAATATTTTTTCAGCACGATCTTTTGCTTCTGTTTTATTCTGACGACCAATTAACATCGGCATCATCACATTTTCTAACGCGGTAAAATCCGCCATTAAATGGTGAAATTGATACACAAAACCTAGATTTTGGTTACGTAATTTAGCCAATTCACTTTCAGACGCTTTTTGCAAAGATTGCCCTTTAATAAACACTTCCCCACTACTTGGCTGATCTAAACCGCCCAAGGTGTGTAATAAGGTACTTTTTCCTGAACCAGAACTCCCCACAATCGCCACTAATTCTTGTGGTTTCATAGCAAAGCTTACGCCTTTTAATACTTGGGTTTGGTTCTCGCCTTCTTGGTAAAATTTATTAATATTTTGGCATTCTAATAAGTAGTTATTCATATTTTACTCATAACGTAATGCTTCCGCTGGCTCAGTTTTCGCCGCACGATAAGCGGGATAAATGGTTGATAATAAAGATAATAATAAAGAAAAGACAATCACAATAATGACTTGCAAAGGCTCAATGGATGTTGGCAAGAAAACACCGTTCGGATTGACCGCACTTAAAATTGCCCCAAGGTTTAAGGTGATTAATACACCCAGTACAGCACCAATCAATGTGCCCACTAGCCCCACCAATAAACCTTGATAAATAAAGATCGAACGCACTTGTGATTTAGTGACACCTTGTGTTTGCAAAATAGCGATTTCCCCTTGTTTATCTACCACCATTAAACTTAATGAGGTCACGATATTGGAAATCGCAACAACGATAATTAAGCTAATCAATAAGCCCATCATATTTTTTTCCATACGAACCGCTTGGAAAAACTCCCCTTTTTGGACACGCCAATCGCTGATATGGCTCTCTTTAAAATAGGTTGGCAATTCTGTGATTTGGAAAGGATCATCCAGGAATAAACGATAGCCTTGAGCTTCGCCTGGCTGAATACGCATTAGGCGACCAATATCGGCTAAATTAGCAAAAACTTCATAGCCTGACGCTTCGCCATAATCATAGTAAAGCTCGCTCACCGTAAATAAACGCTGCATCGGGACGCGACCAAATGGGGTGTACTGGCTGTTTTCCGTAATCATTAAACGAACCTTATCACCCACTGCTAAGCCTAATTTTTGCGCTAACTTATCGCCCATAACTAACTTAAACTCACCTTGCGGTAAAAGTTGGTTAAACTGACTAGGATCGATATCTTCTAATAAAGGATCATCTGAAAAAGACTGAATACCAATCACTTGTCCTGCACTCACACCTTTTGCTGTTTGAAACACAACATTCGTCGTATTAATCGGCACGGCTTTTTGCACAAAGTGCGGTGTATTTTCAAGCGGTTTTTCTGCCGAAATAGGCGCTTCTTGGCTAACAATCGCATGCGGAATGCTCGAAAGCACCTGTTGTTTTTGATAGCCTTCTAGTCCATTCATGACAGAAAGCACAATAATCAATGCCATCACACCCAGTACGATGCCAAAGCTTGCCAAATTAGTAACAAGTCGCCCAAAACGATCAGCGCTTTTTGCCCGCCAATATCGCAGGGCGACGTATAAAGAAATAGGTAAATTCATTATTTTTGATTTAATTGTTGAACGAAATCTTCAATATTTTTGCGTCACTTTTTTTCGTTAGCGTGGTTACCGCGCTATCACTCGCCCTAAAGCAATATGAGGTGTGATAATTAAATTCGGCATCGTTTTCGCTAATTCAATCAGAGGATTGTTTTTCTCTGGTGGTTCTTTCACTAACACATCTAATGCGGCACCACCTAAGTGCCCTGATTTTAATGCGTCACAAACTGCTTGCTCATCAATCAATGGACCACGACCAGTATTGATTAAATACGCACCTTTCTTACAAAGTGACAAGGTTTCTTGATTAATTAAATTTTTGGTTGTTTCAGTCAATGCACAATGCAATGTCAGAATATCGGCCTGTTTTAGCACCTCTTCAAAAGGCGTGTAACCTTCGCGGCACTTTGTCGCATTTCGATGTTCAGCATAAAGGACTTTCATGCCTAAAAGCTCGGCTAAACGCCCCACTTCTGTGCCTAAACAGCCTTTTCCAAACACACCTAATGTTGAACCTTTAACATCTGTAATAGGATAATCAAAATAACAGAACTGTTTACTCTCAGTCCATTTTCCAGTGATTTGATCGCGCTGCCAACCTGCTAGACTATGTTTTAACGCAAAAATCATCCCCAACACATGCTCAGGTACAGTCGTGGCAGAATAACCCGTCACATTTTTAACTGCTACACCCAATTCTTTTGCCGCGTCTAAATCCACGTTATTGGTGCCTGTTGCAGTGATAGCAATCAATTTTAATTTAGGTAGTTGTTGCAACACCTCGCGACTTAAAATCACTTTACTGGTGATAATAATATCCGCGTCTTTTGCTCGCTCAATGGTTTGCTCCGCAGAAGTATATTCATACTCTACCCAGTTATGCGGAAAGCTTGGACGAGGAATAGGAATATGTTTCGGAATTGCGGTGCTGTCTAAAAATACGATATTCATTGTTATCTCCTTTTACAGAACAAAAGTGCGGTTAAAAACAACGCTGTTTTCAACCGCACTTCTCTATTAAATAGAGGTATCTAATTCAGGGAAAGATTTCACTAAATCATCAATGGCTTTCATCTGTGAGACAAAAACCTTCTAATGCCGAAAGTGGCAATGCAGAAGGGCCATCACATTTTGCTTGATTTGGATTTGGATGCGCTTCCAAGAATAAGCCTGCAATACCAATTGCTAAACCAGAACGGGCTAATTCAGTCACTTGTTCACGACGACCGCCTGAAGCAGCACCAAACGGATCACGGCATTGTAATGAATGGGTCACGTCAAAAATAACTGGACTACCTTTAGATACTTTTTTCATTACGCCAAAACCTAACATATCCACCACTAAATTATCGTAACCGAAGTTTGAACCACGATCACAAAGGATGATTTTATCGTTACCACATTCTTCAAATTTATCTACGATATTCCCCATTTGACCCGGGCTTAAGAATTGTGGTTTTTTCACGTTAATTACCGCACCCGTTTTTGCCATGGCTTCGACTAAATCAGTTTGACGAGCTAAGAATGCCGGTAACTGAATCACATCCACCACATCAGCAACAGGCTGACATTGATAAATTTCGTGCACATCGGTAATTACTTTCACGCCAAAGGTTTCTTTTATCTCTTGGAAAATTTTTAAACCTTCTTCCATGCCTGGACCACGGTAAGAATGAATTGAAGAACGGTTAGCTTTATCGAAAGATGCCTTAAAAACATAAGGCACACCCAACTTTTCTGTCACTTTCACGTAAGCTTCACAAACTTGCATCGCCATATCGCGACTTTCAAGCACGTTCATTCCGCCGAAAAGTACAAAAGGTTTGTCATTTGCGACATCAATATTGCCAATTTTTACAATTTTATTTTGCATAATATTTCCTTTTTAATGGATGGCATTGGCATCTTTCAATGCTTCGCCTTTCAGTTCTAAAAGTTGAGTTTTTAACAGAGAAGAAGTGGGATCATTTGGACATTGATCCACAAAATATTCCAAATCCTCAATGGCTGAAGGATAAGCGCCCATTTGTGCCAACACTAAGCCACGATCGCGAATATCATAAGGATCTTTTCTTCCCGCTAACAAGAATTGGATATAATTAAAAGCCAAATCGTTTTGTTCTTCACGAATTAAGGCATTTTTAGCAAGCTGACGGAAACGTGCGGTCAGCATCGGAATATCTGCTCGGGCTAAATCCTCAGGTTGAATTTGAGCGCCAAAACCAAAGGCGCCTTCATAGAGTTTTTTCAATTCATCCACTGAAATATATTTTCCGCTCCAAGGATCAATGAACGCCACTTCTCCATCGACTTCTGCACGTAAAATCAGTTGAGTCGGGAAATTTACGGGATAAATCGGCAATTTTAAACTTGCAGCCAAATAAAGGATTAAGGCGCCAAGACTCACCGGCATGCCTTCACGCTCTTCTAAAACATACGGAAGGTACAAATTGCGGGCATAGAAATAATTATCCGCATCGCAATGAAATCCCCAATCACCGTAAAATAGCTGTAATAATTGATGAATTTTAGCTTTATCATCCCATTCTTCTGGAATAGCTTGGCGAGCTCTACGCACTAAGCTACCCACAAGCCCTCTTATACGAGGCTCATCAAGTTGCTCTTTCTCACAAATGCTCAAATAAAAATGAGTCAGTTCAGTATATAAGGCTTTTTGATCGTATTTCATTACTGCTTCCAATATCCCAACGTTACGCGCTCATTGTCGCCATAATCCCGTATGGTTGCAACCCCTTGCCAATGATTTTGCCAGAAAATTGACCGCACTTCTTCACCCTGTTTCCAGCCGTGCTCTAACAATAAATAGCCGTTATCTTTTAAATGTACTGGTGCACACTCAATAAGATGACGTAAATCAGCTAAACCGTTTTCACCTGCCACCAACGCCGAACGAGGCTCAAAACGCACATCACCTTGGAAAAGATGCTCATCGGTTTCATCAATATAAGGCGGATTACTGACGATAATATCAAACTGCCCTTCAACATTTTCAAACCAACGACTCTGCAAAAATTGCACCTTGAGCTGATTTTTTTCTGCATTGGATTGCGCTAATTTGACGACTTCTGGCATTAAATCCACACCAATGACATCCAATTGAATAGCCTTTTTTTGACAAATAGGAGAGAGCTCAGAAGCCAACGCCAACGCAATAGCGCCCGTGCCGGTTCCAAGATCGAGAATACGAAAGTGCAGTGGATTGTCTTCCAGTTTTTCTAACGCAATTTGTAATGTTTTTTCTACGAGAATTTCAGTATCGGGACGAGGAATTAATGTTCCTTCAGATACATTTAAAGGCAAGGACCAGAATTCTTTTTCTCCGATGATATAAGCGATAGGCTCGCCTTTTAAACGACGATCTAAAAGTGCGGTCAATTTTAACCGCACTTTTTCATCAATTTCCGTTTCATCGAAAGCTAAAATTTGCGTTCTCGATTTGCCCGTTGCGTGTTGCAATAGCACTAACGCATCAACTTTGCCATTCTCTGTCGGATTTACCTGATTTAAGGCTTGCGCAGCATCGGCAAGCCATTGTTGATAGGTCATTAATTACTCTCAGATAACGCCGCTAATTGATCTGCCTGATATTCAGTAATAATCGGTTGAATAAGCTCATCAATTTTGCCGTTCATCACTTCATCTAAGCGATAGAGCGTTAAGTTGATACGGTGATCTGTGACACGACCTTGTGGGTAGTTATAAGTACGAATTTTATCGGAACGGTCGCCTGAACCTAATAAGTTACGGCGGGTATCCGCTTGCTCTGCGGCTTGACGCTCTTGCTCCGCTTGAACAATACGTGAAGCCAATACAGACATCGCTTTAGCTTTATTTTTATGTTGTGAACGCTCATCCTGACATTCCACCACAATACCTGTTGGAATGTGGGTAATACGTACCGCAGAGTCTGTGGTATTAACGTGCTGACCACCCGCACCAGATGAACGGTAGGTATCAATACGTAAATCTGCAGGATTGATTTCCGGCATTTCAGATTCAGGCAATTCAGGCATAACCGCAACAGTACAAGCAGAGGTATGAATACGACCTTGGCTTTCCGTTTTTGGTACACGTTGTACACGGTGGCCGCCTGATTCAAATTTTAACTGGCCATACACGCCATCACCGCTTACTTTAACGATCACTTCTTTATAACCGCCCTGCTCGCTTTCATTTGCGCTGAGCATTTCAACACGCCAGCGTTTACTTTCTGCATAACGGCTGTACATACGGAACAAATCACCGGCAAAGATACCCGCTTCATCACCACCTGTACCTGCACGAATTTCTAAATAGCAGTTATATTCATCATTTGGATCTTTCGGTAATAAAAGAATTTGAAGTTGTTGCTCCACGTCTTCAATTTCGGCTTTGGATTCTTCAATTTCCATTTCTGCCATTTCTTTCATTTCAGGATCATCTAACATCAACTCTGCTTCAGCAATGTTAGAATTAAGCTGATTCCAACGATTAAAACATTTCACCACATCTTCAAGTTGTGAATATTCTTTAGAATACGCACGGAATTTATCCTGATCTGAAATCACCGACGCATCGCCTAGCAATGCCTCTAATTCTTCATAACGTTCTTTTAAACTTTCAAGTTTTGCAATAATAGAATCTTTCATATCTTTCTAAAGTTAAATCCAAAAATAAAATCGGCCTATTCTAGCCGATTTTAAGGAAAATTGACAGACGCAAAATCTGCCTAAAAATGACCGCACTTTAGATGCGAGTAACATCAAATTTCGCTAAATCAATTCGATCTTCTGTGCCATAAAATTGAGCCAAGGCATGACGCAAGGTTTCGGCACGTTTTGGTAAGCCTTTTTCTGCATAGGTTTTCACTTGTTCATACACCGCTTGCTTAAATGGTTGTGTATCTCCTGGATTGCCATTCAAATTATCCGCGCTCGCAAAATAACGAAATCCCGCCGCTGTGGCTAAAATCCATTCCAATGCTTGAGGCTTCACTTCAACCTTTTCAAAATCACGCTGACGATCTTCTGAACGGCCATCCGGCTCATACCAATAGCCAAAATCTTCTAATTTACGGCGTTCTTTCCCCGCCACTAACCAATGGGCAATTTCATGTAATGCACTGCTGTAAAAGCCTCTCGCAAAGTAAATCGCATTATAAGGCACCTCATCATTTGCAGGGATGTAAATCGGCTCATCCCCACCTTTAACCAATCGCGTATTATATTCTTCTTCAAAACATTGATTAAAAATCGCAATGATATCCTCAAGTTTGTGTTCCATGCTTTCTCCAAATATTTTTATAAATAACGCCTCTTAAAAGGTTTGAGAATTATCTCATTTTTAATGTTTTTCACAAAATTTCAGTTAAATAAAAAACCCTCTAAATGATCGTTTCAAACGTTTTTTTAAATGATAAAGTGCGGTCACATCTTTATGTGTTTTTAAACCTATCTTTAAGCCCCATCTATTTAATATCCCCCTTGGGCGCATGCCCGAAATACCGTTTGTATTCACGGCTGAATTGGCTAGGTGACTCGTAGCCGACTTGGTAAGCGGTTTCGGTAATGCCTCGCTCTTCTTGTGCGATCAGTCGTCTGGCTTCCATCAGACGTAAGGATTTTTGATATTGCAGCGGTGAAAGGCTGGTTATCTTCTTAAAATAATTATGAAAGCCAGATAATGACATACCACTTAGATTTGCCAAGGTTTCCACAGTGATGGTTTCACTAAAATGTTGTTGCAGATAATAGGTAGCATTGTTCGCCTAGCTGCACTTCACGTTCTCCGCTTAACACGATGCAAATGCTCGGCTCTTGAATAATACCTTCGTAACAAAATGGTTGATCTGAATGGCGAAGAAATAAGCCTTTAATCGATGATGAATAGAGTTCGTTATGTGGAATAACCTTTAATAATCGTTCTATCATTTCAGTTGAGAACATAATTTTGTAGGAATAGGCAAGTAATTTGGATAAATCATATAACACTTAATATTGCCGTTCAATATAATGAACTCACTTTTAACGGCGGTACGCCAAACCATATTAACCAACATTAAATGAGGGAAAAACATTATGAAAAATTTTCTACAAAACATCAGCAACAGCAACCGGCGGACGTGATGGTCGTACCCAAGTGGACGACGGTTCAATCAGCTTTGATTTGGTTTCATTTCAAAATGACGGCACCGGAGCTGATGAAAAACACCAACGCGCCGAGTATGGCAAGCACCGCCGCACCGACGAAAAAAACGGCCGCATGGGGTGGGTGAAAAAAACTTATTCATGGTTTGGCTTAATTCTGCATGAAGATGCTTTCGGATATGGATTTATTGGGACGGACAGGGTTGTATCTTATATTGAAGAAGCAAGCCGAAGGTTTGTCAGATACTCAAATGCCCGTATCATTCATATTATTGATATTATTGTTTGAATTGTATTATTTTTCAATAATAATAAATAACCCTAAACCAATATAAATAACAGCCATTATCCAACGACTAAACTTCTCACAATTTCACCAACACCTGAAATATTAGCCAATCTTTGTGCTGTATATACTAAAACAAAAAAATCAATATTAAAAAAATACAAGAAGAGTAACTAATAAGTCGACAAGATCTAAAGTCACAAAGTAAGGAACAAAAAGTCCAATATTATCTGCACCACAACTAGCAACTGTAACCAAAGCAACAATACCGACTAATTTTGACAACCCTTTTTTTCATCCAATTCTTTTTTTAGCTCTTTTTTTCGCCCTCACAATCGTCGTAAATAGCAACTTTAATACCTAAGTAAATCGGTATTAAAACCTAATAAAACCCAACACCCATTTTTTTCCGGAACATAATTCAAAAACAAAAAGCTAGAAATAAACTAACTAATATTAAAATTACAGAACCTAAATATTGTCCGATATAAATATCTCGATATTCTTTTCTAGTATTTGCTCTAGCAAAAAATATTAACAGTATTACCAACAAATCTACTGCTGTAGCAATATATAAAACAGCAGCAGTAATCACAGTCGAAAACATAAAGCACCTCATAATGAATCCCCTGCCCCCTTGGCACCACGGCTTTTTCAAAAACCGAATCGCGTTCGGATAACAGATTCGTATCTTTCGCTAAAGAGGCAAGCCTGCGGCTTGCTTACCCTCTCCCTAGCCCTCTCCCACGGGGAGAGGGAATTGGGCTGTCGAGCCTGAACATTTTCAGGTTTACCTGACATCTGATTCCCAATTCTACGGCTCTCTGATTTTGAGAAACCTGATCCCCTTTCCCCGTGGGAGAGGGCTAGGGAGAGGGCAACGAACCGCAAGGTTTGTCAGAAATTTAAATTCCTATCACTCATAATAATGAATCCCCTGAAACTCTCTTGCCACCACGGCTTCTTCAAAAGCCGAATCGCGTTCGGACAGCCGCGTAGGCAGGGTAATCACGTTTTGCACGTTCATGCCCTTAGTGGAAAGCAGCATGATTTCATGGCTCAGGCGTGCGGCTTCGAAGCGGTCGTGCGTTACCAGCATACACGCCATGCCCTGCCGCTCGATTTTTTCCACCAGCATGGCGACCAAAATATCGCGCAAATCGCGGTCCAAACCGACGAACGGCTCGTCCAGCAAGGCAAGGTCGCAGCCGCACAGCAGCAGGCGCAAAAATGCTACCCGTTTCGCCATGCCGCCGGACAATTCGGTCGGATATTTGTTCAAATCGCCCGCAGTCAGCCCGACTTTCGCCGCCAGCGCGATGATTTCGCCTTCATCGGGTTTGTCCATAAAAATAGCGATATTCTGCATCGCGGTCAAGTTTTCCAGCAGGCGGTTTTCCTGAAACAGAAAACCCGTTTTGCGGAAAGTATTGCGTATCGTGCCCGATTTCGGCGTTTCCAAGCATTCAAATCCATCCGTTTGGGCGCAACAACAGGCCGCGCAATTTTAGTGGAAGGAATTAATTAAAATTATTTCTTAGAAAAAGGCCGTCTGAAATTTCAGACGGCTTTTTTATAACAAAGTGTGGTCAAATTTTTAGGTGTTTTTGCAAATTCAATTCAAAATTAAAACCGCTTGTTTTTAAAACTTCACTGTTTCACCATCTTCTGGAATTGCTACATTTTCAAGCTTGTTTGCTTGGACAAATTGGCGTAAATCCTTACGGTAAACGGACATATGGTTTACCGCATCCATGTGCACTGTGATAAGTTTTGTATTCGGTAGCATGTTACAAGCATGGGCAACATCTTGTAACCCCATAATAATGCCGTCATTCGGAAAAGCTAATGTACGCGCATCACCGGTGTTCATAATCATTACATCAGGTTTATAACGATTAATGGCTTTGTTTACTTCGGCAGTCCAAATTGTGTCACCAACTAAATAAACAGTTGGATGACCTTTCGCTTGGAATATTACGCCCATCGCCTCATCTAAAATCTCAGCCAATTGTGGCACAGCGTACATTTCCGTTGTGCCGTGAGAACCGCCGGTTTTATTTAAAATAATACCTTCAAACTCCACAGGTTTTTCTAGCGATAAACTGGTTATGTTAGTAAAACCTTGCGCTTTGAGTAAGTCGCCATCCCGTTCATGCTGCACAAAAATTTTGATGGATTTAGGTAAAATTTTTTGTGCGACCTCATCCCAATGATCTTCATGTGTATGAGTCAAAATAATGGCATCAACATCTTTGAAAGTATCTTCTGCTTTCATCGGCAATTCCACAAGTGGATTACGCAAATGGCTATTTAATGTCCCTTCAAAGCCTGCATAACGTCCTTTTTCAGCAAGCATCGGATCAATTAAAAAAGTTTTCCCTGCGTAGTTCAGGCGACCAGTGGCATTGCGGATATGTTGGTAGCTATCAGTGTTTTTAGAGGCAAGCTCTACAGCGAAAGTATTTGCGCTAATAGCCAATGCTGTAGCGCTAATTAAGGTTTTTAAGTTCATTGTTTTTCCTTTTCTATATACGTTATTGAATGAATAAACATATTATAGTGAGAACAAAATTGCGCAAAAATAGATAAAAAATCAATAAACGTAATAATCAGGTCATTTTTGTGCTATGCTCATATCAAAGTAGGAGAAATAAAATGAATAAACCCACAGTTGCTTTGATTGTGTATGAACAAATGATGCCCATTCATTTTGCGATGGCATATTCCGTTTTTTCTATGTCGGATTTAAACGGCAAGCCGTTATTTGACTGTAAAATCGTTAGCGATTCGGACAACCTGACAAACTCGCTATTTCACATACATTTAGATGGTGGTTTAGAATGGTTAGAGAATGCCGATATTGTTGTGATGACTGGATGGCATGATACTCAAGTGATGCCGAGTGAGGCTTTATTAACGGCGTTACGGCAAGCATATCAACGTGGTGCGACAGTAGTGGGTTTATGTTATGGTGCCTATGTGTTAGCGTGCAGTGGTCTACTTAACGGCAAAAAAGCAACCACACATTGGCTAGGATATAGTGATTTTACTAGTCGCTTTCCGCAGGTGAAATGGGATTTAAATCCTATTTATTTGGAACAAGATCGACTGATTACCTCAGCAGGAACGGCAGCTTCCATGGATTGTTGCCTTTCTATTGTTCGTAAATTATATGGTGTAAAAATTGCCAATCATATTGCCCGAATACTGGTTATCCCCCCTCATCGTGAAGGCGGACAAGCACAATTTATCGAACGCCCTATTTCTCGTTCCACACCTAATCATAATATCAATGCGTTGCTTGCTTATTTAAATGAAAATCTGACCGCACTTCATTCGACTGATAGCCTTGCCGAACGTTTGTCAATGAGCCGTAGCACTTTCACCCGACATTTTCGCAAAGCAACCGGAATGTCATTAAATCAATGGTTAATTGAAGCAAGGCTACAACGAGCAAGAGAGCTTTTGGAAAGCACAGATTTATCTATTACTGATATTGCAGAACAAAGTGGATTTCATAGCGATACCGCCTTGCGTCAGCACTTCTTAAAAAAACATAAGATTTCACCGAATCGCTGGCGTAAGCAGTTTCAAATTGAGGATGTTTAGATCTTTTTATTTTAAAGTGCGGTCAAATTTTTAGGTGTTTTTGCAAATTCAAAATTATACCACTTGTTTGATCTAAATGGATAAAAGCTATTTCGGCGGATGCTGCAGGAGCAGACACAATCGCGGTGCATCAGGGGAAGTTGTCGTCTTCGGCATTCTGAAACGTAACGGACGGGTCTATATCGTTGCCGTAGATAATGCCAAGTCCGATGCATTGATGCCTGTTATCAAACAGAAAATCATGCCAGACAGGTAGCCTGAGCAGCTATGACAAGCCGAGCGTCAGCGGTTTTATCCATCACCGCATCAACCATCCCAAAGCGCTTGTAGACCATCAGAACCACATCAACGGCATTAAGAATTTTTGGAATCAGGCAAAACGCGTCTTGCAAAAATACAACGGAATCGATCGCAAATCTTTCCCGCTGTTCTTGAAAGAATGCGAATTTTGGTTTAACTTCGGCACACCGTTTCAACAGCTTAAAATCCTGCGGGATTGGTGTGGAATTTAGAGCTAATCTAGTACAGCCCCTACTTAAATATATAAAGCTGCAATATTTGCTAAATTTGTCTACTTTCGTCTGCTTTTAACATGCGTAAAAACTTCTTTCTAGATAACTTGATAGGAGAATTTATAGCTATTCCCCATTGTAGAAAAAAACTAAAAAAATATTATATAAAATATAAAAATAACTAATTGTATAAATAAAAAAATAAGATTTAGAGTTTTGCAAGATAATTTTTTTCTTATTATTTCCCTTTTTGCTTCTTAAAGTAAAAAAATATTTGTTTTATAAAAAAATAAAAATTGGGACATACATTATAATTAAATCATCTCCATGTATTACCCATAAAAAAATAAAACCATAGCCTTTTAATACTAAATATTTCAGAGAAGCAAAAAAAGATAATATTAAAGTATACAGAATGATAAAGATATTAGAGTATAATATACTACTAGACAGTTTTTTTATAAAAAAATTCATTCTTCAATCCTAGATTATTTAATGTTTTTGTAAGCTTTTTTGGCATCAGAAGTAAAATCTTGGCAATTATTGGACACAACATGATATGTGTTATTCCCATATTTTTTTCCAATAACTACTCCGTCATGTCGATTTGAACTCTTAGGTAAAACCACCCTCATTTCTTCCACTTGATTTACTGCTTTTTTCATTTTCAAATCATCATAATGTTTTCCTGAGCATTTATATTTGGCAATTATTTTAGGGCTGTTTCAGAAAATGGCCCTGTAGTTGTAAATCCAATATTTGTACCATCATCAAAGAAAATATGTTCATGGAAGATGCCCAAATCTAAACCGGTCCAACCTGAAGTTCTAAAATCAAATGGCATACCATTCAATGGTCGCGTACATATGCGCGCAAGGTCTAAAGTAATCTGGACATTTTGCCGCCTCTTTAATCTTCGGTGCTGATGCAGCTTAGGCTTCTTCTCGGTATTTTTATGACAGGGACATCCGACCTGAGGAGGCTAACTTTTGTTATCGCCTGAGGAGGATGTATTTTAGGTCGTCTGAAAGTTTTTCAGACGACCTTTTTGAAAGTTGGGTGTTCAACTTAGTCTATGTTTGCTTACTGACTAATAGGAATACCAAACCACAGTTCATATGAAGCTAAACCAATCCAGTCGATATTTGCATTTTCATCTGAGCGAATAGTTTTTCCGGAGCTATACTCGCCCGTCTTAAATAAAATGGGCTCCAAGAAATATGATTTGAAATTACAGCTCATCTTCAGATTATCAATCTGCATGCACAACTTCCGTATGAACGGGCTTTGAATAAAAGATTTCGTTATAATCTTTTGTATCTTTTTATCGAATGCCGAATACCTGCCGCCCAATAAAGTATTTTCCTTAAGTGCTTTCTCAACCGACTTCCGTGATGTCTCGCTACTGCTCCAGTTTAACTGTATTGCATACAATTTATTTTTATCGATTTGCGCAATGGAATACTTAATGGCATTAATGAGCTGATTCTCAGTCAACCGATGAACCACTCCTTCCGAGTCTGATGCTCGATAATGTCTAAAATTCAGAACATATTTTACAGGCATAATTTCCCAATGGATCACATTGGAAACGGTAATATTATCATCCATTGTAAATTGAATAATCTTCTCACAACCCTCGTTAATAGTGCGGGTACAAGCATTAGCATCGGCAAAAACAATGGCAATAAAACATGTAAAAAGAAATTTTTTAATTAACATGAACATTTCCCCTTAGGTAAAATCCAATAATCCTCACCGTACGTACTTACATATGGATAACTATACTCACTATTGCTATCAGTAACAACAGCGACGTGACTATCTGATAGCACAGATTTATCTATTACTGATATTGCAGAACAAAGTGGATTTCATAGCGATACCGCCTTGCGTCAGCACTTCTTGAAAAAACATAAGTATTCCTCTTTCTCTCCCTATCAAAAAGTTTGATAAGCGTTTGAAATAAAAAAGGTGAGCTAAAATGCTCACCTTCTAAACAAATATTTCTCAATTATCAATTAGCCAAATACTTTTTCCAAGTGTGCTTGGTAGTCTGCTAAGTATTGTTCTACTTGTGGATTTTTAATCACATCGTTACATAAGAATGTCGGCAGACGGGTCAAACCGATGAACTCATTGAGTTTGTGGAAGTGCATGTATAACGCATCCACCCCTTTACCTTCAAAGAAGTCGCCTTCACGAGTGAACGCTTCAATCGGTGCATTCCAAGTAAGTGAAAGCATGTGTTTTTTGCCTTGCAACAAGCCACCTGTGCCGTAGCCTTCGGTTGGATTTACACGATGGCGGCCATCACTGTGGTAAAGCTTGCCGTGTCCGGCGGTTAATACTTCATCTATGTATTTTTTCACTGTCCAAGGCTCGTGCATCCACCAACCTGGCATCTGCCAAATCACGGCATCCATCCACAAGAATTTTTCGATTTCTGCTTCAACATCATAGCCGGCATCAATCACGGTTTCTTTTACATTGTGTCCAAGTGCGGTCAAAACTTCTTTCGCTTTGTTATGAAGCGTATGGTTTAACTCACCATGCGAATGTCCGAAATTTTTACCACCATCTAATAATAAAATGTTCATTTTTTCTCCTTTAGCTGATAATTTACCGATTACTAAGAGCTTTAGTAATGCAACAATTTAACCAATCAATAATCGCCAACTATTAAACGTACTACTCAAATTCGAGAGTTTGATAGAAGTTAAAAGCGCAATAAAAAAGCCTTGAAGTCATTGTTTTCAAGGCTTTAAAGTCTTTCATAGGACTTGATAGGTTTATTTTGTGGTGGAGCTGGCGGGAGTTGAACCCGCGTCCGAAATTACTCTACCTTCAGTACTACACGTTTAGTCTCGTCTTTAATTTCACTTAAGCATGCGGACAGACACGCTAAACTTAAGCTAGTTTGATTCAATTTAGTGCTTCGATCCTCAAACAGCGGCTTCCACACGATCTCGTTTTGATTTGACTCCGCTTTATCCCCGTCTTACGAGCGGAAGCTGGGGAGCGAAGGCTATGAGCAGGTTATTAAGCTGCTAAAGCGTATTGTTCGTCGTTTGCGACTATTTTTTTGCGGTTTATTTACGAGGCCTACCGCACCTCGACGTGCACCTTGGGCTTCGCTAATCCCGTCGAATCCAGAATCAGCCCCAAAATTGTTCGGCAGTTTATCAAAAAATCCAAGAAAGGAAAAGAAGCTATTTATTAACCTAAGAAGTTAGGGTAAAATTTTGCCACTTTTTTATAAGGAATCGAATAATGAAAACATTAAAATCTCTGACCGCACTTTCATTAGGTGCATTATGTTTAGCATTTAACACACAAGTTATTGCAAAAGAAGCAACACCCGCAAAAACAACACAACAAGCGACCAAAGCTGATAACAAAGTTGACCAATATCTTGCTATTAATGTTGGAAAACGTGAAATGGTTGTCGATGAAAAGGGTCAAGCATTAAGCGCCTTTAAGCATAAAATTACTAATGTAGGCAAAAAACCAATTCAAAATATTCAATGGGTTGGTGTGTATGTAAATAATCGCGAAGTTATCTACAGCCAAGATATGCAAATCAATTTGGAAAACCCATTACAACCAGGACAATCCCTAGATATTAATTTGCAGATCCCATTTGTACAGTTATCAGAGAATGCTCGCAAAGCCTTTATGAATCAACAAGAAAAAATTGACGTTTATACGATTGAACGTATTGTAAAATTCTCCGATAAAACTATCCTTTCTGATCGTTAATTCTTTTATCTAGCCCACGCAACGTGGGCCTTTTAATAACTGTATGGTTGAACAGTTATTTTCTTTTCGATATACTAAAAACACGCCTAATTTTGACCGCACTTACAGCATGAATTCCACCCGAAAAATTATTCACATTGATATGGATTGCTTTTATGCCTCTGTTGAAATCCGTGAAAATCCAACACTACAGGGCAAACCTGTTGCGGTGGGTGGTAGTTCTCGGCAACGTGGCGTACTTACCACCTGTAACTACGAAGCGAGAAAATTTGGGCTACACAGTGCGATGCCGACGGCACAAGCTATCAAAAAATGTCCTAATCTGATTTTAGTACCAGTTAATATGCCGCTTTATAAACAGGTATCTGCACAAATTCATCAGATCTTTCAACGTTACACTTCTATCATTGAACCACTTTCCTTAGATGAAGCTTATTTAGATGTCACGGATTGTACACAATGTTCAGGATCCGCCACGTGGATCGCACAAGAAATTCGCCAAACGATTTTTGATGAGTTAAAACTGACCGCCTCAGCTGGCGTGGCGCCGCTTAAATTTCTCGCCAAAATTGCCTCCGATATGAATAAACCGAACGGACAATTTGTGATTCAACCTCATGAAGTTGAACAGTTTGTAAAAACACTGCCATTAAAGAAAATCCCGGGTGTAGGCAAAGTCACCTCTGAGCGTTTATTGAAAATGGGGTTAGAAACTTGCGAAGATGTGCAAAAACTTGATCAATCTATTTTGTTAAATATCTTCGGTAAAATGGGTAAGCGAATTTGGGATTTTAGCCATGGTATTGATGATCGTGAAATTCAAGCACATCGAGAACGAAAATCTATCGGTGTGGAACGCACTTTATCTGAAAATATTCGTCATCTCGAACAAGGCATAGCGTTATTGGATAATCTCTATGCCGAGCTTATTCGCCGTATTGAACGAAGCGCGCCGAATATCCCCTTAACGGCTTTTCGCAAACTTGGGGTGAAATTAAAGTTTGAAGATTTTCAGGTGACTACTTTAGAGAAAACAGGCTTGCCTTTATCACTAAAAAGCTTTCAACAATTACTGGAACAAATTTGGCAACGTAGCCAGGGGAAATCCATTCGTCTCGTGGGGTTACACGTGACGTTACCGGAAGAAAGCCATTTAGAACAAATGAGCTTGTGGTAAAACACAAAAGAAAATGACCGCACTTTTATTCATTCCGTTCAAATTAGAATTGAAAAAACAAAAGTGCGGTCATTTTTTGATGAATTTGTTGAGTTGGTCGATAAGCCGAGTTCTGTCGTGGACAATCATTCCTCTAGGCGACAAATTACTCTGCCGCTCAAGCAACCTACCCGAACTCTGGACGGGCCACCCATTGAGTTCCTATTTGGTCTTGCTACGAGTGGAGTTTACCTTGCTGCACGTTGTTACCAACGGCACGGTGTGCTCTTACCACACCCTTTCACCCTTACCGTTTTCACGGCGGTCTGCTCTCTGTTGCACTGGTCGTCGGCTCACGCCGCCCGGACGTTATCCGGCACTCTGCCCTTTGTAGCTCGGACTTTCCTCTCGTTTACTTGTCCCACTAGGTCGTGCGAACACGGTTAAGGGCTTCAATAAACCAGCGATTGTCTAACCAACTCGCGGCGTAGTATAGGGGTAATTCAAAGGGCGGTCAAATTTTCATTCTTATTTTTAATAACTTCCGTTAGAATAGCCCCATAAAACACGGTTATTTTCAACCGCACTTCTATCATAAGGATTTCCTATGAATTATTTACAAATCGCACGAGAAACGCTTTCTGTTGAAAGCCAAGCGCTCAAACAACTAAGCCAACGCTTGAATGATGAGTTTTCTCAAGTTGTGGATCTTATCCTTGCTTGCGAAGGTCGTTTAGTTATCGGTGGTATTGGTAAATCAGGGCTAATCGGCAAAAAAATGGTGGCGACTTTTGCTTCCACGGGAACCCCAAGTTTCTTCCTTCACCCGACAGAAGCCTTTCATGGCGATTTAGGTATGCTAAAACCGATCGATATTGTGATGCTGATTTCTTATAGCGGTGAAACCGATGATGTAAATAAACTCATACCAAGTTTGAAAAACTTTGGTAATAAAATTATTGCCCTAACCAGCAATAAAAACTCGACACTTGCTCGCCATGCGGATTATGTTTTGGATATTACTGTTGAACGCGAAGTGTGTCCAAATAACCTCGCCCCAACCACTTCTGCATTAGTGACTTTAGCATTAGGTGATGCCCTTGCCGTTTCATTGATTACTGCTCGCCATTTCCAACCGGCTGATTTTGCGAAATTCCATCCGGGTGGCAGCCTTGGTCGTCGTTTGTTATGCAAAGTGAAAGATCAAATGCAAACTCGCCTACCAATTACGACACCAGATACCAGCTTCACTGATTGCTTAAGCATTATGAATGAAGGTCGTATGGGTGTGGCATTAGTCATGGAAAACCAACAACTTAAAGGCATTATTACCGATGGTGATGTGCGCCGAGCATTAACGGCTAACGGTGCTGATACGCTTAATAAAACTGCGAAAGAATTGATGACCTCGTCACCGAAAACGATTCATGAAAATGAATTCTTAGCGAAAGCGGAAGACTTGATGAAAGAGAAGAAAATTCACTCTCTTGTTGTGGTCAATGATGAAAATAATGTTGTGGGCTTAGTGGAGTTCTCAAGCTAATGATTAACGATAAATTAAAGAAAATTAAATTGGTCATCACCGATGTCGATGGCGTATTAACTGATGGTCTACTCCATTACGATGCGAATGGTGAAGCCATTAAAAGTTTCCATGTGCGTGATGGACTTGGTGTCAAAATGCTGATGGATGCAGGTATTCAAGTCGCCGTATTATCGGGCAGAGATTCAGCGATTCTGCGTAAGCGAATTAGTGATCTCGGAATTAAATTGTTCTTTTTAGGTAAGCTTGAAAAAGAAAGTGCTTGTTTGGATCTCATGAAACAAGCTGGTGTTACCGCAGAACAAACTGCCTATATTGGCGATGACAGCGTCGATCTCCCTGCTTTTGCAACCTGTGGCCTTTCTTTTGCTGTAGCGGATTCTGCACCTTATGTGCAAAATGCTGTGGATTATATACTTTCACTTGGCGGCGGGAAGGGTGCATTCCGTGAAATGTCCGATATGATTTTACATGCTCAGGGAAAAGATGAAGTCTATACTTCAGCCAAGGGCTTTTTAAAATCAGTCAAAAATATGGGTCAATAGCACTATTCAAAATACCTAAAAAATAACCGCACTTTGATGATTCAAAAGTGCGGTTATTTCTTTTTATGTTTTATTGATTTGCTGGTAAAGCACCCGAATTCCAAGTTGGTGCTTCAGCTGGTTTCTTCACTTGCAACATAAAACGCTGATTTGCCGTTGCTTGCGGTTGAACGATCGTACCCGACGGGGTTGAGAACGAAATACCCCCTTTCAACAATTGCTGTACACTACCGGTATTAAATTCAGCCCCTTTCCAACCAAGGTTGAAATCATAACCTGATGAAACCCAGAACTCTGAATTTTTACGAACCAAATGTTGATATTTCGGTGTAATCGCAATATGTACCAACACACGATCGCCTAAAGAATTCAATTCAAACTTACGAACGGTTCCCACTTCAACACCGCGATAAAGCACTGGTGATCCTTCCGTTAAATTCATCGCATCACTGGTTTCCAAAATAAATGGCACGCCATTGCTGTATTTATTTCGAGGCTGTGCGGTTTGCGCTAAATTAAACTGTGTTTTTGATGGGCCTTTACCTAATTCAATATCAATGTAAGGCTGTAAAAGGCTATCTAAGTTTTCAATTCCACCCGCTGAGATTTGTGGGGAAATCACTTTAAATACAGAGCCCTCTTTTGCAATCATCCCCATATAACTTGGGTTAATTAATGCTTTTGCGGTGATACGATTTGTTTTTTGATCAAGGGCAATCTGCTCGACTTCCCCAACATTCATACCAAGATAACGCAAGCTCATTCCTTTACTTAAAGCCGTTGCATCATCTGTGAGTAACGTAATCACTTGTCCTGCTGATTTGGCTCTTAGTTCACTCGGATAAAGCGTTTTATTTTTACCTGAACCCGTATTATCAAAGCTAATCGCACCTTTTAATGAACGAGCAACCGGTGAAGCCTGGATACTAATGCCTTTCGGCGTAATATCAATTTGTGCCGCACTTTCAACCCAGAACACACTTTTATCTGTAAGAAGATCTTGATAAGCCGGATAAATATACACATCAATATCAAAGTTATTGGCTTTTGGTCTTACGTTAATAATTTTACCCACTTCAAACTGACGATAAAGCACGACAGAACCTTTGCTAATACTAGGCAAATTAGTGGAATGTAGCACAATACTTGGATTCACTAAGTTACCCGTAATACCCGTTTCTGCACTACTGATATCTTTATAAAGTGGATAGCTTGAATGTGGAGCACCACTTCCTTTTTTAGGTAATACTCTCACCCCACCTTGCAACCATTTTGATGGTGTTGCAGATTCAAAACGTAAGCCATCAATACCAAAACTTACATCGAAATTAGAGGCAGCCACAAATTGAGTATTTTCATGAATAAGATTGCGATATTCTGCCGCAATTGCCGCTTCAAATTTCACACCATCAACATTTAAGTGCTGCTTCACAATTTGACCAATAGCAATATTGTTATAAAACACCGATTGCCCTTCAGTAATACCATAAGTTTCTGGTGCGGTTAAGGTTAAAATCAAAGTATTCGGTGCTTTGAGTAATAACTCATGTTCTCGAATCACATCAAATTGCGTTTTGCTTTCTCCGCTACCCGGAATAATTTCAAAATAATCTCCGCGGAAGAATTTTTTCGGATTAGCCACATCACCCAAATCTAACTTACGATTTTTTAACACAATACGTGTATTCGTTTTTAAGAGGTTGGCTTGGTTTGGATCGATTAATAATGTGCCTTTTAAAATTTCTTCATTACTTTCGTCCGCACTTAAAGATGAAAGAAGACCCACTTGCTCATCACCATAATAAACCGAGGTTTGACCAGCATCTAAACCTGCAGTCACCGGAATAGTCACCTCAACTTCAATACCTCGTTTAGCCGCTTGTAAGTTAGAATAAAGTGTATAGTGGCTATTAGTCACAGCTTGTGGGCTATCTGGCGGTGAATCAAATGATACCGCACCTTGCACCACTGAATTTAAACTATCAATCTCTACATTCACACCTGATGCATTAATGTTAGCGTTGATACCACTGATATTCCAGAAGCGTGAATCTTTCTTCACAAAACGTGCAAAGGCTTTATCAATCACCACATCAATTTCAACTTTATTCTCTTTATTGAAGCGGTAATCATAAATTTTCCCGACTGGCATTTTTTTGAAGTAAACAGAAGCCCCAATTGAAATCGAACCTAAATCATCCGAAATTAAATGAATTAATAAATCGCCAGGATTTACTTGTGCAATAGGCCCTTGTTCTTCCGCAATAAATTCATCTTCTGAATCACCATCACCTGGTTGAAGCGTAATGTAATTTCCTGAAACTAAAGAGTCTAAACCTGAAATCCCCGCGAGCGATACGCTCGGTTGCACAAGCCAAAATTTAGTATTTTCCTTTAACACATCGGTGGCTTCAGAATGAATACTTGCCTCAACTTTCACTTTTTGCATATTGTCAGTAAAGTTAACCTTCTTCACAACACCAATTTGCAAACCTTGATAGCGAATAGGTGTTTTATCTGCAACCAACCCTGCACCATTAGAAAACGTGATCGTAATCATCTTTCCTTGTTCTTGCACAATTTGGAAAAATAAAATCGCACCAATACATAATGCAATAAAAGGTAACAACCAAAACGGTGAGATGCGTTTATTCTTACGTAATAACGCTTCTACATTGTTATATTGCTCATCAATAGATTGAGATTCTGGTTTATTGTTTTCTGTCATAAATTTTCCAAATTAATCGACTATCAAACTGAGAAGTTGAAATCATAGTTAAAAACACTGCTGCACCGAAATAAAATGCAGCAGGGCCTACGGTAAAATTAATAATCTGTCCACGTGTTACTAGAGACATCATCAAAGCTAACACAAAAAGATCCAGCATTGACCAACGTCCCACAAAGTGAACGATATGTAATAGCCGCATTTGCCATTTAATTGAATGTCGCCATTTAAAATGCACGCTTGCCAGTAAATACAACATAATGAGGATTTTGCTTACGGGCACAAAAATACTGGCGAAGAATACCACGAAAGCAACAAAATAGCTGCCCATGCTTATAAATGACATCACCCCCGACATCAAGGTATCTTGTGACAAACTTCCTGTTAAATAAACGCCAGAGATTGGGAGCAAGTTTGCCGGGAAAAGCATGATAATACCCGCCACTAATGTCGCCCAAACACGTTGTAATTTTACACTTTCTGGTATTTCAATAAGCGACGCACAACGTGGGCAAATGGCTCGATGACGGTGATCGTATTCTTGATCTTCTTTTAAAAAAGTGTAATCACAGGCAGTACAAAGTTCTAACGGTTTATCGCTTTTGGTAACCGGTTTCTGATCGGGATAAAAATCATGCCACAAGTCATCTAAATTAATTTTAATGAATAATAACGTGGTTAAAAGTGCAGTAAAAACAAAAGCAATTAAATACACATCTACTTCCAATGTGGCATATTCACGCACTTTAAACATGGTGACACCCAGTGCAACTAAATAGACGTCAAACATAACCCAAGGCTTAATATATCCCACAAATAATAAGACATTACGAGGCTTAATTTTGAGTAATTTAGAAATCTGCAACATAATGACTAAAATTGCAAAAGAGACAGGCATTAAAACAGCACAGATAAAAATCATAAATGCAGTATAGGAATATCCCTCCACTGCCATTTTCCAAATTCCTTTCCAAACAGAAGCATCAATTTTGGTACCTAGTAAATCTAAGCTCAATAAAGGATAGCCTAAAGCAAATGGCATTAAAATTAAGATAGAAAGGGCGATTAATGAACAACGTTTAAGTGACCAACGACTTCCCGATTGCAATTTATGATGGCAACGCGGACATTGCGCGTATTCCCCTTCTTGAGGACGACAAACAGACACCGTTGCATCGCATCCTATGCAACGCACAAGTTTATAAGTAGCATGAGTAAAATTAGGTGTTTTTGTCATTATTTCATCAAAAATTTAAAAAGTGGACTATTTTAGCCTTAATTGAGGGGATTTGTGAAGTCATACATCTGTACTAGAAACGGAATTATTCCGCCCAACCATTGTCAATCCTTATAAAAGTGCGGTAAACTGTGCAAGTTTTTATTTTTATCCTAGGAAAACGCAGAAATGACAGATTCTCAAGTTGAAGCCCAAGCTGAAAATAATGCTGAAGGCGTTCAAAAATTAACTGATACAAAAGCGATTATTGCATATCTTGTGGAAAAATTCCCACTTTGCTTTATTGCAGAAGGTGAAGCAAAACCATTAAAAATTGGTCTTTTCCAAGATCTTGCTGAAGCATTAAAAGATGATGAACATGTCAGTAAAACTCAATTACGTCAGGCTTTACGTCAATACACTTCTAACTGGCGCTATTTACACGGCTGCCGTGAAGGTGCTGAACGTGTGGATTTATACGGCAACCCTGCTGGTGTATTAGATGCAGAACACGTTTCTCATGCGGCGCAACAATTAGCAGAAGCAAAAGCTAAATTTGCAGAAAAACGTAAAGCAGAATTAGCAGCGAAAAAAGCACAACAAAAACGACCTGCTCGTAAACCAAATTCAAATCAAGCAACTCGCAAACCAAAAGCGCCACAAGTAAAACTAAGTGCGGTTGATTTCACAACACTTTCTACGGGTAGCAAAGTGAAAGTGAAAGTGGCTGAACAAGCGAAAAATGCGACCGTATTAAATGTAGAAAAAGATGGCGCACGCGTAGAACTTGAGAATGGTTTAGTGATGACTGTCACCGCAGATCGTTTATTTGCCTAATAATTTATTTCTTATCGGGAAAGGTTAAATGAAATTACATACAACCAAAAGTCTTATTGCGACAGCAATTTTAGGTGCGTTATTTCTTTATTCGTCTGACACATTTGCTGTGCAGCCGAAATTAAAGCAAAGTGATATTACGATTCCTTCGGCAACTGATGCAAATCAGTTGGCAACAAAACGTGCAACGACACGTTTAACCCAATCACATTATCGTAAATTCCAGCTTGATGACGCCTTTTCCGAAAAGATTTTTGATCGTTATATTAAAAGTTTAGATTACAGCCATAACACCTTTTTAAAATCAGATATTGATGATTTACGTGCTAAATATGGTTCTAAATTAGATGATCAACTTAATGAGGGCGATCTTTCAGCTGCATTTGCGATTTACGATCTGATGATGAAACGTCGCTATGAACGTTATGCTTATGCATTATCTTTATTAGATAAAGAACCTGATTTAAAAGGTAATGATCAAATTGAGATCGATCGTGAAAAAGCTGCGTTCCCAGCAACGGAAGAAGAAGCCAATAAGCTTTGGGAAGAACGTGTCAAAAATGATGTAATCAGCCTGAAATTAAAAGATAAAAAATGGCCTGAAATTAAAGAAAAACTGACTAAACGTTACAATTTAGCGATTCGTCGATTAACTCAAACTAAAGCGGATGACATTGTTCAAATTTATATTAATGCTTTTGCTCGAGAAATTGATCCACATACAAGCTACCTTGCGCCACGTACTGCAAAAAGCTTTAATGAAAGCATGAACCTTTCTTTAGAAGGGATTGGTGCTACATTACAATCTGAAGATGACGAAACCAGTATTAAGTCTTTAGTACCAGGTGCGCCGGCTGAACGCAGTAAAAAATTACAAGCAGGCGATAAAATCATTGGTGTGGGCCAAGAAAAAGGCGAAATCGAAGATATTATCGGTTGGCGTTTAGAAGATATCGTTGACAAAATTAAAGGTAAAAAAGGAACAAAAGTTCGTCTTGAAATTGAACCTGCAAAAGGTGGGAAAAGCCGTATTGTCACTTTAGTTCGCGATAAAGTCCGTATTGAAGACCAAGCAGCAAAACTCACTGTTTCTAAAGTAGAAGGGGAAACAGTTGGGGTCATTAAAATTCCAAGTTTCTATATTGGCTTAACTGATGATGTGAAAAAATTATTAGTAGATGCTGAGAAGAAAAAAATTGGCGCTTTAATTGTGGATCTTCGTGAGAATGGCGGCGGTGCATTAACAGAAGCCGTGGCATTAAGCGGTTTATTCATCACTGATGGTCCTGTGGTACAGGTACGTGATGCGTATCAACGTATTCGTGTACACGAAGATGATGACAATGCTCAGCAATATAAAGGGCCATTGCTGGTAATGATTAATCGTTTCAGTGCGTCTGCTTCTGAAATTTTTGCTGCCGCAATGCAAGATTACAATCGTGGTATCATTATTGGGCAAAATACCTTTGGTAAAGGGACCGTACAACAAAGTCGTTCATTAAACTTTGTTTACGATTTAGACCAAACACCACTTGGTGTGTTGCAATATACTATCCAAAAATTCTATCGAATTAATGGTGGTTCAACCCAATTAAAAGGTGTCTCTGCAGATATTAATTTCCCTGAAATTATTGATGCCAAAGAAATTGGGGAAGAAAAAGAAGATAACGCATTACCTTGGGATAAAATTCCAGCAGCGACTTATTCTGAAACCAATAAAGCACGTAAAGATGTTGAAGCATTAAATGAAAAACATCTAGAGCGTATTGCAAAAGATCCTGAATTTATTGCTTTAAATGAAGATCTTAAAATTCGTGATGAACGTCGTGAGCGCAAATTCTTATCATTGAATTTCCAAGAACGCAAAGCAGAAAATGATAAAGATGATGCGAGACGTTTAAAAGATTTAAATGATCGTTTTAAACGTGAAGGTAAAAAAGCATTAAAAGATATTGATGATTTACCAAAAGACTATGAAGCGCCAGATTTCTTCTTAAAAGAAGCGGAAAAAATGGCAGCTGATTTAGTGAAACTCAATGCTAATCAACAAAAAGTGGATGCTGAAATAAAACAAGAAGCGGCAAAAGCAACAAAATAACGATTATTTTGACCGCACTTTAGCAGATAAAAAAACTGAAGTGCGGTTATTTTTATGAATATTTTTAAAGGTATAGTAATGTTAAAAGGAACAATGAAATTAAGCACATTAGTCTTATCATTATCAATGATGACGTCAGGTTGTGCGTTAGCAGACTGGGCAAAAACAGTTGGGCAACCTCAACAAGCCGAAAATAAAGGCGTTGATATGTCTAAATTAAGCCCTGAAGAACGTGAAAAACTTGAAGCGGAAATCAAAGAAGACCAAGCTCGCCTAGCAGCTGAAAAGCAAACCATGCTAGAGATGTCATTAACTCATGAAATTGGCGAACAAAATCTGCAGTTCAAACCAATTTTGGCAAAATTATATGCCGATAATAAATATGACTTAATGTGGAAAGACAAGGCTGCGGAAAAACAATTCCTACGTGAATATGCGGCCATGGTTGCGTCTGGTATTTCTAAACGTTCGGCGCAATCATTAATCAATTTACATAACGCTGAAAAAACTGGCGGCCTCACCTATGATGTATTGTTAAGTGATGCTTTCCTTGATTACTTGTATTACAGCAAGAACGTAAATCAACAAGCACAACGTTGGTTATATGCACCGAATGCTTACAAACCAGAATTACCAAATCAAGAAATGATTGACCAATGGCAAAGTGCGGTTAAAAACAATGCCGTTTCTGGTTTTATAAACGGATTATCTAACCATAATCGTTTATACCGTGAAACCGTACAAGCACTTCCATCAATGATTTCAGCTTCAGGTATTTCTGCAATGGGTAAAAAACTTGCCCTTAATGCACAACGTTTACGCGTCATTCCTGATTTTGAAAATGGAATCTTTGTTAATATTCCAAGCTATCAATTGAAATATTATCGTGATGGTAAAGCAATTTTAGAATCACGCGTTATCGTGGGGAAAAATGAACGTCGTACACCGGTAATGTACAGCCGTTTGAGCAATGTGGTTGTTAATCCACCTTGGAATGCTCCAACACGCTTAATTAACGAAGATATTTTACCGAAATTAAAACGTGACCCAGGTTACGCGGCTGCACACAACTACTCTATTTTAGATAGCAAAGGTAACACTATCGATCCTTACTCGATTAATTGGAGTAGTATTGGAAATAAATTCCCGTACCGTATCCGTCAAGCTGCTGGCGACAGTGCATTAGGTAACTATAAATTTAATATGCCAAGCTCTGATGCGATTTATCTTCACGATACGCCAAATCATAGCTTATTCAGCAAAAAAGACCGTGCATTAAGCTCTGGTTGTGTGCGTGTAGAGAAATCAGATCAACTTGCCTCTATCTTGTTAAAAGAAGCTGGCTGGTCAGAAGATAAAAAACGTAATGCTTTAGCGAGTAAAAAAACGGTATCGGCTAACATTCGTACAAATGACCCTGTATTCTTATATTATGTAACTGCATGGGTAGAAAACGGTCAAACACAAGTTTTACCAGACATTTATAAATACGATGATGCAGCAAGCTTTAGCGACATTGATTGGGCGGTTGTAAAAAAATATCTTTAAAAACGGTTTACACTAGAACTTTTTAATACAAAAATTGTCTAGGGTGAAAGATAGGTAATAAAAAGAGACTATAAAATGGGTAATATTGACAAAAATCGTCGTAAATGGCTTTCGTTAGGCGGCATTGTTTTAGGCGCAAGTATGATGCCAACTTCGGTATTAGCTATGGTCTCTACACCCAAACCTCGCATTCTCAGCTTTTATAATGTCAACACCAATGAACGATTAAGTGGTGAATTCTCTGCAACTACCGGATTTAGTCGTTCACTACTTGGTAAACTTGATTACTTTATGAGAGATCGCCGTACAGACCAAGTGCGTCGTATGGATCCCAATCTCTTCATGAAGTTTTATCATTTACAAAGTGATTTGGGCTTACGTACTACACAAATTGATGTGATTTGTGGCTATCGTAGTGCAGCAACAAATGCTATGCGTCATCGCCAAAGCCGAGGTGTAGCAAGCAATAGCTATCATATTAAAGGCCAAGCTATCGATTTTAGAATCCCCGGTGTGTCTTTAGCAAGATTACGCCAAGCTGCTGAAAATCTAGAGAACGGTGGTGTGGGATATTATCCTTACAGTAATTTTATTCACGTAGATACCGGCCCTGTAAGAACATGGCGTGGTGCATAAAAAACAGTTTAATTTTAGACCGCACTTTAGTGCGGTTTTTTGTTATAAATAATAAGGAAAAAAGATGAATATTGAAATTATTCCAGTTACAGCCTTTCAACAAAATTGTTCACTTATTTGGGATGATGAAAAAAATGCAGCGATTATCGACCCTGGTGGTAATGCTGAAAAGCTTATTCAACGTATTGAGGAATTAGAATTAAGCCTAAAAGCAGTCTTATTAACACATGGCCATCTTGATCATGTGGGGGCAGCTGAAGCAATCCGTGATCATTTTAACATTGAAATCTGGGGCTCACAGGAAGAAGATTGCTTTCTATTTGAAAGTCTACCACAGCAATCTCAACAATTTGGTTTACCTTATATTTCCGCATTTACGCCGGATCGCTGGTTTAATCAAGAAGGCGAAAAAGATTCAAATTGGTACATTTACCTTTGAAATTCTTCATCTTCCTGGTCATACACCTGGTCACATTGGTTTTATTGAACATGAAAAAAATATTGCTTTTACTGGCGATGTACTTTTCCAAAACAGCATTGGGCGTACAGACTTCCCTCGTGGGAATTTCGATACATTAATCTCATCGATCAAAAATAAATTATTTACATTAAATGATGATATGGTTGTTGTTGCAGGACATGGTCCTTACACAACTATTGGACAAGAAAAACGAAGTAACCCGTTTTTGAAGTAAAGATCTGAATTTTAGGTAAAAAAAAGCTCCTAATTTCTTAGGAGCACCAAAAAGGAATTTATGAATAAAATCTCTAAAGTTTAGCTTTATCAAAGGAATCTCGATAAAACGCTAGCGATTATATTGACATATTCTGACAAATGCAAGCTTTTTCTTTACACAGATTTACAATTCTTTACAGTTTGCTATTTTTATAATCACTTCGACGGCTTTTTCCATCCCTTCGAGGGTAACTAATTCATGCTTGCTATGGAAATTATAGCCGCCAGTAAAGATATTTGGGCAAGCCAATCCTTTTTCCGCTAAAAATGCCCCATCCGTTCCTCCGCGTATGGGTTTATGATTTGGGGTAATACCGCAAGCTTTCATTGCTGCATCAGCAAGTTGAATCGCCTGTGGAATATTTTTGACCGTGTCATACATATTTTTATAACTGTCTTCAATCACACATTCCACGGGCTCTTTCAGGCTTTTCTCTCTATTAAATTTTTCTACCAGTTGATAAATAAACGCCTTGCGTTGCTCAAAATTCACTTGGTCAAAATCTCGAATCAGATAATGTAATTCAACTTTCTCAATATCCCCCTTAAAATCATCTAAATGGAAAAAACCTTCTTTTCCTGATGTTTTTTCGGGAACATCATCTTTTGGAAAACCTTGTTGAAACTCACAAGCTAACGTTAGCGCATTCACTAATTTGTTTTTAGCATAACCAGGATGAATGCTCCGACCTTTAAAGATAATTTTTGCCGTCGCGGCATTAAAGTTCTCATACTCTAACTCGCCGACCTCTCCACCATCTATGGTATATGCCCAATCACAAGGAAAATCCTCCAATGGAAAATAATGCATTCCTAAGCCAATTTCTTCATCAGGCGTAAATGCAACCCGAATATTGCAATGTGGTATATTTTCCCGTTGCAAGACAGAAAGTGCGGTCATAATTTCTGCGATTCCGGCCTTATTATCTACACCAAGTAAAGTGGTTCCATCTGTCACAATCAAGGTCCTGCCAATAAGCTGATGTAAAAATGGATAATACACAGGGCTAATAAACTCTTCCCCTAAACCTAATGCAATATCTCCTCCCCGATAATTTTCGATCACTTCAGGTTGAACATTTTTACCGCTGCATTGAGGGGAGGTATCTAGGTGGGAAATAAAACCAATCGTGTGTGTTAAATCAGGATGATTTGAAGGCAAATAAGCAGTCACGACCGCATGCTTAGTCACATTGACATCTTGTAAACCTAGCTCAATCAATTCTTGCTGCAAATGCAAAGCCAACTTCATTTGCCCTGGTGAACTTGGTGAATGTTTTGCAGAAGATTTAGATTGCGTATCAAAAGCGACATACGTTAAAAATCGCTCTAATAATTTATTATTATCTTGTTCTTCCATTTCGAAATTCTCCTTTGTTTTACTGCTAGTCTAATCCTAAAAATCCTTGCAGTTCTTGATATATAACAAGAAAGTGAAGAGTTATAAAATTTTCTGAAAAAAGTGCGGTCAATATTTCAATAAAATTTTTCCTAAAAACACTATTAAATCCTTTTTCATCATTAACAATTCGCTATATCATATCCGTTCAATTTTATGTCGCCCCTGCATCATTTTTGCAGGTTCATTTCTACTCAGTACCGATTAAATTGGTGAAATTAGGGAGAAAACCAAAGCTAGTGGAAAATCTGGTTCAAAAGCCTATTATTGAGCTTCGTTCAATCAAAAAATCCTATGGTTCTAACACAATTATTAATGATTTTAACCTAACCATTAATAATGGTGAATTCGTCACAATTCTTGGCCCATCAGGCTGTGGTAAAACTACAGTATTGCGTTTATTAGCGGGTTTAGAAGAGTTAGATGAAGGTCATATTATTTTGGACGGTGAAGATATTACTAATGTTCCGGCAGAAAAACGCCACATTAACACCGTATTCCAAAGTTATGCGTTATTCCCGCATATGACTATTTTTGATAACGTGGCTTTTGGTTTGCGTATGCAAAAAGTGGCAGAAAGCGAAATTAAACCTCGCGTTCTGGATGCATTGCGTATGGTGCAATTAGAGGAAATGGCCGACCGTAAACCAGCTCAACTTTCTGGTGGTCAGCAACAACGTATCGCGATTGCTCGTGCTGTTGTGAATAAGCCAAAAGTGCTGCTACTTGATGAATCTTTATCTGCGCTGGATTATAAGTTACGTAAACAAATGCAAAACGAACTTAAGCAATTACAGCGTCAACTTGGCATTACCTTTATTTTCGTTACTCACGATCAAGAAGAAGCGATCACCATGTCTGACCGTATCGTCTTATTGCGTAAAGGTAAAATTGCACAAGATGGTTCACCACGCGAAATCTATGAAGATCCAGCTAACCTATTCGTCGCTCGCTTCATTGGTGAAATCAACGTATTTGATGCAACTGTGATTGAACGTAAATCTGACGATGAGCTACTTGCTAATGTAGAGGGTCGTGTATGTGATATTCACACCAGTATTTCTGCTGAAAAAGGTCAAAAACTACAAGTATTATTACGTCCTGAAGATATTGTGATTGAAGAGCTTGATGAAAATGAGCACTCAAATGCAATTATTGGTCGCATTGTGGATCGTACCTATAAAGGGATGACACTTGAATCTACAGTAGAATTTGATCATAACGGTAAACGCGTATTAGTGAGCGAATTCTTCAACGAAGATGACCCACATATGGATCACAGTGTTGGTCAACGTGTAGGTATTACATGGCACGAAGGTTGGGAGGTTGTACTCAACGATGAAGATAATCAATAATAAATTCCAGAAAATTACTGTTGCAATTATCTTCAGTTGGTTAATCTTCTTTGTGCTAATTCCAAACTTATTGGTTTTTAACCGTAAGTTTTTTTAACCCGAGATGGTAGTGACTTTTATGCTTTGCCATTTACTTTAGATAACTACACTAACCTGTTTAATCCACTTTATGCTCAGGTTGTGTGGAATTCATTGTATATGTCTGGCATCGCGACGATTATTTGTTTACTTATTGGCTATCCATTTGCCTTTATGGTCAGCAAAATTAATCCAAAATATCGTCCATTTTTGTTATTCCTCGTGGTATTGCCATTCTGGACAAACTCACTTATTCGTATCTATGGAATGAAAGTATTCCTTGGTGTGAAAGGTGTGTTAAATACCATGTTAATAGATATGGGCATTTTGAGTGAGCCTATTCGTATTTTAAATACCGAAGTAGCTGTAATCATTGGTTTAGTGTATCTCCTTTTACCATTTATGATTCTACCGCTCTACTCTGCTATTGAAAAATTAGACGGACGTTTGTTAGAAGCAGCAAGAGACTTAGGTGCTAATGCGGTTCAACGTTTCTTCCGTGTTATTTTGCCATTAACCATGCCGGGTATTGTTGCAGGTTGTTTATTAGTATTACTACCAGCAATGGGAATGTTCTACGTAGCAGACTTACTTGGTGGTGCGAAAGTATTACTAGTTGGTAACGTAATTAAGAGTGAGTTCTTAATTTCTCGTAACTGGCCATTCGGTTCGGCGATCAGTATCGGTTTAACCATCTTAATGGCATTGTTGATTTTCGTTTACTATCGTGCAAATAAATTATTGAATAAGAAAGTGGAGTTAGAATAATGAGTCGTTTACTACGTAATATTTTTATGTTTGTGGTATACGCTTATTTGTATATCCCAATTATTATCTTGGTGACTAACTCCTTTAACGAAGACCGTTATGGTTTAAGTTGGAAAGGCTTTAGCTGGAACTGGTATGAACGTTTATTTAATAACGATACCTTAATCCAAGCTGCATTCCACTCTGTCACGATTGCTTTCTTTGCTGCAACCTTAGCAACTATTGTGGGTGGTTTAACCGCGATTGCACTTTATCGCTATCGTTTCCGTGGTAAACAAGCGGTAAGTGGTATGTTATTTATCGTCATGATGTCACCAGATATCGTAATGGCGGTTTCTCTACTTGCCTTATTCATGGTTGTAGGGATTTCGCTTGGTTTCTGGTCATTATTATTGGCGCACGTAACGTTCTGTTTACCTTATGTTACCGTAACGATTTTCTCTCGCTTAAATGGCTTTGACGCCAGAATGCTTGAAGCGGCGAAAGATTTAGGTGCGAGCGAAGTCACTATTTTGCGTAAAATTATCCTACCACTTGCTTTACCTGCAGTGGTATCTGGTTGGTTATTAAGCTTTACTATTTCATTAGATGATGTTGTTGTATCCTCTTTCGTAAGTGGTGTAAGCTATGAAATCCTACCATTGCGTATCTTCTCTCTTGTAAAAACAGGGGTAACCCCAGAAGTGAACGCATTAGCAACGATTATGATCGTGCTTTCATTAGGATTAGTCATTTTAAGTCAATTAATTACACGCAAAAATAATCATTAAACATTGATATAAAAAGGTTTCACAAATCTTTAAGATCAAATAAAATACGCCTTGACGCACAATCAAGGCGTTTTTTTATACCTGCATAAATGCAGGTGGTTTTTAACCCCCTCTTTTACGGAGAACAAAGAAAAATGAAAAAATTTGCAGGTTTGCTTACTGCCGGTTTAGTTGCCGCTACATTAACTGCTTGTAACGACAAAGAAGCCAAGTCTGATGCAACAAAAGCACAGGCTCCAGCAAATGATACTGTGTACTTATATACTTGGACTGAATATGTACCAGATGGTCTTTTAGATGACTTCACAAAAGAAACTGGTATCAAAGTTATCGTAGCAAGTCTTGAATCTAATGAGACGATGTATGCCAAAATGAAAACCCAAGGTGATGCAGGCGGTTATGATGTTATTGCACCATCTAACTACTTCGTATCTAAAATGGCACGCGAAGGTATGCTACAAGAATTAGATCACAGTAAATTACCTGTTATCAAAGAATTAGACCCTGATTGGCTCAATAAACCTTATGACAAAGGCAATAAATACTCACTTCCTCAGTTGTTAGGTGCGCCAGGTATTGCATTTAATACCAATACCTATAAAGGTTCTGACTTCACTTCTTGGGGTGATTTCTGGAAACCTGAATATGCAAATAAAATCCAATTATTGGATGATGCACGTGAAGTATTCAACATTGCGTTATTAAAAATTGGTCAAGATCCAAACACCAAAGATCCAGCAATTATCAAGCAAGCTTATGAAGAGTTATTGAAATTACGTCCAAACGTACTTTCTTTCAATTCTGATAACCCTGCAAACTCTTTCATCTCTGGTGAAGTAGAATTAGGTCAGTTATGGAATGGTTCTGTACGTATCGCGAAAAAAGAACAAGCGCCATTAAATATGGTGTTCCCAAAAGAAGGTCCTGTTCTTTGGGTTGATACTTTAGCGATTCCTAAAACTTCTAAAAACCCAGATGGTGCACACAAGTTAATTAACTACTTATTAGGTGCAAAAGCAGCGGAAAAATTGACTTTAGCGATCGGTTACCCAACCGCTAACCTAGAAGCGAAAAAAGTACTTCCAAAAGAAATCACTGAAGATCCATCTATCTATCCACCAGCAGAAATCCTTCAAAAAAGCTACTGGCAAGATGATGTAGGTGATGCGATTCAATATTATGAACAGTATTACCAAGAGTTAAAAGCAGCAAAATAATGCGCTTTTAAGTAATAATCAAAAGAGCGGTCAAATTGACCGCTCTTTTTTACATTTAATGTGTAGAAAAACTATTTATAGCGTTTTTTTGATGCGTTTTTATCTTGTTCATGTAAACGTTCAAGCTTTTCTTTAATTTGAATTTCCATCCCTCGATTAGTTGGGAAATAATACTGGGTATCTTTCAGTTCCGGTGGAAAGTAATTTTCTCCTGCAGCATAAGCATTTGGCTCATCATGTGCATAGCGATATTCAGCGCCATAGCCTAATTCTTTCATTAAAGCCGTTGGCGCATTACGTAAATGAGGTGGCACATCAAAATCAGGAAACGCTTTCGCATGCTGTTTGGCAGCATTAAATGCTTTATAAACCGCATTACTCTTCGGTGCTACAGCTAGATAAATAATAGCTTGAGCAATGGCTCGCTCTCCTTCATAAGCCCCCACTCTCGTAAAACAGTCCCAAGCTGCGAGAGCCACTTGCATTGCGCGAGGATCAGCATTGCCTACATCTTCTGAGGCAATCGCTAATAAACGTCTTGCAACATAAAGAGGATCGCCCCCTGCAGTGATAATTCGTGCATACCAGTAAAGCGCAGCATCTGCTGCGGAGCCTCGAATAGATTTATGTAAAGCAGAAATCAAATCATAAAAGCGATCACCTTGTTTATCAAAACGAGCTTGTCTCTCACCTAATACTTCTTTCAACAAAGTGCGGTCTAATTTTTTACCGTTTTCAGTTTCAGAAGCCATATCAACCATCAGTTCAAGACAATTTAAAGCCAGGCGAGCATCACCATTCACATATTCAGCTAATACATGTAGTAAATTCTCTTCTAAAACTAACCGCTCTTTACCTAATCCTCGCTCAGGATCAGAAATCGCCTGTTGTAGAACTTGTTCGATTTCAGCCACTGTCAATGACTTGAGTAGATAAACTCTCGCACGAGAAAGCAATGCATTATTTAATTCAAAGGAAGGATTTTCCGTTGTCGCACCAATAAAAATAATCGTACCATCTTCGATATGGGGTAAAAACGCATCTTGTTGGCTTTTGTTAAAGCGATGCACTTCATCCACAAATAAAATCGTTTGTCGATCTGCAAGTCGATTTTGTTTCGCGCGCTCAATTGATTCTCGAATTTCTTTCACGCCACTTGTTACCGCTGAAATCCGTTCAACTTCTGCATTGATACGATGAGCAATAATTTCCGCCAGTGTTGTTTTACCTGTACCCGGCGGTCCCCACAAAATCATAGAATGAACATGCCCTGCTTGAATTGCTTTACGAAGCGGCTTTCCTTCCCCAATTAAATGCGTCTGTCCATAATATTGTTCCAAATTTGTTGGACGCATACGGGCTGCTAAAGGGCGAAAGTCATTTTCAGCAAAATCGAAATTAAGATTAGACATATTCTTTCCTTAATAAGCAAAAGGTGTGAAGATTATCATTCACACCTTATGGATTATTTTTTACCTTTACGTTGGTCATCCAATTCCACGCCTTTCGGTACGCTAAATTGGAATAAGCTATCAGCTAGTGTTTGATTCGTAATGTTACGCAACACATAAAGATTGGTTTGGCCATCTTTTTCTGTGGTGCTGAAATTTTTTAACACACCATTTGTATCTACGCGAATATCAAATTGTTTAATATTACTATTTTTCGCCTTCGGTTTTAACACAAACGTATCCGCATTCTGCGTCACTGAATACTGATTCCAGTGGCTTTTATCGTTACTGGTTAAAAGCACGAAAGGGGTATTATTTACCGCGTCCTTCACCCATTGAGCGGTGACTTGTTGCACGAATGGATCGTAGTACCAAAGAGTTTTACCATCTGCAATAATTTGTGTTTCTTGCGGTGATTTGGTATCCATACGGAAAAAGATTTGGACGCTTAATTTGAAGTTTTCCACTTCCTTGTTGAACGTTTTTACCACCAGCAGACGTCACAGTTTGTGAGAAATCAGCACTTAATACCGTTACTTGATTTAAGCGATTTTGTAGCTCATCTGCGGCATCAGCAAAGGCAAAGTTACTTGCGCTTAAAAGTGCAGTAAGTGCGGTCATTTTTAATAATGTTTTTTTCATTCTACTTTCCTTTTTTTGTAAAGTGAAACTTAAGAGAATTAATATTCGGAACGTCGAGCTAAAATTTCTCGTTTTCCATTTTTCATTGGGCCTAAAATACCTTGTTCTTCGAGCTGATCCATAATTCGAGCCGCTCGGTTAAACCCAACACTAAATTTACGTTGAACATAAGAAGTCGATGTATTGCCTGTGCTTAAGACAAACTCAACGACTTCATCAAATAATGCATCAAGATCGCCGCTGCTTGCAGTTGATTTTTCACCAGAGTCTTCATCATCCGCGCCGTCTAAAATGCCATCAATATAATTTGGTTTACCACGTGCACGCCAATCATCTGCTACACGCGCTACCTCATCATCACTCATAAAGGCACCGTGTACTCGAACAAGATCCGAAGAGCCTTGTCCTGAATATAACATATCACCACGGCCTAATAAGGCTTCTGCACCACCTTGATCCAGAATCGTTCTAGAGTCAATTTTACTTGCTACAGTAAAGGCGATACGGCTTGGAATATTGGCCTTAATCAAACCAGTAATCACATCTACTGATGGGCGTTGTGTGGCTAAAATCAGGTGAATACCAATCGCACGGGCTTTTTGTGCTAAGCGAGCAATTAACTCTTCAATCTGTTTACCTGCAACCATCATTAAGTCCGCAAACTCATCAACGATCACCACAATATAACTCAATTTTTCTAATGGAGGCGGCATTTTATCCATTGTATCGCCAGGCTTCCAAATTGGGTTTGGAATTGGCATATCGAGTTTTTCATATTCTTCAATTTTTTCGTTATACCCTTCAATGTTACGCACACGTAAGGCTGACAATAATTGATAACGACGTTCCATTTCATCTACGCACCAACGCAATGCATTCGCCGCTTTTTTCATATCCGTCACCACAGGGGTAAGCAAGTGCGGGATATCGTTATAAATAGAAAGCTCAACCACTTTCGGGTCAATCATAATAAATTTCACTTCGTCCGGTGTCACACGGAAAAGCAAACTTAAAATCATGGTATTCACACCAACAGATTTACCAGAGCCTGTTGAACCTGCAACAAGTAAGTGAGGCATTTTAGCCAAATCAACTACAACAGGTTTTCCGCTGATATCTTTACCCAAAGCCATTGAAAGCAATGATGTTGAGGAACGGAATTCATTACTATCGAGCACATCACGCAATGGCACTATTTGACGGTGTGCATTTGGCGTTTCAATACCAATATAAGGTTTGCCTGGAATCACTTCCGCCACACGAATCGCACGGAACATCAATGCACGTGCTAAATCGGTATCTATACTTGTTACTTTGGATGCTTTTACACCCGGTTGTAATTCAAGCTCATAACGAGTCACCACAGGGCCAACTAACACATCTTGTACCGTTGCTTTGACATTAAAATTCTTTAATTGTTGTTCTATGCGTGCGGATGTGTCTAAAATTTCTTCACGCGTAATATCTTGAGCCTGCGTTGGACGATGTTCAAGTAAATCTAAACTTGGTAATGGTGTCGTTGGTTTTTCACGTTTATTCGTTGGCTGTTGGAATGCGGGATGAATAAGCGTATCAGAATACGGCTTATAGGTTGTTTCAGTTGCATTCTCAATATGAATTTCACGCGCTTTAACTGGTGAAGCTGTCGGCTCATTCAAGATCACTTTTAATGCATCTTCAGCATTTGAGGCTTTTGCTCGCACTTCCATTTCTTGCATACGAGCTTGCTCTTGCGCAGCAAACTGACGCGCTAATTCATCTTCTAAACCATCATTTTCTGATTCTAAAGATTCATCATAAGTTGGATAAAGTGCGGTCGTATTTTCAGGTGTTTTTAGTGACACTTTTGGTATGACATTTTCTTCAAAAATATCATCTGACTCATCCGCACTTTGATGATTCACGTGTGAGTTTTTCCATGTTGCTGAAAAATCTTCTTTTGTTGGTAATTCAACGGAAGAAGAGGCAGAAATAGACACATTCGGTAAATTGTCAGATTCAACCGTGAAGCCTTTAAACTTATCTTCTAATTTTTCAACATCTGCAGGCTCTGAAACACTTGGTGAGGATAGGCCACTGATATTAATTAGTTGCTCAGGCTTAGCAAAGGTATTTTCAGAACCATCCTCTTTCTCATTTTCTGTAGATTCAGTTTCCAATTGAGAATCAGAGAAAGCAAGTTGTTGAGGTGCCTCAATCACAATTTGTTCAAGATCATCTACAGATGTATGTTCTGCATGATCCTCTTCTACTGGTTGATTTTTCATTGTCAGCCAATGATAAAATTTCACAATTAAACGAATTAATGATGCACCGGAACAGAAAATAAAGCCTACAACTGCACAGATAAAGCCTACTAAAATACAGCCAAACTTACCGAGTGTAGGATATAAATTCACCACGAGACTACCACCAAATACGCCACCAGCTAGATAGTAGTTCGTATTTGAAAGTAGCAATGTTGCCATCATGGTTAAGCCAACAATGAGAGCAATAAAACCAAAGGAACGTAATGCAATACGGGTTACAGAGAGAGAATGCACCGCTTTGGTTTTCAGTAAATAAATCGGTACGATGAAAATGACAAACGGAATGAGATGACCGACATAGCCGAGAAAAACAAAAAACGCATCAATTAACCAAGCACCAAAAGCACCGGCTTTATTGATGGTTTCAGTTTGAAAACTTGCTGTAGACCAAGAGTTATCTAGTGGCGTATAGCTTGACCATGCCACAATTAAATATAAACCTAAAAGTGCGGTCAATCCGAGTAATAATTCTGCTAAATATTGTTTCGGTGTAAATCGTTTTGTAATTCGTTTAATCATTTTTATTTTAGTACGAGATAATTAGTTTGTTTCACTTCTTCCATGACGACATAAGTTCGGGTGTCATTCACACCAGGTAAGCGCAATAATGTGGTACCCAATAATTTTCGATATGCGGCCATATCTGCTACACGTGTCTTGAGTAAATAATCGAAATCACCTGATACCAAATGACATTCGAGAATTTCATCAAGCGCTTGAATCGCGGCATTAAACTCTTCGAAAACATCCGGTTTACCACGCACAAGTGTAATTTCAACGATCACCAATAAAGGCGCATCCAGTAATTCAGGATTTAATAGCGCCCGATAGCCCATAATCACACCTTGTTTTTCTAAGCGTTTTACCCTTTCTAAACAAGGCGTTGGCGATAACCCAACTTTCTTTGATAAATCGATATTAGAGATTTTACCGTTGCGTTGTAATTCATTTAAGATTTTGATATCAATGCTATCCAACGCTTTATTTAATTTCTTTTCCATAACCTTTCCTTATGTACGGCGCATATTCTATCTAATTTATCAAAAACTTTCAGTAATCAGACAACAATAGGACAACGTTTTTTTAGAAATTATCCAAAATGGCTAGTGCATCAGCGAGTTTTTTCACCGTAAAAACTTCCATATTCTCAACCGCACTTTTCGGCTTATTGGCAAAAGGGACAATCGCGCGTTTAAAACCATGTTTTGCGGCTTCACTAATACGTTCTTGACCGCTGGTTACCGGTCGAATTTCACCGGCTAGCCCTACTTCACCAAAGACAACTAAATCTTGTGGCAATGGACGATTACGAAAACTCGAAATTAATGCAAGCAATAATGCAAGATCCGCCCCTGTTTCTCCAACTTTTACACCTCCAACGACATTCACAAAAACATCTTGATCCGACATTTGTAGTCCACCATGACGATGTAATACCGCAAGCAATAAAGCTAAACGATTTTGCTCTAACCCCACTGCTACACGGCGCGGATTTGCAAGCATGGAATGATCCACCAAAGCTTGAATTTCCACCAAAAGCGGACGCGTTCCTTCCCAAAGTACCATAACTGAGCTACCAGGCGTTTGTTCATCTCCACGGCTTAAGAAAATTGCTGATGGATTTTTTACCTCACGCAAGCCTTGCTCGGTCATACCAAATACCCCTAGCTCATTCACTGCGCCAAAACGGTTTTTATGGCTACGTAACGTACGGAAACGGGAATCTGCCTCCCCTTCCAGCAATAACGAACAGTCAATGGCATGTTCCAATACTTTCGGACCTGCGAGGGTACCGTCTTTCGTGACATGTCCAACCATAATGATGGCAACTTGTCGGGTTTTAGCATAACGAGTCAGGAAAGAGGCGCATTCACGTACTTGTGCCACACTTCCTGGAGAAGATTGAATATCCGAAAGATGCATAACCTGGATCGAATCCACCACAATAATTTGAGGTTTTAACTGATCCGCCAAATTACAAATTTGCTCAACTGAGGTTTCAGATAACATATTTAATTTATCTGTCGGCAGATTTAAGCGGTTAGCTCGCATAGCGACTTGTTGAAGTGATTCTTCCCCCGTCACATAAAGTGCGGTCATATTTTTTGCTAATCCACACATCACTTGAAGTAACAAGGTACTTTTCCCCGCACCAGGATGCCCACCAATTAAAATCGCACTCCCTGGTACGATCCCGCCGCCTAATACGCGATCTAATTCTTTAAATCCACTGGTGAAACGCGGTGTTTCTTGTAAGCTAATTTCAGAAAGTGTTTGGATTTTTGCACGGGTTTCTCCTGCATAACCACTAAAACGATCATTTTTTGCGGAATTTGAGGCTGAAATTAACCGCACTTCACTAATGGTATTCCAGGCTTTACAAGCAGAACACTGCCCTTGCCAGCGCGAAAATTCAGCGCCACAATCATTACATACATAAGCGGTTTTAGGAGCTTTTGCCATTTTTATTATCCTTTCAAGAAACTGTTTTACGCCATCAACATCATTAAGCCAAGCATTCTTTCAAAATACGCACGGCTCTTTAATAACGCTTTTAACTTCTCAATAGTTTGAAAATTATCTTTTGTTTCGCTATGAAAGGTAATCAAGCCTTTTATTTCATTAAGGAAAAATTGATTACTTGCTAATAACTCAGCTGATCGATTTTCTTCCAGTTTTTCAAACAAGGCTTTGTTGTCATCATAATAATGATAAAGATTGAAAAATGCGCCCACACGTTCAACAGTTTTCATAAAATCGAAAGCAAACACATCTGTTGGAAATGAAAGCGTTTCCTCAATCAATTGCTGCTCCATTTTCATGACAGCACTTAATTGTTCGCGAGAATCAACCGCATTTCCCTCACGTTCTTCTTTTAAGAAATCCCGCCATTTATTTAACCAATCAATAAGAAGTTGTTTACTGCCTAGTTGATAGCCTCGTTTTGCTTTACTTGCTGAACTAAAATACACATCCTGTTCAAAAGGTAAAAGTGAGACAAAATAGAAAAGATCTGAAACAAGCCCTTCTTTTAATTCAAATTCAATTTCGCAGATAGGCTGTGTTTTCTCCCCTGATAGAATCTTCCCCTGATCAAAAGCCACTTCAATTTTTGATGCACCAAATGCAATCAACCAAAAAGTGCGGTTAAAATCTGTTGAGAAAATCGGCTGTAATGCAGCGGAAGGCAAATGTTCAAATGGATACAATGATGTTAATTGTGCCGATGTAGGTACTGAATCATCAAGTATAGATAAATTATATTCTGGACGACTATGCAATCCGCCAACCACTTTTCCGTCAGTTTTTAAGGTAAGTGTGAAATCATTATTTTCTCGACGGACACGCAATCCCATTTTTTGTTTCGCCAAAAAATGATCGGGATAATCGAAATAAGTATTTCCTAGAAAGATCGTATTTTGCTCTAAGATATTGAATTGATTGAGGTGTGTTTTTAGGATATCGAAGGCATTAGGGGTGACTGCAAGCTTTTAATTCAACTTCATTACTCATTTTATTTTTCCTTATCAATTTTAACTGTTTAAATATACAGATAATTTTTATACAAATCAAGATCTTTTTCGTGTATTTCCTTATAAAAATCAGGTAATATGCAACGGAAATTTTAACCCTTGTTATGGAGTAAAAACACCTATGGCAATGAATAATATTCTCGGATTATTTGCCCAGTCTCCTCTAAAACCTCTGCAAAAACATTCTAAAAAAGTCACAGAATGTTGCGATTTATTAATTCCATTCTTTCAACATACCTATTTAAAACAATGGGATGAAGCAGAAAAAGTACGTTTAGACATTTCTCAAGGTGAACGTGAAGCAGACGGTTTAAAACGTGAAATTCGTTTGAAATTGCCTCGTGGTTTATTTTTACCTATCGATCGTACTGATTTATTGGAATTAGTTACCCAATTAGACAAATTAGCTAACTTTGCTAAAGATATTTCAGGTCGTATGATTGGTCGCCAATTCGGCATTCCAGAAGAAATGCAAGAAAGTTTCTTAAAATATGTTGAACGTAGTTTAGACTCTATTCATCAAGCACATCGCGTGATTGAAGAGATGGATCAATTACTTGAAACCGGTTTTAAAGGCCGTGAACTTAAATTAGTGAATACCATGATCCAAGAGTTAGATTCTATCGAAGATGATACGGATCAAATGCAAATTCAATTACGTAAAATGTTGCTAGGTATTGAAAGTCGTTATAACCCAATTGATGTGATGTTCTTGTATAAAGTCATCGAGTGGGTGGGCGTATTAGCCGATCAGGCGCAACGTGTTGGCTCTCGTATTGAATTAATGCTAGCTCGCTCTTAATTTTGACGACATTAACTACAACATAGGAAATTCACTATGGAAATTATTAATGCATATGGCTCGTGGTTAGTCTTAATTACTGCGGTATTCGGCTTTTTTATGGCATTTGGTATTGGTGCCAACGACGTATCAAACTCAATGGGAACTTCCGTAGGTTCGGGTACCATTACTGCAAAACAAGCGATTATTATTGCTTTAATTTTTGAATCTGCAGGGGCTTATTTAGCCGGTGGTGAAGTAACTGAAACCATTAAAAGCGGTGTTATCGATCCGACTCAATTTATCGAATCTCCCGATCTCTTAGCATTAGGGATGCTTTCAACGCTCTTTGCCTCAGGTGCTTGGTTATTTATCGCCACTAAAATGGGCTGGCCTGTTTCGGGTACCCACACCATCATCGGTGCTTTAATTGGTTTTGCTTGTATTACAATTGGTCCTGGTTCTGTTGACTGGTCTACAATCGGTGGAATTGTTGGTAGCTGGTTTATCACACCAGTGATTGCGGGACTTTTAGCCTATACCATCTTTGCGAGTATCCAAAAAAACTCATATTTGATACTGAGAACCCACTGAAAAAAATGCACAAAAAAATATGGTCCTTACTACATGGCTATTACTGTATTTGTGCTTTGTATCGTCACGATGGCAAAAGGTTTAAAACACGTTGGTTTAAATCTTTCAACAAATGAAACGCTCGGTATTTCATTGCTAATCAGCATCATTGGTATGATTTTCTGCCACTTCTACTTCCGCAGTAAAAGATTCACTGAAAAAGCAGCAAAAGGCGCATTCGGTTCAGTCGAAAAGATTTTTAGTATCTTAATGCTTTTAACCGCTTGTGCAATGGCATTCGCACATGGTTCTAATGACGTAGCCAACGCAATTGGTCCGCTTTCTTCTGTGGTATCGATCGTGGAAAATGGGGGACAAATCCTTAGCGGTGGAAAATTAGCTTGGTGGATTTTACCTTTAGGTGCATTAGGTATCGCAGTTGGCCTTATCGCGATGGGACAAAAAGTAATGGCCACTGTAGGATCGGGTATTACCGATTTAACCCCTAGCCGTGGTTTTGCCGCACAATTTGCAACAGCGATGACCGTAGTAGTAGCATCTGGTACCGGTCTACCTATCTCTACGACACAAACCCTAGTGGGTGCAATCTTAGGTATCGGTTTCGCGCGCGGTATTGCGGCACTTAACTTAACAGTTATCCGTAACATCATTAGTTCATGGGTTGTGACGCTGCCAGCGGGTGCATTCTTCGCGATTATGATTTTCTACGTCCTTCGCGCGATTTTCCATTAGTATAATTATTAAAAGTGCGGTTATTTTTCATTGTATTTTCTAACCGCACTTCCTTCACGAATCTAGGAAGTATTATGTCAAAAGTGAGCAAACTTTTATTTTCTTGTGTTTTATTAGGCTCAACCATTGGAACAGTACAAGCTGAAACGCAATATGTGACAGAAAATCTGAACACATATTTACGCAAAGGTGCAGGCGATCAGTTTAAGATCGCGGGTGCAATCCAATCTGGCGAAGCGGTAACAGTCTTAGGACAAGAAGGAAAATATACCCTAATTCGTGATAATAAAAATCGCGAGGCATGGATTTTAACCTCGGAACTGAGTTCTACGCCAAGTAGCCGTGAAGAAAATCCAAGATTGAAAGCGCAGGTTCAAGAACTGACTTTGAAGCTGAGTCGCGTTGATTCAGATTGGCAGCAACGTACAAACGAAATTCAACGTCGTAGTAAACAAGCGGAACAACAAAGCAGTGAATTACTTGAGCAAAATTCACAACTTAAACGTGAATTAGAAATGACGAAAAATAAAAATCGTGATTTAGAAGCAATGTTTGATGCGAATAAACGCGAAATTGCGATCCAATGGTTTATTTATGGCGGCTCAGTATTAGGTGTAGGTTTATTAATTGGCTTAGTATTACCTCACATTTTACCAAGACGTAAACGTCGTGATAGCTGGTAATGATTCATCATTGAGGTAGGCATTTGCCTACCTTTTCTTTATATTTTGACGGGAGAGTAAAATGGAAATTTATCTTGTCGGCGGTGCTGTACGCGATCAACTTTTAGGTTTACCAGTAAAAGATCGTGACTGGGTCGTCGTGGGAGCAACACCAGAAATGTTGCTGGCTCAAGGTTACCAACAAGTTGGCAAAGACTTCCCTGTTTTTCTCAATCCTGAAAGCCATGAAGAATATGCGCTTGCCCGTACAGAACGAAAATCAGGCAAAGGCTACACCGGATTTATTTGTGATTTTTCAGATGATATTACGCTTGAACAAGATTTAATTCGTCGAGATCTCACCATTAATGCCATTGCCCAAGACAACGATGGCAAGCTGCACGATCCTTATCATGGCGTAGAGGATATTCATCAACGTATTTTGCGTCATATTTCCCCCGCTTTTGCTGAAGACCCACTTCGTGTATTACGTGTCGCACGCTTCGCTGCTCGTTTCCATCATTTAGGTTTCTCAATTGCCGAAGAAACCCTTAAATTAATGGCTGAACTCACTGAACAAGGCGAACTCGCCCACCTAACGGCTGAGCGTGTTTGGATGGAAACGGAAAAAGCATTAAATGAGCCACATCCTGAAATTTATTTTGAAACGCTGCATCAAGTGGGCGCGCTCAAAGTTCTCTTCCCTGAAATTGCGGCCTTAGATGGTGTACCTAACCCAGCCAAATATCATCCTGAAATTGATAGCTTTGTTCACACCATGCTCGTATTGCAGCAAGCCGTTAAACTCACTGAAAATACTAATTTGAATAAAAGTGCGGTCCGTTTTGCTGCGATTTGTCATGATCTTGGAAAAGCCCTTACCCCAAAAGAAATGTGGCCTAGTCATCATGGACATGAAAAAGCGGGGATTAAACCGACTCGTTCATTATGCAAACGCCTTAGAGTGCCTAATTATCTTCAAGAATTAGGCGAATTAACTTGCGAATATCACACGCATGCACACAAAGCATTAGAACTTCGCTCAGAAACAGTAGTGAAACTCTTTAATACTTTTGATGTTTGGCGCAAGCCTCAGCGCTTTGAGGAATTTTTATTAGTATGTTTATCTGATACTCGTGGACGAACTGGATTTGAAAATAAAGAATACCCGCAAATTGATTATCTCAAAGCGCTCTACCAAGCTGCTCTTGCTGTTGATGTACAGCAAGTCATTGCAGATGCTTTTGAAAAACAAGGTATTCGAGATGAGTTAACGCGTCGAAGAATTGCCGCGGTGAAAGCGGAGAAAACACGCTTAAATGCTTAATCCAGCTTTACTAAAAGTAAACTAACCCTTACAATATGTGCAATTTTTTAGTAAATATTTTGTTATGAAATTATTAAAATCTCTTCTAGCATCTGTATTTGCAAGTGTGATCTTATCCGCTTGTACTCTTGATGCAGAGCGCCCAACAGATGTTCAACATATCGATAAAAACGATATTACGTGGCAACAGCACCTCAAAAAAATCAAACAAATTCAATCTTATAGCACAAAAGGACAAATTGGTTACATCAGTCCACAAGAGCGTTTTTCTAGTCGCTTTGAATGGCAATATCAAAACCCGAAAGCCTATAAGTTAAAACTTTATTCTCTGATCAGCAAAACAACGTTGACCATGGAAATGCATCCTAATGGCATGACGATTTCAGATAATAAAGGCAACCAACAATCTGATAAAAATGCTAAATTACTACTACGTGAAATCATCGGAATGGATGTGCCATTAGAGCATTTAGCTTATTGGTTAAAAGGTCAGCCTGCGGATAACGCGGATTACCAAGTCGGAACCAATCATCTTTTATCCGAATTTAGCTACCCACTTGATGGTTCGATTTGGACAGCCGATTACCTAAGCTATCATCCGGATAATTCGATGCCTGAAAATATTCTATTAAAGAATAAAAGTACATCACAAACCCTAAAAATTCGTGTGGATGAATGGGCGTTCTAATGAAAACACATCATTTTTCGACCGCACTTTCAACTTCTCTTGGAAAGCCTAATCGCTTTCCAAGCCCCGCAAAACTCAATTTATTTCTCTATATAAACGGTAAACTGCCAAACGGCTACCACGAATTACAAACCCTTTTCCAATTTCTTGATTTCGGCGATTGGCTCACCATTGATATTTGCCAAGCTCAACAAATCCGCATCTCTCCTGAAATTCCTGGCTTACCTCTAGAACAAAACTTAATCTATCGTGCAGCGACACTCCTACAAGAAAAAACAGGCTGTACACTCGGCGCGACAATTCATTTAGATAAAATTCTGCCAATGGGCGGTGGGATTGGCGGCGGCTCATCCAATGCTGCAACGACTCTGCTTGCTTTAAACTATTTATGGCAAACCAATTTATCCATTGATGAACTTGCCGACCTTGGGCTAAAACTTGGGGCAGATGTACCTATCTTCGTTCATGGACAAGCCGCTTTTGCAGAAGGTGTGGGTGAAAAAATTCAATACTGCAAACCACAAGAAAAATATTATGTGGTGCTAAAACCTGAAACTGCGATTTCTACTGCAGTGGTTTTTAGCGATCCCGATTTGCCACGCAATACAGAAAAAAGATCCCTTGTACAGCTTTTAAACCAACCGTTTGCAAACGATTGCGAAAAAGTTGTGCGAACTCAATATCCGGAAGTTGAAAAAGCCCTACTATGGTTGTTACAATATGGACCAGCCAGATTAACAGGGACAGGGGCTTGTGTTTTTGCTGAATTTGATGATGAAAAATCAGCACAAGCTGTTTTCCAACAAAAACCGAAGGAATTTTTCGGCTTTGTTGCTAAAGGATTAAACGTTTCACCATTACATACCATGCTGAAACAACTCTCGACCAACCAATTTATCTACACTCAACCTGAGGTTATATAAAATGCCAGACATTAAACTCTTTGCTGGAAATGCTACGCCTGAGCTAGCGAAAAAGATTTCTGAACGTCTTTACATTTCATTAGGCGATGCCACCGTTGGACGCTTTAGCGATGGTGAAATCCAAGTGCAAATTAATGAAAATGTGCGTGGTGCAGACGTGTTTATTATCCAATCTACCTGTGCGCCAACGAATGACAACCTGATGGAATTGATTGTAATGGTTGATGCTTTACGTCGTGCATCAGCTGGTCGTATTACTGCCGTAGTTCCTTATTTCGGTTATGCTCGTCAAGATCGTCGTGTACGTTCTGCTCGTGTTCCAATCACTGCAAAAGTTGTTGCTGACTTACTTTCAACTGTAGGGATTGACCGCGTATTAACCTGTGACTTACACGCAGAGCAAATTCAGGGTTTCTTTGATGTGCCAGTTGATAACGTATTCGGTTCACCTGTTTTACTTGATGATATCTTGAAGAAAACCGACCTTGTAAACCCTATCGTTGTATCTCCAGATATCGGCGGTGTGGTACGTGCACGTGCGGTAGCGAAATTATTAAACGATACCGAAATGGCAATTATCGACAAACGTCGTCCACGCGCAAACGTATCGCAAGTTATGCACATTATCGGGGATGTCGCAGATCGTGATTGTATCCTTGTCGATGATATGATTGATACAGGTGGTACATTATGTAAAGCGGCTGAAGCATTAAAAGAACGCGGTGCAAAACGCGTATTTGCTTACGCAACTCACGCCGTATTCTCTGGTGCAGCAGCACAACATTTAGCGAGCGATGCCATTGATGAAATCGTGGTAACTGATACCGTTCCACTTTCACCAGAAATAAAAGCACTTGGTAAAGTACGTGTACTGACTCTTTCTACCATGCTTGCTGAAGCAATTCGTCGTATCAGCAATGAAGAATCTATTTCAGCAATGTTTGAATAATTATTTCGCTTAACATTCATTTTAAAAGTGCGGTCGGAAAATCTTGTGTTTTTCGACCGCACTTTTTTATACTTTCGCTAAAAATAGATATAAAAAAAGTGCCCCTATTGGGGCACTACTCGGAAAGCAAAATAGATGTCGGCTATTTAAAAATAGCACTTATTTTTAGTGGTTTAAGAATACGGCAAAGTACTTTTTATTGCAAATAGCAATTTTCAAATTTGTGAGCTAAATCACGCTTTTTCTTCACTTTTTTATTTTCAATCGTTTGCGTAGTAAAAAAAGGGGAGCATATAGCTCCCTTCTCCTGAAATAGAATTAAATTAGCCGTTAATAAATTTTTTTCGCCTAATTCAATATCAGCACGCAATGTTGGTAACATTGCTTCTAAAGCTTCTTGTTCAAATTTGCTTAAGGTACCGATTGGTAAAATTTCTTCTACCCCTTCTTTACCTAAACGCACTGGTTGAGCGAAGAAACGTGCATATTTGCCATCACCTTCCACATAAGTACATTCAACGACAGTTTCGCCACTTAAGCCTTTCACTAATGAACGAGCAAAACGTGCTGCCGCTTGAGCCATAGAAAGTGTCGCAGAACCGCCACCTGCTTTTGCTTCAACCACTTCGGTACCTGCATTTTGGATACGTTTTGTTAATGGTGCGATTTCCTCTTCTTTCCACTCAGCATATTGAACTTGTGAAAGTAATGGAAGAATGGTTACACCTGAGTGACCGCCAATTACTGGTACGCTTGTACGAGAAACATTTAAGCCTTTTAATTCAGAAACGAATGTTTCAGAACGTAATACGTCTAAAGTGGTGACACCGAATAATTTACGTTTGTCGTAAACACCTGCTTTTTTCAACACTTCTGCAGCAATTGCAACCGTCGTATTCACAGGGTTGGTGATAATACCTACACAAGCTTTTGGACAAGTTTTTGCAACATGTTCAATTAAGTTGCGCACAATACCCGCATTGATATTGAAAAGATCTGAACGATCCATACCAGGTTTACGTGCAACCCCTGCAGAAATTAAAACGACATCAGCACCTTTTAGTGCAGGTGTTGGATCTTCACCCGCAAAACCTTCTACTTTAACCGCTGTTGGGATATGACTCACATCTTTAGCCACACCTGGTGTCACTGGTGCGATATCATAAAGTGCTAATTCACTTTCAGCGGGTAATTGTAATTTAAGTAATAAGGCTAATGCTTGACCAATGCCGCCTGCTGCGCCTAATACTGCAACTTTCATAAAATACTCCTCATGTATTAATTAATCCTAACTAGGTAGAATTCTAAAGTCTTAGCCTTTAAATTACAAACAGAGAAGTTCAATTATGCGATCTAGCTCAAACTTTTTAAACAACAAATTCATTTCAATTGCTTAAAATGAATTTTTATGCAATTCTTATGCAAATTCCCTTATATGAGAATAACTATGTCTGATCAATTAACAAAAGCATTTAAAGAACTGCTAAACCAAGAGCGATTTGCTTCTCAAAGTGAAATCGTTGAAGCCTTAAAGAATCAAGGATTCCAAACCATTAACCAATCAAAAGTTTCACGAATGTTAAGCAAATTTGGTGCGGTTCGTGCAAGAAATACCAAAATGGAAATGGTGTATTGCTTACCAAGTGAATTGAGTGTGCCCGCTACCAGCAGTCCATTAAAAAATTTGGTTTTGGATATTGATCACAATGATTTCGTCATCGTCATCAAAACCTCTCCAGGTGCAGCTCAATTAATCGCTCGTTTACTAGACTCCATTGGTAAACCAGAAGGAATTTTAGGTACGATTGCTGGAGATGACACTATATTTGTCACCCCAACAAAAAATACAACAATTAAAGCGCTTTTAGCACAAATTCAAGCGCTCTTTGAAAGCAGCTTATAATGAATATCTTAGTAACCGGTGGAACAGGATTTGTTGGAAAAGCTTTAGTTACAGCACTACTGTCACGTGGTGATAGCGTTACAGTATTGACTCGCTCTATTGAAAAAGCTCAATCTATTTTTCCTGAAAAAACACCTCAATTTTTGACCGCACTTTCAACACTCAAAGACTTGAATACCTTTGATGCGGTTATTAATCTTGCTGGAGAGCCAATCTTCGATAAAAAATGGACAGTTCAACAAAAAGAGAAACTGCGTCATAGCCGTATTGATTTAACACAACAGATTGTTCAACTTATTAATCAAAGTGAATATCCCCCAGCTCTGATTTCAGGTTCTGCAACTGGAATTTATGGAAACTGTGGCGAAGATGTGATCACTGAAGACACAAATCCAAGTACTCAATTTACCGCTCAACTTTGTATTGATTGGGAAAATGCAGCAAAACAAGCCAATACAAGAGTCTGTTTAGTGAGAACCGGATTAGTGCTTTCTCCAAAAGGTGGGGCTTTTGCAAAAATCCTTCCGCTCTATCGCTTTGGATTAGGCGGCAAAATTAGGGAATGGTGAGCAATATTGGAGTTGGATCGCGTTAGAGGATATGGTAAAAGGCCTTCTCTTCTTACTTGATCATAAACGTTGCGAAGGAGCATTTAATTTTACTGCGCCACATCCTGTTAAAAACAAGATCTTTAACCAATTATTAGGTAAAGCATTACATCGTCCTTGTTTTGCTCAACTACCTCAATTTTTATTAACTACTATTCTAGGCAAGCGCGCTTGCATTCTTTTTAGACAGTCAGAATGCCTATCCAAAAACATTTGCTAGACTGTGGGTTTACATTCCAATATGAAATCTTAAAAGATTACTTCAATCACATCCTTTAATTAATATTTGAAAGATCGATTGAAAAACACTTATAGGTCATCTTCCTGTACGTTGAATTTGACCTATCACGATTTATCCCCTACTCAGTAAGCGTCTTCACCAAATCCATCACAAATTCTAGCCGCTCTTTATTTTTCTGGAAGTGCTTTCACAAACTTAAATTTTTAATGGACCATCAAAGCGATAAACAATTGGATTTTTGTTGAATTAATTTGATGAATTTTTTTCAGGATCAACTTTTTGCTGAAGGTGAGAATTCAATAAAGCCTCCTTGAGCTCCTGCATCAATCTTTCAGTACTTTTTAATGGTTTCACCATTAAACGCATCTCAGCAATTTGTAAAAAGATTTTTTTAGTTGCTTCAGGTAATAGGCCAAAGCGATCAATTAATTCAACTTTTAATTCATCTAACTCTTGCTTACTTTCTGCCGCTGCAATGCGTTTATAGAACGACAAACGCATATTCACATCACCAAGATAGTCATCTGGCAATAATGCTGGAACACGTAACTCAATTTCAGCTTGCTGATGTGTAATCTCTTCTAATGAAGGTTCTCTTCCCTTTTTTAAGGCTTTAACTGCCGCATCAAGTAATTCCATATAAAGTGAAAAACCGATGCTTTCAATTTGCCCACTTTGTTCATTCCCTAATAATTCACCTGCACCGCGAATTTCTAAATCATGCGTCGCAAGAATGAAACCTGCACCTAAGTTATCTAAACTTTCTAATGCCTCTAAACGACGTTTCGCATCTTTCGTCATTAATTTCGGTGGAGGTGTAAGCAAATACGCATAAGCTTGATGATGGGAACGCCCTACTCGACCACGCAACTGGTGAAGCTGAGCTAAACCAAAATTATCTGCACGTTCAATAATGATCGTATTTGCCGTTGGTACGTCAATCCCTGTTTCAATAATGGTGGAACAGACTAAAACGTTATAACGTTGATGATAAAAATCACTCATCACGCGTTCAAGTTCACGTTCTCGCATTTGACCATGACCAATCACGACTCGAGCCTCAGGGACAAGTGCGGTCAGTTTTTCTGCTGTATTTTCAATACTCGCCACATCATTATGCAAATAATAAACTTGCCCACCACGCAAAATCTCACGCAGGATGGCTTCACGAATGATTAAATCATCTTTTTGGCGAACAAACGTTTTGATACTCACTCGGCGAGCCGGTGGCGTCGCAATAATAGAAAGATCGCGAATACCATTCATCGCCATATTCAAAGTACGAGGAATTGGTGTTGCGGTCAGCGTTAAAATATCAATATTCGCTCGAAGTTGTTTAATTTTCTCTTTCTGTCCCACACCAAAGCGATGTTCTTCATCAATGATAAGTAAACCAAGATCAGAAAACTTCACATCGGATTGAATCAATTTATGGGTTCCAATCAGAATATCGACTTTTCCTTCGGCTAAATTTTCTAAGATTTGTTTTTGCTCTTTGGTTGTTTTAAAGCGAGAAAGCACTTCCACATTAACCGGAAGATTAGCAAAACGATCTTTAAAATTCTCGTAATGCTGTTGAGCTAACAAGGTTGTTGGAACCAATACAGCAACTTGTTTATGATTCATGACTGCCAAAAATGCGGCACGCATCGCCACTTCCGTCTTCCCAAAGCCTACATCACCACAAACTAAACGGTCCATCGCTTTAGGCTGGCACATATCCGAAATGACGGCATTAATCGCCATAGCTTGATCGTGCGTTTCTTCAAAAGGGAAGGTTGCAGCGAATTGCTGGAATTCCTCACGATCATATTTAAATTCAAAGCCTTTTTTCACTTCTCTCTGGGCATACACATCAAGTAATTCAGCGGCCACATCACGAATTTTTTCTGCAGCCTTTTGACGCGTTTTCGCCCATGATTCATTACCTAATTTATGTAATGGTGCGGTTTCATCTGAGCCACCGACATAGCGACTAATTAAATGAAGAGAACCAACAGGCACATAAAGTTTGGATTCATTCGCATAATTGATCAGCAAATATTCTGCTTTTAATCCCCCAGTATCGAGTGTCACTAAGCCACCATAACGCCCAACACCATGATCTAAATGCACCACAGGCTGCCCAATTTTTAATTCAGCCAGATTACGCACTAAGGTATCTGGATTCACCGCTTTACGTTTATCACGCTGACGTTGTTGTACTCGCTCGCCTAAAATTTCATGTTCAGTAATAACGGCGAGTTTAGCCTCATCAAGAATAAAACCTTGCTCAAGACGACTTACCCACAGATTAAACTTGTCTTGATTGGCTTCAGATAAGGTTTTTAATCTGTTTAGGTTTAATTTTTAATGGTGAAAGTAAATCCAGTAAGGTTTCACGTCGTCCTTCGGTTTCAACTGAAAATAAAACATTTCCTTTAAAATGTTCAATAAACTGTCGAAGTTGGGATAACGGTTCTTTTTGCTGTGATTGAATGGTCACGGCTGGTAACGCAGACACCGCTAAGTTTTTCTGACGAACAGATGACCGCACTTTTTCTGCTTTAAAATTAATTTTAGGATAATTTTTTAATGCATGATTTACCGCATCAATACTTAGCCACAAACGTTCTGGCGGCAAAAGAGGGCGCATTGGATCAACTTTTCGATGTTCATAACGCTGTTTGGCATCAAGATAAAAACGTTCACCTTGTGCTTGATTTGTTTCCATATCCACAAACAACGTTTTTTCGGGTAAGTAATCAAACAATGTTGCCATTTCATCAAAGAATAACGGCTGCCAATATTCAATCCCTGAAATTAATGTGCCTTTACTGATTTGCTGATAAATATGTTCTGGATCTCGACGAATTTCACCAAAGGTTTCTCTAAATTGCGTGCGGAAAAATTCAATGCCTTTCTCATCTGTTGGAAATTCGTGTGCAGGTAATAAATTAATAGATTGAATTTCATCTAACGTTCGCTGCGTATCGACATCAAAAGTACGAATCGAATCAATTTCATCATCAAAAAAATCTAAGCGAAATGGAACCGCACTTCCCATTGGGAAAAGATCTAAAAGAGATCCGCGCACAGCATATTCACCATGTTCTAGTACTTGCTCTACGGAACGATATCCTGCTGACTCTAATTGTAATCGCAATTTTTCAATGACAAGACGGTCGCCTTTTTTAATCAAAAGGACATTGTGCTGTAGATATTTCGGCGGGCACACACGTTGCATTAATGTGCTAATCGGTAAAACAAAGATACCTTTTTTAGTATTTTGCAAATGAAATAGCGCACTTAAACGAGAAGAAATAATTTCTTGATGAGGAGAAAAAGAATCATAAGGCAACGTTTCCCAATCAGGAAAAAACTGAACGGGCTGAGAAGTGAAATCCGGTAAAACTTGTGATAAACGAACCGCACTTTTGGTATCCGGTGTCACAACCACAGTCAATCCATCGTATTGCTCAGCAATTTCACTAACCGCAAGTGCATCTGCACTCGCCAATACATTGCCGAGAATTTTATGATCATTTGGGCTGAGTCGGAATATCAAAATTAAAATAGGTTGTTTTCATAAGTGCGGTCAATTTTTATCTCATTTTTGCGTGAATAGCTGATTAGTTTAGCAAATTCACTCTACTTTTCAATAATTTATCTGTATAAAAAAACAGGGTTTAAATTAACCCTGTTTTCTTTTATTTTTTGAGCGGTTCTAGTGGTTTCTCTTTTTTTACCTTACCATCATCATCAAATTCAATGCGTGGCATACAACCTCGACAACTACCTTTATCTAAACCAAGCTCACTGCAAAATTTATTGTATTCATCTACCGCTTTACGGAACCAACCTTTTTTTTCTTGTTCGCTCATTTTGCCTCCTTTTTTAATTTTTGTGCAATTTCCGAACGTAATAATTTTAACCCATTTTTCTTATTATAGGGTATCTGTTTTGTGATGAAATAATCTCTCATTAAAGGGCAATCTTTTTCATCTAAATTCATTAAAAATCGACGAATTGCCGGCAAAGCGGAAGCTAAAGTGCGGTGAAAATAAGCAAAATTTTTTAAGCTGAGCCAATCTTCGTCAATCAATTCCCAATCTACTGATATGCTATTAAATTCCTGAACGAGCGGATGGAAAGACAAAGGTATATTCCGTTGAAAAGATTGTGTTGCTTCTTTTTCTAATTCAATGCCTGGTGTAGAAAGCCCTTTTAGAGCGATAGCTGAATAACAGCCACTACTTGCCTCTAAATGCTCGCCTAAATGAACAAGAGAAAAACCACATTTCTGCCAAAATTGAGCCAGTTCTTTGGTATAACCGAAAACTCACTGATAAATAATCTACATCGGCATTTTGTGTGATATATTCAATAAGTTGTGTACCTATACCATGCTGCTGCCACATAGGCTGAACCGCAATTCTCGAAATACGTAAAGAATGCAATTCACAAGCCTTTTGTTGTTGAGCATGAAAACAAAGTGCTTGCGGGACAAGATTACCTTTAGGTCGTCTAGTTCCTTGTTGAATCGTTTCAATGAGGGCTGAATCTTCAATCCCACCCTCTTTTAATGCCCAGACTGCACCTAGTAAATTTCGCTCACTTTCAGCGGTAAAAAAACACTGTAAATTAGCATCAAACAATCGCCGAAGATCTAATGGTGATGTACGATAATGAGCTAATGTCATCAAGCCATAGAATTGGGGCAATGAAGAAAGTATTTCCTCTTGTGATCGTTCAGTAATTTGGCATACTTTGCTTTTATCGTATGGCGTTTGTTTAAAGTCATCCTCTACATTTAATAATAAAAGCTCATCAATAAACGCCTCTAAAACATCATCTTTAGACCAACGTAGCGGTTCAATAAGCTCGAAGTCAGAAAAAGTGCGGTTAATTTTTTGCTTAAATTTAAGCTCAAAGCCTCGCCCGGTTCCCTCATAACTATGGATGGTAGTCGTAAATAGAATATGTTTAAAATGGCGGGAAAAAGCAGTAAGTTGAGCAATTGGCAACATTGCCGCCTCATCAACAAAAAACCAAGCATTTTCAGAAAAAGAAGGATCCTTTTGCAAAGCAAGGAAAAGCTCATCCGGTGCAATAAAGATAATCTCTTTTTGTGAAAATTCAGCCAAAATTTTAACCGCACTTTTATTCGGTGCTGTGAGGTAAATTTTAGTATCCAGTTGATTTGCTAATAAGCCTGCTAGAGCTGATTTCCCTCTTCCTCGTTTGGCTGTAAGAAAGTAGAGCTCGGATTCTTTTTGTAAGATTTGCTCAATGATTTTCTGCTGATCTAAGGTCGCGTTGTGATTGACAAATGACTGCTGAAAAGTGTGGTCAAATTTTAAATCATTTTGATGATAAAGGACGGGAAAACCATATTTATGAATACAATACTTAAAATATGTCATAAATCTTGGCGTAGCAATTGCCTCAATCGAACCTGACCAACGGAGACTATCTTCATCTATTTGAGAATGAAGTTTCTCCCAATTTGATAACAAGACAATTAAGGCGCCATTCATTTTCAATGTGCCTGCCGCAATGGCTAGCGCCTCTAAATGGATACCTTTTCGCGCATCAAACAAGATCGTCTCAAACTCTTGTCCAAGAAGATTTTGAATTTTAGAAAACTCATTAATGATCAAGGTATTTGCCGGAAAATTAGACGGCATATTCTCACTGACCAAAATTTGAAAATGACGTGTCATGAATTACTTTTCTAAATAGGCTTCTAATTCAGCTAAATTTTGAGGCCATTCATTACTGAGTTGCTTTATCCATGAAGCAATATCGGATGTCCAATTTGGTAATGAGGTATCTTGAGCCTGTTCTGCGATATTTTGAACATTAACAAGTCCTACCGACGCAGCTGCACCTTTAATTTTATGTGCGACATCTGACACCGTTTGTTGCATATCTGAGTTTGCAAGATAATCGTCATACGCTGTTTCTAATTCATCTAAATAAATCGGCATCCATTGTTTAAATAACGCCACATTAGCTTTAGCTTGAGATTTTCCGATTAACTCAATAAGTGAAATATTGATGCCTTCTTGAACCTGAGAAGTTTCTTCCTCATCAGAGATACATTCAATATCATCGCCTAAAAAAGTTTTAAAGCACTGACGTAATTCAACCAAAGAAAGTGGCTTGCGTAATACACCATCCATACCCTGTTCTTGATATTCTTCTTCACTGTGCATCACGTTCGCTGTAAAGGCAATTAAAGGCGGGAGAAAATCGTAAATCCCTTCTTCGTAGTTTTTCCGTAGATAGTGGGCGATATCAAAACCTGACATATCTGGTAATTTAATATCAAGAAAAACAATATCATAGGTATTTTTCTCAAATAATCGGATCGCCTGTTCGCCATTCATAGCAACATCAACATAATGCCCCTGCTTTTCAAGAATACTTTTAGCTACAACCACATTCAATTCAACATCTTCAACTAATAAAATAGAAAGATGCTGCATGGCTGTTTCAGCATTCATCTCATTAGCTTGGGCTTTATCCGCAATAATCGTTAAATAAAAAGTAGAACCTTTATCCAACTCACTTTCAACTGTTAAATCCCCTTGCATTAACTGCGCAAGATTCTTAGAAATCGCAAGACCGATGCCACTTCCTGCGGAACGGTGAATATTATCTTTAACTTGATAATACATAGTAAAAATCTTATCCAGCTCGCAAGAAGCAATACCTGCCCCCGTATCTGCAACACTAAATTGATATTGATTATCTTGGATTTTCTGTACTGTTAGGATAACTTCACCTTTATCAGTAAATTTCACCGCATTACCAATTAGATTCCAAAGAATTTGGCTGATCCGAGCACGATCGAGATAAAGCCAATTAGGTAAATTCTTATCCTGATTTAAAGAAAACTTTAGCCCCTTTTGTTCTGCCATTAAGGTACCAAAATTATAGAAATCATTAAGTAGTGAATGGAAATCACAAGGCTGGATATTTAATTCAATACGTTTAGAGTCGATCTTATCTAAGTCAATAATATCACTAAAAATATGGCCTAAACTGACTGCACTTAGATTAATCGTATTCAGATAATTCTGTTGTTGTTCGGTTAATTTATCATCTAATAAAATTCGACTTAAGCCAATGATTCCATTTAATGGGGTACGTAACTCATGGCTAATGGTAGCCAGTAAGGTACTTTTATCACGATTATTTTTTTCTAATCGAGCGAGCGTTTTAGAGAGCTCTAAACGGGAACGCTCTAATCGCTCAACAAGTAGCGTAAAGAAATAAATAACAAAAGGAGCGGTAAATAAACCAAAAGTAATCGAGCGAACAATATCACTCCAGTGAATACCATCACTAAAAAGTGTACTTAATAAGATTTGTATACAAAGAGCCAAAATTGCAAGAATAGCAATACCAAGTAAAGAGAAGCGAACTCGACCTAATCGAATAACCCAGTCAACATAGCGTTGTGCAAAATATCTAAAGTTTTTCATTGTTTATATTGAGAAATAAAAATTGAGATCATTCTATAGAGTTTTTAATAAAAATCCATAAACAAAAAACCCCAAGCCATTCAGCTCGGGGTTCTATATTCAGTACCTGGCGGTGTCCTACTCTCACATGGGGAAACCCCACACTACCATCGGCGCATCGGCGTTTCACTTCTGAGTTCGGTATGGGGTCAGGTGGGACCACCGCTCTATCGCCGCCAGGATTATTCCTTTAATAACTTTTCTCTCTTTCTGTTCCGCTATCTCTAGCGCTCACAACCAAACAAGCTGATAACCTTCAAAACTTTCTTCTTCTCTTTCTTCTCTGAGTTTCGTCTTCTCAACACCCAAAACCCTTGAGCGTTGTATAGTTAAGCCTCTCGGGCAATTAGTACATGTTAGCTCAACGGCTCGCACCGCTTACACACCATGCCTATCTACGTCTTAGTCTTAAACAACCCTTACAGATTTTAAATCTGGGAGAACTCATCTCTTGGCAAGTTTCGTGCTTAGATGCTTTCAGCACTTATCTCTTCCGCACTTAGCTACCCGGCAATGCGTCTGGCGACACAACCGGAACACCAGTGGTGCGTCCACTCCGGTCCTCTCGTACTAGGAGCAGCCCCAACCAATTCTCCAACGCCCACGGCAGATAGGGACCGAACTGTCTCACGACGTTCTAAACCCAGCTCGCGTACCACTTTAAATGGCGAACAGCCATACCCTTGGGACCTACTTCAGCCCCAGGATGTGATGAGCCGACATCGAGGTGCCAAACACCGCCGTCGATATGAACTCTTGGGCGGTATCAGCCTGTTATCCCCGGAGTACCTTTTATCCGTTGAGCGATGGCCCTTCCATTCAGAACCACCGGATCACTATGACCTACTTTCGTACCTGCTCGACTTGTCTGTCTCGCAGTTAAAGCTTGCTTATACCATTGCACTAACCTGACGATGTCCGACCGTCATTAGCAAACCTTCGTGCTCCTCCGTTACTCTTTGGGAGGAGACCGCCCCAGTCAAACTACCCACCAGACACTGTCCGAGACCACGTTTCGTAATCTTCGTTAGAACATCAAACGTTAAAGGGTGGTATTTCAAGGACGCCTCCACAATCACTGGCGTGACTGCTTCAAAGGCTCCCACCTATCCTACACATCAAAAATTCAATGTTCAGTGTCAAGCTATAGTAAAGGTTCACGGGGTCTTTCCGTCTAGCCGCGGGTACACCGCATCTTCACGGCGATTTCAATTTCACTGAGTCTCGGGTGGAGACAGCCTGGCCATCATTATGCCATTCGTGCAGGTCGGAACTTACCCGACAAGGAATTTCGCTACCTTAGGACCGTTATAGTTACGGCCGCCGTTTACTGGGGCTTCGATCAGGAGCTTCTCTTTCGATTACACCATCAATTAACCTTCCAGCACCGGGCAGGCATCACACCCTATACGTCCACTTTCGTGTTTGCAGAGTGCTGTGTTTTTAATAAACAGTTGCAGCCAGCTGGTATCTTCGACCGGTTCAACCTTCATCCGCAAGGGACTACAATCTACGCCGGCGCACCTTCTCCCGAAGTTACGGTGCTATTTTGCCTAGTTCCTTCACCCGAGTTCTCTCAAGCGCCTGAGTATTCTCTACCTGACCACCTGTGTCGGTTTTCAGTACGGTTTAGATAAACCTGAAGCTTAGTGGCTTTTCCTGGAAGTGTGGTATCGGTTACTTCAGCTCCGTAGAGCCTCGTCATCATCTCTCAGTGTTTAATAGAAGTCCGGATTTGCCTAAACTTCCCACCTACAAACTTAAACGCACATATCCAACAGTGCGATAACCTAACCTGCTCCGTCCCCACATCGCAGTTTATCCAAGTACGGGAATATTAACCCGTTTCCCATCGACTACGCTTTTCAGCCTCGCCTTAGGGGCCGACTCACCCTGCCCCGATTAACGTTGGACAGGAACCCTTGGTCTTCCGGCGAACGGGTTTTTCACCCGTTTTATCGTTACTTATGTCAGCATTCGCACTTCTGATACGTCCAGCAAACCTCTCGATTCACCTTCATCCGCTTACAGAACGCTCCCCTACCCAACAGACTTTCGTCTGATGCCGCAGCTTCGGCGCTATATTTGAGCCCCGTTACATCTTCCGCGCAGGCCGACTCGACTAGTGAGCTATTACGCTTTCTTTAAATGATGGCTGCTTCTAAGCCAACATCCTAGCTGTCTAAGCCTTCCCACTTCGTTTCCCACTTAATATAGACTTTGGGACCTTAGCTGGCGGTCTGGGTTGTTTCCCTCTCCACGACGGACGTTAGCACCCGCCGTGTGTCTCCTGAGTATCACTCTTCGGTATTCGTAGTTTGCATCGGGTTGGTAATCCGGGATGGACCCCTAGCCGAAACAGTGCTCTACCCCCGAAGGTGTCCGCTCAAGGCTCTACCTAAATAGATTTCGGGGAGAACCAGCTATCTCCCGGTTTGATTGGCCTTTCACCCCCAGCCACAAGTCATCCGCTAATTTTTCAACATTAGTCGGTTCGGTCCTCCAGTTAGTGTTACCCAACCTTCAACCTGCCCATGGCTAGATCACCGGGTTTCGGGTCTATACCTTGCAACTATTCGCCCAGTTAAGACTCGGTTTCCCTTCGGCTCCCCTATTCGGTTAACCTCGCTACAAAATATAAGTCGCTGACCCATTATACAAAAGGTACGCAGTCACCCTTAAAGGGCTCCCACTGCTTGTACGTACAAGGTTTCAGGTTCTATTTCACTCCCCTCACCGGGGTTCTTTTCGCCTTTCCTTCACAGTACTGGTTCACTATCGGTCAATCAGGAGTATTTAGCCTTGGAGGATGGTCCCCCCATCTTCAAACAGGATATCACGTGTCCCGCCCTACTTATCGTTAGCTTAGTACCATGACCTGGACTTCGAGTACGGGGCTATCACCCTGTATCGCCAAGCTTCCCAGCTTGTTCCTCTGTCTCTGTCATTATCACTAACAGGCTCCTTCGCGTTCGCTCGCCGCTACTAACGAAATCTCGGTTGATTTCTTTTCCTCGGGGTACTTAGATGTTTCAGTTCTCCCGGTTTGCCTCACTTACCTATGTATTCAGTAAGTGATAGTAGATTCTTCATCTACTGGGTTTCCCCATTCGGACATCTTGGATTAAACGCCTCTTATCGACTCATCCAAGCTTTTCGCAGATTAGCACGTCCTTCATCGCCTCTGATTGCCAAGGCATCCACCTTGTACGCTTAGTCACTTAACTATACAACCTCAAAAATTCTTGATGTTGTGTTTTCAACTAAACACTTGATTGCTTTTGTTCAATCAAGATTTTATTCTTACTCAGACTTTTTCTTATCCTTAAAAGGACTTGAAAGTCTCTTCAGTTTTTCAGCTTGTTTCCTGGTTGTTAAAGAACAGAAATAACATTTTCAGTTATCATCGTTAAATAAACTTATTAAGTATAAAAACTCAATTTACTTAACGATGATAAGTGGTGGAGATAAGCGGGATCGAACCGCTGACCTCCTGCGTGCAAGGCAGGCGCTCTCCCAGCTGAGCTATATCCCCATTGTCATCGTTTATTTATCACCTTATTCACCTTAATCACTCACTCAGTTTGAGTGGTGGGTCTGAGTGGACTTGAACCACCGACCTCACCCTTATCAGGGGTGCGCTCTAACCACCTGAGCTACAGACCCAAGGGAATAACGGCTTTCTGCTCGATATTGTCTACAATATATCAATCAATCTGTGTGGACACTTATTGTCTCTCGTTTTTGGTAAGGAGGTGATCCAACCGCAGGTTCCCCTACGGTTACCTTGTTACGACTTCACCCCAGTCATGAATCATACCGTGGTAAACGCCCTCCCGAAGGTTAAGCTATCTACTTCTGGTACAACCCACTCCCATGGTGTGACGGGCGGTGTGTACAAGGCCCGGGAACGTATTCACCGCAACATTCTGATTTGCGATTACTAGCGATTCCGACTTCATGGAGTCGAGTTGCAGACTCCAATCCGGACTTAGACGTACTTTGTGAGATTCGCTCCAGCTCGCACTCTCGCTTCCCTCTGTATACGCCATTGTAGCACGTGTGTAGCCCTACTCGTAAGGGCCATGATGACTTGACGTCATCCCCACCTTCCTCCGGTTTATCACCGGCAGTCTCCTTTGAGTTCCCGACCGAATCGCTGGCAACAAAGGATAAGGGTTGCGCTCGTTGCGGGACTTAACCCAACATTTCACAACACGAGCTGACGACAGCCATGCAGCACCTGTCTCAGAGTTCCCGAAGGCACCAATCCATCTCTGGAATGTTCTCTGGATGTCAAGAGTAGGTAAGGTTCTTCGCGTTGCATCGAATTAAACCACATGCTCCACCGCTTGTGCGGGCCCCCGTCAATTCATTTGAGTTTTAACCTTGCGGCCGTACTCCCCAGGCGGTCGATTTATCACGTTAGCTACGGGCGCCAAACTTAAAGTTCAACCCCCAAATCGACATCGTTTACAGCGTGGACTACCAGGGTATCTAATCCTGTTTGCTCCCCACGCTTTCGCACATGAGCGTCAGTACATTCCCAAGGGGCTGCCTTCGCCTTCGGTATTCCTCCACATCTCTACGCATTTCACCGCTACACGTGGAATTCTACCCTCCCTAAAAGTACTCTAGCGACCCAGTATGAAATGCAATTCCCAGGTTAAGCCCGGGGCTTTCACACCTCACTTAAGTCACCGCCTGCGTGCCCTTTACGCCCAGTTATTCCGATTAACGCTCGCACCCTCCGTATTACCGCGGCTGCTGGCACGGAGTTAGCCGGTGCTTCTTCTGTAGTTAACGTCAATCACCTAGTCTATTAAACTAAATGCCTTCCTCGCTACCGAAAGAACTTTACAACCCGAAGGCCTTCTTCATTCACGCGGCATGGCTGCGTCAGGGTTGCCCCCATTGCGCAATATTCCCCCACTGCTGCCTCCCGTAGGAGTCTGGGCCGTGTCTCAGTCCCAGTGTGGCTGGTCATCCTCTCAGACCAGCTAGAGATCGTCGGCTTGGTGAGCCTTTACCTCACCAACTACCTAATCCCACTTGGGCTCATCCTATGGCATGTGGCCCGAAGGTCCCACACTTTAATCTTTCGATATTACGCGGTATTAGCTACAGTTTCCCGTAGTTATCCCCCTCCATAAGCTAGATTCCCAAGCATTACTCACCCGTCCGCCACTCGTCATCAAAGAAGCAAGCTTCTTTATGTTACCGTTCGACTTGCATGTGTTAAGCCTGCCGCCAGCGTTCAATCTGAGCCATGATCAAACTCTTCAATTCAAGTTCAATCGCTCAATACTGCTGACATAAAAATGTCACTACTTAAAAAAGTATTATGAATTTCTAGTTAGCACCTATTAAGACTTCAAAATTAAAAAATATTTTTAAAACAAGTCAATCAACAAGTGCCCACACAGATTGTCTGATATATTGTTAAAGAGCAAAAAATAACGACGCACTGGTTTTATAAAGCTTCACAACAGCGCGTCGTTGTGTGGGGCGTATTATAGGCATTTCATCGATATTTGCAAGTGATTTTTACAAAAAAATTCAATTTTTTTATTGCCTGATGATTTAATCATCAAAGTGAATTGTCTTTGTTCAACATTCAAGGTAAATTACCCCAAAAAGAGTAAGCAATCTAATGAGGTCTTTATGAATTTTGAACAAATGATTGGTTTCGGTGTGGCAGGAAATTTCGCAGGTCATTTAGAACAAGCCGGCGAAGCAGCTGATTTCACTCAAGTAAAAACAGAAAATGCCATTCAACCCAAAGCGATTTTCCCGTTTTATGTGCCAAGCGAAAAAGCTGGCTTTCTTTCTACCTTTCCTTTAAGTCACAATCAAATTAATTTTCCACAAGGTGCTGATAATCTGCAAATTGAGCCTGAAATTGCACTTATTTGTGATCTTATCTATAAAGGAAAGCAAGTTGAAAAAATTATTCCGCGCTATTTTGCAGCCTATAATGACTGCTCTATTCGTCGTCCTAATGCGAAAAAAATCTGTGAAAAGAAAAACTGGGGATCGGCAAGTAAAGGTGTTTCAACCAAACTAATTCCACTTTCTTCCTTTATTAAAGGAAGTGAAATTGATCAATATCGTATCGCTTGTTTCCATAAACGCAATGGCGAACTGAATACTTATGGTATTGACAGTCCTGCTATTGGTTATAGCTATTTCCACCAACAATTATTAGATTGGATCGTGGATAGAATGAATAATCAACCCGATGAGGGACCAATGAATCATATTGCTTCTTTATTAGAGCAAGCAAACTATCCGAAACAAGCGATTATTAGTATTGGCGCCACCCGTTATACTGAATTCGGTGAAATGCATTTCTTGCAACCCAATGACCTGAGTATTGTTGTCGTGTATGACGGTGAAAAATATTCTGCTGAGGAAATTGAGAAAATGGCAAGAGATGAAAAATTTGCAGATGACATTTCAGCGCTTATTCAAAAAGTGGTTTAGCATACATCTAAAAAGTGCGGTTAATTTTAACCGCACTTTTGGTTTACTTCCTTCTTAAAGAAACTTCTCCGGCATTAAAATACCGCTCTCCTTCATCGGTTATGACTTTTAAATAACCGCGTTTATCAATCCCATGCTCTATACCTGAAATCGCACCTTGTTCAGTAAAGACATTCACTTCATCACCAAAAAATTCATTATGGTTTATCCATTGTTGCATGAATTCCTCATCAATGCCCTTTTCTTCAAATTGAGCTAATCGAGAATAAATACGTTGAATCACTTTAATAAGGATCTTTTCACGATCTATATCAGGATCTTGTTCGGTTAATTGTGCATACGGCTGACTAATTTCTGTTGATTGTGGTAATTTTACATTGATCCCAATACCAACCACTAAATTGAGCAACCCATTCTTATGATTAATGATTTCCACTAAAATGCCACCAAGCTTTCGACCTGAAAGCAAAATATCATTTGGCCATTTCACTTTTACATTTAACGCTTCTGCAATAGCTAAACCAATCACCAAACTTAATCCATCCAATGCTTTTTTAGGATCGATAGTCCAATAAAAACTGAAAATTAACTGCCCTGCAAACGGTGAAAGCCATTGACGACCGCGACGTCCTCGCCCTGCTGTTTGATATTCTGCCAAACACAAATCGCCTTTTTTTAATAGGTTAATTTGATTCGTTATAAATTCATTTGTTGAAGAAATGGTTTGATGATAATGCACAGAATAAGGAAAAAGTGCGGTCGAAATAGCTTGAGGATTTAACAAGGGCATTTCTGGCATCAGCTGATAAATCTCATTTTCTTCTTGAATATTTAATCCCACTTCTCTCAACAATGCCATTTCTTGCGCCAATTCATTTGACGTAATATTTAAAAACGACATCAAATCTGACCGCACTTTAGGTTGGCAATCAGACAAACAATCCAATAACGATGGCATATTCATTCCTTCTCATAAAAACCTTAGCAAATCTTACCATAAAAGCGAAAAAATTCATTTTCAACCACATGAAAAATCTGTATAATCTCGCCGCAATATTTTTTGACACAATTTTTAACAGCGAGATATTGCCATGCTTAGAATCAAACAAGAAGCTCTGACTTTTGACGACGTTCTACTCGTCCCAGCTCATTCAACTGTTCTCCCGAACACAGCCAACCTCTCAACTCAACTCACCAAAGAAATTCGCTTAAATATTCCGATGCTGTCTGCTGCAATGGATACTGTCACAGAAACCAAATTAGCAATCTCTTTAGCACAAGAAGGTGGTATCGGCTTTATTCATAAAAACATGACGATCGAACGCCAAGCGGATCGTGTTCGTAAAGTGAAAAAATTCGAAAGTGGTATCGTTTCTGAACCTGTGACTGTTTCGCCAGACTTAACCCTTGCAGCACTTGCTGAAATGGTCAAGAAAAATGGTTTTGCGGGCTACCCTGTTGTCGATGCTGAAAATAACTTAATTGGTATCATCACTGGCCGCGACACGCGTTTCGTAAAAGATTTAAGCAAAACTGTTTCACAATTAATGACGAAAAAAGAAGACTTAGTCACTGTAAAAGAAGGTGCAAGCCGTGAAACAATTTTAGAATTAATGCATCAAAACCGCGTAGAGAAAGTACTTGTAGTAGATGATGCATTCAAATTAAAAGGCATGATCACCGTTAAAGACTTCCAAAAAGCGGAACAAAAACCAAATGCATGTAAAGATGAATTCGGTCGTTTACGTGTCGGTGCGGCTGTAGGTGCAGGCCCTGGTAATGAAGAACGTATTGATGCTTTAGTGAAAGCCGGCGTAGACGTATTGTTAATCGACTCTTCTCACGGTCACTCAGAAGGCGTGTTACAACGTGTTCGTGAAACGCGTGCAAAATATCCAAACTTACCTATCGTTGCGGGAAACGTAGCAACGGCTGAAGGTGCTATCGCACTTGCAGACGCAGGCGCAAGCGCAGTGAAAGTAGGTATCGGTCCAGGTTCAATTTGTACAACTCGTATCGTGACCGGTGTAGGTGTTCCACAAATCACCGCTATCGCAGATGCAGCGGCGGCATTAAAAGATCGTGGTATTCCAGTTATCGCCGACGGTGGTATCCGTTTCTCTGGTGATATTGCAAAAGCTATCGCAGCTGGTGCGAGCTGTGTAATGGTTGGTTCTATGTTTGCAGGTACTGAAGAAGCGCCAGGTGAAATCGAGCTTTATCAAGGTCGTGCATTTAAATCTTACCGTGGTATGGGTTCATTAGGCGCAATGGCGAAAGGATCATCAGACCGTTACTTCCAATCGGACAACGCGGCAGACAAACTCGTACCAGAAGGTATCGAAGGCCGTATTCCATACAAAGGTTACTTAAAAGAAATCATCCACCAACAAATGGGTGGCTTACGTTCTTGCATGGGCTTAACTGGCTGCGCAACCATCGAAGAATTACGCACGAAAGCGGAATTCGTTCGCATCAGTGGTGCAGGTATTAAAGAAAGCCATGTTCACGATGTAACCATTACTAAAGAAGCACCAAACTATCGTATGGGCTAATCCGTAAGGTGGGCTTTAGTCCACCTTTTGTTGTTTTAAAGTGCGGTTGATTTTTGCAAAGTTTTAGGAGAAAATTGACCGTCTACACCATCAATAATAAGAGCATTATAAATGACAAACATCCACAACCATAAAATCCTGATCCTCGACTTCGGTTCACAATATACTCAACTGATTGCACGTCGTGTGCGTGAAATCGGTGTGTACTGCGAACTTTGGGCGTGGGATGTGACTGAAGAACAAATCCGTGAATTTAATCCAGACGGTATTATTCTTTCTGGTGGTCCTGAAAGTACCACTGAAGAAAACAGCCCGCGTGCACCTGAATATGTATTTAATGCTGGCGTGCCTGTATTGGGTATTTGTTACGGCATGCAAACCATGGCGATGCAACTTGGTGGTTTAACTGAAACCTCAGATCATCGTGAATTCGGCTATGCCTCTGTTTTAATGGATAATCCGACCGCACTTTTCGCTCATTTAAATGATGGCGATAGCAAATTAGATGTATGGATGAGCCATGGCGATAAAGTAACGCGTTTACCTGAAAACTTCCAAGTTACCGGTATAACTCCAACCTGCCCAATTGCGGCAATGTCTGACGAAAATCGTCGTTTCTACGGTGTACAATTCCACCCTGAAGTAACCCATACCAAAAAAGGTTTGGAATTATTAATGAATTTCGTGGTAAACATTTGTGGTTGCGAAACCAAATGGACAGCAGAAAACATTATCGAAGATGCCGTTGCTCGCATTAAAGAGCAAGTGGGCGATGATGAAGTGATTTTAGGCTTATCTGGTGGTGTCGACTCTTCTGTGGTTGCATTACTTTTACACCGTGCTATCGGCAAAAACTTACACTGCGTATTCGTGGATAACGGTTTACTCCGCTTACACGAAGGCGATCAAGTCATGGAAATGTTTGGCGATAAATTCGGCTTGAACATTACCCGTGTTGATGCAGAAAGCCGTTTCTTAGGCGAACTTGCAGGCGTATCGGATCCTGAAGCAAAACGTAAAATTATCGGTAAAGTGTTCGTAGATGTATTCGATGATGAATCGAAAAAACTCACTAATGTGAAATGGTTGGCACAAGGTACGATCTACCCTGACGTCATCGAATCTGCAGCAAGCAAAACCGGTAAAGCACATGTGATTAAATCACACCACAACGTAGGTGGCTTACCAGACTATATGAAACTTGGCTTGGTTGAACCGCTACGTGAATTATTTAAAGACGAAGTACGTAAAATCGGTTTAGCATTAGGCTTACCGGCTGAAATGATCAACCGCCACCCATTCCCTGGTCCCAGGTTTAGGCGTGCGTGTATTAGGCGAAGTGAAAAAAGAATACTGCGATTTATTACGCCGTGCAGATGCGATCTTTATCGAAGAATTACGCAACAGCGGTTGGTATGAAAAAACCAGTCAGGCTTTCAGCGTGTTCTTACCTGTGAAATCTGTAGGTGTGATGGGCGATGGCCGTAAATACGATTGGGTTATCTCACTACGTGCGGTAGAAACCATCGATTTTATGACCGCACATTGGGCTCATTTACCTTATGATTTATTAGGCAAAGTGTCTAACCGTATTATCAATGAAGTGAATGGCATTTCCCGCGTGGTGTACGACATCAGCGGAAAACCCCCAGCAACTATCGAGTGGGAGTAACCTAGATCAATTTAAAGGGCAAATTATTTGCCCTTTTCTTCTTTCATAGCACTAATTTATCTCATCAAGATTCACTATGGATATCACTTTTTTACTCGGCACTAAAATTATTGAACTGACACTCATTGTGCTTATTGGCTATGGGTTGGTTAAATCAAAATTATTAAAATCAGAAGATAGCAAGCCACTTTCCATTATTGGGACTTTATGTCATCAGTCCAGCGGTGATGATTGAAGCCTTTCAAATTGATTACACACCTGAAATTCTGCAAGGTTTGCAGCTTTCACTGCTTATGGCCGTGTTTCTTCAGGGGATTCTGATTATTATTGGCAGCCTGTTAAAACGTCTATTAAACCTTGATCCTATTGAACATGCGACTTCCATTTATTCCAATTCTGGCAACTTAATTATTCCGATTGTGATGTCGTTATTTCGGCAAAGAATGGGTCATTTACGCAAGCTGTTTTATCGTAGTACAAACCTTTCTATTTTGGACACATTGTCGTTTGATTATTGTAGGAAAAGGAAATTTATCGCTGAAGACGATTGCCAAAAACATCAATATTTGGTCAATTCTCGTTGGCGCATTTTTGTTTGCTTTCCAAATTAAGTTGCCAAACATTATCAATGGTACGCTCTCTTCCATTGGTTTGTTTATTGGTCCGAATGCCATGCTTGTTGCGGGTATGTTAATTGCCGCAATTCCATTAAAAAGCATTGTTTCATCTAAGCGCATTTATTTAGTCACACTATTGCGCTTTGTTGGTTATTCCGCTTGTATTGTTGGTATTAATAAAGCTCATTGGCTTTGTACATTGGATTGAAAAAGGTGAGATTATCGTGTTGATTAGCTTTTTTGCTACCACTAGCCCTTCAGCTTCGACAGTGACACAAATGGCGGTGATTTATAACAACAATCCACAAAAAGCCAGCGCCATTTATGGGATAACGACGCTGCTTTGTATGTTTACTATGCCACTGGTGATTGCGTTATATCAAATGTGGGGGTAAATAGAAGAAAAAGTGCGGTCAATTATTTCAGCACTTTTGATGCAGGTTGCTCTTTTTTCAAACGATAAAGTTGGTATAAATTAACGAAAACTAAGAATGCGTTTAGAACTGCTACAGGATAAGCACCTTTCATCAAACCGTAAACCACAAAGAGTACTGCTCCAATGGTATTTACAACTCTTAAGTGAATAATGGATTTGAATAAAAAAGAGGCGGCTACAAAGAATGTTGCCATATAACCTAGTAATTCAATGAAATCAAATTCCATAAATCTCTCCGTCAACAATGATTGAAACGTAGCATCATAAAAGATTTTGGAATTCAGGGAAAGAGGCGAAATAAAAGCAACCGATTGCAATATCAAGAAATTTTTATTTCGCTCAACATTCCCTTAGATAAAGATTTTTTGCACTAAAAACATATAAAAAATCGTACCTGCTGAAATGGAAAGAAACATGTTCTTTTTCCAGAAATGCAATCCCAACACTAAAGCACCTGCAATAAAATCAGGCAAGCCGTGATACCCACTCAACACATCCACATTTTTATAGCAATACACTACTAACATTCCAAACATCGCGGCAGGTAATACTTTACCGAGATAACGAATATAGTCTGGAATCGGACGATTTGCAGGAAAGATCCAGAATGGCAATAATCGAGTAAATTGCACGCACACAATACAAATCACAATGGTGATAATTTGTTCCATCAATGTCATTTCAGTGCCTCCAATTTAGATGAAAGTTTAGGACGTCGTACCGTTAATAGAATCCAGATACTGATTAGCGTTGGCACTAAAAAGTGTTCTTTTCCCAACAATTAACAGCGATGCAAAAGCTACGCCTAAACCTAATAATGAGCTTTCATGAGATTTTTCTTTTAGCCAGTTTTCAGCAAAGATTACGAGGAAAAGTGCTGTCATACCCAAACTCTACCCCTTTTAAATCAAAAGGAATGATTGAACCAAATAGGTTACCTAATCCCGCACCGACGACCCAATAAAGATGGAGATAAAAACTGACAAAGAACATATACCAGCCTTTATCTAAATGATCGGGGATCTTCGCCATATAGTTACAGGGAAAAACTTTCATCTACTAGAGTACTAATTAAATACCAACGTTTTTTCCCAATTTGAGCACCATATTTTTCTAACATGGAAATGCCATAAAAAATCTGACGACCACTTACCATCAGCGTAACTAATGCGACACTTAAAGGCGAAAAAGGCATGACTAATGCTGCAGCAGCAATAAACTCCACGGAGCCCGCATAAATGAGTGCTGCCATTGCAACAGGGGAACCAAACACCGAATCCAAGTGCTTTCATGTAAATGCCGTATGCAATGCCTAAAAATAAAAAGCCGGCAAGCATTGGCATGCTGTAAGGAAATGCCGCTTTTGCTGCGGCTTTGATGGGATTTTCTGTCACCACTTCTGACATATTGACCTACTACAACGCTAAAACAGACAAACCAGGTAAGGTCGAAAAACTTTGTGCTTTTACTGTTTGATGGAAATCTTCGATATAAGCTAAATTGGCATCTTCTTTACGAATTGCTGCATAAAGGTTACTGTACAACCCTTCTTCTGTAATTTTGCGTGCCACTACATACCCTTTTTCTAAATAAGGCAATGCCGCCCAATAAGGCACAGTGGCAATACCCCGACGACTCGCCACTAACTGGATCAAGGCGATCGTTAGCTCTGTCGTACGACGTGGCGGATTAATACCTTTCGGTTTCAACACTTGACGATATAAAGTCTAACATATCATCAGGCACGGGATAGGTTACCCAAGTTTCCTCAGCAAAATCTTCCGCCTGCCAAACCTCTTTATTCGCTAATGGATGATCTTTAGAACAAATCCCCACCATTTCATAAGAAAACAGTGGTTTAAACAAAACATCATCATTTTGTTCAACGTCTGACACAATCGCCCAATCTGCACGATGAGATAATAACAATCCTACAGGATCAGTATGGAAACCTGAGACGATATCCAATTCTACCAAGCTCCAATGCTGACGAAACTCATCCATCGCTGGCATTAACCAGTCGAAACAGGTATGACACTCTACTGCAATTCTTAACTGCCCTGCATCACCGTGTTTTACGCGTGCGAGCTCACGTTCTGCATCAATCACTTTCGGAAGAATTTCATTAGCAAGACGAATCAAACGATCGCCTGCTGCAGTAAAACGCAATGGATTACTTTTACGCTCAAAAAGAGGTAAACCGAATTGCTCTTCCATTAACTTTAATTTGATGAGAAAGTGCCGATTGTGTTAAATAAACACGTTTTGCCGCCATCGAGACGCTGCCCGTTTCCTTTAAAGCAAGCAAGGTTCTTAGGTGACGAAGTTCAAGAAATGTGGGTTTCATTAGAATAATTCATAAAGTTATAGCATTAGATGAGCAACATAATAACGCAAATTAAATTTGCCGAAAAGAAAGTGCGGTCAAAAACGTTGATATTTTTGACCGCACTTAAGACGATTATTTATCTAATTGAACGGGAAAAAATAAGCTCAATGGTCGTTTTTTCACAATTTGACAAACTTCATGCCAAATTGCCCACCAGCTGTCAATTTCCGTATTTAAAGAGCGCAGTGCGACCCAAAGTGTTAATGAAAAACTGACTATTAAATTCACTAAACCAATCAGCAACACAAAAGCAATGCATTGTAAAAAGAATGGATAGGCAAATTGTCCACTGACTGCACTATATCCTAAATTCGCTGATGAAAATGCAACATGACGAATATCTAACGGAAGATGAGTTAAATATCCCACTAAACCGGTAAGCCCAAGTAACATACCAAAACAGAAGTTACCAATAAGCGAACCATAATTCTCATGCATATAATTAGCAAATTTAACGCGAGACTTCTCAGACATCAATTTTTTTAATAACGGATGTTGTGCTAAACGCATGCGCATATTCAAATAATTGCTACGATTATCAAAATAGCCAGAAATAATTCCGGAGCAGAATAACCATACACCTGCAATAGCTGCGAACCATAAAGAACCATCTAAAGGATCAATACGGTGTAATTGATAGGCTATTTTCTCTGAATTCATCAATGGCTCACCTGTTTTGATGTTGATAAACAAAAGCAATTAATGCCGCTAATCCCATAGCAACTACTACATTGCCTAAAACGGCCACGCTTTGGGAACGAAATACATCCACTAATAACTGGGCTAATTTCATATTTAATGTTTTGCCTTGTGGATTTTTCTCTACTGCCTCAGCAAAACGAGCAGCTGTCATGGCTGGCTGTTTGGTTGCCACCGTGAAATGCAACATAAAGATCACCATAAAACCGAAGCCGTAATTTAAACCTTCGGCAAGACCTTTCCAGACTTTATCATCAATAATGCTGCCTAAATAGGTTTTAAATAACGCCATTAGTGCAATCAATACACCACCACCTGCCGCAGAGTAAAACATTGCCCAATACTCTTTTTTATCTCGCGTAATGTAATGCTCACCGTGGTCCCCAGCATTCTGCGTAACACTACGAGCAATTAATCCTGAGCTTTGTTTCCATAATCGGGAAATACTATGTCGCTCTGCAGCTGCACGGGCAAAACAACCCGTTAATAACAATATTCGACGCGGTAAATAGCGATTTGAAACAAAAATTGCCATCAACGTTTCTAATCGTTCTAAAGTCTGGGAAAGACGTTCTAATAAATACGCTGTATTTAAGGAAGACCCCACTACTGCCCCACGTTTCTGTAAGCCAATAATCAATGCCTTACATTGATCAAACATTACCTGTAAATGGCTATCATCAAAAACAGTTGATTGGCGGCGTGCCTGTAACCAATTCACCACTTCATGGTGCAATGCCACAAAAGGGGAATCCGCATTCAACAGAGAGGGTTCCATTCGCATCAGCTCAGGATCCATATCTTCAGCTGCAATCCAAATTGAAAGCATCTCAATGGCAAATAACCCTTCACTTTCAATATGATTTTTTAAACGTTCCCGATCTTTTTGTTCTGTATAACGGGTTAAAACGCCAAATACGCCTCGCCACGTTTTTAAAGGAACGGCATCAATCCAGCGTGCATCATTTTTATCGCTAAACAATAAATAAAAAATATCACGTAAATCATTAATATCTTTAAAAGAAGGGGTTAAAACGCTCATAAATACGCGTTTTCATTTCCTGTCCAAAACCGCCACGAGTAAGAATCCCGCTGCTAATAAACAAGGGATAAAGACGTAAACCACATAACCAACCACATAATAATTTCGAAACAGAACAGCCTAATTCTTTGTCGTTCTTTAAGATAAACTTAAATAAATGTAAGGTTGGAGAAATTTTTTCTGTGGGGCTATTACGTAATAATTGGCACAGCCCTTCCACAAGACCAAAGGCATCGTTTTCCGCCACTTTGTTTCGCAAAAATTGCGGTAAGGTATCGGTTTTAATCATGAGCTTTCCCCCATATCGTTTATATTCAAAAGCGAGACATTATACAGCTCTGTTGGATAAAGTAAAAATGAGAGGAAAAGCGCGGTCAATTTTGAAAGGGTTTTAAAAGAAAAGGCGTATGTTTCCATACGCCTTTAGATTGATATTATTTCTCTTTCTTCAGCAAGAAAATGCCTTGTTCAGAGAAGTTCACATAAGCTTGTTTTCAGATTAGCATTGAAGTCTTCAGGTTTAGTGTTAATGAGCAATTCTTTGCCAGCCCAAATCGCCACCACTTCCCAGTGGTTACCCATATAGACTGCACTCTTAATTTCACATTGTTGTGCAGCCTCGCCTTCTGCTTTTAAGTAAATCGCTTCAGGGCGTACACCCACTAAACATTCGCCATCCGATAAATTAAATTGCGCCGCATTACTTAATGGCAATTTATAGCCATTCACATCAATGGTGTTATTTTCCAATTTACCTTCAAAGATGCTCGATTCGCCCATGAAGTTTGCAAGGAATAAAGAGTTTGGACGCAAATAAAGCTCTTTTGCAGGGGCTTTTTGCATGATTTTACCTTTATTCATGACGATAACTTCATCTGATACCGCAAACGCTTCAGTTTGGTCATGAGTAACATAAAGTGAGGTAATGCCTAAACTTTGTTGCAGTTCACGAATTTTCTCACGCATAGAACGACGTAAGTTTGCATCTAAGTTACTTAATGGTTCATCAAAAAGTAATACTTTCGGTTTTAACACTAACGCACGCGCTAAAGCGACACGTTGTTGTTGACCACCTGAAATCTGATCCACAAAACGATCTTCAAAACCTGCTAAATCAACTAACTCTAAGGCTTCTTTTACACGTTTAGCGCGTTCTTCTTTTCCCACACCTTGCATACGTAAACCATAGCCCACGTTATCGCCAATGCTCATATGTGGGAATAAAGCGTAAGATTGGAATACGATACAAATATCACGATTTTGAATAGATGATTTGGTTACATCTTCACCATCAATAAAAATTTGACCTGAAGTTGGATTTTCTAAGCCTGCCACCAAACGTAACACTGTGGTTTTACCACAACCTGATGGACCTAATAAGGTCACCATGGTGCCACGTTTAATGGTTAAATCTAAATTATCAATGACTGTGGATTTACCAAAAGATTTAGTGATATTTTTTAATACTAAGAAATCATTATTACTCATAATATTTACCTACAACTTAACGAGTTAATTCATTTTTTTCGCTTTAGAACGGGAAATTCGGGTATCACCCACAATCCAGTCAAAGAATAAAATAATGGCCATCATCACGATGATTAAAATCGAACCGTATGCGATAGCAACACCATATTCACCATCTTCTACACGGTTTAAAATATAGGCTGTTGCCACACGTGTATCAGCGGTGACTAAGAAGATAATCGCACTCACGGTAGTCATCGCTCGAACGAAAGCTGGTGACCAATGCAGAAAGTAAAGCCGGTTTTAACAATGGTAAAACGATAAACCATAAAGTTTTCCATGAGCTACCTTTTAAAGAAAGAGATGCTTCATCAAGTGATTTATCTAATTGACCAAGACCTGCAATGGCTGCTCGCATACCGATTGGTAAATCACGCATCACCATTGAGATGATCACGATAATGCTAGTACCCTGTAATGTAAAGTGGCGCATTGTTAAAGGCTAAAATATAAGATACCCCTGCAACGGTTCCTGGTACTGCAAAAGCAAAAGCATGGTTAAGAACTCAAGAGATTTTTTACCTTGGAAATCTTTACGCACCACAATATACGCAATTAATAAACCGAAAAGTGCGGTCAATGGTGCGGCAATTCCTGCGTAAATTAAGGTATTAATCAATGATGGCCATGCCCCATCACTTAAGCCTTGTCCGAATAACATCGCATAGTTTTTGAAGGTTAAGGTGTAATCCACGCCCCAGTTCACTGTGAAACTACCGTAGAAAATACTGCCGTATAACGCTAAGTTAAAGAGTACCCAGAAACCAAGCATACCGATGATGGTATATTTTAAGCCGGTTGGTAGATCTTGTACGTCACCACGATAGGATTTGCCTGAGACGGTCACATAAGAGCGGTTACCAATCCAAATATATTGGATGATAAATACGGCTAATGAGAAGATTAAAAGCATCGAACCTAACGTACTTGCTGACGCATAATCTAATTGTGAACCTGCGATATAGAAGTAGATTTGTGTTGCAATTACGTCAAAGCTACCGCCCAATACTAACGGGTTACTAAAGTCCGCTAAGGATTGGATAAACACGATTAAGAATGAGTTTGCCAACGCTGGACGCAATAATGGGAAAATAATATTGAAGAATGTTTGGTAACGATTTGCACGTAAGGTGTAAGACGCTTCTTCAATTGACGGGTGAACAGATTTTAATGCACCATCTAAAATCATGAATGAAATCGGCGCAAAAGCAAGAATCTGTGCAATGGCAATCCCGTTGAAACCGTATAACCAGTTATGGTTCTCAAATCCAAATGTTGTGGATAAGAACTCTGTCACATAACCAGAACGGCCAAGCATTAATGTTACCCCTAAACCCACAACGAATGGCGGTGTGACGATTGGTAAAATAGAGAAAATTTTACCAATAAATGCCGTTCTACGAGCAATACGGGTGGTATAAAGTGCAAAATGCTAAACCGAAAATTCGTTGATACGATACCCACAAAGCCAGATAAGAATAACGAGTTACTAATAACACGTACAATATAGCTTTGAGTCAAAATTCGCATCACTTGTTGTGGTGCAAAAGTATCACCGTCATAGAAACATTGAAACAAAGATCGCCAATGTTGGATAAACGATGAAGAAGAAAATTAATAAGATAATGCAAAGTAAAGAGGCAATAATAAATTTATCCCCTTGCATTACTTTTAATTTCGCGAAGGAAAATGTCGCCAGTGCGGTTAAACTCGCGATTAACACAATCACAGAATAACCCATGCTGACTTTATAAATTGTCGCACTGACAAAGATAAACAATGTCGCTGCAGCAATAAGATATAGCTCTGCTTTCGCTTGCGTATCTTTCGGTAATTTAAGAAGTGGCATCAAACCGTATAAAATGAACCGGTAAAAACCATAATGCCGTAATATTTAACGAAGACCAACCCCATTGCACCTAAGTATTCATCGCTTGTACTTTCAAACAAGCCATAATCTAAATGCTTGGGAAGGCAGAAATAAGAAATGCAATTACAGCAAGAATTATCCAAAAGTTAGCAGATTGGATAATAGGAAGTTTATTTGCGTTCATACAACCTCGCATAAAAGAAAAAAGCGAAATAATATAATAGCTATTATTTCGCTATGTATACATCATTATTTTGCTAATTTAACATCATCAACCCATTTTGTGATCAAACGTTTACGTAAATCACTTGAGCCGTATTTGTCAAAATCATAATTAATTAAATTGATGGATTTAAAATCGAGTGCATAAGGCGATTGCTCAGCGGTACTATTGGTTAAAATAGAATACGCTTCCCCTTTTTTCCAGGTTAACTCTTGCGCTTCTTTTGATAACGCCCAATCCACAAATAATTTCGCATTTTCAAGGTTTCTTGCACCTTTAATAATGCTCACGCCACCAATTTCATAGCCTGTACCTTCGCAAGGTACGACTAATTCCACTGGTGCACCTTTGGCTTTCTCTAAAGAATATTCATGTAAAAAACCAATTCCGATTGCGGTTTCACCACGTGCTGTATTACGGGTTGCCGTGTTACCAGATTTAGTATATTGGGAAACGTTTTTATTGAGTTCTTTGAGATATTTGAACGCTTCATCTTCACCCCAAAGTTGGATATAGGTCGCTAACTGAGTATAACCTGTTCCAGAACTTTGTGGATCTGCCGCTTGGATCTCATTACGATAAGCTGGATCGGCTAGATCTTTCCAACATTTTGGTGTTGGTAAATTAAGCTTTTTCAAACGCTCAGGATTGATACCAAAACCTAATACACCGAGATAAATCGCGGAGGAATAGTTGCCTTTAATTTTAGCAGGATCTCTAAACTGCTCAGGAATTTGTGCGAGATTTGGTGACTTATACGCTTCAAGTAAGCCCATTTCACCCGCTTGAGAATGAGGATCAAGCGTACCGCCATACCATACATCCCCTTGAGGGTTAGCTTTTTCAGCATCAATTTTGGCTAAAATTGTGCCTGTGCCACCACGGATAAAACTGGTTTTGATACCATATTTTTTCTCAAAAGCCATGGTTTCTTGCTCGCACATCGTATTTTGTGCACTACAATAAACAACTAAACGGCCTTCTGCTGCTGATGCGTGAGAGCTCAGTAACACGCCACCAAATACAACACCAGAAAGTGCTAAAGCAACGTTAGACATTTTCATTGGTTCACTCCTGTGTCTTTATAAAAATAAGATGAGTTGGCACTCATCGTTGTAACCCATCTTGTGGGTTTAAAATGCAAAGTGCGGTCAAAATTTCTCTGTTTTCAACCGCACTTTAAACATTATTTCGCTAATTTAACGTCTTGAACCCATTTTTCAATTAAGGCTTTGCGTTGTTCGGTTGCACCGTATTTTTCAAAGTCATAATTGATCAGATTAAGTTTACTTGGATCAAACGCGGTTGGCGATTGTTCCGCTGTGGTGTTGGTTAAGATTTGTAAAGAATCACCTTGTTTCCATGCTAACTCTTGACCTTCTTTAGATAATGCCCAATCCACGAATAATTTTGCGTTATCGATGTTACGCGCACCTTTTAAGATACTCACGCCACCTAACTCATAGCCTGTACCTTCACAAGGCACCACTAATTCCAACGGCGCACCTTGACGTTTTTCAAGTGCGTAATCGTGTAAGAAACCGATACCTACCGCAGTTTCACCACGTGCTGCATTACGAGATGGGGTTACACCTGATTTGGTGTATTGAGATACGTTTGGATGTAATGCTTTTAAGAAATCAAAGGCTTTATCTTCGCCCCAAAGTTGAACGAAAGTAGCCAACGCGGTGTAAGCTGTACCCGCACTTTGTGGGTCAGCAATTTGCACTTCACCTTTTAAGCGAGGATCAGTTAAATCTTTCCAGCATTTTGGGACTTCTTTAATACCTAATTTTGCTAAACGCTCAGTATTCACACCAAAACCTAAGATACCCATGTAAATCGCAGATACATAATGTCCTTTGGTTTTCGCTGGATCACGGAAACGCTCAACAATTTCATCAATGTGTTTAGATTTATAAGGTTCGATTAAGCCTAATTCAGCCGCTTGTGCTTGAGGGTCGAATGTACCACCAAACCATACGTCTGCTTGCGGGTTATTTTTTTCTGCTTCAACTTTTGCAAAAGTACTGCCTGAACCGTTGCGAATAAATGAGGTTTTCACATCATATTTTTCGCCAAACGCTTTCGTTGTCGTTTCACAAAGAATGTTGGTCGCACTACAATACACCACCAAACGCCCTTGAGCATTGACAGCAGATGATGTCATTAAACCTGCAGCTAAAAGTGCGGTTGAAATTGAGAGAGAAATTTTATTCATTTTCATTGTAGACTCCTCATAAATAACACAGATGAAATAATAAAAACGAGCACATCGTAAGCGAAAACGAAAAAAATTTCCGTGAAGTACTTCACAAATTTAAAAAATTAAAATAAAAAAAGAAAGGTGAATTTAAGCTGATTTTTCTTTATAATCCCAATAATTTTTACCTTCCGTTTTTGAGGACGTTCCATGTCAAACTCATCTTGTATTATCATCGCCATCACGGGTGCATCCGCTTCAGGCAAAAGTTCCATCGCTTCTACCGTTCATAAAGAACTTTGCAACGAGTTAGGATGCCAAGAAATTGGGATTATTGCTGAAGACAGCTACTATAAAGATCAAAGCCATTTAGAGATGAGTGAGCGCATAAAAACAAACTATGACCATCCCAATTCAATGGATAGAGATTTACTCATTCAACACTTAAAAGACTTAAAAAATGGAACCGCCGTAGATATTCCTGTCTATAGTTATGTTGATCACACCAGAACAGGCGAAACCAAACACTTCACTCCGAAAAAAATTGTGATTTTAGAAGGCATCTTATTGCTCACTGATGAACGAGTTCGCCAATTAGCCGATATTTCTGTATTCGTGGATACCCCATTAGATATTTGTTTTATCCGCCGTTTACAACGTGATATGGAAGAACGTGGTCGTTCATTACAATCTGTTATTGACCAATACCGCGCAACTGTTCGTCCAATGTTCTTACAATTTATTGAGCCATCAAAACAATATGCGGATATCGTGATTCCTCGCGGTGGTAAAAACCGTATTGCGATTAATATGTTAAAAGCTCAAATTCTTCATTTATTAAACGAAAAATAGGAAAAATCATGCGTCTTTGCGATACCGATATCGAACGCTATCTAGATGATGGCATTATTTCTTTAACGCCTCGTCCTGACAACGACAAAATCAATGGTGCAACCATCGATGTGCGTTTAGGCAATTCATTTCGCGTATTTCGTGAACATTCAGCCCCATATATTGATTTAAGTGGCCCGAAAGAAGAAGTGTCCGCTCAACTTGAATCGGTGATGAGTGATGAGATCATTATCGGTGATGATGAGGCTTTCTTCTTACACCCGGGTATGTTGGCGCTAGCGACCACATTGGAGTCTGTGAAACTCCCAGCCAATATTATCGGTTGGTTAGATGGTCGCTCTTCACTTGCTCGTTTAGGCTTAATGGTGCATGTTACCGCTCATCGTATTGATCCAGGTTGGGAAGGTAAAATTGTGTTGGAGTTCTACAACTCGGGCAAATTACCTTTAGCATTGCGTCCAAATATGGTGATTGGTGCATTGAGTTTTGAAGTGTTAAGTGGCCCGGCAGCACGCCCTTACACTAGCCGTAAAGATGCCAAATATAAACATCAGCAAAATGCGGTAGCTAGCCGAATTAATGAGGATTAATCAATGAAAAAGATCGCAATTAGCCTGTTGATCGTGCTGTTTGCGATCTTTGCTTTTTTCTATACACGAATTCAAAAACTGGAAACAGTTATTACTACCGCACTAGCTCAGCATGAAACTACCTTCCAAGAGTTTAATATGGGCATTTTCCCTGAGCCGTATATTTCCTTTGACAAAGTTCAACATAATCAAATAAGTATTGAAAAAATAACTGGAAAATTTTCTCTGCCATCATTAGTTTTGGGTAATGCTCAACTACAAGAATTAGTTGCTCAAAATATCAAGTTATCCCCAAAGGCACAAAACTCAGCAAATGTTCAAGTGCATTTCAACGGTTTCCCACTTAATTATATTACTAGTGATGATATTCCATTTAGCACAACAACTCTCATTACTGTTGAACTAGCAAAACCACTTTATGGCAGTAATAGAATCTTTAATTTTCGTTTTATCAAAGGTCATGTTACCCTCCGTCGGGAAAGTGAATCACTTATTCAATTTGATCATGTTCAATTCAATCAGCAAGACCTGGGCTATATTGAAATTCATACAGATTTAACAAAGCCACAGAAACGTGCCATTGCTTACATTAAACCTAGATGCACCACAAATTGTCTTGCTGTACTCAAATTTGATAGCTATCTACAAAAAAGTGCGGTCAATTTTTCTGGTAAAAATTTTCCTTTAACTCAGTTGTTAGCTTTACTTAATTTCCCGCAAACCATGACAGGTACGAGTGATTTTAACACTCAATTAGCCTTTACAAACTCAGAATTAATCGAAGGGAAATTTGATTTTAATGCGCGTGATGGCGAGCTTTTAGGATTGAATTTATTAGATATGGCGGCACAGTATTTACCAATTAATTACAACAGTGATTTAACTGCGAGCAGAAATATGAATACGCCTTACGAGCGTTTTGAATCAAATCTTTCGCTTGAAAACCACTTACTCAAAGTAGATAAAATAAGCTTAAAAACAACCGCACTTTTAGGTGAAGGTTCTGGAGCCATTGATTTAGATAATGTACAATGCGACGTCAATTTAACTTTAAGATCAACTGACGAAAAATACAAAAAGCTGGCATTGCCTATTCGCTTTTTCGATAGTTGCTATGCACCACAATATAAGTTAAATATTGATAAAAATTTCCGTCATCAACTTAAGGAATTAATTAAAGAGAAATTAAAATAATGTCGTTTTATCAGAAAGCAGAAAAAACTCAATTTTGGCGCGTAGTTATCATGGCTTGCGCCGCTTTTATTTTTAATACCACGGAATTTGTGCCAGTTGCGTTACTCACTGACATCGGACAAAGTTTTGATATGCAAAGCTCCGATGTGGGTTTAATGATGACCGTTTATGCTTGGACAGTTATGATTATGTCTTTACCCGCTATGCTCGCGACAGGCGATATGGAACGTAAAGGCTTACTGCTGAAACTTTTCGTGATTTTTATCATCGGTCATATTATCTCAGTCATTGCGTGGAATTATTGGATTCTTCTCATTGCCCGTATGTGTATTGCGGTAGCGCATTCACTTTTCTGGGCAATTACCGCATCATTAGTGATGCGTGTAGCACCGAAGAATAAGAAAACACAAGCAATTGGTATGCTCGCCATCGGTACATCCCTTGCGACTATTTTAGGGTTACCATTAGGGCGTTTAGTCGGTCAATTAGTTGGCTGGCGTATTACTTTTGCAATCATTGCTGCATTAGCTTTGGTTGTGATGGTATTCATTATGCGTTTATTACCAAATCTACCAAGTAAAAATGCAGGCTCGTTATCTAGTCTGCCGATTTTGGCTAAAACGTCCACTATTAATTGGACTTTATGCAACCACGGTAATTATTGTTTCAGCACACTTTACAGCCTATACCTACATTGAGCCCTTTATGGTTCAAATCGGGCAGATGGATCCTAATCTTACCACGATGATTCTTTTAGTTTTTGGTATTTCAGGTGTGACAGCGAGTGTGATTTTTAACCGATTATACCGTTTAGGCGCCACACAATTTATTATCCATGCAATTCTGTTATTAGCTATTTCCTTAGGCTTTATGCTTACTTCGGCTGGCTATACCGCAACAATGTTTGCCTTAGCCTTTATTTGGGGGATAGGAATTTCTTGTATCGGACTCGCATTACAAATGCGCGTGTTGCAACTTGCACCCGATGCAACAGACGTAGCGAGTGCCATTTATTCAGGTATTTTTAATGCAGGTATTGGTGCAGGCGCACTATTTGGTAATCAAATCGCTCGTCACATTGGTCTTGAATATATAGGCTTTAGTGGCGCAGCATTAGCGATGATTGCACTCGGCATCTTTGTCTTCTTCAATTTCCGCTATCGTACTCAAAACACCTAAAAAAATGACCGCACTTATACAAGTGCGGTCATTTTCTTTTCGCTTTTCTAATCGAGATGGAAACAAGCAATGAGCTTACCATCAGGATATTTTTCCAATTTAGGCTGTTCATTTCGACATTTATCCGTTGCTTTCCAACAACGCGGATTAAATGCACAACCTTTTGGTGGATTAATTGGACTTGGTAATTCTCCGGTTAATTTAATCCGTTGACGACGTAATTCAGGTGACAATCTTGGTGTTGCCGAAAGTAAAGCTTGCGTATAAGGATGTTGAGGATTATTAAAGATCTGCGCTTTTGTGCCCATTTCGACACAACGACCTAAATACATCACCATCACTTCATCAGCTATGTGCTCAACCACCGAAAGATCATGGGAAATAAACACATAAGATAAACCAAGCTCAGCTTGTAAATCCATCATCAAATTCAGCACTTGCGCACGAACAGATACGTCTAATGCAGAAACAGGTTCATCCGCTACAACCACGTCAGGATCGAGCATTAAACCACGAGCAATCGCGATACGCTGACGTTGTCCGCCCGAAAACATATGTGGATAGCGATCGTAAAACTCAGCACGCAATCCCTACTTTTCGCCATCATGGACAATACTTTTTCTTTACGTTCTTTAGCTGATAGATTGGTATTGATGACTAAATGGTTCTTCCAAAATTGTGCCGATTTTCTTACGCGGGATTTAGTGATGCATAAGGGTTTTGAAACACGATTTGGATTTTCTGACGACGCAATGCTTTCGTTTCGTGATCATTCTCTAAGAAATTTTGCCCGTTGTAATACAACTCACCTTCTGTCGGTTCTTCTATCATCGTCAAAAGACGACCAAGTGTCGATTTACCACAACCAGACTCCCCTACCACGGCAAGGGTTTTACCTCGTTCTAAGGAAAAAGAGACACCATCTAATGCTTTCACTTGCTGTGTTTTCGCAAACATCCCTTTTTTGACAGGATAATATTTTTTCAGCCCAATGGCATTGAGCAATGGTGCATTTTCTTGTGCGACATTAGACATTGCTAGGTTCTCCTTGGGCATTTAATGGGGTGTGACATTTTACTTGTCGATTTCCTATTTGACGCAATTCAGGTTCAACACGTCGACAAAGATCGGTCGCATACGGACAGCGTGGATTTAACAAACAACCTTGTGGGCGATCGTATTTACCTGGCACCACACCGGGTAAAGATTGCAAACGAGATTTACCTTCTGCAAACTCCGGTAAAGAACGCAATAACGCTTGAGTATAAGGATGTTTGGGTTCACGGAAAATATCTTCTGCTCGTCCTTCTTCCACTACTTGTCCTGCATACATCACAATAATACGATGTGCCGCTTCTGCAACTAACGCAAGATCGTGCGTGATCAGAATCAACGACATACATTCTTTTTGCTGTAACTCAAGCAACAAATCTACAATTTGAGCTTGAATGGTCACATCCAGTGCGGTGGTTGGTTCATCTGCAATGAGCAATCTCGGTTTACATGCAATCGCCATAGCAATCATAACGCGTTGGCTCATCCCGCCAGAAAGCTGATGCGGATAAACATCAATACGTGATTCAGGATCAGGAATACCGACTAAACGTAATAGCTCTAAGGTGCGCTCACGACGTTCTTTTTTGCTGCCGCCTTGATGCGCTTTGATGGCTTCCATAATTTGGAAACCCACCGTATAGGCCGGATTTAAGCTTGTCATCGGGTCTTGGAAGATCATGGCAATATCTGCCCCAACTAATTCCCGCTTTTCTTTTGGCGGTAAGCTTAAGAGATCTTTACCTTCAAATTCTAGCCCTTTCGCTGAAACACGCCCAGGAAAATCAATTAAGCCCATCACAGCAAGGGAACTTACTGATTTCCCTGAACCTGACTCGCCGACAATACCTAATACTTCGCCTTGATTGACTTGGTAGCTTATACGATCCACCGCTTTAAAAGGTGCTTTTTCATCACCAAAGTGAACAGACAGCTCTTTTACATCTAATAATGCCATTCTGCCCCCTATTGTTTTAATTTTGGATCGAGTGCATCACGCAACCCGTCGCCCATTAAGTTAAATGCTAAAACAAGCGATAAAATCACTAAACCTGGAATGGTAACCAACCAGTTTGCCGCCTGCATAAAGCTACGTGATTCAGATAACATAGTACCCAATTCTGGTGTTGGTGGTTTTGCGCCGATACCTAAGAAACCTAAAGTCGCTAATTCTAAAATGGCATTAGAAATCCCCATCGTCATTTGTACGATAAGCGGTGCAAGGCAATTCGGTAAAATCACAATAAACATTAAACGTAATACGCTTGCTCCTGCCACTCGTGAAGAGGTGACATAATCTCTGTTTTTCTCGTTTAATACTGCTGCACGTGTTAAGCGCACATAACTTGGAATCGAAACCACGGCAATCGCCAACGTCGCATTCGTTAAAGAGGGCTCTAAAATTGACACCACCACAATGGTTAAAAGCAAGTTTGGGATAGCCAACATAATGTCAATAAAACGAACAATTAATGTATCTAATGCTCCACCATAATAGCCTGCGAGCAAGCCAAGACTCGTTCCTAAAATGCAAGATAAAATGACAATAATGAAACCTGCAAAAACAGAAATGCGCGTACCATAAATAATGCGAGAAAGAATATCTCGACCAATGTCATCCGTACCCAGTAAATAAGCTGAATTGCCGCCTTCATACCACGCAGGCGGTAACAATAGCGCTGAACGATTTTGTTCGATAGGATCAAAAGGTGCTATCCAAGGGGCAAAAATACTGATTAATGCCACAGCAAGGATAAAAGTGAGCCCAATCACCGCCCCTTTATTTTGTTTGAAATAAAACCAAAACTCCTGCAGCGGTGTGCGAGGTGCGAAGGTTTCAATAGGTAAAGTTTGTTCCGTCATTAATAAGGCTCCTTATTGATGGCGAATACGTGGGTTTACCACGCCATAAAGTAAATCGATCGTCAAATTCACCACAATAATAATTGTAGCAATAATCAACACGGCGCCTTGTAAGACGGGATAATCGCGATTGGTAATCGCATCAATAATCCATTTACCGATGCCCGGCCATGAGAAAATTGTTTCGGTTAAAACTGCACCAGATAATAACTGCCCTACAATCAAGCCCACAACGGTCACAACAGGGATGAGCGCATTGCGCAGTGCGTGAAAAATGACAATTCGGGTATAGCTTAAGCCTTTAGCTTTTGCGGTACGAATATAATCTTCCCCTAACACTTCCAACATTGAGGAGCGAGTCATTCGGGTAATCACCGCAAGTGGAATGGTACCTAGCACAACAGCAGGGAGAATCAATGACTTAACTGCATTTTCAAAAGCACCTGGTACACCTGAAAGCCAAGTATCGATTAACATAAAACCGGTTGGTGTATCGATCCAGAAACTGTCTTCTAAACGTCCCCCTTGTGGCAAACCAAACCAAGGTGAAACATATAAAATCAAAATCAATCCCCACCAGAAAATTGGCATGGAATAACCCGTTAAGGACATGGCTGTTACGGTATGAGAAATCCAACTATCTTTCTTGACGGCCGCAATCGTTCCGAGCGCAATACCCGCAATTAACGACCAAAATAGCGCAAAGAAAGCCAATTCAAACGTGGCAGGGAAAAGTGTGAAAAACTCTCTCAGAACAGGTTGTTGGGTGCGGAATGATTCACCGAAATCGCCTTGTATTACATTACCAATATAATTGAAATATTGTTGATACAACGGTAAATCAAGACCAAGTTGCTTCATCATTTGTTGATGAACTTCTGGCGTTAAACCTCGCTCTCCCATCATAATCTCCACGGGATCACCCGGAATAAAATGAATGAGAGCAAAAGTCACAAAAGTAATGGCGATAAAGGTAGGAATCACCATTAAAATACGTTTTAAAATAAATTTAAACATCTACTTCCCACATGATAAAAGTGCAGTCATTTCTTCGAACGTTTTCGCACTGGCACACTGGCATATTGAATATGAACATTAATATCCATACTCGTTGCAATAAAATCCTCCCGATTCTACCGCACTTTTTCTAATTTTGCCAAATGCGCAATCAGCCACTTAATGCCTTGAGCTTGGAAAGCAATTTGTAAACGGGTGTTATTATCTGAGCCTTCAACGTTTATCACTGTGCCAAAACCAAACTTTTCATGTTTCACTTTTTGCCCCATTTTCCATTCATTTTCTGGCAAACTCGTGCTTAAACTTCCTACTTTCGCTTGGTTTAATGCTCGAGTCACCGTTCCGCGCAAACGGATTTCTTGAATACACTCTGATGGCAATTCTGTGATAAATCGCGAAGGCAAATGACGTTCTTCTTTCGTATAAACACGACGACTTTCAGCATAACAAATGGTGAGTTTTTGCTTAGCTCGAGTAATGCCCACATAAGCAAGACGGCGTTCTTCCTCCAAACGACCAGGCTCTTCAAATGAACGGAAACTTGGGAATACGCCCTCTTCTACCCCCACCATAAATACGCGCGGGAACTCCAAGCCTTTTGCAGAGTGTAAGGTCATCATTTCCACACAAGATTGATGCGGCGAAGCCTGCTCTTCTCCCGCCTCTAAAGAAGCATGAGTTAAAAAGGCGGTAAGATCGGTCATATCCTCTGCTTCATCAGGTTTGATAAATTCTCGGGTTGCCGTCACCAATTCTTCTAAGTTTTCAATACGCACTTCACCTTTCTCGCCTTTTTCCTGTTTATACATATCGTATAAGCCAGAATGTTTAATCACGAAATCGGTCTGTGCAAACAGTGGCATTTCGGCTGTATCAACCTGTAAAGAATTAATCAACTCTTGGAAACGAAGCAATGCGGTTGAAGCACGTCCCGTTAGCATATTTTCTTGTGTGGCCACTTGCACGGCTTGCCATAAGGTAATTTGACGTTCACGGGTTAAATTTCGTAACACATCTAAAGTACGATCGCCAATACCACGCGTAGGCGTATTAATCACACGTTCAAACGCGGCATCATCTTGACGATTATTAATTAAGCGTAAATACGCCAATGCATCTTTAATTTCTTGGCGTTCGAAGAATCGCATCCCGCCATAAATCCGATAAGGAATTTGGCAACGAATCAAGGCTTCTTCAATAACACGAGATTGGCTATTACTACGATATAAAACAGCACAATCATCTAATTTCCCACCGTCATCTACCCAATTTTGGATTTGAGACGCCACAAATTTTGCCTCATCTAATTCATTAAATGCTGCATAAATACCTACTGGCTCCCCCATTTCACCGTCGGTCCATAAATTCTTACCGAGACGATCACTATTATTCGAAATAAGTTGGTTGGCACTTTTCAGGATATTGCCGGTAGAACGATAATTTTGCTCCAAACGAATAGTTTCAGCGTTGAAATCTTTTAGGAATTTTTGAATATTTTCGACTTGCGCACCACGCCATCCATAAATGGATTGGTCATCATCGCCCACAATCATCACTTTACCCGTATTACCCGGCAAGAATTTTGATCCAGGCATATTGGATTTTATTGGTATCTTGAAACTCATCCACCAAAATGTGCTGAAAACGTTGCTGATAACGTTGCAAAATCACAGGGCTTTTTTTAGCAAATAATTCATACGCACGAATTAACAATTCAGCAAAATCCACCAAAGCCCGCACGATCACAAGTATCTTGATAAATTTGATAAATCTTAATCCACTCTTTTTCCTGACGATCACCAAAATCATTAATATCTTGCGGTCTTAAACCTTCATCTTTTTTATTATTGATATACCAGCACGCTTGTTTGGGTGGAAATGCTTTATCATCATAATTGTGCAATTTCATCAAGCGTTTTACTAAACGAAGTTGGTCTTCAGAATCCAAAATTCTGGAAATCTTGTGGCAAGTTTACATCTAAATGGTGAGCGCGTAATAATCGATGGGCAATGCTATGGAATGTCCCAATCCACATACCAAATAGATTCGATTGAGCATGTTTGGATAAGGTATCTTGAATACGATGGCGCATTTCAGCAGCGGCTTTATTGGTAAAGGTTACCGCCATAATGCTGCCTTCAGAAATATTTTCTACGGCAATCAACCAAGCAATACGATGAGTCAAGACGCGAGTTTTACCACTTCCAGCCCCCGCAAGCACAAGGTAATTACCAAGTGGTGCTGCCACTGCTTCACGTTGTTTATCATTCAAGCCATCAAGTAATTCTGAAATATCCATCGCTCTTATTTTAATCTGGTTAAATTTACAGGGATTATAGTGGGAATTATATTTTTAAACAACCTGATATTTACAAATTTACTCCTCCCCTTTATATTAGCAATATCAAATAATTACTAAATATTGACGAAGTTAAAGGAGACACAATGTCAATTAAAACAACACTAAAATTAACCGCACTTTCTACCCTTGCGGCTCTCGCCTTCACATCTCACGCACAGGCTGAAGGTAAAACTCACTATCTATTGCAGCGTACAAAACGTAGTATGCGAAAAAGTCACTCAAGCCTTTAGTAAAAAATACAATGTAGATGCACAATTTGTACGTAATAGTACAGGCGTCGTATTAGGCAAAATTAAAGCTGAAAAAGAAAACCCACAAGCTGATTTCTGGTTTGGTGGCACCATTGAACCCCATCTTCAAGCCGCAGAGTTAGGCTTGCTTGAATCCTATCGTTCCCCATTACAAAAAGACATCATGCCACAATTTAAATCTTTAATGGAGCAACGCGGTAATTTCACTTCTGTGATTTACTTAATGGAACTAGGTATTGGGGTCAATACTAAAAAATTAAAAGAATTGAATATTCCTGCACCACAATGCTATGCAGACTTGATAAAACCAGAATATAAAGGTTACATTCAATACCCTGACCCTCGTGTTTCCGGTACTGGTTACTCGCTTATCAGTACGTTTTCCACATTATGGGGAGAAGAAAAAGCCTTTGACTATCTGAAGAAACTAGAACCAAATCTCATGCAACATACCAAAACAGGCCTTGCCAGCAACTATTTGGCTAACGGTACCGTGGCGATTGATTTAGGTTTTATGTTGGTTTATCCGCGTGAGAAGAAAAATGGTGCGCCCGTTGAAGGCATTTTACCATGCGAAGGCGTGGGCTATTCTTTAGGCGGGGCAAGCATCATTAAAGGAGCTAGAAATCTTGATAATGCCAAACTGTTTATGGATTTCGTGCTCAGTAAAGAAGCGCAAGAAATTCCTTGGAAAGAATCAGACTCTTACCAACTTCCAACCAATATCCATGCAGAACCTGCACCAGGTTTCCTACCGGCTGGTAAATTAAAACTGGTGGATATTGATTTTATGAAATTTGGTACAGATCAAGAAGGTAAACGCCTCACCCAACGTTGGGTTTCTGAAGTGCTCCTAGAGAGTAAATCGCCAAAAGAATAAAAGGAATAAACAAAAAGTGCGGTCAAAATAAGAATGTTTTTGACCGCACTCTTTTTTATATAGATAAAACTAAGCTAAAACCAATCGCTCTTTCCCAGAATAAATATTGGCTTTTCCTGGGCGAGCAAAGCCGATAAGGGAAAGATTGTGTTGTTCAGCCATATTCATGGCGAGATCTGTCGCAGCAGAAATCGCAACAAGTAACTCGATACCACAAGCTACCGATTTTTGAACCATTTCATAACTGGCTCGGCTTGAAACAAGTACGAATCCTTGCGGTTGATTCTGTTTAGCATGCCAGCCGATTAATTTATCTAGCGCTACATGTCGCCCTACATCCTCTCGAATCGCCAGTAAATTGCCGGATAAATCAAAAAAGGCCGCTGCATGTGTAGCCCCTGTTTCTTTCCCGAGTTCTTGATTGGCTTGTAATTGTTCTAAGCAACCATCTAATAAATTTAAATTAAATTGGAAAGTGCGGTCTAATTTTGGCAATTTTTTATAAACTTGTGAGATTTGTTCTGTGCCGCAAATGCCACATCCTGTTCTGCCTGTTAATGTTCGACGATGATCTTTTAATGCCACAAATTGGCGACTAGATAATTCAATTTGCACTTCAATACCATTGCATACTTCCACCACATCAATGCCATAAATATCCGCTTTTTTCTCAATAATACCTTCCGCGAGTGAAAAAGCCTAAAGCAAAATCCTCTAAATCTTGTGGAGAACACATCATGACGGTATGCGCAATACCATTATAGACAAGTGAAACAGGGACTTCCGCAGCCAGACTATCTTGTTTTTCAATAAAAAGTGCGGTCAGATTTTCAGGTGTTTTTTTAAAAAAATTGATTGTTTTTTGGATTATCCAGTGCATTATTTTTTCCCAATAAAATGGTTGTAGCAAAAATGTTACGTTTTTTTAACAAAAAATATTTATTTTGTGATCTAGCTCAAGTTTTTGAAAACGATTATAACAAGTTTTGATTATAGATTTCAGGTTAAAAAAATAGTTAAAAATTATCCCTGTTTAAATTGGTCATTGTTATAGCCGATTTAATGGTTGATACGTTATTTTAACGAAATCAAATAAATTATCTATACGAATTTATACTATCGAAATATCTTAACGGTTCGCCGTTATGAAGGAGTGATTATGCAGGTCTCTAGACGTAAGTTCTTTAAGATCTGTGCAGGTGGTATGGCGGGGACGTCTGCGGCAATGTTGGGCTTTGCACCATCATCTGTCTTAGCAGCACCACGTGAGTACAAATTATTACGGGCATTTGAATCCCGTAACACCTGTACATATTGTTCTGTAAGCTGTGGTATGTTGCTATATAGCACAGGTAAACCTTACGATTCCTTAAGCAGCCACACAGGTACCAATACCCGTTCTAAATTATTCCACCTTGAAGGTGACCCAGACCATCCGGTAAGCCGTGGTGCGTTATGTCCGAAAGGTGCAGGTGCGTTAGACTATGTTAATAGTGAAAGTCGCGTACTATATCCTGAATATCGTGCACCAGGTTCTGACAAGTGGGAACGTATTTCTTGGAAAGATGCAATCAAACGCATTTCTCGCTTACTAAAAGATGACCGTGATGCCAACTTTGTTGAAAAAGATGCAAGTGGCAAAACTGTTAACCGTTGGACAACTACAGGTATTATGACCGCCTCTGCTATGAGTAATGAGGCCGCACTTCTTACCCATAAATGGGTTCGAATGATGGGCATAGTGCCGATGTGTAACCAAGCGAATACTTGACACGGACCAACGGTAGCAAGTCTTGCTCCATCATTTGGTCGCGGTGCCATGACAAACAACTGGGTTGACATCAAAAACGCCAATCTTATTATCGTTCAAGGCGGTAACCCTGCTGAAGCTCACCCTGTTGGCTTCCGTTGGGCGATCGAAGCGAAGAAAAACGGTGCAAAAATCATCGTAGTTGATCCTCGCTTTAACCGTACAGCGTCTGTAGCTGACCTTCATGCGCCAATTCGTTCTGGTACTGATATCGCATTCTTAATGGGTGTGATCCGTTACCTATTGGAAACCAATCAAATCCAACACGAATACGTTAAACACTATACCAATGCTTCATTCTTAATTGATGAAGGCTTCAAATTCGAAGATGGTTTATTCGTAGGTTTTGATGAAGAAAAACATGCTTACGATAAATCAAAATGGAATTACCAATTTGATGAAAATGGTTTTGCTAAACGTGATATGACCTTACAAGATCCACGTTGTGTGATTAATATCTTGAAAGATCACGTCTCTCGCTATACCCCAGAAATGGTTGAGCGTATCACAGGCGTCAAACAAAAAACCTTCTTACAAATCTGTGAAGAGATTGGTAAAACCTCTGCTCCAAACAAAACTATGACGCACTTATATGCGTTAGGTTTAACTGAGCATACAATTGGTACACAAAACATTCGCTCAATGGCAATGATCCAATTACTCTTAGGTAACATGGGTATGCCAGGCGGTGGTATTAATGCATTGCGTGGACACTCAAACGTTCAAGGTACAACTGATATGGGCTTATTGCCGATGTCTTTACCAGGTTATATGCGTCTACCAAATGACAAAGATAGCTCTTACGAACAATACATTAATGCGATTACGCCAAAAGATATCGTACCGAAACCAAACAAACTACTATCGTAATACGTCGAAAATTCTTCGTCAGTTTGATGAAAACGTTCTATGGTGATAAAGCAACCAAAGAAAATGGTTGGGGCTTCGATTTCTTACCAAAAGCAGATCGTTTATACGATCCTATCACTCATGTTAAGTTAATGAATGATGGCAAATTGAACGGTTGGATTTTACAAGGTTTCAACGTATTAAACTCATTACCGAACAAAAACAAAACTGTTGCAGGTATGAGCAAATTGAAATTCTTAATCGTAATGGATCCGCTTCAAACTGAATCTTCTGAATTCTGGAAAAACTTTGGTGAATCAAACGATGTAAATCCAGCTGATATTCAAACTGAAGTATTCCGTTTACCAACTACTTGTTTCGCAGAAGAAGACGGCTCTATTGCTAACTCTGGTCGTTGGGCACAATGGCACTGGAAAGGCTGTGACCAACCAGGTGAAGCACTACCAGATGTTGAAATTCTTTCTATGATTCGTGAAGAAATGCATCATCTTTATCAAAAAGAAAGTGGTCGTGGTATTGAATCTTTCGAAGCGATGACTTGGAACTATGCACAACCGCATGCACCAAGCTCCACAGAGTTAGCAAAAGAATTAAATGGTTATGCCCTTGAAGATCTTTTAGATGCAAACGGTAATGTGGTTTATAAGAAAGGTCAATTACTTAACGGATTCGCTCACTTACGTGATGACGGTACAACCTCTGCAGGTAACTGGATATACGTAGGTCAATGGACTGAAAAAGGTAACCAAATGGCAAACCGTGACAATTCTGACCCTTCAGGTTTAGGTTGTACATTAGGTTGGGGCTTCGCATGGCCAGCAAACCGCCGTGTCCTTTATAGCCGTGCTTCACTTGATATTAACGGTAATCCTTGGGATAAACACCGTCAATTAATCAAATGGAACGGTAAAAACTGGAACTGGCATGATGTGGCTGACTATGGTACACAACCACCAGGTTCTGATGCGGGTCCATTCATTATGTCTGCAGAAGGTGTAGGCCGTTTATTTGCAGTAGATAAAATTACAAGTGGTCCAGTGCCTGAGCACTATGAACCAATTGAAAGCCCAATTGATACTAACCCACTGCATCCAAGTGTAGTCTCTGATCCGACAGTTCGTATCTATAAAGAAGACCGCGAATTTATCGGCTCAAACAAAGACTTCCCGTATGTGGCAACGACTTATCGTTTGACCGAGCACTTCCACAGTTGGACGGCTCAATCTGCGTTAAATATCATCGCTCAACCACAACAATTCGTGGAAATCGGTGAAAAATTAGCGGCAGAAAAAGGTATCCAAAAAGGTGATATGGTGAAAATTACTTCTCGCCGTGGCTACATTAAAGCCGTCGCAGTCGTAACGAAACGTTTGAAAGATTTAGAAGTCGACGGACGTACTGTACACCATATAGGGTCTTCCAATTCACTGGAATATGAAAGCCTTAAATGGTAAAGGTAATCGTGGTTTCTCCACCAATACCTTATCACCATCTTGGGGTGAATCGGTTACACAAACACCAGAATATAAAACATTCTTGGTAAATATCGAGAAGGCGGAGGCATAATATGGCAGGAAATGGTCAAGGCGTTCAATCGCAAGACATTATCAAGGTCTCCGCTACGTCTGGTTTTACGCCGGCACCTCAAGCGCGAGATCATAAAGTTGAAGTAGCAAAATTAATCGACGTATCCACCTGTATCGGTTGTAAAGCCTGTCAGGTGGGCTGTTCAGAGTGGAATGATATCCGCTCTGACGTCAATGCAAAATGTGTGGGGATCTACGATAACCCAGTAGATCTCAATGCAAAAGCATGGACTGTGATGCGCTTTTAACGAAGTAGAAGAAAATGATCGTTTAGAATGGTTAATCCGTAAAGATGGTTGTATGCACTGTTCAGAACCAGGCTGTTTAAAAGCTTGTCCTGCACCAGGTGCAATCATCCAATATGCGAACGGTATCGTGGATTTCCAATCTGATAAATGTATCGGTTGTGGTTACTGTATCGCAGGTTGTCCGTTCAACATTCCACGTATGAACCCAGACGACAACCGCGTGTACAAATGTACCCTTTGTGTGGATCGTGTTTCTGTAGGCCAAGAACCGGCTTGCGTGAAAACATGTCCAACCGGTGCAATTCGTTTTGGTTCTAAAGAAGAAATGAAACTCTACGCAGAACAACGTGTTGCTGACTTAAAATCACGTGGTTACGAAAATGCAGGCATCTACGACCCTGAAGGCGTGGGCGGTACACACGTAATGTATGTATTACATCATGCTGATAAACCAGAGCTTTATTCCGGTCTTCCTAAAGATCCACAAATTGACCTCACCGTCACTGTGTGGAAAGATATCTTGAAACCGGTAGCCGCTGTGGCAATGGGTGGTTTAGCACTTGCTGAAATTGGTCACTACTTAGCTGTAGGTCCAAACGTGGAAGAAGATGTAGAAGATCATCACGAAAAATTTGAAGAAGAAGATAGAAAAGGGGGCAAAGATGAGTAAGATTGAGATTAGCAATGATACTCGAATCATTCGTCATAGAACGCCTGCTCGTTTTAGCCACTGGCTACTCGTAATCTGCTTCTTTATGACGATGTTCACTGGTGTAGCATTCTTCTTCCCAGATTTTGCGTGGTTAACTGAGATTTTAGGTACCCCGCAACTGGCGCGAGCAATTCACCCGTTCACCGGTATCATTATGTTTGTTGCCTTTATTTTCCTTGGCTATCTTTACTGGGATCACAACATTCCAGAGAAAAACGATATCCGCTGGTTAAAAGGCATGCTTGAAGTATTAAAAGGAAATGAACACGCTGTTGCTTATAACGGTAAGTATAACCTTGGTCAAAAAATGTTATTCTGGACATTGAACTTGGCGATGGTTACCTTGCTTGTAACCGGCATCATTATGTGGCGTCAATTTTTCTCGCACTACTTCTCTATTCCGGTATTACGTTTTGCGATTTTACTTCACTCTTTAAGTGCATTCATGTTGTTCACCGGTATCTTGGTACACATGTACATGGCATTCTGGGTGAAAAGGCTCCATTCGTGGTATCGTGGAAGGCTGGGTAACCGTTCGCTGGGCGAAAAAACACCACCCGAAATGGTATAACGAAGAAGTACTTCCTAAGCTAGAAGAAGACCTTAAAAACGAAGCTGAAGGTAAAAAAGTAAAAACCAAAGCATTGTTCAAAGGTATCAATGGCTAAAATCAAAAAGTGCGGTTAAAATTGACCGCACTTTTTCTTATAAATACTTAAGAGACAATTATGAGTATCAAAATCTTATCTGCAGACGAAATCAAACAAAAAACGAATTCATACGATATTCCGCCTGTTTTGTTTGCTAACCCTAAAAATCTTTATCAACGTCGTGCAAAACGTTTAAGAGAATTAGCGAAAGATCATCCATTGGCTGATTATTTACTCTTTGCTGCAGATGTTGTGGAAAGCCAATTAAGCGTATTTGAAAAAAATCCATTAGAAAAACAGCATTTCGATAATTTAGATGAACTTGAACCGTTAAATACTAAAACATTTAAACGCTCAAGCATTTGGATTGAATATCTCAAAGAAATTTTACATAGCATTAAACCAAAAGCGAAATGAACAGGTTCTTGCTACGATTGAGAAATCTTGAAAAGGCCTCTGATAAAGAGCTTGAAGAAATGGCTAGCCATCTTTTAAGCCAAGAATTTAATTTAGTGAGCACCGATAAAGCTGTCTTTATTTGGGCTGCGCTTTCTCTTTATTGGCTACAACTGGCTCAACAAATTCCTCATAACAGTCGCCAAGAAGGAACTGACAATCTACATTACTGCCCTGTTTGTGGTTCTGCACCCAGTGTCAAGTGTTGTCCATATCGGTACTTCACAAGGTTTACGCTATTTGCACTGCAATCTCTGTGAAAGTGAGTGGAATTTAGTGCGCGCACAATGTACAAACTGCAATGAACACAAAAATCTTGAAATGTGGTCATTAAATGAAGAGCTTGCTCTTGTTCGTGCAGAAACCTGTGGCGATTGCCAAAGCTATTTAAAAATCATGTTCCAAGAAAAAGATCCGAATGTTGAAGCGGTAGCCGATGATTTAGCATCAATTTTCTTAGATATTGAAATGGAAGAAAAAGGCTTCGCACGCAGTGGATTAAATCCATTTGTCTTCCCAGCAGAAGAAGTTTAACTCAATTCCAAAAGCAAGGTTTCCCGCCTTGCTTTTCTGTTATCGAAACGCCATACTTAATATTCCTTTATCTTGCTCAAATGGCAATGCGGTCATAAGCATTTGAGCAAGAACTTCAGCCTATCAGGTTGTTACAATTAATATCTCAGGAGAAATGAATGACTTACCAGGCAATCGCATTCGATTTAGACGGTACATTACTTAATCCGCAAGGACAAATCTTAGACAGTAGCAAACAGGCAATCCAACGCGCTCGCGACAAAGGCTTAAAAATATTTTTTTATTACCGGACGCCATCACACCGCCGTAAAAACCTTATTATCACGAAATCAATCTGGATACACCAATTATCTGCTGCAACGGTACTTATGTTTACCATCCGCACACGCATGAATTCAGTTTCGGCAATCCACTTTCTCGCGAACAAGCAGAAAAAATCATTTCCGTATCGGAAAAAAATATCAAATTCAATTATTGATGTATTCTCGCGATGCCATGAACTATATTACGCTTAACCCGCATATGGAAAAATTCCTTAAATGGGTAGAAAGTTGCCCAGCAGAGGTACGTCCATTGGTTACTCAAGTTGATGACTTTAGAACGCTTTACACCCAACCTGGCGAATGTATCTGGAAATTTGTAATCAGCCATCCTGAGCGTCAAAAATATCGAAAAAGCCATTGCTGAACTACCTCCTACGGAATTCAGCTGTGAATGGTCTTGGGTTGACCGTGTCGATGTCGCCAATAATGGAAACAGCAAAGGCGGACGTTTATTGGACGTTCTCAAAGTTTGGGACATTGATCCGCAAAATGTCATCGGCTTTGGAGACAACCACAACGACATCAGCATGATTACTGCAGTTGGTTTAGGAATTGCCATGGGTAATGCGGAAGAGGAAGTAAAACGCCGAGCCAAACGTATTACGCTTAGCAACGAAGAAGACGGTATCGCACAGGTATTAAACGAAATTCTGTAAATTTTTTTGACACTAAAGTGCGGTCGATTTTATGTGAATTTTTATAAAACGACATAAAAATCCACCGCACTTTTTATGCTCTGATTTTTTTCGCCCGCTAAGTTTTTCATTTTTAATTCATACCTAATATGCTAAAATCCATATCAATTTCCCGAATTTAAATTTACTTTGCAAGTGATCACAATATGTTACCCCGTTTAAAAAAATATCCCCCAACTCAGCCCGTTGGTAATTGATTATCTGCACGAGCTTCAAGCGCAACATTTTTGAAGGTGATATTGCCTCCAATTATGCTGATCGTTTTAAGCCTTGCCACGGATAACAGCGTTTACCAGCAACTACCACAAGCCGTTTTATTCCCAAAAATCTGTTGCAGATGTCGTGCGCCTAACAAAACTGGGACAACTCGAAAAAAATACCGTTCTCTCACTTTCACACCTCGCGGAGGTGGCACGGGAACCAACGGACAATCGATAAACAATAACATCATTGTAGATTTATCACGCCATATGACCGGCATTTTAGAACTGAACGTCGAGCAACGTTGGGTGCGCGTACAAGCAGGCGTGGTGAAAGATCAGCTTAATCAATATCTCAAGCCGCATGGTTTGTTTTTTTCTCCCGAACTTTCTACCAGTAACCGCGCAACATTAGGGCGGCATGATTAACACTGACGCATCAGGGGCAGGGGCTCACTACAATATGGCAAAAACTTCCGATCATGTGCTGGGTCTGCGGGCGGTTCTAATCAATGGCGAAGTTTTAGACACAAGTGCGGTCAAAATTGACGGCTTTTTTTAGAGAACCTTAATGACAAAAATCTTACCTCTCACGGCAAAAAGTTACATCAAGAAGTTTTTACCCGCTGTAAAGAAAATCGCAAAAAAATCTTAAATGATCTGCCACAACTCAATCGTTTTTTTAACCGGTTACGACTTAAAAACGTCTTCAACCAAGACGAAACCGAATTTAATCTTACCCGTATTTTAACCGGTTCGGAAGGTTCATTGGCATTTATTTGTGAGGCAACACTTAATCTTACCCCTCTTCCACAATATCGCACACTGATCAATATCAAATACAGTTCATTTGATGCGGCTTTGCGTAATGCACCTTTTATGGTAAAAAGCCAATGCATTGTCAGTGGAAACCGTGGATTCCAAGGTATTAAATCTGGCAAAGGAAGATATTATTTGGAATTCCGTGAGTGAGTTGCTAACCGAAAATGAGAATAACCCGATTCTGGGGTTAAACATTGTGGAATATGCCGGCAATAATAAAAAAAGCTGATTGAACGGCAAGTCGCGGATCTTTGTGCCAAATTAGATGAAAAATCATCGCACATGAAGATAATATTATCGCTTATCAAATCTGTTCCGACCTAAATTCGGTTGAACGAATCTACGCTATGCGTAAAAAAAGCGGTAGGATTGCTCGGTAATGCAAAAAGGTACGGCAAAAACCAATCGCCTTTGTGGAAGACACCTGCGTACCGCCGGAAAAATTTGGCCGATTACATCACTGAATTCCGTGCGCTCTTAGATGCAAACGGGCTACAATATGGCATGTTCGGACATGTTGATGCCGGCGTATTGCATGTGCGTCCGGCACTAGATCTCACCGTTCAGGCGCAAGTTCGCCTGTTTAAACAAATTTCCGACCAAGTAGCGGATTTAACCGAGAAGTACGGTGGCTTAATCTGGGGAACACGGCAAAGGTATGCGCTCCCATTATGGCGAAAAATTTTTACTCCCGAATTATGGCATGAACTACGCTACATCAAATTTCTGTTTTGATCCGTCTAATCGCTTAAATCCGGGTAAAATTTGTACTCCACTGGAAAGTGAACAACAGCTCTACTCTATCCTGTCACCAATGCGAGCGGATAATGATCGCCAAATTCCGATCCGTATGCGTGAAGAATATGCAGGCGCAATGAACTGCAATGGCAACGGTTTGTGTTTTAATTTTGACGTACACAGCACTATGTGTCCGTCGATGAAAGTCAGCAAAAATCGCGTTTATTCACCAAAAGGCCGCGCAGCTATGGTACGCGAATGGTTGCGCTTATTGGCGAATGAGAATGTCACGCCTGAACAGCTAGATTTCAGAAAATCAGAAATCAAACTCACGGATTTTTATCGCTAAATTGCGCCATAGCTTACATAAATCGAAAGAATACGATTTCAGTCATGAAGTCAAAGAAGCGATGGATACCTGCCTTGCTTGCAAAGCCTGTGCAAGCCAGTGCCCGATAAAAAAATCGATGTGCCGAGTTTCCGCGCCAAATTCTTTTATTTTTATCACAGCCGTTATGTGCGTCCGGTGAAAGATTATGTAGTGGCTAATCTAGAAATTGCCGCCCCTTACATGGCGAAAAACCAACCTTTTTTTCAACTTCTTTATGCAAGCCAAGTTGGTACAAAATGGTAGAAAAAAACCCTTGGTATGACGGATTTACCGTTACTTTCTACCCCTAATTTTACAGGATCAACTGGTTGAAATTGGCTATCGAGGTCGAACACTGGAAGAACTGGAAAGCCTGAGTACAGCGGAAAAATCCGATATATTATTGATCGTGCAAGATCCTACACATCTTATTACGATGCCAAAGTGGTGTGCGATTTTGTGGCTTTAGCCCAAAAAGTGAGTTATCGTCCGGTATTGTTACCTTTCAAACCAAACGGAAAAAGCACAGCATATTAAAAGGTTTTTTAGGGCAATTTTTCACGCACAGCAAAAACTCAGGCTGAATTTCTCAACCGTATGGCTAAATTGGAGCTTCCGTTAGTCGGAGTGGATCCGGCTATTGTACTTTCCTATCGAGATGAATATAAAGAAATTTTTAGGCGATACGAGAGGAAATTTCACGTTATCACTGCACACGAATGGCTGACAACCCAACTGAATTCGGAACGGTTCAAAAGTGCCGTGGAAAAATTTGATTAAAAATCGAAAACGACCAAAAAAACCAACCGCACTTTCAACACTGCGCAATGGTATTTATTCCCTCACTGTACGGAAGCCACCGCTATGCCGAACAGTCCGAAGGAATGGCAACAAATTTTTGCAGCCTTCGGTCAGCAGTTACAAGTGGAAAATGTGGCTTGTTGCGGAATGGCGGGCGTATTTGGTCATGAAGTACGCAATCAAAAATATGTCGCGTGATATTTATGACTCTTCTTGGTCGGTTAAGCTAACAGGAAAAAGATCCGGCATTTTGTCTTGCTACCGGCTATTCTTGTCGCAGCCAGGTCAATCGCTTTTGAACAATGGAAGCCGAAGCACCCGCTACAGGCACTTTTTAACTTTACTGAATTAACGCAATGAGCATCTGGAAAAACATTACAGTCTCGCACAGCTCAACCAACAAGGTAAACATTGTGCGGTAGGGCATTTAGGCATTGAAATTATAGAACAGGGCGAAGACTACCTGAAAGCTAGCATGCCCGTGAGATCACCGCACCACTCAACCATATGGTTTTCTGCACGGTGGCATTTCGGCAGCCCTGGCGGAAACCGTCGCTTCAGTCGCCGGTTTTTTTGTTGTGCCGAGGAAGGCAAAAGGCGTGGTTGGTGTAGAAATTAACGCCAGCCATTTTGCGCCCCGTTCGTTCAGGATTCGTCACAGCAATAGCCAAACCCGTGCGTTTAGGCACCACTTTACAGGTCTGGCAAATTGACATTCACGATCAACAAGATAAACTATGTTGTGTCTCCCGTTTAACTTTATCCGTAATGAATATTTAATGAATAAAAAAACAAAAATCGGTGTTTTTATTAGCTAATTTAGGCACGCCTGATGAACCTACCCCACCTGCAATTCATCGTTATCTTAAACAATTTTTGAGCGATCCTCGCATCATTGATTTACCACGTTGGAAATGGTGGCCAATCTTAAACTTTTTTTCATCTTGCCGAAACGTTCCAAACGTATAGCTAAAAATTATCAAGCTGTCTGGACGGAACAAGGCTCGCCGTTATTAGCAATCACACGGGAACAACAACAAAAGCTACAACACCGTTTCGATCAGCTTGAACAAAAATATTACGGTTGAGATCGGCATGACTTATGGCAATCCGTCAATTCAATCTGCCGTTGAAAAAAACTAACGCAACAGCAAGTAGATAAAATTATCCTACTGCCGCTCTATCCCCAATACAGCAGCACAACCACCGCACCGGTATTCGATGCTTTCGCACAAGCTTTGAAAAAAACAGCGTCGTATCGTGCCGTTTGAATTTATTCATTCTTACCATTTGCATGAAAATTATATTCAAGCGCTGGTTGATTCGATAAAAGTCCGGTTAAACTCTGACGAGTTTTTGTTATTTTTCATTCCACGGCATTCCGTTGCGTTATGAAGAAAACGGGGATTATTATCGTGACCATTGTAAACAAACCGCTCTGGAAGTCGGTCACCGTCTCGGTTTAGTTGAAACTCAATGGAACCTGAGCTTCCAATCCCGTTTCGGCAGAGAAGCATGGCTCAACCTTACACCGATGAATTTCTACAAAATGCCGGTGCGCAAAACATCGGTAAAAATCGCAGTAGTTTGCCCTGGTTTTTCTGCCGATTGTCTGGAAACCATAGAAGAAATTGATGAAGAGAACCGCGACTATTTTTCTCAATCAGGAGTGGTGAGAGTTTTCAATATATTCCGGCATTGAATGCAGAACCGGGACATATTGAAATGATGGCGAGAGTTGGTTATGGAGAAAATTTGATTATCCCATACGTTATCCTATATTTATCGTACAAAAATCCGATAAAGTTATATTCTGCAAAACCATTAGTCAGACATATTCATTAATAACGACAAGTTCTGACTTCCACATAAATAAAAGCAAGGAGATATATCGTGAACAAAAACACTGGGAAGCACCCTGCTGGTTTCCGGCACAATGATCGGAGCGGGCATGTTGGCAATGCCGCTGACTTCTGCCGGAATAGGTTTTACCTTTACCCTTTTTTTCTGTTAATTGCACTATGGGCATTTCTTACTTACAGCGCCTTGCTTTTTGTGGAAGTATATCAAACCGCCGATCATGATGCGGGAATCGGCTCATTAGCCGCACAATATTTTGGCACTGCAGGACGAATCGTCACCACCATTGTATTAATGGTATTCCTGTATGCATTATTGTCTGCTTATATAACCGGTGGTGGCGGTATTTTGGCCTCAAGTCTGCCGACAATGGGTGAGTCATGAACTAAACGGGAAAATTTCTATTTTTCTTATTTACTTTATTTTTGGCTCATTTATTGTTTTTCGGTACTAGACCTACCGATGGCATAAACCGCATATTATTCTTTCTTATGCTAGCTTCGTTAGCTTTTGTATTGATGTTATTAATGTCTGAAATTAAACTACAAAAACCCTAATGGCAATGCCGATTGACAACGCTTTATTAATTTCTGCTTCCCCGATCTTTTTCACCGCGTTTTGGATTCCATGGCTCAATTCCGGCCTTAAATAACTATTTGGAAGGCAATGTTAAGGCATTAAGATTTTCTATTATTGTAGGTTCGCTGATCACCTTAAGCGGTTATATTATCTGGCAACTTTCTACTCATGGCGTATTAACGCAAAATATGTTCCTGCAAATATTACAGCAAGATCCGACATTAAACGGTTTAGTTGAGGCTACCCGACAAATCACCGGCAGCGAAATGATTGCAGGGGCAGTGAAACTGTTCTCCGCATTAGCATTGATCACGTCTTTTTAGGTGTAGCGTTAGGTTTATTAGAATGTGTCGATGACTTACTCAAACGTTCGTTCAATATTTCAGCTAATCGTTTAACCCTAGGCGTATTGACCTTCCTTCCGCCACTGCTGTTTGCCTTTTTTATCCTGAAGGATTTATTTTGGCATTAGGGCTATGCAGGGGCAAATGTTTGCCTTCTACGCTGTAGTTTTACCTGCGGCATTAGTGTATAAAGCGCGCCAAAAACATCCGCAACTACCTTACCGTGTTTGGGGAGGCAACACTATATTATTCATCGCCTCTATTCTCGGTATCATTATCGCTTCCATTCCGTTCGCTATCAAAAGCGGGTTACCTGCCGCAAGTGGTAGGCTAATTTCTAACGAATAAAAAGTGCGGTCGATATTTCTTTCAATTTTTCGACCGCACTTTGTTCTTAGCCACTTAGTTCTTAGCATTGCGCCTACCATATCATTCACATGCCGACGCTCTATAACAGATAAATCATTAACTCTCTATCGTTTTAACTCTAAAGAAAAAGAACCAGTATTTCACTAATAATAAAATACCAATCGCTATTTTTGCCGTAAATATTCGGCATCGCATAAAACGAAATGGCCCAACATGATTGTGGCGATAATCAAGATATAAGTTTTTGACTTTTTGGTTTAAGGCCCGTTGCTCATTAAACGTTTTTTTAAATGTTTGCGATAAATGGTTGTGCTGAGAAACCACGAATGCAATCGTGGAGAGCTTTTAGCAAAAAGAAAAAGCGTGCCAAACAAAAACGGCGTAGTAGGAAGCCCTGGTAAAAAAATACCCCTGACAACACCTAATCCCAAAGACAAAAAAACCTAATCCAATATATAAAAAAATTTCATGCAAGCAAACCATATACACACAGACTCGGCTCATTATCTACTATTTTTTTAGATTTTTTTAAACTTGATTCTGTAGAATACATCCCAATTTAAACAGAACATTTGTTAATAAAGGAAATTTTATGACTAACCCATTATTAGAAAAATCTGATTTACCTCAATTCTCTAAAAATTAAACCAGAACATATTCAACCCGCGATAGAACAACTTATCCAAGAATGCCGTAAAACTACGGAACAAGTTTTAAATCAACCTAACTTTAGCTGGGAAAATTTTTGTCAGCCATTAGCCGAAGTGAACGAACGTTTGAGTAGAGCTTGGTCGCCCGTCAGTCATTTAAATGCGGTAAAAACAGCCCTGAATTGCGTGAAGTCTATCAAGCCTGTTTGCCGTTACTTGCCGAATACGGCACTTGGGTAGGACAACATCAAGGCTTATACAACGCTTATTTACAGTTAAAAAATAGTGCAGAATTTGCCCATTACAGCCAAGCACAGAAAAAAGCAATAGAAAACAGCCTGCGCGATTTTGAACTATCGGGAATTTCATTACCGGCAGAACAACAAAAACGTTATGGTGAGATCGTCACACGCTTATCCGAATTAAACTCTCAATTCAGCAATAATGTGTTAGATGCCACTATGGGTTGGGGAAAAAAATCGTTACGGATGAAAAAATCAACTCAAAGGCTTACCGGAAAGCGCCCTACAAAGCAGCAAAACAATCCGCTCAAAAATAAAAGGCGTAGAGGGCTATCGCTTCACTCTTGAAATTCCAAGTTATTTGCCGGTGATGACGTATTGTGAAAATCGCCAGTTACGTGAAGAAATGTATCGCGCATTTGTCACACGCGCTTCCGAACAAGGCCCAAATGCCGGAAAAATGGGATAACAGCGCAGTGATGGAAGAAATTTTAACTTTACGGGTTGAGTTAGCCAAATTACTAGGTTTTGAACACTACACCGATCTTTCCTTAGCTACTAAAAATGGCTGAAAAATCCACAGCAAGTGTTCGATTTTCTTGAAAATTTAGCCGTTCGTTGTAAACCACAAGGGGAAAAAAGAACTGGCTAAATTAGAAGAATTTTAGTAAAACGACGGAAAATGTGACCGCACTTGAGCCATGGGATATCACTTTCTACAGCGAAAAACAAAAACAAGCACAATATTCCATTAATGATGAAGAGCTTCGCCCTTACTTCCCCGAAGATCGCGTACTTTCGGGTCTATTTGAGCTAATTAAGCGTATCTTTAATATCCGTGCAGTAGAACGTTTCGGTGTTGACACTTGGCATAAAGATGTACGTTTTTTTGACTTACTTGATGAAACCGATGAAGTTCGCGGTAGCTTTTATTTGAGATCTCTATGCGCGTGAGCACAAGCGTGGTGGCGCGTGGATGGACGATTGTATCGGACGTAAGCGCAAAGCAGATGGCTCCCTACAAAAACCGGTTGCCTATTTGACCTGTAACTTCAATGCACCAATTGGCGATCAACCTGCCTTATTTACCCACGATGAAGTCACCACTCTATTCCATGAATTCGGGCATGGTATTCACCATATGCTGACGCAAATCGATATCGGCGAAGTTGCCGGGATTAACGGCGTACCTTGGGATGCAGTGGAATTACCAAGCCAATTTTTAGAAAACTGGTGTTGGGAAGAACAAGCCTTGGCATTTATTTCCGGTCACTATGAAACGGGCGAACCGTTACCGAAAGAAAAAACTGACTCAGTTACTCAAGGCAAAAATTTCCAAGCCGCTATGTTCGTATTGCGTCAATTGGAATTCGGACTATTTGACTTCCGTTTACATCACAACTATCAACCGAACAAAGCAGACCAAATTTTTAGACCAACTAAAAATCAGTCAAACAACAGGTCGCTGTCATTAAAAGGTGTTGAATGGGCGCGTACGCCACACAGCTTTAGCCATATTTTTCGCAGGTGGCTATGCTGCCGGCTATTATAGCTATGTTGTGGGCAGAAGTGCTTTCTGCCGACGCTTATTCACGCTTTGAAGAAGAAGGTATTTTCAACCCGACAACCGGCAAATCCTTCTTAGATGAAATCCTCACCCGAGGCGGTTCTGAAGAACCAATGGCGCTGTTTGAACGCTTCAGAGGACGCAAACCGACACTAGACGCTCTACTCCGCCATAAAGGGAATTGCGAATTAACTGGCTCTGTCTTGTTGCGTAAAAGCAGCTATTGTTTCAAGACAACGCAGCCGCCCGAAGGCGGCTGCCTGCTACATGCGACTATCACGCCGCTTCTTATGCACAGTTTCAACACACAGCCGCGCGAAGGCGGCTGCGTCCCTGTTTACTGAAATAATGTTGCGTATAATCAACGTTTCAACACACAGCCACCCGAAGGTGGCTGCTTAACTGAGATTGCAGAAGAATTCGCTAAGGAACTGTTTCAACACACAGCCGCGCGGAGGCGGCTGCGACTAATTGGTGGATAATCCGATAATTAATTCAACGTTTCAACACACAGCCGCGCGGAGGCGGCTGCATTTAATGTGACATCTTCTTATAAGCAATAAGTCGTTTCAACACACAGCCGCGCGGAGGCGGCTGCCTGTTTAATAGTCAGCCTTTTTATGATGATGTGGTTTCAACACACAGCCGCGCGGAGGCGGCTGCTTCAAAAATCTTTCACCGTCCAACCATAAGTAAAAGGTTTCAACACACAGCCGCGCGGAGGCGGCTGCCCGCCTAACTTTATTAAATTTCAAACGCCTTTGATGTTTCAACACACAGCCGCGCGGAGGCGGCTGCAAGTGTAGTTTTTGACGGATAAAGCACGGACGTAAGTTTCAACACACAGCCGCGCGGAGGCGGCTGCAGTATATAATATAATATATAGACATAAGCTCAAAGGTTTCAACACACAGCCGCGCGGAGGCGGCTGCGAGGGGACCCGAACTCAAAGTCTTTTTGTCCGAAAATGTTTCAACACACAGCCGCGCGGAGGCGGCTGCGATTATTAATTTTCAGATCACGGTTATCCGGTTTATGTTTCAACACACAGCCGCGCGGAGGCGGCTGCTGGGTAAAACTGAAACCGCTATCACGTTCACAAAGTTTCAACACACAGCCGCGCGGAGGCGGCTGCTTTTTCATGGAGCGTTAAGGGGTGTTTTAATGTTGTTTTCAACACACAGCCGCGCGGAGGCGGCTGCGATCTGAATTTTACCGTTGGCACATTACCGAAATTTGTTTTCAACACACAGCCGCGCGGAGGCGGCTGCACCCTCGGATAGAGAGTGAGTGATAGCATTAATAGTTTTCAACACACAGCCGCGCGGAGGCGGCTGCTCTGAAATTTTTTTACTTTCAAAGATTTTATCAAGTTTCAACACACAGCCGCGCGGAGGCGGCTGCGTTGAGAAAATGTTAGTTATCAATAAGTTGTAGTTTTCAACACACAGCCGCGCGGAGGCGGCTGCTTAAAGGGAGCCGAGGTTCAAAAAGCGGTTATCGGTTTCAACACACAGCCGCGCGGAGGCGGCTGCATTTGGTATTTTTGATACGGGGATTCGTGCGGTGTTTCAACACACAGCCGCGCGGAGGCGGCTGCATTACTCCCCTGACCTTTTTTTCTGATCGACTATCGGTTTCAACACACAGCCGCGCGGAGGCGGCTGCTGGAGCATATAGAAAAGAGCTTATTCGGATATGGGTTTCAACACACAGCCGCGCGGAGGCGGCTGCCTGTTAAGAGTAGCATTATTTTTCTGAATTTGAGCGTTTCAACACACAGCCGCGCGGAGGCGGCTGCTTGCATCATCAGCTTCCGTTGCAGCCGTAAGTGCAAGTTTCAACACACAGCCGCGCGGAGGCGGCTGCTCGCAACTGTTCACGCTTTATTGCTTGGTGACACAGTTTCAACACACAGCCGCGCGGAGGCGGCTGCTTCGTAACCCTTAAATTATTGCTTATTATGCCCCTGTTTCAACACACAGCCGCGCGGAGGCGGCTGCGATAATACACTATCCCAACAAAAAACGTTAAAGTTTCAACACACAGCCGCGCGGAGGCGGCTGCTTACATAATACGCTTAATGAATATGGTCATGAGCCGTTTTCAACACACAGCCGCGCGGAGGCGGCTGCGATTAAGTTATTGATTTAATTGATTAATTGATTTTGTTTCAACACACAGCCGCGCGGAGGCGGCTGCTGCGATTGCTTATAAAAGTGTGGATAAAGTTGAGTTTCAACACACAGCCGCGCGGAGGCGGCTGCCGCGCAGCCGATATTGTCAGTCAAACCCGCACCGTAGTTTTCAACACACAGCCGCGCGGGAGGCGGCTGCTGACTGTAACCAATCACTTAAAATGAGAAACATAGTTTCAACACACAGCCGCGCGGAGGCGGCTGCATCGATTAATTTAATACGAGTATACCCGTAATCTGGTTTTCAACACACAGCCGCGCGGAGGCGGCTGCTTTCTTATTTTTAAATATAAAATCATCAGTATTAGTTTTCAACACACAGCCGCGCGGAGGCGGCTGCGTTTACGTAACCAAGCTTCAGGACGTGGTTTTGTTGGTTTCAACACACAGCCGCGCGGAGGCGGCTGCCATTTGATTGGTATAGACGATGCTCGTATTCAAGTTTTCAACACACAGCCGCGCGGAGGCGGCTGCGATTATACGAGATGAGTTTGTAAACTATACAATGTTTCAACACACAGCCGCGCGGAGGCGGCTGCTTGAAAAATTTCAATGCACCCGCGTTATATCAACGTTTTCAACACACAGCCGCGCGGAGGCGGCTGCAATTAAAAATCTTTCATAGTAAATCACTTAACTACGTTTTCAACACACAGCCGCGCGGAGGCGGCTGCATTCTGCCGTATAATTCCGAATAGAACGTCTAGTTTTCAACACACAGCCGCGCGGAGGCGGCTGCTTGGCGATAATGCAAAATTAACGTGGATTTAGGGAGTTTTCAACACACAGCCGCGCGGAGGCGGCTGCTGTGGCTCGCTCTGAGGTTCTTCCAGTGTTGGTGGTTTCAACACACAGCCGCGCGGAGGCGGCTGCAATTTAACACTTTTTGTATTTTGCAATGCCGCCCGTTTTCAACACACAGCCGCGCGGAGGCGGCTGCTGCAACAGCTATTCCAAAAGCTGTAATTGATACAGTTTCAACACACAGCCGCGCGGAGGCGGCTGCCTGTATGACATTATAAAGTCTCCGTTGCTGTAAAGTTTTCAACACACAGCCGCGCGGAGGCGGCTGCTTTTCTAAATCTCCAATTCGCTTTCACAAATTCGAAGTTTCAACACACAGCCGCGCGGAGGCGGCTGCAAAAAGCGTGGCTCTTGCTTGTGGTGTGCAATTGGTTTCAACACACAGCCGCGCGGAGGCGGCTGCTGATTAAGTCATTGATTTAATTGATTAATTGATTTGTTTTCAACACACAGCCGCGCGGAGGCGGCTGCAAACCATTTACGCCGACATTAAACGATTTATCCGGTTTCAACACACAGCCGCGCGGAGGCGGCTGCGCTTTTAAGCGCCGCGTTTTCAGATTTTAAAAGTATCGTTTCAACACACAGCCGCGCGGAGGCGGCTGCAATTACGGTAGCGAATTTGCGATAGGGCTTTAATGTTTCAACACACAGCCGCGCGGGAGGCGGCTGCGAAATACTAATTGATTTAGATTTTTAGTAAATTTGTTTTCAACACACAGCCGCGCGGAGGCGGCTGCTTCGCTTAATCCGGCTCAAAAAGTTCACCATCTATTGTTTCAACACACAGCCGCGCGGAGGCGGCTGCGCCGGCAGTCGTTTTGTCCCGGATCCAGCAGCAAGCGTTTTCAACACACAGCCGCGCGGAGGCGGCTGCGACCGTTAATTTTAAACTGCTACCAGGCGAAAGGTTTCAACACACAGCCGCGCGGAGGCGGCTGCTGATACTGGACATTGTTGATCTTTAATAACAACGTTTTCAACACACAGCCGCGCGGAGGCGGCTGCGTTTTTGTCGGCTCTCAACGGATGCAATTGAGGTTTGTTTCAACACACAGCCGCGCGGAGGCGGCTGCGTCGTTTTCTTACCTCTTTATCTAAAAATATCAAGTTTCAACACACAGCCGCGCGGAGGCGGCTGCGGCAATACTAAAAGATGATACAGGCAAAAGTAGGTGCAGGTTTCAACACACAGCCGCGCGGAGGCGGCTGCATTGATTGTGGTGCAGGTATGGATTGTCGAAAAAGTTTTCAACACACAGCCGCGCGGAGGCGGCTGCAAAAAAATGGCAGCACGAATATGAGGAGCGTATTAAGTTTCAACACACAGCCGCGCGGGAGGCGGCTGCACTCGTATTTGCGTCCTCCACGGCATGGATTAAGTTTCAACACACAGCCGCGCGGAGGCGGCTGCATTAAGCACAGATGATACGTTAAACCTTACCGAGTTTTCAACACACAGCCGCGCGGAGGCGGCTGCTTCCTCCGCAATATCGCCTAAACCGGCAGCATAAGTTTTCAACACACAGCCGCGCGGAGGCGGCTGCTTCCACCCGTTCGTAAAAGGGCGCGTGAGAACTGTTTCAACACACAGCCGCGCGGAGGCGGCTGCTTAGTTGGTGGACAAGAGTTAGGTAAGTTTAAAGTTTCAACACACAGCCGCGCGGAGGCGGCTGCCCCCATACAATGTCGTTTATCCATAAATAAATGGTTTCAACACACAGCCGCGCGGAGGCGGCTGCTACACACTATAAAATCAGGTGTATTTTTTTAATGCGTTTCAACACACAGCCGCGCGGAGGCGGCTGCCTGTGTATCCCATTTTTCCAGCTCTTTGTTCTAGCGTTTCAACACACAGCCGCGCGGAGGCGGCTGCGTGAGCTTACTAACTTATTCCGTAATAATGGATTATGTTTCAACACACAGCCGCGCGGAGGCGGCTGCTGTCTATAGCCATTATTTTAAACCTAACTTATAAAGTTTTCAACACACAGCCGCGCGGAGGCGGCTGCTTCAAGTGCAACCAGCTTATCGTTAGTTTCTTTGTTTCAACACACAGCCGCGCGGAGGCGGCTGCAGGGATTTTGCGCGCACCGGTAATTGATACAGTTGTTTCAACACACAGCCGCGCGGAGGCGGCTGCCTTCTGGTGGATATGGTGGTGAAACAGATGTAGAGTTTTCAACACACAGCCGCGCGGAGGCGGCTGCTTCTAACGTTTCGGTTATGTTGCGCACATTGTCTATGTTTCAACACACAGCCGCGCGGAGGCGGCTGCAAAATCGATATTGCTTCATACAAAAACCAAAACGAAGTTTCAACACACAGCCGCGCGGAGGCGGCTGCGCCACCTCGGCGACTTTAGCCAATAACCAAAAAGTTTCAACACACAGCCGCGCGGAGGCGGCTGCTTTAAATCATACACTAAGATAAAGAATAAATTTGTTTCAACACACAGCCGCGCGGAGGCGGCTGCGATGTGGTGATTTTTGGCGGGTTATGGACTTGAAGAGTTTCAACACACAGCCGCGCGGAGGCGGCTGCTGCCGCGATTGCTATTAAAAAGCACGCTAAGTTGGTTTCAACACACAGCCGCGCGGAGGCGGCTGCGTCGAGTAAGTTTGTAAATTGGATAAAAAAATAATATGTTTCAACACACAGCCGCGCGGAGGCGGCTGCGGCAATAAAAAAAGAAATGTGAGTACACAATAGTTTTCAACACACAGCCGCGCGGGAGGCGGCTGCCATCAAATCTGAAGACAGAAAATGATAGTGATAAGGTTTCAACACACAGCCGCGCGGAGGCGCTGCTCCTAAAAAAAGCAAGAAAAAAATCAGCGTATTAAACACCGTATTTCGCTAACTGATTTTATGATAAGGAGTTTGGTAAGTATAACGGCATATTGTCGTTATACAAATAGATTAATTCATCCAAATTGTTAAAGAAAAATGAAGATCGCTATCAATCAGGGTTTTAATGAGAACAACAGGTTAGCGAACTAAATGACAAGCACGTCTTTAAACACATCTACTGCCGGTTTTTGCCCCATGATGCTCCACTTTTGTTACGCCACTTACTGCCTAAATGGTAAAAACGCAGGCTGTCACATGTGGGGTCGTAAGTTTCCAACAGTTTATTTTTCAACATGACCCATTGGTCAGGCGTGACATCACATTCAAATACCGAATATTGTGCCCGCACACCGTAATCTAAGCAATGTTTTGCGATACGGCGCAATCGCGCTTGCCCGTTTGGATCGTCAAAAAGAAATATCATAAGTAATCAGCATTAACATGGCTTATCTCATCAAAAACGGCGGATATTCCGCCAAATCCCCGCGTAAGTGCCGCGCCAACAGCATTGCCTGAATATACGGCAGCAGCCCGATTTCCACTTCCTCGCCTAAAAATGGATGAACGATTTTTCTCCTGCTTTTTCGCCTGCAAAGCTTGGAACAAGAGCTTACGCACATCGGCTTTCAGGCTTACCGCGCCGCTTGCCTCGGTAACAAAAATCCTGCGGTTTGATTTGCCCGCGGTTAATCAGCGACAACACCAGCCCTGTCCGCCCACCAAGCACGGAATTCTTCTAAAAATATCCTGCGCTAAGCTGTCGCGTCCAGGGCGGTCAGCATGCAGAAACCCCACTTGCGGATCCAAACCTACGCTTTGCAGTGCCCCGCTAATTTCTTTTTCCTAATACGCTGTATAGCAATGAAAGAGTGCATTCACTGGGTCACGCGGTGGACGGCGGTTGCGCCCGTCAAAAAGTAAAAGCCGCTTTTTTTCGCTCAAAAGCTGCCCGAACACGCCGAAATAACGCGCCGCCGCATCGCCTTCAATACCGCGCACCACGTCCAGCTCCGCCGCGCCCTTCAACTGCCGCAGTGAAATGTTCAAAGCATCGACCGCACTTTGAATCGCCGCATTCTCACCATAATTGCGAATCTGCCGCTGAAGCACCCGCTTGCCCGCCTGAATCTTCGCCGCAATGATATTGCGCGCAATCGGCACGGGATTTTTGCTCCGACACCTGATACTGCGCCCGTCGCAACAGCACATTGCCGCTCTGCCGCCCCTGAAGCCGCCCCAAATAACACCCATTTTTCGGTAAAAAAACGCCAAATTCACATTATTTTCGCCGCAAAACCCCAGCAAAAACGGCGACACCAGCACATTCCCAAAACAGAAAATATGCCCGATGGAATGCACCGGCAACTGCGCCACCTTCTTACGCTCCTGCTCCACCACCAGCGTCTCCCGCTCCTTATGCAGATAACTGCCTTGGGTTGTGATGTAGAGCGTGTTTTGCAGTTTGCGCATGGGAAGACTCCTTGGGTTTTGACCGCACTTTTTGGGGGCGATGGTTAGGCTACCTGAAAATCATTGACAGGTTGAGTTAGGCGGAACGCTATAACCTAATTTAATGATTTTACATATATTTCAATAAGTTGATTATTTCTAATTTTTTTGTTCTTCGGGCATAGTTGGAAATGTTCTTTCAAAATAATTATTTAAAAAATAAATTGTTAGCATCATATTCTATATATTTATCGCTATTTGGCTCTAAAAATAAGCACTATACCCTCTGGAACTTTACAAAAATCAGAGTTGATGTTTTAAAAACCCTTTTTTTCTTCTTTATGCAATTCTTGCTGCTTACATATTTTTGAAACCATATACATTCTTTCTTATCCCTAGCAGACCCAAAATATCATCCCCTATTTGAAATATAGAGATAGTAATAGCATTTTCTTTTTGATAAATAAATGTCACTACCCTTTATGTCACTACCCTTTATGTGAAAGGGATGTTTAAATCTATTTATAATTTCTTTAGATAGCACTTCTCTGGACGAATATGTTTTTCAATATATCAACTAACTGTTCTCCAACAGGTGATTTAGTAAATTCATTTCCCAAATACCCACACAAAAATACCTAAAAATAATTTAGACAAAAAATCTAATATCATCATTTAAATTAAATAACATACTCGATTTAAATTTTTACCATCAGGTCTTAATCTATCTTTAATTTTTAACTCTTTCTCAGTAAACTCCCAATAGAATTTCAAACCATCAACATAAAATTCTTCTTTAATTCTACTACGAAATAAATTTAGTTCATCTTCAGTCATATTTTGATTATTAGAAAAAAATCTAAACATAATAAAAATATCTAATTTCTTGTATTTTTTTAAACTTATTCCTAACTCTGTGCAATAGCTGTTTTAGTTCAATTTCACTAATATCCCTTTAGTTATAAATAAGAATAATTGAGAATTTTTGCTTTTTACTTAACGGAGGATGCCCTCCTACCAGACCAAGAAATTCTGGTGTATTTTCTTTAATCCAAAACGCAACAGCCTTATCATTACTCATCATTTCTACATAGCTATTTTTCAGATATTAAATTAAGAATTTCATCATTGTTCTCAAACTCTATAGATGTAAATTTTCCAAAGAAAACATCATTATTAAAATCGGTCAATTCTATTGAATTCATGAAAGAACGAGCAAATCTTGCATCAACGTGGATACCCTAATTGGTTATTACACGACTTACATAAATTTAACTTTTTTTAAACTTATCATCACTTTTCTTCCCACCTAAAAACTGAGGAATAGAATGTTCTAAGGACATTTCAACATCAGTCTGTCCGCACAAAAAAACAATTTTTTTCATTTATTCTCCAAATAATTAAATTTCACTCCCCAAACAAGCCCGCCACATACCCCACACTCCTATCTCGCTTCCCCAGCAACTCCGGCTGGCAAATCTCCACCAGCGAGCAGGCTTTACAGCGTTTGCCGTAGTCGGGCGGTGGGGTTTTGGTCGCTGTTTAGAAGTTCGCGGACGGCGGCGATGGTGGCGAGCGTTTGGGTGCGCAAGTCGTCTGAAAACACGACAGGAACGCGATGGCGGGTTTGCATATACCACAGCGCGCCCTCAGAGACGGTTTGCCCGTCATTTCTTCCAAACACAAACCTTGGGCGCAAAGCTGAATTTCGTCCATCGGGTCGGGTTTGGGCTTGCCGCGTTTGTATTCCACGGGTTTCAGACGGCTGTCTTTGTTTCCACTTCCACCAAATCCAACACGCCGCTGATGCCCAGTTTCTCCGCCGACACATGCACCGTCCGCTCAAAGCGCACGCCTTTGCGCGTTTCCGGCTCCCCCGAATCCACCCGCTCATGCAGCGCTCTGCCCTGAGCGGTCAAATAGTTCTCCGCCCACGCCTGCTCGTTGTGAATCAAGGCGCATTGGCGCGGGCAGAAGGCGTAGTGTTGCAGGGCGGAAAGGGGAATCAGGCGCGTGTCCTGATTTTTCCCCTTGGGTTTTCAGTTAAAAGTGCGGTCATTTTCTTTTGTGTTTTACAAATCGTCTGCCAATCAACCCAATTTGCGATCTAATTTGGTTTCGCCAAGATTAGTTTCATCAACACTGACGGTGTAGTCATCAAAGTTTCTAGCAACTTCCACACGTCTTTTCTAGCAACACGGATACGTTTGAACAGGGCTTTTCGGCAGGTACATCTCCTAGATTATTACTGTGTTCGAACACATAAAGTCCGCGTGCGTTCATTTGTCCGCGTGCGGCGGAATGGTCGTGGTCGAACATATTGATGAGTGCCTGCCAAAACAGTTCTAAATCACTTTCGGAAAAAGCCTGTTTGTTTGGCGAAATGGGCGAAATAAAGCCGTGGCAGCGGTATAGACCGTATGGGACGGTGAATTTGCGACCCATGGTACGGTTGTCGCCGGTTTCACTGGCATCTTTTTCGTTGGTAACCGCCATGCGGGTAATGCTGTGTTCTAAGGTCATGACGGGATCGATAGAGCGAGAAAAAGTCAGTTGCACGGGACCGCGCACTTGTCCTGCATTTTTGCCGGTAGTCATCACTGCGCCGAATGTGCGGATGTCGTAATAACGGCTGCACATGTATTGGCGGGCAGCTTCGGTTTTCTCGCCTTTTTCTTTTGCCTTTTACGTTTTCCTGCTCGTGGGCTTCGTCAATCAGGTTGTTCAAAATGCCTTTTTCGCGGATCAAAGATGTCGTGATGTTCGCCATTTTGGGTCATTTGGATAAAGTTGCGGACTTTTGCGTTTCAGGCAAACATCGGTTGCAAACCTTCGCCAGTTTGCGGGTCGATACGCGGCAGGTTACCTGCGTCGGGATCGCCGTTGGGGTTGCCGTCTTGCACATCAAATAAAAAAAGACAAAGTCGTAGCGTTTTTCAATAGTCATAGCATTTGCTCCTTATGCGGTTTTCGCTTCATTGAACAGGTTTTTCAATGCGTCTTTGGTAAACAGGAATTGGGTTTCGTGGTAATAACCGATGGCGAATAGGCCTTGCTGTTCCAAATTCAAATGGTTGGGAAATCTCTGACAATGTTCCAAAATCTGGCGGATTTCCCATTGCAGTTGTACGGCACGTCCTTCAAATTCAGTTTGTTTAAATGGTGCGGTAACAAGCGCATCAGTGTGCCGAATACGGCAATCGGCGTACTGCTTGCCGAACCGAAATAGCGGTCGGCAATGGTGGCGTTCAAGCCGGGATTGGCTTCGGCCTGTGTTTTTCAGTACGGCAAACAGCCGCCCCAGCACATAGCCGATGTCTTGACGGTTTCTATCTAAGCTCATCGTTAGCTCCTTCATGTTTTTCAGACGACCCGCGCGGATTGCGCGATTGATATAGGCTTTAAGCAGACTTGCCCTGCCATAGGTAATTTTCTGTTCCGCCTTGTTGCGCCGCAAAGCAGCCTGCAACAGGCTGACGGGTAAAAACGCGGTTGTTGAGTGCGGCATCGGTTATTTTGGGCAATCAGGTCAGATGGCGGGTTTTTCCATTTTGCCGTCCAACACTAAATTACCCAGCAGGCGCGGCAACGGCATATATTCGGGGTATGGTGAGTTTTCGCCACGCACCATCTGCAAATCGTCATACCACGCCGCAATGCTTTCTGATAAGGTGGCAACAGTGGTTTCATGCCAAAAGCGGACGACAATGCGCGCGGAATTGGGTGATAGACCTAAAAGGTAGAATTTTTCTTTGCCGTCGGGTTCTGTGTATTTGCCGTTGTACAAGCTTTTATAAAGCGATTTGACCGCATCAATATGGGCATCGGGATTGTCCTTGCCGCCGCCGTTAATCAGCGAAGTAAGATGCTCTTCCAACGGAGTTGGTGTCGCACTCAACAGATGGCTGTTACATCGCCGATACGGAAGCGGTTTTCGCTAGCAAGCAGGGTATTTAAGGCAGTGGTGTACTCGAACATGGCTTGTTCGCCAATCGGATACATCAGCCCGTTATCTTTATTTTTACCCTTACCGTAGGTTTAAAAGAATCTAAATTTGCAGAAATCAAAGGAGCTGGTTTGGCTTGTTTATAGCTACCATTCTCAAATTTCTCAATTCCTTTAATATCATTATGTAAAAAGTGCAATCGATGCAGGTTTTTCCCGTTACAAGGCAAATACCTTTTTGGACATTATTGGATTGCGTTTGATTCGCTTGACTTACATATTCCCGCACCACCTTTGACTGACAAACCAAATCTACTGTCTCGTCCACCAAGCGAAAGCTGAGATTACAGCCTTTGATTTTGGCACATTCCGCCCAATTTGCAGCCTGCATGACTTTGCTTTTTCTTCCGCAGAAGCCAAAAAATTCGGCAACGGCAGCGATGCCCATATCATTGGGTAATTCCTTTTTAAATTCATTAACCTTGTCAATAAAACTTTTATGCTGATTCTGAACAAACTCAGGATTTTTATCTGCCACATATCCTAAAACATATCCATAATTGTCCCATAAAGTATTACTGACAACTTTTGTACTAGATCGTTTAACACTATGCGGTACTAAAAATGCGGCTAACTTTCTTCTTGCCTTTCAGCTCGCGGGTATCTTCAAGCTGAATAAATTTACCCTGTTTGTCTATAACAATAATGAACAGGGATTTCTTTGTTTTCAAATCCTTCCGGGGCAACACCGCCATCGCTTTTTGGCTTTGCGTTGGTAGTATTGGGTGAGCGCGTGCAGAATCATCGTTTCACCTCCTCGCTGTCGGCTGGGGGCACAGTAATCACACCGTTTACCGCTTTTGCATTGGTAAAAACATCGGCTCGGCGTTATTGGAATCGCGCGGATCGGATTTACTGAAATCCATGTCGTACAACATAAAAACCGAAATCTTGGAGTAAATGTCTTCGCGTGGCAAACCGTCTTCAGCCTTTTTCAAGCAGCCTGAAATGGCAGGGAAACTCGCGACAACCCAAATAAGGTTGGTGGAAATACTGCCCTTTTTTTCGCGCGCCGCTTGAACATTTCGGCAAATTTGACGTAGTTGTCGCCCTCGCCTGCTTCGCTTGTCATGTCAAAATCGGCGTGGATGCGGTAGGCAACGTCTTTCAACAGCATGGATGCGCGCTGCTGACGATACTTTGGTTTAAAACTATCTGATTTTTGCATCATATTTTAAATCATCTATGTATAAACACTCAGCATCTCGTGTTGCTTTACTACCTAATTCATTACGGCGGACATTCATCCACTGAATCGGTTTCAGGATTTCTATCTTCAAGACCTTCCAGCGAATCGCCGGCTTCCACAATATCGCCATTAAGATGTTTCTGGCGGCAGACGGTGTGATAACGGGGTAGCTTACCCTCTCCACTTTAAGCTCCGGCCTGGTGAAAGCAAGCCAAATCGCCGCTAATTTCTAAGATAAAACTCATATCATCTCCTTATTGCTTTCATTTCACAAAACCGAATTTTCAGATCGCCAAGTCGCATCATCAAAAATCAGCGCCAAGCACGGCTTTGTAATAGCCCTTGTCCAACACCAGCAATCCCGCTCTGGAAAAAACGGCATGTGCAGGCAGCTTTTTCAGTTCATGTTCGTACACGGTAATCGTGTAGCGTTGCAATTGCGGTAAACCCATTTGTATTTGGGTGGGTCGCTTTCCAGCAGGCTGAACCAGCGTTCAAAAGGCTCCGGGCAGCGGCGGTTGGTCAGTTTGCCCGAAGGAGTTGCCGGTCGGCTGCGGAAAGCGTTGTTTGTCCAAAAACATCCTGCCATTCTGAAACTTCCACGCCGTCCAGATGTCGTCTGAAAAATCGTCTAGCTCGTTTTGCTTTGACGATTTGCGGACTACCGTCTACCTCCCAATGAGTCAACGGGATAAACGGCACAACCAGTACCACGCCTTGGTTATCAATTAGACGGAAACGTTCGGCAGCTGTGCGGAATTTAATTACCAACGGATTTTCATTTGATGATTCTGCCGTCAAAAAGCGTTGTGATACCGTGTTTGTCCACATCACCTTTGCCGTTAAATCGGCGGAAATATTCGGCAAATGCCAACGGGGAAAGCGGGTCATCAAAGCAGCCCTGCTTTCAGCATTTCTTCGGTAATGTCCTGCCCCTGTTTCAGGCTGCCGTTGGGTGCGCCTTCTTCGGCGCGGAATACGACTACTTCGCCCAACTGCGGCAGTTTGCCTTCACGGTTGCACCGTCCCGCCGCCTGGGCAATGCTGTCCAGCCCTGCCATCGCCCGATAAACGCAAGGGAAATCCAAATCTACGCCTGCTTCAATCAACTGCGTGCTAACCAGCCACAAAAGGCTGTACAGGCTACCTGTGCGATACAGATCCAAATAACGGCGAACCAACGCAATGACTTCGCTGCGGTGTGTGGCGCACATATTGGCAGACAAATGTAGCTGATTCCGTTGGAAGGCAGGGCGGCAAAGAGTTTGCGGGCGTGTTTCCGCGTATTGACTACCGCCAAAACACACGGACGCGCGGCGATTTCATCGGCAATTTCCTGCCAGCTTTGCGTTTCGCCGTTTGGCGGCGGCATTTTGATGCGGACACGGCGCAGTTTTTCCGATAAGGCAATTTTGTCTGCCACAATCTCGCGCACGTCCGGCAGGCCTTCCAAAATAGTGCGGCTAGATGCGTCGATATTTTTGCCAAGTTCAGGCTGAGTTGCCGTGCACAGCACAAAGGTAACGCCGTAATCGCGCGCCAACACCCGCATCATGTTAGTAATCGGCTTTTTGGAAATCGCGCGGAAGCTGCTGGGCTTCATCTAAAAATCACCACGCTATCGGCAATATTGTAGAATCTTACGGCAACGGCTGGTTTTCGCTGCAAACAGGCTTTCAAACAGTTGCACGTTAGTGGTAACAATCAGCGGCGCGTCCCAATTTTTCCGTAGCAAGACGAGTTTTCGCTGTTTCCTTATCTTCTTTCACTTCCAAATTGCTGTGGTGCTCCAAAACCACATCATCGCCCTAATGCTTTGCGGAAAAACATTGGCGTTCTGCTCGATAATACTGGTGAAAGGAATAGCATAGATAATACGTTGTTTGCCAAATTTCAGTGCGTGTTTCAAAGCGAACCCCAAAGCTCGCCAAAGTTTTACCGCCACCGGTCGGCACGGTTAAAGAAAACAAAGTGCGGTCGGTTTCTGCGGCAGAAAAACATTGCTGTAAAATGGCATGGCGTTCTTGATTTAAGAATGAATCTTTATCTGATTTCTCATTGAGTTGCGACATATATTGCTCATATCGTCGGTGCAACTCATCCAAACCGGGAAATTTTGGGGCGCAATCCGGCAGCCTGCGCAGTATCCGCATCGGCATAGCCGTTCATAAAGGCTTCGGTATCCAAAAAAATCGGCATCCACCAAACAGGAAAAGAAAAACGCAACCAAATATGCAATTCTTCCAGCTTTGCCCCTCTTCCCAAAACGCAAAAAAATCCCGCATCAAGTCATCATCGGATAACGGGAAAAATCTTTGGGCAAACCGCTCTCCGCCAAGCCCGACAAAGAGGCCTCCAATTCATTATCTGCCTGTTGCAGACGATGCTTTAAGCTCCCATTATCATACCAATCCGCTAATCCCGCATGGTGTCCTGCAATCAGATATGCCAGCAAATGCCCGAAAAAAATGGATTTAGACGTTCTACCGCATATTTGGCACCGGCAGTGGAATGCGGAATTTTGCGCAACTTGGTAGATTCGACATCTTCCAAATGGGCATTTTCTTTTTCAAAAGCCGGATGCATTACGGATATATTTCTGAAAAGCTTCCTGAAATTTCCCCAAATCGTGCAAAAAGCCCCGCATATTCGGCAAACAACGACCCATAACGCCCTGCAAAAACGCTTGGCGAGTTGGGCGACTTTTTGTAGATGTTTTTGCAGGGGATGGGAATGCCAATTTTTCTGATGAGTCTTGGCGGGCGTGGGCTATTATGTTAGACATTTGTACTTCCATGATAATAAAAAGAACTAATTAAGCTTTTAATACGATTTAATTTAAAGTCTGAACATATGTTAGAAATTAATTCTATTAATTATACAAAAACGCCATTAATACTTCCAACACAAGCATAATTTTGCAGGGTTTACTAGGTCAGGCTAAAGAAATTGCAGGAATGAGCGTAGTAAGTTTTTGGTTTGCATAGGACGTTCTAACTTGAGATAAACAGATGATTAAAGTATAAAAAGTGCGGTCGCTTTTTGAGGAGTTTTAAAAACTCGTTGAAAACCGACCGCACTTTGATAAATCCCCTGCTTAAAAATTTAGAAACGAATTGTGCGTAGCTGTTAATGAAGTTTTGTAGCATTTCGGCAACAGCTGTAGAAGCAACTTCGCCCTGTTCGTTAAATGTGCCGCTGAATAATCCGCCGACATTTGCCGCAAATGGTGCAGTCGGCATATTGATAAATGAACCGGAGCAGATAATGCGCAGTTGATCCGCAGCACGTACGCCGCCTGAAGCACCTGCGCCAAGACTGACAATGCCTGCCGGCTTGCCGATCCACTTGCTTTGTCCCATTGGACGGGAAACTACGTCAATTGCGTTTTTGAGCATAGCTGAAAATACCGCCGTTATGCTCCGGTGTAACCAATAACACTCCGTCAGCCTTTGCCACCGCTTCACGCACGCGGGTGTAAGCCGCAGGGCTGTTTTCGTCTAAGTCACGATCGTAAAGCGGGGAGATCGGCGATTTCTACTATATTTAATTGAATGCTTTCCGGAGCAATTTTTGTAGATGTTTAACGGTTAATTTACTAAATGAGGTTGCGCTGCCACTGCCAATTAAGACGGCGATTTGTTTTGCCATTTTGAATTTCCTTTATATCGTTGTTACAAATGAAACTATTTTTAGCGAAAAACGCAATAAAGAGAATACACTTAAATATTGAAAAATTATCAACTAAAAAGTTAATAATCAGTCTTTTTTTCCTCAATGACTTTCCCGGTTTTCTCATCCATTTCAATTTTGATTTTGTGATCTACCACCACATTCATATTGATGGTAATACCTTCTTTCGGTGTTTCAAGTTGCACGGTCAGGGGTACATCCCGTAAGCGTAAAGCAGAAGTTTAACGCTAAAAAGTGCGGTAGGAATTTTTGTTGTTTTTTCATTTTTTTCCTGTTTTTCGGTAAATATTGTATTCTAAATTTTTGTTCAACCTGCGAACCGTAATCAATCATCTGCCACAGTTCATAGACATTTTCCTGATGATTATAATTCAGCGAGATTGGGCTTTGCGTAGTCGGGTTATAACCCCTAACCTGTGCGCGCAGTTCCATCTTGCCGTCAGGAGCAAGGTTCAACGTGGCATCCATCGCCTGTAAATCCATTTCGTTGATCACATCCGCAAGGATACCTTCGGTTACACCGCCCTGCTTCAGACCTTGTCTAATTTCGTCATTCAGTTTTAAAGCGAATGTTTTCAGCTTGCTGAATTTTTCCCGTTACAAATCAAGCAATCATCGTTTGACAACCAAAACGGAAAAAGTAGCATTGATTTTTACCCGTCATTTCAATTTGGTTATATTGCAATAAAGATAAAAACCTGTGCAAGATCAATTTCTTGCAATTGCACATCGGCAATGTTACGTTGCGGCAGGGCAAGTCGATTAATGTTTAATTTTTCCGCCAAATAAATCTATACTCAATTCGCTTAAATTAAGCGGTCGTTTTACGGCTGTACGGATAATATCCCTGCACTTTTACACTTAGATTGTCCGCTTGCAAAACACCCATTTTGATTTGTTTTACAAAAACTTGTACCGGTTCTTTAATCATTTCTACCGCATTATTCACATAACGATAAGGCAATGCGAATTCAATCCCTCTGATTTTCTCCGTCAGGGCAAAGTGATGTCGCCGGAGCGAATGGCAAAGTGTCCGCCAGCGTGAATCCCTTTTTCCGTCGTAATATCAAAAAGCAGTCTGCCCTCGAATAGTCCCTTCTTGAATTAACCATTCCCATTTATTCGGAAAAAGAGATTGGAACACTTTTGCAGACTGTTCAAGCCAATAAATATTGCCAACCAGTTTTTTTGATCGTAATAGTGAGAAAAGACTTTAATCGGCCCCAATTCTCCGGCGGTAAGCTCACCCGCCAAATTAAAAATCAGTGATATCCTTTTCCTTCCAAACTCAAGATAAAATCCGGTTTATAGAAACGCCCGCCGTAAGCCAGCTCAATATAAGGTGCGGACGCTTGCATCTTCCCATCAATGCGTTGTTCTTCATAATACCAACGTAACTTGTCCGCCAGTTTCAGTTCCACCTTAGGAATTCTAACGCCCGCCTTGTTAATTTGGCCCGAATAGCCTTCCAGTTGCTCAATTTCAATATGATCGCTCACCCACGAGCCCTGACCGCGAATATTCAGCGGAGTATTCAACGCTTTGGCAACCTTTCACCCGATAAATTCCACTGCCAGCTGTTCGCTACAAAAATCCTGAGTTCGATATAACGGATTATCAGTACTACGAATGTCGAAAAAATGGAAGTAATTCCTGCAATAAATTCCTCCGCCTGCCCATCCAAACGCAAATCCAAATCGGAAAATTGTGGCGTGCTTCCTGTAAAAAGGCTTGCAGACGACCTTCCACTCCATATCGCCCAACCAACACATTATCTAACGGTACACTAACATTTAAACTTAACTCATGTCCTCGACCGGTCACCCGCAACATTGACGGCGTTTTGAAACTGCACAATAGGATCATAGTAAAAATCCACTTAATTTAAATACCATGTCGGTATAAGCGATAGATTCACCATATTTAATATTGCCGTGCGCTTCCAATGGGAAATTTAATTGCTCTTTATCAATCTCTCCGCCGGTACCGTAAATCACCACATTACCTTTTCCCTGCGCTCCGGAAGAAAACAAACTGACACGCACATCAGTTTTCAACGGAAACCAATCTTCCGTCGTTTTCTTCAATGTCAGACTTAAAACGCCTTGTAACGGCTGCTGTTCGATCATATCCCAATAAAAATTGCCTTTTTCAATTTTGAATTTGATCAGATTGAAAACGTAGCGGTAAACTCGTAATCTCTTTTTGACCTACCAAATCCTGCACCTGCATACGACCTTTCTCCGTCCTTCCATTGCAGAGCCATTTCGCCTTTCGGCAACGGCACTCGGCGCGTTCCCAATGTAATTTAACCTCGCCTTGTGGAGGTAGTGAGTAGGAGCATCATTCAATTTAAGCTGAAAAATCGAGTTGATGTGTTTGCGCTAAAGTGGGTTGATAGCTTACCCCCTTCAGCTGCAAATCACTCAGTCTTAAAACGGAATCTAGCTGCAAAAATAGCTACATTGTCACCCTCCTCCCGTTTTTCCAATTCGGTTTTCAGATGTAATTCACCCTGTTGCTTTTGCAGCGAAATATTAGCTTGTGCGGAAAAGAATTTGTTGCAATTCAGGATTGTCATTCGGTTCTGTATTCACCAATTGAAAACGTTGAATCCGGACCTCCCCGTCAGGCAACAGAGCCAAAAAGTGCGGTCAGTTTTTGTGGCGTTTTTTTCATCGCTATTATCGTTTGGCAAACCCATTTAGGCAGGCGTAATCCAAAAACAATGCTTTCCGCTGCCAATTTGTGACTGTTCCACCAATCAGCTCGGACGTTTTGCAATTCAACCAACGAACAGCCCGCTCCGCGCTCGGAACGCACAATCAAGCTAGGAATTTGCGCATTTTTCATGCTAATGCCAGGCTGTTGCGCAATTTGCAGGGAAAAAAATCAGGAGCTAAAAATAATTTGCAATGCGTTCCAATTGCGCGCCGGACAGCAGCCAATTGACAGCAACAAAAAGTGCCAATAACAGTAGTAAAATTAACGCAACAATTTTTCTTCCGCATATTTATTTCACGTGATGTCGGATAATTTAAGAAATATAAGCAAAGGTTGACCACAGTGGCAGGGATGCCGAAATGGTCAATAAAAATCATTAACACAGGATATTCCAATTTAATCTTACGGAAAATATGTACGGCTAAAATTGCCGCTATCACCAGATGTAACGCAAAAATACAGAATAAAAGGCAAAAATCATTGGAAAAACGACCGCACTTTGTCCGTCTATAACCGAAAAATGATGTATCGCCAATATGCTTAATACGGCTATCGCATTAATTAACAATACAATAATCATCAATAACGGCAACAATGCAATAAATCCTTGTAGACGATTACGCGAAATAACCAGAGCCAGATTGGTAAGCACTATACCGGTCAGCGCTTGAGCTGCAAAATTGTATTGAATCCATGCCAACGAGGGGCGCATCAAGCAGCATTAATACACAGCAAATGATCCCGATTGCCCCAGCAGCTACACCAATTTTCAGCATACCTACACGTATTTCCGCTTCATTCGGTTGTCGCCATGCAGAAAAACCATTACCATTCCGCACAAACAAATCAAATCGGTCAGTACATAATGATAGTTAGAGAATAAGCTCAAGAAAAAAACCACACAGCCCAAAACAGCGCAAAAATAAGTATGAACTTCGCTTAATCGACCTCGCTGCCCATTGCAAATATCCCTTTCAAAAACACTAAACTGCACAATAATTGCGCAACCAACACCCCGAATGCCAAGTGCGATAATGCCTTGCCCTAGCGGCTGTAACCACATTGCGTAAAGATCGATAATTAATAATAGTCCAGGGGAAAAAAGGGAAAAAAAGTGCGGTCAAATTTTTAGCTGTTTTTCGTCTGACATGTTTGAAAAAGCCTGATAAAATAATTTTCGTTATTATGCAAGAATTAACGGGTAGGGTCAAAAATCAAAGTGATTTTAAATTCACCTTGTTTTCGTTAGAATAAGCCAAATTTTTCAGTTGGAACAAACCATGTTATTTGACATTCTTTATCTTATCGGTTTAACCGCCGTAGGAATCACCGGTGCGATTGCCGCCGGGCGGGAGAAAATGGATATTTTCGGCGTGATTGTAATTGCCGAAATCACCGCATTCGGTGGCGGTTCAGTGCGTGATGTGCTACTTGGGCATTACCCTCTGGCCTGGGTGGAAAAATCCTAATCATTTCCTGCTAATTGCCGGTGCGGCGCTGGTAACAATATTTGGCGCTCCGTTAATTAAACACTTTAACCGCCACTTTCATATTATTTTTCTAGTGTTGGATGGATTAGGGCTTATTGCCTTTGCCATCTTGGGCACGCAGGTGGCATTAACGATGGGGCATGGTTTCACCATTGCCGCGGTGGCTGCGATGATCACGGGCGCATTCGGCGGCGTATTGCGCGATTTACTGTGTAATCGTATTCCGTTGGTTTTTCCAAGGTGAGCTGTACGCTAGTGTTGCATTCCTAAGCACTTGCATTTATATTGGTTTTGCAGTACTTGCAAAATAGAGCAAAACATTGTGGTGTTTAGCACGTTGATTATCGGTTTTATCATACGTCTGTTAGCCATTTATTATGGTTTGGGGTCTGCCAGTATTTGATTTTTCAGGATCGCGATTCACCGCCACATAACGACGATAAATTGCCGGATCGGCAAAAATATGAGAAAACCTTAAAAACGACGTAAAAATCGACCGCACTTTTTCCTTTTCACATCGCACAAGGAACGATTATGATAAATCTTATTGAAATGGGTAAAGCCGCTAAACAAGCGGCATTTGAACTTTCCCAGCTTTCATCGGCACAGAAAAACCATGCGTTACAACTAATTGCAGAGCAACTGAACAACAGAAAGAGCGCATTCTAGAAGAAAACGCCAAAGATATTCAGATAGCAAAGGAAAAACGGTTTAACCGAATCCCTGCTCGATCGTTTGCTGTTAACCGAAGATCGCTTAAAAAATATCGCCGATGATGTGCGCCATGTGATTTCCTTAGCGGATCCGGTAGGAAAAATCATTGACGGCGATACGCTGGACAGCGGGTTGAAGCTGGAACGTGTGCGCGTGCCGTTGGGCGTTATAGGGACGATTTATGAAGCACGCCCGAATGTTACCATTGATGTGGCGAGTCTCTGTTTGAAAACAGGTAATGCCGTAATCTTACGCGGCGGAAAAGAAACCCGTTATTCCAATGAGATCCTAGTGGAAGTAGTGCAAAATGCATTGGCTCACGCCGGTTTACCAAAAGCTGCAGTGCAGGCAATCACCGATCCTGATCGCGCGTTGGTAATGGAATTTTTAAAATTGGATCGCTATATAGATATGATTATCCCACGCGGAGGTGCCGGCTTGCATGAACTATGCAAACAGCATTCCACCATTCCGGTAATCGTCGGGGGAATCGGCGTATGTCATATTTTTTTGTGGAAAAAAAGCGTAGATCGAGAAAAAAGCTTTGAGAGTAATTGATAATGCGAAAACTCAGCGTCCTAGCACCTGTAACACATTAGAAACACTGCTGGTTCAAGAAAGCATTGCAGAGGAGTTCTTGCCAAAACTAGTGCGTCATTTAAACAACAAGAACGTAAAAATATCATGCCGACTCAGCCGCTCTTGCTATTTTGCAAGCAGTCAATGCTCCTGCAGAAGACATACAGGATGCCGAATTATGCAATGAATGGCTGTCGTTAGTGTTAAATGTAGTGATTGTGCGGGATTTAGCACACGCAGTAGAACATATTCGCAAATATGGTACGGGACATTCGGAAGCAATTCTGACCTCGTCGCAAAAACTGGCGCAACAATTTGTAGCACAGGTGGATGCAGCGGCAGTGTATGTAAATGCCAGCACGCGCTTTACCGATGGCGCACAATTCGGTCTCGGCGCAGAAGTGGCAGTCAGTACCCAGAAACTACACGCACGCGGTCCAATGGGATTAGAAGCGTTAACAACATATAAATGGGTAGCTATAGGAGATTATACGATCAGAAAATAAGTTAATTTTATTTAATATAAATAATCTAAAAAAATGAATAAAAATCTAATCTTATTTAAATTATTAAAATTGTCATTTAAATTTTCACACAATTTATTTGACAATTTTTTTATTTAATCGCTATTTCTATATCAAACACAATATATTCTATTTACTTTCAAGAGGAATTATCTATGTCTAACCTTTCTGTTGCTAAATTCGGCGGAACCAGCGTAGCCAATTACCCGGCAATGGTCGCTTGCGCTAAAATCGTTATTGCGGATCCAAACACTCGTGTTGTCGTGCTCTCTGCTTCCGCCGGTGTAACCAATTTATTGGTCGCATTGGCAAACGGTTGCGATGCAGCACAACGCGCAAAACTAATCGGTGAAATCCGCCAGATTCAAGAAAATATTTTTAAACGAATTACAAGATGCCAGCCTTGTGCGTGATGAAGTAGAAGCCCTATTAAAGAACATTGAATCTTTGGCAGAAGCAGCCAGTCTGGCAACTTCAACCGCGTTAACCGACGAGTTAATCAGCCATGGGGAAATGATATCCACTAAAATTTTCATACAAATCCTACGCGAGCTGAATACTCAAGCAACTTGGCTGGACGTGCGTAGTATAATCGCAACTAACAGCAATTTCGGTAAAAGCTGCGCCGGACGACGAGTTAACCCGTAAAAATAGCGATAACATATTAAGACCGCTTATCGACCGTGGTGAATTGATCATTACCCAAGGCTTTATCGGGCGTGATCCACAAGGTAAAACTACCACATTAGGACGCGGCGGCTCCGACTATTCGGCAGCATTATTAGCGGAAGTGTTAAATGCTAAAAACGTATTGGTTTGGACGGACGTGGCGGGCATCTACACAACAGATCCGCGTATCGTCCTCTCCGCCAAACGTATTGATACCATGAGTTTCGCCGAAGCGGCGGAAATGGCTACTTTCGAGCCAAAGTATTACACCCGGCAACGCTTCTACCTGCGGTACGTAGCAATATTCCTGTTTATGTGGGTTCAAGCAAAGCGCCACAGGACGGCGGTACTTGGGTAACACGCGATCCGCAACCGCGCCCAACTTTCCGCGCCATTGCTCTGCGTCGTGATCAAACACTACTCACGCTTTCCAGTTTAAATATGCTCCATGCACAAGGCTTTTTAGCTAATGTTTTCAACATTTTAACTAAACATAAAATTTCGGTGGATACTATTACCACTTCCGAGGTGAGTGTTGCATTAACCTTAGATAAAACCGGTTCGGCATCTTCAGGGAGCAGATTTACTCTCCAATGATTTACTTACCGAACTAAGTGAAGTCTGCAGTGTAAAAAGTGGATACAGGTTTGTCCCTAGTAGCGCTGATTGGCAACGATCTGCATATTGCCGCCGGTGTCGCTAAACGGATCTTTACTGCGCTGGAACAATACAATGTGCGGATGATCAGCTATGGTGCAAGCACAAATAACGTTTGTACCTTGGTGCAAAGTTCACAAGCCGATGATGTAGTACGTGCGTTGCACTCGGAATTATTTGAATAAACGAAAATATAAAATATCACGTTAAATAAAAATCCCTTGCTATTAAAAAACAAGGGATTTTTATTGCTATGGTCTAGCGAGAGCTTTTTGTCAGATAAAAAGTGCGGTGCCTTTTATGCCTGTTTTGAAATATTCAAAAAAACATAAACAAATTCGACCGCACTTTTTAGCTCAAAAATTTACTGACGACAGTTATCATCACAAGATTGGCAAGCTGCACTTAGCATCCAGATGATTTTTCCTGCTCTTTAATATAATCACTCATCAGCGAAGCTGTTCCTTCATCATCAGAGTCTGCGGCAGTCGCCAAAATTTCTCGTTGTTGCACTAATAAAGTTTTTTAAAAGCCGTCTAATGCCCCTTGTAAACAATCTTTTTGCAGAGCTGGCATTTTTATGCTCTTTAATGCGTGATTGGGTTAAATATTCGCTAAAACGCATGCACCGGAGTATGGCCTAAAGTTAAAATACGTTCTGCAATTTCATCTACTTTTTTTCTACCAAGTTATCATAGTATTCTTCAAATTTTTTTCATGTAATGCAAAAAGCTTATCCCTTTGATATTCCAATGATAGCCTCGCACATTCATATAAAACACTTGATAAGTTGCCAATAAAACCGTTTAATTCCGCTGCGATTTTTGTCAGATGATGATTTATTTAAACCGATATTGTTAGTCATAATACTCTCCTTCTATGTTAAGGTTGCTAAAATTTGCAGGTTACTGCGTTGTTTTGATGTGCTTATGATAAAAGCAAAGAGCATATAAATAAAACGGTTATAATAAATAGAATTGATAGTTTTAATATATCAATTTTATTTTAATTAATTTTTCAAAACCAATCAAAAAAAGAAAGGTGAGATATTTCGGCTGAAAAACCGACCGCACTTTTACTCCGGCTGATAGCCTGAGTCCTCCAATGTCGGATTCTCAGCGCCTTGTTTCGCAAGTTCATCGCAGATTTCATTCTCAGGATGCCCCTGAATGTCCTTTCACCCATTGCCACTGAATGTTGTGCGTTTGAATTGCCTGATCAAGCCCTGATCCACAAATCCTGATTTTTCACCGGCTTGCCCGTACTCGCTTTCCAGTTATTTTTCCAATTAAAAATCCATTTTGTAATGCCGTTTTCATATACTGACTGTCGCTGTGCAAAATCACGGTACAGGGTTCTTTTAAGCCGTTTAAGGCTTCGATAACGGCCAATAATTCCATGCGGTTGTTAGTAGTTAGAAAATAGCCTTTAGAAATCTGTTTTTCATGCTGTTTATAGCGCAATAAAAATACCGATACCGCCTCGCCCGGGATTACCAAGGCAAGAACCATCAGTGAAAATTTCAATTTGTTTTGCATAATCTAGTTCAATATTTTTGTCAAATGCGGTGATAATAACGCAAAAATTTTATCAATAGACAGCAAAGAAATGAAAGTAGAAATTAATCCGAATCGCCAGATTGTATTAGATACCGAAACCACGGGAATGAACCAATTCGGCGCACATTATGAAGGGCATTGCATTATTGAAATCGGCGCAGTGGAAATGCTCAACCGTCGCTACACCGGACGCAAATTACACCTTTACATCAAACCCGATCGTGAAGTGGATCCTGATGCGATTAAAGTACATGGTATTACCGATGAAATGCTGGCGGACAAACCCGATTTTGCCGCTGTAGCCCAAGAATTTATTGACTTTTATTCAAGGCGCCGAATTGTTGATTCACAACGCCCCTTCGATGTAGGATTTATGGATTACGAATTCGCCAAACATAAATTGAACGTAAAAACCACTGACATCTGTCTGGTTACAGATACCCTACAAATGGCACGTCAAGCCTATCCCGGCAAGCGTAACAATTTAGATGCTCTATGCGATCGCTTAGGTATCGACAACAGCAAGCGTACTTTGCACGGTGCGTTACTGGATGCGGAAATTTTAGGTGATGTGTATCTGGCGATGACAGGTGGGCAAACTAACCTGTTTGATGATAATGAACCTGAAATTGTCAGTATTACGGCACAAGCCATGAACAAAAAGTGCGGTGGATTTTCAGCAAGATTTATTCGTATTGCGCCCGAGTGAAGAAGAAATGTTGGCTCATTCGGAATATCTCAAGCTAATTAACAAAAAAAGCAAAGACAATTGTTTATGGGATAAACTACTAAGAGCCGGCACTCTACATTAAATCGGTTATGGATTAAGCAAGTAGGCGTTAGTTAGAAAAAGGTTGACGCAAAAACGACTTCCCAATTATCATTTGCTCCACTTATGCGGAGCGGTAGTTCAGCTGGTTAGAATACCTGCCTGTCACGCAGGGGGTCGCGGGTTCGAGTCCCGTCCGTTCCGCCAATTATTTCATTTTAACTCCTCAATGGGGGAGCAGTAGTTCAGCTGGTTAGAATACCTGCCTGTCACGCAGGGGGTCGCGGGTTCGAGTCCCGTCCGTTCCGCCAATTTTTAGCACCTGGTTTCGGGTGCTTTTTATTGCAAAATATTTGATTCACCTCACACTTTTCACATAATCTCCTTTACCTACCGGATATTTCTTCTAAAATGACGTTGCTTTTAGGAATTTCTCCTAAGCTCACAATTTAATTTCAATCAGATATCACAAGGGTCTTATTATGAAAAATTTCAAAATGGCCTGTGGTTGCAGGTGCTGCACTTGGTATCATTGCTCCACTTCTAACCTATAATGGCAATCCCGGTAATATGGGCTTCTGCGCAGCCTGTTTTCTACGCGACACAGCTGGCTCAATCGGTCTCCATCAAGCTGCTCCGCTTCAATATATCCGTCCGGAACTTTTCGATTATTCTTACGGCAATTTCTCATCGCCGCTAAAATCCGTTATACTAACGCCCGTTTTATCCGTTTTTATCTAAAGAGGCTCTCTGTAACAACGCCAGTCGTCGCTTTGGTTGGTCGCCCCAATGTGGGCAAATCCACGCTGTTCAACCGTTTAACCCGCACCCGTGACGCATTAGTTGCCGATTTTTCCCGGTTTAACCCGCGATCGTAAATACGGACAAGCCAATATTTCAGGACATGATTTTATTGTGATTGATACGGGTGGGATAGACGGCTCGGAAGAAGGCGTAGAGGAAAAAAATGGCGGAACAATCGCTATTGGCTATTGAAGAAGCGGATATTGTGCTGTTTCTAGTGGACGCACGTGCCGGCTTGACACCTGCGGATATCGGTATCGCCAATTATTTACGTCAACGCCAAAAATAAAACTACCGTAGTAGTTGCCAATAAAAACCGACGGCATTGATGCAGATTCCTATTGCGCCGAATTCTATCAACTCGGTTTTGGGTGAAATTGCACAAATCGCCGCTTCACAAGGGCGTGGTGTCACACAGTTGATGGACGAAGTATTAGCTCCTTTTATCGAACAACAACTAAATCGTGCCGAAAGTGCGGTCGAAAAATGATCCTGTTTTGCAAGACCACGACGACGAGATGGAATACCGAATTTGACTTTTTCTGATGAAAAATGACACAGCATTATTAGATGAAGCGTTGGAAGAAGATCGCGAGGAACAAGATAAAAACATCAAAATCGCCATTGTCGGCCGCCCGAACGTGGGTAAATCTACCCTGACCAACCGCATTTTTAGGCGAAGATCGCGTGGTGGTATATGACTTGCCGGGCACTACGCGAGATAGCATTTATATTCCGATGGAGCGCGACGGGCAACATTACACTATCATTGATACCGCCGGTGTGCGTAAACGGGGCAAAAGTACATCTAACGGTAGAAAAAAATTCTCTGTTATCAAAACCTTACAGGCGATTCAAGATGCAAATGTTGTTTTACTGACCATCGATGCCCGAGAAGGCGTTTCCGATCAAGATTTGTCTTTGCTTGGTTTTATTCTGAATGCCGGACGTTCCTTAGTGATCGTAGTGAATAAATGGGACGGTTTGGATCAAGATATCAAAGATAGAGTTAAATCCGAATTGGATCGTCGTTTAGATTTTTATCGACTTTGCTCGCGTACATTTTATCTCCGCCCTACACGGCAGCGGTGTTGGTAATCTGTTTGAATCGGTGCGAGAAGCCTATACCTGCGCTACCCAAAAATGACAACTTCAATGCTGACTCGCATTCTACAAATGGCAACAGATGAACATCAACCGCCGATGATTAGTGGTCGTCGCATTAAGCTAAAATACGCCCACCCGGGCGGCTATAACCACCGATTATCGTGGTTCACGGGAACCAACCTGACAAGCTTTCCGGACAGCTATAAACGCTATTTATCCAATTATTATCGTAAAAGCCTCGAGAATTATCGGTTCCCCTATTCGCTTGCTGTTTCAAGAAGGCAATAACCCGTTCGCAGGCAAACGTAATACCCTAACGCCAACCCAATTAAGAAAAACGCAAACGGTTAATGAAGTTTATTAAGAAAGCTAAGCGTTAAAAATGACAAAAGTGCGGTGAAAAACTCTCAGAATTTTCACCGCACTTACGAATTACTTCGCCTTAGCCGACCCAAAAAGATAAACAAAAAGCTAATGCAAAAAATACGATAATCCAATCAGAACAACGGTACTGCTGAGCAAAAACTGTCGCAGTTTCGCTACTTCAATGCCTTAATCGGCAGATGGCGATATTTCAGATGTACTTTAACGAATAAAATCAAGCCTATAGCTGCTAGTGTGCTGCCAATAAAACCGATATTTGGCAAGCCTAAATGTTGCATAACTTGACCACCAATTAATGCGCCACCACCGATGCCTATATTGTAAATCCCTGAGAACATTGCCATTGCCACATCCGTCGCATCGGGCGCCAATTGTAGAACGCGAATTTGCAGACTAAGGCTGACTGCAGAAATACCGATTCCCCACACAAAATACCAGTAAAAACATAAAATAAGTATTATCGCTCAACGGTTGCAACAAACATAAGGCACCGACCAAAATTCCCATTGCCGTCACTAAAAAAATTTAGCCGGCCCAAAACGATGCAAACGATTAAACAATAAGCTGGCGACAATACCCGATAAAACCGAAAATTAATAAAATAAATGTTGCTGTTTGCGCACTCATTTGACTGATATTCAACATAAACGGTTCGATATAGCTGTATGCCGTAAAGTGTGCGGAAACAACTATAATCGTCAAAACATATAGCCCGACCAATAACGGACGTTTAAACAACATCGGCACACTGGCAAGCGAACCGGCGTTTTTACTCGGCAAATTCGGCAATAAACGCGCGAGAATAAGCATTACAACTAAGGCAATTATGCCGATTACAGCAAAAGTGGCGCGCCAGCCCAGCAGCTGCCCGATAAGGCGACCAACTGGCAAGCCTAGCACCGTGCCAATGCGCTACCGATTGCCAACAAACCGATTGCTTGTGTTTGTTTACCTTTCGGTGCAACCCGTAAAGTAAGTGCAGCAGTAATCGACCAAAAACACCGCGTGGGACAAGGCTACGCCCACCCGTGATACCAGCAACACCCAATAATTCCAGGCAAACACGGATAATAAATGACTGGTAATAAACGGTAAAAATAGCTTAATTAACAAGCTACGCCGTTCCTGTTTAGCGGTCAGTAACATAAACGGTAGTGACATCAAAGAAACGATCCAGGCATAAATGGTCATCATCCATCCTACTTTCGCTTCAGACATAGCAAAGCCCTGCGCAATATCAGACAGTAATGCAACGGGAATAAATTCTGTGGTATTAAAAATAAAAGCGGCGCACGCCAGTGCGATAACAGGTGAAAAATTTGCACGTTCGGTAGTTTTAGTTGTTAACATTATTCTTTAATTCTTTGTTTTATATAGTCTTTTAATTGTTCTCGAAAGTTCTTATTCACTTCAATTTTATATTGTGGTGAATAACAATTATCAAAAACGCATCGGCAGAGAAAGTTCCCGATATTTCGGATTACTCATCCCGATATTCAGCCGAATATCACATTGCATATCATCCGTATTTACCCGACCGGAACCGGTTATGTACAATTCCTTTACTGCGTAATGCCGTTTTTTCAATCAATAAACGGGTTTTATTCCAATCATAAACAGCGGAAAAACTGTTCAAAAATTAGTGTCGGGCAAAGTGCTTTCATCATAATTAATCGGCAAATATTGCCCCACCAGTTGTAAAATATTCAAACCGCGTAATTTACCATCGGCAACATTTAGCGCAAATTTTCCTTGCTGCGGAATAAGGCGCTCGAACAATAATTTCGCCTCGACTTCACTTTCTCCTCTCCGAATACCGGTAATTTTAGAATTTTCAACAAAGATTGCAGAGGAAAACGCATTGTACGGAATTGTACTTGATTTATCTTACCTATTTGTTGTTGCCAAGCTAAAGATGCCGTGCAATCACGACAAGCGGAAGGATATAAAGCAAGCCGATAGCTATCATCTTGTGCAGAAGGAACGTAAAATTCAGCTCGCACGGAACCTAATCCGGTATTATTAATGCTAACTGAATCGGCAATCATTTCATATTTTGCTAATGAGTGCTGTTTGCCGAAACGGAATTTTAACATCTCTAGCTCAAAGGTCTTATTCTGATTATATGCTGCTTCCGCCAACTGAACGGATATTTTCAAATTACCGTGCAAACCATCGGTGGCAATACTCCCGTCTGCAGTTAGGTTAAAACTGTCACCGGCAGCATTTCGCACGTTAGCAGAAATCAAATCAAACGACCACTTATCGGATGCCTCCTCTTCCATCGTTTTCGTCGCCAAAAACGAATCAGATCGCCAATATTATCGGTATAAAGTACGGTCGGTTTTAAGCTTATTTTTCAATATGCCAATCAGAGTCCGACATAACACCTTCGTCAAATTCAAGATTGGAATTTTGAGTCTGCCCGTTAATAACGTCAAACCGTCAAATTGCGCCTGAATATTCTTAAAAACTGACCGCTCTTTTGCTGGGGCAAAAACGAAGATCGTGCAAAATGTAATGCGGGTTTAGGCAAAAAGTCGTCTCAATAAGGCCAACTTGCATGCCTTGGTGTTGCAACAGTTCACTAAGCTCAGCCTTCGCCTTGCTAATTTGCCTATTCAGCAATAATATTACAACTCCAACAAACAGAATCAGCAGGCAGAATAATCCAAGCCCGATTTTTCCACATTACGATTATTTAATCCTGATTAATCCGACTCGCCACTGCACTTTGTTGGTGTTTATATTTAGCATCTTTACGGCTGATATAAGGGCGCGCAGCATGTCCGCTTAGAATTTCAAAGCTGAGTGCGCCAATAATCATATTTGGGCGCAACGCCAACGGCAATTTACCCGAATTGTAAAAATTCCAACACGATTTTGCCTTCCCAACCCGGGTCGATACGGTGGGCTGTTACATGCACCATCAAACCTAAACGCGCTAAAGACGAACGTCCGTCCAGCCAGCCGATGATATTTGATGGTAGCTTTACACTTTCCAGCGTAGTGGCTAACGCAAAGCACGCCGGGGTGCAGAAAAAGCTTCATTATCACCAATAATGATTTCATCACTCATCACTCGCTCAAGCTGAGCGGAAAGTTCTTCACGCGGACCGCTGACATCAATATAAGGTGCGGAATATTCACGGAAAACCCGAAAAGAATTTCCCAATCGCACGTCAATAGTCGCACCGTTAATCTTATCATTGCTCGGGCGCGAGTAAGCGTAATCAAACCATCATCCAAATATTTTTCAATATCGGTATCACATAATCTCATTACAATATCCTTATTTTTACCTAACAAAATGTAAAAATCTGCGCTTTTAACATATTAATTGCAATCCGGTTTTTCCACCGCGCGGAATAATAATATCGGCATATTGTTTGGAAGGTTCAATAAACTGCAAAAAAACATCGGACGGACGGTTTTGCGATATTGCGCCACCACGGATTCCAGTGAGCGTCCGCGCTCTTGCATATCACGCTGCAAACGACGGATAAAACAGATATCCAACGGCGCATCAACGAAAACGGAAACGCTCACTTCATTACGTACCCGTTCGTCCGTCAGCAATAAAAATTCCTTCTAAAATAATAATTTTTCGGTTCAAAATGCGTGACTTCTGATGTGCGGTTATGTTGTGCGTAATCATATACCGGGATATCTACCGCCCGTCCTGCTTTCAGCTCCTTCAAATGACTGATTAATAAATCTCTATCCATTGAGCTTGGGTGGTCGTAATTGGTTTGCGTGCGGGTTTCAAAATCCAGATGACTTTGATCTTTATAATAGCTGTCTTCCGAAATAATGCCGATGGCTTCGGTACCTAATTCATCACGTAATTACGATGAACGGTTGAAGCAATAAAGGCTTTTCCCTGAAGCGGAAGCGCCGGTAATAGCGATGATAATACAAGACGGTGTTGATAGCTCGGACATACGAACCCCTTGAAAAATGAATTTTTATAAATTATAAAGAAAAAGCCTTATTTTGACAGTATTTAACCAATTAAATCATAAAAATGAAATTTTGTGAGCTACGTCACAGTATTTTTTGATAATTTAATGTAGCATAAGTGACCAGTCAATTTAGCGTAATCACTCAAACAGATTACATTTCGTTTAGTTAAACATATCATCAGAGGTTCCAATGAAACTTAACAAAAATTTCTCTCCCGATTTTAACCGCACTTTTAGGCACAGGCTTAGTCTTCTCCGCACAAGCACAGGCCAAAGGGGCGATTAGTTGTTTATTGTAGCGCCACTAACATTTTGTGTGAAACAACAACCAAAAGCCTTCAGTGACAAATATGATGTCAAAACATCTTTCATCCGCAATGGTTCCGGCAGTACTTTTGCTAAAGTAGAAGCGGAAAAATAATCCACAAGCGGATGTATGGTTTGGCGGAACATTCGATCCTCAAGCCCAAGCTGCGGAATTAGGTTTATTACACGCCTATCGTTCTCCAAATGTAGATCAAATCGTTGAACGTTTCCAAAGATCCGGCTAAAACTAAAGGTAACTACGCCTCTGCTATCTACATGGGAATTTTAGGTTTTGGTGTTAACACTGAACGCTTGAAAAATTAGGTATTAACGAAGTACCGAAATGTTGGAAAGATTTAACCGATCCTCGCTTAAAAGGCGAAATTCAAATTGCCGACCCGCAAAAGCTCGGGAACTGCTTATACGGCAATCGCCACTTTCGTACAACTCTGGAACGAGCAACAAGCTTTTGATTATTTTTAAACTCTTGCATCCGAATATTTCTCAGTACACCAAATCCGGCGTTGCGCCATCACGTAATACTGCTCGTGGTGAAACTGCAATCGGTATAGGCTTCCCTACACGACTATGCACTGGAAAAACAACAAGGTGCACTCATTAGAATTAGTGATTCCTTGCGAAGGAACCGGTTATGAGTTGGGTGGTGTAAGTATTCTTAAAGGTGCGCGTAATTTAGATAATGCTAAATTATTTGTAGATTGGGCGTTGTCCAAAGAAGGTCAGGAATTAGCGTGGAAAGAAGGTCAAGCACTGCAAATTCTTACCAACACTACCGCAGAGCAATCTCCTCTTGCGTTTGATCCGACAAAATTAAATCTGATTAACTATGATTTTGAGAAATACGGTGCAACGGAAGAGCGTAAACGCCTAATTGAAAAAAATGGGTTCAAGATATAAAACTTGCAAAATAGTTTATTTATAATCAGGGCTACCTTGGAGTAGCCCTAATCGTAATAAGGAATAAACAATGAAAAAGACAACAACGGCAGCGCTTTCCACCATTTTACTGGCCGGTTTAACTGCGACAGGCAATGCTGCGGCAGAAGGACGTTTAGTCGTATATTGTAGCGCGCAGAACATTGTATGTGAAAAAGAGGTGCAGGCATTTTCTCAGAAATATGATGTAAAAACTTTTTTATCCGTAACAGCTCGGGCAGTACATTAGCCAAATTGGAAGCGGAAAAAGAGAATCCTCAAGCTGATGTTTGGTATGGTGGCCTTTTTGATACCCATGCGCAAGCAGCCGAAATGGGCTTATTAACTCAATACCAATCACCTAATCTGAAATATGTACTCCCTCAATTTAAAGACCCCGGCAAAATGAAGGGTAATTATAGCTCTGTGGTTTACATGGGTGTGCTTTGGTTTCGGAGTAAATACGGAACGATTAAAAAATTAGGCATTAATGAAGTGCCGAAATGCTGGAAAGATTTATTGATCCACGTTTGAAAAACGAAATTCAGCTTGCCGATCCGCAAAGTTCCGGTACGGCTTATACGGCTATTGCTACTTTTTATCCAATTGTGGGGAGAAGAAGAAGCCTTTTAATTATTTAAAAAGGATTGGATCAAAAATATTTCGCAATATCCTAAAGCAGGCACCGCGCCTTCGCGTAATACCGCACGTGGCGAAACCGCTATTGGCATGGGCTTTTACAAAATTACTCGTTTGAAAAAGAAAGCGGTGCGCCAATTGAACTTGTCGTACCTTGTGAAGGTAGCGGCTATGAATTGGGTGGCGTCAGCGTAGTAAAAAACGCCCGCAATCTGAAAAATGCCCAACTCTTTGTTGACTGGGCCTTGTCTAAAAGAAGCTCAGGAATTATCTTGGACGGAAGCTAAATCACATCATATTCTAACCAATACAACAGCGGTCGGCTCGCCTTTCGCTCAAAAAACCGGATCAATTAAACCTGATCAATTATGATTTTGATAAATTTGGCTCTAACGATGTGCGCCGCCGCCCTAATTGACAAGTGGGTAAATGAAGTCAAATTGGCTAAATGATACTTAACATACCGTAAAGTGCGGTCGATTTTTCGGCCGTTTTATGAAATCCGTTTATTATTTCTGCGCGAGGTTGTATGAATTCCGCAAAATTATCAATTACAAACTCTGCAATTTTTTTGGCTAATTTTAGCACTGATTGCATTTGTTATATTACCTTCCAAAGCGTTGGATTATGGTTTGTTGGAGAGCTCCTCCGACGAATTTTACGAAGCAATGGGCTGGTCATCAGTTAACCTTAGCTGGATATGGTTCGGCTCATTACTAGTTGTGCCTTTTTTTATCCCGTTTGTTTTAAAGGAGCTGATCTTCATCGACAAGGCTTAATCGAATTTAGCGCCATCGCTATAATTTTCGTATTTATCTTTGTTTCCGCTACTATCGGCAAATTTAACTTGGGTTATTCCATTTTTGTCCTAGTAGTATCGTTAATTGCACTGGCAACCAACGCGCTGGAAAAATGAAGGTAATGCAAGGTGATAGATTTATTATCGCCGCCCTACTTAGTATTATCTTGTTGATTTTCTTCTTCATTGTCTATCCGACACTGGCAATTTTCATGTCAATGTTCTATGACGGTTCGGAATTTGTACCAACTCAAGTATTCACCATTATCAACCAGCCCTATATTATCCGCATAATTCTGAACTCCCTCAGCGTAGCGGCAACTATTGGGATACTGTCCACATTGTTCGGCTTGATTTTTGCGCTTTTATACCACGCGTATTGCCAAACGCACCGCATTTATCGGAAAAACTCTTCTCGATCCTGCCGATTGTTACTCCGCCTTTTGTAGTGGGCTTAGGGGTAACCTTGATGCTTGGACGTTCCGGTTATGTTACGCAAGTTCTGGTGGAATATCTGGGTTTTTAACAGCAACTGGTTATATGGTTTCACGGGTATTGTTGCGCATACATTGGCATTAACGCCGATGTCGTTTATGATTTTTGGAAGGTGCGCTGAAATCGGTTCATCCTTCTATCGAAGAAGCATCTTACACTTTGCGGGCAAACCGTTATCAAACCTTCTTCAATATTATTTTCCATTACTCAAACCGGCTTTAGGTAATTCGTTTTTAGTGGTCGCCATTCAATCTTTGGCTGATTTTAGTACGCCATTAGTATTGGGGGTAGTTTTGATGTCATCTCATCACAAATTTACTTCTTCATTGCAGGTTCGCAGCTAGATTATGCTTCCGCTAGCACTCTAGGTACCCTATTGTTGCTTTTCTCATTATCCATTTTTATTATTCAATATCTATGGATTGGCAACCGTTCCTATGTCACCGTATCAGGCAAATCCTATCGCGGAGACGTGCAAGATTTACCGCATTTAATGAAATCTGTCATCATCTTCGTATTAGCGTTCTGGGTATTGTTTAATGTAGTGCTATACGGCAGTATTTTTCTACAGTAGTTTCACCGTGAACTGGGGCGTAGATTACACACTAACGCTGAAAACATTACATCACACTGTTCGGACAAAGGATTCAGCGATGGTGCATGGCATCATTAATTCAAACCGTGCTCTTTTCCGCAGCAGCCGCACCGATTACCGCTTTATTCGGCTTATTAATCGCCTACATCACCGTACGTCGCGATTTCAAAGGCAAAAAAACGCTGGAATTCCTCACCTTACTCTGTTTTGCTGTACCGGGAACAGTTGCCGGGGTGTCTTATATTCTGGCCTTTAATGAAGCGCCTATTTACATCACCGGGACAGGAATCATCATCATTATCTCAATGGTGATGCGTAATATGCCGGTAGGTATGCGTGCGGCAATCGCAGGTTTGGGGCAACTGGATAAATCCTTAGACGAGGCCTCCCTTTCCCTGAAAGGCAGTTCGTTAAAAACTATTATATTTATCGTGCTACCACTGCTTAAACCGGCGTTACTCTCCGCCTTAGTAACCAGCTTTGTTCGCTCAATGACCACTGTCAGCGCTATCGTATTTTTGGTTACCGCCGACACTCGGGTGGCGACATCCTATATTCTCAACCGAGTAGAAGACGGAGAATACGGGTTGCTATCGCTTACGGCTCAATGTTTTGATCGTAGTCATGATGGCGATTATTTTATTCTTTGACTGGATTGTGGGAGACACTCGTATCGCTAAATCCAAAGCGAAAAATGGATTGAGGGCATAGCAAAAAGTGCGGTCATAAAAAACTCTGTTTTTGAGGATCAGCTATGCCAACGGCTATTAAAGAGCCAATAAGTCATTTTAGATTTATGAGTGTTTTTAAGCGTTTTTGTAAACATCATAGGGGCGCAAGATGCGCACCAATAAAAATTAAAGGCAGTAAAATATATGAACAACGATTTCTTAGTATTAAAAAAATATTACCAAAGCATTCGGTAAATCCGTAGTTATCGACAATTTGAGATCTCACCATTAAACGCGGCACAATGGTAACGCTGTTGGAGGGCCTTCCGGTTGTGGCAAAACCACAATCTACGCTTAGTGGCAGGATTAGAAAAGTCCAACTTCGGGACAAATTTTTATTGACGGCGAGGATGTGACCAAATCGTCCATTCAAAACCGCGATATTGTATCGTGTTCCAATCCTATGCGCTGTTTCCGCATATGTCTATCGGCGACAATGTGGGCTACGGCTTGCGTATGCAAAATGTCAATCCGGAAGAACGCAAGCAGCGTGTGAAAGAAGCCTTGGAGTTAGTAGATTTGGCAGGTTTTGAAGATCGCTATGTGGATCAGATCTCCGGCGGTCAGCAACAGCGTGTAGCACTTGCGCGCGTGTATTAAAACCGAAAGTGTTACTGTTTGACGAACCCTGAAAGTAAACCTTGATGCCAATTTACGTCGTTCAATGCGGGAAAAATCCGCGAATTACAACAACGTCTTGGAATTACTCGCTTTATGTAACCCATGACCAAACGGAAGCCTTTGCTGTTTCAGACGAAGTAATCGTCATGCACAAGGGGAAAAATTATGCAAAAAGCCCCGGCAAAGAGCTCTATCTCCGCCCAAACTCATTGTTCCTAGCGAACTTTATGGGCGAAAGCATTTTTCGACGGCACCCTTCAACAAGAACAAGTGACTGTAAATGGCTGCCGTTTCCATCTGACCGATGCGGCACAATTCGGTTTAAGTGACGGCGAATGTTTAGTGGGTATTCGTCCCGAAGCCATCAGCTTACAAAGCATAGGGAGAAGCCAGCCAAGCCTGTCAAGTTAAAAAGCGCGGTCTTATGGGCAACCACTGGGAAATCGTAGCCGAATGGGGCGGAAAAGAGTTATTAATCAACAGTAACCTGAAGATTTCAACCCTGACTTAGCAAGCTTTCGTGCATTTCTCCGAACGTGGGGTATTCTTACTGAAAAAGAGTAATAAGCAGAAATCTCTTTTCAACAACTAAAAAGTGCGGTTTAAAAAAACACCTGATTTTTAACCGCACTTTTATATTAGGGTATGCTAAACCGAAAAGCTAATCGATACAAAGCTAAAATGAAAAAAATATTATAATTTTTCAAATGTTGAAAAGCTTTCTTATCTCTAACTTAGTTTCGCATTTTAGGGCAATGCGAAAAATACCAAAAGCATCAGATTTAACCACTATCTTCCATTCACATTTCGGGCAGTATTGCATATGTGGCACACCGGCGAATAACGACATATAAGCTCCTTATTTAACAACAGGATAAAACGGTTTTCCCCAATAGGGATTATCCGGATTTTCCAACATAATTTGCAAAATCATCGGAATCAGCTTTGACAAAAATATGACAAGTCTCCAACAACTGCTTTCTATTCACTGAACTGTTATAAGTTGCGCCACCATGCATTAACTGGTTCCTACAATGTATAAAGATGGCTAAAAATAATCTGCAATACAATATGCGTTTCACCTTTTTTTCAGTGCCATATCAGCTTTTTCTTTGCACTGTAAAAAGCTTCTTTTCCCAATCATTCTGCGATTTTTACCGTTATGAAAGTCCCAAAACGGCTGAAAAAGTGTAAGGGTATTAAGCAAATTGTGAATATACCTACCCTCATCCTGCCAAATAAACTGATGAATAGAGTGGGATTTATCCAACAGACAAATTTGCTTCAAAAACTCCTGAAAAAGCATTACGATCCCCTGAAATATCAACTCAACTCATCGGCATAAGCGGCATTAAAGGAAATCCATAAAGTGATAAATTTCAGATCCGGATTCTCAATCTCTCCCGCCTTTTTCTAACCAGCTTAAAGTGCGGTGGATTTTTAGACGGAAATTTTCAGAAAAAAAGATGATTTATTTTCTTTAAAAATATTGTGGTAATAATTTCATTTTAAGTTGATATTCGCCTAATTACATAAGCAATAATAGACGACCTCAATTATAGAAAGTGGGAATTGCTTCCCACTTTTAGTCTATCACGGCTCATCTATATCAAAAAAGCTTGCTTTATAGCTTCTTCATATTCTTTCACAGATAAGTGCAAGTCGTGCTTTTTGTCTCAATAAGGCTATATTGATTACTGCAGGTATAGTTACCCGATATGCTGGACCGGCCAAATCAATAGCGTCCATAAACCTGCAATAACCAAAACCAATCGGCCCAGTTAAGATGCTGGCTCCTCGAGTTAATGCAGCATTACCTGCTAAACTTAAACCTCGGGAAAAATTGCTTTTTGACATGGCATTCGCAATAATGAGAGTCAACTGATAGGACTTAAATCCTCCTAACTTAAAAAGCCATTTGAGCGAGAGCCAAAAAGCCTTGTGGGGCTAAATTAAGATTATTTGCGTTGAGATCTATTGCCAGTTTTTCGTATCATCTGGTGACATTTTTTAGTGCTGACTCAAACATACTCATTAAGAGTTCCTTTTCAAGCTCTCTAATACTTATATGTGATTTTTAAACCCTTTAATCATTTTCACATACATCAGTTAATATCTCTTCATAGTAAACTCCTTTTCCACCTTTTTAAAAGAGTCATTATAGTATTCCCACCAAAGCATTGAATTTCTGCTGCAATTTCTTGCCAATACATAGAATGTTGTGGATTATATTTTTAAATTTATCATTACCCGTTAACTCTTCGGTATGGCGAGGTTTCCCATCGCTATCATGAGTCAAACAATACACTAAATCGTTTTAAATCTTGGTCAGAGCATTCCGCTAAAAATTGTAGATCCCTATCTATTCTGTAAGCCATATCTATTTTTCCTTATTTTTCATTTACTTGCGAAAGAAGTTCTTGAGTATGTGTTTTTCCTACTTCAAAGATAAGCGCTTGACCTTGCTTTGCTTTCAAAAAGTCAATAAAAAGAACTCCACAAGTCGCCAGCAACTTTTTAAAAGTATTGAAAAAAACCTTCATCAGCTTTTTCCTGAGTATTTTCATTATAGTTGGATTGTCCGTCATCTTTTTAAAAATTCTCAGAATTTTTGTTTATGTCTCTCAATATTACAGCGCGTTTTTCTCCTGAATATGAGTAATGATAGTATTTAATAATTTTGATATATTATAAGGTTCTCGTTTTTATCATTGTATATATAACCAGCGGAATAATAAATTGGATTGGTCGCAATACCTGTTTCCTTTAATAATCTTTTACGTATTGGCTCTACTACTTTCTCGTCAAGAAAATGAACAAGTGCCTCGTCCGGGCAATTTTTCGTTATCCCATCCTTGCCTGCTCCTTGCCATATCAGCTTTATTAATAGCGATAATAAGGCGAGAAGGTTCCTCCTTAAGATATGGGATAATATGATTTTTTTAATAACGTATAAGTCAGTATCCAAATCTCTATGTGACCCATCTAAAAATACAAAGCACCAAATCGATCAAACCGTTACCATTTTTCATCTTTTTCTTGTAATTTATTTTTCAATCATCTGGGCAAAACGTTCATCATTTTCTTCTGAATCTCCCAGTCCTGGAGTATCCCAAATAACAGTATGTTTAAGATGGTACGAAGTAATTTCCTGTGTTTCAGGCATACCTCCCCCTCAACTTTAGTAATATCCATATTAAAAAAATAGCATTAATAGTTGAGCTCTTTCCTACTCCCGTGGCACCAACAACTAAAAATATTTAATTTTGTTGCATTAATTTGAACAATTTTTGCTTTAATAGCTTCCTTAAGATCTCCTTGTGCATATTTTTCCAAAGCTTGCTCAAAGAGATCTATAGTTGACTTAAATTGTGACATTTTTCTCCTATGATATTTAAGTTAATTGCATTAAAATTGATTAAGATACTCTTGTAATTTCTCTACTATTCGATTTTGTATTTCCTTTGGACTAATCACCACCAAATGCGGTATCCAATACTGCACCAATGGGATGATGTCCATTTCGTTGATGTTTTTGCTGGCAAGGATTAAGCCACCATCGTCGAGTTGGTGCACCAGTTCTTGGTTCGGCAGCAGGTTGCGGCGCAGGAAATAAGGCGCAGCTGTTTTCGACACTTGAATCACTACTTCGTTAAGTTGATTACCATGGGAAATACTGTCGTTGGTTTGAATTTCTTTTAGCAGTTTTTCATCGGGGACAAAGGTTTCTTCCGACATGCGGATAAGCGACATTTGGCTGAAACAGAAGGTTTTCTGTTTTCCATTGTCGGTGCCGATGAGATACCAAATGCCGTTTTTTTATTCAGCAGAGCATAGGGGCGATTTGGTAAAACTTAGGGTTGTTTTCGCCATTCTTTTTATAGCTGAATAAAAATAATGCGCCGATTTTCGACCGCACTTTTGAGGCAGTTGAACTCTTTTGCAAGTGGCTAACATCTTCATATTGCAAGCCTTTGATTTGCACCTCTTGTAGCAATTTTTCAGCGTAAAAAGAGCGGTCGATTTTTGGAAATAATTTGCTAATACAAGCAAAGCGCGCGAAACGCTCAATATCTTCTTGGGTTAAGATGCCAAGTGAGCGTCTATCCAGTTGGTAGTAGGGATATTTTTCTTCCGTCCATTTCAAAAGCGGCTTTAAACGAGAAAAATCACGCGAAATCGTGCGTTCGCAAACACCGAACTCATCCGTCAAATCTCGGATATTCAGACGTTCGCCAGAGTTTAAACGGGCAAGAATATTAGTGAGCCGAAAAAGCCAGTTTCTCATGTTGGGGTTTAGCCATTTTTATCCTTAGTATTATGAGTGGCTAATATTAATGGAAGGGAATGACAGGTGATGTCATTTGGTTAATTTTTTTCTAAATTTTTAGTTTTTTTATTGGCAAAAACAGCGGCGCAAAATTGTGCAGATTATAAAGTAAAGTGAAATTAAAAACTGTAAAATTAGTGTAAACTGAGTAAAGATTTCACATTTAAAAACGTGATAAAAATGACCGCACTTTTAAGCAAATTTGCTAAATTAAAAATGCAAACCGCCCGTGCAGTTTGCATTTGTGGTAGGAAAAAGGAATTGGGGAAGTTTAATTTCTCACCGAATACACCTTAAATTTGCCCGTTTTCGCTAATATTTCATGTTTACCGAAATATTGATCGAGCAAATCGGGGTAAGGCAAGAAAGCATTGGCGACAAGGCGTAGTTCACCGCCTTCACGCAAAATGCCATTTGGCTTGTTGAATCAATTCGTTGACTGCACGATAGGCGGTGTCTATGCCGTCGTGAAACGGTGGGTTGGAAATAATTAAATCAAATTTTTCCTTGAATATGAGAAAACACATCGGAGGCAATAACATTGCCCTGTAATCCATTTTCTGCCAATGTACGACGGGTAGATTCCAGCGCCATAGCGTGAATATCACTCATCATGACTTTAGCTTTTGGATTTAACATTTTAATATAACTGCCAATAACGCCTGCACCGCAACCGAGATCCAGCACTTCTCCTTGAATGCGATTATCCAGCGTGGCAACCAATAAATCGGTTCCGGCATCCAGTTCATTGGCGCTGAACACGCCCGGTAGGCTGTAAACTTTCAGTTCACCTGTTTTCAGAGAATGATAGGTTTTCCAGAAAGCATTGATGTCAAAGTGCGGTCTGTTTTTAGGCAAAAAATGATATAGCCCACAACGTCGCGCACTGTCGATTTTGGCAATCTCTCCATAAGGTTCAAGCAGCTTTTCAGCTGAACGCCACCGCTACGATTTTCACCGATAATCAGCATTTCTTGCCCGATTGGTGCATTTGCCAGCAGTTGCATGAGTTGAAACTGCACTTCCTGTTTGTTTTCGTCCAGTAATAGACTATCAAATCCGCAGTGCCATTGAAAACTGCGGAAAAAATCCACCGCACTTTTTGTGCGAGATTTGGATTCACATAATCAAAATAGCACGACCAAATTTTGAACATTTCCACATTCAATTTGTAAGGGAAAGGCATCATTAATGCCACCGGCAAAAGAACGTTTTTATCGGTAAAAAGGAAGATGACGTTGTAAGACCTGGCTTTCGGAAGAAATCACGATGCGTATCCTTTGCTGGAGAGAAACAAAAGAAAACCCGTACGTAAGCACAGGTTTTCAATAAAAAGAAAGTACTGGTGGCTAGGTTGATGTTGCCAATTAACCCAAGGAATGCCTCACGCCATTCCTTATTTTTATTTTAGCCCTATCAAATGGAAAAAAATCAATTGAACGAAATAACGCTTAACTAAAGCAAAAATCACGTTTAAAATAACCGCACTTTTTATTTATGCGGGTAATTTCGGTGAACAGACGCGATCTTCTGTTACAACAAATGGGTATTGAACAATGGCAGTTATATCGCCCTGAAGTGCTAAAAGGCGCGGTAAATATTGCCGTGCCGTCGCATATTCGTTTGGTGGTGATTGCGGAGAAACCGTTGGAGCAGCGTGATGGTCTGCTGCATGATGTGTTGTTGAGTGCTGAGATAACGTCGGACGCTTGTCTGTTACTTGATTTTGAACAGGCCTTGCATCTAAACGTGCAACACCCGATAAATTACTGGCTATTGGGAAAAACAGCGAAAAATCGACCGCACTTTGCCACTGTGTACTCATGCAATCAGCCTGTGGCAAACCGATGAATTAAACGCGTTAAAACAAAATCCACAAGCTAAACGCGCGTTGTGGCAGCAAATTCAAACCTCTTTTAAATCTTAACCTATGCCGACCATTTTACCTCTCGAATCCCAAGATTTTGACCGTCTATTTGAAATTGAGCAAGCGGCGCACTCTGTGCCTTGGTCACTCGGCACGCTGAAAAAAATAATCAGGGCGAACGCTATCACAATCTTAAACTTATCGAAGATGACAACATTGTCGGTTTTGCGGTTTTGTCAAACGGTGTTAGATGAAGCGACATTGTTTAATATCGCGATAGACCCTCAATTTCAGAGACGCTCGTTCGGCTATCTCTTACTTCAAACCCTCATTGAAAAACTACAACAAAAAGGCATTGCAACACTATGGCTGGAAGTACGCGAATCAATCAAAAAGCCCGTCGGCTATATGAGCGTCTGGGCTTTAATGAAGTGGATATCCGTAAAAATTACTACCCTACGCCTGATGGCAAACGGGAAAATGCCGTTGTAATGGCGCTTTATTTGGCTGAGCCGACTTTTACTAGCTGATCAATCATCAATCCGAACCACGCCTGCATTTTTTGCTTTCATGGCGAGCAAATCAACTTGACTCGTTTGCTGCAATATCCGTTGCCAATAAATATCACCGGAGGTGAACTGATTGCTTTCAATCAACTTATTAAGCTCTTTTCTGAGCAGGTCCGGTTCATCGGTTTTTAAGCCAATTTTCAATTCTGACTGTCGGTACCAGCTGAATCAGCCGAATACCCTCCAAGTAAGCTTCTACGTAAATTTGCAACTGTGAAAGTGCGGTCGTTTTTCAATTGTTTTTGAAGGTTTGCGCATTTACTCCGTCTTCTTTGTTATAAAAATCGGGGCGACAACATTCTCACACGTAGCAGCTTGAAATAAATAATACAGCCAATTTTCAATCACATAGTTGTCTTTACTCTTGCCTACTCGCCAAACAACCCGCTGTTTTTGTTCGCCAAATAGAGAATTTAAATTACCATAAAGAAGAACCTCACCCTGCTCAGTCGGCAGTAGCAATTCGACAGTTTCACTGTCCGGCGTTTTGTTGTAAATAAGGTTTAACGGTTTCATAAAACTCCGTCATTTCCGACCGCACTTTTTGCTCATACACCTGTGCGAATGCCCCTCGTGGCAGAATGCCTTTTACATTTAATCGCGCAAAAAAGTCCTGCAATTCCTCAGGATTGTAATGTAGTAGTTTGTCGTTGATTTTATATAATTCTAACCCACTCAAAGGTGAAATTTTCACTTTCGCCAATCAACTCACCTTCATTGCGGAAATACACGCCCTAGGGCGTTTTTCAAAGAAAAACGTACCGGATTTGTCACGAAAGCCAGCAATTGACCAAACTCAATTTCATTCTCCGTTTCCGCCTGTTCCATCGGTTTGCACGAAATCTTCCACCGCTTGCCTGCTATTTTTGCGCCAACGGTAACCATTCTTTTAGCAAAAGAGCGGTGTTTTTGCTAAAGTTTTCAGGGCTGAAAAATAGTTATCGCATATTGTTCAATCAGATTGTTGACAGCATCAGGGTTGCAAAGCATTATCCCGCAGATAATCCAATAATTGGTTCACTAACACAGAAGGCTCTTTTACCGAATTATCAATAATCAGAGCGCCCCACATAGCTAATATAAAAAATAATCTTGTGCGGCAAGCAACGCCTCGAGAAATAAATACCGATCGTCATCGTGGCGCGAACGATCACCTTTTTGACGGTGATATTGCATTAAATCCAAACTGTTTCCTGTTTGCCTACGCGGATAGTCGCCGTCATTCATACCAAAGTAAACAAACCACTCTGAACGGAATGGAACGCATCGGAAGCAAGGTACAAAAACTCACTTTTGCCGACCAAGAATTTCATGCTGGTATCGTTCTCATTCAATTTTTCCGCCATTACCTCGGCAATGACTTCTGCCGTTAGCGATTGTTCAAACGGAATGTCAGCCAATTGTTGCGCCAACTCTTGTACGGTGTTTTTTTGATATAAAGTAATGTTTCGGCAGATTGCTCGTCCACCTGAAAGAAATTGTCGATCAAATCAAGTAAATGTTGTTGCCATTCAGCCATCGGACAGGCTTGCTGTAAAATTTGGTGCCAATCACGTAAACAGGCAATAAACTGCGCCAATGCTCCTGCTAGTCGACCTTTCAGCCCGTAGCTATTATCAAAGCCGAGGGCTATCTTGCCAAATGCCATTTTCTTCACGCAACGCATAACCCAGTAGCATTCGCTCCAAACCGGCCTGCCATGAGTTGTAATTAGTTTGCTGTCCGTCTAGATATTTGTCCAAAACCGAAACGAATCCCTGATTCAGCCACCCAATAACGAATATTCTCCAGCTCACTTAATTCGATTTTGAAACGAGCTCGCACTGCCGGAATATCTAATAATGCAAGAACATCTTCCGCATTAAACCGATTTTCTTTCAATTGTAACAAAGAGAGAAAGGCGGAAAGCAGCACATCACTTTCCGAAAGTTTACCGTCTGCAATAGAAAATGGAATGTGGCGGTTATCCTCATATTGACGAAATACCGCCTGAATATAAGGCGCATATTGATCAATGTTCGCCACCATAACAACAATGTCTTTCGGTGTGAGCGTATTGTCCTGCTGAAATAAATGTAATAAATAATCATGCAATACTTCTACTTCACGCATAGCGCTGTGGCAAGAATGGATGCTTAAAGTGCGGTCGTTTTTTTCGATATTTAACGGCTGCTTGCCGGTTGGCACTAAATTTAAAATACGATTTTGTACTTGAGCAAGTAAAGTCGGCTGAGCAGATTCCACATAAGCCTGAATTTCCTGCGCGTCCGTTTGACCTAGTAAATAGAAGAAATCCCGCCCTAATTTTCCCCAAGTTGCTAATAACGGATTACCGATTTGCAACTGCTCATTTTCCGCTGTGCGTTCAATGCGATCCTGTGTCAAATTATTCAGCTGCTCATCGGAAAACAGTGGCAAACGCCGCTCCTGGCCATATAAAGTGCGGTGCTTTATTTTTAGATTTTGTAAATAAGCGGGGCTGACAATATCTCCCCAGTAATATTGGCTTGGGTTATTAAAAAAACAGGTGTACATCGCAGTAACGGCTAATTGCCTGAAAAGTTTCCAGATAAACTTTTTGGCAGTGCAGAAATTCCAAAAAAATAAACAAACGAGGAGATAGGGTTTTTCGGTGCTTCTTTTTGTTAATTTTTGTAGATATTGTAAGTGTAGATGGGCGCGGTGTTGAACTTCGTTTTTAATTCCCGTTTTTGTTTTCTGCTACTGTACGGATTTCCGCAACTAAAGCACGCCAAAAGATCCTCGCCATTTAATATCCTGCGCGATTTGTTCCTGCATTAATGCGTTTTTTTGTTGTGTTTGATTTGCCGTTCAATATAAGCGTCATCTCCCGTTTCCCACGCCATAATCCAATCTGGGCGATAAACCAAGTATTGATCGAATAAATCGGCTATTTTACGCGCCAATTGATACAGTTTTTGTTGGGCTTCGTCCTCTGCCTGATGAAAAATATTGCAAGAGGGGTCGAAAAATCCGCTTGTTTTATTAAATTCATTAAACGCCAAGTCATTGCGTCTTTATGAAATTCACTCTGTTGTGCAACGTTCGGCAGATTATCCGCATATTGCTGCCAAATAAAACTGGCTGGCATCGGAAATCCCAAAATTAGCTGCAATCCCCTGTTTTTCAGCAATTTTTAACTGTAACCATTGTGCCATTCCAGGACTCTGAACCAGAATAATCTCCCGCTGAAAGGGATCACTCAAGGGAGTGGAATTCATTCGATCCAAAAGAATATCCTTTTGTACCTCAAGATTATTAGAATGATAAATGATAAACACGAACAACCCTTACATAAAAGCATTTATATCTATTTTCAATAACTTTTGCCATTTATCGCAAGGGGTTTACAAATTAATTTCACCACGCGGATAACGTACCCGAACATTATCACCCATACACTGCACGTCAAACTCCAACTTATTTTTGCATTACTTTATCTTCGCAACTTAAACCCAGAAACTGGCGTTGTTTCTGGTTTTCAGCAATTTGCACCGCCTGAAAACGCTGATAAATATCGACCGCACTTTTACGCTGTTGATCACTCCATTCGTTAATGGATAGAAAAATTCCGCTAAAAATACTTAATGTAAATAAAAAGATAATAAACTCATTCCCTTAAAGTAATTAGTGGGCTTTAAAATCATTCCAGCTTTTCTCCGCATATATCCAACGACTGTACGTTTTGTGCCACTGCGGCAACGGTCGCACGGCGATAAAGCAAGTTGTACATCTGCTCCTTTCGATAATTTTCCTCTAGTAATCACCGCTCCGCTAATTCGTCCTTTACCTGTAATATTTAAATCACCTTCGGCTACAATCACGGCATAAATATTACCCTTTAACTCCCACTACGTTTGATTGCGATCAAACCAATAGAAATAATCTCTGCGATCTTTTGGCAGCACGTTGGGGGGCAGACGGAGAACCGATTGAAAAAGAGGTAAAGTGCAATTCGTTAATAAATTCCGTAAATACTGCTTCGTTCACTGCCGTTCGGGGTGCTTGTTTAAATAATGCCTGACGTTTGCACCAAATATAATGTTTGAGACTGTCATCAAATTGTTTTAGGTCAAACTCAACAAAACGGCTGTTTTCCGTCGATTGTAGCGGAATAGTGCTACAAAGTTGATCTTTTGCGCTTGACTTAGTTTTTGTAACTTAAAACTATGTTCTACATAGATTGCCCGCTGCGAAACTAATGCGGAATTCAAGCGTAGAATGTCATCGTTAAACAACATAATGACGGATAGTAAACCGCTTAACAAAATTAGCAAGGTGAGCGTTGTAATGCCACGCTGATAAGGAAAAACAAAAACATTTCATTATTCAGCCTCGTTTAATAGCGGCGTGACGGCGGATGTTTCATAGGCTATATTAGGGATTGGTTCGTAGATTGCCTGCTAAACGAACTTCAACTCCTTTATTGCCATTTAACCAGATAAATTCCAGCAGGGTAATTTCGTATTCTTGAGAATCCAATAAATCCGTCCAGCCACCACCAGTGCAGGCCTGTTCCTGTAAATAGCGACGACATTCAGCCTGTTCACAATGTTGATTCACCGAATTCTTATAAGTAAGGCGAGTTTCCGCCATCTTATTATTTAAACGATAACCGAATAACTCTCGTTCAATTTCTTGCGTAGCATTCCTATTTCCGGCAATACAAAGTCCTTTTTAAATCCCGTGCCCAAGCAACCGTCCAAGTTCAGATCATAAAAAACAATACGCAAGATCCTGATTGCTGGATTGTCAAAGCGGTGCCATCAGCATCTTGTTCAAATAAGGACCAATTGTTCTGTATAACCTTATCCGAAACAGCGCGAAATCCTGCGCGCCGTAAATCTTTGCTGATTAGCTGAACGACTCGTTGTAGTTCTGCTTGTAATCTCAGGTGTTGCAAAATATGCTGATTCTGTCGTTGAGTGTAATTATAAAACTGAAGAATCACCAACAGCAGAAAAAGCAGATAAAGATAACGAAACCATTAAACCAAGCAGAGATTGTCCACGATAAATCATATTATTCTCCGCTATTTACACATGCGCTTGCGGATTGATAGTCTTTCAACTTCAAACTGCCTACATTGAAAAAAATGAAAATAACGTGCGATTGTCTTCCACCTGTAACACAAAACAAGCAGAAGTTGCGGTATCACGAATCCCACTAAAACGTGTTACTTCCGTCGGATAATAACGTTTACTGACCAACATTGTCTTATCGGAGAATTTAGGATAATAGAAATGTGCGGAAACATCCTGCCGGCAACTATTAGGTTGTAAGCAATTACACGGACTGTCGCTTTTAATTTGCGCAACCAAACACCAAGTCTTCTTTCCTAAATCACGATTGGCGATTAAAAACCAAATTTCAGTTGAATTTTCTACCTGAGCCTGAATTTGGCGTAGAAACAGTTGCAGTTTATGCTGTTCTTTAGCCAAGATAAATTGTGTATTAGTTTGTTGCCAAGCTGGTAATGCAAAAGTGCGGTAATGCTGACAATTAAAAATTACAACCAGCATTTCAAGCAAGGTAAAAACCTTTTTTAACATTATTTTCCTTTAAAACGTCGTTTTTCTGACCGCACTTTAACGTTTAGAGAGGAAAAGAAAATGGTTTCAAAAGCAATTTTGGGACAAAAGATCGCAAAAACGAACTTTTTGTGAATAAAAAAATAAAAAAATATTAGAGGGCTTTTACAGATTATTAATCTTGTCAGCTGCTTCTGCAACTTTAGCTGTGCTAGCTGTTTCTGATTCTTTAGCTTCATCTTCAGCAATTTTGGCTAACTTAATTTCACGGTAAATATGATTAGATGCCGTAATAACACATAACATTGCAAAAATAAACGGAAGGCAAGATTAACAAATAAGAGAAGTGATGCACAATAAGCAATAAAAAATAACAACGGTAATACCGAATTTTATCCATTCAGCCGAATTAAAAATAACGCCACCCCAGGTAAACCAATAGGCAAAGAGAAATAATAATAAGAAGGATAGTTAAAAATATGCATACTGCTGAATTATTTATTTGGTGGGTTGTGAGAGGCTCGAACTCTCGACCTACGGATTAAGAGTCCGCTGCTCTACCGACTGAGCTAACAACCCAACGGCCTTTAAAGGTCAAAATGGTGGGTCGTGAAGGATTCGAACCTTCGACCAACGGATTAAAAAGTCCGCTGCTCTACCGACTGAGCTAACGACCCGTTTGTTTTACAACAAAAGGATTTTATAAATTGGTGGGTCGTGAAGGATTCGAACCTTCGACCAACGGATTAAAAGTCCGCTGCTCTACCGACTGAGCTAACGACCCGTTTGTTTTACAACAAAAAGGATTTTTATAAATTGGTGGGTCGTGAAGGATTCGAACCTTCGACCAACGGATTAAAAGTCCGCTGCTCTACCGACTGAGCTAACGACCCAAGTTACGCTGTGCAACGGCTGACTATAATACTGATTTAAATTTAATAATCAATAAAAATTTATATTTTTGGTTTATTTGAACGAATAGTCATCAATCATTCAGTAATAACATTAATTTCAAAAAATATAGGCGAAATTTTATCGCATTTTTGAATGCGATAAAAAACCGAATCCCACTTCCGTAGAATTCGGTTTATATAAAACAAAAATAAAATAATCTAAAAATTAGTATGCTAACACAGCACGACGGTTTTTTTAGAGTATGCTGCTTCATCATGACCCTAATACAGCTGGTTTTTCTTCACCATAAGATACTGTTGAAACTTGTCCTGCTTGAACACCTTTAGCACCCAAGAAGTTTCTTACTGCATCTGCACGACGTTGTCCTAATGCAATGTTATACTCAGGTGTACCGCGTTCGTCAGCGTTACCTTCAACTAATACTTTAGCTGCCGGTGTAGCATTTAAGTATGCAGCATGTGCATCTAACAATGTTTTGGTATTCGCCTTCAATATCATATTTATCAAAACCGAAATAAACAGTGTTATAACGTTGTTGTAGGGTCTTGAACGGACATGCCGCCGAATGTTTGACCGTTGTTACCGCTGCCTGCTGCGTTAGCGTTGTCGTCTGAAGAACTACAAGCGGCTAATGCCAATACTGGTGCAACTAATAACAATTTTGCTAATTTCATTGATTTCTCCTTAGTTTTGTATGTAGATATGGTGACCAAGCTGGGAATTTAATTTGCCCATCGCTTCCTGGTAACCGAGCTTTAAAGCGTCCGTCAGCAGATACTAATTGTAGCACCTTTCCAAGTCCTTGGGTAGAACTATATATGATCATTATTCCGTTTGGTGAAATACTCGGGCTTTCATCCAAGAAAGTGGAGCTCAACACCTCGGTTGAACCTGTAGTTGCATCACGTTTAACAATACTATCACCGGAAATCATCACTAATGTTTTACCGTCAGCACTCATTTGGCCGCTGTAACTACGGCTACCGGAGCCCAGCAATGAAGCCCGCCACCGGAGGCGCTCATTGAATAAACTTGAGGGTGAACCGCTTCTATCGGAAGTGAACAAAATACGACCGTCAGGTGTCCAGCTAGGTTCGGTGTTATTTCCTGCCCCGCTAGTCAACTGAGAAACTTGTCCACTACCTAAATTCAATACATAAATATTTAACACTCCGTCTTTATTTGAAGCAAACGCCAAGCGTGAACCATCCGGAGAAAAAGGCTGGTGCCCCGTTATGGCCTTGGAATGAGGCTGCTACTCTACGTGAACCTGAGCCTAAATCCTGTACCACTAACTGAGATTTTTTTATTTTCAAAAGATACATAGGCCAATTTTTTTGCCATCTGCCGACCAGGCCGGAGACATTATTGGTTGGGAACTACGATTGACGATAAATTGATTGTAACCGTCATAATCTGCCACACGCAATTCATAAGAACCATTATTTTTCTGAACCACATATGCGATTTTAGTTCTAAACGCACCACGAATCGCTGTTAACTTTTCAAATACTTGGTCACTAACTGTATGCGCACCCGCACGAATATCTTTTAGCTGACATTGTGAATGCACCTTGAGCCAATGACAGCTCCTGCTGTACCTGATGCTCCAATTGTATCCACTAATTGATAAGCTATATTATAACCGCCACCTGCTGCAGAAACTTGTCCGACTACAATTGCATCAATACCTAGGGATGCCCAGCATCCGGAGCTACTTCAGATGCAGAAGTAGGCTGTTGAGGCATTCTATTAACCGGAATTGGGTTAAATTTGCACTGTTTCTCAAATCTGCGGAAACAATTTCGGCAATATCAGCAGGTACAGAACCGCTTGTTTTGAATGGGACGACAGCAATCGGACGGGCACTATCAACACCCTCATCAATTACAATGCGTACCTCATCGTTTGCATAGAGCGGTATTAATCGCAAGCAATAATACTGTAAAAACATTCAAGATTCGAATCATTAATTTCATTCTACCACCTTTTAACGGGATCAATTTACTTTTCCTAAAATACCAATTATTTTAAGCTCAAAGCCAATAATTGATGATTTATATTTCTCATATACCGCATCACTCGGCGGAGCAGATACCTTTTTCGTTCTAGCAATCGCACTTAAGGCTGCAGTGCAAATATCATCGGGACCAGAAACCCTTTGATATCCTGTTATTGTTCCATCACGAGCCAATTGTAATTTCACGTTACATACCTTACCTCGCAAGCTAGCTTCTACCACATAACGGCGCTGAATTTCCTTTTTAATTAACGCTGCATATTGGTCACCGGTCTACTACCATCTCCGGCGCCCTAAAGAGGCACCGCTACCTTGACTCACCTGCTTTATTGGCGTTTCCACCTGTAGTTACTCCCCCACCAATATCTCCATTATTTAAGAAATCATCCAAGCCTTTTTGCTGCGCTTGCCGATCCGCTTTCTCTTTTGCTTCTTTAGCGGCTTTTCCTTAGCTTCCTTGGCAGCTTTTTCTTTAGCAGCTTTGTCAGCCTTAGCTTTAGCGTCCGCTTCAGCTTTAGCCTTAGCTTCTTTTTCTGCCTTAGCTTTTGCCTCTGCCTCTGCTTTAGCTTTTGCCTCTGCCTGCTTTTAGCTTTTGCCTCTTGCGCTGCTTTCTCTTTGGCTTCTTGAGCAGCTTTTTCTGCAGCTTCCGCCATCTTGGCTTTAGCCTCTTCTTCCGCTTTCTTGGCTGCTGCTTCAAGGCGTTTTGCTTCTGCTTCTGCCCTTTAATCTCACAGCTTCAGCTTCTTTTTGGCTTTTGCTTCTTCAACTAATTTTTGTTTTTCTAAAGCATCTTGGCGGGCTTTTTCTTCCTGTTGTTTTTCTGCTCCGCGGCTTGTTTTTGACGCTCTTTGCTCTTTTTGTTGTTCTAATTGCTTTTGTTTCTCGATAGCTTGTTGGCGTTGTTCTTCTAGTTTCTTTTGTTGTTCTTTTTGTTCTTCAACTATCGGGTCATCAGCCTTCTTAGATTTTTTTCGGTTTTGCCTGCTGTTGAAGCCTTCCCCATTCCTGTGCAGCAGATCCTGTATCTACCATCACCGCACCGATAATATCACCTTCCTCACCTTCACCGCCTCCCATTATCTCAATGGTTTGCCACGAACCGGCTATCAACAAAGCAAACAACAAGACATGCATTCCTATAGAAATCAGGTATGCATTCGTCTCTTTTCTTTTTGTCGATTATCTTTCACTGATATTTCCTATTCGACCTAAATTGGATCTGTCATTAATCCAACAGATTTAATACCTGCAAGATGAAGTAAATTTAACGCTTTAATCACTTCCTCATAAGGAACCGTACTTGCGCCACCGACTAAAAACAATGTGTTTGGATCTTTTTCAAATTCCTGTTTAGTCATTTGCGTTACCATTTCTTCGGTCAAACCTTCAGAACGCTCCCCACCGATAGATAAAAGTATATTGACTGACACCGGCAACTTCCAAGATCACCGGCATTCTATCTTCATTCGATACACTTTGGCTCTCCACCGCATCAGGTGAGATCGACCTGAACGCTTTGATTAATAATTGGGGCGGTTGCCATGAATATTAGCAATAATACTAATAATACGTCTAAAAACGGAATAATATTAATTTCCGATTTAATATTTCGTTCTCGGTTGCGGCGATAAGCCATACCTACCTCTATAAAACTTGCTGAAAATCAACCGCACTTTTTAGTGCTAATAGTCAAAAGATGCGATCATTTTTACGTCAATTTAGTGATTACGACCAAAAAGCTTGACGGTGTAAAATTGTGGTAAATTCATCAATGAAATTACCGTAATTCTGTTCTAATTTGTTCACGCAAACTCAAACGGTTATATGCCATAACAGCCGGAATTGCGGCGAACAAACCAATTGCCGTAACAATTAGTGCTTCTGCGATCCCCGGAGCAACCATCTGCAGCGTAGCCTGTTTGGCACCACTTAACCCCATAAAAGCGTGCATAATTCCCCATACGGTTCCAAATAAACCGATATAAGGGCTAATGGAAGCAACCGTTGCCAAAAACGGAATACGATTTTCTAAATCTTCAATTTCACGATTCATGGTCAAAATTCATTGCACGAGTACTACCTTTAATAATCGCTTCCGGCGCATTAGGATTAGCTGCTTTAAGCGACTGAATTCTTTGAAACCAACATAAAAAAATTTGCTCACTACCGGACAATCCTTCACGGCGATTTTCCAAGCCTTCATACAATCTATTTAAATCTTCACCTGACCAAAAGCGATCCTCAAAAGTGGAAGACTCTTTTAGTGCTCCGGACAAAATACGGCTCCGTTGAATAATAATTGCCCAAGAAATAATTGAGAATGCTACCAAAATTAGAATTACAAATTGAACAACGATACTCCTTTAGAAATAACTCTAAAAAGTTCAAATCAGCCGTCATTATCTAGCTCAAAAACATTTATTTAAGAAACGCCGCTTTAACTTCATCTGGAAGTGCTACAGGTTTCATTTTACTAAGATCAACACTGGCGACTTTTACTGTCGCCGTACATAAAATTAATTCATCTCTTTTTAATTGTTGAGTGAATAAAATTGCAGCTCCTCGGACTTCCGAAATTTTCGTTTCAACCACCAACCAATCATCTAAACGAGCAGGTAAGCGATAATCAATAGTCATTGTTTTGACAACAAACGCAACATTACGTTCATTTAATAACATTTGCTGGGAAAAATCCAAGGTGCGTAAATATTCCGTTCTGGCTCGTTCAAAAATGAAGATAACGAGCATGATAAACAACTCCACCGGCATCGGTGTCTTCATAATATATGCGGACGAGGAAATTGAAATATTAAATCAGTCAAATTTAAATCCTTTGTTAACTCTTATCACAATTAACTTTTATTACTTTTTAACATAAATAAGACGGGCGTATTTTAGAGCGACTAAATCGGATAAAGCAAGCATCTGATAGGGAATTTTTCAAAATTACAAACTGTCTGCGATATATTTTTGGGGAATATGCTTCAAAAACTAACCAATAAGATTATTACTTAAAAAGCAAGCAAAGCTATGATATAACCTAGAGGTGGAAAAACACGATTTTTCCAAATAATATTGCGAATCTCGAAACCAATCCCGTGAATCCACAATATCACCACCGACCACAAAATTAATAACACCCAATAAACCTGAGCCACTCGCAGTTCTGTAACAAATTGATTGATATTAAAGACAACGTCAGCGTAATTGCAACAACGAATGAAAGGGCTCGCCAGGAGCCCTTATTAACAAATTGATAAAAGTAAATTTATCATTAACCTTTACTCGTCAAATTTATCTGTCTTTTCAATGCTAACTGTGATGACAACGCTTAGCATGACGGCTAACAAAACACCCTAATACCCAAACTACATAAAACATAATTTATCTCCTGATCTTAATGGATTAGTATAACGTGTTTTTATTTTCTTCGATAAATTCACTGTCAAGTCTTCCAAACATCTTACTATATGACCAAACCGTGTAAGCTAAGATCAACACTACAAAAATTACCGCTAAGAATAACATTAAAGTCAACGTTAGTTTTGCTCGAAGTTGAATCCCACATTAACAAACTCATTTCAGGATGAGAAATTGACGGCATAACAAACGGGAACATTGCAATACCCGCGGTAAAAAATAATGCCTGCCATAGTTAAGGAAGAAAAACAAGAAAAGCAAAAGCCGTTTCGGTTAGCTTTAGATGCCGCTACATTCAATAAAGCGGCCCCACCGCTAACAATGGGAAAACCCATAATATCGGCATTTCTTTATAATTGTTAAACCATGCTCCCGCTTCAAGTGCAACTTGCTTGCCAACGGAGAAGACGGTCCGTTACGATCGATCATACTGGTAACAATATAACCGTCTTTAAACACTAACCAAATTCCTGCTAATACAAATGTCGCCAATGTTACAATCGCACCGACCTGTGTAATAGTTCTTGCACGATCGCGTAGCTCAGATGTAGTTTTCATTTGTAGCCAAGCAGAACCTTGAGTTGTCAACATAGATAGGCTAAGCACCCCGCATAATAATGCAAACGGGTTCAATAGCCCCCAGAAACTACCGGTGTATTTAACTGACATAAAGTCATTGAATTCAAACGGCACCCCCTGCAAAAGATTACCGAATGCCACACCGAATACCAATGAAGGCACCGCTCCTCCGGCAAATAAACCCCAGTCCCAAGCCTTACGCCAGTCGGATTATCAATCTTCGCGCGATATTCCAATCCTACAGGGCGAAAGAATAATGCTGCAAGAACCAAGATCATTGCAATATAAAAACCGGAGAAAGATGCGGCATATACCGTCGGTAAGCTGCAAACATTGCTCCTCCAGCCGTTAACAACCAAACCTGATTGCCATCCCAGTGTGGAGCTATGGAGTTAATCATTATGCGTTTTTCTATCTCCTTTTTACCGGCAAACGGCAATAAAGTTAATACGCCCATATCAAAACCATCAGTTACTGCAAATCCGATTAACAATACACGATGAGCACCCACCAAATAAAACGTAGAATTTCATAATCTAGCATAATTAAGCTCCTGCTTTAGATGATTGCTCAAAAATAATAGCGACCGGTTTTTAATGAACTTGGTCCCAAACGACCGTATTTATACATTAAGTACATTTCCGCCACTAAGAATACTGAGTAAAGAGTACAAAAGCAAGCCGATTGAGAACCAAAAGATCTCCCTTGCCTAATGCTGAGTTGGCTACACCTACCGGTAATACTTCAAAAATAGCCCATGGCTGACGACCATATTCCGCTAAGAACCAACCACTTTCAATTGCAATCCAAGGCAATGGCAATCCCATAATAAACCTTGTAACAATAACGTGCTTCTGCTTACTTTTCCACGTAGGTTTTGTGCAAATGCACAATCATTAACAATAAAAATCAAGCCACCGGTCGCCATCATCGCACGGAACGACCAAAATGTCGGACCTACGTTCGGAATGGTATCTCTGGTTGCTTGTTTAATTTGCTCTTCCGACGCATCAACAACTTTATCGGTATAACGTTTTAGCAACAGACCAAATCCCAAATCTTTCTGTATTGCATTAAATTGAGCTTTGGTTTCTTCACTAACTTGACCCGCTTTTCTGCGCACGTAATTGCTCTAACAAACTATAAGCCGCCACACCATTACGCACACGTTGTTCATTACGCGCAAGAATATCTGTTAACCCTTCAAATTGTTTGTCGAATGAGACGGGTTACGATAATCCCAGCAGCATAAGGAACTTGAATTGCGAATTCATTTTTCTGTTCGGCTGAATTCGGGATAACAAACATGTTCCATGAGGCCGGTGCTGGTTGTGTATGCCATTCACCTTCCATTGCAGCCAATTTTGATGGCTGAACCTGACCAATCTCATAACCTGATTCGTCACCCATAATCAATACGGAAATAACCGAAACCAAACCGAACACGGAAGCAACTGAAAAAGAGCGCTTAGCAAAACCTAAATCACGTCCCTTCAAAATATAGTAAGCGCTGATCGACAATACAAACATTGCGCCAGATACATAACCTGCCGATAATGTATGTAAGAATTTACTTTGGGCCACCGGATTAAGCCACAGCTCCATAAAGTTGGTCATTTCCATTCGCATGGTTTCAAAGTTAAATTCTGAAGCAATCGGAGATTGCATCCAACCGTTTGCCACCAAAATCCACATAGCAGATAGGTTTGAACCGAATGCTACACAATATGTTGCCAACAAATGCTGACGTTTTGACAGTCTATCCCAACCAAACAGGAATAAACCGAAGAATGTGGATTCGAGGAAAAACGCTAATAACGCTTCAATAGCCAGCGGCGCCCAAAAAATATCGCCCACATAGTGAGAATAATATGACCAGTTAGTACCGAATTGGAATTCCATTGTAATCCCGGTGGTCACACCCAAAGGCAAAGTTAATTGCAAATAACTTACCCCAAAAATCTTGTCATATCTTTATAAACTTGCTTGCCCGTCACTACATAAATGGTTTTCCATTATGACTAATACAAAGGATAAAACCCAATGTTAACGGCACAAACAAAAAGTGATATAACGCAGTTAATGCAAACTGCAATCGAGAGAGTTCAACAACGTCTAACATCTCATTAACTCCTTGTAAATGCTACAAGCTCCCAATAATGATTACTTGGTAATCACCCTATACTTAAGCCCCAAAAAAACAAAGCTAACGTTTGAGTCGAATTCTAACAATTACCAAACTACAACCAAAGTGCAGTCAAAAAAATTAACCGTTTTTAGTCAAAGTGGTAAACTTCATCAAAAAGCTCCAACCTTTTTGCTATTCTACTACTAATTATAAGGATTAAAAATAGCAAAAAACACTCCGCCGTTTAGATTTTTTTGAACTTAAATCAAAACTTACCCACAAAGCTATATTTAAGTATTTTGATCAAACGCAAATTATAGGTTTTATTAACATCTTTGCAACTTTAAAAATGTAAGAAAGTGTAAGAAAATGTAAAAAAATCAACGAATGGCTGGACATTAAGCTTGGATTTTGATAATTTTTCTCTCAGAATTTCATACTGAATGCTCGTTTTTCAATGATTTTTATAATTCAAATTTACCAATGTAAGGATTAAGTAAGTGAAAAAATTGGATTAAGATTGACTCGCTCTTTTTAATGGCTTCGGCATTCAGCCTTGCTGCAAACACCGCAGAAAACGCCTGATGACGACTATTTCCACAACAATGTCAGCAGCTATTTAGCGCTACTGAAAAATTGATAGCCGAAGCGGAAAAACAGCCCGGAACACATACTCAAGTTAGTAAAATTAAAAACAAACTAAACCAAAGCAAAAAAACAAATTTTGGAAATGGAATTAGCAACACAAATTAAAAAGCTGCTGATCACGGTTTGGCAAAACTCAATAAAGACAGCTCTAAACCTGAACAGCAAGAAAAACTAATTATACTTGTGCGAATCTAAAAATAAAAGGCTTACCCAAAAATGGTAAGCCTTTATTTTATTCAGTTAATTTTTGTAAACCAAAATGGCGATATGTTCTGAGGTTGCGATTCGACCGCGTGGAGTGCGTTGTAAAAATCCCTGCTGAATTAAAAAAACGGTTCCAATACATCTTCAATAGTATCCCGCTCTTCTCAATGGCAGCAGCTAAGTTATCCAGCCCCACAGGCCCTCCGTCAAAGCGTTCAATTACCGCACTAAGTAACTTGCGATCCAAATAATCAAACCCAGCCTGATCAATATCCAACATAGTTAATGCTGATTTTGCAATATCTTCAGAAATAATACCACTATTTTTAACGTCGGCATAATCACGTACACGGCGTAACAATCTATTAGCAATGCGTGGAGTGCCACGCGAACGGCAGAGCAATTTCATGTGCTGCAGATGCAGAAATATCCAAATTTAAGCAATTAGCACTACGTGAAACAATAAAGGTTAAATCCTCCACCGAGTAAAACTCTAAGCGCTGCACAATCCCAAAGCGATCACGTAAAGGGGAGGTCAATGAACCTGCGCGGGTGGTAGCACCGATCAATGTAAATGGCGGCAAATCCAGTTTAATAGAACGTGCAGCCGGCCCTTCGCTAATCATAATATCCAGCTGATAATCTTCCATTGCAGGATAAAGCACTTCTTCTATTGCCGGGGACAACCGGTGAATTTCATCAATAAACAATACGTCATGCGGTTCAAGGTTGGTCAGCATCGCTGCCAAATCACCTGCTTTTTCGAGCACCGGACCAGATGTGGTACGAATATTTACTCCCATTTCATTGGCTACAATATTCGCCAGTGTTGTTTTTCCCTAATCCGGGCGGGCCGAAAATTAACAAATGATCCAATGCATCCTGCCGTAACTTGAGGCTTTAATGAAAATATCCATCTGTTCACGTACTTGTGGTTTGCCCTATATAATCAGCCAATAACTTCGGGCGAATGGCACGATCAATATATTCATCTTCCGATTTGGCGCTTGCACTAATAATGCGATCTGCTTCAATCATTGTTATTCTCTATAATGCTGCTTTTAACGCTTCACGGATTAATTTTTCACTGTTTAAATCCGGTTTTGCCACTTTTTCACCATTTTTCAGCTTCTGTCGGCTTGTATCCCAATGCAATCATAGGCTGAAAACCGCCTCATCAAGAGGCGTTTCATTTTGAGCGGCCATTGAAGGTGTCTTAATATGGGAGCTTTCTATAAAGAAATCCGTTTGTTTTATGCCTTTAAAATTTACCTTTTAATTCCACCAATAAGCGTTCTGCTGTTTTTCTTACCTACACCGGGAATTTTTAACTAATTTTGAAAGCTCTTCACGCTCAATAGCATAAGCAAAGTCCTCCACCGACATAGCCGATAAAATCGCTAATGCCAGCTTGGGGACCAACGCCATTAGTTTTAATCAGTTCACGGAACAAAAGTGCGGTCAGTTTTTGGGCAAATCCAAAAAGAAGGTGGGCATCTTCACGCACTACAAGATGAGTAAAATAAAAGTAGCTTCTTGCCCGATTTCCGGCAAGTTATAAAAAGCTGGTCATTGGTAACAAAATTCGTAACCCACGCCTTGTACATCAAGCAAAAATTTCTGGAGGCTGTTTTTTTCTAATAAGATGCCTTTTTAAACGACCAATCATAAGATTTCCATTTGAAAAAATTTTTGCATAGGATAAAAATAAAACTGGATATTAATCCAGTTAAATTTTCAGTCTAAATCGTCCTCGGCTATACCTTGTTTTTAAAAAGTGCGGTCATTTTTTTCATGTGTTTCCGTTGTTTTTGTTGCACTCGCAATGTGCAAAGAATGTTGCATCGTATGGGCATGAGTAATTGCAATGGCCAATGCATCTGCTGCATCAACCTGTGGCTTATCTGACAACTTTAAAATTCGTGTCACCATATCCTGAACTTGTAATTTATCTGCAGAACCAATACCTACCACTGTTTGCTTTACCAAGCGTGCGGCATATTCAAATACAGGTAAAATCTTGATTCACTGCTGCTACAATCGCCGTTCCGCGTGCTTGACCAAGTTTTTAAAGCGGAATCCGCATTTTTAGCCATAAAAACTTGCTCAATAGCAAACATATCTGGTTGAAAATTGTGTGATAATCTCCGTCACACCCGCATAAATTCGTTTTTAAACGAGAGGGCAAATCCTCCACTTGCGTACGGATTGCACCGCTACCGAGGTATTCTAAGTTACGACCATTTTGTCGAATCACACCATACCCCGTTACACGAGAACCGGGATCAATGCCTAAAAATAATACTCATAAATTATCAAAATAAACGACGGTCAACGCCGGCCGTTTTTAGTTTTAACTATTGATTTGCTTTTTGCAGTTGCTTTTTGCATTAACATCGCAGTTTTTACGATGATTTTATCTGAATTTTTTTGCCTTTTAAGTAAAAGATTTACCGGCACAACAGAATCAAATTTATCTAAAGTTAAACCGCTATCTACGTTCCAAACATATTTGCCGGAAGTAAATGAAGTGAAGTCTTTTTGAGCAGCATCACGTGTAAAATCTTTTGCTATGACTTTATCACCGACCATCACCATTGCTGCAGTCGGCTCTTGGTTTTCAAATTGATAAACTGCTGTTACGGTTTTCTTGTTACAAGTATAAACCACTGTTTTATCTGTTACAGTAGGTGTTGCCACTTGTTCCACTTTTATTTTTCCATTTTTGGAGCTTCGTTTGCGCAAGCAGATAAAAACAACAAAAGCGGTCATTGCAGGTAATACTTTTAGCTAATTTCATTTTTCTTCTCCTTAAAATTACAGCTGAGCTGCAACTTCATCACTAATTTCACCGTTATGATATACGTTTTGTACATCGTCACAGTCTTCTAGCATGTCAATTAGACGCAACAATTTAGGCGCAGTTTCAAGATCAAGATCAACTGTTGTTGATGGAATCATCGTCACTTCAGCATTATCGATTTTGAATCCTGCCGCTTCGATTGCATCTCGCACAGAACCTAAATCTTCCCACGCTGTATAGATTTCAAATGAACCATCATCTTGCGGTTGAACGTCATCCGCACCCGCTTCAATCGCTGCCTCCATTAACGCATCTTCTTCACCTTGGCTAATTAGAATCAAAGCCTTTTTGCTGAATAAATAGCCCACAGAACCTTCGGTCCCTAAGTTACCGCCACATTTAGTGAAACTTGGGCGAACTTGTGAAATGGTTCGATTTGCGTTGTCACTTAGACACTCAACCATCACAGCAGTTCCACCCGGACCATAACCTTCGTAAATACGGGTTTCCATATTGGTGTCATCACCACCACCACACCACGTTCAATCGCACGATTAATAGTATCGCGCGTCATATTGCTGGATAACGCTTTATCTACCGCTGCACGTAAGCGCGGGTTAGCACTAACATCACCACCACCAATTTTTGCAGCAGTTACTAATTCACGAATTAATTTTGTAAAAATTTTACCGCGTTGCGCATCTTGTGCCGCTTTTACGGTGTTTAATATTGGCCCACTTACTATGTCCTGCCATTTGATTTCCTTCTTTTTGAATTTTGTGGTAATAGCTTTTCCCTCTTGTCTAAAAGAAGGACGCTGTTAAATATTTTTCGATCGCTTTCGCATTATTTGGCGATTTAGTTAATTCAGCGGCTTGCTTTTGCCTCAAGCCATTGATATGCCAAATGCTCGCTTAATATCGGTTCAAATTCCTGCTTTACCGCCAACAAAAACCAATGTTCACGGCAATGAGTAACATTCGGAGCGTATTTATACCGAAAATGTGGAAAAAATTTCAAACACAACCGATTCATTGCAATCAATTAGGCTCAAACGTTCCACGATAATATCAATCCCTGTTTCTTCCTTTACTTCGCGCACTGCAGCTTGCCGAAGTCTCCCCTTCCTCAAGAGTTCCTGTTACTGATTGCCAAAATTCCGAGTCGTCTTTACGCTCGAAAGCATAAGGACTCGATTAGTACTTTCAGCGTAAATGACAACAAGTACAGAATTGGGATTTTTGTAATTCATTAACGATTATAATCAGCACAAAAATGTATATGATACAACCTACAAATAATTCCGGCTTACTCACCTCTCTCAGTTTTCACCACTGAGATGCCCTAATTCACCTAACGCTTGCGGATTCGCAAAACTTGGGGCTTCAGTCATTAAACACGCGGCAGCAGTGGTTTTTCGGGAATGCGATCACATCACGAATATTTTCAGTCCCGGTTAAAAGCATGGTTAAACGGTCTAAAACCAAAAGCCAAACCGGCATGCGGCGGTGTACCGAATTTCAAGGCATCCAATAGAAGCCGAATTTTTCTTGTTGCTGTTCTTCATTAATGCCTAAAAATGCGGAATACGGTTTGTTGCATTTTCGGATCAAAAAAATCCGCACCGAACCGCCGCCTACTCGTAGCCATTAATAACCATATCATAAGCATTAGCAACCGCACCTTTGTCGGATCCGCTTCAAGTTGTTCAGGGCTAAAAATCTTCGGTGAAGTGAACGGGTGGTGCATTGCAGCAAGATTGCCTTCTTCGTCACGCTCAAACATAGGGAAGTCGATCACCCCTAACGGAGCCCAATCGTTCAGACGGGTCAGACCTAAATCACGACCGAGTTTTTAAACGCAATGCGCCTAATGCATCGGTTGCCACGTTCCACTTGTCAGCTCAAAGAATAAAAATATCGCCTGTTTGTGCTGAAGTGCGGTCAAAAATCGCTTTGATTTTTCTTCACTCAAGAATTTGGCTATCGGGCTTTGCACTCCTCCAAACCTGCATTAACATCATTCACTTTCAGCCACGCTAAACCTTTCGCGCCGTAAATGCCGACAAATTGAGTATATTCGTCAATTTGTTTACGGGTAATTTCCGCCCCGTTCGGCACTCGAATAACGGCAACACGTCCGTTCACATCGTTTGCTGGTCCACTGAATACTTTAAAATCCACGTCTTTGACAATGTCAGCAACATCTTTGATTTCTAATGGATTGCGCAAATCCGGTTTATCCGAACCGAATCGGGTCATCGCTTCTTGCCACGTCATAAATGGAATTTACCTAAATCTACCCCGATGGTGTTTAGCCATAAACCATGAATCATTTTCTTCCATCACGGCACGCACTTCCGGTGCTGTCATGAAAATGACGTTTCCACATCGATCTGGGTAAATTCCGGTTGACGGTCTGCGCGTAAATCTTCGTCTCGAAACATTTTCACGATTTGATAATAACGATCAAACCCTGACATCATCAGTAACTGTTTAAATAATTGTGGTGATTGTGGTAATGCGTAGAATTTTCCTTTATGCACACGGCTTAGCACTAAATAGTCACGCGCACCTTCGGTGTAGCTTTAGTTAGCATCAGATTTCAATATCCGAAAGCCATGCTCATCCATAAAACGGCGCACAAAATGCAGTGATCTTAGCCCGAGTTTTCAGGCGCTGTGCCATTTCCGGACGGCGTAAATCCAAATAGCGGTATTTTAAACGTTGTTCTTCCGTATTGTTCTGGTTAAAAATCCAGCGGCAATACGTCGGAGGCGTTATACACTACAATTCTTTCGCCAAAACTTCCACTTCGCCTGTCGCCATATTCTTATTGATTTGATTTTTCGGGACGGGCTATCACTTCACCTTTGATTTGAATACAAAACTCATTACGTAAACTTGCAGCCTGTGTTAGGGTGCGTCCTGAAATTTAGGGTCAAAAACAAACCTGCACAATACCTTCACGATCGCGCATATCAATAAAAATCAATCCGCCCAAATCGCGACGCTTATGCACCCAGCCGCTTAATGTCACTTCCTGTCCAATGTTGTCACGGTTTTAACGCACCGCAATAATGAGAACGCATCATATCTATTTTCCTTTAAATTTTATTCTGAAACAAAATAATCGCCAAATTATAGCTGAAAAATAAAACTTCTTCTAAAAATAACCGCACTTTTTAGCTAGATAGAGAGAATAATGAGCAAAGATACGATTTTTCCGCTCCCATTGAAAAAATTGGGGGATTTTCACTTTCGATGAAAAATGTAGCAGAAGTTTTTCCAGATATGATCCAACGCTCTGTACCGGGTTATTCCAACATTATCACTGCCATTGGCATGCTGGCGGAACGCTTTTGTTACATCGAATTCTAACGTGTACGATCTTGGTTTGCTCGCGCGGTGCGGCTACGCTCTCAGCCAGACGCAATATCAGTGCCACAAACGTAAAAATTATCGCAGTGGATAATTCGCAACCGATGGTAGAACGGGCACAACAACATATCAACGCTTATCACAGCAGCATTCCGGTGGAAATTTTTATGCGATGACATTCGTAACATTAAGATTACCAACGCCTCAATGGTTATTCTCAATTTCACTCTGCAATTTTTACCACCGGAAGATCGTGGGCACTACTGGAAAAATCCATCAGGGTTTAAACCCGAACGGCGTATTGGTGCTGTCGGAAAAATTCCGCTTCGAAGAAGAAAAATTAATGATTTACTAATTGAGTTACACCACCAATTCAAACGTGCCAACGGCTATAGCGAACTGGAAGTCAGTCAAAAGCGCACTGCATTAGAAAACGTAATGCGTACCGACAGCATCGACACGCATAAAGTGCGGTTAAAAATCTGTCGGATTTTTCACAGGTAGAATTATGGTTTCAGTGCTTCAATTTCGGTTCTATGATTGCAGTGAAATAAATTGTAAGATAGCGAAAAAAACGACCGCACTTTGGCGGTCGTTTTTCATTATAAAGGTTTAAGATCCATATCTAACAAGCGGAACAACAACGCTTTACCGCCTTTAAAAACGGTATTCACCATATTCGGCTTGGGCATAATAAGCCTTTTCCTTCTGCAAAAAGTAGCTGTGGCTAGGCAATGTCGGATTCCAGGAATTTGTCGTATTAATCGGCAACAAACGCCCTCTTGGCAGCCAGTAAAGTTCGTCGGAGGGCTCAATTCCACCCGACATAAATTCGCTACGTTGTTTTTCACCTGCTTTGACTAACGCATAAACTTTGCAACCTCCGTTTTTCTTCTGATGCATTTATTTGCTCCTCACCATCACCATAAAACTGTTGTCGGAATTGCGTTAAAAATTTCATAATTTAACGCCATATAATCCCCCTGCATTAATGAGCGCGGATCAACGGGAGCAAGTTTAACAACAATTGGCTTTCCATTATTCAATACATCTTCATATTTAATAATAGTATAATTGGCTATAGTTAAAACAATGATCAGGGTAATTAAGGAAAAATACCGTTTTAAGTTTAAGAGAAAAAGCATTTATAGCCACGCTTTGTACAGATTCTGTTTTTATTTGCCGTAGCAAAAGATCTATACAATAAAATAGCAACCGCAAAGAAAATCACACCAAAAAGTTAGTAATAAAAATGATTTATATAATAACGGAACAGCCAACCAATAATAGTAAAGAGATAAAGTTTTAATTAAAAAGTATTACAATAGCAAACAATACCCGACTGAAATTAATATATGCCACTAATAACAATGCGAAACAGAACAAAAATCACATTTGTTGCGACAAAACTTATTGAGAACAACAATAATACAGCCGAAACAACCCATTTACAGGTTGATTTTTAAAGAGAAACGCTTATTGTGTAAAAAGCAAAAAATTAATGGCAGCAAACAGACAGAAAAATAGAATAGGTTATATATCCACCATTCCGATTTCAGATTTAAGAATAGATTATTAGTTAATACATTAAATAAATCAATAAAAAGAATTAACAGAAGGAAGTGTTGTTTCAGCAGAAAAAATCAAACCAGCGCACGGCGGACGAAGTAAGATAAGTACCAGTAAGCTAATAAAGCAAACGACCAAGCTACAGGTGTGATATTAACATAAACCTTGCTTTCCCCATCCTTATTCATATTAGAGAATTCACCTCTAAAATAAAATAAGATAGCCAGAACCAAACATTAGCTAGTGCTCTGCCGATAAAGAAAAACTGCTGCAATAAGCTAAGTTTTATTTCTTTATCATTTCCTCTGTAATATATAAATAATCCCAATTATATGCTTTAAAATGTACCAAAACGCAATTACAAATAATGAAACTGCTAATGTGTGCAACCAATATGTTGATTTAAAATAATAAATCAACCCTGCGTAGAATCCCATTGTCAGAATAGCATAAGTAAAATCATAACCTTCCGACGAGAATCTAAAAATATCTTTATCCAAAAATAAAAGGAATGCCAATAACATGCTGATGGCCATGAGTAAATCAACAAAAATAATTTTGTGATTTTTATAATGAAGAAACAACGCAACGCCAAATAAAGTAATAGAAATAATGAAAATAGCTTCACTATTATCAATTCTTAATAAGTGAATTAGGGCAAAAATCAATACCGTTATAAATAAGGCAGATATGGTAAAAAAATCACTTGAATAACAGAGCTGATTTCTAAATGTGGATAGCGGATAAAAACAACTTTTTCAACTGTAAGACACCAAAAATAAAGGCTCCCAATGCCAATAATATTGCAATGATTACAGTGCCAACATCATAACTATCCCTCAATAAAGAAAAAGTCAAAAATTAATAACTAATGTAGTAAAATGGACTGTTAATGGGGAAAAAGGTCAAGGCGTCTTCGATAGAAAAATAATACAGATAATAGAAATTAAAAAGATAAAAGCTTTTTAAAGGGTTATACGAATCCATGAAAATAGCAAATAAACAAACTGCAAAGCATAATATTGGCGATCTTCGGAACAATACGCCAAGCTTCGTCATGTAATTTTCTATAAAATTTTTCGGATAAAAATAACAAAAATAAATTTAACCCCATAAATAAATAAGGTGTTAACTCATACAAATGAAAAGTATTCGAATATAGCCCCCAGAGTGACATTTAGTGTGGAGGCTAGTAATAATGCACTACCAATATTAGGCAAAATTAACAATAACGGAATTTGAAACACCGACCATAGAGCAAATAATTCCCAAGCATTCGCACCTGTCTGATAAATCTGACCGATTAAGGCAAACAAGGCACCAACAAAAACCGCCGTAGTAAAAAGAATATTGAACTGACCGTTTTTCACTCCATCCGCGGCAAGCCGCTTACTTTCGCGAAAAATAAAAATACTAAAGCCAAAACGAGGCTTGCTGTCAACAAAACTGGGTTGCATATAGTTTCTGAAATTTCGAAAAAGTAATCCCAATTAGCGGCAATCCAACTGACAACACCACTTGAAAAATCCGCTCCTAATAACAAAAATAAAAAGTGCCAGATATTTTTGCCAATCAAGATTAAATAATTTGCCGTCCATTTATCTCTCCCAAAAAGATTGTTTTATTATGCGGAAAAATATGAATTCTAACTGATTTATTTCACCATTTATGGCATAATTACTCCCGAATTTCAACTCAAAAAGGAGACTCTATGCGAATTTTACATACTATGTTACGTGTCGGCGATTTAGAACGCTCAGTTAAATTTTTATCAAGATGTATTGGGAATGCGTTTGTTGCGCACTAGCGAAAAACCCGGAATATAAATATTCTTTGGCTTTTTTTAGGTTACGATGATGAAGATAAATCCGCTGTGCTGGAACTCACCTATAACTGGGGGTTAGCGAATATGAACTTGGCACGGCTTACGGGCATATCGCTATCGGCGTAGATGATATTTATGCCACTTGTGAAGCAGTAAAATCTGCAGGTGGTAAGGTAACGCGCGAGCCGGGCCCGGTGAAAGGCGGAAAAACTGTGATTGCTTTCGTGGAGGATCCGGACGGTTACAAAATTGAATTCATTGAAAACAAAAACGCTAAAGAGGGATTAGGTAACTAATCCGTTGCTATAAAAAGTGCAGTAAGTTTTTTTAACCGTTTTTCTCATTTTATTATAAAAGGCGCGAACTTTAGTTTTCGTGCCTGATTTTTCTTTTAAACAGGCTTTATTCGTGACTGAAACTCAAACTGAGACCATTAATTATAACCTGCTCAAAAATCGTTTTCGTGGTTATTTCCCGGTGATTATTGATGTAGAAACCGCCGGCTTTAACGCTCAAACCGATGCGCTATTGGAGCTTGCCGCCGTCACTTGCAAAATGAATGAGGATGGCTTTCTGGAACCAGATCAAAAATGTCATTTCCATATTCAGCCCTTTGCCGGAGCCAATATTAATCGCGATTCGCTCAAGTTTAACGGCATTGATATTGATAACCCGCTACGTGGCGCAGTGCCCGAAACTGAAGCAATTACAGGATTGTTTCAAATGGTACGCCGCGGTCAAAAGAAGCGGAATGCAAACGATCGATTATCGTGGCACATAATGCAGTGTTTGATCAAAGCTTTGTGATGGCAGCTGCGCAACGTACAGGTGTTAAAACGCAATCCGTTTCATCCTTTCGGTATGTTTGATACCGCAACATTAAGCGGATTTATGTTTGGACAAACCGTTCTGGCAAAAAGCCTGTGAAACTGCGAAAAATACCCTTTGACAATAAACAGGCACACTCAGCACTGTATGATACCGAACGCACTGCCGAATTATTCTGCCTGATGGTTAATCGTTTAAAAAAACTTTTAGGGTGGTTTTCCTCCATTTTTGGAAAATAGCTATGACCGCACTTTTATCATTTTATTTGGAATAAAAACCGAAATTATTAGAAAAATATAGACAAACCTGTTTTTGGGGTACATTTAATCTTATATTTCAACATCTAGGGAAAATTTATGCTGACAAATGAAGTTGTAATTTCAATTATTGTGCTATTGGTGCTCAGCCTGTTACGCATTAATGTGGTAATAGCATTAGTCATTTCGGCATTAACTGCCGGTGTTATCGGCGGTTTGAGGCTTGCCGGCGGAAGCAGCCGATTTAAATAATTTGGGGAATAGTTGAGAAGTTCAAAGCGGTCTTTTCAACAACCATTAAAAACCTTTACTAACGGCCTTGGCGGTGGCGCCGAAGTAGCAATGAATTACGCCATTCTTGGTGCATTCGCAGTAGCGATTTCTAAATCGGGAATTACTGATTTGCTGGCATATAAGGTGATTAAACGCTTAGGGCAAAACACCGAGTAGCAGCTCTCAAGCGGGATTTAAATATTTATTTTAGCGGTTCTCGTGCTATTTTCCATGTCATCTCAAAACCTGTTACCGGTGCATATCGCTTTTTATTCCGATTGTTATTCCACCATTATTAAACATTTTCAATAAGTTAAAGGTCGACCGCCGTGCTGTCGCTTGTGTATTGACCTTTGGTTTAACCGCTACCTATATGTTATTGCCGGTGGGATTCGGTAAAATCTTTATCGAAAGCATTTTGGTAAAAAAATATTAATGAAGCCGGTGCGACACTTGGGTTACAAACCGATGTTGCGCAAGTTTCAATGGGAATGCTGATTCCGGTTATGGGAATGATTCTGGGATTATTAACGGCAATTTTTATCAGCTACCGTAAACCGCGGGAATATAAAGTTTCTGTTGCCGAGCCAACGACCGCAGAAATTGAGCAGCATATCGCGAATATCAAACCATTCCATGTTGGCGTAAGTCTTACAGCAATCATCGTAACATTCGGTCTGCAATTATTAACCAGTTCCACTATTATCGGCGGGTTGACCGGATTAATTATCTTTGCCGTTTGTGGTATTTTTAAATTAAAAAGAAAGTAATGATATTTTTTTCAACAAGGCTTGCGTTTGATGGCAATGATCGGCTTCGTAATGATTGCCGCTTCAGGCTTTGCAGCAGTCATTAAAGCAACCGGTGGTGTTACCGAGTTGGTAGATACTTTCAGCCAAGGATTAGGGCCCGATAATAAAAGGTATTGCAGCTTTCTTAATGTTGTTGGTAGGGTTGTTTTATTACTATGGGTATCGGTTCTTCTTTCTCCACCGTGCCGATTATCACATCGATTTATGTTCCACTATGTCTTGCACTTGGTTTCTCTCCGCTAGCAACTGTCTCCATCGTCGGTGTTGCAGCAGCGCTGGGGATGCTGGCTCTCCAGCATCAGACTCTACATAGGACCGACATCGGGATTAAATATGGATGGTAAACATGATCATATTTGGGATTCCGTCGTGCCGACCTTTATTCACTATAATATTCCTTTGCTGGTGTTCGGTTGGATCGCCGCAATGACGTTGTAATCATAATCCCCCTACCTAAGGGGGATTTTAATTTGAGCATAAAACCATGAAAAAAAGCATCGCACTTTTTCAACAACTAGAACAACGTGTATATCAGCTTTATGAGCAATATAGCGAGTCAAGTAAGAAAAATTAATGCAAAATTTGACCGCACTTTTATTCGGCGAAGATAATCAATCCTTTGACTATTACTTGGCTCAAGTCAATCAAACTCTCAGCCAAATTGCTCATTACCAAGATGATGATGCTGACAAACTCAATTTCCTGACACAAAAATTATGTGCTCAATGTACAGCTCTGTCTGAAGCGGTGTCGATAACACCTAAATCATATAAAAAGTGCGGTCAATTTTAAACCCGTTTTATCTGCACGTGAGCAACGCAAACAGGAAATTCACAAGCTTCCCCACGCGAACGCCTTGCAAAAATACTATGATGCACTGCAAGCGCTAAATGAAAAAAATAGATCAGATAATAGATCTGCATCAGCAAGCGCATGATGTAGAAAAATCACGCTATACCGAGTTGCTCAACATTACTAAAGAACGCCGTCAACGCTGTTTGGATGCGATTGAGTTATTAGAAGAGTATTTAGCATTTAAAGAAACAGATTCAGAAAATAGCTAACGAATGGATTCTTAAATCAGGACTAAGGCACGAGATGAGCTGAAAAAGACATTGAGGTGAGTTCGACAAGTTAGAAGATTGAAAATAAGAAGAGATAAAAACAGAAAATAAAAAACCGCAAGTCATTTTATTATCAAAATATAACTTACGGCTTACAAAAATTGAGTGGCGGAGGAAGTGAGATTCGAACTCACGGAGGGCGTAAACCCTCGACGGTTTTCAAGACCGTTGCATTCAACCGCTCTGCCATTCCTCCGCGTCTTTAAAACGAGGTGAATAATACGGATTTCAATCCTTTATGTCAAGCTATGCCCTACAAAAATCAGAAAATCCGTTCTGATTGACGTTTTTAAAAACAATTAAAAATTCACCGCACTTTTTACATTTAAAAATACAATAAAAAAGCCCTCATTATGAGGGCTTAAACTATTATCGAAAGAATTAACGACGTAAACCTAAACGAGCGATAGTTGTAGTATAAAGCTCAAGGTTAGTACGTTTTAGATAATCTAATAATTTACGGCGACGAAACCATGCGCAATAAACCACGACGACCGTGGTGGTCTTTTATGCTGTGCAAAAATGCGCTTGTAAATGATTGATTTGTGCAGTCAATAATGCGATTTGCACTTCAGAAGAACCGGTATCTTTTTGCATCACGACCGAACTCGGCAACGATTGCCGCTTTTTCTACGCTTAGAGACATGTTATAACTCCTAAAAAGGTTATGTTGATAATACATCGTTCGCCGATCTCTAATTCAGCGACGACAAGGAACTCGTATTCTAGCGGTTGAATGGAAAAAGCAATAAAATAATCAAAAAATCTACCGCACTTTAAGCTGCTCTATACGTTTTTCAAATACCCATTAATAATCACAAAATATCCTACCATTTCCCTCTGTTATTTGCTATTTTATACAAATAATAATTGTTATCAAATTCAATTTTGGAGGCTAATATGAAAAACTATTGTGGCAAGTGCAGTGCTATTCATTTTACCTTTTGCGTCTGCTGCTGATTTAGCAGATCCAGGGGCAAATTAAGCCATTAAAAGAGTTTGCACCACCGAAACCAATCACCCCAACTATGGCTCAGGGCTATGTGATCGAGAATCAGTTTGATCGAGTTGATCGTATGCAATATTTTTCAGTTACCAATCCCATCAACAACGGCATTGCTCCGTTGAAAATCAGCTCCGGATTCTACGGCAAAAACTTCTATAACTCTCTGCTCTCAGGCGTACGTGAAGCCAAATATTATGGAATGGTGAATGTAAACTTTAGCAAAGCCAATAATTATAAAGATGCCAAAGGAAAACTATCGGGTTGGGGCTACGAACGTTTCAATCAAGCTGTCGTTTTTAGGCTGGTTGCCGAATGAATATAACGAATATCGATTCACCTTTTTACATGATGATATTGATGATGACGAACAACCACAGCATCAAATAGACGCTCTCAATACGGAACGTCATATTACTCGGCTTAATGCGCGTTTCGGTTTAGAAGACTTAAGCAATACATTAAGCTCGGAATTTTCTTATCGTCACGTGGAGCGTCGAGCCGATAACTATTCGTTACGTCGGAGCAGTCCGCAGACTTATGTACAACTAGAGCGGGAGTTATTTGATTTTTCAGTAAAAACATGATGTGGATTTGGGTAAATTCCATAATATGTTAGGCGTCAGTTATCAACGGGACGAACATAACGGAAAACGTTATTTGCACACACCATCAAGGGATATTCTTAACGGATATCGTTTTGCTGACATTAATGTGGACCGCACCCGCTTATTTGATAATTTAACTTATACCTTTTAATGAACAACACAAATTAGGGGCTAGGGGCTGAAGCTATGAATATCATCACGCCCGAGCAGATAAATTTAATGCCTACATTCCTAATCCGAACCCGAAAATGGCAGGGAGCATCTTTCGCCAATGCACGACAACTTTGGCAATATTATTTTGGTCAGGATTTCAAAGGCAAAATTGATCAAAAATGGATTTTCCGCTGAATTAAAATATGACTTCACGCCGACCGAACTACAGCAATATAACTTAAGCTTGGCTCATATCGAGCGTATTGGTGACAACATCGAACGCTTTAATTCCCTTTGCGGCGATTGTTGTTCGCCCGAATGGAGAAATTGCTAATCAACAACCAGCCGATGCAGTGGTTGGCAATCCGTTTCTGAAACCCGAAGAGCATAATTATGTCAAATTTGATTTTGACTTAAAAAAATGAATTCTATAAGGGCTATCTTAATTCGATTGCCGGTAACGGTTGGAACATCGGCGGTTCGGTTAGTATGACGATGTAAAAATTTTGATTATTTTTAGATCGCGCACGAGGCCAATCGGGTACGATAAATTCTACAGGCGGTGTAATCACGCGTAATGTCGATGCCAAATTAATCACCGCTAAACTCCATACTAATTATAACTTTCTACAACATTGGGCGATGGGGTGAAAGGTTTCTATCACTATGGTAAAAATGATAGTGATAACCGACCGCTATATCAAATCCGTCCGTTTGAATTAAATGCCAATTTAGACTACAAAAATTACTTTTGCCTACGGTAGCTATAACCTCGGTATTGCAGCCCGATATGTCGCCAAACAAAATAAAGGAGATTTCGACCGCACTTCAGGTTTGGGCATTGATAACCGTGAAGCAGCTAAAAGCTTCACCGTTGCCGATCTCTATGCCGGAATTAATTTTAAAGATCAATTCGGTATTCGTTTAGGCGTAAATAACCTATTTAACCGTCAATATGCAGAATTTATCAGCGGTGATCACGTGATGGCACTCGCACCGAATACGGTTTATGCACCGGGTCGCACTTATTGGCTCAGCTTACATGCAACTTTCTGATTATTAAGGAGATTATAATGAATTATAGCAATCTAGATAGACGTTCATTTCTTAAATTGAGTTCCGCCCTTGCTTTAGCGGGTGTTGCTCCGCCAATTTTTGCCGCTGACAGAAAAATATTCACGGTTTATGGTGCACCTGCTTTGCCAAGCCTAACCATTGCAGTAGCGACTATGCAAGGACAATTAGCCAAACAAGCAGATGTAGCGTTAAAAATCTGGCGTAATCCCGATCAACTGCGTGCCGGCGTTGCTAGCGGTGAATTTAAAGTAATGATGAGCCCGAATAATGTCGGTGTCAATTTACGTAATCAAGGGCAAAAAATCGGCATGGTAAATATTTTGACTAACGGCATCACTAAACTAGTCAGTAAACAAATGTTAGATGCTCCGGAAAAATTAGTCGGTAAAAAAAGTCATTATGCCGTTTAAAAACGATATGCCGGATATTACTTTCCAATCTCTATTAAAACAGCGAGGCATTGATGAAAGCAAAGTAAACATTACTTACACCGCCGCACCTGCAGAAGCCGTCGGTCTGTTTTTAACCAAAGACTTTGATGTGGCATTTCTGCCTGAACCTTTAGCTAGTGCCTGTATTTTTGCGTGGCAAAAATGGGAGTGGAAGTTGTCCGTTCCTTTGACTTCCTACCATGCTTGGCAGAAACTTTGGCGGCAAACCGGTGATCCCACAAGCCGGTATTATTTCCGATGTGGATTTCTACAAAGCAAATGAAGCAGAGTTTTGCCCTATTTCATCAGGATTTACAAAATGCATTAAACTGGGTAAAAGCCAATCCGCAAAGTGCTGCAGAAATCGGAACCAATTATTTTCCGGCTCCGGCGCCTGCTATTGCCGAGGCAATCCCTCATGCTAATTTAACCGTTACTAAAGGGAGCGAATTAAAAAGAAGAATTATTTAAATTTTTACGATATGCTGATGCGTTATAACCCCAAACTGCTCGGTGGAAAGCTACCTGATGAGGGTTTCTTTTATGCTGAAAGTAGATAAGGTCCGTAAAAACAGGCGACCTTCTTCTATATTGTTGATTATTTATGGAGCGGTTTCGCCACTTTTGGGCGTTACCGCTGTTTTCATAGCACTATGGCAATGGGGTTCCAATAGCTTAGGGGACTTTCTATTACCCCTCCATTATCTGTATTTGAACGCTCGCTGGAATTATTATCAGGATTCACCGCCAATCAACTGGATATATCGTTACAACGGGCAATTGTCGGTGTTGGCAGTTCATTATTATTGGGATTAACCTCCGGCTTGATCGCAGGCTATTTCAAAACTTCCATGGCAATTCTTAAACCGCTGATTACGGTTTTGCTCGCCACACCACCGATTATTTGGGTCGTCATGGCATTATTTTGGTTCGGTTTCGGTGATGCAAGTGTATTATTTACCATTATAATCATCGTTACACCTCTCACCTTCGCTGGCGCAGCCGTCGGGATCTCCACTATTAATAAGCAATCGGAAGAATTGTTTGATGCCTATAAATTGGGGCGATGGAAAATCCGCTATCTCATATATTCCGCACTTAACCGGCTATGTTATTTCCGGCATCAGTATTGCCGTTGCATCCGGTATGCGCGTAGTGGTAATGGCTGAATTACTCGGTGCCAATAACGGTGTCGGTGCTCAAATTGCAGATGCCCGCACCATGCTTGATACCGGAACTGTAATGGCATACGTCATACTAGTAATTGTATTAGTCTCACTGTTTGAATACTTAATCATCAAAACCGCTTGAAATTTTATTTATGCCTGGAAGCGCTAACATGCTGAAAACTCTCCCATCTACGCTTTTGAAATTCTAAAAGATGTCATCGTACGTGATTTCAGTCTAGAATTAAAAAAACAGGCGAAATTAAAACCTTGTTTTGGCCCTAGTGGCTGTGGCAAAACCACTGTATTACGCCCTGATCAGCGGATTGGAAAAACCTCAAAAGCAGGGGAAATTCATAATATGTTCCGCAAAAACCGGTTTTCTATTTCAGGAAAACCGCCTGTTAAAACAACCCTAAGTGCGGTCGAAAAATATCGCTATTTTTATGGCACAAGCAGACTATGCCCAAATCTATGAATCTGCTGCCAAAATCGGTTTAAGTAAAAGCGATTTAAATAAATATCCCACCGAACTGAGCGGTGGCATGGCCAAACGTGTGGCATTTTTGCGTTTATTATTAAGCGGTTGTGATCTAGCCTTGTTAGACGAACCATTTGTCGGTCTGGATCGTGATTTTGCGCGATATTCTGAGCGCGATCCTGATCGAAAAAGTACAACAAAAACAACTCGCCTGTTTATTGGTTACCCATGACCGTTTTGAAGCCGCACGTCTTAGCCATGAAATTATACGCCTTAGTCCTAAAGAAATGGAAATAGGACAGATCATTAAGTTAGAAGAAGAACTCGATAAACGCACTTCGCAATTTGAAGAAAAAATTGTCAGCGAACAATTTAATGAGACTATTTATTATGAATAACTTCCCTTCTCTTTCATTACCACAAAAAGATGGATAAAAAATAACAACATTTTTGCTATATGCTTTCTTTGTCTTTGGGCTGTGCACTATGCCCCTTTACTCATTCATTTTAGAATTTGTCTACTTATACAGGCTACATTTCCAAACCAGTATTTTGTTAGCCAAACAAGCTTTTAAGTCGCACAAAACTAAAAATCCCGTTTTTATTCCAAATAGGATCTACTGTAACCTTGCAATCACATTTTTGCTGCTCTATATTGTTGCTGAAATTACTCTAGCTCATAACGTTAGTGGTTTTTATCGCTATCGGAATCGGTTTTATCTTTATCGCTAAATTAAAAGAGCTACACTATCTTGAACTCTTTTTGCTCCCCAAGAATTTTATGTTACTACTTTTATACAGCTACTCGGCGGATGTGGTTATTTATGGTTAGGTTATAATCAAATCAATATGATACCTTCATTATCACCACTATATTTAATAAGCTGTGGCTATGTTCTAACTGCTTCGGCTTTAGTAGCTATCTATCACCCCTTTTGCGATAAAAGTTTGCTAAAATAAAGAAAATTTTAACCGCACTTTTTTCACTCATGATTAAACTTAATACGGCAATAGCACAGAAAATTGTTCAGCGCACGATGAAAAATTATCGGGAATTCCGTTAATGTCATGGATGAAAACGGAATCATTATTGCATCCGGTAACCCATCTCGTCTGAATCAAAAACATACTGGGGCAGTATTGGCAATCCGTAAAAATGAAATGATTGAAATAGATGCGGAATTAGCCGAGAAATGGAATTTTGAAGCTCAACCCGGAATTAATCTACCGATTACTTATCTCGGCAGTACGCTCGGCGCCATTGGAATTTCCGGTATTCCGGAGCAAGTTAAGCCCTATGCCGAATTAGTCAAAATGACTGCAGAATTGATCATAGAACAATATTTTTATTAGAAAAAGAACGCTGGGATCGTCGCTACAAAGAAGAATTTGTGCTGCAGCTGCTAAGAGGAAAACTGGATGAGAATAACATTAGGGGAACAGGCTGAGTTTTTAGTCTTGAACTTAATACTTCCCCGTATTGTTGTTATTATTAAATTACTACATCCGACTACCGATAAATCACAACGCCTAGTCACTTATTTAGAACAATTCAATGCTAAACAGCCTTTAGCCGTATTATCACCGGATCAGGTGATATTACTTGCCGACACAGAGGATATGCGGTTACTAATTGAGCATAAACAATTAGGCAAATTGTTACCTCCTGATTTTTCATCATCAAGATTACAAAATTGCCGTCGGAGCATATACAGAAAGCCTTCTAACACTTCAACATTCCTACCAAACTGCCGTCAGTACGTTAAATTACGGATTAAAGAATTTTCCGAGAAAAGGAACTTTTTACTTTTTGAAGAACATAAATTCCCTGTTCTATTAGATAACCTGTCATATTCTTGGCAAGCAAAAATTATTGGCACCACTCCAACCGCTTTATACTCAAGATGAAAAATCACACTTTGCGCAAAAACCCTCAAACAATATTTTTTTATCAAATTGTGATCTGCTTCTCACTTCCGAAACCTTGTTCATCCACGTCAATACATTGCGGTATCGCCTGAATAAAATAGAAAGAATAACCGGCTTATCCTTCAATAAGATAGATGATAAATTCATCCTTTACCTCTAGCACTGTGTTGCAATATTAATTTATTGCAAAAATACAAAAATTAGACATATTTTAAAAAGTATTTTTTTGTAACTTCAAACAAAGACTTTCTCTCTAAAAACGGCATGTTAGCCTTTTACATGAATTTTAGCAGTTGCTGTCATTAATAATTTCTTTCTTAACTTCCTCAAAGGAGGCTTCTATGAGTGGAATTGCTTTTAATTATTTGTTTTGTTATCGCCATCATCATAATGATTTGGATGATCTCAAAGCTCAAAGTCCATCCGTTTCTCGCGTTAATGACTACCTCCCTCGCATTAGCACTGATTGCTGACATCAGTTTAAGTAAAAATTCCGGCAATTATCGGTGATGGATTTAGCAGCACCTTTAAAAAGCATCGGGATCGTGATTATTTTCGGTGCGATTATTGGAACGGTATTAGAAAAAAACAGGAGCGGCGTTAAAATTAGCAGACATGGTGGTAAATACTGTTGGTCAAAAACGCCCTGAATTGGCAATGCTGATTATGGGCTGGGTCGTCGGTATTCCTGTATTTTGCGATAGCGGTTCTGTGGTATTAAATCCGATTAGAGAAGCATTACGCAAAAAAATCGCAGCTAATCCGGTCGGAACCGCTGTTGCACTGAGCGGTGGCTTATATGCTTCCCACGTTTTCATTCCACCAACACCGGGCCCAATTGCGGCTGCAGGTGCGGTAGGTTTAGGACATAATTTATTGCTTGTTATCGGCATGGGGACTGTCGTTTCCATACCGGTTCTAATCGCCAGTTATTTCTTTGCCAAACACATCAGTAAAAACCATGGTCGTCTCTGATATTGATGCCGATGCCGTTATTGTGCAAAGCTATGACGATTTAATCAAACAATACGGTAAATTGCCAAGCGGTTTCTAAGTCTGGCTCCAATCTTTATGCCAATTCTCTTTATGGCGTTAGGCTCAATTACCAAAATTATGGGTGTAGAAGGTAGCCTTGGCACTTTAATGAATTTCTTGGGTAATCCGATCATTGCGTTAGCAATCAGTGTTATTTTTCTCCGTTATTCTATTAATCAACAGTGGAAAAGGTTCTGAATTTGACAACTTAACCAATGAAACACTAAAAATTGTTGGCCCTATTTTGTTTATTACCGCGGCAGGTGGCGTATTAGGTAAAGTAATTACCGATGCCGGTTTCGTCGATTACATTAAACAAAAATGCTCACATTATTAGTACTGCGGGTATTTTTCTTCCCATTCATTATTTCCGCCGTATTAAAAACGGCACAAGGTAGCTCTACTGTTGCAATTATTACGACAGCTTCCATAATGGGAATGTTCAATGCAAGCGATTCTTTAATGTTCGCATTAGGACTAACCAGTGAAATAGCTGCCGCACTGACAGTTATGGCAATCGCTGCCGGGGGCGATGTGCGTATCGCATGCTAACGACAGCTATTATTGGGTTGTAACCAACTTCACCAAACTCACGCCACAACAAGGCTATAAAAACCCAAACTATGCTGACTTTCATTATGGGGGTAACCGGTATTTTAAGCGTTTATATCTTGTCATTAATCTTATTGTAAGGCCACTAGATTATGAAAATTGTTATCGCCCCTGATTCTTTTTAAAGAAAGTTTGACCGCACTTGAAGTTGCCGATGCCATTGAACTGGGATTCAAAAAATTCTATCCGCATGCTGATTGTGTCAGAATTCCAATGGCTGACGGCGGGGAAGGTACAGTTCAATCTTTAGTCGATGCTTTAAAAGGTAAAAGTAGTTGAGCAGAGTGTTACTGCTCCGCTTGGTAATAAAATCCAAGCCTTTTTCGGAATCTCGGGTGATAAACCAAACTGCCGTTATTGAAATGGCAGCAGCTTCCGGTTTACATTTGGTTTCTCCGGCACAACGTAATCCACTGAAAACCACCAGCTTCGGTACAGGCGAATTAATTAAAAGCAGCCTTAGATCTTGGCGTAAAAAGATTATTCTTGGTATCGGCGGTAGTGCGACTAACGATGCCGGAGCAGGGATGTTGCAAAGCTCTAGGTGCAAAATTACTTGATGCGAATAATCAGCAGGTAGGCTTAGGCGGCGAAAATCTGAGCCTAATTTCTAAAAATCGATTTATCAAAACTTGATTCGCGTTTGCAACAAGTTGAAATTTCAGTCGCCTGTGATGTTGATAATCCACTATGCGGAGAAAAAGGTGCGTCTGCCGTGTTCGGTCCACAAAAGGGGGCAACACCTGAAATAGTACAACAGCTTGATCGAGCTTTGTTTCATTTTTCAGATATTGTTCAACAGGATTTAGACTTAAATATTCGTGATCAAGCCGGTGCAGGAGCAGCTGGTAGGGCATGGGCGGCGGCTTATTGTTATTACCTAATCGTACAACTAAAGCCGGAGTGCAAATTATCATTGACGCTGTGAATCTAAACGAGCAAATAAAAAGACGCTGATTTAGTCATATGGGAGAAGGGCGAATGGATTCACAAACCGTACACGGTAAACGCCAATTGGCGTGGCCAAAGCTGCTAAGTTATTTAATAAACCTGTAATTGCAATAGTTGGTAGCTTAAAGGACGATTATGAAGTGGTATATGAACACGGCATTGATGCAGTATTTCCGATTATTCGCCAAATTAAAAAGCCTAGACGAAACTTAAAACTTGGACGGGAAAACCTAATTTCAACCGCTCAGAATATTGCTCGCCTGTATAAATTGGCAAAATAGCTTCGCAAAAGTGCGGTCAATTTTTAACCGATTTGATATTTCTAAAACAGTTAAAAATTTGACCGCACTTTTGAAATCTCACTATCTATTCATCCAACACTACCTTGCTGATATATCCTAAAATGGCGGTGATGTTGGGCATAATCAATCCCGTAGCCGACGACAAATTCATCAGGAATAACGAATCCGACCCAATCCACTGGCACTTCCACTTCGCGACGAGAAGGTTTATCCAATAAAGTGCAAATCTGTAATGAAGCCGGCTCGCGTAATTTTAAAATCTCTCTCCACTTTTTGTAGGGTATAACCCGTATCAATAATGTCTTCTACAATTAAAAACATGTTCGTTTTTAATGTCGCCATCCAAATCCTACTGATTTTTACGTCGTGATTGGTAGTCATTCCACTACCGTAGCTGGATGTGGTCATAAATTCAATTTCCAATGGCAAGTTAATCTCGCGCACCAAATCCGCTATAAACATAAACGAGCCACGCAACGGACCAACAACGATGAGTTTTATCAATTTGTTTTTGTTGATAAAATTGAGTGATTTCATAGCCCTAACTGTTGAATGCGTGCACGCACACTTTGTTCGGTGATCAAGACCTCGACGTGATGTTTTCATTTTTAATTCCTCCTTTGTTTTGAGTATATCATAACATAAAAAAAGACCGAAAGTTTCAACAGCTTCGGTCTTTCTTAATACCCCTAACGAATTTACTTTCTACTCTACCTGCTCGGAATTATCTATGTGGATTAAAAATAATCTTTACTAAGAGTATTTAATCCCATCCTTAACAGATGGCGATATATTAACCAGACTTTTAAAAACTTGTCAATAAGAATTATTCTCAATTGAATATATTTTTAATTCCCTGATATTTTTAAAGCTTCCAATAAAATAGAACCGGTTTGAATGTTTGATCGATGTTCAATATCGTCAGCAACCGCAACAATGTTACGTAACATTTCTTTCAAACTGCCCGCAATAGTAATTTCCGCTACAGGATATTGAATTTCTCCGTTCTCCACCCAGAAGCCTGATGCACCGCGAGAATAATCTCCTGTCACCATATTCACCCCTTTGTCCCATCAAATCGGTAACTCATAAGCCTGTCCCCATTTGACGTAAAAGTGTGGTTAATCCGCCCTCTGAATTCGGTTTCACCCAGCCAATTATGAATCCCGCCGGCGTGTCCCGTACTTTGCATAGCGAGTTTTTCTACCGCTATAAGATGTCAGCAAATAAGTTTGCAGAATACCTTGCTCAATAATTTCACGTGACAGCGTACGTACGCCCTCACTATCAAAAGGGGTAGATAGCCACTTTACCGATTAAGTGTGGTCGTTCGCTAATTTGGAACCAATCAGGCAGCACTTGTTTGCCTAAATGATCAAGCAAAAGCTGGTTTACGGTGACAAACTACCGCCACTGATTGCAGCGGCTAAATGTCCGATTAAACCGGTCGCCACATCATTAAGAAAAATAACCGGTGCTTGCTGCGTGGCAATTTTTGCGGTTGCAGACGAGCAACTGTTTTTCTTCGCGGCATTTTCTCCTACCCACGATGGCGTTTCCAACTCATTGAGCTTACGCGAGATCGTATATTCATAATCGTGTTCCAACTGATCACCCACACCACCGATAACCGAGCAAGACAATGAATAACGGCTAGATAAATAGCTCTGCAACATTCCATAACTGTTGCCGTACACCCTCACGCCACTACGCGCATTAAAAGATGCACCGTTACTATTTACAATGCGCGAATCATATTCGAGTGCACTTTTTCAGTCTGCAAAGCCAATTGATAGCATCATCCACATCCGTTTCGGCTGGATAATATAACTCCAATTCAGGTGCTTCAAACGCCATTAATTCTCGATCTGCCAAGCCTGCACAATCGTCCGGTGAAGTGTATTTGGCGATAGCCAGTGCGGCTTCTACGGAATTTTTATTGCTTCCGACTTAAATCAGAAGTAGAAGCATTGCCTTTTTGCTGTCCGACGTAAACAGAAATTCCTAACGCGCCATCGTTGTTAAACTCCACATTTTCCACTTCTTGCAAACGGGTAGAAACCGATAAAACCGCTGACTTTGGTTACTGCTACTTCTGCACTTGCACCCGCCTTTCGGGCAATTTCCACTGCATAACCAACCGCATCGCGCAATTCTGATTCTTGTTGACGTAAAAAGTGCGGTCTGATTTTGAGCTGTTTTTCATAACTATTCCTGTCGTTGCTAAATTTGTCGCATTTTATCTTATTTGCTAGAATGGCGCAAAACCATTCATCATAAGGAAAATAAATGAAAAACGTGGCAAGCAGCCTGAAATTGATTGGGAAGATGAAAACCAAGAAGAAATTATTTGGGTTAGTAAAAGCGAAATTAAACGGGACGCGGAACAATTAAAAAACTAGGGGCAAAATTGGTCGAGCTGACTCAAACCAATCTGGATCCCATTAGACGAAACCTTATTGGATGCCGATCGAGTTAGCACAACGCTTGCAAAAGGAAGCCAAACGTCGCCAATTGCAATATATTGGTAAATTATTACGCAATATTGATGTGGAACCGATTCAAGAAGCCCTAGACAAGCTGGAAAACAAACATAATCAACAACAAGTGATATTGCATAAACTGGAATTATTACGCGACGAACTCATCGCTAAAGGAGATGACGCACTGGCGGATTTACTCAATTCATATCCTCAAGCGGATCGGCAACATTTACGCAATTTAATTCGTAGCGCACAAAAAGAAAAAGGAGCAAAATAAACCGCCGAAAGCTTATCGTGAGATTTTTCAATATCTAAAAAGAATTAATGTTGAACGAATAATATCAAGACATGCTCTCAACTTGCTCATGGCATAGAGTTTATAAACTGTACTTAAAGCCAAAAGCGTTGAAAAATTTCAGGGAAGGTGACGGATGAGGGATGTTTTTCCCATCACATCTTCATTTTCCCAAGCTGATAATAAAACCTCAGGCGTAAACTGCTCTCTTGCTAGTTCTGCTATAGGTAAATAACTGATATGCCAAGGCTCGCAACCGATTTGTTTATTACCCGTAAGATTTTACAAAAGGTAAAATAAAATCAAAACGGCATAAATTTTCTTGTAGCCATTGGCTAAGCTCATAAAAATACCCGCCTCGCGTATATTCCCAAGGTTCCAGTTGCAGGGATTGCCCTGTGGTAATAAACCGGGATCAAAAATATCCACCCTCAGTTCCCTCAGTGATGGCGACTTGCTCCGGCATTGCCGACCAACGCAAAATCGCCTGAGCTTTTTCCCCAATCGGAAAGTGCGGTTAGATTTAACGCCATTCCTTGATCATCATGCACCTTACGCTCACCGATAAATTTTGCATTCCAAATTAATTGCTGGCGCTGAAAATCACGAAAAACTGCTGGCGGGTTGCAAATCAAAAGAATTTTTCGACCGCACTTTTTGCAACGCTCGAAAATGCTTTCAAAGCATCGGCTTGTAAAAATGGTTCATGGAAAAACGGACAAGGCAAAGGTTGCAAATGATCACGACATTTTCCTGTCAGCATTTCGGAGCTGAATTTCATCATTACAAAATCTATAGTTGGCTTAATTGATAAGTTAAATTTTCTTCGTATTTCTTTTCTGACTTCGGAATAAGCGTTATACATATAAGGTGGCAATTCTGCCTGTTGTTTTTTCCAAGGTAAAAAATTTATATGAAAAACGGCAATGTTGGTTATAATTTTTGATACCACATCATCTCGTTTTCCATCAGTTCCGCATCACCCGACCAAACCGCTAAACCTAATATTTGATTTTTGAATAAAATCATCAAGATCATCAAATAAAGTATGTGCATAAGACGATACCATTAAGATGTCCTCCCAAGCTTCCTGCTCGGAAATATATTCCGCCATATAAGCGGTACGTGCCAATTTAATTGCACGCCAGATCTCAAATCCCCCAAATTAATTTATCAACACCATCTTTTTTTGAATTAAATAACTATCAATTTTATCTTTTGAAACTCCACTTAATCGGCTGAGCTCATGAACACCTTTGAGGTTGAAAAACATATTTTGTTAGAAAACGTTCTATTTGATTATTTTCATCAAATAACTCACTAATACGTTGTTTATAATGTTCTTTTTCTTATTCCCCAGTCCTTATAAATCTCTTTTCTTATTTCATTTGGATCGGAGAACGAAAAATTAAAGAAATTAACTCCTTTTTACTTTATTTTCGATTGAGAGTGTTCTAATGTTTCATTCCAACAACCCGATGAATAATCGCTATAAACCATTAACTGCAAGGCCTGCGCTTTTTCCTGAGGTAATTCCTGAGTATTGGAAAGACGATAATATTTCCGTTGATTACTTCGATCCCGATTTCCTACCCAATAAAAATAATTAGTGCAGTTAGGAATGATAAGCCGATTACTGCCAAGGACATAATAAATAAAAAAATGGAATATCATCGAATATAAAAGAAAACTATGCTTCCTATTATGCCTAAAATAAATAAGAAATTTAACGCACCAAACATCTCCCGTTCAATTTTAGTTGCATTTTGCCAGCATTCGTGAAATGGTTTTTGACATCTGAAAAATTAAATCCGACAGGATAAATTTGACTTGCCGGATCATTCTGTAACTTCTTACGCATATAAATTAATCTTAAATCCGTTAATTCAATAAATTGTTCAACATCTGTTGATAAATCTTTCCTAAATTACTTAAATCACGAATACTCACACATTCGTTTACTTTTATGAATAGTACCATTAAGCGGACCAAGCTCCACCACTTCCGCCCCCATCAGCGCAATAAAACGTCCATCCGAAGTGCCACCGCCGGTTTCCAATACAGGCGTAATATTCACAATTTGTCGCACGGCATCAACCACCGAATTCACTAATTTTCCCGGTTTGGTCAAAAAGGCTTACCTGACAAATTCCAATTAATTCGATATTTCAAATTATGTTTTTGTAGCATCTCTGCCACTTTTTGTCGAATTATTTCATCTGTCACTTCAGTGCAATAACGCAAGTTAAACTGCACGTAAAGCTCCCCGGGAATCACATTGTTACTACCGGTTCCTGCTCGAATATTGGCAATTTGCAAACTTGTAGGGGGAAAAAATTCATTACCGTTATCCCATTGATAGGTCGTCAATTCCGTTAAAAAGGCTAATGCTTTTATGTATGGGATTTTTCAGCCCAAGTGGGGATAAGCGACATGCCCTTGAATACCTTCGATATATAAATCACCGGTTATCGAACCGCGCCGCCCGTTTTTCAAAACATCACCCAAAGTGGCCGCACTTGAAGGCTCACCAACTAAACAATAGTCAATTTTCTCACCGCGAGCCATTAATGTTTCCACTACCCGCACAGTGCCGTCTTTTGCGGCGGCTTCTTCATCAGAAGTGATTAACAATGCAATGGTTCCGGCATGATTAGGATTCATTTTTACATATTCTTCCGCCGCAACCACCATTGCCGCCAGCGACCCTTTCATATCCGCCGCTCCACGTCCGTATAGCATATCTCCTGCAACTTCCGCCGCAAATGGCGGATACGTCCACTGAGTTTCATCACCCTGCCGGTACAACATCCGTATGCCCTGCAAAACGCTACTACAGGTTCCGTTGAACCATGCTTTGCCCACAAATTTAATGTTTCGTTAAACGGCATCCACTCAATACTAAACCCTAATTTTTGTAAACGCTCCGCAATCACTTGCTGGCAACCTAGATCTTCAGGGCTGACAGAAGGACGACGAATTAAATCACAAGCTAAATTAATAATACTCTCTTTCATAAAGGGTAATGCCGATTTTTGAGAACAATATTTTGAAGAATAAAGTGCGGTATAATTTATCAGAAATTTGTTAGAATTTGAATATTAAGGGGAAATTTATGCCTTTCGTTCCCAATTAGCAATCTCAAGCTTACATCTTAATAGACCAAATAAAAAGCGTGCATTTTAAATACACGCCTTTAAGACCACTAAATAGGAGGAAAAATTTATGAATGATTAAAAATCAACGAACTTTTGTTATCTCAAAATCTGTTGGTTCTAATAATCGATGGTAAATAAAAATTATTCTGTCTCATTTGCTCTTGCAGTTTTAGTCTGCGTCTTTCACGAAGTTTTTCACCAGTGCCGTTATCGCCAATATACACAACAAAAGCAACACCGACAGCCAAAGCATAGGGCGCAACAAGTCGCAGTTCTATAATTAATTCTTCCATTGTATTGTCCTTAGAATGTCGAATAGCAATTAAGTTTTACGTCAACTAAAACACATTCGTTTTCAAACCAACTTCAAACGCCACTGCGTTTCATAAAACTTAAACGCATTAATACACTAATGCGCAACAGGCTAACATTAAGCTCTGCGGGCAGTATTACAATTTTTACGCAAGCAGACAACGGTTATTACATAATTTTACACTTCTTTAACTTTCTTTGCGTAACGGAAGTTGCTAAAACAAAACTGTGGCTGTTTTTCGGAAAGTAATAGTCAATTGCGATGATAATCATCAAAATCGGGAAGGATTAGCTAAATGCCTGTTCATATAGCTTGTCATTAAATCCAATCAGCGCAATGTCATCCTGTAAAATAATCGGACGCTTAATCAATGTCGGATGCGCCATTAACACAGAAAGTGCGGTCGGTTTTTCCAGCGTTTTTCACTTGTTCATCAAGATTACGCCATGTTGTGCTACGACGGTTTTAATAAATTATCCCAACCAAATTGTTGCTCCGCCTTTACTAAAAATCCTCACTCAAGCCATCAGAGCGATAATCATGCAATTGATGTTCAATTCCGTGTTCTGCCAACCACTTCAACGCTTTTTACCGTATCGCAATTTTTAATTCCATAGACTGTAATCATTTACTTTTCCTTATATTTTTACATTTGGGTAATTTCCCAATTATCTTTATTAGCCTCTTGAGTTCTCTGTAAATCAATATTGTCCGTTATAAAAATTCCTTATGTGTTAATTTATGTTTTGTCTTTATTCTTATTAACGCCTCTCCAGGATAACAAACAATAACACCTTTTTAGATGCCAAAATATCTTTGTTAATCTCATAGAACTCATTATCATAATAAATATAAGAACCCAGTAAATCAGCGGACAACAATTGCCAAGGATTAAAAATTATTTAATAATAAACTCTCCTCTAATTTTAGCTCTTGAGATTTTTAGCCTCATTAAATATCGCCATCAAATACATAATATGAGATAAATTGGTATCGGATAAATCTGCTCGATAAAGGTTATGCAAAAGCTAAAATCTGCATTCATTAAATTAATATTAGACAATCTAATGCATTGTAAATTAGCTCCCAAAAAATTTAGTTTTTCCTCATTAGCTGCATTTCTAAAATTATCTTGTAGGCTCTCCAAATCAATGCCACTTAAATTAAAAATTCATTCCTGCTAAACAAATATATGGGAATAACTCATAATGTTTTTAGAAAATGTTTTGCCCCATCAGCTAACATAACCTGAGTAAGTGCCATTCCTAATGGGCTTTGAGCCTTTTGCCATAATCGTTGAACTACGGGAAATAGATCATGCTCATTATTTTCTTGTATCGCCAAAGGAGTTAATTTGGAAACTTCTTCATTTTGCATGGAAGCCCATGCCGTTTTTAATAAATTAAATGCAGGCTTTTCAAAATCTCTCCCATGCTCTCCCCGATAAAACGGCAATAAATTATATATAGCGGCTATTTGCAATCCAACCGCGCCATCACGTTTGCTATAAGTTAGATTAGAAACCTTTTTTTCTGGTGGATGAGAAAAATTCTCTTATTTCTTCAATAATTTTCCCATCTTCATGCTTTGTTTTAAGAGTTACCTTATCTTCTACTAAATGTACACCGCTAACCCATTCTGCTAGTTTGTGGAACTCTTTTAAATTAGTATCTTTCCTAGCATTTTTCAATTTGTTGTGAAACATTCTGATCTCTAAACCGCCAAATTACAAACAGAACAGGAGAGGAAATAAATACGGTTACCCATGCCCATATTCCATTGACACCTTCAATATTTTTCAGGAAGCAAGAATACCATTAAAGGAATCAATATAATGGCAAAACAGAGAGAAACAACTCCCATAATTACAACCTGCTTTTTCATTAGGTTTAGCAAATAAGTTATTTCCTAATTCCCAAAAACTTTTTCTCGTAATTTTTATAAATATTTTTAACATTCATTCTTAACTCTCAAAAAACAGTGCGATTTCTCTCAAAAATCGCACCGCACTTTTCATCAGTTTCTCAACAAGTACGCTCTTAATGTAGCGAAGTCGTTTTCCATTTCATCGGATAACAGCGGCAGCTTGTTGTGCTTATCTCAAAGCTTCGGGCAACGGTAATTCGATATTAAGAATGCGTTCAACACTTTTCTTTAAATTTGGCGGGGTGAGCGGTACACAGGAATAAGCCTGTTTCACCTGCCTGTAGCTCATCTTTTTAACACTTGATAAGCAATTGCACCATGCGGCTCACATAAATAACCTTTGGCATATTGGGCTTTTAATGCTGCTTCAGTTTCTGTGTCGTTTAAACCGGCTGAAGCTAGATCTTTTAAATTCCAAGCATTGCGTTTGAAAAGCTCCTCCACTCGCGGCAGTTATTTGGACGACTGACATCCCATAGCATTCGACAATGTGGCAACGGTAGCATTCGGTTCCCATTTGCCAGAGCGCAGATAACGAGGCACAGTGTCGTTGGCATTTGTGGAAGCAATAAAGCGCTTAATCGGCAAACCTAATGTTTTTGCAATCAATCCCGCTGTAAGATTACCAAAATTACCACTTGGTACAGACACAACTAAATTCTCACGTTCCGCTTGCGGCAATTGTGCAGCAGCCTCAAAATAGTAACAGACCTGTGCTAACAGACGGCTAATATTGATAGAGTTAGCCGAATTTAAGCCGATAGCGGTACGTAACTCTTCATCATCAAAGGCTTGTTTAACCAACGCTTGGCACGCGTCAAAAATCAGCATTTATTGCTACGGTGCGGATATTACCGCCCTAATGTACAGAATAACTTTTCCTGTAGCGGGCTGATTTTGCCTTTCGGATATAAAATTACTACCTCAATATTCTCTAAACCGATAGAATGCGTGTGCCACTGCTGCACCGGTATCGCCGGAAGTGGCGGTCAAGATAGTGATTTTGCCATCGCCACGTACCGTCGCCAAAGCTTGTGCCATAAAAACGTCCGCCGAAATCTTTAAATGCCAATGTCGGACCGTGGAACAGTTCCAGCGCATATACACCATCTTCCACTTTGACTACAGGAGCTGGAAAAAGTGAAAGCATTACTAACCATTTGATGCAATTTTTCCTGAGGAATTTCTTCACCGATAAGTGCACTTAAGATTTTTGACTACGTTCCACTAAAAGGCAATGCCAGTAATTCATGGATATTATCCAAGTGCGGTATATTTTCCGGGAAAAAAATAACCCTTGGTCTTTTGCCTAACCCTTGGCGCACCGCTTGGGCAAAATTAACTTGTTCTTCGGGGTGTTTGATGTTGTATAAGTTCATTCTTTCTTTAATTCCAAATTTATTGACAGTTTATAAAACGCCGTAAAAAAACGACCGCACTTTTTAGCCCAATTGTCTTGCGCCTTGATTATCCACCTGGCAAATATGTACGAAACCCTTCGTTATTTTGCAAGTAATGATTTTCAAATAAGTGGAAAGTTTGGTTGCGGTTTGTAAATCCGGCGCGATAGAAAAATATGGTTGGCCCTGAACCGGAAATACCGCTTGCTAACGCACCAAGATCACGAGCAGCCTGTTTCACTTCGGCAAAATTCGGTAATAATGCTTCACGGTAAGGCTCGGCTATCACATCTTTCATCATTAATGCTGCCAGTACATCCTGCCCTGTATGACAGGCGTGTACAAAACCTCAAGATGGCGACCGTGCGAAATGACATCTTGTCTGGTATAAGTTTTTGGCAAAATTGTACGCGCTTCCGCAGTGGAAACTTCAATGCCGGGATACGCCAAAACCCAATACCACTCATCAAAAAACGGTAGCTTCTGACAAATATTACCGAGAGACTGCACCATTAGCTGCACGCCACCCAAATAACAAGGAGCAACATTATCGTAATGAATTGAGCCGGAGATACGCCCTTCCAGTTCTCCCATCATTTCCAGTAATTCCATTTTAGAAAATGGTTCGTCGTGAAATGTATTTAATGCTACCAAAGCTGCCACGATAGAACAGGCGCTAGAACCCAATCCAGAACCAATCGGCATATTTTTTCCAAAGTTAAACGTAACGATTTGACTTTAACATTGCGTAACTTTAATCGCTCACTAAACAATACGTGAGGCTTGATATACAATGTTTTTCTGCGGCTCTTTTGGTAATTTGCGTACGAAATAACCAACGCTTTCCAATTCAAAACCGTTGGCGATTTCTTCAATTTGCACCACATCACCAAGCAACGATCCGTCGATCGGCGATATCGCCGCACCCAAGGTATCGAAACCAACACTGATATTAGCACTGGAAGCCGGCGCATAAATTCTTAACATAAGTGTCGCTCCGTTTAGTGTTGTAAAGTTCTTAAAATATCAGCAAAAATCCCGCTGCTGTCACGGCATTGCCCGCACCGTAACCGCGTAATAATAACGGAATCGGTTGATAATAACGGGTGTAGAACGCCAGCGCATTTTCGCCGTTTTTCACTTTATATAGCGGATCATCGCCGTCGACTTCCATAATTGACACTTTACATTTTGCCGTTTTCAATCTGTCCCACATAGCGTAACACTTTTGCCTTGCGCCTGTGCTTTTTCTATACGGGCTTTGAATTCATCATCCAATTGCGGCAATATGGCCATAAACTCAGCGGTTGGCTTACCTTCAGCAAAGCCTTGTGGCAAGACGCCTTCCACTTCCACGTCGCTTAATTCGAGTTGCAAACCCGTTTCACGAGCAAGAATCAATAGTTTTTCTCGCCACATCCTGACCGGATAAATCATCACGCGGATCCGGTTCGGTAAAGCCTTTTTCACGTGCAAGTGCGGTCGCTTCCGACAGAGTTTTGCCTTCTTCCAACAAACCGAAAAATATAAGATAACGAGCCGGATAATATCCCGTTAAAAGCGCAACACTTCATCGCCTGCGGCAAGTAAATTTTGTAGATTTTCAATTACCGGTAAACCTGCTCCCACGTTGGTGTCGTATAAAAACTTACGCTGATTGCAACGCGCATTTTCACGTAACAGATTGTAATAGGAAATTTCGCGCGTGTTGGCTTTTTATTCGGTGTTACTACATGGAAACCTTCGTTTAACGCACGAGCATACAAACTCGGCACGCTATCGGAGGAAGTGCAATCCACAAATACCGGGTTCACTACATGATGCAACTTAATAAATGACAATAAAACATCAAAATCGGAAGGTTGAGTGGCATTCTCTAAATCTGTCTGCCAATTATCCAAACTCAAACCACCTTCGTTTTAATAGCATTTTATTAGAATTTGCCAACGCGCAGACACGAATTTCAATGTCTTTTTGGCTAAATACTCCTTTTTGGTTTTTAATTTGTTTGATAAGTTCACCACCAACACCGCCGACGCCGACCAAAAACATATCCACCACTTTTTATTATTAAACAATGCCTGATGGGTAGATTTTACCGCCTCAATTGCTTTTTATTTTTGCGCTACCACCGCCGAAATCGAACGTTCTGAAGAACCCTGTGCAATAGCGACGATGCTGATGTTTGCTTTGAGCCAATGCAGAGAAGAAACGTGCGGCAATACCTTTTCGCCTGCTTCATTCCGTCACCTACTACGGAAATAATCGACAAATCTTCAATCACTTCTACGGAATCCAAATCCTTACCTTGCAATTCGCTTGCAAATTCGTTATCTAACGCTGCTTTTTGCCACTGCAACCAGCTTACTTGGTACACAAAAACTAATGCTGTATTCCGAAGAAGACTGGGTAATTAAAATTACCGACACGCCCGCCTTTGACATGCAAGAGAACACGCGTGCCGCCATGCCGACCATACCTTGCATACCCGGGCCGGAGACATTGAACATTGCTACATTATCTAAATTGGTGATACCTTTAACCTGTAGCCCTCGTCAGTTTTTCGTTACTATTGATCACTGAACCCGGCGCAGTAGGATTAGCAGTATTTTTAATCAGGCAAGGAATATTGGTTTTGTACCAACGGTCCAATAGTGCGCGGGTGAATCACTTTAGCTCGAAGTAAGAAAGCTCCATTGCTTCGCGATAGGATAAGCTCGGTAACAAACGGGCGTCAGGCACTAAGCGTGGATCACAGGTAAACACGCCGTCCACATCCGTCCAAATTTCACAGGCGCTTGCGCCTAAACAAAGCCGCTAAACAGGCCGCAGAATAATCAGAACCGTTACGTCCAAGCAGAACCAACTCGCCTTTTTCATTACCGGTCATGAAACCTGCCATCAATACCACATTTTTCTTCGGAATTGAGCCGGCAGCCATTCGTTTTGGTGGATTCTTCAATATCCACACTACTTTCCAAGTAAGAACCGTACGCCACTAATTTCTGTACCGGATCAATCAAGGTCACTTCATAACCGCAAGCCTCAAACCAAGCTTTCATCATCGCGATGGATAACTTTTCTCCACGACAATCAATTGTGGCTTTTGACCGCATCTTCAAGCTTGCCCGCCTGACGGATTGCCTGCAACGATTCGGCAATTTGTGCAAATTCCGCATCAATTAACGCTTTGGTTCCCACCAAGTCAAATTTGTTATTTTTCGTGTAGTCCGTTAATAATGTTGTAGAAAATTTCAAGCGCTTCATTAAAGTGGGTGTCGGTCGGTTGGTTAAGAGCGGCTTTTTCAGAAAGGGCAACAAAGGTGATTGGTAATCTTAGCCGGTGCAGATAAAACAGCAGCAGCCTGTTCTTCCAAATGAGCTTGCTCGATAAGCTGAGCCGCCTGTAAAAACCGTTCCGGATTAGCTAGTGAAGTGCCGCCAAATTTGAGTACGCGCATAGAATTTTCCTTCTTAATAATATTGTAAATGTTTGAGACTTAATAACCCGTTAAAAACACCGATAAAAACCCGCATTATAATAAAATGCGGGTTTCATGATTTTTCGTTACGCACTAACCCGCGCCATTTATAATAATGGTGGTGGTCGTCATAATAATCACCAGTTAAAGTGCGGTTCATTTTCATGGTATTTTTCCGTAAAATTTGATGTGTTAGAAATACCTAAATTTCATAATATTGTCAAACGGAAATTGATAAAAAATTCAATATAAACTCAAAATTATCGTTTAGTTTTGAATTTATAACTCATCTTCAAAAAAGCCGTTTATCTTTTTGTCAATTTTCTGATTGTCGGCTAAAATGTGCCTTTTGAAAAACAAACGAAAAACCGACCGCACTTTATGAACCCAAATTATTTTGACCTAGACATTCCTACTCAACCCAACGACCATAAAATCCTTGCCAATGTCATCGCAGGTGCCGATGGTTTTTGCCGTTGCCGAGTACGGCGAAGCACCGAGGACTGACCGTATTAGTAACGGCGGATAGCAAAAAGTGCGGTGCGTTTGGAACGGATTTTGCGAGAGCGTTATCATGCTGACGTGCGCACATTTCCCGATTGGGAAACATTACCTTACGATGCGTTTTCGCCCCATCAGGAAATCATTTCCGCTCGTTTGAGTGCGTTGTTTTATCTGCAAAATGCCAAACAGGGAATTTTTATCTTACCCATTAACACATTAATGCAACGGGTATGCCCTCCACAGTTTCTGCAACATAACGTATTACTGATTAAAAAAGGCGATCAGTTGGTAACCGACAAATTGCGTCTGCAGTTGGAAAATGCCGGTTATCGTGCAGTAGAACAGGTGTTGGAACACGGCGAATTTGCAGTACGCGGCTCGCTTTTTGGATCTTTTTCCCAATGGGAAGTGCGGTGCCTTTTCGGTTAGATTTTTTGATGACGAAATTGACTCGATCCGCACTTTCGATGTGGATAACCAACGCACACTGGAAGCGATAGAATGCATTAATTTGTTGCCTGCACATGAATTTCCGGCAGATGATAAAGGCATTGAATTTTTCCGTTCTCGATTTCGCGAAACCTTCGGCGAAATTCGTCGCGATCCCGAACATATTTATCAGCAGGGTCAGCAAAGGCACATTGATTTCAGGTATTGAATATTGGCAACCGCTGTTTTTTTGAACAAATGGCAACCCTCTTCGATTATCTGCCCGACCATACATTGTTTATTGATAATGAACAGAATCAAACGCAAGCAGAGCGCTTCTATCAGGATATTCAACAGCGTTTTGAAAGTCGTCGGGTTGATCCGATGCGCCCATTGCTACCGCCCGAACAATTATGGTTACGCATTGATGAAATTAACCGTCATTTTAAAAAAATTACCCGAGAATCACCTTAAAAAAGTGAAAAAGTGCGGTCATCTTTACGGCAGAAAAATTTTGCCTATTAGCGCCTTACCGGAATTACAAATTCAATCACAACAAAAAGAACCGTTACAAAATTTTACAACGATTTATTACACAATTCAAAAGGGCATATCATCTTTTTCCGTAGAAAGCGAAGGGCGACGGGAAAACGCTGCTTGATTTGCTTGCACCGATTAAGCTAAAACCAAAACAAATCAAAAGTTTAAGCGATGCAGAAAAGCAAACTTACAGCCTGCAAATCAGCGCTCTGGATAACGGCTTCATTATTGAGCGAAAACAAAGATGAGCCTATTGCGATTATTTGTGAAACCGAGCTACTCGGCGAGCGGGTGCAACAGCGTAGTCGCGATAAACGTAAAACGGTTAATCCCGATACACTGATTCGCAATTTAGCCGAGCTAAAAACCCGGTCAGGCAGTGGTACACCTGGATCACGGCGTAGGACGTTACGGGCGGTTTAGTCACCCTGCGAGAACGGTGGAATTAAAGCGGAGTATCTGCTACTGACCTACGCCAACGATGCTAAATTATATGTACCGGTGGCAAAACCTGCATTTGATTAGCCGTTATGTAGGGTGGTGCCGATGAAGGTGCGCCGCTGCACAAATTGGGCAGTGATGCGTGGTCTAAAAGCGCGCCGTAAAGCGGCGGAGAAAAATCCGTGATGTGGCGGCAGAATTGCTGGATGTATATGCCCAACGCGAAGCACAAAAAGGTTTTGCATTTAAATATGATCGCGACGAATTTCGTCAGTTTGCCGCCACGTTCCCATTTGAAGAAACCATTGATCAGGAAATCGCAATCAATGCGGTAATTTCCGATATGTGTCAACCGAAAAGCGATGGATCGGCTGGTGTGCGGTGATGTGGGTTTCGGCAAAACCGAAGTAGCGATGCGAGCCGCTTTTTAGCAGTGATGAATCAAAAAACAGGTAGCTGTGTTGGTTCCTACTACGCTATTGGCACAGCAACATTATGAAAACTTTAAGGATCGCTTCGCTAATTTGCCGGTGAATGTAGAAATGGTGTCACGCTTCAGAACACCAAAAGAGCAAAAACGAATTTTAGACGATCTAGAGCAAGGCAAAGTAGACATTTTGATCGGCACGCATAAACTGATTCAGTCGGATGTTAAATTCAATGATCTCGGTTTGCTGATTATTGACGAAGAACACCGTTTCGGCGTGCGTCAAAAAGAAAAAAATCAAACAACTACGCGCAAACATTGATATTCTAACCCTAACCGCCACACCGATTCCGCGCACACTGAACATGGCAATGAACGGCATTCGCGATCTATCCATCATCTCTACACCGCCGGCACGCCGCCCTGACAATCAAAAAACATTTGTCAAGCAAGCGGATGATCTGACAGTGCGTGAAGCGATTCTGCGCGAAATTCTACGTGGCGGACAGGGTATATTATCTACATAACGATGTAGCAAGCATTGAAAAATACGGCCCTGAAAAAGCTGACCGCACTTGTACTGAAGCACGCATTATCGTCGGACACGGACAAATGCGCGAACGGGGAGTTGGAACGCGTGATGTCAGATTTTTATCATCAGCGTTATAATGTGCTGGTGTGTTCCACCATTATCGAAACCGGTATCGACGTGCCGACCGCTAATACCATTATTATCGAGCGCGCCGACAATTTCGGGTTGGCGCAATTACATCAGTTGCGCGGACGGGTGGGTCGTTCCCATCATCAGGGCTTATGCCTATCTCCTCACTCCACCGCCAAAACTAATGACTAAAGATGCGGTAAAACGTTTGGAAGCATTGGAAAGCTTAGATAACCTCGGTGCAGGCTTTATTCTTGCTACGCATGATTTGGAAATTAGGGGGCGGGTGAACTGCTTGGTTCAGAACAAAAGCGGACAAATCGAAAGTATCGGCTTCTCGCTGTATATGGAACTATTGGAAAGCGCAGTCAATGCACTCAAAGAAGGACGTGAACCGTCATTAGAAGAATTGACGCAACAACAAGTAGAAATTGATTTACGTGTGCCTGCCCTATTGCCGGAAGACTATCTCGGTGATGTTAACATGCGTCTGTCATTCTACAAACGCATCGCCGGTGCAGAAAATAAAAACGCACTGGACGAACTGAAAGTGGAACTTATCGATCGCTTCGGCCCATTGCCCGAGGCCACTAAAAACCTGCTACAAATCGCCGAACTGCGCCTGTTGGCAAAAGCATTGAAAGATCATCAAGATCGATGGTACATTGCACGGTGGATTTATCGAGTTCGGCCCGAACACTGATTTGGATCCGATGAAGTTCCTTAATTTAATCAAACAGCAACCCGCCGTGTTTAAATTCGACGGACCAACTAAATTCCGATTTAACCGTTCCTTAGAACAACACAAAGTGCGGTTAGAATTTGTGACGGATTTGGTAAAAATTTATTAGACTGACCTCTAGCCAATTAATTATATTTTTCAGCTATAAGGAGTATCACTATGAAAGGTCAATGCTTATGCGGAGCGGTTTCCATCTCCGTACCACAACATGAAAACGTTCACGCCTGCCATTGCAATATGTGTCAGCGTTGGAACGGCGGTCCTTTATTTGCTTTTTCACTGCGAGGAAAATAGAGGTTGAAGGTAATGAACATATTACCCATTATCAATCTTCCGAATGGGCTGAGCGGGCATTTTGCAAGCACTGCGGATCTCACCTTTTATTATCATTTGCTTGGAACACAAAGTTATGAAGTTTCTAGCGGCCTATTCTCTGCGCAAACCGATTTCACATTGGAAGATGAAATCTTTATTGACAAAAAAACCATCGTTTTACGAATTGAAAAATAATGTACCGAAACTCACGGAAAAAGAAGTGCTGGAGAAATTCGGTTTCTAGTGGTTGGCTACAAGTTCTAAAAACACTCGAAAAAACGACCGCACTTTTTATAATAAAAAAATCACTTTTTCTTCCGTTGAGTTGCGCGAACGTAAGAATGATTTTTAGAAAAATGACGCCAAATAAGCTCGTAGCTAACATCAGGCTTGTTTTTTTCATTAAAAAAATCATCTTGGAAAGAGGAGGGAACAAAGCCTGAAGTGCATTTCTGTGCTGCCTTCCTTTTTATACAAGTAAAAGAAAGTAAGCACCATTGGAGAAAGCGATTCTAAAAATATCTGAAAGGAGACACTAATGTATTTCGATCAAATTAAAGCTGAACTCACTGAAGCGGCAGATGTATTAAACAAATTTTTATCTGATGACAACAACATTAAATTGATTCAACAAGCGGCGTTATTGATTTCCGACAGTTTCAAACAAGGTGGGAAAGTGTTGTCTTGCGGAAACGGAGGTTCCCACTGCGATGCCATGCATTTTGCAGAAGAACTAACCGGTCGTTATCGTGAAAATCGCCCGGGTTACCCGGCAATTGCGATTTCCGACGTCAGCCATTTAAGCTGTGTAAGTAACGATTTCGGTTACGAGTATGTCTTTTCTCGTTATGTAGAAGCTGTGGGACAAAAAAAGGTGATGTATTATTTGGATTATCCACCTCCGGTAATTCTAAAAACGTTTTTAAATGCTATCGAAGCGGCAAAAGCGAAAAGGCATGAAAGTGATTGCCATGACCGGTAAAGACGGCGGCAAAATGGCCGGGCTTGCCGATGTGGAAATCCGTGTACCGCACTTCCGTTATGCCGACCGTATTCAGGAAATTCATATTAAAGTCATCCATATTTTGATGATGTTAATTGAATTTGAAATGGTCAAAAGCGCATAAAAAAATGAAAAACAAACCGCACTTTTCAGTGCGGTTTAATATTATTTGAGATGAGTCAATTATGATTAAAAAAACTATCCGATTAAGACAAATATTTTGCTTTTAACTCTTTCGCTACGGCAAGTTGCTTGTCGCTTGCTGCGGCTGTCATTGGTTCACGGCAGTAACCTGCGTCCACACCATCCAGTTTCAATAATTCTTTAATAGTGAGGTATAACCCGTTCGCTAAAAATGCCTTCAATTAAATCATTGGTAACATGTTGAATTTCTAATGCTTCTTGTAATTTCCCTGCTTTAGTCAACTCAAAAATTTGACGAGCACGAACACCATTCACATTAAAAGTTGAACCAATAGCACCATCTACACCCTAATGAAGCAGCCGGTAACATCATTTCGTCAAAAACCTGCCCAAATGAGGTGGTTAGGATAAGCTTTTTTCAAGCGCTCCAACAGATAGAAATCACCGGCAGTGAATTTCACACCTAACACTTTCGGATTTTTATATAGTTCACCGAACTGCTCCACACCAATATTCACGCCGGTTAAGAACGGAATGGAATAAACAATCATATTATTGCCGGTTTCTGCAATAATAGTTTCATAGTAGTGTTTAATTTCAGGGAAGCTAAACTTGTAATAAAACGGTGTCACCGCTGAAAGGCTATCATAACCCAATTCTGTAGCGTATTTACCAAGCTCTACTGCTTCGTGCAGATTAACGCTACCTACTTGTGCAATTAATGCTACCTGATCTTTAGCTTCATCTTTGGCAATACGGAAAATTTCTTTTTCTCCGCAGTAGACAACATAAAGTTTTTCACCGGTAGAACCACCCACATACAAACCATCTACTTTCATTTTATCAATATTGTAGCGGATGATTTGGCGTAAGCCTTTTTTTCATTGATTGAACCGTCTTTATTAAAAAGACACCAGTAATGCACTAAAAATACCTTTTAAGTTTTTCATTGTTTCTCCTAATTGAGTAAGTTTATTTGATACGTTGTTCTAAAAATGACATTAAGGGTTTTTGTTTTAGTTTTTGTTGCTTTTTCTTCTTCCGCTTGCACAATTAAGGCATAAATCAGATCCAGTACAAATAACTGCGCTATTTTTGTGCCGATAGAGTCTCCCTGCATCTGTCCTTGACGATGGCGTTAATCAGTACCAAATCTGCAACTCTTGTAATTGGCGAGCGCAAATTATGGGTTAAAGCAATGGTTGTCGCTCCTGCTTTTATAGAGCAATGCCAAGCGCATGAGTGGTTTCTTGCGAATAGCCGGAATGGCTAATTCCCATTACCACATCACCTTTCTGCATTAATGAAGCCTGCATATACATAAAAATGGTTATTGGTTGCTGCATCCATTTGTAAGCCCTATGCGCATGAACTTATTTTTGGCATCTTCCGCCGTAATACCGGAAGAACCTACACCGAACAGGAAAAATTCGTTTGGCTTGTCTAAATGCCTTGACGACTTTTTTTCCAATTCTTTGAAATCTAATAAGTTCATTGTTTCAGTTATCACATTATTGATAACTGCCTGTAATTTTAAAGCGATATTTTTGTGCGCTGTCTTCTACGGTAACATCAGTGTCCAATAGGGTTGTTTCACTTTTTATCTTGTGTAGCAAGCTCAATGGCCAAATCCATTTTTAAAATCGGTAAAAACCTTTGAACCCTAAAGTCCGACAGAATCGGATAAAAAGTTGCCTCCCCACATCAAGATCAACGGCAATAGCAGACAAGGAAGCTTGATTTAACAACTGAGGATTGCTCAAAAATTGTTTTTAGCAATCTTTTTCAGTTTTGGTTAAACTATCGTAAAGCGAATCAATAGTATCCAAGATTTTCCCATTTGCAGGCATAAGCCACCTCTCTAAATTAAATCAACCGGTACTTTCACGACTAATTTTTTTCAAATTCACCGATTGATTATCCACATTACAACCCAGCTTATGCGGTTCATAAGGTAAAAAGACAACAAACATCTTCGGGCGTAGTGAAAGCGTGCTTTTTACATTCAATTTCAGGGGTTAAGCGGTAATCATCCTCTTCGTTATACTCGGTATAAAGAGACAGAGTCGGATAAGTCACGCTGTATTCGATATTCTCTTTGCCTGAAATCAATACCTGCACATCAATATATTTATGATGCAACTCAGCCTGTTTGCTGTCAGCAGGCGCGGTATCAAACGACATAACGTTCATATAAACCTGCTCGGTGATATCGTGACGACCAAGTTCCAACCCTTCTAAATCCAAAAGTATTCAAATATTCGCACACATCTGCAATCGCTTTTTGGCAAATCACGCTTAAAGTCCGCTCGGGTTAAATCTCCAATAATCATTTCAACTCCTTATAAAGTAATACCTTTCTTTTAAACAATCGGCCACCCACCAAGCTGCACCGATTAAAACCGGCATCCTGACCCGAACGGGCGGACTCCACATCACAATGATAAAACGGCGGCATTTCTGCCAAATATTCACGTACTAAGGGGAGATAACCTTGTGCCAAAACCGACACTCCTCCCAGCACGACTTTTTGTACATCTAAACCGATACGTATATCAGCGATTAAATTAGCAATCGCTTGGGCGGAACGACGAATAAGTGCGGTCGCTTTTTCATCCGTTTTTATGAAACAGCTCAAATACCTGTTTCGGCGAACAAGGAGGATCCCATTGAGAAGACACCGCTTCAATAGCCCGTCCTGCTGCAATAGCTTCCACACAACCACGCCGCCCACAACCGCAAACCGGGCCGTTTAAATCTACCGTCATATGGCCGATATGTCCCGCCACACCGTGTGGTTTGGTGAGCAAATTTCTCCCTAATATAATTCCCCCACCAACGCCGGTAGATACCGTAATAAAAACGAAATTTTCGACCGCGCTTTGATCAACGAATTGATATTCAGCACAAGCCGCCGCCTGCACGTCGTTAAGCAAACCAATCGGTTTCTCCGTATGACGTGCAATGCTTTCTTTCAACGGAAATTCCGCTAACCCCCAGGTTTTTCGGATTCAACGCTGTCAAAACACCGTTATTAATAATCCCCGTCGAAGCCACAGCTACGTAGTCAAATTGATCGGCATAAGATTGCACGATCTGTGCTAAAATCTCATGCATTCCGTTTGCGGAATCCTGTTGTGGTGTAGCCAACTGCTGACGCTGCGTCACCTGTCCGTTTTCAACAATTGCGGCTGCAATTTTAGTACCGCCGATATCCAATGCCAAACAACGCATAACTCTGTTCCTTTATTTTTCCGGCCATTTTTCACTGCGTCGGCAAACCAGCTTACGATATGCTCCAAACGGGTTAATGCTGATCCAACAGTAACGGCATCCGCTCCAATTTCAATTGCTGTTTTAGCTAGCTCCGGCGTGTTATAACGTCCTTCCGCCATCACAAAACAGCCGGCAGCTTTCAGATCTTTCACTAACTGGTAATCCGGCTCAGCAGGAACTTCTCCGCCGGTATAGCCAGACATGGTACTACCGACAATATCAAATCCCAACTGCTGACAATATAAGCCTTCCTCAAAAATTAGAACAATCTGCCATGGCTAAAGCAACCTACATCATGAATTTTTCCACCGCACTTTTAATATCAACGGGACGTTTTGCGATTGGTGCCGTCCACTGCAATAATATCAGCACCAGCTGCTGCCAAGTCTTCAATATCCTGTAAAAACGGAGTAATTCTGACAGGACTGTCAGGTAAATCGCGCTTTACAATGGCGATAATTGGCGCATTGACTAGCGGACGCGTCGCTTTCAAATTGTCCACTCCTTCAATTCGTAGCCCTGCTGCTCCTCCGGCGACAGAAGCTTGCGCCATTGCGGCAACAATTTCAGGTTTATCCATAGGGCCATCATCCACTGGTTGGCAGGGATGCAATAAGTCCATGTTTAATAGTCGCTAAAAAACTGTTTGATGTGATAACTTTGACATAAATACTCCAAATCTAACATCGCTAAATAATTTTTTTACTTCATTTAAATATAGCATAATCCCGCAAATAAAAAAGAACAAGAGTTAATTTGTTTCCTTATAAAAATAATCTATCCCATTGATTTTAAATAAATTACAACAATACCCAACATTTGCCATAAAAAACATAACCATTTGATTAATAATGATTATTTATAAAAAAACAATTTTTTTGTGATCAGCTTCACAGAAATGAAAAAAATTTATAGCCGTTCAAGTAAAATTTGCGTTAAGCGTTCATAACCTCTTGGGTTAAAATGTAACCCGTCCGTACATAATTCAAGATCCAGCTTGCCTTCTTTATTCATGAAAAAAATGATTGTGTCGGCACAAATGTTAAGCCTGCTGGGCAATGCTCCTGTAAATAAGCATTAAGTTGATGAATTTCAGGATTGTCAACTGTAGGAATATTGTTAACAGGGGTGGCTTCCAATAAAAAAATAACGTGAATTTGGAGCGACTTTTTGCAACCTGCGTAAAATTTCCTCTAACCAACTCATCACCTGCATCGGTGAATAATCAGTTTCTTTGACAATATCATTCACACCTAAAAAACAAAAACACCGTTTGCCCCAAATGTTGAATATATCCGGGCCTAACGACAACATCCAAGTACTGGCGCGTACTAACCCCGAAATACCCAAATTAGCAACACTTTTACCGGCTAAAGAAGGCGTTCCGTCAGGGCAAATCACCCCACATATCAAACAACGAATGTCCGATTAAAGTAATATCCGCCGTTTTTCTCGAATTCAGCCCGTTTAGCCAGATAACGATTCAAAATATCTTGGTCACTCAGCATTTTTATTCCCCCAATCCTAGCGTTAATAGCTGCAACATTGCATATTATTAATCGGGAAATGAAAAATAGATAGTCAAATGAGCAAAAACCCAGCCAAGAAAATGTCAAATTTGTGACGAACCTCTCATTTTTGACTCCAAAAATAGATTCAAAAATGATTTTTTTACTTTAGAATACAAATCAAAGCAAAATTGCTTTACATTGAAACAATGGGAGAACTCAAATGAAACTTAATAAATTAGCTCTTGCAACATTATGTTTGGGTATGTCTGCTTCTGTATTGGCGGCAGATTATGATCTGAAATTCGGTATGGTTGCAGGTACCAGCTCTAACGAATATAAAGCAGTCGAATTTTTTTCGCTAAAGAAGTAAAAGAAAAAAATCAGGCGGCAAAATTGAAATTTCCATCTTCCCAAGTGCACAGCTTGGTGATGACCGCGTAATGTTAAAACAACTGAAAGACGGCGCACTTGATTTCACATTAGGGTGAATCCGCCCGCTTCCAGATTACCTATCCTGAAGCTGAAGTATTTGCGCTACCTTATATCTTCTCAAGCTTTGATGTTGCTAAAAAAAGCATTATTGAAACCAAATTCGGTCAAGACCTAATCCAAAAAAATTGATAAAGAATTAAACGTTAAATTACTTTCTGTAACTTATAACGGTACACGTCAAACTACATCTAACCGTGCAATAAAACAGCATTGCTGATATGAAAGGGTTAAAATTACGCGTTCAAATGCTGCAACCAATCTGGCGTTTGCCAAATATGTCGGTGCATCTCCAACGCCAATGGCATTCTCTGAAGTGTATTTGGCATTGCAAACAAATTCTGTTGACGGTCAAGAAAAACCCGTTACCGACTATTCAGGCACAAAATTCTATGAAGTACAAAAATATTTGGCTCTGACCAATCATATTTTGAATGACCAACTTTACTTAGTTAGTAAAAGAAACCTTAGCAGACTTACCTGAAGATTTACAAAAAGTAGTCACAGACTCTGCCGAAAAAGCCGCCGAATATCACACCAAATTATTTATGGATGGTGAAAAAGAACTAATTGAGTTCTTCAAATCTAAAAGGCGTGACTGTCACCACTCCGGATGTTGCTCCGTTCAAAGCAGCTCTTCAACCGTATTATGACGAATACCTGAAGAAAAAAATGGTGAATTAGGTAAACAGGCTATTGAACAAATCTCTGCGATCAAATAAATTCTAAGATAATAAATACCTTGCTCTTATAATTTAAGAGCAAGGTTATTTATTCAATCATTCGAGTATGTATGAAAATAATGGATAAATTAGAAGAATGGCTTGGCGGTACGTTATTGCTTGTCGTCTTTCTGATTCTCATTGCACAAATTCTTGCAAGACAACTTTTTCCATACTCCGTTTATCTGGAGTGAGGAATTGGCAAAAGTGCTGTTCGTTTACGTCGGTTTTACTCGGCATTAGTATGGCAATACGTTCGCAACAACATGTGTATATTGACTTTGTGACGAATTTTATGCCTCCAAGCATTAAAAAAACTGGCAAATTCTTTCGTTCAACTACTCATTTTTTTATTTCGATTATATTCTTTATTTACTTAGGTTACATAGTTTGGGGAATCCGCTACATTCCCAATGGAAGCACTGAAAGCAACTTTCAATGCTGATATAACGCAAAAAAATGGCTTTATGCCGGACTGCCGATTGTCGCTACATTGATGTTATTCCGTTTTTGTCAAGCGCAAGCCGAAAAACTTTAAAAATAACCTCAGTTATTTACCGGTCGCTTTTTCGTGGTAAGTGCGGTCATTATTTTTGCTATTTTGTACATTCAACCGGAGTGGTTTAAAGCTTTACGCATTTCCAGTTATGTCAAATTCGGTAAAAACGCGGTGTATATTACCCTAGTTGTTTGGCTGGTCATCATGTTCCTCGGTACACCGGTTGGTTGGTCGTTATTCATTGCAACGTTACTGTACTTCTCAATGACTCGTTGGGGCATAGTCAATTCGGCCTCTAACAAATTAATTGATAGCTTGGATAGCTTCCCGCTATTAAGTGTACCGTTCTTCATTTTAACCGGTATTCTGATGAATACGGGTGGGATCACGGAACGGATCTTCAATTTTGCCAAAAGCCTTACTAGGACACTATACCGGCGGTATGGGACATGTAAATATCGGTGCAAGTTTGATTTTCTCCGGTATGTCAGGGCTCCGCCTTGGCTGATGCCGGTGGTTTAGGACAATTAGAAATTAAAAGCAATGCGCGATGCCGGTTATGATGATGATATTTGTGGTGGTATCACTGCTGCATCCTGTATTATCGGACCATTAGTTCCGCCAAGTATCGCAATGATTATCTATGGGGTTGTGCCAACGAATCCATTGCAAAAATTATTCGTTGCCGGTTTCGTTCCTGGAGTATTAGTTACGATTGCTTTAATGACGATGAACTATTTCGTCTCTAAAAAAACGGGGGCTATCTGCGTACACCAAAAAAGCAAGTAAAGCTGAAATTTGCTCTGCGTTTAAAAGCTCAGTTTGGGCAATTTTAACTCCTGTTTTAATTATCGGCGGTATTTTCTCAGGCCTATTTACTCCGACAGAAGCAGCTGTTGTAGCAGCATTCTATTCTATTGTTATCGGTAAATTCATTTATAAAAGAATTAACCTTACAATTACTGTTCAAAAGCTGTGTTGAAGCGGTAGCAATTACCGGTGTGACAGTGTTGATGGTAATGACGGTAACCTTCTTTGGTGATATGATTGCACGTGAACAAGTGGCAATGCGCATTGCAGACGGCTTTATGGCATTTGCGGATTCACCAACAATGGTATTGGTAATGATCAACCTATTATTATTATTCTTAGGGTATGTTCATTGACGCATTAGCCCTTACAATTCCTTGTTCTGCCAATGTTAATTCCGATTGCAGTTCACTTTGGCATCGATTTGGTATTCTTCGGCGTTATGACCACATTAAATATGATGATAGGTATTTTAACTCCGCCTATGGGTATGGCATTGTTTGTAGTTGCTCGTGTCGGTAATATGTCAGTTAGTACGGTAACTAAAGGGTACTTCCGTTCTTAGTGCCAATCTTTGTCACTTTAGTATTAATTACCATCTTCCCGCAGATAATCACATTTTATACCTAATCTGCTGATGCCGTAATATAAAAAAATACAAAAATTTGTTCCGTCGGCGTGCAGTCTACGCCGACAAATTAAAATTTAAATCCACCGTTCAATTTTTGAATCGGGTCCTTTTTAAAATAAAAATACTCAAATAAATAGAGGTAATCCTATGAAATTTACGAAATCCGCTTTTATTTGCCGCTATCGCAATGGCAACATTTTTCAGCTCAAGCCGCCTTATACCCTGAATTGCCGGTAGGACTGAAAAAAACGGTACCGGAGCACTTATTGATGACACCGTATACGTTGGTCTTGGTACAAGCGGTAACAAGTTCTTCGCACTTAATTTAAAAGAAGCTGATGCGAAATGGCAAGAAATCGCTGCATTCCCAGGTGGTGATCGTAACCAACCAATCTCAGCCGCTGTAAACGGAAAATTATATGTTTTCGGCGGTTTACAAAAATGAAAAAGGTGAACTACAGTTAGTTAATGATGCTTACAGCTTCAACCCTGCCGACAATACTTGGACAAAATTACCGACCCGCTCTCCTCGCGGTATCGTGGGAGCAAGTGCGGTCAGTTATAACAGTAAAAATCTATGTCTTAGGTGGTGTTAATGAATCTATCTTCAATGGTTATTTCCAAGACTACACTGCTGCCGGTGAAGATAAAGAAAAACAAAAAAAGAGGTAACCATCCCATATTTTAACCAACGCACCCAAGACTACTTTTTAACCCCTGAGTTATTAAGTTATGAACCGGCAACCAACAAATGGTATAACGAAGGTTTATTCCCGTTCCCACCACGTGCAGGTGCTGCATTCTCAGTTAACGGCAATACCTTGTTGGTGAGTCAACGGTGAAATCAAACCGGGTCTACGCACAGCAACAACAGAACAAGGGAAAAATCAACCTAACGGCGTGCAATGGAAAAAAATTGGGCGATCTTCCGGCTCCGCAAAAACAAAGTTCAAGACGGTTTAGCTGGAGCTATGGGCGGTTATTCCAATGGAAATTACATTATCACCGGTGGTGCTAACTTCCCAGGTTCAACAAAACAATATAACGAAGGCAAACTGTTTGCTCACGAAGGATTAAGCAAAGCTTGGCATAAAGAAGTTTATACTTTAAACAACAAAGGCAAATGGAAAAATCGTTGGTGAATTACCTGCAGGTATCGGCTACGGCGTAAGCGTGACTTACAACAATAAAGTGTTGCTTATCGGCGGTGAAACAGATGGCGGTAAAAGCTCTTACATCAGTACAGGCAATGAGCTTTGATGGTAAAACATTAACTATTGAATAATGATTTTTGTGATGATCTAATGTAAGGCGGCTTAGTGCAAACTATCCGCCTTTTTATCGTCTTTAAGCATCCGTTATTTAGTTAAAACTACGACAAAAGTGCGGTTGTTTTTAGTGTTTTTTTAGTTAAACAGTGAAAATAACAAAAAATCGACCGCACTTTCGATTCCCATGTTGCATAATTATGCAAAAATATTAATATTATTTCAATTTTTATAAAAACAGAGATTTCATTTACCAATGACCATTAGCGTTAAAAAATTTAAATTTCTTTTTACGGCTCATCACAAACATTATTTGATATTAACCTAACAGCACAAGAAGGTGATACTCTCGTTTTACTTGGACCAAGCGGTGCGGGGAAAAAGCACCTTAATCCGTACAGCTTAATCTACTTGAGGGTGCCTAAAAGCGGTGAACTCAATATTGCTAACAATACGTTTGATTTAGCACAAAATACTGAACCACGGAAAAATCCGCCAGTTACGTCAGGATGTTGGTATGGTGTTTCAGCAATATAACCTGTGTACATTTTACTGTTCTGGAAAAACTTAATCGAAGCACCTATGAAAGTATTGGGTTTAGATGAAACTGAGGCAAAAAGCCGAGCGCTTGATTTGCTTAAACGGCTACGCTTGGAGGAACATGCCGAACGTTTTTCCATTACAACTGTCCGGCGGCTAACAACAAAGGGTTGCCATTGCCCGTGCTTTAATGATGAAACCACAAGTATTATTGTTTGATGAACCGACAGCAGCACTGGATCCGGAGATTACTGCTCAGATTATTTCCATTATCCAGGAACTGCAACAAACAGGCATTACACAAGTAATCGTTACCCATGAAGTCAGCATGGCGAAGAAGGTTGCCACCAAGTCATCTATATGGAACAGGGGCATATTGTGGAAAGTGGCGACGCAAGTTGCTTTGAAAAATCCGCAAACAGAACGTTTTTAAACAATATTTATCCCACTCAGTATAAGGAAAAGTTATGAAAAAAATTACTATTAACCGCACTTTTAGCCAGTACTGCATTTGCCACTCAAGCAAAAGACATTACTTTTTGCAGTGGAGCCAAGTTATCCTCCGTTTGAATTAACCAATGAAAAAGGTGAAATTATCGGTTTTGACGTTGATGTAGCTAATGCAATCTGTAAAGAAATTCAAGCAACCTGTCATTTCAAAGCGCAATCTTTCGATGCACTAATTCCGGGTTTAAGAGCTAAGCGCTTTGATGCGGCAATTTCCGCTGTCGATATTACCGAAGCACGTAGCAAACAGGTCAGCTTCAGCGAAGCTTACTACGACAGTTCAGCCAGCTTTATTGGAATAAAAAGATAAAGCAGATTTAACAACCGCTAAAAAAATGTCGGTGTTCAAAATGGCACAACTTACCAACAATATGTTGTTGCAGAAACTAAACAATATGATGCTAAATCCTATGCATCATTACAAGATGCGATTTTTAGACGTCAAAAAACGGTCGTATTGATGTAATCTTCGGTGATACCGCGGTTTTAGCTGACATGCTAACCAAAGAGCCGAATCTGACCTTCGTCGGCGATAAAGTTGATAACAAAAAAATACTTCGGTAACGGTTTTTGGGATTGCCGTCAATAAAGGCAATACTGATTTACTTGCTGAGTTAAACAAAGGATTGGCAACAATTAAAAGCCAACGGCGAATATCAAAAATTTATGATAAATGGATGACGGTAAAAATAACCTCTCATGTTTATTGATTATCTTCCCTTACTATATTCCGCAACCCTATTAACCCTAGGGTTAGCGGTTTCTTCGATTAGTTGTCGGTTTAATTTTATCCATGCTGTTTGTGGTATTAGAAGCCAGTAAATTCAGCTACATCCGTAAACCATCGTCGCTCATAATTACACTGTTGCGTGGTTTACCGGAGATTATTGTAGTGTTATTAATTTATTTCGGCTCTACCGAAATTGTAGAAAAACTAACCGGCCAATATGTTGAATTCAGTGCATTTTGGTGTGGTGTAGTGGCGTTGGCAATTATTTTTGCTTCCTACGCTTCACAATCCTTACGCGGCGCTATTCAAGCCATCCCACTTGGTCAGTGGGAGTCTGCTGCTGCATTGGGCTTAAGCCGCCCTCGTGCATTTATCCGCATTATTTTGCCACAAGTATGGCGTCATGCTTTGCCCGGATTGAGTAATCAATGGTTGGTGCTATTAAAAGACACGGCATTAGTATCTTTAATCGGTGTGCATGAACTGATGCGACAATCGGAATTAATTAATACCGTAACCCACCAGCCATTCACTTGGTACGGCACAGCAGCATTGTTATATTTAGCCATTACATTAGTCAGCCAGTTTTTATCCGCAAACTGGGTGCGTGTTACCCGTTTTGAAAGAGGGATAAAAATAATGTTTCAAGACTATTTTCTGACTATTGCACAAGGCATTCCGACCAGTTTAATGTTGACACTGGTTTCGCTTGCCGTGGCGTTTTTCTGGCTGTCGGAATGACATTCATCCTGTCATCAAACAATAAACTGCTAAAAAGTGCGGTCAAAATTTATGTTATTTTATTTACCGGCACGCCGTTACTGGTGCAATTTTTTTCTTGATTTACGCAGGCCCAGGGCAATTTCAATGGATTGTGAACAGCCCTCTATGGTTTTGCTATCAAATGCTTGGTTCTGTGCGATGTTGACATTAGCGTTAAACAGTGCTGCCTATTCCACTCAGCTATTTCACGGTGCAGTGAAAGCCATCCCGAAAAGGGCAATGGGAAAGTTGTGCTGCGCTTGGGTTAAGCCGTTTACAAACTTTGAAAATTCTGATTCCATATGCATTAAAGCGTGCACTGCCGTCTTACAGCAATGAAATCATCTTAGTATTCAAAAGGTACGTCACTCGCCTCCACCATTACAATTTTTGGATATTATGGGCTATGCTAGACAGCTTTATGGCACGGAATATGATGCCCTGACTATTTACGGTATTGCAGGCGTGATCTACCTAGCCATCACCGGTATCGCTACCCTACTATTACGAAAATTGGAAACTCGAGTTCTACGTTTTTGAACGGTTGGAAGTAGAAAAAGCGACATAATAGAAGAAAATAAGCGAGGTAAAAACATCGCTTATTTTGACCGCACTTTGGAGGAATAATGACTCAACTCAACTGGTTTTGGTTTGCTGTCGGCTCTGCATTCTTTGCGGGACTGACGGCAATTTTCGGTAAACTCGGCGTGGAAGGGTTGAACAGTAATCTCGCCACTTTTATTCGCACTATTGTGATTTTTCTTTGTCATTACGGGAATTATCACCATGCGTAATGAATGGCAGCTGCCTGAACACATCGCTGCACGCCCATTGACCTTCCTGATTTTATCCGGAATCACCACCGGGTTATCATGGTTATGCTATTATCGAGCTCTCCAGCTTGCCCCTGCGTCTTGGGTTGCTCCGATCGACAAACTCAGCGTAGTAATCGCCATTATTCTTGGTGTTGTTATTTTTGGGCGAGCCGATAAGTTTAAAACTCATCATCGGTTCGATTCTGATTGTATCCGGTGTACTCGTTCTTGCTCTGTAAATCTTCCTTCCTGAGTGAAAAAAACGTACATTGAGCCAACCACACTTTTCCGCTACAATAGCGACTATTTTTGAGCGGCTACGGAATAATCAATGTCTGAAATCAAACTCATTGTCGGACTCGGCAATCCAGGCGATAAATATAAGGATACCCGGCATAATGCGGGAGAATGGCTAGTTGAACGATTAGCACAGCGTTTTAATTTCAGTTTGAAAGAAAAGCAAATTCTTCGGAAAAAAACCGCAAGAGCGGTAATCAACGGACAGGAAATCCGTTTCCTAGTGCCAAGCACTTTCATGAATTTAAGTGGCAAAGCTGTGGGTGCGCTAGCAACATTTTTACCGAATTCAACCGGAGCAAATTCTAATAGCTCATGACGAGCTGGACCTTCCACCGGCACGGTAAAAATCAAACTGGGCGGTGCCACGGTGGTCATAACGGCCTACGCGATAGCATTGCACAACTTAGCAATAATAAAAATTTCTATCGCTTACGTGTCGGTATCGGTCATCCCGGCGATAAAAATTTAGTGTCGGCCTATGTATTAAGCAAACCTTCACCGACTGACTTAACCTTAATAGACAAAGCATTGGAAGAAGCTACCGACTGTGTGGAAGTATTGCAAAGATGGAATTAATAAAGCGACCAATCGACTAAATTCCTTTAAACCTTAAGGGAGCACTATGAAGAAATTATACCTTATTGCCGATTGGAACCGATAAATGCGAACGGTTGAACCGGGCAATAAGCTAGCTTATAAAAGCTTGTAAATATAATTATGATGACCTCAATCTATTTTAAAAATATTTCAAGGAAAAAATAATATGGGTTTTTAAATGTGGTATTGTCGGCTTACCTAACGTAGGTAAATCAACACTTTTCAATGCGTTAACTAAAGCTGGAATTGAAGCGGCAAATTATCCGTTTTGTACTATTGAACCAAATACCGGTGTTGTACCGATGCCGGATCCTAGACTGGATGCACTAGCGGCAATCGTTAATCCCGAACGTGTATTGCCAACTACGATGGAATTTGTCGATATTGCGAGGCTTAGTGGCGGAGCAAGTAAAGGCGAAGGGCTGGGCAATAAGTTCTTAGCCAATATTCGTGAAACCGACGCAATCAGCCATGTCGTGCGCTGTTTTGAAAAACCATGACATCGTTCACGTTGCCGGTAAGATTAATCCGGCGGACGATATAGAAATTATCAATACCGAACTGGCATTAGCTGATTTAGACAGCTGCGAACGTGCAATTCAGCGTTTACAAAAACGCGCCAAAGGCGGCGATAAAGAAGCCAAATTCGAATTGTCGGTTATGGAAAAAATTCTGCCGATATTGGAAAATGCGGGTATGATTCGCTCGGCCAATTTGGACAAGGAGGAACTACTGGCAATTAAAAGCTATAATTTCCTAACATTGAAACCGACTATGTATATCGCCAATGTGAATGAAGACGGTTTTGAGAATAATCCATATTTGGATCAAGTACGAGCCATTGCGGAAAAAGAAGGGTCTGTGGTTGTGCCGGTTTGCGCTGCAATCGAAGCGGAAATTGCCGAGCTGGAAGATGATGAAAAAATCGATTTTCTACAAGACCTAGGCATTGAAGAACCGGGACTTAATCGTGTTATCCGCGCCGGCTATGCATTGCTCAATTTGCAAACTATTTTACTGCCGGAGTAAAAGAAGTTAGAGCATGGACGGTTTCTGTCGGAGCTACCGCTCCAAAAAGCAGCAGCCGTTATCCATACGGATTTTGAAAAAGGCTTCATCCGCGCTGAAGTCATCGCTTATGATGATTTTATTCAATACAAAGGTGAAAATGGCGCCAAAGAAGCAGGGAAATGGCGACTGGAAGGAAAAGACTATATCGTACAAGACGGCGACGTCATGCATTTCCGCTTTAATGTATAAGCATTTCCGCTTTAATGTATAAGCATTTATGCTTTTAACGTGTAGCTATTTCCGCTTATCGGATGAGATTTATCGGCATAAAACGGATCTAACTTATAATATTTTTGATCTTAAAAACACAAAAACTAACCGCACTTTAACAAAAGTGCGGTATTTTATATCTTCTTAAAAAGTATCAAAATAGAAACCGATATGCCAATTACGATTCTCGACGGCGGTATGAGCCGTGAATTAATGCGTTTGAATGCACCATTCCGCCAACCAGAATGGTCTGCGTTATCATTGTATGAACAACCCGGTGCCGTACAGCAAGTGCATGAAAACTTCATCGCTAATGGTGCGTAAATCATCACTACTAACAGTTATGCTGTTGTGCCTTTTCATATCGGCGAACAACGTTTTCATTCCGATGGTAAAATATTGGCGGACTTAGCTGGTCGCCTAGCCAAAAAGTGCGGTCCAAAATTCGAGTATTTTAACTACACAAATCGCCGGCTCACTGCCACCCATGTTTTGGTTCTTACCGAGCAGATTTAATTCAAACCAATCGCTTCGCCGAAAATTGCCCAACCGATCATCGATGGACTTTCGTCCTATGTGGACATTTGGTTATGCGAAACCCAAAGCTCAATTATTGAACCACTTTCGATTAAACCGTTATTACCACGAGATGGTCGCCCATTCTGGGTATCCTTTACCCTCACCGATGATGAACCAACCGAACAACCGCAACTACGTTCTGGTGAAAGTGTACAAAGTGCGGTAGAAAAAAATGGTCGATTTAGGCGTTGACGCTATTTTTATTTAACTGCTGCCAGCCAGAGGTAATTACTGAGGCCTTACAAGTTACTCTTACAACCCTGAACAGATTAAACGCCGGCTATATCCGCATCGGCGCCTATGCCAACGCATTTGCACCTCAACCTAAAGATGCTACTGCTAATGATGGCTTAGATGAAGTACGCCAGGATCTCGATCCGCAAGCCTATCTCAAGTGGGCTAAAAAAATGGAGGGATGTTGGTGCAACAATTATCGGAGGTTGCTGTGGTATTGGACTTGAGCATATAAAAGCTCTCAGTGAAAATCTGAAATAGGAAATAGCATGTCTAATAAAAAAATTGGCTTAATCTCTCTGACTGCGCTAGTACTCAGCTCCATGATTGGCTCCGGCATTTTTAGCCTACCACAAAAATATGGCTGCCGTTGCCGGTGCAGAAGCACTGATCACCGGCTGGCTCATCACCGGTATCGGTATTATTTTTCTCGGTTTATCATTTTTTTATATTTCCCGTTTACGCCCTGATTTAGATGGCGGCATTTACACTTATGCACGTGAAGGATTCGGCGAACTAACCGGTTTCTTATCTGCTTGGGGGTACTGGCTATGTGCGACTATCGGCATTGTCGGTTATCTAGTGGTCGCCTTTGAAGGCATGGGAATGTTTACAGATAACCCGAATTTCGTGCTATTCGGTCAGGGCAATACTATTGCCTCGGTTATCGGCTCTTCCGTTGTAGTTTGGCTAGTACATATCTTAATTACGCGCGGAATAAGAGGCCGCAACGGTTAACTTCGTAGCCACTGTAGTTAAAAGTCTTTCCGTTGATCCTATTCATCGTTCTGGCACTATGGTATTTCTCCCCTACAACCTTCAGTCAGGATATGCCGGGCAGTAGTTTAAATAATTCAGTAATGAGATCAGGTGAAAAATACTATGCTAATTACGCTTTGGGTATTCACCGGAGTCGAAGGTGCAGCCGTACTATCCTCACATGCTAAAAAAACGTACTGATGTCGGCTTGGCTACTGTGCTAGGAATCATTATCGCATTAATTTTTATATGTGGCTATCACTGTGCTATCGCTGAGCATATTACCGCGTGAAACTATTGCTACTATGTCGAATCCGTCTATGGCGGGTTTGTTAGATGCGATGATAGGCCCTAGCGGTAAAATCATTATCACTATCTGTTTAATTGTTTCCGTGTTAGCCTCTTACGTCAGCTGGACAATGTATTGTTCCGAAGTACCTTACCGTGGCGCAAAAGAACGGTGCGTTTCCGCAAATTCTAAACAAGCTGAATGCCAATGACGTACCGATTAATTCATTGTGGTTTACCAGTTCTGTAGTACAACTCTGCCTATTTCTAGTCTTACTGACAGGGTAAAAAGCTACGAAACACTGCTGTTGATTTCTACTTCAATGATTTTAGTACCTTATTTATTAATCGGTGCATATTTACTTAAACTTTCGTTACAACAAAAATGCTGCTTGGTATATTAAACTCACTGGTCTAATCGCTACATTGTATGCTGTATGGATTTTTATATGCAGCCGGATTGCAATATTTACTGTTGTCCGTAGTGCTATACGTTCCCGGGCTCCTGCTATTTCTCTATTCTAATTATCAATTCCACGGAAAATTTAAATTGAACAGTTGGGAAAAATTGATTCTTGGTTTTGATTCTGGTCCTATTCTGTTATGCACTTTTCCGCTTGCCGGACTTACTGACAGGTTAGCCTATTACAGACTAAAAATGATCTGCCCCAAAAGAATTGGGATAATAACCCAACTTCTTAAGGGGCAGAGCACTTCATGCATTTTATTTATGATAAGTAGATAAAATCCGTTACTCACTTATTGATTCATCGACATACACAATAAAGTCAATGGATGGATACAGGTTACATTAGATGACATATCAATTTTGCCATTTACAAGTTTGGCATTCAGAAACAACGTAATCAAAAACCACCTGAATTAATATTATCAAATAATGTTTTCCCAATAGCTTGAGAAACCTCGTAGTTTTCCTCTTTGAAACCATAAGTACCTGCAATACCGCAACATTGAGATGGCAACATTACCACTTCTAAACCTGGAATTTGTTTTAACACATCCAAAGTATACGGCGCCCAACCGGCTTTATCCACGTGACAGGCTGTATGATACGCCACACGCAATTTTAGTGGTTTAAGCGGTAGGGTTTTTGACCTTCTTTGAAAAGCTGATATAAAAATGGTGTCACCAAATGAATGTGCGGACGAACCTTAGCATTATCGATACCTAAAATATGATGATATTCATCACGTAAATTTAAGGTGCAGCTTGAAGCTTTCGCTGATCACATCCAAGCCATTTTCATCCACCATTTTTACCAATGTAATCCGTATTAAATTGCGCAATTTTTTCGCTCGTTCTGGGGAATTGGTTAACACTTAACGGCAAACCGCAGCATTTTTCTTTTTCCAATAGCACCACGCCAATATCCATGGCATTGAACACTTGAATAAACTCTTTGCCTAATTGCGGGTTATTGTAGTTCACATAACAACCGTGGTAGTACGCCACTTTGCGTTTAAATTTTTGTTGGCTTTCAACATTTTTCATATACCAACTACGGAAAGTTCCAAAAGAATATTTTGGTAAGGTACGATGGCGACTAATTTTTAAGGTTTTTCCAACACAAATTTCGTGGCTTTTAAACCTGTGATGGTGTTCACAATCGGTGCAAGTGGCGTATTAAGCGTTCCCATAATATCGGTGTTACTTAAAAATAGCATCACGCAATTTTTGTACCATCGGTTTATGTTGTTGTGAAATATATTTATTTCTGGCACGAACAATAATATCACCAATTTTTCACATCAGACGGACACGCAATTTCACAGCGTTTACAGTTAGTACAATATTTCAAAGCTTCATCATACAGCTCGGCTGATTTTAAGCGTAAACGCTCACCATCCGGACCGGATTGTTTTGGACCGGGATAATTAGGGTTTTGGCGTGAAACCGGACACACCGCTGTACATGCCGTACATTTAATACAACTCTCAAAACTCTCATCAAATGCATGATGATGTTGTGGTGCATTAAGGGATTGTTTTGCATTTTCAATTAATTGTTGAATGTTCATAACGCCTCCTTAATGTGTGTTGTGAAGAATTTCATCGGCAACCGCAAGGTGCCGTTACCACAGCTACGCCAGAACCACAACCAAGCTCTAAGGCATTGAAACCGCCAATCACATTACCAATGGCGTATAAATTCGTTAAAAATTGACCGCTCTTTTGCACTTGGCATTGGGCATTAATCGCCACACCCGCAGATTGATACGGTTGGGGATTTGAAAAACGATGATCTGTCCATGTGAAACGATCGGTGTCATTAAAGCCTTCCACGCCAATGATATCGGAATGGAAAACCGGTTCATAAATTTTATCGAATTCAGAAATTAATCCCTTACTGAAGAAACTGCCCGAAGCTAACACAAAATGTTCCGCTGTGATTTCTTCGTTTTCATGTAAGCGAGTTTGAATTGCTCGCACTTTATTACCATCGAAATGTGCTTTTAACGCACTGTCACCATTCATCATCAAACCACCTAATTTTTCAAAAACGATGACGTAATTGAATACGTTGACGCATTCCCAATAAAGAAGGTGGCAGCGTCGGTAATTCAAATAATGGCAACCCGGTAGCTTTACAAAGTGCAGACATAAACTCTTGATTTTCTAGGGCCAAAACAAGCCGGCAAAAATCGCTTCCGTTCCTTTTGCCGCCTCTTTCATTTCTGCAACGAGATCATTAAATTTAAGTTTATATTCTAAAACTTGCGCAATATTCACACTACGAAATTCACGTGAATTTGAACGCAACTGATCAATTCCAGAATATTTAAAAAGCCGGTTTTTGACTTCGCAATGTGCAAATTGCGGATTAAGTATGAGATTATCTGCCAACAATTCCGGTTGGAAATCGTGATAGCCCTCAATGCCTAAAACAGCAATTTTTATACGGGAATGGCGTATCTCCTTGCACGGTTGGCACGCTATTAGGTGAAAGCCATGCACCACGTAAACTCCTAAACCGGTAACCCGAAGATGGTTTTCTGCTGTTGAACCAATCAAATCTAGATTTAAAGATTCAGCTAATTTTTCAAAAATCTTGTGCTTTAGCTAACACACGCTCCGCCCCTATAATGCTATAAAGGGTGTTGCGGTAATTGCGCCGAAAGTGCGGTCAAATTTTCGGGAATATTTTTAACCGGTGTACCATTTAGCAAGCGGCTCAATAAATCCAATGAGCCGGATGCAAAAATCAATAGCTGCTTGGCCATTATTAATAATGACACAATGTTTACCTTGTTCTTGTAGAGCGATACCGCAAGTTAAACCTGCAAAGGCCGCCACCAATAATCACTACATCAAAATTCATTGTTATCCGTCCCTTGCTGCTTGTCATTTTCAAGTGGCTGAACATCATTTAAGCCCAACACACTACCATACATCCATGAGGTAAATTCAGCTTCACGAATTGCTTCACCCCATGCAATCGGTTCAATTCCGCGCCAGCGTTCTTCCATAAAGGACGTTAATTGCGTAGTTGATTGGCGAGGCGTTGCCACATTGAAGCGGTTCATTAAACCTGCCGCACGGCACGCACAAAGCTCGGCTTGGCAGGTCCCCATACCAACACGGGTACGGCGACGTAAATCCACTAAGTTATTCACATTTAATTCATCAACGGCATAACGTACTTCACCGGCTGTCACCGCTTCACATTCACACACCATAGAGCGATCTAGGGCGTTCTTTATCTAATAAGCGGGTTGCGCGAGAGCCATGACGGTACACGGCTGAATAACGAATAGTACTTGGAAGCGAAATCACTTTCTGGTTAGTTTCGCACGGCTTTCCGTTGAACCCGGTAATGGACGCTCAGCAGTCGTACAACGAGCTGTTTTGTTGAGTTTTTACAAACAAGATCCGTTGCCCATTCAGCCATTAAGCGATAAGTCAGTAATTTACCACCGGTGATGGTAATAAACCCGTCTAAGCCATCACGTTCTGCGTGGTCAAGTAACACGATACCACGGCTTACGTTACGACCGGACGGATCATCATCAGTAGCCACCAACGGACGCACACCCGCATAAGCGCGTAATACTCGAGTATGCCGCAAGCTTGGTGCTAATTTTTCCCCTTCACGGAAAAGAATATCCACTTCTTCAGGGGTGACTTCCATATTGTCAATTTGATCGTAAGGAATCCGGCTGGAGGTGGTACCAATAACACAAATTGTATCACCGGGTACGAGGATATCCGCGTCTGCCGGTTTACGACAGCGGTTAATCACCAATTTATTGATACGGTGCCCCATGACGAGTAACGCACCTTTTGCCGGGAACATTCTGATTTTGAGGTCAGCGTATTCTGCGATACCTTGTCCCCAAATACCACCGGCATTGACCACTAATGGTGCAAAGAATTTACGATTTGCACGATTTTTATGATCGTACACATCTACCCCAATAACTTTTGCCCCCTTCACGAATCAAATTTTTCACTTCGCAATAAGTAAACATTTTTGCACCGTTTTTCGGTGGCATCCATCATGTTAGAAGCAGTTAAACGGAAAGGATCGATTGAACCATCCGGCACAACAACGGCTCCAACTAAATCTGGGTTTACCGACGGCTCCATAATTTTGCAAGGTCAGGATCGATTGGTATAGCTTCAATACGGATTTAGTACAGCTTTCAATGAAAGTCTTTTTGATACTCAAGGGAATCTTCCGGAAGGGTGATAAATAAACCCTCCGTTTCATCCACACAGTGACGGGCAATATTGCGCAGAATTCGGTTTTCTTTAATACATTCTTCTGCCGATTCTTGATCGTTTACTGCATAACGCGCACCACTATGTAACAAACCATAGGTTACGGCCTGTTGCCCAGTGGCTATATCACGGCGTTCCAATAAAACACAGTTAATTCCTCGCAATGCACAGTCACGTGCAACTCCCGCACCTGTGGCACCGCCACCAATAATAATCACATCCGTCGAAATGGGGGAAAAATCTCCCGCATTTTGATACATCGTAGACGATAATCCCATATTTACCCCCGATCCCACATTAAATAAATATTATAAAAACATAAAAAAGCTATTTCGCATTTTTAGAGAACAAAGTTCAAGTTCACAACATTTGGAGTATAAAAGAAAATAAATTTATGAGGTGAGATCAAAATAATTAAATACCCTATAAAAATTTTGTGAAAAAAACTTCACATTTTTGAATAATAGTACTTTTCTTATTTTTATTTTCTTTTATTATTGCCAACCTCTTTACCCTTTAAAAAGTAGGGAAAGGGTGAATCATAATGAAAAAAGTATTGGAGAAAAAATTATGTTTGGACCATTTAAACCGGCTCCTCATATTGCGGAGCTACCGGCTGACAAAATAGATTCCACTTATAAAACGCTTACGTTGGCAAGTATTCGCAGGGATCTTTTTGGTTATGCCGCTTATTATTTTGTACGCGCAAACTTTGACTTAGCACAACCGGGCTTAATTCAAGCCAGCTTATATTCTAAAAGCGGAATTAGGGGTAATCGGCTCCGCCGCAGGTTTGGCTTATGGTTTATCCAAGTTTGTAATGGCCGGGATGTCCGACCGTTCTAATCCGCGTGTGTTCTTACCGTTTGGTTTATTGCTTTCCGGTCTTTGTATGACCATGATGGGTTTTATTCCCATGGGCAACTTCCGGTATCACAATTATGTGGATCATGATTTTCTTAAACGGCTGGTTCCAGGTATGGGTTGGCTCTCATGTGGTCGCACCATGGTACACTGGTGGTCTAAATCCGAACGTGGAACAATCGTATCTATTTGGAACACCGCGCACAATATCGGTGGTATGATGCCGGGCGCAATGGTGTTGATTAGCCAGTGCGATTTTCTTTAGCACTCACGGTGTTGAAGCGCAAGCAAAAGACGTTTGGCAACAATCCCTTTACTATCCGGGTATTGCAGCAATGCTCTGTGCGATTCCTGTATATTTTTGTAATGCGTGACACCCCACAATCTTGTGGTTTACCTTCCATTGAAAAAAATGGCGTAACGACTATCCGGATGACTATAACGAAAAACCTATGAAAAGGACTTAACAACTAAAGAAATCTTCGTTACTTATGTATTGAAAAAAACAAATTGTTATGGTATATCGCAATTGCTAACGTATTCGTTTATTTAATCCGCTACGGTGTATTGAAATGGTCACCGGTTTACTTAAGCAGTGAAACACTTCAACATTAAAAGGTACCGCTTGGGCCTACACTATCTATGAATTGGCGGCAGTACCGGGCACATTATTATGTGGTTGGGTTTCTGACCATGTGTTCAAAGGAAAACGTGGTTTAACCGGTTTCATCTTCATGATCTTAACCACAGCTGCCGTTGCTGCTTACTGGATGAACCCGGCTACACCGGAAGCGGAATTAGCAAATTATGCAGCATGGTATGAAAAACCCATATCAATTAACCGACTTCATCTTAATGACCTTAATCGGTTTCTTAATCTATGGTCCGGTTATGCTTATCGGCTTACATGCTCTTGAACTTGCACCTAAAAAGCTGCAGGGTACAGCCGCAGGCTTTACCGGCCTGTTCGGTGCCAGGTGGTACAGTATCAGCCTCCGCCGTTATCGGTTGGGCAGCGCAACACTACGGTTGGGACGGCGGTTTCTACGTCATGATCGGTGGTGGTATTATCGCGGTGATCTTGCTCTTTATCGTAATGATTGAAGAAGGCAAACACAAAGCGAAATTAGGGTGATACTACGGCACCAAATAATTAATCACTTCAAAGGCGCAGGCTAAAGGTTGGCGCCTTTTTGTTTCATTTTTAGTTGAGCAAATCAAAAAACGCTCTCAAAATCAACCGCACTTTCAAGGAGAAAAAGCTATGAAATTATCGTCTATTGCTATTGGATTAGGTTGTTTCCTCACCGCTATTTCGGTGTCGGCTAATCAAACTTGCGAGGAACCTTACCGTTCGGCATTACCTGCCTACACTTATCAATTAAATAAAGTGTTGGAAGTCAATGGTCGCCAAGGCATTACAACCGATGGCAAATATCTCTATGTTTCCGGCAGTAAAACCTTGGCGAAATATGATATGCAGGGCAAGTTAATTGTTGAGAATAAAGATCCGTTTGTCGGTTACCAAAAAGAAGCCAATCATATTGGCGATATCGATATTTATAACAATGAATTGTATATTTCCTCCGAATGGTTTGAAGATGGCGTAGGCAAGAATATTCAAATTGCGATTCACGATCCTGACACATTGGCACTAAAAGAGCGGTGGATTTTAATCCCGAATCGGGCCAAGTCGAAGTTTCCGGCATTACGGTGGATAAGGTACATAACAGCGTTTGGATGGCCTCTTGGGTCGGCGAAGAAAGTGGGCGTTATCTTTATGAGTATGATTTAGCCAGCGGAAAATATAAACGTAAAAGTGCATCTACAACCGGTACCGCAATGGATTCAAGGTGTATCAGCTCATAACGGACAACTTTATGTTACTGCCGATGATGGTACAGCCGATGAAAAAGAACCGGATCATATTTATCGGTAGAAATTTCCGATAAGACTAATGCAGCCCGTGTGGTACTTGAAAAGACACTTGATGATATTAAAGATGTAGGGTGAAGTGGAGGGGCTGGCGTTAATCCACAAACCAAACAATTATTGGTACATGCTAATCGTGGCAAACAAATTGTACTGGGAATGCCTAAAGTTTTATCCGGGGTACGATCGTGAAATTAGCGAAATCTTTTTACGATATGAAACCTCGATGTGAAAAATAACCTCAACAGGAGAGTTCTATGAAATTAAAATATTTAACCCTTGGATTAATTGCTGCAACAGTATCTATCGGTTTGTGGTGCCAATCATCATAAAAGGTTCCGATATGGATAAAAATTATTATTGCTCACCGTGGTGCAAGCGGTTGTTACCGGAGCATACATTGGAATCCAAAGCTCTTGCCTTTGCTCAGCATGCGGATTATTTAGAACAAGACTTAGCAATGACAAAAGATGGTCGCTTAGTGGTGATTCCGACCACTTCTTAGACGGTTTAACCGATGTCGCCAAAAATTCCCAAATCGTCATCGTAAAGATGGTCGTTACTACGTAATTGACTTCACCTTAGAAGAAATCCAAACCCTAGAAATGACGGAAAAACTTTTGAAACCAAAGATGGCAAACAAGTTGCTGTTTACCCTGGACGTTTCCCGCTTTGAAATCTCATTTCAGAATCCACACCTTTGAAGATGAAATTGAATTCATTCAAGGTTTAGAAAAATCTACCGGTAAAAAGTGAGGATTTACCCTGAAATCAAAGCACCTTGGTTCCATCACCAAAATAGCAAAGATATTGCAGTTGAAAACGCTTAAAGTGTTGAAAAAAATACGGTTACGATAAGAAAACCGATATGGTTTTACTTACAAACCTTCGATTTCAATGAACTAAAACGTATCAAAACTGAATTATTACCCAAAATGGGCATGGATGTAAAAACTGGTTCAGTTAGTTGCATACACCGATTGGCATGAAACCGAAGAAAAAGATGCGAAAAGGCACATGGGTGAACTACGATTACGATTGGATGTTCAAACCGGGGGCAATGGTTGAAGTGACTAAATATGCCGATGGTGTTGGACCGGGGCTGGTATATGTTAATTGACAAAGAAAAATCCAAACCGGGGAAAAATTGAATATACGCCTTTAGTGAAAAGAATTGGCACAATATAAGGTTGAATTGCACCCATATACCGTGCGTAAAGATGCGTTGCCTGAATTCTTTACTGATGTGAATCAAATGTACGACGCGTTGCTCAATAAATCCGGCGCTACCGGTGTGTTTACCGACTTCCGGACACCGGCGTGGAATTTTTGAAAAAACAGAAATAATTCAAGATTGAATGAAGCAATGAAAAGAACGGTTCCATAAGATTCGTTCTTTTTATGAAAAAATCGACCGCACTTCAAAAAGTGCGGTCGATTTTTTCAACCATTTTTAATGTTTCCTGCCGATTATCTTCCTGAATTCGTTGACGGAAACGCCCGGCGGCTAAATGATAGAACGGTTTAGGATTGAATTGGCGCGAAACAAAACTTGCCACAATACAAGCAATCAACAACCAAATCAGAACCGGTTGGCTACCGGTCATTTTCCATCACAACTACACTCGCAGTCACCGGCGACTGAGTCGCTCCCGCCAGAAATGCCGCCATACACAATAACACCAGTAAACGCAGATCAATAAGCTCTCCGGTAAAAGAAGCAATTTGCGAACCGATGCCCGCTCCGATAGTTAATGCGGGCGTAAAAATCCCACCGGCAATGCCTGTCCAATAAGTTGCGACAGTCGCCGCCAGTTTCGCAATACCAACGCTTTTGCGGTTGCAAAATTTCACCGTCTAACGCGTGCGCCACCACTTCATAGCCGGTACCATAAGTCTGCCCTTGCGTATAAGTACCCTAACCCGGCAACAGCAATCCAAGCATAAATGCCACACAAACCGGATGATGACGAATCCAACCGCGTATTTGTGGCGGACTAACACCGGCGATACCTTTTAGCCAACAAAGCGAGCGAAAAATTCCCCCGCTCAATCCGCAGATAACACCACATACCAAGACCCACAAAAATATTAGGAGCATCGGTTTCACCTTGATATTGCGGAAAATACGGATTATTCCCCTGCATCGCAACCAAAAATAAACCCTGCGGCTAACACGCCTAGCAGAACCCGACGTTCCCAACGTAACAAGACACCACGGCCCAATTCCTCAATAGCGAAAAATCACGCCCGCCAAGGGGGCGTTAAATGCTGCAGCCAAACCACCACCTGCCCCAGCCGCCATTAACTCATTGGCACTTAATCCTTTAAAAAGCAAAATTGCGTTTGCGACATAAATTTCCCCATGCCAACATTACCGCCGCACCAACCTGTACGGAAGGCCCTTCTCGTCCGACAGACGCGCCAATCAGCATAGCTAAAAAGATTAGCGGAATTTTCCACAGTGTCTGCCAAAAACTCCACTAATCGATTTTTATTTGCACCATGCGGTAAACTCATAGCAGCGATCACCTGAGGTTCCGCTCCCCGCCACATAAGGCGTAAATTTTGCTGTGAACCAAGCCAACCCCTGCTAATGCTGATGGCAATATAAACCACACCGCCAACGGATAATGTGCCGACCAATGGGCATTCCATTTCCAATCCCAAATCTGCCAGCTTAGCAAAGCCGAGAGAAAACAACGCAACTAATGCGGCACCAATAAATAAACAGGAAAACTCCACCGTTTTGCGAGAAAAACGGTTAGTTTGTCGCAATTTCTTATGTAAAAACGACGGGTATTCAGTTTTAGAGTTCGAGTTACAGACATACAGTCAGGTTAAAAATTTTTCAGCATTATAAATCCAAAGTGTTAATTTGCAAAAAACACAAAGCACGAGCTAAAAAGATATTTTCTAATGCCGGCAATCCAAAAGGTGAAAAAAATAGCCGTTTTTATCACTTTTGGTGATAGATTGATATTTTTAACCCATTTAAAATCATTTTTTAGCATTCAAATCATCTTTCTGTTTTATCTTCTACAGTGACCGATGTAAGTCTTTGCAAATCGAGGTGACAACCAGTTTTTCCAGTCATCCATTAACGAATACACCACCGGCACAAAAATTAAACTTAATAGGGTCGAGGCGATTAAACCACAAATTACGGCGATTGCCATTGATGCACGAAATGTTGCGCTCGAACCGCTAGCAAACACGGCGGTATCATTCCGGCAACCATTGCGATAGTAGTCATTAAAATCGGGCGGACACGCTCCGAGCCGGATTGAATCAGGGCGGTGAATCGGTCTATGCCTTGTATCCGTTTTTCAATCACGAAATCCACCAATAAAATTGAGTTTTTAGTCACAATACCCATTAACATCAAAAATACCTATCACAGACGACATATCCAACGCTGCCCCATACAACCACAAGCCTACCACTGCACCACCAATAGAAAGCGGAAGTGCGGTTAAAATAGTGAGCGGTTGTAAAAAGTCTTTAAAAAGCAAGACCAGCACCATCATTACCATCAACACACCAAAAAACCATCGCCCAGCCGAATTGGGTAAACATTTCATCCATATATTCCGCATCACCGTAATTCGGCATTCGCACCCCTTCAGGCAAGTTTTGTAAAATCGGCAGTTCATTTACTTCCGCTAATGCGGTCCCGATGGTTTTGCCCAAGAGCAAGATCCGCTTCTACAGCAATACGACGTTCACGATCAAAAACGCTCTAAACCGGCAGAACCCGAACCGGACGAAATATCCGCCACCGTGCTTAACATCACGGTTACTCCATTGCCGGATGGCACACGCAAATGTTTAAAGTTGATCGAGATTATTACGGTCTTGCTCGCTAAGCGTCACGCGAATCGGCACTGACGATCAGAAAACGTAAAACGTGCAGCATTGCCATCCACATCACCTACTGTTGCAATTCTCAGTAAATTTCCGATCGCTTGTGACGTTACACCTGCTTTGGCTGCTTCATGTTCCCGCAATTTAATTTGCAATTCAGGCTTGGTCAACGGTGCATTCACTTGCACGTTCTCAACTGATTTTTAAGCCTTGCATTTGTTGTTTTAATTGTTGGCTCGCCAGTAGCAATTTTTCAGGGATCGTTGCCCGTAAGCAAAATAGACACATCCCTTGCTGCCATTTCATTACGAAAAGCAAAAACGAATATCGCTCAATTTTGCCAGTTCACCTCGCAACTTATCTTCAAACTCTTTTTGCGTGATACTGCGTTGGTTATATGGTTTTAAGCGAATCAGGATCTCGCCTTTATTGATTTTTACTTACTCCTGCCGTAATGAACACTAAATCTACTTCGTCAAATTCACGCAAAGTGCGGTCTATTTTTTTCGCAAGATTTCATCGGTTTGCTGCATACGGCTGCTTGGCGGTAAGGTTACATCAATTTGGCTCATCCCTATATCACCTTTAGGCACAAAGCCGGTTGGCAGCAAAGGAATAATCATCACAGAAACTAATAAAATTGCAGAGCCAATCAATAACGTGGTTTTACGAAAGTGCAACGCTTTTTCAAGCAATGCCAAATAACGCTGTTTAAGCCTGCTTGGCGACTGTTCTTTTGTTTGATGGCCTTGCGGTTTGCAATAAATACGCTGCCAATAATGGCGTGGCTAAACGAGCGACCAGCAAAGAGGACAACACCGCAGCCGATACCGTAACGCCAAATTGGTTAAAATACTGCCCTACCATTCCATCAATAAAACTCACAGGTAAAAACACTGCCACAATACAAGTAGTAATTGCGACTACTGCCAAACCAATGGCATCCGCTCCGTCTAGTGCGGCACGATAAGGACGTTTACCTTGATGCAAATGCCGCTCAATATTTTCGATTTCCACAATGGCATCGTCTAGCAAAATTCCGATCACCAAGGTAATCGCAAGTAAGGAAATGCTATTGAGTGTGTAGCCGAAAAAGATACATCACGGCGAACGTCGGCAAAAATAGACAACGGTAAGGCAATCGCAGCCACCAAAGTTGCTCGCCAGTTACGCAAGAAAAGCCATACCACCAATACCGTTAAAACCGCCCCTTCTATTAAGGTTGTAATGGCAATATCGTAGTTTTCTTTGGTGGTATTTACCGAGTTATAAACTTCAGTAATGCGAATATTAGGATATTGTTCTGCCAGCTGTTGTAAGCCTTCTTCCACGCCTTTTGCCACTACCGTATCGCTCGAACCTTTGGCTCGATAAACCTGAAAACCCAATACCTCACGACCGTTTTAATCTTGCACGGCTACGCACTTCTAGGTGACTGTCGGTAATAGTCGCAATCTCCGATAATTTCACTTTTCGACCATCTGTCAGAGCTATCGACGCAGATCAGCTAAAAGCTTGCGAGATCTATTTGGCTGCCTAGTACGCGGATTGATTGCTCTTGGCCGAATAATTCCGTTCGACCTGCCGGCACGTTAATATTAGTTTGCGCCAGTTGTGAGCTGATTTGGTCGGCGCTAACGCCTAATACATTAAGTTTATCAGCGTACAATGCCACACGAACTTCGCGCTTTTCACCACCTAAACGTTTTTACTTGTTGCACGCCATTAAGCGCTAATAGTTGGCGTTGGATCGTATCATCAATAAACCACACCAGATCGGTTCGGGTCATATTCGGCGCCTGTACTACGTAATAACCCAAAGGCACCACCTTCGGTATCTAATCGCTCCACAATCGGGTTAGTGATGTTGCTTGGCAAATCATCGCGAATTTGCGTAATGGCATTTCGCACATCATTAACCGCACGATCGGTGTCCGTTTCCAAACGGAATTCCACCGTCGTCACCGAACTCCCCTCAATGATAGAGGAGGAAATATGTCGCACGCCCGCCATACCGGCACGGCATCTTCCACTCGCCGAGTCACGCTATTTTCTAACTCATCGGGCGACGCACCTGATTGGCCCACTGTGATAGTCACCACCGGAAAAGCCACATTCGGATCAGCATTAATCGGTAATTTTTGAAACGAAAAATACCGAACATCGTTAGTACAAAAAACAACACGATAGTTGGAATCGGACTTCGAATTGCCCAGGAAGAGATATTCAACTTCATTATTTTGCTCGACCTTCTTACTCTGCTTGCTTATTCTAAAATCGGTTCAATCACATCACCTTCATCCACAAAAAGCTCCGGCTTGTTTAATCACCTGCTCGCCTGTTTGCAAACCTGTCAAAATTTCTACCGCACTTTGATGCATCACGCCGAGGGTAATTGCTCGCTTTTTCCACTTTATTTTGCAAATTTACTACTTTGGTAAATGCTTGGCCTTGGTTGTCAAAACTCACCGCAGAAAAAGGAATACTCACCGCTACCGCTTTTGGCGCAAGATGAAGCTTAACGGCAACATCGGTGCCAATTGCCGTTTTACCGGTTTAATAGCCAACGACTCAATAGGTTGAATACGAATTTTTGCCAAACGACTAGCTGCATCAATTTCAGGTGAAATCAAACGTAACGTGCCTGGCAAAAGCTGAGCGCCAAGTTGAAAAATCAGCATTTAGTCCCATTCTAAGAAGAGCGACTTCATCACGATTAACTTCCGATAGAATTTCCAATTCGCCATTTTTCGCCAAATGGAAAAAGTACCTCATCTTTCGTTAGCGAACCGCTTTCAACGGCACGTTGAGTAATCAACCCGCTTGCAGGGGCGACCACTTGAGCTTTAGTGCGTTGATGACGATTATCATTGAGCTGTGCTTGTAATTGTACGATTTCCGCTTTGGCAGCTTGTACCGCCGCTTTTGCGGTTTGCGCTTTACTTTTTGCTGATCTAACTCCATGCGGCTCACAGATTCACTTTGCATTAAGGTTTGGTAACGTTTTTAATGTAGCCTCAGCTTCTCGCAAGGTGGCTTCTTGAGCAATTAAGTTTGCTTTTGCACGGTTTAATGCCGCTTCATTTTGCGCTAATTGCGATTGAACGCTGCTGTGTTCCAATTCTGCCAACACTTGCCCTTTTTCCACCCAATCACCTATTTCCGCTTTTACTTCTAACACTTGCAAACCTTGTAATGGCGTACTGATAGCTACATCTTCTTTCGCTACTACATTGCCCGATAAAGTTAAGGTTCGTATCCATTCATCACTTTTTGCTTGCACCACACTTACTTTCATTTGTGAAACTTGTTCTTGTGCTTCCTGCTCTGAACAAGCTGTTAAAAACAAAAACCGCTTATTCCGAGCCATAAAATCAATTTCAGCTTCATTTTTAGTCCTAAAAATAATTAAATCGCTGCTCAGTTTAGTCCTAAAAATAACCAAAAATCAAGTAAATTTTAAGACTATTTCCTATCTTTATTTTTAATTAAAATGCTAAAATAAACCCGCTTAAATACTAAGGAATAACAATGAACAACTTTGATTTACTGGGAAACCACATCGGCGAGATGTGCGATGTTATGGACGTTTGGATCGCTAAACTGAGTTATAGTTATAACCATTTCGCTGTGTTATATAGTTTATCCAATGCCAAAAACGGGCAATGTACGCAAAAAACAAATTTTGCGATGAATGGTATTTGCCGAAACAGACGGTATTTAACATTTTGCAAAAGAATATCGTGAAAAAGGCTGGCTCGAATTCCACGAAAGCCCACATGATAAACGTGAACGAATAATGCGTTTAACCGAAGTGGGAAAAACAACATGCCGAACCGGCTTATCAAGCTACCATGGAGATGTTCGAACGTACGTTTAAAAGCCTTTGGTAAACAAAAAAACCAGTCAACTTTTTGCACTGATGGCAGGGGAGTTTTAATCAGGTGTGTAAGAAAGAAATTGATAATTTTTGAAATAAAAATAAACATAATTCGTGAAAACATTGATTTTTGACCGCACTTTAGCGTAGCCAACTTTCATCCAACTGCGGATTCCGCCGAAAAGGCTTTGCCATGTTCATCAATCACGGCGTGCCATTCTTGAGCGGTTTTTCAATGAAATGTTCGCCATTAAAGGCATACATTCCGTACGCAAAGCAGTGTAACTTTTCGCTTGGCTTAAACCAAGACGATTAAACAAACGCAGAGCATATTGATCGGCAATAAACACTTTTCGATCAAATAAATACAATAACATCGCATCTGCGGTTTCCTGCCCGACACCTTTTAGTTCAAGCAGATTTTGCCGTAAGGTTTCGGTCGGAACGGACTCAAAAACGCTCAAATCACCACCTTGGTCGGCAAACCACCTCATTTGATGTTTGATGTATGCACTTTTTTTGCTTATAAAATCCCGCCAGCCGAATTCTGCATTGCAACTCTTCGTCGAATACTGCCAACAGCTGCTCAAGCGTTAAAATCTCCTCCAGTTGGCACAACGCGTTGATGGCATTTTGCGCCGTAGTCTGCTGAATTAAAATCATCGACACCCAATCTGCCAGCCGATTCTCACTGTTCCACCAATTCTGCTCGCCATAATGAATACGCAGTTTTTCTAAAATCTGTTCGATTTTATTGAGCATAGTTAATCCATTATGTAAGGACGATTAAGAGATAAGATGGCATTATAAAGGGAAAGATAGCGTGACTCAAAAAGTGCGGTCAGATTTTTAGAACATTTTTTTACAAATATTTTTCAAAAAAATTTTTGATAATCATTTTTAGTAATTTTGATTAACAAACTTTTTGTCGATCATAAATGAGTAACAAAAGTTCTTTGCTAATCATTTTTTTAATAAATTTGAGTCACAAACTTGTTTATTAATCATAAATGAGCGACAATACATTTTATCAATCAAAAATTAGCTTTTTGATTCACAAAGAGAATAACATGTATAAACCGCTTAACTTCGATGATGCAGTTCAGTATCACTACAATCAATTTCCTCCTAAATCATTAAATTACGCCCTACTTATGCCTAGCCTATTAAAAAGCAACTGATGCGCTAGCCCGTTACGATCAAATGTTGAAAAAAATATGCATAACAGCGAGATTTTGCTTGCGCCCTTACGAAACCAAGAGGCTGTTATTTCTTCCCGTATGGAAGGCACAATTAGTACCATGGATGAAATTATGCAATATGAGGCAGATTACGGTGAAGGTAATGATTCCACCGAAGTCCGCTCGGACATTGTAGAAACCGTGTTGTATCAGCGGGCATTGAAAAAAATGCACAAGGCGCGATAGAAGATGGCTATCTATTCAACAAATTTTTATTGAAAACCATGCACCAACAGCTTTTTATCTTATGGTCGTGGCGCGAATAAATCGCCCGGCGCATTCAAGCACGAGCAGAACTATCTAGCTGACAAAGGCAAGCGGGCGATTCTCTTTGTGCCAATTAGCCCGGAAAAATTGGAAGAAGGTTTGGATAAATTATTCAATTATATCAATTACGATTCTACGCCAATTTTAGCCAAAACGGCGTTTCTCATCTCGAATTTGAGGGCACTTCACCCATTTCAAGACGGCAATGGGCGGATTGGTCGAATGCTGATTACCTTAATGCTTTTGGCAATCTAAGGCCATCAGCGCCCGCACATTTTTATATCAGTGGATATTTTTGAGGAACACAAAGAACGTTACACAGAGTTGATGCGTCAGGTTTTCTCAAACAGGTAATTGGAACGAATGGTGCCAATTCTTCTTTGAAGCAATCTATTGGCAGGCAGGGGCATAACCTTAAAATTGCACAAAACATTCATGCACTTTATGAAGAAATGAAATCTATTTTTTACTGAAACACTTTCTTCTAAACATTCTCTTGCTGTACTGGATTTTGTTTTTACTTATCCTGTTTTTCCGAAATAGTCGTCTATCGGAGCTAACCAACATTCCGCCGGCAACAGCAAACCGTTTTACCAAAGCATTACTGGAAAAAGGGATTTTTGTCATTAAAAGAGGAAGCGAGTGGAAGAAAGTCGGCATTATATTCATTTGAGGGGATGATGGAGTTGGTGAGGGTTTGATGAAATTAGCAAAATCAAAATTTTATTTACAAAACATAAGAAAAAAATTATTAGGACTTAATATAAATATGGCTAAAAAGAAATTAAAAACCAGATCTTTTGGGTTTATGAGCTACTTAAAGAAGCAGAACTGGATTTATGTCCGCAGGGGCAGCGATATTGCCGAACTGGACAAAGCATTAAAAACCGCTTCAAAGCGCAGACAGGCAAGGCAGGCTATCCCGAATACTGTGGCGTTGTGAAAGATTTTGTGATTGTCATTGAAGATAAAGCTGATACCGCCGACCACATTAAACGCAACGATAATGACTTAATTTGCCAGACCGCCTCCAGCGTCAAAGATTTTGCCGTAAACGGTGCGCTGCATTATGGTATCCATTTGGCGAAAAATACCAGCTACAAGAAAATCATCGCCATCGGCGTATCGGGCAACGAAAAACGCCACAAAAATTTCACCGCTCTTTATTGATGAGCGCGGCGGCTATAAAGAACTGGAAGATGTGAAACCTTCACTCTGTTCAATAAAAAGAACATTGGCGAGTATTACACCAAAAACATCTTAAAAGAGCAGACAGACGAAGAAAAACCACTGCCGAAATCTTAAAAAGACGCCAAAGAACTGCACGAAGATTTACGCAACTACGGCAGCATTCAGGATAAAGACAAGCCGTTGATTGTGTCCGGCATTTTGCTTGCACTGCGTGAAATCGAACATAAAAACTTCAATATTGACAATTTGAATGGCGACGATGTAAAAACCGACGGGCAAAAGATTTTACGAAGCCATTCAGGCAAACCTAGAAGCGCGCCCAAGTCAAGCCACAAGTAAAAAGACAAACTGCTCAGCCAGTTTTTGGTTATCCGCGACACCAAAGCTATCAATGAAACCAATTCCATATTGGGCAAAACCCCGCTCAAAGCACTACACCCAATTTATCTACGACCACATTTACAAAAAAACATCAAATACATCCATTCCGCTGAAGACTATTTGGGACGCTTTTACGGCGAATTTATGTCCTATTCGGGCGGCGACGGACAGAACGCTGGGTATCGTTCTGACCCGCGCCATATTGTTGAACTGTTTTGCGAACTGATTGACATCAAACCGACTGATTCGGTATTCGACCCCTGCTGCGGCACAGCAGGCTTTCTAATCGCAGCCATGCACCATATGCTGCAAAAACCGATAAAGAAGCCGAAAAACGCAATATCCGCAAAAACCAACTGCACGGCATCGAATTGCAGCCCTATATGTTTACCATCGCCACCACCAATATGATTTTTGCGTGGCGACGGCAAAAAGTAACTTGGAGCAGGAAGATTTTTAAAACAAAACCCTGCCCAGCTCCAGCTCAAAAGGCTGCAACATCGGCATGATGAATCCGCCTTATTCGCAAGGCTCGAAAGCCAATCCCAACCTTTACGAAATCTCCTTTACCAAACATCTTCTAGATTCCTTAACAGAAGATGGTAAGGCCATTAATGATTGTGCCGCAGTCTTCCATGACGGGAAAAACCAAAGAAGAACAGGCAATTAAAGAAAACATCCTCAAAAAAACACGCTTGAAGGCGTGATTACCCTGAACAAAAAAACACCTTTTTATGGTGTCGGCACCAACCCTGCATTGCCATCTTTTTCCACAGACATCCCACATGACAAAGACAAAACCGTCAAATTCATCAACTTTGAAAACGACGGTTTTGAAGTGCAGAAACTACATCAGCCTGAGTGGAAACCGTCAGCGCAAAAGACAAAAAACAGCATCTGCTAGACGTATGGTTCGGACGCATTCAGGCAGAAAGCAAATTCTGCGTGGAAACTACCGTAGAAGCCGATGACGAATGGCTGCATTCGTTTTACTACTTCAATGACGAAATTCCCACAGAAGCTGATTTTGAAAAAAAGTGATTGCCGATTATCTGACCTTTGAGGTCAATATGATTACGCACGGTAGGGGTATTTGTTTGGATTGGAGAATGGTGATGAGTAAGTTGAAATTGACAGATAGGGATTGGAAAGGCTTTGCTGTTGAAGATATTTTTTTAATATTCATACAGGAAAAGATTTAATTCTATCAAAAAGTGGAAGAAGGGCATATCCCTATTGTGAGTCATAGTGAAATAAACAATGGCATCCAAGTATTTAGCAAAAATATTTCTAAACATAAAATATTTGATAGTAATACCACTATTAGCCTTGCAGATAGAGGAACGTTTTAAATCTTTTGTGCAACCTTATGATTTTTATATAGGTACTCGAGTTAAGGGGTTAGAAATAAAAAAATGATGTTTCAAAAAAATGTTTTAAAATTTCTAACTGCTTGTATGAGATAAACAAAGTATTTTTGTTCTCATATGGGAGAAATGCTTGTCAAAGATTAAATAAAAACGAAAATCATGCTACCTGAAAATTCAGACGGCTTGCCCGACTGGCAGTTTATGGAAGACTTTATCAAGCAAAAGAACAAAAACAGATTGCCGATTTAAAAGATTACTATGCTAATAAAGCGGTAGAGCTAATGATTTCGACGGGTAGTCTGAGAAATACAGAATGGCGAGAATTTTCTTTTTCAGACATATTTATTGAAGTCAAGCGAGGTAAAAGGCTAACAAAAGGCAACCAACAAAGCGGAAACCCCTTACGTTTCATCCACCGCTGCCAACAATGGCGTAGATAATTTTATCGGTAATTCAAAAGGTGTCCGTACTTTTTGAAAACTGCCTGACTTTGGCAAATAGTGGCAGTGTGGGGGTCGACTTTTTTTCATCACTACACCTTTGTCGCCAGCGACCACGTTACCGCCCTAATATTGGAAAAAGCCGAACAAATACATTTATCTGTTTTTATCAGGGAATTATCAGGCGTTTGGAGGAAAAAAATATTCCTTTAACCGCGAGATTAACGATAAGCGTATTCAGCGTGAAAAAAATCCTGCTCCCCGTCAATTCAGACGGCTTGCCCGACTGGCGGTTTATGGAAGATTTTGTAAAGCAAAATCGAACGGGATAAAATTGCCGCCGTGCTAAGTTATTATAATAATTCATTAAATAACAATGGCTTGCGGGGGGTAGAGCATTGGACACCGTCTAAAAACCGCTGGGCGGCGTTTGCGATACAGGATATTTGCGAGATTCATTCGGGCGTGCGCCTAACCAAGCAGGATATGCAGGAAGGGAAAATCCCGTTTGTCGGGGCAAGCGATTCAAACAACGGCATCACTGCCTTTATTGCGAATAAAAATGCCAGCTTGGATAAGGATGTGTTAGGCGTAAACTACAACGGCAGCGTGGTGGAGAATTTTTACCATCCCTACAAAGTGCCTGTTTTCAGACGATGTAAAAACGCTTGAAAAATCAAATCAAAACAGACCGGGAAATATGCCTATCTGTTTTTAAAAAACCATGATTTTTGAAACAGAAATCCAAATACCAATACGGATATAAATTCAACGCAACCCGCATGGCGAAACAAAAAAATCCTGCTCCCTGTCAATGCTGACAATCAACCTGATTGGACAAATATCGAACGCTTTATGCAACGGATTGAGCTAGAAAAAGTCGTGTGTTATTTAAAAAGTAAAAGCTCTAGTTATTAGCTTACATCAAGGGTCGTATGAAAAAATTAAGCCTCAGACGACCTTTGTCTTTTTAAATGGCAGATACTATTGCACAAGCTCAAAAGAGCAGTCAAATTTCAAAGTGTTTTTGCAAACTACTTCTTAATCCTTACCTACTGTTTTTTTCAGACACCCTACCTATGCGCCACAATCACCAAAATCGCTCAACTTCGCCATATAAATTAAGTGCAGCAGTCCTCGGTAAAATCTACACTTAAAAACACAACTGTCAGCCCACGCTTGACCATATAGAAAATATAGCCACCGCGAAGGCTACAGTAATATTGTATAGTGTATACAGTCTATTAACATAGATAGGATGATACGCACGCTTTACGCTTTCAGTTTTAACATAGCCTTGCGGATAAATAGGAAAATTATTGACGTAGCTGCAGATGATGGAAGTCGCAAAAATAAGCAAAGTCACCCGAAATAAAAATAGTAAGAAATAAAGAAAAGCAGTCATTTTTATTTCATTTTTGTTCACTTTTTTTCTAATGAAAATCTGCTATACCCTGTTAAACTAGCGAGGATGATAATAAAGCGGAAAGTTTTTGAGTGTCGTCTAATTTAACGGAGGAAAGAACGGTCAAATTTCTCTGACAAAAGGTAAATCTCTTAAAAATCTTAACCCCTCTTTCCTCTAATCTAAACGCTCCTTGTAAATGTAGAAAAAGGCGTTCACATTACATTCATTTGTATTACTTTTTGTTCTGATAAGGTTAAAAATAACGATGAAATCTTTTTGTGGCAATTGATTTTTGAAACTGCTAATCGTAACTTAAGTAGCGGTTGCCCACCATATTGGATTTAATCTAGAAAAAGCACCACCATGCTCTGGCAGATGCGGAAGCCTGTGCTTATATTGCTTTGCATGTATTTAGGGAATTGTAAAGTGCGGTCGGTTTTGCAGGAGATATAAGGTTGGTTTACAGCCGTCTTGCCTACGCCAACCTTTCTTTATCCACTACTCAACATCCACCGGTTTGACAATCTCGCTAGGGTAACAACCCAACACTTTTTAGATAACTACTCACCTGCTCCAGCTCTGTCAGTGCCGCTTGGGTGTCCGGATGATGAATATTAGCTTCGATTTCCAGATAAAACATTTCTTCCCAAGGTTTACCATAAATCGGGCGAGACTCCAATTTAGTCATTTTAATTTGATGTTTTTTAAATACTAACAACGCATCCACTAGTGCACCAGCCTGTTGCGAAGTGGTCATCAATAACAGAGTCTTAGTATGAATTTGAGGCGACACAGCCAATGCTTCGCGTGCAATTACGATAAAGCGGGTGATATTATTTGATTGGTTGGCTATATCAGTTTTCAATACGCGCAAACCATATAGATGCCCGCCATCCTCATTCCCCAATGCGGCAATATTCGGTTTATTTAAGCTTGCTACTAATTGCATCGCATGGGAACTGCTTTCACAATATTCAATGTGCACTCGGTCAAGACTACGAATGAATCGACTACATTGCTGAATAACCTGCGGATGACTATATAAGGTATCAATTTGGCTGAGATCGTCCTGATCATTAACCAATACGCAATGTTTTTATCGGATACGCCAACTCACCGACCAATGATAACTCTGTATGCTGCAACAAATCATACACCTCATTAATCGAACCTGAAGTCGTATTTTCTAGCGGTAGCACGCCATAATCCGCTTCGCTATTTGCCACTTTCTCAAATATCTGCTCAAAAGAATTGCAACTTAATTCAATCAATTGCTCCTGATAACGAGTCGCATAATTACGCGCCGCCAAATGGGAATAAGACCCCGCTTGCCTAAGAATGCGATATGAATACTCTGTTCACGCTGTTCATTAAGTTTTTGCAAATATACTTGTTGAGTTAATACGGAATCTTCAATGATCTTCTGGAAAATTTGCGTGATGTATTGCGGTTCTAACTGATAATTCTCATTTTCTGCAAATCGAATTAATTCCTGTAAAAGCTGCTGTTCGCGTTCCACATCACGCAATGGTTTTTGCGTAACTTCTTTGCTGCGTACCACATCAAAAAGCCAAACGGTGTCTTTCGGACAATAATTTCAGCAAACTACGATCAATTTGAGTAATTTGCTGACGGATTTCAGTTAAATCAAGCTCCATATGTTGTTCCCTAGAAAAAAATTGTTTTATTGTAGAGATGGTATCAGAAATTCTCAAGCTGAAAAACGCATGAAAAAAACCGACCGCACTTTTTTTATAGTGCAGCGCGCAAGATACGCTCTACTGCTGCATAATCAATGTCGTTACGTTCACCCAACAACGGTGGCTTATGTTCAGCGAGTTTTTCAATATTTGAGCAAATCCGCTGTCATCAATACCGTAATCCGATAATCGAGTCTTCATTCCCATGAGCTCGAAAAAAATGCGCGAGTATTATCAATCGCAAGGCGCACAGCTTCATCATCATTATTACCACAATAATCCCATACTCGATGGGCAAACTGAATTAGCTTTTTCCCGCTTACCGGTTTTTTTGATGCTCCATCAACGCAGGTACAACAATTGCTAATGTCTGAGCGTGATCCAAACCGTATAATGCAGTTAATTCATGTCCAATAGCATGAGATGCCCAATCCTGCGGTACACCTACACCAAGAATACCATTCAGTCCCATAGTCGCCGCCCACATAATATTAGCACGCGTGTTGTAATCATTCGGTTGCGCCAAGGCTTTCGGACCATCTTCAATCAGCGTAAGAAATACTCCTTCTGCAAACCTGTCTTGAATTTTTAGCATCTACCGGATAAGTCATATATTGCTCAAAGGTATGCACAAAGGTATCAACTACCCCGTTAGCAATTTGGCGCGATGGCAAAAGAATAAGTTGTAGTCGGATCAACACGGCAAATTGAGGGTTTTCAGTAACGATGATTTAAATGATAATTTGTCCTTCGTTTCATCAACGACTAATCACGCCGGTACCATTCATTTCAGACCCTGTGGCAGGCAATGTCAATATGGCACCGATTGGTAATGCGTTCTTGATTTCAGCTTTATCTACGATGATCTGTTGCCACAAATCCCCCTCAAAACCGACCGCACTTGCGATAAATTTACAACCGTCCAATACCGAACCACCACCAACTGCAAGGATAAAATCAAGTTTTTCCTTTTTACCAAATCTATTGCATTCAGCAATGTTTCATAGGCAGGATTAGGTTCAATGCCACCAAATTCAACATAATGATAATCTTCTAAAAGCTTCTATCACCTGAGCAAACACGCCATTTTTTTCTTAATGCTTCCGCCACCGTAAGCTAGTAAAATTCGCGCATTTTTAGGAATATGGCGGTTAATCATTTGAATCTGACCTTTACCGAAAAATAATTTCTGTTGGGAGATGGAGAGTGAAATTAAGCATAGAAACTCCTTAAACAAAAAGCTACACTTCATTGAAGTATAGCTTTTTGTTGCTAAATAAAAATTAGATAAGCACTTGGCTTGGTGCAATATAGCCCTGTGGTACTTTTTCTTTATCTTCGAAAGTAACAAATTCCCACGCCTGTTGATTTTCTAATAAAGCTCGTAGCAATTTATTATTTAAACCATGGCCGGATTTATACGCCTTTAAAAATCACCGATAATGTTATAGCCACACATAAACAAATCACCGATAGCATCTAGCATTTTATGGCGTACCAATTCGTCTTTAAAAACGTAAACCGTCTTCGTTCAATACACGATAATTGTCTAATACAATGGCATTATCCAAACTTCCGCCTAATGCCAAACCTTGCGATTGCAGATATTCAATATCTTTCATAAAAGCAAAGGTTCTGGCACGGCTGATTTGATGAACAAAATTCTGCGCGGAAAAATCCAAACGGTATCCACTTACTTTTTGTTGATCGCCGGATGATTAAAAATCAATGGTGAAGTCCAAACGAAACCATTGTAAGGGAGATAATTCAGCCCATTTATCACCTTCTTCCACACGAATTTTACGCTTCACACGAATAAATTTTTCGCTGCTTCCTGTTCTTCAATTCCTGCGTCTAATAACAAATAAAACAAATGGGCTAGCACTACCGTCCATAATTGGAATTTCCGGTGCATTCACTTCAATAATAATGTTATCAATGCCTAAACCGGCCAATGCCGCATTTAAATGTTCAACTGTAGAAATACGCACACCCGCATCATTTACTAAACAGGTACAAAAGCATCGTATCACGCACAGCCGTTGCATCTGCCTTAAAAACCACCGGCAGGGTTTTAAATCAGTACGGCAGTAAATAATTCCTGTATTTGCTGCTGCCGGACGCAAGTGTAAAGTCACCTTATTGCCACTATGTAAACCGACACCTGTTACTTTAACACTTTGCTTTAATGTTCTTTTGCTTAATCATATTTTTTTCTCAATTTACGGTATAAATAAAAATTTATACTCTAAAAATTTGTTACTTACGCAAAAATGCCGGCACATTACCACTGCCACCGGTTGCAGGGATTAAATACATTGCCCTCAATATGTGCAGGGGCGTAAAGCCTGCTCTCCCTGTTCCTGTTGTTGAGTTGTAACATTAGGTACAGGCTGGCTTCCCCTGCGAATATGCAGTAGTATTGGTTGTAACCGGATGTTGTGCAATCGGTGGTAAAACAGCAGGTTCATCAATATCACCAATACCGGTTGCAACGATAGTTACACGAATTTCATCCACCATTTCAGGTACTAATGTGGTACCTACGACCACGGTTGCTTCTTCAGAGGCAAAGGCTTTAATCGTATCGCCCACAGCATAAAATTCGTCTAATCCTAAATCCATACCCGCTGTCACATTAACAAGTACGCCTTTCGCTCCAGACAAATCTACATCTTCCAATAGAGGACTTGCAACTGCATCCTGAGCAGCTTTTTCAGCACGTCCGTCACTAGCCGCGCCCTGAGCAACACCAGCGCCCATCATTGCACGCCCCATTTCTGACATTACGGTACGAACGTCCGCAAAGTCAACGTTAATTAATCCCGGCGAAGTGATCATATCTGAAATGCCGGTAACTGCGTTACATAAAAATATTATTTACCGCCGAAAAGGCTTCTACTAATGTTGTGCCTTTTTCCTAATACTTTCAATAATTTTTCATTAGGAATAATGATTAAAGAATCAACATGTTTAGATAATTCCTTAACCCTAAATCTGCAAACGCCATTCGTTTTTACCTTCAAAGGAGAATGGTTTTGTGACCACCGCAACCGTCAAAAATACCCAATTCTTTTTGCGATCTGAGCCACAATAGGAGCTGCTCCCGTACCGGTTCCACCACCCATACCGGCGGCAATAAATACCATATCTGCCCCTTCTAACATTGCACGGATTGCGTCTTGATCATCTTCGGCGGCTTTTTCTACCCACATTCGGATTTGCACCAGCACCTAACCCCTTGGTCGTTGCAGCACCAATTTGAACTGTTTGTTGCACCACGCTTTTTACGCAATGCTTGAGCATCGGTATTTACCGCATAGAAAATTATCTCACCATGTTCATCACTTGTAATGGAATGTTCACCGAGCAGTTCTCCTCCGTTTTTTTACCATAGAAGATACCATATGGTTTACAGCATTACCGCCACCACCACCGACACCGACAACTTTTTATCAGTGTACGACCTATTCCACCAATATCATAATCAACTGGTTCAAACATTTTTATTCTCCGTCAATGTTAGATTTTTCTAACATAAAAATTAATCTTAAATTTTTCCTATTGTAGATGAAAAATGAAAATTCTCAAAAATTCTGACCGCACTTTATTGAAAAAATTTTTCAGACCTTTCGCTACTACCCCGAAAACACTCTCTTCCGAACCATGCCCCCAGTCCGTATGAAACTGAATCATCCGTATTGAGATGGCTATATTGCAATAACCCTATTACCGTTGCATATTGCGGTTTGTTTACATAATCGGTTAATCCGGTAATGTTTAGCGGATAACCAATTCGGACATGAGAACCAAAAAAATATTGGTTGCACACTTTACAATATCTTCCATTTGCGAACCGCCACCGGTTAATACAATACCTGCAATAAGATCTTGCTTAATTCCTTCCATTGCCAATCGATGACGTAAATTTACTAATTCATGTTCTACAACGGTAAGTAAATCACTATAACAGCGAGAAGTTACGCTAACAATTTGAGCTTTAGTAAAAGTGCGCGGCGAACTGCCACCAAGACCTGCAACCTCTACTTTCTTCTTTGAAAATTGCTCCGCCAATTCCGTTGGATTAATAGCACTTCCATAGTGCATTTTAATGCTTTCAGCTTCATTGCGTGAAGTGGTTAGGGCTCTGCGCAACAAAAATCCGTCACACTATTACCGGCGTAAAGGAATGACTTTACTGAAACGCAATGCACCGTTGGTATAAACCATAATATCCATGGTGCCACCGCCGAAAATCAATCATACAAACGCCTGAGATCTTTTTCATCTTCCGTCAATACCGAATAGCTGGATGCCAAACCGGAAAACACAACTGATCAACGGTTAACCCGCAACTTTCTACCGCTTTTTCAGGTTATTCAACCACGCCTGCTGGCAGCCTATCAAATGTGCCTGAGCGCCTAAACGTACACCTTGCAAGCCAAGTGGGTTTTTAATATTCTGTTGTTTGTCAACGGAATATTCCTGAGGAATGACGTGCAATAAAGATAATCCTTCCGGTAATTTCACAGATCTTGCGGTATGCATTGCAAGATCAATTTCATCTTGGCTGACTTCACCTTCAGTAATAGGGCACAAAACCGCTTTCATTCAGACTTTGAATATGCTCACTGGTAATCGCCAAGGTCACCGACATAATTTGACAATCCGCAACAGATTCCGCCGCTTCGATCGCACGTTGAATTGATGTCACTACGGCCCGATAAATCAGTAATGCTTCCTTTATCAATACCCTTAGAAGGGCAGCTACCCACGCCAATAACATTTACAACGCCGTCAGGTAAAAATTTCGCCGACAACGGCAACAATTTTTGGTCGTCCCCACTTCCAAGCCAACTATGGTTTTTGGTTCTATAATTTTTGCCATCTTTATACTTTTCTGATTTTTATTCATAAAATTATTTAATAAATTAATTCGTTTTGAGTTGATTTTTAGTTATGAATTAATTCCTACTCCATCAATGTATATCAACAAAAACTGACTGCCGCGCCGACTTTATAACGTAAATCCACATAATCGATCTGTTTATTCTCAGGCACTTCAATTTGCGAATAAATCGTGACAAAAACGTTCAATTTTGGGTTTCCATTCCCTCTTCCTAACTTCAACGTAATATTGTTATCCAACACGATTTCCCGCCCCCGCTCATCAATTGCAACGGACTTAAGGGTCATTCCCTTCACTTTCAATTCTTTATATATTTGATGCCAAGCCGCCAACACCGTTTCACTACGATAATCAGGCCCCGACAAACGCGGTAAATTGGCATTTTTAATTTGTCTGACGGCAATTGAAACACAACCCCTTCAGAGGAAAGATAATTATGCTGATTCCAAATCGCGACCGGTACATGTTCGGTAACTACAACGCTTAATCGGTCCGGCCAAATCTTACGCACAACAACACCTTTAATCCAAGGGCATAGATTCAATTTGCTCACGTACTGATGTAATATCCTGTCCGAAAAAAACCCTTTAATTCTCCCATTTTTGAGAATAACTTCGCGAATATCATTATTTGTAGTAAAGCGTGGCGAACCTAATAATGCAAAAGGAACTAATCGGTTTTGAATCTAATTTTTCCAGTCCGGTTTGCCAATTTGCATAGGCGTAATAGAACACGGCGGCGCATAATATCACAAAAACTGGTCTGATCTGTATAATTATTTTTGCTTTCGTTCCTGCCGGTTTAAAACTTTTTGGCGTTACTTTGCGTTCAATTGCCGCCATTAAACACTTAACTCCAGAATTTTCTCTACTAATTGTTCAAAAAGTATAACCGACTGTAGCCGCCGATTTGGGGAATAAACTGTGGCTTGTCATTTCCAGGCGTAGTATTGACTTCCACTAAACGAAATTCACCTTTACTATCTGTCATAACATCAATACGGCTCCATCCTCGACAACCTACCGCATCATAAAGCCGCCTTAACCAGTCTGTGTAATTCTTCTTCCCGCGCTTTTACTCAGCGGCGCAGGACAGATATATTGTGTGTTGTCAGAAATATATTTTTGCATGGTAATCATAGAATTCCCCATCCGGAATAATCTGCACTGCAGGGTAATACCTGATTATCAAGCATCGGAACCGTCATTTCGACGCCGGAAAGCCATTCTTCGATCAGTACGGTATCATCACATTCCAACGCTGTCTCAACCGCTGCCGTTAATTCTTCTACTGCATTCACTTTAGTTAACCCAACACTGGAACCTTCACGTGATGGCTTAACCATTAACAGCAGACCTAAACGTTCGACAATTTTGCTTGGGTTTAGTTCTGTGACATTTTCTTTCGTCACAATCTCCATTTCGGCAATCGGTAAACCGAAACCTTTCCATAACATTTTGGTGCGCATTTTATCCATTGTCAGCGCGAAGTCATAACATCACAACCTGTGTAAGGTAAGCCGATTTGTTCCAATGCTCCTTGAATTATACCGTCCTCTCCACCACGGCCATGCAAAAATATTAAACGCCCGATCAAATCCATGCTGCTTTAACTCCAATACAGACACTTCTTTCGGATCAACCGGATGCGCATCATACCCTTGCACACGCAATGCATTTAATACCGCATTCCCGGAATTAAGTGAAACTTCCCGCTCAGCAGAAGTTCCGCCCATCAACACGGCAATTTTTGTTGTTTCAATGGTTTCATTTTATCTTCCAATCTATTGTTCTACTGCTTCATCACTTAATTTGGCTACAAAGTGCGGTCAAAAATGTTGCGTTTTTTTAACCGCACTTTTAGAATTTATCGAGTTAAGAATGTGTCCATAATTCAACCAAGTTACGCGATAACTGACTTACATTTCCCGCCCCTTGGGCTAAAATCAAATCGCCGTCTTGTAATACTTGATCCATAATATCGGCCAATTGAGCATGATCGGCGACAAAAATCGGATCCACTTTACCTAAATTACGAGATCGAACGCGCTAAGAACGACCATCCGCACCTTGAATCGGCGCTTCACCCGCTGCATATACATCCAATAAGATAAGCACATCAACCTGTGACAATACTTGTACAAAATCATCAAACAGATCGCGCGTTCTCGAATAACGGTGCGGTTGGAAAATCATCACAATCCGTTTACTTTCCCAACCTTGACGCGCAGCCTGAATGGTGACATTGACTTCCGTCGGGTGATGTCCATAATCATCAACCAACATCACTTTACCATTCGGACGAATAAATTCGCCTAGTTGATCAAAACGACGTCCCGCTCCTTGAAAATCTGCCAATGCGGCTAGAATCGCTTCGTCTCCAATACCTTCTTCTTTTGCCACTGCCAAAGCTGCTGTAGCATTTAACGCATTATGTTTTCCAGGTACATTAAGCAAAACGTCTAGTCGTTTACCGCTCGGTGTAACCACGGTGTAATGCCCTTGAAATCCGGTTTGCTCGTAATTTTCAATACGATAATCGGCATTTTCGGAAAAAAACCATAAGTGATCACCTGCCGCCCGACTTGAGACATTAATTCACGCAGAACAGGATCATCTGCACACATGACCGCTAAACCGTAAAATGGTAAGTTATGTAGGAAATTCACATAAGTTCTTTTCATTTCCTCAAAATCACCGTGATACGTTTCCATATGATCAGGTTCAATATTTGTCACCACCGACACCATAGGCTGCAAATGTAAGAATGACGCATCACTTTCATCCGCCTCAGCAATCAAATAACGACTACAGCCTAGATAAGCGTTAGTTCCCGCCGATTTGACCAATCCGCCATTTACAAATGTCGGATCCAATCCAGCCTGCGTATAAATCATTGAGATCATTGCTGTTGTAGTGGTTTTTACCATGTGTTCCGGCAATAGCTATACCATGACGAAAAACGCATTAACTCTGCCAGCATTTGTGCCCGCTGAATAACGAGGGATTCGTTTCTCACGCGCAGTCTGAACTTCTACGTTATCTTCTTTTATAGCGCTAGAAACCACTACTACATTGGCATTCTCAATATTGCCCGCTTCATGAGAAAAAGTAAATCTTTGCTCCCAGAGAAATTAAACGATTTGTGACCGCACTTTCAGAAATATCCGAGCCTGTTACAATATAACCCTCATTTTAATAACACCTCGGCAATACCCCCATTCCCGCACCGCCAATGCCTACGAAATGTATCTGTTTCACCCTGCGCATCCCAGGGCACAGTTTGTCTTATTTTTTTCCTGTCTTGCTTTCATGTTTTATCCTTTAAATCTGAATTCTCGGGTTTGACATGTTATTGCAAAAACGCTGAAAATTTTCACCGCACTTTAACTGCACGGTAAAAACAGATTATTTTGCGTTTTCAATAATCACTTCGGCTACCCGTTGCGCCGCTTTCGGAGCTGACATCTGTTTGGCTTTAACCGCCATTTCCAATAATTTGGAACGATCTAGTTCATTTAACAGATTAACTAAAACCTCCGCATTTAATTCCGACTGTTGCACAATTTTTTTGCCGCTCCCACATCAGCCAAATACTTAGCATTTAAATACTGCTGCTGATCCTTATGTTGAAACGGCACAAAAATCGCCGGCGTTCCCACAGCTGCCAATTCGCACACCGTTAATGCGCCCGAGCGACAAATTACGATATCCGCCCAAGCATAGGCTTCAGCCATATCATCAATAAATTCGGTTATATGAAAATCCGCTTCCAACGGATAAAGTGCGGTCACTTTTTCTACGTTTTTGGCGCCGACTTGATGGCGTACTTCCAATTTCTCCACAAGGCGTTTAACAACCTCCGGGATCACCTGGTTTAATACTTGAGCTCCTTGACTTCACCAACAACCAATAAGCGTAGCTTACCGGAACGCTCGGCAAAGCGCTGTTCAGGAGCAGGCATTGCAAATAAATCTTCCCGCACCGGATTGCCGACCGTTTCGGTATTCGGAAACGCCATTGGGAATGCCTGCAATACGCGGGTAGCAATTTTTGCTAAATATACATTAGTTAACCCGGCAACCGCATTTTTGCTCATGCAATATCACAGGAACACCACTCAATTTCGCCGCAATGCCTCCAGGCCCCGAAACATAGCCTCCCATTCCTAATACTGCGTTAGGGTTTTTGTTCCCGAATAATTTTTAGCCTGCAAAACAGCCCTAAAAACCGCAAATGGCGCTTTTAACAAAGCTAAGATGCCTTTACCACGCACTCCTGAAATTTGAATAAATTCAATAGGAATACCATGCTTCGGTACAAGTTGGGCTTCCATACGATCTTTCGTACCGAGCCAACAGATTTCCCAGCCTAATTTCTGTAAATATTGGGCCACAGCAATGGCCGGGAAAACGTGTCCCCCGTTCCACCTGCCATTATTAATAATTTCTTTTTATTCTCTGCCACAAATTATCCTTTATTATTCTTCTTTTTTTAAATGATATGTTTTATTAATCGTCTTTCAGTCGCGCATGGCTACCACGCATCAAACGATTTTTCATGATCTATACGCAATAAAAACGGAAATACTGATTGCCATAATAACTAAACTGGAACCGCCATAGCTAATTAAAGGAAAAAGTTAAACCTTTAGTAGGAAGCAATCCCATCGCCATTCCTAGATTCACGAAACCTTGGAAGAAAACCCAAAAACTAATCCCTAAAAGCAAAAACCTTTAAAAACGCTGTTCCAAAACCAGAGCTTCACGTCCGATTTTCATTGCTCTAAATACTAATAAGCCAAGTAACAAAAACAATAAAAAAAGAATACCGATGAAACCAAACTCTTCTCCCACTACAGCCATTACAAAATCTGTATGCGCTTCAGGTAAATATTCCAATTTTAAAATGGAATTACCCAAACCTTCACCACTGAATTCACCACGTCCGAATGCCATGAGAGAGTTGGATAACTGGTAACCGGAACCAAGCGGATCTTTAAACGGCTCTAAAAACCCGTAATCCGTTTTTAAACGGTAGGCTGAGGTAAGTACCAAGACGATAAATAGAAATACCCCCATCCCAAGCAAAACCAATAAACTGCCAAATGTGCGCACCGACAATAAAAAAAGCATTCCGAAAGTAATTACAAATAGTACCACCGTACTACCCAAATCAGGCTGAAAAAGCAAAAACAGTCCGAATACCGTAACCACTATAAAAGGCTTTACCGCACTCAATTTTCGGCTACGTACTTCATCATAGCGCCGAGTAAAATAACCTGCCAAAAAACAGATTAAAAGCAAGTTTAGTAAATTCCGCAGGCTGAAAATTAAAAACTACTATGGGAATCCACCGTCTCGCACCATTCACTTCACGCCCAATACCGGGTACTGCCACCAAAACCAGTAGAGCTAAAGCAATAAAAATGCGCCAATGCCATTTTTCCCACTTATCCATCGGTACTTGCAAAAAGTAATAGCAAGCCCCCATTGAGATCAGGACATAAAATGCATCGCGTTTGGCAAAAATAAAACGGATCGTTAAACAGGCGTGTTCCTACAGGAATGGAAGCGGAAGTTACCATAATAAAACCGATACACAACAGCACAATAAACAACCATACCAAAGCACGGTCATAAAGCAAGCTACTCGGCGTCAGGGTTGTCCAACGAGCGCAACTTTGTTTTATTCTGCCTAGTAATTCCATTCCGTCCCCTAACGACTTAATTGTGCCAAGCGGGTAAATTCTTCACCTCGCTTTTCAAAAAGATACGAATTGATCAAGCTCGCACAAGCAGGCGATAACAAAAACCATATCGCCGTTTTTAAACTCGGTCGTAATGCTTCAATAGCTTGTTCCATTGTGTCGAATAATTGACTTTGAGCGGATAATGCAGCCAGTTGTCTGCCATCTTGACCGAAGCAATAACAAAAATTTCAGGTTTATTGATCAATTCCGCTAATTCGGAAAAATCTGCCCCTTTTCCATCGCCACCGAGTAACAAATGTAATCTGCCTTCTAAGTGCAATCCTGTTAACGCAGCGACCGTGCTACCAACATTAGTAGCTTTGGGTCGTTGATCCAACGAATACCATCGGCATGATGAACCAGCTGGAAGCGATGCTCTAAGCCCGTAAAAAGTACGAAGTGCGGTCAAAATTCCGTGAGTTTTTACTCCCGCAGCTCGCGCCAATGCCGTTGCCGCCAAAGCATTCATATAATTATGTCGACCGACCAATTTCATTTCATCGCAAGGCGAAGTATTTCGCCTTCTGCCATTAAATACAATCTACCGTTTTCACTCTTTAATTGATAATCGGCATTATCCTCGCCAAAAACTCAGTTGTACCCGCGCACTTTGTTGCCCATCCTCTTTACTGAGCGGATCTTGTGCGTTCTGATTGCCGTATGGCAATTTGCATAAATCCGTAATTTTTGCCTGACGATAATCTTCCAAGTTCGTATAACGGTTCATATGATCTTCAGTCACATTTAATACCGTTGCCGCCTTCGCTTTCAGACTATAGGTAGTTTCCAGCTGAAAGCTTGATAATTCGAGCACATAAAGATCATAATCTTGTTCTAATAAAAGACAATGCCGGAATGCCAATATTACCGCCCATTCCAACTTTCAGCCCATCCGCTTTCGCCATTTCAGTGACTAATGTGGTGACAGTGCTTTTTGCCGTTAGAGCCTGTAATTGCGATAATCGGTTTATTCAGTGCATTGGCTTCACGACAGAACAATTCAATATCGCCGACCACTTCGACACCGCAACGAAGTGCGGTCTGAATTTCGGGTGTTTTCACCGCCAATCCAGGGCTGATAACAATCATATCGCTTTGTAAAAGCCAATCTTGACTTAATCCGCCCGTATGTAATGGAACATTTTTGCCAATTGTGCGACACCTGATGGATTGGAGCGGGTATCAATCACGCGTACATCCGCTTGCTTCTTCAAGAAAAAATCCACGCAAGATAATCCGGTTTTGCCCTAGTCCAATGACGCTGATTTTTGTTTTTTTGTAGTCCATATGTCATTTCCTAGCGCAATTTAAGTGTCACTAGACCCATTAATACCAACATTAAAGAGATAATCCAGAAACGAATAATCACTCGTGGCTCCGGCCAGCCTTTTAGCTCGTAATGATGATGAATCGGCGCCATGCGGAAAATCCGTTTTTGCGTAATTTGTAAGAACCTACCTGCAACATTACCGATAAGGTTTCCATCACAAATACCCGCCCATAATGAACAGCAAAAAATTCCTGACGAACCAAAACCGCCACAACACCTAAAGCCCCACCTAATGCCAATGAACCGACATCGCCCATAAAACACTTGTGCAGGGATAAGTGTTAAACCATAAAAAAACCGAGTCCGGCACCTACAATTGAGGGTACAAAAATCACCAGTTCGGAACTAAACTTAAGATGGGGATATACAAGTATTTTTGCCCATTCAACATTACCTGTAGCCCATGCAATTAACGCAAAAGCACCGGCAACAAAAACTGTCGGCATAATTGCCAGTCCATCCAAGCCGTCGGTAAAATTCACAGCATTACTGGTGCCGACAATAACAAAGTATGCTAATACGATATAAAAATAAGCCAAGCTGAGGCATAATATCTTTAAAAAACGGTACCACCAAACGTGTTGCGTCAGTATCTTTCCCCACGGCATACATTCCAAAAATACCGACCAGTGCAATCACGGATAACCAAAAATATTTCCAACGTCCGATTAAACCATCGGTATTTTTACGCGTAATCTTACGGTAATCATCGACAAACCCTACTGCGCCATATCCCAGCAGAATGAACAGGCTAAACCAAATATACGGGTTAGTCAGATTCGTCCACAATAATGTACTAAGCGTAATTGCGAACAGAATCATCACTCCGCCCATGGTTGGCGTACCGCGTTTACTGAAGTGGCTTTCCGGTCCGTCATGGCGAACTTCCTGACCGAATTTTTAATAATTGTAAACGACGAATAACCGTCGGTCCGATCCATAATGAAACAATCAGCGCGGTCAATAATGCCATTGTCGCACGCACCGAAATATAAGAAACCACATTAAAACCGCTAATATATTGCTGTAAATATTCTGCCAGCCAGACTAACATACGAAATTATCCTTTAATGAATTGATCACATCTTCCATCTTCATTCGCCGAGATCCCTTAGCTAATAACACAACTTCCCGGTTGTCTTTTAGTTTTTGCTCAATAAGTGCGGTCAGTTTTTTTGTCATTTTTATCTTATCGTTAAAATGTTTTCCGCTACAGGCTGCCGAAATCACCTTGCTTTCGTCACCGAAGCTCACAACAAAATCCAACTTTGCATTTTTCGCAAAATCCGCCACTTGTTGGTGGCAAAGCTGACTATTTTCTCCTAATTCTGCCATATCACCAACAACTAAAATGCGAAAAGCTGAATATTTTTTTGCAAAACATTAATGGCTGACTGTAAAGAATCCACGTTGGCATTATAAGTATCGTCTAATAACAGCAAATTTTGACAAGGTTGAATCGGAAATAAACGCCCTTTCACCTGCATCTTTTGTTTCCAACCCACGTTTTACTTCTTGCAAATTTGCCCCGACGCTCATTGCTAATGCAGTAGCCGCCAGCGCATTAGCGATATTATGTTCCCCTAAATAAGGTAAACAGATCTCAATCCAGCCCTTTGGAGTATGCAAAATAAAACGGGAACCCGTTTCGGTAAATTGAATGCTATCCGCGTAATAATCCGCTTGCGAATTCATTACGGAAAAAGACCGCACTTTCCGTGTCCCAATCTCTTCCTGCCATAATTCCGGATAACAACAATCCAAATTCGCGATCGCCGTACCGAAATCATTCAATCCGCGATAAATCTCCCCTTTCGCTCTAGCGACTCCATCAATACTACCGAATCCTTCCAAATGCGCTGCCGCAACATTATTCACCAAAGCTACATTTGGGCACACTAAATTTGTTGTATACGCGATTTCGCCCAAGTGATTTGCGCCCAATTCAATAACGGCAAATTTATGTTTTTCAGTTAAGCGTAATAAAGTCAACGGCACACCGATATCGTTATTAAGATTGCCTTGGGTGAATAAAACATCGTCAAAATGTACCGCACTTTGCTGTAAAATAGCAGCCGTCATTTCCTTTACGGTAGTTTTGCCCGATGAGCCTGTCATTGCTACGGTTAACGGGTTAATTTTTTTGCTTTCAGCCATTTTTGCCAGTTGCCCTAAGGCTAAACGGGTGTCCGGTACTACAATTTGTGGCACATGAATTTCACACTCATGTTCTACTACCACAGCAACACAACCTTGCTCCAGCGCATTTTGTAAATAATCATGCGCATCAAAAATTTTCTCCTTTTAAGGCGAAAAAAATAAGCCGTTTGGTGTAGTTTGACGCGTATCCGTACTGATATTTTTCCACATCAACGTTTTCGTCACCGCGCAATTTGCCGTTAAGAATTTCATTAATCTGTTTAATATTGAGTTTAATCATTTTTTTATTTTTTTCTAATCTGCAATTCGTATAAAGAAATTAATTTTGCGATCATACCACTGTTTATCATAAGTAACTTATAAACCAAGACTTTCTGTTTTATTACCTTTTTAGACTAAATCGCATCTTTCCAAGCCTGTAACATAGTCGGTTGAACAAAACCTTTTTGTTTGTCCCAACTCAATAATTATGTTTTTGCAAAGAGTGAGCTAGTTCTTTTTTGTCCCAAAAGAGATAAACTTTTTCATTATCCTAATTAAGCGTAATTGATTGTGTCCGCCACGTTTTAACCAAATATAATCCTTAGGATTCAAATTGTCCTGCGGTAAAATCTGCTCATTTAAACGATACAATCCGAAGAAAATCCAACATTAAATCCAACGAATGTAATAAATTTTTGCTGAACTGCCTGATCATTAATACAATTTTGGCAAATTTCTTCTGTTAAGACGGGAGCGTGAGGATTGGCTTTGGAACGGGTATCCAATGGGAAAAATCCACTGAATATAATTATGAGTATGTTCCAACCAGAATTTATCTAATGCCCAAATATCTTTTGATGTGGCGTCCTTTGTGATCAGGACCTGTGCCTTTGAGAAAAGGAATAAGCCGACCGATACCTAAATATTTCTTCACCACTTCTTGATCGGAGAGTAATGTTTTGTGGTGCCGATAATTTGGTAATCTTCGTGGCCTTTGCCCGCAATCAAAAATCACATCGTTTTCGCCCGCACTTTTTAATGGCAGTCTGAATTGCCTGCTCACGATTATGGATAACTTGCACTGCCTGAGGGCGAGTAAAACCGGCTATTATATCCGCCATAATTTTTTTATTATCTTCCGTACGTGGATTGTCATCAGTAGCAATAACGCAATCCGCAAATTGTTCGGCAATTTTGGCCATCAACGGGCGCTTACCCGCATCGCGATCTCCTCCACAACCGAATACGCACCACAGTTTACCATCGCAATGCACACGTGCGGCTTGCAAGGCTTTCTCCAACGCATCAGGTGTGTGGGCGTAGTCAACAATCGTTGTCGGTTTATTCGGCGCATTGAGCATTTCCATTCGCCCGCATACGCCATTGAGTTGTGAAACAGTTCGTAATAAATCCGCCAATGGATAGCCCAAGGATAATAAGGTTGCCAGTACCAATAATAAATTGCTTACATTAAATGCACCAACAAGGCGGCTGTTCAGTTCCCCTCGCCCCAACTTGAACTAAATTTTATGTTTGCGCCCTGATTGGTAAAAAGAAAGTGCGGTCAGTTTTAGCCACGTTTTTTTGCTTCGGCAGAAATTCAGGGTTACAGCTACAGCCACAGCATTCGTTAATTCAGATAACCACTGCGCGCCGATTTCATCGTCAGCATTAATAATTTGATGATTACTAGTTAATTCGGAAAACAAACGTTTTTCGCTGCTGCATAGTTTTCCATTGTTTGATGATAATCGAGATGGTCGCGGCTTAAATTAGTGAAAATAGTCGCAGCAAATTGCAAGGCCTCAACGCGATGTTGTACCAAGCCGTGTGATGACACTTCTATTGCGGCAAAAATCCGCTCCTTGAGCAACAAAAACTCGCCAACGAAGATTGTATTTCTATTGCCGAACCGGTGGTATTGGCAGCTGGTTTCACTTCACCGTATAAACCGTTACCGATAGTCCCCCATAACCGCGGGTTTGTGTCCAGAAGCTGTGTCCATTGCGCAAGTAATTGAGAAATAGTGGTTTTACCGTTGGTGCCCGTAACCCCAACTAAGGTTAATTTTTGTGAGGGGCTATTATAGAATTGATCCGCAATTTGGGATAAATAAATCGGGAGATGATAATAAGAAATCACCGGGACATTATGTTGTCGGTTGATTTGTAGATGTTCCTCCGGTGAATCACATTCAGCTAGAACTGCCCCTGCGCCTGCTTGAATTGCCTGTTCGATATAACGTCGTCCATCTGCTGAATGCCCTTTTTACAGCTACGAAAAAGACAGCCGGTCGTTACAGAGCGGCTGTCTAAAGTCATTTCACTGAGCTCAATATGTTCTAACTGGTCGTGCAGACCCAAAAAGTGCGGTCAGTTTTTTTCATTATTTTTCCCATTAATTGGTTTTGCTTCTCGTCTTGCTTCCCACTTAATCTCACTACACGTTTGGCAGTTTTATCGGCTTGCGCTCCGTCAGGGTAACATTAGTCGCGCGTAACGCATACCCCATAATTGAGGAAAATACCGGTGCGGAAACCGCTCCACCATAATATTGCCCGGCTTTTGGCTCATCAATTAGTATAACCAAAGCAAAACGCGGATCGGAAGCGGGCGCAATACCTGCGGTGTAAGCCATGTATTTATCCACATAACGGCCATTTTCTAGTTTTTTCGCCGTTCCGGTTTTTAATAGCAACACGATAGCCATCCACAAGCGCACGTTTATTTTTAATCGCGACTTTCTCCATCATTCCTACTACATCACGAGTAATTTTTTCAGAGAAAACACGATTGCCAATAACCGGCGGATCCACTTTGGTAACGGAAAGCGGACGATAGATCCCGAAACTGCCTAACGTAACATAAGCACGGGCAATTTGTAACGGTGTAGCATTAATCCCATAACCATAAGCCACATTGGCGCGTTCAATATCTGCCCAGCGTTTACGTTCGGCATTCAGAGAACCGGTACGTTCACCGCCCAATCCCAAATCCGTCGGCTTTCCTAAGCCTGCATTTAAATAGGTTTCCATTAAAGCATTCGGCGGCATACGCAATGCTAATCGGCTTACACCACGGTTACTGGAGTTTTCCAAAATTTCATCTAAAGTTTGGCGATCGCGTGGCGCAACATCTTTTATCGCGTGTCCGTTTAACTCTAACGGTCCGGTGTTAATCACTTCGTTACGCTGTACTACACCACGTTGAAGTGCGGTCAAAACAACGAAAGGTTTAACTGTTGAGCCTGGCTCAAAGATGTCCGTTACTGCGCGGTTACGAATCAACTCTTCTTTTAAGTTACCACGATTATTGGGGTTTGTAAGATGGCGCGTTCGCCATCGCTAGAATTTCGCCGGTACGCACATCAACCAACACTGCCGTGCCCGATTCAGCGTTATTCTCTTTCACCGCTTTTTTAATTTCACGGTACACCATCGCTTGAAGTTTTTCATCAATACTCAGCGTAACATCATGCGCGTCATATTTTTAACATCTTGAATATCTTCAATAATTTTACCATATTTATCTTTACGGTAAGTCATCGAACCGGATTTACCCACCAATAGGGAATTTAAGGTTTTTCAATACCTTCAATCCCCGTATCGTCAATATTGGTAAAACCGACCAAGTGTGCAGCTTCTTCACCGCGTGGGTAGAAACGACGGGCTTCACTTTTTCAGAACTACGCCCGGTAATTTCAGCTGTTTAACATAGTCTGCAACACTAGGTGAAACTTGACGCGCTAAATATTCAAAACGAGGAACGCGGATGCGATTGGATAATTTTAACCAGCTCTTTGTAAGGCATTCCAATAGCATCAGCCAACGCTTTCCAACGCTCTTTCTGCTCTAACCCATTGGCTTCAAGAACGACTTTCGGATCCGATACGATAGAATACATCGGCACGCTCACAGACAAATATTGCCCATTACGATCCAAAATCGAACCGCGTATTGATTGGATTTCCTGCGTACGCAAAAGAACGCTTGTCGGCTTCTTCTACCAAATCTGCCACATTTACGATTTGTACATATGCCGCACGCGCAATTAATGCGCATAAACCAAACGTCATAAAAAGTCAAAGCCCATAGATAACGACCTTTCAAAAAGCTCGTTTCGTACACAACTTTAGGCTTATTCGGCTTAGTCGCATTCGTTTTTATCGTTATACTTTTTAGCCTTAATCGGTTTTCTACCGCTATTAAACTTTACCATAATTAAATCCAATACTACTCCAGAATAACCACTTCCTGACTACTATCGACCTGTTTCATTCCCAATTGGGTTGCAAACAGTTCGATACGGGTTTTTATCGCTTTGTGCGGTTTCTTCTAACTTCAAATTTAAATATTCATTTTCAAGTGCCTGTTTGGCAAATACTAAATCACCTTTCTCGGCAGTTAGCATACGGGTTTGATGGGTAATCCAAATCGTTCCCACTGCCGTGATGACTGTAGCAAGCAACAATACGCCGGCCCAATTTATTGGAGAAAAATAAGTCATTGATAATAATCGTTTGTAACGGGTATCTTTCACTATTTGATAACATTATCTTATCCTCTCAGCAATTCGTAAAACGGCACTACGCGCACGCGAGATTCACTGTAATTTCCTGTTCACTCGGTTGCACAGCTTTACCGATTACATTCAATGTTTGATTACGTTGAATCTGATCTTCGCGCAACGGCAAACCTTTAGGTAACTGCTCGCCTTTGCTTTGTTTGCGCATAAAGTGTTTCACCATTCTATCTTCTAACGAATGGAAGCTAATAATTGATAAACGCCCGTGTGGAGCCAATAACGTTAAGGCCGATTGCAAAACAGATTCCAATTCATCCAGTTCCGAATTAATGAAAATCCGAATCGCCTGAAAACTACGCGTTGCAGGGATGTTTGTGCTTATCTTTAAAAGGAACCGACTGCGCGATTAACTCGGCAAGCTGCAAAGTGCGGTTTAAAATTTCAGTATTTTTCCACCGCACTTTTGTTGTAACTAACAATAGCGTGAGCAATTCGGCAGCAAAACGTTTCCTCACCGAACGTCTTTAATACCCAAGTCAAATCCTCTTCGGAAACTTGTTGTAACCATTGCGATGCCGATAATCCTCTTGACGGATCCATACGCATATCCAGCGGCCCGTCTTTAGTAAAACTAAAAACCACGCTGTGCATCATCAAGTTGTGGCGAAGATACTCCAAGATCAAGCAAGATTCCGTCAATTTTTCCGACTAACCCTAATTTTTCACAAATTTCAGGCATTGCCGAAAAAAACTGTTATGTTCTATGTGAAAAACGAGTCCTGAATTTGAGCGGCTTGCGCAATCGCATCGGGATCGCGGTCAATGGCGATTAAACGACCATCATGTGACAATTTTGAAAGGATATGGCGGGAATGTCCGCCTCTGCCGAATGTGCCATCAATATAAATACCGTCTTTCTTCCACACCAATCCATCTACAGCTTCGCGCAGCAAAAACTGTGGAATGTTCTGACGATGAAAAAAAGATTTTTGCACATTCATAAACGTAACCAAAAATCAGATAAATACAAAAAAATAAAAAAAGTTAAAAAGATACGCGGCGCCAAGCACCGCTATCTTGCTAGTGCACCTGTCCTTACGAAGGATACCCTTTCTTAAAAGGACAAGTCTTTTTAGTGCTTCGGATTTTGCAAATTCCTCCCTGAACCAATTGCAATATCCTCTTCAATTTGTGCTTGCCATTCCGCTTCAGACCAAATTTCAAATTTATTTAGCTGCCCGACCAACATGATATTTTTCTAATTTTTGCGTGTTGGCGTAACGGATTGCTTAATAAAAATACGACCTGAAGCGTCAAGCTCGCACTCAGTGGCATAACCCAACATAACTCGTTGAATACGGCGTTGTAAAGGATCAAAGCTAGATAGGCCACTAGCATTTGCTCCACTTTTTCCCACTCATTCAATGGATAAAGTAACAAGCAAGGCTGATTAATATCCGCCAGTACAAACCATTCGTCCTTGATTTTCCGCCATAATTTCAGGGGCGATAACGGGTCGGAATGGCAATTCTGCCCTGCCGTCCAAATTAACCGTTTGCGCACCACGAAACATTCGTTTTCCCTTTCTTTTGTTTTTCTACACGGACCCTTTAATTCGATCCTTAATTCTGGAGTTTTAAACCAAAATCTACCACAAAACTCCACTTTTCTCCACTTTGGTGTAGAGTTTATTATGACTTAAATAAACATGCAAGAACTTTTGTAAAGAGTTGTAAAGATTTTTCGTTAACCTTTTTATTTCTAAAAGAAAAAAACAAAAAGGATTTGGCTTTCACCAAATCCTCTTATGATTAATTAATTAAAAACAATCAGTTATCTATTCTGCCACATAAGCTTCCGGATCACGTTCACCCAATGGTTTCAATAGCGTGAAGAACAACACGATACATACTGCAGTTAGACCAAGACCGATATATACTGACAATTCGTAGTCTAAACCGAAACCGATTTTGTTATAGGCTAAGTATGTAAAGCACACGGTACTGATAAACCATGCAGGGGATTGAACATACCCAGTGGAATTTATGGTAGCGATATAAATATGCTGCTGCTGTCCATAACATAACCATTGCAGTGGTTTGGTTCGCCCAAGTGAAGTAACGCCATAACACACTGAAGTCCATTTTTGAAACTACAAATCCGATTGCAAAACAACGGAACCGCAATTATCAAACGTTTTACTAATGAACGTTGCTCAAACTTAAAGAATTCAGCAATAATCAAACGAGCTGCACGGAACGCAGTATCACCGGAAGTAATAGGTAATACGACCACACCCAACACAGCAAAAAAATACCACCGACAAAACCAAGGAAATGTAACGAGCTGTCATATACTACTTTTTGACGGTGAACCAGCTTTAATCGCTTCCAACAATTGTGGTAAGGTCTCATAGAAACTTAAACCGACCGCACACCAAATCAACGCAATCAAACCTTCGGTAATCATCGCACCGTAGAAAAATAAAAACGACCTTCTTTTTTTCATTTTCTGTACAACGTGCCATTAACGGAGTTTGTGTCGCATGGAAACCTGATAATGCACCACAGGAAATGGTTAAGAATAATAGAGGCCACAATGGTAATTCCGGACGGGTTTCAAAAATTCTGGAAGAATTTTTCAAAAGACATACCATCTACTGTACGATAGAACTCAATGGATTCAGACGCACTAAAGTGACTGGAAACTAATCCATACACCATTCCAACTGACATGAATAACAATAAGGCGCCGAAGAATGGGTAAATACGACCGATGATTTTATCAACCGGCAATAAAGTAGCTAAAATATAGTAGGCAAAAAATGATGAAAGTCCAAACTGAAATTACCGTTGCTTTATCCATTCCCCACACAGTAATTCCGCCGGATTGAGCAGCTTGGTGAATTTCTTCCGCATTATTTAACGACAAACCGCTGGAAGAAGCACTAAATATATCCATTGTAATAGTGCTCAATAATTGAGCCGGGCTGGCAACAAATACTACACCAACCAACAACAACAAAATCACAGCCATAATATTGATAAAAATGTTTCACCGGCGTACCTAAATATTTACCGGCTAACGTTGGCATTGAAGCCCCGCCATTACGCACAGATAACATTCCGCAGAAATAATCGTGCACCGCACCGGCAAAAAAATACAACCGATTACAATCCACAACATCGCTACCGGCCCATATAAAGCACCAAGAATTGGTCCGAAAATCGGTCCTGTTCCTGCAATATTCAACAACTGAATTAACCAAATTTTTGGTTCTGGACATTGGAATGTAGTCTACCCCGTCATTCATACTGTAAGCAGGGGTAGAGCGTTTCAGGGTTAATCACAAAAGATTTTTTTCAATGATCTTACCGTAAACAAAATAACCGAGAACTAAAATCCCGGCACAGAAGAAAAACCATAACATAAATAAGAAATCCTATTAATAAAAATAAACAAAAAATACCATTTGCAGGAAACAACATTGCAAAAATTGTTCCAAATTTTTATGCAGTTGTTGAAATAAAAGTAAAATACAGATTTACATTTTCACTAAATATCTTCTAAAAAGTGTGATGGATATCACATTTTTAGTGATTTTATTCTTATCCTCCTCATTTTCCGGATCAAATTTAACCACCGGGACACAACCACGGCAACCGCCCTGTTCTACCCCTAATTCATCGTAGAGTTTATTGTATTTGGCTAAGATTTTTAAAACCAACCCTGTTTTTCTTGTTCAGTCATAATGTTCCTCCATAAAAAAACTTAACCTTATGTTAAAAATTTTCTAAATCTTTTTGCAACAAATTTCCTACTTCTGCACGGCATTGTCGTAACCACTGTTTTTAGCATCGATTTTGCTCGTTTTTGCTGTTGATTACAATATTTTTCCAACAACGGACAATGTTGCCCTCCATAAACCGCCAATAACCGTCTGATTGCAGGCAGGCTTGAAGATAAAGTGCGGTTAAAATCGGCAAAGTTTTTGTAAAATCTGCCAATCGCTTTGGTTTAGCTGCCAATCAGGAGGAAAAAGGAAATTTTTTTCTGCCAACGGATGAAAAGATAATCCGATATTACGCCGAAAATCACGGGAAACCTTATCCGTCAATATATGGCCCGCCTCAGTCAATGGGCGTAAAGCAAGCGTCGTATAACAGCCACTACTGGATTCTTTGTATTCGCCTAACAACACCAAAACAAAACCGCATTGTTGCCAAAAGTTTGCTAACTCCGCGGTATAACCGAAAACTAACAGACAAAAAAATCCACCTCGGCGCCATGGCAAAATATTCGATTAATCGTCTGCCGATACTTTTCTGCTGCCATTTAGGCTGCACGGCAATACGGGAAATGCGTAATGAAGTTAACTCACAAGCTTGTGGCAAATCATATTGAAACGCCAACATCTGCGCTGCCAAATTGCCACGCGGACGGCGCACGCCACGACAAATATCCTGAATCAATTGCTCATCACGCAAACCGCCTTCTTCCGTTGCCCACACACAACCTAGCAATCCTTCAGCACTCTCCGCTAACAGAAAATGCTGTTGCGGTGCATCAAACAAACGACGTAAATCCAGAGGTGAAGTGCGATAATGAGCAAGGGTGAGCAAACCATAGAACCCGTATAAAGTTTCCGGTTGTTTAATCAGTTCCGCTTGTGGCACGAAACGCATTTGAATGTCGGCATTTTTCGGTATAATCGGGTTGAGGCAGTTCATCTTCTGCTTGTAGTAATAATAAGTCATCAATAAAAAGCTTCCAACAAATCCCTTGCGCCCAACGTAACGGTTTGGTCAACCCGAACTGTTGAAAAGTGCGGTCAATATTTTTCATAAATTTTAATACAAAACCGCGCCCCGTGCCTTCATAGCTGTGAATAGTCGTGGTGCAAAGAATATGACGGAAAGCAGATGTGAGGCAATTTAACAAATCCAGCGGAATCATCGCGGCTTCGTCAATCAACAACCAATCTTGTTCAAATAATCGGGGATTTTGCCTAATTTGACGGCAAAGTTCATCGGGAGCAATAAATTCAGGTTCGGTAACCGCAAAATCTTGTAAAATTTTGACCGCACTTTTTATTCGGCGCGGTCAGAATCACACGCGAGACGGATTGTAATTCACGCGCCAAAAAAACCGGCTAAAGCTGATTTTTCCGCGCCCGCGTTTGGCGGTAACTAAATACATTTCCGCTTCACGTTTTAAAAATTTGTCTAAGAACAGCCTGTTGTTCATCCGTAGGTTGTCGAGTGGCAAAAAAACAAGTTCTTTTTTTCGACCGCACTTTGTGGCTTTATTACCTCTGAGGCAATTGTATTCGGTAATACTGTTACAGGCTGCGATTCCCGATAAACAGGAATCTGATATTTTGCTACTTGCTGTTTAAAGAACCTCAAAAAGTGCGGTGTAAAAATCGGCTGTTTTTCACCGTTAGGGGTTTTCACCGCTCCAGCGCAAACTGTCGCCGTCCTGCCATTCGGTTGAGATCATCCCAATGGTTAAATAACATCAGCAACACACCGCCCGCTCTCAAGGTGCCACCCGCCATTGCCAATGCATCTAAATTCAATGCACTGCGCGCGTCATAGAGAATCCAATCAAACTCCTGCCCGAGCAAGTTTCTGGCTTTAAAGAAATTTTTATCATCTAAAAACCACCGTGGTTTTTGCCCGTTTCCACAGATCGAAAAAAATGTGCGGACTTGCTCATCAAGCCAATCATCCGAACCGGATAAAACGACGATTTGGCGTGCAGGTAAAATCAAGGTTATTCCTCATCCGCCGCATAAGGATCGGCAAAACCGAGAGAAAGCATAATTTCGGTTTCCAGACTTTCCATTTCCTCGGCTTCGTCATCTTCAATGTGATCATAGCCCAGCAAATGCAGGCAACCGTGCACCACCATATGCGCCCAGTGCGCTTCAAGCGGCTTGCCTTGCTCGGTGGCTTCACGTTCGACAACTTGACGGCAAATGACTAAAATCACCGAGTAACGGCAATTCCACTTCATCAGGGCACTCAAAAGGGAAGGACAACACATTGGTCGGTTTATCTTTGTCACGATAAGTAAGATTTAAATCATGGCTTTCCGCTTCATCTACAATACGGATAGTAATCTCAGGTTCAAGAGTTTGCGGGCCTATTGCCGCATTCGCCCATTGTTGAATTTGCGTTTCGGTCGGTAGGTTATCGGTGTGTTGACAAGCGATTTGAAGATCGATGATTACGTTTTTCATTTAAATTTCCGATGAATTAAGAGATTGAATCTGCCGCCAAATTATATTGTTGTATGCGATATGCCGCAACTGTGTTTCTGCCTAATCGCGAAATACGCCTATCATAAGCCCCGCTCAATCATATGGCGAAAATATTTGCAAATCTATATAAAGTGCGGTCGAAATTTTTACTGTTTTGCGACCGCACTTTTTCTCTCATCAAGGAAACATTTATCTATTACAATTCGAAGGTTATTCTATTGTAAACCGCATTCCTTCATCACTGCGTCGGTCTTTTGATTCAATTCGTTAGCATCCTTTTCATAATTACTGGTGAGGACAGAAAGGGCATTGTAACGAAACTCCAGAGCATAATCGTGTTTCTCCGACATGCAGCTACAAGCTCCCGCTTTTTCTACCCCCAATTTGCAATACAGGATTCCATCACGGCTTCCTTTATAGCCTTCCAGCCCGCTATTCATGCTTTCAATATAAGCATTTATCTTATCTTTTTCATTATCATATTTTGCTGCGGCCTGATAAGCGGCGTACGACATCCGCTTATGTAATTGCATCGCTTTTTGCGACGGAGCATCTTTAAAAGCATTAACATCCGCCAACGCTCCCGTAGTTAATGTCATACCCAATATAACAGTGGCAATCAACGATTTTGTATTCATATGTTTTCTCCTGTGCGAAATAATAAAAAGGACTCCACCATCGGTTAACCGCCTATTCCGATGATATATTATACCGCCGTTATGCGGCGGTTATACAAACAAAATTTGTTTTTACTAAATAGCATAAGATTTATTGAACTACAAAAACTACGCAATCGTTATGTTGAGTGAGCATAAATGATATAATATGCCACTGTTTTTGAACTATCGCAATAAAAATAGGAATTTACAAAAAAATACACCGATTAGAAGAAAACCCTATGCTACAAGCAATTATCTTTGACATGGATGGCGTAATTGTCGATACCGAATTTTTTTAGAATACGACTTACAAGCGCAATTTATTGATTCTATTAAAGAACACAACCGCACCTTAACCCCGCTCGAACGCTCGGAGGTCGTGGGCAAAGGGCTGGCGGAGATTCCCGAAATCGTGAAAAAAATTAAGCGGTTCATCCTTCTCTTTAGAAGAAATCAAACAACGCTATTTTGATTTTTCAAACAGCTTTTTCCACCGTGGACTACCTTTCCATTTTTCGCGGCAACATTCATAAAAATCATTGATTTTGCCAAAATAACACGGCATTAAATTGGCGGTCGCCTCCTCCTCTCACCTTGTCCATATCCAAAAACATCCTGACCCAATGCGACATCATTCAGTACTTTTGATCTTATCGTCAGCGGAGAACAATTTGAACGTAGTAAACCGGATCCCACCATTTATCGCTACACCCTCGAAAAAATTAGGCGCGCAGGCAAAAATGCGGTCGCCATTGAAGATTCTTTCTTCGGCATCCAAGCCGCGAAAAGCCGCTGGCATTTCCGTCATTGCCTACGAAGAAAAAAACGCATGCACATCGACCAATCCAACGCCGATTATTGCGGAAAAAAACATGAACGACATTTTTAGCGATTACTCGGCAGTTGCATGGATAGGAAAAGTGCGGTAGATTTTGAAAGTGTTTTTGAGGTTGAAAAACGTTTGAAAAATGACCGCACTTTCTAAAAACAGAACGATGGTTCAAGCGTCCTCGCTTGGACCAAATAAGCACAAGCGTGAACGCTTGCGCTATCTTAGGATAAGAAAAAGTGCGGTGGATTTTACATGTGTTTTTGAGGTTGAAAAACGTTTGAAAAAAATGACCGCACTTTAACTATTAGTTATATTGGTGCGCGTCAGATTATTTCCTTAAAAGTTTGCTTAATCCCATGATAGTTTTTGTCACTTTTTTTCATTGGTTCATCGAGCAACTTATGCGGTGAAAAATAATGCAACTCCCTCACTCAAACCATCGCTGACGGTTTCAATTAAATCCTGATTTATCGACGCATCGGGCGTGCGCGGACGGATTTCACGTGTAATCGCATCGACATTAAAAAAATTTTCACTTCGTCTTTAATTTGGCAATAAACCGAAATCACTGGAATTAAATAAAGCGAAACATTGAATTCTAATTCCTCATCAAGAATTTTTGTAATCTTTCTTGTTTTTGTCATCATAAGGTTTTGCATAAATGCGCTCTTCTAAAAACTCAAAAACATCTTTTACATAAAGTCGCTCAACGACTTGCTCTAACGAACATCCTTTATCCCATTTTGCAATTTTTATCTACATTTGCACTGATAATAGCTTCTTGATGTTTCTCTAAATACTTATTGAGTTTTTTTATCAATGATATTATCCGGATATTCAAATATATACTCAAAATGCGCTTCTTCCTCACCTTTCTCGATAACCGGAACCGTAACTATATTATTTTTTACCGTGAAATGAGCTTCACCGACTTTCATCGTTAGAATCTTTGATTGATTTTCTAATGAAACAGCTATTTCTTTTTTTCGTGCTGAATTCAAATTTTACTTTGCGCGTAACATTAATTTTTCCAAATTCCACAAAAATCGTGTTTTTGTACTTTCCTTCGTAATATCTTCGCGATTGACTTTATGAAAACGCTGTAAAATGCTGGGATTTGTGAGGCTTTCAATCACGGTATCTTTTGCCCGTACATCACTTTCTTTTTGTTTATTAGTCACTTTGTAGATATTGATATCATGACGAAAATGACTCAATAATTGACCGCACTTGGTTACTTCAGGCATCGTTTCTCCTTAAATATTCAAATCCATCATCAATAAAAATTATTCCTTCTTGTACTTTTTAGGGCAATCTAGCCCCCTTTATTGAGTATCAATTATAACTAAAAATCCGCTTATCTGAAACCTGATACTTCGTCCTCAACTGCTGTTCAAAACAAACTCACACGCATTCCTCAATCACATATCGAATCTCCGCCACCTCATCAGAAATTGGTTTGGATTTCGGGAGCTTAGCAAGAAGTTGTGGTAGGCTTGTTGTACCTGCCCCTTGCTGGCGCACGTCGGGAGACGCGCGCTATCGTGGGGAAATTCATCAAAATATCAATCTTCAGTTGGCTTCCAGCCATTTCTATATTTAATTGCCAACGAAATAACGGGTTCATTTTTATACTTTTTGTTTGAAGAAATTGAATCAACTAAACAATTTAATTTTTTTCTTCATCACCATAGATCATTATTAACCACTCCCATCTAAGATGTTCCTCTCTATAAATAGTTGGATCACTTCCCTTTTTGTGTTTTTACTTTCTGCTATAGATGATTTCAATAATGAATATAAAAATATCTTCTGATGCTAACACTGAACTGTCTACCGCATTACCTAAATAAACATAGAAATGAAGTACATGAATTAAATTATAAGTTTCAACTAAAGTTTGAAGCGGTGCATTATTAATATGGTCGACTAACATATTTTCAAACTGTTCGGCTTCAGATTCAGAAACTAAGCGATGCCCTCTGCCTTCTCTATATCCTATAATTCCCACAATTTCCAACTGAGCAAATAAATCGCAATTATTTAGTAATTGTAAAATAATATCATATATATTCTCTTTCGGAATACTCTGTAATAGCCTATATGTTAATCTACTCCAAACTATATTTACCCCAAAATCAAACATACCTCTCTTTATATGGAACTAGAGGTAAATATTGATATAACACAGGTATAGAGTTTAGCGCATGTTCTTCTGTAAAATCACTTTCATACTCTATAAGATTACGTACAACATTCTCTAAAAGAATTTAATTCTATATTAGATAATGCTTGGATAAACTGATTTTGACATGTCATTTTTATGAAATAAATCTTTAGCTAAGATAAATTCATTTTACATCAGCACCAATTATCCTATTAAAATACAAATTACAGGATGAGAAATCCTCTTATCTTTCCCTGAACTAGTTTTTAGTTAAATGATAATTATCACTTTTTAAAAATCGGCATCTATATTAAATAAACAATCTAAAAACTAGCATAAATTTTTATTATTATCAATAAAAATTATTTACAATATAATCATTATAGCCACTCTTACATTTATTTGATAAAAAAACAATCTCTAAATTTAAAAAATCTCTTCAAATTTATCAGGATAAAAAAACCCTTATTATTTCCATACCTATAAGATCTACACTATCAATTAAACCACCAATTTGATTAACTGTATCAGATAAAGATGAAACATATCTCCTAATATCTCTTATATTCTTTACTGTAGGCTTAATCATCTCCCAATAAACTTCACACCATCGTTCTTTATCAATTTCAAGTTTTCCCAGCATCTTATCTAATGACAATGTTAATTGTTCAAATAAAAGATTTTCTGAAAACCTTTGGTATATCAAATGACACTTGAATTATTTTCTCTAAATAGACCTGTCCATCAATATTATTAGAATTTAATGTTTTAACAACCCTACCTTTATCGAAAGACAAAAATATAAATAATATTAGGAAAATTTCCTATAAGCCTTACTAATTTTAAAAATAGATTGCAATTCATCAATAGATAATCTATCTATATCATCCAAAAATCACTGTAATAGGTTTATTAGCTTGTTTTAGAGCCTCTATTAATTCATTTCTTTTTAACCTGAAAAAGAGTTTTTAGTTTTAAAAAAGAATTTTAGTAGCATTCCTAAAACATCCATAAAAAGGAATAAAATTTATAGAAGATAAAAACCTCGCCAAAATCACTTATTTTTTTCTTTTAAATCAGAATTATCATTATAATTACTTAATTGCTCTGACATTTCAGAAAAAACAATTGAATCAAGTTGTTAGCATCGCTAAACATCCATGGATTAAAAATCAATAACAATTGAATTCTTTTTAAATTCTCTCTCATCAAATTAATATATGATGTTTTACCACTCCCCATTCACCACAAACACTGACAACCAATCCTTCTTTATAATCCAAAGAAAAAAGATGCTGAGAAAAACAATTCAGCACCGCGAGCTCTATCTAATAAATCACTCGCTGAGTTTTTTTATAGGATTATCGCTTACTATCTCCATATATTCCCCAATTATACTTATAACTCTTTTAATAACATTCAAAATCCGCTTATCCGACACCTGATACTTCGTCCCTAACTGCTGCGCAAATAAACTCACACGCAATTCCTCAATCATATATCGAATCTCCGCTACCTCATCAGAAATCGGTTTGGATTTTGGCAGTTTGGCGAGAAGTTGTTGGTAGGCTTGTTGCACTTGTTCCACGCGTAACATAGCCGCACGATCGCGATTCACATCTTGAGCGAGTTTATCCATGCGTTTGTCGATGGCTTGCAGATAGCGGAGTAAATCCGGCAGGCGGGCGTAGCCGCTTTTTTGCACGAAGCCTTGATAAATCAAACCTGAAATCTGGCTTTTCATGTCGGACAGGGCGAATGCCATGGTGAAATCCATTTTGCCTTTGAGGCGTTGGTTGAGCTGGTGGGTGAGCGTAAGGATCTGCTCCACTTTTTGCGCAATATCTATGGTGACTTCATTAACATTTTCACGCACGAAATCCCGTAGCTTATCAAAGCCTTCTTCGTTCCACACAAAGCCGCCAAAATCCTCAATCAGTTTGTCCACGGCACAGGCGATGCAGTCATCGATCAAATCCAACACGCGACCAAATGGCGTGAAATACAGCCCTAATTTGGCTTTATTCGGTAATTTTTCATGCAGATATTTAATCGGTGACGGCACGTTGAGCAGCAACAATCGTCGCAAACCCTGTTGCATTGCTACCGCTTGTTCAAATTCCGTTTCAAACAGTTTAATGCCCACTGCGTCTTTTTCGTCCACAATGGCAGGAAAGGCTTTCACACTGAAACTGCGCTGTTTTTTTGTTCGTAACATTGTGGCAACTCCGCAAAACTCCAAATGTGCAGCCCGCTTTGCTCAATGCCATCATCTGCCACCGCAGAAATGCTTTCTTGCACACGATCTTTTAAGCTAAATTTCAGCTCGTCCAAATTCATGGATTCGGCGATTTTCTTGCCGTTTTCATCCACTACACGGAAAGTCATTTTCAAATGGCTTGGAATTTGTTCCCAATTCCAATGTTCCGCTTCTACGGTGACGCCCGTCATACGACGCAATTCATAAATTAACGTATCCAATAACGGCTTTTTCCAACGGCACGGCACGCCCTAAAAAGGCTTGGGCATAATTGGGTGTCGGCACGAAATTACGGCGATAAGATTTCGGCAGAGATTTAATCAGCGCAATCACCAGTTCTTCCCGCAAGCCCGGAATTTGCCAATCAAAGCCCGTCATTTCCACTTGGTTGAGCAACGGCAACGGAATATGCACGGTCACACCGTCCGCATCCATACCCGGTTCAAATTGATAGGTCAGTTTCAGCTTTAAATTGCCTTGATACCAGAAATTCGGAAAATCCAGCTTGCTCACTTGTTCCGCATCATCGTTAATCAAGAAGGAACGTTCAAAATTAAGCAGCTCAGGATCTTGTTTTTCCGCCTTTTTCCACCAAGTATCAAAATGCTTTTGCGACACCACGTCAGTGCCGATACGCTGATCGTAAAACTCAAATAAGGTGCGCTCGTCCACTAAAAATATCGCGGCGACGGCTTTTTATGTTCCAATTCCTCCACTTCACGAATCAGCTGCTGATTTTGCTTGAAGAATTTATGCTTGGTGTTCCAATCCCCTTCCACCAAGGCAGATTGAATAAAAATCTCACGGCTCACCGTTGGGTCAATGGCGCCATAATTTACCGGTCGGGCTGTCACAATCGGCACGCCATACAGGGTCACTTTTTCATCAGCAATCACTGCCCCGCGGGATTTCGACCAACGCGGTTCAGAATAGGATTTTTTTCGTTAAATGCTCGGCGAGCGGCTCAATCCATTCCGCCTCAATTTCCCGCCACCATGCGCCCCCCAAAGTTTGAGGTTTCCACCAACTCTGCCGCCATCACCCATTTTGGTTGTTTTTGAAAAGCACAGAATTGGGGAAAAATCGCAAAATGGGCATTACGTGCACCAAGATATTGTTGTTTTTTTCCGCTTCTTTTTAAACCGATATGCGACAGCAAACCGCTTAAAAAGTGCGGTGTGAATTTGCTGATATTCGGCTTTTTCCGAATTAATCGGCAGGCCCATTTCACGCACGGCAAGGCGAATTTGTTGATAAATATCCTGCCATTCGCGAATGCGCAAATAATTTAAAAATCCTTTTGACACTGGCGGCAGAATTGATTTTTCGTCAATGCCTTTTGCTGTTCTTGCACATAATTCCAAAGATTCAAGAATGCCAAGAAATCCGATTTTTTATCGGCAAAGCGGCGATGTTTTTCGTCGGAAGCCTGTTGTTTTTCGGTTGGGCGCTCACGCGGATCTTGAATGGATAACGCCGAGACAATAATCATCACTTCATAAACGCTGCCAAAATCGACCGCACTTTCGAAGCATTTTGGCAAGCCGCGGATCGACAGGAAGTTGGGCAAGTTGGCGACCGATTGGGGTAAGTTCCCAACCTTGTTTTTTTCTCTGTCGATTCGCTAGCGCGCGTCTCCTGACGCGTGCTTTCATCTGTCAACTTTTGGGCACGCGTCGGGAGACGCGCACCATCACGAGATTTATATTTTTTCGGTTGAATCGCACCCAACTCTTCCAACAGCTTCACGCCATCTTGGATATGCCGTTTATCCGGCGCATCGACAAAGGGGAACGCTTCAATGTCGTCTAAACCCAACGCCGTCATTTGCAAAATAACGGAAGCCAAATTGGTGCGCAGAATTTCCGGATCGGTAAATTCCGGGCGATTGTTAAAACCCTCTTCTGAATAAAGACGAATACAAATGCCTTCGCTCATCCGTCCGCAACGCCCTTTTCGCTGATTGGCAGAAGCCTGTGAAATCGGCTCAATAGGCAAGCGTTGTACTTTGGTGCGGTAACTATAACGAGAAATGCGCGCTGTGCCTGGGTCAATCACATATTTTATACCCGGCACGGTCAATGAGGTTTCCGCCACGTTGGTCGCCAACACAATACGATTTAATCCGCTCGGGTGGAAAAATTTTTATTTTGTTCTTGCGCTGACAAGCGGGCAAAAGAGCGGTAGGATTTCCGTGTGTTTTAGATTTTTGCTTTTTGTAAGGCTTCGGCGGTGTCGCGAATTTCCGCTCGCCGTTCATAAAGATCAAAAATATCGCCGCGCCCTTCTGCTTGAAGTTCGTCCACCGCATTGAGAATGCCTTGTAGCTGATCTTGATCGTCCTCCTCTACAACAGGGCGATAACGCACTTCCACGGGATAAGTTCTGCCCGAGACTTCGATAATCGGCGCATTGTTGAAATGCTTTGGAAAAACGTTCCACATCAATGGTGGCCGAGGTGATAATAACTTTTTAAATCCGGACGGCGTGGCAGAAGCTGTTTCAGATAACCGAGAATAAAAATCGTTGTTCAAAGCTACGTTCGTGGGCTTCATCAATAATCAGGCAGGAATATTGATTGAGGAAACGATCCGTTTGAATTTCAGCCAGCAAAATCCCGTCTGTCATCAACTTGATTTGGGTGTTGTCGCTAATCTGATCGTTAAAACGGACTTTTATACCCCACTAAATCGCCAAGTTCTGTTTGTAATTCTTCGGCGATTCGCGCGGCTACCGAACGGGCGGCAATACGGCGCGGTTGGGTGTGTCCGATTGTGCCAAGATTGCCTAAGCCAAGTTCCAAACACATCTTCGGCAACTGTGTGGTTTTACCCGAACCGGTTTCCCCCGCCACCACGATTACTTGATGCTCGGAAAGCAGTTTTTCAATTTCTGCTTTGCGTTGGCTAACCGGCAAACTTTCCGGAAAAACGATGGGATTTTTGCACCGCACTTTTTACGACTTTCTACACGTAATCTTGCTTGTTCAATTTGTTGTTGAATTTCAGCGGCAACGGCTTGTTGTGCCTCTTGGCTTTTAATCTTGCCGATGCCGTGAATGCGGGCGGATAAACGGCGTTGATCCGTAAGTATTAGTTCATTTTGATTCAATAAGGTAAATAAAGATTTTTGTAATGGCGTTAACGGCGATTTTGCTTGTGGTTTATACATAATTCTTAAAAATTTTTGTGAGCGAGATCACATTATAGCTATTTGGTTTATACGAACTGTTAGCATTATATGCTAAATTATGCCCCTAATATACCAATGAAATTATTACATAGGAGTAATTATGAAAAGTGTCAAACTGAGTATTTTAACCTTTACTATGGCTGCTGTTTTATCCGGCTGTGCAAACCAACAATCCACCGATGCACAAAATGAAGCGGTGCTACAAAAATCAAGCGGCACTAGGGTTTAGTGTGGATGCAACAATCCGGCGAATACCAGGGCATTGGCCCATCAGGGCATTCAACGCGGCTAAAACCGCTTTCGATCAAACTAAAGCATCCAAAGGTAAAAAAGAAAGCTGTAGTGGTTGATCTGGATGAAACCTTTATCGACAACAGTGCTTATGCAGGCTGGCAAGCAAAAATGGCAAACCATTTAGCGGTGAAACTTGGACTAAGTGGGTTGATGCCCGTCAATCCGGCGCAGTACCGGGTGCCGTGGAATTTTCCAATTATGTTAACAGCCACGGTGGCGCAGTATTTTTGTCTCCAACCGTCGTGATGATGTAGAAAAAGCAGGCACCATCGACGATATGAAACGCTTAGGCTTCACCAACGTAACGGAAGATAGATTATTGCTGAAAAAGATAAATCTAATAAATCACAACGTTTTGACAGCATAATGCAACAAAATTACGATATTGTGGTTTATGTGGGCGATAATTTAAATGACTTCGGTGATGCGACTTACAAAAAAATCAAATGTGGAACGCCGTAATTTCGTTGCACAGAATAATAAGCTGTTCGGAACGAAATTTATTATCCTACCTAATGCCAACTATGGCGATTGGGAAGGCGGGTTAGATCCAAGCTATTTCAAAGGCGATGTACAAAACAAACTGAATATCCGTAACAATGCTATTAAAGCATGGGACGGCAAATAGTTAATAGAATTTGATATAAAATATAGAAAAAAAGCGGGAGATTTCCCGCTTTTTTTATCAACTTTTTCCCAACATTAAGGATAAGATACCCGCCGCAATTAACGGCCCAACAGGAATGCCACTGAAAAATGACACACCAATAATGGTGCCGATTAATAATCCTGTAATCAGTGCAGGTTGAGTTCCCAGCAAGCCTACACCACGCCCACCGAACCATGCGACAAGAATCCCTGATTGCAATCGCCAATAACATTTTCCAGTTCAACAATGCGATAAAGCTCGGTAACTGTATTTTCCCTGAAATAATCGGAGCCAATACGCCGACGGTAAGAATGATAATTCCGATATTCAAACCGTACTTTTCCATATAAGGCAAATATTTAGCCAAGAAAGTTTGCTGCATCAATAACAACACGGTGGCAGAAATAGTGATGGAACTGTTATTACCGACAACTCCCAAAAAATTAACACAACAAGAAAAATGGCAATGGGATTAAATTGTAGTGACATTTTAGCTCCTTATTGGCACACCAAAGTGCGGTCGTTTTTTGGTTTGTTTTAATGTAGCGATTATAGCAAAATTCTTATTCACCACGTTTTTTTATTTTTAATTCAATATCAAAAATCGGTAGTATGAATAGTATGATAACAAATCATTTCAAGACATTATGGAAATCGCCCTAGTCCTTGCTACCAAAATTACCGAATTAATCCTTGTGGTATTAATGGGATATGCCTTGGTGAAATTCAAACTGCTAAACTCAAAAGACAGCTATCCTCTGTCGATAATCGGGTTATACATTATTAGCCCGGCGGTTATGATCAACGCATTTCAGATCGATTACAGTCCACAACTTCTACGTGGCTTATTACTTTCGGTAGGGATGGCAGTGTTTCTACATATTCTGCTGATTGGCACGGGGGCTTTAGTAAAACGTCTGTTTAAATTGGATCCCATTGAGCATGCAGCTTCAATTTATTCCAATTCGGGTAATTTAATTATTCCGTTAGTGGTCGCCTTATTCGGTCCACAGTGGGTGATTTATGCCACCTGCTTTATTGTGGTACAAGTATTTTTATTCTGGACGCATTGCAGAATATTACTGTGTGGGGAAGGCAATTTATCTCTGAAAACTATTTTTACCAATGTCAACATTCTGTCGATTGTCATCGGTGTTTCACTGTTTGCACTACAAATTAAACTGCCCACCATGCTCACCAACACGTTATCAACAGTTGGTTCCTTTATCGGACCAAATGCAATGCTAATTGCCGGCATGCTGATTGCATCAATTCCATTACGCTCATTGTTTTCATCCAAACGAATCTACCTAGTCAGCGCCTTACGTTTGATCTTAATTCCATTATGTTTAATGACCGTTATCAAGCTGTGTGGTTTTAGCAGATGGGTAGAAAATGGCGAAACTATTGTGATGATCAGTTTTCTCGCAACGATCAGCCCGGCAGCCGCCACCGTAACGCAAATGGCACTGGTTTTCGGAAAAAACGCCAGTAAAGCCAGTTCAATTTATGGTGTAACAACTCTGCTATGTGTATTCACTATGCCCTCGATTATTGCGCTGTATCAACTGATTTAGCTTCCTTTGATTTGCGGTATAAATCTTTACTGTAAACTGTTTCTGTCGGGTTTTTCAGATTATAGCCCTCAATGCTGTCGTGTATATATATCGGCTTCATATACTGAAACAATGGCAGTACAATTTTTTTCGCGCTGTGCCAGTTCAATAATCTGATGATAAAGTGCGGTACGTTCTTGCTCTGAAATCTTTATCGACAGGGTTTGCTCTAACAATTCATCCAGCTTTTTCATTCGCGAATCCGCTTTTGTTATCGGGGCTTTTGCTATGTAGCAGGCTTAAAAAAGCCGTCGGCTCATTATAGTCGGCGCACCATCCCGAACGAATCAGCTGAAAATCACCTTTGCGCGTTTCTCCAATAAGTCTTTATATGGCAAAGGTTCTTGCTGAATTCGGATTAGATCCGATTGTGTCCAAGCGCGAATCAATTGCTCTGCTACTATCGGATGAATCCCTGCATTATCATAGCTCATACGTAATACCAGCGGATCCGTCACACCCGTTTGTTGTAATAGCTGTTCCACTAACGTCGGTTTCCATTCGCGTTCTTGTTCAAACTGCATATTTTGTGGCATAAAATTTACTGAATTGGGCGCTAACGTTTTATCCTCCGGGATAATTCCACGAGGAGAAATCATCGAAACCAATGCAGTTCTGACTGCACTTTGTTTTAACAATGGATCGTTAAAATTAAATTCATAAAAAATAAGTGCAAAGCTGGGGAAAAGTATTGGGTTTTATCGTTTTGATGTAACGGTTTTTCTATCCAATCAAACTGATCGGGTAATTGATTCGGTTGAATTTTCTGATAAAGCACTTCTTCAAAACTAACTTCATCTTTATTACGGTAAAAAGGGTTTTCTAATTTCACTTGTTCCGGTGAAACTTCCAAAATCTTATACGCCCCATTACCGATAAAGGTTTCATCTTTTTTTATGCTGTGGCAACAATGCGCTGTGTACTAACATTTGCGGCAAATACGGCGTTGCCTTTATCTAACGAGAGTTGCAAATTATAATTATCTATCGCGCGAATACCAAGTTGTTCCACCGGTAATTTTTTTGTGCCAGCACGGCTTCTGCATTGTTCAGATTTAAATAGGCAAAAATATTGTTTTTAATGGGCTGTCTGACAAAAATCAGTGCTTGCCAACTACGCACAAAAATCCTGAGCTAATAACGGCTCGCCATTTGACCATTGCAAATCACGACGTAATGTAAACGTCCAGATCTTGTTATCTGTGGTCTGCCATTTTTTTCCGCTGCTGCCGGAATAACATTCTCTTGCGTATCATAAATAACCAAACCTTCTAATAAATCCTGTAATAAAGGCGTTTGCTCATGCTCAGTAATATCGGCAATATTCCATTTAAAAATCGGTGTAAACGCCCCGCTTTAGTAATTTCGGGTTAGATTCAATCACTTCGGACGGTTTTTGGTTCAGCAGGATGCTCATTTGAGACTGGTGGAACGACAACATTCTGTGGTTCTTTCGGTTCGCAACCAAGCAAGACAAAAATAGCAAAAATGACCGCACTTTTTGCTACGTTTAAGGGACATAAAGATAGGTTGGTGAAATGCCATACGCTGAACTCTTGGATTTAAATTGTTCCATTATGGCATAATTTGCACCGTTCTACCACGCTCACTAAATATCATTATTGCCCGTTTTGTTGCTTTATTTTTTTCTCAACAACGGTAAATAACGCTCATCAGTTAAGGTTTCTAAAAAAAGCAACTAACGCATCAATTTCCTCCGGCTCAAGAAACGGCGCTTTTAGTTCCTCGTGATTAATGGTTGCTGCATATTCAGGCTGCTCCCATTTCTGCTCAGTCTGTGATTTTTATTATAGTCGGGCTCATTAAAATGATTTAAATAGATTAATACCGTTTTCAGATCCTTAAATACGCCGTTGTGCATATAAGGTGGAGTCACTGCCACATTACGCAACGTCGGCACCTTAAATTTGCCTTTTTGGTTAATATCACCTTTCACCAAAGGGTTATCCAATAATCCGTTATCAATAAAATCCTGTGGTAAATTATTATGTGCAATCAATCGCTTATTCTTTTGGTACTGCGATATTATAATAGCGATAATTCGTAAAGGTTTCTTCAGCATGACGGTTGTCTTCGTGTAGTTGATGGCAATTGGAGCAGTTGGTTTTATTTTTATCGAAGAATAATTGTCTTCCCTGCTCTTCAAGTGCGGTCAGTTTTGCTTTGTTTTTCATAAACTTATCATATTTGCTATCAAACGGCGCCAATAACTTCTTATCCGTTTGAAAGGTCGCCAGAGCATCTTCCATGGCAGCATAAACGCTGTCCACGCTCTGCCACACCTGCTCACCGTAAATTTTGCTAAAAGTTTGAAAGTACATTGGATTATATAGCAGTCGTTCTGCAACTGAACGCTTATCCGGCATCCCCATTTCAGCCGGATCAATTGGAGGTCCGCCGGCTTGTTCAGCTAAATGTTTCGCCCTACCATCCCAAAAATTGTCCGCCCACATAATCTTGAATTTTTTTCATCATAATGAAATTCAGGAGAAAAACTTGGCATAAAAGCATAGTCGGCGCATTACGTTTTCCGAACTTGCTTGGATCTGCGCCCTGCGACACCATTTTATCAATACTATTCTCGCGTAAATCTACAAACGCATCATCGGCTTTATGACAAGTTGCACAACTTTGCAAACTATTAATAGATAAAGACGTATCAAAAACAAAAATTTGTCCGAGCAATGCTTTATCAATTCCGCCCTGTGGCATAATGCGCTCTTCTTTTTCTAAAGAGAAGGCTGACTGAGCATATAATCCGACTAAGCAAAGCGCAATAAATTTTTCATTTCTTACCTCAATATTTTTTTATAAGAATACACCGAATCTCCTATTCATTTCCTCCCTCTTTCACGTTATGTCACTTGATTTAAAATCATATTTCATTCAGATTTACCCCACCATTTTAGTCGGAATTAGTTAGTAAGGATTATTTCTGTCTTCCTTACAATCAACAGTACATAAGGTTGCCGGCTCCATTGCAAAAGCCACAACTCTTTTTGCTAATAAAAATTTCCTGTGTATTATTAGAAAAGGCATAAATAAAAAAATGGTCAGCAACCTGACCATTTTTTTATTTTTACAAACGGATTATTTTGTTTTTCCTGTCCAATCGTAGTCGCCGGGCCGTGACCCGGAATAATAATCGTATCATCAGGTAACTGATATAGCTTTTCCTTAATTGAACGCATCAAATCCTGATGGCTACCGCCCGGAAAAATCAGTGCGTCCAATCCCTTGATTAAATAGAACATCACCGGTGAAACCAACTTTCTTACTGTGCTCGATAAAACCTATATGTCCCGGAGTATGCCCAGGCAAATGCAGAATTTCAAATTCAAATCCTGCAACATTAAGAATTTCACCTTCCTGATTAAACCAACGATCAGGGTTCAAAAAGCATCTATTTCAAACAGACCAAATTGACGGGATTGGCTCGGCAATAACTTAAACCAATAATCATCAGCGGAATTCGGACCTAGTATCTCAATATTAAAATGCCGCTTCAATTTTGGGGCGGCACCTACATGATCCAGATGCCCGTGAGTCAGCAAAAATCGCTTTTAAATTCAATCCTAGTTCTTCAATACGCCGAATTAACTTATCCGCTTCACCACCCGGATCGACAATTGTTGCATTATTCTTATCATCCCAAATTAAAGAACAATTTTTGTTGAAAAAGAAGTGACGGGAATAATTTCAATATTCATATTTTTCTCTATATTCTTATGCAAATCGAAAAATAAGAAAAACCGCAACAAAGTGCGGTCTCATTTTTCGCTATTTTTTTTAACTGCCATGCCAAGTTCTTACCGGGCCAGTGTCAACATGGATAAAAATTACTTTGTGGGTAAAATCCGACACCTCGCTACTCAAGCTTTCTGCCGCCGCCCTCACTTTTGATAAGGCAACTCCATCGATTCGAAAATCGATTGCCTGTCCACGAGTATGATAGCTATTGCTTGCTACACCTGAACTACGACGAGACATTGCTGCATTACTAGCAGGGGAACGATAACCACAGATAATTTGAATTTCCGTATTGCGTAAACCTAATTTACTTTGAATACTATATAATTTAGCGAATAGTTTAGAATCCATTTTATGAATTGAGCCATCACGTTTATCACGCATTAGCCAATCTAATTTTTTTAATGTAGCAGAAGAAAGTCCCTTTCCTTCAACAAATTGTGTGCTGAAATGATCACCCGTATTGATATTTCTCAAACTCAATACTCGTGGCTTCGGTGTAGAGACTGTTGCAGAAGCAATATTAGGTAATAATGTTGCTCCTAAAACAATTCCTCCCAATGACAACCACTTACGGCGACTTTGGTTGATTTCATTCATTCTCATATTCTCTATAACTTTAATTCACGGTTCTTTGACAAACCGTTGGTTATATTAGTTCAAAAATCGAGTAAAAACAACCGCATTTTTGTAAAGCTTTGTAAAGAAAAACGGTTGATAACTATGACTACAACAGATATTTACGGATTACATCCCAGTTTACATAACTCAAATTTTGTGCTCTATCGTACCCGTAAATATCCGGTAACATATGGGTTTTTCCGTTATCCACCCAAGCTGTAACATAATACAGATAAACCGGATTATCTGACTGGATATTAGCCGATGTAGTTTTGCGACTATCTAACACTCGCTGTTTTCTATCTGCAGACCATCCGGCTTCTTTCAACAAAAATAGTCGCTAACTCATCAGATTTTTTTCTACCCGTACGCAGCCTGAGCTTAAAGCTCGGTTCTTCTTACTGAACAAACTACGTTTCGGTGTGTCATGTAAATAAATCGCATCAGAACTCGGCATATTGAATTTATAGCGCCCTAAAGCACTGTTGTCACCTGCTGCTTGTCGCAAACGATATGGAAATTTCGCACCAATACTGCCCCAGTCAATACTGTATGGGCTCACGACCTACCGCTTCTGTCAATAATGCTATAGCCATTGCGAGACAAGTACTCCGGATCCTGACGAACTTTTTGGAATAATATCTTCATTAATTAAGCGTGGTGGTGCATTCCAAGGCGGATTAACCACCACATTACTTAATTTGCTATACATCACTGGCGTACGCCGCTCATTTTTACCGACAATCACGCGTGAATTTAGGACTAATTGTCCATCACGATAATAATTCAATTGATAACTCGGAATGTTAACAAAAATACCATTATCAAAAATTAGGAATAACTCGCAAACGCTGAACGTTAATAGCCAATTTATATAGGTTTACCAATGGCTCCTGCTTTTTCTGTTTCTTTTTCTTCTTATTTTGGCCATTATCTATAGCAAGCTCTTCAGTCGGTTCAGTCAGAAGTGAAATAAACCCGTCCACGGTTTGTCTATATAAATTATTACTAGAAGAAATATGATTTATAAAACTCAAGACATCATCATTTTTGACCGCACTCAGCCATTGCTCGATTTGTAGCTCGGAAGCTTTTTGCTGCTTTATAGCGATTACTGGAATAAAGCCAGTTCTGAGCCAAATGGGATACATTCGCTGTGTAATACATATAATCTAGAAATGCATCCGTAATTAGAATATCGTAAAAGCGGATTATTATTTTTCATCTGCATTACTGATAGCTTCCAAGGATTTCGCCGTGCGAGCCGAAATACCGCTTGCCACCACTAACGCATACTCACGCAGAAATTGCTTTTTGGCCTCTTGATTTTTCCATAGCAAAAGCATAATCATTATCTGCATATATTTTTTTGCCACTTCAGAGCGAAATTGCAGCTCCTGCATACCGATGACTTCTGTTAATTTGGCTTCTGCCAGCGCCTGCTTTTCTAAGGCTATGCGTTCTTCCTCAGCTTTGCGCTCAGCCTCTAAACGTGCTTCCTCAGCTTGTTTTTTTCCAATTCCATTTGCTGTGTTGCTAAGTCAACAACGATGTTCTCATTGTCATTATTTGACAAAGTTTCAGACGTTGAATTCGACTCGGCGAGCCCACCGGCTTGTTCAGCCGTCACGCCGTTTTGTTCCTCAGCAGCAGTGTTTGACTCGGCAATTGCACACCCTGTACACAAACAGGACAGCAAAACCGTCAGACGCGCCACTTTAAATGAAAAAAATGTTTCTCTTGCATTTAAGTTCCTTAAAAATACACATAAAATTGACCGCACTTTTTAAGCTGATTGGCTCTAAAAATGCGGTCAAAAAAATCCATTTTATCTTGTCCCCGCCGTTTCAGCCGGTTTTTGGTCTTGGATCTACCACATATAATTTAGCCAAATCTGCCGCCATATTTTCCGCTTCTTTTTAAGAAGAAATCAGGAGCTTCATAGTCTTTCGGCAAATCATCAATATCTTTCAACTCTTTTTGCCTTCGCGTTTGAAGCGTGCATTTAAATCTTTCAAACGTTTAGCTTCGTCTTTATCATTCTCCGCCTTACGTTTGGCAAAAATTTAATGAAAGATATTTGCGCTCACGGCGTTCATCACGAATTTTTCAAATCTTCGGCTAACACAATAAATTCCGGTTCTTTAGCAATGCGCGCCAAGTGTTTTGCTTTTCAATGTTTGAATCGTCTCATTGACTTTTGCACTTTTGCGAATAGGTTGCCGCCGGAATTTTTATCCCACGGTAATGCATTATCTTCCTTTTCTTCACCAAATTCTTGAATATCAATCAACGCTGGGAAATCAATATCGGCTGCTACACCTTTCAACTGAGTACTTCCCCATTGATACGATAAAAATTTCTGGATCGTGTATTGAATAAAAACCAAGCGGGGTCTGTTCCAAATCATATACGAAATTCAACGAACGACTTTGTTGCACCGTTCCTTTACCGAAAGAATTCTGACCAATAACTACACCGCGATTATAATCCTGCATTGCCGCCGCAAAAATTTCGGAAGCCGAAGCACTGAAACGGTCAATCATAACTAACAATGGACCAGTATAAACCTGTGTACTATCAGGATCCTCATGTACACGAATACGATTGTAAGCATCCCGAACCTGTACTATAGGGCCGTCGCTAATAAATAAACCACTTAATTCAACAGCCTCCGTTAACGCACCACCACCATTCTCACGCAAATCAATAATTAAAGCCGTAGCTTTTTTTAGTTTTCATTTCATCTAACAACTTACGCACATCTTGTGCTAAGCCAATATAAAAAAACTCGGAATTTTGATTACTGCAACATTTTCGTCATTCACTTTTTTTCTACAGTGAGCTTCGCTGCACGATCCTCAATTCTTACCTTATCACGTACTAAAAGTTACAACATGACTTTTTGCCACCTTTAGCCGGTTCAATTTCTAAACGAACTTTGGTGCCTTTTTGCCTTTGATTTTATCAACAACATCTTCCAAACGCCAACCAACGACATCTTCAATTTCACCCGTTGCCTGACCGACACCGACAATTTTCTCTCCAGCTTTGATTTTCTTGCTTTTTATCGGCTGGCGCACCAGGTACTAAAGAACGAATAACAGTTTCGTCATCTTCTTGTTGCAATGTCGCCCTGATTCCTCCAAAGATAAATTCATATCTTCTGTGAAATTTTTTTGCCGTGCGAGGGGCTAAATAACTAGTATGCGGATTCATTTCTCGGGCAAACGCATTTAGATATAATTGCACAATATCATCCGCTTTAGTTTGGGTTAAACGGCGAATGGCTAAATTATATCGTTTAGTCAGCTTTTTTTCTTAATTTCAGGCCATTTTTATCCTGCAATTTTAAATTAATAATGTCGTTTTTACCCGTTGTTGCCATAGTCTCATCGGCATCCACTATCGTTTTTTTGGCCATGGTGCTTTTTTTCACGATCGATTTCAATTTGATCATCATCTTTTAAGTCAGGTTCTTTATCCAACAAAGACAAAGCATATTCATAGCGCTGATAACGGCGCTTAATCATAAAATCATACATTGTGAAAGCAATATCTAACTTACCTTCGTTCAATTCCTCATCTAAATTCTTGGCAAATCTCGTGCGCATTTCATCAATGTCGGATTGAATAAACGTATTATGGCTAAAATCCAACAACTTCAAGTAACGATCAAAAAAATCTTTTTCGGAAAACGCATCATCTAATTGAAATTTACGATAATGAGATTGAGTTAAACGCGTAGTAACACGCTTCGTCGCCAACGTATTTTCAGATGTTGGAAGAGGTGTTACTGATCTCACTACTTTTAATCTCAGGTGGTACGCCATCGCATTTGTCATACCCAATAACAATGCGCTGACAGCAAACATCGCAAAAATAACTTCTAGGTTTGTTCAATTTCATTTAGTTTTCCTATTAACCAAAAACATCATATAAAACCAATCTAATCCGACTGAGTATTTATGATGTATTATGCGCCGTCAAAAATATCCTACGGCTATACTTAATACTATTATGTATATAAAAGCTTGATGCTGAAAGAGCCTAAGCAAATAAACGCTCAGTCGTTACATTCATCACTAATCCGTTTTCCAACTGTACTCGAGCACTGTCTTTAATCAATTCTAAGACCACGGCATTTTTTTCGCATTATCACCAACTTTCACTTTCACTTTGCTACCTTTCTCCAAAGAAGCGAAATCAACTTCTCGGAATTCTACCTTTGGTTTAGCACTCTGTCCTTCCTTACGAAGTGCGGTCGGTTTTTTTGGCAGTTTTCGCGTTTACCTTTTTATCTGCCGGCTTACGTGCAGGGCGTTTTTTATTCGTTTTTTTGTTGCTGCTCTTTCAGCTGCTTTTTTTCTCTGCAAATTTTGCTTTTGCTTCCGCTAGTTGTTGCACAGCATGTTCAACGTGTTGCTGTTCTAAAACGCCGGCAGGATTACCGTATAAATCCACACGAACAGCCCCTTCACGGCAACCATGCAAATAACGCCAATTGACGTATATTGGCGCAAAGCGTGGCGTAATTGAGTTTTTGCTCACTCGCGGGTCATCTTGTAATGCCTCTGCCAAATCCTGAAATAAACCGATCTTAATTGGTTTAGCCTCTCCATCTAAAAACGAAACAAAGAGGAAATTTTTCTGCCAAATAAGCAATAATTTCTTTGTTACTTGACAACTTTGGCGCTTCTTCAAGCTTAACGTCAATTTGAGTTTCATTGATTTGTGTTTCTGTCATTACGAATTCCTGCGTAGCATTTTAAAAATACAAAAAAATAAAACCGCATTTTAGCCTAAATTCCCTAAAAAAATGACAATTGTTAATCAAAAATAAATCTGCGCGATTTTAAAATCTCTATTTTTTTCTGACCGCACTTCGACTGAAAATGTTTCAAAATTCGGATAATCCAGTATAAAAATAAGCGCTTTCTAACTTTTTTTACGAAACACAATGGCGATATCAACTCAACCATACATTGATTTAACACAGGCAACTTATCAAATTGTGCGCTGCGGCGACTGCAATGCAGTGGTTGCTATGTCGCCATTAAATCAAAAAACAACGCGCAGTTTGCCCGCGCTGCCACCACACGTTAAAATCAGGTAGCCGCTGGGGATTACATCGCTGTTCGATCATTGCTTTTTCCATTTTTAATCTTAATGCCTTTCGCGCTCAGCTATCCTCTCTTAAGTGTGGAGCTGTTGGGCGTAAAAAAATTCACGCTTCGGTTTGGGAGGGAGTGTGGAAAATGGCAACCGAAGGTTATCCTTATACGGCGTTTTTAGTGTTTATCTGCGCCGTATTTATGCCAATTGCGTTTGCCATTTTGGTCATTTTATTAAAGTTGTCACAGATTCTACGCATTCAGCCTCGCAATTTATTGCTAGCATTAAGCTATATCAAACCTTGGGTGATGTTTGATGTGTATTTGGTTGCTTTTAGGCGTTACTGCGTTTAAAGTACGCGATTATGCAACACTAGATTTTGATATTTATTTGATTGCGTTTGTTTTAACTTCACTACTGACGACATTGCTATTTATCAAAAATCAATCCGATTGAACTGTGGAACGACTTCTACCCGCATAATAAGCATTTATCCGGAAAATCCTTAAAAATTCACCGCACTTTTTGCAGTGCATGCCAATACACCTTTTGAACATCCGATGATTAGCTTTAAAAAAATCATCCGATTTGCCCCTCGTTGCCACAGCCGTCTTGATGTGCCGTCGAATGTTTATTTACAACGAACTTGGGCGACTTTTGATTGCGGGAATTATTATGTTATTTCCTGCTAATATGCTACCAATGTCTTACGTATATATGACGGCGGTTCCTACGGGCGACACTTTGATGTCAGGCGTACTCACTTTTTATGGATATGGGCAGTTATTTTGTTGCTTTCGTGGTTTTCGTAGCCAGTATTTTTTTGTCCCTATCAGCAAAATTATCATTATGTTATATTTATTGTTTTGCGTTCATTTTGAATGGAAGCATTCAATCAAATGGCAAATGCGATTACTGCACATCGTACACTTTGTCGGCCGTTGGTCTATGCTGGATCTATTTGTGTTAGCATTGATGATGTCGTTGGTAACGCGCGGGCAGATTATTAATTTTTTTCGGTTGGTCCCTGCGGCATTTTATTTCGGTGCAGCCGTATTTATGACAATGATTTCTACTTCACAATTTGACAGTCGTTTACTCTGGAATATTTATGACAAACAACAAATTAAATAACGAATCTCAAGAATCTTTTGCCGATATTCGGGCGGCACAATTGGCAAAGCAAACGGATTTCACCGTTTTGGTTATTGCCTTTAGTCGCTTTTATTAATTGGTGCGATATTATTCTTTCAAATTATCAAAAGAGCAAGGTCATAGTATAAAAATCACCTTTTACCAGCGGTGAAGGTTTAGTACCAATAAAAACCCAAGTTCGTTATCAAGGTTTACAAATCGGCGTGGTGAAAAAGTCAATTTCACTGACGACTTAAAAACACGTTGAAGTGGAAGCCAACATTTATCCCGAAGCCAAGACTGTGTTAAAAGAGGGAACTCGCTTCTGGTTGGTACAACCGAGTGCCTCGCTGGCGGGTATTTCAGGTCTCGACGCATTGGTATCGGGAAACTACATCACATTGCAACCGGGTTCCGGCAAAGATAGAAACGAATTCATTGCGGAAGAAGAAACTCCTATTGCTCAAGTGAAAGATGGGGATCTATTGGTTCGTTTAATTGCCGATGATTTAGGTTCAATATCTCAAGGCGCATCCGTTTATTTCAAGAAAATCCCTGTTGGGAAAATTTATGATTATCGCTTTAGCAAAGATCAGAAAAAAGTTGAAATTCAAATAGTTATTGATAAAGCTTATGCCAATTTAGTAAAAAAGACAGCCACTTCTGGAATATCAGCGGAATTAATGCCAACATCGGTTTATCCGGAGTCAATGTAAATATTGACAGCTTAAATGCCGTGGTACAGGGTGCGGTTTCTTTTGACTCTCCTGCCGACAGTCCGAAAGCCGAATCCAATGAAACATATCAACTTTACCCAAACCTACAATCAGCCAAACGGGGAGTTGAAGTCAATGTAACATTACCAAACATAGCAGGATTAAAAGCAGGAAAAACGGAAGTATTTTTATAAAGATATTCAAATTGGCATACTTTTCCGAATTAAATGCGGTCGAAATCGCACAAGATACGGTCAGCGGAAAATTATTGATCGACCCGAATGTATCAGACTTATTAAAAACGTAATACAAAACATTGTGTTGCGAAGTAAAAAGCTCAACTTAGGCAATCTGGAAGATTTGCCGAGTATGTTACGCGGTGAATATCTTGAGCTATTGCCGGGCGATGGTGAGGATAGTCGTGAATTTACCGTGTTTAAAGAAAGCGAATTATTGTTAAAACAACCAAAATACCTTGGTATTTGAGCTTACCGCGCCTGAAACCTATGGCATTATGGAAGGACAAAAGATCTACTACAACAATATTCCTATCGGTGAACTGGTGGAACAACAGGTAACCGTACAAGGTGTAACATTCAAAGCAGCAATTGCCGCCGAATATCGCAATGTAATCCGTGCTGATACCCTATTTATTGCGGCATCTAACTTTGATGTATCCGTAGGATTAGATGGTATACGCTTTGAAGCGGCAACGCCGGAAAAATGGTTGCAAGGCGGTGTGCGCGTAATCGGAGGTAAAAACCAATCAAGGAGATGCGCTCAAAAGCTATCCGCTCTTCAAAGATCTCAACTAACGCCGAAGCGGGTATTACTACAAACAAACTTACACCAAGCATTACGTTGACGACCTCCCATTTACCGAGTATCAGTAGTGGTTCATTGGTGCTTTATCGTCAATATGAAGTCGGTAAAAATTTTTAGATGTCCGCCCGAAACAAAATAACTTTGAAGTGGATGTCTATATCTATCCGAAACATCAAAAATCTACTGACTGATAAAAAGCTTATTCTGGGTGGAAAGTGCGGCACAAATTGATATTACGCCGAAAGGTATCAGCATTCAGGCAAGTCCTGTAGCACGCACCCTGAAAGGCGCAATTAGCTTTGATAACAGTGGTAGCGGACGAAATAAAAACCCTATATGCTAACGAATTACGTGCAAAATCGGCAGGGGCAAATTCTGACATTGACTGCTGATAATGCCACAAATTTAACCAAAGGAATGGCACTGCGTTATATGGGATTAACCGTTGGGGAAATCGAAAAGCATTACATTAGATCAAAAATCACAAAAAAATTATTGCCAAAGCCTTAATGAACCCGACTTACATGGCAATGATTGCCAAAGAAGGCAGTGAATTTCGCGTTGTTTCGCCACAAATTAACGCGGGAGGAATCGAAAAATCTGGATAGCCTGCTACAACCCTATATTGATATAGAAGCGGGTTCAGGCAAAGCTAAAAACGCAATTTACGTTAACTGATGTCGGCATCATGACGGATAAATTCAATACGGGTTTCCCAATTATTTTAGAAAACCTCTGACGCTGCCAATTTGACTGTAGGGGCACCAATAATGTATCGTGGAGTAGAAGTAGGAAAAATCCGCAACATGGAACTAAACAGTTTAGGTGATCGTATTAATCCATATTTTTAATCGGTCATAAATACCAGCATTTAGTGCGTCAAAAATTCAGAGTTTTGGTTCTCATCAGGCTACACCGCGGAACTCGGTTGGTCAGGATTTGCTATTAATACCGGCTCAGTGAAACAGCTGTTAAAAGGCGGTATTTCCTTCCACGCCGTCCGGAACCGTCGTGCAACCGCAAGCCAAAGCCAACCAGCGCTTTTTGCTACAAATTAAACGACCGGAGGATGCTCAAACCTGGAACCAAGGCACCCTTTAAATAAAACGTGAAAAATTTTTAACCGCACTTTCTAAATTAATGCTCTGAAAAAAGAGCACATAACGATGAAAGTGCGGTCGGTTTTTAAGGAGAAATTATGTCAGATCAAATTCAAAAACCGTCGCCCCATTAACAGTCGTAACAATAAGCAAATACAACGCTTTGCCGCTTATCTTGCGCGACGTAACTTCCCGACACCGAATCAAATTTCTGGCTTAAGCGTAGTCTTTGCTTTTCTGGGTGCATTCTGCCTATGGCTATTTTTCTTATCATGTTGGCTTTCTCTTACTTTGTGCATTATTCGTACAACTGCGCCTAATGTGTAACTTATTGGATGGAATGGTCGCCGTAGAAGGAGGCAAAAAAACAGCAATTGGCGACATTTTTAACGAATTTCCCTGATAGAATCGCCGACTCGGTATTATTAGTCACTCTTGGCTATGCTGCCGGCATCGATTGGTTCGGTTGGTTTGCAGCCTTGCTTGCCGCATTTACAGCCCTATATTCGTGTGTTCGGCGGTAGTCTCGGGTTTGAACAAAAATTTCTTGGCCCCATGGCCAGCAACATCGAATGGCAGTTCTCACGGCAAGTTGCCTGTTCACCGTCATTGAACGTACCTTATGGAATACAAGTTACCGCCTGCTATTCGGCTTGTCCATCATCATCGTCGGCACGGCCCATCACCTGCATTGTCCGCACCTTGGACATTGTTAAACAGTTAGAACAAAAACAATTAGAAAAACAAACCGCACTTTGAAAGTCTAGCTCAAAGTGCGGTCTATTTTTCGTAGTTTTAACGGCTTTATTTTTCACTGCCAATTCCGCGATTTTTTTACTATCACTTCACGGCATTTTTGCATTCCTTCCAGCGTTATTAACTCCTTCTTACTGTGGAAATTATAGCCTCCGGTGAAAAATATTCGGACAGGCAATGCCTTTTTCGGCCAACCACGCGCCGTCAGTACCTCCGCGAATAGGCTTATGCAGCGGTGTGATACCACATGCACGCATTGCTGCATCTGCTAGCTTTATGGCTTGCGGCACTTTTTCACACAATCGTACATATTGTGATAGCTATCGGTAATCGTTAGTTCAATAGGCACTTTCAAGTGCTTACTCCGATTAAATTCTGCGACGGTGTTTGTAATAAAAATTTTTCCGTTTTTTTCAAAACCTTGCTGTTCAAAAATCACGAATTAAATAATGTAATTCGGCTTTTTCGACATTCCCTGAAAAGCTGTTTAAGTGGTAAAAACCTTGTTTACCGTCAGTGGTTTCCGGAGTTTCATCACGCGGAAAGCTCTGTTGGAAATCACAGGCAAGTGTAAGCGCATTTACCATTTTATTTTTTTCGCCGTCCCCGGATGAATATTGCAACCATGTATGGTAACAGTGGCACTTGCCGCGTTGAAGTTTTCATATTCCAACTCTCCAACCTCACCACCATCAATGGTGTATGCCCAATCACAAGGGAATTTGTCTAACGGAAAAAAATTGCATCCCTAAACCGATTTCTTCATCAGGTGTGAATGCAATCCGTAGATTACAACGAGGTTTTTCACTTTGTCGTAAAATAAAAAGTGCAGTCATTATTTCGGCAATTCCCGCCTTGTTATCCGCACCTAGTAATGTTGTGCCATCAGTTACAATAAGGGTTTTCACCGATAAATTGATGTAAAAACGGAAAAATCCACCGGACTAATATCTTCCTCGCCACTGCCTAAAGCGATGTCGCCCCTCTATAATTTTTCAATCACTTCGGGACGCACATTTTTGCCACTACAATCGGGCGAAGTATCCAAATGGGAAATCAACCTCAATCGTCGGAGCATGTTTCACATTGCTCGGTAAAAGTGCGGTCAAAATTCCGTGCGAATTTATTTCTACTGCTTAAAACCGAATGCACGTAATTCCTGAGCCAAATATTCAGCAAGTTTCAGCTGCCCTATGGAACTGGGAGAGTGTTTAACAGTGGGTTTTAGATTGCGTATCAAACCCGACATAAGTTAAAAAGCGTTCGAGTAGTTGTTCAGCATACTGCATAATATTGTCCTTCTTTACTCATTTACGCTCAGTTTAGCAATTCTGTCAGGTATTTTTTTTGATATATAACAAATATTTTGAAAGAAAAATCAAAGAAAAAACTTAAGCGATAATTTAGATCAAAAAATTTTTGCTTAAAAAGCGAAGAAATGGCTTTTTAATTGAAGGTCAATCACTATATCATTAGCCCTTAAAAATTTTGTTATTTTAAGGGTTCGCAAACTCTTGCGAACGTGTCGTTTCTACTAACCTAATGATTTTAATATCTTAGACTCTATTGACTTCGGGAGAAAAACCAAAGCTAGTGGAAAAATCCAGTTCAAAACCAAACCGATTATTGAGCTTCGTTCTCTAAGCAAATCGTATAATGGTAACACTATTATTAATAATTTTAATTTGACCATCAATAATGGAGAATTCTTAACCATTCTAGGGCCTTCCGGTTGCGGAAAAACGACGGTTCTGCGCTTACTTGCAGGATTAGAAGAACCAAATGGCGGACAAATTATTCTTGACGGTGAAGATATTACAAACGTTCCGGCAGAGCAACGTTATGTTAATACCGTGTTCCAAAAGTTATGCGCTTTTCCCGCATATGACGATTTTTGAAAATGTAGCATTCGGTTTGCGTATGCAAAAAGTACCGGAAGCGGAAATTAAACCTCGAGTAATGGACGCATTACGAATGGTACAATTGGAAGATATGGCGGAACGTAAACCGACCCAACTTTTCCGGAGGTCAGCAACAACGAATTGCCATAGCTCGTGCTGTGGTCAATAAACCAAAAGTTCTGTTGCTTGACGAATCCCTTTCTGCGTTAGATTACAAATTACGTAAGAAAATGCAAAACGAATTAAAAGCATTGCAACGTCAATTAGGCATTACTTTTATTTTTGTGACCCATGATCAGGAAGAAGCTCTGACAATGTCTGATCGCATTATCGTCTTACGTAGAGGAAATATTGAACAAGACGGTTCACCGCGTGAAATCTACGAGGATCCTAAAAACCTATTTGTTGCCAAATTCATCGGTGAAATCAATATCTTCGATGCCGTCGTATTGCATCGTATTGATGAGAAACGAGTCAAAGCCAATGTTGAAGGTCGCATTTGTGAAATTTACGTTCAACAGGAAGTGCAGGAAGGGCAAAAACTGAAGGTATTATTACGCCCAGAAGATGTACAACTGGAAGAACTTGATGAAAATGAAAAATCAAGTGCCATTATCGGTCACATTCGCGAGCGTAACTATAAGGGCATGACGCTAGAATCAACCGTAGAATTGGATCATAACGGTAAAATGGTATTGGTTAGCGAGTTCTTCAATGAAGATGACCCAAATATCGATCACTCGTTAGATCAAAGAGTTGCCGTAACTTGGATTGAAAGCTGGGAAGTGGTATTGAACGATGAAAATGACAACGCGTAAATTCCAAAAATATTACCGTTGCTGTTATTTTTCGCTTGGTTAATTTTCTTTGTGTTAATACCAAATCTATTGGTATTCACGGTAAGTTTTCTAAGTAAAGACAGCAGTAATTTCTATGCTTTTGCCTTTCACATTTGAGAGCTACACCCGCTTGTTTGAACCGTTATACGCGCAAGTGGTGTGGAATTCCTTATATATGTCAAGCATAGCAACCGTGATTTGCCTGATTATCGGTTATCCGTTCGCCTTCATGATCGCTAAAAATTGAGCCGAAATATCGCGCTATTTTATTATTTTTTTAGTGGTATTGCCGTTCTGGACGAACTCGTTAATTCGGATTTACGGTATGAAAATTTTTCTCGGCGTAAAAGGTATTCTAAACGAAGCATTATTGGGATTAGGGTTTTATCAGTGAGCCAATTCGTATTTTAAATACCGAAGCAGCCGTGATTATAGGTTTAGTGTATCTGCTTTTGCCGTTTATGATTTTACCTCTTTATTCGGCCATTGAGAAACTTGATCACCGTTTACTTGAGGCTGCAAAAGATTTAGGAGCAAACGCGTTCCAACGTTTTATCAAGGTCATTATTCCGTTAACAATGCCGGGAATTATTTCCGGTTGCCTATTAGTTTTATTGCCTGCAATGGGAATGTTCTATGTGGCGGATTTATTGGGTGGTGCAAAAGTATTGTTAGTCGGTAACGTTATTAAGAGTGAATTCTTAATTTCACGTAACTGCCGTTCGGCTCAGCAATCAGTATCGGTTTGACCATTCTAATGGCGGTATTAATCTTTGTTTACTATAAAGCCAACAAATTATTGAATAAGAAAGTGGAGTTAGAATAATGGGGCGTATACTGCGTAATCTTTTTATGTTGGTGGTGTACGCATATTTGTATATCCCAATTATTATCTTAGTCGGCAATTCCTTTAACTCGGATCGCTACGGTTTGAATTGGAAAGGATTTACCTGGGATTGGTACACGCGTCTCTCCCATAATGATACTTTAATTCAAGCTGCAGTTCACTCGGTGATTATTGCATTTTTTTGCGGCTACTCTTGCAACGATTATCGGAGGTTTAACGGCAATTGCTCTTTATCGATATCGTTTCCGAGGAAAAACAAGCTGTCAGTGGCTTATTATTTATCGTAATGATGTCGCCGGATATCGTAATGGCTGTGTCGCTACTTGCCCTATTCATGATCGTTGGTATTTCCTTAGGATTTTTGGTCATTATTACTGGCGCACGTCACGTTTTGCTTGCCTTATGTAGTTGTTACCGTATTCTCACGCTTAAAAAGGGTTTGATGTGAAAATGCTGGAAGCAGCAAAAGATTTAGGAGCAGGGGAAACTACAATTTTACGTAAAATAATTCTTCCTCTCGCCTTGCCGGCGATCGTTTCCGGTTGGTTATTAAAGCTTTTACTATTTCTTTAGATGACGTAGTTGTTTCCTCTTTTGTAAGTGGTGTAAGTTACGAAATTTTTACCATTGAAAAATCTTTTTCATTAGTTAAAACAGGGGTAACCCCTGAAGTAAATGCATTAGCAACTATAATGATCGTTCTTTCATTATTCTTGGTTATTTTAGGCCAAATAATTGCAAGAAAGGATAAAAGCTAAATTAAGGCTTCACAAACAGCCGAATTCAAAATAAAATACGCCCTGACTCTAAGCGAGTATAGCTTGAGTCAGGCGTTTTTTTATGTCTTTTTAAAGACGGGTTTAATTCTCACTCATTCATCACAGGAGATGATCTTAAATGAAAAAAATTAACAGGTCTTTTTGCAGCCAGCCTAGTAGCAGTTGCAGTGACTGGTTGTGATAATAACAACAAAACTGCGGCAACGCCGGCAAATGCTGAACCTAAAGCACCTGAAGCCACAAAAAGCTCCGGAAAAATAAGGCTAACGACACAGTTTATTTGTACACTTGGACAGAATATGTACCGGATGGTCTTTTAGACGATTTTACAAAAGAAACCGGTATTAAAGTGATTGTGTCCAGTCTTGAATCAAACGAGACAATGTATGCAAAATTAAAAACCCAAGGTGCAGCTGGCGGCTATGATGTAATTGCTCAACCAACTATTTTGTAGCAAAAATGGCTCGTGAAGGTATGTTGGCTGAATTAGATCACAATCAATTGCCAGTGATCAAAGAACTTGATCCTGATTGGTTAAACAAACCTTATGACAAAGGCAACAAATATTCCCTTCCACAATTATTAGGCGCTCCAGGTATTGCTTTCAATACAAATACCTACAAAGGCTCCGAATTCACCTCCTGGGGAGATTTATGGAAACCGGAATACGCCAACAAAGTACAATTGCTTGATGATGCACGTGAAGTCTTCAACATTGCTTTGTTAAAAATTAGGCCAAGACCCAAATACTAAAGATCCGGCGATTATCAAGCAGGCTTTACGAAGAATTATTGAAATTACGTCCAAACGTACTTTCTTTCACTTCCGACAACCCGGCAAACTCGTTTATTTCCGGTGAAACTGAAGTGGGTCAATTATGGAATGGCTCTGTTCGCATTGCGAAAAAAAGAACAAGCACCGTTAAATATGGTATTCCCGAAAAGAAGGCCCTGTACTTTGGGTAGATAACCTTGCTATTACTTCTACCTCTAAAAACCCGGAAGGTGCACATAAACTCATTAACTATATGTTAGGGCGCAAAAAGCGGCTGAAAAAAATTAACCTTAGCAATAGGCTATCCAACAGCTAACCTTGAAGCGAAAAAAGTGCTTCCGAAAGAAATCACTGAAGATCCTGCAATCTACCCTACTGCTGAAATATTAAAAACAGCCACTGGCAAGATGATGTAGGTGATGCTATTCAGTACTATGAACAATATTATCAAGAGCTAAAAGCGGCTAAATAATCTCCGTTTGAAAAACTCATAAAAATGACCGTACTTTTATTTATGACAAAAGTGCGGTCTGTTTTTACTTATTTTTATCAAAACGTAAGTATAACTATATTAGAAAACAAAAGCCGATCATTCGATTCGGCTTTTTCATATCAGAAACTCTAACTTTTTAAAATTAGAAGTAAACGCGTAAACCTACACCATACATAGTGTCGTTAGCTTTTTAACCGGAGAGGTATTAGTTTTTTCTAACACACGCGCAAGTTCGAGTATAAACCAATACATTTTTGTTGAATTTATAATCAGCACCAATAATGTATTTGTTTTTCTGTTTCTTTAACACCAGTCGAAACGGTTTTTTTCTTGGTTATTTTGGTATTGAAATACACTTTTGACGGCTCAATTACTTGATACTTAACAGCCGCTAAAAACAAATCTATCTCTTTGATGTGTTGAATTATCAACTTTGTGATCAGTACGACCATACTCACCACCGAAAGAAACTGGGCCGAAAGTGAACTCAGAAGCTAAACGCCAAGATCTACGTTTATCACCGGTTCTAGTATCTGTAGGATATGCATGACGATCATCTTTCTCTAAAGTATAACCTGCATTAAATTTCACACCGAAGTCACCAAATGAACCGTCATAAAATGAAGAAACACCATAAGCATTTTTCAATGCTTTTTCCGGTTTATTGCTTGTTTTATCTGAGTTACCAAACTCATAGTCAAGACCAAAACCTAAAGCTTGATTTGCACCTAATTTGAAATCAGCTGAACGGAAAGAAGCTACTTTGTCGCCTCCGGTATTTAAATTGTTATTACCACCGAAGATATATGCTGAATCATTTAATTGAACATCATCGCCAGTAGTATTTTTGTTTACCGAAAGTCAAACGACCCACGTCATCATGCGCCAATCCTAACCATAATTTATTAGTAGTCGGGTCATTAAATGATTTGTTGGTGTCACCTTTATCACCGCCTTTATTAAAAACGCATACGATAATGCGCTAATGCTTTCAGGCCGTTGCTAATTTGATGCTCAGCATGAACATCAATGCGAGATTCGTTATTACGCAAGTCTGTACGTTCATCTTTGCCGAATTTACCAAGCATTACATCTACACGGCCGCCTAATTGAACTTTGGTGCCTTCTTGTTCATAGATAGTTGTTGCGCTCTGCTGAAGCCGCTGTCATTGCAACTGCTAATGCTACTAATGTCTTTTTCATAATAATCATTCCTTTTACAGAATTATTTCAAATAACAATCAAGTTTGAACTTATCAAAAAACAAGGTCAAACTTGCTTCCTTTTCAAAGCGATTTTATCTTGCCAAAGAAAATATCTTTCGTCAATAAGAAAAATAACCTTATTCATAATTTCTGACATAGATCACATTTTTCATAAAAATTTAGATAAAAAGAGACTGTTACTCAATAAATACCTTTTTTTAATCCTAATTTTATTCGTTTTATTCGAAAAATTCATTGCAATCCGATTCGACAATAAAAAAACACCATCAACCCTATTAAATCTTCATAAAAGACAAAAATATTATGCTAGAATCAGTCGTTCATTTCAGTACTGAGTAATAGCATGTCCGAGCAACAAGAAACATCCGTTAATGAAGAAGAGCAAACCGTAACAAAAAGTCTAAAGTGCGGTTAATTTTTTACTGAAATTAGGTTTTACCCTATTCTGTCTTGCAGCTTTTTATGGCATTTATTTAGGCGGACAAATCCGCGCCAAAAATGGACGGACAAATTTGGCGTCTGCCTGCGGAAGTTTATAGTCGTATCGAAAGTATCCGTGTAAGCGATAAACTCAGTCTAAATGAGATAAAGCAACTTTTATTGGATAATGACTACCGCCAAACCACATTAATCGCGGCTCCGGGTGACTTTAAAATTGAAAATGACAGCATAGTATTATTACGTCGTGCTTTCCCATTTCCAGAACAACCCGAAGCTCAACGTGTATTTCGCTTGCGTTTTACAAACGATAAATTAAACGTTATTGAGGATCTTATCAATCAGCGGGCTATTGATGAGTTTCGCCTTGCACCGAAATTAATCGCCATGTTGCAATCGGAAAAAGAAGAACGCTTGGCAATCCCGTTACAGCAATACCCACGCCTGTTAATTGACATTCTACTATTAACCGAAGACCGCCGTTTTTACGAACATGATGGTATAAGCCCGTTGGGCATTGCACGTGCAATGATAACGAACATTCGAGCAGGGCAAACCGTACAGGGGTGGCAGCACACTTACCCAACAATTAGTCAAAAATTTATTTTTTTAAACAACGAACGTTCGTTAAGTCGAAAAAAATCAATGAAGCCGTAATGGCAATCATGCTTGATTTGCATTACGACAAAAAAATACTATTTTAGAAACTTATTTGAACGAAATTTATTTGGGACAAAATGGTGACACTGCAATCCATGGTTTTGAACTTGCCAGCCATTTCTATTTTGGTCGCCCAATTCGCGAAATTAGCCTCGATCAAAATGGCATTATTGGTGGGAATAGTCAAAGGCCCTTCTTTATACAACCCTTGGCGCAATCCGAATAATGCTTTAGAGCGGCGTAACGTCGTGTTAGGCTTAATGCTGGAACACCAGATGATCGGGGAAGAACTTTACGATATGTTAAAAGTCGCCCGCTCGGTGTACAAGCGCGCGGGCAAATCAACCGTCGCTACCCTGCTTTTTATTCAAACTCTGCAATCCGAACTTAGCACGCATTTAGAGAAAAATCGGACCGGTGAATTGTTAGGTGCACGTATTTTTACGACTTTTAGATCTTAAACAACAACGTTATGTTGAACAAGCAGTCGTCTATACCACTACAGAGCTTCAATTAAAAACCCGCAATCTGCAACTACAATCAGCTATGGTTGTGGCTGATTATCATAGTGGTGAAGTACGTGCTATAGTGGGGGCATACAAACCGATTATGCCGGATTTAACCGTGCGCTGACAGCAAAACGCCAGATCGGTTCGTTGGTAAAACCATCAATTTATTTGACCGCACTTCTCAACCCCGAGCAGTTCCGTCTTAATACGCCGATTGATAACCAGCCGATTACTATCCACACCAAAGGTAGCCCCCATGGCACCCGCGTAACTATGATCGTCAATACGGTGGCTCCGTGATGCTGATGAACGCATTAGCGCGTTCGCTGAATATTCCAACGGTTAATATTGGAATGAAAGTTGGCTTAAATAAAGTTATTGAAACACAACAAGCAATGGGATGGGATAAAGTCTCTATTCCCAAAGTACCATCAATGTTGCTTGGAGCCTATTCTATTTCACCTTACGATGTAACCAAACTATATCAAGTGATCGCCAACCAAGGAGAAAAATTCCGCTCAGTACGATTAGCTCCATCACCGATCGACAAGGCAATTTGCTTTATAAACACAATGCGGAAGGAGAAGCCATTGTGCCGGCAGAAGCCGCTTACCAAACGGTATTTTGCGATGCAGCAAGTAGTAGCGCGTGGAACTGCGCGTAGCTTATTGGCAGAATTTGGCAATTTACACTTAGCAGGAAAAACCGGCACGACCAATGATACTCGTGATGCGTGGTATGTAGAATTGATGGCGAAAATGTCGCAACAGTTTGGATCGGTCGCGATGATAACGGTGAAACTACACTAACAGGCGCAACAGGTGCATTAGAGATTTATAAAAGTTATTTACGCCAAATCAAGCCGAAAGTGTTAAACCCACCAAAAACCTGATGCGATTAAAATGGTCGGCATAACCCAATACGGCGGTTGGAACTGTGAACATCCGGTGATAAACATTCCGGTTTGGGCGGATAAAGATCAGGATTTTTTTGCTATGGTGGCAGAACAGGCGAAACAACAAACTACCCTGACTTTTAAATGACACTATACCAACCGATACCAACACTCAGCTTCCGCAAACCACGCAACCATCGCCGGTTAAGGAAAGTGTGTGGGACGTATTGGATAAAAAAAGATGAAGCCAAACCTGTCAATTAGGCGGTTATAAAAACTTAGAAGTAAAAAGTGCAGTTATTTTTCAGCGTTTCATATTGCTCAAAACGTCTCTAAAATGCACCGCACTTTAAAAACGCTTAAGCACCCAGATAAATAAAAAGGCATAGTCGATACTATGCCTTTTTGTCTATATTCTTAAATTAACGTTTCTTATCCGTTAACGAACTTCTCGCCAAGTTCAATATCTGCACGCAATGTCGGTAACATAGCCTCTAAGGCCTGTTGCTCAAAGGCACTTAACGGACCCTAATGGCAGAATTTCTTCTACCCCTTCTTTACCTAAACGTACCGGTTGTGCGAAGAAACGAGCATATTTACCGTCACCTTCTACATAAGTGCACTCCACAACTGCCTCACCGCTCAAGCCTTTTTACTAATGAACGAGCAAAACGTGCTGCCGCCTGCGCCATAGAAAGCGTTGCAGAACCACCACCTGCTTTGGCTTCTACTACTTCGGTACCTGCATTTTGAATACGTTTGGTCAATGGTGCAATGTCTTCTTCTTTCCACTGTGCAAAATGAACTTGTGATAACAATGGCAGAATTGTTACGCCGGAGTGACCACCGATAACCGGCACGCTGATGCGATCTACATCTAATCCCTGTAATTCGGAAACAAAGGTTTCGGAACGTAAAATATCTAATGTGGTAACACCGAATAACTTACGCTTGTCATACACACCGGCTTTTTTTCAATACTTCAGCTGCGATAGCTACTGTAGTATTCACCGGATTAGTGATAATACCGACACAGGCTTTCGGACAAGTCGCCGCTACTTTTTCAATTAAGTTACGCACGATACCCGCATTAATATTAAATAAGTCGGAACGATCCATTCCCGGTTTACGCGCAACACCTGCAGAAATCAATACGACATCAGCCCCTTCAACGCCGGAGTCGGATCTTCTCCGCCAAAACCTTCCACTTTAACTGCGGTCGGAATATGGCTGACGTCTTTAGCAACTCCCGGAGTAACAGGCGCAATATCATATAATGATAATTCTGACCCTGCCGGCAGCTGTAATTTTAATAACAACGCCAATGCTTGACCAATACCACCCGCGGCACCTAATACGGCTACTTTCATAGTTCTGCTCCTTATAGATAGTGAAAAATAATTCAAAACTTCTTAAAAATTCTAATCGGTAAAAACAAATTCAAACAGAGAAATGCAATTTTGAGATCTAGCGCAAGTTTTTAGTGAAAATTTTTATTTCATCGCATTTTTTTAAATTGTTATTGATTAATTTTGCATTTTTTTATACAAAAATTTATTCAGTTTTAATAAAAAGAATAAATGAGAAAGAAAAAAATGGCGGATAAACCCGATAATTTATTAATGGCTTTTTAAGGAATTATTAGCTCAAGAACGTTTCGGTTCACAAAAGCGAAATCGTCGAGGCATTACAAGGAATGGGCTTTAGCAATATCAATCAATCTAAAGTATCGCGTATGCTAACTAAATTCGGCGCAGTACGCACCCGTAATACTCGAATGGAAATGGTATATTGCCTTCCGGGTGAACTCAGTGTGCCGAACACAAGTAGCCCACTAAGAAATTTGGTGCTAGACATAGATCATAATGATTTACTTATTGTTGTACGAACCAGCCCGGGCGCAGCACAGCTGATTGCTCGCTTATTGGATTCCGTCGGCAAAGCGGAAGGAATTTTAGGCACAATTGCAGGTGATGATACTATTTTTATCACGCCAACGAGAAATACGGATATACAAAAACTTATCCATAATATTCAGAAACTATTTGAAAAATTCTCTTTTAAATGACATGAATATCTTCATTACCGGGGCAACAGGATTTATCGGCAGTGCATTGGTGAATGCTTTATTAGCGCAAAATCATAATGTTACTGCATTAACGCGCTCAATTAGCAATGCACGGAAACGCTTGTCGGAAAGGGTTCAGCTGATTGATTCTTTAGAAGAATTAGCCGACTTCAATAAATTTGATGCCATAATCAATCTGGCAGGTGAACCTATCTTTGATCGCCGTTGGACGGAGGCTCAAAAAGCCCGCTTAACCGACAGTCGTTTGAAAATAACCCAAAAACTCACCGCACTTATTAATGCAAGCAGTTCGCCACCACACACTTTTATTTCAGGTTCCGCCACAGGCTACTACGGTAATAGTGGTGAACGTGAACAAGATGAAACTGCCCCACCAGCCGATAATTTCACCGCTCACCTATGCCGGCAATGGGGAACAAGCTGCGCAACAAGCCCGCACCCGTGTGTGTCTGGTTCGTACCGGTTTGGTGTTCTCCCCATCAGGAGGTGCGTTAGCAGCAATTTTGCCCTCTATCGCTTTGGACTGGGTGGAAAAATTAGGCGATGGCAAACAATATTGGGCATGGATTGCATTGGACGACATGGTCAATGGCATTCTGTTTTTGCTCAATAATTCGCAATGTAGCGGTGCGTTTAATTTTTGTTGCTCCCAATCCTGTGCCTAACACAGAATTCAACCGAACATTAGGTGAAGTGTTACATCGCCCTTGTTTTTGCCGCAGTGCCGGCCTGGCTATTAAAATTAATATTGGGCGAACGTGCCGAACTGTTGCTCGACAGTCAAAAACATTCATCCGAGTAAATTACTCGCTCAAGGTTTTTCATTTCAATTTAAGGAATTAAAACCGACTTTAGAAGCTATGTTAAAACACTAAAAAACTCACCGCACTTTTGCCGATCATTCCATTAAAGTGCGGTGAGTTTTCAGCCGTTTTTATCTTTTGCTTACATCGATAGTTGATGATACACCCTTAGTGCATAAGCATCGGACATCCCCGCCATATAATCGCAGATAATCCGTTTTTACCTTCGTCGGAGCATTTCTCCAACGATTGGCCGTGTTACGAGGTAATAAACGTTCCGGATCGGTTTCAAATATTTGGAACATTTCAGTGATAATACGCTGTCCTTTATATTCAATACGTTGCGTTTCCACGTCACGAATGACATATTTAAATACAAAGTCTTTGAAAATATTCAGCACTTCAATCACTTCCGTCGGCAATTCAGCGTTATAGCGCAATAACGGCTCATCAAAAATCCGCCGTTAATCTCCAACGCACAGCAGTAATGAAATAATTGACCAATGCGCCGATAGCATTTTTGCGCTCGTAATGGAAATTAGAAAAATAGTTTTTCACTGATTTGTTCAATATTTTTCCCGAACCCACTGCGCACGGCAAGTTGTCAGCTCGGTTAAAGCTTCCTGCCATAGTTGCGGACTGATCATGCCGACCACAATGGCATCTTCCAAATCGTGTACCCCGTAAGCAATGTCATCCGCCAGTTCCATAATGCTACAGTCGAGGGATTTATAACGGGTTTTCAAAAATCTCGGAAAAAATCCGACCGCTCTTTTTTTGAACGATCCGAACAAACGACGATCCTGCGTCGATAACGGTTCAAGTAACCAATCGAGCATCAGCATATCATCGCGAAACAACCCCTTTCCCGGGCGCCAATCGTGAATACGCACATATTTAATATCCACATTCTCACGTTGTTTTAATTGCCCATACTGCGGTGAAGACAAATCTAAAAATTGTTGGATACTTCACCACGCCGAGGATCGTACGGCGGGTCAAATTCATACCCGCCGTCGGCGTGTAAGGTTCTAGTTTAGTTAATAAGCGAAAGGTCTGCGCGTTACCTTCAAATCCACCGTGATGACACATCATATAATTCAGCGCAATTTCGCCACCGTGACCAAACGGCGGATGCCCAATATCGTGGGCAAAACAAAGGCTTTCAATCAAATCATTGGAGGGCAAAAAGTGCGGTCAGATTTTTTTGTAATTCCGCTTTATCGGTTTGCACCTGTTGCGCCAAATGTTCAAACGCATTCACAAATTTTAGCTGCGACACTAGGCTACTACCGATTTGTGCCACTTCCAGCGAATGCGTTAAACGCGTGCGGTAAAAAATCATTCTCGCCTACTGCGTGAATCTGAGTTTTTCGCCTGTAAACAACGAAATGCCGCACTATGCAAAAATCCGTCCACGATCACGCCGAAACGGCGGACGATGATCTTTTTCACGTGGCGGATCCGGCAAAAACGCGCTTGCCATGCCGTATCCAATTGAATTTTTTTGTCATCTAGACTATCCAATAAATTAAGTTAAAAACCAAAGGTGCCAAAAATTGAACTGATAATGCCACATAATACCAAAAGCAATAGAACTATAACTGCCTGCTTTTTGCTTCAATTTCCATACAGCTCACCGTTCCCAGTGCGTGAGAAACCGCGCCGACGGAAAGGCCAATCGCTTCCGAATATTTCAAATTAAGTTTTTCAACACCAAATAACCGAAAAACCGACCCCTGCAAACCGGCCACAACCACACCAACCGCAGCTACTGCCGGCACGCCGCCGATATTTTTGTGAAATCGCCATGGCAATCGGAGTGGTAACGGATTTTGGTAACACAGTGGCCACAATTTCAGGGCTTGCACCGAATAATAATGCCAAGCCCGCTCCGGTCAACATCGAAAGCAGGGGATGCGACTGTCGTAATTAACAAAATAATTTTCCAATATGCCGCAATTTGGCGTAACTGTTCATACAGAGGCAATGCTAGCGCCACCACGCTCAAACCGAGTAAATTATTCAGCGGAGCATTTCCCGTCATATAGTTGTCATAAGGGATTTTAGCGAGCAATAGCGCACCAATTAAAATCAGCACCGTTAAAAATGAAGCTATTAAAGACCACAGATTGCAAACGCTTATTAATCTGCAACGCCCCCAAAATGCCGCTATCGTTAATAAAGAATAGGCATAAATCATTACGACTCCTTAGCGCGTTTTTCAACACTTTACGACGCAAACGGGCAAATGAATTTAGGGAAAATAAATAATCGCCCAAAAAGCCGATTAATACTAAAGTAACGCAGGTACTGACAATATTCGGAATTAACAACGCATTGGCTTGCGACACCAATAAATCGGAATATTTAATAATTCCCACACTGACCGGCACAAACAGCACCGCCATATAGCGAATCAATAATCCGGCACCGAACATTATCCACTCTACTTTTTATCGCCTGCGTCGTCAATCCAAAAACAACAACAATAATCCAAAAAAATACTTCCCGGCACCCCAACAGGCAACAATTCAGCTAACCACTCACCGGCAAACAACATCAAATACAAAATTGCGAAAGATCGCAATAACAGAAATATTTTCTCCCTCATTCCAATTCCTCTCTCAATTTTCTCATAAGAAATAATTCTACTCTTATTTTGCTTTTGGTTGTTACATTATTTAGCAAAGAAACGCCGATTAAACACTTTTTCAGAGAAAATGCTCCAAAAAATTACCGCACTTTGAGTTTACTATCCCCAAAAGTGCGGTCAGATTTTTCACTGTTTTTTTAAATGAATCGTTATACGTCCAGTGCTATTGAAGCTATAGCCGATAAGGTATAACGCCCTAGCAACATATTACACGCAGTTATGCAATCCACCATGAGAATCACACTCGGTTTCAAATCCCATTTGCCTAGCATAGGTTCTATCATTTTCCAGGTTACTCAATCTATTTCAGCTGTCAAATTGCTGTTGATTGATTTGAATAGTAATGGAAGCCGGTGAATTTCTATAGCTTTTTCATCATCAAGCGTTACTTGCCCATCATCATGGGTTTTACTGTTTTTAGGACTAAACCCTGTACTTCTAACAACCTCTCCATTTTGACGCAGTACATACCATAAATGTCCGGTAGCAGAACCATGAGCAGGTTTCTCATCATCAGGGTTATCATATACATCTCCCTTTTTGTGCCATTCAGAATATGACGGTATATTTCGTATCTGACATAGTTATGCTCCTTGTAATAAAGATTATTTAATTTAAGGTTTATTTAATACCGGTCTGACGGTGAAAAAATACTTCTACATCGTGGAATTCAGGAATTATCTGATCGTTAATAATTTCCAACTTATACCGGGTGTCTTCAGCAAAGTCATGGCAATATCCCTGTTTATGTCCAGGACGACCTATGATACCCGTAGCATCAAAGCTTATGGTTATCAATTTCTATAGTATCCCACGAGTTGAAATTAGTGAAATAGAGTTCTCGGGTTTTCAAGCAAAACATCATTTTGATAGATTTTCAGCCAAAAATGCGGTTTTTCTTTCGCTTCTTTATAAAATTCTTCATCAGTTAGATCTTCTGTATGATAAAGCGAATATTTTCTTGCATAAGCCTCACGATAATATCGTTGGCTATCTTTTTATCCGATATTATGCTGATATAGTTTTCACCAAACATTTTGTTGACATTACCGCTTAGCTGATGGCTATTAAACGAAATGAAAAAAACACTTGCTAAATTTCACATGAGGCAAGGTTTTGTATTCAATGGTTTTTCGTCCATTTTTTTCTGTTAACAGCGGAATGGGATAATGGCGAAAATCATGTCTGTCATCATCATATCTGAAATCGGTGAAATAAAGATAAGTATAAATAACAAAAGGCATTAATAAAAATCGTCAGAATGTAATGTTTTCTCAGAAATTGTCGGAGCATTTTTCACCTCATTGACACCTTCAAACCCACTCCACGTTTAATGTCAATACCATAACTAAAAAAACTACAACCTATTCAATTCGCTGATTGCAGGATTGTGACGGTACTCACAGTTTTTGAGGTTAGAGTAGAAAACACTCAAAAACAGACCGCACTTTCAAAAGTGCGGTCTGTAAAATCATGGTATTAACATAATACAATTGTTGGCGGAAGCATGGTTCCCGTTCCGATAGTTTCTCACCATTATTCCCGAAAGAGAATTCGTTTTAGCCGGCCGGTAGAAACTTCACCGCGACGAAGCTGATCAAGGAATACGGCAAGAATGATTACCAAGCCAATAATCAAGCGTTGTAAATAAGAAGTTACGTTCAATAACGTTAGTCCATTTTGTAGTACGCCCATGATTAATGCACCGATGGAAGTGCTGATGACCGAGCCGACTCCGCCCATTAAGCTGGTTCCACCGATAACCGTTGCGGCAATAGCATCCAGCTCATATCCCGTGCCGGCGATCGGTTTGTGCGGCATTAAGCCGTCCAACTAGAATAACCGCACCGATTGCCGCCAATGCGCCGTTAATCACATAGGTTTTAATTTCCAGTTTATTTACATTAATTCCTGATAACTCACCGCTTCGCGATTACCACCCAAAAGCATATACTTGTCGTCCGAAAATTGTTTGTGTCAATATATAAAAACTGATTGAAACCACCAGCAACGCAATAATTACAGGGATGGGAATACTGAAATCCTCTGTTAACGGCAACCGCCCGTTACCAAAAAGCGTAACGGTTCGGGAAAATTATAAATAGTTTTACCTTCGGAAATCGTCAGTGCAAGGCCGCGTGCAATCCCCATCATTCCAAGTGTGGTAATAAAATGAAGTCACTTTTACCGTACACAATCACAAATCCATTAATATAACCGCACAGCATTCCCACTAAAAATCGCGCCCCCAAATAGAAAGTAGAACTATCCCCACAGCGCAAACTCGGATGGATTTTCGCCTAACCATGCCACTCCCCAATGAGTAAATTTGCCTAAACACACTGCGCTTAACGCAACGATAGAACCGACTGATAAATCAATGCCTCCGGTTAAAAATTACATAGGTCATTCCGACGGAAATCACGCAAATTACCGATACCTGTAACAAAAATATTAAGAATATTATTGGTAGATAAAAACACCTCCGTGGTTAGCGACATTCCCAAAATCATAAAAGAACAACACCAAACCAATGCCTAATTTTTGATACTATTTTTCAATGAAAACATAACACCATCCCTATATTTAACTGTCTGCATAACTATTTTGGCATTTTGCCGCTCAATATTTCACTATTCTACGCCAATCATCAAACGCATCAGGTTTTTCTTCGTTGATTTCGCCACGTTCTCGAATTTCTTTTTACTTTTCACCGTTTCGCATCACAATGACCCTGTCGGAAATCGTGATTAACTCGGGTAAGTCGGAGGAAACCATCAAAAATTGAACCTCCGTTTTTCGGTAAATTGACGCATAAGATCATAAATTTCTGATTTAGCTCCAATGTCAATTCCACGCGTCGGCTCATCAAAAAAACAGAATTTTCACACCGCTCTCTAACCAACGAGCAATAATTACCTTCTGCTGGTTTCCACCCGACAATGTTTTGGTTTGCTGTTCTTGATCTTTCGATACAATACGCAACTTTTTGCCGATTATCTTCCGCCACCTCACGCTCTTTGCTTTTGTCCAACCGGAAATTACGCCAAAACCTCGTCAAAATCGGCAATGTGATATTCTCACGAATACTCATTCCCAACACCAATCCCTGTGATTTTCGATCTTCCGTAATGAAACCAATCTTATGCTTCACCGCTTCTTCGGGCGAATGAATTTGCACTTCCTGTTGATCAATATAAATTTTTGCCAATCGCTTCATCTGCGCCGTAAATAGCACGTAATACTTCAGTGCGCCCTGCTCCAACCAAGCCTGCAAAAACCCAAAAATCTCACCTTTATTTAGCGTAAATGAAATCGGTTGTATATGCTTACTATGTAAATCTTCCACTCGTAATTTTTTTCTTCATGAAGATCTGCTTTTGCGCTGATATTTGCTGAAATCGACATCACGCCCGACCATTAATCGCACAATTTCTTCAGGAGAGGTTTGTGCGTAATGTAATGTTCCTGTCACGCAACCGTCACGTAGCACGGTAACGCGATCGGCAATATATTTAAACTCTTCCAAACGATGGGAGATGTAGATCATCGCCACACCTTTTTCCCTTTTAATTGCCGGATAATTTTAAATAGCACTTCGGTATTCTTACGTGAAATGGAAGATGTCGGCTCATCAAAAAAATAATAACCTTGTATTCACTAAAAAATCGCTTTTGGCAATTTTCGACCATTTGCTGCTGCGCAATCGACAAATCCGCAATCAAATCATCGGGCTTAATATCCAATTCCAATTCATCAATAATCCGTTGAGTTTTTCCCACGCATTTCTTTTCCAATCCATTCTTCCGAAACTCAGTCGCTTCTCCGCACCGAGAAAAATATTCTCAATACGGTTAATTGCGGCACCAACATTAACTCCTGATGAATAAAAACCGATACCTGCCTCCTGAGCCTGTTTTACAGATTCCGGCGCATACGGCTCGCCCCGATAGCGCATTTCACCCGTATCATTATGATAAATCCCGGCAATAATCTTACACAGAGTGGATTTGCCTGCTCCATTTTCTCCAATCAAACACAACACTTCTCCTGCGCGAATATCTAAATTAATATCTGTTAGCACGCTCACTCCAAAAAAACTGTTTTTGAAATATTGTGTAAAAGTCAAAAATAGTATCGTCACGCATTTAACATCCCCTGCCGTCCTGAAAAGATGAGTATAGAATAAATTATTTTTTTATTTAAAAAAATGCGAACCGGATCACAGTTTTAAAAATTAAATACGATTAAACTAATAACGTTTCTTTTTGAAACACAAACCGATCAACCACCAAAGTCAAGGAGAGTTTCTAATGAAATCAAAATTGTTAAAAATATTTTCAAAATTACTGCATTAACCGCATTATTACCAAGCCTTGCCTATGCTGCCGACAAACCACAAATTGCATTATTAATGAAAACATTAAGTAATGAATATTTCATTTCAATGCGCCAAGGTGCTGAAGAGGCAGCGAAAAACAAAAATATTGATCTCATCGTACAAGTGGCGGAAAAAAAGAAGATTCTACCGAGCAACTGGTGGGCTTTAGTTGAAAAATATGATTGCAAAAAAGTAGATGCAATTATTGTTACTCCTAATGACTCCATCGCATTCATTCCGGCATTTCAAAAAGGCCGAAAAAGCAGGTATTCCGATTATTGACTTAGATGTTCGTCTCGATGCGAAAGCGGCAGAAGCAGCAGGGCTAAAAATTTAATTATGTCGGCGTGGATAACTTTAATGGTGGCTATTTGGAAGCTAAGAGCCTAGCCGATGCTATTGGTGGCAAAGGTAATGTCGCAATTCTAGAAGGTATCCCTGGTGTGGATAACGGAGAACAACGCAAAGGCAGCGCACTCAAAGCCTTTTGGCGAATATCCCGACATTAAAATAGTTGCATCTCAATCTGCTAACTGGGAAACCGAGCAAGCTCTTAACGTCACCACCAATATTCTGACCGCTAATCCAAACATTAAAAGCGATCTTTTGCTGCCAATGACAATATGGCAATCGGTGCTGTCACAGCGGTAGAAAATGCTGAGCTGGCAGGAAAAGTGTTAGTCAGCGGCTATGATGGTATTCCGCTTGCCATTGAATATGTCAAACAAGGTAAAATGCAAAACACCATCGACCAACTACCGAAAAAAACAAGTTGCCGTGGCAATCGAACATGCATTAAAAACAAATCAACAAAACAACCTATCCCTGCGGTTTATTACGTTGATCCTGTAGTAGTAGATAAAGAACAATCTAAAAGTTATTAGCCTCGAATAAAACTGATAAAAACCGACCGCACTTTGGACTATTCAAACTCAAAGTGCGGTCAATTTTTCAGTCATTTTAATTATTCCACCAAGCCGCCAGCCCAATAACTAAGGCAAAAATCGCAAACCAAACCAAATGTAGTTTGGCACTTTGACGATTAATTTCGGCATTATGCAGACGGCGTTGTTCCAGTTTTTGACGGTAAACCTCTAGGTCTGCTTCGGCGAAAGAAAAAACCACAATGTGGACAAAGTTTGGCACTGTCGCTGATTTTACGACGGCATTCCGGGCATTTGTGTAAAAGCCATTCAGGTTCCTTTTTTTATATGTTATGTTTTTATGCAAGGTGCGATACGTTAAGAAATAATAACAAGTCACGGCACTCAGAGCGCAAGCTCCATAGTCAGTAACATTGGAGCTGCACTGTTGATTTTCATGGTCGCGACCAATGTGCCGATTCCTGCGCCCAACCCGAACCGAACACTACCGGCTAGAGAATTTGCCGTACCGGCCATGGTTGGGAATTTTCTAAAATAGATGCCATTGCATTAGAAACCAACGCGTTTTGTCCGACAAAAACCGCTACACCTAAGACCATTGGCCCAAAATCCGAGATCAAAAATACTCACTATAATTAACCAAATACCGGATAAAAGTTGGATACCCAAGCCGAATTGCAGCATTCGTTCCGCCCCGACTTTTATGCACAATGCGGCACGTTTTATCGTAGAGCCTAAAGTCATGATGCCGATATTAATCATAAAGAAATAACCGAATTGATCTACTGCTACTCCGTATAAACCAATATATACAATAGAACCCGCAGTCAGAAACGCAAATAGACCACCAAAACCAAAACCTGATGAAATCATATAACCCAGCACTTCTTACGCTTCCAGATAGCGACAAAATTACGCAATACGACACCCAATCGTAATGGAATACGCTTATCCCGTTCATGGGTTTCTGGCACAATAAAAGAAAACCAGTGTTACGCTTAAAAAGCCCATGGCGGCGATTACATAAAAATAACGTGCCAGTGAAAAATTTAACCACGTAACCACCGATAATCGGCGCAATAAGCGGAGCAATCATCACGACTAAAGTTACCATCGACATCATTTTCGACAGTTCGTTTTTATTAAACAAATCACGTAGCAACGCACCAACTAATACTACCGGCGCTGCTCCAAAAACCTTGAATAAAAGCGCAACACGGTGAAATTCAGGATAGACATAATGTCGGTTAGAATGAATGCCGTTATGGCACTGACGATTACACCAAAGCAATATAATCGGTTTTGCGTCCGTAGCTGTCTCCCACCGGTCCCCAGAAAAGCTGTCCTGCTGCCATGCCGAATGTAAAAGATGTAAGGGTATGTTGCACCTGTTCGGGAGCAACATTCAGATCTGCTGCAATATTTAAAAAAATGCCGGCAAATACATATCAATTCCAAGTGGCGGCAACATTGACAAGATGCCTAATGTCACCACAAAAAGTAAATTTACTTTTTGTTGCATTAGTCATATTTTTACCCTTTATTAAATCCGCTGATTTCTGTTTCACTCAGCGCACGAAACTCTCCTTCGGCTAAATTTTCATCTAATTCAATCGCACCGATTTTCCAACGGTGTAACCCAGTTACTTTGTTTCCTAAGACCGCAAACATTCGTTTTACTTGATGATAACGCCCTTCGCTGATAGTCAGATTCACATTATAATCATCAAGAATTTCCAATTTTGCCGGTTTAGTCGGTTCTTTTTCACCGCGTAACAAAAATTCCTTCGGCACAGGCTTGCATATAATGGCTTTTCAACCGGGTCGGCGAGTGTCACCAGATAAGTTTTTTTCACAATGATGCTTCGGAGAAGTAATACGATGCGACCATTGCCCGTCGTCAGTCAACAGCACTAACCCTGTGGTATCTACATCTAAACGCCCCGCACTATGCAGCTTTCCCGCCAAAGGGTAATCAAAAAACTGATAAATGGTCGGATAATCGCCGTCATCATTAGAACATACATAACCTTGCGGCTTATACAACATAAAATACAGTCCGTCTTCCACCCAAAGGCAACAATTCACCCTCAAAGCAGATTTCATCTTCCCTGCTGATTTTAGTCGCTCCATTTTTTTCTCAATTTCGCCATTAATTGTCACCGCACTTTGACGTAAGGCTTTGTTTGCCTGCGAACAGGGTTAATCCGGTATTTTCGGCTAAAAATTTATCTAATCGCATAATTGTCCTGAAAGTTCATTAAGTGCGCCATTGTACTCCAGTTTTAGCTAAAAAGTGCGGTCGTTTTTAACGATTTTGTCAAAGGCTACATCCGAATGAAGTTCAAGTCGCCATTACAAGCCGTGATAAGTAAAATTTTTTTGGAATTAATTGTTAATTTTATGTGTTGAGATCACAATATCGGCAAAAAAATAGGTTTATAATAAACGCACCGATTTAACTCAATATCAGCACTAAAAAAAGAGGATTATTATGGACGATCAATTACGTCAAGCAGCGCTCGATTTCCACGAATTTCCGAAACCGGGCAAAAATCGAAGTTACGCCAACCAAATCTCTCGCCACTCAGCGTGACCTTGCTCTCGCCTATTCACCCGGTGTAGCGGTGCCTTGCTTGGAAATTCAGGCAGACCCGGCCGCCTCTTATAGATATACCGCCCGTGGCAACTTGGTTGCGGTAATTTCCAACGGTACGGCGGTATTAGGCTTAGGCAATATCGGCGCACTAGCGGGCAAACCGGTAATGGAAGGGAAAGGCGTTCTGTTTAAGAAATTCGCCGGTGTGGACGTTTTTTTGATATTGAGATCGATGAAAAAGATCCCGATAAATTAGTCGATATTATCGCCTCGTTAGAACCGACTTTCGGTGGCGTAAATTTGGAAGATATTAAAGCTCCCGAATGTTTCTACATTGAACAGAAACTACGCGAAAGAATGAAAATTCCGGTTTTCCACGACGACCAGCACGGCACAGCAATCATCAGTGCAGCGGCAGTGATGAACGGTTTACGTATCGTAAATAAAAATTGAAGATGTACGTCTAGTAGCATCCGGTGCAGGGGCTGCTTCTATTGCGTGTCTAAACCTGTTAGTCAGCTTGGGGATGAAGCGTGAAAAATATCACCGTGTGCGATTCCAAAGGTGTGATTTATAAAAAAACCGTGATAGCAACATGGATGATACCAAGAAACAATATGCTATAGAAGATAACGGTCAACGTAGCCTTGCCGACGCAATTCCGAACGCCGATATTTTCCTAGGCTGTTCCGCTGCCGGCGCGCTTACACAAGAAATGGTAAAAAAACCATGGGGCCGAAATCCGTTAATCCTGCCCTCGCTAACCCAAATCCGGAAATTACCCCACCGGAGGCAAAAAGCAGTACGTCCTGATGCAATCATCTGTACCGGTCGTTCCGACTTCCCTAATCAGGTCAATAACGTATTATGTTTCCCATTCATTTTCCGTGGTGCATTAGATGTGGGAGCAACGGCTATTAACGAAGAAATGAAAAATGGCCGCGGTATATGCGATTGCCGATCTGGCAATGGCGGAACAAAACGAAGTGGTGACTTCCGCTTATGGTGATGGCGAAGTTTCTTTCGGGCCGGACTATATCATTCCTAAACCGTTTGATCCGCGTCTGATCGTAAAAATTGCTCCGGCAGTTGCCAAAGCTGCAATGGACAGCGGCATCGCAACCCGTCCAATTGAAGATTTTTGATGCTTACATTGAAAAAGCTAACCCAATTCGTTTATAAAACCAACCTGTTTATGAAAACCGGTATTTGCCCAAGCGAAAACTGGATAAAAAAACGCGTATTACTAACCGATGGTGAAGAGCCACGCGTACTGCACGCAGTACAAGAAATTGCAACATTAGGTATCGCATTGCCTGTGTTGATCGGTCGCCCTAGCGTCATTGAGCAACAGGGTTAAATCCTTAGGTTTGCATTTGCGGGTGGGACATGATTATGAAATCATTGATATTGAAGGCAATGAACATCATCAGGAATGTTGGACGGCATACTACGAGTTAAGAAAAACGTAACGGCGTAAGTCCGGCTACCGCACAACGCGAAATGCGTACTAACCCAACCGTCATCGGAGCGACCTTACTACATTTTAGGGCAAAATTGATGCGATGGTCTGTGGTTTAATGGGTTCTTATGCTTCCCATTTAAAAATTATCAAAAAACGTAATCGGCACTAAACCCGGGGTCTCCACGTTGGCAACAGTGAACGGCTTGGTGTTACCGCAAGGCAACCTATTCATTACCGACACTTTCGTTAATCAGGAACCGAATGTTGACGAACTAAGTGACATCACGCTAATGGCGGCAGAAGAAGTGCGTCGTTTCGGGATTGAACCGCAAGTTGCATTAATTTCTCATTCTAACTATGGCTCTTCCGATCACCCAAGTGCGGTCAAAATGCGGGGAAGTTTTTAGCACAGGTTAAAGAACGTGCACCGGATTTGATTATTGACGGCGAAATGCACTGTGATATTGCATTATCCGCCCGTTTACGTCAAAACATTATGCCGGACAGTCCACTGAAAGACGCCGCTAATCTGTTAGTGATGCCAAATATGGAATCGGCACGCATCAGCCTTAATCTGCTACAAGGTGTAGAAACTCCCGATTACCGTGGGCCCGATCTTGATGGGTGTCAATAAGCCTGCGCACATCATCACACCTGTGGCATCCGTACGTCGGATTATCAATATGGTGGCAATTGCTGCAGTGAAAGCGCAACAAAATTAATTATCGCCATTTTTGTTATATTGGATAGAGTTGTTTCGGCAACTCTATGGCAAAAATCGGCATTTTTAATGATCTCAATCAAATTTTCTGTTAATATTTTGTTAATCATTTAACCTAACAACGAAAAAGGAGCCCTTCATGGCTTACACTCTACCTGAATTAGGCTATGCCTACGACGCTTTAGAACCGCATTTTGATGCGCAAACAATGGAAATCCACCATACTAAACATCATCAAGCATACATTAACAATGCTAATGCCGTGCTTGAATCTTCCGCAGAATTAACTGAACTGGCAAATCAAGGTTGCCCCGGTTCATTCCTGAGAAACCTTAATCAAGTGCCGGCAGATAAATTAACCGCATTGCGCAATAATGTTGGCGGTCATGCAAATCACAGCTTGTTTTGGAAATCTCTGAAAAAAGGCACAACATTACAAGGCACAATTAAACAATTCATCGAACGTGATTTCGGCTCTGTTGATGCATTTAAAGCAGAATTCGAAAAAGCGGCGACAACCCGTTTCGGTTCCGGCTGGGCGTGGTTGGTATTACAAGAAGGCGGTAAATTAGCCGTAGTATCCACAGCTAACCAAGACTCTCCGTTAATGGGGAAAGAAATCGCCGGTTGCGAAGGCTTCCCTATTTTTCGGCTTAGACGTATGGGAGCACGCTTACTATTTGAAATTCCAAAACCGCCGTCCGGATTACATTAAAGAATTCTGGAATGTAGTAAACTGGGATTTCGCGAACGAACGCTTAGAGAAAAATTGGCAAGTTGCGGTTGCAATTCTAAGTAATCGGCTGCTCAAACTCTATCATAAAGGCATCGTAATGATGCCTTTTGTTTTTCGCTTTGCTTTGAAAAAAAGTGCGGTCATTTTTCAGGTATTTTCTAAAGATAATATGCTGCAAAACTCGGTAAAAACCGACCGCACTTTTTACCTACACTCTAATATTTCATTCCACTTTCATACATAAATATTTGATTTCTAGGAATTCATCTAAACCATGTCGGGAACCTTCACGTCCTAAACCTGATTGCTTCACACCACCAAAAGGGGAAACCTCATTAGAAATAACGCCTTCGTTAATACCGACTAATCCCACTTCCAACGCCTCACTTACCCGCCAAATACGGTTAAGATCCTGGGTATAGATATATGCAGCTAAACCGAACTCGCTATCATTTGCCAATGTAATTGCTTCATCTTCCGTCTCAAAAAGGAATCAATGAAGCTAAAGGCGCAAAAGGTTTCTTCATGGCAAACTAACATTTCTTGAGTGACATTCTCCAAAATCGTCGGCTCAAAAACGTACCGCCTAAAGAGTGACGTTTTCCGCCTACTGCTAATGTTGCTCCTTTTTCCAACGCGTCAGCAATATGAGTTTCTATTTTTAATACGGCATTTTCAGTGATAAGCGGACCAATATTGCTGTTCGGATTAGTAAAATCACCGACTTCAAATGCCCGTACTTTTTTTCTGCCAGCCGATCGGCAAACGCACGATAAATCCCTTTCTGCACATAAATTCGATTAGTACAGACACATGTTTGCCCCGAATTACGGAACTTAGAGGCGATTACTGCCTCCACCGCCACATCAAGGTCAGCATCGTCAAACACCAGCGAAGGCGCATTCCCGCCTAATTCAAGGCTGAGCTTTTTCACAGTGTCAGCACATTGCGCCATCAAAATCTTACCGACCTTAGTTGAACCTGTGAAAGTGAGCTTGCGTACATCTTCACTGGCGGTTAATACGCCGCCGACTTCTTCCGCACAGGAGGTTGGAAGCACATTAAAAAAACTCCTTGCGGTATGCCGGCCTGTTCTGCTAATTCAGCTAACGCCAGTGCGGACAACGGTGTTTCCGGAGCTGGTTTTACAATAATGCTACAACCGGCTGCCAGAGCCGGAGCCGCTTTACGGGTAATCATCGCATTGGGAAAATTCCATGGAGTAATGGCAGCTACTACTCCAACCGGTTGTTTAATCACTAATAATCGACGATTTTCCTTATCCTGCGGAATAATTTCCCCATACGCCCGTTTACCTTCTTCAGCGAACCATTCAATGAAACTTGCGCCATAGGCAATTTCACCTCGACTTTCCGCCAACGGCTTGCCTTGTTCCAAACTAAGTAAATAAGCCAGCTCCTCTTGATTATGCATAATCAATTCAAACCATTTCAGCAAAAATTTTTGACCGCTCTTTAGCTGTTTTCCGTTTCCATTGTTGCTGAGCAATCTTTGCCGCTCGAATTGCCGCTTCCGTTTCTTTCGCCCCACAGCAGGCAACATTAGCGATCAATTTGCCATTAGCAGGATTACGCACCTCAAAAGTGCGGTCGGTTTTCAGCAAGAATTCTCCGTTAGATATAGGCACCCGTGCGCAATAAAAGTAAGATTTTGCATAATACGCTCCCTTCAACAAGCGATAAATAAATGGTCGGTTCCTTCCGTTCTCTGGTTACTTTCAGCAAACGGTCAGCTAGAAATTGTCTCCCAAAGCCTTCTCTTAACATAATGATATATTTTTCCGTTATATGAAAGATAAAAATGTTATTGGTCGCATTTCATCGGAATACATAAAATCTTTATAGAAGAATTCAGAAAGTTATTCGGAGCAAAAATGGCATCACATATTCTTGATTTTTTTAACTCTCGGGAATAATTTCAGCACGCCTGAAATGCGTGAAGTTTGGTCAGAAACCAACCGATTACGAAAACACATTGAAATTGAAGTCGCGCTAGCTAAAGCAGAGGGAGAATTAGGTGTGATTCCCGCCGAAGCGGCACAACAAATTACCTCGAAAGCTGATCCAAGTCAATTTGATTTAGAAGAAATTGCCAAAGAAGTCGCTCGTCTAAAACATTCATTCATGGCAACAATCAATGCATTGCAAAAACAATGTGGTGAAGCAGGCGAATTTGTACATTACGCACCGACTACACAGGACATCGTGGACACCGGAACCGTACTGCAATTGAAGCAGGCCTTTGCTATTGTAGAACGTGACACCAGATTAGTCGCATTGGAACTAAAAAAATTAGCCAAACAATATCAATATTTGCCAATGGTCGGACGTACCCATGGTATGCAAGCGCTACCAACCACATTTGGTTTCAAACTGGCGGTATGGTTGGATGAATTTGTACGCCATTTGGCTCGCTTAAAAGAAATCAAACAACGCGTCTTAGTTGGCAACATTAGCGGTGCCATCTGCACTTATGCCTCTTTTGGCAATAAAGGCCCTCAAGTAGAGCAACGTACGTTAGAGCTTCTTGGTTTGAATACGCCGAATATCGGTTGGCAGTCAGCGCGTGACCGATTCTCCGAATACGCATCGATAATCGCGCTGATTAGTGGCACTTTGGGAAAAAAATCGGCAATGAGTTTTATAACCTTATGCGCTCAGAAATCAATGAAATTGAAGAACCATTTTTCCGAAGGAAAAATCGGTTCATCTACTATGCCGCATAAGCGTAACCCTGCCGCACTAGAAGGTTTGGCAAGCTTGACTGCTCCTTTATTTAAAAGCGTAGCACTAATTCATGAATCAATGAAAGTAGAACATGAACGTGATGCGATGAGTTGGCGAGCTGAATGGATTGCTCTTGCCGGAAATAAATTTGTATGTTTCCGCGCAGTTACAGCTGGCATTGAGCGTATTACGTGGAATGAAAGTTAATGAAACACAAATGGCTCTTAATCTGGAATTGCAAAACGGTTTACTGCTCTCCGAAAAAGTAATGTTTGAGTTGGGTAAACGCTTAGGGCAAACAAACCGCACATTCTTTGGTTTATCAATGTTCAATGCAGGCATTTGAACAAAATAAACACTTTAAAGAAGCTCTAATGCAAAATGAAGAACTAGCCAAATACTTTTCTGCACGGGAACTCGAAGAATGGCTTAATCCGCAAAATTATTTAGGAAATGCCCCCGAAAAAGTAGATGCCGTGATCCAATATGCCGAAGCTTCAGGCTTACTTAATTAGGAAAGAATATGTTAATTCGGGAAATTACAACGACGGATAAATCGGCTTATCAAGCTCTAGTACACAATGCTTATCAATCAGTACTAGATTTGGGAATTCATTTTGCAGCTGCAACGGCTGATTCGAACTTAATTGAAACCCATATAAAAAACTAATTTGGTTTACGGCTTATTTATTGAGCACGATTTAGTTTGTTCGCTCAGCTTTGCGCTTACCTTGGGGAAATAATCCCGGACCTTACGGCGTTCCTCACATAGGCTGGTTTGCTACGGATTCCGCTTATAAAAAGCAAGGGTTAGCCACTAAATTGCTGAGTTGGGTGAAAAAATATCTTGTTAGAACAATTAAAAACGCCTTTTGTCACACTCGGAACCGCAGCCAATCATCCTTGGCTTACAGATTTCTATACAAAACAGGGATTTACAGAAATCGGACGGGCGGATTTAGCGACGATCACACTACGATTTATTATCGAAAAGTGTTAAATCCCGAATTATTTGGACTTTGGCAAAAACATAATCCGAACAAAAAAATCTCATGACAATTTAATTAGAGGAGCAATTATGTCTATTAAAACTCTGAAAAATTTCGACCGCACTTTTTAGCTACGATCACGTTATTCGGCTGTGATAACGGCGGGAAATCCGACACCGCTATTACCGCACAGCCGGAAAAATAAAATCTTACGTATAGGTAGCACCGGACAAAGTTATCCTAACGGATTTAAGCAAGACGGTAAATTAGTCGGCTTTTGATGTGGAAACGACAGAAGCTATTGCAAAGGAACTGGGCTATACGGTGGAATGGACCACGGCTGAATTTGCCGGGTTAATGGGGCAACTTGATGCAGCCCGTTTAGACACGGTAGCCAACGCAGTAGCCATTACCGAAGCGCGTAAAGCGAAATATGACTTTACTCAGCCTACAGTTATTACGGCAGCCAAATAGTCACCCATAGCGATAACACCTCAATTAATACTTTTGCCGATTTACACGGAAAAAAACTATTTCCGGTGTATTAGGTTCTAACCATATTAAAAACCTAGAACGGCAATTCCCCAATAAAGAGGTGAACGTCAAAACGTATGAAACTCGAGATGGCGCCATGAAGGATCTGGAATTCAAACGTGTGGACGGCTACATCAACTCCAAACCGATTTTACTGGCGGAAATCAAGAGAGGCAATTTGCCGTTTAAATTGGTGGATAAACCATTGGTTATTGAAGCTGTTGGGTATGCTTTTTGCCCGTAATGAAAAAGGGCAAAAACTGCGTACTGAATTTGATCAAGCACTTACTAAATTAAAAACAAGACGGTACGATTAAGGCTCTGTCTGAAAAATACTACGGTGCAGATATTACCGTGCCGGAACAATAAACTTTTTACTTTCCATTTTCATCCGAACAGAGCATAGAAACATTGGCTCTGTTCGTTCAGGAATATCTTATGAATTTTGATCTCAGCTATTTTTTAAGCGTTTTTCCTGAAATTATCGGTTATCTCCCTACCACTTTATTGATTTCCGTTGTTTCTATCTTTTTTTCGCTGTTCTTTTCGGATTAGCCGTAGCGTTGATCCGAGTTCGCAGAGTTCTAGTGGTTGATCAACTGCTAGCACTCTATATTTCATTATTTCGCAGTATGCCCTCTGTGGTTTTGCTGTTTTTAGTATATTACGGCTCACCGCAAATTATCCCTGCAATGGTCAACATGCCTGCTATTACCGCTGCTATTATTTGCTTCACCTTAAAATATTCCGCTTATTTAACCGAAATCTTCCGTGCTGGTTTGGAATCTGTCGAACACGCTAACGTGAAGCCGGCAGCGCTGTAGGACTAAGTCCATTCAAAAATCTACCGTCATATTATCCTGCCGCAAGCTTTTTGTTAATGCCCTGCCGGGAACAGGTAATATGTTTATCTCCTTGTTGAAAGATTCCTCCGTCGCCTTTTTTTGTCGGCGTACCGGGAATTATTAGCTGCCGGTAAATTACTTACGGTGGAATCCTATAAGTTTTTCGAAACCTATTTAGCAGTCGGCTTAATTTATTGGATTCTGGTTATTTTTGTATTCATGGGCACAGAAAGCCTTAGAAAAATAAACTGAGCATACCTTATAAACGCTGAGGGTAATAATGATGACAAATATGATTAAGGTGGAAAAACTGTCAAAAGCCTTTGGGGGCCAATGTAGTATTAAAGAATATTGATCTGGTTATTAAAGAAGGGGAGGTTGTAGCAGTTATAGGTCCTTCCGGTTCAGGAAAAATCCACATTATTACGCTGTCTGAATATGTTGGAAAAACCGAATAGCGGAAAAATTACCATTGCTAATATCACATTGAATGCTGAAAAATACAGCCACAAGGAAGAAAATGGCATTGCGTAATCAATCTGCAATGGTATTTCAAAGCTTATAATTTATTCAAAAAAATAAGACCGCACTTGAAAAATATCACGTTAGCTCCCATCGTAAACCGTCAGTTCAGTACGTCGAAGCCAATAAGCTAGGGGCTGGCATTATTAAAACAGGTCGGGTTATTGCCGCAGGCAATCAATATCCGATAACGCTCTCAGGCGGACAACAACAACGCGTCGCAATCGCTCGAGCATTAGCAGTAAAACCGAAAGTGCTACTGTTTGACGAACCCACATCTGCTTTGGATCCCGAACGGGTTAATGAAGTTTTTACAAGTCATTCAACAACTTGCTAAACAAAAGATCACCATGGTGATTGTTACTCATGAAATGGAGTTTGCAAAAAATGTCGCTGATCTGTGGTGTTTATGGCAGAAGGCGGTATTGTCGAACAAGGGATAGCAAAAGAAGTGATCGAAAAACCCACAACAGGGAACTAACAAAGCGATTTGTTCGTCAATTTTTCCGATCCCGTTGAATTTTTACATTTAGAGGTTATGATGATGCTGAGCCGACAATTAGCCGATCTGGTTATGCAAACTCCTGAAAATTGATAATAAAGATGTTATCAACGCTGCAAAAACGCGGTGTCATCGATTTTTGCTGCCAGCCTCACATGCTATAAAATGAAAAAGAAACTACTAAAATAAAACAATGGATTATAGATGAGGGCGGCAATTCCAAAGCATGGCTACTCGGACATAAAACCAAAGCGACTGCTGCTCAAGCCGCATTATTAAACGGTTTCAAGCTCATCTGCTGGATTATGACGATGTTCATGCTGACGTGCGGGGACACCCAAGTGCGGTCATTTTATCGGCGCTTTTTGCGTCAATTGATTTAACATCTGCAGACAAAATTGACGGCAGGCGTTTTTTTGACTGCTTATGTTATCGGCATTGAAAATCATGGCTCGCCTCGGACAGGCATTAAATCCCTCCCATTATATTAGAGGCTGGCATAGTACAGCAACCTTAGGCGGAATAGCCGCTGTTGCGGCAATTTGTTATTTGTATCGCTATGATTTTCTTCGACAAGCGTTTGCTTTTAGCCGCTACTCAAGCTGCCGGATTACGTGTAATGTTCGGCACACCGGTTAAAACCGCTACATGCTGGACTAGAGCACAAACGGCGATACGGAGCATCGCATTGTTACAAAAACGGATTAACCGCAAATTGTGATTTTTGGATCCACAAAAGGCTTTTATTGCCGTTTACGGAGAGAAAGGCTCAGAGTTACTGTTGGACAACTGGGGAAGTGAATGGAAAAATCAATAATCCCGGACTGTGGTTTAAAAGCTATAGTTACTGCTCTGCCGCTGCTTATGTTGCCGATGCCGCTACTCTATTGTTTTAAGCAGCATCAATTTGAGTTACAACAAATTGAACGTATTGACTTGATTTTTCCCTCAAGGAGACAGCGCACTAATTTATCCTCGACCTACATTTAACCGTCAAGGACGATTCTCTGCCGAATATATTGCCGTAAAATCTTTGCTTGGCGAGCCATTGGATTTTACCGTGTTTGACGATGAACCCGTTTCGCGGCATATAACCGCGTTAATAGAAAAAAATGTAAGCGTTCATACTACAAAGAAAAAGCAATCTCAGCGTTTTGCGGTGGTAAAAGTGCGGTTAAAAAAATGGCGAGTTTTTCAACAGCGTATTGACCACCCGCAGGGCAGTCCGAAAAACCCGTATTCAGATCAAGTGCTTTATCACAAGCTAGCAGAATCAGTGAAAGATGAAACTCTTACTCATCAACTATTTGAAGATATTTATGATTTTCCCAATCACGAAATAAAAACTTTTATTAATAAATACCTAATTCGACTTTAAAGGAGAAATATTATGTCAACATTCGAAATAATTACACAAGAAAACCCATTACTAGCTGACTTTTTTACGGGATTTCCGCCGTGAGCGTCATCAATATCCAGAATTATCTAACGAAGAATTTCAAACTACGGAAAAAAACTACGCGAAGTGCTGCAGCAACATCAAATTAAGATTTTAGATTTACCGCTAAAGACCGGCTTAGTAGCAGAAATTGAGGGGGCACAAGCAGGGTAAAACCGTTATTCTGCGTTCAGACATTGATGCACTCCCGATTACTGAAGAAAGTGGCGTAGAATATAGCTCGAAAAACAAGGTGTGATGCATGCCTGTGGACATGATTTTCATATGACCGCGGCACTGGGCGCAGCGATCTTATTGAAGCAACATCAAGCGCAATTAAAAGGAACCGTGCGAATCCTATTTCAGGCAGCGGAAGAAACCGGTTTAGGCGCACTAGATATGATTAAGGCAGGCGTACTGGATAATGTAGATATCATTTTCGGTATTCATAATGATCCGACTCTAGCGGTAGGCGAATTAGGCACAAAAGCTAATGCGCTGACCGCTGGTGTAGATCGCTTTGAAATTAAGATTAGCGCCAAAGGTTCACACGCTGCCCGCCCACATGACGGAAACGACCCGATTATTATATTGTCTTATTTAATCAATATAATACAGTCTATTATCAGCCGCAATGTAGCCTCTAATGAAAATGCTGTCGTATCCATTACGCAAGTACACAGTGGTAACACTTGGAATGTAATCCCAGATAGTGCCTATCTGGAAGGCACGGTAAGAACATTCAATCAAAAATACACGTGAATTGATTGAGAAACGTTTTCGTGAAATTATCCAAGGCATAAAAATACACTTTCAATGCGGAAGTAGAATTGTTTTGGCATGCAGGCCCACCCTCTGTGGTGAATGCTCCGGAATGGATTGATTTCACCTTAAAAGTTGCCGAACAATACGGTTTTAATGCTAAATTAGTGGAAGCTAGCCCGATCGGAGAAGATTTTGCGTTCTACCAGCAAAGATTGCGCGGCGTATTTATTATGATCGGCTCCGGAGGCCCCTACGCACTGCACCACCCTAAATTCAGAGTGGATGACAGTGTGCTATACCCGACGGCAAACTATCTATATCAATTGGCTAAGACCTATTTGGCAGAGAACTGAACAAAAAAAGGCTTGGGATTCTTACTCCCAAGCCTGTGTTTACTTCTAGCGATAAATTTACAAATTATTCAACCGCACTTGTAGCCACTGTTGTTCCAGCATACTAGCATCTTTCTGCGCAGCCTGATAACGTGCCTTAGCGCCTTCTTTATCACCCTTTTGCCAACAAAATATCACCGGTTAGTAATTCTTTACGGCTATTCCACGTTGGATCTTTTACCAAATTCAAACTGGATAAAGCGGCATCGAATTGCTGTTGCTGAAATTGAACGCTGGCTAAACGCAATGCACTAATTGAAGAAAAAAATATCGTCAGGTGATTGCTCAATGGCCTGCTTCAATGCGTCCTCAGCCTGAGCGTAATCTTGTGCATTAACTGCATTTTTGCTTTATCCAACAATGCTAAGGTAGCGTAAGCAGTTTTATTATTTGCTTTTACGAAAGCGTCGAGCTTTTCATTTTTTTGCTGTCAAATCTTGCGAAGCATAAATAATTTGTTCGTATTGAGCCGACAATTGCTGTGCCTTGTTAGCTTGATGCTCTTGCCAATAACGCCAACCGAAAGAACCACCAACAGAAAGAATTACTGCTACAATAATGGTTTTATAGTTTTCATTCCACCAGTTTTTTTAATTTCGTTAATCTCTTGTTCTTCTTCAATGGTATAAGCCATGTTTTACCCCTTTTAAATAAAAAATGGTTGCAGATATTCAACAATATCGGTTACAGGTATGCTTTTCTGCTCCGCTCCGGTTAATAGTTCTTTCACCACTACTTGTTGGTTTTTGCACTTCGCTTTCGCCAATTACCAACGCAATGCGCGCTCCGTTTTTATCGGCACGTTTAAATTGTTTCCCTAAAGTTCCCACCACTGCAATGGGTCATGATACGCACTTCAGGTAATGTCGAGCGTAATCTATCCGCAAGCTGAAATGCCGCTTGAGCCGTCCCTTCACCGGCAAAAAAACAATGTAAATATCGACCGCACTTTTTAGCTGAATGGCAGTATTAACTTCCTGTACCAGCAACACCAAACGCTCCAGCCCCATGGCAAAACCGACGCCTTCTGTTGCATGACCGCCTAATTGCTCGACCAAACCGTCATAACGACCGCCTCCGCATACCGTACCTTGTGCCCCTAAAGCAGAAGTCACCCATTCAAACACGGTTTTGTTGTAATAATCCAAACCGCGTACCAGTTTTTGGGTTTACTTCGTATTTGATTCCGAGACTATCCAGTAATGCGCATAATTGCGAAAAAAATGTTCACGCGATTCGTCATCCAAATAATCATGTAGTTTCGGCGCATCGTTTAACACTTGCTGTACACGTTGATCTTTGCTATCCAGAATGCGTAGTGGATTGGTAGTTAAACGGCGTTTGCTGTCTGCATCTAAAAATATCAATATGATTTTGTAGGAAATCTACCAATGCCTGACGATAATTTTTTTCCGAGCTTCCAGCGAACCAATAGAATTCAGTTGAAGTGTCACATGTTCAAAAATGCCCAACTTTTTCCATAAATCCGCGGTAAGTATAATCAACTCTGCGTCAATTTCAGGATTAGGAATACCGAAAAACTTCTACACCGACCTGATGAAACTGGCGATAGCGCCCTTTTTGTGGGCTGTTCGTAACGGAACATCGGTCCCATATACCACAGACGCTGCTCCTGATTATATAAAAGACCGTGTTCTATCCCCGCTCGCACGCAACCTGCCGTGCCCTCCGGACGCAAGGGTGAGACTCTCCCCATCACGATCATCGAAAGTGAACATTTCTTTTTCTACTACATCGGTCACCTCGCCGATGGCACGGGCGAACAGTGGAGTACTTTCCACAATCGGCATACGGATTTCAGAGTAACCATATGCCTGTAAAACCGACCGCACTTTCTGCTCCACCCATTGCCATAATGGGGTTTCCGTCGGTAAACAGTCATTCATACCGCGAATGGCTTGAATTGTTTTTGCCACGTTAATTTTCCTTAAATAATTCTGTTTTTGGGATCTTGCGTTGCGACTTTTCGCACGAATTTTTGCTTCCAATTGATTGATAATATCTTCGTTATCAAAGCGTTCTTTCTGGCGTTCGCCGTCTAAATAATAACCGCTTTTCTTATTACCACCTGTCACACCAAGATCCGAAAACTAAAGCCTCGCCAGGACCGTTCACTACACAACCGATAATAGAAACATCCATCGGCGTAATAATATCTTCTAAACGTTGCTCTAGCGCATTTACTGTGGCAATCACATCAAATTCTTGACGGGAACATGTCGGGCAGGCAATAAAATTAATTCCACGCGAACGAATGCGCAATGACTTAAGAATATCAAAACCAACTTTGATTTCCTCTACCGGATCTGCCGCCAAGGAAACACGCAAGGTATCGCCAATTCCTTCGGCTAACAATAAGCCTCAACCCGATAGCTGATTTCACCGCTCCGGCACGCGCACCACCTGCTTCGGTGATTCCTAAATGTAACGGTTGCCGAATAGCCTTAGCGAGCAAGCGATAACTTTCTACCGCCAAAAACACATCGGAGGCTTTTACGCTGACTTTAAATTGATCGAAATTCAATCTATCTAAAAATTTCCACATGGCGTAGTGCCGATTCCAGCAAGGCTTCCGGGGTTGGTTCTCCGTATTTTTCCTGAATATCCTTTTCCAACGACCCCGCATTCACACCAATACGAATCGGGATATTATTATCCCTCGCACAATCTACGACTGCACGAATCCGATCTTCACGTCCGATATTGCCCGGATTGATGCGCAGACAATCTACGCCGTATTCCGCCACTTTTAGCGCAATACGATAATCAAAAATGAATATCCGCCACTAACGGCACATGAACTTGTTGTTTGATGAGTTTGAAAGCTTCGGCTGCGTCCATAGTCGGCACTGAAACCCGAACAATGTCGGCACCGACACGCTCAAGGGATTTGATTTGCGCAACTGTGGCCTCCACATCCGTAGTACGGGTGTTGGTCATTGATCTGTACCGCAATCGGCGCATCACCGCCGATGGGTACATTTCCTACATAAATTTTTGTCGATTGGCGACGTTTAATATCCGGTTTGGCTAACATTTATTCGTTCCGGCTAATTCATTATTCTAATTTAAATCTAGCTACGCGCCGTCCACCTTTAAAGGGGTAAGGCTAGCCTTTATAGGTAATTTTCACATTGCCCGGCGCACCGATAGTTAAAGAATAAGGCGCACCTTCGTTAAACGTCAAAATCTCACCTTTCTTATATTCTTTTTTTGTGCCAGTGGCTTACGTTTTCCATCACGCACTGTCACCCAGCAACTATCGCCTGTAATTTCAATCTGTAAATCACCATCCACTGCAGTTACAGGTTGATTTTCGACAGAGTTTTTCTATGGAATTTTCGACCGCACTTTGCACGGTTTGCGCCGTATGCTGCATCAACATGGCTTGTGCCGTATTTTCTTGCGGCATTTGTAAAAACCACAGGAACATCTGTGCGATCAGACTGTCCGACTTGCGCTAGAGTACTGTTATCTATTGCAGGAGATGTAACAACCGTCGGCGGAGTAGTTTCCGCTATATTTGAAGTGACTGGCGTATCTGTTACAGGAGTTGTACTCACTGTTTCGACTACGGGTTCCTGCAACACTTGCGGTTGTGGCAGCAGTTTCTACAGGCTGTTCAACCGTTGTTGGAGGAGTATTTTCTGTCGGGGGAGTAACGATGACTCCGGCACCTTCCGCTTTCGCCAAATCATCGGAAATATCAGCCGGATTCAGTGCCAATGTATTTTCCGTTTGTGCCGACTGTAATTGCTCGGCTTGAGTGTTTTGAAACAGTTTGTTCTGACACCGATTTTTTTGTTCTGACGGTACATAATTTTGTACTAAATTATCGCGTTCGGTATTAGATTGTTGGTAGTTCTCCCACCACCACAATGCGGTCATTCCGGCAGCAACCAAAAATGACGATAACCGTTAAATAACCAACCCAACGCCCAAGCGAAGAATAAGGATTTGTCACCTCCGGTGCGTGAATTTTTTTGTTTAGATCATTCTCAATTTTTCGCCTAAATTAACGTCTTTCCAATATTCTTCAGGCATTTTCAAAAACTGCGCATAACTGCGAATATAGCCATTTACAAAAATGGCAGGAACGGAATTTCCGTCGAAACCATCATTCTCAAGTCGTTGAATGATTGACGCATTCAAATTAGTTTTTCGCAACTACATCGTCAATCGATAAATTCAACACTGTACGCGTTTGACGAAAACGTTCGCCGAGAGAAAGTGTTTTTGCAGATCCTGATTCATGTTGCTCAGATTGATTTTTGCATATTCATTACTTCACTTTTTACAAAATGGAAATGTTTAACTGGCTAAGTTTAAAGTCGTATAGCCATTTTTGCAACTTTTTATTCATAAAACGCCACAAAAACGACCGCACTTTTTCCCTCAACCGATAGTTTTACAAGGTGGCGGCTTAAGCATTATTGACACTAAATGTGAGCACTTCCTCAATTCGTTCCGCATCCAACGCAACCATGATTAAACGATCTAAACCTAATGCGACTCCCGCGCACTCGGCATCCCCGCCTGCAATGCGCCAAGCAAACGACGGTCAATCTCGCGCGTCGGCAAGCCCATTTTTCACGTTGACGGTTGTCCTGTTCAAAACGGTGTAACTGCTCTTTCACGTCGGTTAGTTCATTAAAGCCATTCGCAAGTTCCAGCCCTTTGTAATAAAAACTCAAAACGTTCCGCCACACGATGATCTTCAGGGCTAATTTGTGCTAATGCCGCCTGCGTAGCCGGGAAATGGTAAACCGCAACCGGACGTTCTTTGCCGATTTCAGGCTCTACCAAGGAGCTGAACAAAAAACTGTAATAAAGTATCGCGTGATTCATTTTCCGCATTGATAAATTGTAGCTCCTGCGCTTTGGCAATTAATTCATCTTTACCTGCCGATAGAGGATCCAAGCCAACATATTGCTGAAAAACGAATTGATAACTCAGACTTTCCGCCGGTTCACAATCCAAAAATTTGCTGCAATAAATCATCCACTTCATTAATCAGACGGTACATATCAAAATGCGGGCGATACCATTCCAACATAGTAAATTCGGGATTATGACGGTTACCTGCTTCTTCATTTCGAAAAACATGGCAAATCTGAAAAATCGCACCGCTGCCCGCTGCCAATAAGCGTTTCATATGATATTCGGGGCTGGTAGCGAGCCGTAAGGTTTTTGATTGTTCGCCGAAGGGCGCAATAAATTCAGTGCTGAACGTGGATAGATGCACATCCGTCACACCAAACTCGCTTAACACCGGCGTTTCCACCTCTAAGAAACCGCGTTCGGTGAAAAAACGGCGGATTTCCGCTATAATTTTTTTGCCCGCGCCAATAAATTCTTAATGGACGCCGTAGGTTGCCATAGTTCTTGTTCAAACATAAATAGAAACTCAGTTCATAAAAAAATCCCACTTATTATAAATAAAATAAGCGGGATTGTCTTTCAAACCGATTTCAAATCATGAAACCGCAAATTTCCGCAAATCCAAGACCTGATGGCAATAATGATTGATCAGATGATGATCGTGGCTGACCAAAAACCAATGTACAGTTATGCAAACGACACTGTTCCGTCAGCAAATTCAATGTTTCTTGTTGGGTAATGGGTCAAGGCGCGAGGTCACTTCATCAGCAAACAGCAAAACGGGTTCGAACAACAAAAGCACGCAAAATCGCAACTCGTTGTAATTCACCACCCGACACATTTTCTGCACTGCGTTGTAATAACCCCGGCTCAAGCTTTAATTGTTCCAGCAAATACGGGATTTTGTTACGATCCAAACGATGTTTATTAATTACATCATCTAACAAAGTTTGTAGCTTCACTTTGGGCGCAAATGCTGCCGGCGGATCTTGGTATAACTTCAATACTTGATGGCGCTTCGGTTGAAAAATGCCACGAAATCCGACCGCTCTTTGGCTGCAATAAACCACACAGGGCATCGCCTAAAGAGCTTTTTACCAATGCCGCTGTCACCAATTAATCCGAACACTTCACCTCGTTGCAAACGGAAATTCACTTGTTCAAATAATCTTCTTTTTGCCCCGCGCCAAAGCCAAATTCTCAGCAGTCAGCAATATCGTGTCAGCCGGTTCGGTTTTCTGCTTGAGTGGCCAATTATGCGGTGCGGCAGCAATGAGCTGTTTAGCATAATCAGAATACGGTTCTCGTAAAATCCGTTCAGCTTCTCCTTGTTCTAACAAACAGCCTTTTTCATCACCATAATTCTGCCGCCCAATTGTTCGACCACATCAATATCGTGGGTGATTGTGAGCAATGCGCCGCCCTGTTTCGCCACTTGTTTTAGCATTTCAATCACGGCATTTTTTTATGCTTTTCGTCCAGCCCCTTCGTCGGCTCATCGGCAATTACGATATAAGCTCCTCCCGAAGTCGCCGCAGCAAAGGAAGCGCGCTGTGCCATTCCGCCCGATAACTGATGCGGATAGTAATTTAGAAATTTAGCTAATCCAAGTGCGGTTAATTTTTCTTGTGTTTTTGCACCGCACTTTTGCCCCGGCACATCTGCGACAAAATGAAAACTTTCCCATACCTGATGATGAATATTCATTGTCGGATCAAGGGAACGGATCGGTTCTTGCGGCAACATAGCCAAACGTTTCCAATATTGTTCGCGCTGTTTATCATCAAGAGACTGATTTTTCAACCCTTATTTCGCCTCGGCAAATCAATCCGTCGGGTAGTGCGCCCATAATCGCTTGTGCCAACAGGCTTTTTCCTGACCCAGTTTCGCCCAAGATGGTTAAATTTTTCACCTTTGCTCAGCTGTAGGCTGATAGGTTCCACTAATGTCAATCCGTCTAGTGTCGTTACACACAGATCAGTGGTTTGAATTAAGGCTCTTTCGTTTTCTAGAGACATTTATTTCACCCGCCCCGACATTAGCTGAAAGCTCAACACAAGCAAAAAAATACCACCAGAACCGGTTGCAGAAAAATCCATGGTGCCTCGTAATAATAAGGAAACAATTCGGTCATCATTAAACCTAACTCAGGTGTTGGTGGACGCAAGCCGACATTCACAAATCCTAAGGTCGCTAATGCCAACACAGCATTACCCGCTGCAAAGGCGCTTAGAGTCATTACTACCGGCGCAAGTTTCGGAAAAAATGGCGCTTAAAACAATACCAAAATCCCATTCCCATCAAACGGGAAGACTGGATTTCCGCACTGCCCGCAATGGTTTGGGTTAACGCTCGAACAATACGGAAGAACTCCACCCACATAACCAATGAAATCCCCAAATAGAGCGCCCAAAATGTTCCCGGTGCAATGGCGGCAAATAATAAAAATCAGCAACAACCTCAGGCAGAGCCATAATAATATCGCTACAAAAAAAGTTAAAATGCGATCAGTCCAACCGCCGAGATAGCCTGCCAAAATACCGAATAGCAAGCCAAACAACAATGAACAACCGACAGATAGCAAAATCAACGAAAAAGATAAGCGAATTGCCGAAGCCAAACGCGACAGCATATCACGCCCGAAATGATCGGTACCCAACCAATAAAGTGCGGTCGGTTTTTGCAGAATTTTATTCAAATTCTGAAACGCCTCATCCATCGGATAAAAAAATACGGTTGCAAAATAAGCAAACGCCAATAAAAAAACACAGCAAAAACGCACCGCACTTTTTGCGCAACAGACCAGGATTTAAACACTACTGTTCCCTCCGTGATAGCGGATACGGGGATCAATCAACCGATTTAACATATCCACCGCCATATTCAGCAACACAAAAATAGCTCCCATAATCAGCGCCGTACCTTGAATCATCGGCACATCACGCGCAATCACCGCGTGAACCAACGCATGCCCACTGCCCGGCCCACGCAAATAGGCTTTCCACGATCACTACGCCCTCAATCAAATAAATCAGCTGCACAGAGTGATAGGCTAAAATTGGAATAGCCACATTACGCAAGCCATGGCGGACAAAACGTAATGTCTTATTCAGCCCTTTTCAAGCGGGAAAAATTGATAATATTCCGATGTTGCCACTGCCACCATCGCATTACGGCTAACCCGTATTGATACCGCAGAAAGCCCTAATGCCAATGTTAACGCCGGTAAAAAGAAATGTTGTAGCTCTCCATAACCCGCCGCAGGCAACCACTTAAGTTGTACGGAGAATAACGTAATCAACGCAATGCCAATGATAAATGCAGGAAAAGAGCGCAATAAGGTGCTGAAAAATTAATGTAAAACGATCGAATAATCCTTGTGGTTTCATTGCCGCCACCAAACCTAACGGTGGCCCGATTAAAAATGCCAATAGCAATGCTACTAATGCCAACGCCAATGTATGACCGAATTGATGTCCGATCAACGCCCATACACTTTCACCACTGACCAAGGATTTCCCTAAATTTAACTGAAGCAAATCCGTCAACCAACCTCGCATAGCTCCGCCACCACGGCAAATCCAAACCCTAACTCGGCTTGTACCAAAGTCGCGGCGGCGCTATCGGTTTGATCGTAACCATAACGACTGGCAGCAATCCTATACGCCATATCTCCCGGCAACAAACGAGTCAACACAAAGGTCAACGTTCCGACCGACCAAATAACCAGCAAAAAGTTGCATAAGGCGTTTAGCAAGGATATTTAACACGACGTTTCCTTTACATCACCAAGACAGCTTATTCAATTTAAAACTACGCTCAAAAGGATCAATCTCCAATCCTTTCAATGCCTTATTGGCCACCGCTGTTTGCTGATAATAAACCACCGGAATGAGCGGGCGTTGCTGATAAATAATCTCAGCAGCTTTTTTTGCTTCAAGCCTACCTGCTCATCAGCATTGAGCCGTTACCTCCAAACGCTTCAAAGTATCGGTTAACTCATTGCTTGACCAATTCATCACGCCCCAATCACTGCCATTCGGAGCAAAAATCCTGCAAAAACGCGCCCATCACATCAGGCACCAGTCCATAATTGCGCGCATATAAGCCCATTTCAAGCTACCGTCTTGATGGCCGGCGGGAATTTCCGAAAAGTTTCCGACGGAAACCGTTACATCAACACCAATCTGCTTCCATTGATTTTGTAATGCAGTCGCAATAAGTGGCAATTCAGGGCGATCGGAAAACGTGCGCAAAGTAAATTTAAACGGTTTACCGTCTTTCAACAGCATTCCCTGCTCATCGGTTTTATAGCCTAAATTCAGTAAACGGGATTTAATTTCTGCGTAATCCGGCTGTTTGCTTTCCAATTTCAAACGCCATGCAGAAAAAGCTTCCGGCACAATTTGTTCTGCAGCGCCATTATCAATTCGCAATACGGATTGCGCAATGCCGCGACGATCAATCGCATCGCTTAACGCTTGTCGCACCGCCACATCAGCAAACAACGGATGAGCCACATTCACTTTCAGCTGAATGGTACGCGCAATAGATTTAGATTGAATGTTTAAATTCGCATCTTGCTTTTAAACGGTTAATGCTCGCCGCATCAAGATTGAACACCAAATAATTCGGCTCGCTTTGCGCTAATAATGTACGTGTTTCGCTACGGCTATTAGCCAAATAAACAATTTTTCAATTTTTGCTTTCTCACCCCAATAATTGGCAAAGGCAGATTGCTCAATTTTTTTGTGGCGGCTCAACTTTATCCGCCTTATAAGGCCCGGTCCCCACAATTTTCACTACATTATTTTTGCTCATCAAATGCTGACTTTTGCCAACACTATTGCAGTGGAATGCGCTAAATATGCAGGAAATGAAACTAACGGTCCCGCCAAGGTAATTTGCACGGTTTTTATCATCAAGTGCGGTCACTTTTTTTGAATAGAAATATTTTTCAGCGGAGTCGGTTTAGTTAATGCTGCTTGCAAACTCTGTACCACATTTGTAGCCTGTAACATTGAGCCATCATGGAATTTCACTCCGTCACGCAACTTAAACGTCCACTCATCCCCTTTGGCATTCGACGACCAACTCTCTGCCAGCCCCGGTAATAAGTTGCCTTTTTCATCGGCTTCTACCAGTGTTTCAGCCAATTGTAAACGTTGAAAGATATAACCGGATTTGCTCGGGTCAACGGAGGTAATCTCCCAAGGCGTCACCACATTCAATTCTTGCTGCTTCACTAAAAACAGGCTGATTTTCGACCGCACTTTTAGCTTTTCTCCGCAGGTGCTGCGCTTTGATCACAGCCAAACAGCCCAACCGCCCCTAACATCAATGTACACAACGATAAAACTTTTTCATAAAAATTTAAAAATCCTCTTTAAAAAAACTAGACTATCCAGAATTTTTAGGGAAAGAAATTTAACATAACGGCAAACCAATTGCACGAGTTATTTTTTTGAAGAAAAAAATAAGAAGGTGAAATTACAGAGACAAGTTAGGTTGGTTTTTATTAAGGAAGTGTGTTAATCCCTTTCGTTCAGGGCGGGGTCTTGTAGTGCAAAAAGTTTGCTCTAAAAGTAACTTTTACATCCGCTCCGCCAAGGCGTTTATTTATACCACCGGAACCACTACTAAACCCATCATACGTATGCCCACTGTAGTATAAATCTTCGTCTACATTACGTGGCACTAACATCTGTTTTTTTGTTTATCTCGGTATTTAATTATAACCGGAATATCGTCAGCGTAGTAGGTATATTGGTTAACGACGTTTTGGGTTACCCTCACCTTTTTCTATATTGATTTTTCATGATGTATATTTTCTCCTTAGTGTTGAGTGTAGCTGTTAAGGTAATGTTTATACGCTTCTCTAGGATGAGGAAGTTTATAAACTTGCATGGCGAACGATAGACTATTAGCTTTACCGCCCTAACATGTTAAGTCCGATGATGCGTTGCTGTTCAAACGGGATACCTTCGATACGATGTAGTTCGTGATGAGTCGTATCTTTGGACATGTTCATCGCTCGTTCGATATTTGGATAACCTGAACTTACGTCGATATCACTACTTTGCGCATGCACTTTCGTAATGTGGTCGGGAAGCTCTTCAATGAAGTTTAATCCGTTATCCAATAATCGTTCAGTCGGTAACGCTACTACCCATCCGGATAAAGGTACAACCAAACTATCTAACTGACACTTCATTTGGTCCGATACCGTACCTAGAACACCATTAAAGTCAGGGTTTTTCTTGGACGTAGAAACTTAATGCGTCTGAAAGTAATTTAGGGTTAGAAGTATATTTACCAAAGTCTGATACGCCTGCCAAGATACTAAAGGTTTTACAAATATCTTTCGTTTTTCTCATCCAGCAATTCAACCCCTACACAGTCAAATAAGTTGTATACCAAATATTCTATCTTGTATTGGGTTTGCATTACCCGGTGTTTATCTACCCCGTCAAGATGTTCACATTCTTTTTATCCCTACTTTACCACGTTTGATTTGTTTGGTTAGAATAGTATCTAACTTATAGTTTTCCTCTAATTCACCACCACGACGAATTTGATAATACAAACACATGGCGTCTACGAAGAAAAACGAAGCAGGCACAGATAACCAATGCCATTGTTCGTAACCTGCTAATGGTTGTTCCCAGCCACTTGACATTCTCTTCACATTTGTCCCTTTATGGTAACGACAGCTACGGTATTTATTTGGTACTTGAGGGTCAGATAAGATTTGAGCTGGGTCGAAGCCTGCTTTTAGCTAAGGCATCAACGATGCGCGGTATATCAAACGCCATCAGATTCCAACCGGTAATAAAAATCAGGTCGCCATTGATGTGCTCGTTTAAATACTTCAATAACCGCTTGTGCGCTATTAGGTGCAATAACGAATTCTACATTACACCTACGATCTCTTCTAACTTCAGGGGTGAGTTCGTCGAGTTTCTTATAAAAACTTCTCTTCCGGTAATGGGGTAGTTCCTAAGAAGTCTTGGGTAGTAGCCACGATTGCTTTTATCTTTGAAACTCAACGCTATAGCAATGATTTCTTCTTTACGGATAATACCGAAGTCTCGATATCCAGTACGTCTCAATCCCTTTCGGTCAGGGCAGGGGCTTTCGACTGAAAAAAAGCGAGAGAAATTGTGTGGTCTGACATAATCACTCCATGTTTAAGAAATTATAGGAAGTATAGGACAAATAATGAATGTTGTAAAAAACTACAAATTTGTATTTTCTATTCTAATTTTACTATATTGCCATAAAGATGAAATTACTAATTATTCTTATTAAAAATACTGAGAAAATTCCTTTTTGAGGTAGATCACAAAACCGTTATAAATTTGTAAAAAGTAGTTATTTCTTTAGGAAAAATAATGGCAGAATTAAACTGTACGTAAGTCTATTAGACTTTAATGAATTTTTACTTTTTACTATTACCGGAGGAAATATCGTGCAAAGCGTGAATGTCGATATTGCGATTGTAGGAGCTGGCGGTGGCGGTTTACGCACCGCTATTGCAGCAGCAGAAGCAAACCCTAATCTTAAAAATCGCATTAGTTTCAAAAGTCGTACCCAATGCGTAGCCATACGGTGGCGGCAGAAGGTGGTGCGGCAGCAGTTATTAAAGAAGAAGATTCTTATGATAAACACTTCCATGACACTGTAGCTGGTGGAGACTGGCTGTGTGAACAAGATGTGGTGGAATATTTTGTTGAACATTCTCCGGTAGAAATGACTCAACTTGAGCGTTGGGGTTGCCCTTTGGTCTCGTCGTCCGGATGGTGATGTGAACGTGCGCCGTTTTGGTGGAATGAAAAATCGAGCGGACTTGGTTCGCAGCGGATAAAAACCGGTTTCCATATGTTGCATACGCTGTTCCAAACGTCTATTCAATATCCGCAGATTCAACGTTTTGATGAACACTTCGTGTTAGATATTTTAGTTGATGACGGTCATGCACGCGGCATGGTAGCAATGAATATGATGGAAGGCACCTTGGTGCAAATCAATGCTAATGCGGTAGTTATCGCAACAGGCGGTGGCTGTCGAGCGTTTAAATTCAATACCAACGGCGGCATTGTAACCGGGGATGGTCTTTTCAATGGCATATCGCCACGGAGTGCCGTTACGCGATATGGAATTCGTGCAATATCACCCAACCGGTCTTCCGAACACCGGTATTTTTGATGACTGAAGGTTGTCGCGGTGAGGGCGGTATTTTAGTTAATAAAAATGGCTATCGCTATTTGCAAGATTACGGTTTAGGCCCTGAAACACCTGTTGGTAAACCAGAAAATAAATATATGGAACTTGGTCCGCGTGATAAAGTTTCTCAAGCGTTCTGGCAAGAATGGCGTAAAAGGCAATACGTTAAAAAACAGCTAAAGGCGTAGATGTAGTGCATTTGGATTTACGCCATTTAGGTGAAAAAATATTTACACGAACGTTTACCGTTTATTTGTGAATTATCCAATGCCTATGAAGGCGTTGATCCGGTTAAAGAGCCGATTCCTGTGCGTCCGGTAGTGCACTACACCATGGGTGGTATTGAAGTAGATTTCAACAGTGAAACCCGTATTAAAGGTCTATTTGCTGTGAGCGAATGTGCTTCTTCAGGCTTGCACGGAGCAAACCGTTTAGGTTCTAACTCTTTGGCTGAATTGGTAGTGCTTGGTCGCGTTGCGGGTGAACATGCGGCACAACGCGCGTCAGAAGCTAAATCTGCAAACCAAAGTGCGGTTGATGCTCAAGCTAATGATGTCGCGTCGCTTGGAAGATCTCTTCAAACAAGAAGGCACAGAAAACTGGGCTGATATCCGTGAAGAAAATGGGAAGCGCCATGGAAGAAGGTTGCGGTATTTATCGTACTCAGGAAAGTATGCAAAGTGCGGTCGATAAAATTGCCGAATTGAAAGAACGTTATAAACGGATCCGCATTTCCGATCGTTCCAGTGTATTCAATACTAATGTGCTCTACACGGTAGAATTAGGTTATATTTTAGACGTAGCTCAATCTATCGCAAATTCTGCGATTGAACGTAAAGAATCGCGCGGTGCCCACCAACGTCTGGATTACACAGAGCGTGATGATGTGAACTACTTGAAACACACGCTTGCCTTCTATAACGGAGATAGCGCGCCACGTATTGAGTACAGCGACGTGAAAATCACCAAGTCCCAACCGGCAAAACGTGTTTATGGTGCCGAAGCAGAAGCTCAAGAAGCAGCTGCAAAAGCTAAGGAGCAAGCAAATGGCTAATCAAGCAATTATGAATGTTGAAGTATTGCGCTACAACCCTGAAGCGGATAAAGAGCCATACTTACGCACTTATCAAGTCCCTTATGATAACCAAACGTCCTTGCTTGACGCATTGGGGCTATATTAAAGACCGTCTTGATCCTGAGTTGTCTTATCGTTGGTCTTGCCGAATGGCAATCTGTGGTTCCTGTGGGATGATGGTAAACGGTTTACCAAAACTAGCCTGTAAAACGTTCTTACGTGATTACAGCGGACATATGCGTATTGAAGCCTTAGCAAACTTCCCGATTGAACGTGACTTAGTAGTGGATTTAAGCCACTTTATTGAAAGTCTGGAAGCCATCAAACCGTATATTATCGGTAATAAAATGCCGGAATTGGATGGTAAACCGCATCCTTCTTCCGAACTGGCAAAAAGCCGTACCAAACAAACACCGAAACAGTTGGAAAAATACCGTCAGTTCTCTATGTGTATTAACTGCGGTTTATGTTATGCCGCGTGCCCACAATTCGGTTTAAATCCAGAGTTTATTGGTCCGGCTGCCTTGACTATGGCACATCGTTATAATTTGGATAACCGTGATACGGGTAAAGCGCAACGTATGCCTTTATTAAACAGTGAAAACGGAGTTTGGAGTTGTACTTTCGTCGGTGCGTGTTCTGAGGTATGTCCGAAACACGTTAACCCTGCCGCTGCAATTAACCAAGGCAAATTGGAAAGTGCGAAAGACTATCTCATTTCAATGATCAAACCGAAAGCATAGGGGGCTCCATGACAGTTACAACAACAAAACGCAAAAAAATATGTGCGTGAAAATGACCCCGACTTGGTGGAAAAAGCTGGGATTTCTATAAATTTTATATGGTGCGCGAAGCAACTGCATTACCAACCGTTTGGTTCAGTTTAGTGTTGCTTTTACGGCGTAATTTGCCTTGGCAAACCTATGGGCTTTGTGGAAAGTTTCATTCCGTTTTTACAAAACCCGCTTGTGGTGATTCTTAATATCATTTCACTAGCCGCATTAATTTTTACACGCTGTGACCTTATTCGACATGACGGGAGAAGTTATGTCGGGCACGACCGGATTATCGTCTACCCTTATTCGCAACGCATTGCGCATCGCATTTGCTGTTGTGACCCTATTGGCGTTAATCTTGGTATTCATCTAGGGAGAAGAGAAAATGAATAATCAACAACCAAAACGTTCAAAACGAACCACCTGTCTGGTTAATGTTTAGTGCTGGCGGAATGGTGAGCGGTCTCGCGTTTCCTGTATTGATTTTTTTATCTTGGGTATTTTATTACCATTTGGAATTATTTCTCCAGATAATATTATCGCCTTTTGCACATAACTGGTTTGGCAAATTAGTCATTTTAGCCCTGACTATCTTCCCTATGTGGGCAGGATTACACCGCGTTCATCACGGTATGCACGATCTGAAGATGCATGTTCCTGCTGGCAGTGTGATTTTCTATGGGTTAGCGGCACTATACAGTGTGATCGCATTATTTGCGGTTATCAGTATCTAATTTTATTCTTATGGCTAAAAACCTCTTTTGTCAGCATAAAAGAGGTTTTTTTATTTTTATCGAAAAACTGACCGCACTTTGAATGGGTGTCTAACGAAAAACCGGAATTGTTAATACATTCCATATTTCTGAAAGCATCGGGCATATAAAATATGTGAGGAAACACTCAATGAGTAATATTTACAAACTTACCGGCACATTGCAGCATTACGTTTGGGGCGGAAAAGATTATATTCCTACCCTGTTACATATCGCCAAAGCGGAACAATATTACGCCGAATATTGGCTGGGCGCGCACAATTCTTCCCCTCGTTAATTGAAACCAACGGTTCGTCTCAACCATTAACTGAATTTTTAGCACAAAAATCCAACCGCTCTTGGTGCACAAAGTCGCGCCCTATTCGGTGATGGATTACCTTATTTATTAAAAATTTTGGATGTGAAAAACCGCTTTCAATTCAATTGCACCCTACTAAGAAACAAGCAGAAATCGGATTTGCTGCTGAAAATGAAAACAATGTGGATTTAAAAGATCCTAAACGTACTTATAAAGATAATAACCATAAACCGGAGATGATGATTGCTCTGTCTGATTTCTGGTTGTTACATGGTTTCAAAAATAAAGCCAAAATTATCGATACCTTAAAAACTCGTCCAAGTTTGACCGCACTTTGCGACAAACTGGCAACTCAGGATTTACACGCTTTCTATGCCGATATTATGCAAGCGGAGCAAAAATCAACTTGAAACCTGGTTGAATCCGATTATCAACGCTAACCAAACGGCTTATCAAAAATAATGAGCTAACACTTGATAACCCTGATTATTGGGTATTGTATTCAATGGAATCAATGGCTATTCCGGCTGATAAACTTGATGCCGGGCTGATTTGTTTTTATCTGTTTAACATTGTTCACATCAAACCGGGTGAAGGAATTTTCCAAGATGCGGGCATTCCGCACGCCTATTTACGCGGACAAAAATATTGAATTAATGGCTTTGTTCGGACAATGTCATTCGTGGCGGTTTAACCCCCGAAAACATATTGACATTCCGGAGCTATTAAAAAGTTATAGACTGTCGCGAAGTAGAACCGCAAATTATCCCTCCTGCACCAGTGGATAAAACCGGTTTTCACTTATTCTACCCCAGCGAAAGACTTTTGCATTGGAAAAACGTAAACTGTCGGAAAGGAGCACTGATTCAAGGCAAATCAGAAAGCGCGACGATTTTTATTAGTGATGAAAGGTAACGTAAAAATTCACGAAAAAATCCACCGCACTTTCTCTCAGCCAAGGGGAATCTGCCTTTTATCTGCGCCGACACGGCATATGAAATTGAAGGTGTAGAAGAAGGTTACTGCGTGCTGGCAAAATTGTCTTTAAGATTTGAATTTGGCATAGTAGCAAGAAAAATCAACCATTTTCCCTACTATGCCAAATTATCGAGAGAGCGTTCTGAGGAACTTAAACCTGTCCCATCATCAACTGTCATTCTGCCCCTGCTATTAAGTGTTTTAGCAACGAACCGTCCCACAGGGCACGTTTAATTAATGCAAATGCACCAATCACATCTTCATTATGCAACTCTGAAGCTACCAATGGCGTATTTACCACAAAAAGACGGTAAAGCATGTGTTTCAAGGTTTTGCGGATAGCCGCAAATAGAATATTTTTCGCCTGTGTAATCTCACCCGAAATCACAATTTTTCCGGATTAAACATATTTACGCTCATCGCCAATACACGCCCGATTTGAACACCGACATGCTCGATCAATTCGGTGGCGACTTCGTCTTGCTTATTGCTTGCTTTACAAATAGCTTCAATATCGTGGCTTTCCAGTGACAGCCATTTACTGTGATAGCCGTCTTCCAGCATTTGTTGCATTTTATTTTCAATCGCAGAATTACTTACCACAGTTTCCAAGCAACCGACATTACCACATAAACAACGTTTGCCGAGGGATCTCACCTGAATATGTCCGATTTCACCCGCATTGCTTTTTATAGCCCTGAAACACTTCATGATTAATCACACCCTGCACCTACGCCGCGATGAATGCGCAATAACAGAGAATCAAAAACAATCCTTCGTTACGCTAAAATAATGTTCTGCTAACGCGAGACTGCGTACATCCTGGCCGATAAACGTCGGCAGATTGAAGCGGTTTGCAATGCGATTCGCTAAATCCCAAGGTTCGTTTAATACTAAGTGCGGTAAGTCTTCAATCAGATTTTTTTACTATTCACAAAAACCCGACACAGTAATACCAATAGCGATCAGTTCGCTACCACGTTTTTTTCATTTTGGCGAATAAACTCTTCAAGTTGCTCAATTAAATATTCTTCAATAAGCGCAATCTCGTGTGTGTCGGGTAGCTCTAGGTTTTGTCTTTTTAACAATTTAGTCGACAAATCCATCATTGCCAGGATCAGTTCTTCCCGACCTAAATGAATAAGTAAAGTACGAAATGCTTTATGTTCCGATACGATAGAAGTTGCACGACGACCACCCGTCGATTGCTGCTGCTCTACTTTTTAATTAACCCACGCGCCAACAGGTTACGCGTAATTTTTGTGACACTGGCAGGCGCAAGCTGACTAAGCTCGGAAATCTGAATACGCGAAATAGGGCCTTGTCCGTCGATTAATTTATATACAACTGCACTATTCATCTGTTTAACCAAATCCACATTCACAATTTGATTAATTTGCATTCTTCCGTCCTTCTGTCGTCTTGCCTGTTTTATGTTATTTTAAAATGAATTGCCATTAATTTCTAGATAAAAAGTGGCGCTTAACGCCACTAAAAAAACGCAGGAAGAAATATCTAAAGTGCGGTCGAAAAATTGAAATTTTTCGAATTTTTATCAAGATTAGGTTAATTGGCTTTCCATTCGCCGTTCACTGCGGTGCCAATTACTTTGAAATCATGCGTGAACACCGTCAAATTCGCAATTTTACCTGCTTCGATAGAACCCTAAATGATCATCTACGCCAATCGTCCCTAGCAGGGTAAAGATTGCACATCCGTAAGGTTTCATCAAGTGAAATACCAACTTCTTTAACTGCATTTTGTACCGATTCGATCATGGTCACCGATGCCCCTCCGAGCGTACCGTTAGCATCATAACATTTACCGTCGCGAACATATACGGTTTTACCGACGAAGATGAAAGACTCAATGTCGGAACCGCCGCCGCCGTCGCATCAGTAACAATACAAAGTTTGTCACCCTTAACTTTTTGCAATGCGAACGTTTCCGAATTCAACGTGCAATCCGTCTACAATAATGCCCGCGTAAAGATCGCTGTCCAACACTGCACCAACGACTCCCATCGCACGTCCTGAACTAATTGGTGACATAGCGTTGTGTAAAATGGGTCGCAAAGCTAATTCCTTTTCGCAATCGCCTGGTTGGCAACTTCATAGGTCGCATTAGAATGCCCAAGGGAAACTATAATTCTTTTTCGACAAAAATCAGCAATATATTGGGCAGTCGGGTTCTCAGCAGCCAAGGTAATTTTAGTGATCACATCCGCATTGTCACACAAAAATGTTTTCATTTCCGCGTAATTTCACGGATATATTCTTCACGGTGTACACCTCTTTGCTGAGGTAAGGGCCTTCCAAGTGTAAACCTAATGCCTGATTTCGATATTTCGCTAAATAATCACGCATAACCTTGACCGCACTTTTTCATACCTTCATCAGGTGATGTGATAAAGGTTGGCAACAACTGGTCGTTCCCGATTTAAGATTGGTCGCCTGCATAATTTCCAAGGTTCCCACAGTGGTTTGTTCATTGAACATCACTCCACCACAACCATTTAATTGCAAATCAATAAATCCGGCTGTCAGATTATTGCCGTTTAAATTAACTTGTTGAATTCCATGTGGTAATTCTTCTTCTGGCACTACTGCTTTAATAAGATCATTTTCTACAATCACAGCATGACCATATAAAATTTCATACCCTGTATAAATAACACCATTTGTAAATGCATATTGCATGACGCACTCTCCTTTATTTTTTTATAAGACGCTGTGAATTGCTCGCGCTTCCAGCTCCGTAAAAATATTTCACCGTTTTCACTTTCAACTCTTGTGTAGCAGGTTCATCGCAAACTACCAACCAGTGGCGATGTAATTGCAATGCACTGACCGTCCAGAAATGGTTTACACTTCCTTCCACACAAGCCTGCAATGCCAATGCCTTACTATGCCCGGTGATTAATAACATCACTTCTTCCGCATCTAATAAGGTAGCCACACCGATAGTTAAAGCGTATTTAGGCACCTGAGAGACATCATTATTAAAAACGTGAATTGGCAATTAATGTGTCTTCCGTCAAGGTCTTAATCCGTGTGCGGGAACTGAGTGAAGATGCCGGTTCATTGAAGGCAATATGCCCATCCACACCGACACCCCCCATAAATAAATTAATTTTACCGTAGGATTTGATTTTTTTCTTCATAACGACGACATTCCGCATCATGGTCATCAGTATTGCCATCTCAAAAATATTAATATTCTTTTCTTGAATATCAATATGATTGAAGAAATTGTTATACATAAACGAATGATAGCTTTCAGGATGCTCTTTTGGTAACCCAACATATTCATCCATATTAAATGTCACAACGTTTTTAAAACTTACTTCTCCCGCTTGATACAATTTAATTAATTCTTTGTAAGTCGCTAACGGTGTGCCACCGGTCGGCAATCCCAATACGAAAGGATGCTCTTCTGTAGGTTGGAAATCTATTAATTCGATCAACAATATAACGAGCCGCCCAACGGCTGACTTGTTCAGTATTTTTCAATGGAATTAAACGCATTTTTGTATCTCCTCTATTTATATGATATTCGCCTTATATTTTCATGCCGAATCCGACCGCACTTTGACTTCCTGTGTATTGATAAAAGTGAGTTAAATAGCGTAAAACTTCATTTATAAAAATTATAAAAATAAGTTTTACTCCAAAATCAACGATAATTCGGATTAAAATTCAATATCGTGACGCAAGTCACAAAACCGTTAAAATTCATTTGTAAGTCAAAATAATATTTATATGCTTAAGGCGATATTTGCTCCGAGTGCGGTCAGTAAAAATCCGCTCAACAAATATCAGGCACCTTTGCATATTAAAGGCTGGATAATAAGAAAAACGAAAAGGAGTTTATGATGAATGTCCTCAATTATTTACAAAAAATCGGGCGCGCGTTAATGGTGCCTGTAGCCGCTTTGCCGGCTGCCGCCCCTGCTGATGGGGATCGGCTATTGGATCGATCCCGACGGCTGGGGTGCCAATAACCAGTTTTCTGCACTGTTAATTAAATCCGGTGCAGCTATTATCGATAATATGGCGATCTTGTTTGCGGTCGGTGTTGCCTTCGGAATGTCCAGAGACAAACACGGTTCTGCCGCATTATCCGGGTTAGTCGGTTATCTGGTCGTGACTACGCTGTTATCCCCCGGTGCAGTTGCACAAATTCTGAGCATACCTGCCGAACAGGTTCCGGCGGCATTCGGTAAAATTAATAACCAATTCACCGGTATTTTTAGTCGGTGTGGTTGCTGCCGAATTGTACAACCGCTTTTATCAGGTTGAATTACCGAAAGCACTTGCTTTCTTCAGCGGTAAACGGTTAGTGCCGATTGTCGTCTCAATGGTTATGATCGCCCTGTCTTTTATTCTGCTTTTACATCTGGCGCTAATTTTCAACGGTCTGGTTTCTTTCGGAGAAACTATCAGGATCTAGGTGCGGTTGGTGCCGGTATTTATGGTTTCTTCAACCGCTTATTAATTCCGGTGGGGTTACACCATGCTCTAAACTCGGTATTTTGGTTTGATGTGGCCGGTATCAATGATATTCCTAATTTCCTCGGTGGCGCAAAATCTCTCGCAGAAGGCAATGCGGTGCTCGGTGTAACGGGGATGTATCAGGCGGGTTTCTTCCCGGTTATGATGTTCGGTTTACCTGCTGCTGCTCTAGCAATTTATCATAGTGCTAAACCGGCTAAAAAACGCTGGTGGCCTCAATTATGTTTGCGGCAGCACTTTCCTCCTTCTTTACCGGTATTACCGAACCACTGGAATTTGCCTTTATGTTCGTCGCACCGGTGCTTTATTTGGTACACGCCGTATTAACCGGATTATCGGTCTTCATCGCCGCCTCAATGCAATGGATCAGCGGTTTCGGTTTCAGTGCAGGTTTAGTCGATTTAGTACTTTCATCACGCAATCCTCTAGCCGTGCAATGGTATATGCTAATTTTACAAGGATTGGTATTTGCAGTAATTTACTATGCGGTTTTCCGACTGGTCATCAATACCCTTAACCTGAAAACACCGGGACGTGAAGACGATAGCGAAGAAAGCGCCGCAACAAAAGGACAAACCTATTCTTCACGCGAAGAACGTGCACTCGGATTCATCGAAGCACTCGGCGGAAGAAATAATTTGACGTCTATCGATGCCTGTATTACCCGCCTACGTTTAACCTTAGCGGACAGCAGCAAAGTAGATGAAGAAAGATTACGTGTATTGGGTTCCAAAGGTAATGTGAAACTAGGCAATAACGCCTTTCAGGTGATTTTGGGCCCTGAAGCTGAATTAATCGCCGATGCGATGAAGCAGGTTAAATAATCAATCGTCCGCTTTTCTCTAATAAAAGCGCCAATCAGTAACCCGGATAAACCCATCGTAAACGATATAACAATCCCGGGTTACTGGTTTTTCTGAAAAATCCCATTTTTGACCGCACTTTTTTTATTTTAAACAGCATTAAGCACCTCCTCAACACAGCAAAATGTACTCCAAAAATAGTGGTCCAAAACCTGAAACCCTGTTAATAGGCCCACCCGCCTAAAAAATTAAACATTCATAATTCCCATTAAATAACAATAAGATAAAGAATTACGAAATAACATAATAACTCAATTTAAAAAAATAAAATGTGACGCACCTCTCAAAATTACACTTCAATTCTTTACTTCATTTTGGAGTAACACTACATTTCCATTATAAGATGAATTTTTCTCTACTTCTGTTTATTTTTGGAGAAACTCTATGAAAAAAACTACGATTGCTTTATTAGTATCTTCTTTTTATCACTACAGCAGTAAATGCTCAGGATAATTTTTGTTTTTTTCAATATCAAACCACTAAGGATTTATTAAAACCCCTTAATTTAACCGAGGAATTTGCCAAAAAGGTGCGTTTAATCTGGAAAGCGGTTCTGTAACATTGCGGGTACGCAACCTGTCCGGAAGCGGAATTACTTCATTATTCGGCGTATCCAATTCGACCAGCGATACCGAATATCTCAATTTCTATATCAACAGAACCGGTAATAAGGATACCCTCGGTATAGAAATCCGTAATCAGAAAAATATAATCGCCAACCGCCAATTAGTGACCGATTTACCGCTAAATAGTACCGATTTCAGAACTATCACTTATACTTTTGATAAAGCAAACAGCCAAATCAATATATATGTTAACGGAACTAAAGTACATTCACTCAATAATTCAAAAATTCTTTTGCCGATATCGCGAATTTGAACACTGCTTATCTCGGAAAAACTAACTGTTCTAGCCAATCGCCTTGCGTGCCACGGCTGATATTTATTATGCGGATTTAGACACCAATGTGCTTACCGATGCAGAAGTGCAAGCCAAACATCAGAGAATCGAGAACGAACATCTAGATGATCTTGAGTATGATGATTATAAACGCGAAGCCTTAGGGGCGTATCAAAGCGAAAAATTCCCACTCTTTGTCTCTGGCCAGGAAGGCGCGCGAAACTATCGCATTCCCGCATTAATTACTACGCAAAACAATGTGGTTATTGCCGCAATTGATAAGCGGCACCAACATTCCTCCGACTGGGGCAATATTGATACGTCAATTCGCAGAAGCTTTGACGGAGGCAAAACTTGGGAACGGGATCAAGTGGTTATTGATCTGGTCAAACAGTCTTACGGTTCTGAAAAATTCGGCATTTCTGATTGACCCGTTAATGGTGCAGGATAAAAAAAGCGGTCGCGTATTTATGCTTGTCGACATGTTCCCTGAAACTAAAGGTTTTTCGGCATTAATCAAAAATAATAGTTCCGAAGGCTCGGGCTATAAAAGAATCAACGGCAAATCCTACCGCTTGTTGACCGACAGCGAAAAATAATCAATATACGGTAAGGGAAAAACGGTATCGTTTATAACGAATCCAACCAGCCAACGGAATATCGGGTTGTGGTGAAGGTAACCCGGAAATCTCATTCAGAGATTTGGGCGATCTTTCACCGCGGTTCACAACGTTTGGGCAATGTATTTTTTTACAAACATCGCAGGCCAACAATGATACTGCGCCACTTAGAACAAAAATCACCAGCTATTTATGGATGACTTATAGTGATGATGATGGTGCAACCTGGTCCAGCCCTGTGGATATTACCTCACAGGTCAAAGCGGACTGGATGCGCTTTCTCGGTACCGGTCCGGGTAACGGGATTCAGCTAAAAGACGGTACACTTGTGATGCCGATTTATTACACCAACAGCAACAACAGGCAGTCTTCTGCCGTTATCATCAGTAAGGACGGCGGAAAAACCTGGGAAAGAGGAGAATCGCCGAACGATCGGCTGTTACATGATTCCGGTGGTTCCCGTTATCTGAGTAACGGCAATCATGAAATTACCGAGTCACAGATCATAGAACTGGATAACGGCCCAATTAAAAATGTTTTCCCGTAATACCAACGGCTTAGTCAGAATATCCACCAGTAAAGACGGAGGGTACACTTGGCAGAACAAATCGGACTTTAATGAGGAATTGTTGGATCCTTATTCGCAACTTTCCGTGATTAAATATTCCAAACGCATTAACGGCAAAAGAATATATCATTTTTGCCAATCCTCATTCCTCTACCCGTCATCGTTTGAACGGAAAAATTATTATGGGGGAAGTGCAGGAAGACGGTTCTATCGACTGGAAATATACTACCACCATTGCTGCCGGTTCCTATGCCTATAACAGCCTGACTGAACTACCAAATGGTGATATTGGTTTATTGTACGAGGAAAGTGCAAATAAAATCAATTATGTATCATTGAATCTACAAGATTTGTTATGGAAAGATAATATCCTGCATCGTGATGCGCGTAATACACCGTTCCAATTTGAATTAAACAGCTGGGAGGAAGAAACCTTCTATAAAATCGGTGACGGTGAAATCGTCAAAGTCGGCGAAGGGGTGAATCTGGCAAGTTTAGAAGTGAATGAAGGAACCGTAGCATTAAACCAAACAGCCGATACTCAAGGGAAACAGGAAGCCTTTAAATCGGTATTGGTGAATCCGGCGGGTACGCTGCGGTTAGATAATGCTACACCGATGAATTTCAGTAATATCACGTTAAATCAGGGAACTCTAACCTCAACGGACAAAGCGTAACATTAGCCGAACAAAATGTTGAAAATACCGGGTTGCGTGCCAACCAAATTAACGGAAATATCATCAACAACAATGCTCAAACACCGGCTAACCTGACCTATGCATTATCAGGAGAACGCGCATTATCGGGCAAACTTGGTAATGACAAAGGAAAACTAAACCCTGATTTACGCTCCTGAAAATGACGGCTCCAATTTAACATTAAAAGGTAATTCGGTCATCAATGTTATTGATGTACAAAAACGGCAGCGTTACTTATGCGGCTGAAACGGCACATCAGGCCAATGAAGCCAAAATCGGTACCAATGCAAAATTAGTGTTGCAAAGCGACACTACTGCAAATATCAAAAATCTTGATTTGGCGGAAGGTGCGCAAGCATTAATTCATAATGATTTGGATAAAATCACCACTCTTAACACAGACAATATCACCGGTAAAGGGGATATTATCAAAACGGGAAGCGGTCTGTTAATACTTTCTGGTGATATCCAAAACAGTGGTAAAACGGATATTCAGCAAGGTACCCTTGAACTTAACGGTACGCTCGACGGTAACTTGAATATTTCCGCTGGTTCCAGACTGACCGGCTCTGGTCAGGTCAGCGGAAATTCGGTTTGGAAAGCCGGAAGTACAATTGCTCCGCAAACGACTTCCGGAAACCGTTCGCGTAGTAGCTCATTTACCCCTGAAACACTCCGGTTTGCCAGTGTTACGGCTGAAGACGGAACGTCGGTGGAACTGCGTATTGGCAATCATAATAATGATGTCGGTTCCTGGTCTAGTGATAAATTATTGATCAGTGGCGATATCACCACCAACACTCTGAATATGAATATTCCGGTAAACCTGACATTACTCGAAAGCGGAAGTGACAAAGCCGGTGCGACTGATACCAACAACAACGGTAAATATGATGCGGATGAAGGGATTTCCCTGATTCAGGTTGGTGGTAAGGCCAGACTGGGGCTGTTCAAAGCAGCAAATGAAGTGACAGTCGGCGGTAGCCCTTATAAATATACGCTGGTTGCCATCGACAAAGGCGACAGTGTGGCTGAGGAAAAATCAGGTAGGTACCGTTGGCAGTGACTACTACGACTACCGCTTACAGGCAGTATTACAAACCCCAGACGGAAGATCGCTTGAACCGATTGTCACCACAGCCGAAGAAAAACGCAAAACGGCGGAAGATGCGGAAAAAGCACGTTTAGCGCCGAGAAAGCCGCAGCTGAAAAAGCGGCTACAGAGCAGGCTACTCGCAAAGCTGCAGCAGAGCAAGCCCGCCTTGAAGCAGAAAAACAGCTACCGAACAAGCAGGGTCGTATCGCGGCTGAAAAAAGCAGCGGTAGAACAGCTCGCCCAAGAAAGAGCGGAAAAATCCACAGTTGAGAAAAATCACTAAAGTGGAAGCTGAGAAAGCCTCGGTCCAACAATCTGCTCGCATAGCGGAGGAAAAACGGCAGTAGAGCAAGCCACCCACAAAGAAGCGGAAAAAAACATTTGGCGGAACAGCTACCAAATCCGCAAACCCGCGCTAAATTGGGCGAACAGATTCCGTCTTATCTTGTGTCTGGTACTGCGATGACCGCTTCGGGAGAAAAAGTACGCAATCTATTCACGACTCAATTTGATCAGCAAGCTGACGGTTTCTACCTAATACAGGCTCATACCCATTCCAAATACACATCGAATCTCGGCTTTGCGGAATACGGTTATGGCTACAAAACCAAACAAAATACGACAGCTTTTGGTGCTAATTCCGATGTCACGGACAATACCAGTCTTAACGCGATGGTCAGTTTCACTACCGCAAATATTGAACCGAAAGAGGATAAAGCCCATAAAACCCGTTATAAATCCACCGGAGCCTTGCTAGGTATGAAACATAAATTGGACAACCTATCCGTCACTGCCGGTGTAGGTTATCACTTGCACCGAGGTAAAGTATCCGACGGGAACCGGGTAAAAGGCAAACAATATCAAGTATTCAGCACTTTAGGTTATGATATTCCGTTATCAACCAGTCTGATATTTACGCCGACCGTAGGTTTAGGTTACCAAAATCTGGAAAACAATATCAACGATTCTCGGTTAAAAGTAACTTCGGATGATCATCGGGTCTTCAACCAAGTTGCCGGTGCCAAACTGACATATAAAACCGGTGCTTTCGATGTAAAAATTCAGTGTAATGTATGAAAAATAACATCGAGAACGATCATTACGTTCAAGTCGGTCAAGAGCGCTTTAAAACCGGTGAGCTAGGTAACGCCTTAATTACCGGCCCTAGCGGTGGAAAAGCAACATCACACCGAATCTGAGTTTCGGATTACAAGCCACCCACAGAGCAGGCATATCCTCCGCCAAACGTACGGAAACCGGTATTGGCGCTAAAGTAGAATATAAATTCTAATTTTCCGATTACTGTTCAAAAAGGCACGAATTCAAGTTCGTGCCTTTTTACTGCCCTCGACAGTTCGCTGAGGGTGATTGTAGAGGAGGCTTCCCGTGTCAGTTATGCCTGTAAAATCGGCGATTGTGCGGGCAATACAGTAAAATGCCGAGGGCAGACTATTTCAACGGCGACAAAGCCATGGCACTTGAAGGTGATAAAACCACTTATGGTAGTATGATTGTCAGTGCCCCAGGTAAAAATCTGTATAGTTAACAGTGCTTCGAAAAAGGTAAAAGCATAATCGGCAAGAACTGAGCGAAGATTAATCATATCTTTGAAAGATGAGATCTTTAAATTGCTTTTATTTTTCTGTTTTAGCTTGTAAAACGACGGTACTCAACAAATTTTTCCAAAAACAAAAATTTCTTCTTTCTGCGATCTCCATTCCAAAAATCGAAACAGTTTTTAAATCTACTTGTTGCGATATCCCAATTCATCACACAATACTCGTGTTTAATTCAAAAGGTAAAATGCAAAATGAAACGTTTTATTTTTAATTTGCTTTGTGGTTTTGTCGGATATATGCTCGCCATAACACTGCAGCAGCTGAAACGCCAGATTTTTATGCTCCTGAATAATTACACCAATCAAGATGTCAGTGGCTGGGTGATGAGTGAAAAACTTGACGGCGTACGTGGTTATTGGGACGGCATACGACTGTTTACGCGAGGTGGCATAGTATTAGCCGCACCTGCTTATTTTATCAGGGATTTTCCGCCTTTTGCGATCGATGGAGAGCTGTTTAGCTGAACGAAATCAATTTTGAACAAATCTCCTCAACCGTCCGCTCAATGAAAGGTGAAGGCTGGGAAAAACTAAAAACTTTATGTATTTGATGTGCCGAATGCACAAGGTAATTTATTCGAGCGCTTAGCTCAATTGGAAAAACTATCTTAAACAAAAACCTCACCCATATATACAAATCATTGAACAAATCCCAATTAAAAAAATCAGCAACACATTCAAGATTTCCTACATCAAACAGAACGCCAGCAGGGGTGAAGGCATTATTTTACGTAATCCAAATGCACCTTATGAAACTAAACGAAGCAACCAAATTTTAAAATTAAAAACCACATTAGATGAAGAATGCACTGTTATCGCCCACCATAAGGGAAAAGGACAGTTTGCCAACGTGATGGGCTCGCTCACTTGTGAAAAATCAGCGAGGACAATTTAAAAATCGGTTCGGGATTCAATTTGGAAGAACGCGCCAATCCACCACCAATCAGTACAGTAATCACTTATAAATATCGAGGACTGACCAACAATGGCAAACCGCGTTTTGCAACATATTGGCGCGAAAGAAAGGAATAATCACTCGCTAAAAATAAAAGTGCGGTTGAAAAAACTCATAAAATTTCGACCGCACTTTTTCTCCAATTATCACTACACTTAGACAAACTGGGTTCCCCAAACTTCTCCCACAGTTTCTCAGGTGAGTTAAGCTTAGGCACTACTATTCTTCGGTTAAAATATTGCTATAACGTTTTGACATCAAATTTTCCCGTTGATAAAAAGCTTCTTCTTAAGATTTTGTTAAGATTTGTTTGTTCTAATACAAGCATTAGGATATATCCTAACAACCCACTTTTTAATTATGACCTCAATTAAGGAGAACTTTATGAAAAAAGACAATCGCACTTTTATCATTAGCACTGATTTCCGCTTCGGCAAATGCCGGTTTTAATGACAATCGGGTATAAATCCGGTGGCGGATTTATGGATGGTGGCAAACCCACAGGTCCAATCAACACTGTTCAACAAGCCTTAAAAGCCAGAGATGATACCCGGTTACGCTCACCGGACATATTGTCTCTCGCGTAGGCCACGATGATGATGACTTTATTTTTTTAGAGATTCAACCGGTGACATTCTCATTGATGTGGAAGATCACGCTTGGAACGGGCAAAAATATCACCCCAAATGATAAAGTCACTATTCAGGGGAAGTAGATACGAATAAGTGGGGCAAATCAAGTATTGATGTTTACAGAATCCAAAAACACTGATGAGTCCAACAAGTATTTGTCCAAATATGACTATAATACCTTGATTTAAGAGGAGTTAACATGAAGAAATTCTTTGCCATAACCGCTGTATTTTTCTCAGCCGTGTTTTTATTATCCGCCTGCATTCAGCCACAACAACCGCAGGTTTTCGGCGATACTTCAGGCACTATAACGACCATCGCACAAGCCAAATCAATGTATGATGACAGCCGTGTAATTCTTGAAGGCTATATTGTCACGCAAATCGACGATGATGAATTTACCTTTCAAGATAGTACGGGAACTATTCGTATTGATGTGGAAGATCATGCTTGGAATGGCTTAAGTGTTACCCGAAATGATAAAATCCGCATCTACGGAAAATTAGATAAAGAGTTCTTCAGTTCTACGATCGACGTATATCAAAATTGAATTGGTCAGATAACATTTGGCAATATTCTAATAAAAAGCACAATATTTAATTGTGCTTTTATTAAAAAGACAGCATTATTAATGCGAACGTAGTCGTTGCAAAAACGCTTTTGGTGCGCTCGTGCTGTGGATTCTCAAATAATTGCTGAGGCGATCCCTGTTCTACGATAACACCATGATCCATAACAATCACCACATCCGCCACATCTAAAGCAAATTTGATTTCGTGTGTCACTACCACCATTGTCCAACCTTCTGCCGCCAACTCTTTCATGGTATCTAATACATCTTGTACCAGTTCTGGATCCAATGCCGAAGTCGGCTCGTCAAATAACATTAATTCGGGTTGAATCGCTAGGGCTCGTGCAATACCTACCCGCTGTTGCTGCCTCCGGAAAGCTGAAAAGGATATAAATCAACCTTATCTGCCAACCCCTACTTTTAGCCAATAATTTCACTGCATCTTCCCGAGCAAGGTTAGGATCCTTCCTTGCACATACACCGGCCCTTCCATCACGTTTTCCAGTGCGGTTTTATGCGGAAAAAGATTGTATTGCTGAAATACCATTCCGGATTTGCGGCGCAAAGCAAGAATGTCCTTTTAACGGACTTAATAGCAAAATCCACTTTTAACGGCGCTGCATTATCAAACTCAATCGTCCCCTGTTCTGGTTGCTCTAACGCATTCAAACAACGCAGAAAAGTAGTTTTACCTGAACCTGACGCCCTAAAATTACTACTACTTCGCCTTTAGTAATATCCAGATCAATGCCTCGCAAAATGTGGTTAGCGCCAAAAGATTTATGTATATTTCTAATTTTAATCATCATTTTTCCCTAACGCGCTACATAACGCTCAAGCTGTTTTTCAATATGTGCTTGAGCCACAAACAATACCAGCAGAAGCACCAATAAATCAAACCTGCCTCGATATAAATAGGTAAGAAATCATAAGACATATTCGCCATTTGTTGTGCTACGCGAAACATTTCCGTCACCGTTACTACCGAGGGCTAAAGAAGTGTCTTTAAAGAGCCCGATAAAAGTATTACTAAGTGGTGGCACAGCTACACGAAAAAGCTTGTGGCGCAATAATGCGACGAAAAGTCTGCATATAGGTCATTCCGATGGTATAACCGGCTTCCCACTGCCCTTTCGGCACAGAAGAAATTGCTGCACGTACGGTTTCTAGAAGCATATGCGCCGATATTCAGTGAAAAACCAATAATTGCAGCCGGGATCGGATCAATAAAAAAACTCCGATAGCAGGCAACCGCAAAAATACCACGGAAATCTGCACCAACATCGGTGTACCGCGAATAATCGAAATATAAATCTTAACTATGGATAAAAAGATGCGATGTATTACACCATTTACCGGTGTAACCCGCACCAATGCTACCGCGACAGCAATCACCATGCCGATAATAAAAGAAGCGACGGCAAGAGGTATCGAAACCAACACCGCCGCTTTCACCATAGGCCAAAACGCATCTATGACCAACTGCGCACGCGCCTCGGTCATAAATGGAATAGAAAGAAGAAGATTATTTAACACTGATATCTTTACCGAAGAATTGTTCGCCTAATTTTTCAACGTTCCGTCATTACGTAGCTCTACAATAGCCGCGCTGATTTTCGCCAAAGCTTCATCATTGCCCTTATTGGCGATTAAACCGGCTCCCAATTTTTCCTCAGCTGGAGCTTCCCATGCAGTTTTCAAACCGGAGTCCGGGTTCTTTTTAAATAATCTAATAGTGCTAAGCTGTCATTAAATGTCAAATCCGCTCGTTTTGCTGAATTAATAATAAGCCTTGCGCCATGCCGTCAATAGGTACAATATCTGCTTGCAGTTTTGTTGCTCAATTCACCGTAGTTACTACTTAATGTCTGTGCGGCTTTACGACCTTTTACGTCATCCAAAAGATTTGATACTGCCATCATCCTTACGCACTAACATCATTGCACCGGACCAGCTATAAGGTTCCGTTTTATCAAATGTCGCCTGCCGTTCCGGGGTCGTCAGCGCAACCTGATTGGCCACTAAATCAAAACGACCGGCTTTTAGTCCTGCCAACATCGCATCCCATTGAGTTTCCTTAAATTCAATTGTCACGCCCAATTTTTCCCCTACAGCGCGAGTTACTTCACATCGTAGCCGGTTAATTTGCCGCTTGCATCGTGATAGGTAAATGGAGCATAAGTTCCTTCCGTACCGACGGTAATCGTGCCTTTATTGTTAATTCGCTCTAACAGGCTATCCGCCGCGACAGCTTGTGTCGTAGTAGTTAATGCCAAAACTGAAGTTGCCAAAAATGCGATTTTTATAAACATAAACTTTCCTTTGATTTCGGTAGAATAAAAGAGGTCTATTGTAAAGGAAAAACAAACTAGGTAAATAACTTATCGATATATATTATTCCAGTATGAAACATACTGCCTATCATATTACTTCACATAATTAGGGATGTTGCAAACACAACAAACATATACCTTTAACAAGGCTTCTTGCTTGATTTGGCATTAATACAACTGCTTTTAATTAACTTGATGAGTTAAGAAAACATTAGACTCAACCATAATAAAAATCTCCATTGATTTAAAATTTCAATGGAGATCTTAGTATTTTCAAACAGCCAAACCTTTGCACAACAGCTACATAATGCTGAAAATTTTGACCGCACTTTATTATTTGCTAGGAAAGATTATTCCACATCTTCCTTCGCCCATTCTAATGAGCGTCTAACCGCTTTTTCCATCCTTTATAACGACGTTCACGTTTTTCTTCGTCGTTATCAGGAGTGAAAAGTACGTTCTACACGCGCTTTGTCGTGAAGTTCATCTAAATCTTTCCAGAAGCCAACAGCAAGACCTGCAAGATAAGCTGCACCAAGAGCAGTCACCTCTTTCACCACCGGGCGTTCAACATTCACATCTAAAATATCTGCTTGGAATTGCATTAAGAAGTTATTGTTGGTTGCACCACCATCTACACGTAAATATTGTAGGCGTTGACCTGAATCCGATTGCATTGCTTCTAATACGTCACGGGTTTGGTAAGCGATAGACTCAAGAGTTGCACGAACAATATGATTACGGTTTGCTCCGCGAGAAAGACCCTAAAATCGCACCACGTGCATACGGATCCCAATATGGTGCACCTAAACCGGTAAAGGCTGGTACGACATATACACCATTGCTATCCGGTACTTTTTGTGCGAAGTATTCGGAGTCATGGCTGTCATGAACAATTTTAAGTTCATCACGTAACCACTGAATAGATGCACCGGCGATGAATACGGAACCTTCAAGGGGCGTATTCCGGTTCACCTTTGCGTTACAAGCAATAGTAGTTAACAAACCGTTTTTCGAGGTAATGGCTTTATCACCGGTGTGAAGTAACATAAAGCAGCCTGTACCATAGGTATTTTTCGCTTTGGCCAGCGCGGGTGCAAAGGTGGCGTAAAGAGCGGCTTGTTGGTCGCCTGCGATACCTGCTACCGGAATACGTACGCCGCCTTTACCCCCCAATATTAGTTTGCCCATAAACCTCGGAAGAATTGCGTACTTCAGGTAACATAGAGCGTGGAACATTTAATAATTCCAACATTTTGTCATCCCATTTTTCGTATGAATATTAAATAACATCGTACGGGATGCGTTGGTATAATCGGTTACATGTACACGACCTTGGGTTAATTTCCATACAAGCCAAGTATCCACAGTACCGAATAATAATTCACCACGCTCAGCTTTTTTTCACGTGCACCCGGTACATTATCTAGAATCCATTTCACTTTTTGTACCGGAGAAATACGGATCCACGACTAAACCGGTGGTGTTACGAATATATTCTTCGTGACCATCAGCCTTAAGCTTATCGGTAATATCCGCGGTACGGCGACATTGCCACACAATTGCATTATAAACCGGTGTTCCGGTAGCTTTTTCCCACACAATGGTGGTTTCACGTTGGTTCGTAATACCGATAGCTGCGATTTCATCAGAAGTAATACCTGCTTTTTGCAACGACTTCGTTTAATGTCGAACTTTGTGTTGCCCAAATTTCCATCGGATTATGCTCTACCCAGCCTGCTTGTGGATAGATTTGCGTAAATTCTCGTTGTGCGATTTCAACGATATTCGCATTGTGATCTCAATAAGACGGCACGGGAGCTTGTGGTACCTTGATCCAAAAGCAATGATGTATTTTTGTTTGTCATGCGCTATATCCTTAATGTGATTGACACACGCATTAAAATGAATGGAGAAATTTTTGAGCTTAAACGAACAAATTGCGGCTTAAATCTAATTGAATTCTAATTTAATTGAATAAGCAATATTTAATTTTTGTGATAGATATCACAGATTTTTCTTAAATTATGTTAATACGCAAAATAATGTGATTATCGTCACATTTCTAAAAACAAATCATTTTTACCTATTGAATTCATTGATAAAAACCAGATAATAAAAACCACTCACTTTGAGTATCTCGATATTTGATCAAACAACGAACACAATTGCCAAGAAAGATTTCTTTAATGAAATCATTACGTTAATTATCATATGGAGATTCTCTTATGAATGCCTATTTTGCAGAATTTTTTTGGAACAGCTCTCTTAATCCTACTTGGTAACGGTGTAGTAGCCAACGTATGTTTAAATAAAACGAAAGGGCAAAGTTCCGGTTGGATTGTGATTACCACAGCATGGGCGTTTGCTGTGTATGTGGCTGTAGTAGTAACCGGTCCTTATAGTGGCGCGCACTTAAATCCGGCGGTAACCCTTGGGCTGGCAATGAAAGGCGCCTTTTGCTTGGGAAATGGTTCTCAGCTATATTGCAGCACAAATTGTGGGTGGTATGTTAGGTGCATTGTTGGTTTACATTACTTATAAAGATCACTTTGCTGCGACACAAGAGGAAGGCTTAAAACGCGCATGTTTCTGTACTGAACCGGCTATTCGTAACTATCCAATCAATTTAGTGAGCGAAATCATTGGTACATTCTGTGCTTGTATTTGTGATTTTCTATCTTGCTGGTGCAAATATCACTTTACCTGGCTCCACAGAAAGCACACCTATTGGTTTTAGGGTTCTATCGGTGCATTACCTGTGGCTATTTTAGTATGGGCAATCGGCTTAAGCTTAGGGGGAACAACAGGTTATGCTATCAACCCGGCACGAGATCTCGGCCCACGCTTAACTTTAGGCCTTTTTCCTCGGCGGCACATTAAAAGCGAAAGCTGACTGGGGATATAGTTGGGTTCCGGTCGTTGGTCCATCTATCGGCGCAGCATTAGCCGCCATGTTGTATAACGCAATTATGTAATTTAGCGAACAAATAAAAAGAGCGGTCAAAATTTTCGGTATTATATAACAGTTTTACAAAGACCAAAAATAAGCAACTCAGATAAAAATGCCCTTATATCAATAAGGGCATTTTTAATGTCTTTTACAAAATGATGTTCACTCCTCACTAATTTATGCTTTTAACGCCCATCAATGCCGCTATATCGCAGCATTCTAAAGCCGTTCTCGCAAAATTGCCCAAAATTCGGGAACTGTGAGAACACTATTATGATCGGCTTTTCACCATAAAAAAATTTATCATTAGGTTTAAGGTATTGGCTCAGTTTTTTTCTGAATTATCAATACCTATCAGCCTGTCCTGCATTCCGTGAATTAAAGTAATTTTAGCCTGTGGTGCCGCATTCATGAAATTAACTGTTGGAATTTTATATTTCACTAAGAATTGTGGCACTACCATCGTTTTTCTTGTGCCAACTGTGCTAACTTAAAGTAAGGTGCAACCAAAATCAGATTATTTAAGCTAAATTTCTGCGCAGCTCGAGCCGCCAGACCGCTTCCCATTGAATAGCCGATGACTCGAATTTGTTCAGACGTAAAATCTTTTAAAAACGTATTCCGTCATTAAATCCGCATCAGTATAAAATTGCTCCTCACTAAAAAAATTTTCCCACTGCTCTTGCCAAATCCACGATAATCAAAACACATAGGCATCATATCCTAAAGCAGCAAAATCTTGTGCGAAACCACCCCATAATTTGAGCGATGCCGAATTGCCATGAAAAATAACACGGCTCCTTTTCGGATTCGGATGATAAAAAAATGTAGCCCGTTTAATGTATGGCCATCATCTGTGTGTAAATTAATTTCTTCGAATTTGCCATCAAAATGAAATTGATATTCTGCCTCTAGTTTATCCGGAAAAAAATAATAGCTTTTCCTGAATAGTATAAGTTACCCCTAATAAAAACCGTATAAACTAACGCTAAAATTTTTCACTACGCGAATTAACCGCTTAAGCATTATTTATCCTATTCTTTCTTCTCTAAAAATTAGCTGGTAGAATATTATGTAACAGTGTTAAAGTCAGTAAAAATTTACCTAATCAAAGGATAATTTATGCCAATGCCGATCGCACTTGCAGAAAACAATTTGAATGCGCTTGCCAAAAATACTTATCGAACATTTTCCCGAACAATATAACCAAACCGTTTTCCAAATCATTCAACAAGATAAGGAAAAACATGAACACCTCCATCGGAAAAATCGCACAAGCAGTAATAATGTCGGATTTCGTTACAGAATGCTTAAAAAAACAACCGCACTTTTTGCATGAATGGTGGCAGAAAACACCCGAATTAGCGGATTGCGACAACTATCCGGAGCGTTTACATGATCTTTTACAGCACATTCAAAATGATGAGGATTTATACAAAGCCCTGCGCCAATTCCGCAATCGTGAAATGGCCCAACTTAAGTTTCTGTCAGAGCCTAAATTTAGGCACAGTAGAAGAGATCTTTATTCGTCTGTCACAGCTGGCAGAAGCCCTGATTATCGCTACGCGTGACTGGTTATATCGGCAAGCCTGTTCAGAAATGGGCACCCTAACTGACCCAGAAGGCAAGCCACAGCAGCTTTATATTTTGGGTATGGGTAAACTCGGTGGTTTTGAATTGAATTTCTCCTCCGATATTGATTTGATTTTTTTACTTATCCATCCAATGGTGAAACTGTCAGTACGCGTCGTGCGGTAGATAATGCAAAATTCTTCACTCGTTTAGGGCAACGTCTGATTAATGCACTTGATCAATTTACACCGGACGGCTTTGTCTATCGTACCGACATGCGCCTCACGCCCTTTCGGCGATAGTGGCGCACTAGCACTTAGTTTCACCGCAATGGAACAATATTATCAGGAACAGGGGCGCGACTGGGAACGCTATGCCATGATCAAAGGCCGAATTCTCGGTGCAGATGAAAAATGATCCGAATATCAAAGTATTACGCCAATTATTGCGCCCTTTTGTATATCGTCGTTACATTGATTTCAGCGTAATTCAATCTCTGCGAGAAATGAAAAGCAAAATTGAGCGAGAAGTACGTCGACGGGGTCTAGTTGATAATATTAAACTTGGCGCAGGTGGCATCCGCGAAATCGAATTTATTGTACAAGTATTCCAACTGATTCGTGGTGGTCGTGAAATTAGCTTACAACAACATGAATTACTTAACTTATTGCCCGAAATAGAACGGCTAGAGCTAATCACATCGGAACAAAGTGAGGATTTACGACATGCCTATTTATTTTTGCGTAGAGTAGAAAATGTATTGCAAGCCATTGACGACAAACAAACTCAGCTATTGCCAACCGATGAGATAAACCGTTTGCGCATTGTAACGGCAAGCGCTCAATTCACGCAATGGAACAACGCGCGGCAAGCGGTCGAAATATGCTACCCGATTACCGATTGGCAAAGTTTTTATAACGTTTTGCAGCAACACCAACAAAAAGTGCGGTCGGTTTTAGCCAATTAATAGGCTCGGAAAACGATAGTGAATCAAACGATGAAAACAGCAATTGGACAGATTTTTAGATGCAGATCTGGAAAATTCCGAATTAGCGCAAATGTTAGCAGAAAATGGTATTGCTATCGAAGATCAGGAAGATTTATCGGATAAGTTGGCGCAATTTAAAAATGAGCTAGCACGCCGTCCAATCGGGGTTCGCGGCCGTGAAGTGTTGGGGCATTTAATGCCAAATTTATTATCGCAAATTTTCAGCCAAAAAAAGTTACCGCACTTTGTTGCCACGAATGCTGAATATCATAGAAAAATTCTCACCCGCACGACTTATTTAGAATTATTATTGGAAAAATCCGCACGCTCTGACGCAGTTAATTGAGCTATGCGCACAATCACAAATGATCGCAGAACAAGTGGCGCGCCACCCGATTTTATTGGACGAACTGCTCGACCAAAAAAAGTCTTAACAATCCGCCTCCATTTGAACAATATCCTACCGAGCTACGACAATTTCTGCTATGGCTACCGCAAGATGATGAAGAACAGTTTATCGATGGTCTGCGACAATTTAAACAAGCCACTCTCTTACGTATCGCCGCCGCCGATATTCTAGGCGTATTGCCGGTGATGAAGGTCAGCGATCATCTCACATTTTTAGCAGAAGCTATTATTGAAGCCGTAGTGAATCTGGCTTGGCAACAAGTAAGCGAACGTTTCGGCACGCCTGAGCATTTAGCTCCCAATAACAAAGGGATTCTTGGTGATCGGTTACGGCAAATTGGGAGGTATTGAATTAGGGCTACAAATCCGACTTAGATATGGTTTTCCTATTTGACGGTAAACACACCGGACAAACCATGGGTGGCAAAAATCCATCGATAGCAACCAGTTTTATCTCCGTTTAGCACAAAAATCGTCAGCATTTTCAGTATGAATACCAGTGCCGGCGTATTGTACGACGTGGATATGCGCTTACGCCCCTCAGGGGAAAGCGGATTATTGGTCAGTTCACTTAGCGCTTTTAATGATTACCAACACAATGAAGCCTGGACTTGGGAACAGCAAGCGTTGGTACGCAGTCGCATCATCTTCGGAGAACCCTGAACTCTGTCAGCAATTTGACGAAATCCGCCGCGATGTACTTGCTACTCCACGCGACTTAGTCAAATTAAAAACAAGATGTACGTGAAATGCGTGAAAAATGTACCTCACCTTGCTCAACCGGATAGTACAAAATTTAACATTAAAAAGGATCGCGGCGGCATTACCGACATTGAATTTATCGCGCAATATCTGGTGCTCGCCAATGCTCCGGAAAAACCCAGAACTCGCCTATTGGTCGGATAACGTACGAATTTTCGACATTATGGCGGAATATGCTGTTATTTCCATTGAAACCGCTGATAAATTGAAAGAATGTTACACCGAATTACGCAATCGTATTCACCATCTGCATTTACTCGGGCAACATTCCGTCGTCAGTGCTGAAGAATTTATAGAGGAAAGAGAATTCATCGGAAAAATTTGAGGGCAGAATTAATTGGATAAAAGCTAAAAAATCACCCCAAAGTGCGGTTGTTTATTTGGGGTTTTTAAGATCATTTTTAGTACATTTTGCTAAATTCTTTTTATTGGATAAATTTGAGGCGATCTGTTTAATCTCTATTCGAATAAGTAAAAACGTACTTTTATGCAAGAGTTGACGAGCAAGGTGTATATCCGCATAATACGCTCCGCACAGCCGATGTCGGTGGCGCAAATTATTAAATGGCTATGTAGCTCAGTTGGTTAGAGCACAACACTCATAATGTTGGGGTCACAGGTTCGAATCCCGTCATAGCCACCATTTGCGCGGGAATGGCGAAATTGGTAGACGCACTGGATTTAGGGTTCCGGCGCCGCGAGGTGTGTGGGTTCAAGTCCCTCTTCCCGCACCATTCATCAGCTTGCAAAATCATTTTTAGTTAATGGGGTATCGCCAAGCGGTAAGGCAACGGGTTTTGATCCCGTCATACCTAGGTTCGAATCCTAGTACCCAGCCATACTATCAAACTATTTCTTAAATATTACTCTCAACTATTTCCATTGGGGTATCGCCAAGCGGTAAGGCAACGGGTTTTGATCCCGTCATACCCAGGTTCGAATCCTAGTACCCCAGCCATATTTATCTATAACTTATCTATCACACGATATATTGCTTCAAACGGTCGATGTTGAATTTGGTTAATTGTGCCTGTAATAAACACATCCTTTGGCGGACAATAAAATGCAAAAGCTACCGCTCGCACCACTATGACCAATAATTTCCGGTGCCGGAAGGCACTGGAGAAAAATAGGTGGAATCTTGAGTTGCATCATTCCACTACCATACTTTAACGGTATAAATTGTATTCGCCGGAAAACGGGATTGGCAATATGTTTCTCAGAAAAGAGTTTTCCCCTAAAAAATGCCTGTAAAAAAATTGCATCAATTCATTATTCGTGGAAACAATACCGCCCTGCGCCATTTGCGTTGATAAATATTTCTGCCAATCAGAGGTATAATCGCCATTATAAAATCGGCACAATACTCTCTTCGTTAAGCTTATAGTAATGCGTATTGGTGAGCAGTTTCTTATCAATTAACCGGAAAACCATCTTATGAGTATACAATTTTGAAATACTAGGAATGGCAAATGACGAATCGCTTTGCCATACTGCTCTTTAGAAAGTTCCACAACTTTTTGATTGCCTTTATACGCCAGAAGAGTTGCTTGATGGATTTTCTTATTTTTGAGGATCGCATCATCCATAAAGACCTCATTGATACCGAAAAATCGCCCTAAATTTGACCGCACTTTTCGTTTTTCATTGCCTTAACAGATAAGGTATAATGCTCATCTTTCTTTTTGAGGAACACTACTATGCAGGAAAAATATACAGGAAAAGCAACAAATCTACATGGACCTCTAAATTCAGTGCTCTTGGTCCGGGCATTCTGATGGCATCCGCCGCAGTTGGCGGCTCACATATTATCGCATCGACTCAAGCAGGGTGCAATTTACGGCTGGCAATTAGCGCTTATTATCATTTTTAGCCAACGTATTTAAATATCCTTTTTCGTTTCGGCGTGCAATATACGTTGGATTCGGGCAACACTTTACTTGAAGGCTACCGTCAAAAAGGCCAGCTTTTATTTACTGGTATTCTTTTGTTTTTAAACGTTTTTGCTACAGTGATTAATACAGCTGCCGTAGGTTTGTTGTGTGCTGCAATTTTTGACTTTTGTGTTGCCTTTCCCGGTTCCTGTACCAACTTTAAGTTTAGTTGTAATCGCGAGTTGTGTCATAATTTTTATTGTTTGGAAAAATATCGAATTCTAGATGGTTTATCCAAGCTCATCATGATTGCTCTCACCGTTACTACGGTTGCGGCAGTACAATTGCTTTAGCGCGTAACGGTATGCGAGAGTAGCGCCGGCGGATTATATTTCTCCTTCGCCTTGGAATTTATCGGCATTAGCTTTTATTGTTGCATTAATGGGTTGGATGCCCTGCACCGATTGAAATTTCCGCCATCAATTCCATGTGGGTGGTAGCAAAACGTCGCTTAACGAAAGTATCATATCAGGATGGTATTTTTGATTTTAATGTCGGTTTTATCGGTACGGCAATTTTAGCTATAGTTTTTCCTGGCATTGGGTGCCTTAGTGCAATTCGGTTCGCCGGAAAGTGTCGAAATGGTTGGAGGTAAATATATTGCTCAATTAATCAATATGTATGCTTCCACCATCGGCGAATGGGCGCGCGGCTTGATCGCCTTTATCGCTTTTATGTGTATGTTCGGCACAACGATTACCGTAATCGACGGTTACTCACGTACCAATATAGAAAGCCTGCGTATTCTATTTAACAAAAAGAAAATCGCGCCAGTACATTAAATATTGCGATTACTTTGGCATCGCTATCCGGTTTGGCAGTAATTTTCTATTTTAATAATGCAGTTGGTCCAATGCTGAAATTTTGCAATGATTGCCTCTTTTGTGTCCACTCCGGTATTTGCATGGTTGAACTTATCTTTAGTACTAAAAGGAGAGCATAAGGTAAAAGGCGGACTATATTGGCTTTCCATTATTGGATTAATTTATCTCAGTGGCTTTACGCTATTGTTTATCGCACAACAGGCAGGTTGGTTGAGTTAATCCAATATATAAAAATCCCGGCAAATGCCGGGATTATTAAGGTATAACAATTTTACTACTACAATTACACTTCGATAGAGTACAATTTTTATTATTGCCTGAAAATCGGTACAACCGCCAATAGACTCGCCATCAATAAAAACTTGTGGCACGGTTTGTACCGTTTTACCCACCAATACTGACAAATCATCCTTGGTCAACCCTTTTTCATGCATATCAATATATTCATAATTAAAAATCCGCTACTGAGTTTTTTTAATTTTTTTCTGCTAGCGCCTTTGGCACGTACGCAATAGGGGCAGCCTACACGACCGTAAATTTTAACGAACATCATTTTTCTCCTGATAGACATATGTAATTTATTAAAAGATTGTACCTGAATCCTGAAAGAATCATAAAAGTGTTTTTTTCAGCATTATTACGATTGGTATAATATATTGAAACCGATTTATCTTTTGAACAAAAATAGGTGCTGAATTAATTCGACAATCAGCGGATTTTTTTCGAAACCCAAACGGATTACGCAGAATTTTACAAAGAAGTAAAGTACAATGAAATTATTAATGTTATGCCGTGAGCCTCGCTTATATAGTTGTATGCGGTTACAACAAGCGGCGGAAGCAAGTGGTCATCAAGTAGATATTCTTGATCCCAACCGCTGTTTATTAAAAACTTGCTCAAAACAGACCGCACTTTCAGCTATATTATCAGCCTAACAATGAAGCGGAACCTTATTTATTGCCGGATTACGATGCAGTGATCCCGCGTTTCGGGTCTACAAGCACAAAAATGGGCTGTGCAGTGCTACGCCATTTTGCCGCCAGAAACGTTCCTTGTTTAAAATGACGAACGTTCATTTTTGCAGGCACGAGACAAAATGGCAAAGTTTGCAAATTTCTGGCTCAAGCAGGGAATTGCGATACCGAATACTGTCTTACTTGGTAGCGAATTCCAACCCCAAGACGGAGTAGCGCAAGTAAAATCACCGACGATTTTGAAAACCCTGAGTGGTTCGCAAGGAATCGGGGTGATTCTGGCAGAACGGACTCAAAGTGCGGTCAGTATTCTGGAAACATTGAAACAGGCAAATGTTCCCGTTTTATTGCAGGATTTTATTGAAGAAGCGAAAGGTTCTGATGTACGTTGTTTTATTATCGGCGAGCGTGTCGTCGCGAGCATGCAACGTACCGGACAAAACGGAGAGTTCCGCGAATTTCCACCGTGGCGGTACAGCAGAAAAAAATTCAACTAAGCGAAGAGGAAAAAGCAATTGCCGTAAAAGCTGCACAAACACTTGGTTTAGATATCGCAGGAGTAGATCTAATCCGTTCGGAACAAGGCTTGCTTGTACTTGAAGTCAACGCTAGCCCGGGGCTGGAAATGATTGAGAAAACCAATGGTATTGATATTGCAGTGCAAATGATTGCTTATCTGGAGAAAAAGGTTAAATCTTTTATAAAAAGTGCGGTCTAATTTTTAAAATTTCTAGAACGCATTTAGTTATATAAATTAAGTGAGAAAGAAATGTTTAAGAATTACGACCGTCCTTTTTTTCTTTTTATGGCATATCGTTATTTTTACCTTGGTCATTTTGGTTTATCGCTGCATATATAAGTCATTTGCCAAATCAGAGCGAATATATTATTTGGCAAGGGATATTAAGCATTTTAGGCTTGATTACCCCTATGTTAACGGCAGCATACCTGTTTATTTCAAACCGGTACTTTTTAATGATTTAAAAATCGCTTTTTCGGATTTAAAACATATTCGTGCACGTTATTTGTTTCTATCTGTTTTTATGACATTCACGGCATTGATTGTCGCACAATTATTTTTCTGTTTTTATTGGACACGATCTAAGCCAATTTTATATTTCGGGAAAAGCAAGTTTTGATTCGGCGTTATTTTCACCCTGGTTCTTATTAGCTTTTGCAGCGATTGCAGAAGAGTTAGCTTGGCACTCTTACGGTACGGATGCATTATGCAGAAAAATGAACTTATTTAACGCATCTTTAGTTTTTTCTTTATATTGGGCATTTTGGCATTTACCGCTTGCTTTCATCAAAGGTTATTATCATAGTTATTTAATCGTTCAGGGTTGGCAACACACACTGAATTTTATTGTCAGTATGGTTATCTTTTGTTATTTTTGATGAATTGGCTATATTTTAAAAACCGGACGCAGTATTATGATTGCCGTGTTATTTCATATGACGGCAAATGTCAGCAATGAAATATTTGCAACTCATCCGGACAGTAAGATAATTCAGACAATTATTTTATTATGTGTAGTAATATTTATTTTTAATTCGTGAGAAACAATTATTTTTTTACAAAATTCAGTAATTCGAATGAGGAGAAAATATGATTATTTATTTACATGGTTTTGATTCCAGTAGTCCCGGTAATCACGAAAAAGTGTTACAGTTAAAATTTATTGACGATGATGTACGCTTTATTAATTACAGTACTTTTGCATCCTAAGCATGATATGCAGTTTTTATTAAAAAGAAGTACATAAATTAGTGAAAGAAAGCCAAGACGAATCCCCTTTTAATTTGCGGTGTGGGATTGGGCGGTTATTGGTCTGAACGCATTGGTTTCTTATGTGGCATCAAGCAGGCAATTTTTAACCCGAACCTCTTTCCCTATGAAAATATGCCGGGCAAAATCGATCGCCCCTGAAGAATATGAAGACATTGCGACTAAATGTGGAGAATTTCCGCATGAAAAATCGTGGAAATTGTTTGGTATTTTTATCAACACAAGACGAGGTACTCAATTCACAACGTAGTTCAGAGGTTTTATCGCCATTTTATGAAATCATTTTGGGATGAATCGGAAAGCCACAAATTTAAGAAAAATTTCTCACCATTTACAAAAACTAAAAGCCTTTAAAAATACCTAAGGCTTAGATAACGTTATTGATTGAGACAGGAAACTAAGCCATTTCCTTTTCACGGTCATTTAACGGATAATTTGGTGGCAACTCGGGATTGGCGTTTTTCCTCATCCGGCGGAACTGTTTCGGGTTGCGGTGTCGGATTTTCTTCCGTACCTTTTTGTTTGTCCAACAATTGTTCTCTCAATTGAGTAAAATTGCCGTTTGAAGACAACCAAATGGCAACAAATGCATCTGTAAATTCGGCATCAAACTCATATCCTAATATGGTATCATTTAGAACAAAATATCCTTTATCTTTCAAGGCGATATAAGTTAATGTGTCATTAGGCGAAAAAAATCAGGCAAGATTTTCTGTAGTTCTTCCCTGCCATTTTCTGGTATCCGCTTTTAGTAATTTGTAATTTATCTATTTCTTTGATCAGTGTAATGGCAAAAATTTTTTTCCTTCGACCGATTTGGCATATTTAAAAGCCAACATCAACGGGCGTTGATTATCTTGATATGCTCCGGTTTCAGTATAAAGCGACAAGGTGTAAAACGTGGAACGGCCCCCAGTTATAATCGGCTTTCCTACACTTAACCATTGGGCAAAAAAAGTGCGGTTGGAAATAAGCCTAAAATCAATAATAACAGTGGTTTAAGTTTCATTTATTAATCCATTTATCTCACATATCAGTAGAAGCGCTACAGATTATAGCAATAAATAACGAAATGAAATATAAGATTTTTCAATCAAAGATATGGAGCAGATAAGTCATCCACAAAATAGGCAGGCATATTGACGAAATAGCGTGAAACGGTAGAGAATAAATATCCCTAGGTAAAAATACTATTTTTTTATTGTCATACACGCTATAGCCTGAAAGTAAAAAGTGCGGTTGGAATTAAGAATATTTTTATGAAAAATGATTAAAAAAATTGATTATTGCTATGTCATTATGGGTATTTTTGTCATACCCTTTATCTATTTATCGACGGTCTGAATGATGAAGGAAAAAAAGGCTGATGTGGCGATTGTGTTGGGTACAAAAAATGAATAACGACGGCACATTATCTGCACGCTTACAGGCACGTCTTGACAAAAAGTATTGTGCTATACCGCCAACAACGCGTAAAAATTATCGTCAGTGGATTGGACATGACCTCAATTTACAACAAGCAAAAAGAATGCATGAGTATTTGCTCTCACAAGATATTCCGGCGACAGATATTTATGCGATGATAAAGGCTATGATACGGAACGAAATGTAAAAAATACAGTCTTGCCATTATGAAAGAAAATAATCTACATAGCGCAATTTCTGTCAGCCAGTATTTTCACCAAACCCGAGCAAAAATGTTATTTCGCAAAAGCCGGTTTTGATAACATCAGCAGTTCAAGCCCGACTTATTTTGAATGGCAGGATATAATTGCTGTGCCTCGCGAGTTTGTTGCGTTTTATGTAGAATGGCTGTGGACTTGGTAAAATCACGTAAAAATCCACCGCACTTTTTATATAATTTGCTCTTGAGCTACCAATAAGCTCCTAAATTTGCCCAAAGGGCGGTCGATATTTAATGCATTTTTGATATATTTCCGCTCATCTTTTTGCGCTTACCAATGAATTATTTTAATGAAACCCATTTTTTTCTTGAACTCAGACATTTAAAAACCTTAATTGCGTTGAAACAAACAGGTAGTGTGTCCTCCGCGGCAGCTCGGGTTTTACCTCACCCAATCTGCGCTTTCGCATCAAATCAAATTATTGGAAGAACAATACGGTTTGCCGTTGTTTGAACGTAAAACCACACCCTTACATTTTACGGCGGCAGGAGAGCGTTTGATTCAATTAGGCGAATGAAATTTTGCCGAAAGTTATTGAAGCCGAGCGTGATTTATCTCGTCTAAAACAAGGCGAAGCGGGAGAATTGCGCATTGCCGTAGAATGCCATACCTGTTTTGATTGGTTAATGCCTGCGATGGATAGCTTTCGTCGCCACTGGCCCTTAGTGGAATTAGATATCGTCTCGGGGTTTCATACTGATACCATCGGTTTACTACTAACCCACCGTGCCGATTGGGCAGTGGTTTCGAAGTGGAGGAAACTCCCGGGATTGTTCATAAGCCTTTGTTTTCCTACGAGATGGTCGGTCTCGTGCGAAAGATCACCCTCAGCCGCTAAAGAGGTTTGGCAAGCGGAAGATTTTAGTGACCAAACTTGGATCACCTATCCCGTGCCTGACGATATGTTGGATTTATTGCGTAAAGTACTACGCCCCAAAGGTATTAATCCGATACGGCGCACCAGCGAATTAACTATTGCTATGATTCAGTTGGTGGCAAAGTAAGCGCGGAATAGCTGCATTGCCGTTTTGGGCAGTGAAACCTTATTTAGATCGCGGTTATGTGGTTGCTCGTAAAATCACCGAGCAAGGGTTATACAGCAACCTATACGCTGCTTATCGTGAAACCGATGCCGATAGTGCTTATCTTAAAGATTTTTATGAAACCGTGAAGGAAGAAAAGTCTTTCCACTTTTACCGGGCTTATCTGTTTTTAGAATAAAGAGTAACAACATGTCGAAATTGCAATCCGAACACCCAATCCGCGATGCGGCTAAGGCTGCATTTCCTTATTCCGCACCAATGATTGCTGCCTTTTTTATTTTTAGGTATGTCTTACGGCGTGTACATGAAAGCCCTGGGCTTTAATGCATGGTATCCGTTTCTTATGGCATCATTGATCTCATGCCGGTTCGGTGGAGTTTATTGTGGCAGGTTCCTTGGTAGTGGCTTTTGCCCCCGCTGCACGTCTTACTAATCACTCTAATGGTGAGTGGCAGGCAGATCTTTTACGGCATTTCTATGCTGGAAAAAATACGGTGCGCACCTTGGTAAGAAACGTTGGTATTTAATTACCGCACTGGTTGACGAATCCTTCACTTTTGAATTATATGGCAAGATTCCACCACACTTGAATAAAAGGCTGGTATATGGTATTTGTCAGTTTATATTTGCAGACTTATTGGGTTATGGGATCTGTGTTGGGGAAAACCCTGTTTGGAGAGGTTTTACCCTTTGATTTGAAAGGCGTAGAGTTTGCGATGACCGCTTTATTTTTAGTAATTTTTGCCGAAAAACTGGATGAAAGAAAAATCCCATGAAAGCTCGTTACTCGGCTTAGGAATCGCTTTCACGGCACTATTATTGGTCGGCAAAGAACATTTTTAGTGCCAACGTTAATCGGCATTTGGGGCGTATTAACTTTCCGTCGTCCTAAATTAGAAAGCAGAATTGAAAAAGTGGAGTAAACTCGATGACTTTAACCGAGCAGATTATTACTATTGCGATGGGCGTACTTGGCGTACACTTATGTCGTTTATTACCATTTTGGATCTTTTCCTGCCAACCGCCCGATTCCGGAATATATCCGTTATCTCGGCAAAAGTATTGCCGGCGGCGATGTTCGGAATGTTAGTGATTTATTGCTATAAAAATATCGACATCTTCAGCGGATATCGAGGCATTCCCGATTTTATCGCGGGCATTGTCACCCTGACGCTACATTTTGGAAAAAGAATATGTTTCTGTCTCATGGCTGTAGGAACGGGATTATATATGTTTTTAGTGCAGGCTGTATTTGTGTAAAGTGCGGTCGATATTTTAACTGTTTTCTCCGTTTACAAAACAACTGAAAAAAATGGCTGCACTTTTTAAGCCCCTCGTCCCCACAAACTATCTACCGGAATACCAAATCAACGAATAGCTGAATTTAGTATTACTATTGGGAAGTAGTTTTTCGCATTCATGGAACACCTTAAGAGACGTTCTCAAGAAGCCTATTGTTTTTCGCACCGAATGAACCCATTACATACAGAACTGAGCCTGTGTGAGTAATAGAGCCATTAAATACGCCACCCAATTCGCTAGCTTGCGGGCCATAGAAGTTTCCGTTCATTTTCACATGATCTTTTTGACCACTAAATGCCGATCCGCTAATACTACCTGATAAGGAAATAGGAATATTGGAAAGGTTAGGCATAAGAGTGCCTTCAATTTTTTTAGCGCCAAAGTCCGCATTGAATTGAGACGTACCTAGGGAAGTAACAGCGCTATATCCGCCACCACCAATTAGACTTATCAGTGATGAACCTTTATAAGTTGCCTGACCTGATGTCGGCATATCATTAGCCGGGGTGACTTGACCTAGTGCGAAAGCGTATGTTGGCGCCCATCAGGGTAGCTGGAATAGTCAGAGTTTTCGTAAGCGCCAAAGCGCATATATTTAAATTTATTGTTGTCTACAACGGTTGTTCCACCTTCATCAATAGTGACGAAATCTCCATCATAGCCGGGACGGACCAAAGAAATTTGTCTGCCGTCAATAGTAACGCTGTTCAGATTTGAACTGGTGATGTCAATTTTTGCATTACCCCTACCATAAATCTTGTCGATTAAAAGCCACTCCATGATTAACTACATTTGATGTAGGGAGCATTTGGGGTGCTAGGATTACTCGGGTTACTTGGACTCCCTGGGTTGCTCGGGTTGCTCGGGCTGCTAGGGTTATTCAGAGTATTAGGATTGCTCGGAGTACTTGGAGTACTTGGATTACTCGGTGTATTTAGGGTTGCTTGATGAAGGTTTGTTTTCAGTATTGCTTTTGCTACTGCCACCGCCTCCACTGCCACAAGCGACAAGACCAAATAAGGAGATGCACATAATTGCACCGGTTTTTCATTGCAAAATTTTTTTCATGATAATTCCTTGTAAAATATAAAAATCTACTAATAAAATGAACCGTCGGCCAATGCCAACTCAGTGAATTATAACATAATTTTTTTCAAGCACACAATTGCTTTATGTTGGTCTCACTCTAATGCGTTAATCAATTTCTCAATCTGTTTTTAGACCGTTTAGCCTAGTGGTGCTCAGTCGCTGAGCGATGCCCAAACGCGTAAAATAATTAGTTAAATCAAATTGCTGTAGCTCAGCAGCGGTTTTGCCGTTGATTTCATGCAATAAAAGCCATAGTAATCCATTGACAATACGCGCTTCGCTGTAAGCCTGAAAGCAAAAAGTGCGGTCGTTTTTCCCTCGTTTTGCGGACAGCTACTTTCAATTTTAAACCAAACTTTAACTTCACACCCCTCAATTGGCTGCATAGCGGAAAGTTCCGTATCATTCGGTTGTGGCAGGTTGTTGCCCGCCCGAATAATCAAGCGGGTAACGTTCCTCCCAGCTTTTAGCTTGCATAATTTGTTGTATTAATTCCATGATTATTCCGATAGTAACATCAAACTTTTATCTAATGCGTTAAAAACGCATCTAAATCCGACTGCATATTATAAGGAGCAAACGAAAGGCGCAACGTAGCACTTTGTCCCAAACGCGCCAAATAAGGCTGAGCACAATGTACTCCGCTACGCAGAGCGATATTTTGTTCCGCAAGTAGCGTTGCCAGATCGGAACACAGCGATCCCTCAAACACAAAACAAACCACCGAACTTGGTTTCGGCGAGTTAAACAATTTACAAAACGGGTAATTTTTAGCCGCACTTTGGCTTGTTCGGCAAGGGCAACAGCCTGCTGTTCCGCCGCACTAAAGTCCCACTGCTTCTAGCCACTCCAATACGGCATTAAAACCGATAACCGCAGCAATAAATTCGGCGTACCGGCTTCCAGCCGATAAGGCAGTTCGGCAAAAGCTGATTTGTTGTGCTGATACGCGTTCAATCATTTTGCCGCCGTACTGTAGCGGTTGCAACCGTTCAAGTGCGGCAAGTTTTCCACTCAGTACACCGAGTCCGTTCGGCCCATAAAGTTTATGGGCGGAGAAAGCAATAAAGTCTGCATCCAATTGCTGCAAATCAATGGAAATGTGGCTAATTGCCTGCGCCGCATCAATTAATACTAAAGCGTTGCTATATCGACGAACCAGTTCAATCAAATGTGCAACAGGCTGTTCCGTTCCCGTTACATTAGAAACATAATTCAGGGCGATCAATTTTGTTTTCGGATTCAATGTGTTAAGTAAGGCATTCTGATCAATTTCAGCCAATCATCCGTAATTGGCAATACCCGTAGCTGCGCGCCACACTTTTGCGCGATAGCATACCAGGTCACGAAATTGGCGTGGTGATCCGCTTCGCTAATTACAATTTCATCGCCTTCTTGTAAATATGGGAGCAAACCGTTTGCTACCATGTTAATCGCCTGTGTCGTACCGGATGCCCAAACCACCGCATTTTTCAGTTTCCGCATTAATCAAATTCTTTACGCGTGTGCGGGCAAGTTCATACAGCGCCGTCTGCTTTTTCATCATATTGGCTACGATGAACGGAACCGGCTGAACGATAAAACTCCATTGTAGCCTCAATTAATGCCTGTGGTTTGAGTGCAGTCGCCGCATTATCTAAATACACCGCAGCATCAGGTTGCTGAAAATAGGGAAACTCCGCGCGAAACTGTTGATAATCAAACATTATTTTTTTCTCTTTTGTTTTGTTATATTGGCGAAACAGGCTCGGCTCAACCGGATCTCGGCTCCTGCCATAAGCCTATTTTTGCTGTTGCGCCTGCTGTTGCACTTCAAGATAAACGGGATTTTTCACATACTTGCGATACGCCCATGCCATGCCGAGCTGTACCATTTTCAAATTAATATTTTCATTTTGTTGATTATACACGGTGGCTAAAGCGCGCCGATACCGGTCGTAACCGGAAACCGACAAAATGACTTCTCGTTTATGCACTAACCCGCCCAAGGTTTGTCGTGCTCTATTACCGAATGGCTGGGATTTTTCCGGCGCATCAATTTCCTGTAAACGCACTTTTTAATTGTTTATTATTGGCTAATAAACACGTTAGCGTATCTCCGTCCGTGATAGAAACCACGCGACAAGTTAAATCACGCTCTGCCTGCGCGGATAAGGCAAGTAACAGAAAGCATAAAAGTGCGGTCGTTTTTGAACATTTTCTGAATTGAAGTAAGTAAATCCTGCTCATTCTACCGAAAAAGAAAAATAATAAAACTAATAATGCGCGGAAAGCCGCCGTAAAGAGGATATTAAAAGCATTGCGAAACTTATTAAATCGACACGCACGTTAAATATTTCATACTTAATTAGTATCCGTTGTTGTTCAAAAACACCGTAAAAAATCCACCGCACTTTATGGTGATTTTACATTGAGATTTATATACAAAAGAGTAAAGTAAAGTGTTTATTTAATTCGAGCGAAAGGCGAACTATTATGGGAAAAAAGTGTTGTTATCCTAGGCGCACAATGGGGCGACGAAGGTAAAGGAAAAAAATTGTTGATTTATTAACCGACCGCGCCAAATATGTGGTGCGCTACCAGGGTGGGCACAATGCCGGCCACACCCTAATTATTAACGGGGAAAAACCGTATTGCGTTTAATTCCATCCGGTATTCTGCGCAATAACGTCACCTGTTTAATCGGAAACGGGTGGTGTTATCGCCATCAGCATTAATGCAGGAAATGGGCGAATTAGAAAGCCGTGGCATTAAGGTGCGCGAACGTTTATTGATTTCCGAAGCTTGCCCGTTAATTTTGCCTTATCATGTTGCAATGGATCATGCACGTGAGGCGGCATTAGGTAACAACAAAATCGGCACGACAGGTCGCGGTATCGGCCCGGCATATGAAGACAAAGTAGCGCGTCGCGGCTTGCGCGTAGGCGACCTATTCAACCGTGAAGCTTTTGCCGAAAAATTAAAAATATCCTTGATTATTATAATTTCCAATTGGTTAACTACTACAAAGCAGAACCTGTTGATTATCAAAAAAACCTTAGATGATGTGTTTTGCCGTTGCCGACATTATTACGGGAATGGTGGCAGATATTACTACCATTTTGCACAACGCACGTCAAAACGGCGACAACATTTTGTTTGAAGGCGCGCAAGGTACGATGCTAGATGCTGACCACGGCACTTATCCGTTTGTAACCAGCTCCAACACCACTGCCGGTGGCGTTGCGACAGGTTCGGGATTTGCCCACGCAATCTAGACTATGTGTTGGGTATCGTAAAAAGCTCTCATTGTACCCGCGTGGGTGGAGGTCCATTTACGACCGAGTTGTTCGATGACGTAGGTAGCGAAATTGCCCGTAAAGGCAATGAGTTCGGTGCGGTTACCGGTCGTCCTCGCCGTTGTGGTTGGTTTGATGCAGTTGCAGTACGCCGTGCGGTACAAATCAATTCTATCTCCGGTTTTTGCATGACCAAATTAGACGTATTGGACGGCTTCGATGAAGTGAAAATTTGCGTTGGCTATAAAATGCCGAACGGTAACATTGTCGAATATGCGCCGCTTGCTGCAAAAGATTGGGATGGCATTGAACCGACTTTATGAATCTATGCCTGGTTGGAAAGAAAAATACGTTCGGTGTTACTGATGTTAATCAATTGCCACAAAAATTGTCGCAATTACATCAAACGTATTGAAGAAGTTACGGGTATACCGATTGCCATCCTTTCCACCGGTCCTGACCGTGTTCAGACTATGATTCTGCAAGATCCGTTTTGCAAGCTAAACGTTTTCAAACTATTTGAAATCTAGCTAAAAACAGCTCAGGGAACAAACCGCACTTTGAATCCTCAATCCAAAGTGCGGTTATTTTTACTTATTTTCTTAATTTACGTTTACTGCGACATTAACGCCTGTAATGCCTGATAAACGGATTGAGCATTATCACCGGTAAGCGCTTCTTTATCTTTATTGCTTAACACCACCGCGCTTTGATTTCCAGTATTAGTGGTAAGTTGCATAAAGTGATCGCCTTTTTCAGTTTCGGACGCGCTACGCCAAAACGTAACCACTTTTTTCATCAACCGGTTTGTAATACACTCGCGAGTAACCGCGCGCCTGATGTTCCTCTTCAATTTTGAAACCTAACTGCGGTAGCACCTGTGCCAGTTTCTCCCAAGATTGATTGAACCCTGTACTTAATGCCAACGCTGTTCTACCGTTACTGTCGGTCACAATTTCGCTTTGCAAACGGTAAAGACGGGGCAGAAGAAGATGTCTGCGCCGAAGCAGGATTATGGGATAACAGCTGCAATTGCTGCCGTTGGGTGCGATATGCCGAATTTAATTCGCCGATCAGTTGATTCAAGCGATCAGAAGTATAACGTTGTTTCTCCGTTGCACTTGGCGTAAAAATAATGTCATTGCGTTTCATATTTACCACCGAAACCGCAAGTGCATTAGCTTCTGCATTACCTAATTCGTCAATTTTTATAACGGATTTGTGTGTTACCCACATCATCGTTACGCCCTCTGTCGGAGCCCAATCGGTTAATAACGAATTACCTTCCTGAGTAAATTTAATATTCTGCTCGGTTAGCAATCGCTGAACCTGTTGCAAATTATAAACCGCTTTCTTTCGCCGGATAAACGATAGAGGAACGCTCTCCGTCAAACTGTGCGACGGAATCACCGATAATCGCCATCGGCTTTGGTCGGCGGACGAATATCTATCGCCGCACTTTTGCTAATCTCAATATTTGGTAATTGATAAGTCGGATCCTGCTCCGGTAATGTCACGCCACCCGTTTCTAACTTAACAAAAGTCGGAGTACCGGCTGTTTTCTGATAGCTGTCGTTTGCAGCTTGTTTATCTTTATTACTGCCCGAACAGGCGGTCAACGTTGCCAATACGGCAAAAAGGCAAAACCCATTTTCATTACTGTTCCTGTAAAAATTACATTAAAACCTACCGCACTTTGACAAAACAAAAAGTGTAAAAAGTTTGCAGTTGTTGCTGCCAGATCATATCAAAATGTGGAATGCCGTCTTCTAAATAAGCATCCGATGAGGAAATAAAACCAAAGGAATGATAAAACTTGGTTAAACGAGCTTGTGCTTGAATATAAATTCGTTTTTGGTGCTAATCGTTAATTGCGATTTCCATCGCCTGCTGCATAATTAAGCGGGATAAATGTTTACCACGATGAGAAGGCTGCAACAATAATCCGACCAATTGCCGCTTCCGAGCAGAAACCCCTGCGGTAATAAACGGCAGTAGGCAACAATTTCATTATTTTCGGTTAAAAATAAATGTATGGCAGAAAATCTTTATTATCAATATCCTGATAAATACATTTTTGTTCCACCACAAAAACTTCACTGCGTAAACGGAGGATTTGATAAAGCTCCAATGTAGTCAACTGGTCAAAGGTTTTTGTTGCCACTGCATACGGTAATTTCATGAAAAATCCCCTTGCTTCAATCAAACAAGGGATAAAGTGCGGTCTATTTTTAGAGTAAATTTGCGTCTTTTTAATGCGGCAAGCACTGCCGGTTGTGCTTTGTTCGCTTAACGTAGTTAAAGGCAAGCGCAGTGCCGGTTGTTTAATCAAACCTAATTTATAGGCCGCCCATTTGACCGGGATCGGATTGCTTTCAATAAACAAATCTCTGTGTAACGCCATCAAACGTTGGTTAATCGCTTCCGCCTCGTCAAATTTTCCTTCAAGAGCCAGCTTGCACATTTTCGCCATATCCGCCGGGGCAATGTTATTAGTTACCGAAATAACGCCCTGACCGCCTAATTTCATGCTTTCTAACCCTGTTGCATCATCGCCGCTCAAGAAAAATAAAATCTTGACCTGCCGCTTGTTTAATCTGTTTAACTCGACTCACATCACCTGTCGCCTCTTTAATCCCTACAATGTTAGGAATTTTAGCCAAACGTCCGACGGTTTCAGGTTTCAAATCACTGCCTGTACGTCCCGGAACATTGTAAAAAGAAGTTGTGGTAAATCAGTGCTTTCCGCGATCGCTTTAAAATGCTGATACATTCCCTCTTGCGTCGGCTTATTGTAATAAGGCACAACCGAAAGACAACCTGCCACTCCGCTGTTATTTAACAACTTAGTCATAGTAATGGCTTCGCTGGTAGCATTCGCACCGGTTCCCGCAATAACAGGAATACGCCCGCCGCAAACTCAAGGGTCTTCAAAATCGTCTTCACATTTTTCATCAATGCTTAATGTAGCGGATTCGCCGGTTGTCCCAACGGAAACAATCGCATTAGTCCCTGCTGCCACGTGAAAATCTACTAATTTTTCAATTCATCGAAAATCAATTTCACCGTGATTATCCATCGGTGTAATTAATGCAACAATACTGCCGAAAAAAATAAAGGAGTAGTTGAAGACATAAAAACCTCTCTCATTTGATTTGTGTTTGCTTGGAAAATTTCTCTTAGGATTGCTAAAATGGTCACAATTTGCAAGTATCACATTTTATAACCCATATCAATTTTTAAGGAAAAATAATATGAATCCGCTAAAAACAAGGCGAAACGCACCGCTCTTTCACGCTGTTAAACCAACATAATGAAGCAATTTCCCTCGCTGATTTTTAAAAGGCCAAAAAGTGCTACTGTATTTTTATCCCAAAGCACTCACTCCCGGCTGCACTCACAAGCCTGTAATCTACGTGACAGCAAACAAGAACTAGAGCAACTCGGCGTTGTCAGTTATGGGGATCAGCCCGGACAATCCCCACTGGCAGACATTTGAAGAAAAATCACTTAACTTTATTCTACTCGCTGATGAAGATCACAGTTGCCGAACAATTCGGCGTTTGGGGCGAAAAAGTTTATGGGCAGAACCTCTTGACGGCATCCATCGCATCAGCTTTTTAATCGATGAAAACGGCAAAATCGAGAAAGCTTTTCGACAAATTCAAAACCGGTGAACATCACCAAGTCGTATTGGATTATTTAAAAATAACGAAAAATAGACCGCACTTTGATCTGTTCCCCAAAGTGCGGTCAATTTTTCACTGTTTTTCAACGCCTCATCACAAGTTTGGAGCCAATTGCCACCGATTTTTGCTATCGTCCGGTGTGGAACCAATAACTCCGCCGGTGCTTTGTGTCCCGAAACCGGCCATTGCTTGAATCATGCGATCGACTCGGCTATTGACTAAAAATCATTTTAGTTTAATTAATATACCTGTCAGTAGAGATTACCACAAGAATCATAGGCGATATAACGCTCATAAGTCCCTTCTTTACGCATATTATCATAAAAATAATATATTCTACGATAATATATCCTATATATGCCGGATTGGTATAGTTTTCCGGTCCTTTCTCGCTTAACCGACAACAATCAGGATTAAATTGTTTAAATTCCGTTAAGTTTGAGTAAATATGAAGTTTTTCTGATGCTCTACCATCACTATAATGCATCGTTCCCTGGCATTCGTTCTCATGGAAAATAAAATTGCTTTATCAATTAATTGTTCCTCTGTATAAATATCCTGTAAAAATGCCATTTTATCGAAACAGAACCCCTTTTCTCTGGAAACATTAAATGATGCACAAAACAGCATCAATCCAACAACACTCCAAAGTATATAAAAAGAAACTGTAGGTTTTTCTTTTGATGTCTCCCCGTTATCTGACATATTTTTTTCTCCATTGTTATAAAAATGCTTTGCTAACTTTAATTAATAAATATATCTGTCATAGAGATTACCACAAGAATTATAAGGAATAAAAACCGCTGTATTCTTTTGGTGGGCGAATATCATTTTCTGTAGTGCTACTATAATAGTTCATTGACTTTCTCCTATTAAAAATCATTAGCTGATTGTGCATAATAAGGTTTAAAACAACAGTTCACCACAATTACTTAAAAAGTAAAACCTTTTTATATCATGAAATCTTGCTTGATATCTATCCTGTTCTCTTTTCAGCATAATAATCTTTTTGTGCAATATTATAATAAAAAGCATTAACCGATAAGTAATAGACACCAATGCCATATTCTGTGACATCTTGTATACTTGGTGGAATTTCACTTTCATCAGAATAATTTCCTGCTCCGTAGATAATTCCTTTAGGTATTTTTCTAATATCTTTCTCTTTAGAACTGAACAACAATCCGCGCCTAAAATTATACTCTGATCTTCAAAACCATTATGAAAGATTGCATAACTATCGGATAAATTTATATAATCCGCCAAGGTATCAGACGTTGGTATTTCTCTGCATATAATCCTTGCAAATATTCCATATAATATGGCGAATCCCGGTAATCATTTAATAAAATATTTTTGAAATCTTGGTTAGTCTTCGTAGTGGGGATAAACCAAAGACGGCAGCCCGTATCAGATTTTTTACAATAATAAGCAGACTCTTGTACAATATCGCCACCATCTCGAACTAATTTTTCATCTTTTGCTAACTGTATGTAATGAAGGAAAGTTTTGCTAAAATGCACCATCGCCTTTATTTTTAGTTCTTTTTCAGAATAATATTTATTATCCCTCCAACAGAAACCTGCTTTGTTTTTTGCAATAAATTCTTCCTCAGAAACATTCTCCGGTTTAGGATTTTTTGCTACCAGTTCATTCCAATAATGATATTTTTCTTTCTCCGTTTTTATGTTGTTCATAAACGGGAAAAATTATAATAAGCAATAAGCCCTGTCGCACACAATAACAAAACACCTGTAAAGATTTTCACTGCCTTATTCATAATTCATATCAATCCTACCTTCCTAAAATTGTGAATTTTACTTTTATGGAGCAGCATATGTTTAATATGCTCACCCGTTCAACTACGATATAAACGATATTTCGTGATGTACATCACAGTTTTTAACTTAGTTTAGCTCATAGTTAAATCGGGTCAACAAAAAGTGCGGTTCTTTTTCGTGTTTTTAATTACTGCGTGCTGGTACTTTTGTCGTTGTGCGATTCGCACGTTTACGATCGTTTTCGGTCAGTAATTTTTTTGCGGATGCGGATAGAAACCGGCGTCACTTCCACCAATTCGTCATCATCAATAAACTCGATGGCTTGTTCTGGCTGTGGCGGATTGGCGGCACAAGAACCACCGCTTCATCTTTTGCCTGAGGCGCGCATATTCGTTAGCTTTTTGCCTTGCAGACAGTTTACAGTCAAATCATTGGAACGGCTATGAATGCCAATAATCTGCCCTTCGTAAACTTCTGGCACCGTGATCAATCATCAATCTGCCACGTTCTTGTAAACCGTATAACGCATAGGCTGAAAGGCTTTACCGGTAGCATTGGAAATTAACACGCCATTTTTGCGTTGTCCGATTTCGCCGGATTTAACATCACCGTAGTGGCTGAAGCTAGAATAAAGCAAGCCGGTACCTGAAGTCATTGTCATAAATTCATTACGGAATCCGATTAAACCACGGCTTGGAAATGACATATTCTAAACGGGTGCGACCTTTACCATCCGGAATCATATCTTTAACTTCGCCTTTTGCGGATACCAAGGGGCTTCCATTACCGCGCCTTGGTGCTGTTCTTCATATCGATGGTAACTTGTCTGAATGGTTCTTGTTTACGTGCCGTCTTGTTCTTTGAAAATGACTTTCGGACGGGACACCGCTAACTCACTAACCTTCACGGCGCATATTTTCAATTAACACAGATAAATGCAACTCGCCACGACCCGATACGCAAAATTCGTCCGGATTTGGTGTTTCTTCCACGCGCAACGCTACGTTATGCACCAATTCTTTATTCAGGCGCTCTAAAAATCTGGCGGGAAGTCACATATTTTCCCTCTTTTCCACAAAACGGCGAGGTATTAACACAGAAGAACATTGTTACCGTCGGTTCATCTACACTTAACGGTGGCAACGCTTCCACATTATTAATATCACAAATAGTATCGGAAATATTTAGCTCACCTAAACCTGTAATGGCGACAATATCCCCAGCTTGTGCAACATCACTTTCGTAACGTTGTAGCTTCCAAATGTCCTAACACTTTCACCGATTTTTTTCCATTACGTGTTTTGCCTTGACTGTCAATAACCGTCACTGTTTGATTTGGCTTAACTTTGCCGCGTTTAATACGCCCGACACCGATAACGCCGACATAATTACTATAATCCAACTGGGAAATTTGCATTTGGAACGGTTGTTCAAGTTCTACCTTCGGCGGTTCTACGTGTTTGACAATAGCTTCAAATAAAGGAGTCATATCAGGAGCCAGTTCCTCATGCTCCAAGCCGCCACCCCCATTAACGCTGACGCATAAATAATCGGGAAATCCAGCTGTTCGTCGGTCGCACCTAAAATTAACAAATAAATCAAACACTTGATCGACAACCCAATCAGGGCGTGCACCGGGACGATCCACTTTATTGATTACCACTATAGGTTTCCAAACCCATGCGCGAAGGCTTTTGCGTCACAAAGCGAGCTAGGCATCGGACCATCAAAAGCATCTACGATAAGTAGCACCGAATCCACCATAGAAAGTACGCGTTCAACTTCACCGCCAAAATCCGCATGCCCCGGGTATCCACGATGTTAATACGATAACCATTCCAATTGATTGCGGTATTTTTTGCCAAAATAGTGATGCCGCGCTCTTTTTCTAAATCGTTGGAATCCATCACGCGTTCATCGGAATCACCGCTACGAGCGCTTTCTAACGTGCCGGATTGTTGTAATAATTTATCAACCAAAGTCGTTTTGCCATGGTCAGCATGTGTGCGATAATTGCGATGTTGCGCAATTTATTAATATCTAATTCTGCCATTCGGAGTATTCTTAACCATTTAATTTATAAATAAAATTCCTAAAATTTCGACCGCACTTTTTATATCATTGCGATGAAAGGTCGCAAAATTATACAACTTTTTATATGGCTGAGCTATTAAATAATCTAACAAAATAGGATAAAATCATTCGCTTGAAATATACTTTTAGCTCTGATAGAGGAACTCCCCATGACCAACGCAAACGCTATTGCAAACGTGGCAAAACTAATCGACGAAAACGATATTAAGTTCGTTCTTCTCCGCTTTACCGACATTAAAGGCAAAGAACACGGCGTATCACTCCCCGTCAGTTTAGTCGCGCATGATTTAGAAGATTTATTTGAAGATGGCAAAATGTTCGATGGTTCCTCCGTGGAAGGTTGGAAGGCCATTAATAAGGCGGATATGCTGTTAATGCCGATTGCGGAAACTGCGGTAGTGGATCCGTTTGCGCAGATCCCTACGTTATCCATCCGTTGTAGTATTTTTGAACCGACCACTATGCAAAGCTACGATCGCGACCCGCGTTCTATTGCAATTCGCGCAGAAAATTATCTGAAATCTACAGGGATTGCAGACAGCGTGTTATTTGGACCGGAACCGGAGTTTTTCCTGTTTGATGATGCCCGTTTTAAAGTGGGAATGAACTCAAACTCCTATGAAGTAGACGACATTGAAGCCGATTGGAACACCAACAAACGCTATGAAGAGGGCAACAATGCTTACCGTCCGTTGAAAAAAGGTGGCTATTGTGCCGTGGCGCCGATTGATACAGCACACGATATTCGTTCCGAAATGTGTTTGATTTTAGAAGAAATGGGGCTAGTTATTGAAGCGCATCATCATGAAGTTGCAACTGCAGGACAAAATGAAATCGCTACCCGTTTCAATACATTAACATTGAAAGCTGACGAAACCCAAATCTACAAATATGTGGTGCAAAATGTTGCCTTTGAACATGGCAAAACTGCCTGTTTTATGCCAAAACCAATTACAGGCGATAACGGTTCCGGCATGCATTGCAATATGTCCTTGAGCAAAAATGGTAAAAACGTATTCCAAGGCGACAACATGCAGGGCTCTCCGAAACCGCACTATATTATATCGGCGGAATTATCAAGCACGCTAAAGCCTTTGAATGCTTTCACCAATCCGACTACTTTTCAACTCGTACAAACGATTGGTCCGGGTTTTGAAGCGCCGGTATTAGTTAGCTTATTCGGCAAGTAACCGTTTGCGTCCATCCGCATTCCAGCTGTAACCAGCCCGAAAGCAACCCGTGTTGAAGCGCGTTTCCCGGATCCAATGGCAAATCCATATTTGGCGTTTTCCGCTCTGTTAATGGCAGGACTAGACGGTGTGATTAATAAGATCCACCCAGGCGATGCGATGGACAAAAACTTATATGATCTTCCGCCGGAAGAATTAAAAGATATTCCGACTGTTGCAAGTTCATTAAAAAGAAGCCTTGGATGCACTGGAAAGCGACTACGAATTTCTAACTCAAGGTGGTGTATTCGCAAAAGACTTTATTGATGCCTTTATTGCCATCAAACGTAAAGAAGTGGAACGCTTAAATATGACACCACATCCGGTCGAGTTTGAGATGTATTACGCTTAACTTGCGTGAGAAGCGCTAAAAGAGACAAAAACTAAGAGATAAACTAAAAAGTGCGGTTAAAATTGACCGCACTTTTTCATTGTTTACTGTATTATTTAATCACACCACAAGCCATTCTTGGGCCACCACCGCCTAGTGGAGCTGGATGATCGGAATGGTTATCGCCTCCTGCGTGAATCATCAATGAGCGACCTTTAATTTCAGCTAATGTTTTTCAAGCGCGGAGCCAATACCGGATTACTTGAAGTACCGTCGGCATCAACATACAGTGCCGGCAAATCGCCTAAGTGTGCTTCGTCTGACCAAGGAAACCGTGCGCTTTAGCCCCTTTTAGGATCCTCAGTGGCCACCAGCTGCCAAAACCAGCTGTTAATTTACCGTCTTTTTCTTTTGCATCACAACTAGGGATTTTCATGAATATGGAAGCCGTGTAAACCTACCGCCAAACCTTTTTAATTCAGGGGTAAATACCAAGCCGTATTGGGATTCGGTTATATAAACATGACCTGCATGTTGGTTACCTTTTACAGGATCCAGTAATTCCACTTCCACAGTTAATGCATTTTTATCTTTTTGCGTGGTCATGATGAGAATGTGCAAACTGCCGATAGGGCAAAGTAGCGAAACTCAACGCTAACAATGTTTTTCATAAATTTACCTCAAATGAACGATTATTTAGTGTAAAATAACGATAAAAAAGAGCTATGAACTCTTACCGTTATCTTCATTCAATAATATACAGATTACGTTAATTATGCAAATTCAAAACAACTTACAGATGATCCGGCAACATGATCGAGCAATGCTGTACTGATGCCAAAAGAGACAAAAAGTGCGGTCAAATTACTGGCTGTTTCGAAAACTAAGTCAGCACAAGAGGTATTTGTCGCCTATCAGGCAGGACAAACTGCTTTCGGTGAAAAATTATGTGCAGGAAGGTATTGAGAAGATTTTTATACTTTGAAAATCGGCAAGTGTTCCTCGAATGGCATTTTATCGGCCCGTTACAATCCAATAAAAACCCGCTTGGTTGCGGAACATTTTGATTGGATGCAAACTCTTGATCGCATCAAAATTGCTGATCGTTTAAAATGCACAACGCCCCGCCCATAAAGCACCACTTAATGTATTAATTCAAAATCAATATTAGTAATGAAGAAAATAAATCGGGCATTATGCCGGACGAAATGTTGGCTCTTGCCAAACATATTCAGAATTTACCACACCTACGCTTGCGCGGTCTGATGGCAATCCCTCGAAATGAGTCATGATTACGAAAACGCAAATTCGCTCATTTAACATGATGAACGAATTATTTCAGCAATTAAAAAGTCCAACTTCCTAAAGAACAAATCGATACGCTATCAATGGGCATGAGTGATGATATGCCGAATGCGATAAAATGCGGCTCGACAATGGTACCGGATTGGCACGGCAATCTTTGGTAAACGCAATTAGTATGCTATGATGACAATGTAAATTTGAATTAATAAATAATGGTAAATAATGAATATTCGCTGGACAGTTTTTCTCTCCGCCATAACGTTGGTGCTACTTGCTTTGGTATTACAGCTTAAATCAAGACGACCAACAACTAGCCACCTTAATTAAAAAGAGGAAAGTCCCTGAATACATCGGACACAAAATGAGTACCGTGGTTTATTCTCCAACCGGGAAAAAACAGTATTTGGCTGTTTCTGACAAGGTAGAATATTACAATTATGACGGGCATACCACTCGAGCGGCTATTAGTCTATCTTTTTGAAATTGAAAACCAAAAACACAACAAAAAGAAAGCTGGAAATTAAGCGCTGACAGAGCCATACTAACAAAAAGATAATATAGTTGTATTTAAAAGGAAATGTGATTGCCGAAACCCTGCTACCACAATCAAAAATTACAACGTATAGAAACGGAAGATGCGAAGGTTAATCTGAATACACAAGATATCAGTTCCGATAACACGGTGAAAATTAACGGGCTAAATTTTACCTCTACCGGTTTAAAATTAACGGGCAATTTACAGCAACAAATCGCAAATTTAAAAGAACAGGTAAAAACATACTATGAAATCAATAAATAATAAAATGTTCCTTGCCGCACTATTATGCGTTACTTCATTTTCGGCACTCGCTTTAAAAGGATGACACGAAACAACCGATTGAAAATTATCTCTACTAACCAATCGTTAGATATGGAAAAACAGCGTTGTAACCTTTACCGATAACGTTGTTATTACGCAAGGTTCTATTGTGATTAAAGCTGATAAAAGTGATCATTACACGACCACCTGAAAAATTCAGGTAAGAAGGATACGGTAGAGGCCTTCGGTAAACCCGTTACCTTTCATCAATTATTAGATGACGGTAAACCTATTGACGGGCGCGCCAATCGTGTACATTACGACTTGGGCACGGAATTTTTAACTTTGGCAGGCAATGCGGAATTAAAACAGCTGGATAGTAAGATTAATAGTGAAAAATCACTTACGATGTTAAAAAACAACAACTTAAAGCCGGAAGTGATGCAAAATCCATGTGCATACAGTGTTGATTCCAAATCAGCTGAATGAAAAATAAAAAGAACCTTTAAAAATAGGGACGACCGTTTTATGCCGATTCTTTATGCCGAACACCTTGCCAAAAGCTATAAAAGCCGAAAAGTAGTTTCCGATGTGAGTTTTACCGTAAAAATCTAACGAAATCGTAGGATTGCTCGGTCCAAACGGGAGCAGGAAAAACTACTTCATTTTATATGGTAGTCGGCTTGGTACGCCACGATGAAGGTTCGATTCGCATTGATGATGAAGACATTAGCCTACTACCGATGCATAACCGCGCGCAAAAAGGCATTGGCTATTTACCACAGGAAGCCTCTATTTTTCGTCGCCTGAGTGTCTATGATAACCTTATGGCAGTATTAGAAATAAGAAAAGATCTGAATAATATACAGCGCCGAGCAAGAGCGGACGAATTAATTGACGAATTTAATATCGGACATATCCGTGATAATTTAGGACAATCTTTATCCGGTGGCGAACGCCGCCGCGTTGAAATCTGCAAGAGCTTTGGCTGCAAACCCAAAAGTTTATTCTGTTAGATGAACCTTTTGCCGGTGTCGATCCGATTTCGGTTATAGACATTAAGAAAATTATTACCGATTTACGTAATCGTGGTTTAGGTGTATTAATTACTGACCACAATGTGCGGGAAACTCTTGATGTATGCGAACGGGCTTATATTGTTAGTGCAGGTAAAATGATCGCATCCGGCACACCTCACGGAAGTGATGAACAATGAACAAGTAAAACGTGTTTATTTGGGTGAACAATTTAAACTCTAATCTAACAGGCAAAGCGTATGAAATTTACCCAACTGTTGCAACCACAAAAACATTCGCCAAGGCGTAATTTGCTCTAGCAAAAACGTATGCTAGAAATGGTTGGTCGCATTATTACAGAACAGGCAGGTATTGAAGAGCTTGATGATATTCAATGCTTTGAAAATTTATTCGCTCGCGAAAAATTAGGAAATACGGCAATTGGTAATGGTGTTGCTATGCCACGCGCCCCGCTTACCCTAAAGGCGATAAGCCAATCGCTCTATTTTTACAACTAGAAACCCCAATTGATTACGATGCCCTGACCGCCGTGAAGTGGATTTAGTTTTTGCTGTCATGATTCCTGAAATTTTTATGTACGTCTTACAGTAAAATCCTCGTCGAACTTAGTGAGAAGCTAACCGAAAAAGTCACTGTGCAAGCGACTTTCGTATGGCGAAAAGTGCGGTCGAAATTTGGCAGATTTTTGAACATACCGATAGCCATTCGGAATTTATAGAACAACCACCAGCCTGAGGAAAATTATGGAACTTATCATTATCAGCGGCGTTCCGGCGCGGGAAAATCCGTCGCACTACGAACTTTGGAAGATATCGGCTACTACTGTGGGATAATCTTCCCATCGACTTATTACCCCAATTATCCGATATTTTTGTCTAAAACCCAGCCACTCGCGGCAATCAGCGTCGATATTCGCAACTTTTCCCTAATTCCCGAGCATCGCTGGAAGAAATCCTACAACATGTTCCTAATTCGGATAAAATCAAAACGATTTTCTTAGATACCGAAACCCAGTGCCCTGATCCGCCGTTATGAGCGATTCAAGACGAGTTCATCCGCTTTCACTAACCATGCCGCATTTATCGCTAGAAGATGCCATTGATGCAGAAAGAGCCTACTCAGAACCGTTATTCCAACGAGGCTAATATCATTATTGATACAACTAAACTATCTAATCATGATCTGTCGGAAAAATTACGTGGTTTCCTGCATGGCGATTCGGATAAAGATCTGAGAATTGTGTTTCAATCTTTCGGTTTTTAAATATGGAATTCCACTAGATGCGGATTATGTTTTTGATGTACGTTTTTACCGAACCCTCATTGGGAGCCTAGCTTACGCCCTATGACAGGGTTGGATGAACCTGTGATTGATTTTTCTTAACGGCTACTCGGAAGTACATAACTTTATTTACTTAACCCGCAATTATGATTGAAACTTGGTTGCCAATGTTAGAAAAATAACCGTAGCTATCTGACAATTTCTATCGGATGTACCGGCGGTAAACATCGTTCAGTGTATATCACGGAACAGTTGGGTAATTATTTTAAAGCCAAAGGAAAAAATGTTAGCATTCAGCATAACTCGCTAATGCACCATCAAAAATAAAACATCACAAATTAAAAAGTGCGGTCAAAACTTTTCTTATTTTTTGACCGCACTTTTTCTTTATCCTTTTTGTTACATGGTTTGCCAATTACGCATTATCACCGATTAGCACTGATTCCAACGCAATTTCAATCATTTCATTAAACGTCAATTGACGTTCTTCCGCGCTAGTTTGTTCGCCCGTGCGAATATGGTCGGAAACCGTACAGATTGTTAAGGCCTTCGCGCCGTATTCTGCCGCAACCCCATAAATACCGGCCGCCTCCATTTCTACACCTAGGATACCGTATTTTTCCATCACATCGAACATCTCTACATCAGATGTATAGAACAAATCTGCAGAGAACAGGTTACCAACGCGCACATTGACACCTTTTATTCTTCTGCTGCCTGCACTGCTGCCTGTATCATCTCAAAATTGTGCAATAGCAGCAAAATCATTATCGCGGAAACGAATTCGGTTTTACTTTGGAATCAGTACAACAGCCATCCCAATTACCACATCACGCAATTTAACATCAGTGCACACCGCCCGCATGAGCCGATACGAATAATCTTTTTCACGCCGTAGTCGGTGATCAGTTCTTTTTGCATAAATAGAACAGGATGGAATTCCCATACCATGTCCCATTATAGAAATTTTGCGTCCTTTATAAGTACCGGTAAAACCTAGCATATTACGCACGTTAGTAACTTCTTGTACATCTTGTAAAAAGGTATTAGCAATGTATTTGGCACGTAGCGGATCGCCAGGCATTAACACAACATCAGCAAATGCACCGTCAACAGCGTTGATATGTGAGTCATAATATTTTCCTCTTAGTTGTTAAAGTTGATACTTGTTGTAGCATAATCCATCGGGTGATAAACCGAAATAAAAAAACCGTGTTAAATCAGACCGCACTTTAAATGCAAGCCTGTTTAACTGAGAGTATTCTAAACTAATGCCACACCACTTTAAGCCGATAAACAAGCCCGCAATGGTTGCGCTCAGTAAATTCACAATGAACCGGCAATAACCGCCTTGAGTCCTAAACGAGCGATATCTCCACGACGATTCGGTGCAAGTCCGCCCAAGCCGCCAATCAAAATAGCAATGGAACTGAAGTTAGCAAAACCACATAATGCAAAAGTGATAATCGCTTTGGTTTTATCTACTAATTGCATCGGTGCATCCGGGGTCAACAAGGCGCGAACTCCATATAACCAACAAATTCGTTAATCGCTAATTTTGTACCAATCATCTGTCCTGCAACACCAGCTTCACCCCAAGGCACACCGAGAACCCATGCCAACGGTCTGAATACCCAACCGAAAAATCATTCCAAGGGAAAGATCAGGGCGTACCATCTCAGCCTCCAATACCGCCTAACATACCGTTTATTAATGCAATTAAGGCAGCAAAGGCAATCAACATCGCACCAACGTTCAACGCCAGTTGCATACCTGATGATGCGCCTGCCGCTGCTGCATCAAGAACGTTGGACGGTTTTTCCATCTCTACTTTTTCAATATCGTCATTGAATGTTTCCGTTTGCGGATACAAAATTTTGCGAATAATAAACCTGCCGGCGCAGCCATAAAAGAAGCTGCAATTAAATAAGTCAACGGCACGCCCATTCCCGCATAACCGGCCATAACGGAACCTGCAATAGAAGCCAAACCGCCACACATAATAGCGAACAGTTCGGATTCATGGTCATTTTGCTAATATAAGGTTTAACAATTAAAGGAGCTTCAGTTTGACCTACGAAAATATTTTTGCCGCTGCCGACATAGATTCCGCCTGGGAAGTCCCTAGCATCCGCTGTAATGCGCCACCAATAATCTTGATTACCCATTGCATGATGCCAATATAATATAATAGTGAGATTAATGCAGAGAAAAACACGATGACCGGTAACACATCGTACTGCAAAAATAAAGCCTTCTCCGCCAAATACTTTCAAAAACTTTATCGCCGCCAAAGCACCGAAAAGAATTTAATCCCCTCATTACTGTGAAGCTAATGACCTTACTTACACCGTTTGCTACCGCCAACAGAGCATCACGTCCAATTGGCACATACAAAATGAATGCACTGAGGGAAACCTGAATAGCTAACGCACCAAAGACCGTACTGAAAATTGATTGCTTTACGATTATTGGAAAGCAAATAAGCTATCCCCAACAATACAACAATACCCAAAAGACTGATTAATGAACTCATAATAACCTCATATAAAAAGAAAATCGCTCTAAGCTTACCTGTTTTTTTAGTAAAAATCTTGTTTAATGTAGTAAAAATTTGATTTATCGCAGGAAAAATTCTTTTCTATTCATTTTGCTATATGTTGCCCCCGCATGTTACCCCCATTATGAGTATAAGATCAAACCCTAACTAGGCCATTTTCACCCTTTTTGAAATATCAGAATTGCCAAATTAGGTCTGAGCTTATGCAACAAAAATTCACAGTTTACTTTTGCATAAACAAAAGCGCAAGTATATAAACCTCGCGCTCTTGTTGATTAATCGAATTAACTCACTTTCATCCCCGCCGTTGCATGTGCATCAACAGATAATAATGCTAATACGGAATCATCGGCACTAGCTGCGGTAAGAATCATCCTCCGATACGCCGAATTTCATCTGGCGCGGAGCAAGGTTAGCAACCACAATCACAAAGCGCCCTCCAGTTCTTCTGGCTTATCATAAGCAGCTCGGATACCGGAAAAACACCTGGCGGGTTTCAAAAACCGAGATCCAACAGAAATTTCAGCAATTTTTACTTTCCGGTACGGCTTCACACTTAATTACTTTTGCTACCCGCAAATCCAGCTTGGCAAAATCATCAATGGTAATTTGAGGCGCAACAGGCTCAAAACCCGTTGAAAGTGCGGTCGGTTTTTCGTCTGTTTTTGCACCGCACTTTGTGCTTTCTGTTGATTAACCTGCGCATTTTTCCGCTTTAGAGGCATCAATCATCGCTTCAATTTGTTTACCTTCTAAACGGGAGAATAAGGTTTTTAAACGGTGCAATTTGATGGCTTAACAACGGTTGTAGCTAAATTTGCCCAAGTTAATTCAGCTTGCAGGAAAGCTTCTGAACGTTCCGCCAGTTTTGGTAACACAGGTTTCAAATAACCCGCAAGCATACGGAATAACTGGATCCCCATGGAACAAAACCGCTTGTAATTCTGCTTCTCTGCCCTCTTCTTTGGCAATAACCCAAGGGGCTTTATCATCACTGTATTTGTTAGCCTTATCGGTTAAAAGCCATAATTTCTCGAATAGCTTTACCAAATTCACGGTTTTCATAATATGTGGCGATTTTCTCCGATTGTGCGGCAAATTTATTAAACAGATGCTCATCTTCCAGCTCTTCTGCTAATTGTCCGGCAAACCGTTTCTGAATAAAACCGGCATTACGTGATGCAAGATTGACCAGTTTATTGACTAAATCGGAATTTACACGTTGCACAAAGTCTTCCAGATTTAAATCTAGATCATCAATACGATTGCTCAATTTAGCTGCATAATAATAACGCAAGCACTCCGGGTCCAAATGTCAAATAAGTTGCTGCCTGAATGAATGTGCCGCGACTTAGACATTTTCACCGTTTACCGTGACATAAACCATGCACGAAAAATATTGCTTGGTTTGCGGAAATCCGCCCTTCCAACATCGCAGGCCAGAACAGGCTATGGAAATACATATATCTTTACCGATAAAAATGATACAGCTCGGCGGAAGAATCCTTTTTATTCCAAAAATCATCAAAATTCAGACCGCTCTTTTTGCTACACAGATTTTTAAACGATGCCATATAACCGATTGGCGCGTCCAACCAAACGTAGAAATATTTATCTTCAGTGTTCGGAATTTTAAAGCCGAAATAAGGCGCATCACGAGAAATATCCCATTGTTGCAAACCAGCTTCAAACCATTCCCGCATTTTTATTCGCCACTTCTGTCTGTAACGCGCCGGAACGATTCCAAGTTTTTCAGCATAGCTTCAAAGCTCGGCAGATCAAAGAAAAGTGTTCGCTATCTTTCATCACCGGTGTCGCGCCGGAAACAGTTGAACGCGGATTAATCAATTCCGTCGTGCTGTGGTTGCCGAACATACTTCACAGTTATCACCGTATTGATCGGGCGACTTACATTTTGGACAAGTACCCTTGACGAAAACGATCAGGGCAAGAACATGCCTTTCTCCGGATCATATAACTGAGAAATCGTACGGGTTTTAATAAAACCGTTTTGTTTTAATCGATTATAAATTAGCTCTGAAAATTCGCGGTTTTTCTTCGCTATGTGTGGAATGGTAATTATCGAAACTGATGTTAAAAACCGATGAAACTGCATAATGCTGCTGTTGCACTCTGGTAATCAGTTGCTCGGGCGTAATTCCCAATTGATCGGCTTTTCAGCATAATCGGCGTGCCATGCGCATCGTCGGCACAAACAAAAATAAATTTCATTACCGCGCATACGCTGAAAACGCACCCAAATATCCGCCTGAATGTGTTCAAGCATATGGCCCTAAAATGAATTGGTCCATTGGCATACGGCAAAGCGCAGGTGACTAAAATTTTACGGGGGAGAAACTGTCATTATTATTTTTACCTTAAATATAAATTCGCAGAAGAAATTAACAGTTAATCTTACCCTATCAGCGGTATTTTCTACTTTTAACCGTATTTTTACTTAACAGATTTATGTGCTCGTGGTTAAATGTCTGATGAATTTACTATACTTTAGGATTAACAATGGCAATTTTATATTCTAATAATATCACTGACCAACAAAAACGATATTCAACAATTATTTCAACAATTTAGTCATCCCACATTACAAAAAGGACTTAATCGCTTTAAATGCCGTCATCGAAAAAGGCGGGGAAACTTTACGCGTGGAGCTCCAAATGCTTTTTGCTTGGAATACTGTATTTGAGCAATTAAAATCGACACTTTCCGAGCCATTATTAAAAGCTGCGGAAGCCAAAAACATCAAATGGCAACTTAACTACCAAATCGCCACGCTAAAACGTGCTAATAGCCACCCTGCCGTAAAAAGGCGTGAAAAATATCATCGCTGTGACGTCAGGTAAGGCGGCGTGGAAAAATCCACTGTTACCGTCAACCTAGCGCTAGCATTACAAGCACAAGGCGCACGAGTCGGCATTCTGGATGCGGATATTTACGGCCCGTCCGTACCACACATGCTCGGAGCCGCGGATCAACGCCCAACTTCGCCCGATAATAAACATATTTCGCCAATTATCGCACACGGTTTAAATGCCAATTCTATTGGCTTCCTGATGGAAGCAGACAACGCCACTATCTCGGCGTGGCCCAATGGCGAGTAGTGCGCTCAGTCAATTGTTAAATGAGACACTGTGGAATGAATTGGATTATTTAGTTATTGATATGCCTCCCGGCACAGGCGATATCCAGCTGACCCTCTCTCAACAAATTCCCGTGACAGGCGCGGTGGTCGTCACCACGCCACAGGACATTGCCTTAATTGATGCTATTAAAGGAGTGGCAATGTTTAACAAAGTTTCTGTGCCAGTGCTGGGCATTATTGAGAATATGTCAATGCACATTTGTAGTAACTGCTGGTTATCATGAAACCATCTTCGGCATCGGTGGCGCACAGAAAATTGCAGAAAAATACGGCGTACAGGTTTTAGGGCAACTACCGTTGCATATTCGTTTGCGTGAAGATCTGGATAACGGCACACCAACCGTTATCGCCGAACCAAACGGCGAAATCACTCAATCTTTCCTAAAGCTGGCAGAAAAAAGTTGCCGCCGAACTATACTGGCAAGGCTCCGTCATTCCAGGCGAGATCATGTTCAGAGAAGTAAAATAACAAAAAGTGCGGTCAAATTTCCGCACGTTTTTTCCAAACATAAATATAGCCACAGAATTTGTGGCTATATTTTTAGGCTTTAGTTAAAACCAGTTTTCAGCTCATCTCTGTTAGCCAATCCGTAAAAATTTTTACTGCTAGGATTTTTTTGCGAATCAGCAAATACAATGTAATGCGCATTAACTTTTTAGCATCAACTACTCATCAGCTTTTGCCCCTAACCGGTTCGGAATAAATATGGCTAACTGCACTGTTATGCCCCGCTGAACCTTTTTCCATGGAAATAGTAACGACTTTCTTTTCCACTCGGTTATAGCAAAAGGCTGAGACACATTATCATCTGCTTTCGCCAGCGTCATTTCCGCTTTAGTGTGAACAACGGCAGAAACAGTTCCCAATCGCCCTGTAAAGTTAAAAGTGCGGTCAGTTTTTCTGTGATTTCTTCCGTCACATCGGTATGCGCCTCACCGGTCGATTCCAGTACAGACTCCGCCTGTAAACGTTGTAATGATTCCTGTACCTTTTTCTCAACAGATTCATTTGCCGGCTGCGATAAAACCAAGTGGCAAGCTGTTCTCGCTTCCTCCAACAATAACCTCTGTTGCAGGCGTTACTTGTTTCCGGTTGTTCCTGCTGTTCAAGCAATTCATCGACGGAAAGAAAATTGCCTGATTCCTTGGTTTTATTGAATTGACTACTATCAATCCACACTTTGCCACCCGCCAGTTCAGGTGAGGCAACTGCGGCAAATAACGGCATCGGTGAATCCTCACCATTATTACGACGACGCTGATTACTTACCCGCAGATGGCGCGGGCAAGCGGCGACGCCTTCTTGTCTACGCTCACGATTATCTTGCTGATCGGCAACGACACTCTTTCTCTTCATTGAAGAATTCGGTTTCGCTCGCTTCATTGGCTTGCTCTTGTTTCGCAACTGGTATTTCTGCTGAAAAATCGACCGCACTTTCCGTAAAAAGCAGCTTCCGTTGTTACTGGCGATTCAACTAATTCGTCGGACACGCGCACCTGCTTGCGCATATCGCGGCGTTGACGACGTTGTGGCGCTACAGGCTTTTTCAGATCCTGCATTCTCCACAAAAACTTTCTTCAACTACATCATTACGGGCATTTTCATCCGTATTACGACGATTACGTTTACGTTCGGTACGCTCGACGCTTCGCTCAGTATTACGTGATGAACGATTTTTCCGCCTTATCGGAACGAGATTCATCTTTATTTCTCTCACTATCCGTACGTTCATTGCGTGGACGGCGCGAATTACGGCGCTCTTGATTACGAGAATTATTACGATTGCGGTTATTTACCGGTTTTTGTTTTTTTCCTTTGGTTCTTCCGCAAATAATGATTTGATTTTCTTAATAATACGGGCAAACAAAGATGGTTGAGCTGATTGCTTATCCTTTGTCGGAGCCGGTTCAGAAATCGTCATCGATAATGCTGCACTTTCCAATACATCTTCAGTGGAAATTGCTGCCGTTTCAATGTTGCGCGAAATCAAGGATTCTTCCGGAATAAAAGTATCTTCTTGTTCTTCATGCAATTTTGGCTAAATTATAGCTCAATACATTCAGTTCTTCTCCATCGCGCAAACGGAACACGCTGAAATGTGGCGTTTCCATCGCTTCATTCGGCACGACCAAAACATCTACATTGTGTCGTTTTTCAATATTGTGTACTGCCTTACGCTTCTCATTTAACAAATAAGAAGCCACTTGAACCGGCACAATAGTATGAACCTGTTTAGTGTTCTCTTTTAAGGCTTCTTCTTCAATTAAGCGTAAAATTGACAGCGATAAACTCTCATTATCACGAATTTTTCCTGTTCCCTGACAACGCGGACAAATATGATGAGAAGATTCGCCTAACGATGGGCTCAAACGTTGACGTGACATTTCAAGCAAGCCGAAACGAGAAATACGGCTGATTTGAATACGCGCACGATCTTGACGAACAGCATCACGAATGCGGTTTTCCACTTCGCGCTGATGACGTACCGGCGTCATATCGATAAAATCAATTACAATTAAACCGCCCAAGTCGCGCAAACGTAACTGACGAGCAATTTCATCGGCTGCTTCTAAATTGGTATTTAATGCAGTTTCTTCAATATCTCCGCCTCGGGTTGAACGCGCGGAGTTAATGTCAATCGCAGTTAGCGCTTCTGTTACATCAATAACGATGGAACCGCCCGAAGGCAAGCGTACTTCGCGTTGAAAAAGCGGATTCGATTTGCGATTCAATTTGATAATGACTGAATAGCGGCACTTCACCCTGATATAATTTTACGCGGCTGATAAAATCAGGACGCACCAGTTTGATATGAGCCTTGGCTTTTTTTCATAAATTTTCGGGTTATCAATCAGAATTTCGCCGATATCGCGACGCAAATAGTCACGAATCGCACGCACAATAACTATCGCTTTCTGATGAATCAAAAACGGAGCTAGGGCGATCTTTTTAGAAGCCTGTTTTATTGCTTCCCAATGATGAAGCAATACTTTCAAGTCCCATTGTAGTTCTTCCGGTGATTTACCCACACCTGCAGTACGCACGATTAATCCGACACCGTCCGGCACATCAAGTGAACCTAACGCATCCTTTAATTCTAAACGCTCGTCACCTTCAATACGGCGAGAAATACCGCTCTGCCCTCGGATTATTTGGCATAATCACCAAATAACTACCGCCCAAAGACACAAAGGTAGTTAACGCTGCACCTTTATTACCGCGCTCTTCTTTATTTACCTGAACGATAACCTCCTGTCCTTCCCTTAACAATGTCTTTAATGTTAGGGCGACCTTGATAAACATAATCCTCAGGAAAAATATTCACGGGAGATTTCTTTTTAACGGCAGGAAACCGTGACGTTCCGCACCGTAATCTACAAACGCAGCTTCGAGACTTTGTTCGACACGTGTGATCCGACCTTTGTAGATATTGGCTTTTTCTGTTCGTGACCCGGATTTTCGATATCCAGATCAAACAAGCGTTGACCGTCAACTAATGCGACGCGCAACTCTTCTTTTTGAGTTGCATTGATTAACATTCTTTTTCATTTAAATAATTTTCTCTATTTTTAATTCTAAAAACTCGATTAAAAATGACCGCACTTTTTAGCCCTTTTCGCTAAGCACTTCGCAATCGACCTCGTGTCTGTCGCCGAATGTCTGTCTCCCGACTGTCAACGGCTGGGCGCATTGACTGCGTTATCGGTAGGTTTAGCAATCCACCATAAAACCAAATTTCTTTATAACCGTAAATTTAGTAAGTTAATACGTCTTTTAATCACAAAAACCGTTAAATATTAATGTCTTATGCCGAACGCTGCATTAATGTCCTTTTAACGGTAACAGATTAATTTTTAAGCGCTTTATGCGCACAAAAATACGCTCTATTATGTATGTTTAAGGCTATTTTGGCAAGGCATTTCACTAATTTTCATCCGCCGTTCGATATGGTATGATGAGTACAATTTTCTCTCGATTAGACCTATACCTACAAAATAATGACAAACGAAAAATCGTTAATCCGAACGTGCAATTTCTCACTATCAGCGATGATGAAGCGGGGCAACGCATTGACAATTATCTGTTGAGCAAACTGAAAGGTGTGCCGAAAAAGTTTGATTTACCGCATTGTACGTAAGGGGCGAAGTGCGTATCAATAAAGGGCGTATCAAACCCGAGTATAAATTACAAGCGGGCGATATTCTGCGCATACCGCCAGTGCGTATTTCGGAAAAAGAACAACCACAAAATTTCTAATAAGTTAAATAAAGTCAATCAGTTAGAGAATCAAATTATTTTTGAGGATGATTATCTGTTAGCCATCAATAAACCGTCCGGCATTGCCGTTCACGGTGGGAGCGGCCTAAGTTTTGGTGTTATTGAAGCTCTACGCGCATTACGCCCCGAAGCTCGTTTTTTTAGAATTGGTTCACCGTTTAGACCGTGATACCTCGGGGATCTTCACTGATCGCCAAAAACGTTCCGTTCTACGTCACTTACACGAACAACTGCGCATTAAAAATCATACAAAAAAGACTATTTAGCATTAGTACGTGGACAATGGCAATCTCATTGCAAAGTCGTGCAGGCACCTTTATTAAAAACGAGTTATCCGGCGGTGAACGAATCGTACGCGTCAGTGAACAAGGTAAGCCGTCGGAAACCCGTTTTTCCATTGAAGAACGCTATATCGCCGCTACGTTGATCAAAGCCCTCGCCAATTACCGGTAGAACTCATCAAACCGCGTACACACCCAATATGCAGGTCATCCCATTGCTCTAGACGATAAATACGGTGACGCTGAATTCGACCGACAAATGCGGGAGTTAGGCTTAGACCGTCTTTTTCTACACGCATTCAGTCTTTGTTTTGAACACCCAAAAACCGGCGAAACCTTGCGTTTAAACGCCCCATTAGATGGCAAAATGAAAAAAATATCTTACAAAAATTAAGAGCGATAAAATCATGAAAAAAACTCACCTTACTCGGATTAATTTTACTTGCCTTTAAATACACAAGCAGCCTCTCAAAGTGCGGTCGAAAAACGGCATTTTACGCGAGCAAATTATTGGTGAATGGACTTGTCAGATCAAATACCCCGATATGAATTTGGAAACCTTGGATATTATCGAATTTCAGGCGGACGGTACTAGTGTCGGCATTGGCTATTTTTCTTTTCCGCAAGGAATCGCTTTACGAAACTAAGCATACGGGGAAATGATCTCAAAAATAATATGTTATCCGGAGATCGGTCAGGATTATGTGACAATTAAAGTACATGCCGATGACACGATGAAACGCATCAACGAAGATCTCTTTTCGTGCTTTTTGAAGAGGCTTTTTATCAAGAACTGAGCAAAGAAAATAATTCTGGCATGGCAATAGAATTGGAAGTACAACAAGTTAGCGATAAAACCATGCGCTTTGAACAGATTCTAGGTAATAATCGCTATGTCGGCAATTGTAAGAAAAGTGAAGCACCAAACAGCTAAAAAATTAACCGCACTTTTAGCCTATAACTGTTCAGTTAAACCTGCAATTTAAGGTCGTGAAAGATAAGTCTTATTGGGTAAAACTGCATTGCCCCATGAAATACAAACAACATATCATTCTGATAACAGCAAAATAAAAAGTGCGGTGAATTTTAACCGCACTTTTATATAGCTCTTTGAAAAATATTATTGTTTAGTTGCCGAAAACGCGCCTTGAATAGACTGTGTTCTTTCCGTAGAATTTGATTCAAATGTACTCTACAACCTCTTCTGCCGCAGCACCGGCAAATACACCTTTATAGGTTCCGCTAATAGTTCCCGGAAGACCAAAGTTTGCACCAATAAATGATGCGGTACCATTAAAGCCGACCATTCCATTAACAATTTTCACTTCAGTTGCGTCCAGACTAGCTATTACACCAGCACTATCATTAAGAAGCTCACCCGCTAATTTAGAATTTCTGACCGATAATGTAACATTTGCATTCGTTACATCGAGTTTATTATCTGATGAAAACTTAGCCGCTCCTCTATAATTTGCATCAACTACCGCAGCTACATCTGTTGTCGGTGTTCCTACAAAATAGACAAACGAGTTAACAGGTTGTTGCTCCGACAACGGAGAAACACTCAAATGTTTCACGTAGTGTTGCAAAACTGGAATAAGCCTGTTTTTTTGTGTCGCAAGAACTTGTCCTTTCTGTACACTTCTATCATAACACGCCGGAGCAGGACTCTGATCACAAGTACCCGTACTAGAATCAATCGCACTACTTACTGCCGCTTTAGTAGCAGGATCGGATACTGCTGCATAAGCTGCGGAATCGCCACCAGCGAAATATTTTTGTGATAGAGGGCTTTTCTAGCTGCTTCCTCTTCAGCTAGCTTTCTTGCTGCTTCTTTGGCTGCATCCTCTTCGGCTTTCTTAGCTGCTTCTTCCGCCGCTTTTTTTCTTGCTTTTTCTTGTGCGATTTCTTCTGGAGTTAATTTTCTCGGGGAAAGATCATTTTTAGTTTTACCGTTATTGCCGTTATTACCATTAGAATTATTATTGCCGTTAGTAATATCTGACGGATTATTCTTATTCTGAATATCTTTTTCCACTGCATTGCTTGAACCGCCACCGGAACTGGAACAAGCTGCCACACCTAAAGAAAGAAGAATTGCAACAGCAATATTCATTGTTTTTCTATTCATATAAAGGATCCCTTTTATTTATTCATAAAATTTTTGATTTGTTATTACAAATGAAAACGTTAAAATGTTTTCTTATGCGTCATTAATCATTCCGAATACAAAAATAACCTTATTTTTCATAACAACGATAAAAATTTCCTGTATATTTCCGGAACGGTTCTATAAAAACCGGCTTGATAAATACTACCAGTCCTCTCCTCATTTTTTATCCGAATTTACGATAGAATAACACCAAATATTTTCTCTCGATTATGATTTTGTACTCTGCTTATTTCTATTCAGCTAAAAATGTTTTCTCACATTTACGCTATTATCATGATACGAATAAAGACTATTAAAATTACTTTTTGTTTACGCCAGCGATAACTTAGCTTCGGAGTAATTCCCCAAAGATGCCAATCCTGCTTCCAAATCATTGCATTGACTTGGTAAATTTCATCTTTACGGCGTTTATCAAAATGGAACACATTCCCTAAAGATAAGTTAGCCTTTATAATCCCGTTTAGACGTAGAAAAACTTAAACGTGAAGATATTCTCAGCCCCATTCTTCGCCCCAACCAATACGTACTGTTTTTAAATCGTAACTATATTGGCGGCTTTGTGCTTTTGCCTAGTGAAATCGGCTCCCGCATAGAAAAAACGCTGCGGATTTATACGCCATAATACCGTTAAAAGAAACCAACTTATTATTGCCACTCAAAAGAGAATTTGAATGATACTGCTCTTTACTATATTCCGCTGCGGTAGAAATCTGCCAATTTGGCGTAATCCAACGATTGAATTCTCCTCGTACACCGGAAGCCAATTTATATCGATGATTTCCATACCACTGCCGCTCATAAAACGGTAAAACAGTCCAATTTTTGTACCGCACTTTTTACGGACATACCCCAAATATGTTCTATTGGTAATATCATCAAAACCATGATTATCCCAATAACTCTTCCCATATAATACGTTAGAAACCCGTAAATAATGCGCTCCTTGCAAATTAAAGTCTCGTTCTAAATCAAACGAATAACTAACACCATGTGCCTTCTGCGGTAGCATGGAACTGCCCTTCACAAACTGCGTGTTTTCAATATTTCCAGAGCTTGAAGCATTATTTACATTTTTCACGCAGATAACTTCCCCTGCGTTAATCCGCCAACCATCACGCTCATTAAGCGCATTCAGATAATCCCTTATCAAATGAGCAATATCTGATGGAAGCTCCTTATCACTCAAGGCCTTTTCAAACTGTTCTTTAGCTGCGTTATCCTGTTGTTCATAAAACAGGCTGATTGCCAATTGAATTCTAACCGGTGTCAACTCAGGTCTCTCCGCTAAGATTTCACGATACAGTCCGATCGCCTCACGATAATCTCCGCGTTTTTGGCTAACTGAGCTTTTTGCAAAAACGAATTAAAAATTATGTCTTGATTATCAAATTTTTTTCATATATCTGCAATAAAGGCAAAATAATCTCTGGATTTCCACCTTCAATTGCTTGATTTAGCAATTTTTCTGTTAGTGTCTGATCTTTACTTAATGCTTCATAAGAAAGATGAATCTCTGTTACCGAAGAAATTTGTTGGTTCCCTGGCTCAGGTAGTCTTTCAGCTGGCTTGACTGGCTCGGCAGGGAGTACATTTTTCAGGAATAATTTGTTCATTTTCAGCATGTAAGTACGGGAGCTAGTATACCAAACATGGCTAAAGACAATACGTGAGTGACATTTTTTAAAACATAGATAATATTTCAGTTAAGATAAATTTATTAGCTAGGTTAGCTCGTAAACTCCCCAATGCCATATAGAGTAAGTATTCTTCCACCAAGATTGATTAAATAAAGAAGCCCTTATAAACTAAGGGCTCTGAATAAAATTTCAATGCGGTTTTTATTTTTCACAATATAGAAAAAAACACCCTAAATTTTTAAACCGCTCTTTTCATCAAAAAATGATTATTTTGCACCCACAAACGCACCTTTGTACAGAAATATCTTTTCCAATGCTATCCGACCTCAAAAGGTACCCACAACATTCTCGGCATTTGCACCGGCAAACGAACCTTTATAAGTACCGTAAAAATCGCTATAAAGATTATTAAGCGGATTTCTTCTTTCCGGTATATTTAACCCCTCTGAATGGAATACCGCACCACCATTAAAGACAACACCATTACCTGAAGCACTAATATTTCCGTTTTTCAAGAGTCACTAATCTTTGTGTATGCGTGTCATTTTGAATAACTGCCATTAACCGTTGAGCCAACAACATTCAAAGGTTAGTTTTTCCCATATCAAGTTTCGCACTATTATGCGTCGTATAGCAACGTTTCCGGTGTATTGAGCATCTACTACCGCTGCCATATCTGTCGTTGGGGTATATACTACTGAGATGAAAGAGTTAACAGGTCTGTCCTGTGCAAACAATTCTATCGGTTCCTCACGAACGACCGCAAACCCCGCATAACTTGCTTTTTGAGTTAAAAGAACTGCTCCTTTCAGGTTGCGCCGGCACCTGAACAAAAGTTCTAGGCCCCGTCGGACGTCTCGTTGGATTGATCGCTACGCAATACACATCAAGACTCTGGTCGCAAGAACCAGTCCGATTATCAATCGCAGCTTTTAATTCGGCTTGTTTGGCAGGATCCGTGACAAATGCATATGTTGCGGAAGTAGGCTTATCGGCAAAATATGTGGTTGCAGCATGCGCTACTTCAGGGTTTTTATTGGAATTGTTTCGTTGTTGGAATTGTTTCCGTTGTTGGAATTGTTTCCGTTGTTGGAATTGTTTCCGTTGTTGGAATTGTTTCCGTTGTTGGAATTGTTTCCGTTGTTGGAATTGTTTCCGTTGTTGGAATTGTTTCCGTTGTTGGAATTGTTCCCGTTGTTGGAATTGTTTCCGTTGTTGGAATTGTTTCCGTTGTTGGCATTGTTTCCGTTGTTGGAATTGTTTCCGTTGTTGGAATTGTTTCCGTTGTTGGAATTGTTTTTGTTAACATCTCCAATTCTATCGGTCGCAGTATTTCCCTTATTGGTAGAACTATCGGAACCACCACCGCTTGAACAAGCAGTTACACCTAATGCCATTAAAATAGAAAGCGCAAGACCAATTGTTTTTGTTCATAATGAATTCCTTCAGCCAAAAATATGTTATCTTAGTAAACTGTTGTTTAAGAAGTATTATTGAAAATCAAGATGTTAAATATATTCCAGTAATTATTTAACACCTCATCAGACGACATCCTATTTGAACTAGTCCATCCTTAAATCAATTTATTATAATAAGTTAGAAATAACTATTCAACAAAAACAACTTATTGTCACTAAGAAAAATCTAAGCTAAATTCATACATTATCGTCAGCATTATTGAGAAATGTTAAAAAAGTGCGTGTGAGTTTTTAGGTGTTTTGAAAAACAAAAATCCTGTCGTCAAACAGGATTTTTAATCAAATTAAATATTTTTTTATTTACAAATGCTGCTAATTGATTTTTCGGTAATGCACCTACTTGCGTAGCAACTCAAGCGACCTTCATTAAATAATAATAATGTAGGGATGCTACGTACGCCATATTGCGCCGGAGTGGCTTGGTTTTCATCAATATTGATTTTGACAATTTTCACTTTATCTCCGAATTCCACGCCAGTTCATCTAGAATAGGCCCTCACCATACGGCACGGTCCACACCAAGGGCCCAAAAATCTAATAAAACCGGAACGGGTGAACGTAAAACGTCCGCTTCAAATGATGCATCGGTTGCATGTAATACTTCTGCCATGTTTCTTTCCTTTATTGTTGAGTGTAACCTTAAAATAAGACCGAATTGCCAAAATTCAAGGGAATATTAAATTTTAACGATAATAGCATAAGTATTTATTGTCTGCACGAATTACTTTAATTGCTCAAAATCAATCATTAAATTACGATGCCAACACCTGATTTTCACAAACTTGACCTGTTTTTCAGCTTATAAATATTTTGCCAATGTGACATCAGAAATACTCATTAACGCCTCCTCGGTTAAAACAGGCCTGATGCCCTGTCAACAACACATTATGGCAAGCCGATAAGCGACGAAATACGTCATCTTGAATCACCCTCGTTAGATTTATCTTCGAAAAACAAATCACGTTCATTTTCATAGACATCCATTCCTAACGCCCTGATTTTACGTTGTTTAAGCGCCTCAATTGCAGCCTGAGTGTCAATTAATGTGCCACGGCTGGTATTAATGATCATCACTCCGTCACGCATTTTGGTAAATGAATCGTGATTAAGTAAATGGTAGTTTTCAGGCGTTGCAGGACAATGTAAGGTAATCACATGAGATTTTGCATAAAGCTCGTCAAGTTCAACATATTTTGCACCTAGTTCCTCGGCTATTGCATTTTTAAAAAGGATCGTACGCCAAAAATATGCATTCCGAAACCTTTAAAAATTCGCATTACAGCAATCCCTGATTTTGCTCTGTGCTCTATCACACCGACGGTACGTCCGTGCATATTAAAAGCCGATTAAACCCTCTAATGAGAAATTTGCTTTCACGTGTACGCTGGTAAGCCCGATGGATTCGACGATTTAGCGTCATCATTAACCCAATAGTATGTTCTGCTACGCCTCCGGCGAATAGGCTGGCACTCGCACAACTTTTAGACCAAGTTCTTGTGCTGCTTTCACATCAACATTATTAAATCCTGCACACCGTAGCGCGATTATTTTCACACCAAGTGCGGCCGTTTTTCGAGCACTTTTTCGACTGCCGTCATCGTTGACAAAAATACACACTACATCACAATGTCTGCCATTTTTGCAGTGCGCTCGTTAAGCTGAAAATCAAAAATTCCAATTGAAATCCGTATTTGACGTTGACTAACTCAAAGTATTTACGGTCATAATTTTTAGTGCTGTAAAGTGCCATTTTCATTTGCTATCACCTCTTGACTTTCCTATTAAAAAACAAGGGACGCAAATACGTCCCCCACGGAAATTATTTTAACTGCGCCAAAGCCTGTGCCAAATCGGCCTTGATATCTTCAACATCTTCTAAACCAACGGAAAAACGCAACAAACGGTTACATATGCCACGCGCGATACGCTCTGTTTCGGGAATGTCCATATGAGTTTGTGTCGCAGGATATGTAATGAAACTCTCAGTCCCGCCCAAACTTTCCGCAAAAAGTAATCAATTTCATTGACTTAAGGAATGGATTAACCCAGTTTTCATCCTGCAAACGAAACGAAACCATCCCACCTTTGTTCGCATAAAGGACATCTTTAATTTGCGGCTGCGCTTCCAAAAACTTAACTATTGCTTTTGCATTTTCCTCATGCTGTCTCATCTCGCAACGACAAGGTTTTCAACCCACGGATAGTCAGCCACGAATCAAATGGCGATAAAAACGGCTCCCGCACCATTTTGAATGTAAAACAGTCGTTCGCACTAATGCATGTCCTTTCGCTACAATCACGCCGGCTAAAAACATCATTATGCCCCTGCAATATATTTTGGTCGCACTATAAAGCGTCACATCCGCCCCGAAACCATTGGGCGAAATAATACCGGCGTTAAAAAGTATTATCAACAATTAATAATAAATTATGCTTTTTAGCTACCTGTGAAATTGCCCTACATCACATTCTTCCATTAATGGATTAGAGGGAGTTTCACAAAAATCGCTTTTGGTATTCGGTGTAATCGCGGCTTCAATAGCTTCCGTTGATGCCGTATTCACATAAAACCGGTTTCACCGTATGGTTGTTTTTATAGCAAAAATCCAATAAACGATAAGTCCCGCCATACACATCACTTGACACGATCCATTCATCCGGAGCCTTAAACAAACTCATTAACACCTGAATTGCAGCCATTCCTGATGCAAAAAGCAAAAGCATTATCCCCGCCATCCAATTTTGCCATCGTTTCTTCCAACACAGCGCGCGTCGGGTTTTTTTAGTTCGAGTATAATCATAGCCGGTACTCTCACCGATACCGTGATGTCCATATGCAGTAGAAAGGAAAAATAGAGTAGAAACTGCGCCGGTTCTAGGGTCCGTACTGATTGCCGGCTTGTGCAAGAATGGTGTTAATGGAATATTGTTGCATTATACTGCCTCACAAAAATATAAAACTGCGAAAAAGTGACCGCACTTTCACGCGGAAATATGTAAACGAAAAAGATATCGTTATTCTGTCATAAACGACCCGCCTGAGCAAAGTGGATTTTTAGAATTTAAATAAGAACGATATATCTCTCAAGCAAATAAGTTTATACTTTTTACTCCAATAAATTGCAGTTTTTCAGCAAACGATTATTTTTTTGCAAATTGCCGTTGACAGTTTGGCAGAAGTCAGTAAAAATGCACCCCACTGACAACAAATGTTGAAAGTAAGGCGGGAATAGCTCAGTTGGTAGAGCACGACCTTGCCAAGGTCGGGGGTCAGAGTTCGAGCCTCGTTTCGCTCCATTTTCAAATCAAATCGCGTCGTGCCCGAGTGGCGGAATCGGTAGACGCAAGGGATTTAAAAATCCTCGCCTCGGGGCGTGCCAGTTCAAGTCTGGCCTCGGGCACCATTTAAGTGACTTCTTTTCTAAAGTGATACGCCATCACAAATTAATACCCCTAAGAACAGTCATCATTCTTTTTAAAGTTTAAACTCAATTCTATAGTTGGCATTAATCCCTCACATAAATTTCTGTCGCGCTATCGCAACTAAATTAGTACAAAACCCCTGATAATATTTTTATATAGTTCAGATACCACTCGGTTATAATAGCTCTGCAACTACGTTTGGCTATGTTTAGAGACAAAGGGAATATGTGAATTATCAAAATGGCTTGGCAGTAATCGTGTGAACTATTTTGAAAAAGCTTACAACCTTATTGATAAGGAGAAAAATAATGCAAGATTGGCTTCATGTACTAAAAATTGAGCTTATATATATATATGTCTTGAGTGTTATATATGTTTTTTTGTAAATCCGAACTTTAACAATATCAATGCTCATTGATATGGCTGGATTTATCCCTGCAGTCTTTTATTCTGTGTGCTGGGTATTATTTTTATAATAAAAACAGATAATAAAGCGCGGTCAAAATTTGAGTAGTGTTTTTAACTTGAAAAACAAGCTAAAAACTGACTGCACTTTTTAGCTTTTTATTTAATCAAGGTTCATACATGAACAAATACCACCACAAAAACCATTTTCGTTCACGATGGTGACAATACATCAGAAAAGTAGTCGCGTTTAAACTGCTGTTTATGTGTAATTTTTATCCCACATAAAGCCAAAAGATATAATTCAATATATCATCCAAAAACACCATTCCAATAGTCTCCAAAGATAATTGTTTACATTGAATAGCTATATTTCTCCTGTACAAACTCTTATTTAAAAATACCGGCTCAAGAATATTCATAAAATTAGCTTCACTTTGAGGTTAAAAGCCAGATTTGACAAGGGTTCTAGCAACATCAATCTTTATCTAAAAACCAACTTTTAAATTTCACTAACCAAATGATATAATAGAACTTTAATTGAAGGTCGGATGAGTTAATATTTTTGAACTGTCTATATTTTTTTCTAGTCATATGATATAAATTGTCATTTAACCGCAGTATAATTACGCAATAATAAATCTTATTATTTTATATGAAACAAAGGATATTCTATGTATCTTGAAAATTTAAAAATAGGCGTTATCGGCTTAGGCTATGTTGGCTTACCTTTAGCAGTAGAATTTGGTAAAAACGCAAAACTATCGGATTTGATATTAACCGACAACGTGTGAAAGAACTCTCCGACGGACAAGACCATACTTTAGAAGTTTCGCCCGAAGAATTAAAACTAGCCTCTCATTTAACTTACACATCAGAACTTTCTGAATTAGAACAATGCAATTTCTTTATTGTAACTGTTCCAACACCTATCGATAATGTTAACCGTCCTGATTCATCGCCATTGCAAAAAGCCAGCCAAAACTATTGGCGGTGTATTGAAAAAGGAGATATTGTTGTTTATGAATCAACGGTTTATCCAGGCGCGACTGAAGAAGTGTGTATTCCAATCTTAGAGCAAGTATCAGGTTTAAAAATTTAATGTGGATTTTTGCGGGATACAGTCCGGAAAGAATTAATCCGGGTGATAAAGTCAATACACCAACAAAGATTAAAAAAATCACCAGTGGTAGCACCCCTGACGTTGCCGAAAATCGTAGATCAAGTTTATCGGAGTATTATTACTGCGGGAACACACAAAAGCCTCTTCCATTAAAGTGGCGGAAGCAGCAAAAGTAATTGAAAAATACGCAACGGGATTTAAATATTGCATTAATCAATGAGTTATCAATTATTTTTCGAACGTATCGGTATTGATACATTAGATGTCCTAGAAGCTGCGGGAAGTAAATGGAATTTCCTTCCTTTCCGCCCAGGTTTGGTTGGGGACACTGTATCGGGGTTGATCCTTATTACTTAACCCATAAAGCAGAAGAGGTTGGGTATCACCCCCAAGTCATTCTAGCCGGGCGTCGAATCAATGATAATATGGCTCAATATGTTGCACAAAACAACCATTAAATTAATGCTGAATAATAAACTTAACGTTGCAACGGCTAAAGTCGGTATATTAGGGATAACATTCAAAGAAAATTGTCCTGATATTCGAAAATAGTAAAAATAATTGATATGATTAAAGAATTTGAGCAATGGGGTATTAATGTCGTTGTCTCGGATCCTTGGGCTGATGCGGAAGAAGTAAAAAGACGAATATGGCTTGAATTTAGTTAATATTGATGAAAATAATCCGGTTGATGCATTAGTAGTTGCTGTTGGGCATAAAGAATATCGGACACTAAGTGCTGAAACCTTGCGTTCATTTGTTCGTTCGGATAAGCCTGTATTAGTCGATGTAAAGAGTTTGTTTGATAGAAATACCTTGTCTGAACAAGGCTTTACAATTTTCCGTTTATAATCTTAATTAGAGAACTGAATTATGAAAAAAATTTGCACTTATCGGCGCAGGTGGCTATATCGCTCCTCGTCATTTAAAAGCAATTAAAGAAACAGGTAATACTTTGGTTGTGGTAATGGATGTGAACGACTCAGTCGGTATTATGGATAGTCATTTCCTGAAGCTGAGTTTTTTTACGGAATTTGAACAGTTTGAAGCATTTGTAGAAGATCAGAAATTAAAAAGGACAAAAATTAGATTATGTATCAATTTGTTCGCCGAATTATCTGCATACACCACACATGAAATTTGCGCTAAAAATGGCATTGATGTCATTTATGAAAAGCCATTAGTATTAAACTCCGAAGATTTAAATTTATTAGCAGAATATGAAAAATACGGCGCAAAAAGTAAATTCTATTCTTCAGCTTCGTTTGCACCCATCTATTATTGCTTTTAAGAAATAAAGTGCAAAGCAGCACCAAAAGATAAAAATATTTGATGTTGATTTGACTTATCTTACTTCACGTGGCAAATGGTATTTAAAAATCATGGAAAGGCTTTGATCAAAAATCAGGCGGTGTTGCTACTAATATTGGCGTACACTTTTATGATATGTTGCATTTTATCTTTGGTAAAAGTAGTGAAAAGTGAGGTGCATTACCGTGATGAAAAAAACGGCTTCCGGTTATTTAGAATATGAACGAGCTCGAGTGCGTTGGTTCTTATCCATTGACGCTGAAAAATTTACCTGAGAATGCTGTCCAGGGTGAAAAAATTGACTTATCGTAGCATTACGATTGAAAACGAAGAATTGAATTTTTCTGGCGGCTTTTACCGATTTACATACACAAAATTATCAACTTAGTGTTGCCGGTAAAGGATATGGACTTGAAGAAAACCGAGCCGCAATTGAAACCGTTGAACATATTCGTGTTGCAAATATTATTGAAAAACCCAGTAAATCCGCATCCATTCTTGACAAAGGTAAAAAAATAAATGAGCTTTTTAAGCATGAAACCGCAATAATTGATGATGGAGCTCAGATTGGTGACAACTCTCGTGTTTGGCACTTTGCACATATATGTGCAGGTGCTCAAATCGGTAAAAATGTTTCGCTTGGTCAAAAATGTTTTTGTCGGGAATAAAGTGACTATCGGAGATAATTGCAAAATACAGAATAACGTTTCCGTTTATGATAATGTCTATTTGGAAGAAGGTGTTTTCTGTGGCCCTAGTATGGTTTTCACAAATGTCTATAATCCTCGCTCACTGATTGAACGTAAAAACGAATATAGAGATACCGTTGTCAGGAAAGGAGCTACCTTAGGAGCTAATTCAACTATTGTATGTGGCATCACGATCGGTGCTTATGCATTTATTGGTGCAGGAGCAGTAATTAACCGAGATGTACCCGATTATGCATTAATGGTTGGCGTACCCGCAAAGCAAATTGGTTGGATGAGTGAGTTTGGAGAACAATTAGATTTACCGTTGTCCGGTCAAGCAGAAGCAATATGTAAACACTGGGTGAGTTTATAAATTAAACGGCCACACAGTCACAAAAAAATAACATTAAGGTATAACACAATGGAATTCATTGACTTAAACTCCCAACAACTTAGAATCAAGACCGAAATTGATGCGGGTATTCAAAAAGTGCTAGCGCATGGTCAATATATTTTAGGGCCTGAAGTCGCCGAACTGGAAGAGAAATTGGCAAATTATGTCGGTGCCAAATATTGTATTTCTTGCGCAAATGGAACCGACGCCTTACAAATTGCACAAATGGCTCTTGGCATAGGTGTAGGAGATGAGGTCATTACTCCTGGGTTTACTTATATTGCAACCGCTGAAACAGTCGCATTACTTGGCGCTAAACCTATTTATGTGGACGTAAATCCAAAAACATATAACATTGACGTTTCAAAAACTTGAAGCCACGATTACTCCGCGTACTAAGGCTATCATTCCTGTCAGTCTATACGGGCAATGTGCAGATTTTGATGCTATTAACGCCATAGCCCAAAAATACAACATTCCGGTTATTGAAGATGCTGCCCAAAGTTTTGGCGCAACATATAAAGATCGTAAAAGCTGCAATTTATCTACTATTGCCTGTACCAGTTTTTTCCCAAGCAAACCCCTTGGCTGTTATGGAGATGGAGGAGCAATTTTTACAAAATGATGAAGAACTAGCAACCATTATGCGACAAATCGCTCGTCACGCCAACAAAGACGTTATCATCACATTCGAGTAGGAGTAAACAGCCGCTTAGATACATTACAAGCAGCAATTTTATTACCTAAACTTGCAATTCTAGACGATGAAATATTAGCCAGACAGAAAATTGCAGAATCTTATAATAGCTTATTCAATGAAATAGGAATAACCACGACGCTGTTTATAGAACAGCACAATCAAAGTGCTTGGGCCCAATACACAATTCAAGTAGAAAACCGTGCAGAAATACAGGAAAAAAACTTAAAAAAACAAGGAATTCCTACTGCAGTACATTACCCTATTCCGTTAAATAAACAACCTGCGGTTGCCAATTTTAATGTGAATCTTCCTATTGGCGACGCAATAGCAGAAAAAAAGTGATGAGTTTACCAATGCATCCTTATCTTACTTTTAGAAGAACAGAAGAAAGTTGTTCAAGGCTTTTTTTATAGTTTATAGGGTAAATTAATGAGCCGAGAAAAATTTACGCGTATTGTTAGTTAGTGACATGGGCAAAATTGGGGAACTGAAATTGCGACACTAATTGCAGCAACCGAATTAAAAGCCACTTATTGATACAGTATGTATTTTTGGTAAGAGCGGTCCATTATTTGAGACTATTGCTGAGTTAGGAGTTGAACAGATTAACGCGGAATGCCATACAAAAATCCGGTTAAGTTACTTAATTATGTATATCAATTAGTTAACACCGTGAATAGAAATAAGATAGATGTTATTCATGCTCAAATGGCCCGCCCTCTTCCCTTCATTTGGCTTTGCTAAAAATTCTTTAAAAATAAAAATGTTAAGATTTTTTTGGACATCTCGAGGTTTGGAACATGAAACATATCAAAAGGTTGTTCCTTTTTTTGTCAAACTGGGCGTTATAGGCCTTGGGAACTGCAAACTTGAACAAAAATTGATCCGATATGGTTATCCAGAAAAAGAAAAACGTCTTACATTTATAATGCGTACCGCTTAACCCCTACGACAAAAGAAATGAAGTCCTTAAATAAGGATACTTTCGTTATAGGTACTTTATCCGCCTTACGGGAAGGTAGATGTGGAATTATTTTTACATTTGGTTAAGTACATCACAGAAAAATTATTCTGATAAGAATTTCCAATTTCTTATTGGCGGCAACGGGGAATATCGTCAAACATTAGAACGCTTAGCTCTAGAACTCAACATTACTCATAAAGTTAAATTTTTAGGCAACATTACTGATGTTAGCTCATTTATGGATAATATTGATATTTTTTTGTCAGCCCATTAGTTGTTGATGGTGATTCTGGTGCAGGGCTTTCAAATTCAATTGTTGAGGCAATGATAATGAAAGTTCCAGTCTGCGCATTCAAAGCAGCAGGTATAGAAGAAATTGTTATAAACGACAACACCGGCTATTTGATTGAACCACGTGACATTCCTGCAATGGCAAAAGCTATCATAAATATTATTGATGATGCCACATTAACTGAGCAATATGTCAACAACGCCTATGAATTAATTATTCGTGAATGCGATCCTAAAGAGTATGCCCAAAAATTACTGAGACTATACAAGGAATTATAATGCATGTCTTGATATTACCATCTTGGTATCCGTTACATGAAAAATGATCTAAATGGTTGTTTTTCAGAGAACAAGCTCATGCACTTGCCAAAAAGGAACTAAAGTGGGGGTTATTATCCCACAATTCCGCTCATTACGGTTAGGCAAAAAAAGCTATCTGTGGCAAATACAATTCTGAAATATGGCAAGATGGAGATATTTCGACATACTTTACACACGATGTGTTTTTGGTTCCCGAAAATACCTTATATAGATTTAAATCGTTGGATAAATGCAGGACTAAATTTATTTGAGAAATATATTAAGGAGCAAGGAGTTCCTGACATTATTCATGTGCATAGTTTGTTGCTTGCCGGTCCTTTAGCGCTAGCAATTCATAAAAAAATATCAAATTCCTTATTGTGTAACTGAGCATAGTTCTTTATATGCTCGCGGATTAATAAAAAAACTGGGAATGGAAATATTTTGAATAATTCCGCACAATCTGCAAAGCAAATTATTAGCTGTAAGTAAAAAGTTTAACTGATATTCTAGAAAGTAAATTCAGTAACACAAAATGGGATATATTTCCTAACTTATTGGATAATATTTTTTACTGAAAGCTCTCAAAGAGATTTTCCTACAAGAAAAGAACAGCTTTGTGCTGTTGGTTTTTTTAAATAAAAATAAAGGATTTGATCTATTAATTAAAGCCTTTGCAAAAGTTTTTACAATATTCACCGCAACTTAAGCTTTGCATTGGCGGAGATGGGCCGGAAAAAGAAAAACCTAAAAATATTATTATGATCTCAAATTAGAGAATAGTGTATTTTTATTGGGCTCTCTTGCCAGAAAAAGATGTCTGTAAGCTCATGAGTGAAAGCAAATGCTTTATCCTTTTCTAGTCATGTGGAAACATTCGGTATAGTAGTAATTGAGGCTTTGTCGCAAGGCACTCCCGCAATAGCGACTCTATGTGGTGGGCTGAATTCACTTTTAACCCCAAAATGACGGGGTATTTGTTAAGCCGAATGATGAAGCTGATTTGGCAAAAAGGGATTATGGAATATCTAAATAATCAAGATAAATTTGATCATAGAAAAATCAGAGAAAGATGTATCTCAAATTATTCTGAGGCAGCTTTTTGCTGAAAAAGTTAATGAAAAATTTACACAGAAATCCAAAAGCTAAAAAGATAGTAATATGATAAAATTAATATCGACAGTTTTTGTAAGACAAATTTTAGTTGGTGTTTTACAAGTCTTAACTTTAGTTCTTATTGCCAGAATACTCGGTAGTAAACAAATGGGGCAGTATACTTTTAGCGATACTCCTCCCAACATTATTATCACAAATAATAACATGCGGACTGCAAAGTATTAATATTTATGCTGTTGGTAGAAGATTATTAAATGAAAAACAAGCCCTTTACTGCAACATAGTGCTTCTTTTTAATTTTATCCCTTTTGACAAGTATTATATTATTTTTGCTGTATATTTTTATGGTGGATATTTTTAATGATATGCCTATTCATTTGTTATATATATCAATAATAGCTCTGTTTCCTCAAACTTTTTACTGTGTTACCATCATTAATACAAGCAATAGAAAAATTTTTAAATGGTTTAATATATTATGTGGTACAGCCTCTAACTATATTTATTAGTTCGATAATAGCTACCTTATTAGCAAGTAATGTCGAATCAATTTTTAAATGCTTATATAATAAGCCATTGATAACATTTTTCGTACTATTATTAATAGTTATTAAACTTATTAAACCGGAACGGTTTCCTATAATCAATTTTTTTATCAAAAATTTATTATGTATGGTTTCAGGTCGCATTTAAGCAATATTATTACTTTATTAAACTATCGTTCGTCATTACTGATTTTAGGGATATTTCACAACACCAATTACTGTTGGTATATATTCTGTAGGCATGCAACTCGTTGAAAAACTATGGCTTCCATCACAGCGGTAAGCACCGTGTTGTTACCTAGATTATCCAACCAACTCGGGGAAGGTGGAGACACCAAGAAAATATCTAAATTAACTCTAGATTGTGCAAGGCTTACATTTATCTTTACAATATTAATAAGTATTGTGTTTGTTTTACTATTGCCATTTATTATTCATTTCCTTTTTGGTACAGAGTATAGTCAAGCTTTCTATGTTGTAGTGTTGCTACTACCAGGTATTTTTGGCTTGACTCCATCCAGAATATTAGCTAATGATCTTGCAGCAAGGGGATTTGCTGAATTAAATCTGAAAAATTCTTACTGGGTTTTTGCAATTAATATTGTATTAAGTATATGCCTCATTCCTATATGGGGCCTTATCGGTGCAGCTATTGCAACAACTATAGCATATGTAATGGATTTATTATTAAGATTAGTTTCTTTTAATAAAGTCACTCAAAGTGAAGCATTTATTAATATCATACCTAAAATTTCCGATTTCAAAATAATGTTAAATTTTTCTTCAAGGAATACGAAATGTCAAATAAAAAAACATATTTTTAATTGTTGCACCATATGTAAGCTTTCCTGAAGAAATGGGAATGAATCGATTTATTTGATCTTAGCCAAATGCTTTGCAGAAAAAGTTTGATATAACTTTAGTAACCAGTAATTATTGCCATTTTCTAAAGAAACACAGAGAAACATCCCCTTATTTAGATAAGGTTAATGTCGTCTTATTAGACGAAATCGGATATAAAAAACGTCAGTATAAAACGGATCATTAGCCATCATTATTTTTGTCATAATTTTGAAAAATTCTTAAGAAATTATACAAAAATTGATATTGTTTATTCTGCATATCCATTAATTAGAACAAATTATATCTTAGGTAAATATAAAGACAAGAAAAATTATAAATTAATCATTGACGTACAAGATATATGGCCCGAAGCAATCTCTGGGGCAATCCTTTCTTTTCAACATTATTAGGGAAAAATGTTGATGAAACCAATTATCCAGTATGCCGATAAAACATACTCTTATGCAGACGCACTGGTTGCTGTTTCAGATACATATTTAAAAAGGGCTGATGTAAAAAAATTTGCCTAAAAAGCTAAAGATTTCTGTTTATATTGGAGCAAATAAAATATTTAATAAAAAGAGCACCTATATTAAAAACCGAGAAAAAAATAAATTAGTAGCAACTTATTTTAGGTACCATGGGGGAAGTTATGATCTTGAGACAATCGTTAGGGCAGCTCCACTATGTAAGGAAAAAGTTCAGATCCAATTTATTGGAACAGGTCCTCATGAACAATTTTGCAAAAGTTAAATAATGAACTCAATGGAAACGTTTCATTTATGGGGGTTTATCCCTATGATACTGCCATGGAGCTTTTTATCCCAATCGGATGTCGCATTAAATGCACTCAAGAAATCTTCAGAACAAAGTATTACCAACAAATTATCTGATTATATTTGTTGTGGTTTGCCTATTGTCAGTTGTCAGAAAAACCCTGAAGTGGAAGAATTATTATCACAAGGTGGAGGAATACAATACCAGCCTGGAGATTATATAGGGTTATCTAAAGCCTTGATCAAACTATCAGAAGATAAAGACGTTTTAAATAATATGTCTAGAACAAATCTTTCCATAGCTAAAGATAAATTCCTAAGAGAGACATCCTATAAACGAATTGAGAATTTAATCAATAAATTTATTTAATAATGAAAATAAAATTACTTGATATTCCAAAAATATCTATTGTTAATTGTACTAGGCTTAATTGTCTTATCTCCAGCGCTATCTTATCAGATAGGAATACCAAGATTAGATAGTGGGCTTAGTTTTCGTTTTTTTGTTTTTATTATCTATAATCGCGTTATGTGTGAAAGCAATTGAAACAAACTTTCTCAAATTTATTCTTTTTTTGTATGGGATTTTTCTTTGGTTTTCTGTCTGTTATAACTCATTTTTTTCTGCCGATAAGATTATTGACCTCTTTTGGAATCATAATATTTATATTTCATTATTCATTTTTATCGTCTCTTTCTGAGAATAGAGAAAACGAAATTAGACGTCTTTTATTAATGCTGTCTATATTAGTTATCCTTGGATTTATGATTGAGGCGGTTTTAGGAATTCAGCTAGTATCGGGCAATGACGAACTAACTGTAGAAAAATAATGCATTTAAAGGTTTTTCTTTAATACAAATGACCAAGCTACCGTAGTAATCTCTTTAGCAAGTGCGGTTTGGTTTTTATCTTATCAGAGAAACCTCATTTAAAAACCAAACTAATTGGATATTTCTTCTTCTTATAATAGGAGCCGTAGTTATTGTTAGCGCATCTAGGACCGTATTATTTAGTTACTTATTAATGTTTATTCTAATTTTATTTCTAAATGCGACTATTTATTTTAAAAATACTATATCTTTTTTTAGGAAGTATTTTAATATTATTTATATTTAATTTATCTTGGCTAGAAGAGTTATTTAACTTATTAGCTAAAATTGAATGGTTAGCACGTCCTATAGAACGTTTCGCATTAGCTATTTTTCATTAGATGATGATCAATCTGTGGCTATAGAACAGAAATTTACACTGGATTTATCGATAACTTTAAATTACTTTGGATCGGTTATGGCCCACGAGATTATATAAATTATTTTGATGATGTAAAATTAAGTTTACCACTAGGATACACAAATCCACATAGTTTCTTTTATAGAAATATACTTAGCTTTTTGGTCTTTTTGCTTTTTATTATACTTATATTTTTCTTGTTATATTCCATATACTATATATTAAAAAGATAAATATTTAAAGACAAAAGAGAAAAACATTCATTTTATTTATATTCTTAAATTTCTGTTGGATCGTCTGGGTTCCATCATCAATATTTAGATTACCATTAGTATGGTATCCAATTTTTAGTACTAATTTACACTATTCTAAATAGAAATTCAGTTAAACATAGGAATAATCTATGATAAAACGTATCTTTGACATATTTGTATCTTTTATTTGTATTAATAGTATTTTCACCCATTTATATAATAATCGGATATAAAGTGTACAAAAACCTTGGTTCCCCTGTATTATTTAAACAAATCCGCCCTGGCTTGAATGGAAAACCATTTAACATGTTTAAATTTAGGACTATGAAAGATGCTGTCGATAAAAAGGAAACCCTCTTCCTGATTCTGAGCGATTAACAAATTTTTTGGGGAAAAATGTTGCGCTCTACAAGCCTAGATGAACTGCCTGAATTTTGGAATGTATTAAAAGGCGACATGAGCTTAGTAGGTCCAAGACCATTATTAATGGAGTATTTACCTTTATATAATGAAAAGGCAAGCTAAACGGCATAATTTAAAAACCTGGTATTACAGGTTATGCTCAGGTTAACGGACGTAATGCTATTAGCTGGGAACAAAAATTTGAATTGGATAATTGGTATATAGAAAACCAATCCTTTTGGTTAGATATTCAAATTATTTTGAGAACTATAAAAAGTCTTTTTAAAAAGATGATATAACTGCAGAAGGTGAAGCTACAACAATTAAATTCACTGGTAATATACCTGAAAATATTTATGCAATTTATGGTGCCTCCGGATGTGGTAGAAGCCTTATGCCAGTTGCTCGTGAGTATCTAAAAACAAGGCATTACGGCTGAAATTTATTTTATTGATGATTCAGTAATTGAAGAAAAATATTAATGGCCATAGAACAATTAATTATGAACAATTTAAATTATTAGATGTCAAAAATAAGTGGGTTTTAATTGCAATAGCTAATAGTAAAAATCCGCGAAAATATTACTAATAAAATTAAATCAGACAACATTAATCTTTGGAGTGTTTTTCACCTCATAGCATAATTATGGATAATGTTGAAATTGGTGAGGGGTGTGCTATTAGCCCATTCGTTACTATTGGATCGAATGCTAAAAATAGGCACTAATTTTTCATGCTAATTTATATAGTTATGTTGAACACGATTGCATAATAGGAAATTACGTAACTTTTTGCTCCTGGAGTTAAATGCAATGGAAATATTAGGATTGCAGATCATGATATATTGGTGCAGGAGCAATAATTAAACAAGGGACCACTGATAACCAATTGCAAATAGGTGAAGGGGCAATCATTGGGATGGGAGCTGTTGTAACTAAAAATATTCCGCTCGGGTGAAATTGTTGTAGGCAATCCGGCAAAGCAATTAATAAAAATAGAAATTATATAAGGATGAAAAATGTTAAATACCAATTTAGAACCTTGGCCTTTCATTCACTCAAGAAGAAGTTGATGCTGTATCAAAAGTTATTCTTTCAAATAAAGTCAATTATTGGACAGGCCAGGAATGTCGAGAATTTGAGAGAATTTTGCTGAATTTACTCAAACTAGATATGCTGTAGCTCTAAGCAATGGTACCGTGGCTTTAGATGTTGCACTAAAAAGCTCTTGAAATTGGTAATGGCGATGATAGTTATCGTGACATCACGGACATTCCTTGCTTCCTGCAAGCTCAATTGTAACTGCCGGAGCTAATCCAATTTTTGCAGATGTTGAGTTGGATTCTCAAAAATATCTCTCGCCATACAATTGAAGCTGTCTTAACCCCCTAACACAAAAAGCTATTATTTGCGTTCATTTGGCTGGATTAATGTGTGATATGGATCCGATTATGGATTTAGCACAAGAAAAAGGGATTATATGTCATCGAAGATTGTGCCCAAGCTCATGGAGCAATGTATAAAGGAAGATCTGCCGGCTCAATCGGCCACATTGGAGCCTGGTCATTCTGTCAAGATAAAATAATGACAACTGGCGGAGAAGGCGGAATGGTAACTACCAATGACGAAGAGTTGTGAGTAAAATGTGGTCTTATAAAGATCATGGAAAAGATTTTGACTCGTCTATAACAAACAGCACCCCTGGTTTTCGTTGGGTACATGATTCATTCGGTACAAACTGGAGAATGATGGAAATACAGGCAGTTATCGGACGTATTCAGCTAAAAAACGAATGCCAGAATGGAAACAAAAACGAAAACAAAAATATGGACAGAATTTTTATCCACATTTGAGGGAACGCCATATTTTACTGTATTTAAACCTTCTTCCGATTATGTTCATGCCGCTTACAAATGCTATGTACAAGTAAATGTTGATAAATTACCGGCTAATTGGTCTCGCGATCGTATTATGCAGTAATTAATGAACAGGGCATACCTTGTTACAGTGGCTCCTGTTCTGAGATTTATTTAGAAAAAGGCTTTTTGACAATACGCCTTCGCGCCCTAAAGTTCGGTTACCAAATGCAAAAACTTGGTGAAAATAGTTTAATGTTTTTAGTTCACCCTACGCTGAGTGACGAAAGTTTAGAAAAACCTGCTCTGCAATAAAATATGTGATAGCGAAATTATCAGAACAATAAGGTCTTAAAATCGTTATGAAATCTCTAATTGCCAGATTAATTGTGGTTTCAAGATGGATAAAATTAAGTGGCCTAATGCTGCTTGACTTCTTGGTTTTTCCCTTGCTATTTTGGATATGCTACTCTTTTACGTTTATTTGGCTTTCCGGCAGAAGTTCTCCCAGGATTAGACTTGGGAGGTTTTTGGGTTTCTTTGATTGCCGTATTCAGTCTGTTTTATTTGTAGCGTTTATCATTTTGTTATCCGTACATTTAATGAAACATTAATATTCAGGGCTGGCAATTGCAACCTCATTAACTATTGTCGCATTATTTATGCTAAGTTATATAACGGATGCTTTCATACCAAGATCAATACCATTAATTTTTCGGTTTTTATTATGTTCATATGGGTATGGTTTAGCCGAAGTTTTATCCGCTTAATTGTGAAATACACCTTAAGTTCCAATATCGCAAGTAAGCGTATTGCTATCTATGGTGCAGGGAGCAGCAGGACAACAGGTTGCCCTAAAACTCTCTTACGCTCCAATGAACATTTACCGCTATTTTTATTGATGACGATAAAAATCTGATTAACCGACGTGAGGTGGCCTAAAAATTTACTCGGCTGAAGCTGGTTTAGATGCCTTAATACAGCATGAAATAGATGAAATATTAATAGCTCTTCCGTCGGTCAGTCGCAGTCGGAAAAATGAAATCGTTGAGTTCCTAGCACAGTCTCATCGTCGAATAATGGAATTACCCGGATTAACTGATCTTGTTGACGGAAAAAAATTAATACTGCAGATATCAAAGAAGTTAATATCATTGATTTACTTGGCAGAGATCCCTGCAGCCCCTATTCTCGAATTATTTAGTAAAAATATTTATGGAAAAGTAGTAATGGTTACTGGAGCTGGTGGTTCTATCGGCTCAGAGCTATGTAGACAAATCATTCGTAATAAAACCGGAAATCCTGCTATTATTTGAGGTTTCGGAATATTCGCTGTATGCAATTGAACAAAAATCTAAAAAGAAATTGCGGAAAAAGAACATATCAGCGAGTCAACGTACTTCCTTTATTGGGAAATGTACAAAATACCGATCGTCTGATTGAGATTATGAAAGCGTTTAAAGTCGAAACTGTATATCACGCTGCGGCTTATAAACACGTACCAATGGTTGAATATAATATTATTGAGGGATACAAAAATAATATTTTTGGAACATATAATACTGCTAAAGCAGCTATTAAAGCCAATGTAAAAATCATTTGTCTTAATTTCAACCGATAAGGCAGTTAGACCGACTAATATTATGGGTTCGACTAAACGTATTTCAGAACTTTTGTTTACAAGCTCTGGCGCAAGAACAAGGCGTAACACATAATACGCTATTTTCTATGGTTCGTTTCGGTAACGTGTTAGGGTTCTTCCGGCTCTGTTATTCCATTATTTAAAACAAATTGAACAAGGCGGGCCAATAACTGTAACTGATGAGAGAATCATTCGTTATTTTATGACCATTCCTGAAGCTGCTCAGTTAGTTATACAGGCTGGAGCAATGGCAAAAGCGGGAGGTTTTTTATTCTTGATATGGGAGAACCCGTTAAAATCATTGATTTGGCCAAAAATCTAATCAAACTTTCCGGTTTGACAATAAAGGATAAGAACCAGCCAAACGGTGACATAGAAATTAAAATAAGTGGTTTAAGACCAGGAGAAAAACTTTACGAAGAATTGCTGATCGGGGAGGATAATATTGAACCGACGTATCACGAACGCATCTTGACTGCTAAAGAGGTTTATTTACCTTTAGAAGAACTTAACCAATTAATAACGCAACTTGAAGTAGCATGCGCCCAAAAATGACTGTGAGCAAATTAGACACCTATTATTAAATGCGCCGACAGGATATCACCCAGTCAGCGAATTAGCAGATTTTGTATGGAAAAATCAAAAATCTAATTAATCATCCTTTATAATGTTTAAAAAGTGAGTATGAATAAAGTAATAAAATCCTTATTATTAACCGGCACAACACTATCTTTAACAGCTTGTTCCTTAATATTTCCAAGCTCGGGGTCTCCTATCGCGTATAAAAAAATACGGAAATAGTGGGAGAAGAGGCCGATTTTGTTAAAAGCTGTAGATGCCTATTTGATTACACCGCGCCTGTTAAAAGAACTAGCACCGGTTAACGCTTCAGCAAAAAGTGAACTCAAATCTGGAGCAAGAAATCAAAAACTACCAATATCGTATCGGTGTAGGAGATGTGCTCAATATCACAGTTTGGGATCACCCTGAATTAACCACTCCGGCAGGTTCGTACCGTTCGGCTGCCGAAGCAGGAAACCAAGTTCACGCTAACGGAACCATGTTCTCATCCTTACGTTGGTTCCATTAAGGTTGCCGGTTTAACCGTCGGACAAATCCGTTCTAAACCAACTACAGAATTAGCAAATTATATTGCTGAACCGCAGGTTGAAGTTCGGGTCGCTTCCTACCAATCGCAAAAAGCTTATATAACAGGTGAAGTAAAAGAGCCCGACCAACAATTCATTTCAAATATTCCGCTCACATTACTTGATGCGATCAATAAAGCGGGAGGATTGTCCGATAATGCAGACTGGAATAATGTAACTATTACCCGAAAAGGGAAAGATGAAATTGTTTCGATTGATGCGTTGATTCAACGGGGAGATTTGACACAAAATAGACTGCTAAATGACGGCGACATTGTTCATATTCCACGTAATGACACAATGAAAGTATTTGTTATTGGTGAAGTCCAACAACCTCAATTCCTGACTATCAGCCGTAATGGTATGACTTTTAACCGAAGCCATTGCAGCTGTTGGAGGGATTGATAAGTTAGCAGCCGATGCAACAGGCATTTTCGTTATTCGCGGAGAACCAAAAACTAAAAAAACAACACAACATACCAATAATAAACAACAAAATAACGGAAGTGGCAATATTGAAAAAGTCGCAAATATTTATCAATTAGATGTTACTAATCCGACTTCATACATTTTAGGAACTGACTTCTATCTAAAAACCGCACGATGTGGTTTATGTAACGACAGCACCTATTACACGCTGGAATCGCGTAATTACACAAGTAATGCCTACTATTTCAGGCTTTTAACGACTTAACGGAAGGAACGTTAAGAATTAGAACGTGGCTTAATATTTATTATTTTTTTAAATTTTAGTTATTACAGAGAACACGTAAAGTTTTTCTCTGTAAATGGATTTTTATAGGGGATTATGAATGAATAAAAATCAAAGTGGCGAAATTGATTTAGGTAAAAGCACTTGGTATTTTCTGGGATGATAAATGGCTAATTATTTTATCCACACTCATATTTGTCTTCGTTGGTGCGGTTTATGCGATACTCGCACCCTTCAATATATACTGCCAACGCAACAGTTCAAGTAGAAGAAAAAAATATACTGGGGGCGCATTAAAAGAACTTTCCACTATTTTTGAAAGAGAATCTTCTACGACAGCTGAAATTTTCAGTGCTAAAATCCAGATTAATTCTTTTCCAAAAACAGTGGAAGACCCTAAATCTGACAAACCCAAATCCAACCTATATATTCTATTCCTTTTTAGTAAAGGTTTTTAGCAAGCTGACAAAAAGCATTCCGGAAGCCACTGTTTCCCGTTTTATTCCTGCCAATGAGGATTTCGAAGAAGTTATTCTTGAAATCGGTTGCAAATAATACAGAATACCAGCTTAATCACAAAGTCAGATCAAGTCTTATTGCAAGGTAAAGTCGGCGAAAAATATAAAAAATAAATATGTTGAAATTGAAGTTACAAGTTTAAAAGGTAATCCTGGTTCTCACCTATTATTATCAAAAATTGATGAAATGACAGCTATCGTCGATCTGCAAAAATATTTCTGCTAATGAAAAAGGCAAGCAAAACCGGCATAATTGAATTACAACTAAATGGTGAAAAACAAAGATTATATCAGAAACATACTGCGCAGTATGACTGAGAACTATCTGCAACAAAGTGCGGTACGAAATTCTTCCGAAGCCGAAAAAGCCTTTATTTCTTACAAGACCACTTACCAAAAAATAAAGATCAACTATCCAACGCAGAAAATGCACTTAACGAATATCGCTCAAAGAAACGCTTCGGTTGATTTAGGGCTAGAAGCTGAATCTATGTTAGAAAAATTAGTAAAAACTAGAAGGCGATTTAAATACATTAACAATTAAAGAGTGAGATTTCACAACGCTATACGACACGCCATCCGGCTTACGTTGCATTATTAGAACAACGTAAAGTTTTACAGGACGAAAAAAAGAACGCCTGACCAAACAAATGGAAACGTTGCCACAGACCCAAAAAGATATTGTACGTCTGACGCGGGATTTTTGAAGTGGAGCAACAAATTTATATGCAACTATCCAATAAAATGCAAGAACTTGATGTTGTTAAAGCAGGAGCCGTAGGCAACGTTCGAATTCTAGACCAAGCGCAAGTACTGCCAATTCCGGTTGCGCCACGGAAATTAGTGATTTTGGTATTTAGCGCAATCTTAGGCTTTATGTTAAGTTGTGCGGCTATTATTGTAAAATCGCTGGTTCAAAAAGGCATTAAAAACGTTTCTGAAAATTACGGAGCCGGCTTAGTCACTTACGCCGTAATCCCGCATTCGGAACAAGAAACCAAATTACAGCAAGAAAGCGAAACAACCAATAGGCACAGTCTGTTATCTAAACATTATCCTGATGACTTATCAATAGAAGCATTGCGAGGATTACGAACCGGTTTACAATTTGCAATGAGAAAAGCCAAAAATAATTTGGTTATGCTTTCCGGTGTCTCCCAGGGGTAGGTAAAAACTTTTTATCTCTACTAATTTAGCCAATGTATTGGCTCAAGCCGGACAAAAAGTATTATTAATTGACGCAGATTTACGTCGTGGCTCGTTACATTATGCCTTAGACATCGAAAAATACCTTTGGGTTTATCTGATCTGCTTTCGCAAAATATTCCTTCGGCGCAGGCAGTAAAAACATCCTCATATCAATTTGATGTTATTACACGTGGAACGCTTCCGCCAAACCCGTCAGAGCTTCTCTCTTCGGCCCGTTGTATGATGTTATTGGACTGGGCATCAGAACATTATGATGTTGTTATTGCCGTAACTCCACCGATATTAGCGGTGACCGACGCATCTGTTGTAGGGACAATATGTAGGTAGCACATTCCTTATCGGGCGATTTGAGAAGACCGGCTATAAAGAAATTGAAGTCAGTCGCCAACGTTTTGAAAAACACAGGAATTGAATTATGGGCTTTATTTTTAATGACATGAAACCACGCGCCTCAAAACCGAGGTGATTACTTCATGACGCATTATAGATACTTTTGATTATGTATAAAAATAGTGTCTCAGGACACTATTTTTGTTTTATAAATAGCAGATAAATTCGACTGGGGTTTACATCTAGAAATTTTTGTTATAATCCCCCGAATTGAAAACAGTATTTACCGATAAAAAGGCGTGTTAGCAAAGCGGTTATGCACTGGATTGCAAAATCCATGTAGCTCGGTTCGACTCGGGACACGCCTCCATTTAATTAGTTTAAATATTTTATAACAGTCGCGAAAGCGGCTTTTTATTGCCTGCTTCCCCTTCACTCTTAACGCACCCACGTTTAATTAAGAATCCGGTCATCAGCGAAACTACCTGAATTAAAGAAAATACCCGGCGTACAAAAAGTGCGGTTCGTTTTTTTAACTGCTTTTATTATCTTTTGCCGGATGTTTTCCAAGTTTCTTTATTGATTACTTCTTCCAAGGTCTCTTCAGAAATATCACCTAACAACGCCGCATAACGCATGGTTTTCGGGTTTGACTCAAGGGCTATTTTTAATTGCCATCGTCAGTGGAACGGAAAGCAACATTCCTACTGTGCCGAGTAACCATCCCCAAAACAATAATGACAAAACACGATCAAAGTGGAAAGCTCCCAGAGTTTTTCCCATTAATCTCGAGTTCTACGATATTGCCGATAACCATATTAATAGAGATAACACCAAGCGAAACACCAAAGCCGGTAGAAAAATCCATTTAACAACAGAGCCTGTAAAATAATCGAATTGCTGCAACAATTGAGCCAATATTCGAATATAATTAAATAAGAAACTGAGTGTTGCCCATAACACTGCATATTGTACGCCCATCAATTCCAACAGAATATACACGCAAACACCTGTTGCCAAACTGACTACAGTTTTAATGCCAAGATAACGGATTATCCCTCTAACACGAGATCTAAGTTACGCTCTTCCTCTTTTTATATTCAACAGATTATCACTGAACACAAGCGCAAATTTATGTTTAGCCGTAGGTGCTTCCAGTAACATAAAAATCACAACCAGAATCAATACAAAAGCGTTAGAAACTACATTGGAGAAATTAACCAGTAAACTTCTGGCAAAATTCATTACTATGCTTGGATCAAATTTTTCTGAAATTACTTCACGCTCAATGGAAAATGGAATGTTCCATCTCTTCGCCAATGTGGAAATATCGGTTAAACGCTCTGCCAATAGAATTTTATATTTGCGGCATAGACTGATTAAATTCTCGAATCGAATTGTTAATCAGCCCAAATAAAAAGAAGAAAACCAATAAAATCAATAAAAAATAACAAAAGTAATTGCCAGCCAATGCGGTATCTTACGATTGGTCATAAACTTAATTAGCGGAGAACAAATAATTGCAACAAAACAAGGCTAATAAAAAGGAACAACAATCTCACCTGACAATTTCTTATTCCGCCAAAATAATAACGGTTGCCGCAAATCCTACCAAAACTTGGTTTAACGAAGTATTTCTAATCATAAAAATCCACTGCGCTTTATTTTTATATTGAGCATGATAATCTTTTTCAGCTCTTGCAATTTTCGGCTTAGCATTCTTGCTTCTTCCAATTTGCCTGCTTTGAGCAAGTTGTTCGATCCGTGCGACCACATCAATAAAAATGTTGCATTCCCTGCTGGTAACCTTTTAAGTTCTGCTTCAGTTACACTTGAAGGTTTAATTTTCATTGCCTCAACGGAAATTTCGCGCAACGATTTCGCGGCCTTCAGAAAAATCTTTCTGTATTGGTTGCACGCGCCAAATCATTAGTGTAACGGTTCATTAATTGCATTTCGGAACGTACATCGGAAGGTTCGCCACAGGCGGAAATCGTCAATACTGCCAATAGAATGCTAAAAATAATAAAAATTTTTCATAAAAATCCTCAAAAGTGCGGTCACAAAAATCGGTATTTTTCGACCCCTAAATTTATCCTGCTATTTAAGATGTTCAAGCTATCTGGGGCTAAATTGCTCTTCGTTTTCTTTCTCCTGTACGAATGCGGATAACACTGTTCCACCTCATACACAAAAATTTTACCATCGCCGATTTTTTTCCTGTTTGCGCAGTTTCTACAATAGCATTAATACATTGTTCCAACTGTTCATCAAGTACAATAATTTTCAATTTTGACTTTTTGGCAGGAAGTCCACCATATATTCCGCACCACGATATAGCTCCGTATGTCCTTTTTGCCGCCCAAAACCACGCACTTCGGTTACCGTCATACCACTAATTCCAATATCGGATAAGGCTTCACGTACATCATCTAATTTAAAAGGTTTAATAATCGCCTCAATTTTTTTCATTATCTTTTTCCTTATTAACAATAATCCATTAGCCAAACATTTTTACCAAAGAAAAAATACCGCCAGCCCAAATGCGATGATTAAAAACCAATCAACTGCCACATATTAATCGGACGCGCAGTCATCCCTAGTAAACCAAAATGGTCAATAACCGTAGCAGCAATCAATTGCCCCACGATAATAAAAAACAACATATTAGTTACGCTGATTTTTAGGCGCGAGAAAAAAATTGTTGTAAAAACAACCAAAAGCACCGAGAGGTCCACCATTAATTTCCACCAAGGCTGCTTAGGAATGTGCTGCCATGCCGATACTAAATCCGCTTTCCACAAACAAATACAGAGTAACGCGAGCGTCCCTGTCAGAAAAAGAAATGAACGCTGCAACCACCGGCTGACCAACCAAAGAATGCGCTAACTGACTATTTATCGCTGCTTGTGTCGCTAAGGCAAAAACCCGCACATAATGCAATTAAAATAAATGACAACAACATTACCCCACCGCCTATTTCGCGCAGATTTCGGACGGAAGCTTTCAATTACTTGTACATGGGTATCAATATAAATGCCATCAATGAGCTGCAAAACAATAAGGTACGGCAGCAAAAATGCCTTTCACAAGTACATTTCCGTTTTCATCTTTTTACCCCTTCTAACGTTTCTTTAATCGCTTTTAGGCTGCCCAGGTAAATTAAGAATCAAGCTATTTTTACGAATGACGCCTACTTGGCGGGGATAAAAATGGCAGTCGGCACAAAATGCAGACTAACCCTGACGCATCTGCTCCCCGAAACCAGGCATTTCACGATCCGCTACAGCCAGCGTTGCATCCGGCGTAACATCACGTTTTGCAGGCCCCGTTCCGCCGGTAGATTAATACCAAATGGCAATGGTGAATATCGACCAATTCTATTAGACTTTTCTCAATTTCCTCTTGTTCATCGGGGATCAACCGGGTTTCTACGGCAAAGGGCTCTGTCAACGCCTTCTCCAGCCACGCCTGCAATTCAGGAATCCCTTGATCCTGATACACGCCTTGCGATGCCCGATCCGACACCGATACTAAACCGATTTTTAATTTTTCCGATAAAAAGTGCGGTCATTTTTTTCCTCGTTTTGTAAAATCTCATTTTCTCAACCGCACTTTACTTTTTCAAGCTCAAAGTGCGGTCATTTTTGTTTATTTTCACGTCCAGTAATAACGCACCAGATGGAAGAAAAATAGGTGCGGCAAAACACAGACTGTCCATTCTATCCAACATGCCACCGTGTCCGCTAATCATATTTCCCCAATCTTTCACCCCATACTGCGTTTAATAGCGGACATCACTAAGCCGCCGAGAAAACCCATCATGCAAATCACAAAACCGATTAATGCGGCTTCAGCAGGGTGTAAACGGAGTTAAACCATATAACAACCCGGCCAGTACACTAGCACTAATCACACCGCCGACAAAACCCTCAACCGTTTTGGAAGGAGATAACGTCGGAGCAATTTTATGTTTACCAAACAATTTCCAAATATACTGCAATACATCACTTGCCTGTACCACTAAAATCAGGAAAAATCATCAGCATTATATTTCCGCCTTCAAAACCCGCAATATCCAATGTCAATACCGCCGGAATATGAGAAATACAGAACACGGCAATCATAATCGCCCATTGCACTTTTAGTGGAACGATCCAGAAAATGCGCGGCATCGCCCTGTAAAAGCGGAGAGAATCGGTAGAAATAGGAAAGCATACACAGGGATAAAAAAATAGTGAACATACTGAACCAATCAATTGCCACCAAAATAAACTGAATCGGTAAAATTACATAAAAACAGGCAACTAATGCAATGTGATCACCTCGACGAATATAAATAAGAGATAAAAACTCACGTAACGCCATGAAGGCAACCACAAAAAACAGCATAATAACGCTATAAAAGCCCAATGCAGCCGCGGCAAAAATCACCAAAATCATAACCCACCAGGCATTCACCCTGAGCTTCTAGATTTTCAATCACCGACGTAGCACCAAATTTACGTTTGAGAACATAGCTGACAGCTGAAGCAATAATAAGCGTAACGATTAAGCCGCCCAAAAAGTTGCCATAGCTCCATTGTGTGATTCATTAAACACCTGCCTTATGTTTTTGGATTTAACGCGAGTAATGCCTGTTCGGCACGATGTAAAAATGTGTTTTTTCCTCATCTTGCTGATAATACAGAGGCTCTCCCATATAGAGATCACACAATAATGGAATTGGTAGTACAAACCCTTTAGGGTAATACGTTATCCATATTGTTAATCCATACCGGGATTAATTCCAATTCAGGGTTTTGTTTTGCCACATAAAACAACCCGCTTTTTGAATGGTTGTAACGCGACATCATTATCGGTTTTACGTGTACCTTCGGGAAAAATAATTAACGAACTGCTTTTTAGCGCCTCATTCACACGTTCCGTTGCAGCCTCAGGGTTATCACCGCCTCGCTCAATTAACAACATATTAAATACCTTCTGCGCGAGAAAAACGGCGGACTGGCCCTTTCATCCAATAATCTGCGCCTGCGACCGGGCGTGTATTTTTGCGGATAGCATAAGGCAACGACACCCATAATAAAAATAAAATCACCATGGCTGTTATGATTAGCATAATATAAACGATTTTTCCCACTCTGCTGCTGCTCAACGTTTTTTTCTGTGCCCGTACACCGGTAATAAAACGAGGTGAAACGACACAAAATAAAAATCCACCAGTTTAGCTAGCATAATTCTCTCCTTTTTCTACATATTATGCACTGATTATGACAGCTCTCGCTCAACTACATAAAAATAAAGAGCGGTCAAAAATAAGCGTTTTTCGACCGCTCTTTGGTTAGAACGGAAACAGCACCGGTACTAAAAATATCGTCACCAACATGACTAAAAATCGTGAAAGGCACGCCGATTTTCACAAAATCAGCAAATTTATAGCCACCCGGCCCGATTACCATTGTATTCACCGGTGATGAAATCGGCGTCATAAAAGCAGCTGAAGCGGCAATCGCAACCGTCATAGCAAAAGGAACCGGTGACAGGTTCAATTGGTTCGCCATCGAAATTGCAATCGGCGCAATTAAAAATAGCCGTTGCTGTATTAGAAATAAACAATCCCGTCACAGCCGTCAAAAATAAACAAACTAATCAGAATCCAATGTTTACCCATTCCGCCGACCAATTGCAACATTAAATCCACAATCAACGACACCCCTCCGGTTTTCTGCAAGGCAATAGAAAACGGCATCATGCCGATAATTAGAATAAGACTCGGCCAGTGAATGCTGTCGTATGCGCTTTTGGCGTCAATACAACGAAAATGGCCCAGCAATAAACAAGTAATCAGTGCTGCTACAACATTTGGCACCCACCCGCTAACCATTAATAAGACCATAGTAATAATTGAAAATATTGCGTGAGGAGCCTGACTACGGGCGGGAGCGGCTTGCTTGATTTCACTCGGATAATTTAATACAAAAAATCCTTGGTCCGTTCGGGCAGCTTGCGGATTAACTTCCAGTCACCAATCACTAACAGTAAGTCACCGGCCTGATAAGGCTCCTCCACCAAATAACCGCCCAGAATTTCGCCATCGCGCTTAATCCCCACTACATTCAGACCATAATTGGAACGAAAACGCAGTTGTGCCGCACTCTTGCCAATCGCCGAGCTGTCAGGCACAGGAGTAAGTTCCACCATACCGATAGAACGCGCCGCTTCATTGAAATTCGCGCTCCGAATTTCTGCCGGTTCCAAATGATAGAGTTGATAAAAATTCGTTTAAATCCAAGTCAGGATTACTGATATCGAACAGGAGAATATCTTTTTCTTTAATTTCCGTTTTGCCTAGGAGGCGGCCAAAAATATCGGACGAAAACGTTTCCAGCGTTCAATCGCCAAAATGTTTAATCCATAATTAGAACGCAGATGAAGCTCTTCTACCGGCTGTCCGATAAAGGAAGAACCTGCCAGTACCACCATCCGTTTAGTGCGCTTACGCAAACCATATTCTTCAATCAAATCGTTAATTGAGTGGTCATTAACCGTTTCTTTTTCTTCTTCATCGGCCGTTGCCAACCAACGACGAACGAATAACATATAGAAAATCCCAAAGGCTAAAATAACCGCGCCAATGGGAGTAAATGAAAAGAAACTGAAACGAATGTCTGCACTGCGCGCTAACTCGGCATTAACCACCAGATTCGGGGCGGTGGCAATTAATGTCATCATTCCGCTTATAAGCCCCGCTACACTTAACGGCATCATCAGCCCACGTGGCGAAATATTCATTTTTGACAGATCACTAATACTACGGGAATAAAAATCGCCACCACTCCGGTGGAACTCATAAAAGAGCCAAGCCCTGCAACAGCCAACATCAAATAAACCAATACCCGTGTTTCGCTGTTTTCGCTGCTTTTAATTAACCATTCGCTTACCTGATAAGCTACGCCGGTACGAACCAGGCCTTCGCCCACCACAAATAATAACGCGATTAGGATAACATTCTGGTCGCTAAATCCGGCAAAAACATCCTGCATGGTCAGAATACCGCTCAAACAAAAACCAACATGACCAACAAGGTCACCATGTCCATCCGGATTTGATTGCGAATAAACAGATATACTGCTACTCCCAGTAAAGTGAGCACCCAAAACAATGGTTGCTGAATCCAAATAAGCAGTTGTTCGGTCATAACGAATTCCTCAACAAAAATATAATCGCATTATAGCCGAGGGCAAATAAAAAAAGCCATACGGCCTATTAAGGCGTGTTATCACTCATTAATTTTCTTACCGGTGCAAAGCTACGACGGTGTTGGGGCAGTACACCGAATTCAGCCAGTTTTTGCAAATGCAGCTTGGTCGGGTAACCTTTATGTTGTGCAAATGCATATTGGGGAAACTGTTTATCTAACGCCAGCATCTCCGCATCGCGTGCTACCTTCGCCAAAATAGACGCGGCACTGATTTCCGGCACCAAACTGTCGCCTTTACGATCGCCTGCGTAGGAATATCCAAGTCAGGTATACGATTGCCATCTACTAACACAAAGTGCGGTCGGATTTTTAACGATTTTATCGCCCGTTGCATAGCCAGCATTGTCGCGTGCAAAATATTCAGATCATCGATCTCCGCAGGCTCTGCTCTTCCCAAACTCCATGCTAAAGCTTTCTGCTTGATTTCTTGTGCCAACAAAAGACGCTTTTTTTCCGACAATTTTTTGCTATCTCCCAGACCTTTCAATGGGATTATTCGGATCTAAAATGACGGCTGCGGTCACCACCGCTCCGACCAAAGGTCCGCGCCCTACTTCATCTACACCGGCGATTAAGTCGGCATTAGGATATATAAATTGTGTCATTTATTCGCTTTATCCAATTCAATAAACCAATTCAGAGTTGTATTTCGTAGCCATTCTTGCTCATTCCAATCTGCATAACAGTAAATCGCTAATATTCGCCCCTCAATTCAATAAAACCAAAAAGAGGCAAGATATTGAGTCTTATTATCTTGTTCTTCTATATCAATAGACCGCATGACAGCAAAGGCATTTTTTTGTTATACCCAATCAATTCATACGATTTCCCGAACGTTGGGCTATTGTTTTCTGATGACTTACCTGTATTTTCTTAATATCTTGATTTTGCTTATTAAAATATTCTTTAGCCTGTTGGTTTAATTTCTCTGCGGATTGCTCATTCTTCAATTGCATCCCTTGTTTTAATTTTAGCCAACATTGATTTATCAACATCCTGCGTAGCCGGTAGGTTATTAATCTTTACCGCATCTCCAATTAAGCAATAACGCTCTACGGTTTCTCTTGTCATCGTCCAAATCACTTAACAGAGAATAAGTATTCAAAAATCGTAATACACCATTACTACTTGTCTCTAAAGTACGGTATTCTTCCTATAGTGTTTATACAATTCCGGCATTTCAGGCGTAACTAAAAGTTAATTCGGTCGGAATAGGCATTAATTTGTCGATTGCCGATAGTAATCCCTCCCTTTTTGCTCTATCTCGGAACACGCCGTTAACAGCGCACAAAACATCACAATATATATCCTGATTTGCATTTAAAACTCCTAACGTTCTAATAAATCAATTACCGCCTGCGCAGCCTGTTTTATCCGCATCACATTGAATTTTTTTGATGTAATTCAGTGAAACGTTGAATTCAAAACGTGGCGATTTTGTACCGCGCTTTCGTCTTGTTCGAGATATGGAATCAATTTTTCCGTCAGTTTTTCCGCAGTACAATCCTCTTGAATCATCTCCGGTACTAACATTTCGTCTGCTAACAAATTCGGCAAGGAAATATAGGGAGTTTTTCACCAAATGCTTAGCTAAAAATAAGTCAACGGCTTCATTCGATAGCCCACTACCATCGGTGATTTACACAACATACATTCCAAAAGCAGCCGTACCGGAGGCTAACAACGTAACCTCAGCAGCAATCATTGCTTGACGCGCATTACCATCCAACAGAATCATATCTAAATCAGGGCGCTAAACGAGCCTTGAACTGCTCAAACTGTTGACGGCGTTTTTGATTAATCAATGGCACCAGAAACTTCAAATCGGGGAATTTTTCTTTAGCCGTAGTGCAGTTTGTAAAAAGGAGCGCTAAGCAACTCTACTTCAGCACTACGGCTACCGACCAAGATTGCCATATAACGTTGTTTTTCATCAATATTCAATACATTACAAGCTTCATGCCGATTCGGTTTTAAGGAATACTGTCTGCCATAGTATGTCCTACAAAACGGCAAGGCACGTTAAAACGATCATAAAAACGCTTTTTCGAACGGTAGAAACGCCAATACCAAATCTGTTGCTCAGGGCAATTTTATAAATTCGTTTCTGCCGCCACGCCCATACTGACGGGCTAACACTAATGTACCGTTTTTATTCCTTGTGCTTTTTAGTTTATCTTCTACATATAAATTAAACTCAGGGGGCATCAATACCGATAAAAAATATCAGGCTTTTTGTGCCGACATGGTTTCCACCACCATTTTGCGGATTTTCAATAAACGGGGCAAATGTCTTTACTATTTCCGCCAACCCCATCACGGCAATTTCTTCCATATCCACCAAAGTTTCGCAACCTTCGGCAATCATACGTTCACCGGCAATGCCGACAAAACGAGCGTTGGGATATTTTTACTTTCAATGCCCGAATTAAACCCGCGCCGAGAATATCCCTGATACTTCACCGGCAACCAATGCGATGGTTGGATTTGATTTATGTTGTTGCATAAAAACCTTGATGAAAAACGACCGCACTTTCGGCTAAAAAGTGCGGTCAAAAATACTTTCACTGTTTTGCGTAACCTAGCGAATTATGCCGCGGGTTGAACGTTTAAAGAAATTAATAAAGAAGCTAATCGCCGATTCAGTTTTTAGCATAGTGTTCAATTTCGGCATCACTTCTTCCAGTGTTTTATCACTGCGATAGATAAGCTTTATAAACATTACGAATGGCATGTAAGGTCGGTTTTGTCGAAACCGCGGCGCTTCAATCCTTCAATGTTCACCCCAAACGGACGGGCATGGTTTCCCTGCGCCATTACATAAGGTGGAACATCTTGACTTACCATCGAACCGCCGCCTACATTACATGGGCACCGACAATCACAAACTGATGAATAGCCGACATACCGCCGACAATGACGAAATCATCCAATTCCACATGGCCGGCAAGGGTTGCATTATTGCCAAAATACAACGATTTTTGATTTGGCAATCGTGCAATATGCGCATTGATCATTAGCAGGTTATCATCACCGATGCGGGTAACTCCGCCCCCTTGTATCGTGCCACGATGAATAGTTACGTGTTCGCGGATGCGATTACGATCACCGATAATGGTTTTGGTCGGTTCACCCTGATATTTCAGATCCTGATTAATCTCACCGATACTGGAGAATTGGAAAATTTGGTTATCTTCGCCAATTTCGGTAATACCTTTCACCACCACGTGAATTTAACACCGTACCCTTGCCGATTTTAACTTCAGCGCCGATAATACAAAAAGGGCCGATTACTACGTTTTCACCGATTTGAGCTCCCTCTTCGACAATTGCTGTCGGGTGGATTTGTGCGGTTGAATGAATCATCATACGCTCCTTTTAATTTCGTTATCTACGCGCACATCAATTTGGCTTCTCACAAGCAATCTCCGCCGTTTACGGTAGCTACGCCGGTAAATGCAGTAATGCCACGACGCTCCCGAATAACTTCCACATATAATTCCATTTGATCGCCCGGTACAACAGGACGTTTAAAACGCGCTTCATCAATACCGGCAAAATAAAACAATTCATTGCCTGAAAGTTCTAGGGTTTTAAACGCCAAAATACCCATCGATTGTGCTAATGCTTCGAGAATTAATACCCCGGTAAAAATCGGTTGCTCAGGAAATGGCCGGTAAGCAAGGTTCGTTCACACTAATATTTTTAATTGCTTTTCAACCACTCGCCTTCTTGGTAATCCACCACGATCCACTAATAAGAAAGGATAACGATGCGGTAATAATTTCATAATTTCATTAGCTTCAATAATTCTTGATGGTCTGTTTTTCTGTTGTCACAATAAATTACCTTTAAATGTCTTGAATAATTTTTAAATTTCAGCGAATTATACGTTATTTAGGCGTAAATTTATAGAGGGTAAGCAAATAAAAACATACCGATATGCTCTGCTTCTCCGTACAAGTCAAGAGGAACAATTCCCTCATTTCATAGGGAAACATTGGGGCAAAATAGAAATATGGAAAAGGAAGGATAAATAGAACAGGTGGCGGATATTTTCAGCATAATAAAACACAAATTTTGCCGACAATATCGCCACTGATAAACAATTACAGAATAGCACCAACAAAGTGCGGTCACTTTTTGAAGCGTTTATTAAGCCAGTTTTTCTCAACGGCTTTTAAGCGCTTATTAATTTTATCAATATCTAAAGTCAATGCTGCAGTTTTGCGCCATTCTTTATTCAGCTGTAACGGAATTCCGGAAGAATAAATCCCCAGCCTCGGTTATTGGACGCATTACCATTCCCATGCCAGTAACGGTTTACTTTATCACAGATCTCCATGTGGCTATTAATCACACTGGCTCCGCCAATTAAACAATAACGACCTACTTTCAAACTACCAGCCATAATCACACCACCTGCAACTGCGGTTCCTGTTCCAATATGCACATTATGGGCAATTGGCAAGTTATCGATAATTACATTATCTTCAATTACTGTTGCATCCAATGCACCGCAGATCAATCAAGTCACAAGCACCAATTTCCACATTGTGCCGATAATTACTGTGCCTGTTTGCGGGATTTTAATCCAACGTCCACGATCATTTCGCATATCCGAAACCATCACCGCCGATTACCGCACTGGATTGAATCAGACAATCAGAACCAATTTGTACCTCGCGGTAAATAGTCACATTCGCCCATAATTTGAGTTTTTAGCACCGATTTTTGCATTCTTACCGATAAAACAACCCGCTCCGATAATCGCTTCATCTCCGATTTCCGCACCGTCTTCAATCACTGCATTAGCGCCGACAGAAACATTTTTACCTAATTTTGCTTTAGTCGAGACTACTGCGCTCTGTGCTATTTGCTCAGCAGCTTTAGGTGTGGAATCCATATACTGGGCCAGCAATGCATAGGCAACATACGGATCCGGCACAATCAGTAGATTACTGCTTTCTGCACAGAAAGCCACATCTGCTTCGGACACCACTAAAAATACCGGCTTGTGATTGAGGGCAGCAATTCACGAAATTTAACATTGGAAATAAAGGTTAGCTGATGCGAGGTTGCCTTTATCCAAAGGTGCAATACTATCAACGACAACATCGGCGTTGCCACGAATGGTTCCGCCGATGTGTTCTGCTAATTGTTGAAGACGATAGCCGCTCATTATTTAGCCTTTGCAGGTTCTTCTGCTTTTAGCCGGAGTTTCTGCCGCCTGTGCTTTTTACGGTCGGAAGAATTTTCAGTACATCATCACTGATATCTTTACCATCCACCGCAAACACTACTGAATTTGCATCAATTACGTAAGTAAAACCTTTTTCTTTTGCTACTGTATTAGTCGCTAATTGAATATTTTCCAATAATTTCGCGCGTTCTTCATTTTGGCGTTTTTCATTTTCGATTTGGAATTTTTGTACCTGCTCGTCATGCTCTCTCATTAACTTATTGATTTCATCTTCACGTTTTTGAATATCCGCATCTACGTAGTTTAGGCGCTTCTTTTTTTAAGGCTTCAATTTTACCGTCAATTTTTCTTTTTATTTGCTTGTAATTTCTCTGCCGGATCTTTTGAATTCAGCATCTAATTTTTGCAATAGCTTCACGCTCAGGGTGATTTTGAAATAAATAGCCTGCGTCAATAAAAGCGATATTTTTCAGCCGCCATTGCAAAAGAAGATGTTAATGCCAACGCTAAAGAAAGTGCGGTCATTTTTGCTGTGATTTTTCATTGTATGTTTTTCCTTTAATAACTATAGTTTGTATATTGATTTTCATCTCTGCCCAACAGAGAGTTGCTCTCTATTGGACTCTTTAGTGTTAAATCAGTTCAATTCTGGGATTAAAATGTACCACCGATACTAAATTGGAACTGTTCGACCTCGTCACCGTCATATTTTTTTGAGCGGTTTTGCATAAGAGAATACCAATGGTCCAATTGGTGATTGCCATTGAAAACCGACCCCTACAGAAGTTCTGATTCGGCTTGGGTCGCTGTAATCAGGCAAGTTCGGGAATTTTTCTCGATCTTCCACTTCCCAACGGGTACTCCATACGCTGGCTGCATCAAAGAAGATGGAAGTGCGCACAGAATTTTGATTTTTATCCGCTACAAACGGAGTCGGGACAATTAGCTCAAGACCGGCCAACGCCATTGCGTTACCACCGACTACATCATCACTATGAACATATTCCTGACCGTTCGTAGTTTGACGGATGTAAATAGCATTTTGCCCTACCGCACCTGATGCAAAACCACGCAATGTTCCAATACCACCTGCGCTATAATTACGATAAAACGGCAAACGTTTATCGTTAAAAGTCCATCGGCAAAAGATACTCCCGTTTTTGCGCTAACAACCCAAGTTTGATCACGATTTAACGGATAGTAGCCTTGAATGTCCGCACTCAAGCTATAATATTTGTTATCAGAACCAGGAATAGTCACTGAGCTACCTAGACCTGCCTTTATCCCTTTGGTCGGGAAATAGCCGCGGTTCAAACTGTTATAATTCCAACCGGTTTTAAATGTAAAATCATGTAGCTTTAAACGTGCCACCGGTAAAATTCATTGAATCAAAATATTTTTGACGAGAATATTCAGGTGTCACTTTCTTAATTTTATTATAGGAATAACCTAATCCTGCATAGAATGCATTATTTTCATTCACAGGAAAACCTAAGGTTACGTCAGTACCGTAAGTAGTACGCTCATAAGTTGCTGCAGTATCATCATCAGAGTTGTCATAATCTTCATAGAATACATTACCGCCTAAACTCACGCCGTCTTTGGTGAAGTACGGTTCGGTGTAACCCAAGTTGACCGAGGTTGTATAGTCGTTACGCGTTCCCGCTCAAAGCTGATCGAAGAGCCCATTCCCAAAAATTGTCTTGCTTCACGCTAGCTTGATAACTGAAAACCGCTCTCCGTGCCGTAACCAATACCAAAGTTGATACTTCCCGTATTACGTTCTTTTCACCTTGTAAATAACATCAAGCTGATCATCTGTCCCTTTCACTTCTTCAGTACGAGTTTCTACGGTTTCAAAAAAATCCCGTCCGATCCAACCGCACTTTGCCCAATTCGACTAACTGAGAAGATAACCAAGCCCCTTCTTGTTGGCGCATTTCTTGACGTAATGTGCTGTCAGCACTAACAGTATTCCTTCAAAACGAATATTGCGTACTGTAAAACGTCTGCCAGCCTCAACCACATAAGTTACATTGATAGTTTTATTTTCATCATCAAATTCAGGATGAATATTTACTTGTGCACCAGCATATCCTTGTTCACCCAATTTTTGCTTTAATGTCTTCTTCCACCGCTTTCAGATCACTACGACGAGAACTTATCGTTTACTTGAATTTGTTGCAATAACGGCGTAAGTTCATTTGACATTCCACCGACATCACCCTATGATACGTACGCTTTTGACAGTGTAAACTTCATCTTCCTTAACAGCAATTTTACACGCGCTTCGCTTTTCTCATCATTTAATTGTACATCAGTGGAAGTAATTTCAAATTTGGCATAACCACGGTTAAAAATAATAATCACGAATAACTTCTAAATCTTTTTCAAACTGTGTATTTTCAAATTTATTGCCAAAGAATTTCCACCAAGCATCCGGTTGTAATTCCATTTGTTCTTGCAATTTACTGCTACTGAACGCCTGATTACCTTCGAATTTTTACTTCTTTTAATAAAGCGATATCGTTTTCTTTAATTTTGCAGTTTCACTTCTGCACCATTATTCGAGCAAAGTATTCACAATAGCTCAACTTTGGCATTATAACGCCCAGTGCTGTGATAATGTTCCTCAAGGCTTTTACGAAATGACTCTAATTTTTCGACGATTTAAAACCGAACCAACCTTTAAAACCATTAGCTTCCAAATTTTTGCTTTAATGCCTCATCAGGCACAGAACTATTACCATCAAGTGTCACTTCAGTAATAATCGGCTGTTGTTTCACAGAGATAACTAAAACATCACCTTCACGGCTCGCTTTTACATCATCGTAACCGCGTAAAAAATAAAGTTCTTACCACATTTTGCAATATCTTGATCAGTCGCACGTTTGCCAACTTGTACCGGCAGCCCAGCCAATACTTTTTCCCTCGGCCCCCTGATTGCACACCGTCAACACGAATATCCTGCACCACAAACGGCGCTGCAAGAACACCGGTTGAACCAAATAATAAACTAGCAATTAACAGTTTTTCATCATTATTATCCTAAATGAAGATTAATAAATTATAAACGGGCAAAAATCATTAAACAACGCAAACAATGTCAACATCAATAACAACGTTGCGCCAATTCGATAACTAACCTCTTGAATCTTTTTCAGAAAGCGGTTTACGCATAATTCCCTCGGCAGCAAGAAATACTAGATGACCGCCATCTAAGACCGGCAACGGAAATAAATTCATAATCCCTAAATTGACACTGATTAATGCCATAAAACTTAAATAATACACCAAGCCGATTTGAGAAGATACTCCAGCACCTTTCGCAATAGAAATCGGCCCTGCTCAAATTGGTTAAAGACAAATCTCCGGTAAATAATTTACCGATGACTTTCACCGTCAACCAAGCAAGTTGAAAGGTTTTTCTACACCTTTTGCAAGGCTTCAAGCATATCATATTTTTTAATTCGGTGCGGTACTTCTCAGCGACCTCATGGAAAGTCGGCGCAATGCCTACAAACCATTTATCTTTCTCATTCAATTCCGGTTTTAATTCCAACGGAAAAGTTTGCCCCTCACGTTCAATAACCAGCTTTAACACATCACCTTTTTGTATATTATTAATAAATGTTTCCCATTCAATCGCCTCACCTTCAGAGCCCTAAAATTCGATCTCCGATTTTGCAATCCCGCCTTTTGTGCTGGGGAATTTTCGATGAGCTTGGAAATTTTCATTTCTACTTTGCCCCAACGGGCTTGATCCCTAATGAACTAAATGCGCTTTCTTTTTCGGATTAAACCTCCAACCGCTCAAATTTAAGGTTTTAACCTGCTGAACATTATCGTCAAAAATTCATCATTGTCAGAGTAACTTGCACTGCCAATTTTGGTTGCCAATTGTAAATTGATACTTTTCCCAGTCAGGAGTTGCCTCCCATCAACCGCGATAATTTGCATATTCGGCTGGATTTGCGCTTGGGCTGCGATAGAATTTGGTTGAACTTCGGCAATAACGGGTTTTAACACTCGGAATACCCACAAGATAAATCACCCAGTAAGCAAAAATCGCAAACAAAAATTAGCAAGAGGACCCGCAATAATAATAAACGCACGTTGTAGCACAGTTTTACTATTAAATGCCTGTGATTTAAGTTCTGGCGGCACAGTTTCATTACGCTCATCTAGCATTTTGACATAACCGCCTAATGGAATCATTGATACTGCAAATTCCGTCTCGTACTTGTCTTTACGTGACCATAAAACCTTGCCAAAACCGATTGAAAAACGATGAATTTTCACACCGCACTTGCGCGCAGCCCAGAAATGGCCGTATTCGTGTACAAAAACTAGCACACCAATGACGACAATAAAAGAGGCTAATGACCATAAAAAAAGACATGACTCAGTCCTATAAAAATAAAAAGTAAAATAGGCAAAAAACGGCACTGCCGCAGTCAGGCTGTCAATACGATCCAAAAATTCCACCATGTCCCGGAATTAAGTTACTGCTGTCTTTAATTCCACTTTCACGTTTAAACATACTTTCAGTTAAATCGCCTAAAAACCGAAATAGCAACGGTCGCTACGGATAGCGCAACGAAGGATGAGGCTGAAGTAGTACCAATTAACGAATCTTTTAGACAATTGTAAGAAAGCAAACGCAAAGATGCAGGCGGTAATTAAACCACCTACTACCCCTTCCCAACTTTTTCCGGGTGAAACTTTAGGAGCAAGTTTATGTTTGCCGAATTTACGTCCGACAAAATAAGCTCCGCTATCGGCAGCCCAAACCAGTACGAATACGTACATCAACAAAATGAAACCGTGATATTGATCAACTGCTATATTGATTTTAAACGCAGCAGCAATACGCCGATTAAAAACGGAATTAAGGTTAAAAAAAGCAAAAGATTAATTGTAATAAAACCGATTTCCCCAGAGGGCGGCAGATTTCGGATAAGAAATAACCTGTGATGTCACCAAAATCCACCAAACTACAGCTGCTAACAAAAGCGGTTCCGCATAACCTTCAAATACACGGCCCGCATTAAGATAATCGGCCTGACTGTAAATCCATAAAAACAAAAACGTGCCCGCTATTGCAGTAATAACGAAACGCCATACATCTTGTTTCAAACGCGCAAATTGTGTCCACTCCCAAACACCAAGTGTTACGACTACTCCCAACGCCAGTGCAAAATAAAATGGGGAAAAATAACAACAGTGCGGTTAATACAATAGCTATCAGGATAATTGCAGATATAATTCGTTCTTTTCAGCAAAGGGATTACCTCTAAAAATTATTCACTTCCGCCAAAACGGCGATCGCGTTGTTGATATGCAAAAAGTGCATGATTAAATTCTTCTTCATCAAAAATTCGGCCCATAATACATCAGAAAAATATAATTCTGCGTAAGCAATTTGCCACAATAAAAAATTACTGATACGTAACTCTCCGCTTGTACGAATCAATAAATCCACCGGGGGTTGTTGTTGTGTGACCAGATTTTGTTGGAAAAAGTTCTTCTGTGATCTGTGAAGCTTCCAGCTCGCCGTTTTTACTTGGCAAGCTAGTTTTTGCGCAGCCTGCACAATGTCCCAACAGCCACCGTAATTAGCCGCAATGTTGAGCGTAAGTGCGGTGTTATTTTTCGGTTAATTTTTCGGCTTTAGCTATTTTCTCCTGCAACCCTGCGGTGAAACGAGAAATATCGCCTCAAAAATTTTTAAACGGATATTATTTTTATGTAGTTTTTACTCGAGATCCAATGCCTGCATAAATAGGGTCATTAATGCAGTCACTTCCTGTTGTGGGCGATTCCAGTTTTCGCTGCTGAAAGCATACAGAGTCAAAGTCTGCACACCGATTTGACGTGCGTAAGAAACGGACTTGCGCACAGCTTCTACACCATTCTTATGTCCGAAGATGCGCATTTTTACCTTGTTGTTTTAGCCCAACGCCCGTTACCATCCATAATAATTGCGACATGTCGGGGAATTTTATTCGGGTCGAGTTCTTTCATTATTTTAATCAAATTTTTTTAACCGCACTTTTTACGCTTGAGGCAAATATATCACATTCACCGACGCTTAAAAACTTAAAATATATTTTTCGCTGATTCTCTTGCCTTCGAATCCACTTCAAGTACATCATCAATGCAGTGGATTAATTGCGCTTGAAAACTTTCGACAACATATTGATTCACTTTGGCAATATCGGTAAATTTAATTTGTCGATCTAAAAACGCCTGCACCGCTATTTCATTCGCGGCATTCATTGCCGTGGTGGCGTATTGCCCGCTGCAAAGGCATCAATAGCGAGTTTTAAACAAGGATAACGTTGATAATCAGGAGCAAGAAATGTTAAGCCATTGAGTTGGTAAAAATCTAATGGCGCCACACCGGAACCAATACGGTTCGGATACGCCATGGTTTCGGCAATTGGCGTACGCATATCGGGATTGCCCATTTGAGCAATCACAGAACCATCAATATAACGCACCATGGAGTGAATAATAGATTGTGGGTGAATAATCACTTCCATTTCGTCGGCTGTCGCATTAAATAACCAACGGGCTTCAATATATTCTAACCCCTTGTTCATCATCGTTGCGGAATCCACGGAGATTTTCTTACCCATAGACCAGTTCGGATGCGCCACCGCTTGTTCCGGCGTAATACCATCGAATTCGCTTAAATCCGTATAACGGAAAGGCCCGCCGGAACCGGTCAGCACGATTTTACTGATGCCAAGTTCCGCCAACGGACAAAAAACCAATTTGTTGCTGTGCCTGTGGTGGCAAGGATTGGAAAAATCGCGTTATGTTCGCTGTCCACCGGCAATAATTGCGCGCCATATTGCTTCACCGCGTCAATAAAAATCTGACCGCAAGTCACCAAAGGCTTCTTTATTCGCCAGCAACACTTTTTTTCCCGCTTGCACGCCGATAACGTTGGTAATAAACCTGCCGCACCAACAATTTGCCGCCATTACTTGATGCGCTTCAGGATGTGCTGCCAGTTCACAAATGGCTTTTTGTCCTGATAGAACTTCGGTTGACAACGAAAGAGCGGTCAGGTTTTCGCGTAATTTTTTTCGCTGCATTTTCATCATCTAATGCAGCGAATTGCGGTTGAAATTTTATGCACTGTTCCGTCATTAGTTCCACATTCCGCCCACCAACCAAAAGCAAACGCACGGAATTTTTCCGGATTATGCTCAATGACTGAAAGCGTACTTGTTCCAATAGAGCCTGTCGAACCAAGGATAACTAAATTTTTGAATTTCCTGCATAATTTTGACCGCACTTTTTAAATTTCTATATAACAAAAACGCAGGTTAAACTGCGTTTCTGACATAATGGGCTTATTCACCCAGCAGATGATTAAAAATCCATCAACTCTTTTTCTTTATCTGCTAATACTTCATCGACTTTTTAATGAAGCTGTCGGTAATTTTTGGATTTCATCCTGCGCTTTTACGCTCTTCGTCTTCACTAATCTCTTTTTCTTTTAGAAGGGCTTTGATTTTATCGTTAGCATCGCGTCGTACGTTACGCATCGCTACTTTACCTTGCTCTCCTTCGCCTTTAACAATTTTAATCAGATCGCGACGGCGTTCTTCCGTTAACGGAGGCAATGGAACGCGAATTGTCGTACCGGCTGAAGACGGATTTAAACCCAAATCGGAAGTTAAAAAATCGCTTTTTTTCTACCGCTTGAATCAATGAACGATCGAATACAGTTACCGCTAAAGTGCGCGCATCTTCAGCTACCACATTAGCTAATTGACGTAATGGCGTAGCAGAACCGTAATAGTCCACCTGAATGCCATCCAGCAGGCTTGGTTGAGCACGTCCGGTACGGATTTTCGCAATATGCCCTTTAAAGTCTCCAAGCTTTTTCCATACGCTCCTGCGTATCTTTTTAATCTCATTAATCATTGTTATTCCTTTTCAATTAAAAACGATAAAACGTGCCGAATTGTACCTAATTCGCCCGATTTTTCCTAGCTAAAAATTAACAAATTGTGGTGCCTTCTTCGGTGCCTAGCACGACATTACGCAATACCCTACTTTGCCCATATTAAATACCCGAATCGGCATTCCATGATCACGTGCTAAAGTAAATGCCGCTAGATCCATCACTTGCAATTCTTTTTCAATCACATCAGCATAGCTTAAGGAATTGTGTAATTTCGCATTGGGGTTTTTAGCCGGATCACTGTCATATACACCATCTACTTTGGTAGCTTTTAACACCACATCCGCCTCAATTTCAATACCACGTAAGCACGCTGCGGAGTCCGTTGTAAAAATGGGCTACCTGTTCCGGCAGAAAAATGACCACTCGTTTTTCTCGCAACATTTTGATAGCTTCCGACCAATTATAAGTATCGCAAATGCCGTTTAATTGGAACGCTGACATCAGTTTAGCATTGACATCCGCACGATGTAATGCATCCCGCATTGCCAAGCCGTTCATTACAGTCGCCAACATCCCCATATGATCGCCGACCACTCGATTCATGCCCGCTTTGGCTAATTTGGCTCCACGAAACAGGTTACCGCCACCGATGACCACGCCGACTTCCACACCCATTCCAATCAATTCTTTAATTTCTAATGCCATTCTGTCCAAGATTGAAGGGTCAATCCCGAATCCTTCCTCGCCTTTGCAATGCCTCACCGCTTAACTTCAATAAAATACGTTGATAAATCGGTTTTGTTCATTTCTTTCTCCTTACTTTTAAAAAGATTCAGACATAAAAATTCCGATTATTATAAATGATCCCTGCAAAGCTGAAAAATAGCCAAACGCAATATAAGCAATTGATCTTCGCTGAAAATTCTGTAAAATCATACCGCACTTTCGGATTAGTAAGGAAATTATGTTGTTAAATAAATTAACATTAAAAACAAATTATCGGTTTGCTCTTCGCACTCTTCTGCCTTTATTTTGCGTGCCGATTAATGTTGCAAGGTTCGGGTTTTTTTATCCAAAATCCTAGTCTATCGGATATCGCCCTGTTTGCCATTTTAATTGTGATATTCAACGCTTCCAAAAATTATTTTTACTTTTGTATTGCTGCCATTCGTGCTGTTATACGCGCTTTTATACGCCTGTTGGCTTAACTTTCGGCGCACCGTCTTATCAATATATTGCTTCCGTATTTGCAACAGACCTATTGGAAAGTAAAGAGTTTTTTTATCACAGTTACCGGCCTCCAACTACTTAGCAGCACTTGCAATTATCGGGTTAGTACTCGCCTTTCGTGTTATCACACAAAAATAAATTATATTTACATAAAAAATAAAAACTTTTCTTGCTGTGATTGCCGTATTGATGTTGTTTTCCAATTCTCCCTTCACCTTTGTGAAAGAAACCTACACAGCAGGGATGAAAGTCAAAAACGAACTGGAACGCCTGAATAATCTCAGCATTCAAAGCGAATGGGGACAATCTGCTTTTAACCAATTCAAAATATGACGATTATGTATTAATTATCGGTGAGAGCGGACGTAAAGATTACCATCATGCATATGGCTATCCGGTTGAAAATACGCCGTTCATGAGTAACGCTAATGGCGTGTTGATCGATGGTTTCACTTCCGGCGGAACCAATACTATTGCATCACTCAAGTTAATGTTAACCAAGCCCGATACCCAAAAACTGGGAAGGTAACTATGGCTTAAACCTCATTGATTTAATTAAATCGGCAGGAGTTCGAACCTACTGGCTTTCTAATCAAGGTTATTTAGGAGAATTGATACCCCAATTTCTGCTATTGCAAATAAAAAGCGATGAAAAGATCTTTTCTGAAATCGGGCGACTCGCTAAATACTAATATCAGCGATTTTAAACTGCTCCCAAAACTCAGCCAAATTATTGAACAGCCTGCTACGGGAAAACGTTTTATCGTCGTACATTTATACGCTTCGCACCCGATCACTTGCGACCGCTTAGACGACTATCCAAAAATTTTTCAAAGATGATGAACTGCCGAAGAAGTATTTTAACGTAAACTGTTATGTCTCTTCCATTAAAAAGACCGATGAAGTCATTAAACAAATTTATCAAGAATTGGTGAAAAACAAGCAAAAACCGACCGCACTTTTTTTCGATGATTTATTTCTCTGATCACGGTTTTGGCACACCACATGGAAGGTGACAATATTGTGATTCATAACAGCAGCGGAAAAAGCAAACGTCATCACGATATTCCGCTTTTTAAAATTTCCTCTGATGATACAGCGCGCCATGTTTACAAGGTATTCAAGTCCGGCCTAAATTTCACGGATGGCATAGCTAACTGGATTGGCATTTCCAACCCGATCATAAATAAAGAAATTGACTTATTCAGTAATCAAGCTGACAAAGACGATTACGGGTTACAAAAACAAATCGAGAAAAATCGATGTACCGGACGATCCTGCTGTAGTGATACCGCCACAGTGAACGAATGGTTTATAAAACCAACAAAAAAATAACCGCACTTTGATCTAGGCCTACACCCCAGATTTACGCATTTGTCTAAGTATTGGCAAGTAGATCACTCTTTTGCAGTTTATATGAATAAAAAGCAGGTCTTAAAACCCTGCTTTTTCATCATTAACTTTTTATACTTTTGACATTGCAGCAACTTCAGCAGCAAAGTCAGTTTCTACTTTTTCGATACCTTCGCCGACTTCTAAACGGATAAATTTAACAACCTCAGCACCGTGTGATTTCAAGAAATCACCAACAGATTGGGAAGGATCCATAACGAACGGTTGACCAGTTAAAGAAACTTCGCCGGTGAATTTCTTCATACGCCTTCAACCATTTTCTCAGCAATATCACGTGGTTTACCGGATTGCATTGCGATATCAACTTGAATTTTCACGTTCGTGAGCAAACCACTTCCGCAGGAACATCAGACGGATTTACATAGTCAGGACGGCTTGCCGCAACATGCATTGCCACTTTTTTTCAATAATTCATCATCAGCATTATTACCGGCTACCAACACGCCAATTTTCGCACCGTGTAAGTAAGAACCGATTTGTCCACCTTCTAAGAATTGAACACGACGAATAGTCATATTTTCACCAATTTTTCGCTACTAATGCTGCACGTTTTTTTCTTCAAATTGCGCTGCTAATGCATCAATAGTCACGCCTTTTGTTTTCTGCTGCATAATCGGCCACTTCGGCGGCTAAGCCTAAGAAACCCTGCATCTTTAGCAACGAAGTCGGTTTCACAGTTCATTTCAACCAACACACCGAGCCCCGGTTTAACGCGCGCAAGAATAACGCCTTCAGCTGCAACACGACCTGCTTTTTTCGCAGCTTTAGCTTGACCTGATTTACGCATATTGTCGATTGCTAATTCAATATCACCGTTTGCTTCGACTAATGCTTTTTTTACATTCCATCATACCAGCACCGGTACGATCACGCAGTTCTTTTACTAATGATGCTGTAATTTCAGCCATTTTTCAAATTCCTCTATTCTTCTTTTTGATTAGGTGTGTTTTACAAAAATGTAAAAACTAACCGCACTTTTTGAAACGAAATAAAAAAAGCAGGGGACTTCAGCCCCTGCCAATTCATTAATCGCTATGATTAAATAAGGGCTTTCGCCTTATTCACACCAGATTACTCTGCTGCTTCTTCAGCAAATTTTTCTTCTGCTACGGTTTGATTGCCGCGAGCTTCTTTTAATTGTCGCAGAAGCCGCATCTAAGTAAAGCTGAATTGCGCGAGCGGCATCATCGTTGCCCGGAATAATATAATCTACGCCGTCTGGGTAGAATTAGTATCAACGATTGCAAACACCGGAATGCCCTAAGTTATTAGCTTCTTTAACGGCGATATGCTCGTGGTCTGCAGCAATAACAAACAATGCATCAGGAAGACCTGCCATTTCTTTGATACCACCAGGCTTAATTCTAATTTTTCCATCTCACGAGTACGCATTAACGCTTCTTTCTTAGTCAGCTTGTCAAATGTACCGTCTTGAGATTGAGTTTCTAAGTCTTTTAAGCGCTTGATAGATTGACGAACTGTTTTTCCAGTTAGTCAACATACCACCCTAACCAACGATGGTGCACATAATATTGTTGACAGTCTAATGCTGCTGCTTTAACCGCTTCAGACGCCGCACGCTTGGTACCGACGAAAAAGAATTTTACCGTTATTCGCCGCAATGCGGTTTAACTCAGTTAGCGCCTCGTTGAACAAAGGTAAAGTTTTTTTCTAAATTAATGATATGAACGCTATTACGTGCACCAAAAATGAATGGTCTCATTTTTGGATTCCAATAACGGGTTTGGTGACCAAAATGAACGCCTGCGTTGATCATATCGCGCATTGAAACTTGTGCCATAAAAATTTTTCCTTTTAATTGGGGTTGAGCCTCCACATACCAAATAAACCGACCGTTTGGCAACTGATTTATTCCTAAGATATGTGTGTGTATTAATGTTTAAAAATTAGCTGCTTCTGCAAAATTTTCACTTAACAAAACAACGGTGCGTTTTATACCACAAAGAGCAGCCAAAAACCAGCAAATTTTACTAAACCCGCAAGATTTTCATATTCCTTGCTTATCTTCACGAAAAAAAGTGCGGTCATTTTTGAATATTTTCGTAAGATAAAAAAATACCTACCGCAAGGCAGGTATTTTAAAAAATTATCTTATATCGTTCAATTTTACTATTGAGTGATAATATCCTGATTGACCTCAATTTTAGCTCGCGCACGTAGGGATTTCAGCAGATTATTTTCCATATCAATCTGTTGCGCTCGGCTAATTTTCCGAATCTGCCTGTAAACGTTGCTGTTCGCTTACTTTTACCATCCTCAACAGCCTCTAAAGCAATAATTACTACATCACCGTTATCCGCATTGGATACTTGATAACTTGCACCTTTAGTCGGTTTATCCATGGCAAAAATAATGTTGTTTAAATGTGGATCTTTATTTTCCGCATATATCCATGTTTGCACATCTCCGAAGCTGATGCCATCAGGTAAAGTTCCATTTGCTTGCAAAGATTTAACTATTTCTCCTGCTTTCGCCAACACGATTTTTTTCCGCTTTTTGACGTTTTAAATCGTTGACAATTTCCGTTTTGGCATCATCCAAACTACGAGTTCCTTCAGGTTTATGCTCCAATACGCGAACAATAATCGAATGTAGTTCACCCACATTCATTGCATCAGAATTGACACCACCTTGTGAAACATCTGACTCAAAAATTTTTTGTTACCACTTGTGGAAAAATTTAATGGAGCAGGTACCCCATTACGAGCAAAGTAATCGGTTTCTTGCACCTCTACTCCTGCAATTTCTGCCGCCGCTTTTAAAGAAGACTGATCCTCAAAAGCTTTCTCGTTCATTTTTCTCAATTTCATAGAAACGCGTAGCTGTCAGTTCTTGACGAATTTGACGTGAAATTCTGTCTTTCACCTGCTCTAAAGGTAAAAGATCAGAGCCCTTACGGTCTTCCACTTTGATGATATGGTAAGCGCCATTAACTTTAATAGGCTGGCTGTATTGTCCAACTTGCAGTTCGAGTGCCGCATTTTTCAAACTCGGAAGGCAAATCACCCGCATTAACCCAACCTAAATCACCACCTTTTTCGGCTGACAATTTATCAATTGATTTAGTTTTTGGCTAAATCCGCAAAAATCTGCTCCATTTTGTAAAAGCCTGATATGCATCCAAAGCATCCGCTTCAGCATTAAATTGAATATGAGCCAAATGTTGTTGCCCTTGTGAAAACAAATTGAGCTTTATTATCTTGATAATATTGAGCGATTTCAATATCCGAGATATTAACCGATTTAGCTACGTTTTCCCCTGTCAAATCAAGATATTGTACTTTTACAGTCTCGGCATTAAAAACTTCGCTTTATTGGCATTGTAATAATCCTGAATCTCTTGCTCGAAACACTTTGCTTCGCAACCTCAGCGGCTAACGGCAGAGTTGCCATGCGCACTTTTGCGTTGTTGAAATAAGTTCTTAACAAATTCGTCCTGCTGTGCCGGTAATAAAAAAATTCTGTTTCGTTCAAACCTTCTTGTAATTGGGTTAAACGTAACCCTTCACGCAAATATTCAGCATAAGCATCAGCGCTCATATTGTTGTTACGCAATAATTGCTGATAAGCGGCATTGTCAAATTTACCATTTACTTGAAACATTGGGTTGGTTACGATTTCCTGTTTAATGCGTTCATCGCTGACAGATAATTTCAATTGATCAGAATACTGGCGTAATAACTCCTGATTAATCAAACGGTTCAACACTTCCGTACGCAAACCGTTAATAAACTCCGGTGTATCAGCGACCGCAGAAAAAGCTTGCCCCCAAACGCTCGCTTGCTACCCGATAAGCATTATCATATTGTTGCTGAAAAAGATTTTTGCGAAATTTCTTCACCGTTTACTTTTACCGCCGATGTGTCAGTACGCGAGACTATATAAGTAGCTACACCGCCTAACGCAAAAGAAATCGCGATGATCGCTAAAAAAGGCTTTCCAAAAATATACTATTCGACGCATTACGCAGTTTATCCAATAACATTTAACTCAATCCTATGCTGTTAAAAAATTTGTAGAATTATAATCGAAACTGATACTCTTGACACTATTAAAAATAAGCCAAACCTTAACGGATTTGGCTTATTTACAAAACGTGCCAAAAAACTGACCGCACTTTTTCCGCTTTAATTAACCGCACTTGATGCGTGAAGCAGATTTGCCACGAGGAGCTTTCGGTGTTTTAGGCATTTTTAGCGGTGACAATTTAACGAATTCAATCCCTTCAGGAGAATTTTTCTAACGCAATGGCGAGCACTTCGTCAATAGTTTCCACCGCATGAATTGTTAAATGGCTTTTCACGTTATCCGGAATCTCTCCAAATCTTTCACGTTATCTTTGGGAATGATCACCGTTTTAATTCCGCCACGGTGTGCCGCCAGCAGTTTTTTTCTTTCAAACCGCCAATCGGCAACACTTTACCACGTAAGCTAATCTCCCCGTCATCGCCACTTCCGATTTCACCGGATTGCCAGTCAAACAAGAGACTAACGCCGTGCACATCGCAATCCCTGCACTTGGACCGTCTTTTTGGTGTCGCTCCGTCCGGGACATGAATATGAATATCACGTTTCTCATGAAAATCGTCGGCAATGCCTAATTTCTCTGCTCTCGAGCGAACTACAGTCATTGCAGCCTGAATAGACTCTTTCATCACCTCACCGAGAGAACCGGTATAAGTAAGTTTACCTTTCCCGATAACAGAGGCCGTTTCAATCGTTAGTAGATCGCCACCTACCTCTGTCCAAGCCAAACCGGTTACTTCGCCCACGCGGTTTTGCGTGTCCGCCCGTCCGAATTCAAAACGTCTGACACCTAAAAACTCATGTAGATTCTTCGCATTCGCAGTAATGGATTTTAATTTTTTATTTAACAGCAGATTTTTGACCGCTTTACGGCAGATCTTCGAAATCTCGCGTTCAAGATTACGCACACCTGCCTCACGAGTATAATAACGGATAATATCCAGAATTGCGCTGTCTTCAATAACTAATTCATTGCTTTTCAATCCGTTACGTTCCATTTGTTTTGCAACCAAATGACGTTTGGCGATATTAAGTTTTTCATCTTCCGTATAACCCGACAAGCGAATGACTTCCATCCGATCTAATAATGGTCCCGGGATATTCATAGAATTAGATGTTGCCACAAACATTATATCGGACAAATCATAATCTACTTCCAAATAGTGGTCGTTAAATTTGGAATTTTGTTCCGGATCAAGCACTTCTAATAATGCGGAAGCCGGATCACCACGCATATCTGATGACATTTTTGTCAATCTCATCCAATAAGAATAGCGGATTTTTAACCCCGACTTTCGCCATTTTCTGAATAAGTTTACCGGGCAAAGACCCGATATAGGTTTTGCGATGCCCGCGAATTTCGGCCTCATCACGCACACCGCCCTAAAGCCATACGCACATATTTTCTTCCTGTGGCATTGGCAATGGATTGCCCTAACGAAGTTTTACCCACTCCCGGCGGTCCAACTAAACAAAGAATTGGACCTTTTAATTGATTTAATCGGCTTTGTACCGCTAGATACTCTAGAATACGCTCTTTTCACCCGCTCCAAGCCGTAATGATCCGCATCCAGAATTTCTTGAGCTTTCGCAATGTCCTTCTTAACTTTCGTACGTTTATACCAAGGAACTTGTAACATCCAATCGATATAACTACGCACGACGGTAGCTTCCGCCGACATTGGGGACATCATTTTTAATTTCTGTAATTCCGCTTCAACTTTTTCCTTTGCTTCCTTCGGTAAGCGGGCCTCCTCCAGCTTTTGACGTAACTGCTCAATTTCGTCTATACCACCGTTTTCACTATCGCCTAATTCCTTTTTGAATAGCTTTAATTTGCTCGTTTAAATAGTAATCACGCTGGCTTTTTCCATTTGTTTTTTTACCCGCCCGCGAATACGCTTTTCAACTTGCAATAAGTCCGTTTCACTTTCCATCAAACCGAGTAAATATTCAAAGCGCTCCTGAATATTGGCACGCTCCAATACCTCCTGCTTGTTACGCACTGCAACAGGTAAATGAGCAGCAAGAGTATCGCTCAAACGATCCGCATCAGTAATCCCGCCAAAGCGTTACTCACTTCCGGCTGAATTTTTGTTTTGTTTGGCGTAGTTCTCAAACTCTGCCAATGCGGCATTTCGCACGACTTCTATTTCTTTTTCATCTCCCCAAGTAGTATCAATCGGTTCAATTTCGGCAGAGAAAAACTCATTATCTTCTAATTTTAAGATTTTCGCCCGTTGCTGCCCTTCTACCAACACTTTTTACCGTACCATCCGGCAGCTTTAATAACTGAATAATGTTAACGATAGTCCCGACATCATATACGTCATCGACCGTCGGTTCTTCCACATCCGCCTGTTTTTTTGCGCAACCAGTAACAATTGCTTACCGCTTTCCATTGCTTTATCAAGGCTGCGAATCGATTTATCGCGTCCGACAAACAACGGCATTACCATATAAGGAAAAAACAACGACATCGCGTAGCGGTAACACGGCAATTTCGCGTGATTGGATTCGTTTTGCATTCATAATCTATACTCTTATCTCATCAAAATCGGGATTGTTCAGTCTAATATTGTGGTTGAAAGAAAAAATTCAAGGTCGGTCAAAAGAAAAAGTGCGGTCAGAAAAAACGTCAATTTTTTTAACCGCACTTTGAAACCCGTTATTAGGGGTTCTTAAAAACGATTTAACTTGTATATTCTAATTTTGGGGGTTTGATGATGGTTAATCACATTTTCATCAACAATTACTTTAGCAAGGTTTTGCAATGACGGCAAATCATACATCGTATCCAATAGCGCACTTTCCACGATAGATCGTAATCCGCGCGCTCCGGTTTTACGAGCCAATGCTTTCTTAGCCATTGCCTGTAATGCCTGTTCGGTAAATTCCAACTCTACATTTTCCAAACTAAATAACGCTTGATATTGTTTGGTCAATGCATTTTTCAGTTCAGTCAGAATTTGAATCAATGCCGCTTCATCCAACTCACTTAATGCCGCGACCACCGGTAAACGCCCGATAAATTCAGGGATTAAACCAAATTTTATCAAATCTTCCGTTTCAATTTGTTTAAACAGATCATTTAAACTCAGCACATCCTGCTCGCCTTTTCACCTCAGCATCAAAGCCGATACCGCTCCCCACATGCACTCGTTTTTTTGCACAATCTTATCCAAGCCGGCAAACGCCCCACCACAAATAAACAGAATCTTAGAGGTATCTACTCGTAACATTTCCTGCTGCGGTGCTTGCAGCCACCCTGTGGCGGAATTGAAGCAACCGTCCCTTCAATCAGTTTGAGTAGCGCCTGTTGTACGCCCTCGCCCGATACGTCCCGAGTGATGGAAGGATTCTCTGATTTGCGGGTAATTTTATCAATTTCATCAATATAGATAATCCCTTGCTCGGCTTTTTCCGTATCATACTCACAATTCTGTAGCAGACGCTGAATAACATTTTCTACGTCCTCTCCTACATAACCTGCCTCAGTAAGCGTGGTCGCATCCGCCATAGCGAAAGGAACATTTAGCATACGCGCCATTGTTTCAGCCAACAAGGTTTTACCGCTTCCGGTCGGTCCGATAAGCAGAATATTACTTTTCCCCAATTCTACATTGTCGGTTTTATGCCCGCTACGCAAACGTTTATAATGATTATACACCGCTACCGCCAGCACTTTTTAGCATGCTCTTGCCCAATTACATAATCGTCTAGATGAGCACGAATCTCATGTGGCGTTGGCAATTTTTCTTCAGTTGGCGCATCAGCTTGGGTTTCGTCACTTTCATTATGTTCCTGCTGTAATAAGTCATGACATAATTCAATACAGTCGCCACAAATATAGCCCGATAAACCGGCAATTAAATTACCCACTTCGTCTTGCGATTTACCGCAAAATGAGCAGTGTGTTTCGTTTTTTTCAGTCATGTTATCTGTTCCGCTAGATTAACGTTTAACTAAAACGCTATCGACTAATCCGTAATTTTTGGCTTCTTCCGCCGACATAAAATTATCCCGATCCGTGTCACGTTCAATTTTGTCCATTGATTGACCGGTATGAAATGCTAAACGTTCATTCAATGTTGCGCGGATCTTTAAAATTTCCTGCGCATGAATCTGAATGTCCGATGCCTGCCCACGAAAACCGCCTAAAGGCTGATGAATCATCACGCGCGCATTCGGTAACGCAGCACGTTTACCCGCAGTACCGCCCGCCAATAAAAATGCGCCCATTGAACATGCTTGCCCGATACATAAAGTACGTACATCAGGTTTAATGAATTGCATAGTGTCATAAATCGCCAACCCTGCCGTAACCGAACCGCCCGGCGAGTTGATATAGATATTAATGTCTTTATCAGGATTTTCCGATTCCAAGAAAAAGCAACTGGGCGACGATTAAATTCGCCATACGGTCTTCTACTTCACCGCTTAAAAAAATGACCCGTTCCTTCAACAAACGTGAATAAATATCATAGGAACGCTCACCTCGAGAGGTTTGCTCTACCACCATAGGGATTACTGACATATTTACCTCTATATTTAATTTCTGTTCAATCCGTATTCGGTTATTTTTACCCGAAAAATCCGATTTTATTAAACCGAATTCATTGGAATAACCGTTATCAGGAATAGTAAAAAATTAAGAAAGCAAAAGTGCGGTCATTTTTTTACGGCATTTTGAAAACGCCTCAAAAAAACCGACCGCACTTTGGGGAACATTGAGCGTAAAATTACGCTTGCGGATTCATGATCTCATCGAAAGAAGAAGCTTTTTCCGTTACTTGCGCTTTTTGCCAACACCGCATCAACCGCTTGTTCTTCCAATACTACATTGCGAATATTGTTCATCAATTCTTTGTTTTTATTGTAATATTCGATAACTTCCGCCGGTTGCTCGTAGGCTGAAGCAATATCTTCAATCATTGCTTTGACACGAGCTTCATCAGCTTTTAATTCGTTAGAAGCAATTACTTCAGAGAACAACAAACCAACCTGAACGCGACGTTTAGCTTGTTCTTCAAACAACTCGCGAGGTAATTGTGCTGCTTGTTGTGCATTACCACCAAAACGTTGCGCAGCTTGATTGCGTAGCACTTCGATTTCTTGCTCTATTGCTGCCGCCGGCACGTCTAAAGGATTCTGCTCGATTAAACCGTCAATCACTTGATTTTTTTCACTCGGCTAACCAAAAGCATTTTTTTCAATTCGCGCTCCATATTTTTTTTAATTTCAACACGCAAATCCGCTACAGTTTTGCTGTTCGGGCCGAATTTAGACACAAATTCATCAGTTAATTCAGGTAACACCATTACTTCAACTTTTTTCAAGGTAACAGCAAATTTCGCTGCTTTGCCTTTTTAAGTTCTCGCTGTGATATTCCGCCGGGAAAGTTACATTAATATCGAATTGATCACCCGCTTTATGACCGACAATTCCGTCTTCAAAACCAGGAATCATGCGACCTTGCCCCATTAACAGTACGAAATCGGATGCCTTACCGCCTTCAAATTCTTCACCATCAATAGAACCGCTAAAATCAAGTGTTACACGATCTTCGGCTTTTTGCTGCATCTTGCGTTTTCAGCCCAAGTCGCTTTGTTGTTTACGTAATACGTCAACCATTTTATCAATATCAGCTTCAGTGATTTCAACGGTCGGTTTTTCTACTTTAATATTTTCTAACCCTTGCAATTTCACTTCAGGATAAACTTCAAAAGTTGCAGTAAATTGCAGATCTTTACCCTCTTCATAACTGTCCACCGCAAAAGTCGGACGGCCTGCCAAATTCACTTTTTCTTGGAACATTAAATCAAAAGAAATGGCGTGGTAATAAATCGTTTAATACGTCATTACGTACTGACGCACCGAAACGTTGTTCGATAATTTGAGGTGGTACTTTTGCCTTTTACGGAAACCATCCACGCGAGCATTTTTCGCTACGCGCTTTAATTCTTCACGCACTGCGCTTTTCACGCTATCTGCTGGAATAGTAATACTTACACGACGCTCAAGACCTTGAGTTGTTTCAATAGTTGTCATTCTTCTTTGTCCTCGAATTGATACTGCACTCGGCAATAGGCGCCGACTACAAAAATTAAATAGAAAAATAAACCGCTGAATTATAACTGTACAAATCCCGTTCGTCGAGGAAATGCCAAATAAAAACGTATAATCGCTTATTTTTTTAAACTATAAAAGAAAAAACTCCGTTGGGCAAGACCAAACGGAGCTAGAAAAATTAAAAAAACTTAAAGCGCTTTCGGCAAGCGGATTTTTCTGACCCGGGAAAAATTTTGTCCGCGTCTTTAATCACTTCTTTTATTGGCTTCAACAATAGCGGTATATTTCGCACCATTGCCATAAGTTTTTCTCAGCGATGGCCCACAGCGTATCGCCCTTTTTGAATTACATAGAATTCATCGTCACCCGCTAAATTTTCACCACTTTGAATAGTTACGCTATCTGCATTTACCGAAGTAATGCCCGCAATATTACCCGCCATTAAAATAGCTTTCTCTAATGCAGTTGCCGATGCTGCAACACCTTGAATGTTTGCTACGCCGTTTTCAACTGTAACGGAAACGTTGTCAACACCAGGGTTATCTTCCGCAATGTGCTTGGTTACTGCTTCAGATGCGTCTTCTGCCTTGGAGAATAATTTTTCTGCCGATGTCGCCTACAAAAATCAAATAAACCCATTTTTCCTTCCTCTTTCTTTATGTTAAACATTAAAAAGATTAGAATAACCAAATAATCGGCACAAGTCTATAAAACTTCCAAAAACTTGACCGCTCTTTTTCAATGAAATTAAAGCGTTAGAATAAACGTTTCGCTGTTTCCAGCCAATCTGCTTTAAATTCACGACGCATATTGTTGATAGCATCAATAATGTCGTGGTGTACTAAATGTTCGTTTTGAATACCCACACAGTACCCCCTTACCTTGCAACAATAAATCTACCGCATAATTTCCCATACGAGAAGCCAAAAATACGGTCAAAGGCACAAGGTGTTCCACCGCGTTGAATATGTCCCAACACTGTAGCTCGGGTTTCGTGATGCACACGGGATTCAATTTCTCTCGCTAACGCATGAACATCGGTAATCAACTCTGTAATAACAATCAACGCATGGCGTTTACCACCGGCAATGCTGCGTTCAATTTCTTGAATTAATTCTTCACGGTTAAATTCAATTTCAGATGCCACAATATATTCACAACCACCGGCAATCCCAGCAGAAATTGTGAGGTCGCTACAATGGCGTCCCATGATTTTCAACGATAGAAATACGCTGATGCGAGCTGGAAGTATCACGTAAACGGTCTATCGCTTCTACCGCGGTTTCTAAAGCAGTTTGATAACCAATAGTATAATCCGTCCCTGCCACATCATTATCAATCGTTCCCGGAATACCAACACAAGCAATGCCATGTTCTTCAGTCAGCAGTTTTGCTCCCATATAAGAACCATCACCACCAATTACTACTAGCGCATCAATATTATGGTAGCGTAAAGACTCCGCACATTTTGCCCGTACTTCAGGATCTTTTAAATTCAGGAAAGCGCGCAGAACCTAAAAAGTTCCGCCACGATTAATCATGTCGGATACGCTATAACGGGTTAATTGTTTGATTTTTGTTATGATACAAACCATGATAACCGTCATATACTCCAAACACTTCCAAGCCGACAGATAACGCGGAACGAACAACACCGCGAATTGCCGCATTCATTCCTCGGTGCGTCGCCACCACTGGTTAATACTGCTATTTTTAATCATTTCTTAATTACCTTATTTCTAAAAATTAAATCTCTGAATTTGTCAATATTACGTCGCTAAGATTACACTATTCGCGCATTTTTGCTCTAGAAAAATTTTTGGAAAATTCCTGAAATGTTTACCTAGTTTCACCTTTTTCTTATTGGGGCTTTTCAATCAAACATTCATTGATTCGGCCTGCACCACACTGGTGGGTTCGTGATGAATAACAATATCTACCAACGGAAATGCCTGCCGCAAACGACGTTCAAGGCTATCAGTTATATCATGCGCTTCCAGAAAAGACAGATGGTCGTCTAATTCCAAATGCAACTGAATAAAACGCACCGAACCTGAACGACGGGTTCTCAAATCATGGAAACCAAGCACCCGCGGATCACTTAGCACAATTTCTTCAATCTGAGAAACTTCCTGTTCAGGCAATGCTATATCTAATAGCAATTGCACGGCATCTACAAACATTTTAGCCGCACTCAGTAAAAATATACAGCGCAATGAAAACAGCAAATACTGCGTCAGCCCATATCATATCCCATAAAGTTAAGCTCAAGGAAATTAAAAATAGTGACATTCATCAGCAAGTCTGTCTGATAATGTAGATGATCAGCTTTAATAGCCGGGCTATCGGTTTGTGCAATAACACGTCTCTGATACCATACCAATAGCAATGTAATCACAATAGAAAAACAATGTCACACCAATACCAATATGCGTATTAGTCAATACTTGCGGCGCATTTAAACGATGTATACTTTGTAATAATAGAAAAAAACGGCGAACCCGAAATAAACGCGCTTTGCGCTAACATTGCCAAAGACTCCGCTTTTCCATGGCCAAAAGAATGGTTGCGATCTGCCGGCATTAAAGCAAAAACGCAAAATAAGCATATTTATAAACGAAGCAAACAAATCAAGCATTGAATCGGTAATAGATGCCAAAATGCTTACCGAACCGGTTTGCCACCAGGCAAATCCTTTTACTATAATTAACAGCAATGCGGTTAAAATAGCAAAAATAGCGGCTCGTTTTACTTGCTTGGAATAAAGTGCGGTCACAAAAAGCCCCCGTTTTATTGTTCGTTCTGCTGTAGCGTATCTAACGGTGCAGGCTTACACTTCAACGTCCATTCTGCTTTTAATTAAGCGTTCCAACTCTTTATCAACGGCATATTTTTTTCAGATAACCGATCAGTTTGACTTTTCCCATCTTCACTAATTTCTGCGTTTTCGGAATTTTGAGGGAATATTGATATTGCACAAAAGCCACAATCTTCTAGATCTTTTACCTTTTGAAACATTAATTTGCCAATTATTTTTGTTGTTCTGTCGGCGCATGAATCACAAACGCATATAAAGTGTTATCTTTTTCATATAAATCAAAATGTTCCACACCCGTATTGGTATAAACTTTCTTGCGCAAATCAATTCGCTCCGCCAAACTGAGCGCATCTTTGTTACGATCCTAGCAAAAGTTCTATCGAACTATTCCAGTTTTTGCTGTCGGCTTTTTTTCTGAAAAATAGACATAACGCGCCACAGCTCCGAGATCTTTATCATTTTTAAGTAATAGGTTTTTGTTATATTTGAGGGTTTTCGGCGCATCAAGAACCATTTGCCTATCGGATATAAAACTATTACACCCTGTTAACAAGATTGTTAATGCCAATATAATATATTTCTTCATTTATCACTCACTTATATCGCGTTTAAACACCCATTCATCCTGTGAAGAAGCGGTTGCATCAAACCAATATCCACCCAAATCAAAAATCTTTCAAGGCTTCCACTTCAGTTAACTGCTGTTGAATAATATAGCGGCACATTAACCCACGAGCTTTTTGAGCGTAAAAACTAATCACTTTATACTGACCGCCCTTATTATCAAGAAATACGGGCTTAATAATGCGGGCATTTAATTTATTCGGTTTAACGGCTTTATAATATTCGCCGGAAGCGAGATTAACCAAAACATCGTCCCCCTGCTCCAAAAGTGCGGTCTGAATTTCTGTTGTTATAACATCACCCCAGAAGGCATAAAGATCTTTGCCGCTCGGATTTGCCAATTTAGTCCCCATTTCTAAACGATAAGGCTGCATTAAATCCAGTGGGCGTAACAATCCGTATAATCCTGATAACATCCGCAAATGCTCATTGGCAAATAACAGTTCATCGCGAGTTAATGTTTCCGCTTCTAATCCGGTGTAAACATCTCCTTTAAAGGCATAGATCGCCACACGTGCATTTTGCTCGTTATGCTCTTTCTGCCATTGGGCAAAACGTGCCGCGTTCAACCCTGCCAATTTATCACTGATTGACATCAACGAACCAATCTGAGCCGGCGTAAGGGTGCGGCAAATTTCAATCAGTTGTTCGCTGTAATCGAGTTAAACGTGGCTGAAAAAAACATCAAATTTTTTTCAACCGCACTTTCATAATCAAGCGTCTTCGCAGGAGAGATAATCGCTAACATTTGCCATCCTTTTTATTAAAACCGCGACATTATAATAGTTAAAACGCATCCAGTTGCCAATTAATTTCACCAATTTGGTGCGCTCGTAAATAATCGTTGGTTTTAGAAAAATGACGGCAACCGAAAAACCACGATGCGCGGATAACGGGGAAGGATGAGGGGCTGTCAGTACACAATGCCGCTCTCTGTCAATAAATTGCCCTTTCTTTTGCGCATGACTTCCCCATAGAAGAAAAACCAAATGCTCACGTTGCTGATTTAAAGCTGTGATAACACGGTCAGTAAAAGTTTCCCAACCGAAATTGCGTGTGAATGCGCCAGCCCCTGCTCTACCGTAAGCACCGTATTAAGCAATAGTACACCCTGCTGCGCCCATTCCACCAAATAACCATGATTCGGAATTTGAATCCCTGCAATATCTGTCGCAAGCTCTTTATACATATTCACCAACGATGGTGGCGGAGGCACATTAGGTTTAACCGAAAATGCCAAACCATGCGCCTGATTCGGTCCGTGATAAGGGTCTTGCCCTAAAAATCACCACTTTCACCTGCTCAAATTCGGTCAGTTTAAACGCATTAAAAATTTCATTCTGTGGCGGGTAAATCACCCGTCCCGCAGCACGTGCATTTTGAACCTGCGCTAAGATCTGCTGAAAATACGGCTGCTCTTTTTTTCGATGCCGATGACATCTTTCCACGTTTTCATCGTCCTTTTTCCATCTTTTCTCTAACCACTTGCTTATTAGCCTGTAAGATTATAGAAAAACACATTGATTTCACCTTTTTTTAAGTAGATAAAATCACTCAATGTTAATTTTTGTAAACTAATGGTTTTGTATTTGTTTAATTTGCCATAAGAAAATCATTCAACAATTGATATAAATCAATTTGCATAATTCATAATGAAAAAAAGCAACCTGTTTTATCTCAAAAAATAATTTGAAAAGATCAAATTATTTGATAAAATTTGCATCAACTTCTGATTAATTAACACCCAGCCAAACGGAGGCATATTATGATTAAAGGTATTCAAATCACTCAAGCAGCAAACGACAATTTATTAAACTCATTCTGGTTATTAGATAGCGAAAAAGGTGAAGCGCGTTGCTTATGCGCAAAAGCTGATTTTGCTGAAGATCAAGTAGTTGCAGTAAGCGAATTAGGTCAATTTGAATATCGTGAATTACCGGTGGATGTCGCACCAACTGTTAAAGTTGAAGGTGGTCAACACTTAAACGTAAACGTATTACGTCGTGAAACATTAGAAGATGCGGTGAAACACCCTGAAAAAAATACCCGCAATTAACAATCCGTGTTTCAGGTTACGCAGTACGTTTCAACTCTTTAACTCCGGAACAACAACGCGACGTTATCACTCGTACTTTCACTGAAAGCCTATAATTTCAGTTTAAATGAAAAAACACCCCCGAAGCAATTCGGGGGTTTGTCTTTATAAAACGTTGAAAAACGACCGTACTTTTCCTTTTCTTTTCTAGCGTTCCACCTGCTTTTCAGGTAAAATCCGCCAGTTAAATTTAATGATTTTTAATGAGCAAAAACTATTTATTTATGAAGAATATCCGCAACTTTTCTATTATTGCCCATATTGACCACGGTAAATCCACATTATCGGATCGTTTAATTCAAACTTGTGGCGGCTTGTCTGACCGCGAAATGGCAGAACAAGTATTAGATTCTATGGATTTGGAACGTGAGCGCGGGATCACCATTAAAGCACAAAGCGTAACTCTGAACTATAAAGCTAAAGATGGCGAAATCTATCAATTAAACTTTATTGATACGCCAGGCCACGTTGACTTTTCCTATGAAGTGTCCCGTTCCCTTGCGGCTTGTGAAGGTGCATTATTGGTAGTGGATGCCGGGCAAGGCGTAGAAGCGCAAACCTTGGCGAACTGTTACACCGCGATTGAAATGAACTTAGAAGTGGTGCCGATTTTAAACAAAATCGACTTACCTGCCGCCGAACCTGAACGCGTGGCAGAAGAAATTGAAGACATCGTAGGCATTGACGCAATTGACGCAGTGCGTTGCTCCGCCAAAACCGGTGTGGGTATTGAAGATGTGTTAGAAGATATCGTGGCGAAAAATTCCGGCACCGGAAGGAGACCCTAATGCGCCATTACAAGCCTTAATCATTGACTCCTGGTTCGATAATTATTTGGGCGTAGTATCTTTGGTACGTATTAAAAATGGTACTTTACGCAAAGGCGACAAAATCAAAGTGATGTCCACCGGTCAATCTTATAACGTAGATCGTTTGGGTATTTTTCACCCCGAAACAGGTGGATACTACGGTGTTGAATTGCGGTGAAGTAGGTTGGGTAGTCTGTGCCATTAAAGATATTTTAGGCGCACCTGTAGGGGATACATTGACCCTGCACAACAATCCGGCAAGCTCCGTCTTACCTGGCTTTAAAAAAGTCAAACCACAGGTTTACGCAGGGCTTTTTCCGGTTAGCTCCGATGATTACGAAGCCTTCCGTGATGCGCTCGGTAAATTAAGCTTAAACGACGCTTCTCTGTTCTATGAACCGGAAAATTCCACCGCACTTGGTTTTGGTTTCCGTTGTGGTTTCCTTGGGCTGTTGCACATGGAAATTATTCAAGAGCGTTTGGAGCGCGAGTATGATTTAGATTTAATCAGTACCGCACCAACGGTAGTCTATGAAGTCGAACTGACCAATGGTGAAGTTATTCTATGTAGATAGCCCGTCTAAACTGCCACCATTGAACAATATCGCCGAAATTCGCGAGCCGATTGCAGAATGTAATATGTTGTTACCACAAACCTATTTAGGCAACGTGATTACCCTTTGCGTAGAAAAACGTGGGGTACAAACCCATATGGTGTATCATGGCAACCAAGTGGCGTTGACCTATGAAATTCCAATGGGTGAAGTGGTGTTGGACTTCTTCGATCGTCTCAAATCCACTTCTCGCGGTTATGCTTCTTTAGATTACGGTTTCAAACGTTTCCAAGCAGCAGATATGGTTCGCGTAGATATTATGATTAACGGCGAACGCGTGGATGCTTTAGCGTTAATTGTACATAAAGACAACGCACCGTATCGCGGTCGTGAATTGGTAGAAAAAATGCGTGAGCTGATTCCTCGCCAACAATTTGATATTGCTATTCAAGCCGCAATCGGCAACCACATTATAGCCCGTTCTACTGTGAAACAATTACGTAAAAACGTGTTGGCAAAATGCTATGGTGGTGACGTAAGCCGTAAGAAGAAATTGTTACAAAAAAACAAAAAGAAGGTAAAAACGGATGAAGCAACTCGGCAATGTGGAAGTGCTGCAGGAGGCGTTTTTAGCAATTTTACATGTTGGAAAGGACAAATAACCAATGTCAAATTTTTTCCTGATCATTTTATTAGCGGTATGTTTTGGGCTTTGGAAACTGTTAGATCATTTTGCTCTGCCGAATACCTTTTTCAATTTTACTGATAATTTTGACCGCACTTTCCGGTGCATTATGGTGTTTTTCACCGTTTTGCCGTGCTACCACGTCGTGCCAGACAAATCGCGCGAGCAGAGCAACGTAGCGGCAAGCCTTTAACAGAGGAAGAAAAAGCGTCAGATTGAACCGATTTCAGAAGGCTCCGAATTTTTATCTTCGCTGTTTCCTGTGTTAGCGTTTGTGTTGATTTTTACGCTCTTTCGTGTTCGAACCGTTCCAAATTCCATCAGGCTCTATGGAACCTACTTTGCGCGTAGGTGATTTTCTGGTTGTAGAAAAAAATACGCTTACGGTATTAAAGATCCTGTTTTCCAAAAACACGCTTATTGAAACCGGTAAGCCACAGCGAGGAGATATCGTGGTGTTTAAAAGCACCTCCGGAACCGAATATTGATTATATTAAACGTATTATCGGCACACCGGGGATCAAATCCGTTATAGCGATGCGGAACGCACCCTTGAAATTACTTATGCAAAAGACGGTAAAATCTGCTACGAAAATTGTGTCACCAAGAAATTTGAATACAGTAAACCGGTTCCCGATAGCGATTTTAGTATTATTACCGGACAAGATCGCAGCGGAAAACCGATTTATAGCGAAATACGTCCGTTACGTTTAACCGAGAAAGGAGACGTCAGCCACGATATTCATTGGGGATCCTGAGCCACCGTTGAATATGTATATGTATAAGGGGTATAGTAATCAACGTGACTACACAACTGAGTGGATTGTACCTGAAGGCCAGTACTTCGTTATGGGAGACAATCGTAATCACAGTGCGGACAGCCGTTTTTGGGGATTTGTGCCGGAAAAAAATATTGTCGGCAAAGCCAGTTATATTTGGCTAAGTTTAGATAAAAAACAAAATGAATGGCCAACCGGTATTCGTACCGAGCGGTTATTCACCAAAATTCAATAATTATGAATCCATTAGATAGATTAGAACGCAAGATCGGCTATCAATTTAATGATCCGGACTTGTTGAAACAGGCGTTAACACATCGCAGTGCGGCCTCTAAGCATAATGAACGCCTTGAATTTCTGGGCGATGCCATTTTAAATTTAACCATTGCAGAAGCTTTATATCACCAGTTCCCTCGTTGTAACGAAGGAGAATTAAGCCGTATGAGGGCAACGCTCGTACGCGAACCAACCCTTGCACAGTTGGCTCGTCAATTTGAGCTGGGTGATTATCTGGCATTAGGTGCCGGTGAGTTAAAAAGTGGCGGATTTCGGCGCGAATCTATTCTTGCTGACTGTATGGAAGCAATTATTGGTGCGATGTCACTTGATCGTGATTTAGCAAATGCCACACAAATTGTACGCCTGTGGTATCAACCCTTATTGCAACAAATTAAACCGGGTGAAAATCAAAAAGATGCCAAAACCCGCCTGCAAGAGTATCTGCAAGGTCGCCATTTAGCTTTACCCATTTATAACGTTATCGCTATTAAAGGTGAAGCCCATTGCCAAACCTTTACAGTAGAGTGTAATGTGCCGAATATGGAACGCACATTTGTAGGCAGCGGTAGCAGTCGTCGTAAAGCTGAACAAGCCGCTGCAGAACAAATTTTGACAGAACTGGATATCAAATGACAGAAACAATTTTTAGACAACACCACCGAACAAAGTGAAAAATCAAGAGACCTATTGTGGTTTTTATCGCTATTGTCGGTCGCCCAAATGTGGGTAAATCCACACTATTGAATAAAAATTCTAGGGCAAAAAAATTTCTATTACCTCACGTAAGGCGCAAACTACCCGCCACCGCATTGTCGGTATTCATACCGAAGGGGCGTATCAGGCTGTTTATGTTGATACGCCGGGATTACATATTGAAGAAAAACGAGCAATTAATCGCTTAATGAATCGTGCCGCAAGTAGTGCTATCGGTGATGTAGACCTGATTATTTTTTTGTAGTAGACGGCACCCACTGGAATGCTGATGACGAAATGGTGTTAAATAAATTACGTCAGGCAAAAATCACCTGTAGTGCTGGCAATCAATAAAATTGATAATGTCAAAAATAAAGATGAGCTGTTGCCGTTTATTACCGAACTAAGCGGAAAATTCGATTTTGTCGAAATCATCCCAATTTCTGCTCAGCGTGGAAATAATGTGCATAAATTACAAGAAATTGTGCGTAAATCACTGAAACAAGGCATTCACCATTTTTCCTGAGGATTATGTCACCGATCGTTCTCAGCGCTTTATGGCATCGGAAATTATCCGCGAAAAAAATTAATGCGTTTTATGGGGAGACGAATTGCCTTATTCTGTTACAGTAGAAATCGAACAGTTTAAAGTTAACGAACGCGGTACTTATGAAATCAACGGTTTAATTTTTAGTCGAGCGTGAAGGACAGAAAAAATGGTTATCGGTCATGGTGGGCAAAAAAATCAAAACCATCGGCACTGAAGCCCGAGCTGATATGGAACGCCTATTTGACAACAAAGTGCATTTAGAACTTTGGGTTAAAGTGAAGTCCGGCTGGGCAGATGATGAACGCGCCCTACGTAGTCTAGGGTTATATGGACGATTAATTAAAACAAAAAGAGCGGTCGAAATTTCTCATGTTTTTCAACCGCTCTTTCTATTTTAGCTATTAATCTTTATAAAAAAATTCGCGCAAATTACTCGCCCAATAGTACCAAGCGAGGAACCTTCTCGCAAAATTACGCTACGGTTGGCTTGTGCTTTCGGCTCTAATGCCAAACCTCTACCCCAGAAGTCGGAATAAATGTAAGAATCGATATGCGTTAATTTATACGTTTTACAATCCAAGATTTTATGCTGCCGAATAGAATGGCTTGACTTATCCAGTTCATTTTCATAAATCTTATAACCTCGATGCAGGTTAATTACCGTATCAAAATTAATCAAATTTTTCTTTTCTGAATCGACCCAAACGGAGCTAACATCCACATAATATTGGGATTTCGGCGACAAACGAATAAAACCGCGCTCCTCTTTTTGTCGGCGGATTTAGCAAGACTTCAGTATATTTTTGTTCCGATTTATTAACGCAAGCTGATAATATTAATGCACTAATAACAAACAATAATTTTTCATTTTGTGCCCCCTAAGATAAATAGAAACTCTAGGAATATGAAATGATTATCGCATATTTTTTTATACATACGGCTAGTAATGGACGATTTCAATTAAATTGCCGTCAAGAGCCACACAAATAAACCGCTTGAATATCCCCAAGACACCTGCACGAGTTACAACCCCGCTCTCGACGGGAATTTTATGCCTTTGCAAATGAGTTAACAGCATTCACACTTGATTGTTGTGATAAAAACATCAATCTGCACAGTCACTGGTCGGGTCAGTCGCATACAGCGCAATCTCCTCCCCTATTTAATGCAAATTGATTTGCTAATTACCAAATACCCGCACTTGGCGGGCATTACCAAACGCTATCGCCTGAAAAACCAGGCACCTAGATATAAAATATCTCTTAATTTCGACCGCTCTTGTGGAGAAAAAGCATACTCAATATAAAGTTACTGTTCTTCCTTTTTACTTGATTCCACAACAAATCCATTTCCACCAAAGGAACCTCTTCAAGAGTTTTATTTTGCTGTTTCAGTTTACTTTCCACCGCGCGAAAACGGCGCTCAAATTTGAGATTGGCTTTGCGTAATGCTTCTTCGAGGGCCACATTTGAGGTGACGGCTAAGATTGACTACCGCAAACAGCAAATCACCAAGCTCTTCTTCCGCTTTTTCGGGCATAAAGTGCGGTCGATTTATTTCCTGTTTTACCTCGTCTAATTCTTCTTCAATTTTCGCCACCACCGGCATTATTTCGTCCCAGTCAAACCCAACCTTAGCACAGCGTTTTTTGTAGTTTCTCCGCGCGCATTAATGCAGGCAGGGGCGTGGGGAATGTTATCCAAAAATAGAAAGGTGTTGCTGGTTCTGTTTTTCCGCCGCTTTCATTGCATTCCAATTTTGCAGAGCTTCCTGCTCGTTGCTGGCAGATTTATCACCAAAAAAACATGAGGATGACGACGCACAATTTTTTTCAGCCACATCCTGAACCACATCATCAAAAGTAAATTTCCTTCTTCTGATGCCAATTGACTGAGGAAAACCACTTGTAATAATAAATCACCTAATTCTTCTTTCAAATTTTCAACATTATCTTGCTGAATTGCCTCAACGACTTCATAACTTTCTTCCAGCAGGCAGGGAATCATTGTGTGATAATTTTGTTTTAAATCCCAAGGACATCCTCCGTTTGGATCGCGTAATCCTGCAATTAATTGAATAAAAATCCTGAATTCGATAAACCATTTTTCTCTCTCGCCTCTCATCAATCCGCTTATAAAATTAATCATAACATAATCCTTTTTAACAAATAATCTTAAAATTTCTTCAACCTTTTTGTAAAAACTGTGATCTAGTGCAAATTTTTATTTTTCAATAATGTTAATATAGGCACAACAAGTAAGTTACCCCCAATAAATAAGGAGCAAATTATGTATAACCACGTATTAGTTGCTGTTGATCTTTCCGACGAAAGTGCATTTCTATTGGAAAAAAAGCGGCAAAAAAATTGCTAAACGTAACGATGCAAAATTGTCAATTATCCATGTTGATGTCAATTTCTCCGATCTTTACACCGGCTTGATCGATGTGAATATGTCGTCAATGCAGGATAGAATTTCAACCGAAACCCACCAAGCTTTAACGCAATTGGCAGAGCAAGCCGGCTACCCTATCACTGAAAAAAATTGAGCGGTAGCGGTGACTTGGGGGCAAGTGTTGACAGATGCCATTGAGCAATATGATGTGGATTTGTTGGTAACCGGTCATCACCAAGACTTTTGGAGTAAACTGATGTCCTCCACACGCCAAGTAATGAACAATATCGCCATTGATATGTTGGTAGTGCCGTTGCGTGACGAAGAATAATATTCTCCTAAAAAACTCTCTGAAAACCAACCGCACTTTCATCATGAAAATGGCTGTGCGGTTGTTTTTATTTCGCCATATTTGCGTAAAAAGCCGTTCTATAAATAACAAAAATGTGCAACAATAGAAAGGATTTATTTATTGGATATCATAACCGGACAAGGTTTATAAATGAAAACAACAGCACAAATTAGACAATCATTTTTAGATTTTTTTCACAGCAAAGGACACCAGGTCGTTGAGAGTAGCTCATTAGTTCCCGAAAATGATCCGACATTACTTTTTACTAATGCAGGAATGAACCAGTTTAAAGACGTGTTTCTCGGTTTGGAAAAACGCGCCTATTCCCGAGCAACTACAGCACAGCGTTGCGTACGTGCGGGAGGTAAACACAATGACTTGGAAAACGTCGGATATACTGCGCGCCATCATACTTTTTTTGAAATGATGGGAAATTTTAGCTTTGGTGATTATTTTAAGCAGGGATGCAATTAAATTCGGTTGGGAATATCTAACTTCCCCGCAATGGCTTGGGCTTCCGGCAGAAAAATTGTATGTTACCGTATATGCTACAGATGATGAAGCCTATGATATTTGGCACAAAGATATCGGAATAGCAGCCGATCATATTATTCGCATCGGCGATAATAAAGGTGCTCCTTACGCATCCGATAACTTTTGGGCGATGGGTGATACAGGTCCTGTGGTCCGTGTACCGAGATTTTTACGATCACGGAGAACAATACTGGGGTGGTTTACCGGGTTCACCGGAAGAAGACGGCGATCGTTATATCGAGGTATGGAATATCGTCTTTATGCAATTCAACCGCTTAGCCGACGGCACAATGGAAAAACTGCCGAAACCGTCGGTTGACACGGGAATGGGGTTGGAGCGAATGACTGCGGTCATGCAACATGTCAACTCCAACTATGAAATTGATATTTTTCAGAAATTAATTGCGAAAGCAGCCGAAATAGTCGGCATCACAGATTTAAATAACAAATCATTACGCGTTATTGCCGACCATATTCGTTCATGTGCTTATTTGGTTGCCGATGGCGTAATCCCATCAAATGAAGGACGCGGCTACGTATTACGTCGAATTATCCGTCGTGCCGTACGCCACGGGCATTTACTAGGCGCTAAAGAAGCATTTTTCTACAAGCTAGTGCCAACTCTAATCGAAGTGATGGAGGATGCAGGCAAACAAGTTAAAGAAAAACAAGTCAATGTAGAAAAATTATTACGCCTGGAAGAAGAACAATTTGCCCGCACACTTGAACGCGGATTAGTCCTATTGGACGAAGCGTTAGCAGGAGTGAAGAATGGTGTGCTATCGGGTGAAACTGCATTTAAATTGTATGACACTTATGGCTTCCCTCTAGATTTAACTGCCGATGTTTGTCGCGAGCGCGATATTAAAAATAGACGAAGCAGGGTTTGAGCGTGAAATGGAAGCTCAGCGTTTACGCGCGCAGTCGGCAAGCCAGTTCGGCATGGATTACAATAATATTATTAGAGTTGATGGCACAACCCAATTCGAAGGCTATACGACAAGTGAAACTCATGCAAAAGTGACCGCACTTTTCTATGATGGTAAAGCTGTAGAGCGCATTGAGGCCGGCCCAAAGTGCGGTAGTAATTTTAGACAATACGCCGTTTTATGCCGAAATGGGCGGACAAATCGGTGACAGCGGTAACTTACAGAATGAAACCGTTTATTTTGATGTGAAAGACACTCAAAAATACGGCCAGGTGTTCGGTCACATCGGCGAATTAACTCGTGGTACGCTTTCCGTCGGTCAAACCGTAAATGCCAAAGTGGATGAACAACGTCGCCAAAACACCGCTTTAAATCACAGCGCCACCCATTTATTACATAGTGCTTTACGTCAAGTGCTGGGAGACCATGTCGCACAAAAAAGGTTCTTTAGTACAGGAGCACGCATTGCGTTTTGACTTTGTGCAACCTGAAGCAATTAGCAAGGCACAACTTGCCGAAGTAGAACGTTTAGTCAATTTCCATATCCGCGCTAATCACCCGATCGTCACCGAGGAAATGGATATTGAATCAGCTAAAAGCCAAAGGCGCGATGGCATTATTTGGCGAAAAAATACGGTGATGTTGTCCGCGTGGTGACAATGAGTCCGTTTTCTATTGAACTATGTGGTGGTATTCATGCCAAACGGACAGGGGACATCGGTTTATTTAAGATTTTATCGGAGAGTGCAATTGCTGCCGGTATTCGTCGTATTGAGGCGGTAACCGGTGAAGGTGCGCTAGATTGGTTATATAATCAGCAGCATATTCTTCAACAGAGTGCTGATCTCATTGAAGTCAGATCTAGTCTCATTGCCGGAAAAAAATTCAGCAGCTACAAGATAAAGCGAAGAAAACCGAAAAGAATTACAACAACTGAAAGAAAAAAAGCAGCGATGCAAGCCGGTTCCGACCTAGCTAAAAGTGCGGTCGAAATTAACGGCGTTTTAACCATAGTCAAACGGTTGGACGGTGTGGAAACCAAATCGTTACGTGTCATGGTTGACGATTTGAAAAACCAGCTGGGTTCAGCTGTTATTGCTTTCGCATCAGAAGCTGACAGCAAAGTAAATTTAATTGTTGGGGTAACACAAGATTTAACCTCAAGAGTTAAGGCTGGCGAATTAGTCAATCTGATGGCACAACAAGTTGGCGGTAAAGGTGGTGGCTGACCGGATATGGCAATGGCCGGGGGTTCTCAGCCTGAACATATAGCTAATGCATTAACTGCCTGTTCCGATTGGTTAAAAACAAATTTATGATCGGATTTGCCATACGTCATTCACTGATGGCGGCAAATTAAATAAGGAAATGACCGACTTGATAAGGATATTGTTTAATCAATGATAATGATAAGGAGGTCTGTATGTTAATCTTAACCCGTAAGGTCGGCGAAAGTCTGCTTATTGGAGATGATGTATCAATCACGATTTTAAACGTTCGTGGTAACCAAGTAAAAAAATAGGAGTGAAAGCACCGAAGGAGATTTCTGTCCACCGAGAGGAAATTTATCAACGTATCAAACAAGCGGAAGATAAAGAACAATCTTAACGGATTTTGTCAACATCACACAACAGGAGATTCTATGAGTAAGTTAACGTGCTTTAAAGCCTATGATATTCGAGGTCGTTTGGGCGATGAATTAAATGCGGATATTGTATATCGAATCGGCCGTGCATTCGGGCAATTTTTGAAACCGAAAACTATTGTCGTCGGGGGTGATGTTAGATTAAGCAGCAAGGAATTAAAAAGTGCGGTCACTAACGGCTTATTGGATTCCGGTGTAAATGTGATTGATTTAGGCGAAGTTGGAACCGAAGAAGTCTATTTTGCTACATCGTTCTTAAATACCGACGGTGGAATTGAAGTAACAGCCAGCCATAATCCGATGGACTACAATGGAATGAAGTTAGTTCGTGCCGGTTCTCGTCCAATTAGCGCGGAAACAGGTCTTGCCGATATTCAACGTTTGGCGGAAGAAAATAACTTCCCACCTGTTGACAAGCGTGGTGAATATAAACAACAATCCGTCATCGGTGATTACGTTGAACGTTTATTATCCCTACATTAACCTTGACAACATTAAACCGTTAAAACTGGTAATTAACTCCGGAAACGGTGCGGCAGGCCATGTTATTGATGCTATTGAGGCCCAATTTAAAGCAAAACGGGTACCTGTGGAAATCATTAAAGTCCACAATAATCCGGACGGCACTTTCCCACATGGAATTCCTAATCCGATTTTACATGACAATCGTCAAGATACCATTGATGCCGTATTAGCTAACAAGGCAGATATGGGAATCGCTTTCGACGGTGACTTCGACCGTTGTTTCTTCTTTGATGAAAACGGTAGCTTCATTGAAGGCTATTATGTAGTCGGTCTATTAGGACAAGCCTTCACACAAAAACAAAAAGGCGCAAAAGTGATCTACGATCCGCGTTTGATTTGGAATACAGAAAAATTGGTGGCCGAGAACGGTGGTGAAGCGGTAATGTCTAAGTCAGGTCACTCGTTTATTAAAAGAAAAATGCGCGAAGTGGACGCCGTATACGGTGGTGAAATGTCTGCGCACCATTATTTCCGTGACTTTTTTTCTACTGCGACAGCGGCATGATTCCATGGTTTGTTAGTTATGGAGTTGGTCAGCACCACAGGGAAGACCTTAGGTCAATTGGTTAATGATAGCATTGACACTTATCCGTCTCCGGGCGAAATAAACAGCAAATTAGCCGATGCCAAAACCTCTATTGCCCGCGTACGCGCCGCTTATGAAAAAGATGCAATTAAAGTGGACGAAACTGATGGCATCAGCATTGAATATCCGAACTGGCGTTTTTAACTTACGTAGCTCTAACACCGAACCGGTTGTACGCTTAAACCTTGAAACTCGTGGCGATAAACAATTAATGCAAGAGAAAACTGACGAAATTCTCGCATTATTACGGCAATAATTGTAAAGTTCAGTAAAAACCAACCGCACTTTGTTCTATCAAAAAAACGATAAAGTGCGGTCAATTTTTTTGAAGTAAAATGAAGGAAAACAAATGAAAGTAATTATCCCTGTAGCCGGTCTCGGCACCCGTATAGTTACCTGCCACCAAAGCGATTCCAAAGGAAATGCTGACTTTGGTAGATAAACCCTTAATTCAATATGTGGTTAATGAATGTATTGCCGCCGGTGTAAAAGAGATCGTGTTGGTTACCCATTCCTCCAAAAATGCCATTGAAAACCACTTTGACACCTCATTTGAATTGGAAACAATGCTAGAAAAACGGGTAAAACGCCAACTATTGGAAGAAGTACGCTCCATTTGTCCAAAAGATGTCACTATTATGCACGTCCGTCAAGGTAACGCAAAAGGCTTAGGGCATGCCGTGTTATGTGGTCGCCCGGTAGTCGGTAATGAGCCTTTTGCCGTAGTATTGCCCGATGTACTGTTAGCAGATTTTCAGCGCAAATCAGAGAAAAGAAAATCTGGCAGCAATGATTAAACGCTTTAAAGAAACCAATACCAGCCAAATTATGGTTGCTCCCGTTGATAAAAAAGACGTTAGCAATTACGGTATTGCCGACTGTGGCGAAATAGAGTTAAAAGGCGGCCAGAGTGCTAAAATCAACAGTATTGTTGAAAAAACCAAGTCAAGAAGAAGCGCCATCCAATTTGGCTGTAGTCGGGCGTTATGTGTTTTCTGCAAGAATTTGGGATTTATTGGAAAAAAACTCCTGTCGGCGTAGGTGATGAAATTCAATTGACCGATGCAATTGATATGCTAATAGAAAAAGAAAAACGTCGATGCTTTCCATATGACAGGACAATCCTTTGATTGCGGAGATAAAATCGGCTATATGCAGGCCTTTGTCGAATACGTCTACAACATCCCAAATTAGGTGGTCCATTCAAGGATTATCTGAAAAAATTAGTAAAAATCACTTTAATAACTTTCAGCTCTCCTTATCTATCTGATTTTTTTATAAAGATAATATTTCTACTAACAATCCGAATGTTTAACGCATCGGATTGTTATTTTTATGACTTTTGATAAAATACAGGAAAAAATTAAGGTTATTGATTAGGACATAATATGGCAAATTGGAACGGCAAATACATCAGCCCTTACGCAGAACACGGTAAAAAAAGTGAGCAAATAAAAAAATCACCGTTTCCGTTCCGCTTAAAGTATTGGAAATACTCACCAATGAACGCACTCGTCGCCAAATTGCCAACCTGCGCCACGCCACCAACAGCGAATTACTATGTGAGGCTTTTTGCATGCCTTTACCGGACAGCCGTTGCCGACAGATAAAGATTTATTGAAGGAACGCAGTGATGAAATTCCGGAGGAAGCCAAGTTGATTATGCGTGAATTAGGCATTAATCCGGATGAATGGGAATATTAAGAGGTTATAAAAAGTGCGGTTAAAAAATAAGACGTTTTTTAACCGCACTTTTTTCCATTATGTACGCTATTCTTTTACGACATCTACCAAATTTTACACACCGTATTTTTGGCGATATTCCTGCATAACGGGCAGATAAAGACGGTATTTATCGTCTTGCGCAATAAAATCCATCAAATCATCTAAATCAATAATCGACAGAACCTCGCATTGATAATCTCGCTCTACTTCTTGAATGGCAGAAAGCTCTCCTTTACCACGCTCTTTACGGTTTAATGCAATTAAAACGGCACTTAATTCCGCTTGATTGGCAGAAATTAGTTCCATTGCTTCACGAATAGCCGTTCCGGCTGTAATAACATCATCCACCAGCAATACTTTACCTTGTAATGGCGAACCAATTAAATTACCACCTTCACCGTGATCTTTGGCTTCTTTACGATTAAAACACACCGGCTTATCGACTCCGAAACGATTAAATAACGCAATAGAAACCGCAGTACCGATAGGAATACCTTTATATGCAGGGCCGAAAATTACATCATAATCCAGTTTTTGAGCTTGAAGAGCCGTTGCATAAAACTCTCCCAAGTGTGCCAAATCCGCACCTGTATTAAATAAGCCCGCATTAAAAATACGGGCTGACACGTCCGGATTTCAACGTAAACTCACCGAAACGCAATACGTTACGGCTAAGGGCAAAGCGAATAAATTCAGTTTTATAATTTTGCATAAAAACTCACCGCTCTTTTATTGTTCCAATGCTTTACGCTGCGCCTCAAAAATAACATCACAGCCCTGCTTTGCTAAATCCAGCAATTTTAATAACTCTTCATGACTGAATGCCTCGCCCTCCGCTGTGCCTTGCACTTCAATCATTCTACCGTCTTCCAGCATAACTACATTCATATCGGTTTCAGCCGCGGAATCTTCTACATACTCCAAATCACATACTGCTTCACCGTCAACTATACCAACGGAAATTGCCGCCACTAATCCTTTAATCGGATTGGTTTTTCAATGTACCTTCAGCAAGTAACCCGTTAACCGCATCAATTAATGCCACGCAAGCACCGGTAATAGATGCTGTACGCGTACCACCATCTGCCTGAATAACATCACAATCCAAGGTAATCGAACGCTCTCCCAACGCTTTCAGATCAATCATCGCACGCAAAGAACGAGCAATTAAACGTTGGATTTCCATAGTCCGCCCAACTTGTTTACCTTTCGCCGCTTCGCGTTGCATGCGACTGTGAGTCGAACGCGGCAACATTCCGTATTCCGCCGTTACCCATCCTTGCTCCTGCCCTTTCAAAAAACGCGGCACACTATCTTCTACAGTTGCCGTGCAAATCACTTTAGTCTCACCAAATTCCACCAAGACCGAACCTTCGGCGTGCTTAGTATAGTGGCGGGTAATTTTAATCGGACGCGGTTGATTCACCGCCCGTTCGTTCGGACGCATTATATATTCCTTATTTTCCTTGTAAAAAAGTGTATATATTTTAACACGCAAACTGACAGAAACGAAATTTAACAGTACAATGTGAATAAACTGATTTTTATATTAGGAATACACAATGATTTACAGTATGACTGCCTTTGCGCGACTTGAAATTAAGAAAGACTGGGGCGATGCGGTATGGGAAATCCGTTCGGTTAATCAACGTTATCTGGAAAACTTCCTCCGTTTACCAGAACAATTTCGCAGTTTAGAAAACACATTACGCGAAAAATTACGTCAGAACCTAACTCGCGGTAAAATTGAATGCACCCTACGCATTGACAATAAGCAACAAAAATATCTCCAAACTGTCTCTTAATGAAGAATTAGCTCAACAAGTGATCCAATCTCTGCAATGGCTGAAACAACAAGCCGGCGAGGGCGAAATTAACCTGAACGATGTATTGCGTTATCCAGGTGTGGTAGAAATACCGGAACAAGATTTAGATATGATCAGCCAGGATTTACTGACTGCTTTTTGATGAATTATTAATCGAATTTATCGCCATGCGCGCACGAGAAGGCGAAAAACTACAAGCCATTATTCAACAACGCCTTGATTCCATTACTCTTGAAGCGGAAAAAGTGCGGTCAAAAATGCCGGAGATTTTTGCAATGGCAGCGCGAGCGTTTACAACAACGCTTTGAAGAAATTCAGCTTCAGGCAGATCCGCAACGCCTTGAGCAAGAAATGGTGTTATTGGCTCAACGTATTGATGTGGCTGAAGAATTAGATCGCTTACAAATGCACGTTAAAGAAAACTTCATCTATTTTTGAAAAAAGGTGGCGCAATAGGGGCGAAAACTGGATTTCATGATGCAAGAGCTAAATCGCGAATCCAACACTCTAGCATCAAAATCCATCAATGCCGATGTTACGGCTTCAGCAGTAGAACTAAAAGTATTGATTGAGCAAATGCGCGAACAAATTCAGAACTTAGAGTAAGTTTAAAAAGGAAAGTAGTATGGCAGACATTATTAACCTGAAACAATACCGTATCATAGCGGCTTGTGGAGCGGAGGCAGAAAAAAATATTTACAAGGGCAGCTGACATGCGATGTAAGCAAATTAGAAATAGGTCAATCAACCATTACCGCACACTGTGATCCAAAAAGGAAAAGTGAGTTCGATTTTTCGCTTAATCCGTTTATCCGCCGAACAATTTTATCTGCTCATCAGAGTCGATTTACTACCGGAGGCTCTGGAGCAACTTAAAAAATATGCCGTATTTTTCCAAAATCACATTTTTCTTATGTTGATACACAAGTTATCGGCATAATCGGAGAAAAATGCCAACATTTCGGCCCAAATTCAACTTAAATTAGATGATAGACATCTGCTTTATTAATCCGCAAAGTGCGGTCGATTTCAACGCTGATTTTACCATTTGGGATCTTGCTGACATTCAAAGCAGGCTACCCAATTTTTAACCAATAAAAATGCAGCATGAATTTATCCCACAGGCACTCAACCTGCAATGCTTGGAACAAGCAATTTCTTTCCATAAAGGTTGTTATATAGGGCAGAAACAGTGGCGCAGAGCTAAATATCGTGGTGCCAATAAACGGGCAATGTATGCGTTGAAGGCCCAAACCGATGGGACTGCGGAAATCGGATCAGAACTGGAAATGCAACTTGAAAGTGGTTGGCGTAAAACCGGAGTAATCCTGAATGCAGTTAATGTTAACGGCGAATTATGGCTCCAAGCAGTAATGAATAATCAGCTTGAAAGCAACGTTAAATTTCGCTTACCCGAGAATGGCACAGCGCTTGAAATTTTCCCATTACCTTATAGCTTAGAAGATAAATAAATTCAAAAGTGCGGTCATTTTTCCACGGATTTTAAAAACAGTAAGAATTTGAACCGCACTTTTTCATCTAAAGATTGAGAATTTTGCCCTTTGCTGTAAACTATCTTCCCGTCTTGATACATTCATTTATCACTACTTTTTCATTTCAACATTATTTTTAGGTTCACTATGGCTACCAATTATATTTTTTTTGTCACGGGCGGGGTGGTTTCGTCCTTAGGTAAGGGTATTGCTGCAGCGTCTTTAGCAGCAATTTTAGAAGCGCAGGGCTAAACGTCACTATGATGAAGCTCGATCCTTATATTAACGTCGATCCTGGCACGATGAGTCCAACCCAGCACGGTGAAGTGTTTGTGACCCAAGACGGAGCAGAAACAGACTTAGATTTGGGGCATTACGAGGCGCTTTATCCGTACTAAAATGACCAAGCGCAATAATTTTACCACCGGCAAAAATCTACTCCGAAGTGTTGCGCAAAGAGCGTCGTGGTGATTATTTGGGAGCCACCATTCAGGTGATTCCACACATTACTAACGAAATCAAAAGCTCGTGTGATTGACGGTTCGGCCGGACATGATGTGGCGATTATAGAAGTAGGTGGTACGGTTGGAGACATTGAATCTCTGCCGTTTCTGGAAGCCTTGCGTCAGCTCGCTGTGCAAGTTGGGACGTGAACGCACACTTTTCATGCACTTAACTCTAGTACCATACATCCCGACAGCCGGTGAAGTAAAAACCAAACCGACACAACATTCCGTAAAAAGAATTATTGTCTATCGGAATTCAGCCGGACGTACTTATTTGCCGTTCCGATCGCATGATCCCGCCAAATGAACGAGCAAAAATCGCACTGTTCTGCAATGTACCGGAAAAAAGCCGTAATTTCCTTAAAAGATGTTAATTCCATCTATCAAATCCCGGCATTATTAAAAATCACAAGGATTGGACGAATTTATTTGCCAACGTTTTCATTTGGAATGTCCGGAAGCGGATCTGTCTGAATGGGAACAAGTTCTTTACCAAGAAGCCAATCCGACCGGTGAAGTCACTATCGGCATGGTGGGGAAATATACCGAGTTGCCGGATGCCTATAAATCAGTCAATGAAGCATTGAAACATGGTGGATTAAAAAAATCGCCTAAGTGTTAATATCAAATATATTGACTCGCAAGATGTAGAAACCAAAAGGCACTGAGATTTTAAAAAGGATTGGATGGAATTTTTAGTCCCGGGCGGTTTCGGCTATCGCGGAGTAGAAGGCAAAATTCTAACCGCTCAGTATGCACGTGAAAACAACGTCCCTTATTTAGGTATTTGTTTAGGAATGCAGATTGCGCTGATTGAATATGCACGCAATGTAGCAGGAATGAGTAAAGCAAACTCCTCAGAATTCGACCGCACTTGTGAACAACCCGTTATCGGCTTAATCACCGAATGGCAAGACGCGGAAGGTAATGTGGAAACCCGCAATGATAACTCCGATCTTGGCGGCACTATGCGCTTGGGAGCCCAAAAATGTCACCTGATGGAAGGTTCGTTGGCGCGTCAACTTTACGGTACGGAAACTATTGAAGAACGCCATCGTCACCGTTATGAAGTCAATAACAATCTGTTACCACAAATTGAAAAAAAGCGGGTTTAAAAAGTCACCGGTTTAAGTGCGGATAAAAAAATTGGTAGAAATTATCGAAGTACCGAACCATCCTTGGTTTATCGCTTGTCAGTTCCACCCTGAATTTACCTCTACGCCACGTGACGGACATCCGTTATTCACAGGGTTTATTAAAGCGGCAAGGGAAAAATCAGAAAAAAATCAGGCTAAAACCCCACGTTAGATCAAAAATATTGTGATTTTTAGCAAGACAAACAGATAAAATAGCTTTACTATAAGTTCGTTTTACATACCCATTTTAGATTAACTTAAAAGAGGAAAAATACAAATGGCAAAAAAATCGTTAAAGTAATTGGTCGTGAAATCATTGACTCTCGTGGTAATCCAACAGTTGAAGCAGAAGTTCACTTGGAAGGCGGTTTCGTTGGTCTGGCAGCGGCTCCATCAGGTGCATCAACCGGTTCACGTGAAGCTTTTAGAATTACGCGATGGCGATAAATCCCGTTTCTTAGGTAAAGGTGTATTAAAAGCCGTTTCTGCCGTCAACAACGAAATCGCTAAAGCGGTTGTTGGTAAAGACGCATCCAACCAAGCTGAAATCGACCAAATTATGATCGATTTAGACGGTACAGATAATAAATCTAAATTCGGTGCAAACGCAATTTTAGCGGTTTCCTTAGCAAACGCGAAAGCGGCTGCCGCATCAAAAGGTAAAGCGCTTTACGAACACATTGCAGACTTAAACGGTACTCCGGGTGTGTATTCTATGCCACTTCCAATGATGAACATCATCAACGGTGGTGAGCACGCTGACAACAACGTTGATATTCAGAATTCATGATTCAACCGGTTGGCGCAAAAAACCTTACGCGAAGCATTACGTATCGGTGCAGAAGTGTTCCACAACTTAGCTAAAGTATTAAAAGGCAAAGGCTTGAACACTGCTGTAGGTGATGAAGGTGGTTTTGCTCCAAACCTAGCTTCTAACGCGGAAGCATTAGCTTGCATTAAAGAAGCTGTTGAAAAAGCAGGTTATGTTTTAGGCAAAGACGTAACATTAGCGATGGACTGCGCATCTTCCGAGTTCTACAATAAAAGAAACCGGCAAGTACGAAAATGAAAGGTGAAGGCGTTCATTCACTTCTCAAGAGTTCACACACTATTTAGAAGAATTAACCAAACAATACCCAATCGTATCTATTGAAGACGGTCAGGACGAATCTGACTGGGAAGGCTTCGCATACCAAACTAAAGTATTGGGTGGTCGCGTTCAATTAGTGGGTGATGACTTATTCGTAACCAACACCAAAATCTTAAAAGAAGGTATCGAAAAAAAGGTATCGCAAACTCCATCTTAATCAAATTCAACCAAATCGGTTCTTTAAGCGAAACTTTGGCTGCGATTAAAATGGCGAAAGATGCTGGTTACACTGCTGTGATCTCTCACCGTTCCGGTGAAACTGAAGATGCAACCATCGCAGATTTAGCGGTTGGTACAGCAGCAGGTCAAATCAAAACCGGTTCTATGAGCCGTTCTGACCGTATTGCGAAATACAACCAATTAATCCGTATTGAAGAAGCATTAGAACGTGCTGGTACACCTGCTCCGTTCCCAGGCTTAAAAGCGGTTAAAGGTCAAGCGTAATTCACGCTGAATTTACTGTAAAATCTCACCGCACTTTGCACAAAAAGTGCGGTGTTTTTATGAAATTGCAAAGCAATAACTTCCCTACTATTTTTTTATCTAAATATTATTGGATTAACTAATTAAACTCAGTGAAAATCATGAATGCAAAAACTAGAGCTATACAGAAGATATTATTGTGTTGAAAAGAAACATCAATGATTTTTTTCCGCATTAACCGAATGGGCTACAACTTATCTTATACAACAAGAATATGAAGATAATATTTACGAATTAGCACTTGCAAAAAAATAGAAAAAGAAGCATTATTTTTTTATCTGATAAAATTCTAGAAAATGTTGTATTTAATGGCCAAAATTTACAAATAGTTCCTATAGATGATAATACATCTATGTTTGATGTATTACCTAATGATATCAATTCTGCTGTACTATTAGGTGAAAAGGTATAATTGCCAAGAATACCAAATCAATTCTATGTTGATTTATCAAATTCAATTTGAACATAACTTATTAAATAGAATAAATAAAATATTTCATAAAGAAACAAACCTATTTACATTTAAATGTAATAAATGGATTAAAAATTTATGAAAACAGAAATAAAATTAGACAACATCTATTCAAATATCTAGAAATACAATATGAAGAAGAGTTTAATCTTTATAAAGAAGCCCGTGTTTTGGATTATCTTTATAGGATCACAGATATAAGTTTCAATATAAAATCAAACTTATCAATAATATCTCTTAGAAAAAGTGATTTGAATCCTGAAGAATACAATTTACCAGATCTACTAGCTGAGTATATAGCGATAGAATTAGATAGAGATATTAATATCATATCAATATATGATTAGTCTATTAAAAAAACTTCAATTCAAGAGGAAATACCATGTTGCATTTAGTTTTAGAAGATGACCATCTAATCGGCCAGAAAAAGCATTTCGGTGCTCATTCTACCGTACATGAGCATTTTGTCGTTATGTTCGAAGACGATGGTGAAACCGGCTATTTTTATGCGATGGATTTGAATAATCCTGCTCAACCGATTGCTGACAGCTTATATGTGTACGGCGTGGATAGTATTGAAGGACGCCATGAACCGCGTCAGTTTCAAATTTGCTGGTCGGAAGACGGTAATCAAGCTTTTTTACTAGTCAACGGCTATCCGCACGCCTCTTTTGATTTCACCCGTTTAGTCGGTTATAACCATAGTAAATTTCCTATGCCGGACATCAGCAGTATGTGGTCGCATGAGGAAATCACCGATAAATTGGTTGCTCAATGGCTTAACTAACGCAGAAAAACACGTCAAATTTTTAACCGCACTTTTTTTGCTCTCATGGCTTTGCATAAAAGCACCAAAAGTGCGGTATTTTTTGCCCATTTCAGGCTATAATGCACAATTTACTCTTTCAAACAATGAGCCGATTTCATGGAAAATTCTGATTTACATACGCCGATGATGCGTCAATATCTAGCACTCAAAGCTGAAAGCCCCGATGTATTACTATTCTATCGCATGGGGGATTTTTATGAGCTGTTTTATGATGATGCCAAAAAGCAGCGGCGTTGCTTGATATTTCGCTCACAAAACGCGGGCAATCGGCAGGACAACCCATTCCTATGGCTGGTGTACCTTATCATGCAGTGGAAGGGTATCTAGCGAAGTTGGTGGAACTCGGCGAATCGGTGGCAATTTGCGAACAAGTTGGTGATCCGGCTACCGCAAAAGGGCCGGTAGAACGCAAAATTGTGCGCATAGTTACGCCGGGCACAGTCAGCGACGAAGCTCTGTTGCCAGAACGGCAGGATAATTTGATTGCTGCGGTCTATCAGGGAAAAAGAACGTTTTGGACTGGCGACATTGGATATGACTTCAGGACGTTTCCAACTCAGTGAACCTGCAACAAAAGAAAGTCTACAAAGCGGAACTGCAACGCATTGCTCCGGTAGAATTGCTTTACTGCGAGGATTTTTCCGATATGCAACTGATTGAAAATGCAAAAGGGTTACGTCGCCGTCCGATTTGGGAATTTGAATTGGGAACTGCAATTCAGCAGCTCAATCGTCAATTCGGCACACAAGATTTGCGCGCTTTTTGGAGTGGAAAAAAAGCCTTGCTCGGGCTTCGTGCGGCGGGTTGTTTGCTACAATATGCACGCGAAACCCAACGTAGTGCTCTACCGCATATTCAAAGTATCAATCTGATTCAAAATAACGAACATATTCAATTGGATGTGGCAACACGGCGCAATCTGGAACTCACCCAAAACCTTGCCGGTGGTACGGAAAACACATTGGCTTCGGTGTTAGACAAATGCGTAACACCGATGGGTAGCCGCCTGTTGAAACGTTGGCTCCACCAGGCAATTCGTAATATTGAAAAATTACAACAACGACAACAAGTTATTAGTGAAATTTTTACAACAGGATTTAATCACCGAACTGCAACCACCGTTACAACAGGTCGGCGATATGGAACGTATTCTGACTCGGGTAGCCTTGCGTACTGCCCGCCCGCGCGATTTAACTCGACTTCGTACGGCATTGGAACAAATTCCGCTTATTCGCTCCGTGTTAAAAACTTCCAAAAAAATGACCGCACTTTCAAATCAACTCGGCGAATTTGAGGGGCTGTTTAAATTATTACAGCAAGCAATTATTGATAACCCGCCACTACTGATTCGCGACGGTGGTGTGATTGCCGAAAGCTATAATGCAGAACTGGACGAATGGCGTTCGTTATCTGACGGTGCAACTAAATATTTAGAAGACTTGGAAATTCGTGAACGTGAAGCAACCGGTATCGATACTCTGAAAGTTGGATTTAACGCGGTACACGGTTACTATATTCAAAATCAGTCAGGGGCAGGCACACAAAGCGCCGATTCACTATGTACGTCGGCAAACACTAAAAATGCCGAGCGTTACATTATTCCCGAACTGAAAACTTACGAAGACAAAGTGCTGAAAGCTAAAGGAGCCGCTTTAGCACTCGAAAAAAACAATTGTATGATGAAATTTTTGATCAAATCCTACCGCACTTAGGGCGCGCTGCAGTTGACAGCACAGACCTTAGCTAAACTGGATGTGCTGACTAATCTGGCAGAACGCGCCGATAGCTGAATTACGTCTGCCCTCAATTCAGCGATGAAATCGGCATCCAAATTCACAACGGGCGTCATCCTGTGGTGGAAAGAGTGATGAAAGATCCTTTTATCGCCAATCCGCTGGCCCTTAATCCGCAACGCCATTTACTGATTATTACCGGTCCGAATATGGGCGGTAAAAGTACTTATATGCGACAAACCGCACTAATTGTGTTGATGGCATATATCGGCAGTTTTGTACCGGCAGAAAGTGCGGTTATCGGTCAGACTGACCGCATCTTCACCCGAATCGGTGCCTCAGACGATCTTGCTTCGGGCCGCTCAACCTTTATGGTCGAAATGACAGAAATGGCTAATATTTTACATCAAGCAACCTCACAAAGTCTTGTTTTAATTGATGAAATAGGACGTGGCACATCTACTTACGACGGTTTATCATTAGCTTGGGCATGCGCTGAATGGCTAGCGAAAAACACGTTCATTAACATTATTTGCGACCCATTATTTTGAATTAACCGTCTTACCCGAACAACTTTCCGGTACGGCAAATGTACATCTGGATGCAATGGAGCACGATCAACACCATCGTTTTTTTATGCATGCTGTACAAGAGGGGCTGCAAGCAAAAGTTACGGCCTTGCGGTTGCGGCTTTAGCCGGTGTGCCACAAAGCGTTATAACATTAGCAAAACAAAAGCTGAAACAGCTGGAAAAAAACTATCACAGCAAAATGCCGATCAGCGTATTCAAGATTTACGCATAATTAATCAGTCGCAGGGTGAACTTGACTTAATGGAAACAGATAATAGCAAAAAAATGTAGTAATGGAAATGCTGGAAAAAAACTCGACCCGGATGATCTCAGTCCAAAAACAGGCTTTGGCATATTTGTATCAATTAAAAAAAGCTGGTTTAATTTTTCACAACCGGCTCCTATTGCAAATAATTTGAAAGGTTATAGAATAGGCGCCGCTTAAAAAATAATAGTTCTTATCTCTAATATAAAAAAACATAGAATGAATATACTCTTGGACATCAAGTTCGTTATTAATACCATATTACAAACCCCACATTTATTGATTCTGGCGAAAACTTTTTATCGCCTTATTACTTAGTTCGTTTATTGGTTTAGAGCGTGAATTAAAACGTAAACCGGTTGGCGTGAAAACCTGTGCAATTATTTCGATTACTACTTGTATTTTGACTATTGTGTCAATTCAATCAGCAGAATATTATTCTGCAGTGTCGGAAAAATATTCGTACGGATCCAATGCGCTTAGCTGCACAAGTAATAAGCGGCATTGGTTTTCTTGGTGCAGGAGTAATTCTACGCAAAAGCAATGATGCAATTTCCGGTCTAACTACTTCAGCTATTATCTGGGCTGCGGCCGGGAATCAGCATTGCCACCGGTGCAGGCTTCTTCTTTGATGCAGTGATTGCAACGGTAATGATTCTGATCGCAATCCGCTTAAGTCCGATAGTCCACCGTTTTGTACATAATAAAAAAACAGGAAAAAGATATTGAGGCTATTTTTACGATTCATTTTAAATAATGTCGAGGCAGTTGAAAAAAAGTTACCGCTTTATTTGATGTTCAAGAAAAATAAATTCGACTCAATGGAACTTAAAGATTTATATAACGGTGAAGTTAAATTAATTATTAACATAGATATTGAAGATTATAGTTTGTTACATAAAAATTTATGTGGCATTAAAACAGCAACCGGAAGTGATCGGAGTAGATCTAATTAGTTAAAAAGAACGTGTTAATTCCGCCTTTATTGCGCAATCGTTTAATTGATATAAAAACGGCAGACAAAAAAATCTGCCGTTTTTTTATTTGCATTTCATTTTCACTTCTATATAATTACGAACCGAAATTTAATAAATAGAATTTTGTAATGAAACGAAACTTTCAACACCGTAATACACAACAGCGCCGCCATACGATTATGCAGCTTCTGCAGGAACAAGGTGAAGTGAGCGTTGAACAACTCGTGCAACTATTTGAAACATCAGAAGTTACAATTCGAAAAGATTTAACCGCACTTGAAGCAAACGGTTTTTATTACGCCGTTATGGCGGAGCGGTTCTAATGCCAACCGAATTACTGAATGACCCACAGGAAGAATTATTTTTCAAAAACGAAAGTTAGCTATTGCAAAAAGCAGCAGCTGAGCGTATTCGTGATCATAACCGAATTATTGTGGACAGCGGCAGCACAACTGCGGCACTAATCAAGCAGCTTGATCGTAAGCAAGGTTTAGTAGTAATGACAAATTCTCTTTCGGTAGCAACAGAATTACGTTCTTTAGAAAACGAACCGACACTGCTAATGACCGGAGGGGACATGGGATACAGGATCCGAATCTTTTCAAGGTAATGTAGCAGAACAAGTGCTACGCTCCTATGATTTTGACCAATTATTCATTGGTGCCGATGGTATTGATTTGGCTCGTGGCACAACAACTTTTAATGAGCTAGTTGGGCTAAGCCGAGTAATGGCAGAAGTTTCACGTGAAGTCATCGTTATGGCGGAATCCCAAAAAAATGGGCCGTCGAATGCCAAATTTAGAGTTGAATTGGGAGCAAATCGATGTACTGATTACCGATAAACAGCTCTCTGAAGAAAAATAAATGTCTAATTGAAAAGCAAGGCGTAGAAGTAATCATTGCTTAATCAGAAAGTCACGATCGCTTAAAAGTGCGGTCAGTTTTTCAACCGTTTTTTTAAACACAAAAGGAAAGTAAATTATGTGTGGAATTGTAGGTGCTGTAGCACAACGTGATGTAGCAGAAATTCTGGTTGACGGTTTTACACCGTTTAGAATATCGCGGTTATGACTCGGCCGGTGTTGCCGTTCTAAACGATAAACAAGATATGCAAGTCGTCCGTCGTGTAGGCAAAGTAAAAAGAGTTAGACGATGCAATCGCAGCCGAACCATTGTTGGGCGGAACCGGTATCGCACACACCCGTTGGGCAACTCACGGTGAACCTTCAGAGGCCAATGCCCACCCGCACCGTTCAGGCAAAAATTGCGGTAGTACATAATGGCATTATCGAAAACTATGAAGAATTACGTGAAGAATTACAAGCACGTGGCTATGTCTTCATGTCGCAAACTGATACCGAAGTTATCGCTCATTTGGTGGAATGGGGAGTTCCGCACAGCCAAAAGTTTATTAGAAGCAGTACAAAAAACAGTGGTGCAATTACGTGGTGCATACGGAACAGTGGTAATCAATCAGGAAGATCCAAGCCGTTTAGTGGTTTGCCCGTTCAGGCAGTCCGTTAGTGATCGGTTATGGTGTCGGCGAAAAGCTTTATCGCATCAGATCCATTAGCTTTATTGAATGTCACCCGTCGTTTCGCTTATCTGGAAGAAGGCGATGTAGCAGAAATCACCCGTCGTAGTGTGGAAATTTATGACCGTGAAGGACAGAAAGTCAAACGTGAAGTTCACGAAGGTAATTTCGAGCATGATGCGGCAGACAAAGGCCAATACCGTCACTACATGCAAAAAGAAATTTTTGAACAACCGGTAGCAATCATGAACACATTAGATGGACGAATTGTGAATGGTAAAGTCAATATCAATGCAATTGGCGCAAACGCGACGGAATTCTTACAGAAAGTAGAACATATTCAAATCGTGGCCTGCGGTACTTCCTACAACGCAGGAATGGTGGCGCCTACTGGTTTGAATCTATTGCAGGTATTAGTTGCGATGTTGAAATTGCTTCCGAATTCCGTTACCGCAAATTCGTGACTCGCCCAAACAGCTTACTAATCACTCTTTCTCAATCAGGTGAAACCGCAGATACACTGGCAGCATTACGTTTAGCAAAAGAAAAAAAGGTTATATGGCGGCGATGACAATCTGTAACGTAGCCAGTTCATCTTTAGTGCGTGAATCGGATTTCGCCTTCTTAACTCGTGCCGGTGTAGAAATCGGAGTGGCATCAACTAAAGCCTTTACTACCCAATTAACCTGCCTATTATTGTTAACCGTTGCAATTGGTCGCTTACAAGGCACTGTCAGCGAAGAACAGGAACACCACATTATTCAGGCATTACAGCGCCTACCGGCACAAGTAGAAAGCGCATTGATATTCGATCAAGAAATCGAGAAATTATCGGAAGATTTCGCGGAGAAGCACCACACCTTATTCTTAGGCCGTGGTGAATTCTATCCAATTGCGATGGAATCAGCATTGAAATTAAAAAGAAATTTCCTATATTCATGCGGAGGCCTATGCTGCTGGCGAGCTGAAACACGGCCCATTAGCCTTAATCGACAGCGAAATGCCGGTTATCGTGGTAGCGCCTGAAAAACGATTTGTTGGAAAAAAAGTCAAATCCAATATTGAAGAAGTTCGCGCGCGCGGTGGGCAACTTTATGTATTCGCCGATGACGATGCGGGCTTCAGCGATACTGAAGGATTTAAAACTATCGTATTTCCAAAAAGTAGACGAAGTAACTTCGCCGATTTTCTACACCGTGCCATTACAATTGCTATCCTATCATATTGCCTTAATCAAAGGCACCGATGTTGATCAACCGCGTAATCTGGCAAAAAGCAGTTACTGTAGAATAATCCAATCCCAAAAATGAAAAAAACTCCCGAAAGCAAACACTTTAAGGGAGTTTTTATTTACAAGATAAATAAAAGCTATCATAAGCATATTGGGTACTAACCTACCCACAGTTATAAATTTATCCACTATAACAAATACGGGGCTTGTATGAATAACAAGCCCCGTATCTATCATAGAAAAATGTTCAAAAATATTGACCGCACTTTTTGTCTCGATCAATATCTTGGCGTGTATGAATTACCCTTTGCGCGCACGTTTAGGTTTGCGCTCATCTTTCTCACTAAAAGTGCGGTCCTTTTTTTCTCTGAATTTACGCTCACCGCGTACAGAACCATTTTCAGAACGTCCTTTGCGTTTTTCCTCCCGGGCGTTGGCCATGATCGTCACCGTTGACCGCACCAACAAAGGTCATTCTCATTTGCTTATTCAACACACGGGTTTTTACCGAACATTTGTAACAGTTCATTCGGCATTCCTTGCGGTAATTCAATGGTTGAATAATCATCGTACATCTTAATATGTCCGATATTGCGACTGTTGATGTCACCTTCGTTAGCGATCGCACCCACAATATGACGTACATCAATACCATCGGCACGCCCAACTTCAATACGATATAGATCCATCGGAATCGGATTACCATAACCACGACGTTCTTGTGAACGCGGATTATCACGACGCTCTCCTCTGCGCCCATCGCGAGCACGTTCGGATTTACGCGGCTCCATCGGCGGATCCGGTGGTAAAAATCAATTTTTGTTTGCCTTGCAACAACATAAGCATCGCGGCGGCAATATCTTCCAAATCCTGATCGGCAGTAAATAAATCCTCTAATAAACCACGGTATTGTTCTAAATCATGATGCTCCAATTGCTTGGTGACTTGCGCTTTGAATTTTTCACGACGGCGTTCCTGTAAAATCTCATGATTCGGCACGTCCACTTCATCAATCGGCTTTTTTTCATTAGGGCGTTCGATATTACCAAGCAAACGACGCTCACGTGGTTCCACGAATAAAATTGCACGTCCTGCACGTCCTGCACGTCCTGTGCGTCCGATACGATGTACATAGCTTTCCGCATCTAACGGAATGTCGTAGTTGACTCACCAAGCTGATACGTTCTACATCTAATCCACGTGCGGCCCACATCTGTCGCCACCAGAATATCCAAGCTACCATTACGTAAGCGGTCAAGCGTTTGTTCACGCAGTTGTTGGGTCATATCGCCGTTTAAAGCAGCTGCGCGGAAACCATGTTTTTCTAATAATTCTGTTACGTCTAAAGTACCGGTCTTAGTACGGGTAAATAAAATTGCCGCATCAAAATCCTCGGTTTCCAAAAACGTAGCAATGCTTCATTTTTACGGTAACCTCGTACAAACCAGCAAATTTGAGTAATATCCGGATTAGTACGTTGAGTCGATTGGATCTTAACCTCCTGCGGATCCTGCATGAAGCGTTTGGTAATACGTCGAATCGGCTCAGGCATTGTTGCTGAAAAACAATGCGGTTTGGTGCTGTTCCGGCAATTCCCGCCATTACAGTTTCCACATCTTCGATAAAGCCCATACGCAACATTTCATCCGCTTCATCTAATACGATGGATTGCAAATTGGATAAATCCAATGTGCCACGACGAATGTGATCCAAAATACGTCCCGGTGTGCCAACTACTACCTGCGCGCCCTGTTTTAATGCACGCAGTTGAATATCATAACGCTGTCCGCCATAAAGGGTGACGATACGTATACCTTTTACGCGTTTAGTAAATTGTTCGCAAGCATCAGCAACCTGAATCGCTAATTCCCGCGTCGGTGCCATAACCAACAGTTGCGGGTGATGTTGTGCCACATCAATTTTTGCCAATAATGGTAAAGAAAAAAAGCCGCAGTTTTTTTCCGCTCCCGGTTTTGTGCCATTCCCAATACGTCACGCCCGCTTAATAAATGCGGAATACAAGCTTGTTGAATAGGAGAAGGTGTTTCAAAACCAAGTTCTAAAACGGCGGAAAGAAGATCCTCTGGTAACCCCAGATCTTCAAAAGTGATTTTTGTTTCTGTCATTAAATTCTCGAAATAAATAAGGAAAGCCCAATGCTTTCAGGTGTGTATAAAAAACAGAGAGCACTACATATTGATTTAAATAAGATCAGCGCGAATGCAACAGCATTTGACTTAACTATGTTGAATTATATGTATCCAGCACGCTAAACGTGCTTAAATCGGGTTATTCTACCCGTTTCACTCCCGACTGTTCTGTTAATTCGCCGTCGTTTTTAATTTACCCAGCTCAAACAGAGCAAAACGATACTCAACAAAGTTATATACCTGATTTGCCGTTGCTAATTTAAACAGCGTTTCTGCCTCGTCAATATGGCCTGAATTGAGTTTTTGTTTTGCTAGATAATAATAACTTTCCGTTAATACTTCCGCATATTGAGGAGACTGCGGTTCGGCAAAGCTTTTGGCTTTATCCAATAAATCGGTTACGGAAAGTTTGTCCAAATAGTATTGGACAATATAGGTTCCCCAATAATCAGCGGAAAGCGTTTCAGCTCTTCGCGCTAAATTTTGTTTTGCCTCGTTCGGTTTAAATTTTAATTCATTCAGATATAACCATAATACCCGATATGGATCTGCCTTATTAGCTTGATAGAATGCTAAAAAGTCCTGCTGCGCCAAGTTATAGCGCCCCATATAATAAAAAGTTTAAACCTCGATTCAGCAATGTGTATTCATAAGTCGGATCAAGCTCAAGCACAGTATTGAATGCCTCTAAAGCGCCTTCATAGTCTTCGTCCATCAGCGCATAGAGCCCCAGATAGTTATACACTTCAGGCAGTTTTTTCTGAAGTGTTAGAGCCTGCATAAAAATCATAATGCGCCAACGCCCACAAACCGAGGCTATCATAAAGTACGCCCCTGTTCAAAATGTAAATTGGCACGCTCCGCCCGACTTAATTGTCTACCAATAAGTAATACTTGGCTGATACGGACAACCATCACTTCCTGATCAAAGTGCGTATTCGGATGCTGCTCCGCCAACACTACTTTTATTTTTTTGTGACAAACCCACTCTCAAAGCTATTCATGCAGCCTGAAAGCAAGAAAATAAAAATAAAGCCGGGCAGAAACACCACAAAATGAAACGACTTTTTCAGTTGCAACATTGCCACTAAACCTGTTTATTATTGATGACAATTTATAATTTATTAAAGAAAATTCGACCGCACTTTGTCAATCAAAACGGACAAAGTGCGGTTAAAAATCAATGAATTTTTACTCCTGCTCAACAAAAATCTACCGGTTCAATGGTTTCTTCTTGTTTTGCAGTCAATTCTTTTCATCGTTAAACGAATTCTACCTTGGCGATCGATCTCACTACTTTTTACTTGTACTTCCTGACCGACAGCAAGATAATCGCTCACTTTCTCAACTCGCTCTTCTGCGATTTGAGAAATATGAACCAATCCTCTTTTCCACCGACAATCGACACGAAAGCACCGAAAATCTGCCAAACGCGTTACTTTACCTTTATATACTGCTCCCGCTTCCACTTCGGCAGTAATGTCTTCAATACGCGCCATCACATCTTTTACAGCACTGCTGTCCACTGCGGCAATTTTTACTGTGCCGTCATCATCAATATCAATGGAAGTACCGGTTTCTTCGGTTAATGCACGAATTGTCGCTCCGCCTTTACCAATGACATCTTTGATTTTCTTCGGATCAATTTTCATGGTGTAAATACGTGGCGCATAATCTGAAATTTCCTCACGAGGTGCCGGAATCGCTTGTTCCATTACACCCAAAATGTGCATACGCGCACTTTTTGCTTGATTTAGTGCGATTTGCATAATTTCAGCGGTAATACCTTCGATTTTAATATCCATTTGCAAGGCCGTAACACCTTCACGGGTACCGGCAACTTTGAAATCCATATCGCCCAAGTGATCTTCATCACCTAGAATATCGGATAACACCACGAATTTATCATCTTCTTTCACCAAAGCCCATAGCAATCCCTGCTACTGCCGCTTTAATCGGTACGCCGGCATCCATTAAAAGCCAAGGAAGCACCACATACCGATGCCATGGAGGAAGAACCGTTAGATTCGGTGATCTCGGAAACTACACGCACTACATAAGGGAATTCCGCAATTGTCGGCATAACTGCCATCACACCGCGTTTCGCCAAACGTCCATGACCGATTTCACGGCGTTTAGGTGACCCGATACGCCCGGTCTCACCCACAGAATATGGAGGGAAATTATAGTGGAATAAGAAATGATCCGCTTTTTCCCCGGTCAATTCATCAATAATTTGTGCATCACGCTCAGTTCCCAAAGTTGCCACTGCCAATGCCTGCGTTTCGCCACGGGTAAATAATGCAGAACCATGCACGCGCGGTAATACGCCAGTGCAAATATCTAGTGCGCGCACAGTATCTACGGTACGACCATCAATACGAGGTTCACCGGCTAAAATACGTCCGCGAACGACCGCACTTTCCATAGAGCTGATGATGTCTAGAATTGCACCTTCGGTTACAGTTTTCGTCTTCTGCTGTAATTTGTGCAATTACATCTGCTTTAATGGCATCAATCTGTTCATAACGAGTTTGCTTCTCGGTAATACGGTAAGCGTCTCCCAAACGGCTTTCAGCTAATGCTTTTACTTTATTGATTAATGCTGTATTCGGCTCAGGTGCTACCCAATCCCAGCGTGGTTTTCCGGCTTCAGCTGCGAACTCTTTAATTGCTTCCACCACAACCCTGCTGTTGCTGATGACCAAACACCACCGCAGCCAACATTTGTTCTTCGGTTAAAATATCTGCTTCGGATTCCACCATCAACACGGCTTTGTCTGTACCGGCAACGACTAGATCCAAACGACTTTTGTTTTTTTGTTCGTTTTACAGTCGGATTCAGCACAAACTGATTATCAATAAACCCAACTCGTGCTGCACCAATCGGCCCGTTAAACGGCACGCCGGACAAACTCAACGCTGCAGACGCACCAATCATCGCCACTAAATCCGGACTGATTTGTGGATTAACAGACACTACTGTGGCAATTAGTTGAATTTCATTGAAGAAACCTTCAGGGAACAACGGACGAACCGGACGGTCAATCAAACGCGCAATTAAGGTTTCACCTTCTGACGGACGACCTTCACGTTTAAAGAAACCGCCCGGAATGCGTCCGGCAGCATAAGTACGCTCTTGATAATCCACGGTTAACGGGAAGAAATCCTGCCCTTCTTTTACTTCTTTTTTCGCTACAACAGTCACGAACACCGTCGTATCATCCATGCTTGCCATAACGGCAGCTGTCGCCTGACGCGCAATCGCACCGGTCTCTAATGTTACGGTATGTTGACCATATTTAAACTGTTTTACAATCGGATTCACAATTTTTCCTTTTAAATTAATAGATTATATAATCTTTTTGTATCCAATTTGCGACTAGTAAAAGCACTCTGAAAAAAACGTTCGAAAAATCCGACCGCACTTTTCACATTTCAGACTAAAAATGAAAGTAAAAGCACTTTTTAATAGCCGCACGCTAAAACGGAAACAAAAAGCCCAAGTATTATACAGGGCTTTTTGAATTTATTGGTAATTTTTATCTGTTAGGATGAGTTATTTAAGATAGTTCAACGGATAAAATAATTCTGCTGCTTGTTTAGAAAAATAATGAAAAAAACAAAGTTAAGAAACCTATTTTCAAATACCTTGTTCCTCATAAATTCAATTTCAGTACGTTTAATGAATTAAAACTAGAAAAATATGCTATTTTTTTCAGCACATTACTTTTTCAAATTGTTTACAAACTAATGCCGAACGGTTTTCACTGTTCGGCATTTTTATTCTACGATTTTAGCTAGTTACTCGTCTAAGAAACTGCGTAAAGTTTCCGAACGGCTTGGGTGACGAAGTTTGCGCAGAGCTTTAGCTTCAATCTGACGAATACGTTCACGGGTTACATCAAATTGTTTGCCGACTTCTTCTAAAGTGTGATCGGTGTTCATATCAATACCGAAACGCATACGCAATACTTTTTGCTTCACGTGGCGTTAAACCTTCCAGCACTTCATGGGTGGCGGCTCTGAGACTTTGTGCCGTGGCACTATCTAACGGTAACTCTAATGTGTTATCCTCGATAAAAATCACCTAAATGGGAATCATCGTCATCTCCTATTGGAGTTTCCATCGAAATCGGTTCTTTGGCGATTTTTAACACCTTACGAATTTTATCTTCCGGCATTCCCATGCGCTCAGCCAGTTCTTCCGGCGAAGCTTCACGCCCCATTTCCTGTAACATTTGACGCGAAATACGGTTTAATTTATTGATAGTCTCAATCATGTGTACCGGAATGCGGATTGTTCTAGCTTGATCGGCAATTGAGCGGGTGATAGCCTGACGAATCCACCTAGTGGCATAAGTGGAAAAATTTATAACCACGACGATATTCAAATTTATCCACTGCTTTCATCAAACCGATATTGCCTTCTTGAATTAAATCAAGGAATTGCAAACCTCGGTTAGTGTATTTTTTTAGCAATGGAAATCACCAAACGCAGGTTGGCTTCTACCATTTCTTTCTTCGCTCGACGGGCTTTCAATTCACCTTGCGCGATACGTTCACCAATATCTCGGATTTGTTGTACAGTTAACTTCGTATCCACTTCAATCTGTTGCAAATTGCCGATCGCATTACGGATATTTTTCTTCATATTGCGCCAATTTCTCTGACCAACTTTTTCCTGCACTCAGCGCCTTAACCAACCAAGCGTCGTTAATTTCTTTTTGTCGCAAATGCTTTTTGAAATTGCTCTTTCGGCATTTTCGCATAATCCACAGCCCAACGTTGAATTTGGCGCTCTTCCGCACGAACCCGTTTCATGATATCACGCATTGAAATAACCAACATATCAAATTGTCGTGGCACTAAACGGAACTGTGTAAAAATATCCGATAGTGCTTGAATCTGCTCGCGCGCTTTTTGTCGTACGGCCGTGCTTTTCGATAGCCGCAATTGTTTTGGCATGCTGTTCTTTTAATGCCGTAAATTTCTCACGAGCGATTTCCGGATCGATCGAATTATCACCATCATCAGAATCGGCATTATTTTCACGACCTTCGCCCTCCTCTTCCTGATCTTCCTCTTCGTCATCATCCAGAACTTCGGCAGTCACTTCGTTGTTTTCTTCATCATCCAAGCTTTCGTCCAATTCGGCAATATCGTCGCCCATAACTATCGCATTCGGGTCAACAAAACCGGTGATTAAATCGGCTAAACGTACAGAGCCTTCTTCCACCAATCCATATTGTTCGAGTAAGTAAGTTAGCGATTCCGGATATTCCGCTACCGCGCTTTGCACTTCGTTAATACCGTCTTCAATGCGTTTGGCGATGTCGATCTCACCTTCGCGAGTCAATAATTCCACACTACCCATTTCACGCATATACATCCGCACAGGATCCGTGGTGCGACCTAGCTCTGCTTCCACACTTGATAATACTTGGGTGGCTTCTTCCACCACATCTTCATCAGCAATATTATCAATATTTTCATTCAGCATTAAATCATCGGCATCAGGAGCCACATCAAGCACCTGGATCCCCATATCATTAATCATCTGAATAATATCTTCAATTTGATCCGTATCAATCAGCTCCTCAGGAAGATGATCATTCACCCTCGGCGTAGGTTAAATACCCTTGCTCTTTTCCTTGGGCGATTAACAATTTCAATTGAGATTGTGGATTTTGCTCCATATTCGGTATCCGCCTTTGATTCGTTGGTAAAAATTATGATAAATAAAATGTGACTAATTCTAGCACTGTTATAAGGGATTAACTATTACTATTTTGCTGCCTATCGCTCAATAATTGGGCTAACTCTTGCTTTTCGGCAATATCCAAACCGACTGTCCGATCCTTGGCAATAAGCTGCTCAATACGTTGATCCATAAACTGAATGTAAAGATAAGCCAATGTTTCACGGAAAGTGTCTTCAATCTTATCCTCTTCGATTAAATGATCCCATACTGCCAGAATTTCAAGGGGCTTAGCTGAAGCTGAATCTCGGAAATATTCCAAAATTTGTCCCATTGTAATCCCTAAATTATCACGACAAAGAGTTGTCAGCTCGTTGAACAAGTCAAAGCCAGGCTCATTTAGCTCTTTCAGTAAAGACAAGTCATAACCGATTTGTGCCAAATCCGGGTTTTGCAGCAACAATGCTATCAGTAAACGCATCGGCGTACGTTTAATTTTAACTGTTTTTTCGACCGCACTTTGCTCGTTTTCTTGACGATTCGGAATTAAGCTCTCTAATTGCGCCTGATCAATTACCCCCAGTTTTTTTGTGCCAAAAATATTGCGCAAATATAAACGTAACATCTCGCCGGGAATCCTTTTTGATTAAAGGAACTGCCAATGCAGCCAACTTGCTTTTTCCTTCCTTAGTAGATAAATCCACTTGCTGCAATAAATGAGCAAATAGAAAAATCGCTTAAAGGTAATGCATTTTGGATATAATTTTCAAACCCTACTTTTCCATGTGTACGAATAAAAGTATCGGGATCTTCTCCGTCCGGCAGGAAAAATAAATTTTAATTGGCGACCATCTTCCAAATACGGTAGTGCGTTTTCCAACGCTCGCCAAGCTGCTTCTTTCCCTGCACGATCGCCGTCATAACAACATAACGCCTGCTCCGTAGACCGAAAAACTTGTTGGATTTGTTCCGACGTGGTCGCTGTGCCCAGAGAGGCAACCGCATAATCCACGCCGAATTGTGCCAATGCCACTACATCCATATAACCTTCCACTACCAACAGCATTTCCGGACTATCATTTTACCTGCAAGGCTTCAAATAAGCCGTATAATTCATTGCCTTTATGATAAGTAACTGTTTCTGGGGAGTTTAAATATTTCGGTTTTTCATCACCTAAAACACGGCCACCGAAAGCAATGGTTCGCCCGCGCCGATCACGAATCGGGAACATAATTCGATGGCGAAAGCGGTCATAAATTCTGCCGTTATCGTTCTGGGACAGCATACCTAAATCAAATAACTTCTGCTGCTCTTCACGGGTTTGCCCAAATTTCCGTAGTACCAAATCAAAGCTGTCCGGTACAAAACCAATAGCAAAACGTTCAATAATTTCCTGTGATAAACCGCGCTTTTTGCAAATATGCTTGTGCCGGAATACTATTCGGGAGCTGTTGTTGATAAAGTTGAGAAATTTCCTGCATCAACTGATACAGATCACGTTTGCTTTGAAAACTGAGCGATGGTTTTTCGCTTTTGCCCGTACGTTGTTCACGTGGCACTTCCAAACCAAGAATACCGGCAAGTTCCTCCACTGCTTCGGGAAATTCCAAGCGATCATATTCCATTAAAAAAACTAATAGCGTTACCGTGCGCCCCACAACCAAAGCAATGATAAAACTGTTTGTTTTTGCTGACTGTAAACGAAGGAGTCTTTTTCATGATGAAAAAGGGCAGCAGGCTTGATAATTATTAGTGCCGGCTTTTTTTTAGCTTAACGCGGGAATTGACTATCTCGACGATATCGGCTTTCGCCAAAATATCATTAATAAACGAGCGGGGAATCATGCCACTCATAGCCAACCTCATCAATTAAAACAGACAATTCAACAATGTGATAATGAACAAAACCGTGATCCTAGAGATAGATTCCTTTGGGTGTCACGGTTTGTTTAACTCGAGTTTTAATTAAATTTAAAAATCTAATTAATATAAACGTGTGTTACGGGCATTTTCGCGTGCTACACGTTTCGCGTGACGTTTTGCACGGGTTGCATTTTCGCGTTTACGGATGGTTGTCGGTTTTTCATAGAACTCGCGTGCGCGAACTTCAGCTAAAATACCCGCTTTTTTTCGCAAGAGCGTTTGAAACGACGTAATGCAACGTCAAATGATTCGTTTTCACGTACTTTAATTACTGGCATAAGCCATCACCTCTGGTATTAAGATTAAATATATTTTTGCAAAAATTTATTGTCGCCGAATAAAAGCGACGAACTCAATAAAGGTCGCAATTTTAATCTAGTTTATAGGCAAAAAGTAAAGGGTTGTTTAATCTTTTTCTGTAAAAATCCACGGTACAAATTTCATAAAGTGCGGTAAAATCAGCGGCAATTTTTTTACAAATAAGCGTTAAAAAAATCTCATGCGAATTTTTAGGAATCGAAACCTCATGCGATGAAACCGGTGTCGCCATTTATGACGAAAAAAACAAGGGCTTATCGCTAATCAACTATACAGCCAAATTGCATTGCATGCCGATTACGGTGGTGTGGTCCCCGAACTGGCCTCCCGCGATCATATTCGTAAAACCGCGCCTTTAATCCAGGCGGCATTAAAAAGAAGCCGGTTTAACTGCTGCGGAAATTGACGGCGTTGCTTATACCGCTGGGCCCGGTTTGGTTGGTGCGTTATTGGTAGGCGCAACTATTGCCCGTTCGCTAGCTTACGCGTGGAATGTACCCGCTATCGGAGTACATCATATGGAAGCACATTTGCTCGCACCGATGTTGGAAAAAAACAAGTTGAAAACCGACCGCACTTTCCGTTTATTGCACTATTGGTTTCAGGTGGTCATACACAGTTGGTGCAGGTCGATGCCGTCGGGCAATATCAATTACTTGGCGAAAGTATTGATGATGCGGCGGGAGAGGCTTTCGATAAAACAGCCAAATTGCTCGGTTTGGATTACCCGGGTGGTGCGGCGTTAGCCCGCCTGGCTGAGCAAGGTACGCCACAACGTTTCGTGTTTCCGCGCCCAATGACCGATCGCCCCGGTTTGGATTTTAGTTTTTCAGGACTAAAAACCTTTGCAGCAAACAGCATTAATCAGGCAATTAAAGAGAAAGGCGAATTAAGCGAACAAACCAGAGCTGACATAGCCCACGCTTTCCAGCTCGCAGTGGTGGAAACATTGGCGATAAAATGTAAACGCGCCTTAAAAGAAACCGGGTTAAAAACGACTTGTTATCGCTGGTGGTGTAGTGCCAACCTACAACTTCGCCAATCCCTTTACTAAGTTAATGGAACAACTGAACGGAGAGGTTTTTTTATCCGCAACCTCAATTTTGCACCGATAATGGCGCAATGATTGCCTATACCGGTTTTTTTACGCTTAAAAACAGGGAGAGAAAGCAGATTTGGCGATTGATGTAAGACCGCGCTGGGAAATATGTCAATTACAACCGATAGCCTCTTAAAGCCATTATCTACTCAGCGAAGATTGACTGTATAATTTTTGCAACTATTGATGAACAAATTAACATCAAAAAAATCAAAAGGAAAAAAATTTGTGAAGAAAGAAATTACCGCCATGCGCATCGCAGGGATTGCATGCGTTATAATGCTTTGCCGCTATCGGTGTATTCACTTTTACCACACCAAGTGACGAATTCGTTACTTATCTGGCTCTACTCGGTAGTTTGGTTGGTGGAAAAAAACCACGATGGGCGTATTTATGCTGGCCGCACTACCGCCACTAACTGCTCTGATTGCCTATTACGTATGGAAATGGCTAAAAAAATAACCGCACTTTACATTAATCATTAAACAAACTCCCACTCAACAATGGCAAAACTTTATTTTTATTACTCCACAATGAACGCGGGCAAATCCACCACTTTATTACAGTCCGCATATAATTATCAAGAACGTGGAATGAATACGCTGATTTACACCGCTGCAATTGATGACAGGTTCGGAATCGGCAAGGTAACATCACGTATCGGAATTGATCGGGAAGCGCGGTTATTTCAGCCCGAAAGCGATCTATGGGCAGAAATCAGCGACCACATACGCCAGTACAAATTACATTGTATTTTGGTTGATGAAGCACAATTTCTAACTAAACAACAAGTGTATCAGCTAAGCGACGTTGTAGATAAACTTAATATTCCGGTTCTGTGCTATGGTTTACGCACGGACTTTCAGTCTAATTTATTTGAAGGAAGTCAATATCTGCTGGCATGGGCAGATCAACTGGAAGAGCTAAAAACCATTTGCTATTGCGGTCGTAAAGCTAATTTTGTATTACGTTTAAATAAAAACGGTGAAGTCGTCAAAGATGGGGAACAGATTCAAATTGGTGGCAATGATTGCTACCTTTCCGTTTGTCGCAAACATTACAAAGAAAAAAATTGAAGGCTAACCCATCAAAAGTGCGGTGAATTTTCACCGCACTTTATCTCTCATCACACCACAGGTTTATGACGATAAAAGAGCATTCCCGGCAGTGCTAAGCCAAACACTAATGCGCCGAGAATAAAACCGGTTTTGATGAAAATTATCGACCATTTGAATCACTAAAGAATCGGAATATCCGTAGTGATGAATTTGCACAATGGCAATCATCGCTTTATAGGCATATACGCCGGGAACCATCGGAATAATTGCCGCAACCGTAAACACTTTAGGATGAGCGAGATAACGTTGTGATAAATACACGCCGATAAAACCGATCAAACTCGCGCCAAAGAAAGTCGCAAATACCAATGGCATGGAACATTGTACCAATAGCATTCGGAAACCATGCCCTAATGCGCCTAGCACCGCACAATAAATCAGCGCTTTCGACGGCACATTAAACAGCAACGCAAATCCCACCGCAGGCACGGCAGCGAATAACATATCGTCCAACAAAGAAAGTAACAGTTGCATAAGTTCAGGCTCCCCAACCGGTAATATTCAATAAACTTAAAGCAAACACAATGCCGATACAGGAACCGAATGTTAAAACGGTTGCAATTACCCAACGCGCAATTCCCATATTAATATGCCCTTTTAAAAATATCTGCCAGCGAATTAACCAACGGAAAAACCGGGAACCAATAATAATACGCTGGAAGCTAGCGCGATCTGCGGATCATTACCCAACTCGTACTTTAATGCCGAACCGGCCACCAATGAGGCCACAAATGCAGTTACGGCAAATACAATCAACGGATTAAAATGTCTCGCCGAAATGATTTGGCGTATATACATTGCCAATGCTGAAGCGATAAATGTAATACCGAAAATAGTCCAATCGCCACCAGCTAAATGGGAAAAAGCAGGCACAGGATAAGCCGACCATCACCACAACCAAATAACGGTTATATTTCAAAGGTTTTATCCTATCTAATTTCTCTCTGACATGGCGTAAATCATAAATATGATGCTCCGCCGCAATGACAATGTGTTGCACTTCTGTCACCACCTGCATATTAATGCCTTTATCCGTATTCTTACGGGTAGTGGTAATACAATGATTGTTGGATAACGTGCTAAGTATCACCGCATTAGGTGTTAAGGCGCATTCCACGCTATCAACTCCCAACGCTACTCCAAGGCGGCTCGCCATTTGCACCACCACCGTACTTTCAACACCGTGTTGTAACAGTAATAATGCTGTTTGTATGCATAAACGCGTAATTTCACGCTGTTTATCCGCATCTGTTGCTTGCTTTTTGCATTTTCATCATTTCCCTTTAAAAATTCACCGCACTTATTATATGCCCTTTTTGAAGTAGAAATTTTTGTTCTAAATCAAGAGAAAAGTGCGGTCACTTTTTGATGATTTTTAATTTTGATGATACTTTATCAACACTTTTTTTCTTTACTGCTAAGATTATGGAAAAACCGTAATAAAACTATCGTCGTTAAATTCGGCACCAGCACACTGACCCAAGGCTCTCCGAAACTCAATCGTCCGCATATGATCGACATCGTGCGGCAACTCGCCCAGCTCCATCAAGCGGGTTTTCGCTTGGTTATCGTCACCTCAGGCGCGATTGCAGCGGGGCGTCATTACCTCAATCATCCGCAACTGCCACCGACTATTGCATCGAAACAGTTACTCGCCGCTGTGGGGCAAAAGTCAGTTAATTCAAACTTGGGAACAGCTATTTGCGATTTATGATATCCACATTGGGCAGATTTTTGCTTACCCGTGCCGATATTGAAGATCGTGAACGTTTTCTGAATGCTCGCGATACCCTGCACGCTTTGTTGGATAATCACATTATTCCGGTTATCAATGAAAATGATGCAGTAGCAACTGCGGAAATTAAAGTTGGTGATAATGACAATCTGTCCGCTCTGGTAGCCATTTTAGTACAAGCAGATCAGCTCTATTTACTGACCGATCAACAGGGTTTATTTGACAGCGATCCGCGTAAGAACCCGAATGCAAGGCTAATTCCAACAGTTAGTGAAATTAACGATCATATCCGTTCCATTGCAGGCGGCAGCGGCACGCATCTCGGGACCGGCGGCATGTCCACAAAAAAATCACTGCCGCTGAAGTGGCAACCCGTTCAGGGAATTGAAACTGTTATCGCGCCCGGCAATCGTGCCAATGTTATTGTGGATTTGGCTCATGGCGGTGCCATCGGCACAAAAATTCACTGTGCCGACCGAACACCTTGAAAGCCGTAAGCAATGGCTATTCGCCGCTCCATCCGCCGGCATCCTAATAATTGATGAGGGAGCGGAAAGAGCTGTATTAGCACAAAACAAATCCTTATTACCGGCCGGAATTTTTGAACGTAGAAGGACGTTTTTCACGGGGCGAAGTGGTTAATATTCGTACCTGCGAGGGGAAAAACATTGCCCTCGGCATGCCACGCTATAACAGCGATGCTTTAAATCAGATCAAAGGTAAAAAATCACAGGAAATCGAACAGATTTTAGGATATGAATACGGTACCGTTGCGGTTCATCGTGATGATATGGTGGTATTAAAAATAGCGAAAAAAATCAACCGCACTTTTCCGTTTTTAAACTCAAGAGGAATTATTTTTCAGCCGTTTTCAGAGAGTGATGTTTTTTTCAGCTTTCTTCTGCTCACGGCGCTTTTGAAAAAGCACTAAGCCTACGGCTGCATTCTTCTTGTAATACTCCACCGGTAATTTCAAGACTATGATTCATTTTATAGTCATCAAAGAAATGAAAAACGTGAGCCAACCGCGCCGGTTTTTGGCATCCGATGCACCGAATACCAGCCGTTTGATTCGGCTATGTAAAATCGCGCCGGCACACATGGTGCAAGGTTCAAGCGTAACGTATAAAGTGGTGTTAAGCAGGCGATAATTTTGTATACATTGTGCTGCATGGCGTAAGGCGACAATTTCCGCATGAGCAGTGGGGTCAGAATTAACAATCGACAGATTCCAGCCTTCGCCAATAATCTTCCCGGTGTCATCCACCAATACTGCCCCCACAGGAATTTCCCCAAGGCTCTCCGCTTTATCGGCGAGTTCAAGTGCCCGACGCATCATTTGTACGTCAAAATTCTCATCAAAACTGACCGCACTTTAAAAATCGCCTAGACAGAGAACGGATATTTAATCGGTTCATGGCATTGATAGCCAACGACTTTGAAATCATCCATCGTCACCCAAGTTTCCAGATCTTCCAAACTTTTTAATATCCGGATTAATTTCCAACTGTGGTAACGGGAAAGGTTCACGTTTGAGCTGCACGCTCTGCATCAGTTCAAGTTGATCTTCATAAATATGCGCATTAATAATTTTATGATAGGCTTGCCCAGCTTTTCTTACCGGTAATCTGAGCCATTAAAGCAAGAAAAGTAAACACTTGAATTTGATTAAAATTGAGGCCCAACGGCACATCACAGGAGCGCTGATAACTGGTCAGATACAGCGTGTCGCCAAGCAAAGAGAAGGTATGCGTATGCATGCAAGGCCGCAAGCAGCCTAGGTCGATTTCGCCCGGATTGTAAAAAGTTAGAATTTCACCGCGATCATCAATGTTTCGGGTTAAATTGTTGACAATTTTTACGTAACTGGTCGACGGTTTCGCCGTTCGGTTTACGCCATGCGCGCCCCTGAACGCCATACACCCGCCCCATATCGTCTTCACCTTTTGCGATTCGGATTAGCAAGCCAAGCTGCATTGTCATTGGCATTCGCATCCCATGTTTTAGTGCCTAGCTTACGAAAAATCTGCCGCATTGTCGTAGCCGCGAATATAACCGAGGAATTCGGCAATCGCCGCCTTCCAGTAACTTTTACGGGTAGTGATCAACGGGGAATTGATTGTTGCCACATCGTAAGTCAAATCAGCGTTAATCACGGTAAGGCAACGTTTTTCCGGTACGTTCGTTGCCACCCACACGCCTTCATCTACAATACGCTGACACAATTCTAAGTATTGACGCATAAAAATTTATCCTTTCTCAACCGCACTTTGTGTGGTCACATCTTGACGCTTATACGCCCAAGCCATAATCATTGCACCGCCAATAATCATAGGCACACATAACCATTGCCCGCGTGTCAGCAAATCCGTTGCAGCTGTCACATTGGCATCCGGCTCACGCACATATTCCACCAAGAACCGGAAAATACCGTAACCAATTAAAAAATAATGCGGAAACGGAACCTGTCGGGCGCGGTTTGCGGATAAAACCAATTAAGAATAATAAATAACACCACACCTTCTAAAAATAGCTCGTACAATTGGGAAGGATGGCGTGGCAACCCGGATGGCTCCGTCGGAAAAATCATTGCCCAAGGCACATCGGTTACGCGTCCCCATAATTCACCGTTAATAAAATTACCTAAACGCCCCGCGCCCAAGCCGAACGGAATTAATGGCGCAAAAATCGGACGTTTGCCAGAATCGACGTTTTTGACGGTATGACGTCCACATCATTGCGACAATCACGCCAAGCAACCCACCATGAAATGACATTCCGCCTTCCCAAATGCGGAACAGATAAATCGGATCGGCTAAGAAACGGTCAAAACTATAAAAAGAACACATCACCGATACGTCCTCCAAGGATAATTCCGGCAAAAACAGTTAAACAGCAACTGGTCTACCTGCTCCACCGACCATACGCCATCAGATTTTTAGCACGTCGCGTTCCAAGCCAATAGGCGAAAATAAAAGCCGAACAGATACATCATTCCGTACCAATGGAGACTCACCGGGCCGAGTTTCAGCATAACGGGGTCGAGGGTTGGTAGCTTTATAAATTGTTCGCTCATAAGTTTCCTTTTAAAAAAATCAATTAACTAATAAACATTTTAAATGCCAGGCAGAGTAACAGAACGGCAAAATAGCGTTTTTAATGTCGGCACCGGTAATTTTGTTGTAGTGGTTGCACCCTAATTTAGATGTGAAAAATGACGTTAATGTAATTCCTAACACAGCTGGCAGATACACATAGCCGATAGAGCCCGTCGGCATCCCTTCAGTTGCCCAACCGCTAGTCATAAAAGCTTATCATGCCTGACACGCCAAGCAACATTCCACAAAATGCTGAGGAACCGATAGCTTTTTCATTTCAATTCCACGGGAATTCAAAAATGGAACAATAAACCCGCCGCCCCCGATCCCTGCTGCACTGGAAGCGATACCAATCAATATACCGCCTATCACAGAAGCTTTTGTTAGTCAAGGGTTTTATACCCTTTTTCCGACTTAATGGATAAAAATCATTTTTACGGCTAAATAGACCGTCAAACAAGCAAATAGTTTGCTTGAATATTCTTTTTGGTAATTTGCTGATAAAAAGACCAGCGATAAAGGTTGAAAACATAATGCTCGGCGCTAAAAAGTTTCACCGCATTCCATTCAATATTGCCTAATTTATGATGTCGTTGTGCTGAGGAAAAGCCCGTAATTACAATAGTTGCAAAGGAAGTACCTAACGCGGCAGGGCATTAACATTTGCTCCGGTACATTGATCATCGGCAACAGCGAAACTAATATAGGTACGATAATCAACCCTCCGCCGATACCGAATAACCCAGCCAAAAAGCCGACTAATGCGCCAACCATCAAACAAATAAGAAAAAATTCAAACATTTTAATACCTTACTTTATAGGGAAGCGTTTTTATCTTGTGTCTTACGGAACGAATTCTGTTTCTTATGCGAATACCTGACACCTGCGGATGCTCTACTGTCGGTGAATGAGATGAATTGACGTTTTGTTCGTTTTTATCTTCCGGAGACAAAAAGCGCGGTCGGATTTTTGCTGTTTCAAATAAGACTGAGGCAAACTCTTTTCATCGCCTTGCGATATACATCGCGTTTGAAAGACACTACTTAGCGTACAGGGATACCAAAAAGCTCACCCATCGCCAACCATCAAATTCCGGCGACTTGGTGCTGTTCATATTCAAGCTTTTTCTCATCTGCTAACAGCTGTAATAGAAACCAACGTTGCTTCTGCCCGATACACATCGGTTTGGTATCAGTGTCTTAATAATCGTTTGGGCACTTTGTAACGTAACCAATGGCGCGATACGTATAGAATTTTAACGTCTTTTTTTCCCTTAAGCCCACTTCTTCATACAATTCCCGATACATTGCCTGTTCCGGCGTTTCATTATCATTAATGCCGCCTTGCGGAAACTGCCAAGAGTTTTGTCCGTACCTTTTTGCCCACAACACTTGCCCTTTGCGGTTACAAATAACAATGCCGACATTCGGGCGGTATCCATCAAAAATCGATCACGAACGATCACCTTTATTTAAATTTATTGATAACCGCAAATTGTTCCATAATCTGTAGTTTTTACAATAAATTCCGTTACTAAGGCTGTAAATTTATAAATAAAAAGAATGTGAATAACTCTGCATAAAGTTAGGATAAGCATGAAAAATCAGTAGTTCCCATTAAAAATTCCATCGTTACTAAAAAGCACTTATATCATTCTCCGTTCGCTTAGCTATTTCTTAATCAATGCCCTCTTGACAAGGAAAATCGGCGAATATGTTTTCGTTTTCCGTTTAAAAACAAATCAGCTAACTGAGTGCTTTGGAGCATATTTTTCTAAGTTATAAGTTATTCAGTCTTCCTGTGGATAAATTTGTGGTTTTAGCCGCTAATAAATCTGCCTGTCCTGCCTACTTAGCTTAGCAAGTAAAATATATTCTTTATTTTTCAAAAATGATAGATCATGAAGCAACTCAACTGAAAAGTATGCTAACAGAAATCAACCGATGAAGATTATAAATTAAACAGCATGATTTTTCAGAGACTAAACAACCGCACTTTTGCGCTCACCAAAAGCTAATTAGCTCCCTAAAGTGCGGTTCATTTTTCGTTATTTTTCAAACTCACAGATCTATTGTCGCAACACCACAGTGGCGTTTTTGAACCGAAACTTGCCATCACAGGAATCATTCGAACGACATGGCTCTCTGGTAATGCTTCCTGCGTAATAGCTTTATAGTTAGTGAATTAATCGTTTTTCAATTGATTATATTTTCACTAAGACAAAACTACTGTTCTCTATGAAATAATGAGTGATAGGAGAGTTTGAGCAGATTAAATAAGGAGGGAAGATGTATTCTCTAAAGTGATTTTGAGCGACATAACTATTTGATTATTTTGTACTTTAGCTAACAAAATAGTACCAAATCTTTATGTCGCTCCTGTTTTATACTTAAAAATCTAATAAATTCTAATTAAAAAGAATCTTTTTAATCGCTCGTTAGCGCGGCGCGCTTCGCCTTTGTGTTGTAATTTATTCAATTGAGTTTCTAATTTTTCTTCCACATCATTGATTGCTTTTATACATATCATCGGCTTCCGCTTTTGGCGAACAAATCACCCAACGGTGTGCCGATAGAGGCTTCAACGGAAAAATCCTTTTAGGTGTTTTATTTAAAAATAAAGTGGGGATTAATTAATTGAGTTTGCCATTTGTCTAATTTAGCAAGTCTGTCCTCTACATGAGCTCGAATGGCGGAGTGATGTCCATTTGTTTGCTTTGTAATATTTAGTGTCATAGCATTTACCTCTTTTTTCCATATTAATGAGCATTACTGCTCTTTTGCCTTTTATACCTTCATGACTACAAAATATTATTCTCCACGACAATTTTTCAAGTGTTTTATCAGGATTTTTAAAGAAATGTGATCTAAGTACTAGTTTTTACAAAAAGCGGTTTTATTTTTATAGAAAAGTTGCTATGATTATAAAAGTTAAGGACGCTTGAAAAACGTCCTTTTTCTTTATTGGGCAGATAAGACCTGCTCGTCTTCATCAACAACATTATTTTTTTCAGACGTGCAAAAATAATCTTTGGTTTCGCTGATAATCACTTGGCGCAAACCGATAAGAGCGATTAAATTCGGGAATGCCATCAAACCGTTGACGATGTCCGCCAAAAATCCAAATTAAATCTAAATAGATAAAAGCACCACAACCGACTAACAGAATGAAAAAGAGCGGTAGATTTTTATGCCTTTTATGCCGACCAAAATACACAAAAGCAACGTTCGCCATAATAACACCAACCTAAAATCGTAGTGAATGCAAAGAACAGTAAGCCGATAGTAACAATAGTCGCCCTCGATTTCATTGCCTAGCCCTTGTGAAAACGCATAATTAGTGACTTCCGCCCCTTTCATTGCAGATTGCCATGCCCCTGTAATGACTAGTACCAACCCAGTCATCGAACATACGATAATCGTATCTAAAAAGGTGCCGACCATTGATATCAAACCTTGGCGTACCGGCTCTTTGGTTTGCGCAGCTGCGGCGGCGATCGGTGCGCTACCTAAGCCCGATTCATTCGAGAAAATACCGCGAGCCACGCCATTTTTGAATGGCTTTCATCACCGTAAAACCTAAAGCACCGCCGATTGCCGATTCGGGAGCAAAGGCACTGTTTATGATTAAAGCTAAGGCACCGGGAATTTTATCTATATTAATGATTAAAATAATTAACGAAGTTGCCACATACAAAACCGCCATAAACGGCACAATATAAGAAGACACTAACGCGATACGTTTCACGCCGCCTAAAATAATTAGCGCGACCAAAACGGTCATTATCGAAGCAGTGAGGGCAATCGGCACATTAAACGTGTCATTCATTGCGTGGGTAATCGCATTAATTTGCGGAAAAAGTACCAATCCCGAAAAAGCGACCAATACACCGAAAAGGGCGAATAATTTCGCCAACCATTTTAACCCTAACCCGCGTTCAATATAATACATCGGACCACCGGCCATAAATCCTTCTTTATCGCGTACACGGTATTTGACTGCAAGCAGACATTCGGCATACTTAGTCGCCATTCCGAATAATGCAATCAGCCACATCCAGAAAAATCGCACCCTGGGCCACCGGCTTGTACGGCAGTGGCAACACCAACGATATTTCCCGTACCAATGGTGGCAGAGTGCTGTGCAAAGCGCTGCAAAAGCCGATACATCACCTTTTGGCTATTGCCCTGTTCTTTTTGAATAAAGTAAAGATAAGGCTCTAGGTAATTGAAAGATTTGGATTAACCCAAGTTTAACCGTTAAATACAACCCCGTGCCGGATAACAAAATCAGCAACGGCGGGCCCCCAAATAAAAGAATTAATTGATAATAAGATGTCTTGCAATGACATTGTTGATTCCTCGTAAAATTTACAAAGGAGGCAAAAGGGAATTGAATCGCCTCAATACACATCAAATGTGCCAAGGCAATTAACTCTTTCAGCCCCCTGTCCTTTTTGCCTGAGCGTTTTCAAAAACGGCTAAAAATTAACCGATCTTTTGCGCCTTCGGCGTCCACTTCGTGCAAATTGCGCACATTGGATCTCCGAGGGTTCGTCCGGTAACAGTCCCTGCAAATAAATTTGCGCCTGAAAGATTTTTACCTCGTCGGCGTGAGGTCAATTTCCCACTCTCCAGCTACCTTCATCCGAACTTGTCTTTTTATCAGAAAAATAAAAGCGTATTGAATTTTAGCAAAAAACTCGCCAAAAATTCAACCGCACTTTATGCATTTACTTTTTATCTTTAACCGTTAGAAACCGTATTTTACAATACCGCAGATATACTTGCCCGTGCCTCTGTTAAATGAAATCGTTATCACAATAACGGAACCAATATACTTAATGATAGAGTATTGTCTTGTTTTGATGACCAACATGAAAGGTTAGTGTAATATAATCATCATTATACTTATCAAAAAAATGAGTTTAAAAAGAATCTCAATAACACATTAACCGGTGGAAAAATCTACGGATAAGAGCATATCTGCTCAGAAGAGACATTTAAAAAGTGCGGTCGTCATCGTTTTAGACACTATTATATCAAGGACAATTATGCTGAGTTATCGTCACAGTTTTCATGCGGGAAACCATGCAGACGTACTAAAACACATCGTATTGATGTTAATTCTAGAAAAACCTGAAACAAAAAGATAAAGGATTTTATTATTTGGATACCCATGCTGGTGCAGGGCATTATCGCTTATTTAGTGCGGAATCGGAAAAAACAGCAGAGTTTGTAGAAGGAATCGGACGATTATGGGATAGAACCGATGTTGCCCGATGAAGTACAACGTTATATCGAATTAATTAAAAACTCAATTATGGTGGAAAAGAATTGCGTTATTATGCGGGTTCGCCTTTAATTGCTACGCAATTATTACGCCCACAGGATCGAGCATTATTAACCGAACTGCATCCTGCCGACTATCCTTTATTACGTAATAATTTTAAAGAATATCATAACGTTGTAACCAAACGTGACAACGGATTTCAGCAATTAAAAAGCCACATTACCGCCGAAGGAGCGACGCGGACTGGTGTTAATTGATCCGCCTTATGAACTAAAAGAAGATTATGACTTGGTGGTGGAAAGCAGTGCAGGAAGGTTACAGCCGCTTTTGCTACCGGAATTTACGCAATTTGGTATCCGGTGGTACTACGCCAACAAACTAAGCGGATCAGCAAAGGATTGAAGCAACGGGAATTCGCAAAATCTTGCAACAGAATCTTGCGGTGCGCCCAGACAGCGATCAGCGAGGAATGACAGCAAGCGGAAATGATCGTTGTTAATCCGCCTTGGCAGCTGGAAAACCAAATGAAAACCATATTGCTCACTTTCTAACTAGGACACTTGTGCCTGAGGGAACAGGAAGCTGAAAGTCAGCTGGATTACGCCTGAATAAAACTTATCCTAAATGAACTCTATTTAATGTGCCGATATGTAATTCCAAGCTAAAAATACGGGTTATTTTTAATGATTATATTATGTAACTATTTCGTCTAAAAATGTTTTTGAAAAATATATTGTAATTTTTAAAAAATAATCGTGTTAAATCTGCGCTAATTGTAAGGTTATTTTTTTAAATAAAAATTCAGGCGTTTTATGTGTCAATTATTAGGGATGAACTGTAATACTCCCACTGATATTGTGTTTTTCTTTTGAAGGATTCCGTCGTCGTGCGGGACTAACCGATTGCCATTCCGATGGTTTTGGAATTGCTTTTTTTGAAGGTAAAGGCGTGCGCGTGTTTCGTGATGATAAGCCCGGTTGTAATTCGATAATTGCCGATGCGGTAAAAGCAATATCATATCAAATCATTAAATGTAATCGCCCATATCCGTAAAGCAACCCAAGGAGCTGTAAACATTGAAAACACTCACCCGTTTATCCGTGAAATTTGGGGTGAAAAACTGGGTATTTGCACACAACGGTAATTTGAAAGAATTGCCTGATATGAGTGACAGCTTTTGTCAGCCGATCGGTTCGACAGATTCAGAAACCGCATTTTTGTTATATTGCCGAACAACTCAAAAATCGTTATCGCAAAAACCGACGGAAGATGAAATTTTGATTGTATCCGCCAAATCACGCAGGAACTTGCGCAGCACGGTACGTTTAATTTTATGTTGTCTAATGGCGAATGGATGATAGCTCATTGCTCCACCAACTTACACTATCTGACGCGTCAGGCGCCTTTTGGTAAAGCCCAGCGCATTGATGACGACGGTGTGATCGATTTCAGTAATTATGCTAAAGATGGCGATGAAAGTCACCATTATTTCCACTCTCCCGCTTACCAAAAATGAAATTTGGACGAAAATGGAACACGGTGGTTTTGTATTTTTCAAAGACGGCGAAAAAGTGCGCGAAATTATTGGCACACCAAAAAGAAATGGAAGATGACGGCACCCTCGGTGAGCGTAGGTTGCTTAAATTGCAAAAATCGGACTAAATTAAACAAACCGGTACTTTGTCGTCAGCAGCTTCTGCTCGGTGGAGGCGGAAGGAAATTCTTCGCCTATTCGCTCTCAAAATCATCATTGCTTTTCTAGTGACTATTTATGTTATTAATATAGCCACCATCTTTTTATTCCCTGAGTTAAAAGGTGCAGCCTCAACTTAACTTAAAAAAAGGTAAGCTAACGAACAAAAACGTTTTTTCGACCGCACTTTCTTTAGAGAGCGAGTGCTTCAAAAGAACGTTTTTAATTTTTCTGCTTATTCTATCCTCGCCGTCTCGTGCTAAAAATCACCCGTTTCTAATTTTAGATCAGCAAAAATAAATCAAATGACTTTAATAGATTTTATCCTAAACAAACTGGATGATTTAAAAGCCACTGAAATTCAACATCTTGATGTAAGAGGCAAATCGTCCATAACCGATGATATGGTAATTTGCACCGGCACATCCGGTCGGCATGTAACTCTCTCGCACAAAAATTGATTGATGAAAGCAAACTGGCAGGTTTTTGAAACATTCGGTGAGGAAGGTAAAGCGACAGCGGATTGGGTAGTGGTAGATTTCGACAGGCAATGGTACACATTATGCAACGTGAAAGCCGTGAAATGTACCAATTGGAGAAACTTTAGGGGATAATTTACGTTCTAAGATAAAAACGACGTAAAAATTCACCGCACTTTTTAGCTTATTATGAAGATACAACTGATTGCCGTCGGAACTAAAATGCCTGATTGGGTGAGAACCGGATTTGAGGAATATCACCGCCGTTTCCCTAAAGACATGCCTTTTGAACTGCTTGAAATTACCGCCGGAAAACGCGGTAAAAATGCAGATATTAAGCGTATTTTTGGAACAAGAAGGCAAGGCGATGTTGGCTGCGTGCGGTAAAGGTAAAATTGTCACTTTGACATTCCCGGCAAAGCGTGGACAACCGAGCAACTCGCCCAACAATTAGAAAGTTGGAAAAATGACGGGCGCGATGTTTGCCTACCATAGGCGGACCGGAAGGCTTATCCCTGAATGTAAAAGCAGCCGCGGAGCAAAGTTATCACTATCGCCACTTACACCCCTCATCCCTTAGTGCGTATTGTGGTGGCAGAAAGTTTATATCGTGCGTGGTCACTGACCACCAATCACCCGTATCACAGAGAATAACAATGAGCCTGTTGAAAAACTTGTTAATTGGCGCAAAATATGAATCGATCCGCGATACCAAGGCAGAGCGCAACTTGTTTGCACGTCGGGCATTGATCTCATTTATTTTCGTTTTAATCTTAACTGCCGTGTTATTCACTAATTTATACCATTTACAAATCGTGGACTACGAGAAATACCAAACTCGTTCAAATGGTAACTGCATAAAAACTTTTTCCTGTGCCTCCAACCCGCGCCTAATTTATGATCGTTATGGTAAATTATTAGCCGAGAACCCTCACTTTCTTCGGCTTATACGTCGTACCTGAAAAAGTCGAAAATTTAGACCGCACTTTTTGAAGAATTGCGCAATATTGTCGGTTTAACCCAAGAAGATATAGAACAATTTAAGAAAGAACGTCGCCGCTCACCGCGTTACACCTCAATTCTGCTTTAGCCTAGCTTAACAGAAGAACAAATTGCACACTTTGCAGTAAATCAGTATAACTATCCAAGCTTTGAGGTGCGCCCTTATTTTAAACGTCACTATTTATACGGTGAACCGCTCACCCCTATTTTAGGTTATGTCGCAAAAATTAATGACAAAGATGCCGAACGCCTGAAACAGGAAGAAAAGGAAGCCAATTATGCCGGTACTCACGATATTGGAAAACTCGGCATTGAACGTTACTACGAAGATCAACTGCACGGCACAGCAGGCTATGAACAGGTAGAAATCAATAATCGCGGTAAGGTTATTCGTAAACTGAGCGAACAGCTTCCTATAGCAGGTAAAAAGTATTTATTTGACCATTGATTTGGAATTGCAACGTTATATTTCACAATTATTAACCGGTCAAAAAAAGGATCAGTTGTAGTGATGGATCCTAAAGACAGCAGTATCTTAGCGATGGTTTCCAGCCCCAGTTACGACAATAATTTATTCGTTGGCGGTATTTCCAGCGACAACTATCGACGTCTATTAAATGACCCATCCCGTCCGCTATATAACCGGACAATTCAAGGTGCTTATCCTCCCGCCTCGACTGTAAAGCCTTTTGTGGCAGTTTCTGCACTGACAGAAGGCGCCGTGGCACCCAATACAACCATTTTTGATCCCGGTTATTGGATTTTACCAAATTCCACCAAACGTTTTTCGCGACTGAAAAAATCCGGGCACGGTTACACTCGATTTAAATAAAGCCATCGTCGAGTCATCCGATACTTTTTTCTATCAAGTCGCTTTTAAAATGGGGATTGATAATCTTTCCTCCTGGATGCAACAATTCGGTTTCGGTATAAAGACAAATATTGATATTCAGGAAGAAACACCGGGCATTATGCCGACACGTGAATGGAAACAAAAAGCGTCATAAAAAGCCATGGTTGCAAGGAGACACCATCCCCGTCGGTATCGGACAAGGTTATTGGACGGCAACACCGTTGCAACTGGCAAAAGGCGACAACAATTTTTAGTTAATAACGGAAAGTGAATACACCGCATTTAATGAAAGAGATGGTCGAAGTGCGGTTGAAAAATATCAGGATCCACGCACTTATCCCGACATCACAAAAGCCACGCAAAGAATTCTGGAATTTGGCAAAGCGCGGTATGTTCGGCGTAATACACTCAAGTCAAGGAACTGACGCAAAGCTTTCGCCGGTGCCAATACCTTGCTGCAGGAAAAATCAGGCACAGCGCAAGTATTTGGTTTAAAAGAGAACCAAACCTACAATGCCGGAGTACTTAAAAAGGAACTGCACGATCACGCTCTGGTTTATTGCGTATGCTCCTTATGAAAACCCAGAGCTTGTGATTGCTATTATTTTGGAAAATGCCGGTGGTGGCTCAGCAATGCTGCGCCGGTTGTGCGTCAGATCATGGATTATTATCTATTACAACGTTTACCGCAAATTGCCGTTCTACAGAGTAACACTAAAAAAGTGCGGTAGAAAAATCTCGACTAAAATTACAGAACAAGGTGCTTCCGATGAACGAACAAAAAAATCTTTATTGTTACGACTCTGGCAAAAATTGCACCCTAGATTTCTGGCTATTGCTCGGCTTAATCGCTATTACGGGATATGGTTTGTTAGTACTGTACAGTGCATCCGGTGCGAATGAAGAAATGTTTCGCAGTCGTATAATTCAGGTCATACTTGGCTTTTACCATAATGATTGTGATGGCACAGTTTAGCCCACGTTTTTACCAACGGCTTTTCACCTTATTTATTTATAGCAGGCATCATTCTATTAATTTTGGTGGATTTAATTGGAGTCACCAGTAAAGGGGCACAACGTTGGTTAGATCTAGGAATTTTTCGTTTTCAGCCATCAGAAATCGTTAAGCTTGCCGTTCCGTTAATGGTTGCCGCGTATTTGGGCAAACGATCACTGCCTCCTAAATTAAAAAGACACACTTATCGCCTTAATCATGATCATTGTGCCGACCTTTCTGGTTGCTATTCAACCGGATTTAGGTACCTCGATTCTAGTCAGCGCTTCGGGGATATTCGTAGTTTTTTTAGCCGGAATGAGCTGGTGGCTAATTTTGATCGCAGCCGTCGGTTTAGCGGCGTTTATACCGATTATGTGGTTCTTCTTAATGCACGACTATCAACGTACCCGCGTGCTAACCTTGCTCGACCCGGAAAAAGATCCTCTTGGTGCGGGTTATCATATTCTGCAATCAAAAATTGCTATTGGCTCCGGTGGTATTTCAGGAAAGGCTGGATGCAGGGTACACAATCACAATTGGAATTTTTACCCGAGCCACATACGGATTTTATCTTTGCCGTTTTTATCTGAAGAAAAATGGCATGATTTGCATTATTATTTTGTTACTGATTTATCTTTTTATTATAGTTCGGGGTTAATGATCGGTGTTAATGCTCAGACTGCTTTCACCGTATTTTAACTGGTGGGGCTTATTTTGATATTCTTTTGTCTATGTGTTCGTAAATATCGGAATGGTAAGCGGTATTTTACCGGTAGTCGGCGTACCGTTACCATTAGTTAGTTACGGCGGTACATCTTTGTGACTCTGATGCCGGATTCGGATTGATCATGTCGATTCATTCGCATAAAAACCCGATTATTACACAGCAACTAGTGAACTAATTACACTTTACGTAATCTTATTTTTATGTTCACGATACTAAACTGAAAAACTATGAAATTAAAATTTTTTTATTCGTCCTATCCGTTGCTCTGATAACCGGTTTTTCACAGGCGGAGACCCTAAACATTTTTGGTATTAATGGTGCATATTTAGAGCCGCAACCTACCGTCAAAAAGAAGGGAATTATATGATCAACGGGGTTGGTTATACCACTCGCACCAATGATGATACTATTGACTATTCGCGTGAAGGTACAGCAAGCTATTATCATAATGATCTCAGAGGGCAGCTCGACTGCAAACGGCGAAATTTATCATCCGACGAAATTTACCGCCGCTCACAAAAACCTTACCGTTAGGCTCATATGCAGTTGTGACTAACCTGCGCAATAACCGCAAAGTTATTGTAAAAATTAATGATCGTGGACCTTTTGTTAAAACACGGCTAATTGATCTCTCCAAAAAGAGCTGCGCAGGAAATCGGAATGCTGAATTCCGGAGTAGCTCGGGTTCGCGTTGAAGCATTACAGGTGGATAAAAAAACGGAAGAATTACCGGCGCGGGTGTGCCTACTTTAGTGAAAAAAACGCCCGAACCAAAGAAGGATTACAACGTCTCGACACTAAAGCTGCTAACAGCGAAGTTAAAAAAGGAAAAATATTTCGAGCGGTTTCCGTATGCGCATAATGAACATAAAAACCCAAAAAACAAGCGGGATGAACTTATTAAGAAATTAAATAGCGTGAAAAAATTAAAAAGCAGTGTAATTAAAAAAAGGCAATACTTTTGAGGTACATTTGGAAAACATTGCCAACAAAGCCGAAGTTTACCGCTTAAAAATGCGCTTAGCAAAATTAGATAAACGGCAAAAATCTTACCGTTTACACTTATAACTAAATGAAAGGATTAACCAAATTATGCTTAATAAAAATAGTGAATAAAAAGTAAAATCGCTCTGACTGCAAGTTTATGTGCCGTTTCGTTGCATACCATGGCAGAGGAATTACAATTTAATGTCGCTCCGCCTCAATTAAACGCGCAAACCTTTATTTTGATGGATTACCATTCGGGAGCGGTACTGGCTTCCTTAACCCCGATCAGCGTCAATATCCCGCGTCACTCACCAAAATGATGACCAGCTATGTTGTTGGCACAGCATTAAAGCAAGGTAAAATTAATAACACCGACACCGTTACAATCGGCGAGAGCGCTTGGGGTAAAAATTTCCCGGTTCCTCAAAAAAATGTTTTTAAAACTTAAATCAACAAGTGTCGGTCGCAGATCTCAATCGCGGTATTGTAGTTGTGTCAGGGAATGATGCCTGTGTCGCATTGGCAGAGCATATCTCTGGTTCGACCTCAGTTTTCATTGATAGCATGAATAAATTCGCCCAGCAATTCGGCTTAAAAACACCCACTTTACTACAGTACATGGACTGGATGATGAAAACCAATATTCTTCTGCTCGCGATATGGCGATTATTGGGGCGCATATTATCCGCGACTTACCGGAAGAATATAAACTTTATGCGGAAAAAGAGTTTACTTTTTAATAAAATAACCCAACCTAATCGAAACGGTTTACCGTGGGATAAAAACCCTTAAAGTTGATGGTATGAAAACCGGACATACGGACAAAGCGGGCTACAATCTGGTAGCCTCGGCAACAAGTAACAATAATATGCGTTTGATTTCTGTAGTCATGGGCGTGCTGACCTACAAAGGACGTGAGGTAGAAAGTAAAAAACTGTTACAGTGGGGCTTCAATAGTTTTGAAACCTTCAAGACCCTAGAAGCAGGTAAAGCCGTTTCCAAACAAACCTTATATTACGGTGCAGAAAGCGAAGTGCCGTTGGGTGTATTACAAGACGGTTTTTATCACCATTCCCAAAGGGCGCAATACGGAGCTTAAAGCACGCTTTGAATTAGATTCGAGACATCTTGAAGCCCCTCTTGTTAAAGGACAGGTTGTCGGCAAAGTAATTTATCAACTGGACGGCAAAAGATGTAGCAAAAAGTCAATTTACAAGTCATGAAAGATGTGGAAGAAGGTGGCTTTTTCAGCAAAAATTTGGGATTGGTTGGTACTACCATTAAAGGATTATTTGATTAATTTATAAAAACGCGGTAAAAATGACCGCACTTTTCGCCAAATAGGTAAAAAGTGCGGTGTTTCTTTACATTATTTTGAGGAACAATATGACTGAAGTTAAAAACCCTTAATCTGACAGATATTCCCCAGGCACAATTAAAAGATTTATTGGATTTTCCCTGCCCATTCACATTTAAGGTGGTGGGTAAAAATCGTAATGATCTGATTGATGATGTCGTTCGCGTCACGCAGCAATACGCAAAAGGTGATTATAATCCGCGAGAGCATATTAGTAGTAAAGGAACCTATAATTCCGTTTCTATCGATATTATTGCGGAAAAATATTGAGCAGGTAGAAAACACTGTATATCGAATTAGCCAAAATCGACGGTGTTCGTATGGTACTGTAATCCGGTTAAAAAATAAAATGCAACTGATTATTCGTCAACTTGGCATACAAGATTACCAAACCATTTGGCAGAAAATGCAGAATTTCACGGACGCTCGCACTGAGCATACCTCTGATGAAATCTGGCTGGTTCAGCACCCACCGGTGTTTACTCAAGGGCAGGCGGGCAAGCCGGAGCATTTGCTTAATCCCGATGCGATTTCCACGATTCCTATAGTGCAATCCGATCGTGGCGGGCAGATTACTTATCACGGCATAGGACAGCAAATAATGTATGTGTTAATTGATATCAAACGGCATAAAGCCAATGGCCGAGATTTCAATGTACGACAGTTAGTTAGCACGCTTGAGCAAACCGTAGTAAAAAAACCCTTGCCGACTATGGGATTACATCCTACCCGAAAGCCGATGCGCCTGGGGTTTATGTGGATTGCAACGGAACAGAGAAAAAATCTGTTCGCTCGGTTTACGCATCCGAAAGGGTTGTTCTTTTCACGGTTTGGCACTAAACGTCAACATGGATTTATCTCCGTTTCGTCAAATCAACCCTTGTGGTTATGCTGGCCAGAAATGTGTCAGTTAGCAGATTTTATCTCCGCTGAAGAAGCTGATTGTGATCGGATATCCCCAAATTAGTCAATTACTTTGCCGACATTTTAGGCTATAATTATTCAACAAATTTTTAACATTTAAAAAAGTAGTTTAGTTCAAAAAAACAGGAAAGCCTAGTGAGTACCCCGTTTAAAAATGGAACGCGGCGTGAAATATCGTGATGCTGCTAAAACCTCCATTATCCCGGTTAAATTAATCGACCCTAATCAAGAATTACTGAAAAACCCGAATGGATGAAGATTAAATTGCCTCGCCAATTCAGCCAAAATAGACAGTATTAAGAACGGTATGCGCCGTCATGGTTTTGCATTCCGTATGTGAAGAGGCTTCTTGTCCAAATTTACATGAATGTTTCAATCACGGCACAGCGACTTTTATGATTATGGGTGCAATTTGCACGCGTCGTTGCCCATTTTGTGATGTCGCTCACGGCAAGCCGCTGCCACTGGATCCCGATGAGCCGAAAAAAACTGGCGGAAACTATTCAAGATATGAAACTGCGTTATGTGGTCATCACTTCGGTGGATCGCGACGATCTCACCTGATCGCGGAGCCGGACACTTTTCCGAATGCGTAAAGGAAATTCGCAAGCTAAATCCCAATATTAAAATTGAAATTTTAATGCCGGACTTTCGTGGAAGAATTGAACAAGCACTTGAACTCTTAAAAAGAAAAATCCACCTGATGTATTCAATCATAATTTGGAAAAATGTACCCTGTTTATACCGTGAAATCTGTCCCGGTGCGGATTATCATTGGTCATTAAAGCTATTGAAAAGAGTTTAAAACAATGTTTCCTCACATTCCGACCAAATCTGGCTTAATGGTGGGGCTAGGCGAAACTAACGAAGAAATTCTACAAGTGATGCAAGACTTACGTGCCCAAGGAGTAACAATGTTGACATTAGGGCAATATTTGCAGCCAAGCCGCCATCATTTGCCGGTAGCGCGCTACGTTCCGCCGACAGAATTCGACGAATTCCGTGAAAAAGCAGAGGCGATGGGCTTTGAGCACGCGGCATGTGGTCCGTTTGTTCGTTCATCTTACCACGCTGATTTACAAGCCAGCGGTGGTTTAGTGAAATAGGCACCATTTCACATCAAATGAATACAAAGTGCGGTTAAAAACTCACGTTTTATGACCGCTCTTTTCCATTAAAAATGTAGCACAACCCTCCAAATACCCCTTATTGGGTATTACATTTTATCCTGTAATTTCCCTATTAAAAAAATAGCTCTAATCCCAGTGATATCAAAGACTTTCATATAACTCTTTAGAGTTATTTATGTATAACAAACTAACCGTTTAAACGCTGCAAACATTCAGAAATTTGATCAAACTCAATAAATCTTCACATAACCATGCAAAGAGTAGAAGTATTTGCTATTTTATCTTTGAAGAATTTTCTTTTTATTGATTTATCGCCTTGTTTTTAATGAGAAAAAAATTCTCATTAAAAAAACTTTGTCGAAAAATTTTATTTTTTTAACGTTGTTTTCCCCTTTTAACCTTGGTTAATTTTTTTATGGAGTGATTATCGTGAATATGCTCAAAAACACTGGCATCATTATTTGCCGCAAGTGCAATGCTTGCTGTTGCACAGAGTGCTGCTGCCGATACGATGGATAAAACGAAAAACAGATTCAAAACCGCAAGCCAGAGCATTAAATGCAGATGAACTTGCTAAACCGAATCCGGATCTGAAAAATCGAATCTGTCAATGAGAAATTTGCAAAAGATTTTCCAAATCAATATGATAGCTGGAAAAACATCAGAGTCCACTGCGCTTGATTCCGCAATTGAGCAGGATCCGAGAATGATTGTTATGTGGGGTGGTTATGCGTTCTCCAAGGACTACAAAAAACCACGCGGTCACTTCTATGCTGTTACCGATGTGCGCAACATTTTACGTACAGGTGCGCCAATGGATGCCAACTCATCAACCAATGGCTTGTTGGTCTTGTAAAGGGCCTGATGTACCGCGTTTAATTGCAGAATGGGGTGAAGCTGGCTATTTTCAGTGGCAAATGGGCAAGAGGCGGTGCCGAAGTAGTTAATTCTATCGGTTGTGCCGACTGTCATGACACTACATCAAAAGACTTCTCAGAAGGTAAACCTGCATTGAGAATTGCCCGTCCTCATGTATTACGTGCATTGGATAATATCGATAAAAGCTTTAGCACTGCCGACAGAACGGATAAACGTGCTGCTGTGTGTGCTAACTGCCATGTGGAATATTACTCGACAAAAAACCGGTGTTAACAATGTTGTTTTCCTTGGCATAAAGGGGTAGATGTAGATAACATCGAGAAATATTATGATGAAATCGAATTCTATGACTGGATTCATTCTGTCTCCAAAAGCACCGATGTTAAAAGCACAACACCCGGATTATGAAACTTGGATGCAAGGTACACACGGTAAAAATGGCGTAACCTGTATCGATTGTCATATGCCGAAAGTCCAAGGTGCTGATGGTAAAGTATATACCGATCACCAAATCCAAAAATCCGTTTAATGCATTTGAACATACATGTGCGAACTGCCACGATCAAAGCAAAGAAACATTGCAAAAAAATCGTTGCTACTCATAAACATGACATAAAAAGAAGTAATGATTAAACTGGAAGACCAAATCGTAAAAAGCTCACTTTGAAGCTAAAGCGGCATAGAACGCTGGGGCAACTGAAGAAGAAATGAAAGATGCCTTAAAAGCTATCCGTCACGCACAATGGCGTTGGGACTATTCTGCAGCCGGTCACGGTGGTCATATGCACGCGCCTGATATTATCTTAAAAGTGATTGCTAGCGGTTTTAGATCGTGCTGTAGATGCTCGCACCAAATTGGCGATTATTTTAACTAAACACGGAGTTCAACAACCAATCGAATATCCTGATACCTCAACTGCTGAAAAAGCATGGAAAGCAATTGGTGTGGATATCGATAAAGAACGCAGAGAGAAAGCGGAATTTATGAACACCGTATTACCTCAATGGGACAAAGAAGCGAAACAAAAAGGATTAATCCTAAACGACGCTCCGCCTAAATAATAATGAAAAAAACGACCGCACTTTTTATGCTACACAATGTTTTTCACGATAAAAAGTGCGGTGGATTTAAATCACGAATTGAGGTAAATAAAATGAACTCTGTATTCAAAAACAATGGCAAAGCTGACTGCACTTTTCGGTGTATTGACGTTAGTTTTACCTTTGACTGCACAAGCTGAATCGGCGAAGGCGGAGAAAGAGATCAGCCCGTTAGTATATGAGCCGAGCTTAGAAAACCAGCGTAACCCGAATGAATATTGTGCCAAATGTCATAAATTTGATCACCCGGGTAGTAATGTCGAACAGGATATGTCCGTCTCCGGCGGCCAGTTCCATTTCGGTAAATTTCACGGTACCCATTTAAGCAAAAACTAATCCCTAGCACCGGTAAACCAATTACCTGTGTTAGCTGCCACGGTAATATCACGGAAAATCACCGTCGTGGAGCAAAAAGATGTGATGCGCTTTGAGGGTGATATCTTTAGCAATAAAAACCGATGTATTCGGCACAGGAACAAAACCAAGTATGTTTCTCCTGCCATCAGCCGGATAAATTACGCGAAAAACTTTGGGCGCACGATGTTCATGCTATGAAATTGCCTTGTGCAAGTTGCCATACATTGCACCCAAAAACAGACGCAATGGAAAAAAATTCAACCGAAAGAACGTGTAAAAACTCTGTGTGGATTGTCACGGTGAGCAACAAAAACGTAAAAGTAATGTTGCAATCCAACACCACAAGCGAACAAAAGGATAAAAATGACAGCCTGTTCACGCCGAAACTTTGTTTCCGGAATGGGAGCATTAATCCTAACGACGGGGACATCAGTTACATTATCGGCACAAGTCGGTTCCAACGACAAGCAGAAACCTATTCGTTATGCAATGTTACACGATGAAACCTCGTGTATAGGTTGCACGGCATGTATGGATGCTTGTCGAGAAACCAACCAAGTGCCGGAAGGGGTTTCGCGTTTGAAATTATCCGTAGTGAGCCTTATGGCGAATTTCCGAATGTGGAATATGAGTTTTTCCGCCAATCCTGTCAACATTGTACCAATGCACCTTGTGTATCGGTTTGTCCGACAGGTGCCTCGTTTATCGATGCATCAACGGGGATTGTCGATGTTCATAAAAGATCCGTGTGTCGGCTGTCAATACTGTATCGCCGTTTGTCCTTACCGTGTGCGCTTCATTCATCCGGTACATAAAACGGCAGATAAATGTAATTTCTGTCGCGATACCAATCTGGCGAAAAGGTAAACAGCCTGCTTGTGTTGAAGCCTGTCCAACTAATGCACTGACATTCGGTGATATGAATGGACCCGAATAGTAAAATTGCACGCCAAGTAAAAAGAAAAACAGGTTTATCGGACTAAGGTCGAAGTCGGCACAGATCCGAACCTTTACCACGTCCCATTTGAACACGGAGAACCAAGACGATGAACGAATATGTTCCTTTCCAAACTCCGAATCTGGTTTGGGATTCCAGTATTGCCATCTACCTGTTTCTACTTGGGATTTCGTCAGGTTCATTGTTGCTGGCAGTGTTGTGATAAACGTAGCCGAAATCTTGAAAAACCAAGTGAAAGTTGGATTATTCGCAGTGCTGCCGTTTTAGCGCCGGGAACCGTAGTTATCGGCTTACTGCTATTGATTTTCCACTTGGCGCGTCCTTGGACATTCTGGTTTTTGATGTTTTAACTATCAATTAAATTCTCGTTATGTCTTGGGGTGTAATTCTATTCCAAGTGTATATGGCAGTAGTGTTCCTTTGGTTGGCGATTATTTTCAAAAACGAGTTAGCGACATTACTTGATAAGTCTCTGCCGAAACTAAAATTCGTGATAAATTGGATCGGCATTGCCGAACGTTTTACCAATCTTATCGAAATCAGTCTGTTATTCCTTGCAGTTGCATTGGGAGCATATACCGGTTTCTTACTATCAGCGTTGGTCAGCTATCCGATGTTGAATAATCCTGTAGTGCCGGCATTATTCCTTGCTTCAGGAACCTCTCATCAGGCATTGCTGCACTACTTGCTTTGCATTCTCTTAATCGGCAAGCTAAGCAGCCATTCCGACGAAGTGAGGTTTCGTGCATAAATTTGAGATTCCGGTTGTTGTTGCAGAAATCTTCTGTTTTATTTGCTTTTTGCCGGGCTTTATTTCGGTGGCGGACAGAAATAGTTTTCAATGAATAACGCGCTAAGCGGCTTCTGGGGGTAGTATCTTCTGGTTCGGAGTCATCCTGCTTGGTGTTGCTATTCCGCTATTCGGTAATCTGTTTGCCGGGGAAAAGCTGAAACACAATAAAGGATTTATGCTATTACCTCCGCATCGACCCTAATTGGCGTACTTTGCCTACGGTACTTTTATCTTGTATGCAGGACAAATGACCATAGCATAATAAATTTAACTATTAACATATCTCAAATCTGCACCTTAAAAATCGGATTATGCAAACGATAACTAAGGTGCAGATTTTTATAACCTAGTCTAGACAACACTAAATCGAAGTATCGTTATATCCCGTTTGACACTCAGACTCATAAAAATCTGCACTTTACTTGGTTGAAGCCAACTTTTAGAGTGCAGATTAAAGTGCGGTTATTTTTAAGAGTTTTATCGCTCAGAGTTTCTCAACTAGTGCCACTGCCGCGCCGATGTAGCTCGCCGGAGTAAGTTGCTGCAGGCGGGCTTTTTCTGTCTCCGGAATATCCAGTTTACTAATAAACTCTCGCATTGCCTGCTCGTCAACCCGTTTGCCACGTGTTAATTCTTTTTAGTTTTTCATATGGCTTTTTCAATACCATAACGACGCATTACGGTTTGAATCGGCTCTGCCAAAAACTTCCCAATTTTTGATTGAGCTCATCACGCAAGTGCTGCTTCGTTAACCTCTAATTTGCTGATGCCTTTACGTGTTGCAGCATAAGCAATCAAACAACAACCTAAACCAACTCCCCAAATTGCGCAATACCGTAGAATCGGTCAGATCACGTTGCCAGCGGGAAATTGGCAATTTTGCACCCAATGCGCCATTACCGCGTTCGCTAAGCCAAGATTACCTTCCGAGTTCTCAAAATCAATCGGATTGACTTTATGTGGCATAGTGGAAGATCCTATTTCACCGGCAACCGTGCGCTGTTTGAAATGGTTCAGAGCAATATAACCCCACAAGTCACGGTCAAAAATCAATAATAATGGTGTTAAATCGCGCTATATTATCGAAGAACTCGGCAATATAGTCGTGCGGCTCAATTTGGGTTGTATATGGATTCCAAGTAATGCCTAAGGACGTAACGAATTCTTGACTGAATTGATGCCAATCAATCTCCGGATAAGCAGACAGATGGGCATTATAATTGCTCTACTGCGCCGTTAATTTTTCCTAGAATTTCAACTTGTTGTAACTGCTTGAACTGACGTTGCAAACGATAAACCACATTCGCCATTTCTTTACCGACCGTGGTTGGGGAGGCCGGTTGGCCATGGGTACGAGAGAGCAACGGGATGGTTTTATATTCATTGGCTAAGCGAGCAATGTCATCAATCAGTTTCTGCCATTCGGGTAAAATCACTTCTTCCCGTGCAGTCTTCAGCATTAAGGCGTGAGATAAATTATTGATATCTTCCGATGTACAGGCAAAATGGATGAACTCGCTGATTAGTGCCAGCTCAGGAAGTGCGGTGCTCTTTTAAAAATATTCTACCGCTTTCACATCATGATTGGTAGTACGCTCAATCTCCTTAATCCGTTGCGCATCTTCCAAACTAAAATCAGCCACGATTTGATTGAGATAATCGTTCGCTTGTGCGGAGAGAGCCGGAACTTCTTTGATTTGTGCGGTTTCCGCTAATTTTTGTAACCAGCGAACTTCTACCGTAACACGAAATTTAAGCAAACCAAATTCACTGAAAATACCGCGCAATGCAGTGGCTTTATCCTGATAACGCCCGTCAATTGGGGAAAGTGCGGTTAATGCATTGAGTTGCATAGCAATATTGCTCCCTAAATTGAATTATAGAGATGTTGTGCCGTATCAAAAATACGTCGGCGGAAAAATAATAACTGCCATTTTTGTGCCACCCACTTGACGCCATAAAAATCGCAGAACGAATCCCGGCTAACAGACAGGGCACGGATGCGATTATGCATCGCAGGTTGTTGTAACAGCGGCGAACCTTTAACCTGAATGCGACTGCCAAGCGGACTGATAATATCCACATACATTCCTGCCAATGTACCTAGCATTTGCTCATCAAACAAATCCTGATACACCAATTGATCTCGGTAAATGCTGAATGCGGCGTGCCAATTCAGTTTTGGCTTCGGAGTTTTTTTATCCAATTTACCCGACAATGCTAGAATGCTCTAGCCAATAACGGGTTAAATCCTCCGTCGAGCCATTTAACTGTTCTAGCAGGGTTTGCAGACCTGGTTTTAAATTGCGCAAATCCCCACCATACACCGCTAATGTGTCCTGTGGCGCAGTTTGCAATAAACTTTGGATGGAAGTTTTTGAAGCTATTTGTTCCGCTTCGCCTTTTTAGCGCGAATTGTTGCACTCAGATCGGCCGCCTGGCAAACACCGGCAAGAGCTAAAAGTGATGTCGTGATAATTGGTCGCCATAACATATAATCAAATTAAAAATTATGCGCAATATAGCATTTATTCCGCCTTTTTAAAGCTGGCTGATAAGAGCAATTCCGCCTATAATAATATTTTTGCTTCTAAACATAGGATTGATGAAAATGAAGAAAATACTATTTTTATGACCGCACTTTTTATCACTGATGCCGTTTAGCTTATGGGCACAACTGAGCGTAACGGATGCCGTAGTGTTTTGCAACCCAAGCGCAACAACCGACCGCCGTGTTTATGACCTTAAAAATGACAGCGACAAAAGTGTTAACTTAGCAATGGTGGAAAGCCCAACTGGCGCACGTTTTGAGCTGCACGGAACGCAAAAAGGCAAAATGATTACCCTAACAGGGGATTGAAAATTCCGGCACACGGGCAAACGCAATTAAAAGCGTAGCGGCTTGCATATTATGGTGTTTTGATATCAGCAAGAGTCTGATTAACGGTGATCACCTGCCGTTGGTCTCTATATTTTGACAACGGCGAAATTCTGCATACATATGCCGAAGTTGTCGCTTATTAACCGACAACATCAAGAAAAGGAAAAATTATTAGCTAAGGGTTTGGAAAAATAATTGTATTTATCCTGCAAGGTCCAGCCCGCCTTCTGCCAAAAATTGCGTTGCCGCTTCGTTGGTTTTAAACGCTAATAATCGCCCGCGCGTAATTTTTTCGCTTTCAGAATATTTTCCAAACGCTCTAATAACGCAGAACTGATGCCTTTTCCGCGATGCTCCTTCGCCACAGCTGCATGATAAATCGTTGCTCGTCTGCCGTCATAACCACACATAATCACGCCCACCACCTTGTTGTCTACCAATGCGATATAATTCAGCCCCCGGGTTGACTGCCAAGAAAATGCCGAACTGCTTCGAATTATCATCCAACGGATTTAGATCCATTCCTTCAATCGTATTCCATAAGGCATACACCTGATCGTAATAAAAACAAAGACATCTGTTGATAACAAAAGACATAATACTCCCTAAAGTGCGGTTATTTGTTATGGCGTTTTAAAACACCGATTTTTTAGACCGCACTTTAAAGGATTAATTCGTTAAATCTTTTCTGTTCTATCATGATTTGCTCCCCTATGACATAACACTCTTTGACTGCTCAGCAAAATGAATAATAACCGCGCTGTAATCTATAGTCATTGAATTTCAAAAAAACATCTCTTCCTATTAGAAAAATATAAATGCTACGTTAGAATAATGAAAAAGAGCCGCCCTACTATAGCTGAAAGACAGTGGTTTGAGCATATAGAACCACATATTTATCGCTGACTGACAACCAATACATACACTTTAAATTATCCGAAGCAATACACTCTGCAAAATGGTAAGGTAACACCTCAATTTCACCTAAAAGATGCTTTCCGGTTTTCTAAGGGATTATAAGGAACAGGATTGGGTAGTGAATGTGCCGTTGTATGGGATGATAACTATTTAAAAATGGTAAAATACTCAAATAAATTGATAACGAGGAACACTCATGGAACTACAAGATTGGGGCGGCGGTTTAACTCAACATGAGGTTGAGGCTATTAAACAAATCAAACGGGCTTTTCAAGCTTCTGAAAAATCACAAGAAAGTAAAGGGCAGGGATTTGACACATTAAAATCCCTAAAACCCATTTTCCTTGGAAAGGATACTCAGGCTTTCGCTTTTGCTGATGTAAAAGAGCGTAAAGAAGGTGAATTTGATTTGGTTATTGTTACCCATTGCAATGTGTTGATTATTGAGTTGAAACATTGGAATGGAACAATTATTTGCCGTCAAGATAAATGGTATTTGAACGATAAAGATATGGGTCGTTCGCCCGTTTCTATATACATGAAACAAACAATTTATGCTGGAAAAGAAATTAGATAAATTCAAAACAGCAATTTACCAATAAAGGCTTTCGTCCGCAGATCCATTTTTAGTTGTGATGACAGGCAACGCAGATTTCAGCCAACTGCCAGACAATGAAAAATTGCACGTTGTAACATTAACTGAATTTTTGCAATTAAAAGATGAAAAGCAATTCAACGCACGTTTTCCGCCCGCATCCTGATAGCAAAACTTTAAATCAGGATTTTGAATTATTTGATAAAAATCTTTTAGTAGCAACACGGTCAAAACCGAAAAATATCAGCATTGGCGGATATTATGCAGAAGACACGCCTATTTTTCTCACCCAAAACATATTTATCAAGAATATCTTGCCGAAACAGAAAACAAAAAGCACCAAGACCAAGCCTTTATTGCGCCGTTGGGATTTCACTAAAATCAACCGCTCTGAAGCTCAAACACCTGACGGGCGTTATCGCCCTAGTCAGCCGTGAATACGATGTATTGAGCCATATTAAATTACAAAAATAAAGACTTGTATCACGCTTGCTTGAATTACAAATCTACGCCACAAAAAAAGACGAAATTACGGCGGAACATATTGATTTATTTGAGCTGTTTCCACAACAAAAACGCTTTTGATCAATTTGTCGGCGGATACAATGGCGAAAAATTTAAGCGCAGAACGCCGTTTGGGTTTTGGTGCAATTATTGTTGATAAATTTGCTCTAGTTGCACAAAGTCGGTATTGCTCATCGTGATTTGGGTAATCACAGCATTTGGTTGTCGGCAGATGACAAAATTACGCTATCGGGGTTTGCAACCGCCTATTTTTTTCATCTGAAGAAACGGTTGGCGACATTCGTGAGATTTTGGAAGTCTCCGGCGATTTGGCAAAATCTCATTTTCCACTTTCAGACGGCATCAAACTCACACCATACCAATATGACGTACGTTCTTTGGCTGTTTTGGCATGGCATATCATTCAGGGCAAAAACGCATTTCACCAGTCAGTCTTGATGAAATGAAAAAAATAAATTAGCGGATGAAACAGCATGGTATGCCGAAATTTTGCGTACGGCATTGTCTGATATACCTTTTTAAAAGTGCGGTGGATTTTTAGATAAATTTAATCAAGCCAAACCTGAACAGGCGGTGGATTTTTCATTTGATTTTACAAAATTAGAGCCGTTCACATGACATCAACCATTCCCGTGCTTATCGCGAAGATGATGATTTTATTGTAGAAACCAGTGAGAAAGAAGTTTACTGTTCCAATGGTTTTGTTGATTAAAGCATGGCTGAATGCAGACCCGCAAAACCGATAATTCAAAAGCCAGAGTAGTTTTGAATTGGCTGGAAAATATGGCAAAACTGGCAAGTTTGTCGCCCGATTATGTGCCAAAAAATCCGAGAATTCGGTATTGCCAAGAAATCAGGCTGCCTTTTTGCAGCAAGTGATTTTATTGACAGGGCATACTTGGCAAGATATTTGCAAAACTTGGTTTATCGGATAAACAAAAAACAGGCTCTTATCCATCAATTTATTCAAAACATTGAACATTTACACAGTCTAGGTTTCACACATGGCGATTTGAAACCTGACAATGTGCTGGTAACAATTGAAGGTGATTTCTATTCAACTGCGTATTTTTGGATATATTGGATTTTTCTTCAAGCGGGCAAAGCCAGTTCAATACCGAATACTCACCAGAATTTGACCACCCGACAGAGAAACAACGCGATAATTTTGCCGTGATGAAAATGGCGTGCGAATTATTGGGCGTTGAATGGAATAGCCGTCTGAAAGTTTTGTTGAAGTTGCTGAAGTGATACAGCAAGAGTATTCAGATAGCCAAACTGCGTTTATTTCGTTGGCTCGTTTTGAAAGAAGCACTCGATCCCAAACCAGCTACACCGATAATTGATATTATAGTGGGCGGGCGCGAGCCTTTTCCACCGATTGCGATTTATCCTGAAAATGGTGAACTGTTTGTTCAATTTGAAAAGAGCAAGCAAGGTGATGTACTGGTCACATTTATCGGTTTGGGCGGTGTATTAAAAGCATTTTATTCAGTAGAAGATAAGCAATTTACTCATGCGTTGGCTCCAATCAACCGTGATTACATCAGTAAGCGAGATAGAGATAATAGTGTAATGAGCCTAACGCTAGGCTTAAACATCACTTATGGTTCTTATAGTGAAAATGACTGCACTAAATCATTCACTAAAAACTAACGAGCAGTTTATCCATACCATCAACCAATTTATTACTAAAACATATTTCCAAACAACCCGAAGAAGAACATATTGAAAAATTTGAAGTTTCTGAAACTGAAATTGTTGATGCTGAAATTGCAGTACCGATTATTGAACAGCGCCCCTAGCATTCAAAAAAACTTTGGCAGGCAATTTTAGATACTGAAAACTCGAAGCTTTACCGTCCATTACGCCAGTGAAGCTTTGCAAAAACTGAAAATGGTGAAAGCTATATTTCCTATGATGGCGAAATCAATCCCGTTGACCACTTTAAACGAGATGAAATTGTTGAGGCTATTGGAAAAAGCGAAGACGACGAAAAACCTTTAAATATGGTGTGGTAGATATTGCTAAAAGTCAATTGAATGAATTACACATCAAATCCAAAAGTTTGACCAATTTTGCAAAATAATATTCAAGCAGATACACCTGTTTATTTGCAAAGTAAGCAAAATAAGGCATCTTACACACGCCGTAAAAATGCCTTACAACGCATTCTAGATGGTGAAAAGTGCGGTGAAAAATTTAGTTCATTATTTTTGATGAACATTGCAGCTTGCCGTCTGAAAAATATAAGGTTCATGTCAGTGATGAAGAATTTAAACGCTATGACCAGCCTGAAAAATGTAAAGTCTGAATGAAGCACAACGTATTGCCTTTCAACGTTTGATTGCCAATGGACCGTTATCTTTATTACAAGGTCCGCTAGGGAACAGGGAAAAACAGAATTTATTGCCGCATTTGTACATTATTTATTTGATGTGCAAAAGGTTCGGAATATTCTACTGGTCAGCCAATCACATGAAGCAGTCAATACTGCTGCCGAACGTATCCGCAAACACTGTCAACGTTTGGGGAACAGATTTGCAACTGGTACGGTTCAGTAATCGTGAAATTGCCGATTCCGGAAATATTGGAAGATGTGTTTTCACCCAATTTAGTCGGACAAAAACGGGCACAGTTAAATGTGAACAAGATTAGCAATATTTGCCAACTTGGGCGCAGCATGGGGCTACCTGAAGACTATTTGCGCGAACGTGCTGAATTAGCGTTTGATATTGGCGTGCAAATTCGTCGTTATCAAAAATTGTCAAATCATCAAAAGATGAAACCGTTGATGAAGATGAAAACGCTTACGCAAAAATTAGAAAAAGCATTAAAGAACAAGCTCAAGCAATGGGGCTTCGTGAATTGGTTGAAATTGATGAGATTCTACCGAAATTTATCAGTGAATTGGATCACAAACATAATATTCAGCCAATTGAAAATATCCAAGCAGGTAAATTGATTGGTTTAACTCAGGATATGCTAGAAGCCCTATCCAACGAACGCACCAATTATGATGAATTTTTGGCTCGTTCCCGTCAGCTTGTGATTGGTACTTGCGTAGGTATCGGACAACGCCATATCGGTATTGCAGACAATCTCTATGACTGGGTAATTGTGGATGAAGCCGCACGTTCTATTTCCAGCGAACTGGCGATTGCCATGCAGTCTGGTACGCGTATTTTGCTTGTAGGGTGACCATAAGCAATTACCGCCTTTGTATTCAGAAGAGCATAAAAACGCACTTGCCCGCCGATTAGGGATTTCCAAGCGCGGTGAGGGAATTAGATCAAGCATTGAGGCAGTGATTTTTGAACGCGTTTTTCCCTATCCGAATATGGAAAAGCAAACTTGCGCCACACTCAAAAACACAATACCGCATGGCTCCTGCGATTGGCAGTTTGGTGTCAGCATGTTTTTTTATGAAAATGTTTTTGAAAAACGGTAAAACTGACAATGATGTGCCTAATATTTATTTCAGGCTACCTGAAAAGATAAAATCCTGCGTAACATGGTTAGATACAACTTCATTACCAAATGCATATCATGAACCAGCCAAAAATGGTAGTTTGTCCAATCGAGCCGAAGCCGATGTAATTATTGGGATATTACAAGACTTGGCAAACGATGAAACGTTTATGAATAGTGAACCTGTAAAAAAATGTTTGGAGAAAAATGAACAAGCCATTGGTGTAATTTGCATGTACGGCGAGCAGAAAAAACTAATTCGTAAAAAAATTCAATGAACGCAGTTGGAATGACGACTTCCGCCGCTTAGTTAAAATTGATAGTGTAGATAGTTATCAAGGTAAAGAAAACCGCGTGATTATCTTGTCGCTGACACGCTATGACAAAACATACAGCACAGGCTTTTTACATTTGCCAAACCGTATTAACGTAGCCTTGTCTCGTGCAATGGATAAACTGGTGATTGTTGGCGCAAAAACCGTTTGGGAGCAGCCGAAAAAAACAGCAAAACTCCATTGGCAAAAGTTTTACGTTTTATACAAAAAGCAAAATAATCCGCAAGATTACACAATTAAGATATTAAAAACGGAGCGAAAAATGAGTGAACAAAAATACCTTATAATCAAATAGATTTTTGTGGTTAAAGCTCGCGTTTTCGTATCGTATTTTCGTATATGAGCGATAAAGGTGTGGCGTTTGTGCGTGAATATTTGTTGCGACTTTTGAAAAGTAACACCGTGCAAACCTGCACAAATTGCCCAATACTTTGGTTTTAATCAATATGAAACCGAAGTCGCTCTTGCTGATTTGGAACAACATGAATGGATTATTTGGCAGGATGACGGCTTGATTGCATTATCGGCAGAAGGGGCAAAGACTGTTTCAAGACAGCCAAGACTCTCCCCCACATTCCCACTTTAACAGAATGTGGTGGTGAATATCGTATGGAATTATTAGATAGTAATTTTCTGACGACTGTGATAAAAAAATCGCCAGCAAGCCATTGAGTTAGTCATCGAACCGAAGGTGTTATCAGAAAAGTAGCGAAATTGCACGAAAAAAACATTTCAAAATCGCTTTCGGCAACTAATGGAAGATGACATCATCAATTTAGGTGAGAAAGATATTTCTTTGTATAAAATTGATGCTATTGAACCCAAAGGCGTGCCTGATTATTTCCGTTTTTACGCAACAATTTGAATTGCTGCCTGAAACAGGCGAAGCTAAAGAACGTCATGATGTACCAACAGTTACTCATCAAGAAAATATTCAGCAAGCCATTACCGCACAACTGGAGCGATTTGGTCATCATGATAATTTGCGTGAACTGCGTAATAGTATGGCAGAAATTAGTGATGACGATACTTTAAAAAGTGCTATTCAGCGGAACATTAGACTTTAACGAATTTTTAAAAGTTTATCAGGAGCATGAACAACAAAAATGGCTTGTATTTTTAGGGCAAATTTATCATCAAGAAACCTTGTTCGAAAAAATCAATAAAATTTTTAGATACATTAAACAAAAAAATCATCTAAAAAACTCTATTGGTTGGCTCCAAGCGATATTTACTGGGGAAAACAACGGAAACTTCACGATAAAATTCAAAAATTTAATAGATAAACAAAAATGGCTATGATTTCCGCCTGTACCTACCTTTACCTTCCGAACGAAATCAGCATGAAAAACAAGAATGGCTAAATCATTTTAAAGATATATCGGATAAAGTGCTTTTACGGATTCTGCGAAGGTTTTTAGATGGAAATACTGAAATTCTATTTCTAAAGGATAAATTTGCTGTGGTTTGTTATCACGCAAAACTATCTTCTTATCCTGTGACATTGCCTATTGGGTTTATGACTACTCAAAAGAGCACAGTTAAACACATTGTTGAATTAGTAGAAAGCTTACTTAAGTCCTGCTCAATTTAATAATGAAAAGTAATAAAATTAAGGATTTTTGGATTACTCCATCAGCCTTAATATTTTCTAAAAATACCAACTCAGTTAGTCTCTAAAAACCACCGCACCTTCCCCTCAAAAGTGCGGTGATTTTTCAGTGTTTTTACAGCGACAACCTAATCTTCTTCGATTACCCATATCCAACATTTACTTAATAGCACTCTCAATCACTCCACCGCCTAGGCAAACTTCGTCTTGATAAAACACAGCGGACTGTCCCGGAGTGACGGCAATTTGTGGTTGGTCGAAATGTACTTCGATATTATCATCGTTCAGAGGGATAATTTCACAGGAGATATCCGTTTGGCGATAGCGGGTTTTCACCGTACAACGCAGAGGTACACGAAGCGGTTTGCGATCGACCCAGTGTAGTTGACCAGCAATTAAACCGGTGGAAAGCAAAGCCGAATTATCCAGCCCCTGAGCAACAACTAACACGTTATTGATTAAGTCTTTTTCCACTACATACCAGGCATTTTTCCGCCATGCCTTTCACTCCGCCGATCCCCAAGCCTTTACGCTGTCCAAGCGTATGATACGATAGCTTTGATGACGGCCGATAACTTCGCCGGAAACGGTTTTAATATCACCTGGTTGAGCGGGCAAATAGCGTGCCAGAAAATCTTTAAACTTCCGTTCACCGATAAAACAAATCCCGTCGAATCTTTTTTTCTTTGCCGTGATTAATCCCAAGTCTTCGGCAATAGCACGTACAATCGGCTTTTTCAATATCGCCGACCGGAAACAGGCTTTTGTGCTACTTGGTCTTTACTTAGCGTGTAAAGAAAATAGCTTTGATCTTTATTATTATCCAACCCACGCAATAGTTGTGATTGCCCATTTACATCACGACGGCGTACATAATGCCCCGTTGCAATATAATCCGCGCCTAGATCTTCCGCTGCATATTCCAAAAAGGCTTTTAAATTTGATTTCTTTATTGCACAAAAATATCAGGATTCGGCGTACGACCAGCTTTATATTCTGTTAAGAAATGTTCAAACACGTTATCCCAATATTCCGCCGCAAAATTGATTTTATGTAGCTTAATACCTAGCTTGTCACATACTGCCTGCGCATCAGCAAGATCCGCTGCGCCGTACAATAATCGGTGTCATCATCTTCTTCCCAGTTTTTCATAAACAGGCCTTCAACATGATAGCCTTGCTGTTGAAGAATAAACGCCGAAAACAGAGGAATCTACCCCACCAGACATGCCGACGATGACTTTCTTTTTGGCGTTTTTCAGTAAGTTGCATTTCCGTTAAACGGGGAAAAATGTAGCTCATAAGTTTTTGATCTCATTCTATTCTCTGTTTCTTAAAGTGCTGTCGAAAAATTACGGAGTTTTATATTTATTTTACCTGCCGCCTTTCCGTCACTGTTTTACCACCAATGCCCCAATTATCCATTTCCACTTCATCAATAATTACAATGGTGGTTTCCGGGTTTTTATTTAATACTTTACTTAGCAGTTCAGTAACACCTTGAATTAATTCTGCTTTCTGTTCGGCTGTCGGTGCTTCTCGACCACCGGTTACTTTGATATTCACATAAGGCATTATATAGCCCTCGCTAAAGTTAATAATAACCAATTTATTTCACTTCATAAAATTGTGGCTGTTTATTAAAGCGTTCCAGTTCGGATGCGTCCACTTCGCCTTTTTCTACTTTATTTTTAAATTATCGCAGGGCTCATCACAATCACAGACTTTTTTTCATGCCTAATGCGGAAATACCACCACAACTACCGGCGATGGATTTGCGCTTGATGATATATCCTAACGACATACCGAAAAATCACCAGCAAGAAAAATGCCGAATGTTGCCAGAAAAAGTTTCATAATCACTCCTTAGTTGAATTTAATAATTTCGCAAAAAGCGGAAGACATTTTCGCCTCAAAGCCTTTTTCCGTTTTAATAATCAGATAAACCGCTAAATTTTTGCTGCTCTGCCAATTGTAGTGCACGCTCTTCACCTAAAACAAACATGCCGGTAGATAATCCGTCTGCGCTCATTGAGGAAGGAGCAAGAACCGTAATTGAAGCTAAACGATGTTGAATCGGATAGCCCGTTTGTGGGTCGATTTCGTGGGAAAAAGCGCGTGCCATTTTCTTCAAAAATAATTGCGGTAATCACCTGATGTTGCCATCGCCAAGTCTTTTTAAAACCAATAACCTGCTCCACCGCACGGGAACCATCAAGAGTTGGTTTTTCAATAGCAATCTGCCACGGTTTGCCTTCAATATTGTTGCCTTTAACACGAATTTCACCGCCAATTTCCACCATATAATTTTTGTATACCGATACTTTGCAAATGAGTAGCGACTTGATCCACGCCGAAGCCTTTCGCAATAGATGACAAATCCACATAAAGCTGCGGAACTAATTTTTCTAGCTGAAAACCGACCGCACTTTTGAGTCAGTTTCAGCTTGTTAATTCCCACCCACATTTGACGTTCCGCGATTTGTTCTGCTGTCGGTTGCTTATCGGCACGTTTCTCAGGGCCGAATCCCCATAAGTTAACAACTGGTCCGACAGTGATATCTAGTGCACCTTCCGTCAATTGGTTCAAACGAATGGCTTCTTGGATTACGGTGCCTAAATCCGCTGAAATCTCAACAGGCTTATTAATTTCACGGCTTTTGATTAAAAACGGCTCAATTCCGAATTCGGATCATAAGTAGACATTTTGGCATTCACGTCTTTTAAAAATCACTTCGATTTGCTCGTGCGCCTGTTCTGCATTTTGTTGTAAGTTACCGCTATCAATATATTTGATGTGATAACTCGTCCCCATAGTTTTTCCACTCAGGCTGATAATTTCAGGATCTTTTTGGCAAGCAGTTAGGAAAAAACTAATTATTAATGTCAGTAGCCAAGTTTGAATATACTTCTGTTTCATAAAAGTGCGGTCGATTTTTGTGAGTTTTTTTAATATTTCTATAAATAGTTAAAGCGGTCAGAAAACTGACCGCTCTTTTTGATGCAAATTAGAACTAGCCACCGAAATCATCTAACAAGATGTTTTCGTCTTCAACGCCTAAGTCTTTTTAACATCTTGATGACCGAGGGCATTCATAATCGGCGGTCCACACATATAGTATTCACAATCTTCAGGCGCTTCGTGATCTTTCAAATAATTTTTCATAAAAGCACGTTGTGAATAAAGCCGGTGTAGCCATCCCAGTTATCGTCAGGTAGCGGATCGGAAAAGTGCCACATACCATTTGAAGTTCGGGTTCTCCGCCTGTAGCATATCGAAATCTTCTACATAGAACATTTCGCGTTTGGAACGCGCACCATACCAGAAAGTCATTTTACGTTTAGAGTGTAAGCGTTTTAATTGGTCAAAGATATGCGAACGCATTGGTGCCATACCCGCACCACCACCGATAAATACCATCTCTGCATCAGTTTCTTTTAGCAAAGAATTCACCAAACGGACCAGAAATAGTAACTTTATCACCCGGTTTTTAATGACCAGATATAAGATGACATTTGTCCCGGAGGTGCATCAGGCATACGCGGAGGAGGCGTTGCAATACGCACGTTCAGCATGATAATGCCTTTCTCTTCGGGGTAAGATGCCATGGAATACGCACGAATAATATGTTCGTCAACCTTGGATACATAGCGCCATAAGTCGAATTTATCCCAATCTTCGTGATATTCTTTTCGGTACATCAAAATCTTTATAATAAACCGTATGCGGATCCGCTTGATTTGAATATACCCACCCGCACGGAATGGCACTTCTTCCCCTTCCGGAATTGCCAGTTTTTAACTCTTTGATAAAAGTTGCTTTATTATCGTTAGAAATAACAGTACATTCCCATTTTTTCACACCGAACACTTCTTCAGGTAATTCGATTTTCATGCTGTTCTTAACGTTAACTTGACAAGACAGACGATAACCTTCTTTTGCTTCACGCTTAGAAATATGAGAAAGCTCAGTTGGTAGAATATCTCCACCACCTTCAGTTACTTTTTACAATACATTGACCACAAGAGCCACCGCCACCGCAAGCTGAAGAAACAAAGATGCCTTGGCTGGCAAGTGCACCGAGTAATTTGCCACCTGCCGGCAAGCTAATTGCTTTGTTGGGATCATTATTAATTTCAATGGTAATATCACCGGAATTTACCAGTTTTGACTTAGCAAACAAGATAATGACCGCTAATGCCAAAAACGATTACGGTGAACATTGCAATACCTAGCGTAATTTCCATTTAGTATCCCCCTTACAACTGAATGCCTGAAAATGACATAAAACCCAGTGCCATTAAACCGACGGTGATGAATGTGATACCTAATCCGCGTAAACCTGCCGGCACATCGGCATATTTCATTTTTCGGTAACACCAGCAAGTGCAACAATTGCAAGCATCCAACCTGTACCGGCACCAACACCGTAAACAAGAGATTCTGCGAAATTGTAGTCACGCTGTACCACGAACGATACGCCACCAAAAATTGCGCAGTTTACAGTAATCAATGGCAGGAAAAATACCTAACGCGTTATAAAGGGCTGGGAAATATTTATCCAACACCATTTCAAGAATTTGAACTAACGCAGCGATAACACCGATGAAAGTGATAAAGTTTAAGAAGGTTAAATCAACCCCTTCGACCAGTGCACCATCTTTCAAGATTAATGAATAAACCAGCTGGTTTGCCGGCACGGCAATACCTAATACAACAATTACGGCGATTCCTAAACCAAAAGCGGTGGATACTTTCTTTGATACCGCAAGGAAGGTACACATCCCTAGGAAGAAAGAAAGCGCCATATTCTCAATGAATACCGACTTTACAAATAGACTGATATAATGTTCCATGGACTATTTCTCCACCTGTTCTGGTTTCCAAGTTCTGATTCCCCAAATAATGAAAACCGATAATAAAGAATGCGCTCGGGGCAAGTAAGAACAAACCATTTGTTTGATACCAACCACCGTCATTAATTGTTTGGAACACGGTCATGCCAAATAATTTACCGGATCCGATTAGCTCGCGAATAAATGCCACAGTAACCAGAATAGCGCCATAACCTAAACCGTTTCCAATACCGTCTCACAAAACTTTCAGCTGGAGGAGATTTCATCGCAAAAGCTTCGGCACGCCCCATTACAATACAGTTAGTAATGATCAACCCAACGAATACGGAAAGCTGTTTGGACAAACCATAAGCATAAGCACGTAAAATTTGGTCAACCAAAAATAACTAATGACGCAATAATAGCTATTTTGTACGATAATACGAACACTATTAGGAATAGTATTACGAATTAACGAAATAAATAAGTTTGAGAATGCCGTTACGAATGTTACAGCGATTGTCATTACTACTGCAGTTTCTAATTTAGTTGTTACCGCCAAAGCAGAACAAATACCCAGAATCTGTAGTGCAATAGGGTTGTTATCGACAATTGGGGATAACAACAATTTTTCAGATTAGCATTCATTAGTTAGCCCCCGCTTTTTAATTTTGCCAAATACGGACCAAAAACCTTTTTGACCCTAACCAGAATTTAAAAAGAATTATCTACGCCATTACTGGTTAAAGTTGAACCGGAAATGGCATCAATACCGTGTTCCGCACTTGCCGCAGCTGCGCCTTTTACCAACATGTAATGCCGGTTGACCAGCTTCATTCAGCAATTTCTTACCGACAAATTGTGCCTGCCAGCGAGGATTCTCGATCTCACCACCCAATCCCGGAGTTTCACCGTGCTCGTAATAAGTGATACCGTTGATCATGTATTGCCGTCCGGTTTTACTGAGATAAAACCGTACATAACTGACCACAAACCCTTACCGTAAACAGGTAATACGATTTGACCTACCTGACCATCGGCATTTTTCACCAAATATACTTCTGCAAGATTGGCTCGAGTACGGATACCCGCTTTATCATCTTCTGCCAAAAGTGCGGTGCTTTTGAGACGGAGTTTTCACCGCCGTTTTAACATCAAAAGTTAGCCGGACAATCGGTATAATTACCGGAGTCTAATTCTACACAACGTGCTTCAATACTTTGTGCAAAAAAATTTCTTTGATTTGACTTGGATTTAGTATCTGCCTTCAATAAACCGGCAACACTTAAAATGTTTCTTTGTTTATCAAGTTGCTTTTTTTGTTCTTCTTGAGTTGGTTTTAGCAACACGGCTGAACCAGCTACGATAATTGAACAAGCCAAACTTAACAGGACAATAACCGAAATTGTTCCACTGACACTATCTTTATTAAACTTAGCCATTGCGTGCTCTCCGACGTTTGATATTTGCTTGAACAACCAGGTAGTCAAATATTGGGGCAAATAAGTTCGCAAATAAAAATTGCCAACATCATGCCTTCAGGATATGCCGGGTTTACTACACGAATAAGCACTGCCATAGCACCGATCAATGCTCCGTACCACCATTTACCCTTGTTAGTAAATGCTGCAGATACCGGGTCGGTCGCCATAAATAACATGACCCAATGCGAAACCACCCTAATACCAAGTGCCAATGCCAAGGCATTGCAAATAACGGATTAGTTGTAGAACCAATAAGATTAAACAGGGTAGAAGTAGCAATCATACCGATCATCACTCCGGCTATAATCCGCCATGAAGCAATGCGCGCAAATACGATAACTGCTGCACCGATTAATAAGGCAAGAGTAGAAACTTCGCCAATAGCCCCTGGGATATTGCCTCAAAAACGCATCCATCCATTGAATTGGCTGACCGGTTGCAACGTGTTTCAATCCAGCTTCACCGCCAACTGCCCATTGTGAAAGTGGGGTCGCTCCTGAGAAACCGTCTGCTGCCGTCCACACCATATCACCTGGAAATTTGAGCCGGGTACGCGAAGAATAGGAAAGCACGACCAGCTAAAGCCGGGTTCATAAAGTTTTTACCGACGCCACCAAAAACTTCTTTCGCTACAACCACACCAAAGCTGGTTGCTAATGCTGCTTGCCATAACGGTAAGGTCGGCGGAACAATCAAAGCCAATAGAATAGAGGTAACAAAAAGCCTTCGTTAATTTCATGTTTGCGAATCATAGCAAACAAGACTTCCCAGAAACCACCCTACTAAAAATACCGTTAAGTAAATCGGCAGAAAATAAATCGCGCCGAATATCATTTTTAGCGATCACGCCAGCATCTGCCGACAATAAACCGAGTACATTTGCCAACGCAAAATGCCAGTCTTTCTCAATGTTAATCGCTACATTTTGCGCAAAATCCCCATACTTAAGGCAAGGAAAGATTGTGCACCAACATTATACATACCGTAGAACATTGCAGGAAACAGTGCAAGCCATACCAACACCATCATACGTTTTTGAATCTAACGCATCACGAACATGCGAAGCCTTGCTTGTTACCGTGCCCGGCGTATATAAGAAAGTTGCAGTTGCTTCAAATAAGGGCATACCATTTCTCATATTTACCGCCCGGTAAAAATGCAGGTTCCATTTTTCTCTAAAAGATGTTTCAAACCCATTTTTAACCTTCCTTCTCGATCTTATCTAAGGCAGCACGTAACATCGGACCATATTCGTTTTTGCCAGGGCAGACAAAAGTACAAAGCGCCAGATCTTCTTCATCTAACTCCAAACAACCTAATGCCTGGGCAGAATCTGTGTCGCCTGCACTTAAATCACGCAGTAACAATGTTGGGATAATATCCAACGGCATAACACGCTCATAGTTACCAATCGGTACCATAGCACGTTCACCGCCATTTACCGCAGAAGTAAAGTTAAATAACTTATTACCGAAATGCCCCAATACGGTACGGGTAATAGAGAATTTATCAGAACCAGGCATCATCCAACCGAGGAATTCTTTCTCTCTTCCTTCAGCAATCACGGAAACCTGTAATGCATAACGACCTAAATAGTCATGCGGACCGGCTGCGGTATGGCGCTTAACACGGAACCGGAAATAACGCGATTTTCACCTTCGTTTAATTCATTTGCGGTTAACTGAGAAAGTTTAGCGCCCATTTGAGTTCGTACTAAACGTGGATTTTTGACTTGCGGACCGGCAAGGGAAATCACTCGGTTAGTATATAATTCACCTGAGGTAAATAACTTTGGCTACCGCAATCACATCTTGGTAATTAATATACCAAACGGATTTTGTCGCACTGACAGGGTCAATAAAATGAATATGCGTGCCGCTCAAACCTGCTGGGTGTGGACCACCGAAATCATGTACGGAAAGATTAGGGTAAATCAACCGTAGGAATATTACTGTCGCCGGCTTTTGCATAAGTGCACTTTTGCCATTTGGATGGAGACGGCTTAATACAGTCAAACCATCAATAAAATCCTTCCAATGTTCTTTTAACACGACTTCCGGATTAGCGGCTAACGGATTAGTATCCATTGCATTGACAAAAAAATAGATGAAGGTACTGCATCCAAAGCAGGAACTTTGCTAAATGGGCGGGTACGCAATGCAGTCCACAAACCTGAAGTTTGTAAATTCTGACGCACTTGGTCGGATGTCAAAGATTTTTAATTCGTCAGCAGTATATTTAGTAAAGGTAATTTGTTCATTACCCTCCACTTTAATTACTACTGATTGCAACACTCGCTTAGCACCACGATTAATCGCAGTTACAGTACCGCCTGCAGGAGCGGTAAAAGATTACGCCAGGATTCTTCTTGTCTTCAAAAAGCACCTGCCCCTTCTTCACCACATCGCCTTCACGAACCTTCATTGAAGGACGCATTCCCACATACTCTTCGCCAAGCAAAGCAACTTCAGTGACGCTGTTTCCATCACGGATTACCTGCTCCGGCTTCCCGGCAATAGGAAGATCCAAGCCTTTTTAATCGTAATCATATTGTTTGCACTACTTTTCGTTAGATTAAAAGTTATAGTTATCGCACTGCATCCCTGCTAGTTTACAAGAATATCGATCCTAGCAATAACCAGAAAACGGCGATAACCTCGCCTTGAGTAATGATTCTCGGAACTATTACAGTTATTTTGCCACATAACGATTAGTCATGCAATCAATGACAATAATCAGATCTCCAACCATATGAAATTAAAACTCAAATTCGTCTCATTTTTCTGTTGCGGTTTACGTGTTTAATACCTAAAGACACCGAAAAATCCACAAAGAAAATAAATTAAAATATAAACGCCTTATTCTACCCCCAAAAGAATAACAATCGCGCCACTTTAAGGCAGGCTTTTTACTAAAAAGTTAAATTATTTTGATCTATTCTATAAAAACTACTTCCAAATGGGTATGATTTTCTTATTGCCCTACACCGGCACAGGTTGGGGGAACGAGGAAACCTTTCACCTGCTTGCTGCCATTCCGCCTGCGTGTAAAGATGTAATGCCAAAGCGTGAATCCCCCCCTCCAAATCATCATTAAGTAATTGATAAACTGCTTGATGTCGAGCCACTTTGCGCATCCCCTCAAAGAAATCGCTAACTAACACAATTTTTAAAATGGGAAGCATCGCCACGCCCTGAGCTGTGCATATGGCTTTCATTCTCAATTGCCAAAAAGTGCGGTTGAAATTTTTCTGATATTTTTACCGTCAGTTCGTCTTGTTTCGTCATAGTAATATTTCCTAAAAAAATCCTGTCTAAGTAGGAGCTAAAGGCTATACATTCTTGTCTAAGTTTGCAAGAATAAGATAATCAATTTTTAGCTTAACTGAAGGAGACCTAATGAAATTTTTTTAACAATACTCTGCCAATTATTGTGGCTACATTATTTATTGCAGCTTGTCAAAGTACGCCAAGCCACACATTAACGTTCACCCCTGCCCCCATCCAACGCAATTTTTAACACTGCCAATCAAGCCGCAGTTGTTAATGTGACTACTCGTGACGCGCGTAGCCAATCCGAAATCTCAAGCTATGTACGCGACGGTCAATTATTCAAATTATCCGCCTCACCTGATGTCACTGCATTATTTCAACAAATTGTACAACAGGATTTAAACAGTAAAAGGCTTTTCGCGTTGGTGCGCCTTCTGCATCTAATACAAATTTAATTGTGAACGTAAAAGATTTCTATGCCAAAGTAGATCAAGGCAATTTACGCTATAAGATTGACGCTAAGATTCAAGTCGAAATTAATGTTCAGGGAGCGAAAGGCAACTTTAGTAAAAAAATATTGGTTCTACCCGCACAACGGAAGGTGCATTTAACGCTAATAACGATGAAATCCAAAAACGTGCTGACTGCTACATTTAATGAAGTGGCAAAAGCCATTTATGCGGATCAGGAAATCAGTAGTGCTATTCTCCAATACAGTAACTAACTGATAGAAAATAATAAACCACGCTGAATAATGGCGTGGTTTGTTATAGGTATAATAAACAAAATCAATATGGCGAGAGCAGAATTCAACCTATTTCTTAACCGCACTTTTAAGCCTTACAATAACGCTTTTAAAATAAATCGGCTACATTAATTGCTAACGGCTTTGTTAGAAAATTCCTAACTTTTTAATAAAAACTCACCCAAAAACACCGCTCTTTCTATGTTCCGGTTTCAGCCAATAAACGTTGAATTAATTTGGTATTGGCGGGTGGAAATTTCCCTGCGTCAAGCTCGTTTTTGCGCAATCCAAAACCCTTCTTGTCCCTCACGCCCGAAAGGTTCACCGACCCATTCATCAATCAAATAAAAGTAGAAATGGATAATCTTTGTCGGATACTCAAACATAAACTGCTCAAAAACCGTTGCAGAGAGAACATGAATACTGATCTCTTCTTCCAGCTCACGCTTTAGGGCCTGCTCCGGCGTCTCTCCCTTATTTACTTTTACCTCCGGGAAATTCAAGAGATTGAGCAAAGTCCTGTCCCTCTAAACGCTGAGTGAGATAAATTTGCCCAAATTCATTACGGATAATTCCTGCTGCGACTTGAACCCGTTTTTTGTCATGATTATCTCCTGATTTGCTGTAATAAAAAGTGCGGTCGTTTTTTGCCTATTTTTCAAAACATTGGCTTTTTTCGACCGCACTTTTCTCTACACACTAACCTTTTTACACTTTGGCACGGCTACCGTGGCAATGTTTATATTTTTTGCCGGAACCGCATGGACAAGGCTCATTACGACCTATTTTTATGACTAGGTTCTGCTGTTTGCTCGCCAACTTCTCATTAGTACTATATTGGTGGCGAGCCATTTCACGGGCAGCCGCTTCCTGCTGAGCGCGTTGTGCGGCTTCAATTTCTTCCGGTAAGCGAACTTGCACTCGGCTAAGCGTCATAATCACACTTAACTTGAGCGTATCCAGCATCTCGGTAAACATTTGGAACGATTCTTTTTTTATATTCCTGTTTCGGATCTTTTTGTGCATAACCGCGTAAGTGAATACCACGTCGTAAATGATCCATGGCGGATAGATGTTCTTTCCAAAGCTCATCGAGGGTTTTGTAACATGACGCCTTTTTCAAAGTTACGCATGGTTTCAGCCCCGACCATCTCCTCTTTACGTTGGTATTCCTCTGTTGCTGCCTCAATAATACGCTCGCGCAGATTATCTTCATGTAGCTGATTGTCTTCTTCCAGCCAATGACGAATCGGCAAATCCAACGCAAAGTCTTGTCTTAAACGGGTTTCTAAATCAGGAATATTCCATTGTTCTTCAAGAGATTGTGGCGGAATATATTGATCTATAACTTGGTTAAACACATCACTACGAATAACTTTAATCGTTTCGGAAATATTGTTGTTATCCAATAACTCATTGCGTTGGCTATAAATAGCATGACGTTGATCATTTGCTACATCATCAAATTGCAACAAGTTTTTACGTCCGTCAAAGTTGTGCGCTTCCACTTTTGCCTGCGCCTGTGCAATCACCTTGGCGAGTAATTTGGATTCCATTGCTTCACCAGGCTCGGTGAAAGCCTTCCGCATCATATTCAACTTGCCTTCATTCAAGTAAATGCGCATTAACGCATCGTCTAAAGACAGGTAAAAACGAGAAGAGCCCGGATCCCCTGACGCCGGAACGCCCGCGCAACTGATTGTCGATACGACGAGATTCATGACGCTCCGTGCCGATAATATGCAAGCCACCCTGCTTTTTACCACGGTGTCATGGCGCTCCTGCCAAGCAGTTTTAATCGCCTCAATTTGCTCTGGACTCGGATTCTCCAGCTTATCAACTTCCGCTTTCCAGTTACCACCAAGCACAATATCCGTACCACGCCCCGCCATATTGGTTGCAATCGTCACTGCGCCGGGATAACCTGCGTTAGCAAATAATTTCCGCTTCCTGTGCATGAAATTTCGCATTTAATACATTGTGCTTAATTCCTGCTTTTTTCAAGGCATTAGATAATAACTCGGATTTTTCAATTGAGATAGTTCCCACTAACACGGGTTGATTACGCGCTACACAGTCTTTGATATCCTCAATAATTGCGTTAAATTTGTATTCTTCATTTTCAAACATTACATCAGTTCGGTCATCACGAATCATCGGTTTATTCGTTGGAATAACCACTGTTTCCAAACCGTAAAATTTGTTGAAACTCAAAGGCTTTCGGTATCTGCTGTTCCCGTCATACCGGCAAGTTTTTCGTATAGACGGAAATAATTTTTGGTAAGTGATGGATGCGACCGTTTGATTCTCATTTTGGATCTGTACGTTTTCCTTGGCTTCAATAGCCTGATGCAAACCGTCAGACCAACGACGCCCCGCCATTGTACGTCCGGTATGTTCATCTACGATAACAATCTCACCGTCTTTTACAATATAGTCCACATTACGTTCAAATAGCGTATGAGCACGTAATGCCGCATTAACATGGTGCAAAAGTGTAATTTTAGATGGAGAATATAAGGATTCATCCTCATTCATTAAACCTTTCTCAATCAACCAGTTTTCGACTTTTTCCTGACCACGCTCAGTTAGATGCGCCTGTTTATTCTTCAAATCAAGCGTATAGTCACCATCGCCCTGATATTCCTCAGAGTCCTCTTTCTCCTGTTGAATTAAGATCGGAATTAATTTATCTATCGCGATATATAAATCCGAACTATCCTCAGCTTGCCCTGAAATAATGAGTGGCGTACGCGCTTCGTCGATTAAAAATGGAATCCACTTCATCCACCAACGCATAATATAAATTCCGCTGGAAACGCTCTTCCGCCGAATGCGCCAGATTATCGCGCAAATAATCAAAACCTAATTCGCTGTTTGTAGCATAAGTGATATCCGCCGTATAAGCTGCACGTTTTTCCTCAAACGGCAACCCCGGCACATTCACTGCCACTGTCATGCCTAAAAACTCAAATAATGGACGATTAGTTTCCGCATCACGGCGCGCCAAATAATCGTTCACCGTCACGACATGTACGCCTTTACCCGTTAGTGCATTTAGATAACAAGGCAAAGTGGCAGTTAAAGTTTTCCCTTCCCCTGTACGCATCTCCGCAATACAACGGTTATTCAGCACCATACCACCAACAAGTTGTACGTCAAAATGACGCATACCTAGCGTACGTTTACTTGCCTCACGTACAGTAGCAAAAGCTTCGGGAATCAAACTTTCCAACGTCTCACCGTTTTTCAGGCGTTCACGAAATTCAGCTGTTTTAGCTTTTAATTCCTCATCGCTTAAGGCTTCAAACTCAGGTTCTAATTTATTGATTTTTAATACTTGTTTATTTAAACGGCGCAAAAATACGATCATTACGGCTACCGAAAATTTTTGGTTGCAATAGTTCTTAACATAATTATTTTTCTCTTTGTAAATCTATAACGACAACTTGTCGTATCTGTAAAACAGTCACAAAAACGCAGAAGCAAATAAAATTAATAGAAATTATTCTTCTACGCTTGACGATAACATATTGATTCTATAAACAATAGTCTTTCGGACTGCCACGAATTGGCGCATGAGAAGAGAAAGAAGAAGGCACAAAGAATGGTTCAATTTTGAAAAATCTTTTGTAAAACTGACCGCACTTTTTCCCTGTAAATTCGGTTGAATTTGAGTCTGCCGTTTTAATGAAACAGCTCTTAGGATTTCCTGTTGAACTTGTTGGCTTTGATAATTTTCACTGTTATTATGTTGATGTTCAGCCCCTTGTGTTGTAGGTAAAGCAAAAATCGCAATCATACTTAACAGTAAGTGCGACCAGAAATTATGCTTTCCTTTGGCTGAAATCATCGTGAGTATATTCTTTTGTGAAAATTTGTCGTATTGTAGCGGAAATACGTTACAATGTCGTTAATTTATTATGACAAATTCTTTTTATTGGGATAAAAATTCGGAAATTCAAGCCCATGCGCCATCAAAAAAAGCTCTAAACATTAAAACTTTGCTGGAAACTTCCGATCTTGCACAAGTTATGCGCAAAGGTCTCGCCTTTAAAATGAACTAAACCAACAATTGCAAACTCGCATTCCCAAACAATTCAAGGGATTGTTCCGTGTAGCCAATTTCACCCAAGACAAGCTAATCATCGAAACGGCAAACGCAACCATAAGACAAGCACTGCTATTCCAGCAAGCGGAATTATTGGCATTAATTCAAGAGATGCAGCCTGAAATCAGCAAGCTGAATATTAAGGTAAGTCCTCATTTATTTTCCCTTTAATGTAACTTAAGCCAATCCCAACTGAGCCGATTTTTCACTCCTAATTGCCCGACAGCAACAGGATCCAAATAATCCCCCAAAAAATTTAAATAAGTTATTCAGATCAGTAAAAAGTGCGGTTAATTTTTATCTCGTTTTCTACTTTTCGGGTGAACTCATAAGTTACCTTGCTACCGACAATATGTGCCTGCAAAAGTGATATAAATAGTTTCAAAAAAGTGGCTACTTGCACCCTCTTCGCCAGGATCGCTGATGCGCACATTCCAGTTATTGCTATATAAAAGTTCCGTTTTTGACTGACATATCCACTCCTTATGCGTACAATTTATTATTTAAGAAAAACCCGATTATAAAAATTTCTACATTCAGAAACTTGATAATCGGGCTTTTTCAAAATATTTCCCTGCGTATTTCGCTTTTTTACGTTGGTAACTACCTTTACCTTTGCGTTTTCTTTCAATTCGCTGACGAAACAGCCGATCGTGTAATAACGCCTGCAGCGCATTATCTTTTAATAACGCCGCGATTATGCCGATAAACAATATCGGTTTGTTCTGCGACTTGCACGCATGCAACGGTCGCTTTTTTTCTTTGCCATAATATTTCCTCTTAAAATATGCCGTTCCTTAGCAGAACGGCGTTATTATACGGTTTTATGCTGAAAAATTACAATCCGTTGCGTTTATAAAATAGCCAATACGCTTTCAGGTGGCCGACCAATTTTTGCCTTATCGCCATTAATAACTATCGGGCGTTCCAATAATGCCGAATGTTGTGCTATCGCTTCCAATAACTGTAATTCGCTTAATTTAGGGTTATCTAAATCTAATTCACGATATAACTCGTCCTTGGTACGCATCATTTCACGCACATGATTAATGCCTAATTTTGCGCAATCTCTTGCAATTGTGCAACGGAATAACGCTTTTTCCAAATAAAGCTCCACCTGTGGGTGAATTTGCTGTTCTTCCAGTAATTTTTAAGGTCTCACGGCTTTTTGAACAACGCGGATTATGAAAAATAATAACAGACATAGTTTTCTTTTCCCTTTGAGTAAAAAGGCTATTATAATCAACAAAAAGTTTTATGAGGCAAATTTATGCTTGAAATGTTGAAAACTTGGTACAACCGTCGTTTTAGCGATCCGCAGGCAATGGGATTGTTTGCCATTTTATTATTTGGTTTTATTGCAATTTATTTTTTTCAGCGACTTAATTGCGCCACTGCTCATTGCGATTGTAATTGCCTATTTGTTAGAGTGGCCTAATTCGTATACTAACGGAAAAATTAAAGTTTCCACGGATTTTGGCAATCATATTAATTTTTGGTGGATTCATCAGTCTGACATTATTAATATTCTTTTGTGCTATTACCGCACTTATTAACCCAAACCGTAAGCCTACTGGGCGATTTGCCTCGAATGTTTAATCGGTTACACGACTGGGTCTTTACACTACCGGAATCTTACCCTGAATTGATCGATTATCAAATGGTAGGCTCGCTTTTTACTACCGTGCGGGAAAAATTCTTACCTTTGGTGAGTCCGCCGTTAAACTATCGATTTCCTCCTTAATTAATATGGTTACTCTCCGGGATCTATGCGTTTTTAGTGCCGTTAATGGTCTTTTTTTATGATTAAAGATAAAAAGAATTAATTAATTCACTTAGCCGTTTCCTCCCTCGTAATCGCACGCTGGCCTCTAAAGTATGGCGAGAAATGCAGCAACAAATCGCTAATTATATTCGTGGCAAGCTGATCGAAATCCTAGTGGTAACAGCCGTTACTTATAATTTTTATGATATTTGGTTTAAATTATCCGCTATTACTCTCTGTTGCTGTAGGCATCTCGGTGTTAGTTCCTTATGTAGGAGCCGTAATCGTGACTATTCCGGTTGCGCTAGTGGCGGTTTTCCAATTCGGCGACCATTCAACCTTTTGGTATATTATGGCAGCATATGTAATCAGCCAACTATTAGACGGAAACCTGCTTGTACCGCTACTGTTTTCCGAAGCCGTCAACCCTACATCCATTGACAATTATTGTTGCAGTATTGATTTTCGGCGGTTTATGGGGATTTTGGGGCGTTTTCTTCGCGATCCCACTAGCCACATTAGTAAAAGCCGTTATTAACGCATGGCCGTCTAATGAGGAAACAATTATCACTTAATAATCATTTTTTTGTTTACCGATAAAATCTGATATATTTACTCAACTATTTTTATATAAGGAGTCAATATGAAAAAAAGATGAAGTCGGACATAATTTCCTTGCTCGCTTGGGCAAAACCCGTTTACGTCCGGGCGGTAGAAAAAGCAACAGAATGGTTGATTGCAAGTGGCGATTTCAATAAGGATAAAAATTCTGGAAGTCGCCTGTAATATGTGTACTACAGCAATCGGTTTAGCCCAAAAATTCGGCTGTAAAAATCGAAGGAGTCGATCTCGATGAGGCAGCACTGGAAAAAGCCAGAGCCAATATTGCCATGCATGGGTTACAAGATAAAAATCCATGTGCAACGAGCCAATGCGATGGTGTTGCCGTTTGAAGACGAATCTTTTGATATTGTAATCAATGAAGCCATGCTGACAATGTTACCCGTACAGGCAAAAAAATGAAAGCAGTCGCGGAATATTTCCGAGTGCTGAAGCCAGGTGGTTTTCTATTAACTCATGACGTTATGCTCACCACAGAAGACAGCGAAGCCGTATTACAACAATTACGCGAAGCCATTAACATCACTGTCACCCCTCTTACTAAACAAGGGTGGAAAAAATGTGTTTTTAGACAGCGGATTCCGTAATGTAGAAACCTATAACGGAGATATGACATTACTGTCACCAAGCGGAATGCTCTATGACGAAGGGGTGCTAGGAACATTAAAAATTATTAAGAATGCCTTAAAAGCAGAAAACCGTTCGACATTCAAAAATGTTTAATGTGTTCAATGACCCACAAAAACTCAACTTTATTGCAGTCTGCAGTCAAAAATAGCTTTTTAAGTTAAACGAGTGCTAAAAAGTGCGGTTAACAAAAATGCAAGTTTTTCACCGCACTTTTCAGCTTTCTCGAGCTTACACTTGCATCATTGCAAAGTAAGCTCTTTCTGAGACTCACCAAATCACATATACTTATGTCAAAAATATTCAAATATATGTAGCATTTCCGCATCTTAACAAAAACAACCTATCCGAGAATGTTGAATTAGTTTATCACTACAGAGGTGTCTGAAAGTGCGTATTATGCCCAATGTAAAGCGGTAAAAAACGCCACAAAAACACACCGCACTTTCGGTAGAAATCAAATCGCTGTTTGTCGAAAGTCGAGGCTCGGCAGGCAAGCGGACATTGCGAGATTTATTGAAACGGAAAGGCATCTTTATTGGGCTATATTTGGTCAGAAAATTAATGAAACAGCAGGGATTATTCAGCAAACAGCCGCAAAAATGGCAAAATCGAAATAAAGAGAATGGACAGATTTTTGCCAATCATTTGAACCGTGAGTTTACACCAAATACCGATACAACTGTGCTTTGTGGCGATACGACCTATCTTAAAGTCAATGGGATTTGGTGCTATTTAGCGGTGGTGATTAATCTCTGCAACCGCCAAGTGGTGGGTTGGAAGCTGAGCCGTCATCATGACAGCGACTTGGTTGTAGATGCTTTGCATCACGCAATGCTGAATGTCAAAAAGACGGCAAAAATGATTTTTCCATTCAGACCAAGGCAGCATTTATGGTAACAAGGTATTTTGCAAAACGGTACAAGACTATGGTTTAACCCAAAGTATGAGTCGCCGAGGTAACTGTTGGGATAATGCCCCAATGGAGCGTTGGTTCCGCAGCTTTAAATATGAATGGATGAAATAGGGTGGCTATCTAACCTCAGGGGCAAGCGATGGACGATGTGAGAGATTATGTGATGTATTACAATTTTGTTCGCCCACATCGTTACAATCACGGTTTGCCACCTGTTTTAACAAAAAAACAACCTATCGGGGACTTTTTGAATTAGTTGATCAATACAACTAATAATAGATTAAGTTGTCTATTATGTGGTATTCAGATTAAAAACAGGTACTTATACAGTATTTCGAGTACAGTGAGCCCCACCTTACTCCAACCGCTATCTCTCCTCCAACTTTTATCCCCAAAAATAAAAACACCCCAACCGTCTCCGATTGGGGTGTCATAATAATAAAAACCCGGCGGTGCCCTACTCTCACATGGGGAAACCCCACACTACCATCGGCGCTACGGCGTTTTACTTCTGAGTTCGGCATGGGGTCAGGGTAGTGCCACCGTGCTATCGCCGCCGGGATAATCCTTCGATATTCCTTCGCTTATCTTAATCCTGTTTGTCTTAACTTACCTTATCTGTCCTATTTCACGTAGCCTTACAAGCCTCGCTACCTTAAATACAAAAACAAGCTGTCAACCTTCAATCTCTCTTCAGTCCATAATGACATTTACTTCATTACAACCACGCCCTAAAACATTTGAGCGTTGTATAGTTAAGCCTCTCGGGCAATTAGTATGCGTTAGCTCAATGTATCACTACACTTACACACCGCACCTATCTACGTCTTAGTCTTAAACAACCCTTACAGATTTATAATCTGGGAGAACTCATCTCTTGGCAAGTTTCGTGCTTAGATGCTTTCAGCACTTATCTCTTCCGCATATAGCTACCCGGCAATGCGTCTGGCGACACAACCGGAACACCAGTGATGCGTCCACTCCGGTCCTCTCGTACTAGGAGCAGCCCCAATCAATTCTCCAACGCCCACGGCAGATAGGGACCGAACTGTCTCACGACGTTCTAAACCCAGCTCGCGTACCACTTTAAATGGCGAACAGCCATACCCTTGGGACCTACTTCAGCCCCAGGATGTGATGAGCCGACATCGAGGTGCCAAACACCGCCGTCGATATGAACTCTTGGGCGGTATCAGCCTGTTATCCCCGGAGTACCTTTTATCCGTTGAGCGATGGCCCTTCCATGCAGAACCACCGGATCACTATGACCTACTTTCGTACCTGCTCGACTTGTCCGTCTCGCAGTTAAGCTTGCTTATACCATTGCACTAACCTGACGATGTCCGACCGTCATTAGCAAACCTTCGTGCTCCTCCGTTACTCTTTGGGAGGAGACCGCCCCAGTCAAACTACCCACCAGACACTGTCCGAGACCACGTTTCGTAATCTTCGTTAGAACATCAAACGTTAAAGGGTGGTATTTCAAGGACGACTCCATAATCACTGGCGTGACTACTTCAAAGTCTCCCACCTATCCTACACATCAAAAATTCAATGTTCAGTGTCAAGCTATAGTAAAGGTTCACGGGGTCTTTCCGTCTAGCCGCGGGTACACCGCATCTTCACGGCGATTTCAATTTCACTGAGTCTCGGGTGGAGACAGCCTGGCCATCATTATGCCATTCGTGCAGGGTCGGAACTTACCCGACAAAGGAATTTCGCTACCTTAGGACCGTTATAGTTACGGCCGCCGTTTACTGGGGCTTCGATCAGGAGCTTCTCTTTCGATTACACCATCAATTAACCTTCCAGCACCGGGCAGGGCATCACACCCCTATACGTCCACTTTCGTGTTTGCAGAGTGCTGTGTTTTTTTAATAAACAGTTGCAGCCAGCTGGTATCTTCGACCGGTTCAACCTTCATCCGCAAGGGATTACAATCTACGCCGGCGCACCTTCTCCCGAAGTTACGGTGCTATTTTGCCTAGTTCCTTCACCCGAGTTCTCTCAAGCGCCTGAGTATTCTCTACCTGACCACCTGTGTCGGTTTTTCAGTACGGTTTAGATAAACCTGAAGCTTAGTGGCTTTTCCTGGAAGTGTGGTATCAGTTACTTCAGCCCCTTGAGGCCCTCGTCATCATCTCTCAGTGTTGTATAAGAGCCCGGATTTGCCTAAGCTCCCCACCTACCAACTTAAACGTGCATATCCAACAGCACGCTAACCTAACCTGCTCCGTCCCCACATCGCAGTTTATCCAAGTACGGGAATATTAACCCGTTTCCCATCGACTACGCTTTTCAGCCTCGCCTTAGGGGCCGACCTCACCCTGCCCCTGATTAACGTTGGACAGGAACCCTTGGTCTTCCGGCGAACGGGTTTTTCACCCGTTTTATCGTTACTTATGTCAGCATTCGCACTTGTGATACGTCCAGCCCACCTCTCGATGAACCTTCTTCCGCTTACACAACGCTCCCCTACCCAACAGTATTGCTACTGATGCCGCAGCTTCGGTGCTATATTTGAGCCCCTGTTACATCTTCCGCGCAGGCCGACTCGACTAGTGAGCTATTACGCTTTCTTTTAAATGATGGCTGCTTCTAAGCCAACATCCTAGCTGTCTAAGCCTTCCACTTCGTTTCCCACTTAATATAGACTTTGGGACCTTAGCTGGCGGTCTGGGTTGTTTCCCTCTCCACGACGAACGTTAGCACCCGCCGTGTGTCTCCTGAGTATCACTCTTCGGTATTCGCAGTTTGCATCGGGTTGGTAATCCGGGATGGACCCCTAGCCGAAACAGTGCTCTACCCCGAAGGTGTCCGCTCAAGGCTCTACCTAAATAGATTTCGGGGAGAACCAGCTATCTCCCGGTTTGATTGGCCTTTTCACCCCCAGCCACAAGTCATCCGCTAATTTTTCAACATTAGTCGGTTCGGTCCTCCAGTTAGTGTTACCCAACCTTCAACCTGCCCATGGCTGAGATCACCGGGTTTCGGGTCTATACCTTGCAACTATTCGCCCAGTTAAGACTCGGTTTCCTTCGGCTCCCCTATTCGGTTAACCTCGCTACAAAATATAAGTCGCTGACCCATTATACAAAAGGTACGCAGTCACCCTTTCAGGCTCCCACTGCTTGTACGTACAAGGTTTCAGGTTCTATTTCACTCCCCTCACCGGGGTTCTTTTCGCCTTTCCTTCACAGTACTGGTTCACTATCGGTCAATCAGGAGTATTTAGCCTGGAGGATGGTCCCCCATCTTCAAACAGGATATCACGTGTCCCGCCTTACTTGTCGTTAGCTTAGTACCATGACCTGGACTTCGAGTACGGGGCTATCACCCTGTATCGCCAAGCTTCCCAGCTTGTTCCTCTGTCTCTGTCATTATCACTAACAGGCTCCTTCGCGTTCGCTCGCCGCTACTAACGAAATCTCGGTTGATTTCTTTTCCTCGGGGTACTTAGATGTTTCAGTTCTCCCGGTTCGCTTCATTATCCTATGGATTCAGATAATGATAGTGGGTTCTTCACCCACTGGGTTTCCCCATTCGGACATCTCGGATTAAACGCCTCTTATCGACTCATCCAAGCTTTTCGCAGATTAGCACGTCCTTCTTCGCCTCTGATTGCCAAGGCATCCACCTTGTACGCTTTGTCACTTAACTATACAACCTCAAATGCTTTATCTCTAAAACAACTTCGGTATTCAGTCGTCACAATACTTGAACGCCTTTTCCCGTTCAAGATTCTTTCTACTCAGACTTTTCACTGCCCAGCTCATTTCCAAATCGTCTATCGCGATACTTCCAATCACCAAACAGCCTCGAAAAATCTCTCAGTTTTCAGCTTGTTTCCGTTTTTTTAAAGAACAATAAGACGAGCAATAAAACCATCTTTAAATGGCGTCCCCACGGGGATTCGAACCCCGGTTACCGCCGTGAAAGGGCGATGTCCTAGGCCTCTAGACGATGGGGACAACATGTAAAAATGCTCTCTAATCGCTTATCTTTTTCTACAATCCATCAAACAATCTGTGTGAACACTCGTCAATAACAAAGCTTCTATATAAGGAGGTGATCCAACCGCAGGTTCCCCTACGGTTACCTTGTTACGACTTCACCCCAGTCATGAATCATACCGTGGTAAACGCCCCCCGAAGGTTAAGCTATCTACTTCTGGTACAACCCACTCCCATGGTGTGACGGGCGGTGTGTACAAGGCCCGGGAACGTATTCACCGCGACATTCTGATTCGCGATTACTAGCGATTCCGACTTCATGGAGTCGAGTTGCAGACTCCAATCCGGACTTAGACGTACTTTGTGAGATTCACTCCACCTCGCGGCTTCGTCGCCCTCTGTATACGCCATTGTAGCACGTGTGTAGCCCTACTCGTAAGGGCCATGATGACTTGACGTCATCCCCACCTTCCTCCGGTTTATCACCGGCAGTCTCCCTTTTGAGTTCCCGACCCAATCGCTGGCAACAAAGGATAAGGGTTGCGCTCGTTGCGGGACTTAACCCAACATTTCACAACACGAGCTGACGACAGCCATGCAGCACCTGTCTCATGGTTCCCGAAAGGCACTCCCGTATCTCTACAGGATTCCATGGATGTCAAGAGTAGGTAAGGTTCTTCGCGTTGCATCGAATTAAACCACATGCTCCACCGCTTGTGCGGGCCCCCGTCAATTCATTTGAGTTTTAACCTTGCGGCCCGTACTCCCCAGGCGGTCGATTTATCACGTTAGCTACGGGCACCAAGCTTAAAGCCCAATCCCCAAATCGACAGCGTTTACAGCGTGGACTACCAGGGTATCTAATCCTGTTTTGCTCCCCACGCTTTCGCACATGAGCGTCAGTACATTCCCAAGGGGCTGCCTTCGCCTTCGGTATTCCTCCACATCTCTACGCATTTCACCGCTACACGTGGAATTCTACCCTCCCTAAAGTACTCTAGCTACCCAGTCTGAAATGCAATTCCCAGGTTAAGCCCGGGGATTTCACACCTCACTAAATAGCCGCCTGCGTGCCCTTTTACGCCCAGTTATTCCGATTAACGCTCGCACCCTCCGTATTACCGCGGCTGCTGGCACGGAGTTAGCCGGTGCTTCTTCTGTATTTAACGTCAATTTGATGCGCTATTAACACATCAACCTTCCTCAATACCGAAAGAACTTTACAACCCGAAGGCCTTCTTCATTCACGCGGCATGGCTGCGTCAGGGTTCCCCCATTGCGCAATATTCCCCACTGCTGCCTCCCGTAGGGAGTCCGGGCCGTGTCTCAGTCCCGGTGTGGCTGGCCATCCTCTCAGACCAGCTAGAGATCGTCGGCTTGGTAGGCTTTACCCCACCAACTACCTAATCCCACTTGGGCTCATCCTATGGCATGTGGCCCGAAGGTCCCACACTTTCATCTCTCGATTCTACGCGGTATTAGCGACAGTTTCCCGTCGTTATCCCCTCCATAAGCCAGATTCCCAAGCATTACTCACCCGTCCGCCACTCGTCATCAAAGAAGCAAGCTTCTTCATGTTACCGTTCGACTTGCATGTGTTAAGCCTGCCGCCAGCGTTCAATCTGAGCCATGATCAAACTCTTCAATTTTAAGTTTAATCGCTCAATATGTACTGACTTCGTTTCTCTTATGTAAAATATATCCAATCCGAATATACCCTACCAAGCTTGAATTTTTCGGTAAGCACCTATTAAGACTTAAGTTTTTCAAACTCGTCATCAACCAGTGCCCACACAGTTTGTCTGATGGTTTGTTAAAGAGCAAAAAAATAACGACGCACCGGAGTCTTTCTTTTTCCACAACGGCGCGTCGTTGTGTGCGGCGTATTATAGGGCTTTTTACTCCTTTGCAAAGCCATATTTGCAATTTTTAGTTTTTGTGTCAAACGAATGTTTTTAGGCAATTCGCACTCTTCATGAGCACTTCAGCATATAAAGTGCGGTCAGATTTTTGAGCTGTTCTATAAATTGAGGTAAATCAGCCAAAGAGTTTAACACTACATCAGCAAATTGCTCACCTTCCGGTGTTACTGTTTTACCTGATTTCACCAAAATTTTTATACCGCACTTTCGCCCCTTCTGCTGCTTGTAAATCTTCGATTTTATCCCCAACCATAAAAAGATTGTTCCGGATCAATGTTTAACTCTCTGATCCCTTGTAACAACATTCCCTGGTTTAGGGCTTGCGACAATCACAATCTTGTCTGAAAGTTGCCAGCCCTTGCGGATGATGCGGACAATAATAAATGCCGTCTAAATCCACCCCACGATCGGCAAGCGACCAATCCATCCATTCGGTCAACTGCAAGAATTGAGCTTCCGAAAAATAACCACGAGCAATGCCTGATTGGTTAGTCACCAAAACCAGCAGATACCCCATTTCTTTTAGCGTTTTTTTAATGCCTCGATACTTCCTTCAATAAATTGGAAATCATCAATCTTATGCACATAACCGTGATCGACATTCAATGTGCCATCACGATCCAAAAATATCGCTTTATTCATTTTAATTCCTTAACTAGGTGATTTTGTTGAATTATCGCTTTTTCTGCAAAAATTGGCAAATAAACCCTGATTTATTCTAATAAATAACAGAACATTCTAAAAATCAACCGAATAAATATTGACACGGCAATCCAGCCATCTAAAAATACAATGTAACTCCATATTTTTTTATAAAAAAAGAAGCAAAGGGCTTATATGATTAAGCTAAAAAAACATTAGTAAAGTTTTTGATATTTCAGGGAAAAACTAACTGCATTGGATAATGTCAGCCTTGAAGTAGCAAGAGGGCAAATTTGTGGCGTAATTGGTGCATCGGGCGCAGGAAAAAGCACACTAATTCGTTGTGTCAATTTGTTGGAGCGTCCAACAACCGGAACCGTAGAAGTGGACGGCGTGGAGCTGACACGTATGAGCGAAAAGCGAACTGATTCATGCCCGCCGTAATATCGGTATGATTTTTCAACATTTCAATCTACTTAGTTCGCGCACCGTGTTTGACAACATCGCGTTGCCATTGGAACTTGAAAAAACACCGGTCAATAAAATTAATGAAAAAGTAACCGCTCTTTTAGAATTGGTTGGCTTTAGCTGATAAACGCGATACATATCCGGCGAACTTATCGGGCGGACAAAAAAACAGCGTGTTGCCATAGCCCGTGCATTAGCGAGTGAACCGCATGTTCTGTTGTGCGATGAAGCCACTAGCGCACCTGATCCCGCTACAACACAATCTATTCTAAAATTATTAAAAGAAATCAACCGCACTTTAGGAATCACGATTCTTCTCATTACTCATGAAATGGAAGTGGTTAAACGCATCTGCGATCAAGTTGCGGTAATTGATAAAGGTCGTCTCATTGAACAAGGTACTGTTAGCGAAATTTTCTCTAATCCAAAAACCGAATTAGCTCAAGAATTTATCAGTTCTACCTTCCACATTACATTGCCGGAAGAATATTTAGAGAATTTATCTGATACACCAAAACATGCCAAATCGTATCCGATTATCAAATTCGAATTCACCGGTCGATCAGTAGATGCACCATTACTTTCTCAAGCATCGAAAAAGTTTGGTGTAGAGCTCAGTATTTTAACATCACAAATTGATTATGCAGGTGGCGTAAAAATTTGGTTATACCATTGCTGAAGTGGAAGGAAATGAAGACGAAATTACACAAACTAAGATCTATTTAATGGAAAATAATGTTCGAGTAGAGGTGCTAGGCTATGTTCAATGATTTATGGGCAACATTTAGCCAACAAATTCCCGATAACTTTTGCCAGTTTATTAACGGTATCTACCGTTGAAACGATCTATATGTCAGTATTATCAACATTAATTGCTACTTTATTAGGTTTACCGTTGGGTTTTTTTAACCTTTTTAACCAATAAAGGGGCAATTTTAGAAAGCAAAAAATTCAATGCGTTTTTAAACATCATTATTAATATCGGACGTTCAATCCCTTATATCATTTTTGTTACTTGCTTTAATTCCGCTTACCAGCTGGCTACTTCCTGGTGGTAGCATTGGTTCTAATGCCGCAATTGTGTCATTAAGTGCTGCAGCAACGCCATTTTTGCTCGCCTGACAAGCAATGCACTTTTTGAAATTCCAACTGGCTTTAACCGAAACTGCAAAAGCAATGGGCGCAACCAATTGGCAAATTATTCGTAAATTCTATTTACCTGAATCTTTACCAACAATTATCAATGCCATCACACTGACTTTCGTGACATTGATTGGCTATACCGCAATGGCGGGAACACAAGGCGGTGGCGGCTTAGGAAGCCTTGCAATTAACTATGGTGTATATCGTAATATGCCATCTGTAACCTGGGCAGCAACAATTGTTATCGTAATCATTGTGATGCTCAGTCAAAAAATTAGGCGATACGCTTGCAAAAACGAGTGGATCACCGTTAATCATTTTCTACACTATTTTATTCACAATAAGGAAAAAAACATGAACTTAAAAATTATTAGGCGCAGCAGCATTAGCCTCTATTTTTGCTCTCACTGCATGTAATGAAGAGAAAAAAGCGGAAGCTGCATTAGCAAACAAACCGTCAGCAGAAATAGCGGCAAAAATTAAAGTCGGCGTGATGGCGGGTCCTGAGCACGAAGTGGCTGAAATCGCTGCCAAAGTTGCCAAAGAAAAATACGGATTAGATGTTGAATATGTTTTATTTAACGACTATGCCTTACCGAACACAGCCGTTTCCAAAAGGCGATTTAGATGCAAACGCAATGCAACATAAACCTTATCTGGATAAAAGATTCATCTGAGAAGAAACTGACTAATCTCGTTATTGTCGGTAATACTTTCGTTTATCCGTTAGCAGGTTACTCGAAAAAAATCAAAAATGTCGCCGAATTAAAAGATGGAGCGGTTGTTGCTGCACCAAATGACCCGAGTAACCTTGCTCGCGCATTGATTTTATTAGAAAAACAAAGGCTTAATTAAGTTAAAAGACAATACCAATTTATTTGCAACCTCCTTAGATATTGTCGAAAATCCAAAAATTTGCAAATCAAAGAATGGATACTTCAGTTGCCGCTCGTACTTTGGATGATGTTGAGCTAGCGGTAGTCAACAACACCTATGCGGGACAAGTCGGTTTAAACGCATCCGAACACGGTGTGTTCGTAGAAGATAAAGATTCGCCTTATGTAAATATTATCGTCGCCCGCGAAGATAATAAAAAAATAGCGAAGCCGTCAAAAATTTCGTCAAAGCCTACCAAACTCCGGAAGTTGAAGCAGAAGCTAAAAAGCATTTTAAAGACGGCGTAGTAAAAGGCTGGTAAGCTAATTATTTTTGACTGTTCACATAAGAAATGAGCTCTGTTCAGTACAGAGCTCAATATTTTCGATGTCTCCCCATTCAAACAACTCAAAGTACGGCCTTTTTTTGACATTTTTAATTCAAGTTACCTCTAGGATTTATTCATCAATGCAATGATTGCCTCTACACCCTTAGTAACATCTAAAATGTGATATTAGGCATTAATTCTTCCTAAACACTGCAATCAATTCGTTGACTTTTGATGCGTCTTTTCAGAGGCTTGGCTAATAGAGCGTTGGACTTTGATTCGTTTTAACTTTGCCGCTTTATAAATTTCACGAGTAAAAGGTGTATCGTGGTTGGAAATAATAACCGGAATGTTGTGTTTCCGAGAAGTTTCTGCGGCAAGTTCCGCCAATGCCTTTTGATGCATTAGGGAAAAACCGTTGCCGGCATATTGCGTAAAATTACTGTCCTGAATTAATGGCGCATAAGGTGGATCACAATAGATTACGGAATGCTCGTCAGCCAGCCGGAAGGTATCGTGAAAAATCTCCGCAAAAAGACCGCACTTTTTGCTTTCTCTGCAAAATAACGTAGCTCTTTTTCAGGGAAGTAATGGTTTCGGTAAGCCCCAAACGGCACATTGAATTCATTTTGTGAATTATAACGGCATAACCCGTTGAAACCGAATCGGTTCAAATAGAGAAACAAGATGGAACGAAGAAATGGCTCCTGTGTGCGGTTAAATTCATCGCGTCTAGCGTAATAATAAGCAGCAGTATTGGCATCATGATGAAAGAAAAATAGGTCGGATTGCTTCAATATAAAGCTCCACATCTTGTTTTTACCGTATTGAACAGATTGATTAGATCCGGATTAATATCCGCTAGAATATAACGTTGAAATTGACTATTAAGAAATACAGAGCCCGCGCCGACAAAGGGTTCTATTAGACATTGTTTTCGTTTCGGTAATTGTTTGTTGATTTCATCGGTTAAACTAAACTTACCACCCGCCCATTTAAGAAATGAGCGACATTTTGGCTGAGGTTTCGCTTTTTGAAGACATTGAATAAGCCGGTTTTAATCAAATTGCGAACAAGCGCGGATAGCATCCAATACCAATGCTTGATCGGTTTCTGTCGCAACATAGGCTCGGCTCTAGAGATTGAAGCAACACTAAACGCAGTTTGCCTGCCAACACTTTTTATCGCGCAACATATGTGGCAGATAATCCTCCGGTTGCATAGTATCCGGCGACACCGTCGGTAAATTTGCACGTGCCAATAATACTTCCAAACGCCCCACATCCGCTGCGGAAATATTACCTAATTTTTCTGATAACGCTGCCGCCATCATCATTCCTACAGAGACCGCTTCACCGTGCAACCAGTTGCCATAACCAAGATGAGTTTCGATTGCGTGACCAAAGGTATGTCCTAAATTAAGTAAAAGCACGCTCACCTTTCTCCGTTTCATCACGAGCAACAACATCAGCCTTGATTTGGCAACAACGAGCAATACAGTATTGCAAGGCATCCTCTTTTAACTCCACTAAGTCATCGATATGTTGCTCTAACCAAACAAAAAAACGGTAAATCTAAGATCGCGCCATATTTAATAACTTCTGCTAAACCGGCATTAACTTCACGTTTTGGTAGCGTATTTAGGGTGTTAGTGTCAATAATGACTGCTCTTGGTTGATAAAATGCGCCAATCATGTTCTTACCAAGTTCATGATTGACTCCGGTTTTGCCACCGACTGAAGAATCTACTTGCGCCAATAAAGTGGTTGGAATTTGGATAAATCTGATACCGCGTTGATAACTTGCCGCTGCATATCCTGCGATATCACCGATTACACCTCCACCCTAAAAGCAATTAAAGTGGTATCTCGACCGTGGTTTTTCTTTTAACAAGGCGGTAAAAATCAGGTTCAATGAATCTAGGTTTTTATATTTCTCCATCCGGTAATAATACTGAGCTAACCTGACAGCCGATTTTTCAAAGTTTCAGTAATTTGAGATAAATAAAGAGGGCAATAGTCGTATTGCTGACGATCATCACTTTCTCACCGGCTTTAAGTGGGTAAACCTGCGTATCAGACAACAGATCTCTACCGATATAAATCGGATAACTACGCTCTTTTAATTCAACATTGACCGTCAACATAAATCCCCACTATTACCCAATCAACCGTTTAAGTTATCAATTAAATCAATAATTTGATTAGCCATTAATTTAGCACTTTGCTCATCGGTTGGAAGCGTAATGTCGGCAATCTCCGCATATAACGGATTACGGATTTTAGCCAATTCTTCCAATACTTTACGTGGTTCTTCTACATCTTGTAAGAACGGTCGTTTTTTTGTCACGTTGTGTGCGCTCGACCTGTTTTTTTCAACTGTAGTTTGTAAATAGATAACGATGCCGCGAGCAGAAAGATAATTTCGATTCTCTTTAGATAAGATAGAACCACCGCCCGTTGACAATACAATACCTTGGCGCTGAGTCAGTTCATTAATAATACGTTCTTCTCGCTTACGAAATCCTTCTTCGCCTTCAATATCGAAGATCCAACTGATGTCTGCACCCGCCCGTTGTTCGATTTCACTATCGGAATCGACAAAAATCCATGCTCAACTGCTGTGCTAGTTGACGCCCGATAGTGCTTTTACCGGCACCCATCGGCCCGATTAAAAAAATATTACGTTTTTCTGCCATTTTATTTTTCTGTAGTTAATTACATGATTTATCAATCGATCTTTTATGAGGAAAAAGAAATGACCACACTAACTCAATAAAAAAAGTGCGGTTAAAAAGATCACCCGAAAAAAATTGTTAAGATTATCGCAAGAAATGACCACATTTTTCAACCTTAACGCGCCTATTTCTGTAATAAAATTTAACCACGCGGATGAAAAACGTTCATGCAAACGTTTTAAAACGCTCCTTTGCGACGTGAGTATAAATTTGTGTAGTGGATAAATCACTGTGTCCGAGTAGCATCTGCACTACACGTAAATCGGCACCATGGTTAACCAGATGTGTCGCAAACGCATGGCGCAATACATGGGGAGACAAACTATCGCCATCAATGTCGGCTAGTACTGCATAATATTTAATCCGATGCCAAAAGGTCTGTCGAGTCATTTGTACTGCACGCTTACTTGGAAAAAATTACATCGGAACTTTGTCCGTTGAGCAATATCGGACGACCATAATGAATAAATTGGCGAACCCAATGCGCTGCCTCCTCTCCCATCGGTACAATACGTTCCTTATTTCCTTTACCTATAACGCGTACAACACCTTGGGTAATATATATTATCCATGTTCAAAGAAATTAATTCTGTTACGCGTAGCCCTGTGGCATAAAGTAACTCCAGCATTGCTTTTATCACGCAGTTCCAGAGGAATTTCAACACTCAGGGGCATTTAGCAAGTCACCCACTTGCTGTTCGCTCAGGTATTTCGGCAAGCGACTTGGTAATTTAGGTGAACTCAACACTGCAGTGGGGTTGTCCGTACGATATTTCTCGCGATACAAATATTGAAACAGCTTTTCGTGTAGCACTAAGCAGGCGGGATGTGCTAGTCGCTTTGTAACCTTGCTCTAAACGCTCTCCCAGAAAGGTCTGTAAATGCACGGCATCCAAGTCAAGAAAATTCAAATCCCGCTTTGCTGCCCAATTGGAAAGCACGGTTAAATCCAAACGGTAAGATTGAACCGTATTTTCCGATAAACCTTTTTCTAACCAAAAGTTCATTCAGAAAAAGCTCAATAAGTGCGGTGTCTTTCATCGACGTTTTATCAACCGTTTATTCACCAAAAATTCTCAGGCAAGCTTTTCAGCATTTCATACCACATTTCCGTGGTTGCTTCACGCAATTTCACCATATAATTGAAAGCCTGTTGATGATCTTTCGCTACGCAGGCATTGCGTAATTCCTGATATAGCTGCAATGTCAGCTGACGTGAAGACTCTTTTTGCAAAAAAACATTCTTGCTATTTGATAATACAAATCCCGAAAGCTGTTTAGAATCAAACCGTAAACAGGTTTATTTGCTACTAACGTAAAACGGTGCAATAAACGGTAATCAAATTCAGCAAACTCCTGTGCCGAATCCTGCAGCTGCTCCAAATCATCAAATAACGCTAAAGACGCGTCGGGGTTAAGTTTAATCGCTTCAGGAATAAAAATATTCTGCCAGTCTGGTTCGTAAAGAGACTACATTAGCCACTAATACTGATGCATAAGAACGATCCAACTTAATGATTGTACTAATAATAGTTGGCCCAGCCGTTTCCCAGACGTTATTGACGCGTGTCGGTTTACCGTGTTGAATGCTCAACCAACCGTCACGAGCCAAGCGTTGCAACACTTCACGTAAAGTAGTTCGCGTCACCCCGATTTTTGTCGGCAAGATCCCGCTCTGCCGGCAAGTCTGATCCCGGCGGAAAAATAATTGTTCCAGATGCTTTTTACGATATATTCTTCTGCGAGAGCAGCCGGACTTTGCGCTTTTTAAAAATAGATTGGTTATTATTCATACGTTCTTTTTCTTTAACTAGATCAAAAATCATTAAAAAAATGTGATCTTGCTAGCAATTCTAAACATTTAGTTGTAAAAATAGTGCTGTTATCATTGAAAGCGATTTATATTACAATCGCGCAGATTATTATATTTCATTAAGGATGATATTGCTATGAACTACTCACAGGCATTTCTAAAAATTTTCTGGGTAAAAGCCCTGATTGGTATAAACTTACCATTATTATTTTTCCTGTTGATTAACCCAATTCTGTTTTTTTGGGTAAGCCCATTTTGGGCAGGCTGGGTATTGGTTGCAGAATTTATTTTTCACATTAGCAATGGCACTAAAATGCTATCCATTACAACCAGGTGGCTTGCTCACCCTAGAAGCTGTGATGATAGGCATGACGCATCCCGAACACGTAAAAAGCCGAAATCATGGCAAACTTTGAAGTTATCCTGCTATTAATGTTTATGGTGGCAGGAATTTATTTTTATGAAACAACTGCTATTGTTTGTTTTCACTAAATTATTACTTAGCATTCGCTCAAAAAATAGTACTATCCATTTCATTTTGCCTCAGCGCAGCATTTTTATCCGCTTTCTTAGATGCATTAACTGTGGTTGCAGTTATTATCAGTGTCGGAATGGGTTTTTACGGCGTATATCATAAAGTTGCTTCGGGCAATAATTTTGATGACTCTACCGATATAACCAATGACGAACGAATTATCTCCCACCAAGACACATTAGAACAATTTAGAGCTTTCCTACGTAGCCTAATGATGCATGCCGGTGTCGGCACGGCATTGGGCGGTGTAATGACCATGGTCGGTGAGCCACAAAAACCTGATTATTGCAGAACAAGCGGGCTGGGGCTTTAAAGAGTTTTTTTCTTCCGTGTACTGCCGGTTAGCTTGCCGGTGTTAGTATGCGGTATCATTACCTGTTTTATTATTGAAAAAAATTCCACTTGTTCGGATACGGTGCGAAGCTACCACGTAAAGTTTGGGGGGTTCTAGCAAAATTCGACCGCACTCAAGAACAAAAAATGACCAAACAAGAGCGTATCAAACTCATTATTCAAGCACTAGTTGGTATATGGCTGGTTATAGGTTTAGCATTTCACTTAGCCGCAGTAGGATTAATCGGATTAAGCGTAATTATTTTTGCCACATCGCTATGTGGCGTTACTACCGAACATGCGCTTGGACGTGCTTTCCAAGAATCCCTGCCTTTCACCGCGTTATTAGTGGTGTTCTTCTCCGTTGTAGCAGTTATTATCGATCAAAATCTATTCGCCCCGATTATTCAATTCGTACTGGCTGCCTCCGAAAGTGCGCAACTGATGCTGTTTTATGTCTTTAACGGCTTGTTGTCTGCTATTTCAGATAACGTTTTCGTTGGTACCGTCTATATCAATGAAGCGAAAAATGCTTTACAAGCAGGTAGTATCACACGGGAACAATTCGATTTATTGGCTGTAGCAATCAACACCGGGACAAACCTACCGTCCGTTGCGACACCAAACGGTCAGGCGGCATTTTTATTCCTATTAACTTCATCTTTAGCACCGCTAATTCGCTTATCTTATGGTAGAATGGTCTATATGGCCCTCCCTTTATACTATTGTGCTAGCGCTAGTCGGTTTGCTATCTGTTGAATTTTTTTCTGCCGTCGTTTACTCAATGGCTACTACAAATAGGCATAATAAATTAATATTATTAAGGAAAAATAAAATGCTACATTATCTTAAAACGCTCTCGACTCACCGTGGTGGTTGGTTTCTGTTATTATGTTCCGCCTTGGTTTTTAGAAGCGGTGGCGTTTTATTTTCAACACGGAATGGGGCTTGCCCCTTGCGTAATGTGTATTTACGAACGTGTTGCACTGTTTGGCATCGCCTTTGCCGGATTATTCGGGTTATTTCTACCAAACTTTATTGTTTTTCGCCTGCTTGCATTGCTAATCGGAGGCTTCAGTGCAGTGAAAGGCATCGCGCTTGCCGTTAAACACATTGATTACCAAACCAACCCCGGCCCCTGGAATCAATGTTCTTATATTGTCGAATTCCCGCGAGCATTCCCGTTAGATAAATGGTTCCCGTCGCTATTTGAACCAAGTGGCTCTTGTAGCGAAATCCCTTGGCAATTTTTAGGGCTCTCAATGGCACAATGGATTCTATTTATCTTTGCTTCTTATACATTGTTATTTGTTGTGTTATTTATTAGCCAGTTCAAACGCACACCAAATATTTATTCGCGCAGTCGCCGTATTTTTTTAAATAATATTTAACCTCAAAGTGCGGTCAAAAATACACGTTTTTGACCGCACTTTTATTCTCATTCACCTTACAACATGGCTATTGTTTATAAGAACACATTGACAATTAGCTTCGGCGCTTTTATCGGTTTTCTAATAGCACTTACACTGTTCTCTTCCACTAGGATGTAGGATGCAATTCTTTTTAAATGTAGAAAAAAAGTACGGTGTATTTTTACTGAGTTGTGGATGGCTGCTATTTTGATAAATAGAGCTTCATCGCATTATTTGAGGCGTCAATGTATATGTGAAAAGATTTGTGTTTGCCGTTTTGCCCCAAGCGGAGTGATACAAACTCTTCTTTCGGTTGGTAAGACACAAGGAAATGTGATTTATTTTGCACATCTCGAACAGGAATGATTGAAAATGTTATAAAAACTCCCATCATAACCGTGCTTGTTCGCTTCCTGTTCAGATAAAGTCAATAAATGCCGATATTGACTGCCATCTTTTTAGTGGCTCGCCATATTCTACAATTTGTATTTGAGCCACCGAGCCTCCCGTCATTAATATAAAAATATAATAAAAAAGAACCTACGCATTTTTCACGCCTCAATTACTGAACCACCATTAACCCTAACAGCACCTTTGTCTGCCTGCATTAAGTCCGCAGAACCGAAAAACGGCTTGGTATTGGAAGATAAATTATTAAACTGAATAAGAACCTGCACTTTACCATCAACCCTAATCGAATCTTTCCAGACTAATCGACTGGGTTCTGTATTTTTGTCCGTTAACGGATTCCACTACAAATCTTGCACCTTGCACACGGAAAGCCGTCGGTGTGCTACTGGTCAATACCCAACGTTCCGTTGAATTCAATTTAGCATATACGTCTATTTGTCTCGGATCAAAGTGTTTCTGATTGATCATGGCATTAGCCGTATCTAGCTCAAATTCACGGGTTTGCGCAATATTCTTTGGTAATACGACTGTGTCGGCGAACTGAGTTTGCGGTTTGTTATTGAAAGCAGAAACTGAGCCTTCAGGACGCAGCTCCAACACGGTATTATCGCTTAACTCATTACCTGAGCCCAAAAACATACTAAGATTATCCATGAAGCCACGCTTTTTGTCCGGCAATCAATGTCGCATTGCCACCTTCATTCATATCCACTAAAAATTTCCACCCGTTCGCCCATGCCGAGCCACAGGGATTTAACACTTTGTGCTTGCGGTAAAAAAACCCCTGTTCTTGCGCAATTAGCAACATTTCACGTTCATCATCAAAACGCAATTCGTAAGCTCTTGAAAGGGAGGCGTTTAAGATACGTAGGCGAATCCAGCCACGTTCTATATTAAGAAAGGGAGCTTGCTGCCCATTTACAAACAGACGATCTCCCAAAAAGTGCGGTTCGTTTTTGACGGAATAATTGCATACCCGCATTGTTAAGTGCTAAGTCCTGCAAAATTAACGGAATATCATTCACTCCGTATTTGTTCGGTAGCTGTGCTTTGCGGCTATGTTCATCTTCCACAATCCACAAACCGACCAATCCTCGATAGACTTGATAAGCGGAATTAGCCAACGTGCAGGCATGATAAAAACAAGTGGAGGCAGATTGGGTTATCGGCACAATCGGCGACCATGATTGCCCCGTTTGCAAAGGCTGATTTGTTCCGCCGAGAAGTTCGCTTGCCACCTGCAAGCCCTGAATATTCATCGCCACAGGTTGAGGCAAATTATTACGGTAAGTCAATTTAACAAAATCGCCTTTACTCACTTTCACCGTTGGGCCAAGATATTGTCCATTAAATCCCCACACATCAACCAAATTATTCTGTAGTTTCACCTGAGTGCTTTCCATTCCGAGCAACACCGGCTTGCCACGGCGGCTTTCTAATAATGGCGGAATGGTTAAGGTGGACAGCTTGCCGCCAATAATGATTGAGGCAAGCTTAAAAAGTGCGGTGGAAATTAATGTCGTTTTTGAACAACCGACGGCGTACCTGATTCATTACGATGCCTTGTTTTTCTTTACTTTTGCGCCAACTCCGCATCTAATTCGGCAATGCGTTTTGCCATCACGGCATGACAATGTTCCGCAAATTCACGTACGTTTTCCTTGCTGTAATTACGGCTGTCAATCGGCTCCATCAGTTCACAAATTACCTTGCCGTTATTCCAGCGGTTTAAATCCACTTGATTATGGGTTGTCGAGCATACCACCGGTACAACCGGTACGCCCGCTGCGATTGCCGCATGAAATGCGCCGGTTTTAAATGGCAATAAACCACGTCCACGACTACGTGTGCCTTCAGGAAACATCCACACCGATACATTATCTTCTTTGAATCCGACGGGCTAATTCCGCCATTGTGCTGTGCGCTTTACTCCGATTTTCACGATCCAACAAAAATATTTCCTGTAATCCAATAAACTAGCCCGAAAAAGGAATCCAAATCAGACTCTTTTTACCTACGCTGACTGTACGTGGCATAACCATATACGAAATCGTCACCATATCGTAATTGTTCTGATGATTACCGATATAAATACAAGGCCCGACGTTATAGGGCGTTCGGCTCAAAGCGGTGTTCCACCTGTAAGCCGAAGAACGGATATAACCGTCCGAACCAACGCGCCACCACTCCCACATTACTAGGGATGGCGAAAACGAATTAACGAATACAACGTTCCAACCACACTGATGACAATGCAACAGAAAATAACTACAATCGCACGAAGTACTATCAACATAAATTTATAACCTTAAAAATGGGTAAATTATTGTATTTCAAAACATGGAATAAGGCATAATATTATCTGTTATAAGCCATAGCGTTTTCCAACCAAGAAGAGAATTTTTGATGAAAAAAACTTACTTTATCGCCGATTCACACCTCAGCGAAACGCGTCAAAAATTTGACCGCACTTTTTATAGATTTTATGCAGCACCTCGCCCCACAGGCAGATGCAGTTTATATTTTTGGGAGATTTATTTGATTTCTGGATTGGCGATGATGAGAAATCTACTTTAATTGAACAAGTACAACACAGTATTCGCACATTGACCGAACAAGGTGTGCCTTGTTATTTTATCCACGGCAACCGGGATTTTTCTAATCGGACAGACATTTGCAAAAAGCTTGTGGTTTAAAGCTACTTCCTGATTACCAACGTATTGATCATATGGCTGAGCAACCTTGCTTTGTCATGGCGATACACTTTGTATTGATGACAAAAATATCAACAATTTCGTCGGAAAGTTCATCAAAAATGGCGACAACGACTGTTTTTTTGTGTTTACCGCTCAAAGTGCGGTTAAAAATCGCTCAAAAATTCGTCTGAAAAGCCTAGCTGATAAACAACACAAGCCGTCTGAAATTATGGACGTTAACCAAGATTTTGTACGACAAATTATGGAGCAATTTGATGTAACATGCCTAATTCACGGACATACTCACCGAGAAAAATATCCATAAAATCCTACCGCACTTTACAGCAAAAGATAGCGTTCAAACAGAAAAACGTCCGAATCGTGCTAGGGTGACTGGCATGACAATTATGCATCAATTTTAGAAGTGAGTCCGCAAAGATACGAATTTAAAGATAAAAATGCGTTAGGGAATAATCGGATACGAATTAAAAACATGAATAAAAACGGCATACCCAAGCATGCCGTTTTTAGAAATTTTCCCATTATTTCACACGAGAAACATACTCTCCCGAACGGGTATCGACTTTGATTACTTCACCAATTTGCACAAATAATGGTACTTTCACTACTGCACCGGTACTTAAAGTTGCAGGTTTACCACCTGTACCTGCAGTATCACCTTTTCAGACCCGGATCGGTGTCAATAATTTCCAATTCGACGAAATTTGGTGGAGTAACGGAGATTGGTGCGCCGTTCCATAAAGTTACGATACATTCCGCTTGATCCAATAACCATTTTTCTGCATCACCGATAGCTTTAGCATCCGCTGAGTATTGCTCAAATGTCTCCGGGTGCATAAAATACCAAAACGCTTCGTCTTTATAAGAATAGTTTAGGTTTAAATCCATAACATCCGCTGCTTCAACGGAAGTACCCGATTTAAAGTTTACGTCCAATACTTTGCCTGAAATTAATTTACGAATGCGCGTGCGGGTAAATGTTGGCCTTTACCCGGTTTAACAAATTCATTTTCAACAATTACGCAAGGCTCGCCGTCCTGCATAAATTTTAGACCCGGTTTAAAAATCACTGGTAGTATATGTAGCCATGTTATCCTCAATTTGATAGAGCTAGTTTTATAAAAAGTGCGTATTTTAACTCAAAAATAACCCGATTAGAGAAGAACAAAAAAACAGCAAATTGGTTAGAAATTCTTTGCCGATGCTGTTTCTGATCCGAAAAGAATTGTTACGTATATTGGATCTACCCATTGAAAAATTTGAAAAAAAGTATTGCCGCACGACAGTTATTCCCGTTGCGTGTTCCGCGTCCTTTCATTGAAAAATGGAAAAAGGCAATCCGAAGGATCCGCTTTTTACAAGTCATGTCACTTGAACAAGAATTTATTGTTGCCGAAGGATTCAATAAAGATCCTTTAGAAGAACAACATACCGCGGCTCCCAATATATTACATAAATATCATAACCGATTGTTATTAATGGTAAAAGGTGGGTGTGCCGTCAATTGTCGTTATTGTTTCCGACGTCATTTCCCTATCATCAAAATAAAGGCAATAAAGCGAACTGGCAGCAAGCTTTGGATTACATTACTCAAAATCCTCAAATTGAGGAAGTGATTTTATCGGGCGGAGATCCGCTAATGGCAAAAGATCACGAATTGGACTGGTTAATAAAACGGTTAGAAAACATACCGCACTTAAGTCGTCTTCGGATCCATACCCGTTTGCCGGTAGTTATTCCTCAGCGTATCACTGATGAATTTTGCCAAATTTTTAGCCGATAGTCGTTTGCAAAACTTTATTAGTAACACATATTAATCATGCTAACGAAATTGATGATATGTTATCTACTGCCATGGCCAAATTAAAAAATGTCGGTGTAACTTTACTTAATCAATCAGTATTATTAAAAAACATTAACGACGATGCATACATATTAAAAACACTGAGCGAAAAATTATTCCGGATTGGTATTTTGCCCTATTATTTACACTTATTGGATAAGGTGGAAGGCGCGAGCCATTTTTATATTAATGATGAAAGTGCGGCGGGAATTTATCGAGTTTTACAAAGCCTGACATCAGGCTATCTGGTGCCCAAATTGGCGCGTGAAATTGCCAATTTACCGAACAAAACTCTCTATTTGGCATAAATTAATGATATTCACCCCATTTTTGCATAGGCAAACTGTAAAATATTCGATAGAATAGATAAGATTATGACTGCGCATTTAAATATGCGCCTATCTATTTTCAACACTTGAGGTATATCGTGGAAAGAACGCCTGAAAATAATTCGTTCAATAATTCTACTGCACAAAATCCTGCGCAAAACGAGCTGGATTTAGGATTCAACCATATGGAGCCGATTACGCCGAAAAAGGCTATAAAATCAGAGCCATCGTTATTCGATAAAGTTGCAGATAAAGCTAAAAGTGTTTTAACTAAAAAAAGAAACGGGCGAATCGTCTCCAATTTAATATACGCAAAGAACCGACGTTCGGACAGCCAGTCACTCAGACGCTGCCTGAACAAGCCGAATTTCTCAGGGAAGTAGAAAAGAATTAGAAAAAGGCGATAGTACACAACAGCGTCAGACTATGTCCGGCCCGGACTTCACCCCCGTCAGTTTCTTATAAAGACGCGGTTGCGCGTGCAAAAATATGCCATTACCAACAGCTACGGGTAGCAATGCACAGGCACAAGCGGCAACGCAAATATCACAACAGACCACCGCAACACAGTTCTCGCCTAATGCGACAAATAATCAGGCTCATGATACCGTATCAATACAAAGCATTTTCACATTTGCAATCGGTTTCAGCGAAATTACATCGCCACAACTTCAAACGCCAAGAATTCCGACATTCGAAGATACTGTTTCAGCTCAATAAACGTGCAAGTAAACTCAGAATTGCCCGATGATACGCCGATGCAACAGCAAACAACAGCAGAAGTTTCCGATATAACGGTTGCTCCTGTGCAAATGCAGACGGATAAGAAATTCCCCGATATTACGTCAGCGCAGCCTCAAGCACAAGCAGTAGCCGAATTTGCCACAGAGCCAACAACACAACCTCAGGTGCAGACAACCTCAGGTTTCTCTGATGCAATGTCAGCACATGCTAAAATGGAAACTATAACTGGTTTCTCTGATGCCATTACAACGCAATCTCAATCGCAAAGTACACAAGGCTTCTCTGATGCATTAAAAATCAGACATACAGAACAAGCTATCAACGATTTTCCTCATACTGTTTCAGAATCGACAACTGAGCAGGAACAAGCGATTGTCATAGATATGCCGAAAAAAAGCAGAAATACTGCAAAAGCGAAACTGTCACCTCGCCATTACAAAAAGATATCGATAGCCTAATAACCGATATTGCCGCCCAAGTGGTGAAGGAAGAAGTTAAAACTCGAACCGATGAACTACTTCATAAAGTAGAGGCACCTGTATCGAAAAATAACAAATAACAATGAGTCTATTATGATGCCGGATAACCGCCAGCAGGGTTTCCACTGACATTATAATCGACCATATTTCAAGTTCACAAAAACCACTAAATGAAAGCGCAGTGGAAGAACCAGTCGTTATCAGTCTTGAAAAAGAAATTAATACGACAATGAAGCAACAGTCGTTACAAAATGAAAGAATTTTTGGGCCGCACTTCTTTGTCCGAGCTCATACCGGAAGTCAGCGTGAGACCATCGGACGTTACCGACTTGTCGCAAGAAGACGATTTTTGTCAATGAATTCAAAAACATTGCAGGCTAAATCAGCCAATGAGTCGATGTCATCTGAAGATGATTTCTTAAACGAATTTGAAGCGATTAAAGCAAAAAGCGCAAACACAAAAACGAAGATCCTGTGCGAGAAAAAAGATGAAAAATCCTGAAAATTGGTCTGTAATGCAAAAATTGCCTCCAAAAACACCGCCGTCTATTTATTGCGATTTTAGGTCTTTTAGTATTGTTAATTGCATTTTTGGCTAAAACCTAACTCACCAACTGTTGAGGATTTCCAAGCGCAAACTACCAACAATGCGCTCCCCGATTGAATTTCAACCGTTAAATCAAAACCAGAATATCGAAGATCATAGCGCACCGGCAACACAGGAATCTACCCAACAAAACGTGGTTCCTGCACAAGCAGAAAAATCAAGCCGAGCAAACACAGTCAATCAATAATGTAACGACAGATGTCGCCACTACACAAATCGATGATAGTGAGAATACGGCTGTTTTATTACTACAAGAAAGTACAGCTTTTAGCACAAGCAGCGTTGCAATTTCCTGGCCTCACAAAGGAGGAAACTGACACAACGGAAACAGCAGAAAATAACACAACTGCCTCTCAAAATAAACAACCAAAATCAGCTACAGAGCGCATTAAAGCAATAGAGCAACGAGCTTCGGGGCAACAGCAAACACCCAAACAGCAAAAACCTTTCTCGTGCAGAAAAAGAGAAACAACAACGTGAAGCTAAAAAGAACGCACAAGAGCATAATCGCACAAACGAAGAAGATCAATTAGCCGAGCCAATCAGTTCCGGACGAGCGAAAACCCTGACAGTTCCTTCCGGTGTCTCATTAATGCAGGTATTTCGCGATAATAATTTGAATATTGCCGATGTAAATGCCATGACTAAAAGCCGCCGGTGGCAATGTACTAAAGCAATTTTAAGCCGGGAGATAAAGTACGGGTTGTTGTCAATGCTCAAGGTCGGGTAAATATATTGCGCTTATCAAATGGCGCAACTTTTGTACGCCAAGCAAACGGCACATATAAATATCATCCATAATGAGGTTTAAATTGAGAGCTTCTCTTTTACTTTTAACCGTATTCTGTATCAGTGCCTGTACCATACAATCAACAGCTACGACTACGAGCGCGGAAGAAAAGAAATTAGCGGCAAAAACTGCGTCGTTGAATAAGACCACAAAAAAAGTGTATCAACCAATTATATTTGCAAAGATAATAAAGCGGTAAAAGTTGTGCCAGTGGTCAAAAATAAAAAAGTAAAAATATTAAGATGATTAATCTGACTTTCAATAACCTTACCCGCCGTTTAACATCGACCGTGTCTGAAAAACGGGAAAAAAATACAGTAGTATTCATTGGGAGTGGAGTGAAAAAGAAGAATTTAGTACGCTGACAGACAGTACTGGAAAAGTACTGGCAGAACACTGCGTTAAACAATAAAAACCCCAATTACCCAAAACTAACCGACAATTCTAACCATAACACAGTGATCTGCTTCCCAATTTAAACACTACAGCCAACCAATTAAGAAGCAGATCACTTTCCAACAGTTATTGATTTAATTTAGCAATACCAAAGCCGGTAATCCCCCAAATTGTTGCAAACACAATACCACTCCAACATAACACCGCCCAAGGTAAATAAGACAATGTTGCTACGCCTAACGTGCCTGCCATATAAGCCCCTGCCGCCGTCCAAGGCAGAATCGGCTCAATAATGGTCGCCGAGTCTTCTACTGTACGGCTGAGGTTTTTAGGGTGCAACCCACGTTCGATATAGGCATCTCGTAGCATTTCCCCGGAATCAGGATGGAAACCCTGTCCGTTGCTGGTTACACCAATCATGGTTAAGCCGCAGATAATCGTTGCAACAATGAGTGACGCGGTGGATTTCACCAGTTTCAATAGATTTTTAATAATGACATCCAATGCACCGCTTAATGACAAAATGCCGGCGAACGATAATGCACAGAAACAGATTAATAAAGTTCCCATCATTGAATTCATGCCACCACGATTTAACAGTCGGCTTAAACTCCGAACTAATTTGAATATCGCTATGAATCATTGATACATTAAAAACCATTGACCGCACTATTTACAATATCTGCTAACGCAAAATGTTGGATAAAGAATGCATTTAACATTGCAACGAATGCTGACAATAACATTATCGGAATTGTCGGTTTTTCGTAATAGAGCCCCATAAAATAATGATGACAGGGAACTAATAATAACAGGTTAAAATGATAAACCGATGCTAAACCGGACAGCATCAACTCAACTTTTTCCGGTGTTGCCACGTTTTGAAAAATCCACATTCATCCCATACACAATATAAACTATCGCCGCCAATATAAAAGATGGAAGCGTGGTGTATAACAAATGGGCAATATGTTCATATAAATCTACGCCGGTTGCTGCAGATGCGATGTTTGTAGTATCGGATAACGGTGAAAGTTTATCCCAAAATAAGCGCCCGCCACTACAGCCCCAGCAGTAGCGGCAAGATTTGCATCTAACCCAGTCGCTACTCCCATAAAAAGCCACACCTACGGTTCCGGCTGAGCCCCAAAGATGTGCCGGTACAGACAGACACCACAGAAGTCAGAAGCAAGGCTGTAATATATAAAAATTTAGGATCAATAACCTTCAATCCATAGTAAATCATCATAGGAATTGTGCCGCCGATGATCCAAGTTCCGATAAGCAAAGCCAACAGTGATTAAAATTAATAACGCCGGCATAGTTTTTGGCTATTTTCCCGGCAATAGCATCTAACATATCGTTATAGCTAAAGCCCTAAATATTTCACCAAGAAGCCCGAAAAACACAAGAAAGCACCATAAGCGGTTCTGGTGGTAAATTAAACAGCGCATAACCTAAGCCCAATAAGAGTAGCATAACAAGTATTGGAGATAATGCTTGTAGCTAAAGTCGGTACTTTAATTTCCGTGTCGTTGTGTTGCATAGTAGAGTCCTTCCTTTTTTTAACAAGATAAAACCCTGTTTCATCCTGTCCAAACAGGCAATTAAACAGGGAGCCGGTACTGCAATATTCATTCTAAAGAAAGTATTACCTTCTTCACCAAAGTCACTTCCCAAGACATTTCAATTCTCGATAAATGCAATAACCAATATTTCAATCTTTGTTCATCTATACCTAAGCGAGAATAATTAACCCAAAGCAAATAGGTTCCTGTTGTATTAACGACCTCCAGTTCCGGGATGTGTTCTGCAAAGAAACATTTAACCAACCGTTTGTTCTTAAAGATATTTTTTTGTAATTCATGTAACCAAAGATCACAGTTTTGATACGCTGTTTTGATAGCAGGAATAGCGAAATAATTAGGATTATGAAAACCGAGCTGTTGCAAAAATCGGTTAAATTTATGCCGTATTGCTTTGATTATGAATAATTAAGTTTGAGATTTCTAAACCGGCTAAGTTAAATGTTTTTTTGATGGAGAAGTGCAAATAATGGAATTTTTCTTTTACATAATTACTAACGGAGGAAATAATATGATGTTTTTTTCTCCTGAAAAATCAAAATCTGCGTGAATATCATCCGAAATAATAAAGACATTGTGCTTTTCCGCCAATGATGCTATTCGATTGAGATCCTGAATAGTGAAAACCAACCCGGTTGGATTGTGTGGGGATATGAGAATAAACACATCAGAACAACTAAAACAAGCTTCTAATTTTTTTCAAAATCAATATGATATTCTTGATTTTGATAAACTAAAGGACATTGCGACAACTTTCGATTATTCAGCAATACAGCATTAAGAATAGGCGAATAGGAAGGTGTAAATAAGCAAATAGTATCGTGCTCGGTTGTAAATTCCCTGATATAAATTGATATTGCCTGAATTATTCGTGGGCAAAAGACAACCTCTTCTGGGGTAACATCATAGGCATAGTGTCTTTTGAAATAGGCCGTAACGAGTGAATAATAATCGTCCGGTATTATTGTGTATCCGTATACACCTAATTGATTCCGTTTGTTTAATACTTCAATAACTTCCTGCGGTGCAGAAATATCCATATCCGCGACCGATAATGGAATAATATCGGATTTTCATATTTTGAGCAAGGAATATCCCATTTGGCACTATCCGTCCCAACTCGATCAACCTGTTTATCAAAATTAATTTCCATCATTTCTCCTTATTATGAGATAACTGATTTGCATAATTAAGAATGATACGTTTTAAAAAACTCCTAGAAAAACCGACCGCACTTTTTAGATAAATCATCACATCTTTTTCTTACTCATCGTATCCGCCCACACTGCGAGCAACAAAATGGAGCCTTTAACGATATATTGCCAAAAGGTCGGAACATCGAGGCATACTCATGCCGTTATCCAACAAGGCAATAATAAACGCACCAATCACTACGCCGTATACACTGCCTATTCCACCAGCCAAACTGGCACCGCCGATGACGCAAGCAGCAATAGCATCCAGTTCGGCATTTTGCCCTGCAGAGGAGCGCCCGCTCCCAATCGCGCACTGAGAATTAGACCGGCAATAGCAACCATTAATCCGTTGATGGAAAAAATCAGTAATTTGACCTTTTCTACACCGATTCCTGACAGACGGGCAGCATCAATGTTGCCACCGATAGCATAAATATGACGACCGAAAGCGGTTTTACGCGAAAGGAAGAAACCAGCCACGGCTAAGATCGCTAGTACTAATACCGGAAACGGAATGCCACGATAATCATTCAATAGATAGATAGCACCTAATACACAAATGGCAAAGAGGCCGTATTTCATTATCTCTTTGGTAGAGGCTGGTACCGGTAGATTCAGATTTTTCCGTGCCGTACGTTGATAGTTACCCCATAAAATGAAACAGCAAACTGCCACCATACCTAAAAATCATTCCTACAACATCAGATAAATACCCTGGCTAATAGATGTCATGTCGGCACTAATAGGCGATACAGTAGTGCCATTGGTGATGCCGATTAACATTCCACGAAAAGCCAACATACCTGCTAATGTAACGATAAAAGACGGCACTTTACGGTAAGCCACCCACCAGCCGTTCCACGTACCCAACAAAGTACCTAGTATTAATGTCACGAGAATGGTCAGCGGTAACGCCAGCCCCACCACACATTACTAATGGCAGCAAATCCTCCAAGTAACCCCATTAGGAGCCAACCGACAAATCGATTTCAGCAGAAATAATCACAAATACCATCCCGATAGCCAAAAATACCGGTAATAGAGGTCTGCCGAAGCAAATTAGATATATTTCTAGCACTAAGGTAGGCACCTTCGGTCAATAAGGTAAAGAAAAATCATAATTACTACAATGGCAATCAGCATAATATAGACTTGTAAATTAATTGATTTCAGCTTGTTAGACATAGGTTACTCCTAAGTGCCGCTTCCATTACCTGTTCTTGTGTCAAGTTATGATTTATTAAATTCGCTTTAATTTCTCCTTGGTGCATGACCAACACTCGGTCGCTGATACCGAGTACTTCCGGCAATTCGGATGAAATAACGATCACCGCCATTCCCTCCTGCGCCAGTTGATTAATTAATTTATAGATTTCATATTTCGCCCCCACATCAATACCGCGTGTTGGTTCATCCAAAATCAGAATTTTTCGGCTTCAACAGCAGGGATTTTGCTAAAATGGCTTTTTGTTGATTGCCACCGCTAAGCCGACCAATTGCTAGCTCTGGCGATGAGGTTTTGACTTTCAATTGTTCAATAGATTGGTTAATTACTGTTTCTTCCAATGCCTCATTGATCACGGTTCGACCGAAACAAAATTGCCGTAGGGAGGACAGCGTAATATTTTTACCCACACCCATGATCGGTATAATGCCGTGTTTCTTACGGTCTTCAGGCACCATCACAAGCTTGTGTGCAATGGCCTCCGAGCAGTTACGAATAATTGCAGCTTGGTTGTTGATAAAAATCTGCCCTTGATATTTCCCTATGTAGGAACCGAAAATACATTGTGCCATTTCCGTCCGACCTGAACCGACTAAGCCGGCCACGCCCAAGATTTCGCCTTTATGTAAACGGAAAGAGGCATTATTGACCCGTTTAATATGCGTATTAATAGGGTGCCATGCAGTGAGATTTTCCACCCGTAGGATTTCTTCTCCGATGTGATGTTCTTCGTGTGGATACAGCGAGGTAATTTCACGACCCACCATCATCGTAATAATATCGTCTTCGCTCATTCCTGCCGCTGGGTGAGTGCCAATATGCTCGCCGTCACGAATAACGCAGATTCTGTCGGAAATAGCTTTTACTTCATTAAGTTTGTGAGAAATATAAATACAGGCGATATTATGTGCTTTTTAGATCTTTGACCAAATTGAGCAGAATAGCAGTTTCTTTTTTTCCGTCAATGAGGCAGTAGGTTCATCCAACACCAACAGTCGCACCTGTTTATTTAGTGCCTTGGCGATTTCTACCAATTGCTGCTGCCCTAATCCGAGCTCTCCTACTTTGGTGTTTGGATCAATGTTTAGCTGAACCTGTTGTAAAATAGTTTTGCAGCGTAGATACATTTCATTGTCGTCGGCAATGCCCGCCTTTGTAATTTCGTTGCCGAGAAACATATTTTCCAGCACCGACATATTTTTCACTAATGTCAGTTCTTGGTGAATAATCGAAATTCCTTTATCTTCGGTATCCTTAATATTTTTGGCAATCAGCCGTTCACCGCTAAAATAAATTTCACCGTCATAATCACCATGGGGATAGATACCGCACAGCACTTTCATTAGCGTGGATTTACCGGAACCGTTTTCACCGCATAAAGACAGAATTTCGCCCGTTTCCAGCGAGATGGAAATATTGTTTAATGCCGTCACATCACCAAATTTTTTTAGTAATGTTCTGCATGGACAACAGTTGAGACATACCAAAAGCCCTCTTGGAAAAAGTGCGGTCAAATTTCTAATGATTTTTCGACCGCACTTTATGACACACCGACCGGATTATTTATAGATAGCGTCCTTAGTGTGGAAGCCGTCTTTAATAATGGTATCGTCGATATTGTCTTTGTTGACCGCAATCGGATCTAACAAGTAGGATGGTACATTTTTCAACCCGTTATTCAGCTCGGCATTGGACGTTGTTTTTCATTTTTTTACCTAATGTCACTGCAATTTCTGCCGCCTTATCCGCCAATTTTGTAATTGGTTTATATACGGTCATAGTTTGCGTGCCGTCCACAATGCGTTTAATGGCTGCTAAATCGGCATCCTGACCGGAAATGGCCACTTTACCCGATAATCCTTGCGCGCTTAATGCTTGAATAGCACCGCCCGCAGTCGCATCATTAGACGCTACAACCGCATCAATATTATTTTTTTATTTGCGGTTAGTGCGTTTTCCATAATCTGTAAAGCTTTTTCCGCCAACCAAGAGTCTACCCATTGATCACCCACCACTTTAATTTTTCCGCTATCAATCAAAGGCTGTAGTACTTTCATTTGGCCTTTACGGAAAAGTTTGGCATTGTTATCTACCGGTGAACCGCCCATTAAGAAATAATTTCCTTCCGGTTTTGCTTCCACCACGCTTTTCGCTTGTAATTCACCCACTTTTTCGTTATCAAACGAAACGTAAAAATCAATATCGGCGTTATTAATCAAACGATCGTAAGCCAATACCTTAATACCTTCTTTCTTCGCCTCAGCAATCACATTCCCCAACACTTCACCGTTAAACGGAATAATTACTAACACATCCACATTACGATTAATCATATTTTCAATTTGGGAAATTTGCGCAGAAGCATCACCGTTTGCGGATTGAACAAATACTTTTGCTCCCAAGTTTTCTGCTTTTTCACAAAAAAATATCGCGGTCTTTCTGCCATCTTTCCAGACGTAAATCGTCAATTGACATACCGATAGTTAAATCTTTCGCGGACACCTGCGTGCCAAACAGAGTTAATGCTGCTGCAACGGATAATAAAAACGGTTTAAATTTCATAGCGACACCTCGAATAGTTAAAGTGAATGGTATTCAGAGTTACAATCAATTTACTCTGTAAACAGTTTCCAAGGTTACAAAGATTTATGCAATTATTAGATCTGACAACGCTATTACGTTTTTTTGGTTTTTTTGTGATCTGTGCCACATAAATCTATTTAATTTGAACGCCAAAAGGCTTCATTTAGGATATTAATAAAAAGATTAAATCTTTTTTTACTATAAGAGGTTAAGTCACTTTTTAGAAATGGTTTTTTTGAGGTAAGTTTTTTTGTTTTGCCGGTACAGTAATGCCTTTATCCATATCTCACAAATTACAACCGGCAAACACAAAAATTAAATCGCTGTTTTGAACAGATAAAAAAATTATAGCCAATATACGCCAACAAAAGAATGAGACCTTTAACACGGTTAATTTGTCCCTTCTTGCCAAAAAACCAAAAACCAATAATAATACTGTTAAGACGGACATTACCGGCATATCGCGCGTAAACACTTCTTGCTCTATCTGCATAGGCGCGATTGCACCGGCAAGTCCCACGACAGCGAGTGTGTTAAATAGGTTGGAACCGATAATATTGCCTACGGCTAAATCTACTTCATTTTTACGGGCCGCGGCAATAGATGAGGCAAGTTCAGGGAGTGATGTGCCAACTGCCACGATAGTTAAGCCAACCACTAAATCGCTTACGCCAAAGTAACGTGCAATTTCTACTGCGCCCCACACCAGCAACTGTGAACTTCCCATTAATAAAGCTAAACCAATCACGACCCACATCAATGCCTTAGCAAGCGACATATACTCTTGCTCTTGCAATTCTTCTTTTTACATCATGTACTAAACTATCATCACGATTGCGTAAGCCGGTAAAAAATCGTCCAGCCCATATAAATGAAGAAAATACCAAGTAAAATCCACGCATCTAAGCGTAATACATCGCCATCCATAATCAAAAAAGCAGAAAGTGCGGTCACAAAAATCAATACTGGCAATTCTTGTTTTAACACCTGTGAATTTACCGCTAACGGTAACACCAATGCGGTTAAACCTAAAATTAGCCCAATGTTTGTGATATTTGAGCCGTAAGCGTTACCAAGTGCAATGCCGGGATTGCCATTAAGAGCAGAAAGAGCCGACACAATCATTTCCGGCGCTGATGTACCAAAACCGATAATCACAATACCAATTAACAACTGCGGCATGCCGAAATGGCGAGCTGTTGCCGCTGCACCATCTACAAAACGGTCTGCCGACCAAATTAAAAGCAATAAACCGCCAATGATAGCGAAGATAGGTAACAACATAAGACTCCTGTAGAGAACTTTGACAAACTCGTATATCGAATTATTGTTCGTATTGCAAACTAAAAACAGCAATTGCTGACCCTCATATATTATATGATTTCTTTGGGTACTTTTAAATACCGTTAGTCAGAATAGAGCATAAATTCTATTTTCAGCAACTAATCCTAACATGGAAGACAATTCTTGTTATGAAGCTAAATAGCATAATTATTAAATAATTTAAAATGCCGTTTCTCATTATTTTTTTGTGATCTGCTTCACAATAATTAATTATCTTAATTACAAAACTAAATAACATAATTGCCTAGTAACGTATTTTCATCAATTATGATGTTGAACTTACTTTATTTAGGAGAGACCGCAATGACAACCTATTTCGACAAAATTGAAAAAGTAAACTACGAAGGTGTAGATAGCACAAATCCGTTTGCATTTAAATATTATGATGCCGATAAGGTGATTTTGGGTAAAACCATGGCAGAACATTTACGTTTGGCAGTATGTTACTGGCACACTTTTCTGCTGGGCTGGAACGGATATGTTCGGTGGTGCATCACTTGATCGTAGCTGGCAGAAAAACGCTGACCCGTTAGCCGGAGCGAAACAAAAAGCCGAGATTGCCTTCGAATTTTTCAGTAAGTTAGGCATTCCTTATTACTGTTTTCACGATGTAGATGTTGCTCCGGAAGGTAATTCATTTTAAAGAATATCTGAATAATTTCAATACAATTGTCGATATTCTAGAGCAAAAACAAGCGCAAACCGGTGTAAAAACTATTATGGGGCACTGCAAACTGCTTTACCAATCCGCGCTATATGGCTGGCGCATCCACTAATCCGAATCCGGAAGTGTTTGCTTGGGCCGCGGCTCAGGTGTTTACGGCGATGAACGCAACCAAACGCTTAGGCGGTGAGAACTATGTATTATGGGGCGGTCGCGAAGGTTATGAAACTTTGCTTAATACTGACTTAAAGCGCGAACGAAACCAAATCGGTCGCTTCATGCAGTTAGTAGTAGAACACAAACATAAAATTGGTTTCAACGGCACATTATTAATCGAACCGAAACCACAAGAACCAACCAAACATCAATACGATTTCGATGTTGCCACTGTTTATGGTTTCCTAAAAACAATTCGGTTTAGAAAACGAAATTAAAGTCAACATTGAAGCCAATCACGCCACATTGGCAGGACACACCTTCCAACATGAAATCGCCACTGCAACGGCGCTGGGCATTTTCGGTTCTATTGATGCCAACCGTGGTGATTTGCAATGTGGTTGGGATACCGACCAATTCCCTAACAGTGTGGAAGAAAACACCTTAGTGATCTATGAAATCCTCAAAGCAGGCGGTTTCACCACGGGAGGTTTTAACTTTGATGCTAAAAATTCGTCGTCAAAGTATTGATCCGTATGATTTATTCCATGCACATATCGGTGCGATTGATGTGCTGGCGCTATCCTTAATCCGCGCTGCAAAAAATGTTGAAAGATAATATATTGCAAAATGCGGTAGATAAACGCTATGCAGGCTGGAACACTGAATTTGGCAAAAATATTCTGACCGGAAAATCCTCTCTGGAAGATTTAGCAAAATTTGTGGAAACTTCAGGTATTGATCCTAAACCGATTTCCGGCAACAAGAGTATTTAGAGAATTTGGTAAATAGTTATATTTATCGGTAAATATTTATATCACTCGACTAAACTGCCCTCTTTGCCTAAAAAGAGGGCATTTACAACGGGCGTTCATTATCTAAATTTTATAAAAAGAGCGGTCACTTTTTCACTGTTTTTGTAAAACTGTTTTTAAAACTAACCGCACTTTTTATATTTCAAATAATGTGCCAACCCGTTTTTCTTCTTTTTAAGAAACGAGGCAAAGCAAAAGCCACTTCCTCTTGGTTACTTTTTCTTCGTCAAGTAAAGAAAAAGTGACAGCAATCACAAAAGCAAAAGTATAGTAGCAATATCGGCAGAATCGGCTTTCAAATCAAAACAGCACAATACAAAAGGAGTTCCCATGTACATCGGTATCGATCTCGGCACATCAGGTGTAAAGGTGGTTTTACTTAATGAAGAACAACAAATCATCGCCACAACACAACAATCATTGCCTATTTCTCGCCCACATCCACTTTGGTCTGAACAAAATCCGCAAGACTGGTGGCAGGCAACCAATAAAGCAATGCTGGCGTTATCATCTCAGCATGATCTTAGTGCAGTAAAAAGCCATTGGCTTAACCGGACAAATGCATGGCGCGACTTTGTTAGATAAACAAGATAACATCCTGCGTCCGGCAATTTTATGGAACGATGGTCGTAGCTCACAGGAATGTGCCGAATTGGAAAAAGCTGGTGCCAAATTCCCGTGAAATTACCGGTAATTTAATGATGCCCGGGTTCACTGCCCCCAAATTTAAATGGGTGGATTCACATGAACCGACCATCGCGGAGAAAGTCAGTAAGGTATTGCTGCCAAAAGATTATTTACGTTTACTGATAACTGGAGAATACGCTTCCGATATGTCTGATGCCTCAGGAACGATGTGGCTGGATGTGGCCAAACGAACTTGGGATAAATCCTTGCTTAACGCTTGTGGGCTAGACGAAAGCAATATGCCACGGTTATTTGAAGGTAATCAAATAACCGGTTATGTACGCAAAGAATTGGCAAAAAGCTGGAAAATCAATGAAGTGCCGGTTGTCGCGGGTGGCGGTGATAATGCGGCCGGCGCAATCGGAATCGGTCTATATCAGGCGGGACAAGCAATGCTCTCACTCGGCACATCAGGCGTGTATTTCGTGGTCAGCGATAAGTTCACTGCCAATCCGCAAAAAGCCGTACATAGTTTCTGTCATGCACTACCAAACCGCTGGCATTTAATGTCGGTAATGCTTAGTGCGGCTTCAGCAGTAGACTGGACACAAAAAATCGCTCGGTATTGCGGATATTCCTACTCTGTTCCACAAAAATCGAACAAAGTGCGGTCAATTCTGAGGTAATTTTCTTTGCCTTATTTATCCGGCGAACGCACACCGCATAACGATGCCTACGCTAAAGGTGTATTTTTGGGGATTAAGCCATAACGACAACGCCGAAACAATGGCAAAAAGCCGTGGTAGAAGGTGTCAGCTTTGCCCTTACCGAAGGGATTGATGTGCTACATGAAACAGGGTGTAACGGCAGACAATATTGCCCTTATCGGTGGCGGAGCAAAAAGTGCCTATTGGCGTCAGTTACTCGCCGATATCAGCGGACGCACCTTTGAATATCGCACCGGTGGCGATGTCGGACCGGCTTTAGGTGCGGCTAAATTGGCACAGATTGCGTTAAATCCGAATGAGAACATAGCCAATTTCTGTCAACCGCTCCCTCTGGAAGCCGTCTATCAGCCAAACCCAAAACAAACGGCATTCTATGCTGAAAAAAACGACAAAAATTTGCCGAGCTCTATCAACGATTGAAAGGACTATAATCTAAACAAACTGTTGTGACCGTCAGTGAAAAAAACACGTAACGACCGCACTTTGAGCTGCAAATCTTCTAGATTTAACTTACTCAAAGTGCGGTCGTTTTTATGTGTTTTTAAATCAATTACAACATGGCAGAAACATATTTTAACATTACGCCTGCAGCGATTGCCGAACCAATAACGCCCGCTACATTAGGGCCCCATTGCGTGCATCAGCAGGAAGTTTTGGTGATCTGCTTCTAATCCCACTTTATTGGAGACTCGCGCAGCCATCGGCACTGCGGACACTCCAGCGGATCCGATGAGCGGATTGATTTTGTTTTTTTGCTAAATTTATTCATCAGCTTCGCCATAATCACCCCGCTTGCCGTGCCAATACCGAAAGCAATTACACCTAGTAGCAAGATCCCGAGAGTTTGTGGTTGCAGGAATTTATCCGCAATTAATTTCGAACCAACTGAAAGCCCAAGAACAATTGTCACGATATTAATTAGCGCATTTTGTGTAGTGTCGCTCAAGCGCTCAACTACACCACTAACGCGCATTAAATTCCTAAACAGAACATACCCAATAGTGGTGCGGCATCAGGCAATAATAATCCAACTAACAACAATAAAATAATCGGGAACATGATTTTTTCACGATTACTTACGGTACGTAGTTGTACCATACGGATTTTACGTTCTTCCTGCGTGGTTAGCATTTTCATAATCGGCGGTTGAATCAACGGAACCAATGCCATATAAGAATAAGCGGCAACAGCAATCGCACCTAATAACTCTGGGGCGAGTTTACTGGTTAAGTAAATTGCCGTCGGACCGTCAGCCCCACCGATAATTCCGATTGACGCGGCTTGCGGTAAAGTGAAACTGATATAGCCTAGCCAGTTTAATCCCAATGCTCCCAACACCGTTGCAAAAATACCGAATTGTGCAGCAGCACCAAGCAATAAGGTTTTTGGATTGGCAATTAACGGACCAAAATCCGTCATTGCGCCTACGCCCATAAAAATGACTAACGGAGCAATGCCATATCCAATTGCAACTTTATAAAAACAGTGCCAAAATTCCCGGAGAATACCCCCAAATCGACAGCAATGGACTCCAGTTCTGCAATTTTAGACGGCGTAAAGGCATTAATTGCCGATTTTAAAAACCGCAGGATCAGCAACCGTATAAGCCTTCTGTGCGATAATGGCAATCTGTTCGGGCGTACCGAGGTGCAGTAAATTTTCCAATGCACTCATTGCCATTCCTGCTTCGGGGATATTGGATAGTAATCCGCCAAAACCGATCGGAAGCAGCAATAAGGGTTCAAATTTACGGGCAATAGCAAGCCACAGCAAAACGAGACTGACAAGCAACATGATGCCTTGTCCCAACTCAAGGTTTGCCGCACCCGACCCGTACCATAAAGATTTAAGACTTTCCATATTACCGCCTTAGACTAATGTCATTAGGGTGTCACCTACGGCTACGCTGTCGCCCGCTTTAATTGTAATGCCTCGTACCGTACCTGCTTGTGCCGCACGAATTTCAGTTTCCATTTTCATGGCTTCCAAAAATCAACAACACATCACCGGCATTGACTTTTTGTCCTTCGGTCGCTACAACTTTCCAGATATTTCCGGTCATTGGAGCAGTTACCGGTGTGCTACCGCTTACCGGAGCGGCGCTTGGCGTAGCGGCTGGTGCAGGTTGTGGAGCAGACGCAGCAACCGGAGCAATATTGGTCACATCGCCACCCTCGCTGACCTTCACCACAAAGGCTTTTGCCTTCCAGTTCGACAGTATAAACTGCTGAACCACTTTGTGCCGGTGCTAAAAGTGCGGTCGGTTTTTTTCTGCCGTTTTCTCAATTGGTTTTTCCATACCCGGTGCAGGTTCAAAGGCATCAGGATTACCACGGTTTTCAAGGAACTTCCAACCGACTTGTGGGAACAGAGCAACAATTAATACGTCATCAATCGCATTATCCGCCAATTTAACGCCTTTTCCCGCAGCCTGCTGTTTAACCTCAGCTTCCAAGCGCGCCATTTCAGGCTCAATATGATCCGCCGGACGATCGGTTATTGGCTCGCCACCTTGTAACACGCGGGCTTGCAATTCCGCATTAACAGGCGCAGGCGTACGACCGTATTCGCCTTTCAGAATACCTGCGGTTTCTTTTTGCAATGGTTTTGTAACGCTCACCCATTAACACATTAATTACTGCTTGTGTACCGACGATTTGAGAAGTTGGCGTAACTAGAGGAATAAAACCCAAATCTTCACGCACTAACGGAATTTCTTCTAACACTGCATCTAATTTATCGGATGCGTTTTGTTGTTTTAATTGGCTTTTCAAGATTGGTCAACATACCACCCGGTACTTGCGCAACCAAAAATACGGCTGTCAGTACCACGTAATTGCCCTTCAAATTTTGCATATTTTTTTACGTACATTGCGGAAATAAGAGGCAATTTTTTTCTAACGTCAGAATATCCAATCCCGTATCGTAAGATGTGTCTTGTAAAGTGGCAACAATCGATTCAGTGGATGGGTGACCGTATGTACCGGACATGGAAGAAATTGCCGTATCCACTCCATCTACACCCGCTTCAATGGCTTTTTAATAATGCCATCTCGGACATACCTGTCGTAGCGTGGCAGTGCAAATGTAATTGAACGTCGTAGCGTTTTTTTAATTTCGTTGACTAACTCATATGCCGCTACAGGCGTTAAAATACCCGACATATCTTTAATAACCAAGCTGTCTATGCCGATTTCTAGCAACTGTTCGGTCACATCCAGCCAAGTGTCCAAAGTGTGAACCGGGCTGGTGGTATAACTTAAAGTACCTTGTGCATGAGCACCTTGTTTGCGTACCGCTTGTAATGCTGCCTGCATATTACGTGGGTCGTTCATCGCATCAAATACACGGAATACGCTCATCCCGTTTGCTACACTACGCTCTACAAAACGATCCACCACATCATCTGCATAATGACGATATCCCAACAGGTTTTGACCCCGTAGTAACATTTGTAGCGGAGTATTCGGAATAGCTTGTTTTTAATTCGCGTAGACGAACCCACGGGTCTTCTCTAAAAAAACGGATACAAGAATCAAATGTCGCACCGCCCTCAAGCTTCCAGCGACCAATAGCCTATCTTATCTAGTTCTGCTGCAATTGGTAACATATCATCCAGACGCATGCGGGTAGCAAAAAGAGATTGGTGAGCATCACGAAGTACAACATCGGTAACTTTAATTTGTTTAGCCATAATTTTTCTTATCCTTAATAAATTAACTTAAGCCTTTGGAACGGCGATAATGAGCGATTGCTGCAACAATAACGGGACGCAAACGTTCCAAATCGTCTTCAGTGGCAGCGGTTGTTGATTTGAGTTGTTCTGGTTGGAGTTCGGTGTGGGAAAGAAAACGGTTAATGAATTTTGACATCATGTCAATCGCTCCGATCAATAGGAGCAAAAAAACCATTACAAATCCCATTCCTGAAATCATCAGGTTGACACCTTCAAGAAAGAGTTCTTTTTCCGTCATTGGTTTACCTCACTAAGTAATAAGTAACGCTATCATACCGATTTTTAGATAGGAAAAAAATTGAGATAGATCACATACTGATAAATTCAATCAAAAAAAGTTATAAAAAAATTATGCAGTAGCCTGGTCATTACGTTGAACAGATAGATTTCATCGCAATCGCCATGTTGCGCCAATAATGCATTTACGTATAGCGATTGTGGTATTTTTAGTGAATAATCAATGTAATCGCAAATAACGATTTGAAAAGTTTAGTAAATTTTTCATTTACAGAAAAATACAATTTTGTAACCCGTTTGACTATACATAAAAACACCTGCGTATCAACTCTGAACTTACGGGCGGCCAAAGTGCGGTCGAATTTTAGCCTTTTTACAATGTATAGTTTCACATCAAATGTTATATTTCCAAGTTTGGTAAAAGTAGGCTTTTCACGCAAAGTTCTATCTTAGCAACCCTAATTTTATAAGATAAGAATTTTCATATCGGAATAAAGATCACATTTTTTTACATTAAAGATACAAATTTTACTTGAAACTGTATATTACACCATGTAACATATGTTTTAAATTCTCATATAAATCCTGTTGAACAGGAATAGTAAATGCTAACAGAGGCTAAAAAATGGCAACAAAAAGAAGAAAAAGACAAGGCATTGGCTGCCGCATTGGGACAAATTGAAAAAGCAATTCGGTAAAGGCGCATTAATGAAATTAGGTGACAAGCCTGATATGGATGTGAAAACCATTTCCACCGGTTCCATCGGTTTAGATGTGGCATTGGGAATTGGTGGTTTGCCTATGGGACGGATTGTCGAAATTTTCGGGCCTGAATCCTCAGGAAAACGACCTTAACCTTATCTGTTATCGCACAGGCACAGAAGGCAGGTAAAGTCTGTGCTTTTATTGATGCGGAGCATGCACTTGATCCTATTTATGCGGCTAAATTAGGAGTAGATGTTAAAGAATTGTTCGTTTCCCAACCTGATAACGGCGAACAAGCATTAGAAATTTGTGATGCCTTAGTACGTTCGGGAGCGATCGATGTGATTATTGTAGACTCGGTTTGCCGCTTTTAACGCCGAAAAGCAGAAATTGAAGGAGATATGGGAGATTCCCACGTCGGTTTTACAAGCGCGTTTAATGTCACAAGCGCTACGTAAATTAACCGGACAAATCAAAAATGCCAATTGTTTAGTAGTATTTATTAACCAGATTCGGATGAAAAATCAGAGTTATGTTCGGCAACCCGGAAACGACTACCGGCGGTAACGCTTTGAAGTTCTATTCTTCGGTACGTTTAGATATTCGTCGCGTCGGTGCGGTGAAAGACGGTGAAGAACAGATTGGTAACGAAACTCGGGTAAAGTTGTGAAAAACAAACTTGCCGCACCATTTCGTCAAGTTGATTTCCAAATTCTTTACGGTGAAGGTATTTCTAAAAAAACGGTGAACTAATCGAACTCGGCGTAAAAACACAAATTGGTAAACAAAGCGGGGGCATGGTTCTCTTATAACGGGGAAAAATCGGTCAAGGCAAAGCCAACGCAATGAAGTGGTTAGCTGAACATCCAATCCAAGCGAACGAGTTGGAAAGCAAAAATTCGTGCAGAACTAGTTGAAAAATCCGGAAAAAGCCTTAATGGCTGAATTGGAAGGTAACGATGATACCTTCTCTTCCGAAGATGAGTTTTTAATTAAGAGGCTCCAAGTAGCAGACATAATTAAAAGTATTATGTGACGTAGCACTGGCTGCGCCACAACTAATACACCATAAGGTTTTTCAAAAACAAACTATTTTTATACCGCACTTTTTATGTCAATTTCATCAGCTATTCTTATCAAGGAAAAATCCATGTCTTCGTTAGCATTAGGCTATGTCGTTAATTTATTATCGCGTCGCGAATACAGCGAATATGAAATTCGTTGCAAAATGCAGGAAAAAGGCTTTCACAGAAGATGAAATCGAACAAACCATTTTGCATTGTAGGCAAAAAAATTGGCAAAATGATCGTCGTTTCACAGAAAAATTATCTTCATTTCCGAGCGCAACGCGGTTTTGGACCAAATCGGATAAAACAAGAACTGCACCAATTAAAAGGTGTACAAACAGAAGTGATCGATGAAGTGTTTATGGAATCCGAAATTGATTGGTCAAAGCAGGCATTGATCGTATTAAATAAGAAATTTCCCGACTATCGTGCAAAACTGGATCCGAAAATCAAAACAAAAAAATCTGGCACTATATGTTATCACACGGCTTTTTATGCAGATGACTTTTGCCGATTATGTCGGTTCTGGCGACGAGTATTTGGATTAATATAAGCATACAATGAAAAGTACGGTTAAAATTTCAGGAGTTTTTGAAAATTCGTGAAATTTTAACCGCACTTTGGTGATGATTGATTAAGCTATCAATAATTCCAGTTTTTCTTGAGTAGTAAGCCAATCAGTTTCTACGGTTTCCAAATTTTTCTTCAGTTGCACTTGCTCATTCAAAAGTGCGGTCAGTTTTTTTCTTTATTTTGGCTGTCATATAATTCACCGTCAGCAAGTTGTTGTTCAATTTGGCTCAAACGGGTGGCAAGTTCTTCCATTTCCATTTCAAATTGCGCAATCTTTTTACGTAGCGGTGCACTTTGTTGACGTAATTCAGCCTCACGACGTTTTTGCTCTTTTACGGTTTTGGCTGCTGTTCTCGTTTTCTGTTTTCAAAACATCATTATTTTTTTGACCGCACTTTGCGCATTTACCTCATTTAGCCATTTGGCATAATCTTCCAAATCACCGTTAAATTCTTCCACTTGCTTATCATGTACCAAATAGAACTCTTCCACCGTATTACGTAGTAAGTGCCGATCGTGCGATACCACTACTAATGAGCCTTGATAATCTACTAGTGCTTCAGTTAAAAGCTTGACGCATATCCAAATCTAAATGGTTGGTCGGCTCATCCAGCAATAGCAAATTCGGGCGTTGCCATACTATTAACGCCAACACCAAACGAGCTTTTTCCCCTCCTGAAAAAAAGTAGTAACAGGCTCTTTCACTTTATCACCGTGAAAAAGCAAAAACTTCCGAGATAGTTACGTAATTCCTGTTCCGTTTGCTGTGGAGCAATTTTTTTGTAAATGCCACAAAGCGCTTTCTTCCGCCCGTAACGTATCCAATTGATGTTGGGCGAAATACCCGAGTTGCACACCTTTTGCCAATTGCACTGTACCTGAAAGTGCAGCCAATTCTCCAGCTAACAGTTTAATTAGCGTAGATTTTCCCGCACCGTTTTTGCCGAGTAAACCAATACGCGATCCCGGTACTAAATTAAAGCTTGATTTTTGGTCAAAATTTCCACCGCACTTTCACCTTCGCCATAACCTGCCGAAGCTTTTATCAATCATCACTAACGGATTAGGCAGGGCTAACGGTTCACGAAACTGAAAGGTAAATGGATTATCCACATGAGCTGGGGCGATAAGTTCCATGCGCTCCAATGCTTTAATCCGACTTTGAGCCTGTTTCGCCTTGGTGGCTTTAGCTTTAAAGCGATCAATATATTTCTGTAGATGAGCTATTTTGTCTTGCTGTTGCCGATATAAAGCAGTTTGCTGCGAAAGCTTTTCTGCCCGTTGTAATTCAAAAGAAGAATAATCGCCACTGTATTCATTCAGTTCATGGTTTTCAATATGCAGAATTTTATTGACGATCGGATCGAGAAAATCACGGTCATGCGAAATCAGAATCAATGTGCCTTGATATTGCACTAACCAACGCTCCAACCAAATTACTGCGTCTAAATCCAGATGGTTGGTCGGCTCGTCTAACAATAGTAAATCGGAAGGGCAGAGTAAAGCCTGAGCTAGATTCAAACGCATCCGCCAACCACCCGAAAATGATTTGACCGGACGTAGTAACTCATCCTGCGAAAACCCCAAACCGTGCAATAAGGCTGCTGCTCGGGCTTGAATAGTCCAAGCATCAATAGTGTCTAGCTGCGCATGAATATGGGCGATTGCATTGCCATCATTATCAGCATTAGCCTGTTCCAATTGTTGTTGCAAAAGGCAATAAGCCCGATCGCCTTCTATCACATAATCCAATGCGGAAATATCCAGAGCAGGAGTTTCCTGATTCACCCATGCTAACGTCCAACTCGCAGGGATAACTGACATCACCACCCTCAGCCGCAATTTCTTGTTTTAATAAAGCAAACAGGGAGGATTTACCACAACCGTTTTTACCTACTAAGCCAATTTTTGTTGCGGATTGATCGTGGCATTGGCATTTTCCAGTAAAATTGACTGACCTCGTTTTAAGGTTAAATTTGAGAAAAATCATCGTGAATGTAAATTAATGTAAATTTTTTAGTGTAGAATACAAAATATAAATAATATTGCTATTTTCTCTTTTTAGGTGGTTTTTGCCAATGTTTGATTCACTGGTTGTTCAATTTGTTGTGTTATGGGCGGTTATTGACCCTATCGGTTCGGTGCCGGTGTATTTAACCAAAACTATTGGCTTGCCATTAGAAGATCAGCCGTAAAATCGCATTAAAAAGCAGTTTTGATTTCTGCCGGTATTTTTATTATTCTTCTTAGTTGCCGGGCAGGCACTATTAGAGGCAATGCAAATCCCATTAACCGCTTTTCAGATTGCCGGTGGATTGGTTCTTTTATTATTTGCATTGACTATGATTTTTCGGCGAAGGCAAACCCGAACAGGAAATGAAAATGACGGCAAGTCTCAGTGAACTGGCGTGTATCCTTTTAGCGGTGCCGTCCATTGCCTCTCCCGGTGCAATGATGGCAGTTGTACTTCTGACCGATAATCACCGTTTCAGTTTTGACGACCAGCTTATTACCGCGTTAATAATGCTGTCTATTTTATTCATTACTTATTTGTTGTTTGTAATCGCCAATCGTATTCAGCGAGTAATCGGTAACACCGGTGCGGCGGTAATCAGCCGTGTAATGGGATTAATTCTAGCAGCAGTTGCGGTAAATAATATGTTGGTGGGCATTCAGGGATTTCTTTACTCAAGTCAACTGAACAGGCCAAGTAAAGTAGCTGATAAAAGGCATAATGAAGTGAGAGCAAACAAAAAAAGGTTGGATAACCATTTATCCAACCTTTTAATTTTTATCTAAACAAATTCTTACTTACTGTTTACTGCGTCTTTTTAGTGCTTTGCCGGAAACGAATGCAGGGACATTAGAAGCTTTAATTTTAATTTCTGCACCAGTTTGCGGGTTGCGACCGGTACGGGCTTTGCGAGCGTTAACTTTGAATGTACCAAAGCCGATTAATTGAACTGGGTCGCCTGCTTTTAAGCTAGCTGTGATTGCTTCTAGCGTAGCTTCTAATGCTGCTTTAGCCTGCTTCTTATTTAATTCTGCAGAACTTGCAATTGCATCGATTAAATCTGTTTTATTCATAATTTAGCACCTTTAAATGTTTATTATACTCAACTTTAATCATTTCAACCAAATCATAAAATACGACTGAAATGAAAACTGTAAATTAATGTAAATTTGCAGCTGAAAAGAATACTAATACAATTTAACTCAGAAAATCAAAGGAGTTATACAAAAAAATTTAAAATCAGCGGAAATTTATTGCTTTTGCTGAATTTCTATACCAAGATTTGAAGTCCCTAGGCTACGGAGCTCGTTTTTCAGTCCTGCTATCAGCTCAATATCCCGCTCCTCACAATCGTTGAGAGCACGATAAATCTGCCATTGCACATCCAATTCTTGCACCATCTCCTCGCTTTCTTTTAGTTCTTTTCAGAAAGCTCACGCTCGTTTTGGGTTTTCCAACGATACCATAACGGTTTGCAAAGAAATTTGACTTAATTTTACTGCCTGCTCCAAAGTAGAGCCGGCAATAATAGCGTGTAACAGTTCGGATAAAGCTTCACAAGCATCTAATGCCGGTACAACGCCGAAAAAGTCGTAATCATTCACATCGGGAATAATGTTCTCCAACTTTTCCAATTGATTTTCAAAGTTTATTTTTGCATTCTTTACGATTAAATATTCCCACACCAAATTGAGAATATTCTGATAGGTTTTCGCCTGTTCGGGCTGCTCGGTCATTTGGCAAAATAAATAATAATTCGGGTACATACGCTCACATAAACTTGCCATAAATGCCAAGTGTTGCCAGCTTTCAAAAATGCTCCAAACGTTTATGAATAGGATTTCTCATTATTTTTCACCGCACTTTTTATTGATGATAAGGTTTGGAATAGCAATGTACGGCATCAACCAAAAATCTTCGGAGCTTCCGTCGGCACATCCTGATGAATACCGTGCCCCTAGGTTAAACACATGACCGCTGCCGTTGCCAAAAATCTTGCAGAATCTGCCGTACTTCCTGTTCAATCCGAGCTTGTGGCGCATATAAGACTGATGGATCCATATTGCCCTGCAACGCTACTTTATGCCCAATGCGTGCTTTAGCTTCAGCAAGGTTAACCATCCAGTCTAAAGCCGACCGCATCACAACCGGTATTTGCAATGGCTTCCAACCATAAACCACCGCCTTTAGTGAATAGCGTCACCGGCACTTTACGCCCCTCGTTTTCACGAATCAGCCCATCTACGATTTTATGCATATATTGTAAGGAAAAATCTGCATAATCACGATGTGCCAATACGCCACCCCAAGTGTCGAAAAATCATCACTGCTTGTGCACCTGCCTTAATTTGTGCGTTTAAATACAACGTGACTGCGTTCGCCAGTTTGTCTAATAACAAATGCAATGTGTGTGGTTCTGCATAAAAGCATCTTTTTAATTTTCGTAAAAGGCTTTTACTACCACCTTCTACCATATAAGTGGCTAACGTCCAAGGACTACCTGAAAAATCCGATTAGAGGCACTTCCCCTTTTTAGTTCACGCCGAATGGTTCGCACTGCATTCATAACATATTGTAATTCTATTTCGGGATCGAAAACAGGGTAAACTTTCGACCGCACTTTTTACAGGTAATCGGTCGCGCAAATTTAGGCCCTTCACCCACTCCGAAGCTTAAACCTAACCCCATTGCATCCGGCACAGTCAAAATATCGGAAAACAAAATAGCAGCATCCAGCTCATAGCGACGCAACGGTTGCAACGTTACTTCACAAGCTAATTCCGCATTACGACAAAGCGACATAAAAATCCCCTGCCTGCGCACGGGTAGCTTTATATTCAGGCAAATAACGCCCCGCTTGTCGCATCATCCAAATCGGAGTCATATCCACAGGCTCACGTAACAGGGCTTTTTAAATAACGATCATTTTTTTAGCACTGACATTTATTCTTCCTTTATATTATAGCTTATCTTAAAAACGGCGAAAAAAACGACCGCACTTTTTGGTTTAATTCCAAGTGCGGTCATTATAAAGGGAATTTTTCTATTTGTATTTATCTTTCTCGCCGGCACAGCTCTAACGTCGTCTGAATCAACTTCAATGCAATGGTGCCTTCAGGCGGTAAATTGAGGCAACGGTTCGTCGCAACGGAACCAGCGCGCATCATGAATTTCAGATTCCTGCAAGCGGATTTCACCGCTATCATAATCAGCAGAAAGCCCACCATTTGTGAATTTGGAAATGCCCAAGGTTGACTACCGAAATAGCGAATGTTTTTCACCAATACACCCGTTTCTTCAAACACTTCTCGTCTAACGGTTTGTTCAAACGTCTCTCCCACCTCCACAAAAGCCAGCCAGTGTAGTATACATTAAGGAATCCTGATGACGTTTATGACAAGCAAGCAAGATTTCGTTTTTCCGTCGCACCGCCACAATAATTGAAGGGCAAATCACAGGATACATACGATAACGACAAGCCTCATTTTCACACTGCACCGCCCATTCGTCTTGGGGTATCGAAGTTTTTATGCCCGCATTTACCACAAAAACCGATGGGTTTTGAAAAAAATGGTTTAGCTCGACACCACGATTAAGCAAATTAAAGCTGCGTTCTAGCAAATGCAATTGATCTCGCAGAGAAAAAAATATTCACGTTCATCCGCCTGCTCTTCCACCAACCATAACGGTTGCTGCTCCAGTTCGCCAATAACCATCGCTCTCAATCCTTGTAAAGAGAAATCTTTCGCTTTGCCATTGGGTAATTGACCATTAATTAAATGAATTGCCGAACTTTGAGTAAACAGCCAAAAACCAAAAATCATCAGGTTGAATGGGTTGCATTGCGTTTCCTTAATTTTATTACGATGTTTTTAATACCTAATATTATAAAAGAAATTGAATTTTTTTGACGAGAATTCAGATATAACACATAGATAAAATTGCACGAAAATGGCCATATTTTTTTCTGTCCCGAATCTGACATTAGCAATGTGCTTGAATAAAGATATTTGCTCGGATAAAATACCTCACCCATTATCGTGAATAATGCAATAGAAACAGTTGTATATTTATGTAAATTAGGCAAATTAAATAATTTTTTTGCTTGATTTCGATTTTTTTCCTTTGCTAGTATTCGCAACTAGAAAAGGCTATATCTAGCCTTTTGTATACAAAAGGGTGGATTATTCTTAGCAATAATTCCGAAACTGAGTATTAACTCACAATCAACTTTTTAAATAGGTAAATACACACTATGAAAAAGAACCAATTCGTAAAATTTAGCTTAACTTTGGTATGTGCGGGCGTTTTAGCAGCATGTAGCTCATCTGGCAACAACGATGATGATGCGAAAAAAACGTGCTCAGCAACAAGCTCAGCAACAAGCTCAACAACAAGCTGATGAAGCAGCTAGAAAAAGCAAAAGAAGCAGAGGAAGCACAAAAGGCAGCCGAAGCAACTGCAAAAGCACTTCAAGAAAAATTAGCTGTTACTGGTGACGAAGGTGCAAAGTTTGTTAAGAAAACTAATTCTAACTTAGTAACTAACCAAGTTGTTGAACCGGCTAACAACAGATCTTCTACTTCTATTACCGGAATGACAGTTCCACTTTACCCAAGTTTAGATACTATCGTTGTTGCAACGCCAGTTGGCTCTGATGGTAGAGCGCTTCAAAACGCTGCACAAATTTATTTAGAAGATTTTTGACTTCCGCGGAAATGATCGTGATGTTGCTTTTAGCTGCTGGAACTCCAGGTCGCTATACTCTGAAGCACATTTATAACATTCGTGCAGTAGAAGATGAAGTAACCACAGAAGATATCAACGCAACAGGTAAAACTCTTGGTGCAGGTGTAGCACGTACCGCAGGATTCAACGATTTCACTAAAACTGCCCTTAAAAGGTCAAGATGAAGGTATTGCTTTTGTTTATGAAAACGGTCGTTTGAACTACACCAAAAAAAGTTGAAGGTGGTGACGTTTTAGATAAACGTACTGCACGTTCCGAATTCCAAAACAATGGCTATGCTTCAACTGGTCGCTTGGATGAATCTGTAGCAGAGGTTTATGGTTACAGAACTTTTGTGACTGGTGATTCTGAATCAGGTAAAGACACCGGTGAATATGCTGTATCTAATGCACCGTTCGTTGCTGCAGGTTCTATCTTAGATGCTGCTACTAACCCGAGTGCAGCAGATACTGGCGTGAAAAAAAGTTGGTGGCGCAGATTGGGATTATACTGCCGGTGGTAAATTGAACTATGTTCAATACGGTCGTGTTACTTCTCAATTAGATGCAACTCAAGTTGAAGACTTAGAAGTAGGTAAAAATATTGTAACCTTAGGCACCAAAATCGGTAGCTACGGTGGTTACGGCGACCAAGGTACAGAAGATCACTACTTCTATCGTGGTGTGTACAGCACTCCATACAGTGCAACATTGGCATCTGACTTAGCAAATCATTACGGTAACAAATCAACTGTTAATGGCACCACAACCGTTACTCCAGCAGGTGTATTAGACTATCGTGGTCACGCAGTAACTTACAACTTGGATCGTAACTTTGTGGTTGGTGATAGAGTACCTAATGCTATCGGTTACACTCAACACTTAGTAAGTGGTACCCACGTTAAAGGCTAACATTGATTTAGCAACCAATGCAGTAACTGGTAAATTGTATAATGTATGGGCTCACAGCAATGGTCAAAAGAGCGAGCAAGTAGCTGACTACTTAGCTCAATTTAATGGTACTTTAGCGAACAACGGTAGCATTGTCGGTACATCTGATAAATTAGGTACTGACGGTAAAACTGTTGTTGCAAGTGGTAACTAATTGCTAGCTTGTTTGGTCCTAAAGGTGAAGAGCTAGGTGGTACAATTGCAAGTACAGATACTCATAACAACTGGGGTGCATCATTTGGTGCAGCTGTACAAAACATGGGTTCTACAACAACTACTACAACTGAGAGACCGGCTATCGGTGAAAAGTACCGACCAAGGTAACCTCAACAACCCTAACATCGGTAACTAATCCTATTTGTTAGTTAAATTATGAATGTAACAGCTCATCTCGGTGAGCTGTTTTTCGAGTGATAACTTTTGGAATATTTTTTTCTACTGAAATCTTTTTGCAACGAATTTATGGCAAAAATAGATGTCAAACATGAATGTGAAAAATTCATTGAAGAATATTCTAAAATTAACTCTCACTTTATGGAAAAATATGAAAACAAAGGTTTACTTTTTAACACTTTCAAGTCTTACCGTGTCAATATCAGCTTACGCAGATCAACCACCACCTTCGGCACCATCAGCACCACCTCCAATGGTAGAGCGCGATCCCGCACAAACTGCGGTAAATACTGAGGCCGTAGTAAATCGCCAAAGTGTTGAAGAAGGATTATTAAGACATCAACAATTATCTCAACAGACCCAAGGTAGTAGTCAGGTTATTAAATATACCGGCAAAGAACTCATGGAAAAATCCTGCCATATTAGAAGAACTTTTTGTCGCAGCCCTAGTTTCCGGCAATAGAAGCGTGCTTCCCGTTTATATTCAATTATATGAACGCGTGCCGAATCATGACAAATCTCTTATTGAATGGGCAAAAAGCAATGTTACAACGCGATGAAGACTTAAACAAATCCGTCGCGTCTTATCGTTCTCTGTCGTCAAATTTCCCGGATAATAACTATATCCGTTTCCAATTAGCTGAAACCTTATTTTATAACCAAGAATTTGAAGCGGCAAAAAGCCAATTTGAACGTCTACGTGCTGCGCCTTCGGCAAAGCCTCAAGATATTGCAGTATTTGATAAATATATCGAAGCAATTAATAATAAAGATGACTGGAATGTCTCTTTCGGTATGACGTTCTTAAACGATAAAAAAACCTTGCCAACTCAGCCAAACAAGGTACAAAAGCAAAATTACCGAATGGAGCAACCGTAAGTTATAGCTCTCCGCGCCAGGAAGGGAAAGGGCTTTCTGTATGGACTGGCTTAGATAAGCGCTGGAGCCTGAGCAATGGCAAATATTTAACGCTTGATAGTAATTTGTCGACCAAATACTATTGGGATAATAAGCGTTATAACGACGTCAATGCACATTTAGGATTCGGTGGTGGTTATTCCAACGCCCGTTTTGATATCAGTTTCATCCCATATATCGAAAAAAACGTTGGTATGGTGGCGGTTTAAGTGAAACAACAGAATCACTAAAAACAATATTCTAATACTTACGGGGGACTGTTTCCACAAGCTATTGGCTTAACCAAAATGTCAGATATTCAGCCTCCTATAACTACGGTTATGAAAAATACGAACGCTTACGTCACCGTCGTTTATATGACGGAGCAGTACATTCGGTATCAAACTCAATGATGTATATGCCAAGCGCTCGACAATATTGGTCTATTTCTCTTGATTTTGCTCGTAAACATGCACGCGATAAAAACTAATGCTTATGAGCGTATCGGTACGCGTTTAACTTGGGGCAGGAATGGCCGTTAGGCATTTCCAGTTCTGCAACTGTTGGTGTGGCAAAACGTATATACAAAGGTAAAAACCTACTTTGGAAAGAGACAAGATAACGATGAATATTCAACCTCTCTTTCCTTATGGCATAAAAAAATTCCATTATGCCGGTTTTACTCCGCGTATTACTTGGAGCTATACCAAAACCATCAGTAATATCCCGATTTATTCTTACGACAAAAAGTCAGGTTTTTCTTTGACGTAAACAAATCGTTCTAAATAGAATAAATCATAAAAACACTAAAAAAATAGACCGCACTTTGAGAAATATTCGCTTAAAGTGCGGTCCTTTTATGTAGTTTTCACTAAATCAAATTTTGAAAGCTTGTTTAATAAACATTTCTTTCACGATACTCAACCGATTGGTTGCCGTTAATCCAACTCCACGTATCCATTTTTTTAGCGGATTATCGCTATAAAACAAATCTTTTAATCCCTGCATAGCAATAAGTAGTTTTATGGCTTCCGTTTTTTTCTACGACGTTCGTAATCGCGTAATGCACGATACTCTCCAATATCGGAATTGGCATGAAGAATTTTTCTATTTGTTGAGCAAGATAAGCGGCATCCTGAAATCCAAGATTAACGCCTAACCCCGCTAACGGATGAATAGTGTGAGCGGCATCACCGATCAGTGCGATTCGCGGTTGTGCAAAATTGCGAGCATAACGTGCTGTGAGCGGGAATGTTTTTACGGGACGATACGACTTTGCATGAACCTAGTCGACGCTCAAATGCTGCAGCTAGCGCATTGTTAAAAGTCAGTTCATCGCAATGTTGCAGAAACTGCGCCTGTTCCGGAGGCAGTGACCAAACGATAGAACATAAATTTTCCTGATGTAATGGTAGGAAGGCAAGAATAGCATCAGGAGAGAAAAATTTGACGGGCGACATTTTGATGTGCATCATCACATTCTACATTACAAACCAAAGCATGATGACCATAGTCACGAAAGACTAATGGGATATCTGCCTGCCGACGTACCCAGGAGTTAGATCCATCGGCACCAACAACTAATTTGGCGGAAAGTAATTGCGCATCCTCAAGACAAATCACCGCATTATGTTCACCGATATTAAGCTTCTTTTGGCTGAACGGCCAGTATATCGGCATTGTTTTGTTGTTTTACTTGCTGCCACAATTCATGGCGAATCAGATGGTTTTCAACAATATGACCTAATTCCGTTAGCCCCAATGATTGGCCGTTAAACTCAATGTCGGCAAAACTGTCCTTTTCCCAAACATACATTTGGGTGTAGGGAGTTGCTCGGGTTTGTAATAATGATGACCAAACGCCTAATTCTTGCAATAATTGTCGGCTGGCCAAATTCAGTGCGCTAACTCGATCAGTGACTTGCTCCGTCGGTGTTTGGGGTGGGAAACTTTCAATAACGGCAAGGCGTAGCGGACTGTTACGCAAGCTTGCGGCTAAAAGCAAGCCCTACCATTCCACCGCCAATAATGACTAGATCGTAAGTTTTCATCGTTAAATCCACCCTAAAGTCGGTTTAGCAAAAATATTGCCTTAGCATAGAAGATTGAGCCAAGGCCATTAACCCAAGGTTACGTCCGATTTGCAACGGCAATAAATTATTGGCAAATATCGTCAGCAGACCGTCGGTTAATTGAATCATCCGCTTCTGATCCGCTTTCCGCTTGTTTTCGTATTGTTGCAATAGCGCATCATAGCCGATTTCTTGTTGTTGCAAATAGGCATAACTGAGAATATTGGCTAACGTCATCACATCACGAATACCTAAATTAAATCCTTGCCCTGCAATCGGATGCAAGGTTTGGGCTGCGTTACCGATTAGCACAGTACGCGCTTGAACGTGTTGAGCCGCACGTGATAAGGTTAATGGATAAAGCAAACCGTTAGCTACAACGCTGAAAGCGCCCTAATCGCCAGCCAAATTGTTGCTGTAAACGGGTTAAGAAGGAATTTTCATCTGCCTGTAACAATTCATCGGCATGGCGAACACACCATACTAGAGACATCAGATTATCTTTCATCGGCAACAATGCCAATGGGCCTTCCGTTGTGAATCGTTCAAAAGCGCGGTTTTGATGAGGTTGTTGTATTTGTACGTTAGCAATAATCGCTGTTTGCCCATAGTCATGTAGCATTTCTTGTGAAATATTGACCGCACTTGCCACTTCTGACCTTGTACCGTCCGCCCCGATGAGCAACTGCGCGGTTAAAGTGCGGTCATTTTTAACGAGATTTTTACGCCATCTTGCGAGCACTCAATATGTGCAATTTCAACGAGGCATAGATAATCAATATTATCAGTTTGTTCAATGGCTTTGCAGTAGAATTTTGCCCGACTTGTTGTAGCTCTATTACAGCACCCAGTTGTTGCAAGTGAAATTCCCGTGCGGAAAATTCAACAATACCACTATGCCCTTTGTCGGAAACATGAATCTGTTCAATATGTGTAGCTAAACGGTTGAATCTTTTGCCATAAATTTTGGCCATCGGGCAAAATGATTCGGGCAAATTTTTGGCAACTACCATCTGACAACGCAATACAACGTGCATCAAAACCGCTTTGGCGATGTTGCTTTACCGGCTGCCTTTCCAGCACTGCAATTTTCATTTTACCGTTAGTGAACGCACTTAATGCAAGGGCAAGGGTTGTTCCCGTCATTGCCCCGCCGACAATAACAATGTCGTAATTCATCACGAACCCGCCATCAAATGTTCAATATCATCAATCTCTTTCGGCACGGCACTCGTCAGATTCTTGTTGCCGTATTCAGTAATAAGAATATTATCTTCAATACGCACGCCGATCCCTTTATATTGTGGCGGAACATCAGCATTCTTGGTGATATAAAGTCCCGGTTCAACAGTCAGCACCATGCCGATTTGTAATGGGCGATCACGTAGTTTGCTATTGCGATCGCCGTTCTGAACGCTTTCACTATAGCTACCTACATCGTGTACATCTAAACCAAGCCAGTGCCCCAAACCATGCATATAGAATTCTCGATGCGCATTATTTTTAATCAATGCTTCCGCTTCACCGCGTAAAATACCCAACCGTATCAGCCCTTCTACTTGTATCCGAATGACTTCATCATTAGCTTGTTGAATAGAATTACCCGCCACCAGCAATTCAATTGCCCGTTTTTGTGCTTGTAGTACAATCTCATAAATTTCACGTTGTGGCTGCGTGAATTTTTCCGTTAATGGGAAAAAGTGCGAGTAATATCGCCCGCATACATGGCGAATTCGCAACCGGCATCAATCAACACCAAATCACCGTCCTGTAACGACTGATTATTCTCCGTATAGTGTAGAATGCAAGCGTTTTTCTCCCCCGCGACAATAGTGTTATAAGCGGAGAAACGTGCGCCGAAGCGGTTGAATTCGTGCAGAATTTCGCTTTCGATTTCGTATTCCAAGCGATTAGGGCGAGTTCGTTTCATCGCTCGGATATGAGCTAAAAGCGGAAATCTGCCCTGCTTGTTGTATTAGAGCAATCTCAGCGGCGGATTTGAACAAGCGCATTTCATCAAGCAACGGACGCCAATCAAAAAAACTTGCTTGAAAACCATTCAAATGTTCGGTGAGCAGAGACTGCCCCCAATGTTGATGCTCCGGCGCATAATAAAGTGCGGTCAGATTTTTTTGTCGTTTTTGCAAACTCCGTTTTAAAGTCATCAATGGAATAAAGCTTGATCCAATAACAGCTTATTTGGAGCAGCGACAACACCCAAACGGCGTCCGTTCCAAGTTTCCATTAGTGGATCAGATGGGCGTAGAAAAAAATAATCGTCTGCAATTCATTGTGGGTTTTCAGTAGCAAAAGGGCGGAATCCGGCTCATTAAAACCCGTCAAATACCAAAAATAGCTATCTTGCCGAAAAAGGGTAGCAACAGTCATTGTTGCGAATTTTTTTCCGTTGCGGAGAACAAAAACCAATGCGGAATTATCTTGCATTTGAGTGGCTAATTTTGCCCGCCGTTCGACAAACTCTTGTTGCGGTATAGCTGCTGCATAGGTTAAATCCATCAGCTTCTTTCCTTAATGTAATACGGGTTTTTCTTTAATGAGCGGGCGGAAATGAGTATAAAAATAATGCAGCGATGGTACGGACGTATTCAATAATTTCTTCCAGCGCCTCACTCAGTTCTTCTCGGTCGTCCTCTTCATCATAACCAAGTTGACAAATATCGTTTAAATCATTTACCGCTTCGCCGATTTCACCTTTTTCTTTATCTAGAATCCGGTCGGGTTAAGCCTAAACCAAGCAGAAAATGATGCGTCCATTCAGACAAAGCGTCAGCCTGCCTGAAGACATCATCCTCTTCAGGTAGCCATAATTCAAAATTAAAAACCGTCAATGTCGGCTAAAGTGCGGTGGATTTTTCATAGATTTCCGTTATTTCTTTAATTAACGCGGTCGGATAGGCATGATTATCGTTAGTGAACTGATAAAGCAGAGGTTGCCAACTTTGATCATGAATCCCTCCACACGCCAAAGCCGCTCAAAAACCGTGCAATTCGGCGGAAGATAACGGGATATTTGCACTTTTTAGTTGTTGTTGAAATTCCGAATAAGATGTCATATTGATAGTTATCCTTAGTGAATATGGATTTATTCTAACAGATTATCGGTAGCGAAAAATATTTCTGTATGGCATAATAATCTAAAATTTTTATGATTGGTGGTTGTGAACATGTCATCTAAATTAATTGAATTAACTTTTCCTTGGACAGGTTTTTACGTTTGAATTGTCCGGAAGAGCAACATGAGACGTTACGTGAAGCGGCAAAAGAGCTAGATGCGCGAGTCACGGAAATGAAAAGAACGCACCGGTATTTTACAGGTGGACAAAGCGTTGGCGATTGTCGCATTAAATCTAAATTTTGAGTTAATGCAAGAGAAAGAAAAACCGAGCGAACAGAGAATGTGCTGAAAACACAAATTCGACAACTGACAGAATCTTTGGAAAGTTTGGCGGATAGTGCAACAAATCAGCAAACAACTTACGAAATTCAATAAATGTGGTCTAAACAGAGGAATTATATAAATTAATACTGGTCAATATGGGCAATTTGCGCTAGTATAAATTTAAAAAGATTTCCTGAGATGTGCGTCAGCGGGTTACGTCCCTGAGCCGATACTAAAATCTTTATGAATTGGTTCTCTATTGTTGGTGTGTATGCTTAACTTGGCTTCGGCCCTGATGTAAGAAACCTGAAAACGATTATAACCGATTCCCTTGAACCGTCGGGTTCAAGGACCGACCACCCACAGCGGCATCTCGGGTCCCCTTCTTATTTTACCTATGACCATTACGCAAACTCGCCAGCAAATCCGACAACATATCCGTAAAATTCGTCGAAATTTAACCGCACTTCAACAAGCGCAAGCGGCTCAATCCGTTACGGCACAAGCCTTGCAGTTGATTGATCGACATCACGCGCAGAATATAGCTCTATACCTTTCTTTTGATGGTGAAATTTCCACGCGGCTACTAATAGAATCTCTTTGGCAGCAAGGCAAACATGTGTATTTGCCGGTGTTGCACCCATTTTGTTCCGGTCATTTATTATTCCTGCATTATTTGCCTACAACACCAATGGCAAAAACCGTTTCGGTGTGCTTGAACCACAGTTGGATGTACGAAATATTCTGTCGATTGATAAGCTAGATATTGTGTTCACCCCTTGGTGGCATTTGATAAGCAAGGCAACCGTCTAGGGCATGGGAGGAGGATTTTATGATCGCACTTTACAGCACTGGCAACAGAGAAGCTTTCTTCCGGTAGGCTTGGCATACCATTGTCAGGAAGTGGATGAATTACCCATAGAGAGTTGGGATATGCCGCTTTTTACCGTTTTAAAAGGGTGAATATAAACCCTTTACGCTAAATTATTCCACGGCACAACCCGTATCTTGACAAGGCTTACATTCGCTACGCCGATGATAGCTTTTCGCTAGTTCGATAAGTACTTGCAACGCTTTCTGTTTATCGGTATCGCCACCGACTTGGGCGATAAAATAATTCAAGTTAGGCTTTGCCGGGAAATACGCGGCAAGTTCTTCCAAGCCTTCACCGTAACCACTAAAACGCCACAGGGAACCTTTTTCACCACTTGCGGAAAGAATATCCTGAATATGCTCCGCCTGAATATTTTTGCCTGCTGCACGGTACATTTGTTGCACATCGGCAATTTGCAACTCAACCATTTTCTGCTCATCAGTATTTTCGTAGGCTGCCGAACGGGTATACATTGCCGTGTCGGCGGTATGCCAACTTTCATTTTGTGGCAAAAATGCCATAGCAATGCCTTGTGAAGCGAGGGAGTTATCCAGTTTCCAGCCGACAGGAGCCGTAAAACCGTAACAATGCCCTACACCGTAAGCATAACCGGAACGATACGGAAATGCATCTTTGAACTTATTTTCCAAGTCATTCGCGTTCAGTTCTACGGTTTGGCTATTCGCCGTTACACTTTGCGTTACTAGCAGCAATAAACCAAGTAAAAAAACGTTTTTCAAGAGGTACTCCTGCGTATGTGTATAAAAAACGAATTCAAATCCAACTGCACTTTACTAATGTATCACTCACGTCAGCAAGCGTTGTCTGACAATCTCGAACAAACACACACCGGTTGCGACGGATACATTTAGAGATGACACGGAACCGGCCATCGGAATGCTGATCAGCTGATCGCAATGTTCACGGGTTAAACGGCGCATACCTTCGCCTTCCGCCCCCATCACCAATGCCAGTGCGCCACTGAGTTTGGTTTGATACAGGCTTTCTGTTGCTTCGCCCGCCGTGCCGACTACCCACACATTGTATTCCTGTTGTAGCAAACGTAAAGTTCGAGCGAGATTGGTCACGCGGATAAGTGGTACATTTTTCCGCTGCACCACAAGCGACTTTACGCGCAATTGAAGTCAGCTGAGCAGACTTGTCTCTTGGCATAATCACCGCGCAGACCCCAGCTGCATCTGCTGTACGTAGGCAAGCACCAAGGTTATGCGGATCGGTTATACCGTCGAGCACCAACAACAACGGGTTTTGCTGATGTTGCAAAATTTGATCCAAATCGTTTTCATTGAGTTCCTTCGCCGGCTGAACTAGGGCAATAATGCCTTGATGAACTTCACCATCAGCTTTTTTATCCAATGTTTGACGATTTAAAAAACTGCACCGAAACACCTATGTTATACAATTCGTTTAACAGTGGCTGTAGGCGTTTGTCTTCTCGTCCTTTCAGCACATAGACTTCAATCAGGCGTTCCGGCGCATTGGCTAATACAGCCTGTACAGCATGAATACCATAAATATTTTCCGACATCTTTATTTTCTCTTACGGGTTGATTGTTTCTTCTTAGCGGACTTCTTATGTGTTAAAACAGCATTTTTTTTGACCGCACTTTTCTTCTTACTACGCTGTTTCTCCATGCTCTCGATATAGCGAGCGCCCTTTTTCTTTATCTTTTGCAGTCTTACCGACACGACGTGGCGTACGTTCGGAAGCAACCATAGCAAAATCCACTTGCCGTTGTTCCAGACTGACCGCCTCCACTCTAATTTTTACGGCATCGCCAATGCGATAAATCATGCCGCTGTTTTCACCGATTAACCGCTGTCCTGCCATATCAAAACGGTAATAATCGTTATCCAGAGTAGAAATATGTACCAAGCCGTCGATAAACAAATCGTTCAGGCGTACAAAAAAACCAAATCCGGTAACGGAAGAAATAATACCATCGAATTCAGCCCCGACATGATCTTGCATATATTCGCATTTTAACCAATCCGCCACATCTCGAGTGGCATCGTCGGCACGCCGCTCGGTCATCGAACAATGTTCGCCGAGAATATCCATTTCATTAATGGAATAATGATAGCCACCGGTATCAGTCGTTTTGCGTTTTGCTCCTTTCTCTTTCGCCAACAAGTATTTAATTGCACGGTGTAAGGTTAAATCAGGATAACGGCGGATCGGAGAGGTGAAATGTGCATATTCTTCCAACGCCAAGCCAAAATGTCCGATATTGTCCAGGTGATAAACCGCCTGACTAAGCGAACGCAACAACATAGTTTGAATTAATTCGCGATCAGGGCGTTCTCGCACCTGCTCCAATAGTTCGGCGTAGTCTGCCGTAGTCGGTTTTAACCCGCCACGCAGAGATAAACCGCATTCGCTCAGAAAACTACGGAATCCCGTTAATTTTTCTTCACTCGGACCGTCATGAATACGGAACAAAGCAGGTTCTTGATGACGTTCGACAAAAATCCACAGCGGCAATATTAGCCAGGATCATACATTTCTTCAATAATTTTATGTGCATCGTTACGCACCACCGGCTCAATGCTTTCAATCCGCCCCATTGCATTAAATACAAACTTGCTTTCGATCGTTTCAAAAATCAATAGCGCCGCGTTCATGGCGTGCATTCACCAATGCGCGATACATGTTATGCAACTCCTGCAAGTGTGGCACTAGCGAAGCATAACGTTCGGATAGTTCTTCATCATTGTCCAAAATTCGTGCAACTTTTGGTATAAGTCAGGCGAGCATGCGAATTCATTACTGCTTCGTAGAATTGATAACCAATCATTTTCCTTTAGCGGACAAATTGATTTCGCATACCATACACAAGCGATCCACTTGCGGATTGAGCGAACATAAGCCGTTAGAGAGAATTTCCGGCAACATCGGAACGACACGATTCGGAAAATAAACGGAGTTACCTCGATTATAGGCTTCCGTATCCAGTGCGCTACGCAGCCTTACATAATAGCTTACATCGGCAATCGCCACCCATAACCGCCAGCCACCACCAGGCGTTTTCTCACAATAAACCGCATCATCGAAATCGCGAGCATCCTCTCCGTCAATAGTCACCAAGGGCAGACGACGTAAATCTATGCGTCCTTGTTTAGCCTCTTCCGGCACTTCCTCTTGGAATTTTTTCACCTGCTTTTCTACTGCGTTTGGCCAAACATGGGGAATATCGTGATTACGGATCGCAATTTCGGTTTCCATCCCCTTTGCCATATTCTCACCAAGAATCTCCGTAATGACTCCCACAGGTTGAGAAAACGATGCAGTACGCGGTTTGAGTTCCGCCACCACAACCTGCCCCATTCTCGCTCCCATTTTGCTTTCGTTAGGGATCAAAATATCGCGGCTAATACGGCTGTCATCAGGTATCACATAGCCGATACCTTCCTCCAAAAAGAAGCGTCCGACAATTTGTTTCTTACGGCTCTCCAACACCCGAACAATACGTACTTCTTTTTCGCCCTTTGCGGTCGAAACCGTTCGGTTGTGCCAACACAAAATCACCGTGCATAACACGTTGCATCTGATTATTCGGAATAAACCAATCGTCTTTTTGCCCGTCAATGGATAAAAAACCATAACCATCACGATGGTCAATCACCGTTCCCTTCAGTAAATCCAGTTTCTCCGGTAGGGCATAACGCTTCCGTTTGGTAAATACCAACTGGCCATCGTTTTTCCATTGCACGTAACCGACGACGCATGCCTTCCTGCTGTTCTTCATTTGTGATATGCAATGCACTCAGAATTTCCTCCTTGCTCATCGGCGCATTAAATTGACGAATAGTCTCCAGAATAAATTCACGGCTCGGAATCGGATTCTCATATTTCTCTGCCTCCGCCTGATAATTTGGATCTAAAAGTGCGGTCGATTTTGAAGCTGTTTTTCTTACGTGCCATAGTCGGATCCTTTGTCCATCAAATTCATTAAGTTAAGTTTGACATTGTGAACGTGGGAAAGCAAGATAAGTTTTTGGATAGTGGGCGCATTGTTCGATAGTATTTAATTTGTTTTTTTATTATCTTTATTGATGAATTGAACTATGAATTATTTTTCACCTTGATTATTAAAATTATGAATTTGTCTGCTTAAAACAAATTGTGCATTATATTAGTATATTTAGACGGCTAAACGTCTAAATCACACTAAACAGATGATTAACAGAGCAAATGATGACATATTTCATATTTAGGCATTCTGGGTATGGATCACCAATCAAGAACTTCAGTGAGAGTAAAATATCTTTGTTGGCACTATCGAGTAGGCTGTTTATAATAGGTGGATTTTGTTAACCGCCCTAGATTAAGAAAAAGGAACTTTAAATATGAGTTATGCAAGAGAAATAGATATTCTGAACCAAAAACATTAGCGATTTGAACGGCAAAATCAATGTATCCTTCGAGTTTTTTTCCGCCTAAAAACGAAAAAAATGGAAAAAATCTGTTATGGGATTCAATTCATCGTTTGAAAGTGCTGAAACCGAAATTTGTTTCCGTTACCTACGGTGCCAATTCAGGTGAACGGGATCGCACACATAGTGTAGTAAAACGTATTCAGGGCGAAACGGGCATTATCGCTGCTCACATTTAACCGGCATTGATGCCACACCGGAAGAATTAAAAAGTGATCGCTAAAGATTACTGGGATAACGGTATTCGTCATATTGTGGCATTGCGTGGTGACGAGCCACCAGGCTATAGCAAGAAACCATTTTATGCCCTCGGATTTAGTAAAAATTATTAAAAAGAAGTGGCAGATTTTGATATTTCTGTAGCAGCTTATCCCGAAGTACATCCGGAAGCCAAATCAGCACAAGCAGATTTAATTTATCTCAAGCAAAAAAAGTAGAAGCAGGTGCCAACCGCGCTATTACCCAGTTCTTCTTTGATATTGACAGCTATCTTCGTTTTTCGTGATCGCTGCGTCAGCGTGGGGATTGATGTGGAGATTATCCCGGGTATTCTGCCGGTAACAAACTTTAAAACAATTAGAAAAAAATGGCAAAAAGTCACCAATGTTAAAATTCCAAGTTGGATGCAAAAATGTATCAAGGATTGGAGGAAGACCAAACCACTCGGAATCTGGTTGCTGCCAGCATTGCGATGGATATGGTAAAAATCTTATCCAAAGAAGGCGTGAAAGATTTCCACTTCTACACCCTTAATCGTTCGGAATTAACCTATGCAATTTGCCATACGCTAGGAGTTCGACCTTAATTTCATATAAAAAAGGCTTGGAGAAACCAAGCCTTTTATTTTCTAATCCGCTTATTGCAACAACGAAATATCCGCAACCTGTAAGAACAAGCCTTGCAACGTGTTCAAAAATGGCTAGACGGTTTTGACGCAATTTTGCATCCTCCGCATTTACCATCACATTATCAAAGAAGTTGTCCACCGGTTGACGCAAGCCGGCGAGTTTATCCAACACCGCCGTGTATGCGCCTTGTGCGATTAACGGCTGAACCTCTTTTGCCAAAGTTAACACGCTTTTGGGCAAGCACTTGTTCTGCCGGCTCAACGCATAATGCCACATCAATTGCTCCGATGTCGCCTTCTGCTTTCGCCAAAAATATTTGCTACACGTTTATTGGCGGCGCTAAAGCTTCCGCAGAATCAAAGGGTACGGAAATGTGAAACTGCACGCACGCGTGCATCAAAAGTCAGCCGGACGGGTTGGACGACGCGCTAATACCGCTTGAATCACATCCACCGCAATGCCTTCATCTTGATACCATGCACGGAAACGACCGAGCATAAAGTCCACCACATCGGCAACCACGTTTTGATTCGTGAGTTTATCACCGAAAAGTGCGGCTGATTTTTTCACTAAATCTTCTAAATCCAGTGGTAAATTTTTCTCTACGATAATACGCAATGCACCCAATGCTGCACGACGCAATGCAAATGGGTCGGCGCTACCTTTAGGTGCTTGTCCGATACCGAAAAATACCCGTTAAGGTATCAAATTTATCGGCTAAAAGCGACCGCACTTGCCACTAAGGACTTCGGTAACTCATCTCCCGCAAAGCGTGGCATATATTGTTCGTTTAACGCCACCGCCACTTCTTTTGTCTTCACCGTCGTGACGCGCATAGTGCATCCCCATTACGCCTTGCGTATCGGTGAATTCAAACACCATGTTGGTCATTAAGTCACATTTTGACAGCAATCCCGCACGTTTTGCTTTTTGCTTCGTCTGCACCGATTTGTTTTGCAATTTCGCCTGCCAGTTGCTCAATGCGGTCAGTTTTGTCTTTCAATGTACCGAGTTGTTGTTGGAACAACACGGTTTCTAAACGTGGTAAACGATCAACCAGTTTTTTTGTTTTTAAGTCAGTTTTGAAGAAGAATTCCGCATCGGTTAAACGTGGGCGAACCACTTTTTTTCGTTCCCTTCGATAATCGCGGTTGGATCTTCAGGGTTGATGTTAGAGACAAAAAAATAAAGTGCGGTAATAATTTGCCGTCTTTATCATAAATTGGGAAATATTTTTGGTCGCCTTTCATGGTGTAAACCAAGGCTTCCGCAGGCACGGCTAAGAAACGTTCTTCAAATTTAGCCGCTAAAACGTTTGGATATTCCACCAAGGAAGTCACTTCTTCAAGCAAGCTTTCTTCAATGTCCGCTACGCCGCCAAGTGCGGTCGCTTTTTGATTGAGATTTTGCCAAAATTTCTGCTTTACGCTCGTTGAAATCAGCCACTACAGAACCTTTTTCACGTAATAATTGTGGATATTGGTCTGCATGTTGAATTTCAAATTCTTTCTCGCCTAAGAAACGGTGACCGCGAATAGTGCGCGCACTTGCCACACCTAAAATTTCGCCTTCGATTAACTCATCACCTAACAACATAGTCACAGTATGAACTGGACGAATAAATTGCACGGTTTTATCTGCCCAACGCATTGGTTTTTGGAATTGGCAATTTTGCCAACGCATTTGCCACAATGTCGTTAAGTAAGTTTTTGGTCGGCTGACCTTCAATTTTCGCACGATGAACTAACCATTCACCTTTATCAGTCGCAATGCGTTCTGCTTGCTCAACGGTAATGCCACAACCGCGAGCCCAGCCTTCAGCCGCTTTTGTTGGTTTACCTTCCGCATCAAACGCCGCAGACACTGCCGGCCCGCGTTTTTCAATTTCTTTGCTCGGTTGCTGTGTGGCTAAGTTCAACACTTTCACCGCCAAACGACGCGGCGCCGCAAACCATTCGATTTTGTCGAATGATAAACCTGCTTGGTTTAATTCCGCCTCAACGTTATCCGCAAAAGAGGTTGCTAATGTTTTGAGAGCTTTTGGTGGCAGCTCTTCTGTGCCGATTTCTACTAGGAAGTTTTGGGTTGTCATTTTGTTTTCTCTGGTAAGGTGCAACTTGGCACCGTTTTATTTTATTCTTGGTGCAACGAGGCGCACTTTATAAATACCGATAAAGTTAATATCTATAAATACTTTGAGCTATTTCTTCTGCACCATATTCACAGATACGTCTTAAAACATTATCACGTAGAGCATTATTTATGGCACTCATTGAAACGCCATTAGTTATGGCAATTTCAATCATTCTACCCTAAAAATAATGCCTTTAAGCTCATTAACATCTAAATACTTTAATTCTTCAAAGATTGGGTCTGATAAATTTTTTTAAAAAGGATCTTGGTTCATTAATCCCATATTGAATGATATCTTGCAAATTTATAGATGCTTTTCTTGTTGAAGCAATTTTCATTACCCCCATAGAAAGACAACCCCAATAATTATCAAGATTATTTCCACTTTTTAATCCTTATTATCTATTTCTTATTCCATTATAAATGCTAAACAATATAACTATTACTATTACAACAGGATAGAATAGAGCTGTGAGCACACTAGCTACTATTGCATTAGCGAACCCTCTCTTGGGCAAAAAGATTGAAAAAAACAAATTCCAAATATAATTACTGAAATAATAAAATATGCTTCCATAATGGTTCCTCTTATTAAAAATGATTATGTTAAGGTTTAAATAACTAATTCCGTAGTATATGTAAATTGGTACAATTCATATACGATTCGATTATATTCTCTGTTTTCACTTCTGCCATCTCCCTACCCTCTTTGCTAAAGAGGGGATTGGATCTTTGCAGAGTTAAATATCTGTTTTCTACTTCCCTCTTTTTAAAAAGAGGCTAATTTAACTGCGATTGAAATCAAAATGTAAATGAGTCAACTGCAATCCATTTACTCAAGAACTTCCCTCTTTAGCAAAGAGGGGTGGGGAGATGGCAGAAATTAATCCAACCTCATACTCAATCAGCCCTCACATTCTCCAAAAACAAATAAATCTGCTCCACTACCGCTTCAATTTCACGCATTACTTCATCATTGCTAAATCGCATCACCGTAAAAACCAAGTGAATTTAATTCTGCATCTCGCAATGCGTCTTTTTCCCTGATGATCGGGCTCATAGTGCTGACTACCGTCTAATTCGATAATCAGCTTTGCTTTCGCACAATAAAAATCAACGATATAACTTAAAAGTGGCTTTTTGCCGATTAAACCGAAAAACCCTAATAACTGATCCCGATTAATCTGCTGCCAAAGTTTATTTTCTGCATCGGTTTGATTATTACGAAGTTTTTTTGTGAATGTTCTTTTAAGTATTTTTTTCATAGGGTTGCATGAAAGCTACTTCTTGCCATTCTCAATCCCTTCACTCAACACCTTTTGAAAACTGCTCATAATCACAGAAACCATCTTCGTCTTTTGTACAAGCCTCAAGCGTTAATGCCGTTTGTTTTGGTGGTGTAGCAAGGCTTAGCGGCGTTAGTTTAATGAGCTGTTCAGTGCTTTGATACACATAATCTAACTTAAATTTCAATTTGCCACTTGGCTTATGTTTCCACACTTCAAACATCAGTTTTTCCGCCAATTGGGATATTTTCTAATGAATCATCTAACTCATAAGGCTCAACGCCTAGTGCTGCAAGCAGAGCGACAATATTGGAATCGTGTCCAACCAACAAGCTAATTTTATTTTTCACTGTTTAGCTGTTGCTGAATAAATGCTAACAACGGATACGAGACATTCTGTGCCAACGCTTCGTTGTTTTTTTAAATAACGTGCGGTAATATTCGTTTTTAATTTCGTTAATTGCACGCCATTTTTTTCTTGGCTATCCACACGACCATTTGCGATTTCTGAGTCAGACTTACCCACATAATGCGCAAGCAATAATGCGCTGACAATTTTCTTCCCTGTGCTAATAGCACCGGTAATTTTAACCGATTTGCCGTCTTTAATACTGTATTCACCGACTTTTCCACCCTAAATCACATTCGCCTTTTTGTAAACAATTTGGTGAGTTTTTGTAATCGATGATTTCACTTAATAGCGCATAATTCGGCGCTAATTTTTGCTGTAAAAGCGGTTAAATCAACGTTATTTTTTTGCCGATTCAATCAACGCTTGGCTTGGATCGTACGCCTGTGTGTTAAAAATCGGATCTTTTTCTGAACCAATTTTACCATGATGCTGCAGTTGAACATTACAGCCCGCAAATGCACCAGCCACAATAGCTTGCCCCGTTGCAATAGTCCGTTGCACACCATTGGCATAAGCAAAAAAATGCCTTCACCTGATGCACAACGTCCTGTGGTTAATAACCCTTTTGTCCGCAAGCCATTGGCCTAAATATTGCCCAAAGTAAGTTTCCAGTACTGTGCCTTTTGCGGTGAGGTAACCGGATGGCACATCCCATTTCGCCCAAGCATACGGGGAATATTTTGCCATTTCCTGTGGATCTTTTTTTCCACCGGCGAGCGCAATCCGTGACGGCTGAAAAATTAAGACTTTCTCCAATTCATAATCCGCACTTGATGGATTTTTGATGATTTTTCTGTTGCAAATACACTGCTTACAACAACTGAGCTGAGTAAAAGTGCGGTTAAAGTTTGGGATACTTTCTTCATTAACATTTCTCCTTTTTCAACTGACTACCCCGTATATCTCAGACCGGAATGGATGTTTTGTAGCTTCCTACACTATCATAAAAATCGATTGCGCTGTTTATAAATAAAGCGCGGTCATTTTTCTACGCATGTTATCTCGGCTTGGTCTCCGCTAAAAAAATCATAATGCTGATTCATACGCTCCGCCCAGGCTATTAAATTCGGGGTGAGCTTGTTTAAATCTAACCCGGTTTGAGCCTGACGGAATGCCCACCAGTCGATAAGGCAAACGGCACTTACCGTACCGATATTTAGCTGCTCACCAAATTTTGTTGAGATCTTTTTCCAATTCAATAAAACTACGGCAATTACGTTTAGTGATTTGTTCATGCCGTGTCGTCCACCATTCTTCCTGCGGGCGAAGCATGCGTTCGGCAATCATTGGGATGGTATTTTTCTAAAAATGCCGTCCACCAAAGAATGTACCTGTAGCACCTGCCAACGTTGTTCCCCTTGTGGAAATAAACAATTACTATGTCCGATAGAATCTAAATATTCACTGATTAATAAACTACCAAACAGCCATTCTCCGTTATCAAGTTGTAGAGCCGGAATGCGTCCGAGCGGATTATCTTGGTTATGCGGCGAATTAGGATCGAAAGCTGATGTCACGCGTAACAATTCAATTTGTTCGTCCAATTTATGATATTTAATCACAGCCATCACTTTTGCGCACAAAGGGACTTGTGGTGGAATACCAAAGTTTCATGTTTATCTCCTTGTTCATTGAACCTCGGAACACTATAAAAAGTGCGGTTAAATTTTACCGCACTTTTTGCCAACGACTTCCTCCTAGGGAAACCAAAACTTTGCAGCAGACACAAAGACTACGCTACTTTTTCAACCTTGCGTCCCTCGGTATTTTTTTAAACAAAAAAATCACACCTAAGAGGGTTTAGCTGTCAAATTTTATTATATTGATGGTGCTAAAAATAGTTGAAAAAAATGTGAGCCATTATAGCCTAAATTCGGATATTCGCCCACATATTGAAATAAAGTGCGGTCATTTTTAAAAGGTTTTTAATGCGCTTCATCCCAATTCTCGCCCACGCCGACATCCACAATCAGCGGCACCACAAGTTTAGCGGCCGCTTCCATGTGTTGTTTGATGAGATCGCTGAAAAATGCGATTTTTTTCCGACCGCACTTCAAACACCAATTCGTCATGCACCCTGCATGATCATGTGAATATCCGGATCATCACGCGTGATTTCATCCAGTTTAATCATGGCGCGTTTAATGATGTCTGCGGCGGTGCCTTGCATCGGCGCGTTAATCGCCACTCGTTCCGCGCCTTTACGACGCATGGCGTTGGAAGAATTGATTTCCGGCAAATACAAGCGGCGTCCGAACAAAGGTTTCCACATAGCCTTGCGCTTTCGCCTTCTCACGGATGTCGTGCATAAAGGTTTGCACACCCGGGTAACGTTGGAAATATAAATCCATGTAGCGTTGCGCATCCGCGCGGGAAATCCCGAGCTGACGGGAAAGTCCGAAAGAGGACATGCCATAAATCAGGCGAAGTTAATGGCCCTTAGCGTTGCGACGTTGTTCACTTGTCACCTGTTCCAACGGCAAACCGAAAAATTTCAGCGGCGGTGGAGCGGTGAATGTCTTTGCCTTGTGCGAACGCGTTAATCAAACCTGCATCGTTGGACAAATGCGCCATAATGCGCAGCTCGATTTGGGAATAGTCGGCGGCGATAATTTTATAGCCGTCGCGGGCAATAAAAGGCTTGCCGAATGCGGCGCCCTTCCTCGTTACGAATCGGAATATTCTGCAAATTCGGATCACTGGAAGAAAGCCGCCCTGTTGCCGTCACGGCTTGATGGTAAGAGGTGTGCACGCGCCCTGTTTGGGTGTTCACCATTTGCGGCAATTTGTCGGTGTAAGTGGATTTCAGTTTGCTCAAACCGCGATGTTCCACCAACACTTTCGGCAATTCGTGGCTGTATGCCAGTTCCTCCAACACTTCTTCATTGGTGGACGGTGCGCCTTTCGGGGTTTTTGCAACACCGGCAAACCGAGTTTATCGAACAGAATTTCTTGCAACTGTTTCGTGGACGCCAAATTGAATGGTTGCCCCGCCAGTTCGTGCGCCTGCATTTCAAGTGCGGTCAATCTTTCGGTAATTTCGTTGGATTGCAAGAACAGCGCATCAGAATCAATCAACACACCACAACGCTCCATGCGCGATAACACGCCGAGCAACGGCAATTCGATGGACTGATAGAGTTCCACCAAACTGGGTTGCGACTGAAGTTTTTCCCACAACACTTGTTGCAATTTCATGGTCACGTCGGCATCTTCCGCCGCGTATTCGCCTGCTTGTTCTAGCGGGATTTGATTGAACGTCAGCTGATTTTTTTCCTTTGCCGGCAATATCTTCAAAACCGATAGTTTGGTGTCCGAGGTAACGCTTCGCTAAGTCGTCCATGTTGTGTCGACCGGTGCTATCCAAGGTGTAAGAAAGCAACATGGTGTCAAATTCAATACCCTGCAACGCAATGCCATTGCGGGCGAAAATAGTCATATCAAACTTGAGATTCTGCCCGACTTTACCGATATTCGGGTTCTCTAAAATGGGTTTGAGAGCGGCAAGTGCGGTGCTTTTTTCGAGCGTTTTTGGCGCACCGAGATAATCCAAATGCAACGGTAAATACGCCGCTTCGCCATTTTCTAACGCAAAAAGACACGCCGACCAAATTGGCGGACATATAATCCAACCCGTCGGTTTCCGTGTCCACCGCAATCAGTTTCTCGGCACTTAATTTTTCCACCCAACGAGCTAAATCCGCTTCAGTCAGAATGTTTTCATAGCGGCTGCGGTCAATCTTAAATTTAACGGAATTTTCAACCGCACTTTCATCGGTTTTGACCGCCGGCGTCGCTTGATAAGGATTAATTTTTACCGATTGCGTCGGTTGCGTTACAGAATTGGTGCCGTTCATCACTTCGCCTAGCCAGCGTTTAAATTCATACCGCCCGAAATATTCGATTAAGGCGTCATTGTTGCTGTCACCAAGCGCAAGTTCTTGCGGAGAAAATGCCAATGCCACGTCGGTTTTGATGGTTGCCAACGCGTAGGACAAATCTGCCATGTCTTTTTCAGCAAGCAATTTTTCACCGAGTTTCTTCGCACCACGAATCGGCAGCTCGGCGACTTTATCCAGATTGGCATAAATTTGTGCCATGCTGCCGATGCCCTGCAAAAGTCCTAATGCTGTTTTTCACCTACGCCTGAGACACCGGGAATGTTGTCGGAACTGTCACCCATCAATGCCAGGTAATCAATGATTAACTCCGGTGGGAATACCGTATTTTTCAATCACCCCCGAGCGATCCAGCAGGGCTGTTGTTCATGGTGTTAATCAACATAATGTTGTCGTCCACCAGCTGTGCCATGTCTTTGTCGCCGGTACTGATAAGCACTTTCTGCCCATTTTGCGACGCTTGGCGTGCCAATGTGCCGATGACATCGTCCGCTTCGACGCCTTCCACCACCAACAGCGGAATACCCAATGCACGGATCATGTCATGCAACGGCTGGATTTGTTTACGCAGATCGTCCGGCATCGGCGGACGGTGAGATTTATATTGCTCAAACATTTCATCGCGGAAGGTTTTACCTTTGGCATCAAACACCACCGCAATATGACTTGGCTGAACCTGTGAAATCAAGCTTTTCAACATATTCAGCACACCATACATGGCGCCTGTCGGTTCACCGTTGGAGTTGGTAAGCGGAGGAAAGCGTGAAAGGCGCGGTATAAATAAGAAGAGCCGTCCACGAGGACAAGGGGATTTTTCAGCGATTTTGGTCATAGAAATCTCGTTTGGGAGTGTAATAAATAAAAGGCATTATAACGTAATTTACCATGCTGACCAATTTTGACAGCTAAACCGAATTGCAAACACATGGCTGAATTGAAACATATAACGAGCTCATGTAGTGGTCAACTAATAATAGATTAAGTTGTCTATTATGTGGTATTCAGATTAAAACAGGTACTTATACAGTATTTCGAGTACAGTGAGCCCCACCTTACTCCAACCGCTATCTCTCCTCCAACTTTTATCCCCAAAAATAAAAACACCCCAACCGTCTCCGATTGGGGTGTCATAATAATAAACCCGGCGGTGCCCTACTCTACATGGAAACCCCACACTACCATCGGCGCTACGGCGTTTTACTTCTGAGTTCGGCATGGGGTCAGGTAGTGCCACCGTGCTATCGCCGCCGGGATAATCCTTCGATATTCCTTCGCTTATCTTAATCCTGTTTGTCTTAACTTACCTTATCTGTCCTATTTCACGTAGCCTGCAAGCCTCGCTACCTTAAATACAAAAACAAGCTGTCAACCTTCAATCTCTCTTCAGTCCATAATGACATTTACTTCATTACAACCACGCCCTAAAACATTTGAGCGTTGTATAGTTAAGCCTCTCCGGGCAATTAGTATGCGTTAGCTCAATGTATCACTACACTTACACACCGCACCTATCTACGTCTTGAGTCTTAAACAACCCTTACAGATTTATAATCTGGGAGAACTCATCTCTTGGCAAGTTTCGTGCTTAGATGCTTTCAGCACTTATCTCTTCCGCATATAGCTACCCGGCAATGCGTCTGGCGACACTAACCGGAACACCAGTGATGCGTCCACTCCGGTCCTCTCGTACTAGGAGCAGCCCCAATCAATTCTCCAACGCCCACGGCAGAATAGGGACCGAACTGTCTCACGACGTTCTAAACCCAGCTCGCGTACCACTTTAAATGGCGAACAGCCATACCCGCTGGGACCTACTTCAGCCCCAGGATGTGATGAGCCGACATCGAGGTGCCAAACACCGCCGTCGATATGAACTCTTGGGCGGTATCAGCCTGTTATCCCCGGAGTACCTTTTATCCGTTGAGCGATGGCCCTTCCATGCAGAACCACCGGATCACTATGACCTACTTTCGTACCTGCTCGACTTGTCCGTCTCGCAGTTAAGCTTGCTTATACCATTGCACTAACCTGACGATGTCCGACCGTCATTAGCAAACCTTCGTGCTCCTCCGTTACTCTTTTGGGAGGAGACCGCCCCAGTCAAACTACCCACCAGACACTGTCCGAGACCACGTTTCGTAATCTTCGTTAGAACATCAAACGTTAAAGGGTGGTATTTCAAGGACGACTCCATAATCACTGGCGTGACTACTTCAAAGTCTCCCACCTATCCTACACATCAAAATTCAATGTTCAGTGTCAAGCTATAGTAAAGGTTCACGGGGTCTTTCCGTCTAGCCGCGGGTACACCGCATCTTCACGGCGATTTCAATTTCACTGAGTCTCGGGTGGAGACAGCCTGGCCATCATTATGCCATTCGTGCAGGTCGGAACTTACCCGACAAGGAATTTCGCTACCTTAGGACCGTTATAGTTACGGCCGCCGTTTACTGGGGCTTCGATCAGGAGCTTCTCTTTCGATTACACCATCAATTAACCTTCCAGCACCGGGCAGGCATCACACCCTATACGTCCACTTTCGTGTTTGCAGAGTGCTGTGTTTTTAATAAACAGTTGCAGCCAGCTGGTATCTTCGACCGGTTCAACCTTCATCCGCAAGGGACTACAATCTACGCCGGCGCACCTTCTCCCGAAGTTACGGTGCTATTTTGCCTAGTTCCTTCACCCGAGTTCTCTCAAGCGCCTGAGTATTCTCTACCTGACCACCTGTGTCGGTTTTCAGTACGGTTTAGATAAACCTGAAGCTTAGTGGCTTTTCCTGGAAGTGTGGTATCAGTTACTTCAGCCCCTTGAGGCCTCGTCATCATCTCTCAGTGTTGTATAAGAGCCCGGATTTGCCTAAGCTCCCCACCTACCAACTTAAACGTGCATATCCAACAGCACGCTAACCTAACCTGCTCCGTCCCCACATCGCAGTTTATCCAAGTACGGGAATATTAACCCGTTTCCCATCGACTACGCTTTTCAGCCTCGCCTTAGGGGCCGACTCACCCTGCCCCGATTAACGTTGGACAGGAACCCTTGGTCTTCCGGCGAACGGGTTTTTCACCCGTTTTATCGTTACTTATGTCAGCATTCGCACTTGTGATACGTCCAGCCCACCTCTCGATGAACCTTCTTCCGCTTACACAACGCTCCCCTACCCAACAGTATTGCTACTGATGCCGCAGCTTCGGTGCTATATTTGAGCCCCGTTACATCTTCCGCGCAGGCCGACTCGACTAGTGAGCTATTACGCTTTCTTTAAATGATGGCTGCTTCTAAGCCAACATCCTAGCTGTCTAAGCCTTCCCACTTCGTTTCCCACTTAATATAGACTTTGGGACCTTAGCTGGCGGTCTGGGTTGTTTCCCTCTCCACGACGAACGTTAGCACCCGCCGTGTGTCTCCTGAGTATCACTCTTCGGTATTCGCAGTTTGCATCGGGTTGGTAATCCGGGATGGACCCCTAGCCGAAACAGTGCTCTACCCCCGAAGGTGTCCGCTCAAGGCTCTACCTAAATAGATTTCGGGGAGAACCAGCTATCTCCCGGTTTGATTGGCCTTTCACCCCCAGCCACAAGTCATCCGCTAATTTTTCAACATTAGTCGGTTCGGTCCTCCAGTTAGTGTTACCCAACCTTCAACCTGCCCATGGCTAGATCACCGGGTTTCGGGTCTATACCTTGCAACTATTCGCCCAGTTAAGACTCGGTTTCCCTTCGGCTCCCCTATTCGGTTAACCTCGCTACAAAATATAAGTCGCTGACCCATTATACAAAAGGTACGCAGTCACCCTTTCAGGCTCCCACTGCTTGTACGTACAAGGTTTCAGGTTCTATTTCCTCCCCTCACCGGGGTTCTTTTTCGCCTTTCCTTCACAGTACTGGTTCACTATCGGTCAATCAGGAGTATTTAGCCTTGGAGGATGGTCCCCCCATCTTCAAACAGGATATCACGTGTCCCGCCTTACTTGTCGTTAGCTTAGTACCATGACCTGGACTTCGAGTACGGGGCTATCACCCTGTATCGCCAAGCTTCCCAGCTTGTTCCTCTGTCTCTGTCATTATCACTAACAGGCTCCTTCGCGTTCGCTCGCCGCTACTAACGAAATCTCGGTTGATTTCTTTTCCTCAGGGGTACTTAGATGTTTCAGTTCTCCCGGTTCGCTTCATTATCCTATGGATTCAGATAATGATAGTGGGTTCTTCACCCACTGGGTTTCCCCATTCGGACATCTCGGATTAAACGCCTCTTATCGACTCATCCAAGCTTTTTCGCAGATTAGCACGTCCTTCTTCGCCTCTGATTGCCAAGGCATCCACCTTGTACGCTTTGTCACTTAACTATACAACCTCAAATGCTTTATCTCTAAAACAACTTCGGTATTCAGTCGTCACAATACTTGAACGCCTTTTTCCCGTTCAAGATTCTTTCTACTCAGACTTTTCACTGCCCAGCTCATTTTCCAAATCGTCTATCGCGATACTTCCAATCACCAAACAGCCTCGAAAAAAATCTCTCAGTTTTCAGCTTGTTTCCGTTTTTAAAGAACAATAAGACGAGCAATAAAACCATCTTTAAATGGCGTCCCCACGAGATTCGAACCCCGGTTACCGCCGTGAAAGGGCGATGTCCTAGGCCTCTAGACGATGGGGACAACATGTAAAAATGCTCTCTAATCGCTTATCTTTTTCTACAATCCATCAAACAATCTGTGTGAACACTCGTCAATAACAAAGCTTCTATATAAGGAGGTGATCCAACCGCAGGTTCCCCTACGGTTACCTTGTTACGACTTCACCCCAGTCATGAATCATACCGTGGTAAACGCCCCCCGAAGGTTAAGCTATCTACTTCTGGTACAACCCACTCCCATGGTGTGACGGGCGGTGTGTACAAGGCCCGGGAACGTATTCACCGCGACATTCTGATTCGCGATTACTAGCGATTCCGACTTCATGGAGTCGAGTTGCAGACTCCAATCCGGACTTAGACGTACTTTGTGAGATTCACTCCACCTCGCGGCTTCGTCGCCCTCTGTATACGCCATTGTAGCACGTGTGTAGCCCTACTCGTAAGGGCCATGATGACTTGACGTCATCCCCACCTTCCTCCGGTTTATCACCGGCAGTCTCCTTTGAGTTCCCGACCTAATCGCTGGCAACAAAGGATAAGGGTTGCGCTCGTTGCGGGACTTAACCCAACATTTCACAACACGAGCTGACGACAGCCATGCAGCACCTGTCTCATGGTTCCCGAAGGCACTCCCGTATCTCTACAGGATTCCATGGATGTCAAGAGTAGGTAAGGTTCTTCGCGTTGCATCGAATTAAACCACATGCTCCACCGCTTGTGCGGGCCCCCGTCAATTCATTTGAGTTTTAACCTTGCGGCCGTACTCCCCAGGCGGTCGATTTATCACGTTAGCTACGGGCACCAAGCTTAAAGCCCAATCCCCAAATCGACAGCGTTTACAGCGTGGACTACCAGGGTATCTAATCCTGTTTGCTCCCCACGCTTTCGCACATGAGCGTCAGTACATTCCCAAGGGGCTGCCTTCGCCTTCGGTATTCCTCCACATCTCTACGCATTTCACCGCTACACGTGGAATTCTACCCCTCCCTAAAGTACTCTAGCTACCCAGTCTGAAATGCAATTCCCAGGTTAAGCCCGGGGATTTTCACACTCACTTAAATAGCCGCCTGCGTGCCCTTTACGCCCAGTTATTCCGATTAACGCTCGCACCCTCCGTATTACCGCGGCTGCTGGCACGGAGTTAGCCGGTGCTTCTTCTGTATTTAACGTCAATTTGATGCGCTATTAACACATCAACCTTCCTCAATACCGAAAAGAACTTTACAACCCGAAGGCCTTCTTCATTCACGCGGCATGGCTGCGTCAGGGTTCCCCATTGCGCAATATTCCCCACTGCTGCCTCCCGTAGGAGTCCGGGCCGTGTCTCAGTCCCGGTGTGGCTGGCCATCCTCTCAGACCAGCTAGAGATCGTCGGCTTGGTAGGCCTTTACCCCACCAACTACCTAATCCCACTTGGGCTCATCCTATGGCATGTGGCCCGAAGGTCCCACACTTTCATCTCTCGATTCTACGCGGTATTAGCGACAGTTTCCCGTCGTTATCCCCTCCATAAGCCAGATTCCCAAGCATTACTCACCCGTCCGCCACTCGTCATCAAAGAAGCAAGCTTCTTCATGTTACCGTTCGACTTGCATGTGTTAAGCCTGCCGCCAGCGTTCAATCTGAGCCATGATCAAACTCTTCAATTTAAGTTTAATCGCTCAATATGTACTGACTTCGTTTCTCTTATGTAAAATATATCCAATCCGAATATACCCTACCAAGCTTGAATTTTTCGGTAGCACCTATTAAGACTTAAGTTTTTCAAACTCGTCATCAACCAGTGCCCACACAGTTTGTCTGATGGTTTGTTAAAGAGCGTTTGCATTAAGCAAGGATTGGAATTATAAATCAACTATGAAAATAAAGTCAAGACCACTAAAATTAATTTTGTATGTTTTATTACTTAACTGTGCTGCCCTTGCATTGCGAGGGCGTATTATAGGGAGATTTTTATTTGGCTGCAAGCAGTTTTTAAAAATATTTCCATTTGCTCTTTTTATTAAGCATCTCGATGAAAAAATCATCCATTCACAACTGCACTGCTCAAGTTATCAGCAAATGCCGTAACTTTGCCCCAATCTGTATATTCAATTTCTTTCGTTGGATCCGTTTCGCCACCGGTTAAACGCATAATAAAGCTGAATCGCCAGCCGATCATGTAACTTATAACGGGGGTATAATAATGCGCCGGCAAACACTGCCGTTTGCTTTGGCTTCCAGTGAATTCGTTGTAAAAATTTCCGCACATACATTGGTCTCAGGACTGTCTTTGCCTGCTTTTTCGTGCTGTAAGATTGACGCCGAAAAATGCGGTCTGTTTACTATTTAAAAAGTGCGGTCTGTTTTTCGATAAATTTATATAGTTTACGATCAAAGTGCCCATAACGTATCGAAGCACCGATTACAATTTGATCAAATACCGTTAAATCCACCGTTTCACTTATAGATTGAACAACCGCATTCTGCCCTAGTTTATCAGCAATAAATTGAGCAATTTTTTTCGTTTGACCATCACGAGTTGAATATAAAATTAATGTTTTCATTAACTAAGCCTTCCAGAAAGCTGGGCTAAATAAAAACCAGCAAAGAAAAATCTCTAAGCGTCTCACACCATGGCAAGAGTAAGAATCCATTTGGCATTATCCGGAATTTCCACAAAATTTGAACTTACAGAACCAAGTGCCGGCCCTACGTTGTTTAAACAAGCAATCACTGCATTCAATGCATCAAAAGTATCTACTCCACAAGCAATTACCCCAAGTAGGCAAAAGGATAAACACTAATATATAGGCGGAAAAAGAATGCCCAAATCCTCCAAAACGCGCTCCGGCAAAATATGATTACCCAATTTGATAGGATAAATTAGATTCGGATGTACCGCTCTTTTTAGTTCACGTTTTCCTTGTAGATACAACACCAAAAATCCGAGCCACTTTCAAACCGCCACCGGTTGAGCCAGCGCATCCACCGACGAACGAAGCAATAATCAGCAACATCGGAATAAAAGAGGGCCATTGGTCAAAACTTGATGTCGTATAACCTGCCGTAGTAGAAATTGAAACGGTTTGAAACATTACTTGTTCTAATGTCTGCCAAGAATCGGAAAAAAATAACTATGCCCGGATAAAAACCAAAAACAAACAACCATTAACGACAATTGTATGCTAAGAAAAAGCGAAACTCCGGATCTCGAGTATAAAAAGCAAAGAAATTACTTTTTCCCAATTCAGAAAAAAAGCGCGAAAATGTAACGCGTAATTACAAGCGGAGATCAACAAAAAAATAACACTGTAATCATATTAATAGTGCTATTGGAAAAAAATAACCCATACTGGCATCATGGGTTTGAGAAACCACCAATAGATACAGTTGAAAAACTATGACTTATGGCATCAAAAAGGTGACATACCGGCCCAATAATATACCAGCGCACACAGTAAAGTCAGAGAGGCATAAATAATCCACAAAGCTTTGGCGGTTTCAGCAATACGAGGACGCACTTTTTGATCTTTCATCGGTCCCGACATTTCTGCTCGGTACAGTGACATTCCCCCAATACCTAACAGCGGAATAATCGCTACAGCCAACACAATGATCCCCATTCCGCCCAGCCATTGTAAGAATTGACGATAAAATAAGATCGCTTTCGGCAAATTATCCAAACCAATAATAGTGGTCGCGCCTGTAGTTGTCAATCCGGAAAAAGATTCAAAAAAGGCCGAGGATAGCGTTGAATCGGGATGTTCAAACAGCATAAACGGAATTGCTCCTAGACTGCCCAATACCACCCAAAACGCAACGACAATTAAAAAACCTTCTCGCGAACGCAACTCATCTTTATGCGAACGACATGAAGCCCATAACAATGCGCCCGCAATTAAATTTATCGTAAAACTTTGAATAAAAGCTTTACCGCCGCCGTCACCATAAATCAATGCCACAAAAGCTGGCGCTAACATTGTGGCGGAAAAAAACACATTACAAGAATGCCGACGATCCGAATAATGGATAAAAATATGCAAAATATATTCTCTTAACTACATACAATAAAGTGAAAAACATCATAAAAAAACGACTCATTATAAAATGAACTGCGGTTTGTGCAAATTTTCCGTCTATCAATTTGATTATTCAATTCGAGCCGAAGCACATGATTCTCTCGCTCTATTCTCAACAACCCTACAGGTCTTTCACATAAAATACGCAAATTTTTGACCGCACTTTATCGTGGTTGTATTATACGCGCTAATTTAATTAAAAGAAGTAGAAGCGATGAACTCAATTATGATTAACCAAACCCTTGACACACTTGGTTTTGCGCTGTCCCGAACCTGTAATGTTGGTACGTAAACAGATTCGACATATGCAAGACGGTGAAGTGCTACTGATTATTGCTGATGATCCTGCGACCACCCGTGATATTCCGAGTTTTTGTCAATTTATGGATCACCGTTTGTTACATAGCGAAACCGAGCAACCGCCCTTTAAATATTGGGTACGAAAAGGCAGATAAAAAAATAACGGATATAATATTATGCGCATTCCCCGAATTTACCACCCTGAATCTTTACTTCAGCAACAGACATGTCATTTAAGCGAAGAAGCAGCAAACCATGTCGGACGCGTATTGCGAATGCAACCGGGCGAGCCGCTTGAATTATTCGACGGTAGCAACCATATTTATTCTGCACGCATCACGCAGGCAGATAAAAAAAGCGGTAACGGCCGAAATTTTTAGAGCATCGATTTGACGATCGCGAAAGCAATCTGCACATTCATCTCGGTCAAGTCATTTCACGTGGTGAACGGATGGAATTTACGATTCAGAAATCCGTCGAATTAGGTGTAAATGTGATTACGCCGTTATGGTCGGAACGTTGCGGAGTGAAATTGGACGGCGAACGAATGGATAAGAAACTCCAGCAATGGCGTAAAAATCGCGATTGGCGCTATGAACAATGTGGGCGCAATGTCATTCCCGAAATTCGCCCGATGATGAAATTACAGGATTGGTGTGCCGAACAGGACGGAAAATTAAAATTAAACTTACACCCACGCGCGCAATATTCGATTCGTACACTACCTGAAATTCCGCCGGAAGGTGTACGTTTATTAATCGGCTCGAAGGAGGATTATCTCCGCAGGAAATAGCCCTAACGGAACAATTTGGTTTTTACCGAAGTTTTATTAGGTAAACGCGTTTTGCGTACCGAAACAGCAGCTTTGGTAGCGATCACCGCATTACAAGTATGCTTCGGTGATTTATAAAAGGAAAGTAAAAATGGAACTACAGGATCACTTTTTAATTGCCATGCCACAGTTGGAAGACAGCTACTTTCAACGTACGGTAATTTATATCTGCGAACATAACGACCAAGGCTCAATGGGCTTGGTACTCAACCAGCCGACGGATTTAAGCATTGCCGAATTAATGGCAAAAATGAATTTTATGATGGCAGGCGGACGGGAGTATCCGACCCAACTCGTATTAGCGGGCGGTCCGGTTAATGTGGAACGCGGTTTTATCCTTCATACGGAAACTGAAAACACATTCCAACATAGCTATAAAATCACCGATAATCTACGCTTAACTACATCGTCTGACATTGTAGAAACCTTCGGTACGCCGTTGGCCCCTGAAAAAAATATCTGGTTGCACTAGGTTGTGCCAGTTGGTCACCAAATCAACTAGCCAATGAAATTGCAGAAAATTCGTGGCTATTGGTTCCTGCAAACGAACATATTTTTGTTCGATGTACCTTATAGCGAACGCTGGTTAGCGGCAACTCAATTATTAGGCATTCAGCACCATAACTTTGCTTATCAAGCGGGGCATTCCTAATGGAAATTACCGCACTGGCTTTCGATTTCGGTACTAAAAGCATCGGTTGCGCTGTCGGACAAAAGCATCACCGCTACAGCACAGGCTCTCCCGGCATTTAAAGCACAAGACGGCATTCCCGATTGGACACAAATCGAAAGATGTTTAGCCGAATGGAAACCCGATGTGGTAGTGGTCGGCTTACCGCTCAATATGGATGGCACTGAACAAGAGCTAACTATCCGTGCCAGAAAAATTTTGCCAACCGACTACATGGGCGATTCGGTGTTAGAGTTGAATTACAAGACGAACGCCTCACCACTACTGAAGCTCGCGCAGAAATTTTTCACGCGAGGCTACAAAGCACTCAACAAAAGCAAAGTGGATGGCATTTCAGCCTGTTTGATTCTGGAAAGTTGGTTTTGAACATAATAACGGATGAAAAAACAAGTCATGAAGAAAATACTGATTTTTGACCGCACTTTGTCTTACTACTGTCGGTATGGCAATATTTTTTTCTTCAAACCGTTACCCGATGATATGTTACCCGGTGAGCAAGAGGCAAATCCGGTGGTAAAAAATACTGAACCGCTCCCCGCCAATAGCAAAATAGACCACATTGTAGTCTTTAAAAAGCCAACGCCAAATGTGGGTATATCAAGGTGAAAAAAACTGATGAAAATTTATCCTATTTCCTTAGGAGATCAGCCCGTTGGTCATAAACAATTTGAAGGAGACGAAAAAACACCCGAAGGAATTTATCGCATTAATGAACGCAATCCGAATAGCCGCTATCATAAAAACCTCGGTATTTCTTATCCCAATGCACAGGACAAAAGCGTATGCTCAATCACGAGGAAAAATCGCCGGGTGGGCTAATTAAAAATTCACGGATTACCTAACGGAATGGGTCAGCTCGGCCGTCAACATCTGCGCGATGATTGGACGAATGGTTGTATTGCCGTCACCGACAATGAAATAGACGAATTATATCAACATGTTGTGCATAACGCTGTGATCGACATTCGTCCTTAACAAGAGAAGAAACCGCATGAAAAAGCATCAGCTACTATTGGCTGTATGAACTAAAAATCTTTTATTACACGAACGGTAAACACAAATTTTCATAACGGTTTTTAGCTATTATCCAACGTAAAAATGTAAAAATAACTTAACCTCATTAACTCAGAAGGAAAAATTCAATGAGAAAACATCATTCATACCGAGAAGGCACCTGCCGCAATCGGCCCTTATGTCCAAGCAGTGGATTTAGGTAATCTGGTATTTACTTCAGGACAAATTCCTATTAACCCGGTAACAGGTGAAATACCACAAGATATTACGGCGCAAGCCCGCCAATCCTTAGAAAACGTGAAGGCAATTATCGAACAAGCAGGGGCTAAAAGTCGCAGACATCGTGAAAACCACCGTATTTGTGAAAGACTTAAACGATTTCGCCGAGCTCAATGCCGAATATGAACGCTTCTTCAAAGAAAACAACCATCCAAACTTCCCTGCGCGCTCTTGCGTAGAAGTCGCGCGCTTACCAAAAGACGTCGGTGTAGAGATCGAAGCGATCGCCGTACGTTAAAAACGCCTTATCTTTCGACCGCACTTTGCTCTTTTCCCGAAAGGTTGAGTGACATAACCGTCATAAAAGTGCGGTCGTTTTTGGCTATTTTTCAAAAGAACATGCCTACCTCAGCACTCTCCAACTGATATCTATCTTTTATGAATACAATCTTCATAGAACGAAAAACTAATAAGCCTTTTTCAGTTTCAACTAAAAGTAAACTGTTCCGTTAACCCCTGTAATTGTTCATCAGGGTATTTTTTTGTACGGATCCAGTCCGTTTTTCTTGAAATATTTTTCTAAAAAACCATCCCATTTAAAAACCGCTAATTCTTGATTATCAAAGATAATTTTAACTTCTCCCTCATCTCCTTTGCTCCTTTCTCGATGGAAAAAAATGGGAAATCTAAGCAATATCACTCGTTTATACGGACTTAAGTCCAAAGCCTTATCCTTTATGGAAAACCAAGCAGTTCTAGGATAAATATCCTTTTTTTATACGTATAAGGAAAAACTAATTAAAGCTGCGAATTGCTCCGTGCCGTATTGCGAATCCACGTCTTGCTGATGGCGTCTCAAAAAAATTGAGCTAGTAATGAAAGCTCAGTTAACCGTTCCTTTTGGCGCGTATCCATCGTCTTAGCCATTTCTTGGAAATTAATATCAACTTTAATTTTGCCTTGTTCATCTAACAGATTTAACGCCACCATTTCCCGATTAAAACGTGCATTCTGCATATTAAAAACTAATCTGTTTTTGGATTAATCGCTATTGCGGTTATAAACACCGCCACAATAGCAACCATTGCTAAATATCTATATTGTAAGAACTTTTTCCATAAACCGAGCAAGCAAAAACCGTGATGGTTAAGGTTACTGAAAGCAAATAAATACGATCTTCAGTGAAAGAATAAGTAGATATACGTTCCACCAGCCCGATCCACAATAATATTAATGGCGCTGGCAAAATAAACGGTAACAAACGATAAAATCGAGCCCATTTAGGTTTATGTAACAACAGTTGCAATGCGGCGGTGACAATGGCACCGTATAAATAAGGCAGCACAATATAAGATACATTTCCTTTCGGTAACTCGGCTACCAACGCGATTTTGCCCACATAGAAATATAAAAATCACACTGTAAATAATCAAAACAGGCGATACAATAAAAATTAATCAAAAATTCAGTAAAACGATTAATACCGTTTTGTTCTTCTTTTTGTTGTTCAAAAAATTAAAAACAACGGAACTAATCCGTACAAACCAAATAAAAGAACCCTATCCCACACAACCCTTAAATTAAATTCCAGCCCAAACAGGTAATTAATGCTGGTCATAATTGCCATTACGGCTGCAATACAAAAGCCCTCCGCTAATCGCAGCCAGTATAAATAAATTACCGGCGCGTTTTTACAAAATGAAAGACATAATCTCGGTTGTCTTTGTGCCAATTTTTCCGATAAAAAACAAATCAAAGTAATAAGCAGAACACCCCAAAAATTCCGTACGTTTAAAATAAAACTCGAACTTTCACCGAAATTCATCACCAATACGCTGGTGATCAGCGTTAATATTATTGGTGTTAACCAATATAAAAATATAACGACGTCGAGCCAAATAAATCATGGCAAAAATAAATCGGGAAAAATAACCAGTACGGGGAGTCACGCAGAAAAGTATCAATATTTAGCGTCAACATTGCTATAGAAAAAAACAACAATTAACAACATTTTCCAACGGTTGCTGCAAGAACACAGTTTTTTTAGTCGCTGCAGGCTTTGATTGAACAATAATGAAACGTGCATAGTTTTTTTCCCTTAAAGTGCGGTAGATTTTTGTGTTATTTTAGCGGATTTTCAATGGAAATAGTGTAGAATACACCGACAATTTTAAAAAAATGATAATGAGATATTATGAGCGCATTAAATGTATTAATCTACCCTGACGAACGCTTAAGAACCGTTTGTCAACCTGTTGCCGAGATAAATGATGAAATCCGAAAAAAATCGTAGATGACATGTTTGAAACCATGTACAAAGAAGAGGGAATCGGGCTAGCGGCACCGCAAGTGAATATTCAGCAACGCATTATCACGATTGATTTGGACAGTGAAAATTCCAATCAAATTGTGCTGATTAATCCTGAAATTCTGGAAAAGTAGCGGCGAAACCGGCATTGAAGAAGGCTGTTTATCTATTCCGGGCTTTCGTGGGTTAGTGCCACGTAAAGAGAAAGTCACGGTCAAAGCTCTTAACCTTAACGGCAATGAATTCACGTTGGAAGCCGACGGTTTATTGGCTATCTGTATTCAGCATGAAATCGACCACTTAAACGGCGTGTTATTTGTGGATTATTTATCCCCGCTCAAACGCAACCGAATCAAAGAAAAAAACTGATTAAATTGCAAAAAAACAAGTGGCAAGACAGGCAGGTTAACCAATAATCCTATACGGCAAATCGAACCGGGCACCACATAAATTTAGCCCGTCGAAGCCGGAGCAACATACCAACAAGCCGCAATGCGGCTCAACAGAACTCGCAGATCCATATCTCCTCGTGCGATTTGCGAGTATCACAGGTTAGATATTACCATGAATAAACAAAAATTCTCTTAACATCATCTTCGCCGGCACACCAGATTTCGCTGCACAACATCTGCAATCCTTACTAAATTCACAGCATAACGTCATCGCTGTTTATACTCAACCAGACAAACCTGCCGGTCGTGGAAAAATTACAAAGCAAGTCCGGTGAAGCAACTGCCGAACAACATCAGATTCCGGTTTATCAGCCTAAGTCTTTACGCAAGCCTGAAGCACAGGCAGAGCTTGCCGCACTCAAGGCGGATGTAATGGTCGTGGTAGCATACGGCTTAATTTTACCCCAAGCCGTACTGAGCGCACCACGTCTCGGCTGTTTAAATGTGCACGGTTCTCTGTTACCGCGTTGGCGCGGAGCTGCGCCGATTCAACGTGCTATTTGGGCGGGAGATGCGCAAACCGGCATTACTATTATGCAAATGGACGAAGGCTTGGATACCGGTGCAATGTTACATAAAGTTTATTGCGATATTGCTACTGACGAAACTTCTGCATCTATGTATGACAAACTCGCCACCATCGCACCCGACGCGTTGCTTGAAGTATTAGATAATTTGGAAAACGAAAAGTTTGTTGCCAAACCACAGGATAATACACAAAGCACTTATGCCGATAAACTCTCAAAAGATGAGGCAAAACTGAACTGGAACTTATCCGCAGCACAGTTGGAACGTTGCATTCGAGCATTTAACCCGTGGCCGGTCAGTTATTTCACCACCACAGATGCTCAAGGCAATGAACAGACACTGAAAGTATATCGGGCGACTGTTCTACCGCATGTTCAAAAACGGCGGGAACCGTTTTGCAAGCGGATAAAAACGGTATTCAAATTGCCACCACAGACGGTGTACTAAACCTATTAGAATTACAACCAGCGGTAAGAAACCAATGTCGGCACAGGATTTGCTTAACGGTCGGGCAGATTGGTTTTCGGTCGGGAAACAATTATGAAAAAAAGGTAAAAACAGGCAAAAACGACCGCACTTTCCACCAGAGCCGTGGCGCGCAGGTGATTTTACAGGTGCTGGATCAAGGAAAATCCTTATCTGCTCTATTGCCAGAAGTACAAACGCAAATTAAGGCACAGGATTTACCTTTATTACAGGAAATTTGTTTCGGGATATGCCGTGTACTACCACGGCTGGAACAAATTATCAGAAAGCTGGTGGATAAACCGCTGAAAGGTAAAACGCGAATTGCGCATTGTTTGTTATTGGTCGGTTTATACCAGTTGCTTTATACGCGAGTACCTGCCCATGCTGCGGTAGATGAAGTAGTAAATGCGACTAAAGCATTGAAAATAGAAAGTTTTCGAAGTCTGATAAACGCTGTATTACGTCGTTTCCTACGAGAACAGGAGACCGTTTTAGCTGAGGTCGATAAACATTGGCAAACCTTACACCCTGAGTGGCTGGTGAATCAATTCAAAGCGGCATATTCCAACTGGCGTGAGATTGTGGAAGCCAATAATCAAAAACCACCGATGTGGCTTCGGGTAAACCAACACCATTGCACGACCGAAAATTATCAACAGCTACTGGCACAACACGGCATAGAAAGTTTTAGCGCAGATAATCCACAAGCTTTACGCCTTACCCAAGCGGTGCCAGTTTCTAATTTGCCACATTTTGACAACGGCTGGGTGACAATACAGGACTTGCACGCACAATGGTCGGCTTTACTACTCGAACCGCAAGACAATGAGCTAATTTTAGATGCCTGCGCCGCACCGGGCGGTAAAACTACGCATATTTTGGAATGTGCTCCGAACGCGAGAGTGGTTGCACTGGATGTAGAAGAAAGCCGTTTAAAACGGGTACATGAAAATCTGGCAAGAATGAAACAAACGGCGCAGGTCATTTGTGCTGATGCAGCGCATCCTGATGAGTGGTTAGAACAAATAAACGTCGAAAGTGCGGTCGGTTTTGACCGAATTTTATTAGATGCGCCTTGTTCGGCTACCGGCGTGATTCGCCGTCACCCTGACATCAAATGGCTACGACAGGAAGCCGATATTGCGCCGTTGGTGGAGCTACAGGCTAAGATTTTGACCGCACTTTGGGAAAAACTCAAGCCAAACGGCGTGTTAGTGTATGCCACTTGTTCGTTACTACCGGATGAAAAACAGCCTGCAAATCCAACGCTTTTTACAGCAAACAGCAATGCTGAATTAATGCAGCTACCGTTCCAAACGGATAAAAGTGCGGTCGGTTTTCAGTTTGTTCCGTCCCCATTGGGTGGCGACGGTTTCTACTATGCCAAATTACGTAAAACCGAGATACTAAAATGACGCTTTAAAAGCGTCATTTTTATTACAGATGTAAAATTCTTAATATAAGGCAACATACCTCTGTCCAACATCTCCTGAATACCGCTGTGGTGATTATTGCCTAAACCACGCAATTCAAAGGTAACGCCGATACTGTGGTCATATAACGTATCCTTTTTTTATCGCTATATTGACGTTTGTCATTTTCCGGCACAACATAACGTCTTGCTCCTAGGCCAATTGCCCAACAGCAGGTGTTATATTGCACACCTGCATATTGCTCCACCGGTTTATTCAGCGCAATATCATGATAATAACGCACCACGACCGCCCAATTATCGTTTAACCCCCTATGCGGTTGTTACTCCAAGCTGTTGGATATCTTGGTTATATCTATTCACGGCGGAGGTTAAGTTTTTGGTCGATATATTCCTTACTGGCAAAAACGATAGTCAACTGAACCAGATTTTCTCGGGAAGGATTGTATTCTATCGTAGAGTTGGCAAGTGAGGTTTGATTTAAACGGGTATCATATTGATAACTACCGCGCCAATTCCAACGTGAATTAATTTTGCCAGTTGGATTCCAACGCCCACGAAGATGCCGTACCCGACGTACTGTTGGCTTTTATTGTCATCAATGCGCGAATCGTTTAAATACAACGTTTGCCCAAGGGATAAATTAAAAACGTTCGTCCAATTCCTTGTCATAAATCCGTGTCGTACCGCCAATAGTAAACTGATTGGCAGAAGCAATCCGATCCAAAACCACTGTAACGACGATCACGGAATAAGGAAAAATAATCCTGTTGTAACAATGCAGAATCATAACCAAAGCCGAGATAATCGGTATTACGCTTCGAACCGATATTGCTTTGATTACGATAAGGACGATACAAATATTGGACGTGCGGTTCAATGCTTTGAGTATAACCTTGAATGAAGGTTTTGGCATTCACCAACACAGTTTGTAAATCCGCTTTTAATTTGTGGCAATACGCGGTTAACCGAACGTTCTACTGTCTCGGCGTCTTGTCCCTTACCCTGTTTTTGGTTATAGCGGGTAGCGTATAATTTAGTTTCAATATTCAGGCTACCGTAACGTGCGGAAAGTGGCACATTTAAAGCCGGTTCAAGATGAAAACGCCAAGCTTTTGGCATTAAATTGCTGTCGTTATCAAAATGCGCCGCTTGGCTGAATAATTTGAAATCTAACCAACCTTTCGCTAAACCGTTCTTATAATAGTTGAAATCTAGTTGTGGCAGAGCTCGATAAGGCCCGATGGACAATTCGTCAAAAACTTGGAACTGTTTCGCAGAAATAGAGAAATTATAATTCGGTTGATGATAGGCCAGCTTCGCTGTTTGATCCGCATAACCGTCCGTACTGCTACCGTAAGCAGAATCAAAATCATTGAAATAACGTTTATCGCTGACTCGGGTGTAATCTACATTAAAAACGCCAATTTGTCCAAAAAAACTTGAATTGTGCCCCTCAATAGAATAAATGACGGGACTTATTTTCATCGGTAAACTCAGAATAGCGGTCTTTTTTTAGGTATTCCCCGGCGATTTTTACCTTCCCCAATTTGAGTCAAATAACGCATTTCGCCGTTAAGCTGCCAACCACGATGTGACATATATTTCGGTGTAAAGGTGGCATCATAATTTGGTGCGATATTCCAATACATCGGTTGAGCATACCAATAACCGTCACGGCTTGAACTGCCCGCACTCGGAATTAACATTCCCGAACGCCGACGATCGCCGATTGGCAGTTGGAAATACGGCATATAAAAATACCGGCACGCCCTGTACTTTAAAGCGCGCATGCCACATTTCCGCATACTCTTCCTTAATATATTGTCGCATTTCATTCGCGTCGATCGACCAAGCATTATCACCTTGCAGACAGGAAGTAAAAAGTGGCGTTTTTGAGTAAACGATAATTTTCTCGCATTTCCCCACTTTCCGCCGTACCGCGTCGCTGGCGATCCACCAATTCATATTTGGCATTGGAAACATCAGTATCTTTGCTATTCAAGTGAACTTTTGCCTGATCTCCGCTCAAATTGAGCATGTCATCTTTATACTCAAAGCCACCCTGCACAAAAAGCATAACGCTGTACATTCTCACCCTCACCGGTTTGCATGACTTCTGCCCGTTCGGTAATTAAATGACGGTTGCCCTGCTTAATATCCACATTGCCTTCATACACGGCATTGGTCGGTTGATTTAATTCAGCGCGCTCCGATTCAATATAAACCGGCTGTGCATTAGGATCGCCCTAACCGGCTCCCCTTGAAAATGCGGTACGCCGTACAAACACTGCGTTTTCAAATCTGCGACGCTTTGGGTGCTGTAAAAGTGCGGTCAAAATTGCCAGAGAAATTAGCGTATAACAATTTTTTTTCATTAATTAACCATTCTTTAACCTTGAAATATCCTGCTCGCGAGTATAACAGATCAGCGCGACGGATAGTCAATTTTATATAGATTTACGATCTTTTAACCGGACTTTACATTGCGAAAACGACCGTGAAAAACGTTTGAAAAAAATAGACCGCACTTTTCTCATTTATTGGCCTTTCATCTTACAAAAACACGAGTTTAAATGATCATCCACCAACCCCATTGACTGCATAAAAGCATAGCAGGTAGTCTCGCCGACAAAAGGCAAAACCTAGTTTTTCAGGGGCTTTTGACATAGCTTTAGAGGTTTCTGTTCGGGTAGGAACCACTGAAAAAAATCCGGCACATCGTTAATTTGTGGCTGATGATTAACAAACGACCAAATAAAAATCACTGAAATTCTGACCGCTCTTTTCCATCGCGAGATAGGCTTTGGCATTGGTTACAATGGCTTGCAGTTTACCACGATGGCGAATTAATCCTTCATTTTTGCATTAAATTATCAATGTCTTGCTCTGTCATTTGTGCGATTCGAACCGGATCGAATTGATAAAAACGCAGCACGGTAGTTTTCCCGTTTTTTTCAAAATGGTAATCCAAGACAACCCGGCCTGCTGCCCTTCTAAACAGATTTTTCAAATAACTTACGACTGTCGTATTGTGCTTTTCCCCACTCATTATCGTGATAATCGCGATAAATTTGTGAGCCTTCCGCCCATTGACAACGCACAATCATTGTTCTCCCTCCCATCCCAGTTCTTGCGAAACCGCAATTGCCGTGCGCTTGATTTCAGTCAATAAATACTCAACACCCAATTGTTTTAATTTCAGCGTGGAAAGTGAAACCGAAAGGGAATATTCCACTTTATTCTCAAAATTGAAAATCGGGCAGGCAATACAGGAAATACCCAATTCATTTTCCTCCTTGTCCATCGCAAACCCTTGCGCACGGATATCCTGCAATTCTTTTTCCATTACGGCTAATTCAGTAATAGTATTACAGGTTAACCTTTTAATAACATTTTTGATTTTTTGCCAATATCCAGTTGTATAATCAGGTTTGTCATAAAGCCATATACAGTTTTTCCCATAGCTGAGCAATAAAAGCTGTAAATGCTGCCCGATGTAGGCACGGGTACGCATCATGCCGGTGGTTGGTTCCAGTTTATAAATCATAATGGCATGATCATTTTCGCGCATGGAAAAATTCACTGTTTCACCAAGGATGAGATTGAGTTGCTCCAAATACGGCGAGGCAACGTTAATGATATTCAAAGAAGAAAACATTTTATGCCCGATGGACAAGCATTTGGTAGTTAAACGATAGCTGCCTGCGGTTGTTGCCGGCCCGAATAAACCCTTCTTGCTGCAAGCCTTGTAGCAAGCGGTGTACGGTGCTTTTGTTCAATTCGGCAATCTCCGCCAGCTTCGCCAACGGACAACCATTAGGATAATTGCTCAGAATATCAATCAAACGTAAACCACGAATTAAACTCTGGTTCCCGCCGTTTTTCTCAATGGGTTCTTTGTTCATTTATTCATCACTCCCGCTCCAAAGCTATTGTACAGTATAGTCTATTTATATCGACTGGATTATTTCTGATTAAAAAAATGAGATCCTGATCACAAAATTGAAAAACTACTGCTTAATCTTTTCGTAGTTTAAGGTATATATTCACAATTATGAAATTGCATTTCATTATATGAAATATTACCAACAGGAGCGCAAAAATGAAAGTATCTTATGCAGAATTAAAAGCCGAATTCAAACGTGTATTGCTATCCCGCAATATGCGTGAAGACATTGCCGAAGAATGTGCTACCGTATTTGCCGACACAACTCAGGCCGGGGCTTATTCCCACGGGGTGAATCGCTTCCCGCGCTTTATTCAGCAATTGGAAAACGGCGATATCGTTCCTGATGCCGAACCAACCAAAGTACTTTCCTTAGGGTGCGATAGAACAGTGGGATGCCCATCAGGCAATCGGTAATTTGACCGCTAAAAAAATGATGGACAGAGCCATGGAACTTGCTTCACAAAATGGTGTAGGAATTGTAGCTCTACGCAACGCTAACCACTGGATGCGTGGCGGTTCCTACGGTTGGCAGGCAGCAGAAAAAGGCTACATCGGTATTTGCTGGACAAATGCATTGGCGGTGATGCCGCCTTGGGGCGCCAAAGAATGCCGTATTGGCACCAATCCGCTGATTATCGCTGTTCCGACCACCCCAATTACGATGGTGGATATGTCTTGTTCTATGTATTCCTACGGAATGTTAGAAGTACACCGCCTACAAGGTCGCCAAACCGTTGTGGATGCGGGATTTGACGATAATGGCAATCCGACGCGCGATCCGGCAACCGTGGAAAAATCGTCGCTTAATGCCAATGGGCTTCTGGAAAGGTTCCGCCTGTCTATCGTATTGGATATGATCGCCACACTGCTCTCCAATGGAGAATCAACCGCGGCGGTAACAGAAGACAAAGACGATGAATACTGTGTATCACAAGTGTTTATCGCCATTGAAGTGGATCGCTTGATCGATGGAAAAACCAAAGACGAAAAACTGAACCGTATTATGGATTATGTGCGTACCGCCGAACGAGCTGATCCGAATGTAGCAGTGCGTTTGCCGGGACATGAATTTACGGCAATTCTGGCGGATAACAAAGCCAACGGTATTCCGGTGGACGATACGGTGTGGGCAAAATTGAAATCCCTATAACGATAAATACGGGCGTAAAACAGCCTTTGTTTTACGCCGCTGTCGCCAAAAGTGCGGTCGATTTTTAGTGAGTTTTTGTAAGGAGAAATTTATGTATTTCGGACATATTTCAAAAATTAACAGAAAACAATATCCCGACGCGATTCTGGTCGCATTGGATTATTTAACCGCCACCGATTTCGACAAAAATCGAAGCGGGGCGCTATCCCATCAAGGGCGATTTAATCTATGCGCAGGTGTTGGATTTGGAAACCAAAGACAAATCCGACGTTCTGCCGGAAGCCCACCGTAAATATCTGGACGTGCAATATCTCCATTCGGGCGAAGAAAGAATGGGCGTCGTACCAGATTTGGGGCAATAACCCCATCGATCAGGGATTACGACGAGGAACGGGATATTCTGTTTTACACCGGTGCGGAAAACGAAGTGGAACTGATTATGCGTCCGGGCAATTTTGCCGTTTTCTTCCCTGAAGATATTCACCGTCCCGGCTGTGCCGACGGTCAATCCGGCAAAATTCGTAAAATTGTGGTTAAGGTTGCCGTCAGCGAACTGTAGAACGTATCAGGAGAATGGAATGAAATCCCTCGCCGTTTATACGGGCAAGGCGCTTGAAGTATTGGTTGTGACCATTTTAAGCATTATGTCCTGTCTGGTTTTTCTTAACGTCGTTCTGCGTTACGGCTTCAACAGCAGTATTAATATCACGGAAGAAGTCTCCCGTTACCTGTTTGTATGGTTGACATTCTTGGGCGCGATTCTCGCTTTCAGCGAAAATCAGCATGTGAGCGTGACGATGCTCACCGAGCGTTTGTCCAAAACAAAACGTAAGATTCTCTATCTGTTCACCGATGTCATTATGCTGTTCTGCTGCTATTTGATCGTAGAAGGCAGTTGGATTCAATTTCAGTTAAATATCAATAATATCGCACCGATTTCCGGTATTCCGACGGGGATCACCTATCTTGCAAGTGTGATCGCCGGCGTACTTATCGGCATTTTGATCGCGGCGCGTTTTGTTTCGACCTTAGCCCTTTTAATGAAAGGAGAGCAACAATGACCGTCGTGATTTTCCTTTCCGTTTTACTGGGCTCGATTTTACTCGGCATTCCCGTCGCCTTTTCTTTATTGGTGTGCGGCATTGCATTGATGGTGCATTTGGATTTGTTTGATGCACAGATCCTCGCCCAACAAATCGTCAGCGGAGCGGACAGCTTTTTCCCTAATGGCGATTCCGTTCTTTATCCTCGCCGGCGAAATTATGAATGAAGGCGGCTTATCCAAACGGATTATCGATTTACCGATGAAACTGGTCGGTCACAAACGCGGCGGGTTGGGCTTTGTCGCCATTCTTGCCGCGATGATTATGGCGAGCCTTTCCGGTTCCGCCGTTGCGGATACCGCAGCGGTGGCGGCGATGTTATTGCCGATGATGAAAAACCACCGGCTATCCGCTAGATAAATCCGCAGGCTTAATCGGCACGGCGGGGATTATTGCGCCGATTATTCCGCCGTCCATTCCGTTTATTATCTTCGGTGTGGCAAGCGGCGTATCCATCACCAAGCTGTTTTTGGCGGGTATCTTCCCGGGCATTCTGATGGGGGTATGCTTGGCGACGCTTTGGTGGTGGCAGGCGAAGCGTTTGGATTTAATGACATTTTCCAAAAGCAACCCGCGAGGAACTCTGCATTTCCTTTAAAAACAGTGTTTGGGCGTTAATGTTACCGGTTATTATCATCGGCGGATTCCGTTCCGGTATGTTCACCCCGACCGAAGCGGGCGCGGTGGCGGCATTCTATGCGTTATTCGTTTCACTGTTTATTTATCGCGAATTAAAAACTCAAAGATTTGTATAAAGTGATCTTGGCGGCGGCAAAAAACCACGGCGGTGGTGATGTTCTTGGTGGCGGCGGCAAACGTAACCGGCTGGTTGATTACCGTCGCGGAACTGCCGCAAATGATGACGGAATTGCTTGAACCGCTAATCGATTCGCCGACAATCTTGCTCATTGTCATTATGTTTGCCGTGTTTATTATCGGTATGGTGATGGATTTAACCCCAACCGTTTTAATCTTAACTCCGGTATTAATGCCGCTGGTGGAAGAGGCGGGGATCGATCCGGTGTATTTCGGCGTGCTGTTTATTCTGAATACCTCCATCGGCTTAATTACCCCACCGGTAGGAAATGTACTCAACGTCATTACCGGCGTATCGAAATTACCGTTTGAACAGGCGGCGAAAGGCATTCTGCCTTATATGCTGATGATGGTGGCACTACTCTTCGCCTTCGTCTTCTTTCCGTCGCTCATTACCGTACCGCTCGGTTGGATGCAACCGTAGATGAATGTTAAAAACCGTCGGTATCCGCGTTCGGATGCCGACATTGAGAATTTTCTGATTTTATTTATACATCCGCAAATTTTTAGGAGAACAATATGAAACTTTTCAATCTTAAAACCTTAGCCGCCCTTGTCATCGGTAGCGCCGTTTTGGCGGGCAATGCAAGCGCGGCAACCGCTTTACGTTTCGGTTACGAAGCGCCACGCAGCGATACCCAACATATCGCGGCGAAAAAAATTTGACGAGCTGTTAAAAAGAAAAAAAGCAAAGGCGAACTCAAACTCAGCCTCTTCCCGGACAGCACGCTGGGTAATGCGCAAACTATGATCGGCGCGGTGCGCGGCGGCACCATCGATTTGGAAATGTCCGGTTCGCCGAATTTCACCGGATTGGAGCCGAAATTAAACGTAATCGATATCCCGTTTATTTTTTTAAAGATCGCGAACACGTATATAAAGTGTTGGACGGCGAAATCGGTCAGGGATTGCTGAAAGATTTGGAAGCGCAAGGCTTGAAAGGTTTGGCGTTCTGGGATGTGGGTTTCCGTGCCTTCTCCAACTCCAAACACCCTGTCAACAAACCTGAGGACATTAAAGGGTTAAAAAGTACGCACCAACCAAAACCCGATGTACATCCAAGCATTCAGCCTATTGGGCGGCAACCCTGTCCCGATGCCGCTTGCGGAACTTTACGCCGCGCTGGAAACCCGTGCCGTGGATGCGCAGGAACACCCGATCGGCATCTTCTGGTCGGTCAAACTGTACGAAGTACAAAAAAACATTTGAGCTTAACCAATCACGGCTATACTCCGTTGATTCTGGTGATGAACAAAGCCAAATTCGACGGTCTTTCACCGGAACTGCAACAAGCAATTTTTGGACTCGGCTAAAGAAGCGGGTCAATACCAACGCGATCTGAACGTACAAAAACGAAAAAGACATCGTCGAGAAATTGCGTAAAAGCCGGTATCGAAGTGATCGAGCAGGGTAGATAATGCTCCGTTCAAAGCGATTATTGAAGCGGACGTCCGCAAATCCTTTATCGAAAAAAACACGGAGACGATTTGGTTAAGAAAATCGATGCGTTAGCGCAATAATTTAGCAACGCATACATAAAAAGTGCGGTACGTTTTTCGAGTTTTCAAGCGTACCGCCGTTTTCCGTTTATCGTACGGGGAGAAACTCCGCTTACAGGGAAAGCTTCGACGAAACGCTTTAGTCCCGAACAAGCCGCCACACTTGCGGGTTATGATTAATGCACAAGCAAATAACAAGTAAATAAACCATAACGCTGAACGCGGTATCCGGCTTTTTGCCCCGTTCTTATGATTCATTCCTCAACATTAACCGGAGGAAAAATGACTTCAAATACACAACCGATATTGAGTATGCAGCACATTATCAAACGTTTCGGCGGAAATGTTGCGGTTAATGATGTCAGTCTTAATATTTATAGCGGGGAGATTGTCGCCTTGCTTGGCGAAAACGGTGCGGGTAAATCCACCCTGATCAAAAATTCTCGCCGGTATTTACCACAGTGACGGCGGTGAGATTCTGTTTCACAATCAGAAAAATTCATTCCGCCCAGTCTCTTTCTAACGACAATAAGCAACCGATTGCGTTTATCCACCAAGATCTCGGTTTAATCGAATGGATGACCATTGCCGAAAAATATGGCGTTCGTGATGGGATTCCCGCGTCGTTTTCGGTTTAATCGATTGGAATAAAAATCCGTGAACAGGCGCAACAGGCGCTGGATTATGTGGGCATTAAACTGTCCGCCGACACCCGCGTGTTCGATCTCAGCCGTACCGAAAAAAAGCCCTGCTTGCCATCGCCCGCGCCATTGCGGTGAATGCCGAGGTGCTGATTCTGGACGAACCGACGGCGTCCCCTGCCCGCCAGTGACGTAGAACATCTTTTTCGTGGTATTAAACCGCTTGCGCGAACAGGGCGTCGGTATGGTGTATGTGACTCACCGTTTGGACGAGGTCATCGCCATTTCCGATCGTATTTTAGTGATGCGCGACGGCTTTCCGGTAGCGGAAGGCGCGACCAAAGACTATGACGTTAAAGGCTTGGTAAAAAGCCATTGTGGGCGAGGAAAGCCGCGGCAAACAACGCATTCCGTTACCGGAAAAATACGCCGGAAATTCTACGCTTGGAAAAACGTCGTGGTCGGCGATACCGGTCCGGTTTCCTTCAGCCCTGCATAAAGGCGAAATGATCGCCTTGGCGGGATTGCGCGGCGCCGGGCAGGGAAGAAATCGGTCGTTTGCTGTTCGGCTTACGCGATTTGGATCAGGGCGCGATTTATTTGGACGGCAAATCGTATCTGGCGACCTCGCCGCAGGATGCCATTCAAAAAGGCGTTTCTTTAGTGGCGGGAGACCGTACGCACGAAAGTGTATTTATGAACAGAACCACAACCGAAAACCTGTTTATCAATCCGGTTCTCAGCGGACATTCTCCGTTGGAATGGTATAAGCGCCGTGACGAATGGAGCGAAAGCTGGTTTAAGTTCCAATTGTTCGATATTCGTCCGAAGAATCTGTTTATCGACGCCAGCGCCTTATCCGGCGGTAATCAGCAAAAATCGTGCTGGCGCGCTGGATGCACTTAAACACGCCGATTCTGATTTTTGGAAGATCCGACCGCCGGCGTAGATGTGGGCGCCCGCGCGAGATTTATGACTTACTCAATAAAGCGCTCGGCGAAGGCATTGCCATTATCGTTATCTCTACCGATTTTGAAGAAATCGCCCACCTGTGTAATCGGGCATTGATATTCAATCGCGGAGAAATTGCGGGCGAACTGAAAAACGAAGGGATTACTTTCGGTAATTTATTGGCATTGGCTTCGGATTCACAGTCCAAAGTTGCGTAACGACACAAATTTGCGGTGACTATCGCGCACCGCCGACTATTTTCTTCGGAGGCTTTATGGCTCAAACAAATATAAAATCCACCGCACTTGAACAACCGGTATCCATTGCCCGTGACGGATTTATGGCGTGGTTTTTCCCAAATGCTGACCCGCTACGGATTGCTTTTGGCTCTGCGTGCTGTTGGTGATTATTTTCTCCGTTACTACGGATTCTTTTGCATCAATGTTAACCTTAAACGCGATTTTGGAAAGTAAATCGAAAATTGCTTTATTGGCATTGGCGGCAACCACCACGATGATCGTCGGTAAAATCGACCTGAACGTCGGGTTCGGTATCGTACTATGGCATATTCTGGTGATTACCCTGCAAGTACAATTCGGTTTTTCCCTGGCCGATGGCGATCTTAACCGTTCTGATTATTGCCGCGCTGTACGGTTTGTTAAACGGTATCTTGGTGGCGCTTGCCGATATCGACAGCTTCGTCGCCACCCCTAGGTTCGGGCACGGTGTTATATGCCGTTGCCTTATGGCACTCGGGCGGTCGTCAAATCGTCGGCGATTTACCGGACGGCTTTATCGCCCTGAACAGCACGGAGATCTGGGGGATTCCGATTTCCGCCTTCTATGTACTGATTGTGGCGGTAATTATGTGGTTGGTCACCGAACACACGCCGACCGGACGTTGTATGTACGCCGTGGGGGCAAACCCGACCGCCGCCCGCTTAAACGGGATTAACATCAAAAAAATACACCATCGTGCCTTTTGTCGTCTCCAGCGTCATTACCGCATTCACCGGCGTCTTGATTTCCGCCCAACAAGGCGTGGGACAAGCCAGCGTCGGTATGGATTATCTGTTGCCGGCATTGGTGGGCGCCTTCGGGCAGTACCACCATCCGTCCGGGACGGATCAACGTTTGGGGAACCGTAGTGGGTATCGCGATTCTCGCTATCGGTATTTCGGGCATTCAACAATTCGGTGGCGCGTTCTGGGTTGAGCCGTTATTTAACGGTACAACGCTGTTACTCTCCATCACCATTGCAGGCTATGCGCAACGCAAACGTCTGCTTAATCAAAAATCTATCCAAAAGAAAGCGTCTAACTAACTCAAGAGGAACAGACTATGAAACATTCTTTTCGTCGTACCTTCACCGCAGTAGCCACCCTCGCCGCCGTCTCGTTCGCCGGCAATGCCTTTGCCGACGATTCCTCTGTCGAAGAGGCGAAAAATTGGTGGCGGCAGCGACCGCCAAACAGGAAAAATGGGACGGCCCGACCACAGGGTCCTCAATTGCAACAGGGTAAAAACGTTATCTTTATTGCCTCCGATATGAAAAAAACGGCGGCGTATTGGGCGTCATTGACGGTATGAAAGAAGCGGTACAGGTTGCCGGCTGGAAATTCGACGTCTTGGACGGTGCCGGTACGGTCAACAACCAATTGGCGGCGCTCAATCAAGCCATTGCCAAAAAACCGGATGCCATCATCATCGGCGGTTGGAACCCGAACGTGGCAAAAATTCCGTTACAGAAAGCCACCAAAAAACGGCATTGTCTTAGCGGCGTGGCACGCCTCTCCGCAACCGGGTCCGGATAACAAATATAATATTTTCTATAATGTCACTTCCGATTCCGATGAAATCGCCAGACTTTCCGCGTTACAAGCCGTTGCGAAATCCGACGGTAAAGCGAAAGTGGTGATCCTGACCGATTCTTTATATGAAATCGCACTGCGCAAAGCCAATGTGATGAAAGAAGTGATCGAACAATGTAAAGAATGTCAGGTATTGGAATTTATCGACACGCCGTTGGCGGACACCTCAAGCCGTATGCCGAGCTTAACCTTCAGCCTGCTACAAAAATACGGCGACGATTTTGCAATATACTTTGGCAATCAACGACTTGTACTTCGACTTTATGGCACCGTCATTACGTTCAGCCAACAAAGGGGATACACCGTATAACATCTCCGCCGGTGACGGCTCGGTGACCGCCTATCAGCGTATCCGTAATAACGACAAACAATTCGCCACCGTACCGGAGCCGCTTAACTTACACGGCTGGCAACTGGTGGACGAATTAAACCGCGCGTTTTCCAATGAAAAAACCGTCCGGCTACATCACACCGGCACACTTGGTCATCCAAGAAAACGTTGCCTTTGACGGCGGCGAAAACAATCTTTATGACCCGCAAAACGGTTACAAAGAGGCTTACAAAACCATCTGGGGCGTGAAATAAACAATAGGACAATGTCTTAATTGAGCTAAAAGTGCGGTCAAAAAAACAGAGATTTTTTGCACCGCACTTTTATGTATGGGAAAAGCGCACCCGTTTTTGGGTTAAACCGAATTGAGCATAAGGAGTCGTTTATGGCGACAGTCAATATCGAAGTTTATGACGAGCGTTTTCATACGCTGGTCGGTACGAAATTTCAACTGGAGGAATTGTTCTCCGAGGCGGTTTGGGCGGAAGGTCCCGCTTGGTTGGCGCAGCAACAGGCGGTGATTTTCAGCGATGTCAAAGGCAATACCATGTACCGCTGGACGCAAGCGACGGGAACCCAAGTGTTCCGTTCGCCGTCCAATTTTGCCAACGGCAATACGGTGGATACGGAAGGCAACCTGATCACCTGCGAACACGGCAGACGGGCGATCAGCAAAACCGATAAACAGGGCAACGTGCAGATTTTAGTCGATAAGCTGGAAGGAAAACGGCTGAATTCGCCGAACGATGTGGTGGTGAAGTCCGACGGCACCATCTGGTTCACCGATCCGCCGTACGGCATTATCAGTGACGCGGAAGGCAAAAAAATCCGCCAGCGAAATTATCGGCTGCTATGTGTATTGTTACGATCCGAAAAGCGACGAAATCAACATTGCGACCTTTAACGTGATGCGCCCGAACGGCTTGGCGTTTTCGGCGGATGAAAAACAACTATTCGTGGCGGATATGTCCGTGGTCGAATTCGCCAAAGAGGGATTACATCATTTGGTGGTGTTCGATGTGCAAGGCAAACGGCTGACAAACCGCCGCGACGTTGCCGAAATTCATCCCGGAATCCCCGACGGCTTTCGCATTGACAAACAAGGCGTGATTTATTGCAGTTGCGAAAGCGGCATTATCGCTCTATTATCTGACGGTACCTATTTGGGACGTTTTATTTTGGGTAAACCGACCTCAAACTGTACCTTCGGCGATGATCAAAAAACATTGTTTATCACCTCAAGCAACAGTTTATATAAATTAACCATTGAATGATAAGGAATAAATTATGAGCTACTATCTCGGCATCGATTGCGGCGGCACTTTTATTAAAGCGGCTTTGTTTGACACGCAGGGAAATATGTCCGCCTGTATGCGTGAAAAACGTGGAAGTCATCAGCGAGCGGGCGGGTTATGCCGAACGCGATATGCAACAACTGTGGCGGGTCTGTGCCGAGGTAGTGCGTCGAACATTGGCGGAAAGCAAAATCAACCCGAACGAGATTAAAGGCATCGGCATCTCGGCACAAGGAAAAAGGCGCTTTCCTGCTGGATAAACAAAATCAACCGCTTGGCAGAGCGATTTTTATCTTCCGATCAACGTGCGTTAAACATCGTCAAACAATGGCAGGCTGAAGATATTCCGGCGAAATTATATCCGCTTACCCGTCAAACATTATGGACGGGGCATCCTGTTTCCATTTTACGCTGGGTGAAAGAAAATGAACCCGAACGTTATCAACAAATCGGTTCAGTGCTGATGTCCCACGACTACCTACGCTTTTTGTTTAACCGGCGAGCTACACTGCGAAGAAAACCAATATTTCCGAATCCAATTTATATAATATGAACACTGAATATGATCAAACCCTTGCGGATTTGTTGGGGTTATCGGAAATTTTGGACAAAATGCCACCGATTCTGCCGGCAAGCAGTGTGGCAGGTTATGTGACTAAACAAGCTGCCGAGTTATCCGGCTTAGCTGAAGGAACGCCGGTCGTCGGCGGATTATTCGATGTGGTATCCACTGCGCTTTGTGCAGGATTAAAAGATGAAACGAAGCTCAATGCCGTGTTGGGTACTTGGTCGGTGGTCAGTGGCGTAACCGATTATATTGATCAAAACCAAAGCGTTCCGTTTGTTTACGGCTGCGATGCACAACCGGGACAATATTTGGTACACGAGGCTAGCCCGACTTCGGCCGCCAATCTGGAATGGTTCGTGAAACAATGGAAAGATCTGAGCTACGATATGATCAACCACGCCATTGCCGCCTTACCGAAAGCAGAAAGCAGCGTGTTCTTTATCCCGTTCTTATACGGCTCTAACGCAGGATTAGGAATGCAAGCGGGTTTCTACGGCATTCAATCAATGCATACTCGCGATCATTTATTGCGAAAGCCATTTATGAAGGCGTAATATTCAGTATAATGCAACACTTAGAGCGAATGCTGAAAAGGTTTCCCAAATCCAACCGCACTTCGCGTGACGGGTGGTCCGGCAAAAATCTGCCGTCTGGTTGCAAATGTTAGCGGATTTAAGCGGTTTAACCGTAGAAGTGCCACAAGTGGAAGAAACCGGCTGTTTAGGCGCTGCATTAATGGCAATGGTGGGCGATGGTATATTTAAAGACGCAAGAACCGCGCAACAACAAATTCCTATGAATATCATCAGCATACGACCTGATCTATCTACTCATGACAAATACCGACGGAAATATCGACGTTATCAAGCATTGGTAAATCATTTGGCGAATTTCAACACCGAATTACAACAAAAATAAACTTTGAGCGTAAAAAGTTATGGCATAAATCGGATTTTTATATCACAATCAAGGGCGAAAAAAATATTATGATACACATCAACGTTAAACACTAAATGAGGAAAACTATTATGACTACACAACTCGACGCATTACGCAATATGACCGTAGTAGTTGCCGATACAGGCGACATTGATGCAATCAAACAATATCAACCACAGGATGCAACAACTAACCCGTCTCTGATTTTTAAGTGCGTCGGCATTACCACAATACGCTTCTTTGATCGATGAAGCCGTGGCTTACGCAAAAAGCAAAAAGCGATTGTAAAAACAGCAATTAATTGATGCGGAAGACAAACTAGCCGTGAATATCGGTTTGGAAATTCTGAAAAATCGTACCGGGACGCATTTCTACCGAAGTGGATGCCCGTCTTTCTTATGATACACAAGGCACGGTAGAAAAAGCACGCAAAAATCATCAAACTATACAACGAAGCCGGTATTGCCAATGATCGCATTCTGATTAAAATCGCTTCTACTTGGCAGGGTATCCGTGCAGCGGAAATTTTGGAAAAAGAAAAACATTAACTGTAACCTCACCCTGTTATTCTCTCAAGCACAAGCACGTGCCTGTGCGGAAGCCGGTGTATATCTAATTTCCCCATTTGTCGGCCGTATTTTAGACTGGTATAAAGCCAATACCGACAAAAAGAATATTCTCCGTCAGAAGATCCAGGCGTTGTTTCCGTCACTCAAATCTATAATTACTACAAACAATACGGCTATAAAACCGTGGTGATGGGCGCAAGTTTCCGCAATATCGGCGAAATTACCGAATTAGCCGGTTGCGACCGCTTAACTATTGCACCGGGACTACTGAAAGAATTGCAAGAAAGCACCGCACCGCTTGCACGCAAATTAGATTTCAAAGGCGAAGTAAAAAGCTCGCCCGGAACCAATGACCGAAGCGCAATTCTACTGGGAGCATAACGCTGATCCGATGGCGGTGGACAAACTGGCCGACGGCATCCGTAAATTCGCGGCAGATATCGAGAAATTAGAAGCGATGCTGGCAGCGAAACTTTAATTTAAGCGCATAAAACAACAGCCAAAAGAATGAAAAAAATCTTTGGCTGTTTCTATTTCTAAAAATAGCAAGAAAACCAACCGCACTTTTGCTTTAACCTGACAGGGTATCCCAAAAGGCTTTAACTAAAGGAAGCTCCAAGCTCTTGCGCTGTACGCACACCAAGTTGAAAAAGGCTCAATCGGCATATCTAAATTGATAGACGACACTTGCGGATTCATCGGGCTGTTTTTAATCACCACATCCGGCAATAACGCTACTCCGCAACCTAACGCAACCATCGGCACAATCCCTTCGTGTCCGGCAACGGTGGCATAAATCGTCGGATGTTTGATTTTTTTGTGTCGGAACCATTGATCAATCCGCTGTCTTGCCGGGCCTTCCACCGGCAGAATAAACGGCACCTTTTGCCAATCAATCGGATTTTGTTGTAATAATTGCGTCGCCGTGCAAAACCACACGCGGAGCAATTAAAGACAGCGTAATATCATCTATATAATGGAATTGAAGGGAGTTTGGCAAATTTAACGGTCGCCCCGCCAATGCAAGATCCGCCTGCTGACTTTGTACCTGTTCCACTGCGGAGGCAGGATCGCCGGTTATAAGCTGAATTTCTACTTGCGGATAACGGGTGCGGAATTTCTCCAGCACCGATGGCAAGTGGCTATATGCCGCCGTTACCGAGCAAAAATAGTTTCAACTCTCCACTCAGCTCATTTTAAAATTCACCTGTAACTGCTGTTTAAGCTGTTGCCATTGTGTCCAATTCTGACGGGCAAACGGTAGAAATTTCTCTCCTGCCGCCGTCAACGACACCTGACGATTATCACGCAGAAACAACATTTGTCCCAGTTCCTCTTCCATTCGCTGAATTTGGCGAGACAAGGTGGACGGCGACATATGATTCTGCACCGCAGTTTTGCTAAAAATTTCTACTTTCCACCAAATGCAGGAAAAAGACGAAGATCATTAAATTCCATAAAAAACTCTTAAAAAAACGACCGCACTTTGATCAGGGCTGTTTCGCTTATTCATGAAGCCTGTTCACTTAATTGCTGACTATTAGGGCGCAAGCTGTCCAAATGCCAGCCTGCCTGTTGTAGGCAAACGAATGATTGCGTCAGGACATGTTGCAGAGCATCAATTTCATCTTGGCGGATATTTTTTTATTCACCGCTTGTAATGCCCCCAAACGGTTCAGTTCTGCCGTTAAGGTTTGTTGCGCCGCTTGTTTAGCATGCTCGATAACCGATTGAGCACGCTCTTCAATGGTTTGCTCCGCTATCGTCAATAAACGCTCAATCTGTGTTCGTGCCGCCTTGACGATTTTATACGCCATGTTTTTATCCAATGAGCCAAGCTGTTTCTCCAATTTATCAAAAAGAAACCTGCGGCTCCAAATCATTGCCTTTAGCGTCTAATAATAAGCGAATTGGTGTCGGTGGCAAAAAGCGGGTAAGTTGCAAGGCTTTCGGCGCTTGAGTTTCGACCACTAAATCAGCTCTAATAATAATGTACCTGTCGGCAGTTTCTTATTGTTCAATAGGAAACCGCCGTTTTACCGAGATCTCCCGCTACAATCAAATCAATACCGTGACGAATCATCGGGTGATCCCAAGTGAGAAATTCGATTTCTTCACGAGCTAAAAGCAAATTCACGCTCAAAGGTCAAGGTAACCCCTTCCTCTTTCAAGCCGGGAAAAATCGGGTAATGCCATAGTCGCCGTCGGGCGGATAACCAACGATTTGCCATCCAAATCGTCCTGTTCCATACCGATAACATCAAATAAATTCAAAGGCAAAAATCCTTTTAAATCTGCCGTACCGTCCTGTGCCGCAATATGCTCTGCCAATCTCTGCGCAGCCGTTCCGCCAGCGGAATTGATTTCCAGCAAACGATCCCGTCCCTGCTCAAGCACTGCTTTTAGTTCAATACGTTGACTACGGGTTGTTGCAATAAAATCAGAAAAAAATCTGTGGTTTCCGATAGTTGGGATAAAAAAACGCTGTAAATTTTGACCGCACTTTTTCAAACAATAGCGCTCCCATCGGACAAGTTTCCTCAAAGGCGTTCAACCCTTGGTGATACCATTGTGCCAATCGTTGTTGCGCCGAACCGTTAATATATGGCACATAAATGTGTACATCTCGCGCTTGACCGATACGATCCAAGCGTCCGATACATTGTTCTAATAAATCGGGATTGTCCGGCAAATCAAACAGCACCAAACGGTTGGAAAACTGGAAATTTCGCCCCTCCGAACCGATAGCGGAACTCAGCATCGCCTGCGCACCTTGCAGCATGTCGGCAAAATATGCTGCCGCCCGATCCCGTTCCTGTAATGACATTCCTTCATGAAACAGAGCGGTTCTGATGGCTTCTTTCTCACGCAGGGATTTTCTCTAACCGCAAAAACGGTTTCGGCAGTACGGCAAATAACGAAAACCTTCTCGTTCCGATTCTGTTTTTAAAAAAATCGATTAGCCAATCAATTCGCGACTCCTTATCGGTTTCGGCTGGCAGTCCAATCGGGTGATAAATTCTCTGTGGAAAGCCTTTTACTCCCCGACGGGTATTACGAAATAGCACACGGCTTGTGCCATGGCGATCAATTAAATCCTTGATTAATGCCTGCTTAATCGCATGGCGCTGCACCTCATCGTTGTTTTCACTATTCTCATTTAATGCTTGCGCTTCATTACGTCCCAACAATTTGTTTAATGTCGCTTGCGCTTGAACGGTTAACGGGTGATCTGCCAATAGATATTGCACGGCTTCCGCCACCGCAGAATAATTCCGTTGTTCATCAATAAACGCCTGATAATCGTAAAACCGATTAGGGATCTAGTAAATGTAAACGGGCAAAATGGCTCTCGGCACCAAGTTGTTCCGGAGTGGCTGTCAATAATAATACCGATGGAATACGCCGACTGAGTTGTTGAATGAAAAGATATTCCGCACTAGGGTTGTTGGGGAGACCACTGCAAATGGTGGGCTTCATCGACAATTAACAAATCAAAATCAGCCTCCGACACTTGTTTTTGCCCGTTTAGGTTGTGCAATAAGCCAATCCAATGCACAAATAATCAACGCCTCGCTTTCAAACGGGTTTTCGCTCCGCCGTCCCTTCCGTAGCATCGAAATCCATCGCCCGTTCTTCATCAAACAGCGAAAAAAATGCAGATTAAATCGGCGCAACATTTCCACCAGCCATTGATGTTGCAAATTTTTCAGGCACAATAATCAGCACACGTTCCGTTCTGCCGGACAAAAGCTGTTGTTGCAAAATCATTCCTGCTTCAATAGTTTTGCCGAGCCCTACCTCATCGGCAAGCAACACGCGCGGGTGAATCCGTCGCCCGACTTCAGAGGCGATATGCAACTGGTGAGGAATCAATCCCGCTCTCATACCACGCAAACCACGCACCGGTGACTGAAACTGTGCCTGTTGGTGTTGCAACACTCGATAGCGCAATGCGAATCGATCACTACGATCAATCTGTGCACTAAATAACCGATCCTGCGGTTTGCCGAACGCAATATGATGCGCAAGTTGCATTTCGGGAATTATAATTTCTTCTTGATCAGGTAGTTGAACGAGATAAAAAGCAATTTCATTATTTATCTCAACTTGGAGCACTTTTCCCTTGTCGGCCGTCAATATGCCGAATTATATCGCCCACCTGAAACAATATACGAACCAAAGGAGCCCCTTTGATGCATAAATTCGTCTTTCCTGTGCTGCCGGAAAGAAAAAGACCGACACGGCGCGAATCCACTTCCGTTACAATACCGAGCCCAAGCTCATTTTCACTTTCACTAATCCAGCGTTGACCGATTACAAATGACATAATTTCCAGCTTAAATAAAATTCGAAGAGCTATTTTAGCCCCATTCCAAATAAAAAAAGATAACCGAATATTACAGTATCTATCTTTTTACAAAAATGTGATCTACATCTACTTTTAAAAACACAAAATGTAGCTTTTTGCTTGACTTACTTAAAGTACAGTGTAACAATCGACTAACATTGCATTTCGGAGGACATTCTATGAATATAAATTGGCAAGCAATCAAAGAAGAATTTTTTTCGGCGGTTGGAAACCGTTTGAAGTCGTTTGGTTATGTATTTTTATTGCAGCACAAATCTGGGCCTATATTCAAGCCCCCGACACCTTGCTTGCCATGATTTCCCGGTATAGCAGGAATTTTATGCGTAGTTTTCGTTAGTAAAGGGAAAGTCAGCAACTATTTCTTCGGCTTGATTTTTCGCTTACACTTATTTTTATGTCACCCTGAAAGCTAATTTTTTTAGGTGAAATGAATACTACCCTTTATGTGTATATTCCCGCTCAATTTATCGGCTACTTCTTATGGAAACAGAATTTTACAAAAAGATCAACAAGGTAGCGATGCCGTGGTGGCAAAAATCTCTTACCCCTCAAGGCTGGGCATTTTTAGCGGCATTTGTCACTATCGGAACATTACTCTTTATTCAAGCATTAAATTACTACGGCAGCAGTTCAACAACCCTAGACGGCTTAACCACGATTATCGTTGTTGCCGCACAAAGCCTAATGATCTTGCGCTATCGCGAACAATGGCTGCTGTGGATTGCATTAAACTGCTTATCAATCGCCCTATGGGCGGAAACCCCGGCAATGTATTTAATGTACTCCGCTTATCTGCTTAACTCGTTATACGGTTATTACAACTGGACGAAACTGCAAAAACAGAATTAACAAAATAAAACACCCTAAAAACAAACCGCACTTTCAACCTAAGCCAAAAGTGCGGTTATTTTTCAACAGTTTTCAATGCGAAAATTAGAACACGCCTTGCGCCAGCATCGAATTGCTTCTTTCCTCGGTCTAAACAAGATGCCTTCCCTCATAGTTACCAAATAATTATAAATTTTTGACTCATTTTTTCCCTCTCAGTCTTTTTCTCCTTTTCCATTCACTTATAATCATGAATTTTCTTATGTATTTAGTATACAACCACTCGAATAAGAAAAAGGAACAACACACCGCTCAAAGAACCTTTAATGGTATTCTCTAAATTATTCAATTCTTCTTCTTTTAAAAGTATGGATAAATTCATTTGTTATATTATAGAAGCAATCTTTTTCTTCATTAATACAGCTTTCAAAAACATATATCGCCTTGCCTACCTCCCAAAAATTTAATAGATGACAACCGGAACTCCCTTCATGAGGAAATCCGCAGTTTTCAATATAAACACATATTGTTTTTATTTTTTTATTTCTATATATTTATTCAATTTTCCATTAATTCTTCCGTCTTTTATCTCGACTGTTATATTATAATATGACTTATATTCACCATAACTGTCTTTATTGAAATATAAATTTAAATATAGGACTATTGAGATGAATGTTAGTATAGTAAAAGTCATAACTTCAAAAATAAAAAGCCAGTACGAAATTTTCTACCATAGAGTCTACCATAGAGTTTCTCAATAAATCGTTTCATGTAAATTACCTTATATTTATAGAACCTATTTATTAAAAGCATATCATGGGTATTATTATCTTGTGATTTATTATTCATATTTTATTGTGAGGGTATAATTAAAACAACCGAATAAGATGTTACAAAAATAATTATAAGTTTTTGACTCATTTTTCCCTCTCATTCTTCTTCTCCTTTTTCCATTCACTTATAATCACAAATTTTCTTATGTATTTAATATTCAACCACTCGCATAAGAAAATGAACAACTACACCGACCCAAGAACCTTTAATGCCATTCTCTAAACTATTCAATTCTTCTTCTTTTTAAAGTATGGATAAATTCATTTGTTATATTATAGAAGCAATCTTTTTCTTCATTAATACAGCTTTTTGAAAAATATATTTCCTCCGACCTTTCTCCCAAATTTGAATAGATGACAACTGAAACTTCCCTTCATGAGAAATCCGCAGTTTTCAATATAACATATATTGTTTTTTTATATTTTAGGTCTATATATTTATTTAATTTTCCCATTAATTCTTCCATCTTTTATCTCGACCGCTATATTATAATATGACTTATATTCACCATAACTGTATTGCTTAGAAGATAAATATGAATAGAAGACTATTAAGATGAATGGTAGTATAGTAAAAAGTCATAACTTCAGAATAAAAAGCCAGTACGAAATTTTTCTACCATAGAGTCTACCATAGAGTTTCTCAATAAATCGTTTCATGTACATCACCTTATAGTTTCTCAAACTTATTTACCAAAAGCGTATTATAGGCATTATTATCTTGTGATTTATTATTCACCTGAATTAATCCTAATTTAGCATTAATTAACATCAATACTAAATAGTCAAAATTCAAAACTGTGACTTTGATCAAACTTTCTTAACAGACCCTAAAAAACAAACCGCACTTTCAGCCTAAGTCAAAAAGTGCGGTTATATTTTCAGTCGTTTTTCGCGTGAAAATCAGAACACGCCTTGCGCCAGCATCGCATCTGCCACTTTTACAAAGCCAGCTACGTTGGCACCGACCACATAGTTAATGTTTTCCTGTCCTTCAACAGTGCCGTATTTCTTACAGTTCGCATGAATATCCAGCATAATATTGTGCAGTTTTTGATCCACTTCCTCGGCCGTCCAGTATAACCGTTGCGAACTTTGTGCCATTTCTAAGCCGGAAGTCGCCACGCCACCTGCATTTGCCGCTTTGCCCGGCCCAAATAAGACGCCGGCAGCTTGTAAGGCATCGGTTGCTTCAATGGTGGTTGGCATATTGGCACCTTCCGCCACTAATTGCACACCGTTAGCAATTAGTTTTTGTGCATCGACTAGCTCCAATTCGTTTTGGGTAGCACATGGTAGCGCAATATCCGCTTTCACTCCCCAAGGTCGTTCGCCCGCAACATATTTAAGACCAAATTTTTTTCTGCATAATCTTTCACGCGACCACGTTTTTGCGTTTTTAATTTCCATTAATGCAGCCAATTTCTCCGCATTAAAAGCCGGCTTCGTCGTAAACATAACCGGAAGAATCCGAGCAGGTCAACACTTTCGCGCCTAATTGTAATGCTTTTTCGATTGCATATTGCGCCACATTGCCCGAGCCGGAAACCACCACGGTTTTCCCTTGGAAGGATTGACCTTTTTCCGCCAACATTGCTTGGGCAAAATATACTAATCCATATCCCGTTGCTTCCGGACGAATCAAACTACCGCCGAAAAGACAAACCGCGACCAGTAAACACGCACGCCGCCTGATTGGATAATTTTTTCATATAGCCTGCCAAATAACCCACTTCGCGACCACCAACTCCGATATCACCCGCCGGCACATCCGTATCAGGCCCAATATGACGGTAAAGCTCGGCCATTAATGCTTGGCAGAAACGCATCACTTCTGCGTCGGATTTGCCTTTCGGATCAAAATCGGAACCGCCTTTGCCACCGCCCATCGGCAGTGTGGTTAAAGCGTTTTTAAAAATTTGCTCAAAAACCTAAGAATTTTTAAGATCGACAGGTTCACCGACGGATGAAAACGCATACCACCTTTATACGGGCCAATCGCGCTATTAAATTGCACGCGGAAAGCGCGGTTTACTTGTGTTTGACCTTTATCATCCATCCATGCCACGCGGAATTGAAACGCGCGTTCCGGTTCAACCAGACGTTCCAATAAGGCTTGTGAACGATATTTCGGATTCTTTTCTAAAAACGGCCAAAGGGAAGTAAAAACTTCGCGCACCGCCTGTAAAAAAATTCAGGTTGGTTACCATCACGTTTTTCCACATAAGCTAAAAATTCTTCTAGAGAAGCTACTGTGCCTGCCATAATCTGTGTCCTTCTAATTAAGTTAAATGTTTGCATATTTATAAATTGAATACCGTCTTAACAGCTCGTCTTTTAATATGCAATAAAAATATAATTTAATTGCAATATTTTTTTGAAAAATCCCTTAAATCAGATACAAACATAGAAAAATAATCAAAAATTTAGTGCTTTTTATTGAAATTTTTCTAAATACACTGCAAAAGCCATAATAATACGGAAAGACAGCAAAGAAAGAGGCCAATAAAAGAAACAAAAAATGTGGGATTCAAGCGCAACATTCTGCGCCCTAAATTTAGCTTGATCAAAGTGCGGTGGTTTTTACGCTGTTTTCTAGCAAAAATGCGTAATTAGCTTAGTCAACAGCTCTCTTGTTGGTTGTGAGGACTCTGCCGCTAAATATTCATCCGGTTGGTGCGCCTGTTCAATGGAACCCGGTCCTAGTACTAATGTCGGGCAAAGCTGCTGGATAAACGGCGCTTCGGTACAATAATTAACCGCCTCACATTTCTCACCCAACAGTTTTTCCACCACTTGTACCACTTGGGCGGAATGTTGGCATTCATAACCCGGAGTAGCTTCATGCAAATTATGAAGGGACAAACGATCGCCGTATTGCGCAAACAGTGGTGCAAGTTTTTCACGCAGCATTTCATCTAAGTCCGCCAAGCGCATACCCGGCAACGGACGAATATCGAAATGTAGTTCGCAGCAAGCACAAATCCGATTAACCGCATCGCCACCATGAATTGCGCCGAAATTCATTGTCGGATACGGAATGTGAAAATCGGCATGCCGATACTTGGCTTTCAGTTCATTACGCATTTGCATTAAATAAGCGGTGGCTTCATGCATGACTTCAATAGCGTTAATCCCTTTAGCAGGATCACTGGAATGCCCGCTTTTTCCCACAATCCGCAACGCTTGTGCAATATGCCCTTTGTGTGCATGCACCGGTTGAAGTGAAGTCGGTTCGCCGATAATCGCACAATCAGGGCGAATATGGGCGTGCCGAATAAAGGTACGTGCCCCCAGCATAGTAGTTTCTTCGTCAGCAGTAGCAAGAATGCGTAGTGGCTTGGTGAGTTTAGTCAAATCAAGGCGTGCGAGCGCGTCCAATACGAAAGCGAAAAACCTTTCATATCGGCTGTGCCAAGCCCGTAAAACTTGCCGTCTTTTTTCCGTCAGTTTAAACGGATCAAACGTCCAACGTCCTTCATCAAAAGGTACGGTATCCGTATGCCCCGCCAGAAGCAAACCGCCCTCTCCTTCACCATAAGTTGCCAACAGGTTATATTTTCCCCGACTATTTTCAATCGGCAAGATTTCGGTTTTTAAAAACCCAATGTTGCCAACCAATCCGTCAATAATTCAATCAGTGCTTTATTCGATTGATCAAATTCAGGCTCGGTGCTACTAATGGTCGGCAAAAGCAATGAGTTGGGGAATACAGGGTTAAAAAAATCGGGAATTTGTTTCATAGTGACATCCAAATAAAAAGTTGCTTTTTAAATAATTATGCAGAATAATAGCATAATTACGCATAAAGAGGGACTATTTTATGAGCAAAAAAAGCCATCATTATCGGCGCAAGCGGTTATACCGGCGTGGAGCTCGCACGGATTTTAACCCGCCATCCGAATTTTTGAACTGAGTGGACTATATGTGTCAAGCGATAGCCTGGACGCCAATAAAGCCCTTTCCGATTTGTATCCGCAACTCAAACAGATATGTGATCTGCCGTTGCAGGCACTACCGAAAACGCCTGAAAAGCTGACCGCACTTTTCACAATCCGCAGACGCGGTATTCCTTGCCACCGCGCATGAAGTCAGCCATGATTTAGCGCCGCTGTTTTTGCAAGGCGGTAGCAAAGTGTTTGATTTGTCAGGTGCGTATCGAGTTAATAACGCAGAATTTTATACGGAATTTTATGGTTTCAACCACCAATTCCCCGAGCTGCTGAAGAAAGCGGTGTACGGTTTGGCGGAATGGAATACAACACAGATCAAGCAAACCGACCTAGTAGCTGTGGCGGGCTGCTATCCGACGGTTTCACAGCTCTGCTTAAAACCGTTAATTGAAAATAACTTGTTGGATCTCAATCAGCTACCGATCATCAATGCCGTCAGCGGCGTAAGTGGTGCGGGGCGTAAGGCCGGTTTAACTACGGCTTTCTGCGAAGTCAGTTTGAATCCTTACGGTGTGTTTAATCACCGCCATCAACCGGAAATTGCCACTCACTTGGGGACAGAAGTCATTTTCACCCCGCATTTGGGTAATTTCAAACGCGGCATTTTTAGCGACTATTACCGCAAAATTAAAAGCGAATGTCACAGCCGAACAAATTAACGCAGCCTATCGACAATATTATACCGACAAGCCGTTAATACGACTGTACGAACAAGGCTTTCCAAGCATTAAAGCGGTGGAATTCACGCCTTATTGCGACATCGGCTTTGCAGTCAAAAACGGGCATATCATTATTATCGGCGCAGAAGACAATCTGCTTAAAGGCGCGGTAGCACAGGCAGTACAATGCGCCAATATCCGATTTGATTTTTAACGAAACGGCAGGACTAATCTCATGAGACCCTTAGTAATAAAACTTGGTGGCGTATTGTTGGACACGCCGGCAGCAATGGAAAAATCTGTTTACTGCATTGGCGGACTATCAGAAAAACTTTTGCCCGCCCGTTATTAATCGTACATGGCGGCGGTTGCGTGGTAGATGACTTAATGCAATGCCTCGGTTTACCGGTAAAGAAGAAAAACGGCCTACGGGTTACTCCAAGCGATCAAATTGATATTATCGTTTGGGGCATTAGCCGGCATTGCCAATAAAAACCTTGGTAGCACAAGCGGCAAAAATTTAAGTTAAACCCGGTCGGGTTGTGTTTTGGCAGATGGCAATTTGACCAAAGCGGCACAATTTGATCGAGTTAGGTCATGTCGCCACTGTTGTGCCACGTAACCCGAGTTTATTAAACAATTTGCTCGGTGAGGCCTTTCTACCGATTATCAGCTCTATTGCCGTTGATGAAAACGGCTTATTGATGAACGTCAATGCAGACCAAGCGGCAACCGCAATCGCAGCGTTAATCGATGCGGATTTAGTCATGCTCTCTGATGTGGATGGCGTGTTAAATACAGATAAGCAGTTGTTACATGAATTAAACTCTGCGCAAATAGAACAATTAATCGCCGATAAAGTGATCACTGACGGCATGATCGTGAGAAGTCAACGCGGCATTGGATGCAGCAAGAATTCTTAATCGTGGCGTAGATATCGCCAATTGGAAAAACGCCCTGAAAAACTGACCGCACTTTTCGCCGGCGAAATCATCGGAACCAGGATAACACCATAAATCTTTCCCTGTCTTATAGGGTTCGGTAAAATAAAAATTTAGATTTATCTAATTTTATTAAACATACAAGCATATAATATATTCTGGCAATTTAGCTCATACGAAAGGAAAATCACTATGGCATTATGGGGCGGTCGCTTCACGCAGGCGGCGGATAAACGGTTTAAAAGACTTCAACGACTCACTACGCTTTGACTACCGTTTGGCGGAACAAGACATCGAAGGTTCCATCGGTTGGTCGAAAAGCATTGGTCAGTGTGGGAGTGTTGACAACGCAAGAACAGCACGAACTGGAAGAGGCGTTAAACCAGTTATTGATTGAAGTGCGGTCAAATCCGCAAGCGATTTTACAAGACGACGCGGAAGATATTCACAGTTGGGTGGAAAGTAAACTAATCAATAAAGTAGGCGATCTCGGCAAGAAGCTACACACCGGACGCAGTCGTAACGATCAGGTAGCGCTTGATATAAAAATGTGGTGCAAAGCGCAGGTATTAGAATTGCAAAAAAGTCTGCGTGAGTTGCAGGCGAAATTAGTACTAACTGCGGAAAATACCCAAGATGCCGTCATGCCGGGTTACACTCATTTGCAGCGCGCCCAACCGATTACCTTCGCTCATTGGTGCATGGCTTATGTGGAAATGTTGGAGCGTGATTATTCGCGCCTCACTGACGCCTATAATCGAATGAACAGCTGCCCTCTGGGAAGCGGTGCATTGGCCGGTACAGCGTATGCGATCGATCGCGAACAGTTGGCGCAGGATTTAGATTTCGCCTACGCTACACGCAATAGCTTAGACAGCGTATCCGATCGCGATCATATTATCGAGCTGTTATCCTCCGCCTCACTCAGTATGGCGCATTTGTCGCGTTTTGCTGAAGATATGATTATTTTTAATAGCGGTGAAGCGGATTTTGTGGAACTTTCCGACCGCGTGACTTCCGGTTCTTCTTTAATGCCACAGAAAAATCCGGATGCGTGCGAATTAATTCGCGGTAAAGCCGGCCGAGTCATCGGTTCGTTAATGGGCATGCTTACCACAGTGAAGGGGTTACCGTTGGCATATAACAAAGATATGCAGGAAGACAAAGAAGGTATTTTTGATGCGCTGGATACTTGGCATGACTGCCTGACTATGGCAACCTTCGTGCTGGAAGACATTAAAGTTAATATTGAACGCACGCGTGAAGCCGCATTAAAAGGTTATTCTAACGCTACCGAGCTGGCAGACTATCTGGTTGCCAAAGGTGTGCCGTTCCGTGATTCACACCATATCGTAGGCGAAACCGTGGTCTATGCCATCAGCGTACAGAAAGGGTTAGAAGACTTGACGGAAGAAGAATTCCGCCGCTTCAGCGATGTGATAACGGATGACGTGTACCACATTCTGTCGCTACAATCTTGCTTGGACAAACGCTGCGCCAAAGGCGGCGTGTCGCCAGCTCGTGTAAAAGAAGCCATCTTGGAAGCAAAAGTGCGGTTGAAAAATCTAGCCGTTTTATATCTATAATGCGCTTAATTCAACATAGAAAAAGGAAAAAAATGAATTCAATTCAATATTTAATCAGTACATTGCTTGGTTTATACATGCTGATTGTAATGCTGCGCATGTGGTTTCAATACTGTAGCGTAGATTTCTACAACCCAATTTCTCAAGCGATTGTAAAAATTACCGATCCCGTATTGGCGCGATTGCGTAAAACCTTGCCTACCGTGAAAAACATTGATCTTGCGGCAATTCTATTTGTGGCGGTACTCGGTGCAATAAAAATGCCTTTTATTGCATATTTTAGGCGGAACTTGGTCGGCGGAAATGATCGGTCAAGGTTGGATTCATTTTTTTACTGCTCGGCGTGTTAAGCGTAGTAAAAGTATTCGGCGAAATGATCTTATACATCATCTTTTTCGGCGCGATTTTAAGCTGGTTCAGCCGTGGTAACGATCCGTTCGGTTATTTATTATACCAACTGGGCGAACCTGTGCTATCGCCAATCCGTAAATTCCTGCCTAAAACAGGAATGATTGATTTTTCCCCTATGATTCTGGCAATCGCATTATTATTCGGCAACCGCTTAATGTACGATATATTCGGTACATTGTGGGCAGCGGCTTAAGTGCTTAAAAAGTGCGGTCGGTTTTTGACGGATTTTGTAAATGACGGCGGTAGAACAAACGGAACAAGGCTTACGGTTGCGAATCTTCCTGCAACCCAAAGCCGCTAAAGATCATATCGTCGGCTTACACGGAGACGAATTAAAAAAATCAGCATTACCGCCCCACCCATCGATGGCCAAGCCAACGCCCATTTGCTCAAATTCCTCGGCAAACTATTCAAGGTGCCCAAAACGGCAATTATCCTAGAAAAAGGCGAACTTAACCGTCACAAACAAATATTAATCCCCGAACCTAAACAGATGCCTGAAGAAATTCGGGGATTCATAAAATAACAAAAAAAGCGACCGCACTTTAGGGGATTAATACCCGGAGCCCCCTACATACGGAACGCCCCAACGGAAGCCATCCGCTTCCATACAGGCTTTAATCAGTGTATGTTCTTGGAGCACCCCATCAACCTTATTCATTCCCACATCATAGACACATTTAGCGTGACGGTTATGCGCATCTTCTGGGCTTACTCCATCTTTATACCAACGCGCTTGATGTTGAGGTGGAACACAGCCTGCCACTGAAATAATAGAAATTAAAAAGTAGAATGTATTTCATTTTATTATCCTCCTATTGTTGTGATACTTTTTCAGCACTAAAAACTAGTGTTTAGGGTCTTTTTACACCTTCATCAAAAGTTGCTTTACCCGCCACTTCTTCCGCATTTGGTCCAAAGAATTTTTCCTTCATATTGACCTTCTCTCGAAACAAAGAATGGAAATTACCTTCTGCCACAGCCCTACCGTTGAAACCATTTCCAACAATAGGTGCTTCATGTAAGGTGATATTTCTACGAGGGTAATTCATATCCAATTCACCTTTTGATGGTTTTTGCATCAAAATTGGCAATCAATTCAGAATCACCAATATTATCAACTTGGCCTTCTACATTATCATAACGAGCAGCATTACCTTTATAAGTAACAATACCTTGTTTAGGAATATTAGTTTCTGGCGTTTCGTCACCAAAAATAGAATATGTCACGTTCAGGATCTTTGACTACATTATAAAAATGCTCCAAGCATCTTACTTAAAAGCTCTCCCTGTGAGCCCTCCAATCGCACCAGTAAAGTTTTTTTATCCCTAATTTAACTACACCATCAACTAGAATTTCTCTAATATCTTGTTCTTTTGTTTTAACTAATGCGCCATTAAACGAATACTTCCGATTATATCCTGACAATCTCGCGATTTCAGACCCTTTATAAACAACAATCTCTTGATTTAATTCCCCTTTATGAAAATTATTCCTGTCAATATGAGCCTCCGTATTTGGTAGGTTTACTTCAGATGTCTCCTGAGTTGTATTTGTCGTGCTTTGTTGTCTAGTATCATTTGGTGTTGTCGGAGTTGTCTGCGCCGTCGTCTGTGCCTTCTGTGCTGCAGTATTTGTTAAATTAGATTGCGGAGCTGGTTGTTTATTATCATTTCCGCCGCCTCCACCACTGCAAGCTGCGATCATTAAAGAACTTAACATCAGTGCAGATAATTTAAATTTTTTTCATGGGGTTTCCTTTTAGGTTATTAATATAAGAATTTGTCTAAATAGACATCTAGATATTATAGTTATTAAATTTTTTTCCGCAATATGGTGAATTGCAAAGCAAAAGTAAAGCTTACGTAAATCAATGTCAGCTAATGTAAGGAGCATGAATGTTATGGAAGTTTTGAACGTCTTGATAGTTGATATAAATAAGACTAGATTCTCCCACTAGCGAAAAATGCCCGATCATTTTGTACTTAAATAGAATATCTTCTTCCTGCGTGCCGCGTCCGATATTATGGATAATTAGCGGCGTGCCATCAGCAGTAGTTTTGTCAGAGACGATACCGATATGCGGCTGGTTGCCAGACAATCGCCAAGTAACGAGATCGCCCGCTTTAAAAGTGCTTATATCGGTTAGGGAAAGGCTTTGTCCGTGCCGTTTGAAAAAAAGGTTTCCAAATTCGGTACACGACGATGATCGATATTAGAATCTGTAGATTTCAATCCCCATAATTTGGGGTAAGAATTCCAAGCCTTCTTCATATCCTGATGAACAAGTTGTTGTAAATCAATTTGTTGTTGTCGCAAAGCACGGATAACCACATCGGTGCATACCCCTGAATGCAAAGGCACATCCCCATTGGATAGGCAATTTTGCGGTAACTCGGATCATAACTTACAGTAACATTGATTTGTCCGCGAGCATCATTGACTAATTGCTGCGGAGCAATCGCGGCAAACGCGGAAAAACCATACAATGCCAAAAACACACTTAGCAAAAATCTTGACATAATGACCTCACAGTAAAGTCAATTCATTGAGCAGTCTTAAAAACTTACCAAAAACCGACCGCACTTTTCATCAAAAATAACGATCGGTTTCTATTTAAAGCAATTGCCAGCTTTGATCTTCAGGGTTGATCAGCAAATGATGTTGGTGATGCGTCTGAAGAGTGGAGCGGTGTCCGACACTGATAATGGTGGTTTGCGGTAGTTCTTCACGCAATAAACGATACATTGCATCTTCCAATCCTTCGTCCATACTCGCTGTGGCCTCATCTAGAAAAAGCCGCTAATGGCTTGTGCATTAACACTCGGGCAAAAGAAAGGCGTTGCTGTTCGCCAAGGGAAAGCACGCGCGTCCAATCATTCTCCTGAGTTAATTTTTTTCTGCTAAATGTCCGAGCTGTACTTGTTGCATTATCTGCGCCGCTTTCGCTAAATCCACGTCCTCAGGAGCGACTTGCGGATAGAATAACGCATCAATTAAACGCCCTTGCGGCAAATAAGGCTTCTGTGATAAAAAACAACACGTCGTGCTGCGGGCAACGCACAGTTCCTTCGGAATAAGCCCATAAACCCGCGATAGTTCTTAATAAAGTAGTTTTCCCGAGCCAGACGGGCCTTTAATTAATAGCGAGGAACCCTTGTGGCAGATGTAAATTAAGATTTTTGATTAAGGCTTCGCCCGTCGGTTTATTGACCGTCAGATTTTCAAATTCCACCGCGGTTTCCGTCGGCTGAATAACGATATTGGAAGTTTGGTTAGCTTGTTCAATCGCAGTATGAAAAACCGGTTAAACGATCCAACACCGCACGATAACCAGCAAAAATCATCATAGGAATTACGGAAAAAAAGGACAATGCGGATTGCACTTTGCCAAAAAGCCTGCGCGGTTTGAATTAAATCGCCCAATTCGATCTGCTTGCTGAAATAACGCGAAGCCTGAATAATAAAAAGGAAAAATGACCGAAACTTGAGAGACCACAAAGTTAAAACCGGATAATTTCAAGGTACGGAACACCATTTGCCAAACGTTTTGGATAATTCTGTCAAACTGTTGAAACAAAACGCTCTTTTCCATTTTTCACCACGAAAGAAAGCAATGCTTTCTGCGTATTCTTTAATCCGAATCAGGGAATAACGGTAATTTGCGGTTAAGCGTTCATTGGCAAAATTTAAATTAATTAACGGACGACCAATTTTAAAAGCAAACACACTGGTTACCAAAACATACATGAACACGAAATACACCATTGCATGCGGAATCGTTATGCCGGCAATGGTCATCGGTCCGGCCAGCCCCATAGAATAATAGTAAACGCAACTATCGATACTACGGCAGAAATCACACCGGTCGCAAAACTAATGGAGCTGGAAACGTAGGGACTGTACGTCTTGTTGGATCCGTTGATCCGGGTTATCTAATTGATTATAAACATATTGCGTTTTGTAATAGGCTTGATTGTTAGTCCATTTTTCCACCATTTGTTCATTCAACCAAGTGCGCCATTGAATAGTGAAACGCTGAGTTAAATAATAAGTCAACAACACATTCGCCATGTGGACTGTCGCCAACACGCAGAATACAATCATCTGAATCCAAAAATATGCTTTCCTCCATTTTCTGTAAGGCGTTATACATTGCTTTGTACCACTCGGAAAACAAAATATCCAGACGCACAGAAAGAAGGTTGAAGAAAACGATAATAACAAAATAAATTATCGGCTGTAGCGTGCGTGTCGGCGTAAGATAACCTTTAGCCAGCAACCAAAATTGGCGCCCCCTAACGGGTATTTTTTTGCCAAAAATATAAACTGCCAAGGGAAATACCACGGCAGTAATTGCCATGGCTTTTTGAAATCCAAAGAAGAGAATCTAACAACTCTTGGGTATAGTCCATTTCCAATTCCAAGTTAATAAAAAAATTCGCGTTATTTTTTTCAGTAATTTCATTAATTAGGCAAGAAAAAATGTAGCAAACTTTCATTTTTTTGTTCCAGCGCAAGTTTTCAAATCAAAAACATTGTTATAATTCTTGCAGAATTTTTAAAAATTAACTAATGAGAGGTAATTATGAGTGATATTGCTATCACGATTAGTATTCTAGCCCCTCGTTGCCGTTATTGGTCTATGGATTGGGCATTGGAAAAATAAAGGGAGTCGGATTCGGTATCGGCGGCGTGTTATTCGGCGGAATTTTTGGTTTCCCACTTCACTAACCAGTATGGTTTGAAACTGGACGGACACGTCCTGCATTTTATTCAAGAGTTCGGCTTGATTTTTGTTCGTTTATACTATCGGGATCCAAGTCGGTCCCGGCTTTTTGCCTCGTTGCGCGAATCAGGCCTGAAATATAATGGCTTCGCCGCTTTGATCGTGTTATTAGGTGCATTAACGGTGGTCATTTTATATAAAGCCGTTGATGTACCGTTGGAAGTGATTTTAGGTATTTATTCCGGCGCGGTAACCAACACTCCATCACTCGGTGCGGGACAACAAATTCTGAGCGAACTGACCAAAAAAACAATGTTACCAATATCATGGGTATGTCCTATGCGGTCGCCTATCCTTTCGGGATTTGCGGAATTCTATTGACCATGTGGCTGGTAAGATTGTTTTTTTAAAGTGAAAGTAGACGATGAAGCGGTTAAATTCGATAAAGAAAGTGGTCATAACCGTGAAAGCTTACGCACGATGAACATTCGCGTCACTAATAAAAAAATTTAGAGGGTTTGCCGCTAAAAGAGATTCCCGGCTTCGAAACCAGAGATGTGGTATGTACGCGTTTGAAACGCGGAGAAAAATATCAGCGTACCGAAAGCAGATACGGAAATTTTTATTGATGACTTTTCTACATATGGTCGGCGAAATGTCCGCTCTGAGAAAAAAATGCAGTTAGTCATTGGTGAAGAAGTTGACGTCTCTTTCCACTGTTGGTGGAGAATTACGTTCTGAACGGGTGGTAGTGACCAATGAAAAAAAGTGTTGGGCAAAAATCCGCGATGTCGGCATTCACCAAAAAATACGGAGTGGTCATCTCGCGCTTAAACCGTGCAGGGATCGAGTTGGTACCTTCCGCCAATACTTCATTACAATTCGGTGACGTTTTACACTTGGTCGGACGCGTTGATGTAATGGCTAACGCTATTTCCGTCATCGGTAATACCCAATCTAAACTGCAACAAGTACAAATGTTGCCGGTCTTTATCGGGATCGGCTTGGGCGTGTTGCTCGGTTCAATTCCGTTCCATATTCCCGGCATTCCGGTGCCATTAAAACTCGGTTTAGCAGGCGGCCCGTTAGTTGTCGCATTAATTTTGGCACGTATTGGTAGTATCGGAAAACTCTATTGGTTTATGCCACCGAGTGCCAACCTTGCCTTACGCGAAATCGGGATTGTACTGTTCCTTGCCGTGGTCGGCTTAAAATCCGGCGGAAATTTCGTGCAAACCTTAACGGAAGGTAACGGACTGGAATGGATGGGTTACGGCATTTTCATCACCTTTATTCCATTGTTGGTTGTCGGCATTATCGCTCGCTTATATGCAAAAATGAACTATCTAAGCCTGTGCGGATTATTGGCAGGTTCCATGACGGATCCGCCGGCACTTGCATTTGCCAACGCCATCAAAGAAGAAAATGGTGCCGCCGCCCTCTCCTACGCCACCGTTTACCCGTTGGTCATGTTCCTCAGGATCATTTCTCCACAAATCCTCGCCATTTTGCTTTTGGGCAGGTGCTACGGTAACTATGTAGCAAAGGGGTTAAGAAAACAACATAAAAACCAACCGCACTTTTTAGATTCTATCAAAGTGCGGTTGGTTTTTTGAACGTTTTTCACTCTAACCTTAGAAACTGTGAAAAGCATCACAATACGGAAAACAGACGCATTGAATAGGTGATATTTTTTTAGCTATTGTTATTAAAAAGTAATTTATCGGAGGTTGAGATGATTGAGTTTTGTAAAAAGCATAAAAATTTGCAGTGCTCTTATGCTATTAGTACTATCCTTCCTCGTTTATATAAAAATTTTTTTCTTTGTCCTGAAACTTCCTCTCGGAAACTTTGGTCCGCCGATTAATTATACGGAAGAAGAGATCCGATTGTATTTTCGAATATATTGGGAACCCTTTGATATTACTACATCAAACACTAAGCGGATTCACTACCATAACCATTCCGGAAAAATTTTATCACTGCTTTGGTATGTGGCTTGAAGAACAGGCAATTGATGAGAAAGTGAAAGATTTTGACGAGAAATATCGATTTTTCCGTTATAAAAACCGATGCCGAATTTGACTTAGGTAAAAAAAGATAAGCCACATTTGCGTGTCCGCATTTATCGCAATAACATCTCACTTGTGGAGCAAGATATATATCTTATGAGCACAGATGATGTAAGCTATGAGCGCAGGATTAACGGTGAAAAATTGACTTTAGAATATTGAATGGTTACAGCAAACCACAAGAATCTGCGTGTTATCATTTTGAGGATGACACAGATTATGCAATTGAAATTACTAACTTAGTTCCTTTCCCCGAATACGAGGAAATACAAAGTTTTTACATAGGAACAGGGAAACGATATCAACCTAATGTTCAGGAAGAAAAAGTACCGTGACGATAAAAATATACGGTAATATTTTTTTAGCTATTGTATTGTTATTAAAAAAAGTAATTTATCGGAGGTTAGGGTGATTGAGTTTGTGAAAAAGCATAAAATTTTGCAGTATTCTTATACTATTAATACTATCCTTCCTCGTTTATATAAAAATTTTTTTCTTTGTCCTGAAACTTCCTCTTGGATTTGGGCCGCCGATTAATTATACGGAAGAAGAGTGGAAGGAAAGACGGTTGCATTTTCGAAGATATTGGGAACCCTTCGATATTACTACATTAAATACTAAGCGGATTCACTATCATAACTATTCTGGAAAAATTCTATCACTGTTTCGGTTTAGGGCTTGAAGAACAGGTAATTAATGAAAAATGAAAGATTTTAAAGAAAAGTATCGGACTGAATATCACAAAAATCAGATGCCGAATTTGACTTGGGCAAAAAAAGATAAACCGCATTTGCACGTGCGCGTTTATTACGATAGTGTTTTTATTTATAGAGCAAGATGTTTACATGATGGAAGCGCAAGAGATCAGCTATCCATTTGAAATCAACGGTCAAGATATAAAGCTCAAAGCTTTGAATGGCTACAGCAAACCTCGAGAATTAGCTTGTTATCATTTTGAGGATAATACGGATTATGAAATTGAAATTATCAATCTGGTTCCTTTCCCTGAATATAAGGGAATACGAAGTTTTTAAAGATAGAAACCGGACAACGATATCAACCTAATGTTCAGGGAAGAAAAAGCACCGTGAGGATAGAAAAATATGCGGTGAATATTTTTTTAGCTATTGTATTGTTATTAAAAAGTAATTTATCGGAGGTTAGGGTGATTGAGTTTGTAAAAACATAAAATTTGCAGTATTCTTATACTATTAATACTATCCTTCCTCGTTTATATAAAATTTTTCTTTGTCCTGAAACTTCCTCTTGGACGCTTTGCCCCACCGATTTATTATACGGAAGAAGATATGCGATTGCATTTTCAAACATATTGGGAACCCTTTGATATTACTACATCAAACACTAAGCGGATTCACTATCATAACCATTCCGGAAAATTTAATCGCTGCTTCGGTGTGTGGCTTGAAGAACAGGCTCTTAATGAGAAAGTGAAAGATTTTGAAGAAAAATATCGACCTTACTATAGTAAAGGAGCCAATGCCGAATTTGACTTAGGTAAAAAAGATAAGCCGTATTTGCATGTACGTATTTATCGCAATAACATCGCACTTGCCGAGCAAGATATATATCTCATGGAAACAGAAGATATCGGCTATGTACTCGAGATTAACGGTAAAAAAATCCACTTTTAGACCATTGCATGGCTACAGCAAACCTCGAGAATCAGCTTGTTATCATTTTGAGGATGATACGGATTATGAAATTGAACTTGCTAACTTAGTTCCTTTTCCCGAATATGAGGGAATACAAAAGTTTTTACATAGAAACTGGACAATGATATCAACTTAATAATATATACAAGGAAAAATAACCATGAAGACAGAAAAATATACAGTGAATATTTTCCGTGTTTTTCTAAATTAAAAACAGACTAAAAACAAACCGCACTTTAGACTCACTCAAAGTGCGGTTGTTTTTGAACGTTTTTCACTCTACCCCTAAAAACTGTGAAGACCATCACAATACAGAAACCGGCTCATTGAATAGGTGATATTTTTTTAGCTATTGTATTGTTATTAAAAAAGTAATTTATCGGAGGTCAGGGGTGATTGAGTTTGTGAAAAACATAAAATTTGCAGTATTCTTATGCTATTAATACTATCCTTCCTCGTTTATATAAAAATTTTTTTCTTTGTCCTGAAACTTCCTCTTGGATTTGGGCCGCCGATTAATTATACGAAAGAAGAGATCCGATTGTATTTTCGAACATATTGGGAACCCTTTGATATTACTACATCAAACACTAAGCGGATTCACTACCATAACCATTCCGGAAAAATTTTATCACTGCTTTGGTATGTGGCTTGAAGAACAGGCAATTGATGAGAAAGTGAAAGATTTTTGACGAGAAATATCGATTTTTTTCCGTTATGAAACCGATGCCGAATTTAACTTATATAAAAAGATAAGCCGCATTTGCGTGTCCGTATTTATCGTAATAACATTTCACTTGCGGAGCAAGATATATATCTTATGAGTACAGATTCGGTCAGCTATGTGATTGAGCTTTAATGGTAAAGAAACTAACTTTAGAGTATTGTATGGAGAAATCACATCAAGAGAATCGGCTTGTTATCATTTTGAAGATGACACGGATTATGAAATTGAAATTAGTAACCTAATTCCTTTCCCTGAATATGAGGGAATACAAAGTTTCTTCAGAATAAAAACCGGACAACGATATCAACCTAATGTTCAGGAAGAAAAAGCACCGTGAGGATAGAAATATGCGGTAACATTTAAATTTGTTAAAACCGGAACGGCTTATACTTAATGTTTAAGCACTAGGTGTCTTAGAACAAAAAGTGCGGTGAATATTTTCAGCGTTTTTCTAAATTTAAAAACAGGCTGAAAACAGACCGCACTTTTAAAAAACAGGCAGGTTTACGGTTATTGCCAGTTAGATTTGGCTACAAACGCACCGGCAAATCCTTTGTTTTCATTTATATAGATACCACCAATCTCGTTTGCATTCTGCCCGAAAAATGCACCTTGGTTTTTAGTTCCGTTTTTCTCACCGCTGAAAGTGTTGCCGGAAATTTTGGCATCAATTTCAGCACTTGAAATCACCTTGCCGGAGGCATCAGTCGTCAGGATATCACCAACCAATGTCTTTTTGATCAAAGTCAGCAGTAAGCATTACGCCGTGAATCTCCCATTTCTGCGGTGTTTCCGCCGCATTTAGTTGCTCGTTTAATGTAGCATTAGTCACATGATAGCTAGAAAGCCCTGTGTATAAGGGCCTGCCCTGATGTTGGCATGTTTTTAGGCAGCGTTAATGTACCTTGCGTGAAAAACATAAGTGGTGTTGTCGTTTTGATAAATACCCGCTTGAGCGCTTGGTGAATAGTCGACGTAATTCACAAAAAGTTCCGGCAATCAAACTTGTGCCGTTAGCGTTGTTAGTAAACGTGAATCCAGGTTGTAACCCTTCCGGAGCCAAATCAATCGATTTACCTCCCACATTAAGCACTTCTTTTTATTAGTGCTTAATGTAATCACCTTAGCGTTGGCGATTTTTATTTGCTGCGCTACCGCTACTAAATTGATAAGCCATCCCTTGAATCGGCCCATTGTTTGTGTCATTGCCTGCTGACGGGGTATTGGCGTTAACTTGTGGGCTTGATGTTGGCGTACCGGTGGCGGAAGACGTATTTGATGGTGAATTAGGCGTTTGCGTACCGGTAGAAGATGTGCCGTTTACTCCGGCAGGCGAGGTTGAATTACTTGTTGTAGTGTTGTTATTTGAAATTGAGGTGTTGTTGGATGTGGAGATACCAACATTCATCGGTGTTTTCTCTGCCAATGTTTTAGCTGCTGCCTGAGAATGTGAATTTCCGCTGGTAGAACATGCTGCTAAACTAACAGAACCGAATATAGCTAATAATAAATTAAATGCTTTCATTCAAAAAATTCCTTTTTAATTAATTGTTTATAAATGAATGTGACGTAGGTATATTCCCTCACAATCCCAACAAGTTTAACAACTTATTGTTATACAATCAAATATTATATCATTACCTTTTTATCCATAAATAGCTCTAAAACCTCTTTCGACCGAATTAAATTCATGCTCTCGCGTTTTATATATATCTGATTTTTTTCCATAAGTGCCGATCAATTTTGGATCCGTAGCGCCGTATAGGGTGATATTCGGCTTATCTAACGCGGCAGTGAGATGGGCAAGGCCGGTATCTACGGAAATCACCGCCTTGGCGTTGGCAATTTGATCAGCAAGTTCGGAGAGCGTTAATTTCGGCAACACCGTGGTTTTTATCCAAGCCATTCGCAATCCGTTGCGCTCGCTGATGTTCTTGTTCGTTTCCCCAAAGGGAGACGAATTTCCACATTAAAAAGTGCGGTCAGTTTTTCCGCTGTTTTTCCATTCGTCCTCAAGCCAGTGTTTATCGGCACGTGTGGTAGCATGAATAAACACGATATAAGGCTTTTCTACAACGTGGTTGGTAAAATGTCGAGCAATACCATAATCCCCCTGCGTTTGAGGCAACTCATAGCCTAAACTAAGGGAAAAAGCTGCCGAATGCGTTCCACCGCGTGTTGTTGGTAAGCTACATAAAAACCGGTGATCGTAAAAAAATGAGGCCAATGGCTCACGGGCACATTGGCGATTGTAGCCGTATTTTTGTACCTTTGTGCCAAACGGGTAGCAAAGAATGCGCTTTTTACCAGCCCTTGCGCATCAATCACCGCATCATATTGATTTTTCTTGCAATATAGCACGATAGCTTTTCCAGGCTTGTTGTGTTTCGGCTGAAAAAGGCTGCTTACGCCAACGCCGTAAAGCAATGGGAATAACACGCTTAACCGCCCCATGCCAGCGCGGAATTTCGGCAAAATTCTCTTCCACCACCCAATCAAAAAGTAATATCGGGAAGAGCGTTTTTGCGCATCCGTTAAAGCGGGCAAAAGTATGTAGCACATCGCCCATTGAAGAAGTTTTAACCAGACAAACGTTCATTTTGTATCATTTTGCTTTTCAGTAGATGTTCAAATGCCATACGCTGATCTTCATCAGCAAATGCGTTATAGGGAATGGCTTGGAAATGTCCGCTGCCGAGAAATATGACTAAGCAATTGTCGATATTCTCTACCGCGCGTACTTTCGTATAAAAGAAAACGGAACGCACCAGTGCATTTTGTAAATATAACCCATCCTCTTGAATGCGAACCACTTGTTCGCAATCCGTTAATTCCGCCTTTACCTGCTCACGAAAAATTTTGTTCACAAAGATAGGACGAAAGACGGTGGCATAACCAAAAATAAAATAACCGCCGATCACTAACAACCAACCAAGCCAAGGCGAATAATTCGGCTCATAACAATCGCCTAACATCTCCTGAAGATCACGGATGTGATAGTGTGTTAAGACTAACAATACAAGGTAAGGGAAAAAAATAGCGCCACATCATAAATTTTTCAGCCTGCGCACCATTTTTGTTACCTTTATAAATACGTCTGGAGATCTTCTTTTGTAGTGCTGCATATTCGGCAGTAGGCAGTTGATAACGAATTTCCATTTATCCTCCCTAAAAGTGCGGTCAATTTTTTTCCATAACATTTTTCCGGCTGAATATCAATTAAGCTTTTGATGATAGCCGTCCTTTCCCTCGCCTTTGCGGATTTTAATCAACCCGCCTTCAATCAAACGAATAATTAGTGCTTTGTCCGACAGCGGAGGCGTATATTGCGGACTGGTTGGCCCGTAAAGTGCGACTAACGGGCGATTTAGTGCGGCGGCGACATGCATTAAACCACTGTCGTTACTAACCACGGCAATGCAATCACTCATTAAATCCACCGCCTGATTCAACTCCGTTTGTCCGGCCAAATTCACGCAATAAGATTGCAATGGCAAGGGCAGAGCACGGCGGATTTGTTCGCCGACTTCTTCATCTTTCGCCGAACCGAATAAACGAATGGCATATCCCTGTTCAATCAACATTTCGGCAAGTTTGGCATAATGATAATGCAGTCAACGTTTCGCCGGACCGAATTCCGCTCCGGGGCAAAAAAAGCTACTGACGGACGGTTTTCGGTTTGCGCCAAAAGTGCGGTAAATTTTTTTCTTTCGTTTTTTTCCACCGCACTTTGTTCAATTTGCAAATAAGGAGTTGGGATAAAAAAAGTGACTCTGCCGACGGAACAGCATTTTTCATAACCGAGCGCAACATAACGTTGCACCATCATAGGGTAATCCGCTTTATTATTGCGCAAATCATTTTAAGAAGAAATAACGGCTCTCTCCTTTCCAACCGCGTCGTACGGGAATTTTTGGCAAATAGTGGAATGAATGCTGATTTCAGCGAATTTGGCAATACAATAGCCATATCATACTGATTACGAAATGATTTCCCTATTTGATAACGTTCAACGAGATTTACTGCGCCGTGTCCGATAGGGCATGGTCAGCGCATTGCGTACTTCCGGCATGCGAGCCAACAAAGGCTTACACCAATTGGGTGCCAACACATCAATATTGCACTGTGGATATTGCCGTTTCAGCGTTTGATACAAGCTGTGCGACATCATCATATCGCCGACCCAAGACGGGCCGATAATTAAAAATATTCATATTATCTTAACCTAATAGGCGGTATTATTCGATTTATGCTGAAATAAATAATAGACTAACATCACGCTTGATTCAATAAAGCCACTGAAAGATAAAATGATTTTAATGCTATATAAATCAAAAATTATTCACAGCGCCGATTAAAAGAGATTCAACATGAACAATCAGAAATATTATCGTATTGCGTTATTGTTTAATGCCAACAAAGTCTATGATCGAGAAGTGATGGAAGGAGTTGGGCAATATCTGCAAGCCTCGCAATGCACTTGGGATATTTTTTTGTAGAAGACGATTTTGTTTATCATAAAGACACGATTGAAAGTTTGTCGATTGACGGTGTGATTGCGGATTTCGACGATCCCGAAACGGTCGCTTTATTGCGAAATGTGAATGCGCCGACCATTGCTGTTGGCGGTTCATATCAAAAACCCGATTTTTACCCCGACTTGCCTTACGTGGCAACAGATAATTATGCCCTGGTGGAAATGGCGTTTTTGCATTTACAGCAAAAAGGGTTAAACCATTTTGCTTTTTACGGCATACCGACAGAAGATGAAAAGCATTGGGCGGTGGAACGTCAGAATGCTTTTTTAAGTTTAATGCACCAATATGAACACCAAAGTGCGGTCTATTTAGGGCGATAAAAATCACCTCCGAAAAACTGGGCGGAAGCACAATTTTAAGTTAGGTGGGTGGTTAAAATCGTTGCCGCCTCACACCGGTATTATTGCCGCTACCGACGCACGGGCGCGTCATTTGTTACAAGCTTGCGAAGCCCTTAAAATTGCCGTTCCCGAACAACTCTGTGTGATTGGCATCGATAATGAGGAATTAATTCAATACCTATCGCGCATTTCGCTATCCTCCGTCACTCAAGGAACGCGCAAAATCGGCTATCAAGCAGCTAAAATGCTGGATAATTTACTCAACGGGCAGAAAGTCAGCCATAAACCGATATTAATTCCTCCATTGAAAGTGGAACAACGTAGTTCGACGGATTACCGCTCATTGCAAGACCCATTGGTGATGCAGGCAATGCACTACATTCGCCAACGCGCCTGTCAGGGTATTAAAAACCGAGCAAGTGTTGGATAGCCTTAGAATTTCACGTTCCAATTTGGAACAGCGCTTTAAAACTGAAATGAATAAAACTATTCATCAAGTGATTCATGAAGAAAAAGCTGAAGCGTGCTAAACATATGCTGCGTTTTACTTACGTATCCATTCAGGAAATCGCTGAAGTGTGCGGTTATCCCTCGTTGCAATATTTTTTTATGCGGTATTTAAAAAGAATACGGCCAAACACCGAAAGAGTTCAGGGAAAGATAAACTCGTCTATAACGTGTCTTTAATCATGTGAAAAGTGCGGTCGAAAAAATACGAGAAATTTCGACCGCACTTTTGCTTTAATTACGAATTGGCTTTAATCACGAATTAGGCTGTAAATTTCATCATCTTTACGATCTAAATAATGCGTGGAGTGAATGCGACGGATAGTGCGCGAACGGCCACGAATTAATAAGGTTTCCGTGCTGGCAAGATTGCCTTTGCGTTTAATGCCTTGTAATAATTCGCCGTTGGTAATGCCGGTTGCGGCAAATACCAAATTGTCGTCTTTAGCGATGTCTTCAAGTTGTAATACCGTGTTGACTTCCACTCCCATCTTTTGACAACGCTCGATTTCTTTCGCGGCAATCGCCTGATTTTCAGGCGTATCGTCTTTACCTGATTGCGCGGAATAAGGCGTGCTTGCATATCGCCACCTAACGCACGAACTGCCGCCGCTGTAATGACACCTTCCGGAGCACCGCCGATACCGTATAGCATATCCACACCGCCATCCGGCAAGCAGCATAACACCGAACCTGCAACATCACCGTCCGGTACGCAAATAACCCGCACACCAAGTTGATGCATTTGGTCGATTATTGCTTCGTGGCGCGGTTTAGCAAGCACCATGACCGTTAGTTGGGAAAGCAGCTTGCCCATTCGAGAAGCAACGCGACGTAAGTTTTGCTCAAGCGGCAAATTCAGATCAATCATGCCTTTGGCTTCGGGGCCGACGATCAATTTTTTTCCATATACATGTCAGGCGCGCGTAGAAAGGTATTTTTACCACCGGCGGCAAGCACTGAAATAGCGTTGTCTTGACCAAGTGCGGTCAAACGCGTGCCATCAATAGGGTCAACCGCAATAGAGACTAATTCCCCATTCCCGAACCAACTTTTTCACCGATATATAACATCGGTGCTTCGTCAATTTCGCCTTCACCAATCACGATTTCACCGTCCATATTAATGCGATTAAGTATATAACGCATCGCTTGCACGGCAGCGTTATCCGCCGCATTTTTATCGCCGCGCCCCAACCAAGCAAAAAGCGGCAAGAGCGGCGACTTCGGTAATTCTCGAAAAATTCAATGGCGAGTGATCTGTTCATTGCAGTATCCTTATATTTTTAAGTGGCGTAAATTGCGTTTATTTTAACATTTTTGAGGAAAGCTTGCGAAAAAAATTTTTCAGCCGGAAAAACAAATTTTATTTTTCACTTTAATAATTGAAAGGCCTAGGGTAAAATAAGAAGACTTTTTTACATTTATTTATCAAGAGGAATTTTTATGTCGCTGGAAATTTTTGAGATCAATTGGAAGGTAAAATTAAACAGGCAGTGGAAACAATTCAATTGCTTCAATTGGAAGTGGAAGAACTAAAAAGGCCAGAAACAACAAGTTCAACAAGAGCTTGATAACGCTCGTAATGAAAAACAACCAATTACGTGGTGAAAACGATCAATTGAAAGGTGAACACCACAACTGGCAAGAACGTTTACGTTCGCTGTTGGGGAGCAAATTGATAACGTATAAAATAAATTCGGGGCAATCGCCCCCGTTTTTCTCTTATTTTGCCGGAATTTGCGCTAACACTTTAGTAAGCAGGCGCCAATAAGTTTGCACTGCCGGAATATGCACTTTCTCATCGGGAGAATGTGCGTTTTCAATAGTCGGCCCAATAGAAACCATATCGATATTCGGATAGATTTTTCTTCAATAAGCCGCATTCCAAGCCGGCATGGATCACTTTAATAACCGGCTCGAAAACCTAATACTTCCGCATAAACTTTATGCGTTAAATCTAAAATCGGAGTATGACTTTGCGGTTTCCAGCCAGGATAATTATTAGAAAATTCCAGTTCTGCGCCCGCCAGTACGGTTAAAGAGTTAAGCAACCCTTCTACATATTCCGTACCGCTTGCGATCAAAGAACGAATTAAAATGGTGCCTTCTACTCTATTGTTTTCCGTTCTTAATACACCGATGCTAAGTGAGGTTTCCACCACGCCTTCCACCACGTCGCTGTTACGAATAACACCGTTTGGTAAAAACGTTAAGTAGATTGATTACTTTTTGCGTGCAGACATCATCAAATACGTTTTCCGGTTTTTCAATCTGTTGCAGAGTGAAAAGCAAATTAGGCTCGGCAATTGCCAATTCCTCTTTTAATAAAACGGCAAATTTTTCCACCGCACTTTGCAGTTCGGCAAGTCCGTCATTAAAACAGAGTGTAGCAAAAGCTTCGCGCGGAATAGCGTTGCGTACGGAACCACCGCGGATATCGCCTAAAAGCAAAAGAAAAGTGCGGTCTATTTTTAGCCAGATTTGTTAAAAAAAGCGGGCTAATAATTTGATGGCATTAGCTCTGCCAGTGTGAATATCCACGCCTGAATGTCCGCCCCGCAGTCCTTTCAGAATGATTTGATAGCTGTGCGTAAAGTCGTTTGGTTTTACTTGTACGGGTAATGCCAGATGAGCATTTTCTCCGCCGGCACAACCGATATAAATTTCGCCGTTTTCTTCTGTGTCGGTGTTGATCATTATTTTTCGATTGTAACCAATTAGGACGTAGCCCCACAGCGCCTTCCATGCCGGCTTCTTCGGTCATCGTCAGCAGCACTTCCAAATCAGGGTGGGCTAAATCGTCGCTATCCAACACGGCAAGCGCCGATGCCATTCCAATCCCGTTATCTGACCCCAAAGTCGTACCTTTGGCTTTAACCCATTCGCCATCGATATAAGGTTGAATTGGATCTTTCAGAAAATCATGTATCGTGCCTTCATTCGCTTGCGGTACCATATCCAAGTGTGCTTGCAAGGCCACCGGCTGTCGATTTTCCATTCCTTTAGTTGCCGGTTTACGAATCAGTAAATTGCCCGCTTCATCGCGTTCAGCATAAAAGCCTTTGCTTTTTCGCCCAGTTTAAAAATAAATGTCGCAATTTGTTCTTCGTGATAAGAAGGATGTGGAATAGCACAAATTTGATCGAACCATTTCCATAACAAACCGGGTTGTAAGGTTTGAATTTCGGACATAATGCCTCCTTTTATGAGTAAATTGTTATCATGATATAACCTTGTGCGCAGTAAAATAGAGATTTTTCTGACCGCACTTGGTTTAAAATAATAGCATAAAAACCCATTTCAGGTTATTTTTTTACGCAATTTTATTACGCAGAGAATCCGAGGGGAAATTATATGAGCGAAAAATATATAGTCACATGGGATATGTTCCAAATGCATGCGCGCAAATTATCCGAGCGTTTGCTACCGGCATCACAATGGAAAGGCATTATTGCCGTTAGCCGCGGTGGCCTATTTCCGGCAGCAATAATGGCGCGCGAATTAGGGCATTCGTCACATTGAAACCGTGTGTATCGCCAGCTATCACGATCACGAAACGCAAGGTGAATTAAAGTTATCCACCGTGCGGAAGGCGACGGTGAAGGATTTATCGTAGTGGATGATTTGGTCGATACAGGAAATACTGCTCGTGCCATTCGTGAAATGTATCCAAAAAGCCCGTTTTGTAACTGTTTTTGCTAAACCGGCAGGCGCGCCGTTAGTAGATGATTATGTGGTGGATATTCCACAAAACACTTGGATTGAGCAACCTTGGGATTTAGGATTGGGCTTTGTACCGCCACTTGCCAGAAAAATAACCAAAAGTAAAAAGCTAAAAGCGCGGTTAAAATAAAAACGTTTGTTTTCTTGACCGCACTTTTTCTCAACGCTCTGCTTACCATGTCAGTTTTGACAATTGATTCAAATTATTCAGTGCCCATTAGCTGAGAATTTTTTTCCTGCCTGATTTTTTTACTAACGTTTTCAGTTTCATCATTATTCCTGCCTCAATAAATCCGCAAGAATTTTTTTCATATAATTCATATAAATTGAAGAAGAAATAGCTATTGGCTCAGCGTTCATTTACTTATTCTGCTTTTTTTCTCAGTAAAAAAACACTTTTTACCCTTGGATTTTTAAATAATATAGAGTTATTATCTGAAATAATTATCGTTTGGGGAGAATATTTAAAATGAATAATAAAAATTTTTGCCCGATACAATAACTAAAAATCAGTTCGACATTGTTGATCCCGCTATGGGCAAAAAGCCGTTGAGATGCAACATTCAAATCCGTTATTAAAGGATCCCGAAGCCGAACGGATGATACAAATGCTCGATTATGATTTTAATAAATTCACTTCTGCAAAATTATCCCAGGTCGGCTGCTGCGCCCGCGCCGCCCTAATCGATGAAGAGACCAACCGCTTTATTAAAGCACACCCCGATGCCGTTGTCATTGAGCTTGGCGCAGGTTTAGATACCCGCTTTTGAGCGTTTGGGCAGGCCACCAATAACGGCGTGGTACGATTTAGATTTACCGGATGTCATTTCCTGCGGCGCCAATTATTACCCGAACATGGTAATCAATATATTGCCGATTCATTATTCAGCGATCATTGGCTTTAATACGCTAGCCTCTCATAACAAAACCTGTTTTTATTGCTAATTGAAGGCGTTCTGATGTATTTTTCAGAAGCTGAAATCAAATTACTTTTTCCAAAATATTACGCATTATTTACCACAAGCCACTATTATATGTGATTTGTTACCACCCGCCGCATTGGGTAAATCCAAATATCACGATGCATTATGGAAAATGAAGATCGCCCTGAATTCAAATGGGCAATAAAAGACAGCAAAACACTGGAAAAGTTGGTTCCCTAATTTGAAAGTTGCCGCAGAGTTTTACCTCAGCGAAAAAGTCGGCAAACGTTATCCTTGGTGGTTGCGATTACTCTATCATACGGCTTTCGGCAAACACAATTACGACATGCGGGTCATCCGGATCGAATTAGGATAATATTGCAGAATATACCAATAATCCAAAGTGCGGTTGGAATTTCTCCCGTTTTTTTCCACCGCACTTTTTAAATCCCTCCTCTTTCCTCTCTATTTACAAAAAAACATTCTGGCTATGAAAGATTCGGTATATAATGCCTGCCAATTACTTTTTATGTTACCGATTCGATAGGAAGAATCGGAGAGGAACCCGATAAAAATGGCTCAAAAATCGACCGCACTTTTCTGCGGATTTCTATCGTGGACGCTTTGCCGTCGCACCGATGCTGGATTGGACCACCCGTCATTGTCGTTATTTTCACCGCCAGCTTACGCAATATACTTTGCTTTATACGGAAATGGTCACGACGCAAGCGATTATTCACGCCAATTATGATCATCTGGCCTTTGACATTGCCGAAAACCCATTGGCTTTGCAACTCGGTGGTAGCGATCCGAAGCAATTGGCACATTGTGCCAAAAACGGCTGAATTACGCGGTTATACGGAAATTAATTTGAATGTAGGCTGTCCCTCTGATCGAGTACAAAACGGAATGTTTGGCGCCTGTTTAATGGCAAAAAGCGGATTTAGTGGCGGAATCCGTGGCAAGAATGCAGGAAGCTGTGGATATCCCCGTAACAGTTAAAAACCCGTATCGGTATTGATGATCTGGACAGTTATGAATTTCTATGCAATTTCGTGCAAAAAGTTCAGGCTGTCGGTTGTCGTGATTTGATTGTACATGCGCGTAAAGCATGGCTGTCCGGACTTAGCCCGAAACAAAATCGTGAAATTCCGCCATTAGACTATGAACGGGTCTATCAATTAAAGCGTGATTTTCCTACACTATTTATCAGCATTAACGGCGGCATCAAAACTATTGATGAAATAAAAGCCCACTTACAGTCGGTCGATGGGGTAATGGTGGGGCGCGAGGCTTATCAAAACCCTGCTTTGTTAGGGCTATATCGATCGTGAACTGTTCGATCCTCATGCTGCAATTATCACTCCGCGTGAAGCGGTAAACAAAAATGTTTCCTTATATTGAACAGCAACTTAGCCAAGGCGTGCAACTTAATCATATCGTGCGTCATATGCTCGGAGCATTTTCAAAATTGCAAAGGCGCGCGCCAATGGCGGCGTTATCTGAGCGAAAATGCGCATAAACCGGGAGTCGGTGTAGAAATTGTAGAAACCGCGTTGAGATTTGTGGAAGCGTAAAGTGGTGGAGACATAAAGAAAAAAAGTGCGGTCGAAATTTTTAACGATTTTTCGACCGCACTTTTCGCTTATTTTGAGGCGCAGTTTTAAAAAGTACGTCATCCTATTGTTACAGAATATGCTCGAATTCTTGCATAACACTTTTCGGTCAAACGCTGGATTGTACTTCGCCAATATGACGTTTTCTCAACAATAACATTACTAAACGGATTGACCGATGCCACCACCAATGGAAAGCGGCAAGCGTCCGTTGATTAAATCTTGATGCCAATCCAGTTTTATGCGCTCTTCATCATTGGTTATGGCAAGTTGCTTACGCAATGCGGTTTCATCTACACGAATCCCCATTGAAGATAATTCAAAAGCACGCTCCAATACCGGGTTCCAAACTAAAAATATCACCGTTTAAGCCTTTATATTCGCCTTCTGACGGTGTTGTCCAGTCGTCATAATCCGGCGCACGCATATCATGAGGCTTGCCGTCGGATAAGTTACCACCAATGCCGATTAAAAAGACTGCGCCATATTCTTTACAAATTGCATTTTCACGTTGCTTGTCAGTCATGCCCGGGTAGCGCTGCACTAAATCTTCACTATGAATGAAAGTGATTTCCTGCGGAAGAAATCTTGGCAAACCAAATTTGGCATGAACCGCCGCTTCAGTTTCCAACATCGCAGTGTAAATCGCACGTACGGTATCTTTTTAAATACGCCAGATTGCGTTTACCTGCCGGAATGACTTTTTCCCAGTCCCATTGATCTCACATAAACGGAGTGGGTTTGATCCAAGCTGTCTTCATCAGGGCGAAGCGCTTTCATGTGTACAAACAAGCCTTCTCCTTCATTAAAACCAAAAGCGAGCAAGCGTGTGGCGTTTCCATTTAGCGAGAGAATGCACCACTTCAAATACGGCGTCTTCGATCATTTTAACATTTACCTGCACCGCTTTTTCTTTACCCGAAAGATTATCCTGCATCCCATTACCAACTTGGCTCAAAAATAGGGCCTTGCACCTCAATGATACCCTAAATGTTCAATAAGCTTATCCGTGAACGTGTTCTTCACGAAACTGATTTCTTGTTGTTGTAAAATAAATGATTTTTCCATTACTATAACCTATAATTTTTGATGTTTTGCGCTATGATAACGCTTGTTGCATATTATTTAATATTAAAAAGCACAAATTTCAATACTTTTTTTAGTTAAAATTCGTTACAATGAGAATAATATTCAAATTAGCAACCATTTTTAAAATAATTTTTTTAAAGCGAGATAAATAATGCTATGCATCAAATAGACGGCTTAGATCAACAAATTTTGCGCGTGCTGACCAAAGACGCACGTACACCCTACGCCGAAATGGCAAAAAGCTTTTGGCGTCAGCCCGGGAACTATTCATGTCAGAGTAGAAAAATGCGTCAATCCGGCATCATTGAAGGAACTAAAGTGCGCATTAACGAACGCAAATTGGGCTATGACGTATGCTGTTTTATCGGTATTATTCTCAAAAGTGCAAAAGATTATGATAAAAGTCATCAAACAACTAGAAAGTATTGATGAAGTGGTGGAAGCCTATTACACTACGGGTAATTATTCCATTTTTTTATTAAAGTGATGACGCATACCATCGCTGAACTACATTCCGTATTAGCAACTAAAAATTCAGTTAATTGACGAAATTCAATCAACGGAAACATTGATTTCAATGCAGAATCCAATTCTGCGTGATATTAAACCCTAATCACATCATGATGGAAAAAGGAGGAAAATATGTCAGAAGTATTTCATCTAGGTTTTAACAAAAGCAATGCTGGAAGGCGCAAAATTAGCTATTACCCTGGGGCACCGGAACGGGTAGAACGTATTGCCAAGTTGCTTGATAAACCGAAATTCTTAGCCTCAACCCGCGAATTTACATCGTGGCTGGGCTATATTGGAGATAAAAGCCGTAGTAGTCTGCTCCACAGGGATCGGCGGACCATCAGTGTCTATCGCGGTGGAAGAACTGGCACAACTGGGCGTGCGTACTTTCTTACGCATCGGTACCACCGGGGCAATTCAACCACATATTAATGTCGGTGATATTTTAGTGACCACCGGTGCGGTTCGTTTAGACGGAGCTAGTCTGCATTTTGCACCGCCGGAATACCCTGCCGTCGCAGATTTCCACTGCACAACTGCGTTATATCAGGCAGCCAAAGAATGCGCTAAACAAGCGGTTCATGTTGGTATCACCGCTTCGTCCGACACATTTTACCCCGGACAAGAGCGCTACGATACCTACAGCGGTAAAATCTGGCGTAAATTTCAAGGTTCATTAAAGCAATGGCAGGATCTCAATGTAATGAATTTTGAAATGGAATCCGCTACATTGTTTACAATGTGTGCCAGCTTGGGATTACGCGCCGGGATGGTCGCTGGTGCCATTGTTAACCGCACCCAGCAGGAAATCCCAAATGAAGCAACAATCAAAGGTATTGAAGAAAACGCCGTACAAGTAGTGGTCAGAGCCGCAGAACTACTGGTGTAATAAGTTAATGAAAAAGTGCGGTCGATTTTTAGTAGTTTTTAAGAATCCAGCATTTTTCTATTTCTATATAAATTAAAAACTAGTTTCCGAATAACTCAGAAACTAGTTTTTTTGTTATTATACCGGACAATAAAATTGCTTCCTATCTCGATCAAATAGCCCTATCAGAACAGTCCTATTTATGTAGTAGAATCTCAATAATATACGATATGTGGTGTTTAACTAATCGAACAATTTTGACTAAGTTAGAGAGTATGGTAGATAACAGGGCAATCGGTCACTCTATCTAAAAACACGTAAATTAATTTGAAGAATAGATCAAAAATGCAGCCGTTTTTTTGGCTATTTTCATTTAGCATGTTATCCTTAGCGCAATTTTTATTGGAAATATTATTTTTTTATGTCAACGAATCACTTGAGTCAGCTCAGTTTCGCCGAGCTACCAATTCATCCAAAAATTTTTGGACGCTCTGCAATCCAAAGGATTTGAGTATTGCACGCCGATTCAGGCACTGTCTTTGCCTCATCACCTTGGCAGGCAAAAGATGTCGCTGGGACAAGCCCAGACCGGAACGGGAAAAAAACCATGGCATTTTTGATCGCGGTTTTTCATCATTTATTACAAAATCAATCGGATAATATAACTGAAGGTAAACAGCCCCGAGCCTTAATTTTGGCGCCGACGCGTGAATTAGCCGTGCAAATTGCCAATGATGCAGAACTTTTGGTTAAAAAACAGGATTAAAAACCGCACTTGCCTATGGTGGCGATGGCTATGATAAACAATTAAAAAGCTATTGAAGATGGCGCGGATATCATATCGGCACCACCGGAAGAGTGATCGATTATGTGAAACAAGGTATTATTCGCTTAAACCAAATTCAAGTGGCTGTCTTAGATGAAGCGGATCGAATGTTTGATCTTGGTTTTATCAAGGGATATTAGATACTTATTGCGTAAGTGTCCGCCACCGTCGCAGCGTCTGACAATGTTGTTTTCCCGCCACTTTATCTTATAAGGTACGTGAATTGGCATTTGAAGATATGAACGAACCCGAATACATTGAAATCGAGCCGCTACAAAAAACAGGGTCATCGGATTAAAGAAGAACTGTTCTATCCGTCTAACCAAGACAAAAATGGCATTATTGATGACGTTACTGGAAGAAGAATGGCCTGAGCGTTGTATTATTTTTGCCAACACTAAACACCGTTGTGAAGATATTTGGGGCTATTTGTCGGCTGATGGACATCGTGTCGGTTTATTGACCGGTGATGGTGCAAAAAGAAACGCCTTGCGTTATTAAAAACACTTTACCGACGGCGATCTGGATGTGCTGGTAGCAACCGATGTGGCGGCGCGCGGTCTACATATTGCTGATGTTACACACGTATTTAATTACGATTTACCGGACGACTGTGAAGACTACGTGCACCGTATCGGACGTACCGGACGGGCTGGTGAAAGCGGTGTTTCCATCAGTTTTGCTTGTGAAGAGTATGCAATGAACCTGCCGGCGATTGAACAATATATCGGGCATAGCATCCCTGTCAGCCAATATGACCCTGACGCATTGCTCACCGATCTGCCAAAAACCTCACCGCCTCAAACGTGGCGTAAAACCGATGCCACGAAACACTCAAAAAGCCTTTTCGTAAGCGGTATTAGGCACATCTATTATTTTACCTACTATGCTTTCTAGCATACTAACAGGGCTTGCCATTCATGCAAGCCCTGTTTTATTTTTGAAATACGGTCTTTTCTCTAAGAAAATATATCTCAATTTTCTCTTTAAAAATATGAAGCCTCAGAATGTGTATATGGCTTTTATTGATGATAGATTAGTATCGATCAGTGAAAATAGCCCAATAAAATTGCACCGCTTAAACTCGCAACAGCCGAACCAAAATGCATTTTTATTTGGAGTTACAACAGTTTTACTGAAAAAATTTGGTCGAGAACACCACATAAATGCCTAATAACACAAATTTCAATATAACCCACCAAGGGAAGCCGTAACCAAGGCCGAATACTAAAAATCAAACCGCTGAGAATTAATAAAGTATCTGTCAAGTGCGGTAAGATTTTCAACAGTTTTACCGCCCGCCAGTCATGACCATTTAATTGCATTCCGCCACGAACAACCAGCAAAAATCAAACTTAAAAAGGCACAGATAATATGCAAATAAACAACACTGTCCATAATTCACTCCAATAAAAAGTGGGCATTATAACGGTTTTTCTCTCTTTTTATATAACCCGCTCCTAACCCGTTAGAGGGAAAAGTGCGGTCAATTTTTGAGTGTTTTTTTCAGCTGAAACGCTACAACAAACATGATTTATCCTCAACAGGTCGGAACTCCTGACTAAACAGATAAATAAATTTGCTCCAGGTTGTTTGCTTATTTAAAATTTTCACTTCATTTTTTTCTAAAACCAAAAAAATAAGGTAAACCAATGAAAAAGAATTTACTCACTCAAACGTTGCTATCCTCTGCATTATTAGCAGTAGCCGGCGGCGTACAGGCGGCTGCTTTCCAACTATCGGAAGTATCCACTTCAGGCTTAGGGACGCTCCTATGCCGGCGAAGCGGCAATCAACGATAATGCAGCCGTAATTGCTACCAACCCGGCTCTAATGTCTTATTTTTAAACGTCCGGAATTTTCTCTCGGTGCAATTTATGTTGATCCGACCGTTAATGTGAAAGGACCTTCTCCTGAGTTCGACCACAACAATATTGCACCTAACTCCCCGATTCCGACTGTTTATGCCCTTTATCCGATCAACGATAAATTTTGCTGTTGGTGGCGGAGTGAACGTCAACTACGGTTTATCAACCCGAATATAACAATCAATATGCGGGCGGCTTCATCGGCGGCAAAAACCGAATTGAAATCTATCAACTTCAATTTAAGCGGAGCATATAAACTCACTAATAATATCAGCGCCGGTTTAGGGCTTTAACGCCGTATATGCAGATGCCTTAATCGAACGTTATGCAGGCGCATTATCTGATCGTTTAGGTGCATTAAAAACAACCGCTAGGCGTGACTAATTCAACATTAATCAGCAAACTGGAAGGCGATAAATGGGGTTACGGCTGGAATGCCGGTTTAGCTTATGAAATCAATGAAAACAACCGATTAGGCTTAGCTTATCATTCCCATGTCAGCATTGATTTCGACGGTGACTATTCGAATGCTCTGCCTCGCTCATTAAGCGGCCCTTACGCCAGTTATGATCAAACCTATCAAGGTGCACTGGCTCAAATGGGATTAGTGCCGACTGGCGGAATGGTTATTCCAGGCTCATTAAAATTAGTATTGCCTGCTTATTGGGGAGTTTCGGGCTATCATAAAATACTCGATAAGTTGGCTTTCCATTATAGCTGGAAATACACGGAATGGAGTCGCTTCAACGACCCTAGAAGGTATTGGTGGCGACGGCAAGCGGTTATTCTATAAGAATGAAGACTTTAAAAAAATAGCTCACGTCTTGCAATCGGAACCAGTTACGACATTACCGATAAATTTATTATTCGCGCGGGGATTGCACACGATGAAAGTGCGGCAGAAAACCACCATTCGCTTTCCATTCCTGATACCAACCGTTTTTGGTATAGCTTAGGCGCAACCTATCACGTTACACCAAATCTTTCTGTGGATGCCGCTTTTTGCACATTTAAGAGGAGCATAACAAATTTAAGGAAAACGGTATCGCATTTGAAACCAAAAGCCCGAGTAAATTTATACGGCTTAACAGTAAACTACCGCTTCTAATTAAATCATACTATAATCAAGCGTATCTTTTGATACGCTTTTTTTATTTTACAAATATGGAAAAATATGGTGCCGATTTATTATTGTTACTATCGCTCCCCGGTCGGCAGATTGCTGATGCTGTCGCAACAAGGCAAATTAACTAATTTGGATTTTGAACAGGAGCAAATAGCAGCAAATCCCAAATGGATTCTTGATGAAAATCAACCGCTCTTTTACAGGTTAAAGCGGCATTAACCCGTTACTTCAACGGCGAAAAAGAAACCTTTTCGACTATTCCATTAGCACCGCAAGGCACGCTTTTTCAACAATCTGTTTGGCAAGCACTGCGCCATATTGGCTATGGAGAAACTTCTTCTTACGGCAATATTGCACAATTAATTCATAACCCTAAAAGCTGTGCGTGCGGTAGGCGGAGCGGTGGGATCTAACCCAATCAGTATCATTATTCCATGCCATCGTGTGTTTGGTAAAAGATCGGTGCTCAACCGGTTTCGGTGGAGGTTTGCCGGCAAAACGTTATCTACTACAACTGGAAGGCATCGACTATCTTGATAAAGGTGTGGAATACGTTAAACCCAAATTGTTGGAAAAATATCGTTCTTAAAAAACTACTCTAAAATTGACCGCACTTATGCCAAATCAAAATCACTGAATCGTCTATCCCCCAAAGCGAAGCCGAATTACTCCTCCGCGCCAAATCTATCGCCGGTTTAACCTTTTGCCGAACTGGCAGCCGAGCTTAACTTGCCTATACCACGCGATTTAAAAACGTAATAAAGGTTGGGTCGGTATGTTAATCGAAATCGCTTTTGGGAGCATCGGCAGGTAGCAAACCGAACAGGATTTTGCCCACCTAGGCATTGAGCTCAAGACCATTCCGATTAACCTCGCAGGGGCTATCCGCTAGAAACCACTTTCGTTAGCCTTGCACCGCTGATTCAAAAATTCAGGCGTGGATTGGCAACATTCCCATGTCAGACAAAAAAATTAGCCAAAAGTTCTATGGATTTCCGGCACAAGGCGAACGCGCTTTACCCTTAGCTGAACGACGTATTGGTCAACCTATCTTATGGCAAACCAGATGCCGAGCAGGAATACCGACTACAAAAAGGACTGGGAAGAATTAATGGATTACATTGCATTAGGAAAAATCGCTCAAATTAATGCGAAAAATCGGCGAAATATTACAACTTCGCCCGAAAAGGTGCCAATAATCGTGCACAGACTAAAGGCATCGGAAAACATGGCGAAATTATTGATACCCTACCGCTCGGTTTCTACCTGCGTAAAGAATTTACCGCGCAAATTCTACAAAATTTTTGCACAATAATTAAATTCACGTTGCATTTTTATTCGAAATTATATGATGCACTTTTTCATACTTATCTTTATATAGGAATCTTTATGTTTGAATGGATTGCTGATCCAGCAAGCTTGGATAGCATTATTCACGCTGACAGCGCTGGAAATTGTACTTGGAATTGATAATATCATTTTTATCAGTATTTTTAGTAGGGCGCTTGCCTGAGTCACAACGCCAATCCGCGCGCCTGTTAGGCTTAGGATTAGCGATGATAATGCGCATTATATTATTGTTGTCACTAACATGGATTATGAAACTGACCGAACCGTTGTTCACTGTATTAGCGCAGGAAATTTTCGGGACGTGACATCATTTTACTTGTCGGAGGGCTATTCTTAGTTGCCAAAAGTACCCATGAGATACACCATGCAATGACACCACACGATGAAAACGGAACCGAAGTCAAAGTTAAAAAAGCAGGGTTCACGGCTATCTTAACGCAAATTGCTATTTTTAGATATTGTATTCTCCCTTGATTCCGTAATTACCGCTGTAGGTATGGTGGATAATATTCAAGTGATGATTATTGCTATCATCGCTGCCGTCGGTGTGATGATGTTTGCGGCTAAACCAATCGGTGACTTTGTAGATACTCACCCAACACTAAAAGTATTAGCCCTGTCATTCCTCATTCTTATCGGCGTTACGCTTATTGCTGAAAGTCTGGATTTCCATATTCCGAAAGGCTATATCTACTTCGCTATGGCATTCTCTGTTGTGGTTGAAATGATTAACATTAAAATGCGCAAACATTTGATTAAACCATAACGAGTTTATTCGCATCAAAAAAGAGCGGTTAAAAAACACTATGTTTTTTAACCGCTCTTTTACTATGAATTCTATGAACTTAACTGTTATATGTCGTTCAATAGCCGTTTGATTTCAATCACTATAAAATCATCTTGACGATTTTATCTGCTTTAATACGGGCAAAGCGTTTAAGTAAGCGTTGAACCGGTTTAGGATATTGATGCATTTCTTCCAGTTCGGTGTACGTTGCAACACTGTCGTATGTTCACGAATATGGGCAAGCTCCCGTTGAATTTTTCTGCAATTCCTGTTTCGGATCATGAATTAATAAACCGTTTTTCAGCATCTAACCGCCATGCTCGCGGGTTCAGATTATTACCGGTCAACAACATATAATCATTATCTACCCATACGCCTTTTCAAATGATACGTGTTATCGCCATCCTTCCATAAACGAATGGTTAATGCTCCCTGCCGAATCTCATGTTCAAATTTTTACTAAACGCACGCAGATTTTTCGTATAAATACGGCAATGCCCCCGCCATTTTAAAAGGCTCAGACGGTGGAATGTAGAAATCGTTTGCCGTTTTGCAACCTACGATTATCTCTACTTTCTTCCCGTTATTTAATAAATGGCGAATTTTCGTTTGTAATGTACGCGGAAAAATTAAAATATGGCGTACAAATCACCAAATTACGTTGCACTACAGAAAATAACGATTCGATAGTTTGGTTTTAAAATGTTGCCGGTAGCCCCTAATCCGAACAGTGGCGTAACGGTTAAATCGCCACCAAAAAGCGACCGCACTTTTCACTTGATAACCAGCTTCTACGCTTAATTTGCGACGAAACACCTTGATATGATTGCGAATTTCCTTCGTATGAGGGACGTGCGGTATCGTCTAAAGCATACACAGTGTGGGGGGCGAGTAAATATTGGTTGATAAAATCTACCATTGAATCCGCTAATCCGGCATTTGTGATTTTTTGGTAGCGATCATAGCGGTATCGATCTTTCTGATGTAAATAGACGTTATTGATACTTGCGCCACTATAAAGCACGGTATCATCAAACACAAAACCTTTGACATGTAACACACCAAATACTTCACGCGTATTAATCGGCACACCGTGGAAAAATCGACGGCATTGAATGCTTAGTCCGTTGTTCACAATACCAATCGGCATTAGTTGCGCTTTCCGCACTGAGCAAATTACGCTGCGCACGATGCCAATCCACCAGTACTTTCACATCTAAATCAGGATTGGCTATTTTAGCACCATACAATTCCGCCAAAAATTTCCTGTCCTGCTTCATCCAACTGCCAATAAAGTGCAGTCACATAAATACGCGTCTTTGCACTGCGAATCAATTGAATAATAGTCTGTTTAAAAGCGGCAGGGCTATAAATAAAACTCCACATCCGTTGCATTTTGCGGCAAACATGCTAGGTTTTCCAGATGTTGTTTTTGCTTTGTTTGGTTTTTATTTACTAACATAATTTTTCTTCCATGCGCTGATAAAATCGTCGCGGTTTAATGTGTTAGTTTACAATATTTACCCCTCGTTTTAATAGAAAAAAAGGTTTTTCGTTATAATGCGGAGAGTTTTTAAATAAAACGTGCAAATTTACAACTCAAATTACCCCACATACGGTTAAATTATGAACAACTCTAAAAATCCGCTTTTCAAACACCTAAATTTCAACAAAATGCCGACGAAAAAAACGCTTTTTAAAGAGCGTGTTGTTGGCGAACGAGCCGAGCTCTACTACAGAAAAATCCAGTGGGTAAAAGCGCGAACAACAACGTAGTGGGCAAGGTAATGAAAAACGCGATAAAAATCAGACCGCACTTTTGCAACCGATAAAGAACAAACTAGACGCCGAGATAATCGCCAATCCGTTCGTGAAAACACAGAACCACGTAAGTTCCAAATAACGGAAGAAACTCGCGAAACGACGAAAGGCGAAAAAGTTAAAGTGTGGTTAAAAAGGCGAGCAGCAGTGAAAATCAAAAGAGACAGGCTCGCTATCGCCTCGTGCACCGGAAAAATTAAGAAAACCGTGCGGAGGAAATGAAAATATATGGCGAGGGAGCTTGTCTCAGCCTCATTTTCACAGCGTCCGGAAAGCATCGTACGCGTAGTGGGCGACGGTAGAAATGGCACATAAAATCGGAGAGATATTCAGCTATTTAGCAACACATAAAAAGTGTATCACGTTGTCGATGCGCAAGAACTGGCGTTAGTCAGCGGTAGTGAACATCACGGCGGTATTTGTATGTTGGTAAAAAGCCCGTCCTTTTACATTAACCGGCTATTTAACCGTTCCGCATCAACGGGATTGCTTAGTTCTACTTGACGGTGTACATAACGCACATAATATCGGTGGCATTCTACGCACCTGTGCCTTTTTATGGTGTAAAAAGGCGTAGTCATTGATGATCCCGAATTACTCAACTCGCCGGCAACAATGCGCGTAGCCGAAGGCGGTGCGGAATATGTCCGAGTGCTACAAAACCGATGATGTTCGCCATGTTTCTCAATCAATTGCGCGAAAGCCGGTTACCAAATTATTCACACATCCATTGATAAACAAGCTGAAAGTTTCGCTAAAGTGCGGTTAAAAATAAAGCGGTTTTTCGTCTTAAGTGAAAGCTCCACCGAAGCGCTAATAGAAACAGGCGATACAGTGACAAATTTATCTTTCACTAACCCATTGCATAAAAACGGTCTGAATGTTGCCGTACAAGCGGGAGTGCTATTAGCACGCTGGGTTGAATTATAAAAATAACGGAAAAATCGACCGCACTTTTTGTTTCCGGCTTACAACTTATCTGCATGGTGAATCATTACAAAGCGTTCCCAGAGTTGATTCTTTCGTTTTTCAATATGTGCCGGATCGGGAATAATACATTTGCTAATCGGGCAAACTTTCTTTGACAAGTAGGCGTGTCATATGCCCGACGCATTCGGTGACAAAAGAGTCGGCTCAATGACATAGATCTCTCTCCCTATTGAGATTGCCTCATTAGGACATTCGGGTAAGCACATATCGCAATTTGTGCATTTATCGGTGATAAGCAGTGCCATTGTTAGTCCTTGTATTGATGGAAAGCGGCAGATTATAATGAAAACCGCACAAAAACAAACATAAAAGTAGAAGGATCATAGTGAAACAAAAACAAATTTTACAACTTTGCATTTTCGTTATTTGTTTTTCATTTTTACTGTTAACCGGTTGGTACTTTTTCTCCCAGCAGAAACAAGCGGTGCATACGGTAATTGAAGGAAATTATGACTATATTATGAAAATGATCCGATCGGGCAAAATAAACATGCGCCGACGGATTATTATACGCTCGTACTGTCACTGGTCGCTCTGCATTTTGTGATATTCAACGTAAAAATACGGCGAGCAACCGCCCGCGTCGTTGCAATATCAGTGTGGTAAAACCCAACACTTCGGTTGGGTGATTCACGGTTTGTGGCCACAAAACGGTAAAGCGCGACGTGTCAGTGATCATCCTCGTTTTTGTCGTGGTGATTTACCGATGGTGGAAGAAGCCGTTATTCAAAACTACCTCAGCTGAAAGCCCTCAGCGCCGCATTATTACAAGGAGAATGGGAAAAAGCATGGTTCATGTGCTCGACAGCGCACATAAGTATTTTGAAAACAACGGGATTTATACCGCACTTTTAAAAGCTACCTAACTACGAATTACCTAAAAACGAGTTGTTTTCGCTGGTTGAAAAAAACAATCCGCAACTGAAAAACACTTACTTAGGTGCAAGCCGTAATGAATTATTTATTTGTTATGATTTAAATTTTAATATTATGGATTGCCCAAATCGTTAGAAATCAAGCTATAAATTAATTGTGATAATTTGATTCAGAGCAGTTACAAGATACTTAGAACTGGTTATAATGAGCAAGTTTTGAGAGTTTTATTATTCAACCCAAAGAGGATAAATATATGTCAGTAATCAAAATGACCGACCTGGATTTAGCAGGTAAACGCCTTTTTCATCCGTGCCGATTTGAATGTGCCCGGTAAAAAGACGGTAAAGTGACTCTCCGATGCGCGTATCCGCGCCACTATCCCAACCTTAAAGCTCGCTCTTGAAAAAAGGAGCGAAAGTGATGGTCACATCTCACTTGGGTCGCCCAACCGAAGGAGAATTCAAACCGGAAGACTCTTTGCAACCGGTAGTCGATTACTTGAATAAATCCGATTTAGGTGTACCTGTGCGTTTGGTACGTGATTATTTGGACGGCGTAGAAGTGAATACCGGTGAAGTGGTTGTATTAGAAAACGTACGCGTTAATAAAGGTAGAGAAGAAAAATAATCCGGAATTAGCTAAAAATACGCCGCACTTTGTGATGTATTCGTAATGGACGCTTTTCGGTACGGCACACCGTGCAGAAGGCTCAACCTATGGTGTTGCAGAATTTGCGCCTGTTGCTTTGTGCTGGTCCGTTGCTTGCAGCCGAATTAGACGCTTTTAGGCAAAGCATTAAAAAGAACCTCAACGCCCGATGTTGGCTATTGTTGGCGGCTCTAAAGTCTCCACCAAATTAACAGTGTTAGACAGCCTGTCTCAAAAATTGCCGATCAATTAATTGTTGGTGGCGGTATCGCTAACACCTTTATCGCCGCAGAAGGCAATAACGTTGGTAAATCCCTATATGAAGCGGATTTAATTCCTGAAGCGCAACGTTTATCCAAAGCGACCAATATCCCTGTCCCAGTAGATGTTCGTGTTGGTACCGAATTCTCCGAAACTGCTCCGGCAACCTTAAAAAGCCGTTAATGAAGTAGCTGCTGACGAATCCATCTTTGATATTGGCGACAAATCTGCAGAACAACTGGCTGCGATTATCCGTAGTGCGAAAACGATTCTGTGGAACGGCCCGGTCGGTGTATTTGAATTCCCTAATTTCCGTAAAGGTACCGAAGTGGTTGCACAAGCCATCGTTGACGCCACTGCAAACGGCGCATTCTCTATTGCTGGTGGCGGCGATACGTTGGCGGCAATTGATATATCTCGGCATTGCTGATAAAGTGTCCTATATTTCAACAGGCGGCGGTGCGTTTTTAGAGTTCGTAGAAGGCAAAAGTATTACCGGCCGTAGAAATTCTTGAAAAACGCGCGAAAAACTAACCGCACTTTTTCCAAATCGTAGGGGGTACAAGTTATTCTCCCACAATAAAAATTCTTCAAACGGTGGGGTAAAACTCACTTTATATACAAAAGGAAACACAAACATGGCAAAATTATTAGATATCGTAAAACCGGGCGTATTAACCGGTGATGACGTACAAAAAGTCTTCGCTTACGCAAAAGAACACAACTTTGCACTGCCTGCGGTAAACTGTGTTGGTTCTAACTCCGTAAATGTCGTATTGGAAACCGCTGCATCGCGTGAAAGCGCCGGTTATCGTTCAATTCTCAAACGGCGGTGCACACTCTATGCGGGGAAAGGAATTAAACCTACAAGCGGTGCACGTCCTGATGTTTTAGGTGCGATTGCAGGTGCGAAACACGTTCATCAACTCGCTAAAGAATATGGTGTTCCGGTTATTTTGCACACCGACCACGCGCCAAAAACTGTTACCTGGATCGACGGTTTATTAGACGCTAATGAAAAACACTTTGCTGAAACCGGTCGTCCATTATTCTTCCCACATGCTCGACCTTTCCGAAGAGCCAATGGAAGAAAATATGGCAATCTGTCGCGAATATCTTGCCCGTATGGACAAAATGGCATGACTCTTGAAATCGAAATCGTATCACCGGTGGTGAGGAAGATGGTGGATAACTCCGATGTGGATGAATCCCGTCTCTACACCTCAACCGTCTGATGTGCTTTATGTTTACGACCAATTACATCCGGTTAGCCCTGAACTTTACCGTTGCCGCAGCATTCGGTAACGTACACGGTGTTTACAAACCGGGTAACGTGAAATTAAAACCGTCTATTTTTAGGCGCAAGCCAAGAATTCGTGCCAAAGAACGTAATCTACCGGCAAAACCAATCAACTTGTCTTCCACGGCGGTTCCGGTTCTTCTCGCGAAGAAATTCGTGAAGCCATCAGTTACGGCGCAATTAAAATGAATATCGACACCCGACACTCAATGGGCGGTATGGGATGGTATTCTGCAATTCTATAAAGCGAATGAAGCTTATTTACAAGGCCAATTGGGTAATCCGACCGGTCCTGATGCGCCGAATAAAAATACTATGACCCGCGTGTTTGGTTACGTAAAATGGAAGAATCTATGTCTAAACGCTTAGAACAATCTTTCATCGATCTGAACTGCGTAGATGTATTATAATTCATAAAATCAATAAAATACATTAGAATATAACCGCACTTTTATTCAAGTGCGGTTTTTTATATGGCCAAAACGGAGAAGTTATGAATCAAGTGAAAAACAATGACAAATTACCACATTAGTGAATGCGGCCGTTGGTTTCTTTTTTATATCCGTACTGAGCGTCAAAGGCGGATATAATTATGCACCAATATTATTAATGCTTATCGGTTTAGGTCATTTAATTTATTACCGCTTTAGCAAAAAATTAAAATGGGAAATGTCGGCGGATGAAAAACGCCTAATACTTATTTATATTTTTATTTTTCCTCTTGTCATCTCTTTTTAGTACATGGTGGGCGCTCACGAGAACTAGACAACCCGCTCCGAATCATCTTCTTGTTGCCGTTGTTGTTGTTATTCAAGCAATATCCTATCCGTTTTAATGTGTTAAGCCACTGCATTCCTATCGGCGCTTTTGTTGCCGGAGCAATCGCTTTGTACGACCGCTTCATCTTACATTCCCCAATGGCATTCACTCCACGCATAATGCATATTCAAGGTGGGGATATCTCGATGTCGCTAGGGATGTTTTCATTAATATTAACGGTCTATTTTCGCTTTCAAAAACAGACAAAAACTGACCGCACTTTGCCTGTTCGCCACTTTTATTCGGTAGCTGCTTTGGTAGCTTTTCTCCACCGCGCGCGGAGGCTGGATCGGTATCCCGTTTATCCTTGTTTTGATTTTATGGACGTATCGCCAAGCTCATATCAAGAAAATTCCTACCTTAATCGGCTCGGTTATTTCACTTACGATCGCTATCGCCGTCGCTACTCCGGAAACAAAAATTCAAGAACGCATCAATGCTGCTGAAAATGAAATCAGTGCTTATATTGAACATAATGATGGTTCTACATCAGTAGGTGCACGTTTTGATATGTGGAAAAAGCGCATTGCTAATGGCGCGCGAGAAACCGATTTTGGGTTGGGGAATGGAAGGTGCCGGTAAAGAGAAACAGAGACAGTTTGAACAGGGTATAATCAGTGAATATTCAGCACAATTTAATCATGCCCATAATCAGTTTTTAGATGATCTTTCCAAACGCGGAATTTTAGGCTTAGCCGCATTATTTGCTGTGTTGTTGATTCCCTGTTTTTCCTTAAACATACGGGGAACCCTATTTTAGAAATTAAAACTATCGCGGTGCTAGGGGCAATTCATTGCACCTCGGTGATCTTCTATAGCATCAGTCAAGGTTTTTACCCATAACCTCAGGGAATATTTTTATTTCTCTTGTTGTGGTTTTCTGATGGCATGCTCGCTCAATTAAAACGGGAACATAATCTAGCCGAATAACATCAAAGCCCACATTAGTGCGCAATTTACTAATGCGACAAATACAGCGGCAGAGCCTTGGTCTTTGGCTCTGCCGGAGAGTTCATGATGTTCCTTACCAACGCGATTCACGACACATTCCACTGAACTGTTGAGCAATTCCGCAACTAAAACCAGCAAATAAGAACCGATCATCAGGGCAATCCTCAAATTTCCTGTCTCCAGCAAAAATGCCAAAGGGACTAAAAAATCCCTAAAAATAGCTCATGTCGAAAAAGCGGTTTCATATTTAACCGCACTTTTTAGCCCTTTTAAGGAATAGCCGGTTGATTTAATAAGGTGTTCCAATCCTGTTGTTTTATGTTCCATATTTATTCTGCTCATTATTATTGCTTGATTCTACAAGCGTTTTGCTTCAATTACGTCTTCCAGTGCGGTTAATCGCGCGAGAATCTTACTTAACATTTCGACATTATTCAACTCAATTTGTAAGTCCATCGTAATCAACTGTTTTTTATTATCTTGCTGGGTTCTAACTCCTAGTACTCTTATCTTTTCATTGGCAAGCACAGTGGTAATATCGCGCAGTAAGCCGCTACGATCTGATGCCAAAATACGTAAATTTAAATTAAAACCACCGTCATAACGCTCGCCCCACAGTGATTCAACTACACGTTCCGGATGTGCCGCCTGCAGTTCGAGGAATTGTTCGCAATCCGTACGATGAATGGAAATACCACGACCCATAGTTACATAGCCGACAATTTCATCCCCCGGAATCGGTTGACAACAACGGGCGATATGGTGCATTAAATTCCCCACTCCTTCCACAACAACATAATCTTTTTTTCCTTGCTTTTGTTGTTGTGTATTGGCAGTGGCACTTTTATGCGTAACATGTCGCAGAATTTCTTCATCAGCTTCCTGCGCACTCGGCTTGAGCAGCTTGCCTTGCAGAAAATTAATCAACTGATTCAGACGAATATCACCATTACCTATGCCCGCATACAAATCATCCAGCTGTTTCAGATTATAACGAGGCAATGCGTATTGCTCTATCTGCTTCAAACTCAAGCCGAGGCGGTTCATTTCCGCTTCCAGCTGTTCCTTGCCGATAGGGATATGCTTATCACGATCCAGTTTCTAAAAAAATGCTAAAATTTTCGACCGCGCTTTTATGCGTATGGGTAAAGCCTGAGTTAGGGGTTTAGCCAGTCGCGACTCGATTTGGGTTTTTCTGGGTAATAATATCTACCTGATCGCCCATTTGTAACTGGTAGGTAAAAGGCACAATACGTCCGGACACTTTTGCACCGATACAACGATGCCCGACATCACTGTGAATTGCATAAGCAAAATCCAACGGTGTAGAACCGGTCGGCAGATCCACAACCTCGCCTTTCGGCGTAAATACATACACTCGGTCATCAAATACTTGGCTGCGCATTTCGTCTACAATCTCACCGGAATTGGCAATATCCGCCTGCCATGCCAACAGCTTACGTAACCAAATAATCTTTTTCTTCATAGGCGGGACATCGAGCCCGTGGTGCCTTCCTTATATTTCCAGTGCTGCTACCCCAAGTTCCGCATCGTTGTGCATCTGTTGAGTACGAATTTTGCACTTCAATCGCTTTATCGCCTTTGCCGACACAACCGTGTGAATAGACTGATACCCGTTCGGCTTAGGATTGGCGACATAATCATCGAATTCTTTCGACAAATGTTTGAAGTGAGTATGCACTATGCCAAGTGCGGTATAACAATCCTCCAGTTTATGCACAATAATACGTACCGCACGGATGTCATATAACTCGCTGAAATCAAGCGATTTTTCTGCATTTTGCGCCAAATGCTGTAAATATGTTTTGGCGTACCATAAAACTTCAAAGTGTTCGATATTCTCTTTCAAATAACCGGTTAGCTCGTTGATAAAATCGGTCACATATTGTTCGCGATCCAAGCGACGTTCACCCAATTTATAAGCAATAATACGGTATTGCTCGGGTTGTAAATAGCGGAAACAATAATCTTCCAGCTCCCATTTAAGCTGTCCGATACCGAGGCGGTTGGCAAGCGGGGCGTGAATATTGCTACATTCTTTCGCAGCAGCAATTTTATCGGCTTTACTATAACGTTTTTCGGATCGCGTAGATAGGTAATACGTTCCGCAAGTTTAATAATGACGCAGCGGAAATCGTCTACCATCGCCAATAACATACGGCGAATACTATCTACCTGTGCGCTACTGGTTGAATTCAGCTGGCGGATATTATTCATTACTATTACACCGTTCACCAGCTTACTGATTTTACTGCCGAAATCTTCTTTCACCTGTTCCAATGGAACAATTTTATCATTCACCATTGGAAACAACATTGCAGCAATTAGGCTGTCACCGTCCATATTCAGACTATGCAGAATTTCCACCATTTCCACGCCGTCGCGCAAATACAGATAGCTGTTTTGAAAAAGTTGCTGCGCTTTTTCTTGGCAGTAATACCACGCTCGCACAATATCCTTTTCCACCGGTGGCGACAGGTCTAAACCGGCACACCAACGCTCAATCACGAACTCTTTTCGGATTTAAGAAATGCGAACCACGAACAGCAACCATAACTTTTCCTTATTTTTCTCAAACAGCGTAATACTCTTTCCAAAATGCTCTGTATGTGGAAACATATCAAGCATGCTGTTTTTGTATGCGATAGCCGGAATTGATTAAAATTTCCGCATCTCGCACCAATGTCGCCGGATTACAGGAGACATACAATACTTTTTTTCCGCTTGTAATGCGCATAATCCGTTTATCGTAAACGCCGCCCCGGTACGTGGCGGGTCCAATAGAATTTTTATTAAAGGGCTGTGTTGCCCAAGGCTTTATCGACAAATGAGCAATCCAAATCAGCCTGATAAAATTGGACATTTTCGCATCGATTTTCGTTCTGCATTGGATTGTGCTTATGCACCATTTCCAAAACACCTTCAATTCCGACCGCACTTTTCACCCGTCGGCTGAGCGGTAAGGTAAAAATTTCCCATGCCGCAAAATAAATCCAATACATGATCTTGTGGTTGCAAATCCAACCAGTCCAATGCGGTTTTCACCATCGTTCGGTTAAGTTCGGCATTGACCTGAATAAAATCTCGTACATCGAACCATAGTGTCAATCCGTCAACCTGATAATAAGGTAATTCACCGTAAAGATGCATGTTCTTATGGTCATCTTGTACAAATAAGCTGATATTTTCACGCTCGGCAAATGCCATTAATAAAGAGCGGTCGTTCTCCGACAAGTTTTGCAGATGCCGCAATAACAACACAACGGTATTATCTGCCGCGACTAATTCAATATGTCCAAGCAGCTTCTGTTGGGAAAAACGACGTAAAAGTGCGGTCAGTTTTTGTAGCGTTTTTATTTAATATAGGGGCAATCACCTCACATTGTGTGATATTGACAATTTCCGTCGAAGCCTTTTGCCGAAAAACCAATATTAAGTGTTTTGGTTTTCGGATTAAAACTCAAACTAAGCCGTAACCTACGGCGATAATGCCATGAGTTCGCCTACAATCATCGGCATGTACTGATCGCCTCAGATTGTAATTTTCGCCAACCGTCGGAATAAGGCGTTTTGTTTCGGCCTCTCGCTGTGATTCAATAGAGATATGTTGCTCGCGACAGCCACCACAAATACCGTAATATTGGCATTTGGGTATTTGTCGTGTCGGAGAAGGCTGTAAAATTTTTGAACAACGGCTCTTCCGTATTGCCTTTTTCTTCTAATACACGGATTTGTACACGTTCCAACGGTAAAGGCATTTTCCACAAACCAGGCCTTGCCGTTAATTTTAGCCACACCCAAACCTCGATAATCCAATTCCAGAATATCTGCAATCATTGTTGTCGCCGATTTAGGCGTTTTGTTCGGTGTGTAAAGTAAAACCATATTATTTCAAATGCAGAATATGTTGACTGAATAATTCTCGGCTTTTCAATGGTTTGCTCCCCAAATAGGGTTTTAAGGCAAGACGGGTGAAACGCTTGGCCGCCTGTAGCACAGTGCTATCATCAAATCGACGCTGCTCGAACGCTAGTAAATCACGCCCATAGAAAGTCAGATTATCCTCAATCAGTGATGCCATAAATCCCTGCTCTTCACGGTAACGATAGGTCATATTTTCATCTATAGGTTGTCCTGACCCCGCACAATGTAGAAAAATCCACGCCATAGCCTAAACTCTGCAACAGTTGGAATTCAAAGCGACGCAAAACCGGTTCCACCGCCAAGGGGGTACCGGCAAGTTCGGTCAAACAACGCAAATAATCCTGAAATAGCTGTGGCTGTGCGGTTTCTTGTTCCAACACCCGACAAATCAGCTCATTTACATAAAATCCGCTATACAGTGCAGTTTGCTGTAACGGCAGGGTAATCGCAGCAGGCTCGGCCTTGGTGAGGATTTTCAGCCCACTTTTCCCCGACCAACGCAACAACAAAGGGGTAAAGGGCTGTAATACCGACTTCCATGCGGAACGTCTTGCCCGAGCGCCCTTGGCAAGTAGACTTAAACGCCCTGTATCTTCGGTAAAAACATCCACCAATAAACTGGTTTCGCTATATGCGCGGCGATGCAATACAAAACCCCGCTGCCAATTTTCAATCACCCGTTCCTCCGTATAAAGTCGACATATTTTATCAGATTTTTCAACGGTATTCTTATGATTAATTTTTGATTTAAAAATTTTTATCGTCCAAAAACGGTTTCTGAGGTATTCTTACATAAAAAGGAAAAATTATGTCGGAAATTAAACTTAACTATCACAAAAACCCGCTTTCTTACCAGTGCGCCGGATATTCGCCACCCTGCCGGAAGACAGCGGAATCGAAATCGCCTTTGCCGGACGTTCTAATGCAGGGAAATCTACTGCGCTGAACGCTCTGACCAATCAGAAGAATCTGGCTCGAACCTCCAAAACCCCTGGGCGCACACAACTGATTAATTTATTTGAAACCGAACCGGGCTTGTAAGTTGGTAGATTTACCGGGCTATGGCTACGCAGCCGTACCGGAACAAATGAAAATCCAATGGCAAAAAGGCTTTGGGCGAATATTTGCAAAAACGCAATTGTTTACAAGGCGTTGTCATTTTAATGGATAGCCGCCACCCGCTAAAGGATTTGGATCAACAGATGATCGAATGGGCGGTATCGTCCGATCTCGCCGGTATTGTTACTGCTTACTAAGGCGGATAAATTGAGTCAAAGCGAACGAGCCAAGCAAGTTAAAATGGTACGCGAAGCCGTGCTACCGTTTCAGGGCGATATTCAGGTTGAAGCGTTTTCTGCATTGAGTAAAAATCGGAATCGATCGTTTTATCCTCCAAGCTGGATGGTTGGTTTGCACCTATTTTCGCTGAAAAATAACTGATTTTTGCGATCTCGCATTCCAAAAAGTGCGGTCGAAATTTGCGTTATTTTTTCTCCTGCTTATGATTCTCCAACCTAAATAATGGGAGAATCTATGTCGTTAGCAATTGTTTACAGCCGTGCGTCAATGGGCGTACAAGCACCGTTGGTTACGATTGAAGTGCATTTAAGTAACGGTAAGCCGGGCTTCACGTTGGTAGGCTTACCGGAGAAAACCGTGAAGGAAGCACAAGATCGCGTGCGTAGCGCATTACTCAATGCGCAATTCAAATATCCACCAAAACGAATTACCGTCAATCTGGCTCCAGCCGATTCACCGAAAGAAGGCGGACGTTTTGATTTTGCCGATTGCGTTAGGCATTCTCGCCGCTTCAGGGCAAATCAATGCAGACAAATTACGCAATATAGAATTTCTCGGTGAGCTGGCACTCACAGGAAATTTGCGTGCTGTGCAAGGTGTTATTCCCGCCATTTTAGCGGCCAAACAAACACGCCGCCAAATGTTAGTCTCGGCTCACAATGCAAATGAAGCTGCGTTAATTGCAGATCAGGATACTTATTGTGCCACCTCTTTACTAGAGGTTGTTCAATTCATGAATAATCAAGCCAACTTGCCCATTGCGACAGAACTCAACCGTCAAAGTGCGGTCGATTTTTCTCCCGTTTTACAGAAAGATTTAACGGATATTATCGGGCAACAACATGCAAAACGAGCACTTACTATCGCCGCAGCCGGCCAACATAACCTCTTGTTTTTAGGTCCGCCCGGCACAGGTAAGACTATGTTGGCAAGCCGTTTAACTGCCTTACTGCCTGAAATGACTGATCAAGAAGCCATCGAAACCGCCTCCGTAACCAGCTTGGTACACAACGAATTGAATTACACAAACTGGAAACAGCGCCCGTTTCGAGCCCCCATCACAGTGCATCTTTGGCAGCATTGGTTGGTGGTGGTTCGATCCCTCGCCCGGTGAAATTTCGTTTGGCGCATAACGGTGTGTTATTTTTGGATGAGCTGCCCGAATTTGAACGGAAAGTATTGGATGCGTTACGCCAACTGCTGGAAAGCGGAGAAATTGTCATTTCCGCGCCCATGCAAAAAATCGAGTTTCCTGCCAAATTTCAATTGGTTGCTGCGATGAACCCCAGCCCGACCGGACATTATCAAGGCACTCATAACCGCACATCACCACAGCAGGTAATGCGTTATTTAAACCGTTTATCGGGTCCGTTTTTAGATCGTTTCGATCTTTTCTATTGAAGTCCCGTTGCTGCCGCAAGGGACGTTACAAAAATAGTGGAGGATCGTGGTGAAACCAGTTCGCAAGTGCGCGAGCGAATTCTGCGGGTGCGTGAAATTCAACTAACCCGCCGAGGAAAAATCAATGCGCATTTAACCAGCAAAGAAATTGAACAAGACTGTAAACTAAACGATGCCGATGCGCTCTTCTTGGAAAATGCATTGAACAAACTAGGGCTTATCGGTGCGAGCCTACCACCGCATTTTAAAAAGTTTCGCGAACCATTGCTGATCTCAGTGACGAATCCCACATCAGCCGTCCGCATCTCGCCGAAGCATTGGGTTATCGTGCAATGGATCGACTGTTATTAAAGTTAGGGAACGGTGGTTAATCGTTATAAAACTGCACCTTGCACATGCAGACAGATAAGTGCGGTCAATTTTCAGCTTGTTTTTCAAGTTGGAAAACTCCTCAAATTTTAACCGCACTTTATATCAGCATATAGCCCTCTATTTTTACAGATAATGTAACCCGTATTGTACATAGCAAAGCTGCTCCCTATTATCCATGGTATATCTAGTGCATTTAAAAAATATAAGGAGTCGTATTAGATAACGAGTGAAGAGGCACGTTTGGTTAGAATATCCGGATGAGAAAAAGTCGTTTAATAGCCCGTCTCCTTTGCGTACCCAGAAAAAGATTACATAACTCCCGTTAATTCAATTTATTATTAACCTCACACAAATTATAATGACATCAAAAACGGGGAAAACCATGGAACTGGATGGAAAATTATTACTAAGCTTTATTATACTTGTGCTTTTGGCTGTCTGTTTACGTTTCGGCTGGCAACCTTATTCCGAACTTGTGATTGGCGACTTTAATGATTTTAAACTGGAACAAATACTCTTTTTCGGTACATTGTTCATTCAACTTTATTTAGCCAACAGAAATGAAACCAATCCCCTTGAAATCATCACCTTCCAAATTGAAGTCCGTGTTTTTTTCCATATTACCTGCCTCTTACTACCGTTTATACTCACTACCTTAGGGTATCTGGCTAAACTTCATTATATCATTCATTATGGCGAAGATGTTAAACCTGCTATTATGCAAGTGACAGGAAAAGAGTACAGACCAGGAGGAAGGCACGCGTCCCCTAGATATATTACCTATTTCAAACCGTTCAGTGATTATGCCCCCTATCTTTCAGCAACCCGACATCAGAATAGAAATCTGATATCCGCCGTGCAAGCAGGCGCCGGGTTGTGGTATCACTCAGAAGGGGGCGACGGAATACCCTAAAGGGTACAATTTCTTATGTACAAGCCGGGGCGAGTTTCAATAATAAGCGTTATTTAGCCATCCAGAAATTTTACGATGATATGCCTGTTGGCGCACTCGTTTCCTTTCGAGCAAAAATACATTAAAGGGATCGGCTTTATAGTAATGGAAGATGATGTGAATTTAGTAAAAATATAAATGAAAAAGTGCGGTCAGTTCTTTCAGCGTTTTTCTAATCTACTGGTTTCTACACAATCACTAAAAGCACATTGCCAACACAAATCTTACATGCAGATTTGCTATGGGCTTTTTCCTCTGCAGAAACCATTATTGTTCATTACAGATTAGAACTTAAAAATGACTTTGTAGCAATATTTGTTTATTTGTAAGCCTTAAAAGCTGGCACAAGTGTTTGATTATAAGGATATGTGAAAATACAATCGTCATATAAGCTTTTAAGCGTTTATTACTTGTGCCAAATAAAGAGAAGCACTTTAACAACCATGCTTCATACGATAAGCAATTAAATCTTCAATAGTCACGATGGGGTAGCCAAATTTTTTAACAAATTCTACCAGTTCCGGAGTTCTTGCCATGGAGCCGTCATCATTGGTAATTTCACAAATCACACCAGCCTCTTTATAGCCGGCTAAACGCGCAAATCCACAGCAGCCTCAGTGTGACCGTTACGCTCCAACACACCATTTGGCAGCTCTGGGTGGAAAAACATGTCCCGGACGATGCAAATCACTTGGCTTTTGCTCCGTCTGCCACTGCGGCTTTTAATGGTGGTTACTCGATCCGCTGCCGAAACACCGGTAGAGACACCTTCTGCTGCTTCAATACTAATGGTGAAAGCGGTTTTATTTACGCTGGTGTTGTCTTGCACCATAGGCGGTAAATCAAGTTGTTTACAACGCTCATCCGTAATACATAAACAAACGATACCACTACCATAGCGAATTAATTTGGCCATTTGTTCTGTGGTGATGGTTTCAGCAGGGAAGATTAAATCGCCTTCGTTTTTCACGATTTTCATCGTCTAATACAAGTACGCCGTTGCTCTTGTTTAAATGCCTCGATTGCAGCTTTAACGCGTTGCTCGGCATCGCCAAATGTGGATAATAATGACTGATTCATAGTAAATACCTTTTTAATTTTGAATAATTAATACCAGAATCAGGGGCTGATGATAAAAACGACAGAACAGGTTTCAGCAACCCCGTGCCGTTTTTATTCTCTTTCATCCAGACTTTTTACTGTCGGCTTTGGATTTACACCAAATCTGCTGACTTTTGCTTTTAAAATCGTTCACAAAACGCTAATTTTTATGACCGCACTTTTTAATAACAAACGCTCGCGGGCTTATACTTAACACTTACCGCCGGTAGAAATTTGCGCCCTGCCCTGAGAATGCGCGTATAGTATAGCGCAAAAGTCCGCACGTATAAAATGTAAAAAGTTAAATACGAAAGGTTTTTATTTGTAGCAAGATTACATACAATAGCAAAAGATATTTTCCTAATATGTGAGGTATATATGCTGAATCCGAAAAAATTAGAGCAGATTATGCAACAGTTTCAAAGATTCCCTCCCACAGGAATTAAAGATTTAGGTCAAGACGCGGAAGCTAAAAATCAAAGCAAACATTACAGGCACAGCTTGCCAGTTGGATATTGTAACGCGTGAAGAATTTGATGTACAAACACAGGTTTTAATACGAACCAGAGAAAAACTGGTTGAGCTTGAAAAACGTGTTGATGAATTATTAGCTAAAGATAAAAACTAGCTAAATTCTGACCGCACTTTAATGAAAATGAGAGCAAAGTCGCATTTTGTGCCTATGCAATACTAATGTAAGGAGCTTGATATGTCCGATTTTTCCTATTTACAACAAAAAAACGCAAACAGCTGAATTTAAAAGTAAACGATATCTGCGAACAAGCAAATATTACACGTGCTTATTTTTAATCAATTGGTCAGCGGTAAAATTAAAAATCCAAGTGCAACCAAGCTTCATGCGCTACATAAAGTATTACAAATCACTGAGCCGAACGATAAAAAAGTTGGGGTAATTTTCGGTAAATTTTACCCTGTGCATACCGGTCATATTAATATGATTTATGAGGCATTTAGTAAAAGTGGATGAAATTCACGTTATTGCTATGCAGTGACACCGAGCGTGATTTAAAGCTATTTTATGACAGTAAAATGAAGCGAATGCCTACAGTGCAAGATCGCTTACGTTGGATGCAACAAATTTTTAAATATCAAAAAGAATCAGATCTTCATTCATCATTTAGTAGAAGATGGTATTCCTAGTTATCCAAACGGCTGGGAGAGTTGGGCTGAACAGGTTAGTTATTATTTAAAGAAAAGAATTTTTACACCAAGCATTGTATTCAGCAGTGAAATTCAAGATAAAGCACCGTATGAAAAATATCTTAATCTTGAAGTTTCCTTGGTTGATCCGCAACGTCGCTTTTTTAATGTGTCAGCAACCAAAATTCGTAATAATCCATTCCACTATTGGAAGTTTATTCCAAAAAGAAGTGCGCCCATTTTTGTCAAGACCATTGCTATATTGGGTGGGGAAAGCAGCGGTAAAACCGTATTGGTTAATAAACTCGCAACCGTATTCAATACGACTTCGGCATGGGAATATGGTCGAGAATTCGTATTTGAACAACTTGGTGGCGACGAGCAGGCAATGCAATATTCGGATTATCCTTTAATGGCATTAGGCCATCAGCGATATATTGATTATGCGGTTCGCCACGCCCATAAAGTGACTATTATTGATACAGATTTCATTACTACACAGGGCATTCTGTATTCAATATGAAGGAAAAGCGCATCCATTTTTAGATTCGATGATTAAAGAATATCCTTTCGATGTTACTATCTTGTTAAATAATAATACAAAATGGATCGATGATGGGTTGCGTAGTTTGGGTGATCCAGAAACAGCGGCAACGTTTTCCAACAGTTATTAAAAATTATTGGATAAATACAATATTCCTTATATTGAGATTGAATCTCCTAGTTATTTGGAGCGCTATAATCAAGTTAAAGAAATTGTGGAAAAATTCTGAATGATGAGGAACCAACTACTACAGCTAACGAACAAAAATGACCTTTCCATTTTTGAGAAAATAGGCTATAGCATGATTTTTATTTGCAGGTGACCCGCACTGGGAAGTTATTCCCATATCTATCCATTCTTAAAAGAGAAAAACTGATGTTGCGCTGATCATTCTCGGTGATTTGCAACTAACATCTGCTGATGAATTGGATAAACTGGCTCAATATTGTGATTTATGGTTTATCCATGGAAATCATGATAGTAAAACTATTGCAGCATTTGAAGCACTTTGGGGCACGAAATGGAAAAACTCGTAATCTACATGGACGTGTAGTAGAAATTCAAAGATAAAGCGTATCGCCGGCTTAGGTGGTGTGTTTCGCGGCCAAATCTGGATGCCACCAAACAAACCTTCATTTTTGATCCTATTCACTACTGCCAATATTGCCCGCAAGAAAAATTATGGCGTGGAGGAATACCCCACGCCATCGTACATCTATTTTTCCATCCGATATTGAAATATTATCCGAACAAACGGCAGACATTTTAGTTTGCCACGAAGCCCCTAAACCACACCCTTCCGGCTTTGCTGTATTAAATACACTTGCACAAAGAATGGGAGTTAAGCAATTTTATCACGGTCATCACCACAGTTTTGATTACTCTACCTTGAGAAAACAGTCTCAGTATCAGGTTATTAATGTGGGCTTCGAAGTATTTGTGATGAAACAGGATAGTTGTTGTTAATTGGTAGAGACGATCGCTGACTAAGACGAAATAGAAAATAAAAAAACCCGCTAAATAGCGGGTCTTTTTATAATAATTATACAATTAGTAATTATTCCGCAGATGCAACTTCTTCAGTTACTTCTGGGCGGTCAACAAGCTCAATGTATGCCATTGGTGCGTTGTCGCCTGCACGGAAACCACATTTCAAAAATACGGTATAACCGCCTGCACGTTGTGCAAAACGTGGTCCTAATTCATTAAATAATTTAGCAACAGTTTCAATAGTTGCGAGTACGTGCAAAAAGCTAAACGGCGATTTGCTACGCTGTCTTCTTTTGCTAATGTAATTAACGGTTCAACTACACGACGTAATTCTTTTGCTTTTTGGCAATGTAGTCTTGATGATCTCGTGACTAACTAAAGAACTTGCCTATGTACGAAACATCGCTTGGCGATGGCTACTATTACGGTTTAGTTGACGTCCACTCTACGATGGCGCATGAGCTTATCCTTCTCAGAAAAATCTTTTAACCTACGACCTAATCTTCAGCAATACTTGCCGGAGTCGGTTTTCAAGCGCATACCTAATGACAGACCGCGCGAAGCAAGTACGTCTTTAATCTCTGTAAAGAGATTTCTTACCAAGATGAGGCGTTTTCAATAACTCGACTTCTGTACGCTGTACTAGATCACCGATATAATGAATTGTTTCTGCTTTCAAACAGTTAGCAGAACGAACTGTCAACTCTAAATCATCAACAGGACGTAGCAGAATCGGATCAAACTCGGTTTCTCTTCCTTGACTTCAGGTTGACGAACATCACGCAAATCAACGAATGCATCAAGTTGCTCTGCTAAAATTGTTGCTGCACGACGAATTGCTTCTTCTGGATCAATAGTGCCATTGGTTTCTAATTCAATAACTAATTTATCTAAGTCCGTGCGTTGTTCAACACGCGCAGCTTCTACATTATAAACAATACGCTCCACTGGACTATAGCATGCATCTACTAATAGACGACCAATCGGTCTTTCGCCATCCTGCGTATGCACACGAGCCGAAGCCGGCACATAGCCTCTACCACGTTGTACACGAATTCGCATATTAATTGATGCATTTTCATCTGTTAAGTGGCAAATAACATGCTCAGGATTTACGATTTCAACATCCCCATCATGAGTGATGTCAGCTGCAACAACAGGGCTAATTCAGATTTGCTTTAGTGTCAGAAAAACATCATCTTTATTCTGTACTTTAACCGCTAGACCTTTTTAAGTTTAAAAAGCACTTCAAGAATATCTTCCTGAACTCCTTCTTTACTACTATACTCATGCAATACGCCTTCAATTTCTGCTTCAGTGACAGCACAACCTGGCATTGAAGATAGAAGAATACGACGTAATGCATTACCTAGAGTATGACCGAAACCACGCTCTAACGGTTCTAAGATCACTTTAGCATGAGTTGAACTAATTTGCTCGATATCAACTAAGTGTGGCTTTAAAAATTCTGTAACAGAACCCTGCATTTTATCCTCTCTTTGCAACTAAAGCTTTTAACTATTATTTAGAATAAAGCTCAACGATCAGATGTTCATTAATGTCTGCTGATAAATCAGAACGTTCAGGAACACGTTTGAATACACCTTCCATCTTAGCAGAATCAACTTCTAACCATGTTGGTTTTTCTCTTTGCTCTGCCAACTCTAATGATGCTTTAATACGTGCTTGTGATTTTTCGCGAACAGCAACAACATCATTAACTGAAACTTGGAAAGATGGAATGTTAACAACACGGCCATTAACAACGATCGCTTTGTGACTCACTAACTGGCGAGCTTCAGCACGAGTTGCTGCAAATCCCATGCGATAAACAACGTTATCCAATCGACCTTCAATAATACCAATAAATTTTCGCCAGTATTGCCTTTCAAACGGTTTTGCTTCTTTATAGTAGTTGCGGGAACTGACGTTCTAAAATACCGTAAATACGACGAACTTTTTGCTTCTCGCGCAATTGACTACCATAGTCAGATAAACGCGGCTTACGAGCACCATGTTGACCAGGTGCCGTATCAATTTTACACTTTGAATCAATAGCACGGACACCAGACTTAAGAAATAAGTCTGTGCCTTCACGCCGGCTTAGCTTGAGTTTTTGGACCCAAATATCTTGCCATTTTCTTTCTCCAATTATCCTAACGTCAAATTATACACGACGTTTTTCGGTGGACGACAACCGTTAGTGAGGAATCGAGTCACGTCAGTAATATTCGTGATACGGAAACCCGCAGCATTTAATGCGCGAATTGTTGACTCACGACCCGGCCCCGGACCTTTAACCATAACTTCCAAGTTCTTTAAACCGAATTCTTTTACAACTTCGGCACAACGCTCAGCAGCGACTTGAGCCGCAAATGGTGTTGATTTACGAGAACCACGGAAACCTGAACCACCAGCAGTTGCCCAAGCAAGAGCATTACGCTTGACGGTCAGTTATAGTTACGATTGTATTATTGAAAGATGCGTGAATCATGAGCTACGCCATCTACAACTTGTCCCACGTTTACGTGTACGAACTGATGTTTTAGCCATCTATTATTTACCCCGACTTATGATCGGCTTGTCGGACCCTTGCGGGTACGCGCATTAGTTTTAGTACGTTGACCACGTACCGGCAAACCACGACGATGACGTAAACCACGATAACAACCCTGGGTCTAATAGACGCTTGATGTTAAGGGTTACTTCTCGGCGTAAGTCTGCTCAACGGTAAATTTACCAACTTCGTCACGCAGTTTTATCAATCTGCTCTTCGAGACAATTCTCTGATCTTAACATTTTCAGCAATTCCCGCAGCTACACAAATAGCCTTTGAGCGAGTTTTCCCGATACCGTAAATTGCTGTTAAAGCGATTACCGCATGTTTATGATCAGGAATGTTAATGCCTGCAATGCGGGCCACTATGCACTCCTATTATTTTAACTATTTGACATACTGATCTTGAAAAGCCCGTTTTCAGGATACTCAAACAGTATGTCAAGGACGATAAATAGAGTTGAGCAGTATAACTGCTCAACTGGTTCTTCCAAGAAAATTATCAACTAACCTTGACGTTGTTTATGTTTAGGGGTCGCTGCAAAGTACACGAACAACACCTTCACGTTTAACAATTTTACAGTTACGACAGATTTTTCTTAACGGAAGCACGAACTTTCATTGCTTTATCCCTTTTCCCTATACTAAGGACAAATTACTGTCCAAAACCTTTAAGGTTTGCTTTTCTCAACGCAGATTCATATTTAGTCGACATCAAATGACTTTTGAACCTGAACGATGAAATCCATAATTACCACTACAACAATCAGCAAAGATGTACCTCCAAAAATAGAATTGGACATTCCAAGCTGACATCATAATGTAAGGAACCAAACATACAAATGTGATATACAATCCGCCTATCAATATTAGACGGGTCATAATTTTTATCAATATAGCGTGATGTTTGTTCACCTGGTCTAATTCCGGTATGAATGCTCCAGACTTTTTCAAATTATCCGCTGTATCATGAGGATTATATTGCATTGCAGTATAGAAAAACTGAAGAATATAATAGCAATAGCGTAAACTATCAAAATACAATGGTTGTCCAGGATGAAGTAACACTGACAAATTAGTCAACCACTCTAAACTGGAACCCTCTCAAACCATTGTGTAATTGTTGCCGGAAATAAAATAATACTTGAGGCAAAAATTGCTGGAATAACGCCAGCCATATTTACTTTCAATGGAAGATGAGTTGAATGACCACCTAGAACCTGACGGCCCTGCTGACGTTTTGCATATTCTACTTTTAATTCTTCTTTGCCCTCTTTCAACAAAGACGACAAAATAAGTTACTGCAAATACAACTACGGCAATTAAAAGAAGAACTAATAGATGCATTTGCCCTTGACGAGCTTGCTCAACAGTTTGCCCTATTGCTGAAAGGCAATCCTGCAACAATACCAGCAAAAATAATTAGCGAAATACCATTTCCAATACCTCTTTCAGTAATTTGCTCTCCTAACCACATTAAAAACATCGTCCCTGTTACAAGACTAATTACTGCAGTAAAATAAAAACCAAATCCTAAATTAGGGTACTAATCCGGGCAACATATTCGGTAAACCCGTAGATATACTCAATAGCTTGTAGAGTTGCAAAGTCCTAAAGTCGCATAACGTGTATATTTACTAATTTTGCGACGCCCAGACTCCCTCTTTTTCTTAATTCATTTAATGCTGGATAAACCGTAGTCAACAATTGGATAATAATAGATGCGAAATATATGGCATTATACCCAATGCAAAAATAGATGCTCGGCTTAACGCACCACCAGAGAACATATTAAACATATCAATGATGGTGCCCTTTTTGTTGTTCTATTAATTGAGCTAACACAGCTGCATCAATACCAGGAACCGGAATGAAAGAACCAATACGAAAAACAATAAGAGCCCCCAATACAAAAAGTAATCGGCTCTTTAGCTCATCCGTACTACCTTGAGTACTTTTGCTTTGATACCCTGGTTGCTTAGCCATTTGTTAATTATTCCTCAACTGAACCGCCAACAGCTTCAATAGCTGCTTTTTGCACCTTTTAGTTACACGCAAACCACTAACTTTTACTGGAACTTTAATTTCACCTGCTAAAAATAACTTTGTAAACTGAATATCTTTAGTCAGAACATTAGCCGCCTTTTAATGTTTTCCAAAGTCATCACATCACCTTCGACTTTAGTTAACTCTATTCAAACGAACTTCAGCAGTTACTGCTGCTTTCATTGAAGTGAAACCAAATTTCGGTAAACGACGGTATAATGGCATTTGACCACCCTCGAAACCTCGACGAACACCACCGCCAGTACGAGATTTCTGACCTTTGTGACCACGACCACCAGTCTTGCCCAATCCGGAACCAATACCACGACCAGGCGTTTAGAACTATGCTTTGCACCCTCAGCCGGAGATAGAGTATTTAAAACGCATTACCTTACTCCTCTACTTTAACCATATACGCAACTTGGTTAATCATACCACGCACAGCAGGAGTATCAATTAACTCAACCGTATGATGCATACGGCGAAGACCAAGACCACGCAAAGTAGCTTTTATGCTTCGGTAAACGAGCAATAGAACTACGAACTTGAGTTACTTTAATAGTTTTTGCCATGTTCAATTACCCCAAAATCTCATCAACAGTTTTACCACGTTTAGCAGCTAAACCATTTCAGGTGATTTCATATTTGCAAGTGCATCAATTGTTGCACGAACAACATTAATAGGGTTAGTGGAACCATAAGCTTTAGAAAGAACGTTATGAACACCCGCGACTTCTAAAACTGCACGCATTGCGCCACCTGCAATAATCCCTGTACCTTCACTTGCCGGTTGCATGAACACACGAGAGCCAGTATGCGATCCCTTAACTGGGTGCTGTAATGTACCTTCATTTAAAGCTACGCTGATCATATTACGACGTGCTTTTTCCATTGCTTTTTGGATTGCTGCCGGAACTTCGCGCGCCTTACCATATCCAAAAACCTACTCGACCATTACCGTCGCCTACTACTGTTAAAGCAGTAAAACTCATAATACGGCCGCCTTTCACGGTTTTTGATACACGGTTTACCGCGATTAGCTTCTCTTGCAGTTCACCAGCTTGTTTTTCGATGTTTGCCATCTAAAATATCCTCTATTAGAACTGTAGACCAGCTTCACGGGCTGCATCCGCTAAAGATTGGACACGTCCATGATATTTAAAACCAGAACGATCGAAAAGCCACATCTTGAATGCCTTTCGCCAAAGCACGCTCAGCTACCAACTTACCAACTACTGCTGCTGCATCTTTGTTTCCGGTATACTTAACTTGCTCACTAATTGCTTTTTCTACTGTTGAAGCAGCGGCAAGTACCTCTGAACCGTTCGGTGCAATCACTTGCGCATAAATATGACGCGGAGTACGGTGAACTACTAGACGGGTTACACCTTGTTCTCTCATCATATAACGCGAACGCGCCGCACGACGGATACGAGCTGATTTCTTATCCATAGTGTTACCTTAATTATTTTTCTTCGCTTCTTTAGTACGTACAACTTCATCTGCATAGCGAACACCTTTACCTTTATAAGGTTCTGGCTTACGATATGCCCGAATGTCGGCAGCCACTTGACCGATTAATTGCTTATCTGCACCTCTCAATACGATTTCTGTTTGAGATGGGCACTCTGCAATAATACCTGCTGGCAAAGTGTGTTCAACCGGATGGGAGAAACCTAAGCTTAATGCAACTGTATTGCCTTTAACTTGGACTCTGTAACCAACACCCACTAGTTGTAACTTTCTTATGAAGCCTTCTGTAACACCAATGACCATTGCATTGACTAATGCACGAGCCGTCCCAGCTTGGGCATCAGCACCGACAACTCCTTCACGTGGAGAAAAAGTCAATGCGCCATCATTTTGTTTAACTTCGACTGCATCATGAATAGTGCGTGATAATTCACCATTCTTACCTTTCACTGTTAATAACTGGCCGTTCAATGTAACTTGAACTCCGGCAGGAACATTAACAGGTGCTTTTTGCAACACGAGACATTATCCTACCCCTCTATTAAGCCACATAACAGATGATTTCACCGCCCAAACCCGCTTGACGAGCCGCGCGATCAGTCATCACACCTTTAGACGTAGAAATAACTGCTACACCTAAACCTCCCATAACTTTTGGCAATTCGTCTTTACGTTTGTAAATACGAAGCCCTGGGCAGCTTACACGTTGAATACTTTCTACAACCGGTTTACCTTGGAAATATTTTAAAGTAATTTCCAACTCAGGTTTCACACCATCTAAAAACTTTAACGCTTTCAATATAACCTTCATCAGCTAATACATTGGCAATAGCCACTTTTAGCTTGGAAGAAGGCATACTGACCGCAATTTTATTCGCAGCTTGACCATTACGAATACGGGTCAACATATCTGCGATTGGATCTTGCATACTCATTGTATTTTTCTCCGATTCCAAAAATAAAGTGGTAAATTACCAACTTGCCTTCTTAAGGCCCGGGATCTCACCACGCATAGCGGTCACGAACCTTAATACGACTTAAACCAAACTTACGAAGAACGCCGTGAGGACGTCCAGTTTGACGACAACGGTTACGTTGACGACTAGAGGCTAGAATCACGTGGCAAAGTTTGTAACTTTAACACGCATCCCAACGATCTTCGTCAGAGGCATTAACGTCAGAAATAATCTTTTTCAATTCCATGCGTTTAGCATAGAATTTTTCAGCCAATTTCACGCGCTTTTACATCGCGTGCTTTTCATTGATTGTTTAGCCATTTGTAACCTGCCTTACTTTACGGAATGGGAAATTAAAGGCAGCTAATAGTGCTAGGCCTTCTTCATCATTCTTAGCTGTTGTGGTAATAGTAATATCTAAACCACGTACACGATCTACTTTATCATAGTCGATTTCAGGGAAGATGATTTGCTCACGCACACCCATACTGTAATTTCCACGACCATCAAATGATTTCGCGCTTAAACCGCGGAAGTCACGAATACGTGGAACAGCAATTGTAATTAAACGTTCTAAGAACTCCCACATACGTTCACCACGTAGTGTTACTTTACAACCGATTGGATATCCCTGACGGATTTTAAAAGCCTGCAACAGATTTACGAGCTTTTAGTAACCAAGGTTTTTGACCGCTAATCGCTGCTGAATCAGCAACTGCATTATCTAGCAATTTTTTATCGGTCAATGCTTCACCCACACCCATATTTAGGGTTATCTTTTCGATTCGTGGGACTTGCATGACAGATGAGTAGTTGAATTTAGTTTTCAATTCATTTACTACTTGATCTCTGTAGTAATCATGCAGTTTCGCCATCGCATTACTCCAGTTTGTTAAATAATTTCATTGTTAGATTTGAAGAAACGTACTTTTTTGCCGTCTTCGAATCTAAAACCTACTCGGTCAGCTTTATTTGTTGTTGGGTTGAAAATTGCAACATTTGATACATCAATCGCAGCTTCTTTCTTCACTAAACCACCTTCTTTACCTAAAAGCAGGTATCGGTTTTTCATGTTTAGTGATGATATTTACACCTTCAACAATCACTTTACCATTAGATAACACTTTTGTTACCTTTCCGCGCTTACCTTTGCTTTTGCCAGCAAGCACAATTACTTCATCATTTTGACAGATTTTTGCAGCCATTACATTCTCCTTACAGTACTTCTGGAGCTAAAGAAATGATCTTCATGAATTTCTCAGAACGAAGTTCACGAGTCACTGGTCCAAAAATACGAGTACCGATTGGTTGCTCAGTGTTATTGTTTAAAAATTACACAAGCGTTACCATCGAAACGAATAACTGATCCATCTGGGCGACGAACACCCTTCTTGGTGCGCACAACAACTGCTTTTAATACATCACCTTTTTTAACTTTACCGCGCGGAATTGCTTCTTTTACAGTAACTTTGATGATGTCGCCAATAGCAGCATAACGACGGTGCGATCCACCTAGAACCTTGATACACATTACGCTGCGAGCGCCTGAATTATCAGCAACATCCAGCATAGTCTGTTCTTGGATCATATTAGTGCTCCGTTAAATTAAAAAACCACCCTTACGGGACGAACCTATTTACCCTAACGTAAATAGGTCGCAGAGTTTATCAAATCAATTAGAGAAAAGCAACTTGATTTCAGTTCGAGACTGCAAAAACTTGCAAAAAAATAACCGCACTTTTGAAAGGGCGGTCATCTCATAATTCACACACTTTATTTAAACCGTCTTCTTCGACGATGAAAATTTTGTACATTGGTAGATTTTTTTGTTCTTTAACTGTTACCATTGATTCCATCTGATGACGGCGTGCCCTGCGATAGTGGCTGAGAAAATAATGCATCGAGCTTGCCAATAAAAATGCCGGCTAGAAAAACCACTATTAATTCTCCATAAAGCTGATGGAAAAATTTGATCAATTTTTATTTTGTGTGGTTTGACCATATTTAGTATCAAAAGTTATACGTAAAAAACCTTCGATACCGTTCGGTGAATAAATCGGTTCGACAATTTGTTGAGTACTTGTATTTTCGCGATATTCTGCCTCTAATCCGAGTTGATAACGCAGGTTTACACTGTTGCCGGTTTGAGCCAATAGCGCACCGTTATTAGTATAGATGGAAGCATCTAAAACAAAGTCTTCTTTCGCCAAATTTTTCCAAATTTTCCGTTAATTGCTCGGTTTCTGCATCATTTACCAATAAAACTGAAAATAAATTAGCCTGCTGCCGCACCAGCAAATGCGACAAATTAGCAACTTGGTTTACGCTGGCAAGCTGTGAACCAATTTGAAATTGTTTAATACCAAATAAAATCACCGCCATCACCCCGACACACAACGCTACTATAGCAATGAACATAGCAGATTTAGCGATTTTTTCTCTAATTATATGCAAATTATTTTCCCCAAAAGGTTAAAACAATATATGATGGCAATCTTATCATAAAAACCCCCATAAGGATCCCTTAATTTTTATGCAACAACGGCTTGCCTCTATAAAACAAAAATTTCCGCAATTTCCGACCGCACTTTCCCCGGAGTTACCCACAGCACTAAGAAAGGATTATTTCATTTTATTCGGTAGCACATTGGATATGGAAAAGTTAACCGCATTTCAACAAAAGTGCGGTCAAAATTTCATGCTTTTTGATTGCTGGATTCAATCAAATAATATTGTGTTACTGTTGCGAGGCAGTTGGAACAGACAGTACTTAGAGTCGGCTCATTTTTTACAACTAGATTTGGCACCATTACATTTTCATGCGCGCTTGCAACAAGCCGGATTATTAGTAATGGATATGGATTCTACCGCAATTCAGATTGAATGTATCGATGAAATCGCCAAACTAGCAGGGACGGGCGAATTGGTGTCATCAATTACTGCACGAGCCATGCGTGGTGAATTGATTTTGAACAGAGCCTTCAGTAGTCGGGTCAGCACCTTAAAAGGCGCACCGGAAACCATATTACAACAAGTTCGGGAAAGTATGCCACTAATGCCTGGCGTACAAGAAACTATTAAAGAATTACAAAAAATATGGTTGGAAAACTGCCATTGCATCCGGCGGATTTACTTATTTTGCTGATTATTTAAAAGATCTACTCAAATTGGATTTTGCCGTTTCCAATCAATTTGAAATTGAAAACGACCGACTAACCGGTAATGTTAGTGGTGATATTGTTCATGCTCAATATAAAATGGATACATTATTACATCTGGCGACACAATATGGTATTGCTATGGAGAATACTGTTGCCATCGGCGACGGTGCGAATGATTTAGCCATGATGGCGGCAGCCAATCTCGGCGCAGCTTTTCATGCCAAACCAAAAGTACAACAACAAAGCACAAGTTGTGGTAAACTTTGCTGACTTCAGCGCGCTGATATGTTTATTAAGCGCAAAATGACAGAGTTAAACAGTTAGAGGAGAATCATCATGCCGTCATTTGATATTGTATCTGAAATTACCATGCACGAAGTGCGTAATGCCGTAGAAAAACGCAAACCGCGTACTCAGCACCCGCTATGATTTTTCGTGGCGTGGAGGCGATTATTGAATTAAATGAAAAAAATGAAAGCATTAAATTAACCTCAGAATCAGATTTTTCAACTGGAACAGTTAACCGAAATTCTGATCGGCGCTTGCGTTAAACGCGGAATTGAAAGTACATCATTGGATATTCCAACGGAAAGCGAACACCACGGTAAATTATATTCAAAAGAAATCAAATTAAAAACAAGGTATTGAAACTGAAATAGCGAAAAAAATTACTAAACTGATTAAAGACAGTAAACTTAAAGTACAGACTCAAATTCAAGGTGAGCAAGTTCGGGTAACCGGTAAATCACGCGATGACTTACAAGCAGCGATTCAACTGGTAAAAGGTGCAGAATTGGGCCAACCTTTCCAATTCAATAATTTCAGAGACTGATGTCAGGAACACCTTTATTTAAAAGCTTAATTGAGAATAACACGTATGATAGGAGACAAAGCAAAAATACGCTATGTGCTTTTACTACGAGGTATCAATGTTGGCGGGGTCAATAAAGTTGTGATGGCTGATTTAAAGACTCATCTAACCCAAATGGGGTTTGAAAACCCCGTTTCCTATATTAATAGTGGCAATCTTTTCTTTGACAGTAAAGAGCCGGAAAAGAAAAATCAAAGAATTGCTGATAAACTATTTCAACAATACCTACGATTTTCCCCTGCCTTTCGCCCTAATTCGCTCGGATATATTGCAAAAAGAAGCGGATAAACTACCGGACTGGTGGCAAGACGAAACTGCCTATCGACGTGATGTACTCTTTTACCTGCCGGAGGCAGATAAAGAAAAATCAAAGCAGAAACTCTCGCCTGGATCGATGAAAAAGAGCATTTACATTTTGGCGATACTGCCTTTTTTTACAGCAATCAGTGACCAAGCCGACTACCTTCTCTCCAATTATCATAAAAAAAGCTGATAGGATCTTCTTTCTATAAAAGTCTGGCTATCCGCAATGGTAAAACCTTTCAGAAAAATTATCGAATTGGCGAATAAAAAAATGAAGAAATTGTATTAGCCAGAGCAGCCTGCTACATGAGCAGAGTGTACATTCCACCACATTACCGCTGAATATAGCTCGCCCTCACTGTTCCTATTTACGGCCTTGAGAATTGGGTAAGCATTTCATAAAGCTTTTTCTTTACCTTAACGTGTTCCAATCAATATTAGTTAAAAAGCTTGTTAATTAGAGCCGTACCAGCGTACATTCTATTCAATTTAGTAGTACGCCGGTTTATTTTTAATAGTGCAAAATTTTTACTCTGTGGTACGCTTAAAAAGCGTTCTTAACCTTATTTTGACTTGTTTTTAAACGTTTTTTTAGTAGCACGAAATTCACAATATCGAAAACGTATTACTAAAAAAATATCGCTGGAAATGTAAAAATTGATACAAAAAAATGTAAAAAGTAAGAGTAGAAAAAGCAAAAACGCAACAAAACCAGTTTTTTTATAAGAGTTGAAGAAAGCATGCGTAAAAAAAGTAAGGTCGGAAAATCAAAGTTGGTCCCCCTGACCGGACTTGAACCAGTGACCAAGCGATTATGAGTCGCCTGCTCTAACCGACTGAGCTACGGGGGCGAGAAAAAAACGCGATGATTATAGTCAAATAATTAGTTGAAGTCCAGAACTTCACAATTATCCATGTTTAATTGCAGAAAAAAATTTAGCAAATTGTTGTGCGATTTAGTATTATGCAAACTATCGCGTAGAATACATCAACCAGAAAAAGTGCGGTAAAAAAATAAACGTTTTTTTAAAAGAATTGAAAAAAAGGAGAAAAAAATGTCAAAACTGAATATAACTTTGTACTTAAGTGATATTGTGAAGCTTGTCTGATTCGAAGTGGAACTAATAAAAATGAAAAGGCTTATTTATTCGGATTGTTGCCGCCGTTGCATTGTTATTGTGGGCAATTGACATGGTTTTTTTCCATGGCAACAAATAATGCGCTCAGAACAAAAACCGATACAGTGCAATTCAACAACGCGGAGTGCTGGTTGTCGGTACAATAAATAATCCGGTATCTTATTTTTATCGGTTCGGAGGGGCAGTCTGGTCTTGAATATGAACTGAGTAAGGCATTTGCGGATTATCTGGGCGTTAAATTGGAAATGGCGGTGAAAGATAATGCCGAAGAACTTTTTGCTGCTTTAGAGCGGAATGAAATTGATATTGCCGCGGCGAATTTGCTTTTATCAACCGAAGAAAATCGAAGTATTTCAGATCGGTCCTGCTTATTATTCCGCTTCATGGCAATTAGTCTATCGTAACGGTGCAGCTCGTCCACAGTCATTAAAACCAACTAAACGGTAAATTAATGATTGCAGCCGGAACCGAGTTGCCTACCTTTATTGTCGGAAAAAAACTGGGGAAAAAATCCTCAACTGAAATGGGAAATTGACGATAAACAAACACAAGAAGAATTATTAATTCAGGTAGCGGAAGGAAAACTGGATTATACAATAGCTAATTCCATTGATGTTTCTGCAGCACAACAAGTAAGACCTAAAAATTGCGGTAGCTTTTTGATGTGACCGATGAGTCAACTGTACATTGGTATTTTGCCAAACAGTTCTTATAGCGAATTACAAGCGACATTATTGGATTTTACCAATAGTGCTATTGAAAATGGTTTAATCGCACGAATTGAAGAAAAAAATATTTCAACCACTTCTCACAATTTGATTATGTGGATATGAACTCTTATACCCGTGCAATAGAAAAAGTATTACCTAAATACGATCAGTTATTTAAAAAAACATCAAGGCGATCTGGATTGGCGCATGCTTGCTGCAATTGCTTATCAAGAATCCCATTGGGATGCGAATGCTACCTCCCTACCGGAGTACGTGGTATGATGATGTTGACCAAAGCAACCGCATCACGAATGAGAATTTCGAATCGAACCGATCCTGAACAAAGTATCAAAGCCGGTTCGGAATATTTACATTAGCTAATTTCACAAGTCCCCACCAGCATTCCGAAAGAAGATCGAATTTGGTATGCGCTGACTGCTTATAATATGGGACTCGGTCATATGTTAGATGTGCGTCGATTAACTAAAAATTTAGGTGGAGACCCCGATAATTGGTTAGATGTTAAGAAAAAAATTTACCCCTACTGGCAGAAAAAAACGCTATTACTCAAATTTAAAAATATGGCTATGCTCGCGGCTATGAGGGCTTTTTCAGTATGTAGAGAATATCCGTAGATATATGAACAGCATAATCAATTATTATCGTGTGCAAGAAAACCAAGAAGCAGCGCAAGCGAGAAGGAAACAGAGAAAAAGCAACAATAAATAGTGCAACGAGTGAAAGCAATGTTGGAAAAAACAGTAACCGATACAACTGACGCAATTGATATGAAAAATGAAGTGGAAAAACGTGATGTTGAAAAAGTCAGTACAGAAACCACTCAAGATGCAGATTCAGATAATAAAGAAAGTATAAAAACCGATTGATAATACAAAAGTACAAGCACCATTATCATCAGTTCTGAATGAAGAGAACGGCATGATGGACTTAATTAATCGGATAAAAAACAAACAGTTATTCACCAGAACATAAGTCGGAATCAGTTACTCCCGAACAAATCAGCTCAACTGAGAATAATAAGGCTAATGATGTCAAAGCCGTTACCGACAGCACAACGCCGTTGCAGTAAGATTAAGGAGAATCCATATGGCATTGAAACGTAAAACTTTTCTAAAAACAACCAAATCATTCCGCTCACTGGAAATGCGCAGAACGTTACGAATTAAACATATGAAACGGCATAAAGCAAAAATTGCCGAACGCCATACACTTCATTTTTATGTTAGTGCAGCCCTATTAGGGTACTTTTACCAACCGCACTTTCAATCAAATATATACCCAAAAGTGCGGTGGTATTTTTCTTAATTTTCTCCTTGTACTTTCCCTTTGTTCTCTGTATAATCCGCACCCTACAGTCATATCCTATTTTCGTTCCTTGCTTCCGCAGATTGGTGACTGGTCTATCCCGGAGGCTGATTAACCCGTAAGGAGCAGTAATGCGTCACTACGAAATCGTATTTATGGTTCATCCGGACCAAAGCGAACAAGTACCAGGCATGATTGAACGCTACACAGGTTCTGTTAAAGAAGCCGGCGGTCAAATCCATCGCCTTGAAGATTGGGGTCGCCGCCAATTGGCTTATCCAATCAACAAATTACACAAAGCACATTATGTGCTGATGAATGTAGAAGCGCCTCAAGAAGTCATCGACGAGCTAGAAACAACGTTCCGTTACAACGATGCTATTCTTCGTAACGTAGTTATTCGTACTAAGCACGCCGTAACCGAAGCGTCCCCAATGGTTAAAGCAAAAGATGAGCGTAAAGCAGCTTTAACTGAAGTTGAAAACAACGATTTTGAGGATGCTGAAGAGTAATTTGAAAATTGATAACCGTTTCTCGTTAATTGGTCAAGTGACCGATTCACCAAAACGGACAAAAAAAGCCCTAACGGTATTGAGCATTGTCGGATTTTATTGGAACACCGTTCCGAGCAAACTGAGGCAGGCTTTCCCCGCCAAGCGTGGTTCAAAAATACCGGTACAAATCAGTGGCAATCAATTCATTCAGAAAACTCAAAAGCATTACGGTCGGTAGTAGCCTTCTGGTTGTAGGTTTTATCAGTTCACATAAGACTGCAAATGGCTTAAACCAACTAGTGCTACATGCCGAGCAAATCGAATTTATAGATTAGGAGACCAGCCAAATGGCACGTTATTTCCGTCGTCGTAAGTTCTGCCGTTTTACAGCGGAAAATGTAGTAGAAATCGATTATAAAGATATTGCTACATTAAAGAACTATATTACAGAGAGCGGCAAAATTGTCCCAAAGCCGTATTACCGGTACCCGTGCGAAGTACCAACGTCAATTAGCCCGTGCAATCAAACGTGCGCGTTATTTAGCGTTACTTCCATACACTGACAACCATCAGTAATTAAGGAGATACGGTAATGCAAGTAATTCTTTTTAGATAAAAATCGTTCACTTAGGTAATGTGGGCGAACAAGTAAATGTTAAGTCAGGTTTTGCACGTAACTTCTTAATTCCTCAAGGAAAAGCGGTTATGGCAACTAAAGCGAACATTGAATATTTTTGAAACCCGTCGTGCAGAATTAGAAGCGAAAGCCGCAGCAGCATTAGCTGAAGCGCAAGCCCGTGCAGCACAGTTAAGCGCACTTGAATCCGTGACTATCGCATCTAAAAGCCGGCGATGAAGGTCGCTTATTCGGTTCAATCACTACACGTGATGTGGCCGAAGCGGTAGTTAAGGCAGGCGTTGAAATCGTGAAAAAGCGAGTACGTATGCCAACCGGACCAATCCGCACCTTAGGTGATCATGAAGTGAAGTTCCAACTTCACGGTGAAGTATTCGCAACATTGAATGTTATCATCGTTGCAGAATAATCAACAGTTATAATAGAAAAACCCGGCTTTCAAGCTGGGTTTTCTTTTTACTTTTGTTATTCTATAATCCGTTTTATTTTAATAGATGACCCCTCATGACTATTACGCACAATCCTCCTGAAAACCAACCGCACTTTGAACCGGATAATGGGCAAGAGACCACTCATTTTGGCTTTAAAACCGTAGCTAAAGAAGAAAAACAAAAAAATGGTGGCACAGGTTTTTCATTCCGTTGCGGCAAAATATGATTTGATGAATGATCTACTTTCTTTTCGGCATTCATCGGGTCTGGAAACGCTTTACCATTGATTGTAGCGGTGTACGGAAAGGGCATAAAGTGCTTGATTTAGCCGGTGGAACAGGGAGACTTTACGGCAAAATTCTCTCGCCTTGTTGGTGAAAAAGGAGAAGTCATCCTCGCTGATATTAATTCTTCCATGTTAGAAGTCGGGCGCAAAAGCTACGTAATCTCGGCGTAATAGGTAATGTTAATTATGTTCAAGCAAATGCCGAAGCATTGCCATTTCCCGATAATACTTTCGATTGCGTAATTATCAGTTTCGGTTTTACGTAATGTAACGGACAAAGATAAAGCTTTATGTTCCATGTTTCGTGTGCTGAAACCGGGAGGACGTTTACTGGTACTGGAATTCTCCAAACCAATTTTAGATCCATTAAGTAAAGTTTATAATTTCTACTCCTTTAATATATTACCTAAAATCGGAGAAGTAGTAGTAAACGACGGCGATAGTTACCGTTATTTGGCAGAATCCATCCGTATGCACCCGGAGCAAACGGTATTAAAAATGATGCAAAATGCCGGTTTTGAGCAGGTAAGTTACTATAATTTAAGTGCCGGCATCGTTGCATTACACCGCGGCTACAAATTCTAGGAAGATTCATATGTTGCCGAATTTTTAATCAACTCAAGCAGCAACTAATGCTGACGCAATTTTTAATGGCGGATTGGAAACTATATTAAACGGTTTAATTCAACGTACCGGAAACTGTGAAAGCCATTTGCGTAAGCTCGATGGTAAAACACTTGTCGTTCATTTAACCCGTTTAGACGCGCAAATTTATTTCATCTTTTTCCGTCCAGCATATTGATCTATTAGAACAATATGAAGACCAACCGGATTGCGCCGTAACAATTTCACCGAATTTATTGTTTTAATCCGCCTAAAAAAAGCAGAGCTAACTAAACATATTAATGATAAATCTATTATATTAGATGGTGATTTACAGGTACTCCAGGATTTTGTCGGTTTAATCGAACATTTGGAAAAAAGATCCCGCAGAATTGCTATCGCCTTATGTTGGTGATGTGATCGCACAAAAGTGCGGTGGATTTTTGGACGTAATTTAAAAAGCCGAATTCGAACATAAAACGACACAAAGTCAACGCTATTGGGGCGAACGCCTGACCGAAGAATACCAACTGATTGCACCGGCATTAGCTATCGTCGATTTTTTTGTGAGCAAGTCAAAACACTGGAAAAACAGACCGCACTTTTTAGAACAAAAAGATTAATCGTTTGCATGAAAATTAATAACTTCGACGCCTATATAAAAATTATCCGTACTTTTCTAGTTTACGGTTTAGATGAAATTTTACCTCACAACCGTTACACCCGCCCTTTACGTTGTTGGCGTAATAGTTTGATTTGGTTGCAAAACCGACATAAAGATAAAACCTACGGCGTTCGCCTGCGATTGGCATTGCAGGAACTGGGGCCGGTTTGGATCAAGCTGGGGCAGATGCTTTCCACCCGACGCGATCTATTTCCGCCTGAAATTGCCGATGAATTGGCGTTATTACAGGATCAAGTTGAACCTTATGACGGAAAAAAATCGCTCGTAAACAAATAGAACAAACTTTGGGCGGAAAAACTTGAAACCTGGTTTGTCGATTTTAATGAAACTGCATTGGCTTCCGCTTCAATTGCCCAAGTTCATACTGCTCGCTTTAATGACGAACAACAACATGCCGGCAAAGAAGTGGTGATTAAAGTTATTCGACCTAATATTGAACCTGAAATCAAGGCGAGATCTGAGCCTGATGTATATGCTGGCGGGTTGGATTCCCCGTTTAAATTCGGAAGGTTATCGTTTACGCCCGACGGAAGTGGTCCACGAATATGAAAAAAACCTTGCGTGACGAATTAGATTTACGTCGAGAGATGAATAATGCAATTCAGTTACGTGCGAATTTTGCTGACAGCCCGATGTTGTATATACCTGAAATGTATCGCGAGTTTTGCCATCAGCAAGTGATTGTAATGGAACGCATTTACGGCATCCCCGTGTCTGATGTAGCAGAACTGAAACGTAACGGTACGAATATGAAATTATTGGCAGAACGTGGTGTACAGGTATTTTTTTACCCAAGTTTTCCGCGACAGTTTTTTTCATGCCGATATGCACCCGGGTAATATTTTTGTCAGCCGAGAACACCCTGAAAATCCACAATATATTGGGATTGATTGTGGTATTGTCGGACGCTTAGGCGAACATGACAAACGTTATTTGGCGGAAAAATTTCGTCGCATTTTTCAACCGAGATTATCGCCGCGTAGCAGAAATGCACGTTAAATCCGGTTGGACTCCCAAAGATACGGATATTGATGCCTTTGAGCAAGCGTTTCGTGAGGTATGCGAGCCTATTTTTGCCAAACCGTTGTCGGAAATTTCTTTCGGCAATGTGTTATTTAATCTGTTCAATGTCGCGCGCAATTTCAATATGCAAGTACAACCGCAACTGGTGTTATTGCAAAAAACCTTGCTTTATATCGAAGGCTTAGGGCGTCAACTCTATCCTCAATTGGATTTATGGGACACGGCGAAACCTTTCCTGCAAAACTGGTTGGATGAACAAATGGGCATGAAAAGCATTGGTTAGAAATCTAAAACGCAACTTGCCTTATATGCGCGAACATTTTGCCGATTTACCCGGAAACGCTGTATGAAGCCTTACAAGAGCAACATCAAATCAGCAAGCAACTTACGGAAATTAACCGTAAACTGAACCAACGCCAACATCATCATTCCAAGTATATTGCCTTTTTTATGGGCTCGGTTATGTTTTTGGGCACATTGTGGCAATTTCCTGTGCTACCAGCTTGGTTAAGTGCGGTGCTTTTTAAGTGTTTTTGTGATTTGGGTTATTGGATTGATTTTAAAGTGATTTAACGTAAAGAGATAAAAAAATAATTGCATCGAGCTATTGTTCCTCTGCGCTAAAAAAACGTTATATTCACGCACAATTTACTATTTATTTAAAAAGAGGAAAAAAATTATGGGCGGAATTAGTATTTGGCAATTACTCATTATCGTATTGATCGTGGTATTGTTGTTCGGCACAAAAAAATTAAAGACTTTAGGTTCCGATTTGGGTGAATCTGTAAAAGGTTTCAAAAAAAGCAATGCAGGAAGATCAACCGAAAGATGCTGAATTCAAGTCGTTAAAAAAATGAAAGTGAAACGACGGCAACCAAAGAAAATGTGAAAGATAAAGAACAAGTGTAATGTTTGATATTGGCTTTTCTGAACTGGTTTTAGTATTTATTGTGGGCTTAGTCGTACTTGGCCCGCAACGCTTGCCTGTGGCAATTCGTACAGTGATGGGGTGGGTTCGCACTATTCGCGGTCTCGCAGCTAATGTACAAAAATGAATTGGCACAAGAATTAAAATTACAAGAGTTACAAGAAAGCATTAAAAAAAGCTGAACACTTAAATCTGAAGGCGTTATCACCCGAGTTGGCGCAAACGGTGGAAGAACTTAAACAATCCGCTGACAAAATGAAAGCCGATTTGGAAAGTAAAGCCGCCGCTACGGGCACAACGGTTCAACAACAAATTGACGAACTACGTGAATTGAACGCACAGGCAGAAAAAAACGAAGTAGGCGAAAAAAACGACGGAAAAATTCAACCGCACTTTTAGCACAAAACGGGGAAGAATTGTCTCCTGCCGATTTGACGCACAAGCCGAGTTGGATGATAAACTTGCTTATGTAATTGATGAATACCCGCCTGCGGAAGATGCTCCGACACAGCCTGACGACAATCTAAATCCCCAACAAAAAGAGCTAAAAAAATTTTAATCATGAGTGTGGAAGAAAAGCCAACCCTTAATCAGCCATTTTAGTTGAATTGCGCAATCGTTTACTACATTGCCTGATTTTTTTGTTGCCGTTGTATTTTTTTAGCCTTAGTTTATTTTTTTCTAACGATATCTATCATATTGTTGCGTCTCCGTTACTTGAGGTTATGCCTCAAGGAGCGAGTATGATCGCGACAAATGTTGCTACGCCTTTTTCACACCAATTAAATTAACTGCCATCGCAGCAGTATTTATCTCGGTGCCTTTTTGCTATATCAAATTTGGGCGTTTGTGGCTCCTGCATTATATCAGCATGAAAAACGCTTGATTTATCCGCTACTCTTTTCAAGCACGATATTATTTTATACCGGTGTCGCCTTTGCTTACTACGTTGTGTTTCCACTAGCTTTCGGTTTTTTTAACTTCCACGGCACCGGAAGGCGTGACAATTGCAACAGATATCAGTAGCTATTTAGATTTCGTACTGACAATTTTCCTTGCGTTCGGGGTATGCTTTGAAGTACCTGTAGCAATTATTTTACTTTTGTTGGACAGGTGTCACCACTCCTCAAGCGCTAAAAGAAAAACGTCCCTACATCATTGTCGGCGCATTCGTTATCGGCATGTTGCTTACACCACCTGATGTGTTCTCCCAAACCCTTCTCGCACTGCCGATGTGTCTGTTATTTGAAATCGGTATTCTTTTCGCCAGATTTTATCGCCCACGAGAAGAAGCAAGAGAAAAAGAAAGTACGGTGGAAAAAAATAAACCATTTTCCATCCTGGTTTAATTGCTACTCAATTGCTATGTTATTTTGGTTCTACTCTGCCCCGCTTATTTCAATATAAGCTATGGCGCAGAGAAAATTACTAAAAACACCTAAAAACAGCATTAATTACTTTGATCAATTTGCAAATAAGACTGTTGAATTTATCAAGACAGGTTAGGTTTATCCAAAAACCCTTTAAATAAAGAGTTGGTTATGAATTAGAATCAACTCTTCTATTTGTTATATCCAAATTATATCTAAATATTGTACGTTAAACAGCAGAACACGCCATTCTCAGCTTAGCTATTTAGCTTGCTTTTTCTGCGACGTTTTAAGGTATCAAGTAATACTGCGAAGACGATGATCAAACCTTTTTACGATTTGTTGCCAATACGGGTCAACCCCAGCATATTCAACCCTTTGTTAGTGGTACCGATAATCAATGCACCGATTACGCACATCGGAATAGTTCCGAACCCACCACTAAGCGATACACCACCGATAACCGCCGCAGCAATCGCATCCAACTCCCAGGCTAAACCGTAGGATGGGTTACCTGCATAAGTCCGCGCCGCCAATAACGCACCGGCTAAACCGGATAATGCACCTGCAAAAGTATAAACCAGAATTAATGTTTTCGTAGTATTAATACCACAGATCTTAGCTGCATTTAGGTTTCCGCCGACCGCATACACATGACGACCAAAAAGTAGAACGGCTTAACAGGATATGGGAACCGATAACAATTAAGATATAAAAGCACTACTAAACCTGGCAAGCCGAAGAAGTTAACGTCAGCAATCCAGGTGAATGCTTCTGATGAGGCATCGATAGGACGACCACCGGAGTAAAGTTGTGACGCGCCGCGCGCAGTAATCATCATCCCTAAAGTAGCGATGAAAGGAGGAATACCACCAAGTGCGGTTAAACCACCGTTAATAGCACCCTAATAATGCCCCTAAGCCAAGGGAAAATAGCAAATGCTAGAATTGCCGAGCTAACCATGTCACCGCCTGTAACCAAGGATGCGGCAACCACAGAAGCTAACGCCACCATCGAACCTGAGGACAAATCAATCCCGGTAGTGATAATCGCAAAGGTCACGCCAATGGCAATGATTCCGAACATGGATACTTGTTCGATAATACTCCAAACAGTACGAGCAGAGAAAAATCCTTCTATAGAAACGGATAATAATAAAAATAACGCAATCAGGATCAATACCATTCCATACGCATTCATTATTTTTTTCAAAGTTATTTGTGACATAAATACATACCTCTTTGTTGTGTTTAAACAAATTTTGTGTCTGTTTTTGTTAATACGTCGCCAACCCTGACGCTAACTCTAACACGCGTTCCTGAGTGAGTTCATTATGCGGAATAATTCCGACTTTATGACCTTCGTGCATTACCATTACTCGATCGCTCATAGATAATAGCTCTAACATATCAGATGTGATCATAATGATGGTTTTTCCTTGTCTGGAAAGCTCGACCATAAGTTTATAAAGTTCGGCTTTTTGCACCAACGTCAATTCCTTTTAGTCGGTTCATCCAGAATTAAAAATTTCCGGTTCAAGAAGTAACCAACGGGCAAGTAATACTTTTTGCTGATTTCCCCGATAAATTATTAGTAATTACTTCTACATTTGGAGCTTTAATTTTTCAGTTTTTTTCTTTCTGTTGATTAGCAATCTGTTGTGATTTTGTTACCGATACCAAAAGTTTTCCAAATAAGGAGACATTTCCGGCATAATCATATTGTCCGTAATGTTCAAATTAAGAAATAACCCGGTTAATTTACGGTCTTCGGTTACAAAACCGATTTTATATTTCATGGCATCTACCGGGTTTTGTAATGTCTGCTTTCTTACCATGAATATAAATCTCACCGCTGTCCGCCGGTTTGTAACCAAATAAACTTTCGACAATTTCAGAACGACCGGCCCCAACCAAACCTGCAATACCAAAGATTTCTCCTTTACGCACCGCAAAACTGACGTTTTCATATTTGCCTGCGCGAGTGAAGTTTTTAATTTCCAACACGATTTCATCAGATAATTCAAAACGTTCACGCTGGAACATTTCGGACATATCACGCCCTACCATCATTGAAATCAATTCGTCTTTAGTCACTTTAGCAGTCGGTTTAGTACCCACATATTGACCGTCACGAATAACAGTAATTTCATCGGAAACTTTGAAAAACCTCATCCAATTTATGAGAAATAAAGATGATTGCAATACCACGCCGTTTAACAGTGTCAATGATTTTTATATAATTGTTCGACTTCCGTTTCCGTTAAGGCGGTGGTGGGTTCGTCCATAATAATAATTTTGGCATCATTAGATACGGCAGTGGCAATTGCCACTAATTGCGCCTTGGCCACCGAAACTTCGGACATTTTAACGGTCACATCCATTGGGGATACCAAGTTCTTTCAGGATTTCTTCCGTTTTTACTATTCATTTCTTTTTGGTCTAGAAAGAACTTCCCTTTTGTCATTTCACGACCTAGATAAAAATTATCGGCGATGGTTAAGTTGGCTGCCGGTGAGATTTCTTGCGGAACCATAGTTAAACCGCTACGAATGGCATCAATTGGTCGGCTTTGGTTTGAACGGTTTATCATCTAGAATTAACTCTCCGCCTTCATCGGGAATGTAAATTCCGTACAAAAACCTTCATGAGAGTAGATTTACCCGCACCATTCTCTCCCATTAAGGCATGAATGCTGCCACGTTTAACTTTCAGATTAATCCCATCCAATGCTTTCACGCCAGGAAATGTTTTAGAAACATTGCGCATTTCTAAAATATAAGGGGATTGGCTTGAACTGCTATTCATTTTTAACTCCTTCAATGCGTTAAGGCAAAAATTATTTAAATGACAAGCTATTGAATAAATTCGCTGATTACTCCTTATATTTATTAATATATTGCTCTTTCTTATCCGGCGTAACCAATTCAAAAGGAATCCAGTTCAATTTTCGGTACACTCTCACCTTTTTGCCAATTTATATGCCATCTCCGCACTAGTACGTCCTTGACCGGATGCCGATTGGTAAATCGTTGCATCCAATCCTTTACCTAAATATTCCAACGCATCCGGCGTAGCATCAATGCCGACAACCAATAAATCATCGTCTTTCTTTCCTACTTTACGTGCTGCCAAAATAGCACCAATTGCCATTTCATCGTTATTGCTTAGCACTACATTGATATCTTTATGAGCAGAAAACAGATTTTCAGCCACTTCCATTCCTTTAGCGCGATCCCATTTAGCTTCTTGTTCGGCAACCACTTTGATTTCCGGGTGTTTTGCCAGAACAAGTTTATTTCCTTCGGTACGTTTGATCTGTGCATCTAAACCTAAAGGTCCCATTAAAATCATAGCATTGGCAGGCTTACCTTTGAGGCTATCAACAATAAATTCTGCCTGCATTTGACCACCGATAATTTCTTCGGACCCTACATAGCTGTTAACATATTGAAGATCTTCATCATTTGGTTTTGACCGTTACGACTACTAAAGGAATGCCGGCTTTTTAGCTTTCTGACCGATAGCTTTGACGATCTTTGGATCAGTCGGCATCACCAAAAAGGGCACCAACATTTGAATCAATAAAATTTTCGATATCATTAAGCATTTTAGCCGGATCACCGTTAGCATCCGCATAACGGAAGCTGACATCCTTATTTTCATCATCGAATTTTTTCATGGAATCCTGCAAGTAGGTCGGATATTTATCCGACAAACTGTACATCGAGACACCTACCAAAAATTTCTTTCGCCTGCGCCATAGAAGCAATACAGCATAGACTACCGATGAGAATAGATAATTTCTTAAACATGGCATTTATCCTCTGATTGTCAATTAACGTTAAAGCGTTCATATAGCTGAATCCATTTCTATGGGCAAAAAAACACTAGGGATGATTATATCTGATATGATTTTTCAACGGATTCGGCTATATGAGGCGGAATAAACCGCCTCATATCATGGTAAGACGATTATTTTTTATATTTCGCCTGATATTCCTCTTTTTATCCGGTGTGACCAATTCAAAAGGTACCCAGTTAACGTGTTCTACTTTTTTTCACCTTTTGCTGCTTTTATATGCGATTTCTGCACCGGTATAACCCTGCCCTTGCGCTGATTGGAAAACAGTTGCATCTAAACCTTTACCAAGGTATTCCAACGCATCAGGTGTTGCATCAACACCAATAATGGTCACGTCTTCATCTTTAATGCCAAGTTTTCTGGTCGCCAAAAGCGCACCGATAGCCATTTCATCATTATTGCAACAATTACATTAATTTTTATTCGCTGCTAATACGTTCTCGGCGATGGTTAAACCTCTGTCGCGTTCCCATTTTCCTTCTTGCTCGGAAACGACTTTAATATGCCCATGACGAGCAAAGGTTTCTTTCGCCCCTTCACTACGTTTAGCCGTTGCGTCCAGCCCTAAAATTCCCATTAATAGAAGCACCTCGGCTGGTTTACCTTTTAGTTCGTTTACAATGTAATCCGCTTGAATACGACCGGCTTCAATTTCATCAGAACCAACATAGCTGGTAATATGCTGCATGTCCGCATCTAACGGTTTACGATTGACGATAATTAGCGGAATACCGGCCTGTTTCGCTTTACGACCGATAACCTTAACGATATTCGGATCCGTAGGCACAACCAATAGAGCATCTACTTTCTGATCGATAAAAGTTTTCCACATCGTTTAATTGACGAGCAGGGGTCAGCATTTGCGTCGGAAAGCTTGATTTCGACATCATCATGTTTGGCATCGAAATCACGAATGGCATCTTGCAAATAGGTTTGCCATTTATCAGCAAAAGACACCATCGGCGCACCGATAACAAGATTTTTAGCGGTTGCGGCTGAAGATAAAATAAGACCACCACATAACACAGCTAATAGAGTTTTTCATAGATTACTCCTTTAAAGTAATTGTTTAGGTGAGAAATATATTCCTGAAATACCGCCTGCACTGCATACAGCCAATTTGAGAATATAAATTTCAAAATGTGTATTTTTTTGAATTAAGCATTTCATTGCATTATGTATATCATCAACAAAATTTCCTCGCAACGACCTAATTAAGAAATTGTGAAGCCGATCTCATTTTTGTTCAATTTAACCCAAAAATTTTTGATTTGTTCGATAAAAACCACGTATGCAGATTATTTTATGAACTAAAAAATGAAGCATTTTTGACCGCACTTTGTCGGCGAAATAATGCTTCATTTATGGCATAAAAATTCTTTAAGCGATTTCGGTTACATTTACCCAGCGCTTCTCCGTACAGGAAAGCGCAATCGCATCTAGAATTCGAGATACTTTATACCCTTCCTCAAAATCAGGATACATCGGCTGGTTACTAGCAATGCCGTTAACCAGATCTCTGATTTCTACAGTTTTCTGATCATTAAAACCAATACCATGCCCGGCGCTGACACAAAAGTTTTTTTATAATCAGGATGTAACGGTCCGGTCAGAATAGTTTTAAAACCTTGCCGAGCGGGATCGTCATTATGCAGATAGAGTTTCAGCTCTGCCATTCTCTCCTGCGTGTAAGTAATGGTGCCTTTAGTGCCGGTAATCACATAACTTAGTCCCATTTTACGCCCGCAGGCAATTCTCGATGTTTCAATCGTTCCCATGCATCCATTAGCAAAGCGCACAAGTGCGGTGGCTTGGTCTTCGTTTTCCACTGCCAAACGTTCCACTGTGTTCTGCGGATTAGGGCGGGTTTTTAATCACGGTTTCCATATCACCAATCACTTCTTTAATATCTTGTCCAAGTAAGTATTGCGACATCTGAACAATATGCGCGGATAAATCACCCTAATGCGCCTAATCCTGCTTTTTCTCTAATACAGTGCCAGTCTAACGGAGTGTTTTCATCAGCCAAATAGTCTTCATTGTGAGTTCCGTAGAAATGTACAACTTCTCCGATTTCACCACGCTCAATAATTTCACGGGCTAATTGTGTCGTCGGATTTTTAATATAATTAAAACCAACCAATGTTTTAACACCGGATTTTTGGCAGCTTCATACATTAATTTTCGCATCCGCGGCGTTAAGTGCTAGCGGTTTCTCCGAATAAACGTGTTTTCCGTTGGCAATTGCCGCTAAAGCAATATCTTTATGTAAGAAGTTTGGCGTACATATATCCACTACGTCCACATCAGGATCTTGTACAATATCCATCCAATTTCCCGTCGAACGGTTAAAACCAAATTCCTTAGCTTTCTGCGCAGCCAATTCAGGGTAATTTCAGCTAAATATTCCAATACTAATTCGCCCTTCAGAGGAAAACACAGTTGACGCCTGAGCATAGGCAATAGCATGGCAACGGCCCGATATAGCCGGTACCGATTAAACCGATGCGTACTTTTTTTCATATAGTCTGTCCTTACTTGCAATGTTTAGTTAAAAAAAGAAGATAGCAATAGCTATCTTCTTTATATATCAATGTGTTGTATTACAATGTCGGCATACTAAATGCAGCATGTTCAGACACAAGTTTGCTTTGGCCAGCGGGAGGTGACGGTTTTTCATTTTTCGTGTAGAAACGTACACCGTCCGGACCATATACGTTTAGTGCACCATAAGCGGAGTGTTTCCAACCACCAAAGCAGTGGAATGCCATCGGAACCGGAATCGGTACGTTAATTCCCACCATACCGGCTTGAACATGGTAAGCAAATTCACGAGCCGCACCACCGTCGGAAGTAAAGATTGCCGTGCCATTACCATACGGATGTTCATTAATTAGTTTCATTGCCTCTTCAAAGCTTTTCGCACGTACAATACCTAATACCGGTCCAAAAATTTCTTCTTTATAGATCACCATATCCGGTGTAACGTGGTCGAACAAGGTTCCGCCGATAAAAATAGCCGTTTTCATATCCGGCAGGCTTTTTACCACGACCATCGACCACCAAAAGTTGCCCCTTCTTCAACCCCTTTATCAATATAACCGGTTACATTGTTCAGATGTTGCTTGCTAATTAACGGTCCGAAAATCCATTTCTTTTTCGCCTTCTTTTCGGAATGCCCGGACCATAACGTAATGCTTCCACTTTCGGTTTCAATGCAGCAACCAGTTTATCTGCAGTCGCATCATCAATAGTAACCGCTAGCGGTAATGCCATACAACGCTCACCTGCTGCCCTGAATGCTGCCCCCCAACAAGGCGTTAGCTGTGGATTCAATATCGGCGTCCGGCATCACCAAACCATGATTTTTGGCTGCACCTAATGCTTGTACACGTTTACCGAACTCAGAACCGACCTTGTGGACATGAGCTGCGGCTGTAGTAGAGCCAACAAAGCTAACTGCATGCACTCTCGGATCACGTAGTAAAATTTCATTATCATGACGATCGCCATGAACAACGTTAAAGACGCCATCCGGAAGACCGGCTTCTTTTTAACAACTCTGCTAAACGCATAGATAACGATGGATCGGCCTTAGCCGGTTTTAAAATAAAGGTATTACCGCAAGCAATGGCAATCGGGAACATCCACATCGGCACCATTGCAGGGAAATTGAACGGTGTAATCCCAACGGTCACACCCAAAAGGTTGCATGGTGGAATGGATATCAATACCACGTCCTGCCTGTTCGGAAAAATTCGCCTTTCAGCAAATGTGGAATTCCGCACGCAAATTCCACAACTTCCAGACCGCGGGTTAATTCACCACAGGAATCGGAATATACTTTACCGTGTTCTTCGGTAATCAGCCGGGCTAAGGAGTCCCAGTCTCTTTGCAACAGTTCTTTGAATTTGAATAGCACGCGAGCACGACGCAGCGGAGAAGTCGCAGCCCATCCCGGAAATGCCGCATGGGCAACTTCAACCGCTTCATTGACCTCTTCCGGCGTACTCATCATAACCTGACGAATTTGTTCGCCTGTCGCAGGATTATAAATAGGCCAGGCTTTTTGTACCTTTGCTTGCAACCTGTTTTACCGTTGATAAAGTTATAAACTGTTTCCATTTTTTTGCTCCTTGACTGTGAAGATTAACAAATACTTACTGAACCTTTTCAAATTGTTTCAGTACCTGCATTAAAACTATCCGTTTTGATGAAAAAAACAGATTAAAAACAATAAAAAAATTTTTTTCAATTCATTTTGGGTAAAAATGAAATGTTTATTTCATTTTTGTGATCTAGGTTGGATTTTTAGAAAAATATTATGGCTAAATTTCTAAAGTGCGGTATGATTTTGACGAGAAATTGAAATCCTATAGGAGATGAATATGAGCTGTTTATTAGCAAAATCCGGTAAACATACACCGGCGGCAAACGGTCAAGTGCAATGTGTCACCCCTAAAAAGTGCTGGATGGGAATATGTCGGTTTTTGAAATGTATCATTTGCCGGCACAACAGATTCTAAATTTCAACACCGAAGATACCGAAGTGTGCTTTGTACTGGTTTCCGGGAAAGCGACGATAAACGCGGATGGACAAACTTTTTTTCCGATATTGGTAATCGTTCTTCACCATTTGAAAAATTCCGCCTTATTCCGTGTATGTACCGCATGGACAACAAGTAAAAATTCAAGCAGAAAGTTATCTGGAACTTGCAGTATGTCGTGCACCGAGCAATGGCAATTTACCTGTTCGATTAATTGCTCCTGAAGATGTAGGTGTGGAAAAACGCGGATATGGTAATAACAAACGATTGGTCCACAACATTTTGCCTGAAACCGAAACCGCAGATGCATTATTGGTGGTGGAAGTCTTTACCGATGAGGGCAATACCAGTTCTTTCCCTAGTCATAAACACGATAATAAAAATAGCGAAACGGAAACCTATTTAGAAGAAACCTATTATCACCGTTTTGATCCACCACAAGGATTTGCATTACAACGGGTTTATACCGACGATCGTTCTCTAGACGAATGCATGGCGGTATATGACGGTGATGTTGTACAGGTGCCAAGAGGCTATCACCCAGTATCAACAATTGCCGGTTATAATAACTATTACCTCAATGTTATGGCAGGCCCGGTACGAAAATGGCGTTTTACTTGGGGAAAAAGATCACGCTTGGATTAACAGCGAAGAATACGCCAACAAATTTAAATAAGAATGATAAAAAATAAGGGCTTAACTGATATTAAGCCCTTAATATTTTAATTGATAGCTAATTTTAATTAGTAACTTCGCTCAGTTTCACCGGACGCCCCTCATCTAGGATTTCTTCGCTGCTAAAGCGATTAGCACCGGTTGTAAGCCATCATTACCATTAACCAAAGTCGGTTTTATTATTAACGACAGAATCAACGAAACAAGCCATTTCATCAGCAAAAGATTGCATATAACGCTCAAGGAAGAAATATTTCGGTTTTTTTCGCTAATTACGCCGGCTTCGCAGGAATATACTGCTGTAGAATCAGTATCGTTACGGGTTTGTACAGCCCCTTTGGAACCAAACACTTCTGCGCGTTGGTCATAACCATATACCGCTTTACGGCTATTATCAATTACACCAATAGCACCATTAGCCAATTTCAAGGTAATCACCGCAGTGTCAATATCGCCCGCTTTACCGATTTCCGGATTAACTAATACTCCGCCCGCTGCATATACTTCAGTTACTTCACTTCCGGATAGATAACGAATCATATCGAAATCGTGAATAGTCATATCAAAAAACATTCCACCCGAAACTTTCACATATTCAATCGGTGGCGCATCCGGATCCCGAGAGGTTACACGAATCACATGTGGTTCGCCGATGTCACCTGCAACGACACGATCTCTGATAGCTTTGAAATTATGGTCAAAGCGGCGGTTAAATCCAACCTGAAATTTCACACCTGCCTTTTCGACTTCCGCTAACACTTCTTTAATACGACCCACATCCGCATCAATCGGTTTTTCACAGAAAATATGTTTTTCCGGCACGTGCCGCTTCGATAGAAATTGGTGCGTGAGTATTAGTAGAAGAACACACTAACACCGCATCAATTTCCGGATCGTTTAAAATCTGACAGTAATCTTCATACACATGAGGAATACCCATACCTTGCGCCCATGCTTTTAATTCATCCGTCACGCGTACATCAGAAATCGCTTTGATTTCAGCACCTTTTTACATATTTGCTAATACTTTCCGAATGAACACGACCAATACGGCCAGCACCGATAATACCAACTTTAATCATCATTAAACTCCTGCAACGTCTTTAATATATTTACGCCTTTTAAAGCATACTCAAACGGATTGGCTAACGCCGGATCTTGTTCTGCTTCAACCACCATCCAGCCTTTTGTAATTATGTTTTTCCAAAAATATCAAAAATCGGTTTAAAATCAATTACACCATCACCAGGTACGGTGAAAGTCCCTTTTTCACACCCTCTAAGAAGCTTAGATCTTTAGCCTTCACTTCTGCCACAACTTCATCACGCACATCTTTTAAGTGAACGTGAATGATGCGGTCGATATATTTTCCCAATACGCCTAACATCGCTTTTTGGCAGCCTTCGGAATAATATAAGTGGCCAGAATCAAACAATAAATACACATCGTCATTTACTACTTCCATATAACGATCTACTTCTGCCGGTGTTTGAATACCGGTGCCCATATGGTGATGTAGGCAAACTTTCATTCCTTTTTCTGCCGCCAGTTTTGCCAACTCATTATAACCTTCCGCCAAACGCTGCCAGTCTTCGTCATTGAATACCGGTTTTTCTTTAAAGACAGATTTCGTTGTACCTTGAATACTGCGGCTTTGTTCAGAACAGCCAATCACCTTGGCGCCCATGGCATGTAAAAAATCACGGTGAGCAATGAAATCTTTAATGGTCTGCTCTTTTTTACCGTCTACGAAGAAAGTACTAAACCATGCATTACAAATTTGAATGCCACGTACATCTAATTTGTGTTTCAATACGGCAACATCACGCGGATATTTATTACCCACCTCACAACCGACATAACCGGCCAATGCCATTTCACTGACACATTGCTCAAAGGTGTTTTCCGCACCAAGTTCCGGTAAGTCATCATTCGTCCAACCGATAGGGGCAATCCCCAATTTCACATTTTCCGCTTTCATTATTTTTCCTTCTGTAAAATTAAGTGATAAATGTAAATGAGTAGAGAGTGTTCATAGCCACCCACGTTATCTATTAATAGCGTCTGGCTTCACTTCTGCGTTGACGTAATTCCTCATAGGCTTCATTTACGGTGTCCTTTTCCGCCACTGATGCCAATCCCACATTCCACCAAGCGCCATAACCATGCACCATGGTTTTCGGTAACACTTTAACATCAATTAATGTAGAAACCGTTTGTTTCTTCGCATCTTCAAGGGCGGCATAAAAGCTCAGCCTCGGTAGTGACTTTATAAGTTTTACAACCGTAAGATGCCGCATTCATGGCAAAATCCACCGGTACAAAAAGCACCATCCAGTTTGTTAGTTTCTTTTGTTTCTAAAACGGAATTCCGTACCGTAACTGTCCATACCGTGCCCGATTTCCAGATTATTGATACAACCGTTTGTCATATTATCAAACAACACAACATTGATTTTTTTATGCTCTTGGATAGAAGTCACCAATTCCGAGTGCAACATCATGTAGGAACCATCCCCCAGCAAGGCATACACCTCACGCTGCGGATTAGCAATTTTCACACCCAAAGCAGCGTTAATTTCATATCCCATGCAGGAATAGCCGTATTCCAAGTGATAGGTATCCGTTCCTTTCGATTGCCATGTACGTTGTAAGTCTCCCGGCAAGCTTCCTGCTGCTCCAACAATAACATCTGTATCCCCTAATGTTTCGTTCAAAATACCAAGCACGCGGGATTGAGTCATACTGGAGCCGGTCAGTTTTATAAATTCATCAAATACCGTATCACGTTCTAAACGGTCATCCACTTCCGGCACAAAAGTCTTTGCCGGTATAGGTCGCGTGATAAACACGGTGTAACTCTTCTGCGAAAAAGCCGTTTCACTTCTTGAATACGCTCTCCCCATTGCGCCCGATATCCGGTCGGTGCTAAAAGTGCGGTCAGTTTTTTTCGAGCGTTTTCTTCGCATCTGCAGTAACTTGCACGCCGTCTAATTTATACGCATCAAAACGTGCCACATTAATATTGAGGTAAGCAACATCCGGATTTTGGAAAATCCATTTGGATGATGTGGTGAAATCCGTATAGCGGGTACCAATACCGATCACTAAATCTGCCTCTTTGGCAAAGCAAGTTAGCACTTAAACAGCCGGTCTCGCCCACGCCCCCACATTCAAAAACATAATCGGAAACGACCGCACTTTTACCTGCTTGGGTTTCCGCAAACGGAATATCAAAGGCTTCGGCAAAGGCTTTCAGTTGCTCTGCCGCTTCGGAATAACGCACCCCGCCGCCACAAACGATTAATGGTTTTTTCTTACGTTTAATTAAGTCTAATGCAGTTTGTAGCATTTCATCCGTTGGTGGCGTACGCTCAATACGGTGAACACGTTTTTTGTAGAAAAATAATCAGGAAAATCATAGGCTTCACCCTGTACGTCTTGCGGCAAGCAAATAGTTACCGCTCCGGTATCTGCTGGGTCGGTTAACACGCGCATAGCATTAATACATGCAGTCATCAATTGTTCGGGGCGGTTAATGCGATCCCAGTATTTACTTACAGCTCGGAATCCATCGTTGGTAGTTAAGGTTAAGTCATGGAATTGTTCCATTTGTTGCAGTACCGGATCCGGCTGACGGGTAGCAAAGGTATCTCCCGGTAACAAAAGGACAGGAATGCGGTTGGCAGTCGCCGTTGCAGCAGCAGTAATCATATTCGCAGCTCCGGGGCCGACGGAAGACGTACAAGCATAGATTTTTTTACGCAAATTTTGTTTGGCAAAAACCGATTGCGGCATGCGCCATACCCTGCTCATTACGTCCCTGACGTAAAATTAAATCACCGCTATCTTGTTCCAGTGCTTGCCCTAATCCCAGCACATTTCCGTGACCGAAAAATACCGAAAAATACCTTCAACGAATTTCGTCACTTTTGCCATCAAATTCCACGTGTTGATTATCGAGGAATTTAACTAAAGGCTTGTGCTACGGTAAGTCTGACTGTTTTTCATAACGCTTCTCCCTAACCATTTAGTGTTCAATCTACTCTTAGTATAACCAAGCATATATTCCAAATGAAATATTTATGATTTCATTTTTGCGATAGAGATCAAGAAATTGCACATCTCTATGTTAATTTCCTTTGTTATACTGTTCTCAAAAATTGAAGAATACTGTGCTATTATGAATTCAGGTGATAGAAAAACCAATCATGAAACAAAGATTTTTGTGATCCAGCTCTAATCATTGTTTTGCTTTATTTTTGTGACAAATGTCTCAAATAAATATTTTACTTTTTGACTTTTTTTGAAATATATGTTTCAATTTAAACATTCTCTACCATGTTTCTAACTATTAATTGAATATAGAAGGAAAATACAATGAAAACGACAGAAAAACCTTAGACTTAATCTGCCTAGGACGTGTTGCAGTGGATCTCTACGCACAACAAATCGGCTCCCTGTCTGGAAGATGCCTCGTCATTTTCAAAATATCTCGGCGGTTCATCCGGTAATGTAGCTTATGGTACGGCGGTACAAGGTGTAAAATCATCCATGTTAGCTCGCGTCGGCGACGAGCATATGGGGCGCTTTCTTCGTGAAGAACTGCAACGCGTAGGTGTGGATACCAGCCATCTGATTACAGATAAGGAACGCTTAACCGCGCTGGTTATTTTTGGGAATTAAAGATCAAGATACTTTTCCCGCTGATTTTCTATCGCGATAACTGCGCAGATATGGCGATCACTAAAAAAATGACTTCAGTGAAGATTACATCGCCTCAGCAAAAGCTTTAGCCATTACCGGAACGCATTTATCCCACCCGAATACCCGTGAAGCAGTACTCACTGCATTGGAATATGCCGCCGTAATAACACTAAGCGCCTGCTTGATATTGATTATCGCCCGGTATTGTGGGGCTTAACGTCTTTAGGGCGATGGGGAAACCCGCTATATTGATTCGGAGGCGGTAACCAAATCTTTACAGGAAGTATTACATCACTTTGATGTATTGGTTGGTACAGAAGAAGAATTTTCATATCGCCGGCGGTTCTACCGATACTCTAACCGCGCTGAAGAATGTCCGTAAAGTGAGCCATGCCACATTAGTATGCAAACGTGGGGCTCTAGGTTGTTCGGTGTTTGAAGGTGATATTCCGAACGATCTTGATGGTGGTTTAAACGTGTACGGCGTTCGTGTTGAAGTATTAAATGTGCTTGGTGCAGGTGATGCCTTTATGTCAGGATTGATTCGCGGTTATATTAATAATGAAGGTTGGGAACAAGCCTGTCGTTACGCTAATGCCTGTGGAGCTCTGGTAGTTTCTCGTCACGGTTGCGCACCCTGCCATGCCAACCAAAACCGAACTGGATGACTACCTTGCACGAGCCGAGTCAGTGCCACGCCCGGATTTAGATGAAAAAAACTTAACCATCTGCACCGTGTAACCACCCGCAAAAGCACAATGGAATGATTTGTGTATTTTTGCTTTTGACCACCGTAAACAACTGGTTGATATGGCTAAAAAGTGCGGTGCGGATTTGAAACAAATTCCAAAACTGAAAACATTATTGGTTAATGCAGCAGAACAAACCGCACGCGAAGAGGGTATTTACAACTGTCATGCCGGTGTCTTTGGCAGATACGACCTTCGGTCAGGCGGCATTAAATGAAATTACCGGTAAAAAAATGGTGGATTGGACGCCCTATCGAATTACCATCCTCCCGTCCACTACGTCTGGAACACGGAGATCTCGGAAGTCAGTTAATCGGTTGGCCAGCAGAACATGTGGTGAAATGCTTGGTGTTCTATCATCCGCATGACAGTGCAGAAATGAAAGCGGATCAGGACGCAACGTTAAAACAAGTATATCAAGCCTGTTGTCGCACCGCCTACGAATTGCTAATTGAAGTTATTCTACCGGCAGATATGGAACAACAAGAAAGTTACTACACAGACATACTGTCTCATTTCTACAGTCTAGGCATTAAACCCGACTGGTGGAAATTACCGGGCGTATCGGCAAAAACCTGGGCGGATATCAGCCATGTGATTGAGCAACATGACCCTTATTGCCGCGGAATTCTGATTCTTGGTTTAGATGCGCCGGAAGAACATTTCGAAAAAAAGTATTCAAAGACTCAGCCAATGCTCGATTGGTAAAAAGGTTTTTGCAGTCGGACGCACTATTTTCGGACAACCTTCGGCAGACTGGTTGGCTGGCAAACTTGATGATAGGGCAGCTAATTGATGCTGTTTCGGAACGCTATAGACGGTTAATTAAACTGTGGAAAAAAATCGTTTTAATTAATTCTTTGTTTAAAACGAGTCTTTATAGATTAACACCTTAAATTAACCTGATTTAAGGTGTTTTTTTGTCTTACATAGAAATATAAATCTAGTCTTAAATTAAAGGAATTTTATATGAAACAGAAAAAAATAGCTTTAATTTACCCCAATATGCCGACTACTTATTTATGATTGAATTTGCGACAAAAGCGCCATCGGGACATAATACCCAACCTTGGCAATTTCATCTGCACAAGGACGGCATTGATATTCATCCCGATTTCAGCTGCTCGCTGCCGGCTGTTGATCCTGATAATCGCGAACTATTCGTCAGCCTCGGTTGTGCAACAGAAAAATCTGTGTATCGCAGCCTCTCATAAAGGTTATCAAGCACAGGTATCTATTACAGAAAAACGGTGTAATCCATGTAAAACTTACCAAGCAAGACTGCGTCCCCTCACCTTTATTCGCACAGTTATCTGAACGGCAAACAAACCGTAGCATCTACAACGGTAACGTTATTCCCCAAAGCGATATCGCCGCATTAGAGTCAATTCATGCAGAACCCGGCATTCATATCTATTCTTTTTTTCAAACGGCACACCAATGTTTCAGGCTATCGCCGAAAAGGTTTATGCAGGTAACAATCGGCAAATGCAGGATAATGCGTTCAAAACCGAATTACAGCACTGGATGCGGTACAACAAAAGCCATCAAAATGACACACGTGATGGCTTAAGCTATGCGGTTTTTGGTGCACCCAATCTGCCCCGATTCCTAGCCAAATTCATTATTTCTCAAACCATCAATGCCAACTCGCAAAATAAAAAGTGATAAAAAGAAAATTGCCGTCTCATCACATTTTGTGCTGTTTACCGTGCAGAACAATATGCTTGAACAATGGATTAATCTGGGAAGAACACTAGAACGTTTTCTACTCAAAGCGACAGAAATGGGTATAGCTCACGCCTATACCAATCAGCCGAACGAAATACCGGAACTAGCGGAACAAATGGCGCAAATGCTGGGGCTTGGAGCAGAATATCCCGTTATTCTACTTCGCATGGGCTATGGTAAAAAAATGGCGTATTCATTAAGAAAGGATGTTGAATCGCGACTTATAGCGACAGAGTAAAAAATATACGGCATAAGTAAGCCTACGGTGTTGGATACATAAGTAAAAAAACAACGATAAAACCGACCGCACTTAGTAATTTTCTAACTAATATTCATAAATATAAAAAAAGGGTTGCTTCGGTTCTCCCGTGTAATCCCCTCAAATTTTCAGTTATTTGTCAAAAAGTGTTACACAGATCACAAAAATAAAATAAATTTTTGGTTATTATAGAAAACGTAATGGGCTGACGTAGATGGACAGTAAGGTTACGCTCAGAAAATGAAGATAACCCATTACAAACTAAGCGAAGCCACACAGGAAAAACCAAATGAAGGAATTTTTCTTTCCATTGGGATTATCCTATATGACTTTTGCTGCAAGTGATGTTGTTGATACCATTACGTGCAAGACGAAGGTAAGAAAGTGCCTGAAAATATTGAGAGCTTAATGAATCAATAATGGGTTTAAAGTGCGGTTAAAAAATAGCAACGTTTTTTTGTGTTCATTTTAAGGATGAATGCGTAAATTTATGAGTCAATGGAGTTTTAATTATGCAAAAAAATATTCAAAGTATTGCCTTTTGGTTCTTGCCACCTCAACAGCAATGGCCTCACGAGCAAGATAAAAACTATCAATTTACAGTACTTCATTCTAATGATACGCACGGGCATTTCTGAGCCAAATGATAAAGGCGAATATGGCTTTGCCGCACAAAAACGTTAGTGGACAAAGTTAAAAAAAGAGGTGAAGCAAAAAGGTGGTTCGGTAGTGCTTTTTACATGCGGGCGATATTATACGGTGTGCCGGAATCTGATATGCAAAAATGCCGAGCCGGATATTATGGCGATGAATGCGATTGGTTATGAGGCAATGGCGCTTGGTAATCACGAATTTGATGGCCCGTTGCAGATATTGGATATGCAGGAAAAATGGGCAAAATTCCCGTTCTTGTCTGCCAATGTTTTTCTATAAGTCAACCAGTAAGCCATTGGTTAAAACCTACGCCGTATTAGATAAGCAAGGGTTGAAAATTGCTGTAGTCGGCTTAACCACGGAAGATACAGCCAAATTAGGTAACCCGGAATATCAAGGCAATATTCAATTTACCGATCCTACAACAACCGCAAAATCCACCTTAAAAAGAAATTAATGAAACCGTTAAGCCGGATGTGCGCATCGCATTAACTCACATGGGCTATTATTACGATGGTAAACATGGCTCTAATGCCCCCTGGTGATGTCGGTCTTGCGCGTAATTTAGACAAAGGTGCATTTGATATGATTATCGGTGCCATAGCCATGATCCTGTTTGTGTGGATGAAAAAGGCGTGTGGATTAGGATCATAAACCTACAGATGCCTGCAAGCCTGATTTCCAGAATGGTACATGGATTATGCAAGCCTATGAGTGGGGTAAATATTTAGCCGCGCTGATTTTGAGTTCAAGAACGGTGAATTAAAATAGTGAATTACCAATTAATTCCGGTGAATTTAAAGCAAAAAGTGAAAAAGCTGATGGTTCTACGGAATATGTGCTTTATGGTGAAGAAGTGGCTCAAGATCCGGAAATGGTGAAATTATTGAAACCTTACCAGGATAAAGGTGACAAGCTACTTAATGTCAAAGTGGGCGAATTGAAAGGCAAATTAGAGGGTGATCGTACAGTCATTCGCTTTGAACAAAACCAATTTAGGTCATTTCATTGCTGAAGCACAGCGTCAGCGGGCAAAAAGCCGATGTCGGCATCATGAACTCCGGTGGGGTGCGTGATTCTATTCAACCGGGCGATGGACTTATAAAGATATTTTTGAAGGTTCACCCATTCGGTAATATCGTCAGTTATGCAGAATTAAGTGGCCAAGAATTATTGGATTACTTAAATGTGGTGGCGCTAAAAGAAGTCGATTCCGGCGCTTATGCCAATATGCCGGTATCAGCATGGTCGTAGATCGCCAAAATAAACGGGTAGAAAATGTGAAAATTCAAGGTAAACCGTTAGACTTGAAGAAAACCTACCGTTTATCCGTGCCAAGTTATAATGCTGCAGGTGGTGACGGCTATCCGTTGTTGACCAAAAATCCGACTTACGTCAACACCGGTTTTATTGATGCAGATGTGTTGAAGAAATTCTTTAGTGATAATTCACCGATTGACGCTACTAAATTTGAACCGAAAGATGCTGTAGTATTCAAATAAAGTAAAAGTTATGTCGTTCGATTTAAGTGAAATGTAACAGCAAATTACCCAAATTGACCGCAGTTTGTCGAAGCTGCTTTCCGAACGTCATCACCTAGCGTTTGATGTGGTGCGTAGTAAAGCAATTATACAGAAGCCGTTGCGTGATGCCGTGCGTGAAGAGCGGTTGAAAAACTGCTGCGGATTTGGTGTGGTATTCAGGGCTAATCTACCTCAGCCCCAAAAATAATTCATGATTGAATTAAAAAAAGGAGGAGGCGCTATGCATAGTGAAATACAAAAACGTTATTTATTTTCCCAACAACTGGCGAAGGAAGTAGGGAAAAATCGCACTAGATTTTTATTTAAATCGAACGCGGCTGGAAATTCAATATAAACAAGGTGAACAACAGGATTTAGTCAGTATCGCGGATAAAAACAGTTGAGGAGAAAAATTAAATCCGCGCTACAACAACACTTCCCTGACGATGGTTTTTAGGTGAAGAATCAGGAGCAGATAATCCGGAGCGTGAATTTTGTTGGGTCGTCGATCCCATTGACGGCACCAGCTCATTTCTATACGGCTTGCAAGCTATGGTGTATTTCCATCGCTGTTTTACACAATAAACAGATTGTTGCAGGTGTAATCTTTGATCCATTACATAATGAATTATTTCGTGCTACTGCAGGCCAAGGGCATTTTTAAATGATAAGCCGATACATACGGCAAAAATCAAACTCTCTACAGCAAGGTATGATGGGACTTGGCGTTTCCCAGCGAGTTAAACCAGAAACATTTACCCCTGTACTGCATCAAGTTCTACTCGACGGCGGAATGTTTGTCCGTAACGGTTCCGGCGCTCTCATGTTGGCTTATGTAGCAGCAGGTCGTTTAATAGGTTATTTTGAACCGCATATTAATGCATGGGATACCGCGGCAGGTATTATACTGATTAATGAAGCCGGCGGAAAAACCAATGATTTTCTACAAAACAATGGGCTAATCAATGGAAACTACATTTTTGGCCGCCTGTTCCGAAACAGTTTTCACAAGATTGCTCAACATCAAAAATACATTAACTGAAGAAGGTGATTAATATGGGACACTTCTTAAATAAATACGGATTTACGCCCGCATCATTTTTTTCCAATTGATATTAATTACTATCAATGCCCAGTTGATTTACGCATTCTGGGATATTCGCAATAGCGTACCGGGCGGTTTTCCGGCTGCATTGGGCGTAACTGATCAGCAAGCAGGTTACCTGTATTCTATGCAAGGATTGGTTATTATTTTAGGAACTATCGCTTTAGGATGGGTCGGTGACAGATTTTCTATCAGAAGCATTATGTTGTTGTCTCACAATCGGTGTAGGCGGCATTTCACTTTTTCCTAACATTGGCATCGCCGGGTTTAAGTATGTCAGTGCTCTTAGCCTGCTTTTTTTCTCTATGTTGTTTTTCAGTGAGGTGTTGTTCAAGCCCGCCAACTTCAAAGCATTAAGAATTTCCACGAGTGAAGATCATCAAGGGGTTGTTTTTTGGTCTATTTGAATTCGGACGCGGTTTGTTAGCATTTTTAGTTTCTCTATTATGGACGGTGATGCTGTATTACAAAGCCGGACCGAAAGAAATGATGATGACCAGTTGTATCATTGTGATTGTAACGGGAGTTGCAGTTTTCTTTTATTGTTCCGAAAGATCAAAAAGTCGGTGATGAAGACACTCAAGTACACAGTACTAAAGAAGCTATGCAGGGAGTTCTTCATGTTGCTAAATTGCCGGTAGTATGGATAGCCGGAATAAACGTATTTTGTATTTATGGTGCTTTTGTTGCTGCCGGAACTTATTTCGCGCGTTTCTTACAAGGCGGATACGGAACCAGTGCGGTGGCGGCAGCCGTATTTGCAACCGTCGTTATCGCTTTACGGATGTTACCGTTAGTTTCTTCCATACTAGTAGAAAAAAAGTATTTGATTCAACAGCGCATTTTATGCGAGTCATGCAAATTATTCTGGCAATAATTCTAACTGCGATCGCAATGATTTTCTTCACAAATCATCCTGATGTATCGTTATACGCCGACGGTTATTTGCCTGAAAATGCACCTACCGGTTTGATTTCTTCTTTCATGTTCTGGGCCTTGATTATTCTGATGCTATTGGCTTCTACCTGTATTTTTTTATGATACGCGGAGTATATTATGCGCCAATAGGCGAACTTGGTGTCGTGAAGAAACATTCCTCCGCCGCCATGTCTTTTGCCATTACCATCGGTTATATTCCGGCTTTATTGGCACCAATTGTACTGGGTGGTTTGGTCAAATCACCGGAAAAAAAGATGCAGCAGGACAGATTGTTAAATCCTACCTGACAGACACTCAAGTACTGGGTATGGCATTTTTAGGATTGGCGGTTTTTAGTGGTGGTATCCGTCTTTATGTCTCATATGTTAATTAAGCTGAAAGCACGTCAGCAGAAACAACATAATAATTAATGGGCTTGGCTATGGAAAAACAAATCATCACGGGCAGTCAATGGATTGCCCACTGCGATCCGACAAAAATCGATCACAGAATTGTTAATTCCCGGAACACACGATACGATGACGGCAGATTGTGAAGCGCGTTATTATCGAACTCAGACTCTGTCGTTACAACAACAACTGCAAATCGGTGTCCGTTTTTTTGGATATTCGCTTGCGTAAAGAGATGGTTGCCGCACACCGGGAATGGATTAGTAACATCAGTGCGGAGCAAATCTTTTGAAAAAGTGCGGTCGTTTTTGCAACAAAATCCGCAGGAATTCATTTTAATGCGGATTCAAAACGCGAACGAACATAAAGATGATTTTTCAGCAATACGGAGAAGCGTTAATCGATAAGATCCGTTCTTTTTCTTCTCTTTTTCTATCAATGGGAAGAAACGGAGAATAGAGTTGATACGCCATTTTTGGCCGACCATTGAGCAAGCAGCCGGGAAAAATTATTGCTTTGGAGTGCTCTCCACCGGCTATGAATTTTTAAACAATTTGATCATAGGATTTGGGCCGCTAACTGGCATGATAATCCATATATTGAATTGCAGGATTTGTGGGATGCTCCGCCTCTGAAAGAGAAGGAGCTCGCCGTTAGTGAACTAGTAACCCAAAAGCGTTCATCTGCCACAACGGTATTTGATCTTAAATCATATTAGTGCGACCAACGGAGAATTAGGTTTTTCCGGATGCTTATGCCAATCACTTGAACCCTTACACGGCACAATTATGGCAACAGGCTCCAAAGGGCATAAGAGGTGTACAAATTTATGACTTTATTACGGAAAAACTTGAGTCGGCAGTTATTGGAATTAAATTTTAGGTAAAATTATTAGAAGCCCCACCAACAGTCGGAATACAAGAATTTTTGTCGTGTTCCAACTGTTAACATCACAAATTTCACATCCAAATTCATAAACAAACTTTCCCATAGGGTAGAAAAATTAGCCTAACTCATATATAATTAAATGAAATATTTATTTTTATAGAGTGAATAAATGCAAGAAACTTCCCAATTAAGCAACTTACAAGATGAAATTAGACAGCGCTATGATAGCTTGAGCAAAAAGATTAAAACAGGTTGCTCAATATGTATTGGATAATAACAATAGTATCGTATTTGATACCGTAGCCACCATAGCCGAACGCGCCGATGTTCCGCCCTCCACGTTAATTCGATTTGCCAATGCATTCGGATTCGACGGTTTTAATGAAATGAAACAAATCTTCCGCGAAAAACCTAATGGAAGAAACGTCCAACTACACCGAACGACTACAACTTTCCCGCAAACTTGCAGAAAAACGAACCGCAGGAAACTTCTCGTGATATTTTAAATATTTTTGCGCAAGCTAATTCACAGGCACTGCAAAAACTGGCAGCCCAAACATCGACGCAACAACTGAAACAGGCCGTCGATATTCTGAAAAAATGCTAATAATATATTTATTATTGGTTTAAAAGCGCTCTTTCAGCATAGCTTGTTATTTAGATTATGCTTTACATCATTTAGACTGTCGTTCTTTTGTCATTAACGGATTAGGCGGCATGTTTGATGAACAGTTGAATCAAGTAAAAAGAGGGGATGCTGTGGTGGCAATCAGCTTCTCGCCTTATGCACAGGAAACATTAAATATTATGAATGTTACTGCCCAGAAAGGCATTAAACAAATTGCCATCACAGATAGCCAAATCAGTCCGTTATTAATGTTTAGCGATGTTTCATTTGTGATAAAAAGAGGCACAAGTCAAAGGATTCCGCTCACAATGTGCTTCAATGACATTAGTGCAAACCTTGGCCATAGCATTAGGATTGGAGAAAGAGCAAAAGGCATAGTAGAAAACGCTCAAAAATATGACCGCACTTTTATCTGCTATGCCTTCTTTCACTTATGATTTACAACTGTACTTATGAAGTGGGTTTAGCCATGTTTTTTTCAAAATGGCGTACATCTCATCTTTCAAACGCAGTTTTTTTCTTTTTTTAGCTTTTTCCACTTCGAGCGGCGTACCGATTTCAATGTGTGTTTCAATGTTTTTGATGCGTTGATCTAATTCGTTATGCTGCTCAAACAACCGCGCAAAATGTGCATCTTCAGTTTTAAGTTGGGTGATTAAGTCGCGAAATTCCGGAAACATACAATACCTCTAAATTTTAACTAAACAGAAAAAGTGTATAACTTTTTTTCTTATCTTACCTAAATTCAAAAAAATAAAAACTGTGGATTAGATCACAAAAATTGAAAAAAATGCCACTCTTTTGCAATAATGCCGATGAAAAATCATGATTTTTTTCGCCAAGCTATTTATAGCCGATTCGGCAAGCATGGCGATTCGTTCAAAATCACCCTGTTCGATAGCCTCGTTAGGTACAAACCAAGTGCCACCTACGCAAAGAACATTTTTCAGAGCTAAGTAATCCTGATAATTTTTCATTGATACCGCCTGTCGGACAGAATTTTTATCTCAGGAAATGGACCGGAAAAAGCTTGCAAGGCTTTAATGCCACCGTTAATTTCCGCCGGAAAGAATTTTAAATAAGACAATCCGTATTGACTAGCAAGCATTAATTCCGATGGCGTAGCGATGCCGGGGATAAAAAGGTACGGTATATTCAGTGCTTTTTGTAGTAAAGATTCCGTCAACCCGGGGCTGATAATAAACTCGGCTCCGGACTCGATTGCCTGCGCATACTGCGTTGCATTAGCCACCGTTCCGGCTCCGACAATAGCATTAGGCACTTGCTCTTTCACCATTCGGATAGCTTCCAGCCCACATTCCGTACGTAAGGTAATTTCTAACACCCTTACTCCTGCACTAACCAAGGCACTCGCTAATGGCACTGCATCTTTTTAGCTGTTTAATCGCAATCACCGGAATAATAGGTGAAGACGTCAATACCTCAAATGCAGAAAGTGCGGTCGTTTTTTTCATCATTTTCATCCTCTTTTTATAGTATAACTTCGCTTTTGAATATAGCGAGTTGACAGCTAAATCACTGAGTGCTTTCAGCGGTGATCGTTTTTCAATTATATTTTTCTCCGTTATGCGAGTGTAGCCCCAACAGAAGCTCATCTTTGAATCTTTTGCAGTTGTGAGTCATTTTTTTAATTTCTGTTTAATGCTAACATTCAATGGATGCAAGTAGGCTAAATATCTTACAAGCCGTTTAAGTGCGGTCAGTTTTTCGCTGTTTTAGCAGACTTGAACGCCAAATGCTGTTTATCGTAGGCAATATCCAAATGCCAGTGCACAAGACCTTCAATCGACCAATGCGAGGCAATGCACCCGCTTAATGACATCGTATTTAGATCTAAACTACTTAAATAAAAAAATGTATTTTTTTGCTGAAAGGGACTGCCCAACTTTATTTGAAAAATACTCTTAATCTTGCGCCAGCTTAAATTTTTCCGACAACCAATTTGATATCCCCAGCTTCTGGTATTCCCTGATAGTGATTAACCTCACATAATTCATTATGGCTTTCAATGTATTTAGATTTTTCTCTGTTTGCTTTATGAAAGTAAGCCATTAATTCTTCAGTAAATTTATTATAATTTCGTTTCAATAGTATAATATATCCGCCTTTCTTTTGGATGATTTTATTGGCAATCTTCTTTTGTGTATTTTTTTGGCATAAACGGTAATAAGGGCATTGCGAATGATTAAGGCATCTAAAAATTTCCAAGACTGCCTGTTGCTCATTACGTTTCACATTAAATTTATGCTGTGTTATAACAAATTTAAATTGCCTAATGCAGATACTGACGGTATTTAATGCCGTTTGAATATCGGGAGGAAACCGAAGACAGCGATATGTAATTTCAGGTGAGCGCAGGGAACGGCGGAGTTGGTTGAGAAAGTTAATAAATATGTTGTAGAAATGAACAGGGGCAATACGGCTAATCAAAATTTCTAAAATTCGGCTTGGGGGAATACCGCTGGAATACGATCGGTATTTTTTTAGCCAATTTAGATTTTTTTCAGCCCAAACCGCTCAATTTCAACGCTATTTTTAGCACCTGAAAATCACCGCGCTAGTAATCAAAAACACTAACTCAATAAAATTATACGAAGAAGACGTTGCCTGTCGTACGGGTTCTAATGTTAAGCCCTCTAAGTCCATTTCTATCTCTTATTTTTTTGTTTTTTTATTATGCAAATATAGTAGAGTTTTTATTGATAAATTCTATGTAAAAAGCGCCATATTATTGTGACTCTGATCACATTCTTGCTATTATTTTAGTTTTTACAAAGCTATGGTTTAACGATACCATACACCAATTAACCGCTTAGGGGGAATTATGGCAAAACATTGTACAAAAGATGATGAGGAAGATAATGTTATCCGTTTGGATAAATGGCTGTGGGCTGCGCGCTTCTATAAAACCCGTAGTATAGCTAAAGAAATGATTGACGGGGGCAAAGTGCATTACAACGGGCAGCGTAGTAAACCGAATAAAACAGTGGAAGTCGGTGCAATAATTAAGTTGCGTCAAGGCAACGATGAAAAAGAAATAAAAAGTAACCGCACTTTCCGCTCAACGTCGCGGCGCGCCTGAGGCACAATTACTATATCAGGAAACTGAACAAAGCGTTGAGAAACGCGAAAAACTAAAAACTTGCCCGCAAGATCAACGCGATGCCACACCCTGATCGCCGTCCGAATAAAAAAGAACGTCGAGATTTACTTAGATTTAAACATCAAGACGAAGGGTTGTGATTACAGAATTCGGTACCATATAAAGGAAAAATAACATCAGAGCTATGCAAGCCAAGCTATTTGCGTTTTATTTAATCAACGCAGGACAACACAAGTATGTGTAATTATAAAAAGTGCGGTGAATTAGGAAAGCGGTTTAAAACTCACAAAAACTCTACCGCACTTTGAATCAATCCCTAATAAAAATTTCTGCCAGAATAACCCACATAGAGAAAAACTTTAAGAAAGTAAAAGATAACTTGAATTTAGCAATAGGAAAAATAATGAACGATAACGACAAACTCTACCGCTACCTATTCCAAAACCGTGCAGTCCGCGGTGAATGGGTACGTCTCAATCAAACTTTCAGTGACACACTAAACACTCATCTCTATCCAAAAAGCCGTGCAAAATCTGCTTGGTGAAATGATGGTAGCGACAAACTTACTCACTGCCACACTAAAATTCAACGGTAATATTACCCTACAAATTCAAGGTAGCGGCCCATTGAAACTGGCGTTAGTAAACGGAACTGACGATCAAAAATTCGTGCCCTCGCGCGCCTACAAGGGGAAATTCGAGAAGACATGAATTTGATGGAAATGGTCGGCAAAGGCGTGTTAGTCATTACTATCACACCAACGGAAGGTGAGCGTTATCAAGGGATTATTTCCCTAGATAAGCCGACAGTTACCGAATGCTTGAAGAGTATTTCGCCCGTTCCGAGCAGTTACAAACCTATCTTCTGATTCGAACTGGGGAATTTAATGGTGAACCGGTAGCTGCGGGATGTTATTACAGGTGATGCCTGATGGTTCAGGTTCACCGGAAGATTTTTGAACATTTGATGACACTTACCGCCACGGTAAAAGACGAGGAAATTTTTTTAGTTTAAGTGCAGAAGAACTACTCTATCGTCTTTACCATGAAGAAACCGTCGAAATTTTTTTCCTCCACGCAAAGTGCAATTTTACTGCGGTTGCTCACAAGAGCGATCTGGGGGCTGCTTTGTTATTGCTTTCTGATGAAGAAATCAATGATATTCTCCAAGAACATAACGGAAGTATTGATATGCAATGTGAATGTTGCGGCACACATTATTTCTTCAACAAAGAGACTATTAGCCGACTAAAACAGGAATAGAAAAATCGCCCGCACTTTATGTTATTACATTTGATGACACAAAGTGCGGCCAAAGAACAATAGCTTTTAGATTATTTTAATCCTATTTGATGGCGGATTTTTCTCAGTAATAAGAATAACCAAGGCCATAAAAATACCGCTAATGATCGCACCAAAGATTTCCTGGGAATGAAACTGCGGATCATTAAGTAGTAATTCGATCAGAAATACACCCGAACGTACGGCAAAAAAATAAAAAAATAATAACTAAAAGACTTTGCAACCACAGAGATAAATTGCGAATTAATTGGTAATTAAGCGCAATAAAATAAGTAAATACGGATAATACCAGCGCATGAATGCCTAAGGTGGAGCCAAGCACTAGATCCCAAACCAAACCGAGAGTAAAAGCGCAACCAATATTTACTTTGCGGGGAACTGCCAATACCCAGTAAAGCAATATCAAGACAAGCCATGCTGGTTTGAAGCCTTGAAAGCCGGCTGGCCAAGGTGCAATCTCCATCACTAACGCAATAATGAAAAGAGAAATCAGCACAAACCATTGAAAGAAGAAGCGTCCTTGCATTATTCCTCCTTCCCTAATGGGTCAGACTCCGGATCGATAATTCCATTATTTATTTCGGCCGGTAAATTTTCTGTTGGTAAACCTTCATCGCGGGAATGCGGTTGTCCCTCTTGTTCCTCAGCGACCTGATTTTTCTGTTGTTTAGCACTGTTTTTAAACGTTGCTGGACAGTCCTACGCACTTCTTCAGGTGAAAGAGACTGAACTTTTCGCATATCTTCGACTGTCGCCACAAAAAGCAAAAACATAACGAAGCCGTTCTAAAGATGCGAGAGGTTTAACATTCACTGTGGCAAAAATAATTGGAAGCATCGCGCGAAACATTTTCAACAATCCCCACCGGATACCCTTCAGGGAAGCGCCCGCCTAATCCGGAAGTAACCAGCAAATCACCTTTTAAAAATATCCACCGAGCGCGGTACATTATCTAACATGAGTTCGTCGCTACGTCCCGTTCCACTGGCAATCACTCGCACATCGTTACGTAATACTTGCACAGGAATCGAGTGAGTAACATCACTTAATAATAATACACGACTACTAGTTTCCCGACAGCAATAACCTGACCAACGACACCTTTTTCATCAATTATAGGCTGCCCAACATAAACTCCGTCGCTTTGGCCTTGATTAATGACAACCTGCTGACGGTAAATGTCTGTTTCGGTAGTAAGAATTTTCGGCTATTTTCTTATATTCGTCAGTGCGTAACGGAGAGTTGAGCAATAAGCGCAAGCGTTGATTTTCCACTTTTAACTGATCGAGCAGTAATAAGTCGGCATTTTTCTCCCGTAATTGCTCTTTCAGAACCTTATTTTCAATCTGTAATTTATTGGTATCAATTAAATTATCCGAAACTCCGTCCAATACGGTACGAGGAGTATTAGCAAGATAATATAAACCGCCCACCGCAGTTTCCATAATACTGCGGGCTTGAATCATCGTAGTATTTTTGACCGTCAGACAACATCAATCCGATAGATGCAGTAACAGCTAACACGAGGCGAAGCCCCAAAGAGGGAGACTTTCCAAAAGTAGGATTCATAGCTATAAACACAAAAACGGAATTAAAGTGTGATCAAAAAACTTAGATTATTTCAACCGCACTTTAACACCCGCTTTAGATAAGATCATCGCTAAAAAAATATCACCGCCGTGCACATTAATCATTTCATGCGCTTCTCCGCCGCCACGAGCTACGCAAGTTAACGGATCCTCGGCAATAATTACCGGTACGCCAGATTCTTTTTGAAAGAAGGATATCAATGTTACGTAGCAATGCACCACCGCCGGTTAACACCATGCCTCGTTCATAAATATCTGCAGCATGCTCCGGCTTACATTCTTCCAATGCGGTACGCATGGCAACAATAATACCGTTAAGTGGCTGCTGAATAGCCTCCAGTACATCACGTGAAGTAAGCTTAAATGAGCGCGGCGCTCCCTCAGCAAGATTTAACCCATGTACTTCAATTTCCAAAATTTCATCATCATCTTGAATATATGCCGTACCGATTTCTTTTTTTAATTCGTTCAGCGGTAGATTCACCGATAATACAACCATAAGTACGACGGGCATAAGCAATAATAGCTTCATCAAAACGATCCCCCAATACGTACGGAGGAGGAATAAGCAACACCGTTTAATGCTAAAACCGCAATCTCTGTTGTACCGCCACCAATATCAATAACCATTGAACCGATTGGTGTTGAGACCGGCAATTTTGCCCCAATTGCTGCTGCCATCGGCTCTTCGATCAGATAAACTTCTCGCGCTCCGGCACCAATAGCGGACTCTTTAATTGCACGACGTTCTACCTGTGTCGCTCCGGCAGGAACACAAATTAATACGCGCGGACTAGGGCGTAAAAAAATTACCTTTATGCACAAGTTTAATAAAATGTTGCAACATTTTTTTCTGTTACAAAGAAATCGGCAATAACACCGTCTTTCATCGGTCGAATAGCATCAATCGTATTTGATGTCCGACCAAGCATCATTTTGGCATCTTTACCTACAGCCGCCAAACTCTTTTGTACCACCTTGACCTTGGCAGTGCAACCACAGAAGGTTCATCCAGAACGATTCCTTGGCCTTTTAACATAAATTAACGTATTTGCCGTACCTAAGTCGATGGAGAGGTCGTTGGAAAACAGACCACGAATTTTTTTAAATAACATAAGAATTCCGCTATAAATTTAAGCCACACTAGGGCATTACATTGAACATACAAAAAAATTGTGTTAAATGTATCAAAAAAATCAGCCTTTATGACAGCAAATTTTATACGAAATTGCTCAAAAACCGACCACAGTTTTTCATTTGTAGTAGCACACAGGTATTTTTTTAAAGATTATTAGTTTAAAATTCTGAATCCTACCATTAGAGGCGACAATTTAAATCAAATTTGAAATATTCAGAATTTTTACCGCACTTTTTAGCATAATATCGGTCTTTACATCCAAGCGTTATTGCGGATAATTCCAGACTGCAATACCTTCTATTTCAAAACGCTCCTGCTGTTTAAGATCCACCACAATTGGCTCGAACTCTTCATTTTTCCGCATGTAGATAGATAACATCTCCCTTGCGCTCAAAACGCTTCACTGTTACTTCATCTTCAATGCGGGCGACAATAACCTGTCCGTTACGTACATCTTTTGTACTGTGTACCGCTAGTAAATCACCATCTAAAATGCCGATATCTTTCATAGACTGTCCGTAGACTTTCAACAAAAAATTGGCCTGCGGCTTGAACATATCAGCATCGACGCGATAGGTGCCTTCAATATGCTGTTCGGCTAAAATAGGCTCTCCTGCCGCAACACGACCAATTAATGGCAAACCCTCAATCTCATCAGAAGCTTCAGTTTGCAGCAACAAGCGGATTCCTCGTGACATTCCGGAGACAATTTCAATAGCTCCCTTACGGGCTAATGCTTTAAGGTGTTCTTCCGCCGCATTTGGAGAGCGGAAACCCAATTCCCGTGAAATCTCGGCACGCGTCGGCGGCATTCCGGTAGTTTCAATATGGTACTTTAAGAAGTTAAAAACTTCTTGTTGGCGTTCAGTTAGATTTTTGCTCAGTGTTTTCATACTCACCTCTGTTTTTTTATACAGGATTTATGAGATTATATACACACTGAAAGAATTTGCAATACTTATTTGAAAGTAGCTCACCTTCTTCTTTATTCTCAACTAATTAACATACTGTATAACTAAGATCTCAGCCCTCCACTATCTCTTGTGCGTAACAATATTTTTTTGTGTTAAAATAAGTACACTTTTTATTCAACCAAAGGACATTCTTACTTATGGCTGGCTGCTTAAACTTATACCGTAAAATTTTTAGAATTACCTTTATCATTTTTTTGGTTAAAAAATAATCCGATCCTCAACATCCCGTTGAAGAATTAACGCTTAATACCACACAGCCGATAGTGTATGTACTACCTTACACATCCCAAACGGATTTGCTTATTTTCCGTAACAACTGTTTGGCTTTAGGTCTGCCCGATCCTCTTGAAAAATAATGACATTGAAGGTGCAATTCTGCCAAGATTCGTTTTTAGATGAAGTGCCACCAATTTTTTAAATCTAAAGGGGCAAAAAGAGACTTATACAATCTTTAATAAATATCTAGAGTTGCACCGTACTTTGCCGGAATTAGACGTACAGTTAATTCCGGTTTCCGTATTATGGGGACGTGCGCCGGGACAAGAAGATAAAAATTAGCTTACCTAAATTACGCTTATTGAACGGCATTCAAAAAAACTATTGCGGTAATGTGGTTCGGGCGTGATACGTTTGTACGTTTCTCGCAAGCAGTTTCATTGCGTTACATGGTGAACGAACACGGTTCTGATGAAAAAAATTGCACAAAAACTAGCCCGCGTAGCAAAAATGCACTTCGCCAAACAACGTATTTCAGCTATCGGGCCTCGCTTACCAAATCGTCAAGCAATGTTTAACAAATTATTGCAATCGCCTGTTATTTTGCAAGCCATTGAAGACGAAATGAAAGCCAAAAATATCAACAAGGAAAAAAAGCCAGTCAAGAAGCTCAAAAATCCTTGAGGAAATTGCGGCAAACGTGAGTTACGAGCACTTACGCATGGCCGATCGTTTCCTTCGCTGGTTATGGAATAAGCTATATCAAGGTATTAACGTACAAAATGCTGATCGCTTGCGGAAGCTCGCACTTGAGGGCCAAGAAATCGTTTATGTACCATGCCATCGTAGCCATATCGATTATTTATTACTTTCTTATGTCTTATATCATCAAGGTTTGGTGCCTCCGCATATTGCTGCTGGAGTGAACCTAAACTTCTGGCCTGTGGGTGGCATTTTTCCGCCGCTGGGGGGCATTTTTATTCGTCGTACATTCAAAGGAAATCGGCTGTACTCCACCATTTTCCGTGAGTATTTAGCCGAATTGTTTCATCGCGGCTACTCCGTTGAATTCTTTATTGAAGGAGGACGTTCACGTACCGGACGCTTACTGTCACCTAAAACCGGCATGGTTTCCATGACATTGCAAGCATTACAGCAAGGGCAAACCCGCCGATTACCATTGTGCCCGTATATGTGGGTTATGAACACGTCTTAGAGGTAGACACTTACGCCAAAGAATTGCGTGGAGCAGCAAAAGAAAAAGAAAATGCAGGGTTGGTGTTACGCGTTATTAAAAAAACTGCGTAATTTAGGGCAAAGGTTATGTGAATTTTGGTGAGCCAATCCCGTTAAATAATTACCTAAACCAGCACCATCCCGAATGGAAAGATAGCCTTGGCGATGAACGCCCAGTTTGGTTTTAACAAAGCGGTGAATAATATTTCCCAACAAGTAATGATTAATATTAATAATGCAGCAGCAGTGAATGCAATGAATTTAACCGGAACTGCATTATTATCCTCCCGTCAGCGCGCCCTCAGCCGTGAACAATTACTGGAACAACTGGATAGTTATTTGCAACTATTACGTAATGTGCCGTATTCGACCGACGTCATCGTGCCGGATGAAAACCCTGAGGATATGTTAAAACATGTGTTAGGGTCTTGATCGCGTTGGTATTATCTTGGAAAAAGATAATTTTGGTGAGATTGTCCGTTTAGAGCGTAATTCTGCAGTGTTGATGACTTATTATCGCAATAATATTCAACATTTATTTGTGTTACCTTCTTTAGTAGCTAGCATAGTATTACACTACGAAGCGATTCAAAAAGATTTGATTTTTGGATGCAGTGAGTAAAATTTATCCGTTCTTAAAAGGAGAATTATTCTTGCATATTGAAATGCAGGAGCTGCGAGATCGTATTGAAAAATCATTACCGAATTGCAGCGCCAAGAGCTAATCAAATGTAACGATAATTTACTCAGCATCAACCGGCCTCGTGTACGTGGTTTACAATTATGGTCGGCGGGTGTACGTGAGATTTTTGCAACGTTACCATATTTCAGTCAGCTTATTGCTGAACGACCCAAATATTCCGCGTAGTAACTTGGAAAAAGAAAGCCAGTCCATCGCACACCGGTTGTCGGTATTGCATGGGATTAATGCGCCTGAGTTTTTCGACAAAGCAGTTTTTTTCCGCGTTTATTACCAGTTTAAAAGAAAATTCTTATTTTACTGATGATGGCAAAGCCGATACCAAGAAATTACTAGACCTCAGTACTATTCTCAATCGCATTGTCTCCGCCGAAATAAATTTGACTATTCAAAGTGCGGTCGAAAAATCGGAAGATTCTTCAAATGATGACAAAGAAGATAGTAAAGTAGAAGATAATGCATAAGCGGTGCAAAATAAAAAGGCTTGGAATTCCAAGCCTTTCTTTTGGCGTTTTGTTTTGCCGGATTGGCAACAATAAACTATTAATCGCTCAAACGTTCTCTGATACGTGCAGATTTACCTGAACGCTCACGTAGATAGTAAAGTTTCGCTTTACGCACATCACCTTTACGTTTCACTACGATACTATCAATTACTGGAGAGTGGGTTTGGAATACACGTTCAACACCAACACCGTTAGAAATTTTTACGTAATGTAAAAGCACTGTGCAATCCACGATTACGAATTGCGATAACTACGCCTTCAAAGGCTTGTAGACGTTTTTTTGCTACCTTCCACAACCCACACTTTCACTTCTAACGTGTCACCTGGGCGGAAACTTGGTAAGTTTGACTTTAATTGTTCTTGTTCGATTTGTTTTAATGATGTTGCTCATTATTTAATCCTTGTTTAGATCCTAGATTTAACTGATTAACTGTTATGCTCGGCTTGTACCAGTTGCAACAGTTTCCGTTGTTCGTCAGTCAGAGCTAGGCTTTCCAGTAGCTCAGGGCGTCGTAACCATGTTCGCTCCAACGATTGTTTCAATCGCCATTTACGAATTTCCGCATGGTTGCCCGACATCAGCACGGGTGGCACGGTTAAACCGTCTAACACTTCGGGACGGGTATAATGCGGGCAATCTAACAACCCGTCAGCAAAAGAATCCTCTTGTGCGGACTCTTGCTTGCCTAATACCCCCGGAATAAAACGGGCAACAGCATCAATTAATGTCATTGCCGGCAACTCCCCCGGTTAGAACGTAATCACCGACTGACCATTCCTCATCAATTTCGGACTGAATCAATCGCTCGTCAATACCTTCGTAACGACCACACACTAAAAATCATTTTTGAATTTAGTGACAGTTCCTTCACGCCGGCTTGTTCAAGTTTACGTCCTTGTGGCGAAAGATAAATCACCTTTACGCCATCTCCTGCGTCAGCCTTTTTGCACTATGAATGGCATCGCGCAGAGCTGCACCATCATCAGCATTCCAGGCCCGCCCCGTAGGGACGGTCATCCACGGTTTTGTGTTTATCGTGGGTAAAATCCCCTCGGATTATAACACCGCACTTGCAGGAGATTATGTTTGACGGCCCGTCCTGTCACCCCAAATTCTGTGATTGCTTTGAACATTTCAGGAAAAAAAGCGTAATAATACCAATAAACACTGTTATTCCTTAATGTTACTGCCAAAGCGCAGCAGCATACCTGAGATTAGAAACCGGCATCCCAATCCACCTCAATGACTTTGGTGGTGAGATCTACTCTTTTAACTACTTGCTCGTACAAAAACGGAATTAACCGCTCTTGTTTACCGAAAGCATCTTTGCTATTTGCCCGAACAACCAACACATCGTTGGAACCGGTTTCCATCATTTCGGTTACCGTGCCCATCGCATAGCCTTCCAGATTAACGACATTACAGCCAATTAAATCATGCCAATAATAGTCGCCTTCCTCCAGTTGAGGGAACACCGACAAATCCACACCAATCTCGATATTGGCAAGACTTTGTGCTGTTTCACGATCGTTCACATTTTTCAATTTAGCGATTAATTCGTGATTATGGTGTTTCCAACTTTCCAGTTCGGTTGGTTGCCATTGACCTTTTATTTTCAAAAACCAAGGCTGATAATCAAAAATGCTTTCCGCATATTCTGTTGATGAATAAACACGTAACCAACCACGAATACCGTAAGTCGAGCCTAGCTTGCCCACCACTTCAATTCTTTGTTGTGTCATTTTATTCACCTATTTCCCGTGTTAAAGACGGATTACGCTGCTTTTCTAAGCTCTTTTACCAAGCTTGCAACACGATCTGACAGGCTTGCACCTTGTGCAACCCAAGCATCCACGCGCTCTAAGTTAATACGTACACGTTCCGCTTTGCCTGTTGCCAACGGATTGAAGAAACCGATACGCTCGATAAAAACGACCGTCACGCGGACTACGACTGTCTGTTACGACGACTTGATAAAATGGGCGCTTTTTAGCTCCGCCACGAGTTAAACGAATGGTTACCATAACCTTCCTCTAAGTATTTAATTCTAAAAGAAAACCCACATCAACAGAGTGGGAATGCTTACTTTTTTCTCTGTATATATAGACAAAAAGCCTGAAGATTGTACTCTTTTCAAGCAAAAAGCAAGTTTTATCCCTGTAAAGCCAGGGTAAATTTGCTAGAATATTTCTAAAATATCGATAAAGGCTTTTCTTCCATGCAAAAACTGTTAGTGATCCGTAACGACAAATTAGGTGATTTTGTATTGTCATTTCCCGCCTTGGCTATGTTAAAAAATCCGCGCCTAATCTCCGTATTGTCGCATTGGTGCCAAAAATATACCGCTCCATTAGCGGAAATTTGTCCGTATATTGATGAGATTATTTTAGATGCAACGGATAAAAATCTTGCAGAAACTGACCGCACTTTGCAGGCGATTAAGGGGCAACGTTTTGATGCGGTGATCAGTTTCGTATCCGATTGGTATAATGCCAAATTAACATGGAAATCAGGCATTCCATACCGCCTTGCACCTGCCACCAAGTTGTTTCAGTTTATGTATAATCGACGCTTGACACAACGGCGTTCCCTGCTCGGAAAAAGCGGAATTTGAATACAATATGGATTTGGCTAGCCGCTTTTTGCAGGATCAGCAATTGCCGATTATAGAACCGCAGCCCCCTATACCTCACATTTACACAAAGTGCGGTCGAAAAATCAGCGTGTTTTGTTGTGCGAAAAATTAGGATTAAAACCCGAAAAAGAAATGGGCCTTCGTGCATAGCGGCTCGGGTGGGTCGGCAACTAATCTGTCGCTAAATCAGTATGCGGAATTAATTAACGCCATTTTAACCCGATTCGATTGCCAAATTGTATTGACTGCCGGCCCGAATGAAAGCGAAAAAGCACATCAACTGGCGAATGCGGTGAATCATCCAAATGTAGCGATTTATGACAAAAACGACGGTCTGATGGATTTTACCCGCTCGCTTGCCTGTGCAGACTTGTTTATCGCCGGTCTCGACCGGCCCGTTACATCTGAGCGGAGCCTTGAATGTGCCTACCATCGGTTTCTATCCGAGCCGCTGATCCGCTATCCCACGCCGTTGGAGACCGATTAACGATATTGATAAACACATTGCTTTCGCCCGCCATTTAAAAAGAAGTGGAAAAAAATCTTACGGTTATTAACATCGCCGATTGTCTGAAAGACATCATTCCATTTATTGAACGGCAGTGGGCCTAAAATGGCTTGAGATTCCAATAAAAAAAGTGCGGTTAACATTTCTCATGTTTTTTCGACCGCACTTTTTGGTTTCTCTATTGATACTAGGTGTTAAAACTAGGCTTGAAGATAATGTCAGGGTTATATTTCATACAAGAAATGAAAGCTTCTAACTCCACTATGTCGTCTAATAGGTCTAATAGCCTGTTTCAACCGGCAAGCCTGCGCGTACCAGCCATCAAATCCGCTCTTTCAGACTATACACTCGCTCATAGCCTTGTTCCACAAGAAATTGCGCTACGTTTTGACTACTTACGCCGTGATAACAACTGACAATCACCGGTTGATCAAAGTCATATTCGTCCTGAAAATAGCCATAGCTATGATTAGTTAAATGAAACGCACCTTGCGGACGGCTGTAACTGAAACGCTGTATATCGCGTACATCCACCAGCACGGCATCTTCCTCATTGAGCATTTGCCACGCTTGCTCAGGCGAGATTTCGGTAAATTTATCCATTTTAGTTATTACAAATAATTATCATCTGTGTTAAAAAGTGCGGTGTAATATAGCAACATTTCTAACGAGGTAAATATGCAAGCTAATATCATTCGTTTTTAGAGAAAAACATATCGTTAGCTTCAGCACCTTTGCCGATTTAGAAATGTGGTCGGCAATTTGTTTTTATGTATTTGATAAACAACAACAGCGGCTTATTCTATTAACCAAACCCGAAACCCGCCACGGACAGCTTATGCTTAAAAACCCGCAAGTCACGGGAACGATTATTCACGAAACGGCAGCCGTAGCAAAATTACAAGGCATCCAATTTGTTGGCGAAATTAGCGAATTAAAAGCAGCAGAAAAACAAACCGCACTTGATCTCTATTACGCCCGTTTTCCTTATTCCCGCGTCATGCAATCGCCTGTGTGGCAGATTTTGTTAAACGAAGTAAAATTTACCGATAACACCCTCGGATTTGGTAAAAAGTTGTTGTGGGAACGTAAACCCCTTAGACTAAAGCAGCCTTTCCACCTGTACTTACTGATAAAATGAATAGCCGTAATCGTCAACATTATACGGGGGAGAATTAGCCCCTCACGACATTATTATCTACCGCATTATTCGTTTGATTCCACTTTTTGAACGGTTAATTTTGCCGTTTCAAACTCGTTATGCAATAACTCCACGCTCGGCGCAGTTTTATTGGCCTCGCTGAAATATCCTTAAAACGCTCTACTTTGCCGAGTAGCCCCTGTTGTCCGACTAAGGCGGTAACCGTGCTGTTATAATGGCTGCTTGCAGCGGAAAGCGTATTGCCGAGTTTCGCCAAACGTTCAGCCACCAAACAAATCTGATTATAAATTTCGCCTGCCCGTTCGCTAATTTCACGCGCCTGTGCATTACCCCGCTCGAGTCGCCACAGATTCGCCACCGTACGCAAAAATCGGCATTAATGTGGTATGCGACACCAAAATCACATTTTTTTCATAGCCAAAATTGAATAATTGCGTATCCGCCTTCATCGCTTCAATATAAGCGGCCTCAACAGCAATAAACATTAAGACAAAATTCGACTGCGCACACCAATTAAATTACTGTAATCTTTCTGCGATAAATCATTAATGTGATTGCGAATAGCTTTAATGTGCTCGCGCAAAAAGTTCTGCCGTGTGATTTCGTCGTTACAATTGACCGCACTTTCATAAGCAATCAGTGACATTTTTGCTGTCAATAATCAAAATGTTTATCATCCGGCAAATTGACAACGAAATCGGGCAGGTTGCGCTTACCTTCTCCATCTTTAAAAATGCGTTTGTGCTACATAATGCTCGCCTTTCGTCAGGCCTGCCAACTGTAAGGCACGTTCCAGTTGCACTTCGCCCCAGTTACCAAGTGTTTTTATCGCCTTTCAATGCAGATGTGAGATTATTCGCTTCCTGCGACATGGATAGCCCAATTTCCAGCACTTTCTTAATTTCTGCCTCCAGCCCTGCATTGCCTTTTAAAGCTTCCGAATGAATTTCATTGACTCGCTTTTGAAAGCCGTCAATTTGCTCGCGGAACGGTTTAAGCAGCGTATCCAACGCAGTTTGATTAGACTGACTGAAACTGCGGCTTTTTCTTCTAAAAATCTGATTCGCCAAATTCTGAAATTCGGTACTAAGCTGCTGCTTGCTTTGCTCAAAGGTTTGCTGTTGTTCGGCAAAATGCTTTTTCTTTTTCGCTTAATGTAGCTTTTAGCTCTGCCAGTTCTTGCGTAAGTGCGGTCAGTTTTTCTAACGTTTTTCCATCTCACGTTCTTTTCGCTCCAAGGTTTCACGGCTTTCCATCAACTGCCGTTGTAACCCTTCTGCCTGCGCCGAGACTTCACCAAAGCGACCACGAAGTGCGGTAAAATTTTTCCGTTGTTTTATTGAAATGGGATTGCTCTTGTTCTAATTCTGTTTGTAGCGCCTGTAATTTTTTTCGTCGCGCTCCGATAGGCGGATTTGTAGCCCTTCCGTTGTCGTTTGTGCTTTTACCACAGCTTGATCTAACTGATTCTTTATCTGTCGCAAATGTTCATATTTTTTTCTACCAACAGATTGAAATCCAAAACGGCTTTTATCTAAAATCCTGTTGCAACTCCAACACATCACGCTTACGTTTTGTCAAGCCGAACAGCAATAAAATACAGCATACCGCTAAACAAAAGTGCGGTTAAAAATAGGGTTTTTTTAACAAGTTCCTGCATAATAATTCCTTTGTTGATTTAGAAATGAGTATAACGCAAATTTTGCCTGTTTTAAGGGATTTTTAATTTCAAAGAAATAAGGTATTATTTTCTCAAATCCATTTCATTTATTTAGGAACCCATGCTTAAGAAAAATTCTTTTTTTATTACTTTTTGCCCTCTCAATAGCTATATTTCTATGGTTTGCCGCTTTTTATTTCATACAAAAAGGGAATGAACTAGCGCGTTTTACCAATGAACCGGCAGAAATTGCTGACGTCTATGCTGCCGACCAGCCCGCTCATTTTGAAACAGTCGGCAAATCGGCGCAAGTGGCATCGAGGCGATGTTCAATTTATGGCGGAAGGAAACCATCTTATTGTGTTAAAAGCATATCCGGTCAATACTGCGGAACGTGATATTTTAATGACCGGTGGCAGCATAAAACGGCAATATTTGGTGGCTGGAACCGCAGATAATAAAAAAAGACTTGATCCTGAAGACGACAGTTTTATGGAATACGCAATGGCAGCCGTTTTTCTTTGCTTGTTCTCTCTTCTCTTTTTGGCATTATTTGCCGTTTTCTCGGTAGAAAAACCTAAACAGATTGAACCCGGTAGTTAAATGGGGTTGAATAGAATTTATAAGATTCTATGCATGTTTTAAAAAGCTTAGAATTAGCATAAAAATGTCTTGATTATTTTTTTATTGCTCAGGAGTTACAAATATGAAAAAAACTGATGTTTGCCACCTTATGTGCCGGCGTATTATTGTCAACCGGTTGTGCCACTGAAGGTTCACGCGCTATCGAACCAACCAAAACCGATGCTTCCGCAACCGCTACAACCTATCGGGGAGCAAAATCTGCTATTGCGGTGGGTAAATTCGACAATAAATCCAGTTACCAAAAACGGTATTTTCTCTGACGGTGAAGATCGTTTGGGAAATCAATCAAAAACTATTTTGATGTCGCATTTGCAACAAACCGGACGTTTCAGCGTACTGGATCGTACTAATATGAGCGAAACCGCAGCAGAAGCCAAAAATAAAAAGGCCAACAACAAAAACTGAAAGGGGCGACTTATATTGTCACCGGCGATGTCACCGAATTCGGACGCAAAACAGTGGGAGACCATCAATTATTCGGTATTTTAGGACGCGGTAAAAACCAAAATCGCTTACGCTAAGGTGACACTGAACGTGGTGAATGTAAATACTTCCGAGGTGGTTTATTCCGTACAAGGGCGGGAGAATACAACTCTCTAATCGTGAAGTGTTAGGTTTCGGCGGTACAGCAGGCTATGATGCCACATTAAATGGAAAAAGTCTTGGATCTGGCTATTCGAGAAGCGGTTAATCGTTTGGTAACCGGAATTGAATCAGGTCAATGGACGCCATCTCGCTAAATTGGCAAGTTAAGGAACCGATTATGAAACTAAATTTAAAAATTCAGCGTATCAATATGCGCAGTATTATTGCTCTCGGCCTGTGGTAGTAACCGCAATGATCACGGGTTATATTATTGGGGCAATTACACCGATATGGTGTACAGTTATTATGAAGAAAACGGCGATTACGCTAAACAAGAGGCGGCGTTGTTGCAAATTATTGCGGAGGCAAAAGAAAGCGGCAAACAGGTCGGCCCAGGGGTATACGCCAACTTGGTCTGGTGCAGTTAAAACAAGGTAAAAACGGCGAAGCGCGCGAGTCCTTCCGTCAAGAACAAACACTGTATCCGGAATCCGGCGTGTTTATGCAATTTTTACAGAAAACAAAGAAATAACAGAATAAACGGAGAAAGATGATGAAAAAAATTAAGTATTTTATTCTCGGCCGCGTTTATTTTGTTGCTTACGGGCTGTGTACAAAAGCGCTCTGAACCTTACGATTATTCGGCGTTAATAGAAAGTAAGCCAAAGTCTATTTTAGTTGTTATGCCGACCAACAGCTCCCCGGATGTTAAAGGCAGCACAAGTGTGCTGGCAAGAGCTACGGTTCCATTGGCAGAATTGGGATATTATGTCTATCCTGTGGCGTTAGTCGACGAAACCTTTAAACAAAACGGATTGACCGATGGCAACGCGATCCAGTCCGCCGGCATTAAAAAGATCCGCGAGATTTTCGGTGCCGACAGTATTATGTACCTTGATGTCGTACAATACGGTTCCAGCTATCGGGTGTTTGATAGCATCACGACGGTTGAAGTGAAAGGTAAACTGGTAGATTTACGTAATGGCAAGACCTTATGGGAAGGGCAACATTTAGCAACTGAAGGGAATAATGTCAATTCCGGCAATGGATTGGCGCAAATTCTTATTACCGCAATCAGTCAAGCTGTTAACACAGTTAATGACAAAGGCTATACGATCGCTGCACCGGCAGTTTACGGGCTCTTTTCACTCAGGTGACCGAGGGTGGCTTATTGCATGGTCCCCGCTTACCTAAAGTAAACAGCGTGGCAAAATAGCCCGAAAACCGACCGCTCTTTAGCATATTTTAACGGCAGGTTGAAGTATTTGGAGTAATGTTTCCGATACATCAACCGCCTTAATTTATTCCTCCAAGGTATATTCCACCAAGGTAAAAATAATCATGACTAAGCCGTTGTTTCAACACCATAAACGACAGGAACACTGCCCACAATGCGGTTCGACCTTGCAAATTCGGCAAGGTAAAAGCGGCTTATTTTTAGGTTGTTCCGCCTATCCAGCCTGCGACTATTTAAAACCATTGCAACCACAACACGAAACCAAAATTATCAAAGAACTGGAACAAACCTGCCCGCAATGCGGACATAACTTGTTATTAAAGCAAGGCAATTTTGGTATGTTTATCGGTTGTAGCAATTACCCTGCCTGTCATTTCATTGTGCATGAAGAAGTGGAAACCGCAGGGAAAGCCTGCCCTGCCCCGAATGCGGTCAGGGTGAACTGGGTGACGCGGCGCGGGCGACAGGGCAAATATTTTTTTACGGTTGCAACCGTTACCCACAGTGTAAATTCACTTTGCCACAAGAACCTCATGCTATACCTTGCCCGCGATGTGGCTATCCGCTAAGTCATTTAAAAAAACAACGCAAAAACGACCGCACTTTTTATCTGTGCCAATAAAAGCTGTCGGCATATCTTTTGAAATAGAATCATGAAGCTAACCGAAATTGTCGAAAAACTAAAACAAAAATCAAGTGGTCGCTTATCCGACAGAAGCCGTGTTCAGGGTTGGGCTGTAATCCGTTCAGCCAAAGTGCGGTGGAAAATCTGCTGACTTTAAAAACAGCGCCCATTAGAAAAAGGATTGATTTTTAGTGGCGCCTGAGTTGAAGTTTTTATTGCCGTTTATTGATGAAAGCAAGCTACAAAGCGAACATTGGCAACGACTACAAGGACAATACGAACGTCCCATCACTTGGGTTGTGCCGGCTCATTCAGAGGTGCCGACATTTCTTACCGGGCAGTTTAACAGTATAGCCGTGCGCCCTATGCCGTCATCCGGCCGTGCGAATGTTATGCGAACAAACAGGATTCGCCCTCACTTCTACCAGTGCCAATTTAAGCGGAGCTCCACCATGCCAAACCGCCGACGAAGTGCGGTCGCAATTTGGGCCAAATTCTTCCCGTATTGGATATGTGTGTAGGCGGTGCCAATAAACCTTCAGAAATTCGGGATCTTTTTCACACAACAGGTTTTAAGGACAGGGTAAATGAAAACAATGCTACCAAATAACAAATTTGCCGATTTAGTTATTTATAGCCTTCTGGCAATCGAGTGGGATAACAAAAAAAGGAAACCGATAATGGATAAATATGCGGTATGGGGTAATCCAATTGCGCAGAGCAAATCCCCACAAATTCATAAAAATTTTTTTGCCGAACAAACCGCACAACAGATGGAATATATCGCTATTTTGGGCGATGAGCAGGATTTTTGAACAGCAACTGAAACATTTTTGCCGAAGGGGGAAAGGGCTGCAATATCACCGCACCATTTAAAGAGCGGGCTTATCGGGAGGCCGATCTGTACAGTGACCGCGCCTTAATGGCGCAAGCCTGTAACACACTGAAAAATACTGGACAATGGACAGCTGTATGCGGATAACACCGATGGTGCCGGATTGGTGAGCGATTTGCAACGGTTAGGTTGGCTAAAACCCCAACAATCCGTTTTAATTTTGGGTGCGGGAGGCGCAACCAAAGGCGTTCTATTGCCATTATTGCAAGCACAACAAAAACATCACTATTTCTAACCGCACTTTAAGCAAAGCACAGGAACTGGCGGATAAATTCGCACAACACGGCGTAATCCAAGCCGTAGAGTTGGCGCACATTCCAGTACAAAAATTCGACATTGTGATCAATGCCACCTCATTGGGCTTGCAAGGAAAAACCGTCGATATTCAACCGGATATCCTACGTCTGGCTGGTGCGGTTTATGATATGCAATATGCTAAAGGTATGGATACACCCTTTGTGGCTTGGAGTAAAAATTTAGGGCGTAAAAAAACCTTAGCGATGGCTTCGGTATGTTAGTGGGACAGGCGGCACATTCATTTTATCTGTGGCGTGGAATCATGCCGGATGTAACACCTTTATTACAAGCCGATTTTTAAATAAGGCCATTTGTCTAACGATATCACAATTCAACTCTTCCCTTGATGACAACCGTGGCTTTTTCACTCGAATTTTTGAACTGCTATCAAAGTCCGATTGACAAAGTTATGCTTGTTATTATACGGGGCTTATCTATCCTTGGTTTTTATCTGCTCTATAAAGAAATTTTTAGAATTTTTCAAAATTAGAGACATATTCTAATAATTTCTCTAATTTTTTTGCTCTTAAATGTAGTATTTTTTTCATTTTTATGTGTTTTGTTGTTAGATATATTGAAATTTCATGTAGAATAAAAACTGATTTATAACGATAAAAAGGTATTTAAAAAGATGAATCAATCCACATTAAAAGAACTCACATTCCGCGGAATGTTATTGGGGGCGTTGATTACGGTACTATTCACCGCATCTAACGTGTATTTAGGGTTAAAGGTTGGGCTTACTTTTTGCTTCGTCAATTCCTGCTGCCGTGATTTCTATGGCTGTGCTAAAAATGTTTCCAGGTTCTAATATCCTTGAAAACAATATGGTGCAAACGCAAGCCTCATCTGCCGGGACATTATCTTCCGTTATTTTCGTATTACCGGCGATGCTAATGATGGGTTACTGGCAAGGTTTTCCATTCTGGCAAACATTATTGATTTGTACCGCAGGGGAATTTTTAGGGGTAATTTTTTTACTATTCCTCTACGCCATGTGATGGTGGTCAAAAGCGATTTGCCTTATCCTGAAGGCGTCGCCGCCGCAGAAATTCTTAAAGCAGGAAACGATCACGGGGCCGGAACAGGAATTAAAGAAATTGCTACAGGGCGGTGTGATCGCCGCTACAGTCGGTTTTTAACCAACGGACTACGCGTGATTGCCGATGGTGCAAGTTTATGGTTTAAAGGGGAATGCCATTTTCCAAGTGCCAATGGGCTTTTCCCTAGCATTATTAGGGTGCAGGTTATTTGGTCGGAATGATTGGCGGCTTAGCCATTTTGCTTTGGCATTTTCTTCGCTTGGGGGTATCGCCGTACCATATTTTTACCGCTTCTGCACCTATGCCTGTTGACGGTGATATGATTGCTTACGCCAGCAATATTTGGCGGACTAAAAGTGCGCTTCATTGGTGTAGGCACTATCGGTGTGGCGGCGATTTGGACGCTATTGATTCTGATGAAACCGATGTTACAAGGAATGGCACAATCTTTCCGCGCACTAAAGATCCAAACGCGCCGAAAAAAACGACCGCACTTCTCAGGATTTATCACCTAAGACCATGATTTATACCGTGTTAATCAGCACTATATTAATTGTGCTTGCGCTTTATAGCTTCCTACAACCTGTAACTATCGAACCTGGTGTCGCATTTATTCTGATTGCCGTATGTACTCTGCTCGCCGCAATCATCGGTTTCTTTGTTGCAGCCGCATGCGGTTATATGGCTGGTTTAGTAGGTTCTTCCTCTAGCCCGATTTCGGGGATCGGTATCATCTCTATTGTGATCACATCATTAGTTTTAATGATAATCGGCAACAGCTCAGGCTTACTGGATACGCAAGAAGGGCAAAAATTCCTTACTGCATTAACCATTTTTACCGGCTCTATCGTCATTTTGTATTGCGGCTATTTCCAATGATAACCTGCAAGACCTGAAAACCGGTTATCTGGTGGAAGCTACGCCTTGGCGCCAGCAATTTGCCTTAATTATCGGTGTTGTCGTCGGTGCATTCGTAATTGCTCCTGTATTGGAAATACTCTATCACGCTTACGGTTTCGCAGGAGCTATGCCACGTGACACGATGGATCCGTCACAGGGCACTTTCCGCACCACAAGCAACATTGATGATGACTATTGCAAACGGTATCTTCTCCGGCAATCTTGAATGGAGCTATATTTTCTTCGGGATCGGTTTAGGCGTAGTCTTAATTATCATTGATTCCGTACTGAAAAAAATCTTCCGCTAATCGCTTTTGCATTACCGGCTCTTGCCGTTGGTATGGGCATCTATCTGCCACCGACAATCAACGCACCGATCATAATTGGTGCAACACTGTCCTGGCTGATTAACCGTCACATCGAAAATTACGCTATCCGTAATGGAAAAGATAAAGACGAATTGAAGAAAAAAAGCGGAACGTTACGGCACGCTATTTGCCGCCGGTCTAATCGTTGGCGAAAGCCTTATCGGTGTTCTACTAGCTTTCATCATTGCCGCATCGGTTACCTCCGGTGGTTCCGACGCTCCGTTAGCATTAGAGTTAGAAAACTGGGGAAGCGCTGCCGAAATAATCGGCTTACTGGTGTTCTCAACCGGAGCGGGTATTTTTGCCTTGCGCGTGCTGAAAGCTAAAAAATAGCCTGATTTCTGCCCAATAATTCAATAAAGTGCGGTCAACATTTTTCAACTTTTGAAAAATAGTAAAAAAATGACAGCACTTTTTCATTTCAGGCTATAATTTTTCATTCAACCCAATGACGTTTTTCCCGTTTTTTTGCCAAAGCATCAAGATTTTCAACATTTGGCATATTTGGTTAAAAAAACAAGGTTGATTGATGATACAAAAAGGACATTACAGTGAAAAATAATTATTCTTGGCGCGGGACAAGTCGGCATAACCTTAGCGGAAAGCCTGGTCAGCGAAGATAACGATATTACATTAGTTGACAATGAGTTGGCTCGTTTGTCGACACTGCAGGATAAGCATGATTTACGCGTGGTCACAGGTTCAGCATCATCGCCAAAAACTCTACGAGAAGCTGATGCGCTCGACGCTGATTTGTTGGTGGCGGTTACCAGTTCCGACGAAATCAATATGGTGGCGTGCCAAATTGCCTACACCTTATTTAATGTGCCGACTAAAAATTGCGCGGATTCGCAATGCCGAATATTTACGTGAAAAAGATAAACTGTTCAATCCGGATGTGATCCCCATAGACCATATTATTTCACCGGAGAAATTGGTCACCGAAGACATTGTACGCTTAATTAATTATTCTGGGGCATTGCAAGTCGGACATTTTGCCGATAAACAGATTAGCCTTGTTGTATGTAAAGCCTATTACGGTGGTCCTTTAGTCGGTTATGCTATCTCTGCATTGCGCGAACACATGCCACATATAGAATGTCGTATTGTGTCGATTTCACGTCAAGATAAAGCTATTCGTCCTCAAGGCTCAACTATTATTGAAGCCGGCGATGAAGTAACTTTTATCTGCGCCACTATACATATCAAAGCAATAATGAGCCAGTTACAGAGACTGGAAAAAGCCTTATAAACGGATTATGATTGCTGGAGGCGGAAATGTTGCAGCCGGCGTGGCAAAAATTATTGGAAGACAATTGCACCGTTAAGCTTATTGAACGTAATTCTGCTCGCGCTACACAACTTGCCGAGCAACTATCCAAAACCTTGGTCTTCTGTGGTGATGCTTCCGATCAATCCTTACTATTTGAAGAACACATTGAAAAACATTGATGTTTTTCATCTCACTGACTAGTGATGACGAAGCCAATATTATGGCAGGGGTTACTCGCTAAGCGATTGGGGAGCCAAAAAAAGCGATGGTGCTAATTCAACGAATGGCATACATTAGCTTAATTCAGGGCGGAACTATTGATATTGCGGTCTCTCCACAACAAGCAACGATTTCTGCTCTACTCGGATATGTCAGAAAAGGAGACATTGGCAGTGTCGTATCACTGCGTCATGGAATTGCAGAAGCACTAGAAGTGATTGTTCATGGTGATAGTTCCACTTCAAAATGTCATCGGGCGAAAAAATTGGCGAATTACGTTTTACCTCCGAGTGCAATTATCGGAGCAATCCTGCGTAATAACGAGGTAATTATTGCCAAAAAGCAAATTATTATTGAAGAAAATGATCATGTTGTCATTTTATTTAAATGATAAAAAAACAAGTACCTGAAATAGAGAAATTATTCCAACCGAGTGCATTTTTTTCATTTAGAGAATTGTAAAGAAACTATACAAATCAAATTAATTAAATATAATAGGGGCGCTTTTTTATTTGCATATTATGTGGTATTTTGCCTCTGATGCCTGATATTACTAATATGCCATTTAAATATTCGAAAAAGTTTCATTTTCAATCATTTAAATAAGGAGTAACTTTATGAGTTTTTATTAAAGAGTTCCGTGAATTTGCAATGCGCGGTAATGTTGTTGATATGGCAGTCGGTGTGATCATCGGTGGTGCATTTGGTAAAAATCGTCAGCTCATTGGTCGGCGATGTGGCAATGCCAGTCTTAGGTATTTTTAACCGGTGGCGTTGATTTCAAAGATTTAAAAATTACTCTGGCGGAAGCTAGTCGGTGAAACACCGGCAGTCACGTTGAACTACGGTGCATTCATTCAAAACGTATTTGATTTTATTATTATCGCGTTTGCAATCTTCATGATGGTGAAAGCATTAAATAAATTAAAGAAAGAACAACTGAAAGAGGAAGCAGCACCAGAACCTTCCGCAGAAGAAAAAAATTATTGACAGAAATCCGCGATTTACTGAAAAAAATAATTTTAGTAAAAATAAGGATATATCCTTAAAAACCTTCCCAAAAGCAAACTAGGGAAGGTTTTTAATTGCTCTGAATCAGCCTAAGAAATACTGATATGCAGGACTTTGCGTCACATCCTGATAAACATAGCCGAGTTTTTTCCAAATAGAGATTAAGATTTGCTAAATCCTTCTCATCCGTTTGGAAACCAGCAAGTACGTTACCGTAATCGGCTCCGTGTGCACGATAGTGAAACAATGAAATATTCCAATGGGTGCCAAGAGTTTCAAGGAACTTCAATAATGCTCCTTTTTGCTCCGGAAACTCAAAACTAAACAACCGCTCTTTTTGACTGCTTGAAGCACGTCCGCCGATCATATAACGGATATGGCTCTTTGCCACATCATCATTGGATAAATCCATGACATCATAGCCGCCTTGTTGCAGCTGTCGAATAATCTCATTCTTCTCACTTTCACCGCTGATACGCACACCAACGAAGATACAAGCCTGTTTTTTTCATCCGCATAACGATAATTAAATTCTGTCACCGCTCGACTACCTAAAATATGGCAGAATTTCAAAAAGCTACCTTTTTGTTCCGGAATAGTGACTGCAAGCAATGCTTCATGCTTTTCACCAATTTCACAACGTTCTGATACATAACGCAAGGTATGAAAAATTAAGATTGGCGCCGGACAAAAATATTAACTAATGTTTCGCCTTTAATCTGGTACTGCTTCACATATTTCTTCAACCCGGCTAAAGACAAGGCGCCAGACGGTTCCGCCACTGCGCGCACATTCTCAAACATATCTTTCATCGCCGCGCAGATTTCATCACCATCTACCAGTACTACATCATCCACATATTGTTTACATACGCGAAAAAGTCTCATCGCCAATACGCTTCACCGCTACACCGTCAGCAAACAAACCGACACGTTCTAAATCAACCGGTTTTCCTGCTTTTAAAGCCTCATAAAGACATGCGGAATCCTTACTTTCCACGCCTATTACTTTAATTTCGGGGAATAACTGTTTTTACCAACACTGCCACGCCGGAAATCAAACCGCCACCGCCGACCGGCACGAAAATTCGGTCTATCCGACTGTTCTGTTGAAGCATCTCCATACCAAGCGAGCCTTGCCCCGCAATGACTGCCGGATGATCAAATGGCGGAATAAAGGTCATATTCTTACTTGCAGACAGCTCAATCGCTTTTTGCCTTAGCTTCATCAAAATTAGCGCCATGCAGTAACACCTCGCCACCAAAACCGCGTACAGCATCCACTTTAATTGACGGTGTATTTTGCGGCATCACAATCAGTGCTTTCAGCCCCAAATTCTTTGCCGATAAGGCTACGCCCTGCGCATGATTGCCCGCCGATGCGGCAATCACTCCCGCTCTTTTGCGCGCGGCTTAACCCTGCGATCATCGCGTATGCGCCACGTAGTTTAAAAACTATGTACCGGTTGACGATCTTCCCGTTTCACCCATATGTGATTTTTCCAATCGCTCGGATAATTTCAACATTGGCTGCAACGGCGTAACCTGTGCAGCCTCATACACTTTTGAACTTAATACAGCGCGCAAATATTCTGCCCCGGAGGGCTGCGCGGATAAATCATGTGTCATTTTTTCTTCTCATTAAAAAACATCTTAAAAACCGACCGCACTTTTAATCTTCTCGCCTTCGGTTTAGTCTACAGCTTAGTCTTATCGCGTACCGCACCTTTGTCGGCTGAGGTAGCAAAAATGACCGTACAGTTTCAATGCAAAGGAAACTTCACGCTGACGGTTTGCAGGCTTCCAACCTTTAGCGTCCTGTTCAGCACGACGAGCAACTAGTTCTTCATCGGATACCAATAATTGAATGGAACGACTCGGAATATCGATTGCAATTTTATCGCCATCGTGCACTAAACCGATGGTTCCGCCCGATGCCGCCTCCGGTGAACAGTGTCCGATAGATAAACCCGAAGTACCACCGGAAAATCGCCCGTCAGTCAATAAAGCGCATTCTTTACCTAAACCGATGGATTTCAAATAGGTAGTTGGATACAACATTTCCTGCATTCCCGGCCCGCCTTTTCGGCCCTTCGTAACGAATCACAACCACATGCCCCGCACGTACTTTTACCACCCTAAAATACCGTTTACTGCATCTTCCTGGCTTTCAAATACAATGGCATCACCGGTAAATTTCAGAATGGACTCGTCCACACCGGCAGTCTTGACGATACAGCCGTCAAGCGCGATATTTCCCGTCAACATCGCCAAGCCACCGTCTTGACTGTAAGCATGCGCTTTATTACGAATACAACCGTTTTCACGATCAACATCAAGCGTTTCCCAGCGGCAATCCTGGGAGAAGGCTTTTGTGGTGCGAATCCCTCGCCGGTCCGGCACGGTAAAATTTGCGGATCGATTCGTCTTGGCTCGTGGTAATATCGTATTTGGCAATTTGTTCCGCCAAAGTCATGCCCAGTACGGTGTTAGTATTATCATGTAGCAAGCCGGCACGATTAAGTTCGCCCAGCAATGCCATAATACCGCCGGCACGATGGACGTCCTCAATATGATATTTCGGCGTATTCGGCGCAACCTTAGCAAGGCAAGGCACTTTACGGGAAATACGGTCGATGTCTGCCATGGTGAAATCCACTTCCGCTTCTTGCGCAACGGCCAATAAATGCAATACCGTGTTGGTAGAGCCGCCCATCGCCACATCCAAACTCATGGCGTTTTCAAAAAGCATCGAAGGTCGTAATAGAACGTGGCAGCACAGAATAATCATCCTGCTCATAAAAACGTTTGGTAATAGCGACGATTTGACGACCGGCTTCCTCAAATAAGAATTTGCGATCGGCATGAGTTGCCACACAAGTTCCGTTGCCGGGCAGACTTAATCCGAGCGCTTCGGTTAAACAGTTCATCGAGTTGGCGGTGTACATACCGGAACAGGAACCGCAAGTAGGGGCAGGCGTTTTTCTCAATCGCATCAACATGCTCGTCCGATACGTTTTTTTATCTGCGCTATGCATCATCGCATCGACTAAATCCAGTTTAATGATTTGCTCGGAAAGTTTGGTTTTCCCTGCTTCCATCGGCCCACCCGATACAAATATAGCCGGAATGTTCAAACGCATTGCTGCCATTAACATTCCCGGAGTGATTTTATCGCAGTTGGAAATACACACCATCGCATCTGCACAATGGGCATTTACCATATATTCCACACTGTCCGCAATCAAATCACGGCTTGGCAAAGAATACAACATTCCGTTATGTCCCATCGCAATCCCTGTCATCCACTGCGATAGTATTGAACTCCTTGGCAACCCCGCCCGCTTTTTTTCAATTTCGGCGGCAACCAGTTGTCCCATATCCTTCAGATGCACATGTCCCGGCACAAACTGAGTAAACGAGTTCACTACAGCGATAATCGGCTTGCCGAAATCGCCCTCTTTCATTCCGGTTGCACGCCATAACGCACGCGCTCCCGCCATATTACGACCTTGGGTAGATGTCGCAGAACGTAAAACAGGCATAAAAATTCTCCAAGTAAAAAGTGTTAGGGGTTGTTTTTATATCATTTATGCAAAAAAATATAGTTAGTTCCTTGTGTATTTGCTAATCCGCAACGACATCAATCACATCATATACTTTGCTCAGCTGATTGATTAGAAGGTGAATTTCCCGTTCGCTTTGCACGCTGAAATCCAACCATATTTTGTTATTGTTCAGTTTCATTTGCATATTGACAACAGTAAAGCCGCGATGGCGTACTACGCGTAAAATGCGCTCCAAAGTTTCGGGGCGATGGTTGGCAACTACCGTTATTTCTGTGGTTATTTCTGTTTTCATAAAAACTCTCCAAATTTCGACCGCACTTTTAGCTCATTTCTTCAATCATATCAACGTTACACGCGCCCGGCGGCACTAATGGCCAGACGTTTTTCATCCTCATGAATACAAACGTGTAACAGATAGGCCTCTTCACTTGCCAGTAAACGATCCAGTGCGCCATTGACTTCATGCCCCTGATCGATACGTTCACCTTTAATCCCAAAAAGCGGAAGCTAACGTGACAAAAATCAGGGTTATCATCCAAAATCGTTGAACTGTGGCGACCATGGAAAAAAACAGCGATTGCCACTGGCGTACCATGCCGAGACGCTGATTGTCCATCAATACAATTTTGATCGGGGCTTTACCGCGTCTAATGGTGCCTAGTTCCTGAATATTCATCATAATCGAACCATCGCCGGAAATTAAAAATCACTTCATCTTGCGGACGCGCTTTTTCGCACCTATTGCCGCGGGCAAACCGAATCCCATAGAACCAAAAACCGGCGGAGGTAATATAGTTTTTCAGGCGCGCTATGGCTCATGTGCTGTGCCGACCACATTTGGTGTTGCCCCACATCAGTCACAACTACGGCATTATCCGGTTTCAGATGCGATAAACGGTTCAACAACCACAATGGATTAATATTGTCATCTCCGCCATTTTCCGCATAACTAAAATCGAAATCCAGTTTCAAGCGTTTAACATCGGCACGCCAAGGTGCGATCTCAAGTTCAACAGTCAAAGCTTGGATTACCTGAATTAAATCCCCAGGTAGAGCGATATCCGCTTTGCGTAATTTATTGATTTCGGCGGGATCAACATCGGCATGAATCACTTTGGCGTTGCTGGCGAAAGTGTCGAGTTTGCCGGTAACGCGGTCATCAAAACGTGCACCAAACACCAACAGTAAATCTGCTTCTTGGGTGGCGTAATTCGCGGCTTTAGTGCCATGCATACCGATCATTCCCATATAATACGGGTTATCAGACGGAATAGCACCCAAGCCCTTCAATGTGGAAACGCTTGGAATTTGGGTTACGTTGATAAACTCGCGCAGAGCGAGAACTGCCTTCGCCATGCCTACGCCTCCGCCGATATAAAGCACCGGGCGTTTGGCATTTTTCAGCAACTCCAACGCTTGTTGTAATTTTTCAGTGGAAAGTGCGGTCGGTTTTTCGCTTGTTTTTACGATTGGTAACAAATCTGTTTCAGCGAACTGCACGTCTTTCGGAATATCAATCAGCACAGGGCCGGGACGACCGTCTTGGGCAATAAAAAAAGGCTTGTGCAAAGATTTCCGGCAATTCCTCAACATGTTGCACGATAAAACTGTGTTTGGTGCAGGCAAGGGAAAGCCCTAATACATCCGCTTCCTGAAAAGCATCGGTACCAATCAATGGCGACGCGACCTGCCCGGTAATCGCCACGATAGGAATAGAATCCATCTGCGCATCACCTAATCCGGTCACTAGATTGGTTGCACCCGGGCCTGATGTGGCGATACATACACCGGTCTTACCACTTGCCCGCGCATAACCAATTGCCGCCATTGCCGCGCCCTGTTCGTTACGACACAACAAATGTTCAATATCGCAATCATACAATGCATCATATACCGGCATTATTGCGCCGCCGGGATACCCTGAATACTCTATCTACACCATGCGCTTTCAAACATTCCGTAACTAATCTCGCCCCATTCATGTTGCTACCTGCCTTCAAATAAATTCGAAAAAGGCTTTTATTATAACGGTCTTTTTACCTGATAGCATCTTTTGTTATGAAAAGTGCGGTCATTTTTGATTATTTTGCTATCATAGGTAAAAATTTTTTTCAACCGGGGATTTTCAATGCACACTCTTCCGTTTCGCGCCGTGGTATCCGATATGGACGGCACACTACTCAACGCCAATCATGTAGTCGGTGATTTTTACTATATCCACACTGGAAAAAAACTGGCGCAAAGACACATCGATATCGTGCTGGCAACAGGACGCGGCTATACCGACGTATCATCAATTTTAAAACAAAATGCAGATTGAAAAAGCGGCAATGATCACCTCTAACGGAGCACAAATTCACGATTTGCAGGGTAATTTGCTGTATAGCAATTATCTGCCTGAAGATATTGCATTTGAAATAATGAATATAGAATTCGATCACTCGCGTGTTTGCCTCAACACTTATCAGCACAATGACTGGTTTATTAATATTGATGTGCCACAAATGCGTAAATATCACAAAGATTCGGGTTTTATGTATGAAGTGGTTGACTTTAAACAACACTACGGTCGTGACACCGAGAAAGTGTTTTTTATCGCCCGCGATCCAAAAGATTTAGTAGGAGTAGAACGCGAATTACGTGATCGTTTCGGTAATTTCACATCCATCACTTATTCCACTCCCTCAATGTTTGGAGGTGATGAATAAAAAAACGTATCCAAAGCCGCCGCACTGGCCCATTTGATTGAAGAACGTGACTACGATTTAGTCCATTGTATCGCTTTCGGCGATGGTATGAATGACATCGAAATGCTAACGGAAGTCGGCAAAGGTTGCGTAATGGGTAACGCTGATCCGCGTCTGAAAGCCGCATTACCGGATTTTGAGCAAATCGGTTTGAACAAAGACGAAGCCGTGGCAAGTTATTTACGCGCCATTTTCGGAGTCTGGTAAATGTCAGTCTGGCAATCGGCTACACTGGTGGGTGGCGGAGCAGCACTCGGTGCAATCTTGCGCTGGGGGTATGGGGGTTATGGCTTAATCCATTGCTTGCCACCCTGTCTTTCGGCACCTTAATTGTCAACTGGCTCGGTTGTTTTCTTATCGGCATCTTCACCGCATTAATCTGGCAATTCCCACAATTTCCGTCGGAATGGAGACTATTTTTTTCATTACCGGCTTCCTTGGCAGTTTTACCACCTTTTCAGCATTCTCCGCTGAAGTAATCGAAAAACTTCTTGAACCGACAATGGACAAACGGCTGGATTGTTATTGTTCTGCACCTTATCGGAAGCCTTGTTTTTTTACATGGCTGGGAATCTATTGCAGCAAAGGATTGAGATAAATCCGGCTAATATAAAAACGCCTTAAAAAGCACCGCTCTTTTAGCCATTTGAACGCGCAAATGCCGCAGCTTCGGCAATCAGTTCTTCGCTAGGACGCAGCCCTGTATAAAGCTCAAACTGCTCTACCGCCTGCAAAACAATCACTTCTGCTCCTGAAATCGTCAATTTGTGCTGTTCTTTTTGCATAACGGATAAAAAGGCGTTTCAGCCGGTAACGCAACTACATCAAAAAGCCACACTTGCCTCGTTCAATCATGGCGCACGGAAACGCCAAATCAAATTCTTCCTCACCGCCTGCCATCCCTATTGGCGTAACGTTAACTAAAAATATCCGCTACTTGATCGGTTAATTCGGCAAGGTATTGATAGCCATACAAATCGGCTAAATAACGTCCGGTTTTCGGATTACGGGCAACGATTTTGACATTCTCAAATCCTGAATTTTTTTAAACGCTGCAACAACCGCTTTCGCCATGCCGCCACTACCTTGAATAAGCACTGAAGAATTCTTATCCAATTGATATTTCTCAATTAATTTCACAATCGCAATATAATCGGTATTGTAAGCTTTGAGATGGCCGTTGTTATTCACAATGGTATTAACCGATTCAATTGCTTGTGCGGATGGAGAAATTTCATCTAAAAAAACGGAATACAGTTTTTCTTTAAACGGCATAGACACCGCACAACCTCGTATTCCCAACGCCCGTACACCTTTCACGGCGTGTTCAATGTCATTAGTTGTAAACGCCTTATAAATAAAAATTCAAAACCCAGTTTTTCATATAAATAGTTATGAAAAACGAGTGCCGAAAATTGCCCTGGTCTGCCTGATAACGACATACAGAGTTGAGTGTCTTTATTAATCATTTTTCTTATTCCTGTAAATTTAGAAACATTGAAAAAGCATAGTGGCAAAAACACAGTGGCAAAAACGCAAATTTTTTTCGACCGCACTTTTTGGTTAAATTTGCTAAATATTCAATGCCGCAGCATCATCAATAAAATACTGGTTCATATCAAAAAGCAGGTTTAGCATCTTTATCTTTGCTGATAATTCTTGCCGGCACGCCGGCCACAGTTGCATATTCGGGAACGGGTTGCAGCACCACGGAGTTAGCTCCGATCTTAGCGTATTTTCCTACTTCAATATTACCCAGCACTTTGGCTCCGGCACCAATCATTACGCCTTCGCGAATTTTCGGATGGCGATCACCACATTCTTTGCCCGTTCCGCCAAGGGTGACACCTTGTAAAAATGGATACATCGTTTTCAATAACGGAGGTCTCGCCCACCACAATTCCTGTAGCATGGTCGAACATAATGCCACAACCGATTTTTCGCCGCCGGATGAATATCCACATCAAAAAGCCACAGAAATTTGATTTTGCAGATAAATTGCCAAGCCCTTACGCCCTTCATGCCATAGATAATGAGTAACACGATAGCTTTGCAGAGCGTGACAACCTTTTTAAATATAAAAAGCGGTGTTGAATAAAGTTCTACTGCCGGATCGCGCTGGCGCACGGCACGAATGTCGCACGCAGCACTTTCGATAATACTCGGTTTGGCTTGGTAAGCATCCTCAATGATTTCACGCAGCGTAATCGCCGGCATTGTGGCGGTGGCAAGTTTATTCGCCAAAAATATAACTCAATGCCCCGCCTAAATTTTTATGTTTTTAAAATGGTCGAATGGAAAAAAGCTGGCGAGCATAGGCTCGTTATCTACCAACTCTTTCGCTTCGTCACGAATGAGTTTCCAAACCTCAACGGACATATAGTTTTCCTTTTTATTCACCTTTTTCGTTCACGTCCAAGTAGGCTAATCGCCGCTTCTTTAGCATCTTTACCATGGAATAAGACCTGATAAATTTGTTCGGTAATCGGCATTTCCACGCCTTGACGCTGCGCCAACAAATGCGCCTCTCGAGTGTTGTAAAAACCCTCTACAACCTGTCCGATATTATCCAACGCGGTTTGAGCAGAAAAACCCTGCCCTAGCATCATACCGAAACGGCGATTGCGCGATTGGTTATCGGTGCAGGTCAATACTAAATCACCCAGCCCGGACATCCCCATAAAAAGTGTTCGGATTCGCTCCCAAAGAAACTCCTAAACGGCTAATTTCCGCCAATCCTCGCGTGATTAAAGCAGTTCTTGCATTGGCACCGAACCCCATTCCGTCGGACATTCCCGCACTAATCGCAATCACGTTTTTAATCGCTCCGCCAAGTTGGACGCCAATCATATCGTGGTTAATATAAACACGGAAATTCTTACTGTAATGAATACGTTCCTGGAATTCCAAGGCGAACTCTTCATCATGAGAAGCCAACGCAATTGCAGTTGGCATTCCTATCGCCAGCTCTTTTGCAAAGGTCGGGCCGGATAACACCGCAAGCGGATATTTCTCGCCCAATTCCTCTTTAATGACATCCTGCAACAGGCGCCCCTGAATCGCGTTCCAAGCCTTTGGTTGCCCATACAATGCGATTATCAGAATGGAGGTAAGGTTTGATTTGTCGGATAACATCAGCAAAAACATGGCTCGGCACGACGATCAAAATATCGCGCGATTGGGCGATTGCCTTGCCTAAATCCGCTTCAATATATAATGTCTCGGGAAACGGAATATCGGGCAGATACTGACGATTTTGCCGCTCCTGCTGCAAGCGTTCGCAGTGAATGGGATCATGCCCCCAAAGATAAGTAGGCGAACCGTTACGTGAAAAAAAGCAATTGCCAAAGAAGTACCGTAAGAACCGGCACCGATTACGGTGACGGGAGAGATGGTGATTTCCGTTTTCATTGTCTTTACTCCACAAAAACAAAAAATTTATGTATTTCATACATAGATACTCAAAAGCGACTGAATTTAATTTTACTCCGTTCTAGGATGTAACAACAAACTCGACACTTAACATATCTACTCTAACATTATAAGCATATTACTTAATTTTTGCTCTATTTTTTTATCACTTAATTTGTAACAGGCAACTGCATCTTATAAAACACCGAAAAATATGACCGCACTTTAGTTGTTGTGATGTAAAGTGCGGTTTGTTTTCAAGTCATTTTTCACACAAATCGCCAAAAACTGTGACTGCCATCACAATCCCACAACAAGCACATTGCATAGGCTGTGACCTTTTGTCTATTGTGTTGTTATTAAATATAATTGGGTTTGAAGGTGTTAATGAGGTGAAAAATGCTGCGACAATTTTTGCGAAAACATTATATTTTAACGGCTCTAGTTTTAATATCGCTTGGTGGTTATATTTATTTTGTATTTCACCGATTTCAGATATGATGATGACAAATTTTACTTTCGTCATTACTCCATTCCGCCGTTAACAGAAAAAAATGGACGAAAAACCATTGAATACAAAAACCTTGCCCCGCGTGAAATTTAGCAAGTGTTTTTTTCATTTTCGTTTAATAGCCATCAGCTAAGCGGTAATGTCAACAAAATGTTTGGTAAAGACTATATCAGCATAATATCAGATAAAAAGATAGCCAACGATATTATCGTGAGGCTTATGCAAGAAAAATATTCAGTCTATCATACAAACCATATAACAGAGGAACAATTTTATAAGGAAGCCAAAGAAAAACCGCATTTTTGGCTGAAAAATCTATCAGAATGATATGTTACTTGAAACCCGGGAACTGTATTTTTAGTGATTTTCTATCCAGTAGTAACATAAAAATTGGCAATCGAGAACTGTCTGCTCCGGGGATCATAGGTCGTCCGGGGCATAAACAGGGATATTGCCATGACTTTGCTGAAGACACCTTATATAAATTAGAAATCATTAGCGATCAGATAATCCCCGAATTCCACGATGTAGAGGTGTTTTTCACTATTAGACCTTACACACCTAAAAGTGTAATTTTCATCATCTTTATAAGGGGCATCAATAGCAACCGGTACTAAGTATGTAACGATTCATGGAGAAAAATAGACCGCACTTTAAGAGTTCCAAAAGTGCGGTTTGTTTTTCCGGTGTTTTTATCAAAACGCGGTTCTATAAATTTCCAAAAATCTCTTCTGCTGTGCAGTTGCGTGGATTGCCACCGGTGCACACATCTTTTAGTGCGTCCTGTGAGAGGGCAACTAAATCCTCTTGTTTTACGCCTATCATGTGTAATTTTTCCGGAATGCCGACATCTTTTGAAAGTTGTTTCACAGCATCAATCGCCGCTTTGCGATATTCATCTTGGCTCATGTCATCTACGCCTTTAACACCCATTGCTCTGGCAATTTCACGGAACTTTTCACCGGTTGCCGGGGCGTTGAATTCCAACACATAAGGCAATAAGACGGCATTGGCGATACCATGCGGGGTGTCATAATAGGCAGAAAGCGGGTGCGCCATGCTGTGTACGATACCTAAGCCTACGTTCGAAAAGCCCATACCTGCAACATATTGACCAAGCGCCATGCCTTCGCGTCCTTCTTTGGTGTTTTCTACTGCGCCGCGTAAATGTTTGGCAATTAAACGAATCGCTTCCAAATGCAGGGCATCGGTGAGTGCCCAAGCGGCTTTGGTTGTATAGCCTTCGATGGCGTGAGTGAGCGCATCCATACCTGTCGCTGCTGTTAAGCCTTTCGGCATGCTGGACATCATGTCCGGATCAACAATGGCCACTGCCGGTACATCATGCACGTCCACGCAGACGAATTTGCGTTTATTGGCTTCATCGGTAATCACATAGTTAATGGTTACTTCCGCTGCCGTACCGGCGGTGGTCGGAATGGCAATGATTGGTACGCATTTTTGATGTGTCGGAGCGACGCCTTCTAAAGAAAGAACATCTTCAAATTCCGGGTTGTTAATAATGATTCCAATGGCTTTTGAACTGTCAATCGGTGAGCCTCCACCAATAGCAATTAGGGTAATCTGCGCCACTTTGTTTGAATTTTGCTACGCCTTTTTGATGACATCAACACTTGGGTTAGCTTTCACTTCATCAAAAAAATCTCGTAAGCAAGCCCTGCTTTGTCCAAAAGTGCGGTGACTTTTTCCACCACATTGAATTTAATCAAATCCTTGTCCGTCACCACTAAGGCTTTTTTTAAAGCTACGGCTTCTGACTTCATCCACAATATGTTGAATGGCGCCGGCACCGTGATAGCTGGTTTCGTTAAGAATCATTCGATTAGCCATAAAAATATACTCCTTTACTTAAGATGATAAAAATGCCTAAAAAAACGACCGCACTTTTAAGTAAGTGCGGTCATGTTTTACATTATTTTAGAACTTTCCAACTTCTGAAGCCGTAAATCGCGATAACGACGAAACAGATTAACGGTAGGATAAATGAGAAGTTGACAGCCGGTAATCCCATCACTTCGCCTTGGTCGATGATCATACCTTGCAACGGTGGCATTAACGCACCGCCCACAATTGCCATCACTAAACCGGCGGCGCCCTAAGGTGGATTCTTCTTTTAAGCCGTAAAGTGCAATGCCGTAAATGGTCGGGAACATCAGTGACATAAAGCCGGAGGTTAAGATCAAGCAGTACAAGCCCCACACACCGTCAATGAAAATTACACCAAGGATGCTGAAGAAACCGCCGATAGCGAACAACATGAGCATGAATTCGGCTTTTCAAATATTTCATCAAGCTTTGTGCTGATGAAACGGCTGGTAATAAAAAATCCCCATGGCAATGATGTTGAAGTTTTGTCCTTCCGCTTTGGTGAAGCCTAAACGTTCCGCATATTGCACGATAAATGTCCAACACATAATTTGTACACCAACGTAGAATACTTGAGCAATCACACCTTCGCGATATTTCGGTTTCTTAATTAAGCGCCTACGGCTTCTTTAAAGGAAAGTTTTGTGTCGCTTTCTTCCACTTTCACTGCCGGCATTTTATATAAGGCGATGAGGACGAATACGGCAACTACCACAAAGCCAAGCGCAACGTAAGGATCCCTGAATTTCCGCCAAATCGTGGGTGCGAATGCCCATTTTTCCGTTTCGGACAAAGTGTGGAAAAATTAAGTTACCGGCGGCATCCCGTTTATCGGATTCCAAATTGGTTAAGACTAATTGAGATGCGACGAACATCCCGGTAATAGAGCCAAGCGGGTTAAAGGATTGGGCAAAGTTCAAACGGCGGGTGGCAGTTTGCGGATCGCCCATGGCTAAAATGTAAGGGTTTGCCGTGGTTTCAAGAAATGCCAAGCCAAAAAGTCAAAAATATAAAGGGAAATTAAGAAGAAAATGAAACTCTTCATATTTAGCTGCCGGGCCCAGAATAAGAACGCCCCAACCGCATAAAAGCGCTAAGCCCAGAAGGATACCTGCTTTTGTAACTATAACGACTGGCAAATAACGCGCCGGAATCGCCATGGTGCCATAACCGCCATAAAAAAGCGAATTGCACTAAGGCGGCTTCAGATGCCGGAATTTCCATTACCGTTTGGAATACGGCAACCATCGGGTTGGTGATATCATTAGCAAAACCCCATAACGCAAAACAGGGAAGTAATTAAAATAAAGGGAACAACATATTTTTTTCTCAAGAACTTTTGGCTGTCATACAATATTCCTTTTTGAATGTAATGAAAGAGGCGGCACTTTAAACCTCAACCGCCTTACACAAATATGGGCATTATTTTTTTCTTCTACCCATGAGCCATAGGATTTAAATTTCTCTAACACGACTTCCATTTGTGCTTTAGAAAGCGTTGGAATCGGCTTGCCGGTGGCGAGCAGTTTCAAAATACCACTGTGCAATTACTTCCACTTCATGCGCAATGCTCAAGGCTTTATCCAGGGTCTTATCTGCTGTAATCAAACCGTGATGCGCCAGTAGAATCGCCTTGCTTTCCTTGATACCTTCTCTGACATAATCAGCCAATTTGTGCGTACCAAATGTGGCATAAGGCACACAAGGAATATGATCAGTGCCGGTGCAGGCGATCATGTAATGAATGGCCGGAATGGACTCACCGAGAATAGATACTGCGGCACAGTTCATCGCGTGGTTATGCACTACCGCGTCCACATCACTACGAGCTTCATATACCGCCAAATGGAATTGCCATTCACTGGAAGGTAATTTCCCATCCTCATGTTTGCCATTACCGTCCACATAAACGATATTTTCAGGCTTCATGAGTTCATAAGGTGTACCTGTCGGAGTGATCAGCATGCCGTCTTTGTAACGTACGCTGACATTTCCCGCCGTACCTTGGTTTAACCCTAGTCGAGTCATTTCAAGGCAAGTATCAATAATTTTTTTGTGCAAGTTCTTGTCTGTTCATTTTTCAGTACCTCTAAGCTGTTATAGAACGGGGGTAACCCCTTTTTAATAATAATGTTGCCGTATTTAGCCGTTTCGCCGCTGATGACGACCGCATAAGCCTGTTTGGCGCGTTCGTAAAAGGCAAAAGCGTTCAATACGTTCCAAATTAGGTGTAAAACCGACCGCACTTTTAATCGCGTCCAAGTAATTTGCTTCAACGCTAGGGTCAAGACTATCGCCCGGAACGGCCTGCATCATAATCAGCGGCGCATCCACATAAGCATCAAACTCAAACAACGGCGCAATGCCTTTAAGTAGCGTAGCGACGGTGATGCCATCAGCGCGAATCACGTTTGAATGTAACGAATGCGCCGGGAAATGAGCATCTGATAGTACGATTTCATCACCATGCCCCCATTTCGGCCAAAGTTTTGAGTAACTCCGGGGAGATTGCAGGGTGGATACCTTTTAACATATTGATTTCTCCTATTATTCTTTTTAAACTCTATTGCTCTCTCTTTTTAGAAAAGAGAGGAATTGATTCTATCTAGCCGGATTGACACGCTTTCTATTTGGTTGCATTGCTTGCTGTGCCTGTTCCGGAGTTGCGTATATCCCAATGCCCGCAAAGGTGAACATTGCCGCACCGAGCACAGTGCTTTCTGCGACATCCACGACATCAATCGGCAACCCTAAAACATCGGCGCGGATTTGGTTCCAGAGTGGATTCTTCGAGCCACCGCCAACGCAAAGTACGCTTTCCGCTTTGAAGTGGCTGACGTGTTGTAATACCTCCAAGCCCTGTTTGAGTTGGTTTGCCATGTAATAAAGCGCGGCACGGTAGATTTCACCACGGGTGGAGAACATGGAAAGTCCGCTGATATTGCCTTGTCCGAGTTGGCTAAAAATACCCTGAAAATTGACCGCACTTTGCGTGCCTTTTTCAGCGGCGGCGCCTTCGGCGATCATGGTCGGATAATATTGGTCGGTGCCATGTACATCGGCGAACAACAATTTACCGAGCCACTCCATAATGCCTGAGCCGACCCATTGTACGGCAGGGTTAAAACAATTCGGTTGTGCGTCAAATTCGGTGGTTAAGCCTTGCGGCACAAAATCAAATTGTGGTTCGGCATGTTCCGTGCGAGCCATTAAGATTTCCCACGTGCCGGAACTGAGTACCGGTTGATTCAATCCCGCACCGGAACCGAATACGGCAAATTGGGTGTCGTGCCCGCAGGAAATCACTGGAATACGATTTAAGCCCCAATGGTCGGCGAGTTCGCCGGTTAATTCCCCCACCTTTTCACCGGCGTTACGCAACGGCGGGAAGTGGTTTTGGGTTAAACCGAGCAGTTTTTAAAAATATCTTCGTCCCAATTGCCTGTAGCGAGATTGGTCATCATGGATGTACCCGCCATGGTGCGGTCGGTGGTAAATTTGCTGGTTAAACGTTGGGTCAGCATGGAGGAAATGAACACGAATTTATCCATTTTTTGGAAAATATCCGGTTTGTTTTCTTTCAACCAAAGCAGTTTGAATAAGGTATTGAAGCTGTACTGTCCGATGCCGTTACGTTGATAAAGGGCTTTTATGTCTAGCAACTGAGGGAGGTTTTCCATCACCGGGACCGTGCGCGGGCATTTCCACGAAATAATCGGATAAAGTTGTTGCCCGTTTTGATCAAATGGTGCGCCGTCCACGCCGAACGTAGTGACGGAAATGCCTACGATCTCTTTTAAATCAACCTGTTGTTGCTTTAATTGAGCGATCGTATTATCCGCACATGCCGTCAATTTTTGCCAAATTTCTTCAAAAATCCCAAATATGATAATCAGGCGATTCGCCCCTTGTTGGGTATTGTTGGCAGGTGATGGGACGCCACGATTTTGCCTTTGTCATTCATGGCGATGGTGCGTAAATTGGTCGCGCCGCAATCAAAAAAATCAGTACGATAGACATAAAAGTTCTCCTAAGTGCGGTCAAAAATTCATTCGTTTTTTTCAACCGCACTTTTGTTTGAATCTTTTATGGGATGATGGCACGCACCGAGGTGCGCCGCCTATAGGTTTATTTATAAAGCGGTCCGAAGTTTTTGCAGGCGCGGTAGTCCTGACCTTCTTTGTCTTGACCAAAACCGTTCCAAGAACTTGGGCGGAACACATTGGCATCTTCAACGTTGTGCATGCAAACCGGAATGCGCAACATGGAAGCTAGCGTGATGAGGTCGGCGCTGATGTGGCGTAAGTCGCAACGCAGTGGTTAGCACCCCAGTTCGCCATCACGGAATATACGTCGGTAAAGGCACCTTTACCCTGTCAAGCGAGGCACAAACCAAGTCGTCGGCCAGGTTTCATTGGTACGATGGTCAAGCGCATCATTGACTTCTTTCGGTAAATCAATGGACCAACCTTCAGCAATTTGTAGCACAGGGCCTAAGCCTTTAATGAGGTTAATGCGGTGCATAGTGAACGGCATGCCGCCTTTGGTTAAGAATTGAGAGGATAAACCGCCCCCACGGAAGTATTCGTGTACCGCAGGACACCAACGGGTATGTTCCAAACAACGTTTGCCGTCTTCTTCCGTGACTTCCCATGCCGGTTTGATGGTTGGGTTGCCATTGGCATCTTTATGTTGACCTGTACCGTCAAGGGCAGCGGAACCGGAGTTAATTAAGTGGAGGAAACCTTGTTCCGGACGGAAACCGGTAACGCGTTCCACGGAATCCGGGCTCCAGTAAGTCCGCACGTCGGCAAAGATTTGAGCCTGACCGGTGAGCTGATTACCAAGCAACATACAAACCGCGTTCAAACTGTCGTTTTCGGTCGCAAGAATGTATGGCGGGCGCACGCCGTTCCAGTCGTAAGTAGAATTCAGCATGGCTTCCATAAAGTCACCGTTCGGTAAATGGTCGGTCCAATGGCGTTGACCTTGGAAACCGGCAGCAATGGCATTGTGACCGAGCGCTTCTTCGCCAAAGTTTAATTTCGCCAATTTCGGATTTCCCACCATCAAGTCACGGGCGATAATGGTCATTTTCACCACATTTTCCCAAAGTTCAGCGCGTTCTTCCGGTGAGCGTTGATTTTCCGGACTGTTTACGTCAATACCGTCTTTTGCAATATTGTTTCACCCAAGAAAGCGCTAAATCCACTTCTTCCTGATCGTAAATTTTTGCGATCCAAGCGACGTTTGATTTCGGTCATGTCCACATATTCGTTACGCATACCGAGGTATTCTTGGAAGAATTGTTGATTGACGATAGAACCGGCGATACCCATGGAAACGGAACCGATAGATAAGTAGGATTTGCCACGAATAGTCGCAACTGCAAGGCCGGCACGCGCGAAGCGTAACAGTTTTTTTCTTTAACATCGGCAGGGAATGCTGGTGTCGTCAGCTTCTTGTACTTCCGTGCCATAAATGGAGAACGCCGGTAATCCTAGTTGAGAGTGGCCGGCAAGGGCGGCGGCAAGATAAACTGCTCCCGGGCGTTCGGTGCCGTTGAAGCCCCAAATGGCTTTCGGCATGTGCGGATCCATGTCGATAGTTTCAGAACCGTAGCACCAGCAAGGGGTGACGGTAATGGTTAGCTTCACATTTTCATGTTTAAATTTATCGGCGCAGGCGGCAGCTTCTGCCACACCACCAATGCAGGTGTCGGCAATAACGCATTCAACGAAAGTGCCGTCCGTATGGCGAATGTGGCTTTGTAATAATTCAGCGACGGATTTCGCCATACGCATGGTTTGATCTTCTAATCGATTCGCGCACACCCATGCGACGACCGTCAATGGTTGGGCGGATACCGATTTTAACAGGAGTTGATTTTTTTCATTTGATTCTTCCTCTGGTATTTCATTGAAATAAACCGACGAACTATTTTCGTCGCCTTTTTGTTTAAAAAAATATTGTTTATCAAGTCAAAGGAAGAACATAGCAATTTTTTTAAAAACTTATCTTAATTTTTGTGACAGTGATCACAAAAATGCCCGCTTTTAAACCAAATAAAAATGCCCGAATGGAGGTAAAAGCAAACACAATTCGGGCATTTCGGGCATTGCAAATCTTATATAGAAATTAACACATTGTGATTAGTGCAATAATTTTGCAAATCTAAAGGAGGAGGACGATTGGTAAATAAAAATATCAATTTGAGATAATTCCCTCAATCTAATCAGGTTCTTACGTTCAAACTTAGAACTATCCGCCAATAATAATTTTTGCCCGGAGGCATCCATCATTTTACGTTTTACCGAGGCATTCAACTCATTGGATTCCCAAATCGCACCACTACTATCAATGCCGATACAGGAAAAACACCAATATCAATGTGCAATCGCGATAAAAGCTGTTCGGATAAGGGGCCATAAAATGCATCGTATTTACCGGAATAAACCCCACCGGTCGCGATAGTCGTCACATTTGGTTTATTTACTAACGCTGTAATATTATGCATAGAATTGGTGACAACCGTGCAAGGGATATCCGGAATCAGTTGCGCAAAGTGCCAACTACTGGAACTGGCATCCAATCCGATAACTGCGCCTTCAAACACATATTCCACCGCATTTTGTGCAATTATATGTTTCTCATCATAATTTGAACGTTGTCTGGCTTGAAATGAACTACCGATATCTTTTTGTTTTACCGCTTACCGCACCGCCATGCACGCGATGAAGCAAACCTTTTTTTCAAGCAAAGCCAAATCACGACGGATGGTTTCCACCGACACGGAAAAACTGTTGCGAAAGCTCATTAACCGATACTCTCCCCATGTTATTTATTTGCTGCAAAATAAGATCGCTTCGTTTTTTTGCATAATCTTCACCCTGGTCCTAAATCGGTCAAAACGGTCATTTTGAATTATAAGCGCTTTAAGATCAAAAATTAAACCGAAAACACCGTAAATTTTCACCGCACTTTTGGCACTTCTCGATAAAAATCTATTACAATAAACCTTATTTTATACTTAAAGAAGGACAGTATTATGATTATCGTAACCGGTGGTGCAGGCTTCATCGGCAGTAATATCGTGAAAGCATTAAACGAAATGGGTCGAAAAAGACATTTTGGTGGTAGATAACCTGAAAGATGGTACTAAATTCGTTAATCTGGTGGATTTAGATATTGCCGACTATTGCGATAAAGAAGATTTCATAGCTTCTGTAATCGCTGGGGACGATTTAGGCGATATTGATGTAATTTTCCATCAAGGTGCCTGCTCCGCCACTACGGAGTGGGACGGCAAATACATGATGCAGAATAATTACGAATATTCCAAAGAATTATTACACTATTGTTTGGATCGCCAAATTCCATTTTTTTCTATGCGTCCAGCGCGGCAACTTACGGTGATAAAACCGAATTTATCGAAGAGCGCCAATTTGAAGGTCCATTGAATGTGTACGGTTATTCGAAATTTCTATTCGATGAATATGTGCGCCAAATTCTGCCGGAAGCGGAATCTCCGGTATGCGGCTTTAAGTATTTCAACGTGTACGGCCCGCGCGAACAACATAAAGGCTCCATGGCGAGCGTAGCGTTCCATTTAAACAATCAAATGTTAAAAGGCGAAAACCCGAAATTATTTGCCGGCAGCGAACACTTTATCCGTGATTTTATTTATGTGGGCGATGTGGCGCAGGTTAATATCTGGGCGTGGCAACACGCAATTTCCGGTATTTATAACTGCGGTACCGGCAAAGCAGAAAGTTTTGAGGAAGTGGCCAAAGCTGTGATTAAATTCCACGCCAAAGGTGAGATTGAAACTATTCCGTTCCCGGAACATCTGAAATCCCGCTATCAGGAATACACACAGGCAAATCTTGCTAAATTACGCGCTGCAGGCTATGACAAACCGTTCAAAACCGTAGCGCAGGGCGTCGCGGAATATATGGCGTGGCTGAATCGTAAATAAAAAGTGAGTTTTACTTGCCACGCCGAGTAAATCTTCTTAAAAACTTCTTCTTGTGCGGTTAAAAAAATCGAAAAAAATTTTTAACCGCACTTTTATAGCTCGACATGGTTTATATGTCATTTAAAAATAATTGTGACATCAAGGTAGCAAGCCCAGCTGTTTCATTTGCTTCACCACATCTTCCACCTGAATTTGCGCCATCAAAGCCTTTCCTCTTTAATTTGGTTGCCCAAGGCAATTCCGATGCAGGTTTACCGTATTCACGCAACAGATTTTGTTCATATACCGACACCACGTTTGCTAAATTATTATAAGGCCCCGTGCGCAACGGGTTATGATAGGCATATAGACCGATAACTGGAGTGCCTTGCGTCGTAGCAAGATGAGCCGGGCCGGAATCCGGCGAAATAACCAAATCCACCATACCAATTAACGCGGTCAACTGCTTTAAATTGGTTTTTCCGGATAAATCAACCGGCTTAAAAGCTGCATCGTGCCATAATCTGCGCCACGGTTTCCATCTCACGCTTAGCCGGCGAGCCGCATAAAAATTACTTGAATATTATTCTGGTGAGCAATTTCCGCTACTTGTGCATAACGCTCAACTAACCAATCTTTTTTTCAGGTTTGCTGGAGCAAGGTGAAATAATTAGATTTTTTTCTCGTTGGATCAATATATTGCACAACCTCCGTGCGCTCTTTCTCGCCTATCGCCAGCTGCCAGTGTGGCTTATCGATCGGCACGCCTAAATATTCGGCAAACGCCATAAAACCATCAAGAACATGGGGGTTTTTGCGGTTCATGAATTTTACGATTAGTAAACAACCATTGCCCTTCTCTCGCCCTTTTTTACCAAAAGCCGACTTTATACTTAGCTTTGATTCCTAAAAGATAACACCGATGCACGTAGCGCCGTTTGCATATTCAATAGAGCATCAAACTTCCGATCAGCCAACCGTTGCCAAATATTTCTCGCATTTTTCCAACCGCTCTTTTTATCATAAACAATCAGCTCAACGCCTTGAATCCCTTCTAAAAGTTGCACTTCCGTTTTACCTACAATCCAAGTTATTTCGGTATTCAGCTAATATTGTTGAATTTGTTGCACTGCCGCCAATACATGGCAAACATCACCAATGGCGGATAAACGTAAAATACATAAAGATTGCGGTGGTTGGGTAAAAAAGCGGCATAATAAATGTCTCTTTGATTTTGGCATTGGTTTTATTTTAAAAGTAGAATAATGCTAACCGCCACCCATCCCAAGCAGAAAATGATTGAATTGCAATACCAAAAACCGTTTCTTTTTTTATTCGCAGATGAAAGCTATGCCACACAGGAATACGCGTTATTTTTTTCATGCCTGATTACTGGCAAAAATCAAAAATCGTATAATCGGTTCGGCAAAAGGGCGCGGCACCACTTGGTTTTTGCAAACGCAGGATTTATTTGGGGTAAACTGCGCATTACGCCATTATTATCGGGGTGGTTTTATGGGGCAAAAATTATTAAAGATAAATACAAATTCAACACGTTAGACGCAACCCGCAGTTTTTGCCGAATTACGTTTATTACATAAACTACATCAAGCGGGGCTACCGGTGCCGAAACCCATTGCAGCACAGGTAGAAAATGTAGGATTCGAGCTCTATCGAGCCGATATTCTAATGGAAAGAATCGAAAAATGCTCAGGACCTAACTGCCATTATGCAACATTCCGAGCTTAATTCGCAAGGTTGGCAAAACATCGGCAAGCTTATCCGCCGCTTGCACGATATGCAAATTTGCCATACGGATCTAAACGCTCATAATATTCTGGTACAAAAAACCTTGTCGATGAAAAAATATTGGTTACTGGACTTTGATAAGTGCGGTCAAAAATCGGGCAATTCTTGGAAACAAGAGAATTTGCAAAAGGTTACACCGCTCTTTTCATCAAAGAGACCGAGCGAATGAAAATCCGCTTCAACGATACTGACTGGCAAGAACTACTGAACGGGTATCAACAAGGAGAAAAAAATAATCTGCTACTAAGCAAACCATATTATTTTTGCTCCCCCCTTTCTACATAATGCACAAAAAAACAGACCGCACTTTGATTTCACTATCCTAACTCATCAAAAAGTGCGGTCAATTTTTCACTTTGTTTTTAGATTACTTTTTCTTCGTTGGACGTTTCCAATTCGGAATATGGCGCTGACGCACACGGCTGATGACTAACGCGCCTGCTTCGACATTATCCGTCACCGTTGCCCCAGCAGCGACGGTAACATTGTCAGCGATGGTGACCGGCGCGATAAGCTGGCTGTCAGAACCGACAAACACATTATCGCCGATCACAGTTTTAAACTTGTTGGCACCGTCATAGTTACAGGTGATAACGCCCGCTCCAATATTACAATCACGGCCAATTTCCGCATCACCGATATAAGTTAAGTGGTTGACTTTAGAGCCCTTTCCTACTTTCGCCTGTTTGATTTCAACAAAATTACCGACATGAGTTTCCGCCGCCAATTCAGCTCCCGGGCGTAAACGGGAGAATGGTCCGATTGCCGCTTTTTCGCCTACAACAGCATTCTCCAATACGGAATACGGTTTAATTTCTACATCATCGGCAATTTCCACATTTTTTTCAGTACACAGCCGGCACCGATTTTTGACCCGATTTCCTAATCGTACATTACCTTCGATAATCACGTTTATATCAATTTCCACATCCTTGCCATGTTCCAATTCGCCACGTAAATCAAAAACGTTCCGGATCTGTCAAACTGACTCCCGCCAATAACAGTTTTTGCGCCTGTTTACGCTGGAAGTAGCGCTCTAATGCCGCCATTTGTAAACGGTTATTTGCCCCTTCCACTTCCATCATATCCGTCGCCTGCACTGCTACCACTTTAAATCCATCCTGATTCGCCAAACCAATCACGTCCGTCATATAGTATTCGCCTTGCGCATTATTGTTGTCCAAACGCGCTAGCCATTTTTGAAACTCGCTCCGTCAGACACCATCACGCCCGTATTCACTTCGGTAATTTTCAACTGCTCGGCATTTGCGTCCTTTTGCTCCACAATTGCCGTAACATTACCGTCTTGGCGGATAATTCGCCCATAACCTGTTGGATTCTCAAGGTTTACTGTTAACAATGCAATGCCGTTTTCGGGTTTTTGCTGCGATCAGTTTTTGTAAAGTTTCCGTAGTAATTAACGGTGCATCACCGTAAAAGCATCAATATATTTTCATCATCCGCAAAAAAACGGTGCCGCTTGTTGCATTGCATGCCCTGTACCGAGCTGCTCCGCTTGAAAGACCCAATTCACCGGCTCATCAGCTAAACGCTGCTTTTAATAAATCCGCACCATGCCCATAAATCAAATGAATTTGCGCAGCATTCAATTTGCTTAGCCGTATCAATTACATGCTTTTACCATCGGCTTTCCTGCAATCTTGTGTAGCACTTTCGGTGAATCAGAATACATGCGGGTGCCTTTACCGGCAGCTAAAATTACAACGCTTAGTTTTGTCATAATACTCTCTTGTTTTGAAAAAGTACGGTCATTTTACACGGAATTTATTAAATTAAGAACAGATGCGAAATTAAATTCGTCATAATAAATGGCATCCTCAAGATAACCAATTGATTTTGTTAACCTTAAAAAGTAAATAGTAATAATATAATTTTATTGGTATCAAGCAAATGTATCATTAAGGATTTATAGTATAGGATTTAGTTTTTCTTTATTTTTTTAATATTGTTAGTTTTATTATTATCTTCAAAAAAATATATGATTTTTTTCTTTTTATATGGTCGTAAAATTAAATTCAATAGGTGTCAGAAAAGTTGTTTTGTGTCAAACTAGACGTAAGGGCAGAATTTATCTTCCTATTGTATAAAACGATCATTTTTATTATCACCCCTGAAATCACTTATACAGAAATAAGGTAATTATAATGAACTCAAACTTATACCTCGGCATCATGTCCGGCACCAGCCTTGATGGAGTGGATTTGGCATTAATGGATTTCAACGGACATTCTGCCCGCTTGGTTGCAGCAGATTTTATGCCAATGCCGGAAAAAATACGTAAAAAAATTGACCGCACTTTTTGCATTCCGGCGAAACCTCATTGCAACATTTAGGTGAATTAGATCATCAGCTCGGACTACTTTACGCCGAGGCGGTTAATCTTTTTTTAGCTAAAAGGCAGTTAACGCCCGAGAAAATTCAAGCTATCGGCTGCCACGGACAGACCATATGGCATGCGCCGAACGGAGATTTGCCGTTTACCATGCAAATCGGTGATATGAATTTGTTGACGGCAAACACGGGAATCACCACTGTTGCCGATTTTCGCCGTAAAGATATGGCTCACGGAGGTCAAGGGGCTCCACTGGTTCCCGCTTTTCATGAAGGAATTTTTTTGCCGCTCCTAACCGCTTGACGGTGGTGTTGAATATTGGTGGTATCAGCAATATTTCCGTTCTTTCACCACATCAGCCGACTATCGGTTGTGATGTTGGTGCCGGTAATACATTAATGGACGGCTGGATTGCAAGGCATCTGGGCAAAGCCTACGATAAAGATGCCGAATGGGCGAAAACAGGCGAAATTGACACCGCTCTTTTAACCACATTATTAAACGAGCCATTCTTACAACAAGCACCGCCGAAAAAGCACGGGGCGCGAGCTATTCAATTTACCGTGGCTTGATAAAAATACTTGCAAAACACACCGCACTTTTTACCACAAAACGTACAACGCACCCTAGCCGAATTTACTGTACAAAGCATTGCTAATGAATTGAAATTATTACAAAAAGAGGATTTACCGAATTTTCTGTTAGTCTGCGGAGGTGGCGCACGTAATCCGTTACTCATGCAACGTTTACATGAATTGCTACCAACGTGGGAAGTGTCGGATACAACAACATTCGGTTTAGATCCCGACTATGCAGAAGCCGCCGCTTTCGCGTGGCTTTGCCTATCGACGCCCTAACCAATCAACCGAGTAATCTACCGAGTGTGACCGGCGCAAAAAGAGCGGTCAGTTTAGGCGTGATTTTTCCAAAAATAATAATAAAAGGGGAATAAAAATGGCACAAAATTTGCTCAATCAACTTACTCAACTCATTACCGAACAACGCAACAGCGCCTCAATGAATATAGATCGGCTGTCGGCACTAGAGATTTTACAAGTCATTAATAATGAAGATAAAAAGTTGCCGTCGCGGTAGAAAAAAATGTTTACCGCAAATTGCTCAAACGGTGGAAAAAAATTGTTGCTGCGTTTCAACATGGCGGTCGACTGGTGTATGTCGGTGCAGGAACCAGCGGACGATTAGGTGTGTTGGATGCCTCCGAATGTCCCCCGACTTTCGGCGTACAACCGGAAATGGTGATTGGGATTATTGCCGGCGGCGAACAAGCGCTTCGTCGGCCAATTGAAGGAGCCGAGGATAATAAATCACAGGCTGTCGAAGATCTCACAATCCATTGATTTTTTTCTAGAAAAAGATATACTAATTGAATTGCCGCCAGCGGCCGCACACCTTATGTTATCGGCGCATTAGAATATGCAAAATCCCTTGGAGCGACGACCGTTTCTCTCATTAGTAATCCCGGTTCAGCCATGGCACAAATTTCCGATATAGCAATTGAAACGATTGTCGGCCCAGAAGTGCTGACAGGCTCCAGCCGAATGAAATCAGGCACGGCACAAAAATTAGTGTTAAATATGCTGACAACCACCTCAATGATTTTACTCAGAAAAATGTTATCAAAATTTGATGGTTGACGTACAAGCAAGCAATGAAAAAATTACGCGCTCGGGCAATTAAGATTGTAATGGAAGCAACTGAATGTTCAAAGGAAATTGCCGAAAAATACACTTAAAATCGCCGATAATAATGCCAAATTGGCAATTATGATGATTTTTAGGCAACCTAAATAAAAGGAGCAGCAGCTAAAAATACTGGCACAACATCACGGACAACTAAGACAGGGCGTTAAGTCAATAATAACATAGCTATGAAAATGTTATTAAAAAATGGGGAAGTGTTCCCCTAATGATTCATCATTTAGCCGCTAAAAACCAACTGTTGCTACATAGAATAAAAATAACGTAAAAAATTACCGCACTTACTACTAACAAACGTTTAGCGACAGTCGGTTTACGCCGCTCCAGTTTAAATAAAAATTCGCGCAATGATGCCCAACACGAACGGGTAGATCCATAAAAAGATCGACATTGCGTTAATTTGCAATTCACTTAACTGCAAATTTTTACCTAAATTCGGGGAAATCAAAATTGCCAACGCCATAATAAAAATAGGCAGGCAAAATGCGCCAACGCCCACTGGAAAAAGGCTGAACCCTTCAGGTATTTCAATTTCGTCCCTTCCCTTTTGCGTTTCTTCTCTTTTCATTTCCGGCTCCATATCGTTACAATAAGCAAAATTCAGGAGGGAATATAACAAATGCAACGATTAATGAGAAGCGAACTGCCGATTTTTGTATCAAGTTCCGCGATTATGTGCGAGCAAAATATCGACAAGAACTGGTATTAATGGAAGAAGTTGAGGAGCATGGTCTGCCCGTTACTGCTTTTATATCTGCCTGAAAACTCACCGTACTTTGAGCAAATCATCAAAGACTATCATATATTTATTGCCGAACCGATGCATGAACGTTACGAGCAGGCAAGTTGGCAGAGCGGTGATACCTCACCAAACCGCGCAAGTTATTCGCTAAAAGATCTATGGCGCTTTTCGAGAATGGATTTAAACGGCTTAAAAAACGTAAAATTTACCGTTTTTCTAACCGCACTTTGTATATTGATTTATCTGTTCGGGCTGTTGGGTTGGGATGAGGAAATTATGGAGTTTTCTCATTATCCGGCCTTTATCAACGAAGATTGGCAATTATGGCGTTATATTTCACACACTTTAGTACACTTATCCCCGTTACATATTCTATTTAATTTAACTTGGTGGTGGATTTTTGCCGGGGCAATCGAGCGAAAATTCGGCACAGGTAAATTAATCGTCTTGTTCTTTATTGCCGCCGCGATTAGCGGTTTCAGTCAAAATATCGCTTCCGGCCCCTGCCTTTTTTTGGCTTGTCAGGTGTAGTTTATGCAGTGTTGGGATTTGTATTCTGCGTGGATAAATTCAGCCCACAAACGAGTTTTTGACTTACCGATAGGCTTTTTAATATGTTGCTTGTCGGAATTGCTTTTCGGCTTTATTAGCCCGCTTATCGGTATAAATATGGGTAATACGGCACATATTTCGGGGCTTATTGTCGGATTATTATTCGGCTTTTTACAGGCAAAATGACCGCACTTTTATTAGCGAAAAATACAAAGTGCGGTCTGTTATTAGCGGATTTTATTATTTTTTATAACCGTAATCGCCGTAGTAGGCTTTTGTCATAATTTCTTCCATATCTTCCACCATTGCCAAACGCGGGTTAGCAGGCGAACATTGATCTTCATATGCCAATAAAGCCAATTCACGACGTGCCGCTAAGAATTCCTGTTCATCAATATTCTGTTCACGCAGGGACATCTTCACGCCGCAACGCACGGAAAGGTCATAAACAGCTTTAGCATAAGAGGCAACCCCTTCTTCCGGAGTAGATGCCGGTAAGCCGAGCATTCTTGCAATATCCTGATATCTCACGTCTGCTACATAGCTGGTATATTTCGGCCACGTCGCCAGTTTGGTTGGGCGCGTGCCGTTATAATGAATCACCAATGGCAGCAAAAATAGCATTGGTTCGACCGTGAATAGTATGGAATTTTTCCGCCGAGTTTGTGCGCCATAGAGTGACAAATACCCAAGAACGAGTTGGCAAATGCCATTCCGGCCATTGTCGAAGCATTATGCATTTTTTTCGCGTGCGAAAGGATCAGCTTCTTTGACCGATTTTTTTCCAGATGCTCAAATACTAATTTGATCGCCTGTAATGCCAAACCATCGGTATAATCATTTGCTAAAACGGATACATAGGCTTCAGTTGCATGGGTTAACACGTCTAAACCGGTATCTGCCGCAATGTGAGCCGGAACAGACATAACCAATGCAGGGATCGACAATGGCGATGGTCGGAGTGAGGGAATAGTCCGCCAGTGGGTATTTAATATCGCCGTCGGTAATCACCGCAAACGGTGTAACTTCGGAACCTATGCCGGAAGTAGTCGGAATACCGATAAATTTCGCTTTACGACCTAATTGCGGGAATTTAAATGCACGTTTACGGATGTCCATAAATTTTTGCACCAGATCACGGAAATCCACTTCAGGTTGTTCTATAGAATAACCACATAACTTTCGCGGCATCCATTGGTGAACCGCCACCTAACGCAATAATGGTATCCGGCTGGAAGCTACGCATCAATTCCGTACCGCGTCGTACGGTTTCGATACTTGGGTTCGGCTCCACATCAGCAAATAACTGGTAAGTGACTTTTATTGCGACGCAAACGCAATTGCTCGGCGATTTTCTCCACAAAACCCTAGATCGACCATTGAACGATCGGTCACGATCATCACTTTTTCCGCATCTTTCATTGTTTGTAGATATTGAATCGAATCCCGTTCAAAATAGATTTTTGAAGGCACTTTAAACCATTGCATATTATTTCTCCGTCTTCCCACGCGTTTAATATTAATTAAATTGATCGCACTTTCACGTTGTTACCCACAGAGTTTTTTTACCGTAAGAACCGCAACCAAGCGTCAATGATGGGAGGAAAGAGTTATATACATCGCCGATACCCCCAAAAGAGGAAGGAGAATTCCAAATAACCCGGATAGCTTTTACACGATCACCAAATGCTTTCGCCAATTTGGCATCTTTTTGTGTGAATTACCGCGGAGTGACCCAAAACCGTGGAATTCAACCATCGCTTCGGATAAATCCAATCCTTCCTGAGTAGAATGAGATTTTAAAATCGCCAATACCGGTGATAATTTTTCACGTGTTAACGGCTCTTTTTTTCACCAACTTCTTTACATTCCGCCGCAAGAATATTGGTATTCGCCGGCACGCTAAAACCAGCCTGTTCAGCAATCCAAGTTGCAGGTTTACCGACCACATTAGCGTTAAGTTTTTGCTCCGCTGCAGTTTGCACTGTTGGCTTTTACGCCGAAGATATATTCTTCCAGCATCGCTTTTTTTCTTTTTTTATTGACGTAATAAACGCCGTAAGTTTTCATCTCTTTGTTGAATTCATCATAAATTTCCGCATCTATAATTGCAGCTTGCTCGAGGCACAAATCATTCCGTTATCAAAGGATTTAGACAATACAATGTCATGAACGGCTTGTTTGATGTTAGCGCTACGTTCTACATAAGCCGGCACATTACCGGCACCAACACCCTAAAAGCTGGTTTACCACAGGAATAAGCAGCTTCCACCATCGCATTACCGCCGGTCGCAAGAATTGTTGCAATACCAGGGTGTTTCATTAGTGCGGATGTGCCTTCCATTGATGGTTTCTCAATCCATTGAATGCAATCCTTCGGCGCTCCTGCAGCAACAGCGGCTTCATATACTACGCGGGCTGCATGTGCCGAACATTGTTGAGCTGAAGGGTGAAAGGCAAAAACGATTGGATTACGGGTTTTTAAAACAGATAAGAGCTTTGAAGATAGCAGTGGAAGTTGGATTAGTTGTTGGAGTGATACCACATACGACACCTACCGGATCGGCTATTTCAGTAATACCCGTGACATCATCCTCATTAATTATGCCCACCGTTTTTAAATGTCGCATATTATTGACAACATATTCGCAGGCAAACAGATTTTTTTAGTCGCTTTGTCTTCAAACACGCCTCGTCCGGTTTCTTCATAAGCGTGCATTGCCAATACGCCATGTTGGTCAAGTGCGGCAACCGAGGCTTTCGCCACAATATAATCTACCTGTTCTTGATTCAGTTTTCTGAATTCCTCTAAAGGCGATCAGCCTTTTTCCACAAAGCGCGTTTACTTCTGCTTGAGCTGGGCTCACTACATTTTCAGCAGTATTACTCATAACGATTTCTCCTCAAGTTGCGTACATATTAACTGGCCCCGATTGTACCTTGTTGTAGGTAGAAAAAATTATATCTGCCTAATTCGTGATCTGGATCACATAATCCGTTTTTATTTGAAGGCCGGTCTTTAAAAATGAAATAACTCCCTCAAAAGATAAGGAATTTATGAAATTAATTTTCAATTCCCCCTTTTATTTATCTAGAAATTTCCGCCATACTAGCGCCCTTTTTTATATACGCTTTCCAATCTTGATTCTAAAGGAAATTTTTTTATGTCAACAACAAAAGACAACCACGTCAATTTGACTGCCAATCCCGGCCCGTTAGGTTTATGCGGATTTGCATTAACCACTTGGCTACTCTGCTTAATTAATGCGGGACTTTTTGATACGAAAAAGCATCGGTTTAGTGCTTGGAATGGCATTTGCTTTTTGGTGGCAGTGCACAAATTATTGCCGGAATGTTTGAATTCAAAAAAAGGAAACACGTTCGGATTTACCGCATTCATCAGTTACGGTGCATTCTGGTGGTCTTGGGCGCTGTTTACCGCTTTCTTTAAAGGTGAAACGCCGGCAACTTTCGTGGCTTGCTATTTAGCCTGCTGGGGAACATTTACCTTAATGATGTTCTGTGCAACTTTAACCAAAGCAAAAAGCATTACGTGCTGTGTTCTTCTTTTTAACCTTGACTTTCTATGCCCCTTGCACTTGGCGATGCAACCGGTAATCACGACATTGTCAATTTGGGAGGCTATTTAGGTCTGGTTACGGCACTTTGCGCATTCTACCTTGCTGCTGCAGAAGTCATTAATGAAAGCTACGGCAGAACCGTGTTACCAATCGGTGAACCGAAGTAATGAATGCCATCTAATTGATAAGTTGATGAATCGGGCTGATTAATCCGATTCATCAGCTTCTCCCAAAAACATCTACCAATAAGGGTTTAATACCTGTCACCCGCTGCAAGTGCGGTCGATTTTTCGTCCTGTTTTCTCAACTTAAAAAAATACCGAATTTTTTTCAACCGCACTTTTAGTGATGCTCTGCCCTTAAAAAGCCGCCGATAAAACGGAAGACATTTAAGCTAACGCCGTTGTCCACTGGCTCAATGTGTCATGGAGCTGTTCACCGGCAAACAACGCGCTACCCGAAACAATCCAATCAATATCTAGTGGCAACAGCGCTTTAGCTAAATTCAGGTTCATTGAGCCGTCAACGGAAATAATTTTTGTGTTGACGCTGCTCCCCTAATTGTTCCGACAGTTGTTGGATTCGTTTAATAAGGTCGGCTTGTTCCGCTTTTTTTATTCCCGTTCTAGGATCGAGGTGAGTATCTGAATAACATCCACTTTATCAAGATATGGAAAAAGCAGATTTAAATCCGTATTAGGGCAAAGGCTAATGCCGCATAATGTGGTGGGTGAGTGGTGCCGAATCCAATCATAGATCGGATTTAGATCTTCATCACTTTCAATTTGCAAGGTCAAAAATATCGGCCCCAGCTTCAACACATTCACGAGCCGTCAAAAACGGATTCTTGACCATTAAGTGTACGTCTTTGATAAAGGGCGCGGAAAAATTGTTTTACGCCGATCGCCCCTACAGTAAATAGCGGTGAAAAACTGACCGTCAGCAATATCAAAATGTAAAAGATGCAATTGATGTTGTGCTAAGATCTCTAAGGTCTGTTTAAAATCCATCCAACGGGAAGCTAAAATGCCAACACTAAGCCGTTGTGATTTCAGCTCAGAAATTGACCGCACTTTTTCATTTTTCATCACCAATGCTCTCCGGCAATACCCATTCAAAGATTTTTTTACTTCTGGAACCGGTCATAATCTCTTCCAACTCGGCAACACAACGGTGATAATGCGGAGTTTGGCGATGGGCTTCAAGCGCCTGTTCATTAACATACACTTCATAAGCATAAAAACGTGTTCTAATGTCGGGATCACGTAATACGTCAAATCGTAGGTTACCGGGTTCTTGCCGCGTTCCCACATGGTTGCGCTCAAACACTTCCAGAAACTCCTGCTCTTTCCCTTCTTTAATATTAATTTCAACCAACATTGCAAACATAACTAACTCCTTCATTCTCCGGCGATGAAAAGAGCGGTAAGTATTTCTTACCGCTTAGGGTGTTAAAAATTAAGCATTTTTCATGCAGGTAAAGCTGATAGGCTTTTTCCGCCGTCTCTCCGCCATGCACCACAGCGTTAACTGCTTTAAGCATAGCGATCGGTGCTTCAGATTGGAAAAATATTGCGTCCCATATCAACACCTAATGCACCTTGATCAATGGCGCGATAGCACATGTCGAGCGCTTCCTGCTCCGGTAGTTTCTTCCCGCCGGCAATCACAATCGGCACCGGGCAACCGGCGGTTACGCGCTCAAAACCTTTATCCACATAATAGGTTTTTAATGATATGCGCGCCCATTTCTGCTGCAATACGGGTTGCTAGCGAAAAATAACGCTGATCACGAGCCATATCTTTACCCACACCGGTTACCGCCATGGTCGGCATGCCATAGCGAGTACCCTGATCGATGAGCTGAATGATATTTTTAATGGATTGATGCTCATATTGCGAACCGATATACACTTGCGCAGCCATTGCCGATACGTTCAGACGTAATGCATCTTCAATAGAAACCGCTACGGCTTCGTTGGAAAGCTCGGTTAGAATTGAGTTTTGCTCCCTGATGCCCGCAAAGCAACCGGCTTGCAGAATATCCGACGGCACAACGCTACGTAAAATACCGCGCGTACACATCAACACATCCGTATATTCAAATAACGGTGCAATGTGCAGGTCAATCCGTTCCAACCCGGTGGTTGGTCCCTGAAAATACCCGTGGTCAAATGCCAGCATAATGGTTTTGCCGGTTTTCGGATTAAAAATATTTGCCAAGCGAGACTGCATCCCCAGTCTAACGCACCTGCTCCTTTCAGATAAAACGCCTTGTTGGTTTTGCGGTCTATCCAAACCGAAATCTTTACCGTCTCTGATGTCATCTAAATCTGCCATTATCTTCTCCTGTAATGAATTAGAAATTGTAGTTATCAATATTGTCTTTAGTAAATACCACGCGTTCCGGTAGCAGAATAATACCGTTACCTTCCGCTTCGTAATCATAACCCTGTACTTTATTTGGTGAAACCTCAACCGTGCCCTATACCTTGCACGTCAAGTTTATCTCCGACTTTCAGCGCCTTACCTTTTAACAAATCATTCGCCACGGAAACGGAAATTTTTACCTTGTTGCACAACATCCCATAAACCGAATTGTTTCACTGTGCCACGTTTAACATAAGGACGCATAACGTTAGGTGTACTAAAAGCCGACAATCACCACATCTTTCACTTTTAAATTTTCTGCCGCTTGTGCTGCTGCCGGAAGAGCATTGGCATCCGGAGCAATTATTGCATCCAAATCCGGATAAGCTTTCAAAATACCTTCGGCGGTTTGTAGAGATTTAATAGCATCGTTATAGCCAAATTGGGTTGTTACGATTTCCCATTCAGGATGTTCTTTGGCAATTTTTTTCTTTTTGCTGCTGTAACCCATTGGTTTTGGTCGGTTACGGTCGGGCTGGAGTAGAAAAATGCTACTTTGGCTTTCGGTTTACTGATTTGGCTTGATGCCATTTCCACCAACATAGAACCTAGTTGAATCGGAGTGCCTTGATTAATGTAGTAACTACGACATTCCGGCTTGGTATCTGAGTCCCAAGTGAGTACTTTTACACCACGTTTCATTGCACGTTGTAAAGTAGAACATAAGCCGTCCGGCGAAACGGCGGAAACAATAATCGCATTATAACCTTGATTGACGAAGTTATTGATTAGCTGTACTTGGTTGGACACACTCGGTCTCGGTTGGACCATCATAAGTAACATCCACTCCCAAGGTTTTGCCCATATCTGTGGCTCCTTGTCCGCCACTAGTGAAGAATCCGACACCGACAAGTTTAGGGATAAATGCAATACGATCTGCCGCTTGCGCGGAAGCCACGGTTGCCAAACCGAGAGCAATAGCAAGTGCGGTCGTTTTTAATTGTGTTTTCATGTTAAGTCTCCTTGAATTGAGTTATGAATGAATGTGTCGTCGAACCCATTGCATAACGGCCTCATAATGCAAACTGATAGATTTTCCGATTAACACGATGATAAGTAATGCGCCCGATAAAGCACTGGAAATTTCATTGGGAATACCGACCATTTGCAGCCCTTTGTTGCAAGTAGCCAATTAATAACGCTGCAATCGCCGTCCCGATAATCGAACCCGAACCACCATAAATATTGGCTCCCCCAACACAACGGCGGTCAAAACCGGCATTAACAGCGAACTGCCTAAATCGGAACGGGCTGAACCGAAATAAGACACCAATAAAACAGCAACAAAGGCCGCAATTAAACCGATAGAAGAATAAATAATTAAAAAGGGTTTTCTTAATCGGAACAGCACTGTAGCGGGAAGTTCGCTCGCTTTTGCCCGATTAAAAAAAGTACTTCTGCCAATAACAGTACGATGCATTAATAACCAAAAACTGCGGTCATAAAAAGAAAGTAAATAATAGGCGTCGGAATACCAAAAGACGCTTTGATTAGCAAAATCCAACAATGAATCCGGGAAACCGCCAATACCTTCGTAACCGGTCGCGCCGGCGAAACCGGACAACAATAAAGCGCCACCGCCGAATAAATACATAGTGCCTAAAGTAATAACCAGCGGATTTACTTTGGTGTATAAGATTAATCCGGCATTAACTAATCCGCATAAAGCACCAGCCACAAAGGTTAACGGAATAGCCAGTGTCAAAGGGATATCCGCTTTAAACAATACACCCAATAAAATGGCGCATAACCCTACCGTCGAACCGAAAGAAATGTCCATTCCGCCACTAACGATAATCATGGTGAAAGTGGTAATGCGAGCATGCCGATATAAATAAAATCACTAGTACTGTAAAGTAATACGTTTAAATCCAGCATACGCGGATTAATCATCCCGAAACCCTAAGATTTCAATAATAACAAGGCAAAAATAAAGTGACTTCCCAACTGTATTTTTTTAATATCGCCATTTTGTTTTCTCCTTGTCGTTATTCATCCTTCAGAAAGCGGGCATAACGCTGTAATTTCAAATTGTTATTGATCATTACTCGGATTCGACCGTCAAAAAAACCAACACCGCTAACAACACTATTCCTGCCACAAAGTTATTCCAGTAGGCGGGCACTTTTAGTAATACCAAAATGGAGTCAATTTGAATTAGAAAAATAAGCTCCTAACACAGCACCAATCACGTTCCCTGCACCACCCAATAAACTGATTCCACCCAATACGCAAGCCGCTATGGCTTTCATTTCAAGACCATTACCGGTGGAGTTCGGCACGAAACCGATTTGTGATGCAAAGACTATGCCTGCAATCGCCGCCATTATGCCGTTGATGGCAAATGCAACAATTCTAACTTGATTCATGTGCACACCCTAATTGCAACGCACCTTGTAAGTTATCGCCGACAGCATAAAAATTTCGTCCGGCAGACATTTTGGTTAGGAAAAAGAAAGTCGCCAGAATCAAGATAATCAGTAACCAACCAATCGGAGAAATACTTAAAAAAAGCGGTTCGGATAATGTCTTCAGTTCTTGAGGTAAACCCTCAATCCATTTTCCTCCCGTAATCAATAACATAATGCCTTTATATAACCCCAAAGTGCCTAAGGTCGCGACAATAGCAGGAATACGTAAAGTTGTGACTAATATGCCGTTTAATAGCCCGGCTAAAAAAACCACATCCGAGGGTAACGGCAAATGCGGGGAATAATCCCCACCCTGCATTGAGCAAGCTGCCGACTATTACCGCACACAGCCCCATCGTTGATCCGACTGAAACATCAATATTACGGGTTAAAATAACAAAACTCGCGCCGATAGCCAGTAATATGACAATTTGCGCAGAATTAAAAATCATCGCGAGGGTTTGCAAATGAAAGCCATTGTGTCCCCATATTCCGAGCAAAAATAAAGAGCAAAGCCGATAGCAAAAAAACAATGGTCAATTCACGGTTATCCTGTATAAACTTCCACATCATTTCCTCCCTATACGGGCGAACCGCCAAAAAGCCATTTGCATAATATTATTCGTATTGATTTTATCGCCGATTAACACTTGCCCCATTTCTCCGTCATGCATAACCAAAACCCGATCGGACATTTTTTCAATCTCTTCCAGATCCGACGAAATAAACAAAACCGCAACATTTTGCTTCGCGATACCTTTAACCAATTGATAAATATCCGCTCGAGCACCAACATCCACCCCACGAGTCGGCTCATCAACTATTAATAAAGCCGGATCGGCTTCTAAGCATTTTGCAATCAATATCTTCTGTTGATTACCGCCCGATAAGGTTCTGGCGGTCTGTTGTTCATCACTAAATTTAATACCGACAGCTCGACGATAGCGCTCTAAAATGGCACTTTCTTTGGTAGTATCCAGCCAGAACCCCATATTGTTATAGGTCAAACCGCAGGTATTCCAAGTAAGCGGCGCATCTAAATACAACCCGGAAGCCTGACGATCCTCCGGTAGATATACGATACCCGCCTCCAACCGTTGTTTGATGCTTAGGTCACCAATATCCCGATTATCAAATAAAAATCTGACCGCACTTTTTCGCCTGCAAACCATATAAAGTTTCAGCAAGCTCAGTACGTCCCGCACCGACTACGCCAGCCAACCCTAAAAATTTCTCCCGGGTAAATATCGAGATGAAATGTTTTTAAATCCCTCACCGGTTAAATTCTTTACCTGCAAAAATCGGGGAATCCGTTGATTTAATGCGATTATGTCCGGGCAATTCCAACCATAATTTTTTTGCGTGTCGGATAACTGGGTGCCTTTTTAGCTTTCGGTGTAATGGCAGCGATTACCCTCATCACGATTTAATACTTGCGTATCGCCGCTTAACGCAATGTAACCGTCGCGCATTACGCTAATTCGATGCGAGATCTGCCAAACTTCCGGTAATTTATGCGAAATAAATACAATACCCACGCCTTTACTTAATAATGAATTGACTTTCTTGAAGAAATTATCTGTTTCTGCCGGAGTTAGAGAGGCTGTAGGTTCATCTAAAATCAGAATTGAGGCATTACGCATTAATCCACGCATAATTTCTACCAGTTGTTGGTCAGCTACCTCAAGGGAGCCTGCCAACATATCTAGTTTCAAGTGAGAATGAAGTTCCTGCAAAAGTGCGGTCAATTTTTTTCTTCCGTTTTATCCGTTTTGCCTAAGCCGAATAAAATATTCTCTTTTGACACTTAAGTTAGAAACAACAAAAGGCTCTTGCGGAACCAGATAAATTCCTAATTGATGCGCCTTAGTTGGGGATAAACCACCTTGCTTTTTACCATGAATGATCAATTCGCCACTGTCTTGAGGTTGAATACCCGCAATAATTTTTCATCAAGGTCGATTTGCCTGCACCATTACCGCCCAACAAGGCGTGTACTTCACCGGCATATAAGGAAAAAAATCAATATCCTTAAGCACTTCAACGCCGGAGAATGATTTACTAATATTATGTGCAGCTAACAGGCATTTTTCTCGAATGTTTCGGGTTGCATCTTGCACCTCACTCTAGAAATGAACAAATGTATTTTAATGATTCATTTTCTCATATCCTATAGCTTAAATATAAAAATTTCTGTGAAGTTCATCACAAAATCAAATATAAGTTTAAATTTTTGTTAAAATGCGATCAACCTCACAATTTTATAAAAATAAAACTGAACAATTGATAAATTAAAAAAACAGATGAATAATATATTCAATGCGCCAAGGAATATACAACGATGAACGATGTTAAATTTGAATACAACGAGAACTTACATACTATCAGCGAAGAAGAGCTGTTGGCGCGTATCGCTTGGTTTTATTATCACGACAACCCTGACACAGAGCGAAATCGGCGATAAATTAAAAGCTGCCTAGATTAAAAAAATATCACGTTTATTAGAAAAAGTGCGCCGCCAAGGAATTATTAAGGTTCAGATTAATTCACGTTTTACGGGCTGTTTTAGAACTGGAAGAAGCCTTACAACAACGTTTTTAATTTAAAACATATTCGCATCTTACCCGCACTTGAGCGCCATGAAACCAATGAGCGATTAGGAATTGGTGCGGCACAAATGTTAATGTCGTTGTTAAAACCCAACCAAATTTTTAGCAATTGGGTTCGGTGAAACCATTATGCAGACCATCAAATACTGTAATGAATTTATTACGCATAACGACATTAAATTAATTACGTTATCCGGTGGTGTCGGGCCATATATGAAAGGGATTGACCAATTGGACGGTTCTTGTTCCGTCAGTATTATTCCTGCGCCGCTAAGGGCTTCTTCCGCTGAGGCGGCGATATTATTTAAAACGTGAAGTGTGCGTCAGAGATATCATGTTGGCAGCTTGCAGTGCCAATGCGGCAATTGTCGGTATTGGAGCCACTCGCCAAAGAGGACAAGCCACGTTACTTCGCACCGGCTATATTACGGAAGAAAAAACAGCAAATTATTCGAAATCAGGGAGCTGTCGGCGATATTTTGGGATACTTCATGCAAAAAGACGGTTCGCTTCAGCCCGATATGCCATTACATGAAGAGTTGATCAGCGTGACATTGGATAATCTCAAAAAAATCCCTAATGTAATCGGAATTGCCGGCGGGGAAGATAAGGTTGAAGCAATTCTAAGCGCTTTATACGGTAAACATATCAATTCGTTAGTTACGGAAGAAAAAAACAGCTCGTATGATGTTGGCCCAACTGGTTTAATCACCGGTTTATAGTATAAGAGCTCCGTTTTCTTCCTTCGCAAAAAGGAGCAAACGATGAGTAATCAGGCAATCTATTTAATGGCATTGGATGCGGGAACCGGTAGTGTTCGCGCAGTAATTTTTGATTTGAAGGCAATCAAATCGCTGCGGCTCAACGAGAATGGACACACTTATCCGATCCCGATATTCCGGGCTCAATGGAATTTAATTTACCTCATAACTGGCAACTGGCTTGCGATTGTATCCGTCAATCTTTGCAAAAAGCACAAATTACTGCAGATCAAATTGCTGCAATTTCCACTTGTTCAATGCGTGAAGGCATCGTGTTGTATGACGAAAAATAAAACGCCGATTTGGGCTTGCGGTAACGTCGATGCAAGAGCGGTTGAAGAAGTTAAAAGAATTAAAAGAGCTGTATCACCACACCTTTGAAGAGAAACTTTATGCCGTTTCAGGGCAAACTCTGGCACTTAGCGCAGTTCCGCGTTTATTGTGGCTGGCTCATCACCGCTCCGATATTTACCGTCAGACCAAAGCAATTTCGATGATCAGTGACTGGTTAGCTTTTATGTTGAGTGGTGAGCTTGCCGTCGAACCATCCAATGCAGGAACCACCGGAATGTTGGATTTAAAAACTCGACAATGGTCTCCCGAATTATTGGATATGGCAGGCTTAAATGCAGAAATTCTTACTCCGGTTAAAGAAACAGGTAGTATTTTAGGTTCCGTTCTACAGGAAGTGGCCGAATTGACCGGGCTAAAAGCCGGAACACCGGTAGTAGTCGGTGGTGGTGACGTTCAATTAGGTTGTATCGGTTTCAGGTATTACCGAACCGTCACAGGCGGCTGTTATTGGCGGAACCTTCTGGCAACAAGTAGTCAATTTACCTGAACCTATCACAGATCCCGATATGAATGTGCGTATTAATCCTCACGTTATTCCACCTTTAGTACAAGCGGAATCAATCAGTTTCTTCACCGGGCTGACCATGCGCTGGTTTCGAGATGCCTTCTGTGAAGAAGAAAAAAACGTTTTGGCGGAACGATTGGGAACAGATGCCTATGCACTATTAGAACAAATGGCTGAACGTATTCCGGTTGGTGCGAATGATGTTATTCCGATTTTCTCCGATGCAATGCATTTTAAATCCTGGTATCACGCCGCCCCTTCGTTTATCAATCTCTCCATTGATCCTGAAAAATGTAATAAAGCGGTCTTATTTCGCGCACTGGAAGAAAACGCGGCGATCGTATCTTCATGTAATTTAGACCAAGTACAGCAATTTTCAGGTGTAAAACTGACTTCCATCGTATTTGCCGGCGGCGGCTCAAAAGGAAAACTATGGAGTCAAATTCTGGCTGATGTCACCGGCTTGATAGTGAATATTCCCGTGGTGAAAGAAGCGACCGCATTAGGTTGTGCAATTGCTGCCGGTGTAGGTGTTGGGATTTATCTGTCCCTAACCGAAGCAGGCAAAAAATTGGTTAAATTTGAACGCCAGCATCAACCTAATCCAGATAATTACAAGTTATACCAAGCACATAAAACGCAATGGGCTGATGTATATGCTAAACAGTTACAACTTGTTGACAAAGGCCTTACTACATCATTATGGAAAGCGCCCGGCTTATAATTATTCACCATAAGGCGGAGTTTCCGCCTTTTTATTTATCTATAATTGCCGTAATGCGTGTTTCCAGTTCTGCCAATTTAAACGGTTTGTTTTAATACAGGAAATTTACCTAATTTTTCCGCATTTTCTGCAAAAATTTCCCGTCATTAATAAAATTTTTGGTGTGTGGGGTGTGGGTTTTTCACATATTTCGCCACATCTATTCCATCCATTTTCCGGTCAGGACAATATCGGACAGCAAATAATCTACAGTAGCGGCGGACTGCAAATAATCTGTCGCTCGCTCACCGCTTTCCACTGCCGTCACGGTATAACCCATATCTTTAAGCTGCTCACTTAATGTTTCACGCAAATCCGCCTTTGTCTTCCACCAGCAATAAAGTAAACGCCGTATTGATCGGATTTTTCCGTAGTATAAAGTGCGGTCGATTTTTGTGGCGTTTTTATAGCTAGCGGCAATTGTAAATGAATAGTGGTGCCAACTTGCGGTTGAGACTCTACGACAACACGCCCTTTTGATTGGCGAATAAAACCATACACCATTGATAATCCTAGTCCGCTCCCCTTCCCTTTTTGCTTGGTGGTGAAAAACGGCTCGAAGATGCGTTTTTGCGTTGCCTCGTCCATTCCGCAGCCATCGTCAATAATCGACAGTTGTAACATTTGTTCCTGTTGATAAGTGCGTTGTACCAATTTTTTTGGCGGGTTCGAATCACAATATTGCCTTCGCCTTTGCAAAGCGTCCTTAGCATTTACCAATAAATTTACCAACGCCGTTTCGAGCTGATTTTTGTCAATATAAACATAAGGTAAATTCTCGCCTAAATCTAACCGCACTTTTATGCTGGGCGGTAGGCTATGTTTCATTAGATCAGTGAAATCTAATAATAACTGATTGATATCCAAAGCTACCGGATGTAGAGGCTGTTTTCTGGCATATGCTAATAACCGTTGTGTTAAAGTCGCACTGTTTTTCCGCTGCTTTTAATCGCCCGTTGTAAACGTTTTGCTTGTTTTTCATTTTAAGCTATCGGGCTCAATGAGATCAAGTTACCGATAATCACAGCTAAAAAAATTATTAAAATCATGGGCAATTCCGCCGGTTAAGTGTCCGATGGAACGCATTTTTGACTATGGGCTAAATCTGTTTTCCAATTTCTTCCGCTGTGTACGATCAATTAAAAATGCTACCAAACCTCCGTCATTTAACGAGCTGATCCGCCATTCTAAAATTAGGTGGGCGTATTCGATTTCAATGGCTCTTGTTCGGTGCGGATTTCGGTTAGTAAGCTTTTCATTTAGAGGCTGATTAGTTCCATACACTTTCGCTTGGTTTTTATCTAAAAAAAGCTACAAGGTTGCCGATTTTTCCATGTTAAATATTGATTATCCGTTTGTTGTAATAATTGAGCAAATCAGCTATTACAAGAAACTAGTTTATACTCTCGATCAAAAAGTTGCCAACCCATCTCGCATCGCCAGAAATGTTTGTTCCAATAAAGCGCTTTTTCTTTTAATAATGCATCAGCTTGGTCGAGTTTTAACACATTTTGCTGAAAAATATGAAAAGCTCGAGCAAGATCACCGATTTCATCTTGTCTTTGCTGTTGAGGAACATTGGCGTTTTTGTCGCCTTGCGATAATTTAGTTAACGCTTGAGTGATGGAATATAAACGCTTACCGAATAAAACGATAAATATATGATCCCAAAATAAGAATTAATATTATAGTAAATAAAGAAAAAATAAAAAAATTGAAGTGGTTTTCTCTGATAATCGGGTTTGAATTTGCTCCGACTCGCTATTTACCATCGCTACTTTATCTTGCGCTAATTGTGTATAACGAGTATCAATTTTTCACCAAGAAATCTATTTGATAAGTTAAAAACTGAATTCGCAAATTCACTCCCGTCAATTGATAGCTGTAATCAATGATTTGCTTTGAATTCCTGCTCAATTTTTCCATTCGGCTTGAATATCCGCATCTTGCGGTATAGATAAAAAGAAAAAAAGTAGATTGTATCGCCGAAAAAAACTGGCAGGCGAGAAGGCACCTTTGGTCGCATCTTCAATTAAATTCTCAATTTGGTTGAAGCGAGAGGTAAAAAGGTTGCGACGATTGAGAAAGTGCGGTGCGTTTTTCCAGTCTTTTTATATGCTCCAAGTACAATAAGCTTTGGTTTAGCTTTGCTAATAATCGTTGTATTGATGATATGTCGTTGATGTGCCTGAAGTAACAATTCTTGTACACTTTTTCTCTAATAATTCAATAAATTGCACAATATCGGCAAAAGCAAAGGCGTTCTTCCGGCGTAGTATTTTCTTTCACTTCATTGAGTAAATTATGAACTTGTTGAATGTGATGCGCCAATTGCTCGGAAAGATTCTTTTATATTCCAATGCTCTAACGGTTTGACTCAACTGAGTGGCATAAGTGGAAATTTGTGTGGTTTTTACTCCCTAATGTCATTGAGAAAAACATTTTGATTAAGGGTTTTGTCACGCAAGTTGGATAAGGAATGATGAGTAGTGTTCAGCCCCATAATTGCGGTGAAACTAATCGACACTACCAATAAAACGGCGACTGTCACAAAAAGCGATTAAACGCAATCTGACACTATAAGAGGTATTTAAAAACGTATTTTTTTCAAAAATATTCATGGGGTATTCTGAAACCTATCATGGGTTCAAAACTCGGATTTTTTTCGACCGCACTTTGAACTAAATTAGTTTGATTTTGCCATTTTATCCCGTTTGGAGATCCAAATTATGACAATTATGAATGAGCTTCAACATTTTTCTATTCATATTAGTGTGATTTAATCTTAGCAAAATGGTTGCAAAGGGAGGAATAAAGATGGAGCAAGCAGAAAACACATCACCATCTCTACTGCTGGAAATGCGCAATATCAGCAAAACGTTTCGGCGACTTTTTACGCCTTGCAAAATGTGGACTTGGATATTTACCGCGGTGAAATTCACGCTTTAATGGGTGAAAACGGCGCAGGTAAAAAGTACATTGATGAAAAAATTCTTGCCGGAGCTTATACCGCTACGTCAGGAGAAATTAAAAATTGATGGTAAGGCGTTTCCAATTTCTTCACCGAAAGATGCAATTAAAGCAGGTATCACCCTGATTTATCAAGAAATCCATTTATCGCCGAATTTAACCGTGGCAGAAAAATATTTTTCTTGGTCAAGAAATCAAAACGTTATTTGGATTGAACCGTAAACAAATGGAACAAGAGGCACAGGAAGTTTTAAATCGCCTAGGGTGCACAATTCTTTTCCTATCAAAAAGTCTCCTCACTTTCTATTGCAGAACAACAACAAGTTGAGATTGCCCGCGCACTACATCGTAACAGTCGAATTTTTAGTCATGGATGAACCGACAGCCGCACTTTCGTCACGTGAAACGGAAAAATTGTTTGAACTCATTAAAAAGCTGCGCAATGAAGGGTTGGCAATTATTTATATCAGCCATCGTATGGCGGAAATTTATGAATTAGCGGATCGCGTTAGTGTATTGCGTGATGGGAAATATGTCGGTTCATTAACTCGCGAAAACCTAAATGCCAATACATTAGTACAAATGATGGTGGGACGCCCGCTTACGGATTTATTCAATAAAGAAAAGGTGGCAGTAGGGCGATGAAGTCATTCGAGGTTGAGAACTTATCCGATGGTAAAAAGTACAAAATGCCTCATTTGTGGTAAGAGCGGGGAAATAGTCGGGCTTTCGGGACTAGTTGGTGCGGGTCGCTCCGAATTGGCGCATTTATTATTCGGTGTTAGCCAACCGACACAGGGGAAAATGTATTTGAACGGAGCAGAAATCAGCTTCAGTTCGCCACGGGACGCAATAGTCCATCGTGTTTGCATTATTACCCGAAAACCGCAAAGAGGAAGGTCTGTTCCTTGATATGAATGTTTTTCAAAAACGTGACAATGGCGACTATTGAACGAGATGCCACCATGATGGTGATTAATCAGGCAAAAGGCAAACAGGAAACCGAACAAGCCATTAAAAGTTTAAAAATTCGCATACCAAACGCCAACGTAGATGTGAGTGGTTTGTCAGGCGGTAACCAACAAAAAGTTTTGCTTTCCCGCTGGATGGCCATTCATCCGAAATTGTTTATTTTAGATGAACCGACCCGTGGTGTTGACGTAGGAGCCAAAAAGCGAAATCTACCGCATGATGACCGACATGGCGAAACAAGGTGTAGCCATTTTAATGATCTCCAGTGAATTGCCCGAAATTGTGGGAATGAGTGATCGCGTTTATGTGATGCGTGAAGGGCAGATTGTCGGTGAAGTTCAGGATAAAGGCATTAATCAAGAAAAATATTATGGCATTGGCTTGCGGTGCAACTGCATAGCCGGATAAGGAGAAGTAAAAATGGAAAACGCAGCAACTAAACCAACCATTAAAAACTGGCGCTTGCCGACACAATGTACGAGGCTATGGGAGTTTTGCCCGTCTTAATTCTAATTGTGATTATCTTTTCTTTTTATCGCACCGAATTTTTATGACCGAAGCCAATATGATGAATATTACCCGTCAGGGCATCAATTAATATTGTGTTGGCGGCGAAAGTATGACATTCGTGATTTTAACCGGAGGGATCGACTTATCGGTAGGCTCTATTTTAGGTGTAACCGCCGTTGTGGCATTAGTCGGCTCGCTGAATCCGGCATTAGCTGATTTTGCTGTGCCTATTGCATTGATTGCCGGTCTGGGAATGGGTGTGTTTAACGGCTTATTAGTGGAAAACTATGCCGGATTACCGCCATTTATTGTGACGCTGGGCACTTATACCGCCTTACGCGGTGCGGCATATTTGTGGCAGACGGCACAGCCGTAATTAACTCTAAAAATATCCTTCGATTGGATCGGAAACGGATACCTCGGTTTCTATACCGTGGTTAGTAATTATTGCCTTTGCTGTAATTGCAGTCTGTTGGTTTATTTTGCGTCGGACTACATTAGGTACGCATATCTATGCCGTAGGGGGCAATTTACAGGCAGCCCGTTTAACCGGTATCAAAGTTTCTTTAGTTTTAATTTTCGTTTATGCCACCAGCGGTTTACTGTCAGGGCTTGGTGGTGTAATGAGCGCATCACGTTTATACAGCGCCAATGGTAATCTCGGTGTCGGCTATGAACTGGATGCTATTGCAGCAGTTATTCTGGGCGGTACCAGCTTTGTCGGCGGTATCGGCACGATTACCGGCACACTTATCGGCGCGCTTATCATCGCCACCCTGAATAACGGGATGACTTTAATGGGCGTATCTTATTTCTGGCAGCTTGTTATTAAAGGCGGGGTAATTATCGTTGCGGTATTAATTGATAAAATACCGTACGCGCAAAAAGCAAGTTAGTCGGCAACAACGTTGTAACCTTTTTATTAAACCACTCAATGGGAGATGTTATATGAAATTAAAAACATTAGCCGTATCCGTAATGTTGGCAACCGCTTCTTTTGCTCAGGCAAAAGAATTAAAATCCATCAGCGTAACCGTAGGCGACTTAGCCAATCCGTTCTTCGTGCAAATTGCTAAAGGTGCCGAGTTAAAAGCAAAAGAATTAGCGGGTGATAAAGTTAACGTAACTTCTGTTTCCAGCGGTTACGACTTAGGGCAACAAGTTGCACAAATAGACAACTTCATTGCAGCAAAAAACCGATATGATTATCCTCAACGCAGCAGACTCACAAGGTATCGGACCGGCAGTTAAACGTGCTCGCGATGCAGGTATTGTGGTTGTTGCGGTTGACGTAGCAGCTGACGGGCTAATGCAACGGTTACCTCCAACAACTATCAAGCGGGTGAAATCGCCTGTCAAACCATTACTGATAAAATTAACGGTAAAGGTAATGTGGTTATCATCAACGGACCACCGGTTTCTGCAGTGCAAGATCGCGTGAAAGGCTGCATGGATATATTAGCAAAACATAAAGAAATCAAATTATTATCCCATAACCAAAACGCTAAAGGCAGTCGTGAAGGTGGTTTGGAAGTAATGACCTCCTATTAATTGCACATCCAAAAATTGATGCGGTTTTTGCGATTAACGACCCAACTGCAATTGGTGCGGATTTGGCGGCTAAACAAGCACAACGCAGCGAATTCTTCATTATGGGAGTAGACGGTTCTCCTGACGGTGAAGATGCCTTGAAACAAGAAAGTAGCCTATTCCGCGGAACGCCGGCACAAGACCCTCAGGTGATGGCAGCAAAAGCGGTAGAAATCGGTTATGACATTTTGCAAGGCAAACCGGCACCAGAGCAACCAGTGTTAATCCCAGTAACCTTAATTGATCGTAATAACATCAAAGATTACAAAGGTTGGACTGTAAAATAAGGTCAGCTAAGACCTGATTGGGTACAGTGTATCATACCCGTACCCAAAATTACAACCTAACTGATTTTAACAAGCCGAAGAGTTGGTAGAACAGGGTTCAACGGAGCAGGCAAATAAATAACCTGACCCACGTACAGTTTGAATGAAAGTCGGTGATTTGACATTAGGGTTCGATCTTCTTGCGCAACCGCATAATTAATACGTCAATAGTGCGGTCAAAAAATTTCTAAGTTTTCACTATGCGTAAGTTCTAATAATTTTTGACGCGATAAAACTTTCTGCGAATGTGAAACCAAAGCATAAAAGCAGCACATATTCCTTGCGTCAATTCGACTTCTTGTTTTTGCGGGGAAAAAGAGTTTGTGATTATCCGTATCCAAAATCCAATGGTTAAATTTAAATCCGTTATGCATATGATCTGAAGCGACAGATTGTGGTTGAGTGCGTCGAGATTGCCGCTTTAGCACGAGCAATAACTACGCGCGGGTAGAACGGCTTAGCGATATAATCGTCAGCCCCCATTTCCAACCCTACCACCACGTCGGATTCTGAATTTAAACCGCTTAACATAATAATCGGAGCTCGGGTAAGGTTTTTTTAAACGCTGTAATAAAACCAATCCGTTAATATCGGGCAAAATAAGATCTAAAAAGACCAATGCAAAATCAGGTCGAGTTTGTAGTAACATTAATGCGTCTTCGCCGTTTTGAACGCTAACAACATCATAACCGTATTCTTCAAACGCATCGGTTAACAACTCGCAAATGTGAATATCGTCATCAATAATAAGAATTGAAGTTTTAGGTGACATTACGTTATCCGTGAATCATGATAAATGATGTAAGTATATAAAATCAGAACGGGAAAAAAATATTAACCGGATCACAAAATCGGCATTTTATTTGATTTTAAGGAGTATTTATGCGAATTGGTATTGATTTAGGCGGCACTAAAATTGAAGTTATCGCACTTTCCAACGCGGGAGAAGAGCTGTTTCGTAAGCGAATCCCAACACCACGCGGCTCTTATCCGGATACCTTGGCGGCAATTAAAAGCCTAGTAGATGATGCGGAACAAAGCCACAGGACAAACAGGGACTGTCGGTATCGGCATTCCCGGTACCATTTCACCTTTTACCGGCAAAGTAAAAATGCCAATTCCGTGTGGCTAAACGGACAAAAAATTAGACCAAGATTTAACCGCACTTTTACGGCGTGAAGTGCGGGTGGCAAACGATGCTAACTGCATGGCGGTATCTGAGCCACGGATGGTGCGGGGGGCTGGGAAAAATATCGTCCTCGCTCTGATTTTGGGTACTGGAAGCGGCTCGGGTATTGTGATTAACGGTAAACCGCTTAACGGCGCCAACGGCATCGGCGGGGAATGGGGACATAATTCCTTGCCTTGGCAAGATGAAGAAGAGCAAACCATAGCGCGACAAAAACCAATGTTATTGCGGCAAATACGGTTGTGTCGAGCAATTTTGTATCAGGAACGGGCTTGTGTGACGATTATGAACGCCGTTCGGGTCAGCGTCTCAAAGGGGATGAAATCGTGCGTTTAGCAGAACAAGGTGATGCCACAGCGGAACAAACCCTACAAGCCTATGAGCACCGTCTTGCCAAGGCATTAGCCGCTTATGTGAATACCCTCGATCCCGATGTCGTGGTTTTTGCCGGAGGCGTGTGCAATATTGAGCGCCTTTATACCAACGTGCCGCGTCTGCTAAACGATTATATTTTCGGTCGAGAATATTTCACCGAAATCAAAAAGCGGTACACGGTGACTCCAGCGGAGTACGCGGTGCCGCTTGGTTGTGGGGTTTGGATGAAAGTTAGCAATCCGACCTAACAGTTAAAAAGAGCGGTCAGTTTTTCAAACTATTTAAAAACGACTGAAAAATGCACCGCACTTTTTAGACGACAAGGAGTTCAAAAATGAAACGTTCTGACATCAATCACGCCATTCAACAAGCTAAAAAGCCTGATGGTGCAATATCATTTCCATTTACCGTCTTTTTGCACAATATAGCTTGAAAGATTGGCACAACTTCGATTATCAAACTAAGCAAGAAATTCTAGATGCCCGCCTTGGCTGGGATGTGACCGACTTTAATTTAGGGGCGGTTCGAACAATTCAGTTTAACCCTGTTTACCATTCGAAATCAATCGCCGCATAACGGCAAACCTTATGCGGAAAAAAATCATGTTGGTAAAGGAAAACCAAGTCACACCAATGCATTATCACTGGAAAAATGGAAGATATTATCAACCGTGGTGGAGGCAACCTTATCGTACAGCTTTATCGGCGCGATGAAGAAACCGACTTATTGGACGAACAAGCCGAGATTAGCGTTGCGGTTGACGGTGAGCGAATCACTTTGCCTGCCGGTGGCTACGTGACGTTGAAACCGGGACAAAGTATTTTGCTTAACGCCACTGCTCTATCATAGCTTTTTGGGCAGAAAAAGGTTTTGGTGATGTATTGGCGGGTGAGGTGTCAATGGCAAACGACGATTTGACCGATAACCGTTTTTCTTGAACCGCTAGGACGTTTTTCTACGGTTGAGGAAGATGAAGCGCCACTTCATTTATTATGTAGTGACTACGAACATTATCTTGAAGGGATTTAACCATGAAATTACTTAATTTGAAAAATATTCTGGCAGTTGCCGATCAACATAAATTCGGCGTAGGTGCATTCAATGCGATTGATTCAAACTTCATAGACGCAGTTTTTCACGCGGCACAAAACGAATCATTCGCCGATCATCATAATGTTGCGGAAGTGCATTTAAAAATATATTGATATTTTCTCCACTTCTGAATATATCAAGAAAAAAAGCAGCTTTATCAGGTCTGCCTGTCTGTTTTAAATCTGGATCACGGCTAACTTTCTCAACCATCGAAAAAAGCTATCAATGCGGTTTTTCTTCCGTGATGTTTGACGGTTCAAGTCTGCCTTATGAAGAAAAATATCGCGCAAACCCGCAAAGTAGTGGAATTATGTCGCAATCACGGCATTTCCGTTGAAGGCGAACTCGGCGCAGTAGGCGGTGATGAAGGCGGAGCGTTAGAAAAGTGCGGCGGACGAAGCCCTTTACACCAAAGTGGAACAAGCCAAAGAATTTGTCGATGCAACGGGCATCGATGCATTGGCAGTTGCTATCGGCAATACTCACGGTAAATACAAAGGCGAACCGAAACTGGATTTCCAACGCTTACAACAAATCGATCAATCCGTATCTGTGCCTTTTGGTATTACACGGTGGCTCGGGCATTAGCGCACAAGATTTCCGCAAAAACCATTGAACTGGGTATTTGCAAAATTAATTTCTTCACCGGTATGTCACAAGCTGCAATTCAAAGTATCGAGCAAGACGTACGCAGTGCAGGATTGGAACAACGTTATAATTACTATTTGATTATGATGGAAAAAATGCAACGGGCAATCAGCGATACCGTAGCGGAACAAATGAGCATTTTTGGCAGCGTAAACAAGGCTGAACTGTATGGTAAATCTTAACCGAAAAGGCATCTTAGCCCTCGGCAATCTATTGGTTGATCGTACGCTGGTTATCTCCGATTACCCCCAAAGAGTCAATGTTGGCAACTATTTCCGACATTGCGCTACATTGTGGCGGCGGTTGTACCAATGTTTTTATTCAATTTAGCAAAATTGGATAAAAACCTACCGCTCTTTTTAAGTGGAGCGGTGGGGAAAGATGCGGAAGGAGCAATTTATTTTACAACAAGCTAAAGCACATCAAGTGAATATTGATGCGGTGTCGGAAGCAGCACTCCCAACCTCTTTTACCGATGTGATGATCAACAAACAAACAGGTGAACGCACTTTTTTTCATTACGTAGGTGCAATGAGCCTATACGGACAAGAGCAAATTCTAACCATTAATAATCAGGCTAAAATTGCCCATATTGCTTATCTTCCGTTGTTGCCGGCATTATTGGATACTGAAGCGCTAACTAATATATTCCATTACTTACATGAGCAAGGCTTCCTGATTTCAATTGATTTAGTTTCAGTTAATAACAAAGACATTTTCAGACAATACATACGCCCGGCTTTACCTTATGTGGACTTTGCAATAATCAACGATGTAGAAGCTAAGATTCTGACGGATAACGATGATTTGCCTTCCAATAAAGACAATATATTAAAACTGACAGAACAAATCCTACAACTGGGGGTAAAACACACGGCAATCGTACATTACCCTGAATGGGCGGTCGGTTGCAATCGTAACGGCGAACAGGTTGCCGTGCCATCCCTATTGGGTGGAAAAAAAGGATATTATCAGCACTCTCGGGGCGGGAGACGCATTCTGCGCCGGAGTGTTATACGGCCTACACCAGCAAATGTCCTTGCAGGAAGTTCTAAAATTAGGGCACACCCTTGCTTATTTCAATCTATTTTCCCTTTCTGCCACCGACGGCGCAATAAGTTATGAACAAGTAGAGGCATTTCAGAAAAAAATTAAAATAAACAAACAAGAAAGTAAGTTTTTAAAAATTTTTAAGCATGTTAACAATCTGAAAGTGCGGTCAAAAACATCAGAAATTTTGACCGCACTTTTTGCAATTTAGCTTGATAAGACCTGCTAATCCAACAAAGCAACACCAATGAGCAAGCCCCTGAATAATGCCATTTCATGTTGCTCCCCTTATAATATATTCTTGATTCTCTTTACTTTTTCCAAAATAGTAGATAAAATTAGTCAGGGATTACCAATTTCGGATAATCTTAATTATATTACTAATAAGGAGTCTTCTTTATGAAAAAGTACTATTAGCAACCCTATTTTCTGTTTTTGCAATGTCTTCCATGGCGGCAGATCTTCACCCGACTTGTGAAGAGTTTTTAAAAAGAACTTAGCGCTAAATTGCCGGCAGAAGCTAAACCACAGATCGATGCAGCTAGAACGCAATATGCAGCATTTTCAAAAGATCAACAAGCTGCTGCCTGTAAAGAAAGTCTTGAAGCCTTGAAAAACGGCGACAAAGACGATGATAAAGACGAAGGCGATAAAAAAAGATAAAGAATAATCGCAAAAAGGCTAACAATCCGTGGATTGTTAGCCTTTCTTATTTGAGTTGTCAATAATTACGGTAATAATCGCTCAAATTGCCATAATTCGGCAAAAAAGCTTCACGACGACGAATTAAATGTGCCTCACCTCCGCTCACCAGTAACCTCTGCTGCACGCGGTCGAGAGTTATAATTAGAAGCCATGCTGGCACCGTAAGCCCCGGCAGAACGTAGCGCGATCAAATCGCCTTGCGCAATCGCAAGTGTGCGCTGCTTACCTAGAAAATCCGAGGTTTCTACAAATTGGGCCGACTACGTCATACACCTTACTTTCCCGTATTAAAAGTGCGGTCAGTTTCGATAATATTCATATAAGCCTGATACAACGCGGGGCGAATCATATCGTTCATGCCCGTATCCACAATAGCGAAATGGCGCGTCTCATTACTTTTCAGATATTCTACCTTAGTGACTAAAATTCCTGCATTTGCAGTAATAGCGCGTCCGGGTTCAAGAATAATTTCTAAATCACCGTATTGTTTTTAGCTTATCCAACAATGCTTTGGCATAATCCGCCGGATGAGGCGGAGCTTCGATGGTATAAGGAACACCCAGCCCGCCTCCTAAATCTAAATGTTTCAACTCAATACCGTCCTGCTTTAATTGTTCCATCAGCACTATTAAACGATCGGTTGCATCTAAAAACGGTTGTAGTTCCGTTAGCTGGGAACCGATATGGCAATCCATTCCGGTCACTTTAATATGAGCTAATATCGAGGCCTGACGATACACTTCGCGCGCCTGATCTACGCTGATGCCAAATTTGTTTTTCTTTTTAATCCGGTGGAAATGTAAGGATGAGTATGCGCATCCACATCAGGATTTACACGTAATGAAATCGGCGCAATTTTGCCAGGTTTACCTGCCACTAAATTGATACGCTGTAGCTCAGCTGTGGACTCCACGTTAAAACAACGGATACCGACTTCCAACGCACGGGCAATTTCCGTTTCCGATTTTGCCACGCCGGAAAATACGATTTTCGCCGCATCACCACCGGCGGCAAGCACGCGCTCCAGTTCGCCTTGCGAAACTATATCAAAACCCGAACCCAGTTGTGCCATCACTTGCAAAATTGCAATATTCGGATTAGATTTCACTGCAAAGCAAATTAAATGCGGATGCTCGCCGAATGCCTTGTCAAAAGCGTGCCAATGGCGCTCTAAAGTTGCACGAGAATAAATATATAGCGGCGTGCCGAAAACGTTCGGCAATCTCGTTGACCGACACGTTCTCTGCCATTAATAGGTTGTTTTTATATTGATCCATTTTTTTATCCTATTTTGGAGTATTTGAAGCAGGTGTTTGTTCGGGAAAAATACAAAGGGCCCTTCACACCACATCCGGTCGCAACAGCACAAAAGTGCAGTTAATATTATCAGAGAAATACATTTTTTTCATTTAGCGATTCCTGTCTGCAAAAAGTACTATCAATTTTACATTAATTCTGCCTTTGTGCTATTCCTAAAGGTGAAAAAAATCTCTATAATTCTAACTTTAATGTGTGATAACAGGATAGTTTATGAATGTAGTCGAATTTCATCAGAAAAATTGAACAAATCTGGGATAAGATCGAAGAACAAATGGAAGAACAAAGGCTGTGACGTGGATTTTTGATCGACAAGGCTCGGTATTTACCATTACCTTCGGTGATCGCAGTCAAATTGTGATTAATAAACAAGAACCATTGTTAGAACTTTGGATCGCCAGCCGTTTGGGCGGCTTCCATTTTGCGTTTAAAGATAACCAATGGATTGCTAGCGACGGCAAACTGTTTAGGGACAGCCTGGTAGAAGCCTGTAGCGCACACGGCGAGGATGTAGAAATTCACCTCTAGCCACCACCGGGGATAACACCATGAAATTTATTACCGTTTCAATTTCAGCATTATTTCTAACCGCACTTTACGCTAACGCAGCTGAGCAGGAGTATAATCTCCGTCCCTATCAAGGGCGGATAACAAATCTGCTAACCGAGCACCTGACAACTTTATCGGTTTAATGGCTTATGAGCAAAATTACTTAATGGAAACTATCTCCAATCGTAATTATAACGACACAACCGATATGAAACGCGATGAAGTGAAATTTCAAATTAGCGTGGCATTGCCGATATGGCGCGAGATTCTCGGCAAAAAAACTCTGTATTGGCGGGCTCTTACACCCAACGCTCTTGGTTCCAAATAACTAACTTTAAGCAATCTTCTCCGTTTCGCGAAACTAATTACAATCCGCGACTTTTTCTCGGTTGGGCGACTCAATATAGCTTACCTTTTGGTTGGACAGTGCAGGATCTGGAAACCGGTTATGATCACTGAATCCAACGGGCGTGATAACAGTAATAATAAATCACGTAGTTGGAACCGACTATATGCCCGCACCTCAGCAATTAAAAGGTAATTGGATCGTCGAATTCAAACCCTGGTGGCGAATTCCTGAGTCTAAAAAGATGATGACAACCCCGATATTAAAAATATCGCGGTTATTTTGATTTAAGCATCGGTTATCGTGAAAATAGATATCAAGTAAAAAGTTAAGGGACATTATCATCCTCGTCACAATAAAGGTGGCGTAGAAGTCAGCTACAGTTATGCCCTGACCAATCACATCAGTTTCTACACGCAATATTACGGTGGTTACGGTGAATCCTTATTGGATTATAACCGCAATACCCACCGTATCGGACTTAGGGATCTCGCTCAATAATGTGTTCTAGCCCTCTGAGTTGCAAAAGTGCGGTCAAAAACAGGAGAAATCTCAACCGCACTTGAAGTATTACATTCCGTATTCGGTTACCAATCCTTCCGCCGCGGACAGGAGGAGGTAATTCAAGCCGCATTAAACGGGCAAGACAGTTTGGTGGTGATGGCAACCGGCAACGGCAAGTCCTTGTGCTATCAGATCCCCGCCCTTTGTTTCGACGGGGTTGACACTGGTGATTTCACCGCTAATTTCGCTGATGAAAGATCAAGTGGATCAACTGCTTGCCAACGGAATAGAAGCAGATTATCTCAATTCTACGCAAACCTTCGAACAACAACAGCAGGTGCAAAATAAAGCCATTTCAGGGCAATTGAAATTGCTTTTATCTTTCGCCTGAAAAAGTGATGACCGATGGTTTCTTCCGTTTTATCTCTCTATGTCATGTAAGCTTTATCGCCATTGACGAAGCGCATTGTATTTCTCAATGGGGGCATGATTTCCGCCCTGAATACACCCAACTAGGCGGGCTGAAAAGTTGCTTTCCCACAGCGCCGATAATGGCACTGACTGCCACAGCAGATTACAGTACGCGACAAGATATTCTACAAAATCTCCAATTAAAAACGACCGCACTTGTATGTTGGTAGCTTCGACAGACCAAATATCCGTTACACGCTGGTAGAAAAATTCAAGCCGATGGAACAATTATGTCATTTTGTGGCGGCACAGAAAGGCAAAAAGCGGAATCGTGTATTGCAATAGTCGTAACAAAGTAGAACGGATTACCGAAGCACTGAAAAAACGAGGGCATCTCGGCAGCGGGTTATCACGCAGGTATGGAAAAATGCGCAACGTGAACAAGTACAGCGTGCGTTTCAACGCGACAATGTACAGGTGGTGGTAGCAACCATCGCATTCGGTATGGGGATTAATAAATCCAACGTTCGCTTTGTGGCACATTTCGACCTGTCGCGTAGTATTGAGGCCTATTATCAGGAAACCGGGCGAGCCGGCCGTGACGATCTACCGGCAGAAGCAGTGCTATTCTATGAACCAGCCGATTACGCTTGGTTACAAAAATTTTTGTTAGAGGAGCCGGAAAGCCCGCAACGTGACATTAAACAACATAAATTGGAAGCTGTTGGTGAATTTGCAGAAAGCCAAACCTGCCGCCGTTTGGTTTTGTTGAATTACTTCGGCGAAAATCGCCAAAAACCATGTAATAATTGCGATATTTGTCTCGATCCGCCCAAAAATACGATGGGTTGATTGATGCACAAAAAGTGCTTTCCACCGTGTATCGTACCGGTCAGCGTTTTGGCGTGCAATATGTCATCGGTGTATTGCGTGGTTTTGCACAATCAGAAAAATCAAAGAAAACCTGCATGATGGCTTAAGCGTATATGGCATCGGTAAAGACAAAAAGTAAAAGAATATTGGCAATCAGTGATTCGTCAGTTGATCCATTTAGGGTTTTGTTACAACAGGTGATAAGCGACAATGGGTTCAGTAACGCTACAACTTTACAGCTCACCGAAAGTGCCCGCCCTGTATTACGTGGCGAAGTTGCGTTACAACTGGCGACTCCGCGTCTGTCTTCTATTGCCGCCGTCAGCGCGCCACAACGTAGCGCAATGACCAACTACGACAAAGATCTATTTGCCCGCTTGCGTTTTCTACGTAAGCAAATTGCAGAACAAAGAAAAATATTCCGCCGTATATTGTATTCAGCGACGCAACCTTGCAGGAAATGGCACGTTATCTGCCACAAAATAGTAGCGAAATGTTGCAAATCAACGGAGTCGGAGCAGTCAAGCTAGAGCGTTTCGGACAGGTGTTTATGAATATTATTCGTGACCATAAAGCGGCACTCTCCCCTGTCGGCAAAGCAGACTTCAGTTTACGTTGAACGCCAAATAATGAGCGGAAAGCAGGAAAGTGCGGTCATTTTTTACGGAGTTTTAAAAAGGATTTGGGATGAAACTGACTATTAAAGACATTTGCACAACGTTGTCAAGTGGGTAAGTCAACGGTTTCCCGCGTGCTGAATAACGATCCCAAAGTTAAGGCGCAAACGCGCGAAAAAGTCCAGCGCGTAATTGATGAACTTGGATTTCAACCAAACCGAACCGCACGGGCAATGCGTGGCTCAACCGAACCGGTGGTGGGTATTATCCTCTGCCGTTTAAATTCACAGGCTGAATCACAAACGCTGAGTGCAATTTTGGAGCAACTATATCATCATCATATTACGCCGATTATTGTAGAAAGCCAGTTTTAAGCCCGATCTTGTCACCCATCATTTGCACCTGTTTCAGCGCCGACAAGTAGATGCCGTGATAGTATTCGGTTTTTCCACGCTGCCTGCTGCTACGCTTTCTGCTTGGCAAGGCACATTAGTGGTTATTGCCCGTCGTTATGACGAATTTTCCTGCGTGTATTATGACGACAAACACGCAATGCAGGCGTTATTGGAAAAAAACTATATCTACGGGGGCATCGCCAAATTGCTTATTTAGGTGTGAATGACGGTGATGAAACTACCGGGCGATTACGAACACAGGCCTACCGAGACTTTTGTTTAACTCATCAGCTTAACCCTAACTTTACACAGGCGCAACTTGATAGCGAAAGTGCCTACCGCCACTGCTATCGCTTATTTGAACAACCGGTTTCCGCATTATTGTGTGCCAGTAATACGCTGGCAACAGGCGCGCTCAAGTATTTGCATGAAACCCAACAGAAGCTGACACTAGCTTATATCGGGCAGAATAAACTTTTTGCAATATCTAGCGCCGGATGTGCTAAGTTTGGATTTTGGGTATGTGCAAGCGGGAAAATGGTCGGTGGAATTGTTACTGAATCAACTTAACGGTGACAGTAGAATTGAGCAGCGTCAAGTTCCTTTCCATTTAATTGAATAATTATGACCTCTATTTTGCTTTAAATAACTCAAGCTTCAATTCATAAGATAACATCAAACTAACGCCATTTTTGACAGATTATTTTGTAAATTTGTGATCGTCATCACATTATTCCCTACATTATTGGGAACGTTCCCATTTACAAAAAACCATATACAAGATTATAATTTAATCACTTTTTCATCCCTTCCCGTTTAAGGACATTTATTATGGCTAAACAAAAAAATCGATCCGCAATATGTTGATCAACTTATTCAATACATTGAGGGCGGGAAAAAACATTTCCACCGTCACCCATTGCATTACCCGCCTCACGCTTTGTTTTAAACGACGAAAGTAAAATCGATACCGCAGGCATTGAATCCTTGCCGATGGTAAAAGCTAATTTCTCCACCGGTGGGCAGTATCAGGTGGTGATTGGTCAGGAAGTGGGGGATTATTATAAAAATCCTGCTGAGAAAAACCGGTTTGGCGAGCGTGGATAAAGAACAAGTGAAAGCCGCAGCACGCAAAAACCAGAAATGGTATGAAAGCCTGATTTCCCATTTGGCAGATATTTTTTTATTCCGTTGTTACCTGCGTTGATCAGTGGAGGTTTGATTCTCGGTTTCCGTAACGTCATCGGTGACATTGCCATGTTTGATGGCAAAACCCTGACTCAAGTCAGTCCGTTCTGGGCAAGTATGCACTCCTTCTTATGGCTTATCGGTGAAGCAATTTTTCTTCTTCCTGCCGGTGGGCATTTGTTGGTCTATCGCACGGAAAAATGGGGACTTCACCGATTCTAGGATCGTACTCGGTGTGACATTGGTTTCCCCGCAACTAATGAACTCTTACGCCCTCGGTACGCAAACGCCGGAAACCTGGGATTTCGGTTTTATTCATGATTGAAAAAGTGGGTTATCAAGCGCAAGTCATTCCGGCCATTATGGCAGGGTTTGGCGTTATCTTATATTGAACGCTTCCTCAACAAAGTTGTGCCGGATTTCTTGAATTTAATTATTGTTCCCGTAACGTCTATAATTTTGGCTGTGATTTTAGCCCATTCCATCATCGGCCCTATCGGACGGAAATCGGTAACGGCGTTGCCTTTGTGGTAAAACACGCGATGACCGGTAGCTTTGCGCCAATTGGTGCGGCATTATTCGGTTTTTATATGCGCCGTTAGTGGTAACGGGTGTTCACCAAACCTCTCTTGCCATTGATATGCAAATGATTCAAAGCATTGGCGGCACACCGGTTTGGCCGTTAATTGCGTTATCCAATATTGCACAGGCCTCCGCTGTACTCGCTATCATTTATGTGAACAAAACCGCACAATCCCGTGAAGTAGCGATTCCTGCCGCTTTATCTGCTTATTTAGGTGTTACCGAACCGGCAATGTACGGTATCAACTTAAAATACCGTTTCCCAATGCTGTGCGCGATGACGGGTTCTGCCTGTGCGGCATTAGTGTGCGGTTTTGCCGGAGTGTTGGCGAATAGTATCGGTGTAGGCGGTTTGCCGGGCATCTTATCTATTCAACAACAATTCTGGGGCACTTTTACCGTTGCCATGGCTGTTGCTATCGCTGTGCCTTTTTCTTCTCACCACGATCATTTATAAACGTAAAGAAAAAGCGGGAACTTTGGCCTAGTTCTATGAGTTAACCTCCCAAAGTGCGGTCGTTTTTTACGGCAAATTCTGACCGCACTTTTAATTTTCTTGCTAGCATGCGTCAGCAGACGCGTTCCATCCAGATTCAAATTAATGACTGAAAAGGACACAACATGAACAACTCCCAATGGTGGAAAAACGGCGTTATCTACCAAATCTATCCGAAATCCTTCCAAGACACCACTGGCAGCGGCACCGGTGATATTCAAGGCATTATCAAGCGCTTGGATTATTTGCAAACCTTAGGTATTGACGCTATTTGGATTACACCTATGTATGTATCGCCACAAATTGATAACGGCTATGACATTGCCGATTACCGCAATATTGATCCAAGTTACGGCACTATGACTGATTTTTGAACAGCTGGTCGCCGAAGCTCATAAACGCAATATTCGCATTGTAATGGACATGGTGTTTAACCACAGTTCCACTTTTTCACGAATGGTTTCAAAAAGGCGAAGATCCATCCTCCGAATATCATGATTACTACATTTGGCGCGAACAACCCACCAACTGGAAATCTAAATTCGGTGGTTCTGCGTGGAAATGGTCGGACAAAGCACAGCAATATTATTTGCATTTATTTGCAACAGAACAGGCGGACTTAAACTGGGAGAATCCGAAAGTGCGGTCGGAATTGTTTGCGATTTGCAAATTTTTGGGCGGAAAAAGGGCATTGACGGCCTGCGTTTAGATGTAGTGAATTTAATTTCCAAACCGGAGGTATTTGAAAACGATTATGAGGGCGACGCCGCCGTTTCTATACTGACGGTCCAAAAAAATTCACGAATATTTACAAATGCTTAACCAAAACGCCTTAACACCTTACGGCTTGATGTCGGTGGGTGAAATGTCTTCTACACAATTAGAACATTGTCAGCAGTATGCCAATTTAGACGGCACCGAACTTTCCATGACCTTCAATTTTTCATCACCTGAAAGTGGATTATCCGAACGGCGAAAAAAATGGACCTACGCAAAAACCCGATTATGTAGCGCTAAAATCTATTTTTTTAATTATTGGCAGCAGGGAATGCATGGACATGCTTGGAAATGCGCTGTTCTGGTGTAATCACGATCAACCGCGCATTGTTTCCCGTTTTGGGGACGAAGGCGAGTTGCGTCAAACCTCGGCGAAAATGCTCGCTATGCTGCTGCACGGAATGCAAGGTACGCCATATATTTATCAAGGCGAAGAAATAGGCATGACCAATCCGAATTTTACCTCTATTAAAGACTATCGCGATGTGGAAAGCCTAAACGCTTACCAAGAATTGAAAGATAAACACTTGTCTGAGGCAGAAATTCTAAAAATTTTGGCACAAAAATCCCGCGATAATGCGCGCACGCCGGTTCAGTGGGACGCTTCCGTAAATGCCGGTTTCTCGGACGGCAAACCATGGATTGACGTGGCGCAAAATTATCATAAAATTAATGCTGAACAGGCTCTACAAGATAAAAAATCCGTGTTCTACACTTACCAACGCTTAATTAAATTACGCAAAGAATTGCCGGTGTTCACTGATGGCGACTATCGTGATTTATTGCCGGAGCATCCTTGGGTTTGGGCACATCAACGCCATGCCGATGGCAAAACATTGACTGTGCTTGCCAATTTAAGCGAGCAATCGTAAACTCTGTCATTGCAGGTGGAGGGAAACATATTAATGAATAATTACGCGGATTTTTTTCCCACAATGAACTATGTATGACATTGTTGCCTTTATCAAGCGGTATATTTGCTAGCTTAAAAACACAGCAAAAATCTGACCGCACTTTGAATGGTGAGTTTAGGGCTCACCAATAAATTTAAACTATTATGTTATAAAGCAAAACCTAAGAGAAATAATAATGCCGGTTACTCAAAGAATTTATTGGCTTGATATCACAAGAACATTGGCTATTTTTGCTAGTTGTGTTTACACATATCCATGAAGAATTAGGTGTTAATTCACTTATTGTCAAATCCCTTTTTATAATATTGATCGATTAGGCGTTCCATTGTTCTTTTGATGTTATCGGGTTCTCTTATTCTGCCCAAACTAGTTAACGGAAATATTGTTGATTTTTATAAAAAGCGTATCCCACAATTTATATTTTTGCTTTTTATATATTCTTTTTACGAATATAGTGGAAAAAACAAGTACCGGTATACCCATATGGCAAGCAGTTAAAAGACAGTTTTATATTTTTTTAATGGGATCTATCCCTGCAAATACAGGTTCAGGAAAAACATTTATGGTTTATGTATACAATTATTGCATTATACCTTATCGCCCCCTTTTAGCTAAAACTCCTTGATAAGCTCACAAATAGGAAATCCTTCTTTTCTTAACTATTAGTATATTCCTAACCCAGTTGAAATGGACCTTGTTTGTCTTTGGGGTTAATGTGGATATATTACAACACATTGGGTCCGAGTTTTTAGGGGGCTACTTGAACTTCTTTATTCTTGGATATTTTTTTAATTCATAGAAAAAGCCTCTTTTGGTTTCTCCACATCTATCTTATTACTAATCTTACCTATTGTTTTTCTTTATTAGTAGAACTATATAAAGGGGAGCTAATTAATGAATTCCACTGGTACAGTTTGTCATTACAAATTTTAATTTCTAGCGTTGGGTTATTAAACTTAATAAGATTATTATTTAGCGAGTCAACTAGAATAAAGTTAATCGAAAAAAATATCCTTATACTCTTTTGGAATTTATCTATCGCATTACATTTTCATTTACATATTTAAAAATGATAATTGATTTTTCCTCTTTTCATCGGGTTTAAAAATTAATTATTCTTTTATATTCCAAGTTTTTATTTTTCTTACATTTTTACATTACTTCTATCAAAGAATAAGTTTACACGATATTTAGTAATGTAAGATTTACTTTTTATATATGTTAAGGTAATTTCACCCTGAGAAATATCCCACCATTTTTTTATGCCTAAATAGATCCAACGGTAAGAAAGAGTGGTTAAAAATATCGTATTTTTGACTACTCCGTAACTTTCATCTGTGCAACAGATGCGATACAATCAGAGCGAACGGTGTAGTTATTTGTAGCTTAAATAAAAAAGGAGAATAAAATGAATAGGATATGGTTTTCTATTGGCTGTATGGCAACAGCCGCAATATCATTCTCAGCACAGGCAGAAGAATCCTTAGAACCTAAAAAAGGAGAAGACACTTGGGTTGATAACCAACACCAAACCGTGAAAAACAGCATTGCACACTTGGTCAAACACGATTGATAGCTGGCTAGGGTACCCTGACCCAGCCCATCCGGCCAGTGCTGGATTGCGCATTATGTTAGATCACGAATGGAATCGTTATGATAGATTTTCCGTAAAACCTCGAGTTCGCGGAAAAATCCGCCTGCCAACCCTAAAAACATTTAAGCTTAGTGTTCGGTGACGATAATTTAGATAACGAAGCAGATGATAAAAAACCGGATCGGACAAAATTACCGCGAACCACTACGCAACAATAAACGGTATGACTGTCGCCAAGCGCGCCACGATAACTCCTCTGTGGGATTGCGTTGGTCGGACAGCATAAAAGAATTAGGGATTGACGCTGATGTAGATTCTAGGTGTTCGTTCAGGAATGGATGTTTATCTGCGACTTAAGCTGAATAAAGAATGGGTATGGAACGAACTGTTCTCCACTCGATTGGAACAAATTTATCGTTACGGCAGCAATAGTAAATATTATTTACGTACAAATTTTGAGAATAAATACCAGCAGACTGATGATATTTTTATTACTAACCACTTACATTTACAATATGAACGCGACATCGACGAGTTGATTACATGGGGAAACAGCTTTTATCGTCAGCATAATTTTTCTGATTTAAAACGCCTAAATTATGGCATTTATGTGGGCGGTAACCTGAATGAGAAAAATTCGATATTAACCAATACGGTCCGTTCATCAGCTGGCGCCAACCTATCTGGCGAAAAATGGTTGTTTATTCAACCAGAAGTAAACTTTTACAATAATCGTGAAAAAGACCGCAAACACACGATCGGCTTATTCTTCCGGGTAGAAGCGGTATTCTAACGTCTTCTTGCAGTAGCTCAACTGCTGAACAGGCAAACAAAAAGTACGGTTGAAATTCTCATGTTTTTTTCAACCGCACTTTTTACTTATCGTTTATCCAAAAATAGATTATCTTCTGACTTTGGATTTTTACCTTTTTACCGCTGCTTCCGCTACTTACCGCGCTATCCGATACCTTGGAGCTGGCGTTATATAACGCTAACGCTTCCGGCATTAAACGTTGTAAATTCTCTTGACGACCTTCATCTGTTGGGTGAGTAGAAGTTAAAGCTGCGAATACACCACCGGAACCACCGCTTGCACTTTTCATTTTTCCCCATAATTTTTGGTGCTTCTTCAGGGTTATAGCCAGATCTTGCCATTAACATTAAACCGACTTCGTCCGCTTCGGTTTCCTGACTACGGGAGAACGGTTTATCCAAACCTAAATCTTTTCACTACGGCAACTGCGTCATATCCCATCACATTGGTCGAAATACCTTTACTTTGCTAAAGCTGCGCTAGCCAGCTGCTGCCGCAAGCCCGGTAATCGTACTCATTGTTTTGTCGGATTTACTGTGTTCTTTTAACGCGTGCGCCATTTCGTGCCCCATTACGGTAGCAATTTGGGCATCACTTAAAACCTAATTGATCAACTAAACCGGTATAGAACATCATTTTACCACCGGCCCATTGCCCAAGCATTTAGCTCGTTAGAACGCACAACCGTGATCTCCCAATTAAAATGGTACGCCGGTTTTTGTTCTCTTGATCTGCATAAGGTTTCATGCGGTTAAAAATTGTGTGAATACGTCTCGCAGTCGGTGAACTGTTATCCACCGCATTCTGATCATTCGCATCCTGAACAACAGAACGATAAGCTCTTGCCGCTTCATTATTCATTTCCTGCAGAAGATACGCAACCGGTCAACCCTGTTGCAACAACCGCAGCAACTGCAAGTTTTTAAAAAATTTCATAGTAGGTTTCCTTGTGTGTGTTTTTAAAATTATTTTTAGCGCGCTCGAAAGACTCTAAAATCTCCTTACGGGCTTCATTTACATCACCCCAGCCTTCAACTTTAACCCATTTTCCCGCTTCCAATGCTTTATAACTTTCAAAGAAGTGCTGAATTTGCGCTTTTAATAATGCCGGGATATCGCCCACATCTTGAATGTGATCATATTCTTTCGTTAATTTACTATGCGGAACCGCAATTACTTTTGCATCGCCACCCGCTTCATCGGTCATTTTCAACACGCCGACCGGACGACAACGAATCACTGCACCAGGTTGTAACGGATACGGTGTCGGCACTAACACATCCACTGGGTCACCGTCAGAAGAAAGCGTATTATTTACATAGCCATAGTTTGCCGGATAAAACATTGCAGTCGCCATAAAACGGTCAACAAACACAGCGCCGGTTTCTTTATCCACTTCATATTTAATCGGATCGGAATTCGCCGGAATTTCAATTACAGCATAAATATCATCCGGTAATGCTTTTGCCAGCAGGTACATTTTCTAAGCCCATTTTGCTCTTCCTTTTTGTTTACTTGTTGATAAAAAAACGAATTAATTATAGCTTTGTTTGCCGATTTTGGCTATCAAAAGTGCGGTCATTTTTCGCTTATTTTTCTATGTTAGAATGACGAAAAATTTACTTAAAAGGATACCGATATGCCAACTATCAGCGTCGCCATGATTGTCAAAAATGAAGCGCAAGATCTCGCCCAATGCTTGGAAACCGTTAAAGAGTGGGTTAATGAAATCGTGATTTTAGACAGCGGCAGCACTGACAACACTAAAGAAATCGCCTTAAGTTACCAAGCCAAATTCTATGAAAAACAGCGACTGGCAAGGCTTCGGCAAACAACGCCAACTGGCACAGCAATATGTGACCGGTGATTATGTGCTGTGGTTGGATGCGGATGAACGGGTTAGCGACGAATTACGCCGCTCTATTCAAAGTGCGGTTGAAAAGAATCAAGAAAATACGGTCTATCAAATTCCGCGTTTAAGCGAAGTGTTCGGACGGAAAATTTACCATTCAGGTTGGTATCCCGATTATGTCGTACGCTTATATAAAACCGAATTTGCTCGCTATGGAGACGAACTAGTGCACGAAAGAGTACATTATCCCGCTCATGCTACAGTAATAAAATTAACCGGTGACCTGTATCATTACACCTACAAAGATATTCACCATTATCTTGTAAAATCAGCGAGTTATGCAAAAGCTTGGGCAACCCAAAAAGCCAATGCAGGCAAAACCGCCACTCTGTTCGACGGTGTAACACATGGCCTTGGCTGTTTTTATAAAAATGTATCTATTAAAAAGCCGGTTTTTAGATGGCAAACAAGGGTTCCTACTCGCCATTCTCTCCGCCCACTCGACTTTCGTAAAATATGCGGATTTATGGGTATCGAACAAAAATAAATAGAGAAAAGTGCGGTCGTTTTTCGCTATTTTTAAAATTTCCCGCTATAATGTTTTACCTAAATTAAGGGATAAAAATGGCAGAGGATAACAAATACAATAAATTCCGCATTGAATGGGATTGCCGACGCGGAATGTTGGAATTGGACAATGTGATTATGCCGTTTTTCCGGCAACACTTTGACGATTTGTCCGAACCACAGAAAGAGGTTTTTGTACGGCTATTAGCGTGTACCGATCTCACAACTTTTTCGTGGTTTTTAACCGCGTGGCAGCACCCTGATGACGAATTACAACAAATGATTGCCCATATCCAACTCAGCCTGGGTTTAAGCGAATAATAAAAATTTGGGGTGACCGTTTTTAAATTTTTGAACTTTTTTTCTAAATCAAGTGCTCTAACCGAGTACAGGAGCTTGCTGTCTTGGATATTGGAGCTGATATAAGAGGTTATATGGCTGAACAGCTAACAGATCAGGCTTTGGTAGAAAGAGTGCAGCAGGGAGATAAAAAGCCTTTAATTTGTTGGTTTCCGCTATCAAAATAAAGTAGCCGGGCTTTTTGACCCGTTATGTACCACGCAATGATATTCCTGATGTTGTACAGGAAAGCTTCATTAAAAGCGTATCGCTCAATTGAGTCTTTCCGTGGCGAAAGCGCTTTCTACACATGGCTTTTTACCGAATTGCCGTTAATACGGCAAAAAAATTATTTAACCGCTCAAGGGCGTCGCCCACGCAAAATGAAGATATTCTGGCGGAAGAAGCGGAAACTTATGATGCAGGCGGTAATTTACGGGATGTGGAAACTCCGGAAAATTTGATGTTATCCGCCGAATTGAAGCAAATCGTATTTGATACTATAAACGGTTTGCAGGAAGAATTGAAAACAGCAATAACACTACGCGAAATTGAAGGATTGAGTTACGAAGAAATCGCCGATATTATGGATTGTCCTGTCGGCACAGTGCGTTCAAGGATTTTTAGAGCACGTGAGATTTTAGAAAGTAAAATCAACCCATTGATTCAACGTTAATGATTAGTAAAAAAACACAACTCTGAGGTATATAATGCAAAAAGAGTTACTTTCAGCATATATTGATGGTGAACAAGTAAGTAACGAATTTACTGCAAAAATTATGTCAAGATGTCGAGCTACAACAACGCTGGGCAAACTATCATATGATTCGTTCCGTAATTCGTGACGAAAGCGAAGTAATTTTAGGTACTGATTTTTACGGCGAAAATGTCTGCATTAATTGATGCGGAACCGGTTATTCAGGTTTCCCAACCAACACCGGAAGAGGCGGAAAAACTACCGTTTATGCAAAAAAATGCGTAGTTTGTTATTCCCTCTTGCCCAAAATCGGCGTAGCAGCTGCGGTTTTGTTTAGTAGCGGTGTGGGGAGTGCAATCCTTTAACATCGGCGGTAGTGCTCAAAAGGATGTGCCGGTGTTACAAACTTCGCCGTTTAATAGCGGAGTTCAAGAAGTCAGTTATAATGCGCCTGCAAAAGACGTTGTGACAACAGAGCAGCTTGAGCAGAAAAACAAACGTATTGGTGTAATGTTGCAAAATTATGAATTACAACGCCGTATTTACGCGGATAATCAAAACGCAACAAGGCAAATAACGCTATTAATGAATATTTTTGTTCACCACCATTTTTTTGGTGGTGAATTTGTTTACACGGAATTTTAAATTATGCGAAAAACGTTGTTTCTTTTTAACCGCACTTTTCTCTGCGCCGCTGTTGACTATGTTTCCGGCTTCCGTTTCAGCGACGCAAGAATTATCGGCTAAGCAGTTAGTTGAACAAATGACGAAAGCTAACAAACAACTTAATTATGAATTGGTTTTCGTGCAAACCGGTCCCGTCAGCATAGATGCGTGGCGCTATCGTCATTTATATCAGAATGATGCTGTTTATGCCCAATTGACTACACTAGACGGAGTGAAACAGGGAAATCATCCAACGCAATAACCTGATTAGCTATTTTCAAGGCAATTATCAACCCTTTACGATTAACTCCAACCGTATTGTAGATAGCCTTCCTAGCATTTTGTATGGTAATTTCGAGCAACTAGCCCAATATTATGACTTTGTCAAAAGCGGACGTAACCGCGTTGCGGATCGCTTTGGTACAAACGGTAAAAAATTCTGCCGAAAGATAACTTTCGGTATCAATATATTATTTTTTTATTGATGAGGAAAAATCATTTATTACTACGCAGCGATATGTTAGATCGTGATGGTAACCTCGCTTGAACAGTTCCGCGTAGTGAATTTTTATCTCGGCGATGAATTAAACGAACTACCCGTTTATCTGAATAAAAATGCCTTTTCCACCTTTATTAGCCGATAAAAACCGCAACAAAAACCATCAAAGAGTGGGATACAAGTTGGTTGCCGCAAGGTTTCACTTTAATAAATGAAGATATTAAAACGGAAGAAAGCTCCGGTAATGTGATTGAAAGTCGCCTATTCAGTGATGGCTTATTTTCCTTTACGTTGTATGTTTCCACAGTATTCTGCCGACAGAACAAGAGAATGTCTGGCGACAAGGGGCAAACACCATTTATAGCGAAAATATGAACGGTAAGGAAATTACTCTCATCGGTCAGATACCTGTCAGTACGGCAAAACGTATCGTGCAAGATATTAAATTTAAACAATGAGTTAGCTGATTATGATGACTGAAAAGGGCGTGGTGATTGCTTATCAAGAAGGTATCGCCACCGTAAAATGCCAATCACAAAGCGCATGTGGTAGCTGTAGTGCAAAAAAACAGCCTGCGGAACAACCGCACTTTCCGAATTGACAGGGGAACCCGGTGAACACATCTTCATGGTTACGACTATCACTCCGCTTAAAGCCGGACAACAGGTCGAAATCGGATTATCCGAACGTTCCCTACTGTTGTCGGCATTATTACTTTATGTCGTGCCCTTATTAACGATTTTAGTCACAACCCTTATCAGTAGCCAACTTTTTGACAATGAACTGTTCAGTGTAATTTTTAATCTCACCGCACTTTCATTTATTGCTGTACGTTCTTATGCAAAAGAAACTAAATAAAAAAATCGGCGTATCAGCCGATTTTATTAAGAGTTTTGTAAAAGTGCGGTCAGTTTTTGGCTTATTTTTTTCATACCAAATCCGATTCACGTAAAACGTCATTCTGCCCGATGGCGTATCTACTTTACTTCGTCATCCACCGCCTTACCGATTAATGCACGAGCTACCGGCGAATCAACAGAAATCCAATTTTTGGCAGGGATCAAATTCATCACAACCGACTATCCGATATTGTTTCAGCTCACCGTCTTCAGTTTCCAACTCAATCCACGCACCAAAAAAACACCTTGCCTTCCTGACGCACGTGATAATCTACAATTTGCAACACTTCTAGCCGTTTCATCAAAAGCGCACGCGCCGATCGATTTCACGTAAACGCCGCTTGCCGTAAATATATTCTGCATTCTCGCTACGATCGCCTAATGCGGCTGCTTCCGACACCGCTTGAGTCACTTTCGGACGCTCCTCTTTCCAGAGAAATTTCAGTTCCTGATCCAGTATATTTCCAAACCTTCTCCGGGTAATGTAATTTGATTTTGCCATAAAAATCCTTCTTAAATTGTGCGAAATTATACCCTAAAAAGGAACAAAAATTTGAGCCGCTTGTCGAAAACCAGTATCCTATGCGGAATTTTTTTCAATAGTAGAAGTAACACAATGTTAAATCAACAAATCAGTCAAAACCATCGCTGCCGAACTGAACGTGCAGCCAAAATCAAATTTTCGCCGCCATTCAACTGCTTGACGACGGCAATACCATTCCGTTTATCGCCCGTTATCGTAAAGAAGTCACCGGTGGGCTGGACGATACGCAATTGCGCCATTTCGAAACCCGTTTAATTTATCTGCGCGAACTGGAAGAGCGCCGCCAAACCATTTTGAAATCCATTGAAGAACAGGGCAAACTCACCGATGAGCTACGCGACAAAATCTTGCAAACTGAAAGCAAAACGGAGCTAGAAGATTTATATTTGCCGTATAAACCGAAACGCCGTACCAAAGGCCAAATTGCCGTTGAAGCAGGGACTTGAGCCATTAGCAGATTTGCTGGAACGAACCGAATCACGAGCCTGAAAACCACAGCAGCGGATTATATTAACGCTGAGGAAGGTTTTGCCGACATCAAATCAGTGTTAGACGGCGCACGTTATATTTTGATGGAACGTTTTTGCCGAAGATGCCACACTGCTTGCGAAAGTGCGACAATATTTAAGTCAAAGTGCGGTCATTTTTTTCTCGCGTTTTGGAAGGCAAAGAGGCGGAAGGCATCAAATTCCAGGATTATTTCGACCATCAGGAGCCACTACGCAACGTACCGTCTCACCGTGCACTGGCGATGTTCCGTGGACGCAATGAAGGCATTTTACAGCTTGGCTAAACGCGGATCGATGCAGAAGAAAGTAGTCGTCACAGCTATTGTGAAGAAATTATTCGCGAGCATTTGGGCGTACGCCTAGCTAATCAGGCAGCAGACAAATGGCGTGAACAGGTAATTAGCTGGACATGGAAAAATTAAAGTAGCGCTACATTTGGAAACCGAATTGATGGGCGCTTTACGCGAAAAAGGCGGAAGAGGAAGCGATTGGTGTTTTCGCCCGCAACCTAAGCGCACTTTTAATGGCTGCACCGGCGGGGCAAAAAAACACTATGGGGCTGGATCCGGGACTGCGTACCGGGTGAAAGTGGCAGTTGTGGATAACACCGGAAAACTGCTCGCTACGGATACAATTTACCCACATACCGGACAACTGAATGCAGCGCAACTCAGTATTTACAAGCTAATTAAACAGCATAACGTAGAACTAATTGCTATCGGTAACGGTACCGCCTCGCGCGAAACTGAACGTTTCGCCAAAGAAGTGATTAAAGAAATCAGTGAAAATAAACCGCAAACCGTCGTAGTAAGTGAAGCGGGCGCCTCGTGTATTCTGCTTCTGAATTGGCGGCTGCAGAGTTCCCTGATTTGGATGTATCATTGCGCGGCGCGGTATCTATCGCACGCCGCCCTGCAAGATCCGCTTGCCGAGCTGGTGAAAATTGAACCGAAGGCTATCGGCGTAGGGCAATATCAACATGATGTCAACCAAAGCCAATTGGCGCGTAAACTGGATGCCGTGGTGGAAGACTGTGTAAATGCCGTTGGCGTTGATTTGAATACTGCCTCCGTCGCATTGTTGGCGCGGGTGGCGGGTATAAAGCAAAAACGCTAGCACAAAAATATCGTCGCTTACCGAGATGACAACGGTCGTTTTGACAGCCGCGAACAGTTAAAAAGTGCCGCGTCTCGGGCCTAAGGCCTTTGAACAGTGTGCCGGTTTTATGCGTATTACTAATGGCAAAAATCCACTTGATGCCTCCGGTGTCCACCCGGAAGCCTATGCAGTCGTGGAAAAATCCTGCGTGCCACCGAACAATCCATTCAAGACTTAATGGGCAATGCCTCCGCTGTGCGCCAATTAGACGCCAAGCGGTTTACTGATGAACAGTTCGGTTTACCGACAGTACAAGATATTTTCAAAAGAGCTGGAAAAACCGGGACGCGATCCGCGCGGTGAATTTAAAACTGCTGTTTTCATGGACGGCGTGGAGAAATCACCGATCTAAAAGCTGGCATGATTTTAGAAGGCACGATTACCAATGTCACTAACTTTGGGGGCTTTTGTTGATATCGGTGTGCATCAGGATGGCGGTGCATATTTCATCGTTGTCCGATAAATTCGTGGAAGACCCGCATCAAGTGGTAAAAACCGGTGATGTGGTGAAAGTAAAAAGTATTGGAAGTGGATGTTGCACGCAAGCGTATTGCGCTGACCATGCGGTTGAGAAAGCGCTGTGAAAAACAACGAAAAACTGACCGCACTTTAAGTACCAAACTGCGCTCACAAACACAGCGTTCAGAGCGTAATTCGCACAACAACAGCGCAATGGGTAACGCGTTTGCCGATGCACTGAAAAAAATTGGAAGAAATGATTTACTCATCTCTTTAAGTGATACGCCCCTATAGGAAAAAGTGCGGTTAGAATTTCTCGAATTTTTCTACCGCACCTTGCTATAATAACCTCACTTATTCCTGCAAAGGGAATGTTTTTCGAGTCAATAGGCAAACAAATGTCGAAACGATAAAGGACGGAAAAGATGAACACAACTCATAAAACCATGCAACAAAAAGCGGCAGAAGCACATAATGCCTGCCGCTTAAAGTGATTCTATGTTGGATAACAACGATTGCAGTATTGCGTTTAATGCCGTTTACGACAGCGAGGCACAAGCACGTGCGGCATTAGCCTATTTCACTGAAAAAGCAGAATCCGTTGAAACCGAACCCTGCGAAATTGAAAGTGAAATCACCGCATTAGACGACGGTTTTCTGTTAATTATACAAATTACCTTTTGCTGCCAAGCCGAAGTGGTTCTGTTCCAGATGGTAGTGCGTTAGATTGACAAAAATCGGCTGAAAATCTACCGCACTTTTTCCCTAATAATTATTACACCTTATTGCTGGGTTTTCTTGGCGCTGAACGTACCTACATGCTTTTCATGATCATTGTATACGCCCGCAATTTCAGCTGCACTCGGCCCAAAAAAACCGCCGTTGACTGAGAACACATCCTCGGAAGACAATTGCGGGTCATGCTTGGTAGCAAACTCATTGCCATTAATTTTAGCGGTAAACTGATTTTCCAAAGTAAATTTCCGTTGACGAGGTTTTCACTAAAATCAACTAAAAACGTGTTTCCCTGTCCCTTATATTCAGCATAGCCACTCGTCGGCATATCTAAAGTTCTGAAGCCTTGAACGAAATAGATGTGTTTAGGTAAGTCTGGATCATACCCTACAGAAATTAAAGTATCTCTATAACCTTCACAACTTGAGATCATCGGCGGCACAAGGTTTATTTGTAGGATAGGTATAAAGACCGGTGACAGCATACTGCAAATCCGTATGCAGTGTTTTTAGTGACGTTGATTTTGCCCTTTTTCATTTTCTAGTGTTTCAATTGTTCCACCTATTTTTTTCCCCATCAGGGAGCATAGCAATCTTTTCCCATCGACTACTAATGTATACAAATTATCGGTTTTTCTGTTCCCATAAAGATTGCATCTAAAGGATCAACATAAGGTGGCATCTCTCTAAGCCGTGGCAGCATATATTGCCATGAAAAAGCCTGTGACTTCCGTATCCACCTTTCCCGTAGATTTTTCCGGTTCCAACGGTTTTAACCTGTTCCACTGGCGGCTTTATTGGTTGAGAGGTGGGATTCTCTACCAAATTCTTTGGATAATTATTGGCCTCACTGTCCTTTGATTTATCTATCGGATTATCAATTGGCTTGTTTGCCACATTATCAAGTGGTTTTGCCTGCCATATTATCAAGTGGTTTGTCTGCCATATTATCAACTGGTTTTGTCTGCCATATTATCAACTGGTTTGTCTGCCATATTATCAAGTGGTTTTGCCTGCCATATTATCAAATGGTTTGTCTTTCATGCTATCATGCGTTGGCTCTTTTGGGCGTTCCGTTTGTGGCTCGGTTACCGCAATGGACGCCATATTACCTTTATTTTCTTGATTAGTTTCCATTCCTTTGTCTTGCGATTTTACTGTTTGTTCTGCATGGGAGGCTACTTGAGACGGTTTTGGATTAGTAGTAGACTCTGATTTGCTCCCTGAGCAAGCAGACAAAATTAAAGCAGTAAGGACTATCGGACAACTACGAACAAATATTGATGACATAAAAACTCTCCTTCTGAAAAATAGATTAAGAATTACTACATAAATGCTTATTTCTTGGTAGAGATATTATAGCATGTTGTATAATTAACGACCATTTGGAGTGGCTTTTATTGTTTATAGAAAAAGTGCGGTAAGAAATTTTTGTATTTTTAGGGATGGACGTAAAAGGTTCAAGCATGAATGCCTGAACCTATACAGCAAAAACAAGAACTATAGAAGCTTGTTAGCCTAATTTGAGCTTCTTGATTTAAATTTTCAGCCTTAACGTGTTGCCAATTGGAAAATAACTACCTCTGCTTGACAGCTGAAAGTAAAGGTTGCTTTGAGTTGATAACCGTTTTTCCGTCGGATTGATTTCACTGTGGATCTGGCATGGTTCGTTTTCCACATCTCTCGCCTTTTGAGTGAGCTTGGTAAGTGCTTGTTCCGCTTCTTGTTGGCTTGCGTATTGTCGCTCAATATGAACATCGCGTTCACTGTTATCTAAAATTGAACCCACATCAAAAGGTGTTACAACCTACACATTCTATCGGTTTGTCTGCTTTCATAATTTCTCCTGCTTTATTAATTTACGTTCACTTTAATCCTAAATAACGCATTACGCAACAATCCCTTGGCGAATTATTGATATCGCGCAATAAAAAAACCTTTGTACCAAGACAAAAGGTTTTTGGTGCTAATTATTCTGTCGCTAATTTCGGTTTAATCAATGCGTACAATACACTCGTAATCAATGAACCGACACCGATTGCCGCAAGATACATTAACGGTTGCGATACTAGCGGAATAACAAATAAACCGCCGTGAGGTGCGTTCAGTTCAATCGCCAACGCCATTGAAATAGCTCCGGCAGTCGCACCGCCGATGATGCTGCTGATAATCACGCGTACCGGATCTGCCGCAACAAACGGTAACGCCCCTTCGGAAATAAAACATAGCCCTAATACAAATGAGCTCTTACCGGCATCTCGCTCACTGACTGAGAATTTATTACGCGCCAACCAAGTGGCAATCGCCATACCGATAGGTGGGACCATACCTGCCGCCATAGCTGCCGCCATTGGAGTAAGTACGTTTGATGCAATCATTCCGACGGAGAATGCGTAAGCAGCTTTATTAACCGGGCCGCCCATATCCACACACATCATTGTGCCGATAATGATACCCAACACTACCGCATTCACATCGCCCATTTGTTTTTAACCAAGTGGAAAGAGCTTCCATTATTTGCGCAACCGGCGGATTGATAAGATAAACCATTGCTAAACCGACAATAGCCGTACCAAAGAGCGGTAAAAATTAAAATCGGTTTTAGCGATTGCATACTGGCAGGTAATTTAATGATATCATTTAAAAATTTCACCACATAACCGGCAAGAAACCCGAAATAATACCACCCTAAGATCCCTGCTCCTGCACTACTTGCCAGCATACCTCCGGTTAACCCGACGGCTAATCCGGGACGATCTGCAATAGAAAAAGCCACATAACCGGCAAATACCGCAATCATCAAATGGAATGCCGCGCCACCGCCAATATCCATCAGGGCTTTCGGCAAGCCGCCCGCAATAGAAGCATCTTTGAACGCTTCAATACCAAACATAAAGAAATCGCAATCAATAACCCCCAGCTACAACCAAAGGTAGCATATGGAAACGCCTGTCATTAGGTGCTTATAAATGCCTTTTTCTCAGCTTTGGTATCTTGTTTTTCCGCATTGGCATCGCCTGTATAAACCTGAGCCTCAGCAAACGCCTTTTTCAAATTCCTGAGCGGTTTTCTTCAATGCCAATCCAGTTGAGGTACGGTACATCGGCTTGCCTTTGAATTTGTTTAAATCCACATCAATATCCGCTGCAACGAATACCAAATCTGCTGTTGCCACTTCTTCCGGCGTAATCGGATTGCCCGCTCCCACTTGACCGCGGGTTTCCACCTTAATATTCCATCCCTGTTTTTTTGGCATAAGTTTCAATCGCTTCAGCAGACAGAAACGTATGCGCCACGCCTGTCGGGCAAGCGGTAACCGCCACGATATTTTTTTCACGCCGGTTGCGGATAATTGGTTAGAAACGCCTCCAAAATTGACCGCACTTTGTGCCGGCGCAACATATTCTTTCGCCATAAACAACGAATCGGTGATGGTGGATTCGGGCAAATCAAACGCCTGTTCCACACCAATCAGATAAACCTTTTTCCCCATTAATTGAGGATTAACCGGCGGCATATTGCCGACGACAATTACAATATCCGCCTCTTCCAGATGTTCTACAACCTGATGATTTTCTTTCCGAGCAGCAACCGCTAAAACCTGCTGTAATAAATAAGCCTTAGCTGCGCCGACATCAGCAGATTGAGTAATAAAAAAATATTCATAAGACTATCCTTCGATTAAGGTAACTTTTACTTGTTTCAAAATAGGCTCTAACAAGGCACGATCGCTCACTCCCACATTACTTTGTGAAACGGCAAAAGCAGAAACCGCACTGGCAAAAGCCAAAGTTTCTTGCTGTGACAAATTGTTTACAAACCCATAAATTAAACCTGCGACCATCGAGTCGCCCGCACCGACCGTGCTGACTACATTCTCGCATTTTGGCGGTTGAGCCTGCACTACGGCATTATCACTCAACCATAAAGAGCCGTTCGCCCCCATTGAAACAATGACATTAGCGATACCTTGGGCTTTTTAACTTTTTTTAGCCGCAACGATAATATCGTTCAGAGTAGGCAAGCTATGCCCAACCCAGCTTTCCAGTTCACGGTGATTCGGCAACCAACCATGGATTAGCCTTTAAGCCGGCTGTTAACGCGGCATTGCTACTATCTAGCACTACTTTTACACCGGCTTGATGTAATTGTAAAAGCCAGTCGGCAAATAATTCGGGCGTTACACCGCGAGGCAAGCTACCACACACTGCGACAATATCGAATTCTTTACAATAATCTAATGAATCCGCTACAAATTTCTGCCAATCTTCAGCACTAATTTGGTAGCCTAGAAAATTCAAATCGGTAACATCCGCCTCTGTTTCGGTAATTTTAACATTAATTCGGGTTTTTACCTGTTACGCGTTGAAATTTATCTTGCAAACCGGTGACTCTAAACATATGTTCAAAATCGCCCTGATTGTCTTCGCCTAAGAAACCGCCGACGGCAACTTCAACACCCAAATCATTTAATACCTTAGCGACATTAATTCCTTTACCCGCAGGAAACAAGCCTAGTGTTTCTACGGTGTTGACTTCGCCTAATTCAATGCGTTTCAATCGACCAACCAGATCGTATGCCGCATTTAGGGGTAATGGTTGCTACTTTTTGCCATTTTAATTTCCCTTTTTAGTTACTTATCGTTTCAGTTCGAATTACTCGCCTAAACCTGATTCAATTACCGCTCCGATACCGTCAATCGCTTTTTGCGCATCCTCACCGGTTGCGACAAAACGCAAACGATGCCCTTTACTACGCCCAAAGCCACCACTTTCATCAGGCTTTTGGCACTGACTAGCGGACTATTGCGATCCAAATTTTGTACTGCCACGGAGGCGCTATATTTTTTCACCTCATTCACCAACATTGCTGCAGGGCGGGCGTGTAGGCGTGTTCATTACGCACGGTAAACACGGCTTCGATGCTACCGGCAGGTAAATTTTTATCGCGCGTTATTTCTCCGTTTTTTTCGACCGCACTTTGCACAGCTACCGACTCAATACTATCCGGTTCAGACGGAGGAACAGCCGAAACCGTCTCACCCAAGCCCGATACGATTGCATCGCGAATTGCCTCTAATGCTTGTTGCGCATCTTCACCTTCCGCTACAAAACGTAAACGATGTCCGGCCGTCACACCTAAAGCAATAACTTTCATTAAGCTTTTTAGCACTAACCGGTGCTGTTGTGCGGGTAATATTTTCCACCGTGATTTTAGAATTAAATTGTTTTACAACGTTAACCAAATTGGTTTGCCGGACGAGCATGCAAGCCATGTTCGTTACGCACGGTGAATAACCCGACAACAGTATTTGCCACAATTTCCGTCGCACTATCTGCAATCTCATTTTTGTCCCAAGCGTTGTTGCGTACCGTTCAATGTTGCTGCAATCTGATCCGCATCTCCGTTAAGCAATACACTTTGTACTTGCGCATCAAGCAAACGCAGTAAAGTTTGATTAATTTGGTCATCTTTCGCCACAATGGTCAATACGCCACGAACTGTTTTCCCATTAATTTTAAATGCGATTTTAGCTCGGCTAAACGCCAACTCATTTTTAAATTACCTACCGTACTGTCCGTTAACCATAGCCCCTCCGCCAGCGGCAAGGCGGCACTGGAAACTACTTCGAAATAAAGGAATTTTCGACCGCACTTTTTGTTGCAATTTATCGGCATTGATAGCAATTAAACCCAATAAAGCTTTGCGTATCCACATCCAAACTAAGATTGTCGGTAGTTACATGAAAATCTTCGCTTTCTCCCATCAAAATCGCACGAAATTGTTTCGCATCCTGTAATGTCGCTAATTTTGCCGCCGTTTCTTCATCACCCAAAACGTGAGTCAATTGACGCAATAATGCCAGATGCTCATCCGAACGAGCGGCAATCCCAATCACCACATATGCAGTATTGCCTTCTCCCCAGTTAATTCCTTGCGGAAACTGAAAAACCTGCACGCCCGTTTCTTTTACCAAAGAACGGGTTTCCAATGTACCGTGCGGAATAGCAATACCGTTACCGAGAAAAAGTCGAGGTTTGTAGCTCACGCCCCTAACATGCCTTGTAAATAACCGCTTTCTACGTAGCCTGCCTGCTCCAAGGCATTAGCCGCCAATTCAATCGCCTGTTGTTTATCGACCGTTTGTACAGCCAAATGAATGTTGCTTTCAGGGCAAATTAAACATTCTGCTTCCTCGTTGATTAAGATTTATGGAATTCTGCAAAAACCTTTCAGTCCATATAAATATTTATAGCCGCAAAATCATTGCGGCTATAGTCACATTTATTTACAAAGGTTCAACAATATTTCGCTACCTTTGACGATATATTCGTCATCATCAGAGCGTATTTTGTCTTTTTGGACATCTAGCATTGCATCGTAAACACCTTGCGTCATGCTTTTGGCGATCAATATTACTCCAGCAGGTAGCACTTAAACGACTGAAATTATTTTGTAATTCATGCGCAAATACGACCCCGCTATAATAAGCATGTACATTGCTATCAATACCTTGCGAAAGTTTCTCCTTAATTTGTTCAATAGGCACTAGAATACGCCCTAAATACCAATCTTTTTGCACCACTGGCAAAAAGAATTCACGTCATAATCTTTTTGACCTGCCCGCGATAAGTTTGCACCGTTGAGGCATAAGCGACCGCATAGGGATTTTTGATCGATCTTTTCTTTATCCAAATCAATCACGGGTTTATCGTTGCCGACAAAAAGGAATATAAGAAGTAAAACGAACACGCGGATAGTAGCGCTGCCATTGTAATGACGGAAAGTTTTTTTAACCATAAAGTCCTGCCAAGTTAAATAAAAACCAATTTGTACATAAAATCCTATTCATTATAACCGTTGTTCACCATATAACCAAATAAGAATAGCGGTTTTCAGATAAAAAGAGCGGTCAAAAATAACAATGTTTTATTTATATCGGCCAGATCAAAAAAACCGAATTTTTTTCTGTATAATGGCGCCCTTTTGTCAAACACTAGAACATATAGGAATACTATGGAACAACAAACCATGCCAAAATTGCCACAACATCGCTCCAGCCCAAGTTTCATCAGCCAGGTTATTTTTCGCCAGCCGTTGGTTACAAGTCCCAATTTATCTCGGTTTTAATTGTAGTACAAGGAATTTATGCTTATAAGTTTATAAAATCTTTATGGGACTTATTGACCAACCTAAATGAATTAGACAGTAACGCAATTATGTTGGCAGTGTTAAATCTTATTGATGTTGTGATGATTGCCAATTTGTTGGTGATGGTAATTGTGGGCGGTTATGAAATTTTCGTTTCCAGACTAAACACGGAAGATCATCCTGATGAACCGGGTGGTTGAGATCATGTCAACGCCTCTGTATTGAAAGTGAAGCTATCAATGTCAATCATCAGTATTTCTTCCATTCATATGCTACAGACTTTTGTAAATGTAACAAATACGCCTGAAAAAAACAATGATGTGGCAGCTTTTTATTGCATTTAGGATTTCTTCTTTCAGCTATTGCAATGGCTTATACCGATAAAATTTTATACAGCACCAGCCATAAGTCTCATTAATCAAGTAAAAAAATAAAGGGGTATCCCCCTTTATTTATATTGATTAATCGATAATGCCTAGTGATTGGAATATTTTTTTAACCGTTTTTTTCTATAAAGAGGTTTTTATTCCTTTCAATTTCAGCTAAGTTTTCTTTTTCTTCAGTTAAGGTTTTTCCATCCTTAATCATCAAACGGTTTTTAGTTTTAAAGATATCCCATATAAAATCCGTCCATTTATCCTGATCGATTTTTACTTTTGATTCGCTAAAATACATAATGCTTCAAATTCAGTTAGTAAAAACCCTTCTCCCGTTACAGGGGCTTGCCGCGATTTTTCCTATATCGCCGAAGTCTTTGACTTTACTAATCAAATAACGGTTCAATGTATCACAACGAGGTTTTACCTGAGCAATAATATCGTCATCCTGAACCAATCGAATATCTTTTTACCGAATAAAATCGCAAGTGCGGTAAAAATAGTGTTGATTTCTACTTTATTCTCCAAACGCTCCAATAAATCGGCGACAGAGTGAATTTGATAATCTGATAAAAATATCTAAAAATAGGATCAAAAATTTCATCTAATAAATTAGTTGTTAAGGTATTAGAAATGGATTTTACAATATCTCCTCGATTAATAATTAATATAATCCGTAATTTTTTTCCATTGCTCGATCACCTCTGCTTGACTTAGCGCCAAACTACCTTTTACCCAATAATCGCAACGAAATTGTTTATTCAACATATAATCTTTTTACCGTTTGCGCAAAAGACTTATTTTTGTATTTGGTTGATAAACTCCACTTGTTCCGGCGTAAATAAGCACCCGGAAAAAGTCATCCAAATATTTAGCTGAACAAGCATAGCTTAGTTTTGCAGGCTCTAACCATTTTTCAAGCTGCGCAAAAAAACATCGGGTGCCAGTCTTGATTAAGATATTCATGCACTAAATAATTCGAATTTTTGTTCTAATAGCTGAGTTACCCTTGGTATTAAAGTAGGGGCTGGCTTGACATAGAATCGGGCTCATCTCCAAAAATTTTTCTTACTATGCTCCAGCGCGGCTTTGGCAGTAACCAAGCTATCATGCTCAGAAGAAGACATCAGGCGTTTGTGTTCGACTAATAAATGTCTAATCGGAGAAGGCGCTGACCAACCAGGCAACGTGTTATAACTAATATATAAAATGCCCCGACTTTCAATTTGCGGCGAATAAAATCTACAATAATATGGCGGTTTTTCATCAGAGATCACGACCAAATTCCATGCAAACAAATGAAATCAAATTCAGGTAAATCATCGCGCATGCAGAATTCATTAAAACCCTGATCGGAAATAACAACTTGATTAGAACCCGCTTGATTTGCCAAACTTTGTGCAAAAAAATGCATGGGATGGATTGAAATCTGTACCATACCACTTAATATTGCTCGTAGCCGAATGCATATTTAACGATATTCCTTGCCCAAATCCCAATTCGCAGGCATTCTCAATTTTAGGCGGCGCTAAACCTGCCATTAAAAAAAGGAATGGTGAGATTTATAGGATTAAGTTCGTTGTAATAACCGTAAGTATAAGTAACATCGCTTGTATAGCCTTCTGACCACGCCGACATAGAAGATTCCTTAATCAATAATTAGTTCAAAGCATAATTATGATTGTTATCAGCTTAATAAGCAAACTATTTCAAAAGTGCGTGATTTTATGGAATACCGATAGCTTTCTGCATTTTTTTAAACAAACAGCTGATTTGACATAAAAAAACGCCGTTAAAAAGCGACCGCTCTTTTGAAACTAAAACGAAGGCTAATTATGTAGTAAAATTTGGTGAAATAAAAAACGGTCGATTACAAAACCAACCGTCTCACTTATCAATAGAAATTATTCGGATTTTTTTCCCGATGTAAAATTTGTTGGATAATCGCCATGGTTTCTTGATCTTCTGCTAAGGCAATTCGCATCATTTCTTTATTTTTGAAAAAATATCAACCTTAGGATCATAGGTTTCAGCCATTAACCTTACACGATGGCGATCTCGCTTAAAAATACACGTGACCTATTTCGTCAGCAACTTCTTTATCTATTCCTAACATGTTTAATGCTAATTTACCACTACGCACTGCGGAATCAAATGTTTCCCGTACTTGTTTATCGGCTCCGGCATGAAACAGATCGAAAACGTGTCCGCGATCATAAGCACGGGCGATAATTTTAATTTGCGGATTCATTTTTACGCGCCATTTCAACAATATGTGTCGTCTGCTCTTTATTATCGATGGCTACAATCAATAGTTCAGCTTTTTCAATTCCCGCCGAACGCAGTAACTCAGGACGTGTCGCATTACCATAATAGCTCTTAATGCCATAACTTTTTCGTACCTTTAATAATTTTTAGCATCCATATCAATTACGGTGCTGTGATAACCCGATAAAGACAACAAATGATTAACTATTTGTCCGAAGCGCCCGATACCAATTAAAATAATTTCATGTTGTTCTTCAATATGATCGGCTTCCCGCTCAGCTTCCGTTTGGCGAAATAACGGCACAATAAATTTATTATGCGCAATAATCGAAAACGGTGTACACGCCATGGAAAAGCACTACAATTGTGGTTAAATTGGCATTGGTTACCGAGTCAATTACGCCGTGATTAGTTGCCGCCGCATATAATACGAAAGCAAATTCTCCGCCTTGTGCCATTAATACGGCTCTATCCATTGCGGCTGAACGGGTGCTACCGGCAAGGCGTGCCACCGTATAAATACCGATGGATTTCACCACAATTAATATGATCACACCATCAAACTCCAGTTTTGCGCAACAATAGCTAAATCAAGAGACATTCCCACCCCTAAAAAGAACAATCCGAGTAATAACCCACGGAAAGGTTCGATATCGGCTTCAAGCTGGTGACGAAAACTAGATTCGGAAAGTAGCACACCTGCAACAAATGCTCCCATTGCTGTGGAAAGTCCGCCTTTTTCCATTAATAATGCGGAGCCAAGCACCACCAGCAACGCCGCCGCTGTCATAATTTCACGCAGTCGGGTCTTAGCCAACATTTTAAACAAGGGATTAAGCAACCAAATACCGATAACAACTAAAGTGGCGAGAGAAAGCGCAGCAATACTAATTTGCTGCCAAACGGGGCGGGCATCTTCCACATCTATCGGCGCAAGGAAGGTAATCACCGCTAATAGCGGAACAATTAATAAATCTTCAAAGAGCAAAATGGAAACCATTTTTGCCCGCGCAGCGTGCCGATATCACCGCGTTCACTCAATGTTTGCATCACGATTGCAGTTGATGTCATTACAAAACCGCAGGCTCCGACAAACGCAATCTGCCACGGGTAACCTAATGCTAATCCGGCAAACGTCAATAACACGGCACAACCGACCACCTGCATACTACCAAGTCCAAAGATTTGTTTGCGTAAGCCCCCATAAATGCGAGGGTTTTCATCTCCAACCCAATGATAAATAAGAACATTACTACGCCCAGCTCAGCAATATGAATAATGGCTTGCGGATCATTGAATAATTTTAAACCGAACGGGCCAATTACCAAACCGGCAGCCAAATAACCTAGTACCGATCCTAATCCGATTCTTTTTAAAACAAAGGCACGGCAACTACCGCCGCTCCCAATAGCGTTACAACACTAACCAATTCACTCCCGCTACCGCCTGCCATCTTTCCTTTTCTCCTGCTTATATACGTTCAATTAATTGGGCGCTAACAATAACATAAAAACACAACATGCGATCATTTTTTCATCGTTTGCTGATTAAAAAACACGTCTGAAATCGACCGCACTTTGATCCTCATCCATAAAAACCTATAGTTAATTACCCGCGATCGGTAATAGGCTTAGATTATAAATCCGATATAATTAGTCGGGTATTTTACTGAAACATGTAAAAATCTGCTTTATGCCACTTTGCATATTTTACTTTTTAATACTTCTGTAGGAATAATCTCACCACGTTAGCTAACGTACCTCATAGTTCCTATTCTAGTCATGTAATGCGCGCATAAATTCCGTAATACCCTAATCTATTCAATAATCTAGGAGTGATCAAATGGGACAGTACAAAAAGTTCTGGTACCTATTAGTCGCCGTATTAATAGGGGCGTTCTCTATTCTCGGCTACTATGGCTTTGAAATCTATCGTGAAGCTCCGCCGATTCCGAAACAATACGTGACGGAAAAAGGCGAACCGGTTATCACACACGACAATATTTTACACGGTCAAACCGCTTGGCAAACTACCGGTGGTATGCAGTTAGGTTCCGTTTGGGGCCATGGCGCATATCAAGCACCGGACTGGACTGCTGATTGGTTGCACCGCGAATTAACCAACTGGTTGAGACATTGTTGCAAATCAAGAATACGGCAAAAAAACTTTGCCGATTTAAATGATGACCAACAAACCATCCTAAAAAAAGCCGTTTAACCAAAGAATACCGCGGTAGTAAAGTTAACGAAAACGGCACAGTAGTGCTTTCCGCCAACCGTTTAGCGGCAATCGATAAAAACAGCGCAATATTATATTTCTTTATATGGTGATGATCCTGCGACCAAAAGCAACGCGTGAACACTTCGCCATGAAAGACAATACTTTGCCGAGCTTAGAAGCCCGCCAAGACTTAGCGAAATTCTTCTTCTGGACAGCATGGACTGCCTCCGCAGAGCGTCCGAATACCCACGCCACTTACACCAACAACTGGCCGCATGAGCCGTTAATCAATAACGTGCCGACACCGGAAAACGTCATGTGGTCTATCGCCAGTATCGTCTTCCTCATTGCCGGTATTGGTTTCGTGGTGTGGATTTGGTCATTTAAACGTCGTGAAGATGAAAAAGACCCGATTTCCCCGGAAGTTGACCCGCTAACCAAATTGCAATTAACGCCATCACAAAAAGCCTTGGGTAAATATTTGTTTACCGTACTTGCGCTTTTCTTCGTGCAAGTGAACTTAGGTGCCGTTGTGGCACACTACACGGTTGAAGGTCAGGAATTCTATGGTTTGGATATTTCCCAATATCTTCCATATTCTTTAGTACGTACCTGGCACATTCAAGCGGCATTATTCTGGATCGCCATGGCATTCTTGGCCGGTGGTTTATTCCTTGCACCGATTATCAACGGCGGCAAAGATCCGAAATACCAAAAAAACTTGGCGTAGATGTTCTCTTCTGGGCATTGGTCGTCTTAGTAGTAGGCTCCTTCACCGGTAGCTACTTGGCCATCGCGCACATCATCCCTGAAGAATGGAGCTTCTTGTTCGGTCACCAAGGTTATGAATTCATCGACTTAGGTCGTTTCTGGCAAGCTGTGAAATTCGCCGGTATCTTGTTCTGGTTAGTATTAATGCTACGCGGCACCGTGAATGCGTTCAAACAACCTGGCGACAAAAACTTACTTGCCTTGTTCTTCGCCTCCGTTATCGCTATCGGCTTATTCTATGGCCCGGCATTATTCTACGGCGAACACACACACTTATCCGTGATGGAATACTGGCGTTGGTGGGTAGTTCACCTTTGGGTAGAAGGCTTCTTTGAAGTATTCTCCGTGGCGGCACTGTCCTTCATCTTCGTAAGTTTAGGTTTAGTTTCCCGTCGCACAGCGACCGTAGCAACCATCACCGAAGCGGCATTGTTCTTAATCGGCGGTATTCCGGGAACCTTCCACCACTTATACTTCGCCGGTGCGACAACGCCAATTATCGCTGTGGGCGCCTCCTTCTCCGCGCTTGAAGTTGTGCCATTAGTTTTACTTGGCTACGAAGCATGGGAACACTGGGAAATGAAACAAAAAGCGCCGTGGATGGATCGCTTAAAATGGCCTATTTACTGCTTCGTTGCCGTTGCCTTCTGGAATATGTTGGGTGCGGGTGTGTTTGGTTTCTTAATCAACCCACCAATCTCCCTCTACTACATCCAAGGTTTAAACACCACTGCAGTACACGCCCACGCGGCATTGTTCGGGGTATATGGTTTCTTGGCATTAGGTTTCGTTTTCTTAATTGCTCGTTACTTACGTCCAAACACACCATTCAACGACAAATTGATGAAATGGGGCTTCTGGTTTGCTTAACGGCGGGTTGGTCTTAATGATCGTCTCCAGCCTATTGCCAATCGGTATCATTCAAGGTTACGCGAGTATCTCTGAAGGTTTATGGTATGCCCGTAGCGAAGAATTTATGCAACAACCGTTATTCGACACCTTACGCTGGGTGCGTTTGGTCGGTGACGTCGTATTCATCTTCGGTGCGCTTGCATTCTTCTGGCAAATTTTTCACCATGATTTTCTTCAAGCCAAAAACACGCTGCCAATTAAGCTAAATTGAGCAACACAACAAAGCTGCCGATTTGAAATCGGCAGCTTTTTATTTTAAAAAAATACAAAGTATTAGACTTGATACTTACCTTTATCACCGATATCAAAATGCAACGGCATACGCCATTTTTTTGTATGCCCAATAGCAGGAAAAAGCAAAGCGCAGATTGCACTAAGAAATTGAGAAAGAAAGGTAAAATCAAAAAAATAAGGTAAACCATAGTAAACCAACAAAGAGCGGTTGGATATTCAAGAGAAATATCTTAAAACAAAAATATTCCTTAAACGCTAAGCCGCCTAAAGTAAAAATGCCGCTCCCAATGCCAACTCAGGCAAACCGAGACATTTGGCATAATAACGCCGTCCAAGTTGCCATTTGTAGCAATAAACGAATATGCTTCAAGTAGATATGCAGTGAAGAAGCACAGCAGGTCGCAGCTAACAGCACGCCTGGTAGGGCAATTTGCGGCTTATAGGGCAAAAGTGCGGTAAAAATTGCGGCTAAAAATAAAACCACTACGATAGATAATCACAGTAATGGTATCCCATCCATCCATTGGTGATTTAATATGTGGATCTGCCATGCTCTTTTCCTTCTTAAATAAAAAGTTATTAGTACTTTGTTAAGGCATTCAAACGACCTAAAAAAACGACCGCACTTTTTGTTGCCGTTTCTTTTCTTAATTTGGAACGCCACGTAGTAGTGGATTCCACGCAAACGGAGCCGTGGAAGTCGGTGCAGGTTGATTGCTAAATAGTAAAAATAAACGGTTTCGGCGGTTCGTTTTTCATTACGCCACAAACTGCCGATGCCAACTAACTGAACATCTGACGGCAAATTACGCAAACCGGTCTGTAACGCGGCAACAGTATTTTTACGCGGATGCCCTATGGCAATTGCCGTACCATGTTTACGGGCATGTAAAACAGCTTGTTGGAATTGGTGATAAACGTCTTCATACAAATCACTATTATCAAGAAAAAAATATGGCGCTCCACTGCCTTGACGCCTTGCTCTTTGGCTATTTTAGCCGCTACGCTGCGACCGATAGTGCGACTATCTAAAAAGAACAGTTGTTGTTTATACAGTTCGCTCATCAAATAATTCATTAATAGATTATCTGCTGTTGCCGCACTACCCATGTGATTATTCATACCAATCGCAGCCGGCAAGACGCTTTTTGCATTTTGTACGTGTTGGCTGACTTCCGCCTGCGTCATACCTAAATGTAATCCGCCTTCTTCAATTTTATGATTACCCATCGGCTGCATCGGCATATGAATTAAAAATATCCCGCCCCTGCGTTTGCGCTTGATTGTGGCGTTGTGATGCGTAAGGCGCGGATGGAATAATCGCAACGGAAATTTCTTTTGGCATTGCCAAAATTGCTGCGTCATCTTTCTGGTGATAGCCGATATCATCAATCACAATCGCGAGTTTGACGGGGGCTTAGTTTGTTGCTCTATGTGTTGCTCAGCCGAGAAAGAGGTGGAAAAAAACAGAAAAGTGCGGTGAAAAATCAGCAAAATTTGGACCGCACTTTTTGGAAAACAACGAATTGCTCATTTCAGCCAGTTCAACGGGTTTACCGCGTTGCCTTGACGACAGATTTCAAAAATATAACGAGGAACGCCCCTGACCGCCACTGCTACCCACTTCAGCAATTTTTTTGACCAGCCCGCACCACCGTTCCGGTTTTGACCGCAACAGATTGGTTGTAGCCGTATAACGACATATCGCCTTTGCCGTGATCCACCACCACAACTAAGCCGTAGCCTTGTAACCAGTTGGATAAAATCACCCGCCCGTCGGCAATGGCTTTCACCGGCGCGCCCGCATTGGCATTAATCACAATGCCCTTCCATTTTAATTCACCGACTTGAGTCGAGCCGAATTTAGTGACAATTCTGCCCGCCACAGGATAACCGTATTTCCCCTGCAAGCCACTACCCGGACGGGTAGCACGCTGTTCCTGCTCGGTTGGTTCGTAAGGCTTATTGTTTTTCTGTTCTTCTCTTTGTGTTTTCTGTGCTAAGGCTTCACGCTCGCGTTCCACTTGCTCGTTAGAATCTTTTTCCGCCCGATTGATCTCACGCTGCAAAGCACTTTCATTAGCTTTCAAGCGCTCCAGTTTATTTTGATCGCGAGTCAGAGAGCGGTTTAACTGGGTTAGGGTGCTTTGTCGTTCATTTCTGGCTTTTTGCAAATCCTGTTGTTGTTTTCTTTTTTTCAAGCAAACGGGATTGCTGAGATTTTTTTGTTGTGCCCAAGCTGTCTTTTTTTGTTCGGTAAGCTGCGCTCTGGTCGCCTTTAAATCGGCAATTAGTGCCATTCTCGCCTGATTCATATGCTGATAATACACCTTCATCCGATCGGCTTTTTGCGCATCATTAGAGATTAAATGCTCAATCACAGCGGAAGGATTGCCTGAGCGGTAAATACTGTCGATTTGTTTCGCTAATTTGGCTTTTTTTGTTGCTGCTCTTGTTTTTCCAACTGTTTGATTTGTTTATTGGTTTCGTTGATGATCTTGCGCGTTTCCTGCAAATCCGTTTCTGTTTGACGAAGTTCGGTTAAAGGCGTTGCTGATTTGCATTTCTTGATCACGCAGGTTGGATTGCAACTTATCTTGCTCCAGTTTTTGTGCTGCAATCTTTTCTTCTTGAAGTTTAATTTGCTTTTGAATATCAGAAAGCTCCGCCGCCTGTGCGGAAGAAAAAAAGGAATATGCCGAACATAAGAAGTGCGGTCGTTTTTCGGGATATTTTTGTCAAAAAAATCTCAACGGCATCGTCAATATTCCTTTATTTCATTTCTTTTTGCGGTTAAATAATATCATTATTTTTGCGAAAGATCAGGAAACATTCGCTTTCTGCTTTTTAAAACTACCTAATTTTTTTGCTATAAAGAGTGAAGTTTTTACTTATATATTAGGAGATTTTTTTATGGAATTAGTATTTATCCGCCACGGTTTCAGCGAATGGAACGCTAAGAACCTATTCACCGGCTGGAGATGTGAATTTAACCGAGCGCGGCGTGGAAGAAGCGAAAGCGGCAGGGTAAAAAAATTATTGGAAGCGGGCTATGAATTTGATATTGCATTTACTTCTGTATTAACCCGTGCAATCAAAACCTGTAACATCGTGTTGGAAGAATCTAATCAATTATGGATTCCGCAAGTAAAAAAACTGGCGCTTAAACGAGCGTCACTACGGTGCATTACAAGGCTTAGACAAAAAAAGCGACTGCGGAACAATACGGTGACGAGCAAGTCCATATTTGGCGTCGTTCTTACGATATTTCTCCGCCGGATTTAGACCCGAAAGATCCGAATTCCGCACACAATGATCGTCGCTACGCAAACCTGCCTTCAGATGTTATTCCGAATGCAGAAAACCTCAAAATTACTCTTGAACGCGTACTACCGTTCTGGGAAGATCAAATCGCTCCGGCATTATTAGCGGGCAAACGTGTATTAGTTACAGCTCACGGTAACTCTTTGCGTGCCTTAGCAAAAACACATTATCGGTATTTCTGATGCCGACATTATGGATTTTGAAATTCCAACCGGTCAACCGTTAGTATTGAAATTAGACGATAAATTGAATTTTTATTGAGAAATTCTATTTATAATTCTCCTTCAATATAACCCCGTTGAATTAACGGGGTTTTTTTATTGAGCGTAAAAAGAAAAAGTGCAGTTAACAAACAACATTTTTTTGATCGTTGGCTATGTCAAAGCTCCGAATGGATGAATAAACGAGATAGTGAGCTTGTGAATAATTTTTCGGTATTTTTTTAAATTTACTTGTATTTCCAACAAATCTGATTATTCTTAGCGCCCATGAAAAACATTCTTAATTTTGACCGCACTTTTTACTCTAAGTGGTTGCGGAACCATTGTACAACTACTAAATCCGACAGATAAATATAATGCCTATGCGGGAACCAAATATGATTGGCAACAAGCGCAGAAATGGGGATTGCCAATTTTGGATTTACCCTTGTCGTTTTTTTATTGGATACCGCATTATTACCTTATGTGTGGTCACAGGAATAATCGATGAAATTAAATCCTCAACAACAGCAGGCAGTGGAATACACCGATGGCCCTTGTCTGGTTCTAGCCGGTGCAGGCTCAGGTAAAAACACGGGTGATCATCAATAAAAATCGCACATTTGGTAGGGCGATGCGGTTATGCGCCAAAACAAATTGCTGCGGTCACTTTTACTAACAAAAGCCGCACGCGAGATGAAAGAGCGGGTAGCTCATTCTATTGGTAAGGAGCAAAGTCGCGGATTAATTGTATCCACTTTCCACACACTTGGTTTTGACATTATTAAACGTGAATATAAGCTATTGGGTTTCAAAGCCAATATGACGCTATTCGACGAACACGACCAAATGGCATTACTGAAAGAGCTGACGGCGGATGATTTACAAGAAGATAAGGATTTGTTACGCGAGCTAGTGTCGGCGATTTCTAACTGGAAGAACGATTTGATTATGCCACAACAGGCATTAACTCAAGCTCGTGATGAAAAATACCAAACCTTTGCCAAATGCTACGAACGCTACAGCAATCAAATTCGTGCTTATAATGCGTTGGATTTCGATGATTTGATTATGTTACCGACGCTGTTATTTAAAAAACAATAAAGAAGTGCGGTCGAAATGGCAGGAGAAAAATTCGTTACCTGTTGGTGGACGAATATCAAGATACAAACACCAGCCAATATGAGCTAATTAAGCTATTGGTCGGGCCGCGAGGGCGTTTTACAGTGGTAGGTGATGACGATCAATCTATTTACTCCTGGCGTGGTGCAAGACCTCAAAATATGGTGCGTTTGCGCGACGATTTCCCCAATTTGCAAGTCATCAAGTTGGAACAGAATTACCGTTCCACCCGTCGTATTTTGCATTGCGCCAATATTCTGATTGATAACAATGAACATGTATTTGATAAAAAGCTATTTTTCCAATCTTGGCGAAGGTGCAAAATTACAGATTATCGAAGCAAAAAAATGAGGAACATGAAGCAGAACGTGTGGTTGGCGAGTTGATCGCACATCGCTTTACGCATAAAAACCCAATATAAGGATTATGCCATGCTGTACCGCGGCAATCATCAGTCTCGCCTGTTGGAGAAAGTACTGATGCAAAACCGTATTCCGTATAAAAATCTCTGGAGGCACGTCCTTTTTCTCACGAGTGGAAATCAAGGATATGATGGCGTATTTACGTGTGCTGGTGAACCAAGATGATGATGCGGCATTTTTTTGCGCATTGTTAATACGCCGAAGCGAGAAATAGGCACTGCGACACTGGAAAAAAACTCGGCACTCTGGCACAAGAAAAAACATATCAGCCTGTTTGAAGCGGTATTCGATTTCGATCTAATTCAGCGTATTACGCCTAAAAGCCTATAATGCCCTGCAAGGCTTTTGCGCGTTGGTTGGTGGAATTAAACGATGAGTTGCTACGTGCCGAGCCGGAGCAGGCTGTGCGACGTATGCTCGCAGATATTCACTACGAAGAATATTTGTACGAATATGCCACTAGTGCGAAAGCAGCGGAAATGCAAAGTAAAAACGTCGCAACGTTATTTGATTGGGTCGCTGATATGTTGAAAGGCGATGAATTCAACGAACCGATGAGTTTAAGCCAGGTGGTTACACGTCTGACCTTGCGCGATATGTTGGAACGCGGTGAAGACGATGACGAAGCCAATCAGGTGCAACTGATGACACTGCATGCGTCAAAAGGGTTGGAATTTCCTCATGTTTTTTTGATTGGCATGGAGGAAGGCATTTTACCGCATCAAACCAGCATTGATGAGGACAACGTAGCGGAAGAGAGACGTTTAGCTTATGTGGGGATTACCCGCGCACAGCAAACTTTATGCTTTACTCTGTGCAAAGAACGTCGCCAGTTCGGTGAATTGATCAAACCCGAACCAAGCCGGTTCTTGTTGGAGCTGCCACAGGACGATCTACAATGGGAACGTGACAAACCACCAATGACAGAACAACAGAAGCGGGAAAAAAACGGCGCGAATATTGCAAATTTACGGGCTTTATTAAAGCGAAATTAGCAGAATTTTTGTAGATAAATCAGACAAACAACGTAAAAAAATAACCATGATTCATCAAAAATAAATTGACTTATTCACAGGAAAAACGTATTATACTGCGCACAAACCGTTGGTATGGTTACTGCGGTGAGATGGCCGAGAGGCTGAAGGCGCTCCCCTGCTAAGGGAGTATGTGGTCAAAAAGCTGCATCGAGGGTTCGAATCCCTCTCTCACCGCCATTTATTATATCGGCGATTTATAAACCAAAGCACCCGTAGCTCAGCTGGATAGAGTACTCGGCTACGAACCGAGCGGTCAGAGGTTCGAATCCTCTCGGGTGCGCCATTTTAAATATTACTCTATCTATTTAAAATTAAAGAACACAATTCAAATTCACGCACCCGTAGCTCAGCTGGATAGAGTACTCGGCTACGAACCGAGCGGTCAGAGGTTCGAATCCTCTCAGGGTGCGCCATTTTAATTTCCTTTACTTATCCTTATTCAAAAATCTCATATCAATTTATTTTTCTAAAATCCAAAGGCTGTTCCAATAACAGTGAATAAATATTGGCCAAGAAATAAGTTTGTTCGTCTTCCGGCACAGGAAAAGGTACAGAGCGCATTAAATCTGCATTAATCATGGAAATATCTGAAAAATGCACCGCACTTTCAATTTTTTTCATGAATTCTCTGTATAACGGTGAAACCGAATATCCCCGTTGAATTCTTCCTAATGCACAAGCCAAATGAAATAACAGAGTTCCAACCAATGGTGTACCGACATCCACCTGCCAGTAATCGGACAAACGTTTTTTAATCCGTAACACGATTTCAATCGTTGGTTTATCCGCCAGACCGCGTCGTTCTAAATCGATTAGACGTTGATTGATATTCATTTATTCTCCCACCGACTAATATGACCCATTGTCATGTTAATTACTTTAACCTAATTTTTCTACGTTAAACAGTGCATGAGATCACAATTTTTGTAGCAAAAATAACAAAAATTTTTGATTTAAGGATACATCATGTTAGACGAAAAACATAATCAATCAATACGACGGTCTGATTTTTGATATGGACGGTACAGTTATTGATACTATGCCGACTCACGCTAAGGCTTGGCATATGGTAGGTAACCACTTCGGTTATCCGCTAAACGGGCAAGTGATGTATGAACTCGGAGGTGCGCCTGTTCGGGTGATTGCAATAGAAATGATGAAACGGGCAGAAATGCCGTTGCATTTTTAGAGCAAGTAATCAAGCTAAAACGCGAGATCGCTTGGGATTTATTACCGCTGGAAGCCTCCTTGTTGCCGGCAGCAAATATTGTAAAACGCTACTATGAAAGAAAAAACCTCTAGCATTGGGAACGGGATCGCATAAAGCTATGACGGATATGCTAGTTGATCGATTGGCTCTGCGTGATTATTTTTAAAGCGGTTGTAGTAGCGGAAGATGTGGTTAAACATAAACCCTGATCCGGAAACTTTTTTTATTATGTGCCCAAAAAAATTAACGTAAAACCGCAAAAACTGTCTTGTGTTTGAAGATGCGGATTTCGGTGTACAGGCTGCCTTATCGGGCGGAATGGACGTGTTTGACGTGCGAATTAACCGTTTATTTAAAGCATAAGCTAACCGATGTTAAGTGAAAAAAGACAAAAATGCTCTCAGGGCTTGCCCATCAACCTTATGAGCCAGAATTACAAGCTCTTCGCCTAAAAAAATAAAAGAGCTTTTTGTACGAATATAATGTATTAACCCGCCCTTCGGATAAAGCAACAAAAGAGCGGTTAATTTTAAAGATATTTAGTAAAACCGTCGGCATACCACAAGTTCACTCCCCATTTTATTGCGATTACGGCAAATATATTGAAGTGGGCGCGAATTTTTAGCAATTATAACTGTACTATTTTTAGATAACGGCGGAGTGAAAATTGGCGATAACGTGATGTTTGCACCTAATGTCAGCCTTTACACGGTCGGGCATCCTCTTCATCCGGAATTGCGCAACCAAGGTTGGGAACAAGCAAAACCGATTGTTATTGGCAACAATGTATGGGTCGGTGGCAACGTAGTTATTCTTGGAGGCGTAACCATTGGCGACAATGTAGTTATCGGTGCTGGTTCCGTAGTGAGCAAAGACATTCCCGCAAATAGCCTTGCAGTTGGCAACCCCTGCCGTGTTGTACGTCAAATTGACGAGCAGGATCGTAACTATTACCAACAAACCTTCTTCACACAAAATGTTTGATTTTTTTAACCGCACTTTTTACAAGAACACAGCCTATTATTGATGTTTGTCAGCGCGTTTTTAAGTGCGACCGTATTACCAGGCAATTCGGAAATTGTATTTGTCGGATTAGCGGCAGCTATTTTGCTTCCCGCCGAACATTATATTTCCGCACCGATATTAGCGTTATTACTCAGCGCCATAATCGGCAATAGCTTGGGAAGCTTAACGACTTATTGGGTCGGTCGTTGGTTTCCGAAAGCGGATTTTAGTCAGTCGAACAACAAAAAAGTGCGGTGGGTTTTTAGTAAGATTTCCCAATACGGCGAGCTGACCTTATTGCTTAGCTGGCTGCCTGTGGTAGGAGATTTATTCTGCGCGGTAGCGGGTTGGTTCAGACTAAATTGGCTGTCATCACTAATTTACATCATCATCGGCAAAAACTTTTGCGTTATCTTTTTCTGCTGTATTTGGTGATTGGTTATACATTTCTCTGATGAAATGCTAAAAATATGAGCGAAAAAAAGCCGTCCACAAGGAACGGCGAATATAACCTAAGGAACCAATTTTTTTATTTAAAACAACTGCAAGTTGCTTGTAATATCAGACTGGCGATTTTCAGAAAAAAGTTCAACAAATTGAAAAAAATTTTAAAAAAATTTTTTTAAAGAGGAAAAATTATGCCGTTATTAGACAGTTTTAAAGTTGACCACACTATTATGAAAGCCCCTGCTGTGCGCATTGCAAAGACAATGACCACACCGAAAGGTGATATTATCAGCGTATTCGATTTACGTTTCTGCCGTCCGAATAAAGAGATTATGTCACCAAATGGCATTCATACGCTTGAACATTTATTCGCCGGCTTTATGCGGGATCATCTCAATAGCGATGGTGTTGAAATTATTGATATTTCACCGATGGGTTGTCGTACCGGATTTTATATGTCGCTTATCGGCACACCGAATGAAAAAAACAGGTAGCTGATGCTTGGTTAAAAAGCCATGCGTGATGTATTAACGGTTAAAGATCAAAAGTCAAATTCCTGAATTAAACGAATATCAATGCGGTTCTTATAAAGAACACTCACTGGAAGATGCGAAAAAAACCGCACAACACGTGATTGAGCACGGTATCGGCATCAATAAAAAAACGAAGAATTATTGTTAGACGAAAAATTACTCAATCCGTAATTTCTCACTAATTTTTGACCGCACTTTTTATTAAAAGGAATATGTTATGATATCCATCGGTACGCCGTTGACAGTAAACGCAACTAAAGTAATGCTACTCGGTTCGGGTGAACTGGGCAAAGAAGTAGTGATAGAATTGCAACGTTTGGGCGTAGAAGTGATCGCCGTGAGATCGCTACGAAAAATGCCCCCTGCTCAACAAGTGGCGCATCGCGCTTACACTATTTCCATGTTGGACGGCGGTGCTTTGCGTGCATTGGTGGAGAAAAGAGCAACCGGATTACATCGTGCCTGAAGTTGAGGCAATTGCAACCGATACTCTAGTCGAATTGGAACAAGAGGGATTTAACGTAATCCCAACCGCTAAAGCGACCAAACTCACCATGAACAGAGAAGGTATCCGGCGTTTGGCGGCAGAAGATCTGGGCTTACCGACTTCCGATTACGCTTTCGTGGATAACATTGACGACTTCAAAAAGTGCGGTGGAAAAAAATCGGAGTTCCTTGCGTAGTAAAAACCGATTATGTCCTCTTCCGGCTATGGACAAAGCGTGTTGAAATCGGTACAAGATATTCAACAAGCTTGGGATTATGCGCAACAAGGGGGACGCGCTGGGGCTGGACGAGTTATTGTGGAAGGTTTCGTAAAATTTGATTATGAAATTACCCTGCTCACAGTACGCCATATCGGCGGAACTTCATTTCTTGCCCCTATCGGGCACCGCCAGCAAAAATGGCGACTACCAAGAATCCTGGCAACCACAGGCGATGTCTGATGTTGCCTTACAAAAAGCACAGCATATTGCGGAGAAAAATCACCGGCGCACTTGGCGGACGTGGAATTTTCGGAGTGGAAATGTTTGTTTGCGGTGACGAAGTGATTTTCAACGAAGTATCGCCACGCCCACACGATACCGGCATGGTAACGCTGATTTCACAGGAATTATCCGAATTCGCCCCTACATGCGCGTGCAATTTTTAGGATTACCGATTCCTGAAATTAATTTGATCAGCCCATCTGCATCCAAAGCCATTGTAGTGCAAGGCAAATCCAATCAGGTGCAATTTGGCAATCTGAAAAATGTCCTCGCCGAGCCGAATACTAATATTCGTTTATTCGGCAAAGGCGAAGTGGACGGACACCGCCGCATGGGGGTAATTTTTGGCCCGCGATATTTCAGTAGAAAAAAGCACTGGAAAAAAAGCCTTCCGTGCATATCAAAAACTGGAAATTTCGCTTTAACAATTTGAAACCGAACCTGATAGCAAACTTAATAAAAATTAGGGTTTCTCATCAGGTTCTTAAAAAATCTGATAAATTAGCTATTTCTACTATTCCACTCTCCTATTATGCAAAAACAGAGAATGCTAGGCCAATTTAATTAATATTCCTGAATTAGGTAGCCTCTTCAATATCAATTACTTCTACACAACCCTCTGATTTCATTTTAAATTTTATATTGAATTCATATAAAGTGACGCCATAAATTCGTTCAGATATTTTTCCCCTGATGATAAGCCGGACGGGGATCTTGTTGTAACACTTCGGTAATAAAACGTGAAAAAGTGCGGTCGGATTTTGTCGAGTTTTTTTGACTGCACTTTGCGCTTGCATACTAAACTCAACCTGTAAACGAGGCAACGGTTTGTCTTGGGCAAATCCTGATTGCGCTTCCGGCTCGCTATCGGCATAGGCGAGATAGGGTTTAATATCCAAAATCGGAGTGCCGTCCACTAAATCTACCGATCCTAGGTGTAGCAATACTTTGCCGTGAAAACATTCCACTTTTTTCAATTCCACTTTGGATAAACCGATCGGATTCGGACGGTGAGTGGAACGAGAAGCAAACACGCCGACCCGTTGATTTCCCCCAAGCCGTGGTGGGCGTACTGTGGGTTGCCATTTGCCTGCGGAGATTCTATCGAATTGAAAAAAATCAGCCACAAATGACTGAATTGTTCCAAGCCACGCACCGCTTCGGGTGAATTATAAGGCGGCAGCAATTCCACAATGCCCGTGCCGTTCTGAACTAAGTTTGGTTGACGTGGAACGGAGAATTTTTCTTTATACGGCGTATGAATAATTGCGACAGGTTGCATTGTGAGGGGTTGAATCGGCATATTTTCCTTAAAATTCCAATGAACTATTGATAGAATACCTACTTTATTGTGTGCCGCATTATGATACAAAAAGTGCGGTCAGTTTTTAAGTAGAAATTATGACGACTAACAACCTTAATATATGGCTTGAAACCGCACGACCAAAAAAACGCTACCACTGGCATTGGCGACTATTCTAACCGGTTCGGCATTGGCATATCGAGCCGGCCAATTCAGCTGGGGGATTATGCTGCTGTGCTTGCTGACAGCAACTCTGTTGCAGGTGTTGTCTAATTTTGCCAATGATTACGGTGATCATCAAAAAGGTTCGGATACGGCTGAACGTATCAGGCCACTGCGTGGTATTCAGCAAGGGGCGATTTCTGCCAAACAATTAAAAACTGCCTTGAAATGGCTGGTTGCTGCCGGGTTGTTGTCGGGCGGACTATTAATTTTTACGGCATATCGCTCGGTTGGCGATTTACTGGCATTTTCATTATTAGGGCGTATTGGCGATTGTGGCGGCAATAACCTACACCGTCGGTACAAAACCTTACGGTTACTTGGGGATTGGGCGATATTTCCGTTTTTATTTTCTTCGGTTTATTGGCTGTGGGTGGAACTTATTACTTACAAACCCATTCTTTAGATTTTTACTATTTTATTCCCTGCTGCCGCTTGCGGATTTTTATCCACCGCAGTGTTAAATATCAATAACCTACGCGATATTGAACAAGACGCTAAAAGCAGGGAAAAAAACACCTTGGCAGTGCGTTTGGGTGCCCATAAAGGGCGAATATATCATTGTATTTTATTAGGCCTTGCTGCCATGTGTTATTTAATCTTTGCTTTACTTTTGTTTTTCGACATATGACGGATTTTTTTATTTGTTATCGTTTTACCATTACTTGCCAAACACGCAATGTTTGTTTATCGCAGTAAAGATCCGTTGTTGCTACGCCCGATGTTGGCACAAATGTCTTTATTAGCGTTATTAACCAACATCTTATTTAGTTTAGGCTTGCTTATCGGTTAAGATAGGGCATATACTAAGAAGAATTTTATTTCGATCAAAAGGAACCTTTTTATGCGTATTGATACTTCCGAACTTTGTGATATTTATCTTGATCAAGTTGATGTTGTCGAACCGATTTTCTCCAGTTTTGGCGGAACAAGTTCGTTTTACGGCAAAGTTACTACCATAAAATGCTTTGAGAATAATGGATTAATTGCCGAAATCTTAGAGGAAAACGGTGAAGGCCGCGTATTAATTGTGGACGGTGGCGGTGCCGTGCGTCGCGCATTGATTGATGCAGAATTGGCACAGTTGGCGGCAGATAATAACTGGGCGGGTATTATTGTGTACGGTGCGGTACGTCAATTGGCACAACTAGAAGAGATTGAAATTGGTATTCAGGCTCTCGCACCGATCCCTGTCGGAGCTGATGATGGTAGCCACGGTGAAAGTGATGTACCGGTCAATTTTGGCGGTGTGACTTTCTTTCCGGAAGATTACGTTTATGCCGATTTAACCGGCATTATTCTGTCGCAAGAACCGCTAGAGACAGAAGATATCAATCAGGAATAAAATTTTAGGGCGCAATTAAGCGCCTTTTTATTTACTACTTTATTTGCTACGGTTAAAAATTATCTAAAAATTGACCGCACTTTCTCCGAATTGTAAGAATTTTTTTCTGACACGGATCACAAAAACCATAAAAAAATTATGTTGCTTTTTTTATTAACAAAAATGATAACTTAAAAATTATTCATCCCTTGTTAAAAAGGACAATTCTATGGATCTCACTCCTGAAGTCAAAAAAAGTATGAATCCGAAAGCCATCATTTTGCTGTTGGATATTGTACTGTTTTTTTATTTTACTCGCAGTTCTTCCTTTTCGATCCAAAAAGCCAATAAAAGGCTTGGCATTATTAGCTTTTGTGGCGGTGTTATGGTTGACGGAAGCATTACATGTCACCGTTACCGCACTGATAGTTCCGCTATTGGCAATCGGTTTTAGGATTAGTTTCAACTAAAGAAGCACTAGTGGCTTTTTGCAGATCCGAATATTTTCTTATTCTTCGGTGGATTTGCTTTTGGCGACCGGGCTGCACATTCAGAAATTAGACAGCATGATAGCCAACCGCATTATGACGCTTGCCAAAGGCAATTTGTTTATAGCGGTTATGTACTTATTCGCTGTCACTGCATTCCTTTCAATGTGGGTTAGTAATACTGCAACGGCTGCAATGATGTTGCCTTTGGCAATGGGCGTATTGAGTAAACTGGATAAAGAAAAAGAACATAATACTTATGCTTTTCGTATTGCTCGGTATTGCTTACAGTGCGAGCATCGGCGGGATGGGGAACCTTAGTCGGCAGCCCTCCGAACAATATTGTGGCAACTCAGCTTCATTTAACTTTCGCCGATTGGTTTATGGTACGGTTTGCCAATTATGATTATTCTCCTACCATTAATGGTTGCATCGCTGTATGTAATGCTTAAACCGAACTTAAAAAGTAAATTTTGAGTTACAGGTAGAAAAATAGAAATGAACCGTCAGCGTATTACTACCTTGGTCATTTTTGCTGTAGTTGCAATATCTTGGATTTTCAGTAAACAACTCAATGGCATGTTGTCATCCATGCTGGGATTAAGCAAAAAAATATCGGCAGTTTTGACAGTGTCATCGCCCTTTTGGCAGCAGTATTAATTGCGGTTGCCGGAGTGGCATCATGGAAACAAATTCAAGATAACACCGAATGGGGCGTATTGTTATTGTTCGGTGGTGGCTTAACCCTTAGTGAAGTACTGAAAAATTCGGGTGCAAGCAAAATCATGGCTGATGGTATCGTATTCCTGATTGAAGGAGGACACTTATACATTATCGGTTTGATTGTTGCCACCTTTATTATTTTCTTAACCGAATTTACCTCAAATACCGCAAGTGCTGCATTATTAGTACCGATCTTTATTTCTATTGCACAGGCTTTGAATGTTGCTCCGTTAGGTCTGGCATTAATCATCGGTCTAGGTGCATCTTGTGCGTTTATGTTACCGGTTGCTACACCGCCAAACGCGATTGTTTTTGGCACAGGACAGGTTAAACAAAGCGAAATGGTTAGAGTGGGACTGGTGCTTAATATTGTTTGTGTCTTTATTATTGCAACCGTTGCCTACTTCTTCTGGCGGTAAACTAATTTAGCACCTTAATGTGGCGGCTTTCGTAGAAAGCCGTTTTTTTATGAAATGTGAAAAACCTACCGCACTTTTTTTATGCTTTTAGGAATAGCAAAATAGTAGAGACGGTTTTCCCTACAGGCATAATTACCCGAGTCCATTCACTAAAAATTCTGCCTGACATGTAAAGGTCATTATCTCGCCGGTTAGCGGATGGGTGATTTGTAGGCTTTCGGCATGTAAACATAGACGTGTAGCAAGCGCTTTGGCATATGGAGGGGCATAAAATTTATCACCCAAAAATCGGATGGCTAAGGGCAAGCATATGCAAACGCAGTTGATGAGAACGCCCCGTAATCGGCGTAAGTTTGACCCGTGTAACATTATTCGGCAGACGTTCTAAAACATCGAAAAAAAGTGACCGCTCTTTTTCCACGTTCAAAAGCAAATTTTCTGGCGAGGGCGGTTTTCCCAATCGCAAATCAACGGTAAATCAACTCTGCCGCTATCTTCCGCCAAATGTCCCCAAACCAGTGCCTGATAATATTTTTTTCGGTTCTCGCTCACGGAATTGCCGTTTCAATTCTCGATCCGCCACTTTACTCAGTGCAAACAGCAAAATTCCGCTGGTTGCCATATCTAAGCAGTGTGCAGGTTCGCAAAAACCGTATTTATCCTTAATCCGCGACATCACACTATCATAATATTGCGGCTGATTACCCGGTACGGATAGTAATCCGCTCGGCTTATTCACAGCCATAATATGATTATCGTGATAAACGATGTCAAGCCAAGGTTCACGGGGAGGATGATATTCAATGAGTGCCATAATCTGATTTCTGAGCCAAAAATTAAGCGGCTATTGTCACATTTTTATTTTTGTAAACCAATATAGCGCTATAGAATCATAATTCTTAATCATCCCAGCATACATAATTGCACAAAAACGCAACATTAAATGCTGATAATATCAATTTACGCAACAATAAAAAGCGCGTATAATGAATTTAACTTTCATCAAACCCTAAATGGTTAAATACTCAAGGAAAACAAAAATGGCTAATTATTTCAATACATTAAACTTACGTCAGCAACTTGACCAACTTGGTCGTTGCCGTTTTATGAGCCGTGATGAATTCGCTGATGAAGCGAATTTTTTTGAAAAAGTAAAAATCGTGATTGTCGGTTGCGGAGCACAAGGCTTAAATCAAGGTCTAAATATGCGTGACAGCGGTTTTAGATATCAGTTATGCCCTACGTCCGGAAGCCATTGCAGAAAAAAACGCGCGTCTTTCACTCGCGCCACAGAAAAACGGCTTTAAAAGTCGGCACTTATCAAGAGTTGATTCCGACTGCAGATTTAGTCGTTAATTTAACGCCGGATAAACAACACAGCAAGGTAGTAGCAGATGTTATGCCATTAATGAAGCAAGGTGCCGCATTGGGTTATTCCCACGGTTTGAATATCGTAGAAGTAGGCGAACAAATTCGTCCTGATATCACCGTAGTCATGGTAGCGCCAAAATGTCCGGGAACCGAAGTGCGTGAAGAATACAAACGCGGTTTCGGTGTGCCGACATTAATCGCAGTACACCCTGAAAACGATCCGAAAAGCGAGGGATTAGCTATTGCTAAAGCTTGGGCGGCAGCAACCGGAGGTCATCGCGCCGGTGTACTGGAATCCTCTTTCGTTGCGGAAGTAAAATCCGACTTGATGGGCGAGCAAACCATTTTATGCGGTATGTTGCAGGCAGGTTCCATCGTATGCTACGACAAACTGATCGCCGATGGCAAAGATCCGGCGTATGCGGGCAAACTGATTCAATATGGCTGGGAAACCATCACTGAAGCCTTAAAACAGGGCGGTATCACACTGATGATGGATCGCTTGTCCAATAGCGCAAAATTGCGTGCATTTGAACTCTCCGAACAAATTAAGGAAAAACTGGAATTCTTGTTCCAAAAACACATGGACGACATTATCAGTGGTGAATTCTCCGCAACTATGATGGCAGACTGGGCAAACGGCGATGCCAATTTATTAAAAATGGCGTGAAGAAACCGGTAAAAACCGCCTTTGAAAACGCACCGAAAGCTGATGGTATTAAAATCAGCGAACAGGAATATTTCGATAACGGCGTGCTAATGGTAGCAATGGTGAAGGCAGGTGTGGAATTATCGTTTGATACTATGGTAGCCAGCGGCATTTACGAAGAATCCGCTTACTATGAGTCATTACATGAATTACCGTTAATCGCTAACACGATCGCGCGTAAACGTTTATATGAAATGAATGTGGTCATTTCCGACACGGCCGAATATGGTAACTACTTATTTGCTAATGTGGCAACACCAATTTTAGCCAAAGAAATCATTCCTAATTTACAACGCGGTGATTTAGGCGAACCGACTCCAAGTGTAGAAATCGACAATATTACGCTGCGCGACGTCAACGACGCTATTCGCAACCACCCGATCGAATACATCGGGCAAGAACTACGCGGTTATATGACGGACATGAAACGCATTTCTTCACAAGGCTAACTTGAAGTACACAAAAAATCCTGCTTCGGCAGGATTTTTTTATATTTAACGTTTATGCAAATGCTCGCCATCGTATTTATTTAGTTTGGTTAGAACCAAAGTGAGGAGTATGCCGAATATGGTAGATGTGAGGAAAGTGTAGCTAAAAAGCTTGTTGAAGTTCCTCACCTGTATCGCCGATAAAATAACGATAGCCGTTTAAGATGACGGCAGAAATAGCAATACCTAACCCGATTCCCACCTGCTGCACAACACTGAGCATAGTCGAACCCGCACTGGCATTATGTTCGTCAAGTTCGGAAACCGTCAATGTATTAACGGAAGTAAACATAATCGACAGACAAACACCATAACAACCTACCAGCAAAATATGTAATACCAATGGCGTATCGGCGTGTAGGAAAGACATCATTGCAACAAGCAATGTCATACAAAGTGCGGTCAAAATTAAGGTTGTTTTTATATCCTAGTTTAGTAAGCAATTTTTCCCGTGAAAGGTTTTAGTGAGCAAAGAACCAATCGCGATTGGTGCAATCATCCAGCCTGCTTGGTTGGCTTTCGTAATGAAATGCTACCTGTAACATTAATGGTAGCAAAAAAACGGCACACCGGAGGCGCATAAACGCACCATTAAATTAGCAAAACTGCCGATGCTGAAAGTACGTACGCCAAACAGAGAGAGGGAATAAGCGCATTGGCCGCCTTCTTTGCATGCAAATAATACCCGACCAAAAAAACAATATGCCACCGAATAAAAATGAGTAATGCACTAAACTTATCGGCATGTACTTCACTGACGAGGTCTAAACCCAACGTCACCCCAACTAAACCGCCACCAAATAGGAAAAATCCTGCCCAATCCAAATGCCTATTTTTCCCTGTTACGTTAGGCATAAAACGGACAGCAAGCCAGATACCCGCCAAACCGATGGGAATATTAATCAGAAAAATCCAATGCCAAGTGGCGTGTTACTAACCATCCGCCCAGCACCGGCCCAATAATCGGTCCGGTTAATCCAGCCATTGCCATCGTATTCCAAATGGGCAACAATTGATTTTTTTGGGATAGTGCGAATAATTGCCAACCGAGCCACCGGCATCATCAGGGCACCACCGAAGCCTTGTACAACACGCGAAGCAACCAGCATGTTTAGCGAATAAGACATTGCGCAAAATACCGATCCCAAAACAAATAGCCCCACGGCCAAACGAAAAATTTTCAATGTGCCGTATTTATCCGCCAACCAACCGCTCATCGGGATAAATAGCGCGACAGTCAGAGCATAACTAATCACCGCCATTTGCATTTCTAAAGGAGATTGATGCGGATCTGACAGAAATCGCAGGCAATGCGGTATTCAAAATGGTCGCGTCCAACGACTGCATAAAAAAATGCCGTAGCAGCAATCCAGGCCAAAGATCTGTGTTTTTTAGCTTGATTCATAAAACTCGCCTAAATCCGACCGCACTTTTGCCGATACCATTGCATAATAAAATCGGCAATAGATGAAATATCGTTAATATTTAACTGCACTTTATCCGTTTGCACAAAATAATCCGTTGCCAATGCTAACACTTGACTATCCGGCTCGGGCAATGGCTTTGTCATTTCCCTGCGATGTAACAAAATCTTATCAATCGGCTCTTCCTTAAAACCTTCTACTAAAATCAAATCCGTCAGTTTCGGGTCAAATTGTGCACTCAAATAATATAAATCCGCTGGGACAGCGGGTGTTTCCGTCATTAATGCCCAGCGTTCATCACAAGCCATAATCACCTGACCGGCTCCAGCTTCTTTCATCCGCCAACTATCTTTCCCCGCTTTATCCACCTGAGCATTATGATGGCTGTGTTTAATCACCGCCACCTTTGCTCCCCGCTCAATCAAAAGCGGTACCAATTTTTCCAATAAAGTGGTCTTGCCACTACCGCTATAACCGGTAATGCCTAACATCGGAATCATTTGTTGCCTCATTTTTATTACTTTTGCCTATATTATAGTTTGTTTTAATATTGATCTGCACCCCAAAAGTTGGACAGATAAATAAACCTGAGTTAAATACTGATTTTTACAGCGCACAGAGACCAAATTCCTCATATTCTTAAACTGATAGAAACAACATCATTAAAATTATTCATAAAAATACGGAAAATTATTAATTTGCATAATAATTCTAATTCCTTCATTCTACACACGTACAGACGTTTAGCCGTCTAAATCATTTAACACAAAAACAAGGAATTATGATGACAACATTTCATTTAGCAGGCTTCCCGCGTGTAGGTGCCAAGCGTGAACTCAAATTTGCCCAAGAACGTTACTGGCGCGGTGAAATCGCCGAAGCCGATTTATTAGACATTGCAAAAAAATTGCGTGAAATTAACTGGCAACATCAAGCCAATGCGAATGCGGATTTCGTGGCGGTTGCGGACTTTACCTTCTACGATCACATTTTGGATTTGCAAGTGGCAACAGGGCGTCATTCCTGCGCGTTTTGGTTTCGACAGCCAAAACTTAACCTTGGATCAATATTTCCAATTGGCGCGTGGCAACAAAACACAATTCGCCATTGAAATGACCAAATGGTTCGACACCAACTATCACTATCTTGTGCCTGAATTCCACAAGGACAGCCAATTTAAAAGCCAACCCGGCGCACTATGTGCAACAAATCCGTGAAGCCAAGGCCCTTGGTCACAATGTAAAAACCCACCATCGTTGGCCCATTAACCTTCCTTTGGTTAGGGGAAAAGAAAAAGGTGCCGCATTTAATCGTTTCGATTTGTTAAACAAACTCGTGCCGGTTTATGTGGACATCTTAAACGCGTTAACCGCTGAAGGCGTGGAATACATTCAAATTGATGAACCTGCTTTTAACCCTTGATTTACCGGCAGAATGGATTGCCGCTTATAAAGAGGTTTTATGCCACTTTTGCTGCACAAATAAACGCTAAACTGTTGCTTGCCACGTACTTCGGTTCCGTGGCAGAACACACCGCTTTATTAAAAAGCCTTACCGGTAGCCGGTCTTCACATTGATTTGGTACGTGCACCGGAACAACTTTCCGCCTTTGCCGATTACGACAAAAATCCTTTCCGTAGGCGTGATTGACGGACGTAATATCTGGCGTGCGAACTTAAACCAAGTGTTAGACGTGGTTGAACCACTAAAAGCGAAATTAAGTGAGCGGTTATGGATTGCGCCAAGCTGTTCCCTACTCCATACACCTTATGATTTGGCGGTGGAAACCCAGCTGAAAGCCAACAAGCCGGAACTTTATCAATGGTTGGCGTTCACCTTGCAAAAATTCAAGAATTACGCGTCATTAAAACCGCACTTGAGCAAGGCAAAGTAGCTGTGCAAGCCGATCTTGATGCTAGCCAAGTAGCAGCTGACGCGCGTAAAAACTCCCGTGAAATCCACCGCACTTGTGTGGCGGAGCGTTTGGCAAATCTGCCGAAAAATGCCGATCAACGTAAATCGCCATTTGCGGAACGGATTAAGTTACAAAATGCGTGGTTAAATCTACCGTTGCTCCCAACCACCAATATTGGTTCCTTCCCGCAAACCACGGAAATTCGTCATGCCCGTGCCGCCTTCAAAAAGGCGATCTCAGCTTGGCGGATTACGAAGCAGCAATGAAAAAGAAATTGAATTTGTGGTACGCGAACAAGAAAAAAATTGGATTTAGACGTGTTAGTACATGGCGAAGCGGAACGTAACGACATGGTGGAATACTTCGGCGAATTGCTCGATGGATTTGCATTCACCAAATTCGGTTGGGTACAAAGTTACGGTTCCCGCTGCGTAAAACCACCGGTTATTTACGGCGATGTGACCCGTCCGGAACCAATGACCGTGCGTTGGTCGCAATATGCCCAAAGCCTCACCAACAAAGTGATGAAAGGTATGTTGACCGGCCCGGTAACGATTTTACAATGGTCTTTTGTGCGTAACGACATTCCACGTTCCACGGTGTGTAAACAAATTGCCGTGGCACTTTCTGATGAAGTGTTGGACTTAGAAAAAAAGCAGGTATCAAAGTCATTCAAATTGACGAACCGGCCATCCGCGAAGGCTTACCGCTCAAACGTGCCGATTGGGACGCTTATTTACAATGGGCAGGCGAAGCTTTCCGTTTAAGTTCAATGGGTTGTAAAGATGATACGCAAATTCACACACACATGTGTTATTCCGAATTTAACGACATTCTACCGGCTATTGCCGCCCTGGATGCCGACGTGATCACCATCGAAACCTCCCGTTCCGACATGGAATTACTTACCGCTTTCGGTGATTTCAAATATCCGAACGACATCGGTCCGGGCGTGTACGACATCCACAGCCCACGTGTGCCGACCGCAGAAGAAATCGAACATCTTCTTCGTAAAGCGTTACAAGTGGTGCCAAAAGAACGCTTATGGGTAAACCCGGACTGTGGCCTAAAAACCCGCGGCTGGCGGAAACCATCGCCGCATTAAAAGTGATGGTGGATGTCACGAAAAAAATTACGTGCGGAATTAGCCTAATTCACAGATACTCCCTCACTGGTAAAAGAAAAGCTGAATCTCGAGAGAGGTTCAGCTTTTTGTTTTATGGAAAAGAAAAAGTGCGGTCGTTTTTAGACGTGTTTTTATTCAACAAAAACACAGAAATGCTCTCTTTTTTTAAACATGTCGCTTCGCAGTGGAAGCAAAAGGTAATTTTATCAGGACGATAACTAATGCTACCGTACTGAAATAGACGTCCGTCGGCTAAATAAGTGGTACTGGTAACGTTCACAACCATATTGTACTCACCGAGGTCCATGGTGCTTTTTTTCTTCTTCATTGGCATAACGAAACACAATTTCACGCTGTGAATAACTAATTTTTTTAGACCTAGTTCACTTTCTAAATAGTGATAAATGGATTGTTCCGCAATCTCACGATTAATAAAAGGAACAATACGACGATCAAAGTAAGAGACTTCATATTCCACCGCTTCCCCATCAATTTCACGAACACGACCTATACGGTAAAAATCAATCTGATCATTTTACGTTAAAGATCCGCATTAATTCTTCTTCCCCTTGTACAATATACAAGCTGGTTAAGGTTGTTTTTACTTGATGGGTTAAAGGACGGTTCAGCTCACCAACAGTTTTGATTTCAGAAAGCTGTTGAGGCGTTGATAAATTATGTTCAAGGACAATTGATGTTCGACCTTGTTGCTTTTTATGTAACCGTCCATTTCAAGCAGAGAAAGAGCTTTTACGAATGGTATCTTTAGAAAAACCATATTCTTGCATAAGCTCACTTTCACTGGGTAATTCTTGCTTAGGAGGTAAAATTCCATCGGTTATTTTTGCTTTTTATATCGTTATAAACCGCTTTGTATTTACTCACTTTTTTTCACTCCATTTTTACTTTCATTCCCTCACTTCAAATATTCAATAGAATAACACAAATCTTTACCCTTATACGTATAGTTTTTGTGATCAAGATCACACTTTTTACGACAATGTTTAAAGTTTTACGTAAAAAGTTATTGCGTAAAATAAAAATTTAGATTAAAATCTCTGCAACTTTTTACTTCTGAAGGGAAAAAATTATGCTTACTCGGTCAAGTGGTGTTTTAATGCACATCACCTCATTACCCAATGCATTTGGAATTGGTAGCTTTGGACAATCCGCTTATGATTTTGTGGATTTTTTTAGTTGAAACGAAACAAAGCTATTGGCAAATCCTTCCATTAACCACCACCAGCTACGGTGATTCCCCTTATCAATCCTTCTCTGCTATTGCAGGTAACACACATTTAATTGATTTTGCTTTACTCACCCAAATGGGTTTATTGCAAGAAACGGATTATGCTTCGGTTAATTTTTGGCGATGATCCGACAAAAGTGGATTACGAACGCATTTTTTTATGCACGTCGCCCGATCTTAGAAATCGCCGTCAAACATTTCCTCGCCGATAAGAAACGCCAAGACGAATTTAAAAAAACTTTGAAAAAAACAACCGCACTTGGTTAGAAGACTATGCGGAATTTATGGCAATCAAAGAGCATTTTTGGCAATAAGGCCCTACAAGAATGGGAAGATAAACTGGCTGTTGCCCGTCAACCCAAAAGCACTTGCAAAAATATCGTACTATGCTGAAAAACAAATTCAGTATTTTTAAAGTAACGCAATATTTCTTTTTCCAACAATGGTTGGCATTGAAAAAATTACGCTAATCAAAGAGGGATTAAAATTATCGGCGATATGCCGATTTATGTGGCAGCAGACAGTGTTGAAGTATGGACAATGCCGGAACTCTTTCAATTAGATAAAGAATGCAAGCCGCTCTTTGTTGCAGGTGTCCCCGCCGATCAATTTAGCGCCACCGGACAGCTTTGGGGCAATCCGCTTTATGACTGGCCTGAACATAAAAAAACAAGGCTATGCCTGGTGGATTCATCGCATTGAGGAAAGCTTTTAAAAATTTACGACGTACTTCGTATCGATCATTTCAAAGGTTTCTCCGATTATTGGCAAGTAGATGGCAAGGCAGACATTGCTAAATATGGCACTTGGCAACCGGGGCCGGGATACGATTTGTTTAAAGCGGTAAAAAGCACAGCTAGGCGATTTACCGATTATCGCCGAAAAATCTCGGCAATATTGATGAAAAAGCGGAGAAATTACTCACAGATTGCGGTTATCCCGGCATGAAAATTTTTGCAATTTGGTTTTGAAAAATGTGAGCGGCGAAAGCCTGGATAGCCCACATTATTGCATTCCACATTGCATTGCCTATACCGGCACACATGATAATGATGTGATTAATGGCTGGTATGCGGATTTATCCACAAAACAACAACAATATATCAACGCTTATACCCATCGTGCTGCGAATGAATCTGTTTTGTCAGGCAATGATTCGCCAATTATTTGCTACCGTAAGTAATACGGCGATTGCCACCATGCAAGATATTTTAGATTTGCCCGCCAGTTCAAGAATGAATCTTCCTTCTACTATAGGTGGAAACTGGGAGTGGCGAATGCAAGAAAGTGATTTAACCAACGCCAAAAAGATTTCTTAACCCAAATAACCAGGTTATATGGACGCGCCAATAAGGAAAAAAGAATGATTAAATTTAGTGAATTTGTACAGCAAACAACAAACAAAAAAACTTGAAAAGTTAAGTGATCACGCGATTTACATACAGTTATTAAACTATGTTAAAACCCTTGCTGCGAATAAAGAAAAAATACGGCTAAACGTAAGGTTTACTATATTTCTGCGGAGTTTTTGATTGGTAAATTACTTTCTAACAATTTAATCAATCTTGGCGTATATCAAGAAATCAAAGATGAATTGGCGCAGGCAGGTAAATCACTAAGCCATATTGAAGATATTGAACCGGAGCCGTCTTTAGGGGAACGGCGGATTAGGTCGTTTAGCATCCTGTTTTATTGACTCCATGTCCACACTTGGGCTAAAATGCGGAAGGCGTAGGATTAAATTATCATTGCGGTTTGTTTAAACAAGTCTTTAAAAAAACAATGAGCAATATGCCGAACCAAATAACTGGATTGAAAAAAAGAGTCTTGGTTAATTCCTACGGACATCCATTATGAAGTACCATTTAAAGGATTTCACCTTAACCTCTAAATTAGATCGCATTGATATTCTAGGTTACAAAAAAAGACACCAAAAATTATCTCAACTTATTTGATATTAAATCCATCAATCATAAATTGATTAAAAAAGGCATTACCTTTGATAAAACAAAAATCAAAGAAAATCTGACTTTATTCCTTTATCCGGATGACTCCGATAAAAACGGTGAATTATTACGTATTTATCAGCAATATTTTATGGTCTCCAATGCGGCGCAGTTATTAATTGATGAAGCCATTGAACGTGGTAGTAATTTACATGATTTAGCCGATTATGCGTATGTGCAAATTAATGACACCCACCCATCCATGGTGATTCCGGAATTGATTCGCTTATTAACGGAAAAACATCGTATTAAATTTGCAGAAGCGGTAGAAATCGTGCGCAATATGGTGGGCTACACGAACCATACGATTCTTGCCGAAGCCTTAGAAAAATGGCCTTTAGCTTATTTAGAAGAAGTGGTTCCACATTTAGTTAAGATCATCAAAAAAACTGAATAAATTAGTGCACAAGGAATATCCGAACCCTGATGTACAAATTATTGATAAGCAAAAAAACGCGTCCATATGGCGCATATGGATATTCATTTTTCAAACTCCGTGAACGGTGTGGCGGCATTACACACGGAGATTTTGAAAAAAATTCCGAACTCAAAGCGTTTTATGAAATTTATCCCGAGAAGTTTAATAATAAAAACTAACGGAATCACCTTCCGTCGTTGGTTAGAGTTTTCCAACCAAGAGCTAGCCGCTTATATTAAACAACTTATCGGCGATGGTTACTCACATGATGCAACGCAACTAGAAAAACTGCTTACCTTTAAAGATGATAAAAAAAGTGCATCAAAAATTAGCTGAAATTAAATTCCGGAATAAATTGGCACTAAAAACCTATCTCAAAGAAAAATAAAGGGATTGAGTTGGACGAAAATTCCATTATCGATACGCAAATTAAGCGTTTCCACGAATATAAACGCCAACAAATGAATGCGCTTTATGTGATTCATAAATACCTTGAAATCAAAGCGGGCAAACTGCCGAAACGTAAAAATTACCGTAATTTTCAGTGGGAAAGCCGCACCGGCTTATGTGATTGCACAGGATATTATTCATTTAATTCTTTGCTTGTCTGAGTTAATCAATAACGATCCGGATGTGAATCACTATTTAAACGTGCATTTGGTGGAAAAACTACAATGTCAGCGTGGCGGAAAAAAATTGATTCCGGCGACAGATATTTCAGAGCAAATTTCCCTTGCCTCAAAAAGAAGCTTCCGGGACAGGCAATATGAAATTTATGCTGAATGGCGCATTAACTTTGGGCACAATGGACGGCGCGAACGTGGAAATTGCCGAATTAGCCGGTGCGAAAAAAACATTTACACCTTCGGTAAAGATTCGGAAAGTATTATTAAACTGTATGAAACTGCCGGTTATGTTTCAAAAAGATTACTATAAAAAAGGATAAACACATTAAAAAGAGCGGTCGATTTTTATCCTTGATTCTACACTGGCGAAACTGGGTAATGAAGAGCGTTTAAAACGTCTGCATGATGAATTGCTCAATAAAGACTGGTTTATGACCTTAATTGACTTTGACGCTTATGTTAAAGCGAAAGAACAGATTCTGGCGGATTATGAAGATCAAGATAGCTGGAACGAAAAAGTGATTCATAACATCGCCAAAGCCGGTTTCTTCTCATCGGATCGCACCATTGCACAATATAACACCGATATTTGGCATTGTGAGGATTAAGGGGAACATATGAAACTACTCACCCTCAACGTACATGCTTGGTTAGAAGATAACCAAGCGGAAAAAATCGACATTATTGCCGACACCATTGTTGAAAAGGGGCTACGACATCGTTGCCCTACAAGAGGTGAACCAATTAATGTCTGCACCCGCGATTTCACAAGCATTAAAGCAGGATAACTATGGCGTTGTGTTGCTGAATAAAATCAATCAACGGGCGACGCAAAAAAATATTCGCTATTTTGGAGCAATTCGCATATTGGCTACGATAAATATGACGAAGGCATCGCCTTTTTTAACCCGCTTGCCGGTTTATGAAGTGGATGCTTTTTATTGCAGCCAACATCAGCGCCTCGATTCTATCCTCTCGCGTAAAATTCTTGGCTTAACCGTGGAATATCAAGGCCAACTTGTAGATTGTTATTCCTGCCATATCAACTTGCCGAATTGCGCGGGTGAAAATCAACTGGACAACATTCGCAATATCGTGGAACGTAGCCAAAGCCAAAAACCTTAAAATTTTTGATGGGCGATTTCAATACGGATGCAATCAGCGATCCAGACGCTTATCAGAAAATTAAATTTCTCGGTTTACTTGATACTTTTGAGATGGCGGAACAGAAAGATAGCGGGATTACCGTTGAGAAAGCGATTGATGGCTGGAAAGGCCACAGTGAAGAAAAAACGATTAGACTATATTTTTTTAAATCAAGCAAAAGGGTTTTTATCGAGTCAGGTGGTTTTTAATGGCAAAAATAAACCGGTAGTTTCCGACCATTTCGGTTTGGAAATCGAGCTTACATTGTAGGAGAACATACATGAAAAAAATTGCTCAGTTTTGAATTTTGGCAAAAAAATTCGGCAAATGCTAATGGTGGTAATTGCCGTGATGCCTGCCGCAGGTTTAATGGTAAGTATCGGTAACTCGTTACCGTTAATTAGCGATGCCGAATGGCTGGCGCGCGTGGGTAATATCATCGCGCAAATCGGTTGGGGTATTATCGGCAATCTGCATTTTGTTATTTGCTTTAGCTATTGGTGGCAGTTGGGCGAATGAGCGTGCGGGCGGTGCGTTTGCCGCAGGTCTTGCCTTTATTTTAATCAACTTAATTACCGGTCACTTCTTCGGCGTAAAAAAATTGAAATGTTGACTGATCCGAATGCCCACGTCAGCACCATCTTGGCAGGCGACATTCCGGTGGCAAACTACTTTGTGAATATCCTCGGACAACCTGCATTAAATATGGGTGTATTCGTCGGGATCATCGCCGGTTTTGTAGGAGCAACCACCTTTAATAGTTACTACAATTTCCGCAAACTGCCTGAAGTACTTACCTTCTTTAACGGCAAACGCTTTGTACCTTTCGTAGTGATCTATCGCTCCGTTTTGGTGGCATTAATCTTAGCGGTGTTCTGGCCGGTGGTGCAAACCGGAATCAATCATTTTGGTGAATGGATTGCCAACTCACAAGACTCCGCGCCTATTCTTGCGCCTTTTGTGTACGGTACATTAGAACGTCTTTTACTGCCTTTCGGTTTACACCATATGCTCACCATTCCAATGAACTACACCTCATTGGGCGGCACCTATGAATTCTTAACCGGTATGCAACAAGGCAAACAAGTATTCGGACAAGACCCGTTATGGCTCGCTTGGATCAGTGATTTAATCAACCTGAAAGACGCGGGCAATATGACGCAATATAACGAACTCCTCTCAACAGTGACACCGGCGCGCTTTAAAAGTGGGTCAAATGATCGGTTCAAGCGGTATTCTAATGGGAATTACGCTCGCCATGTACGTGAACGTTGATACGGATAAAAAAACCATCTACAAAGGGATTTTCCTTTCTTCTGCCCTTGCCGTGTTCTTAACCGGTGTAACAGAGCCGATCGAATATATGTTTATGTTCGTTGCACTACCACTTTACCTTGTTTATGCGGCTATCCAAGGTTGCGCATTTGCCATGGCGGATATTGTGAACTTACGCGTTCACTCATTCGGTAACATTGAGTTTTTTTAACCCGTACGCCAATGGCAATTAAAGCGGGCATCGGCATGGATCTTATCAACTTCATTTGGGTATCCGGTGTGTTTGCAGTCGCTGCCTTCTTAATTGCGAATTTCATGATTAAGAAACTCAACTTAGCCACCGCCGGTCGCAACGGCAACTACGATGCAAAAAGGCTCTGACGAAGCCCCAACTGAGGGAGAAAAAAAGTCGCTAATGCCAGTGCGCAAGTGGTGCAAATCGTAAATTTACTGGGTGGACGCAACAATATTGCTGAGGTAGATGCTTGTATGACCCGTTTACGTATCACTGTGCATAATCCTGAGTTGGTGGGCGATGCTGCAGCTTGGAAACAAGCAGGCGCAATGGGTTTTATCGTCAAAGGTACTGGCATTCAAGCCATTTATGGACCAAAAGCCGATGTACTGAAATCGGATATTCAAGACCTGCTAGCTTCAGGCGTTGAAATTCCGAAAATGTAACAATATTTCAGCATAGGTCAGCAAAAAGAGCGGTTAAAATGATCTGACCTCAAAAAGCCAGACTATTAATTCAAGGGCTGAGTTCTATAATCTACAGGACTCAGCCCTTTCTGTTTACCTTTGAATAGGTCATGCTGATAATTATAAATTGTAGAAGAGTAAACCCAATCTGACAGTCCCCCGTTTAAAAATTCGTGCCTATCAGATTAATTTGAGCTTAAATTCTTTTCGGCTCAAATGCGTTTTCCAGCAAACATCGTTCAATATTAGATTGAATAACGTTATATTTCAAAGCATATAACATTGCAGTAAAAATCTACCGCCAAAAATCAACCGCACTTTTTAGGATATGCCATGACTATTTACGACATTGATTTCAATCAGCTTTACAAACAACATCTCATTGCCTGCAACCATTACAATTTGCCACCTGAAAAAAATGGGATAAGAAAGCAGTCAAAATGGCGGAAAATCTGGTGGGGAAAGCCAGCCGTTATAATCAACAACTATTGGAAACTATGCAGGTGCAACCTGACGAAACCGTGCTCGACATCGGTTGTGGCCCAGGCACGTTCGCCATTCCTTTGGCACAGCAAGGCAGCCAAGTATATGCCTTAGATTACAGCACGGGGATGTTGGATGTATTGGCGGAATATAAACAAAAACTGCAACTGGCAAATTTAAACCTGATTCGTCGTTCTTGGGCAGAGGATTGGAACGATGTGCCGCAAGTGGATGTGATTTTAGCATCGCGCTCTACGTTAGTGGATGATTTAGACGACATGATCGAGAAACTCTGTGCCAAAGCGAAAAAAACGGGTGTATCTCACTTCCGTGACGCAACGCCATTTTTTTGGATGAGGGCGTATTTGCCGCGATCGGACGTGAAGACATCGGTTTTCCGACCTATATTTATTTGCTGAATCGACTTTATCAAAAAGGCATTCAAGCGAACCTGAGCTTCATTGAAACGGAATCCGGTCGCTTTATGGGAGAAACCTACGAAGATTTGCTCGGTTCCGTAGAATTTTCTCTTGGGCCGTTAAATAAAAAATGAAAGGCTGGGCTTAACGGCATTTTTATCGCCAAAAAAACAACAAAAATAACGAACCTATCAAACACGGTCAGCGCAAATGGGCGTTGATTTGGTGGAATATCGATTAAAAAGTGCTGTGAGATTTTGCGGTGTTTTTGGAACCTTGGGGCGTTATTCGGCGAAGGTGATTTTTTTCTCCTTCGCCTTGACGAAGTAGCCTTTCAGGCGTAACTTTTCGCTCCCGTGATTATCTGGTCACTAATCGAAATAAATTCATCTGCGACATTGCCAATGTGGTGGCGTTATTATTTTGATGCTAACCAAAAACCTCAGACCACACGCACTTAAGTGTACTTTTTTTCTTTCTACGCAAAAATATACCGCTAATCCATTTGCTTGTTCCATACGAAACTATATAATTCGCTACTGATTTATCACAAAAAAAGGAAATCTCATGAAAAAAATAATTTGTTCATTATTTGCTCTTTCTGCGCTTAGCACTGCTGTCGCGCAAGAAGTGAATATTAAAATCTTAGGCACGTCTGACGTACATGGTCGCATTGTGCCTTGGAGTTATGGCGCGGACGTGGAAGATCGTTCCGGTTCTTACGCACAAATCGCTACCTATGTTAACGACGTGCGCAAAAAAACAATAAAAAAACGTGGTATTAGTTGACGTGGGCGATGCCATCCAAGACAACCAAGTAGATGTCTTTGCGAAAGACGAAAAAAATACTATAAAGACCACCCGGTAGCGAAAGTCTTAAACGCTATGGACTACGATATTTTTCGTGTTAGGTAATCACGAATTTAACTTCGGTATGACCGCGTTAGATGAAATCTTAAAAAGATATCAAAGCGCAAAAATTAACCGCTAACTTCTACTACGCGAAAGATGGTAAGCGCTACATCGAACCGACAACCATCATCGAAAAAGACGGTGTAAAATTGGGCATTATCGGCTTTAACTACGCCAATGTCTGCCAAATTTGAAGAAGACACCGGCAACTTAAAAGACATGAAATTCACTTCACCAAGTGAAGAAGCTAAAGCGCAAGTCGCCGCGTTAAAAGCGAAAGGGGTAGATGTCATTATCGCCGTGAGCCATATGGGCATCGACAATGAAAACAATATTCCGGACACCGGTATGCGTGATGTGATTAACGCCGTGGATGGCATTGATGTGGTCATCGCCGGCCATATGCACAAAAAAACGTGCCGAGCGAAACCATCAAAGATACCTTAATCACCGAACCGCACCGTTACGGCACTGTGGTTTCCGAAGTGGATTTAACGTTTGATATCAACGATAAAAAAGAAGTGAAATTGCTAAAAAAAGAAGCCAAAACCGTACCGGTTAAAGATCTGGCTTCCGATGAAAAAATCGTGGAAATCTACAAACCATATCACGAGAAATTACGTGAATTAAACAACGTAGTGATCGGTCAAGCGGAAAATGAAATGGTGCCACAAGGCAAAAAACATGGCGTAGCCATTGCCTTCGCGAAAGACACCGGTCTGTCTTCTTTCATCCACGATGTGGAACGTCATTACAGCAATGCCGACGTTGTGTCTTTCTCTTTTGACCACCAAAACGCCCGCATGGATAAAGGCGACATCAAGAAAAAAAGACATCATCTTTAACTATCGCTATGCCGGCGGTGATGTGACCGTTTATGAAATGACGGGCAAACAGCTCAAACAATACATGGAATGGTCGGCGGATTATTTCGACACCGTTCAAGCGGGCGACACCGATTATCGCTATAACGCAGAGCGCAAAAAAATCCAAGTATGTCACCTACGATCTATTCGGCGGCGTGAAATACAAAATTGATTTACGCAAACCAAGTGGACAAAAAAATCGTGGATTTAACCTTAGCCAATGGCAAACCGATCACTGACGACATGAAATTGAAAGTGGGTATGAACTCCTACCGCTTCAACCAACTGCACGGTAAAGGCGGCATCTTTGAAGGACAAGATATCCCTGTGGTATGGGAATCCAAAGTGGCAATGGGACGCGAAAAAAAGGCACCATCCAAAAACATGATGATCGACTACATCACCAACGTGAAAAAAAGGGCAAAATCCAAGGCCTTTCCCACAACAACTGGGGAAATTATCGGCTTAGAATAAGATAGTCTAAACCGAAAGAAAAAAATACCGATGGCAAAACCATCGGTATTTTTTTATATGTGAAAAAAACGTCGCTGAAAAACGACCGCACTTTTTTTCTCTTTCTACAATTAGAAGGTATTACATTTAGCCGGATTACCGCTAGTTAACCCCACTTTAAACCATTGTAAACGCTGCGCTGAAGTGCCATGAGTGAAACTGTCGGGAACCACATAACCCTGACTACGCTTTTGCAAGCGATCATCGCCTACTGATTCAGCCGCATTAAAGGCTTTCTCAATATCGCCACTTTCAAACAAACCACTTTTTCACCGCTTGTGATGCCCATACGCCGGCATAACAATCCGCTTGTAATTCCAATTTTACTGAAAGCTGATTAGCTTCCGCTCGAGAGGCTCGACTTTGCAGGCGATGTACTTGTGTCAGCGTGCCTAATAAATTCTGTACGTGGTGTCCCACTTCATGGGCGATAACATAAGCAAAGGCAGATTCGCCCGCTGCGCCGAGCTTATTTTTCATATCGTTATAAAATGACAGATCCAAATAGACCCGTTGATCATTAGGGCAATAGAATGGTCCCATGGCTGATTGTCCTGTGCCGCAAGCGGTCGAAGTCGCTCTGTTATAGACTACCATTCGTGGTTCCACATATTGTCTGTTATTTTGGGAAAAGTATGCCGTCCAAACTGCTTCGGTGTCGCCCAGAACCACTTTGGAGAGTTTAAATAATTGCTCTTCTTGCTGTGATTGCAATGGCGAACTTTGCGTCCCTCCCATATCAACTTCGCCGACTAGGCCTGATAAATCCACGCCATAGTAAGCGCCCACTAAAAATAATAATCAGCCCCAAAAATCCCAGTCGGTCTACCTCCGCCGAAACCACCTCCGGACGAACGTCTGTCTTCAACATTTGAACTTTCTCTACGACCCTGCCAACGCATAATATTTCCTACCTTTTAAGTTAAACTGGCTCTATTCTAATCTATAACTATTTTTCGCCTAATATTTTTATTCCTAGATTTATATGACTGAATTAATCATACTATCAGCTTCCAATTATTAATCACAAAAAGGGGAAAAAACTAAAAAGGCAGCGAAGAGTGTCTCGTACAGTTGTGGCTATGTGGAAGATGGACCGGGCGGATAAAAAAAGTGAGCTTAACGCTCACTTTTTTTACTACACAAAATATAAATAGACTTTAATTAATTTTTGTTTCTGTGCGCCAAATGCTCCAACCCAAGCATTGTCATCAGGGGAAAGCCAAGCCTGCCATTTCTTTTGCTTGGTCACCATAAAATTTACCCTCTACATTAGCAACACTAGAGGAGATATATGTTGAAGGCTGAGGTGTAGCGGTTCCAGTAAAACTATTATCTGTGATACGTCCATTTTACATCCATTGTAACAATACTCGGAACATCCAATCTTCCAGTTAACGTCTTATCCCCAAAATTAACTGTAAATTCAGATCTCCCCCTTTCACCATATTGGGTGACACCTATAAAGAGACTCTCTCCTAAATATTCAGCAGTTCCAGCATTAGGCATATTCCGCGTTAGATTACCATTATAAAACACATAATCAGTCTCGTTCGGCCCCTCTACGAAACCAAATCTAGAATCAGAGAAACGGCTACAACATACGATATCATCTGGAGCTAATCCCACATTAAGGTTGATCTTTTGCCCATCAACATTTAACTCAGTAATATTCGGATCCGTTATTGCAACAGGTTTAATTATCTGTTGTTCATCAACTATGGCAACAGATAAGGCTGAACCAGTAGCAGGCGTCATCGGTTGAGCCGGATTATTTGGTTGTGGTTGTGGTTGCTGTGGTTGAGTCGGGTTATTTGGCTGTGGCTGCTGCGGTTGAGCCGGATTATTTGGCTGCGGCTGCTGCGGTTGAGCCGGATTATTTGACTGTGGCTGCTCCGGTTGAGCCGAGTTATTTGGTTGTGTTCCCTTAGATTGAACTGGGTTATTTGGCTGTGTTCCCTTAGGTTGAACCGAGTTATTTAGTTGCTGAACAGGAGAAGAGTTGCCTCCATTTCCACTACTTCCGCAAGCCGTAACGGCTAATGAGGTTAATACAACAAGACTTAATTTTGAAATTGAGCTTTTGAAATGACTCATAAAAATACTCCTTAAGATAAAATAAAATAGTATAAAAATACCCGAGAAGCCACTAGTTTTTTTATCAGACTAAATTCAAGTGGCAATAACCGCCTACGCGGTAACTTACAATAAACAGACATCTGCCTTTATTGAAAGCAATTAAAATGCAGTAAAAACAGCTTAAATTCCTACCGCACTTTTTAATCAGTTAATTCATTCTTGACACTTTTTAGTGTCCATGCATACCCAATTTTTTTCTCCAAATAGTGGATATTGGTACCGCCTTTTTGGAAATTCTCATCTTCGAGGATTAGCTCGTGCAATGGAATATTGGTTTTAATACCGTCAATGATCGTTTCGGCTAGCGCGTGTTGCATACGACAAATAGCTACGTCACGGGTATCGCCGTAAGTAATGAGCTTAGCAATCATAGAATCATAATGTGGCGGAACGCTATAGCCCGCATAAATATGGGAATCCCAACGCACACCTAAGCCGCCTGGGGAATGCAAATGTGCAACTTTTACCCGGTGAAGGCAAGAAGGTTTTTGGATCTTCCGCATTGATACGACATTCAATCGCATGACCTTTTACTTTAATATCTTCCTGTTTGAAAGAAATCGGTAAGCCTGCGGCAATGCGTAGTTGCTCCTTAACCAAATCCACACCGGTAATCATTTCAGTCACAGGATGTTCCACTTGAATACGGGTATTCATTTCAATGAAATAGAACTCGCCATTTTCATATAAAAAATTCAAATGTACCCGCACCACGATAACCGATTTCCACGCAAGCCTTGGCACAACGGGAACCGATGTCTCGACGAACTTCTTCGGTAATACCCGGCGCTGGTGCCTCTTCCACTACTTTTTGGTGGCGGCGTTGCATGGAACAATCGCGTTCAGCAAGATAAACGGCATTACCATGGGTGTCGGCTAATACTTGGATTTCTACATGGCGTGGATTTTCTAAATATTTTTCCATGTAAACCATGTCGTTATTAAACGCAGCTTTGGCTTCTGCTTTTGTCATTGCGATGGATTCTTCCAAAGCGTCTTCGCTACGTACTACGCGCATACCACGACCGCCACCGCCACCGGAGGCTTTGATGATGATCGGATAGCCGATTCGTTTGGCAATTTCTTTATTTTTCGCAATGTCAGAACTTAAGGGACCATCAGACCCCGGCACACAAGGCACACCGGCTTTTTTCATGGCGTTAATGGCAGATACTTTGTCACCCATTAAACGAATCACATCTGCAGTTGGGCCGATAAAGATAAAAGCCTGAACTTTCAACTTGCTCGGCAAAATCGGCGTTTTCGGAAAGAAAGCCATATCCCGGGTGAATTGCATCAGCGCCGGTCACTTCTGCAGCAGCAATAATGGCAGGAATATTTAAGTAGCTTTTTGGCAGATTGAGCAGGGGCCGATACACACGGTTTGATCGGCAAGCAGAACGTGTTTCAATTCACGGTCGGCGGTAGAATGCACCGCAACGGTTTTAATGCCCAATTCTTTGCAGGCGCGCAAAATTCGCAGTGCAATTTCACCGCGATTGGCAATAACAACTTTTTTTCTAACATAATAAATCCATTCTTTTGCTTAAATTATGGTTTAGATGTTAATTATTCGATAACAATTAACGGCTCGTCAAATTCAACAGGATCACCATCATTTACCAGAATAGCTTTAACCACACCTGCTTTGTCCGCTTCAATGCGGTTCATCATTTTCATCGCTTCAACGATACAAAGTGCATCACCCACTTTCACGCTTTGCCCCACTTCAACGAAGGCTTTCGCTTCAGGGCTTGGGCTACGGTAGAACGTACCTACCATCGGAGAACGGATTTTATGGCGGAGACATCTTCCGCTACCGATGCGGCAACGCTTGGTGCAGGGGCAACAGCCGGGGCGGCTACCGGTGCAGGTGCGCTGGCAATCGGTGCAGGCGTTGCCATTGGTGCAGCATATTGAACGGACGCCGGAGAACCACGGTTAATGCGAACAGATTCTTCCCCTTCAGAAATTTCAAGTTCCATAATGCCGGATTCTTCCACAAGTTCGATCAATTTCTTAATTTTACGAATATCCATAATTGTTTTTTTCTAAAAGATTCAAATGTTAATAACCGCACCTTTCTCTAAAAAGTGCGGTACTGAATGAGGTTTAAATTTTAGCTGGAAAGATTACCTGAAAAATAATCATTTTGGCGATAAAATTCTGCTATTTTTTTCGCCAATTTTCGCTAAATTTCACTTTTTTTGGCCAAATAATTCAGAACAAACTGTAAAAACGAATTTTCAATCCTACGCATCTTTCCAATTTTTTTAGGAACCTATCGCTTTTAAGGATTAAGTGCGATCATTTTTCTTCAGCGTTTTATTAGATCGCTCTGAGATCGCAGTATACTCCAATTTTACATTCGTCAATGTACCGAGCAGTTCTTCCGCCATGGCTTTATAGCTAAGCGATGCAGATTTTTCCACCATCACTACCCGTGCAATATTTTGCACTTCTTCACCACTTAATATGAGATGATTTAGCGCCACCTGTAATGCCGGCAGGCTTGGATTAAACGCCGCATTTTCAGCATAGCTGCTATGATAAATTTGTCGCTCTTGCGTTTGAATCGCGACACCGTGGAAGGTGTTGGAATATGGCGCATGAGCTTGATTGGCCATTGTAAGTGCCTGTGCTACTACCGGATCTTCGGTGTTTAGCGTAATCTGATTGTCATGCTGATCCAATAGATGCAAGTGAATATTCAGATTTTTGGGGCCGAAAGCGTCGGGTAAATACTGTTGTAATAAATTATGTTGGCTGTGTGGCAAATGAATTTGTAGCTTGTCTGCGCTATTGAGTTCATTCATAAATTGACGGCAATGACCACAAGGTGTGTAGTTGACGGTGATGTCAGTGATCACCACGCATCCAAGCATGGCTAATAGCGCTTTGTTCCGCATGAATAGTTTGTTGAATATCGGTCTTGCTAAATTCTTGGTTGGCGCCGAAGTAAAAATTTCCGCTTACGCCGGTAGTAATCGCGCCGACATTAAAGTTTGAAATCGGTGTGGTAGCATAGCAGGCTGCAATAGGCAGTAGCGCGAGAGCCAGTTGTTGTACTGTTAACTGATATTTATTACAAATATGTTGAACGGCAAAAGTGCGGTAAGAATCCGGCAAATTTTTTTGTTCTTGTAAGATATGCCAAACGTCTTGATCTCAATTCATGGACAGAAAGATTATGTAAGGCGTGTTGAATTTTATCTGAAATATGAATTGACATAGTCATCTCCTTTTATTTTCGATAATAATTTCCTTATCTTAGCATTTTAGAAAAAAAGTGCGGTTAATATTTTAAATAAATTTTTGACCGCACTTTGTATTTGTTGAAACGGATTATTTTGCTGTTGTCAGTTTTTGTAATATTAACGCTGAATCAAATAGCGTAATCTCGTGCCGTCTTGTTCTACGCTTAATAAGGTGTAGCCGTGGTTTTTGGTATCTACGGGGATGTTGTTGATAGATTGCGCGCAGTCGCTGATCAATTCCAAAAATCTCACCCTTTTTGTAATTGTGGCATGGTTTCCAACATCACGATTGCCGGGTACGGGCAAGGTTCGCCCACGGTGTCGATAGTGTAATCCGGGGTGATGTCTTTCGGATCTTTATCTAGTTTTTTTGTACAACGGTAAATGCCATAGTGTGTTTTCCTTCTGTGAAATAAAAAAATAACGTCAAATCAAACCGCACTTTTACGCTTGTGCGAAAGCGGCGATTTTGGCTTTTGCTTTGGCGAGGAAGCGTTTTTTTCCCACCAGACGACAGCGATTAAGCAGAGAATCAATAAACCGTAGTTCACCAATAATCCGCCGACCGGGCCGAATTCTTTCAGTAAGTTGAGTTTTTCGTAATCAAGCGCCAATACCGGAGCGAGATCGTCCCAGGCATAGGCTAAATAAGTGGAGCCGATAACATTGCCGACGCCCACCCACATGAAATGCACTTGGCCTTCCATAGAACGATACATCCAGCCGGTTTCACAGCCACCCGCCAATACGATACCAAAGCCGAATAATAAGCCACCGATAATGGCATTCGGACCTGCCCACATGATTTTTGCGGGTACGCCTAATTGGATGTAACTGAACACGCCGATGGTGCCTGCAAGAATGCCGAAAATAATCGCTTTTGCCATATAAGCACGACCGGTGACCCAAAGATCACGGAAAGCGGAGGTGAAGCAGATTTGTGCTCGCTCAATAAGCAAAACCGAAAGCCAAGCCACAAAGCATAGCAAAGCCGAGTTTAATAGAGCTTGTCATCACATAAAGGGAAGCAATAAGATAGGCAAAGAATACGACCATGCCAATCCAAAAAGCGTCGTTGTGCTTTTTCGGGTCGCTTTCCTGCAATTTTGCCGCGCCTTTTTTTAATTCCAATTTCACACGGAACATCGGTAATAAAGTGACTTTTACGCCCACATAAGTGCCGATGGCGGTAGCGATGGTGAAAAACCAAGCGTGAACGGAAAAATTGCGGAATACCGGTGAATAAAGAGGCTAGGGTTACATCCCATAGCCAAGCGCGCGCCGAAACCGGCTAATGCACCGCCGATCAAGGCTTGCGCGATACGGCGCTTATGTGGTTGATTACGCCATTTCACGTTGTTCGCCCACAAGGCCGCGGAAATACAACCTGCGAACATGCCTAAGATCATCACGCCATCGACACGGGTGAAAAATCGTGCCTTGCATACCGATGATTTTTGTAATAGCTCCAATTGGATACATCCACGCCCAGCGTTTGTAACGCATGTCCACCCCAACGGGTAAACTCGCCGGTGACCGCCCAATACGTGCCGGTAACACCGAAATAATAAGCAGAAATCAATCCTGCCGCGATAACGGCGATAACCGGATTCCAATATTTCACCAAATATTGTTGTTTGAACTGTTGTAAAACTTCGTTCATTTTCTAATCCTTTGAATTTGAATGAAAGATTTACAAGGAAGGTATAACAATGAGAAAAGGTTCATAAAGAAGGGCTTTGTCATTTCCTATACACAAACTTGCGATATAACTGAAATTACAAATTGAATTTGCCTGGCTAGTTTAAATAATATGCGATTTCTCTGCAATAAGACTTTGTAGTTAATATGATTTAACGGTTTATATTTTTATCTTCTATCCCTATACTGATAGCACCTTACTTCACATGGAGTGCTTTGTGCTGGTTTAGCGTTGTGTTTTGTCTTTATTTTTGTACTATACTGGGGAAAAATCGATTTTTTTACTTAAATCACAAAATGAGGAGAAGAGGATGGTATTTTTTTAGTATACCGCCGGATCTACCGGTGACGAAAAGCAAAGAAGAAATCGACAAAACATATCGCTATTGGCGTATGCACCTGCTGGTTAGCAGCTACATCGGTTATGCGATTTTCTATTTTACACGTAAGAGTTTTAACTTCGTGATGCCGGCGATGTTGACGGATTTGGGGTTGCAAAAATCCGACATCGGGATCATGGGCACGGCGTTTTATTTAACCTATGGTGTCTCTAAATTCTTATCAGGCGTATTAGGCGACCGCTCAAACCCACGCTACTTTATGGGGATCGGTTTGATGATGACCGGCGTGGTAAATATCCTGTTCGGTTTGAGCTCCTCTGTCTTTATGTTCATTACCCTTTGGATGATTAATGCATTCTTCCAAGGTTGGGGATGGCCACCTTGTTCTAAGATTCTAAACACATGGTATTCACGTAATGAGCGGGGCTTATGGTGGGCGATTTGGAACACCTCACACAACCTCGGCGGAGCCTTGATTCCATTACTCGCCGGTGCAGTAACCGTCTATTGGGGCTGGCGTTACGGCATGATTGTGCCGGGAATTATCGCCTGCATGGTCGGTTTCGCCCTGTGCTTCCTATTGCGTGACCGCCCTGCTTCCATGGGCTTACCAACTGTCGGCGAATGGCGCAATGACATTGCCGAAAAAGAACACGAAAAGCCAAGGTGTGGGCTTGTCCAGTTGGGAAATTCTAAAAACCTATGTGTTCAAAAAAATAGCATTATTTGGGCACTTGCGTTTTCTTGGTGTTTTATTTACATCATCCGTACGGGCATTAACGACTGGGGGTAACTTATATTTAACGGAAACCCACGGCTATGATTTATTAAAAGCCAATGTGGCGGTCAGCTTCTTTGAAGTTGGTGGTTTCTTAGGCGCATTATTTGCCGGTTGGGGCTCCGATAAGTTCTTCCAAGGCAACCGTACTCAAATGAACATTATTTATGTGTTAGGTATTATCTCCGTGTCTCTCGCCTTGTGGTTTATCCCAAGTGATAATCCTATCATCATCAACGCTCTGTTCTTCTTAATGGGCTTCTTTATTTTCGGACCACAATTCCTGATTGCCATGGGCGCCGCCGAAAACTCTCACAAATATGCCTCCGGCTCTGCCACAGGGTTTGTGAGCTTATTCGCTTATATCGGTGCCGCAGCTGCCGGTGCGCCATTGGCATGGATTATTCAATCCTTCCACTGGAACGGCTTCTTCGGTAGCTTATTTATTGTCTCTTTAGGCTGTGCGTTATTATTAGTTTTGGTATATTTCTTACAACATCGTAGGAATAACCTGAAAGGCTAGATTAGAAATAAAGGGCGATTAAAAATCTTAGATAAAGATTGAATCGCCCTTAAAAATTCAAATACTATGCCAATTGTGGCACAGAAGTGCGGTAGATTTTGGCTAAGTTTTTCTAAGGTCAATAGCACTTCCTGCAGGGCCTTGTCAGAAACCATATTCTTGATCAAGCAAGAAAAATATTTTCTGCTAAATACATGGCTATTGTTAGTGCTATACAATCGTTATCCGAGTTATTGCAATTTGGAGCGTCTGATCATGGTCTTTGAGCATTTTTCCCATTATACAAATTGCCGAACAATTAAAACCTGAATTTAGCCACACTGCAACAAGAATTAGAGTCAGGGAAAAATAAACGTAAAAAAATATTCACCGCACTTTACGGCAAAAATTTTCCGCATAACGACGAGAAGATTTTTGCTGTCGTCACGATTGCGCTGAAACTTCGTTTTACACCTCCCCTATCGAATCTAAACTTAAAAGGACATTAGCACATAATGTTTTTGGGACAAGGTTGTCGCAGTGCCGTTTAAATTCGATTGAATAATGTTTACCCATAAAAATTCGCAGTAGAGAACTCTTGATAAGTCAACGCTGTCTAATAATTGAATTTCATTTATCATGGACAGGAGAACACGATGAAATTATTAAAAACCGCTTTTAATTACAACCCTAGCTTGTACTTTAGCGACAATCTCACCTCAGGTATTAGCGAAAAAAAGCAAAGGTGCTGATGAAGTCACAAAAATCAGCTATAGCTGTAAAGATGGCAAAAAACTTGGAAGTTGTTTTTATCAATACGGGTAACAGCTCTTATGCTGTTATTAACCAAATGGATGAGATGATTCCTATGGAGTTGATGAAAAATGGCTTCCGGCACAAATTATCAGGCAATTAATAAAAATTACACCTATAAACTTTATACCAAAGGTAAAACTGCGGATTTAGTCAGAGGGGACGATAAACCGGTATTAAGTGAATGTGTTGCAGGTTAGGGTAATTTAAATCTCGCCCTACTAAAAAGTGCGGTCAAAAATAACCGCACTTTTGATAATAAAAAAAGGCATCCATCGGATGCCTTTTTATTTTGGAAGAATTATTTGCCGGATAAATCAATTTGATATACAGCAAATCCCACTTCATCAGTGCCCACCTGTTTCATTGGGTATTGGGCGTTTTCTTTGATAAATTGCGCTGTTTGTTCGCTTGGTGACGTTTCAAAGCGGACATCTAATTTATCGTTGCCTTTAATCGGCACAAAGCGCCAGTTTTTGTCGGCACTTGGATTCACTGCGCCGTCTTTTTCACTGGTGGCTTTGATGTAATCCGCCAATACTTGACGGTTTTCATCCGGTGATGCGTAAACAATGTGCTTGTCACCGGTACCTGGGAATTTATTACCATAAGCACGGTAGTTATTGGTGGCGATTAAAAAAATTCCGCTTTCGGATCCACCGGTTTGCCTTGGTAAGTCAGATTCACCACGCGGTGTGCATTCGGGTTGATTAACTTGCACTCGCCGTCATAACGTGGCGGTTGGGTTAAATCGTATTCGTAATTTACGCCATCGATCACATCGAAGTTATAGGTGCGGAAGCCTTCCCAATCCAATAAAGATTGTGGTTTATCGCTTGCCGGATCGATTTGCTTAAACATCCCTGCGCTGCATTCCAACCATTCTTTTAGTTGCTCACCGCTGACTTTCACCACTACCAAGGTATTCGGATACAAATACAAATCTGCCGCATTGCGGAACGTTAACTCGCCTTTTGTTCACTTCGGTGTAGCCTGTCGGATCGTTTTTACGACCGCCCGCTTTAAACGGTGCGCCTGCACTTAAAATTGGCAAACCAGCCATGGCCGGTACGCTTGGGGCGACTTTTTCCACATAAGCTTTTTTTGCGCTTGGTTAACAATTTGAATGGTCGGGTCATCTTGCACCAATGCCAAATAGCTATACATATTGTCGGTGGCTTTTACCAATCGGCTGTGCCACAAATTTACAGGGTCGCTTCATGAGTTTCTTTTTAAAAAGTGCGGTCATTTCCGGGTCATTTTCTGCCAACGCCTTTTTATTTTCCGCATCATAAATCGGACGCAATACCGCTTTGCCGTTGGTTACAATCCATTTGCCGTTATGCTCGCTCAACACTAAATCCACGACACTGATATTGTTCGCCCAATAGCCCGCCATACTTTCCGGCACGCCTTTTACGGTACCTTTAGCAATATCTGCGTTCGGTGATTTGGCAAATTCTTTATTCGGGAACAAGCGGTGGGAGTGACCGAAAATCACCGCGTCAATGTGCGGCACATCCGCAAGATAGAACGCGGAGTTTTCTGCGCCCTCATGATACGGCTCGTCGGATGGGCCGGTATGCGCTAATGCAACGATAATATCCGCGCCTTTTTTTCTTCATTTCCGGTACATATTTTTTTGCGCACTTTTTTTACAATGTCGCGGGTTTCCACTTTGCCCGTTAAATTGGCTTTATCCCACACCATAATTTGTGGCGGCACAAAACCGATATAACCGATTTTTAGCTTATGCGACTTGCCTTTGTTGTCCACCACCGTTTTTTCCTGAATTACATAAGGCGTGTAATAAGGCTCCTCTGTTCCCACTTTCACCACATTAGCGTTCACTATCGAGGGAACTTCGCCTGTTTGATGGCATCGGCTAAATAATCCAAGCCATAGTTAAACTCGTGATTACCCAATGTCCCCACTTCATAATGCATGGCATTTAAGCAATCTACCGCCGGGTTTGATTTGCCTTCTTTATAGCCTACAGCCGCTTGATAATCGGCAATCGGGTTGCCTTTGAATTAAATCGCCGTTATCCACCAACACGCTGTTTTTCACTTCGGCGCGAGCCTGGCGAATCAAACTTGCAGCACGGGTAAAACCGAATTTCTCTGTCGGCGCATCTTTGTAATAGTCAAAATCCGTCAAGAAACTGTGAATATCGGTGGTACCGATAATACGTAAATCTACCTGATTGCCATCTTTTGCAAACGCCATGCGATTGCAGCTGAGCGCTCAGCACACTGCTCGCGCCGATCTGAATAAAGCGTCTTCTATTCATTCTAATTAACTCCTTAATTGGGAAAAAAACACCGTGTTATTGTAAGGAAATTGGAAAAGGTTTTGAAAGAAAAAAAGTGCGGTTGTTTTTGACGATAATTTGACTCATCAAGACAATAAATCTGTCAAAAACGACCGCACTTTGAAACAACACGGAGGTTGACAAAAGTGCGGTCGAAATTTCAGCTGTTTTTTTAAAACTCATAACGAACGCCAACGTTAAAATTGCGCCCCGGTGCACTGTAACGATCAGCATTGCCGGAGGTGATCGCCAATGGAATACTGCTCGGGTCTCGACCTTGATCCTGCGTAGCTTTACTTAACAGGGGCAAGATAAGAAATGTCGTTCCAGTTCCAATATTTTTTTATTAAACAAATTGTTTTACTCCGGCAGTTAAAGTCAGATTTTCCACCGGTTTCCAATAAGCACCCAAGTCAAATACCGAATAACCACCGGTCGGGTTATAAAGATACGCGGAAGATTGTTCGATATCTTTATCGGATTTGCCACGGTTATAAGTCCATTGAATATTGGCTCCAAATGTTTCCCCTTCATAGCCTAAACCGGCTCGCACTTTTAACGGCTGGATACTGTTAATCGGTGTTTTAACGCCTTTGTTGCTCGCTTTACCACGACTGTAAGAAATGCCTTCTGCTAAATAGAAATCCTTATAAAACTTCCATTTCACATCGGCTGTGAAGCCATAAACTTTAGCTTTATCCAAATTGTCGTATTGAATAAAGGTGGTATAACCTTGCGTTGGTTTGGATACCCAATCAATAAAGTTTTTTTATAGTGGTTGTAATACCCGGTGACTAAATATTGCAGTTTTTTTCATTTTGGCCTTTCACCCCGATTTCAAAGTTATCGGCGGTTTCGGAACGCAAATTCGGGTTACCGACCACCGCGACATTAGCAGTTTGAGGTCCCATTCTCGGAACAAAATAAGTAACGCTTTCAAAGAAATAAGAGGTTAATTGTTGCGCCGATGGCGTTCTTACACCGCGAGAATATTGCACATACGGAATAAATTCCGGTGCAGCACGATATTCCAAACTTAACTTCGGCGTAAATTTAGTTTCGGAACTTTTTTTGCCGGTTGGGAATTGTGCCACTTCACTGTTACCACCGGAAGGCGTCATCCGATAATGCACAAAAAACCGACTTGTGGCGTAACAATCCATTTTCCAAAAAGCAATTTCATCTTCAAAATAGCCTGTAACTTTATGCTGTTTCGTATCTGATGTTGGTTTTCCGTTGAAATAGGCGTGTCTGGAATTGCCGTAAGCAGGACGTTCATAGTACAAATAATTTGTCGCTTTAGTGTGGTTGTAACTTAAGCCGTAACGTAAAACTTGAGGAATATTTCCATCTATAAAGCTCATTAAATTAGTGTTAATACCGTGAGTTTTATAGTTAACGTCAGATTTTTCAAGGCGGTAATTATTGCTCCCCAAACGATGACGATAATTATCGGTACCGGCGTTTTGATAATAAACCTGTGTTTTCGCATTTTGTAACCAGCCATGTTCATTATTGTAATCATGGCTTAATGAAAAAGCGGGTACGCTTCACACGGTCAATGGCGTTACCTTTAGTTTGAACACCAGTGTTTCTATCAATGTTAGTATCATTTAATGTCAGTAAATCGGTTTTTAATTTTTTTACGTTGATGTTCAAAAGGCTGCACCAACCCGATGTTGATCATTTAACTGATAGTAATGTTTGGTAAGAACATAATTATTTTGAGTGTCCGCCGGATTCGGTTCGGTACGATCCACACCGGTACCGCCATTAGTACCTTTGTTTTTTTGGTTTGATCACCATTGCGAATAGTGGTCATCACCATGCCTTGATAGCCACCGATTTTGCCTGCACCACCAATGGTGCCGTAAACGGAATTATCGGTGCTGTTATAACCACTTCCAATCAAGCCACCGAGGGCGCGGCGCTTTTAATAAATCGGCAGGGTTCCAGTGTAGCGAAATTCACACTACCCGATAAACTGTTAGCTGAGCCGGCATATTGCACATCGGCACTACGCAGGCTACTCACATCCACATAATCAGCACGTCCGAATTCTACACCGTAAGAAATAAAATGTTTGCTTTCTTGTGCTTCCGGCAACGGAATTTCCATCTACCGTCGTGGTCACACGGTTCCCCTGCAAACCACGAATATTCACGCCTTCTCCGCCGGAACGTGCAGTTTGTAATTGGCTGACGTTCACGTCTAATTTATTGGAAAAATAAATCTTTAACATCTTTTGCTTGACGTAAGAAAAATACTGTTGCGATCGACTTTGGTGATTGACCAACGTATCACTGGTTTCAATTTCAACCACAGAAATTTCTTCTAATTGATTAGTTTCTTCCCCATAGCTATATTTTTGGTAAGCACAAACTGCTGCGACTAATACCGCTAGCTTTGTTTTTTTAAGCATAGTAACCCCACACTTGTCATTAATAATTATTCTCAATTATATCGACAAACCACAGGATAACCAACCAAAAATTCTAAGAATATACAAAAATAGTTTTTCAGTATGCGTAAATTGATAGGATGGCTGATATAGCTATAACTTTCGCTCCAAATAACAACTGAAATAATTTGTAAAAGATTTTTGCAACTGATCGCTATTTGCCATATCATACAACCTTCTTTATTTACCCAATTCGAGGTGATTTATGTTTTGGAATTGATCCAATTGAAATTCTAGGTTATGTCGCAACATTGATTGTGGCTGCATCTTTTTATTTAAATCTATCGTTCCGCTTCGTATCGTTAATAGTATCGGCGCCGCATTATTCGTAGTTTACGCTCTGATCACCCACACTTACCCGGTAGCATTATTAAACGCATTTTTAGTTGTCGTGCATATTTACCAGTTATGGCGTTTAAAAACAGCTAGTAAGATCACCAGCGTAAAAATAACCCTTTTTCCTGCCCAAAAAGGTATTTCCAAAAAATTGGGCAGATAAATCACTTAAATTAAATATTGAGCCCTGTATTTCACAGGGGCTCAAATTTTTCAGAGTTTAATGTTTAGTTTTTGTATTACACATTCTTAAATTCACACATCCAGCACTAATTTCCCTTTTTCTTTCTTAATTGTAAATTTTACTGATAACAGTTTGCATTTATAAGCTTAAACCCCTAGAATAAAGCTGTTCACCTAAATTTAACATTTACGGAACAATCCACCTTAATACCAACATTTTTGAAGGAGTATTCATGAAACTTAACTCATTTAAACTGGCAACTCTTGCCGCTGCCATTGCTTTCTCCGGCATTGCAAGTGCAGATATCACCGTATATAACGGCCAGCACAAAGAAGCGGCGGCAGCTGTTAGCGAAGCCTTTACCAAAGAAACCGGCATTAAAGTGACATTAAACAGCGCCAAAAGTGAACAGTTGGCGGGACAATTAAAAGAAGAGGGTGAAAAAACTCCGGCAGACGTATTCTATACCGAGCAAATCGCATCATTTGCCGTGTTATCTGACGCAGATTTACTTGAACCACTCTCTGCCGAAACTATCAAACAAACCGAATATAAAGGCGTGCCGGTTGCTCCGAAAAAAGACTGGGTTGCCTTAAGCGGTCGCTCTCGCGTGGTGGTTTATGACAAAAATAAACTCTCTGAAAAAGACATGGAAAAAAATCCGTGTTAGATTACGCTACTCCGAAATGGAAAGACAAAAATCGGTTATGTTCCAACCTCCGGCGCATTCTTATCACAAGTCGTTGCCATCACTAAATTGAAAGGTGAGCAAGCTGCATTAGACTGGCTGAAAGGCTTAAAAGAGAACGGCAAACTTTATGCGAAAAACACCGTGGCATTACAAGCAGTAGAAAACGGCGAAGTGCCGGCAGCATTAATCAACAACTACTACTGGTATGCTTTGGCAAAAAGAAAAAGGCGCGGATAACCCTAAACACCCGCTTATACTTCATTCGCAACCAAGACCCGGGCGCATTAGTAACCTACTCCGGCGCAGCCGTATTAAAAGGTTCTAAAAAAATAAAGAAGAAGCGAAAAAAATTCGTAGAATTCTTAGCAAGCAAAAAGGTCAAGAAGCCCTCGTTGCTGCCCGCGCAGAATATCCATTACGTCCTGATGTGGTTTCCCCATTCAACATGGAACCTTACGCGAAATTAGAAGCCCCTGAAGTCTCTGCACCAACTGCAGAAGATAAAGAAAAAAAGCTAATAAATTAATTGAGCAAGCAGGATTGAAATAATCGTATCGCTACGGTATCTCAAAAATATGAAATACCGTGGTGACACATAACCAAACAGTCATCTGAAAAAGTGCGGTCGTTTTTTTGACGTGTTTTTTTCGGGTGGCTTTTTGTTGTGAGAGTAATAGCTAAACAAGAAAAAGTTTCCAATAAGATGGAAACTTTTTGGCTTTTAGTCTTTCTTAATCGGAGGATTCGCATAAATCGGCAATGATGAACGAGAAACCTTTACATTTGGACATTTTTTTGTCTCATTTGGTGTTGGAACACTTCTGCTTTGCGTCTGCTATTGGTTTTCTCATAATTAGCGCCCAAAATGACTTCATCTACCACATTGCTGATATCGGCATAAGGTAAAATAAATAGATTTGGTTGTTTCGCAATATTTAATTTCTTCCGAGCCGATTTCTGCAATTTTCAGCACTCGAAATTCTTCTTCATCACGGAAGGCAAAGTCTTTAAATAAATAACGAATATACTCCAAAAACGTTTTTTTGTTTTTGATCATTAACATTATCCTTTACTTTGAAAAATCTATGAGTTGTTGTAAGGCTTTTTTTCAAGTTCTTTGATACGAAAATCATGCCAATCCTTACTTTCGCCTATTGGCTTCAAACGGATACCAAATTTTTGAACCATCAAGCCATATTTTGCATTTTTCTTCGGCAATGTATTCATCTTTATATGCAATATAAGCAACTTGATAAAGTGGCAAGTTTTTCGTATTCCACATTAAAAAGTATCAGCCCCTTTCAATTCAAATTCAATTGAATTCTCGCCCTGATTTTTTTATAAAAACAACGGTAAGGTGCCGAAATGTCCGGTTCTCTTAACCAATTTCCGCTTTTATTAAATACCAAACAACAACCCGAAGCCTCTACTCCATCTTCTTTTGCCATATAAGCGAAATTGATTCAAATCATTCACTCGAGCTGAAAAACAGGCAAAAAAAGCATTGCTGGATGAACAATCCTCTTTATTTTCCAATTCCAAATCTTGTAACGATAACAATTCCAGTAACCCTTTTTCCTTCAGAAGGATCATTCATATAGGTAGAACTGCCTATCCTCATTGGACTAGGATCCTCATTAACAACGCCAAACAGTTTGTTACACACAGTGGAAGACGTGTAATGCGCAAGCGGGTTGAACCCAGTTCTATCGGAGGAATATGTAAAAACAGCTAGAATAGTCGAAATGGCGTCCTTTAATATTTGATGAAAACCGTTATCTTCATCTGAAAAATAAAGTTTCGAGTATCCCATGCTTTTTCTTATTAAAATAATCTCCCATTCTTTTCCGGAAAAGTCCATATTTCTGAAACAACTCTCAAGCTCAAACAGGGCATTATTCTGCTCTTGAGTGCTTATTTGTGTATCTTGAAGATCTTTAGCAAACTCTAGTTGCTGTTGGAAACGATCAAATTGCTCGTTTAAACAAATTCTTTGCTTTAGCTGCGTCCTTAGTTTTTTTATCGCCCGTTCCGAATAACAACAACCAAGCCCAAATTGTGCATTATTTTGCTCTTGAATATACGCCTGTTTATCTTGTAGCTGTCTGGCAAGTTCTAATTGGCGTTGATGATGAATAATTGCTTGTTTAAACAAAAACTCCGCTTTAGTTATATCTCTAGTTGCTATCGCTTGTTCTAGATAACAACGACCAAGCCAATATCTAGCATTATTTTTGCTCTTGAATATACGCCTGTTTATCTTGTAGCTGTCTGGCAAATTCTAATTGGCGTTGATGATGAATAATTGCTCGCTTAAACAAAAAAACTCCGCTTCGGTTATATCTTTGGTTATTATCGCTTGTTCTAAATAACAATAACCCATCCAAAATATATTACAGATTTGTTCTTGAGTTCTTATTCGTTTATCTTGTAGCTGTGTAACAAATTGTGATTGACGCTGGTAAGCATCAATTGCTTGGTTGAACAATTTCTTCGCTTCCGTTGTATCTTTGGTTCTTACCGCTTGCTCTAAATAGCAACAACCAAGCCAAAAATAGGGAATCATTTTGCTGTTGAATACTTATTTCTTTATTTTGTAATTTTTTGGCAAGTTGTAATTGCTGTAGGTAATGAAAGATTGCTTGCTCAAACGATTTCTTTACATCAGCGATATTTTCGATTTCAATTGCTTGCACTAAATAACAACGCCCAAGCCACCATTGGATATTATTTTGTTCCCCAAATTGGGAGTTTTTATCTTCAATCGCATCCCAAGCTTGATTGAATTTTTACAATTGCTTCATCAATCTTGTTGCTTTCAAATAAACGTACACCTTCTGCAATTAACTCATTAACGCTCATTGTTTTATTCCTTATGAAAATGCCTTAACGGAAATTAAATTTCGTTAGTAATAAAAAGACACAATCCATTAAATTTATTTATATAATTCATCCTAAAAAAATCACTTAATGAGAATTTTTAGTTATTTTAATTTCGGAAAAGGAAGATATAATGACACACTGAACACAAAATGAAGAAATTTTTGTATAGTTAATTTGTGCCAACAACAGCTTTCAGGCGATACCGGTAACTGACAGCGCTTGGCATACAGCTATCCGGCGAGAGCCGTTAATTTTAACCCAATACTAAAAAGGACAAGCCCTTGAACCGTAATCCTCCGTTTTGGCTAACCGCCTTGATTATTCTGATCAGTTTGCCGTTGATTTTGCCCTTTCTCTATGTGGTAGTTAGAGCTGTTGACGTGGGTTGGGTGCGCAGTATTGAATTGCTTTGGCGACCGCCTATGTGGGAGCTGTTGAGCAATACGTTGTTGTTGATGGTGTGTGTGACGACCTTTTCCATCATCCTCGGCACGGTTTGCGCCTTTTTTTGTTGGAACGCTATCGCTTTTTGGGGTAAGCCCTTTTTTTCAGGTAGCGATGACATTGCCGTTGTGTATTCCTGCGTTCGTCAGTTGTTTCACCTGGATTAGCCTCACCTTTAGCGTCGAAGGCTTTTGGGGGCACGATTGGCATTATGACCTTAAGCTCCTTTCCGCTTGCCCTATTTGCCTGTTGCCGCCACCTTAAAACGGCTGGATCGCTCATTGGAGGAAGTCAGTCTTTCCCTTGGCAAAAAAACCGCCGTTACACCTTTTTGGCACGCCATATTTCCGCAGTTAAAAACCCGCCATCGGCAGCAGTGTTTTATTAATCGCGTTACATATGTTGGTGGAATTCGGTGCGGTGTCGATTTTGAATTATCAAACCTTCACTACCGCCATTTTCCAAGAGTATGAAATGGCCTTTAACAACAATACGGCGGCATTGTTGTCGGCGGTGTTAATGGTGATTTGTGCCTTGATCGTGTTCGGCGAAATTTTTCTTTCGTGGTCAACAAACCCTGTACAACAGCGGCAAAGGCGTTACCCGTCCTTATCCGGTAAAAAAATTTAACGGCGGCAAGCAACTCTTGGCTGTCATTTTTCCTAACGATTTTTTTGTCCTCAGCATCGGCGTACCGCTCACCATGTTGATTCACTGGATGATCGTAGGCACATCCATTGAAAGTGCGGTGGATTTTTCCGCCTTTTTTTCGAAGCCTTCAGCAATTCTTTGATGGTTTCCGGTTTAGGCGCGGGGCTCACCGTGCTTTTGCGCCCTGCCGCTCGTTTGGAGCGCCGTGCGTTATCGCAACCGCCTCACCGTGTGGATTGACCGTCTGCCTTATTTATTGCACGCCGTGCCGGGCTTGGTTATCGCCTTGTCGTTGGTGTATTTCACCATTAACTACGCTTATTCTTTCTATCAAACGTTCCTCATGGTGGTGGTCGCCTATTTCATGTTGTATTTGCCAATGGCGCAAACCACGTTGCGTAGCTCCTTGGAACAAATTTCCGATAACGTCGAAAAAGTGGGGCAAAAGCCTTGGGCGTAGTCATTTTTATATTTTCCGCACGCTCACTATTCCCGCCATGTTGCCGGGTATTGCCGCTGCGTTTGCGTTGGTGTTTCTAAACCTGATGAAAGAACTCACCGCCACCTTATTACTCACCCCGAACGACATCAAAACCTTATCCATCGCCGTTTGGGAATACACCAGTGATGCCCAATATGCCGCCGCCACACCTTATGCCGTGATGTTAGTGCTATTTTTCCGGCATTCCGGTGTTTTTATTGAAAAATATGCATTTAAATAATAGAGTTAAGCCCTATGCAAATAAATCAACCTTTATTACGACTTCATCACATCAATAAATATTTCAACCAACTTCATGTTCTGCGTGATATTTCCTTGCAGCTAAACAGCGGCGAGATCTTGTTTTTATTAGGCGCATCGGGCTGTGGCAAAACCACCTTATTGCGCACCATCGCAGGCTTTGAGCAGGCTGACCATGGCGAAATTTGGTTAAAAGAGCGGTTAATTTTTCGGCGCAAATTGCAACGTGCCGACGCAACAACGTCATTTGGGTTATGTGGTGCAGGGAAGGCGTGTTATTTCCACACATGAATGTATATCGCAACATTGCTTATGGCTTGGGCGATGGCAAAGGTCGTTCCGCAGAAGAACGACAACGCATCGAAGAAGTGATGGCGCTCACCGGTATTACCGCACTTGCTGACCGTTTTTCCGCACCAACTTTCCGGCGGACAACAACAACGTGTTGCCTTGGCGCGCGCTATCGCACCGAATCCCGAACTGATCTTACTGGACGAACCGTTCAGTGCCTTAGACGAGCACCTACGCCAACAAATTCGCCATGATATGTTGCAAGCACTACGCCAAAAGTCGCACCTCTGCCGTTTTCGTCACCCACGATCGCGACGAAGCCTTGCGTTATGCCGATAAAATCGCGGTGCTGCAAAATGGAGAAATCCTACAAATCGCCGATCCACGCACGCTTTATTGGTCGCCACAACACCTCAGCACAGCGACCTTTATCGGCGAAAAGCATTGTGTTGCCGGCAACCTTAAATTCACCTTCAACAGCGCACTGTCAATTGGGCGACATCGCCGTGATAGACAAAAAGCCAAGGACAACAAACTGGCACGCTACTCCTCCGCCCGGAACAATTCAGCTTGTCAAAAAAACACCGCAAAATTCGACCGCACTTTTTAACGCCATCGTCCGCCACGTGGAATTCAAAGGCAAAAATAACGGCGATTCGAATTGAAATAAATGGCTTCGAAATTGAGTTAGAAGAACACCATGGAATTGAGTTGTGTGTAGGAGATAGGGTTGACGTTTATTTGTATGGAACGGGGTTGTTTTATGAGGGAACAATAACTGATTTCACCCAACGTCCCCTTATTAATTTTATGAGGCAGATTATTTTTTTGAAATCATGCCTCTAATTTCAAATCCTCCAAGCTATTCATATTTCTAAATGCCGATTTTTGTTCGGAAAAATCTACTGCTATGGCATGCTGTTGGCGCATAAATTGTAACATTCGGCGCTCGCCTTGCGCTAAATAAGCAGCAAGTGCGGTCGAAATTTTGGGTGAAATTAAACAGCAGGTCGGGTGTTCGCGTTCGCCATCATGAGCATAAGCAATTAAAACATCGTTTTTTTCGACCGCTCTTTTCAATTTTTCCAACAAATCAAGCGGCAGAAGAGGGCAGTCACAAGGAACAAATAAAAACGAAATCCGTTTCTGCCCGTTTTAACGCTGTTAAAATACCGCTTAAAGGCCCTTGAAAATCAGGTGCGTCATCACTGAACACGGGTAATCCGCTTTCAGTATATTTTTCCTGATTGCGATTAGCGTTAATAGAAATAAACCCTGTTTGTGAAGCCAATCTCCGATAAATATGCATAAACAGAGGTTGACCGCGCCATAGTTGCAACCCTTTATCCGCACCACCCATTCGGCGTGCCAACCCACCTGCCAAAAATTACAGCGCTAATTGTTATTTCCATATTTTCTTCTTTAGTTAATTCAAGTATGATCCGCACATATTTTTGCTAATGATAAGGAAAAGCGTATGAAATGTCATCGTTTGAATGAGGTGTTGGAACTTTTACAACCTTATTGGTCTAAAGAGCCGGATTTGCATTTATTGCAGATTCTACAAAAATTGCCGATGAAGCCGGTTTTGATAAACCGGTGGCGGAATTGACCGATGAGGGTGATTATTTATCATTTGAAAATGTGTGATAAAGACCGTTTTGAACCGATCCCAGGTATCAAAAAAGACTATGAAGACGATTTTAAAACGGCGTTATTAAAAAGCACGTGGTATTATTAAAGAGTAATAAATTAAGGATTTACAATGAAAAAATTTTTTCTGGCATTTGTCGCATTTTTTCTTACATTCAGCATACAAGCTAAAGATTTAACGGAAGGTAAACAATATCAAGTGTTGGAACTTGAGCGTTCGGCTCAACCTGAAGTAGTGGAGTTTTTTTCTCGTTCTACTGCCCACATTGCTATTCTTTTGAAATACAGTATCAAATTCCGAGCAAAGTCAAAAGCAGAATTACCGGAAGGAACGGCATTTAAACAATACCATGTTAATTTCCTAGGCGGTCAGTCAGAAAACTTGACTCGCGCATGGGCGTTGGCGATGGCGCTGGGTGTGGAAGACAAGGTTAAACAACCGTTATTTGATGCGGCACGAGCTAACTCATTACGCTCTATGGACGATATTCGTCAAAAATTCTTGGATAACGGAGTAACAGCAGAACAATTTGACGGCGGTATAAATAGTTTTACTGTAAATGCCTTATATAACAAGCAAAACCAATTTAACCGAACAATTCAAAGTACGCGGTGTTCCTGATTTTTATGTGAACGGTAAATTTCGCGTAAATCCGGAAGGTTTATCACATGAGAATTTTGTGAACGATTATGTTGAAACCGTAAAAAGCCTTATTACAAAAAAATAATCGCCACAATCAAGATTCAAATGAAGTAACATAAAGTTGCAAAAAATAACAAAAAAATTGGTTTTAATGCGTGCCGATTTTTAACGAATTTATTTTTAAGAGGACATTATGGCTCAAAGTTTTTAGCGTTGAACGTCGTTTTTTTGACGACAAAAACTATCCGCGCGGTTTCTCTCGCCACGGCGATTATACGATTAAAGAATCAGACACCTTAGAGCAGTACGGACAAGCTTTTTAAAGCATTAGATTCCGGTGAACGCAGCCCGGTTACCGATGAAGAAAAAGCCTTTGTCGCATTTTGTAAAGGTGAGCGTCCGGCAGAAACATTTTTTTGAAAAAAACCTGGAACAAATACCGCACCCGCATCTCCAGCACTAAACGCGTATATACGCTGTCAGGTGTGGTAGGAACTGATAATTTGGACGATTTTACTACTGCAGATTAATAAATCGGAAAAAGGCTTGGAATTTCAAGCCTTTTTATTTTTTTCTAAAAATCGACCGCACTTTGAATGACCTTAAACGAAAAGTGCGGTCGGTTTTCATGGTTTTCAAAAAGAAATGACAAAAAGTTATAACATCAACTCAAAGATAGTTTTTACTATTCAGGCGGAAACCGTTACGTTCCCACATTTCATGCTGAGTTGGGTTTTTGTTCAACAATTAAATAATGTGATTGTGTGAAACGAACAAATTCTTTGGATTTCTCAATTAATGCGTTGAATATGTCATTGTGGTTCGGGTGTTGTTGCACAAAAATATCGGTAACTTGCCAATAACGTTGTAGTTGTAGAGAAGATAATCTAGGGTAAAGCTGAATAAAACCGAGAGCTTCCGCTTCTTCAAATTGTGTTTCTGCCGTATTATTTTGTTCTTCTGTTTCTTGTCTTTCTTTTACTGCAATGAAAATAACACTTTCGCTAAAACGAATGCGGTTATGTAAAAAGGCCAATGTACGCTCAGGGTTTTCCTTCATTCCGTAACTCATGCGATACCGCTCGAATAAAGGTAACAGAATATCCATATTCCATTGTTCCGCTTTAAAAAATCTTCATACTTACTTTTTAATTGGTCATTTTTTTATTAATTCTGTACAGTAGATTGTAGCTTTTTAAAAACAAAAATAATCATCTTTTCTGCAAAAAAATTGCGAAAGATCAGAAAATAACAATAAAAAATTTTGCTATAGTAACTGCATTATTTTTATCACTTAAAATTATGGAGAAACAAAAATGGCACGTCGTCCTTTAGTTATGGGTAACTGGAAATTAAACGGTAGCAAAGCATTCACCAGAGAATTAATCAGCGGTTTGAAGGAAGAATTACACGGTGTTACCGGCTGTGATGTGGCAATTGCACCACCAGTGATGTATTTAGCAGAAGCGGAGAAACTATTATCTGACTGCGGCTGCAGCTGTGGTGGTAAAAAAATATCATTCAATTAGGCGCGCAAAACGTTGATGTGAACGTAAAAGGCGCATTCACCGGTGATATTTCTACCGAAATGTTAAAAAGATTTCGGCGCGAAATACATCATTATCGGTCACTCCGAGCGTCGTACTTATCACAAAGAGAGCGATGAATTCGTAGCGAAAAATTCGGTGCGTTAAAAAGAAGCAGGCTTTAGTCCTGTATTATGTATCGGTGAATCCGAAGCAGAAAATGAATCAGGCAAAACAGAAGAAGTATGTGCTCGTCAAATTGATGCCGTAATCAACCTGTTAGGCGTAGAAGCTTTCAACGGTGCGGTTATCGCTTATGAACCAATTTGGGCAATCGGTACCGGCAAATCTGCGACTCCGGCACAAGCACAAGCAGTTCACGCATTCATTCGTGGTCACATTGCGAAAAAAATCCCAAGCGGTTGCCGATCAAGTGATCATTCAATACGGCGGTTCTGTTAACGATGCTAATGCAGCAGAATTGTTCACCCAACCGGATATTGACGGTGCATTAGTAGGCGGCGCGTCCTCAAAAGCTGCTGCCTTTGCGGTGATCGTGAAAGCGGCGGGAAAAAGCCAAAAAGCTAGCCATATAACATAATGAGGAACCTTTTATATACAAGTAAGAGGTTCCTAAAAGAGCGGTCAATTTTTGACCGTTTTTCTTTATCTTTCACCAAACAAAGATTAACTTTTTCAAACAATTAATATTATGTGGCGTTTTTTTATATAACCTGACCGTTTATCTGTTGCAACCTCTAATCCTGCTGTTTATGTTGATCCGTAGTTTTAAATCCCCTAATTACCGAAAACGGATTAACGAACGTTATGGTTTTTACCGTAATTTAGCGGCACCAAAGCCGAATGGTTTTGATTATTCACGCCGCCTCTGTAGGGTGAAGTTATTGCCGCTACACCTTTGGTTAATCGTATTAAAAATTTATCCTGACCTGCCGATCACCATGACGACCGTTACTCCTACCGGTTCTGATCGAGTCAAAGCGGCATTCGGTGATTCCGTTACTCATGTTTACCTACCTTACGATTTGCCGGACGCACTAAACCGTTTTCTGAATTTCGTTCACCCCAAAGCCTGTATTGTTATCGAAACGGAAATTTGGCCAAACCTTATACGTCAGCTACATAAACGTAACATTCCATTTATTATTGCCAATGCCCGTTTGTCCGAGCATTCGGCTAGACGTTATGGTTGGGTGAAAAATAAGTTATACAGAATGTTTAACGAAATCAGTTTAATTGCACCACAAGACGATATTAGTGGTACGCGTTATTTGGAGCTAGGCTACAAAGGGAAATTGATTTTAACCGGCAATATTAAATATGATTTGGTTATTACCGATGAACTATCGCGTAATATTGAAACACTACATCAACAATGGATTGGTGAGCGTCCGGTTTTGGATTGCAGCTAGCACCCATGTCGGTGAAGAAGAAATCATCTTAAAAAGCACACCGTACTTTATTGGAAAAAAATATCCAAAACCTATTGTTAATTTTTAGTACCTCGTCACCCTGAGCGATTCAATTCCGTCGCCGATTTAATTACTAAAGCAGAATTTAGTTATTGTCGCCGTAGCGAAAATATTGCTCCTTCTGCAGAAACTCAAGTTGTATTGGGTGATACCATGGGAGAACTCATGTTAATGTACGGCATTTCCGATATTGCTTTTGTGGGCGGAAGTTTAGTACAACATAGCGGACATAATCCGTTAGAACCGTTAGCCTTTAAAGTACCGGTAATCAGCGGTAAATATACCTTTAATTTCCTGAAGTATTCCTGCAAATTGTTGGATGTAGATGGTGTTTTGGAAATTGAAGAAAATAGTGTGGCTTTGTCTAATGCGGTGGAAAAAAATTACTTGACTCCAAAAACACTAAGAGAACACTACGGCAATGCCGGTTATGAAGTGTTAATTGAAAATCGAGGAGCTTTACAACGTTTGCTTAATTTATTACACCCTTATTTGGAGAAATAAAATGACAACCGCAATCTATCCTGGCACGTTTGATCCAATCACGAACGGCCATTTAGACATTATCGAGAGAAGTGCGGTGCTTTTTCCGCACGTTTTGGTCGCAATTGCAGCGAGCCCGAATAAAAAGCCGCTATTCGATCTAAACCGACGGGTGCAGTTGGCAACCGAATCTGTTGCTCATCTAAATAATGTCGAGGTTATCGGTTTTTCCGATTTACTTGCCAATGTAGTAAAACAACGCAACATTAGCGTAATTATTCGCGGAATGCGTACTACTATGGACTTTGAATATGAACTTCAACTCGCCCACCTTAATCGCCAGCTAACGGATGGGTAGAAAGCTTATTCCTACCTTCTACAGAACAATGGTCTTACATATCTTCCACCATCGTACGGGAAATTTACCTGCACGGCGGCGATGTAACCCAATTTGTACCTCAACCGGTAGCCCTAGCTCTACAACAAAAATAAAGGCGGATTAGTTCCACCCTATTTCTTTATACCAAATTTAAAAAAATCTTTTTGATTTTTTTAACCGCACTTTCAACCAAAAATGCATGCTTCATGGTAGTTTTACCAGCGATAACCAACTTTAAAAGCTTAACTGACGCTGTTTATCCAATTGTTTGCCACGAGATTGAGAAGCATAAGTGCTCACTTGCCAACTGCCGAAATCTGCACTAAACCAATTTCCTGTTGCCAATAACGATCAAAAACGTTGTGTCAACGGTATTTGGTTCACGTGTACAGCAAGTTTAGAATCCGACGCGTCAACATAATTTACGCCAAATGACGGACGCACCGTAATACCTTGCCACGGGTGAACGAATAATCGACGATGACGCCTGCATGATATGCATTGAAATTCACCGCCGGCGCATAAACCTGTGCTTGATCATATTGGTAAGTCTCACTTGAAATATGATAACGATGAACGCCTACGTTTGGCTTAATAGCAAGTCGGTCAAGATTCATTTCATAACCCTAAACCGACGCCGAAAACCATAACATGACGTTTCATCTTGCCGTCTTGCAATTCACCGCGAATTTCACCCGCACTTATGCCATACCCCGCATCAGCGCTGACATTTTAAACCATTAGAAAAAAATCATATCTACCAAAAAGCGGACAACATGGTTAGACGATTTTTTTACTACTGATATTTTCAGCAAACGTATTATTCGCTTTAGAGTGGGATAACAATAATCCAACGCGATAGTTATCATCAACCTTCTGAACTCCGATCTGGTTTAAAATAAGTTTTTCTGTTTGTATGCGCGGAATTCGTCGGAATCGTAACGACAGGGAGCTATCCAATCTATTTGCCCAAACTGAAGAAGCATTATCTGACATCAGCTGTTTATTTAACTGTTCTTGCGCCAATAATGCGCTGTTAATTGTTGCAGAAAGTTCGGATAACGCACTGTTGGAATAACGACTGATCACTTCTTTTTGTTTTGGTTGCTCATTTTGACGTTTTTCCTCTTCTAAACGTATTACTTCTTCAGTTTGATGCTTCTCTTGGGCTAAACTCACCGACTCTTCGACTTTACGTTTTTCTGTGGTTAAACCTACAGCCTCTTCTGCTTTACGTTGTTCTGCGGCTAGGGCGTGCAACTTCTTCAGCTTTACGTTTTTCTTCCGCTAAACTAGTAGCTTCTTCGGCTTTGCGTTTCTCTTCGGCTAAACGCGCTGCTTCGTCGGCTTTGCGTTGTTCTTCGGCTAGACGAATCGCTTCTTCTGCTTTACGCTTCTCTTCGGCTAAACGTGCAGCTTCGTCGGCTTTACGTTTTTCTTCCGCTAGGGCGAGCTACTTCGTCCGCTTTGCGTTGTTCTTCGGCTAGACGTGCGGCTTCTTCCGCTTTGCGTTTTTCTTCGGCGAGACGAGCCGCTTCATCTGCTTTACGTTTTTCTTCCGCTAAGCGAGCCGCTTCTTCCGCCTTGCGTTTTTCTTCGGCTAAACGTGCGGCTTCGTCCGCTTTACGTTTTTCTTCTGCCAAACGCGCCTGATCCGCAAGTTCTTGTTCTTTTCTTGGGTTGTATAAGCGGTAATCATGATTGTCATTTTTCAACTCATAGCGATAGGTCCCCACATCCACTGTGCCATTCGCCAAAGCAACATTGACGTTGTCAGTCTGAGCGGTGTTTTTAAGGGTCAACAGGCTGAGTTGTTGCAAGGTTTGTGGTTCGGCGCCGGTGTTGCGTACATTTAATACAAAAATTCCCTGTTGCCAAACCATGCACTGCCACATGATCGCCTTTGTTTTCCTGCAAATAAGTGCGGTAATTAAAAGTGCCGTTTCCGCTTAAATCACCCAACACCGTGAGTTGGTTAAATGTTTGATTATTCGTTTGAGTCGCAAAATCCGGATTTAGCGTAACTTGGCTGTTATTAAGGCTTAAATTGCCAATTGTTGTGCTATTCGGTAACGTCCAGTTTGCATTGTCTGACAAGGAAACCAAGGTATCTTTTACTTCCTTGAATTTGATGATCAAAACGGGCGTTAACGAAATTTAATTTTTGCCTGATCAGAAAGCGTCGCATCGCCCGCCAAAATAGCATTTTCAACCGTTGCCACAGTTTGGTTATTCAGCACAAGTGTGCCAGTTTGAGTGGCGTTATGCGCTAAACGATATTGGCTTTGTCCTTGTAATGCCACATTGCCCGTAACATCAGCAAGTCCCAGCACCGATAATTTGGCATTGTCATTTAGGGTAAAATTACCATTGATTTTGCTGCGTTCAATGCTGGCAAAAATTTTTATCGGACAAGGTTTGGCTCGCGCATTTGGTCAGCCCCGTCCAGTCAGAACGGGCACAAATGAAATTCGCCTGTTTATCGGTAACACCTAATGTGGCATTGGCGTTGTTGCTTAATTGCCAATCGCCGTTTATCGCAGAAACGTTTCTAGAAACGACCGCACTTCCACCGTTAATAATGTATTTTTCCGCTTTAAAGGTACGGTTTAGCCAGTCATCGTCTATTACTACTTCGCCTTGTGGCCGTCCAATGAGCGCAGGTCGATTCAGGTGGTTATAGGCATGAGGCGTTGGGCGACCACTAAAGACCAACGTGCCGTTTGTCTGCGTAACGTTACCGTTTAAATTAGTGCCACCCGACAATAAAAAAAGACACTGTCTGCGTGCGTAGATTGATAGTCGATATTTAATCGACCGTTGTGAAGTGTGGCATTGGTTTCACCAAACCAGCCGTTAAACGCCGTGGCTTTAGATTGATTAATGTTCTTTTCATTATTAATTTGCGCATTACCACGAAGCGTGACGGTAGCTGCCGTGTCTTTGTTGTGGTTGACAATTTGTGCGCCTTCATCGGTATTTTGAATGCGATTAAAGGTAAGCGAATGACCGTTGAGATCTAAACGGCCACCACGGAAGCCGAAATAAATATTGTTCGGATTGACTTGGTCGTCACTGTCTAATTTCACCGTTGGGCGACCACTCACAATACCTAATTGCTTGAAGGCTTGTTTTTACCTTGCTCATCCGCTTGTTGATTTAAAACGACAACACCATCCCCTACACTGATATCACCAAGGTTTTCGCCTTTGCCATTAACCAACAACGTGCCTTGCCCAATTTTAGACAAACGATCGCCTGCCGGATTTTTGACTTTCCATGTGACCGTACTGCCTTCCCCTACTGAAACGCCAGCACCTTTCCAGGTTTCATCAGTGGTAGGCTGCACCACAAAATCCCCTTCAAAGGTCAACCCACCGGCACCCTGATCGATATTATTTTTCAGAGTTATCGTGCCACTTTGCATATTTCCAAAGTAAATGTTCTTACCGTGATGCTGTGCCGGCATATAAGGGTTTGGACCACCATATCCAAAAGAATTCATCTCTATCGGAAGAAGGTAGGTTGTAATTAGCAAGTGGCGTAGTCGCAACAACACGATTGCCTTTGGTTAGAGTACCACTGCCATTGCCGCCTGCAATCCAGTCATAAGACGCTGCTGTAGGTTCAAATACCGTGACCAAATCTCTTGCAATGATTTCATCCAAATAATTCTTACGTGCAATTTGGTAGGTATTTTCTTTTGCCTTGATAAGGGTGCCCGCTACGCAATACGCCGTTTAACAGCCATTTTCCTGCAGTTTTTATCATAAATAAACATCGGTGAACCACTGTCACCACTAGAACCTGAGATCGGCAATACGCCATATTGATTGGGATGGCGCACATCACCGCTTAAAACTAACCTCACCATTGTTTGCCCAACCTTGCATAAAAGGTATTGCCTGCGGTGAGATAGTTATATGCCATGGCAATATGATTGCCATTGTCATTATCATCACGCAAAAATTGCCAACCACTACCAATTCGCACCCGCATTGGATACTTTTCTAAATCGCTATAGGTGCTGCCCTGCATCTTTGGCACCATTTCTATCGGCGCAGCTTCTGTCACAAATTTGGTTAAACGAGGGTTATGATAGTCGGTCATGTAAGGGTGAGTGCGGTCGTTTTTATAATTATTTCGTTTAACGATGTTATAACCGAATCGGTGCTGATCGGGGTTATTGCCTTCCATGCCAAAATCAACATTTCGATAGCCCACGTTATGCGCCACGCTGACGATATATTGATCGCCTACAAGCGCCGCCACACCATTACGACTGACCACAGAAAAATCCATCATTGGCGCATTTTGCATCATGGTGCCGACAGACTCGCCTTTTTTATTCACCACCGCAATATTTTGCGCACCGGGCGTAAACTTACCTTTATTCTCGGCAAAATCACGAAAATATTGATAATCCACACCGGAATAGACATGTCCGGCAAAAGCCGCTGGGGTTACGTTTAACGCACAAACAGCGCAACAAATGTAGGTTGAGAATGTATCTTTTTCATAAAAATGGATTAAATAAAAATTGAACGAGGTTTATCAAAAATTTAGCGAGTTTAAGCATGGTGCTCATATCAAGCAAAAAAACGGTTTTTAATTGGGTTTGATCCAAGATAACGCGGTCATCGCCCAACAATAACGCAGGGAAGCCGGCATAACCTTGTGCTTTCGCCTCATCAAATGCAGGATGACGATCACGTAAACGCAACCATTGTTTCAAATTAGGAATAGAAGATAAAACTTCCACTTTCTCATATTCCACACCAAGGCGTTTTAACTCCGCCACAAACGGTGCTGTATCAGGACATTGCTCGGCGTAATAAAGAATAGGTTTCATCGCAATACCTTACTTTTTATTTGCCACAGCAAGTGCGGTCGGATTGAGTGTCGGTTCACCGATTTTGGTTAAACGGTTACGATCGCGATGCTCAAACGGCTTGTCGTAATTCGGGATAATCATCGTGGTAATTTGATCGTAAGACCAAGTGCCATCCTCATGAATTTTCACCGTAATTTCATAGCTTTCTGTGGTGAAAGATTGCTCTAAAAACGGATTAGAGATAATGCCATTCGTTAGAGAGCCGCGTACGGCTTTTTAGCGTAAATTCTTTCGCATCTGCCGCCGCATTACCGGTGGCAATGAGGCTTTGTCCACGTGGAATACTTAACGACAAGGAAATATTGCCTGTTGCCGGTTCCCATAACCAATAGCCTACTTGATCGTGAAAGGTTTCCACGTCATCAGGCTGCACAATATGCGTATGATAGCGCAAACCGTAAAAATAATTGTGGTCCATTGGTTTGCGCATCAATCGGTTGCAATTCGTAATATTCGATATAAGGATCTTTCACCGCCCCTTCGGCTTTCGGGTTGATATCCAACCCGCGCTTACCTTCCCAAATTCCCGCCATAGGCGCTAAAGGCCCTAAATTTACCAGCGTGTTTTCATCCGGTTCCGCTTCGGTGTAAATATCGTCCGGGTATTGAAAAATCTTTCATGATGTTCTCCTTATATCTATCGCCCTGTTAACACATAAAGTGCGGTGACTTTTCGCTTTATTTTTTTACAACCCGGGAAGCCTAAGGCTTCACGGCTAGCATAATAGGCTTCTGCCACACCTTTGGTTAACGCACGAATGCGTAAAAATGTAGCGTTGACGTTCTGTTACCGAAATCGCTTTGCGCGCGTCTAACAAGTTGAAGCTGTGTGCTGCTTTTTAAGATGCGCTCATAAGCCGGCAATGGTAACGGACGTTCTAATTCCAATAAGCTTTTCGCTTCTTTTTCATATTGATCGAAACAATGGAATAAGAAATCGGTGTCAGCATATTCAAAAATTGTAGGTGGATTGTTCCACTTCGTTTTGATGGAACACATCGCCATAAGTGGTTTTTGCCAAGCGGGCCATCAGACCAAACTAAGTCATACACGGAATCCACGCCTTGAATGTACATCGCCAAACGCTCTAAACCGTAAGTCACCTCGCCGGTAACCGGTTTACATTCTAAGCCGCCCACTTGTTGGAAATAGGTAAATTGGGTCACTTCCATGCCGTTTAGCCACACTTCCCAGCCCAAGCCCCATGCGCCTAAGGTTGGGTTTTCCCAGTTATCTTCTACAAAACGAATGTCGTTTTTGGTCGGGTCAAAACCAAGCATTTCAAAGGGAACCTAAATACAATTCTTGAATATTGTCCGGAGAGGGTTTAATCACCACTTGGAATTGGTAGTAATGCTGTAAACGGTTTGGGTTTTTCACCATAGCGACCATCGGTCGGACGGCGGGAAGGTTGCACATAAGCAAACGCCATTGGCTCCGGGCCTAACGCGCGTAATGCGGTCATCGGGTGAGAAGTCCCCGCACCCACTTCCATATCAAAGGGTTGCACAATGGTGCAGCCTTGGTTCGCCCAGTATTCTTGTAAGGCAAGAATCATGCCTTGGAAAGTTTTTACATTAAATTTTGTCATAATATGTTCTGTCTATTTAGGTAAAAAGAAAAATGTGTCCCATTATACTGAAAACACAAGGCGGGATAAAGGAAAGGCAGAAAAAGTGCGGTGGAAAAACACGAGGATTTTTAACCGCACTTTAGAGTCATCGTGTAGTAAATCCTACGGATTAGCCGCCTGCTTTTTTTGCCAAAAATCCCGTCAAGATTTGTTTCTAACCAATCCACCAACTCAAACATTTTATTGGACGCCTGCGAGCCAAATTCCGTCAAGGTGTAATCCACTTGTGGCGGCACGGTGTTGTAGGATTTGCGAATTAACATGCCGTCCGCTTCCAGCTCCTGCAAAGTTTTTGTCAACATACGCTCACTCACGCCATCAATGGCTCGGCGAAGTTCACTAAAACGCTTGGTGCCGGAATGCAAACTCACTAACACCAATGCGCCCCAACGACTGGTTAAATGCTGCAAAATTTGTCGGGAAGGACAGGCAGAAGCCAACACATTACCACGCTCAAACACTTTTTTTCCATTTTTATTTCCTTAAAAATCAATTAAATTAAAAAAATTATTTTTCAAAAACTTACGTTTATGTAAGTACTTCTCAAAAAGTAAGCATTGAAATATAATACGCCACATCAAGCGAACAATCAAATGTTCAAACATCATTTTCAACTTAACAGAAGGAAAAACATCATGACAATTAAAACTATCGCAATTACCGGTGCAACAGGTCAATTCGGCGCAATCGCGTTAGATTTCTTAAAAAGCCAAAAAACGCAAACGTCATCGCGCTTGTGCGTTCTCCCGGAAAAAAATTTCCGGCGTAGAAGCCCGCAAATTTGATTATTCAAAAACAGAAGGGCAAGTAGAGGCATTACAAGGCGTGGATACGTTAATTTTGGTGTCAAGTAATGAAATCGGTCAGCGTTTTGTACAACATAACAACGTGATTGAGGCTGCGAAAAAAGCAGGCGTGAAACACATTATTTACACCAGCTTACTCGGTGCCACCAACGACAATACCGTAAAATCCCTTGCCGGTGAATACGTTGAAACCGAAGTTGCATTAAAAGCCTCTGGTATCACTTACACCATTTTACGCAATGGCTGGTACACGAGAACTACACGGCTTCAATTCCTGCAGCATTAGCGAAACAATGCTTTCTACGGTTCGGCAAAAAAACGGCAAAAATTTCCTCCGTACTTCGCGCAGAACTTGCGGAAGCAGCCGTAAATGTGGCCCTTTAGGTGAAGGCCATGAAAACCAAACTTACGAACTCGCCGGATCAACCAGCTGGACGTTAGCCGACCTTGCCGCAGAAATCAGCAAACAAACAGGTAAAGATATCCCTTACGTGGATATTCCTGCAGCAGACTATGCCGCTGCGCTTGTACAAGCAGGATTAGATGAAGGCTTTGCAGGCTTAATTGCACAATGGGATGTGGATGCGTCAAACGGTGCATTATTCTCAGAAGACAAAACCCTTGAGAAATTGTTAGGTCGCCCAACGGCAGGACTGGATGTGGCGGTGAAACAGGCGCTTTAACCGCTTGAACCGTGGGTATAAATACCCGCGGTTACGCATAAGCATACCCCGCTAGGGTATTTGTAACGCCCCAACCCTAACGGGGTTGCATTATGCCTAACCTAGGGTAACTTGTTACTCTAGGTTTTTAGTCTTTAAGGAAACCAAAATGACCTTTGAAACCCGATTGAAAGCAGTTAAATCTGCTCTTGAGACCGCAGATTTTGTCTTGATTGGTGCCAGCGCCGGTTTTTTTCTGCAGCAGCGGGACTAACTTACAGCGGTTCGCGCTTTACCAATAATTTTCAGCTGTTTATCAAAAATATAGTATGACAGATATGCATTCTGCCAGCTTTTACCTGTTATTTTATGAAACTGCCGAAACATGGAAGTTTTATAGATATAAAAATCATCACCTCAAACTCAGATATTTAAATTTTGAGGTGATGATTAAGAATAATCAAAAAAATTTGCTTTTAAGTTTTAGCGTTTATTCTTAACTAATTTTTTTCTGTTAACTCGTAAGCCCGTAATTTAGCCAATTCTCTTGATAGTTTTGCAGTAAGCAATTGGTGGTTGGCATCGCCGGATCGAGATACGATATTCTCCTCGGCTTTACGTTTAGCAGCCAAAATACGATTTTCATCAAGTTCAATACCTCGGATAGCCACATCAGCCAATACGGTTACAACATTCGGCTGGACTTCTAAAAACCACCAGAAACATAAATGACTTCTTCATTTCCGTTTTCTAAGGTGATTTTTACAATCCCTCAGTTTAATTGCGGTAAGCAGAGGAATATGTCCCTGCCAAAATTCCCAGCTCACCTTCAATTCCACTTGCTTGAATGCTTTTTACACTACCTGAAAAAAATTTTTATATTCAGCGCTTACTACGGTTAAGTTAAATGTTGACATTGTTTTCTCCTTCAAGAATTCTGTTAATCAGGCTTGAAGTGATTACATATCTTTAGCTTTTTCTAGCACTTCTTCAATAGAACCAACCATATAGAACGCTTGTTCAGGAATATGGTCATATTCACCGTCTAAAAATACCTTTGAAGCCACGAATAGTTTCTTTTAATGGTACATATTTACCCGGAGAACCGATAAAGACCTCGGCTACGAAGAACGGTTGTGATAGGAAACGTTCGATTTTACACGCACGTGCCACCACAAGTTTGTCATCTTCAGACAATTCATCCATACCAAGAATGGCGATAATGTCTTTTAATTCTTTATAGCGTTGTAAAATACCTTGTACGCCACGAGCAACATCATAGTGCTCTTGGCCTACTACTAACGGGTCTAATTGACGTGAAGTGGAATCCAATGGGTCAACCGCAGGGTAAATACCTAAAGACGCAATTTGACGGCTAATACTACAGTAGAGTCTAAGTGAGCAAAAGTCGTTGCCGGAGATGGGTCGGTTAAGTCATCCGCGGGGTACATAAACGGCCTGTACGGAGGTGATAGAACCGGTTTTGGTTGATGTAATACGTTCTTGTAACACACCCATTTCTTCTGCAAGAGTCGGCTGATAACCTACCGCAGATGGCATACGGCCTAAAAGTGCCGATACTTCAGTCCCTGCAAGGGTATAACGATAGATATTATCTACGAAGAATAATACATCACGACCTTCGTCACGGAATTTTTCTGCCATTGTTAAACCGGTTAAAGCAACACGTAAACGGTTACCCGGCGGCTCATTCATTTGGCCGTAAACCAAGGATACTTTGTCTAATACGTTAGACTCTGTCATTTCGTGGTAGAAGTCGTTACCTTCACGGGTACGCTCACCTACACCGGCGAATACGGAGTAACCTGAGTGCTCAATCGCAATATTACGGATTAATTCCATCATATTTACGGTCTTACCTACACCCGCACCACCGAATAAACCAACTTTACCACCCTTCGCGAATGGACAAATTAAGTCGATAACTTTAATACCGGTTTCTAATAATTCAGTACTATTGGACTGTTCTTCATAACTTGGTGCAGAGCGGTGAATTGCCCATTCTTCTTCCGCACCAATAGGGACCTCTTTCATCAATCGGTTCACCCAATACGTTCATAATACGACCAAGGGTTTTTACACCAACCGGTACTGAAATTGGTTTATCGGTATTTTCAACACTTAAACCACGTTTTAAACCGTCTGAAGCCCCTAGTGCGATACAGCGTACCACACCACCACCCTAATTGTTGTTGAACTTCAAGGGTTAAACCCGATTCAACTTTTTAATGCATCATAAACTTTTGGTACTGCATCTTGTGGAAATTCGACGTCAATCACCGCACCGATGATTTTGCACAATTTTACCTGTTGCCATTACCGTTCCTCTTCTATTAAAATTGCAGCCGCGCGGCAACAATTTTCATTTAATTCATTTGTGATACTTGCTTGACGAGCTTTGTTATACACCAACTGCAAGTCTTTAATTAAATTACCTGCGTTATCTGTTGCTGCTTTCATTGCTACCATTCGAGCCGCTTGTTCTGAAGCTAAATTATCTACCACAGCTTGATAAACCTGAGATTCTAAATAACGAACTAAAAGGCTATCTAATAACATTTTAGGATCAGGTTCATAAATATAATCCCAAGCTTGTTGTCTTTCGCTTAAGTGATCGTTTTCCAATTCAGGTAAAAGGCACCAATTGTTGGAAGCTTGGTTTTTGCGACATCGTATTAACAAATTTATTGTATGCAATATAAATTGCATCAATTTCACCATTACGATAAGCATCAAACATGGTATTCGCGACACCAATTAATTCTTCCAAAGTTGGATTGTCACCCAAGCCGGAGTGTTGGCTTTAATATTTAAACCGAGGGAACGGAAAAACCGATACCTTTTTGAGCCGATTAAACCTAACTCAACGGTAGTACCTTTTTCTTTTTCGTGCTTTGATTTCATTTAACACAGTTTTTAAATAAATTAATATTTAAACCGCCACACATTCCCCGATCGGTTGAAATGACTAAAATACCTACTTTTTAACTTCACGCTCTACTAAGAACGGATGTTTATAACCGATACTTGCTTTTGACACATGACTGATAACATTGCGAATAGTTTCAGAATACGGACGAGATGCCGCCATTCGATCTTGCGTTTTACGCATTTTCGACGTAGCCACCATTTCCATTGCCTTGGTAATTTTTTGTGTACTTTGTACACTGGCAATTTTGGTTTTTATTTCTTTTGCACCTGCCATCTTGTATCTCCGTTACTACCACGCATTGTTGGCTTTGAAACTATCCAAAATGCCTTTTAATGTATTTTTGATCTCATCATTATAATTACCTGATTTGTTGAGATCTTGCATAAATTCAGCATGTTCACGGTTTGCATAATCTAAAAGTGCGGATTCAAAACTTGAAATTTTTGCTAGTTCCACATCTTCTAAGTAACCAAATTCTACGGCAAACAATACAACAGCCTGCTCAGAAACTGAAAGTGGCGCGTATTGTTTTTGTTTTAATAATTCGGTTACTTTCTCACCGTGGGAAAGTTGTTTACGGGTTGTATCATCAAGATCTGATGCAAATTGAGCAAAAGCAGCTAATTCACGATATTGTGCAAGTGCTGTACGAATACCACCGGCTAGTTTCTTAATAACTTTAGTCTGTGCCGCACCACCTACACGAGAAACCGAAATACCCGGGTTTACTGCCGGACGAATACCGGAGTTAAACAAGTTAGATTCTAAGAAAATCTGACCATCGGTAATAGAAATTACGTTAGTTGGAACGAAAGCAGAAACGTCACCTGCTTGTGTTTCAATAATCGGAAGCGCAGTTAACGAACCTGTTTTTCCTTTAACTTCACCATTGGTGAATTTTTCTACATATTCTTCGTTTACACGGGAAGCACGTTCAAAGTAGCGTGAGTGTAAATAGAAAACATCACCCGGATAAGCTTCACGACCCGGTGGGCGACGTAATAATAAAGAAATTTGACGATAAGCAACGGCTTGTTTAGAAAAGGTCATCGTAAACGATTAAAGCATCTTCACCACGATCACGGAAATATTCACCCATTGCACAACCGGCATAAGGTGCTAAGTATTGTAATGCTGCAGATTCAGATGCAGACGCTGCAACAACGATAGTATTTGCAAGTGCACCGTGTTCTTCTAATTTACGCACAACGTTTTGCGATAGTAGAAGCTTTTTGACCAATCGCTACATAGATACATTTAATACCTGAATCGCGTTGATTGATAATCGCATCAATAGCAAGAGCTGTTTTACCGGTTTGACGGTCACCGATAATTAACTCGCGTTGACCACGACCAATTGGCACCATAGAGTCAACAGCCTTATAACCGGTTTGAACAGGCTGATCAACGGATTTACGTTCAATTACACCCGGAGCAATCACCTCAACCGGTGAAAAACCATCATTTTCAATTTCACCTTTACCATCAATCGGCTGCCCTAAGGTATTAACCACTCGACCTAATAAACCACGACCAACCGGTACTTCAAGGATACGTCCTGTACATTGAACTTCAATACCTTCCGCTAAATCAGCATAAGGTCCCATAACTACCGCACCAACCGAATCACGCTCTAAGTTTAAAGCCATTGCATAACGATTTCCCAGTAATGCAATCATTTCACCTGCATTACTTCGCTTAATCCGTGAATACGGATAATCCGTCACTGACAGAAACGATTGTACCCGTATTGCGTGATTCACTCACCACATCAAACTGAGCAATGCGTTTTTAATTAATTCACTGATTTCAGTTGAATTTAGTTGCATTTTTTATTCCTCTTATAATTGCAATTCGCTTGCCAGACGAGCTAATTGTCCACGGCTTGAACCGTCGATTACAAAATCATCTGTACGAATAATAACCCCTGCAATCAGAGAGTTATCCACACTGCAATTTAATTTAACTTTACGAGCAAGTCTTTTTCCATAGCTGCAGCAATTTTATCCTGCTGTGTTACATTTTAACGGTTGAGCCGAAATGACTTGTACTTCCGTTATAGCCTCGATATTCTTCAACATAATGCTGATATGGTTTAAAAAACTGTCGGAAGTACTGTTAAACGCTTATTTTCAGCCATTAACCGAATAAGGTTTTGCCCTGATTTATCAAGTTGTTCGCCACAAATTGAAATTACTGTATCTGCTACTTTTTGTGGTGAAAAAGAACTACTTAAAAAAGCCTGAACAGTTTCATCTTTTACTACTTGCGCAGCAAAATCCAACATTTCAGCCCATTTTTAACCGCACTTTTATCTTTTTCACTTTTTCTCAACGGCAAATTCAAATGCTGCTTTGGCATAAGGGCGAGCTATCGTAGTTAATTCTGACATAAGCTCAACCTTCTTATAGTTCTGCAACTAGTTTATCAATAATGTCGTTGTTGGCTGCTTCATCAACAGTGCGCCCAACAATTTTTTCAGCCCCTGCAATTGCTAAAGAGGCAACTTTCACACGTAATTCTTCTTGAACGCGCTTACGCTCGGCTTCCACTTCGGCATAACCTTGCTCAATAATTTTTGCTTTTAGCTCTTCTGCTTCTATCTTCACTTCGTCTAGCACTTCATTACGACGTTTATTGGCAGCATCTAAAATTTCTTGTGCTTTAATTTTTGCATTAGAAATTTCTTGCTCAGCAAGCGCTTTATTATCCGCTTGCTCTTTCTTAGCTTCTTCTGCCGATGCTAAAGCGTTCGCAATTTGGCTTTGACGTGTTTCAATCGCATTAATAATTGGTGGCCAAACAAATTTCATGCAGAACCACACGAAAATTGCGAATGAAATAAGTTGGCAATCAATGTTGCATTTAAATTCACAACGTCCTCCTTACTGTGCTTGTTTTACGTTGATAAGCAAATAAAGGCAATTATTGTAATAAGCCGATGAATGGGTTTGCGAAAATGAAAAAGTAATGAAATACCAACAGCAATCATTGCAATCGCATCTAATAAACCTGCCACAATAAACATTTTAGTTAATAAACTAGAAGCAAGTTCCGGTTGACGTGCTGACGATTCTAAAAATTTTACCGCCTAAGATAGCAAAGCCAATTGCAGTACCTAATGCAGCAAATGCAAGAAGAATTGATGCACCAATGATAGTTGCTGTAATTACAGTTTCCATAATTTTTCTCCAATAGAAGTTAAGTTTAGCCCTAGAGCCGGTTAATAAAAAAATTAGTGTTCTGCTTTGTTATAAGCAATACTTAAGTAAACCACCGTCAACATCATAAAGATGAATGCTTGTAACGTAATAACCAAAATATGGAAAAATTGCCCAAGCGAGGTGTAACGGAACTCCTAATGCTGCGATAGCCATATTAGCAGAATACATCACAGCAATAAGAATAAAGATTAATTCCCCTGCATACATATTACCGAATAGACGGAAAGCAAGAAATAGGTTTTGCCAACAAGGTTACGGTTTCAAGAATAAAGTTTACCGGAATCAATGCCTTGTTATTGAAAGGGTGTAGCGTATATTCTTTCACTAAACCACCAAAACCTTTTGATTTAACAGTATAGAAAAGAATCAGGAAGAATACGCAGATTGACATACCTAGAGTTGCACTAATGTCTGCGGTTGGTACGGCTCTTAAGTAATGAATACCAAAAAGATTTTGCAAGTTGAGGAAGAAAAATCAACAGGAATTAAGTCTATGGAGTTCATAATGAATACCCAGCAGAAGACAGTTAACGCGAGAGGAGCAACTACATTACGTGGGCGTGGAAATTATCTTTAACTACACCGTTAACCCACTCTACGAGCATTTCAACAAAACATTGCCATTTTCCCGGTACACCACTTGTTGCTTTTTAGCTGCTTTATGAAAAAGTAAATAAAAATAATCCCTGAAACAATAGAAAAACAAAGAATCTATGTGAATGCCAGAAAAACCTTCACCTGTTTTTAAGAATGATAAATGGTGGCTTATATAGTCAGCCGTAGACAGTTCAGACATAACGTATCCTTTTGATAGATTAAATTTTTTTCTATTTTTCCTTTACTATTACAAAGGGAATTAGATTATTCAATATTAAAATCAAAAATATAACCGGAGCAGTTAAATTCAAATTAGATATAAATTTAAAAACAAATTGTAATAAACATTATCGTTGTTATCCATTTCAATCCTTCACCACGGTAAAGAACAGTTGTTTTTGACTTTTTTGCCAAATCATGAAAAACAAATAAACAAACAAAACAATGTGGTAAATAAGCTGCTGACATTCCTGCTAAAAAGAAAAAAAGCCATTGTTACATTATATATCAATACAACCAAACAAAAATCCTAAAACAAATAATAATTCAAAAAAACAAGGACTTTACGATAATTTTGTTTGGCACGATTGATTACAGCCGACATACTTAACCTTTTTCTTATTTAAACTGTAAATCAACAGAATCTTCTGGATTATAACGCACAAAACAGTAAATGAAAAACTTCAAAAATGCGCTAAAAACAGGCATTTTATAACATTTATTAAAAATGTTAAATTTCATACTGCTCGTTTTAATAATACTAAATGTCTATCTCCAATTAGATTGGGAACATTAAGTTTGATAATTTCAATTATTTGAAATTTACTTTCTAATTCAATTAGTTCCTGTTGATTATAAATACCTTTTAATGCATAAAAAGACCATTTGGCGCAGGTAAATGCTCACCAATCAGTCATATTTTTTTCAATGAAGTAAAAGCACGGCTCAATACACCATCAAAAAGTTGAGATGGAGTATACTCTTCCACTCTACTTAATACTGATTCCACGTTGGTTAATTGCAATTCACGTACGGCATTACGAATAAAACTAATACGTTTACCTAAACTATCCAATAACACAAAGTGCTTGTCAGGATTAATAATAGCAAGAGGTAAACCCGGTAGCCCTGGGCCCGTTCCTACATCAATAAACTTATGTCCTTGTAAATAAGGACTTACTACTATACTGTCCATAACATGTTTTACTAACATTTCCATCGGATCACGTACCGATGTCAGATTGTACGCCTTATTCCATTTATGTAGTAATAAAACCAATTTAACTAATTGATTTTGTTGTTGTTCAGTGATACAAAGAGCGGTCTGTTTTAGCAGTGTTTTTAGTTTTTCATTCAGTTCTAATTCAAGGTTAGCCATTATTTACATTCCTTTACTATAAGCCACGTTTTAGCATTCCTTGTTTTTAAAATTCACCAATAAAAATAGAAATAGCCGCCGGCGTTACCCCAGAAATACGACTTGCCTGTCCGATAGAAACCGGACGATGTTGCTCTAACTTTGGAACGTACTTCATTGGATAATCCCGTTACTAAAGAATAATCAAAGCGATCCGGAATCACCGTATTTTCGTGACGTTTTTGTTTTTCAATTTCATCTTGCTGATGTTCAATATAACCTTGATATTTAATAGCTATTTCAACCTGCTCTACTGCCTCTTTATCCTCCATTGCCGGTTGGAATGGAGAAAGTGCGGTCAAAATTTTTGTAAGTAATTTCTGGACGGCGTAATAAATCTTCACCACTCGCTTCACGCACTAATGGGCTACCTAACACCTGATTTGCTTCAGCTAAATGTTCCAGAACGAGGGTGTAACCAACATACTCCGCAAACGCTGACGCTCTTTTTCAATATTTTTCCATTTTTGGTTAAATCTCGTCCAACGTTTTTCATCAATTAAGCCTAATTGGTGAGCAATAGGTGTTAAACGAATGTCTGCATTATCCTCACGCAACAATAAACGATATTCTGCACGAGAAGTGAAAACACGGTATGGCTCTTTTGTGCCAAGAGTACAAAGATCATCAACTAATACGCCAGTATAAGCCTGATCACGACGCGGATACCAACCCTCTTTTTCCCTGCACTGATAATCCAGCATTAATCCCAGCCAATAAACCTTGTGCCGCCGCCTCTTCATAACCTGTGGTTCCGTTAATTTGTCCCGCAAAAAACAGTCCTTTAATAGCCTTAGTTTCCAACGTGAGGTTTTAAATCACGCGGGTCAAAAATAATCATATTCAATCGCATAACCCGGCTTGATAATTCGAGTTTTTCTAATCCTTTCATTGAATTAACAATACCCATTTGCACATCAGAACGGCAAACTGGTTGAAATCCCATTTGGATAGACTTCATTAGAGGTTAGGCCTTCAGGCTCAAGATAAATTTGATGAGAATTACGATCAGCAAAACGCATTACTTTATCCTCAATTGACGGGCAATAACGAGGACCCTATGCCTTCAATTACACCTGTGTACATTGGACTGCGATCCAAACCGCCACGAATAATCTCGTGAGTCTGCTCGTTAGTATGCGTAATATAACAAAGGAATTTGCCGAGGATGCTGATCCACAGATCCCATAAAGGAAAAATACAGGTAAAACTTCATCTCCGTGCTGTTTCGCCAATATATCAAAATTAATTGTACGTGCATCCAAACGCGGTGGTGTACCGGTTTTTAGACGATCAACGCGTAAGCCCTAGATCTCTCAAACGATCGGGCCAACATAATTGAAGCGGGATCTCCTGCCCGTCCTCCGGTATAGTTATCCAAACCAATATGGATTTTTTTCCTGCCAGAAAAGTCCCTACAGTCAAAAATGACTGCTTTGGCGCGAAATTTTAATCCCATTTTAGTCTCTACGCCACAAGCACGATCCTGTTCTAGTAATAAGTCTGTCACTTCTTGCTGAAAAATATCCAGATTAGGCTGATTTTCTAGTGCAATGCGCACTGCCTGACGATATAAAACACGATCAGCCTGAGCTCGGGTTGCCCGTACAGCAGGGACCTTTACTACTGTTTAGGGTACGAAACTGAATTCCTGCCTGATCGGTAGCTGTTGCCATTAAACCACCCATAGCATCAATTTCACGCACTAAATTTCCTTTACCAATCCCACCAATAGCAGGATTACAGGACATCTGGCCCCAAAGTATCAATATTGTGGGTTAGTAATCAGGTTTTTAATCCCATTCATGCAGGCGCTAGAGCTGCTTCGGTTCCGGCGTGTCCGCCACCAATCACAATTACATCATAATTTTTAGTATAAAACATATAAACCTTTAAGTTTGAATCGATAGAGATCATTTATTGATCCCTAAAAATATAACGCGTTATTGTACTTAAAATTGAAAGTTGTTCAAAAGCTGATTTAAAGGATCTCGTCACATAATATAAATAGATATTTTATATATAAAGATCTTACTATTATGATTATAAGGATCCTTTATGATTGTGGATAAGTAACTTTTTATATTTAAAAATATATAGTTAAGTAATTTTTAAAAACTGTGAGGATCCTGATCTTTAAAACAGTTTTACTTGTGCATAAACTGCATTTTTATCCACAACAAAAAGAGATGTGGATCCTTTCTCTGTTTTCAAAAACAGTTTTTTTGACAGTTTTTAATAAAATTATCCACATCCTCAGTTTCTTTCTTTAAAAAAATTTTATTTTTGGAATGTACTTCACAAATTTAAATGGATTTTTTTATCAGGTTCTCGTTTTTATCACACTATTTCTATAATAAATCGTTTTTAACTTTTAAGCGAGCGGACGAATCATGGATAAAGTAGAATTTTTATTGCGTTTACTACAAATACCACGTTTGGGAGCTAATTCGGTCAGCAAGATTTTAGCTGAAATAACACCTGATGAATTACTTAGTTATGATCAAACTGGATTATCTCAAATAGGTTGGAATAACGAACAAATTCAACGTTGGTTTAAACCTGATCGGCGTTTTATTGATCCTGCTTTGGAATGGGGAACGAAACCTGAAAATCAAATAATTCACTGTTTTCATCCCTATTATCCCTATTTATTAAAAGCAAATTGATTCTGCTCCGCCTGTTTTATTTCTCAAAGGTAATCCTGATGTTCTATCACAACGTCAGATTGCAATGGTTGGTAGTCGTTATTGTTCAGATTACGGCGAGTACTGGGCTAAATTTTTTGCTTCTGAATTATCAGCGATTGGTTTTGTTATTACTAGCGGTTTGGCATTGGGTATCGATGGTTTTTGTCATCAGGCAGTAGTGAATATTCAAGGGCAGACCATAGCAGTGTAGGGTAGCGGATTAAATCATATCTATCCCAGCCAGCATCGGTGTTTAAGTGAACAAATTTTACAAAATAATGGTGCGCTAGTATCGGAATTTTTACCTAATCAGGCTCCGGTAGCACAAAAATTTTTCCACGTCGTAACAGAATTATTAGTGGTTTATCACTTGCTACTTTAGTAATAGAAGCCACGGATAAAAAGCGGTTCACTAATTACTGCACGTTATGCTTTAGAACAAAATAGGGACATATTTGCTTTTGCCCGGTAGTATTCAAAAATCAATTCAGTCAAGGCTGTCATAAATTGATCAAACAAGGTGCTATATTGGTAGAAAATGTGGCCGATATTATTGATAACTTATCGCCTCAATTTATTGTTCAGCCTCAAAGTTTGTTATCGGAGAGTAAGAAACTTTTTACAATCACAAACAACCGAAACAAAACCGAAAAATCCATTGAAAAGCGTAACGGTCGAACCTATTTACCCTGAATTGTTTGCACATATCGGGCATGAACCTATTAGTGTTGATGATCTGGCTAATCTTAGCCAAACAGCAGTGGAAACAGTTCTAATTCAGTTATTAGAACTAGAGTTACAGGATTTAGTGGTTAATCAGAACGGTAAATATAAACGCTGTTGGTAAAATTTGAGGTTTTGATATAACCGATAACTTACCATTCCTGTAGTTTTTTTCTTTTTAATAACAACCAGTTGTCTGGTATTACTAAAGATTTATTTTTCTGTTTCCACGTAAATTAATGCATTTGGATTAAGCCAATCGTTTTGTTCCAGCAATAAGACGGTTTGTTCTGCCAAATTTAAATGAAACGGTGGATCAATAAAGACAATGTCAAACCCTATAAAAGTGCGGTGAGTTTTTGACTGTTTTAAAAAATCCAAACTATTTTGATTTATTACTTTTGCTTGATTGCACTTTAATTCCTGTAAATTTTAATCAACTTCTCTGAAACTTTTTATCTAATTCTAAAAAAATTACTTGTTTTGCCTCGCGGGATAAAGCTTCTAAACCGAGTGAACCGCTGCCGGCAAAACAATCTAAACAACAGGGCATCAGTAATGTAAGGCATTAGCCAATTAAATAAAGTTTCTTTCACTCTGTCTCCCGTTGGACGCAATCCTTGGGAATTTAACACCTGTAATTTACGTCCTCGCCAAAAGTCCCGCGATAATTCTTACTTCACCTTTTTGTCGACGGAGTTGTTTTATGCGGCGCAGCTCCGCGTTGATTTATGTTTTTCATAGAGGATTTATGAATTAATGATAAACTATACATAATAGGAATATTTTAACAAATTTAGTCGCAAACGAGAGTAATTTATGGCGCAGGAAAATAAAAAAAGGCGGATTTTTGGTCGTGGTTAGGGACTGAACAAAAAGAAAAGAACAAGTTACTGAAAAATATAGCGGATCAACAAAATGAGAAAAATTAAAGATAAAAATCGAAGATTTTACTGATCAAATAGCAGACAAAACAGAACATTTTGCTGAACAGATAGAGCATGAAATTGAAGAAATAAGCGACAAAATCGAGCAAAAATACGAACAAATCAGTGAAAATGTCAGTGAAGAAGTTTCTGAAATTATAGAAAATTTTTGCTCAATCGGAACAATCGTTGATTTTAGAAGAAAAATTCAACGGCACTTGAACCCGTGCAATCAGATCAATTTGTACCGAAAGTAGTGCAAAATGAGCAGGAAGATACGCAGCAAGAAAAAAGTGCGGTTGATTTTGAACCTGTTTTTCAAGAGAAGGTTCATGTAGAAAATATTTCATCAGAAACTCAGGAAAAACCGAGTGAAGGTGGCTTTTTAGTAGATTAGTGAAAGGTTTGTTGAAAACCAAGCAAAAACATTGGAGCCGGTTTTCGCAATCTGTTTTCAGGTAAAAATTGACGATGAGCTATTTGAGGAATTAGAAGAGCAATTGTTGATAGCGGATATCGGCGTGCCGACTACTGCTAAAAATCATTAACAATCTGACTGAACATGCACAAAGCAGCTAATTGAAAGATGCGGATTTATTGTACCAACAGCTGAAAAATCGAAATGTCGAATATTTTAAAACCGGTGGAACAACCTTTGGTTATTGATGGTACTAAAAGCCTTATGTAATTTTGATGGTGGGAGTGAATGGAGTAGGAAAAACCACTACGATAGGTAAATTGGCACGTCAATTTCAAGCACAGGGTAAATCTGTTATGTTGGCTGCGGGCGATACTTTCCGTGCTGCGGCGGTAGAACAATTGCAAGTATGGGGCGAACGCAATCATATTCCTGTTATAGCGCAAAGTACGGGTTCTGATTCCGCTTCGGTTATTTTTGATGCCATGCAGTCGGCGGCAGCGCGTAATATAGATATTCTGATTGCCGATACAGCAGGACGTTTACAAAATAAAAACAACTTAATGGATGAGTTGAAAAATCGTGCGGGTAATGAAAAAGTATGACGAAAAACGCCCCACATGAAATTATGCTAACTTTAGATGCTGGTACGGGACAAAAATGCGATAAGCCAAACAAAATTGTTTAACGAAGCCGTAGGTTTAACCGGTATTAGCTTAACCAAACTGGACGGCACGGCAAAAGGCGGGGTAATATTTGCTATTGCCGATCAATTTAATTTGCCGATTCGTTATATTGGCGTGGGCGAGAAAAATTGAAGATTTTACGCCCTTTAATGCTGATGAATTTATTGATGCATTATTTGTTCAGCAAGAATAGTTATTGATATAAAAATTTTTTTATGTATAAATGAGCCCGATTTTTTTGTCTATTCAAGAGCGTAAGATGGAAACTGAAATTTGTCATTTTTCAATTAATATCAGCCAATGGAATATTGTTTGCGATAAAGTTATTTCTGAGCAGGATTGGAAAGCCGGTGAACAACATTGGCGGAAAAAAAGTGCTGAGTGGGAATATTTCAGTCCTAAACTGGCTTTTTTGCCAGCTATAAAACGCCGTAGATTGAGTGATTCCGCCCGTTTGTTTTTTGAGGCTGCATGGAATATAACTGAAAATGAAACAGAAACAGATTTGCCGGTTGTTTATGCATCTTCAAACAGTGAAATAAGTCGCAATTTTGGACTTTGGCATACTTTATTACAAGAAGGTGATGTTTCGCCTACATCTTTTAGTCTTTCAGTGCACAATGCATTGGTTGGACAATGGTCGGAAATGCGTCAGGTTAAAAGTGAAACAACAGCTATAATGGCGCAAAAAGATAATTTGGAAACCGCATTACTTGAGGCTTACCTGTTATTGAATGAAGGATGGAAAAATGTATTGGTGGTTATAGCTGAAAGCCAGCTAAATCAACAATATAATGTTCAACCTCTAAAATCTCCGCCTTTTGCTTATGCATTGGCAATGGTGGTGGAAGCCGGAGAAGGTTATAACTTAAAATTAAGCGAAAAAAACCGACCGCTCTTTTAGCACAAGATAATGCATTGGAGTGGGTTAAGAATTATTATTCGGGAATTTCATCTTGGCAAACAGCCGCCAGTGGCGGAGGAGTTTGGCAATGGCAGAAAAATTAGATTGGATACGACGTTTTTGCGGTACCTTATTTGGTTTTGTTTTTCGGTATCGCAGCACTTACCATTAAAAATTTTGCTGTATCCTTACGTGAGAAATTATTGGCAAAAACGATTTATCGGATCAATTAAAAAGCACGCAAAATAGTCAGTAAAACTTTGGGATTTATTTATCCGCTATTTAATTTGAGCGGGAGTGCTTGAAGTTAAATACAGTGGTTTTGAACGTTTGGGACGGGTAGGACAGTTGGTGTTGGCAAATCACCCTTCATTACTTGATGTTGTGTTGATTTTTAGTAAAGAACCTCGTTTTAATTGTATTGTTAAACAAGATTTATTAAAAATCCGGTTATGATTAGTCCTATTTTTATCCTGTGGTTTTTGCCCTAATACGGAGTCGGAAGAATTATTAGAAAAAGTCATAACGTTTTGCAAAAATCAGGCATTATTACTATTTCCTGAAGGTACTCGTACAGGCTGGGATGGTGTGGTGAAGTTACACCGCGGTGCGGTATCCATTGGATTGCGTAGCGCTAAAGTGATAACGCCCTTGGTAATAAAAATGTCTCCTCTTAATTTTAAAAAGGGCAACCTTGGTATAAAATTCCAAAACGGCGGATTCAGTATGAATTAATCGTAGGTGAAGATATGGATCCGCAAGATTGGTTGGCAGAAAAAACCGTTACCGATTGCTTCACGTCGGTTAAATGAATATTTAGAAAATTATTTCAATCAACATACTCAATCAAAGGACTTATAATGGAACTTGAGCAACAACTTAAACTATTGATTATTGAGAGTTTATCTCTTGAAGATATTACGCCGGAAGATATTGAAACCGACGCCCTTTGTTCGGTGAGGATGGATTGGGTTTGGATTCTGTTGATGCACTTGAATTAGGCCTGGCAGTGCAGAAAAATTCGGCTTACAATTAGACGGCGAAAAACCAAAATTTGCAAGATCATTTTGAAAGCGTTAAAACATTGGCTGATTTTATTCGTTTGCAAAAGGTGTAGAGGTAGAAAATGACAGAACAGGAAATTCAAAAAAATATTAACTGAAGCATTAGAAAATTTATTTGAGATCGATCCGGAAAAAAATAAAATTAGATACCAATCTTTATGAAGATTTGGAAATTGATAGCATTGATGCAATTGATTTAATTGATAATATCAAACGACAAACTGGTTATAAACTACAAGCTGAAGATTTTCGTAATGTGCGTACTGTAAATGATGTGGTTCAAGCTGTCGTTAAAGTCAGTCAAAAATAAAATGGAAAATCCTTTATAAAAGCCAAAATTTTTAATCACTGATTTTTTTCCGTATAGGAATATCTGGGTTTTAACTATAAGGGCATTACAGATTCCACAAAAATTTACGGCAAGATGAGATTTTATTCGATAGTTTTATGGATTGAAGACAGTGCTCGTCTTGCTTTTTTTGTTGGTAGTAGGCAAGCTGATATAGTGTAATTTTTATTGAAACGGATTTACATTTTTAGAAAAGACAGGCCAAAATAATAAAAAGTGGGTGATTATAGATACATAGTTGGTTTAATGTGGAACAATATTTAATCAGTAATAATTTAGTAACCGATTGTTATATCGGACAATATTCCAAACAACAACAGCTTACTGCTTGGGTGGAATTAAATAACGAAGGTATTGAAGTTTTTCGTTCTAAAGGTCGAAAGGAAGTTATTGAACAGCTAAAACAACATTTAGCTAAAAAATCAGGGAAATTCGGATATTCCGTGCTTTTGGCTTTTTACTACTAAATTACCGCGTGATTCGAAATCAAAAATAAACCATTCAGATTTTGAACAAGCCTGTGCTCAGGTAGAAACCGATCCTATTTGGCTTGATAGTTATATTGTTGAAGATGTTAAGTTTTTTAAAGGTAGAGTTCCGCTTGATTTAGTATTTTTTAAGGGACATTTCCCCCAATTCCCATTGGTTCCTGGAGTGATAGAAGTTCAATGGGTAATAGATAAAATTACCGAGTTTTTGCTGAGGAAAAAGAATATCTTGCGGATTGATAATTTAAAAATTTCAAAAATTCTTACGCCCTAATGACGAGCTGGAATTAACGCTTAAATGGAACAAAGAAAAAAGCAGAATGGAATTTCAACTAAAAACCGATAATGAAACCTGTGGTAAAGGATTGGTTGTAATCGCCTAATGATGAAAATAATAAGCCTGATTATTAATCTATTGGTTTTTGAGCAGTATAGCCTATCCGATAATTTGGCTTTTTTTAAACAAAACAGTGAGCTATTATTTTTTTCTACCATGGCTGATGGCTGTTTTATGGGCAATAAAAAGCATTATTGCAAAAATAGTGTGGCAACGTTATTTCAGCTTAGTGATGGCTATTTTGCTACTAATTATAGCAATTACTCGTTCGGTTGACACGATGTATTGGTATCCGAACATTATAAGCGGTATCATGTTAGTTATTTTCGCCGGCAGTTTATTTAGTGAACAAACAATTATTGAACGTTTTGCCCGTTTGCAAAACCCCCGATTTGCCTTTATATGCGGTAACTTATACGCGTAATGTAACAAAAAAATTTGGACGTTTTTTATTTTTAATATTATTGTTACTACTATATTGATTTTACTTGAAAAATTATCGTCTTTTGGGCATTATTCACCGGCGTAATTTCTTATATTTTTAATTGGAATAATTATGTCTGTTGAATACTGTGTTCGAAAAAAATTGTAATGAAAAAAATATAAACATTATGAATGATCAATCTTTTTCCCCATTACCCTATCGCACTAGATCCTGTTTGAGTAGACAAGATTTTTGCTTACCGCTCACATCAAATTTCCCAACAATTTGAGCAAGACGGTATAAAAATCTATTGGATTATGGTTTGAAGACGCAGCAAATTTTTGCTTGTGTGTTGCTTGCTTGTTTTAATGCAAATGTAAGGGTTTTATTACCACCAAATATCCTACAGGAAAAATCAACAGTGGATAGCTGAAAATGCAGATTTATTGTTAACTGATGAAAACTTTGCTTCATTCGGTATTTCACAAAAACAACTTAAAAACCGACCGCTCTTTGAGCGTAATAATCAAACAGAGGTCTGGTTGAAAACATCCGGTAGTAGTGGAGAAGCCAAAATTATCGTTAAAACAGCGGAACAACTTTGGCTTGAAGCAGAAACAGTGACTCAAATTCTGCCTTTTTCTTCAGAAGAAGACGTTTATTTAACCGGAACCGTAAGTGTTCAGCATTTTTATGGTTTGACTTATCGTGTCATGTTGCCACTCTATCGCGGTTGGGTTATAGGGCGTTTACAACACGATTTTCCGGAAAAACTGATTGTTGACAGTCAACGTCCGTACAAAAACCGTTTGGATTAGTAGCCCAACTCTTTTAATTCATTTGGGAATTAATCACCCAAAACTAGATAAATTTAATTTAATTGGTGTGGTGACTTCTGGTGGTGTTTTTGGATGAAAGTGAAGCTCAGAATATTTCACAACTTTTTGAATGCGCCTTTAATTGAAGGTTACGGTAGTACGGAAACCGGCGTTATTGCAACAAAACAAAACAGTAAATATTGGAAAGTTGTTCCGCAGGCGGAAATAGGCGTGAATGACCAGGGGAGCATTATGGATAAAATCCAATCGTGTTCCTCATCTCGAACAAACTGCCGATGCAGTAGAGTTTTATGAGCAAGGTTTTATTCTTCTGGGACGGATTGATCGTATTGTAAAATTGGGTGATAAAAAGAGTTTCTCTTGCCCGAATTGAATTGGATTTAAATAAAAATCAATTGGTTACGGATAGTTATATTGGTTTGCATCCAAATCATCAACGCCCGCTTGCTTGGGTGCAATTATCGCAAGAAGGAATAGGTTTATTTAAATCCAAAGGACGAAAAAGCAATAATTCAACTATTAAGACAACATTTATTAACGATGCACGAGAAGTTTGCTTTACCGCGTTATTGGCGATTCAGTACCAAACTACCTCGCAATAGCCAGTCTAAAAATCAGCCGTGCTGATTTTGAACAGGTTTGTCTTGCTATTGAAAATGAGCAGCTTGATTAATGAGTAACTACAATCCTATTGCATTAATACCTCATTATAATCATGCCGCTACGGTAGGCGATGTTGCGCGGCAATTATTGTCGATGGATTTGCCGGTATTAATCGTTGATGACGGTTCGGATGTAAAAAAATCTTACCAATTTAAAATATCTGGAACAATGGGACGGTGTGTCTATCGTTTATTGTGCACAAAACGGTGGCAAAAGGCACAGCTGTTAAAATTGGTTTTTGCTGAGGCGTTAAAACGTGGTTTTACTCATGTTATCCAAGTAGATGCAGACGGTCAGCATAATATTTCCGATACGCAACGATTTATTGAAAAATCACGTGAAAATCCGACCGCACTTATTTGCGGTAATCCTGTATATGGCAGTGATGCACCAAAGGCGCGGCTATACGGTCGCAAAATTACCGATTTTTGGAATGCTGTTAATACCTTGTCTTTTGATCTTTTAGACGGAATGTGCGGATTTCGGCTTTATCCTCTTGAAACAGCCATTGAAGTTATAAATGAAGAAAAATAGGCGACCGGATGGATTTTGATACGGAAATTCTGGTGCGCATGCATTGGCGGAAAAATCCCGATGATTTGGATCAATACCCAAGTGAAATATAAATCGGGTGGTGTTTCCCATTTTCGCGGATTGGCAGATAATTGGTTAATTAGTAAAAATGCACGCCCGCTTATTTATCGGCATGTTAAAACGGGTTCTAGCAGGTAAAAAGTATGAGTAGCGAGCAACATTGGGCAAAACAAAAAGAGCGTGGAAACGATTTTTCTTAGAATTACAGGCCTGATTGTTAAATATTTACCTCTTTGGGCAATTCGTTTTGCTACCTTTTGGGTTGTCTTATATTTCTTTTTAACTTCTAAAAATGCGCGAAAAATATTCGCCGTTATCAGCAACGTTTGGTTAAAACAACTAAAAGTAAAGTTGCCCAGTTATGCGGTTTTTCGGCAATTTTTAGCTTTTGGAGAAGCAATTACCGATTGTTTTGCTGTTTGGCAGAATAAAATTTGCTACGATGATCTGATTGTGGACGATGCGGAAGATTTATATGCGGAAATTGATGCTGAACAAAAAGAGCGTGGGCAATTACTAATTTGTTCGCATTTTTGGTAATATCGAAATTTGTCGGGCGTTGTTGAATAACGGACATCATAAAAATTTTTCAGCTTAGTGCTTTTAGTCCATAGCCGTAATGCAGAAGCATTTAATAAAGCATTGGTTGAAGCCGGTGCAAACGAATTACCGCTTATTCAAGTTGCTGAACTTGATGCACAAAAATGCTTGAGATTCACCAGCGTATTGACCGTGGCGAATGGATTGCCATTGACAGCCGATCGCATTCCTGTTCGGGGCGAAAAAAACATAGAATTTTTAGGTGAACAGGCAGATTTTTCCACAAGGTCCTTGGCTATTAGCAAGCTTATTAAAAGCGCCGGTAAATACGGTATTTTGTTTAAAGGAAAATGGACGTTATCGCTTGAAATTACGTCATTTTGTCCGATTATTCAAGGCAGAGGTGCTCAGAGGAGCAGAACATTCAACAAGCTATGCAACAATACGCTCGGCTACTTGAACGCGAATGTAGTGAAAATCCGTTATTATGGTTTAATTTCTATGATTTTTGGAATGATAATTTAACTAGCGATTAGGTATGATTTTTCTTATACTGAGTCAAGTTTATTAATAATTGGAGAGTAAATGATGAAATTTAGTAAAAAATTAGTAATAAGCCTTACGGCAATTTTAGTAGCGGCTTGCGCCCCGCGTGATACAACGCATTATTTATCTATCAATGATGCGTTAAATTCTCCTAAAGCAAAAGAAATATTAAATCCGAAAATCAAACTGTATTTCGGTAAATCAGTGAAAGGAAATGTGCTTGCCGAAGGTTTGGTCAGCAACAGAAAAACTAACGCTTCTAATAAAACCGATGAAGATTCTTGCCAAATTGCTTTCTTATCAGCAGTAAGACAATTTTCAGGGATCGCGCTGAATCAAAAAGGAGCGACAAAAAGTCAGCAACATTGTCAGTTTCTACAAAAGAAAAACTTATAGCAGCACAACGCAATATGAATGTCATGCGGGTCATTCTATAAGTGGCGTAGCCTTAAAAGCGATCTTGTTAAATAATAGGCTTTTTATAAGCGGTAATATTTTTATTTACCGCTTTATTTATTTTGTTATGAAATTAAAAACATGTTTATTGCCGTCATTCTTCCGATTATGAAATTCCTTTTTCGATGTAGATTCGATAAAGATTATGTGGCATGGTAACTATGTCAAATATTTGGAAATGGCGCGTTGTGCTTTTTAGAAAAGATTGGTTACACCTATGACAGAATGATTGAATTGGGTTATGGTTAGGGCTGATTGTTCAGCTTAATCTGAAGTATGTCAAACCGGCTTTTTCGTCAGAAAAATCCGAGTTAATTTAGCATTGGTTGAATATGAAACCTGCATGCGGATCGATTACACTATTATTGACATTGTTTCCGGTAAAAAATTGACTACGGGCAGTACGACACAAGTGGCGGTTGATTTAAAAACCCATGAAATGCAATTTCAATCCCCGCCATGCTGGCGAAGTGCGGTGGAAAATTGTGATGATTTTACGCCTGCACCGCATGTTTAATTAGTAAGAGCCAAATGAAAAATACAGTTTATTCTTTTTTTATGTTTATTCAGTCCGCTTGTTCTTGCTTTTTCGCAGAATGATTTGGTGGTGTTGTTACAAAAAAACACAAGCCAGCAAGGAGAATTTACCCAACAGCGTTTTTTGAAATCCCTTGATAAACCGATTACCACCAGTGGACGATTTGTACTACTGACAAAAAAGGGTTGCTGTGGCAAATGAAAAAAACCTTTTGCCAATAATTTACTGGTAAAACCCTAGCGGCATAATGCAATGGAACGGTCAAAGTTGGGTTGCTAATGAAAATGTCGCGCAATCTCAGCAAGTTGGTTTTATTTTTAGGTTTGTTATCCGGTGATATTTCTGCAATCGAAAGCCAATTTTCCTTGAATCTAACAGGAACTGAAGAAATTGGACACTTCAACTGATGCCTAGTAGTCTATTGATGAAACAGATTTTTGACAGTATTAAGATTCGCGGTGGTGAAACGGTAAAAGAAATAGAATTAAACGAAAAACAGGGAGACAGAACCCTTATTCGTTTTGATCAAATTGAAATCAATCAACCTTTGGATGATTTCTCCCAATCCGCACTTAACTAAAAATGCCGAAAACTTTCAAAAATCGACCGCACTTTTGTGGCTTTTTACGGTTTTTCTGCTTATTGCCACGATCATGCTGGTATTTTTTTATCGGTCAAGGCAATTGGCTGCAAACGGATTTTAACAGCGTTGTTGCCGGAAGAGCAAAGTTGGAATGAAATTCAGCTGGCAGCCGATAAACAACAAGAAAAATCAGCTGAATCGGCAAGTTGTAGCACTAATTGGACATAATCAGGCAGAAATTACTTTTCAAAGTGCGCAAAAAAACAGCTCTACAATGGCAGAACAGCAATCTGTTTGAATCGGTTATCGTGCAAACTCAGCCTGATATAACCAAATTGCGACAAACTATCACACAGCTTAGCTTGGCGTTGCTTCCTTCCTTTGTTCGTCAGCAATTGATTGATAATCCTGAACAATATTTTCAACACTATGCAGAACAAATAGTTAATCCGTTTAATCAAACCAATTTATTGTCGCCGGATCAGGATTGGCTTGGTTTTTGGGCGCTTCAGTGCTATCGCAATCGAATTTGTCTCCGACAGTCCACTGGAATGCGGACAATGGAATGTTATATCTGAAACATCATGAAAAACTTGGGTGTTATTAAGAGCAGTAATGCCTGAGGCAAACTTAATTTCACCATCTTTTCACTTGTCGGAATTAATACAACAAAGCAGACAAACGCTACAACAAGATGGCTCGGATATATTAATAACCGGTGCGGCGCTATTTGCCGTCACAGCAAAACAACAAGCAGAACGTGAAAGCACCTTAATGAGCTGCCTTGGAGTAGGTCTAACACTTTTACTGCTACTTTCTTTATTTAGAACTTTTCGCGTATTGTGGTTGTTTTTTTGCCGGTTTTGTGCCGGAATGTTGTTTGTGTGGTAGTGACGGTAATTTGGTTCGGAAAAATTCATATTTTTAACCTTAGTTATCGGAACTAGTTTAATCGGCGTACTAATTGATTTTCCATTGCACTGGCTTACTGCCCTCATTGTTTAATCCACAATGGCAGGCGGAAAAAGCAATGAGGCAACTGCGTTTTACTTTTATTATTAGTTTATTAGTCACATTGCTTTGGTTATGGTTTATTGGGGTTCACTTCCCTTCCTGTGTTAAAACAAACCGCTCTTTTTCTGCTACGGCATTAATTGGAGCTATTTTATGTACCACATTATTTTTACCTGTTCTGTTTAGACGTTATTCGTCGCCACATAAATTAAACCTTGCCGGATTGTTATCCTTTAGCCTTCCTAAGTCTGTTGAAAAACTTTTTAGTATTATTGTTTGCGTTTTTTTGTTTGTATAGGTTTGTATAAAAGCCAATGGAAAGACGATATTCGTCAATGGGTTGCTATGCCACCATCCATGTTGAACGAAGCTGCTGAAATCGGAAAAATTAACGGGAATAGATTTGGGTAGCCAATATTTTCTTATTGTTGCTAAAGACGATAATGAATTATTAGCACTGGATAAAAAAACTTAGTAGCCAATTAATACAGTTACAAAGTGAGAAAAAATTAACCGGTTTTCAATCTCTCAGCCAATGGATAAGTCCTGAACAGGAACAACAACAGTTTGTACGACAATTTACAGAAAAAAATTAAAAACCATCCGATTATGCCGTTTTACAGGAAATCGGTGTGCCTGCACAATCCATTGAAAAATGCATTGGCTCAATTAAAAAGAAACCCCGCCTGTATCATTACAACAAGCTTTACAAAGTGAATTAGGGCAAGCCCGTCGTACTCTTTATTTGGGGCAATTAGCATCAGATAAAGTTGTGGGATTGGTTAAAGTAAGTGGAGTTCAAAACCAAAGTGCGGTAGAAAACTTGGCTGATTTTAAGCAGATCTATTGGCAGGATAAACGGGCTAATTTAAATCAGGCTTTTCAACAAACTCGAGATCAAGCAGGTTGGCTAAAAATTATTTCTTTTTGTTGGGCCGGATTATTGCTATGGAAATTTTTTTGGCTTACGTAATACTGCTAAAATGTTGTTAATTCCGTTATTTGCGATTGTCTCGACGGTGGCAGTTTTTGGCTGGCTAGCATTACCGATAAGCTTATTTACTATGTTCGGATTGTTACTGGTTTCTGCTATCGCAATTGATTATACGGCTTATATGTACACTGCTCAAGAACCATTAGTGACTAAACGTACGGCGGTATTATCGACCTGTGCCACTACCATGATTTCATTTGTGTTGTTGGGTTTCAGTTCAACTCCGGCAGTATCCTCTTTCGGTTTGAGTGTGGCGATTGGCGTGTTGTTCAGCGTGATTGCAACTTTTAGGATTTTACGTTGATTTAATGTTATAATCCCGCAGATTTAGTAAAAATCATTTGAATTTATATTGACCTTTGAATCTATGCCGAGAAGAATTTTTATATTGTGGCTTGTTTTGCTTTTTAAGTGCTTGTGCGACACAGCCTGAAGTTAAAAATTTACCACCGCAACAAACCGAAATTCGGTTGTTTAAGGTGGAACAATTGGAGCGGCAAAATCAAGTCAAACAAACCGGTTTATTGACCGTACAGTTCGCACCGAGACAATGGCGTTGGGTGCAAACGGATTCGTTAGGCGCACCGACAGCACGTTTATTATTAACTGATAAAGGCTGGGAAAATGACGGCTTTATAATGCCCTAATAAGCAGGCCCAACAAGTCTTTTCGGCATTGGCGACGGCTTTAAACCCTGCAGATCCGATATTTGAATTTAGTTCGGTTAATGAGACAAAGAACGGTCGAATTTATCAAATAAATCATAAAACAGTGTGGACAATACAACAAAAACCACCTCAATATCATATCTCTTTGCCAGACGAAAGCGAATGGCAAAATTGAAGAACTTAGCCAATAGAGGATTCTGTGAAATACCCTTATTTCTGACCCGCCCCGCCATGGTAAGTAGCTTGGGCGAAGGAATTGAAACACATCTTGACGTGTTGTTAAACGGCGGCGAGTCACCGTTACATTTTTCCGATATGCCTTTTTAAGTTGTTTGATTTAAATGGTAAAAAGAGTTTTTAGGTGAAGTAAGCGTCAATTTGCGTCCTTTTTCCGATGATTTACCCCTGAACACCGTAGCCGTAACAATCAGTTGTTATGGCATACCTTGGCACAGATTGAATCACAAATTCAGGAAGTTATAGAGCGTTTCGGGAAAAAAGGGTTGCCGTAGTAATGGGAACTTCAACCACCGGAGTGGATAAAAATGTACCTTTATTTAAATATGCGGCAGAACATAATGATTGGTCGGGAGTAACGTTCAACCAACAACAACAATATTTTTTTCTGCCCCGCCGATTTTTATTGTCGCTCAATATGGTTTACAGGGGTTAGTTACGGCATTTCAACGGCCTGTACCTCTGGAGCAAGAGCATTAATCAGCGCAGCCCGTTTATTACGCAACGGTTTGTGCGATGCTGTTATTTGCGGCGGAGTGGATACTCTTTCACCTTTAACAATCGGAGGGTTTTGGCTCTCTTTCCGTTCAATCCGAACAGCGTTCCAATCCGTTTTCAGTAAATCGCGATGGAATAAATTTAGGTGAGGCGGCAGCCGTGTTTGTCATGACAAGAGAAGCACTGGAAGAGGATTCGGTTTTGTTTGCTCGGATACGGTTCAAGTAGCGATGCTTATCATATGTCATCTCCTCATCCGGAAGGTGAAGGAGCAATTGCCGCTTTCAAAACAGCGTTAAAATCAACCGCACTTTCTGCCGATCAAATCGGTTGGATTAACTTACATGGTACAGGCACGGTGCATAACGACCAGATGGAAAGTTTGGCTGTGGCAAATGTGTTCGGTCTGCAAACCCCTTGCACTACAACGAAACCCTATACCGGACATACATTGGGTGCGGCGGGCGCATTGGAAGCCGCCATTTTATGGGCGGTAATCAGCCGCAAATATAATCCGCAAGGCAAATTGCCACCGCAGTTATGGGACAAACAGTGCGATCCGGATTTACCGTCGATTTTATTAACCGATGAAAATTGTCATTGGAATCAAGGAACACGCATTGGTGCGAGCAGTTCTTTTGCTTTTGGCGGTAATAATGCGGTATTAATTTTGGGAGAGAATAATGGCTGAGTTAGTTTGCCCTATTTATGACGTGGCATCTCTGCTTCCGCATAGCGGTGATATGATATTGTTAGATTGCGTAACGGAATATGCAGAAGATTATTTAACTGCCGAAATGACCGTGCGTGAAAATAACATTTTGATTAAAAACGGTAAATTGGCAACGGTTGCAGGAATTGAAATTTTAGCTCAAGGCGTTGCTGCTTGGGCCGGTTGTATGTCGGTTTTAGCCGATGAGCCGATCCGTTTGGGATATTTACTTGGTTCGCGTAAATTATTTGTTTACAGTCAGGAAATTCCTATTGGCACCAATTTGCAGATTAAAGTGAAAAATCTATTCAAGACGCGAGCGGGTTTGGTGTATTTGATTGTCAGTTGATTGATTTAAACCAAAAACAAACTAATTCTTGAAGGGCATTAAATTTATTTTTGCCCGAAAAATGATGAGGAAAGCAAATGACAAACAGTGTTTTTGGTAACCGGTTCGCCGTGGTATAGGTAAAGCGGTTGCATTAAATTTGGCGCGTGCGGGCTTTGATATCGTGGTGCATTGCCGTAGCCGTATTGAAGAAGCGGAAGAAGTTGCAAGTGCGGTCAGAAATTTAGGTAAAAATGCGCGAGTATTGCAGTTTGACGTTAGTAATCGAGAAGAATGTAAAGCCAAATTGGAAGCTGATGTAGAACAATTCGGAGCTTATTACGGCGTAGTACTGAACGCGGGTTTGACTCGCGATAACGCATTTCCTGCTTTAACAGATAAAGATTGGGATCAGGTTCTACGCACTAATTTGGATGGTTTTTATAATGTATTACACCCGATTATGATGCCTATGATCCGTCGTCGTAGGGCGGGCAGAATCGTGTGTATTACCTCGGTTTCCGGATTGATCGGTAATCGTGGACAAGTTAATTATAGTGCTTCCAAAGCAGGATTGATCGGTGCGGCGAAGGCATTAGCAATCGAGGTTGGCTAAGCGAAAAATTACGGTGAATTGTGTCGCTCCCGGTTTAATTGATACAGATATTGTGGATGAGAATGTGCCGATTGAAGAGATTTTGAAAGGTGTGCCGATGGGAAGAATGGGTGATCCGGAAGAAGTGGCGCATGCGGTGAATTTCTTAATGGACGAAAAAGGCGGCGTATATTACCCGTCAGGTCATAGCGGTAAATGGTGGTTTGTGTTAGCGCAACGTAAAAAGAGCGGTCGGTTTTTGAAGAGTTTTTAAAAGGTGAATAAATGAAGCGAGTCGTTGTAACAGGGAATTGGTGGCATTACTGCTTTTTGAGCGCACTTGGGCCAGAAATTAGAGCAGCTTTCCGTAAAAAAAGAAAAATGCAGTGCGGAAAATGGATTGGAACGGGCTTTTATCTAGATTTGAGTCCCGCCTGGTGCGCCGATTGAAAATTATACTCCGCCCGCACACTGGACGAGAAAAACAACTACGCAGTATGGGACGAGTATCACAACTATGCGTTGATGCCGCAGAACGAGCATTGGCGGATGCCGGTTTTGTTGGAAAACGGTGTAATCAAGCCCGAGTTTCAGGATGGCAGAATGGGAGTGGCTTGCGGAGTATCAACCGGTAGTACCCAAGACATTCGCGATGTTGGTGAATTATTAATGACCGGAGAAGCGAATAATTTTAACGCCAATACTTATGTGCGAATGATGCCGCATACCACCGCTGCGAATGTGGGAATTTTCTTTGGTTTAAAAAGGCCGGGTCATTCCGACTTCAAGTGCTTGCACCTCCGGTAGCTAGGGATCGGCTATGCTTATGAAGCGATTAAATACGGTCTGATTCCTTCTATGTTAGCTGGTGGTAGCGAGGAATTTTTGCCCATCGGAAGCGTATATTTTTGATACGCTCTATGCCGCAACAAGAAACAATGAGAACCCAAAACAAACCCCTCGCCCGTATGATACTGCGCGTGACGGATTAGTGATTGGCGAGGGCGGTTGTATGTTCGTGTTGGAAGAACTGAGCACGCCCCTTGCACGTGGTGCAAATATTATTGCGGAAAATTGTCGGTTATGGAGCTAATAGCGACGGTAGTCATATCACCCGTCCGCAAAAAGAAACCATGCAACGTTGTATGGAGCTGGCATTAAAGGATGCGGGAATCGAACCTTCTCAAATCGGTTATGTGGATGGTCACGGCACGGCAACCGAGCAAGGGGATATTGCAGAAACCTTGGCTGCCGAAGCGGTATTCGGTAAGATTCCGATTAGTTCGCAAAAAAGTTATTTAGGCCATACGTTGGGAGCATGCGGTGCGTTGGAATCTTGGTTTGCTATTGAAATGATGCGCGACGGTTGGTTTGCTCCGACGCTAAATTTGGAAAATATTGATGAGCGTTGTGGCAAGTTGGATTATATTCGTGGTGATGGACGAGAAATCCAAACCGATTATGTTATGAATAATAATTTTGCTTTTGGTGGCGTAAATACCTCTTTAATTTTTAAACGCTGGAATGCGCTAATTTTTCATTAATTTGATAGCATTGAAATAAGCTAGTCATCATTTCGTCGGTGTTTATGTGTTTTTAAATTATGCCTTATCAAAAGAAAATGAGAATATGCCAAATTAACAATGACTGATTCGGCCCTGTTTTTAATTTTTTGCGTGATGATTTGTATGTCTCAAACGAAGAATATTTTATTGGTTTCTTATTCCCAAACCGGTCAATTAACCAGGTTAGCGGAGAGTTTTATAAAACCTTTGCAAAATCAAAAAGATATTAATGTTGAGCATTTTACACATCAGCCCGGTTAAAAGCATATCCTTTTCCGTGGGGATTTATTCAGTTTTTAATACTTTTTCCGGAAACGGTTCTCCTTAAGCCGGAGCCAATTGAACCACTAAAGTTTAAACAGGAAAAGTATGATTTGATTATTTTGGCCTACACTGTATGGTTTTTATCACCGTCACAGCCGATAACGGCATTTTTACAAAGCGAACAGGCAAAAAGTACTTAAAAGATACGCCGGTGATTACTTTGATTGGCTGTCGTAATATGTGGTTGATGGCACAGAAAAAGTAAAAAGTTTACTCAAAGAAGCGGGCTCACAGCTGATTGGTAATGTTGTAAAAGTCGATCAGTCTAATGATTGGGCAAGTTTTATTACAACGCCACTATGGATGCTGACCGGTAAAAAGAAGGTGGGTAATCTGCCGAGTGCAGGCATTGCTGAAAAGCGAGATTCAAGATGCCGAACGTTTCGGCACAAAAATTTTACAAAACTTCAAAGAAAAATCAGGCGCTTGATTCGAATATTTTCCGTGCTATGGGGGCAGTGAAAAATTGATGAAAAGCTAATGATGAGTGAAAAAGCCGGATGTCGCAGTTTTTATTTATGGGTAAATTACTGATAAAGTGCGGTCAAATTTCACCGAGTTTTTCGACTCTTCGTGCTGTATTTTTACATAGCCTTTTTGATTATATTGATTTTTAACTGTGGTGCCACTCTCTGCGCTGATAAAAATGGCTATTGAAACCGCTTTTGAAGAATAAATTAGAGGCGCAAAAGCGTTATTTTGCCGAACCTTCCGGCGAATAATCCTGCTTTAACAAAAGGAAATTAGGGTCAATTTCATAAAATGGGATGAAATAAAATATAAAAAGTTTCCCATACTGTTTTTTTATTTAATTCCTAATCTTGTTTTTTTAAGGTAGGAATGTTTAGGATCATTAATGTTATCAACTGTTTATATTAATAAAATTTCTTCTTTTTGCCCTAATGAGCCGATTTCCAATGATCAAAATGGAGGCGGTACTTGGTATGGTGGGTGATGTGCCGTCGCGTGTGCGTAAAAATGATTTTACGTTCCAATGGCATTGAAAACCGCTATTATGCCGTTGATCCTATTACTCGTAAGCAAACTCATACTAGTACTGAATTAGCCGTAAGAGCGGTGGAAAAATTAGTATTTTTGCTGATCAATTTAGCTGTTTAGCTGTCGGTACGTCATATCCGGATCAAATTCTGCCGGGACAAGGGGTGATGGTGCATGGATTAATTCCTAATGCGCCACCAATGGAAGTCATGAGTAGGGCCGGTGTCTGCGTAGCAGGTATGGCTGCGATGAAACACGCTTTTAATGCGGTGCGTACGGGAGAGCATCAAAGTGCGGTAGCAGTGGCTTCCGAGTGTGCTTCGGCGATTATGCGTAGTAAAAATTTCATATCGAAGTGACACAGAAACAGTTGGATAATGCTAAGCCCGAAATCGGGTTTGAGAAAGATTTTTACGTTGGATGCTATCCGATGGCGCAGGTGCAGTGCAGCTTTCAATCGACCGAATGAAAGCGGTTTGAGTTTTAAAATTGACTGGATTGAGCTAACCTCCTATGCCAATGAAATGCCGGTGTGTATGTATGCGGGCGGAGAAGTGCAAAACGGACAATTCGTCAGTTGAAATCTGTTCCGCAGGCGGAACGCGATGCCAAAAAGCTTTATGGCTATCAAGCAGGGATGTGAAGCTGCTCAACGAAAATATTGTGAAATATACGGTGGAAAAGGCGCTTTCCAAATTAATTGAAAAATATGATTTGAAAGCGGAAGATATTGATTATTTCCTACCGCACTACTCGTCAGATTTTTCCGTGATCGTTTATTATGCGGATTACGTAATATTAATTTTTGAAATTGCGCAGGAAAAATGGTTTACTAACTTAACTCAATGTGGCAATACGGGCTCTGCTTCTATTTATATTATTTTAGAAGAATTTACCAGCACCTTTCCGCTCAAAGCAGGGGCAAAAAGTGTTATGCTATGTACCGGAGGCGGTCGCTTTTCAAGCTGTTTTTATGTTGTTAGAAGTGGTGTAACTTTCCATAAGTTCCTTCTCTTTATATAAAAAAGGACTTGCATTTTGATGAGAAAATAATGAAATTCGAAGATATCCTCAAGACGACAGCAAAATTTTTTTCGCGGGCAACGTAAGGTTATCTACGCTACTCGAAATGGCAAGTTTGAAGCCGGTAAAAGCTCGGATGGGAAGCTGAGGAGTTTGCCACCGGGCAGGCGGTGGATGAATTAGATCAACTGACCGAAGCAGCTTTAACGGCAGTAAAAAACGGTGAAAAATCGGTTATTTATTACCTTATGTTCAAATATCGTTATGACTTACAAAGCCTTGCCCAGACTACAGGGTTTTGGCAATGGCAAATTAAACGACATTTTAAGCCTGAAGTATTTGAGACATTATCGGAAAAAAAGCTGGATAAGTATCGAAGTGCTTTTGGCGGAACCTTGACAATATAAACATCAATCGCTAAAAATTTTTATAAATGAATAACTTCAACACCAACACACCGCCCATTGTGAAAGCGGTGTGATGTCAACTTTGCTAAAATCGCACGGTGTCGATCTGAATGAAGCGATGGTTTTCGGTTTGGCATCGGCATTGACATTTGTTTATCTACCGCTTATTAAAGTAGGTGGAATGCCTTTGATTTCTTATCGGATGCCACCGAAAAAGTATTATTAAAAACGTATCGAAGATGTTGAAAGTGCGATTAAAACTTGAGAAGTTTTCTGCGCCGGATAAAGGAAAAAGCCTTGGATGACGCCCTTTCCAAACAAAAATTGGTTGGGTTGCAAACCTCTGTTTTCTGGTTGCCTTATTTTTCCGCCTGAAATGCGTTTTCATTTTAATGCGCACAATTTAATCGTGTATGGTAAAGAACAAAACGATTATTTGATTAGTGACCCTGTATTTGAAAATGGTGCAACGTTGTGCTACAGAAGATTTACAACGAGCGCGTTTTTGCCAAAGGAGCGTTAGAGGCAAAAAGGGTTGATGTATTACTTTGAAAAATCAGCCTGATTTAACGCAAATTGATTTACCAAGCTTAACTCGAAAAAGCTATTCGTAAAAATGCTAAACAAATGTTAGCTCCGCTGTTTTTGTGGGGGTAAAAGGCATTCGTACCGTTGCCAAACAAATTGAAAAATTGGCAAACCACCCCGTGGAAAAAATACAAACGGTTATATTTAGGGCATATCGTGCGCATGCAGGAGGAAATTGCACCGAGGCGCAGGCTTTCCGCTATTTATATGCCTATTTCCTTGAGCAGGCTGCAGACATCTGTCTTGAACCGAAATTCAAGCAGGCTTCCGAACAAATGACGGAAATTGGCGATATGTGGCGCCAATTTGCCGGTTTGTGTGTGAAACAATGTAAAAAGCCTTCGGTGGAAGGATTTAGGGAAACAGCAGATTTTTACGGATGATTGCAGATCGGGAAGAGGCTTTGTGGAAAAAGTTTATACAAAAAAAGCAATAATAATTTTAAATTAGAGACAGCGGTTGGTTTTGGTATCATAATCGGAAGTGGTGTACCGAAGGCTTATATTTAATAAGCATTCCATGGTTCAATGGACTAAGTTCCGATAAAGGTCGAATATTAATATACTAACCGTATGACCGCGCTGTCTGTTTATCGAAGTAGGGAAATATGATCCAAATCGCAATCTTACCCACATTTATCCGAAATCTCGCACTCGGCATTGACTAATATTAATTTGCATATTCGTCAAGGAGAATCTTTGGGATTGCTCGGGCCGAACGGAGCGGGAAAAACGACATTAATGTCATTACTTGCCGGCTTACAGCCTGCAGCAAGGGCAGATTTTGTTTGAGGGCGAACCTTTAAATAAACTGAAGAAACATCAGCGCCATCAAATTTCTCTAGTACCGCAGGATTTTGCTTTTTATCCTCTGCTTTCCGTATGGCAAAATTTGAAATTTTTTTGCTTCTTTATACGGTGTAAAAGATAAAGAATATTTGCAACAATTAATGGAAAAAGTGGATCTCGGCGAACATAAACATAAGTTGGCAAAAACATTTGTCCGGTGGCTTAAAGCGTCGCTTAAATTTCGCAATCGGATTAATTAACCGTCCTAGTGTGATTTTTCTTGATGAAATCACCGTCGGCATCGATCCCGAATCACGTCGTTTTATTTTAGATACTGTTGCGGAGCTGATTGAACAAGGAATTACCGTCATTTACACTTCGCATTATTTGCAGGAAATTGAGCAGCTATGCCAGAATCTAGTGGTGTTGCATCGCGGTAATATGGGTGTATGAAGGTAAAGTGAAAGACATTTTACATCAGCATGGTCAGGTTGGGTTAAGTCTGCAAACCGATCCTGAATTGAGCGAAACCTATTTGCAGCTCCTCAATGCTAAACGCGCGGGGAATGGTATTGTGCATATTCAAACAGAAAAAAATTGAGCCGGTTTTTGACCGCACTTTCTGCCAACGGTTATCGTATTGAAAGCTGTCAGTTCGGATGTCAAAGTCTAGAAACCTTCTATCTGGATTTTTTTACGCCGTTATGAGGAGGAACAATGCTGATAGGTTCTATTTGCAAAGAGTTGCGCCTGCTCAGCCGAGATCTGCACGGTGTTGCCGTACTGTTTATGATGCCGATTTTGTTTATGTTGATTATGTCAGCGGCATTGAGTAATGATAAGGAATTGCCACATCAGGCCGAAATTGTGCTATTGGTGAACCAAATAGCCATTTGAATGCGGCTTTTTGTTAAAGCCTTGAAAGATGAAAAATCTGGCGGTACGCCGAGGTGAGTCTACAAAAACAGCTGATTTTCAGACCGCACTTCAACAAGGAGAGTTGGCTTTACTGATTGTTAATCCGAATACCGATCAGATGGCGTTAAATGAAGAAAAGCCATTACAGCTATGGTTAAACCCAAGTGTTGATCGTGCATGGTTATTGGGGGTTAAGGGAGTGTTGCAGAAACACTACACAGAATTACGCTTAGCCCGTTATTTGGATAATAATCATATTGAGTTGGAGAATAATCATCGTCGGCAAATTAAAGCCATTCAGGAAAAAGTTAATGAGGAACTGGATCAGAAATTTGCTCAAATAAACAACTACCTTGATAGAGAACATTTTCAAGAGATCTATCTTAATCGGCAGGGAGAGGAAGTGGCAAAGCCGAGTTCAGTACAACATAGTGTACCGGCGTGGCTTATTTTCGGTATGTTCTTTATTATGATTCCGCTCTCTAATGTGATGGCGATGGAGCGTCAAACTAATACTATTACGCGCTTGCGTATGGCACGCGCTTCATCACTAGGGTTAATTATTGCCAGCTGATACCTTATTTTATTATCAATCAGTTACAGTTTGTCGGAATGGTTGCTTTGGGATATTTTGTGTTGCCGATGTTGGATATGCCAGCTTTTCACTTAGAAGGGATTGGGAACCTTATGCCGTTCTGTCGGCTGCAGTCAGTTTTTTGCTGCGATCGGTTATGGACTTTTTGGTTAGTGTTGTGCCCGTTCTACAGAACACGCTGTAGTACTTGGTGGTGGTGGGATTATTATTATGGCAGCTATCGGCGGTATTATGGTGCCGGTACATGTGATGCCGGAAATAATGCAAACCATTGCGCAATGGTCACCGATGGGCTGGGCGTTGACGGGTTTCCAGAATTTGTTGCTTAATCATTATACCTCGCTCAAATCGAAACGCCTCTAACTCAATTAGCAGCATTCGGTGGAGTTACTTTGCTTTTGGCGACATTAATTTACAGCCGCCAGTTGAAAAAGACAGGCAAGATTTTAAAAGAGAACAAAAATGAAATATCAATTCACACTTGAACCGGGATTACTGGAATCAGAACTAAAAACTCATTGTGTTGGAAACTGAAAAAGATGACTTTGAACCGGAAGACATCCTAGATGATGAACCGTTATTCGGTGGGCAAAGTCGTATTCAGCTTGATTCTCTCGATGCATTGCAAATAGTAGTTGCTTTACAAGCCCATTTTAACGTGCGTTTGCAGGGCGATCGTATGGTGCGTAAGCATATGATGTGCGTGAAAGATTTAGCGGCATTTGTACGGACAGAACATCAAAAATGAGAAAAATTTTTATAGCAAAGGGTTATTTGAGTCTTAAAAATGTCCGTCTATCTAACTGCTGCAACTTCAACCGTCGCCAAAACCCTTTCAAAACAGACCGCACTTATGCTCGATCAAACGATGGAATTACCTTTATTTTTCGAGCATTTGAACAGCCATTAGTCAGTTTGTCCGAATTATACCGTTTGATTGAGGCGCAGATTGAACAAACCTCATTGAAAGCGGGTTGGTCGCTAAATGAACTAAATAATGTGCCGATTTTACTTGGTTCAACAGCCTATGTGATTGCCGATTGTGAATATCGTAAGGCGAATGGGCAACCGTTACCCTCTCAACACAGTTTGTCGGTGATAGCCGATTATCTTCAAATGCGCTATGGCACACAGGTTTTCAGTTTTGCTACATCTTGTACATCTTCTGCGCAAGCTATGGCTTATGCAGCAAAAAAATGCTTTGAAAAACGGTTTGTACAACAAAGCGTTAGTCATTGGTTTTGAGATGTTTAATCGTTTAACCTTTGAGCACTTTCATGCTATGAATCTACTTTCGCTGGTAGAGAGTTACACGCCTTTTAGCGCGCCGAATGGCATTGTGCTGGGAGAGGGAATTGCTTGTTTGGCTCTTGAAAATCAAGCAAACAGCGGCACATCTTGCCAGCTTTTGGGGATCTGTGGGTTAACCGATAAGCAAAATCTCACCAATAACAGCGAAGGCGCATTACGTGAATTAATTGAACAGATTCTGCATCATGCAGGATTATCGGCAAAAGCAGATTTGTGCAGTAAAAGTACATGCTGTAGGCGGCAATAGCGATGAAAATGGAAATCTGAGTTTTGCGCGAAATGTTGCCATACAGTACATGGATTTTAGCCAAACCCTTTGTTGGACATACACTCGGCGCAAGTGGTGCAATTGAAACCGCTTTTTTATTTAATGCTTTTGAACAAGGCGGGTTACCTGCGTTAAATTGGCAACCTCACTAAATGAAGCCTTCGCCGCTTGCTCAGTATAATCCACTGACCGAGGGATATTACCTAAATTATTTTTTAGGCTTCGGCGGCAGTAGTGTCGGTTGGATTTTAAAACCTCAGATGATAAAAAATGGGTAAAAAAATGACCGCACTTTATTTGCACGCCGTGCATAGATTAACGGCGCAACATTTTGATGAAAAAGAGCTGCGCCAACAGCTTAAAGAATCGGGAGTAGATGCACGTCGTTTGAGCAAATTTACTCAGCTTGCGCTGCTGGCGGCGTTGCCACTAAAAACACCAGCTGCAGCAAGATACAAATATCTACCTGCTTCTTCCTTTAATTCGCCGAGCAAATTTGACAAAATGTTCAATCAATTGATGGAACAAAAATCTTCCTAGTCTGTTGGATTTTTATGGCGAATATTCACAACGCCACGACTTTCCAGCTTGCGCAAACCTTGGATTTGCATGGCACATCAATTTTTCTTATCGTTAATCATCAAACCGCACTACAACCTTTATTGTTAGCTTGGAACGATTTGCAATTTGAGCCAAATAAGCATGCGTTAATTGGTTGGGCATGGGAAGGTCCGACACAGAAAAATCCCGAAGATAAATGGCTTGAAGGTTGCGTTTGGTGGTTGGTTAGTACTCAATCGGAAGGCGCTTTGGCGAAAAGTGTGCTTTGATGCGAAAAACACAAAAAGAAAAATCGACCGCACTTTTTGACTTTTTTTCAATGAAGTCAGTGCGTCAATTTCCAATCAACAAGAAAATTGTTTTGTAAAAGAAATAACATCAAACAGCAAGATCCGCTATAATCGTTCGAATTTATCGGGATAATTTTTTTAGAGACAGAATGAATGATACGTTTTGCAAATGTAAGTAAAGCCTACATGGGGAAACCCGCCTTGCAAGGGTTAACGTTCCATTTGCCGGTAGGTAGTGTGACTTATCTGACCGGACACTCCGGTGCGGGGAAAAGCACGTTATTAAAGCTGATTATGGGCGTAGAGCGCGCTAACGGCGGACAAATCTGGTTCAATGGACACGATATTACCCGTCTTACCCATTATGAAATTCCTTTTTGCGCCGCCAGATTGGAATGGTACATCAGGATTATCGCCTGTTGCCGGATCGCTCAGTGGTGGACAATGTAGCATTACCTTTAATTATTACGGGCATGCATCCTAAAACGGCAAATGAACGCGCATTGGCTGCCTTGGATCGGGTCGGATTGCGTGATCGTGCTAATTATTTGCCGATACATTTGTCTGGCGGGGAGCAGCAGCGTGTGGATATTGCCCGCTCTGTGGTGCATAAGCCACAACTATTATTAGCGACGAACCGACCGGTAATTTAGATGATGCCTTGTCGTTTGATATTTTTTAGCCTGTTTGAAAGTTTTAATAAAATGGGAATGACGGTTCTTATTGCAACCCATGACATCAGTTTGATTCAACGCAAACCTAAACCTTGTTTGGTGCTTGAACAAGGACATTTACGCTAAGAGGACGGAAGATGAGTTCAAAACAACGCGCCCCGTTTTGGGTGCAAATGCAGTATGTATTGCGTTCCGTTTGGGCGGATTTAATTAAGAAAAAAATACGGTACGATTTTAACGATTCTGGTTATCGCCGTATCTCTGACGATTCCGACAGTCAGCTTTTTTTGCTATGGAAAAATACCCATAAAGCGGCAACTCAGTTCTATCCTGAAGCGGAATTGACCATTTATTTGCATAAAAACCTCAGTGAAGACGATGCGAATGCTGTGGTAGATAAAAATTCGTCAGCAGGAAGGGGTGGAAAGCCTCAATTATATCTCTCGTCAGGAAAGTTTGAATGAATTCCGATCTTGGTCCGGTTTCGGCGAAGAATTGGATATTTTAGATGATAACCCATTGCCGGCTGTGGTAATGGTGAAGCCGAGTAAGGCATTTCAGCCTTCCGGAAAACGGCAGGAGCTACGCGATAATCTGAATAAGATCAGAGAGTACAAGAAGTTCGTTTAGATAACGATTGGATGGAAAAACTCACTGCGCTGACGTGGCTGATAGCGCATGTAGCGATTTTCTGTGCGGTACTGATGACCTGGCGGTATTCTTAGTGATTGGTAACAGTATCCGCTCTGATGTTTACATGTAGCAAAGCAAATATTCAGGGTAATGAAATTGCTTGGTGCAACCGATCAGTTTATTTTACGTCCGTTCCTTTTATACGGGAGTGATTTACGGTTTCTTTGGCGCATTTTTGCCAGTTTCTTCAGTAGTTTATTAATCGGCTATTTTACAAGTGCGGTCAAATATGTAACGGATATTTTTGCTGTGAGCTTTTGATTTGAACGGATTGGAAATGGGCGAGTTTTTATTTTTAATGAGTATTTGTTCCGTTGTCGGTTATAGCTTCAGCATGGATTGCAGCGACACGGCATATTCGTGTAATTGATAAATAACAAAAAAAGCAGAGCTGTTTTTTATATAAAAAGCTGCTCTGTAATTTCATTTATTTTATTTTTTGCGAAAAATAACTTGATTTTTATCTAACCGATCTTGTAATTAATTAGATCTCTTTAAGCAAACTCAAATACAACATAAACTTTCATATAAGGAATACAACATGCAAAACGTAGGTTTTATCGGATGGCGCGGAATGGTGGGTTCCGTTTTTAATGGATCGTATGGTACAGGAAAAACGATTTTTAGCAATATTAATCCTGTCTTTTCACTACCTCTCAAGCTGGTCAGAAAGCACCGGTATTCGGCGGTAAAGATGCAGGCATGCTGAAAAAAATGCTTTGATATCGAAGAATTGAAGAAACTTGATATTATCGTTACTTGTCAGGGCGGTGATTATACCAATGAAGTTTACCCAAAATTAAAAAGCTAGCGGCTGGGACGGTTATTGGGTTGATGCGGCTTCCGCACTGCGTATGAAAGACGATGCTATTATCGTGCTTGATCCGGTAAACCAGCATGTAATTTCCGACGGTTTGAAAAAGGCGTTAAAACTTTTGTTGGTGGCAACTGCACGGTTAGATCTAATGTTAATGGCGATTGGCGGATTGTTTGAGAAAGATTTGGTGGAATGGGTTTCTGTTGCTACCTACCAGGCTGCTTCCGGTGCCGGCGCGAAAAAATATGCTGAATTGCTGGTGCAAATGGGACAATTGGAAGACGCCGTTAAAGCTGAGTTGGCTGATCCGGCTTCATCTATTTTAGACATTGAACGTAAAGTTACTGCGAAAAATGCGTGCTGATGATTTCCCAACCGACAATTTTGGTGCGGCATTAGGTGGTAGTTTGATTCCATGGATTGACAAATTGTTGCCTGAAAGCGGACAAAACCAAAGAAGAATGGAAAGGTTATGCTGAAAACCAATAAAATTTTTAGGTTTAAGCGACAACCCGATTCCTGTGGACGGTTTGTGTGTACGTATTGGTGCGTTGCGTTGCCACAGCCAGGCGTTTACCATTAAACTGAAAAGATATTTCTTTGGCGGAAATTGAGAAAATTATCGCTTCCCATAACGAATGGGTAAAAGTTATTCCAAATGACAAAGAAATTACGTTGCGTGAATTAACTCCTGCAAAAGTTACCGGTACCTTAAGTATCCCGGTCGGGCGTTTACGCAAGTTGGCTATGGGGCCTGAATACCTAGCGGCATTCACTGTTGGTGACCAATTACTTTGGGGTGCCGCAGAACCGGTACGTCGGATTCTAAAAACAGTTAGTGGCATAAGTTTAATTGTAAGTGAAACAATAAACGGTGGACATATATCAATATTGTTTTGCCGTTTGATTGCTTAGTTTCTTAGCTATTTATGCATAAAGTGCGGTGAAAAATACGAGTTTTTCAACCGCACTTTTTATTTATCCTCTCTCGGATTATTCTCCAACAGAGTTTTCAATCGTGATAAGAGGTTGGGAGGAAAAATTAAGACGTGATATGATAATCTTCAATTCTTTATTTGGAACATCGGAACAACAGCCTGCTATGCAACGTGAACCCTATTTTTTTGTCAATTTGCCCTTGTTCAATTATTACCGTTTGCCGATCAGTTTCCGCTGCAATATTTTTAATGGCAAACAGAATTGCCGGATTGCATACCGTCATTTTATACATCAACAGGCGGATGAGCGTAAACTGGTGATTTTAGCTAACGGACGAGCGGAAAATATCCTAAAAATGGACGGAAATTGCCTATGATTTTTCCATGCCGGTTATGATGTACTGGTGTTTGATCATCGCGGGCAAGGTTATTCCCAACGTTTATTGGCGGATCCTGAAAAAGGATACTTGGATGAGTTTCGTTTCTATGTGGACGATATGGCAAATTTAATCGAAAAAGTGACCGCACTTTATGATTATTCACGCCAGTTTATTCTCTCTCACTCGCTTGGTGGGTTGATTAGTGCTTACTACCTTGCCAATTGCGATCACAAAAATCAATAAAAGCTGTGCTGTCCACACCGTTTTTCGGGGTGCCGATGAAACTATCCGATACGTGATGAATTGATAATTAATTTGATGATATTGCTTGGTCAAGGGCGCCGCTATGTGTTTGGTAAGACGGCTTATAAGCCGGCGGATCTGAATAACAATGAATTGAGTTTTTGTAAAACGCGAATGAAATGGATGAATCGGATCAATCGCAAATTTCCGGAGATTCATCTTGGTGGGCCGACTTTCCGCTGGGTGCATTTATGTTTACAGGCGATTGACGATTGCCGCAGATCATTCCGCGCATTGAAATTCCGGTGCTGATTTTTGCCTCAGAAAGGGACAATATCGTATCAAATAAAAATTTGCAAAATTTGGCCGCACTTTTCCCTGATTGCCGAGTGGAACGGTTAGAACACGCTAAACATGAAATATTGTTTGAGCGTGATTATCTTAGAGAAAAAGGCGGTTAAGCGGATTTTAGCCTATTTCGCGACTGAAAATACGGTTTAGCACTAATGCTATTCCATCCTCATTATTGGACGCTGTGACTTCTTTTGCAGCCCGTTTGATTTCATCGGGCGCGTTCCCTCATCGCTATGCTCAAGCCGGCATATTGCAACATATCCAAATCGTTGAAATTATCACCGAATGCGATTACATCTTGAGCATTGATATTCAGATGATTCTCCATAAAAGCGAATGGCTTTTGCTTTGGTTGCGGCTTTATTCATAATTTCCAAATATTCATCTTTTGAGCGGTGAATACTCAATTGCGATAGGGTTTGTTTTGAGTTTTTGTTCCAGCGTTTGGATTTCTGCTGCCTCACCCATCACTAAAAATTTTATGCACTTCTGTTAGACTATCCGGCACTGGTTTCGCTGTTAAACCGGTAATATCGCTTTCCTGCATGGTCCAATAATTATTTAAATCATTGCTAAACCAATCTAAACCGGAATAATAGTTAATAGACAAGTGATTGAAATCATTCAATAACGTATTGAGTTGTAACAAATCATCCTGCTCTAAAAATAACGCTATAAAGTGCGGTCAGATTTTTGTCTAAAATCAGCGCGCCACTGTAACAAATAATTGCCTGTTGCGTATCAAGCTGATTGGTGTATGGCGTGATGGCATAAGGCGGGCGCGCGGAGACAGGAATAAATGGAACTCCTTTAGCGATCACCGCTTTGATTGCCTGCTCGGTAGCCGGAGTGATTTTATGTTCACTGTTAAGTAATGTGCCGTCAATATCGCTAAAAATCGCTTTGTAATGTGGTTTTTTCTCTCCCAATTTGCTTTCAACATAATTTAGTAGCGCCTCTAATTCAGCTTTTTCCTTTTTCGATAACACTTTGTTATCGGTTTGAATCTGCCGGGCGCGTAGCTGAATAAACTGCAAATATTCCTGATTTTTGTGTTGCGGTAAATTGTTGTTTAGCGAAGTACATATCCGCAAAAATCTTTGTTGGTTTGGGTTAGTAGCATTTTCTGCCCAACCAATACGATTAGCGCTATGGCTAGCGCGATAATCGAACCATAACCTTGAGTCGGGTAATATAAAAATTCCCGCCACAATCAAAAAGTGCGGTCACTAAAGGTGATGAATTCTTGATGTAAGTTTCATTGGGTGGGGCTTGAATGAGGTTTTTAATTTCATAGGTTTTCCTTAGCAGTTAAATCTACCATCGTACTCAGTTTATAGATCTTTTACAGAATAGATTATTTCACTAAATAACCAAATAGGTTGACCGCTCTAACAATTTTTCAGGTGATAAAGTGCTTTTCCAAAGCGATTTTGTTACTACGATAAAACTCGAAATAAATCGACCGCACTTTTGGCATTTTTCTCTAAATAGAGGCCATTTAGTCAGTCTCTTTTTACTGTTGCTAAAATATGTTCGCTCAATACTTTCGGCATATTGCGAGGCCCGCGAACGGCATTAACACCAAATTCTTTCAGTTTGGCGAAAGTAAATAATTGTGGATCATAGCGTTGCAGCAATTGTAATTTCATCAGCTTATTAATGGTTATATGCGGGTGCTTACGTTTGTAGGGAATATCGGTTTCAACACTTCACAGCGATACATCACCGCCGAACGTGGGGCACCGACATCATATACACAATATCTCCGACAGCAATATGCGTGCTTTGCTTCCAAGTGATTTGTTGGTTTTCTAGGAAAGCTTTTTCCACGTCATAATACTTGGGATTGGCAGGAACCAGCCATTCGTTAATACGTTCTTTTCTTCCGTTTTTGGCTTTACCTAGCATGGCAAATTGATGGCTGTCATCAAGCAGCTTCCATAACCGTTCATCGGCAATTGAATCGTCCAGTATCAGGCTAATCCAACTGTTCTTATTCATGTGGTAAGCGGGATAAATCCCATTTTCGGTTTTGTAATTCGGTAGCATGATCGGTTTTTAGATTTTACAACCTCCGTTTCTCCCTTGCCGGCTCCGATTTTTACTTTTTATCCAACGCCATAACTAACGCATACCATTTCTGTGTCGAGGGATGGCGGAAAACGGCATAATCAGTATATTTTTCCCACGGAAAATCAGGTTTGTCGCCATAGCTGCTCAAAATATGACGCACTAGGCGGTTAGCTTGTGGTAGGCTGAATAAGTCACGGTCAAAACAGTTGTCACGAATTGCTTCTAACACCTCGCAGTATGCTTCGCGTACACTGTTAACGAATGCGCCATGTTGGGTGGAAATATGTACGTTGGCGTATTCGTCACCGGTTTCCAAATCAAACACTTTCCCGTAAATTTCGCCTGTTTTTGAAATGCTGAGATCCGCACGAAAGCTGCCGTTCATGATGTTTTTGGGGAGTAATGATAGACATCATTTTGTTGGCTGAAACCGTATGTGGATAAACGTTCAAAGTTCGGTTGGGCATTGCGGAAAAATAAGCTGTTCGAGGGTCATGGCGGATTCCTTTGTAGCGAGTACTGTGTCGAAGGGGCAAGTTTTTATGTTTATTACTTCCCTTTTTCAGCAATATTATTGTATTATCAAGAGCGGTATGTTTTTCAGCTGTTTTTATGTGTTGCCGAAAAAAATAGGCAGAAAAACCGACCGCACTTTTAACGGTGCGATTCCCACCAACGAGGTAGATCGGTTCTATCAAAAGTATATTTTTTTCGCCCAATTTCGGCGCAACCAGTAAAACACCTTGTTCGTCTGCTAATTGTGCGGTCTTTTTGATTGATTCGTCCCAAGGATGGACCCCTAAATCAAATACGCCCCAGTGAATTGGCAGAAAGATTTTTGCCTGTAAATCCTGCACTGCTTGAATTGCTTTGTTCAGGAGACATATGGGTGTAGGCCCAACCGGCATTGGCTGCGTCGATTTCAACAAATGCCGCATCAAACCCACCGTATTTTTTTACCGTATTCGAAAAAATGTTTGTCGTAACCACCATCGCATGACCAAAAACAACTTTTTGCCCGCACTTTCCAATATATAAGCTGCCCACAGTGTTTTATTACGGTCATTAAAACCAACGGGCGCTATAGTGGTTTGTACGTTCCGCCGTGTATTTAATGCCATTACGCTCTACCGAATCCGTCCAACCTAACTCGGTAATTTTTCCGCAGGCACACCCCAAGATTGCAGACGACTACCAACCCCAAGAGGAGTAATAAAATGCGTTGCTTTGTCCGCTCAAATAGCGCATTGTGTCTGCTTCCAAAATGATCGTAATGATCGTGGGTAATCAACACCACATCAATATGTGGTAATTGTTCGATTTTAATTGGCGCAGGTTGATAACGCGGCATAGTGAACGGCACGGGAGAAGCATTTTCAAATACGGGGTCGATCAAAATCCGTTGATGATTGAACTCCAAAATTGCGCTGGCATGTCCCAGCCAGTAATAAGCGAGCGCTTCCGGCGTAGCAAAAATCCGCCTTACTTAAATGCACTGTTGGTAACGGATTTTTCGGTGCGTTTGGCGACGGACTGCCATAACCGAACCAACCGACCTCCCGGTACGTTTTTCCGGCCAAATCAAGGCAGTTCTCGCGGTGAAATAAAACGCCCGTCTTTAAAATATGATAATTGTTCAAAGCGTTTGGTGTCCTTTGGTGTGTCGCCCAGTTGGCGATAGATACAACCGAACAGCCCAAGCCCTGCAATAAAGATTAAGACAACGGCTTTAAATAAAAATCTAAGCAGAAAACGAAAAGTTTGTTTCATTGTTATACTAAATTAATTAACGGAGTCGTTATTTTACTCCAAATCAGTCAAAAAGTGCGGGAGAATTTCAAGGCTTTTGGGTTAAACCGCGTCAGAACAGCCATCACTCCATTTATGTCGAAATGTATTTCTCACAAACGGGCATTTCCCCAAATAAGGGATAGGTACGAATTATTCTCCTCGATTTCCACTCAGCCTCAACCAAGCTGCCTACATCACAAAACACCGCAAAAACCGACCGCACTTTTATTGGCGTAATTTAACGATTGCTAAACTAAGTTAAAAACAGTGATGAACATCACAAAAATATCGTTTATGCATTACTTGAATAGGGAAAGTCTTAGGGCATACTCATTTTAAGAAAAGCTGTTCTGTGAGTTTGCAGCAACTAAGGGAAAAATAAAATGAAATGGATAAAATGGGTAACCGTAGTGCTAATCATCTTATGGGGATTGAACGAAGAGCTTGAATCACAAGGATTTTGTATAAAGAAAAATGGCTTTTCTGTCAGATCTTTATACCAAAACAAGAGCTTATTGATCAGGCGATTGCTTACAAAATACGGCGTATTCCAAGTGGCGTATGGATTAATAAAGATGTAAGAGTGAAAATTATACCTTATCGAACAGTGGAAGAATTTAAGCGAAAAATCCTAATTGTTGTACCCTAACCAGAAAAATTGCCTGAAAATGCTCCGCCTAAAGAGTACGGATATGTTGAAATAATATATTTAAGATTCTATGAAAAATGATATTAGCCTGCCGGCGGAGTATAGAAGTTATATTCCATATAACTCTTGCGGTGAAATTACCTTAACGTATTAAGCCTCACAAATTCAAGGAGCTCCCATATGAAATATGATTACCGACAATGGCCGAAATAACTAATTTATATTTATACAAACAGAAAAAATACTCCGACAGAGGAAGAGCGATTGGATTTTTCCCAAATCGTTTCTGCCTGATAGTAAAAAGAACTTTATGTAGACCCAAAATCTTTCAAATTCTAACTGTACTTTTTGGTTAATCAGTGAATATGTAAATACACTACCTAGTCACTACTCAAAAATTAATCACCTATTTTCTAAAACGTGAAGGGCGGGAAATGGCTGTCTCACTAAAAAAATCTATTTCTAAAGACTTTAAATTTTGGCTGGATTGAAGCTAAAAGTGCGGTCACTTTTTCTAAGAGTTTTTCGTCAAATTCGCAAAAACTGTGAGAACCTTCACAATCCTGGTATGGGCGTATTGAATAAATTGAGGTTATTGCTTATTGTATTGTTATCAAGCAAGTATTTATTGGGGGTTAGATGATTAGTTTTATAAGAAAAACATCGGATTTGTAGCCTTTTTATATTTTTTTGCTTTTATGTCTCACCATATATTCTTGTATTCAAGAATATGAAATTAGGGAAGATTACAGGGTACATCGTCAAGATCACTGGGAAAAATTGATATCACCAAAGCCGGTACAAAAGTGATTAACTATCATAACCGTTCCGGCAGATATATAAGATGTTTTTATTTAGGCTTTAAATTAGATGAATTCCATGCCAGATTTGATCATGAAAGTGAAGTTGAAGAAATGTATAACATAAATAATCCGGATTATATGAACGAAAACAGGCGAACGATTTTTATAACTGGATTAAAAAAATAGGCCTCAATTTATTATCAAAATCTATAAAGAAGAAACACTGGTTAAAGAAAAGTTTGTTGTATGCCGTAGATAAACATTCAATAAGTAAAAGAGCAAGTAGGTAATCAAGAAATAGATTTAAAAACTATTATCCATGTCTTTCGCCCCTGCCAAAGTGCCTGTTATCATTTTTGAAGACGATACCTCTTATGCGATTGAATTAATAAATAACACTCCCTTGCTGATATATAACGGAATTACAACTGTTTTTGGTTTTGGGGGTCGTGGCGCCGAAATTCATATCACTTTTTTTAGTCTAAGGAGCAATCTTATGGTTGATATGGCCAATAAATATAGCGTAACGTTCAAAGCCGTTATAGCCAGTATATTGAATACGGCATACTTGGTAGCTTTAGGATGTATATCTGGTATATGTTAAGTAAAAACGAGAGAACAAAAAGTTTTGGTTTATCCACAGATAATGAAGCACCTAACAAAAAGGATATGAAACTATCTAAAATGATGATTAAGTGTGTGACGATTCGTTGAAAAAAACAGTGAAAAAAATTGACCGCACTTTGAGTGTATATAGCACATAATCAAAACAAATCAGGGCAGCCTAAGCCACCCCTGATTTTTATTTTATTTTTATGCAAGGATACCAAAATGGTAGCCAACGATACCTACGCCGAATAGCGCGAAGATGATATACATGGCGTTGATTTTTCTTTCGCTGAGCAAATACATACAGAAGAAAGTGAGCAATAACGCCGCCAAGCCCGGGAGCAAATCGTTTAATACGCTTTGCACGGTGGTAACTGACTTCTTCGCCCATTTGGTTTTTATAGCGTGATAATTCGAGCGGAATGTTGATGCTGGTCCATTTTGACACCAACGAGCCCATCACAAAGAGACCGAGGATAGACGCCCCCTGCGTCAATTTTTTTGTAAGCGACCACCGCCCATGTCGTTAACGATTTCAGTCCCTTTTTCGTAGCCATATTTGAAACCATACCAACGGGTTAAGGAACGGCAGAGGTTAATGCCGATGAAGAACAATAACGGCCCTAATAGGTTGCCACTGATAGCCAAACCGGCGCAAGTGCGGCGAGAACCGGACGTAATGTTCCCCAGAAAAATCGGGTCGCCCACACCGGCTAATGGCCCCATCAGACCCACTTTCACACCGCTGATTGCCGCGTCATCAATGTCTTTTTGCACCGTTGGCACGTTCTTGTTCCATCGCAGCAGTCACGCCAATAATCGGCGAGGCTACCCAAGGTTGGGTGTTGAAGAACTCCAAATGGCGTTTTAAGGCCGCCGCTTGATCTTTCTTTTTGCTGTAGAGGCGTTTAATGGTTGGAATCATGGGAGACGCAGAAACCCATTGCCTGCATCCGTTCAAAGTTAAATGAACCCAAGAGGAACGTGGAACGCCAGTAAGTGCTGCGAATATCTTTTTCGTTAACGCTAATTTAGTTTGTTCAGTCATAATCGTATTCCTTATAGTCCTTCAAGTTCATCATCAGCCAATTCACGTTTGCTGCTGGTTTGTGGCAAGACGGCTTGGTTAAAAACGTGGGTTTAATTGAATGTAAACAATGGCTAAGCAGGTGCCTAAGATACCTAAGCCCACCAAGTTATAGCCGGAGAAGGAGGCAATCACGAAACCAAGGAAGAAGAATGGCATTAACGCGCCGGCACGCATCATGTTGATCACCATGGCATAACCGACTACCACGATAAAGCCCCCGGCGATTTGTAACCCGCGGGTTACCACTTCCGGAATGGAGTTCAAGGCGTGAGTTACGGTGTCTGTACCGGCCACGAGTGCCACGAAGAATGTCGGAATGGCAACCCGTAAAGCCTGTAAGGAAAGACCGGCAAAGTGACAGAATTCAATGCCACGGAAGTTGGCTTGCTCTGCGTAATCATCGGCTTTGTGTTGCAGGAAGATGGTGATGGTACGTACGAAAAATGGTTAACACCTGACCGGCGGCTGCAACAGGGAATTGCAATGGCCAATGCGCTTCCTTTGTCTTGACCGCCTTGATTACTAAAAATCGCTGCGATCACACTGGCGAGCGCCGCATCGGGGGCCATCGCCGCACCGACGTTCATCCAGCCGAGAGCAACTAATTCCAAGGTACCGCCGACGATAATCCCGGTTTGTAAATCACCCTAAGACCAAAACCGATTAAGGTACAGGCGACCAACGGGCGGTGAGTTTGACGTTCGTCAAGCACACTACCCATACCGCAAATCGCCGCGACTAATGTCACGAGAATTATTTCTATTGTAGTCATAATGTTGTGTCCTTATTAAAAATTAATTGCATCAAGTTTTTGTCTGGTAAGTTCCACACGCGGGTTGCTTGCCACTTTTTGCATAGATAAATCAATGCCTAAATCAAGCAGTTTTTGAATGCTTCGACATCTGCCTTGCCAACGGTTTACCGCATCGGAAAGTTGTTTGTTGCCGTCTTTATAGGTCATTCCGCCAACATTCACTTTATCTATCTTGACCCCGCCTTCAACTAAACGTACTACATCGGCCGGTTTTTGTCACTAGCCAGAGAATGTTTTTTTACCTGCGTATTTCGGATTGTGATAGACCTTAATGGCTTTCTCCACCGGAATGACATAGGCTTTTAAATGTGCGGGCGCAATTTGTAACAACAGTTCACGACGTAATGCATCCTCCGCGACTTCATCGCTGATCGCAAAAAATGGCTTCGCATTTCACCGCTTTCGCCCAGGATGTCGCCACTTGACCATGAATCAATCGATCGTCAATACGTAATAAAAGAAATATTCATATTGCCGGAAAGTGCGGTGGAATTTTGAGATGTTTTAACGGGTTCTGCTGGCTTGGTCGGTTCCGGTGCCGGTGCAGCAGGCTTCGCTTCTTCGGACGGTTGGCGGAAAGATTTTACGGCTGCGACGCCGACTTCTTTGGCCGTTTCCACCAATTCAGGCAAGCTTGAACCGTCTTTGGCATCCAACACTTCCAACAACATCGGCAAGCTAATGCCGGTAACAATGTCCGTATTGTCGCGCCCTGCAGCAACACGCGCTGCCGCGTTGTAAGGGCTGCCGCCAAATAAATCCACTAAGAACAACACCGGTTCGTTTTTCCGGCAGGGTGGCGATAATCGCATTGTATTTTTTTCAACCAAATGCTCTCCACCTTCGCCCGGTAGGAAAGTGACCACATGGCAATTTTCGTCTTCGCCATACACCATAGCGGCAGAATTGACGATTTCTTCCGAAAATTTACCGTGCGTTGCAACGATAATGTGGGTCATTTCAGGATCTCCTATTTGTTAATAAAGAATTAAAAATTGTGTGAGTTAGATTGAACGTTTCAGCTAAAAGTGGAAAAAGAAAAAGCAAACTTTTGCTTAAATCAAATTCAGTGTAGCTCCGACCCAAAATCGTCAAATGGATTTTTTTGTAAAAACTGTGATCAAGATCAGGTTTTTGAATGAAGGTCTAACCAGTTTGAGGTGTTAGATTTTTCGGAAATAGTGCCACTAAAAAAACAGCAATATGCTCTAAAAACACGATTAGACAAAGGCTAATTTCTTAGTATAATAATTTTCGTTTACCATCCACATGTTAGGGTGAAATATGAGTGCATTATTACGTAGCGGTGATATTAAAGGATTACACGGCTCTTGGGCAGGACGGACAAGCGGTTTATACGGTTGCCACGCAGTTGAGAGATGCCATTCGTTTTAAACGCGGCAGAATGTTTGCCGATTATTTGGCGGTTCCTCAACGCAATGATGCGGGAAGCACAATTGATTGGTATGTGCCGTTTGAATCGGAAAAATCCCGATGGAACGTATTACATTATTCCGTGGAGTTCCGCGACCGACGAAGAAAAAGAAAAAGCCCTTACGGAACTTGATGTGTTTAAAAACCAACATGTTGGAATTGGGGAAAAAGGATTTAGCACGCTCCGACTCATTGAAGGGCGATCAATTGTTATTTTCCCGCTTACTTTATACCGACAATGTAGCAGAGGCTGAGCAGTTAAAAAGCCATTCGCTTTCCAAATGAAGAACATATTTATTTAGTGAATGATCGTCCGGTCATCACCTTCTGGGGATTTATTGAGAAAAACCAATCTCCTTTCGCTGATCCATTCCTTTGTTTACGCCCGCAGGAACCTAAAGCGGTAACTACTATTGCCGACGATTTGCCTGTTGAACCAACACCTGTTGCAGAAAAGCAAACCGCGCAAAAGTTTGTGGTGGTTATGGTTGCTTTTATTATTACTTCTAGCAGGATTGTTGTTTTATTTCTTAAAAACCGCATTTCTTTCCGGAGGAAAAAAACGTAGTAACGCCTGTTGTCGAAACAAAAGACGGTTATGTTTCCGAAGGAAAATCTGAAATCAAAAAAGCCGAATGTAAAGACCCGGTGACTTATTATAAAGTAAACGGCGTATTACGTGATAAAAGACGGCAAAATCAAATTGCTACCGAGAACCTGTGACATTATTGTGGCGGATAGTGCAAAATATCCGTTCCGTTTGGAGAATGGTAAATGGGTAAGAGTCTCAGATGGCACATTGGTGACGGATACGACGATTTTTGCGTAATTTGAATGAAAAATTAGATGCTGAAACTCTTGCTACGGCAGAGAGAAACGCTCAAAGTGCGGTTGAAAAATTCCGGTGTTTTTATCAAGCGATAATACACTTAACGCGACGACTTCGGATTTAACCGATAAAACGGTTGATCAGCTTGCTCAACAGAATGCCTCCGATCTACAAAAAATAATAGTACACAAAAATAACAACGCGCAAAAATGCAAACGAGCAAGGCAACAAGACGCAGCCGTCGGCAAATCTTCCGCCCGTCGAACCGAATATGAATCAAGCAAGCGGTAATCAGGGTGGCGAGATCCGAATGCAGTTGCACAAGGGCAAAAATGTACCGAATGGGCAAAAACCCTAATACCTCGACGGCAAAAAATTTAACCTTAGATCCGACCGCACTTTCACAAGGCAAAACCGATTTCTTGGATGGTAATTGGAATGCCGGGGGCAGGAATTCAGGATAAGGCCACAGGTAAGCCGTTAAAACTAAGTTATGACTTTGATAAAAACGGTCAAGGAAAAGTGACTTTGCGGCGTGGTGATGGTGTAAGCTGCACCGGCAATGTGAATGCTGCTGTGAGTGGTAGCGGAGTGAATATTAATAATACAGGCTCTGCAACCTGTAGCGATGGTTCAAACTATCAGTTACCGAGTGTGGTATGTAAGCCTACAACATCAGGACAGGCAGATTGCAGCGGCAGTTATGGCGGTGGTCAATCGTTCCCGATGTCAATGAAAACAGAATAATTAGAAAGTTAAGAAGGTCAAAATGCTTCCGGATTTACATCATTATGGAAAAGAACTTTCCTTAGTTATGAACAGCGGAATTCAATTTGTGGATTTTGCTCTGAAAATTGATTGGAAAAGACAAAACGTGGCGTGAAAAAAGTATGGGGAATTTTATTTCCTCGCCAATAATGGTCCATTGCGTCGCTTGTTGCCCAGTAAAAGCGGTGAGGGTTATTTTGATCCGAGCAAACCGGAAATGTTGGTTAAGGTGGAGCAAGAAATCAACGTAGAAGATTCGCTGAAATTGTTTGATGGGGTATGGTTGCCCGTGCCTGTATTGCGCAGCATTCCACCGGATATGTTTTGATGATGGTCCGTATAACTGGGCACGTGTTCGTGTGATTAAATTGGAAACCGCGGATAGTGATGGTAATACTCATCGTGTAACTTTTGCTTTTTGATACCAAAAATCTTTAATAACAGCCAAACTACTGCTTATCTCGCTCCGACGGATGAAGATGTGCGTTCCGGTACAACGTTTTCCTTTGCGCATCAATCAAATCATATTTCGTGGTTTTTGGATTTTAAATGGATTAACGACTGGTTAGCCGAACTTTTTTGCGAACTTGCGCCTGAAGCCGACCGCTTAAAAATCCATCCTGATGATTTGACACAAGATGTAGAAAAATCGAGCATATCAGGGACATTATTTGAATATTCTTGCCTTATTGGGAGAGGAATTGGATCTTCCTCGCATTAAAATTGCATCTAATAAGCGAGATGATGTAACTAAAAGCCATTCCGGTTGACATGGTGTTAGATGTTGGTAACTCGCGTACCTGCGGAATTTTTGATAGAGGACCACGCGCAAGAACAAGACGGTATGAAAAAAACGTTATGAACTGGAAATTCGAGATATTTCCAGGCCTGAACATACTTATACCGAGCCGTTTGAAAGCCGCGTTGAATTTGCGCAAGCCTTTTTCGGCAAAGAACATTTTTTTCCGTTCAAAGTGGACGACGCGACGCATTTCAGTGGCTGACTATCGTTAGAGTCGGTAAAAAGCAGGGAGATTGGCCGGTCGTCGAGAAGGGAAATGAGGGATCAACAGGATTATCCAGCCCGAAGCGTTATTTATGGGATACTAACCGTTATGAACAGGCATGGCGCTTTAATTCTTCTTATGTAAAAACCGATGCGGAGCCTTACGCTACCGCGGCACCATTATCTGGTTTAATTAATGAATTCGGTGAAGCTTTATATGTGTTGCGGGACGATGTTGAAGAAGAATTCGAGCGAAAAATGCCGGTTTTCCAACCGCACTATTCGCGAAGTTCATTGATGACGTTTATGTTGTCGGAAGTGTTGTTACACGCGTTAATGCAAATTAATAGTCCTGCACAACGTTCTAAACTGGAACACGCTAAAACCCCGCGTTTCCTACGCTCGGTTATTCTTACCGTACCTCCGGCAATGCCGAAACCGGAGCGTGAGATTTTCCGGTTCAATATGTTACAGGCAATCGGATTAGTGTGGAAATCTCTTGGCTGGGATAAGACTGATGACAATATGGATTTCAGTTCAAAAGAAAGCCGCGAACGCTATTGGCTAATTCTGCCGGAAGTGAATATTCAATGGGATGAGGCGACAAGCGGTCAGATTGTGTATCTGTTTAACGAAACACAAAATAATTACGGTGGTCGTCCGGAAGCATTTATAGCAGCGGTTAGCCGCCCTGATAAGCAGGATAAAAACCAAAATGACCGTTGCAACCATTGATATTGGTGGTGGTACAACGGATTTGGTGATTAATGATTTTCATCTGGATTACGGTGAGCAGAACAATTCCGGCAGTAACGCTTATATTATTCCGACTCAACGTTTTTCGTGACGGTTTTTAAAGTGGCGGGAGATGATATTCTGCTGGATATTATCCGCGATGTGGTGGTAGCTTCCTTATCCGATGGTTTTGAAAGTAGCCGGTATTAATGATCCTGAGCCGATTTTATCGGAATTGATTGGCACCCAAGTGATGAAAGTGCAGGACAGACTTTTGCGCCAACAATTGACATTACAAATTTTCAGCCTAATCGGTTTACGGATTCTGAAAGAATACGAAGAATATGATGTATTTTTCTGCTGAAAACAAATTGGCAGGCGCAACCTTCAGCAGTTTATTAAGCGATATGGATCCTCCAACTCCAAGTGTGTTGAATTATATTAATTTACCGATTTCCAAAGCCTTAGGCAGGGAATTTAACATTTTGGATTTACCGCTAAAAGTGAATTTGGCCCAGATTCATGGTTTGTTTATTACCGAACATTATGATATTTGCCGAACATTTAAAGCATTGTGTGAAATCGTGAATAGCTATCAATGCGATGTATTGTTGTTGACGGGGCGTCCGTCTCGTTTGCCGGGAGTGCAGGCTTATTTCAAATCTCGCTTACCATTACCTGTAGGGGCGTATTCTGCCGTTGCACGGTTATAAAAACCGGTAGTTGGTATCCATTCCATAAACAGGGAAAAATTGATGATCCGAAAACCACTGCGGCGGTTGGAGCGATGCTCTGTTTCTTGAGTAAAAATGGGCGGATTCCGAATTTCTATTTCAGCTCTACCAAAAATCGAGCCGTATTCCACTGTAAAATATATTGGGTTTCTCAGCAATAATAATACAATTCAGGACAGCGACGTATATTATGCCGATGTGAACTTAGATAGTGATGATTATGACTTCCCTGATCATTCTTTTACTGTGCGCGGTAAAACACGGATAGGGTTTTCGTCAGCTGAATGTTGAACGTTGGTCGGCATCGCCGCTTTATCAATTAACCATAGAGAATCCAGACTTAATGGAACGTTTAATGAAAAAAATAAAGAGGTATTGAACGTTTCTTTAGGTATTAAGAAATCACCGGATCGCAACAGTTACAGTGAAAATCTTCAAATTAAAACGAGTTGAAGCAAGCGACGGAAGAAGTGTGCGTAAAGACGATGTGAAATTAAGTTTAAATACTATGCTAGATAGTGGTTTGAACGATTCGCAATATTGGCTTGATAGTGGAAGTGTAAAAAGATGAGTAAGTCAGAGCAATTAACAACATCATGGAATGCGGTTTTTGAAGGCTCGCAAAAAGCCATTAATTGGGTGGCGGAAACCCGTTCACAAAGTCAACGTTTAGATAATGAAGCGGGTAGCCTAACCGAAGAATTACGTCGCTTACGTAATACAGCAAAAAACGTTTGGGTGAGTCATCTTCCCATCCTGTGACCGCAGGTTTTTTTCGGTTTGTCGCAGGCTGGTAAATCCTATTTGATTTCCGCATTAGCAGCAGATAATAATGGTAGATTGGAAAGCACTTTTGACGCTGGTTACTCAATTTCGTCGAGCATTTTAATCCTGAGGGTGGCGGCAAAGAGGCTACTGGTTTAGTGACCCGCTTCAGTCGCAATGCTAAAGGCGGTGTAACGGATTATCCGTTAGAACTGCAAAATTTTTCAGCGAAGTGGAAATGATCAAAATCTTGATTAATTCATTTTTAATGATTTTGATAAGGAAAAACTAGACTACGAATGTGATCAAGCTAAAAGTTAATGAGGTGTTGAAAAAAGTAGCGGGTAAGGTTTCCAATAATTATATTGCAGGATTAACCGAAGATGATGTGGTGGACTTACAGGATTATGCGGTGGAAAATTTCGGCAAATCCCTTTCCGCCTTAAAAGCAAATTATTGGGCAAAAGCGACCGCACTTGCACCAAAATTACAACCACAAGATCGTGCTTTGCTGTTTTCTATTTTATGGGGCGAATTTCCTGAATTTAACCAAATCTATATTCAATTTTCCGAAACATTAGCTAAATTGGGTCATCCGAATAAAAGTCTATGCGCCATTAGTTGCTGTTATTCAAGACAAAGCCGATGGTGGAGTGAGTAAAGCCGACAGTATTATGAGCGTGGACATGGTTGAGCGTTTAGGCACTGAACGTGACAGTAATATTAGCGTTTTACCCGTACGTAATGATGAAGTCGGTGCGGCGGTGTCGATTTCTCTTGCACAATTAGCAGTGTTGACAGCTGAACTGGTGTTTCCTTTGATTAATCCGCCACGCGTCCCAGTGGTGGAACACATTGATTTACTGGACTTCCCGGGGGTATCGCGGACGGTTGAATATCACGCAGATCACGGCGGATAATCCGGTTTCGCAACTACTGTTACGTGGTAAAGTGGCTTTACTTGTTTGAACGTTACACTGATAGCCAGGAAATGAACATTCTGATTATGTGTACACCAAGTAACTCTCAATCGGAAGTGAATGATGTTGGTCCGGTGTTGGAACGTTGGATTGACAAAACACAAGGCGAAACTGCGGAAATCCGTAGCGTCCGTAAACCGGCATTATTATGGGCTATCACTAAATTTGATATTCGGGTTCAGGATAAATTAAATACCACAGAAGAGAATTTGAAAATTAGTTGGGGTAGCGACGGCTTATTGAAGCAGACCATTTTAGAGCGTTTCGGGCACTATGATTGGTTTAAAAATTGGTCTAATAATCAGCCCTTTAACAATGTTTTTCCTTGTGCGTAAACCTGGTTGGGAAGTACCGTTTCTTGAAATTGACAATCAAAAAGAATTACGCATCGTTGAGAGTAAACGGGCTCAATTGGATTTAATGAAGCGTACTTTTTGCACAGGGATCCTGACATTCAGAAACACGTTTCGGAGCCTGAAATCAAATGGGATGCCATGTTGCAACTAAATGATGGTGGAATGAATTTTATCAGTGATTATCTGGAAACAATTTCCGCCCCTGAAGTAAAACAAAAACGTATTATCGAACAACTTAATCAAGCAATAGGCTTGGTGGAACAGCGTTTTTCCTCTTGGTATCAGAGTGATGGTGCAGAAGAGGTGGTCAGAAAGCGTGCGCTGGCGCAACAGATTATTAAAGAACTGCAAACTCGTTCGCTGTTAATTGGGGAGTTGTTGAGTTTACTGCAATTGCCGCAAGAAACTATTTTTCGTTATATCATTCCGCCGATTTAGATGAGGGAGATATTCAAAACAATAACCAACAAGAACAGAATGTACAGTCTGATTTTGATATGAGCTTTGATTTCGGGGATTGCGAACTTAATTTATTCGGTGACCCGCCTGTGGCGGATCCTGTCTCGACCGGAGCTGAAAGTGCGGTTGGTTTTGAGCCTAAATCTCGTTTTTCTCAAGCTGTATTTAAAGCGTGGATTGAGCATTTGCGTAGCCTTTCGGCAGATGAACGGCTGATGCGTTTTTCAAATTCACCCCTGAAAGTAAAAAACAGTAGAATAATTTAGTCGGTGAGTTGATTACCGCCGCCACTCGATTAAAAACTACAAAAACAGCATTGCTGAGGCGGTATTAAAAAAATGAGCAATCGGGTTATAAACGTGATCAGGTTGTTGAACGCCAAGTGTTTACCGTACAGACAAAAATCGCAGATTTCCTAGCATGGTTAGGTTTTTATTAATCTGCCGATAAGTCAGCGTCCGGCCAGCCGCGTTATCGCCGAAAGCAGTATATTTGAAATCCAAGCATTAGAAATGCTTAACGGTTTGCCGAAGTTAAGTGAACAAACTGGTGCTTATACCAGAAATTATCTTTTTCGACTGGTTTTGTTGCTTTTTGCCACATTGTGTGAACAAAACGCAGGGCATAGTGCGGGCAGAGAAATCGACGCAACACAAAAATGCTAAGTTGGGTGATGTATTGCACCAATTTACTGATGCTAAAATTGTCGAATAATATAAAAACTTGAGGAATGAATTGTGCCGATTATCGTTGAATTAAAAGAGAATAGACCGGGTTATGCTGATATTGAAATAAAAACGTTGGAAAGGTGATACGGAAATTGAAATTGCCATACAACGTAATCAGGATCAACATTATTTCGCACAAGGTATGCAATGGAATCCCGAGCCTGTTTGGCATCGCCTGACCAACCTAGTAAACACGGGAGAGCCTTGAAGGGCACTTTGGAGCCGTGGATTATTGATGCGCTGGTGCAACAGGGGTTAATGCGCAATATTTATTGTTTGCGAAAAGTGATGGACTGACTGATCGTGGTGTAATTCGCTTTTGTCGGCAATATCTTGGCATCTTCGGCTGGCGGAGATTCATTTTCGCGGTGAGGATATTCGTGATATTGTCACGCAAGAAGTGGAGTCTGAGGTTACGAAAGTTGAAGAAACGGAAATCGTTCAACCGGAAGCAATAGAACCGCGTTCCGAACCAATTGTAGAAGCACCGATAGCACCTTCTGTAGTTGATACGGTCGTTGAACCAATAACTGCTCCGCCTGCACCGAAAAAGAAAAGCCCATTGATTTGGATTTTATTACTGTTATTGCTAATTTGTGTCGGAGCAGCAGTGTGGTGGTTGTTACTTAAAGGTAAAAGCGAGCCCGAAAAACTTTCAACAAATCAGAGTGTTTGCGAGGTTAAAGCGGGCGAAGATGAATTGGCTTTTTATTCAGGCATGCTTGAAAACTAATCCTGATACCAAACAGTTACTCCAAGTGATAGAAAATGCTAAAAAGATGAATGCTTGTGGTGTAGCGCAACGGCTATATGCTAATAAAGCACAGGGTGGAAATGCAGGGAAATTGCTTTTGCTTATGCCAAAGAATATGACAGTGCTTTTTCTAAAGGTGAAGGCTGTTTTTAAAATTGGATAAAGAAACAGCACTTTATTGGTATGAAACGGGTTTGGTTGCTGATCCAAATAATACTGAAGCAAAAAAACGCATTGAAGAACTGAAAAATAGAGAATTGAATATGATGAAAAATACATCAAATTACCGCATTGTGTGGGTTAAGTTTGTTTGTTTGCACCGTGAATGCGACTGAACCATTGAAACAAGAAGGTAAACAAACTCTTTTCAACGTGTATTAAGTACGCCGAGTTGTATGCTGACGGATAGCGCTGGTGGAAAAAACGGTAAGGCTGTGCCTGTATTTTCCCGTTATTATGTTTATGCCAGACAAGAGATAGCCGGTAAGCAATGGTTACAGGTTGGGCCTGATGAGTTTGGTAAAACTGTCAGCTGGTTAGATTCAGATTGTGCTGTGCCTTGGAACATTCAGATGACATTAACATTTACCAACCCAGTCGATCGTGATCCTTTATTATTTTTCAAAGAAAAAAAGCGAGCCTAGAAAAATTATTGGTTCAAGCAATAAACAAGCTGATGTAGCGGCAATCCGTCAGAATCTAGAAAAAAATCCGGTGCGTCACCTGAGATCGTGGCTCAGGAACCCAAAAGAACCAGTTGATTTCCAAAGAATTTCTATCTTCTCCCGGTATTGCAAGGGGAAGAGGTAATGAACGGTGATGGGTTTTTATGAACGGGTGTTGGAAGTGGCTTCCGTGTCTAAAACCGATAAATCTCAGCCAACCACTGCAAATAAATCAAAACAATCCTGCGGCTACTAAGAATCCCAATGAAGTTACCGGTTTTAAAGCTGCCGTTGTATTTGTAATCGACTCTACTATTTCAATGGACCCGTATATTAATCGCACGCGTGAAGCCGTGAAAAAAACTATATGAAAAAAAGTAGAAAAAGAAAATTTACAGGAGCAGGTGAAATTTGGTTTGATTGCTTTTCGCTCCAGTACCAAGGCTGTGCCGGAGTTAGAATACACGTCTAAAAATGTTCGTCGATCCAAATAAGGTCAAAGACGGCAAAGACTTTATGAATAAAGTTGCCAGCTTAAAACAAGCAACTGTTTCCAGTAAAGAGTTTAGTGAGGATGCATATGCCGGGATCAATCAGGCATTAAATGAAATTGATTGGAACAGTTTCGGTGGGCGTTATATTGTGCTGATTACTGATGCTGGTGCGATTGACGGCAATAATCCGATTTCCACTACCGGAATGGGAGCGCAGCAACTACGGCTGGAAGCACAACACAAAGGTGTAGCGATTTACACGTTGCATTTGAAAACCAAAAACGGGCAAAGATAACCACGAGCAAGCCGCAGGGCAATATAATGAATTGGCATTTAACAACTATCTCAATAAGGCACTTTACTATCCCGTTAATGCGGGCGATGTCAATGAGTTCGGTAGTAAAAGTCAGCACGCTGGCTGATGCTTTGACTTCGCAGGTGAAATTGGCTTACAAAAGGTGAAATGGCGGCTGGTAGTTCGCTTAGTGCGAAAGAAGAACCGAAAACTAAAAAGCCGAACCAAGTAAAGAAAATGAAATTGAGCAAGATGCAGCTTTACTCGGTAAAAGCAATGCGGCTTGCTTATTTAGAGACGTACTAATGGGCAGGCGGCTCCTCCAGTTTTTAAAGCTTGGATTAGCGATCGTGATTTTGTAAAAAGTAATATCCCGACTGCTGAAGTGCGTGTATTGCTGACCAAAGCACAACTTAGTGACTTGAGTGATGTTGTAAGAAAATCTCCGATGCTGCCAATAGCGGTCTAATTTCACCTGACGATATGTTCAAACAGCTACGTTCCGTCGCGGCGGCAATGGGGCAGGATCCGAGTAAAATTAAACAAGGTACCTCCACGAAAAATTGCCGAGCTCGGCTTACTTGGCGAATATCTTGACGGTATTCCGTATAAAAGCCAAGTTACAGGTATTGATGAAGATGCATGGAAAAGTATGGGGGGCAACAACAAGAGAAGTTTATCATCGATTTACAGAAAAAAACTGCGCCTTTACCAAACCTACAACGCTGATGTTGACCGTTGGATATCTCTGAGTGAGGGCAGCGATCCGAAAGATAACGTCTATCCGGTATCCTTGGAAGCTTTGCCTTGAACCACGATAGAATAGAAAAATAATGCTATATATCAACAATCTTCATATCCGGCGCGGGATGTTCGAGATATCACTTCCTAAGCTGTCTTTGCAAGCCGGTGAAGTGGTAGCGATACGCGGAGCAAGCGGTTCCGGTAAGAGTACTTTGTTGGAAATGTTAGGCTTGATCCTCAAAACCGGACGGTTTGGATTGTTATCGGTTAGGCAGCGGGGAAGAACAGCGCGATATTACAACAGAAGTATTGAATCAGGCATCGACATTAGCGAGACTTCGAGCGGAATATTTTGGTTTTATGTTGCAAACGGGCGGCTTGCTGCCTTATTTAACCGTGCAACAAAAACATTCGTTTATCATGTGATATTCTAAGCAAAAAGGCGGATGAAAGGTGGCTGGCACAGATTATCGAGCAGCTAAATATCGGGCATTTGTTAAACCATTATCCCAAACAGCTTTCCATTGGTGAGCGGCAGCGTGTCTCATTTATTCGTTCCATTGCCCATCACCCAGCCGTGTTGTTGGCAGACGAACCTACTGCTGCGCTAGATCCGCATAATGCAGAAAAAAATTATTTGATATTATAGTCGATTTAGTACGCCAAAATAATTTGTCGGCGTTGATAGTTACTCACGATTGGACGTTGGCACAGGTACGTAAAAATACCGTCAATTTGTGCTGAATTGATGCCGCAACGCGCTGTTTTTAGTCGTCAGGAAGAATAGAATGCGTTTGAAATTATTGGCAAAATTTTCCTTGCGTGATTTAGTTTATGATCGCAAAGTATCATTTTTTGTAATTGCCGCGTTGGTGGCGGTAATAGCCCCTTTATTATTGTTATTTAGTTTGAAATATGGTGTTGTATCGCAGCTACAGAATCAGCTATTAAATGATCCGCAAAATTTAGAAATTAAAAATCAACGGACTGCAAAGCAATAAAGTGTTGGATAAAGTGTGGTTTACTCGTTTGCAACAACATGATAGCGTGCAATTTGTGATTCCGTTAACCCGTTCGCTAAATATGCAGGGCGATTTGCGTAAAAAACAATCAACGTTTTTCTCAATAATGTCGAGTTAATTCCAACTGAGAAAGGCGATCCATTGATTCCACCCGAACTTTCCTTGCCGGATAAAACGAGCGTAATTTTGACCGCACTTTCTGCCGAGAAGTTACAGGTGAAAACAGGGAGAAACGGTCACTCTGTTTTTTTGGACGCAAATTGGATGGCAATGAAGAACGTGAGAAAAATTGAGTTAACTGTGGCAGGTGTATTGGATGAACGTTATTTTTCAGCGCGTCGGAGCGTTTATTTCTTTAGAGCTGTTGATTGAAATTGAAGATTATCGTGATGGTTTTCAAATCACGAAATTTGTTTCTGCCCCAACTACCGGCAAGCCGATAACTCAGCCACGTGATACTTTTTGCCAAGGCGCGAATTTATGCGAAACAACTTGATGATGTGGCACCACTGGCACTGGCGTTGCGAGAAGAAGGAATCGATACTCAAACTCAAGCTAATGCGATTGAAAATGTGAAAAGCGATGAGATCGAGTGTTAGGCACCATCTTTACGATTGTTGCCGCCACTTCTATTATTGGTTGCATGTTGTCGCTGTCGGGTTCATTTTTGGCCAATATCGAACGTAAACGCAAAGATATTTCATTGCTTAGTTTGTTTGGTATTGAACGTCATGAAATTAAAAATATATGTGGTTATTCAGGCAATTGCGTTGGCTACTTTGTCGTTTGTTTTTGCTTGTTTGTTCTTTTTGTGTGGTAGCTTGGCAATTAACCACGTTTTGGGTGCGAATTTGGCCCAAAACAGTTTTTATCAACTTGCTGCAACCGTGGCATTTTATGACAGCCTTTGCTTTTTACTTTGATTTTATCTGTGCTTGTCGCATTGTTCGGTGGACAGCAAACCACTAAAAATTCAACCAGCGGAGAGTTTGCGTGAAAACTAAATTTTTCCATTCTTTATCTTGTTGTTCGTTACTATTGACAACAGGCATTGCCATTGCGGCGCAATGGGACAAAAAAATTTTATGATCCACAAGAAATTGATGGTAGCGTGATCCTGCCAATGCCTTGCGACGGTGCTATGGTATTTAGGGTTGTCAAAACGGATACTCGAGCACCATTGGAGGATAAATCCGTATTGCTAGGTAGCGAAGGCGGTGAGCAGGGTTTTTCCGAGCATGCTACACCGAATTATATTGCGGGGCAGTTTTGCTGAAAAAACGGTGAACGTTATTTTTTTAATGGGTAAGTATGAGGTTAGCCAACTGCAATACCAAGCGGTAATGAATGATACCTGTCCTGCCATCGATATTAAGGGACGCTTGCCAGTGACCGATGTCAGCTGGTTTGATGCGGTGGCGTTTAGTCATAAATATAATGAGTGGTTATTGAAAAAAATCACAAAGCTAAACTACCGACGGAAGATGGTAAATCGGGTTTTTATTCGTTTGCCAACTAACGTGGAATGGGAGTATGCGGCTCGCGGCGGTGTGGCTGTCTCTGAGTCCGAATTTCGTGAAAAAAACCTTTCCTCTTGCTAATGGTCTGGCAAAAAGCCGTATGGTTTTCAGGCTCAAAAATCAGCTAATGGCGTTTACAATTGACAGGCTTGTTGGCACCGAATCCGTTAGGTTTTATTTGATATTTTTGGGCAATGCGAGATGAAATGACCTTTGATTCCTTTAAGATGAATAAGCTCGATCGTTATCATGGGCAAAAGTGGTGGAATTACTGTTCGTGGAGGCAGTTATTTAACCCCGGAAGATCAGATCTCGTCTTCTTTTTCGAGTGGAGAACCCGTATTATACGGATACAGGAATGGCGTTTAAGGCTAAAGATACGGGATTTCGTGTAGCACTTGTCACGCCGGTTATTACTTCTAACGATAGAATGAGAGCCCTAAATGATGCTTGGAAGTTGCTCGGTAAGGATAGCAATAGTAAAGATCGTGAAATTGTTTCCAATTTGGAAAAAAATCACGCAGGGAGTGGATAATAAAGCGCTGAAAGATCAGCTAAAAAACTTAGAAGACTCACTACGGGCTTCCAACCAAGCAAAAGATGAACAGCGTGATCAGGCTATTCGTTCATCCTTGCAACTCGGTGCTTTTTTGTGCACTGATGTCTCCGATCTGAATAAGGCTTATGAGAACAATAAGAATGTTCATGATAAATTGTGTGCTAATAAAGAAACGGCATGGATTCTTGCTCGAATTTAAAGGAAAAAAATGGAAGAATCCTTAAAAAGTAAGAGATTTTGTGCTTAAATATTATGCGGATACATTAGTTGAAACGACATCGACGTATTCGGAAGCAACAGTTAAAAATCAAGTACGGGCAGTTTTGGATAAGTTGAAAAAAATCAAAAATAAATCTAATTTGAATCAGTATGTTGATTTATATTGGAATCATCTAGCGTCTTATTATAAAAAAATGGTAAGGTAGAGCGAGAAAAATTGGCTGAAAAGCATGTAATGCAGTTCGTGTCAATTAACAGTCATTAACTTAGGAGTAGAATATGGAACTCACAAAAAAACAAAAAAATTTAATTTAATTCTTGGTTTATCGGCATCAATAGCCTTAAGTGGTTGCCAAGGATTAGGGGGGCGTGTTTGGTGGTGGAACTGATGCTGATCCTCGTTTAAACAGTGGGCATCAGGCAGAATTCTTTGGTGAATCCGGTATGTGGGCTTGTGTCGGCGGCGGTTTAATCGGTGCGGCAAGTGGGGCGATTATTGGGGCTTCTACGGGGGATTCTTCTACAGCAGCGGCCGGTGCGGCAATTGGTGCGGTTGCTGGTTGTGGTGTTGGGATGGGAACCAACTACTATTTGGAAAAAAACAGCGTACAAGTTATGCGAACAAAGAAGATCGCCTTAACGCAGAAATTCAACAAGTTCAATCTGCCAATCAGGCAAGTAGAGAAACTATTGCTGCTGCTAGAACCGTATTGGCTCAGGATAATCAGAACTTAGCCAAGTTGGACAAACAGATAAAAAAATAAAAACTGTGCAGCAGTCTCAAGCTAGACAGGAACTGGCGAAAAATAGATGCTAATCTGAAAACCTTAAACGAACGTTTGGCTAAACTAAAAATCATCACGTGATAACTTTACCGCATCTTCCGAGAACTCAAATCACAGGGGGCGAATGTCAGCCAATATAACGCACAAATTGCTCAGCTCAATAAACAAATCAATGAACTGGAAAGTTTAGTTGCGGCTACTTCCAAACAACGTACTGCGATTAGATTAGGATAACATTATGAAAGTAATAAAAATTAACTCTCATTGTTGCTACTTCATTATTAACATTAAGTGCATGTACCAATACGCCGGAAGAATGTGATCCGAGTATAGAATTAAACGTATTTAGTAAAGCTGCCTGCAAAATGTCGGGCAGCTATGATAAGCGATATAGAGCAAAAAGAAAAAAAGTTCTTATTGATGAAAAAGCCACCAATAAAGAACTGAATGCCATTTATGCTCAGATTCAGCAACAGCAAAAAACGGTTAATGCAAGTAAAGCGCAGAAAAAAAGGCGCAGTTAGCTAAATTAAATAAATCGGTTAATGCACTGACAGCAAACTTGAAACAAAAAGCTGCCGGTAAATCCGGTTTGTTGAAGCAGATTGCAGAAGTCGAACAGCAGATGCAAGCGGTGAATAACAGCACCGGTTCAGAAATGGATAAAGCAACTGGAAATCCAACGTTTGCAATCTAAACTTTCTACTTTACAGCAAGCATTAGGGGCTTTTAATTTATTAGGGTAAGCGATTGCTTACCCTTTGTTTGTTTACGAAGTGCGGTGAAAAAAATTTTGCCGTTTTTTTAATTAATAATGAGTTGAAATTTATGCAACGTCTGGCTCGAATCGCTTTAGAACAAGAAAAATCAAAAAGCGATTGATTTATTTAACCAATTCAAAGAAATTAAACCTTTTTCTCGCCCGTCATTTACCACCAAGCACATTACAATTATTTGCCGAGCCGGTGGTGAAAGGTGAAAAATAATGAAATCGTAGAATGGTATTCTAATCTAGAAGGTCAACCGATAAGGCTAACCGACAAGCAGCAAAGTGCGGCACTATTGGCGGAAGTGCAGAATAAATTGGCTTCTATCCGAGCTTTAGTGACTGATTTACAAAATAAAAATCAACTTCCAGCAGATAAGGCAAAAATTATCGGCGATTTATTGGTAGCAGCGAATTCGTCTAAAAAAAGAAATCTACAGCGTGAATAATCAGCCGGTTATTGTTGGCTGGGGGCATCGGTGAGCCGCCTGCACCCGCGGCACCACCTCCGCCACCGGTTGCAGAAAGTGCGGTCATTTCTAGCTCGATTTTCTCACGGCATCGCTGGTGTTGTTTTTTGTTACCGTTATTGTTATTACTGTTAGGCCTTTTTGGCTTGGTGGTGGTTCTGTCTTCGAACTCCACAGGTGCCTCTTGCGCCGTTTGAGCCAGTTCCTATGGCAGAACCGTTAGCCCGCGAAAAAGCTACTGGATTTTTGAGCCACCGCAAATTCTTCCACCTAAAGTTGAAGAACCTAAAGCGGAAGAAATACCGAAAGAGCCTGAAATTGTAGAGGAACCGAAAGCCGAAGAACCGAAGAAAGAGCCGAAACTGGCAGAAGAGAAAAAAAGTTGAGCCGGAGAAGCTATGTACAACTAAAGTGAAGCCGGAAGAGCTTCCGCAAATGGTTATGGTGTTTGATAATTCTCCGTCAATGTTGAGTTCGTTAAATGAGCCTGATGCAGCTATGAATGAGTTCTGGGCAAGATGGGCGCGTAATTTTACCTCAATCGAAGAAAAACAGACATATGTTGCGAGCGCCGAATCGATTGACAGTGGCTAAAAAGGCTGCTGCGTCAATTATTAATAATGTTGCGCCTAATGTACCGATTGGCTTTGTAACGTTATCAAGTTGTCCATCGGCACATAATCATGGCTTTTATGGGCAAAAGTAGCGTGGAGCCTTAAGGTCAGCGATTAGTAATATTTTTCCCGTTTGTTGATCGTTCCACTTATGATGTACTACCAAACCGACAAACTGGTACACCGCTTTTACAGTGGGCTACAACAAGCAGCAGCAATGGTTGATGGTAAAAAAATAAAGAGGCCTTTATTTTGCTCATTAGCGATGGTGAAAAATAGTTGTGATAAGGATCAGGATGTGTGTGCTTTAGCCGCTCAAATTGCACGGCAAAAACCTCGTTTAAAAAAATTAATGTGGTGGATATTGGTGGAGCAAAAGGAGCAAACTGTGTGGCTCATGCAACCAAAGGCAAAAGTATTTACCGCTAATAGCCAAAAACAGATCAGCAGTATGATTAATCAGGCGGTAAAACCAATGCAAACGGAAGAAGTGTGCAAAATAATCCTGACAAAAATAGGAAAAAGTGAAACGGGCAGTCAAATTGCCCGTTTTTTTGTTTTTTTCAAGACAGCAAAAAAATAGACCGCTCTTTAACCTACTAAATTCAGAGATTGAAAAAAATTTTTGTTGGCGTTTTGTGCTGTTTGAATCTGAAGGGATTAAATTAAAAATCCTAATAAAAATTCATTTTTTTAGTTAAATATGCCAAATTTTAATTATTTTTTTAGTCATATATTTTTGGCTTATTTTTTTATTAAGTGATTGAAATTATTATGAAATAAAAACATTATGTGCTATTGACTGGCGCTGATATTAGGTTATATTTCTCACTCTCAATTTACTAATAATATAAAAGAAGGAAAAAGAAGAAATGGCAACGTCGGCTTCTAAAAGAGAAACATTCTCGGGGCGTAGAGCCTTTATTTTTGCCGCAATCGGTTCGGCTGTTGGGTTAGGTAATATTTGGAGATTCCCTTATACCACATATGAAAAACGGTGGTGGTGCGTTTATTATTCCATATTTAATCGCGTTATTAACCGCGGGTATTCCACTATTATTTTTGGATTATGCCATTGGACATCGTCACCGTGGTGGCGCCCTTTGTCTTATCGCCGTTTTAGTAAACACTTTGAAACCTTTGGTTGGTGGCAGGTTTTAGTCAATGTTATTATCGGTATTTACTACGCGGTTGTGTTGGGTTGGGCTGCAACTTACACTTATTTCTCTTTCACTAAAGCTTGGGGTGAAAAAAACCGATTGATTTTTTTGTCGACGAATTTCTAAAGATGGGCGATATAGCGCAAGGTGTGAGCTTTGAATTCGTCGGAATGGTTGTAGGTCCACTTATTGCAGTGTGGATTGTTTCATTAGCCGTATTGGCATTGGGTATCCAAAAAGGGATTGCAAAAAGTTCAACCCTACTGATGCCTATATTGGTTGTTATGTTTCTGGCATTAGTGATTTCGGCTTTATTTTTACCGGGTGCAGGCAAAGGATTAGAGGCTTTATTTACCCCGAATTGGGATAAATTATCTGATCCGAGTGTGTGGATCGCAGCCTATGGTCAGATTTTTCTTCTCGCTGTCTATCTGCTTCGGTATCATGCTTACTTATGCTTCTTATCTGAAAAAAAGAATCCGATTTGACAGGCACAGGCTTAGTTGTGGGTTTTGCGAACAGCAGCTTTGAGGTGTTGGGCCGGAATAGGTGTATTTGCAGCGCTAGGTTTTATGGCGACAGCTGCCGGGCAAGAAGTGAGTGACGTGGCAAAAGGTGGTATTGGTTTGGCATTCTTTGCTTTCCCGACTATCATTAACCAGGCACCATTCGGACAAGTATTAGGCGTTTTATTTTTGGTTCGCTAACATTTGCCGCATTAACTTCATTCATTTCGGTTATTGAGGGTGATAATCTCTGCTGTGCAAGATAAATTAAGAATGCGCCGCGTAAAAAGCAACCTTTATGGTGTGTGTACCGATGATGGTGGCTTCTGTTTTCTTGTTTGGTACAACAACGGGTTTACCGATGCTAGATGTAATGGATAAATTTGTGAACTATTTCGGCATCGTAGCGGTGGCATTCGTATCATTAATCGCAATTGTGGCAAATGAAAAAAATTAGGTATTTTTGGGTGATCACTTAAATGAAACGTCTTCATTTAAAGTCGGTTTTATTTGGCGCCTTTGCATAGTGATTACTACAGGGATATTAGCATTTATGTTACTCAGCGAAGCGGCGAAAGTCATTCAAGAGGGATATGAGGGCTATCCGAGTTGGTTTATTAATACTTTCGGTTGGGGAATGGCGATTTGTCTGGTTGTTGTAGCATTTTTGCTGTCCCGTCTCAAATGGCATGATGAAGAAATAGCAAATAAAGAGGGGAAAAAATGAGTACAGATGCAATCATAATGATGATCATTGCGTTGGTGATTATCTGGGGTGGACTTGTCGTTTCGGTGATAAAACTACCAAAAAGAATAAAATGAGTAAAATTTTTAACCGCACTTTGAATCACAATGATAAAAAGTGCGGTTATCTTTTAAGAGATTTAGTGTGTTTTGATGAAAAAAAGAAACGAACGAGAGTTTTTATAAAACTACTTGACGAGAAGTTACCTAATTGTCTATTATATCATTCCTTGCTTAATGCAAACGCTCTTTAACAAACCATCAGACAAACTGTGTGGGCACTGGTTGATGACGAGTTTGAAAAACTTAAGTCTTAATAGGTGCTTACCGAAAAAAATTCAAGCTTGGTAGGGTATATTCGGATTGGATATATTTTACATAAGAGAAACGAAGTCAGTACATATTGAGCGATTAAACTTAAATTGAAGAGTTTGATCATGGCTCAGATTGAACGCTGGCGGCAGGCTTAACACATGCAAGTCGAACGGTAACATGAAGAAGCTTGCTTCTTTGATGACGAGTGGCGGACGGGTGAGTAATGCTTGGGAATCTGGCTTATGGAGGGGGATAACGACGGGAAACTGTCGCTAATACCGCGTAGAATCGAGAGATGAAAGTGTGGGACCTTCGGGCCACATGCCATAGGATGAGCCCAAGTGGGATTAGGTAGTTGGTGGGGTAAAGGCCTACCAAGCCGACGATCTCTAGCTGGTCTGAGAGGATGGCCAGCCACACCGGGACTGAGACACGGCCCGGACTCCTACGGGAGGCAGCAGTGGGGAATATTGCGCAATGGGGGGAACCCTGACGCAGCCATGCCGCGTGAATGAAGAAGGCCTTCGGGTTGTAAAGTTCTTTCGGTATTGAGGAAGGTTGATGTGTTAATAGCGCATCAAATTGACGTTAAATACAGAAGAAGCACCGGCTAACTCCGTGCCAGCAGCCGCGGTAATACGGAGGGTGCGAGCGTTAATCGGAATAACTGGGCGTAAAGGGCACGCAGGCGGCTATTTAAGTGAGGTGTGAAATCCCCGGGCTTAACCTGGGAATTGCATTTCAGACTGGGTAGCTAGAGTACTTTAGGGAGGGGTAGAATTCCACGTGTAGCGGTGAAATGCGTAGAGATGTGGAGGAATACCGAAGGCGAAGGCAGCCCCTTTGGGAATGTACTGACGCTCATGTGCGAAAGCGTGGGGAGCAAACAGGATTAGATACCCTGGTAGTCCACGCTGTAAACGCTGTCGATTTGGGGATTGGGCTTTAAGCTTGGTGCCCGTAGCTAACGTGATAAATCGACCGCCTGGGGAGTACGGCGCAAGGTTAAAACTCAAATGAATTGACGGGGGCCCGCACAAGCGGTGGAGCATGTGGTTTAATTCGATGCAACGCGAAGAACCTTACCTACTCTTGACATCCATGGAATCCTGTAGAGATACGGGAGTGCCTTCGGGAACCATGAGACAGGTGCTGCATGGCTGTCGTCAGCTCGTGTTGTGAAATGTTGGGTTAAGTCCCGCAACGAGCGCAACCCTTATCCTTTGTTGCCAGCGATTAGGGTCGGGAACTCAAAGGAGACTGCCGGTGATAAACCGGAGGAAGGTGGGGATGACGTCAAGTCATCATGGCCCTTACGAGTAGGGCTACACAGTGCTACAATGGCGTATACAGAGGGCGACGAAGCCGCGAGGTGGAGTGAATCTACAAAGTACGTCTAAGTCCGGATTGGAGTCTGCAACTCGACTCCATGAAGTCGGAATCGCTAGTAATCGCGAATCAGAATGTCGCGGTGAATACGTTCCCGGGCCTTGTACACACCGCCCGTCACACCATGGGAGTGGGTTGTACCAGAAGTAGATAGCTTAACCTTCGGGAGGGCGTTTACCACGGTATGATTCATGACTGGGGTGAAGTCGTAACAAGGTAACCGTAGGGGAACCTGCGGTTGGATCACCTCCTTATATAGAAGCTTTGTTATTGACGAGTGTTCACACAGATTGTTTGATGGATTGTAGAAAAGATAGAGAAATAAACCAACTATTCTTTTGGGTCTGTAGCTCAGGTGGTTAGAGCGCACCCCTGATAAGGGTGAGGTCGGTGGTTCAAGTCCACTCAGACCCACCACTCGAGCAGAGTTCTGAGGTATTAGAGTATACTGAGATGGCATCGGGTGAAAGCCAAAGATGGTATGAGCCTAAGAGGCAAAAGGATAGTCTGTATTGTAATGACTTGGGGGATATAGCTCAGCTGGGAGAGCGCCTGCCTTGCACGCAGGAGGTCAGCGGTTCGATCCCGCTTATCTCCACCAATCGTCATTACTCAGTTCTTGGTATAAGAAAAAGGAAGTTGCAATAGCACAAAATAGAATGTGATATTAAAGCAAATGGACTTTACTGAGAATTTAGTAATGATGATAAACCTAAAGTTTGTTACTCATCTTATTGTTCTTTAAAAACGGAAACAAGCTGAAAACTGAGAGATTTTTCGAGGCTGTTTGGTGATTGGAAGTATCGCGATAGACGATTTGGAAATGAGCTGGGCAGTGAAAAAGTCTGAGTAGAAAGAATCTTGAACAGGGAAAAAGGCGTTCAAGTATTGTGACGACTGAATACCGAAGTTGTTTTAGAGATAAAGCATTTGAGGTTGTATAGTTAAGTGACAAAGCGTACAAGGTGGATGCCTTGGCAATCAGAGGCGAAGAAGGACGTGCTAATCTGCGAAAAGCTTGGATGAGTCGATAAGAGGCGTTTAATCCGAGATGTCCGAATGGGGAAAACCCAGTGGGTGAAGAACCCACTATCATTATCTGAATCCATAGGGATAATGAAGCGAACCGGGAGAACTGAAACATCTAAGTACCCCGAGGAAAAGAAATCAACCGAGATTTCGTTAGTAGCGGCGAGCGAACGCGAAGGAGCCTGTTAGTGATAATGACAGAGACAGAGGAACAAGCTGGGAAGCTTGGCGATACAGGGTGATAGCCCCGTACTCGAAGTCAGGTCATGGTACTAAGCTAACGACAAGTAAGGCGGGACACGTGATATCCTGTTTGAAGATGGGGGACCATCCTCCAAGGCTAAATACTCCTGATTGACCGATAGTGAACCAGTACTGTGAAGGAAAGGCGAAAAAGAACCCCGGTGAGGGGTGAAATAGAACCTGAAACCTTGTACGTACAAGCAGTGGGAGCCTGAAAGGGTGACTGCGTACCTTTTTGTATAATGGGTCAGCGACTTATATTTTGTAGCGAGGTTAACCGAATAGGGGGCCGAAGGGAAACCGAGTCTTAACTGGGCGAATAGTTGCAAGGTATAGACCCGAAACCCGGTGATCTAGCCATGGGCAGGTTGAAGGTTGGGTAACACTAACTGGAGGACCGAACCGACTAATGTTGAAAAAAATTAGCGGATGACTTGTGGCTGGGGGTGAAAGGCCAATCAAACCGGGAGATAGCTGGTTCTCCCCGAAATCTATTTAGGTAGAGCCTTGAGCGGACACCTTCAGGGGGTAGAGCACTGTTTTCGGCTAGGGGTCCATCCCGGATTACCAACCCGATGCAAACTGCGAATACCGAAGAGTGATACTCAGGAGACACACGGCGGGTGCTAACGTTCGTCGTGGAGGGAAACAACCCAGACCGCCAGCTAAGGTCCCAAAGTCTATATTAAGTGGGAAACGAAGTGGGAAGGCTTGAGACAGCTAGGATGTTGGCTTAGAAGCAGCCATCATTTAAAGAAAGCGTAATAGCTCACTAGTCGAGTCGGCCTGCGCGGAAGATGTAACGGGGCTCAAATATAGCACCGAAGCTGCGGCATCAGTAGCAATACTGTTGGGTAGGGGAGCGTTGTGTAAGCGGAAGAAGGTTCATCGAGAGGTGGGCTGGACGTATCACAAGTGCGAATGCTGACATAAGTAACGATAAAACGGGTGAAAAAAACCCGTTCGCCGGAAAGACCAAGGGTTCCTGTCCAACGTTAATCGGGGCAGGGTGAGTCAGCCCCTAAGGCGAGGCTGAAAAGCGTAGTCGATGGGAAACGGGTTAATATTCCCGTACTTGGATAAACTGCGATGTGGGGACGGAGCAGGTTAGGTTAGCGATGCTGTTGGATATGCACGTTTAAGTTGGTAGGTGGGGAGCTTAGGCAAATCCGGGCTCTTATACAACACTGAGAGATGATGACGAGGCCTCAAGGGGCTGAAGTAACTGATACCACACTTCCAGGAAAAAGCCACTAAGCTTCAGGTTTATCTAAACCGTACTGAAAACCGACACAGGTGGTCAGGTAGAGAATACTCAGGCGCTTGAGAGAACTCGGGTGAAGGAACTAGGCAAAAATAGCACCGTAACTTCGGGAGAAGGTGCGCCGGCGTGAGTGTAATCCCTTGCGGATGAAGGTTGAACCGGTCGAAGATACCAGCTGGCTGCAACTGTTTATTAAAAACACAGCACTCTGCAAACACGAAAGTGGACGTATAGGGTGTGATGCCTGCCCGGTGCTGGAAGGTTAATTGATGGTGTAATCGAAAGAGAAGCTCCTGATCGAAGCCCCAGTAAACGGCGGCGTAACTATAACGGTCCTAAGGTAGCGAAAATTCCTTGTCGGGTAAGTTCCGACCTGCACGAATGGCATAATGATGGCGAGGCTGTCTCCACCCGAGACTCAGTGAAATTGAAATCGCCGTGAAGATGCGGTGTACCCGCGGCTAGACGGAAAGACCCCGTGAACCTTTACTATAGCTTGACACTGAACATTGAATTTTGATGTGTAGGGATAGGGTGGGAGACTTTGAAGTAGTCACGCCAGTGATTATGGAGTCGTCCTTGAAATACCACCCTTTAACGTTTGATGTTCTAACGAAGATTACGAAACGTGGTCTCGGACGGTGTCTGGTGGGTAGTTTGACTCAGGGCGGTCTCCTCCCAAAAGAGTAACGGAGGAGCACGAAGGTTTGCTAATGACGGTCGGACATCGTCAGGTTAGTGCAATGGTATAAGCAAGCTTTAACTGCGAGACGGACAAGTCGAGCAGGTACGAAAAGTGAGGTCATAGTGATCCGGTGGTTCTGCATGGAAGGGCCATCGCTCAACGGATAAAAAGGTACTCCGGGGATAACAGGCTGATACCGCCCAAGAGTTCATATCGACGGCGGTGTTTGGCACCTCGATGTCGGCTCATCACATCCTGGGGCTGAAGTAGGTCCCAAAGGGTATGGCTGTTCGCCATTTAAAGTGGTACGCGAGCTGGGTTTAGAACGTCGTGAGACAGTTCGGTCCCCTATCTGCCGTGGGCGTTGGAGAATTGATTGGGGCTGCTCCTAGTACGAGAGGACCGGAGTGGACGCATCACTGGTGTTCGGTTGTGTCGCCAGACGCATTTGCCGAGGTAGCTATATGCGGAAGAGATAAGTGCTGAAAGCATCTAAGCACAGAAACTTGCCAAGAGATGAGTTCTCCCAGATTATAAATCTGTAAGGGTTGTTTAAGACTAAGACGTAGATAGGTGCGGTGTGTAAGTGTAGTGATACATTGAGCTAACGCATACTAATTGCCCGAGAGGCTTAACTATACAACGCTCAAATGTTTTAGGGCGTGGTTGTAATGAAGTAAATGTCATTATGGACTGAAGAGAGATTGAAGGTTGACAGCTTGTTTTTGTATTTAAGGTAGCGAGGCTTGTAAGGCTACGTGAAATAGGACAGATAAGGTAAGTTAAGACAAACAGGATTAAGATAAGCGAAGGAATATCGAAGGATTATCCCGGCGGCGATAGCACGGTGGCACTACCTGACCCCATGCCGAACTCAGAAGTAAAACGCCGTAGCGCCGATGGTAGTGTGGGGTTTCCCCATGTGAGAGTAGGGCACCGCCGGGTTTTATTATTACGACACCCCAATCGGAGACGGTTGGGGTCTTTGTTTTTGGGGAGGTAATCTATTACATTAGAGTACATTCAATAGGTTAAAACAGACCACGGCATTCACCGTTAACAACTCACACCTTTAATGAACACTTTTACATCTTCTAATTACTCTATAACTGCGACACATACTGTAGTGGTACACTAATCCCGCAGTCCTCAATTCAGCCCGGAGTTCAAAGCTGAAGCGGTTAAATTAATCAAAGAACGCGGTTATTCGGTTTTCGCAAGCCTGTCGAGAATTAGACATCGGTGAAACAGCATTGCGTCGTTGGATAAAGCCAAATTGAAGCGGAGAATCAAGGTTATATCTTACCCGGCAGCAAACCGATTTCCCCGAACAACAGCGCATTGACGAGTTGGAAAAAAACGCATCAAAGAATTGGAAGAAGATAAGCTCATTCTAAAAAGGCTACCGCGATTTTAATGTCTCTCGAGAGGCAAAATACCAAGCCGTCACGACGTTAAAATCGCGCGGAATCAAACGACTTTGTGCGCTGTTTGAAGTGTCTGAAAGTACGTATTATGCACAATGTAAAGCGGTAAAAAAACGCCACAAAAACACACCGCACTTTCGGTAGAAATCAAATCGCTGTTTGTCGAAAGTCGAGGCTCGGCGAGGCAAGCGGATATTGAGATTTATTGAAACAGAAAGGCATATTTGTTGGGCTATATTTGGTCAAAAAATTGATGAAACAGCAGGGATTATTCAGCAAACAGCCGCAAAAAAATGGCAAAATCGAAATAAAGAGAATGGACAGATTTTTGCCAATCATTTGAACCGTGAGTTTACACCAAATACCGATAGAACTGTGCTTTGTGGCGATACGACCTATCTTAAAGTCAATGGGATTTGGTGCTATTTAGCGGTGGTGATTAATCTCTGCAACCGCCAAGTGGTGGGTTGGAAGCTGAGCCGTCATCATGACAGCGACTTGGTTGTAGATGCTTTGCATCACGCAATGCTGAATGTCAAAAGACGGCGAAAATGATTTTCCATTCAGACCAAGGCAGCATTTATGGTAGCAAGGTATTCTGCAAAACGGTGCAAGACTATGGTTTTAACCCAAAGTATGAGTCGCCGAGGTAACTGTTGGGATAATGCCCCAATGGAGCGTTGGTTCCGCAGCTTTAAATATGAATGGATGCAAGAGGGCGGCTATCTAACCTTAGGGGCAAGCGATGGACGATGTGAGAGATTATGTGATGTATTACAATTTTTGTTCGCCCACATCGTTACAATCAAGGTTTACCGCCTGTTTTAACAAAAACAACCTATCGGGAACTGTTGAATTAGTTGATCACTACATACCCTCTAATTTTTCCAACAGATTGAAATAGCATATCTTCTTTAAGCAGCTAATTTATTTCCCCATATCCTCTGCTTGATGGTATTTTCCTACCTATTATAGATTGGGTGTCCATCACACAATGCCAATTTTTCATTACCTAGAAATGGAATAGTTAACTTCTAATTTTACCACGTTCTAATTTGAATTATTGCCTTTAGGGTGACTTTTTCTGTTCTTGGATCTGTGTCACAAAATTAATCGGCAGGTTTTTAATTATATTTTTCACAGTGTTATAAAAAAATACTTGAAAAATCATAAAAAAACTTGCGGGAGGTAAAAATGTCAATGTCTATAACAGAAAAACACGTTGGAAATTAGAACGCAACTTATCCCATTAATTGGTGAAGTGACAGCGAAACCGTTATTTACTGGATATGGTTTTGTATTATCAAAAGCATATGTTTTGGAATGTGTCAGCAGGACATTTTTATTTACGTGCTAAGGATAAATTGGCACTATTTTTAGAACGTCATGGAGCGGTTGCTTGGGGAGTCCATTGATAGCAGAAAAAAAGATCAACAATATCAAATTACTATCAATTACCCAAGCGAATTACACAGAATGCATTACTATATCAAAAGGTTATACGTCAATCTATTCGGCAGATAGAAGAAAAAAACTTGCCAAGAAACTGGAAAAAAACTTAATCAGATTAAACAGTTACCGAATTTAAGTATAAAAAATATGAACGTTTGCTGGCAAAGGTTGAAATTTATGATGTGAAAACCTTTAAAAACAGTTGGTGCGATAAATGCTTATGTTAGGCTGAAAAAAACTCGGTATTTCAGTGAATTTAGAGACTTTTTGGAGCTTGTATGCTTCTTTGCAAGACCGTAATGCGAAAACCTTAACCCATAAGGAAAAACGAGTAGCGTTGTCGGCTTTAAATATTGCATTGGCAAATGCGGGATTAAAAGGCAAATTAAAGGAGAGAATTTATTGTAATAAGTGTGACAGAAATAAAAATGGTTTAAGATCTATCACATTTTTGTTTACTTTATCTTTAGCCAATAAAAAAAGCCCGATTTTGTTCGGGCTTTTTGTAGTAAATCGTTTATTGATTAACGAAACGGCGCGTTTAACGGTATTTCCGCATCCGGTTCTTTAGTGATGCGGTTGCGTAGATCACGGCGTATTACCTCAATTGACCAGAACCAGAAAAATATGTCCTACCATTTCGGAAATATGTTCATAAGCAGGCCATTCCGCTACCGGTGGTGTTAAACCAAGTGCAGGGAAGGTGATGTAGTGTACGCAAATATTAGCGATGATACCTGCACCGATACCTTGCCAAAATTTAATTTTTCGGGAAGATTTCTGCAACAATGCAGTAACCGATAGCAAACACCAATGAAAAAAATCATATGAGTTACACCAATCGGTTGAAAGCATGGTCAGCGAACGTAAATGCTGCTTCAGTCGGATCTATACCGATGTAGTCGCGTAAGAAAAACATGTGGAGGGTTGAGGAAGGCTCGGGAACATTCTTGTAGCGCAATTGCTTTTTGCAGCGGCGATCTGCTGCTGCGGCTAAGGTATCTAATACTGGTTGAGGGCAAGCTGCGGTAAACAAATCAATTGGACTACGCGGCGGGAATGGATGTTCAGCGCCCCATTTTACGAATGCGGAAATAATTCCAGCGACGATACCGACGAATACGGCTAAGCCATAACGGCGACGATTTGGATCGGTTTGGGTGAATATACCTGACATATCTGACTCCGAAAATAGATAAAAATTTCGACCGCACTTTTAATCAGCCACCTCACTCCGTTATCTAACGGAATGAAATCATTTTTAATGAGTAAAATAAAATAGTCAAGTATTTTTACCACTCAAGAGGTATGGTCTTACAACTGAGAGGTAAAATTTGGCAGCCATTCTTCCGCGCACTGATCGTGATCGAATTCGGTTAGTACGTCAATTCTTAAAGACGGACAAACTTGTTGCGCACCTTGTTTCAACAACGTTTTTTTCTACTTCATCCACCGCAAAAACAGAAAGTGTCATAATCAGAATTACCCAAACCGACCACGGCAAATTTTTAAATGCGATAAATCAGTTTTTTTCCTGTGCAATTTGCCAAATAAATGGGCGTAGATTGTCGGGGAGTTCGCCCGCTCCATGAGTGGACGTAACAATAAGCCAAATCTTGTCATTAAGCACATCAGCCAATTCGGCACGATTTTCGACACGAGTTGCATAACCTTGTTGTTGTAATATTTCAGACAAATGATCGCCGACATATTCCGCACTACCCAAAGTACTGCCCGTAATGATACAAATTTGTGGTTTGCATGGCTCTTCCTGAAATAAAAAGTTAAATATCTAAATTTGCCCGTAATGCGTTAGTTTCAATAAAAATCGCGTCTCGGCTCCACTTCATCGCCCATCAATGTGGTAAACAGCTGATCGGCTTCAACAGCATCTTTAATGGTTACTTTCAACATATGGCGCGCTTCCGGATCCATCGTAGTTTCCCATAATTGTTCCGGATTCATTTCACCCCAGCCCTTTATAACGCTGTACCGTTAAGCCGCGACGGGATTGAGCAACCAACCAGTTAATCGCTTGTTCAAAGGTTTCAACAGCGTATTTAGTTTCTCCGCGCTGAATATATGCGGTGTCTTGCAATAACCCGTTGAGTTGTTTACCTAATTTCACCAAGCGGGCGTATTCGTTTCCGTTGGCAAAATTGAAATCAAGAAAAATAATCCGTATCAATGCCGTGTGTACGAACGGTCAACACGACTTCATGCAATTGGCGTTCGCTATTATAGGCAAGACGGTAAGAATAGTGATTACCACTACTGTCTTTCTCGCTTAAGATGGAGACCAAGTTTTTAGCCCAAAAATCCACCGCACTTTGATCTTTCATCAGTTCAACATTAAACTCAGGATAATAAATTAGCTCTTTCAGCAGACTTTCAGGATAACGACGGTTAAGACGACCTATCATTTTATGTACGTTATTGAACTCAGAAACCAAATTTTTCTAATGCCAAGCCGTTCATTGCCGAGGGCGCTCTCGTTAACGTATAATGCCGCATCTTCCAACGCAATTGCCAATTCATACTGCGTCATTGCTTCATCATCTTTAATATATTGTTCCTGTTTACCTTTTTTTCACTTTATACAATGGCGGTTGGGCAATATACACATAGCCACGTTCAATAATTTCCGGCATTTGGCGATAAAAGAAAGTGAGTAAAAGCGTGCGAATATGTGAGCCGTCCACATCCGCATCGGTCATAATAATTACTTTATGATAGCGCATTTTATCAGGATTATATTCGTCGCGACCGATACCACAGCCAAGCGCGGTAATCAGCGTGCCGACTTCCTGGGAGGACAGCATTTTTATCGAAACGGGCTTTTTCCACATTAAGGATTTTCCCTTTCAATGGCAAAAATCGCTTGATTTTTACGGTTACGTCCTTGTTTTGCCGAACCGCCCGCAGAATCCCCCTCCACCAAGTAAAGTTCGGAAAGAGCCGGATCACGTTCCTGACAATCTGCCAATTTGCCGGGTAGGCCGGCAATATCCAACGCACCTTTACGGCGTGTCATCTCACGTGCTTTGCGAGCTGCTTCACGGGCACGTGCGGCATCGATAATTTTACTTGCGATAATCTTCGCATCATTCGGGTTCTCTTCCAAATATTCCTGCAGGCGTTCATTCATTACGGATTCCACCGCACTTTTTACTTCGGAAGAAACCAGCTTGTCTTTTGGTTTTGTGAGGAAAAATTTCGGATCCGGCACTTTCACTGAAATAATCGCCACCAATCCTTCACGTGCGTCATCGCCGGAGGTTTTCCACTTTGTCGTTTTTCGACTTCTTATTTAATCCCTCTTTTTCCATATAGCTATTCAGCGTACGTGTTAACGCACCGCGGAATCCTGCCAAATGGGTACCGCCATCCCGTTGCGGTATGTTATTGGTAAAACAGTAAATATTTTCGTTATAACTGTCATTCCATTGCAATGAAACTTCGACACCAATGCCGTCTTTTTCGGTCATAAAAATAAAACGGTTTGGGATGAATTGGGGTTTTTATTATGATTGAGATACTCGACAAACGCTTGAATACCGCCTTCATAATGGAAGTGATCATGCGAACCATCACGTTCATCGAATAATTTGATTGAAACTCCGGAATTTAAGAACGATAACTCGCGCAAGCGTTTTTCAGAATATCGTATTCAAATACGGTTTGGCTGAAAAATAGTTGGGCTTAGCCAAAAACGTACAGTAGTGCCGGTTTTATCGGTATCGCCAATCACGGTTAGAGGTGCTTCCGGCTCACCCAGATGGTAAAAACTGCTCATACACATGTCCTTGGCGGCGAATAGTGAGTTGCAATGTATCGGACAGCGCATTCACCACCGAAACACCCACTCCGTGCAAGCCGCCTGACACTTTATAAGAATTATCATCAAACTTACCGCCGGCGTGTAATACCGTCATAATCACTTCGGCTGCAGAAACACCTTCTTCCGGGTGAATATCCACAGGAATACCGCGCCCGTCGTCTTGTACGGAAATAGAATTATCCTCATGGATAGTGACGATGACATCACTGCAATAACCGGCTAATGCTTCGTCAATGGCGTTATCCACCACTTCAAATACCATATGGTGTAAGCCGGTGCCGTCATCGGTGTCGCCAATATACATTCCCGGACGTTTACGCACCGCATCTAAGCCTTTCAGCACTTTAATGCTACTTGCACCATAGTTTCCTTGTGTGTTTTCTGCCATATTTTCCGCCATAGTAATTCTCTGTTAATTCATAAAAAATTGACGGAATTATAGCAGAATTCACTGGAAATAGCACGCTAAAGAACATTAGGATAAGCCTGAAAGTGCGGTTAAAAAAATTTCGTTGTTTTTTTCCAATTTTTAGAATGGGTTTCGCAAACAGTTTTGTAAATATCTCTTGTCGCAAGCCATTAAATCAGGCGTATAATAAACCATATTTTCTACGCAGATTAACCATCAGAATTCATGAACTATTTACAATACTACCCGGTTGATATCGTCAATGGTGAAGGCACTCGTTGCACTTTTATTTGTCAGCGGGTGTACGCACGGTTGTAAAGGTTGTTATAATCAAAAAAAGTTGGTCGTTTAATGCCGGTGTGCCATTTGATAAAATGATGGAAGAACAAATTCTGCGTGATTTGAAAGATACCCGCATTAAACGGCAAGGTTTGACATTATCGGGAGGCGATCCGCTACATCCTCGCAATGTGGAAACTTTATTGCCGTTGGTGCAGCGGATTAAACGCGAATGCCCCGACAAAAGACATTTGGGTGTGGACGGGTTATAAGCTGGACGAATTGGACGAGTATCAACGCCAAATGTTGCCTTATATCGATGTTTTTGGTCGATGGTAAATTCATTCAAGAGTTAGCGGATCCCGCCTTACCATGGCGTGGCTCGGCGAATCAGGTGATTCACCGTTTTAAGTCTGATCAGTTTTAGTGTCGGAGCGTAAAAATCCTCTTAAAAACTCGTAAAAAAACGACCGCACTTTTCGCTTATTTTTAGAACAATTATTAATTTAAAAAGGAAAACAGAATGACCCAACAAATTTTCGGCGGCTTTTCCCGCCCGCCGTTTGCGCCGCATGCGTAAAAATGATTTTTAGCCGTCGTTTAATGGCAGAAAATAAACTGACGGCAGATGATTTAATTTATCCCGTTTTCATTATTGAGGGCGAAAAATCAGCGTGAAGCTGTGCCTTCTATGCCGAATGTGGAACGTTTAACTATCGATCAACTGTTGATTGAAGCAGGTTTATTGGTGAAATATGGCGTGCCAGTTATCGCACTGTTTCCCGTAGTCGAACAAGATAAAAAAATCGCTTTCCGCACAAGAGGCTTACAGCGAACGGTTTGGTGCAACGGGCCGTGAAGGCACTTAAAAGCGACTTATCCTGAATTAGGGCGTATTGACCGATGTAGCGCTTGATCCTTACACCATACACGGACAAGATGGCATCATCGATGAAACAGGGTATGTGCTGAATGATGTGACAACAGAGTACTGATTAAACAAGCGCTATCTCACGCCGAAGCCGGAGCCGATATTGTGGCGCCGAGTGATATGATGGACGGTAGAATAGGGAAAAATCCGCACCGCACTTGAAGAACGTGGCTTTATCAATACGCTGATCGTGGCTTACTCAGCAAAAATATGCCTCCAATTATTATGGACCGTTTCGTGATGCGGTCGGTTCGGCAGGCAATTTGAAAGGTGGTGATAAAAAGACCTATCAACTTGATCCTGCCAATGGTGACGAAGGTTTGCAAGAGGTGGCGTTAGACTTGCAGGAAGGCGCGGATATGGTGATGGTTAAACCCGGTATGCCGTATTTGGATTTGGTTTATCGCGTGAAAACTCATTTTGGCGTGCCGACATTTGCTTATCAAGTTTCCGGTGAGTATGCAATGCATTGTGCCGCTATTCAAAATGGTTGGCTGAAAGAAAAAGAATGTGTGCTAGAAAGTTTGCTTTGCTTTAAACGTGCCGGAGCAGATGGCATTTTAACTTATTTTGCCAAACAAGTGGCGCAATGGCTGTATGAGGAAAAATCGGGGTATAGCGAAATAACCTAGGAATAGATTGAAAAGTGCGGTGGAAAAATCAACGGAATTTTTCACCACACTTTTTATGGATTTGATAATGAGGTTGTAAGGAATGCTACTCAACATTTAACAGTGTTAGCGCATATTTCACCAAACTGAAGCTAATCAACCACATAATCATGCCGATAGTAAAATCCAGTATGCGCCAAGTAGCAGGTCGTTTGAATAATGGAATAAGCAGGCGGGCGCCGTAACCTAAACCAAAAACCATAAAAACGGAAGCCAGTATTGCACCAAGGAAAAAAATAACCATTTTTTTCAGTAAATTCTAGCGTTCCTGCTATGCCACCCATAATGACCACGGTATCTAAATAAACGTGCGGATTGAGTAAGGTTATCGCGAGGGTAGCAAGAATGGTTTTAAAGACGGAAGTTCCGTTTTCTGCATTGTTTTCAAGGTTTAATGCAGAACTGCCTTGATAGGCGGCTTTAAAAGCCCGTACACCGTAAACCAATAGAAATAACGCGCCGACGAATGCTAAAGCGACACTGGCAGTTTGATTTTGACTGATTAACTACCCTAGACCTAATACACCTAAAGAAATCAGAATAGAATCACATAAAAAAGCAAGTGAGCGAAATCCAGAAAGTATGCCGTTTTAGCAAACCTTGTTTTAAAAACGAAAGCGTTTTGCGCCCCGATGGCAACGATTAATCCGCCTGAAACAAAAGAAGCCTTGAATTAAATTTTCCATCAAATTAACAGTTTAAGTTCACCGCTCCTTGATAATTAAGTTGTCGCCAAGCTTCATACACCGCCACAGCAACGGAATTGGACAGATTCATACTACGACTATTTGCCGTCATCGGAATACGAATTTTCTGTTCGAGTGGCAATGTGTCCAGAATCGTCATCGGAATACCGCGAGTTTCCGGCCCGAACATCAAATAATCACCGGCTTCATATTGCACTTCACTGTGAGCCGGCGACCCTCTGGTTGTCATAGCAAACAGGCGTTTCGGCTGTTCTTCGTTTAAAAAATGTTCATAGGTTTTATGTTTTTTTGATCTCGGCGAATTCACGATAATCCAATCCCGAGCGACGCAGACGCTTATCATCCCAAAGTAAAACCGAGCGGTTCGATTAAATGCAGACGAAATCCCGTGTTGGCACATAAGCGAATGATGTTTCCGTGTTTTGCGGAATTTCAGGTTGATACAAAAACAATGTTTAGCATAATTTTTCTCTTCTTTTTTTATGGTACTAAAATCTTACCTTCACCGACTTTAATCACTTTGCCGCCGATATGGATTTTTATTATCCACTTTCAGCGTTAAACGGTTTTGGTCGTCCGATTTCATCGCCCTGCCGAATCAGCCAGTTTAATGGTGCTCGTCCGTGATGAGCGCACCAGCTACCCAAATTTGCTGCCGCAGAACCTGTGCCCGGATCTTCTGCTACGGCACCGTTTAACCCGAAAAACAGGCGTACCTGCGCCGAATTATGTTATGCGTGCCAGATATACATTTGTGCAATCCCTGTTTGAGAAAGAGCTTTATGAAAAAAGTGCGGTCGAAATTTTACACGTTTTAACTGCTTCTAGACTGCTCAATTCTACCAGTAGCTGATCAGCTCCGGTGTTTACCCAGCTCGGTTGTGAAGCAATGTCGCTTGGCTTAAGCCCTAAAATTTCCGCTGCCTCTGTCTTATTAAGCGGTGCATCCTGTACCGAACCAATCGGTAGCGAAAAGGTGATTACATCATTTTGATGATTAAAGCTCTACGAGTCCCGCTTGTGTTTGTAGAACATAATTATCTTCTAAGTTCAATAAGTTATGTAACACAAAAGCGGTTCCGATAGTCGGGTGTCCGGCAAATGGCATCTCATATTCGGGGGTAAAAATACGCAATCTTTTGACTGCACTTTCATTGGTTTCTTTCATCACAAAAAGCGCATTCGGACAGGGTTCATCTGCCTTGCGATTAACTGCATTTCACCATCAGATAAACCGTCTGCTTCGGTAAAAACCGCTAGCGGATTGCCACCCCAGTGGCTTTCGGCAAATACGTTAACTAGTTGATAGTGATAAGATTTCATATTATAACTTCTATAAAACGGCGAAAAACAGACCGCACTTTTAACCGTTTTAAATGGTTAGTCAAAGTGCGGTCATTTTTAGGAGCGGTTTTTAAGCGTTCAGAATTTTTTTGCAATTCAGCCATACTTAAATGGTATTCATGTGGGCAGGCACGCCAGGCTTCCAACATTTTTAGGTATTTATCCCACATTGGAGTTTGTGAGTCGCAGCCGTGCTCGCAGTGCATAAACTCTTTATATTTTCCTTCTACGCTAGTGATAAAGCGCAGGTAATTTAAATATTTCTTCTCACGTGCTGCGCAATAACCGGCAAACTGCAGACGATGCTGCGTCAATCCTGATTTGTCATGCAGATTATTATAAGAAACTTGTAGCGCATGATACATTTCTAGAGTATCTAGCACTGTGCGGCATTCCGCTTCGGACAGATCGGAAAAGTCTTTATCCAGTTCTTTTAGTTCCAGCGCAAAACCGCCTTTCACGATCACTTCTAAGCGGTCGTATTTCGCTTTATTAGCAGGATCCAATAAGCCCATCAGTTTGTATTGGTTTGCCAGTATCAAGCGTTGGGTTGATGTCATTTCCATAAGTTATAATCCTCAAGTTAGTCGATATTCTTTTAAATCGTCTTCCGACAGTGTTTCTTGCGTTTTGTTGTACCTTGCCATCTTTTGGCACGGTATTCTAGATTCTGATAGTAGGCTTCGCGGAAGGTGACATACGGATCCTGCGCTTGTTCCAACAAAGCTTCTTTATCCATTGCTTTGGCACGGCCCGTCGATTGCCTGAATACCGCTTTTCACTAATGACCAAGGCCCTCCTGCCCAATGCCAGAAAGCATAAGTGTAGCCTGTATTTACAGCAGTGCCGGTAGCTTGTCGTGGTGTGGTTGGGCCATATAATGGCAGCATAACATAAAAAAACCGGGCTCTACACCGTAGCTGCCAAGTGTATCGCCAAACCCGCGGTCATACTCGATTTTAAGCGGATCACTATAACTTGCCCAGTCAATTAAACCACCTAAACCGAACACACTGTTAATCCAAAAAGCGGTTGAAATGCACCATCGCTTTTTGCCTTCGCCTTCCAACAGACGGTTTACGAAGCTGACCGGTTCGTCAAGATTGTTGGCGGCATTGGCAAGCCCTTTGGTAACCGGTGTCGGTACATAATTTTTCCAGCCTTTGGCTACCGGTTTTTCAACACATAGGGATCGACGACTTTATAGTTGAAATCCCACATGGTACGGTTAAATCCCTCCAGCGGGTCTTTACGTTCGCCGGTTTGCGGATCGAGAGTGCTACAACCGCTTATTACGGCGGTACTCATTAACAACGCGGTAATCAGTTTGATTTCTTTCATAATTTTATTCTCAATTAAAGAAATAATATGCTTCATTGTAAATGAGTTGGATAAAATCTACAAAAACAAAATCATCACGGATAAGAAATCACTTGCATAAGCATGATTTATTATGCGATATTAATGCATATATATGCATCTAGCCCATTACGAATTTACTTGAACCATCCCGCATTGTCCTTTAGAATGCTTGCGATTTAACTGCTTGCAGTTAAATTTTTGAGGGAATGTCAAAACACTAACGCTGTGAAAAGCTGAAAAAAATGTATAGCAAAAATATACATTAAAAAGTGCGGTGGAAAAAAATAGCTTGTTTTTGAACATTCGTGGTTAATGAACATTCGTAAGTGTTCGACCAAATAAAAATAGGAGTAATTTATGTCCGAAGCGGCAATTCTCGTCCTCGCCGACGGTAGTGTCTTTCACGGCAAAGCCCTTGGCGCAACCGGTTTTACAATCGGCGAAGTGGTGTTTAACACATCAATGACCGGCTATCAGGAAAATCTTAACCGATCCGTCTTATACCAAACAAATCGTCACCCTCACATACCCCCATATCGGCAATACCGGCACCAACAACGAAGACACCGAATCTAATCAGGTTTATGCTTCCGGTTTAATCATTCGCGATTTGCCTTTTGCAACACAGTAATTTCCGCTCCCAATCTTCCCTTGCCGACTATCTCAAACAAAAACAACATTGTTGCTATTAGCGAAATCGACACCCGTCGCTTAACCCGTTTATTGCGAGATAAAAGGCGCACAAGCCGGTTGTATCATGTCGGGCGATATTGACGAAGCCAAAGCCTTGGAATTGGCGAAAAGTTTCGGCTCCATGGCGGGCAAGGATTTGGCACAGGAAGTCACTTGTGCTGAAGCCTACGAATGGACACAAGGCGAGTGGCAACTGGGCAAAGGTTACTCAATAATCGACAATCCCGAATTTCATGTGATCGCCTACGATTTCGGCGTGAAACACAACATCTTGCGTATGCTTGCGGAACGCGGTTGCAAACTCACCGTGGTGCCGGCAAAAACTTCCGCTGAAGCAGTCTTGGCGCTCAACCCGGACGGCATTTTTCCTTTCCAACGGCCCGGGCGATCCGGAACCTTGTGATTACGCCATTCAAGCCATTCAAACCTTATTACAAAGCAAAAACCGTTATTTGGTATTTGTTTAGGGCATCAATTACTCGGCTTGGCGGTCGGCGGTAAAACCAAAAAGATGTCTTTCGGACACCACGGCGCCAACCACCCTGTGCAAGATTTGGCTTCGCAAAAAGTGCTTATCACCAGCCAAAACCACGGCTTTGAAGTGGACGAACACAGCCTGCCGAAAAAAACGTGCGTATAATTCACCGCTCTTTATTCGACAACTCCGTGCAAGGCATCGAACTCATTGACCAACCCGCGTTCAGCTTCCAAGGTCATCCCGAAGCCAGCCCCGGCCCGAACGATGTGGCGTATCTGTTCGATAAGTTTATTGCGCAGATGCGGGCGGCGAAGTAAAAGTGCGGTCGATTTTTAAAAACGTTTTTACAGGTTATTTAAAGCATGGGTGAGATTTTGATTGGAATACTTCGCGAAATTATCGGCGGAATTATTCAAGGCGCGATGGAAAGCCTGTTTCTTAAATATAAGAAGCTAACATTTGGCTTGATAAGTATTAGCTGGGTTTTTAAGCGGTTGTATTTTTGGTCAAGATGTTTGCTGATGCCGAGTGGTGGAAAAATTTTATTGGTTTCTGGAGCAATCGCTGTTTTTGCTACTTTTTATCATTGAACTTTTTAATTTATTTAATCGGTAAAGTTGTTGGGAAATTTAAATGACCGATAGCGCAATATCAAGCAAAAAGTGCGGTTATAAAAATCCAACGAATTTTTAATCGTTTTACAGTGAGAAAACAAAAATGCCAAAACGTACAGACATAAACACGATTTTTAATTATTGGGGCGGGGCCGATTGTGATCGGTCAGGCGTGTGAATTTGACTATTCCGGCGCGCAGGCGTGTAAGGCGTTGCGGGAGGAAGGGTATCGCGTGGTGTTGGTGAATTCCAATCCGGCGACCATCATGACTGATCCGAATATGGCGGATGTGACCTACATAGAGCCGATTCAATGGCAAACCGTGGAAAAAATCATTGAGAAAGAACGCCCTGATGCGATTTTGCCAACCATGGGCGGACAAACGGCGTTGAACTGTGCCTTGGATTTATCCAAAAAAACGGCGTGCTGAAAAAAATACGGTGTAGAGCTTATCGGTGCGACGGAAGATGCCATTGATAAAGCGGAAGATCGCGGACGTTTCAAAGACGCGATGACGAAAAATCGGCTTGAATACGCCGAAATCCTTCATTTGCCACAGTTTTGATGAAGCCTGGAAAGCGCAGGAGGAAGTGGGCTTTCCAACATTAATTCGTCCGTCGTTCACTATGGGCGGTTCGGGTGGCGGTATTGCTTATAACCGCTATGAATTCCAAAGCCATTTGTGAACGCGGTTTTGATGCCTCGCCGACCCATGAATTGTTAATCGAACAGTCTGTGCTCGGTTGGAAAGAATACGAAATGGAAGTGGTGCGCGACAAAGCGGATAACTGCATTATTGTCTGTTCCATCGAAAACTTTTGACCCAATGGGCGTGCATACGGGCGATTCCATCACGGTGGCACCCGCACAAACTTTAACCGACAAAGAATATCAAATCATGCGTAACGCCAGCCTTGCGGTGTTGCGTGAAATCGGCGTGGATACGGGCGGCTCCAACGTGCAGTTTGCGGTGAACCCGGCAAACGGCGAAATGATCGTGATTGAGATGAACCCTCGCGTGAGCCGTTCTTCTGCCTTAGCGTCCAAAAGCCACCGGCTTCCCAATCGCGAAAGTGGCGGCAAAATTGGCGGTAGGTTATACGCTCAACGAATTGCGTAACGACATCACCGGCGGCTTGATTCCTGCCTCATTTGAGCCTTCCATCGACTATGTGGTCACCAAGTGCCACGCTTTGCCTTTGAAAAAAATTCCCGAAAGCCGATGACCGCTTAACCACGCAAATGAAATCTGTGGGCGAAGTGATGGCAATGGGGCGTACTTTCAAGAATCCCTGCAAAAAGCCTTACGCGGTTTGGAAACGGGCATTTGCGGTTTTAACTAGCTTTCCGAACAGCCGGAAAAAAATCCGTCAGGAATTGGGCAACCCGGGGCCGAATCGAATTTTGTATGTGGCGGACGCTTTCGGCGCAGGATTTAGCTTGGAAGAAGTGCATCATTACAGCAAAATCGATCCTGGTTCTTACGCCAGATCGAAGATTTAGTGCAGGAAGAACTTGCCCTTGAGAAGAAAAAAACATCGCCGATTTAGACCGCACTTTTTTTACGTTACCTGAAACGCAAAGGCTTCTCCGATCAAAACGATCGCCCAGCTTGTAAAAGCGGACGAAAGTGCGGTCAGAAATTTACGCATTTCTTACGGTTTTGCATCCCGTTTACAAACGGGTGGACACCTGTGCGGGCGAATTCAAATCGGACACCGCTTACCTTTATTCTACTTATGAAGAAGAATGCGAAGCCAATCCGAGTGATCGCAAAAAAGTTATGATTTTGGGCGGTGGGCCGAATCGAGATCGGGCAAGATATCGAATTCGATTATTGTTGCGTGCATGCCGCTCTTGCCTTACGCGAAAGCGGTTTTGAAACCATCATGGTGAACTGTAACCCGGAAACGGTTTCCACGGATTTTTGACACATCCGATCGTTTGTATTTCGAGCCGCTTACATTGGAAGACGTGTTAGAAATTATTCATGTGGAAAAAACCTTGGGGCGTGATTGTGCATTACGGCGGGCAAACCCCGCTTAAACTTGCCAATGCGTTACATGAAAACGGCGTGAACATTATCGGCACGTCCGCCGACAGTATTGATGCGGCGGAAGATCGCGAGCGTTTCCAACAAATTCTGCACGATCTCAATTTAAAAACAACCGGAAAACCGCACCGCACGCAATGCACGGGGAAGCCGTGGCGTTGGCAAATGAAGTGGGCTATCCGTTGGTGGTGCGTCCGTCTTATGTCTTGGGCGGTCGTGCTATGCAAATCGTGTATAACGACGAAGAATTGAATCGTTATATGCGCGAGGCGGTGTCTGTTTCAACGACAGCCCGATTTTGCTCGATCATTTCTTGAATAATGCCATTGAAGTGGACGTGGATTGTATTGCCGACGGCGAGCAGGTGATTATCGGCGGCATTATGCAACATATTGAACAGGCGGGAATTCACTCCGGCGATTCGGCCTGTTCCCTTCCGCCGTATTCTTTAAAGCCAAGCCATTCAAGATGAAATCCGCCGTCAAACTGTTGCCATGGCGCAGGCGTTAAAGGTGGTTGGCTTAATGAACGTGCAATTTGCCGTGCAAAAATGACGTGGTGTATGTGTTGGAAGTGAACCCGCGTGCCAGCCGTACCGTGCCGTTTGTGAGCAAAGCCACCGGTCGTCCGTTGGCGAAAATCGCCGCACGCGTGATGGCGAGGGATTAGCCTGAAAAGAACAGGGCGTGGCAGGCGAAGTGATTCCCGCGTATTATTCCGTGAAAGAAGCGGTGTTCCCGTTCATTAAATTCCCAGGGGTAGATGTGGTGCTCGGGCCTGAAATGCGTTCCACCGGAGAGGTGATGGGCGTGGGCAAAACCTTCTCCGAAGCCTTCCTAAAAAGCCGAATTGGGTGCCGGCGAACGCATTCCGAAAACGGGTAAAGTGTTTTTGTCCGTGGACGACAGCGACAAAGCCCGCTTATTGCCGGTGGCGCGTCGTTTACAGGAAGAAGGCTACGGCTTGTGTGCTACCATGGGAACGGCAAAAATTCCTGCGTGATAACGGCATTGTGACGCAAATCGTCAACAAAAGTACGCGAAGGCCGCCCGCATATTGTGGACGCGATTAAAAAACGGTGAAATTGCCATTGTGATCAATACCGTATGCAGCCAAGCGGAGAGTATCGCGGATAGCCATTCCATTCGTTCAAGCGCATTGAAACAACGGGTTCCTCTGTACACAACTATTGCCGGCAGCGAAGCTATCAGTTTGAGTATTGGTAATTTGGACAATAACGATGTATATTCTGTGCAGGAATTACATCGCGGATTATAAACATCATTAACGGAAGTGTGGGTGAGAAAACGCGGTATTTTTTTGACCGCACTTTTCATTTTAAGTTGGTCAAATTACTTGATTGATATTGAAAAATAAAAGGAAAAGCTATGCTGAAAAATTATTTTATTATGCTTATGCATGCCACTTGCGGTACAGGCTACCGATTTGAAAGATACGCCGAAAATGTAACGATAAGCGGGTGCTTGAAGTGCTTTCGGGTGCTTTTTGCCCAACAAGGCAAGGCAACGGGGGTGAATATGGCGGTGAATGCGGTGGAGGAAATCAAACAAACCGCCGATTACCCTGCTAAAAAAATCCGTCAGTGTAGCGCGCAGGTTGTTACGGCAAGCGGTCGGTATAGTGCCGATTACAGTATTGCGGTTCAGGGGCGAGCAATTTTTCGTGCAAGCGGAAAATGTGTTTTTGATGAGTAAATGAGCTGTTGATGGATTGGCTACGATTTTAAGTAGTCGGTCATAGAGGACGCGCTTAAAAGTGCGGTCGGTTTTTGCAATGTTTTTATAAAACGGCAAAAATCCGACCGCACTTTTACGCTCTTGTAACGCTCTTGCTTAACCGTTGAGACTGATCATACTTACTTCATTAAGGAGCCAATTCTGATGTTGATGGGGTGTGGGTGCATAATGATTGTTTCCTGGATATGCCAAAACAAAAAGTAAACACAACTCAACCTGGAGATATTGTTAGAACACCAGACAGTCATCCTGATGATTTTGTGAAATTGAGAGGAGGTCAAAAAAATATAAGAATAAAAATACAAATGAAATTTGGGAGAAAAAGCAGAACCAGTCACTCAGATAAAAATGGTGAATGGAAAGTTGGACTTAATGGGCGAGATCCCATTGATACGAAAAAAATTACTATAGGAAGAAGTGATGGAAAAGTTATTAAATTTAATGGCAAATAAAACTATATCATTAGGTGGAATTAACTTTCAATGGATTTTCATCTAGTAATAATTGGATTGGATATTTTGAAGCTAAAAAAATATCTGATGAGACAATGATTTTGAAAAGCAAAATGAGCTTATTAAGAAATTTTTGGTGAGGATTTGAGTGGTTTTTACTAAGTTCTTTAACATTTGATGATGGTAGAGGTATTGATGACTACTCTAATGAATTTATTAATAAGCTTGAAAAGTTATATAAAGAAGCAAAGAGGGATGGCTTTCTCATTCCTTACAATGGATTAATGGAGGAATACTATGAGGCTGATAATTTTGATGAAATCTTATATCCTGCGAACTTGCTAAATTTTACCTTTGATAAGGATAAGTTCCTTTCATATTGTGAGCTAGTGATGGGGTATAATAAGGTTTTTGGCGAGATTTGCTTTCTTATAAACCCAAATCTCTTTTGTTATTGTATCCTCATAGTGAAAAAAAGGGTATGGTTGTATTTCTTTAAGTGATGACTGTAATAATGCAATAGAATTCTTAAATTTTTGCTCGAAAGACGAAGAGTTTCAGGTTGTTTTTTTCTGGGAAACTTAATAAGTTGGCGACTTCTAAAACTATGTTTAAAGAATGTTAAGTTAGTTAGTCTTAAGCCACCAGTTGCTGTTTGATACTGAAGATATATACAATTTGAAATATAATATAAAGTGCGGTTGATTTTTAGTGAGTTTTTAAACTTTTTAGAAATCAACCGCATTTTTGTAGTGATACACTATAAACAACCTAATTATTGTACCTATTTTATGAAGGAGCTTTATGGTCGATATTTTAAATCAGGAAATGAAAAAAATAAATTAATAACAGAAGGGTTATTTAAATCTAATGGAAAAAAAGGTAAATAGTATGAAATATATGGATCCTAAATATTGTTCTTTTTACACTTGATACGGTGGCGAATTGTTGCAATCTTATTTTTAAATATTGTGCTATATTCAGTAGATAGAGATATCGCAGAAAAAAATAGTTTTTAGATAACCTTGATTCATCAATAGATGAATTAAAATATACATCAATAATATCAGTAGGACATATAGTTAGAATTGATAAAAGAATTTCCTTTGATATTATCAATAAACTAGAGTTATTAAAAAAATAGTGGTCATTTTTTTAGGCGCGATAAGTGATGTTTTTGACGATATAAATTTATTTTTGTGATAAGTAAAAGGCAAAACGTAGCTTGATGGAGATGTTTGTAATAATACACTAATCTCGCAGTGGTTTAGATTGGAAAATCGTTCGGTGAATCGTAGTCATAAAGATGAAATGCCGGTAAATGGTGATATTCAAGAAATTAAAGATAATATGAAATTGTTTTTACAACAAAGAAGAAAACTAATATGACAAATTTATATGAAGAATATAAAGATGACCCTAAGATGCTTGTTACTATATCAAATAGAGAAGGAAATATCGCAATGCTGGAGGATATTTTTCTTTATAAGTAAAAAAGTTAGATATTCACTATCTATCGGCAGATAAATGGAATTGGCTACACAAGTGTAATTTAAGTTTTGCGGCTCCGTTGTCGGTTATAGAGTTTTATATAAAAACATGGAGTGGAGATTAATGCGCAAGATATGTACGGCATGACGCCGTTACATTATGCTATGCGAGAAAAAAACATAGAGGGGGCGATTGCGTTGTTAAATGCCGGGGCAGATCCGAATATTCCGAATAGAGATAATTTAATACCGTTGAGAATGTGTATTCGCTATCCGGATAGATTAGATTTATTGGAATTAATGCTTAAAAAAAGGTGGTAATGTTCATTATTTTAATGACACTGATTATTTACTAGAAGCCTTGAAAGACTTTAAAGGAAATGACCCCAATTATCAGAAATTTTTTTGAATTATTAGAACAGTACGCCTAATTTGTAGATAAATCAGATTTGACAATCTCCTATTGTCAAATGTCAACCTTTGAGGTCAAAGTGCGGTCGGTTTTTCAAGGATTTTGTGAAATGAAAAAACAGTGAAAAAAACGACCGCACTTTTTAGCACCACATTATAACCGTTTTGATGTATTGGGGCAGCCTTGCCTTGTTCCTTTCAGCTATGTAGGGTTAACAAGATTTCCCTATAATTAATGGGCATCTTAATAAATGCGTATCAGAATTTTCTCTATGCTCAATAAGATGTAATGCGGCTTGTTTACCCATCTCATAATGTGGAAGCTCAACGGTTGTTAAAGACGGAATAAATAAATACGACATACCGACTGTATTATCGTATCCCACAACCGCCACATCTTCAGGAATTCGAAAACCTTTACTCAATAGCAGTTGATAAGCAACGAAGGCAATTCGGTCATTACCACAAATCACGACATCAAACGGAAATTTTTCATTATTCTCTAAAATTTCCATTAAAGGCTTGGCACCTCTTTTATAATCTTCGCCATCAGTTTCCATAAAAAAAGATACGGGTTCACTGGCTTTTTCTTGTGAAAACCATGCTTTTTCAAACCCAGATTTACGTTTTTCCGTGGCGATATAATTATGTGGAATATGTAAAAAGAGCGGTCGTTGATAGCCTTGCTCAATAATCAATTTAGTAAGTTCAAGCTGCCCTTGAAAATCATCGGGGATATAGCTTGCAACATGAATATCGTCCGTCACACAGTTCGCCAACACTATCGGGAAGTGTTGTAGTGCTTTCGGTACTTTGACTTTTTTTAAGCCATTTCGCGTAATAATAATCGCATTTGGGCGTTGTGCAATAAGAGCTTCTACGCTGTGTTTTAGTGATTCTTTTTCATTTTCTATGTAATTAATTACAAAAAGAATGCCAACCAAACTGGCGCACCGTTTGCTCAATCCCTAATAAGATTTCAACTGAAAAAAAGGGGTTGTTGCGGTTCCCAAAGATAACACACCGATCGTTTTAGCAGAGCTTCCTCGAATACTTTGCGCGGCAAGACTCGGTACATAATGTAATTCATCAATTGCTTTTTGACTACGTCATAGGTTTTTTTAGATAACTTTTTCCGGGTTGTTGAGTGCTCTTGATACTGTCATCAGAGAAACACCGGCTAATTGTGCTACGTCTTTTAAGGATGTCATTTTTCTCGAATCATTGGTGAATTTATTGCTTATCATAAAATTTTTTTGCGATTTTTAGTTAACATTAACATTTGTGACTTGCTTCACATTTTTCATCATAAATGTGTTTACATTATGAGTGATAACGTTAACATTTTAGCCAATTTAATGTTAAATAGACACAGAGGTGTGAGATGAGCAATCAAACTTCATCTAAATCGCAATACTTAACCAATAGTAATTATTGGATTTTTAGTGCGTATTTTTTTGCTTTTTTTCTTCATTATGGCGACCTGTTATCCTTTTTAGGGATTTGGCTCGGTGATATTCACGGATTAAAAGGGGAGAAAAATTGGCTACGTCTTTTCGTTCATTTCTCTTTTTGCTTTTACTCTTTCAGCCTATTTTTAGGATTTTTTTATCTGATAAATTAGGGTATTCGAAAAACATCTGCTTTGGCTACTTGCGATATTGCTTCTTTTCTATGCATCATTCTTTATTTATGTTTTTGCTCCGTTATTGAAAACCAATTTATGGTTGGGGGTTATTGCCGGAGGTGCATATATTGGATTTGTGTTCCAAGCAGGCGCACCAGCATCAGAAGCCTATATTGAGCGTATCAGCCGTTTAAACGGGTTTGAATATGGCAGAACACGGCTATTCGGGATGTTAGGTTGGGCAATTTGTGCCTCTATTGCAGGCAATTTGTATAGTTCTCAACCGAATGCGGTTTTTCTGGCTTGGCTCCGCCACTGCCGTTGTGTTATTGGTTCTGATTTTTCCTTGCAAAAAAACAGATGGTAATAATACAGTTCAAGTAGTGGAACAATTAGGTGTAAATAAAAGTCCAATTACACTAAAACAAGCCTTAAAGCTCTTTTCTCTACCTCGTTTCTGGGCACTATTAACCTATGTTGTTGGAGTGGCTTGTATTTATGACATTTTTGACCAGCAATTCGGTAATTTCTTCAATACGTTTTTTTGAATCTAAAGAACAAGGAATGAAATTCTTTGGTTATGTAACAACGGGAGGGGAGTTATTAAATGCGACAATTATGTTTTTCGTGCCTTTATTAATTAATCGTATTGGGGCAAAAGAATGCGTTATTGATTGCAGGAACAATTATGAGTATTCGGATTATTGGCCCATCTTTTGCAACAGAAGCATGGCACGTGATTGTATTAAAAAAACATTACATATGTTTGAAGTACCATTCTATTTGGTTGGAGTATTTAAGTATATTGCTGATGTTTTTGAAGTCCGTTTTTCTGCAACCATTTACTTAGTCTCTTGCCACTTTTCAAAGCAGATTGGTAATATGATTTTATCTCCTGCCGTAGGGACTTTATATGATATGTATGGTTTTCAATCTACCTATTTTTATCTTAGGTTGTATTGCTCTTGCATTTACATCAGTTTCTGTATTTACTTTTAGTAAATACCAAGAAATTAGTGAACAACGCTTAAAAATTCAGAGGACAGGAAAAATGTTATTAGCGAATTATTATCAAGATCCTACAATTACACGAATTAATGCATTACCACATCACAGCTATTTTATTCCTTTTGCTAAAAAAAGATAAGGTAGATCAATTTGCTAGAGAAAACTCTTCATTTTTTTACATCATTAAATGGCCCAATGGCAATTTGCTTATTATTCAAGTATGCAAGATTTGCCTGAAAAGATAAGTGAAATTCCGTTTGCAGAGCAAATCCATGTGCCTTCAAATTGGCAGAATCACGGATTTGATACCCATCAATATACTAATATTAATTATCCTTTTCCGTTTGATCCGCCTTTTTATCCCTGTTAGAGAACCCTTGCGGGGTATATCAAAAAGCAACTACAGCTGAATAAAAATCCGAATAAACGTTATTTACTGAATTTTGAAGGGGTTGATTCTTGTCTTTATGTGTATGTAAATCACGAATTTGTAGGATATGGTTCGATTAGCCATAGTACCAATGAATTTGATATTACTGATTATCTTCATCATGGTGAAAAATACTTTAACTGTATTTGTTCTAAAAATGGTGTTCGGGTAGTTATTTAGAAGATCAGGATAAATTCAGAATGTCGGGAATTTTTTTCGAGACGTCTATTTATTAGAAAGGGAACATAATTATCTGCAAGATTTTGCATATTAAAAACGGTGCTTTCTGAAGATTTATCTCTAGGACAAATCTATCTCGACCTAAAAATTCGCAAAATGTGCGGCTGACATTCGAGTGACATTGTTTGATACAACGGATCAAATTGTTCAGACAGAATGCAAAATTACAATGGATGAACAACGGACACAAATCCATCTTGATAATATTCCTTTAACCAAATCACAACTGTGGAATGCGGAAAACCCTGCGCTTTATACTTTAGTATTTCACACGGAAGACGAAACCATTACGCAAAAAGTGGGGTTCCGCAAGGTAGAAATTAAAAATGGCGTATTGCTGCTGAATCAGCAACCTATTAAATTTAAAGGGGTAAACCGCCACGACAGTGATCCGAAAAACCGGATATGCTATTTCAGTCGCTCAAGCGATGACCGATTTAACGTTAATGAAGCAACATAATATTAATGCCATTCGTACCGCACACTATCCAAATTCACCGTGGTTTTGTGAGCTTTGCGATCGCTATGGTTTTTATGTAATTAGTGAAAGTGATATTGAAAGTCATGGCGCATCATTCCAAGCTATTTCACAGCCGGAACCAAGTATCTTTTTGAATGTAGAAAACGCTAATGAAGAACAACGCATTCGCCAGCAAATGATAGATAACTTTTTGCTATTTTGCTCAAGAACCTTTGTATCAAACAGCCTTATTAGAGCGAACTAAAGCCAATGTAGAACGCGACAAGAATCGCAGTTCGATTTTTGATTTGGTCTTTAGGCAATGAATCGGGGTATGGTAAGAATTTTGAGTATTGCGCACAATGGGTAAAAAGAACGAGATCCGGATCGTTTAGTGCATTATGAAAGTAGTATTTACCAGCATTCGGCACATAAAAAAATAATACTGAGCATTTAGATTTATACAGTGAAATGTATTCTGATACAGAGGTGATTGATGCCTATTTTTTTCCGATGTATCACAAACGAAGAAACCATTCTTATTGTGCGAATATTCTCACGCGATGGGAAATTCAAATGGTGATATGGAAGACTATTTTCAAACATTTAATAAATATTCAGGAAGTTGTGGGGGATTTATTTGGGAATGGTGTGACCATGCGCCATTTATTACCCTCAACAAAACTAGGATATGGCGGTGATTTTGGTGAAAAATTCATGATGGAAATTTCTGTGTGGATGGTTTGGTTTCACCTGAACGTATTCCGCACAGTAATTTATTAGAAGTGAAAAATGTCAATCGGCCTGTACGAGCAGTCTTAAATAATGATCAGGTTGAAGTACATAACTATTTTGACTTCACTAATTTAAAAGATAGTATTCAAATTAAATATGAATGGGTAAAAAAATGGTCAGATAACCGAAACAGGAACATTATCGGTTGATTGTGAACCTCATTGTTCTCAATTTTTACCAATTCAACTTCCTAAAAGAGCGAGGCGGATTGTTATGGTTAAACCTATCTTATTGTTCTTCTAAACAGATAGATTTATTACAAGCTGAGCACTGTTTTGGTTTTGATCAAATTATCCTAAGTAAAGAATATACGCCTGCTATTACATTAGATAACGCCATCAGCAACCGCTAGAAATCACTGAAACAAAAAGACAAATTATTATTCAAAAATAGCCAATACTATTATGAATTTAATAAAGTCACAGGGGTAATTGAGAAAATCAAAGTCAATGGTAACGACATTATCTATAAGCCATTAGCGTGGAATATTTGGCGGGCTCCAACAGATAATGATCGCCTGATTCGTTCTCAATGGCAAAACGCCGGTTATGATCAAATGTATTCTAAAGTCTATGATATTTGCGCACATCTGCAAGAAAAATCGCGTTGTGGTGTCAGTGAAAAGCGCATTAGTAGCGAATGCGAAATCAAAAAAATCATGACATTAGAAACACAGTATTTGTTATCTGCAAATGGTAAGTTAGATATCAAAACAGATGCAATTTTCCATGAGTATTTACCATTTTTTTACCGCGTTTTTGGGTTACGTTTCTTCTTGGATAAACAGAAAACGCCTTTTACCTATTTAGGATATGGAGCAGGAGAAAGTTATATTGATAAGCATCACGCAAGTCAATTTGGCATTTATTCAACAACAGCAGAGCAAAAACCATGTCAATTATCTCAAGCCTCAAGAAAAATGGTAGCCATTATGGTTGTTTTTACGTTAAAAATGATCTGATTCAGATTGAATCGGAACAGCCATTTAGTTTCAATTTATCGCCTTATACACAAGAAGAATTGACACAGAAAAATGCATTCTTATGAATTGGCTCAGTCAGGGTATGATATATTGTGTATCGACTATAAAATGAGTGGTATTGGTTCAAATTCTTGTGGCCCTAATTTGAAGTCAAAATATCGCCTAATAGAAAATAATATTAATTTTTAATATAAGTATCCGGTTATAAAGAGACAATATATCAAATTAACTTCAACAAAAAACCGCCTTCACTGAAGGCGGTTTTTCATTGTATTTCCCTATTATGAGTTTGGTTAGATAGCATAATTTCTTATCTTCCAAACTCTCAGGCGAATGCCAAAGTCAAATTAGTAAATCTAAAGAATCCTACTTATAAAAAGTTACCTTATTAGTTTATCAATTCTGTCGCTAATAGCTTGGCGCGTTTGAAATCGATTTTACCACTGCCGAGCAGTGGAATTTCGTCTACTAAGAAAAATTTCACTTGGCAACATAATCGGCGGAATATTAAGGGCTTTAATCCGCTGTTGGATGTCGCTAAGAGTAAGTTCCGATTTCACTAACAAGACGACAGATTCGCCTTTTTTTATCGTCATTAACCGCCGTTGCAACGAATACCGCATCTTCTCCGATTGCTTGGCTGAGGTTTGCTTCTACTGCGCCGAGGCTGATCATTTCACCGCCGATTTTTGGCGAAGCGAGAATAGCGATCGACAATGGTGACAAAACCATGCTCGTCAATATGCCCTTTATCACCTGTTTTGTAATAGCGCACGCCGTCCAATTCGGCAATGACCTCAGCGGTTTTTCAGGATCGTCGAGATAGCCTTTCATAACCCTGTCCGCCACCGATTAAAAATCAGCCCGTCTTCACCGGTTTTTAGTTCATTTAAGGTGTCAGGATCAACGATCTTAATTATAGTGCCGGGCAATGGTAAACCGACGGTTCCTTCTTTGGTGAACGTTAGTTCTTTCAGGCTATCCTTTTCAAGGATATTAGGCACATTGACCGCCGCAACAGGAGCGGTTTCGGTGGTGCCGTAACCTTCGTAAATTTCCAAACCGAATTTAAGTCTGAACGCATCTTTTACATCGGTTTTAAGTTTTTTTCTGCTCCCGCAATCACAATGCGAACATTTTGAAACATTAACGGGTGCAGCTTTTTATTACGCGTATATAAACGGAAGAATGTCGAGGTACCGAATAAAATGCTGACACCATGTTTGGCACTCATCTTGCCTATTGCAGCGCCATCGGTTGGATCGGCGACACTGACCATTTTGACTCCTTCGCACAGCGGCAGTAGAGTCGTTACCGTTAAAACCGAAGGAATGAAAAATCGGTAAGGAGTTCAGAATCACGTCATCACGTCTGAAATTAAGTAATTCACTAACTTGCTTGATATTGGTCAGCAGGTTTTTATGGCTGAGTTCAATGCCTTTCGGATCGCCTTCGCTGCCGCTGCTAAATAGAATTGTGGCGGTGTCATCAAGTTTAACGTCAGCAAAATAGCGCAATTTGATCCACCATTGCGGTGCGAAAAAGTGCGGTTAAAAAATGCGTGCGTTTTTGCAGTCTTATTCAATCCTTTGGCGATATCTTCCGCAAATAGAAGTTTGTCTGCCAATATGGCATTAAAATCAAAAACCTTTAGCAGTTAATTTATCAAGGAATTTTGCCGAACTTAGTACGGTGTCAATTTGCGCTTTAGCGAGGGCTTTTTGCATAGATTCTGCACTCAGGGTGTAATTCAGATTAACCGGCACTTTGCCCAATACAAACAAAGCCATATTGACGATCGCACCTGCCGCAGAACTTGGTAATAATACGCCGACATGCCGTTGCCCGCGCAATTTCGTTTTCAACACCTTGGCAAAACTAAGAACCGCCGCAATAAATTTGACGTTATTTAGTTCTGTTCCTGCGCATCGGCAACACATTCTTTAAACAAATCGGATTTTGCCGATTCTAACCAATGATGGGTAAGCGGCGCTTGCTCGTTAATAAAATGCTCCCAGGCGCTGAATGAAAGCTCCACTACTTTTTGTTTCATCGCCACCGCATCAATAAATCCATTAATCGGTTTGCCGAATGCAACTAACACTTCGCGTTTGCCGCGTTTCTTTGACAATATTTTGTAATGGCTGTCGGCGCGCGAGAAACTGCTGCCCCATAAGCCACGTAAATAAAAACGGTACGGTAGTGATATTTTCTAAAGCCCTCTAATACATGTTCAAAGCCTTTTTGGAATTCATTGATTTGTCCGTTATAGCTGATATGCCCTTCCGGGAATAAGGCAACCACTTCGCCGTTTTCAAGATAGCTGCGAATGGTTTGAATCGATTCTTTACTTGCACCGCCACCAATCGGAATCACTTTGAAAATGCGCAGAAACCAAGTGAGATACCATTTGTTGTAAATCGGACGATACATCACGAATTTAATAGCGCGCGGGCTTGCTGCTTGCAATACCAGCCAGTCTATCCAACTGATATGATTACCGAGCAGCAACACGCCACCGCTTTGCGGTAGATTTTTTAAACCGTTTACATGGAAACGATAACCGGTTTTTAGAATTGGCAATAATAGTAAGCGGGTAAATAAATGTGGCAGTTGTAACATGGCGTAAAAAAACTGCCGACTAAGCAAACCAGTGAAGCGAAAAATCAATAAATTAGTGGTGGAAAGGCTTAATTTAACAAACAAAAATGCTGAGCAACAAAAAAATGCTACCATCAGCACATTCTGCATAAAATTATTACCCGCCATGATTTTTGCCACTTATAGCTTCGGGCGCGAAATATTGAATGGTTGCGTTTAACGGTACGATAAACAATCCACCGAAAAAGCCAAAAGCGAAAGAACAAATTGTGAGAAATAAATTGCTGTCTGTTAAAGTTAAACAAAACAATGAGATGAAAATCCCCACTGCTCCGACCGGGACAATACCCAATTCAATATGCAGATGTGACATTTTCCCTGCCACATAAGAGCCGAGAATCAAACCTAGTCCGCTGACGGCAAGAATGGCTTGGATTACAATTGCGTTATCCGCGTGAAAAATCGCTTTATAATGTGCGGGAAACGCCGCCACAATAACTTGCGATACACCCCAAAAATAGACTCAGACCAATTACGCTTAACCAGATATTTTTATTTTGTCTTAAGGTGCGGATATTTTCTTTTAAATAGTGCAGACTGGCATATTGTTTGGCACTAAATTTCTCCTCAGATAACTCCGCCGTTTGAGGAAAAAAACGGGATTTTGAAAGCAAAAATAAGCTTCCAGCGCGCTGAATGCTATCAAGGCGATACCGATCTCCCACACGCTTTGCAATACCATGTTCGGATCGTTTGAGGCGATATAATGGCTTTCAAAAAAAGAAAAGAAAAAGCAAAGGAGCTGAACAGAATGGCGATAATGGTTAAGGCTTGTATGATTCCGTTTGCCATTCCAAGCTGTTCGGTTCCCACAATAGATTTAATGATGCTGTATTTGGCGGGAGAATAGACCGCACTTTGTGCCGCCAGCAACAGTGTCAAAGCGAACGCCATATAAAAACTCACCGATAGCGTAACACAAACAAATCAGAGCGCTGATACCGACTGCCGCCAAGGCACTCAAGCGGATTACCTTAGTACGCGAAAATTTATCGTTAATAAACGCCGCCGGTGAAAATAAGAATATAAAAAGGTAATAAAATCATGGCGTTAATCAGGGCCGTCAAGATGACTAAAGTGTCGCCGTCAAAACTTTTTTTAATAATACGTTTTGAATCGTGATTTTATGTGCCAAATCCACGCCCGCATTTAAAAAAACGCAATCGCCAGATAAGGCAAAAAAGCCTGCCGTTCTGAGGAGTTTCATAGATTTTCCTTTTGATAAGTGTTAAAGGTTTGCATATTGAATACATAAGGTTTGAGCACCAGAAAAAAAGATCAAATAAGTGTTTTTAGTTTATTATCTCTTTGGCTGGCTGAGTTGGTTTTTGAAATTGCGTCGTTGGCAATAGACAGCTCTAATTCGGCCAGTGCTTTTGCCATTTCGGCATATTTCTTAAGTAAAGACAGTTCTGCCTCATCACAGCGAGAAATCGTCGCCAAAACAGACCGCTCTTTTGGGGTAAACAAACCGTGACGCGGGTTAATAAGCCCGGTTTGTATTAAGTCATTGAGTTCTTGCTCAGAGAGATTAAATTGCCGGCAGAGACTTTCTGCGCTGAAGGTTTCGTTTTCAGCCCCCATAATGATGGAAATGGAAGACAGCAGACTTTCGTAAGGATTGTTTAGGTCAAAGGTCGGTTCGGCAAACAACGCCTTAATTTGTGAAATGGTGGCGTAGAAGTTAGTTTGCAGGTATTTGATAAATTCAATCAGCTGAATGCAACTTTCATCATACAGGTGAAAGTTTGGTTTATCTTTTTATCGGCTCAGGCAATAACCCTTCTTTTCAGATAATATAAAAATCGTCGATTTCGGCGTATTGCTGCGCTTCACCAATTCGTTCATTTTTAACATGGCATTTTTACCTTATAGTGGAAAGTGCGGTCAGTATAACGCAAATATTTCGAAAAAGTATAGGGTGTTGCTTTACAGTTTTAATTGCCTTGTTCTAAGGTTTCTAGAATATCAATAAATATTGGATTTTATATCGTACTTTACTTTGCTGTGGACAGAGAGTAGGTGAGACTGATAAAAACAAAAAAACGAACTAAAAACAGCGAGCAACATTTTATTAGGGAATCTCCTTTATTTTTTTGCCTGAAGCCCTGCCATGGCTTTTACATTCCGACTCACTATGTTTTCCCGTAATGGCGATGGATTGTAAAAAAACGCTTTAATATCTTGTAATTGTGAAATTTTTTTCTTCCACCAACGCCAGTTGTTTAAGTACCAATTTGTCCGCATGATAATGGTCGGCGGTGTGAAATTTGAGTACGTTAAGTTGTTTAATATCTTCCAAAAGAAAAACCAAGCTGACGACAATTTTTAATAAAAAAGAAGTTGTGTCACGCTTTCTTCATCATACGATCGATAACCGTTAGCCTGCCGTTTTGGTTCCGGTAAGATACCTTGTTTTTTTCATAGTAACGAATGGTTTCTAAGTTAATCCCCGTGCGTTTACTCAGCTCATTGACTTTCATTTCTTCCTCCGAAAACAACTTTTGCTATTCTAACAAAAAATACTTGACCCCGTAGTCCCTACGGACTTTAAGCTGTGTATATCAGATAAACAAATTAAATAAGCGAGGAAAAACGATGTCACATCAGCACAAACATGGAACTCATTCACACCCCATGCGCCAACAAATAAAAAGATTTTTAAGCACCAGTTTGGCAATTATCGGTAGCTATATGATCATCGAGTTTTTTTAGGCGGATATTATTTTAATAGTCTCGCCCTGATGGCAGATGCCGGGCATATGGCAAACGACAGCTTGTCACTGCTACTTGCTCTCATCGCCCTGTTTTTTTAAGTGAACAAAAACAAAAATGGATCGCGCTGTTAAACGGTGCTTCACTGATTGTGGGGGCGGTATGGATTTTGGCAGAAGCCGCAGAACGTTGGCAATACCCAGCTACAATACTGGCATTACCCATGCTAGGCATTGCCATCACTGGGCTCTTGGTAAACATTTTCGTGGCTTTGCTGATGATGAAGGGCGATCATGAAAATTTAAATATTAAAGCCGCCTATTTGCATGTATTAGCTGACCTGTTTGGTTCTCTGATAGCAATTATCGCCGGGCTAAGCGCATGGTTGCTGAACTGGCAATGGGTTGACCTTGTTGGCAGTGGTATTTTAAGCCTACTAATATTACGAAGTGGCATTAACGTTGTTCGCCAGGCAGTAACAGTTTATAAAGATAGAATTTAGTAAATACCTTTTAACGATTAAGGAATGTTAGGGGCTGTGGGTGCGCCGAGTATATTCAAAGTATCGGCGATCAGAATTGACTGAATACGCAATATCGTTTTATTGCCAGTAAACTTAAAACAAACGCGGTATAAAATAACAAAAAAATTTATACCGCACTTTTTATGGCTATGACCAATTATTTGCTAATACTATCCATCCATTGGAACAGCTCGTCCAGATCATAATCCCCCGAATGTGGCACGCCCCATGGAGTTTCATAATCCACCTGTTTGCCTGCCATACGCAGTTTTATCGCGAGCATTGCACTGATGGCGTGCGAGGTATCACGATCAGAAGTACCTGCACGAATGCGCCAATATGCGGTTTTGCCGTGATCCACATAATTCATCGCGTTCATTAACTGAATGATGTGCTTATCTGCCATTTGCCCTTTCTCGGTACTATGTTGCATGGAATAGTCTGTGAAATGCTGATTATTCACACTTTCCGTACCAAATAAGTTATTTTCACCGGAACTCAAATTCAGCGCATCAAATGCCGGTGGCGATTTCATGCGTTTTTTTCCGAGTGAATATAGCCCTCCCAATCAATGTCGCTGACGCCTTCCTTGCTCAGTTTCACCCAAGGTTTATCTTCAAAGGTCACGCCACTTTTACGGGCTTTATCCGCCGAGCGCACAATGACATTTTTTTCATATAATCTTTAAAAGAACCGTTGCCTTGCCCATCTAACGTTAAGGCATTGCCTTTCTCATCTTCTAATTTCAGACTATTTAAATAAGATGGAAACTCGGCTTTTTAGTTGATCGGACACCTGAATCTCCGCTGCCGTCAAGGTGCCCTCAATCGTGGCTTTTGCCGCAGCTTGCGAATGATCATTAAAACTTTGTGCATTCAAACGGCTCATGTCCATTCGACGATAATCGTTCAAGCCGTTAAATTCCCACTCATAAGCGCTGTCGGCGTGTTCCAAATTGGTGATCGGACAATAAGCAGACACTGCAAAAATGGCGTCACTCGCCTCTGCCGCGCCGACTTGTTTTAAGTACTCAACATAATCCATGCTGTCACCACTTGCCCCTAATAACGCGGACAATGCCCCGCCTGCGCTGGTGCCGTTAGAAATGATCTTATTGGCATCACCCGGCATTGCGTCATCGTTAAAATGCAAATAGCGCACCGCCGATTTTAAATCAATAATCACTGCCGGTGCCTTGCCGGTATATTTGCCGTCTTTTCTCCAACGTCCGCCCACGCGCGCCCACGCTTGCCACCACATAGCCTTTAGAAAGTGCGGTCAAAATTGCATTCGGTTTATCACCACTGCCGAAGCCTTTTGCATCATAAGTAGCCGCTTTTGCCGGCATATAACCGCCAACCGAATTCGGCAGGAAAATCGGCGCGCTCTTGGCATTAAAGCCATTGATTTTGCCATTATTAAAATAGGCTTCCGGCACATAAATGTTCAGTGTCTGATAATCCGGCTCAACCGGGTTTTGAACATACACAATCTTTTTCAAACGCACGGAATTTCACCGTCTCGCCATTCACTTGCGCCGCTAAAGTGCGGTAAGTTTTCGGAGAGAATTTTTAGATCATAGCCACTGTCCGTTTTATTGAAATACGGTACATCTGCCAACGGATCATTCCCCTGCGGCGGATTCGCCATAGCCATACCGGAAACAGCCAGCCCCACCAACGAAGCCAACCATGTTTTTGCTTGCATAAAATTCTCCTGTATCAAAGATATACTGTTGGTTAGATAGACGCATTGTAAAATGAGTTCGGCGGAAGAAAAATAAAAAAAGTGCGGTGGATTTTTAACCGCACTTATAAAAATACGGCGCTTTTGATAAGTGCCGTTTTTGCCATAACAATTTTTGATAGGAAGCATGAAGTCATTTGATAATTATTCATTACTACGTAAGACAATACCTGATGGCATAATTTTTAATTAAAACTCGCTTACCGCCTTTTTTTGTTATTTCCTCTTTAAATTCCCATTCAGGATAGGCTTCATGCAGAATATTTTTTTCCAAGTAGCCTTCTTACCTTTATAACAACTTCCCTCTTTTAAAGATTCTAAAAATGAAGGATATTCCTTTTGGATTTTTGTAAAATCGTTGGTAGTACAATCCAGTTATCAGCACGTTTATTTTGTTCATAAATTTGTAAAAAAATATAAAAATATGCAATAATTCTTTTCGGAGTTTAGAAAAATAGCTCTCCATATTTTGAGATATTCTTTTTTAATTTGCTATTCATATTGTGTGCTATAGGAAGTAAACGGTTTTGTATAAAAATTTTTCCGCTAATTTATATTCCTGCTTCAACCGTTCCAATATTTTTTTCTAGTGTATATCCATCTTCCATATAAAAGTGATGAATTAAATAATTTCGTTGAGAAACAATTTGACTAAAAATCTTCTTTAAACTTATCAAAATCTCGGAAAAATAATGGGAATTTCATAAGAAAAGTACGTTCCCACATTATCATTGTTATCACTATTTTTCATCTATATCCTCCTCAATATCTTTTTATTCGCTTTTTCAATTTGTTGTAATAATGTTCCCAAAGGTGCTTTTTAGCTACATTATCTCTATTTGACCAAATATTGGGCTCCCCTTTTTTTGTTAATTGAACTGTTTTACTCGAGACGCGAATAAGATTTTTTTAATATATATTCAATTTTTTTATACTGATTTAGATTTACTCCCATTTGATAGGACACTTCATCTTTTATATTTCTTAGTTCAATCATTTAATCTCTCCAATATTCGTCATGTATCTTGGAAGGAATAAAATGAAATAAAGCCATCTGCTTCAATAGATAGCTTTATTTCACCCTACGCCTTCTTCAAAAACTCCGATTTCAGCATAATTTTGCCGCAATCCACGTTGTGGTCGCCTCGGGCGAGGCGGATGCCTTTAAATTTAGTGCCTTTCTTTAATACTTCAGAGGAGCCTTTGAGTTTGAGGTCTTTGATGAGCAGCACATCGTCGCCGTCGGCGAGGAGATTGCCGTTGCTGTCTTTGACGATGAGTTGATCGTCATCATTCTCCTCGGCTTCATTGCCGGTCCATTCGTGGCTGCAGTCCGGGCAGACAAATTGGATTGAATCGTGATAAGTGTTTTCGCCTTTTGCAAGACGGGCAAATAGGGTATTCCATGTGTTTCCTCGTTTTAAATGAAATGTTACAAACCTGTCATTGTAACATATTTGACGAATAGACCGATCAACTCGATGTTGATGTAGCTAAAGATCATGCCAATAATGTTTTTTTGATATAATTTAACCTAACTATTGTGCGTCATTACAATGCTTAAAGCCCTTATGAAAAACTGATGCTTAGTTAGCGAGCTGTGCTGTTAAAGCATCATGCAGCAATTTTTACTGTATTCTAGGAGAAAAATATGAATCCGAAATTTCAACCTTTATTTCAACCTTATACGCTCAACAACGGTGTAGAGATTAAAAAACCGCTTGGTGGTTGCCCCTATGACCCATTTCGCTTCAAACAAAGACGGTACGCTTGGCGAACAGGAACGCCGTTTTATCGGCAATCGTGCCGGCGATATGGGGATGTTTATCCTTGCCGCAACGCTTGTGCAAGATGGTGGGAAAGCATTCCACGGGCAACCTGAAGCCGTTCACGAATCACAACTTGAGAGCCCTAAAAAGCCACGGCAGACATCATCAAAGCTCAAGGTGCAAAAAGCTATTTTGCAACTGCATCACGGTGGTAAACAATCAATAACCGAGTTGCTCAACGGTAAAGATAAAATCTCAGCAAGCGCCGATGATGCGACCGGCACGCGCGAAGCAACGCATGAGGAGATTCTTTCTCTCATTGATGCCTTTGGCAAAGCCACGGATCTTGCAATTCGTGCGGGGTTTGATGGCGTGGAAATTCACGGTGCGAACAATTATTTGATTCAGCAGTTCTATTCCGGACATTCCAACCGCCGTAGCGATGAATGGGGCGGCTCACGTGAAAAACGTATGCATTTTCCGTTAGCGGTGATTGAAGCCGTTGTTTTGGCAAAAAGCCAAACACAATGCGAATGATTTTATTGTCGGCTATCGCTTCTCACCTGAAGAGCCCGAAGAATTGGGTATTACAATGGAAGACACGCTGGAGCTAATTGATGTGTTGAAAGAACAACCGTTGCAATATCTGCATATTTCATTATGGGATTTCTACAAAAAAGTACGCCGTGGAGCAGACCCCGCTGCTTGTCGTATTCAATTAGTACACCAGCAAATCGGCGGTAAATTACCCCTTATCGGTGTGGGCAATATTTATACGGCGGATGAGATGTTGGAAGCCTTCAATACCGGCTGGGCGGAATTTATCGCATTAGGTAAAACCGTGATGGTGAACCCTGACATTGCTACCCGCATTTTTAAATGGCGAAGAGAGTAGCATTCAACGAGCTATCAATCCTGAACAAGCCGACCATTACGGTTTCTCTGATACATTGTGGAATTTTTACCATAAGCGGTACGCAAGCGTGGTTACCGCCATTGAAAGGACAAGAGGCGAAGATCATAGATATTTAAAAGAGAAACGGAAGCTTTGGCTTCCGTTTTTTTGTTTGCAAAATCTCGATAAAAAAATCCACCGCACTTTTTTTAGCTTGCCAACGTATAACATAAAGTGCATTTGCCGGTGTCGTGCGGTCAGTTTACCGCAATAATGCTATTCATGATTTTTTTCTTTGCTAAAAACAGTATTGAATTTCAGCCGTCATGTTGTCAAACATCTCGTAACGCTTGCGATACATGGAACGCTTCTTACTCTGAATTTCCTCTAACGGACGGCGCTCAAGTGCGGTGGGAATTTGCCAATAATGTTCCGCCAATGTGCTCTCGTATTCTTGCCAAAAATTCATCATAGTTAAAACAATAATTTTTGCCGAATCATTCCAACGATATTTCGCTTGATGTTTATGCGGAATACCTTCCAAACGGCAATTTAATGTTTCCGCCAGAACTTTAAAGGCATTCACCAACATAAACATCGGGCGCACGCCATGTAATGCTTTTCGTCGCTTGGCGTACCAAATCCTGCGCTTCCTCACCTTTTTGGTCCTTGAATTGAGGAGATCAGCAAGCGATTATCCGCCAAAAAGGTAAAAACCGGCGGAATAAATAGTGCGTTGATTCTCATCCGTTAAACCGACAGAAAAAAAGCCATCGAAAGGATCGATGTGATTTAGCGTTAAATTCAGCCTCAACTCTTCTGTTAACTGTGATAACAATACGGGTTGTTGTGCAATTAATCTTTCACATGATGTCACGCCGAATTTTTTTCTGCCACGGCAAAAATTAGTTCTAATTGCCTGCAAACGTTGCTCTGCGTTAAAAAGCTTTATCGCAATATTGGCGTAATAAAGCATTTACCCGATACGGATATTCGGTAAAAATCGGCTGCCACAACGGGTTATTATTAATAAAATTTACGAGTGCTTGGCACTGCCTGGCGAAAAGCTAATCGGCGTGCCCGATAACGCAACCATTCCCGCAACAATTTTAATTTTTCGTTTTTCGACGGGAAACATCTCGTAAAAAAGGTAGGGAAATGGAAATCCATAACCATAAGCCTCAAAAATTGATTCGATAGATAAATTAGGCGCCGGATTATAGCAAAAAGCTTTCTGGTTTTAAATGCGTCCATACGCCATAAAAAAACACGTAAAAAAGAACCGCACTTTGATCTGTAGCCCTTAAAACTCCGGGGTGTTAAAGAAGGCGCTTTCATTGGAATGTAATGCGTGTTTTTCCGCTTGTTTACGCAACGTTTTTTTGTAACCTTCTGCTAAAGGCGGGCAGTCGAGAGCTTGCGCCAGTAATCTAGTATTTAAAGTTTTGGCGGGCTGGGCAAGTAATTGGTGTACGGCTTTGATGGTTAAGTTCGGATAAGGGCGTGCCAATAGTATCAAACGATCTCCTTGGTGAATCACGCCGGTTTGCAACACCCGCGCATACCAACCCACCAAGTTTTGTTCCACCACCACTTTGCGCGTGTCGTTATTTTCAGTATTTTTCGATAAAGTATTGCACGGTTTGCGTGGCTGGCACACTTCCACGAGCACTTCGCCAATTCGAAACTGATCGCCCACACACACATTTTCTTCGTCCAGTTCCGATACTACAAAAATTTTCACCAAAAACGCGAATCTTGCAAATAATCATATTCCAAGCCCAAAAGTGCGGTGAGTTTTTTTCCAGTGTTTTTTTGTCCATTGAAAAAAACACTGCTTTGTCTATTCCGCCATGGTGTGTTTTATCGCCCACTTCATCACCAATCGGCCCCAGCGTATTCAGTGTAACCTGCGGAACCGCTTGCTTACGAATTGCAGTATAAAGTTGGTTGCCGTTTAATAAAGTAAGTGTTGTCGCGCTGGTGACTTTCACGGCTAAAATTTGGCTCATAGTATGTTCTCTATATTAAGTAATTTTAAGCTGTTATCATAACAGAAAGTGCGGTTGGGTTTGTGAGTGTTTTTTTCCCTAATCATTGAATTTTTATTCGTAATCCTTTTTCTTCTAAGTTTTCTTTATCCCATAAAATTCACCGCCTATAATAGGTCTATAAAAAAATGCTACAACGGTCAACCAAAAGGAAAACAAAATGAAACTTGGCATTGTCGGCACCGGCATGATTGTTAAGGATTTGATGCAGATTATTCATCAAGTAGGCATTGAAAAAAAGTGGCAATTTTCGGGCGAGATCGTGAGAAAAACGGAGCAGTTGGCGAGAGATAACGCCATTTCCGCCTGCTTTTTCCGATTACAACCAAATGTTAAACGGTGAGTCGGATACGATTTATATCGCGTTGCCTAATCATTTACATTTCACTTTTTGCTCAACAAGCCTTACAGGCAGGTAAGCATGTTATTGTGGAAAAAAACCAATCACTTCTAACTATGCCGAATTTAAAGCGTTGCGTGAACTTGCCACTCGGCAGAATAAGATGTTACTTGAAGCGGTGACGGTACATTATTTGCCGGCTTATCAAGTTTTGCTACAATCTATTGAAAAAAATTGGGAGAAATTAAGATTGTAAGTTTAAATTATAGCCAATATTCTTCCCGTTACGATCGTTTTAAAGCGGGAGAGGTATTGGCGGCGTTTGACCCGCAAAAAAATCAGGCGGTGCACTAATGGATCTCAACGTCTATAACCTCCATTTTGTTGTCGGGTTATTTGGCGAACCCAAATCCTGTTTTTATTCTGCCAACATTGAGCGAAATATTGATACTAGCGGCATTTTACTGCTGGAGTATGAGAGTTTTCAGGCGGTGTGTATCGGTGCGAAAGATTGTCAAGCACCGGTTCTGCTTTCAATTCAGGGCGATAAAGGCAATATAACTGTGCCGATGCCGGCGAACGCCATGCATTGTTATCAGCTTCAATCCAATCAGGGGGAAAAACAAGAATTTGAATTTGCACAACAACACCGAATGCTATATGAATTTCAACAGTTTGTTCGCATTATTAATGAGCAAGACCAACAAACCGTTGAGAAGATGCTGAATATTAGTGAGATAGTCTGCAAACTGACCGAGCAGGCACGCAAACAGGCGGGAATCCTGTTTGCCGGAGAAGAACGCTAAAAAGTGCGGTCAGTTTTTTTAGCCATTTTTAGCTCACCGCATTCGGCAAGGTAATTTTTACTTCGGTACCACCTTCCGGACGGTTGCTAATGTTGAGTTTGGCGTTGAGTTGTTGACACCGCTCTTGCATAATGTTCAGCCCATAATGGCCGTCCGGCTCTTCTAAGGTCGGGATACCGATACCAGTTATCGCGTACCAGTAGTTCATTTTCTCCGTCTTCGTTGATGTGTGCGATAACCTTTATTAAGCTTCCTTTTTGAATGTTTAATCGCGTTTAATACGGCTTCGCGTATAATTTGTAGTGCGTGAACCAATTGTTGCGGATTAAAAAGTTTGTGAAGGCAGGGTGCAAGAAACGGACATTGGAATATCTGTTTGGTTACGTAACGAATCGATCACTTGTTCTAGTGCCACAGTTAAATTTGCTTCCTGCACGGTTAAGCGGAATGTCGCCAACAGCTCACGTAATTGGATATATCCGTCGCTCAATGCGCGTTCAAAGTCTTTGATAATATTGAGACTGGCTTGTTTCGCTTGTTGATCTTCCTTATTTAAATTGTATTTTTAACAACGTGAGTTGAATTTGCAGAAAGGAGAGCACCTGTGCCAAAGAGTCGTGTAATTCCCGTGCAATGATTGATCTTTCTTCCATTAATAAAAAGCTGCTGTTGTTGGCGCTGCATACGGTTAAAATATAATGTGCGCCCCAATAGCTGAGCGATATTTTCCATCGAACGAGGATCGGGACAAGGCAAACCTGCCTGCCAGCGTAATAATCCGAGCTTGTTATCATCTACACTTATTTCCGTTTGTTGCCAACTTAAAGAATCACTTACAGTGCCAAGGTAAATGTTCCAATGTTCTGCGCCGTGAATAATGAGCTCCAAGGCACGAAGATGTTCGCTCGACATTACATGTTGCATCACTTGGCTTAATTTGTTTCTGTCAATATCGGTTTCGTTCAATTGTTGCGAACAGTGGTAAAAGCTATAGCCAAAGTGCGGTTAGTTTGATTGAGCTTTTGGGTTTTTCGCTAATTTTTTTCCTTCTAAGTTGCTGTAAACACGACGCAGTTCACTCGACATTTGGGTAAATACCTTGGCAAGATGACCCAGTTCGTCATTTTTTTGAGTATTCAACGGAATATGATTGAAATGTCCCATCTGCACCTGCATCCTGCTTGCGCCAGTTGATGTAAAGGGTTCACCACTTGCTTTTTAGTGTACCAAATGACATAGGAAAACCATAGTCACAATCAGCAGCAAGGAAATTAAAATAACCATTACCGCAACGGTCAATTTTTCAGAGATTCGTTGCAAGGTGTACACAAAGCGGTCTAATTGATTGACGTAACTTGCAATTTCATTGCGATAGGACGCTTGGTCGTTTTGTAAAAACATAATTTTCAAACTGTTTCCAGCGCTGAATTAATTCACGGTAAGATTGCTTAACGTTATCCGGTGCAAACAATTGATCTTTTAAATCCATTAATACGTAGGAATGTAAACTTAAGCGGTATTGACGCAATGCGGTTTCTACATTTTGCGGTTCATACTCCATCATATACAACAAACGATAACTTTGCATACGCAGAGAACCGGATACGTTAATTAATTCAGCATCGGATTTATTGCTTTCTATAATCACCAAACTAAGTGAAGTGATCGTTCCTGCAAAAAAATAATAATAAGGAACAAATAATGTGCAATTCGCGTTGAAACGGAGCGTGTGATATTCAAGATATGATTCCTTTTTTTCTTGATAAAATTTAGCCGGTGTACTCAAAATAATTGACAAACTTAATCATTAAATTTGATCAAGTTCAATAAAATTACAGTTAATTTAACAAATACCCAGTTAGGGTGATTAAAAATCTTTCTACCAGTGCTGATAATACTCGATCTAGAATAAGCTTAAATTTTTTTAAGGCAATTTGTTATGACAAGTAATGACCTATCCCGTCGCCGTTTTTGCGTGGCGGATTTTTAGCCTCATTACAATCACAACAAATTAAGCAACAAGGTCCTCAGGCTATTCGACCGCCCTGGGCTGTTAATGAATCCGATTTTACCACAGCTTGTACCCGTTGCGGTGATTGTATTCAGGTTTGTGAAACGCAAATTTTAATTAAAGGCGAAGGCGGTTTTCCTGAAGTCAGTTTTGCTCGGGGTGAATGTACTTTTTGTCAACAATGTGTTGATGTTTGTCGGCAACCGATATTCCGTTCTACTGAAGAAATACCTTGGTCACATAAAGTTGAAATTCTGGATGGCTGTTTAACCAAACGGCAGGTGGAATGCCGTAGTTGTGGTGACAGCTGCGAAATGCGTGCGATTCGGTTTTATTCCGACTTTTGGTAAAGTCGCGCAAATTGCCTTAAATACGGATAATTGTAACGGTTGTGGGGCTTGTATTCAAAGTTGTCCGGTTTCCGCTATTGTTGTCATTTATCCTGAGGATGAAGAATGAAAAGAGCAACAGATAGATATTGAAAATGCATCGGAATGGCATGTATGCAGTTTGATTTTGCAATGTAATCCTAAAAAATTGCACAAATTCAAACCGCACTTTTAGCAGTGCCCTATACCGAAATTCCGGTAATGGATGCAGAAAAAGGCAAATTAGTGGTCGTTATGCAATCGCATGATGAACATCGATTACTACGCGAAATGGAAGATACGCGCAATATCGACGGCGTTATTGATGTAACCTTGGTTTATCACGAACAAGATGTGCCACCAAGAGATGCATCGGCTAAAGAAGTGTCGGTAAAAAGCAGTTTAGCCGAATCGCATTTGCTAAAAAGTGCGGTCGGAAATCAGAGAGTTTTAATAAAGCGGTCATTTACAGAGATGTTCCTGCAAAAACCGTAAAAATAGTTTATAAATTAAAGAATAGTGGGGGAAACGCTATGCAATTAAGTCGTCGTGACTTTATGAAAACAAATGCTGCCGTGGCAGCTGCGTCAGTCGCAGGAATGTCCATTCCAATTAAAAAAATGTACAGGCTGCCGATGACAGTGATATCCGTTGGGATAAAGCACCTTGCCGTTATTGCGGTACAGGTTGTAGCGTATTAGTTGGTACCCGAGACGGGCGGGTTGTGGCAACTCAGGGGACCCGGATGCAGAAGTAAACCGTGGTTTGAACTGTATTAAAGGTTACTTCTTATCTAAAATTATGTCCGGTGCGGACCGTATACAGTCACCTTTGTTGCGTATGAAAGACGGTAAATTCGATAAAAACGGCGAATTTACACCGGTTTCTTGGGATCAGGCTTTCACCGTAATGTCGGATAAAAATCAAAGATATCCTGAAGAAAAAAGAGCCAAATGCCGTAGGTATGTTCTCTTCCGGTCAAACAACAATCTTTGAAGGTTATGCCAAAAGTAAAAATTATGGAAGGCCGGTTTCCGCTCTAATACCATTGACCCGAATGCCCGTCACTGTATGGCGTCGGCTGCAGTCGCTTTCCTGCGCACCTTCGGTATGGATGAACCGATGGGATGCTATAACGATATAGAAAAAACGGACGCTTTTGTGTTATGGGGTTCTAATATGGCCGAAATGCACCCGATTTTGTGGTCTCGCATTTCTGATCGCCGTTTATCCAATAATAAAGTTAAGGTAGTGGTTTTTATCTACATTTGAACATCGTTCGTTCGAATTAGCGGATACTCCGATTATCTTTAAACCACATTCCGATTTGGCAATTTTGAACTACATTGCCAACTACATTATCCAAAACGATAAAGTCAACTGGGATTTCGTTAATAAACACACTAAATTTAAACGCGGTGAAACCGATATCGGTTACGGATTACGCCCTGATCATCCATTGCAAAAAGCGGCGAAAAAACGCTAAAAACCGCCGGTAAAATGTATGACAGTGATTTTGAAGAATTCAAAAAATCGTCGCGCCTTATACATTAGATGAAGCTCACCGTATTTCCGGTGTGCCAAAAGAACAGCTTGAATTATTAGCGAAAAATGTACGCTGATCCGGACCAGAAACTAGTTTCATTCTGGACGATGGGTTTCAACCAACACGTTCGTGGCGTATGGGTAAACCACATGGTTTATAACGTTCACTTGCTTACCGGTAAAATTTCTCTTGAAGGTTGTGGTCCGTTCTCCTTAACCGGACAGCCGTCCGCTTGTGGTACAGCACGTGAAGTTGGTACTTTCATTAACCGTTTGCCGGCAGATATGGTGGTCACCAATCCGAAGCATGTTGAAATTTGTGAAAAAGCTTGGAAGTTACCCTAAGGGTACAATTCCGACTGTTCCTGGCTTCCATGCGGTTGCACAAAGCCGAGCTTTAAAAAGATGGCAAGTTGAATTTCTTATGGCAAATGTGTACCAATAATATGCAGGGTGGTCCGAATATCAATGAAGAGGTTTTCCCGGGTTGGCGTAATCCTGAAAAACTTTATTGTGGTTTTCCGATCCGTATCCGTCCGCCTCAGCGGTTTCCGCTGACCTTATTTTTACCGACTTCAATGTGGGTGGAAAAAAAGAAGGTGCTTACGGTAATGCAGAGCGTCGTACTCAATTCTGGCGTCAGCAAATCAAAGGACCGGGATTATCCCGTTCAGATACTTGGCAATTAGTAGAATTCTCCAAATATTTCAAAGTGGAAGATGTTTGGAGCGAAGAGTTGATCTCCCAAATGCCGGAATATCGTGGCAAAACCCTTTACGATATTCTTTATCGCAATGGTGTGGTTGATAAATTCCAAGTGCCGACGGATGTGCCGGGATATATCAACGATGAAGCGGAACACTTTGGTTTCTATTTACAAAAAGGGTTATTTGAGGAATATGCGCAATTCGGGCGTGGTCATGGACATGACTTGGCTGACTTCGATACTTATCATCAGGTACGCGGTTTTGCGTTGGCCGGTTGTGGACGGCAAAGAAACCCTATGGCGTTATCGGGAAGGTTATGACCCGTATGTTAAACCGGGTGAAGGAGTATCTTTCTATGGTTATCCTGATAAAAGAGCGGTTATCCTCGGTGTGCCGTATGAGCCACCTGCAGAAGCGCCGGATGAAGAATACGACTTATGGTTATGTACAGGCCGTGTACTAGAACACTGGCATACCGGAACAATGACCCGTCGTGTACCTGAATTACACCGTGCGTTCCCGAACAATCTTATTTGGATGCACCCAAATGATGCGAAAAAAACGAGGTTTGCGTCATGGAGACAAAGTTAAAAATAGTAACCCGCCGAGGTGAAATGATTTCGCACTTGGATACCCGTGGACGGAATAAATGCCCTGAAGGTTTAGTTTTCACGACGTTCTTTGATGCCGGTCAGTTAGCCAACAAATTAACGCTAGATGCAACCGATCCGATTTCGTTTGAGGCTGACTTCAAAAAAATGTGCGGCTAAAGTGGTTAAAGCATAAGCGAATGATAAACCGCCATACATGATGTGGCGGAGTATTGTGCTTAGGCTAAAAAAGTGCGGTCGGAATTGGAGTTATTTTGCCAATCCGATCGATGAAAATAGGGGGAACCTATGAAACTTGACCCAAATCGTCGTCAGTTTTTGAAAAACGCAACCAGAACAGCTGCCGGCGTATGTGGTGCGGGCATTATTTTGGGATTGCAACAACAACAAGCGAAAGCTAAAGAAGGTGTTGCCTTGCGTCCACCGGGCGCATTACCGGAAAAGCGATTTTTTTGGCGGCTTGCTCCCGTTGTGGGCAATGCGTACAGGCTTGTCCTTACGATATGCTGTATCTGGCTTCTTTGCTTTCACCAATGGAGGCCGGTACGCCGTATTTTTATTGCGCGTGATAAGCCGTGTGAAATGTGTGTGGATATTCCATGTATGAATGCCTGCCCGACCGGTGCATTAAGCGAAGAGCTGAAAGATATTAACGATGCGCGGATGGGGTTGGCGGTATTGCTTGATCGCGAAACCTGCTTGAACTGGCAGGGGTTGCGTTGTGATGTTTGCTATCGTGTTTGTCCGTTAATCGATAAAGCGATTACACTGGAAAAAGTAGATAACCAACGAACTAAGATCCATGCTATGTTGATTCCGACTGTGCATTCTGATGCTTGTACCGGGTGTGGAAAATGCGAACAGGCTTGTGTACTGGAAGAGGCAGCAATCAAGGTTTTACCAATGGATCTCGCGAAAGGCTTACTCGGCAGACATTATCGTTTGGGCTGGCAGGAAAAACAAAATGCAGGTAAATCATTAATCGAAGCGCAGCACCCTGATGGCTTGCGTCCTGCGATGGAAGCGCGTATGCCGGAAGGTCGTCACGAACCGGTATACCAGCATATGCAAGTACAGCCTGATGTGAAAGTAGCGACACCAAATCGTGCGACACAGGATTATGTGCCGAGTTCGACCACCGTGCCGGAACCGACGCATTTCCCGAATTTGGATTTACCACAGTCGCAAGCTGTGCCGAGCAACAAATAGGGGGATAGAAAATGGCAACTGCAAATTCTCCGAAAGATGCGGGTATTGAGGCCCGCCAAAAATTGGGTTGGTGGCATGCATATCGTTTTTTGATTCTGCGTCGCCTGACTCAATTGAGTACTATCTTCATGTTTTTAAGTGGACCACTTTGGAACACATGGATTTTGAAAGGTAATTATAGCGGTAGTCTATTATTCGATAGCATACCATTGACCGATCCGCTGATGACCGCTGAAATGCTTTCCACCGGCTATCTGCCCGAATGGACAACTATTTTAGGCGCATTAATTGTCGTGGCATTTTATGCCTTAGTGGCAAGTAAAGCCTTCTGTAGTTGGGTTTGTCCGTTGAATATTGTTACGGATAGTGCAGCTTGGTTAAGACGCAAGTTAGGTATCCGCCAATCGGCAAAATTATCACGTAATTTGCGCTACGGCATTCTAGCTATGATTTTTAGTCGGTAGTGCGATTAGTGGCACATTGCTGTGGGAATGGATTAACCCGGTTGCTGCATTGGGACGTGTGTTTGTGTATGGGCTTGGAGCAACCCTTTGGCTGATATTGGTCGTGTTTTTATTCGATTTATTAATTGTTGAACACGGTTGGTGTGGACATCTTTGTCCTATTGGCGCAACTTACGCATTAATTGGTGCGAAAAGTCTGTTGAAAGTGAAGGTGATCGATCGCGCTCGTTGTGACCGCTGTATGGATTGTTATAATGTCTGCCCTGAACCGCAGGTGTTACGCCTACCGTTACATGGCGATGCAGAAGACAGCCAAATCATTTTATCTAAAGATTGCATTACCTGCGGACGTTGCATTGATGTCTGCGCAGAAAAATGTCTTTAAATTTGGTACCCGCTTTGAGGGTAGTATTGAAGTGAGAAATGTGTAAGGACGGTCTAGTAAGCTAAAAAGTGCGGTCTGTTTTACGGCAGAAATTTAAAACGGTATATTTAATGGCGAATATGCCGCTATTTTGAAATGTATTAACAAATTGATTTAACTTAAGAATTTATTACGGAGTGAACCTAAAATGAGAAAAATATCTCACCTTTTTCTCGACCGCACTTGCCGGTCTTGCCGTGATGCAAAGCGCGTCTGCGGAAAAAATTTGCTGACTCAATTGATCAAGTACCGGAAAGTGTTAAAACCGGGATTCCATAATATGCAAAAAGAATGTCGGTAGTAATATTCCGGTAACTTTTTATTCATCAGCCACCGTTAGTACCGCACAGCATTCGTACATTGCAAGTAACCAAAAAAATGTGAATCACTGTTTAGGATGTCATGCTCCTGAAATTTCCCCGACTACCGGTGCTCCACGTGTGCCTGAATCTCATTTCTTGGATCGTGACGGCAAGCGTACAGAAGGAACTTCGCCGCGTCGTTATTTCTGCTTACAGTGCCACGTGCAGCAGGCAGAAGTGGATCCGATTATTCAAAATAAATTTGATTCAATTCGTCAAAGTCAGGGCAAATAAGGAGAAGTAAAATGATTAAATTAATTAAAACCTTTTTGAAATGGTTCCGTAGCCCGAGTAAAATGGCGGTAGGTACCTTAATTTTATTATCGGCGCTTGGTGGTATTTTTATTCTGGGGTGGGTTTAACCAAGGGTTGGCGTATACCAACACTGAAGAGTTCTGTTCCGATTGCCATATGAATGACGTTGTGCCGGAATATCGTGCTTCCGTCCACTATTCCAATCGTTCTGGTGTGAAGGCAATTTGTTCTGATTGTCATGTGCCACACGAATTCTTCCCTAAATGGAAACGTAAAAATTATTGCTGCGCGTGAGGTGTATTCCCATATTATGGGACATGTGGATACCAAGGAGAAATTTGAAGCGCAGCGCTTAAAAATGGCTGAAAGCGAGTGGGCTCGCTTGAAAGCCAATAACTCTCAAGAGTGTCGTAACTGCCATAACTTTGACGATATGGATTTCACCCAGCAAAAATGTTGCTCAAGAAATGCACGCAATGGCACAAGAACAGGGTAAAACATGTATCGATTGCCACAAAGGGATCGCACATAATCTTCCGCATATGGAAAAAGTCCAAAAAAAGCTTTTATTCCTGAAGATATGCTGAAAAATAGTAACGCCTAATTAGAAAAGGATTAAAAATTGACCGCACTTTTTTTCTGTCGCGGTCTTTTTTTATAGTGGATTTTCGCCTAAACTATACTCATCATTTTTATATTGAATTAAAAATTACCTGATGCGTTTGTTTATTTTATCTCTTATTGCAGTGCTAGCGATGTTCCAATATGATTTTTGGTTCGGGAATAACGGTTATCTGGATTATCAGGAAACCTCTACTGAAATCGAACGCCAAAAAAATTGAGAATGCCAAACTATCTCAACGTAATCAAACGATTGCGGCAGAAATTAAAGATCTGAAGGAGGGTGGAAGCCATTCAAGAGCGTGCGCGCTTGCAATATGAATTGGTAAAACCGAATGAAACATTTTATCGCATTGTAAAAGAAAAATTGATGACTTCATTTTCACGCCAAATCGTTGCCGTTGTTGCCGGCTGCCGGAGTCGGCAGTCGTATGCAACAGGATAAACCGAAGCAATATCTCCCCATTAATGGAAAAAAACCATTTTAGAACATACTGTTAGCATATTGCTAGAGTATGCGCCGATCAGTCGGATTATTTTAGCAGTCGCAGAAAATGATCCTTATATTAACCAGTTGGCATTCATTCACCACCCTAAAATCAGCTTAGTTTGTGGCGGTGCTACACGTGCGGAGAGCGTATTGAACGGGCTCAAAAACATTCAGCAGGAAAACACATGGGCATTGGTGCATGATGCTGCTCGCCCCTGTCTGGCCCATGAGGATTTAGATAAATTACTGCAAATTCAAGATGATAATGGTGCTATCTTGGCTATTCCCGCGACCGATACGATTAAGCGGGCGGACGCTCACCAACAGATTCGGCATACGGAAGACCGTAGTCAGCTATGGTTGGCGCAAACACCACAGTTTTTCCGCGCTGATTTATTGTGTAATGCTTTGCAGCAAGCCTTTGCGAAAGGTTTTTACGGTAACGGATGAGGCCTCAGCAATGGAACTGGCCGGATTTCGACCGCACTTAGTGGCGGGACGTAGTGATAATATTAAGGTCACCCGTCCTGAAGATTTGGCATTGGCAGAATTTTATTTAAGCAGGAAAACGAAATGATACGAATCGGTCACGGTTTTGATGTACACGCTTTCGGTGAAGCGCGTCCGCTGATTATCGGCGGTGTAGAAGTGCCTTATCACACCGGATTTATTGCTCATTCCGACGGTGATGTTGCTTTTGCACGCACTAACTGATGCTCTGCTCGGTGCGATGGCATTGGGAGACATTGGAAAATTGTTCCCTGATACCGATATGCAATATAAAAATGCCGACAGCCGCGGTTTATTGCGTGAGGCATATTGTCGGGTGCAAGAGAAAGGCTATGGCGTTGGTAATGTGGATATAACGATTATCGCACAGGGCTCCGAAAAATGCGTCCATATATTGATAAAAATGCGTACAGTGATTGCACAGGATTTAAAATTGCAGCATCGAACAAGTCAACGTGAAAGCCACGACCACAGAGAAGCTTGGTTTTACTGGGCGTGGTGAAGGTATTGCCACGGAAGCGGTGGCCTTACTGGTAAAAAAACACAATGTTAGAACTTGCTTACTTAAAAACAGCGCCAAAACAGACCGCACTTTTTAAAAAGCTGAATGTGCCGATTTTGTGGTTAAAGAAAATTTGGGTTACTCCATGGCGGGCGAAGGTGAATTTGTTGCCGTGCGAGTGCGTAAAACCGATGCTAATACCCTGTTTGTCGGTGAAAAATTAGCACAGTTTGCCGGGATTTCTGCGCGTAATATGAGCTATGCCGGGCTGAAAGATCGTCGTGCCGTAACCGAACAATGGTTCAGTTTGCAGATGCCGGGGAAAAACGACTCCGGATTTTGGTGATTTTCAACTGGAAGGAATAGAAATTCTAGAAGTTACGCGACATAATCGTAAAATCCGAACCGGTAGCTTGGATGGCAACTATTTTGACATTTTATTGCGTAATGCGATGGAAACCGACGATCTCAAAGTGTGGTTAGAAAAATTTTGTCAAAATTTGGTTTTTCCTAATTATTTTACCGAACAACGTTTCGGTAGGGATGGGTATAATCTGACACAGGCTCTGCGCTGGGCGAAAGGTGAGATTCAGGTGAAAGATCGTAAAAAACGCAGTTTTTACCTCTCCGCCGCCCGTAGTGAAGTGTTTAATTTGGTGGTTTCTGAGCGTCTCAAGCAGGGCGTTGCAAACAGAGTATTACCCAATGACATTGTGCAGCTAAGCGGCTCGCACAGCTGGTTCGTTGCGGATGAAAAAGAAGATCTAAATGTGTTGCAACTTCGTTTGGAACAAGGTGATTTACAACTTACCGCGCCACTCATCGGCGAAACGGCACAGCCGGCATGCAGTTTAGAAAAACGACATCGTGCAACAACATCAAGATATCGTCAATCTCATGAAACAAGAACGTCTCAAGCCCGCTCGCCGCCCGCTACTCATGAAGCCAAAAGATTTCAATTGGCAATTTGAAGAGACCGGTTTGCGGCTAAAAATTTTGTTATCTGCCGGTAGCTATGCCACGGCGCTGGTGCGGGAATTAGTGAACATCGAGGAAATGTAACGGCTTCAAAGTGCGGTTAGATTTTCAGTTGTTTAGTATAGATGAACACGAAAAAGTAATAAGAACAGCCCAGATTTAAACAAAAAGAGATAAAAACCTGAATGAACATACTTCTCTCTAATGACGATGGTATTCATGCCGAAGGCATTCGCACTTTAGCGACGCACTTACGACGACTGGCTGATGTGACTATCGTTGCCCCCGATCGTAATCGCAGCGCAGCTTCCAGCTCGTTAACTTTAGTCGAACCATTACGCCCATTGCGTTTGGACGACGGCAACTATTGTATTAACGGAACGCCGGCGGATTGCGTGCATTTAGCTTTTGAATGGTTTTTGTCCGGACGGGTAGATTTGGTAGTGTCCGGCATTAATGCAGGTGCGAATTTAGGTGATGATTTGGTTTATTCGGGTACGGTGGCTGCCGCCTTGGAGGGTCGTCATTTAGGTTTACCTGCGATTGCTGTGTCGTTAGATGGTCGCCAACACTATGAAACTGCGGCACGTGTGGTATGCGAATTGATTCCGAAATTGCATGGACAGTTATTGAGAAGCCGTGAAATTATCAATATCAATGTACCGGATTTGCCTTACCACGAACTAAAAGGTATCAAAGTATGTCATTTAGGATATCGCTCGTCGGCAGCGGAAGTGATTAAGCAAAAGGATCCGCGTGGCGATCATATTTATTGGATTGGCCCGGCAGGATTACCGGAATATGATGGGGAAGGGACGGACTTTCATGCGCTGGCGAACGGTTATGTAGCGATTACACCGATCCAAACGGACATGACTGCGTATCATTCAATCAAATCTTTACAAAACTGGTTAGAAAGTGAATAATTACGCTTTTTGCGTTCAGGGCTTCAAAAAGGATGGTAAAATTGAAAATTTTTGGCGCAATGTATGATAAAACGATGGAATGGTCAAAACATCGTTTTGCTCCATTTTAGTTGAGTTTTGTCAGTTTTATTGAGGCGATTTTTCTTCCCGATTCCACCGGACGTCATGTTAATCCCAATGTCGATGAATAAACCGCAAAGCGCGTTGCGATTGGCTTTGTATACGGCATTGGCTTCCACTTTGGGTGGTGCTATAGGTTACGCGGTCGGTTATTATGCCTTTGACTGGGTTCAGGGTATTGTTGCGGATTTTGGTTATCAGGCAAGTTTTGATAAAGCATTGTCATGGTTTGAACGATGGGGTGTGCTGGTTGTGTTTGTAGCAGGATTTTCACCTATTCCGTACAAAGTATTTACAATTGCGGCGGGCGTAATGCAAATGGCCTTTTTACCATTTATTATCACCGCATTTATTTCGCGTGCCGCCCGTTTCATTTTAGTTGCCAAACTGGCAGCTTGGGGCGGAGAACGTTTTTGCCGCGAAGTTACGCAAATCCATAGAATTAATCGGCTGGTCGGTTGTAGCACTAGCCGTTATTGCATATTTAATTTTAAGATAAAAAGGATTCTATACTAATGAAAAATATAGGGTTTTTTTGTTAACTCTAATAACAGCTTTAAGTGCCTGTTCGTCTGAACCACCGGTGGTTAAAGATGAAAATGAGCTGCCACCAGGCATTATGCAGGCCGACACCAGCACAGGTGCGGTGGAAGGAGCAAGTTTTATGTCGATCGTACAACCGCAAAGTATGCCGGCAACAATGACATCTGCCGCGCAGACAGAAAAATCCGCCTGCGCAAATACAACAATTCTAAGGATATATTAAAATGAAAAATCATTCCTGCTCATTCCTATTGCAGCGGCTGTGTTGTCAGCTTGTACAACGAGCAAACCGGCGCCAGTTGAAAGCGTTGATGGCTCTTTATCACCGGGAATAATGCAACCGGTGGACAACACAGGAGCCGCCGGTTCTACTTGGGAGCCGCAAGTACAACAAGGCACCATGCCGGTCGGAATGGATGCGCCGGTAGTTCAACAACCTGTTGCCTCTCAGGTACAAATTCCTCAACCGGTACAAACTCCGGTTTCACAGCCTGTGCAACAAACCGCGCAAGCGACAGCTCAACACGCTGCTGCACAAGTTTCACAGAATTTTTGAAATTCCGCGCAACCCGCAAACTAATGCACCGGATTACAGTAAAAATCGACAAAGGGTTTTACAAAGGTAGCAGTTATACTGTGCGTAAAAGGCGATACAATGTTCCTGATCGCTTATATCTCAGGAATGGATGTGAAAGAACTGGCCGCAATCAATAATATGTCTGAGCCTTATAATCTAGGAGTCGGGCAAGTCTTGAAGCTGGGTAATAATAAAAACGTTAGCACGGCTGCACCGACGACAACCGCTGTAACACCGGTTGTACAAGCTCAACCTGTGGAGCCTGAAGTTACTTATACTTCTGCCCCGAACGGTACGCAATACGGTTCTGACGGCACCATCACCGGTCCGATCAAAGCGGGTGTCGGTACAGCGAAACAACCGGGCAATGTTGTTAGTGCTACAGCGGGAACGATGCCGACAGCAACACCTGTAGATGCACAACCGACCATCACCCAAACCGCTCCGCCACCGGTAAATTCCAGTATCGCCTGGAAATGGCCCGACTAATGGTAAAATAATACAAGGTTTCTCCAATTCAGATGGTGGTAATAAAGGTATCGACATCAGCGGTTCCAAAGGGCAAGCTGTCTATGCTGCCGCCGGTGGGCGCGTGGTTTATGCGGGAAATGCACTACGTGGCTATGGTAATTTGATCATTATTAAACATAATGACGATTTCTTGAGTGCTTACGCTCATAACGACAGCATTTCCGTAAAAGATCAACAGGATGTTAGAGCGGGTGATCAAATTGCTCAAATGGGTAGTACCGGAACAAACAGCGTAAAATTACACTTTGAAATCCGTTACAAAGGCAAATCAGTTGATCCTGTGCGTTATTTACCACGCCGTTAATTCAGTGATTTGAAATACAAAAGTGCGGTCGAAATTTTTCAATATTTTTAGATTGGAAATTGACCGCACTTTTTAATTACCTTTTGGCTTAGCCTATTTTTCAATGCTCCTAAAATTCCCCGCATAATTTGTTTGGTGATTTGGCTGCGGATATTGCGACCAACGGCTTTTTGCCACGCCACTAACCAATTCTTCCGTCACAGTCAGTTGTTCGCCACGTTTTTAGTGCCGAAAAATCATGCGGCTGAGGCTGCCCATAATGCCGTTTTCTTCTTCCTGCTTAGCCTGTTCTGCTTGTTTTTTTGTGCCACAGTAGCCAAATCCGCCTGTGCGTTTAAGACTTCAAATGCTGATTCGTTATCCACATAATCTTTATAGAAGGCATACAAATCGTCATCTTTCACCCAAGCGGTGCGTTGTTCGGCAGTAATTGGCGCTAATTGGCTTTTCGGTGGAAAAAAATGTAAGCAATTTCCACCGGTGTCGGCATGCCTTTTTTCATCTAAGAATGACACTAATGCCTGACCCACACCGAGTGTTGAAATGGTTTCAACCACATTTATGTTCGGATTAGCACGGAAGGTTTCCGCGGCGGATTTTACCGCCTTCTGATCGCGTGGCGTAAAGGCGCGCAAGGCGTGTTGTACGCGGTTACCCTAATTGACCGAGCACGGTATCCGGTAAATCCAACGGGTTTTTGGGTAACGAAATAAATGCCCACGCCTTTGGAACGAATCAAACGCACAACCTGTTCCACTTTATCTACTAATACACTTGGTGCGCCGTCAAACAACAAATGCGCTTCGTCAAAGAACATGACGAATTTCGGTTTGTCGGGGTCGCCCACTTCCGGCAGTTGTTCAAACAATTCTGCCATCAACCAAAAGCAAGAACGCGCTGTACATGCGTGGAGAGTTAATTAATTTTTCCGAATTGAGCACATTGATGACGCCGCGGCCATCACGGGTTTTGTAACCAATCATCTAAATTTAATGCAGGCTCGCCGAATAAATTGGCCGCACCTTCGTTTTCTAAGGTTAATAAGGCACGTTGAATGGCGCCCACACTGGCGGCGGACACGTTGCCATATTCCACTTGGAAGGTTTTGGCATTTTCTGCCACATATTTCAGCATGGCACGCAAGTCTTTTAGGTCGATAAGCAATAAGCCTTTGTCATCCGCCACGCGGAATACCAGATTGAGTAAACCTTCTTGCGTCGCGTTTAGATTTAATAAACGGGAGAGCAACAATGGCCCCATTTCCGGAAATGGTGGTGCGTAGCGGAATGCCGGTTTCGCCGAACACGTCCCAGAAGGAAACAGGGTAGCCGCTCAAATAGCTTTCGCCGCCTAAATTGAATTGTTCAATACGCTCGGCGATTTTGCCTTGCATCGTGCCCGGTTGCACTAAGCCGGAAAGGTCACCTTTCACATCCACTAAAAACACCGGTACGCCGTCGTCACTAAAGGCTTCCGCCATTTTGCGTAATGTGACGGTTTTTACCCGTGCCGGTGGCGCCGGCAATTAAACCGTGGCGGTTCGCCATTTTCGCGGTAATGCCGAGAGTCTGTCCTGCTTCGGTTCGTGATAATAAGTATTGTGCCATAACTGTTCCTTGTAAAAGATGAAATTTGTTGTGTGAATAATAAGGAAAAATAAAGTGCGGTCAAAAAATGCAGCGTTTTTTTAGCTAAAAAAATAGACCTGATAAAAGGATTGATCCTCCATTGCTAATGATTTATTCTTGTTACTCTTTTTAATTATCTGTTTTTCTATGCTTTTCTGTTCACTCGGCAACTTATCAGGTGCGCGATCGTATCTTATTAAATGACATTTCTATTAATTTACCCAAAGGGAAACTTTACGGTTTAATCGGTCATAATGGTTCCGGCAAATCTACGCTGATTAAATTGTTGAGCGGAGAGCTTGTGCCCTCATCGGGTTCGGTGTTGCTGGAACAGCAGCCGATCCAGAGGTTTTCTACTAAGGAACTTGCCAAACATATCGCGTATTTGCCGCAACGTTTACCCGAAGCGGCAGATTTTTATGCACGCGAATTGGTGATGTTGGGGCGTTTCCCATGGCAAAAATGGTTAAAAAACCGACCGCACTTGATCAGTGAAATTGTGGATTTGGCAATGGCACAAACACAGGTGACGCAATTTGCCGAACAGATGGTAAATACCCTGTCGGGTGGCGAGCGACAACGGGTATGGTTAGCAATGTGTCTGGCGCAGCAATGCCAATATTTATTGCTTGATGAACCGCTGTCTGCACTTGATATTGTGTATCAGGTGGAAGTGATGCAGTTGATTCGCCGTTTGGTCGATGATCAAGGGTTAACTGTTGTGCTTATTCTGCACGACATCAATTTAGCAGCACAGTTTTGCGATGAATTGATAGCGTTGAAAGGTGGCAAATTATGCAAACACGCACCAGTGCATGAAGTGATGCAAAAATCCATGCTGCAAGAAATTTTTCGGCGTTACCTTACATTTGCTGGATCATCCTGGCGGTACGCACAGAGTCGCCGTATTATGAAAAACGTATTGTTATGTTTATTGTTGTGGGCGGGCTGGGTGCAGGCGCAACCCCATAAAATCGTATCTCCCGATTGGTCGATAGCTTCCACCTTGACTGCGATAGGGTTATCCACCGCTAGCGATGGGCGACAAGCGAACTTATCCCGTATGGGTGCGGGTTCCACCTCAGCCTGAAAGCGTGATTGACCTGGGAGCGCGCTATCAGCCTAACCGCGAGTTATTAGCACAATTATCAATAGATAAAGTATTAAGTTTGCCGTTTTATGCACATTTGCGGTCAGTTTTTCTGCCGATATTCCGCAACAAGAGGTGCTATTCGACGGCGGTAATACAGAACCGCAGCAGCATTGGGAAACTTATGTAACAGCGACCCGTGAAATCGGTGCGGCAGTTGGTGATTTGGCTGCGGCGGAGCGTTATTTACGGCAGGTAGAAAACCAACTGACACAATACGGTAGAGAAATTCGTCAAGCAGCACCGGAAGTGGAGAGTTATGCTACGGTTTTATTTGCTGATGCGCACCAGCTGCGAATTTACGCTTCAACAGTATGTTCCATGTTGCGTTTGAATTGATGGGACTAAAACAAGTTGATCTCGGTGTGGGAGATCGTTGGGGAAGCTATCAAGTTGCCTTACAAGATCTTGCCAAAGTTACCGCCGAAAACCTGTTTGTTAATTTTAGGGCTGTTTCATCGTATGACCGAAGCCGAACTAAAAACAGAGTTACACTTGGCGACGGATGGGGTTCGGCACAGAGCGCTGTGTCCGCAAAATGCCTGCGGTGTGGTTGTTTGGCGGCACTGATACGATAGCGCATTTCGCCCATGAGTTACACCGCGCGATGGTGTCGGGTGAAGGGAAATGGACGGTTGGCGATGAATAAAAATAACGCTAATATTAACCGCACTTTTACTCGTTTTATTTTCTATTTGGTGGCGTTTTGGATATGGCTTGGCAATGGGATTTTGCTTTATTGTTGAAAAAAATCCCGATGATTTGCCTTTAGAGGCCGCTATAACACAGATGGCGATATTGCCGCAAATGACAACAGCGTTTTTAGCCGGTGGTTTGCTCTCCCTTTCCAGTAGTGCGTTACAACAAATCGTGCGTAATCCCCTTGCATCCGATAGTACGTTGGCAGTGGGGAGCGGAGCTCAATTGGCTTTAATGGTAGCAGCGGTTTTCTTTCCGACGCCGGTTTATTCGGTAGCTTCTGGGTGGCGTTTGTCGGGACTATTGAGGGCGATGTCATTGGTGTTGTTTATCGGTAAAAGTAACGAAATGAATCCGTTAACGGTAATCCTCGGCGGCTTGATTGTGAATATTGTGCTAGGTGCGTTTGCGTCAGTGATCTTGTTATTTTATAACGATCTATTGCTCGGCATTATGGTGTGGGGAAGTGGCTCTCTGTTGCAGGACGGTTGGGCAACCACACAGGTGTTGCTTGGGTGTCGGGGGCTTATCATTGTGCCGTTTGTTTTGTTGTATAAGCCGTTGACATTGCTCGGCTTGGATGACGATCAAGCGCGCCGTCTGGGGGCTCCGGTTAATTTGTTGCGTTATACCGTCTTAACTTTGGCGGCAATGGCAACGGCATTGGTAGTGAGTAAAGTTGGCATTATCGGTTTTATCGGCTTAGCTGGGGCAAGTTGCGCAGCATTATTAGGTGCACGCCATTTTATTGCACGCTTGATTACAGCGTTCTTTGTCGGAGGAGGATTATTACTGCTCAGCGATAATCTGTTCAGCGTAATGGGTCAATTAATTGGCAAGATTTTACCTACCGGAGCCTTGACTGCTGTATTAGGCGTGCCGTTATTGTTGTATTTAATTATTCGCCAGCGTAAATCCTTACGTGAAGAAATTACGCCAAAACCGACCGCACTTTTTACCTGTTTATCGTTTGCCGTCGTGGCGTTTGCCACTGTTATGGCTGTTAGGATTGCTTGCTATACTTTTACTGTTGCAGGGCTTTGTACAGGGTTTGGACGGATGGGGCTGGAATGGTGATTTACAATTGATTTGGCAACACCGTCTGCCACGCAGCCTAAGTGCTATGGTGACGGGAGCGATGTTAGCGGTAGGCGGTGCATTGTTGCAAATTCTCACCCGCAACCCGATGGCAAGCCCCGAAGTGTTGGGAGTGGGTTCCGGCACATCGCTTGCCGTGGTAGTCGCTTTTTGTTATTTCCGAACATAGGGAATGGCGGTTTATTACTGGCGGCTATTGTGGGCAGTCTGGCGGTGTTGCTGTTGATTATGTGGTTATCTGTCAAGCTATCGCCTTCGGCATTATTGTTGGTCGGTATTGCAATGGGGGCGTTAGTCGGAGGCGTGATGGCAATTATACAGCTCAGCCCGAATCCGCAGTTGACCGCGATATTAAGTTGGCTATCGGGTTCTACCTATTATGCCCAACCGGAAAAAGTATGGCTCTTATCGTTTGCCGGAATTGTGCTGATTTCGACCGCACTTTTTATTTGTTAAACCGTTGCGTTTATTGTCACTCGGAATGACGGTAGCGCGTAGTTTAGGTTTGCCGGTAGTGCAGTGTGAACGTTTTATTTTTATTGTTAGTTGCCATCATGAGTGCTTGTGCTACATTAGCAGTTGGCCCGCTTAGCTTCATTGGGCTAATGACCCCGCATTTGGCAAAACGGCTCGGTGCCGTTACGCCAGATAAACAACTGCCGGTATCTGCTTTGCTAGGGGCAGGGTTAATGTTAATTTCAGACTGGCTTGGGCGTTATCTCATTTTTTTCCCTATGAACTGGGGGCGGGTGTTATCGCGTCGCTACTTGGTGGAATATACTTTTTATTGTTGATAAAACAGCGTAATTAATCCATACCTAGCTGTTCTTAGCATAGCCCCGATAAACCATGATTACAGTAATCAGGCATTGCGTTACGAATTCTAAATTTCTGTAAGACAGTACCAAAAGGTAAAGGCATCGCGTATTTTTATGCGATGCTTTTGTTATGCTTACGCAGGTTAAGATGATATGAAGGAAAAAAACAGTGGAAAAACCGACCGCACTTTCGGCTGAATTATGTCCTTGCCAATCGGGCGAGAGCTATGCCCATTGTTGTGCGCCATTACATCAGGGAACACAAAAAGGCAAAAACGGCGGAACAGTTAATGCGTTCTCGTTATGCGGCTTATGCATTGCAATTAGTCGATTATATTATCGAGACAACCGTGCCAAGCCAGCAATCATTGCTTGATAAAGCGGCGCTACAACAGTGGGCGGAGAACACGAAATGGGTCGGGTTGAAATTGTCTCTTATCACCCGCGCGTCGGTAAAACACAAAGTGCGGTCGAATTTAAGGCTATTTTTTTGAAGTGGACGGCGAGAAACGGGTTCATCATGAAAAAATCATTATTTGTGCATACCGATGGCTATTGGTTTTTCGTTGATCCGACAGTGCCGTTGCCCGCGATGAAACAGCTTTGCGTATGTGGTTCGGGTAAGAAATTTAAACATTGTTGTGGCGGTTTGTTATGAATCAATTGAAATTGTTTTTAGAGGTCTTTTGGCATCGTTTCAATCAAAATAAGTTGACTCAAGCTGCGGGTTCGCTCACTTACAATACCATGTTGGCTATTGTGCCGTTGGTGATGGTGGTGTTTTTCGGTGTTTTCCGCGTTTCCGATGTTTGATGAAGCGACAGGCGCGCTTAAAGCATTTATTTTCACTAATTTTGCGCCTTCGGCAAGCGATGTGGTTGGCCGGTATATTGATGAATTTGTTAATAATTCCAAACAGATGAGTGCAGTGGGGATTATCAGTTTAATTGCGGTGGCACTATTACTGATTAATTCTATCGATCGTACATTAAATGATATTTGGCAGGGCGAAAAACCGCAGCCCTAGTTTTTCTTTTGCAATTTACTGGACGATTTTAACTCTCGGACCAATTTTTATCGGTGCCAGTATCGCCATCAGCTCCTACATTACCTCTATTAAAGTATTCAATGATGGGCTCGATTTGCCTTTTGGATTACAGTTACTTAGAGTCGTGCCGTTTTTCCTCACTTGGTTCAGCTTTACCTTAATTTATACCTTGGTGCCGAATACTAAGATCAGAATTAAAACACGCTGTAGCAGGCGCATTAGTAGCGGCAGTATTTTTTTCACTTTAGGTAAACAGGCATTCGCTTGGTATATTGCCACTTTCCTTCTTATCAGTTGATTTTACGGAGCAATGGCGACATTGCCGTTAATGTTGTTATGGATTCAAGTCAGCTGGGTGTTTGTGTTGCTGGGTGCACAACTTACCGCCGTGTTGGGCGATATCCGTCAGATCAAATTAGGCGAATTGGAACTTGCCGGAATTAAGGGAACAAAAGAATGATTGCATTAATTCAACGCGTTACAGCAGCCAAGGTTGAGGTGGAAGGCGAAATTACAGGGCAAATCGGCAAAAGGTTTACTGGTGTTGCTTGGTGTAGAAAAAGAGGACAACCATGCCAAAGCCGAGAAATTATTAGAAAAAGTGCTGAATTATCGTGTATTTAGCGATCAAGACGGCAAAATGAATCTCAATGTGCAACAAGCCTGCGGTGCGATTTTTGGTCGTATCGCAGTTTACTTTTGGCGGCCGACACTCAAAAAGGGCTGCGCCCAAGTTTTTTTCAAGGGCGCATCGCCTGCTTTGGCAGAGGAAATGTACGACTATTTTTGTGGAAAAAGTGCGGTCAAAAAAATTTTCGACTTTTACAGGACGTTTCGCCGCCGATATGCAAGTCAGTCTGACTAACGACGGACCGGTAACCTTTTGGCTAAACACCTAGCCGATCAATGTAGAAAAATCCCGATAGACTGTCTTTTTGCTCACATTTTGTGCTATATTACGCGCTTTTTTTCTCATATTTATATTTTTTTACATACGATTAAAACGCGGACATAAAAAGACAATGATATTCGATACTTATGAAACTTTAGCACTTGCCTGTTTAGTGTTGTTGCTCGGTTATTTCTTAGTAAAACGGATCAAGATATTCAGTGATTTTAATATTCCCGAACCAGTGATCGGCGGCTTTTATTGTGGCTATCGTATTAATGTTGGTGCATCGATTTTGGCAGTTGAGCTTTACTTTTGATCGGGATTTGCAAACTACCATGATGTTAGTGTTTTTTTCACTTCTATCGGTTTAAGCGCTAATTTTTCTCCGTTTGGTTAAGGGGTGGCAAAGCCGTTAGTCATCTTTCTGTTCGTTTCGGCGTGTTTTATTGCATTACAAAAATATTGTCGGTATTCTCGGTACCATGCTATTTGGTTTAGATCCTGCTTACGGCCTGCTTGCCGGCTCGGTGACACTGACCGGTGGATATGGTACGGGCGCGGCTTGGGCGAATGATTTAACTAAACAATTTGGTATTCAAGGGGCAACTGAGCTGGCAATGGCGTGCGCTACTTTCGGTTTGGTGTTCGGTGGTATTATCGGCGGACCTGTTGCTCGTTTCCCTGTTAAACCGTTTACATAAAACCGAAACGCCGGAAGATGAAAATGTGGATGATATGGAAGAAGCTTTTTGAAAAAAACCGGCTTATCGTCGCAAAATCAATGCTCGTTCTGTTATAGAAACTATCACTATGATTTCAATTTGTTTGTTTGTCGGACAAGCGCTGGACGGATGGACAAAAAAATACGGCGTTACAGTTGCCGACCTTTGTCTGGTGTTTGTTTACGGGCGTTTTAATCCGTAATACGTTAGCTCATGTGTTTTAAATTCAAAGTAGCGGACGAAGCGATTGACGTGCTTTGGTACGGTTTGTTTGTCGATCTTTTTGGCAATTGCCCTAATGTCGCTGAAATTATGGGAATTGGCGGAGCTGGCATTACCGATTTTTGCTATATTATTGTTGCAAGTTGCATTAATGGCTGTTTTTTTGCGATATGCGTAACTTATCCTGTCATGGGTAAAGATTATGATGCAGTGGTGCTTAGTGCCGGGCATTGCGGCTTTGGATTGGGCGCTACACCGACAGCGGTTGCCAATATGCAAGCAGTGACTTCTCATTTCGGTACGTCACATAAAGCTTTCTTGATTGTGCCGATGGTTGGTGCGTTTTTCATCGATTTACTTAACAATTTACTATTGAAAGGCTTTTTGTTTATTGTGGCTTCCTTGCATTAAGGCAACATTGAAAAAAACGATAAAAATGACCGCACTTTGATGCCGGTGTTAGCGTCAAAGTGCGGTTGATAAAAAGATATGTTTTAATTCTGTTATTTTCTTAATTTTACCCACTCAACTACGTGATTGGCTCCTTTGGTTAAAAATCAGATTGGCGCGTTCTCGCGTCGGCAGAATGTTTTCTCTTAGATTTAATCCATTGATATTATTCCAAATATCAGTAGCCGTTTGTATGCTTTCCTGCTCGGAAAGTTGCGCATAATGTTTAAAGTAGGAATTCGGATCGGTAAATGCACTTTGGCGTAATTTCAAAAAGCGACGGATATACCATTCTTTGAGTAAACTTTCATCGGCATCTACATAAATAGAAAAATCGACAAAATCCGACACGAAAAACCTGACCGGTTTTTCTGCTTCCTGTCTGTAATACGTTTAATCCTTCTAAAAATCAAAAATGTCAGGCTGATTTACGATATCAAACCGATTCGGGATAATATCGTAAGTAAGATGAGAATAAATCGGCGCGGTGACACCTGATTTCCCTGATTTAACATCGGCAAGGAATTGAATTAGTTTTTGCCGTATCATAGGAAAACAGGGAACCCCTTCTTTTGTAATAGATTATCTTTTTTTCAGTTTTTTTCAAGAGGATAGAGAAAGCCGTCGGTTGTAATTAAATCTACTTGGCGGGTATTTGGCCAGTTGGAAAGTAGAGATTGCAAAAATTCGTGCCGAGGTACTTTTTACCCACAGCAACACTGCCTGCAATGCTGATGATATAAGGGACTGTCGGGTTTCTACCACCTAAAAACGGTTTAGTACGGCCTGGCGACGCAAATTTTCTTCAATATAATAATTAATTAAAGCGTGCCAGCGGCAGATAAATAGTGCTGACTTCATCTAAAGAAAGTTCTTCATTAAAACCGAGTAACGGCTTCAAATCTTGCTCGGTGAGTTTGAGCGGCACGGATTTTCGTAATTCTGCCCATTGATGGCGGTTAAAAAGTCAGAAAAAGGGCTTAATTTACTTGAAACCGAAAGCTGATTGTCTGTAGCCACTGTAAAAATTCCGCAGTTGTAATGAAAAATTAGAGTTTAGACTATACATTATAAATGCAAATTAAGAACGTATTAAATAATCAAAATTATTTTTTTATAAAGATTTTGCTTGATTATTAGCCGAATAATAAAAAATGTATTTTTGGAAAAAGACTTGTCAGAGCAGAAAAAAATTCCTATAATACGCCTCACTTGCTTACGACGCCGACTTAGCTCAGTAGGTAGAGCAACTGACTTGTAATCAGTAGGTCATCAGTTCGATTCCGATAGTCGGCACCATTTCTCGTAACACAAGTTCCAACTTAGAGTGGAGGGGTTCCCGAGCGGCCAAAGGGGGCAGACTGTAAATCTGTTGGCTCAGCCTTCGAAGGTTCGAATCCTTCTCCCTCCACCATTCTCTAAGAGCAACCGATGGGACAGATGAATTAAGAACGGCGGGCATCGTATAATGGCTATTACCTTAGCCTTCCAAGCTAATGACGCGGGTTCGATTCCCGCTGCCCGCTCCAAGCGCTGATATAGCTCAGTTGGTAGAGCGCACCCTTGGTAAGGGTGAGGTCGGCAGTTCGAATCTGCCTATCAGCACCACTCTTAATCAATCTCTCCATTATAAATTTTAATACTTTGGTTAATCTGGTAAGTTGAACCATCGATAACCGTGTTTGTTTAGAGGGACTCTCAATGTCTAAAGAAAAATTTGAACGTACAAAACCGCACGTTAACGTGGGTACAATCGGCCACGTTGACCATGGTAAAACCACTTTAACAGCAGCTATCACAACCGTATTAGCAAAACACTACGGTGGTGCGGCTCGTGCATTCGACCAAATCGATAACGCGCCTGAAGAAAAAGCGCGTGGTATCACCATCAACACATCCCACGTTGAATACGACACACCAACACGTCACTACGCACACGTTGACTGTCCGGGACACGCCGACTATGTTAAAAACATGATTACCGGTGCGGCGCAAATGGATGGTGCTATCTTAGTAGTAGCAGCAACTGATGGTCCTATGCCACAAACTCGTGAGCACATCTTATTAGGTCGCCAAGTAGGTGTTCCTTACATCATCGTATTCTTAAACAAATGCGACATGGTAGATGACGAAGAGTTATTAGAATTAGTTGAAATGGAAGTTCGTGAACTTCTTTCTCAATATGACTTCCCGGGTGACGATACACCAATCGTACGTGGTTCTGCATTACAAGCATTAAACGGCGTAGCAGAATGGGAAGAAAAATCTTGAATTAGCAAGCCACTTAGATTCTTACATTCCTGAGCCTGAACGTGCTATCGACCAACCGTTCCTTCTTCCAATCGAAGACGTGTTCTCTATCTCCGGTCGTGGTACTGTAGTAACAGGTCGTGTTGAGCGTGGTATCATCCGTACTGGTGATGAAGTTGAAATCGTAGGTATCAAACCGACTGCGAAAACTACCGTAACCGGTGTTGAAATGTTCCGTAAATTACTTGACGAAGGTCGTGCAGGTGAAAACATCGGTGCATTATTGCGTGGTACCAAACGTGAAGAAATCGAACGTGGTCAAGTATTGGCTAAACCGGGTTCAATCACTCACACACTGATTTTCGAATCTGAAGTGTACGTATTATCCAAAGAAGAAGGTGGTCGTCATACTCCATTCTTCAAAGGTTACCGTCCACAATTCTATTTCCGCACAACTGACGTAACCGGTACTATCGAGTTACCGGAAGGCGTGGAAATGGTAATGCCCTGGCGATAACATCAAAATGACCGTATCCTTAATCCACCCAATCGCGATGGACCAAGGTTTACGTTTCGCTATCCGTGAAGGTGACCGTACTGTAGGTGCCGGCGTGGTAGCTAAAATTATCAAATAATTGATAAGAAGCCCAATTGAAAAAGGCGTATCGAATGATACGCCTTTTTGTTTTAGTTGGAATTTAGAAATAATAAAAAGAATAATGCGTAACAAAAAGTGTGATCGATTTTCAGGGTGTTTTTTTACATAGATAAAAACACTTGAAATTTTCACCGCACTTTAATTTTTGAATTACCTTATTGAATCAGTCCTTTAAGTTATCCACTTATTCCACCGGTACGAACCCACTTTTTCGGATTAACTCTTTACCTTGTTCTGAACGTATCCATTCGATCAGCTCTGCGGGTTTCACGGGTTTCGTTATTGCGGGTGACTGCATAAAAATTCTTTTAGCAAACGGATACTTTTCCTGAACGAATATTGTCGTGGTTAGCCTCAATACCATCGATGCTTAATAGTTTGATTTCTTGTTATTCACCATTTTTGGTGGCAAAAGAAGAGGAAAAGAATAACCCAAGCTATTACTATAGTTACGATAATCGGCTACTTGGTTGATAATACCTCCCATTGATGCCGGTACATCTTCACGCAGAGCTTTCATTAACGGCGTGTCACCCATTATGCGTTGTAATGCGGTTTGGCTACCGGAATTTTTCTGGACGTTGAAAAGCACGGATAGAATCATTGCCACCACCTACATCACTCCAGTTAGTGATTTTGCCTGAGTAAATTTGTTTAATTTGCTCAACACTTAAATTATTTACTTTTGTTTTTTTGCTGTTCACGAAAAAAAGACGAATGCTTCTTTTGCCAATTGGGGTGAGTTTTAACTCCACCCTCTTTTTCGCCATAGCGAGTTGCTTATTCGATGGGCCGGCAACAAATATTACGTCGACTTTCCCGCTGATCAGATTTTCATAAGCTTTTCGGTGTTTTGCTACAACGTACCAATGATTTTTCATTATCCGGCTCATAGTATGGGTAGTAATCCATTTTCGGATAAGTTGCTTTTGTGCAATAGCGGCGTATAATGGGTAAAGTCCAGTAGCCCCATCAATACGTGGAATAATACCGCTAACTTTGAATTTGCTTGGTTCATCCAATGTTGCCAGCCTATTTTCATAAGCTGCCTCCTCGAAAGGTCGATAATAATATAAATCTACCTCTCCCTTCATCTGTGGAATACTACGGTGATATTCGATATAACCAACATAACTCGCCCATACTGTAACTGAAAGAATCATTACTTGTAACTGTTTTTAAACGATATCCTCATCGTAAAAATTATAACAAAACCAAGTATAAGCGACGAAAAATACGCCCGCCGATATTAGAACGATAATCTGATTCGGTAAAAAATGAAGACGCCAAGATAACCATCATAGAACCAAATGTGGCGAGTATTAAAACGCTAGTCCACAGAGCTACTATGACTAGATACCGTATAAAACGACGCATAATCTTTCCTTGTTTATATCAGCAGATAATTTGTTGAGCCAAAAACTCTGTCAGTTTTGCTTTGTTAATCATTTGTTTTTCACCCGTACGGCGATTTTTTTATATTCGATTTCGCCGTTGGCTAAATTTTTCTCACCAATCACCACCATGTGCGGCACACCGATAAGTTCCATATCGGCAAACATCACGCCAGGGCGTTCTTTACGGTCATCAAAAAAATCACTTCCACACCTTGCGCCAATAAAGTGCGGTATAAATCCTCAGCGAATTCTTGCACGCTTTCCGATTTGTGCATGTTCATCGGGACAATAGCCACGGTGAACGGCGCCATTTCATCGCAAGGCCAAATGATGCCGCGCTCGTCATGATGTTGTTCAATGGCGGCAGCCACCACGCGGGTAACGCCAATGCCGTAACAGCCCATAGTCAACACCATAGGACGGCGTCTTCACCTTGCACAGTAGCGTTCATCGCTTTGGAATATTTGTCGCCCAATTGGAAAATGTGTCCCACTTCAATACCACGTTTAATTAATAACGTGCCTTTGCCGTCCGGGCTTGGGTCACCTTCAACAACGTTACGAATATCAGCCACTTTTGGCAATGCCACATCGCGTTCCCAGTTAATGTTGAAATAGTGTTTACCGTCTATATTGGCACCTGCACTGAAATCAGACATGATTGCCACACTGCGGTCAATGATCACCGGAATATTTAAATTTACCGGCCCAAGTGAACCTACGCCCGCGCCAATTTTGGCTTTAATTGCCGCTTCATCAGCAAACTCAAGTGGGAAGCCACTTCTGCCAGTTTTTCCGCTTTGACTTCATTTAATTCGCGATCGCCGCGAATGATCAACGCCACTAACGGTTGTTCTTCATTTGCACCTTTTTACAATCAGCGTCTTAACGGTTTTTCTCAATCGGCAAATTAAATTGCTCAACCAATTCGGCGATAGTTTTCGCATTTGGCGTATCCACCAATTCCATCGCTTTTAGTCGGTTGTGCTCGTTCACCTACGGCAACGGCTTCGGCAAGTTCGATATTCGCCGCATAATCGGACTCAGTGGAGAAAAATCACATCATCTTCGCCGCTATTGGGCCAACACTTGGAACTCATGAGACGCGCTACCGCCGATAGAGCCCGTATCCGCCTGCACCGCACGGAAATCTAAACCTAAGCGACTGAAAAATATTGCTATAAGTTTGATACATCACATCATAGGTTTCTTGCAGACTTTCTTTTGGATGTATGGAAAGAATAGGCATCTTTCATCAAAAACTCACGGCGCGCATAACGCCGAAACGCGGACGCACTTCATCACGGAATTTGGTTTTGAATTTGATATAAATTGAGGGAAGTTGGCGATAAGAACTCACTTCACGACGTACTAAATCGGTAATCACTTCTTCGTGAGTCGGGCCTAAAAACAAAATTACGGTTGCCGCGATCTTCAAAACGCAATAATTCCGGGCCATATTGCTCCCAACGGCGGATTCCTGCCACAATTCCGCGGGTTGCACTACCGGCATTTCCACTTCGATGGCGCCGCTTTTATTCATTTCATCGCGAATAATATTTTTCCACTTTTTTCAGCACGCGCAAACCGGTCGGCAGCCAGTTATAAAGACCTGACGCAAGAGGGCGAATCATGCCGGCACGCAACATTAATTGGTGGCTGACAACCGCCGCTTCCGCCGGGGTTTCCTTTTAAGGTGGATAATAAATATTTACTAGTACGCATTGTTCTTCCTACTTATTCTTAAACTGTTCAAAACGGCGGATAGTGTATCATTGAGCGGAAAAGAACAAAAAGAAAACAGCGATGACCGCACTTTATCTTGATTTTTCTTTAGTGAGAATGTCCTGCACCATTAAAAAGTGGTAAAAAGATGCGGAATTGGCAGAGAGTGGTCTTGAAGGTAAATCTAACTTAATTAAATTAATGTAGGTGCTGGAGGGATAATTTTTACTGTTAATCTAAACTCAATCTTTATCCGCACCAAGGAGGTGCGGATTTTTATTACTGGTTATTTAAAAACTATAGAAGTGCGGTCGTTTTTGAGCCGTTTTTTTATTGTTTGTTTTCTAATAAAATTGGCTCGGCTTCAACCGAATCTTCAACAGACGGAAGAACCATCGCACTTCTCAGACTATCGTCACGAACTTGTTTTTGCGGCAACCAAATCGCCTATTTGTTCAAACACATAGCTTGCCATGGCAACATCATTCGGCTGAAGTTTTTTTCTTTGTTTTCGACCACTTTTCTAAACATATCTGCCGCACGCTTGAAATCGGCGTTGCGCACATATAAACTAACCTAATGCACGAGAAATACAACATTCGCCTGATACATCCGCTTGTTTGGCCCGTTTTTCTAATAGTTTGATTAATTTAGTGCTTTCGGCAGGTTGCAAACGAGTAATCTGCGTGAACAACTGTTGGCTAAGCGGTTCGCGGTCATCCAATTTTTTTCAACGTTTCCAAGATTAATTCATAAGCGGATTCATGATCATTACATTCAATTAAACGACGAATTAACCCAATTCGGACATAATTGTCTTTCTGCCGTCTGCGCGATTGTTCTTCCCACCAAGCTAACAAACCTTCGGAGCCTTCTTCATTCAGTTTTTCATCCAGTAAACCATCTTCCGTTAAACGTTGAAGTGCGGTAAATTCTGAAGGGAAAATAAATTACTATTTTCAATATGTGGCAAAATGGCATCAAGCGCTTGATAAGCCTTGGATTTTTTTATAAATTTCCACTGCTAGCTTTAACACCTCGGGGTTACGTGGCGCCATAACTAGCAAGCCATCCACCGAGCTGCGTGCGGCAGGCAATTTGTCTTGTTGGAACAAAAATTCGCGTACGCGCAATTTCCACCAATAAATTATCACTGCCTGCCAGTTCGGTAGCTTCAATTAAATAACGGTTTGCACTGAATTCATCACCGCGTTGTTGTGCCGCTTCGGCAGCTTTAATGAAGTTTAGGATTGGTTCGGCAGAGTGTTTGGCATTTTTTTCCAATCAGTTTTTCAGCTTTGGAATAATCGCCTTCGTTCATTCGCATTAAGCCCTCTAAGGTCTGCTTCTGCGCTTTGACGCGTTTACGGCGTGAGAACCAGCTGTAAGTATTATTACTTAACCGAAAGAAACGTGTCACTACCCATTCGATACCATATACCACGCTCATCGCCACAACAAAGAACACCACCAACATCGTAATCGATAATTCGATATTATGTGAATCCGTTTGAATCAGTACATAACCTTGCTTGCCAGCCAGATAAGGTCCGGCAATCAACCCGGCAAAGCAACACAAGCATTAAAAAAATAGCACTCTAAACATAATCCATTCTCTCTCGTTATTGTTGCGGTTGAGCCTCGGCAGGCTTGCTTTCTGTTTCCGATTGCTTTTTCCGAAGGCGCAGTTTCTTGGCGCAGTTCTTTATCTGCCGAAATTTCAATTCGCGGCATTTCCTGTGGTTGCTTGTTCAGAATTTTTGTCTAACACATCCAAGCTGCTAAGTTGGTGAGGAACATCCACATAAATTGATTGCTCGGCTAATTCATCTAAAGCTTTCAAATAATTAACCGCACTTTCCGTGGAGGTGTCAAAATAACTGCGAACCCAAGAGGCTACTGCTTCCAATGATTGTTTATATAATTCGTTTTGTTGACGTGGTACCGCCATAATAGCAATTTGTAAACGTAAACGAATATTTTTCACGCAGATAAATATCCTGATTCGGCGCAAGTAACGGTTTGGCTTCTGATGCGCGTGGCGTAATGCGGATAAAATGATTAAGGAATGAGACTGCATTTTTCTCGATATTGCTTTCCCAGTCTGCAACATTGTCGGTTACTTTTCCGTTCGGTGCGGTAGGTTGCATACCGAAATCAACATCCAGCAAGACTAAATCATCTACATCATTAGCTAGTTGTGATAAGCGTTGCATGATTGCGTTTTTGATCAACATCATTAACCGATAATAACTGTTTTTAAATCATTGCCGATTGCGGAACGCACCGTTACTGCTCGCGGATCGAAACCTTCGCCAAAGCCTCGTCTGCCACTTTTAACAAGGCAATACCTGTTTCCACATCGTTATCCAATACTAATTTACGCAACGCATTGGTCAGCAGAGAATCCGCTTCGGAAAAGCAACCAATCGTTTGGTTGACTCGGAGTAGCGTTGCTGTTCAGTTTATTTATTTGCGCTTGTAAAAGCATTATAAAGCGATCTTTAGCGGATAGATTTTTTTCTCCAATAGCTCAATTTTTTTGGTTTTGCCTTTTCTATGTGCTGATTCAATTTTAACTAACTGGGCACGTTCTTCATCAAAATTTGGGAGGGGCGGTAGTTTTACTTCGCTCGTACCGTTCGCTTCAATTTGCTTTTGTAGCGCAGTGAGTTTTTGTTGGGTTTGTAGTATATGCTGCTGACCGAAGTAATAGCCTGCTCCGCCTAATCCGAGAGCAATTAGAATCGCTAACAGTGCTAAGCCCGAACCGCCTTTTTTTGATAACCACTGTTTCGGGTTTTGCCGTTTCGGATTGAATGTTCTCCGCTTTTGAGGCCGCAGATTTCGATTCCGAAGTGCGGTTATTTTTCTGTGTTTTTTTAAGATCTTCAGACATCGTTTCGACACCATTTAATTTTGTGTTAGTTGGTTCGGCATCAGTTTGTGGATTCTCAACCTTTGTCATATCCACAATCACTTTTTTTCTGCCGTCAAATTTGTTTCAGAAGTGATTTCATTTTCCTGTTCACTCAGCTTTTTCCGCTTGGGTTTCAGGCGTTTTATCTTTTTGATGTGTATGTTTTTCGTCATATCAATGCCTACCTCAGTCAAAAATGAATTATCCTTTCTGCGCTACCACCGCTTGTAACAATGTGGCATTGTCCGCACGTGGTGCAATCACAATTTTCTCAAAAGCCGTACCATGTGGCTAAATTGGCAATTCGTCGGCTCACTGTAATTAATTGACAGCTTTTTAATCCAATTATGTTCACTTTTTGGAACAAAATCCATAAGTGCGGTTAAAATTTCACACTGGTTACTACAACCGCGTTGATTCCCGCTCGTTTACATAGGTCGGTTTGCTCTTCATTATCGTAACTAATCGGTTCACGCTGATAACACTCAATTACTTCCAATGTTGCTCCGCGAGCTTTCACCTGCTCGGAAAACAATTCACGTCCACGATTACCACGTAATAACAATACGGTTTTCCCCGCCAATTGTTGCATTGGCGGCAATTTCAACAAGCCTTCGCTGTTTTCTTCACCGAAAGGATAAATCATCGGTTGTTCACATTCACTTGAAAAAGCACTCTGCGGTACCCTGCCCAACGGCAAAGTAATGTGAATCGCTACGCCAACGAAAAACCTGTGTCCATCAGGGTTTGATTGGCATATTGCACTACGCTTTTCGACACCAACACCACATAGTCACCTGCTTTGAGACTGTTGATTTTATTCGGTAACTCATTTAATTCCCGTCCCGGAGTAATCGAGAAGAACGGTAAATGAATGGTGGCGATGCCCGCTTTATTGAGCATTTCCTGTAATTGTTTCCCCCGTTCGTCAGGGCGGGTAATTAACACTGCTATTCGTTGTTATCCTTAGGTTAAAATAAAGAACTTTTAGCAAAAATCAGTGGTAGGCAGCCTGTAAGATTTTTATCGGCACCCTGTTCTAATAGTTGTTGTCCGACTTGTACGCCTAAAACTTCGGCATTTTCGACCGCACTTTTCCCTTCCGCACGAATAATCTTTGAACCGTCCAAAGCTCCGACTAATGCACGTAGATAAATTTGATTGTCTTGTAACACAGCATAACCCCCGATCGGCACCTGACAACCACCTTGCAAATGATTATTCATTGCCCGCTCGGCAAGTACGCAAGCGGTGGTTTGCACATCGGCAAGCGGTGCCAAGAGTCGTTTTACCCGCTCATCATTACTACGGCATTCGATACCTACGGCTCCTTGCCCCGCTGCGGGCAGTGAGGTTTCCACATCAATAAAAGACGCTATGCATTGTTGCAATTCCAAACGAATTAAACCGGCTGCAGCTAAAATAATGGCATCATAATCGCCGTTATCCAGCTTACTCAAACGTGTGCCTACATTACCCCGTAAAGACTGAATATCGAGGTCAGGACGCAATTGTTTTAACTGACACTGACGCCGCAAACTCGAGGTGCCGACTCGTGCGCCTTGCGGTAATTCAGCCAGACAGCGGTAACGGTTTGAAACAAAAGCATCACGTGGATCTTCGCGTTTACAAATTACGCTCAACTCTAAACCAGCGGGAAACTGCATTGGTACATCTTTCATCGAATGTACGGCAATATCTGCTTCACCACTCAGTAGTGCGTTTTCTAATTCTTTGACGAACAACCCTTTACCGCCGATCTTTGCCAGTGGCGTATCCAAAAATTACATCGCCTTTTGGTTATCAGCGGTACGAGTTCCACCGTTAATTCCGGGTAAATCTGAATTAAACGTTCCTTCACATAATTCGCTTGCCATAATGCCAATGGGCTTCGGCGGGTTGCAATCTTTAGGGTTTGATTTTTGTTCATTATTATAGTGTTAATTGTTCCTAGTGAGTCTATATCCTACCACTATTGAATGTAAATGTCAGTGGGGAATTTACGCTGCAATTAAGGATGCTATTGCTGGGTTTTTCGAGGATTTTAACAAAAGCTATGGCGGTGTTTTATCAAATGGCATCTCAAAAAGTGCGGTCGGTTTTTCGGTTTATTTTTGTTGTGTCGGATTTGGTTTACGGGCAGGCAATAATCAGATTTGCATTCAGCCTGTGCAAGTGATAGAGTAACGCAGAATTTATCATACAGCATCAAATAATATCAGAGTTTTACTTGAGCTACGATCTTGAATTTGCCAAGCAGCAAAAACGTGGATCTTGAACGCTTTCGCACCGTCCGCGCTCTATCTGGCACGAGCGAGGAATTCCGCCATGTTTTTCAGTTGTTGGCATTGCTATTACATTGCAATCATCCAAAAATTACCGGGCTATATAAAAGAAGCGCCGGCGAGGGATCTGTGGCTTTGAATTATCCGCCTATCAACAACAGTATCTTACTGATAACTTTCCGCACATTGATTTTTCACAAAACATCGGTTTTTCCGACCGCTCTTTTAATGCTATTAACGGTGTTTATGTTATGGGTAGCATTTCTTCCATTTGTCAAACTGTATCGTCAGATTTGGATATTTGGGTGTGTCATCAGGGAAGATTTGAATTTTTGAGCGCAATCTATTGTTACAAAAATCCCTCGCGCTACAAAGCTGGGCAAAGCAATTTGAAGTGGATATCAATCTGTTCTTGATGGATCAGGAGCATTTCCGCCATTTTGGTTATGCTGATACGCTAACCACCGAAAATTGCGGTTCAACCCAATATATGTTGTTACTGGATGAATTTTTACCGCTCCGTCATTCGATTAGCAGGTAAACCTTTGTTGTGGCTACATTTATGGGTGGATGATGAGAAAAGATTACGAAACTGAAGTCGAATATCTGGTACAAAATAATATAATCAATTTACAGGATTGGGTGGATTTTGGCGGTTTGGGCGCACTCTCCGCTAACGAATATTTCGGCGCAAGCCTTTTGGCAGCTGTATAAAGGCATTGACGCACCTTATAAATCGGCAATTAAAATTTTGTTGTTGGAAGCTTATTCGTGGGAATATCCAAATACTAATCTGATTGCACGTGATTTCAAATGGCATTTGTTAGTGGAGCAAACAGAGGATCATCATTTTGACCCTTATTTGGCGATGTTGGAACGCGTAACCGCCTATTTAACCCATTTAAAAGATTTCCGTCGATTGGATTTTTGCACGTCGCTGTTTATATCTAAAAAGCCAGCGAAGATTTATGGTATCTGCGAGACAAAAAGTTGGCGTTTTGATTTACTGGAGGAACTGGTACGCGAGTGGAATTGGTCGGAAGATATTATCGATGATTTGAATAATAGACCATTTTGGAAGATCAAACGGGTAAAAACAAACTTACAACGATGTTGTGCAAATTTTGATGCTAAGTTACCGAAATTTGGTCAATTTTGCCCGTAAATATAAAGTAGATGCCAAAAATCATTCCACAGGATGTCAATATTCTATCGCGTAAATTATATACCGCTTTTGAAGAACTACCGGGTAAAAGTCACGCTGTTTTAATCCGCAGATTTCCTCTGATTTGTCTGAACAGCACTTGACATTTATTGAGGCATGTTCTGATCGAGCAGTAAAAAGGTTGGTATATAATCAATCAGTTGCCTGAATATACGGGTTTTTCGCGTGAGCGTTATATTGAGTACAATCCGAATTTATGTAAATTGGTGGCATGGGCGTATTTTAACGGTTTGCTGACCGTAAGCACACAGTTACATATTTTCAGCCCGAATGTTGCTCATATCAAATTAAGCGAATTTGTAACCGATTTTGCGTTTTGTTTTTCCGCGTAATACCTCGCCTGCAACTAATGACGAACTGAATCATCCATGCGAAATTCGCAATTTGGTGGTTGCAGTGAATTTGGTAAACGACCCAACCGAGAAACTGTTGGAAATCAAATCCAGTATTCAGCAAAGCGATTTGTTTAGCTTTTGGCCCAAATGAAGAAAGCCTGGTTGGCAGTATTGATCTAATTTATCGTAATTTGTGGAATGAAATTCGCACGCTGCATTTTGAAGGCCCTAACGCCATTTTACTTGCCTTTAAGGTGTTGTCGAACAAAAATTCATCGAGGTGCCGCCTCCCCGCAATCGGTCAATGTATTTTTGCTACAGCCTCACATTATCGCAATGCTTTGCGTAATTTGGTTTCTTCGTTAGTTGATAAATGCATTTGTATGCAATCGGGCGGTTTTATCATCGAAAAAGTGGTAATGTGTTGCGTGTCGCCGGTAAAAACTGGAAATTCTTCTTTGAAGAACGGGGTATTAGTATGCAGGAAATTCCCCAACACTTAACGTCAGAAGAGAAAAATTTAGACAACGCCGTTGATATAAAAACTCACGGAAAAAAACGACCGCACTTTAATAACACTAATCTGTTGCAATCGCGTAAACATTATCCTTATGAAATTGATGCCTTTTGCCAGCGAAGGTTTTTTTACAGTTCTTTTTGAAGACAATGATGATGGTTCTTTTAATGTGTATATTTTAGATGAAGCCAACCATTTGGAAATTTACCGTAAAATGCGAAGGCGGGAAAGAACAAAAAAATCAGCGAAATTAATCATATTTACAGCACATCGGGCAATGGTAATAATCCGTATAAAAATTGTACAACGTAATTTCAATTACCCGCAATTTTTACCAACTATTACCACAAGAAGTTGGTGTAAAAATAGTCCCTTTCTATCGTAAAAATAACTATAATGGCGTAGCGTCATCGCAAAGTTTGCTCTATAATACCTGAGTATCTTAGTAAAGAATATGGTGAAAGAAAATGACTGATAAAATCAAAATTTTAATTATTGATGATCATCCATTAATGCGCCGCGGAATAAAAACAATTAATTGAATTAGAAAATAATTTCGAGGTTGTTGGTGATGCGGGAAGCGGTAATGAAGGCATAGCGTTGGCGTTAAAAACGCAGCCCGATTTAATTATTCTCGACTTAAATATGAAAGGGTTATCGGGATTAGACACATTAAAAATCTTTACGTAATGAAGATGTGGATGCCCGAATTGTGATTTTAACCGTATCAGATGCCAAAAATGATATTTTCGCGTTAATTGATGCCGGTGCAGATGGTTATTTATTAAAAGATACCGAGCCGGATACTTTACTCGGTCAAATTAAACAAATTGCCCAAGGTGAAGTAATTCTAAGTGATTCGATTAAAGACTTATTACTGGAACGTTCTTCATCACAAGATCCGATTCATGCTTTAACCGATCGGGAAATGGATGTATTGCAATTAATCGCCAAAGGTTTATCAAATAAACAAATTGCTGCGCAGTTATTTATTTCGGAAGAAACCGTGAAAGTGCATATTCGTAATTTATTGCGTAAATTAAACGTTCATTCTCGCGTTGCCGCCACAGTGCTATATTTGAATACAAAAAGGGCATTCGTAGTATTTTTAATTCAACCAACAGTAAATAGTAGAAAAACAAAAACACCGATTGGATTTTTTTCGATCGGTGTTTTTCTTTAATGTAGCTAATCAGTTCAATAACATTTTTTTATATTCCGACACTTGTTGGCGAACAGAACAATACAAAAACTGTCTATCTCATTGTCTTCTCTCAATTAAAAAAACAAAAATCTTACGAAGATAATCAAATCCCCAATTACAGCGAGTTTTTTTCCGATAAATTTACATTGCTAAGCAGACTGTTTAACAGGTAAACTAAGAATCAAACTCGAGACGTTTGATAAAAAAAGAACTGATAAATGATGAAGTTAGCAAGAAAAAAATAAGTCTTTTTTACTATTGTTCAGTGCCTCCGCTTGGGCGGATCGTCCAGTGCTGTTACGCGTGCAAGGTATTCATAACGTAGAACTTAACCAAAACGTGCGTATTCACTTACAAGCTATTGATCCACAGGAAGCTAGATGGCTCGGAACGCTATCAACAACTGGTTCGCGAAGAAATTGGTAAAGCTCTGCGCGCCTATGGTTATTACGAAAGTGAGGTCAATTTTTCCGTTGATTTTGCGGAAGACAACAGCCAACGCTCCTCCTTGCTTGGTATTATCAAAAAATAACGATGTTGTTCAAACCGCATTAAAAAACAGTTGGCTATTATGACAGCGCAGAATCGTTTACTCTCGATCCCAATAAAGAATATAAAGGCGATAAACCCTTACTGATTGCCGATGTCACGCTTGGGAAACCGGTAAAGCTGGAGCAAGTTGATGTGCAAATTACCGGTCAGGCACAAGGAGATCCGCAGTTTGAAAAATTAAACCAAACACTGCCGAAACCGGGGACGCAACTTAACCACGAAACTTATGAGGACTATAAAAGCAATTTACAAAAACTTGCCCGCCAACGTGGTTATTTTTGATGCGGAGTTTTCCGTTCATCGTCTGGAGGTTATGCCTTCTACCCATCAGGCATGGTGGCGCTTGTATTTCGACAGTGGCGAACGTTATCGTTACGGCGAAATCAACTTTGTTGATGCACAGATTCGCGAAGATTACTTGCGTAATATGCTCGCAATTAAACCTTATGACGAATATGCGTTAGAGAATGTCTCACAAGTTACCTCTGATTTTTTTCTAGTTCAGGTTGGTTTAGCTCGGTATTGTTGCAACCGCACTTACATGAAGATACCAAACTGGTAGATTTTTGACGTTTTACTGCGCCCGAAAAAGAAAAACAGTATAGAAGTGGGGATCGGATATTCCTCCGATGTCGGCCCACGCCTGCAATTAGGGGTGGCAAAAACCATGGATTAATAATCGTGGACACAGCATTCGTTCCAATCTTTATGTTTCTGCACCGAAGCAGACAATCGAGGGAGCTTACAAAATGCCATTAGTGGCTAACCCATTGAATTATTATTATGAATTTTCTGCTGGGGTGGAAAACGAAGACAACGGCGATACAAAAATCTCTTGCTGCAACCGCTGCAGGGGCTGCGTTACTGGAATCATTCCTCAGGCTGGCAATATTCACTCGGTATTCGCTCCCGTTACGACAAGTTTACCCAAGCACAAATCACCGATAAAAATCTTTTTATTATATCCTACTGCCTCAGCCAACCGTACCCGTTTACAGGGGAATGTTCCCAAGTTGGGGCGATTCACAACGTATTACGGTGGATTTAGGCGCAAATTTTGGCTGTCTGATGTGGATTTTTCAGTGTGCGGGCATCGGGCGCGTGGATCCGCACTTTTGCTGTTAATCACCGATTTTTAACTCGTTTTGAAATTGGCTATTTGCACACGCCCGATTTTAACCGAATCCCACCGGCATTGCGTTTCTTTGCAGGTGGCGATCGCAGTGTACGCGGTTATGGTTATAAAAAGATCTCGCCGAAAGATGAAAAAGGAAAGTATATTGGAGCTTCACGCCTTATGACCGGCACCTTAGAATATCAATATCAGGTCTATCCTGACTGGTGGGCGGCAACTTTTGTGGATTCGGGGCTGGCAGCCAATTCTTACCACCCGAAAGAACTGCGTTATGGTACTGGAATCGGTGTGCGTTGGGCATCGCCTGTCGGAGCGATTAAATTCGATATAGCAACCCCGGTTCATGATCGGGAAAAACAGAAGAAATATCCAATTTTACATAGGATTGGGAACAGAAATCTAACTTATCGGCAACAGTTTTTTTGATTATGCAGGAAAAATATAGAAAATCAAACACCATCACAGCCCGTAGCTCAACCTTCCGCCAAACTGAAACGTAAATGGCGGCGGCGGGTTTTATGCATACTAAGTGCGGTCATTTTTTTGCCTGTTTTTTTATTAGTCGGCGTATTGGCAACGGCAAGCGGAACTCGCCTTGCTATTGAACTTGCAGATAAATTACTGGACGATTTAACGATAGGTGAAGTCAGCGGTAGCTTACACCAGGGATTGCTATTAAGGAGCATACAATTTCATTCTGCTGGCGTTACAACCAACGTAGCTGAAGCCCGTTTGCAACTGGACGTTTCTTGTTTAACGGCATTTTAAAAATCTGTATCAACGATCTGAGTGTGCGACAACCCGAAATAACTATCGACACCGCGTTACTTCCTCCAGCTTCGGATGACTCTGACCGAGAGCCTATGTCAATGCAGCGCATCAATCTACCTGTTGCCGTAGAAATTGGTAATATTGAGGTGGATGATTTGTCGTTGAGCATAGATCAAAAATAAAATGCGACTGGCTCAGTTTAAAAAGTGCGGTCAGTTTAGACAATGAAAATGGCCTGTTACTTGCTCCGACGCAAATTAATGATTTTTCTTTTGTACAAACTACCACCGCCGAACAATATGGCGCGCAATTGGAGCAGCAGAAAAAAATCGATGCGGAAAGAAAGCCGATAGATTGGGCAGAAATAGAGCGAACCTTAACTCCGCCACTACTAGCCGAGTTACAAACTATCGAGTTGCCTTTTGACATTAAAATCGCCGATATTGAAGGGAAAAACTGGCGATATGAGCATATTATCGGCGATAAAACCGCAAAAAAACCGATAATTGTATCAAATTTTTCGTTTACAAGCGGATACGACGGATTATTTAGCCCGTTTGAGTACTCTTACGATTGAAAGTTCCATTGCTGATATACAGGGTTCCAGCCAAATTCAACTGAATGATGATTTTCCACTGAATTTAAATATCCGCAGTCAATTTCATCAAATCGGAGAAGGCGAAGAAATATTACTGCCGACCAGCAGTTCGGAATTAACTCTGTCAGGATCGTTGAAAAAAACAGACCGCACTTTCACTCCAGACCAAAGGCGTTCTAGATAGCGAACTGTCGGGAACGGTGGAACTGAACCGAGATAAAAATGCCGTTACAAATCCGATTGCAAAGTTCGTCCTTTAAATTTCCTTTTGTCACTAAGGATACAGAGCAATTGCGTACCCGTAACGTGGATTTGCATGTGGCGGGTAACTTATTGGAGTATCAAGTAAAATTAACTGGACAATTGGAAGGGATGTATTCTCCCAGCGTGGATATAACGCTGAGTGGTCACGGCGGTTTATCGCAGGCGGTGATTGAAAACGCTAAATTAAAGGCTCTAAACGGAACAGCAAATGTGCAAGGTAGTCTCGATTGGAAAAATGGCGTGCGCTGGCAAAGCAAGGCGGAATTAAATAAGTTGCACGCAGGTGACTACCCTTATTCTAAAAACTGGCCTGCTGTTTTATCGGGTAATTTTCAATGTGCCGGTCATGCCGGTGGTGACGGTTGGGATATTGATGTGAACGGTATCAATCTATCCGGAACCTTGTCAAACCGTCCTCTTACCTTGAAAGGCGCGCTACAAACTAATACGGCAAAAATGGCTGGACGCTAAGAAGTTAATACTCACTTATGGTGAAAACACACTGGATGCCGAAGGTTACATAGGACGTCAGTCCGACATTAAATTAAATATAAACGGTCCGAATTTACGCGGATTGCTGCCTGATTTATCCGCTTCCCCTTTAATGGTAAATTAGATTTATCGGGGAATGTCAGTGCGCCGAAAATGAAATTCAATTTCACGGGGAATAATATTCAATTCAATGAGTTACGTCTAAATAAATTATTTGCCAAAGGCGATGTGAATATGCACACACAGGCAGAAGGGCGCATTGACTTGAATTGACAGGTTTTAATTATGGTGAAGTTAAAATTCCGCGTGCAGATGTATGGTTGACAGGGAGCGAACAAAACCATCAATTTCATCTGCGTGCCAACGGTGAGCCTGTGGCGGCAACTTTAAATTTCTACGGAAATTTTGACCGCACTTCGCAAAAATGGGCGGGTATCTTGAGTCAAATTGAACTGAAATCTCCGTTTGGCGTTTTTCGTAACGATAAAAATATTAATCTAAACTACGATAATAAGCAGTTGCAAACGACAATTTCCGCGCATTGTTGGCAAAATCCCGATATTCATCTGTGTTTTCCACAAGCGTTTAAAGCGGGCAAAAATGGGGAAGTGCCCTTTGATATCAGACAGATTAATTTAGAATTGGTAAACAAACTTACCCAACAGGAAAATCTGTTGCGTGGGCAATTACGCAGTCAAGGGAAAGTAGCATGGTCGGGTAACAAACCGATATCCATGAACTTATTGGTTAGCGGTGATAATTTGTCGTTAGCATTGATTACCGAACATTTAGGGTTGAACATCACTAAACTTGCCTTAGACAGTAGGTTAGAAAATAATAATCTCACCGTCAAATCGGATGTTTTATTGCAAAAATCAAGGAAACATTAATACGAATTTGATGCTAAGCGATATTGCTAAAGGACGTAAATTAAGCGGAAGCCTTGCTATCCGTCAACTCAATTTAAGCCTGCTGAAACAGTTGTTTTCCAATGATGAAAACCTTACGGGCGATGTAGCGGCGAATTTGACTTTTGGTGGTAGTTTGTCCGCGCCATTATTGAATGGTTCTTTTTAATATCAATCAAATACGCGCTAAAATGAAGTCCTTGCCGTTTACTATAAGCGATGGAGACATTGCTTTTAAATTTTTACGGTAACCGTTCTACTTTGCTAGGTACAATTAAAAACCGCAGAAAGTAGTTTAACTCTCGACGGAGATGCCTCATGGCGTAATTTGGAGCAATGGAATTCTCGTGTACGCGTTAAAAACGGAACAATTTCGCGTAGATCTGCAATCTATGGCGAAGTTGAAAATAAATGCCGATGTAGAGGCACAAGCCGATCCTGAACTACTGAAACTATCTGGCAATGTAGGCATTCCATGGGCTCGTATTGCAGTGGAAACCTTACCTGAAAGCGCGGTGTCGGTAAGCAGTGATGAAGTGATTTTAGACGGAAAAAAACGACCCAAAAATCGACCGCACTTCCGACCCAGATCGCGGCAAAAAAACCAAATCCGGAATGGCCATTCAGTCCGACTTAAAAAAATTAAGATTGGCGACGATGTCAATGTCAACGCTTATGGTTTAAAACAGTAATTTGGAAGGCTTGCTTTCAGTTAAGCAGGAAAAAGGCAACCTTGGTTTATTTGGACAAATCAACTTGAAAAAACGGTCGCTACGCTTCTTTCGGTCAGGATCTACTGATTCGTAAAGGGCAAATCAGTTTTTCCGGCTTGCCATCACAACCGGTATTAAATATTGAAGCAATTCGCAATCCTGAAGCGATGGAAGACAGCAAGGTTACCGCCGGTGTGAAGGTTATTGGTGCGGCGGATAGTCCGAAGGTTGAAGTCTTTTTCCGAACCAAGTATGCCACAGGATCAGGCATTATCTTATATTTTAACCGGGCGTTCGCTGGAAAAACAGCGGTGAAGCCGGTTCAAGCGGTTCAGTCGGTGCAGCATTACTTGGCCTTGGGTTAGGTAAAAGCGGTAAAGTGGTCGGCGGCATAGGCAAGACTTTCGGTATTCAAGACTTAAATCTAGGTACAGCGGGAGTCGGCGATAGTTCAAAAAGTGGTTGTCAGCGGCAATATCAGCCCACGTTTGCAAGTAAAAATATGGGGTCGGATTGTTTTGATGGTTTTGGCGGAAGTGACCTTACGTTATAAGTTGATTCCACAACTTTATTTACAATCGGTATCGGGGGTGGCGCAAGCCTTCGATCTTCTTTTATCAATTTGAATTTTAGGAATTTTATGAAAGAAGAAGATTTTATCCTCACTCCCGCACAGCATGGAGAAGGACGTGAGATTGCTGCTATCGACCTTGGTTCGAATAGTTTTCACATGATTGTTGCGCGCATTGTAAATGGTTCAATTCAAATTTTATCCCGCTTAAAAACAAAAGGTTCAACTTGCTGAAGGGCTTGATGAAAACAGCGTATTAAACCAAGCGGCAATTACCCGCGGGGTAAATTGTCTTTCTTTATTTGCCGAACGTTTACAAGGCTTTCCGCCTGAAAATGTTAATGTGGTCGGTACTTATACGCTACGCCGTGCAATAAATAATGATGAATTTCTGCGTCAGGCACAGGCGGTTTTTCCTTACCCGATCAACATCATCAGCGGACAAACGGAAGCTAAAATGATTTATTCCGGTGTGTCGCATACTCAGCCTGAAAGCGGACGGAAGCTGGTTATAGACATCGGTGGCGGATCAACGGAGATTGTGATCGGTGATGATTTTGAGCCATTAATTGCAGAAAGTCGTCATATGGGCTGTGTCAGTTTTGCGAAGAAATTTTTCCCCGACGGTGAAATATCACAGGAAAATTTTAACCGTGCTTATCAAAGTGCGGTCAATAAAATCGAAGATTTAGCTTTTGAATATCGTCAATTAGGCTGGCAGGCTGTGCTTGGTTCCTCTGGTACAATCAAAACCGTACATCAAGTTATTAGCGCGGTGTTGGATCCTGACGGTTTAATTACGGCCGGGCGGCTTGATCAACTAACTAAGCGTGTTTTTAACCGTTCACCATTTCGATCAACTTAAATTAGCCGGTTTTAAATGAAGACCGGATAGACGTATTTGTGCCTGGACTAGCGATTTTAAGTGCAGTGTTTGATGTATTTCAAATTGAACAGATGCGTTATTCTGACGGTGCGTTACGTGAAGGAGTGATGTATGGCTTGGAAAAAAACTTTCAAGTCAGCAATATACGACAGCGTACGGCAGAAGCTTTAGCAGCTCAATTTAATCTCGACCGAGCCCAAGCCGAGCGTGTACGACAAACCGCTCGATTACTGTCGGAGCAATTTAGTGATTGGAAACGGCTTGAATTGACAGAAGAAATGCGAGAAATTCTGCTTTTGGGCAGCATTGTTACACGAAGTCGGTCTTGTCATTAACCATCAAAGGGGTACAACGCCATTCTGCTTATATTCTGCAAAACAGCGAATTGCCTGGTTTCGATAAAGAGCAACAACGTTTGCTCGCTACACTAATCCGCTTTCATATTAAGCCCTTCAAACTGCCTGAGATCTGTCAATTTGCCCGCTATGATAATAGCGATGTGCTTACATTGTTGCGTCTGTTACGCCTGGCAGTTCTATTTAATAAGTCACGTCAAGCTAGCGTGCTAATTTCACAAATATCACTTAAAAACCGACCGCACTTCTAAAGCCTGGCAACTTAAATTTGCTGAGGGTTATTTTGTCCAATAATCCGTTAAACTATAACGAATTACAACTTGAACAAAGTATATTACGTGATATTGGCATTCGATTGGATTTTTGAATAGGGCAGTTTAGGAAAACAGCACTATTGTAACCATTTAGAGTATAAGGGCTATTTGTTATTTTTGATTAAAAATTTAATCAAAAAGAATTAATGTAATTAAACTTTTGTGAAAAATACTTCTGTCTAAGTTAGCGAATCGGTTGGAAGATCGTAGCGTAATTTAAAAAACAAACCCGTTTATATTACGTGTTAATCATTCTTAATCGGTTTGTATTCGTTACATGAAGTAACGTTGATAACCAGTCAAATAGGCTAGGAGTAGATGATGAAATCTAAATTTCTCAAAGGGTTAATTGTTATTGTGATCGCAAGCTCGGTTACGGCTTGTAATATGAATAGAACACAACGACACACAGCAGTCGGCGCGGCAGTCGGTGGACTTGCCGGTAATTGGGTCGGCGGTGATATGGGCTCCACGCTTGGCGGAGCTGCACTAGGTGGCTTAATCGGTAGCCAATGGAATATGCGGGATGACGATGATGATCGCTATGAGCGCCGTGGTCGTCACCACCATCATCATTACCACCGTCATTATCATGATGATGACGATGATTAAAAAGGAAATAGTTTAGCAAAGTAGGAAATAATTGAATAAAGCAATGAATTAAAAGTTCATTGCTTTTTTTCTTTCCCGTATTGAAAATGTTTTTTTAGTACAGCAGAGAGTTGAAGATGTCGAGCCGTAAATAAAAACAGCTCAGAAAATAAAACCGCACTTTTAAGTCGTTAAAACTTGAAGTGCGGTTGTTTTCAGTGTTTTGAAAACTTAGTTTTTCGCGAAATATGCTTCTAGATCATCGCTACCACCAATGTGTTTTGCCACCGATGAATACTTGCGGAACACTTGTTTTACCGGTAATTGCACGAACAGAAATAGTGCTTGCGTCGCGACCTAAAACGATTTCTTCAAAAGCATAACCTTTTGCTTTTAATAAACCTTTAGCTTTTGCACAGAACGGGCAGCCCGGCTTCGTAATGATAGAAACTGATGGTTTTGCAGTCCAATCCGGTTTTAAGTATTTGATCATAGTGTCTGCATCAGATACTTTGAACGGATCGCCCGGTTCGTTTGGCTCAATAAACATTTTTTCTACTACGCCGTTTTTCACCAGCATAGAATAACGCCAAGAACGTTTGCCAAAACCTAAATCTTCTTTACCTACCAACATGCCCATGCCTTCGGTAAACTCGCCGTTACCATCCGGAATTACGGTTACGTTTTCAGATTCTTGATCTGCTTTCCACGCGTTCATTACAAAAGTATCGTTTACCGACATACAGATAATATCGTCTACACCTAACGCTTTGAATTCACAAGCTAATTCGTTATAGCGCGGTAAGTGGGTAGATGAACATGTCGGAGTAAATGCACCCGGTAAAGAGAACAGCACTACAGTTTTGTTATCGAATAATTCGGCAGAAGTTACATCCACCCAAGCATCGCCTTGACGTGTATGGAATGTTACTTGAGGAACTTTCTTCCCTTCCATCGTTGTACTCATAATTTTCTCCAATTTGTAGATTTATAGTTTAACTCGTAAAGTTATTGCTTAACCTTGTATTTTTTTCAGCGTGGATTATAAATGGTTTTTATGATATAGTTACAATCAATTAATTCTATCCTTTTAATTGCTTCCTTCTATACTACTAGCGAGTCAAAAATGAATATCCGAGATTTAGAATATCTGGCTGCACTTGCCGAATATAAGCACTTCCGGCGAGCTGCCGATGCCTGTCATGTTAGCCAGCCGACTTTAAGCGGACAAATTCGTAAATTGGAAGATGAACTGGGGATTACCCTGTTAGAGCGCACCAGTCGCAAAGTTTTGTTTACTCAATCAGGACTCTTATTGGTTGAGCAGGCTAAAAAAAGTACTACGCGAAGTTAAAGTATTAAGGGAAATGGCCAGTAACCAAGGTCGAGAAATGATTGGCCCTTTGCACATTGGAGTCATCCCTACCGTAGGGCCTTACTTATTGCCTCATATTATGCCTACCTTAAAAAACGCGTTCCCGGATTTGGAACTATTTTTTTATATGAAGCGCAGACCAGTCATTTGTTGGATCAGTTAGAAACTGGTCGGTTGGATTGTGCAATAGTTGCTTCCGTACGGGAAACTGAAGCTTTTATTGAAGTACCTGTTTTCAATGAAAAAAATGTTGCTGGCGGTGTCAGAACAGCACGCTTGGTCAAAAGAGAAGTCCATTGTAATGGACAAGCTCAAGGGCTGTGAAATGTTGATGCTAGATGATGGCCATTGCCTGCGTGATCAGGCATTGGGTTATTGTTTCACTGCCGGTGCAAAGGAAAATTCACATTTTCAGGCTACCAGCTTAGAAACCTTACGTAATATGGTCGCAGCCAATGCCGGAATGACATTGATGCCGGAATTGGCAGTATTAAATGAAGGGGCTCGCAGTGGTGTGAAATATCTTAATTGTATACCGGAACCTATGCGCTCTATTGCATTGGTCTATCGCCCCGGTTCGCCATTACGTATGCGCTATGAACGAATTGCTAAAAACGGTGGGTGATTCTGTGAAATCTATTTTAAAAAGGCAAGTAATATGGCGGGAGTCAGAGCAATCCAAAAAAAGAAAAACCCGTCGAGCCTTAATCGATGCGGCATTCAACCAGTTAACTGCGGAAAAAAAGTTTTTCCAATTTAAGTCTGCGCGAAGTGGCGCGAGAGGCGGGTATTGCACCGACATCATTTTATCGCCATTTCCGCGACATGGATGAACTTGGTTTAACCATGGTGGATGAAGCAGGGATTGACTTTGCGCCAACTCATGCGTCAGGCGCGCAAGCGCATTGAAATAGGTGGCAGCGTAATTGTTATTTCAGTAGAAACTTTTTTTGAATTTATTGGCAATAGCCCTAACGTATTCCGTTTACTGTTACGCGAAAGTTCGGGTACATCGCAAGAATTTCGTACTGCCGCTGCGCGAAATCAAGCATTTTGTCGATGAATTGGCGGAATATCTCGCCCAAAGCAATCATTATTCACAATATATGGCTTATGTTCAGGCAGAGGGAATGATGACCATCGTGTTTACTGCCGGTGCTAACGCACTAGATATGAATCATCAGGAACGGGAATTGCTCAAAGAGCGGGTTATTTTACAACTTAGAATGCTTGCTAAGGGCGGTTTTGCCGAGCGACATAAATATTTATGACAAAAAGTGCGGTCAAAAAATCCGATGATTTGGAAGTTTTTTAAAACCTTGTTATCCCTCTTGCTTTCTATTATTGTTGCAAGTAGCGTTTTAGATTTTCTGCGCAAACCGGTTTTGCCCAACGATGTATTGAATACGGCATTATACGATCTGGATAACCAACCGTTTTTTGCCCCAATTAGCGCAGGACCGCCCAACTATTCTTTATTTCTGGGGTTCATGGTGCGGTTATTGTCGTTATGTCTCACCTGCTATTGATTCGTTGGCGCGACAGGGAACACCGGTGATTTCCATTGCTTTGCGCTCAGGAAATCCCGACGAAGTAAAGAAGTATTTAATGACAAACGGCTATCAATTTACCACCCTCAACGACCCGCAAGGCGAGCTTGCCGCTAAATGGCAGGTTAATGTCACCCCGACGGTAATTATTTTTACGGCAAAAATAAAATTGCTCTCTCCACCACGGGTCTCACCAGTATTTGGGGCTTAAAAGTGCGGTTGTTTTTTTAGCTGAGTTTTTTTAACTTATGAATGTTTTGAGTGATTAATAGCCTTGGCTATTCGTCTGTAAACCACGGATAATTGCGATTCCCGCACTGGCACCAATACGGGTTGCCCCTGCGTCAATCATAGCCAAAGCGGTTTGGGTATCACGAATACCACCGGATGCTTTTTACGCCGATCGTGCCAACAGTTTGACGCATTAAAGCAACATCTTCCACGGTTGCCCCGCCTTTATTAAAGCCGGTTGAGGTTTTTACAAACGCTACGTTTAACGCCTTGCAGATTTCACAGGCTTTTACGATCTCGTCTTTGCTGAGCAGACAGGGTTTCTAGAATCACTTTTAGCGGCACGCCGTTACAGGCAGTCAGAACCGCTTGAATATCCGACCGCACATCGTCCCATTTACCCGATTTTTATCCAGCCTACGTTGATTACCATATCAATTTCTTGAGCCCCGGCTTTAATTGCCTCCGTGGTTTCGAAAGCTTTTACGGAAGATAAATTGGCGCCCAGCGGAAAGCCCACGACTGTGCATATTTTCACATTCGAGCCCTGCAATTTTTGTTTTTGCCAGAGGAATATGACAAGAGTTGATACATACGGAGAAAAAAACCGTTTTCAACAGCTTCATCACATAACCGAAGAATGTCTTGTTCGGTTTTTCTGCACTTAATGCCGTATGGTCAATAAATTTTTGCGATTTCTTTTGCTTGCATTTTACTCTCCTTTTGTTGAAAAACCAATACTAGTTTACCCCTGCCAATCGTATGATTGCAAGTTGAAAAAGGCAAAAACAACCGCACTTTAAGCTTCTTCCCTAAAAGTGCGGTCAATTTTTTTGAGCTAATTTCTTATTAATAAATTATTATTGCGCGGCACTTCTGGCTCTTTCTTCCATTAGACGCTCTTGTTCTAAGGTTTCGGCATCTTTAGATTGCTCTTTTTCTACGCAGATTCGTTCATACATTTTGAAAAACGGATAATAAAATGATAATGTCGAGAATAATTAGGCTTACGCTTAAAACAGGGGCCCAAATATCACCGGCCGAAACCAAATACGCTCCTATCGGTGCCGGAGTTGTCCAAGGGGCCATTAAATAGATACGGTGAATTAAATTAAAATCCAGCAACAAATAAGCAATAATAGCGTTTGCCATTGGCGCGAAAAAATTAACGGAATAAAGAATAGCGGATTCACCACCATCGGAACACCATATACAATCGGTTCGCCTATAGAGAAAAAGGATGGAACCAAACCAATTTTTCCGATAGAACGTAGATGAGCGGATTTACTACGTACCAGCAAAAATGCTAAGGCTATAACACCGCCTGAGGCGCCATGTACAATATAAAAAAATCCCAAAAATGAGTTAGTGATATATATGGTAATGGCTCGCCGGCTTGAAACGCCGCCAAGTTTGCAGCCATATTTTGCAATAAAAACGGAGTCCACAGTTGCATTAATACTAACGAACCGTTGATGCCTAAAAACCATAATAAATGGGTCGCGAAAACAAACAAGCAAATCGCACCTAAAGAATCACTTACTTTGATCAGTGGCGCCATAAAATCCATGATTAATTGCGGAATGCTAGAACCTGTGGAATGTTCGATCCATAGCGTAAAAGGGTACAGGGTCAATAACACGGCAAGAATCGGGATAACAATATTTAATGATTCAGCCACGGCATTTGGTACTTCTTTTGGTAAGCGGATACGGATTTTTAAGAATTCTAATAAACGGGTTAATTCCACGGTGTAAATTGCAATGAAGATCGCAGAAAAATAGTCCTATTCCACCAAAAAAATTTAATATCCATTGCACCGTCTTTAACCGGAGCAGCTACTAATAAAAAGTCATCACTGACAGAAAAAGCCGCCGGTAGTGGTTCACGTTTATAGGCTTTTGCTAAATTATAGGCAATACTTGCGGAGGTAAATAATGAAATGGCATTAAAAAGACATTTGGAAAAAAACGCCAGCCATAGCCACTTGCCCAATGTGCAAAAGACCACCATGCTTGACCGAAAGAATTTTTGAGTGTTTTTCGTCAAACGGTGGAATTAGCAAAATCATAATAAAGCTACCAACGATGAGAAACGGCAATACGACAATAAAAACCGTCCCGAATGGCGGAAATATGCGGTTGATTTTCCATCCGTTTTGCCACCGAGCAACGTGGGCATTCATAAAAATCAATAAAACGGCTTGATACTGTAGTCATAATTATGCCTCCGCATTTGCAATTTTAAACCCTAATACATACCAATCAGGTTGATAATTTTCAATATGCAATACCCGACCTTGTGGCGTATTTTCAACCCAAAAACTTAATTCAGGATGTAATGCTTCCAATTCACCGTAAATATTCAACGGCAAACTATTCTTCCCGCTTTGTAAACCGTCAACAAACAGATATAAATCTGACCGCACTTTTTGTATAAGATAAGGTAAGTTCGCCTATTTTTTTCCGTTGGATAACGACTACATCTCGAACAATAGATCCCTTCGCCGTTAACTGCGAGCCATTCGCCCAGTGCAATTAAACGCTCAGCCTGACCTTCCGGAATAGTGCCATCTGCCCGAGGTCCTACATTTAACAGTAAGTTTCCGTTATTGGCGACAATTTCGACTAACATGGAAACTAGGTTTTTAACTGAAATTAGGGCTGTCATCACTTTCATTTTGGTTATACCCGAAAGATAACCCTAGACCTCGGCACATTTCCCATTTTTTTGCTCACGGGAAACCTCCCCGTGTTTGTATTCTTTATGTTTAAAATCACCCCATAAATCGTTCCAACGATTGTCAACAACACCTTCTTCAACTTGATTGTAATAGTAAGCAAATAAGCTCGGTAGCATATGTTCGCCCTGTGTCGGCCAACCGATATCATTCCATAATACGGAAGGTTGATAGAGATCGATCAATTCTTTGTAATGATTGTAGGCATAATCGGCATAAGCATAAGTAGGGGCAGGGCATTTGACATATTTTGGCTTTCGGTGAATATCGGCATATTGGAAAAAGTCCAATCAATAACACCGAGTAATATGCTCCCTATTTTTAACCCTTGAGCTCTAACTGCTTCGGTTAATTCCCCCATAATATCGCGTTTCGGCCCGTAATTCAGACAGTGATAATCGGTGTGTCGGCTTGGGAAAAGACAAAAACCATCGTGATGTTTAGTGGTTAATACGACATATTTTTGCTCCTGCTCGTTTAAACAGATTCGCCCATTCTGTAGGCTGCCATTTTTCTGCTTTCCACATTGGTAGAAAATCACGATAAGCAAAATCTTTACCGTAGGTTTTTATATGATGCTCGTAAGTCGGGCCTTGTTTGACATTAATCGAATTAAAAATACCACTCGGCATAAGGATTGTTGCAGAACCACTGTTCGTCAATATCAACTTCGCCTAATTCCCAAGTTAGCGGTGCATAAGCGGGAACAGAATAAATTCCCCAATGGATAAAAATACCAAATTTGTAATCATCAAACCAATCAGGTAAGGAGTGGGTTTTGACTGATTCCCAAGTTGCAGCATATTGTTTTTTCATTAGGTATTCCTTTATATAAATCGCATGATAATCAATACATCTTTGATGGTTTCCGGAGTCACTGCTATCATCTACCTGAAATGATTTTTTTCATAATCTCTGAAAAGTAAATAGAAATTCTATTTTTTCATGCCGTATTTGTGATGGCGATCACATTAACCGCTGTTCTTGCATAAAAAAATAATGCCCGATATATGTTTATTTTTTTCCATAAATCGGGCATGACGGTTTTTATTGGGGAATAAGGCAAAAAGTAAGCGAAAAACGACCGGACTTTAGAGGCCTAACACCATAACTTGCTAGCTAAAATTTGCATAATACGCATAAAAAATAGGCATCTAAGGAAAGATGCCTAACAAATTTATTTTACGATTAATGCTGAGTTTCGCTTTGCGTTTCCTGCTCGGCATTTTCTTGTTCTTGACGCTCCAAATATTGCATAAACAACGCATCAAAGTTGACCGGCGATAAATTCAATGCCGGGAATGTGCCGCGGTTAACCAGGTTAGAACACTAGTTCACGCGCATAAGGGAACAGCATATTCGGGCATTGGGAAGTCAAACAATGCGCCATTTGCATATCTTCCAAACCACTGATAGTGAACACGCCCGCTTGTTGTACTTCGCAGATAAAAAGCAACATCGCCACTGTCTTCCAATGTAGTTTCAACCGAAATGTTCAATGTTACTTCATATAAGTCATCAGCTAATTGTTTTAGCTTGAGTGCTCAAATCAAATTTCAGGTTCGGTTTCCATTCTTGGTTAAAAAATATGTGGTAAATTCGGTGCTTCAAAAGACACGTCTTTCACATAAATGCGTTGAATTTGTAATACCGCTTGTGTTTGTTGTTCTTCTGTTGCTTCCGCTGTTGCGGCTACATCTTTTGTTTTTCTTCTGTCATCGAAATAATCCTTAATGTTTGTTTCGTTTAAATTATTTAACCAAAGGTAGGTTTGCCGCGTTCCAGCCTGCAATGCCTTCCCTTAAACTGTACACACGGCTAAAGCCTTGTTTTGCCAGAATTTCGGCTGAGGAACGTGAGCTAAGACCGGTTGCACAGGTTAAAAATCACCGGCACCTCTTTTATGCTGTTCTAACTTGCCGAGATTATGATTTTTTTAATATCAGTCGGCACGAATTGCTGGCTGTTGATGATATGCCCGCGTTTGAATTCGTCAATGCTGCGCAAATCAATCACTACCGCGTCTTCGTTGTTCATCAGACGCACCGCTTCGGTATTTTCTATCACTTTAACCTTACTGGTTGCTTCTTTAATAAAAGTGTAAATCGTGGCAACAAACACTCCAATCCAACCGGCGACCATCAAGGTATGATTTTTTTGGCAAATTGGATTGCCATCGGCATAAATTCTTCCATTTTTCTTCTCAAAAATAAAACGGTTGTAAAAATGAGTGCTAAGTATAACCGCACTTTGTTGATCTTTCAAAGAAACTATTACACTTTTTATTGATCTATATTATGGCGATAATGGCTATTTGTTGGTATATTAGCCCAGATTTCAGAGGTCACACAATGATTTGCGTTTTGCTTATGAAATCATTGTCAAAAAAAGGAAAAAAACGATGCAAAAAAAGTGCGGTCGTTTTTCAAGTTTTATCAGAAATAAATAAATCAGGAGTTATTATGTCCTTCGAGTTTTTTTATATCAATTCGCCATTGTACTGGTGTGTATCCTTATCGGTGCGCGCGTCGGCGGTATCGGTTTAGGGGTATTCGGCGGTTTAGGCTTGGCGATTCTCTCTTTCGTTTGCGGTTTTAAAACCTGCGGGTTTACCGATTGATGTAATGTTTATGATTATGGCGGTGGTTGCGGCGGCATCTTCTATGCAAGCAGCAGGCGGTTTGGATTATATGATCAAAAATCGCTACCAACATTCTGCGTCGTAATCCTAAATATATCACTTTTATGGCACCGGCCGTTACTTGGTTATTTACTTTTCTAGCCGGAACCGGGCACGTTGCTTATTCCGTATTACCGGTTATTGCTGAAGTGTCTCGCCACAACGGCGTACGCCCTGAACGTCCGCTTTCTATGGCGGTTATCGCTTCCCAGTTTGCGATTGTTGCCAGCCCGATTGCAGCGGCAGTAGTTTCAGTTGCAGCATTTCTTGAGCCTAAAAGGCTTCAATTTAGGCAACATTTTAATGGTTACTATTCCTGCCACAGTTTTAGGGTATCGGTTTTGGCTTGTGTGTTTGTCAATAAAATGGGTAAAGAACTGAAAGATGATCCGGAATATCAACGCCGTTTACAAGATCCGGAATATGTGAAAGACAATAACGCAAATACTAGCCCTACTGAAATAAAACTCAAACCGACGGCAAAAAAATGTCTGTTGGATTGTTCTTATTCGGCGCGGTATTGGTTGTATTAATGGGTGCAGTTCCTGAGTTTACGTCCTACGTTTGACGGCAAACCGATGGGAATGGCGCATACCATTGAAAATCGTTATGTTGAGTGTTGGTGCATTAATTATTCTGTTTTGTAAACCGAACGGTGATGAAATTACTAAAGGCTCCGTATTCCATGCCGGTATGCGTGCGGTTATCGCTATTTTTGGTATTGCGTGGTTAGGCGACACCTTAATGCAAGCACACATGACAGAAGTGAAAGACATGGTGAAAGGCTTGGTAGAAACCGCACCTTGGACGTTTGCTTTTGCTCTTTTCATACTTTTCCGTATTAGTGAACAGCCAAGGGGCAACCGTAGCAACCCTGTTCCCGGTCGGCATTGCATTAGGGTATTGAACCTGCGGTATTAATCGGGGTCTTTGTTGCGGTGAACGGTTACTTCTTCGTGCCGAACTACGGCCCGATCATTGCTTCTATCGACTTTGATACCACGGGAACTACAAAAAAATCGGTAAATACATTTTCAACCACAGCTTTTATGATACCGGGGCTGTTGAGCATGCTCTTCTGTATTATTATCGGGCTGGTTTTAGCTAATATATTGCTGTAAACGTTCTATTAAACAAGAGTAGAAAGAAGTAAAGTGCGGTCGATTTAGACCGCATTTTTGATGGATAAAATGGCATTTTTATTACCGCACTTTCACGTTAATCAGGAAAAAGGCACACAATAATTCCAACGGATAATATTCTCCGCGCAAATAATCGTGGATGGATTGGATTACTAACGGACTTCGCGCACATTGCCCTTCCTGCCGGATAAATTCGTTAAATTCATCCAATGTTAGCCATAAACCTCGCGTAATATCGGTATCCTGCGGCTTAACTTCAACCCAATCCTCCAATTCCAAAGCAAAAAGTAAAGCGTAAAAAAATCCGTATTGGAACGTGGCGCATGCCATTGATAAATTTTTCACTAAATGCTGCATTTGTGCATTAATTCCGGTTTCTTCCGCCAGTTCGCGGCTAGCGTCTTGTAATAAGGTTTCGCCTTTTTCCAAATGTCCGGCCGGTTGGTTTTAATGTACGTTTCCCATGTTCAATTTCTTCTACAAATAAAAATTTTTCCTTTGCAATGCACTACGCATGCCATTGTGATATTGGGTTTATGCATAATTTATAAAAACTCAAATTTAATCTGACGAATTACAAAAAAATGCAGTCAAAAAAACGATGATTTTTTTCAACCGCACTTTTTACAGTTAAGGTTTACTTACGCGCAAGACTCGGAAATGCATTCATTTCAAGTAATTTGGAGTTCTGTAGTTTAATGAAAACTCTGTCTTTTTCTTGTAACGTAATAAATTTCGCTATAGTAGCTTAATTGGTTTTTTTAATTTGTTCCAATATTTTTCATAAGTATCAATCGCTTCGCCGACATCGGCCTGTAAAACACCGTTTTTCAATTTCGGCAGCTGGTGGGAATAATACCGGGCTTGTGGCGTCTTTTTCGTTTAATAAAGGCTTTCACGCCTTCATTCGGCATGGAAAAATCCCATGGTTTCAATGACGGTTTTGGCACTTTCCGGGCGTAGCATAAAATCGATAAACCGATAGGCAGCAGACACATTTTTCGCTGTTTTAGGAATGCTGTAATTATCCATCCAAAAATTGCTCCTTCTTTTTGGATAAATAAAGCGGATATTAGGATTTTTCTTTCATAGCGCGAAATGCTGAGCCGTTCCAAATCATTCCTAAATCCACCTCGCCTTGTAGATAAGGCACTTCCGGCGAATCCGAATTAAACGCCAGCACATTCGGCATTAACTTGGTTAGACGTTCGTAGGCTGCTTTAATTTCACTTTTTTTGAGTGGTATTGGGAGAATGTCCGTTAAGTAATAATGCTAAATGAAACACTTCGCGGGAGTCGGCAGTTAATAAAACCTTCCCTTTATATTCCGGTCTCCATAAATCTGCCCAGCTGTTGATATGGTTAATGTCGCTGATGTTTGCTGTATTCACGCCGATGCCTGTCAAACCATAAACGTAAGGCAGAGAATATTGGTTATTAGGATCAAAAGGTTTATTCAAGAGATTGGGGGTGATTTGATGGAAGTTTTTTTAACTTAGTATGGTCGATTTTTGCAGCATTCCTTCCTTTGCCATTTTGCCCACATAATAACTGGACGGAAACACTAAATCATATCCACCTTTAATTAACTTTAATTTGGCATACATTTCTTCATTACTTTCAAAAAGTGGAATAAATGACCTCAATGCCGGTTTCTTGGGTGAGTGTGCCAGTAGGCTTGAAGGAATGTACTCTGTCCAGTTATAGACATAGAGTTTTTTTGAGAGGCAAATGTGGTGCTGCTGAGAAAAAGTTAAAAGGATAAAGAATAGTTTTTGCAAAAATGCAGGGTAGGCAATTTCAAATCAGGAATCCTCTTTGCTGAATACGACAAACATATTATGGTTAAAAATGATGGTATTTCAAGAAGACAGCATACCATAAAAATTGTGTTGAAAGAAAAATCACTGCAAATTGTTTTGTATATGTGTATTTGAAGTGTTTTTTTAAATCCCACCAAAATGTGTGTGATTTTTGTAGGAAATGAGTTTGATTAGGTGGTAAATCCTCCTTTCTCCTTGCAGAGAATCGGAGTTGCTGTGAACTTATTTATTAGCTAGACATGAGTATATATCAAACCGATGATTTTTTTGGTTTGGCGACTAAAGTGCGGTGGGATTTGAGCAAGAAATTCAGAATAATCGGGGCGTTTAACCACCACGCGCTTGCGGGCAAGATTTAACGCCGGCTCAAGTAATTGATCTGCATCTAAATCCCCACCGACAAGATGTTGAAACAAGCGCATTTCTTTTTTTGACTAAGGCAGATTTTTTTGTTTGTGCGGATACATTGGATCAAGATAAACCACATCAGCAAAAATCTGTTTGTGGACTCAATTCGGACAAATGCTTAACGTTTAAGAGTTGTAGATTGGCTTGCAGCATTGCGCCAATTTCCGTGTCGGCATAAGCCCGTTGTAAACCGTCTTGCAACAATAAAAAATACCACAGGGTGACGTTCAATTAAGCGTACTTTACAACCGACGGAGGCTAAGACAAAGGCATCGCGCCCTAAGCCGGCAGTGGCATCAATGACACTCGGCAATTCGTCACCTTTTACCCCCACCGCTTTGACAACTGCTTCAGCCCGTCCGCCACCGAACTTACGTCGGTGTGCCATTACGCCGCTGACAAAAATCCACATAGACCGCCCCCAATTTCGGTTCGTCCAGTTTACGTAATTCAAGCCGTGTCTGGCCGTTAATTTCGGCTTGCACCAATGCCAACTGGGGAATCAGGATTATGTTGCAAAGCCTTGTTGGGCGCAAAGTGCGGTGAAATTTTCCGCTGTTTTTTTGTTCTGAGATTAGTTGTACGCTTATTTTCGGATCAACCATACGCCACTTTCCATATGTTCGGTGTAAGGGAATTGATCGAATAATGCAGCCCGTTCAATGTAATGAGTTTGACTCAACGTTTGCAAGTTGTCGCATAAGGTATGAGGATTACAGGAAATGTATAAAATTCGATCATAATTTTTGTACTAAGCGTAGCGTATCGGGATCAATCCTGCACGTGGCGGATCAACAAAAAATGGTATGACATTCATAGGATTGCAAATCAATGCCGTTTAAGCGGTTGAATTTACGTACACCGTTTATTGCTTGAGTAAATTCTTCTGCCGACATACGGATAATCTGCAAATTATTTACGCCGTTTGCTGAAATATTAAACTGCGCGGCTGCGACGGAAGGTTTAGCCACCTCTGTCGCCAATACCTTACGAAAATTTTGCGCCAAGGCGATGGAAAAATTACCGTTACCACAATAGAGTTCCAGTAAATCTCCTTGGCTGTTTTGGGTGCAATTTATCGCCCATTCCAGCATTTTACAATTCACTGCTGCATTTGGTTGAGTAAAGCTGTTTTCCACCTGCCGATAAACATAATCTCTGCCGTTAACTGACAGAACCTCATCAGCATAATCACGTTCTAAACAAATCTTTTGCTTAGTCGCCCGCCCGATAAGTTGCACACAAAATCCCTGTTCTGTTAACCGCTCTTTTTAGTCTGCAAGCAGCCTGTTCCCATTCTTTATTCAATGGGGTGTGATATAGCAAACTGACGAGAATATCACCGCTCAGGGTGCTAAGGTAGTCCACCTGAAACAATTTGTGTTTTAGAACTTGCTGTTCTTTTAATAGAGGCAAAAGTGCCTTCATCATGCGGTTAATTAATTCGTTTGCAATGGGAAAATCATCCACCCGATAACGTTGGCGAGGTGTTGGTCGAACATAATATGATACAAATCGCCGTCGTCATGCCACAAACGAAACTCTGCCCGCATCCGATAATGCTGTGGTGGCGAAGCGAATATTTCTAATGCAGGCGAATTAAAAAGGCGCAAAAAAAGTGCGGTTAGTTTTTCACGCTTTTTGTCTAGCAATTCGCTGTATTGCTCAATCGGAATAGTTTGCATGCGGTTGGCTCCAAGTTAAATCGGAATGGATTTTTAGCATAACGGTAAGAAAAAAAGGCTTTAACTGTTATTTTAGCTAGTATTGTTTGGCGTTGAAGATGCAAACAAGAAATATGAGACCAGTTTAAAAAGTGCGGTCATTCATTAGCTTTTTGTAGCTTCAATTTTCAGCATTTTGATAGGCAATTCCATGCATAAAAACTGCAAAAACGTCTTTTTAATAACTGCTGTTCATTATTGTGGTAATGCTGTTGTAACATCGGCGTATTTAGCATTTCGTCTATTTTTTTTGGAGCAATACATCAATTAACGCAATAGGAAAAATCATCCCGAATGACCTTACGTTGCTGTAACATACTAAAGAAATAGTGCATATATTCGTATTTTTTTCTTGAGTCATTTTTGAAAAAGCCGTAATTCTTCATCTTGATGAGCATTTAGATCTGCTAATACAGATACGGAATAAAGCGTTGTCATGGCTTCCTGTTGCATGGTCAGAATACGTTGAATAACTGTCGCTAAATCTGCGCGATCATGTAGCAATTGCTCAAATTCAAGGCGCATTTTATTTTTGTTCTTCAAATACGATTTTTACCAGTGCTTCTTTCGTTGGAAAGTGCTTATAAAAAGTTACTCTGCTAACCTTTGCCAGTCGACGAGATCTCTGCAATAGACGTGGCAATCCAGCCTTGCTCATAAAAAAAGCGTCACTGCAGCTTGCTTTAATACAGAATCTTTTTTTCATTTTTCTCCTTGACTGACAATAACATAGCCAAAAAAATTGTGAAGTGTCAAATATTATATTTGAGAAAAAATTATTATTTACTTTTTCATTTTTAAGTTATGTTAAGTTTACACTATTTAGTCTTTATCATAAAAAAATGTAAACTTTTAAGGTGTGCTAATGAAAAATAAACATTCTCCATTAAATTTTATAACCCTTTGTTTAGTAGGCTGTTATTCATATTTTTTTCGTATGCGAAAGAAATTAATCAACCAATGATGTTAGACGAAATCACAGTGACCGGTGAGAAATTTGAACGTAGTCAATCTTCGACTGGTTCAAGCACGACTGTGGTAACTGGTGATCAATTCAAACGAGAAGCCAATTTAATGTCCGCTACTCAATTATTAAAACGTGATGTGAATATTTTTAGATACCGGCTTAGGCAATGACTTACCTACTGTGCGCGGCGTTGACGGGTCAGGCCCGGCAGTAGGTGCGGTGGCATTTTTGCGGGTTCGCGCCCACGTTTGAATATGCAAATTGACGGCAGAACCTCCAGTTATAACGAATTGGCATTCGGTACAAAAATCCCTGTGGGATATGAAACAGGTAGAAATTTATCGTGGCGCACAAAGCTATGCCCAAGGGCGTAATGCTATTGCCGGCGCCGTGGTGATGACCAGCAATGACCCAACGCAAGAATGGGAAGGTGCAGCGAAATTAAATATGGGGAATCATCGATTGGCACAAACGGCTGCCCTGATTTCAGGCCCGGTGGTGAAAAGACGAATTGGCGTTTCGTTTAGCGTGAGATCATCAACAACGCGAAACTGCTGTAGATTTACCACATTACGATCCCGTCGGCAACCCGCGTTGGTTTAAAAGCCACCAATACCCGCGCCAAATTACTGTGGACGCCGTCTGCGTTGCCAGATCTCTATAGCCGTTTAACATTCAATCATTTAAACGCGCGAGCACCACAAAAGCGAAACAGAGTTACAACCTAATTCACCACGTTATACGCCGGAACGCCCGGTATTCCAAAACACGCTCTGCCAGCACTATTTGGGACATTGGTTATCAACTCTCAGAGCATTGGAAATGGGAAAATAAATTGGTTTATACCCACTTTATTCACGATAGAAAAACAACTTCGCCATTCAACACCGCATTGCCACCAAATCGTCGAGGTGTTCCGGCTCGCGTTGATGGCAATGAATTCCAAATTGAACCCATTGTAAAAATACGAAAGCGAAAAATACCGTGGTTTATTCGGTTTGTTCTATTTCAATGCGAAACAAGATGAAAGTGTTACGATGCTCAACGGACGCATTGCTCGCACGCCGATTACGACAAATTTTAATGATAAAACGAAAACCAAGGCGGCCTTTGGTGAAATTACCTTTACGCCGGATATTCCGTTTGAATTGACGCTTTCTGCTCGCTATGAACAGGAACATCATCAGCGTAAAAGGCAAAAAGTGCGATGTTTTCCATCAACCGGGATAAAAATACAATGTCTTCCTGCCAAAAAGCAGACATTGCATGGAAAAATTAACGACGATCAACGCTTAGGGTTTTAAAGTAGGTAAAGGTTATAACCCGGGCGGTGCCGGTGTGACTTTCGGTGTGCCGTACACCAGCTATGAATATGACGCGGAATATGTCTGGAACTACGAACTTTATCATCGTTGGACATCCGCAGATAAACGCCTACGCATTAACAGCAACCTGTTCTATAACGACTACAAAGACATACAGTTACCGTTTACCCTTGGTCCAAATTCCATCGTGATCCGCAATGCCGATAAAGTCGTCACCTATGGTGCGGAAATCAATACCGAATGGCAGGCCATGGAGAAACTGGTACTTAATGCGGGCATCGGGATGCTAAAAACCGATATCAAAGGTTATCCAAACAGCGGCATTGAAGGGAATAAACTTGCTCGTGCACCAAGTTTTAGTGGAAAAGTGGGGGCCAATTATCGTCTTCTTGACCACCTAGAAATTGGCACTAATTACAGCTATAACAGTAGTTATTATTCCACTGCCGACAACTTAGCCAATGGTAAAGTAGGGCATTATGACCAACTTGATGCTTATTTAGCGTACGACTTTAAGCACGCCAGAATCACGCTTTATGCCGACAACGTGCTTAACTCACGCAAAGATATCTTACTCGTACCGCGCTCTGGCGACATTACTCGTCAGCCGGAACGTCAAATTGGACTTTCCACCGAGTTAAGATTCTAAGCAATGAGTAGAAAACACCAACAAATTTGTCAACCTGTTGCTGCGCAATTACGTGCCTCAATGTGGTTGGCAACTTTCGCCCAAGGCTTAAAAAATCAGGATTTGGCTTTTGATGATCCACATTGTGTTCACCGTCAGCCAATCTTTTACGTTTCCTTATTGGCAGATTTTTCTCGCTGCTTGCCATTTCCATTTTGTATTACACCTGCAAAATTAAAGCGCACGATAAATCTCATTATGCTGCCTTTTGAATTGGAAAAAAATTCTACGCCAACAGCTTGCAAAAATCAGTCAATTATCGTTAGGCAAAGTCAATGAAATCGGGTCAGGCGGTTTTAACCAAAGTCCTGTGCGATGACGTAAACGAGTGCACACCTTTGTTGCCGATGCACCGCCCCTTAAAGCGGAGGCTTATTCCACACCGATTTTCGTGTTGGCGGCATTGTTTTTGGTTAAATTGGCAAATGGCATTGGCTGTGGTGATTTTCCTTGTCGTGTTGTTTACGATTCTGCAACGTTTAATGCAAAAAAGTCGGTTGAATTATCGTGATTACGGTGCTGCCGTGAGCCGAATCAACAGTGCTATTATTGAATATATTCAAGGCATGAGCACGATTCGTACCTTTGATGCGGGACAAAGTTCGTACAGCCGTTTTAGCACCGCATTGGAAAATTTTAATCAGGTTATATTCGCTTTTTTAGCCAAAGTGGGCGCACCAACACGTCTTGCCCGTTCGCTCTTTACGCCAATGCCAATCATGTTGTTTTTTTGATCGTGTTAGGGCGTGTATTTACACTCGCTTGCGCTGCTTTCCACCTTTGGCTTTTTTGCCTTTTTAGTGTTAGCCGCCGGGTTAATTGAAACCATGCATCCGTACATGGGGCTGTTTCATTTATTGGAACGCTCTCGCTCCGCCATTGAACGCATTAACGAAATAAAAACGTTGGAAAATGCCACCGCACTTTTGCCGTTACAAACGCCGAAGGGGTATGCGGTTCAATTTGAACAGGTCAATTTCAGCTATGATGCCGACAAAGCGACGCTGAAAAATATTGACTTCAGCGTGCCGCAAAATAGTTTTACCGCGATTATTGGCACCTCAGGCTCCGGCAAAACCACTTTGCTCAATTTGTTGTTGCGCTTTTGGGATGTCGATAGCGGAAAAATCACTTTAGGTGGTGCAGATATTCGTCATATGGAACAGGATCAACTCATGAAATATTGTTCGGTCGTATTTCAGGATAATTTCTTATTTTTCTTGCTCTATTGCCGAAAAACATCGCTTACGGCATAGAAAATGTGACGGAGGAAGCGATTATCAATGCTGCCAAACAAGCCCGTATTCACGACTTTATTATGACCTTGCCGGAGCAATATCAAACGAAAGTGGGTGAACGTGGACAATTATTGTCAGGCGGACAAAAAACAACGTATCAGTATAGCCCGAGCCTTTTTACAAAAATCGCCCGATTTTATTGTTAGACGAACCCACGGCTTTTTCAGATGCGAAAAAAATGAGGCAGATTTAATGCGGGTATTTCATGCGCTGATGCAAAAATAAAACAGTGATCATGGTGGCGCATCGCCTGTCTAGCATTACCCAAGCCGACCAAATTATTTATTTAGAGAACGGCAAAATCATCGCTCAAGGTAACCACCAAGCCTTGTTGCAAACTAATGCTGCCTATCAAACCCTTTGGGCGGAATATCAACAGGCAAAATCTTGGACGATACATTAGAGAATGTTATGCAATCTTACTTTAATCCCGAAACTCAACGCGTAAAAAGCCTGTGGCAAACTTATCACGCCTTATTTGCCGCCGCCCAACAGCAACAAAGCGCATTCTTACGCTGTCTCGCTTTTGCGGCACTGTCTGCAACCTTATTCGGCGTGGCTATCGGCTTGCTGTATCCGCTGCTTTTGGCATTAGAACAAACTGAAGCAGGGCAAAGTGCGGTCATTTTTTGGAGTGTTTTGTGTGGCGGACTTTTAGTCGCCAGCCTCCTTTTCCGCATTTGGGCGGAATATTATGACACTAAAGGCGATTCATTTTTGGCGGCATATCAATTGAGACGTCAACTGGGCGAAAAACTTCGCCGAGTATCTCTTGCTGTCCTCAGTGGATTTCGTGCAGGCGAACTCAGTGCCGTTGCCATCCAAAGTATTAATGAAGCGACGAATTACGCTTTCAGTTTAATCAGTATTCTAATTTACGGCATCGTAACACCGGTGTCTGCCGCCCTTTGTCTTTGTTTCTTTGATTACCGCTTTGGGCTGCTGATCTTCATTATTTTTCCGCTTATCGTGCCACTTTATTTATGGCGGAGAAAAGCTTTCCGTCGTGGATTTAGTATTTTGGCAGAAGCTAATCAGCGACTTAAAGGCGAAACCATTGAGTTTGTGCAAGGTTTGGAAATTCTGAAATCAACAGGGCAGACTGAAAACAAACAACATATTTTCAACCGTGTGATTGAAGATGTGGCAAACATTCAACGCATCGGCACAAAAAAAGGCGAACGTCCGAATTTGATTATTACCTCAAGCATTCAATTAAGTCTTATTGCCGTATTAATTGTTGGCACATTTTGGGTGATTTCCGGTAGCGCTCATTGGGTATTGTTAGCCACAGTACTGATTTTAATTGCACGAATTTCAGATGTATTGAACTTCTTTGTGCAAATGTCTTCGCTCTTAGAAATTTTTGTGTAATCAGCTGTGAGAAATTTGAAAAACTGATGGCATTGCCTGAATTGATGGAAAATAATGGCAGCAGATTACCCACAGATTATCGCATTCGTTATGAGCATGTCCGCTTTGGTTACAATGCCGAAAAAAACTATCCTAAATGACATTAATCTGGACATAAAACCCTAACAGCCTCAATGCTTTTGTGGGCACCAGCGGTTGTGGTAAAACAACATTACTCCGCTTGTTATTGCGTTATGCTGATCCACAATCAGGGCAAATTACGATCGGCGGTGTCGATATTCGGGATATTAGCCAAGAACAGCTCATGCGCTTAATTTCTGTGGTGTTTCAAGACGTTTATTTATTCCAAGACAGCGTATTAAATAACATCCGAATGGCAAAACCCGATGCCACCGATGAAGAGGTGATTCACGCCTGTAAACTTGCCCAATGCCATGATTTTATTCAGGCATTACCACAAGGATATCAAACGCAAGTTAATGAAATTGGGAGTAATTTTTCCGGCGGTGAAAAGCAACGACTTGCTATCGCCCGCGCGATTTTAAAAGACGCACCGATTCTCATTTTAGATGAACCAACAGCATCGTTGGATACCCGCAATGAGCTGGCAGTGCAAAAAGCGCTGGATCAGCTGGTTAAAGACAAAACCGTGTTGATTATCGCTCACCGACTTTCCACTATTGTGGGAGCGCATTGCATTTATGTGTTGGAAAACGGCAGCATTGCCGAACAAGGCACGCATCAAACACTCTTAGAACAAAAAGGACGTTATGCAGCGTTTTGGCAATGCCAACAAGGCAACATCACTCACTAAACAGGATTGGGCAATCCTTGCCACGACTGCCGGCTTTAAATTCTGCATAATAGCATTTTATATGATTGGTCTCATCACCATGTTAAAAGAGATGGGGTTCGATCTTAAACAGCTTAGTTGGTTCTATTTGCTTGGTGGGATGGAAATGGCGAAATTCATCGTTTCGCCGTTAATTGAACGCTATCGTCTCAAGCGTATCGGGCAATTTCGCGGCTGGCTATGTCTTTCTTCGCTAATCATTTTTATTGCCCTATTTATGTTGCATTTCATGCAACCGCAACGGGATTTTACACTGCTTATGGTGGCGTGTGTGCTATTGAACCTAAGCAGTCTATTTTTTGGTTGTGCAACGCTAGGATTAACCTGTGCCATCCTGCCTTTTGAGCAACGTGGCTTTGGCGGTGTCATTCAGGTGATCGCAGGACGAGTGGGTAAAATGCTTGGCGGCGGTTTGGTGTTACTGATTTATCATCATTACGGCTGGCAAAGTGCGGTGGATTTTATCAGTGTTTTTGCACTACTATTGATTCTACAAATCAGCCTATATTCCGAACCTACAGTTGCCGCTGAACCGCAAAATCCGCCATTGCGTTTTTTATTCACACGTTTTTTCTACTTTTGGCAACAACCGCACATTTCATTTCGTTGGTTGATTTTATTGTTATTTGTGTTTATTCCCAGCGGCATGGTGGTCAGTAGTTTCATTCCGCGTCTAAATGCCTTGGGCTGGAGCAGCCAACACATTGGTTTATTGCTTTCCGTATTTGAAGCGCTTTGCGCCATCGCATTTACCCCCCTAAGCGGTATATTACTCAAAAAATACTCTCGGGTTTCTGTCACTCAATGGGTGTTGTTTAGCCAAATTTTTGTGTTCTGCTCATTTATTTTATTTGAATATATCGGCTCTAATTTTTCCCTATCTTATCGCTGCACCGATCTTATTATTAAGCATCACTTATGCGTTGCTCGTGCCATGCCTGCTCGCCATCATCATGGACAAATCCACTCATGCCTATGCCACGCTCGACAGCTCGTTGCAATTCTCCGTCGCTCTCTTAGGCGCTTATCTGGCCGGTTTTGCATCGCTTCGCATTGCCTACGCTTTAGGCTACCTAGCGGTTTATAGCCTAGCAACATTCATTATGGTTGGAGTATGGTGGTTTTTCAAGCATAAGCATTTTTGTGTAACCTGCTCTCTTTTATAACAGAATGATAATTTATCAATTTCCATTTATAGATTAAAAATTTTTGAACAAAAATGGAAAAAGTTTTAACGGAAAAAAATAGCGCCACATAAGAATGCCGCGCTATTTCAAAAAATAAACCGAATTAATAGTAAGAATGCTCGCCACGTTGATGTTCGGTGATATCTCTGGCGCCTTTTTAGTTCATTTGGGAATAGTTCGATAAGTTGGCGCTCAATCCCGTCTTTTAAGGTAACATCCACCATTGAACAACCGTTACAGCCACCGCCGAATTGTAAAATAGCATAGCCGTCATCGGTAATTTCCATTAAAGTAATTTTACCGCCGTGGCTTGCCAATTGCGGATTAATTTGGGTTTGAATGATATATTCCACCCGCTCGATTAATGGCGCATCGTCCGACACTTTGCGCATTTTGGCGTTCGGCGCTTTCAGTGTCAATTGTGCGCCGAGCTCTTCGGTAACATAATCAATTTCCGCATCTTCTAAAAAAGGTAGGCTGACTTCATCCACAAATGCGGAAAAAGTAGAATAGCGTAGCTCCGTATCTGTTGCTTCAACGGCGTTAGGGCGGGCAATAAGACACACCGCATTCTGCTCCCGGTGTGCCCGGATTGACTACAAAAAAATACGGATATTAGTACCTTCTTCCTGTTGGTCGAGCAGTTTACGAAAAATGAACTTGCGCGGCATCCGAAATGGTAATTTGTTGCATAAAAAAATTCCTACGATACATACTTGAGTTAGATTGTCGGGAATGATACGCCTAGACGGGATTTTTTTCCACCTTTTACTGCAATTGCTTTGAGAAATCTTTATACGCGCGCTAAGCCCCACACCTGAATGTGAGTGATCCCTGCTTGGCGTAGTTGCTTTGAAATTTCGTTTAACGTTGAGCCTGTTGTGATCACATCGTCTATCAGTGCTACGGAGCGATAACCGCATAGTCCAATTTTTCGATTAATTTGAAAAGCATTTTTTTAAATTACGGCGGCGGGCAGTGGCGGTTAAACCGCGTTGTGTCGGTGTACGTTTAACACGCTTGAGCAAATCATTACGAACGGGGATCATCAATCGACGGGAGAGCTGTTGAGCTAATAAATCCGCCTGATTATAACCGCGCTGCCATTGACGGAAATGATGTAGCGGCACGGGCAGAATCACCTCGGGCAACGTCAAACCGTGAGTACGTCTTGCCTGACGCACGGCAAGTAACATCAATCGTGCCAAAGTGCGGTCTAGCCGTTTTGAAACTTAAAGCGGTGAATCAAAGTTGATAACGGCTCACTGTAACGTCCGATAATCACCATTAGATCCCAACTCGGTTCTTCGCGCAGACAACGCCCGCATTGCAGGGGAGTCATGACTTAATTCCGCACCGCAACGACCGCAATAAGGAAAGCGACGAATTTGCTTAATACAGCGGCTACATAAACCATGGTTTGCCATAGCCAGTTTATGGCGGCATTGCACACAGCAAAAATCCGAATGGGTTCATTTATTTTCCTTAAAAAGCGTCAGTATTATTGACCGCACTTTAATACAAATCAAAAAGTTTACTTATTTACGATTTAATTTTTACGATCCCGATCGCAAAAATGATAAACTTCAGTTTATAAAAAAATAACAAGGAAAAAAATAATGAGCCATCTAAACTATCGCGATCGCATAAAAAGTCGTATTTTTTCGATATCGACGAAACCCTGATTGTCAAAAGATAAGGATTATTTGCCCGCTACGGTGAAACCTGCTATTTGTCAGTTAAAAAGCCAACGGTATTATCCCGGCTATTGCCACAGGGGCGAGCGCCATGCAGTTTTCCTCCGCAAATCAAAGAATTAGTTGCCGAGACAGGGCATTGACTTATTGGTGACGATGAACGGGCAATATGTGAGTTATCGTGGCGAAGCCTTGGCTAAAGCATCCGATTGCCGCTGAGAAAAATTCAACAAGTAATTGATTTTCTTGAGCAACATCACATTGAGTATGCTTTTGTTTCTAATCATGCCATTGCGGTTTCCCAAATTACTCCTATTGTGCGTTCGGCAATGGACCCGCTGCGTACGGATTATCATGTGGATAAAGACTTTTTAAAAACTCATGATGTGTTTCAAATTCTGCCGTTTTACGATGCAAGCAAAGATGAACTGATTGCCAATTCAGGGATTTTAGATGGGTTAAAAAAACCGTGCGTTGGCATCCGCATTCAGTGGTTGTTTTGAAGCGGAAGGTTCCCAAAAGCTCGCGGCATTTTTGGCTGCAATTCGTCACTTAGGTTTAATATTGAAAATGTGATGGCATTCGGCGACGGTCTGAATGATGTGGAAATGCTAAGTACAGTTGGAGTTAGGGTGGCCATGGGTAATGCGCATGAAGAATTGAAGAAATTGGCCGATCACATTACTGAACATATTGAAAACGATGGGATTTACCGTTTTTATTACAAAGCGGATTAATTAATGAAAACAATGAAATAACAGGAGAATGCTAATGAAATTAAAACAGCTAGTCGCAGTCATCTGTGTTTTTGCCGTTCGCATCCTTTGCCGAAACCGGACAAAATACCGCGTCAACCACTGAAAGTATCATTCATTTTTAACACTGAAATCCAACGCGAAGTGATGCGGGATTTAACTCGTGTCGTGTTATTCGCTCAGGAAGAAAAATGCAGACTTGAAAAAGCTGGGCACAAGTATCAATAAAAAAACTAGAGCAAGCTATTACTCAAATACAAGCCCAAAGTGCGGTCGAAATTCAGGATAATTTTCGCACGACGCAGGTACGTTATGATAATCAAGGCAAACAAACAGGTTGGATTGACCGTGCTACTTTAGTGTTGCAAAGCAAAAGATTCCGTTGCTTTATCCAACGTTATTGCCGAGTTAAACGGCGTATTTGCTATTGAAAGCGTCAGCAGTTCGGTTTCTCAAAAAAATGATTGAGACGGTGGAAGATGAAATGATTAAAGAGGCATTGAAGCAGTTTGAACACAAAGCGGATGTGATTAAAACCGGGTTGAATGCAAAGGGTTATCAAATCGTCGAACTGGTGTTAGTCAATCCGCCCGAACATGTAGGAAACGATATCTTCGTTGCCGGGCGACATATGCAAACGAAAAAAATGGCGTTCAGTTCTTATGAGAAAAAAACACAGCCTCTGCCGGCCACGAAAACCACGCTGAAAGCAGGTGTTAATGCGAAGATTAAGTTAATTAAAGATTAATTCTCGCGCCCTAGCTATTGAACATTATTTCTTATACAATAGCCGAAAATTTTTAACAACAAATGAGGAAAAAAATGAAAGTTGCAAAAGAATGTTGTGGTAAGCATTGCTTATCAAGTACGCACCGAAGATGGTGTATTAGTAGATGAAGCGCCGGCGAATCAACCATTAGAATATTTACAAGGGCATAATAATTTAGTGATCGGCTTGGAAAAATGCGTTAGAAGGCAAAGCGGTCGGCGACAAATTTGAAGTTCGTGTGAAACCGGAAGAAGGTTACGGCGAATATAATGAGAATATGGTACAACGCGTACCGAAAAGAAGTATTTGTTGGTGTGGACGATTTGGAAGTCGGTATGCGTTTTATTGCCGATACTGATATGGGGCCCTCTGCCGGTAGTGATTACAGAAGTTGGTGAAAGCGATGTGGTGGTTGATGGTAACCACATGTTAGCGGGACAGGAATTGTTATTCAATGTGGAAGTAGTTGCTACCCGTGAAGCTACGTTGGAAGAAATCGCACATGGTCATATACATCAAGAAGGCGGTTGCTGTGGCGGTCACGACAGTGATGAAGCAGGTCACGGTTGCGGATGTGGCGGTCATCATCATGACCATGACCACCATGACCACCATCATCATGACCATGGTCACGGTCATGGCGGTTGTGGCTGTGGTGGACACGGGCATCATCATTAATTAAAAAAACAACGTAAAAATGCACCGCACTTTTTCGTTTTAAACGATAAAGTGCGGTGTTTTTAATCGCATTTTTATTCAAATTTTGTACAATTCACGCCCTAAAATTTGAGTGATTATTTATATTGAGATTTATTATGACTACACCGAATATCGGTTTTTATCAGTTTGGGTTGTCCCAAAAACCTCGTGGATTCTGAACGCATTTTAACTGAGTTGCGTTCCGACGGTTATAACATTATTCCCAGTTATGAAAAATGCTGATTTAGTAATTGTGAATACCTGCGGTTTTTATCGACAGCGCAGTGCAGGAATCACTAGAGGCTATCGGCGAAGCTTTGGAAGAAAAACGGTAAAGTTATTGTGACCGGTTGTCTTGGTGCGCGCGAAGATCAAATTCGGCAAGTGCATCCTAAAGTATTGAAATTACCGGCCCGCACAGCTATGAAGCGGTAATGAAGCATGTACATAAATATGTGCCGAAACCGGAATATAATCCTTATGTAAAGCCTTGTGCCGGCTCAGGGCGTAAAATTAACGCCGAAGCATTATGCGTATTTGAAAATTTCCGAAGGCTGTGATCATCGCTGTACATTCTGTATCATTCCGTCAATGCGCGGAGATTTAGACAGCCGACCGATTGTACAAGTACTGGATGAAGCTAAACGCTTAAAAAGATGCCGGTGTGAAAGAGATCTTGGTTGTGTCGCAAGACACTTCCGCGTACTCGTTGGATCAAAGCAAAGAAAATCAAAACAAAACCGTTTTTTGGAATGGTACACCGATTAAAAATAATTTGCTTACTCTCTGTCAGCAGCTCGGTACGCTTGGCATCTGGATTCGTCTGCATTATGTCTATCCATATCCGCATGTAGATGATTTGATTCCGTTAATGGCGGCAGGAAAAATTCTGCCTTATTTGGATATTCCGCTACAACATGCCAGCCCAAAAATCCTCAAAAGCGATGAAACGTCCGGGCTCGGTGGAACGTATTCTGGAGCGCATTAAAAAAATGGCGCGAAATTTGTCCCTGAGCTGACTCTGCGTTCAACTTTTATTGTTGGTTTTCCGGGAAACGGAAGAAGATTTCCAGCTATTGTTAGACTTCTTGCAAGAGGCGCAACTGGATCGAGTCGGATGTTTCAAATTTAGCCCGGTGGAAGGTGCTGTGGCAGCCGATATGCCGGATCAAGTGCCGGAAGATATCAAAGAGCAACGTTTCCATCGTTTTATGCAGGTACAACAAGCTATTTCTGCTCAACGCCTACAACAAAAAAATCAGCAAAAACTCTTGCTGTTATTGTAGACGAAATCGATGAACAGGGCATAGTCGGACGCTCAATGGCGGATGCTCCCGAAATCGACGGGGTAGTTTATGTGGATAACCTCAGTCAAAGTGCGGTCAAAAATTGGTGACATTATTCAGGTCACCATCACCCAAGCAGACGAATATGATTTATGGGGAACTTGCTAGAAATCCGTTTCGGTTAAACAAAAAGGTCTGAAATATTTCAGACCTTTTTTTATTAATTACTTTCAACCTGCCGCACAATCTGCCATTTTCTTGCCTATATATGCTTTTTAACAACAAAGTGCGGTGGTTTTTATGAGTTTTATCCCTCACAGCTGCTACAGCTCAACAGATTACGGTTGAATACCTGTGCCCGCACTCATGCTGAATTGATAATAAATGGATTTTAAAGCCCAACTCTTCGGCAGTGAGATATAGCTGGTTCAAATCCTTCGCCGGTGTCGCAGGGTGGATCATCACATTAATACTTTGACCTTGGTCAATGTATTGCTGGCGTTGCGCCGCCTGTTGAATAACACTCAACTGGCTGATTTCGGAGAAGGTTTTAAACACTTCTTTTTTTCGTGCTCGGAAAGCTGTTCCAAATGTTGCACTGAGCCGTCGTTATGTAAAATGCTTTCCCAAATTTCTTCCTGATCCAGCCCTTTCTCTTGTAACAATTTAACCAAGAACGGATTTTTTTATAAGTTGTCTTAATTTTTAGCCAAATCCTTCACATAATAGTTGGATTTGAACGGTTCCACCGATGGTGATACGCTGCCTAAAAATAAAGCTACTGGATTTGGTTGGCGCAATACTCATTAACGTGGTGTTGCGGCGACCGTAGCCTTTAGAATTTCCGGTTCGCCGAAAACGAGCAGCCAGTTCTTGTGAGGCTTTCAATGTTTTCTGTTGTAACGTCTTGAAAATAAAATTGTTCTTTTTGCATAGCTTCAAAACTATCAAACGCGATGTTGTTTGCCTGCAAATAGCTATGCCAACCCAGTACGCCTAATCCTAAAGCTCGGTGACGGGTCGCAAAAACGATTCGCGCGGTGTAAATAAGGAATATCTTTACTTTTTTTCGATAAACTCACTCATCACCACGTCAAGGAAATACGTTAATACTTCAGGAGCATCGGTATCTTTCCATTCATCAAAATACAGTAGGTTCATGGAAGACAAGCAACATACGAAACTTTCCTCACTGTTCGACGGCAACATGATTTCCGTACACAAATTGGAGGCGTGAATGGTCATATTTTTTTATCTTTATATACATCCGGACGCCCTGCATTGGCATTATCTTTGAAGAACAAGTACGGAATACCGGTTTCAGTTTTTGCGCTGTAATAATTTTGCCCACAACTGACGCTTAAACGGATCACCTGCTTTCATAGATTCCAGCCAATCATGTCCGACGCACACGCCGTAATACATTAACTGAATCAGGGTTGCCTTCGGTGTGAATATCCAACCATTCTTCAATATCACCGTGTTCGATATCAATATAACCGGCGAACTGTCCTTTGCGCGATGTGCCTTGTGAGATCACATCAATAATCGTATCGAACAGCTTGCTGAAATTAAACGAACCGTCGGATTTACCGTTGTTTTTTTAATCACACTGCCGCGCGGACGAATATCGCCAAAATAAGCCGACGTACCGCCGCCTATTTTACTCATCATGCCGACTTCTGCAGTAGTTGTCATAATTTCGTGAATGGAATCGCCGATATAACTACCAAAACAGGAAATCGGTAGGCACGATCCAAACCGAAGTTTGACCAAATTGGGGAGAGAGAGAAATAACCACGCGCCATATAGTGATAAAATTTATCTGCAAAACCTTCAATACCGAGTTTACGTTCGGCATGTTCGGCAATGTAACGAATACGCTCAAAGTGCGGTGGTGCCTTCCAATAAATAGCCGCGTTGTAAAAACAAACGGCTGTCGTCGTTTAGCCAGTGGAAATCCGGGCGTTGTGGGTTAGAATAAGTCATCTGCGGTAATCTGCTTCATTTTTACTGTAATCGGTACTACGTTTGTTAAAAGAAATCTGTTTCTTTACTGGACAGAATTTCAATATCAAACCATTCGGTTTCTTTTAACATCTCGTTATTAATACTGTGCGGTGGTTCTAAGCCTAGGATTGCCAACGAGTTGTTATAACGGTTTTTAATATAATTTTCCACTGTTGCCTTGCTAATGAAAGATAAATCGCCCTCTTCAAAAATCCAGTCTAAAAATACTGCGTTCTGCTTCAAAGGCTTGGCTAGCAAGGGTTTGCAACTCGGTAAAGAATTGCGGGAGTAAAATAATTCGCCATGTTCGTCACGCAAAAATTTCGTATAGCGCAATTCCGAATTTACCGTGAATTTCTTCTTCTTTAGATGTGGCCTCTACTGCATTGGAAATACCTTTAAATAGGTTTCTATGCTTATTAAAAAGACATCATAATCAAAAACTGCCCAAACAACGAAATATGCTCTACAAACAAAGAAAAATAACACGAGTGATAGTACAAATTCACCTTTGCCGGCATCTTTGTCTTTCATAAAACTTTCCATATACCGAATGCGATTCATTAACGGCTCAATGTCTTGAATTTGAGTGAACATCTCATTCAAAACCGAGTTTTTCCAACAGAAAGGAATACGCATCTTTATGACGCACTTCTGATTCGGCGAAGGTGCCGCCCACATCGTCCATTTCCGGTTTAGGGAAGTAGCGGTATAACTCACCCCAAAAAGCGTTTTTACATTGACTTCTACTTGCGAAATGGCAAGCATTGCGCGGGTCAATACATGACGTTCGTGGTCATTGATATTGGTTTTATAATCTTGAATGTCACCGGTAAAGTTGAATTCGGTATGCAACCAGTAGGAATGGCGAATGGCATCTTTTGAATTCAATAGTTCGGGATATTCATACGGCTTGATTTGTGAGCGTTTTTCAAAAAGATTGCGGGACATAGTTAACTCTCAAAAATTTTTATTCTAGAAGAAAGAAATAGAAGTGCGTACTCAAAGTACACAAAAAGGATGCCATTTTAGAAAATTTTTCAGATTTGTAAAAATCAAGATATAGTCTTTCGTTAGCACAAAAATATAGTGTTTTTTTGTGGAAATTATAACCGCGCATTATGAAAAATCTTACCTGAGCATACTTTACCCTATCGGCTAAAAAGGTAAATCTTCTCTCTCGTTTGCATAAAATTTCAGCAGATAAAAATTTGAAGTGTGGTTCAAAAAAACACAAATTTCTAACCGCACTTCTTCGCTAAGGTGTATTTCGGACAATAGAACAAAAGAAAAACACAAAAATTTGCAATTTCTATTCTTCGGTTTTTGATTTAAATCACAAAAACAGCTTTATTTTCAGGAAAATTTCAACTAATTATCAAAAATTTGATCTACATAACATTTTTAGGGTACAAATTTATTTATAATGATGGCAGTTTTATGACTCACTTTACAATCTTAATCTTTAATATGAGGTAATTCTATGACTGACGTAAACAAAGTAATCCAACAACTTGGCGACATTGGTATTTACGATGTAAAAGAAGTGGTATATAACCCGAGTTATGAGCGGTTATTTGAAGAAGAAACCAAACCGGGTCTAGAAGGTTATGAAAAAGGCATCGTAACCAATCAGGGCGCTGTGGCGGTAGATACTGGTATTTTCACCGGCCGTTCACCAAAAGACAAATACATTGTATTAGATAAGAAAACCGAAAACACCGTATGGTGGACAAGCGATAAAGTAAAAATGACAACAAACCGATGAACCAAGAAACTTGGCAAAGTTTAAAAGGTTTAGTCACCAAACAACTTTCCGGCAAACGTTTATTCGTAGTTGACGCATTCTGCGGTGCGAACGCAGATACCCGTTTAGCGGTGCGTATTGTAACTGAAGTTGCGTGGCAAGCTCACTTTGTGACCAATATGTTTATTCGCCCAACAGCAGAAGAATTAGTGAATTTTAAACCTGACTTCGTGGTGATGAATGGTTCTAAAGTAACTAACCCGAACTGGAAAGAACAAGGCTTAAATTCTGAGAACTTCGTTGCGTTCAACATCACTGAAGGTATCCAATTAATCGGTGGTACATGGTACGGCGGTGAAATGAAAAAAGGTATGTTCTCCATGATGAACTACTTCCTACCGCTGAAAGGCATTGCATCAATGCACTGTTCTGCTAACGTGGGTGAAAAAGGCGATGTGGCTGTATTCTTCGGCTTATCCGGTACCGGTAAAACCACACTTTCTACCGATCCCAAACGTAAACTTATCGGTGACGACGAGCATGGTTGGGATGATGAAGGCGTATTCAACTACGAAGGTGGTTGCTACGCGAAAACCATTAAACTTTCTGCTGAAAACGAACCGGATATCTATGGTGCTATCAAACGTAACGCATTATTAGAAAACGTGGTTGTATTAAGCAACGGTGATGTAGACTATGATGATGGTTCCAAAACAGAAAACACCCGTGTTTCTTATCCGATCAACCACATTAAAAACATCGTACTGCCATCTAAAGCAGGGCATGCAACCAAAGTAATCTTCTTATCTGCGGATGCGTTTGGCGTATTACCTCCGGTATCTAAATTAACGCCTGAGCAAACTAAATATTACTTCTTGTCCGGTTTTACTGCGAAATTGGCAGGTACCGAACGTGGTATTACCGAACCGACTCCAACTTTCTCAGCTTGTTTCGGTGCGGCATTCTTAAGTTTGCATCCGACACAATATGCGGAAGTATTAGTTAAACGTATGCAAGCATCTGGTGCGGAAGCTTATTTGGTGAATACCGGTTGGAACGGTACCGGCAAACGTATCTCTATTAAAGATACTCGCGGTATTATCGATGCAATCTTAGATGGTTCAATCGACAAAGCAGAAATGAGCAAATTACCAATCTTCGATTTCTCTATTCCGAAAGCATTGCCTGGCGTAGATCCTGCTATCTTGAGATCCGCGTGATACTTATGCAGACAAAGCACAATGGGAAGAAAAAAAGCTAAAGATCTGGCAAATCGTTTCGCGAAAAACTTCGAGAAATACACCGGTACAGCTGAAGGTCAAGCATTAGTGGCTGCCGGACCGAAAGCGTAATTCTTAAGTTTAAAAACGCTATTAAAACTCACCGCACTTTAGAGTGAAATCTAAAGTGCGGTTTTATTCTTTTTCTCATAGTTCTGATTTTATATTCTATATTTTTCCCTTTATTTTTGAATTTTTGAACAATAAAAACAGCAAACCTTTCTGATTTACTGTTCTTTTTATGCCATAGCGTTTTTATTTGATTTTTAGTTTGGACAAACTGTGAGTTGTTAGCAAATCAATTTGCCCGCTAATTTATAAACTTGGTTAATTTCTTTTGCTTTCTAAATTCCAATTATCAAGTTCATTTTTTTAATGAGTTCTGGAAATTTCTTACTGATATCCCTTAACGCGTTTCCTACCGATTTTCTAACATATTCGCTGGAGTCTTCTTTTAAGTTAGCTATTCTTCTAATGGCTTCGTTAGGATTTTCTTTAAAATATGGTCGGCTTGTCCATATTCTTAAACCTTCTGTAACAGCTCTTCTGGTATTAGGATTAGCATTCTGTAACCATTCATCAATAGTTGGAAGTGCTTTTTCATAGCCGGTATTCTTGCAAAAATTCGTCAAACGCCTTCGCTAATACTTCCTGAACTCTCCAATTAGCATCTTTAGAAACCTCATCTCTCATAAAGAGTAAAAATTTCTTTATCTTCTGATAAATATCCAAAAAGAAACACAGCGTACATTCTTACTTGATATATATCAGTTTGATAAGCTAAAAAAATGCTAATTGCTTTATATACCCACTATCATGGGATTTATAATCCGTTAAAAGCTCTTTTTCTTCCTCCTTGAATCCGTGTTCTATTAAAGAAAAATTCTTTTTCTAAACTTGCAATATACTCTCTCAAATGAACTCCTACGCCTTCAACAGTGACTCTAAATATGTGTTAATGTTATACGATGCTTTAAAGTGTTTCTTTAACTGTTAGGGGAGACTTATTTTTAAATCTCCCATGGGAATGGCTGCAAAAGAAAAATGCTGAAAAAGAATGAGCTTGGCAGATAATCTTAAAAAACGCGGTAATTTTTCCACCGCATTTTTTTCGATTATTTAACCAAAAACTTTCCTTTAATAATCAAATTCAACGTGCCTAATAATAGCAATCCGATGCAAATTGCGGCAAACCAAAAACATAATTAAGCCCAAGACACCGATGGATTGTCCTTGTGTGGCTATATGTAAATGTAAACCGACCCCAGCCATGGAAGCCAAGCCGAAAGAGAATGCCCAAAACGGCATGGAGAAACCTTTTATGGCGATCCAAGGCAATAAGCGCAGCAACAATAAAAAGTTGTAGCAAGCCATAGCCGATTAACAGTTTTACCAGTAAATCCACTTCTCCGCCGTTAACTGCAAAATACGCGGAGCAGCCCACAAAAGGGAGGGGCAAGTTGAATACCCATAATCGGGCGAATAGGTTCGGCAAGCGGTTCGAGATTACGGAAACGGCGTGCTACCGCGGGTTCCAGCATAAACCATGAAATTACACCGGCACCAAAAAAATAACATTCCCCAGTCATTATAGCCTAATGTGCCCAAGCAGGTAGCGCTGACAAAATTGGTGGCGACTGTAGGTAAATACAACACTGGCGAGGTGGCTTCAGGTGGGTGACCTCCTTTCCATAATCCGGCGCTACGATAGGCGAAAAAAGCAAGCTGCCCGGTGATTCCGAGTGCGATGAAACTATAAGCCAAGTAAGTAAAATAAGGCAATGCCGCCAAGCCAATAAGCATTGTGGTAATCGGGATCAAACTAACGAAACAACCTAAAATCGGATGGCGTAATTCTTCTTGAGCCTGTTTGCGATAGGCGATCCATTTTATAAATATAGGCCAAAACAAAAGCACAACCAGAATGCCCCTGCCGCAAACAACAGGGTTTCGCCGATAGATACTGATAGGGCAATAACTGTCGTACCATAACGCCAAGCCAAACCGAAAGCGGCTAAACCTAGCACCATGCCGAAATAGTTAACGGGAATCGGAAACGGTTTTTCTTTAGTCATTTAAAGGCTCCAATCGATAACTAACTTTTCAGCTATTACTTTAAATAGCAAGTCGATATTAGGATGCTTGCCTGGGTTTTGGCGGGCATCGGCGGTGTGTTCGGCAAAAGATTTCCAATCCTTTTTTTGTGCCGAAGTGTGGTCTAATTTTTCCGTCAAATTGTTGCGCGAGCGCATTATAAACGCGTAGCGAACCCTAATTTACCCTCTTGTGCAGGAATGTGATGAATCACTTTTTCAGCATCCACACGTTTAAACCGACGAGATGATCAATGGTCGGTAATGTTGCTAAATGTGTTTTAAAAATCCATTATTTTTTTCCTTAGATTAACTGATAGCCTGTTCGGCATCTACTTCATTGTCAGTGCCGATAAAACGGACTTCCGGTTGTAGCCATACGCCGAAACGAACAGCGACGGATTGACGGATGTGATGTGCCAGCTCCACCACATCGGATGCGGTAGCGTTGTCTTTATTGACCAGCACTAATGCTTGTTTTGTCATGTACTGCCGCCCCACCTATTTGATAACCTTTCAAACCGCATTGGTCAATTAACCAGCCGGCGGCAAGTTTCATGCTACCGTCGGGCTGTGGATAATGCGGGATATGCGGGTATTCTGAATGTAAATTTTTAAATTCATCGGCGGAGACGACGGGATTTTTAAAAAAGCTGCCTGCATTGCCACATTCTTTCGGATCCGGCAGTTTGGATTTGCGCACAGCACAAATTTCCGCAAAAAAACGCGTTCCGGAGTGACTGCACTTGGTGCTAAATCTGCCAAAGAGCCGTATTTCAACACCGGTTCCCATGCTTTCGCTAATTTTAAGCCGATTGCCGTGACCACATAGCCTTGCGCATACTGATGTTTAAATATACTGTCGCGATAACCGAATTGACATTCAGCATTCGGTAATTTAAGAATTTTTCCGGAGTCTAGCTCAAGAACTTCGACATAATCGCAAACATCTTTAAATTCAACACCATAAGCACCGATGTTTTGAATTGGTGCAGAGCCTGCACAGCCTGGAATTAAGGCTAAATTTTTCCAGTCCGTAAATTCCCTTGGCAAGAGAATGTTCGATTAACTGATGCCAGTTTTCACCACCATTGACGTGTAAATAATGGAAATTCTCATCTTCGTGATGAGCCATTCCCATTAAACGGTTAACCAGCACGGTGCCGTTGAAATCTTTTTAAAAACAAGACGTTGCTACCTTGCCCCAAAAAAATAATACCGGTTCGTGTTGCCGCTGACATTCCGCCCAAACCGTTTGCAATTGCGCAATAGACTGAATTTCTACGATTCGCTTTGCCTTTGCAGGTAAAGGCAAAAAGTATGAAAGGGAGTTAAACTTTGCATGATTGACCTTGATCAATTTTAGATAAAAAAATAGTAAAAATGACCGCACATTTGCTCCAAATGACTACGTTTTGACTCAGTTAAAGTGCGGTGAAAAAATTGAACTTGTTTTTAATGTAATCGCACTTCGTCTTCTTCATCATCAAAGAATTCACCGTCATCACCGTATTCGTCATCTTCCGCATTCGGATCTTCAAAATAGGTTCCCCAACCGTCGTAGATACCACCGTGTTTTTCCACCAACGGAATAATTTCTTTCTGTTGTTTATCAATGATTTCGGCTTTTTAGTTCTGTTTCACTGATGACATCAAAACAGAAAATAACTTTACCGCTTTCATCTTCAAATTCTTCCGCTTCCGATACTTCATAGCCTGCTTTGAAAGCATCCACCGCGATTTTTTTCCAGCTTATCGAAAATCATAGTGGGCAATGTGGTGTTCGATAATGTAAAGTGCGTTAGGATCGCTGCCATCATTGAGCAAATCGGTGATGATTTCGCGCGTTTCGTCCTGTAATTCCTGATAATTTGCCATTGTGATCCTCATTTATAGCGATAAAAACTGCCTTATACTAACATAATTTGCATAAATCCCGCGATTTCTCACTGATCTTTTTATAAAATTGTGTACAATAAACGTAAGGTTGGCGTATTCAAAAGGAGCTTATTGTGCATATTTCTCATGAACTTTTGCAATCCACTCTTGATATAGCTTATCAAGCAGGGTGAGCATTTGAAAGATTTTTATAAAACTCATGTCAAAATAAGCACAAAAACCAGATAATACGCCGGTAACCGATGCAGATTTATTTGTCAGCCATTTTTGACCCAAAAACTGACCGCACTTACGCCTGATATCCCGGTTTTGTCGGAGGAAAATTGCAATATTCCGCTTGCTGAGCGAAGCAGTTGGGCGCGTTATTGGCTGATAGATCCATTGGACGGTACGCAACAGTTTATTAACCGTACCGATCAGTTCTCCGTGATGATTTGTCTAGTGGAGTATAATCGGCCTCAATTCGGTATTATTCACGCCCCAATGCTTGGAAAAAAACCTACTATGCAGTGCGAGGGAAAGGGGCGTTTTTATGGGAAAACAATCGCTTGCGTCAACTCGAACGACTATCTGAAGATCCGACGATTAATATTAAAATTGCCTTCGGCTCTTCCGATCCTGAAAAAATTCGCCGTTGTTTGCGAGCCGGTTACAATCCGATTCTTATGCCGTACGGCTCCAGCAGTTTGAAAGCTGGCTTGGTTGCCGAAGGTATCGCTGATTGTTATGTGCGCTTAGGCAAAACCGGAGAGTGGGATACTGCGGCAGCGGAAGTGCTGCTCGGTGAATTGGGCGGGACGATTTTTGACATCAGTTTTTCGCCCATTGAGTTATAACCGTCGTGATACTTTAATTAATCCGCATTTCGTCATGACCAATGCGCGCGTTGACTGGCATAATATCTTTCAATTTGATTAGTTGTAGCTATTGGTAATTTCCTTAAGAATATTGCATTATTACATGGCTTTCATGACATAAAAATCATCTTTAGGAAAAATTAAATGAATGTAAATGCAGAAAAATAATTGTATTGTAATTTTTGGAGCCTCCGGTGACTTGACTCACCGAAAACTGATTCCGGCACTGTATAACCTTTATAAAATCGGACGTTTAACAGAAAATTTCTCTGTGTTGGGCGTAGCACGCAGCGAACTAAACGATGAAACATTTCGTGAAAAGATGCGTCAGGCACTCATTAAACATGAAAAAGCCAACGGGGAAATGCTGGAGAAATTTTGTTCTCATCTTTATTATCAACCGATTAACACTTCTGACGCGCAGGATTATGGCAAATTAGTGCCACGTATTGATGAGTTGCATGACAAATATCAAACTTGCGGCAACACCTTATACTATATGTCTACGCCGCCGAGTTTGTATGGCGTGATTCCAGAATGTCTCGCCGCACACGGTTTGAACACCGAAGAATACGGTTGGAAGCGGATTATCGTGGAAAAACCTTTCGGTTACGATTTAAAAACCGCTCATGCCTTGGATATTCAAATCCACCGTTTCTTTGAAGAACATCAAATTTACCGTATCGACCATTATCTCGGCAAAGAAACCGTGCAAAATTTGTTGGTCTTGCGCTTCTCTAACGGACTATTTGAGCCGTTGTGGAATCGTAACTACATTGAATATGTGGAAATTACCGGCGCAGAATCTATCGGCGTAGAAGATCGCGGCGGTTATTACGATGGCTCCGGTGCGATGCGCGATATGTTCCAAAAATCACTTATTACAAGTGTTGGCAATGGTGGCTATGGAACCGCCGGCAATTATCAATGCGAATTCCATGCGTGACGAGGTGGCGAAAGTATTACACTGCCTGCATCCGTTGAATCAGGAAGATTTAAAAAAATAATCTCGTGTTAGGTCAATACGTTAAAGCTGAAATCAACGGCGAAACAGTAGCGGGTTATTTACAGGAAAAAGGCGTGCCTGAAGATTCCAATACGGAAACTTATATGGCGCTACGTTGTGAGATTGACAACTGGCGTTGGGCCGGGGTGCCGTTTTATGTGCGTACCGGAAAACGCTTGCCGGTTCGGGTCACGGAAGTGGTGATTCACTTTAAAACCACGCCACATCCGGTGTTCAGTAAAAGTGCACCGGAGAATAAACTGATCATCCGCATTCAACCGGATGAGGGCATTTCTATGCGTTTCGGCTTGAAAAACCGGGTGCCGGGTTTGAATCTAAGGAAGTTTCGATGGATTTCCGTTATGCGGTTTAGCCTCCCGAGCCTGCTAACCGCCTATGAGCGTTTGTTATTGGATGCAATGAAAGGCGATGCGACCTTGTTCGCTCGTACCGATGCGGTTCATGCCTGCTGGAAATTTGTACAACCTATTCTGGATTACAAGGCCGAACGCGGCAGAGTGTATGAATATGAAGCAGGCAGCGGGGGCCGACAGAGGCGGATAAACTCATTGCCAAAAGCAGGCCGTGTCTGGCGCAAACCGTCGGGCGCAATGAAGAAAAAGTGTAATTATTTGATGGCGCACGCGTTATCGCGTGCGTTAGTGAATAAGGCTCGCGTTAGAAAAACGCTCCACATTATTTTAGGAAGAGAAAACATGAACTACATCACCTTCCCCTCTGCGCAAAGTGCGGTGGAAAAAAATCGCCCAAGAATTTGTGATTTATAGCCAATTAAATCATCCCGTACATATTTCCCTTTCTGGTGGTTCCAACACCTAAGTTGTTATTTAAAACCTTGGCGCAAGCCCCTTACGCCGATCAAATTAACTGGAAAAAAACCTTCATTTTTTTGGTGGGGCGATGATCGCATGGTGAGTCCAACCGATCCTGAAAGCAACTATGGCGAAGTGCAAAAACTCTTGTTCGATCACATTCAAATTCCTGCTGAAAACATTCACCGAATTCGTGGCGAAAATGAACCGCACTTAGAGCTTAAACGCTTTGAAGAAGAATTAAGTGCGGTCATTCCTGACGGTGTTTTTGATTGGGTTATCCTCGGCATGGGCGCAGACGGGCATACCGCTTCCTTGTTCCCGCATCAAACCGATTTTGCGGATGAAAATCTTGCGGTTATCGCCAAACATCCGGAAAGTGGACAGCTCCGCATTTCCAAAAACCGCCAAATTAATTGAACAAGCGAAACGTATTACTTATTTGGTGACAGGCGAAGGCAAAGCGGAAATCCTCAAAGAAATTCAAACCACACCGGCGGAAAAACTTGCCTTACCCGCTGCAAAAAAATCAAAGCAAAAAAATGGCGTGACGGAATGGTATTTGGATAAAGCAGCGGCAAAATTGCTATAACGGATGGCATATCAGACATCACGGGGTTCACAATATGATCGAATACAAAACCAACTTTTCCCATTTCAGTAGAACAATTTATTGAACTGCTTAATAAAAACCTCGTTAGGCGCACGTCGTCCATTAGAAGATGAAAAAAACGTGTGGCGGCGATGTTACATCATGCCGATTTATTGGTGACGGCTTGGGATGGCGAGTTATTGGTGGGTGTCGCCCGTTCGGTGACGGATTTTGCATATTGTTGTTATTTGTCTGATTTGGCGGTTGACGAGCAATATCAAAAAAACAAGGTATTGGTTTTGCAGTTAATTGAACACACCAAACAGGCATTGCATCCACAAGCCAAAAATTGTACTTTTTATCCGCTCCACAAGCGGTGGATTATTATCCGCATATTGGGTTTTACGCAGCACATGAGTGCGTGGATAAAGAGTTAAAAAAACACTTGGAAAAAGTGACCGCACTTTTTCGTCGCAAGAAGATGGAGAAGATGGATTACTGATAACATCGGTTTCATACCGTGTGCATTAATGGAGGTTAAATGTTATCAAAAAGCACGTTTAGAGCAAATCAGCGAAATGGAAGGCATTTTGAACGAAGCCGATGCTTTTTTTGGCTGAAGCAGAAGCGTTTTTTTGAAAAAAATGGCAGAATTTCCTGCCAAAAAAATGGAAGCGTTGGAGCGTTATTATTTTAATGGCGATTGGCGTGAGGGATTATGAGGCTTATGAACAAGGCGAGATTCCTCCTGATTTACCTTGTGGCGTTTTTGGGTGAAGATCCTATTTTTTTAATGCAAGCGTTATGCAACAGGAGCTAGCTGTGCAATGGCTTAAATTAATCAGTCGGATTTTTAGATAACAATAAATAGTTTGTTAAAAAAACGCTTGGAAAAAAACGACCGCACTTTTGTGTAGCAAGAAGATGGATTACTGATAGTGCACGCTTCATAGCATGTGCTTGTAATTTAATGTTTTATAGGGTATGCGTCGGGAGATGCGCGCCATAGTGCGATAAGTCCCCCTTCAATGGAGATAAAAGATGAAAAAAACTTTTAATAATTGCTTTGGCAGCCGTGCTTGTTGCTTGTTCTTCCGGCATTAATGTTGATGAGCTTATGATGAAAATGCCGAAAAAAATGACCGCACTTTTGTGTTGCAAATTCCGGCATCTAGTAATCCACTTTCGGATTCGATGGTGGTAGGAATGATTAAAACATCAGGTTCTCCATCAACGTCAAGCATGATGCAGGCTTTATCTATTGATAATGCCAATATTGGTGTGGCAGGGAATAGTCAAATGATTAATAAAAGCCACTGCACTTTATGCATTGGAACATGTAACGCAAGTCGATAAAAAAATGTCGGTGTCTATATGATGGGCGACAGTGAAAGCGATAAAGCGGATCTAGAAAAAAAGCTGCAAGCAGAAAAAAATATTAAATTACATTATTTCATTAACAAAAAAATAATCGGTTTGATAGCAGCTCACTGATAGCGCACGCTTCATAGCGTGTGCTTGTAGATAAAAGGCACACGTTGGGAAATGTGAGCCATCGTGGAGAATTCTCAAAGAAATTCAAACCACACCGGCGGGAAAAACTTGCCTTACCCAGCAGTTAAAAATTCAAGCAAAAAAATGGCGTGACGGAGTAGTATTTTTGATAAAGTGGCGGCAAAATCGCTATAACGGATTGCTATCATAAGATATTGTGGAAACGAAATAATGAAAAAAATATCGTTTAACAAGTAATACAATTAAATATAAAGGAAAAAAACTTTATATCAAATTGAAGCTTTAATAACGATTTATCCTTACGATGATGAAGAAGATAACCTTTGGGACCCACCTATAACAAATATTGGTGAGCTAGGTGGATATGTTGAAAGTGAAAAGTAATTTATCTCAAGCTGGAAAAGCTTGGATAAAAGATAACACAAAAAGTTTTTGAAATAGTAGAGTCTTAGATAACGCAACTGTTTCTGGAAGAGCTATAGTTTGTGATAATGCAATGATCCTTGATAATGCAACGATTTCCGAAAAATGCTGTTGTTTGTGAAGATGCAACTGTTGAAAAACAACTCTTCAGTATATGGGGATGCTATCGTTTCTGGTACATCTACAATTAGTGGAAACTCATACATCTTAGATAAAAAGTAAAATTTGTGATTCTCCAATTGAAAATTCGATTATCTTTGATGATGCAATTATAGAAAGTTCATGTATCGTTAATGGTCATATAGGTAAACATGCTCACATTCAGTCATATAAAGATGTAATCTCTATATTCTACTTTGGTTTTTTTAAAATTAAATCTAACTGCATATAAAAACTAAAAAGCAATGTTTATATTGCAACAGAAAGTTATCCTAACCATGTTCGCATTTTTAGAAAGCAACGATTTTCTTAACTTCTTATATAACTTTGGTAAACGAATATTAGGTAAGAAATTTGAAGTTAAAAAACCAAAATATTATAGATATACTTAATAACATTAACTCAATACTTAAAGTAAGTTCTGATATTGAAGATAAAAATAACCTTTGATTTTTTTAATGACTGTATTTCTATCTTTTCGAGAGCTTTTAGAGGATAAAAATATATAGGTAAATTATAGTGCAGTTCATTGCACCAACATATTCAAATCGGTACAACAACTTGTACCTTACAAACAGGAGAAAAACAATGTCAGTAAAAGGCGACATCGGTGTTATCGGCTTAGCCGTGATGGGGCAAAACCTCATTTTAAATATGAACGACCACGGGTTTAAAGTGGTGGCGTATAACCGTACCACATCCAAAGTGGATGAATTTTTACAAAGGTGCGGCAAAAAGGCACGAACATTATCGGTGCTTATTCTTTTGGAAGATTTGGCGAGCAAATTAGAAAAAAACCGCGCAAAGTGATGTTAATGGTGCGTGCTGGTGAGGTGGTGGATCAATTCATTGACGCATTACTACCGCACTTAGAAGAAGGCGACATCATTATTGATGGCGGAAACTCAAACTATCCGGACACCAACCGTCGTGTGGCGGCGTTGCGTGAAAAAGGCATTCGCTTTATCGGCACCGGCGTTTCCGGCGGTGAAGAGGGTGCGCGCCACGGGCCATCCATTATGCCGGGCGGTAACGAAGAAGCGTGGCCATTCGTGAAGCCGGTATTACAAGCGATTTCAGCCAAAAACCGACAAAGGCGAAGCGTGCTGTGACTGGGTGGGCAAAGATGGCGCAGGTCATTTCGTAAAAAAATGGTGCATAACGGCATAGAATACGGCGACATGCAATTAATTTGCGAAAGCCTACCAATTCTTAAAAAGAAGGCGTGGGCTTGTCTGATGATGAATTGGAAGCCACTTTCAAAGCATGGCGTAACACCGAATTAGACAGCTACTTAATCGACATCACCGCCGATATTCTTGGCTATAAAGATGAAGACGGTAACCGCTTAGTAGATAAAATTTTTAGACACTGCAGGGCAAAAAGGTACGGGCAAATGGACGGGGATCAATGCTCTTGATTTCGGCATTCCATTGACGTTAATCACCGAGTCCGTGTTCGCACGTTGTGTATCTGCCTTTAAAGATCAACGTGTTGCCGCAAAGCCAATTATTCAGCAAAACCGTTGGCAAAGTAGAAGGCGATAAAAATGAATGGATTGAAGCGGTGCGCAAAAGCCTTATTAGCGTCAAAAAATCATTTCTTACGCACAAGGCTTTATGTTGATTCGCGAAGCCTCTGAAAACTTCAACTGGAACATCAACTACAGCAACACTGCCTTGTTATGGCGCGAAGGCTGTATTATTCGCAGCCGTTTCTTAGGGTAACATTCGCGATGCGTACGAAGCGAACCCGGATTTAATCTTCTTAGGTTCCGACAGCTACTTCAAAGGCATTTTTAGAAAACGCCATGGGCGAATGGCGCAAAGTGGTAGCGAGATCCATTCAAGTGGGTATTCCAATGCCATGTATGGCGTCTGCGATTACCTTCTTAGACGGCTACACCTCAGCTCGCTTGCCGGCAAATCTGTTGCAAGCGCAGCGTGACTACTTCGGCGCGCACACTTACGAACGCACCGACAAACCACGCGGCGAGTTCTTCCACACCAACTGGACGGGGCGTGGTGGAAATACCGCATCTACTACGTATGATGTGTAATTTATTGAACTAATTAATAAAGCATTGTTCTAACCAAGCGGACGGACAGCTGTGTTCGCTTATTCATTCAAAAAGGATCAATTATGAAAAAATTATTTGGGGTTTCTGCTTTGGTAGTGATGTTGACGGCATGTTCTCAAAGCGCACAACAAAGGCCCTGTGTCACCTGAAACAATTCAACAACAACTTAATCATGTCAAACAGGTATGTGTAAAAGAAGTCGGTGACCCAACAGCTAATATTGCAAGATTTGAAGCCTGCTTCAATCCAAAGGCACAACAGGCAGTGAATCAGATATTGGCGCAAGCCGAACAGGGAATGTACAGCAGAAGTAGGCGAGGCGACACAAAAATCAGGCGAAATTTGATATCTGTATGGAAGGCAAAAGGCTTTGAAGTGAGAAAAAAGCCAGCCACAACCTCCTACCAAACCATCCGCTAACAACAAGGCGGCTAAAAAAAGCAAATAAACGTTAAATTTTGTGCCTTAAGTGAGGGCTCTAAAAAGTGCGGTCGAAAAAAATAGCTAAAATTTAGAATCGCACTAACAAGTATTTATCGGTTGATACTTAAAGAAGCATTCCAAAAAATCGTTTATTTATTTAGGTAATATAGACGACTTTTTGATGAATCAACGACTCGAAACTGGGCGCATATATTCATATATTAATCCCTCGGTTTAATAAAAAAATTCTGTAATAATTTCTATAATGTAAAGATATGTAAATCACCCTCCAATTCTTCATCTTTATATTGACCATATAGCGACTTTTTCCTCTACCATCGGTCACCACGTTCTCTGCGTGGGATCTATTCGTATTTCATAGTATTGGTTAGTTTATCTGTAAGTAATTTTTAGTAAGAATTTTTGGCTATTAAGTGAATAAACGAAATCAATAGTATAATCAATAAGATATTGATGCTGGATCATATTCCAACTGATCGGTAATAAAATAATAGGAAAAAAATTATATGAACCATATTTATAAAAAGTATTTTTAACAAAGCACTTGGCGTTTTTGTTGCAGTACCCGAATTTGCGGCATCTCATAGTAAATCTACTCAAAGCAGTAGTGATGCCGTTGGAAATACTATCGGTGGAGCACTAAAAACCGCTATTACTACATTGACATTAATGATTTGGGCTACTTTGAGTGCCGAATCAGGCGGTGGCTGGTCCCGGCATTTATATTAATGATAGTAACGATCCTAGCTGTGCGGCTGTGGCGGATTCCTCTTACTACAAAAAAACGCATCGTTCTTTTTAGTGGGTGGCTCAGTAATTCATGCTTCCGCTCCGAGTCAAGCAGGTGCTGCCGCTGCTCCAGGTAGTTATTTTTAATCTTAATGGCTCTAAAAATCCTTGCTTATCGGATGGAGTTAATGGCGCAACAAATAAAGATACTCAAACTAACCGTACGTTGTTCTATGGTTCTGGTAAAAAGTGGAATTGATGGTAATGACACCAATAATGGTGCTCAAAACTTATCGCTCGGCGGTCGTTTTAGATGTAAACAGCGGGATTATTGCCGTCGGTAATCGTGGTGTCAACGGAGTGGATTCAAAATTTAGGCCAACGAATAATTATAAAATTTACGGCACTAACACCCATTACCAATCCACTAATAGCATCCGCATGGGGACGGGTATTACACTGAATGAAGGTAATAACAAGGAAGCCGCAATTGCTATTGGGGTGGATACCAAAAGCAACAAACACCGGCGCTATAGCTGTCGGTTGGCAGGCTGAGGCCGGCTATGAAAACGTTGCTATTGGTCAAAGAGCTCGAGCAACGAATAACCAAAAGTATTGCTATTGGTGCTCATACATCAGCAACCGGAGATCAGTCTACTGCGATTGGTAATAATACTGTGGCTACCGGAAATTCCGCTGTTGCAATTGGTGGTGATGACCTTGATATGGTATCTAAAGTTGGGAACGATTGGAATCAGTCGAATACAGCAAAAGCATATAAAAAGGTTGACCGGTGACGACTTAGTGGGGCCAACTACATATATTTCTACACAAGCAGGCGATGCTGCAGTGGCAGTTGGGGTACAGGCAAAAAGCCGGTGGTGCCTTATCTACCGCATTTGGTACACGCACTGAAGCTACTGGGCTCGCTTCTCTTGCGTTAGGGGTTGGAGCTAAAGTCACCCGCGAAAATGCTGTTGCAATCGGTGCAGGTTCTGTTGCCGATAATACTGTGGTCGGAACCCCTGAAACTACAGCAACCATTCCGACAGCTAACGGTCAACCGTTAACGTATACTTTTAGTGGTGGTGCGAATACTACCGAAAATGATATTGTTTCTTTTGGCAAAGTCGGGTTTGAGCGTCAGTTAAAACATGTGGCAGCAGGTAAAATTGCGGACGGCAGTACCGATGCTGTGAACGGTAGCCAACTTTATGCCGTGGCAAGTAAAATTCAAACTCAGTTGACCCATTATTACAGTGTTAAATCTACGGAACAAGCAGCAGGTAGTAACTATAATAATGACGGTGCAACAGGCACCAACGCCTTAGCTGCCGGGGTGAAAACTGTGGCAACCGGTGACTCATCCGTTGCTGTGGGTACTGAAGCAAAAAAACAGAAAGTCAAAACAGCATTGCTGTTGGTACACAAGCGAAAGTAAGTGCTGTAGATTCGGTAGCGATTGGTCTGAATGCTCAAGTATTGCCAGGGCAACCAGGCACTCCGACTCCGACTGCGACCGCGGTAGCTATCGGCGCAAATTCAAAAAGCACAAAATAAATCTGCTGTAGCATTGGGTAGCAAGCTGAGGGCAACCGGTGCGGAGTCAGCAGCATTAGGCTCGGTGGCGAAAAGCAACGGGTGCCAGTTCGTTAGCAATGGGACCGAATGCACAAGCGAGCGCCTTGAGGTGCAACTGCAGTGGGTAATACCGCTAAAGCAAGCGGTGACCGCTCAATAGCATTAGGGCAAGCCGCAAACGCGCTTTCTCGTGATGATCTGCAATCGGAGCCGGAGCGACAACCTTGGCTGGTAACGGCTGGGCTACAGCAGTAGGTATTGGAACACAAGCTCATGGTGTGGCAACACTGGCTTCGGGTTATCTTGCTAAAAGCACACGGTGAACGTACCACAGCTCTGAGGTGCAGAAGCGCTTGCCTCTGTAGAATTTGCAACAGCTATCGGTGCAAAGGCAAATGCTACTGGTGAAAGTGCAATCGCATTGGGTAAAGCAAGCTAATGCGTCTGCTGGGACGGCAATTGCTATGGGTAAGGAATCAAAAAGCAACGCATGGTGGTGCGGTGGCTTTAGGTAATAAGGCAGAAAGTACAAATAATCAGGCGGTGGCAATTGGTGAGGAAGCTAAGGCTTCCGGCCAACAAGGCAGTGCATTGGGATATAAATCGCAAGCATCTGGAATGTCTTCTACGGCATTAGGGGCTTAATTCAGTTGCTTCAGGAGGTGGTTCTACCGCAATTGGCGCAGATTCAAAGCTACTGATTCGCAAACGATCGCGATCGGGCAGAGTTCAACAGCAGCAGGACTATTTGATGTCTCTATTGGTTATGAGGGCACATGCGATCACTGCTGGTGCTCATACCAGTACAGGAAATAATATTGCGATAGGTCAAGCAGCCTTAAAGGATGCAGTCAATGCAAACAATAATACTGCTATTGGTACCAGCGCAGGTTATAAACTAAAGGGAACGCATACCGTAAGTATTGGTACTCATGCAAACCTTGGTCAGGAGGCTAATAAGTCAGTCGCCATCGGTTACCAGGGCGGAAACATCTAAAGATAGTTCTTTAGCATTTGGTAATACTGCCAAGGCTTCGGGGTTATCAGTAATGCTATTGGTACATCAAGTAAAGCATCAGGTAATTATTCTAATGCATTCGGTTATGGTGCCGAAGCACTAGGAGCTTCTTCCATTGCTATTGGGGGAGCGCAAAGTCTTAACAGCAATACACAGGCGACCAAAAATTTCTCTATTGCTGTTGGTTATAATTCCAAAGCAAAGGAGACAAACGCCATTGCTATCGGTGCGAATGCTTTAGCTAGTGGTTCTAGTTCTATATCGATCGGTACAGATAACCAAGTTACCGGTGCAAATTCCGGTGCCTTAGGTAATCCGAGCTATATCAGTGGTAGAGGAACTTATACCATTGGTAACGACAATGGTACGGCAGCAGCACCAATCGCAGCAAATAATGCGGGCGTATTTGGTAACGGTAATTTAATGGGTGCGGGTGCAGAAGATAGCCGTATTGTAGGTAACGGGAATAATATTCAACAAGCCAATACGTTCGTGGTTGGTAATAATGTAACGACAACGCAAGGTAACAGCGTGGTATTAGGTGCAGGTTCTACTGATCGTGCTGCAACAACCGAAACAACTGGCGTGATAAGTGGCATTACTTACGGTACATTTGCAGGACCGGGCTCGGCAGCTAATGGTGTAGTCGGTGTTGGTAAAGCGGGTGGTGAACGTCAGATTATTAATGTCGCTGCAGGAAACGTGTCGCCTCACTAGTACTGATGCGATCAACGGTTCGCAGCTATATGCAACCAATAATGTTCTCACCAATGCAGTGAATTCTCTTGATGATATTTTAGGGTGGGAATGCTGTGGTAACGCCGAATGGCCCTAATGCCGGTAAGTTCTCGATGACTAATATCGGCAATACAGGTAAAGGTAATATCCATGAGGCAATTGCTGCGTCAAAAACCGAAGTGAAAGCTGGCAATAATGTTACTATTGATGATAGTGAACAGACAGCAGATGGTCACAAAGGTGTATAAAGTCACTGCGGAAGGCACGAAAGTAGTACATGAGACAGGCTCACCGGTGGTTGTAGACCAGGGTACAAGAGATGCAGCTACAAACATGACTACTTATAAAGTTGACTTAACGCAAGCGGCAAAAGACAGTTTAGCGAAAGCTGACACGGCGGTACAAGACGTGAAATTGGCGAATGGTGAAACCAACAACGCTAAACAAAGCTAATAACGTTGTAGAGTTAGGTTTAACTAAAAACACCAACCTTTGATAAGGTAACGGCAGGGAACAGGAGCTAACCAAGTTGTACTGGGTAACAACGGAGTAGAAGTTGGTGGAAACGTTTATATTAGCAATGATGGCTTAAAATGCGAATAACAAAGTGATTGACAACGTTGCACCGGGTGCGATTGCTGCGAACAGCAAACAAGCTGTGAATGGCGGTCAATTGCACACACTGAAAAACCGAAGGGTTTTAAAGTGAATGCTGATAATAACGAAGAAAAACCAATGCATTGGGTTCAACCGTTTCAATTGTAGCAGGTAACGCGACGGATACGTCAACAGCTAACCTAGCGACCAAAGTGGAACAGGATGGCACCGGTACTAAAGTGACGGTGAGCATGAAAAAATGCGCCGACCTTTACAGGTAAGGTTACCGCGAAAGGTCTGGATGCGAGTGGTGAGAAAATCACTAATGTGAAAGCAGGTAGTGATAATCTTGACGCTGTAAACTTTGCCCAGTTAAAAGCGGTAGAAGATGCTGTGAAAGTGGCGCAAAGCGGTGCATGGGGAATTGCAAGGCAATGGCACAAAAGTTAAAAGCGGTAGGTGCGGGAGACAAAGTAAACTTTACTCACGGTACCGGCACGACAGCAGCGGTAACGCTAGATCCGGCAAGTGGTGTACCGACGGTGAACTACTCGGTGAACACAGCGACCTTATCGGCTGGACAAGATGGCAAAGTTGCGCCAAGTGCAACCGGAGACGTGTTTGCTACAGCAGAACAGGTGGCAGGTGCTATTAATGCGGCAAGTTTCACTCTAGCTAGTGCGAACAGTGGTAATGAAAACACCAATACGGCGAAAATCAGTGCAGGGTGGAAAAAGTCACTGTTGATGCGGGTAAAAACTTGACGACTACTCAAAACGGTAGCGTGATTACGGTGGCTACGAAGGATAACGTTGAATTTACCAGCGTGAAAGCGGGCGACAGCACCTTAAATAGTGATGGTTTAACTATTAATGGTGGTCCGAGTATAACGAAGACTGGTGGTGTTAACGCAGGGCGGTAAAGCAAATCGCTAATGTTGCAAGCGGTGGAACGACGGTGACTAACGCGGCGAATATTGGTGACGTGCAAACGGCAGCAGCGGCAGCGAAAACCGAAGTGAAAGCTGGCAATAATGTTACTATTGATGATAGTGAACAGACAGCAGATGGTCACAAGGTGTATAAAGTCACCGCGGAAGGCACGAAAGTGGAACATGTAGCAGGCTCACCGGTGGTTGTAGACCAGGGGTACAAGAGATGCAGCTACAAACATGACTACGTATAAAGTTGACTTAACGCAAGCGGCAAAAGACAGTTTAGCGAAAGCTGACACGGCGGTACAAGACGTGAAATTGGCGAATGGTGAAACCAACTTAACGCTAAACAAAGCTAATAATGTTGTAGAGTTAGGTTTAACTAAAACACCAACCTTTGATAAGGTAACGGCAGGAACAGGAGCTAACCAAGTTGTACTGGGTAACAACGGAGTAGAAGTTGGTGGAAACGTTTATATTAGCAATGATGGCTTAAAATGCGAATAACAAAGTGATTGACAACGTTGCACCGGGTGCGATTGCTGCGAACAGCAAACAAGCTGTGAATGGCGGTCAATTGCACACACTGAAAAACCGAAGGGTTTAAAGTGAATGCTGATAATAACGAAGAGAAAACCAATGCATTGGGTTCAACCGTTTCAATTGTAGCAGGTAACGCGACGGATACGTCAACAGCTAACCCTAGCGACCAAAAGTGGAACAGGATGGCACCGGTACTAAAGTGACGGTGAGCATGAAAAATGCGCCGACCTTTACAGGTAAGGTTACCGCGAAAGGTCTGGATGCGAGTGGTGAGAAAATCACTAATGTGAAAGCAGGTAGTGATAATCTTGACGCTGTAAACTTTGCCCAGTTAAAAGCGGTAGAAGATGCTGTGAAAGTGGCGCAAAGCGGTGCATGGGAATTGCAAGGCAATGGCACAAAAAGTTAAAGCGGTAGGTGCGGGAGACAAAGTAAACTTTACTCACGGTACCGGCACGACAGCAGCGGTAACGCTGAATCCGGCAAGTGGTGTACCGACGGTGAACTACTCGGTGAACACAGCGACCTTATCGGCTGGACAAGATGGCAAAGTTGCGCCAAGTGCAACCGGAGACGTGTTTGCTACAGCAGAACAGGTGGCAGGTGCTATTAATGCGGCAAGTTTCACTCTAGCTAGTGCGAACAGTGGTAATGAAAACACCAATACGGCGAAAATCAGTGCAGGTGGAAAAAGTCACTGTTGATGCAGGGTAAAAAAACTTGACGACTACTCAAAACGGTAGCGTGATTACAGTGGCCACGAAGGGATAACGTTGAATTTACCAGCGTGAAAAGCGGGCGACAGCACCTTAAATAGTGATGGTTTAACTATTAATGGTGGTCCGAGTATAACGAAGACTGGTGGTGTTAACGCAGGGCGGTAAAGCAAATCGCTAATGTTGCAAGCGGTGGAACGACGGTGACTAACGCGGCGAATATTGGTGACGTGCAAACGGCAGCAGCGGCAGCGAAAACCGAAGTGAAAGCTGGCAATAATGTTACTATTGATGATAGTGAACAGACGGCAGATGGTCACAAGGTGTATAAAGTCACCGCGGAAGGCACGAAAGTGGAACATGTAGCAGGCTCACCGGTGGTTGTAGACCAGGGTACAAGAGATGCAGCTACAAACATGACTACGTATAAAGTTGACTTAACGCAAGCGGCAAAAGACAGTTTAGCGAAAGCTGACACGGCGGTACAAGACGTGAAATTGGCGAATGGTGAAACCAACTTAACGCTAAACAAAGCTAATAATGTTGTAGAGTTAGGTTTAACTAAAAACACCAACCTTTGATAAGGTAACGGCAGGAACAGGAGCTAACCAAGTTGTACTGGGTAACAACGGAGTAGAAGTTGGTGGAAACGTTTATATTAGCAATGATGGCTTAAATGCGAATAACAAAGTGATTGACAACGTTGCACCGGGTGCGATTGCTGCGAACAGCAAACAAGCTGTGAATGGCGGTCAATTGCACACACTGAAAACCGAAGGGTTTAAAGTGAATGCTGATAATAACGAAGAGAAAACCAATGCATTGGGTTCAACCGTTTCAATTGTAGCAGGTAACGCGACGGATACGTCAACAGCTAACCTAGCGACCAAAGTGGAACAGGATGGCACCGGTACTAAAGTGACGGTGAGCATGAAAAATGCGCCGACCTTTACAGGTAAGGGTTACCGCGAAAGGTCTGGATGCGAGTGGTGAGAAAAATCACTAATGTGAAAGCAGGTAGTGATAATCTTGACGCTGTAAACTTTGCCCAGTTAAAAAGCCGTACAAGACGCGGTGAAAGTAGCACAAAAGCGGTGCATGGGAATTGCAAGGCAATGGCACGAAGGTTAAATCGGTAGGTGCGGGAGACAAAGTGAACTTTGCTCACGGTACCGGCACGACAGCAGCGGTAACACTGAATCCGGCAGAGTGGTGTACCGACGGTGAACTACTCGGTGAACACAGCGACCTTATCGGCTGGACAAGATGGCAAAGTTGCGCCAAGTGCAACCGGAGACGTGTTTGCTACAGCAGAACAGGGTGGCAGGTGCTATTAATGCGGCAAGTTTCACTCTAGCTAGTGCGAACAGTGGTAATGAAAAACACCAATACGGCGAAAAATCAGTGCAGGTGGAAAAAGTCACTGTTGATGCAGGGTAAAAAAACTTGACGACTACTCAAAAACGGTAGCGTGATTACAGTGGCCACGAAGGACAACGTTGAATTTACCAGCGTGAAAGCGGGCGACAGCACCTTAAATAGTGATGGTTTAACTATTAATGGTGGTCCGAGTATAACGAAGACCGGAGGTGTTAACGCAGGCGATAAAGCAAATCGCTAATGTTGCAAGCGGTGGAACGACAGTGACTAACGCGGCGAATATTGGTGACGTGCAAACGGCAGCAGCGGCAGCGAAAACCGAAGTGAAAGCTGGCAATAATGTTACTATTGATGATAGTGAACAGACAGCAGATGGTCACAAGGTGTATAAAGTCACCGCGGAAGGCACAAAAGTGGAACATGTAGCAGGCTCACCGGTGGTTGTAGACCAGGGTACAAGAGATGCTGCTACAAACATGACTACGTATAAAGTTGACTTAACGCAAGATGCGAAAAGACAGTTTGGCGAAAGTAGCGACTAACGCAGGTAACATTACCGCATTACAAAACCAAACATTTAAGTTGCAAGCCAATAACGATGTGGCTACTCCGGTAAAAGCGAGTGATACAGTTAAATTTATTGATGGTGATAACATCAATATCACACGTAGTGGTAATAATATTACGGTGTCGACTGCCAAAGATGTAACTTTTGACAAGGTAACGGCAGGAACCGGAACTAACCAAGTTGTACTGGGTAATAATGGAGTAGAAGTTGGTGGAAACGTTTATATTAGCAATGATGGTTTAAATGCTAACAATAAAGTGATTTCTAATGTTGCTCCGGGTGCGATTAATGCGAATAGCGCGGAGGCTATTAACGGTAGTCAGTTACATGCGACCAATGTGGCAGTGCAAGCTCTTCAAGCAGGAGTAGCTGCCGCACAAGTTGAAGTTCAGGCGGGTAATAATGTAGCGGTTGATCTCATCTAAAGGTTCGAAAGGACAAAATATCTACACCGTACACGCAGAAAAAAACAACCGTAAGTGGTTCTAATATGGTGAATGTGACGGCGGGTCCACGCAGCGCGACAGGCGTAACAAATTACGCGGTTGATTTATCACAACAAGCCAAGGCTGATATTGCAGACGGTGTTGCCGCGAAAAATATCGTGGATAACAAAGGTATCACTTTCACTGCAGATAGTGGCACAACCGGTGTCAAAAAAACTGGGTGATAGTGTAGCTGTAAACGGCGACAACAAAAAATATTACCACTAAGGCGACACCTAATGGAGTTGAGGTATCACTGAATAATTCTATTTCTGTGGCTAACATATCTGCTGATGCGGTAAATATTAAAAAAATGGTCCTAGCCTGAACCAGAATGGTCTGCAAATGGCGAATACCCCAATTACAGGTATGGCAGGTGGGTTACCGATGAGATCCTGTTACAGGTAAACCAATGACAACCGTTCAAATTGAGCAAGGTATTATTGATGGTACGATCGATCCTGCGGTTCTGCAAAATGGAGTTAGCGTAAGTGATTTGGCTGCACAAGCACAGAACGCGGCTCAAGTAAATAATATTATTTACGGTACCGATTCTGACGGTAATCCTTATGTGAACGGCAACGGTACGATGACATCCGCTGGACGTGCAGCATTAAGAACCTATAATGTGGATGGTAAAGGTACTTATGAACGTAATGGCATCTTCTCCGCGATTAAGAATATGAATGAGCAAGGTATTAAGTTCTTCCATACCAATGACGGTGTTGTTCAATCTGTTAAAGACGGTACTAGCGAAGAAGACTCTAATGCAGAAGCAGCATATTCTACAGCAATCGGCTATAAAGCACGAGTAGAAGAAACGGCAGTTGGCGGTTTGGCTATCGGTGCAGGTGCGAGAGCGGTTAGCGCGGGAAGCGTTGCCTTAGGTGCGCAATCCGAAGCGGCAGACGTGCATGTTGCAGCGGGTACTCGTGATAATGCCTATACTTATGGCGGATTGAATGATGATCATGTGGCAGGTAAACCGACAAGTGCGACTTCCGTACTATCTGTTGGTAAACCTGGAGCAGAGCGTCGAAAGTACAAAACGTTGCTGCAGGTGTGATATCTGAAACCAGTACCGATGCAGTTAACGGTAGCCAGTTGTATCAAACCAACAGAGCGGTTGAAAAACAACACCAGAGCGATTAACCAATTACGCGGTGATGTTCACAAAATGGATAACAAACTCCGCGCCGGTGTTGCAGGTGCGTATGCGGCAGCCTCTTTAGGTCAAGTATATATTCCTGGCAAAAACACAGGTGAGCTTGGGTTCAGGTCATTATCGCGGTGAATCTGCAGTAGCATTGGGTGTGTCCCGTGTTTCTGATAACGGTAAAGTACAGGTTCGCTTAATCGGTAGTACCAATACTCGTGGCGATACGGGAGCTGGTGCAAGCGTATCCTACTTGTGGTAATCCATTATTGAGTTATGATTTAAGCCCTGTTTCGACAGGGCTTATTTTTTATGTAAAGTGCGGTCATTTTTCCGTAGTTTTTCAGCTAATGCATAAAATTTACGTTATAATAACCGCACTTTAAGGCAACAGCTCCTATGTTGCCTTTCGTGTTTAAGGTTAAAAAGAATGTTAGATAAAAATTTATACTTGGTTTGAAAAATCGCCTAAACGCCTATCCTGAAGGTGAGCCGACGACACCTAAAAAGGGGCTTTTTCGCTTTTATTTGGTCTAGCATTGATGGCATGAAAGGTTGGATTTTTTTCTTTTAGCGATATTCAACATCGGTAACGGTGTGATAGAAGCTCTTTTGATGAAATTTATGGGGTTGTTGGTAGATTGGTTAGGGTGTTTATACGCCTGCAACTCTATGGCAGGAAAAAGGCCACTGGCTGATGGCAATGGTTGGATTGTTGCTGTTTAGCCTTTTGTGGACATTTTTAGCTTCCTCTGTGCGTTTTTCAAACTTTGCAGGGTGTATTTCCGATGCGTTTACGTTGGAACTTTCACCGCCTAATGCTGGGACAAAGTTTGAGTTTCTACCAAGACGAATTTGCCGGGCGGGTTTCTGCCAAAGTAATGCAAACTGCCCTTGCCGTACGTGATACGGTGCTGACGATTGCCAATATGGTTGTTTATGTCGTCGTTTATTTTTGTCACATCAGGCTTAGTGTTGGGTGTCACTGGATAGTTGGTTCCTTGTGCCTTTCTGTATTTGGATTGTGCTTTTTATCACCATTTTACGCTTGTTAATTCCGCGTCTGGCTAAAACTGCCGAACGCCAGGCGGATGCTCGTTCTCTTATGACCGGACGTATTACCGACGCCTATTCTAATATTGCCACAGTGAAACTTTTTCTCCCATGGTGCCCGTGAGGCTAGTTATGCTAAAAGCTCCATGGAAGAGTTTATGGTAACCGTCCATGCACAAATGCGTTTGGTCACTTCTTTAGATACTATAACTTATATCAACAATGTTTTATTAATTCTAGGTACCGCTGTACTTGGTGTGATTTTATGGCAACAAGGCCTAGTCGGGGTAGGAGCCATTGCCACTGCAACGGCTATATCATTGCGGGTTGATGGGTTTTCACGTTGGGTTATGTGGGAATCGGCACGGTTGTTTGAAAAATATAGGTGCGGTAAATGACGGTATGGATACATTAACTAAACCGCAAAACTATTTTTGGATAAACCGAACTGCCCGCCGTTGAAGGTAACGCAAGGTGAGATTAAATTTAGCGATCTAAGTTTTTGCCTATGATCCAGCAAAAACCCTTGTTAAGCCATTTTGATTTAACCATTAAACCGGGTGAAAAAAGTAGGTTTAATTGGGCGTTCCGGTGCAGGTAAATCGACCATCGTAAACCTACTTTTTGCGTTTTTATGAAGCGCAACAAGGCACTATTACCATTGATGGACAAAACGTGTTAGATGTCAGCCAAGAAAAGCCTTCGTAGCCAAATTGGTTTGGTGACACAAGATACCTCGCTGTTGCATCGCTCGGTACGCGATAATATTATTTATGGACGTCCGAATGCAACTGATGAAGATATGATTAACGCTGCCAAGCGTGCAGAAGCGGCCGATTTTATTCCGTTTTTAAGTGATGCACAGGGGCGCAAGGGGTATGATGCGCATGTCGGTGAACGTGGTGTGAAACTCTCCGGCGGACAACGCCAGCGTATCGCCATTGCCCGCGTGATGTTAAAAGATGCTCCGATTTTGTTATTAGACGAAGCTACCAGTGCGTTGGATTCCGAAGTGGAAGCGGCGATTCAGGAAAGCTTGGATAAAATGATGGAAAACAAAACTGTTATCGCCATCGCTCACCGTTTATCCACGATTGCCGCGATGGATCGTCTGATTGTGTTAGATCACGGACAAATCGTGGAACAAGGTACGCATGCAGAACTACTCGCGCAAAACGGTCTTTACGCCAAATTATGGCAACACCAAAGCGGCGGTTTTTTGAGTGAACATGCGGATTAAGTCTTAAGCGTTATACAATGTTTATTTATCCGTTATAAAATAAGGCATATATAAAAACTTTTTCTTATTAACCAATAACATTTATTTATATTACGGTTTTATGATCCCTGAACTAGGTTTTCTCGCATTATTGCTAGCTTTGACTTCTTCGGCATTACTCGCCGTTATCCCTCATTTTGGGGTAGCTAAAAAATAATTCCGCGCTTATCGGACTAACGTGGAATTTCAGCTATTTATTCGCCTTCTTTACCGCGATTTCCATTGGTTGTTTAGCCTATTCCTTTGCACTTGATGATTTTTTTCCATGGAATATATTGCTGCCCATTCGAACTCGCAATTACCGACATTTTTTAAAATTGCGGCTACTTGGGGAGGACACGAAGGTTCAATGTTGTTTTGGTTGTTTGCATTGAGCGTTTGGGTAGTGGCATTTGCCTATTTTAGTCGTAACATTGATCCGATTATTGCCACACGTAGTCTTTCTGTTTTAGGGCTAATTTGTTTCGGCTTATGTCTTTTTTTATTATTTTTGTCTAACCCTTTTGCCCGAGTTTTTTTCCTATTCCTGCTGAAGGGCGCGATCTGAATCCTATGCTGCAAGATGTCGGATTGATTTTTCATCCGCCCTTGCTTTTATCTCGGTTATGTTGGATTCGCGGTAAACTTTGCGCTCACTGTCGCTACGTTGTTGAGCGTGCATTTTGACGCGGCGGTGGCTCGTTGGATGCGAAAATGGGTGTTGGTTTCTTGGTTATTTCTCACTCTTGGCATTATGCTCGGCTCTTGGTGGGCGTATTATGAACTCGGCTGGGGCGGCTGGTGGTTCTGGGATCCGGTGGAAAATGCCTCGTTAATGCCTTGGTTACTTGGATTAGCGTTGTTACATAGTCTGTCGGTGAGTGAACAACGCGGTATTTTTAATTATTGGACGATTTTATTTTCCCTTTTTGCTTTTTGCCTTTAGTTTGCTCGGCACGTTTATTGTACGCTCCGGCGTATTGACCTCAGTGCATGCCTTTGCGGTAGATAGTGAACGAGGCGGTGCATTATTATTGTTATTCTTTTTGCTGATCGTTGGCTCACTTACCTTATTTGCATTGAAAGTGAATTTAACGCAAAAGTGCGGTACGTTTTTCCGTTATTTCGCGCGAAAGCTTACTATTATTGCTCAATGTGATTCTGACTGTCGCCACTGTCAGTGTATTCCTCGGCACCTTTTATCCGATGTTATTCAGTGCGATGGGTTGGGGATCAATTTCTGTCGGACCGCCGTATTTTTAACAGTATTTTCTTACCATTATTGACGTTGTTATTGACGGCTATGGTTTTTAGTTCTTGCAACAAAATGGCAAAAATTGACCGCACTTTTATGCACTAAACGCCTATGGCTTGCTTTACCGGCATCGGTTATTGCTTATGCGGTGATTTTTATCACGATTGGGCAGGAAGAAAGCCTGAAATTCAATGTCATGGCTTTTTGTGTTGCTTGCATTAGCGGTCTGGGTGTTATTAGCTACTCTGTACGTAAATCCTCGCACGCTTACGATAAAACGGCTGGGAATGATTTTTGCTCATTGCGGTGCGGCAGTCGTCGTGATTGGTGCAGTGATGTCAAGCTATTTCGGCTCGGAAATCGGCGTGCGTATGAAGCCGAATCAAAAATCAAATGCTGAATGGCTATGAATTTCGTTATTTGGGTTTTCAAAATGAACTAGGTCCGAATTACACGTCCGAAAAAAAGCGCATTTTGAGATTTATAAAAACGGCAAAAAACTGACCGCACTTTTCCCCGAACGTCGTTATTATGATGTGCGCACGATGAATATGTCGGAGGTCGGGCTACAATGGGGTTGGTTGGGCGATTTGTATATTGTGATGGGAGACAAATTGACGGGGCAAAACACGGTTTCTGGTGAATTTACTTTCCGCTTGCATTATAAGCCCTTTGTTCGCTGGCTGTGGTTAGGCGGTGTGTTGATGGCGCTCGGTGCATTATTAGCCGCACTTGGATTGCGTAATAAGAAGGTAGAAATATGAAGAAAAAACTTCTTGTCTTTTCCCCTTTGATAATAGTTTTAGGGTGTTTGTCTATTGCTTCTAGTGGGTTTTGCAACAGGATCCGAAAAATTGGCTTCGGCATTAATCGGCAAACCGGTACCGGAATTTTATCAGACAAATCTGCTAATACCGGGCAAAACCTTAACAAACAAAAGATTTACCGAAAGAGCCTCATTTAATCAACATTTGGGGTAGTTGGTGTCATTACTGCAAAGAGGAACATCCGTTCCTAATGGAACTTGCAGGGCAAGGGTAAAAAAATCATTGGTTTAAATTATCGGGATAAGGCGCAAAGTGCGGTAGAATTTTTGCACAGATCGGGGAATCCGTTTTTGTTGGTCGTAGATGATAGCCAAGGCAAACTGGCTATGCAACTTGGGGTGGATGGTGCTCCTGAAACTTATCTGGTGGATGAACATGGAGTTATCCGATACCGTTATTCAGGTGCAATCGACAAAACTGTATGGCGGCGGGAACTTCTGCCGGAATTGGAGAAACTGAGAAAATAATGAAAAAGATCCTATGGTTTCTGCTATTCGTCGGTGTTTTTTTGCTCATGCCGAAATGGTGGATACGTTCGAGTTTAAAAATGCACAAGAGCGCACTCGAGCAGTGGCATTGGCAAAGTCTTTGCGTTGTCCGCAATGTCAGAATCAAAATTTGGTGGAATCCAACTCGCCGATTGCTTACGATTTGCGCATTGAAGTATATAAAAATGATTGATGAAGGTAAAACGGACGAGCAGATTATTGAAGTGATGACATCCCGTTTTGGAAATTTTTGTGTTGTATAACCCTCCGTTTCAATACACGACCTTATTACTCTGGTGCTTACCGATTATTTTACTAATTTTGGCAGCATCGGCAATGTGGCGATATTTACGCAGTCGTGAAAAAACACCGCCAATTTCCACCGCACTTAATGCAGAACAGCAGCAAGCGTTAAAGAATTTGTTGAATAACAGAGAACAAAAAGTGATGACATTATTTTTCATAGGGTTAGCTTGTTTTGTCGCAATCGGCTTGTTACTTTTCATCCCTTGTGGACGACATATTGATTGGCAGAAAAACTATCGCCAGCAGCACAATATCGCCTTATATCAACGCCAAATAAAAACTGCTTCACCGAAATTAGCCGATGAATTGAGCCAACGCTTACTTGCCGATGAACGTCAATTACAACAACAGCCACGCTTTTCAGCTAAAAGTGCGGTTGATTTTTCGCCTAAAATTGCGCTTAGTTTATGGCTAATTTTATGCCTAGTCCCGATCGCTTATTATTTTTTTCTCAACCGTTTTGATAGCGTGCAGCAGGGATTACAAGACTTTGCCGAAGCACAACAAAAACGGAGTGAGGCCACAACGGTTGAAAAAAATGATGATTATATTCTTTCCGTACAGAATAAATTGCGTCAGGATCCGAATAATGCTGAAGCTTGGATTGAACTTGGACAAGCCTATTTGTTGAGCAACGAGTTTGAAAAATGCGCTACGCGCTTATGCCAATGCGGAAGGTTTGCTCGGCAGTAAGCCGCATGTTTTAGGGTTGGCTGCAACCGCGCTTTTATTATCAGGCAGGGCAAAAAAATCACCCCTAAAGTACGTCAACTGCTTGATAATGCATTAAGTCAAGATCCGAACGAGGGTATCCAGTGTGTCCCTGCTAGCTTCCGATGCGTTTCTGACTACCGATTACGCCGGCGCGCTGCGTCTCTGGCAACAACTGCTTGATAGCGGGCGTAGTGATATTAACCGTCGTCAAATCATTCAGAGTATGAATATGGCGGAGCAATTGAACAACGCTAAATAACCTTTGCTTATAATAGTTAATTGCATGATGCTTAATCATTAACCATAAATAACACAACATAGCGGGCAAATAAACGGCATACTACAGAGGTGTTGCTAAGCAAATGAACGACAATTATTCCGACGTCATTATTATCGGCGCGGGCGCTGCGGGAGCTATTTTGTGCTGCGCAGCTTGGAAAAATACGGTAAACGCGTGCTGATTTTTGGATAACGGGAAAAAAATCGGGCGTAAAAATTCTGATGTCAGGCGGTGGTTTTTGTAATTTTACCAATATGAATGTTACGTCAGGATGTTATCTTAGTGAAAAACCGACATTTTGTAAAAATCCGCGCTGGCACAATTTACGCAGTGGGATTTTATCGGGCTGGTAGCCGATTACGGCATTGCTTGGCACGAAAAGGAAGACGGACAGCTTTTTGTGATAACGGCGCGCAGGACATCGTGGATATGCTGGCGGCGGAATGTGCTAAATATGGCGTGAAAATTCAGTTACGTCAACCGATCGAACAAGTTGAGCAAGTTGAAAAATGATGCAAAAGTGCGGTTTAAAAATTCATGCGTTTTCACAACAATGGAGCTGCCGTTCATTAGTGATCGCCAGTGGTGGACTTTCCATGCCGGCTCTGGGGCAACACCTTTGGTTATCAGCTTGCCGAGCAGTTTGGCATTAATGTTGTGCCGCCACGAGCCGCTTTAGTACCGTTCACTTTTTCGGAAACGGAGAAATTTCTGACCGCACTTTCAGGCGTTTCATTGCCTGTTACCGTCACCTCTCATCATCAATCTTTTTACTCATCAAATGCTGTTTACTCATCGCGGATTGTCAGGCCCGGCAATTTTGCAGATTTCTAATTATTGGGAACCGGGGAAAGCGTTGAGATCGATTTATTACCTTATCATTCCGTTTATCAGATTATAGAGGAGTGTCGTCAGTCTTCGCCTAAACAGCAGCTAAAAACCGTATTGTCTCGCCATTTACCGAAGAAACTGGTTGAACTTTGGTTTGCCCAAAGTTTATTAAAGGATCAAACTGTTGCCAATCTGAGTAAAAGCGGAACTGCTTGCAGTAGATAATTTTATTCATCGTTGGCAATTTTATCCAAAATGGCACGGAAGGTTATCGTACGGCGGAAGTGACTATGGGTGGAGTGGATACGCGTGAGATTTCATCAAAAAAACTATGGAAAGTAATAAAATCGAAGGGTTATATTTTTATCGGTGAAGTGCTGGACGTGACCGGTCGGCTAGGCGGTTATAATTTCCAATGGGCGTGGAGTTCCGCGTATGCCTGCGCTATGGGAATTTCCGGAAAATCTGAACGGTAGTAATATGATCTAATTAAAAAATTCAGCCCTCAAATTCGAGGGCTGAGCTGAATTTAAAAACACTGAAAAAATCCGACCGCACTTTTGGTGATATTGAAGCGGTGGAATGTGTTTATTTTTGCATTAATGACATTGTTCTTGGTGTCGTGGTGTATTTCAACAGGAAATAACCTGTTACGGCAGAAATTCCCGAACCGAGCAAAATTCCCAACCGTGACAGTAGCATTAATTCTTGGTTTACATTACCGAAAGCAAGGCTGGCAAGGAACATAGACATAGTAAAAACCGATACCGCATACTACCGCCATGGCGAAAATTTGTTTGAAATTCACATGTTTTGGCAACTTGGCAATACCGAATTTTACTGCCAAGAAACTGAAACCGAACACTCCGATAGTTTTGCCTACCACTAAGCCAAGAGTGATGCCTAAGGTTAACGGCGACAGCAAACTGGATAAGCTCACTTCACTTAGTGTTACGCCCGCATTGGAAAAAGGCGAACAGCGGCAGAATTAAATAGGAACACCAAAGGGGCCAAATGATGTTCAAAAATCGTGCAGCGGACGTTCGTGATTCGGCCCATGTAATGGAACAGCAAAAACCGATAATTACCCCTGCCAATGTGGCGTGTACACCGGATTTCAGCACCGAAGCCCATAAAATCAGACCGACCACCATATATGCGCAGATTTGCGTGACCTTCAAATAGTTCATGGTAAACAAGAAGATAACGGCGATAACGGCTATAATCAGAGCCGTCATACTAATGTCATGGGAAAAAGAAAATTGCGATCACCACAATTGCGCCCAAATCGTCAATAATTGCCAGTGCCAATAAAAATCTTCAGTGACATCGGTACGCGTTGTCCGAGTAACGCCACAATACCCAAGGCAAAAGCAATATCCGTTGCCATTGGGATCGCTCAACCCGAATTTAACTCACTGTGCTGATGCGTAATGAGAGCAAAAACTGCCGCCGGTACAAGCATTCCGCCGAATGCCGCAATCGCTGGGAAAAATAGCTCGTTGATAACTGGATAATGCACCTTCAAACAGCTCTCGTTTTACTTCCATTCCGACTAGCGTGAAAAACACCGCCATAAATCCATCGTTTACCCATAATAACAATGGTTTATCAATAGAAAAAGTCCCCTAGGCGTATGCTGATCGGCATATTTAAAAAAAGCTGAAATATGTATCCTTTAGTCCTGAATTAGCCAACACTAACGCCAATACGGCAAATGCAAACAGCAAAATGCCACTTGCGGCTTCAAGCTTAAAAAGTTTTTAATGTGATTAATCATTGAGTTCTCCGTCGGTATTTTATTATTACAATGATAAGGACGTTCCTTCTCCGAAAGGGAAGAAGACTACCACAGAATCAAATAAAATTGTAGCCACCCAACGTAAACGCCTTTAGTTTGTTTTTTTATTTGGCGCGGTTCATAAGAACGCAAAAGCCACATACAGCAAAACTCGACCAATTTATAAAATCCCGTTAAAATAGACCTCACGTTTACACCGATTTTTTTGCGTTTTTCAGAAGGATTTTATGTCATCACCCTGTTTCGTTCACCTACGCGTGCACAGTGATTTTTCAATGATTGATGGCATTGCCAAAGTCAAGCCTTTGGTTAAAAGCCTGCGTGCAAAATGAAATGGTGGCAATGGCACTGACCGATTTTTACCAACTTCTGTGGCTTGGTGCGTTTTTTTATGGCGAAGCTTTGTCTTCCGGTATTAAGCCGATTATCGGTTCGGATGTGTTGGTAAAAAGCGACTTATGTGGTGACGAACATTTTGAATTAACTTTACTGGCTAAAAATAATGCCGGTTATAAAAAAATATTACTCTTTTGCTTTCAAAGGCTTATCAACGCGGCTATCAAGATTTACCGTACATCGATCAGCAATGGCTGGTCGAACATCGCGAAGGAATTATCATTCTGTCGGGCGGACGAAATGGCGATGTGGGTAAGCAGTTACTCAAAGATAATCTCGATAATGCCGAAAGTGCGGTCCGTTTTTATCAAGATTTTTTTGCCGGTCATTTCTACTTAAGTTTATCCCGCACTGGCCATCCAGAAGAAGAGCGTTATATTCGTGCAGCCCTTGAACTAGCTCAAAAGCATCGTTTACCCGTAGTGGCTACTAACGATGTTTGTTTTTACAGTCGGACGATTTTGAAGCGCATGAGATCCGCGTTGCTATTCACGACGGCTATACTTTAGACGATCCGAAACGCCCGAAACTTTACACCGATCAGCAATATTTCCGTTCCGAACAGGAAATGTGCGACTTATTTGCCGACATTCCTGCCGCCCTAGAAAAACACGGTCCTGATTGCTCAGCGTTGTAACGTAACGATTAAATTGGGCGAATATTTCCTGCCGCAATTTCCTACCGGTGAGTTAAGCACTGAAGAGTTTTTAGTCAAAAAAAGCGCGTGAAGGTTTGGAAGAACGGTTGGTTTTTCTATTTCCCGATGAAAAAGTGCGGTCGGAAAACCGGGCGAAATATGATGAACGTCTGCAAATTGAGCTGAATGTAATCAACCAAATGGGCTTTCCCGGTTATTTTTTTGATCGTAATGGAATTTATTCAATGGTCGAAAGATAACGATATTCCGGTTGGGCCGGGACGTGGCTCGGGAGCCGGTTCATTGGTGGCTTATGCGTTAAAAATTACTGATCTGGATCCGCTAGAGTTTGATTTGTTATTTGAGCGTTTCCCTTAACCCGGAACGGGTCTCAATGCCCGATTTTGACGTAGATTTCTGTATGGATGGGCGCGACAGGGGTGATCGAGCACGTAGCTGAAACTTACGGGCGTGGTGCCGTGTCGCAGATTATCACTTTCGGAACTATGGCGGCAAAGGCGGTGATTCGTGATGTGGGGCGCGTGTTAGGGACATCCTCACGGCTTTGTAGATCGCATTTCTAAACTCATTCCGCCCGATCCGGGCATGACGCTTGCAAAGGCCTTTGATGCCGAACCGCAATTACAAGTGATTTATGACGGTGATGAGGAAGTTAAAAGCCCTGATTGATATGGCACGCAAGCTAGAGGGCGTTACGCGCAATGCAGGCAAGCATGCCGGTGGTGTAGTGATTTCTCCGACATTGATTACGGATTTTTCACCGCTTTATTGTGATAGTGAAGGATTGCATCCTGTGACCCATTTTGATAAGAATGATGTGGAATACGCAGGTTTAGTTAAGTTCGACTTCTTGGGATTGCGTACACTCACTATTATTAAATGGGCGCTGGATATGATTAACACCGGGCTTGCCAAAGAAGGCAAAAGCACCGGTGGATATCGCCGCTATTCCTCTAGATGATAAAAAAAGCCTTTGAGGTATTGCTGAAAAGCCGAGACTACGGCGGTATTCCAGCTTGAATCGCGTGGAATGAAAGATCTGATTAAACGCCTGAAACCGGATTGCTTTTTGAAGATATTATCGCGTTAGTTGCATTGTTCCGTCCGGGACCGTTGGAATCCGGGATGGTACAGAACTTTATTGATCGCAAACACGGCAACGAGCCTGTGGCTTACCCCGATCCACAATATCAACATGAGAGTCTAAAGCCAATTTTAGAGCCTACTTACGGCGTAATCGTTTATCAGGAACAGGTTATGCAAATCGCACAAGAACTGGCGGGATATACGCTAGGCGGTGCGGATTTATTACGTCGTGCAATGGGTAAGAAAAAAACCGGAGGAGATGGCGGCACAACGCTCAACTTTTTGAGGAAGGTGCGTTGAAAAAAAGGGGGTAGATGGTGCACTGGCGATGAAAATTTTTCGATTTGGTGGAAAAAAATTCGCCGGTTATGGTTTTAACAAATCCCACTCTGCTGCTTATGCTTTTAGTGTCCTATCAAACTCTGTGGCTGAAAGCGCATTATCCTGCTGAATTTATGGCGGCGGTAATGACTTCGAAATGGACAACACCGATAAAATCGTCGGTTTATATGACGAATGTTTGCGTATGGGCTTAAAAGTTGCACCACCTGATATTAACACAGGTAAGCATCATTTCAGCGTCAATGACAGCGGTGAAATTGTTTACGGAATAGGTGCTATCAAAGGGGTAGGCGAAGGGCCGATTGCCGCCTTGATTTCGGCTCGAAACAGTGGCGGTATCTTTAAAGATTTGTTTGACTTGTGTGCTCGTGTGGATTTAAAACAAATCAACCGCCGCACTTTTGAAAGTCTAATTAAATCAGGTGCTTTCGACAAACTTGGCCCGCACCGTGCTGCGTTGGCGAAAAATTTGGAAGATGCCTTGCAGGCCTCAGTCAACATGCCAAAGACGAAGCTATGGGGCAGGGCGGATATGTTCGGTGTGTTGACCGAAAGCCCTGAAGACGTGGAGATTGCCCATGCCAACACGCCGAAATGGACGGAGAAACAAATTCTTGACGGTGAACGGGAGACCCTCGGACTTTATTTGAGTAGCCATCCGATCAGTCGTTATTTAAAAGAGCTATCCCATTATAGCCCGACCCGTTTGAAAGAATTAATGCCGAATAATCGAGGGCAAGTCAGCATCGCAAGCGGGCTAATTATTAATTCGCGTTTTGCGGTGACTAAAAAAAGGCAGCCGTTTAGGGTATTGCTACGCTAGACGACCGTTCCGGCAAGTTAGATATTACTTTGTTTGCCGAGGCGCTGGAAAAAAATACGGTGAGCATTTGCAAAAAGATGCCGTGGTGATTGTGTCAGGTCAGGTTAGCCATGATGATTTTTACACAAGGTCTGCGTATGTCGGTGCGTGAATTGATGACATTAGATGAAGCGCGCAGTCGCTACGCCAAAAAGCCTTGCCATCAGCTTAAAACAGGAACAAATTACACCGCACTTTATCAAGCAGTTTAAGGATGTCATTGGTCCGCATAGTGGCGGGACCTTGCCGATTCACGTTTATTACGACAGCCCTCAGGGACGGGCATTAATAAAAACTCGGTGTACAATGGTATATCAGGCCTACCGATGATTTGCTCGCCGGTCTTGTGGAAATGCTTGGCGAAAGTGCCGTAGAATTAGAGTTTGAGTAAAAGTACGGTGAGGAAATTCCATATTAGACTCAATTAAAGAGGAAAAAGTATGATGATTATTCGTTCTATTCAATCAGAGCATTACGCTGACTATGTGGCCTTAATTGGTTCGCAATTGGGCGAGGGTTATTTGACGGAAAGCCATTTTGTTGAACTGGCAGATGACCCGTTGGCGGTCTGTTTTGAGGCTCAATCGATAAATGGCAGTGTGTTGGGTGTAGTAACGGCAAAAATCTTAGAGCGTCAAAATGCGTTTGAGTTGCTGAAAAATTCGTCCCGAAAAAGGCTCCTGACTATGCAAAAACAATGTGAACAAATTGGTATTTTCAAAACCATAGCCATTAGTGAAACTGCAAAAGGACAGGGCATAGGCACACAACTGGTAAAGGCTTTAATGCAGGCGTTTCAACAGAAAAATTTGCACGCGGTGGCATGCGTTGCGTGGCAATATGGTGAAACGGAAAATATCAAAAGGCATTATGCAACGCTTTGGCTTTGAACGTGTAGCGGAAATTCCGGATTACTGGATTGATGATCCGGAGCCTTTCATTTGCCCTGCTTGTGGCAAAACCACCTTGTCGTTGTCAGGCCAATATTTATTTTAAAGCGATTTGAAACTTGGGCAAAAAAACTATTACACTTTTTCCGTCCTTAATTTGAACAAACATAAATTTTCCTTTTCTTCTTTTACCAACTATCGCAAAAGGATTACTCAAGCGTGTTACAATGCGCAATCAGTTTTTATTTACCGAAGCATAGGAAACAACCGTGAGCAAGCCATCTTTAAGTTATAAAGATGCCGGTGTGGATATTAACGCCGGCAATGAATTAGTCGAACGTATTAAACCTCATGTCAAACGTACCACCCGCCCCGAAGTGATCGGCGGTTTAGGCGGTTTTGGCGCGTTATGTGCATTGCCGAGCAAATATAAAGAACCGATCTTAGTGTCCGGTACTGACGGCGTAGGTACTAAATTACGCTTAGCGATTGATTTAAAAAAACATGACACCATTGGTATCGATTTGGTTGCAATGTGTGTTAACGATTTAGTGGTGCAGGGTGCGGAGCCGTTGTTTTTCTTAGACTATTACGCCACCGGAAAGCTGGAAGTAGATGTCGCTTCCGATGTGGTAAAAGGTATTGCCGAAGGCTGCGTACAATCAGGCTGTGCCTTTAGTGGGTGGTGAAACGGCAGAAATGCCGGGAATGTACCATGCGGGTGATTACGATTTAGCGGGTTTTGCGTCGGTGTGGTGGAGAAATCCAAAAATTATCGATGGCTCTAAAGTGCAGGCGGGAGATGCGTTAATCGCATTGGGTTCGAGTGGACCGCATTCCAATGGTTATTCTTTAATCCGCAAGGTGATTGACGTAGCGGGCGTTAATCCGGCAACAGAACAATTAGTGGGCAAGGCCTTGGGCGACCAATTGCTTGCACCGACTAGAATTTATGTAAAATCTGTATTGGAGTTAATTGAAAAGGTTGATGTTCATGCTATTGCGCATCTAACCGGTGGTGGCTTCTGGGAAAATATTCCGCGTGTATTACCGGATAATACCAAAGCAGTGATTGATGAAAAAGCTGGGAATGGCAACCGGTATTTAAATGGTTTGCAGGAAAAAGGCAATATCGACAGCTATGAAATGTACCGTACGTTTAACTGTGGTGTAGGTATGGTAATTGCATTGCCACAGGCAGATGTGGAAAAAAAGCGCTAAATGTATTGCGCCAGGCGGGTGAAAATGCGTGGTTAATCGGTCAAATAGAATCGTTAAACCCGGGCGAAAAAAACAAGTTATCATCCGTTAATTAAGTTTAATACTTAAGCCTAATCGAAGTCGGTTAGGCTTTTTTTATCCATATTATTTATGAAAAAAATAGTTGTTTTAATCTCCGGAGACGGAACTAATTTGCAGGCGCTGATTGATGCTTGCCAAAAACGCATTTATTCGAGCGAAAAATTAGCGCAGTGATCAGCAACAACGCGGATGCTTACGGTTTGCTACGAGCAAAAAAACGGCACAAATTCCGACCGCACTTTTTTTACGAAAAAAACTATGCGGACAATTTGGCGATGGATATGGCAATAGGCGACTATATCGAATCTCTGAATGCTGATGTCATTGTGCTGGCGGGTTATATGAAAATTCTCAGCGCCGAATTTACCCGTCGTTTTAGTGGCAAAATTTTAAACATTCACCCGTCTTTATTGCCAAAAATATCCCGGTTTGAACACTTACCGGCAGGGCATTAGACGCAGGGGAGATCGAACATGGTACTACAGTGCATTTTTGTTAATGAAACCGTGGACGGTGGTGCGGTGATTCTGCAAGCCAAAGTACCGATTTTCAGCGATGATGAGATAGCGGATATTGAACAACGGGTCAAAGCGCAGGAAGTGCAGATTTATCCGTTAGTAGTTAAATGGCTGGTGGAAGAGCGTCTACAACTTATTGATGGAAAAAGCTTATTTGGACAATCAACCACTTCCGCCGAGCGGTTACGCTGCTGAATAATCATTTCGCACCTCGAATATGAGGTGCGAAGTTGTTTTATTTGTTAGAAAGCTATTCGATCTTTATTTTTTTCTCGAATGTTGCTTTTACCAATCCCTTGAACTTCCATTAACTGTTCCGCTGCGGTAAATGCACCATGTTTTTCACGATATTGCACGATAGCTTCCGCTTTTTAGCACCGATACCAATCAATGCCTTTTTGAATTTCAGCGGCACTTGCCGTATTAATGTTTACTTGCTCAACTACTGCTGCGGTTGTTTTTGGCTGAACCGCCGCTTCAGTTTTGGCTTCCATCTTGGATGGAGTATTTTCTGCAAAAAGCCGTCGGTACGGAGAGCAACGTGCCGGCAATCATTATTGAAGTCAATAATTTCTTGATTATGTTCATTTGTTTTTCCTTTTAAATGTGGATTAAGTTCTGTTGGCAGACCAACGATGACACTTTCAATCAAGATGAAAAAACAGGCAAGAAACTGACCGCACTTTTTGGAAGCAAGATCGCAAAAATGGGATAAAAGTGCGGTCATTTTTAGGTTGTTTTATAAAAAAATAAGGCGGAGAAACAGTTCCCGCCTTATGTTCTCAGAGGTTCGAATTAAGTGACTTCGCGGATTCGCAATTCTTTTTAGCACTTCAAAGAACATATTTTCTTCGCAACCTTCCAGCTCTTCTACTGTTTCCACTCCCATTTCTTTTTAGGCGGTTAATGACCGATTGTACCAATACTTCCGGAGCCGATGCCCCTGCGGTAATACCGATGGTGTGAATATCTGTTAGCCATTCCGTGCGCAGATCTTCCGGATCGTCAATAAGTTTAGCCGGCACGCCCATACGAGAAGCAAGTTCCGCTAAACGGTTAGAATTGGAGGAATTTTTGAACCGACTACAATCACCAAATCCGATTGTTTGGCGAGTTCGCGTACCGCTTTGCTGGCGGTTAGTGGTGGCGTAGCAGATGTCATTTTTATGCGGTCCCTGAATAGACGGATATTTGGCCTTAAGCGCTTCGATGGTTTCACTGGTGTCATCAATGGAAAGTGTGGTTTGCGTCATAAAGGTCGCTTCATCATCTTGTTGTAAGGGCAAATTGGCAATATCTTCCACGCCCTCTATCAGATAAATACCACCGTCTTGATTGCTATATTGCCCCATGGTGCCTTCCACTTCAGGGTGGCCTTTATGCCCGATTAAAATCGCCTTAGTGCCTTTTCGGCTGGCGCGGGCCACTTGCATATGCACTTTCGTCACCAATGGGCAAGTGGCGTCAAATACTTTGAGATTGCGGTCTTTGGCTTCTTGACGCACTGCTTGGGACACGCCGTGGGCGGAGAAAATTACAATGGCACCATCCGGCACTTCGCTTAATTCTTCCACAAAAATGGCTCCACGCTCACGCAAGCCGTTTACTACAAAACGGTTATGCACTACTTCATGACGTACATAAATCGGTGCGCCGTGAATTTCCAGCGCCAATTCTACAATGCTAATGGCGCGATCCACACCGGCGCAGAAACCTCGCGGATTGGCTAAGATAATCTTCATTCGGAAATGTCACTCTCTTTTTGTCATTGTTGTTTTTAAAGGCATCTATTGCCAGCAATCCTGCACCGACACAAATAGCAATATCCGCCACGTTAAATACGGGATAACGCCAATCCCGCCAATAAAAATCGAAGAAATCGATTACGTAACCGTTGTAAGCACGATCTACCGCATTCGCCAACGCACCGCCGATAATCAGTGCATAAGCTGAATTTTGTAATTTCTGGTTAGCATGATTTTTCTTCATAAAGTATGCCAACATAAGTGAAATACCAATTGCCAATACAATAAAGAAATACTTTTGCCAGCCATCATGATCTGCTAAAAAAACTAAATGCCGCGCCAGGATTGCGCACATAAGTGAGATTAAAGACAGGCAGAATGTTCACGCTTTCATTGAGTTCAAAAGTTTGTACTACAAGGTATTTTTGTCCATAAATCGGCCACAAAAAGCGACCGCACTTAGCCATAAAAATAAAAAGCCCGGATTTTTGGTTTGTTCGTCATAAGTTCGTTAAATAATCTTTATTATAAAAAAATAATAAAAAGTGCGGTTGATTTTAACCGCACTTTTCCTTATGCGTTACTGCATGATTAAGCAAAAACGTCTCACTTCGCCGTTGCCTGCAACGTTTTTCTACGCAACGCGGACAAAGAGTCGGATGTTCAGGATTCACGCCGATTTTGTCGGAATAATGCCAGCAGCGCGGGCATTTTTTTCGCCTTGAGAACGAGCAACACTTACTGCAATCCCTCTAACTCGCCATCAGCTACATCTGCCGGTTTATCTGCTAATGCTTTCACTTCAGCTTTTGACGTAATCAACACGAAACGTAATTCATCGCCTAATTGTTCCAACAAGGCACGATATTCATCGTTAGCGTAAACCGTCACTTCTGCTTCTAAACCGCCACCGATCACTTTGTCGTTACGCGCGATTTCTAATACGCGGTTCACTTCAGAACGTACTTTGATCAGTTGTTGCCAGTAAGCATCGTCTAATTTTTTCGTTCGCGCCTAAGCCAAATAAGCCTTCGTAAAATTCTTCAGTGAAGACGAATTCTGCACGTGCCGTCGCCGTTTGTGGCAAATAGCCCCACACTTCATCCGCGGTAAAGGAAAGGATTGGTGCCATCCAACGTACCAACGCTTCGGCAATGTGCCATAAGGCGGTTTGGCAACTACGGCGCGCAAGGCTGTCCGCTTTGGTGGTGTATTGACGGTCTTTGATAATATCAAGGTAGAACGAGCCCATTTCCACAGAACAGAAACGCATTAAGCGTTGCACTACGGCGTGGAATTGATAGTTATCATAAGCGTCTTTGATTTCGTTTTGTGCTTCTAATGCACACGCCACCGCCCAACGATCCAAGCTAATCATCTCTTCCGGTTTCACTGCATCACGTTGCGGATCAAAAACCGTTTAAGTTCGCTAATAAGAAACGCGCTGTGTTACGAATACGACGATAACTGTCCGCTGCACGTTTTAAGATCTCATCGGAAACGGTCATTTCTCCGGTATAGTCGGTAGAGGCCACCCATAAACGTAAAATGTCGCCACCGAATTTATCCATCACTTCTGTGGCGTCACGATGTTACCGATAGATTTTTGACATCTTACGACCTTGACCATCCACGGTGAAACCATGGGTTAATACTTGTTTGTATGGCGCTTTGCTATCCGTTGCGGTAGAAAGCATTAAAGAAGACATAAACCAACCACGGTGTTGGTCGGAACCTTCAAATACATGTCGATATCTTGACCGTTAAATTCCGGACGATTCGCCACCACAGAAGAATAGGTTGATCCTGAGTCAAACCATACGTCAAGGGTATCCGGCACTTTGCGATAGGTTTCTGCATCCGCACCTAATAATTCTTTTTCGTCTAAATCCCACCATGCTTGAATACCGGCTTTCTCTACACGTTTCGCTACTTCTTCAAGTAACTCTAAAGTACGCGGATGAAGTTCTTCGGTTTCTTTGTGCACGAACAAGGTCATCGGTACGCCCCAAGTACGTTGACGGGAAATACACCAGTCAGGGCGGTTTTTCAACCATTTTTCTCGATACGCGCTTGACCCCAATCTGGAATCCAGCGAACTTGTTTGATTTCGCCTAATGCTTGTTGGCGTAAACCCTGTGTTTCCATGCCGATAAACCATTGCGGAGTCGCACGGAAAAATAATCGGGGTTTTATGGCGCCAGCAGTGTGGGTAGCTGTGTTTGATTTTCTCAACTTTTTAATAAATTGCCCACTTCTTGCAATTTTTTTCAACCACTAATGGATTTGCTTCAAATACGCCTTTGCTGGCAAAGAATTCGGTAGTGGAAATAAATTTACCATCATTAGACACTAGGCCTGCCATTGGTAAATCATATTGTTTACCCACGATAAAGTCGTCTAAACCGTGATCCGGTGCGGTATGTACTAAACCGGTACCGCCATCGGTAGTAACGTGATCGCCTAAAACCACCGGCACAGAGAAATCGTAGAACGGATGGTTAAAAGCGTACTAACTCAAGTGCTTGACCTTTTACTGAACCTAAAAATTTCAACCTGTTCCACACCAACCGCTTTTTGCCACGGATTCAACTAATTCAGCGGCTAAAATCACGCGTTCATCGCCCTAACTGCACGAGGTTATATTCCAATTCCGCATTCAAAGCGATACCTCGGTTAGACGGAATGGTCCAAGGCGTGGTTGTCCAAAATTACTGCAGATAATTTGCCATGCCCTTTGCCTACAGCGCTAAATTTTTTTCTTCAATTTCAACCGCACTTACTGCAGGGAAACGTACATAAATAGATGGAGAAACTTTGTCTTCGTATTCTACTTCCGCTTCCGCTAAAGAAGAACCGCAATCCAAAACACCAGTGCACCGGTTTGGAGCCTTTATATAAGTGGCCATTAGCAATCACTTTTGCCAAGCGTACGAATGATATGCGCTTCGGTATTAAAGTTCATGGTCAAATAAGGATTATCCCAATCGCCCAACACGCCTAAACGGATAAAGTCTTTTTCTGGCCTTCCACTTGTTCCGCTGCATATTCGCGGCATTTTTTTGACGGAATTCCGCCGCAGAAATTTTTCTCATTCGGTTTGCCCACTAAGCCTTCTACTTTCAATTCAATCGGCAAACCGTGACAGTCCCAACCCGGAATATAAGGAGAATCAAAACCTAATGCGGTTTTGGATTTAACAATAATATCTTTCAGAATTTTTATTCACCGCATGGCCGATATGAATGCTACCGTTCGCATACGGAGGGCCATCGTGCAAAAATAAAGGATTTTTGCCTTTTTGAGGCTTTACGAATTTTTTTGATAAAGGTTTTTTTCATACCAGTTTTTTTAACATCACAGGCTCGCGCTTGGCTAAATCACCACGCATCGGAAAGCCCGTTTCGGGAAGGTTAAGGGTATTTTTTTATAATCAGTCATTTTATATTCCAGTGTTATGTAAAAAAATTAAAATTTGTGTTCTAAAAAAAGTGCGGTCGGTTTTTAAAGATGTTTTTCGCCGTTTCCACATCCTTCGCAATTTGATCTTTTAAATCGTCAAAAGACGCAAATTTCATTTCATTGCGGATTTTATGGCATAGCTCGACCTCCAACCATTGTCCATAAATATCGCCTTGAAAAATCAAATAAATGTGCTTCTAATAATTGATTCACGCCATTGATGGTCGGGCGGGTGCCGATGTTCGCGACCCCATTAAAAAAACGCGCCGGATTTTAACCGCACAAAACGCGAAGCGTTTTGAACGTCGGCTTGTTCGACAGCCCCTGGGGTGAATAATCGAGCTAGGCTCGATTATGAATACTCTAACCGCGTAAAACCCCTTTGACCGGATTCACCTGACGATGCAAGCGAATGTTCGCAGTAGGAAAAGCCGATGGTGCGACCAAGCTGATTGCCATGAATCACGCGGCCTAAAAATACGATAAGGACGCCCAAGTAATTTTTTTCTGCCAACCTTAAATCATCATTCGCCAACGCTTCGCGAATCGCTGTACTGCTGATTCGCAGCTCATCCAAGCAAAAAGCTACGGTTATCTTCGACGGTAAAAACCAAACTTTTCACCGGCTTGTTGCAACATAGCAAAAATTGCCTTGGCGTTTGGCACCGAATTTGAAATCATCGCCGATACTCAAAAAAACTTAACGTTTAATGTGCGCACTAACCAATCTTCTACAAATTGCTCGGCCGGCATGCCCGCAAAAGTGCGGTCGAATTTTTGCCACGATGACAATGTCCACGCCCGCTTGTTTGAGATAATGCAATTTGTCACGCAAACGCATTAAGCGCGCGGGGGCTTTTTCACCCAGAAAATATTCTCGCGGCTGGGGTTCAAACAACATAACCGCCATAGGCAAGTTCAGCTCGTCCGCTTTTTGGCGTAAATGGCGCAAAAATCGCCTGATGCCCTAAATGTACCCCCGTCGAAATTGCCAATTGTCAATGCGCAGCCTTGAAGCTGTTGATTAAGATGACGAAGATCCCTAATAAGGTGCATTGAAAATTCCGCTGAATAAATGAAAAAGACTGGCGTATTATACGCATAAATCGGCGAAGATTAAAGCTGAAGGAATAAGATAAACGATACACCTTAAGACTGAAATCTTAAGGGGAGAAACATTGCTGTTTTCACCATTGTCAATTTGTGACCTTATAAATATCTGCGTGTTCATAAGAAAAAAAGCTAAAAAAAGTGACCGCACTTTATATATTCGGCTCAGATTTGTGCAGGTAGAAAAGAGCTAAAAAGCTTATCAAATAGGGCTTTAGCTATTTAATATTATAGAGTACAGCCATCGGGCTTTAAAAGAAAATTAAGGGGGCGTGAGAGAGCATAAATCACAGCTGTCTTTCTAGGCTTATTCGTTGGCGCGAAAGAGATTGGGGAAAAAAACAAGTGTATAGATTATTACAACTTGAGGTAGATTAAAAAATCTGAGCCCTGTATATACAAGGCTCAATATTTAACTTAGTTTATCTTATCTGTCCACGTTTTAGGGGGCAGAATAGTGATTATTGAATAGTAAAACTAATCGGTACGCTGATGGAGTTGGCTATTCCTGCCGGTTTTGCTCCAATCGATCGTGCTGCGTTTACTGCACTGAGGGCTGCATTGTCCAAATCATCCGAACCGGAACTTTTTACCACTGTTGCTCCGCTGAGAGAACCATCGGCAGCAATGTTAAACGAAACTGTCACAATGCCTGCTTACGCATCAATTTTGCTCGTTGCGGATAGCGTTTATGACGTTCGATTTCACGTCGCAATGCACTACGATAAGCAGCCGCTTCATCGGAACTGTTGCCACTCCCAACCAAATTCGGATTAGTTGTTGTGGTGTTGCCTGTAGTAGTCGAGCGTGAGTTCACCGAAGCGTTCCCTATTACAGTTTGCTCAGCTTTCACAGCAAACGGTTGAGCCTGAACAGGAGGAGTTTCCTTAGGTTTGGCTTTAGGGTTTTTCTTTCGGCTTTTCCTTTGGTTTTTCTTTTTGGTTTCTCTTTAGGCTTTTCTTTTTCCTTCGGTTTTTCAGGTTTAGGTTGTTCAGGTTTAAGTGTCGGATCGGCGATTTCCTCTTTAGCTTCAGGTTCAGGCGCTTTCACCGGTTCAGGTTCGGGTGGAGGCGGTGGCGATTCTTCTGCCACAGTCGCCATCATCATTTCCATCGAAATATTGGTATCAATTACGGCACCCATATGCCCATTCGCACTATCGTCAGTTCGCAATGCAAAAAAACAATATGGCAAAAAGCCCTGCATGGAATATAAAGGAACCACAAAAAAACCCAGCCAGGACGCGATCGGATTTTTCATACTAATCGCCTTTTTTTCTTTCATTGTCACAATAGCGACATTTTTTTAATTTCGTTTTTTTGCCATTAAATCGGTAATAGAAACAAAGTCTTGAAAAAGAAGATTTAGCATCTACTTTTAGGGTGACTTTTTGATCTTTTGCCCAGGTCGCAATTTCGTTTTCCAAAGCTTCTTTAGTAATCGGCTTATCATTAAAATAGAGCTCACCTGTTTCTGTAACGGTCAATAATTTGGCTAAATCATCGGATTTGAAGGCGACTGTAGAGGACGCTTTCGGCACGTTTACCTGAATTTTACCTTGCGAAAATAAAAAGACGCAGTAATCAATACTATTGCTAATAGTACCAACATAATGTCGATAAACGGAATAATGTTGATTTCATCAAATTTTTTTCATTATTCACCCACATTTTTGACTGTTTAAGGCCTTCCATTTCAAACGATTAACTTCCACTTTGCGTCCTAATGCGCTATAAAAACACCATCGATGGAATCGCGACCAAAAATCCCGACTGCGGTGGCTTTTTAAGGCAAGAGATAAATGCAACATAATTGCCGCCGCATCAATATCACCCGATGAATTTCCTAAATCGTAAAAATGTTAATAAAATCCCAATTACTGTTCCTAATAATCCGATATAGGGCGCATTCACTCCAATAGTGGAAATAATGGTTAAATGGCGGTTCAAATCAATATCCAGCTCATGAATATTATGGTAAGAAGACACTTTGACTTTATTCAGAAAAAAATAAAGCGTTCAATTACAAAACCAAACCATAATAAAAGCTCATCACGGCTAATAAGCCGAGAATAATGTAATCAACATAATGTTTCAAAAAAATCAAATAATACGGGCATTTTGTATCCTTAGCGATGATAAAAAAATTAGGGTGTAACTTAATTGATAATAGATTTCAATTAGATTAAGAATTGTAACAAAGTTGAGTGTTTTGGTAAATATTGAAGCAGGATATTTAGGAAAAAAATGGGACCACTCTTGAGCAACAGAATGAGATCTCATTTTACTTTGGGTGAAATGTAACCTCATTCAATAGTTTTCAGAATTTTTAAAACAACCTGTTTAATTTAGATGTTTTTGAGTTGTTTTTAATACGTAGGCGATTGCTCATTTCAAGTTTCGCAGTACCTGTTCATAGGGATTAGAGGGCTGTAAATTTAGTATCCTGCCACTAACACGCCGACGTAATTAATTCGCCGTTCGGAGTTTTCCACCAAGTCAAAGGCGGTAAAACAGTTGACATGATTGTTGGTCTGCATCTCAATGATATTCCATATAGTATATAATTCTCCCATACTGAACGTGCTGTCGAGCCGAGACGAGTACAATAATATATTTAGCGTTTTTTTCAGATTAGTTTGGGTATCGAACAGTGCTAGTTTAGTTAGCTCTTCGACAGATTGATTATCGGTTCGCATTGCTATACCACAATAGGAATATGGCTGTTCTGATAACATAAAAATGCAGATCGGGAAAAATCCACACTAGTGAACGACTTTTTGTTAATTAAATTAATGATACTAATAACGGAATGAGCCATTTTTAATGCGGAATTTCGTTTGTTTTCTCTTTCCGAAATATAAATTTTTTTAAGATGTTCTCCAGCGATCTTAGATATTGATATTCATCGTAATTTTTGTGCCGGCTTGATAAATAAAAATAATATTTTTGGTTAAGTAAGGATATTTTGTTCAGAATTGAGTGAGTCGCCTTATCTAATTGATTCTATAATTAGAAAAAACGAAATCTGCCTTTTGAATATAAAGGTGAACATCAGTAATATCATTATATTGTGCTTGATAAGTTAGAATATTCTCCGCTAAACCATTTTGTTTACCATTAATTGCAAGGAATTTATATGGAGATAGATAATTATTTTTCGTATGGGTGAGATGTTGCATGATCATATCTAATATCTCAAAACTTTCTGCACCGATAGTCATTATTAAGTTAAAACTGAGTTCAACGTGTTGGCATTTTTGCTTAGACATAATAGGTTCCTTTATCAAATTATCTACATTATTGATGAATAAGGAGCATAACATTGTGTAACGACAGGTTATGTCGTAGCAAAAAGTGCGGTTAATTTTTAGAGCGTTTTGCAAAAACTGTTTATCAGGGACATATACGTATAATCGTGTAATTATAACGAACATCAACGTAAGTTTTTGATTTTGCTGTTTATGGAAAAAAACAAGTGAAATCGTGCTGAAATTTGTGGAGGCTTCAGGAAGGAATGTGGTCAATAGAAAAAGTGCGGTCAAAAATACCAGAAATATCCGGTATTATGTAGCAGTTGCACAAAGACCAAAAATTTAAACAAAACTATACAAAAATGCCCTTATTTCGATAAGGGCATTATTTTTACAAAATGTATTTTTACAGAATTCTGCTTATTTTTTTCCATTACTCGCTTTTCTGTTTTCTTTTAAAAAGCCTTTCACGTTGTTCGTCAAGTAACATTTTTTTCCATAATAGCAGGATAAGCCTGTTCGCAGAGAGCAACGTATTCGGGTTGGGTGAGGTGTTCTCTAATTTTTGTCGGGCAATGTAGATAGATTTTTATCTTCTGCAAAAACTGCTAATAATAGAAAGAATCTGATAAGGTTTACCATCTTCGGTTTCAAACACTTCATCGGTAAATTGCATTTCAAAGATGGCGACCACGACTTGATTATTGGCAATTTCATACGCGCCATAAAAAGACAAGTGGATTGCGAGGGTAAGGTGCTGACAACCTTTGCTAATTGCTCTAAGTTTCGGAAAAAAATAGCAGATAAGCATCGTCTTTGGCATCCGAATACATCTGAGCCAGTTCTTGCATAAAGGTTTTTGAATGTTTCATAGTCCATCTTTTTAAATCCACGTTAAGTGGTGTGTGTGTCATGGTTTCCATAGTAACTCCTTGTGTTGTTTTAAATTATTTAGGCTACGGCTAAATACTGGTTGTCGTTTGAGGCTTCAAGACACAAACTTTCCAATCCGAATCTTGCCGTAGGTTTCTTATTTCCCTGCCAGTAACCAGTTAAATCTCGTGAAGGTCTGGCTTTTCAAACAGCGTTTTAATATGTTGTCGAATTTATCTTTATCCGACCGGTAACGAAAAATCCTCACGCCACGCAGCTTCATTGGCATAGTGCATCATATAGTTATTTCCCATCTTATGATATATGCCCATAATCATTCTTCTAAATCGTGCAAAAGAAGGATTCAGCTAGGTTATTGGTGATGCCGTCAATCGAACAATACTCTTGCGAATGATTTACGCGCCATAAATCATAATGAAATGCCAAGCCGTCATAAGCAGGATTTTCATCAGCACAAATTGTCGAGTTTGGTGTAACTAAGCGATGTGTTAATGCCAACACATCATCAGTATTTTCCTCTTTAACTAACGCAACAAGCGTGCGGTCGGCTCCGTTTATTATTTCCTGATTTGCGGCTTGTTGACGGAAAACCATAACGCAGGATTTATCTTTACGTTGGTGGCATTTCTTACGTCTATCAATTCGGCTATGTTTAAAATTCTTTGGACGAAGGTAGTTATTCACATAACAACCATCAATATGAATAATGCCCGTGAGTGGTGTGAAATCTTGCGTTTTTCAACCGCTTCACGAAATTTATGTAATAACGCCCATGACGTTTTATATTGTACGTCAAGATGACGAGATAAGTTAAGAGCGGAAATCCCTTTACTATTGATAGTGAAATAATAAACCGCTAGCAGTAGCTTTTCTTAGGGAAAGTTTGGTGTGTTGGAAAATCGTACCACTTTTTACAGAAAAAAACGATGCCGGCAATGCTTACACTGCCATTGTTTACGAGAAGAAATAAAAATAGGCTTTATGTGTAATCTGACAACGAGGACATTCAACGGTATGAAAAACACTGAGAATTTCCCCAACGAGCATTTTTAAGAAGAATGAGTATTTCGGTATCAGATAAATCGTAAATAGCGAACGCAGAGAGATTGCGAAGTGCAGAAAGTAAAAAGTGGTGATATTTTTTTGCTTCTTTTTCATTTATTCGTTCAACGTACATAATTAACCTCCAACTTATTGTTTTTGTAGCCAATAAGTCATGTTTCTCTTGTTAAATTGGTTGAGCGAATAAAATATAAAAAAAGCAAACGAGAAGATTCGTTTTAAAAAAAGTGAGGATATTCTAGATCAAAATTTGATCAATTTGCAATAGAGGAAGTAACTAGATTAAACCTTTCTATTTTAGATATGGCTTTTTAAAAGCAAATTATTACTAGCTAATGAACCAGTACATAAAAACCATAAATGTTGAGTAATTAAGAATTTCCTTGTGTAGTAGAAGGCATTCGAGATTTGCTAAACGCCAGACACTAAAAAATCGCCCACTTGAAAAATTTCAAGTCGGCTCAAAGCGTTTTATGCCCTCGAATACCGTACTGCCACAAGGAATTTGTGGACTTAACGCCTAGATAAACATTGCAACATTTACCCATAATGTGCGAGATGCTCAATTTTTGCGATTTATCTATCTTCCCATTTGAAGGAAAGCTAAAGGCAAAATTTTTGATTCGTTGGCAAGTTGTAGTCTTTCATCAATATTGATGATTACTACTTTATTACTGGTAAACGTAACTCAGCTAGTCGTTCTCCTTTTGGTTTTTCTACCATAGGAGAATTTGAATCTATTGGCTGTAATATAAGCAGCATAAAGTAATTTTTGTTTCTAAATTCATTTCTTGTTTAGGAATAAGAACAACAACATTACTATTTGGTATAAATTCTTCAATAGACACATAAGAGTATGTATGGCTACCAGCACCATCAGTTGATACATATAATGTCCCAGCTGGGAATATTTTTTTCTTTTTTTAACACTCTTTCTATGTACAAAAACCTGCATAACTTGTTGATTGCCATTTCGACGGTCTTATATATGGAATAAGTCCTTTTGTAATTCTCTCAGGTTGAACTACAACTTGATTTGATGATACACCATTAATAAGCTCAAAAAATTTGATCTCAATCGTTTGATGCCTTTATACATATCATGTCTATTTTTTTAATAGATTCAACTAAAGGTTTTATTTCTATTTCTTTTCTTTTTTTAATTTATCTTCATTTTTAACAAAGTCAGGTATTTCAGCAAAGCTAGGAACTAGAATAGTTTCAAGGCTCTTATTAGCTTGTCTCCCATAAGAAAACTTAAATTTATTCATTCTTAATGCAGTGCAATAGAATAAAAAGAACTTCTTTTGTCATCTCAATTTTTGGGTTTTAAATAAAAAGATCTCGTCCAGAATAGTATTCTTTTTCCTGAAGAAAACTTGACATAACTGAACCGCCCCCTGCAACAGATATTGTCATTGCTGGGTTTGGAGTATATTGATTATTTTTTTAATACAAAAAGCAGTAATTCCATTATTCTTTTCACTTCTTCCAACATACCTTATAGCATTCTCGTTTTTCTGATTCAACTTCCTCTAATTTATTCAAATCTAAATTAACCCCTATAACAAAACATCAAATAGTTCTTGAACTGGTACCAATGTCATAGATTATTCTCCAATTTAAATGCTTGATATTGCCCTAATTGTTTTCTCGAAATCTTGTTCAGAAAGTAATGAGTAATCTGTTTCTAAGAATGCCTCAGCTAGCCATTCATCATCAGCAGTTATTTTCTTCTTAATACTAAATTGCGAATCTTCACTTTTTATTAATAAACGCAGATAACCATTTTTTTCTTGTAGCTTACCTTCACCATACCACTCATTATTAATATCAGCTCTACCAAAATTTTTTTGGTTTTTACAAACTTATCATCTCGCCAATACCCAAAACCATGTTTCTTTTTAGTTTTGAGTGAGGAACGTGCGCTCTTATTACTATTCCAACTGTAACAACAGATGTTTTTACTGTTTGAGAATAGATCTTCAGGAAGTGATACTACGGCTTCTAATGTATGGTTCTTTAATAATTTCTTTTTATTTTCATAATTAATTCCTGTTGTATCAGTAACAACGCTAACTGGAACTAATGCAATAACAGTACCGTTCTTTTTCACTGCATTTAGATTTGAGAAAAATAAAGTCAAATTCTTCAATATCATCTGGAGCCATCTTAAATGGAGGGTTCAAAAAGTCCAACATCTATTTTATTTTTTTGTTAATGTCTATATCTTCATAGCTTATGATTTTATTTTTCTCCGATTCAGGATCGTTTTTCGCTGTTGTCCTTAGGAGTTAGTAATTTATTAGGAATAATATCAAATGAATTTCCCCAAAAAATATTACTTCGACCATCTGAATGTATAATCATATTAGATACTAATAAAGCAAGAATACTATCTTCATATTCAATTCCATAAATTTGATTTTTTTCTTAATATCTAAAAATTTTTATCTTCATCATCTCCAGCATCTAAGATCATTTCCCCATGGCGGCTACTAGAAAACCACCAGTTCCAGCAGCATTATCTAATACGACAGTATCTTTATTTATTCCTGCCATTTTTGCAAAAAGTTGAGCTATATGTAACGGTGTTAATACAATCCCAAGACCTTTATCGGTATTAGCATATCTTAAAAAAATTCAATGTAGAATTGACTTAACGTATCTATATATTTATATTTATCAAGAAATGTGTACACATTGTCTTTAATTGAATTTATTACGGATAGCAGATTAGACAGACCAGTTACTTTATCTTCAAATGTTTTTATTCGATTTAATAAAATTAAAGGCTCCCAATACAGCATCAGCATTTTTATTTTTTTAGTTTATCTGATCTTAACTCAGAAGAAATGGCATTTAATAAAGATGTTATTAAATCTTCTGCTGTTTTATTTTCTTTGTAAGAAATTCTAAAAAAACCTTATTCTGTCATGCGACTAAAATATCGCTAATTAATAAAGCTCTATTAGATTCTTTAATTTTTCTTTTTGTGTAAATCAGCATTTAATGTCTTAGCATAAGATAAAAAGAGTATTATAATCTCTACGAAATGCTTCGTCTGACTCCAAAAATTAAACGTAAATAATTTTTGTATGTTAAAAGTTTATCTGCATCAACATGATTAACATTATCTGTACCTCTTAGCTGCCAAAAAAAGCATCTACTTTGTAATCACTAGGAGTTCCACTGATTGCAATTGACAAAACATCAAATTCCTTTGATACAAAAAGATGAATAAAGCAAAAACTCCATCAACTGCATATCCAGCATATTTATCTCTATTTTTACTTTCATGAAAACGAATATCGGGTTTACATTCAATCAAAAAGATAATATCGGGATATTTATGTGATCTAATAATAAAGTCAGGGATACCATTTCGATTGCCTTTTTTTACTTGCATTGGATAGTAATTTCTTTACTTTTTTTCATTTTTTTGTTTTATCTTTAAATTCAACGATTAAATCGTCATCACCTAAATATCCATTCTCATTCAAAAGATCTTTGAATAACCATTCTGTTTCTGTTTCTGAATGTTTAGATTTCATTAGCAACCTCAAAAAATAGATTTGCAAGGTTGATATTGATAGGATAAAGCTATTTGTAGGCTTGTAGGCTTGTAGGCTTGTGCAGGCTTGTAGGCTTGTAGGCTGAGGCTTGTAGGCTTGAGGCTGAGGCTTGTAGGCTTGTAGGCTTGTAGGCATGCAGGCTTGTAGGCTTGCAGGCCTGCAGGCTTGTAGGCTTGTAGGCCTGTAGGCTTGCAGGCTTGTAGGCTTGTAGGCTTGTAGGCTTGCAGGCTTGTAGGCTTGCAGGCTTGTAGGCTTGTAGGCTTGTAGGCTTGTAGGCTTGTAGGCTTGTAGGGACATTTTTGTTCCTTATTAAGTTAATGTCAAGTTAAATATTTATTGCTTATTGGAAATTTCTTTGAAAGAAATTGAGAAAGCGTCTTTTAGATTTTTCAGGCATAGTGCGATAGTCTGCAATCAGCTTTTCTTCTTGCTCTGACATGGTGTTTTTTTGCGTTAGGGTTTGAAACATCTCTCCTTCACCACTCACGAGCCAATTCAAATTTACTCTTGCTTTAGCAATACCAGCCATTCCTTCTGCATTAGGGTTCACGTTCACCACCGATATAACCTTGCATCGTGCGATAAGCTATTCCTGCCTGCTCTGCAAAAATCTGTAATTTTTCCAATTTTTAGCTTCACAAACTTGTCTTAATCTTTCTGATATGCACATTTGAGCGTCCCATTTTCAATTTATAATTGACAAATTACGCAGATGAGCGTATATTTGTTTTTCAGTTTCAACGCATTTTATCACGTTTGAGCATATTTAAAAATCTCTATTAACATAAATTTTAAACAAGACGATGACTCAGCATTTCTTACTTTTCTAGCAAAAGCTCGCTCGCTTTCCTCTTACGAGATTGCACAACTCTCGGAAGAAGAAGCGTATGACTTGCTTTTGTGAATTAAGATGGGGTGGAAAAGAGTTCATCACTTGCCCTAAATGTGGGTTACAACACAAGCCTTATTATATTTCTACACGTAAACAATGGCGTTGCAAACATTGCAATCATACTTTCAGCGTCACTTCTGGCACCATTTTTGCCAATCGCAAGAAACCGATTAAGGTTTATCTCTATGCTTTAATGGAATGGGTAAATGCCGTCAAAGGCTTATCTTCCCTTCAATTAGCTCGTAATGCAAAAACTTAATCCTCGCACGGCATTTGTTTTATCACATAAATTCCGCAAGGCATTACTAGAAAGCCGAGATATGAAACCTTTGTCAGGTGTAGTGGATATGGACGGCACTTATATTCATCCTGCACCACGTAAAGCAAATAAGAAAGCTGACCGTATTGACTATCGCTTAAAGGAAAATCAGAATCCGGATAAACGTTGTGTGATGGTGGCACGCGAGCATTATTCGCCGGAAGAAAAAGCCGGCAATGCGTTGCACTGTGGGGCAAAACGTTCTCACGTTTTTGTGGCGCATACGGAATCGCAATCGGTAGTGAAAAGTTTTGCTGATAAATTCATTAAACCTAATACACAAATCAATACGGATGAAAGCACGGCTTATGATGTACTATTACCTTATTATGATTTACGCACGGTTAATCATAAAGAAGAGTATCGTAGCGATTTAGGCGTGACGAACAATCAGGCAGAAAGTTTGTTCAGTCGTTTTAAGCGGATGTATTACGGACAAGTTCACCGTATCAGTAACGAATACTTACTTAACTATGCTAATGAAATTGCGTACCGTGAGGACAATCGCCGTACCTCAAATAAAGCGCAGTTTATTGATGTATTAAGTCGATGTTTGAGAACCACCAACGATAACAATGAATGGTGCGGCTATTGGCAACGAAAAATTATTCATCAAGAAGTGATTTGGCAGTAGATAGATGGCATATAACTTAGATAAGAAGCTCAAAGAATTTGAGTTTGAACGTAAACAGGTATTACATCATCTTGCCTTGCTTGATGCGAACATCGCTACACTAAAACGTGCTATTGAGCTTACTCAGCAGGAAAGTGATGTAGCCCTTTATAATACGAAAAACTTTGTGTACCGTTGCAAATATAAGCTCTTTAAAGGAAAAAAATCCGTAAATACATCGCACAAGTTATGCGAGAAGCTCCAGATAAAGGCTTTCACCATTGCCGAACTCACGCAGCGCATTTTTGATATTGAACTAAAATCCTGACACGCCATCTGAAAAAGCATCTTGATTCCGTCCGCAAACAACTCAATGAGTTTTATCAAAGAGACTGGATCACCCTGAACACAAATCAGCCAAAAAGGAAGTACATTGGCAATGGAAACAAAAAAATAGCGGTATTTCTACCGCTATTTTATCCTTATTTTAATGGCTTTAACCGCCAAAACTTCAATCCACTTTCAACGATTCCTCTTTTACGCAATTTAACCAGTATTCGATTGACTGTCTTATAGTGCTTATCGCCCATATCAACAAATTGTGGTTTTCCCAACAATGCTAAGCTCTTTTCAGCGATCTCCCCACAAAACATCCAATCCGGATTTTCGCGTAAGACTTGAGCGACTAATTGCATAGTAATCAAAGGTTGCGGTTTCGGCTCTTTCTGTATATAAGGTTGAGCTAATGCGTTAATCTCTTGTGACAAACACTGCATTTGCACCGTCAGCTCATCTTGTTTTTCTTTTAGCTTTAATAGGCGTTCTACTAACTCGTGTTTCAGCAGCTTTTGTGCCATAATAAAAATCCCTATCGAGTTAAAAATTTCAATAGGGATTTTAAGGTTTTTAATCGGTTAAATCTTTGTGCAACTGCTACATAATACCGGAAATATCGACCGCACTTTGGTTTACGTTGAATACGGCTAGTTGTATCCCATCAATTTTAATAAGTCCCTTGTGTAAGTAATGGCTTCTGTTCGGTTGGGCTACACCGATTTTTTTGATACAGATTACGAATATGGGTTTTTGATCGTAGTGGTTGCAACCTGTAATTCATCGGAAATCTGTTCATTACTGTAGCCCGAGTATATTAGCCCCTAAAACCCTGCCATTCGCGCTGAGTCAGTGGGCTGATCCGGAGTAATTCCGGCACTTCAGGTGTTGCTAATAGCTTGTTGACGAATTGTTCGTCGAAATGGGCAAATTTATGGCGATAATATTGATTAATGTTACGCAGAATGAATTGTGCTTTGTGTAATGCTAATTCGTCCAGCACGTTTAATTGGAGTAGCTGACGAATTTGTTGCGCCATGCTTTCTCCTTCAATTACAAATGCGCTGATGAAATTCGTCTGGCGGGTTAGGCGCAATGCTTCAATCAGCGCCTGTTGCGCTTCTTCCTTATTGCCTTGCAAAAAGTGCCAACGGTTACGCAAAAATCAAGGCTCGATTGAGATCACAGGTGAAGTGTAACTCCGTTGAAGTGTGGATTAACCGATCCAAAAATTTGCCCAGCGGCTTCAAATTCACCGATTAGCATTTGAGCACGCACGATATTACGCCATTGCACTTGGGAAAAAATGATTTTTATCTGTATTCGGCAGTCGGCTTTTGCACCAACCAAGCACGAGCAGCATCTACATTATTCGTCATTTGCCATAAAAAAATAGTTTGGCTTGATCCGTGTTTGCCAGCCAGTCATGATGATAGGTTTGAGTGCTTTGCTGCTGTATTTGTACAATTTCCTCCAACAGGCGGGATGCGTTGTCCAAATCACCGCGTACCAAGGAAATTTTGCTCAGTAAAGCCAAGCATTGTAGTTTATCCTCGGTTTTTGTAGCACGTCCATTCCGGCATTTGCCATGGCCTCTGCTTTGTCGAGGTTATACCATTCCCATAAGATTTGGCCCTTTAAACGCAGCAAAAAAATTCATACATCGGCACTTTTTGTAGGTGATTTTCTTTTACAAACTGACTGGCTTTATCCAGCATGTCATAAGCGGCTTGCAGAAATCCCTGCGCCATCAAAAATTTCAGATTGTTGAATTAAAGACCACAGAATGTTGTGATAAGTATGATAATAACGGGCGGTTTTTTTCCACACTTTGCAACATACTTAACGCCTCGGTGAGATTACCATGACAGTGCAATGCTTCGCCGATAACGGAAGTTGCCACAATTTGTGCATAATAAAAACTTTCCGGCAGTTCATCCAATGCTTTGGATGCAAGAGAAAGTGCGCTGTCTTCATCGCCTTGATTAATCGCTACCTGCGCCCGTAATACATCAAATTCCGCCTGTGATTCCTTGCTTAGCTCTGAAAGTGCGGTAGAAAAAAATGAGCCAAAAATTCCATTTACTTCCGTATGGCGATGTTGGCTTTGCGCCAGCCAAGCTTTTAGTAAGACTAAATTCGGCTGTTGCATCAGCGTGGCTTCATCAAGGCAATTCAGACTTTCTTCTAATAATTTCAGTTCGCCTTGATGGAATAAGGTCCAACCGTTTTGCTGTAAAATCATTAATAAGGTGCTGTTATCAGTAACTGCATGGCGTGATACAGGGCTTCCGTGGTGTAACCGAGTTTCAGCCAAGTTTGTGCCGCCTGTCGATGCAATTGTTCTAATTCACCATGTAGTTCGCTTTCGCGACAATGAGATAAAAACGAAGCAAATAAGGGGTGAAAGCGCCACCAGTGGTCTTCCGAATCCATTTGTTGCAAAAACAGCCCTTGTTTTTCTAATTCTTCCAATTTTTTACCACTGCTCGGTAACCCTGTTACCTGCTGTACCAATTCTTCATTCATTGAACGTAAAATGGAACAGCGTAATACAAATAACCGAGTTTCGTTATCTACACGATTCAGCACTTCGTCATTTAAATATTCGTTAATATGGAAATTATTGGATTTTGCCAAACGTCTAGCGGTGTCCTGCAAAGGTGAAGTGACACTTTCCGGATTTTTAGTTATTGCTTGTTTAGCTGATAAGCTAATCAACTGTAGTGCTGTCGGCAACCTTCAACTTCATCACATAACGCAATTATATCCTTTTCTGCCAGTTCACTACCTAAACGGGACTGGAAAAAAATGCCACCGATTCCTGATGATTAAACGGTAACTGATGCATGTCGATTTCCAACAATTGTTCTTGTACCCGCAGACTTGCAATGCCTAATGGCGGAACGGAACGTGAGATGAGAATCAAGGTCATATTTTCCGGTTGATGCTTAATCCAGTATTTCAGCGCATCGTGAATTTCTTCATTTTCAATCAGATGATAGTCATCAATAATGACGTAAAAAAATGCTGTTTGAACTGGGAAACTTTCAGTAACAACTGGTTTAGAGAAGCCAGCAAGTTTGCTTGTAAATTAATCGAATCTTCGTCTATCGTCTGTGCTTCGGATTCTACGGCATTCGATAATGCTGCGCTGAAGTAAGCGGCGAAACGTTCTGTTTTATTATCGCTTTCATCCAACGAATACCAACCTACATTTTGTTGTGTTGCCACCCATTGTGAAATCAGTGTGGTTTTACCGTAACCTGCTGGGGCATTAACCAGTACCAGAGGGTAGAGATGAGATTTATCAAGTAGTTGGCATAAGCGCTCGCGGCGAATGCTGTTTGGCAAACGATAAGAACAGATTAATTTTGATGGGATTAGCATAATTACTGTTTTTCAAGTTAGTTTAGAAGAGGATGAACTCTCCTCTTTTTGTCGTCCGATTACTTCCTTACTGTCATACTAACAATATTATAATAAGGAGGATTTGATTTTTGTTCGGTTAAACATAATGAATCCAAGAAATTTTTAATTATTGTATTAGGAGTTTTCTTTAATGTCTAAATCACCCATGCATAATACGGCATTTGACGTAATAACACAAAAAAATATTGCCGTTATTTTGACGTACAATCCCTAAACAATTCACATTAGAACAGTGGTATCGCGTCATCGCTGAAGGTACGCTTGAACTGGCTTATGGCAAACCTGCCGCGAAAAAGCGGTCGCCATGTCAATTATCTTTCCATGGAATTCTTAATCAGCCGACTCACAGGCAATAATCTGATGAATTTAGGCTATTACGACGCTATCAAAGCTTATTTGGCAAATTATGATGTGGCGTTGGTGGATGTGTTGGAACAAGAGCGTGATCCGGCGTTAGGGTAACGGTGGCTTAGGGTCGCTTGGCAGCTTGTTTCTTAGACTCCATGGCAACCCTAGGACAAAAACGCTACGGGGTATGGCTTACACTATCAATACGGTTTATTTAAACAATCCTTTGAAGACGGCATGCAAAAAAGAATGTGCCGATGTGTGGTCACGCAACAGCTACCCATGGCATCGTTACAACCCATCCAAAAACGCAAAAATATCGGCTTTGGCGGTAAAATTAAGCCAATTAAAGGCGATAAATACGCATGGGAGCCGAAACTGACCATCCAAGGCAAAGCCTTTGACTTGCCGATTGTCGGTTACAAAAAAATGAGGTTATTCAACCGCTTCGCTTATGGCAGGCGGACAGCGAGCAATCGTTCGATTTAGCGTTATTTAACGATGGAAAAATTCCTCAACGCCGATAAAACGATTGTCAATGCCACCGCACTTACCCAAGTGTTATACCCGAACGACAACCACAAAGCGGGACAAAAATTGCGCTTAATGCAGCAATATTTCCATTGCGCCTGCTCCGTCGCTGACATTTTGGCTCGCCATTTTGCCGAAAGGTCACGCGTTGAAAAGACTTTTGCAAAATATCAAGTCATTCAGTTGAACGACACCCACCCGACGCTGGCTATTCCGGAATTAATGCGCGTGTTGTTAGACGAACATGATCTGAGCTGGGATGAAGCCTGGAAAAATTTGTTCCCATACGTTCGCTTATACCAATCACACCTTATTGCCGGAAGCCTTAGAACAATGGGATCAACGTCTATTTAAACAATTATTGCCACGCCATTTCCAAATCGTAGAAAAAAATTAACAACATCTTCCACGAAAAAGTGCGGTCAGAATTCGGCGCGGATCCGAAAGTGTGGGAAAAACTGGCGATTTTGTTCGACTATCGCGTGCGCATGGCGAATCTATGCGTAGTGACTTGTTTCAAAAGTCAACGGTGTCGCGCAAATCCACTCGGATTTAGTGGTCAGCGATTTATTCCCGGAGTACCACAAATTATTCCCAACCAAATTCTGCAACGTAACCAACGGTATTACACCACGCCGTTGGATCCAACAAAGCTAACCCGAAATTAAGCGCATTGTTGGATAAAACCCTGAAAAAGACTGGACGAAAAGATCTGAAATTGCTCAAAGGCGTGGAAAAAATTTGTGGATGATGCCGCGTTCCGTGAAGAATATCGCGCCATCAAACACCATAACAAGGTCGTGTTAGCCGATGAAATTCAACGCACCTTGGGCTTCACCGTCAATACCGATGCGATTTTTTCGACATTCAAATTAAACGTTTCCACGAATATAAACGTCAACATTTGAACCTGTTGAACATTATCGCCACGTACCAATCGTTGAAAGCCAATCCGAATCAGGATTACACGCCGCGCGTGTTTGTTTTTGCCGGTAAAGCGGCACCGGGTTACTACTGGCGAAAAACATCATTCACGCCATCAACAACGTGGCGGATGTGATCAATAACGACAAAGCCATGAAAGATCGCCTGCAAGTGGCATTCCTGCCGGATTACCGTGTCAGCCTAGCAGAAAAAAATCATTCCGGCGGCGGATGTGTCCGAACAAATTTCCATGGCGGGGAAAAGAGGCCTCCGGTACCGGTAATATGAAGTTAGCCTTAAACGGTGCTTTGACATTAGGGTACGCTGGACGGCGCTAACGTAGAAATTGCTGAGATGGTAGGCGAAGAAAACGTGTTTATTTTCAGCACACCGTAGAAAGTGTGCGTAAATTATTGGCAAAAGGCTACAAACCGCGTGATTACTACAAACGTGATCCTGTGTTGAAAAATGCCATGGATTTCTTAACCAAAGGCAAAGTTTGCCACGGCGACAAACACATGTTCCAACTGATGCTGGACAGCTTGTTGAAGCACGACCCGTTCCTCGTGTTGGCAGATTTCGACAGCTATGTGAAAGCACAACAAAAAGTCGGCGAAGCCTATTTGAATCAGGACGCTTGGTTACGCAGTGCAATTTTAAATACCGCACGCCTTGGCACGTTCAGTTCAGACCGCTCAATTCGTGACTATCAACAACGAATTTGGCTGAAAAAGTAACCGCACTTTTTTAGTGAATTGATGATAATTGATGGCGCGCGTCTTCTGACGCGTGCTTTCAGCTAAATAATAAGCGGTACGTATCGGAAGATGCGCACCACCGACCAGCCGAAAAAAATAAGAAAAATCCTTTAGGAATCTTTATGTCTATCAAAGAAAAAAATCCTTCGACCAAGCAGGCATCATGCCTTATTTTTGATGAGCGCGGTTCAAAAATACGTGCGCCGTTACACATCAAGCAAGCCTTGTTGGCAACCTTTGACGGTCACCTTCGTAGCCGCACTAACCCCTTTGCCGCCGGTGAAAATTCTCTATCAAAATCAACCGCACTTTTTGCCGTTAACGACCTCCGATAAAAAAACATCCATGGTTAGGGAAATGGCAACTGCGTTTGGAAAAATTCCGGAGAGATTCTTGAAGGCAGAGTGAAGAAAAATCATATTGAACTGCCTCAGGGGTTTTACCGCTAGGCTATCATGATTTAACTCTTTTCGGTCATAAAAACCGTGGAATGTCGCATTATTGTGGCACCGCAACGTTGTTATCAGCCACAAGAACTAAAACAAGGCAAAAAGTTGTGGGGTTCCTTTATTCAGCTTTACACCTTGAAATCGGCGCAAAACTGGGGCGTGGGTGATTTTGGTGATCTCAAACAATTTCTACAGGAATTAGCGCCTTATCAAGCGGATTTTTTTAGGTCTAAATCCAATTCATGCACTCTTCCCGGCAAACCCTGACGGTGCCAGCCCATACAGTCCCTCTTCGCGCAAATGGCTGAATGTGATTTATATTGATGTGAATCAACTGCCCGAATTCCAACAAAGCGAAAGTGCACAAAAATGGTTTGCTTCCGCGGAAGTGCAACAACAATTAAGTGATTTGCGTGCTGCCGAATGGGTGAATTATGGAAAAAGTGCTTCCGTTAAAACTGAAAGGATTGCGTTTTGCTTTTGACGAATTTAGGCAAAAATTCAACCGCATTTTTCACAGCAAGCCTTTGCCGATTTCGTACGCGACGGCAGTGAAAGTTTACAGGTGCAAGCCACCTTCGATGCGTTACACGCCCATTTAAGCAGCCGTTATGCGGAACAATGGGGTTGGGATTTTTGGGCACCGCAGTTCCGTGACTACCATTCCGAAACGGTCGCCCAATTCCGCCATCAATATGGCGAAGAAATCGAATTCTACGCGTGGTTGCAATTCTGTGCCGACCGACAACTTGCCGAATGCGATGCCTTGCGCAAAGCACAGCAAATGACGATTGGTATGTATCGTGATTTAGCGGTTGGCGTCACCGGTAGCGGTTCGGAAACCTGGAATGATAAAGAACTGTATTGTCTGCACGCTTCTGTGGGTGCGCCACCGGACATTCTCGGCCCGCAAGGTCAAAATTGGGGCTTAACGCCGATGAATCCTCATATACTGAAACAGCGCGCATACCAACCGTTCATTGATTTGATTCGCGCCAACATGAAACACTGCGGCGCATTACGCATCGATCATATTATGTCGTTGTTACGTCTCTGGTGGATTCAAAAGGCGATTGCCCGGCAAACGGCGCTTATGTGCGTTATCCGGTGGACGATTTAATTGCGATTTTAGCTTTGGAAAAGCCAACGCCACCGCTGTTTGATTATCGGTGAAGATTTAGGGCACAGTACCTAAAGAAATCGTCAGCAAACTCAAAAAAATGCAGGCATTTTGTCTTATAAAATTTTTCTACTTTGAATTCGATCAACAAGGACAAAGCCGCCATCTGCAAGAGTACCCGTATCAGGCGATGACCACGTTAAGCACCCATGATTTGCCAACCATTAACGGTTATTGGCGCGGTTATGATTTTGAATTGGGACAAAAAAATACGGCGTGTGCCCGAATCCGAAAAATCTTGCAAATATTGCGACATAGTAGAATTGATGCCAAAAGAAAAATCTTGGCGCGCCTTAGCGAAAACGGCGTTACAGTGGATAAAGGTATTGATGAAAAGCTTGTCTTCCGCCGTTACGAAAAAAATTCATCCATCAATTGCAAACTTATGTCGCCGATGTCAGCAGCGCCCTCTTTGGTTTCCAACCGGAAGACTGGCTGGATATGACCGAACCGGTCAACATTCCGGGCACCAGTATGGAATACGCTAACTGGCGCCGCCGTTTAACGCAAAAATATCGATGCCATTTTTGCCGATAAAGACATTCAAACGTTGTTGAAAGAAGTGAAGGCAAAACGCAAAGGGTAAATGGTTCCGACAAAAAGTGCGGTCAAAAAATCAGGTAAATTTAAAGGTCACTTTCATGGAAAAAAAGCAGCGCTGTATCATCGCGCGGAATCGGAATACGCCTATCTTTACACGGCGGAGGAAATTCACATTCGATTCCGTAGCAAAAAGACGATGTGGATCAAGTGTGGTTACATTACGGTGACAGCACGATCTTTGAAGATTGGGGGAAATACCAGTATCGCGTGTTAATGCGTAAAGTCGCCGCCGATGATCTGCACGATTATTGGCTGGCAAAGGTACAGGTGGATTACCGTCGGCTGCTGTACTTATTTGAAGTGACCGGTAAAGACGGCGAAAATGTGCTGTTTGGCGATTTAGGTGTGGTGGAAAATCTACCGCAACAATATAGCCTGTTGCTCAACGGTTTTCGCATTCCTTATTTACATGACAGCGATCGGGTGAAAGTGCCGGCTTGGGTGAAAGAAACCTGTTGGTATCAGATTTTTCCGGAACGCTTTGCCAACGGCAATCCGAATATTTCACCCGTTGGCAGTTTACCTTGGAATGCAAACACAGCGCCGGCAAATGAAGATTTTTTCGGGGGCGATTTATACGGTGTGTTGGATAAATTGGATTACTTGGCAGAATTAGGGATTACCGGACTGTACTTCTGTCCGATTTTTGAAGCGCCAAGTAATCATAAATATGACACCATCGATTACTTTGACATCGATCGCCATTTCGGTGACAAAGCCGTTTTCCGCAAACTCGTGCAGGAAGCTCATCGCCGCGGCATGAAAGTAATGTTGGACGCGGTGTTTAATCATATCGGAAACCATTCTCCCCAATGGCAGGATGTGATCAAAAACGGAGAACAATCCGTTTATCGTGATTGGTTCCACATTCATCATTTTCCTGTCAATACCGAAACCAAATGGACACCTGACATTCATCTTCGACTGAATTACGATACCTTTGCATTCCGCCCGAAAATGCCGAAGCTCAACACGGCAAATCCGCAGGTAAAACAATATCTGTTGGACATCGCCGCTTACTGGATCAAAGAATTTGACATTGACGCTTGGCGTTTGGACGTAGCAAACGAAATCGATCACCAATTTTTGGAAAGAGTTCCACAAAACGGTGACAGCGATTAAACCGGATGTTTATATTCTGGGGAAATCTGGCACAGCGCGCGTCCTTGGCTGAATGGCGACGAATTTCACGGCGTGATGAATTACCCACTGGCAAACAGCATTAAAGACTATTTTTAAAGTAAGACCATTTCGGCGCAAACCTTGCAACATCGCCTAAATAGCCAAGCGATGTTTTATCGCCAGCAAACCAACGAAGTAATGTTCAATATGCTGGATTCCCACGACACCGAACGCATTCTCACCGTGGCGAAAGGTAATAAAAAAATGCCGTGAAATCGGCGCTGACTTTTATGTATTTATACTGTGGCACACCTTGTATTTATTACGGCACGGAAGTAGGCATGACAGGTGGTGGCGATCCCGATTGTCGGCGTGTGATGCCTTGGGATGAACGACTACAAGATGCCGATATGCTGATTTTTGTTAAGAAAGTGATTGACTTAAGGAAAAAAACATATTGAGCTGATTACGTATGGACAACGTACGCTGAGATTACTTGAAAACGGTCTATTACAGCTTGAGTTGTATCATAATGGAATGCGTCTGTCGGCTAGCTTTAACAATACAGACGCCCCTATTTTTATTAGAACAAACTGGAAATATTGTTTTAACCAACGCCCAGCCTATTTCAGAATTTGGAATTATTTTAGATTCCGATCGTTTTGTGATACAGGTACAATCGGAATCATCAGGTTAAGGATTAAGTTAAATAATCCTTGAAAACTGCTGTCTGCGTGCTTGTTGGCGGGAGTAAGTGTCGAAACACATACAGATATTGCGGATCAACAATCTTCCTCGGGAAGACACTTTAATGCCCTTGTCATTGATTTCAACTAAACCATCCTCAGCTAATGGGGTGAGTAACCCAAGGTCTTCGGCAAAGTGTGCTTTAAAAATCAATATGGTATTCGCGTTCAAACGGAGCATAATCCAGCTTAAAATTACAAATCAACTGTTTGATGACATCACGGCGCAAACAGTCCTCATTGCTCATAGTTAAACCTTTATGCAACGCTGTCCCGTGTGCGTCTACCTCAGCGTAATAATGTTTCAGCTCTTTTTGGTTTTGCGCATAAGTATCGCCTAGTAGGGCTGATTGCTGACACGCCTAAGCCTAATAAGTCACATTCTTCTTGCGTAGTATAACCCTGAAAGTTACGATGCAATACACCATTTTGTTGAGCGATGGCTAGTTCATCATCGGGTTTAGCAAAATGATCCATTCCAATAAATTTATAACCCGCATTGCCCAAAAATTTCGATAGTTTTTTTGTAGAATTGTTAATTTGCTTTCGGGCTTCGGTAGCATATGCTCTTTGATTTTTGCCTGTCCGGCAAAGCGGCTTGGTAAATGAGCATAGTTAAATACACTTAAGCGATCAGGATTCAGTTCAATCACTTTTTGCAAAGTAAACGTGAAACTTTCTACGGTTTGTAACGGTAATCCATAGATTAAATCTAAATTCGTCGATTGGAAACCGAGTTCCCGCGCACGAATAAGTAGCGCTCGGATGAATTCTTCGTCCTGTTCGCGATTGACCGCTTGTTGCACTTCTTTATTAAAATCCTGCACGCCCATGCTGATTCGATTAAAACCGATGTTATGCAGATGCTCTAACATAGATAATTCAATTTCGCGCGGATCCATTTCAATGCTAATTTCCGCTTTATCGGAGATAGTAAAGTTATCACGCAACATTTGCATTAAACGTGCGGATTGCGCTTCGGTCAAATAGGTAGGCGTACCGCCGCCCCAGTGTACCTGAGTAACATGACGGTTACGAAACAATTGAGCGCGGTTTTTATTTCTTCTTCCAGATAATCCAGATAAATATCGGCTTTATGTTGATGGCGGGTAATGACTTTGTTGCAGCCGCAGAAATAACAGAGTTTATGACAAAAACGGAATATGCACATAAAGGGAAAGCGGACGTTCCGGATAACGTTTAGCGGCATCGTCAAAGTCTTGCTCGATATAATTTTTCGTGAAATTCTAATGCCGTCGGATAAGAAGTATAACGTGGCCCGGAATTATTGTATTTTTGAATTAAGTTTAAGTCCCAAGTGATTTCGGACATGATGATTCTCCCGATAATAAAAATCTAATTAAGTGACATCAATAAGTAATTGTTTTAATTCGGCCTGAATAATTTCTTCCAGCTTTGCTTCAGCGCTTTCACGCTGCAAATCCAAAACGCATACGCTCATTTTTCTTTAACTCTCGCCGAGCTTCATGAGTCGGCATATCCTGCACTACTTCATAAAGTTCAAACATAGCGGGATATTCATTTAGCTTTTTCTACCCAAAGGGTCAAGCAACATTTTTAATCGGATTACACCTTCGGAATGATTACAATCGCCGTTTTGCATAGCTTTGGCAATAATCACAATACTTTCTTTCAAGCGCTCGGTGCGCGCCGCAGCGAACATTTTGTAACGCTTGATTTTTGTTTACGCACGGCAAGTAATAAACGTATTGCATAAGCCGTCATTGCTAAAATAATTAGCCCACCGAGTATTAATAATGCTGTCCACATAGCTGTTTTATCAGTTATTTAAATTGGTTAATATCAATTTTCTCAAAAGTGCGGTATAAATCCTCGGCATTTTCTTCTTCCTCTTCAATGCCCAGTTCATTCATTAAGTAACCGATACGATCCAAACACTCATCAACAAATTTCTGATCTTCAGCACTTAATTTTTTTACCCATATCCAAATCATCTAGTAACTGATTTAAACACTCATTATTTTCCAGTGATTCCAGTTCTTTTTCCAAAAACCAAGTGCGGATCAAGTGCGGTCGCTTTTTTTCCGTCGTTTTTTTATCGATGAAGTTTTCACCGCGGGAATAGTTTGCCCTTGCTCCGGTTTTATTGACAAATTCTACAATCAACGGCACTTTTTTTGCGACTACCCAAACGGGGATCTTTTTGCAATATGATCTTGATAGTTATCTTGATTTTCTGCCGCGCTGTGACGCGAACCTGAAGTTAACCCTTTATGCTTGCGTTTGCGCTTTTCTTCACGTGCTTTGGCATCCAATTCATAACGGGTCAATTTTTTTACCCGAACGAGGCATAGCTTCCGGTTTTTATCGGTTTTGCGTGCCGGCATAATATCAGTGATACGACGGGTTTTCTTTTGACGTGACATAATTTTTCTCTTAATTTATATTTGCTATATTCTTAAAATAGAACGGGTGATTGTAGCACTTTTCCGTCGGGAATGTATGTACGAATAAATAAGGGCGTTGTAAAAACGCCCTTAAAAACGACCGCACTTTTACATGTTTACAGCCAACCCTTACGTTTAAAAATAAATATACGGCGTAAGAGCGGCAACAATCATCAGCCCGATCGCCATTGGGTAACCGTATTTAAAAATGCAGTTCAGGCATAAAGTCAAAATTCATACCATAAGTGGAAGCAACTAAAGTGGCAGGCAGGAACATCACCGATACTACCGAGAAGAATTTCATAATTTTATTCTGCTCAATATTGATATAACCCATTGCTGCTTGCATCAGGAAGTTTACTTTTTGAAATAACGATTCGTTATGCGGTTGCAAAGATTCAATATCTCGCAGGATTTCACGTGCTTGTTCCAACTGGCTTGTCGGTAAACGGGTTTTACGCACTAAAAAAACTCAATGCACGTTGAGTATCCATCGAGACATAGCCGCACCTTAGAACTGGCATCTTCTTGTTCCGTCAAAGTATTTAAAGGCTTCGTCAAAAGCTTCTCCCTGCTTGCCTTCTAGAATCACACGACTTAATTTTTCCAAATCTGCATACGCATTTTTCAATTACATCTGCCAATTGTTCGATTTTAGTTTCAAATAAATCCAGCAACAGTTCATAAGCGTTACATTCCAGTAAACGTTGATTACGCGAACGCATACGATACAAGCGAAAAAGCGGGTAGCTCGCGATCACGCAGGGTAAACAAACGTCCATCACGTACGGTAAATGCCACGCTGGCAAGTATGGCATAATCGTCTTCGTCTTCACAATAAAAGAAAGAGTGCAGATGTAAACCGTCTTCATCTTCAAAAAACGTGCAGACGCTTCAATATCTTCTAACTCCAAAAAACGAAGCTAAGCTTTGTCCTAAACCATTTTGTAGAAGCTCCCGCTCTTCTATGCTCGGTTCAAGCAGATCGATCCAAATCGCCGTATTTAACTCGCCGCCTTCATTTTTCCAGACGGGTTAAACGTGCGTCATCAAGTGCAAATGCATTAATCATTTTGTCATACTCCTTCTTTTCAGGATTATGAACAACGCAATGAACAAAAGAATACCAACCTTAACGAGCCGCAAAAGTGCGGTCAAAAATCGTTATTTTGGTAAAAGATACCTATTAAAATGCGGTAATAAAGAAACTTATCCGCGCGCCTTGTCGCCGATAAGTGAGTGGCGACAGTTAAACTAAAAAAATTTCGATCGGTATCGACTGTGACTGTCCAAAGTGTGTGTCCTCATATTACTAAATCGTGCGAATGTTACGCTTGAAAATCTGCTTCGTCAAGGTTTTGCTAAAATAAATCCGGCGCGTTGGCCGGATTTTTGTAGGACATTTTCAATGCCGGTAGTTATTTGGTTGGGTAATCCCACCAAATATCAAATAATTCACTGATTTCGATTTGTTGTAATCCATTGGCTTCCAACCATTTTTCACTAATTCGCGATGGTTTTCATCACATTTGCCAAGTTTTTTTCCAAACACACCAAACCTTCCCAGTGTAAATAGCCACTGCCTTCGTATGCAAGGCCGTTCGCTTGAATGACTTCGCGGATAAAGCGATCGACGACTTCATCTACTTTATCAATCGGCGTATTCTCTGCAAACTGCCAGTTAACTAAAAAGCCCAATTCTTGGAATTCACCAAGGTGCATTTTTTTGCGTTGTCTTTGATTACGTTTAATTGCCATTGTTTTCTCCTATGAATTATGTATTGTTTATAAAAAGTTTTATTTAGATTCACGCATTTCAAATGTTGTGCATCCTGCTTCAGGCACACGGCCGTGGAAAATATTACGTTTTGCATCGTACGTTCCCTGAAAGCTGGTGAAAAATCCAATCCCTAGTTTTTTTGTGGACGGGTATGCCAACGAGTTTCTCGAGCATTGAAGATTTTATCAGTCAGGACTCCTTCTAGGTACACAATACCGACCTCACCCGGTCCGTAATCCCAGCGCTCTAAGGCAACAACATAATTTCCTGTTCGCTTAATAACTTCAATAGTCATTTTGGCCATACGACCACTACAGTAATATTTACCGTACCATTTTTTACCAACTTGCAGAGCGGTATCGATCGTTTTAGGTTTCGGAGGCTCTTCTTTTTTACCTCTTTTTGACTTCTTCCTTCTTAACTTCTTCTTTCTTCGCTTCTTCTTTTTACCGGCTCTGGCGGTTTTATTTCTTCTTTTTAGGTTCCGGTTTTTTTATAATCGGGAATCGGTATTTCATCTAATTGTAGCTTCGGTTCTAGCTTCGGTTCTTCTGCGATTTCTACAAAAGGTTGTGGTGTAGTTTCTGGAGCACGATTAAACCACCACCAACCTAATCCGCTAGCGGATAATAAAAGTAATAATAACAGTAGCCACCACCAACGAAAAGGCGATTTTGGCTCAGCCGGTGGCGCGACCAGTACGGGAACTGGCTCCGGCTTAATGTGCCAACCTATAATAATAGGCTCATTGTTTACTAAGTAAATTTGGCGGTCTTGGCGAGCAATAGCCGTCAATTGAGTTAATAATTGCGCTTGTTCAAGGCTAATTTTTACCCTGTGCAAGTAAGCTTTGGCGCAAGTTCTCAATAGATTGTAAACGTTGGTTTATCAGTCGGTTGACTTGCTCATATTGAGGTGAGTTTTGCGCTAATAGTTGGGGTTGCCCTCTAAATCGCTATACCATTCTACATAATTATCCGCTTTTAATACCGGACGGGCGAACAACGAAACTACACTTGGCGGCAAATGGCGCAGTAACAGCGCACGCAGTTCGTCATAATGGGAAAAACAACAAATGCGTTTCGGAATTGATATTTTCTATTGCAAGGCGGGCGATTCGTTGCATAGTTTTCCTTTAATATTGCGATGTATGCGTTTTAATTTTTATGAAAAGTGCGGTTACTTTTTAAGGCGTTTTAATAAAATACAAATCCCAAACACCATGCCCAAGCTTGTGTCCACGTTGTTCAAATTTGGTCAACGGACGAAAAATCAGGACGTGGAATATAATCATTAGTCGGCGAAACATTGTGTAAAACCAACCGCACTTTTTAGCACATCAAGCATTTGCTCGGCATAATTTTGCCAATCTGTGGCAAAATGGATAAATCCGTTCGGTTGTAATTTTTGATAGATGGTTTCTACAAAGTGTGGTTGAACGATACGTCTTTTATGGTGCTTAGCTTTATGCCGAGGATCGGGGAAAAAAATAATTGTAAGCCGCCAAGGGAATTATCGGCAATGCTGTCGCGCAGAATTTCCGTCGCATCATGACAAATAATACGTAAATTCTTCACGTGTTTTTCAACGGCATAAGCTAAGCAAGCACCAACACCTGGAGTATGCACTTCAATACCTAAGTAATTTTTATCAGGATTCTGTAACGCCATTTCAACTAATGATTTTCCCATACCAAACCCAATTTCCAATATAATGGGGTTAGTGTTACCGTAAATTGTTGGAAAAATCAAAAGGCTCTGTTTGGTGTTCTAAGCCATAAGCTGCCCAGTTGTCGTTCATGGTTTGGCGTTGAAATTCGCTTAAACGGCCCGTACGTAACACAAAGCTACGTACTTTACGTTTATAACGCCCATCTTCAGTGAATTCTGCCGTTTCTACCGTTTTGCGTTTTTGATCGGCAAAGGTGATTTTTTTGTTCCGCCATTCTAATTGGTTACTCTGTTAAATTTGCAGGGATTATAAGCACTCTAAGCCAATAAAGCAAAAAGTGCGGTCTAAAAAAACGATGTTTTAGAATAGCTCCTGCCGTTCACTTGGCTCGGTTCCCGGAAGGCTAGGGGAACCGAATTTTTCATTTAGACCAGGTGGGACATAGTAACCTTTTTTTCTTCAACAAAAAAACCCTTTTTCGGTTCTGTGCCTTTAATAAAATATTCTTTACGACCACCGTCACTTGAAAGAAAGCCTGAAGATGTATCAATAGATTTCTCAATAATATTGGCAGGAAGCTCTAATTGGCGTTCCGGAATATCTTTTTAAACTTGATTTCATATAAGCGATCCATGCCGGCATTGCGGTTTTAGCACCTGCTTCGCCACGCCCCCAGATTGTATTTATTATCGTCAAAACCAACATAAACCGCCGTTGTTAAATGTGCACCAAAACCTGCATACCAAGCTACCTTAGAGTTATTGGTCGTTCCGGTTTTTACCGCCAATATCTTTACGTTTAAATTCATTCGCCATTCGCCAGCTGGTTCCGCGCCAACCTAGTCCTTGTTCACCAAACACCGCGGTGGTTAAAGCGCTACGAATTAAAAATGCCAATTCACCGCTAATCACACGCGGTGCATATTCCACTTTAGAAGTTTCGGTTTTTTCCAGCCGCCATTAAATTCAATTCATCTTCTTTCAGATTTTTTTGTCTCAGCCTGTAATTCAGGCACTTCCGGAGCACTATCGGTTTGAGTTTCATCAACTTCTTCGCCATTCGTGCTGTCATCGGTCTGGGCTAAATTCTCTGTGGCGATGGCATCTTCCATATGCTTAAAGCCATCTAGCTTTTTCCGTCGTATTATAAATTGGTGCAATATCATTACAGGTAATGCAGGCAATTTTCGGGTTTGCGACAAATACTTCTTTTCCGGAGGTATCTATAATTTTATCAATAATATAAGGATCGATTAAAAACCGCCGTTATCAAACACCGCGTAACCGCGCGCCATTTCCAAAGGAGTGAAAGATGCTGCTCCTAACGCTAAGGCTTCGCTCGCAAAAATAGTTTTCCCGTTTGAAGCCAAAAACGCTGTAAAAAACTCTGCTACGAAAAGAAACTCCTGCCATTTGCATGGCACGAATTGCAATCATATTCTTTGATTGTCCCAATCCTACTCTGAGGCGCATAGGGTCCATCATAACGGTCTGGGGAGTTTTTAGGATTCCATTCTTTTTGCCCCGGCTTTTTAATGGAAATTGGACTATCTTGCAACACGCTGGAAAGCGTTAGCCCCTTTTCTAATGCGGCCGCGTAAATAAACGGTTTAATTGATGATCCAACTTGTACGAGAGATTGGGTCGCCCGATTAAATTTACTCTGTTCAAAACTAAAACCGCCGACAATTGCTTCAATCGCACCGTTATCACTATTCAGAGAAACCAACGCGGAATTTGCTGCTGGGATTTGTCCTAAGATCCATTCGCCATTTTCCCGTTGTCTTATCCAAATTTGTTCCCCGATTTTGACCGGATTATTTCTACCCGTCCAGCGCATTGCCGCACTCGGTAATGTCATTTTTCTGCATTACTTAATAATAACTCCGCCCCACTTTTTCCTATAGCTAATACGGCAGCAGGGATAAAAGGATCGGAATTCGGTAATTTACGTAGTTCAGTAATAATTTTTCTTCCGGCCAAGCTTGTTCGTCTTTTTTTCCACCATATCACTCCACCACGATAACCGTGACGCATATCATAGTTAATCAGATTATTACGTACGGCTTTTTGTGCTTCTTCCTGATCTTTAGACACAACTGTGGTATAAACACGAAAACCACTATTATAGGCTACATCTTCACCATAACGTTTAACCATTTCCTGGCGTACCATTTCGGTGACATATTCAGCACGAAAATCTAATTTTGCACCATGATATTTCGCTACAATCGGTTCGTTTTTAGCGGCCTCATATTCTTGTTTAGTGATGTAATCTACCGCTAGCATCCGTCCTAATACGACATTACGACGCTCTTCCGCGCGTTTTTAAAGAATACAAAGGGTTCATTGTGGAAGGCGCTTTTGGCAACCCTGCAATCAAAGCCATTTCAGACAATGTTAAGTCTTTTAATTCTTTGCCAAAGTAGGTTTTTAGCCGCCGCCGCAACACCATAGGCGCGGTAGCCTAAATAGATTTTTATTTAAATAGAGTTCTAGAATTTCATCCTTCGTTAGAGCATTTTTCAATTTCAATTGCTAATACTGCTTCCTTGGCTTTACGAATGACTGTTTTTTTCTGGTGTTAAAAAGTTACGAGCCAATTGTTGAGTGATTGTACTGGCTCCTTGGGACGCTTCACGATTATTTACTGCTACATAAATAGCGCGCGCGATACCGATAGGGTCTACCCCGTGGTGATCATAAAAAACGTGTGTCTTCAATCGCTAATACTGCTTTAACTAATTTCGGTGGAACATCCGCTAGCTTCACGGGAATACGGCGTTGTTCGCCTACTTCTCCGATTAATTTTCCATCAGCCGTGTAAATCTGCATCGGTTGTTGCAACTCAACGGTTTTTAAACTATCCACATCAGGCAAACCCGATTTAAGGTGAACATAAAACATTCCCGCAACAACACACCCTATACGGTTAATAGAGTGCTGAATATTAATTTTTGCGATCTTCATTCCAAAAATTTACTCTTATCTAATGCGTTATTCAAAAAAATTTCAGGAAAAATTATTCCAAAGTATAAGTATAAAAGATATAGAACAACATAGCGAAAGAAAAAAATATTAAAAATAAAAGGAAAATTTCGATGTTAAAAATCCGCGCAAACCGACTAGAAACTATTCAGGTAGGAATTTGGCAACGGGGAGAAACTCTTGAAGTTGTTTGGTTTGATGAAAAATCAGGCCTGTTTTTTTATTAACCGATATCCAACATCCACTCTCAATTCCGAAGAAAATTGCACAGCAACGGCAAATTGAACTGTCCGGTGTGTTGAAATTTAAATTTATCACCGCTATTTCACCGCAGCATATTTGGATGAAAACCTTGATCTTACCTCATATTCTTAATGAACAGGAATGTGAACAACAATGCCGTTTTTACTTTGCAAAACGAATTACCGATTCCGCTTGAGGAGCTATGGTTTGATTACGTCACCGAACCACTTAAACAAGGCTTTCGGCTGGATATTTTTCTCCATTATGCAAAAAGTAGCAAAGGCCCATCTTGAACCGTTGTCACCATTACGAATTGATGTGTTGGATAATGTTAATCACTGTATTTTGCGTGCATTTGGCTACCTTTTCCCGAACATTAAACGATCATCGACACTGTTTTTGTATCAAGATGAGCAGAGTTGTTTCGCCTTGCAAGATAGACAGCATGAATTAAGGGTAATTTATAAAACACCGCAAAAATTGACCGCACTTTATGCCGAATTCTGTGAGCGTTACAAAGAAATTCCTGAACAAGTCATTTTTTTATCACTCTTTAACTTCAACAGAAAGTTTTCCTGCTGACTGGTTGAAAGCAGACATCGATTTACCTTTTATTGCTCTAGGTGCGGCATTATGGCAAAAGGATTTACAACAAGATGAAATGTCACATTAATTTATTGCCATGGAGATTAAAACAGCATCAACAGAACAGCAGAATTTTGTTACTGAAGCTATTGGGATTAATGTCAATCGTATTGATATTAAGCTTTGGGTTACATTATTTTGACAGACAAATTTCCATGAATTTAGCAGAAAAACGGACAGACTTGCAGCAAATTATTACAGAACTGACAAAAAATTGAGCGGCAAGTCGTCAAATTACGCAACAGTCATAATAACCGAGAAAATCAAACACCTGTTACAACGGAAAAAACTCTACAAATCCTTACTTTACTATCGGAATTACCGTTACAAAATGGAGAGCTTGATTCGTTAACATTAAATTCAACGCAAATTGAACTGAGCGGTATTACGGAAAAATCAACCTGAATTTGAAGGGGTTAATCGTTTTTTTGAGTGAAAGCCCACTTTTTCAGCGAGTTATATTATCCGGCTTCACACCACATCAAGACGGCAGTCTACAATTCAAATTTATGCTTGATTTAGCAGGTGAATGATGAAACGTTCCATCTTTAATGATCCACAAAAATTTATGGGAGAACATGGGCCAAACTGGCCAAGGTAAAAGCAGAACTTTATTCTAATTTTGATTGGGTTATGCTTTTTTTATATCTGCCGCTACAACAAACTCTCGGCAGAATGCAAATGCTTTCACTAACAGAAACGGAATTATTGGGACAGCAAGATAAGTTACATCATCAACAACAAATTCTACAGGCGTTAAGGCAAAAAAATTTGAAAAATACGGCATTAACTCCGGAGTTAGCAGGGCAGTTAGCACCAATTACTCAGCATGTTCAGCAGTTAGCGACCCGATTACAAATTAACAACAGCCAATGGATCTTTGAACGCCACCCACAGCTGAATTTGCACATTGATGGTCATTTTAATGATATTAAACAATTTTTGACCGTACTTTTGGAGCAATCACCGCACTTAAAGGTAATTCAGTTACAAATAAATAAATTCGAATCCAGTGAAGAGTTTTTCCATTCAAAGTGAAATTTTATTACAACTACAACCAGTTAAGGAAAAAGAATGAGAATCCGTATGTTATGCGTCTTGCTCTGTTTTAGCTTAAATAGTTTTGCCGGCGATCCTTTTGACAAAAATCAACGACTACAAAAATAACGCCCCTGCCTGCCGTAGATAAGATACAGAAGGTTACATCTACTAAATGCCCGGCGGAACAAAACGCAGTTGCACAAGACATACCTTTTTAATCGTTTAAAGGTTGTCGGCATCATACAACATAAAACCTATAAACAATTACTGCTTAATGATGACGAAAAGCAGGTGTTTAGCGCGGTTATTGGGGATTCTATCGCTCAAGAGCAACTCAAGCTTCATCAAATCAATAAGCATGAGGTTCAATTTACTCGTCGCCAGCAAGATTGTTCGGCGGGCGAAATTGTCTCAGTCAAATTTTTAAGGAAGGATTATGCGTTCATTTGTTCATATTTGCGCAAAGTGCGGTCTGTTTTTACTGAGTTTTTATCGCAACCGCAAAAAGAGCCGATTGCCGATAATAATGTTTTTTTCAATTCGTCTAAAAACAAGCTCCTCTTGTCACTACAATGCAACAATTGGCGGCGGAACAAAATGTTAATTTAATTATTGATGATGAAATGGAAGGCACGGTTTCATTACAACTGGAAAAATACTGATTTAGATCAGCTACTTCGCGCAGTTGCTAAAATTAAACAGTTAGAATTGTGGCAAGAAAAACGGTATCTATTATTTTAAGCAAAGGCGAAAAAGCATTCGGCAAATTCCATGTCAATGAATCTCCCTGAAACGGTTGAGAATTTACCTGTGCCGGATAATATGCCGGCTCTTTCGTCAACCACAATTAAACTACATTTTTGCCAAAGCTTCCGAAGTGATGAAATCGCTGACATCAGGGAGTGGTTCAATGTTATCGCCTAACGGTAGTATTTCTTTTGATGAGCGTAGTAATCTATTAATTATTCGCGATGAAAAAAAGCGTCAATTAAAAATATTAAAAAAACTGGTTGCCGAGTTGGATAAACCGATAGAGCAAATCGCTATAGAAGCACGGATCGTCAACATTAGTGATGAAAGTTTAGACGAATTGGGCGTGCGTTGGGGTGTATTTGAACCAAGCCAAAATTCGCGTAAGGTGATGGGTTCACTGGCGGCGAACGGGTTTACTAATGTGGCGGAAAATCTCAATGTAAATTTTGGTACGACAAATCTGCCTGCAGCTTCTGCGGCGATTCAAGTAGCACGTATTAATGGCCGCCTGCTAGATTTAGAATTAAGTGCATTAGAGCGTGAAAACAACGTAAAAATTATTGCCAGCCCGAAATTACTGACAACTAACAAGAAAAAGTGCCAGTATCAAACAGGGTACAGAGATCCCTTATGTTTCCACCAATGAAAAAGAGCGGTTCACAAAACGTGGAATTTCGCGAGGCGGTGTTAGGTTTAGAAGTAACGCCGCATATTTCACGTGACAACGCAATTTTGCTGGATTTGGTGGTTAGCCAAAACGCTCCGGGTGCGACTATCGCATCGGGCGAAGGAGAGGTTATCTTGATCGACAAACAAGAAATTAACACACAGGTATTTGCCAAAAGACGGCGAAACCATTGTGCTCGGTGGCGTGTTTCAGGATACTATTAGTAAAGGCATAGATAAAGTACCGTTATTAGGGCGACGTACCGGGGTTAAAACATTTATTTAGTCGTGAAAGCGAACGGCATCAGAAACGTGAATTAGTAATTTTTTTGTTACACCACATATTTTGAAACAAGGGCAAACCTTACAGCAACTCCAACAAACACAAGAAAAAAACCAATTAAATAATATGCCTAAATAGCCGCCAGTGTCACTGCTAGGCGGTGAATTATATTTTGCTAAAAAAATTTCTGTGGAAAAATCTATGAAAAAAATGACCGCACTTTTTTTAGCGCAAAGGAACATTCTCAAAAAAATTATCTTAGATATACTGCTAGAAATGAAAGAAGCCGTTAGTTTAAAAACTAACGGCTTCTCTTAAATATGGCTCCTCCTGCGGGACTCGAACCTGCGACATATGGATTAACAGTCCACCGTTCTACCGACTGAACTAAGGAGGAAAAGATGGTGCCTCGAGGCGGAATCGAACCACCGACACGGGGATTTTCAATCCCCTGCTCTACCGACTGAGCTATCGAGGCGCAACGCTTATTGCGTCAACGGGGCGTATTAAACCGTTTTTAGGCGGCAAGTCAACACCTATTTCAAAAAAATTGGCGTTTATTATTTGTTTGCCTGTTTAGTAGGCAAAACGCATATTTAATGCGCAATGAGCTTTTTATGATGGGCTATCATAAAAAATACCCGTCAAATAAAAATCTGACGGGTATTTAGAATAACCTTTTCGTAATTAACGTGCTCCACGATAGCTTTTTGTGCTTTATCCACTTTTATCAAATAATTTCTCGCTTGCGCCGATGGATGGCGTGTAGTAAGAATGCGATAAACTTGGTCAGGAGACATACTGTTAATTTCCGCAATTGCCGAATACGGATCGGAATCAAACACTCTTAACACAGCTCCGGCACCACTATTATAAGCGGAAATCATCGCATAACGCATAGATGTGGAATCGGTAATACCTTGTAAATACTCATTTTTTTAACAGCCATAAATAAGCCACGCCCGCATCAATATTTTTTTCCGGATCAAACAGATAGCTTTTTACTTGGTTGCCCCGAACGTCCTTTCATTTCAAATATATCACGTCCGGCACTGTGTGGAACTACCTGCATTAACCCCATCGCATTTGCATAACTAATCGCATAAGGGTTAAAAACTAGATTCGGTTTGCATAATTCCTAAAAATTAAGCTTTCATCGATATTATATTGACGAGCGGATTTACGAATAAACGGTAAATATTTGCGTGCACGTACACCAACGTGATTGGCAATCATCGGAATACTTACAAATTGCACGGTTTTTCCGTTGCTTAAGCGACGAGTCTGCAATTTATTTTTGGATCAAATACATTGCGAAATTATTGGCCACACTCACGTTATTAATCGCACCACCTAAATTATCAACCACCTGCCCAACAAGGAATGGACGAGAGCTTATCGGCACATCTCCTGAGGCAAATAGGTCAATCCCTTTTGCATCAGAGCCCATCAAGAGGGTATGTACGATAGACTTATGTAAGCGGCTTGTGTCGTTAGTTAGGGTTTCAATAGTGATCTGGCCTTCTTCAAAACTAATGTGACTACGTGTATTATAACTATCCGTGTATTTTTACATAATCTTTCCGACTTGCCACCAACAGCTCATTCACACCCCCAAATCTGGTCGATATTTTGCGAAAAACTGACCGGTTAGCAAATCCAATCCATGCGTGTCTTTTGCAAACGTATCATCATAATTCGGAGCCGAATCGGAGGATGAACAGCCATACAAAAACGGAATTAGTGCTAGAATTAAAAAATTTCTTCATTTTCATGTTATTGATATTATTCTGACGGTGGAACGTAGCCTTCGATATGGACCTCTTTTTCCTTCAAAAAAAGAAAACTAACCATTTCTTGTTCTAATAACTTACGATGTTCGACATTCATCATATTTAACTTTTTCGTTGACAAGCATTGTTTGTTTTTCATCCATTCGCCCCATGCTTGTTTACTGATATTATCAAAAATACGCTTACCTAGCTCACCCGGATATAATTGAAAAATCCAAGCCGTCGGCTTCTTGTTTTAAATACTGACAAAATACGGTTCTTGACATTCCTATTTCCTTTTCTGAAACTCAATTAATAAATTCTTTACCGGCGCAGCCAGCCCGATTTGATCCGGATCTTGTGGATCATACCAATATTTGACAGCACTTGATATAAAAAGATTTATATTCTGCCGGATTTTCCGTCACTTTTTCCAAGCTGAACAATCTTCGTCAACAATTTCAGCATCAATTTCCACATAAATTGGATAAATATCTAAATGAAAAATGACTGAAAGTATGTCGAAATCCAGCCCACTCTTGATATCGATTAATTCCTTGCTGTTGCAGATATTTTAATAAATCCGCTTTATTCTCAAACTGAGGAAAAACAATATAACCCGCCCCATAGTCCGGAATTTTTACGTTGTTCTAACGCAACTTTCCCTTGTTTAGACAAAAATTAAAAATAACTTTCTCGCTCGGGAAGATTTTTTTTCGGCTTTTTCGTTGGATATTTTGCCTGACTGTCAGTCAAATTTGCCTGACAATCAACACTTAGCGGGCAAAGTTGGCATTTTGGCTTAGAGCGCGTGCAAACCATTGCGCCGATATCCATCATCGCCTGATTAAAAATCTGCTACTTGTAGAATTGGAGTAACTTTCGCACTCAATTCCCACAACTGTTGTTCCGTTTTTATCACCACTCCAACCGCTTACCGCAAAAATAGCGGGATAGCACACGTTTTACATTACCGTCTAAAATAGGATAAGGAGCATTTAAACAAGATGACAAAAATCGCTCCCGCAGTACTACGACCGATACCCGGCAAATCCAAAAATCTGCTGAAAATCCGTAGGAAATTCACCGTGATAACAATCACGAATGATTTGCGCAGCCTTGTGCAAATTACGTGCTCGTGCGTAATAACCTAATCCTGTCCATAAATGCAATACTTCATCCAAAAGGCGCATCAGCAAGTGCATTCACACTCGGAAAGGTTTTGATAAACCGTTCAAAAATAAAGGAATGACCGTTGTCACCTGAGTTTGCTGCAACATCACTTCGACAGCCACACCGCATACAAGCTCTTGCTCTGTTGCCACGGCAAATGTTTGCGCCCAAACTTGTCAAACCAAGTCAGCACAGCTGTAGCAAAAAGGCATATCAGGGGAAGATTGAGCAAGCATTTAGTTAAAAATTAAGTTAAAGTGCGGTCAAAAATTTTTACGGAATTTTTAACATGGTTGATCTATTTATAAAATGATAAAAATTTGCTTGGAATTAAAGCGGATAATAATTAAATAGAAAAACTTACTTTTTTTGTTTAAATTGAATTTAAACGCACATACTCCGCATAGAGAGCTTTCACTTAATGTTATGGTTTTGTCAGAATAGACTGGTTTTTCAACAATTGTTATAGCGAGAGCATAAGCTTGCGATTTACCACTTGCTAGTAAAAAAATATAAGAAAAAAATGACCGTACTTTTATCAAAAACAAGCAAAGTGCGGTCTGTTTTTGAGATGAATTTGAATAACGCGAATTATTGCCCGTAATACGCATTTTTTTACCATGCTTGCGTAGGTAGTGTTTGTCTAACAATTCTTGCTGCATGGATTGTAGGTTTTGGTCGGAGTTGGCGGCTGAAGAGGTTCATATAGCCGATTTCCTCCAACACAACAGCGTTATGCACCGCGTTGTCGGCATCGGTTCCCCAAGCGAATGGGCCGTGAGAATGAACCAAGACGGCAGGCACATCTTTCGGATCGATGTTGCGTTTGCGGAAAGTTTCCACGATCACTTTTGCCGGTTTCCAGTTCGTATTCCCCTTGAATTTCCGCTGGTGTCATTTTACGGGTGCAAGGAATGGAGCCGTAGAAATAATCGGCGTGGGTGGTGCCTGCGGCGATTAAATCTTCACCTGCTTGCGACCAAATGGTGGCGTGGCGGGAGTGGGTGTGTACGATACCACCGATAGTTGGGAATTCACGATAAAGTTCCAAGTGAGTCGGCGTGTCAGAGGATGGTTTTTGGAACCCTCCACCACTTTGCCGGTGAATAAATCCACCACTACCATATCTTCTGCCGTCATTACGTCGTATTCCACGCCGGATGGTTTAATGACTACAAGATTTTTCACGGTCAATACCAGAAACATTGCCCCAAGTGAATGTCACCAAATTGTATTTTTGGTAAGGCCAAATTGGCTTGTAACACTTTTTCTTTCAATTCTTCTAACATTGGAAACCACCTTCTTTCATTTTTTTGTTCAATCCAACGACGTGCGTTAATAATTTCTGCAATTGGCTCGTCTGCTTTTTTTCTGTCCACATTTCAATTAAGAATGCGCCACGGTAATTTAATTCTGCCAAGGTTCTGAAACAGGTAACGAAAATCCACGCAGCCATCGCCAAACGGCACATCACGGAACTGTCCTTTACAGGTTTCTGTCACTTTGTAAGTATCTTTCAAATGGATGGCAGAGATTTTTGTCGATGCCCAGTTTCAATTCTTCTACCACATTGTCGTTCCACGCACTTAAGTTACCAAGATCAGGATATACGGTGAACCACGGAGAACGAATGATGTCATCCCATTTTTTTCCAACGGCTGATGGAACTCATTAATTTGGTATCCATGATTTCTACTGCGATTGTTACTTGGTTACTTGCTGCTAATTCCACCGCCCATTCCAGACCTTCTTGGAAACGTTGCAGAGTACCTTCGTCCTGTTCTTCGTAGTACACGTCATACCCCGCCAGCTGGATGGTACGAATGCCCTAAATCCACTGCTAGCTTAATGGCTTTTTCCATAATTTCATAAGCGCGTGCGCGGGTCGCCTCATCACGGCTACCGAACGGGAAGCGACGATGACCGGAAAGGCACATGGAAGGAATAGTGACCCCTGTCTTAATGATAGCTTTCACCAACTGAATACGCTCTTTTTCGCTCCAATCCAAGCGTGCCAAACGTTCATCGGTTTCATCAATGGAGATTTCAACAAAATCAAAAACCACAGGCTTTGGCAATGGACAGACGATCCTGCCAACTAATATTTTTTTCGGCAGGGCTTTTTCATAAATACCTAATTTGTGTTTTCTCATCGTTTTTTTCCTTAGAGGTTTTTTTCATTTGCATTTGTATTAATCTTATTGAATAAAAGATAGAACTATAGTTTAGACAATGAAGATTAATCGTATTCATCAAAAACAACAGAATATTTATGCCAAGATTATTTCTAATCCTTTTTAGCTTCAGCTGCTGAACAATATTAGGATCGGCTTCTTTACCGGTGATCAAAAATATCGACATTTTTTTCAGTTCCATGAACAACATTCCGACTTGTTGTCCAAGTTTGCTACTGTCTGCCAACACCACATATTTATCAGCTTTTGATGACATTTGTTTTTTTCTGAATTGGCGATAATCATATCGGTTTTATACAAACCATCCGAAGTAAATCCTTTACCGCTGCTAAACATAAAATTTGCCGCATAAAGGGTTTCACTTTGATTGTTCAACGATAGTGTTACCTGTTTACTTTTATTATACTGCCCTCCCATAATCACAATATCGTCGTGATTATGTTCAATCAAAAATTTGCCAACGGAAGGTTGTTGGTAATAATTTGAATATTGCGTCCGCACAGGCTTTCCGCCAGCATTTGCATGGTCGAACCACAAGTCAGAATAACGCTTTGCCCGTCTTGACAAAGCTGCGATGCAACTAAGGCGATACGCTGTTTTTTTCATTCAAATTATTGACCGCACTTTTTAATCGGTATTTTTATGCTGTAAGTGCTCCGCTCCGTTACGGACTTTTCTTAATCTTCCCTGTTGATTTAGTTTATTAATATCCCGCCGTGCCGTGGCAGGTGAAATATTAAAGGTTTTAATAATTTCAGAGGTGGAAAGAAGGTGCCTTTCTTTTAATAAATCTAAAAATCTGATTGTGACGGTAACTCTCGTTCATTATGTTCGTCCTATAATCCTTATTTCAATAAACTTAATGAACTCTTGATGCAATGCCGCCGATGTCGTTCAAATGTGACAAAGGCGGCAATACTTGAATTAGAGCATTGATTTAAATTGAATATTAGGCTCTTGCTCGAAGCAGTCATCAAAAACCGCGTGGGTGGTGATATTCTATCAAGTCTTTATCTTGCGGGTAAACATATTTGCCACCGACTTCCCAGATAAACGGATGGAATTTATATTGCAGGCGATCTTTGCGCATCCGCCATAAATCAATGATTTCCTGTGTGCTTGCCATAAAGTTGGTCCAAATATCGTGGTGAACAGGAATGATAACATTAGTACGCAAACATTCCGCCATGCGCAACAGATCAATAGACGTCATTTTATCTGCAATACCCACAGGGTTTTTCACCATAGTTGTTCAGTGCCACGTCAATGTCAAATTGTTTTCCGTGTTTAGCAAATTGAATAGAGTAGTGGGAATCTGCGCCATGGTAAATGTTACCGCCCGGGGTTTTTGAATACGTAATTCACCGCTTTACGTCCCATTTCTTCATCGGACGGACACAGACCTGCCAATTCGCCACCTTGCTCTTCCGCGCCTTCTACCGGTAAGGTAACTAAACAGGTACGATCAAAAAGAATCTAATGCATGAATTTCCACGTCTTTCAGTTTTTACTACATCGCCAGGTTTAACTGTGATTAAACGATCTTCCGGCACGCCCCATTTTTTTCCATAATTCGGTACAATGCCAAGGACCAACGAATTTTTACATGATCTAATTTCGGGTTATTTACAATCGCAGCCGCCACATTCACATCAATATGATCGCTGTGATAGTGGGAAGCTAAAATGAAATCCACTTCGTTAATCGCAAACGGATCCAACACCATTGGTTGCGCACGCAAATTTGGCTGTAATTTGCGCACACCTGCCATATTCGCCATTTGGTGGCGCGTACCATGTCTTTTTACTTTTTTTGGTACTTTTACCGCGGCTACACCATAAATCCATACAAATATTGGCACCGCCAGGGGTTTTTATCCATACACCGACGCAGCCTAACCACCACATCGCAAAGTTGCCTTCCGGCACCACTTCATTTTCAATTTCTTCATTTAACCAAGTGCCCCATTCTGGGAAGGTGGAAAGAATCCAACTTTCACGGGTAATTTCATTAACTTTAGCCATACGATAACTCCTCATTTTAGGTTAGGGTGGAATAATGTAATCATTTATAATCATAAACAATCATCAAGATAAAAAGAAACTCTTTTTAAATTTTTGTGATACAGCTCTCATTTTTTTCATTTGGATAGCGTGGTGGTAAGTCATCAAATATTTGTTTTTTTGAATTATTTTTTTAACATTTGCAAAATTGGGGGAGAATTTAGAGTTATAAAAAAAGAGTGGTCATTTTTTTCATGGTTTTTATTGTGATTTTTTTGATTGAAAAAGTGTGATCTATCTCACAAATTCTCAAAAAGAATCTTTTTTTAGCATATTGGAAAGTGTTATGATTCGCAAAGTCAAATCCCGTAGAGAGCAGTTTGAACATCGTGAAGTGTAAACTTTAATTACTTATCCACTTAATAAATAAGAGGTACTCTTATGGAAATGCTAACCGATATTTTGGTCTTTCTGAAAGACCAAGTATTAAATAAAGCACCATTTCTACTTGGTATAGTTGCATGTATCGGCTACATTTTGCTGAAAAAAAGATACAACAACTATTATCAAAGGCACTGTAAAAACCATTGTTGGTTTTATGATCGTGCAGGCCGGTTCCGGGTTTTTGGTGACTAACTTTAAACCTGTTATTGAGGGACTGTCTAAATTCCATAATTTAACAGGTGCAGTAATCGACCCGTACACCAGTATGCAGGCCACTATTCAAACTATGGCGGATAATTATGCTTGGGTCGGTTACGCAGTTATTGGGGCATTGTTGATTAATATCTTATTGGTAGTATTTAGAAAGCTAACCGGTATTCGCACCATCATGCTCACCGGGCATATTATGTTCCAGCAAGCGGGTTTAGTAGCGGTGTTTTTATATGATCATCGGTGCCTCCATGTGGGAAACGATCATTTACACTTCCGTATTAATGGCATTATATTGGGGGATCTCTTCTAATATTATGTATAAACCGACCCAGGCGGTTACTGGCGGGGCAGGTTTTTTTCAATCGGGCACCAACAACAAATCGCCTCTTGGATTGCGGTAAAACTTGCTCCTAAACTCGGTAATAAAGACGACTCCGTTGATCATATGAATTTACCGAAATGGTTGCATATTTTCCACGATAGTATTTCGGCTACAGCTTTGGTAATGACGGTGTTCTTTGGCATTATTTTGCTTTCCTTCGGCTTGGGTAATCTGCAAACTATGGCAGGTAAAACCCACTGGTTTATGTATATTCTTGAAATGGGTTTGAAATTTGCCGTTGCTATTCAAATTATCGTTACCGGTGTACGTATGTTCGTTGCAGAGCTATCCGAAGCTTTCAAAGGGATTTTCGAGCGCGTAATTCCTAATTCCGTTCTGGCTATTGACTGTGCGGCAATTTATGCGTTTTCTCCGAATGCAATGGTATTCGGCTTTATGTGGGGTGCTATCGGTCAATTTGTTGCTGTTGGTCTTTTACTGGGCTTCAGTTCTCCTATTCTGATTATTCCGGGTTTTATCCCAATGTTCTTCTCCAATGCGACCATTGGTGTATTTGCTAACCAATTCGGTGGTTGGAAAGCAGTAATGAAAATTTGTTTTGTGATGGGGATAATTGAAGTTCTAGGTTCCGCTTGGGTTATCGAAATGTTGGCAAGCCAAGGTACTACTTTTTAACGGTTGGATGGGTATGGCTGACTGGGCTTTTATTCTTCCCGCCGATTTTACAAGGTATTATTAGCGTGCCGGGCTTCTTCTTTATTATTGTTGCTTTATCAATGGTATATATGTATTTCGCCTCTAAACAATTGCGCGCTGATGAAGCTGCTGCTGCTGCAGGTAAAACCTTAGAGCAAATGGACGGTTACGGTTTAGACGAGGAACCTGTTGTCGAAATGCAGGCAGAAGCTAAAAACGTTGAACAAAGCAGTGAGCGCCCTATCCGCATCTTAGCTGTATGTGGCTCTGGTCAAGGTTCTTCTATGATGATGAAAATGAAGATCAAAGGCTATCTGGATAAACGTGGTATCCCGAATATTATGGATTCTTGTGCGGTAACCGATTATAAAGGTAAATTAAATGAAGTAGATATTATTGTTTCTTCCAAACATTTAGCGGGTGAAATCGAAGTTGGTGAAGGAAAAATCAGTGCTTGGTGTGCAAAAACATGCTGAATCCGAACTCTTTTGGAGATGAGCTGGTCGAACTAATTAATAAACACAACTCCGCAAATTAATCTGCTGTTCCCCGAGCCGGTTGGGTTCTGGGGAATACTAAACCGAAAGAGAAGGAGCAACTTATGCTGAAAGAATCCCTTATCGAAAACAACTCCATCAAACTGAATCAAACTGCTGCTAATTGGGAAGAAGCTATTAAAAATTGGCACAGATTTATTAGTGGCATCAGGTGCAATTGAACCGCGTTATTATGAGAATATCGTCAGTAAAATCAAAGAAATGGGGGCCTTATATCGTATTGGCACCGGGGTTGGCAATGCCACATGCACGCCCGGAAGAAGGCGTAATCCGTACAGCTTTTTGGATTAACTACATTGGCTCAACCGGTCGATTTCGACGGGGAACAAATTTCCGTATTAGTAACATTGGCAGGCAGTGATTCTGATACCCATATGGAAGGTATTATGGAAATTACTCAGATCTTTGATGATCCTGACAGCGAAGACGGCGTAAATATTCAAAAAATTCTTAGATTGTAAAACTCAAGAAGACGTACTTGCCGTTATTGATGCCGCATTGAACGGCTAATCATTGTGAATCATGGACTAAATTTGAACGTAACGCGGTTTTTTTCGACAAAAAGAATATACCGCTATCAACAAATTGAAGTCTCGTCTTAAAAAAACAGCGGAAAAACGTAACCGCACTTTTCAACATTTCACAACTTTACAAAGGAAAAAACAACTATGAGCAAACCGTTATTACAAATCGCATTAGATTCATTGTCATTGGAAAAAAAGCCGTGGTAGACGCTAAACAGGCGGAAAGTTTGGTCGAAATTATTGAAGTCGGTACGATTCTTGCCTGTGCAGAAGGCATGAAAGCGGTTTCTACCTTGCGTGCCTTACATCCAAAACCACATCATAGTATGTGACTTGAAAACCACCGATGGTGGTGCGATTCTAGCTAAAATGGCGTTTGAAGCAGGTGCAGACTGGTTGACGGTTTCCGCAGCCGCACACCCTGCCACAAAAAGCAGCCTGTAAAAAAAGTGGCAGACGAATTTAACGCAGCACACCCTGAATTGAAAGTGAAAAAAAGAAATTCAGATTGAAATCTACGGTAATTGGACTCCTGAAAAAGACGGTAAAGACTGGGTAGAATTAGGTGTAACCCAAGCCATTTACCATCGTTCTCGCGATGCAGAATTGGCAGGCAAAAGGCTGGACGGCGGAAGATATCGAGTTAATGAAGAAACTATCCGATCTAGGGTCTGCAACTCTCTATTACCGGCGGTATTGTTCCGGAAGACATTCATTTATTCAAAGAAATCAAAAAAACGCGAAAGCCTTTTATTGCAGGTCGTGCGTTAGTAGGTGAGAAAGGCAGAGCTACCGCAGAAGCTATTCGTGCCGAAATTGCGAAATATTGGGCGTAATTTTTTTACGATTGTTATAAAACGGCTAAAAATTTTGACCGCACTTTATAACCTAGAAATCCAAATATATTTGACTAAGGACATCATTTCGGTGTCCTTTAGTTATTGAACAAATGTGAAAAAAATTTTATGCTCGAGTAAAAATATTTGTATATCAACAGGTTAATTACCAGAATATAAAATTGTGATCTTGATCACAATTTATTCTTTAAATCGCCAAACAAATTAAATTAATCCCTCTTTTTATCTCAAAATGGAGTAGAATAAGGCGTATTTCTAATTTAATCACAATGCAGGAGAAAAATGGCAGATCGTAAACACCTCGCAAATGCAATTCGTTTTTTTAAGTATGGATGCCGTTCAAAAAGCCAAATCCGGACACCCAGGGTGCCCCAATGGGAATGGCAGATATCGCCGAAGTATTATGGCGCAGTTTCCTAAAACACAATCCAACCAACCCGAAATGGGCAGATCGCGATCGCTTCGTACTTTCAAACGGCCATGGTTCAATGTTAATTTACAGCTTGTTACATTTTAACGGGTTACGATCTTTCTATTGAAGATTTAAAAACAATTCCGTCAACTTCATTCTAAAAACCCCAGGTCACCCGGAATATGGTTATGCACCTGGCATTGAAACCACTACAGGACCATTAGGACAAGGGATCACCAATGCTGTCGGTATGGCAATTGCAGAAAAAAACATTAGCGGGACAATTTAACCGTGAAGGCCATGATATCGTTGATCACTACACTTATGTTTTCTTAGGCGATGGTTGCTTTAATGGAAGGAATTTCACACGAAGCATGTTCATTGGCCGGTACACTCGGTTTAGGCAAATTAATCGCATTTTACGATGATAATAATATTTCTATTGACGGTCATGTAGACGGCTGGTTTACCGATGATACTCAAAAAAACGTTTTGAAGCTTACGGTTGGCAGGTTATCCCGGCAATTGATGGGCATAACCCGGCGAAAAATTGAAGAAGCGGTGAAAAAAGCACAGGCGGAAAAAAAGATAAACCAACTTTAATTATCTGTAAAACCATAATCGGTTACGGTTCTCCAAACAAATCCAACTCTCATGACTGCCATGGTGCTCCATTGGGAGATGAAGAAATTGCATTAACCCGTAAAGCACTTAATTGGAATTATGCTCCGTTTGAAATTCCGGCTGATGTTTACGCCGAATGGGATGCTAAAGGCAAAGGTCAAGCAGCAGAAAAAAAGCTTGGGATGAAAAAAATTTTGCCGCTTATGCCAAAGCACACCCTGAATTAGCAGCGGAATTTAAACGTCGTATGGCAGGTGATTTACCGGCAAATTGGGAACGGGAAGCCAACGCCTTTATCGAAAAATTACAAGCTAATCCGGCCTCTATTGCTAGCCGTAAAGCGTCACAAAATGCCATTGAAGCTTATGCACATGTTCTGCCTGAGTTTCTTGGTGGTTCCGCCGATTTAGCCAGTTCTAATTTGACCTTATGGTCAGGTTCTAAACCCATCCGTGCTAAAAACTAATGTGGATGGCAACTATGTGAACTATGGCGTACGCGAATTCGGTATGTCTGCGATTATGAATGGTATTGCCCCTACACGGTGGCTTTATTCCTTACGGTGCAACTTTCCTAATGTTCTACGAATACGCCCATAACGCGGTGCGTATGGCAGCATTAATGAAACAACGCGTGTTGTTTGTTTATACTCATGATTCTATCGGTTTGGGCGAAGATGGTCCAACTCACCAACCAATCGAACAGACCGCGTCATTACGCTTAATTCCGAATCTGGAAACTTGGCGTCCGGCTGACCAAGTAGAATCTGCTGTAGCTTGGAAAGCGTCTGTAGAACGTAAAGATGGTCCGAGTGCATTAATCTTCACTCGTCAAAAATCTGGCGCAAAAGCGACCGCACTTCCGTACAGTTGGCAAATATTGCGCGTGGCGGTTATATTCTGCGTGAATGCTGTGAAAAAGGCGATTGCCCTGATCTAATTTTAATCGCAACCGGTTCAGAGGTGGAATTGGCGATGAAAGCGGCGGAAACATTAAGTGCTGAAGGTGTGAAAGTTCGTGTGGTTTCCATGCCGAGCACTAACGTATTCGATAAACAAGACGAAGCCTATCGCGAAAGCGTATTACCGTCGAATGTCACTAAACGTGTTGCTATCGAAGCCGGTATTGCCGATTTCTGGTACAAATATGTTGGTAGCAACGGCCGTATTGTCGGTATGAACAGCTTCGGCGAATCCGCTCCGGCAGATCAGTTGTTTAAAGTATTTGGCTTCACAGTAGAAAACGTGGTGGCAAAAGCGAAAGAAATTTTATAATTTCAGACAAAGTGGGGCGGTAAAAACGGTTATAAAAACCGACCGCACTTTTGTGTTTATGTTAGAATCTCCGTATTCAATATGCGGAGATTTTTTTGTAGGAATAAAAATGAGTAAAAATCAGAATATTATTTGTCTGCCTCGGTAATATTTGTCGTTCACCTATGGCGGAATATTTAATGCGTCACAAAATTGCCAATGCCGGTTTGAGCGATTTAATTCAAACCGACAGTGCCGGTACTTCAGGTGAACATGATGGTGAAGGCATGCACTGTGGAACAGCCGATGTGCTTGATCGTTTGAAAATTCCAAGCAATGATTTCATCAGCAAGAAAGTGCGGTCAAAAACTGGCAGGAGTTTGATTATATCATCGCGATGGATAATTATAATTTACGAGATTTAGAGCACATATTCGGCAAACATCCAGAAAAAAACTGTTCCAAATTACGTCTATCTGTCCAGATTTAGAATATGATCATATTCCCGATCCTTGGTATACGGGGAAATTTAATCAGACTTATGAATTACTGAATAAATGCTGCGATGCATTGCTGGAAAAGATAAAAAGAGAAAAACTGTAGTGGCCTAGTTTTCTTCTTTGATAAACAAGTAAGAACGTGTTCGGTACTGAAATCTTATTAAGAAAAACTTTCAAAAATACTAAAGAAAAAATGACCGCACTTTGATGACTAAAAAGTAGTAACTAACAAAGTGCGATCAAATTTTTTGGTTGTTTTAAGCGTGATTATTTAATTAATTTCGCTTTGTAAGTCGGATTCATCAGATTTTTCTATCGAAAGAATATCATCCAACTCCGCTTCTGTTAGCAAGCCTTTTTCTAATACAACTTCACGCACGCTACGTCCTGTGGTGGCACAAATCTTTCCGATAATATCACCGTTATGGTGGCCGATAAACGGATTCAGATAAGTGATAATACCAATGGAATTTAGCACATAGTTTTCACAGATTTCCTTATTCACTGTAATGCCGTCGATACATTTGTCACGTAAATTCACACAGGCATTGCTGAGAATGTCAATACTCTCAAACATTGCTTGCCCGATTACTGGTTCCATTACGTTGAGCTGTAATTGTCCTGCTTCTGCTGCAAAATGTTACCGTCGTATCATTACCGATCACTTTAAAGCATACTTGATTGACCACTTCCGGCACCACTGGTTGACTTTTTGCCGGCATAATAGATGACCCGGCTTGTAGTTCAGGCAGGTTGATTTCATTTAATCCCGCGCGAGGTCCGGATGAAAGTAAACGTAAGTCATTACAGACTTTGGATAGTTTCACCGCTGTGCGTTTTAACGCTCCGTGTACCATCACATAAGCGCCGCAGTCTGAAGTCGCCTCAATCAAGTTTGGAGCTAAGGCGCAAGGTAATCCCGTTACTTCAGCCAAGCGTTTAACTGCCAGCTCGGCATAACCTTTAGGCGTGTTCAATCCGGTACCGATTGCGGTTGCCCCCAAATTCACTTCTAATAAAAATCTCTGAAATATGGGTTAAATTGCGCACCTCTTCTTCTAATAAGACTGAAAAACGCTTTTAAATTCCTGCCCGACTGTCATCGGTACAGCATCTTGTAACTGAGTACGACCCATTTTCAGCACATTGGCAAATTCTTTTTGCTTTATTATCAAATCCTTGTTGTAGATAATGAATTTTTATCCACTAACTTGACTATACTGTTATATACCGCAATGCGAAAGCCGGTCGGATAGGCATCGTTGGTTGATTGGCTTGCGTTGACGTGATCCATCGGGTTGATAATCCCGTATTCACCTTTTGAATGTCCTAAAAATTTCTAAGGCGAGATTAGCCACGACTTCGTTAGTGTTCATATTTACCGATGTGCCGGCACCGCCCCTGATAAACATCGGACGGGAATTGATCTCAAAACATTTACCGGTGGTAAGAATCTCATCACAGGCTTTCACAATAGCTTCGGCAATGTGCTGCGGAATTGCACCTAACTCACCATTGGCAAGTGCGGTAGCTTTTTCACCATAATCATACCTTTGACAAATTCCGGTACATCAGAGATGGTAACATTTGAAATATTAAAATTTTCTACCGCTCTTAAAGTGTGAATTCCCCAATAAGCTTCTGCCGGGACTTCACGTTCGCCTAATAAATCTACTTCTTTGCGTGTTAATTCGGTCATTTGATTTTTCCTCCGATTATTAGTTTTACAGAATTATTATAAATTTAATTAAGCTGAAAAATGTTTGATCGCGATCACAAATTACTATTTCCATCATCAACATATAATTTATTCAAACTATTAGTTTTTATAAAGGCAAAATCGGCTATGCCAATCAAACCAATCACTTCAGACATTTTTGCGTTCTTTATATTTTTTTAGGCAGAATACGTCGCTATATCATAAATAGATTAAGGAAAAAAGATGAGCAAACATTATGATTATATCGCCATTGGTGGCGGCAGCGGTGGCATAGCTTCCATTAATCGTGCAGCAAGTTACGGCAAAAAAATGTGCGATTATTGAAGCGAAGCATTTAGGCGGCACTTGTGTTAATGTCGGTTGCGTGCCAAAAGAAAGTGATGTGGCATGGCGCGCAGATTGCAGAAGCAATTAATCATTATGCGCCGGATTACGGTTTTGATGTGAAGTTAAATAAATTTGATTTTGCTAAATTGGTAGAAAGCCGCCAAGCATATATCGACCGTATTCATACCTCTTATCATAATGTGTTGAAGAAAAATAACGTAGAAGTCATCAATGGCTTTGCCAAATTCGTCAATGCTAACACGGTGGAAGTTAACGGCGAACAAATCACGGCGGATCATATTTTTAATCGCGACCGGAGGTCGACCTAACCGCCCGAATATTAAAGGTGCGGAATATGGTATTGATTCCGACGGTGTTTGCTTTAACCGAATTACCGAAACGCGTTGCTGTGGTCGGAGCCGGTTACATCGCTGTAGAATTAGCCGGAGTGATGAATAGCTTCGGTGTGGAAACTCATTTATTTGTGCGCCAACATGCACCGCTTCGTACTTTTGATCCGTTAATTGTGGAAACCTTGTTGGAAGTGATGGCACAGGACGGTATTCATTTACACACTAAAGCAATTCCACAGGAAGTAGTAAAAAATGGTGACGGCTCACTGACATTAAAGCTGGAGGATGGGCGTGAAAACCGTAGTGGATAGTTTGATTTGGGCGATAGGTCGTGAACCGGCAACAGATAAAATTAATTTGTCCTCAACCGGCGTTGTGACCAACGAACGCGGTTTTATTAAAACGGATAAATACCAAAAACACCAACGTAAAAGGTATTTATGCGGTCGGTGATATTATTGAAGGCGGTATTGAATTGACTCCGGTTGCAGTGGCTGCCGGCAGACGTTTGTCCGAACGCTTGTTCAATAACAAATCGACTGAACACTTGGATTATAATTTAGTGCCAACCGTGGTCTTTAGTCATCCGCCGATCGGCACGATTGGTCTGACCGAGCCGAAAGCTATTGAACAATACGGGGCGGACAACGTGAAAATATATAAATCTCTTTTACTCCGATGTACAGCGCAGTAACACAACATCGCCAACCGTGCCGGATGAAACTGGTATGTGTGGGGAAAGATGAACGAATTGTCGGTTTACACGGCATTGGTTTCGGCGTAGATGAAATGATCCAAGGCTTTGCCGTTGCTATTAAAATGGGCGCAACCAAAGCGGATTTCGATAACACCGTCGCCATTCACCCGACAGGTTCGGAGGAGTTTGTAACCATGCGTTAAATCACTTTACGCATGTCCAAAAAGTGCGGTCAATATTTCTAGCGTTTTTTTAAAGCAGAAGAACAGGGCTGGTTTTTCGCAGGTTGCTATTAGTAATAGCAAAAACGTTAAGAATGTTGACCGCACTTTTTATTTATAAAAGTTTTGAGATAGATCAAAAAACTCATACTTTTTTTGTTTATAAATTCAACAAAAAGATATGCTTTTATTTTCGTGGAGAGCAGTGCTTAAATAGGAATTTTATGCTGTTTAGGTTTTATAAAAACCTTACTTAACGCAAGGTTGAAATTTGGTTTAGATCTATATATAGTGTTAAATTATGTTTTTTTAGACACTATATATGGGGTTAGCAATGGGCTCATTTTTTTCGTTATTAAACGCGACGGTTCGCGTTCGGTTTTTGAAATTCAACGTATTATTAATGCAATTAGAAAAAGCGGCTAAAGCGGTTGAAGTTCAGGATGAGCGTTTTTGTCATCAACATGGGCCAGCAGGTTTGCGATCTGATTTTTACGCAATATCAAAATGAAATCGACATTAGCCAAATTCAACAAATTGTTGAAAAATCAGCTAATGGCAAGTCAATATCCGCAAGTAGCGCGTGCTTATATTGAATACCGTCACGATCGTGATTTGGCGCGGGAAAAACGCAGCAAATTAACACGTGATATTGAGGGCTTGATTAAACAAAGCAACGTAGAGCTATTAAATGAAAATGCCAATAAGGATTCCAAGGTAATTCCGACCCAACGTGATTTGTTGGCGGGCATCAGTAGCGAAACATTATGCCAAACATTATATTTTGCCGCGTGATGTAGTAGAGGCGCATGAGAAGGGCGAGATTCATTATCACGATTTAGATTATGCACCGTTTTTTTCCCGATGTTTAACTGCATGTTGGTGGATTTGAAGGAATGCTAACCCACGGGTTTAAAATGGGGAATGCGGAGATCGAACCTCCGAAGTCCATTGGTACTGCCACAGCCGTAACGGCGCAAATTATTGCACAAGTGGCAAGTCATATTTACGGTGGGACCACTATCAACCGTATTGATGAAGTGTTGGCACCTTATGTACAGAAAAAGTTATGAAAAAAATTACTAAAAATTGCTGCAGAATGGAATATTCCCCGATGCGGAAGGCTTTGCCCGTGCGCGCATAGAGAAAAGAATGTTTTGACGCTTTTTCAATCCCTTGAATATGAAGTCAATACTTTGCATACCGCCAATGGGCAAACGCCGTTTGTTACGTTTGGTTTTGGTTTGGGGACGAGTTGGCAGGCGCGTTTGATTCAAAAATCTATTTTTACATAACCGAATTCGCGGTTTGGGTAAAAACCATAAAACTCCGGTTTTTTTCCGAAGTTAGTATTTACAATTAAGAAAGGCCTGAATCAAGGGAAAGCGGATCCGAATTATGATATTAAACAACTAGCGTTGGAATGTGCCTCTAAACGGATGTATCCGGATATTTTGAATTATGATCAAGTGGTGAAAGTTACCGGTTCCTTTAAAGCACCGATGGGCTGCCGTAGCTTCCTTGGTGCTTATGAAGAAAAACGGAGAATTGCAACACGAGGGGCGTAATAATTTAGGTGTGGTCAGTTTAAATCTACCGCGTATTGCAATTGAGGCGAAAGGGGATGAGGCGCGTTTCTATGACATTCTGGAGCAGCGTTTGGCAATTGTGAAAAAGCGCTGATGACGCGTATTGCCCGTTTGGAAAATACCAAAGCCCGTGTTGCCCCTGATTTTATATATGGAAGGAGCTTGTGGCGTACGCTTAAATGCAGATGACAATGTCGCTCAGATTTTCAAAAATGGACGAGCTTCGATTTCTTTGGGCTATATTGGTATCCACGAAACGGTTAATGCACTGTATCACGGTGCTCATATTTATGATGACGAAACTTTGCGTGCAAAAAGGTATCAAGATTGTAGAATATTTGAGTGAAACGGCAAAAATGGAGGGCGGAAACAGGCTATGCGTTCAGTTTATATTCTACCCCGAGCGAAAAATCTATGTGATCGCTTCTGCCGTTTGGATACTAAACAATTCGGTGTGATTGACGGCGTGACCGATAAGGGTTACTACACTAATAGCTATCATTTGGACGTGGAAAAGAAAGTTAATCCTTATGATAAGCTAGATTTTGAAATGGCTTATCCACCTCTCGCCAGCGGAGGATTCATCTGCTACGGCGAATATCCGAACATTCAGCACAATTTGAAAGCGTTGGAAGATGTTTGGGATTATAGCTATGATCGAGTGCCTTATTACGGCACTAACACGCCGATCGACGAATGCTACGAATGTGGTTTTACCGGTGAATTCAGTGTACCAGTAAGGGTTTCACTTGTCCGAAATGCGGGAATCATGACAGTAGTAAAGTGTCCGTTACCCGTCGCGTTTGCGGTTATCTAGGTAGCCCGGATGCACGCCCGTTTAACGCCGGCAAACAGGAAGAAGTGAAACGCCGGGTCAAACATATGTAAAAATTAATTTGTAAGGCGCTTACGAAAGGTATCATAAAAAAGAGCGGTTAAAAATTGGGACGTTTTTAACCGCTCTTTTCTTTTGCCTATAAATCAAACATATCTCCGTCACGCAAAAATATGCGTATTTCCCTTACGTCGCAGGAAGCCACAGCGGTCGAAATACTCCGTTAATTGCACAGTGAGTTTGCGACCGAATTGCAGTTCGTCACGTAACTGATTAACGCTAATAGAGCCTTGTTCCAACAAAATTTTTCACCAAACGGGCATAGCCGTAAATATTTTCCGTCAGAAAAACGATCTTTCACCACAGCCGTGAGATAACCCAGCTTGCCAGCTTTGTAGAGGAAATTACGCATTTCGCTTTCCTCTCGGCTCAAGCTGATTGCTAAATCACGCACCCATAAGGCTTGTCCGTTTTGTTTCTCGAACTCAGCCAATACCTGTTGCCATAATGCCTGTTCTTCTGCTGAAAACCGAATTTTATGCTCCGGTAGATGCAGCCACCCACGAGTTTGTTGTAATTTGCCTTGCGCCAGTAATTCATCAATAAAAATGGTAAATTAGTTTTTCGGGCTGGTTAGGTGCGACAATGCGGTATAAACGGGCTTTGCCGACACCAAGCTGATCAGCGTGCAGAGCGTGATAATCGCTAGTGCGGTCACAATTCGGCTTGTTGTTTGTGCTTGATAGTCGTGGTTAAAACACCAATCTTGAAAACGTACCTGCTTATTCTTCGTGATAATTTCGTCCAATTGAAACTCACAAAGCTGTTCACTCCACAATAAATCACATACGGCTACGGCCTGTGATTGGAGATATAAATCAATGCGTTCGGCAATATTTTTTTGCTTGTTGCAAATGTTGTAAAAATTCAACCGCACTTCGCTGCGTTTATGTCGCTTCGGTGAATTAATTTCCAACACCTGAGCCCCTGCAAGCAATTGTTTATTATCGCCACTACGTAGAATCAGTTTATCGCCATGCACCAGAAATAATGGCTTATCCAAAATCAATTCGGCATATGCCTGTTGACTTGGTGATACGGCTTTAGCAGTTAGCACGTTCAGTTTACCCACACAGTGAGCGGCAGCATGATAAATATGTACCGGCTGACTTTCTGCCAACATGTGTTCCGCCGTCAATTGCAATGTAATTCGTTCCGTCGGTTGTAGTGGCTGCTGTGCAAATAACCAATCGCCACGTGCAATTAAAGTGCGGTCGAAATCTGTGCTGATATTTAATGCTAATCGCTGTCCGCCAAACCTTCATCGCTTTGTTGATTTTGAGCATGAATATTTTTTTAACCCTTACTTTTTTTCGCCATTGGATAAAAAAATAGCGTGTCATCAATCTGAACTTTGCCGCTAAATGCTGTGCCCGTTACTACAGTTCCGGCTCCTTTCACGCTAAAAATACGGTCGATGGCATAACGAAAAAGGCTTATCAGTATCGGCCAAATTCGGTAAGGCAGATAAGTAGTCGCGTAATTCGCCAATTCCTTGGCCTGTTTTAGCGGAGGTAACACAGAATCGGTTAAAAACGGGTAATTTTGCTGAATTTGTTGCTGAAGTTGTTCGATTTGTGCTGAATTTGCCCGATCTGCCTTAGTGATGACGATAATAATTTGCTCCATCTGCAACAAGCGTAAAATTGCCAGATGTTCTTCTGTTTGTGGCTGAATGCCTTCATCTGCCGCCACAATCAACATTGCATAATGAATGCCACCTAGACCTGCCAACATATTAGCAAGGAATTTTTCATGCCCCGGCACGTCAATGAATCCAAGAATTTTATCTGCTAGTGGCAGATAGGCATAACCCAAAATCAATGGTCATTCCACGTTTTTCTTCTGGCAAATGGGTGGTATCCGTACCGGTCAAGGCTTGCAATAGCGCAGTTTTTCCATGATCAACATGACCGGATGTGACAATAATCATAATTCCTCCAATGTCATTTTAAGCCCGTTTATATCACTGAGCGAACGCATATCCAGCCAAACTTTTTCACTCTCTACGCGACCGATAATCGGAACGGAAAGTCCTTCAAAACAAGCCAAAAAGTGCGGTGGTTTTTCAGTCGTTTTTGCTTGTAATGTTACTGCAACGGAAGGAATGCTCGCCCCCGGCTGTGCTCCGCTGCCGACTTGTGCATAACTCGGCTCGATTCGAATATGAAACTGTTCGCCCAGCTTTTGTTGTAAAATCTGCGAAATTTGTACCGCACTTTGTTCCAAATCGGCAATGGGGCGAGTCAACAAATTCAGCACCGGCAAAGTTTTCATCAAGTTTTCGGGTTCTAAATAAAAGTCGCAAAGTGGCTTCTAATCCAGCCAATATTACTTTTTATCGCAACGTAACACACGCTTCAGCGGGTGTTGTTGTAAACATGTAATCCATTCCTTTTTGCCAACAATAATCCCCGCCTGTGGGCCGCCAAGTAGCTTATCACCGGAAAAAGAAATTAAATCAACTCCTTGCGCCAGTTTTTTTCCTGTACTGTCGGTTCTTTCGGTAACGCATATTTGCTTAAATCAGCCAGCGCGCCACTGCCGAGATCGCTTATCACCGGGATGTTAAATTCTTTTCCCTAGTTCAACTAATTCGTGTTCTTCCACGCTCGCGGTGAAGCCAGAAATTTGATAATTACTGGTATGGACTTTCATTAAAAAAGGCTGTATTTTCGTTAATGGCGTTGCGATAATCCTTTAAATGGGTGCGATTGGTCGTGCCGACCTCAATCAACTTACAACCTGCCTGCGCCATAATATCGGGGATGCGGAATGAACCACCGATTTCAATCAGTTCACCGCGTGAAATAATCACTTCTTTGTCTTTTGGCAAACGTTGACAACATGAGCAGCACCGCAGCAGCGTTATTATTAACGACACAGGCGGCTTCTGCTCCCGTCAATTCACAAATCAAATCGCTGATCGCATTGTCACGATGTCCGCGCTTTCCTTCATCCAAATCAAATTCCAAAAGCAACGGGAGAGTTCATCGCAGCGGTAGCCGCATGTTGTGCGGAAAGCGGCTACAGTGCTCGTCCCTAAATTGGTATGTATCACAGTTCCTGTTAGATTATGTACAGGCTTCGCTACCACTTGACGCTGTTGCCGTAAAAGCGTTTCCATTTGTGTTAAAAATGTTTGTTCGGATTGACAAAAAGTGCGGTAGATTTTGTTGTTGTTTTATAAACTCACGCGCATAGTGCAAATTTTTGTCGACCGGCATGAACTACCGCAGTACGCCCGAACTCTGCCAGTAATTCAAGACCTTGAGGAGTGTTTAAAAGTTTATCAGAGAGGGAAGCTGCCGAAAAAAAGTGCGGTCATTTTTACCTATTTTACGAAATCCATTGAATTATCAGCTAATTTACGCTAAAGTTTCAGTGATTTCAACAAAAGGAAGGTCGTCGTTTCCGGTGAAGCGGCAGGACTTCAAATCCTGTTGAGGCTGCCAGCAGTCTCGGGTGGGTTCAACTCCCATGACTTTCCGCCAATCCATGTAAACCCGCATAAATCCACGTCAATTAATCACCTAACAAACCCTTTATTTAAAAAGGCTTTATTGTCATTCATCATAAACTACCATAAACTAGCGTCAACGATTTTTTTAGTACTATTTTTAGTACTATATTTTGAAGATAGTACTATTTTTATGTGATTTACTCCCTAAAAAGCAATAATTCCTTTGATGGTGGGTAGTACTAAACGCAATTTAATTGTTCTAAATCAATGTGCTAGAAATCGATAGATAACAGATTAATGACTGTTTTTGATGGTACTAAATTTATGGCGCGCATAATCAAACCCTTAACCGACAAAAGAAATACGCAATGCCAAGGCGGATAAATTCCCACTTAGAGATGGTAACGGATTATCTTTAGAGATTACCGACACCGGGGCGAAAAATATGGCGGTTTAACTACTTCAAACCTTTCACACGAAAGCGAACCAATATTAGCCTAGTGCAGTTATCCGATATGACATTGACACAGGCGCGGGCAAAGCGTGAAGAATATCGGCAGTTATTGGCAAAAGAATATCGATCCGCGCACCTACGAATTACAGACCAAACAAGAAATTGCAGATAAACAGAACCGTACTTTTTGAGCGAATGGCGCGCGCATGGTTCGATGATAGAAATTAAAAGCCAATTTCACCGAACGCACCGCAAAAGATACATGGGCGTTATTTGAACGGCATATTCTCCCCGCAATCGGGAAATATCCAATCGACCAACTGACCGCACTTATTGGCATTAATGCCTTTAAGCCGTTGGAGCGTGCAGGAAAGTTAGAGACTGTCAGGAAGATATTAAATAACGTAAATCATGTAATGCGCTATGCTTTGCACCGTGGCTTGATTGCCACCAACAACTTAGCCGAAAATACAACGGGAATTTGATAAACCAAGCGCAAAAAGCATGAACACCATAGAACCGGACGAACTGGCGGAGTTTTTATCTAAATTCTATGAAGCACGGCACAAGGGCAGATTTTCCCCGACGTCGTTCTATGCCGTGATGTTGGCACTGCTGACAGGAAGCAGACCTAGCGAAATAGCACGGGCGCAATGGGAAGATATAGACACCACCGCGCAGACATGGAGCTATCGAGTGCAGAAAGGCAATAAGAACCTACCGGAGGGAAGATTACATATTGTTACCCTTTCCCGCCAAGCCATGCCATATTTGAGAAAAATGCGGGAAATTCAGACCGCACTTAGTCTAAATAGCAATTTTTGTATTTGCAAGCACCACAGCCAAGAGCGGGCATATCACTATTGAAGCTCTACGCATGGCAATTATTCGGAGTATGGGCGAGGGGCGATTAACTACGCATGGCATCAGACACTTATTCAGCACCTCTCTTAATGACAAAAACTATAATGCCGATTGGATTGAGAAAGCACTATCACACAAGGATAAAAACGCTATTAGAGGAACGTATAACAAGGCTTACTATATCAATCAACGGGCGGAAATGTTGCAAGCATGGGCGGACTATGTGGAATCATTAGCACCGTCGCCAATTGTTGAAAAATAAGACTGTGTAAATAATCAGTATAACAATATTGAAATTTGATTGCCCTTATGGAAGAATAAATCAACAGCAAATGCCGTAAAGTTACGGCAATATAAGCACTAGATATAGTGCGACTAGGAGCGGATTAATTACCCGAGCCGAAAGAATGAAAACCCTATCATTTTGTCGCACTTCCTTTCATGAATAGGGGTAACGCATAGGGCTATTATGATTGATATTGAAAAAGAATATCAAGATTTAAACACTGAAAAGAGAAAAACGGCTTTATCAGCCTATACGATCTAATTGTTTTCATAAAAAAACACAATCCCACCACATCAGATAATAAAATTGCGACAGTATTACTAGATAAATTTAAAAAATACCACTACGCACACCAAGAGGCGGTATATAACAGGGATTGCGATTTTGAATTTACCGGACTATTCACCCTCAGAAGACGCGCATATTCTTCAGCTTGGCGACTTGTTACCCTACACAATGCCTAAAAGGCTACATGAGCCGGAAATACAAGGCGATTTTGACGATTTAATCAATATTCTTGAAAACATTGAAGATCACGGTATTTTTAGGGAGATACCTTTCTAATGAACGATTATTCTGAATTAGATGCGCCTGATTATTACAATGGAATATTCAACACAGAAGATAATTTAAAGCGAATATTCTTACCCGCAAGCATTTTAAAGTATATTCTGAATGTAAAAAGATTTTGAAACTAATCATTACAACCCAGAAACCTACACCGTAATACAAACAGAAAGGAGTTAAAATTACAGATAGATAATGACGACTTAAAAAGGAGAATGAAAAAAATTAAAAAGCAGAAAATGAACAATACAAAAATTTATCAATCGCTCAAAAAAATCACAACAGGTAAATCAAGTTGTAAACTCATGGTACAATCTTATAATGAGAGAAAAAAGAAACGCATTTACAAGCTATTTGTTTTTGGCTTTTTCGTCTTGCAGAACAAAAATCCGAAAAAGTTTATCAAGCCAAACAAAGGGATTTACACCGACAGAATAGCAAGCATTTTAGAACAAGAGAGTCAGAACCACTGTATTAATTTAAGGACAAAAAGATATATTTCAACGGAAAATATCAAAAGCAATAAAACTATACAGAGACACAACAGAAAAAGGCGGATTAAATCCGCTTTTTATTTCTCTTTAAATCCGAAAAATTCAACCAAGTTAACGGAAGATTTTCGGATTTTCCGAAAAAATTCCTATTAACAAATCCGCACAATATCCCCATGCCGTCCATTGCCGACGGTTGACATTCACTTATAAACGCAAGGGGAAACAATGACACTTCAAGCACATACAGATCCAAACAAACGTTGTTCACTGGCAGAGGTAAAAATCTTGCCGGAGGCGTATCACATACATTCATTTATCAGCAAGTGAAAAAGGTTTATTAGCACCTCCTGAAAAAAACTAGGTCGTATGAGCCGTTGGAAATATGCCGATGTAATGGCGTGGCTTAATGGCGAAACTGCACAAGCGAACTAAAGGCGGTCGCTATGACACGAATTATTGACAATAGCACGAGAGGACAACGGGGAAGAATTAAAAGGCTGTTTACTGGAAAGACCACATAACACGTTGGAACTTAGAGCTGTATATGGGATTTGTAGCCCTGCTGCACGCATTCAGGAATTACGCAAGGCAGGTTATGAGATTTCCACCCACTTTATAACCGAAACAGACCAAGCAGGCGTAACCCATAAAGGGATAGCAGTTTATACCTTACTTAGCGAGCCTGATTCAGCCGGTATTTAAAGGACAGTCGGAGCTTTTTATGAAAGGCAAAGTGCAAACAAATTGCGAAATAAAGTGCGAAATTGCGAAACGCCGAAACGCTATTTATTCAGTCGATTTAATGCCGTTAAACATGGTGGCTATGCCGGTCGGGATTTCTTTCATGCTTTGGCCACCAATGAACGTTTACAGCAGAAAATGAGAAAAGAGGAATTTAACGATGAACACTAATCCGATCATTCAATCAATGATGATATTTGAACAATCACCCGAAGTTATCGACTTTAAGGGGAAAGCAATTACTACCAGTCTTGCTGTTTCTGCTTTCTTTGGGAAGCGACATAAGAACGTATTACAGGCAATAGAAAATTTAGATTGTTCACCTGAATTTAGCGGGCTGAATTTTCAGCCGGCTAAATACAAAGACGAGCAAGGCAAAATGCGTCCGATGTACAGAATGACGCGTGATGGTTTTACATTTCTAGCTATGGGCTTTCGTGGCAAAAAGGCGGCGACTTACAAGGAAGCCCTATATCACTCGATTTAACGATATGGAGGACTGGATTAAAACCCGCCATAACCTAAGCGATCATCAATCACAATTAGGTGATGCAATTCAATACCGCGAACGGATAGCAGGCAAGGCAGAACCGCACATTTACGCCAGAGAAAAATAACTTAATTTACTGTGTAGCAATCGGAAATACGCGGAAAAATGGCTGAAAAGAAAATGGCTTTCCTTAGATGATGATATTCGCCAACACCTAAGCCAAGAGCAGTTAAAAACTAGTCGATTTGTTGGTGGTGGAAAACGCAACGATGATAAAACTGGGAATGGACTATCACGACAGAAAGGCACAGTTAGAACTGTAGCGCACTTTATCACTGGCAAACGCAAAAATAGAGCCGTAGAGAGGATTTACACGATGACCAACTACTAACACCACATCCGACGCTAACAACAGCTTACAGGTCGCTTTTTAGGCTATTAGATGAAATGGATTATTTCCTGAAAGCCTGACCGAAAAACAAGCCGATTGAATGGGCGGACACCACAACAGGCATTAAACGTTTAGCGACACCGCAGGAAACTTTAGCTGATTTGCAGGACAAGACTTTATTCCTACGCGTAGAGCTTGAAAACCTGCAAGGAAAGCTAACCAACATAAAAGCTATGGCGCGGGAAATACTAGCTATTCAAGATGAACATAAAGCTGATCAGGTTGTTCTTCCGGTGGTGGACTTACGCAATAAGGATTATCCGCACAAGCGCGGAAGTTAAGGACGGGCATATTTGCATTATGGCATTTAATCAGAGGTTAGCATGGAAAACCAAGTAAACAACGAAGAACAAGACAAAACCGACATTAGCCAAGCGCGCGAGTATTTAAGTGAATTGCTGAATATTGCGGGCAGTATGGCAGAGGGAAAGGCACTAAAAGCCGAATATTCGCCCGGTGATATTTGGAAAATCTTCCACCAACACTTAGGCAATGTAGATCACTTGATTGAGATTGCACAAAAGCAATTAAGGGAAATTTAAAACCATGGTATATAGCCACGAAATACGAAACCAATTTGCAGTAACTTATGCCAAGGTTGGAAATGCAACACACGCTTTGCGAATGGTATTAGGAGAACAGCGCGCAGGCAGAATGAAACTGCACACATTACGGGCAAGAGCTAGCGAGCTATTGAATCATTACCTGGTATGGGAGCAAATCGAGCAGGAAAAAGCAGAGATGCAACAACGCGGGGAAGTCTTACCGCATTACAGGGGAAGAACCGAACGCACGGATTTAATTACGGGAGAGTATCAACCGTATGAACCACCGCCCTGCCCTTTTTGTTATTCCGCGTGGAATGAAAGGGTTGTTTAAAGCAATGGAGCGTTTAAAAAAAGATCCTAGCAAAAACCCCACTTTTTCAATCAGAAACAGAAAGATCCACTACGAAAAGGATAGGGTATTTAATGAGATGCGCAATAGCTAAACATAACCCGCTAATTTTTGCTTCAAGCGGTTAAACATTATCAGAAATCGGCTCAAATCTTCACTTTTCCGAGCCTGTATGACGATTTTTGAGCCTTACCCGATAAAAAGAGGTGGTGGACGTATTAAAAGCTGAAAAATAAGCGATTTAGAGAGTGCCATAGACAATCACCCGTTGAATGAATCACTGAAAACGAGCCTTTACATTACAGAGAAACATTTAGACCGAATGGAAAAGCAATTAAAGAGGAGTAACTGATGAAAACCGAAATTATCAATCTATTACAAACTACGCAAAGCCTTTAATGGTGGAAATCAAGGCATTAATGCGCGTGATGTTCACCGGCTTTTAAAAGTGGGGCGAATGTATCAACACTGGATTAAGGCACAGAATCAAACAAGCGGGCTTTATTGAAAAATCAAGATTTTTGTGATTGTAGAAAAATTTGAGCTTGCCAAAATTGGCAAGCAAAAACACTGATTATTTTTGCGCAACAAAATGGGTGAGCAAAAAGAAACCCGCGGAGGACACAATAAAGTGGATTATATCGTTTCTCGATATGGCAAAGCACTTGTGCTTGATGGAGAAAAACGAAATCGGCAGAGCCGTTAGACAGCACTTTATCGACGCAGAAGCACAGCTAAAACAGGTTGCACCAACGGTTTATAAAAACACGCTTGCCAAAAACACAGGCAAGACTTGCGGCAATTGACCATAACCGCGAAATGACCGATGCAATTAAGGCAATGTTACAACGCACCGGCACAACGCCGAAAAACCTATCATTACAGCCAAGAGCAAGAGATGTTAGACAGTTTGGTTTTTAGGCATGAATAGTTCGGCAGTGGCGTAAACAGCGGGGCATTATTGGCAATGTGCGAAAACCAATTCACAACCGGGCAATTAAACACCCTGAAAATCCTACAATCCACCAACACCGCGCTAATTAATCTTGATATGAACTATCACGAGCGCAAAAGGCAGATTATTAGAACTGGCAGAACGGGAGCGATTAGCAGCAATAAAAAGCCGTTAGCAAGGAATAACCCTAACGGCGTGGCAACTTGAAAAATTCTCAAAGGACATATTTATGAAAAATTTCACATTTATTCTAGCATAGATGAAAAATTTTGACAAACTGCAGGCTTTACAAAGTGCGGTCAATTTTGGCATGATTCCCTTTGCAGTCGTAAAAACGATTGTCAGCCGTGGAAAGCTGACTTTATTACAGGCGCATAGCACGCCAAAAGCGTGTTTTTATGCGTAAATTCTGCACATCACAAGAATTGGCGGATTTTTGTTTTTATTTAATCTAATGATTCTTTTCAATGGTGGGGCGTATAGGCAACCCTTAGCGGTTGGCTGTCTTCCTGTAATGGCAGTTTTTCCACCCTGTTACGTCCTACCGCCCGACCGTGGAAAAGTCTAGCGGTAGTTTCTGAAAATTTATTACAGGAAACTACGCAAATGTACCAATTCATTTTTGCGGCTATTCGTCGCACCGATTTAACCAATCATATTGTAAAAATTCGCATCAATGCCGACACTGAACAGGAAGCGCGTAAACCGTTAGCGCGGGAATTTGTGCTTGTATTGGCAGGCAGAATCAATCTTCAAAACACCGTGAAAACCGACCGCACTTTTTTAACCAATGGAAATAATCACAGCTTGCCAACGGTGAAGAATGTCGCTATGATTTCTCCGTAGTCGCAAAAACGATTGCCGAGCCTCGAAACTCGACTTATTTACAATTGGCGATAGCACGCCCTGAAGCGTGTTTTTATGCGTAACATTCGCACACCTAAAGAATTTTGCGGATTTTGTTTTTATTCATCAAATCTACAAATTTCTCTCAATGGTAGCGTGTAGCGTAAAGGTTCTGCCCTTTGCTGTGTTCCAATTGTCGCAGTTTTCGAGACTCGTTGCATCGTTACCGCCAAAGCCTCGAAACTTTCCGCGGTAGCTCTCGCTGTTTACAATTGGAGTTATTAGCGATGATATATCTATTCAACGCCATAAAACGCACGGATTTTCAATACCGAGCTAAATATTCTACACCTTCCCCTAAATCTCATCATTCGTGTTCAAGCCGAGAGCTTAGAGCAAGCAAAGGCCTGTTAAGTCGTGATTATTTCGTGATAAACACAGGGAAAATCCCATCCTCAAACCGACCGCACTTTACCGGCTACTACTTCACCCTTTCCGTATCTGGTGAAAATGGAGGTGGCCCATGCTTAAACATGATGCAATTCAAATCGCCCTGCTTGATATTGTAAATAGTACCGGAACAACACCTCAATCTTTTAGAGCATATCCGCACCGAAAGCGATCGCTTTTGTGAATCTATCGCACATGGTTTATTTGCGATTGGCGACATGATGACAAGCCTCAGGCTGTTTTGCTGATGAAGAATCACAAAACTTTAGCAGTAAAGCCTTTCAGACAATCAGACCGTAACGCAATTAGGCGAATTAATCAAAGCTAATGCGTATTTCTCAACACCTTACGCGAAACTTCAAGCCAAGCTAATTTCAATCTCAATAGTGGCATTATGTGAAATAATGAAACCAAATAATCCAATGGCACAGCTTCAACAATGGAAAGCGAACAATACTAAAAAAATTTAGTAAGCAATGAGAAAAACTGAGAAGCTCAAAAACGCAACAGGAAGCGCAAAAACGCAACGAAAGCAAAAAGGCTAGTGAGTGTATTACCTAACCCTCTATCAGTGAAATATGCGCAGATTACGCGCCAATTTAAGCTAATTTTGGATAGTAACCAACGTTGCTTAGAGGTTTACTCCTGACGATTTCCACCACAAGTTAAAAATGCGTGATGAATGTTCCGATTTAATCGAACGCTTAAAAGGTGGTGGAAAGTTATTGAACTAGTTTAGCCAAGAGTAACGATTTAGACCAAGAACAGACTCGCACTTTACAAGCCTTTAATGCGGGCAACAGCTATTTAATTCGTAAATTTGCCGAGGTGGTGGAGCAAATTAACGGGCCTCAATATTGAGCGCGTCGAGATTGAGAAATTACAAGGAGCAGGCAATGAGTAAGACTGTTTTTATTTTAACCCAACTTGTGCCGTTTTTGGGCGATGGCGCATTATCAATTATTGTGGCTGTGCGCGAGACTAAAGCAGAAATTGAAGCATTACAAAAAGGCTTTTTACAGCAAAGGCAAAAATAACGGGCGTGCGATCAGTCAATACTAATTACTACACGCTGATAATGGAAGCAGGGAAACGCTATTCCGTCGCTTATTTTTGGCCACTAGCTAAGAAACGTCGTGAACCGTTAGACGAGTCACGAGAAATCTTTAAAAAGCTACTTCCTAACGCCCATATTCGAGTAGTGCAATTGCGTGATGTAATTAATTTAGAACATTTGCCGGAGGTGGAATAATGGACTTAGATCAGCCATTGGACTATTCCAAACTAAGTGCGGTTGAATTGAAAGCACTTTCAATAGCCTGTCAAAAATATGAGAAAAGGCATAGATGAAGCCTTTTGAATCGTCTTTCCCTTTATTTGACCGAAGCAACTTAGCGTTAGCAGAGCAGTTTATGACTTATCCTGCTGAATATCTCGGCGGGCTAAAAATCATTCACGATGAATTACTAACTATCAATCGGCATTTATTACAACTAGCACCAAAACCGCCCTCTGTCATACCGGAGGAGACGGTAACAATGCTATCCAATGATGAACTGATAGATGGTTTATTGAAAAATTGTTTTGGTTGTTTCTGGTAGAGGCGTTTTCTTTATCTTCAAAGCGTAGTCAATATGCGGCTAGTATGATTGAACATGATGCGGTTGAGGGGGGCGAATAATGGCGCGATTAATTAATGCACCGCACTTTGCGGGAACAGCCGAATGAACCATATTCCGATTTGATTATTCTTGCCGGAGCGCAAGCGTGGTCAGCGTGGATAAGGGGAAAGGGATTGAATGGCTTAATCTGCAGCGATCATATGCTGAAAGTGCGTCCAAGCGAACAGGCAGAAAGCCGATTATCTTAAACGGGGAGCAGTTAGGGCAATATCGCTAAAGTGAAGATTGCACCTACTGAACAGCGTAGCATTAAAATCTATCAATGCGGAGAGCTGACTGAAGCGCAGAAAACGGGAATATGTGCTAATCTTGCCACCAACAGCCGAGCGGAGAACGTGCATTTACTGGATATTAGTACCGGAGAGCTGTTAGAAAACTTTAGCGGTTACATTGAACGGACACGACAAGGCGACAGTGTGGCTGAAATCGTTACAACCGCCCAAGATAGCACACAACAGCAAAAAGACGGACAATCTATCACCCTCGCATAGAAAAACGCACAGAGAACGGGAAAAGGGGCTATATCGCATTACGCCAAAACTGGATAAAGACACGGGCGACATTAACGAGCGCATAGAATGGTTGTGCGATCCGTTAAAAGTGGTCGGTATGGGTAAAAGCGAAGATGAATATTTTGCGATGTTGGAATTTTTCCCCTTTCGGTGCGACTGATGATGTATTGCTTGCTTTGCCGTTGAAAGATATTGGGGAGCGGGTCGGGGTGGCAGTTATTACGCAAGAATGGATTAACCGTTACCAATAACACCCGTTTAAAAATAGAACTGGCATGACTATTTGCAGGATTGTGGAAGTAAAGGCGTTTGAGGATATTGTCACGGCGACAGGTTGGCAAAATGGCGCATATATCTGCCTAATGGCGATATTATCGGACAGCCTACCCGTCCCTGTTTACTTTATCGGGCAATCTGCTAATCAGCGTGGTTACAGGGTAAATGGCACACTTGAGGACTGGCAACGGGAAATCGCTAATAACCTCAAGGGCAATCATTCTATGATGTTAGGCGGCTTGTGCTTTGTGCGCGCCTTTGATTGGATTGGTTAAAGCCGAAAGTTTCGGGGTGCATTTGTTTGGTGGCAGTTCGGCAGGAAAAACGACTACGCCAACATTGCCACGAGTATTTACGGACACCCTGACGAAATACGCCTATCATGGTTTAGTACACCGCTTGCTCTTGCCAATGAAGCACAGGCGCGTAATGACGGCTTTTATGCCGTTAGATGAAATAGGGACAAGGGCGAATAAAAACAGGTTGGTGATACGGCTTACACGTTATTTAATGGCATCGGCAAAATGCAGGGTGCAAAAGAGGGCGGAAACCGCGATTTAATGCGTTGGAGAACCTTAGCATTTTCCACCGAGAAACTCGACTAGAAAGCTACCTATTAACCGCAGGATTAAAAACACATGCGGGGCAATTGGTCAGATTGTTGAATATACCGATTCAACGGGCAACGCATTTCACCACCACCAAGACGGCAAAACACACGCAGACCATTTGAATTTTGCCAGTCGAACCTTATTACGGGCAATTGGTCGGGCGTGATTGCTTTACTTTAACCGAACATAAAGACGATGCACAAAAGCTCTATCATAAAACGCTGTCAAAATGGCTAGAGCGATTACCTGATGATGCAAGCGCACAGGTCAAACGTTACAAAACCGATTCGCTTTTACTGGAAACCGCGTTGCAATTGGCGGCAGGTTTAACCGGGTGGACGGCGGAAGATAACAGCGAAGCTATGATTGGCTGTTTAATCTATGGGTCAATGAGTTTTGGCTTTATAGTCGTGAAGAAAAGCAGGTTATTGAGCAAGTCAACGGTTGGCTATTACGCAGTGGTGCAAGATTTATCGAATATCCTTTTAAAGCGGATAAAGCAGATCCGCGTGATATGGCAGGCTATAGATTATTAGGGCAATGCCGAACGGGGGACGCGTGAGAAGTTTTATATCTTCCCACAGGTATATATTCAAGACGTGATCGCAGGCTTTAATGAACGACAAGCAAACGAAATCTTGATCAATGCGGGTATGTTAGAAAGCTCAAACGAGAAGAGGTATAAATACCGAAAGAAACTGCCGAGAGCCATAGCAGGAGATAAAACGATTCGCTGTTATGTTCTAGCCGTAATGGACGAGGAGGACGACCAAGAAGAAAAACAGCGAAGAATAACACCGCACTTTTAGATAGAGCCCGACATGATATCGGGCTTTTTTATTGCTTCCGGAAGAACGAACATTTCACTTTCAAAAAAATACTCTATATAGATAACCTTTTTATTGCAGGCGCAATAGGCACAGAAAAACACATTTATAATAAAAACAATTATTTAACCTTAAAATCTGTGCCTGCAAAGGGTCATTTTGTGCCTGCAAAGGGTCATTTTGTGCCTGCAAAAGGGTATTTTGTGCCTGCAAATTTTTGCCAAATTCCCTTAATTTTTCTGAAATAGGTCAGATTTCCACCAACAGAAAAAGACAAAAACAGAAATAAAAATCGCCTGTGCCTACTCTGCGCCTGCGTGTGCCTGCATCGTTTTTGCTTGCAGGCACAGAATTACAAAAGTCATATTATTGATTTATAAGTAAAAAAATCTTATCTGTGCCTGCGTGCCTGCTGTGCCTGCATAGTTCTGTTATATATACACGTTTTTAATGATAGTTTTTGAAGATTGGCACGTTTTGACCGAACCACTTTTGGATTGGTTATCGAGAGATGATGATTTTAAAACAAAACTCAAATTTGAGTTTTGCAAATTCTTCGCCACGATTATCGAGAAAAGAGTTTTCGGGATCAGTACGCGCGTGCGCGCGCGAGGCAAGATTGATGATTTAAAAATAATGGGAGCTTAAAAATCAAAAATGCTTGTGCTGTCCTATCTTGTGATGTAATATGATCACAACAAAAGAAAGAGAAATTAACATGATCAAAAGCTTTTAAGCATAAAGGATTACAGCAATATTTTTGAAAAAGGATCACGAAAGGATTACGTGCCGATCATTTAAGAAAAATTGGCGGTATTTTTAGATGTAGTTGACCGCGCTTCTCAAGTAGAGGATTTCCAAATGTTGTATCAATGCCATGCGCTCAAAAGGTGATCGGCAAGGAGTTTTGGTCAATGACCGTTTCTGGAAATTGGCGGATCACATTTGAATTTATCAATGGCGATGCTTATATTTTGAATTATGAAGATTATCACTAGGAGCAAGCAATGAGAAAACCGACACACCCGGGCATTATTTTATTTGATGGCTTTATTAAGCCAAATAATGTTTCAGTAACCAAATTAGCCAAACACCTAGGATTTTCACGCGAAACCATATCCCGCTTAATCCATGGAAAAGCGCCTATGACAGCAAAATATAGCATTGGCACTTGAAGATGCCGGCATTAGCACAGCTAAATTATGGCTTAGCTTACAATCCGCCTATGATGTCTGGGAGCTAAAACAAAATCGTCAATCAACGATTAAACCCTTTGATTTTGGCGGTGAGGCATTGGCTTAGAGAGTTTTGTCAGCAGTACGCGCGTGCGCGTGCGAGGCAAGATTGATGATTTTGCTATCCTCAAATTTGAGGAGATCTTTTATATTGATGAACGGGGGTGGAAAACAATTCAAATATTCGCATAATACGAACGGTTAAATCGGTCGCTTTTTCGTTATTATAGAATTGTGTAAAAATAGGCAAAAGTAACGATAAAAAAATTTTAGTACCATGAATAGTACCATAATTTCAGGTGGTAAAATTAATTCCTTTAAAAAAACAATATATTAAACCCTCAAATTCAACTCCCATGACTTCCGCCAATCCATGTAAACCCGCATAAATCCACGTCAATTAATCACCTAACAAAACCCTTTTATTTAAAAGGCTTTTATTGTCATTTGGCAGAGACTGTCAACTGTTGTTAATGTTCTCGGTAAGGAACTCAATTGCAATTCATTGTAAAATCTGCCGGTATTTTTGGATTGACTAGTGAGTTAGTTGGAGAAAGTTTATAATGTGTTGAGAGAAAATAGTCATATCACAAGAGAATTTCTCCGTTTTTTTCTTCTGCTAAATTAACGCTGAAAATTAAATATGTAAATAAATCTTAACAGTAAATTTCAACCGCACTTTGATAATTTTACAGGAATTTAGAATGAAAAACTACTCTTCCTAACAATGTTGCTTTCAGTGTTTGGTCTGGTTGGTTGCGCTTCATATCCATCATCAACGACGAAAGAGCCGATTGAGATGTTTATGTTCAGTCAACATGGCAGACTTTTTGTCTTTACCGCCAAAGATAGTTTTTGAACTCAAGGACCAGCTGTTTTCCGATTTATGGAAATTTCTGAATAGCCCGCATACCAAAAGCTATTGAAAAAGGTACAGCCAACGTTAAATATCAATGAAAAAAAGACAGAACTGTTTATGCCCAGTTAAGTGTGTATGTGCGGGTGGATAACTTAACGGAAAAAAACAACGCAATGAATTATTGAATAAGTTTATGTTTACTCCCGACACCTGAAGAGGCCAAAAAGAAACTGTGGCAGGATTATGGTATTTCGCCTCAGTTTGCTATTTATGATGTGGGCTATGTTGCTGGATGGGGTTATTCGACAATATGAAAATCGGGATGAATTGCTGGCAAAACATAAACTTGCGAAACCAATTATGGCGACAGTCCACCGAAATTATAACACCGAGAGCAACTGCTGCTATTCGGATGAACCGGAAATGATTAATCCACTTGTCATTTTGGTAGCACCATTATGGTTCCCACTTGCGATGTTAGATTGCCTAAAATGAGCGAAGCGGATTCTTGATTTTTGCCCGTTTCGTTAAATAATACAACTTACTGTTACTGGAAGCAGTGGGATTAATTAACCAATCATGTGCTTTTATAAAAATCCCCATTCGAAGGGGATTTTTATGTTATTTAACAAATGAATCAAAAGGTTAATTCGTAATCATCGTCATCCGAGTATATTTCAGATAACGTGGGAACTGTTCGCCGGCAAATTTCTTCACTGTGACATCTTTATCACCGGTTTTTAAAATTGATAAGTGATTTCTGTGACTTCTTGTTTGTTATATTTTACAGTGCTTTCACTTTTTACGTACAAAGACGTTTTCCATAGGGTACAATTTCTGCCGTTGGTAAGCTGGAAGCTGGTCGGCAATTTTTTTCGTAATAAGTTAACTGAAACGCCATTGAAAAATAAATCAAAAAGTCGGTAGTTTGACGATTTTCGGTTTTCAGTCCGTCTTTCAATTTGCCATATTCGATATTGTTACCTTCGACTTTTTGCCTGTGAATAGGTTTTTATCGTTACGAACATCTTTATATGCAGTCATCCGAAATTGTTTTATTGACCTGCACTCCGTTGGTAATAAATTGAATGTTATAAAGTGGTACGTTAATTTTGGCGAGAATGGAATACTGAGTACCGTTTTCTTTAAAATGAACGTAAGCCGGCATTAAGTAATTAGAACTATACTTGATGTTCAAATCTCGCCGCTTGTGTTGTAGCTAGAGCACAAAGTGCGGTCAAAAATAGCCGTTTTTAGATGCGGCGCAAATTAAAAGCAGAAAAAAATTCGATATAAAAATCTTCATTTCGTTCCTTTTCCAAAATGATTGTTAGAAGAAAAATAGGGTAAGTCGCCTCACCCTACGCAATGCTTTTAGACAAAATGTTGCACGTAAAGTTTAGCGTGCCGGCACAAAAACCGATGGCCTTATATACGCTATCCAACGTTTTTGCGCGGGCACTGGCTTTTTGTGCCCCTTCAGCCGCAATTTTGTCTAATAGAGCTTCGTCGTTACGGAAATGGTAAAAACGTTCCTGTAAGCCGCTAAGCATAGCAGATACCTCTTCTTACGGCAGTTTTTAAATGACCGTACATTTTTACCTTCAAATTCTTTTTCCAACTCGGCAATCGTTTTTCCTGATACGCCCTGATAGAATATCCAACAGATTGGACACACCCGCTTTTATTTTGGCGATCATAGCGCACTACCGGTGGCTCGTCAGAATCTGTTACTGCATCGTTTAATTTTTCGCTACATCTTTTGGATTTTCTAGTAACCCGATCACATTGTTGCGGTTATCGTCGGATTTTGACATTTTTATCGGGTTCCTGCAACGACATTACACGTGCACCGGATTTCGGGATAAATACTTGCGGCTCGGTAAAAAGATTGCCACCATTTTGTTCGGCATAAATTGCATTGAATCGGTTGGCAATATCTCTTGTAATTTCAAGATGTTGTTTTTGATCTTCACCTACCGGCACTTGGTTTGTTTGATACAACAGAATATCTGCCGCCATTAACACAGGGTAAGTAAATGTTTCACATTGATATTTTTCCGAATGACGTGCTGATTTATCTTTGAACTGTGTCATCCGCCCCATTTCTCCGTAATAGGTATAACAGTTTAAGATCCAAGCAAAGCTGCGCATGTTCAGGAACATGAGATTGGATAAAAATTGTGCTTTTTATTCGGGTCAATGCCACAGGCTAAATATAATGCCAATACATCCAACGTAGCTTTGCGTAACGCGACTGGATCTTGGCGCACAGTGATTGCGTGTAAATCCACAATACAGTATAAACATTCGTAATCATCCTGCATTTGCGCAAATTGGCGTAATGCACCGAGATAATTTCAATCGTCAATTCGCCCGAAGGCTGCACACCACTAAATACAACGGGTTTTGTCATGCTGTTTTTCCTTTATTTTATTAAAAATCTCTAAAATAATTTATTCACTGTCCAATAAAAAGTGTTAAAACGGTCTGTTCGTTCTTACAGAAGTTATTGTAAAAGTCGAATTCAAAAATATCATTTTTATAACCGCACTTTTGTCTTCTTTATTACGGCAGAATCAGACATATTAAGAATTTCGGCAAAATCATCAAACACCTAACCGGCTGCGCCTCAGCAATCGGGATATTGTAATTATAGCCGTAAGTTAAACCGACTGCCGGGCAGCCTGCGGCATGTGCCGCCAGAATATCATTTCTAGAATCGCCGACGAACAGCATTTGGCGCGGATATACGCCGAATTTGCCACAGAGATAATACAGCGGTGCCGGATGCGGTTTGATCGCCGGTAGTGATTGTCCGCCGAGAGTTTCACTAAACAAATGGTCGATTCCGAATGCCTGTAATACGGGTTGAACGTGTTTGGTCGGTTTATTGGTGACCACTGCTAAAAATAAAGCCTTGAGCACTCAGACGTTCAAGTGTGTCTTTCACATTCGGATATAAGCGGCTGACATTACAAAGGTTTTTCACCATAATAGAAGTTGAAACGCTGTTTTAATGTACTGATTTGCTCTTCAGTCAAGGTTTTTTTCCTGACTGTTCCGCCGTCCAGCTTAATGCGCGGGCGATTAAAAGATCCGCGCCGTTGCCAATCCAAGTTAATACTAAATTTTCAGTCGCCTGCGGTAAGTCAAATTCTCGCAAGACGGAGTTTACGGATAATGCCAAGTCAGGTAAGCTGTCGACTAATGTGCCGTCAAGGTCAAAGCCAATTAATTTAAAATTGAGAAGCCATTATAATTTCACCGTTGCCAATTGTTGACGCATTTCATCAATCACTTTTCGATAATCAGGCGCATCAAAAAATCGCCGACCCGGCTACAAACATATCTGCGTCCTGTCGCCGCAATTTGCGCGATGTTATTTACTTTTACACCACCGTCCACTTCAAGACGAATATCAAAAACCGCTTTTATCAATTAGTTGACGTACTTGGCGTAATTTTTTCAAGGGTAGAAGGAATAAAAGATTGTCCGCCGAAACCGGGATTAACTGACATTAATAAAAATAATATCCACTTTATCCATCACATAATCCAAATAACTCAATGGTGTTGCAGGGTTGAACACTAAGCTGGATTGACAACCGCTGTCACGGATTAGCTGTAAAGTGCGGTCGATATGTACTGCGGCTTCTGGGGTGAAACGTAATGGAAGTCGCTCCTGCTTTAGCAAAATCCGTTACTAAAACGATCCACTGGGCATGCCATTAAATGTACGTCGATTGGGCAACTAATGCCATAGTCGCGCAAAGATTGACAAATCAGGGGCACCGAAAGTGAGATTTGGTACATAGTGATTATCCATCACATCAAAAATGAATCAAATCCGCACCGCACTTTATCACTTTTTCAACGTCCTCTCCCAAACGGGCAAGATCAGCAGAAAGAATAGAAGGAGCAATTAAATAAGGTTTCATATCGACTTCCTCAGTTGCAATAAACGATAACTCGTAGTGTACTACTTTATCACCTAAGAGTTAAGTATAGATGATGTTTATCGGCTCTTAAAAAGAGCGGTCAATATTTGAAGAGTTTTAGAATTGGTGGGGTTCTGACGACGGAAGTTCGTAAAAATTTACATTTTTAGCAATGCTCTTATTTAGCAATGCCCTTTAGCAAAATTCGCCAGGGCATTGTGGGAAAAAGCGAAAAATTACGAAATTTCGTTTACAAATAATCAGGGGCGGCTGGCTAAAGACCAAATTTCAGGCGGCTCGATAACAAATTCACCGATCAATACCCGTTTACTGGCTTTAATCATTGCCGTTGCCATCATTGGTGTCGGCAGTAGTATTTCTTTTTGGCCAAGCCTTCAACTTGGAGAATAAGCCACTTTTTCTTTGTTTCCGATGGTGATTCCAATTTAGGTGCATGGAAAATCTGTATTTGCCCTGAAATTTTAAGGCTTTTACCGCTTCTTCCAGTTCCCTATTTTATTTTAAGAAAACCTTTGGCTTTTTGGTGTTGCCCTTCACAGGAAAGTAAAAATATAGCGTGAAACATAATTTTGACGTGCAATTTCGGCAAAAAGGTATTGATAATCAAAATCCACTTTTTCGTTGTTCTTCTTTATTACCTGCTTCGTGTCCTATACAACCCTAGCTAGGAATAAACACATCTCCTCTTACTAACTCGCGCCATTGGCTCGGATTATCAAAAATCAATGGTGTGAATAGTCAATTTAGGATGATAAAAAATCAATGTGACGTCTGACAAAAATATCCACTTTAGTAAATCTATTATCATCCAGCAACTGTTGAACGATTTCCGTTCCAACTGCAGCCCGTGGCACTCGATAACCAATGCTTTTCATACTTAAAAACCTCACAAACTGGGTCATATTGGATCTTCGCCTCGGAACGAGGCAAGCTAAAAATGGTTCTATTCTTAACCGCATTTTTTTCTAAGTGTTCTTATTTTACATTCAAATTCGGTCTAATAGCAAAAATTTAACTGTTTGTAATATTATACAAAAGTATATAATTTTCACATTTATCAATACATTTTGGAAATTTTCAAATTCAAACCGAAAAACATATTAAAAATTGACCGCACTTTGCTTTATATCTTAAAAAATTTGAGCCCCTATAGATGATTCAGGGCTCAATATTGAAGTTTAGGTTTGCTTTATTCTAAGGGTTTGAAAAGAGGGATAGGCTATCTAACCCCTATATACCACAATGGTTTTACCATGGGCGGAGATGAGATTTTGATCTTCCAACATTTTAATTATACGCCCTGACGGTCTCGCGTGAACAGCCAACCATTTGCCCAATTTCTTGACGGGTACTTTTAATTTGCATTCCTTCCGGGTGGGTCATGGCTTCGGCATTTTTGCGAGATTAAGCAACGTTTGTGCAATACGTCCCGTTACATCTAGGAATGCCAGGTTGCGAACTTGACTTGAAGTATGTTTTAAGCGACGGGCCAGCTGAGAGCAAAGCAACATTAAAATTTCAGGATTGACTTGAATCAGCTGACGGAATTTTTTTATAGGAGACTTCGGCAATTTCGCAGGAGTTTTTTCACCCGCACCCACGCGGAACGGGTTTGTCCTTCTTCAAAATAAGCCCGCTTCACCAAAAATTCACCTTGTCCTAAATAAGACAAAAATCATTTCTCTACCATCCTCATCTTTCACCATTACTGCCACAGAGCCACGGATGATGTAATACAATGTTTCCGCCTGTTCTCCGAAGTGAATAATGGTGCTTTTAATGGGATATTTATGAATATGACAATGTGATAAAAACCACTCTAGTGTGGGATCCATCGTTTGTGTTACAGCTTTGATTTTTGTTCTTGCATAAAAAGCCTCTGATATGCGGCGACACATTAGTGCGCATTCTTAAAAATTCCATTTTATCTTTTAATATCAATGGACTCATGTAATTCGGACCAAATAATAACCGCACTTCCGTTATGAATTTTTGCTAATAAGTTATCGGTTTTTGTGCCAGTGAAAGCTCTTCGGCACCATAGTCGGTTCCTTCACGTAAGATAAAAACTTTCAGCAATATTGCGCAAAAGTTTCTTCATTTAATTCTTTGCCACGGAATAATCATATTTGTACCCTAATTTAGCAAATTATGCAAAATAAGGCTTCAATTAACCGCCATTGTTGTTCGAACCCCTGATTCGGCGTATGGCGAAAGTTGGTACGCACATAACGCATAAACTGCCCCTCGCATAGTGTAACCAAATAAGTGGCAATTGTGCGTTCGTCTCACGCTAAAGCTACGATTTTCTCGCCGCTTACGCATTTGTAAAATATTAAAAACCCTCATTTCCAACCGATCAAAGAACTGTGCTACACGAGCCTGTAATTTGGCTTCTTCAAACATCAAGGCGTGCCCGGTTAGAATTCGCGTCATACCAGGATTTTTTTGCGCAAAAAATCAAAGATCATTTGCAAAATATCGCGTATGCGGTTTGTCGTACTGATTTCTATTGTGCTTGCTTGATCAATACGGCTGAAAAGATTAGCTTCAATATTATCCAGCAAGGCCTCAAACATTTTGGTTTTACTTGAAAGTAACGGTATAACGCCGCCTCGGAAACGCCGACGGCCCTGTGCTAAACGTGCTGTGGTCATACGTTCCATTCCCACGCTCTGAATGCAACATATGGGTTAGTACCGTCAATACTTGCTGACGGCGTTCTTTTTACTGTGCGTTTTTTTCGATTTTAGGCACTTTTTTGCGGTGCAATTTCTTCTACTGCTTCAATGCCAATTGTTCTACCATAATTATTGTTTACCCTGAATGACCAAACCCACCTTCACCTCGGTCGGTTTGTGTAAATTCTTGTACGATATTAAATTCTGCTTGCACAATAGGCACAAAAACTAACTGTACAATGCGATCGCCTACAGCTACATGAAACGTTTCTTCTCCTCGGTTCCACATGGAAACCATTAGAGGCCCTTGATAATCTGAATCAATCAAACCGACGAGATTATCTAGCACAATGCCATGCTTATGACCTAAACCGGAACGTGGCAGAATTACAGCCGCCAAATTTGGATCGGCAATATAAATCGACAACCCCGTTGGAATCAACTTGGTTTCCCCCGGTTGAATATCAAAATCTTCCTCTGTCAACGCGCGTAAATCCAACCCAGCGGAACCAACCGTAGCATAAGTTGGTAGCGGAAATTCCGTGCCGATACGCTGATCTCAAAAATTTTTACATCTATTTTTTTCATTGATTATCCTTAATTTATTTAGCAAATAATGCCATTTTTATTATTGCTGCTGATTGTAATGCCAGACAATTTCATTCACTAAGGCTTGCGCTAATTCTAATTTATCCGCTAGGGGTAACCGTTTATCACCATTACGCCAGAATAGGTGCAATGCGTTTTGTTCCGCATTAAACACTTGTCCGTCAGATACGTCGTTGGCACAAATGAGATCTAAGTTTTTACGTTGTAATTTATCCTTTGCATATTGTGCAAGATTCTCTGTTTCTGCCGCAAAACCGACAGTGAACGGGCGGTTTTTGGTTAAATGTCCGACATCAGCGATAATATCGGGATTTTTTTGATTAATTTAAGAGAAATCTCATCGCCTGATTTTTGATTTTTGAGTAGCGATTTCGCTATACGATAATCCGCAACTGCGGCACACCCGATAAATATGTGGGTTTTTAACCGCATTTTACGAGCAGTTTGCCACATCTCCTGTGCAGAAATCACATCAACACGTTGAACATTGGCAGGTGTCGGTAAGTTTACCGGTCCACTAATCAATCGTCACATCTCGCACCACGTTCAGCAAAGGCTTGTGCGATGGCAAAAGCCCATTTTCCCTGAGCTGTGATTGCTGATATAACGCACCGGATCAATTGCTCTCTTGTAGGACCGGCGGTAATTGTCACACTTAGGCTTGTTAAGTCTTGTTGGGTAGCTGAATTGGCTGAAAGTGCGGTCGGAATTTCGGCCAAAATCTCGTGTGGTTCGGACATTCTCCCGAAGCCTACATCGCCACAAGCTTGTGCACCACTGTTAGGACCGATGAAATGGATGCCTCTCATTTTGAGCGTGTGCAGATTCTGTTGAGTTACTTGTTGACGATACATTTGCTGATTCATTGCCGGTGCAAGCAAAAATCGGAGCTGGGGTGGCAAGACAAAGTGTTGAAAAGCAAATCGTTTGCCATACCCACTGTTAAACGAGCGATAAAATCCGCACTGGCGGGAGCAATCACGACTAAATCGGCCCATTTTGCCAGTTCGATATGCCCCATAGCCAACTCCGCCTGTGGATCCAGTAAGGATTGCGCAACGGCGTTACCTGACACCGCTTGCAATGTTGGCGGGGTAACGAATTTCCGCTGCGGCAGGCGTGAGTACGACACGCACCTGAGCTTCTGCTTTGCGCAATAAGCGAACCAGTTCAATTGTTTTTATACGCTGCGATGCCGCCGGTAATTCCAACAACAATATGTTTGCCCTGAAGATTTTGCATTGTTAGCTCTTAATCACATTTCAAAAGTGCGGTCATTTTACTGCATATTTTTGTAAAATTTCATGGGACAAAAAGTTATTTTTGCGATCTTAGTTCCAAAATAAAGAGGAAGGATTTTCCCTCTCATCGGAATTGCCACATAGTTTATCCTTAACTTATTGAGATTATGGAAAAATGGAAGTGCAAGAAGCGTCTTTAATGCCACGTGAGAAGCTACTTAAATTTGGTGCAGCTGCACTAACAGATCATGAATTGTTAGCTATGCGTACTGGGATTAAAAATTGCCCTGTAATGCAATTATCGCAAGAAGTCTTACAACATTTTGGCTCGCTCCGCGCGCTTATTTCTGCTGAACGGCAACAATTTTTGTGCGTTCAAAGGTATTGGCATCACTCAATTTATTCAATTGCAAGCTTGTACCTGAAATGACCAAGCGTTACTTACTCGAACAGCTCAAAATTAATCATGAATTCACCAGTTCGGAATATGTTAGAATGTATCTGCAAACAGAGCTCGAGCAGCGGGAACGGGAAATTTTCATGGTGTTGTTCTTAGATAATCGCCATCGTTTGATTAAGCAGGAAGAAGTGTTTCTTGGTACTATCAATTCGGCGGAGGTTCACCCGCGTGAGATCATTAAAAAGTGCACTATATTGTAATGCCGCAGCCATTATTTTTGGCACATAATCATCCATCCGGCGTTGCCGAGCCGAGCATTGCGGATAAGCAAATAACCGAAAAATTAAAAATCTGCCGAATTGATGGAAATTCGCCTATTGGATCATTTTGTAATTGGTAAGGGATGTTATTTTTCGTTCTGCGAAAACGGTTGGTTATAAGGGTTTTTGACTTGAGTTCGCCTTTTTGTTTGCGAAGATTTTTGTCTTTTATCTGTACTTTTCACTTGAGAATAGCAACAAAGTCAGTATAATTCACGACCTTTAATATAGTAAGCGGGTCGGAGATTGCGACCTGACGAGGTGGCTCGCAAAATTTGTTGCTAAAACGCATAAATTTTTGTAACAGTCCGAACCGTAAGCTCGAGCTTAAAATTAATTATTGGAGATTATTATGTCTAGAGTCTGTCAAGTAACAGGCAAGCGTCCGATGGTTGGGAACAACCGCTCGCACGCAATGAATGCGACCAAACGTCGTTTTCTTCCTAACTTACACTCACCGTTTCTGGGTTGAGAGTGAAAAACGTTTCGTCACTTTGCGTTTAACAGCAAAAAGGTATGCGTATTATTGATAAAAAGGTATCGATGCAGTTTTAGCTGACATCCGTGCCAATGGTGAAAAAGATCTAGGAGCTAAACAATGGCAGCTAAAGGCGCACGTGAAAAAATCCGTTTAGTTTCAACTGCGGATACCGGTCATTTCTATACAACTGACAAAAACAAACGCAATATGCCGGAAAAATGGAAATCAAAAATTTGATCCGGTTGTACGTAAACACGTTATCTATAAAGCTAAAAATTAAATAATTTGGCGAATAAATTAAAAAGACCCGACTCTGTTCGGGTGTTGATGTTAAATACTAAACGCTCACCATTAATCGGAGGAAAATGCCTGAATTACCTGAAGTGGAAACAACTAAAAACAGGATTAGCCCCTTATTTAAAAGGTTTTTACTATTGAAAGAATTGTTGTGCGCCAACCAAAATTACGCTGGCCTGTTGGTCCCGAATTAACGCAAATTTCTCAACAAAAAGTAACCGCACTTTCTCGCCGAGCTAAGTATTTAATTATTCATACGGAACAAGGTTATATCATCGGGCATCTTGGTATGTCTGGGTCGGTACGCATTGTGCCGCACAACAGCCCAATTGATAAACATGATCATCTTGATATTGTAATGAATAACGGAAAATTGATGCGATATAATGATCCCCGCCGTTTCGGTGCTTGGTTATGGACGACTAACCTAGAGAAATTTTCATCTGTTTTTAAAAGCTTGGTCCAGAACCGCTTTCCAGAAAAATTCAATGCCGATTATCTGTTTAAGAAATCCCGCCAAAAACACTGCTATTAAAACATTCATAATGGATAACGCTATTGTAGTCGGAGTGGGAAATATTTATGCCAATGAGAGCCTGTTTTTGTGCGGTTTACATCTAAGTAAAAGCAGCGGGCAAGCTTACTAAAAGCTCAATGCGAATTGTTGGTTTCTACCATTAAACAAGTGCTTTCTAACGCCATCATGCAAGGCGGTACTACACTGAAAGATTTTTACAGCCTGACGGTAGACCGGGTTATTTCGCCCAACAGCTACTGGTTTACGGTAATAAAAGACAAGCCCCTGCCCAAAGTGCGGTACAAAAATAGAGAGTTTGGTTATCGGGCAGCGGAATAGTTTTTATTGCCCGAAGTGTCAGAAAAAGTAAAAGCATAAGAACAACGTGCATCCATAATAAAGTGCACGTTGTTATGTTAAAAAGTTGTTCCTATATATAATACGTAAAAATAAAATTTTAATAGTTTTAATATGTTATGTGATAAAAGCGATGTTAATCGTGAAAATATGTAAACTCAGAACGCTGCGGGTGAGATAGAACCTACGAAAAATAGCAAAAATAAACAAGATAAGCTGAGATGATTGTCTTGTTTATGTTGATTTGGTTTATGTCCTTGTTTGTTAGCATTCTTAGAAAAAGGAGTATTGTAGAGGAATACCTCTTGAAAAACTTCCAGATTATATTTACCAACTTCTTTTTAATTTGCTCAAAAATCATTTTCAATAATAGATATATAATTTTTTTGAAGATGGTTCGAAATAATTCAGATAATTTAATAATCCTAAAATTTGTATTCTTAGTGTTTTTATTCGGTGGGATTGTTTTTATTGAAAGTTTTTCTTACAAGCATCTTTCCATTGTTTGAATAATACTCTTCGTTTCTTGTAATGCTCATTAGCTCCAATAGACTTATCTCCATCAATAAAAATACCTGTCACAGACTTTGGTTGCCCTTTATAGCTCAATTTTTGTTTTATGTTCACTCACTTTAAAACCATATTCTTCAATGATTTTATAAACTTTATATTTAAAGGTTGGAGTAACTTCAGCTCCTGAGAATGATATATCATCAACCCATAAACTCATTTTTATATTTTTGAAATTGCAAGATTATATAAATCATTAAATAGCCCCTGATTTACTAAGAAAAGCCAACCTCATACTAATTTGGCTTCCTGTAGGATATGGCCATTTATGGTGCAAAGATGAGATAATATGTCAGCTATTTCAGTAGAACAAAGTAGTTTATATCGAAAAAAATTTAAATACTTTTATATAAGTGGTAGATGGGAAGAATTTAGATATATCGATATTTAATAATATATCGCATCCTAAATGTACACTTGCATTATCATATACTGTACAATTTTTCTTATCTGAAAAAGATAATCTGGCGTTATAATTGCTCGAAGATGATTAGCTATACAGTTGTGGATTGAATATAATGATAAGTCTTTTCTTGAGTTTGAATATTCCTTCCATTGGAGGTTTTAAACGTATAATAATTACTAGGGAAATTAAGAATATCCTCTAAAATCTCTCGTTCAACTTTTAGTATATTTAATAATTTATCAACAGAATATAGTTTTAAAAAAAGGACTTTGTGTCAGTTCATATTCTTTGGTCTGGGTAATATGTAGTTTCTTAAACTTTTTCATCTTGTGAAATTTTTCCATTCCATTATCCTAAGTATCTTATCAGCAACAAATGCACGGATAGCCTTGCTAAAGGGTTTTTCATTTTCTAACTGTTCAGAAAAAGAAGAATTTGAGATGTTTTTAAGTTCAAATATTGATGAGTACTTATCTAAGATTTCTATTGAAATTGTATTTTTACCAGATTCAATTTCAGATAAATGAGATGGTGAAATATCAAGCAAAAAGCCATATCTTTCTGTTTGATTTTATTATATTGCCTAATTAGTTTAAGTGCTTTTGGGTAACATAACATTGCTCTTTAAAATTTAGGGGTTTTCAAATCAAAAATCCAACAATTTATCAATTAAGTTGGCAAACCTTAGTAATATACTCAAGTAAAAGTAACAGACATTTAAGAAAAATTTTTCTTTTGTTTTGTTCTCTTTTTCTTTGATGTATTGTTTCGGCGTTGTTTTTGATTAACGAATGCAAAAGGTTGCGTTGTTGGTAATATTTCATAAATATTCCTCTTGTTATTCCTACTCCCTCTAAAAGCCCAATGCTTTAAACTCGGTAGTGTCATCTAAATAACAAGCCTGCTTTTAGCATTCTCAACCCTAACCTTGAACAGCTTGCCTCGTCATAGGGCAAGCTATAGGACTGATACTATTTATTCGAATTGATGAACAAACTCAAATATGCGCATAGCCCTAAGATTGTTAGGATTTCTCCTGATTCAAATGAATCTACATACTTCACTGATGACTATCAGAAAATACACAACGAGAGAATTCTAATTCATTAGATTTTTAGATTGCAATAAAAAAATTCGGAATATGTGAATTTTTTTAGTGATTAGTAAGTTAGGGGAGAGAGGTAATTCCTTTTTGATCAATTTGTTATGATTTTATTAATTCATTATGAATTTAATAAATTATTGACAGATGCAAGAAGCCATTCATCCAAATCTATAACAAAACGCCTATATGGTTTGATAATGAGCCGAATAATTATGATGATTATCTAAATCGACAAAGAAACCTTTTAAAAATCCAAAGTGTGGCTAAATTGTTCGGTGTACTGGCAAAGACGAGCTAAAAATTGACTACTTGAAACCCTTATAAAATTCCTCTATTTCCCTCTAACGATAAAAAGTGCGGTCAGAATTTGCAATATTTAAAGCGGAAAAACGCACAGAAAAATGACTGCACTTTTTACGCTAAAAAATACACTGGTTTTATGCCACAAAAAAACAAAGGGGCTGACATAACATCAGACCCTTTATCATTTTTATTCTCTGTTCCTCAAAAACGGTTGTTTCTATATAACGAGAGAATGCAAAAATAAAAACCCTAATTATTTCAATTTGTTGCAATCAAATATTGATACTTACCTTAAAAAAATACGTAAAAATAACACCGATAACAGAGTAATTATGTCATTATATTTTTACAATATTAACGTAAAAATTTTTACACATTGCTTTCAAGAGCCAACCATTTATGTTCTCTGTTTTACTTTTTGAGAATAAAAAAACAGAGGACTTCTATACTTTGGTGTAAATAATTCTCTTGAATAAATTTCTGTTTTATAGCTATGCTCTATTTTTTTGAGTTTCAAATGTAATATGGATCTGTCAAAATTGACAACTCCATAAATTATAAATAATATTCTTATTCCTTGTTTAATCTAACAAGAAAAATGCTTAAATTGTTCTTCGTCGTTATCCAACTTTCCGAAAAATAGCTCATCAATTTGCTCAATTAACGGAACAGCTGTTTTGTAATATTTCTTCTCCTTTTTGTTTAAAAATAACAACTTTTTGCTCTTGTATCTCTTTGAATGTTCTTTTTCTTTTTCACAAAATCATGTTTTTTTCCAATAAACTCAATATTTGAGATACCGTCATGACATCTATCTCTGAGAGTTTTGAAATCATAACTTGTGTAACTTCATTGTCATTTTGTGATAGATAAGCAAGAGAAGCTAAAACAACAAATTGAGGGTGTGTCAAATTTATTTTCTTTAACTCTTTTTATCATAAGATGCCATTTATTGTACACCCTCATGAACAACAATCCTGTTGATTTTTCTGAATTGTCTTTTATATTTTTGATGTAAACAAACAGCAATCACCTTATCTTTTCCAAACGATTTTTTTAGAATAAATATAGACTGAGGAACATCTGAAAAACTTGTTTTAAAAATTCCAAATGTTGCTCATCCTCACTATCTAAAAATCACAGTGTTTTTATATTCACGCTTCCGTCATTATTATCAAGTATTTGATGACCAAAAAGAATATCTCCGAACGGAGTTTCTGTTTTATCCCAAAAATTCTTCAAAAGGTTTTTACAAGAGTAAGCTGATATTCCATAGGAGGCATTCCTTCAAGCTCCATAGTTCCGCATGAACCAGTCTCAAATTTACCTTTTCAATGTAATGTTTTTAAATCCTCTTCCCAATCATACCATTTTTTTCAATATTTGCATAGTACTCCCATGCATCTTCTTTTTGCAGCTTTGATTTTCAAACTAAAACTAAATTCCATTGTAATTTCTCCTCTAACTATAGGTGTGCTTATTATAAGTCAACTTACAATTTTGTCAACAAAATTTCTACTTGGAATACTATTCTTTAGTTTTTCTAAATGACAGAATAATTTTTCTCAATCTTTTAAGTCCCCCTACAGACTGTGCACCTCTATTCTTTGCCTAAATATAGTTGAAACCGAATCAGTCAGCCTGAAAAAGTGGAGGTAAACGAATGGTCTTCCACTCGACACGTCAGGAAGTTTAATGGGCGTTTGATATGTGAAAAGATCGTCTAAAAATTAATTTTTCAGGCAACCTTTTGTAGAAAAACAGACTACTAAACAGTAGAATATAATTTACCTTGTATGTTATAAATTATCTATGTTGACGGTTAACAGCAATAAGAGGTTTTATTTAAGGTATCTTGCGTCATTCCATGCATATATGCATTATATTGCCATACAATAAATTGTTGCTTATATCGCTCATTGATTTCTTCCAATCGTTGTACCTGAGCCTTTAAATTATTTACTTGTTTTTTGTAGGTAATCCATTGTTACATTCGGTTCCGGATTAGCTTTTGCCTTTTCTTTAAGCTTTTGTTTTTTTGTTTGCTAAATGCTTCCTGTATATCTGGGTAATTAGCTAGCGATTGTCTTTCAATGCTTTTAATATTCAATAATTCTGAAACTTTAGAACAAAGTAAATCCCATGTTAGTTTATCTTCCCAAGTCTTAATCATCATGATGATATCTTCTAAATTTTCTTCTGTAACAAGAATTTTTGGCATACTATAACTCCATTAGTCTATATAACTCATCGTCTAATTTAGCTGTTTCTGGTTTTTGAATATCTATATCCATTCCTTTTTCTTGTAAAGCTAATTTAACTGGAGAAGGGTCATACTCATCAGGCATTCGTAATAACGATCCATTTGGGATTTCACTATTTTCTAAGAATTTAATTTTTAGTTTTTATATGTGTTAATCTCCACCCTAGGTTACTTATCCAACGATCTGCTCCAAAACACCTATTCTATGGTGTTCTTTCGCTTTACTTAATTGCTCTGTTAGTTGAATCTCGCGCTGTTTTAAAATTCCTAAAGAAGACTCTAAACCCTTAATACAAACAAGCTCTTTACATGTTTCACAATCACCGTGACGAGAACATGGAGACATCGCATAATCGTGTTCGCAAATGCCTATTTCTGTTACGGTTGCTATTCCGATTCTATCTTTTCCTAAGTCTTCATAGGTAACAGGAAGATTTAAATGAATTTTTATCTAATATTGAAATATCCTCCGAAATGAGTAAATCTCGAGCCAACTCGCTTTTTTCTTCTTCTGTTCTGTGATCATAAGCTTTTGTTATCTGCAACTCTAGCTCTTCCTGCCCAGTTAGCTAAAGTTAACTCATCCATTCCACCTCGTTCAGCTTTTTGTGCTTAACCAATGTCTTGCATTGTGTGATGGCAATCTTATAAATTCTCCTTTGGATGTGCCTATACAATGCTTTTTCCCATAATGATGTTTTAGGGCGAGTTTCAGAATAGCAAAAATCTATCATTAATTTGATTCACCGTTGGTAACACAAAGAAAAACTTTTAGGGGAAAAATCATCATGAAATTCATTTTCTCTGAATAATAACAAAGCCTCAGAAACCTTCACGCTTTTATGTTTATCAACATAAGGCCAATTATTAAATTTTTGATGTGTATTTCTTATACAAAAATTTCCCTAGTATCTCATAAGTTATAATTCCATCGTTTTCACTTATTAAATTTTTAAACCATTTTAGTATTACAGCTATTTTTGGAATCAATATCTAACACTTCAGCAATTTCACTTTTAGTCAAATGCTTTTTGGTATAAAGAATGGGATGGTGCAAGCTCTTTATTGGATAACATCACATATTAGGATTTTCTTCTGCAAATTTAGCAACCTCTCTAGCCAAAGAGCTTATATTTGTTAAACGTTTAACCGCTTCAACAACAATATCTTGCATACAGCTAGGAACCCATTTTAATCCTCTTTACCATTTTTGCTGGTATCCATCGAATACCCTAATTGCTTATTTCCTAAGCTATCTTCTTCCCATTCTAAGCAATTAACAGATAAAGACATCAACTCAGAACAACGAGATGGAGCGACCATAAAGTAGAGCCATAACAGCTGTATAATATTCAGTTTCTTTTGTCTAAATTGGGGGCATCATGAAAGAGTTTAGCAACCAGCATCATTTCTTCATCAGTTGGCATTTTACTTGAACGGTATTCTTTTCCTTTTTCATCCAGTAATATAGTCAAATCTCTAGGGGCGTTTATAAAGGATTTTTCCCATAAAAGGTAGTCGAGATGTAATTTGATTTTCTCTACAAAAAATCAAATAATTTTTGAATTTGATAACCTAATTTATTGACTGATTTCGTACCTTTTTATATTTTTGATACGATATTTTCTACTTCATGAATAACTAAATAATCAAGCTGAAGTATGTCAGCCTTTCCTTTTAATATTATAGAGAGCCATTTTCAACTATACGTAAAGATTCAATATGTCGGGCTAAATTACGAATAGGATTTAGAAATAAGTATAACGAATATAGGCTCTGGCAAATTCAATGAATGGTTCAGATAACGGTTCATATTGATACGATGTAGATTTAACTCTATCGGTGGAAAAACGAACCTGAACTGGATAAATGCTGAATGTTGTTTTCCATTGGTTGTTTTTCCCAGCAATCATTTCCAAAGATAGTAAGCTGATTTTTACTGAAATTAATAAATTGCTCTAAATTAGATTTAGGATTATTATCTTTTGGAGTGAAAAATTAGATTGTTCATAATCAGTGGCTTCCGATAGTTCTTTTTCATATCATTGCAAGCTTGAACAACATATTCAACAGCTAAAATAATACGATCTTTGGATGATGCATAATCTATACTTTTTAGTTTGTTTTAAACGTTCTTCCTTTTCTTCATACAACTTATTTAAGATTTGTTGATGAGGGGCCATCAATGAGTGGCCTAAACTTAGGACATAAATAACAAGTTTCATAGCCAGTTATACAAAAATCATTTTGTTCCACAAGCACCTATCGTATCTATTCCGTTATTGGTTATTAAAGATGTTGGATCGTACCCTCTCTCACTTTCATTTAAGTTAGAAATAATTTTACCTGTAAAGGCTTGAGCGAGTTTTTCCCATTTCAGCACCTATAACACGATCAATGTGTTTGCACTGTATCAGCTGTATTTTCAGTATAGACTTTGACGTTCTGTGTATCTGTGTGATCTAGGAGTTCTGCTATAATCGTTGCTCCAACTCCTTTTCTTCCTAGATTCGTTCCCCTTGTATGACGAAAAACGTCTTTGCATTAGCTTATGAATGATTTCACCTGTTCGCTCTGAAACAGCTTTTTGATGTATACAGAATTTTTCGTAATGCATTTTGCTCCAATGAAGAAGCTGAATAATGAAAAATATCTTTGTTTAATAATGAAAGATCAAAATTCCTATTTTTGATATTCTTCTTCAAACAGCTCAATCAATAAACACTGGTAATTTCATTTTATAACCAGAAATAAAGGTTTCATCAACCAGACTAAGCAATTTCTTATATTGATATTCCATAAAATTTAGGAGAATTAAATATAAGTCCTCTGTGATAGCAAGCTTTTTAAACGTTTCTCTAAATAATATTCCTCTCTTTTTGGCACTAGGGATATTTAAAAAATAATTCCATGTTCCTTGAGAAATTTCCTTTCTTAGGTCTTCAAATTTTAAATGGCGTATTTGAATAGGTCTTCTAGCTGTAGTTTGAAGTAAGTGAATATATGCATATGTTTCAAATGAAATAAGTTCTTCTCTCCAAAGTCTAGCTAGTTCAGCCATTAAAGCCAAAATTTCATTTTTCAGTAAATGCTCCTGTATAAGGGCACCTCATTAATACCGATTTACCTTTCTCATTTCCACTCAATGTAAAGCTTTTCTAGTAGAGCTGCAACAGCTTTATCAACTCCATAATAACCATACTCATGCCATGACAGTAAAAAAACCCTTTAATGCTCCTAAATACCATTCATGCTCTTTTCCTAGTTTATTTTTCCAATCCATATTATTGGCACATCAATGATTTCTAAATTAGTTGAAAGTACTAATCGTTGAAACTGTTGATACATGTGAGATACGTGATAACTTGAGTATTTTTCGGCATATATTGCTAATGTTTTTCTAAAATCCGTCTAATGTTATTTATATTTAATATGGGTTGAGAAAAAGTTAATTGTGTTGTCTTTACTTATACGCCAAAAAGTTTTCATTTTCATCAAATGCATACCCATCTCTTGACTGTCTAAAACGTTTATTCTGACTCATAATTATCAAACTTTTTGGAACTCAATTTGAAAGATCTAATAATATTTTTGTTTGCTTTTTCTCTAATATAGCGTTGATTATAAATATTTCCTGATTTTTTTCTGATGTATGCCCCATAAGATGTTGCCTCATTTTGGCTTCTTTTCAGGAGAAATAAAAATCTTTATGTGAAGAATCATTATCTACATTCTGGTTATTCTTATCTACTTTTCGTGAAAAATCTAAGTTCCATTCATGACGGAAAATATGTGGGTGAATGATAGAGAACTTAGGATCTACTTTTTCATTGTTGGTACAATAACATTATCAAAAAGAACTTGTACTAATTGGACATCCTTGAGTTTTTCCTTTTTCGATGAGTAACAAATAAATATGGATGTGTATTTGCGTGTGGAATTTTAGAACGATAATTCATAATGTAATCATCAATAAGTTGAGCTATTTTCTGCGAAATAGGAAGACGTCTCTCTTTCGTTTTACTTACAGCTTGTTTCTTTCTTGTGTCAAATTTATCATCATGCGTTCGTCTAATTGTGATTGAGGATTTAACTGTTCCTATATCAATAAATTGGATTTTGAATTGATAATAATTCTCCTCTTCTAATCCCTAATTCCTTTAATAAGATAAACATTAAATGGTTTCTTTTTCTGATTCCAATATCTTGAAATGGATTATTAGGATTAGAAAAGTTCGCAATAGACATAAACTCATCTAACAATCCATCAGGTAGCTCACTTTCTGGTTTTATAGATAATGTTTTTATGATTTTTAGGTCTTGACTCTTTAATTAACTTAATTAGTTTCGTCAATTTTTTTCGATATATTCGTTAGATACATTAATTACTTTAGATAGAAATAATATGTATTCTGAAAGCGTTGTTAGTCTATTATATTGATGACTAAGAGATACTGAAGAATAAATATCAATAAATTGACTCCTGCCTTTCATTAACACACTTTTTTTGTATTGATTACATTCTTTTGCTTTTTACATTTATTCTCATATGTTGAATAAGAGATTCTAACTCGTTTTCTGTTAAGAGTACTTTGTTATGAATTGAGATCGCTAATAACAAGATTATTCTGTTTTTCCCAATTCATTATCCACTGTATAGTTCCCAGCTTATTTCTAATTGTGTTTACTGCGGGATTGATTACGTAGTTCTACAGTTACCCATAAGGTTGAATAAAAAATCAGGAATACCAGTTTTCACATTAACCAATAGAGGAAAAACGTTCTCCATTTGAAAAAAAGGACTGTTTCTAATCTATGCATATCCATTTAATTTACAAAAATATCATATATAAATACTATCAAATTAAAGATATTGTGTCAAAATTACATGTAAAAAGAGAAACCTTGTTTTATAAGATTTCTCTCTGGTTATTATGATGTTTTTACATAATTTATGTATATGGAATTCAAAACGGAATATCATCATCAAACGAATCCATCGCCGGTTCGGGCTGAGGTGCCGAAGTTGGTTTTGCAGTTTGGCGTGGAGCCGATTGGGACTGATAGCTTGGTTGTTGTGAATATTGTTGTGGAGCGGATTGTGGCGCATAGCCGTAATCACCGCCTTGGTTGCCTGCATTGCGGCTATCAAGCATTTGCATCACATCGCCTTGAATTTCGGTTGTATAGCGATCTTGGCCGTTTTGATCTTGCCATTTACGGGTTCTTAAACGTCCTTCTACATAAACCTGTGAACCTTTACGCAGATACTCGCCGACTACTTCCGCTTGGCGACGATAGAAAAACAATGCGATGCCATTCTGTTGTTTCACGGCGTTCGCCTGTGTTTTTTTGTCCGTCCAAGTTTCGCTGGTGGCAACACTAATATTGAGCCACAGCTCACCGTTCGGCATAGTACGAATTTCAGGATCGTTTCCTAAACGACCAACAATAATCACTTTATTTATTCCAGCCATAAGTTCCTCTGTTGTATTATTTTTCTAAAAAAATCTCGGTTATTTTGCCTTTAAAATCTGAAAAAAATATCTATAAATTTTTACTGGATATTTTCACAGAGTTCTAAATATGCGATAATGTTTCGAATTTTTGATCTTTGAATTTAATAAATGCCGTATGGATAAAATTGATATTCGGGGCGCAAGAACCCATAATTTAAAAATATTAGCCTTAGTATTCCGCGCGACAAGTTAATTGTCATCACCGGTTTGTCCGGCTCGGGAAAGTCTTCGCTAGCGTTTGACACTTTATATGCTGAAGGGCAGCGACGTTATGTGGAATCGCTGTCCGCTTATGCGCGTCAGTTTCTTTCACTAATGGAAAAGCCAGATGTAGACAGTATCGAAGGGCTATCACCGGCGATTTCTATTGAGCAAAAATCCACCTCGCATAACCCACGTTCTACAGTAGGAACGGTCACTGAAATTCATGATTACCTGCGTTTATTGTTTGCTCGAGTTGGGGAGCCTCGTTGTCCCAACCACAATATTCCACTAGCAGCGCAAACGATCAGTCAAATGGTAGATAAAGTGTTGTCTTTACCGGAAGGTAGCAAGATGATGTTGCTTTCGCCTGTAGTGAAAGCGCGAAAGGGAGAGCACGTTAAGATTTTGGAACAAATCGCAGCGCAAGGTTATATCCGTGCGCGAATTGATGGCGATATTTGTGATTTGTCTGACCCGCCTAAATTAGAATTGCAGAAAAACATACAATTGAAGTTGTGGTGGATCGTTTCAAAGTGCGGTCAGATTTAGCTACAAGGTTGGCGGAGTCTTTTGAAACGGCATTGGAGCTATCGGGCGGTACGGTAGTAGTTGCTGATATGGATAATCCGAAAGCTGAAGAACTGGTTTTTCGGCAAATTTTGCCTGCCCACACTGTGGCTATTCCGTGCCGAGCTAGAGCCGCGTTTGTTTTCCTTTAATAATCCGGCTGGCGCGTGCCCTACCTGCGATGGTTTGGGGCGTACAACAATTTTTTTGATGAAAAACGCGTGGTGCATAATCCAAGTATTTCGCTTGCCGGTGGGGCAGTTAAAGGTTGGGATAGACGTAATTTCTATTATTATCAGATGCTTACTTCATTGTCTAGACATTATAAATTTGATATTGAAGCGCCTTTTGAAACGTTGCCGAAAAAAATCCAACAAATTATTCTCAACGGTTCGGATAAAGAAGAAATCGAATTTCAGTATATGAATGATCGTGGCGATACAGTAGTGCGCCGTCATTCTTTTGAAGGAATTTTTGAACAATATGGCACGCCGTTATAAGGAAACTGAGTCGATGGCGGTGCGTGAAGAATTGGCAAAATATATTAGCACACGACCTTGTGCAGATTGCTGTGGATCGCGTTTACGTCCCGAGGCGCGCCATGTCTATATAGGGCAAACTAATTTGCCTGATGTGTCGGAAATGAGCATCGGTGAAGCATTGTCATTTTTGAGAAAAATGGCATTGGCTGGGCAAAAAGGCACAAATTGCGGAAAAAGATTTTGAAGGAAATTAAAGAGCGTTTATCTTTCTTGGTGAATGTCGGCTTTAAATTACCTTTCTTTGTCTCGTTCGGCAGAAACGCTCTCCGGTGGAGAAGCTCAGCGTATCCGCTTAGCAAGCCAAATCGGTGCGGGTTTAGTTGGTGTGATGTATGTGTTGGATGAACCTTCCATCGGGTTACACCAACGGGATAATGAACGATTACTTAACACGTTGATCCATCTGCGTAATTTTGGGAAATACGGTGATCGTAGTGGAACATGATGAAGACGCCATTCGGGCGGCAGATCATATTATTGATATCGGACCTGGTGCCGGTGTACATGGCGGAGAGATTGTAGCAGAAGGTTCAGTGCAAGAAATTATGGCGAATCCGAATTCGCTAACGGGCAAATTCCTCCGGTGCGGAAGAAATAAAAAAATTCCGAAAAACGTACCGCACTTGATAAGAAAAAAATGCCTTAAGCTTAAGGGCGCCACGGGGAACAATTTAAAAAGCGTAAACCTTGAAATTCCGGTTGGTTTGTTCACTTGTATTACGGGCGTGTCGGGATCGGGAAATCTACCTTGATTAACGACACTCTTTACCCGTTAGCACAAAATGTGTTGAACCGGGCCGATAATATTGCTTTTTGCACCTTATCAATCCATTGAGGGATTGGAATTTTTTTCGATAAAGTGATTGATATCGATCAGAGCCCCTATTGGGCGGACACCGCGTTCAAATCCGGCGACCTATACGGGATTGTTCACACCGATTCGCGAATTGTTTGCAGGTGTGCCTGAAGCGCGAGCTCGTGGTTATAACGTAGGACGTTTTAGTTTTAACGTGCGTGGTGGGCGTTGTGAAGCCTGTCAGGGCGATGGTGTCATTAAAGTAGAAATGCACTTCCTGCCGGATGTGTATGTGCCGTGCGACCAATGTAAAGGCAAACGCTACAATCGTGAAACCTTGGAAATTCGCTACAAAGGCAAAACCATTCATCAGGTATTGGATATGACAGTGGAAGAGGCTCGCGAGTTTTTTTGATGTCGTTCCTATGGTGGCACGTAAGCTACAAACGTTGATCGATGTGGGTTTATCTTATATTCGTTTGGGACAATCATCCACTACCTTGTCGGGCGGCGAAGCGCAACGGGTAAAATTGGCTACCGAATTATCTAAACGCGATACAGGAAAAACCTTGTATATTTTTAGACGAACCGACCACAGGTTTACACTTTGCCGATATCAAACAATTACTTGAAGTGTTGCACCGACTACGTGATCAGGAAATACGATAGTTGTAATCGAACATAATTTAGACGTAATTAAAACCGCTGACTGGATTGTAGATCTCGGCCCTGAAGGTGGTAGTGGTGGCGGACAAATTATTGCAGCGGGCACGCCTGAAGATGTGGCAAAAGATCCAAAACTCGCATACAGCAAGATTTTTTTAAAGTCTATTTTGGCAAAAGAAATAAGTAAAGTGCGGTCAATTTTTTTCGGGCAATTTCGCTTAGATATGCGATGACAGGAGCCTCTCTATTTTTATAGAGCGTACGCAACACATTCTTGCCAAGCAAGAGAACAATGTTTGGTGATAACTTGTGGTGTAGAGCCATTTAATAGCTATTTTAATAATGTGGCGGTGGGGTTTCTTCGCAGCTGAAGCAATATTGGAAGTCTGTATATCTTTCAATTTATTAACTAAATAACGTAATTGCACTTGCATTTTGTCTATGCTGAATTGTTGTTGAATGAGAGCTTGATTAAGTTCTTCAATAGTTTTTCCTGAAAGGCTATTTTCATCTCTAATTCAGCTAAATATTGTTCAAAATTAGGTGGGTTTTGCATAATACTCCAAAATAACAGTTGTGCATTTGTGAAATTCACTTTAACCTATTCATCTGAAAAGTATAGCAGATTTTTCTGCTTTTAGTTTTATCATAACGAAAGGGCGTTAAAAAAATGAAAAAATTCAAAAATTATCGGTAGTCGCTTTAATGCTAAGTGCGGTCTATTCCGGAACAGTTTTTGCAGATCAGGCAGCAGATAAAAAAATTTACTGACGATGCTTCTTATGCCGTCGGTGCATTATTTTGCCAATGATCTCAAAAAGCATTATTGAGTCACAGAAAGACGTGATTACTTATGATAATCAACGTGTCCTTGCCGGTATCAAAGATGTGTTAGATGGCAAAAATAAATGTTAATGAAAACGAAGAAATCAGAAAAAACATTGCAAGCAATGGATGAGAAATTGAAAGTTGCAAGTCAGGAAAAAGCCGCAGAGCAAGCGAAAAAAAGCTAAAGAAGAAGGGGATAAGTTTGTTGCTGAATTTAAGAAAAAAGACGGCGTAAAAAGAAACCACATCGGGCCTATTATACCGTGTGGAGAAAGCGGGCGAAGGTGCTGAAATCAAAGCATCTGATGTGGTAAAAGTACACTATACAGGTAAACTGCCGAACGGCGATGTGTTTGATAGTTCCGTTGAACGTGGCCAGCCGGTAGAGTTTCCGTTAGATCGTGTGATTGCCGGTTGGACAGAAGGTTTACAATTAGTCAAAAAGGCGGCAAAATCGAGTTAGTGATCCCGCCTAGCTTAGGCTACGGTGAACAGGGTGCGGGTGCACAAATTCCACCAAATGCAACATTGCATTTTGATGTGGAAGTATTGGATGTTAACCCTTCAGACAATAACTCTGATAAAAATAAGCTGAGCAGCCGCACTTTTGATGATTGATTCTAATTTAATCGGTTAATAAGTTCCAAAGTGCGGTTATTTATTATTGAGAAATAATACAATGTTAAGTGACGAACATCCATTTGCTGACGAAGACCGTGCTATTCTAAATTCCTATCGGGCAGTGGTAGAAGGGTCAGCGCGCTGATTGGTAATCACTGCGAAATTGTGTTGCATTCTTTGGAAGATTTGGAACACTCTGCAATTTGTATTGCAAATGGACATAATACTAATCGGCAAGAAGGTTCGCCACTTACTGATTTGGCGCTGAAATCGTTACATAACATGAAAACCGACAGCGTATCAAAGCCATATTTTACCCGTATAAAAATGGCGGTTTGATGAAATCGGTGACTATTGCTATTCGAAATAAAAATCAGCGAATTATCGGTTTATTGTGTATAAACATCAACTTGGATGTGCCGTTATCGCAATTTATACAAGCCTTTAATGCCGTCTAACCCGATGGGGAAACTTCTTCGGTGAATTTTTGCCAGCTCGGTGGAAGAATTGGTTTCGCAAACGGTAGAACATACTATTGAGGAAGTAAATGCCGATCGGTTAGTGGCAAATAACAATAAAAAAATCGTCAAATAGTCGTGTCGTTATTTGAAAAAGGCATTTTTGATATTAAAGACGCAATTAATTTAGTTGCTGATCGCCTTGATATTTCTCGTCATACGGTATATTTATATATTCGTCAAATTAAAACAGGATCTGGAATAAAATGCGTTATGTTCTCGCGGTTAAAGCAACCTGTTTATGGTTCGCAAGGCGCATTTTTAGCTTATCAACTAACTTGTGAATTAATAAAGCAAAAAGCATCAAATTAGCCAAATTTTTCTTTTTCCAGCAGGGTGTGAGTAATGGTAATAGTTTAATTTATCCTGCTACTGACGAATTTAATTTGCACATAGCTTGGTTGGAATTATCACAAACCCTATCAAATTCCGCTACATTTATGTGTTGCTGCCGCGCAACGACGAGGGAGTTGTCGATCATCTAACTGCTCGAGAACCGGAGCAAACTAACCTTGCTGCAGGTTTTATATTGGCCGGTTTGGGTGAATTTAGCAAAGCCGTGTTAGAAGCCGATAGGGTCATAACATTATGATTAAACTAGCCTTTGTTTTCAGAACAGCACCTTACGGCAGCTCTGCCGGTCGGGAGGGATTGGACGCATTGTTGGCAGCAACTGCATTTTGCGATGAAAATGAAATTGCCGTATTCTTTATTGATGACGGCGTATTCAATCTGCCGGCAGAGCAGCATGCCGAATTAATTTTACAACGTGATTTTGTTAACGCAGTGAAACTATTGGATTTATACGAAATTAAAAATCGTTATGTATGTAGCCAGTCACTGCAACGCTTCGGTTTGTTTGAACGGAATCTAGCCATTTTCTGCGAAAAACTGACCGCACTTTGCTACTTGAAAAAGTGGCTCAAGCGGAAAAAATGTTTGACTTTTTAACCGCTCTTTGAGAAAAAAATTCTATGCTCTATACTTTCTCCCAAGCTGATTATAACAATGACGAGCTAACTTTCCTCCTTACTAATGCGAACGCTCAAGATGCCGTGTTATTATGGCAGGGACGGAGTCTTGCTTGCCGTAAAATATCCTGATTTATTTACAAAGTGCACTGCCAATTGCTACGCATTGGAGTTAGATTTAAATGCACGTAATCTGGCTGCCCTTATTCCGCCTAAAGTGCGGCCGATTTCAATGCCGTTTTTAGTAGAGTTGACCGAGCATTACACACCGCAGTTTGGAATGTAATACGTCAAATCAAAAGTGCGTCCTACTCCTCCGCCACACCTAGGTAATCAAATCATCATAAAATTCTCTATAAGTTCTTTTGTAGATTTGTTTTAACACTCATTTTATTTAACTTTTTCACTCCTACGATAAAGTCTAGGTTCTTGTTCATCTATGCAAATAGTAAGGTTTTTGTCTTTGAACTGGAATAGTAGCTCAGACTTTAATCTTCTATGCTTTTTAAGTCTAAAGTGCGGTCAGTTTTTAGAGTGTTTTTTGCCTTTTACTCTTATCAGACTAAATAAACCTCGCGTAATTCTTGACAGTTATGGCTATGGCGATTAAAAATTCACGGTCTATTCGTCTATACATAGTATGGCGCGGATAGATTAAGTAAACACATTCTTTTTAGAATTTTATTAAACTGGAGTTTTTAATGGCAACAATCAACCAGCTAGTACGCAAACCGCGTGTGAAAAAGGTTGTAAAAAGTAACGTTCCTGCATTAGAGGCTTGCCCGCAGAAACGTGGTGTGTGCACACGTGTATACACAACTACACCTAAAAAACCGAACTCAGCATTACGTAAAGTATGCCGTATTCGTTTAACCAATGGTTTCGAAGTAACCTCATACATCGGTGGTGAAGGTCATAACCTTCAAGAGCACAGTGTTGTGCTTATCCGTGGCGGTCGTGTTAAAGACTTACCGGGTGTGCGTTATCACACCGTACGTGGCGCATTAGACTGCGCTGGCGTGAAAGATCGTAAACAAGGTCGTTCTAAATACGGCGTTAAACGTCCTAAAGCTTAATGGTTCTCCGTTAAGTAAGGCCAAACGTCTAAATTAACAATTTAAACCATAAACTCCAGTCAAGATGTGATTGATGAAATCACAAAAGATGAGTTTTGGATATCCTGAATAAAATTATACGGAGAAATTCGCAATGCCACGTCGTCGTAGTGTTGAGCAACGCAAGATCCTTCCAGATCCGAAGTTCGGTTCAGAATTGCTTGCAAAAATTTATTAATGTTTTAATGGTAGACGGTAAAAAAGTCTATCGCAGAATCCATTGTTTATGGAGCGTTGAAACCTTATCCCAACGTACCGGCAAAGAAGCGTTAGAAGCATTTGAAGCCGCGTTAGACAATGTACGTCCAACAGTTGAGGTTAAATCCCGTCGTGTTGGTGGTTCTACTTATCAAGTACCGGTAGAAGTTCGCCCGGTTCGTCGCAACGCATTAGGTATGCGTTGGATCGTTGAAAGCGGCCCGCAAACGCTGGTGACAAATCTATGGCTTTACGTTTAGCTAACGAATTATCTGATGCGTCTGAAAACAAAGGTGCAGCAGTTAAGAAACGTGAAGACGTTCACCGTATGGCTGAGGGCAAACAAAGCGTTTGCTCACTACCGTTGGTAATCAGATAACGGTTTATTTGAGAGGCTTCATCATTTATGGTGAAGCCTAATACATATAAAGAATTTTAATTTAAACCAATTAAGGTAATAAATAAAAATGGCTCAGTACAACCCCTATTTCACGCTATCGTAACATCGGTATCAGTGCTCACATTGATGCGGGTAAAAACAACAACTTCCGAGCGTATCCTATTTTATACAGGTGTAAGTCATAAACTCGGTGAAGTGCACGATGGTGCTGCAACAATGGACTGGATGGAACAGGAGCAGGAACGTGGTATTACTATCACTTCGGCTGCAACGACTGCATTCTGGTCTGGAATGTCAAAAACAATATGAACAACATCGTATTAACGTTATCGACACCCCGGGACACGTTGACTTTACTATTGAAGTAGAGCGTTCAATGCGTGTACTTGATGGTGCAGTAATGGTTTATTGTGCGGTGGGTGGCGTTCAGCCTCAATCCGAGACTGTATGGCGCCAAGCTAATAAATATCAAGTGCCGCGGATTGCATTTGTAAACAAGATGGACCGTACCGGTGCCAACTTCCTACGCGTAGTTGAGCAAATTAAAAAGCCGTTTAGGCGGTAACTCTGTGCCATTACAGCTTCCGATTGGTGCGGAAGAAAAACTTTGTCGGCGTAGTTGATTTAATCAAGATGAAAGCAATCAACTGGAATGAAGCGGATCAAGGTATGACATTCACTTATGAAGATATTCCTGCCAATATGTTGGAAGCTTGTGAAGAGTGGCGTCAAAACCTTGTTGAAGCAGCAGCCGAATCTTCCGAAGAATTAATGGAAAAAAATATTTGGGGGCGAAGATCTGACTGAAGAAGAAATTAAAGTAGGTTTACGTCAACGCGTGTTAGCAGGTGAAGTGATTCCTGTTTGCTGTGGTTCTGCATTTAAAAATAAAGGCGTTCAAGCTATGCTTGATGCGGTAATTGACTATTTACCGGCACCAACCGATATTCCGGCGATCAAAGGTATTAATCCTGACGAGACCGAAGGCGAGCGTCATGCAAGTGACGATGAGCCGTTTGCAGCACTGCATTCAAGATTGCAACCGACCCGTTCGTAGGTAACTTAACTTTCTTCCGTGTATACTCTGGTGTAATTAATTCCGGTGATACCGTATTGAACTCTGTGAAAGACAAACGTGAGCGTTTTTGGCCGTATCGTTCAAATGCATGCTAACAAACGTGAAGAAATTAAAGAAGTTCGTGCAGGTGACATTGCAGCAGCAATCGGTTTTGAAAGATGTTGGTACAGGTGATACCCTATGTGCACAGGATGCTCCGATTATCCTTGAGCGTATGGAATTCCCTGAACCGGTAATTTCTGTTGCAGTAGAACCAAAAAAACTAAAGCAGACCAAGAGAAAATGGGTATTGCATTAGGGTCGTCTGGCACAGGAAGACCCTTCTTTCCGTGTTCACACTGATGAAGAATCTGAAACTATCATTTCCGGTATGGGTGAGTTACACTTGGATATCATTGTTGACCGTATGCGCCGTGAGTTTAAAGTAGAAGCGAATATCGGTAAACCACAAGTATCTTATCGTGAGACTATTCGCACTCGTGTTAATGATGTTCAAGGTAAACATGCGAAAACAATCTGGTGGTCGTGGTCAATACGGTGATGTGGTTATCGACTTGTACCCATTAGAACCTGAAGGTCCGGGTTTATGAATTTGTCAATGAGATCAAAGGTGGTGTTATTCCTGGTGAATACATTCCGGCAATTGACAAAGGTATTCAAGAACAACTTAAATCCGGTCCTTTAGCAGGATATCCGGTAGTTGATATTGGTGTTCGTTTACACTTTGGTTCATACCATGATGTGGACTCTTCCGAGTTGGCATTTAAATTGGCAGCTTCTATCGCCTTTAAAGCAGCGTTCGCAAAAAGCAAACCCAGTATTACTTGAGCCGATTATGAAGGTTGAAGTTGAAACTCCGCCTGATTATGTAGGTGATGTAATCGGTGATTTTAAAGCCGTCGTCGCGCAATGGTGAACGGTCAGGGAAGCAAAATGAATTTGTTGTAAAAATCAATGCTGAAGTTCCGCTTTCAGAAATGTTCGGTTATGCAACGGATCTGCGCTCGCAAACTCAAGGTCGCGCATCATATTCAATGGAACCACTGAAATATGCTGAAGCACCGAAAAACGTAGCTGATGCTATTATTGAAGCGCGTAAAAAAATAATTAATGTAAGCAAAAATACCCCAAAAGTAGTCATACTTTTGGGGGCTTAACAAAAGGAAACTTAATCGTGTCTAAAGAAAAATTTGAACGTACAAAACCGCACGTTAACGTGGGTACAATCGGCCACGTTGACCATGGTAAAACCACTTTAACAGCAGCTATCACAACCGTATTAGCAAAACACTACGGTGGTGCAGCGCGTGCATTCGACAAATCGATAACGCGCCTGAAGAAAAAGCGCGTGGTATCACCATCAACACATCCCACGTTGAATATGACACGCCAACACGTCACTATGCACACGTTGACTGTCCGGGACACGCCGACTATGTTAAAAACATGATTACCGGTGCGGCGCAAATGGATGGTGCTATCTTAGTAGTAGCAGCAACTGATGGTCCTATGCCACAAACTCGTGAACACATCTTATTAGGGTCGCCAAGTAGGGTGTTCCTTACATCATCGTATTCTTAAACAAATGCGACATGGTAGATGACGAAGAGTTATTAGAATTAGTTGAAATGGAAGTTCGTGAACTTCTTTCTCAATATGATTTCCCGGGTGACGATACACCAATCGTACGTGGTTCTGCATTACAAGCATTAAACGGCGTTGCAGAATGGGAAGAAAAAATCCTTGAATTAGCAGGTCACTTAGATTCTTACATCCCTGAGCCTGAGCGTGCTATCGACCAACCGTTTCTTCTTCCAATCGAAGACGTGTTCTCTATCTCCGGTCGTGGTACTGTAGTAACAGGTCGTGTTGAGCGTGGTATCATCCGTACTGGTGATGAAGTTGAAATCGTAGGTATCAAACCGACTGCGAAAACTACCGTAACCGGTGTTGAAATGTTCCGTAAATTACTTGACGAAGGTCGTGCAGGTGAAAACATCGGTGCATTATTACGTGGTACCAAACGTGAAGAAATCGAACGTGGTCAAGTATTGGCTAAACCGGGTTCAATTACTCCACACACTGATTTCGAATCTGAAGTGTACGTATTATCCAAAGAAGAAGGTGGTCGCCATACTCCATTCTTCAAAGGTTACCGTCCACAATTCTATTTCCGTACAACTGACGTAACCGGTACTATCGAGTTACCGGAAGGCGTGGAAATGGTAATGCCTGGCGATAACATCAAAATGACCGTATCCTTAATCCACCCAATCGCGATGGACCAAGGTTTACGTTTCGCTATCCGTGAAGGTGGCCGTACAGTAGGTGCCGGCGTGGTAGCTAAAATTATCAAATAATTGATAATATAAGTTGATAAGTATTAAATTTAAAAGGGTGTCGATAGATGCCCTTTTTATTTTAGAGTAAAAATATGAAAAATCTGACCGCTCTTTTCAGTAAAAATCTATAAAAAAATCTTATTTGAAATACATAATTCATTATGAAAGATCAAAATAAAATGCTACAATCCCTCTTTCAAAATGATGTCCCTATTTTTATAGTTAAATTAATGAGTCTTAGTGTATGGCATTAGAAATTGAGAAAAAGAAAAATATTGCGGAAGAAGTGGCGTTGAAGTCCAAAGGGTTAAATAACTTATTATGGGTGATCGTCTGTGTTGTCGTGATCACTGCGGCATTTGGTAATGTTTATTTTGTGGAACAATATTCCACTGCAATTCGTGTTGTTGGCGTAGTTATTTTATTAGCTATTGCATTAGCTATTGCGGCTTTGACGAATCAAAGGTAAGACTGCCCTTTCGTTCTTCGGAGAATCTAGAACTGAATTACGTCGTATTGTTTGGCCGACTAGATCGGAAACAATGCAAACTACTCTTATTGTAATGGGAGTTGCCGTCATCACCGCTTTAATCTTATGGGGATTGGATGGTATTATTATCGGGATTCTGAATTTCTTAACGGATTTGAGGTTCTAAAATGACAGATACTGCACCAAAAAAACGTTGGTATGTACTACAAGCATTTTCGGGTTTTGAAGGGCGTGTTGCTGCAACATTGCGTGAATATATCAAATTACACCAAATGGAAGATCAATTCGGTGAAGTATTGGTACCAACAGAAGAAGTGGTTGAGAATGTAGCGGGTAAACGCCGTAAAAGTGAACGCAAATATTTCCCTGGCTATGTATTGGTTCAGATGGAAATGAATGATTACACTTGGCAGTTGGTTCGTAGTGTACCTCGTGTCATGGGTTTTGTTGGAGGGACACCGGATAAACCTGCACCGATTAGTAATCGTGAAGCAGATATTATCTTGAATCGTCTTGAACAAAATAGCGATAAACCGCGGCTAAAAATATGTTCCACCCAGGAGAGGAAGTTCGTGTTACCGAAGGGCCTTTTGCTGATTTTAACGGTACGGTAGAAGAAGTTGATTACGAAAAAGGTCGTCTCAAAGTATCAGTTTCTATTTTTGGTCGAGCAACCCCGGTTGAACTTGAGTTTAGCCAAGTAGAAAAACAAAACGGTTAACCTAAAAAAATAGTTGATTCAAAGTAAGCAGGAACAAGGATTTGTTCCTGTTTTTATTTAAGAATTCTCTAACGACACAACCTGTCGTCTCCTATCCATATAATATCTGAGCATACACAAACAAAGAGGAAAAAAATTTATGCTTAGATTAGGATTATTAGCTATTTTAACAGCTAAACTTCTGTTAAATATGACGAAAAAAACACAATAACGACAGAGCAGTTATTTGAAATGATACAAAATGAGAGCGCTCATGTGAGCGCTTTTTGAAGATAAAAGATTTTTATCGAAGTTCAAATTAGTGACTAAGATATCAAAAGATTGGGATATCGATCAAAAGCGTGAGTTTGTTAAATTGACCATAGCAATATTTGAAGGAATGGATGGATGGGATTTTTATTGCGGCGGATAGCGCGCAAAAATATTTTTGAGTTAACTCAATGTAAAGAGCGAACATTAGAGTGCTTAAATTTGCTCACTAAAATATTTCCTGAGATACCTGAAATACAAAAGATCTTATACATTTTTGTCCGAAGTCGATAGGATTAAGAGTCGCCAACGTCATCCAATTTATAATTTAAATCAAAAACCAAGTGTAATATTCAATGATCCAGGTTTAAAATTTGTTGTCATTAATCAACTTATGTATCGTCAGAGTAAGCTCAAACCAACATTTGATATAAAAAATTATTTGCAGAAGAATATACTGCATGTTTTATTAACCCTGAACTAAAGGGGGCAGTATAGAAGCAGGAGAATATTTTTTTGGAATTTAGATATTCCGCAACATTGGCTGAATAAAATTGAAGAGCTTTATATAGATAGCCAAGCAGAGTTATATAAAATAGCTACGATATATCCAGGGTATTTTAACTTTAATATGGGCGGTTTTATTCCTATTAGTGACAAAGCCATTAATGATTTAGCTCTTTTGCCTAATTTGCGAAAAAAATTTGTATCGATGTTCATGAAAAATAAATTTATGCAGGTCCAAGATGCGAAGTTAGAGAATTTTGGTTGGGGCAGTGGAGAGTCGGGAGAGGTTTATTTATCAGAAAGCTTCATACAAGCATTAAGGGAACGTAAGATAGAATTATGCAGAGCGATACTAATCTACTCTGAATGCAGATAAGTGTTGTGAGTGTACCAATTCTACATAAAAGTTAAAAGGTACTTGAAAAAAATAGACAAAGTTTCAGTAGAATTCGCAATCTGTTTACGGGTTGGATATCCGATTCGTATTTTATATAAACGGGGAGCTGAGAGGCGTTATTACCCATTCAAAGGAAACTAAAAAAATGGCAAAAAGTCCAAGCATACGTTAAGTTGCAAGTTGCAGCTGGTATGGCAAACCCATCACCACCAGTTGGTCCTGCATTAGGTCAGCAAGGTGTGAACATCATGGAATTTTTGTAAAGCATTCAACGCTCGTACTGAGAGTTTAGAAAAAGGTTTACCAATTCCTGTGGTCATCACTGTTTATGCAGACCGTTCATTCACTTTCGTTACTAAAACTCCACCTGCAGCGGTATTGTTGAAAAAGCAGCCGGTGTTAAATCCGGTTCTGCTAAACCGAACAAGGATAAAGTAGGTAAAGTGACTTTAGATCAAATCCGTCAAATCGCTTTGAAACTAAAGCTGCCGATATGACTGGTGCGACTATCGAAACCAAAAATGAAATCGATTGCTGGTACTGCTCGTTCTATGGGCTTAACGGTGGAGGAATAATACAATGGCTAAATTGACTAAAAAATGAAAAGCAATCAAAGCCGGCGTTGATTCAACCAAAGCTTATGAAATTAATGAAGCTATTGCAGTATTAAAACAATTTGCAACAGCTAAATTTAAAGAAAGTGTTGATGTTGCGGTGAATTTAGGAATTGATGCGCGTAAATCTGATCAAAACGTACGTGGCGCAACAGTACTTCCACACGGTACAGGTCGTTCTGTACGTGTAGCCGTATTCACTCAAGGTGCCAATGCGGATGCTGCAAAAAGAAGCCGGTGCTGATTTAGTTGGTATGGAAGACTTGGCTGAGCAAGTTAAAAAGGCGAAAATGAACTTCGATGTTGTTATTGCTTCTCCGGATGCAATGCGCGTGGTAGGTCAATTAGGCCAAGTATTGAGGTCCGCGTGGCTTAATGCCTAACCCAAAAGTTGGTACTGTAACACCTAACGTTGCTGAAGCAGTAAAAAAATGCTAAGTCTGGTCAGATCCGTTATCGTAATGACAAAAACGGTATCATCCATACTACTATCGGTAAAGCTGATTTCACAGCAGATCAATTAAAAGAAAACCTTCAAGCACTGTTAGCCGCTTTAGCTAAAGCAAAACCGGCGACTGCGAAAAGGTATCTTTATCAAGAAAGTGAGCATTTCTACAACGATGGGTGCAGGTGTTCAGGTTGATCAAACTAGCCTGTAATTTAATGTGCTAGGATAAATAGAATATAAAAAGTGCGGTCAATTTTGATCGCATTTTTTTATTTTTGAGATTTACCAATTAGATTCTTATTAATTGTGGTAATACCTAATTTCTTGCAAAATTACAGTTACTTTGAACCGCAATTTTATTTATATTGAAGTCGATTATTTTTGATCTCCTACTTTACAATAACGATTTTTCCCTTTATAATTCTCAAGCTTAATTACAGCAAAGCTGTAAAAATGATGAGTCTTGCCTATCAAGCCCCGTCTAAGACCGTAGGGGAAAACGGCATAATTATGGAAATAAAAAGTGCGGTGAGTTTTCTTAATTACCTACGTAGATGGTGAACAGAGTAAGAATTTTTCTGCTTCTGGACACCGAAGTCGTCCTAGTATGTTGTTTGTATTAGGTAATTTAATTCCGAGTAATCAGGTGTATTCAGGAGCTAAAAGCCAATGGCATTAAATCTTCAAGACAAACAAGCAATTGTTGCCGAAGTAAATGAAGCAGCCAAAAGGTGCCCTTTCTGCTGTGATCGTGATTCCGTGGTGTTACAGTAGATAAAAATGACTGAATTACGTAAATCAGCTCGCGAAGCTGGTGTTTCTATGCGTGTTGTTCGTAATACTTTATTACGTCGTGCAGTAGAAGAGTACTGATTTCGAGTGCTTAAAAGATACGTTTACCGGTCCGACACTTATCGCGTTCTCTAACGAACATCCTGGTGCTGCGGCACGTTTGTTTAAAAGATTTTGCGAAAAGCAAATGATAAGTTTGAAATTAAAGGTGCAGCCTTTGAAGGTAAAAATCCAAGATATTAATTTCTTGGCAACTTTACCAACTTACGAAGAAGCGATTGCACGTTTAATGGGTACAATGAAAAGAAGCTGCGGCAGGAAAAACTTGTACGCACTTTGGCGGCAGTACGCGACAAATTACAAGAAGCAGCTTAATTTTAAGCAAATACTTCTTAACTCGTTTAACTTTATTTATTTTAGGAATTGATTGTTATGTCATTAACTAACGAACAAATCATTGAAGCGATTGCTTCAAAAATCGAGTATCTGAGATCGTAGAATTAATTTCTGCAATGGAAGAAAAAATTTGGTGTATCAGCAGCGGCGGCGGCAGTTGCAGTAGCAGCTGGTCCAGCAGAAGCAGCTGAAGAGAAAAACTGAATTTGATGTTATCCTTGCTGAAGCAGGTGCTAACAAAGTTGCAGTAATCAAAGCAGTTCGTGGTGCAACTGGTTTAGGTTTTGAAAGAAGCTAAAGACTTAGTTGAATCTGCACCAGCAACAGTTAAAGAGGGTATCTCTAAAGCTGAAGCTGATGCGCTTAAGAAAGAATTAGAAGAAGCAGGCGCGAAAGTAGACATTAAATAATTTTAATGTTTTTAAATTTGCCTTTGTTTTCGGGCATTAATGGCTGGTGGGTTACCATCAGCCATTTTGTGCTATCAAACCAGCATAAAAACACTCTCCGTTTAATTGCTTTTAGTTGGATTAAATCAGGCTTTTTAATTTAACTGCAATCCGCTCGTCAGAAGTAAGGTTCAGAGTGCGGTATCTAACAAACGGGTTCAAATACATTGATACACTGTCAACGTGCATTTTATAAAGCGTAGTAAAATGAAACCGCACTTGGGGTATCAAGTCGGTCACACTGAACATTATACAGAGGACCCCCAATGGTTTACTCCTATACCGAGAAAAAAACGTATCCGTAAAAACTTCGGCAAACGTCCGCAAGTTTTGGACATACCTTATTTATTAACAATTCAATTAGATTCTTTTTGAAAAAAATTTATCCAAAGAGATCCCGAGGGGCAACAAGGCTTAGAAGCCGCATTCCGTTCGGTGTTTCCTATAGTCAGCAATAACGGTAGTACAGAATTGCAATATGTTAGCTATAAGTTAGGCGAACCAGTTTTTGATGTGCGTGAATGTCAAATTCGTGGAACTACTTATGCTGCACCGTTGCGAGTAAAATTACGTTTGGTCAGCTATGATAAAGATGCTGCACCGGGCACAATTAAAGATATTAAAGAACAAGATGTATATATGGGTGAAATCCATTGATGACCGATAACGGTACTTTTGTTATTAACGGAACTGAGCGTGTTATCGTGTCCCAATTGCACCGCAGCCCGGGTGTATTCTTTGATAGCGACAAAGGTAAAACTCATTCTTCAGGTAAAGTGCTATATAACGCACGTATTATTCCTTACCGTGGTTCATGGTTGGATTTTTGAATTTGATCCGAAAAGATAATTTATTTGCACGTATTGACCGCCGTCGTAAATTGCCGGCAACTATTATTCTTCGTGCCCTACATTACACCACTGAGCAGATTTTTAGATTTGTTCTTTGAAAAAGTAATTTTTGAAATTAAAGACAATAAGTTGCTGATGGAGCTAGTGCCTGAAAGATTGCGTGGTGAGACGGCAACCTTTGATATTGAGGCAAATGGTAAAAGTTTATGTAGAACTTGGTCGTCGTATTACTGCACGCCATATCCGAGCATTGGAAAAAGATCAAATTACGCAAGTGGAAGTGCCGACTGAATATATTGTTGGTAAAGTTGCAGCAAAAGATTATGTGGATTTGGAATCAGGCGAGCTGATTTGTCCTGCTAACATGGAAATAACCCTAGATGTGTTACCAAAACTAGTAGCAGCAGGTTACAATACAATTGAAACTTTATTTACCAATGACTTAGATTACGGCCCTTATATTTCTGAAACTTTGCGTGTGAGATCCTTCCTATGATCGTTTAAGTGCATTAGTTGAAATTTACAGAATGATGCGTCCTGGTGAACCACCGACAAAAAGAGGCTGCTGAGTCTTTATTTGATAACCTATTCTTTTCAACGGATCGCTATGATTTGTCAGCCGTAGGTCGGATGAAATTTAATCGCTCTTTAGGTTTTGCCAGAGGAAGTAGGAGCCGGTGTGATTGAGTAATGACGATATCATCAATGTTATGAAAAAAATTGATTGATATTCGTAACGGTCGTGGTGAAGTGGATGATATTGACCACTTAGGTAACCGTCGTATCCGTTCTGTTGGTGAAATGGCAGAAAACCAATTTCGTATTGGTTTGGTGCGGGTGGAAAGAGCAGTTAAAGAGCGTCTTTCTTTGGGTGATTTGGACGCAGTAACTCCACAGGATTTAATTAATGCTAAAACCGATATCGGCTGCAGTGAAAAGAATTTTTCGGTTCTTCCCAGCTGTCACAATTTATGGATCAAAAACAATCCATTATCGGAAGTGACCCATAAACGTCGTATTTCTGCATTGGGACCTGGCGGTTTAACCCGTGAACGTGCTGGTTTTTGAAGTACGTGACGTACATGCTACTCATTATGGACGAGTATGTCCGATTGAAACGCCTGAAGGACCAAATATCGGTTTGATTAACTCTTTATCCGTTTATGCGCGTACCAATAATTACGGTTTCTTAGAAACACCTTATCGTAAAGTGGTTAATGGACAAGTAACAGAGGAAATTGAGTACTTATCCGCTATTGAAGAAGGTGCCTATGTAATTGCGCAGGCAAACTCGAATTTAGATGAAAAATTTACGTTTTACTGATGCTTTCGTAACTTGCCGTGGTGAGCATGGTGAGTCCGGCTTATATCGCCCTGAAGAAGTGCATTACATGGACGTTTCTACTCAACAAGTGGTTTCTGTGGCTGCAGCCTTGATTCCATTCTTAGAGCACGACGATGCGAACCGTGCATTGATGGGCGCAAACATGCAACGTCAGGCGGTACCGACTTTACGCGCAGATAAACCGTTAGTTGGAACTGGCATTGAGAAAGCGGTAGCTCTTGACTCCGGTGTTGCGGTTGTCGCAAAAACGTGGTGGTACGATTCAATAGTGGATGCTTCCCGTATTGTGGTGAAAGTCAATGAAGACGAAACCGTTGCGGGCGAAGCCGGTATTGATATTTATAACTTAATCAAATATACCCGTTCTAACCAAAACACCTGTATCAACCAAATTCCTTGTGTGAATTTAGGCGATCCGATTGAACGTGGTGAAATCTTGGCGGATGGTCCATCTACCGATCTAGGGGAGTTAGCATTAGGTCAAAATATCCGAGTGGCTTTCATGCCATGGAATGGTTATAACTTCGAAGACTCTATGTTAGTTTCTGAGCGCGTAGTACAGCAAGACCGTTTTACAACCATTCATATTCAAGAGCTTTCTTGTGTAGCGCGTGACACTAAATTAGGTGCAGAGGAAATTACTTCGGATATTCCAAATGTCGGCGAAGCAGCATTAAACAAATTAGATGAGTCGGGAATTATTTATGTCGGTGCGGAAGTAAATGGTGGCGATATTCTGGTTGGTAAAGTGACACCGAAAAGGTGAAACTCAATTAACGCCGGAAGAAAAAAACTATTGCGTGCTATTTTCGGTGAAAAAGCCTCTGACGTAAAAAGACTCTTCATTGCGTGTGCCGAACGGAACTTCCGGTACGGTTATTGATATCCAAGTATTCACCCGTGACGGCGTGGAAAAAAAGATAAACGTGCGCTTGAAATTGAAGAAATGCAATTGAAACAGGCGAAAAAAAGACCTGGTCGAAGAGCTGGAAATTTTGGAAGCCGGTTTATTTTCCCGTGTACGCAATTTGTTGCTTGACGGTGGAATAAGCGCAAAAAGAACTGGATAAGTTGGATCGTGCCAAATGGTTGGAGCAAACACTGGCCGATGAAACAAAACAAAAGCCAGTTAGAACAGCTTGCCGAACAATATGAAGAATTGCGTAAAGACTTTGAGCATAAATTGGAAGTTAAACGCGGCAAAAATCATTCAAGGTGATGACTTAGCACCAGGCGTGTTGAAAGTCGTGAAAGTGTATTTGGCAGTGAAACGTCAAATCCAACCGGGTGATAAAATGGCGGGTCGTCATGGTAACAAAGGGGTTATCTCAAAAAAATAAACCCTGTGGAAGATATGCCATACGACGAAAAACGGTCAACCTGTTGAAATCGTATTGAATCCGCTAGGTGTTCCATCCCGTATGAATATCGGTCAGATCCTTGAAACTCACTTAGGGTTAGCGGCGAAAGGAATCGGCGATCAAATTAATATGATGCTCAAGCAGAAACAGGAAGTAGAAAAGCTACGCACTTATATCCAAAAAGCTTATGATTTGGGCGGCGGATCACAGAAAGTGGATTTAAAATACCTTCACTGATGAAGAAGTATTGCGTTTAGCGGAAAACCTGCGTAAAGGTATGCCACTTGCGACTCCGGTATTTGACGGTGCAGAAGAGAGTGAAATTAAAGAACTGTTACAGTTAGGGCGGTTTACCGACTTCAGGTCAGATTACCCTTTTATGATGGTCGCATCCGGTGAAAAATTTGAGCGCCCGGTAACAGTGGGTTACATGTATATGCTCAAATTGAACCACTTGGTTGATGATAAAAATGCATGCTCGTTCAACCGGTTCTTATAGTCTTGTTACTCAACAACCGTTGGGTGGTAAGGCTCAATTCGGTGGTCAACGTTTCGGTGAGATGGAGGTCTGGGCTTTACAAGCATATGGCGCAGCATATACCTTGCAAGAAATGTTGACGGTGAAATCCGATGATGTGAACGGTCGTACTTCAATGTATAAAAAAACATTGTGGGAGGCAAGCATCAAATGGAACCTAGCACACCGGAATCTTTCAACGTAATTATGAAAGAAATCCGTTCATTGGGTATTAACATTGATTTAGACGAAGAATAATCCGTTTAAACGATAAATCGTACGCTCAAGTGCGGTCAAAATTTTGAGAGTTTTTGATCGCATTTGGATAAGTTTAACTCCGACAGGAGCAAAAATCTGTGAAAGACTTAGTCAAGTTTTTTTAAAAGCACAATCAAAATCTGCAGAAGATTTTTGATGTGATCAAAATCAGTTTAGCATCGCCGGATATGATCCGTTCTTGGTCATTTGGTGAAGTGAAAAACCGGAAACTATCAACTATCGCACCTTCAAACCGGAGCGTGATGGCTTGTTCTGTGCACGTATTTTCGGGCCGGTAAAAGATTATGAATGTTTATGCGGTAAATATAAACGTCTGAAACATCGTGGCGTAATCTGCGAAAAAAATGTGGTGTAGAAGTAACGCAAACTAAAGTGCGTCGGGAACGTATGGGGCATATTGAACTGGCTTCACCTGTTGCGCATATCTGGTTCTTAAAATCATTACCGTCCCGTATTGGTTTGTTGCTGGATATGCCGTTACGTGACATTGAACGCGTGTTGTATTTCGAATCTTATATTGTAATTGAGCCGGGAATGACCGATTTAGAAAAAGGTCAGTTGCTTACAGAAGAACAATTTATGGATGCGGAAGATCGTTGGGCGGATGAATTTGATGCCAAAATGGGAGCGGAAGCTATCCAGGCCCCTGCTGCGTAACATGGATTTGGAGCAGGAATGCGAGACTCTGCGCGAAGAGTTACAAGAAACCAATTCTGAAACCAAACGCAAAAAGATCACTAAACGATTGAAATTACTAGAATCATTCATTCAATCCGGCAATAAGCCGGAATGGATGGTGATGACCGTATTACCGGTATTGCCACCGGATTTACGTCCGTTGGTACCATTGGATGGTGGACGTTTCGCTACTTCTGATTTAAACGATTTGTACCGCCGAGTGATTAATCGTAATAACCGTTTGAAACGCTTATTAGATTTAATTGCGCCGGATATTATCGTACGTAACGAAAAACGTATGTTGCAGGAATCTGTTGATGCATTATTAGATAACGGCCGCCGTGGTCGTGCAATCACAGGTTCAAATAAACGTCCATTGAAATCCCTTGCTGACATGATCAAGGGTAAACAAGGACGCTTCCGTCAGAACTTGTTGGGTAAACGCGTTGACTACTCCGGCCGTTCAGTAATTACCGTAGGTCCATACTTACACCTACATCAATGTGGTTTGCCGAAGAAAATGGCGTTGGAGTTATTCCGTCCATTTATCTACGCAAAATTAGAAAAGCCGTGGTTATGCGACAACGATTAAAGCAGCGAAGAAAATGGTGGAGCGTGAAGACGCTATCGTTTGGGATATCTTAGCTGAAGTCATTCGCGAACACCCGATTCTGTTAAACCGTGCGCCAACATTGCACCGTTTGGGTATTCAAGCATTTGAACCGATCTTAATTGAAGGTAAAGCGATTCAATTACACCCACTTGTTTGTGCTGCGTTTAACGCGGACTTCGACGGTGACCAAATGGCTGTTCATGTACCGTTAACACTGGAAGCACAATTAGAAGCGCGCGCGTTAATGATGTCCACCAACAATATTCTTTCTCCGGCAAACGGTGATCCGATTATCGTTCCGTCACAAGACGTGGTGTTAGGTCTATATTATATGACCCGCGATAAAGTGAACGGTAAAGGCGAAGGCATGTTGTTACAAGACCCTCGTGAAGCGGAGAAAAGCTTATCGTACAGGTCAGGCGGAACTACATTCTCGAGTAAAAGTACGGATTACCGAGTATGAGAAAAATGAGGCCGGTGAGTTTGAAGGTAAGACAAGTTTAGTAGATACCACAATCGGGCGTGCAATTTTTATGGATGATCGCTCCGAAAGGGATGCCGTTTAGTTTGTTTAACCAAACCTTAGGGTAAAAAGCGATTTCTAAACTGATTAACGAGAGTTATCGTCGCTTAGGAATGAAGCCAAGCGTATTGTTTGCCGACCAGATCATGCGTATACCGGATTTGCTTATGCGGCGCGTTCTGGGTCTTCCGTCGGTATTGACGATATGGTAATTCCGCAGAAAAAAATATGAAATTATTTCTGCAGCAGAAGAAGAAGTGGCGGAAATTCAGGAGCAGTTCCAATCAGGTCTTGTAACTGCCGGTGAGCGTTATAACAAAGTAATCGATATTTGGGCTGCTGCTAACGAACGTGTCGCTAAAGCTATGATGGAAAACCTGTCAACGGAAGAAGTAATCAACCGTGAAGGGAATCCTGAAAAACAAGTTTCTTTTAACAGCATCTTTATGATGGCGGATTCCGGTGCGCGTGGTTCTGCGGCACAGATTCGTCAGTTAGCAGGTATGCGTGGCTTGATGGCGCGTCCGGATGGTTCCATTATCGAAACCCCGATTACCGCAAACTTCCGTGAAGGTTTGAACGTTTTACAATACTTTATTTCTACCCACGGGGCGCGTAAAGGTTTGGCGGATACCGCGTTGAAAACAGCGAACTCCGGTTACTTGACCCGCCGTTTAGTTGACGTGGCGCAAGACTTAGTTATCGTAGAAGATGACTGTGGTACACACGAAGGTATCGTGATGACCCCGTTAATCGAAGGTGGTGATGAAAAAGTACCTCTACGTGAACAAGTTTTTAGGGTCGTGTAGTCGCTGAAGACATCTTAAAACCGGGTACGGAAGAAGTATTAATTCCACGCAATACATTATTAGATGAAAAAAATTGTGTGACGTATTAGATGCAAATTCTGTAGACAGTGTGAAAGTACGTTCTGTTGTAACCTGTAATACCGACTTCGGTGTGTGCGCGAAATGTTACGGTCGTGACTTAGCACGTGGCCACCGATCAACCAAGGTGAAGCAGTGGGTGTTATTGCGGCGCAATCTATCGGTGAACCGGGAACACAGTTAACCATGCGTACGTTCCACATTGGTGGTGCTGCATCTGCAGCAGCCAAAGAGTCTAACGTTCAAGTGAAAAAAACAGCGGTATTTTACGTTTAGCTAATGCGAAATTCGTGACCAATAACGAAGGTAAATTGGTATTAACATCTCGTAATACAGAATTAACCGTTGTGGATACTTTTGGCCGTACTAAAGAGCACTATAAAGTGCCTTACGGTGCTATCTTGAACAAAGGCGATCAGCAAGATGTGAATACTGGCGAAACCATCGCTAACTGGGATCCGCATACAATGCCGGTTATCTCTGAAGTAGGCGGTTTCGTAAAATTCGTGGACATTGTGGATGGTCTAACCGTTACTCGTCAAACCGACGAATTAACCGGTCTTTTCTTCTATCGTAGTACAAGACGTGGGTGAACGTGCGACAGCAGGTAAAGATTTACGTCCGGCAATTAAGTTGGTGGATGCGAAAGGCAATGACATCTTAGTTCCGGGAACGGATGTAGTGGCGCAATACTTCTTACCTGGTAAGGCTATTGTAACCTTAGACGACGGCGCAGAAGTACATGTAGGGTGATCCGTTAGCGCGTATTCCGCAAGAATCCATGGGTACTAAAGATATTACCGGTGGTCTTCCACGCGTTGCAGACTTATTCGAAGCACGTAAACCGAAAGAGCCAGCAATCTTGGCGGAAATCTCAGGTATCGTTTCCTTCGGTAAAGAAACCAAAGGTAAACGTCGCTTATTGATTACTCCGGCAGAAGGCGAAGTGTACGAAGAAATGATTCCGAAAATGGCGTCAATTGAACGTATTCGAAGGTGAAATGGTAGAACGCGGTGATGTGATCTCAGATGGTGCAGAAACACCACATGATATCTTACGCTTACGTGGCGTACACGCGGTAACCGAATATATCGTTAACGAAGTCCAAGAAGTTTACCGCTTACAAGGGGTAAAAATTAACGATAAACACATCGAAGTTATCGTACGCCAAATGTTGCGTAAAGCGATTGTAACCAAAAGCCTATGACTCCGAATTCCTTGAAGGGGAACAAGTAGAAGTAGCACGCGTGAAAATCGTTAACCGTAAACGTGAAGCAGAAGGCAAAGCCACCGGTTGAATTTGAACGCGAATTGTTAGGGTATCACTAAAGCGTCCTTAGCAACAGAGTCCTTCATCTCTGCGGCATCCTTCAAGAAACCACACGTGTGTTAACGGAAGCGGCAGTAGCAGGTAAACGCGATGAGTTACGCGGCTTGAAAGAGAACGTTATCGTGGGTCGTTTGATTCCTGCGAATACCGGTTTCGCATATCATCAGAATCGTGTGAAAACTCGCGACACCAATTCGTTTGCAGAAGATCTTGAAGTGAAATTCTCGGCAGCAGATGAAGCAGAAATCGAAGCGGAATTTAGCTTTGTTGTAGAAGATCCAAGTGCAAGTTTGACAGAAATGTTGAATATGGCGGACGATGAATAAGCTTTAGCTATTAGACAATAAATATGAAAACCCTTGTTCCTATGACAAGGGTTTTATTTTATCTATTATTCTCTTTGGCTTTAGAGGTTAGGGTGTTTAAGTTTCCATCCGTTTTGCATATAAAAAGTGCGGTCAGAATTTTTGAGGTGTTTTTATGTGGAAAAAAACAACGAAAAACTGACCGCACTTTTTCGATTGTTGACGTTGCTCTTAGCCAAGTAACTGTTGCACCAGTGTGGTATAAATGTTTACACCTGTTAGTAACTGGTTTTCATCGAAATCAAATTCCGCTTCATGGTGGCCGGCAGTGCGATCAGCACCGAGAATGAAATAAATAGCTTTGCCTCCGTGTTCCTGTACCCGTCTTCCTAGAACAGTTGCGTCTTCACTGGCATTGAAAGCGTAATTGGCGTTGACGTTATGCACTTGAGGTTGGGCAAGAGCGATTTCTTCCACTAGTTGCACTAGTTCGATATCATTGACCATGTCAACCGCTTCACCCATAATCTCTGTCCTCACAGGTGACATCAAAACTGACAGCAATACCCTTGGCAATTTGCATAACCTGCTCGGTCATATATTGATTGATGGCTTTGTTTTCGCCTCGCACTTCAAGTTGAATTTCCGCTTTGGTCGGAATAACGTTGCGTCCTTCGCCGGCTTTTAACACACCGACATTAATCCGCGTCATTCCTTCACCGTGGCGACTGATACCATGCAGCTGGGTAACAGCGGTGCAGCGGCAAGCAGAGCGTTACGTCCTAAGTGCGGAGAAGCTCCGGCATGAGCAGGTTTACCTTGATAGCGAATGTCTATCTTAGTGGTAGAAAAGGAAATTTTTCGGATTGGAAATCACCGTGCCGCTATCTGCGCAGAAACTGATATGCGAGGACGCGAAATAATCAGCATCATCAATTACTCCGCTTGCCGCAATGGCTGCTGCACCGCGCACCTTCTTCTGCCGGTTGGAAAACAATTTTTACTTTGCCTGTGAACTTATCCTTATTTTGCGATAACCACAGCGCAGTGCCAAGCCCGATGGTAATATGTCCGTCATGTCCGCAGGCGTGCATGAAACCGTCGTTAAGAGAGGAAAAACCTTCTTTATTCGGAATATGTTCCGGTGCACTGGTTTCCGTTACATTAACACAGTCAATATCAAAAAACGTAGCGCAAACCGTTTTGCCCGGTTTACCTGAATCTAACACCGCCACACAACCGGTATAACCGTCCATTTTATCCAGCCATTTCTTGTTTTGCACCGTATGCGACGGCATTTTTCCAATCCTTTTTCCACAACGGCTTGGCGACGACCGCGTACAAAAATCACGATTGATGATTTGATTGCCTAACAAAATCTCAAAGCCCATTTGTTCCAGATAATCGGCAATACGGGAGGTTGTCCAAAAATTCAGTCCAGCCTGTTTCAGGAAAAACGGTGAAATTCTCTACGCCATTGAACGAGTTGTTGTTTAGTCAATTCCATAATATGCTCCTTCTGATAAGATTGATAAAACATGATGCTTTTTCATATTTATCTTGTAAAACGCCCTTAAAAACAAACCGCACTTTGCGGATCTACGCTAAAAAGTGCGGTCATTTTTATCTGTTTTTATAGCATAAACAGTGCAAGGAATAAGGTTGCCAAAAATCATTCCCGGTGCAGTGCGTTTGATCATTTCCACCGGGCTGACCATAGCTAAACCGGCGCAGACAATAGTTACCCCGGCAATCGGAGAGGCGGTGCGCCGATTGCTCCTGAGATTGCTGCCGCCATACCAAGATTAACATGGGAGTAACCGAGTTCGACGGCGTGTGGTGTAACGGCCGTGTTGAAAGCGATTGCTGCCGCATCTCCGGAGCCGGTAATTATTCCCATTAAGAATGGTCCGATGGTAGCCCCCAGCGCACAAATTCGTTTGAATGTTTGAGGAATTCAATCGCAGAATCAACTGCGCCGGTGGATTTCAACCCTGCTACGAAGACGCCTGCTGCAATAATGATACCGAGTACGTTTGCGTAAGAGTTACCCATTCCATTAAAGAATTCTTCGGTAATTTTTACCGGAGAAATGCGAGTGACCAAAATGCCATAAATTGCACCGATTAACATTGCCTGCGGCACACCCATTTTCGTCCAGCTTAACCAAGACACTTCTTGTAACGATGTACCACCGATAACCAGAATCACCAACGGTATTAAAGGTGCTAAGGCAAACAGAATATTTACTTTAACGAATTTACTTTCAGCTTCTTTCTGTTCGCTTAGATAAGCCTGGCGATGTTCATCACCGTAATCTTTAAAAAACAATGCCAACAATGTCAATATGATTGCACCGATAGCACCTGCAATCATGGTGTAAGGCGCATGGCTCAGGTTAACTTCGGTAATCGTTAATTTTGACATTTCGCTGATCATCGCTGAGTGAGAAGAGCCAGGGCTCATCATGGAGCCGAAGGTACCGGCTAAAATGGCAGCCCCAGCCGTTGCCGGGCGAACACCGGCGCTTTTTAACACCGGAATTAGAGTTGCTCCCACAGCGGCCGCACATCCGGCAGCAGAGGGAATAGCGATATTAATAAAGAACGTAATTACCGTTGCCACCGGAATTAGAAAGAATTTTAACCCTCCCAACGGTTTGGTTAGCAAATGCACTAAATGGGTATCGCATTGGGTGTATTTCATAACATATGCAAAGCCCATACTGGAACAGATAGCCATAATTAGCCCAGCTGATGTCATACTTTTGGCAAATGCATCTAATGCCCCCATCGGATTAAAGTGTAAGCAGCGACATTAATAAACCAACCCCAATCAGCACTGTTCGGGTTTCATATTTTTAATCAATAAATAAATGGTTACAACAATGCCGGCGATGGCAATAATGGGTTTTAATTCATCCATAATTATTTTCCTTAATATTTGAAGGTCGAATTAACGGTTAATTCAGCGAGTTGCATATTTTTTTACTAAAGGGTGGCACTGCTGTTTCTTCTAACTTTGTGGTTTATCCGTCATCGAGAGACAAATAAAAATTATTGTAGCAAGGAATGCAATAAATTAAATAACCGCTATCCTTGTATTTTTTTGAGTTACTGGTGAGTAACATATTTTTTTATTATGAGTTTCTCCTTTTTAGACATTGGTATTATGCAACCGAATGCCTTAAAGAGGAAAATAAAGATCTGAGTTCCGTGATCTAAGTCACAAAAAATAAATGGAAAAGGAGAGGACTATGACCATTAATATGCAGAGAATTCAAACTATTATCGAAAAAAATTGGCATCAATTTCTTCTGTACAGGGCGAATTAACCCGCTTAGCTTTCAGTGCGGAAGATGAAGTGGCACATAATTATTTGATTGAACTATGCAAACCTTATGATCTTGCCATACGCCGCGATGAAATCGGTAATTTATTTATCCGTAAATCGGGAGTTGAAGATCATCTTGCCGCGGTGGCTTTTTGGTTCCCATATCGATACCGTGGTTAATGCAGGTAAATTTGACGGCCCCTTGGGTTCTGTTGGTGGACTGGAAATTTTGTTCCAATTGTGCGAACAGGGGGTACAAACCCGCTATCCGTTGGAACTGATTATTTTCACCTGTGAAGAATCCAGTCGTTTTAATTATGCTACATTGGGCAGCAAACTCATGTGCGGAATTACTAATCGGGAAAGTTTAAGCAAGTTACAGGATAAACAAGGGAACGGTTTAAAAGAGGCTTTTGGCAGATATTGGTTTAGATTTTGCCAAGATTGATCAAGTCAAACGCAATGCAGAAGAATTCAAATGCTTTTTGAATTACATATCGAACAAGGGCCGCGTTTGGAAAACGAACGGAAAACCATAGGTGTAGTGACGGGGATTGCGGCGCCGATTCGCTGTATAGTAAAAATTCAAGGGCAGGCGGATCATTCCGGTGCTACGGCAATGCACTACCGCCACGATGCACTGTTAGGTGGGGCAGAATTGGCGTTAGCGATTGAACAAGCGGCAATTGATGCAGGGCATTCTACAGTCGCGACGGTTGGTAATCTCAGTGTCAAACCTGGTGTAATGAACGTTGTACCCGGTTATTGCGAATTGCTGGTGGATATCCGAGGCATTCATAGCGAAGCCAGAGAGTCGGTTTTCAACGTGTTACAACAACAAATTGAACAAGTTGCCTCCAAACGGGGCTTGTCTATCGAATTACAGCTAATTTCGAAAGATCAACCGATTTTATTGCCTGATCAAATGGCGGAACAAATCAGTCGCGCAGCGCAAGAGTTAGAGTATAGTTATGAAATTATGCCAAGTGGTGCCGGACATGATGCTATGCATATGGCAACGTTCTGTCCAACAGGCATGATTTTTTTGTTCCGTCAAAAGATGGGATTAGTCACAACCCATTGGAATTTACTGCATGGGAAGAGATTGAAGCCGGCATTAAAAGTATTACAACGTGTAGTATTGGAACAAGCAGAAAGGGTGTAGAGAAAAATAAAAAGTGCGGTGAGAAAAATGGTTGTTTTTTTCGACCGCACTTTTTCTTTGGTGCTAAAACAGTATTAATCTAAAATGTGGTTCACATCTTCGATTGGTTTGATACTCTCGTCAAACTCTTCCAGTGGTTTATGTTCACTTGCCAGGAAGGTGTAAACTACCGGGAGAATAAACAGCGTAAACAAAGTACCGATTGCTAAGCCGGAAACAATCACAATACCGATACTAAAACGCGATACCGCACCGGCCCCGGAGGCATACAGTAACGGAATCAAACCGGCAATCATTGCTGCCGTGGTCATCAGAATCGGACGCAAACGCACTTTAGCCGCTTCGGTAATTGCCTCAATACGGTTTTTACCGTGATTAAGTTGTTCCTCTTTAGCCACCTCGCACATCAAAAATACCATGTTTGGTGATTAACCCGACTAAGGTAACTAACCCAACCTGTGAGTAAATATTCAACGTTGTTCCACTAATGCCGAAGAAACTGAGCAAGTTTAGCATCAATAAAGCTCCACTCACAGCAAGTGGTACGGAGACAATAATTACTAACGGGTCACGCCAAGATTCAAATTGAATGGCTAATACTAAAAAGATGATAATTACGGCTAATGCAAAAAGTTACCCCAAGCGAGCTACCTTCTTGCACCAACTGGCGCTTCACCTCTAAAGTCGAAGTTATAACCTGGTGGCAAATCTTGAGCTGCGGTACGTAACCATTCTACGGCATCACCGATGGACGAACCCGGTATCGGCACAAAGTTAATTGTTGCTGAATTCAATTGGCTCCAGCTTGACAATGAACTTGGCTGCGGTTGTAATTCCATCGTAATTAAACTGCCCAAAGGTACGGCAGTACCATTGCTTGCCGAAACAAAATAGTTATTTAGGTTTTGAGGATTTAAACGATCCGCACGTTTTACTTGAGAAATAATTTTATAAGCACGCCCATCAATATCCACCCTTGTGATAGTCGCTGCTGACAAATAACTTCCTAAGGTATTACTGATTTGCTGCATGGTAATGCCATAAGTTCCCGCTTTTTCTTTATCAACGGCTATTTTAATTTGTGCCGTGTCAAACTGTAAATCTAAGGCGGAATATACGAATTTACCTGAAGCTCTGGCTTTCTGCAGTAAACTTCCAGCCACTTCAGCTAAATCTTCATAGCTGTTTGCCGTCGTAATTACAAAAACCAATTGGTGGCCCTTGTTCACCGGTAGAAATTTCAGGGAAACTAAATCCTGTTACAGACACTTCAGGAATATGAACTGCTTTTGCATTTAATTCCTTCATTATTTCCGGCTGTTTGCGTTTACGTTCGGACCAATCTTTTAATACCATAATGGCGATCGCTTGGTTAGATTTCGGTATACCCTGCAACAATCTGAGAAAATTGCACTTCCGGAACGCCACGGATGATTTCTTCGTATTGTTCCATTGCGGTTTGAACGTAATCTACGTTTATATTTGCCGGGGCTGTTGCTATACTCATCATCGCACCTTTATCTTCAGTCGGTGTCAATTCGCTGGAGAGGGATGTCAACAAAAATCGGTAATGTGGCAAAGATGATAACGGAGAAAGTAATAACTGTTTTACGACTATTCAGCATAACGGAAAGAACCGCTGTGTAAATGCGATTTACTTTGGTTAACGTATGTTCGATACATGTTTCCAGTTTGCTTGGGGCAGTATTAGCTTTCAATAATTTACTGCTCATCATTGGTGATAAGGTTAAGGCTGCGATACCTGAAATAAATACCGCCCCGGCAAGGGTTAAAGCAAATTCTTTGAATAGCGATCCGGTAATTCCTCCCATTAATGCCATTGGAGAGTAAACCGCCATCAGAGCAACTGTCATCGAGATAACAGGAATCCTGATTTCGCGCGTTCCAATAATTGCAGCTCGGAATGGCGTTTCACCTAATTTGATGTGACGGTCAACATTTTCTAATACTACAATTGCATCGTCCACAACTAGGGCCGATAGCCAGAATCATAGCTAACAATGTCATTAAATTAATTGAGAAATCAAATGCCTGTAGCAACATTATTACCCCAATCAAAGAAATCAGGGATAGTAATGATCGGAATTAAAATAGCGCGGAAAGAACCGATAAACAGCATAATAACGATCAATACGATTACGGTTGCTTCCACAATGGTTTTGATTACTTCATTAATAGAGCTATTAATCGCCTTAGTTACATCATACAGAATTTCTCCGTGAATACTATCGGGCAGGTTCTTCTTAATGTTTTTCAAATAAAGGGCGTACGTCTGCTGCAACTGTTAATGGGTTAGCAGTTGGAGCCGCTTCAATGCTAATACTACTGCATCGCGCCCATTGGCTTTAGAACGAATACTATCGCCTTCTTCATTAAGTTCGACAGTCGCAATATCACGTAAACGGACAAGCTGGTCGCCTTTTTGAATATACGATAACATTACCTAACTCTTCTATGTTTTTTTAGTGGTTGTTTCTACTTTATTTTTTTATAGACCGTGTAATATCCGTTTGCATTACCGGCTGCAGTTTGCACGTTATTTGAACTTAATGCTGCCATCACCTGTGGTGCTGATAAGCCTTGTGCAGCCATACGATCAGGATCCAACCAAATACGCATAGCATATTCCGAACCATAGATGTCTACCTTGGCAATACCGTTGATCGTAAAGAACTGAGGTTTGACAACTCTTTCTACATAGTCTACCACTTGGGGTTGAGCTAATTTATCGGAGGTCAAACTGATGTACATCATACCTGTACCGCCCGATGAAGATGTAATTACCGGATCTTCAATGTTCTTCGGTAATTTGGAACGCACCGAGTTCACTTTCGCCAAAAATATCCGCCAGCGCGGCATTCGGATCGGTGTTCAGTTTCATTTTTACTGTAATGGCGGAGGAATTTGGAGCACTGCTTGAGGACATATAATCAATATTATTGGCCTGAGCAATTGCTTCTTCCAGAGTAGAGGTTACAAACGCTTGGATTAAGCTAGCATCTGCACCAGGATAAACTGTCGACACGGTAATCACGGTAGTCGTCATTTTAGGGTATTCACGCACGGCTAATTTTGAAATGGCCTGTAATCCCAGAATAACGATTAGTAAACTGATAGAAATGGCTAATACCGGGCGACGAATAAAAATATCTGTGAATTTCATTTAATAATTCCTGAACTTATACCCAATTAAAGATTGGTATTGCTAGCCGGTGCTGATGTACCAACGCCCGGTTTATCGCTCAAAATAACCAGACTACCATTACCGATACGTTGCATTCCGCCAGTAACAATCATATCGCCTATTTTGACATCATTGCCTTTTAACTGAGCGTAAATTCCTTGGCGATCCTTAGTAAATACGGTTACTTGTTTTGTACGATATAATTTATTCAGGTTATCTGCGCCACCGATCGATTTCACAAAGGTATCGTTATCTGCAAACTTTTGACGCTCTTCATCGGAAAGTGCGGTCAAAATATAGCTCATTTCACCATACATATTGTAACTGACAGCAACTTGAGGCACGACGATTTGATCATTTTCTGTGGTTAAAGCAACGCGTAAGCGAACAAACATTCCGGATAGTAATTTTGACGCAGATTCTTCATCAAAGACTGCTTGTACGTCAACTAAACCGGTTGATTTATTGATCGCAGGCTCAATGGCTGTAATTTTTGCACCGAAAGTTTCACCTAAGCGAGCATCTGCCGTTGCAGTTACTTTCTGTCCGATATACAGATTTTCCAGCTGGTTTTGTGAAATCGAGAAATCAACTTTCATTAGACTTTGATCTTCCACTCGCACAATTTCAGTTCCGACATTGATATATTGCCCTTCATTGATTTTTTACAATCCCGGTTATGCCATCAAAGGGAGCATAAATTTGGCGACGTGCAATACTGGCTTTTAACGATTCAATATTTGCTACCAGCGCGTCATAAGCCGCTTTGGTATTGTCGTATTCGGCACGAGAAACACTTTTGGCTTTTAACTAAAAGTAGCATAACGTTGATAGTTCTGTTTGATAGAAGGTAGTTGCGCTTCGGAAGCGCGTAAGGTCGCTTTCTCAACAGAACTATCTAATTCGACCAGCAAATCGCCTTTTTACTTCCTGACCGGAACGTACAAGAATTTTGCTGACTGTGCCTGAAATCTGACTACTCAGCATAGAGCCTTGATTTGGACGCACCAAGCCAGTAGTTTCGATCACTGGTGTCCATTGTTTGGTTTCAATTTTAACTGCTGTAACCGGACTTGGTTGTTCCCCAGCGTTTGCAATCCCCTTACTGATCATCATTCCTTTAAAGATATTCAGTCCAATAACGGTAATAAACGCCAAAACGATTATAAGTAACGTCAATCGCATTATGAATGAATGGGAACGTTTAGGTTTGTATGGTTGAGTGTGACTACTCATAAAAAAGCTCCGTAAAAATGACAAATTAATTATTTTTGAATAGAACGCCAAGTTCTTTCAATTACTTGTTCTAAAACTTCATCCGAAAGTCTTCGTTTAAAGAAAACTTGACCAAACGCTAAATTAATTGCGCTTTCCAATCCTAATGCAAACAAAAACTTTAGTGGGTAAGTTACATAAGATGCCGGCTTGCACGGCATTTTGGCAAAATAACGTCCAAGCACCATGTTGTTCCCATTCTTCACAAATTTCTGCAAAGTGCGGTAAAGCTTGATATTGATGCATATTGGAAGTTAACATCGGGTTTGCTTCTAGGTGGCGCCAGATATTCCACCACATGATGCGATATTGCTCAAAAATAAGGCAGATTTTTATCGCAGTTTTTGCCATGGCTTGAGAGAAAATAGTAAAAAAATTCGCCGGGCAAATTGTTCAAGCAATTCATCTTTATTTTTTTAAAAATAAAGGTAAAATTGTGCCGGACGAAATTTTGGCTTCTTTGGCAATTTTGTGCATTGACAGATTATTTAAGCCATCACGCGCCATTAAACGCTCGGTGGCGGCAAAAATTAATTCTGTCATATCTGTTTCAGATTGACGCATATAAATTAAAAATTACTGAAATATTAGTTGAAAAAGTCTCAAATAGAGAAACTTTTTAAGATGAATGAACGTTCGTTCATTTTAATGATTTTTAAGATTTAAGAAGAAAAGTGCGGTGGAAATTTTTAAAAATTTTCACCGCACTTTGAGGTATATACACAGATATACAAAAGAATTACATTGCGAGCACGACACAGTTGATGACGGAAGCAGCTTTTTGTTGCGCACTAACGGCTGCTGAACGATCACCTAGTGGGCCTACAATTACGCGATTCCATTCTGCTGAAGAATTGACTCGGGCATTCAAACCGAGCGCAACTAAACGAGCCTGTAAATTATTCGCTTGCTCTTTTATTCTTAAATGCACCGCATTGCAACCCGAATCTTCCTGCAGGCTTGTCGGTTTCTGCCTTTTTCTGCTCTTCTTTCTTATTTTTCTTTTAGCCGGTTCAGTTTTTGGCGTTTTCGGTTTTCTTTACACTTTCCGCTTTTACTGTTTCCGGAGTAGCAACCTTTTTAGCTTCTTCCATTTTTCTTAGCTTCATCCGCTTTTTCTTTGGTCAGCTAATTTTTTTCTGCTCGGCTTGTTTTTCAACTCAAGCGCTTTTGCCTGCTCAGCTTTTTAATGCAGTATCGTCTTTTTCAGGTAAAGTTGGTTTTTGTTGTGCTAATTCTTCAATCTGCGCTTCTGCCTGCATTGCGCGTTCCATAGCTTTATCCAGTGCAGCTTGTTTCTCTTTTTCCTCTAAACGTAGTAATTCCGCTTTCTGTTTTTCGTTGAGAACGTTTTTGTGCTAAGGCTTTTTGCGCATCGTTACTAACGACCACAGTGCGGCTTTCCAATCCCTTTTAATATATGACCATACTTCTTCAGGGCGGCTGGGTAGCTGGCTCTTAGGCTGCGTTTTTCTCCGTTTTTGTCGCCAATTTGCCTGGTTCTTGCGCTTTTTCTTTTAACAAATAAAGCGCACCGGCAAACAATATAACAAGGAAAGCTGTAATCGACAGCAAGAACAGTTTTCCAATACGGCGGAGTTTTTAGTTTTCTTTGAACCGCCGTTTTTACGGCGTAATCGTGTTTTTTGTGCCACAATAAACCTTATTAGCTTCAAAATATATCAATAAAACCCGTTAATTCTACTGGAAAAGCCGCCTGTTTTCTAGGGGGCAGAAAAATTTAACTCATATCTAGCGGATCTCACGTCCAAATTTAATCGCACCTGTCCTGCTTTGATGGGTTGAGCCTGATGAAATTGGCTTAATGCTGCTTGTAGTACTGCTCGGGATGGATGTTGTAGCAATAAGTGCCAACGGAATTGCCCTGCTTTTTCGTAATAGGGGCGGGTATTGCGTCAAGTACTTGAAGGCCTTGTATATTTTGATTTCTGCTCCAATTTCGGAAATAATCGGCAAGTTGTTCCAATAATTGTTCAGCCTCCGAACTGTGAGGGCTTTGTGCTTTAAATAACGCTTGTGCGCTAAATGGCGGTAATCCCATTGCTTTTCGTAATTGTAACGCACGTTCGGCAAAGGCAGCGTAGCCTTCATTTAGTAGAGATTGCAATAAAGGATGTTCGGGATAATGGGTTTGTAGAATGACTTCCCCCTGTTTTTCTGCTCGCCCGGCACGCCCGGATACCTGAATATAAAGCTGTGCTAGCCGTTCTTCTGCACGAAAATCCACAGAGAATAAAGCATTATCGACATTTATTAGCGCCACAAGTGTTACATCCGGGAAGTGGTGACCTTTCGCTAACATTTGTGTACCGATTAAAATTTGACTTTTTCCTTGTCGAATATCTTTTAAAATGGCTTTCCAATTTACCTTTGCGTGCGGTACTGTCTCGATCAATTCGGGTAATTCCATATTGCGGAAAGCGTTTTTTTGTAAAGTTTCTTCCAACTGTTCGGTTCCTAAGCCAGTAGTGATTAAATGGGTCGAACCACAGTTGCCACATTGCATTGGAATCGGTTTTTTTGTGATGCACAGTGATGGCAACGTAAAACGCGTTGATGTTTATGATAAGTATAAGGTTTTTCACAATGTGAGCAGGTGCTTATCCAGCCACAGTCGTGGCAAAAATAGCACAGGAGCAAAGCCGCGTCGGTTTAGAAATAAAAGAACCTGATTTCCCTTTTTGCAAATGTTCTTCCATTTTTATTAAGCAATCGTGCCGGACAATCCGTTATGCACGGATTGCTTCTTTAAATCGATTACTTGTTGCAAAAGTGCGGTCGAATTTTTGGCCTTTTTAGTCAGTTGGATATGACGGTATTTCCCATTTTTGACGTTATGCAAGCTTTCCAAACTTGGTGTTGCTGAACCCATTACAATGGGAATATCGAGCTGTTTTTGCATACATCACTGCTAAATCCCGAGCGTGATAACGCCAACCCTCTTGTTGTTTAAACGAAGCATCATGTTCTTCATCAATAACGATTAGTCCTAGTTGAGAAAAATGGCGTGAATAGAGCTGAACGTGTGCCGATAATTATTGCATTTTGATTAGTTCTTGCCCGTTGCCACACCTGTAACCGTTGGGTATCGTTTAAATTGGAATGGAGCATATCAATTTTCACATTAAAAACGTGCTTGAAATCGTTGTAGTGTTTGGGGGTCAATCCGATTTCGGGTACGAGAACTAACACTTGTTTATCTTGTTTTAGTGTTTCTTCAATTAGTTGTAAATAAATTTCGGTTTTGCCTGAACCTGTTACGCCATCTAGCAACCAAGCGACAAATCCTTGTTGAAATAGAATTTGGCTTAACGCTAAGGCTTGAGATTTATTTAGCGTTAGACGATCGGAAGCATTTGCAATAGGTTTATTTCCCAAACTTTGTTGCCAAGAATAGATTTCTACAGGTTGAGATATTTCCTTCACAAAATTCTTGTTTTTAATTGCGACCAAATCGCCGTGCTAAAATCATTATTTCCTTTTTTTCTAAAGGGGAAATCGTCAAGGCTTGTAAAGCTTCTTGTTGTTTCTTTGAGCGCTTTAGTTCACCGTTACTTAAAGCTTGTGCGCCGGCGGTGGTCAATTTCCATAAAAACTCTCTCTTTTTCGACCGCACTTTCAGCGTTTCGTAACTTCACAGGCAATGCTGAAAAACAATACGTCGCCTAATGCAGCCTGATAGTAACCGGCCGCCCATTGCAATAGAGTCCAAAGGGATGAATAAAAGAGCGATTCTTGATCCAAGCAAGCGATAATCGTTTTTAGCTGTTCTGCCGGAACGTCTGATTTTTGTGGAAAGTCTATTACGATTCCGACCCGTTTTTTTGCGTGCCGAAGGGCACGATTACGCGACCGCCTATTACAGGTTGCAAATCAGCGGGAAGCCAATAATCAAAAACGCATTAACGGCACTGCGAGGGCCACACGAACGAGCTGCATAAAAAAATCCGAATTTAAGATAAATTGGCTTATTATAACCAAATAATCCGCTTGAATAATCTGTTTTTACGGTATAATTTACCGTCTATTTTCAACGTGTCGCCAATTAAAAACGGCGGTGTAATATTAACTTCGTATGGTGTTAAGCGGTTGCAAAGTCAATCGGGCTTAATAGCGATACGGCTTCTTAATGAGGTTCTCCCATGAAACAAGGAATTCATCCTGAATATAAAGAAGTTACGGCAACTTGTTCTTGCGGTAATGTAATTAAAACCCGTTCTACTGTGGGTAAAGATTTAAACTTAGATGTTTGTGGTAACTGCCACCCGTTCTATACCGGTAAACAACGTGTTGTTGATACTGGTGGTCGTGTAGAGCGTTTCAACAAACGTTTCAGTATTCCAAGTTCAAAATAATTTTGAATATGAATTAACCCCTGCTTCGGTAGGGGGTTAGTTTTTATTTACAATTTACAGTTATGGAAAGCTGCCGCTCAATTTCATGATTAAGCCAAGCCGCTGCTTTTTGCAGGTCAAAAATTCCAAGTGCGTGTATTATCGTTAGCTGGAGGGTTTTGGCTGATAAAGCATCAGAGCATTCACCCTTTTTTAGGGATTGATCGACCAACGGGAATAGCTGGCAATATCATTTGCGTAAAAAAAGCGAGTAAAGGTTTTCCGTAAGCGCAAGCAATATGAACTCCGCCACTATCTACTGCCACAATAATATCTGCGGATGCAACTAAGGCAAAAATACTGCAAAATATCAGTTTTGGGTGCAAGATGCACGGGAATTTGGCTATTGTCTTTCAGTTGTGATAAATAACCTTCACTGCCTTGGGTATTAGTGAGTAATAATTCGATGTGCGAATGAAATATCGGTTGAATCGCTTCCAAAAAGTGTTTTCAATTCGGAGGCAGGAAGCTGACGATTGCTGCCTTGTGGATTTAATAGAATACGCAACCGATTAGTTGCCCTGGATTATTATTTATATTGGGAATCTGTGGAAACGTATAATATATTTCATCCGACGAGAGAAACGGAGCCAAAGGGGAATATTTCAGGTAGTCTTTAATATGTGTGAATTCAGGTGTTTGAACACTGAAGTCATAGTTTTGGACTTTCTTAAGAGTATAATATTTCTTCTCTTTCTTACCGAAATTGATGACTATTTTTGGGCTGAAGAGCGGCGTCTAAGATAATGGCACGCGAGGTATAAGTAGGCATGAAATCTAAATATAAATCCCATTCTCGTCGTTGTAAAAGATAATTGATAAAATGATCTTCTAATAGTGTATCAACTAAGCCGGATTGACGGTAAATGGCTTCATTGCGTGAGCTGACGATGACCCCGATTTTAATGTGTGGAAAAAGCGTCTTTAAGTTGTTTTAAATGCGCAATATGTACAATAGAATCGCCTACCGCATCACCGATAGGTTTCAGCAATACGGAAGTAATAGTTGATAAATCAACATGTTGGGATTTCTTACGCTGTCCGAATAGTTTAGCAATGATTCTCTTCATTCTGACTAAAAATATTGAATAACACATTAAAAATGTCAGGGTAAAAAGCATAACATATTTTATAATGAATTGTACAAAAATAAATGCAATAGAGCAGAATATGACATTAAAACAACGATTACGCATGCTGCGAATAAAATTGGGAAAATGGCTGCTTGATTCTACAACTAGTCAAGCACATCCACTACAGTATGAAAAAGTTCTATTTCTACGTCAGGACGGTAAAATTGGTGATTATATTGTTAGCTCCTTCGTATTTCACGAAATAAAAACAAAATCCCAACGCTCATATTGGTGTAGTTTGCACCCAAAAATGCGTTTTTATTTCTCTATAACCCTTATATTGATCAGCTACATTTCGTAAAAAGCGTAATACGCTGAGTTTTATTCAATGTGGTTTTGGCTTTACGTAAAATGCAATATGATGCGGTGATAGATCCCACAGTGGTGTTGCGCAATCGGGATTTATTATTATTGCGCCTTGCTAAGGCTAAAGCCTGCATCGGTTATCAGAAGTCTGATTATCGGATTTTTACACAAAAATGTCATGCAGGATAACCTGCATTTTTTTCCGAGATTTATCGTCAATCCTTGCAGCTGTTAGGTTTTGATAAGGTTGATGCAACCTATGATATCCCGTTTAATACCGAAGTAGCAGAAAAAGTGCGGGTCATTTTTAAAAACAGAATTCATTGACCCAATTTATAGCGGTGAATTTTTCGGACATGGCTCAAATCGTCGTTTTTCAGCCTGAAAAATCCGGGTACTATTAAAATTATTTAACGGCAAACTCTCCCTCGACCTATCCTGCTGCTTACTTATCCGGAAGTAACAGAGCAATTGAAACAGCTTGCAGGAGATTATCCTTCAGTATTTGTAGATGGCAGAACAGATAATATTTTTTTATTCGATAGAGTATATTCGTCATTGTAGCCTGTTGATTTCTCCGGATACGGCAACCGTACATATTGCGACAGGGCTAAGTAAACCGACAATTGCTTTTTATAGTGACGATCAGGAAAATTTTGCTCACTGGCATCCGAATAATTCTGCAGAAACACATATTATTCGTTATCATAAAAACATTAACGAAGTGCAGCCCGAACAAATTAGCAAGGAATGGCTTCAAATTAACCAGTGCTGAACTTTCAAGTTGAGGGGTAGCCTATTGATAGGCAAAAGTGCGGTTGAAAAAACAGGAATTTTTTGAACCGCACTTGTAGACAAAGACGCTATACTACAGACAACCGAAAGGAGGTTGGAATGGATTTACACGACATTCGCGATGAGTACAGTAAGCAAGAGTTGTCGAGAAGACAATGTGATAGCGATCCAATAAAGCAATTTGAGAAATGGCTAGGAGAAGCTATTGAAGCAAAAGTCCATGAGCCTACAGCAATGAATCTGGCTACGCTAAATGCGCAAGGCAAACCAAATAGCCGCGTGGTGTTACTTAAAGAAGTGAATTCTCAGGGATTTGTTTTTACCAATTATCAAAGTCAAAAAGGCCAGGCTTTAGCGATAAATCCATTTGCAGCGTTAAATTTCTTTTAGCCGGAATTAGAACGCCAAGTGAGGATAGAGGGCGCAGTCGAAAAATTACCGCAAGCGCAATCGGATGATTATTTTGCCGGCCGCCCCTATACTAGTCGCATTGGCGCATGGGCAAGCGAACAGAGTGCAGTTCTCAAAAGCAAAAACACATTACTTGCTAAAGCCGGATTAATTGCAGCTAAATACCCGTTTAACGTTCCTCGTCCGCCACATTGGGGAGGGTATCTGGTTATTCCCGAAATGATAGAATTCTGGCAGGGCCGTCCTAGCCGATTACATGATCGCATTCGTTATCGGTTGGAAAAATAACCTATGGATTATCGAACGTTTATCACCCTAATAAAAGCCATAACAGTAATAATAACGGAGTAGGCAATGATTGATGCCTACTCCGACAACCTGCAAAACATTTTTTTAATTGCGATTTAAGAAACGTCTTAATTCAAAAGGCAGAATCAGGATCGATTTGTGTTTGCATCGGAGCGCTATAAATTACCCAGTAGGTAAGATTTTCCAAAGACAAATCATAAATTTCGCCTTCCTGCATTTCAGGTATATTGAACGGCTGATTGATCAGTTTGACTTTTGCCTGTTTATCATCTAATTCCAATACATCAAACCACATATGCTCGGTAGCCTCCGTTTGTTCGGATGTGCAGGCAAACTTCATAATATAGCTCCATTGCTCTTCTTGTGGTGGATAACGTTTGAAACATTGTGTAAATAAATTGAGTTTTTCCCGTGCGGCTGTGGACATTCGCTCGGTTTCTGCATCAGGTAACATAACCATGCAGTGATCTCCCTCAATGCTGCGCCATAATCGTTGAGAGGGCGTGATTGATTGTTAATCGAGGCAAAAAGTACCATTGATGGTTCGTCATGTGGTGCTAGCGATCGGTCATATCACCGTTAAATGGCACGGCGGTTTTGCGGAAGAAGCCTTTCTTTTCAATCAGCAAATCAGAGATAACGGCTTCTTGCCAAGGGAGAAGTTTAATCCAAATTTCCCGATCTTGACTGTAAGCGACTAGCAATTCATCTTCAAGCCAATGCTTGGGGTCGTTTAATAATTGCGCTGCTAGTCCGTTCAATAGAGTTTGATACATATAATGCCTCTTTACGTCCATTTAAAATTTCTAATTCGGGCAAGCCGAATTTGAGTAAACCATGGGTGTGTAGCCAATAGTTGGCATTGTCTGGATTTTCCGGGCTGACGGCGTGAATTGTGTAGTGAATATTTGGGTTGGGCGGAGTGTAGAGGTGGCCATTTCTGCCAGCCATGCGCCACTGAAAAATAATGCCGAGATGCCGTCAACCAAGGCATAGCATTCGCCCGCAATGGCATCTAATACGGCAAACTGTATCATTAAATCGGCGTAAGGGTTTTCAAGGTTGAGAAAGATGAAGCACTCAACGGTTTGTGGGGCAAGATGCATTTCAAGACGTTCGTCTTCTAATAGATTGCGGTTACGGTAATTTGCGGAGTCGTAGTGCCATTCGTCACTGTCAGTGTTATCGTTAAATGTGATATGGTATAAAAATGTTTCTTCTTCATTACCGGTCAAGACAATTTTTGAATGAACCGTTTTCTTCTTTACGAACTTCCAGAATTTCACAAATATCTTGGCGTAAAAGAACTTTTTCTAAGCGTTGGCGTAATAAGTTTTTCGGTGGGAAAAATCGGTATATTTTTAACGGCGGCGATATAAATGCTGGGAGTTTGATATTCCCCTTCGCTAAGTTGTTGGTAAACGGGGATTTTTTGTAAGAAAAGCAGGTTTGGACATAGCATTTTCCTTATGCTCAAAGAAAAAGGGATAACCGAATGCTATCCCTATTCTCTATGACAAGTTATGTGTTATAAGATAAAGCGACTGAGATCTTCGTTTTTCCACCACGTCGCCTAAGGCTTCAGTCACATAAGCTCCATCGATTGTGATTTGTTGTCCACTCATTTCACTGGCACCAAAGGAAATTTTATCCATTAGTCGTTCCATTACCGTATGCAAGCGACGTGCGCCAATATTTTTCGGTTTTTCGTTCACATGAAATGCTGCCTCAGCAATTTTTACAATTGCATCTTGAGTAAATTCCACCTGCACGCCTTCAGTTGCCATTAATGCTTTATATTGTTCAGTGAGGGAAGCGTTCGGTTTCGGTTAAATACGCTTAAAATCCTCCGTACTTAACGCAGAAAGCTCAACTCGAATCGGTAAACGACCTTGCAACTCAGGAATCAAATCCGATGGACGTGCTACTTGAAAAGCACCCGAGGCGATAAACAGAATATGATCGGTTTTCACCATGCCGTGTTTAGTACTGACTGTCGAACCCTCGACTAACGGCAGTAAGTCACGTTGTACGCCTTCGCGCGAAACATCAGCTCCGCTGTATTCCCCTTTTTGCAAATTTTATCAATCTCATCAATAAATACGATGCCGTGTTGTTCCACCGCATCAATCGCTTTTTGTTTCAGTTCTTCCGGGTTCAGTAGTTTCGCAGCTTCATCGTCGATTAGCTGTTTCAGTGCATCTTTCACTTCTCATTTTACGGCGTTTGGTTTTTGCTATTACCGAGGTTTTTCAAACATGGATTGTAGCTGGCTGGTCATTTCTTCCATGCCCGGTGGTGCCATAATTTCTACGCCCATAGCAACGCCGGCAACATCGATTTCAATTTCTTTATCATTCAACTCACCTTCACGCAGTTTTTGCGGAATATCTGACGCGTACTGCTATTGCCCGGGTCTTCTGTTTGCCCCATTGATTTTTAACCGGAGGCAATAGTGCATCTAGAATTCGTTCTTCCGCAGCTTCTTCGGCACGATAACGGTTTTTCAATTTCTGTTTGACGTACTAATTTCATTGCACTGTCGGTCAGATCTCGAATGATGGAATCTACTTCCCTTACCAACGTAACCCACTTCGGTGAATTTGGTTGCTTCTACTTTAATAAAAGGAGCATTGGCAAGTTTGGCAAGACGACGGGCAATTTCAGTTTTACCTACACCGGTCGGACCAATCATCAGAATATTTTTTTGGGCGTAACTTCATGGCGCAATGGTTCTTAGTAGGTTGCATTCTGCGCCAACGGTTGCGTAATGCAATTGCTACCGCTCTTTTGGCCTCGGATTGACCAATAATATGTTGATTTTAATTCAGAAACTATTTTCTCGCGGAGTCATTTCGGACATAATTTTTCCTTATTTATTATTCTTTTCCCCTTCGTTTAGAAGAAATAGGGGAAATATTATACTTCCTCAATCACTTGATTGTGGTTGGTGTAAATATCAATATCACCGGCAATCGTAAGGGCTTCAGCAACGATTTCTTTAGCGGACAATTTACTATTTTTCAATAATGCCAGTGCCGCCGCTTTGGCAAAATTGCCACCGGAACCAATAGCAAGCACATCTTTTTCGGGTTCGATCACATCTCCCTGACCGGAAATCAGTAAAAAAATCTTCCTGATTAGCGACAATCATCATTGCTTCCAAGCGACGTAATGCTCGATCAGAGCGCCATTCTTTCGCTAATTCTACCGCGCTTTTCAATAAATGCCCCTGATGCATTTCCAGTTTACGTTCAAATAACTCACGCAGAATAAATGCATCCGCCGTGCTACCGGCAAAACCCGGTGACTACTTGGTCTTTATATAAGCGACGCACTTTGCGCACCGTGCCTTTTTCTATACAACTGCCTAATGTTGCTTGTCCGTCGCCACCGATAGCTACCTTACCGTCGCGACGGACGCATACGATAGTTGTCATAATCCTTTTCCTTTTTCTCGTCAAATATGTTGTGTAGATGGGGGCGGAAAAGTGGATTTCAAGCCAAAACCGGAAAAATCTCGTATATAAAAGTGCAGTCAGAATTTTGCTACGTTTTTTTCTTAAAAACGCACTAAATTCTGACCGCACTTTACAAACTTTGGTGTATGTTTTGACCCGTTCGGTTAAGTCATCACACTTATACCTTTATTCGGAAAACCAATTTTAAGTCAACGTCACAGACTAATTTTTGTTTAGATCAAGAGCCGCTTTATATTCGAGCGCTCTTGGGCTTTTCAATTCCAGTGAAACTTTAAGCTCTTGGTTATCGCGATAGAATTTAATATCCGCATTGTCACGTTTAACCATGCTTTTGCTCTACGCTGAAGCCTTTTTCGCGGGCATCGGCGATAACTCAGGCAGCGAGTTCTCTAATGCTGATATGCTCCGCATTGACTTTAAATTCCGCTACAAATTCGCCGTTTTCAAAGGGTTGTACTTTTAATATTTCTGCACTTGCGGGGTGATAAATATCGCTTGGCAGTTGTGTGGGCCATAATATTTGAGGAAAAATAAGCCTAATGCGGCAATTAGTATTATTCTAGAATTGATTTTCATAAAAATACCTTTCTATATTTACAATTAATATCAGGGTAAATCACATATTAAATATGAAATACATTTACTTTGATATTCAATGTGATAAAAAAAGTTCCGCATAAAAAAATGCAATGAAAACCGTCATGCCAAAGTAATTATTATTCAGAAAGGCTTTAAAACAGGCTTCCCGCTCACGCGTTTTTAGTCATTTTGCATTGATAAATAAATAATGCTGCGCAAAAGAGCTGTATGAAAATAACTAAAATGCAATTTTGTGAGAAAACCAATAAAGATTAAAAGTGATAATGCGATAAATTGTAATAAAGCGATAATTTTATTATCGTATTGTGCAAATAGAATAGCAGTGGATTTTACCCCAATACGCAAATCATCATCACGATCGACCATTGCATACTGTGTATCATAAGCCACAGTCCAAGCCAAATTGGCTAAAAATAATAACCAACATTCAAGCGGTAATGTTTCTAGTGTTGCGCCGTACGCCATCGGAATTGACCAACCGAATGCCGCTCCCAAAAATTGCGGCAAGTGGGTGTAGCGTTTCATAAACGGATAAATAAACGCCAGAATTATAGCGATAAATGAAAGCGTTATGGCATAAGTATTTAAAAATAGCACCAATAAAAACGAACAAAAACCAGCGATACAAATAAACCTTTGGCTTCTGTCGGCGTGGCTTTGCCCGTCGCTAACGGGCGATTTGAGGTACGTTTCACTTTTCCCATCGATATGGCGGTCGGCGTAGTCATTAATTACGCAACCTGTGGAGCGCATAAATATGACCCCTAAGTGAGAAAAATGAATAAAATCAAAAAGACTAGGCATTCCTCGAGCTGACAGAAATAGAGCCTCACAACGTTGGCCAAAGCAACAGTAAAGAACCGATAGGCTTGTCTAGGCGCATTAATTGGGCATATGCGGTCAGTTTTTCTTTGATAACAGCATAATCTCATTGAGGGTTTAGCTAAAAAGTGCGGTCATTTTACAGTAAGTTTTCTTAAAAGATAAGGCTGTTTTTTTATTTCTTCTTGTGGATGTAGAAAGCGTTTTTGCAAGAGTGAAATAAAAAAATTGGCAATCAGTGAAAAATTGTATGGTGAAGTTTTTATGGGGATATTAAGAAATAGCAAAAATGTTAGGGAAGAGGACGCATTTGTTTGCTATTTCTTGTTTAATGTCCTTGTTAAATCACTACCACTGTTTTATCGGGAAGCGTTTTTGCAGTGCTTCAATGCTTTTCAATTCGCTCAAACCCTGCCGGTTCGGCTGCATCGTGATCGGTTGTTTTAGTGCCTAGTGCTTGACTGATAAATACCACTCCTCTTGCTCAATCATAGTACGTTGATAGAAATCGACAATATCCTGTTTAGTTAATTTTTCCACACCGTGTAATAATATTTGATTGCGGTCAAATTTCTCATTTCCTCGTCCAAAAATCATATTGATAACGTCCGAATTCCTGTTCTAAAGATTCAGGTTTACGACGCAATTTTTCCAATAAACTTTCACGGTAAGAATTAAATTCAGCATCAGGTAAAAGCCTTCAATTTGTCGGCTGCTTGGGTGAAAAGCGTTGATTGTGTTGCATTATTTGTGCTGGCGTACTGTTTGGGCTTTGCACCATAAACTGTATTCCCTGATAACTTGCCAATTTGATTATTCCTTGTTGAAACCACATACCCCAGTTGGTGTTCGGTTCTTAAATCATCGAAAATACCAACGACTGATAATGTCATTTAATAATGTTGCTCGGATCATGCCGTCGGTTTCTTCATAACCTTGTGCAATGAATAATATGCTCAGCGCATTATCTTCGTTCGGTACTTTGATGATTTTGTTCCATTTTGCGCGGATGCCACTGATATCAACATAACTTCCTCGACTGAATTCACTATCCTTATAATTTACTAATTTTCCTAACTCTCCGGCTAATGTTTGTACTTGCTTATCGGAAAAATTACCCACCGATAATAAATGCATTCCGGTGGCTTGGCTCAACAAGCGGGTGCGGATTTTTTCCACCTGCTCAAGTGTAATTGTATCAATAGCCTGTTTTTTTGTTTTTCCACGTCAAAATAAGGATAGCTCTCAAAAATTGCTAAATATTTCATTCGCCTGAGTTAAGCTATCTTCTTTCTCTGCCTGTTTTAGAGCTTCGTGCATCCGTTGTTTTGCTTGCACCAAATCTTTCTCTGTGAGTTCGAATTGCTTAAATTTTAACAGGGTGTCGCGAGCCAGCTCTGGTAAATGCTGCGTATAACCTGACAATTCAATGCTCAGGACTATTGTTAGGGTGAATATATGCCTGCATTCCGGCTATCGTAGATTGAAAGGCCAATTTACTTTGCGCCAATTCATTCATATAACCTAGAGCATAAGTACCAAAAATATGTTCTAGTTGGTCATTTTTCGGTAACACGCTGAATACCAGTGATAACTCAACCTTTTGGATCCTGAGGAAATATTGGCTGAGGCATAGCATAGATTTTCGTTCCTGCCCTGTTGTTCAATTAACTGTGGTTTTTCATATGGCTTATCGCTCTTTATAACAGAAAAATCAGTAGTGATATAAGGATTTAGCTCAGGTAAATGAATTTCAGGATTAGCGCTGAAAATCTAACCATTTATTTTTGTTCGGTACTAATTTTTATGGCTTGAGTAACCGGCTTCCATATAAGGTGTTTTTATCCGTTACTACATTGTCGTTAATCAACAAAAATACGGGCATTGTCTAATGTCATTGCATCTAATTTTTGCACGAATTGCTTGTTCATCCATAGATTCGGCAATAAAACCCTCATCAATCAAATTTTCCAAAGGGAAAAGTGCCATTTTCTCAGCAAGTGCGGTCACAAAATACGGCGTTTTTTTCAATCTGTAGATGTTGAAATTCACGTTGCAGATTTTGCTTGATTTCATCGAAATAACGTTGTTGAACCCCTCTTTTTAATCTTTTCAATCTGTTGGAAGATTAGGAAAATTACCTGATCCTGCTGTTGGAAACCTTTTTCGGTCAATACCGTTATAATCGAAAAAAACTGCTACGGTTACGCCCGTTGCGTGGTGTGTGCGGAGGCTTGAATTCCAGTGTCTGACAGACCTTGTTTAATCAAATAATCGGATAATGTTCCCTCTGCATTATTGCTAAATAAATAACTCAAATACACACCGCTCTTATGCTTAAATTGTGTTTCATCATTTGGAAAAATCAAAAAGATATTGCTAAGGCTTTGTTACTCATCAAAGGTTTGTATTGTAGAACTATTCCCTATCCTGCTCACGATATAGCGGCACATCAATTTGCGGGATCATAACGTTTTTATTTTCCATCTTACCCAACGTCTTTTCCGCCAACTTGGCTAATTGCTCAATGGATTGATTAGAATATAAAACAGCGTTAAATAAATTTGCTGAATAATAGGTTTGATAAAATTGTTCCAATGCTTTTTGTAAATTACTATCGGGTTTGTCCGATAAGGTTTCATGATTACCGACAGTAAATTTTGTAGCCGGATGAGAGGGATTGGCTGTCGCCAGATTGACGCTATAAACCAATTGATGATCGTTAGATTTTGCTCGAATCATTTCTGCATTAACGGCATTGATTTCTTTTTTAGAATAATGCTCAGATAACAGTGGAGCGGATAATGCATCTGCCAAACGGGCGACCGCTTCATCAAAAGCATTATTATTAACCTGTACATAGTAAGACGTGCGTTCTGCCGAGGTGAATGCATTGTTATGCCCGCCGTTTTGAGCTAAAAATTTAATTAAGCCGTTAGTCTCAGGGTATTGTTTCGATCCCATTAATACCATGTGTTCCAAATAGTGCGCTAAACCTTGTTGCTGAATGGGATCTTCCATTGAGCCGACAGGTAAACTTGCCGCCATTAAGGATTTATTGGCTTTTTCATCGGAAATTAAGAGCACCGTCATTTTGGTTTTTAAGACGGATTACTTGATAAACGGATCGATCATTCGGACTTTTATTAATTTTATTTTGCAAGAAAGCGGTTTCTGTCTGTTCAGAAGCGTTTTTAACAGTTTTTGTTCCGGCGGATGCTATTCCCTGCCCAAGAAAAAGCCATACTAGCGATAAATATGTAATCATCGTTTGTAAGAATGCAAAAGTTCCTTTTCCTTTTAATAAATAACGCATTGTATTTCCTTCTTTTTATTAATTCTTATAATATTTTCGCATATGCTACCACAAAAGTGGAGCGTGAATTTTTTTCACTGCGCTTTCTCATCGGGATAAAAATTCTATACAATTTAAATGTTCAGCACTATCTCTCATATTTATAAGGAAAAGACTATGACAGCAAACATTTACTCAAATCAGTTGGATTGGTTTAGGGGCAAATGGGTGTGCCAATGGTAAACCGTCTATTGGCGCACGATATCCATGTGAGTGTTTATAATCGAAATGCGGAGAAATGCGCTCAATTTGCCGATAAAGGTGCGAAAAATTTATGCTAACCCGGCAGAACTGGTAGCAAATAATCAAGCCGTTATTCTAATGGTTTCAGATTATGCTGCTGTAGCGGATATTTTAAAATGCGGATGTTTGCGCTGAATTAAATGGAAAAATCATTGTAAATATGAGTACGGTGGCGCTGACGGAAAAATCTAAAAATCAAGGCTTTAGTCGAACAACACGGAGGGCAATTTGCCGAGGCTCCTGTTTCGGGTTCAGTCGTTCCGGCAACCAACGGTACTTTGTTGATCTTATTCAGGGGCAACGCTGAAGTATTACAACCGTTGCAAGGCGTATTTGATGTATTAGGACAACGGACCTTTCATTTCAGCGAAGTTGGTAAAGGGTCTGGTGCAAAGTTGGTGTTAAACTCTTTTGCTTGGTGTATTCGGTGAAGCCTATGCAGAAGCTATGTTAATGGGTGAGCAGTTTGGCATTGATTTAACCGCACTCACTGAGGGCTATCGGCAATTCGGCAATGAATTCCAATGTTTCAGACTAAAAACCGTTATTACTGGAAAAAAATCCTTCCCAGCGGCATTTATGCTCAAACATGCCAGTAAAGATTTAAATTTGGCTTGTGGTGAATTGGAAAAAAGCAGGGTTGAGCCTCCCGGCAATCGGAAACCGTTGCCAAACAATATCAATCCGCAGTACAGGCAAATTTGAGGGAGTGAAGATGTTTCGGAATTTATTTACAATTAGCGAAAAATAGATTTCTATACAACACAAAAAGTGCGGTCAAAAATTTGTTATTTTTCCACCGCACTTTTTAGCTTTCCGATTAGAGTTATTGTCGACGCCAGCTTGTTCCGTTCGCGCCGTCTTCAGCACAATTCCCCATTGCGCTTAGTTCATTGCGCGCCGCATCTGCAACAGCCCAGTTTTTTTGTTGCTCTGGCCTCGTTGCGTTGCGCAATCAGAGCTTCAATTTTGCTACCTCGTCGGTGTCGGCCCTAATTGCAAAAATTGTTCAGGATCGCGTTCGAGTAAGCCTCAAAACTTTTGCAAGCGATCGCATTTGAGCGCCAAACTATCCGCTTTGGTTTTATTTTTCAGTTTTTAATTTATTGATTTCACGTGCCATCTCAAATAATACTGATAACGCATTTGGTGTATTGAAATCATCGTTCGTAGCCTCTTCAAAATCGGCTACGAATTTTTCACCGCCTAAAAGCAACCGCACTTTATCCGTTCCCCGCAATGCGGTGTATAGCCGTTCTAATGCGCCGTGCGCTAGTTCAAGATTCTCTTCACTGTAATTGAGCTGGCTACGGTAATGAGCGGTAAGCAGGAAATAGCGTACGCTTTCCGCATCATAATGGTTCAATACATCGCGGATGGTGAAAAAGTTGCCGAGGGATTTCGACATTTTTCCTTGTCTACTCATAATCATACCGGAATGAATCCAGTAGTTAACGTATTGTCCGTCGTGGGCACAGCAGGACTGCGCAATTTCATTTTCATGATGCGGGAACATTAAATCGGAACCACCGCCGTGGATGTCGAAATGTTCCCCAAGGCACTTGCCATTCATCGCCGAACATTCGATATGCCAGCCGGGACGCCCTGCCCCCAAGGGGAACTCCAACTTGGTTCGTTTTCTTTCGACATTTTCCATAACACGAAATCCATCGGGTTTTTCTTAATTTCATTGATTTCAACCCGTGCTCCCGCTTGCAGTTGGGTTAAATCCTGACGCGAAAGTTTTCCATACTGTGTAAAACTTTCCCATCAAACATCACATCGCCGTTATTTGCCACATATGCGTGTCCGCGTTGAATTAATTTCTCAACTATTTCAATAATTTCTTTGATGTGATGAGTGGCGCGTGGCTCAAAATCGGGACGTAATACATTGAGAGCATCAAAATCCTTATACATTTCCACTACCATGCGATCCACCAACTGCTCGCAAGTTTCATTATTTTCTAATGCGCGTTTGATGATTTTATCATCGACATCGGTAATATTGCGTACATAGGTTAAATTATAGCCAAGATAGCGTAGATAACGCGCAATGACATCAAAACAAACAAATGTACGACCGTGGCCGATATGGCATAAATCATATACCGTTACACCGCACATACATCCCAACCTGTTTGTCGTGAATTGGTTTAAATTCTTCTTTCTCTCGGCTTAAGGTATTGAAAATTTTTAGCATTATTTGATTCTCTCGTTAAAAACTCATTAAAAAATCTACCGCACTTTATAGCACTAAATCGGCTTTTATGAAATAATGATCGCCTTGCATTTTTATTAAGGAAAACAAAATGATTACATTACATACCAATTTTGGTGATATTAAAATTGCCCTAAATCATGAAAAAGCACCGATTACTGCGGAGAACTTCTTAAAGTATTGCCAATCAGGCTTCTATAATAACACAATTTTTCACCGCGTGATTGACGGCTTTATGATTCAAGGTGGTGGTATGGAGCCAGGTATGCGCGAAAAAGCAACTAATGCACCAATTCAAAACGAAAGCAAACAACCGCTTGAGTAATAAACGCGGTACTGTCGCAATGGCGCGCACCTCTGATCCGCATTCTGCTTCCGCGCAATTTTTCATCAATGTTGCCGATAATACGTTTTTGGATTACCGTGCAAAAGAAATGTTCGGTCGCGAGGTAGTACAGGGTAGGGGCTATGCCGTGTTTGGTGAAGTTGTCGAAGGAATGGATGTAGTGGATAAAAATCAAAGGGTGTGGCAACCGGCAACAGCGGTTTCCATCAAAGATGTTCCAAAAGAAGATGTGATTATCACCTCGGTTTCAGTGGAATAATATTCTGTATAACGGCACGGGAAACCGTGCTTTTATTAATATGAAGGACATGCGATGAAAAACTATTAAAATTTTTGACCGCACTTTTTGCGTTGATTGGTACAGTTCTTAGTGCAAATGCCAAGGATGTAACGTTGCATACTAATTACGGCGATATTAAGTTGAGTCTAGACGAAAAATGCACCAATCAGCACACAGAACTTTCTGAATTATGCTCAAAAAGGTTTTTATAACAACACGATCTTTTCACCGAGTGATTAACGGTTTTATGATTCAGGGTGGCGGTTTTACGAAGGATATGCAACAAAAACTACCGAAGCCCCTGATTAAAAACGAAGCCAACAACGGATTGAAAAATCAACGCGGAACTATCGCGATGGCGCGTACCTCCGATCCGCATTCTGCCACTGCACAATTCTTTATTAATCATGCTGATAACGATTTTCTTAACTTTACCTCAGAAAGCGCGCAAGGTTGGGGATATGCAGTATTCGGCAAGGTGACGGCAGGAATGGATGTGGTGGATAAAAATCGCTAAAGCCCCGACCGGCACAGCGGGTATGCACCGTGATGTACCAACGGAAGAGATCGTGATTAAATCAGTGACGATCGAATAAATTTAAAAAAATGTCTTTTTCGATCACCCATACCCATCTTGATTATTTGCTTAAGTTTAGCGGTGAATCGTTAGACCGATTAATGGCAAACGCACAAACGGTGGGTGTGGAGAAGATTCTGATAGTGGCGGTATTGGCTGCGGATTTCAAAACGATTGAAAATCTGACCGCACTTTTATCCCGAGCGGCTGTACTACGGATTAGGGTTTACATCCGCTTTATATCACCCGGCACAGCCAGGCAGATTTAGAACTGCTACAAATCAGGCATTGGCTAAGCGCCCTAAGGCTTGTACTGCATTGGGGAAATCGGTTTAGAACGCGGAATCCCCGAATTGCTTGCCAATGAATTCTGGCATAAACAATGTGAATTTCTTGAAGCTCAATTACAACTTGCCAAGCAACACCGTCTGCCGGTCAATTTGCATAGCCGTAAGGCGCATGATCAGCTTTTTACCTTTCTGAAGCGCATTCAACTGCCCAAATGTGGCGTAGTACACGGTTTTGCCGGCAGTTACGAACAGGCTAAGCGGTTCGTAGATTTGAAGCTATAAAAATCGGTGTTGGCGGTGTGATTACTTATCAACGTGCAAACAAAACCCGCCAAGCTATAGCCAAACTTCCTCTAGACAGTTTATTGCTGGAAACAGATACTCCTGATATGCCCGTATTCGGTTTTCAGGGGGAACCCAACCGTCCTGAACACATCATAGAAACATTCCGATTTTTATGTGAATTAAGAAAAGAACCGCCGGATGAGATTATCAATGTAATTTGGCGGAATAGTTGTGAATTATTCGGTTAAATTAATTTTATCAGCCGTTCTCTTAATTCTTCGGCTGTTTTGGCACGTTTTAATTTTCTCAAACATTGTTATGGCTTCCGGATATTCCTTTTTAAGATATTGTAACCATTGTTTAATTCGGGCTATATGATAAAAAGCCGGTGTCGTGCGCATTTTTCCACTTGGGCGTATTTTTGTAAGATAGGTAAAATCTGTTCCCAAGACAGTTTATTGACATTGTGTTTTTATAACACGGCTAAGATTGGGAATATTGAGTGCGCCACGCCCAATCATCAATGCTTCGCAACCGGTTGCTTGTAGGCAATCTTGCCCATCTCGCCAGTTCCAGATTTCACCATTGGCAATCACCGGAATGGAGAGTCTTTGCCGAATTTCGCCGATTTTTTCCCAATTAATGCGTTCTGCGCGATAACCATCGGTTTTTGTGCGCCCGTGTACGGCAATCTCTGTTGCACCGCCTTGTTCAACCGCATCGGCTATTTCAAATGCCGCTTGAGCGGAATCCCACCCCAGACGCACTTTAACGCTAACAGGTAAATGCAAAGGGTACAGCCTGCCGAATGGCTTTTGTTGCCTGATAGATTAATTCAGGTTGTTTGAGTAATGAAGCACCGCCATTACTGCCATTGACAGTTTTAGATGGACACCCGCAGTTTAGATCCACTCCAGAACCCAGTTCTACTGCACGTAATGCATTTTCTGCTAGCCATTCCGGCGATTGCCCCAATAATTGCACTCGCACCGGTGTGCCGGAGGCGGTTTTACCGCCGTTAAGTAATTCGGGACAGAGACGATAAAAATACCTTGGAGGCAGAAGTTGATCGACAACACGTACAAATTCGGAAATGCACAAATCGTACTCATTAAATTCAGTGAGCAATTGACGAACCGGAGGGTCCAACACGCCTTGCATCGGGGCTAAAATAACACGCAAGAAAGTTTCCTTTACTCTACCAGCCTTTTTGATTTACAAAATTAAATCGTAAGCAGCTTGAATTTGTTGCGCTTTTTCTTTTGCCATTTCCAACATTTCTTTTGGTAAGCCTTTAGAAACCAGTTTGTCCGGGTGATTTTCATTCATCAAACGACGATAGGCACGTTTTACTGTCAGTTGATCATCAGACGGGCTAACGCCTAACACTTTGTAAGCGTCTTCCCAATGTCGGACCGCTTTCCGCACGCTGATAACTCTGATTCTGTTGATAACTATCTTGCTGATATTGAGAGCCTTGTCTTCCAAAACCGCCTTGGGTGAATTGACGTGCAGCCATTTCCATCGCCAGCATTTGTTCAAATTGGAAACGCGATAGTCCTAGTTCTTCTGCAACAACAAATAATACTTCCTGCTCGTTACCATGCAGATGATCGTCGGCAAATGCCGCTTGCACTTGAATATGCAAGAACATTCGCAATAAATCGGCGCGTTGACCACAGCCGAGACGAAACTCACGAATCACTGACGAATTGGAAAATCAGCTTCTTTCCCGCGATTAAACGCAGCCTGTGCCAAACGACTGGCTGGCATCGTCTAATTGTAAATGTGACATCAGGCTGTTTGCCATTTGAATGTCATGCTCCGTCACGCGTCGCTGGACTTGCTCAAATGGCCGAGTACCGCAAAAAGTAGTTTGCATAAACAGCTCTTGGCGGGTTAATTTATGCTTGAAGAATGAAGAAGTTACACTACCCAATTCATATAATTTTTATCAACTAGATGCCCCACGAAAAACGCCGGCAATTCCGCCAAAAAGACCGCCTATTTTTCCAACCGATGAAAAAAAGCCCAATAATTTACCGATAAAGCCCATTTTGTTTCCCTTAATATTCTAAAGTGCGGTCATGTCCGTTTTGTCTAGATTGGGATTTTATACTAAAAATCAACCGCACTTTTTAAGACTAATTTCTATAAACTTTTATTCAAACCAAATGCACGACGCCATTCTGCCCGTCTTGCCGTCGCGGCGGTAGGATTTGTCTTTTTCCGTATAAGTACAATGTTCACCGCCACTGATTTGGTTTATTCCCAATTGATTCAAGCGCTGTTTGGCAATCTGGTGAGATCGCCTAAATACTTTCCCGGAGTATTCGGATCAGCAATAAACGCCGATTCTGCTTGCGGATCTTGCGCAATAAACTGTTGAACTACCTCTCCCCAACTTGAAAATGCCGTACGACTAATAGCCAGGCCCTAACCATGCTATGATTTCATCAGAAGGACATTGGAAACATTTCACGGTTTCTTCCAAAATTCCGTCACATAATCCGCGCCAACCGGCGTGAGCGGCGCAACTGCATTGCCTTGTCGATTAGTAAACAGCACCGGAAGACAATCTGCGGTCATCACTAAACAAACTTGATTGGTTTGAGTAGTATAAGTCGCATCAGCCTCTAAATTCTTACCTGAATAAGGCAAAAGTCAGTACCCGAGTGCTATGGGTTTTGGGTTAAAAATAACGGCATTTGCGGCAAGTTAAATTGTTTTATTAATAAAGTGCGGTTAGTTTTTACCGCATTTTTCTTCATCACCCACATGATCGCCCAAATTAAAAACTATCGTGGGCACATTACTGACACCGCCATAGCGTAGGGTAGTGAAAAGCATGAACATTGGGCGGGTGTGCCAATTCGGTTGTAATGCATTCATATTAATAATCCAATTCATCTTTTATGTAGCTGATAATCCGCTTTCAGCGCAGTGATTAATTCTACAAAATCCTCAGGCAAAGGTGCATACCATTCCATCAGTTCACCGGTAATCGGATGTTCCAGACGTAACATAATGGCGTGCAGAGCCTGACGTTGAAAATTACGCAACACCGCCATAAATTCTTCTGATGCATTTTTCGGCGGACGTGGACGACCGCCATAGGTTTGATCACCGAGTAACGGATGGGCAATATGTGCCATATGTACCCGAATTTGATGGGTACGCCCGGTTTCCAAACGTAAGCGCAAACGGGTGTAATTGCGGAAATGCTCCATGATGCGATAATGCGTTACCGCAGGTTTACCAAGCGGATGCACCGCCATTGCGGTACGTTTGGTCGGATGGCGTGCCATAGGCTCGTCAACCGTACCGCCTTTTGTCATAATACCGAATGCTACGGCTTCATATTCACGGGTAATTTTGCGTTGTTGTAAATCTCGCACCAATTGAGTTTGTGCGGGAATAGTTTTGGCGATTACCATAAGCCCCGTGGTGTCTTTATCTAAACGGTGAACAATGCCCGCACGCGGGACTTCGGAAATTTTGGGGTAATGATATAATAAGGCATTGAGCACCGTTCCGCGGGGATTTCCTGCGCCAGGGTGTACCACAAAAATCTTTTGGCTTATTAATTACTAAAATGTGCTCATCTTCATATACTATATTGAGTGGCAGATTTTCCGGCTCAAAATGGGTTTCATCTTCCACTTCTACCGAAATTTGTACTTGTTCGCCACCATAAACCTTTGTACGCGGTACATTGGCAACTTTACCGTCTAATAACACCAAGTCTTCTTTCAATCCACGTTTTTAGACGGGAAACGTGAATAATCCGGGAACAATTCCGCCAATGTTTGGTCTAAACGTTGTCCCATCTGCTCTGGCTGGACTTCAGCCGACAAGGTGATTTGTGCCATAAATAGAAAAATCCGTAATTAAATTTTGCTTATTGCGTGATGTGCTATAGAATATTCGTAATATTGTACCTTTACAACACTAAATTTTTATACTGAAAAAGGATCATTGCAACTATGCGCAAATTTAAATTGCTGTCCCTTATCGCATTAACCGCTTTTTGCCACTGCCTGTTCCAATTCACAGCAAGAAGTTGAACAAGCTTCCGAATCACAGCTTTATTCGATTGGGCAAAATTATTTGCAGGAAGGCAATTACAGCCAGGCTATTCGTTATCTTAAAGCGGTAGATAGTCGTTTCCCGGGTAGTGAATACAGTGAACAGGCGCAATTAAACCTCATTTACGCTAATTATAAAACCCAAGATTACACACAAGCTTTTGAGTGTTGGTTGATCGTTTTTATTCAGCAAAAATCCTCATAGCCCGTATTTAGATTATGCCATTTTATATGGCAGCACTCACTAACTCCGCGTTAGGGAGATAATTTTATTCAAGATTTTTTTGGTATCGACCGTTCAACGCGCGAAACCACCAGCATGAAAAACCGCATTTAGTAATTTTCAAAGCTTAGTGCAAAATTTCCCGAATAGCCAATACACTCCCGATGCCTTAGCTCGTATGGCATATATTAAAAGATCGTTTAGCTCGCCATGAGTTAGAGATTGTAAAATTTTATGCTAAACGTAATGCTTGGGGTTGCAGCTGCAAATCGGGTGGCGGAAATGTTGAAGATGTATCCTGATACGCAAGCCACATTAGAAGCATTGCCGATTATGCAAAAAGCCTATGAGAAAATGGGTTTGACCCAACTAGCCCAACAAGCGGCAACTTTGGTTAAGGCGAATGAAGGAAAAACAGATCAAAGAAGTTGAGAAACCAAAAAGAACCTTTTCTTGAAATTACCTTCCTGGCTCTTTTTGGTGCTAAAAAAGCAAAAACAGAAAGTGAACAGCAGCAATCTACCGAAGAAAAGCCTGCTCCAGCATCAACCGTAACGGAAACAACTGCACCACCAACAGCGGAAACACCGAAAAACGGCAGAGTAGTAAAGTCGGAACAGGTAGTCAGCCTCTAAAAAAAGTATTCGGGGATGCTCTATAGGGGCTATCGAGATTTATCTATTATGTAATAGCTTTAGGGAAATTATGGCAGACAGTAAAGTCATTCCTAAGCTGACGTATCACAATAAAAAAAGTGAGAGTTTCTCTTTTTAGATGAGGATGTAAAATTCAATCTAAACAAAAAGGAAACTCTCATATTTTATTCTAACAACCCTTTTTCATTAGCCGTGGAAGAACAAACACTAATTGATAAGGCAACTAAGTTAAATTTATAGTTAATAGGTTTTACTATGATTGCCGGTAGAAAAAGATCTTATTTGATAAATGAAGTGGCGGTGAGAGGGGATTCGAACCCCCGATGCACTTTCGCTACTACACGCTTTCCAGGCGTGCTCCTTCAACCACTCGGACATCTCACCGTTTTATGAAGTTGCCATATTAGACGACGGGCGAAACTATAAGAATTTACGTGGCTTTTCGTCAAGTGTTTTTACCATTTTCTTGCGTTAACGCAAATTTTTTTTCTACAAATTTGCGTTAAAAATACTCGTTCTTATTTTTTTATTTTTTTCGGATTTATTATGTTGCATAAAATGGTTTTTTTAACCAAAAATGTTTTTCTTGCCGTGAAACCTTTTCAGTGCATTGAAAGATGCTTTTCAAGCAGGATATACACAAAAAGATTTAGTACGCGACATTATTGCGGGGGCTAACTGTTGGCGTGATCGCCATTCCGCTTTCAATGGCATTGGCAATTGCCAGCGGTGTACCACCTCAGCACGGGCTTTATACAGCTATAGTGGCGGGTATTGTAATTGCTTTAACCGGTGGCTCACGTTTTAATATTTCGGGGCCGACGGCTGCCTTTGTGGTGATTTTATATCCCGTTACACAACAATTTGGTTTGAGCGGTTTTGCTGATGGCAACCTTATTGTCCGGGATTATTTTTGGTTCTGATGGCACTTTTTCCGTTTAGGTCGCCTGATAGAATATATTCCGCTTCCCGTTACCCTCGGTTTTACTTGTGGAATCGGAATTGTGATCGCAACATTACAAATTAAAGATTTCCTTGGCTTAACCATTACTGAAATGCCGTCTCATTATATTGGAAAAGTTGGTGCAATTCTAACCGCACTTCCGACACTCAACTGGGCGGATATGTTGGTTGGTATTGTTACGCTATTTGTCCTAACCAGATGGTATAAGCTACGCTTGCCGATTCCGGGGCATTTGCCCGCGGTAATTATCGGCACATTATTGTCAATGTCGTTAATCTATTTCGACCAACATGTCGCTACCATTGGTTCTGCCTTCCAATATACGCTATCCGATGGCTCGGTGGGTTACGGTATTCCTAATGTGTTGCCGGAATTTATCTTACCGTGGAATATTCCGAATGCTCAGGGCGAATTGATTGAGTGGGATTTTACTACCATTCAAAATCTGCTACCCGCTGCATTTTCTATGGCGGTTTTGGGAGCGATTGAATCTTTATTGTGCGCTGTCGTTTGCGATAATATGACAGATACCAAACATCATTCCAATAATGAATTACTGGCTCAAGGGTTGGGCAATATCGCTTCACCGTTTCTCGGCGGGATTACTGCTACTGCTGCCATTGCCCGTTCTGCTGCTAATGTAAAATCGGGTGCAGTTTCGCCACTTGCTAGCGTTGTTCATGCCTTATTAGTGTTATTTGCACTTTTGTTTTTTGCTGGCGCGTTGTCTTATTTACCACTCTCCTCAATGGCAGCCTTATTACTTGTGGTGGCCTGGAATATGGCGGATATCCCACAGATTATCCAGCTTATCCGTCGTTCAGGCCGAAATGAGATTGCTGTGTTAGCCACTTGTATTAGTCTCACAGTTCTCTTTGATATGGTTATTGCCATTACGGTCGGCGTCTTATTGGCGCAGTTTATTGTTTATCCGTACCATTGCGGAAATGACGAAATCTTTTGAAATTGCCTTTGCCTGATGATTTAAATGATGTGCTGGCTTATCGTATTAGCGGCCCATTATTTTTTTTGCCGCTGCGGATAACCTGTTTGCCGATTTACACCATAAAACCGTGCATACCGATCATGAAATCAAACATATCGTTTTACAATGCGATGCGGTGACGGTGTTGGATGCGGGGGATTCATGCGCTCACACGTTTTGTTCAGCATATGCTACCGCATCAGCAACTTTATATGTGTAATATGCAGTTTCAGCCGTTAAGAATGCTTGTCCGATCGAAGAATATTGTTCCCCGAAATTCAGAAAATCCATTTTAGTGCTAATTTGGACAAAACATTTAAGAAGATTAGAAAAATTTTGAGCAACTATACAGCTAAAAGTGCGGTCGAAAAATAGAGAGTTTTTAGCGCGCTGAAATCCAAAATGCTTTTATTCCCGTCAGTTTAAATATATTTATAAATTAGAATGAGTAATACTGACCATATTATTCATTATTATAACCCTAGGTTAAAAAATTGAGCCCTGTGTAATACTGAGCTTAATATTTAACTTAGGGTTATTTATCTCGAGTTTTAGGTTAAACCAGCCACTCTGCTTTTCCTTTTACTGTTTCGATAACTTTATTCTGCGCCTATTTAACGCTCAAAAAGTATCAATACCCACATATTTGTTGTGTTTTTTTATATTAACATTCTAACAAGACAGGCATATTATATAATCTGAGAAAAGGACTGACTTGAATAATGGATTATTCGCGAAAGAGAGCAATCTCACTCTAATCAATAAACTCGAGGAGTTATATGGAAGGAAAACAATTGCACCAATTGAAGTAAAAATGGGCTTCAAATGGCAAGGATTACTGCTTTCTGTGATTGTCGGAATGGCAATTTGGTTGATGCCAATACCGGAAGGGCTTTCTGCCAAAGCATGGGGTATGCTTGCCCTCTTTGTTGCAACCATTGTGGCAATTATTGCCAAAGCCATGCCTATGGGGGCGGCAACCTTAGTCGCACTCGTCATTAGCGGTTTAACCGGCTTAACACCATTATCTCCCGCCAACGGGGAAGTGGGCATGTTATCCGGTTTCTCCAACGGCACCATTTGGTTAATCGCCATTGCGATGTTTTTATCTCGCGCGGTCATTAAAACCGGTTTGGGAAAACGCATTGCCCTCTATTTCGTCGCACGCTTTGGTAAAAAAATGATGGGCGTTGCTTATGGTATCGCACTAGCTGATGTGGTCATTGGGCCGGGATTCCGTCTGCCTCTGCGCGTGGTGGCGGTATCATGTACCCAATCATGCAATCCATTGCCGATGCCTATGATTCCAAAACCAGGCCCAACTGCCAGACGTGCCGGTGCCTTTCTCGCCATTGCTGTATCCCAGATTGATACCATCGTGTACCATGTTTCTCACCGCCATGGCGGGCAACCCGTTAATTGCCGAACTTGCCAAAGGCCAAGGTGTTGAAATTACGTGGATGACTTGGTTCTTAGGGTGCCATCGTACCGGGCGTTATCAGCTTTGATCGTGTTACCATATTTTGTCTATTTGATTTATCCGCCTGAACTCAAAGATACACCTAAAATGGCAGAAATGGCGCGTGAAGAGTTGCATAATATGGGGACCAATGAGCAAAAGCAGAATGGATTTTGGCGCTTGATTTCATCTTATTGTTGTTCTTATGGACCGTAGGTGATTTGGTCTTCCATATTCCGGCAACAGTTTCCGCCTTTATCGGTTTGGTGATTTTATTACTGACCAACATCATGAGTTGGAAAAATATCGTTGCTGAAACCACCGCATGGGACACCATGTTCTGGTTTCGCGGTTTTGGTGATGATGGCAAATGCGTTGAATAAATACGGTGCCATTGCTTGGATTTCCAGCCATATTTCCTCCTCGGTGGGGGCATTCAGTTGGCCGGTTGCCTTTACGATTTTAGTCTTAGTGTATTTCTACACTCGTTACTTTTTCGCCTCTGCCATGGCACACATTTCCGCCATGTACTTGGCATTCGTTGCGGCAGCCATTGCCGTTGGCACCCCTCCGATTATTGCCACTCTCGGCTTAGGTTATACCTCGACTCTCTCAATGAGCTTAACCCAATACGCCGGCGGCCCTGGCCCAGCCCTCTATGGTTCCGGTTATAACTCAACCGGCCAATGGTGGGGCGTTAGCTTCGCCACCTCCATCGTATCACTGATTATCTGGTTTGGTGTCGGCGGTTTATGGATGAAACTATTAGGTTGGTGGTAAAACCACATTGAGTTTTATCGCTCACCCTAAAATGGCAGATAAATGAATCTAAGCTAAAATATTGGGCTCTGTATTGTACGGGGCTCAAATTTTTTTAATCCGTGCTTTAATATATTGATCGTTATAATAACGAACATATTCATGTATTGTCTTTTTAAAAACGTTCTAATTTTCTGATGGGCTCAGTCCATGACCAGAGAGACATAGTTTTGTCGTTTCTACCCAATCCCCGTATGTGTCGAAACAGGGTGTTACTGCCAAGAAAAGCTTCTTTTTCATAACTTATTATAATAAGTTGGTAACCGTCCCTAGCCAAGTTTATCGGATCAAGGTGAGAATCCGCTAGCAAAGCTCTTGATAGTTTTGTGGCTTCGGTGAGTAATAGGACGTTGAACGGGGTCGTTTAATAATTTTTGGTAATAGGATCGAATATATCGCTCTCTTCCAACTTTTGAAGGAATAGGTCAAAGTGCGGTTATTTTTAGGTTGGAATCAATCTAACATATAAAAACTTAGGCGGTTTTAAACCGCCTAAATTATTTTATTATTGATTGTTTTGAACGTAGTCAATCGCTGATTGAACAGTGGTGATTTTTCAGCTTCTTCGTCTGGAATTTCGATATCAAATTCTTTCTTCCAAAGCCATTACCAATTCAACAGTATCTAAAGAGTCTGCACCTAAATCTTCAATGAAAGATGCTTCAGGTTTTACTTCTTCCTCTTTAACACCCTAATTGTTCAACAATGATTTTTTACGCGTTCTTCAATGCTCATTTTGTTTTCCTATTGTAGTTCTCGCCCAATGCGATGTGAATAGTGTATGTATTTTTCCTGAAAGTTGCAAGATTTTTCTTACAAGGTCAAACCTCAAAAATTACATTTTTGACCGCACTTTACAGCTGAATACACACAGATTAAATAAAAATTCAGTAGCACTCTCAGTTCTTATGAGCCTGCTCATATAACCAACCACACAATAACTTCATTCTAGCATTAAGCCTAGGTTTTGGCTATGCTTTTTATGCCATATAAAGGCCGCCGTTCACATGTAACGTTGTGCCTGTTATATATCCCTGCATCATCAGAAGCTAAGAAAGCCACAGCTTTGGCAATATCTTTAGGATCGCTCAATCTGCCGGGCCGGTACGTTAGATAAAATGCCGTTTTTTTCTGTTCTTCGTTCAGCACATCCGTCATATCCGTTGCAATAAATCCAGGTGCAACTACATTGACAGTAATTCCACGTGATGCCACCTCTTTAGCCAAACCTTTACTAAAAACCGATTAAGCCTGCTTTAGCAGCACAGTAATTAGATTGTCCCGGATTTCCCATTGAACCGACAACCGAACCAATTGTAATAATACGTCCGAAGCGTTTTTCATCATTGAACGCAACATTGCTTTAGAAAGATGATAAACGGAGGTCAAATTAGTTTGTAGAATATCAAACCATTCGTCATCTTTCATTCGCATTAGCAAGTTATCACGTGTGATGCCCGCATTGTTGACTAAAATATCAATATCACCGAACTCTTGTTTGATATGTTCAAGTACGGTTTCAATAGAAGACTGATCCGCAACATTTAATACTAAACCGCGTCCTTTTTCGCCTAAATAAGCAGAAATGCTTTCAGCTCCTTTTTCTGATGTCGCTGTGCCGATAACAAAAGCGCCTTTAGACATCAACTCTTCAGCAATAGCACGACCGATTCCGCGAGTTGCTCCCGTCACCAATGCGATTTTACCTTGCATAATATATCCTCCAGATATTTAGTTAAAAATACGCTTATACTAATAATTGTTCTACTGCGGATAATGAAGCCGGATCATTTACCGAAACGGCTTTGTAGATTATCCGCAATACGTTTGGTTAAACCGTTTAATACCTTATTTGGTCCAATTTCCACTAATACTTCAATACCGTTAGTCGCCATTTTTCTACGGTTTCTGTCCAACGCACCGGACTGTAAAGTTGTCGCACCAAGGCGTGACGAATTGCTTGTGCATCATTTTTCGGTTTTCACATCAACGTTATTGATTACTGCAACAGAAGGACTTTTTACTGCAATACTTTCTAAAGAAACCGCTAATTGATCAGCTGCCGGTTTCATTAAGGCGCAATGGGAAGGAACGCTAACTGCCAACGGTAATGCGCGTTTTGCTCCGGCTTCTTTACATAATACCGCCGCACGTTCTACGGCAGCTTTCGCGCCGGCAATTACTACTTGTCCAGGTGAATTGAAATTTACGGCTGAGACTATTTCCCCTTGTTCCGCATTTTTGGCAAGCTTTAATAATTGAGTCGTTATCCAAACCAATAATTGCATACATAGCACCGGTACCTTCCGGCACGGCTTGTTGCATTAATTTTCCGCGTAGCTCCACCAGTTTAACGGCATCTTGAAAATCAATAGCACCTGCACACACTAATGCGGAATATTCGCCCAAACTGTGTCCCGCCATCAGTGTCGGCTGTAACTGAGGATATTGTTGCTGCCATACTCGATAAACTGCAACGGAAGCAGCCAGAAGTGCCGGTTGTGTTTGCCAAGTTTTATTCAATTCATCCGCAGGACCATGTTGCACTAATGACCACAAATCATAACCTAATACTTCGGAAGCTTGTTTGAACGTTTCTTCAACGATTGAAAAATTGTTCTGCCAATTCAGCTAACATGCCTACTGCCTGGGATCCTTGTCCCGGAAAAAACCATTGCAAATTTTTCATCTTTCTTCCCTATTTTTAGTCTGTTTATTTTTTTGCTAAACTTAATTAATAAAAATCGTTAAAAATCGACCGCACTTTTTGAAAGTATATCGGCTTAAACATCTATTTATACTTAAAAACGTACTAAAAGCTGAGCCCCACGTCCAACCGCCACCGAAGGCTTCCAATAACAGTAACTGACCGCGTTTAATGCGCCCGTCTCGCACTGCCTCATCTAGAGCCACAGGTACGGTTGCCGCGCTGATATTTGCATAACGATCCAGTGTGACCACAACTTGATCCATCTCCATATCTAATTTTTAGCGGTTGCCGTGATAATGCGTAAATTTGCTTGGTGGGGAACTAACCAATCAATATCTTTTTTTATCCAAATTATTAGCAGCTAGCGTTTCTTCTACTACATTGGCAAGCTCACGCACGGCCAGTTTAAAGGTTTCACTACCCAACATTTCAATATAACCTGATTCAATATCGTCACGTTTCGAGTGAGGCAATATCAACACATTATCTTTATCTGCCTGTGCATGAAGATGGGTCGAAATAATTCCTTCCTGTTCGCTTGCTTCAAGAACAACAGCTCCTGCGCCATCGCCGAATAAAATGACAGTGCTACGATCCTGCTCGTTTTAAATTACGTGAATTGAGATCTGCGCCGATTACTAATGCTTTTTATTTTACCGGTACGGATAAATTGATCGGCAACGCTAATGCATACACAAAGCCGGTACAAGCCGCCGCTAAATCAAAAGAAATCGCATCTTCAATATTCAACATTCCTTGAATTTGACAAGCTGCACTTGGATAAGCGTGGGAATTAGTAGTGGTGCCGACTAATATTAAATCAATTTCATTCGGCTCTATATTTGCTGCTTCCAGCGCCTTTTTAGCCGCTTCAAAGCCCATTGTAGAAACCGTTTCGTCTGCTTGCGCTATACGACGCTCACGAATGCCGGAGCGGGTCACAATCCATTCGTCAGAGGTATCTACCATTTTTTCCAAATCAGCATTCGTTCTGATTTGTTTCGGCAAATAGCTACCGGTTGCTAAAATCTTACTGTACATTATATTTCCGTTATATCATTACTATATTATTTAAATATTACACTCCGGCTCTCAGAGATCAAACATTATTAATATTTCTTCAAGCCGTTTAGAATTTTCTGTGGAATTTGTTGACGTGCTTGTAACGCAGCATCGTGAATTGCATACGTAAACGCCTCAATGTTTGCACTGCCGTGGCTTTTTACTACCACTGCTGTTAAACCTATCAGTGATGCCCCGTTATATTGATCAGGATTAATCTTTTTCAACTGCTGATAGCTGTCTTTAAATAGCGTCCTCATTAGCCAACTAAACAGCGGTTTCAATAAATAATTACGCGATTTACCTTTTAGCAGACCAATTACATTTTTTGCCGCGCCTTCAAGAGTTTTTAGTGCTACATTGCCAGCAAAACCATCAGTAACAATCACATCGGCTTTACCGTTCAATAATAAATTGCCTTCAATAAAACCGATATAATTAAGTGCGGTGTCTTTTTCCAGTAAATTCGCAGCTTCGCGAATGGACTTATACCCTTTAATTTCTTCTACACCGATATTTAGCAATCCAATACGCGGGTAAACCAAATTTAAACGGTTTTCGGCGAAAAATAGAACCCATTAAAGCGAATTGATAGAGATTTTTGTGTATCGCAATCAATATTAGCCCCTCAAATCTAACATCACAGTATGGCGCCGGTTATTGTCGGAATTAGCGAAATTAGTGCCGGTCGTTGAATACCTGAAAGCGGCTGTAACAGTACTTTTGCCAATCCCATCAACGCACCGGTATTTCCGGCACTGACACAACCTTTGGCATCACCTTTTGTACGGCTTCAATTGCCAAACGCATAGATGAACCTTTGCTATGCCGTAAAGCATAAGCCAAGCCATATTCGTTTTCAATAACGCGGGAACAGTGGCAGACAGTAATCCGTTGTTTTAATTCGGCAGGAATATTATTAAGAAGCGGAGAGATTTGTTGGCTGTCGCCGAACAGCAACAGAGAAAGCACAGGGATCTTGTTCCAGTGCCTTAATAGACGCAGGGATAGTAATACGGGGACCAATGTCCCCGCCCATCGCATCTAACGCAAAGGGTTAGACGGCTCAAGTGATTACCTTATGAAGTAATTCAACAATTACTTGTTGATCACTTTACGACCACGGTAGTAACCATCAGCGGTTACATGATGGCGTAAATGGGTTTCGCCACTTGTTTTATCCACAGATACTGCAGCGGTAGTTAACGCATCATGTGAACGACGCATATCGCGACGTGAACGGGATTTTTATTTTGTTGAACAGCCATTGGCTATACTCCTAAATTTACTTGTTCTTTAGACTAGCTAATACAGCGAACGGGTTTGGTTTTTTTGCTAATTCTTCAGGCAATTCACCAAAAACCTGTTCAGCCACGGACACTTCACAGTGTTCAGATAAATGCATCGGTACAATCGGCAAACACAACATTAGTTCGTCTTCCACTGCACCGATTAAATCTATTTCCCCGAATTCATTAAATTCAATGGGTTCATAAATCTCCGGTAATTCATCAATTTGCGCAATATTAGTTATCGGACTGTAACAAAACTCACATTCCAATGTTTGTATAAAAAGACTGTTTACAGCGTTGACATTCTAATTCAACATCAACTGTTGCTTTGCCTTTCATGACAACCAATTTTTGCGAATCAATGAAAAATGATAATTTTACCTGTGCATCGCTGAGCACTTTAACCACTGTTCCGGCAAGGCGTTCAAGCTGATTTATGGCATAATAGCCGTCATAATCCAATCGGCGTTGAGCATCCTTAACGGGATCAACGGTCAGGGGTAGTTTTACCTTTTGCATAGGGCGTGCATATTACCTTTTGGCAACGAAATAGTCAAAAGGAAATTATTGTTTTTTTGTCTGTTTAGTGTCATTAAAAATGAAATTGTTGTTTAAATGTAATGAAATATTGCTATAATCCGACCTCATCATTTTTGACCCATTCAACTAACGGAGAAAAATTTCCGCATGAAAAAAATCCATCGCTATGTTATGGGGCGCGTCTTAAAATCGCGTTCCAATATGCTATGCCACAGTATTATTTGACCATGCTTGCCGGCTGGTTCGCCAAGCAAAACTGGGGGCGGTGACGCATTTTGCGATTAAATTGTTCGCCAAGAAATATAATGTGGATATGAACGAGGCGGATAAACCGAATTTCAGCGATTATTCTAACTTTAATGAATTTTTCATTCGAAAATTGCAAGACGGTGCACGTAAAATCGATGAAAAATCCGACCGCACTTTGTCTTCCTGCTGATGGTCGAATCAGTCAGTGCGGCCCATATTGACGACGAACTTTTATTGCAAGCCAAGGGCATTCATTCAGTTTACGTGATTTATTGGCGGGTGATGAAGAATTGACGGCTGCCTTTAGAAATGGAGAGTTTGCGACTACTTATCTATCACCACGTGATTATCATCAGGTGCATATGCCTTGTGATGCCACATTGCGTAAAATGATTTATGTGCCGGGTGATTTATTTTCGGTGAATCCGTTTCTAAACAGAGCACATCCCAAACTTGTTGGCGCGCAACGAACGGGTTATTTGTGTATTTGATACTGCATTTGGCAAAATGGTACAAATTTTGGTTGGTGCAACAATCACCGCAAGTATCAGTACCGTTTGGGCCGGAGTAATTAACCCGCCACGCCCGAACGAAGTAAAAACTTGGAGTTATGAAGGAAATAATGCAGTTGAATTAATTAAAGGCCAGGAAATGGGGGGCGTTCCAATTGGGTTCCACCGTGATTAATCTATTCCAACAAGATCGGGTTAAACTGGCAGAACATTTAACTGTGGACGCGGCGGTTCGTGTTGGCGAAGTGCTTGCGTACCAAAAAAATAATATCTATATTTATGAAGGAAAAAAACAATGTCAACACAATTTTTGCACAAGTTAAATTAGAAACATCGACGGAGAAAAGGCAGCTACGGTATCGGTTTACAAATCGGTCAGCAGTTGCTGGATACAGGTTTTGCGGTTAGCGCTGAAGCAGTGGCTAAAGGCATTTATGATGTGTTAAATCAAAAATCCTCCCGCTTTGGATTTAAATGATGTTAGTAGTGCGCTACAACAATTGCAACAAGAAGCGCAACAGGCTCAAGCAGCTCAGTTCAAGCAAATTGAAGAAGATGGTAAGGCATTTTTGGCAGAAAACGCACAAAAAGAAGGAGTAAATGTTACAGAGACCGGTCTGCAATATGAAATATTGGCGGAAGGTAACGGCAAAATTCCGACTCGTCAAGATACCGTTCGTGTCCATTATAGCGGTACACTTATCGACGGAACCTTGTTTGACAGCTCAGTGAAACGCGGACAACCTGCTGAATTTCCGGTGAATGGTGTAATTGCCGGCTGGACTGAAGCTCTTGCAATGATGCCGGTAGGCTCAAAAATGGCGTTTAACTATTCCTCATTTTTAGCCTACGGCGAACGCGGAGCCGGCGCATCCATTCCTCCTTTTAGCACTCTAGTGTTTGAAGTGGAATTATTGGATATTCTCTAATTTGTTATTTAACTCATACAAAAGAGCGGTGCATTTTTGCACCGTTTCTTATTTTCTGATACATGCCCAAGTGAAAAAAATGCCGTCAATCCTATTCACAAAGCTATACAAAAACCTATTTGCTTTTGGCAATCATTACATCAATGCGGACGTTCAAAATTCGACCGATTTTGTGACCGCACTTTAAGTAGTCTATTCCTATTTTATTGTGCTCTAAGTTTTAAAACTTGAGATAAAAGTCTTTCGTTAATGTTATAAAGTCCTGATGATAGTGATTATTTTCATCGTAAATAATGATTTGGCTGTTAATGCGTGGTGTTTCCTGTTTGCTGAATGTGAGAATTACGCGTTGAGGCGGCTTTCCCGTTTTTGTGATCACTGCGCAATGCTCTATACAAAAAAAGCCCAACGGAAGAAAGTATTTCCTGATCTAACAACATGTTGCCTGCTTCAATCGGCAAAATAAACTGAATTCTGCCTTGTTCCGCCATGCAGTCAGCAGCTACCTGCAACCAGTCATAATGAGTTTGTTGCAAAGTATAGCGAGCCTGATTACGTTGTGCGGAATGGCAATCCGTTCCGGGAGGAAAATACGGTGGATTGGCAACAACCAGATCAAAACCGATAAAAATACTGACCGCACTTTTGACCTAGTTGTCGTCCGAATTCACTAATATCTTGATGATATAACCTGATACTTTCTGACCAAGGGGACATCTGCACGTTTTCCGTTGCTTGCAAAAACGCTTCCCGCTCGATTTCGACTGCACTGATTTCCGCTAATCCGTTCGTTCGTTGTGCCAACATTAAGGCGATCAAACCCGTCCCCGTGCCGAGATCCAAAATCCGCTTTGCTTGTGTAATATCCGCTGGCTCCTAATAAAAATACCATCGGTGCCGACTTTCATTGCACAACGATCATGTGCTATATGAAACTGCTTAAAAAGTGAATCCGTTATTTTTGTTCGACATAAATTTTCCGTTTCTAAAACTTTCCTTTTTCGCCCGCACTTTTTGAGCGCAAAGTGCGGTATAATTCCGCCTAATTTTAACCGATTTTGAGAAAAATAATGACACAATCGACTTTTGCTGATCTTGAACTTGCTCCTGAATTATTAAAAAGCCTTGCACCAAAAGGGCTATACTCGCCCGACTTCTATTCAACTGGAAGCTATCCCCGCAGCAATGGAAGAGCGGGATGTGTTGGGTTCGGCTCCCACCGGTACGGGCAAAAACAGCGGCATTTTTATTACCGGCTCTCCAACACTTATTGGATTACCCGCGCCGTAAACCGGGGGGCTCGCGTGTATTGGTATTAACCCCAACCCGTGAATTAGCCATCCAGGTTGCCGAGCAGGCAGAGGAACTGGCAAAATTCACTACGTTAAGCGTGGCAACCATTACAGGTGGGGTGGCTTATCAAAAATCATGGCGAAATTTTAATAAAAAAATCAGGATATTGTTATCGCGACACCGGGGCGCTTGCTACAGTACATTAAAGAAGAAAATTTCGATTGTCGCTCAGTAGAAATTCTGATTTTTTTGACGAAGCTGATCGCATGTTGCAAATGGGATTTGGGCAAGATGCGGAAAAAATTGCCGCGGAAACCCGTTGGCGAAAACAAACCTTGCTATTTTCCGCCACTTTGGAAGGCGAATTGCTGACGGATTTTTGCGCAACGTCTACTCAATGATCCGGTTCAAATTGATGCGGAACCTAGTCGCCGTGAGCGTAAAAATCAATCAATGGTATTATCATGCCGACAGTAATGAGCATAAAATCAAGCTGTTGGCTCGTTTTATCGAGCAAGAAAATGTCAGTCGAGAATTGTTTTCTTACGCCGTCGTGAAGATGTACGCGAATTGTCGGAAACTCTGCGCAAACGTGGTATTCGTAGTACTTTCACCTTTGAGGGCGGAATGGCGCAAACCCAACGCAACAATTCGATTGACAAACTAAAAAAACGGCGTAGTTACCGTACTGATTGCCACGGATGTTGCAGCTCGCGGTATTGATATCGACGATATTAGCCATGTAATGAATTTCGATTTACCTTACAGTGCGGACACTTATCTGCACCGTATCGGTCGTACTGCACGAGCAGGTAAAAAAGGTACGGCAGTTTCTTTTGTTGAAGCGCATGATTATAAATTACTGGGCAAGATCAAACGTTATACTGAAGAATTACTTAAAGCACGTATTATTGAAGGGTTAGAACCACGTACGTCTGCACCGAAAAGATGGGGAAAGTAAGAGTGTCAGCAAAAGCAAAAAAAGCCCGCATTAAAGAAAAAAACGCGAAGAAAAGAAAAAAAGATGAGCGGAAAATGAAGTTACGCCATAAAGATAGTAAAAAAATATCGGTAAGCGGCGTAAACCAAGTAGGGAAGTTTCGCCATCTGATAATAATCAGACGAACAACAAAGCGGAAAAAATAATCTGCAGAAGAGCGTTTCCTAATCTGGCGGTTCATGTTAAAAGTTTTTGAATTTCTGGACGGAGGAAACGCTTACGATTTTTCTGGGCTGTGCAAAAACTATAATTCTTTGCGTTATAAACCAAGAATCTCTTTTTGTGAACGGGATGGTTGGTTTACGTTGGGCTTGTAACGAAGCTTTATCCAGTTGAATGAGAGCGTTGATAAGCGTATGCATATCGCGATTAATCCGTTTGATCAGGAAGTACGCCGTATCAGCTGGGAGTTCGATGCCACGTTGATGAGCCTTTTTGTTGCAACACGATGATTTGTTGTTCTTCAGTGAGCGGATTGAGGTGGTAAATTTCCAGCTCAGGCGGGAGGCAAGATCGGGAAGCTGCGTTTGCAAAGCCCCCGGTGATTGGCTGGCGCTGATTAAGAGTAATGTTTGGCGTGTTTCTTTAATTCGATTAATTAAATCGAACACTGCTACTTCCCATTCCATTGACCGATAATGGTTTGCAAATCATCAAGACAGACAGCATCCAGCTGTTCCAAATTGTCAAGCACCGCCGGGGTGAAGTGTGTTGCCTCGCTTAACGGCACATAAAGTGCAGCGCGTTGCTCGTCCAGAAAAATGCCGTGCGACTGCTTTTAAGTAGATGACTTTTTGCCGCAACCTTTTTCACCCCAAAAGATAAAAAAATCGGTTGTGTGGGTTCGACAAAAATTTTTACGCAAGGATTTAAGCGGTAACAAATTATTGTCACCGTAGAAATTGTCTAGCGTGTCGTCATCAAGTTGATGAATTGGTAACGGAATCTGCTGCATTAGTTAAAAAGTGCGGTCGTTTTTTTGAAGCTGTTTTAGAGACGGTATTCTGCCTCTTTGAATAAGTTAGTCTTCAATCTTATTTTCTGCTTTGGGCAGTACTAGATTTAAGATGATTGCAACGACGGCGCATAAACTGATTCCTTTGAGTGAAACTTCGCCGAAGTTAACGAACATTCCGCCAATACCGAATGTCATTACCACAGAGATAATGCAAAGGTTTCGCGCTTCGGTCACATCTACTTTGCCTCGAATCAGTGTGCTCATTCCTACTACGGCGATAGAACCGAATACTAACATCATAATTCCACCCATGACGATGGTCGGGATGGTAGAAAGGAATGCCCCTACTTTTGCCACAGAAAGAAATTGCAATTGCCCAAATCGCTGCCCAAGTCATAATATTCGGGTTGAAGTTACGTGTAAGCATTACGGCGCCGGTGACTTCCGCATAAGTGGTATTTGGCGGACCACCCTAACATGGAAGCTGCACTTGTAGCGATGCCATCACCTAATAAAGTTCGGTGTAATCCTGGTTTTTCAGAAAATCTTTTCCTGTCACAGAGCTGATTGCCATAATGCCACCGACGTGTTCTACAGCCGGCGCTATGGCGATAGGCAGTAAGTAGAGGATCGCTTCCAGTTTGAATTCCGGAGCGGTGAGATTCGGGATACTGAACCATGGGGCATCAAAAACCGGCTGGAAATTGATTAATCCTAAGCAAAGACACAGAATATAACCAACAGCAATACCAAACATGATTGGAATTAATTTCATAATCCCTTTGGAAAAAAACGGCTACACAAAGTGTAGTCAGTAGCGTGACCATTGAAACCAATACGGCATCATTATAATCATAGCCACTGTTCTTGCCGACTGCCATATCTACCGCAACAGGCGCAAGTCCCATCCCGATAATGATGATGACCGGGCCGACAACCACCGGAGGGAATATACGCTGTAATGCCCCAGCACCTTTAAATTTAACCAGTGCGCTGAGTGCGAAGTAAACCAACCCCGTGCAAGCCAGCCCCCATTGTAGGGGCAATTCCCCAAGTTTGTACACCATATTGAATCGAGTGCAATAAATGCGAAGGAAGAGGCAAGGAAAAATCGGCACTTGTTTACCGGTACAGAATTGAAATAGAAGTGTGCCGATGCCGGCGGTAAAGTAATGCAGTATTGGCATCTGGCCCTGTAATCAAAGGCACTAGAACTAATGCACCGAATGCGACAAACAGCATTTTGCAAGCCAACAAAAAGCTTGTTTGGCAGTGCTTTGTTGTTGTGAGGGTTCTGTCATTTTAATCTCTTTATGTGTTACTTAGGTTGTAGGAAGTGATGTTGCAGGCAAATAAAAAGTGCGGTTGATTTTTGCGACGTTTTACGTGGCGAAAACAGACCGCACTGACGGATTTCAATGTTTAAGTTTTTGGGAAAAACAACGGTCAAAAATCATTTTGAAGTTTTCCACGGCAAATAACGCGTGTGGAATAGTTGCCGGCATGACAATGGTTTCACCCGCGCCAACGGTAGTCAACATTATCCACAGTAATTTTAGCCAACCCTTCCAGCACAGTTACCATTGCGTCGCCACGTGAAGTGTGAGTGCTGATTTCTTCTCCTTTGCTGAAAGAAAAGAGTGTCACGCTAACGTTCGGATTTTTGTGATAAGGTTTTACTGGAAACTTGTCCTGTATTGTATTCGATTTGTTCAACCAGTTTTAATACGGTTGATTTTTCAATATTTTTAAACATAAATTGCTCCTGCATAAATGGTTGATAAATATCCCACAATAATAGATTATCACCAATGCGGCAGTTTATTTAGTGCCAAAAATTTTATCGCCCGCGTCACCTAAACCCGGAATAATATAGCCGTTTTCATTTAAGTGGCTGTCGATAGATGCAGTGTAAACCTCAATATCAGGGGTGTGCTTTCTCTGGGGCGGCAATTCCTTCCGGAGCTGCGACTAGCACTAATACTTTGATTTGTTTACAACCTTTTTGCTTTTAACAAATCAATCGTAGCGATCATTGATCCGCCTGTAGCTAACATCGGATCGACTACGATAGCTAAGCGCTCTTCCAGATCACTGGCAAGTTTTTGGAAATAAGGGACAGGTTCAAGAGTCTCTTCGTCACGATACATACCAACTACACTGATGCGTGCGCTAGGAACATGTTCTAGTACGCCGTCCATCATTCCCAATCCGGCACGCAAAATAGGCACGACGGTGACTTTTTTTGCCTTTTTACGCGATCAATCTCCACCGGCCCACACCAGCCGTCGATGATCACTTTTTCCGTTTCTAAATCAGCGGTCGCTTCATAGGTCAGTAAGCTTCCAACTTCTGTAGCCAGTTCACGGAAATGTTTGGTACTGATATCGGAGGCGCGCATTAATCCTAATTTATGTTTGACTAATGGATGCTTGACTTCAACAAGTTTCATCGTTTCTCCCCTTACTTTTCAGTTGATTTTTGGTTAAAAAAATGGTTAAACGTTTAGATTTTAAATCAGAATGGCGAAAATTAGTAGTAAATAGTGAAATTTTTAAAAAGTATTTTTGTGTAAATTTATGTAAATGTGTAGTAAGATTAGGTGATAAAGATATTTGATTTGTACAGATATTTCCTCTTAGCTGAGATAATTATAAGTAACAGAGAAAAACCATGAGTAAGATTTTTATTAGTTGACGATGATGTAGGGATTAGTTGAGCTGTTGGCTCAAGTGATGGGAATTGGAAGGTTTTACGATTGATATTGCCAATAACGGACAGGAAGCGCTGGAAAAATTGGATTCTAGCCACGATTTAATTTTATTGGATGTCATGATGCCGGTCTTGAACAGGGATTGAAACTTTAAAACGGATTCGTCAAAAATTTGAAACTCCCGTTTTGATGCTGACAGCGCGTGGCGATGAAATCGATCGGGTGATCGGCTTGGAACTGGGAGCTGATGATTGTTACCTAAGCCGTTTAATGATCGCGAATTGGTAGCGCGTATGAAAGCGATTTTGCGTCGTAGCCACAACAAGGCAGATGCCGAGGGCCGTTGATCAATCGGTTCCTTCCGATGAACACAAACCATTAGAATTCAAGGTATTACTCTGTATCCAGGGCGTCAACAAGCGGTTTATCACGGTAAAGATTTAGATTTAACCGGAACGGAATTTCTCCTTCTTCAAATGCTTATCCGTAATCCGGGACAAATTTTTGTCGCGAGATTTATTAACATGGAAGTATTAGGCAAGCGTTTAAGCCCGTTCGATCGTGCAATTGACATGCATATGTCGAATTTACGTAAAAAACTACCGGCGCGCGATGATTCCTCTCCTTGGTTCAAAACATTGCGTGGGCGTGGCTATTTGCTTATGGTGGCGAATGGAACCGATTATGATGAATAAAACAAATAATGCGCAGTTAGCTAGCCTAAAACTATGACAATAAAAAAATTTTTTGCAAACGGCTTGTGCTAGAGCCAATACTTTACCAGTCAAGATATTTACTTTATTTTGGCTGATTTTTTTATTTTACTGATGATGGTGGCTTTGATTATTCCACGCTTTGATGTGCGTCAGTTTACGCCGTTACAAGCCGATGAGTTACGCATTTATCAAAAATGAAATTGCTTCTTCCATTAAAGATAATCGAGTAGCACATTTATTGATTAGTTCGAATCAATTTATTTTTGGAACCGACAAGAGGGTTGCGTCCTATTCTAGTAGATAAAAATGGAAAGGTCATTGGAGCAAGAGAAACCGAACTTCCTTTGATACATCAGTTTATTTTAGGTTCACGAAATCCCAAAATACCGATGCAGAAAGTGTTTTTATAATTTTTCAAATTGCTGGCCCATTTTCCAGTAAACCTTTCTACTAACACGGAAGAAAAATAAAAATTATAACCTGTATTTTTGTTAGATATGTGAATCCGCAAAAAGAAATTGCCAACTTTATTTTTGATAGCCCGTTGACAATTATTCTTATGATTATGCTGATTACTTCGCCGTTGTTGTGGTGGTTGGTTTCTAGCATCAGTAATCCGATTAAAGGTTTACAGGAAGCCGCAAACCAAGTGGCTGCGGGTAATTATAAAATTGATAGAGCCTTGAAAGCACCGGTTCTTCGGAAGTTCGTTTGGTAGGTGAGAGTTTTCAACCGAATGGCGGAAGCGATCGATGATTTAATTATGAGCCGACAAACCCTATTGTCTTCCATCTCTCATGAATTACGCACGCCTTTTAACACGTCTGCAATTGTCCTTGTCGTTATTGCGTCGTCGGATTGGCGATACAATCGAGATAAATCGTATTCAGGTGGAAACCGAGCGTTTGGATAAAATGATCAAGGATTTACTGGCGCTTTCGCATCAACATTTAAAAAGTCAGTTGTTCCGTGAAATTATGCCGGTTACCGAGGTTTGGGAAGATGTAAAAAGAAGATGCTGAATTTGAAGCTGCGCAGATGAAGATTGAATGCCGTTTCAAGCAGAATATTTTTTTATCCGCAACAATATAAAAATCAGTGCTAACCGTGAATCTATTGCCAGCGCCATCGAAAATATTCTGCGCAATGCGGTGAAAATATGCAAAAACTAAAGTAGAAGTTACGGAATACTTAGGTAACGGTTATTTCTTTATATGTGTTGATGATGATGGTGAAGGTGTACCTCAAAGGAATTTGAGACGATTTTTCAAACCGTTTTATCGGGTTAATGCGGATCAGCCGAATTCAAAAAGAAGGAACAGGTCTAGGTTTTGGCGATTGTGGCAAAATGTAGCGCAGCAACATCGCGGGAATGTTTGGGCGGAAAGTAGCCCTCTTGGTGGTTTGCGTGTGACTTTACAATTGCCACTGTATAAAGGTTAGCGATTGCAGCGTTATTCAGTGCACAAGAAACCGAGAAGAACATCGTAAATTAGTAAAAATGACAAAAGTGCAGTGTATTTTTTAGCCTTTTTCGAAATGGCTTAAAAAATACACCGTATTTTTATAGCATCAGCTTTTTACTTCTTTCATTGTTGCCATCTTAAAAACTTCTTGAAAATCGACCGCACTTTTATTCCTGCTGTGCTAAAAAAACGCTAAGGTTTCTTTCCTTGTCGGGATGAGGGCTGCGCTCCTTTTTGGTGACACTTAGTGCGGCGGCAGCATGAGCAAAAGCGAATAGCTTGTGCCAATGGTTTGTCTTCCAATAATGCAGTAACAAAGGCACCGTTAAAAGTATCCCCCGCAGCAGTGGTATCCACTGCTTGCACGCGAAAGCTCGGTACGATTTCCCCTTTTCCCTGCCGACTGACATAAACTCCTTTGGAGCCAAGTGTAATCAATACCGTTTCAATTCCTTTAGCATGAAAAATTGCTGCCGATTTGACCGCACTTTGTTCATCGGTGACACGGATGCCGGTGAGAATTTCTGCTTCGGTTTCATTTGGCGTGATAATATCCAGATTTTTCAGCAGCTCATCCGGTAAAGTTTGAGCAGGCGCGGGGTTGAGGATAACCTTTGTGCCGTTTTCTTTGGCGAGCTCTGCTGCCTGAATAATTGCAGGCAGAGGTGTTTCAAGTTGCATGAGTAGGTAATCGGAGTCAATAATCTCTTGTTTTGAATCTTCCACTTGCGATTCATCCAAATAGGCATTTGCACCGGCGGAAATCACAATGCTATTTTCCCCGCTATCGCTTACTTGAATCATCGCGATTCCTGTCATTTCATTGTTTACGGTAATAATCGGATTGGTATTGATTCCGTCAAGGGCAAAAGCATTTCTCATTGCACGCCCTATATCATCATTTCCAATACAACCAATAAAATTAACTTTTTGCGCCTAAACGCACCGCTGCAACTGCTTGATTGGCACCTTTACCGCCATAAGCGATATAATAGTTATGCCCAAGCAAAGTTTCCCCGGGTTTGACAAAATGCGGCACGGAAATGACGTGATCAGCGTTAATACTACCAAGAACAGTAAGTGTTTTCATAATCCTATTTCCTTATATCGCTTTAATTTTTTTCAAAACAAACCGTCAATACACCGGTTGAAAAATAATAGGGATGGTGTAACGAACGTTTTGACAAATTTTAGGGTTTCATTTTTCTCAAGATATTTTTTACTAAAACGGCACGCCCGAATATAAAATTACATTTGCGTAAGGCGAACATTCTCCGCTCCGTACAATGGCTTTGCTGTTGTGCGAATGTTGTTAAAAGACTTCGTGTGGAACATATTCAATTTTTGATTTGATTGTTTTTGCTGGGTTTCTAAACGGGTTAGGTGAGCTAAAAGTGCGGTCAGAATTTCCGGATTTTTTTGTTTAATCTCTTCCGCCAACAGAACTCGTTCAACGAACATTTCATCGGTAATGGCATATAACGTATCTAAAAAGCTTGGGATTCCCTTGCTTAATGCCAAATCAATACGTTCGACAAAAATCGGGAATCGGCAAACCAGCATCGCAGATCGTCAGGCTATCGGTATGTCCCAATGTTTGCGATAGAGTGGGAGAGTGGTGCATTTAGCAGCATGTTTTCATTTTATCCTCCTTGTTTGCATTACTTTTTATTGAAACGTTTCGATGGAGTTTGATTAAAGCATAAAATAAAATACAAAGGTAAAAACGCTAATGTGTAGATTTGTGAAGCAAATCAAATAAAAAATGCTCTCAATTGACTGAGAGCATTTTGACAAAGGTTGATATTAAAAAAACTTAGATTTTTTGACCGCACTTTTTACTTTGCAATAGAAATAGTGAGACAGTAGAAATCAACATAATAAATGCGACTGCTGTGTACAGGCTTTGTTTGTTCCAACCGCTGTCTAGTAATTGTCCTGCAATGGTTGGTGCAAGAATGGCTCCGAGGCGTCCGATACCAATTGACCAGCCCACTCCGGTGCTGCGAATGTCAGTAGCGTAAATACTTGGGTTCAATGTATATAGACCACTGATACAACCGTTCATTAATGCACCGACCATAATGCCGAATACCATTGCCAACCAAAGTGTACCAGACGATAAAATAAATATGATAATGGCTATTGCAGTTGCAATGGTAAATAAAACTAACACATTACGTGCGTTCCATTTACTTGCTAACATACCGTAAAAATAAAAGATCCGATTGTGCCGCCAAGAGAAATCATCATGCCTACACCGTTGCCTTGTTCAATGGTCATGCCGGCATCTTTCAATAACGCAGGCGTCCAAGAATTGACTAAATAAAAACTAAACATGATGGCGAAGAATGCTAGCCAAATCAATATGGTGGAGCGTAAGTATTGCACGCCGAACAATTGCGTAAACGGGAAATGGGCGATTTTCTGTTCAGATTTTTGGCGGTAGTTCCCATTCTCCTTTCAGCCCTATTTTTGCCATAATTTGGTTTTAAGCGAATTTTTCGCATTGGGTGGTTGCTTGTCAGTTAAGAAGTCAATGGATTCAGGCAGCCAAATCCATAATACGATCAGAAATAATCCGGTGAGAATGGCTCCGGCTAGGAATACCGCACGCCAACCATATTCCGGTTGCAACACATTGGCAAACATTCCACCGAGTACGGCTCCTAAACCAAACCCCGCCGCATAAATACTAATAGCAACGCTACGCCACTTGCGTGAAGAATATTCGCTGGTAATAACGTTAGTACCGACTAAAATGGCGCCAACACCGATCCCTGTAATAGCCCGCCAAAAACCGAGTGCGAAAGAGCTTGCAACGAATGCTGAACCGAGCATTCCGATAGCTGAGAGAGAAACAGCGATAAGCAATAGACTGCGCCGACCAATTTTGTCCGCTAACGGCGCTAAAAACAGAGAACCTCCGGTCATTCCGATTAGACCTGCGCTGAAGAGATAACCGAGTTCCACTCCACTTAAACCAAATTCCGTACGGATCGGGGTTGCCGTGAAAGCGAGAGCTAACACATCAAAACCGTCTAATAAATTCATAATTGCTGCCAGAACCACAATTAGCCATTGATAGCTTGACATTGGGTTTTGATCGATAGTTTCTCTTAAGTTCATTCCTTTCCCTTTATATAATAATTATGCTGTTTTGCACTGAGGCGGTTAGCATTTTTAGTTTGCGTAAAATCATATTCAAAATTACGCCATAAGCAGGCACGAATAACAATATGCCGATTAATAGTTTAGATAAATAATCTACAAATCCTATACTCATCCAGTTTTCCGCCATAAATACATCTGTGCTGGCATAAAACGCGATTGAAAAGAATAAAAACGTATCCGCCATCGAGGCAAAAAAATCATTGAGCTAGTCGGCGCAATCCACCAGGTTTTCAGTTGACGTAAACGGTTAAATACCACTACATCTAGTAATTGTCCGAATACATAAGCAGCAAAACTGGCAAAAAGCAATGCGGAATACGAACAGATTAAATTCGCTTAATGAGGCAATACCTTGATATTGGCTATCAGAAAACAGCACGGAGACAATATAGCTGACAATTAATGCGGGGAACATCACCACAAAAATAATCCAACGGGCTTCTTTCGAGCCGAATACGCGCACGGTTAAGTCCGTTGCCAGAAAAATAAATGGGAAAGTTAAGGCTCCCCAAGTACTATGGAAGGAGAAGTCACCAAAAGGCATTTTTCACTTCAAAGGGAATTTGCACTAAATAGTTACTTGCCGCGATAATAAAAATATGGAAAAAACTCAGTATAACCAGCATACGGCGTTTTTGTTGATCGCTGAATAGTATTGAAAATGTATGTTTCATCATCATTACCTTTTTGTTTATCTATAACAGATGTGAATTCGGGGTGAGGGAACCCGATCTAAATTAAGGGGCAAATAATACTGGATTGGGGAAATAATTCAAGTGTAAAGGCAGATTTTTATCCAGAATTTGAGCTAAAAAAACGCTCGAAAAAACGACCGCACTTTTAATTAGGATAACCAAAAGTGCGGTCTATTTTTTTGACTGTTTTTTTAATGAAGCATCATACGCTTGGCGCAAGTTGCCATTGATTTTTCATGTCTTCCTGAGTGGAGCTGATAACTCCACCAGCGCTTTTTGTGCCGAAGTTTGCCATGGCGTGAATCATGCGATCGACTTGGTTATTGACCAAAACCATTTCTTCCGTTAATTCATCTCGTGAAAGTGTGCGGTCGGCAAATTGGTAGTGTTCCAATTGGTTATCTTTATTGGCAAAAAAACGCTTTGATGGTGACAGAATCTTGTTCGTTATACCCGAATAAGGTGAGGTCATAGTTATCGCGACGGAATTTCACATCCTTGAAATTGATGTCATCAAATTGTAGCGTATCATCGTCTTTAGTGGTGTTGAATTCAGTGATGATGTCCTGACCGTGACCTTTCTCAAACACATAGGTATCTCTGCCGTTGCCGCCTTGTAACAAATCGTTTCCTGCGCCACCAATTAAGGTATCGTCGCCATTACCCGCGTAAACTTTGTCGTTACCGTTACCTGCATTAAAGGTGGAGCTAACCTGTTTATGCCAGTCGTACATAATATCGTTACCTTCAGTCCCAACTAGTCTCAATTTTAACTTCTAAACTGCTCAAAGTTGAAAGATTGCCGATCAAATTGAATGGTTTTGAGCTGATTATTAGGATTATCGTAGTTATAAAAACCTTTTAAAACGAATAGAGCTTTTTCGCCAAAGTGGTTATACATACCCATAGCTAATAAATCATTTCCTTCAAGACGGAAATCGGAATCTAGTGATATTAATTGTAGCTTAATATTTTCAATAGTTTTGTTAGCCCGAACGTTAAATGTAACATCTCCGTACACCGGCGTGATTGATACTGTATTTTTTTAGGTTCTTTAGGAAGATAGTTATTATTGTAGTAATTCCAGACAGTAAGCACATCAAGTGTGTCGTCAGTAGGGCTATAAATTTTATCTATCAAATTTATCTTTAAATCTTTAGCGTTGCCTATGAAATTATTTTTGAAATTTAATTTTTCTTCCCTGATTCAAGAAGAAATGTTGCATTATTTAAATTATCTCTAGTACTGGTAAAATTACCTTGGCGAGTGATTTGTTTTCCCGTATTAAGTGAAGTAATAACGATTTTATTGAAAGAAAAAACGCTGGTTTGATCATATAAAGAGTCAAATGCTAATCCTCCTTGTCCTCTCTCCTCATCGTAGTCCCATGCATAATTCTCATTTATTAATAATTTAATGCCACTAACATCTATACGGAAATTTTCATTATTAAATTTTTCCTACATATACCGCATTTCCATTAGAATCCCATGATGCAATTCTGCCTGTAATTTCCTTGTCGTAACATTATTTTTATCTCCAAATATAAAGGGTCATAAATTAAAATGGAGTCTATCACTAGATATTTTTATCAAATATATTTTTTTATTGTGTTAATAATATTGGGTTATTATATAAGTAGGGTGTTGTTTATTCCATTATTATGTGTGTGGTTTTTATTATTATTTCGTCACATCTATAATATTTACTTAAATTTAGGTGTTTTGAGCTAAAAAGTGTTTTGATGTCTTATAATTATAATAATGGCAATTTAATTAATTGCTTTAATTTTATCTGGTGTATTAGATAATAACTTATCATATGTAATAGCATTATTATTAAAAATAATAGCAAGCAGCTAATAATTCATACCTAGCTTTTTCTTTTGGAAAAACACCCAAAAAATAACCGCACTTTAGTTTTGCTTTGCCTAAAGTGCGGTCAGAATTTAAGAAGTTTTATGATTAGAACGTGTAGTTGATATTTACACGGAAGTCGCGCCCAACAGCAGGGAGCGCACTGGTTCCTGCGCGTTGGCTGTGGCTCTTATATAATTTGTTGAATGCGTTATTTACCGCGAAGTTTACATTCAGGTTATCCAATGCTTCCCAAGTAACATAGAAGTCATTGACACCATAGCCAGGACGTTTGGTGGTCGTGGTACCGCCGCCTCGGTTGTTGGTTTCGGTATCGTAGTTGGCATTTTGTGCGAAACGGCTCTCCAACCTAATTCTAAGCTTGGTTTTTCAAATTTGTAAGAAACACCTGTTGTCCAAGTACGACCGATCGGTACTGCAGTAACAACTGAATCTAAGGTTGTGCCGTCTAGTTCCGGTTTGCTATAGGCAACACCGGCACGAACAGTTAGACCGGAATATTTGAAAGCTGCACCGACTTCATAACCGTTGTTTTTTTAATGTACCACCGTTATAAATGCTTCTTATACCATTTTTGGTCTGCATTTGTAATGGCTTGAATATGTTTAATATTTTTGCCAGAAGTAGCTACCGTTTAAGGAAAGCATATCAGTTAAATTGTAGTTAAATCCAGTCTCAATATTACGCGATTTTTTTCCGCTTTGATGTCGTCCGCTACGCTGATGGCACGGAAACCACTTAACATTGCTTCATACATACGCGGACTACGTGTCGCGTAGTTCAAACTGGAGTTCAAGCTTAAATCTTTGGTTACTTCCCAAATTACGCCCTAAGCTTGGGTTAATATCTCCATCGCTGGTTTTTGCCACTATTGGTTTTAAGATCGAAATAGTCGTAACGTAACCCTGTAGTTAGTGTAACAGGTCCTACTCCCCAGATGCCTTCAACATAAGCACCAACTTCTTTTTCTTTTCTGTTACTAAACCGTTATTAAGGCTAGCAGGAACAGAAGCTTGATCACGCCAGTTAACCCCGTATTTAATGACATGGCTACTACCGATATCGGAATCTAAATTAATATTCGCGCCATTGGTAATAACTTTAGTTCTAGATTTTCCTTTGCTATCGAAAGCGGTGCGTGAGGCGATCATTCGATAGGCGTTTACATCAGAACGGCTAATAAAGCCCATATTTTGACCGCTCCACTCAATAGTGGATGTGTCAGTTGTCGTAATTCGATAGCTTGGTGAGTTATTGCTGGTATAAGGAACCAAATCACCTTTGCGATCAACCAAATAATAAGAATTGTTGCTACCGGCTTCTTTTTCTTAAAGAGTAACCTTGTTCGCTCCAGCGTTTTTTTGTTTTTTTGTCACTCAGGTCAAAGTTGCCGTCTTTGCTGGTAACTGGTGTCCAGCTTTGGGCAAAGTCAAATTCTTCACGTAATGCACGCATGCCGTAGTGTTTTTTTCTTGACGGTAGCCAACAACAACGCGATGATCATCGTTAAGATCCAAGCCGAATTTTTGCCAACAAGCCGCGTTGGTTTAATCCGCTGTTTAATACTTTGTTACCGCCCTCGGTATTTTCATAACCTTTCCCCGGTTTAAAGTTTTTTTCTGTTACAAAGTTGCCGGAGAATAATACGTCCAAATTTTGTGCTTTGGCAAACACGGTTGCACCTTTTGAGTGACCTTCATTAGAACTGTATCCACCATTGACTTTAAAGCCGATACGTTGCCCATCTTTTAGTAAGTCTTTAGCATCTAAGGTTTTTGCTACGATAGCGCCGCTAGTCGCACCGATACCCGCACTGGCAGAGCCTGTACCTTTTTGCACACTGACGATTTTCACCAGGCTAGGATCAAGCATAAAACGTCCTTGGTGGTGGAAAATCTGTGTATCGGAATAGGCGTTATCGACTTTTACATCAACCTGATCCTGACCCATGCCACGAATAGTAAACCATTGTGAGGTTCCTGTACCACCACCAAAGTTGATTGACGGTTCTTCATTTAATAAACCGCGTAAATCGGTTTCGGTACGTTTGTCGATAACTTCTGTTGTTACGACATTTGTTTTTACTTTTTGGCTCCGGTATTTTCTGTTACAACATTGATAATATCCAGTTTTTCAGTTTGGTTTGCTTGCACGGATGCCGCAACTAATGCAGCCAGCAGCAGCAATACAAAGTTGTTTTTCATTTGTATATCCTTGAGAGTGTATAAGAATTCCAATTAAATTGGGGTTTATTTTTAGAAAACGGGAACTATTATCGTTTGTTTTTGTCTCTAGAGTCAAGAGTTATCTTGTAAAAGATAATTATCTGATTTTTTTATCATAATTGCTTACTTTTTTTATGTGGAATTTGCCAAATGAAAAAAAGCGACAAGTTTTTAATCTTATCGCTTTATTTGGAAGGATAAATAGAGAAAAAGAGCGGTTATAATTTAACGACTTTTGCTTGTTTAACCATATTGTCGCTGACATCTAATATGGTGATTTGTAAGTTATTAATTTCACACACCGTGCCTTCTTCGGGAATTTCTTCTAGGTATTCTAAAAATAAAAGCCATTGAAGGTGCGGACTTCATCGGTGTTGAGATTCCAATCGAATAATTTATTAATATCGCGAATATTAGCGGAGCCATCGATAATTACGGAGCCGTCAGATTGAGGCACAATTTCATCTTCAATCGAAGGTGTAGTAGAAGTAGTAAATTCACCGACAATTTCTTCCAGGATATCTTCCAGCGTGACTAATCCTTTAATATCGCCGTATTCATCTACGACTAGACCAATACGTTCTTTATTATTGCGGAAATTCAGCAATTGCGCAGTAAGTGCCGTACTTTCAGGAATGAAATAAACTTCATCTGCCGCGCGTACTAAAGTTTCTTTTACTGAATTCATTTTTATCCAACATTAATCGATATGCTTCACGCACCCGCAAAAATACCGAGTACGTTTTCATCCATATTGCCTTTTATATAGAACCACACGGCTGTGAGCTGCATGATTGAGTTGGCGCATAATAGCTTTCCAGTCGTCATCAATGTCAATGCCGGCAATATCATTACGCGGAACCATAATATCGTCCACTGTCACTTCTTCCAAATCTAAAATGGACAGTAACATTTCTTGGTGGGCGGAAGGAATAAATTTTTCCGCTTTCATTTACAATGGAACGCAATTCTTCAGGGCTGAGAGAATGATTTTTATGCTCTATTTTTAGCCCACTGATTTTTATTAACCCTTTGATAATTAGGTTCATCAGAAATACCAGCGGGCTGAATATTTTTCATGATTAAGGTTAGGATATGGCTGGAGAAAAAAAGCAACTTTTTTTCCGGATAAATGGCGCAATAGTTTTTGGGTAGATTTCTGCGAAAACTAACATAAAGAACGTTAGTGCACCTGTAGCAATTGCAACTCCGGCATCTCCGTATAAGCGCATACCGATAATGGTAGCAATTGCTGATGCGGAAATATTTTGCCAGATTGTTACAGATTAAAAATCAAACTGAGCAGTTTATCGGTTTTTAGTAATTTTTCGGTTTTTTTGCGCACCTTTATGCCCCTTTTCGGCAAGAAAACGCATGCGATAGCGGTTGACAGAGAGGAGACCCGTTTCTGAGCCTGAGAAATAAGCGGATAGTATCAATAAAAATGATTAAAGCGATAAATAACGTACTAAGGGGATGCTGTCCAAAAATACAATAATCCTTTTAATTTGCTATGTTATGACTGTTTGAGAAATCAAAGTGCGGCTAAAAACGCTTCACTTTTTGACCGCACTTTTGAGAGTGTTTAAATTAATTTGCTGCCGAAATAGGCAACTGTTAGTAAAATCATACCTGAAATTGTGAAAATGATCATTCTTTTTCCGCGCCAATGCCATTTCCAATATCCAATCAAGAAAGTGCCGAAAGTCAGCCAACTTAACAAAGAAAACAGGCCTTTATAAATATTTTTCTACTTCAATGCGCCTGCCAGATGGTATGAACCCGTGATCATAATAATTGTTAGTAGAGCTTCCCCACTCAGCATAACCCGGAAAAAAATGGCGTTCTACCAACATCAAAGGCGGAACCCCTGCATTAGGCAGAATTTTCTTATGTTTCAGATTGTGATCTAACCAAGCTAGCTGAATACTGTATAACATAGCAATAAAGCAAACTGAGTAAGTTAGTAACGATAAACTGATGTGAATAAAAAAAGATTATGGCTAAGATGTACCACTTGGCTTGGTATAAATGCACTTAGCACTAAGTTAATCAAGGCAAATCCGTATACCGGCGCTAATAAAAAAAGCCAGCGTTTTCACCCGAAACAACATTGCCAGGCTGACTAATAGGGCAATAACGAGGCTTATCAACGAACTTACTTCCAAAAATAGGGGAGTCAGCACCGTTAACCGCGTAGCCCCATTGTGAATAGATGTGAGCATAGTGCAGTCCGAGGGCACAAAGTGCGGTCAAAAAAACGGCATTTTTATTTCGTCCGATAGCCGGTGTTGCATTATTTGAGCCCGATTTCATGAGTAGCGGAGTAATCAGCAAAATACTTATTAAATAAAGCAACATTGAAAAATGGCATACAGCATCGTTATTCCTTAATGATGATAATTGTTTTTATTGTAGCGACGTAAGGGAAAAAAATTTCAAATAGTGAAAGCGCCGGAATTCGGTTATAATCGGCCAAATTTCATTGAATACGAGAAACGAAATGTTTGAGAATTTATCTGATCGATTATCAAAAAAACTCTGCGTAATATTACGGGAAAAGGACGCTTAACCGAAGATAATATTAAAGAAACCCTGCGTGAAGTGCGCATGGCGTTGTTAGAAGCTGATGTTGCCTTGCCTGTGGTGCGTGATTTTATTAATAATGTAAAAGCGCGAGCAATCGGTGAGGAGGTTAATAAAAAGCCTGACACCGGGACAGGAATTTCTAAGAATCGTACAGGCGGAACTGGAAACTGCAATGGGAGAAGCTAATGAGAGCTTAAACCTTGCGACCCAACCGCCGGCGGTCATTTTAATGGCCGGTTTGCAAGGGGCGGGGAAAACCACCAGTGTGGCTAAATTGGCAAAAATTCTTGCGTGAGCGCCATAAAAAAAGAAAGTGATGGTTGTATCTGCCGACGTATATCGCCCGGCTGCGATCAAACAACTTGAGACTCTGGCACAGGCTGTTGGCGCAACTTTCTTTCCCTCCGATGTTAAACAAAAATCCTGTTGAGATCGTTAAGGCTGCATTAGCCGATGCAAAATTGAAATTTTACGATGTATTAATCGTGGATACGGCGGGGCGCTTGCATGTTGATGGCGAAATGATGGAGGAAATTAAGCAAATTCATGCCGCACTTTCGCCAATTGAGACCTTGTTCACCGTAGATGCCATGACGGGTCAAGATGCTGCGAACACGGCGAAAGCTTTTAATGAAGCTTTACCGTTGACAGGGGTTATTCTAACCAAAGTTGATGGTGATGCTCGTGGTGGTGCAGCGCTATCTATCCGCCAAAATTACCGGCAAGCCGATTAAATTCCTTGGGGTGGGCGAGAAAAACGATGCATTAGAACCGTTTCATCCGGATCGTGTTGCTTCGCGTATTCTTGGTATGGGCGATGTGCTTTCCTTAATTGAAGATTTGCAACGTTCCGTCGATCAGGAAAAAAAGCGCAAAAAAATAGCGCAAAAGTTTAAGAAAGGGGACGATTTCACTTTAGAAGATTTCCGTGAACAATTACGCGAAATGAAAAAAATGGGCGGCATGATGTCCATGTTAGAAAAAAATTGCCGGGTGCGAAAAAAATCTGCCGGATCATGTGAAAAAAATCAGGTGGATGACAAAATGTTCAACAAACTGGAAGCCATCATCAATTCCATGACCTTAAAAAGAACGCGCCAATCCGGACATCATCAAAGGCTCCCGTCGCCGTCGCATTGCCCTTGGTTCTGGCACACAGGTGCAAGATGTGAACAAGTTGCTCAAACAATTTGATGAAATGCAACGCATGATGAAGAAAAATGCGCAAAGGCGGCATGGCAAAAAATGATGCGAGGCATGCAAGGCTTAATGGGCGGCGGGCTCGGCGGATTAGGCGGAATGTTTAAACGCTAACCGAAATATTTTTATTTTCAAATAATAAAAAGTGCGGTCGGAAAAAAACAGGCAAAATTTTGACCGCACTTTTTTTGTTAATTCGTCTGGAAGTAGGGCTTTCCAAAAATATTAAAAACAAAAAAAGCCGTCGGACAAGACGGCAAAGGAACTTCATGAAAAAGACAATTAATTATTGTTATTTAGAGAAACATGCTTCAAAAAATATTTGACGAGGGGATGTCAATCCCAGTTTTTTTCCGCTTCATTTACTAAATTCATGGCTTTGTTGACATCACCTGCTTTTTAAGGCTTTGGTTACCGCCTGATTAAAAATAAGCCTCGGTGTCTTTATCGACCGGCATTTCAACTGCTTTATTACTAGTTACCGGAGCGTTTTTGAGCAGTAGCGGAATGTGGCACCGCTTTTAATCGGGGCTGTAGCCTTGTTCACATTTTTCTTTTTCGGACCATCGCTGCCGGAGCAGCACTGGTTGTAATTGTTTTGCTTGATTTTTTTCTGATGAAAAAAACATTCGTCGGTATACCGATAAAAACGTGTACCGTCAGAATTGGTAACATTTACGTTGATTTGGGCCGTTCAGGCTGTGTTTGACTTCAATATCGTCTAAGGCTGGCGGCTGTTTACCCGTGCCTTTGGCGTAGGTTTTTGCCGGATGCGGAACCATCGTGCTTTTAGCAAGATCTTGTTGCGTAGTATAAACCAACAAATAAATATAATTTTGGTTTGGGGCTGGAGTGAGCTTTTAATTCTGCGGCATAACGGTTTGGTTGCATTCCGCGTTCTTCATAAAATTTGAATTCAGAAGAAGGATAAGTGGCGGCAACATTGAAATGGCTGTCTAAAACTATTGCGCTAGGTACAAATACGCTATCTTTGCCTACAGGGCTGACAATTTCAATTTGTAATGTACCTTGGTTAGCAGGAATACGATAAGTGGCAATCGGACTTTCCGTACCTGCAAAGGGAAGTGTCAAATGTTGTTTTTGTTGCTCCGAAAGCGTGGTTTTTACGGTTTCGGAAAAATGCTACATCTTGCCATGTCAAATTTGCCAGGCTGTTAGAGTTAATATGAATAGACGTATTTGCTGAGCTTGGCAACGCAGCAACCATATGAGTCAATAAAAGTGCGGTCAAAATTTTTACTGTTTTTCATATTAACCTCTGAGAATTTAGAATAAATTTATGCTGCCCGCAACGAACGGGCAGCATAGTACGGTAGCGTATTACCACCACGCTTCGAATTGAACACCGGCGATAAATTCACCGTCTTTGGCTTTATAGCCGTGGTTCGTACGGTTTTTCGGTGTTGAACTTGTCGTTCCAATGAGCATAAGTACCGAATACGCGAATCGCCGGACGAGCCCAAATGCTGCTACCTGCCTGCCATTGTTGAGCAAGTGTGAATTTACTCAGATCATTTTTCTTACCTGAAGCCTGATCTTTGATGCGATCATAACCGATTTCAACCAATGTGCTCATTGTATTTGTCCATTTATACATCGGGCGCACGCCGGCAGAATACCAAGTTTTTGCCTTGTTTGTTATCTAAATCGGTTTTTTCGTAAATTAACGCATACATCATTTCTACTTTGTCGCTGAATTGTACCGTACCTTGGTCAATCAAACGAACCATGTTACCGCGATTTTTGGTCAATGAACCTTGCGCATGTCCATTATTCCAAGATGTCATAGAATCTTTGGCATATTGTGCGGTAAATTTGTTAAAAGCCACCGAAGAAATTACCTTTGAGTATATTCAAAGGTAAAACATATGGCCGTTTTTGGTAGCATCATTATTTACCAAATGTGCTTCATCTTTTTTTATGTGCGTTGGCGTAATCAAATCCGAATTCAAAAGAACCGTCTTTCCAAGGTTTGATTTCTGCTAAACGAACGTCAAAGATATCGTTGTAAACATCTTGTTTTTCATCACGATCGCTAACCCAATCTTTTTTTCGCATGATTGTAGTAATAAGTGAATGCACCGCCTGACTCGGTATCGCGGGTGACCGCTAAAGAAAGTTTACTGAAGCCTAAATTAATGTTTTCAACCCCAGCGCCCGGACCTGAGATATCCCAGTAGTAGAAGTCGTTCATGTGTACATCATGGCGTTGGTAGAAACGTTTACCGGCCCATAATGTCGCTTCAGGTAATACGCCTTCAGCAAAGTTTTTTTGAATTGAACGTTTAATTCACGTAGTGCCGGACTGGTTTCTGTCCAGTCATTGTCATGCAATGTACCGCCGTAAGCCAATAAAGAGTCGAAATAAATGGATTGATTTCCTTCTTTAAACAACTCTTGACCTAATTTTTAATTCGGCATAGGTATCGGACTCGTTACCTAAACGATATTTGGAACCGCCTCCGTTGACAGAAAAAGGCTGTGAGTTCGCCACCGCCTGATGTCCAACCAATTCCCGAACGGGCATATCCGTGGAAATCTACTGCGGAAGCAGTTGTTGCTAATAATGTCCCACCGATTGCAACTGCAAGTAATGTTTTTAACTTTCATAATAGACCCTCTATATACTAGGCTGATAAATTGTCTTGTTTCATTTGGGATAATACCAAGTATCCCCAACCATTTAGTTCAATTTCAGTAGAATCTGCTAGTGTATAATTCTGCTGTTTAAACCAATCTATGTATTGTCCGCCAATGTCTTTGCAATCAAGTTTGATGCAAACATCTCGGTTACTAAAATTAATGATAGCTACTATGCGATGTCCATTACTTTCACGATAAAAGGACAACACGTTATCGCTGTTGTTATTGATGCGAACCATCTCTCCACCGCGCTTGCCGTTGCGTAATGCGAAATTTTGATGTTTCAATGCAAACAGGGTTTTATAGTGTTCGGCATTTGGGTGTTCGCGCCATTGGATGGTGTCGCGATCAAAAAAATTTTAAGGAACGAGCTAATCCTGCTTCCCTGCCCGTTATACACTAACGGCATGCCATTGGCGACTACTGTCATCACCATTGCAGCAGGTAACGCATCACCGAAATTGGAATACTGTGTCCCTTCCCACGCATTTTTTTGTCATGGTTGTCGGTGAAATTCATGCGATAACCGTCGTGCGGAAAAGTCTTTACATCATGCGCCATATATTCAACCAACGCGTGGAATCCTGAACCTTTAGCCACAGCCGTGAGTTTGTCCCACAACGACCAGTTGTAGGTCATATCAAAAAGCTTTTTGGTGTAAATCACGGCTTTCCCATTCCGCTAGCATGAACACAGGTTTAATTTGATCTAATTCACGACGGACGTTATTCCAAAAATCCGTTGGTACAAAGCCTGCCACATCGCAGCGAAAACCATCGATGTCTGTTTCACGCACCCAATATTTCATAGCTTCGGTCATATATTGGCGTAGCGCGGCGTTGTGATAATCGAATTCAATGATATCGTCCCAGTCATACCAAGGCGTTGACTGGAAATTACCGTCTTTATTTTTACTGTACCAATCAGGGTGTTGTTCTACCAACGGATTATCCCACGCGGAATGATTTGCTACCCAGTCGATAATCACATACATACCCAAACGGTGAATTTCAGCAATTAATGCGTTGAGATCACCCAAAGTACCGAACTCTGGATTCACGCCGTAATAATCCTTTACTGAATACGGACTTCCAAGAGTACCCTTACGATTTTTCACACCGATTGGATGAATCGGCATAAGCCACAGAATATCCACACCTAGTTCTTTTTAAACGCGGAAGATGAGCTTTGAACGCGTTAAACGTGCCTTCCGGTGTGAACTGACGCAAATTAACCTGATAAATGACCGCACTTTCCGCCCATTGAGGATGTTTGATTTTTTTACAAAAGGCTGCGGTTGGTATTGTGCCGTGGCTTCCATGAGCGCTTCCTTTAAACACCTTTTTTTCTTTATATAAACGCTGGCACGCTGTACCGTCTTCTTTAAACAGATGGCAACGTTCAGGAATAATCCCGATATCCATGGTTTCCCCTTCTTTCACCAACACCACATCGTTTTGGCGATAAATTAAGGTCGGTTGTTTGATTTCAGGGATTTCTAGGTGGATTTGGGTTTCATTGCCAAGTAGTTCCACCACTTGTACGTTGCCGCGTAAGGTGACTTCTGCTTGAAGAGAGGGGATTAAATGTTCAGGACGAATACCTAAGGAAAGATTGTCGCCGACTTTTACGCCATTACCTGAAACCGGAATCCAGAAGTTATGATGATTGGCATCCGGCAATTCGATTTGTACTCGTTCTTTTTCTACGGCGGTGACTTTGACCGGCAGAAAGTTCATTTTTGGTGAGCCGATAAAGCCTGCTACAAAGCGGTTTTTCGGATAATGATAGAGTTCTAACGGTTTGCCTACTTGCGCAATGCCACCCGCGTTTAACACTACGATTTTATCTGCTAATGTCATAGCTTCCACTTGGTCGTGGGTTACATAAATCATGGTACGGTTGAGTTTTTGTGTAATTTGGAGATTTCAACCCGCATTTGAACCCGCAAAGCGGCATCTAAGTTGGACAGAGGTTCGTCTAGTAAGAAGACTTCCGGTTGAGAAACCAAAGTCCGCCCGATAGCAACACGTTGGCGTTAGCACCTGATAAGGCTTTAGGTTTACGTTCAAGTAAATGGGCAAGTTGTAGGATTTCGGCAACCTGATTAACGCGTTGATCACGGTTTGCTTTATTGACTCCGGCTAGTTTTTAAACCGAAAGACATATTTTTCCGCTACGTCCAAATGCGGATAAAGGGCGTATGACTGGAACACCATACCAATACCGCGTTTTGCCGGTGGTACATCGTTCATCAGTTTATCACCGATATAAAGCTCACCGGTGGTAATATCTTCAAGCCCTGCAATCATTCGCAACAAAGTTGATTTACCACAACCTGACGGGCCGACAAAGACGACAAATTCGCCTTCTTCAATATCCAAATTGATGTCTTTGGAAATATGCACGTTTCCGTAAGATTTTTCCCACATTGCGCAAAGTTACACTTTGCCATAATGAAACCTCTTGATTTTTCTTTTATATTGCCGCTCGAATAATTTTAGTATGTATAATTACTTCTTTCTTTAAAGAACAAATCATCCTTTTTGTATTTTTTTAGGTATTAGGCGTGTTTGGTGAAATTTAGAACACAAAATTTATTTGCTGGAGTGAAATTGGTATTTTTGTGATCGTCCTCACAGTTTTAAATGTTAATTTTGTGATCCGGATCACAGATTTAATAAAAACTAAAGGAGGAGGAGAAAAATCACTCTAAAGGCGTAGGAGGGGAGGATAACAAATAAAAATATTTATCCATAATTTGCGGTAAGCTGTGAATGGACGGAAGGACTTTGGTTTTATCATCAACCCTCTTTAAAGGAGAACGAAATATGCGGTTTTCGACAAAAATATTTTCAATCCTTCGCTTTAACTGCATTATGCGGCGCTACATTATTGTCTTCTAATGCATTAGCTAAATTTGAAGAAGGTAAACTGGTTGTCTGGGGTGGTGGCAAAGGCTATACCGTGATTGCTGAAATTGGTAAGAAATTTGAAAAAGACACCGGCGTACCGGTGAAAGTGGAAAAATCCGGGCAAGCTTGAAGAGGATTACCCACAACTGGCGTCTAATGGCGCTGGTCCGGATATTATCATTTACGCACACGATCGTTTTGGTGGTTATGCCAAAGCGGGCTTACTGGCAGAGTTAAATCCAAGCTCTGTATTTAAAGATAAATTCGCTCAATTTACTTGGGATGCGGAAACCCTATGAAGGTAAAAATCATCGGATATCCGATGGCAATCGAAAGTCTTTCTCTTATTTATAATAAAGACTTGTTGCCGAACCCACCGAAAACTTGGGAAGAAATACCGGCTTTAGATAAAGAGCTGATGAAAAAAAGGCAAGCATGCCGTTACCTGGAATTTAGCTGAACCTTATTTTAACTGGCCGTTAATCGCGGCGGCTGGTGGTTATGCTTTTTAAATTTGAAAACGGCAGTTACAATGTCAACGACATCGGCGTGAACAATGATGGGGCACAAAAAGGCCTGCAATTTTTAGTGAATTTTGTGAAAGACAAACACATTGCCGCCGATATGGATCGACAAATTGCCGAAACGCAATTTGCCAAAAGGTGAAGTGGCTATGATTATTAACGGTCCTTGGGCGTGGGCTAGTTTGGATAAAGCCAATATGAATTATGGTGTAACTACATTGCCGACTTTTAACGGCAAACCATCCAAGCCATTTGTCGGCATTACCAGTGTAGGTATCAATGCCGCTAGTCCGAATAAAGATCTTGCCGTCGAATTTATTGAAAATTACCTACTGACAGAAGAAAGTCTTGCCACTATCAATAAAACCAATACATTAGGGCGCCATTCCATTACTTTCATTGCAGGAAAAATTGGCATCTGACCCACGTGTCGTCGCCACTATGGCTAATGCGGCAAACGGCGAAATCATGCCAAATGTTCCGCAAATGTCGGCGTTTTTGGTATGCAGAAAATGCAGCGATTAAAAAAACGCAGTAACTGATCGTCAACCCGTTAAACAAGCTCTGGACGAGGCAGCTCAACGCATTCGTTCCGGTATCAGTAAATAACTAACAAGGACTTACAACATGAAAAACAAATTCGTTAAATTTACCTTAACTGCTGTTGCAGGTTTAGTGATGTCTTCCTCCGTTATGGCGAAAATGACCGAAGGCAAACTGGTGATTTGGATTAACGGTGACAAAGGCTATAACGGCTTGGCGGAAGTAGGTAAAAAAATTTGAAAAAAAGATACCGGCGTTTCAGTGTTGGTAGAACATCCGGATAAGTTAGAAGAAAAAATTCTCTCAAGTTGCATCCACCGGTGATGGTCCGGATATTGTTTTTTTGGGCGCATGACCGTTTTGGTGGCTATGCACAAGCCGGGTTATTGGCAGAACTAACTCCAAGCAAAGAATTTAAAGACAAATTCGTAGATTTTGCTTGGGATGCTGAAGTGTATAACGGGAAAATCATCGGGTATCCGGTGGCTATCGAAGCTCTGTCTTTAATTTACAACAAAGATTTGGTACCTACTCCGCCGGCATCTTGGGAAGAAATCGTTAAGCTAGATGCTAAACTCAAAAAGATAAGAAAAAAATGCCATTATGTGGAACTTGGCAGAACCGTATTTTACTTGGCTGGTTGTAGCCTCAACGGTGGATACGTATTTAAATACGTTAACGGAAAAATACGATATTAGCGATATTGGTGTCAACAACGAAGGCTCACAAAAAGCTTTACAATTCGTGGTGGATATGGTGAAAAATAAAAGTCATCAACGCCGATATGGATTACGCTATCGCTGAAGCAGCCTTTAACAAAGGCGAGGCTGCATTGACTATTAACGGCCCTTGGGCTTGGGGCAATATTGAGAAAAAGTAAAATTAACTATGGCGTTGCTGTGTTACCAACCTTAAATGGCGAAAAAGCCAAACCGTTCGTAGGAGTGCTAAGTGCAGGTATTAACTCCGCCAGTCCGAACAAAGATTTAGCGGTGGAGTTTATGGAAAACTATCTATTGACTGATGAGGGTTTGGATCAGGTCAATAAAGACAAACCGTTAGGCGCGGTAGCATTGAAATCCTACCAAGACAAATTGGCGAAAAGATCCGCGTATCGCAGCCACTATGGAAAATGCGCAAAACGGTGAAATTATGCCGAATATTCCGCAAATAGTCTCGTTCTGGTATGCGGGAAAAAGCTGCTATCGGCAATGCTGTTAGCGGTCGTCAAAGCGTGAAAGAAGCATTGGACGATGCCCGCGCGCGTATCCAAAAAAACAACAATAACTTAAACTAAATGTGCCGAGCCGAATCAATGGTTAGGCACATTAACAATTCAAAAAAAGTGCGGTGCAAATTTTTAGTGTTTTTCTATGCCGTAGTCGATTAGTCATTCTGTTCTCGAGGTGTTTTATGCAACAATCTCCAACTCAAGCGCAATCACAATCCCCGTGGCTGAAATATTTGTTAGCCGGCGTCGTATTGCTGATTGACTTATATTTAGTAGTTTTAATGTATTCGCAGGGAGAATATTTGTTCGCTATTTTAACCTTAGTGATTTTGACTTCCGGCGTATATATTTTCAGTAGCAAAAAGTGTATGCATGGCGTTATGTATATCCCGGTTTAATGGGGATGGCGATTTTTTTATCTTATTTCCGCTGGTTGCCACTATTGCCATTGCTTTTACCAATTACAGCAGCACCAACCAACTTTCCTTTGAGCGTGCCATTTCCGTGTTGGGTGAGCAACGTTATTTTTGCCGGTGATAAATACGATTTTAAACTCTATCCACAACAAGATGATAGCTACATTCTTGTCTTGCACAATAACAACAGCGGGCAAGATTTCGCTTCCGCGCCGATTAAACTAACCGATAATGAAATCACCGTAACCGAACAGCCGGTGCCGCAGGGTGAGGCCGCTCCGCTTAAAGTGATTACGAAAAAATCGTACAGCGCTACAAGCTATGCGCGTTACACTGCCAAGCGGCAATGAATTGACCATGAGTTCACTGCGTCAATTTTCAGAGCAAAAACCACGCTACACCTTCAACAGTGAAAAGCAACATCTTAACCAACAATGAAAACGGAAAAAAAGCTACAAAGCCAACAATGATATCGGCTTTTTCCAAGCGGTGAATGAAACCGGCGAATGGTTGAACGAAACGTTGGAACCGGGTTACACTGTGCCTGTGGGTTGGATGAATTTCGTGAAAAATCTTTACTGACGAAGGCATTCAAAAAACCATTTATTCAAATCTTTATTTGGACGGTCATTTTTCTTTATTAACCGTGGTATTCACCGTCATTCTTGGTATGGTGCTGGCTTGCGTTGTGCAATGGGAAGCACTACAAGGCAAAAGGCGTGTATCGCTTGCTGTTAATTTTGCCATATGCCGTGCCATCCTTTATTTCCATTTTGATTTTCAAAGGGTTGTTCAACCAAAGTTTTGGTGAAATTAATATGATTCTGAATCAATTATTTGGAATCAGTCCGGAATGGTTTAACGATCCATTCCTAGCGAAAACCATGATTCTTATCGTTAATACTTGGTTAGGGCTATCCGTATATGATGATTTTATGCATGGGTTTATTAAAAGCCATTCCGGCGGATTTATACGAAGCTTCTGCTATGGACGGGGCATCCACATGGCAGAACTTCAGCAAAAATCACTTTCCCGTTGTTGTTAAAAACCTTTGACACCGTTAATGATTGCGTCCTTTGCCTTTAACTTCAACAACTTCGTGTTGATTCAATTATTAACCAACGGTCGCCCGGATATGATCGGCACCACGACACCGGCGGGTTATACCGACTTATTAGTAAGCTATACCTACCGTATCGCCTTTGAAGGTAGCGGCACACAAGATTTCGGCTTGGCAGCGGCGATTGCAACTATTATCTTCCTACTTGTCGGTGCCTTGGCATTACTGAACATCAAAGCTACCAAAATGAAATTAGACTAACGCATTCAGGAGAACAGAATTATGGCTATCGTACAATCCAAATCTGCCCGCTACCGTTTATGGGCAACCCATTTGTTGCTGATTGCATTTATTTGTCTGATTATTTTCCCGTTACTGATGGTTATTGGTATTTCATTGCGGCTGGGTAACCTTGCTTTAGGTGATTTGATTCCAAAACAAATTTCCTGGGAGCATTGGCAGGCAGCTCTCGGTTTTTAATGTTGTACATGCCGATGGCTCCGTTACACCGCCTCCGTTCCCAGTGTTACGATGGCTATGGAACTCTATTAAAGTGGCAACCGTTACCTCTATCGGTATTGTAACCCTTTCTACTACTTGCGCTTATGCTTTTGCTCGCATGAAATTTAAAGGGAAAAAGACCATTTTGCAAGGCATGTTGATTTTTCAAATGTTCCCTGCTGTATTGTCTTTGGTCGCCTTATACGCCTTATTTGATCGACTTGGCCAATACGTTCCGTTCTTAGGGATTGAATACCCATGGTGGTGTGATCTTCGCCTACTTAGGTGGTATCGCCTTACACGTTTGGACCATCAAGGGCTATTTTTGAAACTATTGACGGTTCTCTAGAAGAAGCCGCTTCATTGGACGGAGCTACTCCATGGCAGGCATTCCGTTTGATTTTATTACCGCTTTCCGTTCCTATTCTAGCGGTAGTTTTCATCTTGTCTTTCATTGCCGCTATTACCGAAGTGCCGGTAGCTTCCCTGTTATTGCGTGACGTGAACAGCTATACCTTAGCGGTAGGGTATGCAACAATATCTCTACCCGCAAAACTACCTTTGGGGCGACTTCGCTGCCGCCGCGGTGCTCTCCGCCATTCCGATTACCTTGGTGTTTTTACTGGCTCAACGTTGGTTAATCGGTGGATTAACGGCTGGTGGTGTGAAGGGGTAAAAAGTAATACCTGCTTGATACGAGCTGTATCGGGCTATCTAGACCTGCCCCTAGGGGCATAATGGAAAGCCCGCAGCGCGGCTTGGATCATACAACCCTACGCAGTTCGTGTGGGGTTTTATTTCATCAGGAGACATTCCATGCAAAAATCCATCCTCTACCTTTCTCTATTCTGTGCCACAAACGCCATTGCTGCGTGGCAACATCCTCAATTTACTGAGCTGAATGATAGTGTCGAAAAGCAACTCTTCCAAGGCCAGGTAAAAGTTAGACAAAGGCAGTTACCCATTACAATTTCAAAAACGATGGCAAATGCTTTCCAACCACAAACAGCCGTGAAACTGAACCAAACCGCCTCCCTTGAACCTTGTCATGGTCAAGCGCCGCAACTACGGATTTTCCGTAGTGGCAATTATCTCGCTCAAATCGACACACGCAGTGGCACCCAACCTTACGCATTAGTCTTGAACAACAACCGGAGCCCGAAGTCGTTGCGAAAAATCTGTCCGAAATGGGATAAGCAACCGCTAGAAATTGATGTTAGCGGCACCTTCGCTGATGGCGACACCGTGCGAGATGCTTATTCGGGTAATAGTGCGGTGGTAAAAAAACGGTAAAGTGACCTTAACGCCCGCTCCACAGGCAGGCGGTTTGTTGTTACTGGAAAAAAAGTGCGGTCGGTTTTTAACAACGTTTTTAACTGGAAGAACGCCACGGTCTATTTTATGCTGACCGACCGCTTTCATAACGGCAACCCGAACAACGACCATAGCTACGGACGACAAAAGACGGTATGCAAGAAATCGGTACCTTCCATGGCGGAGATTTGCAAGGTTTAACGGAAAAAACTGGATTATTTGCAACAACTCGGTGTGAACGTACTGTGGATCAGTTCCCCGTTGGAGCAAATGCACGGTTGGGTCGGCGGAGGGAGAAAGGTAATTTTCCTCATTATGCTTATCATGGTTATTATCATCAGGATTGGACGAAAATCGATGCCAACATGGGTAACGAGCAGGGATCTCAAAAAATCTTATTGAACAAGCGCATAAGCGTGGGATTAAAGTCATTTTTGACGTGGTGATGAATCACACCGGCTATGCCACCCTTGCCGATATGCAGGAATTCGGTTTTGGTTCGCTTTATCTGAAAAGCGAACGAAATAAAATCTCTGCTTGGTGAAAAAATGGACGAATTGGCGGCCAAAGAGCGGTCAAAATTGGCATAGTTTTAATGATTACATCAACTTCGGCGATAAAGCCGGTTGGACAAAATGGTGGAGCAAGGACTGGGTGCGTTCCGATATCGGTGATTACGACAGTCCGAAAATTCGACGATTTGAAAATGTCTCTCGCCTCCCTGCCAGATTTAAAAACCGAAAGCGAAAGTACGGTGGCTTTACCGCCGTTTTTATCAACGCAAACAAACCAATGCCAAGCCATTGCCAAATGCTACAGTGCGTGATTATTTAATCGGGTGGTTATCCGATTGGGTGCGTAATTACGGCGTGGACGGTTTCCGAGTGGATACGGCAAAACATGTGGAAAAATCCACCTGGTTGGCGCTTGAAGCAATCGGCAGATGCCGCATTACGCGAATGGCAACAAAAACATCCGACGGAAAGCGACGGCAAATCGTTTTGGATGACAGGTGAAGCTTGGGGACATGGCGTACTGAAAAGCGATTACTATGCCAACGGTTTCGATGCCATGATTAATTTTGATTTCCAAGATCAGGCGAAAAATGCATTGGATTGCTTTTGTATACATCGATCCCGTGTATCAAGAGATGAGCGATAAACTAAAAAGATTTCAACGTATTGAGCTACCTTTCCTCTCACGATACCCGTTTGTTCTACCATTCTGACAGCCAAAGGTAACAACGCGAAACAAAAAAACTGCCGCCAACCTGCTGTTGTTGGCTCCGGGTGCGGTACAAATCTATTACGGCGATGAAAGCGGTCGCGAATTCGGCCCAACGGGTTCCGATCCGATGCAAGGCACACGCTCCGATATGAACTGGCAACAGCTAAGTGCGAACGCCGACAAACAAAGCGCTACTTACTCATTGGCAAAAAACTCGCCTTATTCCGTCAGATGCATCCGGCTATCGGTGCAGGTAAACAAACTACCGTTAAAAGCGATAAATACTATGCTTTTAGTCGTGAATTAGATGGAGATAAGGTAATGGTAGTTTGGGCAGGGGAATAAGTTACTGGTGAAAAGTGCGGTCTGAAAAACAGGGCAAAATCTGACCGCACTTTTTAATCGCTTTGTGTAATGATGCCATTATTTACACCGAAGGTGCGGTATCTGTCCGGTTGCATTTGATGTAGCTGATCGGGTGAAATCGCGGTGACAAACACCTGTGAACCGCTACGCTGCAAACGTTCGGCAAGCAAAGCACGTTTGGTCTCATCCAGCTCCGAGGCAAAGTCGTCTATCAGAAAAAAATACAGTGGCGATTTTTGCGCCATCAAATGTTCCCCTTGCGCTAAACGCAAAGCGCACATCAACAGTTTCAGCTGTCCGCGAGAGAATGTCTTCCACCGGCAAAGCCATTTTGCTTTAAAACGAAAAATCTGCTTTTTGTGGTCCCGACATCGTATAGCCGATGGCTTTGTCGCGTTCAAAAATTTTTGCGTAAAATTTCAGCGTAATCAGTTTCTTTCTCCCAACCTTGATGAAAACTGACGTGAATTTCAACTCCGGTAGAAATCGACAACAGGTTTGTTCGATTTCTGGACTCAGAAACCTGTGCATATTCTGCTCGCCATAAGCTAACGGTGGGCAACTTTGGTAATTCATCATCCCACACTTTCAGGTGCTCGTAGTCATAGGTCTGTTGCAAGGCGGCATTACGTTGTTTAAGTAAGCGATGTAGATTTGACCATGCCGAATGAAAAAGCTGGTTGGTGATGGAACAATCCCCAATCAAAGGAAGGCACGGCGATAACTGGGTCCGCCATTTAACAGCGTTAAGCCTTCCGGCGTGATAATCTGCATTGGAAGTAGGTGGGCAAGATCTGCAATTTTTATTACCGTCTTCACCATTGATTTTTACTATCGTATTGCCTTGACGAAGTTTTTGTAAACCGACCGACCATTGATGTTGTTGCTCTTGAATGCGCCCATGCAGAGTAAAAGTGCGGTTGATCGTAGTTGATAATTCAGTGGTAACTGAACTTTTAAAGGAACGCCCATGCCCTAGATAGAAAAATGCTTTCCAGCAAGCTGGTTTTACCGCTACCGTTGTTACCGACCAAAAAGTTAAAGCCGTGGTCAAATTCGAGGATCACGGCGGTCAAATTACGAAAGTGTTCAATAATTAAACGCGATATCGCCATTGTCAGATAAAAGTGCGGTCTGTTTTTGGCGAGGTTTTATAAGCGCATCGGCATAATGACGTATTCTGCGCTATTGTCTTCGCAATCTTCAATTAAACAGCTTGAAGATGAGTCGGTCAGTCGCATTCTCACGCGATTACATTTAAGTGCGTTGAGCACGTCCAAAAATATAACTGACGTTGAAGCCGACTTCCATTTCTTCACCGCTGTAAGATACATCGACGATTTCCTCCGCTTCTTCCTGTTCAGGGATTGGTAGCGGTAATGATCATTGATTTTTGATTGAGCTGTAAGCGCACACTGCGAAACGCTCGTTCGATAAAATCGCTGCGCGTACAAAAAGCCTGTTTGAGGTTTTTCCCAATTGGCTTCTAAAATGCGATCGGCATTACGTGGTAGCACGCGTCGGTAATCAGGAAGCGACCGTCGATTAATTTTGACGTAAACACAATATTATCCAACTAGAATACGCAGGTTGTTGGTGCCGATTTTGCAAGCGAGCAGGCTGATCGGAAGCCTCTAATAAACGACTCAATTCTAATACGCCTTTGCGTGGCAGAATGACCGAATGGGTTTGCAGTTCCTGCTCAAGAGCAATGGTACAAACTGCCAAACGATGCCCGTCCGTTGCAACGGTGCGTAATAAATTTCCTTCAGTTTCAAATTTCATGCCGTTAGGAAATAGCGGGCATCTTGGTTTGCCATTGAGGTACGTTGCTTCGATCAAACGACGTAATGTCGTTTTGCTGAATACTGAAATCCACCTCCGATTGCCAGTCGGTAAGGTTCGGATATTCTTCCGCCGGTAAAAGTAGCGAGATTGAATTTACTACGCCCCGAACGCACAATTGCCGATCTTCTTCAAAAAACCGTAATTTCAGCATCATCAGGCAGACTACGACAAATATCTAAGAATCGCCGGAATGGTAAATTTTCCTGTCCGGTGGAAAGAAGCGAGTGCTGAGTGGATAATTCCACTTCTAAATCTGTTCCGGTAAGAGTTAAAAGATCACCTTCAATGTGCAGTAATAAGTTATTTAAAACGGGAATATTCGGGCGACTACCGAGTACACCACAGACTTGTTGTAACGGCTTTAACAGATTTTTCTCTTGCTACAATAAACTGCATATCCTTCTCCTTACAATTAAACCGACAAGGTGCGAATTAAATTCGACCAATCTTCCTGTATGCCGCTGTCTTCTTCACGCAATTTTTCAATGGTTTTACAGGCGTGAATGACTGTTGTATGGTCGCGGTCGCCAAAACCTTTACCGATTTCAGGCAGACTACGGTTGGTTGGTTCTTTTGCCAATGCCATTGCCAGTTGGCGAGGACGAGTGATGGAACGCGATCGACCTTTAGATTTTAGATCAGAGACTTTAATACGATAGTATTCTGCCACGACTTTCTGAATATTTTCTACGGTCACCAGCTTTTCTTGTAACGCTAGCATATCTTTCAACGTCTCACGTACAAAAATCAATGGTAATCCTTTTGCCCGTTAAGTCGGCATAAGCGTGTCACGATTTAGCGCGCCTTCAATTCGCGTACATTGGTTCTTAGTTTTTGCCCAATAAAAACGCAACTTCTTCCGGCAGAACGATTTGTTTTTCTTCCGCTTTTTCAATAAGATTGCTACTCGGGGTTTCCATGCCGGGCGGTTCAATTTGCAAGGTTAAGCCGGCACCGAAGCGGGACGTCAGACGTTCGGTAAAGTTTTCAATTCCCTTCGGAATTCGGTCGGAGGTTAAAATAATTTGTCGCCCACCTTCAAACAAGGAATTGAAAGTATGGAAGAACTCTTCCTGCGTACCTTCTTTGCCGGCAAAAACTGGATATCATCAATCAGTAATACGTCTAATGAGCGATAAAAACGTTTAAAATGCTCAATTCGTTCCGTGCGTAGCGCTTTGACCATTTCCTGCACATAACGCTCGGGTGGATATACACGATGCGGGCGTTTGGATTATCAGCTAAAAATGCTGTGCCGATGGCATGTAACAGGTGGGTTTTGCCCAATCCGGTACCACCGTATAAAAAATAGCGGATTGGTCATTTGGGTCCACCGGGTTTTTGGCAACTTTTAAGGCGGCAGAACGTGCCAATTCGTTGGATTTGCCTCCAACAAAATTATCAAATAAATATTGCGGGTTGAGACCCGAACGAAAAGTGTTATTTTTCAATTTCTGCTGTAGAATTGACCGCACTTTGTGCCGTTTGCGGCGTTTGTTGCACCTGAATTTCAGCTGCGGCAGCTTTTTCACGCTCGGTTTAGTGCCGACTACGATACGGACGACTAAATCAGGATTATTGTCTAAAAGATTTAATAATTTTATTAATTTCAGCTAGATATTTCTTTTCCACCCAGTCTTGAACGAAAGGATTAGAGGGCGTATAGCGTGATCGTATTTGAGACTGTCGTGTCAGCCTGTAAGGGACGCAACCAAGTGGTGAAATCCATTGCGGAAATCTGGTCTTGTAGTTGTAATAGGCACGCTTGCCACAGTGAAGAGACTTTTGTTCCATTAATAATTTGTTCTCGTTGGTGGGGAGATTTTTTTCCATATAATCAATAAATTGATAAAATTTAACCGCAAAAGTGCAGTCAAAATTGCAGTCATTTTACAATAAACCGAGTTAAAGATCTTTAAAAAGAACAAAAATTTTGCAGTTCAAAAAATCACAAAGGCGGCATGAGATTTTTCCCAAAAACGATATAATCATGCTCGCTTTTAGCTTGAGAACAGGGAGAAACAGCATTTTTATAAAATTATTGGCTGATTTTTCCCGATTCCGATTTGACGAATGGGGATTTTTATGATTACAATTCCTTCCTTAATTTTTGAATCACTTTGTTTTTGCTTCCACACATAAAACAACCGTAAATAAATTTAAATTTTTGAATTAGGTAAATTAGAGTTATGAAACGTACATTTCCAACCTTCTGTATTAAAAACGCAGCCGTACTCACGGTTTCCGTGCACGTATGGCAACTAAAAACAGCTGTCAGGGTTTTTAGCCCGTCGTCGTGCTAAAGGTCGTAAAAGTCTATCTGCTTAATCTTTAAGACACAATTGTGTGATTAAGTTCAACTTTTCGCAGGGAGTTACGTTTAGTAACTCCCGATCAATTAAATATGTCTTCCAACAGCCGCAACGTGCCGGCACTCCCGAAGTTACCATTCTTGCCCGTGAAAATAATTTAGAGCATCCCCGCTTGGGTTTAACCGTAGCCAAAAAGCATTTGAAGCGCGCTCACGAACGTAACCGAGATTAAACGCTTATGCCGTGAAAGTTTTCGTTTGTTACAACACGAGCTGCCACCTTGTGATTTTGTAATTGTGGCTAAACACGGTATCGGCAGATTGGATAACCGCACTTTTACGGAAACCTTAACTAAATTATGGCAGCGTCATATTCGTTTAGCGAAAAAATCCTAATTAAGCTCATTCGCTTTTATCAATTGGTTGTTAGTCCGATAATTGGGCCGCGTTGCCGTTTTGTGCCAACTTGTTCCTGTTATGGTATTGAAGCAATAAAAACGCACGGCGCATTAAAAGGTAGTTGGCTTACGCTCAAACGTATATTAAAATGTCACCCTTTGAATGAAGGCGGATACGATCCTGTGCCGCCAAAACTTAATAATAACGAAGAGAATAAAGAATGAATTCCAGACGTACCCTATTAACTCTTGCGCTTCTCCTTGTTTCGATGCTTATTTATCAGCAATGGCAGATGGATTATCACATGCCAAAACCTGTTGCAACGGAACAATCGGCAACGCAACAATCAGATATGACGCCGATTTCCGCTTCCGCCGCAACGACTGAAAGCAAGCAGGCGCCAGGTCGTTTGATCACCTTAAAGAACGATGTATTTAGCTTAAAATCGACACATTAGGGTGGCGATGTGGTGCAGTCTGATTTATTGCATTATGCAGCAGAGCTTAATTCTGTCGAGCGTTTCATGTTGTTGCAAAATACAGCGGACAAAGTTTATGTGGCGGAAAGTGGCTTGGTTGGTAAAAATGGTATTGATACCACCACAACGGGTCGTGCCGCTTATCATATAGATGGCGATGAATTTATTTTAGCAGACGGGCAGGACGAATTACGTGTTCCGTTAACGTTTGAGAAAAGATGGCGTAACTTACCGCAAAATCTTTGTACTCAAGCGTGGTGTTTATAGCATAGATGTAATTATGAAATTCAAAAATCAAAAGTGCTGATGCTATTGAAGTGCAACCTTATGGACAGTTAAAAACATACGATTATTGGAAGTTCGGGCAGTATGGCGATGCCAACTTATACCGGCGGTGCTTATTCTTCTTCCGAAACGAATTATAAAAAAATACAGCTTCGATGACATGAAAGATGCTGATTTATCCATTAATACGAAAGCGGGTTGGGTTGCCATTTTACAGCATTATTTCGTTTCAGCATGGATTCAAATCAAGATGCAACGAACCAACTTTTATACAAATACCGCAAACGGAAGAGGTTTTGTTGGTTACCGCGGGCCCGTCATCACGATTCCTGCCGGTGCGACAGAAACAGTGAAAAAGCACATTATGGACAGGTCCGAAATTGCAGAAACAAATGGCAGCTGTAGCAAATCATTTTGGATTTAACCATTGATTACGGTTGGGCATGGTTTGTTGCGAAGCCGTTATTCTTATTACTGGAATTAATTCAAAGCATCGTGAAAAACTGGGGCTTGGCGATTATCGGTGTTACACTTGTGGTTAAAAGCAATTCTTTATCCGTTGACTAAAGCGCAATATAGCTTCCATGGCGAAAATGCGTATGTTGCAACCGAAATTGCAGGAAATGCGCGAACGTTTTGGTGATGATCGCCAACGTATGACGCAAGAAATGATGGATTTGTATAAAAAGAAAAGTAAACCCACTTGGTGGCTGTTTTACCGATTCTGTTACAAATGCCGATTTTCATTGCTTTATACTGGACGTTTATGGAGCGGTTGAACTACGCCATGCACCATTCTTTGGCTGGATTCAGGATTTATCAGCACAGGGATCCGTATTACATTCTACCAATCTTGATGGGCGGCTCGATGTTCTTACTACAAAAATGTCGCCGACAGCAGTAGCGAGATCCGATGCAGCAAAAAGTTGTGACATTTATGCCGTTAATTTTTATGGTTTTCTTCCTTTGGTTCCCGGCAGGGTTTGGTATTGTACTGGTTGGTTTCAAACTTGATTACTATTGCTCAGCAACAATTGATTTTACCGCGGGCTGGAGAAAAAGGGTTTACACTCCCGTCATAAATAATTGATTAAACGAATAAAAGGTATCAAGTGATACCTTTTATTTTATAGGGAAGTATCGATTTAACCGGCCGCACTTTCACTCAAATGAGGCTCAAAGTGCGGTGAATTTTGAGAGCGTTTTATTATGAAAAGAAACTATTGCCGCGCAAAGCCCACGCCGATTGGGCGCGGTGGTGTCGGTATTCTGCAGGTGTCGGGCCTCTTGCAACGAGCGTAGCCAAAGCGGTATTGGGCAAGAGCTGCAACCGCGCCTAGCTAATTATCTGCCTTTTAAAGAGGCGGACGGAACTGTGTTGGATCAAGGCATTGCGTTATTTTTTAAAGCACCGAATTCCTTCACCGGCGAAGATGTATTGGAATTGCAGGGGCATGGCGGACAGGTTGTACTGGATCTTTTATTGAAGCGAATTTTGCAAGTAGAAGGCGTGCGTTTTGGCTCGTCCGGGCAGAATTTTCGGAGCAGGCATTTTTAAATGATAAGTTAGATTTGGCGCAGGCAGAAGCGATTGCTGATTTGATTGATGCGAGTTCCGAGCAAGCGGCACGTTCCGCGTTAAAGTCGTTACAAGGGGTTTTCAAACAAAATCAATCGTCTGGTGGATTCTGTTATTTATTTGCGCACCTATGTGGAAGCTGCGATTGATTTTCCCGATGAAGAAATTGATTTCCTTGCCGATGGCAAAATTGAAAAGCCATTTGCACGAGATTATTGCGAATTTAGACGATGTGCGTGCGGAGGCAAGACAGGGCGCTATTCTACGCGAGGATGAAAGTCGTGATTGCCGGTCGCCCGAATGCGGGCAAATCCAGCTTATTGAACGCCTAGCGGGGCGTGAAGCGGCGATTGTAACCGACATTGCAGGGTACTAACTCGAGATGTGTTACGCGAACATATTCATGATTGACGGTATGCCGCTGCACATTTGATTGATACTGCGGGTTTACGTGATGCTACCGACGAAGTGGAACGAATCGGTATCAGCCGTGCATGGAATGAAATAGAGCAGGCGGATCGCGTATTGTTAATGTTAGATAGCACCGATGCGGATAGCCAAAATATCGAAAAAAAGTGCGATCAGAATTTTTGAGTGAAAATTGCCACAGAATTTGCCTGTCACAATCGTGCGTAACAAAGCGGATTTGAGTGGTGAAGCGGAAAGTGTCGATGAGGAAAAACAGCTATACGGTGATTTGTTTATCGGCTAAAACCCAAAAAGGGTGGATTTACTACGCGAACATCTGAAGCAATCAATGGGATATCAGAGCGGCATTGAGGGTGGTTTCCTTGCTCGTCGTCGCCATTTGGAAGCCTTAGAAAGCGGCACAACACTTACAAAGCGGATATATTCAGCTAACGCAATTTCACGCCGGAGAATTACTCGCAGAAGAGTACGCTTGGTACAAGAGCATTTAAGTGAAATCACAGGGCAATTTACTTCAGATGATTTGTTAGGAATATTTTCAGTTCATTTTGTATCGGCAAATAGTGCACTAAAAACTAGAAAAAGAATGAATAATACGTTAAGGCGTATTATTCATTTTTAATAGATGCCAAATAGTATAAAATGCGTATTCTTTTTGTAATATTTTTCATCAAAAACTAGACAGCAATTGTATTTAATGGTAACTTTACGCGCATTCAAAAAGACTTCTTAAATCAACAATTCTATTAGTCCAATCAGTAGTATTACTGTCATAACATTATGCATTTAACAGAACTTAAAAACAGACCTGTTTCCGAGCTCGTGGAACTCGGTGAAAATCAAATGGGGTTAGAAAATTTAGCCCGTTTACGTAAACAAGATATTGTATTTGCAATCTTAAAAACAACACGCCAAAAGCGGTGAAGATATCTTCGGCGGTGGCGTATTGGAAATTTGCCTGATGGCTTCGGTTTTCTGCGTTCGGCAGACAGTTCGTATTTAGCCGGTCCTGACGATATTTATGTTTCACCGAGCCAAATTCGTCGTTTTTAACCTGCAAACAGGGGGATAAAATCGAAGGGAAAATTCGCCCGCCGAAAGAAGGCGAACGCTATTTTGCCCTACTTAAAGTCGACCAAGTCAATGATGACAAGCCTGAAGTATCCCGTAGTAAAATCCTGTTTGAAAACCTTACCCCTCTGCACGCTAATTCTCGTTTACAGAATGGAACGTGGCAACGGCTCCACTGAAGACCTAACTGCGCGTATTTTAGATTTGGCGTCGCCTATCGGAAAAGGACAGCGTGGCCTAATTGTGGCACCGCCGAAAGCAGGGAAAACTATGTTGCTGCAAAACATTGCGCAGAGCATCACCCATAATTACCCTGAATGTGAACTGATTGTCTTGCTGATCGACGAACGTCCTGAAGAGGTAACCGAAATGCAGCGTTCTGTAAAAGGCGAAGTGATCGCTTCTACCTTTGATGAACCGGCTACTCGTCACGTTCAAGTTGCTGAAATGGTAATTGAGAAAGCAAAACGTTCCGTTGAACATAAGAAAGACGTGGTGATTTTGCTTGATTCTATCACCCGTTTGGCGCGTGCTTATAACACCGTCACTCCTGCTTCAGGTAAGATCTTATCGGGCGGGGTGGATGCTAACGCATTGCATCGACCGAAACGTTTCTTCGGTGCGGCGCGTAACGTGAAGAAGGCGGCAGTTTAACTATTATCGCCACAGCATTAGTGGACACAGGTTCCAAAATGGACGAAGTTATCTTTGAAGAGTTCAAAAGGTACGGGGAATATGGAATTGCATCTGTCGCGTGAGATCGCAGAAAAACGTGTATTCCGGCGATTGATTTCAACCGTTCCGGCACACGTAAAGAAGACTTGCTCACCACTCCGGAAGAGCTACAAAAAAATGTGGATTTTTACGCAAAATCCTCAACCCAATGGGCGAAGTGGAAGCAATGGAATTCCTTATTGATAAGCTGGTGGTTGCCAAAACCAATGAAGAATTCTTTGAAATTATGAAGCGTTCATAGCAAACGAAAACATAAAAAGTTAAAAAACAGCATGCCGGTTGGCGTGCTGTTTTTTTATTTAAGCTAAGTAAAAGAGCGCATCATACTGCTAGAAGAACACATCAATATAGTCGGTAACCGGATCGCAAGGATTTTCCATTTGTTGCATCCGCCAGTATTTGCGGGTGCCGGTGGCGCGAAATTCAAAAAGTGCCGTCGCGTTTACAGGCTATCCATTGTTAATATGATGAACTCGAGTCACGACTTCACCGGTGAAATTAAAAGGCTTTTTCATCAATAATTTCTATAGTGCCTCTTTAAGGTGATAAAATCACCGTTTAATTCTTATCTCGCTTCAATTTCCAAACCCTGCTTACCACGCGTTACTACCGCCGATCCGAATTGCTCCCAGCTGATCCATTGCAAGGGAAAACATATGCTTACCAAGCAATTTCTTTTCTGCCGCGGTTAATTGTTCGGAACTTGATGATGCTGTTTTTACCATAGCTGATGGATTTTGAGTCGTTTCCGTTTTGGCTACATCTTGTGCGTTCAGACCAGGGCTACAAAGTGATGTGCACAACAACATGACAAATGCGGCTGAAGATAAACGTTTGTGGTTCATGGTCGGCTCCTTATAAAGTTAGAGTGGGGATTGCCTTAATAATAACGCGTATTTTTTCAGTGCAGGCTAGCAACAACCAAGGTTACATACAGAAAAAGTAGGTTAAAAAAACTCAGAAAAAATCGACCGCACTTTTTTTAGCGTGAGTGTACCACTACAAATCCATTCTACCCCCCAAAAACCATTAACACAACTCCTCACCCTATCAATAACAAAAAGGCTTGCCATTTATCCCAGCAAGCCTTTTAAACTAATTAAACAAATTGTTTTTTTATTATTTAAATAGCGTTTTTGCACATTCTGCTGCAGCAACTAAGCCGCCTGCCATCATAATAATATCTTTAATAATGAGTCAGGGCCAGCACCTGAGAGATATAGGAATCCATAATTAGGGTGTTGGGAAGTCCCCGCCTAAATTAGGCACCCAGGTTTCTGGCGTAAATATCAGGAACGACAACGTGACTATCGACATACCAAAGGTGAGTAAACCACCAAATAAACCTAATGTTGGAGACCAAATACCCGCTAATACTAAAAAGACCGATGGTTACAATCATTGCACCAATAATATAAGAAGCTGTATAGGTGCCGTTGGCTTTATGCCATCTCGATATTTTTTGCGACCATTTTGCCTTCAGGGTTTTTATATAAGGTATATTCTTTCACTAAAACACCCTTATCATTTTCCACTTCATTTTGCACCATTTTTGTAAAGGAAGCTTAAGAAAGGACTATTTGACACAAAGTGTGCGATACCATCTGCCTCATATTGGCAAACTTTTAAACCTCCAATCCAAACCATCACAATACAAATAGCAATGCGGATAAAGTTAATAAATTGACGTTGCAATGGCGCAACAATATTAGCTAGCAATGTAACTAATGCACTCATTCAGAACTCCTTATTTAGTTCAATGGATATAACGGACATAATGTCCAAGAATTTTTTTATATAAAGTATTTATATAAATCATTAACAATATTACTATCTAATATTGTTGGTATTTTTATTACTCAGGGTTATGCAATAAAAAGAGATACCAATTTCTTAGTATCTCTTTTTGTATTAATTTTCCATGATCAATTTCATATTATTTGAAATTTACTCTCGCATTCCTAAACACCCGCATCCAAAGCTCCCATCTTCACCCCACTCTTCCGGATGCCATGAGTTGCTCACGGTGCGGAAGACGCGTTCCGGATGTGGCATCATGATGGCGACGCGGCCGTCCGTGTTAGAAAGGGCGGTGATGCCAAGGGCGGAGCCGTTCGGGTTCGCCGGGTACACTTCTGTCGGATTGAGGTTGTTGTCGATGTATTGCGCAACGATCAAGTTTTTGTGCTTGAAGTGCGGTCAAATCTGCGGGGGTTTTGAATTCCACTCTGCCCTCGCCGTGGAAACGGCAATTGGCATGTGGGGAACCTGCCATGCCTTGGAACCACAGGGAGTTGCTTTCATTAATGCGAACCAAGGCGGCGCGGGCTTCGAAAACGTTCGGATTTGTGCGCACGAAACGCGGCCAGTTTTTCCGTGCCCGGGATGATTTCCGCCAAGGTGGAAAGCATTTGGCAGCCGTTACAAATGCCAAGTGCGAGTGTGTCTTCGCGCTCAAAGAATTGGCTGAATTGTTCCCGTAAGTGCGGGTTAAATAAAATAGATTTCGCCCAACCGCCACCGGCACCGAGCACGTCGCCGTAAGAGAAGCCACCGCACGCCACCAAGGCATTGAAGTGTTGCAAGTCATAACGACGATTATGCAAGTCACTCATGTGAACATCGATAGCCTCAAAGCCGGCGCGGTCAAATGCCGCTGCCATTTCCACATGGCTGTTTACACCTTGCTCACGCAATACCGCCACTTTTGGGACGTTTGCCGGTGGCAATATAAGGCGCAGCAATGTCTTCGCTTGGGTCGTAAGTTAAATGGGCGGAGAAGCCTTTGTCCTGCGGATTTTTCTTCTCAGCAAACTCTTGGTCGGCACATTCCGGATTGTCTCGTAAGCGTTGCATTTGATAAGTCAATTCCGCCCAAATGCCGCGCTAATTCTGAGCGTTTTTCACTGAGTAACACTTTGTTTCCACGGGTGATTTCGATTTCGTCGTCTTCAGTAACGGCAGCCCAATTCTTTCACCAAATGCAACACGTTGTGTTTAGCGAAGACATCGCGCACGAGGCTCAAATCGCTGTCGCACACTTGAATCACTGCGCCTAATTCTTCGTTAAATAACACCCGCTAAATCGTTGTCGCCCAGGCACTAATATCCACTGCCACGCCACAATGTCCTGCAAAATGCCATCTCCGCCAAGGTAACGATTAAACCACCATCGGAGCGGTCGTGGTATGCCAATAATTTTTTCTTGCGCCACCAAGTCCTGCATGGCGTTAAAGAGTTTTTCAATGTGTCGGCGTTGACCACATCCGCCGGTTTGTCGCCAAGTTGGGCATACACCTGCGCTAACGCCGTAGCGCCCAAGCAGTTGTTTCCTTCGCCCCAAATCCACCAACAACAAGCGGGATTGTCCCTTTGTCGGTGCGTAATTGCGGGGTGACGGTTTTGCGCACGTCTTCCACGCGAGCAAAGGCGCTAATGATCAAAAAGCGGCGAAGTCACGCTTTTTTTGCTCGCCATTTTCCTGCCAAGTAGTTTTCATGGACATGGGAGTCTTTGCCCACCGGAATGGTTAAGCCTAATTGCGGGCAAAGCTCTTCGCCCACGGCTTTCACCGCCGCGTATAAGCCCGCGTCTTCGCCCTTATGGCCTGCGGCAGACATCCAGTTGGCAGATAATTTAATGCGTTTAATGTCGCCGATGTTCGTGGCGGCAATGTTGGTTAAGGATTCTGCCACAGCTAAACGGGCGGATGCAGCGAAATCGAGCAATGCTGCCGGCGTACGTTCGCCCATGGACATGGCTTCGCCGTAGTAGCTGTCTAAGGTCGCTGTGGTCACTGCGCAGTCTGCCACCGGCACTTGCCACGGGCCGACCATTTGATCACGCGCTACCATGCCGGTCACCGTGCGGTCACCGATGGTAATTAAGAAGGTTTTTTCTGCTACCGCAGGCAGAGCGAAGCACGCGATGTAACGCGTCTTTTAATTGAATTTGGCTTTGTTCAAGCGGTTCGCCGTTAACGCTTGCCGTTTGCACGTCGCGGGTCATTTTTCGGGGTTTTGCCGAGCAACACGCCCATTGGTAAATCGATCGGATTGTTGTTGAAATGCTCGTCATGTAGGTTAAATGTTCTTCTTCCGTTGCTTCGCCGATCACCGCATAAGGCGCGCGTTCACGACAGCAGAGTTCCTCAAAGTGCGGTAGTTTTTCCGGATGAATGGCAAGCACATAACGCTCTTGTGATTCGTTACACCAGATTTCCAACGGGCTCATTTCGCGCTCGTCGCTTAAGATTTTGCGGAGCTCAAATTTACCGCCACGGCGCCGTCGTGCACCAACTCAGGCATGGCATTGGATAAACCGCCCGCGCCCACGTCGTGAATAAAGGCAATCGGGTTGTCATCGCCCAGTTGCCAGCAACGGTCGATCACTTCTTGGCAACGACGTTCCATTTCCGGGTTATCCCGTTGTACGGAGGCGAAATCCAAGTTTTCTTTGGATTTACCGGATGCCATAGAAGACGCCGCTCCACCGCCCAAGCCGATGTTCATTGCCGGACCGCCAAAGCACAACCAGTTTTGCGCCCACCGGAATGTCGCCTTTTTGCACGTGTTCGGCACGAATGTTGCCGATACCGCCTGCCAACATGATTGGTTTGTGGTAGCCACGTACTTCTTCGCCATTGAAACTATTCACTTTTTGTTCGTAAGTACGGAAATAGCCGAGTAATGCCGGACGACCGAATTCGTTATTAAACGCCGCGCCACCTAAGGGGCCTTCCAGCATAATGTCTAAGGCGGAAGCAATACGGTTCGGTTTGGAAAGCGGGGCTTCCCAAGGTTGTTCAAAGTTTGGTATGCATAAGTTGGATACAGAGAAGCCTACCAAGCCTGCTTTTGGTTTGGCGCCACGACCGGTCGCGCCTTCGTCACGGATTTCCCCACCGGAGCCGGTTGCCGCACCCGGGAACGGGGAAATGGCGGTTGGGTGGTTGTGGGTTTCCACTTTCATTAAAAATGTGAGTGTCTTCATTGTGATAACGGTAAATGCCGTCTTGATCCGGGAAGAAACGTCCCGCTTTGGAACCTTCCATCACCGCTGCATTGTCTTTATACGCGGAAAGCACGAAATCAGGGGTTTTCTCAAAGGTATTTTTGATCATTTTGAACAGGGATTTATCCTGTTTTTTGCCGTCGATAATCCAGTCGGCATTGAAAATTTTGTGGCGACAGTGTTCCGAGTTGGCTTGCGCGAACATATACAATTCGATGTCGTGCGGATTGCGTCCAAGTGCGGTGAAATTTTCCATCAAATAATCGATTTCATCTTCCGCCAACGCCAAGCCAAGCTCCACGTTGGCACTTTCTAAAGCACTGCGTCCGCCGTTTAAAATATCCACGGTTTTGAACGGCTTCGGTTCTTGTTGACGGAACAACACTTCCGCCTCGTCTGCCTTGCGAACCACGGTTTCCATCATGCGGTCATGTAAAAGTGCGGTCAGTTTTTCCGTTGTTTTTTCATCTAGCGGCTGTGTCAATTCAAAGTAATACGCTAAACCACGCTCAATACGTTCCACTTCGTTCAAACCACAGTTATGGGCGATGTCGGTGGCTTTAGACGACCAAGAAGAAATGGTGCCGACCCGCGGAATCACAATAAAACTTTCACCTTTGGCTTCGTGTTCGGCAAGGGTCGGTCCGTAATGCAACAAGGCTTTCAGTTTGGCTTCTTGTTCGGCAGAAAGTGCAGCATTTAATGCCACAAAATGCACATACTCCGCATACACGGATTTTACCGGTAATTGTTGCTGTTGGAATTTTTTTGCATTAAGCCATTAATACGGAATTCGGAAAGGGCAGGGTGAGCCACGAAAAATTTGGAACATGACAATTTTTCACCTTTAAGTGGGGGAATGGGAAATCGACCTTATTATAAAGGAAATTGGCAAGGAACGAAAACCTTTGCTTTGACAATAAGCTAATATTTATATGTTGAATTTCCTAGCTGGAGGGAGCTTGAATGAAAAGAGTGACTCACTAAAAATAGTTTCAAATTTGACCGCACTTTTTATTGTTACCCCTAAGTTTCCGTATTATTATGTTTTTACTATTCTATAACCAAACTCTGCGAACCTAACGAACGAGGAAATATCTTATGTCTGACTTTCTACAAAACTATCAAAAACACGTAGATGAACGTGCTGCTCAAGGCATCGTGCCAAAGCCTTTTAGATGCGGAGCAAACGGCGCAACTGGTCGCATTATTAAAAAAATCCGCCGGCAGACAAAAGCTGATTTTTCTATTGGAATTATTTGAAACCCGTATTCCTGCGGGAGTGGATGAAGCAGCTTATGTGAAAGCGGGTTTTCTTGCTGCATTGGCGAAAGGTGAGGCACATTCGCCACTTATTTCCCCTGAACAAGCGGTTAAACTGCTTGGCACTATGCAGGGTGGCTATAATATCGAACCTTTATTAGAGGCGTTGGATAATGAAAAACTGGCACCTATCGCCGCTGATGCGCTTTCTGCTACTTTGTTGATGTTCGATAATTTTTCATGATGTAGTGGAGCGGGCGAAAAACGGTAATGCCTATGCGCAACAAGTATTGCAATCTTGGGCCGATGCGCAGTGGTTTTTGTCCCGACCAAAAACCGGCAGATAAACGGACTGTAACCGTATTTAAAGTAACCGGTGAAACTAACACTGATGATTTGTCTCCGGCGCAGGATGCGTGGTCACGGCCCGATATTCCGTTGCACGCGTTGGCAATGTTAAAAATGAACGCGATGGCATTGTACCGGATGAAGCGGGCGTAATCGGCCCGATTAAACAACTTGAAGCGTTGAAAGCAAAAGGCTTTCCTCTGGCTTATGTAGGCGATGTGGTGGGTACCGGTTCTTCGCGTAAATCGGCGACCAACTCGGTGTTATGGTTTATGGGAGAAGATATTCCTTATATTCCTAACAAGCGCGCCGGTGGTGTGGTGTTGGGGGTAAAGTGCGCCGATTTTCTTTAACACTATGGAGGACGCAGGTTCGCTGCCGATTGAAGTGAATGTAGATAATTTGCATATGGGAGATGTGATTGATATTTACCCTTATGCCGGCAAAATCTGTCGCCACGGCAGCGATGAAGTGTTAGCAGAGTTTAAGCTGAAAACCGACGTATTATTAGATGAAGTGCGTGCCGGTGGGCGTATTCCGTTAATTATCGGACGTGGTTTAACTCATAAAGCGCGTGTTGCCTTAAATTTACCTGAAAAGCCAGGTATTCGCCAAGCCGCAAAAGTGCGGTGCAAAAATAACAAAAGGTTTTACGTTGGCGCAGAAAATGGTTGGGCGCGCCTGTGGTGTGGAGGGTATTCGCCCGGGGGCAATATTGCGAACCGCGTATGACTTCTGTAGGCTCGCAAGATACTACCGGTCCGATGACCCGAGATGAGCTGAAAGACCTTGCCTGTTTAGGCTTTTCTGCGGATTTGGTGATGCAGTCGTTTTGTCATACCGCAGCTTATCCGAAACCGGTGGATGTAGTCACCCATCACACGCTGCCGGACTTTATTATGAACCGAGGGCGGTGTGTCATTGCGTCCAGGGAGATGGCGTGATTCACTCATGGCTAAACCGGAATGCTCTTGCCGGATACAGTCGGCACCGGTGGCGATTCTCACACCCGCTTCCCGATCGGCATTTCTTTTCCGGCCGGTTCGGGCTTGGTAGCGTTTGCAGCAGCAACGGGTGTTATGCCGTTGGATATGCCGGAGAGTGTGTTGAGTGCGCTTTAAAAGGCGAGATGCAGCCGGGCATTACCTTGCGTGATTTGGTGCATGCCATTCCGTATTATGCCATTCAACAAGGTTTGCTGACGGTGGAGAAAAAAAGGTAAGAAAAAAATATTTTCTCCGGACGGATTTTGGAAATTGAAGGGCTTGAGCATTTAAAAGTAGAGCAGGCATTTGAATTATCCGATGCGTCGGCAGAACGCTCAGCCGCAGCCTGTACGATTAAACTGGCGCAAGAGCCGATTATTGAATACCTGAATTCCAATATCGTGTTGTTGAAATGGATGATTGCCGAAGGTTATGGAGATGCACGCACCTTGGAGCGGCGCATTCGGGCGATGGAAAACTGGCTGGCAAATCCGCAATTAATGGAAGCGGATAAAGATGCCGAATATGCGGCGGTAATTGAGATCGATTTAGCGCAGATTAAAGAGCCAATTGTTTGCGCGCCTAATGATCCTGACGATGCGCGTTTATTATCGGAGGTGCAAGGGGATAAAATCGATGAAGTGTTTATCGGTTCTTGTATGACTAATATTGGGCATTTCCGTGCGGCGGGTAAATTATTAGCGAAATTCAAGGATATGATTCCGACCCGTTTATGGTTGGCTCCACCGACTAGAATGGACGCGGCATTACTGACCGAAGAAGGCTATTATGGCATTTTTCGGTAAGAGCGGTGCGCGGATTGAAATTCCTGGATGTTCGCTGTGTATGGGCAACCAAGCGCGTGTGGCTAACAGGGGCGACGGTGGTTTCGACTTCTACCCGTAATTTCCCGAATCGTTTTAGGACAAGGGGCTAACGTGTATCTTGCTTCTGCCGAGCTGGCAGCAGTGGCGGCATTGCTGGGCAGATTGCCGAGTACGCAGGAATATATGGCTTATGCGGCGGATTTACAGCAGGGATAAGGATGACACTTACCGTTATATGAATTTTGATCAAATCAATAGTTATATGAAAAAGCGGATAATGTAATCTTTCAAACGGTAGTATAAACATAGTCTAATCGAATTTTTGGTTGGCAACGCTTAAAGTGCAGTTAAAATTCTTGCAATTTTTAACCGCACTTTTTGATCTGAGAAAGTATATTGGAATTACGTCATTACATCATTTTCGGCTGTGCAACCATTGTGTTGCAGCTTTTTATCTATTTTTTCAACCACACTTTATACTGGCTGTTTAGCGGGAAAATTTCCCACAAAACCCGTCGTGCCATTTTCTTGTTCAACTATTTGGCGGCTAATATTATTGTGGTGCTGACGATCACCCGTATTCAGCCGTTGTTCCGTCTCAGCGCATTTATTCTGATCTGCCTGTTGTTTTCTGCGTTTTGTCAGCATTGCCTTGGCAGTAATACACAAATTGTTGTGCCGTTGGTTCGACAGCGAAAAACTCAACCGCATATTGCGCATTTGTTATCCGATTGGCGTTTTCGGCTTATTTGGATTGAGCTTGTATAACGCTTATACGCCTGTGACGATTCATTATCAGATAACATTGGATAAGCCTCTTGCAACTCCGCTACGTATTGGCATGGCAAGTGATTTTCCATTTAGGGAAACTATTCGGTGGCGATAAAATGGATGAGTTGGCGGAGATTTTTAACCGTGAAAAAGTGGATTTAATTCTACTACCGGGCGACATTATGGATGACAATGTGAATTCCTATTTAGCAGAAAATATGCAACCACATTTGGCTAAATTGAAAGCACCTTTGAGGGTTTATGCAACATTAGGCAACCATGATTTGTTTGGTGATCAACAACGGATTGCCGATGAGATGCAAAAAGCAGGTATTCAAGTTTTATGGGACCGCGCGATTACCGTCAATGATCAGTTTGTCATTATCGGGCGTAATGACGATTTATTACGCTCACGTCCGAGTACAGAAGAATTGCTGCAAAACGTGAATACTCGGTTACCGGTTTTTCTAATGGATCATCGCCCGACAGAAATTCTACGCCACGCAGAATTGCCGATTGATGTACAGGTTTCGGGGCATGCGCATAAAGGGCAAAGTATTTCCGGCAAACATTATCACCAAATTAATGTATCGTTTGCATTACGGTTATGAAAAATTGGCAATGGGCATTTTTGTTACGTCGGGCTACGGCTTTTGGGGATTCCGATGCGCCTTGGCTCACAGTCAGAGGTATTTATTATTGATGTAAAAGGTAAAAATTAAATGGAATTAAAAATAACGAAAATTTTGACCGCACTTTTCGGCACGACAATTTTGACATTCGCCGCGACAGATAGGAGGCGTGGGCAGAGAGGCAAATTGACAGTTTATTGCAGTGTGCAAAACAACACTTGCGAAAAATGACTCAGATTTTTGCACAAAAATATCAGGTGGATACTCAATTTATCCGCAATAGCACCGGTGCAACCTTCTCTAAAATTAAAGCGGAAAAAGATAATCCGCAGGCGGATATTTGGTATGGTGGCACTATTGAGCCGCATTTTCAAGCCGGTGAATTGGGTTTGCTGGAATCGTATCGCTCGCCAAAGCAAGCGGAAATCATGCCACAATTCAAAGAGTTAATGAATAAAAAAAGGCGATCTTACTTCCATCGGTTATATATGTTGGTGTTGGGCTTCGGCGTTAATACTGAGAAGTTAAAGCGTTTAGGTGTAACGGAGTATCCTAAGTGTTGGAACGACTTGCTAAATCCAAAATTAAAAGGCGAGGTACAATTAGCGGATCCGCAACTTTCCGGCACGACTTATACGGTGATTGCTTCTTTAATTCAAATGTGGGGTGAAGAAAAAGCTTTTGATTTTCTAAAAAAACTCGACACAAATGTTTCTCAATATGTTAAAAGTTCGTTGGTAACCAGTAATCTTGCTCGCGGCGAAAGTGCTGTGAGTATCGGTTTCGTGCATAGTTATGCGACGGAGAAAGAAAAGGAGCTCCTGTGGAGGCGATTTTTGCCTTGTGATAGCGACAGCTATTCTCTCGGAGGAATCAGTATTTTAAAAAGGCGCGCGTAATTTGGAAAAATGCTAAGCTATTTATGGATTGGGCATTGAGTGCCGAAGCGCAAGAAATTCCATGGCGGGAAACCGGCGTATATCAAATTCAACCAATGTTAATGCTGTGGCATCGCCAAACTCAGTTGACCGAAAACCTTAACTAAATTGCTCGATTATGATTTCGAGCGTTTTCGGTTCAGCGGCTGAGGGTAAACGCCTGACGGATAAATGGCTGCAGGAAGTTAAATTACACCATAAAGCACAATAGTGCTTTCTTAGAAAAGGAGAAAGTGCGGTCGAGTTTTTGAATCGTTTTTGAAAACGCTGAAAAACTGAGCCGCACTTTTTAGTTTAAAGGTTCTGTTATAGCTATGCTTTGTTTATGACGTTCTTTTTGTCCCTACTTTGCTTTTTCTTTTTCTTCTATGTAGGGGCAATAGCTAGCGTGCTAGCAAATGCTGCTTGCGTACACCTAAAACAATCAACATTCCTACATAACTAATCACCGCTAAACCGATCAGCCAAACCAGCCAATATGCGCGACCGGAGAAGCTCATTGCACTCCATTCAAGGATAGGTGGGGAGTTATGCCAAACCAGTAGTCCCATCAATGCAGCAGCACCTAAAATTTTTAGGAAGAATATTGCGCTTTCTTTGCTAAAACGATAGACATCCGACTTAACTAAGCCGCGATAAAGCAGATAAGCGTTTAAGGTGGCGGACATCGCCGAGGCGATTACCAGGCCCACATAGCTGAACGGAATGGCAAAGCAGATTAAAGCCCATATTCGATACCATTGCAATAATTCCGATTTTAACGGGGTTTTGGTATCTTGTCGCGCATAATAGCCGTTAGCCAGAATTTTAATTAGCATAAAGCTAATTAAACCCGCATTAAATCCCCACAGGGACAGGGAAGCGGCCCTGACATCGGCAAGTAGAAATTCACCGCGCATAAACAACACAAGCAACATTGGCTGCGCTAGAATTGCAATACCAATCATTGCAGGAACGCCAAGTAGCAGAATCATACGCACGCCCCAGTCCATAGTATTGCGGAAATCCTGCGAACTTTTTCACTTGGATCTGCACGATTAACATGCTGACGCGCTAAAGTCGGCAGAATTACGGTGGAAATAGCAATACCGAATAGACCGAGCGGGAACTCAAGCAAACGGTCGGAATAATACAGCCAACTAATAGAACCGGTCATCAGAAAACTGGCAATGAAGGTGTCTAGTAATAAATTAATTTGACTTACGGAAACCCCGAATAGAGCTGGGATCATAAGGGTACGGATTTTTCACTCCGGGATCGTTCCATGCCCATTTCGGTTTGACTAAGAAGCCAGCTTGTTTTTAAAAAGGGATTTGAAATAAAAGTGCAACAGACCGCCCTAAGAAAAATCCCAATGGCAAGAGCAAGATCAGGGCTTTCCAGATGAGGGGCGAGCAAAAGTGCAGTTAAAATCATGGCAATATTTAACAGCACAGGCGAAAAAGACATTACCCCAAATTTACCGATTGTGTTTAAAAATTGCTCCGGATAACGCGACAAAGGTGATAAACCATAGGTAGGAAAGGTGATTTTAAGTAATAACGACGCTTGTTCAAATTTGATTGCGTTTGGTCCGTCATTTAGCAATCTACAAACCAGCCAGTACCGAAAATGGCGGCAACAACAGGTGAGCCAATCATTGCTAATGCAGTGACGGCAGTCACCAGTCCGCCCAATGTCCCTGATACTTTTGCCGATGAATTCTTGTGTTTTAGTGATGTCACCTGATTTTTGATATTCCGCTAATACAGGCACAAATGCCTGCGAAAATGCACCTTCGGCGAAAATAATCGGCGCAGAAAAATTAGGGAATACGGTTAGCAAATAAAAACACATCCGCCGCCGCGCCCGCACCGATTATATTAGCTATCACCACATCGCGGATTAAGCCGAGTATGCGCGACAGCAAGGTCATTGAGCTGACGATAATGCCTGATTTAAAAAGTTTTTACTCAAAATGTAATACCGAAGAAATAAAATTTACGCTAATTGTATAGAAATTTCGTTTTAACGCTATATTCTAACCAAAAACTGATAAAATCTCGCCACATCGTTAATCTCATCGCTTAACGGCTTATAGCGAATTAAAAACGGTGGTTACATTCGGTTGTGTCTCACCGAAATCAGCAAATTAATTATTGACAAACGAACAGAAAATAGGCATATTTTACGCCTTTATTTTTTTGTCGTTTAATCTATAGAAATTCTTAGGAGTTTGACCTTGGCTAATATCAAGTCAGCAAAAACGTGCGGTACAATCTGAAAAACGCCGTCAACACAATGCAAGTCAACGCTCAATGATGCGTACTACATTAAAAAGTTTATGCAGCAGTAGCAACAGGTGACAAAGCAGCTTCAGAAGCAGCTTTCGTTGAAATGCAAAAAGTAGTGGATCGTATGGCTTCTAAAAGGCTGATCCATGCCAATAAAGCAGCAAACCACAAATCTAAATTATCTGCTCAAATCAAAAATTAGCTTAATCGCTATTTTTGAAAACTAAATAAAATTAAACCGCACTTTTTGAGTGCGGTTTTTTTATGCCATGATAAATATCATATTATTAATATATAAACAGTATTAAAGGAAACTGAACAGCCTTTTCTGGTTTGATGGCCTTTTTCAATAAAAAAAGTCTGCCTTAACGGGCAGACTTTTCATATTACTCACTGACATGTGGATTAAGCAATTGCTTTTTCGACTACACGAACCAACGTCCAAAGATTTGGTTTTTAGAAATAGGGCGACATTCGCGCACTTCTACTACATCACCAAGTTTGGCTTCGTTGTTCTCATCATGTACATGTAATTTTGTTGTACGACGGATAAACTTACCATAAAGTGGATGTTTAACCTTACGTTCGATAGCAACTACGAAAGATTTCTCCATCTTGTCACTAACAACTTTACCTTGTACGCTACGAATTTTTATCAGTCATTACTCACCCGCCTTTTCGGTTAATACAGTTTTTACTTGCGCGATACTACGGCGCACTTGTTTCAACTGATGGGTTTTGTTGAAGCTGACCGGTGGCTGCTTGCATACGCAATTTGAATTGCTCGCCCTAATAGGTTTGTCAATTCAGCATTCAGCTCTTCAACACTTTTTGTTTCTTTAGTTCTTGAGCTTTCATTACATCACCGTCTTAGTTACGAATGTGGTTTTTAATCGGAAGTTTAGCAGCTGCTAATGCGAATGCATCACGCGCAATTTCTTCTGATACGCCATCCATTTCATAAAGCACTTTACCCGGTTGGATTAAGGCTACCCAGTACTCAACGTTACCTTTACCTTTACCCATACGGACTTCTAATGGTTTTTCAGTAATTGGTTTATCTGGGAATACACGAATCCAGATTTTACCTTGACGTTTTACCGCACGAGTCATTGCACGACGTGCAGACTCAATTTGACGAGCGGTTAAACGACCACGACCAACTGCTTTCAAACCGAAGGTACCGAAAGCTCACTTCCGTACCGCCGGCAATACCGCGGTTACGGCGCTTTGTGGACTTTACGGAATTTTGTACGTTTTGGTTTGCAACATTTAACAAATCTCCTTACTACGACCTTTACCGCGAGGTGCCTTTTTAGGCGCGGCAGGGTTGTTGTTCGGTTGTTGTGCAATTGCAGCCATACCACCAAGAATTTCACCTTTGAAAATCCATACTTTAACGCCGATAACGCCGTATGTAGTATGAGCTTCTGCAGTGTTATAATCGATGTCCGCGCGTAATGTATGTAATGGCACGCGACCTTCACGATACCATTCTGAACGCGCAATTTCTGCACCACCTAAACGACCGCTGACTTCAACTTTGATGCCTTTAGCACCTAATTTCATCGCATTTTGTACCGCTCTTTTCATAGCGCGACGGAACATTACACGACGTTCAAGCTGAGAAGCGATGCTGTCTGCAACTAATTTTGCATCTAATTCAGGTTTTTCACTTCAGCGATGTTAATTTGTGCCGGAACGCCCGCGATAGTCGCTACTGCGTTACGTAATTTTTCAACATCTTCGCCTTTTTACCGATAACAATACCGGGACGAGCCGTGAATTGTAACACGAATGCTTTTTAGCTGGACGCTCGATAGTGATACGTGATACAGAAGCATTCGCTAATTCTTTATTCAAGAATTTACGTACTTTAAAAATCGCCTTCAAGATTATCGGCGAAGTCTTGTGTATTCGCAGAACCAAGTAGAGCTCCAAGGCTTAACGATACCTGAGGCGAATACCATTTGGATGTGCTTTTTGACCCATTGTTATTCCTCTACCATTAACGATCCGACACAACCACGGTAATGTGGCTTGTACGTTTTAAAAATACGATCTGCGACCTTTAGCACGTGGCATAACACGTTTCATGCTGGGACCTTCATCTACGAAAATCTTCGCAACTTTAAGATCATCGATATCTGCACCGTCATTATGCTCCGCATTAGCAATGGCTGATTCAAGCACCTTTTTAACTAAAGCCGCAGCTTTTTATTGGTGTAAGTTAAAATTTCTAATGCTTGCGCCACTTTTTTTACCACGGATTAAATCCGCAACTAAACGGGCTTTTTGTGCTGAAGTGCAGGCGTAACGATGTTTTGCAATAGTTTCCATCTTTTACCCTTACTTCTTAGCTTTCTTATCCGCAGCGTGACCGCGGTAAGTACGAGTCGGTGCAAATTCACCTAATTTATGACCAATCATTTCATCGGAAACATAAACAGGGGACGTGCTGACGACCATTATGGACTGCGATGGTCAATCCGATCATTGATGGAATGATCATTGAACGACGGGACCAAGTTTTAATTGGTTTTTTATCCCCGCTTTCCACCGCCTTCTCTACCTTCTTCAACAAGTGTAGGTCAAGAAGGACCCTTCTTGAGAGAACGTGGCATGGCTTATCCTCTTATTAATTTAAATTATTTACCACGACGACGTACGATCGACTTATCGGTACGTTTGTTATAGCGAGTTTTCTTACCTGGTTTGAACGCCCCAAGGTGTTGCTGGGTGTTTACCAAGTTACGACCTTCACCACCACCGTGCGGGTGATCTACCGGGTTCATTGCAGTACCGCGAACTGTTGGACGAATACCTCTCCAACGGCTGGCACCGGCTTTTACCCAATACGCGAAGCATGTGTTCTGAGTTACCGACTTCACCTATGGTTGCCGTACACTCAGCTAACACTTTACGCATTTCGCCTGAACGAAGACGTAAAGTTACATAGTTACCTTCACGAGCGATGATTTGCACATAACTACCTGCTGAACGAGCGATTTGACCGCCTTTGCCTGGTTTTAATTCTACGTTATGTACTGTCGAACCAACCGGGATAATACGCATAGGTAATGCATTACCAACTTTAATTGGCGCATTAATACCAGCTTGGATTTCATCACCTGCAGCTAAACCTTTAGGAGCTAAAATATAACGGCGTTCACCGTCTTTATAAAAGCACTAAAGCGATATTTGCAGAACGATTAGGATCATATTCAAGACGCTCAACAACCGCCGGAATATCTAACTTGTTACGTTTGAAATCGATTAAACGGTAATGTTGTTTATGACCACCACCGATATGGCGGGTAGTAATACGTCCTAAATTATTACGACCGCCGCTTTTAGATTTAGTATCTAATAAAGGCGCGTAAGGTTTACCCTTATGTAATTCAGGGTTAACGATTTTTACAACGTGACGACGACCAGCGGAGGTCGGCTTACATTTAACGATAGCCATAATTTTCTACTCCTCCGTAATTACTCTGCCGCACCTTCAACGAAGTCCAAAAGATTGACCTTCTTGAAGAGTAACATAAGCTTTTTCCAGTCACTGCGACGTCCCATCTCAGCACCGCGGCGTTTAGTTTTACCTCTAACGACCACTGTACGCACAGAATCCACTTTTTACTTCAAATAATTGTTCCACTGCGTTAGCAATTTCAACTTTATTCGCATCTAATGCGACTTTGAAAACCATAGTGTTGGACTTCTCAGCATTATTTGTTGCTTTTTTTCAGAGACATGTGGCGCTTTAAGCACACTTAGCAAACGTTCTTGTTGAATCATGCTAACATCTCCTCAATTTGCTTCACAGCATCCACAGTCATAACCACTTTATCAAAAAGCAATTAAACTTACCGGATCGATACCTTGAGCATCACGAACATCTACTTTGTATAAGTTACGTGCTGCCAAGAATAGATTTTCATCTAAACTTGCTGTGATGATTAACACGTCTTCAGTGCTAATTCTTTTTAATTTTTGTACTAATACTTTTGGTTTTTGGTGCATCAATTTCGAATTTATCAACAACAACCAAACGATCTTGACGAACTAATTCGGAAAGAATGCTCTAATGTGCACCACGGTACATTTTTCTTGTTCACTTTCTGACTGTGATCTTGTGGTTTTCGCTGCAAAAGTGACACCACCTGAACGCCAGATTGGTGATTTAATATCACCGGAACGAGCGCGGCCTGTACCTTTTTGACGCCAAGGTTTTTTACCTGAACCAGACACTTCAGCACGAGTTTTTTGTGCACGAGAACCTTGACGAGCACCTGCTGCATAAGCAACAACAACTGGGTGAATCAACGCTTCGTTAAACTCACGGTGAAGGTAGTTTCAGAAACAGTGAGTGCGTTAGCACCTACAACTTGTAATTCCATCTCTATCTCCTAGACCTATGCTTTTAACTGCCGGCTTAACGATAACATCACTACCGGTAGCGCCTGGAACAGCACCTTTAACTAATAGCAATTTACGCTCAGCATCTATACGAACAACTTCAAGTGATTGAACGGTTACACGCTCATTACCCAAGTGTCCTGCCATTTTTTTACCTTTAAACACACGGCCTGGAGTTTGGTTTTGACCAATAGAACCAAGAACACGATGTGATAAAGAGTTACCGTGGGTAGCATCTTGAGTACGGAAGTTCCAACGTTTAACACCACCTTGGAAACCTTTACCTTTAGAAGTACCGGTAACATCGACTTTTTTAACATCTGCGAAGATGTCAACATTGATTTCTTGACCTAAAGTGAATTCTTCACCTTCGGTACGAAATTCCCATAAACCGCGGCCAGCTTCAACACCGGCTTTCACGAAATGACCAGCTTCAGGCTTAGTTACACGACTAGCTTTTTAGAACCAGTAGTAACTTGAACTGCAGTATAGCCATCGTTTTCAAGAGTTTTAACTTGAGTTACGCGGTTGGCTTCGATTTCGATAACTGTAACCGGTACAGACACGCCATCTTCATTGAAGATACGGGTCATGCCGACTTTACGACCGACTAAACCAATCATTGTAATAACCTCTTAATTAACCTAGGCTGATCTGCACGTCAACGCCGGCAGCCAAGTCTAAACGCATTAAAGCATCAACAGTTTTTCTGTTGGCTCAACAATATCAACTAAACGTTTGTGAGTACGGATTTCATATTGGTCACGCGCATCTTTGTTTACGTGTGGAGAAATCAATACTGTGAAACGCTCTTTACGAGTTGGTAAAGAATCGGACCACGCACTTGTGCACCGGTACGTTTAGCTGTTTCAACGATCTCCGCTGTAGATTGATCGATCAAACGATGATCAAATGCTTTAAGACGGATTCGGATTCTTTGGTTCTGCATGAGACCAGAGCTCCAATAATTTTTAGCTAATAAAAAAAGCGAGCACCATCACCTTCTAACATCTTAAATAAAAAGGGAAGTGCAGCAGACCTATTTTAGCTCCCTAATTGGGAACATTGTTTAGCATAACCAATTGTTATACCCGTTTAATAAATGATTACATTAAACGGCTCTCTAAATGAAAAGCCCGCAGATTTTACTTAAATTATCCAGTGAATGCAACCTTTTTTTATATTTCTGCGTTTCCATTGTTTTTGCAGTGCATTGATTAAAAAGTGCGGTCATTTTTCTGGCGAGTTTTGAAGCTTTGGAGGATAAGTAGAGTACTGACTTAAGTAAATTTTAAGAACTTTTTGTTTAAAATTGAAGTCAAATTAGGGCGAAAAGAGAAAATATTGATCTTATTTCTATTTGTGTTATAACTAGACTGTTAAACAGTGATAAATAAAGAAGGAATACAATGAACAAAAGAAACACAAACTATGATGTTGGTTCCACAAGGTAGTCTTGAAGGTTATATTCGTGCAGCGAGTGAGTATCCTATGCTCAGCGCTGAAGAAGAAAAAGGAATTAGCGGAGCGTTTGTATTATAAAGAAGATTTAGACGCGGCAAAAACAGCTGATTTTGTCTCATCTTCGCTTTGTCATTCATGTAGCACGTGGCTATTCAGGCTGTGGCTTGCCACAGCTGATTTAATCCAAGAAGGAAATATTGGTTTGATGAAAGCCGTTAAGCGTTTTAACCCGGAGGTAGGGGTGCGCTTAGTGTCTTTTTGCCGTGCACTGGATTAAAGCGGAAATTCATGAATACGTGTTGCGTAACTGGCGTATTATGAAAGTCGCTACGACCAAAGCGCAGCGTAAGTTGTTCTTTAATTTACGTAAAACGAAACAGCGTTTGGGGTGGTTCAACGAAAAACGAAGTAGATTTAGTGGCGAAAGAGTTAGGGCGTTTCTAAAGAAGATGTAATTGAAATGGAAAAGCCGGATGACAGGAGCCGATGTCGGATTTGATCTGCCGAATGATGACAGTGAAGAAGAAACATTTGCACCTTCAATGTATCTGGAAGATAAAAAGTTCGAATTTTGCCGCTGAGTTGGAAGATGAAAATTTTTGAAACTCAAGCAGTGGATCAATTGAGTGCAGCAATGGAAAAATTTGGATGCGCGTAGTCAGGAGATCATCAAGGCTCGTTGGTTGGATGATAACAAGGCCACTTTGCATGATTTGGCGGCAAAATATAATATTTCTGCTGAACGAGGTCCGTCAGCTAGAAACTAATGCGCTGAAAAACTGAAAAAGTGCGGTCAGTTTTTAATGAGCTTTTAAGAAATAATGACGGAAAAATGCTAACATGTATGATGTGAATCAGTCCGAATAATTTGCTAAGTTAGCTGAAATACTGAGCCCTGTATTGTGTAATACAGGGCTTAAATTTTTAAACCTAATCCTATCAGTTTTTATAGTAGTAACTAATATATAGTTATCGCGTTGTCATTGTAGTTTCCATATCACTTGATACGTTGTATTACATAAGGAATGGTGTCCTTGTAGTAACATGCTATGCTCTCCCTCCGACTCGTAACCGTGCTCATAATAAATAATTTGTAAGTCATCTTCTTGCAGCTGCACTAATGTATTCTTCTATATAGGTGTAAAAATTTAAAATGCGTTTTTGTATTAATTTGCACTATTATGCAGTTCTTTGATTGAGATTAATTCAAGATAAAGTAGAGGAAAAAATGAATAACCAACAGCGTTACCGCCAAGCAGCGAAGGAAGCCAAATGGGCGTTAGGGTTGACAATTTTATATTTAATCGGTTGGTGTATATGTGCCTATTTGCCAGAAGGTACAGGGGGGACCAATCGGCTTTCCGCTGTGGTTTGAACTGGCCTGTATTTACCTGCCTATTCTGTTTATAGTGGTAGCGTATTGGCTGATTAAAATTGTGTTTCAGGATATTCCGCTGAATGTGGAACAGGAAAAACAACATTCGACAACGGAGCGTCACCAATGAACCTAGGGATTATTTTTCCGCTCATCATTTATTTGGCCTTTGTATTCGGGGCAGCGATTTATGCTTATGTGAAACGTCAAAGAGACGGTGATTTTCTTTCCGAATATTATGTGGGCAACCGTTCCATGACGGGCTTCGTGCTCGCTATGACGACAGCCTCCACCTATGCCAGTGCCAGTTCCTTTATCGGTGGCCCCGGTGCGGCTTATAAGTATGGTTTGGGCTGGGTTCTGCTTGCCATGATCCAAGTGCCTGCGGTGTGGTTGGCACTCGGTGCATTGGGGAAAAAATTTGCTTTGCTTTCCCGAGAAACTAACGCCTTGACCATCAATGATTTATTGCTTTATCGCTATAAAAACAAGTATTTAGTGTGGATTGCCTGTGTTGCGTTGTTGATTGCATTTTTTGCCGCGATGACCGTGCAATTTATCGGTGGTGCCCGTTTATTGGAAACCACCATCGGCATTCCTTACACTCAAGCCTTGTTAATTTTCGCTTTAACCGTGGGGATTTATACCTTCATCGGCGGGTTCCGTGCCGTGGTGTTAACGGACACGATCCAAGGTACCGTGATGATTCTAGGCACAGTTGTGCTCTTAGTTGGTGTGATTTATCAGGTAGGCGGTGTGGAAAGTGCGGTCAAAAAATTAACTGAAATTGATCCAAGTCTCGTCAGCCCGTACGGACCAAATGAGATGTTAGATTTCCAATTTATGGCGTCTTTCTGGATTTTTGGTTTGCTTCGGTGTGGTGGGCTTGCCGCACACGGCAGTGCGTTGCATGGCGTTTAAAGACAGTAAAGCCCTGCACAATGGTATGCTGATCGGCACGATTGTGTTGACTGTCATCATGTTCGGTATGCACTTGGCGGGGGCATTGGGGCGCGCTATCGTGCCGGATTTAACGGTGTCGGATAAAGTGATTCCAAGCCTGATGTTGCAAGTGTTGCCGCCGATTGTGGCGGGATTTTCCTCGCGGCACCAATGTCAGCGATTATGTCCACGGTGGATGCCCAGCTCATTCAATCGTCTTCTATTTTTTTGTGAAAGACTTGTATTTGGCGGCAAAACCGCAGGCGGTGCAAAACCAAAAACGTATAGGGTCGAATCTCTTCAGTAATTACATTAATTTTGACCGCACTTTTAATTTTCGCTTCTCTCAATCCGCCGGATATGATCATTTGGCTGAATCTGTTTGCCTTTGGTGGTTTGGAAGCTGCATTTTTATGGGTTATTGTATTAGGACTGTACTGGGATAAAGCCAATGCTTACGGCGCGATAAGTTCCATGTTGGTCGGTTTAATCTCCTTTATTTTACTCACCCAATTTGGCATTAAACTCTTGGGCTTCAATCCAATTGCACCTGCCTTAGTATTTGGCTTGATCGCATTTTAGTGGGAAATAAAATCGGTGAAAAGCGCCATTCAAAAGTGCGGTGAAAAATGACAGGTAAAATACATGAAAAAAATAGATCAAAAAGCTTGGAAAAAATGCTTACCGCTTGTTTTGAAACGAATGATATTCGTCAAATTGAAGTAGGAACGACACGGGGATTACAACAAATTCACCAATATTTATTTCAAGATTTATATGATTTTTGCCGGCGTGATTCGTGAACAAAATATTTCTAAAGGCAATTTTCGTTTTGCCAATTCCTTGTATTTAAAAAGAAGCGTTAGGGCAAAATTGAGCAAAATGCCTGAAACGACATTTGAGGAGATTATTAATAAATATGTTGAAATGAATATTGCCCATCCGTTTTTGGAAGGCAATGGACGTTCAACAAGAATTTGGTTGGATTTAATCTTAAAGAAAAAATTTAGGCAAAGTTGTTAATTGGCAAAATGTAGATAAAACCTTATACCTTCAAGCGATGGAGCGTAGTCCAATTAATGATTTGAAATTGCTTTTTACTACAAAATAATTTAACGGATGATGTTGATAACCGTGAAATCATTTTTTTAAAGGCATTGAGCAATCCTACTACTACGAAGGTTATGAAAAAGAATAAAAAGGATAAACAAATGGCTTGGATTCAAATTCGCCTAAACAGTACTAATGAAAAGGCAGAGCAAATCAGTGATTTTTAGAAGAGATCGGATCGGTGTCGGTTACCTTTATGGACAGCCAAGACACGCCGATTTTTGAACCTCTACCGGGAGAAACACGGCTTTGGGGTAACACTGATGTGATTGCCTTGTTTGATGCGGAAACCGATATGAATGTAATCGTGGATGCACTTAAACAAGCGAAGCATTTAGACGAAAATTCCGCCTATAAAATCGAACAAATCGAAGACAAAGATTGGGAACGCGAGTGGATGGATAATTTCCATCCAATGCAATTCGGCAAGCGTTTGTGGATTTGTCCGAGTTGGCGTGAGTGCCGGAGCCGAATGCGGTCAATGTGATGTTGGATCCGGGCTTGGCATTCGGTACCGGGACACACCCGACTACCGCTCTTTGTTTGGAATGGCTCGACAGTTTGGATTTAAAAGATAAGACTGTGATCGATTTCGGTTGTGGTTCGGGTATCCTTGCCATTGCGGCATTAAAGCTTGGTGCGAAAAGTGCTGTGGGTATTGATATTGATCCGCAAGCGATTTTAGCCAGCCGTAACAATGCGGAGCAAAACGGTGTTGCCGAGCGTTTGCAGCTGTTTTTGTCGGATGAAAAACCATCTGACTTAAAAAGCGGATGTGGTGGTGGCAAATATTTTGGGCGGCCCATTAAAAAGAACTTTATCCTGTTATTAGTCAATTAGTTAAGCCAAATGGCGTGTTAGGGCTGTCCGGTATTTTAGCGACACAAGCGCAGTCCGTGTGTGATACTTATGCCGTAAGTTTTGCTCTAGAACCTGTGGCAGAGCGGGAAGAGTGGTGTCGTATTACAGGAAAACGCCTATAATTGCAAGATTAAAAGGTGAAAAAGCCTAATTTTTGTTTAAAAAAATATGCTTTTCAAAACCGTATAAAAAGTGCGTATTATAGCCAGCCTTGCCAGTTGATGAGCGGATGATTATGCTGATTGATTGGTATGCCTAGAGGAACTTTTGACAGATTAACGGTGACAGAAGTATTAAAGGAGCATAAATTGCGTATTGGTTCTTATCAACTGAGAAACCGTATTTTGCTTGCTCCAATGGCGGGAATTACTGACCGCCTTTTTTTCGTAAACGTTGTGCGGCGTATGGAGCCGGTTTAACGTTTTTCGGAAATGATGTCAACTAATCCGCAGGTTTGGCATACGGAGAAATCAAAATTACGCCTGGCTCATCACCGAGATGTCGGAATAAATGCCGTACAGATAGCTGGTTCCGATCCTGATGAAATGGCGCAAGCCGCACGGGTAAACGTAGAATACGGCGCTCAAATTATTGATATTAATATGGGTTGCCCCGCCAAGAAGGTTAATCGTAAGCTGGCGGGGTCTGCGTTATTACAATATCCAGATTTGGTTGGCGAGATTCTAACGAAGGTAGTAAATGCCGTGAATGTTCCTGTAACACTTAAAAAATAAGAACAGGGTGGGATCGGCAAAAACCGTAATTGTGTGGAAATCGCTAAAAATTGCGGAGCAGGCGGGAATTCAGGCTGTTACTGTACATGGACGAACACGAGTGTTTATTTGAAGGTGAGGCAGAATACGACAATATTAAAAGCGGTAAAAAGCGCAGGTATCCATACCTGTTATTGCCAACGGAGATATTACTTCTGCTGAAAAAGCCAGATATGTCCTCGATTACACTCAGGCGGACGCCGTAATGATCGGGCGTGGCGCACTGGGGAGACCGTGGCTATTTCAAACCATAGCAGGCTTAATTGAGACCGGTTCGGTTATCGCTGAGCCTGATTTGGATGAAAAAGTGCGGTCAGATTTTTAAAGCCATATTGAAGAATTACATCAATTTTATGGTGCGGAAAAAAAGGCTATCGCATTGCCCGTAAACATGTGGCTTTGGTATTTACAAGGAATTCAACCTAATTCCGTTTTTAGACAGACTTTTAATACACTAACGTCTCCTCAAGAGCAGTTGGTGGCATTGGAAGAATTTTTTTAATTTAATTCGCAATGGAAACAACAATGTTAGAACAACAACGTAGCCCTTCTGATGCGTTAACCGTATCAGTGTTAAATTCACAATCTCAAGTAACCAATAAACCGCTTCGCGATTCAGTGAAACAGGCGTTAAGAAATTATTTGGCACAATTGGACGGGCAGGACGTCAATGACCTGTACGAACTGGTGTTGGCGGAAGTTGAACATCCGATGTTGGATATGGTGATGCAATACACCCGTGGTAATCAAACCCGTGCTGCGACAATGCTCGGCATTAACCGTGGCACGCTACGCAAAAATTAAAACAATATGGTATGGGATAGGTTTTAATTCCTATGAAAAACGGCACTTGTAATAAGTGCCGTTTTTCTATTGAAATTTCCCGTTATCTTCCCCATATAGAACGTATCTATCCCTATCATCCCTTATAGGAGAAATAAAAATGCCTATTATGCTATTTTTGTTGAGTGCATTTTTATTCGTATATATCGAACTTTCTTTATTGGTTTGGGTCGGCTCACAGCCGGGATTTTAGGCTTAATTTTATTACTCACTTTATCTTTTGTTGCCGGTTTGGCTATGTTACGGGTGCGTGGTTGGTATACCTTAGTTAATGTGCAGAAACAACTGCGTAACGGTGAAATTCCGGCACAATCGTTATTGAAATCAGGAGTTTGGATTGTTGCCGGAATTCTGTTGATTATTCCCGGATTTTTAACCGATCTTTTTGCTGTGCTGTTATTATTGCCACCAGTAAGGTTATTTATGCAAGAAGTTATCAAGAAACGTTTTCATATCTTCGGTTCAAAAATCTTTCAAAAAAAGTGACCGCACTCTTTTACGAGTACCGTCGCTATGAACGTGATGACGGCACCATATTTGAGGCTGAATACGAAAAAAACAGACAGACGAAGATAAAAAGAATAAAATAATTTTTAAATTTCCCTTGAAAGGAAAAAATTTCCCCATATAGGTTCTGCATTTAAACTTAAATTTTATTAAGAGGTAATTCAAAATGAATATTCGTCCATTGCACGATCGTGTAATCATTAAACGTGAAGAAGTTGAAACTAAATCCGCAGGAGGCATTGTATTAACCGGTTCGGCGGCGGAAAAATCTACCCGTGGGAAAGTGTTGGCGGTTGGTAAAGGCCGCGTGTTGAATGACGGTACCATTCATCCGTTAGATGTTAAAGTCGGCGATACCGTGATTTTTTTAGTGATGGTTATGGTGTGAAAGCGGAAAAAATCGATGGCGAAGAAGTGTTAATCGTTCACGAGAGCGATATTTTGGCGATTGTTGAATAATAAGCATTAAATTTTAAGAGGAAAATAAAAATGGCAGCAAAAGACGTAAAATTCGGCAATGACGCACGCGTAAAAATGTTAAACGGTGTGAATATTTTAGCTCGATGCAGTAAAAAGTGACGCTTGGTCCGAAAGGTCGTAATGTAGTATTAGATCAAATCTTTCGGTGCGCCTACTATCACTAAAGACGGCGTTTCCGTAGCGCGTGAAATTGAACTGGAAGATAAATTTGAAAACATGGGCGCACAAATGGTTAAAGAAGTGGCGTCTAAAGCAAATGATGCGGCTGGTGACGGTACTACAACCGCAACCGTATTGGCGCAAGCCATCGTGAGCGAAGGCTTAAAAGCTGTTGCTGCGGGTATGAACCCAATGGATTTAAAACGCGGTATTGACAAAGCGGTTACAGCCGTGGTGGCAGAATTAAAAGCTTTGTCAAAACCTTGCGAAACCTCAAAAGAAATTGAACAGGTAGGGACTATCTCCGCAAACTCCGACAGTATCGTTGGCCAGTTAATTGCCAAAGCAATGGATAAAGTTGGCAAAGAAGGTGTGATCACCGTTGAAGACGGTACAGGTTTGGAAGACGATTTAGACGTAGTAGAAGGTATGCAATTCGATCGCGGTTACCTTTCCCCGTACTTCATTAACAAACCTGAAACTGCTACCGTAGAATTAGATAATCCGTTTATTTTATTAGTAGATAAAAAATCTCGAATATTCGTGAATTATTACCGGTATTAGAAGGTGTTGCAAAAAGCGGGTAAAACCGTTATTAATCATTGCAGAAGACGTTGAAGGCGAAGCCTTGGCAACATTAGTAGTAGAATACTATGCGTGGTATCGTGAAAGTGGCTGCAGTGAAAGCCCCTGGTTTCGGTGATCGTCGTAAAGCGATGTTACAAGACATTGCGATTTTAACTGCCGGTACTGTAATTTCCGAAGAAATCGGTATGGAGCTGGAAAAAGCGACGTTAGAAGATTTAGGTCAAGCAAAAACGCGTTGTTATTAACAAAGACAACACCACAATTATTGATGGTATCGGCGATGAAGCGCAAATCCAAGGTCGTGTGGCGCAAATTCGTCAACAAATCGAAGAATCTACTTCTGACTACGATAAAGAAAAAAATTGCAAGAACGTGTGGCTAAATTAGCAGGCGGTGTTGCAGTGATTAAAGTTGGTGCGGCGACCGAAGTGGAAATGAAAGAGAAAAAGCTCGTGTTGAAGACGCTCTACACGCAACTCGCGCAGCAGTGGAAGAAGGTGTTGTTGCCGGTGGTGGTGTGGCATTAATTCGTGCGGCAGCGAAAGTAGCTGACTTGAAAGGTGACAACGAAGAGCAAAAATGTTGGTATCAAACTGGCATTACGTGCAATGGAATCACCACTTCGTCAAATCGTAGCGAACGCGGGCGAGGAAGCATCTGTGGTTGCCAGCGCAGTAAAAAGCGGGAGAGGGCAACTTTGGTTATAATGCCGGAACCGAACAATATGGTGACATGATCGAAATGGGTATTTTTAGATCCAACTAAAGTGACCCGTTCCGCATTGCAATTTGCAGCATCTATTGCCGGCTTAATGATCACCACTGAATGTATGGTGACAGATCTGCCAAAAGACGATAAAGCAGATTTAGGTGCAGCCGGAATGGGCGGCATGGGTGGAATGGGCGGAATGATGTAATCCGACTGTGACATAGGTAAAACGGCGACAGAATTTTTTTGTCACCGTTTTTTTATTTAGCTCAGCTTAGCAGTAATAAAAGAGCGGGCAAAAAAATTCATCCGTTTTGAAAAACGGCTTGAAAATTGACCGCTCTTTTGTATATTAAGTGCCTTAAATGGAATAGTCTTCTTTCAGCAAATGTTTATAGGCATATAGATAAGAAGCACCTACGAAAGCGGCCCCGCCGGTGACATTGCCTAAGAATACCGGGATCATATTCAGAAAAAAACTCGCTCCAAGTTACGTTTGCGCCTGCCCAAATCCCAGCCGGAATAATAAACATATTAGCAACAAAGTGTTGTAAGCCGATTAACACAAAGGTCATCACAGGGAACCACATTGCCAGAATTCGTCCGGAAGTCTGTTTCGCACCGAAATAGAACCAAATTCCCATGCATACCATCCAGTTACAGGCGATGGCGGAGATAAAGGCGCGCCCGAAATCCATTTGCACTTTAGCTTCCGCAATCGCGATAGTCTTTGCCATAGAAGCACCTTCCGCCAAGCCGACGTAATGGCCGAGAAAAAAATGCCATAAATAATGCTCCTGTTAGATTTCCTAGGGCTAACGATGAGCCAGTTACGGCCCAAACGTGCCATATTAACGCGTTTGCTTAAACGTCCCAGTGCCATCATCATCATGTTCCCGGTTGCCAGTTCACCGCCGCCGATTAATATACAAATCAGGCAGATTGGAAACACTGCCGCTCCGAGCAGGTTTGCCAGTCCGTTCCATTCCGGCGGAATGCCACTGACGACTTTCAGAAAAGCGATATAGCCGAAGCTTACATAACCTCCTCCCAAAAAGCTCAGAATGGCGAGGGTTTTTACCGAGCCAAGAGATTTAGCATGACTTTTTGTCGATTACATCCTGTAAGATTTCGTGAGGGTAAAGATCTCTGTTTTTGCATATATGTCCTTAAAATTTTATTGGGTAGATGCGTAAAAAAATATCAAAGGGGAGATCGTAAAGAAAAAAAGAACCGTCGGCTATATCTAGGAAGTGTTGGTTATAAGAAAAAGCAAATAAAAAAACGGCGGGGAAGATTCCGCGCCGTTTTTTTGGGATTTATTTTACCAAAAAGAGGTTATGGTGCATATTGTTGCAATTCCGGGTTAATCGGAGTTTGTGCCAAATTGTTGGCATAGTTGCATAAACTTGCCAAACTTACACCCAATACCACATCCAACGCATTTTTGCGTGGTGTAACCTGCGTTAAGAAATTCATTAAGGAGCTGTTCGCCCACTTTCCCTTTAGTATTGATTACCGCTAAAGTAAAACGCGCCAAAGTATCCAGTTTTGCATCAGACGTAATTGGGGAGGTTTTGCGTAGTGCTTGTAACACATCATCTGGCATTTTGATTTGTTTAATGGAAATCGCGGTATGCCCCGCCACGCAGAAATCGCACCCGTTACTTACTGCCGCCGTGATTTTGCACTACTTCACGTTCAGTCGGCGTTAGACTGTTACGCTGGTTGATTGCACCGACGGTACGATAGGTTTCTAATGCAGTTGGCGCGTTCGCCAAAACGCCGATTAAATTTGGGATGAACCCGTTATTTTGCTGCACTATTTTTAGGGCTTCTTGTGAAGCCTCAGGAGCACTTTCGATAGTGTGAATTTGAAATTTAGACAATTTGCTTTCCTCTTTTTTTTGAATAACATCCATGGAAAAATATAATAAAAAGCAAATGGTGTTTCACGCTAACGGATTTTTCAATTGTTTTTAGATGAAATTAGAATATGTTATAACCGATAGAGAAGCTATGTTTGAGCGAATTTTTATTTGATAGATAGTGAATGATTTTTTTCAAAAGTGCGGTCAGTTTTTCGGCAAATTTTTTTGTGGATTTTCTGCGTGAGCATTATGTCCTGCGTTTTCGATAATAGTGTAGTTCAAATAATTGTCTACTGCCATTTGTTTGAATTTCAGATCTTTTTCGCCGACGAAATAATAAATCGGTAAAAAAATTTGACTGCACTTTTTCACTAAAGTCAGGCTGCTCTGCAAGTCCACAGGCCCAACAACATTTTTAGCAATGTTTTTCACCACAATTCGCTGAACGTTTAAGAATTAGGTCTGCACGTTGTTGTTCGTTTAAATGGGCAAAAACCGGTTGGCGATACCAATCATTCAGTACGCTGTGTGGCTTTTCGGTGGCAAAAGCGCGTCGCCCATTTTTTTGGTCATGCTGTTGGCGTACTTGCTTTTCAGCTTTTTGTCTGCAAAACCAAGATTAGCACCTTCTAATATCAACCCTTGCAAATTGCCTTTTTCACATTGTGCCTGTAGCGCATAATATAGAGCGATGCGCCCGCCAAGGGAGTAGCCGATTAGAAAAAAATGGCTGATTTCCTACCAAAAGTTTGATTTTTGCGATAAATAAGCGCAAACGTCTTCAAAAATTAACGACATTGACGGATTTTGCTTCGCCGTGTAACGGGAGATCCACGGCAATACAGCGAAAATAGGAGAAAAAAGTGCGGTTGATTTTTTTAGCGAGTTTTTCAATTACCGGCTGCCAATCTTCTTGTGTGCCGAGTAAACCGTGCAGAAAAAATTAAGGCAGGCATTTTTTTCTCCAGAAAAATATCCTCTTGAAATAAGAGGATAATTATACTTATGCACCAATCACCGCATAGCGAATTTGTTCGATCAGGCGCTTATAGATGTTGCTACCGTCACTTGGACCGACTTTGATTTCAATTAGCGTCGTTTCTTTACGATAATACGCTTGTTTCAGCACTGAACTTAAATCTGCCCAAGTATAAGGACGGGCATATTTGAGATCAAAAGTCGAAGCGATTTGCGAGAATTCCATATTGTGCGGCATACGGTAGAATTCGTTTTTCACTTCAGGATCGACAGCTAAAGTGTCAAAAATCGCACCACCATTGTTATTGATAACAAAGATAATTGTTGGTTGGTTGATTTTTCTTAAATAACGCCAGTGAGTTAAGATCATATAAGGTGGATATGTCACCGAGCATTGCTACCAGGTTGCCCCGAACCGACACCAATTCCCGCAGCGGTTGCCAATAAGCCATCAATTCCGCTCGCACCACGGTTGGTGTAAACCGGATAGCCTTCAGGCAGTTTGAGCTAAGGCATCAACCAAACGCACAAACAAACTATTACCGAGGAACAGAATCCCGTTATTAGGTAGAATGCGTTCAATATGATGGGCCAGTGAAGCTTCGTTTAAACCACCACCGACCTGCTGTTCGATGAAACTTGCACAGAAATTGGATAACGCCAGCGGCTCCAACAACCAAGGTTTTTGTCTCAGCGGTGGATGTGCGCGCAACCAATGGTGAACTTTGGCGATAAAGCGGGTTTGAACATGATGATAAGGATCTCGAGGGTAGTGGGCTTTCGTCCACTAACCAAAAATTCACCCTTAAAGTCAGCTAGATATTGATTAATGCGTTTGCTGATAATATGCGAGCCGAGTTGAATTACCAAATCCGCTTGTAATAATTTCTCGCGTACGGTTTTTATTGGCAAGCCAAATATCTGCATAAGGCAGACTAGGTTCAACCGTGGATTGAATATCGGTTAATAAAATCCATCCCATTGTTGCAGCCCTAGGTATGAATACCCATGGCTTGTTCCAGTGGTAGCTTACCGACAACGATTACGCCGCGTTTGGTGCGTCGATTATCCCAATGTTCGTGCATTAGCACTTCTAATTGCGGCGATTGATGATCCGCCCAACATTTATGTTGGCTTAGCCAGCGTTGAACACCTGAAAGCCAAGGATGCGTGTCAATTTCCGCTTCATCTGCCTCATATAATGGTTCAGCGAAAGGCACATTAATATGCACGACACCGCTTTGTTTTTGTTGGTGATGGCAAGCGTGATCAAGTGTGGAGATTAACCAGTTTACAGGATATTCCGAACTTGGGCGAGGCAGATTTACAGCTGCCAGTGGATAATCGGCAAACATATCTTTTTGCAAAATTGCCTGATTCGCACCGCATTCAAGCAGTTCATCGGGACGATCTGCTGTTAATATGATTAGATTGACTGCACTTTGACGTGCTTCTACTATGGACGGATAGAGATTTGCCGCAGCCGTACCGGAGGTGACGATAACCGCTACCGGTGAGTGTGTTGATTTAGCCAGACCTAATGCAAAAAAGCCTAATCCCCGTTCATCAAAATGAGTATGACAAGTTGCACGGCGACCTTCCTGCAAGCGCACCGCCTCAAGGGTTAATGGAGTAGAGCGGGGAGCCGGGAGCTATACAAAAGTGTTTCACACCATGACGAGATAGTGTTTCAAGGATCACTTTGGCCCAACAACGATTAAAGGTGCTTACTGACATATCAATGTTCCGTGTTCTCAAATTTAGGGTTTAATAGGGATATTAATCCGGTGGCTTTACGTTCAATTTCCTGCCATTCTAACAAGGGAACTGAACCTTCAACAATACCCGCACCGGCAAAAAAATACTGATTTTATTTTGTTCTATGAAAGCACTACGAATAGTGACGCAGAACTCTGCGCTGTCAGGCCCCATAAATCCTAGGGTTCCTGCATACCAAGTGCGGTCAAAATTTTTCGGTGTTTTGCAGAAATCGGATTGCCGCCTGTTGTGGTAAACCCGATACTGCCGCCGTTGGGTGAATAGCAGTAAGACAATCGTGATCACTGCAATCCGGTTTTTAATTCAATCGAAATATGACGTCGCAAATGCTGAACCTGACGTAGTGGTTTTTAATTCTAATTCATCGATTTTTAATGTGGTTGGCGAATTGATTTAAGTTGTGGCAGATTCCCTCAGCCACCAGCCAATTTTCCCGTACGTTTTTCGTCGTGCAACAACCAATCACCTAATGCCTGACTCTGTCCGCTGTTTTTCATCCATCAAGGCTGTGCCTGCCAACGCTTCGGTTTCAAGACGGTTACCGTGACGGGCATAAAGTCGCTCAGGGCTGGATCCCAGAAAAGTCTGTTCGGCATTTTGAGCAAAAAAATAAAATGATAACATCCTTTTGTTATGTTTTTCGCTTTCAGCCAAGAAGTCTACTGCATTTAACGGATTAACCGTTTTAAATGTCGTGCGGTTTTGCAAGCACGACTTTATTCAATTCGCCGGAACGGATTGTACTTAATGCTTTTTCTACCCACTCGCACCATTGCGTTTGATCGGCTCTTTGTTCGACCAATTCAGCAGGGTTGTCCAAGCTCAGAAAAGAGCGGTCTGTTTTTTTAGCGTTTCTAATGTGTTAAATGCTGCTTGCCGTTCAGCTTCGCTATCATTTTGATTATCTACAAAAAGTGTTGCGTGAACCGCATTCTCTTGACGAATCAATAAAAATCCGAGGCAAGAAAAAAATAACTTTGTTTATCGAAGGTTAAACCGCCAAGCAGAGGCAAATTGAGTTGTTTTACGAAATCTCGCGCATCAATAGTGCTGAAAAAGACCGTACTTCGCCTATTGCAGCCCACTTTTGTGAACCATCACGTAAATGCAAATAAAAATTGCGGATAGCTGTTTTGTGCTTTTTAACCATGGCAGAAAAAATCGTCGAATAGCGCTGATTTTGCATGAAATGCACTGATAATCGGGCTATTGTTATTTTTCTGATGAGCATTCAATTGCTCACTTAATTGTTGGTATAGGGTTTGTAAAGGATCCATTACGGTTAAAAATTAGGCTTAAAAAGAATGAAATAGCCGATATTTTACCTCAAATTAAAAATAATTTTTTTAGTAAATCTTTTTATTCCGCACTAAATAGCGGTAAAAGTGCGGTTAATTTTTCCGCTAGTTTTTCAACAGTAAGGACAAAAATGGAACTGTTTCCCAAATCTGATAAATTAGAACACGTTTGTTACGATATTCGCGGGCCGGTGCACAAAGAGGCAATGCGCTTGGAAGAAGAAGGGCATAAAATTTTAAAAACTTAATATCGGTAATCCCGCTCCGTTCGGTTTTGAAGCACCCGATGAAATTTTGGTGGACGTGATCCGCAATCTGCCGACAGCACAGGGCTATGGTGATTCCAAAGGATTATATTCCGCGCGTAAAAGCGATTGTGCAGTATTACCAATCCAAAAGGTATTCAGGGCGCGACGGTTAATGACGTATATATAGGCAACGGAGCTTCGAGCTAATTACCATGTCTATGCAGGCGTTATTAAACGATGGCGATGAAGTTTTGGTGCCGATGCCTGATTATCCTTTGTGGACTGCGGCTGTTACCCTTTCAGGTGGTAAGGCGGTACATTATTTGTGCGATGAGGGAGGCTGATTGGTTTCCTGATTTAGATGATATTAAAAAGCAAAATAACTCCGCGTACCAAGGCAATCGTTATTATTAATCCAAACAACCCGACCGGTGCGGTATATAGCAAAGAGTTGTTGGAGCAAATTGCGGAAATTGCACGACAACATAATCTGTTAATTTATGCCGACGAAATTTTACGATAAAATTTTTATATGACGGCGCGGTTCATCATCATATCGCGGGTATTGCGCCGGATTTGATGGTGATTACTTTTAACGGCTTGTCCAAAAGCTTATCGGGTGTGCGGTTTCCGCCAAGGCTGGATGATTCTGACCGGACCGAAGACTAAAGCGAAAGGCTATATAGAAGGGCTGGATATGATGGCGGCGATGCGTTTGTGTCCGAATATGCCGATGCAGCACGCCATTCAAACCGCACTTGGCGGTTATCAGAGTATTAATGAGTTGATTTTACCGGGTGGACGCTTACTTGAACAGCGCAATCGCGCCTATGAGCTGGTGAATCAGATTCCCGGCGTAAGTTGTGTGAAGCCGAGGGGGGCATTATATATGTTTCCAAAAATCGATATTAAACGTTTTAATATTTACGACGATGAAAAAATGGTGTTCGATCTATTGGCACAGGAAAAAAAGTGTTATTAGTGCACGGACGTGGTTTCAACTGGCAGGCACCGGATCATTTTCGCATTGTGACATTGCCGTATGTACATCAAATTGAAGAAGCACTAGGGAAGTTCGCTCGGTTTTTAGCGAATTATCGGCAGTAGTTTTTGTGAAATGAGAGCGAAGCCTTGGTATCGAATGCGACAATCAGCTTGCGAGAGATTTTCCTATTCGGTAATAGGGTATCACTAGCTTTCCGCGATGGCTGATTGAATAAGCTCTAACATAAAAGTGCGGTGAGAATTTTCAATGTTTTCTAAGAAAAACAGGTTGAAAAATTTACCGCACTTTTTGTTTATGTCGTTTTACAAGGCGCTGTTAAAACAATACGCGTGCACGGATGGTGCCGTCGATTTCTTTTTAATTTAGCCAGCAAATTGTTGCTATCTTCCGCTTCCACATCCACTACAACATAACCGATTTTCGGATCGGTTTGCAGGTATTGTGCCGCAATGTTGATATTGGCTTCCACAAAAATTTGGTTTAGTTTGGTTAAAATACCCGGGCGATTTTTCATGAATATGAAGCAGACGCTTGGTTCCTATATGCTCGGTAATGATACTTCCGGGAAGTTGACGGACGAAAGTGTCGAGCCGTTATCGGAATATTTAACAAATTTACCCGCCACTTCGGAACCAATGTTTTCTTGCGCTTCCGCAGTGGAGCCGCCGATGTGAGGAGTGAGTAATACGTTGTCGAAACGGCGCAACGGTGAAACGAACTCTTCATTAATCGAGGCCGGCTCTTCAGGGGAATACGTCAATCGCCGCACCACGGATATGGCCCTTTTTCTAGTGCCTCAGCTAATGCGTCAATATCCACTACTGTGCCACGCGCTGCATTAATTAGAATGCTGTCTTTTTAATTGTGCAATACGCTCCGCACTTATCAGGTTTTTGGTGGAAGCATTTTTCCGGTACATGCAGAGAAATGATATCACAACGGCTAAGCAAATCTTCCAACGTTCGTACTTGCTGAGCATTACCGAGCGGCAGTTTGTTTTTCAATGTCATAAAAGTACACGTGCATACCGAGCGCCTCCGCTACGATACTTAATTGCGAACCGATATGACCATAACCGATAATACCAAGTTTTTTTGCCACGCACTTCATGGGAGCCAACAGCAGATTTGTTCCAAATACCACGATGAACTTCAGCATTGGCCTGCGGAATATTGCGCATTAGCAATAAAAATTTCGCCTAATACCAATTCTGCCACTGAGCGGGTGTTGGAAAATGGAGCATTGAATACTGGAATGCCACGCGCTTTTGGCCGCTTCTAAATTAACTTGGTTGGTTCCGATACAGAAACAACCGATTGCGATTAACTTGTTTGCGTGTGCCAATACTTCTTCAGTTAAAAAGTGCGTGAGCGGATGCCGATAAAATGTGCGTCTTTAATCGCATTTTTCAGTTCATCGCCGTCAAGGGCTTTTTGTGATATTCAATGTTGGTATAACCCGCAGCGTGTAATACATCAACGGCACTTTGATGCACGCCTTCCAAAAAGTAAGAACTTAATTTTTGGATTTGTCTAAAGACACTTTTGTTGTCATGTTTGCTTTCCTTAATTATTTTATAATTTTTTTGTGCCTGTAGGGTGTGCCGATAATCACTGTATTTGCTGAGTTTAAGGCAAAAAAATACCGTTAGTTACCACACCTGCAACATTATTTAATTCTTTTTCCATTTTGCACAGGATTGGTAATCGGGAAATTATACACATCCAAGATCACGTTTCCGTTATCGGTTATTACTCCTTCACGCCATTCCGGTGAACCGCCTAGTGCTACCAGTTTGCGTGCTACCTGCGAACGTGCCATCGGAATTACTTCTACCGGCAATGGAAACGTAGAGCCTAACACATCCACTTGTTTTGAACTATCCACAATACAGATGAAATTTTTGCTAATGAAGCCACAATTTTTTTCACGTGTCAGTGCCGCGCCCCCACCTTTAATCATCATTTTCTGCGGATTGATTTCGTCAGCACCATCCACATAAATATCTAAACTCGACACATCATTTGCGCTAAATACTTCAATACCTTGTTTTTTTCAGTAATTCTTCCGAATTTTTTTGGATGCGGCGACAGCGCCTTTGATTTCATCTTTCATTGAGCCGAGCGCTTCAATAAAGCAATTTACCGTCGAACCGCTACCTACGCCCACGATCATATCAGGTTTGACAAACTGTAATGCTGCATTTGCTGCTGCTTTTTCATTTCAAGTTGATCCATATTTTGTCCTTAATTAACAGGGGAATCATTACTTTACTTTAATATTAATGGGGAGAATAAACAAGCGTAATTGTGTTTGCTACTCATTTTTACTTTGTTTTTTGTGCTTTACTGTATGTTTACATCATCTGTCTTTTTATCTTGTAGTGTGGGAGAATAGCATTTAGTACATATACTCTATGGTTTTTTTATTTAATAACAAATGACACATATAAATTTTTGATTTTTTTAGCGTATCTAAATATTTTTTTGCTTTTGTAATACTTTCACTTTGAATATTTCCCTCGTAATACCAACTATCATAAGTATGCTCAAATTTATTATCATGTTTTTCTGTATATATCGCCACCTAAAAATGAATAAGTTTAAACCTCCCAAAATATCAACAATACCAATGGATAAATTTATCGGAATGATTACCGTATTTTCCCCTTTTTCAAATAAACTAATTCCGTGATTAATATAAATATTTATCAATTCATTCATGAGGTTGTTTTCTCTAAGATTATCTATGGTAAGTAAATGAGCTATGGTTATTATTCCATCATTCACTCTCCAAAAATAGTTCCAACAGTTCATTTAAAAAAACAGTTTGCCATGTTCGGTAATTTGCCAACTCTCGGGATTTTCAGTGATATAGCCTTGTTTAAGCGCAAAAATCATCTGACTTTCAACTGTACTTTGAGACAACCCGGTGAGCTGTTCAAATTCGGCTTTCAGCACGGGTTCAAGTAGACGGAAACGATTCATAAAGAATTCAAAAAGTGCGGTCACTTTTTGCTACGTTTTTTTGTTCATACAGATATTCACCGCGTAAATAACCTCTTGGATGCTTGGTTTTTGGAATAACGAATTATTTCATTAACAGTAGCCGAGTTTTCATCAGCAAAACTCAGCTTACCGTGCGCGCCACAACCGATAGCAAGATAATCACCGAAGCGCCAGTAATTCAAGTTATGTTTACATTGAAACCCCGGTTTGGCATAGGCGGAAGTTTCGTATTGTTGATAGCCTGCTGCGGTTAATAATTGATGTCCTTGTTCGAAAATATCCCATAATTCGTCATCATTGGTGTCGGTGGGCGGTAAGCAAACATAGTATTTGGCTCGATAGTGAGCTGATACCAAGACAAATGCGGAGGCGCTAATTCAATGGCTTGGCGCAAATCGTCCAATGCTTGTTCGACGGTTTGGTTTGGCAATCCATGCATTAAATCAAGATTAAAGCTGTTCAACTTATCCTGAGATCGTAAAACACGTGCAAAAATCGACCGCACTTTTTTTGCTTCAATAGCATTGTGAATGCGCCCCAACACGCGCAGTTTGTCATCATTAAAACTTTGGATGCCCATTGAAATTCGGTTTACACCAGCTTGGGTATATCCTAAAAAAACGTTCGGCTTCGACTGTACCGGGGTTAGCTTCCAGTGTAATCTCAATATCGGGTGAAAAGGGAATTCGATGTTTGATTTCACTTAGTAGAAAAGCAATCCCTTGTGCTGAAAATAGGCTCGGTGTGCCACCGCCAATGAAAATTGAGTGGAGCCGGCGGTTTTTTTACGCTATGATGGAAACAGGTGAGATCTTGTTCTAAATCGGTGATTAAGTGATTAATGTAATCCTGCTCGGAATATCACTTTTTTTGTGCGTGCGAGTTAAAGTCGCAGTACGGACATTTCTGCACGCACCATGGAATGTGAATATAAAGACTAAGTGGTGGCAACGGCGAATGCGCTGCCGTTGATGAATTAGTCATCAGCGAACAACAACTGCAGTGCCGCTGGCGACAATCATAAACATACTTTTTTACTTTCGGATGTGATGGTAGTGTAATTCACTTCCACACCAACAATAGCATTAGCACCCAGTTTTTTTGGGCATTTTCCTTCATTTCAGCTAAGGCCTCTTCGCGCCCACGGGATAAGCGGCTTTCATAAGCGCCTGAACGCCCACCAATAAAATCGGTAATGCCGGCGAAAAAATCACGGATAAAAATTAGAACCGGCGATAATTTCACCGAATACTAATTCTTTATACTCAACAATTTGTTTGCCTTCGATGCTGTTTGTGGTGGTAATAAGCATAGTTTTTTTGTTTCCTTTTTGATAATGATAAAAAGTGCAATCGTTTCTTCGACCTTTTAGAATGCCGCTATTCTACTTGATTTATAAAGTAAAAAAATAGCGGCAAGCAAAAAGGCCGACTTAAAACTGCTAGTGTTTTTTTAGGTCGGCAAAGAGCCAATAAGAGGCCGTTTTTATGAAAAAACCAAGGAATTTTTTTCTTATGAAATTCTCTTTAATTAGTTCAATTTTAATTGCTGCAACACGTTGTTTTTCGATCTGTGCTTTGAAACGATTGATTTCGTTTTCAATAATTTCATCAATCATCGGTTCTAGTTTTGCACTGATAGATTGTTTCAATTTCGCACGGAAATCGTCAAAACCGTCAGAATGTGCTGCTACGCCGCCACCAAGTTTTGGTTGTTGCATGAATTGGGTTTTCGGTAGTTAAGCTCACGAATTGTTCTCCTTGATGTTGAGGTTGAACCTCAGGTTGTTTTTGGGGTTGATGGTAACGGATTACCAGCGACCAAAGAGTCAAAAATTTACATCAATTACTTGATAAGTGTCATAAATTTTTGTTTAATACTTCTTCATTGCCGTCATAATCAATAATTTTTTTCTACCATTGCAAACAACGGATTGTTTCTTAATGTTAAGTAGAATGTTGCGATTCTACCTTGCTGTAATTTACTTAATTTATTGATTTCATTTACGCCGGCATCAGTTACGAATTGGTGTACTTTTAGTCGGAATTTGACCATAAGTGTAAACACCGACAAAGCGACAAAAATCAAGTTGATGCGTAATGATGATGTTACAGTTAATGTTTCTCATCTCATTATCATAGCCATCGGCAAGATTAAGCGTGCCCAATAAGCTTCTGAACTGAGGTTCTTCCAGGATAGTTAAATTATAAACGCCTTGTTCCGGAGTAATAGTCGTGAGGGGATTGATATTCGAATCCCAACCTTTCATTGCATAAACGGTAACATCTCTAATTCCTAATTGGCTATAGGCATTGATTACATCTGTTTTTATTCATTGTTAACTTCTCCTAGTTAATAAATTTGGTTTGGTAGTTGGTAGTAAATCTACGGATTACACAAAAATGTCTTAAAAATCAACCGCACTTTTTGTTATCCGTTTAATTTTTCTCTCAACGCGGCGAGTGCTCGGGCGCGGTGTGAGATTTTTCTTTTCTGCGGTTTCAAGTTCCGCAAAAGTACAACTTGTTTCAGGACTGAAAAAAATAAGCTATCGTAACCGAATCCGTTTTTCACCCTTTTTCTGCAAAAAGCGATTTCACCGTGGCATTCGCCTTCCGCAATAATTGGTGAAGGATCTTTTTCGTGTTGTAGCAGAACGATACAACTGACGAATTTAGCTTGACGTTTTTCTTTTGGTATGTCCGCAAGTTCATATAATAGTTTTTTTGGCGATTCTGCCCGTCGTTGGCGTTTTTCACCCGCATAACGGGCAGAATACAACCCGGGAGCACCTCCCAGTGCGCTAACTACCAAACCCGAATCATCTGCAATCGCAGGTAAACCTGACATTTTTTTGCTGCGTGTCGCGCTTTTTAAAAATGGCATTTTCGACGAAAAGTTAAACCTGTTTCTTCTGGGCTTTCTATGTTAAGATCAGTCTGTGCGATCACTTCAAAACCGAAGTTTTTTTAACGCGTCCGACATTTCTTTTCACTTTTTCCTTGATTACCCGTCGCGAGGACAACTTTTTGTTTCATTTTCGTTTCTGTTCGCCTGTTCTTGAAAGTGAGGTCATTATAGAGGATTTTTGTAAAATAGCGTCTTTTTTGTAAAGTTTGCTATAGTAAAGAAAAGATAGTTTATTTTTATTGTAAGGCTTTTTACTTGATGGAAAAATTATTATTGATGAAAAACCAATTTTTCCGCACTATCTCCAGAATTTCTCATGAAGTTATTGAAAAACATCAAGATTTAGATGGGGTTGTGATCGTTGGAATTAAACGGCGTGGTGCCGAGATTGCAGAACTTATTCAACGTAAAATTAAAGATTTAACGGGAAAAAAATTTTACCGTCTATTGACTTAGATATTACATTTTATCGTGATGATTTGGAATATGCGGAGCCGAGTCAATCACCGGTTTATAATGGTGCCTCTAAATTTATTAGTATACAGAATAAAACCGTTATTTTAGTTGACGATGTTTTGTTTACCGGACGTACGATTCGCGCCGCATTGGATGCTCTGGTAGATTTTTAGCGCGCGGCTCGGGTAGAATTAGTCATTTTTGTTGACCGTGGGCATCGTGAATTACCAATTCGTGCTGATTATGTGGGAAAAAACGTGCCAACCAGCCGCAGGGAAAAAGTTCAGGTACGTACAATGAAATTTGACGGTTGCTATGAAGTGGCATTATTGGCAGAATAACCACTGAACCTTTTATTAAAAGGAAACTCTAATAGGTTAGACAAATTTTTTTAGCTAACATAGGTAATAATGAGAACACTATGAGAACAATAAAAATTAACTTCTTTTTATCGCTAGTATTTGGATTGTTCATTGTAACGACCAATGTTCAAGCTACGACCGAGCGTGTTGTGGCAACAGTGAATGGAACCCCGATTTTAGCCAGTGAAGTACAAAAAAGCCGTCGGTAAGCAGGCGGATACCGCAGGTAACCGAATGAAAGCGTTGGATAGCATTATTGATGATATGCTGGTACAAAAAGCGATTAAAGAATCCGGTGTAACGGTGGATAACCGTCAAGTGGAGAAGATTATTGAAAAGATTGCAGCGGATAACGGTTTGACTTACGGTCAGTTATTAGATGCGTTAGATTATCAGGGATTAGTCTAAACCAGTTCCGTAAAAATATTACCAATCAAATTTTTAATGGCGGAAGTGCGTAATCGTAGTATCGGTAAACATATTGATGTGACTCGTGAGCAAGTGGAAGAATTAAGCAAGCAAATGCTGAAAGGCGCTAAGGCAAGCGATAAAGTAATCGGAACGCAATATAAAGTGCGTCATATTTTATTGAAATTAACTCCGATTCTAAATGACATTCAGGCTAAGACCACTTTAACTTCGGTGCGGGCGGATATTTTTATCGGGTAAAATTAGTTTTGAAGAGGCGGCAAAGAAATATTCTAAAGATTTTCTTTCAGGTGCTAATGGCGGTGATTTAGGTTTTGCTTTCCCGGAAGCCTACGTGCCTGAATTTGGCGAAATGATAAAGAAAAACTCCACGCGGAATTATTTCCGAACCGTTTAAAAGCGAATTTGGTTGGCATATTTTTGGAAGTGATGGATACCAAAATGGCGGATCGTACCGAAGATGCATATCGTCAGAAAGCTTATGAGAATTTAGTTAATCAGCAGCTTCAAGAAGATTCCCGCGATTGGATTCGAGCATTGCGAAAAGGTGCGGAGATTAAATATTTCAACGAGAAATAAAATCGCTATTATCGAAAAATCCCAGCTTAGGCTGGGATTTTTGCGTTATAATATGACCGCACTTTTTCTTAATTTTATACAACAGCATATGAATTCCAAAAACATTTAGGCCATACCGCCCGCAAACGTTTCGGGCAGAATTTTTACATGATACGCATGTGATTCAGAATATTGTGGCGGCCATTTGTCCGCAAAAAGATCAGTTTTTGCTAGAAATCGGGCCGGGTTTGGGAGCATTAACCGAACCCGTTGCCGAGCAAATCGACAGATTAACCGTATTGGAATTAGACCGTGATCTTGCCGAACGTTTACGCCATCACCCGTTTTTTTACATCAAAAGCTGCATGTCATTGAAACCGACGCAATGCAGTTTGATTTTTGCGCAACTTTACGCCTCAGAAAAAAATTAGCGGAAGAACAGCAAAAAAATTCGAGTGTTCGGTAATCTTCCTTATAATATTTCCACTCCACTGATGTTTCATTTATTCAAATTTTTGCGACATTATTCAGGATATGCATTTTATGTTGCAAAAAGAAGTAGTGAAGCGTCTTTGTGCCGCGCCGAACAGCAAAGCCTATGGTCGATTGACAATTATGACGCAGTATTTTTGTCAAGTGATGCCGGTGCTGGAAGTGCCACCGAGTGCATTCAAACCTGCGCCTAAAGTAGATTCGGCAGTGGTAAGGCTGATTCCTCATCAACAACTGCCGCATGCGGTAAAAAGATTTGTATTGGCTTAATCGGGTCACGGCACAAGCGTTTAATCAACGACGGAAAAACCTTGCGTAATGCTTTATCGACTTTAATTTCACCTGAAAAATCTGACCGCACTTTCGATTGATTTAAACGCGCGGGCAGAAAAATTTATCCATCGCTGATTATGCTCGTTCAGCCGATTGGCTGGCAGATAATCCGCCTGCTGATATAAATCGTAACGATATCATAGAAGAAACAGAATAATGGCGACTTATATTGTGGGCGACCTGCATGGTTGCTATGACGAATTACAACTGTTATTAGATGAAGTGCGGTTTGATTCCTCGCAGGATTTTCTCTATTTGGTTGGCGATTTGGTTGCGCGAGGTCCGAAATCGTTAGAATGCCTGCGTTTGGTTAGGTCTTTAGGGTGAACGGGCGAAGACTGTCTTGGGGAATCATGACTTACACCTGATTTCCACTGCGCTTGGAATCAAAAAGGTAAAAACGCATGATAATTTAACCGCACTTTTTGCCGCTCCCGATTTTGATGAATTGATTGACTGGCTGCGTACTCAGCCTTTGTTAGTCCATAATGAAGCGCAAAATTTCGTAATAGCACATGCCGGCATTTCTCCCGATTGGGATTTGCCGACCGCCAAAGCCTGCGCGCAGGAAGTGGAGAGCGTGTTGCGTTTCGGTGATTATCGCGAACTGTTGACGCAAATGTATGACAGTCAGCCGGAACGTTGGTCGCCTGATTTACAAGGGATTGAACGTTTACGTTACATTATAAAACGTATTTACCCGTATGCGTTTTTGTTATGCGGATCATCGTTTGGATTTTGATTGTAAAGCTCCGATTGACCAAGCACCAATAGAACTTAAACCTTGGTTTGAGCTAGATAATCCTTTGTATAAAAAGAAAATATTATTTTCGGTCATTGGGCAAGTTTAGTTGATACGCCGACACCGCCGAATATTTACGCGCTTGATACGGGATGTGCTTAGGGGCAATAGAATGACTATGTTGCGTTGGGAGGATAAACGCCTATTTACTCAAAGTGCAGTTAATAAATAAGGTGTTTTTTTGAGGAATAAATATGCTCAGCTCTCAATCTTGCGATCTTTTTACTATTCCATTTTTTTCAATTTGCGCAGATGAAAAATTCTGTCCCGAACAAATTCCGCATATCAAGGCTGATTACAAGAGCGCATGGAATAACTGGAAAGATTTGATTTTGCAGGTTTCAAATCGGCTAGGTTCCCCGTTTGCTAAACCCCATATCGAAAGCTGGACTAACGGGTGGCAGGTGAGATCGCATTTTTGCCTATTTTAAATATGAATTTAATCTTAATTCTGCTGCAATCTTATCGGTAATCTTAAACCGCCGTCGTCTTTCTGTTAGTTTGGATTGGCATTGCTATCGCGCCGAACGTTCACAAATCAAGGTGCAACAATATAATCAATGGTTGGACAATTTTGATTTTGAAAAATTTCGCTGATTTTGATATCTGGCGTGGTGATGAAAGCGAATATGCGGATTTTCCGACAGGTTCACCAATTAACACAGGCTGATTTTGACTTTGCGTTCCGATGAGGATTTTTTTGGTGTATTGGCAAAAATGCACAGCGGGAGCAGTTGGATCATATAGATTCAATTGAATTTGTTACGCAAAGTATTCGTGAATTGTTGCCGCTATATGAAGCTTGCCATAAATAATCTGATAATTTAGAGCTAGCCGGACATCCTGAAAAGTGCGGTGGAAATTTTTCATATTTTTAAATTGATAAAAACAATCTGAAAAACTGACCGCACTTTTCGTTTATCTATTTTCCCGTTCCCATTTTTTTCGCAATATAGCTACAAGTTGGGATTAATTTTAAACGGTTTTCACGGATAAATGCCACTAGTGCTTGATATAATTTATCTGCGATACCTTGCCCGCGTAGCGTTTCTGAAACATAGGTATGATTGGCGTTAACAGTGTGATTATCCACAAAAAAAGTAAGTCAGCTCGGCTGTTTTGTTGCCATTTTCATCTAACAGAAAAATTCCCCACCGGTTTCAGAGTGTTTATGTTGAATATTTATTGCTGTTTTTATTCATTAGTGTGTTGTCCATTCTTCGCTTAATTCGGGATTCATAGCAAAAATCGGGCCCGTTTCGCAGGGAATTGCTTTTTTTCTTCTGCGGCCCATTCTCCCAGATCGATCATTTGGCAACGCTTGCTGCAAAACGGGCGAAATGGGCTTTTTCCGACCATTCCACTGATTTTTTTACAATGTGGGCATTCTACGCCAAATATTTCATCGTTCATTATTTTTCTCTTGTGCAAGTTGGAGATATTTTTCGATGCAATTCTAGCACCTTTTTGTCGTAAATTGTCTGCATTTTTCCGTATTATCTCGGTCGTTGTCTATAACATCGTCGGCAATTTGTAAACGTGTTGTACGATCTACCTGGGAATTGATAATTTGTTGAATTAACTCGATTTTATTATTGTCGCGTTGCGAGGCGCGTAAAAGCTGGGTTTCAGGTTTTACGTCCACAACCAGAACACGATGACAAAGTGTGGTGAGTTTATTTTCAATTAACAAAGGCACAACAAATAACGTATAAGGCTCGGTTTGACTATTTAGTCGATGTTGCATTTCAGTACGAATCGCCGGATGCAACAAGTTGTTCAACCAGTTTTTCCGCCTCATTGTGAAAAAAATCAGTTCGCGCAATTTTTGCTCGATTCAATTCGCCTGTTTCCAGTAGAATTTGTTCACCGAAATGCGCACTAATTTGTGCCAATAAAGGTGATCCTTTTTCTACAATTTGCCGAGCAACGACATCCGCATCCACAATCGGTACGCCAAGCTCGGCGAATAGGTTTGCAATGAGTACTTTTTCCACTGCCGATTCCACCTGTTAATCCAACAATATAGGTCATTTTAGTTGCTTAATAAGAAGTCATTATTGTGTTTATGCTAGCACTGTTTGTTAGGAATGTAAAAGCGCCACCAAGGTTTAAAAAATGGGGCGAAGGGAATGAAATTGATAGGCTTTTTCTGCCATTTTAACCACATTGCGTAAAAGAGCGCACTTATGCAGGAGATAAAAATCATAAGCGGTAGATCTTGCCATGGAATAAACGCGGCGAGAGCGCTGATAAGCCAATAATCTCACGCCCAAAAGCTTCTTGCTTGTAATGCCATTTGGCAAGATGGTAAACGACAAAAAAACAGAGAAAGCCGAGCGCTGCACTATGTAAACTTTGCTCAAGTGAAAGCGGGAATGAGTTGAAAGTATGCGGAACCGATGCCAATAGCAAGCAATAGTTGGCAGTTCGCCGGCGAGATCAGTTTATAATGCCAATCTATTTTTGCCGATAACAAATAAAAATCGAACCGTAACAAGCGACGATAATTGCTGTAAGGTTATTGGAAAAAGTAACGGCACACCACAAAAAGAATAACCCGAAAGCAAAAAAATAATAAAAAAAATGACCGCACTTTATTGGTTGGATTGTGGCTTGCGCAGAGGCAAAGTGCGGTGGATTTATTGGATAAATTTCACAGTAGGCAAGATAAATTTGCCGGACCAGATTATCGGCAAAAATGCGTGCAATAATGCCTGATTCCTATGCCGACCATGCAGCCGAATAAGGTGAAGATAAGTAAAATCATTGAATCAATGCTCCCATATTGAAAATCGGTAGATACATTCCTAGCATAATTAAACCGATAATGGTGCCAATGGTTAGCATTAGGACCGGTTCTAACATTTGTGATAGTAAATCGATTTTTATGCTCAAGTTGTTGCTGATAATTATCGGCAATATGTTGCAACATTGTGCTTAATCGCCCTGACTGTTCACCCACTTGTAACATTTGTTGCGCTTGCATTGGAAATAGTGTCGAACCGACAGAGGCAGAAAAACTATAACCTTGGTTAATCCAATGCAATATTGCTTGAACTTCGGTGATTAATAGGAAATCTCCCTGTAATTTCTGCGAAGATTGCCAACTTTTTCGTTTGTGGTAAAAAGGAACTCAATGCCTGATTCAGTGGTATGCCTGATTGCAACATTAATTGTAAGCTGCGGCAAAAAGCCAACTAAACGTGATAATTGTGCGATATTGCCGAAAATAGGTGTGGCGGAAATTAATTTGGCTTTAAATTGATTTAACCAAATGGAACGTTGCAATTGATAACGGAGTAAAAACACAATAAAGAGTAATGACAAAAAAATAAATTGCCAAAAAGTAATTTCGTAGTCCGTTGGAAAGATTTAATAATACGGCGGTAAACGTCGGCAATTGCGCTTGGTTGTCGTCATACATTTCCGGGCAAATTGCGGTACAATAAACAATAATAAACAGACTGTTAAAAATTAATGAAATGCTTAAAACCAGAGCCGGGTAAAGCATAATTTTTTTGCAATTTTCGTTGTAACGCAAGCGTTTGTTGGCGATGCCGGGAAATCTGCGTGCAGACATTTGCCAGTTTGCCTGTCATTTCTCCGACTTTTAATTAATTGTAATTCCTGTAAAGAAAGAAATTTTTCCCTGATTTTTCAAGAGATTGGGAGAATGAAAGTCCGCTTTCAATATCGGTGAGAAGCTTTCGCAGCCATTGGGTCAGCGGAATATTGGTGCTGTTTTGCAACAGAATATGCAGACTGTTTTTAAGTGGCACGGCAGATTGTAATAGTGTGGCTAATTGCATTAATACATCACATGTTTCGGCATTTTTTTCGGGCGATAACTAATTTGCCAGTTTTGCTGTAATTTCAGATTTTGTAAACCGCGGAAAAAAGTTCCTGTCGAGCTTGGATTTCAGTTTCAGCTATGATTACACCTTGTTGTTTCTGTTGTAAGCGATTATGGCCTTTCCAACGATACATTTTCAGTTTCATTACATTGCTCCCGTATCTTCTCCTAATACGCGTTTTTATTTCGGCTAAATCAGTAACATTATTTTGAATTTTTTTCTTCAGCGGCGGCATTTAAACTGACAAAAATCTGTTTTATAGCACCATTGGTTTTGTTCAAAACGCGGTTGTAAGAATTGATAGACTCAATGCGCCCTTTATAGCCTTGGTGGCAGTCGCAATTATGATTTTCAACAAAACGCTCAGAAAAATTGACCGCACTTTTGGGCATCGTTTTCGTACTAAACGTTGTGCGATTACCAACAGCAAGCTGTTGTCGATTTCATGTTGTTGAATACCCAGTTGTAACAAACGGGAAATAGCAGAGGGGGCATCATTTGTGTGTAAAGTTGAAAGTACTAGATGTCCTGTCTGTGCAGCGCGTAACGCCATTGCGGCGCTTTCTTCATCACGAATTTCCCCAACATAATAATGTCGGGATCCTGACGTAGAAATGTGCGTAACAGGCGGCTGAAGTCTAAACCGATTTGTAGATTAACCTGAGTTTGAATAACGCCGGCTAATTCAATTTCGATCGGATCTTCCGCCGTCATGATATGCTTTTTCAGGGCGGTTTTAACCATTGTAAGGCTGTGTAAAGAGAGATACTTTTTCCCGCTACCGGTCGGACCGGTTACCAGAATCAATCCTTGTGGCTGACTTAATACCAGCTGAAAAAAATCTGCTGCTGCCTTTCATTCATCCCCAGCTCGGCAAAAACTGAGGCGGACGGGCTTGTTCTGCTGTAAACGTAATACGGCTTTTTTTCGCCTAAAATTAGTTGGTAAAGTGGATAGGCGAAAATCTAACACATCGGAAAAACGTAGTTTTTGAAATGAAAACGCCCGTCCTGCGGTAAGCGGGTTTCGCTGATATCCAGTTTTGCCAGTAATTTTAAACGCGAAATCAGCCGACTTGCTAGATTCAGTGACACGGCATTTTGTGCTTGTAAAAACACCGTCGATTCTGAATCGTACCTGAAGTTGATTGGTTTGCGGTTCGAGGTGTATATCCGAGGCATTTTTACGTAATGCGCTTTCAAAAATACCGTCTAACAGCTGAATCACCGGTTCGTCTGATTTCTGCGCCGTTTCTTGTTCAGGGATTATTCTGTAACGTAGCGTAAAACAGTGGGTTTTCTTCAATTTGGGTTACCTGTGGCGCCAGTTCCTGTAATAGGGTTTTTAGTTGATGGCTCTCTAGCAAAAACCGGTTCGACGATTTTTCCCGTGAGGAAAGAAAAATGTTTCACAGGCAGCTAAATTGGCTGGACTATCCACACCAAGCCATAATGTCTGCTCATTTTTCACGCAAAGGCAGGGCGAGATAGCGTAGCAAAAGATGTTGTTGCTGCTGGTTTCTCAGCCATAAATGCGGTTCAATTTCAAACTGTTCCGCATTGGCCGCAATAACGGTCTTCACCGTTTCAACCGGATGTGCGTTCATCAGCTACAGAATCCGGCAGGAAACAATTCGGCATTTGTACCGCAATCTGCCGTCCACGTCACACCATCGGCCCGCATTACCTGCTGCGGTGAGTTTATAACTGATACCGTCCAGCGCACCTTTCCCCGTGACTGTGATAACTCCGCCACTGGCTTTTACAGATTTCACGTATTTTCCTCTTTCATCCGTATTATCTTGAATGCCATTGCTACCGGCAGTGCAATTGCTAACTCCGTTGGTGTTATAAATACAAAGCTCTACCTCAGAACGATAAGGTGCGGCAGCTTGTAATAATTCGGACATGGCGGCTTTTTGGTGTAGTTTTTGATAAGAGGGAATGGCAACAGTAGCGAGAATTGCCACGATAGCAATCACAATCATTAACTCAATCAGCGTAAAAACCTTTCTCTACAGGCTTTTGTGTGGAAATATGCCATGCGCCAAAAGTGCGGTTGATTTTTCATAATGTTTTTCCTTCGGTTACGTTAAACTGTACTCACTATGAATAAAACTCAAAACAGCGTCAAAAATCGACCGCACTTTTTGAACGGTGATCGCAAAAATAATATTTTATGCAACAGAAACTTGATTTAAATATCACCGATGGCTGGCTTAACGGCGTGCGTCGTGTAATTTCACCTCATTTTGATCAACGCCTGAACCGTCGGATATTTCGTTATTGGTCATTCATTATATTAGCCTTCCCCTGAACAATTTGGCGGTGGTTATGTGGATGATTTTTTTCAGGGAAAGCTGGATCCGAAGGTACATCCGTATTTCAAAGAAATATATCAAATCCGTGTGTCGGCACATTGTTTGATTGAGCGAGATGGGCGCATAACGCAATATGTCAGCTTTAATCAACGTGCATGGCATGCCGGAGTGTCAAGCTTTGAAGGGCGTGAGAAGTGTAATGATTTTTCAATTGGGATTGAGCTTGAAGGGAGCGATCAACAACCGTTCACCGAAGCACAGTATCATGAATTGGTGATGCTGACTAAACAGATAATGGCAGCTTATCCGCAGATTACTAAACAGCGAATTGTCGGGCATTGTGATATTGCACCCGAACGAAAAAAATTGATCCCGGCCGCTATTTTGATTGGAAGTACTATTTTGAATTTATTAGATTGACGAGAACAGCTATGACAGAAAAATGATGACAGTAAAAAAATGTGATTTTTGATATGGATGGCGTGCTGATTGATTCCGAGCCGTTTTGGGCGGAGGCGCAAATCGAAACATTGGCGGGCTATGGCGTTCAAATTACTGAACCTGATTGCGAGAAATATACGCGAGGTGTGCGTATTGACGAATCTGCGCAAATTTGGATTGATTTGTTTTGGCTTTAATGTCGATTACAAAACTATTAAAAACAGCAGATTTTAGATAGTGTCTGTGAAAAATTGCAACACAAGGCGAAGCGATGGAAGGCATTGATGAGTTGTTGCGTTTCTTAAAAACAAAATAATGTTCAGATAGCGTTGGCAACCTCTTCCGATCGCCGAGTTATTAAAGCTGTGTTTGACCGTTTGAATCTGTGGGAATATTTCCCGATTCAATGTACTGCAGCTGAGGAGGAACTGGCCAAAGCCGCACCCCGCGGTTTATCTGACTGCGGTCAAAAGACTGAATGCAACGCCGAAGGATTGTATTATTATTGAAGATAGTGTTGTCGGTTTAATTGCCGCGAAGGCCGCTAATGTGCGTACTTTTCTGGTTAATCCAAAAGTTTGCCGAGGCACGTTTTGCTATTGCGGACGAGCGAATGGCTTCGTTAACAGATGTACTGGCGAGATTAAAAATCGGATTATTTAATATAAAGTTATTGAATAAACATTGTTTAGTTCGATGACGGTTAGATAAAAGTTCGGATGATATAGAAAATTCTGAAGATTTGAAAACAGACAAAAAATTAACCGCACTTTGAGCTTATCTTCTCAAAAGTGCGGTTGTCTTTTCAGCTGTTTTTTACAAGATAACCAGTCTATTTTTTACCGAACGGCCACCAACGTTTTTTTGTCGGTTCCGGAGCAGTGATGATGGTGTTATTCTCATCAACATTATCATTAGTCGGCAATGGGGCATTTAAATCGGTTTGTGTGACAATTCCGTTTTGATCGAACTGCACCACAAATGTGTGTTGTTCCGGTTTATCGTAGGCATGCTGTTGCAGATAAACATAATACCAAGTGTTATTGTTGAATGGATCGGTTAATACCGGCGTGCCGAGTAAATATTGAACTTGTTCCTTGTTCATTCCGGCCTGGACTTTGGCAACAGTGTTACCTTCCAAATAGTTACCTTGCGGCACATCAATGCGATATACAACTTTATTTACGGAGCAGGCACTTTAGGGTTGAAAAATAATTATAAGTGTGACGATAACGGATTTAAAATGCATTATGTTTTCCTTTTTATTTTACGCAGTTAGCAATAAACTTCAGTTGAGCTGATAATACCTAAAAGTTAGCCGAATTGCCAAATTAATTCTCTGCTTTTTAATCGGCGCTTTTTAATTGACGTTGAAGCTGGTCACGCAAGTTAGCGGGCAAGCCTTGTATGGTTAACGTGTCGGCATTCTCATCCCAGATAATTCGATTATTGATCAGTTCTGCATCAAAACTGATAGTTACACCTTTACCGGAGCCGGAAAAATTTGGTTAGTGATTTTAAGGTTGAACGAACAGGAGGAATGCTGGCCTCCAAACCATAATCTTTTTCATCGGCAAAACTAGCAAAAGGCTGTTGATTTAGAGTAGGCAGAGTGTCTGAAAGTTCCGCTAATTCAATTTCGTCGCCTGTATTGATTTGCCCTTTGCAGTATTCGAATACTTGTTTTTTAACTGCTTGGGTCTGCTCTTTATTGAGATCGCCTTGTTTACAATAATCACTTACCGCTTGTAGCAGACATTGGTTTTTGTAGTTGGGGATTTAATCCTTCTTCCGCGCCGAGAAAATCCATAAAAAAATCTCCGATTTTGCGTCCTACGCGCCCTTTAATAAAGGTGAGATAGCGGTTTGAATCGGCATTGACCTGTAAATCAGTCAAATTAATTCGTGCGGCAATGTCGAATTGGGTCAAATTGAGATATTGGGTTTGGTGAATTTCTAGGTTTTTCGTCCACTAACATGCTAATTTGGTTGTCGAGTAGAGCAATAAACAGGTAATCGGTGGCTAAAAAAATTATATTGACACAACACGAACGTACCACTGTCGGCGAACGCGTATTTACTTAGCTCGGTGTTTAATAAAGTTGCGGCTTGTTGACTGAACGTAAGAAAAATCGGTTTCTTGTTCCAGTAGGCGGTTAAGCGATTGAGCAAAGCCAGATTGCTCTTGAAATACGCCGTAGCCTTTTGGCTTTACCTTGGTAAGTTTGGTGTAGCTGCAACATTAGCTGTTCCACTTCCGGTGTGACGGTGAGTAATTGCTCGCGTAGTATGCTATCGAGCTTTATATTGCCATCTTCTTGAGCATGGCTGATTAATTGGTGTAATACAATTTGGTTGACTGTAATGCCTCATTTTTTTGTTCCGAGTGAGTGCATATAAAAAAATATCTCTAATTATAACCGCACTTTTTTTAACCATAAAGCGGAAAAATATGCTAAGATTTGAGAAATTATCGGGTATCATAGCATTTTCGAAAAAAACGGATTTTAGTAATATGGCGGTCAATTCAAAATATCAGGATAAACATGTCGATGCGGTCATTAACGATATGATTGCCGTCCTTGAAAAAAACATCAGGCACCGCTTGATCTTTCTTTGATGGTGTTGGGTAATATGGTGACAAACCTGCTTAATGCTCAGGTAGGAGAAAAGTCAACGTGTCGCATTGGCACAGGTGTTTTTCTAAAGCGCTGATGGATTCCGTCAAAATTCAACCTCACTAACCTCGCTAATAAAATGTTTGGAATTAAAAACGGCAGACAATATCGTGAACAAACCTCCCAAAAAGATTTCGTGGGGGCATTGGTTTGCCTTTTTTTAATATTATTTTATTTCTGGCAATTGGGACGCGATATGCATTTATCATTGATTAGCCGCATACGCTATTTGGAAGGATTTACTTTTTATCAGTATATTAGGGCATTTTTAGCTTTATTGTTTTTTTGCTTTTTTTATCTATTGTTTATCTTCCCGCTAAGTTTCATTATTAAAAAATGAGCGAACCTTTCGCGGTATTACGGTCATTATTTCTAGTATTTCACTCACGTTGCTGTTGGTGGATACGGAAACCTTCTCGCGCTTTAATCTGCATTTATCGTCATTAGTATGGAATCTGTTAGTAAATCCGGATAACGGAGAGTTGTCGAGAGATTGGCAGATTTTCTTTGCACCGATGCCGTTTATTTTGCTGATACAAATGCTGTTTTCACGTTGGTCTTGGTATAAATTACGTAGCCTTGAGCGCCAGAAGTGGGTTCGTTGGGTAGGAGCATTTTTTACCTGCGCTTTCATTTCTACACATCTTATTTATGCTTGGGCCGATGCTTTTATTTATCGACCTATTACCATGCAGAAATCCAATTTCCCGTTGTCTTACCCGATGACAGCGAGGACTTTTTTTAGAAAAACGGTTTTTTTAAATAAAGAGCAGTATGAAGATAAATTGGCACAAGAAGGTCGCCCAGATGCACTATTGCTTGATTATCCCTAAACAACCTCTCGCTTTTTGAGGAAATAACTGATAAACCGAATATTTTTAATGATTACCGTATCCGGGTTACGATATGATGCGGTAGTGGCGGAGAAAAATGCCGAAAACTGTACGATTTTGCGCAAAAATCAGCCAGTTTTACCAATCATTATAGTAGCGGTAATAACAATAATGCCGGGCTTTCGGGGCTATTTTACGGCTTAAATGCGAACTATACCGATAGTTTGTTGAATAATAGAACATCGTCAGTGTTTATCGAAAAGCTACTCAGTGAGAATTATGGGTTCGGTCTGTTTTCGGCAACCAATTTTTAAATCAAGTATTTTTCCGGCAAGCTTTGTTTCAAAAAAACAAAGACTAGAAAAACAAGAGAGCAATCAAAGTGCGGTAGAAAAATTTAGCTGTTTTTTTAAGTTCAACAGAAAAATAAACAGCCTTGGTTTTGCTTATGTAGATTTGGATATTGCTCAAAAAGTTCGTGAGCAAGAACTTACCTCTCTGGAAAAAGAACAAAGCTTATTACGCTCAACAGCTTATGCAGTTAGATGATTTACTGGGGCAGATTTTCGTGCAGTTGGAAACGCAGGGTTTAACGGATAACACAATGGTGATTATTACAGCCGAACATGGTTATACGTTTCAAATGACGCAAGATGAATTGACCCATTATTTCGCCCGTGATGAAATTCAAGTGCCGATGATTATCCGCTGGTCAGGATTAACCATCGGTGAAAAAAACGAAATTGAGTAGCCACATTGATTTAATTCCGGCGTTGATGAGCTCTGTATTTAAAGTGAAAAACCCTACGTCGGATTATTCGCAAGGCGCAAATTTATTTGACCAAAAGCGTACGGCAGAATGGGTTTTTGCTTCTAATCACCGGTGGAATGTGATTATTACGCCTGATGGTACGCAATATCATATTGATAAACGTGGCAATTATCAAAAAAATTTGACCGCACTTATCAAAAAAATTTCCTCCGGACGACCTCCGCTAGGGCTATTTTTGGAAGCATTTAATCGGGATCGTTCTTTTTCTGGGGAAAAATAGGCATAAAAAAATCGGCGCCGCAAAGGTGCCGATTCAATTTGAACGTTTAATCAATCTTAGTCTTTTTGCGTGTTATAAGCCTCTAATGCACGCAATGAGTAAGTGTAAGCAGCACCAGCATTTAGTGCAATAGACATAGCTAATGCGGCTGCGACTTCTTCTTCACTTGCGCCAGCTTTTACAGCTTCGGCAGCGTGTACGCCGATACAGCTTTCGCAACGGGTGGTAACTGCCACTGCAAGAGCGATTAGTTCACGAGTTTTAGCATCCAATACATCGCCTTCTGCCGCTGCTGCATTCAATGCACCATAGGCTTGTAACATTTTAGGGTGTTTTTTTACCTAATTCGCCGAATGATTTTTTTAACATGGGCAACATCATTTTTCCAATCTGCAAACATAATTTTTCTCCTTAAATATGTATAAAATATATTTCAAATGTCGAAAACAAATTATAGGCAAATTCTTGTATTATACTTGCCAATTCGTCTTAACTTTTTATACTTAGAATCTCATTATGGATTGTTTAGATAAACTTATTCAGTTGGCGCAGGTCAGCGGTGAAGTAAATGTTCGTTGCTTATTCCAGGGGGATTGGCAGGTGCAGCAGGGGGCTTGCGAAAAATCAATATGTAGGTATTTTCCACTTGATTGAGCAAGGGGATTGTTGGTTGGGCTTGGAAAAATCAGCAGATTCATTTTACAAGCCGGCGATATCTTTTTTTCTCCCGCAAAATAGACCGCACTTTATTGCCAGCAAGACGCAAAGCGAGACAATAAAAGCGCAGGCTGAGCCCTCAAAACCGCAAGAAAAATCAGACGGACTTATTTAAGGTTTATCAGATCGGGCAAAATTCTCCCTGATTTAAAAATGTTTTTGTGGTATGTTGTATTACAATCGCCCGTCGTTGTTAATTGATTCTTTTGCCGACATATTTGCATTTGTCTTTGCGCGATACACCGCTACTGCCGTTGATTCAGGTGTTACAACAGGAAGCGGACAAAACTCAAAGTGGCGCAAAAGTCCTTGATTGATTCGTTGGTGACTGTGCTCTTTATTTATATTTTGCGGCATGGATTGCAATCGCAGCAGTTAAATCAAGGTGTGTTGGCGGGCTTGCAAGATAAGCGTTTGAGTCATGTACTAGGGAAATTGTTAAACGCGCCGCAACAGGCGTGGAACATCGATACCTTGGCGGAACAGGCAGCAATGTCGCGAGCAAATTTTATGCGCGTATTTCAAAAATACAATCGGTATGGCACCAGGAAAAATTTTTTTAACGCAGTTACGTTTACAGCAGGCGGCATTATTGTTGAACAAAACCCAGAAAAGCGTGCTGGTGGTTGCGTTGGAAGTTGGTTATCAATCAGAAGCGCATTTCAGTAAGGTCTTTTAAAATGGCTTACGGTATGAGCCTGAGTCAATATCGTAAGCGGAACCTTCTTTAGCATTTATTGAGGCTAATTTAAACTATAATGCAGCGTACTTTTGTAAGGCAACGATTTAGTTGCCTTTTTATTTTTACGATGTCTTTCCAACTTAATATTTTACTATATGCCCGTAGCCTTCCAAAAATCTGCTTAATGTGTTCAAGGCTTTCTTTAGTTGGTGGTTTTACATCTTCCAGTTCGTATTTTTTTCACCCATGGCTTCCCATTTGTGTGCCCCCTAGACGGTGATAAGGTAATAGCTCGACTTTTTCTATGTTAGACATACCTTCAATAAATTGACCGAGTAAATGTACGTCGTGATCGCTATCAGTCCAGCCCGGTACAACTACATAACGAATCCACACCGGTTGATTGCGTTTTTTTGCAGATATTTAGCAAACTCTAAAGTTCGTTTATTCGGTACACCAATTAAATTCTGATGGACTTGATCGTTTAATTCTTTTAAATCCAATAAGACAAGGTCCGTTACATCCAATAATTCATCAATGATATGATCATAATGACGCACAAATCCGTTGGTATCCAAACAAGTGTGAATGCCTTCAGCTTTACAGGCGCGGAACCAATCACGTACGAACTCGGCTTGTAATACCGATTCTCCGCCGGATGCTGTAACGCCACCGCCGGTGGCACTCATAAAATGACGGTAAGTCACTACTTCCTTCATCAGTTCTTCTACAGTAATATCTTTACCGCCATGTAAATCCCAAGTATCGCGGTTATGGCAATATTTGCAACGCATTAAACAGCCTTGCAAAAATAAAAATAAAACGAATCCCCGGGCCATCCACTGTACCGCAAGATTCGTAAGAATGTATTCTTCCCACAATTGACATAATTAGCCCTTTAATCACTAAACTACAGCGCACAAATTGTAACAAAAAACAAAAAAATTTTTCAGGTAAAAAGCACTAATAAAAAATCCGCCCTCTGCGGGCGGATTTTTAACGTTTTAATGCCTTACATTGATTGTGTAAATGTACGAGTAATAACGTCTTGTTGTTGCTCTTTGGTTAAAGAGTTGAAACGTACTGCATAGCCGGATACGCGGATGGTTAATTGCGGATATTTTTTTCTGGATTTTCCATCGCATCTAACAACATTTCACGGTTCATCACGTTTACATTTAAGTGTTGACCACCTTCAATGGTTGCTTCGTGGTGGAAGTAACCATCCATCAAACCAGCCAAATTACGTTTTTTTGAGCTTCGTAATCTTTACCTAATGCATTCGGTACGATAGAGAAGGTATAGGAAATACCGTCTTTAGCATAGGGCGAATGGCAGCTTAGCTACGGAAGTTAGAGATGCCACAGCACCTTTTTGGTCACGACCGTGCATTGGGTTAGCACCTGGTCCGAATGGAGCACCGGAACGACGACCATCTGGGGTGTTACCTGTTTTTTTACCGTAAACTACGTTGGAGGTGATAGTTAACACAGACTGAGTCGGAACTGCATTGCGGTAAGTTTTGAGTTTTTGAATTTTTCTTCATAAAACGTTCAACTAAATCTACAGCAATTTCGTCCACGCGGTTGTCGTTGTTACCAAATTGAGGGTATTCACCTTCAATTTCAAAGTCAATAGCTACATTTTTTGCTACGCCGATTACATCACCCGCTTTATTTTTAACTTCAATATCACCGCGAATAGGTTTTACTTTCGCATATTTAATAGCAGAAAGTGAGTCTGCCGCTACAGAAAGACCGGCAATACCGCACGCCATAGTACGGAATACATCACGATCGTGAAGTGCCATTAATGCGGCTTCATATGCGTATTTATCGTGCATGAAGTGAATGATGTTTAGTGCGGTTACATATTGTTTAGCCAACCAATCCATAAAACCGTCTAAACGGGTCATAACATCATCGTAATCTAAGTATTCGCTGGTGATCGGTTCGGTTTTTGGTCCTACTTGGTCACCTGATTTTTCATCAATACCACCGTTGATTGCGTATAACAAGGTTTTTTTGCCAAGTTTGCACGAGCACCGAAGAACTGCATCATTTTACCTACAATCATCGGGCTTACGCAGCAGGCGATAGCATAGTCATCGTTATTGAAATCAGGACGCATTAAGTCGTCGTTTTCATATTGTACGGAAGACGTGTCGATAGAGACTTTAGCCGCATAACGTTTGAAACCGTCCGGCAGGCTTTCAGACCACAGAATAGTCAGATTCGGCTCCGGAGATGGTCCCATAGTGTATAATGTGTGCAGAATACGGAAGCTGTTTTTGGTTACTAATGTACGACCGTCTAAGCCCATACCGGCAAGGGTTTCGGTTGCCCACATCGGGTCGCCGGAGAATAATTGATCGTATTCAGGTGTACGCAGGAAACGGACCATACGCAGTTTCATTACCAAGTGATCGATTAATTCTGCGCTTCTTGCTCGGTGATTTTACCTGCTTTTAAGTCGCGTTCGATATAGATGTCTAAGAACGTTGATACGCGTCCGAAAGACATTGCCGCACCGTTTTGTGATTTTACCGCTGATAAATAAGCAAAAATAAGTCCATTGAACCGCTTCTTGTGCATTGGTTGCTGGACCTGAAATATCATAACCGTAAGAGGCCGCCATTTCTTTCATTTTACCTAAAGCACGGTGTTGTTCTGCAATTTCTTCGCGTAATTGAATAGTTGCTTGAATATCTTCACCGGATTCAAGTTTGGCTTGAAGTGAAGCAAATTGACGTTGTTTATCCTTCATTAAGAAGTCTGCGCCATAAAGCGCCATACGACGATAATCACCGATGATGCGACCACGACCGTAAGCATCCGGCAAACCGGTGATAACACCTGATTTACGGCAACGCAGAATGTCCGGGGTGTAAACGTCAAATACGCCTTGGTTATGTGTTTTGCGGTATTCTGTAAAGATTTTTTTCTACTTCCGGATTTAATTCACGACGATAAACTTTACAAGAACCTTTTTACCATGTTGATACCACCGAACGGCATAATTGCACGTTTCAATGGTGCATCGGTTTGTAAAACCGACGATTTTTCCAAATCTTTATTGATATAGCCCGCTGCGTGAGATGTGATCGTTGACGGAGTGTCACAGTCGATGTCGTACGGTTCGTGGGTTTTGTTCTCCACTTTGATTTTTTTCCATTACGTCATTCCACAAGGTTGTGGTCGCTGGAGTCACTTCAGCCAAGAATGATTCGTCACCTTCATAAGGGGTATAGTTTTTTTGAATAAAATCACGCACATTGACTTCGGTTTGCCAGTCACCACCGGCAAATCCGGCCCACGCTTTTTCTTGTGTTTCTGTTAATTGAGCCATTGTTGATGTTTCCTTTCTCATATTGATGATTAAAAACTATGTAAAAACGGTTAAAAAAACGACCGCACTTTTACGCCAAATTAATGTGGGCGGTTGGTATACCATTGATATAAAAGCGATACACACACCACCACCGATAATATTGCCTAAGGTCACGGGAATTAGATTTTTTTACTATAAAATGATAGACATCTAAATCTGCGTATTGTTCAGGATTTATCCCTATAGCTTGCCAAAAATTCCGGACCACTAAAGTGTGCGGTAATTATGCCAAGCGGAATCATAAACATATTTGCTACACTGTGTTCAAATCCGGATGAAACGAACAAGCCGATAGGCAAAAATCATAATAAAAAGCTTTTATCCGTTAAGGTTTTTACCCGCATAACTCATCCATACGGCGATACACACCATAATATTACATAAAAATACCTAAATTAAACGCTTCAAACCAAGAGTGATGAATTTTTATGTTGAGCGGTATTTAAAATGGTCAGCCCCCATTGACCGTTTGCCGCCATGGTTTGTCCTGCAAAACCAAAACCACAAGCGCAATAAAAAACCGAGCCGATAAAGTTACCGCAATATACCACCGCCCAGTTACGTAACATTTGTAGCGTGTTAATTCTGCCTGCTGCTCGTGCAACCAGCGTCATTGTTGAGGATGTGAATAATTCGGAGCCACAAACTACCACCATAATCACACCGACGGAAAACACCAAACCGCCGACCAGTTTGGTTAGTCCCCAAGCGCGCCTGCTGCACCGGTTTGTGTTGTAGTGTAAAAAAATAAAAAGCAAGAGCGATAAAGGCGCCGGCGGGAATTGCAGAGAGGAAAGAGTAGAATTGTTTTTAGAGGCTTTGTAAGCCCCTGCATCTTCGCCGATCTGCGACATCTCAGCGGGTGAGGATATACAGGTGGAAGTTGATTTTTCAGCTGCCATAAATTGTCCTAACGGATCTTAAAATTGACTGATTATAGAAAAATTATAAACCTAAAAATTTTTTTATTTTTTTTATAAATTTTTGTTGTGTCATTATAGGCTCTTTTTAACTTAAAAACACAAATTATTTTTATGTTTTAAGTGGGAAAAATACTTATTTCTCAATGTGATATTAATGTATTGTGATTTTTGTTAATTTTTTTGTTAAGTATTTCTTTGAATTGCTATTTTGTCGATTTTCTGTTAAAAAAGTGCGGTTAAATTTTTCCGCTAAATTTGAAGGAGATTAACATGGCAGAAGAAACGATTTTCAGTAAAATTATCCGCAAAGAAATTCCCGCCAATATCCTTTATCAGGATGAGTTGGTAACTGCATTTCGCGATATTTCTCCACAAGCGAAAACCCATATTTTGATTATTCCGAATAAATTGATTCCAACAGTCAATGATGTAACCGAACAGGATGAAGTTGTTCTTGGACGGTTATTTACCGTTGCGGCAAAATTGGCGCAGCAAGAAGGCATTGCACAAGACGGTTATCGTTTGTTGGTGAATTGCAACAAGCATGGTGGACAGGAAGTGTTCCATTTGCATATGCATTTGTTGGGCGGAGAACCTTTAGGCAGAATGTTGGCAAAAATGAAAAACAAATTTCACTTCTTTTTGACCGCATTTTTTTGACGGCTTGTAGTTCGTAAGTCCCGAATTTGGTGCATACCCAAAAACCTATTTTAAATATTGCGGCGGATGTCAATCCTATGATTAGAGCTGGTGTCGATTCGACTTCTGCTTGGGTAGAAAATGTCACTGAACAAGCTTTTTAATTTGGCGTATCAGCAGTTTTGGTACGATAAAAAATGGCGTGACGCAAACATATGGACTGGGAGAGTTAAACGAATCACTTAGCACTCTTTGTGCGTCTCCAGCCAAAGCAAAAAAACTGAGCTTGAGCTAAAAAAGACCAACGTCAGAAAGCGTGAATTATCGTCTTTATTTGTATTTACAATAAAAATGTCAACTTTACTCATTGATTTAAAAGGGCAAACCCTAACGCAGGAAGAGGTAGAGCTGCTTGCGCATCCTTTGGTCGCGGGGTTAATTTTATTTACCCGTAATTTTTTTACGATCGTGAACAGATCCAAGCGTTAGTAAAAATCGGTACGTCAACGGGTGAAAAAGCCGTTATTGATTACCGTAGATCAGGAAGGCGGGAGGGTGCAACGCTTTCGCCCCGGTTTTACTCAATTACCTGCAATGCAGGCTTTTGCCGCTTTGATTGCCGACCCAAACGAACAGCAAGCTGTCGCACAGCAAGCGGGTTGGTTGATGGCAGCCGAAATGATGGCCCTGGATATAGATTTGAGTTTCGCCCCGGTGTTGGATCCGGGCATGATTGCAAAGCCATTGGTGATCGCAGTTTTCATTGTGAAGCGGAACCAACCATACAATTGGCTTCTGCCTTTATCGACGGCATGCATACGGCGGGAATGGCTGCTACAGGTAAGCATTTCCCTCGCCATGGCTATGTACTCGCTGATTCGCATTTGGAAACACCATATGACGAACGAGCCAAAGAGGTTATTTTTTTCCAGAGATATTCAGCCATTTCAACAGCTTATCGCACAAAATAAACTGGATGCCGTGATGCCGGCCCATGTGATTTATTCCCAATGCGACAGCCAACCTGCCAGTGGGTCACAATATTGGTTACAACAGGTTTTACGCCAACAGCTCGGTTTTGGCGGCGCAATTTTTTTTCCGATGATTTGGGGATGAAAGGAGCCGGATTCATGGGTGACTTCGTAGCGCGGAGTGAAAAAGCACTTGCCGCAGGTTGTGATTTGTTATTGCTTTGTAATGAACCGGATGGCGTGGTGCAAGTGTTGGATAGGCTAAAACTCAGTGAAAAACGACCGCACTTTGAAACTCGTCAAGCTCGTTTACAACGACTTTTTAAGCGCAAATCGCTAAATTGGACGGATTTGGAGCGTAATGCGGAATATCGTAAAACAAGCGAAACACTGACCGCACTTCAATCAGAATGGCTGGCACACAAGGCGTAACAACCGAATTCCGTTACATTTATTTTAAATTTTCTAATGATTGATTGTATCCATTATCAGAATCATACTTGCCGTTCCTGTCAATGGCTCGATATGCCATATGTTGAACAGCTTAAGGAAAAAGCAACAACATCTAAAAACAACAAATTGGCGAGTTGGATTGTTCACAAACACAATGGTTTGAGCCGTATTCCTCTGCGTCAGTAGGGTTTCGTAATAAAGCCAAAAATGGTAGTGAGCGGCTCAGTAGAACGTCCGATTTTTGGGTATTATAAATGATTACGATAATCCACAAAGCGCAGTGGATTTAACCGATTGCCCGCTTTATCCGGAACGTTTTTTTCTGCCGTGTTTGATGTGTTAAAGGATTTTTATCGCGCGTGCGGGATTGGTTCCCTATAACATTGCCAAACAAAAAGGGGAACTGAAATACATTCTGTTGACGGAAAGCCTTTTTGACCATAGCTTGATGTTGCGTTTTGTGTTGCGTTCTGAAATCAAATTGCCTTTTAATTCAGCGAGAATTAAGCGGTCTATTGAACAAACTTCCCCAATTAAAAAGTAGTCAGCTTGAATATTCAGCCACAACATGCCGCTATTTTGGAGGGCGAAAAAGAAATTTTTGACCGAGCAGCAGGTGTTGGAAGAACGTTTTAACGATATTCCGTTATTCATCCGTCCGCAAGGCTTTTTTTCAAACCAACCCTCAGGTGGCGCAGGTGTTGTACGCGACCGCGTGCGATTGGGGTGAAAAGATTTACCGATAACAAATTTATGGGATCTTTTCTGCGGTGTCGGCGGTTTCGGATTGCATTGTGCAAGCCTACTTAAACAACAAAAACCCGAATAAATTCATTAAATTAACGGGTATAGAAATTTCTCCTTCGGCGATTTATTCTGCTACTTTATCTGCGCGAACGTTAGGCTTGATGGAGGGAATAGTTCTGTTCGTTTTCAATCTTTAGAGGCAGCAAATTTTGCCTTAAGTCAAACGGATAAACCTGATTTGGTGATCGTCAATCCGCCACGTCGCGGAATAGGTAAAGAACTAGCGCAATTTCTCAATAAAAATTCGACCGCACTTTATTCTCTATTCCAGTTGTAATGCTGTGACAATGGGCAAAGATTTAGCTGAGTTAAGCGGTTATCAGCTGCAAAAAATTCGCTTGTTCGATATGTTTTCCCATACGGCACATTATGAAACGTTAATTTTATTATCTAAATCGAATAGCGGTTACGATGCTTAAAATTTTCGTTCGTCTATTATCAAACGGAGAAAGAGAACACTATGAGCAGGCCAACGACCAAATTAGATTTAATCATGGCAGCAGAGGAGAATTATAAAAAGTTAAATTCGTTAATATCAAATTTAACGGAAGACGAATTGTCCACTCCTTTTGATTTTACAAAAAGACGACAAAAAGAAAAGAAGCGCATTGGCGTAGAGATAAAAACCTGCGAGATGTTCTGATCCATTTATATGAATGGCATCAGTTAATCTTAAATTGGGTGAACGCCAATCAAAACGGTGAGCCAAAAACCGTTTATACCTTCACCATATAATTGGAAAAACATATGGTGAGATGAATATGGGGTTTTGGGAAAAAAACATCAAAAAAGACTTCGTTGTTGGAATCAAAAGAGATGTTGAATAAATCTCATGAGGCAGTTATGAGCTTGGTAGCTTCATTGACAAATGAAGAATTATTTTTCTAAACATGTTTTTAAATGGGTGGGCGGGAAGCACGCTGGGTTCTTATTTCGTCAGTGCAACCTCAAGCCATTATGATTGGGCAATGAAGAAATTAAAAAGCGCATCAAAAAAACGTAAAAATAAACGATGAAATATTCACATTAATTTTTCTTTCTTGTTTATTCACAGTTGATAATATCTTCCGCTATAATGACCGCACTTTTTTTAACTTTAAATTAAAGGAATTTCTCATGCAAAATCCAAAAGATGATGTTTTATATGCGCCGGTTGAGTGGGTTGATCACAGTGCGGGTTACACCGACATTCGTTATCATAAATCCACCGACGGTATTGCCAAAATCACCATCAATCGTCCGGAAGTGCGCAATGCTTTCCGTCCGCAAACCGTTAAAGAAATGATCACCGCCTTTGCTGATGCCCGTTTTGACGAAAAAATCGGTGTTATCGTGCTAACCGGTGAAGGCGAAAAAGCGTTCTGTTCCGGCGGTGACCAAAAAGTACGTGGCGATTACGGCGGCTATAAAGACGACAGCGGCGTACATCATCTTAACGTGTTGGATTTCCAACGTGATATTCGTACTTGTCCGAAGCCGGTGGTGGCGATGGTAGCAGGTTATGCCATTGGTGGTGGCCACGTGTTACACATGATGTGTGATCTTACTATCTCCGCAGACAATGCTATTTACGGCCAAACCGGCCCGAAAGTGGGTTCTTTTGATGGCGGTTGGGGCGCAAGCTATATGGCGCGTATCGTTGGTCAGAAAAAAGCGCGCGAAATTTGGTTCTTATGCCGTCAATATAATGCACAAGAAGCCTTAGATATGGGCTTAGTGAACACAGTCGTGCCTTACGCTGAGTTAGAAAAAGAAACCGTGCGTTGGTGCCGTGAAATGCTGCGTAATAGCCCAATTGCTTTTACGTTGCTTGAAAGCCGCATTAAATGCCGATTGCGACGGTCAATCCGGTCTTCAAGAACTTGCCGGTAATGCCACCATGTTGTTCTACATGACAGAAGAAGGCCAAGAAGGTCGCAATGCCTTCAATGAAAAACGCGCGCCGGACTTCGGTAAATTTAAGCGCAATCCTTAAGATAAAAAGTGCGGTCGTTTTTAAAAATGTTTTTAAATCGACCGCACTTTTGCCATTTCGCACACAACAATTTCTTCTCTGCAATTGATATAGGTAAAGACAATGGATTTCGGTTTAACAGAAACAATGATTAAAAAAATCGGTTGGCATTTGCGCCATTTTTCCCAATGTTGAAACAGCGATTTTGTTTTGGCTCACGCGGGAAGGGAAATTTTCGTGAAGACTCGGACATTGATTTAGCCTTAAAAGGCGATGGCATTACCAATGACATGTTGCACGACATACTGCAAACCCTGTCGCAAACCACCGTTCCGTATAAATTCGATGTAGTTATTCATGACAAGATTACCGATCCGGCTTTACTGGAACATATTCAACGAGTGGGTAAGATTTTTCTATGAAAAGAAAAAAATTGCGCCATTCAACATCGTCGTTATCAACTTTTTCCGTTATTCCATTCCGGTAGATTCACAGCTGATTTTGCGCAATCGCTTTTTGAAAAAGCGCGAAGGCCTTTTGGTGAAAGTGTGCTGTGGGCAAAATGAAGGTTGGGGCGAAATTGCGCCATTGCCGGAGTTTAGCCATGAAACCTTAGACCAAGCGCAAGCCCAAGCCATCGAATGGCTGGAAAAATGGGATCAATCCCGCAGTTGCAATGTGAAATTGGATTTAACGGCGGATTTATATCCTTCTGTGGCGTTCGGGCTCAGTTGTGCATTGATGGAAATGAAAGGTCGCTTGGATGATGAAGGCAATTATCGGACCGCGCCTTTATGTTATGGCGACCCGGATGAGCTTTTATGAACCGCTGGATCAAATGCAAGGTGAAAAAGTAGCGAAGGTGAAAGTAGGCATGTATGAAGCCAATCGTGATGGTCTCATTGCCGATATGCTGTTAGAAGCCATCCCGGATTTGCAATTACGGCTAGATGCTAACCGCAGCTGGACACCGGCTAAAGCGCAAATGTTCGCCAAATATGTGAAACCTGAGCATCGTGCGCGCATTCAATTTATTGAAGAACCTTGCAAAACCCGTGAGGAAAGTCGTCAATTTGCGGCAGAAACCGGCATTAACATAGCCTGGGATGAAAGTGTACGTGAACCTGATTTTTGTGTGGAAAAAGAACCGCACTTGGCGGCGATTGTGATTAAACCGACGTTGGTGGGATCTATTGAGCGTTGTGCTGAGCTGATTGAACAGGCGCACGCGTTAGGTATTAAAGCGGTTATCAGTTCTAGCATTGAAAGTAGCTTCGGTTTAACTCAACTGGCACGCATGGCGCAACAATATACGCCAAATGTTACGCCGGGATTAGACACCTTTGGATTTGATGGATTATCAAGTCGTCAGAACCTGGCCGGGGTCTGAGTTACCTGTCGTTGGCTTGGATTCGGAATTCGTGACCGAAGTCATTTTTAGATTAAAAAGTGCGGTCGTTTTTCTGATGTTTTTATAGTTGAATTTTTACAGATTAGACCAGAAAAAGGCGAAAAAAAGCATTATAATGCGCGCAATGAAAAGGAATGTGATATGTCATCAAAATACAACATTTTGCTGTTAAATGGCCCGAACTTGAATATGTTGGGCGTGCGTGAGCCAGGTCATTACGGGCATTTGTCATTGGCGGCAGTTGAGCAGCATTTGCAACAACAAGCAGCAAAACAGCAAGTTGCATTGGATTGTTTTTCAAGCCAATAGCGAAGAAAAATTGATTGATAAAAATCCACCAAAGTTTTCAAAAGGTGGATTTTATTATCATCAATCCTGCGGCCTATACCCACACCAGTGTGGCGTTGCGTGATGCGTTACTTGCCGTTGGCATTCCTTTTGTTGAAGTGCATTTATCTAATATTCATAAACGCGAGTCATTTCGTCATCATTCTTATTTTAGTGATGTGGCGGAAGGGGTGATTTTTGGATTGGGGAGCCAAGGGATATGAATATGCCTTGGACTTTGCGGTGCAATATTTAGCACAAAAAGCCTGAATTTAAGAAAATTTGTCGAGATTTTTGCATAATTTTGTCGCAAAATCTGCAATTTTCAGGTAATCTCTCGTTCAAAAATTTTTTTAGATTTAAAGGTATCGCATTTTTTTAGCTGTTTTTAGACGTATAAGTGCGGTGAATATTTATCCTCTTTTATTTAGCAATTAGCGGAACAACATTATGGCAATGGACATTCGTAAAAATTAAAAAAATTAATTGAACTTGTTGAAGAATCAGGCATTATGGAACTGGAAATTTCCGAGGGTGAGGAATCAGTTCGCATCAGTCGTAGCCAGCCGGCAGCAAGTTCAGTGCAATATACCTTACCAGCAGCAGCTCCAGCTGCAATTCCGGCTCCGGTCGCAGCACAACCGGTGGTTACTGCGGCTGCGCCAACAGCAATGGCTGATGAATTGGCAGGACATCTAATTCGTTCACCGATGGTGGGTACCTTCTATCGTAGCCCAAGCCCGGATGCTAAAGCGTTTGTTGAAGTCGGTCAGTCTGTTAAAGTGGGTGATGCACTCTGTATTGTAGAAGCGATGAAAATGATGAACCGTATTGAAGCGGATAAGGCGGGCGTAATTAAGGCGATTTTGATTAATGACGGCGAAGCGGTAGAATTTGACGAACCGTTAATCGTGATCGAATAATCGCTATTATGTAAGGTGGGCGGCAAAGCCCACCGTTTGTATATGGCAAATTTAGTCTCGAAAAAGTGGAATTCTTATGTTAGAAAAAGTCGTTATTGCCAATCGCGGTGAAATTGCACTGCGTATTCTACGTGCCTGCAAAGAACTTGGTATTAAAACCGTTGCCGTGCATTCTACAGCCGACCGTGATTTGAAACATGTCTTATTGGCAGATGAAACTATATGTATTGGTCCTGCCCCTTCCGTTAAAAGTTATTTGAATATTCCGGCCATTATTGCGGCTGCTGAAGTTAGCGGTGCCGAAGCTATTCATCCGGGATATGGCTTTTTATCTGAAAATGCGGATTTTGCCGAACAAGTGGAACGTTCCGGTTTTACCTTTATCGGACCGACCGCGGATGTGATCCGTTTAATGGGCGATAAAGTATCTGCCATTAACGCCATGAAAAAAGCAGGCGTACCTTGTGTGCCTGGTTCTGATGGGCCTGTCGGCAGTGATATGGCGAAAAAAACAAGGAAATTGCCAACCGTATTGGTTATCCGGTGATTATTAAAGCCTCCGGTGGTGGTGGTGGTCGTGGTATGCGTGTAGTTCGTAATGAGGCAGCTCTGGAAGAATCCATCGCGATGACGAAAGCGGAAGCGAAAGTGGCGTTCAACAACGACATGGTTTACATGGAAAAATATTTGGAAAACCCTCGTCATGTGGAAATCCAAGTCTTAGCTGACACCTATGGCAACGCCGTCTATCTTGCGGAACGTGATTGTTCGATGCAACGTCGTCACCAAAAAGTAGTGGAAGAGGCGCCGGCTCCGGGAATTTCCGAAGAAGTACGTCGCGACATCGGTTCCCGTTGTGCCAAGGCTTGCGTTGAAATCGGTTATCGTGGAGCGGGTACGTTTGAATTCTTATATGAAAACGGTGAGTTCTATTTCATTGAAATGAACACACGTATTCAAGTGGAACATCCTGTTACTGAAATGATTACCGGTGTGGATTTGGTCAAAGAGCAGCTACGCATTGCTTCAGGTTTGCCTATTTCTTTCAAACAAGAAGACATTAAAGTAAAAGGTCATGCTATTGAATGTCGTATCAATGCGGAAGATCCAAAAACCTTCTTGCCTTCTCCGGGTAAAGTGGAGCATTTGCACTCACCGGGCGGCTTAGGTGTTCGTTGGGATTCTCACATTTACGCAGGTTATACCGTTCCGCCGCATTATGATTCTATGATTGCTAAGCTCATTACTTACGGCGATACCCGTGACGTCGCGATTCGTCGTATGCAAAACGCGTTGGCGGAAACTATTATTGACGGAATCAAAACTAACATACCGTTACATAATCTGATTCTAGAAGATGAAAATTTCCAAAAAGGTGGAACTAATATTCATTACTTGGAAAAAGAAATTAGGAATGCGGTAATAATTTCCAACTCGACAATAAGGATGCCACAAGTAATGGCATCCTTATTATTTTTATATTTTCCTTTTTCCTCACATTTCCGATATTCCTTTTTATATTAAAAACGTTTATGTAATGAAAAATTTACACCTACAGAAAATATTCTTATTATGCTAGTAAATTATAATTTATAAGGAAAAATTTATGCTGAAAGATAAGGCCTTTTTATTATGGGGGATTATTCGTTGCATTGCTCACTATTTTAGTTGATCAGGTAGCTAAAAACAGAACTGGCGACGGAGTATAGGCTTAGCCCTTTGACATTGGCGATTTTACTGGGAATTTTAATCGGTAACAGTTTTTATCCGAAAAATCGCCGTAAATATTGCAAGTGGGATTCATTTTTCCAAACAGACATTGTTACGTTTAGGCATTGTGCTGTATGGTTTTCGCCTGACGTTGCAGGATATCGGTAATGTAGGCGTAAATGCCATATTGACTAATGCGGTGATGTTAATATCAACTTTTTTTATTACTTTGTGGTTTGGTATTCATTATCTAAAAATGGACAAAAACACCGTTTATTTAACCGGTGCGGGTTGTAGTATTTGTGGCGCTGCAGCGGTTATGGCGACAGGGGCCGGTAATCAAGGCAGAATCTCATCAAATTTCTGTCGCAGTTGCTGTCGTGGTGATTTTTGGTACATTGTCGATGTTGCTTTATCCCGTTTTTTTATTCTTATGTGTGGAATATCATGAGTCCGCATCAATTCGGTATTTATATCGGTTCAAGCGTGCATGAAGTGGCGCAAGTTTATGCGGCGGGTGGCAATATTAGTCCCGAGGTTGCGGATACTGCGGTGATTTCTAAAATGATTCGGGTGATGCTGCTGGCTCCGTTTCTACTCGTTTTATCCTGGGCTTTAGTAAAAAATTCGAATAACCCGCAACGGAATAAAATTAATATTCCGTGGTTTGCCGTATTTTTTTATTTTGGTTGCGGTATTTAATTCTTTTTTTCTTTATTGCCGAAAGATTTAGTCAATTTGATTGTGGAGATTGATGGCTTGTTGTTAATTGCGGCGATGACAGCGTTAGGGCTAACGACCCACATCAGAGCCATCAAACAAGCGGGCGTTAAGCCTCTAATTCTTGGTGGCTTGGTTTACCTGTGGCTGACAGGGGGCGGGTTTGTACTGAATATGGCGACAGCTGCCTTATTGTAAGCAAAAAGTGCGGTCGAAATTTTAGGTGTTTTTGTTGAAAAATAAGCAAGAAAGGGGGAGCATGCTGAGCGAACGAAGTTATCATTAATAGTTATTTGATTTTTGGTTTTTTTCGGTTATCCTTGACAGCGTTTTCTCGTATTAAGAGGTTCGGGAAAACGGTAAATATAACAAGTTCTGTTTATTTCAACTAACAAGGATTCTATCCAATGAAAACTCTCGTATTTTCGACCGCACTTTTGAGCTGTGCGGCACTCGCTCAAGCCTCAACCCTTCAATCCAATTACAATACCGACACGCATACTTATGAATTAACCAAGTCTTTTGATGTGGTTGTTCCAAAAGGTTCACAAGGTAAAAACCGAACTATGGGTTCCGTTGCCGTCTAATAATGATTATCAAAATGTACAATCTGTTGAATTTGAAGGTAATTACCAGACTGCATATATAACGGAAAATAATAAGTACGGTGCTAAAACACTGTATGCAAACTGGGATGATAAAGCACAAAAAAACGTGATTTAAAAAAATTAAGTTGATTGTGCAAACCCAAGATCGTGAACCTATGTTAAAAAGGTGCATTGGATAATTATCAACAGCCTGAAAAAAATTGAATATTCTGTCGATGTGAAAGAATATTTAAAAACCGACGGATCATATTAAAAATAGATGGAATTGTGAAGCAGTTCGCCGATAAAATTACAGGTGGCGAAACCAATCCGTTAAAAAAAGCCGAACTGATTCATAAGTGGATCGTTAGTAATATGGAACGTGATAACTCGGTATTGGGCTGTGGTGATGGTGATGTGGAAAAAATCCTAACCTCCGGAGTATTGAAAGGCAAATGTACCGATATTAATTCAGTATTTGTCGCGTTGGCACGCGCTTCCGATATTCCGGCAAGAGAAATTTTTGGCGTGCGTTTGGGCGAAGCGAAAAAAATGGCGCAATATTCTAAAACTGCATTCGGCAGCGCAAAAGACAAAATTGCGAATGTAAGCGGGGGCAGCATTGCCGTGCGGAATTTTTATTTAGCGGGTTTCGGCTGGGTGCCGGTTGATTCGGCTGATGTAGCAAAAATGCGTTTAACGGAGAAAAAATCCGTTGAGGACAAAGATACACAGGCGGTTTCAAAATATTTATTCGGCAATTGGGAGGCTAACTGGGTCGGTTTTAATCACGCGCGTGATTTAAACTTATATCCGCAACCTGAATTAGCGCCTCTAAACAATTTTTGGTTACCCTTATGCGGAAGTGGGGGCGATCCGTTAAATTCTTTTTGATCCAAAAAGAGTTCGGTTATGAATTCATTGCTAAAGAATTATAATAATAAATTTATTGCCTCTTGTATCACTGCGGTTGTTGCCGCAGTGACTTCAACCTTGTGCTGTATTGCACCGCTAATTTATTTGATGTTCGGTATTTCATCGCCTTGGTTGATAGAGTTGAATAAATTTGATTTTTTTACGTATTCCAATGCTGATTTTGTCGCTTGGCACATTTGCATACGGCTTTTTGGTTGCTCATGTTTTTCCAAAAAGAATTATTTGTACCAAATATATGTCGCGCCGTGCTTTGATAATAGCGTATTGGTTGGTTTTTATCGTTATTATTTTCTTTTTAACCTATCCGACAATATTGCCATGGTTTTTTTAGAGTAGAAGCTTATGTTTAAGAGATTTTTTTGCTGTTTTAATCTTGTTTTTCTCATTTAATACTATGAGTTATGCAAATGAGACCAACACCGTTAACGATAATGAGAAACAAGTGGTTTTTATACGTTAAGGAAATGACTTGTCAGCTTTGTGTTTATTTGGTGAATAAAGAATTACGTGCTATTGACGTGCGTCATTTCAACCAAAAGCGAGCTTTAAAGACCGTTTGGTTAAAGTGATTACGCAAAAAAAGTGTCTCCGACGAAACACTAATTAAAGCCATCAATAAATTGAATTACAGCGCGATTGTGCAAAAATTAAAAACGCCCTCAATTTTGACCGCACTTTTAGTCCAAAAATGCTAATAAAGTGCGGTCTATTCCGTTAAAAATTCTGTTCATTTTTCCCTATTTTTAAGCTATTCTATACGGCATTTTATAATTGGTTTCTCCGCAAAAGTGCGGTTGTTTTTTTAAGAGTTTTTAAAGGTAATCCTATGCAAGAACAATATCGTCCTGATTTGATTGAACCGGAAGTGCAAAAAAATTCTGGCAGGACAATAAAAACTTTCAAAGCGGTACAAGATAACAACAAAGAAAAAAATATTACTGTCTTTCCATGTTGCCGTATCCATCCGGCCGTTTGCACATGGGACATGTGCGCAATTACACTATCGGCGACGTGGTTTCCCGTTATCAACGCATGATTGGTAAAAACGTGTTACAACCGATGGGGTGGGATGCGTTTGGTTTGCCTGCGGAAGGCGCGGCGGTGAAAAAAATAATACCGCTCCGGCAAAATGGACTTACGAAAATATTGAATACATGAAAAACCAGTTACAACTGCTAGGGCTTCAGTTATGACTGGGATCGTGAAGTGACCACGTGCCGCCCGGAATATTACAAATGGGAACAATGGTTCTTTACCGAGTTATACAAAAAAAGGTTTGGTGTATAAGAAAAACCTCTACGGTGAACTGGTGCCCGAACGATAAAAACCGTATTGGCGAACGAACAGGTGCACGAAGGTTGCTGCTGGCGTTGTGATACCCCGGTGGAACAAAAAGAAATTCCACAATGGTTTATTAAAAATCACTGATTACGCTGAGCAGTTGCTAAATTGCTTAGATGATTTACCACAATGGGCCGGATCAAGTAAAAAACCATGCAGCGTAACTGGATCGGGCGTTCCGAAGGGGTGGAAATCACCTTTGATATTAAAGACACCAACGAGAAATTAGCGGTTTACACTACCCGTCCGGATACGTTCTACGGCGTGAGTTATGTAGCTGTTGCGGCTGCTCATCCATTGGCAACGCTTGCGGCGCAAAATAATCCTGAATTAGCCGAGTTTATTCAAGAAGCGAAAAAAACACTAAAGTTGCGGAAGCGGACATTGCCACCATGGAGAAAAAAAGGCATGCCGACAGGGGCTTTATGCCATTCATCCGTTAACCGGTGAACAAGTGCCGGTGTGGGTGGCGAACTTTGTGTTAATGCACTATGGTACCGGCGCGGTGATGGCAGTACCGGCGCACGATCAACGTGATTTTGAATTCGCGCAAAAATATCATTTACCGATTAAACAGGTTATCGAACCGATTAACGGCGAAGCGATCGATTTAACCAAACAAGCTTTTTACCGAACATGGCAAACTGGTTCACTCCGGCGAATTTGATGGGTTGGCATTTGACGCCGCGTTTAATGGCATTGCCAATAAATTGAGTCCGTGGGCAAAAGGCAAACGCCAGTAAATTACCGCTTACGCGACTGGGGCGTTTCCCGTCAACGTTATTGGGGCGCTCCAATTCCGATGCTAACCTTGGAAAACGGTGATGTGGTGCCGGTGCCAATGGAAGATTTGCCGATTATTCTGCCGGAAGATGTCGTAATGAACGGTGTGAACAGCCCAATTAAAGCGGATCCTGAATGGGCGAAAACGACCTATCAGGGCAAACCGGCATTAAAAGAAACCGACACCTTCGATACTTTCATGGAATCTTCTTGGTACTACGCCCGCTATACTTGCCCGCAATATCAACAAGGTATGTTAAACAGCGAAGAGGCGAACTATTGGCTACCGGTGGATCAATATATCGGCGGTATCGAGCATGCGACCATGCACTTATTGTATTTCCGCTTCTTCCATAAATTATTGCGTGATGCAGGCTTGGTAAATAGTGATGAACCAGCCGATAAATTATTGTGTCAAGGCATGGTGTTGGCAGATGCTTTCTATTACACCAGCCCGACCAACGAGCGTATTTGGGTCTCTCCGACCAAAGTCACATTGGAACGTGATGAAAAAAAGGTCGTATCGTGAAAGCGGTGGATGATGAAGGCCATGAATTGGTGCACGCCGGCATGACGAAAATGTCGAAATCCAAAAACAACGGTATTGACCCGCAAGAAATGGTGGAAAAATACGGCGCGGACACTGTGCGCTTATTCATGATGTTTGCCTCGCCTGCGGAAATGACCTTGGAGTGGCAAGAATCCGGTGTTGAAGGGGCAAAACGTTTCTTAGCGCGAGTATGGAATTTGGTATTTGAATACAGCAAAAATCCAACAAAAACAGCCGTCAATCCGACCGCACTTTCTAGCGCTCAAAAAGCGTTACGTCGTGATGTCCACAAAACCATTGCGAAAGTAAGCGATGACATTGGTCGTCGTCAAACGTTCAATACCGCCATCGCTGCGGTCATGGAATTAATGAACAAATTGACCCGTGCGCCGTTGGATGACGAGCAAGATCGCGCCATTATGGCGGAAGCGCTGAGCGCAGTAGTCAGAATGTTATATCCAATTACGCCACATATTTGTTTCCGTTTGTGGCATGAACTTGGCAATCAGGACATTGTTGATTTTGCTCCTTGGGTAGCAGCGGATCCTGAAGCAATGATTGAAGATGAAAAAAACTGATTGTTGTTCAAGTAAACGGTAAAGTACGTGGTAAAGTGACTGTGGCGGCTGACATGGCAGAAGCTGATATCAAAGCAAGAGCACTGGCAGATGCCAATGTACAAAAATTCTTAGCGGGTATGACTATTGCAAAAAGCGATTTATGTACCTGGTAAATTATTGAATTTTGTTGTGAAATAATGGTCGAAATAACAGGCTCGGATGCTCCGAGCCTTGGTTAAGTTAAATTTTACGCCTAAGGCGTATCTCATCAGAACGGGTAACTATGAACATTTCTAAACTTTTTAACCACATTAACGGCAGTCGCAATCACTGGCTGTTCAACTTCGGCAAAACAGGCTCAGCAAGCGCGAGCTTATCAGGATATTGACGGTTCGGTGAAAGAAATCATATTTACGGATCATACCTTAAAATGAACAACAACTAAACGACATTCGTGTGGCACGTGGTCAAGCGGCTAATAAAACAGGTGTAATCGGTGAAATTTATGCGTTGCGTGATGGTTCGGGCTTGTTGCTGACTGACGGAACCAAATCGTTTAGTCCGTATGAATCAACGGAAATGAGAATGTTAGCAAATGCTAAAAGCCTTTGATTTATATGAATTTGGTCGAGGTCACATGGGGCATGCCAAATTTTCCGCGAAGAACGGAATGTGTAAAGATTTTAACGGAAAAAAACGGTATCAATTTAACTATGGCTACCAATTATTATGATGTGAAAAGCCTGAGTAATTATCATACACTTTTTGTTAATGTCGACATCAATAACAAAACGATTTTATCTAAAGATATGGGTTATAAAGCCTCTTTCACAACATCGGATAAAGCTGTCGATGCTAAAATGAGAGAAGCAGAAAAAAACAAAGCGGGCAAAAAATCGCCTTATCCAATATTGAAAAAAACAGCCAGTATTCTCCTTGGAATTTGTAAATAAAATAAAAAGGTTGGGATTATGTCTAAATCTCTCAAGTATTTTTTCGGCTTGTTCACTATTACTTTGCTAACAGCGTGCGGTTTTCAATTTCAAAACGGGCAATTAATTCCTGAAGTATTGCAAACCTTGAATTTTGAAAGTGCAAATCCTTACGGAGATATGGAGTTGGCAATGCGCAAGCAATTGCAACAATAATATTCAATTGACGGAAAAAAACGTGCCGATGTTCCCGTCTTGCGCTTGAATAAAACCATTTTTCGAAGATAAGGTTGCTTCGGTATTTAAACAGGGCAGAGAAGCAGAGAAAAATTCTGATGTTGGAAGTAGTAGCAAGCGTGCGCATGCCAAATCAGCAAACTTATCCGCTTTCGGTAAAAATCCGCCGTACTTTCTTTGATAACTCGCGTGCTGCGCTGGCGAAGTCTGTTGAAAAAGAGGTAATAATGAACGATATGCGCGAACAAGCGGCTCGTCAGTTAATCAGCAAAAATGGTAGCGTTACAGCATCAAACCCAATAATTATCCTGAGAGATAAAAAGAGTCGGTTATGAATTATTGAAAATAATTAAAACCGACTTTTTTTGTTTGCGTTATTTCCCTTTATTTACTATCTCTTTTATGCAGCAATATTACCTGGGATGTAATGTTGTAGCAGATTAAATTTCTTTTTAGGCGGAAAGTATGATTTTACAGTGCGCCTACTACTGCGTCGCCGACCTGTTGGGTGCTTGCCGTGCCACCAAGATCAGGTGTTTTGCAGTCACTTTGTAATACGGTTTCCATTGCTTGCATAATTGCATCAGCTGCGGCTTGTGCGAGTGGGTTTTGTTCAGCAAAGAATTCCAACATCAATGCGCCGCACCAAATAGTAGCAAGTGGGTTGGCGATATTTTTACCGGCAATATCCGGTGCTGAGCCATGAACGGGTTCAAATAGCGATGGATAACGTCTTTCCGGGTTGAGATTGGCTGAAGCGGCTAAGCCTAGAGTACCGACACAAGCGGGCCCTAAATCGGAAAGAATATCACCGAAAAGATTGGAACAAACCACAATATCAAATCGTTCCGGTTGCAGAACAAATTTTGCGCATAATGCATCAATATGCTCTTTATTCCATTGGATTTGTGGGTATTCTTTAGCAATAGTGGCGGTGCGTTCATCCCAATAAGGCATACTGATTGACATGCCGTTAGACTTGGTTGCGGCAGTTAATCGTCTGCGTGGGCGTTTGGTTGCCATTTCAAAGGCATAGCGTAGAATGCGATCACAACGTTTACGTGTGAAAATAGATTGTTGCATGACGGTTTCATCTTCCGTCCCATCAAAGATCATTCCGCCTACACTACTGTATTCGCCTTCGGTATTTTTCACGAACAACTACAAAAATCTATATCCCCGGTTGTTTGCCAATAAGCGGGCAAGGTACGCCGCGAAAAAAAGGCGAACGGGGCGAACATTTGCGTATAGGTCAAATTCACGGCGAAATTTAAGTAGTGAACCCCATAGTGAAATGTGATCAGGAACTCGCTGAGGATCACCGACCGCTCCGAAATAAATAGCATCGAAATTTTGTAAAATTTCTTTCCAATCGGTAGGAAGCATATCTCCATGGACTATGTAGTAGTCACTACAGGCCCAGTCAAATTCAGTAAATTCTAAAGTGATGCCCTGTACTTCGGCTGCTTTTTCAGCACTTTAATTCCTTCAGGCAACACTTCTTTTTCCAATTCCGTCGTCGGGAATTGCAGCTATGCGAAAGGTGTTTTTTTATTTCTTTATTATTCATAATTTCTCCCAATGGATTGTGAACTCAAATTGAGTATAGGTTCCGGTTTCCGGTATGTCTATAAACCGTTGCTTATTTCATTATAAAATCATTATTTATATCATACGAAAAAGTCTGTTTTTCATATTAAAAAAATAAGATGTTATTCGCTAATTTAGACTTTGCTAGCTAACTTTGTGATTCAATTTCGATATGTTAATATACTCACAATTTTTTTCGTGTTGAGTTTAAAAATTGGATAATGAATCGCATTTTTTTCCGGAACAATTGGCCCAAGCACTGAATAGCCGATTGTCGACAATATATTATTTGGTCGGACAAGATCCGCTGTTGCTGGGGAAAGTCGCGATTTAATTATGCAAACTGCAATTGCTCAAGGGTTTGATGAAAAAGTCGAGCTGCAAATCGATAATTCGACGGACTGGAACGATTTATTTGAACGTTGTCAATCCATCGGACTTTTCTTTAATAAGCAAATTATTATTTTAAATTTGCCCGAAAAATCTGACCGCGCTTTTACAAGAGAGGTTAGCTGAATTAGTTTCTCTGCTGAATAGTGATTTGTTGCTCATTTTACAACTGCCAAAACTGACGAAGCCAATGGAAAAGCAAGATTGGTTTAAACGGGCGGCACAGTATGAGCCACATATTTATTTAGTAAATTGTCAAACACCGACGGCAGAACAATTATTGCGCTGGGTGGCTAATCGTGGCAAAGCGATGGGATTAAACATTGAACAGGAGGCCATACAGCTACTTTGTTACAGTTATGAGAATAATTTATTGGCATTGAAACAGAGTTTGCAATTGCTTGCGCTATTATATCCGGACGGTAAATTGAGCTTTGCTGTTGTGAAAAATGTGGTGGAACAATCTTCAGTGTTTACTCCGTTTTCAATGGGTTGATGCTTTTGCTAGAAGGCAAAGAAAAATCGCGCAAGACGAATTTTTAAAAAGGATTACAGGCTGAAGATGTGCAACCCGTAATTTTATTGCGTACTTTTCAACGTGAATTAATGACCTTGCTGGAACTTGCCAAACCGCAACAAGCGGTCTATTTAGATATGCCGCTGCCAACGGCACAGTTACGCGAAGGGTTTGATCGTCTCAAAAAGTTTGGCAAAAATCGTCGTCCTTTATTTCAACAGGCTTTTTCAACGTCTAACCTACAGAAAACTTTATCTGGTTATTCAACGGCTCGCCGATCTCGGAACGTGGTCTAAAGCAGGATTTTAGCTACTGATGTTTGGGGCAAACTGGCTGATCTTTCCGTACAATTCTGTATTTCAAATTGAAAACCTACCGCACTTTTTATGTGCTATTTTTTTGCTTTTTGATTTAGATAAACTTTTTGTTAAAAAAATATCTTTCCGCATATTATTGTAGTTGTGGATTTTCAGAAATTCAGTATGATCTCAAACAGAATTTTTGTTAACTCTTTTCGAGGTGTTTTTATGCTGTATTTAGAATTTTTATTCTTATTACTAATGCTATATGTAGGAGCCGTTACGGCGGTATCGGGCTGGGTGTAGTATCCGGTATCGGTTTGGTGATTGAAGTATTTATTTTCCGTATGCCGGTCGGAAAAGCACCTATTGATGTAATGCTGATTATTTTAGCTGTTGTAACCTGTGCTTCCATATTAGAAGCTGCCGGCGGGTTAAAATTTATGTTACAGGTAGCTGAAAAAAAGTGTTGCGTAGTAATCCGAAGCGCGTTACTCTGCTCGGACCGATAGTCACTTACCTGATGACTTTCATGTTGGGAACCGGCCACTCTGTTTATTCCATTATGCCGATTATTGGTGATGTGGCGTTGAAAAATAAAAATCCGCCCGGAACGTCCGATGGCTGCGGCTTCTGTAGCTTCGCAGTTGGCAATTACTTCCAGTCCATTATCTGCAGCAGTGGTGTTCTATCTAGCACAAATTACTAAATTACCGGGATTTGAACATATTTCCTTGTTACATATTGTAGGTGTAACTGTGCCAGCAACTTTTTGCTGGTACTATCGCATTAGCATTATATAGTATGCGTCGTGGTAAAGAGTTAGAAGATGATCCTGAATATCAACGTCGCTTGCAGGATCCTGTATGGCGTGAACGTATTTTGAATACCACTAGTACGACATTAAATGATGCTTTACCGCCTGCGGCAAAACAATCTGTTTATTTATTTCTGTTATCATTAGTCGTTATCGTGATTATTGCGATGCTACCTGAAATCCGTACTGTTATTCCGGCAGGGCATCGAAGATACATCTAAAGTTAAACCGATCTCTATGTCTATCATTATTCAAATGATGATGCTATGTTTCGGTGGTATTATTTTACTGGCAACCAAAACTAATCCGCAAATCGTGCCGAACGGCGTGGTATTTAAATCGGGAATGGTAGCCGCGATTGCGATTTTCGGGATTGCTTGGATGAGTGATACTTACTTCCAACACGCAATGCCTGAGTTTAAAGCAGCAATTACTGATATGGTGAAATCTGCGCCTTGGACGTTTGCATTGGCGTTATTTGCAGTGTCCGTCGTAATTAACAGCCAAGCTGCGACAGCAGTAATGATGCTACCTGTTGGTATTGGTCTGGGTATTCCGGCTCCAATTCTAGTTGGTTTAATGCCGGCAACTTATGCTTACTTCTTTATCCCGAATTACCCATCTGATATTGCTACCGTAAACTTTGACGTAACGGGAACTACCAAAATCGGTAAATATTATTTCAACCATAGCTTTATGGTGCCAGGTTTAATTAGTGTAGTTGTGGCTTGTTTGGTAGGAGTTGGCGTAGCCGAAATGATTATTCGCTAATTTGGTTAAACTTCAATTCTCATAAAAAGGCCTCAGTATTATAACTGAGGCCTTTTATTTTAAAACTGTTTATCCAAATTGGATAGTTTTTTTAACTAATCGGCGTTAGCTCTATTGCTTTTTATATTTTTTTATAAGGTAGATCTCCTATTCGGCTCCCCAGCTGTTAGAGGCTGGGAGCCGTATGTTAATTAACTTTAATGTAAGAGAATCTTTATGAAAAAAATTAATCAAATTCGGTTTAACGGCGCTATGCGTTGCAACAATGACAGCTTGTGGTGGTTCAGGTGGCGGCTCATCAAATAATGCCCCTGCCCCTTCTAAGCAAACCAAGACTGTGAACGAAGGCGGTGCTCCTACTTCAGGAAGAGCGGTTGACTCTATTACTGCAAAGAATGTTGCGGCAGGTACTATTAAAACGGCGACAGTAAGCAATACCGCAGTGGTTGTTGACGGCAAAACGTTTTCTTTAGCTCCGTTCGGTGGTGCTTCACGGAATCTTGGCGTTTTTGCTAATAATATGGAAGTGGTAAAAAGAAACTGATGATGGACAGTATTACGGTTTCGTATCTGAAGGTCGTGGAAAACAGCGTTATGCTTATTATGGTAGCTTAGAGGCCGAAACAGCAGTAATGCCGACAGCTGGTATCGTACATTATGACGGTGATGTAGTTTATAGCTACGGCGGCCGGATTGAGCCGAATGAGCAGTATGCAGACGGTGATGTTAAGTTGACCGTAGATTTCGGTACGAAGAAAAATTAACGGAACGATTGATGATGCTATCGGCGGTAGCGGCGTGAAAGGACTAGCGCAAGTAAATGCTGATATTTCAGGTTCTTCATTCGCAGGTAAAAGTAAGCACTGCTACGGTATCTTCAGACTTAAGCGGTAAATTCTTTGGTGTTAACGCACGCAGTATGGCCGGGGTATTCACTGACCCGAACAATACCTTGAGTGGCGCGTTTGAAGCCGACAGAGATTAATTTCATAACATAAAGTGCGGTTGAAAAAAACCGCATTTTATGGAAAAACACTAGATCAAATCTGATTACACATCCAATCCCAATACTTTACGCCCGTTAATGCTGGCAATATCTACCATAGCATCTAAATTTGGAAAACGACATCCGGCAGCAAGCAGGCTAAGTTCTTGCCACATATCACCTTCACATAATGGTACCATATAATCGCAGATATTATCTGTGCCGATTGCCACTGTAATTCCTTCCGGAATCATTTCATCAGCAGGCGTTAAAGCGTTATGAAACGGCATTAGCTCTTCTTTTCGGTTACTGTCAATCCATGCCATCGGGCAAGCAATTATCATCATTTTGGCTTCACGCATTTTTCATATAAGCGATAACGGTATTCTTCGAATGAGAACCGATGGAAATTCCGTGAATTGCGACTACACGTCCCCGCATGCCGTGCTCTATCGCTTTGTCACATAACTGTTCTGTTTCCTTTTCTTGTGGGCTATTAAACTGATCAACGTGAACGTGGCACATAATGCCACGCGATTTTGCCGCCTCCATTAAAATGTCCATTGCTTCCAGCCCGCGCCCATAATCCAGCTCGTCACGATAGGGTAGACCGCCGATCATATCTACCATATCGCAACCGATATCGAACCATTTACGCGCGGCAGGCTCGATAACCCCTTTCAAAGTTTGATTGGCGAATTTCAGAATAATGTCATTTTTATACACTTCCCGCGCTTTATGGGCTGCGATAATAGCGCGGTCTTCACATACCGGATCAATATCTACAAAGGTACCGAACGCGGTTACCCCTTGTGAAATCATTAACTCAATAGACTGACAAAAGCGTGCGTAATAATCTTCTACGCTGGAATTACGCTTCACTTCATCCACCAAATCCCATTTTTGTTGGAGATTGCTGGAATGGTAAATACCAATTTTCTCAGGTGTCATAGTAAATGCGCGGTCGGCATGAGCGTGAGCATTAACCCATCCCCTTTTTAATGATTTCGTCTCTGATATAGGTTTTGAAACTGCGGACATGATTTTTCATAGTGACCTCGAGAAAGCAGTTAAATTTGATCTAAAGTATGATAGGAAAGCAAATACAAAAATCCTCTGAAAGAGGATCTGTTATTAATTGAAAATAAAATAGCATGCAATGTTTGCACATTGCTAAAAACAAATTGAAATGTTATGCAAAATTCTCAGATTTTTTTAATTAATAACATTGCTGATTGGGTCCTGATTAGCTGCGCGCTAGTATAATAAAAAGGCCGGATAAAATCCAGCCTGTTGATTAACTAACGCAAGAACGTCGGAATTTTACTTTCGTATTCTGCGATTTTGTCTTCGTGTTGAAGGGTTAAACCGATATTATCCAAGCCGTTTAACAAAACAATGACGGCGGAATTCATCCAGTTCAAAAGGTATACACTTTGTCGCCTACGGTCACGGTCATCGCCTCCAAATCCACATGGATTTGTTTACCTTCGTTCGCCCACACCCATTGGAAGATTTCTTCCACTTCCTCTTCGCTTAAAACGAATCGGTAACATGTGATTGTTCAGCTGTTGTTATAGAAAAATATCCGCGAAACTTGGCGCGATCATCACTTTGAAACCATAATCGGCAAGCGCCCAAGGGGCGTGTTCACGAGAAGAACCACAGCCGAGGTTTTTACGTGCTAATAAAATGGTAGCGCCTTGATATTGTGGATAGTTTAACACGAATTCCGGATTCGGTTTGGTGCCATCCACATCCAAATAACGCCATTCGTGGAATAAGTGTTTGCCGAAACCTACGCGCGTAATGGCTTGTAAAAATTGTTTTGGAATAATCGCATCCGTGTCCACGTTTGCCGCATCCAATGGCACTACTAAGCCTGAAAGTTGTTTGAATCCTGCCATCTTTCTTTTTCCTCTTCTTTGGGCCTTAATTTAATGTCACGTCACGAATATCAACGAATTTACCGAACATGCCGGCAGCTGCTGCCATCGCAGGGCTTACTAAGTGAGTGCGACCATTACGACCTTGGCGACCTTCAAAGTTACGGTTTGAAGTGGAAGCACAACGTTCCCATTCGCCCAAGCGGTCGTCGTTCATTCCTAAACACATGGAACAACCCGGATTGCGCCATTCTGCACCTGCTTCGATAAAGATTTTATCCAAGCCTTCTTTTTCCGCTTGTTCTTTTACTAAACCGGAACCCGGCACCACTAAAATCCGTTTTACGTTATCGGCTTTTTTTGCGGCTCTTCATCACCGCCGCAGCCGCGCGTAAATCTTCGATACGGGCATTCGTGCAAGAACCGATAAATACTTGATCCACAGGGATTTCTTTTTAAATCAGCGTTAGCTTCTAGACCAATATAAGTCAAGGCTTTTTTTCAGCAGAGGCGCGAGTGACCGGATCGGCCATTTCTGTTGGATTTGGCACTCGTTGATCGATACCGATTACTTGCCCAGGGTTCGTGCCCCCAAGTGACTTGCGGTGCGATATCTTTGGCATCTAAAGTCACTACCGTGTCAAATTTCGCGTCATCATCAGATTTTTAAAGTTTTCCAATAAGCGACAGCATCATCCCAATCTTTACCTTTCGGTGCATGTGGACGACCTTTTAAATAGTCGAAAGTGGTTTCATCCGGTGCGATTAAACCGGCTTTGGCGCCCATTTCAATTGCCATGTTGCATACTGTCATTCTGCCTTCCATAGAAAGGTCTCGAATAGCCTCACCACAGAATTCCACCACATGCCCTGTGCCGCCTGCCATGGTTGTTTTACCGATAATGGCAAGAATAATGTCTTTAGCGGTAATGCCCGGCGCCACTTTGCCGCGAACTTCAATTTTCATGCTTTTTGCACGGGCTTGTTTTAAGGTTTGCGTTGCTAACACGTGTTCTACTTCGGAGGTGCCGATACCAAATGCCAAAGCACCAAAGGCGCCGTGAGTTGCCGTGTGGGAGTCACCACAAACGATAGTCATACCTGGCAAAGTTAAGCCTTGCTCAGGCCCCATCACATGCACGATACCTTGTTCTTTCGTGGTCATGTCGAACAATTGAATACCGGTCGCTTTCGTATTTTTTTCCAGTTCCAACACTTGAATTTTCGCTTGACCTTCAAGTTTATTCACATCACGTACTTGCGTAGAAATACTGTGATCCATGGTACCGAAGGTTTTGCTTACTTGGCGCACTTGACGGCCCGCGACACGTAGCCCATCAAAGGCTTGTGGACTGGTCACTTCATGGATTAAATGACGGTTGATATACAAAATCGGCGTTTCGCCTTCCGCTTCGTACACCACGTGGGCATCGAATAATTTTTCGTAAAGAGTTTTTTTGCCATAATTTTTTTCTCAATTCGTTAGGGGCTTTTTGTTAGAGTAAGTGCGGTCAAATTTGACTGTGTTTTTAAACCGCACTTTAATTTTTGGGGCTGTACCAGATAACTAGACTCCCATTATTGATGGCGCGCGTCTCCCTGACGCGTGCCCTAATTTTATTTATATAAGCACGCGTCGGGAGGCGCGCGCTATCGATTGCGACTTAAATTGCGTCAGCAATCAATGTACCCATTTCCGCAGTTGAAACAGGGGCAGAGTCATCGGCTAGATCACCGGTACGGTGACCATTTGCTAAGACTTTTTGTACCGCATTTTCAATGGCATCCGCTGCTTCGTTTAAGTTGAAGCTGTAACGCAACATCATCGCCGCAGAAAGAATTTGTGCGATCGGGTTGGCAATGCCTTTGCCGGCAATATCAGGGGCAGAACCGCCAGCCGGTTCATATAAACCAAAAACCTTCTTCATTTAAGCTGGCAGATGGCAACATCCCCATAGAACCTGTGATCATCGCCGCTTCATCAGAAATAATATCACCGAAAAATGTTAGAGCAGAGTAGCACATCGAAAGATTCCGGCGCTTTGATTAACTGCATGGTTGCGTTGTCGATATAAATATGATCTAAGGTGACTTCAGGGTAGTCTTTCGCCACTTCGGTCACGGTTTCACGCCATAAGATTGACGCTTGTAATACGTTGGCTTTATCCACGGAAGTCACGTGTTTACGACGTTTCATTGCCGCATCAAAAAGCAGCACGTGCAATGCGCTCGATTTCATATTTGTAATAAACTTCAGTATCGAATGCTTTTGGTTTGTGCGCCTTCGCCTTCGCGACCTTTAGGCTGACCGAAATAAATCCCGCCGGTTAATTCGCGTACAACCACCATATCAAACCCTTTCGCTGCGATGTCTGCTCGTAACGGACAGAATTTTTCCAATCCTTTATAAAGAGTTGCCGGGCGAAGGTTACAGAATAATTTGAAGTGTTTACGCAATGGCAATAACGCACCACGTTCCGGTTGTTGATCAGGCGGTAAATTTGTCCATTTAGGGCCGCCCACAGAACCAAACAAAATCGCATCTGCCTCTTCACAACCTTTTAAGGTTTCTGCCGGTAATGGGCAACCGCAATTATCGATTGCGGCACCACCCACATAAAACTCCTTGAAGTTAAGTTTGAAACCAAATTTTTCTTGGACTTTGTTTAATACTTTAATGGCTTCTGCCATCACTTCCGGGCCGATGCCGTCTCCGGGGAGAACTGCGATGTTGTATGATTGCATATTGTTTTTCCTATTTCTTTCACACTAAAGTGCGGTTAATTTTCTCCCCTCTTTTGTAAAGAGGGGCTGGGGGGAGATTTTAACGATATAAAATTCACTTCTGAGGTTGATGTTACTTCTGCCAAATCTCCCTTAACCCCTCTTTGCTAAAGAGGGGGATTGGGTTAGTGATTTTTATGATTCTTAATATTTGCTACCTTATGCGCCCGATAAATTGCATTGATGGCGTGCACTAAGGCAAGGGCGGAAGATTCAACGATATCCGTCGCTAAACCTACACCATGGAATTTACGGCCTTCGTGTTCTACCACAATATCCACCTGACCTAAGGCTTCTGCGCCTTCGCCTTTGGCGGTTAAGTTATAGTGAGACATTTTGATCTCTAAACCGGTTAAATTTAAGATGGCGTTGTAAACCGCATCGACCGGGCCGTTACCGCCGATTGACGAAGTACTTAATTTCTCACCGTCTAATTGTACTGAACAAAGGCTGTCGCCGGATATTCTTTTGGTGGAGTGAGCGGAAAGTTTATCTAACACCAAACGATCTTCATCGCCTTGTTGCATATCAATGAACGCCAAGGCTTCCAAGTCATAATCGAACACCTGGCCTTTTTTGTCCGCCAATTTTAAGAAGGAATCGTACAATTTATCCAAATCGTAATCTTGTTCGGTGTAGCCCATGTCGGTCATGTGGCTTTTCACCGCCGCACGCCGGAACGCGCGGTTAAGTTCAATTTCTCTTTCTTCAAACCGATGGTTTCCGGTGACATGATTTCGTAGGTGTTTTTTTGTTTTTTTAACATTCCGTCTTGGTGAATACCGGAAGAGTGCGCGAAAGCATTGGAACCCACAATAGCTTTGTTCGGTTGAATTGGCATATTGCAAAGTTGGCTCACCATTTGGCTGACGCGGTGAATTTCTTGTGTATTAATTCGCGTGTCCACACCGAAGAGTGCTTGGCGGGTTTTAATCGCCATGACCACTTCTTCTAATGCAGTGTTGCCTGCACGCTCACCGATGCCATTGATGGTACATTCAATTTGGCGTGCGCCGTTTTGTACCGCAGTTAAAGAGTTGGCGGTCGCCATGCCTAAGTCGTTGTGGCAGTGCACGGAAATAATGGCTTTATCGATGTTTGGTACGCGGTTACGCACTTGGGCGATGATGTTGCCGTACTCCATCGGTAAGCAGTAGCCCACAGTGTCTGGAACATTGACGGTAGTGGCGCCGGCGTTGATTGCCGCTTCAACAATACGACAAATATTGTCGATGCCCGTGCGTCCTGCATCTTCGCAGGAAAATTCGACGTCGTCGGTGTAGTTACGCGCGCGTTTTTACCGCGCCACCGCCATTTCAACCACATCGTCAAATGTCCGTTTTAATTTGGCTTCAACGTGTAATGCGGAACTGGCAATAAAGGTGTGAATACGGAAAGCTTCCGCCACTTTTAAGGCTTCATACGCCGCGTCGATGTCTTTTGATTCATGGCGCGGGAAAGTGCGGCAACACGACTATTTTTTTGATATGGCGTGCGATAGTTTGTACGGATTCAAAATCCCCTTGTGAGGAAAACAGGAAAGCCCACTTCCATGACATCCACACCTAAACGCTCTAAAGCAAGGGCAATTTGTAATTTTTTTCTTTTTACGGTAAGGCTTGCTTTTTAACGCTTTGTTCCCCATCACGCAAGGTCGTATCAAAAAAATAATAACGCGATCTGTCATAACATTTTCCTTCTTTCAATCACTCAAAGTGCGGTCGTTTTTACAGTATTTTTTTTAAACAAAAACCCGCAAATTAGAGTGCGGGTTTAAATCTTGAGGGTTTTTACATTTGACTGTTTTTTTCATCCACAACTTAGCCGCACAAAGAATGTGAGAGCAGCAGGTTGAGGGAGAAAGAAACAGAGTGAAACATGAAAAACCTAATCCTTTAAAAGTTAAAAAAACGAGGTTATTCTTACCGATTAAAAATTTCGCTGTCAACGGTTTTTTTAGTGAGTTATCATCATTTTGTAGGGATTTTAAGAATTTAAACAGAGTAATATTTTGTCATTGATTTTTGTCGATGAAATTAATCACTGTAGAAAGCAGGATTATTTATGTTTTTATTCCGCATTTTTGATGAATTGTTTTAAATTGTGTTTTTGTAAATTTTTATTTAATTTTATCTTTTAGATGAGAATCATTTGGAACAAGTCTTTGCGCTAAATCAATAAATGTCACGCGATACCGCTAAAGAGGTATTAAACTTCGCATTCAATTACTACGCCATTACAAAAAGGTTGTGTTAAAAATCCTGCGGTTGAATTATTAAACGGATGGTCTGATGTCAAATCAATTAAATATTGAACAGCTTGCCTGTCGACGGGGTGATAAAATCCTATTTACTGATTTAACGGTTAGTTGGCAATCCGGTGATTTGGTTCAGGTGGAAGGGCATAACGGCATCGGTAAAACCAGCTTATTACGTATTGTCGCAGGTTTAGCACAACCGTTAAACGGAAAAAGTGCGGTGGAATTTGGAAGAGATTTCCAAGTGTCGTGAGGAATATCATGCGAATCTGCTTTATCTTGGTCATCAGGCAGGGATTAAACCTGAATTAACGGCATGGGAAAATTTGCGTTTTTATCAAAAAATAACAGCGTGTAAACAAGATGACGAGGTATTATGGGATGTGTTGGAAATCGTCGGCTTGCTTTGGACGGGAGGATATCGCAGCCTCTCAGCTTTCTGCCAGCCAGCAAAAACGCATTGCGTTGGCTCGTTTGTGGTTGTCCCAAGCACCGTTATGGATTTTAGACGAACCGTTTAATGCAATTGATAAACACGGTGTACAGGTGTTGGCAAAACTGTTTGAACATCATGCTGAACAAGGTGGCATTGTGATTTTTAACCAGCCATCAGGAAGTCCCGTGTAAGCAGCTGCAGAAGTTTTTCGCTGGAGCATGTTAAAGCGAAAGATTAAGCCTTTATTTTCATAGTGACGCACCTTATCGGATATGTCTATTCGGTGCTGATAGAGTAATCGAAGTGCGGTCATTTTTTTAAGAGTTTTTAAAATGATATTTATCGAAATCATCAAGCGGGAACTACGTATCGCCTTGCGTAAGCAGGCTGAAATACTCAATCCGCTGTGGTTCTTTTTGATTGTGATTACTTTGTTTCCGTTGGTGCTCGGCCCTGATCCTGTGCTATTATCCAAGATTGCACCGGAGTTGCCTGGGTAGCAGCGTTGCTATCGGCATTATTATCTTTTTGAACGTCTGTTTCTGTGATGATTTTATTGACGGTTCATTAGAGCAACTAATGCTCGCACCACAGCCCTTGGCACTAACAGCCTTGGCGAAAGTAACGGCACATTGGCTATTAACAGGCTTACCTTTGATTTTATTGTCACCTATTGCGGCATTGCTGTTGTCATTGGAAATTCGTATTTGGTGGGCATTGGTATTGACGTTATTAATTGGCACGCCGGTGCTGAGTTTTCTTGGTGCAATCGGTGTGGCATTAACTGTCGGCCTGCGTAAAGGTGGCGTATTATTAAGTTTGTTAGTGGTACCGTTATTTATTCCGGTGTTGATTTTTTTTCCGCTTCTACATTAGATGCGGCGATATTAAATTTACCGTATAACGGACAACTTGCCGTTTTAGGCGCGATTTTAGCTGCAACGGCAACCTTTTCACCCTTTGCAATTGCAACGGCGTTACGAATTAGTTTGGATCAATAATTAAGGAAAAGAAAATCATGTGGAAGTGGTTACACCCTTTACGCTAAATCGGAAACCCAATATCACTTGTGCGGAAAAATTGGCTCTTTTTTTCGCTATTCTGACTATCCTTTTACTCGGGGCGGGAATGGTATGGGGATTGGCGTTTGCACCGCCGATTATCAACAAGGTAACAGTTTCCGCATTATGTATGTGCATGTGCCGGCGGCAATTTGGTCGATGGGGATTTATGTATCAATGGCAATTGCCGGTGTGATTGGTTTGGTATGGCAGATTAAACAGGCACACCTTTCCATTATTGCAATGGCGCCGATTGGTGCGGTGTTTAATTTTCCTTTCGCTGGCAACTGGGGCGATTTGGGGTAAAACCGATGTGGGGAACTTGGTGGGTGTGGGATGCACGCTTGACCTCTTCTCTAATTCTGTTCTTTTTGTATTTAGGTGTAATGGCATTATATTCCGCATTCCAAGACCGTAATACCGGGCTGAAAGCGGCAGCAGTGTTGGCGATTGTTGGGGTGATTAATATTCCGATTATTCATTTTTCGGTAGAGTGGTGGAATACCTTACACCAAGGCGCGAGTATTACCAAGCTAGAGAAGCCGTCAATTGCCGCACCGATGTTAATTCCATTAGTTTTAAGCATTTTCGGCTTTATGGCGTTAACTATTTGGTTGACATTAGTGCGTTATCGTAACACGTTGTTACGTGATGAAATGAAACGCCCTTGGGTAAAAGCCTTAGCCGGCTAAGCTTTTTTTGATAAGAGCGTAATATAGTACCTTTCTGAATTTATTTGCTTAGAAAGTTTTTGGCGGGAGTTGTGTTTTTCGCTGAAAAAGCAATAAAGTGCGGTTATTTTTTTGAGAGTTTTGTGAATTTTACGGAGTGAGATATGTTTTTTTGAGTCTTGGCAGGATTTTCTCCAGATGGGAGGCTACGGTTTTTATGTGTGGCTGTCCTACGGTATTTCTTTTGCTGCGATTGTGATTTTGGCGATACAGAGTTATCGTGATAAAAGTGCTGTATTACGTGAAGTGCGGCGAGAGCAAGCACGTGAGCAGCGGGTGCAAAATAAACAACGTAAGGAGGGGCTATGAATCCAAGACGTAAATCCAGATTATCCATCGTCCTTTTTGTTTTGTTGGGCGTTTCGGTAGCCACCGCTTTGGTGTTATATGCGTTGGGACAGAATATTGACTTGTTTTATACACCGTCGGAAGTCGTCTATGGCAAAAAATAACGATCAAACCACAAAAACCTGAAGTGGGCCAACGGATTCGTGTAGGTGGAATGGTTGTGGCCGGAACCGTGCAACGTGATGCTACAAGTCTAAAAGTTAAATTTGATTTAAACGACATCGGTCCTTCTATCAGTGTGGAATATGAAGGCATTCTGCCCGATTTATTCCGTGAAGGGCAGGGTATTGTAGCACAAGGCGTGTTGAAAGAACCGACTCTACTTGCTGCAAGTGAAGTCTTAGCGAAACATGATGAGAACTATGTGCCGCCGGAACTGGGCGAGCAAATGAAAAAAAGTCCATCAGCCGATGGGAGTTTCCGATTTAAGCGGTGAAAGCGAGCGTGATCGTCAGGAGAAAGACATGCAGAATCAAACGAAAGAAGGTAATCAATGATCGCTGAATTAGGCAATTATGCATTAGGGCTGAGTTTAGCGATAGCGCTTTTACTGGCGGCACTTCCTTTATGGGGGAGCGGAAAAAGGCAATAATCAGTTAATGGCATTGGCACGCCCAATGACCTACGGATTGTTTTTAGCTTTAACCGTCGCTTTTGGTGCATTGTTTTACGCTTTTGCAGTAAATGATTTTACTGTGCAATATGTGGTAAATAATTCCAACTCGAATCTGCCGTTGCGTTATCGTTTGTCGGCGGTTTGGGGTTCCCACGAAGGTTCGTTATTGCTGTGGATTTGGCTATTGACTTTGTGGAGTACTGCAGTTGCTTGGTTCAGCAAGCCATTGCCACAAGAGGCTGTATCCCGGGTGCTTGGCATTATGGGGATTGTTTCCGTCGGCTTTTTGTTATTTGTATTGTTTACTTCTAATCCGTTCGATCGTACGTTTCCTAATTTCCCAGTTGATGGACGTGAACTGAATCCATTGCTACAGGATGTTGGCTTGATTTTTCATCCGCCGTTGCTGTATATGGGCTATGTTGGTTTCTCGGTGGCTTTCGCCTTTTCTATCGCCTCATTAATGACAGGCAAGTTAGATACGGCTTGGGCGCGTTGGTCTCGCCCGTGGACAATGGCAGCATGGGTTTTTCTTACCTTGGGTATCGTACTCGGCTCTTGGTGGGCTTATTATGAATTAGGCTGGGGAGGCTGGTGGTTCTGGGATCCGGTAGAGAACGCATCATTAATGCCTTGGCTGGCAGGAACTGCATTATTACACAGTTTGGCAGTAACAGAAAAACGCGGCTCTTTTTAAAGCTTGGACTGTGTTATTGGCAATTATGGCATTCTCCCTCTGTTTGCTTGGTACTTTTTTTAGTGCGTTCGGGTATTTTGGTATCGGTACACGCCTTTGCATCCGATCCGACTCGCGGTTTGTATATTTTAGTTTATTTAATTATTGTGATTGGCGGTTCGCTTGGATTATATGCGGTCAAAGGTGGGCAAATTCGTTCACGCGACAATGCCGAACGCTATTCGCGTGAGACCATGCTGTTATTGAATAACATTCTGCTTATGACAGCATTAGCAGTGGTCTTTCTTGGCACATTGTTACCGTTGGTACATAAGCAACTTGGCTTAGGCACAATTTCCATCGGAGCGCCATTTTTGATCAAATGTTCCTGATTATCATGACCCCATTTGCCTTATTGCTTGGGGTGGGGCCATTGGTTAAATGGCGGCGTGATCAATTTTCTTCTATCCGTACGCCGGTAGTTATCTCTGTGATTGTAATGGTGATTGCAGGTTTTGTATTGCCGTTTTGGTTGCAGGATACACTGACCGTCAGTTCTGTGTTGGGAACGATGATGGCAGTTATTATTGCCTTTGCTTAGTTTGTATGAATTACAACAACGGGTTACTCATCGCTCTGGCTTTTTTTCCCGGTTTAACTAAACTTTCTCGTTCTCATTGGGGAATGTTTTTAGCCCACCTGGGAGTGGCGATGACTGTGTGGGGCATAGCTTTCAGTCAAAAATTACAGTGTGGAACGTGATGTAAGAATGAACGTAGGGGACAGCGTGGAAATAGCCGGCTATGAATATAAATTTCAAGGTATCTCTAATGCCGACGGACCAAACTATGCGGGCGGAAAAAGCGCAGGTGGATATTCTTAAAAACGGTAAAACAGAAGCCACTTTATTTGCCGAAAAACGCTTTTATACAGTCAGTAAAATGACGATGACCGAGGCGGCGATTGATTGGGGGCTGACCTGAGACCTTTTATGTGGCGCTAGGAGAAAGTTTGGGCGATGGTTCTTGGGCGTTACGTTTATATTATAAGCCGTTTATCCGTTGGATTTGGCTCGGAGGAGTCTTTATGGCCCTGGGCGGATTACTCTGTATGTTTGATCGCCGCTATCGTTTTTCCAAGATGTTGAAAGAAGCGAAATAATTTAAAACAGGAGTTTGTTGTACTGGCAAGTGCTATGCCTATTACCACAACTCTAAGAATTACTAATGAATAATTAATATTTTCCTAATACAAATAGGTATTGAATGAACAAAAAACTCTATATTCCGTTAATTGTTTTTTTGGTGTTAACCGTCGCTTTCCTTGTGCAGTTGCAACGCAATTCACGAGGAGATGACCCAAAAGCTTTGAAAGTGCCTTAATTGGTAAAACCAATGCCAAGTAAAAAAACTGTATGATTTATTTGATAATAAGGAATACAGCGAGGAACTTTTCCGTCAGGGTAAACCGGTTTTATTAAATGTGGGCGACTTGGTGTCCGACTTGTTATGCGGAACATCAATATTTGAATCAATTGGCGGAGCAGGGAATTCGAATTATCGGGTTAGATTATAAAGATCAAAACGATAAAGCGGTTAAATGGCTGAAGGATTTAAAAAACCCTTATCAAGTGGTGTTGAAAGATGAGAAAGGCTCCTTCGGCTTAGATTTAGGGGTATATGGAGCGCCGGAAACTTTCTTAATTGATGGCAATGGGATTATTCATTACCGCCATGCCGGTGATGTAAATGAGCGAGTGTGGAAAGAAAAGTTATTACCGCTTTATAGCAAATTGTCGGAGGAAACCCGATGAAAAATTCTGTTTTTGACCGCACTTTTTCTGCTCTGTCTCTGCTTGGGCTTCGATTGATGTATTAAATTTCACCTCGCCGGATCAGGAAAAAGGAATATCAACAATTAACTCAGGAGTTGCGTTGTCCGCAATGCCAGAATAATAATATTGCCGATTCCAATGCCACTATTGCGGTAGATATGCGCGCCAAAGTGTTCGAACTGTTGCAGGAAGGTAAAAGTAAACAGCAGGTGGTAGATTATATGGTGCAACGTTACGGTAATTTTGTGACCTATGACCCACCGTTGACTGCAGCTACAATAATGTTATGGGTGTTACCTTTATTGCTGGTGTTGTTTGGCATTGCTCTAGTCTTACGTCAACGCCGAAAAATACAGAATGTCATGCAGAATCAGGAACAAAAATGTTTCTGTTGAACAAATGGAAAGCTTAACGGATGCAGAACGACAACGTCTGCAAGAATTGCTGAAAGATAAGGAATAATAAATGAATTTTTGGCTAAGTGCCGCATTATTAACGGCTGCTGTAGCATTGGTATGTTTTTATCCGCTATTGCGAAACTCGCGTACCACTAAAGTGGCGGAACGTGATGAAATCAATAAAGCATTTTATTTTGACCGTTTGCAAGAAATCGAACGTGATGAACAACAGGGATTGTTAGATAACGCTCATCAACTGAAAGTAGAGTTACAACAAGCGTTATTACAGGATATTCCGGAGCGAGTGGAAGAAATTCGACGTGCGGAACAACGTTATGGCAAAAATTTGGTTTGTGTCGGGCTTGCTCAGCTTGGGAATCATTGCTACAACCGTGTATTTCTCCGTTGGCTCATGGCAAGCGGAAGCATGATTGAAAAACGCATCAAAAGTTACCGCACTTTTATGAGCGTCTAAAAAGAGGAGGAGAGCAATCCGTTGAGTGAAACGGAAATGCAACAGTTTGCTACGGCTCTGCGTATTGAGTTGCAAAAATCCGAATGACGCCAAAAGCTGGTGGTTACTTGGGCAAATTGGCACAGCAATGGATAATGGTCAGCTTGCGTATGATAGCTATGGCAAAGCGGTGCAACTTGAACCTGAAAAATATCGACTATAAAAATCGGTTATGCACGAATTCTGTCCACTTCAGAAGATCAAAGTGATCGCCATAAAGGCGAGGAATTATTGAAAGAAGTGATCCGTAAAGATCATACCAATATAGAAGCATTAAGTTTGTTGGCGTTCCGTTATTTTGAACAGGAAGATTACAAAAATGGCTGCAGTAACTTGGGCGATGATGTTGCGCTTAATGCCGGAAGATGATACACGACGTGAGCTTATCGAAAAAAAGTATCCGCTCTGCTCGTGATGCGCTGGCAGAACAGGAAGAAGAAAAGAACAAGCAAACGATATCAAAGTAAAAGTTACGTATTTTTTTGACTGTATTTTTTTGATTTTTGACGATCCTCGCTCGCAAAAAAAGTGAGGTCTAATTTTCTTTTTATTTTACAAAATTGATAGATTAGAGGGCGACAAATCGTTAGAATAACGCCCTTTTAATTATTTGAGTGCTTATTTAAGCCTTAATGTCGTAATGTGTAGCAACGTGACAAAGGGAAAACAATGTCAGAAAAAAATTAATTTAATGAATTTAACTCGCCGAGAAATGCGCGAGTTTTTTTAATGAGCTGGGTGAAAAAGCCTTTCCGTGCTGATCAGTTGGTTAAGTGGATTTACCATTTCGGTGAAGATAATTTCGACAATATGACCAATATTAACAAAGTATTGCGTGAAAAGTTAAAGTCGGTAGCAGAAATCAAAGCGCCGGAAGTTGCGGTAGAACAACGTTCAAGTGACGGAACGATCAAATGGGCGATGCAGGGTCGGAGACCAACAGGTGGAAACCGTCTACATTCCTGAAGCGGATCGTGCGACTTTATGCGTTTCCTCTCAAGTGGGATGTGCCTTAGCCTGTACTTTTTGCTCAACCGCACAGCAAGGTTTTTAATCGCAACTTGACCGTTTCGGAAATTATTGGTCAGGTATGGCGCGCATCAAAAATCTTAGGTAATTTCGGTGTTACCGGAGTGCGTCCGATTACTAACGTCGTGATGATGGGAATGGGAGAGCCGTTACTTAATGTGGCAAACGTTGTGCCGGCGATGGAATTAATGTTGGATGACTTTGCTTATGGATTGTCGAAACGCCGCGTGACGCTTTCCACGGCAGGCGTCGTACCCGCATTGGATATGTTGAGTGGAAAAAAATTGATGTGGCGTTAGCAATTTCATTACATGCACCGAATGATGAGTTGCGTGATGAAATTATGCCGATTAATAAAAATACAATATTAAGACGTTAATTGATTCTGTGAACCGCTATTTGAGCGTTTCTAATGCTAACCATGGTAAAGTGACTATTGAATATGTGTTGCTGGATCATGTTAATGATGGTGTTGAACACGCCCATCAGTTAGCCAAGGTGTTGAAGAACACACCGTGTAAAATTAATTTGATTCCGTGGAACCCGTTCCCGGAAGCGCCTTATGGTAAAAAGTTCTAATACACGGGTGGATCGTTTCCAGAAAACTCTGATGGAATATGGTTTCACCGTGATTGTGCGCAAAACGCGTGGTGACGATATTGATGCCGCCTGCGGGCAGTTAGCCGGTGAAGTTATCGATCGAACCAAACGCACCGCTATGAAGAAGCGTTTTGGTGAGGGGAATTGCCATACAGGTGCAATAAAACAAACCAATCATGAGATGAGGAGAAAAAAAGATGTTGCAAAAAAACTACTAAATTTTTTTGACCGCACTTTTTTTCTCTTTTTGATTTCTGCTTGCGTATCTCAAATGTCGTCACAGAATTTTGACCGGCAACAAGCTGCTAAAGCACGGGTAGAACTTGGATTGGCTTATTTGGCTCAACAAAATGTTCAGCAGGCAAAGCAAAATTTGGATAAAGCCCATGCTTATGCGCCTGATTACTATCTTGTTCATTCTGCATTAGCGTATTTCTATCAGGCTCAGGGAGATACTGAACAGGCGCGAAAAAGCGTACCTAAAAGCCATTGACTCAGATAATAAACAAGGCGACGTTTATAATAATTACGGCACTTTTTTTATGTGCAAATGGCGAATTTAATGCTGCTTATAAACAATTTAACTCTGCTCTCAATAGCCCGAATTATTATCATCAGGCAGATACTTACGAGAACATTGCACTCTGCGCACTGTCTGAGAAAAAAATGACATACTTTACCGAGAAAAATTTGACACTATTAGAAAAAAACAGAACCGAAAAGAGCTGAGCGGCTTAAGCAATTGCAGAGATAATCTTAGGTTGAAGATATATTTTTAATTTTTATAATGAGATGATTTTTGATAAGCAATGGCACGCCCTATTGGATTCGAACCAATGACCTACGGCTTAGAAGGCCGTTGCTCTATCCAGCTGAGCTAAGGGCGCATTTTCATCGGTATATAAGATAAGAAGTGGTCGGCGAGATAGGATTTGAACCTACGACCCACTGGTCCCAAAACCAGTTGCGCTACCAAGCTGCGCTACTCGCCGACAGATGTGAGCATTATAGTTTTTCTTTTGCCAAAGGTCAATGAATTTTTTTGATTTTTGCAGCTAATCGGTCAAATTTATTCCACTCATACTTACATTTATTGAGCCTTTCTGTCAAAAATATTGTATTTATAGTCTCTTATTTAATTAAGGAATGTTGAATGACAGCACAAGTAATTTCAGGCACAGAATCAGCTAAAAAATAAAAACGGAAATTGCACAAAAAAATTGCGGCTTACCAAGCTCAAAATAGACGTCCTCCCGGATTGGCTGTGATTTTGGTTGGTTCAGATCCTGCTTCTCAGGTTTATGTTGGCAGTAAGCGTAAAAAGCTGTGAGGAAATTGGCATTTATTCACAATCTTATGATTTACCTGAAACCACGTCTGAGCAAGAATTATTAAATCTGATCGAGCAGTTAAACAATGATGATAATATTGATGGTATTCTAGTTCAATTGCCGTTACCTAAACATATTGATAGTACTAAAGTGATTGAATGTATTGTGCCACATAAAGATGTGGATGGTTTCCACCCGTACAATGTCGGTCGCCTCTGTCAACGTATTCCAACTTTGCGGGCTTGCACGCCTTACGGCATAATGAAACTTTTAGAAAACATTAAGATCGATTTACATGGGCAACATGCTGTCGTGGTAGGGGCATCCAATATTGTCGGTCGTCCGATGGCAATGGAGTTGTTACTTGCAGGTTGCACCGTTACTGTAGCACATCGTTTTACCAAAGACTTGCAGCATCATATTAGCCAAGCGGATATTCTTGTAGTCGCGGTCGGTAAGCCCGAATTTATTCCGGGAGGCTGGATAAAAGAAGGGGCTATCGTAATCGATGTAGGAATTAATCGTGGTACAGATGGTAAACTAAAAGGTGATGTAGAATTCGTCAAAGCTGTCGAAAAGGCGGGATTTATCACTCCGGTACCAGGTGGAGTTGGTCCAATGACGGTGGCGATGTTGATGTTTAATACTCTATTAGCTTATGAAAAGCCATCAGTAATGTAGTTCATTAAAAACGCGCCGAAAGCGCGTTTTTTTATATTACTAAACCTCAAAGTGCGGTTTAAATTTCAGAAGAAATCGAGAACCCACTTTAAGGCATTTGTTTTATTAGATGTTATTTTTTTATCTGCACCAAATGCGCCACTTAAAGTGTTATTGGCATCACCAAACACACCCGCTAAACTGGCTGCGTTAGGGCTGTAGAATTTACCGACTAAATCTGCAGATTTAGAACCGGTAGAAACGTTACCTACAAAGCCGGAACCAGAAATATCAGCATTTACTGCTGCTGTTAATCCAGGTCCTGTACCACCAGCTACATCATCAAAAGTACCGGTTAGTTTTTTCGCACCGAAATCTACGGTTAATTTGGCATCACCATCAGTAGGTGAATTGCTGCCGAATTTGTCAGGCAGACCGCCATAGGCATAAACTACTTCGCCTTCATAGTTCACGATTCCGGAAGTTGGCATTACTGAAGTCTCTGGTTGGGTACTTCCATAAAAGGCGTATCTTTGTGAGGTTCCATTTTCAGCTACAACACCGAAATATTCAGAGCCTTTTTAGCACTCTATTGAAGTAAAGGGTTACGCCATTGAGAGAGCCGCCCCAGTTATTAAGTTTTTCTTGCATTAAGAGTGGTTCTTGGAGCACTTAATGGGAATGTTTTTCCATCAACCACTACCGATGCCTGAGTGACCGTACCAACTTTTAATCCTGAGCCGGCAACATTCGCATTTTTATTTATCGTTGAAGGAGCTCTGTTAGGTGCTGGAGTAGTATTCTGTGTAGTGTGAGTCTGCGCAGTTTGTGTTGTACGGTTACTTTCTCCACTAGTAACATTTTGATTTTTTTATTCCCATCGGAAGAACCACCACCAGAACCACACGCTGCTAAAGTTGCAACACATAATGCCGTTAAACTAAATTTGATTAATTTTTGTCATAAGAACCATCCTTAATTATAAGATAAGATTTTTTTATTGCGATTAGTGACGATAAAAACTATACGAGTTTTTTTAGTTAAGATAGCAACAATCATTACAAAGGGGTATAAACCTCCTTATTATTTATAATAAAACAAAAATTATCACAACATGTTACAACATATTATTACTGCAATCTAAAAATGCATGAAAAACTCACCGCACTTTAGTTATCAAGAAGACTAAAAGGTTACTTTTTCTCTGCTCCGAAAAGCACCGCTAAGTTGATTGTTTGCATCACCAAATACGCCGGCTATTCGTTCAGCATTAGTTCCATAGAATTTTCCGGCCAAATCCGCGTAACTTTATCGGTACTGACTTTACCGGTAAAGGAAGAACCTGAAATCTCGCCGGCTACGTTCGCAGTTCTTTCTGTTCCTGTACCGCCACTTACGCCGGTTGTAATCCCGCTTATTTTCTTAGTGTCAAACTTAGCAGTTAATCGAATTTCTTTATTTTTCGTGACTGCTCCACCATAACTGTAAATCACATCACCCTTATAGTAAGCAGTTCCGGCAGTCGGCATTGCCGCTGTCGGCGGTTCATCCGAACCGTAGAATGCATAAACTTGTCCATCACAAGGCTTAGCCATTGTACACATTAGTGAAATACTGCCAAAAATATTGGCCTCCTTCCTCTTTCATATCTACCTGAAATACGTCTGGCGCTGGAGCTCCTACATAAGCAAGCGAGCTTAATGGTACTAATGATAACCCCTTACCATCAACAAGAATATATTTTTCGTGTAACTGTACCAACCTTCAGACCCTTTTGCAGCAATATTCGCATCAGGATTAATTAAGGATGGGGCCGGGGCTGGGGCTGGGGAGGCACGGGTTGCTTGTCGATAGTGCCGTTATTAGGAGGAGGTGGTGAAGTTTCTGTGGTTTTTTTCGGGTGTTTTTAGGTTTATCGTTATTATTTGAACTACCCCTGAACTTCCGCAGGCAGTCAAAGTTACAATAAATAATGCGCTTAAACTAAATTTAATCAATTTTTTTCATAAAGATAGTCCTCTTTAATTTAAAGGTTTAATTAAATTTGATGGCAATAACCACAACCCGACTATACCACTTTTATGCAGCTAGAAAACAAATATTTTTAATGAAATTTTTTTAATTCTCTATATAAATCAATTGAAAAAAACTGTAGCGCCGCATTAATTCTACAATCTGTAATACTCAAGTTTTTAGAGACTATAATAAATGAATGCTAAATTGGGTACTATTTTTTTAGCGGTCAATATGATTCAGAATGAAGCAGTATGAACTATAAAATGCACTAGAATGCGCTATTTTAAACGAAAAAAAGCAAGGTGGTTTACCGATAATCACAATCTAATTAAATGATTAATTTATTGATTTTGTTAAGGTCTTGTCTGTATAAAGTGGAGTTTTGTTACTAAACGTGTTACTAAAATAAAAAGTCATTGTTAAATCTTCTTATATTTTACCTGTTCCCACTTACTCCCCTATTATCCCGCGTGCTTTTTAAAGAATACAGCAACGGCGCGGAATGCTTTTAAAAAAATGACAATAGGCTATATTTTTATAGCCTATTGTTGCTAAATCAATATCAATTATTTTATACAACCTTTTATCAAATAACCGGCCGACTTGCCGACTAGGTGCGGTTTATGAATATCGGTACAGCGTATCAATTCAACCTTACCACCTTTTTTTCTTGATAAGTATCAACAAATAGACCATTCTTTCTGCGTACAGTGTAACCAGTATGATGGGGAAAAAACATTCGTTTTTATCTTTTGTACCTAATGACGTATAAGCAAGAATAATGCAATCACTCCATATAGGCTTTAATTTCCCCGCCAATCTCTTGCATTGCTGCACCAATTTTCACATCTTTAACGCCGATAAGCTCAGCAAACACTTCCGGCGTAAGAATGCCTGTACGGGTATATTTGATACGTTCTAGAAGAACTTCGTTTTGTTTTAATACCGCCCAAACATCGGAAGAAATTGCGCATACGTTGGGTTTTCTCCCAATGGTTGAATGAATTGCATTGATACCGTCATCAATAATTTTCAATGGATTAGATTGAGCGTTGGTGAATTTGTCGGTGCCGGATAATGTGATTTTATTATTATCTGCATAATTGCTTTCATCTTGCGCTAATTTTGCCGTTTCTACTTCGCGCCCTAATGCACAATATCCTGTACCACAGAAAGGGCGTATTGTTTCAAAGGATAGCTAGCTTCGTTGTCTTCGCGGTAGTCAATTGGATATTCAATATCATGTTCTTCAAGTTCGACTGGAATACTTGTTACATCTTCCGGAGTTAGGCGGTTGCTATCGCCGTGAACTTGGCGTACTGTTGATTGTTGGCGGAATGCTAAACGCCCGAATTGTGGAATTTTGCCGGCTTCTTTTTGCAATTTCTACTATTGGAAATAGAAATTCACTAACCATCTCCGGGTTGTAATATCCTAGTGCCAATTGGGTTAATACCGGGTCTTGAATTCGTTTATCTGCTAAGCTCATTATTTTTTTCTCCTGTGCTATGAATTTCATTAAATGCAGTTTTATAATCAACGCCTTTTTTTCGTGCATATATGCACGAATTTTTATCTAATGCAATGACATCTTTAGGTGTATTTTCCGCATATTGTGCTGCTGGTTCCGTTATATAGTCATCTGCTGATAATTCTCTATGTAAGTGAATTCGCGGTGGTTGGTTATTTAAAAATTGTTTAAGTTTGTTTAATAACGTTTCTCCTTCATTGAAATTTAATACCTCCCCGTTATCATAATCATGGGCATAGTTTAAGAGCTCTACAGCCTGTGATTTATTCGCCGGCATTAATATGCCCTTATTCACTAACTCGTTAGCAAATTGTTCATTATTTGCCTTTCCGTCTTGGTTTAATTGTTGTTTTAAGCGTTGATTTTCAGATTTCAAATGCTCAATTTCTGCTTGTTCCATGTTCTGCCCTCATTGATTGATAATATGTAACGCCGTTTCATAATTCACATTTAGAATATTGGTAAAATAACTAACTTTTTTTCATGTAATTGCTCAGCGTAAGAAAGTGAATTGTCATTTTCACAGAATAAAATAAAATCCTCGTTAATTTCGGCATAAGCCAGATATTCAACGCTAACCCTTGGATCTAACATTCCGTGAACGGCTGGCGATTGCTTACCCCGCTCCAGGAATCCAACGTGCTTCAAATAATATCCCTAGCTCATGTATTGGATTCTGTTTAAAGCCGGGCGGGTAAAAACTCGCGCTAATGCCGCTAAATTCTCCGCTCTTGATTCTTTGAATTAAGTTGGGTGTAATTTCGGCTTCGGCAAATAATGCGCCGGAATGATGGATTAAACGCTTGACTGTGCCAAGTTTTGGCTCGTCATTTTCAGGGTGCCAATAACTAAAGGGGGCTGATTTAATATCTTCGCTATAAAACTGCCCGGCTTGTGCTAAATGCTGTTCCGTCCATTGCATTTTTTTGCTCCCGTGCCGGTGCCGTTATGCTTACCGGTGCGGAATATTTCAAAAAAATAGCTCGTTTCATACATTCCCCTGATTACGCGCTTTTTTTGAACGCGGGAAATAACCCTTCTTATGCCTGAATCGCTATATCCGAATTCTTTTGCTAATTCTTGGTAATTGCTTCCATTAAATTTTTTTATAGATTTGCATATCCCTTAGTCTTCGTCTGAATTCGGTCTGAGCCGGAAAAATAAACAACCTAGCTAGCGAAAAAAATTAGCGATAAAAATCAGAAACGCTACAGCCCACTTTTACTGCAAACATCATCACTGAGTTTTAATTCCTTGCATAGGCTGGTTACAATTTCTTCAATTTCTTCAAAAAGTTCATGGCGGATTTTTGCCATTGAATTACCCATAAAAAAATACCCTCATTTGTTTTTAAAACAGGTGTATTTTTAGACGCGTATGAAGAAATTATATTTTAGACGCAGCAAGAGAATTAAGCGCGGAAAAATATGCACAAGAAAAAAATTGTATAAACAAAAAGAAAAAAAGTTTTTGCAAAAATCCACCAATCCACCACTTTGATTTATTTTTATTTAATATCAATTAGTTAAAGGCGGTTTTTGGTGGTGAAATAGTTCACCACTGTGGTGGTTTTTTTGTGGTGGAATGAACGATTTTCTAGAAAAATTTGAGTAAACAAAAAAAGGGCAAACGCCCTTTATTTATATTAATAATTTTACTAAAAATTACACTATCTGCATTGGAGTGGGCAGTCTCCGCCAGGATCTCAAAGCCCACACCCAGCAGGCTCTATTTGTGGCGGTGGGTAGGGCAATTAATCTGCCCATTGCTTTTAATGTCATCTCCTTATTCTTCCAAAAAGCATTTGTTCTATAGTATCCACTGTTCAAAGTCTCACGATAATTTACTTTTTTTCTCCCAATTCTTTGAATGAGTCTGGTAGAGTTTGTTTAAAAAGTAAGAAGATTAAGCGGATTAATATTATGGCATTCACAGTAAAACAAATAAGCGGAATAAAGCGTAAATTCATTACCATGTGGTTTTCTAGATTTTGCGCTACCTATTCGTAATGCTCCCAGTGCATTTTCTCTGAGTTCAAAAATGCCCTGAGAAAATCAATCAAGTGATTAGCTTCCCGTTTTATGTCTTTACCCTCATTTAATTCCTTATATTCCTCTAAAATCGCTCTTGCCGTATCAGGATTCGGAAAAAGGGCTAATAGCTTATTCACTATACCGTAAACTTCAGTTTGCACTTTTTCGGTAAAATGTACGTCTTTTTTCTCTTTCGGAATTGCCCGGTCAAAAGGAATGATTATGCGCCGACGGGCTATGCCTCCATTTCGGTCGGTAAATAGTAAAGGGTAGTTCGTTACCAACATAAACACCGGCGTAAGTTTTACGGCAAAAATCATCAACATAAATCAGTTTTTACGGTGACGTTATCGCCCCCGGTGATTGCCTTCAATTCGTCCGCACTTCCCTTGTAGGGCTTTTGGTCGGGCGATATGGCAAGACTTTTTCCGATTAGCATTGCCCGCTTGCGGTCAATTTCCAATTCTTGAAGATTGATATAACCCGTATTGCTTTCGCCGTTGATAATTGAAGCTATCCGGCTGAATACCGATTTCCCAGCGCCTGCGGTGCCGGTGGCTTCTAAAAATAGCCCCCATTCGTGCCGGTTGGTCAGCACCATATAAAAGCCCGGCTAAAATCGCGTTCTTTTTGTTTTTGGTTGCCGTTACTGACAAATTCAATCCAATCATCAAAGTGCGGTGTATTTTGGCTTCGAGTATCACAATCAAATTTTTCTATTGCGCGCAAAAAGTGTTCAATTTTGTGCGGCATGAATTTGCCTGTTTTTCTTGTTTAATACCCCATTTTGAAAGCCGATAAAATCGGGGTTTTGTGTCGGGATTTCGTCCGCTTTGATTGCTACAAGATCGGCAATAGCTTTCAGGCTTCGAACGGTGTATTTGTTGTACCCTTTGTTCATCATAAAACGCCATAATCTTACGCTGAAGGATTGGCTCCGGCAAGGCCTGCCAATATAGCCCGTTATATTCCAGGGTTTTCCCTGTGGTGCTATCTTGGCGAATCGGCTTATCCGTCCATTGTAAAAAAATGCTTCTGTGATTTCCGGTTGTGTCGGCTTCTCGCTTTCAAAGTCAATCATCGGGGATTTTTTTGCCAACACTTTCCGCCACCATATCCGCTACGCTTTCGCCGTTTTGCTCGCGCGTGCGTTTAAGCCACGCCGACAAATTGCCGTCTTTTTGTAGATTTCCTAAGTTATCGCACAATGTCAGGGTTTGAACATTCGTATTTTTTGCCAGGTTGGCCACTAACGCCGACAATTCTTCAGAATGTGAAAACTTTCCGAATTGGCAAAGGCGAACAAAAGTGCGGTCGTTTTCAGCAAGGTTTAAGGCGTTAATTTCCGCTAACTGGCTTGAACCAAGAATCACGGGCTTTTGTTTCGGGTCGGTCTGCAAGGCTTGCGCTAATAGGCTCCATTCTATCCCGTTGCCTTTATCCCATGCTTGCCACGCTTTGGAGCCGACTAAAATAATCAATTCCGCCCCGTCTTGTACTTGGTCGGCTAAATGCGGGGCGTTTTTACGTTTAGCTTTCATTAGTTCCTCCGTCTTGACTGCATTCTTTGCCAAGTTTTTCAATTAAGGAATCTAATTCCATCATTTTGTCCGATAGGTTATCTATGAAAAACACGCTGAATATCGGCGAAACATTCTATGGCATAGATAATCTCTTTTTTTCATTTCTTCCCCGCAATAAACCTGCGGAATACAAGAAAGCCCAGTAAGAATAGTCGGAATGCATTTTAGTTTTTTTCTATGTCTATTGAGACTTTTATAGGATAACTCCGGCGCGGATTTTAAGGGGTCTTGGAGTGATTTTGAATTACGCATAAATCCCCCTTTTGTCGTAAAAAGTGCGGTTAATTTTGTGGGTGTTTTGGCGGCGTAGGTTGATTCTGCCGACAAATAACAGGCTATCGCCACAATCAAAGCGGGCGCGGGCTTGGTGTTCGTTATCTGCAAGAATGCGGACTTTTAAACAATCTGTGGGTGTGCGCATAAGCGCAAAAATGAATTGATACATTTGCGTAACTCCGTGTAAAAACTGATTGGAAGTTACCGCTAAAGTTCTCAGGCTTGGGCGGTAACGTGTAACGGGCTGAGAAACTGTCATACACGGAAAAACAGCAAAGGGCGAAACCTTTCCCGCTACACGCTACCATTGACGGACGCGCAAGGCGTTTTTGAGGTGCGTGTGCGCTACGCATAAAAACACGCAATAGGCGTGTTCTGCGCCGTGTATAAATAATTCGAGTTCTCAGGCTCGGCGGTTGATTTTGCAACCGCATCGGAATAATGCCAAAATACACCGCACTTTGTAAAGTTTTTTTGGCATATTGGCAAAATATTTTGCTAGAATGTGAATTAGTCATTGTTTTGCTCGCATGGCTAAATGATGATAAGGGGCTTTTTCGGTGTTGGCGCACTGAAAAGCCCCGCCTGTTTTTGTGTCCTCATTGATTGATGCTCGCTAAATAACGTTGAATATCCGTCGCCTTATAAAGCGTTGTCGCGCCAAATTTGATTTTTTTGATTTTCCCTTCTCTCGCCAAACGGTCTAACTTGCTCCGGGACACGCCAAAAAGCTCGCCCATTTCGCGCACGGTGTAGTGTTTGTCATTGGTTGGGTTTTTGTTGTTCGTTCATTGTTAATCCTCCTAGTGTTTTTTTGAGGCATTCTAAGTTATTCGGTAAGTTATTCATACTAAAGGTGTACAATTTTTTTAATAACTTATTTTTTTATGAATGGCTTTATTGTGATTTATAGCCAAAAAGTGTTTTTAACTATTTTTAAAAAAGTAATTTCAGAAAAAAATAAAGAAGTTTTATTTTTTTAAAAATGAAACGTTGTTACACATATTGAAAAAAATAATGGTTATTAAACTTTTTTTCAGTTATATTCAACCGCTGATTTTTTTAAACAAATATATTCTTTTTTTGATATTTTCCCTATCATTCCTAAAAAAATTTTTAAAAATCCACCACTCCACCACTATTTCACCACAAATCCACCACCTTATATAATCTATTATTTCTTTATTTTTTTCTTATGGTTATGAATAAAAAAATAAATAAGAGTGGTGGATTGGTGGATTTTTGCAAAAAGTTCAAAAACAAAATGGAGGGGTAAAACATCGGCATAGGGCGATTGCTCGCCCTTGTGAAGGTATGCTGAAAGATTATTTTACAGGGTTTGAACCTTGGGCGCATTGTTCTACATAATCAGCCCATTTTTGCATAATAACCTTTCTTTGTTCTAAATAGGTGGCATGGTTGTATGCAAGGCTTACATTTCCGCCTGTTTTGTGGGCTAAACAAGCCTCGGCGTGTTCATGGTTGGTGTTTTGCTCGGCTAAATAGGTGCGGGCTAACCCCCGCAAACCGTGTGCAGTTTGTTTGCCGGCATAACCCATGCGCTTAATAGCCATATTTGCGCTTGATGAATTCATAGGAGCGTGATTATTGCCGTGTTTAGGGAATACATAAGCAAAGCGACCAGTGATAGGGTAGAGCTTTTTCCAACAATCTTATAACTTGCTCAGAAAGCGGAATAATGTGTGCTTCTCTTGCTTTCATTCTTTCCGCCGGAATCGTCCATAATCTTTTGCGTAAATCAATTTCCGACCATTGCGCCCCGCTTGCCTCGCCTGGGCGTGTCATTGTGAGCATTTGAAATTGAATTAAAGCCCGTGTTTGTGGTTCTATCTTGGCTTCTACTAAGGCTTGCATAAATTCCGGTAGTTCTTCGCTCTTAATGCGTGGGTTGTTCTCTTTCTTGTGTTGCTTTAATGTCTTATTCATTCGTAGGCAAGGATTAAACGGAATAAGCCCACCATTCACGGCAAAGTTTAAAAATTTCATTGATATAGCTTGCTAGGCGGTTTGCCATGTCGATATTGTTGCGCTGTTCCACGCGTTGCAAAGGGATTAATGCTACGGTAGGTACTATCTCGCCTATTGGATAGGATCCGATAAAAGGGAAGATGTGAAGGCGCAAACTGCCCCAGTATTTATCCAGTGTCTTCTTAGTGATTTCGCCTTGCTTTTTCGCCCGCCATTTCTCAGCGACTGCTAGAAAGGTGTTAGCCTCGGCAAGCTCTAATTCTCGCGCTATACGCGCCCTATGTGTTTGCGGGTCAATCCCTTGCGCCAATATCGACCGCCATTCCTCACGCTGTTGGCGCGCCTGTGCGATAGATATTTCAGGGTAGTTACCTACTGTTAAATTGGTGCGCTTCTTTGTGGTGGGATGGTAATAGTTAAACGTCCACGTTTTAGCCCCTGTTGGCTTTATCCGTAAGTTCAGTCCTTGCCCGTCTGATAGGTTGTATTCTTTATCTTTTGGCTTTGCTCTTTCTACTTCTGTATTGGTTAAAGGCTTGGTAATGCGTGGCATAATTCCTCTCGTAGTAACACGATTTCTTGTTACTATACCATGCTGTTACTAAACGTGTTACTAAAAATTTGCGGTCAATATGATTCAGAATGAAGCAGTATGAGCTATAAAATGCACTAGAATGCGCTATTTTAAACGAAAAAAAGCAAGGTGGTTTACCTTGCTTCATTGATCTGGTGGAGATAATCGGGATCGAACCGACGACCTCTTGAATGCCATTCAAGCGCTCTCCCAACTGAGCTATATCCCCGTATTTAGTGCTGCTAATAATAAAGAGCGAGTCGTTAACTGTCAATATTAAATCTATAATATTCAATCGGACGATTAAATATTAAGCATTTTGTGATTTAATAAAATCAATTGCTTTTTGAATGCGATCCAGTGTACGTTTCTGACCGATTCCGACTAATGTAACATCCATTGATGGTGATTGTCCCGAGCCTGTTACAGCTACACGCAGCGGCATTCCTACTTTTCCCATCCCTAACTCTAACTCAGTAGCGGTTTGTTCAATGGCTTCATGAGTATTATGTAAATCCCAAACAGAAAGTGCGGTTAGTTTTTCTTTAATTTTTTTCTAATGGTTCAATCGCTGCTAATTTAAGATGTTTCTTAGCCGCATTTTCATCGTAACCATCAAATTCTTCAAAGAAATAACGGCTTGCTGCAGCCATTTCTTTCAGTGTTTTGCATCGTTCCGCTAGCATTACAACAATTTCCGTTAATTTCGGCCCGTTAGATGTGTCAATGCCTTGATCACGATAATGCCATTCCAGATGTTTGGCGACATATTCCGGCGCAGACTCCCGGATATAGTGATGGTTCAACCATAATAGTTTATCTGTATTAAAGGCGCTGACCGATTTGCTCACCGAATGAATATCAAACAACTCGATCATTTCTTCACGGGTAAAAAAATTTCCCTGATCGCCGTGTCCCCAGCCCAAACGCACCAAATAGTTGATAAGCGCATCCGGCAAATAACCTTCGTCACGATATTGCATCACGCTAACCGCACCGTGACGTTTGGAAAGTTTTTGTCCGTCGTCGCCGTTAATCATGGAAACGTGAGCATACACTGGAATTGGTGCGCCAAGAGCTTTTAAAAATGTTAATTTGACGCGGAGTGTTGTTAATGTGGTCTTCGCCGCGCACAACATGGGTAATACCCATATCCCAGTCATCCACTACCACACAGAAATTATAAGTCGGTGAGCCGTCGGTACGACGAATAATCAAATCGTCCAACTCGCTGTTGCTGATTTCAATACGCCCACGTACCGCGTCATCAAATACGACCGAACCTTCGGTGGGATTTTTAAAACGTACGACGTGTGGTTCATCAGCAGAATGATTGTGTTCGTGCAAACAATGGCGATCGTAGCGTGGCTTTTTCCTTATTAGCTTCCTGTGAATTTCGCAGATTTTCTAACCGCTCTTTTTGAGCAATAGCAACGATACGCCAATCCTTGCTCAATCATTTGGTCGATAACTTGATTATAGCGATCAAATCGTTTGGTTTTGGTAATAAGGCCCGTGCTCCCATGTTAAATTTAGCCATTCCATTCCCTCTAAAAATTGCAGCTGTAGCTTCCGGAGTAGAACGTTCTAAATCAGTATCTTCAATTCGTAAAATAAATTCACCTTGATTATGTTTTGCGTATAACCATGAATATAATGCCGTGCGTGCACCGCCGACATGTAAATATCCCGTTGGGCTCGGAGCAAAACGGGTGCGAACTTTTACATTCGGATCTAAATTAAACAATGCTTCCAATTTCATTTTGTAACCTTCAAAATAATGCAAAAATCCTCGGTATTGTACTACGAGTCAATAAAATTCTTAACAGAAAATTCATAGTAATGGCTATTTTTACAACAATTAGCGTAAATATTCACAAAAAAATCGATTGACTAAAAAAATCGGGAGTATTTATAATGCACCGCACAACATGAGGGCGATTAGCTCAGTTGGGAGAGCACCTCCCTTACAAGGAGGGGTCACTGGTTCGAGACCGGTATCGCCCACCACTTTTTACCATTGCTTGTTAACTAAGTATCTTATGTTGTAATAATTTAAGTTTAAGTGGGCGATTAGCTCAGTTGGGAGAGCACCTCCCTTACAAGGAGGGGGGTCACTGGTTCGAGACCGAGTATCGCCCACCACTTAAACTCTAAATTTACCCAAATCTATTATAGGCGGAATGAATAAATAATTTCGTTTTATCATAGGGGCGATTAGCTCAGTTGGGAGAGCACCTCCCTTACAAGGAGGGGGTCACTGGTTCGAGACCGAGTATCGCCCACCACTTCTTATATATCTTAATTTCAAGTTATTTATTTGTTCTTTTTATCGGAAGAATTTATTCTTTACAGATAAAAATGGTAAAAGTAGCACAAATTTTTGTGAGTGACAATTCAATGCATAAACCTGTCAAATATGAGAAATTGATTATGCTTGCTAACGGACTTGCGCGTTTATTGGGTAATATTGTCAAAATATTAAGTTATCCGTTTCACGCATTATTTCCGAAAAAAACGCTTTACTATTCCTGAATTTAGTGCAGCAAAAACGCAAATCGACACAACAAACTAAAATAAATAAAACCATTTGGCAAACGAATTACAGTAACAAAGTTACACTTCCGGTATATTGCAATTATTTATTCAATCGTGCGTTATCGCTAAGTTATAATTATCGTTACGTCAGCACGGAAGAGCGTGCAGAGTATATCAAGGCCAATGCCGACGAACGCACCCTACAATGCTTATAGCAAATTGACCGACGGTGCGGCGCAGGCGGATTTCTGGCGGATTTTCACGTTGTATAATGAAGGCGGTGTCTATATGGATATCGATGGGCATCTGGTATGGTGTTTGTCCGACATTATTAATGAAGAAGACAGTGAAGTCGTGATCACTCGTCGTAATAAATACACCAATTTTTTCCTTGCCGCGGAAAAGGGTTCTGCATTTCTGAAAGACACCTTAGATATCATTATCGATAATATTGAACAGCGCCGTATTGACGGAGGCGTGTTCGTATTAACCGGCCCGACAACGCTGAATCAGGCGCTTGAAGGCAAACAAGTTAATTCGCGCCGTGATAAATTGACTTGTACGCAAGGCACGTTTACCAATGAATATTTTCAATATATGGATAAAAAAACGTGGGAAATGGAACCACAAAAAAATGAAGATTTACTAAAAATAAAAAGAATTTTTATGACTAAAAAAATACACTTCTTGTAGGCTTTATGCTTTTTGCCATGTTCTTTGGCGCCGGTAATTTAATTTTTTTCCGCCGCGTTTAGGGTTTTGGAAAAATAGTGCTAATTTTTTGGCCTCAATATTCGGCTTCATTATTACCGGAGTTGGTCTGCCTTTTAATTGGAATTATCGCCAGTAGTTTTTTTACTACGGCGGTTATAAGAATATGCTCAATAAAAATCCATCCGTGGTTTTCTATTGTATTTCTGTCCGCCATTTATTTAAGTATCGGACCGTTTTTTTGCTATTCCACGTACCGCAGCAACTGCTTATGAAATGGCAATAATCCCTTTTATTAGTGAATCAGAAACGATTTCACTGTTAATTTTCACCGCACTTTACTTTATTTTATCCCTGTGGTTTGCTTTAAATCCGTCAAAAATGGTGGAGCGAATCGGTACTATTTTAACGCCGTTGTTGTTATTGTCTATTTTGGCGCTAATCATTAAAAGCCATGTTCTTATTTAACGATAGCGTGCCTGTTTCCGTGCCAATAGAAAAATTCTGAACAATCATCTTTTTTTCCGCGGATTTATAAACGGTTATCTCACAATGGATGCATTAGCTTCCATTGCATTTTCTGTGATCGTTGTTATGTCGATAAAAAGAAAAGGGCATTCGGAAGGAACTGAGCTGATTAAACAAACCTCTGTCGCCGCGATGGTTGCCGCCGTATTCTTAGCATTGATTTATATTGCTTTGGCATGGATTGGTAAAAAGCATTGCTATTAGTCCGGAAACTTTAGCGGAATTAGCAAACCAAAAACCAAGATGTCGGCACTTATATTTTTAAATTCTGCCGCTTCACAGGCGTTCGGTTCATTCAGGGCGAACCCTATTGGGAATTATCGTATCTTTAGCTTGCTTAACCACTACAATTGGGCTAATTGCCTCGGTCAGCGAGTATTTCAATGAAATTTATCACAAAAATTTCCTATAAAACTTATGCGGTGATTTTCACATTAATCGGTTTTTTTATTGGCGAATCAAGGCTTAAGTGCCGTAATCGGTAAATCCGTGCCGGTATTATTAGTGTTGTACCCGATAGCGATTACAATCATTTTATTGTTGTTTATTAACCAATTGGTGCCGTTATCTTTAAGCGGTCAGCGAGTTTTCGCTCCTCTTAGTTACTCTTATTTCCATTTTATCGGTAGCGGAAATTTCGTTTATCCAAGAACTTCCGCTAAAAACAATATTCCATGGAATGGGTGCTGTTTGCTGTTATAGGCTATATTTTAGGCTGGTTATGGCAACGTATTGGTTCTAAAAAAATAATATAGCGGATTAGTTAATCTAAGGTGTAGCCCGCTGTAATTTGTTAAATCCCAAAACTCGATAAAAAAACGACCGCACTTTTTTTGCTTATTTATTTGAACCTTCCGGGTGTAATCCAATTCCTTGATGGCGCTCTTTAAGTTTAGCCAACACATCGCGCCATTCAAGATTCATATTATGCAACAACACAGTTAAGTGATAGGTGAGATCGGCGGCTTCCGAAATGACTTCTTGCTTGTCTTGTGTAACGGCGGCAAGTGCGGTTTCCACGCCTTCTTCCCCAACTTTTTGGGCAATCTTTTTTGTTCCCTTAGCATGAAGTTTCGCCGTATATGAGCTGTCGGGATCGGTAAATTTTCGTTCCGCCAGCACTCGTTCCAATTTGGTAAACCACGTCCAATCAGCTTCGGATTGAGCCTCAAATTGGTGAAAGCAGCTTTTCTTCCCTGTGTGACAAGTCGGCCCGACAGGATCCGCCAAAATCAACAACGCATCCTGATCACAATCCAAACTCATATCCACCACATTTAAGAAATTGCCCGAGGTTTCCCCTTTCGTCCACAAACGGTTTTTCGTACGGGAAAAGAACGTCACTTTCTTCCCCGCCAAGGTTTTCTCCAACGCCTCCGGATTCATATACCCGAGCATAAGCACTTCGCACGTCGTCGCATGTTGAACGATAACGGGGAGGAGGTTGTTGATTTTTGCCAGTTGATTTGCGTAATATTAAACATTTTATTAATCCTTTTATAAATGTAAGTATGCACGTTATCGTTATCTCTAAAAAAACACGTCCAAAAAAACAACCGCACTTTTTTTGTTTTATCGCCGTACTTCCACGCCTTCCCGTGCCAAATAATCCTTCAATTCGCCGATATTAATAATCTGCTTATGGAACACGCTCGCGGCTAAAGCGCCGTCCACGTTGGCATCAATAAAAGCATCACGGAAATGCACCATTTCGCCCGCGCCGCCGGAGGCGATTAGCGGAACGTAGCAAGTTTGGCGCACCAGTTTCAGTTGCGCTAAATCATAGCCGTTGCGTACGCCGTCTTGGTTCATCATGTTCAACACAATTTCACCCGCGCCACGTTGTTGCACTTCTGCCACCCAATCTAACAGCTGCCAATTGGTTTGTCGGGTGCGTTTTTCATCGCCGGTGTATTGGTTCACCCAATATTTGCCCGTTTCCTGCTCAAACCAGCTATCAATGCCCACCACGATGGCCTGCACGCCAAAACGTTCCGCCAAGCGTGAAATCAAGTCAGGGTCGGCAAGGGCGGGGGAATTAATGGAAATTTTTATCCGCGCCAAAAGCAAAAATCTGTTCCGCGTCCGCGATGGTTTTAATGCCGCCCGCTACGCAGAACGGAATGTCGATGACATGCGCCACGCGTTCCACCCAACTTTTATCCACGGTGCGACCGTCCGAAGAGGCGGTAATATCATAGAACACCAGCTCATCCGCGCCTTCCTGCGCATAACGTTGCGCCAACGGCACAATGTCGCCGATGATTTCATGATTGCGAAACTGCACGCCTTTCACTACCTGCCCGTCGCGTACGTCCAAACAAGGAATTATCCGTTTTGCCAACATTCGATTGCCTCCATTACGTTAAATTTACCTTCCAACAACGCCCGCCCCACAATCACGCCCGCCACGCCTGTGCCTTTGAGAGCTTCGATATCTGCCAATGAACCGATGCCGCCGGAAGACTGGAACTGCACGCCCGGAAACTTAGCGCACACCTCACGATAAAGCTGCACGTTGGAACCCGCCAGCGTACCGTCGCGGGAAATGTCGGTGCAAAGCACATGTTGCAAGCCAAAAGTGCGGTAGTTTTCCACGACGTTTTCAAGAGTCAGCATGCTGGTTTCCTGCCAACCTTTAATCGCCACCAATTTCTGCCCGTTTTCAATGCGCACGTCTAGCGCCAACACGAATTTCTCCGCACCATATTTGGTAAACCAGCCTTGCACCATATCCGGTTGTGTCACCGCCGTAGAACCAATCACCACGCGGTTCGCACCCACCGCAAGCAAATCAGCGACATCCTGTTCGGTACGAATCCCACCGCCGACTTGAATATTGCTTTGCGTGGCGGCGATAATTTTACCGATAAGTGCGGTCTGTCTTTTCGACGGATCTTTTGCACCGGTTAAATCCACCAAATGCAACTGCTGCGCGCCTTGCTGAATATAGCTTGCAAACTGCTCAATAGGATTGTCGCTGTATGTGGTCTGCTGCGCATAATCGCCCTGATGCAGGGCGGACAACGTGCCCGTCGATAAGATCGAGGGCGGGGATGATTTGTGATGTTTGCATAGGTTTTCCTGTGTAATGTAATCAGTCTCCCTCTTTAGCAAAGAGGGGTTAGGGGAGATTTGGCAGAAGTCCTTTTTCAACCTTGTGAAAGATTAGATATCGTAATCAAATCTCCCCCTGCCCTCTTTTCTAAAGAGGGGGATGATCGTGCGTTATTTTAGATCTGTAGTCTATTTCACCTTCTCCACAAAATTTCTCAACAACAACGCGCCATTTTTGCCTGAGCGTTCCGGGTGGAACTGTACACCATAGAAATTTTTGTTGGCAATGGCAGCGGAGAAGTCCACGCCGTAACAGCTTGTCGCAATTGTGTTTTCGTTGGGTTGCACGGCGTAGCTGTGTACGAAAGTAAAAAAATGGCTGTCCTGTTCAATGCCTGCAAACAGCGGATGGTCGGGCGTGTAATGCACCTTGTTCCAGCCCATGTGTGGCAGCGGCAAGCCACTGTCAGGGATGAGATCCGTCTGCCCGTTCATTAAACCAAGCGTCGCCACATTGCCTTCGGTGGAAAATTCGGTCATTAGCTGCATGCCCAAGCAAATACCGAGCATCGGCTGGGTAGCGTTGCAGATGCAATCAATTAGCTTGCGCTCCTGCAAATTCCGCATTGCCGCCATCGCCGTACCCACACCAGGGCAACAACAATTTATCGGCAGACTCAATTTTATGAATATCCCGCGTAATTTCAGCGCGATAACCCAAACGGTCAAAGGCGAATTTGACGGAGGAGAGGTTAGCGCAGCCGGTGTCGATGATGGTGATGTTTTGACATTATTTATAAGTCCCATAACTTATCTTTTTCCGAATATTTTTTTAGAGAGTTTTCTAAATACATTCTCATATTTCCTCTTTTTCTAAGATCTTATTAACAATTGCATCTTTTGAATGAAAAGATTCCTTCATATGAGATATTATTTTATCATAATCATATAAATCTTCATTATCTCTCCCCATGTACATTAGACTCACTATGTCTAATAGTTCCTCTTCATTATAAGTATGAAGCAACTTAGATATTGAATTATTTATCTCAGGGATAATAAAGATATCTTCTATTGAATTCATCTTGCATGATGAATAAATTTCATCCTCATTATTTTTTTAAAAACAAATAAAAATTCAGAAAATCTCTCTTTTTGATATATACTTAAAGTCAATATCAATGCCAATTAAAGATGATAAAAAAAGTAATCCTTCTTAATTTTTTATTTATAACCATTTCCTTAATAGATCTTAATGAATCAACTTTATAAACATTAGCTAATTCAGCAGCTACATTATTACAGTCCATATTTCTCCATTCGTAATAATTTGGTAATTTCTCAGCAATAGATATTAATTGTTTATAAGTAAAAAAACTTAGCAAACTTACCTTTTTTTATATTGTTCTTTTAAGAAATAACTAAAGTTTCTAAATTCCTTCAGTTTCTTATGGAACTCTTTGGATTTAAGAAACAAAGAATATACACTAATAATCCCCCTATCTTCCAAATGCCTTTTAGATTCATTACTAAATGGATATCTAAATGTTTGTCCTGTTGGATCTAATGCTCCCCAGCTAGTTATATATTTATCCAGGAAATTAATATATTCATCAAATTCATTATCAAAAAAATAATTTCTCTAGGTATACCTAAATTAGCATTCCAATTACTAAAATGCGCATCCCTTTAAAAACTTCCCATAATTTATTTATATCATGATGCTCTATCTCTTTTATCCCTAAATAAATTTAACCCTTTCACTTCATAAATATCAAAGATATTCTCTATTATTTCTTTTTAAGTAAAGCTCTATGGAGTGCCGTATATTAAAAACATACTGGATAGACTATAATATCCTCTGTTATATTTTTTTACGTATTGATTGTGAAGAAATATTTTTTTCCTATTATTTAGCCTAGTATAACACTCATATATTATAAACTCAGCTCCTTCAAAAAAAGCCATCTGCATAATCAGAAATAGTATGATAACCATTTGTCCCAACTGTTGCGGCAATAGGATCATTAGGCTCATAGAATAAATTATTTTTTTATCCATGCTTTTTCCCCTAAAAAAATTTATTCTTATATAAGCGATCAAATTTCCCAAAAATTTTACAAAAACCAACTCGCACTTTTTCGGACAGGCATAAAGCCTGTCCCTACAAATCATAACACCCCTTACTACTCGGCAACTCCTCCCCTCAATCCGAATCGCCTGTCTCAACGTCCGCCCAAACACCTTAAATAAACTTTCAATTTTGTGGTGGTCATTGTCGCCTGTGGCTTTGAGGTGAAGCGTGGCAAGCAGCGAGAACGCAAGGGATTGGAAAGAAGTGCTCGGTGAGTTCGGTGCTGAAATCGCCCACTTTGTCCCGTTTGAATTTGGCGTTTAATTTAATCCACGGGCGACCGGATAAATCCAAGGCACATTCCGCTTTGCATTCGTCCATCGGCAACACGAAGCCAAAGCGGGCGATGCCGCGTTTATCACCAATGGCTTGTTTTAAGGCGGTGCCGAGCGCGAGGGCGGTATCTTCCACGGTGTGGTGTTCGTCAATGTGTAAATCACCTTTACAGCTGACGTTCATGCGGAAACCGCCGTGAGTGGCGATTTGATCGAGCATGTGGTCAAAAAAGCCCACGCCCTGTGCTGATTTGGTTCACGCCCGTTTCGTCCAGCCATACTTGAACCTTGATGTCCGTTTCTTTGGTTTTGCGTGCCACTTCTGCGTAGCGAGGCGGGCGGTTGCCAATGTTGCTGACAGGTTCACCGAGCAGTTTTTCTGCAATCAGATCCCAGTTTAATTTTATCAGGGTGATATTGCAATGCGCGAATGCCGAGATTTTCCGCCAACTGCATGTCAGTGGCACGGTCGCCAATCACAAAAAGAGCGGTCAGAATCGAACAAGTTTTTTTGGATGTATTTTTTTCAGCAACTTGATTTTCGGCTTGCGGCAAGCACAGTTATCTTCCGGTTTGTGCGGACAAATCAGCACATCGTCAAATTCAATGCCTTGTGATTTAAAACAGCGCCATCATGGCGTTGTGTGGCTTGTCGAAATCTTCTTGCGGGAAAGAATCCGTGCCTAGCCCGTCTTGATTGGACACCATCACAAAAACGGTATTTACCTTTTGAGCTTGAGCAAGGCCGGAATCACGTTCGGCTCAAATTTCAGTTTTTTTCCAAACTATCGATCTGAAAAATCGGTTTTCGGTTCGTCAATCAACGTGCCGTCGCGGTCGATGAAAAGGGTGGGTTGCATGGTTTTTTTCCTCTATCAATGTACATAAACTCGTGATCCGATCCCCTCTTTAGAAAAGAGGGGTAGGGGAGATTTGATTGCGATGTTTAAATTTTCGTATGAGCTAATTTTCACTTCTGCCACAAACGCTTGCGTTTGAACGTTGCTTTAGCAACAGCACGGAGTGTGAGCGAAGCGAATAAATCTCCCCCTGCCCCTCTTTGCTAAAGAGGGGAGTTTTTGAGCATTATTTTTAGTATGGCAATCGCCTCCACTACGCTCTCGCATTCCTCCTTCGTCCCCACGGTAATCCGAATGCAATTTTGCAAATTTAACGCTTTGTTTTGATCACGCAGGATAATGCCTTGCTCCCACAACGCCTTGAAAAACTCGCTCGCCATCTTGGCATTTTATGAGCAAATAATTGGCTTCGCTGTCATACACGTTTTCCACTTGTGGCAAGTTTGCTAAGGCTTCTGCCAGCCACTGACGGTTAGCTAAAATCTCCTGTGCGCGGGCTTGCACAAGGGCGATATTTTCCGCCTGCAAGGCTTGTTCCGCGATGTCGGCGCTTGGCACTGGGATGGGATAAGGGGCGATCACCTTGTTGAGAATTTGGATTAACTCTGAATTGGCTAACACAAAAACCGCAACGCAATCCTGCCAAGGCAAAAGGCTTTGGAGAGGGTACGAATAATGGCTAAGTGCGGGTAATTTTTTTCAGCTCTTTTGCGAGTGTCGCTTCAGGGCAAAAATTCGATGTAGGCTTCATCCATCACCACAATGGCTTTGCTGGCAGTGAGTTGCAAAAAGCTCGAGCAAATCCGATCGTTTAAGCAAATTGCCCTGTCGGATTGTTTGGGCTACACACAAAGACGATTTTCACGCCCTCTAGTTGCTGTTTAATTTCGGCAAGATTCAGTTGGAAATCTGCCGTTAATGGCACGGTTTTTGCACGCCACGCCTGCCGTTTCGGCACTCACAGCATACATGCCATACGTGGGCGGGCAGAACAAAATGGCGTCTTGGTTCGGTTCGCAAAACGCACGGATAACCAACTCAATGCCTTCATCACCACCACGGGTCACCAACACATTTTTCAGGCGGTACGCCCGCGTAATGGCATAGCCTTGCACTACCGCTTGCGGTTGCGGTTCGGGGTAGCGGTTTTAAATCTTTGCCCGAAAGTTGGAACGTCGGCGAAGTTGGGTATTCGTTCGCATTCAGCCAAATTGTGCCGTTACCACCCAGTTTGCGGGCGGATTGGTACGGCGTGAGCGCTTGCACATTTTGTCGGGATAAGGGTGTGATTGTCATGTGGTTTTCCTCTATTGCAACTTCGCTAATCTCAAACTCACGGCCATTTTTGTGCGCATCCAGCTGTTCTGCTTGTGCCATCAATTCCACGGTTTCCGCTAAATCTTTGAAGCCTTGCGGGGTGAGTTCCTGCACGGTCATGCGTTTGCTGAAATCCGCCAAACCAAGGCTGGAATACGTGCGTGGTAGCCGTAGGTTGGCAGAACGTGATTGGTGCCGCTGGCGTAATCGCCCATGCTTTCCGGCGAATACGCGCCGAGGAAAAATAGACCCGGCATTATCCAGTTGAGGTAACAACTCACGGGCGTTTTGCGTTTGCACGATTAAGTGTTCCGGCGCGTATTCATTGCTGATGGCGACACATTGCGCCAAATCCTCGGCAATGAGAATGCGACTGTGAGACAATGCCTTACGGGCGATGTCTGCACGAGGCAGTTGGGCAAGCTGTTGTTCCACACAAAGTGCGGTCTGTTTTGCCAGCGTTTCGCTCGGTGTCACCAAAATCACTTGCGAATCTGCGCCGTGTTCTGCTTGTGAAAGCAAATCGGAGGAAACGAATTCAGGAGCTGCCTGTTCATCAGCAATCACCAACACTTCCGATGGCCCTGCCGGCATGTCGATGTTGGCGCCGTTAATCATTTGGCTGACTTGGCGTTTGGCTTCCGTCACAAAGGCATTGCCCGGCCCGAAAATTTTATCCACCTTCGCCACGCTTTGCGTGCCTAACGCCATGGCTACCACCGCTTGCGCACCGCCCACCGCATAAATGGTTTGCACCCCACACAGATTGGCAGCGTAAAGAATTTCATCCGCAATCGGTGGCGGCGAGCAAAGTACGATTTTCTTACAACCTGCGATTTTTCGCCGGAATGGCAAGCATCAGCACCGTAGAAAAATAACGGCGCGGAACCGCCTGGAATGTACAAACCGACACGATTAATCGGGCGCGTCACCACCTGACAACGGACACCAGGCTGGGTTTTCGATATCCACCGCCTGTGGTTTTTGCGCTTCGTGAAAGGCAGTGATATTGCGCTTGGCATTCTGAATCGCCTTCTTCAACGGCTCAGGAATACGCGCCGTCGCCTCCGCAATTTGTTGTGGAGTGACAATCAAGCTGTCGAGTTTGATTTTTGTCGAATTTCTCTGTGAGCTCAAACAACGCCTTATCGCCTTCCTGTTGCACAAATTTAACGATATTTTCCACCGCACTTTTAATCTCATTTGAAGCCGAAATTGCAGGGCGGGTAAGGGCTTGTTGCTTTTTCAACTGTGTTGAGGTTATTCCAGACGAAGGTTTGCATAGTTTATTCCTTTTCTAATTTCTTTCTTAATTCATCTTCATAGGTTTGCATAAACTTTTCCAAATCCATAAAAGATAACTTAATACCCTTATAAAAGGGTTTGGGAAAGTTAAACTTTCTGTCGCTTCAAAAACAGGGTTTGTTCTTCGTCGATTGGCGTTAATGTGGCGCGCCATTCTCCCGTAAAAAAATTTGACTCGACATATCAAAAGCATAGTATTCAAAAAGGGCGTTTTCTGTCGTTTTAAAAAGAATGGTTATACCATTGGTCGTTTCTTGCCAAACTTCATTTTCTCCATCTCGGGATAAAATTTCTAAATTATCCAAAGAGGTTCTGTATTGCCAATTTTGATTATCCGTAATTATGTTATAAATTTTCTCCACATTAACAGAATACACCGTTTCCTTTGGTTAATTTACGTGTTTCCGGTAAAAAAATAACCAATAACATAAATCATTATGCCAATACCTATTATGAACAATAAACCATATGAAATAATTTTCATATCTCATCCTTCATCGTTAGTGGAGTAGTGTATCCCTTTATAACGGCTACTTATTTTACTTGCTCTTTTGCCCAATTTACCGCAGTTTCAATCGCTTTTGCGCGCTTGTGGGCTGTTACGCCAGCAAGTTGAGCCGGTGATTTCTGCGCCACGTTGCAGAATGAAATCCGGATCCGTCTTCGCTAATATAGCAACATTATCCAATCCCATTTCAGTTAAACGTTTTAATACAGTTGGCCCTGATGCCTTTTTGTGCAAGTAGAGATTGTTTCTCAAATGTCATTGAACGGCATATATTTCTCCTTTTAAATAGACGCTAAATACGCCTTGCGTTGCGCCGTAAATTTCCACCAATCCTGTGGTTCGCCACCGTTGATAAAATCCACTATCGATAAAAAACACATCGATTACGCAAGGATCATGTTTTTTTGCCCGGTAATGCGGCATAAGTCATCATACATTTGATATGCGTCACGTCCCTAGCAAATCATGCGGCATTCGAATTCCGAGACGGATTAAATCCGCCTCGGCTGCTTTACCGATGTTGGGCAAAATCAGTCAGCTTGGTTAAGTGACTTCGCTTCACTTTTTTTCGGGTTCATTTAGGTTTTCCTTTTCAAAACGGATAAATTTCGCGAAAGTTTTATAAAACGCTCAAAAAAATGACCGCACTTTTTAGCTGCTTTTTCTAGATACCATTTACTTCATCATTTTTCTCAATCGGTAACACCAAAATTGAACTGGCACCGACTTCTTTCAATTGCTCCATGGTTTCCCAGAACAGATTTTTCTTGGCTGACCACGTGCATGGCTACTTTAGAGTCGTCATGTGCCAGCGGCAGAATCGTTGGATTTTCCACACCGGGTAAAAAGTGCGGTGATTTCTTCGAGTTTATTTTTTTCGGCGCGTGTAGCATGATGTATTTGGATTCGGAGGCTTGTTGCACGCCTTGAATGCGGGTGAGCAGTCTATCTACCAAGATTTGTTTATCGCTACTTAAAGGTTCGGCACGTTGAATTAAACAGGCTTTGGAGCGGTAAATCACTTCCACTTCTTTTTAAAACCATTCGCTTCTAAGGTTGCGCCGGAGGACACTAAATCGCAAATGGCATCGGCAAGCCCTGCGCTGGGGGCGACTTCCACTGAGCCGTTCAACAACGTGCTTTTTGAACGGCACGTTTTGCGCTTTCATGTAACGTTTGAGTAAATTCGGGTAGGAGGTGGCAATGCGGGCATTAGCAAAATCCTGTACGCCGTTGTATTGCTGATCGCGATCAATTGCTAAAGATAAACGGCAACCGCCGAAATCCAACTGACGCAGCTTTTTATAAGCGACCGTTTCTCCGGCAGCCAAACGCCCCAATTCTTCTTCCTCCAGTACGTTTTCACCGATAATACCGAGATCCGCCACGCCGTCGAAGATCAGCCGGGAATGTCGTCATCACGCACACGCAGGATTTCAATAGGCATATTTTTCCGAATAGGCGATCAGGGCGTTGCTCGTTCCAATTAATTTTTCACGCCGCATTGGCTCAGCAATTCCGCACAGTCTTTGCTTAAGCGCCCTTTCTTTTGCATGGCGATGCGTAAACGTTTTTTTGTCAGTCATATTGTTGCCCTCATTTTTGTTAAAACCTAAAGAAACGTAAAAACCCCTCGAAAGTTGCCTTCCGAGGGGTTGTTCAAACAGTGATTAATTATACCTGCATTTCACTCGTACTCGGAAGTTATCTCCCGAACACGCCGAATGCCCGAAAGATTATTCAGGTAAACGGTGATGATGGTGTGAAGTGCGGTTAAATTTCATGCTAAAATCCTTAATCATTAACTGATAATTAAGATACTTAAACTTTATACTGCTTGCAAGCTTTTTTTCTCAGTTTTTTTAGCAAAAAGATTACCGTGACAAATTCAAGGTGCAAATTTCATTTTGTGTATAATATTTGCGGATAACATCTTCCGTGTAATTTGCACCGAAATTAATACCCAATCGCCGATAAATATCCTGAATTTGCGTTAAGTCAATGTTATAGGAGCCGCCTTTAGGAGACGTTGATAAACTGCCCGTTTTTGCGTTAAACGTTCGAGAATAGCGATAATCTCATCAACACTATTTGAGTACGGCGCAGCCAGATTTACGATCTGATTAATAAATAATTGATGATCTAAAATGTAATTAACGGTTTTGGCTACATCCTGCACATCAATTAGATTGCGTTTGCTGTTTGACCATAGTTCAAAGCGCTGCTGATTAATAATTTTATGATACAGAAAAATTAATTAGTGTCGGGCTGTGTGTGTGTCCAACCACTTGCGGTAAACGAAAAATAATAAATGCTTGAGAATGCTTGCGGAGCAGACGTTCCATTTCCAGTTTATGATGAATATAAGGCGAGTTGTGGAGCGTACTATCATAAATGCCGCAAGTGCTGAAATAAACGATTATTTTGTCGGGATAGGCCTCGATAATATGGTGTAACAAACGCTCTTCACGTAGAAATGCTTCCTGTGAGGTTTCGGTAGAATTCGATACTCCCGAGGCGAAAAATAATATGTTTTTTTCGTCATTCTTCCGCATAGCAAAAATCATTTGCCATCATGCCGTTACCGACTACCATTAAATTTTCTCCGCTTTAATAAATAATAGGGAGGGCGGTGCTGTAAATCTTTAAATTCCGTATGCCATTCCGGTTGTTTTTCTAACATCGGTTCTTCCACTCGTGCAATACGAAAACCCGCTACAATCAAATGATTCATAATTGTCGCTATAGTGCGATGGTAGGTTATGAACGGTTGTTGAAACCAGTTGCGCTGTCGTTCACCTTCATCGCGATAATGACGTAAACGGTAAGCACGTTGTTCTATAGGCACGCCTTTTTCCCAACGCTCTCCTGTTTTTATGGCAGGTTGTAATCGGATGTTCCTGTGAAAAACCAACACACCGCCCGAATTCAGTTTAGTATAAATCTTATTTAGCAGAGCAGGGAGATTTTTCTATGTAATGAAATACAAAAGAGCTGGTAATGACATCAAACCCTGTCTCATCAAGCTGTTCTAATTCTTCTAAAGACAGTTGATAAAGCGAAAAGTGCGGTGATTTTTTTAGAGAGTTTTGTTAAATCTGCTTGTGCTTGGGCAAGCATGGTCGCCGATAAATCGACACCTACCACAAACTGCGCGCCATGCGCTAGATAAAGCTGTAAATGTTCCCCATGCCGCAGCCTAAGTCCAACAGTTTCTTGCCCTGCAAATCAGGTAGTAGCGACAGCATAGTCGGTTTTTTTCTACTACCTCATTTAAACTGTTTGGATTGGAACGTAGTTTTTGATAGTTTTCAAAAAAACACGTCATTGTCGTACACGGAGGTTTTCATTTTATCCTCTAAACTCCGGCAAGTAGCCGAATTGCATCGCAAGCTGTGCGGCAATATTTAATAAGCCAAATAGAATGACAAAATAAATCATAAAGTTACCGCCATATACCAAATAGTTGCTTTGAGCGAACTTACGACGGCTGGCTTTAGCCAGTAATGCCGGTACGATTACTGCCCAAATTGTCGCGGCTAATCCCGCATAACCGATAGCCAGTACAAAAACCGAATGGAAAAAGCAAGACTTAGCAACAGCGGCGGAAGGAATGTAATTAATGCGGTTTTTGTTCTACCTGAGCGGCTGTCATCGAATTTACATAAATCAGCAATATAATCGAACAAACCGAGTGTTACACCTAAGAAAGAGGTGGCAATTGCCAAATAAGCAAAAAAATCTGAGTGCTAGGGCAATGAAATCCGTTTGAATGTATTTGCCAAGTGCTTGTAATAACACTGCAATGTCGCCGCCTTTCTCAATTACCGGAGCAAATTCGGCACGCGGTAGATTTCCTTGCACAGCTAACTGCCACAGCACATACACTGCCAGTGCAATTGCTGTGCCGAAGAAGACCGATTTCATCACACGGTTGGCATCACGTTCATAATATTTCACCAGACTTGGTACATTTTGATGAAAAACCGAATGAAACTAAGCAAACCGGCAATGCGCCTAACATATATGGTAAATATTGCTGTTCGCTCTGAACCATGCTGTCGAACAACACTTCGACTTTTACGGAAGAAATCAATCCTGCAACGGAAAGGATGAACGCAATCACCATTCCGCCAATTAGCACTGTGGTGAAACGATCGACTGCTTTGGTGGAAAAACCAGACAAAAAAACCGCCAACACCAAACAGAAAATCAATGAGCCTGAAACCCGCCCGATTTGTACCGTGTGTTGTTCCGAACTGAGTAATTGGTTGATAAATCCTTCAGTTATCCCACCACCTGAAGTGATATAGGCATAAGTTAGGGATATATAGGGACGAATGCCACCGACAAACCGTTTATCACATTCCAGCCTTGCCCGAGCAAATCTTTCACGATCGTGTCAAAACTTGCGCCGGTTGGGTAATGCAAATTAGCTTCCAGCAACATTAAGCCGGAGGAAGTCATACAAAAACCAAGTGTAAGCTAATAGTACGAGCGAGCCGAGAAACCATACACCGGCGGTAGAAGTCGGATTGGCAAGCATTCCTGCGCCAATTGTGCCACCGGCAATAATCATTGCTCCGCCAAATAAAGAATGTTGTTTTTTTAGTCATGAAGTTTCCTTAAAACAGGTTATGAATTTTTGCACTATTATAATAGTGCAAAATAAATTTACAACCTTTCTTTTTCACCACCGAAATCATCAATTAAATTTTCGGTCAACTTCGCCAGTTCGCCGGTCATTAGAACAAAAATCCGCATCAAAAACGCTGGGCGTAATCTTCTTTTAGGATATCATCGTTTTTCTCACGGATTTGATCGGCAAATTTTAACCGCTTTAAACTACCATCATCATTCAGCACGAAACTTAAATGTTCATCCCAATCCAACGCGAGTTTTGTTACTAACTTGCCTTTTTGCAAAATGAGATAAGATTTCTTCGCTGTCCAGCGGGTGATTTTTACAACGGATCACTGCATCATCCGGTGCTTTCAGCTCTGCTTCCTCAAGTGCGGTCAAATATTCGGGCAAATTATCTTGCGCAATCCAGTCGGTCATCACCGTTGTCGGCTCATTGGCAAACGCCAACGGTACGACAGGCAGTGAACCAAGTGATTTACGCAATAACGCTAGGGTATCTTCTGCTCGTTTACTTGAAGCGGCATCAACATAGATTAGATTGGTTTCGCTATCGATCCAGATTGCCGTTTGTTGGGGCTTGCTGAACGCACGTGGCAGCAACATTGCGGTGACATCGTCTTTTAACGCCTGTTTTTCGGTCTTTTTCAACTTGCGATTTTCTTTTTCTTCCAAGAGTTTAACCCGTTCGTCCAGTTCACGTTTTACAACATGGCTTGGTAGGATTTTTTCTTCTTTACGGGCAAGCAGTAAAATTTGTTTTCCGACGGAAAAATGGAGTAATTCACTGCCACGTAGTGGATTTGTCCAGCCAAACTTGCTCATGTCCGATTGCCCACATGGGTGAAATATCTCTTGCTCAAGAGCAGTTTGCAGTGTTTGTGAAGTCCAGTCGAGAGATTTGGTAAGGCGGTAGATCATGACATTTTTGAACCAGTGCATTTTTATGTCCTTGTTTTTGGGTTTTATGGAGTACAATATTTAACTTAAGTGTATTTGTCTGTCTAAAATTAGGGGCAGATTAAAAGTGCGGTCGGTTTTTATGAAAGTTTTAAAATGACCGAAAAAAATGACCGCACTTCGACTCATATTCCTCTTTCGCAAAGAGGAGGCGATAGCGAGTGGCGAGACTCACTATCCCAATTTATATAAAAAAATAGGTGTCATTGTAACTTAATTAGGAATAAAAAATATGCAACACAAATTAATTGCTTTTTATCGGCGGCGGGAATATGGCACAGGCGATTGTATTCGGGTTGCTGAAACGTGGTTATCCGGCATGGCAAATTATCGTGTGTGATCCGCATGAGGAACGACGGGCGGTTTTTGCCGAAAAAGGAATACGGGTATCCGTGGATAATATAGCTGCGGTGCAGGAGGCGGAAGTGGTGTTACTGGCGGTTAAGCCACAAGTGATAACTGAAGTATGCGCCCCTTTTAAGTGCGTTGGATTTTTACGACAAGCTAGTGATTTCCATTGCTGCCGCTATTTCTATTGAAAAACTGACCGCACTTTTTTACCGTCGGCATATAACATCATCCGTGTGATGCCGAATACGCCGGCATTGGTGTCAGAAGGGATGGCGGATTATTTGCTAAAGAAACGGTTCCTGTCGGCTTGAAAATTTTTGCTCAGGAATTGATGGGCGCGGTAGGTAAAAACCTGTTGGGTCGAAAAATGAAGCGGAGATGCACAGTGTAACGGCAGCTTCGGGATCTGCTCCGGCATATTTTTTTCTTGTTTATGGAAGCTATGCAAAAAAAGCGGCGATGGAAATGGGGCTAAAACGAAGAAACCTCACGGCTCTTAGTGCAACAATCAGCATTAGGCGCAGCCAAAATGGCGGTGGAAAAATCCGCAATTTTCATTTGCCACTTTGCGCGAAAATGTCACCTCTAAAAGGCGGTACGACGGAAGCAGCACTCAATGTGTTTTATACGCAAGAGCTGGAAAAATATGGTTAAGCAAGCAATGCAGGCATGTGTTGAGCGTTCGAAAAAGATGGAGACATTGTTTTGAATCCTCGCCCTTTTACTTGGTTATCACTTAGCTTTTTTTCGGTTATTTTTGTGCGTATGGTGTATTTGTACCATTTTTCCCCGTTTGGCTTAAATCTCAGGCTTATGGCGCGGAGCTTATCGGACTGGTAGTAGCATCCTCTTATTTTTCGTTTTGCGGGTGGATTATTGTTCGCTAACTTTGTGAAACGGGCTCATCATTTATTATCGACGTTACGTGTCTTAGCTTGGGCGAGTGTCGGTGTGATGGCGTCGATAAGCATTGTTGCAGAAAAATTTCTGGCTGTTGTTCGTCGCGATCGGCTTGTTCAGTATGCTTAATTCAGCGGGAATACCGATTACCGATACTTTGGCAACTACTTGGCAACAGCAAGTAAAACTGGATTACGGCAAAGCAAGATTAATCGGTTCGGCAGCATATGTGGTTGGGGTAACGGTGTTTGGGAATCTGATCGGGGTGATCGGCAACCAAAATATTGTGTGGGTTCTGACCGCACTTTTATTTCTCTATGCGTCGGTGCAGATGCTTTCGCCAAGCGTTGCGCCTGCGGATAACAATCAACATTCGGTGACCACTCCTGTCAGATTCACTGAGTTATTGAAAGATTCCATCACTTTACGTGTAATGATTGCGGCAACTCTAATTCAAGGGTCGCATGCCGGTTATTATGTGTACAGTGTGCTGTATTGGACACAATTGGGTATCAACGTCGAAACTACCAGTCTGTTATGGGGACTAGCGGTGTGTGCGGAAATTCTTCTATTCTTTTTCTCCAACCGTTTATTTCGGAAATGGTCAATAAGCAAATTACTCTATATCGCGACTATCGGAGCCATTGCTCGCTGGGGCTTGTTTGCGATGACCGATAATTTATGGCTGATTGCTCTGCTACAAACTTTCCACTCACTCACTTTTGCCTTAATGCATTATGCTGTTATACGTTACATTGGCACTCAACCGCAAAGTTCTATGGCAAAGCTGCAATCGCTCTATAATGGCTTGGCCAATTGTGCCGGTGTCGGTGTGATGACCGCTATAGCGGGACAGCTTTATCCTATTTCAGGGCAACTGATGTTTATTGTCATGACGGGCGTGGCAATTACAGCGTTAGCCGTCGTTCCGCGAGGGGTAAGAGCTCTATAACCGGAATACAAAAAAGCTTTAGTTTGGAATGGTTGGGTTGCAACTGAGAGATGGATATTCTTTTATGACTTCATTGATTTTAGGTTTTTCACCATATTGCCGTTATCGTTTCCGATTATCAAAAATCAAAGCGTTTCTACACTCAGATTCTAGGGGCAGAAATTATTACGGAAACCTATCGTGCTTCGCGAGACAGTTATAAACTGGATTTGCGTTTTCCCGACGGCAGCCAAATCGAACTATTTTCTTTTCCGCAGCCGCCGTCACGCTTAACTTCTCCCGAAGCATGCGGATTGCGACATTTAGCATTTAAGGTAAAAAAACATACAAAAGTGCGGTGAATTTTTGACTGAAAATGGAATTGAATGTGAAGCAATCCGAACGGATGAATTGACAGGAAAGCGTTTTACTTTTTCCGTGATCCTGATAATTTACCGCTTGAATTATATGAAATTTAACGGAAGGTATTGATGATAAAACGGCAAATTTTAGCAATTTTCTGTGTGTGTTTCTGGTTGTCGGCTTGTTCTGCTCCAGAACAAACGCGTACTGCACCGTTAGATATGCAAACTGTGAATGAATATAATCACAAAGTATATAGTGGTAATACCGTGCCAGCGGAACAGCGTACGAAAAAAATCCGAAAAACGGTGGAAATACCTCTAAATTCCAGTGATTATGAGCAAAAAGTGAAAGTTATGGAACAGTCTAAACCTAGGATTATTTTAGCTCCGAGCATAGGTTATTATCATCGTTACGGTTATCGAGGATATCATCACGGTTACTGGGATTATTGGTAGCAGACCGGAAGCCGAATCTAAGATGGAAAAGGCCGCACGGGAAGTGCGGTCTGTTTTTAGCGGGTTTTATTAGTTATACATCGCGTCAATTTGTTCGCGATAGCGTTGCAGGATCACTTTACGGCGTAGTTTCAGCGTTGGGGTAATTTCTTCCATTGCTGTGCTGAAAGCTTGTGGTAACAGAGTAAATTTCTGAATTTGTTCAAACTGTGCCAATTCTTTTTTTGTAATTCGCTTAAGCGTTTTTTTCAAATAATCGGATTATTTCCGAGTGCTTAATTAATTCTAGTCGATCCTTATATTTAATATTCAGTTGCATTGCGTATTCTTCCAATGCTTCAAAAACAAAGGCACGATTAAAAGCCGAAACATATTTTTTTCGCATCGGCAATGACAGCAACTTGTTCAATAAATCTGTCTTTACCGATTTTTTTCCTTCAATGTACTGCGGTGCGATATATTTACCATTTGAGGTTTTTCATTAATTCTTTAATCCTATCAGTAATATACAGATTACCTTGCGCATCAATTTCACCTGCATCACCGGTTTTCAAAAAACCATCGGGAGTAAAAAGATTGAGCAGTTTCTTCAGGCTTTTTGTAATACCCCCGCATTACCATTCCGCCACGTACTAGAATTTCGTTATTTTCACCAATCTTAACTTCAACGTTTGGCATTAGTGTGCCGATAGAATTGGGGTTGAAACCTTGTTCCGACCAGCATGACACAGTGGCGGTGGTTTCTGTCATACCATAACCCAGTTTAATATTTATGCCGATGCTGTGAAAGAACAAACCGATTGTCGGTTCCAGTTTCGCACCGCCACAAGGCATCATTCGAATACGTCCACCGAGTAAACTGCGCAACTTGGACAGCACCAACTTATTCGCTAATTGATATTGTAGACGCAGTAAAGGCGAAATGTTTTGTTGTGTGCTGATGGCATCAAAAATGTTTACGTCCGATACCGATCGCCCAATTAAAAAATCGCACGACGGTGAGGTGGCGCTTTTTGTACTTTTATCTAACACCGCAGCATAAATTTTTCATAAAGGCGCGGTACGGCACACATTAATGTTGGTTGTAATTCGGTTAGGGCAGTACGTACTTCGTTAGTATTTTCCAAATAACAGCTGATTGCACCGCGGTGTAGCATATAAGCGATCCACGCACGCTCAAAAATGTGTGAAAACGGAAGGAAAGAAAGAGAAACATCATTGCGATCCACAGTCGGCAATGCCAGATCATGCGCTTTTTAATTGATGAGCTAAATTAGCATAATCCAACATCACGCCCTTCGGTTCGCCAGTGGTTCCCGAGGTATAAAATGATAGTGAATAAATCTTCTAAACATTTATTTTCCAGACGTTGATTGAACTCGCTTTGCCATTTTTCTGCATCGGTTTTTAATAAAATCTTCCCAATGGCAAGCAATTCGCTGATTATGTAATTCTACGTTATCTTTCATGACAACGATTTTTTTCTAAATTAGGACATTGCTCAATGACGTCTGATATTTGATCGTATTGTTCCTGATCACCGACAAACAGGATTTTCATATCAGAATCATTGATAATAAATCCGGCTTGTTTCGCTGTGTTGGTAGCATAAATTGGCACGGTAACCGCCCTGGATTTGTAATGTCGCAATATCGCTAATTGTCCAGTTCGGCATATTATGCGCGAAAAATGCCGATTTTATCTTGCACACCAATGCCATTTGACAACAAAGCTAATGATAAAGCATCAATTCGTTGCTGAAAGTCTTCCCAACTGATATCTCGCCATTCGCCATTTTCTTTATGGCGAAGTGCGGTGGATTTTTAATGTTTTTTTGCTTGTTGGCGAATACGATTGATAAAGTGTAAATCGAGGTTCATTTTTCGTTCTAAATTTGAGCTTACAATTGTGCGCAAATATAGAGAATCGGAGTAAAAAAATACTAGTGGGTAGAGATTGAATTTACATAAGTTTACGTTCAATTGGAGAAATGGTCTGATTTTTTTCTTAAAAACAACCTAATTTTTAGACCGCTCTTTGGTGTACGTTTATATTAATTTGGGGTATGGGAGGCTTATGCACATACATTATGATGTTGTTAACGCAAATAGAAAGGGATTAAGAATTATAGGCAAATAATACGAACCTAAATAAAAAGACCGCACCAAAGTGCGGTCTGTTTTTAGCTTACTTTTATTAACCTTTATAGTTATAAACGTGCGCAACTAAGTCTAATACTTTGTTAGAGTAACCGGTTTCGTTATCATACCAAGAAACAAGTTTCACGAAAGTATCTGTTAATGCGATACCGGCATCTGCATCAAATACAGATGTTTCGGTACTACCATTGAAGTCGGTAGAAACAACTGCATCTTCAGTGTAACCTAATACGCCTTTCAATTCACCGTTGAATGTTTTACCTTCAGCAGCATCTTTGATAGCTTGTTTAATTTGTTCGTAAGTTGCAGGTTTTTCCAAGTTAACGGTTAAGTCAACAACTGATACATTAGTAGTCGGAACGCGGAATGCCATACCGGTTAATTTGCCGTTCAATGCAGGCAATACTTTGCCCACAGCTTTCGCCGCACCTGTAGATGAAGGAATAATGTTTTGAGAAGCACCGCGACCACCACGCCAGTCTTTAGCAGATGGACCGTCAACAGTTTTTTGGGTTGCTGTGGTTGCGTGAACAGTAGTCATTAAACCGTCTTTAATGCCGAAAGTTTCGTGTACTACACGAGCCAACGGAGCAAGGCAGTTTGTTGTACAAGAAGCGTTAGAAACGATGTCTTGACCTGCATAAGTGTTGAAGTTCACACCGCGTACAAACATAGGAGTTGCATCTTTAGAAGGACCGGTTAACACGACTTTTTTCGCGCCTGCCGTGATGTGTTTACGTGCAGTTGCGTCATCTAGGAATAAACCTGTCGCTTCAACGGCAATATCAACACCGATTTCGTTCCATTTTAAGTTAGCCGGATCACGCTCAGCAGTTACGCGGATAGTTTTACCATTAACAACTAAATTACCGTCTTTCACTTCAACGGTACCGTCGAAACGACCGTGAGTTGAATCGTATTTCAGCATATAAGCCATATAATCAACATCAATTAAGTCGTTGATACCGACAACTTCAATGTCGTTACGATGTTGTGCAGCACGGAATACGATGCGACCGATGCGGCTGAAACCATTGATACCAATTTTTAATTGCCATAAGATTTTCACCTATTTTTTTAAGTTAAACAAAAATTATCACGGCTTATCAGGTTAATGAGGTTAACTTAATTCACCGTCACCTTTGCAATTATAACACGGTTTCCTTTGAGAGCGAAACCAAGCTACGGAAATAACTATAACAGATTAGTTTTTTGTGATCTATGTCAAATTTAACTACCAAAATACGCTAAAAAATGACCGCACTTTTTTGCTGATTTTTTATTAAGTTAGGGGCATAATAATGAGAGCAACAGAATGCAGGGAGGTTGTTATGGCAAAGGGTAATTTATACATTCTTTCCGCACCGAGCGGTGCGGGTAAATCATCATTAATTTCGGCTTTATTGCAGCAAGACGAACATAAACGAATGATGGTGTCCGTGTCTCACACGACGCGACAGCCGCGTCAAGGCGAAGTGGAAGGCGTGCATTATTATTTTGTTTCAGTAGAAGAATTTGAGCGGTTAATTGATGAGGGATTTTTTTGGGAATATGCCAAAGTCTTCGGCGGCAATTATTACGGCACATCATTGCCGGCAATTGAGGCAAATTTAGCTCAAGGAATCGATGTTTTTAGATATTGATTGGCAAGGTGCACAACAAATTAGAGAAAAAAAGTGCCTGATGTAAAAAGTATTTTCATTTTACCGCCTTCATTGCCGGAGCTTGAACGCCGCTTAATTGGGCGTGGGCAAGATAGCGCAGAGGTGATTGCCGACAGAATGTCCAAAGCAGTGAATGAGATTTCCCATTACGCGGAATATGATTATATTATTGTAAATGATAATTTCACAGAGGCTCTAGCGGATTTAAAAAGCATTTTTAAGAGCGGAGAAATTGACTTTGACATACCAATATAAGCAGAATCAACGTCTAATTAATGAATTACTGGAAAATTCGACCGCACTTTAGTATGATTGTTAGTCTTTTATCATATATATTTAATAGCGAAACAAATGAGGAATAAATTATGGCTCGCGTCACTGTACAAGATGCTGTTGAGAAAAATTGGTAACCGTTTTGATTTAATTTTAACTGCAGCGCGCCGCGCCAGACAATTGCAGTTACACACCCGCGAACCTCTAGTACCGGAAGATAACGACAAACCCACTGTTATTGCGTTACGTGAAATCGAAAAAGGCTTGATCAATAATGACATTATGAACGCGCAAGAGCGCCAAGAAATGTTAGAGCAAGAAAGAAACGAAACTCGAGCAACTTCTTTATTATCAAGCTAATTACTAACCCCTAATCATAAGTCAGGTGTCCTTTTGTACCTTTTTTTGAACCGCTAGACAGAATTATTCGGGAATATTTGCAACCCGAACAGATTGAATTAGTGAAACGTGCCTTTGTGATTGCCAGAGATGCGCACGAAGGACAGTTTCGCTCTAGCGGTGAACCTTATATTACCCATCCGGTTGCCGTGGCGGCAATTATTGCTGAAATGCGTTTGGATCATGAAGCGGTTATGGCGGCATTGCTCCATGATGTAATTGAAGATACACCTTATACGGAAGAGCAGCTTACGGAGGAATTCGGACAAAGCGTAGCGGAAATTGTGGACGGAGTGTCTAAACTCGATAAACTAAAATTCCGCACCCGCCAAGAGGCTCAAGCGGAAAGTTTCCGTAAAATGATTTTAGCGATGACGAAGGATATCCGTGTGGTATTAATCAAACTTGCTGACCGCACGCATAACATGCGGACACTTGGTTCGTTACGACCCGACAAACGCCGTCGTATTGCTAAAGAAACGCTTGAAATTTACAGTCCGTTGGCTCATCGTTTAGGTATTGAGCATTTAAAAGAAGAGTTAGACGAACTCGGTTTTGAGGCTATGTATCCGCAGCGTTATTCGGTATTGCAAAAAAGTAATTCAAGTTGCACGCGGTAACCGCAAAGATATGATTCAACGTATTACCGATGAAATCACCGCCGTTTAAATGATGTTGATATTAAAGCGCGTGTGTTTGGACGGGAGAAATCGCTATATTCTATTTATCAGAAAAATGCGTTTGAAAGAGCAGCAGTTTCAATCGATTATGGATATTTATGCATTTCGTGTAATTGTAAATGATCTGGATACTTGTTATCGTGTGTTGGGGCAAATGCACAGTTTATATAAACCGCGACCGGGAAAAGGTCAAAGATTATATTGCTGTGCCGAAAAGCCAATGGCTATCAGTCATTGCATACTTTATGATAGGGCCGCACGGTGTGCCGGTGGAAGTGCAAATCCGCACTGAAGAAATGGACCAAATGGCAGAGATGGGAGTGGCAGCGCACTGGGCGTATAAGCAAGGTGGTAAAAATGACAGCACGACTGCTCAAATCAGGGCTCAGCGTTGGTTACAAAGTATCATTGAACTGCAACAAAGTGCGGGTAATTCTTTTTGAATTTATCGAAAAAACGTTAAATCCGATTTATTTTTCGAAAGAAATTTATGTTTTTACTCCGAAAGGACGAATTGTCGAATTACCTGCTGGCGCAACGGCGATCGATTTTGCTTATGCAGTGCATAGTGACATTGGACAAACTTGCGTTGGAGCTAAGGTGAATCGTGAACCTTATCCGCTCTCTCAGGCCCTGAAATCAGGGGCAAACAGTGGATATTATTACCTCGCCTAATGCGAGACCGAATGCGAACTGGTTGAATTTTGCCGTAACCGGCAAAGCGCGCGCCCGAATTCGTCAGACATTAAAAAATTTACGTCGTGATGAGGGCTGTTAATCTAGGTAAACGTCAGTTACTTAATGCGTTGTCACCGAGAACAATAGATGATCTTAATCCGCAGCTGGTTCAGCAACTCTTAACCGAATTAAAACTGGACAGTTTTGATGAATTATTGTCTGAAATCGGTTTAGGCAATCAGATGAGTGGGGTAGTGGCTTATCGTTTGTTGGGTGAGGCAATTGAAATTGATACTGATGGCAATCAACTTAACGGAAAAAAACAGCCTAACGATTAGTGGAACGGGGGAATATTAACCACTTTTTGCTCAATGTTGTCACCCAATTCCAGGCGATCCTATTATTGCTTATGCCAGCCCTGGCAAAGGGTTAGTGATTCATCACGAATCTTGTTCTAACCTGAAAAAACGATCTGAGAATCCTGATCACTACATGCCGGTTGAGTGGGAAGAAAGCGATAAGAATATTGAATTTGAAGCAGAGTTACGGGTTAATATGATTAATCAGCAGGGGGCATTTGCTGATCTTACAGCAGCGATTACCGGTGCTCACAGTAATATTCATAATATTTGGACGGAGGAGCGGGAAAGTCGTGTTTATCAGATAAGCATTACTTTAACGGCTCGTAATACTAAACATCTGGCAAATATTATTCGTAAAAATCCAAACGGTTACAGGCGTAATTGATGTTGAACGCAATACAAACGGGTAATAATGAATACACAATTATTAGACGCCGTTCCGTTAACTGCTCTTTCCGGTGTGGGTGCCGCAGTTTCAGCAAAACTTAGCCGTATTGGTATCAATAACTTACAAGATCTTTTATTTCATTTACCGATTCGTTACGAAGATCGTACCCGCATTACGCCGATAGCGGATTTGCGACCTGAGCAATACGCAACGATTGAAGGTATTGTGCAAAACCCTGTGAAGTTCAGTTTGGTCGGCGTCCTATTCTCACTGTCAGTCTTTCTGATGGTACATCTAAAGTTACATTACGATTTTTAATTTTAATGCCGGAATGAAAAATAGTTTTCAGAACGGCGTGCGAGTGAAAGCCTTCGGTGAAGTAAAAACGAGGGCGTTTTATGGCAGAAATTCATCATCCCTGAATATCAAATTATTCGAGACAATGCGCCTTTGATTTTGGAAGAAAATCTTACGCCGATCTATTCCGTTACTGAAGGGTTAAAGCAAACCTCCTTGCGTAAATTAACGGATCAGGCACTCGAGTTATTAGAAAAAAATTCAAATTGCAGAAATCCTACCGGATGAATTTAATCCCCACCCTTTCAGTTTAAAAAGAGGCTATTCGTTTTTACATCGCCCACCACCGGATATTTCATGCGAAATGTTAGAACAGGGCAAGCATCCCGCACAACAACGGTTGATTTTTTTGAAGAATTACTGGCTCATAATTTGGCAATGCAAAAAGTCCGCTTGAAAACACAGCAGCTATTTGCATTGCCGTTATTGACGAAAACAGACTTAAAAAGCGTATTTTTAGCGCAATTACCGTTTCAGCCCACGAATGCACAAAAACGAGTGAGTGCAGATATTGAAGCGGATCTGGCAAGAGATTATCCGATGATGCGGTTGGTACAAGGTGACGTCGGTTCAGGAAAAAAACCTTGGTTGCGGCGCTGGCAGCATTGTTAGCGATTGATAATGATAAACAAGTTGCATTAATGGCGCCAACAGAAATTCTAGCGGAACAGCATGCAGAAAAATTTTTCGTCGCTGGCTTGCACCGTTGGGAATTGAAGTCGGCTGGCTGTCCGGCAAAGTGAAAGGCAAAAGCAAGACAGAGTGAATTGGGGCGAATTAAAAAGTAATGCGGTGAAAATGATTGTTGGCACTCATGCTTTGTTTCAGGAAGAAGTGGAATTTGCTGATTTAGCGTTAGTTATTATTGATGAGCAACATCGTTTTTGGTGTCCATCAACGTTTAATGTTACGCGAAAAAGGAGAAAAAAAGCTGGCTTTCATCCACACAATTAATTATGACTGCTACGCCGATTCCCCGTACTTTGGCTATGACGGTATATGCAGATTTAGACACTTCAATTATTGATGAATTACCGCCTGGCAGAACTCCGATCAGCACTGTGGTAATGTCGGAAGAGCGGCGAGCGGAGATTGTAGGGAGGGTTTATCACGCCTGCACGCAAGAGAAAAAGACAGGCCTATTGGGTGTGCACATTAATTGATGAAAGTGAAGCGTTGGAAGCACAAGCGGCGGAAGCAACGGCAGAAAGATTTGCGAAAGGCATTACCGAACTTACGTATCGGGTTGGTGCACGGCAGAATGAAACCGATAGAAAAAAACAGGAAATCATGGCGGCGTTTAAAGCTGCAGAGCTAGATTTATTAGTGGCAACCACGGTCATTGAGGTCGGCGTAGATGTCTCGAATGCTAGTTTGATGATTATTGAAAACGCAGAACGTTTGGGATTATCTCAGCTACATCAGTTAAGAGGGCGTGTAGGACGTGGTAGTACGGCTTCCTATTGCGTGTTAATGTATAAACCTCCGTTAGGAAAAAAATTTCACAAAAAACGTTTACAAGTGCTTCGAGACAGTCAAGACGGTTTCGTTATTTCAGAAAAAGATTTGGAAATTCGAGGACCCGGTGAGGTGTTGGGTACTAAACAAACCGGGATAGCGGAATTCAAGGTGGCGAATTTAATGCGCGATCGCAAGATGATCCCGACGGTACAGCATTATGCGCGTGAATTACTCGGGAAATATCCTGATATAGCAGAAAAATCTAATTAAACGTTGGTTGAATAATCGGGAGATTTATAGTAATGCCTGATGATATTTTTTTAGCCGCCTTAATTGGCAAAATGAAGACTCTACCGCTACAAGAACGCTGCCTGAGTCCATTAAACATTGGTTGTTTTGGCAAGATTCGTTAACTCAGAAATTGAAACAATACTGTACGGAATTTGAAGTTAAAGTGCGGTCTGAAAAAATGGCTGAATAAAATGGCAGAAAATGAGACCGCACTTTTACCTAGCGGGCTTTATCGCAGCCGAGAAGTGACACTTTTTGGGGAACGGACTTCCTTGGATTGAAGCAAAAAAACTTTAATTGCTGCCGAATTATTTAATTCTTATACCGAACTCGGGCAACTGGGCACAATGCCACTTGGGGAATGGCTGTTTGCTCAAACGTGGAACGACAACAAATACAGTGGGCGGTAACTCCTGAGAGTGGTTTATGGGCTCGGCGGTCTTTATTTTTTTATTCAACAAAAAGCCCTTACTGATCGCAGAACTTTTTCCTTGAGAGCAGTCCAATAACGGATTAAAATCGAGAAAAATTTTAATTGGATTGATTATGACTGTTCAATCACCAGCAACAATTCTTTTTTTTGATTCGGGGATGGGAGGCTTTAGTGTATATAAAGAAGTCAAACGCTTATTACCCGAACATCATTATTTATATTGCTTCGATAATGCTTTTTCCCTTATTCGGAAAAAAAGCGAAGAAACTCATTATTGGGCGTACATTAACAATTTGCCAAACGATCAATAAAAATGTATGCTGTTGATATAATTGTAATTGCCTGTAACACGGCAAGTACAGTGGTTTTACCGGAGTTACGAAAAATTTCTCCGTGCCAATTGTCGGCACTGTACCTGCAATTAAACCGGCAGCAGAAACTTCTCAAACCAAAACATATTGGTCTACTAGCTACCAAGGGAACGGTAACGCGTTCTTATGTCACAGACTTGATTGAACGTTATGCGCAAGATTGCATTGTAGAAAGAATTGGAACGACAAAATTAGTTGAAATTGCCGAACAAAAGTTGCACGGTAATTCGGTAGATCTTATCGCACTAAAAAAATGAATTATCACCTTGGAGTACAATGGCGGATTTAGATGTGGTCATATTGGGGTGTACTCATTTCCCATTGATTAAAGAGGAAATTCAGTTGTGCTTACCTCAAGTAAAAAATTTTTCTGAGATCCTGGTTATGCCATTGCCAAGCGGGTACAAAAGTTTACTTGAGGGTATAAAAAGTGCGGTCAAAAATGAAGTGAAAAAATTTAATTTTTAGCACTCGACATTTTGAGCAAGAAAGACAATTTGAGAAAGTTATCCGTTTTTTTGGGGATTTGAGCAGTTAACGTTATTAAATGTTGATTAGCACAAAAATGGCTCAAAACCTGACCGCACTTTATATGCTGAAGTGCTCATGAAGAGTGCGAATTGCCTAAAAAAACATTCGTTTGACACAAAAACTAAAAATTGCAAATATGGCTTGCAAAAGGGAGTAAAAAAGCCCTATAATACGCCGCACACAACGACGCGCCGTTGTGGAAAAAAAGAAAGACTCCGGTGCGTCGTTATTTTTTTGCTCTTTAACAAACCATCAGACAAACTGTGTGGGCACTGGTTGATGACGAGTTTGAAAAAACTTAAGTCTTAATAGGTGCTTACCGAAAAATTCAAGCTTGGTAGGGTATATTCGGATTGGATATATTTTACATAAGAGAAACGAAGTCAGTACATATTGAGCGATTAAACTTAAATTGAAGAGTTTGATCATGGCTCAGATTGAACGCTGGCGGCAGGCTTAACACATGCAAGTCGAACGGTAACATGAAGAAGCTTGCTTCTTTGATGACGAGTGGCGGACGGGTGAGTAATGCTTGGGAATCTGGCTTATGGAGGGGATAACGACGGGAAACTGTCGCTAATACCGCGTAGAATCGAGAGATGAAAGTGTGGGACCTTCGGGCCACATGCCATAGGATGAGCCCAAGTGGGATTAGGTAGTTGGTGGGGTAAAGGCCTACCAAGCCGACGATCTCTAGCTGGTCTGAGAGGATGGCCCAGCCACACCGGGACTGAGACACGGCCCGGACTCCTACGGGAGGCAGCAGTGGGGAATATTGCGCAATGGGGGAACCCTGACGCAGCCATGCCGCGTGAATGAAGAAGGCCTTCGGGTTGTAAAGTTCTTTTCGGTATTGAGGAAGGTTGATGTGTTAATAGCGCATCAAATTGACGTTAAATACAGAAGAAGCACCGGCTAACTCCGTGCCAGCAGCCGCGGTAATACGGAGGGTGCGAGCGTTAATCGGAATAACTGGGCGTAAAGGGCACGCAGGCGGCTATTTAAGTGAGGTGTGAAATCCCCGGGCTTAACCTGGGAATTGCATTTCAGACTGGGTAGCTAGAGTACTTTAGGGAGGGGTAGAATTCCACGTAGCGGTGAAATGCGTAGAGATGTGGAGGAATACCGAAGGCGAAGGCAGCCCCTTGGGAATGTACTGACGCTCATGTGCGAAAGCGTGGGGAGCAAACAGGATTAGATACCCTGGTAGTCCACGCTGTAAACGCTGTCGATTTGGGGATTGGGCTTTAAGCTTGGTGCCCGTAGCTAACGTGATAAATCGACCGCCTGGGGAGTACGGCCGCAAGGTTAAAAACTCAAATGAATTGACGGGGGCCCGCACAAGCGGTGGAGCATGTGGTTTAATTCGATGCAACGCGAAGAACCTTACCTACTCTTGACATCCATGGAATCCTGTAGAGATACGGGAGTGCCTTCGGGAACCATGAGACAGGTGCTGCATGGCTGTCGTCAGCTCGTGTTGTGAAATGTTGGGTTAAGTCCCGCAACGAGCGCAACCCTTATCCTTTGTTGCCAGCGATTAGGGTCGGGAACTCAAAGGAGACTGCCGGTGATAAACCGGAGGAAGGTGGGGATGACGTCAAGTCATCATGGCCCTTACGAGTAGGGCTACACACGTGCTACAATGGCGTATACAGAGGGCGACGAAGCCGCGAGGTGGAGTGAATCTCACAAAGTACGTCTAAGTCCGGATTGGAGTCTGCAACTCGACTCCATGAAGTCGGAATCGCTAGTAATCGCGAATCAGAATGTCGCGGTGAATACGTTCCCGGGCCTTGTACACACCGCCCGTCACACCATGGGAGTGGGTTGTACCAGAAGTAGATAGCTTAACCTTCGGGGGGGCGTTTACCACGGTATGATTCATGACTGGGGTGAAGTCGTAACAAGGTAACCGTAGGGGAACCTGCGGTTGGATCACCTCCTTATATAGAAGCTTTGTTATTGACGAGTGTTCACACAGATTGTTTGATGGATTGTAGAAAAAGATAGAGAAATAAACCAACTATTCTTTTGGGTCTGTAGCTCAGGTGGTTAGAGCGCACCCCTGATAAGGGGTGAGGTCGGTGGTTCAAGTCCACTCAGACCCACCACTCGAGCAGAGTTCTGAGGTATTAGAGTATACTGAGATGGCATCGGGTGAAAGCCAAAGATGGTATGAGCCTAAGAGGCAAAGGATAGTCTGTATTGTAATGACTTGGGGATATAGCTCAGCTGGGAGAGCGCCTGCCTTGCACGCAGGAGGTCAGCGGTTCGATCCCGCTTATCTCCACCAATCGTCATTACTCAGTTCTTGGTATAAGAAAAAGGAAGTTGCAATAGCACAAAATAGAATGTGATATTAAAGCAAATGGACTTTACTGAGAATTTAGTAATGATGATAAACCTAAAGTTTGTTACTCATCTTATTGTTCTTTAAAAAAACGGAAACAAGCTGAAAACTGAGAGATTTTTCGAGGCTGTTTGGTGATTGGAAGTATCGCGATAGACGATTTGGAAAATGAGCTGGGCAGTGAAAAAGTCTGAGTAGAAAGAATCTTGAACGGGAAAAAGGCGTTCAAGTATTGTGACGACTGAATACCGAAGTTGTTTTAGAGATAAAGCATTTGAGGTTGTATAGTTAAGTGACAAAGCGTACAAGGTGGATGCCTTGGCAATCAGAGGCGAAGAAGGACGTGCTAATCTGCGAAAAAGCTTGGATGAGTCGATAAGAGGCGTTTAATCCGAGATGTCCGAATGGGGAAACCCAGTGGGTGAAGAACCCACTATCATTATCTGAATCCATAGGATAATGAAGCGAACCGGGAGAACTGAAACATCTAAGTACCCTCGAGGAAAAAGAAATCAACCGAGATTTCGTTAGTAGCGGCGAGCGAACGCGAAGGAGCCTGTTAGTGATAATGACAGAGACAGAGGAACAAGCTGGGAAGCTTGGCGATACAGGGTGATAGCCCCGTACTCGAAGTCCAGGTCATGGTACTAAGCTAACGACAAGTAAGGCGGGACACGTGATATCCTGTTTGAAGATGGGGACCATCCTCCAAGGCTAAATACTCCTGATTGACCGATAGTGAACCAGTACTGTGAAGGAAAGGCGAAAAAGAACCCCGGTGAGGGGAGTGAAATAGAACCTGAAACCTTGTACGTACAAGCAGTGGGAGCCTGAAAGGGTGACTGCGTACCTTTTTGTATAATGGGTCAGCGACTTATATTTTTGTAGCGAGGTTAACCGAATAGGGGAGCCGAAGGAAACCGAGTCTTAACTGGGCGAATAGTTGCAAGGTATAGACCCGAAACCCGGTGATCTCAGCCATGGGCAGGTTGAAGGTTGGGTAACACTAACTGGAGGACCGAACCGACTAATGTTGAAAAAATTAGCGGATGACTTGTGGCTGGGGGTGAAAGGCCAATCAAACCGGGAGATAGCTGGTTCTCCCCGAAATCTATTTAGGTAGAGCCTTGAGCGGACACCTTCGGGGGTAGAGCACTGTTTCGGCTAGGGGTCCATCCCGGATTACCAACCCGATGCAAACTGCGAATACCGAAGAGTGATACTCAGGAGACACACGGCGGGTGCTAACGTTCGTCGTGGAGAGGGAAACAACCCAGACCGCCAGCTAAGGTCCCAAAGTCTATATTAAGTGGGAAACGAAGTGGGAAGGCTTAGACAGCTAGGATGTTGGCTTAGAAGCAGCCATCATTTAAAGAAAGCGTAATAGCTCACTAGTCGAGTCGGCCTGCGCGGAAGATGTAACGGGGCTCAAATATAGCACCGAAGCTGCGGCATCAGTAGCAATACTGTTGGGTAGGGGAGCGTTGTGTAAGCGGAAGAAGGTTCATCGAGAGGTGGGCTGGACGTATCACAAGTGCGAATGCTGACATAAGTAACGATAAAACGGGTGAAAAAAACCCGTTCGCCGGAAGACCAAGGGTTCCTGTCCAACGTTAATCGGGGCAGGGGTGAGTCGGCCCCTAAGGCGAGGCTGAAAAGCGTAGTCGATGGGAAACGGGTTAATATTCCCGTACTTGGATAAACTGCGATGTGGGGACGGAGCAGGTTAGGTTAGCGTGCTGTTGGATATGCACGTTTAAGTTGGTAGGTGGGGAGCTTAGGCAAATCCGGGCTCTTATACAACACTGAGAGATGATGACGAGGCCTCAAGGGGCTGAAGTAACTGATACCACACTTCCAGGAAAAAGCCACTAAGCTTCAGGTTTATCTAAACCGTACTGAAAAACCGACACAGGTGGTCAGGTAGAGAATACTCAGGCGCTTGAGAGAACTCGGGTGAAGGAACTAGGGCAAAAATAGCACCGTAACTTCGGGAGAAGGTGCGCCGGCGTAGATTGTAATCCCTTGCGGATGAAGGTTGAACCGGTCGAAGATACCAGCTGGCTGCAACTGTTTATTAAAAAAACACAGCACTCTGCAAACACGAAAGTGGACGTATAGGGTGTGATGCCCTGCCCGGTGCTGGAAGGTTAATTGATGGTGTAATCGAAAGAGAAGCTCCTGATCGAAGCCCCAGTAAACGGCGGCCGTAACTATAACGGTCCTAAGGTAGCGAAATTCCTTGTCGGGTAAGTTCCGACCTGCACGAATGGCATAATGATGGCCAGGCTGTCTCCACCCGAGACTCAGTGAAATTGAAATCGCCGTGAAGATGCGGTGTACCCGCGGCTAGACGGAAAGACCCCGTGAACCTTTACTATAGCTTGACACTGAACATTGAATTTTGATGTGTAGGATAGGGTGGGAGACTTTGAAGTAGTCACGCCAGTGATTATGGAGTCGTCCTTGAAATACCACCCTTTAACGTTTGATGTTCTAACGAAGATTACGAAACGTGGTCTCGGACAGTGTCTGGTGGGTAGTTTGACTGGGGCGGTCTCCTCCCAAAGAGTAACGGAGGAGCACGAAGGTTTGCTAATGACGGTCGGACATCGTCAGGTTAGTGCAATGGTATAAGCAAGCTTTAACTGCGAGACGGACAAGTCGAGCAGGTACGAAAAGTAGGTCATAGTGATCCGGTGGTTCTGCATGGAAGGGCCATCGCTCAACGGATAAAAAGGTACCCGGGGATAACAGGCTGATACCGCCCAAGAGTTCATATCGACGGCGGTGTTTGGCACCCTCGATGTCGGCTCATCACATCCTGGGGCTGAAGTAGGTCCCAAGGGTATGGCTGTTCGCCATTTAAAGTGGTACGCGAGCTGGGTTTAGAAACGTCGTGAGACAGTTCGGTCCCTATCTCGCCGTGGGCGTTGGAGAATTGATTGGGGCTGCTCCTAGTACGAGAGGACCGGAGTGGACGCATCACTGGTGTTCCGGTTGTGTCGCCAGACGCATTGCCGGGTAGCTATATGCGGAAGAGATAAGTGCTGAAAGCATCTAAGCACGAAACTTGCCAAGAGATGAGTTCTCCCAGATTATAAATCTGTAAGGGTTGTTTAAGACTAAGACGTAGATAGGTGCGGTGTGTAAGTGTAGTGATACATTGAGCTAACGCATACTAATTGCCCGAGAGGCTTAACTATACAACGCTCAAATGTTTTAGGGCGTGGTTGTAATGAAGTAAATGTCATTATGGACTGAAGAGAGATTGAAGGTTGACAGCTTGTTTTTGTATTTAAGGTAGCGAGGCTTGTAAGGCTACGTGAAATAGGACAGATAAGGTAAGTTAAGACAAACAGGATTAAGATAAGCGAAGGAATATCGAAGGATTATCCCGGCGGCGATAGCACGGTGGCACTACCTGACCCCATGCCGAACTCAGAAGTAAAACGCCGTAGCGCCGATGGTAGTGTGGGGTTTCCCCATGTGAGAGTAGGGCACCGCCGGGTTTTATTATTACGACACCCCAATCGGAGACGGTTGGTAATGCGGCGTGAGATAAATTTTTGCAAAAAGTGAGATAATTGAGATTTTTATTTATTACAATAATTGAAACTAAGTTACAAAAAAACGGGCGTTTGCCCGTTTAATTTTTGTTGCGTTAGAATTTAAAACACTAAATTATCCTCATACTTACTTGAATAATTCAGCGCGGCATTAATTGCAATACGGTCGACATTATCAAACGCCTGCCAATTATCCACTTTATCCTCGACCATATACTCAATAAAGCGGATAAGCTCCGACTTGGTTGAGCTAAAAAGATATATGGCGGGCGGGTGATATTAATTAACCGCAAGAAGTCGATTAAATCAAAAATATCGCGCCTGCTTGTAGCTCTCTTGTTTGGTGCAAAGATAAGGCGGGTCAAGCACAAACAAAGCCTTGGAGTTATCCTGATGTTTAGGCAGTAAAGTGTGAAAACTCATTAACCACCTCCAATCCATCTAAATAACCAACCGCACTTGGGTAATCACTTTGGCGGATACAATACCAAAAATCACGCTTACACATCTCCTCAAAGGTTGCTGCTTGACTACCGCTAAACTGCAACCACGAGACACAATATCGCACGCTCTTAAAGCCGTCAAAGGCTCGAATTACGTCAATAAGCCGTTGTTTTAAATCCGGATTGATACGCTTATCCTTAGGGTAATCTCCCATAACCGCTAACAATTGCCGGCGTAACGCATTGATGTCGTCAATGTGGCTAAGTTGCTCTGCATATCCGTCAAAGTCGTTATAGATCACTCGCGCCTTGGGTTTGAGGGCTTTAGCCGTGTGGCTAAGCAAACCGGAGCCGCCAAACGCGTCGATAATCGTCCAACCCTCACCGTCGCCCGGAATATTATCGTTTAAAACCTGTTTAAAATGATTTAAAAATTGTCGCTTCTGTCCGACGAACGGAAGTGGGGCGGCCTTAAACATAGCTTTGCCCTCCGCTGGCTGGCTGGCTGGCTATTGTCATGGTATTGTTTGTGACTATCGTGTCAATCATTATTACCTCCTTGTATTGTTAATTTTTGTGGTATCTCTACCGCCTCATACCATAAACCCTGAATCCCCGCACCGTAGTTACAGGCAAACTTAAAAACCGGTATTAGTCGGCATGCTGATGTATTGCAGGGAGTTGGTGCTTAACTCTAGCTGCACGTTTAAATACGGCGCATTAATAAACGGTTTAGGGTAAGTGTAGCTGTATGCCACACCGTTAGAAAACGCCGTCACCCCGTTTTGCGCTAATAGTTCGGACTTGGGGACATACACGAGATTCCGTTTTACCTCAGGTTTTGCCCCTCCAGCTCATTTAGACGTTTATTGACCTCCTCAAATGCATTTTTGAGGTTTAGGCTTAAATCCTCAGTCATCTTACGCACCACCTTCCGCTTTTTTCACAATTGAGACAAAATCGGTTTTAAGCGCAGTCTTAATTGCGGTCAGCTCTTGTGTAAGTTCATTGAGTTTTGCCAGTAGTGTATTCCCAATGCTTTTTGTTAGCGGTAATAGCGTCCGCAAACTCTTTGAGCTGATTAAGCTCCTCGGTCAATTGCCCACCGTAAAGATCTTGTTTAAAGGCTGTGATTGCCGCTTCGATTTTTGTTGTACCTCTTGGCTAGATACACCGCCACCGGTTGCTTGGATTGTCGCAATGGTTTGTTGCAGTTCGTTTAACGCTGCGACCAAGCTATCCTTTTGGGTGGTCTTAAGTGTGCTTAAATCACCGGCAGTGTCGTGCAAGGCTTTAATCCTGCCACCAATATAGGTAAATGCTTTATTTAATTCGGCAATTAATTCTTTGATTTTTTCTTCCATTTTGACCTCTTTTAAATCTCGTTGGCTTTTAACAATAAAGGTAAAATCCGGAATATCCAGCTCTTTACCCTCATCGTCTTTGTTATTAATGGTTTTTCGACCACCTCAACGCGTTTTTATCCGCGCAACCACGCGCCGTCGCGTGATGTCAACCTCCTGCTTTTCCTCATCCATACTGCCTCCTATGTTGTAATGTCGTGCTCAAGATAAAGCGTGCCTTCTAGCCGGGTTTTAACGCGCTTAGTTTTACTGATTAACTGCAAATCATATTTTGCCTGTCGCCAGGTCATCTGTTGGGTAAGTGCCGGCGTAAAATTAAGCAACAACTGCCCCTTGATGCGGTCTAAAAAAACGTTATAGAGCGGTCTGTAGTTGACAGATTCAGCACCTTTTTACCGCCCACCGTAGCGGTTAAATCGGCGCGGGCGATATCCGTTAAATCATAAGGCTGCCCGTCATCATCCCACACCAACTCAACTAACTGCTCATCATGGTCACCTCGGTAAATATAGATGTCCGCTTGGCTCATATCTTTGTACATTTAGTTAATCCTCCTTTATTGCGCGACCTTAAGATTGATATGGGTAAAGGCCAATGCATTGTTAATTGGGACAAACAGTACTGTGACTTTAAAACGTACCTCATTAACCGTAGGCGGTAACTCATCTCCCATAAAAATAAGCGTGCCAGTCATCGGTTGGGTAGTTACCATGCGTTTCGGACGTTAACTCTTTGATTACCGCTCCGTCACTACAAAGTTGGATCACAACATTACATAATCCTTGCCGTTTTTGATATGTGCCCACCTTATAACTTATCTCAAACCATTTATATGCCCCTTTAGGGATGGCAAAAGACTTATAAAGCTCGGTAGTTGGCGTATGGAGCTTGCTATCATCACATAACCGCCATCATTGCGATCAAACGTACCGTCATCATAACGATTAAGCACATTGTCACCGACCGCCCAGGGTCGCGATAATGCCAAGAGCCAATAGGGATAGTCGCCAAAGGCACACCCCCGTTACCTCAAGATGATAGCCTTGCCAACTCTTAAGGTTATCCTGACACTATAAAGGGTCACCGTATCAAAAAGCTCACCAGCTTTATACTCCGCATCGGGATAGCGGAAAATATCAGCGGTGGTTACCGCGTTGCGTACCAGCACTCCCTCACGCCAAAAACCCTACCTCATAACTGACCCCTTGCCCTGTTGGGTGCTATCCTCGTGGTGTGCGACCAAATTATCAGCCTGCAACAAACGGTCACGATGTGCCCAACGCAACACAAACCCTAAACGATTCGAAATTTGCGCGCCAAGTACACCATTAACCGTCACTTTGCCCGGTGGGTAAGGACGCGCCTGGCGTTGCATGGTGGTCAAGTTAAGCTGAGGTGCCGCATCAAAACCGAGTGTCTCACGGGTAGTGCGGGTCAGTAACTGGCTTTAAGTTGCTCCCCGGCCGCATATTTGGTTTGGTCTACCCCCATAGCAGCTAAATAAGCCCAGGCTACTGCTCCTGACTATGTGCCTTTGGCACGGTATCAACACAACCACGACCGACCGTGATGGTTTGGGTAGCAAAAATCTACCCGCTCGATTTTAACAATCTCGTCATCAATCATCAGAGCGGTCGCCGCGTTTAAGTGGCTATAATGTCCCGTATATTTAAACTGGGTTTGATACGGCCCGATTGCCTCTTTTTAACGTTACTGACGGCGTAAATGATCCGTCGCCTACATTGCTATAGCCACCGCCTGCGTCTACATCACATAGCATAATTAATCGTCATCGGTGACGGCGACTGCGCCGCCACGCCGACATAACAATCGCTAGCCTGTACAAATGACAGTTCGGATGCTCCAAATAACAACGGATAAACATGATACGGCAACTCAAAAAAGCGTCCGACGCTAATCGGCCTAACCGCAAAGCTAGGCTGTATATACTGCGATTGTGCCTGTGGTCCGGTATAATTTGTCGCCGGCAACCCAAATACATCCTGAATACAGGTCACTACAATCTCACCCTCGGCGTTGCCGTTATCAATCTTGCCCACCCGGAACACCGCACTGTCAATTTGCCGCTCCGGCAACGATACCCGAAACACATCCCCCGGCTTAAGTTGACTACCTCGCATATCAAATACGATTTTAAGCCGCATTAGTCCGCCTGCGCTCATCTCAAGATCACGCTGTGCCACCCGCATAGCCAAATCAAAGGTTGGCAAGCCTTTATACTCGGTGGTTTTGGTGATCACACCGTGCACTCTGCGCCGCCGCCAGGTTATTTGCGGTCGCCTTGCCGTCCTTATTGGATACCGGGTCGCGATAAATCACGGTCACCTGATTGGCCATATTTTCGGATGAAGATGTGTCATCATCCTGCACCTGTAAAATCCCGTTATCATAGTGATACAACGGCAAACTAGCCGGGTTGTAATCCTGCCGAATCAATTTAATTGCCAGCTTACCGGTAGCCAAGTTGTCGTATTGCACGGCCCCGATATGGTCAAGCACCTGTTGAATAAAATCCGTAATAGAGTTTTTGCCGGTTATATCTAAAACACAATCCAAACCCCTCATCAAACAACACGTCCGCCGCTTGCTTAAAGCTGTCTAAACTCAAGTCGCTATATTCTTTTTGCCGCCCCAGCTCTTATTGGTGGCACACTCAACCAAGATATGCGCCGGGTTCATCGCGTGAATTTGGCGTACGTTTTGCTCTTGCTCAGGGTCAAGGCCGCTAATGTGTAAATTATCGTTACGCAGCACAATACGGCATTTTTGCGGATACCAAACCGAGCCGTCGCGCCAGCCCTTATTTGTGCGGCGCACACGATAGCCGGGGCGTTTAGGGTAGGCGTTATAACAACTCACCAGCCCGCTAAACACCGTGGTCACAATACCGCGGAAACCGGGGATTAAATCATCCGAACTCAAATCGCCGTCGGCAACTTTACCGCCGCTAAAAAACGGATCTTTCTCTTTTTCTTTTTTGTCTGCATTAAGTACAATCGGCGGCTCATCACCGCTTTCAGCTGCCTTTGGAGCAGGGTTGTAAGCCCCTTTGAGCAGATTAATTAGCATTTGGGTTGGCTTTTGGTCAGCCTCGCCCATTAAAAATCTCCATGCGCCCTTGGATGCCGCCCTCGCCACCGGTATCCTCACCGCCAAATAAATTGGGTTTGTCGATAAAAATTGCTTTGCGAATAGGTCAACTCGCCCGGCTTGCCTACATAAGCGGTCTTATCATCAAAACGTATCTCGACAATCTCGTCTACAGGGCCACGCCCTAGACCGGACTGAATATCCCAAAAATAGCGATAACCGACCGTGACCTTGCGTCCTTTGCGCTTACCACCCATTATTTAGCCTCCATCGATTGCGACAAGTCAGATACCATCTCCCCGCGCGCCTGCTGTGCCGCCGCCACGCATTTACGGGCAAACACGCTACCTGTATCAAGTAACACCTGCGCCGGGATACCGTCACGCAAGAATGCTAAATAATCCAAGCCTTGACGGTCAAAAAACATCTCAACCCCACTGGGACAAAAAGCCGACGCGTCGCATATCCTGCATGGTAATGATTAATGCCATCACTTACCCCCGCTTAATCTCGGATGTGCGGTAATTGCCATAACACAACACCTGCCAATCCTCCGTCCAACAATCGCCGAAAAACACATTGCGGCACGCCCTCGTCAGTCTGCGGAAAATCCCAATCATTAGCCGACACCGCCTCCGGTGCTTGCGTCCCTTTTGGCGTGGCGCAAGTGCCTGATTAATTAAATAATTTAATGCAATTACTGCAATAAAAACGGACTACCGCCCAACCCACTGCTGCAAACATTGATTACTCCTTAAAATATCCGTGAACCGTCATACGGCGATTTGTTTGGCATATGCGGTATACCGCCAAAAATTAAGCACATTGTTAAATTTATCGCGACAAGTCTTAACCTGCCCGTCACAGCCGGGGTAAACGGTAATCAGCGTGCCGACACTGATTTTTTTGTGTTCCGCCCATAATCGTTAATAGGTTATTATGATGAACGGTCACCGCGCGCACCTCTCGTACCCCAAGGCTATCCGTCCACTCAATAAACCCCGCATTAAACCAGTTGTCCGGCAATTGCGACGGGAATCCCACCGTAATAGTCGTGCCTGTTACCGCCTGCACCCGCAAACCCGCCACCGCAAACTTTGCTTTGTCCACCTTACAATCGCTGTCATACAACGAATAAGGGCAACCTACGCCCCCACATTAAGCGCAAAGCCGGCCGAACGCATTGTGGAGGATAGTCCGGCCGAAATTAGTTCGGTTTGGTGGGTTTCGGGGCGTTTTAGCCTCGATAATCGTACCAATCCACACCACCCGAATCTCGTTATCCTGCCAGTGCAACCGCATCACGGTAAGGGTGACCGACTGGCTTGGGGCAATCCCGCGAAACAATTGCGCCACCGCATTATCACTTGGCAGGCTGACTCTTAAGTTATCCCCCGTTTTACGCCCGGAATCACTGATGGCGGTTGCCAGCCATTGCTCGCCGTTGACGGTGATGTCTTGGTCGGCATCGGTAAACCGCCACACTTTTTGATTATTACCCAGCGCAAATTGATATAACGTTATCGGCTGCCCGTCTGAAACGGAGTTTGTCCTGTTTAAATAGCCCATAAACCTGTTTTAAAACCTCTTTTAAAATTGACCGCACTTTTAATTCTCCAGCTCTTCACGCACCGCCCGAAAAGAGCACCGTCACAACAACCACACCGTCCGCATCGGTTTGGTGCGTCCAGTTGATTTGGTCGCTCTCAAGCCGTGACAGGCTTAAATATGACACCTTGGCAATCTCGTGCTTGGCGGCATAAAGCACATCCCCGTCAAACACTAATCGCTCGCCAACCGCCGTGGTATTAGCGGACACCACGTGGCGGTGGTGCACTTGCCCGTTAGTCAGTTCAATCCGCACATCCTGCCGTCCGGGTTGTTGCAATAAAATGGTCGGTATAACCCACCGCCTCAATATCCAATGTACGCCCGGACAAATTACCCTGCGGGGTGACATCACTGCCGGAGGTCGCGACCCATACAGGCTTTTTGCCGTCCGCGCAGATAGTAAAACAAGCGACGTAATCGGTCTTGCGCCGTCCGACCGCTCAGTACAAAGCGATGCGAAACCAAGGAAAACGCCCGCATTGCCGTATCTAAGTAATAAGGTAGTCCGGTGTCATTATCCAACTGCTTAATCAAGCGCAGATATTGTGCCGTTACATCCTCCGACCATTCGCTGGTCGGCTCCAGAACTCGGCTTTGCCGCGATAAGTCGGCAGGTGTGATATATCCGCCGGGTAACCGCTATGCTCATGGATTTTTAACCGCACTTGTGCGGTGGCCGCGATGTCGCTAGCCGGCTTATCTGTGGCATATCGGTCAACACCGCCGCACGGAGCGGATATATCCGCGCAAAGCGCGTTATAAGTAAACTGTAACGGGCGCGCTAAAAAGAGCCGGTCTGCAACAATACGGGCTATCTCCACGCTTTCTTTACGGCTGCCTTGTACAATCAACGCCTGGCCACCTGCCTTAAAAATCATAGCCGGCGTGTTAAAAACGGTTTCGGTCTCCCCTTGCCGCATAAAGTAAGAGGGTGTTAACGCATCGGTAAATACCGGCATCAGCCATACCTTACCTCCCATCGCATACATAGCAGTCTCAAATTGTTGTAATTGCCTGCCGGAGAGCAAGACTCTAAACTCAAAGGTGCGCCGCGAGGGACAGCCGTCTGGCAATGCGTTGCTCGGCGCCTGTTTGAGATTGATGGACGGCTGTCAAAAACTCTAAATTTTCGGTGACCGGCTCAGACCAATCGGGATAGTACGCCCAATCCGACGAACGACTACCGGTAATATGTACCGTTACCGCCGCACCCGGGAAATTAAACCGAATGAGAGTATCAATGGTTGTCGGCCCTCGCATGGACACCCGCACCGTCCACTTTTTAAGGGCAAGGCTCGCAAAGGTGGTCGACGATTCGCCGATAATTTCCACTCCCTCGCCGTTTTGTACGGTGATGGATTGCAAATGCGCTGCGGTATCATCCGCATTCCAGACTTGTACCGTAAACACCTGCTCTGTGCTAATTACCCCAAGATTGACCAGTTTAGGGATGGCGCACACGGTTATAAAACTCGGCATAATAGTTAGGGCGAAATAAAAGCCGTTTTTAGGCACGCTAGCGTCCCATAACCCCGTATCTCTTATCGCGCCGACGGTGACCTGCGGTGTCAACACCAAGCGCACATCCGCCGCCCGATAGGGTCGTCAAACGGTCTAAATAGCCCGTATCTTGAAGACGGTCTCCATCAGCGGTTACAGGGGTTAAATATCCTACGCGCTCTGCCATAACATCCTCTAATTAATCAAGCGGTAACAATGGAACAGGTATTCGCTTTGCTTACCAAAGCGCATGGCGGAAACATTTTCCATCTTGAGCCCGCCACCTCAAACTCTTGACCGGCAATTATGTTTTTGCGAGCGCACCGTGTAAAAAGTCAGGCGGACTGCCGATTTGGCGCAGCACCTTATCAATACCGACTACGATTAGGGTTGTTAGGCACCGGGATGATCAGGTTGCCAAATTGACTATGGCTTTGGCGCAACAATAATGCTTCGTGGTGCACCTCGTTTACTCCCGATGCAGCAACATAACAATTGCTAAACATCCCACCGCCATAAAAGTCGGCTGCAAACTCATTTTAAATAGTATGGCGAACCGTGATGCTGCACAAAATACCACGGGCGACGGGTATCCCCACTAATCCCCTCAGCACGTACCACCGCCGGATAACGTTCATACCCCCCATTAAAAGCGATACAGTTACGCAGTGACGGCACCTCATCATTAACATAGGTGCCGTAGGCATACTGTCCACCAATATACTCGCCTTGTTTGTTAAGCGTACCGATGCCAAAATGAATAAAATACTCACCGTCTAAATCCACAACGCAATGGGCATACTGCGCCGTACCAAAAAAATGATACGCCGAATAACTGCCGCGATTGAGATAGTTGGAGCCGGTCTTCACCTTGCGATAATTGTGTTCAGCACTATTCCCCGCTGAATCGCCGGTATTATCTAAGTGGCAAAAACAAAATATTGCTTTTTATACTCAAACGTCCATTTACCATCACTATTGGTAAAAACCCATTGACCAACACCGCCGCCAACCCCAAACCCTAAAGCCTGGGCGAACGCTTGGAACTTGCGCATTAAATCATTTTATATCAGTTGCGCTGCCAGTTTGATAGGCCATGTATCCCCTTTACCACGGTAGCCCGGTGTCAAACACAAAAATAATCGGTAGTGGTGCGGCGCAGCTGTTGTTAAAAAGCAATGCCGCGGTGTCCGGTATCGGCAATTTTACTTTATCGCCCGGCAATAACTGGATCCCCGGCACCCAAAACACCCCCTGCAACGTGCCCCAACGGGTCTGTCCCATCGGAGAGTCTTTTTGTGCTCAGTAGCTCTGCCGGAAACAGCGGGTAATGCCCGCCCGGCTAGCACCGAGATAAGTTAAAGTATTGACGGCCGCATAACCGCTGTTATCAATTGCTTTAGGGTAAACAATCTGATGGGCAACACCCCGACCACGCTCATAATCGCAGCCGGAAAATATGTGCCATGCCTGGTCAACACCTAACAACCAGCAGTTATTGTCGCGCGGGTCTATAATAGAGGATACCTGATTGCTATTGTTGGAGTAGCGGGTAAGTTTATCCGCGGAGGTTGTGCCGGCAATTAATAGCGGGTATGGGTATTCCACCGGCGTGACCGTCGGCAAAAATAAAGCCCATGTAAGCGGTCGCACAGGTATCACTAATAAAGGTCGCCATCTTACAATGTCGCCCATCTGCAATTAAGTGATACTCAAATGCCCGCGCATCACAACACAACGCCACGCCCGGAGAGCAGTCAACCATTGCGGATGTTATGCTGGTCGGGCTGACTAATGCCGGGTTAAAAACGTGCCGCCGTAAAAATTGACGTTATAAATATCTTCAGCAATAGAGCTTGCCGTCTCAGCGCATATATACATATCTTGCGACACCCCTGTACCACTGGATCGCCAGACAATTTGCGTTGTTGCCATTATTGTATGAGTTGCAGGTAAGGTGCGCTCATAGAGCTTTTGCCACGCCTGTCCTGCAGCTTTAAGGGCAGGGTCATTGGTTAAAAATTGATTGAGCTTAGCTAAAATCCCGCTCATTGTCAGCTTTGCCGGTCTGATATGCCATCTCTTATCCTCTTAATTGTTTAACGCTTGTTTTAATGGTGTCTTTGTTGGCGATAAGCGTGGTCATTACCGCACGCTCGCCCGCCACCGTACCAATGCCGGCGGTAAATAATTCTGCGCTGTCTACCGCCAAGGTCTGTTTAATATTGACCGGCGGCGCACTGACTTGTATTTGTCCTGCCGTGCCGTCTTGCATAGAGGTGGTTAAGCCCGGCTCGCGATACTGTGGCATGGCGGGACTGGATATCAAGCCCCCATCGGCAAATCCTGCCAACCGCCCGCGGTTAATGGCGTGCAGGAAGCCTACCCCATATTTGCGCACCATTGCCTCACGTACCACAAACTCACCGTTAGATAGACGTGCCGGGATACTGTCCGATGTCCCCGTGCCCGGGCCACGAATATAGCCCCCGGTGGCGGCGCATTACCGACACACCTGCAGCACCGCCAAATAAACCGGTAATACCGCTAACCGCCTGTAAAGCCAACTGCTGGGCGGCGACTTGCGCCATGGCATTAACCACGGTTAACGCCAGGTTTTTAATCGCGTCTTTAAGCGTCATCGTGCCTTGCGCCAAGCCCATTAACGAGGACTCAATCCCGCGTGTTAAACCGTCTTCAAAAGGCTTTTGTAATTCATTGCCGGCGGTTTTCAGCTCGACAATTTTTAATTTCATTTTGCTCCAACATAGCGCGCGCCTGCTCGCCTTGCTGTCCCGGCATTTTTAGTTTAAGCGTTCCAATAGCGGTAATTGTTTTCAATTTCCGAAACGGTTTACGCGTACACCTCTTTGAGCTTTTGCTGCCCGGCCCAAATGGGTAATCAGCCCGGTTTGCACCTGTGCTTGAATACTTTGCTCTTGTGCGCTTTGATTTTGGAACAGTTTATTGATTTCGGTTTGCAGCCCGTCCACTTGCACTTTGGCCTGTTCCAGCGGTAGGATTTTTTTAATCAAATTAATCCCGTCCACATTGCCCGCTTTTTGAAACTCGCCAATCATGCGGTTATAGCGGCTTTCCACATCAGTTAAGTTCGCTTTAACTTCCTGACCGGTCAGGCGCAGATATTGGATGTTTAATTCAAGGTTTTTGTTCGTTTTTCTGCTGCTTGGTCGGCGGCGGATTTTTTTACGCCCACCGCCACGTCGCCCGCCCCCACGTCGGCGAGATTCGCCTGCTTGGATTTTTATCGGCAGCGCGTCCGCCTCGGCTAAATCTGCGCCCTGTAAGCCCTTATTGCGGTTATCATGTTTAATACGCTGAGCTGTCGTCATACCTTGGGTTAATTGTCGCTCACGCAGTCCCTCAAGGTAGTTTTTACCCTCTTTGGCTTGTTTGGCGTTAGCGACCTGTGCCTGTAGCGCAATGACGGTATCGAGGGTGGCAATCAATACCTTATATCCCTCCACATCCCCCGCCGCTTTGGCTGCCTGCTCAATTTTGATGCGCATTGCATCCATTTGCTGGGCGGTGGTCGTGGTAGCGTCGACGAGCTCTTGGTTGAGTTTGGAGATCATCTTGTCCAACTCTCCCTTAATCGAGGTCATCTCGCCCTCAGCCTTTTTAATGCTGTCCGCTACTAATTGCATAGCCGCAGGCGCATTAGTCCCCGCCAAAGCGGCAAATTTTAGGGCTAATTGGTCACTGTTACCGACTGCGTGCTCTAACGCAGCAGACATCTGCGTTTGGGTAATATCCGCCAAGATTTTTGTTGGTCGGCTAAGTGTTGCGTGCTATCGGTCAGCGTCTTAATTTTTGTAGTTAAGCTCTTCAATCTCTTTTGCCGTAATCGGTTGCCACACCCGATAACAACGCAGAGTTTTGCATGGCCTGCAACATATCGCGTTTGCGGATCAGCTCATCTAATTGCGCCTGTGCCGCCGCGAGCTCCGCATTATTGGCATTGACCTGCGTAAAGCGGTCACTAAACCCGCCCACCTGACCTTGGTTGCGCAACTCAATCAGCTCACGGGTTTTGTCAATGTTATTTTGGATAGTGGCCTGTGTTTGGTTATATTGTGCCTCTAACTCCGCCTCACGCTCTTTGAGATACTGGTGGCGGCACCAACCCCATCACTGCGATTATCGCCACACCAATCGGGCCGCCGGCTAACGCCATCAAGCCCCACCGACACTGCTTGCGACAGCCGCTCCTTTGGCAACAGCAAGCGCACGGTTAGCAGCGGTTGGGCGGGCAACAGCCGCTGTTTCCGCATCGGTGGCTCGCGCCATCGCAAGGGCGGACTGTGCCGCCTTAACTTCGATGGCGGCACGGGCAACCATCGTATTGTTGGAGATGGCAAGCACATAGCGTTGTCTAATCAACGCCCCCGCAGAAACTAACCCCGATAGCAGTCGCAACCGTTAAAGGCGGCATTGCCTAAAAATAACTAAATTTTTGCCAATAAAGAGATCGCGCCGGCAATTGCCGTAGATGCCGAAAAACGTATTGTCGGTTTGACCGACAAACTGCATCAAGCGTTAGATAGCTCATTTACCGCCCGTCCGATGGTTTTTGGCATTTGGTCGTATTGTGCCTGCACACCTACGGCCGATTCGCGTACCGCACGCAATACCACCTCTGTGGTCAGCTCGCCATCTTCGGCCATTTTTCTCCAGTTCGCCGCGAGGTTTTTACCGAGGGATTTTTGGAGCATTTCCAAAATTACCGGTGCTTGTTCGGCGACAGAGTTAAATTCTTCACCTCGCAAGGTGCCGAGGCCATACCTTGTGATAACTGGATAATGGCGGCGGATGCCTCTTGTGCGTTAGCTCCCGACACCACCATGCTTTGGTTGATGGTCTTGGTAAACTGCAATAGCTCCTGGCTATTGGCGCGGTCGCCCATGGCGCGATAGACGCGGGTGTATAGTTCGGCGGTTGCGCCAAATAATTGCCCGGTGTCATTGGCAACCGTCATCAATTGCCGAAAGGTGCGGCTCGCCTCTTGGTTAGATTTGGAGACTAACGCAATGCGTGATTGGTAGTTGTTAAATTCGTCTGCCGTGCGGGCAAGCCCGGTCACCCCACCGGCAAATAAACCCAATCCTAATCCTGCCGTACCTAAACGTTGTAAGCGATCTAACTGCTTTACTGATAGACTCCACCCCTGCGGGTTTTGCCGAGTTTATGAGTAACGCCGTCAGCACTACGTCTAAATTATCCAATCCTTTTGCACCTACCGCCGAATTTTTGCTAATTGCGCACCAGCTGCCGGTTCGTTGCAATTCGTTTTCAAGTGTTTTAAAAATCACTAAAGCGTTTTTTTAAGTCTGTTTTAATTTTTAAGTGCAAGGGTTAAATTATCTGCCATGATGGAGGACGCCTATGAAAAATAAAAAACAAGCTAAACCCGGCTGGGGAACCGTGTTTCTTTCATTGTTGGTTGTGTTACTGATAAGAAACGACTTATCACAAGTTTTCAGCCTATTGATTGTCGTTGCCGTTTTGGGTGGCGTCGGTTATGCGCTATACCGCTTTTGCGGACGACATCCTCTTATCGCTTGGTTTTTGCCTTATTCGGACTTATAAACTTACCGTAAAATCGACCGCACTTTTAAGGTGCGGTCAACTCGTCTAAATACCCCTTTAAATCTTTACCGCCATTAACCCCGTATGCCGTATCGGTAGTGCGCGCTGCACGTTCGTTACGCATCCGGATAATACTTTTCGGTAAAACAACAATAATTGCCGGGCGGTGTAATCCAGTAGCGCAGGGTAGGGATGCCCATGCGCGACTAAATGCTCGATTACGCCTGCCCAGTCAAGGCGACTATTGCCTCTGCCTGTTTGGCTTTGGCCATTTGCTCCAGTAGCGGACTCACGGCTGACGGGTAAAAATCAGAGTTAACCGCCCACCACACCATCAGCAAGCCCTCCGCATCTTCGCCGCTTAAGTTACCGACCCAGTCTTCGGACTTGCCACACGACAACGCCACTAAGAACAACACATCATCGTAATGCTCGGCTACACAGCCTAATAGTGCGTCCAAGTCAAACTCTCCATGTGCCTGCGCTTCACTGAGGTTGGCGCGCAACGTGCCGATAAACGGCATAAAGCGAGCCCGATGTTGTAACTGTTGCTTTTAAGGTGTATTCCTTTAGCTCTATTTGCTCACCACCAAGGGTGAGCGTTTGGTTGGAATAAAGGATAGCCAAGCTGTTATCGGCGACTGCCGCCGTATCCTGTTGCGTCATGGTTTTAACCCTTATTTTTAATCCGCATCGAACGACCAAAGCGTCCCAAAACTTTGTCGCCGGCCTTAGAGGTATCCGCCAACACTTTGCCCGTTAACGGCAAGGAGCCGAGGGAATCTTCGTTGTTGATTAAATCAAGGTCTCGGTCGGGTTAAAGTTGACCTTGTACAACTCGACCAAATTCCATTCGTTGTCTTCCGCCAGGTTTACACCCTCGAAACGCAAGAATAAGTCGGTGGAGTTTACGGTCATCATCGCCACGTTATCCACTTTGCCGTAGGAGTAAGAGACGGTTTGGGTGAAACTTGTTTGCGGCTTCAAAAACTCAATCGCCCCAAAGGTTTCATCGACGATATAGTCGGTGTTTGCTGTAAGGCTGTTAATTACCACGTTGCTGACATTCGGGTATTTCAGCGCGATGCGATCACCGGCTTTAATTTCGCTCAGCAACGCCTCGCCGGTAACGGTTCCGGCCTGAATTTCGCTGTCCGTTCCCAATAAAGCAAGAGCTAAGTTTTTCCGCGGCTAAATTCGTGTAGCGTCATAGACACTTCACCTTCGCGCGAGGTAATAATTTTGCGAACTTCCAAACGCTGGCCGCTGTAAGATTCTTTATGTGAAAAAATCGTCTACGGTAAATTTCACACTAATTGCCGACACATCACCAATCCAGCGTTGCGCGCCGACTACGCCTTCCGGCGTGCGGCTTGCTAAATACACCCGCCCCTGACCGTAGCTATAGGTTTCGACTCTTGCCATTTATTGTTCTCCTTGCGTTGCCGCGGATATTTTCCGCGCGCTATCGCCGACAGGTTCATCCGCGGCTATTTCTTCGTTTTTCAACCGCACTTTCAGTGGGTTTTGTCTTTGCTTTTCCCGTTGCTCTTGTTGTACTCATCGGCCTTTTCTGCTTCTAACAACACACCAAGTTGACGGGCAGTAATAAAATCGCATCGGCATCAGCAACCTCAGCACACTTCCGGCGGTATGTACGACACCGCCATGCTCGTGCGTGGTTAATAATTGCACTTTTTCATTGTTTGGTTTTCCCCATAATCATCTTGGTCTGATAGGTCTCCATCCAGACCAAATAGCTGTTAGTATAATTTAAGATCTCCCCACGCACAAAAAGGTTTCTTTCGCGCCTTTAATCGGTGGTACCCACCCCATTAATTGCTCACGAATTTGGGCAATAATCGGATTGGTGATATTTAATTGCGGATTGGTGTGACTGTACTGATAGGACTGCACAATCACAATCACCGAAAAAGCTCACCGTTACCATTTGACGGGTTGCCATATCGCCTTGGTGTGCGATTTCCGCGTTAGGGACAACGTACACGGCCGGTGTTGCCAATCCTGCCTGGCTGATATTGACCAGCGCACTGTATTCCGCCGTTGAACCTAAATGCTTGATATACTCCGGCATTAACGGTTTAAGCCGGTCAATTACCATTTTCAAATCAAACGGGGGCGGTTGAGGTTAAACATCTCAATAATCCTTTAGGGTCTGTTGGGTAAATACCCGTGACGGCGCGTTAAACTTGGCCCGAAACCCGCTGTTTGCGCCAATTCATCTTCAAGTCCAAGTGAAAATTTACCTTCTGCAACCAACATTAAGAGCTTTAAGGCATCTTTATAGTCGCGCAAAAATCGGGCTTTTCTCATCAGTAATCAGATGTTGATGCAAATAATAACGAGCAATAGCTCGCGTCCATACGGTCAACAGACGAGGGACGCGTTCAAACGGAAGTTTATATCCACGCTGACGCAGATAACCGTTAATTAACAACTCCGCATCATTTACCGCCTCATCAATCCGTTTAATCGCAACAAGTGCCTTATCAACTTCAAGCGGATCAAAATCAGCCATATCCTCGCCACGCAATACGGCGTCTAAAGTTTGCGTCTCGACCGGCATTGTGCCTATCTGTGCCGTAACTTGTGCTAACTCGGCCGCGCCGGGTTTTTCGGCTAATTGACCCAGCAGGATATACGCCGCCATGGATTATGCCGCCACGTCTTTTAAGAAAAGCCCTAAGTCTGGTGCGGTGATCAATTCTTTGACCGACTCGCCCACACGGATACGGTAACCACCGCGCATACCCATATCTTCGTCGATAATTTCACGCGCCTCGCGATTGCCCCACTGCCCGGTCAAGCCAAATGTTGTACCGTGACGGGTATCGGCAAGACGATCACGGTAAAATCAAGGCACAGTGATTACCCCATGCTTGCGCCAATACCGGCTTTTTCGCCTGATTGACGGTATTCACCAAGGATTCACCGACTAAAAATCTCTTCCAACTCAAACAATTCGCGGATAAATTCCAGCGGCACCAACCCCGAATCACTCAACGAGCCGTTATAGGCTTTGATGATTTGCGCATTCATTCGCAATGCGGTCGCTGCTTTACGCCCGAGCACCATCACATTCGGGCGCATAATGACACTGTCTAAGGCTTCGGTGATTACATTAATCGGTTTGCCGTCCGCGTGCGTCCATTGGTCGTTACCGCTTAAGGTTTTGGTTAATCCGGTAGCGTAAGATGAGGCATTAAACACCAATTTTGCAGTACGTAATTCGCGAGCCAATTCGATAAGGTTTGCCGTTTGTTCTGCGGCACGCCCTTTCGGATCGTAATTTGCCGGCGCAGTTTTAATATCCGCCTCCGGTACCGGCGCATCCAGTGCGTAATCCAAGGTGGCAGAGGTTAATTCTTCCGCACTAAACTCCACCTGATTCGGTCGCGAGGTTCGACCTACCTGGGTTTTTCGGCACGGTAAAGACTCGCTCTAAATCGTATTTCCAATATTTAAACTCTTGCGCCCCAACCACGGCAGCGGCAATACACTATCTGCAATCATGCGACGATTACGATAGGCAATCACGATCGGTTAATACCGGGTTGATAGGAAAAATTCGCTTTACTCATTTCACATCCTTACTTATTTCTCTTTGTGTAACAGCATTTCATTTTTGACTTAAAGACGACCGCACTTTAAGCGGAGGAAATACCGGGCATTAAAAAGACACTGCCGACTTCATCGGTTTCGCCGTCTTCTTCGGCAAAACCGATAATAATATTGCCGCTGGAGGCTTTGACGGCTCGTCCTTGCGCATCCGACGTTAACGGGTCGCCACGCTTTATCGTACCGCCATAAGTGACAACAGCAAGCCCTGAGCGCACCACATCCGTATGCTCGGTGGCGTTGGTGGAATCACGAGTTGAAACACCGAGTAATTTATCGGTCGCCGCTGTTGCTTGTTTTACACTACCTACTGATTCGCCGTGACAAACCACATGACAGCCTTTCACTTCTCCTTCCGTCGAGTAACCGACGATTAAGCCTTGTATTTGGATCATTGTTTTTGCTCCTTTCATAATGTGATTGACCGCATCCGTCATTGAGATATGAATGCCCTTTTTGTGCTTGCTCGGCGTGATATTGGCTTGCCGCTTGCGCAATAGACGCCCCATCGGCAAAATTGACCGCGCCGTCTGTTGCTTGCGCACCCGTATCCGCGGATTTTTCGGCAAAATCAAGCGGTTTTGGTTAGCACCTCTTTCAAAATATCGATCGCACTTTGCTGTACTGTTTGGCTGCCGTCCGAGAAACGATACCGGTTGCTTACCAAGTGTAACCAACACTTCAACCAAACCATCGCCGGTAATAGTTTTTCCTGCCTTAATCAGCTGATCACAAAAATTCAACTGCCTGTTTGGTTTCGGCTTCTTTTTCCGCTTTAGCTTGTTCGGCTTCGGCTTTTTCACCTCTGCTTCACGAGTTGCTAACGCTGCTTCGCGTGCGGCGAATTCCGCCTCACGTTTTGTCGCCGCCTCTGCAGCCGCTTTTTTTCAGCCGCCTCTTTCTCTTTGTCTTTATCCATTATGTTCTCCTTGTTGGGTGGATTGGTTTGCTTCGACATCAAAAGGCAAAATCAAGTACAGCATGGTCGCCACCGTCATTTGCCGCAAATTTCACATCAGCCAGACCCTTTACCGCGGGTGGTACGGCTCCTAAAAAGCCGACATGGTTCAGATAATAATGACCGGGTTTCGGATTACCCGGACTGTCCGGTAAAAATAGAGGCACTGCGTTTTTGTCAACGCCCTTCATTGACAGCTTCGGCAAATGCCGCTTCTACCTCGCCGGCGTGTGCAAAGGGTATCTCCCTCAAAACTGAGCTTCTTTTACCCAGCCGTAAGCCGGTGCAGTGAGTGTGGGATGCCCGATAACCAACGGGGGATTCGGAGAGTTCTGCGTCATAAACATCTGCAATTTCTTTGCAACATTGCTGCAGTAAAACGCAATCACACGCCCGTCCATTGCTGTGTGAGAGCCGACCTTCATAATCGGCATTTTGGTAAGTTTTCATGTATTTTGCGCCTCTTGCTTTATTTGTGATCACATTATGACAAGAGATCGCTGAGCGGTAATTGAGACACCGTTAGAATGTTATTTTTAAAAGGGAATATGGATGGCGGATAAAAAGGATAAGATTTGCGATTTAAGGCGTTTATGAACGTTTATAAACACCCTAAAACCGATTAGGGCAATAACTCATCATCTGAAATAATAAAACGGCTATATGCGCGTTTTTAGAGGCTTAATGCAATTTTTGAGATGATCTTTAACGGTATTGATAATGTCCCGTTCGTCATTTGACCCTATACCCAACCAAGGACGGGCAGGGATAGTCACGCTTTTGGCAGGACGTCCGCCGACATTTAACGCCTTGGCATTTTTGGGGCGGATAGTACCGCCAAATTGATGGATGGCGGCATAGACACGATTTGAGCCGAATTCCAGTCCGTCTTGCGTCGTATTGTAACTGAGCGTTTGGCTTAAATGCCCGCGTAGGGTTAAGATTTTATCCTGATTTTTCGACTTTTGGTCTCGATACCAAGCAGACAGCGGCGTCCAAGGTTGTCCGTCAGGCGATACTTGTCGGGCAAAGCGGTCTTGATGAATTTTAATTAAGGTTTCACCGACCTGCTCAAACAATAACTGCGGGCGGTTCAGTTGTGCCACCACTTGACCGATGATTTGTTGCAGTTCGGTCATATCAATTTCAACACTGATTCCGCTCATATTACTCCTCTGTATTATCTTGCTGAATTATTTCCGTACAGCGATAGACAGTTTTGCCAACATAAAAACCACCTAGTTTTTACACTCTTCTGCAACTGTATGATGAGCAAAATACCACCCCGAAAAGCCAGCCGCCGGCGAAGGAAAAATAAACTGGCGATGCTATATTGTTCGAAAAGAAAAACAAAAGCGCGATACATAATAAAATAAAACCATTGGTCATGTCCCCTTTCTTGTTATTGATTTGTGTAAAAATTAAGCGTATATTGAAATTGTGGCAGGGGTTTCCTACTGGAAAGGTTGCGGTTCCGCCCGTATTATCCTGTTCGAATCAGGCAAACTGCCACATACACCTAATATTGCTCGCTGTAACGGGGGTTTTCCTACTGGAAAAGGTTGTAGTAGCTTAGCTGGTGCATTATCCTGTTCGAATCAGGCAAACCGTTATAGTGAGCCCCATAATAATTCATAAGCAGTTAAATTCTCTCGTAGTTGTTGTTCTGATATTGCACTCCCTGTTCTCACAATATTCACTTTCGCTTTTTTTCTTTCTTGCCCGTTTTTCGGGTCACGCAACTTGACTTCATAATTCACTTTGATGACAACTTTGCCTTGTGCGGTTTTATATACAAACAACAAGGTCGGTAAGGCTTGGTCGGTTTCCAGCAAAATCGCGTCGGGCTTGGTGAGATGTTGCGGCAGCTGCTGCCAGAACTCCACAGGCAGACCGATCTTCGCATTGGCTTTATGGTCGCGCAGGGCGTGTAAAAAATATCTTCTCCGCGCATGGCTATCACCGCACTTTTGCGGGGCAAGCTCTTTGGCTTCCAGTCGCGCAATCACCTCCGGCGGGATCACGCCCACATAGTTAAACTCACCCGCCGCCTGCTTGGCGGTGTTAATTTTATCAACCACCTGTTTAAAGTTTTTCAGTCAGAAGCCGCATGGCACCGGGGTAACTTAACACGTTTAGCACGGCGGTTGCCGCCGTTTGCGGCGGGGCGGTGACCATTTTTGAAACAGCACTTTTATCCACTGACGCCAAGCGGTTTTGATTGAGATTGTCAAAAATCCGTTGGCTCAAACCCCGGATCGTAACCTTTCGGCAAGCGAATTGTGCGCAGATTACCGCTACGCTGCCCGATGGTTTTCTCTTCCCATTCGATTGCAGGAGCGGTATCAGGCTTGCGCCCCATGCGCGCCAATTCCGCCTCACTGTAGGGCAGTAACAGTACAATGGCAGCCATAGGCTTTAATCGGATAATGATAACGCCACCAAGGATCGTCACAATGGATTATCAGCCCGTCCCACGCTTGATGTTCGGGTCTCGGGTGCAAATTATCGTGGTGATGGTATTGCCAATAGGGCATAAACCGTTTTTAGGGCTAACTGCTGTGTCAGTCGCCCGCGATTGTAAGAGGCGTACAAGTTAGTGTCGTAGATAATCCGCGCCCGCCAATTAAGCCCACCGTTAAACGCCCAGTTATACTGCGTGGCAAGCTCGGCAAACTGTGTTTTAAACTGCTCAAACGGTAATCCGTCGGCAATCACTTTATCAACTAATCTGCGTAAATCAGCAACCATGTCATTACGGTGCGCCGGCAACCATAAACAGATAATCGTGCTCCTCACCCCATACGTCCTGATAACTGTTTGTGGCAACATTTAACTTTTGCGGAAATAGTCTACCTGTTGCTCGAATTTCATGATGCCGCCTCGTCGGTGGTTTTTGTTGTGCGCTTGCACCACATCATACTGCCCGTGATAAAACGCCGCTTGTGAGCAGGTGCCAATAGCTCACCGTACTGAGCAAAATCCAAGTGCGGTATTAGGCTATCCAAACGAGTCTGAAATCCTTCATAACTATCCGATTGCAGCAACTCATCACGAACTTTAGTCAACCAGTCATCAAAATACGGCTCATCCTCCGCCTCTAATTGGTCAATAATGCTACTAACCTCGTCTTTATGTGGAAAATGCCGCAAAACCGGCGGGATTTTTGACCGCACTTTTCTTATCAGCTCAGACTGTGGTTCGCCGGGTACATAATGGCTTTCCGCCTGCTCCCACTCTCCGCCAAAATCGCTTTCCAATTGCGCCAAGGTCGGGCGATAGCCGGTGGTTTCATAAATGGTTTTATTACGGTTGGCTTTTATCGGTCAAATCCTCTTGCTCGTCAAACACACGATATACGCGTGGCGGATTGGCGTTGGCGAAATTCATCATAGTTAGCCATTTTACCGGGCCGCGGTTAAAGATTCGCAAATCACATCGGAGTCGGCGCTGACGATGGCTTTCAACACCTGCTCCTGCAAATCGTCATTACCAAGCCTGCCCGGCGTACCGCCCGAGCTTGAGGTTTGCCTAACACTACTCGGCGGATAGATTCATTCATGGTATCCCACAATGATTTATAATCCCCTGTACCGCTACGGGAAGCTTCCAACAGCTCTATCGGCATACCGTCCGGCACAATAATGCCGCTGTCCACCTGGATGGCTTGGGTAGCTTGCGGTAATTTTGCCTGCTCGGTCGGTGAGGCGTTCTTACCGTAGCGTCCAACCGCTGTCGGCATGCCGAATTTCTCCAAAAATATCAACCAAAAATTTTACTCCGTTGCGCTAAACATTGACGGCTGAGTACAGCCAGTGCGCCAGCCCAATACCGTAAGGCTCGTCATCATGATCGGAACCGGTGCAGAAATGCCAAAAATACGGCGCGGGGCATTCAATGCCGGTGCTTTGATTGTCACGCACTAAAAGACGTAATTCACCTTGCGGCGTAAAGCGAAAGCGACGGCGGTTGCGTACTGATATCGGCAACATACTTCCCGTCCTCTATGCGGTAAACCAATTCGGCTACCGCACGACCGTAAAACACGCCATGGTGCATCAACCCGCTAATGCGATCAAATCCGACGTTATTGAGCCATCCTCGAATAAACTCCGCCGCCTCAACGTCTTGCGGGCTGTCGCTTGCCGCGTCCACTTTCCATTCGCGCGCAATCAGTGGCATTACGCCGCTGTTGTAATGTCGAGCTTACCTCTTCATCCGACAACACCTGCTCGTATAATTTTAAATCACCAAACCCGCGACCACGCAATACCGTATCTTCAGGGTAAGCGAGCGAGCCGACATACCCTTTGGTGATATCCTGCCCGTCACCGCTGGCAGCGATTTCGCAGTTTAATTCAGGGAGCTTTGTTTTTTTGCGTACAAAACCAATCTTTTAACTGTTTTTCCAACTGCTGTTAAATCCATTACATATACCCTCTAAAAATCATTGCGCCCACGCACACTGCCAAAACCATGCCCGGTTAATGTGTGGCATCATCGAGACAAATCGGTACTTTCCCGTCTGCCTGCCGACTGAAAATCAATATCAAACCCCTCGTCGGTGCGGTAAGCGTAGTACATTAATAAATAGGCAATACCGGCGTCACCATGGCGTTGCGTACCGCTTTTTGCCTGTGGTGCGCTTATCCGGAATACGCGGCACGCCACGTACGACTTCAAAGGCGCGTAAGTCCGCCAAAATATCCGCATCTAACGGTAAATCGTATAAGGTGTCGTCTTCCAATGCCGCTTTAAACGGTGCAGTGTGTTCGCGATACCAGTTTTCACTAAGCATTACCGCCTCCACAGCTGCTCCCATAACGGTCGACGGCGGCTTCCGCCAAATACTGCCCGTTACCGCGAGCATCATTGGCGGCTTTGGCAAAGCGTGGCAGACGGTCGCCGATGTAAAAATAAATCTGCTCTTGCTGTTTAAAAGGCAGATTGAGAGCTCTATCAAAATGACATTTTTAAGCCGTAAATCTTACTGTTCTTGTGCTATTGCAATGACCGACAAGTCACCGCTGCGGGCAAAGTCCATTCCTAAAAACGTGCGGTATTTTTTTCGGTAAGACCTGCAATAACGGTAACAGCGTTTCTTCGCACCAACCTTCAATCTCGGCGGCACGTACCGGCTCGAGGCAGCTGCGAGAACTCATCTCTTTTGGCAAGCTGGATACGTGGCGTGGCTTGATTCATCCGACTTTCGATTAACGCTCGGGTCAGCCATGCCCCACCCGAATTCCGCGGAATACAATCCAACTCTTCGAAGCGGCATCGCCATAAAGGCGCGTATATCGGCTACCCAAGCGTCTTCTTTAGCCTGTGTCCATTCCTGTTTCTGACGCAGACAAATACGCTTAAACAATCCTTGCTCAATCGCATCATCAAAGGTGATGGTATGTAGACTGTATGGCTTTTTACCGGAGCGTACATCGGTGACCAACTCGTTAAACGGGTTGTCTACGCCGTCGTGCGTACTGATAATATGCACCTGACCGCCCCACATCAAAAGTGCCATCGCTGCTTTTAAGAGCTCCTCAAGGTTCTCATGGAAAGCTGCTTCATCGATAATGACACGCCCCTGCTTACCCGTAAATTAGACGGACGGGAAGACAGCGCAGTGATACGCCATCCGCTGGCAAAGCGGATAACGAACGCGAGAATGGATTTTTCCTCATCCCCTTGTTTGAAAAATTTCTTCGGTCTCTTCAATTTCACCCGCCGCCAAACCATAGGATTTTGCCCAGTTGGCACAATCGCGGATAAATTCCTGCGCCATGTCTTTGTTATAGCCGATATACCAGCTGTCCATTCCGCTTTGACTTGCCGCCAAAAGTGCGGTATCAGCCGCCTCACCCCAGCTTAAACCGATACGACGGGATTTTTCACATACCTTGACGGGCGCAGTATCGGCGCACCATTTTTGTTGATAAGGCAATAAGACGGCAGGTGTTCGGTTATCGGTATCCATTACACAATCCCAAAAATCTGTTGTCGGATTTGATCTGCGGTATCGTCACTTAAGCCGCCTTTTTGACTAATTTTTCCACTTCCGACGCGGCTGCCTCCGCTTTGGCTTTTTAATTCAGCGTGATATTTTTAATTCAATAGCAGATTTGATGACCGGACTGATGTTTTTACCCAACATAGAGACTGCTTTTAGGCGGGCGTTTTGGCTTTTTTCGTCTTTCACTTCTTCAAGACCGACTAAGATATTCATCACCTCGCTTTGTATCATCTCTAAGACTCGCCGTACCTTGTTTGAGGCTGTCGTCTTTACTGATATTTTCCGAGATAATACGTGCAGCTTCAGTGCTGGCGCGAATGGAAGCCAAGCGTCGCTCTAATGCCTGTCCGTAACGGTGTACCGCACTTTTGGAGATGTCAAACCCACGGGCACGCAATTCTTCTTCCAACTCGCGATAGCCACTGAAATTATTTTCGACCAAGGCAGCATCAAGCCAATCCTTCACCGCCTGCGGCAAGCCTTTTACCGTAGATCGTTTTCCGGCATAGTCCCTCCTTACCAATATTTTTCAGGGCGGGCAATACCGGCAGGCGATGACACGACATTCTCGACCACATCAACCCCCAGGGCGGTTAATTTGGCATGCCAGGCCGCCGTATCACGTCCACGTAATTCAATTAAGCCTTTATCCGCCAAATAATCCATTTCACGGCGCAATTCCATCGCCGTCAGTTGTACGGGGACGGTGTGGATAGTGGACAAAATCAACCCTTCCCCCGCGCCAATAGGGCGGGCGTGGTCAAGGTAAGCAATACCAACCAACGCACGTGTTCACGTTTGTTTTTGTCAAAATCAATCATTTTCTACTCCCGTACATCATTATGACCTTGTCCAACTTACTGTTAATGGCATCAAAACGCGCCGAGTTTACCGCTTCGCTACGGATAGCGTCTTCCCGACGCTGGTATTCATTCGGTAAATCGGTTTTCAGTTCGATGACAATGCTACGCGCTGCCTCCGCCAGCTCCTTCGCGCTTTGAATGTCTTTTTGCAGTTGGGTATATTTATCTTCACTGAATTTAAACTTTTCGTTGAGCTTGGATTCAAACTGCGACAACAGCATTTTTCCAAACCCGATTAACATCCCGATAATGGTAATAACCAAGCTGACAAAAAAGGTGATCACCTGCCAGCCGCCCACTTCAATCATAAACGCTCCTTGTCGCTCATATAGCGGATTAATTCATAATGCCGCCCTGCGCATTCGCCGTAAAGGTCATACATCACCTTAAGGGCAAGGAGTGCGGCATCGGCATTATTGCCGGTTAGTTTCGGCGGCAGATCGCACGGCTGTGCCAAAGCCGCCGGTAGCGGCGGATACGGCACGCTGACGACTGTTTTCAACGGCGCGCAAGCTGTCAGTGTCAAAAGTGCAACCCACACGCATTGCCGCGGTTTTTGCCAATATTTTTGTAGTTCATCGGTGGTTTGTTCCCCTAACATTTGATATTCGCCGACCTTTTTAGGACGGTCAAATTGGTTTTGATTGAGCGTTTCAAGCTGTTGATTCAGACGTTCTAACTGCACCTGTAATCCTTGCTTAGCCTCTTTTTTTCAAACTTCAATGTGGCAGCCTGATAGCCTGCCTGATAATTGTGTATGCGGTCAACCCGATAACGACGGCGATAACCGCCGCAATTGCCAACACCGCGATTAATTCACAACCCTTTGAGCCAAACATCCCCTTTATCATTGCCCACATACGCCCGCCCCCAGCCGCTTGCGATGTAATGCGGTTGCCAACGGTAAATAATGCGCTTCGGATAACCGCGATTTTCATTGAAACTTGCGGGCGTACGCCCTGCGTTAAATTTCTCGACTGCTCCCCAGTAACTCAACGGATCGATACCGGATGCGCGCTGGCTTTATCCCGCTGTACCTCAAGCCGCCGTTATAGGCGGATAACACAAACGCCCAACGGTCGCAATCGGTGCGCGCCTGAATGCGTTGCCAGTGCCAATAGTTGTATTGCACTAATGCCCGCATTGACCAGCTCGGATTAAACGGGTTATTGGTAGCAAGCTCCGGGTATTGGGCGGCAATCCATTTTCCGGTCGCCGGCATAAATTGCGCTAATCCTTGGGCACCGACAGGTGAGACGGCGCGCATATTCCATTGGGATTCTTGATGAATTTGGGCGGCAAATAGGGCAACGGGAGCATTTAAGCCCCATACCGCCCGACTTTCGCGGGTGAGTTCCCGTCGGTATTGTTCTGCCGGCGGAGCGGCAAGTGCTGTGCCAACCAACACAAGCGGCAATAGCAATACCCCGAGCAGCAGGTAACAACACCCGCGGAAAAATCGATTGGTTCGATGACAACAGCGCATATCAAAGCCCCAGAGTCACGCCTAAAATCACCGCACCGACAATTAACGCACGGCGTAATACCACCATGGCAAACACGTTCAGATAACCGTCACAGACCGGATATTCAGGCTTACCTTCACGCCCCCGTAATTTGGTTTCGCGTTTTTGCCATTTGTCTTTGAGATAACTGCCCGGACTGGCATACGGGAACAAAGCACGGTCGAGGTGATACCCGATAATCGCCGCCACCGATACCAATGCCAATTTATACAACACCACCGGCAACTGTGATGGCGAAACCGCACCGATAATCGCCATTAAACAGAGCGCGGCGATGACCCAAGACAGTAAACGACCGTGCTTTAACGCATTAAAAAAACCTTTCATAAATTACTCCCTTTAAGTTCATTGTGTTTTTGAGGATTTCATTATGGCTTTTTGTTGCGCTTAAGTATTTTTGACGCCGTTAGAATAAAGTGCGGTCGGTTTTCACTATGATTTGCAAAAACAAGGAGGGAAAATGTATCAACCATTTCCATATTTGAGGGCCAAGGGTGGGATATATGATTTACCACCGTTAACAATAGAGGTAACCATGCGAAAACTAACTTTAGACTACATTAAATCGCTTATTGTCAATGTCGAATATCAACGATTCGGTGACACACTAACCGTTTGTGTATTAACACTGAGAAACGGGTTTACGGTGACGGGCGAAAGTGCTTGTATCAGTAAAAGCTATTTTTGATGCTGAGATTGGGCAGAAAGTGGCTTATGACAATGCCGTAGATAAGATTTGGCAGTTAGAGGGGTATTTGACGTTACAGCAGATGTATGAAGCGGGAATTTCCGACCGCCTGTTAAGTAAAGAAACAAAAAACAACCCGGAAAACATACCGCCAAGCCAAGGATTACCGCCAACCCTTGCAATCAATGGTATTTTTATTACACCTAAAGGCTATCATCTGGTGACGGATAAAGATTATGGAGACGGCTTTTTATTCCGTTACAACAAAGCGGTGACCGTTATATTTACGCACGAAAAGCAAAAAACAGCCTATTGATGGCGAGTTTATTTATGCGACGAGTGCCGAGGGAAATTGCGGCATGTGAAATCAAAGCGGAATGGACTATCGCCACACCTGAAAGCGTTTATTGGGATTCCGCCGCCTTTCTCCATTTCTGGAATGCCGGCAGACTGGTTGGCATCGATGTGATGTTGCAAGGAGTGTTTGCCCAGCAAGCGGAGACCTTTGCACGTCTCACCGGGCAAGACAAAAAAAGTAATTTTGTAAGGCTTAGTACGAGACAAATAAAAAAACGGGGAAAATCCCCGTTTCTTAATAACCATCCCAATCTCTACGAGGCTTTCCAATGCTAATTGGCCCGGTCCATTCAATGTATTCATATAAAATAACGGAGGAACAGCAATGACATTTCATCGTCCTATGATTGTTTACTATCTCAGCCGGTTGAAGTATCGACTTCTTGCTTTGTTCATAGCAATTTGCACACAAATAATAGTAAAAAGGAATCCCCGTCCACCTTAGTCGCGGGTTGCTTTGGGCGATAAACCACTGCACCGGTAGCAAATTGATGCAGCGAATACTGATCTTTTTCTACGTCAAACTGTTCGTAGTGGCGAATTTTCTCTTCGAGGTCTCGATGATTAAATTGCAACGTCCGCAAATCAAGCTGTAGAGATGTTACCAGTTGCTGAAGTTCAATAGCCATTTGGACAATTTCAAGCGTTTTTGACGCTAGTTTCATTTAATTCCCGTAGATGAGTTAAATTGCTTTCCAATTGCTTGGTTTTATCCCAAGCATTTTTAATGGTTTTGGCTGTTTCTATTGTTTCCTTAAGCATGGTTTACCCTTATTATTTTTTTAGATTTTTTTATTTTTACGTCCTGTTTTTCTAAAATGGGATATTGTTCAATCTACTTACAATGAGTTTAGCAGTGCTTTTCTTTCAGCTGCGTTTGATGCCTTAGTGTCAGAATATTTTTTTAACATTCGGCTCTTGGTAGAAAAATTGAGGGAGGGATTCAATCTTACCGTTATAAGTAAAAAAACGTAATGAAACCGTATTATCGGCAAAAATTATGCCGCTCAAGTAATTTGCTTTCATTCTTTTTTTACGTTTTTTTAATGCGCCCTTCTTTTATATCTTCTTCTATTAAATCTACCTTCTCTATAATTGGTTCACCATATTTCTCTTTTAACGCGGTAGATAATTCATCCACCGAATATCTAGGATATTCCGGTATATTGATTTCAATTACACTAAGTAAACCGCCAATGAAGCGCACTTCTACAAAGGCATATCCATTATTAAAAAGGAATTGATCACACATCCAATAATTTCTAATTCCCTTTTGCCATTCATCATGTCTTGGTGGACGCCATCCGCTATCACATAATTTAGTATTCCGCATCTGTTCTAATGACATTCCAAATTTAAGATCCTTATATCCATCCACTGGCGCAGCCAGCCCCTAACACCGGAAACAATAGTGTCGCCAACGCAATGATTTTTCATATATTCTCCTTAAATCAACTCACTTTAGCCTTCTCAATCACGCTGTTTTACCACCCGTAAGTGCCGCCAGTGCCGACAATGCTTTGGCGGTTCTTTAAATTAAAGTTCATTTTAACAAAAAAATTGATTTTTAGCTTTCTCCTGTTGCTCTGCGGATGAATGAATTAAAGTAGTTGATTTATAATAAATACTTACGAGATCATCCTTGCCATTTTCATTGTAAACTGTTAATGACACCGTACCATCTGCAAACTTATATTCTTCAGCAATTAAACTTTCATTTTTAGAGCGTTTTTTTCTTTTTTTCCCGCTTTGATTTCTTGTTCTATCAAATCTTCTTTTATAATTTCCGGCTTGCCATATTTTTTTGAGTAAGCAATGGAATTAACTTATCTTTTGGATAGCTTGGATATTCCGGCATCGATAACGTAATAAGCTCTAGCTTGTTGCCAATAAACCGTAATTCAGCGCGAACATAACTCGTATTAAATGCGAACTTATCACATATAAAAAGCCAGCGACCACTTTAATTGGATTGTTTTCCTCTGGTAAATGCCATTCACTTTCACATAATTTATTGTTGTTTTTTTACCTCTTCCCATGACATTCCAAACTTAAGATCCTTATATCCATCCACTGGCGCAGCCAGCCCTAACACCGGAAACAATAGTGTCGCCAACGCAATGATTTTTTTCATATATTCTCCTTAAATCAACTCACTTTAGCCTTCTCAATCACGCTACTTTTACCATCCGTAAGTGTCGCCACTGCCGACAATGCTTTGGCGGTTTTTCGATGGCTTCTTTGCCTTGTTCGTTGCTTTCGCGGTAGTCTTCAAGCAGAGCTTGTTCTTGGTTGGTTAAATCCTTATTGACTTTCTCGCCCGAAAATAAATATCCAATATCAACTCCCACTGCCGCCAATGAGAACAAAACTTCACTCCCCGCCAGAGCAACACCTCTCTCATATTTTCCCCACATCTCGCGAGAAATACCGCATTTACTGGCGATTTCGGTTTGCGTAAGCCCCAAGCGAGTTCGTTCATTTTTAACCGAATAGAAAAAAAGATAATTTAAATTCACATTTAACCCTTGGCTTTGATAACTTTAATTCTCATAATTTACCACATCAACAACAAACGAACCAATTCAACCCACAAAAAGGAACGTCATTATGCTTTACTCAATCTGAACAAAAGTTTCTACAAATTATCCGTGAACATTGTCACGAAATAAAAATTGTTTAATTGTGAAACTCATTCCGATGCGGCATCTACTGCTCAGTCCAGTCAGGACGATTTTTCAAGCAATGTCTGCAACGCATAAATCAATTCTTCTGCTCCTTTCTGCGTTACCGCGAGAACAACGGGTTTCTTTGGCGTGGATAATTCTAACGCAATTAGATCTTTCATCGGATCCCACGCCATGCGCTTTACACCGCTTATGGTTGCAATGGCGTACTTTTTGCTCAAAGTAATCCTCTAGGGTTGGGGCGTTTGCCATTTTCCATCAGTTTCTCCATCAAACAATAAATAAGCCACAATTTACCATAAACATGCAAGGGTAGAAATGCAAAATAAACAATTTCAGCCCTTACCTTATCCACAAACACTTAAAAAGTGCAAAAAAGCTATTTTTTTACAGCACGGCATTAATCGTAGTGAATGGGCAAGACATTTTGGGATTAATCAACAGACAATTTCCGATTTCTTTCGAGGCAAGCTGAAAGGTACATGGGGTGAGAGCCATCATGTGGCAGTGTTACTTGGCTAAAAGAAAACCCGGATCAGGAGGCGGCATAATGAAGATTATCGAAAAATCTGCATGTGGTATCTGATCCGCCGTCACTACCGGGTATATCAACCCAAAGACAACACCCCGGCATTTGTGCGAGAAATGCGAGGTGCAAAATGAATAAAGAAAAACCAATGGCGCAACGCGGGTGTTGCGCGTTATCAAAAGCGATGCAACACCGTTCTTATTTGGGGATGAGCAATAAAGAAATTGCGGAAGCCACCGGTGAAAGTGCGGTAAATATTAGCCGCGCGCTGGCAGTTTTGATTGAAGAAGGATTTGTTCATAAGCTAGCGACGGACGATTTTGCATTCACCCCATTTTTGCACAACTTGCTACCAAACATCTAGCCGAAATTGATTTCAATATTCAACGGGCGGAAGAGGCTAAGCAACGCATTAATACCGCACTTTATAGATAAGGATGCCAAATGACAGAACTTACTTTTGACACAGCAACAAGAGGCTCAAGCACTTTTAGCTAAACAAATGACGCAAGATAAAGCTCAAGCCTATGAATTGGTGGGAATGCTAAAAGGCTTTTGATTTTACCAAAAAAGTCACGACAGTCGGGACTTTGAAAAATTTTGGCAGAAATTAAAGAAGATAAGCAATACAAATGGTTAGAGCTTTTAGATAAGGATAAAAATCCCTCGACACGTCGGGACTTGGTCAGAGTTTTGCGAAGCATTGGGATATAGCGTAAACAAAATTGATGAAGACTTACAGAACCTTTCTAAATTCGGCGAAGACTTCCTCGAAACCTCCCAACGCCTCGGCTTAGGGCTACCGCGAAATGCGTAAACTCCGCAAGCTGCCCTGAAGACGCCCGCGCCGAAATCGTAGAGGCGGATTATTCGGAGGCGACGGATAAAGAAGAGTTGCTGGAACGTATTGAGGATTTAACCGCGAAATTCGCCAAAGAAAAAAAGGCGAACTGGAAAGCAAACTTAAACGCAAATCGGAAGATTATGATGCACAGGCCAAAGTGCTTGCCAATCGCAACGAACGCATTAATAAACTGGATGCGGAACTGGTAAAAGAAAAGCTGATCGCTACCCAAACACCCGATCAGCGTGGAGGGGCGTTACGCGAAGAAACAGCGGCGATTTCTTATAAGGCGGAAGTTATTTTGCGCGGACAGGTATGGCAGGCATTTGAAGCCTTGGAAGCGCATAGCAGTGAACACGGTATCGATCACAAACAGTTTATGAGTGGCGTACTTGCCGAATATCAGTTGATTTTATCGGAGCTGAAATCGCATTTTAATTTAGATAGCACCCCGTCAGGCTCCTATGTGCCTGAATGGGCGCAAGATGAAGAGGACGAACTACCACCTGATGTAGCGGAAATCTTGGATAAAAATGCGAATGCGGAGTAAGGACGAATGCAATGGCAATATTACCAAGTGTGCTATCTGACTGGGCAAAACGCGTAGAAGAAGCAAAGTTTGGCGAAACGGAGAATGAAATCAGTGCAGGTTGCACTGCAACGGGTTTAAGTCGAGCGACTTTTTACGCCAAATTAAGCTGTTTCGTGTTGCATCAGGACGCAAAACACGTGCCGACAAAGGAAAGCACCAAATAAATACGGAAGAATTGAGATTGATCTCTGCGGCATGGTTGCATATGCGCCGTAACAACAATAAGACAACAGCAACATTAGAACGGGTTTTAACGATTTTGCGAGCCAATAACAAAAATCAAAGCAGAATACCTTGATGTCAGTACAGGTGAAATAAGACCTTATTCGGCGGACTCGGTGGAAAGGGCGTTGCGTAATGCCAATATGCATCCCGACCAGTTATTGCGTCCCGCTCCGGTTGTGCAAATGCAAAGTCGTCACCCTAACCACGTTTGGCAAATTGACCCTTCTTTATGCGTGCTGTATTACCTTAAAGAGCGTGGTAACAGTAACGGCAACGGGCTTTGCGTTATGGAAGAAGCGGAATATTACAAAAACAAGCCGGCTAATGTGGCAAAGGTTGAAGCGCAACGGGTGTGGCGTTATGTGATCACCGACCATACATCAGGGGTGATTTATGTGGAGTATGTCTATGGCGGCGAAACGGCAGAAAATATCAGCCATTGTTTTGTCAACGCAATACAACCGAAAGAAAACCCTAATGAGCCGTTTTATGGTGTGCCTGAAATTTGATGTTTGACCGCGGTTCGGCAAAATACCTCAAAAATGTTTACCCATTTATTGCACCAACTAGGGGTGAAAACCGAGGTACCCAAAGCTAAAAATGCCCGCGCCAAAGGGCAAGTGGAAAAAGCAATGATATTGTAGAGCGTCAATTTGAAAGCGGATTACGTTTTATTAATGTGAGCGGCTTGGATGAGTTAAACAAGCAGGCGCATAAGTGGATGCGGTATTTTAACGGAAAAATCGCCCATTCACGCCATAAACAGACGCGCTATCAAAAGTGGCAAAGCATTCGCCCGGAACAATTAATTGAGCCGCCCAGCCGTGAAATTTGCCAAGAATTGATGTTAACCGCACTGAGTGAACGACTGGTGACAGATAAGTTAGAAATCACCTTTGAAGGCAGACGCTACGATGTGCGCAATGTGCCTGATGTGAGAGTCGGCGAAAAATCAAAATCGGGAAAAAACCCTTACCGCCCTGAATGTGTACAAGTGGAATGCCGAGAACTCATTATCGTGGACGGCGAGCAAAAAGAACGCTTTGTATTGGACGGTGTTAGAACCGATTGAGATTAACGAACACGGCTTTAGGGTAGATGCGGCAATTATCGGTGAAGAATATAAAGCCCATAAGAAAACCACCTTTGAAATCAACAAAGAAAACGCCGAGAAATTGGCTTACGGCGTGGATAACGAAGAGGATTTAAAACGGGCGAAGAAAGCGAATGTGCCACTGTTTGGCGGGGAAATCAACCCTTACAAACACATTGAAGACGAAAAAATTAGCCTTGTACTTTACCGAAACGCGGTCAGGAACACGAACTTACCGCCAACGCCAAACGTGTTGAGTTACCGCTGATTAATCCGGTGGAGATACTAAAACGCTTGAAAGCGGCGATGGGTGAGGCGTATTCGGCGGAGGTGTCGCAATTTGAGATGCAACGCTACCCGCAAGGGATGACGGAGCCTGAGTTGGAAGCATTAATCGCCGACCCGAAATTACCATATATTGCGAAGCCGTTACGCATTGTTAACGGTTAAGAAGAGGTTTACATGATTAAGCTAAAACAAGTGTTAGCACAACATCGTGTATCACAACGCAAGCTCGCCGCGCGGTTGGCAGTATCGCCTGCGGTGATTACAAATTTAGTTAACCATGGTCAGTTGATTAAAACCGACACAGAGCAATTTAAAACCAACCTTTCGGCGGTGTTGGTCGAGCTGGGTATTTCGACCGCACTTTCCGAGCTGTTAACGGAGGTTTCCGCAGGTGAGGCAACACATGCGGAACTGTCCCCAAATGATAAACAACACCAAACCATAGAGGACGAGACTATGTTACTCGCAAAACAGGCATTATTTCCGGCCACCAAAAAACATTTTTCAGTTTTTACCAATCCGTTTACCGATGAGGTGCGCTCTGCTGATGAGGTGTTTACCTCACCCGATGTGCGCTATGTGCGCGAGGCGTTATTCCAAACCGCAAAAATTCGGAGGGTTTATGGCGGTGGTCGGTGAAAGCGGGGCGGGAAAAATCCACCTTACGTCGCGATTTAATCGACAGGATTAACAATGAAAACTTACCAATTATAGTGATTGAGCCGTATATCATCGCCATGGAAGACAACGATAAAAAGGGGAAAACTCTGAAAGCAGCGCACATTGCAGAAGCCGTTATCAGCACCCTTGCCCCATTGGAACGTATGAAACAAAGCCCCGAAGCGCGCTTTCGCCAATTGCATCGCGTTTTTAAAAAGACAGTAGTCGTGCGGGCAATCAACACGTGTTAATTATTGAAGAGGCGCATAGCCTGCCGGTGCCGACGTTAAAACATTTAAAACGTTTTTTTGAATTGGAAGACGGCTTTAAAAAGCTGTTATCCATTGTTTTGGTCGGTCAACCTGAACTGAAATTAAAGCTTTCAGAGCGCAATTTCGAGGTGCGTGAAGTGGTACAACGTTGTGAAGTTGTGGAGCTTGCCCCGTTAGACAGTTGCCTAGAACAGTATGTGGAATGGCGTTTAAAAGCACTCGGGCGCAAATCCGATGACATTTTTCGACCGCGATGCGTTGGATACGGTACGTGAGCGATTGATATTAACCAATGCCCGTAACAAAGCCCAAACCAGCCTACTTTATCCGTTAGCGGTAGGTAATCTTTTAACCTCTGCGATGAATTTAGCGGCGAATTAGGCTTGCCAAAAAGTGACGGCAGATGTGGTGAAAGGGTGTAATAATCTCTATATTTTTAGCAAGTTATCAATAATAAAGGAGTAAATTATGAGCAAAAATAACAATTGATGGCAAAACTCTATTGGCGTGATGCCAAAAGGCAATTTAACCCCGGACGAGCTGGTAAAAGATATTGACAAAGCACGTGATGCGTTAGTGTTGGAATGGGTCGAAAAAGGCAGCATCTTAAATCGCGAGATGAGATGTTTCCAAAAGACGGTGTATTTGGTGACATTCAGGCTTTTATTGAGCTTTCGGTAGAAAATACGGTGCCAAATTAGGGTGGTAACAAAAGGCAATGTCACCTTGTTTAGCTACGACGGTAAATATAAATTGCAACGCGCTAATTCAGATTGTTTGCAATTTGATGAGCGTATTCAGGCGGCAAAATTACTGGTCGATGAATGTTTAAACGAATGGGCGGAAGGTTCTCGACCGGAACTTAAGGCGTTGATTGAGCGGGCGTTTTAATGTCGATAAGGAGGGAATTTGAGTACGGCGCGCATTCTTGGCTTACAACGGGTTGAAATCAAAGATGAACGCTGGCAACGCGCTATGCGGGCGATTAGTGAAAGCGTACAGGTGGTAAGCTCAAAATCCTATATCCGTTTATACGAACGCATTGGCGAGAGCGACCAGTGGAAACCGATACCGTTGGATATGGCGGGGGTGTGAGATGATACATTTAACGTTGTACGACTTGGTCGAGCAAGGTTATTTTTACAGTTTAATAGATATTTCCCGTCGTACCGGCATAAGCCGGGCAGCGGTGAGTAAATGGTGTTCCGCAGAGGGGAAAGGCTAATGAAAAAAATACACGAAGAAGATCGCAAAATCGGCACGCAAGCCACTAAACCATAAAGTGATTGCGACCTTTATCAAAGGAGAACGGTGGCACATTACCTCATCGGTAAAGCGGGAAGAACTTATTAGAACTGAGCTTGCTCCACGAATTAAGGGCGCAAAATTGAGTGATTGGTTAATAGAGATGGCGAAAGTAGGGTAATTATGATGACCGGGGAACAGGATATAACGCAGCAGGTGGTCGATTTGCAAACCCTTTCTTGAATTAGCCAAAAGACAATTGGCTAGAAAATAAGAAAAGAAGACGCTGTCAAGTTATTACAGCGGGCGAAGCGGGAGCTTGGATTGGTGATTTGGCGGGCTGACTTAGTACGCTAGATGACTAAAAACCCATTTACAGCCCATTCAAATCTCCCCAACCCCTCTTTACAAAAGAGGGAAATTTAATGGGCTGAATAATGTGTTTTAAGGAGAAAAATGAAATTATGCAGATGCCCTATTTGTCATTCTGATATTAATCTGGATCAGCTTTTAGAAGATGATGCCGGGCGGGAGTTACTGGGTCTGGTAAGTGGACTGAAAAGCGAAGTGGCACGACCATTGGTAAGTTATATTGCATTATTTCGCCCAGCCAAATCGGCACTTAGCAACAGTCGAGCAGTAAAGTTAATTCGTGAGGTATTAGATATGTACCCTGCAAAACACCGTTATTGGCACACGCATTAAAACGAAACAGTACAATCCGTCACTAAAAACGGCGTGAACAGTCTAATGTGGCACAACTGACAAACCATAATTATTTAAAACAGGTATATGACTCTCAAGCACCTAAATTTTCCGGCTCGGTTACATTATACAACACTGAGAATAAAGCGCAGCAAAGTGTGCGAAGCAAAAAACACGATGCTTTTGCCTATATAGAGCAAATGTGCAGTTTTGAGCCAGCCTATTGAACATCTTCCATATTATAAAGAATGGTGTGAATGGAAAAACAGTTACAGGAGGAGAGATGATTGACCGTAATAAATTGATAGCGCAGATCCATATTGCCAAAATTCAATTAAAAATGGATGACGAAACCTACCGCACTTTTTGATAAATACCGTCAAAAAGGGAGTTGTTCCGATATGACAATTTCGGAATTACATATAGTCGTCTCGGCCTTGCTCAAACGTGGATTTCATCGGAGTGGACGCCGTATCGGTTCAAGTAATGAGAAGGTTCGCAGTAATATTATTAAAAATCAGAGCCAAATGGCTTGAAATGCACGCGAAGGCATTGTGCGTAATAGTAGTGAGGATGCATTAAATGTTTATGTTTCTAAAATTGCCCGCAATAAACAAGGTTATCCGATACATTTTGTTACTTGGCTTGATAATAAACAGGCAACGCGGGTTTTAGAAAGATTAAAAATGGCAAAGTCGCGAAAAGGAAAGTTAAATTAGGAGTTGGATTATGACATCACCAATGGAAATGGCTCGGCATGAACTCTTAAGGGATGTGGAAGATCATGTGAATGTGCTATGTAAAATTACAAACTTGATGACACTCTTTGTGAGCAGATTTCTGTCAGCGTCGTCGATTTTTAGCAGAGCATTATGCAGGACAGGTAATTTCTTTTCCGAAAGACTACTATTACAAAATTGCTCAGCGGGATTTGGATATTTATCAAGATTTTAACGGTAATAACTGGTTTCAGTTGGTCAAAAATACAATATGACTGAGAGCGGTATTAGACGGGTAATTGAGCGAGTACGCAAACGGATTATTAAACAAAAACAGCCTGATTTGTTTTCAGGGTTAAAAAAATCCCACTTAACGAAGTGGGATTTTTACAAAAGATTTCACCAAAATTTCTTTTTCACATACTGTAATTCTTTTTCATTTTTCGTACCACATCTTCACACACCTTCCCCACAAGTCCCTAATTATCTCACTTTTTATATTCTACTTATCTCACAGTGTTTCAGGTTAGGGGTGTTGCTTTTTGGGGATAAAGGTTGGGGTAAGATATGGGCTGGGGGTTACAGCCAATCTTGATTTTAATTCTTCCAATAGCTTCCCAAACCTATTGATGTTTGTCAATGCAATCAAGCAAGATTGCAATAATCCTAGGATGATCTCAATAATTAAGTTAGCGCTTGCGTAATATTTAACTTACAAGGCATTCAGAGGGCTGTATATTAGAGCTAGCAAAAGCTTTAGTAAAAAGAAGTAACGATTTTCCATTTAAAATGGGACTGTTAAACATTAATCTAAGCTTAAATTTTTACATAATAGAAAGAGCTGGTTTCGCCAACTCTTTCTATTTAGAAACTCTCTGATAAATATAAATTTATCGCTCCTTGTTAACTTGTAACTTGTTCTTTTGTATATTATTCATATTCATCCAGCCAGTATAATAAAAATTGCTTCAAGAATTTTCTCATTAGAGTTTTCGGGGACATCGTCAAAGCCCTCCAACTCACATATCCATTGGTGCATATCTGTGAAGCGTACAGTTTTCGGATCCAAGTCGGGATTACGCTCGTATAAGGCTTCGGCGATGGTTTGACTATCCGTCCATTTCATCAGTGTGCAGCCTCATTCGCGTGATTGAGATTGTATTTTCGGAATTTCTACTACCAAATCTTCTTCACCGACTATACATTGACAGGATAAACGGCTTTCTATTTCTAATCCCCAAGCTTTATCCAGCATATCTTCTTCTTGTGAGGTTGGTTCTGTTCAGGCTATCAAATCCTTCACGAACTACTACATGACAGGTGGTACAAGCACAGGAACCGTCGCAGGCATGGTGAATTTCTACTCCTGCATTGTGTGCAATTTCAATAAATTTTCACCTGTTGCGGCATCAACTACCATTCCCTCAGGGCAAAATTCTTGATGAGGGAGAAAAAAATCACTTTTGGCATACTATATTCCTTCAATATCTTTAATATTTTTGGCTGCAGAGCGCCGCACGGATTGATTTATCCATTCGGCGTGCAGCAAATTCTTATGTGGCTCGATCTAGGGCCTTGATTCCTTGTTTAATCGCCATCGAATCTTCTTGTATTGCTAACTGCTCTAATGAAATGAGCGCATTTTTGACCGCACTTAATTCATCATCATTTAATAAACTCTGATCATTTTCTAATGCGGAATAAACGCTTTCAATTACACGACGAGCTTCTACTCGCTGTTCTGCTAACAAACGTGCCTGAATGTCTCCTTTTGCATTATCCATTGAAGCTTTCAACATCTGCATGATTTCATCATCTGTCAGTCCGTAAGATGGCTTAACTTGAATGGATGATTGCACACCAGTGGATTTTTTTCCATAGCAGTAACGTTCAACAATCCATCGGCATCTACCTGATAGGTTACGCGAACGTGCGCCGCACCTGCCGCCATTGGTGGAATACCACGTAATGTAAATCGCGCCAATGAACGACAATCATCTACCAATTCACGTTCGCCTTGTACAATATGAACCGACATCGCGGTTTGCCCATCTTTAAAAAGGTAGTAAATTCCTGTGCACGGGAAACCGGAATTGTTGTGTTACGTGGAATAATTTTTTTCTACTAGCCCGCCCATGGTTTCAATACCAAGAGAAAGAGGGATTACATCTAATAACAACATCTCAGCATCGGGTTTATTCCCTGCCAGAATATCTGCTTGAATTGCGGCACCAATTGCTACGACTTTATCGGGATCAATTGTAGTTAAAGGATTGCGCTGGAAAAATTCACCAACTTGCTCACGTACATAAGGCACACGGGTTGAGCCCCCACCATTACAACTTCACGCACTTCCTCGGCAGTAATTGAGGCATCTTTTAATGCCCGGCGGCACGCCATCAAGGAACGTTTTACCAATGGTTGAATTAAATCGTTAAACTGTGTACGGCTAACTTTAAGCTGATGATTTTGGTAATCAATAGTTGTTGTTAACTGATCGGTTAAGGTGATTTTTGTCTGAATTGCTAATTCAAGCAAGTGACGTTTTTGCTGCTCATTTTGCGGTTGAACGCCGGTTTGTGCAACAATCCAATCCGCCAATAAGTGATCAAAATCATCGCCGCCCAGGGCTGTGTCGCCACCGGTTGCCAAGACTTCAAACACTCCGCGAGATAAACGCAGGATCGAAACATCAAAAGTTCCGCCACCTAAATCGTACACTGCGATTACCCCTTTCCTGTCCGCTGTCCAGCCCGTAAGCAATTGCCGCGGCGGTTGGCTCGTTCAATAAGCGTAGTACGTTTAATCCTGCAAGCTTGGCTGCATCTTTGGTGCTTTGCCGTTGCGCGTCGTCAAAATACGCCGGTACGGTAATCACAACACCGGACAGTTGACCACCTAAACGTTGCTCAGAAAGTGCGGCTAATTTTTGTAGGATTTTTGCCGATACTTCAATCGGGCTCATTTCTCCTTGTTCGGTTTTTAATAACGGTAAGCCATTTTCCGTTTGGGCAAATTCATAAGGTAGGTTCGGATAGCGGGCTTTGACATCAGCTAAACTACGCCCGAGCAAGCGCTTTACTGAAATTACCGTATTTTTCGGATCTTGGCTTGCTAATGTCCCTGCTTCATAGCCAACGGTGATTTGCTGATTCGAACCAAAATGGACAATCGACGGTACTAATGGTCGCTGTTGTTCATCAGTTAGAATTTCAGCCTGTCCATTACGCACTGTTGCTACTAATGAATTGGTTGTACCTAAATCAATGCCGACCGCCAATTTATGCTGATGTGGCGCTGCGCTTCTGCCCGGTTCGGCAATTTGTAGTAATGCCATAATTTATCTCTTACTAATTGATTTATCCGAATTTATTGTACCGAATAAACCATACTGAATTTATCTTTTGCTGCAAAACTGGCGTTGTAGTGGGTTTCAATGTTGACCGCACGTCTTTCTCGCCGATTAATATTAAGGGATTTTTCTTCCGTTAGCTCAGGGTTGAAAGCAAAAACTTGATTACCGTCCAACTGTTTGATGTCTTGTTGCCAGTTTTCCCACCGTAAGTCTTGATAAAAAAAGCTTCCAGATTACCGTTTAGCGACCAACCTAAAAAAATCTGTATAGGTAAAATTCAAACTGTGCCAGGTTAAATCTTTTCGGTGAAAAAAATAATAAATTTTCCCCAATTGCTCACCAAAGCGAACCACCATTCAAGGCAAAAATAACCGCCTATCACGTCATCAGCCACCAATAGATATTTTGGCTTATCGCCTGACTTCTGGAAAGATTTGCTAAAAATTCCAATCCATTAAACCGCGTGGCAATTTAAAAACTACCTGAGCCTAAAAATACGTAACCAGCCATGGTCAACTAAAAATTCCGCCGGTTTCATAAATCACCGCCCCCATGGGTGATGATGTCGGCATTTGCATACTGAATAATTCGCGTTCGGCACTGGCTTGATCTTTGCTAATTACTTCGCACTGATTGCGTGCCAGTTCAATCCATTTTTGAATAACCGGCCCAAACGGATTGGCTCGGGTCGGTAAGTTGTCTCGATAGTTTGCATTATAGGGTATCACTGATAAAAACGTGGTTAATTTTGACCGCACTTTTTTAACTTAAAAATCCGTTAATTTATCTTCAATACGTTCAATTTCCACCGTCAATTTTTAATAAAAAACGTAAACGGTCATTCATGATCTCAGCTTGTTGCCAGTTCTGTGCAGAAAGAGCGGTCGAAATTTCGCTTAAAAATTTCATTTTCAGATTGTTCTATTTGTCTCGCGAATGCGTTTTAGTTCATCAAAATCCTGCGAGTTTTCAATTTGTTCCAACTGTTCGCGCCATTCTAATTGTTGCATTAAAAATTGCATATCACGATTGCTTTTTCTCTTCGGATTATGCGGTTTTCCTGTATGAATCGCGATAATACTGTCGGTGCGGGGAAATTGGGTTTTTCAGAATCTGTAACGCATCGTTAATCTCCGCCGATTTTTTTGCATTGCCAAGCGTTGTTCTTGTGCCGAGCTATGCGCAAAATTATCCGGATGCAAGGATTTTTTTGCAGGGCAAGATAGCGGTTTGACAATATCGTCTGATCCAGTTCAAAGGTTACCGGCAAATTAAATAAAGCAAAGGGATTATTCATGTTTTCAATCATTTACACATTAAAACTTTCACCACAACCGCACTGGTCTTTTACATTTGGATTGATGAATTTGAAGCCTTCATTTAGTCCTTCTTTAACAAAGTCTAGCTGCGTTCCATCAAGATAAACAAGGCTTTTTCGTATCGACAATCACTTTCACGCCATCCTGCTCAAACATTATCATCTTCATTTAATTCATCGACAAATTCAAGCACATAAGCTAGTCCGGAACAGCCGGAAGTTTTAATTCCCAAGCGCAAACCGATGCCTTTACCTCGATTAGCCAAAAACGTTCTGACACGCTCTGCGGCGCTGTTCGTCAATGTTATTGCCATAATTTATTCCTTAACTTTTATGCAAACAGTACATAAACCAATTGCTCTCCAAAGGCCAAGACAAGTAAGTCCGACCAAAAAATTTAATCAACGATAGCAAAGTGGCAGCGGTCAAAAATCTCTTAAAATTTTGACCGCACTTTGCTACATTGAGTGCTTACTCGCCTTTTTCGCCTTGTAATCTGCAATAGCGGCTTTAATGGCATCTTCTGCTAAAATAGAGCAGTGGACTTTTTACCGGCGGTAACTCCAGTTCCTCAGCGATTTGGCTATTTTTAATTGCGCCGGCTTCGTCTAAGGATTTACCTTTCACCCATTCGGTAATAAGTGAGCTGGAGGCGATCGCTGAACCGCAACCATAAGTTTTGAATTTTGCATCTTCAATGATGCCTTCATCATTAACGCGGATTTGTAATTGCATTACGTCTCCGCAAGCCGGTGCGCCTACCATGCCGGTGCCCACATCGGCGGCTTTTTATCAAACGAACCGACGTTACGCGGGTTCTCATAATGATCGATTACTTTTTTTCACTGTATGCCATTTTGTATTCCTTGCTAAACTTTAGACAGGAACATTTTGTCCCTGCCGTATTTTATTAAAAAAGCGCAAGCAGAGCACTTGCACCAACCTTATGTAAATTAATGGTGAGACCACTCGATAGTGTTCAAGTCAATTCCTTCCTTGAACATATCCCATAACGGTGATAAATCACGTAATTTTTGCACCGCGCCATTCATTAAGCTGATGGTGTAATCAATTTCTTCTTCCGTTGTCCAGCGACCCAGAGTAAAACGAATGGAACTGTGCGCCAGTTCATCGTTGCGTCCTAATGCACGCAATACGTAGGACGGCTCAAGACTGGCGGATGTGCAAGCAGAGCCTGAGAAACCGCAATGTCACGTAATGCCATCATTAAAGATTCGCCTTCTACAAAGTTAAAGCTAATGTTTAAATTGCTGCCTATACGATGTTCCATTGAACCGTTCACATAAGTTTCTTCAATAACCTTTAAGCCGTTATACAGGCGATCGCGTAATGCCGTTAAGCGAGCCATTTCATCAGCCATTTCTTCTTTTTGCAATGCGATAGGCTTCGCCCATTCCGACAATTTGATGTACAGGCAACGTGCCGGAACGCATTCCGCGCTCGTAGCTACCACCATGAATAATTGCTTCCAAACGCACACGTGGTTTACGACGCACATATAATGCACCGATTCCTTTTGGTCCATATAGTTTGTGGCTTGACATTGATAACAAATCTACGTTTAATTCAGCCAAGTTAATTGGTGGTTTTGCCTACGCTTTGGGTTGCATCGGTATGAAATAATACTTTTCTCTCACGGCAAATATCGCCAATGGCTTTAATATCTTGAATTACACCGATTTCGTTATTAACGTGCATAATTGATACTAAAATAGTATCGGGACGAATAGTTGCTTTTAACTCTTCAAGATCAATAAGCCGTCGGATTTCGGGTCCAAATAAGTGACCTCAAAACCTTCGCGTTCAAGTTGACGGCAGGTATCCAACACTGCTTTATGTTCGGTCTTGCAAGTAATAATATGTTTGCCTTTGGTTTGATAAAAATGCGCTACCCCTTTAATCGCCAGATTATCTGACTCTGTCGCACCGGAAGTAAATACAATTTCACGGCTATCGGCACCGATAAGATCGGCAATTTGATTACGTGCTATATCTACAGCTTCTTCTGCCTGCCAGCCGAATTTATGCGAACGAGAAGCCGGATTACCGAATACTCCGTCCAGCGTCATATATTCCATCATTTTTTGCTACACGTTCGTCCATTGGACAAGTCGCCGCATAATCCAAATAAATTGGTAATTTCATTTTCACTCCTAATAAAAATACTCGATTTTTAACCGCACTTTGCGATTTTTTTAGCCGTTTACTACTAATAAATTTTCAAAATCCTGATGAACTTCCCGAGTAGGCTTTTTGGCGCTGTTTATCAACCAATTCCGCCAAGGTAATTTCATTCAAGAACGCCTCAATACGATTGCTTAAATCTTCCCACAGAGAATGGGTCAGACATGCCGAACCGTTTTGACAATTTTTCTTTCCCCAAACATTTGGTGACATTGATATTTTCATTCACTGCCGCAATCACCATACCTATCGAAATATCGCCGGCAGGATGCCCTAACCGATAACCGCCACCCGGTCCGCGTACGCTTTTTACTAAACCATGGCGACGCAATTTGGCGAATAACTGTTCCAAATAAGAAAAGTGAGATATGTTGGCGTTCTGAAATATCGGATAAGTAACCGGTTTGCCGTCCGCATTGATCGCAATATCTAAAATGGCGGTAACGGCATAGCGTCCTTTTGAAGTTAATTTCATTTTCTTCCCTTCCTTACCTAAACTTAAGTAATGCAGAATGTTTACATAACCGAGTTAATTAGTCAACTTTAAGCAAAATTAGAAATTCAGCTTTTTTTCGACCGCACTTAACATTCCGCGTAAAATATTTAATTCGTTTTTTCCACTCCGGCACGTTGATAAAGCCGTCTTAATTTTTGCATAACACCTTGATTTTTGAATAAAACCAAGTTGCTGATATAGACGTTCGGTATGAGCAAAAATATTCCATTTCCTGTATAGTGGCAGCTTGATTTGCTTTCGCTTGTGCGTTTTGTATCGAAATTTTCTATCACAGAAACAGGCTGAGCACTTTGAGCCAAATATGCCGTTCGTAATTCATAACACACTAATTGCACTGCCATTTGCCAAGTTTAATGATGAATAATAGGGATTAGCCGGAATCGTCAAATGATAATGACATTTTAACAATTCCTCATTGGTTAACCCGATGCGTTCACGGCCAAAAATGATAGAAATTTGACCGTTCTTGGGCCGATACAAGTTGTTCAATCACTTTTTCTGCGCATTCGCGCGGTTCAAAGCAAAAGTACTTTTGCAAATGCCGCAAACGGGCACTAGTGCCGATAACCAATGAACAGTCGGCAATTGCCTCGTTCAAGACTGTCGACAATCACAGCATTTTCAACAACATCGTCTGCTCCTGCAGCCAATGCTATTGCCTGCGCATCAATCGGTTGTTTTGGTGCGACTAAATATAAACAGGTCAGTCCCATTGTTTTCATTGCCCTTGCCGCAGAACCAATATTGCCGTTATGTGAGGTTTCGACTAGAACAATTCTTATGTTATTTAACATTTCATTTACATTCAAAGTAAAATGTGGGTATTCTAACATAATATCCTTTAATTTTAGTCAGATTTTAAAAAAATTTTTATTGCTGGAAAACCCAACGGAAAATTACTATAATGCACGCCAAATAAATGTTCTTTAAATCCAGTGAAACCAACTATGAATCCAATGTTAAATATCGCAATTCGTGCGGCACGAAAAAGCGGGCAATGTAATTGCTAAAAAGTTATGAACGTCGCGATGATATTGAAATAACTTCTAAAAATGTTAATGATTATGTTACTAATGTCGATAAAGCGGCGGAAGCGGCTATTATTGAAATAATCCGCAAATCTTATCCGGAGCATACGATTATTACCGAAGAAACTGGCGTGTTGGAAGGAAAAGAGCAAGATATTCAATGGGTAATCGATCCACTGGACGGCACAACTAATTTTATCAATGGCTTCCCGCATTTTCTGTTTCCATTGCCATTCGAGTCAAAGGTCGTACAGAAGTCGGCGTAGTGTATGATCCAATCAAAAATGAATTATTTACTGCCGTACGCGGTGAAGGTGCCAAACTTAACGAAATCCGCTTGCGCGTAGATTCCAAACGTGAATTGCAAGGTAGTGTGTTGGCAACCGGTTTTCCATTTAAGAAACCTAACCTCATGTCCCTCAATTTGCCATCATGAATGCTTTAATTGAAGATTGTTCTGATTTTCGTCGCACAGGTTCCGCAGCATTGGATTTATCGTATGTTGCAGCCGGACGTGTGGATGGTTATTTTGAAAATGGGACTAAAACCATGGGATTGTGCTGCCGGTGATCTGATCGCTCGCGAAGCCCGGAGCCTTGGTATGTGATTTTAATGCCTCCATCATTATTTGAAAGAGGGCCATATGGTTTGCCGGTGCCCCGCGCGTGGTAAAAAGTATTTTTAAATAACATCCAATCTTGCTTGGGTGAAGAATTTAAAAATAAGTTATATAAGAGCCAAATGTAAAAATCATTTGGCTTTTTGTATTACCTATAAGCCATTGTTCTAATTCATTTACGTTCGCCATCCATTGCTCTTCCAATTGCTTTATCCAATCTCCAATTTTAACACTCCAATCTGTTGCTTTATCATCTTGTGCCTGTTTGGCAATTTGGCAAATATTTTTAAGCCGATACTAGCTGCTGCGCCTTTTAATCTTATGAGCACAGGAAGCGACTTCTTTTGCAAAAGCCGGATCTTGTTGATATTGCTCATAGGGCTGTCGATAGATTCGCCAAATATTGTGGCATCATTTGCTTAAACAGTTGCAGGTTATTCTGTACGAATTGCGCGCCGAGCATTTCAATCAATTCGTTCAGTATTTCAAAATCAAGAGAAAAATCGACCGCACTTTCAATGGTTTCAGGTGTGTGTAGAGCAATTTCATCGCCAAAATAACTTTTCAGGCTGTGAGTTAAGGCTTTAACCGAAAGAGGTTTACGTAAAACATCGTCAATACCCTGCCGGCGATATTCCGTTTTACTATGCATAACATTCGCAGTTAAGGCAATCAGAGGGGGTAAGTAATCATACTCTCCCTTTTCATATTTTTGACGAAAAATAGCGCGCTATTTGGAAACCTGTCATATCAGGCAACTGAATATCTAAAAAGACCACGTCATAATGATTTTTATTAAACTTTTCAATTGCCTGTTTCCTGTCATCGCTACATCCACGGTACAGCCTAGTTTTTGGAAAATTGACTTTTCTACGACGATGTTTAATTCAATATCCTCAACAAGTAAAAACATCCAAACCTAAATTAAGGGCTTTTCTATTTTGTTGGATTGGGTAGTTACTTCTTCAGCCTTGATTTTTTTAATGTAAAAGTGGAACCTTCCCCAGGCGTACTCTGCACGGTCAGATCTCCGCCCATCAAATTGGCAATATTTTTTTGAAACCGCTAAACCAATACCACTTCCCGCCGGTTTATGTTTTATTTTGTGACGCTTGGTAATACATAGCAGAAAATTTTATCTGTTTCCTGAGCAGGGATACCTTGCCCGGTATCAGAAACAGAAAATATGTATTCATTTGCCGATATTCGTTCTATTTCAATGGATATCGAACCCTTTTCAGTAAATTTCACTGCATTACTTAATAAATTCCAAAAGTATTTGATTAAGCCGAGTACTATCCAACATTAAAAAAACTCGGTAAATTTTGACCGCACTTTAATACAAATAGAAGCTGTTTTTGTTCTGCCATTAATTTGCCGACGTTATTTATGTCATTAATAAAGCGATAAAAAAATCTGTTTCCTGTAAATATAGTTCGATACGTTGTCCGTCAATTTTTCCACATCGATAATATCATTGAAAATATGACCTAAAAGATAGTGCGCTCATGCTAATAGTTTTGAGATAACTGCGCTGTTCATCTGTCAAGTCCGTATCTAACAGCATTTGGCTCAAACCGACGATACCGTTCAATGGGGTACGCAGTTCATGGCTAATGGTTTCCAACAATACTGTTTTATTTTGCATCGATTTTTCTAGATCAAGCCGGGATAGCTCCAAACGTTCAACCAATACAGTAAAAGAAATAAATGACAAAAGGCGCGGAGATCAAACCAAAAATTATTGCATAAAGCAGACTTTGCCAGTGGATTTGACCGATGGCTATCAGACTAAGAAAAAAATATGTGTAAATAATGCCAAAACAGCAATGATGATAAAGCCAAGTAATGAAAACTTAACTCGCCCAAGTTTGATTACCCAATCAATATACTGTTGCGTAAAATTTCTAACGTTTTTCATAGGTTGCCGTTGATGGATTCAAATTAAAATATATTTTTATCATCAGTCTTATTTTGATAAACGAAAATAAGGCGGTTTTTATATTCTAGATTGAATAAAGGTGAGGATTTTCTGCAACTTAATCTAGTTTGGTATATTGTTAGATGTGATGCACAACCAATCTTTTACCGTGATATTCCAATACTTCTGCGTCAAGATTAAATACGGTTTTTAGGTTTTCTACAGTAATAATATCTTGTGGTGTTCCTACCATGATGATTTCACCGTCTTTCATTGCGATGATAGTATCCGCATAAGCGGCTGCCATATTGATATCATGTACAACCATTACCGTGGTCAATTTTTAGTTCATCAGTTAGACTGCGCAATAGGCGCATCAATTCTCTTGCATGGAACATATCCAAATTATTTAAAGGTTCGTCTAACAAAACGTGATCGGTTTGTTGGCAAAATGTCATGGCAATCAATGCGCGTTGACGTTGTCCTCCGGAAAGTTCACTTAGAAAACGGTGTTGTAATTTATCTAATTCAAAACGCATTAAAGCTTCCCGTACGATTTGTTTATCGTTTTCAGATACCCTACCGTGATGATGCGGATAGCGTCCGAATAGCAATAAATCTCTGATCGTGATACGGCTATGAATCACATTATCTTGAGTTAAAAATAGCAAGTCTTTTTGCAATAGTGTTGGAGGGTGTGTGTGCGATATTCAATTCGTCCAGCCAAAATATTGCCTTGTTGAATCGAATTTAAACGGGCAATCAACGATAATAAAGTGGATTTTTCCCGCACCGTTGGCACCGATCAGGGCAGTAATCCCACCATCTGGAATAATGATGTTAATATTCTTTAAAATTTGGTTACGACCAATTTGGTGTTGAAGCTTTTCAATTTTTATCACGAACACAATTCCTTAGTGTTTTTCTTAAAATCAAACCGATAAATACAATTCCGCCGATAAACTCGATAATTACGCTTAATACTCCTTGCATTCCAATTACCTGTTCAAATAGTAATTGCCCACCGACCAATGTGATTGCAGCAATTAGGAAAAGTCATCGGAATGCGTAGATTATGATAAACCGTCGGCGCAATGGCATTAGCTACGGCACATACCAATAGCCCAAAAACAGTACGGGCCCGACTAATGCTGTTGAAATAGAAACTAATAGTGCGCAGTATAATAATAATTGCCGGGTAAAGCGATTGTAATCCAGCCCTAGGCCAATCGCGCGTTCGCGCCCGAGTAGCAATATATCTAATTTATGCTGTTGATACCCAAAGCCATAAGCCACAAACGACAATAATTATGCTGCTTAATATCAGTAAATTTGTATTAACCGTATTAAATGAAGCAAATGAAGAACCTTGTGCTATAGCAAATTCGGTCGGATCGATGATTCGGCGCAATAAATTATTTAAAGCTACGAAATAACACGCCAAAAATAATACCAACTAGGAGCATTCGAGTTAAATCAGCATTATTTTTTTAGTTAATGTTTTAAATAACAATAAGGCGCCGATTAACATTAGAAAGGTTTCAAAAAAGAATTTTATATTTGGCTCTAATTGAGTAAATCCCAATCCACCAAAGAAAAAGATCAACGCGCTGAATTAGTAAGTACAAAGAGTCAAATCCTAGAATACCAGGGCGTTAAAATCGGGTTATTGGTTAATGTTTGGAATAGTAAAGTAGATACACCAATAGCGTAAGCAATAATTAGTAGTAAGAGTAATTTTTCCTCTAAACGGCAGAATAAAATCCCAATTTCCCTTAGCATTGTAGAATCATAAACAATAGACAGACGCAACCTAATAAGGTCGACAATAATAGCAATAATGGTTTTAGTCCGCATTATTAGTTTGTCCTTTGAACAATAAGTAAAGGAAAATGACCGTGCCAAGAACACCGAATACGGTAGAAATTGGAATTTCATACGGACAATAATCAAACGCCCTAAGATATCACATAGCAATACTAGATTTGCGCCGAGTAAAACAACGGAAGGTAAGTTCTGACGTAGTTGATCTCCTGCTAAACGTGAGACAATATTTGGCACAACCAAACCGATGAAAGGAATTTCCCCAACCGTCACTACTACTACCGATGTGATCATGGCTACGACAATTAATGCTAATTTGGTCATTTGTCGATAATTAATTCCCAATCCCGTACTAATATTTTTACCCAAACCGGCAATTGTCAGGCGATCGGCTCTAATATAAACCAAACCGGTCAGCCCCGCCGTTAACCATAGCAATTCATAACGTCCGGATAAAATGCCTGAAAAATCACCGGTATGCCATATGGCAAGCACTTGTAGACTGTCTGTTTCATATGCCACAAAAGTCGTCATCGCTTCAATAATATTGCCAAATATAATACCTATCAGCGGAACTAGTAATTGTTGTTGTGGTGGTAATTGTCGCAACAACATCATAAAAATACCCATACCAAGCAAAGCGGAAAAGGTTGCGATAGACATCTTTAGCAACAACGGTGCAGAGGGTAATACTAATGTAGCAAATAGAATACCAACCGCTGCACTTTGGCTTGCACCAATCATGCTTGGTTCAATAAAGCGGTTTTTTTAGTACGATTTGGATCACCATTCCGGCTACACCCAGAGTTGCCCCCACTAACACCACAGCTACTGTTCGTGGTAAGCGGCTGATCAATAATACCTGCAGTTGTTCGGGCTGGTGAAATATTTCCAACCAATGAAAATCTGCCACCCCAACAGACATGCTGATAGGGCAAAAGCAGTAATAAAATGAGTAAATTAATTTTATTTAAAGGGAAATTTTTTTGACATTGTCGTTATACAAAGTGGCATTTCCCTTCATAATACAAGAAATGCACCAAACCTATTTTTTTCTCGAATGCGGCTTTGATAATGTTTAAATCTATTTTTATTTGTTCAGCACCAGCCGGAGCAAGGTAGGAAGCTGCACCTAAATAAATAATCTGATTATTTTTCCAAGCTTTAGTTTGACAGACCAATTCGTTATCCAATACATCTTTGGCGGATTTTACCTTCTTGGCTAATTGCAGCAATGCGATCTAGTACAAATAACCAATCGGGATTGAGTTTTTGAATAAATTCAAAGCTGATCAGTTGGCATGTCCTGCCGCTTTAATACTTTCGTCGGCATCGGAACACCTAAATCATTGTGAATCCAACAAACGATATCCACTACCGAATGCTGAAATTTTGCCTCCGTTTACAGAATAATTAAACCGTTACCTTTTCCTTTAACGGCTTCTTTTGTCTGATTGAACAATGTCGTAATCTCATTTTTTTAATGTAGCTGCTTCAGCTTCTTTATTAAATAATTTACCAAAAACTGTCGATGCGTTGTAATCCGCTTTCAATTAGCTTATCGCCGTTATCGGTGAGATCAATAGTTTTAGTAATAACACTGACTTCATCCAATTTTTTTGCCGAACGCGTACCAACAATGATTAAATCGGGCCTTAATTCATTTAAAGGCTTCCATATTAGGTTCAAACATAGTGCCGACATTTTTAGCGTTTTCAACGGTTTGTTTCAAGTAAGGCAATATTTTAGATACATCAGGTGCCCCGTCCACTTTCACTCCTAGTGCCTGCAATGTGTCCAAGCTGCCGGAATCAAAAACGGCAATTTTTGCCGGAGGTGATGGTAAAGTGACTTCTCCCGAGCTGTCGGAATAGTCACTTCTTTCGCGAATGCTGCCGCTGTTGTCACAACAAGACAAGCGACGGTGAATATGGTTTTTTTAAAACATAGCATGATCCTTGTTACATGGATTTAAAATGATTCTCAATTCTGTTTATTGTAATGTAATTTTAACAAGGTAAATATTTAAAAAGCAAAAATCTTTCTTGTATTCGTTTTTGCTAGCTACCGATAAGTCGTTATAATACGCCGCATATGATGACTTAAATCACAGGAAAAACCAATGCACTTTTCCAAAAATGCACGGCCTTGGAAACGATTTTATGGTAGTTGACGGTGTAACGCAGAACGTCTATTTCACCGAAGAGACTATTCGTAAACTGGCGGATCGCCATCGTGGGATAGGTTTTGATCAATTGTTAGTTGTTGAACCGCCTTATGATCCCGAGCTGGATTTTCATTATCGCATTTTCAATGCTGATGGCGGAGAAGTTTCTCAATGCGGTAACGGTGCGCGTTGTTTCGCCCGTTTCGTGACGATGAAAGCGTTAACCGATAAACAAGATATTGCAGTTAGTACACAAAACGGAAAAATGATTCTCACCGTTAAAGACGATGGCATGATTCGGGTCAATATGGGCGAACCGATTTGGGAACCATCAAAAATTCCGTTTATTGCGAATAAATTTGAAAAAAATTATATTCTGCGTACTAGCGTTCAGACTGTGTTATGTGGTGCGGTGTCTATGGGTAACCCACATTGTGTGGTGCAAGTAAACGATATTAAAACTGCAGAATGTGGAACAATTGGGGCCTTTACTGGAAAGCCATGAGCGTTTTTCCCGAGCGGGTTAATGTGGGTTTTTATGCAAATCATCAATCGTAATCATATAAAATTGCGTGTGTACGAACGTGGCGCCGGTGAGACCCAAGCCTGTGGTAGCGGTGCTTGTGCGGCGGCTGCGGTTGGTATTATGCAGGGTGCATTAGATAATAAAGTGCAGGTGGATTTGCCGGGTGGCAGTTTAATCATCGAATGGCGGGGCGAGGGACATCCATTATATATGACAGGGTGATGCTACTCATGTTTATGATGGAACAATAAAAACTTTAAAAAATACCACAAAAAATTGACCGCACTTTTCAGCATAGCGCGCCTATTGATTTAACTTTCGTCAGAGCTGTTTGCATGTAAAAGATAATTTGTTGTGAATAAAATGATGCTACAGAAGAAGAGCAGTGAGGTCGGGCTCATTTCTTTTGGTTCATTTTTTTCCACGCACAAAGCAAAGGAACGTTTCTTAGTAATATCAGTTACGGAGAACGAAAAAATGACCGAACAAGACATTATCAATTACCTCAAAAAATCATCCGACGTTCTTCGCTAATCATCTCGAATTGCTTGATACGCTGATTATTCCGCACGCACAAAAAGGTAATCTTTCGCTGATCGAAATGCAACTTGAACGCCAGCGTCAATATATTAAAGAATTAGAAAGCGAGCTGACCAAGTTCGGGCGATTGGCACAACAGGAACCCGATATTTTTCTAGGGACTTATGCCGTTACAACAAAAGTTATCTGCTACCAACCATTTTTTTACAGGGTATTGAAAAGCTCAATCAATGGGTAAAGTCTTATGAATTACAAGCGGCAAAAATTCTTCTGTTCAACGATCAGTGGGAGAAAAATCCTGATGTGCCGGCACAATATTGGATTGACCGCAAAGCTTTTGAATTGATTCGACTGGAGCGTTTCGGATTGCGTCATTTTTATCTGGGGAGCTGACCAATCGCGAAAAAAATCACTAATGTTTCTGCCGGATGAATTGCCGATTGGATCCGTTGCCTGTTGTCTGCTGGGTGCTAAAACGCTACAAAAACCGACCGCACTTTTATTGTTCTGTGCCCATGATGTGCGCCACTTTCATAACGGGCAGGACACGGCATTTCTACGACATTTAGTGGATATTGTGGAGCTGCATTTACACCGCTGGCTACTGAATTATGAACGATAACTTTACTTCTTTATTGCAGAAATATTTGGATTACCTGCGCATTGAAAGGCAGGTTAGCCCACATACACTTGATAACTATCAGCGTCAGTTGATGGCGGTTACGGTGATTTTAACTCAAAATGATATTACTTCTTGGCAGCAGGTGACAACAAGCGTAGTACGTTTTGTGCTGGCGGAAAGTAAAAAGCTGGCTTACAGGAAAAAAGCTTGGCATTAAGATTATCCGCTCTGCGTCAGTTTTTCAGTTATTTGGTTGTACAGGGGAATTATCGGTTAATCCTGCCGTTGGTATTTCCGCACCGAAACAGGCAAAGCATTTTACCGAAAAGTATCGATCAGGGAACAAGTAACAAAATTGCTGAATAATCAAAGCAATGAGCCTATTGATATTCGAGATCGCGCCATGTTGGAGCTAATGTATAGTTCAGGTCTACGACTGTCCGAGTTACAAGGGCTGAACTTAAACAGTATCAATACACGAGTGCGCGAGGTGCGGGTATTGGGAAAGGGAATAAAGAGCGTATTTTTGCCCTTTGGTCGTTATGCTTCACACGCTATTCAGCAATGGTTAAAAAGTGCGGTTACTTTTTAATCCGAAAGATGATGCTTTATTCGTCAGTTCGCTTGGCAATCGCATGAGCTCCCGTTCTATTCAAAAAGAATGGAAATCTGGGGTATTAAACAAGGATTAAACGCGCATTTGAACCCGCACAAATTACGCCACAGCTTTGCCACTCATATGTTGGAAGCCAGTTCTGATCTACGTGCGGTGCAGGAATTACTTGGACATAGTAATTTGTCTACCACTCAAATTTATACTCACTTGGATTTCCAACATCTCGCGCAGGTATATGACAGCGCCCACCCGCGCGCAAGACGTAAGAAATAAGGAGATAATCATGCGACAAAAACTGACGTTAATTACCTTTGGCGTTCAAGACTTTAGCCCGTTCTCTAGCTTTTTATGAACAAGGTTTGCAATGGAAACGTTCACTACAGAGCATGGAACATTACGTTTTTATTTCCGCTTGGCGGAATTGTCTTAGGCTTATATCCGCTCTCATCGCTGGCGCAAGATTGTTCATTACCTTATCAACCCTCGACATTTTCGGGTTTAACATTATCTTATAACGCTAAATCCAAGCAGGAAGTGGAGGATGTTCTTGCTCGGGTAGAAAGCTTAGGCGCGACAATAGTTAAACCGGCACAAGAAGTCTTTTGGGGAGGTTATAGCGGTTATTTTAAAGATCCCGACGGATATTTAATTGAAGTAGCATTTAATCCGTTTTGGCAATTAGATGAAAATGATAATTTGGTTTTATAAAATACGATGAAATTCCACCGCACTTTACTTCCGTTCAAAGTTATGAGCTTTGACTTAGACGATACGCTTTACGATAATTCAGAAGTTATTTGCTTGGCTGAGCTGAATGTGTGGACTTTCTACGCAATTCAAGTCAAATCAATGAATTGGATTTAGATTACTGGCATAGTTGGAAACATAAAATTGAGCAAAAATAATCCGATCTTATGTGAAGATGTTACTGCTTGGCGTATGGCAACTATTCGGGCAATGTTACAATTTCATGGTAAAAACGCCCTAGAAATTGAAGAAATTTGTCGGGATGCGATGGATTATTTTTCTACACTGGCGGCATAAAAATTGATGTGCCGCAACAAAGTTTTAGGTACTTAACTTATTGCAATCAAAGTATAAGCTGACGGCATTAACTAACGGCAATGTTGTTCCCGAGCGAATCGGTTTTTCTCAGTTTGCCCCTTACATTGTGGGGCGGTAAAAATGGACAGGCGAAACCCCATTGCGATTTATTCCATCAAGCGGCGAAGTATTTCCGAGTGGAACCGCATGAAATTCTGCATATCGGTGATAATTTAACTAGTGATGTACAAGGTGCTATTCAAGCCGGTTGCCAAGCGGTGTGGTTGAATTTATCGGAAAAAACTTTTTGCACAGTTTGAAGAAGCCAGCGTGTTACCCACAGTGGAAATTTCAGATCTATCTGATTTACTAAAAGCTAAATCTCGGTGGAGAATCCTTCTCTATATAAGCGATTTTTATTCGGTCGCTATCATTATATGAAATCAGATTTCTCCCGCTCAATAATGATACCGACACTACGTGCTTGTGTTACAGCTTGTGGCTTAGCCAGTTTAAGGCGCAGCCATTTAATCTGAAAGTGTTGTTGCAGTTGTTCGGCAACTTCGTAGGCAACCCGTTCAATTAGAAGAAAGGGCTTAGATTGTACATAATTAATAATAAAATCAGAAACTTCGGCATAATTTAAACAAAATTGTACATCGTCGGTTTGCGCAGCTTGGCGACAATCCCATGCCATTTCGAGATCAAATATTAATTTTTGTTTAATTTGCTGTTCCCAATCATATACGCCGATTTGCGTAAATACGGTTAATTCTTCAATAAAAATTCGATCTTTCATTTGCTTTTACGTGCCTTTATAAAATTTTTTCGCCTAATCCTATCAATTTTAGGTAAAATAGCGAACAACTTTTTCCGTTTATATCTGCCAAAGGGAATATTATGAGCCTTTTTGCTTTTTTTTATATGCTATGCGCCTATTTGCTAGGTTCGCTTTCTGCCGCTATCTTATTTTGTCGGCTATTTGGCTTGCCGGATCCGCGCAGTGAAGGTTCTCGCAATCCCGGCGCGACTAATGTACTGCGAATTGGTGGTAAATGGCGGCCTTAGTAGTGTTAATTTTTGATATGTTGAAAGGGATGCTGCCGGTATGGGCGGGGGTATTATTTAGGTTTAACCCATTTTGAATTAGGCATGGTGGCGCTTGCTGCTTGTCTCGGTCATATATTTCCCGTTTTTCAATTTTAAAGGTGGCAAAGGCGTGGCCACTGCTTTCGGCGTAATCGCACCAATTGCTTGGGGAGTTGCAGGTTCTATGTTAGGTACTTGGTTATTGGTGTTTTTGGTGAGTGGTTATTCATCGCTAAGTGCAGTTGTTACCGCCTTGTTAGTGCCGTTTTATGTATGGTGGTTTAAACCTGAGTTTACTTTTCCGGTCGCCCTGGTTTGTTGTTTATTGATTTATCGCCATCATGTCAATATTCAACGTCTTTGGCGTGGAGAAGAAGACAAGGTTTTGTATAAATTTAAAAAAATAGTCTCTTAACTTTAAACTTTAATGAATTATCCGGCTTATGAAAAAAACTCTGTAAATTTATTTTCTTTCTTGTTATTGTCGCGGCAGGTACCGCTTTTTGGGGTTATCAGCAGTTGCAACAATTCGCCGCTCAAACCGTGAATGTGCAACAGGATCAATTACTGACCGTAGAACGAGGCACCAGTACGAATAAACTGGTAACCTTGTTGGAACAGGAAAAAATTCTTGATAATGCGGCATTATTACCTTGGCTGATCAAGCTCAATCCCGAATTGAGTCAGTTTAAAGCGGGAACCTATTCACTTAATGGCGTGCACACCGTAACCGATCTATTAAAAAGTATTAAATGAAGGCAAAGAAGCGCAATTTTTCCTTGCGTTTTACCGAGGGCGAAACGGTTAAACAGATATTAAAATCGTTAGAAAACGCACCGCACTTAAAGCGCGAAGTAAAGGATGAAAGCGCAGTATTTACCTAATTCAACCTTTATTACCTGAAATTAAAACTCTGAACGAGCTTCAAAAACCTGAAGCTGGATTTATCCCGATACATACAATTATACCCCGAATTCCACTGATACGGCATTGCTTAAACGTGCGGCGGAGCGTATGGTAAAAACCTTGGATAAAGCTTGGGCGGAGCGCGATAAGGATTTGCCACTTAATAATCCCTATGAAATGTTAATTTTGGCTTCTATTGTAGAAAAAGAGACAGGGATTGCGGCAGAACGTGGCAAAGTTGCTTCCGTATTTATCAATCGTTTGAAATTAAAAATGAAACTACAAACCGATCCAACAGTAATTTATGGCATGGGCGATAGCTACGACGGTAATATTCGCAAAAAGGATTTGGAACAGCCAACTGCATATAATACTTATGTTATTGACGGCCTACCGCCAACTCCAATTGCCGCGCCGAGCGAAGGCGCATTGATGGCCGTGGCAAAACCGGAGAAAACCAATTTTCTGTATTTCGTGGCGGATGGCACCGGCGGCCATAAATTCAGTACCAATATAAACGATCACAACCGTGCCGTGCAGGAGTATCTGCGTTGGTATCGCAGTAATCAAAAGGGCAAATAATGAAAGATAAGTTTATCGTTTTGGAAGGTTTGGAAGGCGCAGGCAAAACTACGGCGCGCAAAGCTGTAATTGCACAATTAAAAAAACAAGGCATTACCGATCTCGTATTCACTCGTGAGCCGGGCGGTACGCCATTGGCTGAGAAACTGCGCCATTTGATCAAACATGAAATGGAAGAGCCGATCAGCGATAAAGCGGAGTTATTAATGCTGTATGCGGCTCGGGTGCAATTAGTGGAAAAATGTCATCAAACCTGCTCTTGCGGAAGGGAAATGGGTTATCGGTGATCGGCATGATATGTCCTCGCAGGCATATCAGGGCGGAGGGCGTCAGATAGATCAACAGTTACTGGCTACTTTAAAAACAAACGATATTAGGCGATTTTGAGCCCGATTTAACCTTATATTTGGATATCCACCCCGAAGCCGGGTTAGCCCGCGCACATGGACGAGGGAAACTCGATCGTATTGAACAGCAAAGCCTTGATTTTTTTCATCGTACCCGTGCGCGCTATTTGGAACTAGTTACTAATAATCCCAAAGCCGTCACCATTAATGCCGGACAGCATATTAAAAATGTTACGGCTGACATTCAAAGTGCGGTTGAAAAATTTTGTTAATTTAACTAAATGATGCGCCTATATCCTTGGCTCACGCCTTATTTTTGACCGGATTAGCACTGCCTTTGCACAAGGTTACGGGCATCATGCTTTGTTGTTTAAAGCGGACACCGGATTGGGGGGCGGAGCAACTAATTCGTATGATCGCCCACCGATTAATTTGCCAATCACCGGAAAATGGTGCGCCGTGCGAAATTTGTCATAGCTGCCATCTGTTCCAAGCCGGAAATCACCCTGACTTTCATCTATTGGCACCGATTGAAAAATAAAGATATCGGCGTCGATCAGGTGCGTGAAATTAACGAAAAAAGTCAATCAGCATGCGCAACAAAACGGCAATAAGGTGGTATTTGTTCAAGAGGCGGAACGGCTAACTGAAAATGCAGTTAATGCGTTGCTGAAAACACTGGAAGAGCCACGTCCGAACACCTATTTTTTTGTTACAAACCGATTTATCGGCAAGTCTGCCCGCCACTATTTATAGCCGTTGTCAGACATGGGTAATAAACCCACCACCGATAGAAACTGCGTTCAATTGGCTACAAAAGCAATATCCCGATAAAATGGATGAAATTCCGACCGCACTTCGTATTAATTACGCTCGCCCATTGGCGGCTGCAGAAACTTTTAGAAAAAAGGGCTGTTGGAAAAAAACGGCGTGAGTTTTTTTGCGTCAGTTTTGGTTGTTTTATAGTCGCCGTTCTCCGTTGGAGATTTTTGCCGCATTTTGATAAAAACACTACTTTTTCAACAAATTGATTGGCTTGCCGCATTTTTAAGCGATGCACTGAAAGATAAATTGGGTATTCGAGAAAAATTGGATTAGCCAGGATTTAGAGCGCGGAATTCAGCAATTCAATCAAAAACAAACTGTGCTCGGTTTACTTAAAGCCAACCAAATCTTGCAAAAAATGCGTTCGGATCTAAGCTTGGTTAATGCCGTTAATCAAGAACTGATTCTATTAGACGGATTAACCCTGATTAATTACGGAAGTTTTTTTGAGAATTAAGGAAAATTATGTTTATTATTGATAGCCATTGCCATTTAGATGCATTGGATTATGAAAATTTGCATCAAAAATATTGATGAGGTGATTGAGAAAGCCAAAGCCCGTGATGTAAAAACATTTGCTAACTATCGGTGTTACGTTAAGTCGTTTTTGAAAAAAACAGCGTGATACGCTGGCTCATCGTGATGACGTTTCACTTGCCTGTGGAGTGCATCCGTTAGATTTGGCAGATGAGCCTTTTTAATTACGATCGCTTACTGCAACTTGCCGCTCATCCGAAGGTTGTCGCTGTGGGCGAAATCGGACTGGATTATTATTACAGCGCCGATAATAAAGCATTACAGCAAGAAGTGTTTGCACAACAAGTTCAGGCGGCAAATGTGTTGAATAAACCAGTGATTATTCACACTCGAGCGGCGCGCGAGGATACAATCCGTATTCTGCGTGAAAATGATGCTCAAAAAGTGCGGTGGGGTTTTGCACTGTTTTACCGAAAAATTTAGAAATGGCGAAACAAAGGATTGGATCTTGGTTTTTACATTTCTTTTTCGGGGATTATTACTTTTAAAAAATGCGGAAGAAATCCGCGCTGTTGCACGTCAAGTTCCGCTCGACCGTTTGTTGGTGGAAACCGACAGCCCTTATCTTGCTCCGGTTCCTTATCGTGGTAAGCAAAAACCAACCGGCTTATGTGCGCGAGGTGTGTGAATATGTCGCCACGTTGAAAGGAGTTTCTGTTGAAGAATTTTGCCCAAATCACTACGCAAAATTTCGAGCGCCTATTTAAAAATAAGCGTGCTATAATCAATCCAAATTTCATCAAAAGTTTAATTATGCGCAAAATTATCAAATACTTCCTGATTATTGTCGTAGTGCTATTTCACGCCGTGTTGTTTGCAGGAGTAAATTTTTGTTTTTCCCGCATTATGAAACTACTCGAGTTACCGGAGTGGAAGTGAAACGGGTGGACAAAGACGGTCCGATCACCAAAGCTAATCCAGCGGACGGTCCAACCCGCGATGTGTATTATATTTATACTCAACGTGTAGATAGCGATAAACCGATGGTGTACCGTAACGAAGATACGCGCTGGGGCTTTCCGTTTTATTTTTAAATTCGACTCCGCTAATTTTACAGGCGTTGGCAGCTAATTTTTCCCAAGAACATAAATTGGTAGAAATGAAGTATTACGGTTGGCGTCTCGTGATTTTTTTGAGGAATACCGTAATGCTCTGTCGTTAAAAGAGGTCTCGGCGGATGATGGCTCATTGCCGATATTAAGCTACATTTTTTTATTTCTTATTCGTAATTACGCTGTTTTTCTCAATCCAATTTATCCGAGGCTGGTTTGACAGCGAGTAATTAAACGGGAAAATAAAAATGACGCTCAGTTTAATTGTTGCAATGACAAAGAATCGGGTTATCGGTAAGGATAACCAAATGCCGTGGCACTTGCCCGCGGATTTGGCTTGGTTTCGCAGAAATACCCTCAGCAAGCCTGTTGTAATGGGGCGAAAAAAACCTTTGCAAGTATTGGGCGCCCATTGCCGAAACGGGTGAACGTTGTATTGTCACGTTCACCGTTTGAGCACGATGGTGTTATTTGGCACAATAGCCTTGAAAGTGCGGTAAATTTTTACACGATTTTCAAGAAATTATGTTGATAGGGTGGTGGGGAAGTGTTTTAAACAATATCTGCAACAAGTAGATAAACTCTACCTCACTGAAATCCAAAGCCGAGCTTGACGGCGATACCTTCTTTCCCAAAATTGATTGGAACCAATGGCAGCCTGAGTTTGAAGAATATCGCCTAGCCGATGAAAAATAACGCCTATGACTTAAAGTTTATGATACTCAGCCGAAAGCGCGGTTAATATTTAGAGCCTTCAAAAACAGCTTCAAAACCGACCGCACTTTTTAGGTTCCTATTGCCGTAATTTGGCTAGTTCCTGTTTGATTTCATTGATATTTTTCTCAGTAAAGAAGCCTTCTATATTTTTCCAGACCGAATGAAATCCGTAAGGCCCTTGCATCATTTCACGTTTGGCTTCGCTCAGCTCCCAGTTTTGATAAACCACACGATACATTGCCGAAATTAAGCCGGTACGATCCGCCCCCATGATAACAATGTATCAGCACAGCACCGTTTCGTTGATGTTGTTCAATTTGCCATAGCACCCGCGCGACTTCTTGCGGCGTAATACTCCAAGTTAGTAATGGCGTATTTACTAGTGTTAAGGAGGTTTTGCCGAAAGCCTGTCGATCATCGTTTCGGTCAAAAACGCAGGTTGATCAATGTGTTTATATTATTTTTACGCAATAATTCGTAATCTTTTTCTGTTAACTGTTCACTGCGAAACAGTTTATCGTCAAAGGCGGTATAAATTTGTTTCTTTACCCACCTCTGTTGCCCAATGTGCTGTATTTTGTGGCGGTGTACTTGGCGTAGTTGTGCTGCAGGCAACGATACAAAGTGCGGTTAAAATTATCAGTATTTTCAGCGGTTTTCAAGGGTCTGTTCATAGGATATCCTTATTCTTCCGATTTAAGATCTGTTCGTTGCGAAATGAGCAGTTGATCGATTTTAAAAATTATCGGTATCAATAATTTCAAATTTATATTTATCGTATAACACAAAAATCTGTTTTTCGGAATTTTACGTAGCATATACATCATAAATCCACCGATAGTTTTCGTAATTTTCCGAAGCAGGAAAGCCTCTATGTCAAGTGCACGCATCACGTCTTCCAATGGCGTAATGCCGTCAATAAAGCCACGAATCTTGATCGCGACGCACAATTTTGTTCTTCTTCACTGGAAACCAGTTCTCCCATTACGATACTCATTACATCATTTAGTGTGACAATTCCGACAACCAGGGCATATTCGTTGACAATCACAGCGAAATCCTCGCCGGTAGATTTAAACAGCTCCAATACTTCGTATAGCGACAAAGTATTCGGAATAAATAATGGTTTGCGTAATAGACGGTTGTCGGTCAGAGAAATGTTCTCACTGCCTTGCAGATAAAAGGTCAATAATTCGTGGGACTCAACATAGCCTAAAAATTTTGTCTAAACCATTATCGCAGATTGGTAACTTTGAATGAGCGTTTTTGCTCAGTGTGTCCAGTACAGCCTGACGATCAAAAGAGCGGTCTAAAAAGATGATATTTTTCACGTGTGGTCATGGTGGAGGTCACCGTACGGGACTGCATATCCATAATATTTTTCAATTAGATAATGTTCTTGCTCTTTTAAAATTCCCGCTTCAGCTCCGGCATCTACCATTGCAACGATATCTTCCGGTGTCATACTTTCCACCCGAACGGTAGAAACTCTGAGCAATCGGAATACTAGATTAGCTGCGCCGTCAAATAGCCAAACTAGTGGCTTAAACACAAAAAAATAGCAAACTGCATAATGCGCACGGTGCGCAGAGCAAATCCTTCGGGATTAATCATCGCCAAGCGTTTGGGAATTAAATCTGCCAGCAAAAATAAACGCCATCGTGACGAGGATAAAGGAAAATCCAAGAGGGGCCGAATCAAACCACTGGATGTACGTATGTTCTTCCAGAACCTGTCTGATATAGGGGCTGATTGCGCTTTCACCGACCATTCCACCAAAAAATGGCTACCATATTTAATGCAATTTGTACGATAGTGATAAAGCGTCCCGGTTGTTCTTGTAATTTTTAGTACCTGCTCGGCACGACTGTCGCCGTCATTAGCCAATACCTGTAATTTCAACTTTCTGGCGCCTGCCAATGAAATTTCGGCGCAGGAAACTACCGCACTGATGATAATTAAAAACCAGTAATATAATGATTGCTTCAAATAATCCCATAATTGATTTTCCAGTTATGTCTATTTTTTTATTAGGGTTCATAATGTATACCTTAAATGCCATTTTCATGCGCAACCTAACAGATGGCAAGATATATTAAAGCATTTGCAAAAACACACAAAAAAATGACCGCACTTTTTCTGAATTATGAATGAGTACCAATTTTCGCTAAAAACTCTTCCTCACTCAACACCTGCACGCCTAATTCTGCAGCTTTGCTGAGTTTGGAACCTGCCGCTTCACCGGCGATCACATAGTCGGTTTTGCCGAAACACTGCCGCTGACTTTGGCTCCGAGTTGTTGTAACAGCGCTTTGGCGTCGTTGCGCCCCATTTGGGAAAAGGGTGCCAGTGAGCACCACAGTTTTGTCTTTGAACGGATTTTCTTTCACGTCCTGCACTTCAACGGTTTCCCAATGTACGCCTTGAGCGATGAGATCATTCACCACCGCAACATTGTGTTCTTCACGCCAGAACACAAAAAAATGCGATTCGCAACCACCTCGCCCACATCAGGCACTTGTTTTTAACTGTTCTAAATCGGCATTTTGTAACGCTTCTAAGGTTTTGAAATGGTTTGCCAGATTTAATGCGGTGGCTTCACCCACATCACGAATACCCAACGCAAAGATAAAACGGGCGAGGGTCGTGTGTTTGGCTTTTTCTAAGCTGGCTAGAGCATTTTCAGCCGATTTTGGCCCCATACGTTCTAAGCGGGTGAGTGTGGTTAAATCCAACTTGAACAAGTCTGCGGGGGTATGAACCAATTCGCGATCCACCAGCTGTTCAATCAGTTTGGCCCCTACGCCGTCAATGTCCATGGCTTTGCGTGAGACGAAATGTTTTAGCGCTTCTTTGCGTTGTGCCGCACAGAATAACCCGCCAGTGCAACGTGCCACCGCTTCGCCTTCAATGCGAACAATTAAGGAATCGCATACCGGACAGTGCGTTGGAAAGACAATTTGGCGCGCATTGGCCGGGCGGCGATCATGTAAGACGCCAATAATTTGTGGAATCACATCGCCGGCGCGACGAATAATCACCGTGTCGCCGATAGCAATGTTGAGGCGCTCGATCTCGTCGCCGTTATGTAAGGTCGCGTTACTTACTGTTACACCGGCAACGAATACCGGTTGCAACTTGGCTACAGGCGTGATGGCACCGGTTCGACCGACTTGGAATTCCACGTCATTTAATACTGTCAGTTCTTCTTGTGCAGGAAATTTATAAGCGATTGCCCAACGCGGTGCTTTGGAAATAAAGCCCAGTCTTTGTTGCAATTCGATGTCATTGACTTTTAATACCGTGCCGTCAATGTCATAACCCAAGGAACTACGTTTTTCCATCATAGTGCGGTAGAAATTCAGCACGTTTTCGATACCGTCGCATAAACGGATCTCGCTATTTACCGGCACGCCGATGGATTTCAACCATTGTAGGCGTTCAAAATGAGTCGGCGGTAAGTCTATACCTTGGGCGACGCCGATGCTGTAAGCATTGAACACGAGCGGGCGCTGACTGGTGATTTTCGGATCTAATTGGCGTAAGGAACCTGCTGCTGCATTACGCGGGTTAGCAAAGGTTTTTCGCCCTGTTCCAAGGCGCGTTCATTTAAGCGCTCGAACCCCTCGTGCGGCATAAACACTTCACCACGCACTTCCAAGCGTGCTGGCGGATTGTCTGTCAGTAGCTGCAACGGAATGTTACGAATGGTACGAATGTTTTGTGTGATGTCTTCGCCTGTTGTGCCATCGCCGCGCGTTGCCGCTTGGGTCAGCACACCATTCACATACAAAAATACTGACCGCCAATCCGTCCAATTTAGGGTTCGCAACAAAATGTCAATGGTTCTGGCACAAGTCCTAGACGATCTTGAATACGTTTCACGAACGCCAAAAATTCCTCATCAGAAAAGGCGTTATCCAACGAGAGCATCGGAAGTTCATGTTTAATTTGCGCAAATTCCGATAATGGCCGCGCACCTACGCGTTGGGTCGGCGAATCGGCGGTGATCAGTTCGGGATGTTGTTGTTCTAAGGCTTTGAGCTGATGAAAAAGGCGATCGTACTCGCTGTCGGGAATCTGCGGTTCGTCTAACACATGATATTGATATTCGTGGTAACGCAGGGTTTTTCTGAGGTTGTCAATTTGTTGTTGGATTGAAGTTGTCATTGTTATTCCATAAAAAATAATCGAAAAAAACGACCGCACTTTTTAGGGTGCTCAGTGAGCCAAAAAGTGCGGTCGGTTTGTTGTCCGTTTTTTTGATTAATCTAAACGTGCTAAATACTCCGCTTCGGCTTCATTGGTAAACAGCTCTTGCTGTTCGGTCAATACAAAAACCGTTCAATTCATCCGCTAAATTGTGTGCGGCGCGAATCATCATTTTTAAATTTACCCGATCATTCCCTGCTGACGGTAAGCGCATAAACAACACAATGCCTTGGGTAGAAAATTCAAAGATATGATTTTGTTCAAATGTCCCTGGCTGTTTTGATATTTGCTACGCTAAATAATACCGGTGCGGTTTCATCTAAATTTAGATGGGTATGGTACAGTTTATCTAGCCCTAATTTAAAGCCTAATTTTTCTAAAGTCTGTTCCAGCATAATGCCTTGGAATGTGCGGTTTTCAGCAGCCACCACATAAAGGGTAATAAAGGTTGTGTGTTCGGCAACTTGTGCATTTTGTTGAAGCTCTTCCGTTTCAGTTTGAAATGCAGTATGTAAAGGCTCTTGTGCGGCCTCTTGCAGTTGCACGCGTAATTGTGCCGAGGAAGTATTAATGCCCTCTTCCTCATCAAAAGCGTTCTGCTTCAGCAATAGAGAGAGTTGAAATATTTTTTTCTCGGTTTGAGCGTAATAGGATGATTCTCTTAGAGGTTCCTGTTCAATTTCGGCAGGTTGTGACTCAGGTAACGTAATCTTAATTTGTTCGACCGATTGCGGTTGCGTCATTTGAACCTGTGAGGTAGCAGGTGACTGAGATTCTTTAACATATGCGGGTTGTGCTCTTTTGCAACGGAGAAGTATCGCCTTGGGACGGATGACCATATTCAGGTTGAGCTTCAAATTGTAAAGGTTGCCGTGTCGGCTGTGGATTGTTCGGCGGTAAATTAAAGGACGGGTTTGCGACCGTCTCGCCGGCATGGTTAGAAGAATTTGGTTGCATTGACGGAGATTCGGTAAACGCCGGACGGTTAACCGTTTGAGCATATTGTTGCATAGCTGCGTTTTTGTTCTACGTCACGTTCAAAGGCATTAGCACTTTCAAAAATACTTTTGATTTTTTTCACGGCGGTTTGCCCATAAACCATGCGCAACCAAACCGATTAATACAACCACACCCGCAATAATCAAAATTGTATTTAAATCCATCACTACTATCCTTTTGACAATCCAATTATTTTTGTTTAGCTTATCATATTTTTTTATAATTTAGGGATACTTTATCTTGAAATTTGCTTTTTAACCGCACTGTGTATTCTAGTCGCTATTAATTATATTAAAAAGGAAATTTTATGATTGAACCGAAAAGAAATAAAATCCGGCTTTGACTATTTCATTACCGGCTGGCATTTAATTACCCGACCGGGTTTGCGTCGTTTTGTTATTATGCCGATTTTACTTAATATTGTGCTGATGATTGGATTATTTTTGGCTATTTATCTCACAAATAGGTTCTATGATCGACAGTATTATGGCCTTTGTTCCCGATTGGCTCAGTTGGCTGAGTTCTATTCTATTTATATTTTCCATCGGTATGATTTTACTGTTGTTTTATTTCGCTTTCACAACCTTATCCGGTTTTTATTGCGGCGCCTTTTTAACGGGTTGCTGGCAGAAAAAGTGGAGAAAAATGTTGACGAATGAAAGCCTGGCAGAAACCGGTATGGCGGATTTTATTAAAGATATTCCGCGTATGCTTGGGCGGGAATGGCAAAAATTAATTTATAGCTTGCCGAAATTTATCGGTTTATTTTTTTATTAAGTTTTATCCCGCTTGTCGGGCAAACCGTTATTCCCGTGTTGACGTTTTTTTATTCACAGCGTGGATGATGTCAATTCAATATTGTGACTATCCGTTTGATAATCATAAGATTTCCTTCCATACCATGCGTTTCAAATTGGCGGAAAACCGCTCTCAAAGTTTAACGTTCGGCACCTTTATAACCTTATGTACTTTTGCTCCGTTAGTGAATTTGGTTGTAATTCCGGTGGCGGTTTGTGGTGCAACGGCAATGTGGGTAGAAACTTATCGGAAAGATCTTTACGCTGCAAATGGAAAAACTACCTCAAAAATCGACCGCACTTTCTCCCTGATATAGTTTCCGGCGGTTCAAACATCGTTTCGCGGAAGGGGAAATGATATTATCTCAAAAATAATGAAAATAGCGTTTAGTTATAAAATATAACCAATAGCTATTTTTAAGATGTAATACGTTATGTTTACAATAAGCTAAACTTAACTCCAGTATTCTATTATGAGGGGCAATTAAATGACCATTTTTGCAGACAATTCTTATACCATTGGTAATACTCCGTTGGTGCGTTTAAAAAAACTTTGGACAGAACAGCAATGTCGTCGCTAAATTGGAAAGTCGCAATCCGAGTTTCAGCGTGAAATGTCGTATTGGCGCCAATATGGTGTGGCAGGCGGAAAAAGATGGTATTTTAACCAAAAGGCAAAGAAATCGTCGATGCAACCAGTGGGAATACCGGTATTGCATTAGCTTATGTCGCAGCGGCTCGCGGTTATAAAAATCACATTGACTATGCCTGAAACTATGAGCTTGGAACGTAAACGTTTATTGCGCGGGTTGGGGAGTAAATTTAGTGTTAACTGAAGGGGCGAAAGGCATGAAAGGCGCAATCGCTAAAGCGGAAGAAATTGCAGCTTCCGATCCGAGCCGTTATGTTACCTTAAAAACAATTTGAAAACCCGGCTAATCCGGCTATTCACCAACAAACCACAGGCCCTGAAATTTGGAGCGCTACTGAGGGGAAAGTCGATGTTTTAGTTGCAGGTGTAGGTACAGGCGGTACGATTACCGGTGTGAGTCGTTACATTAAACTGGACGAAGGCAAGCAAATCGTTTCTGTTGCGGTGGAACCGGCGGAAAGCCCTGTAATCAGTCAAACTTTGGCAGGTGAAGAAGTGAAACCGGGCCCACATAAAAATTCAAGGCATTGGTGCAGGTTTTATTCCGAAAAATTTGGATTTATCATTAATTGATAGGGTAGAGCGCATTGACAGTGATACTGCTCTTGTCACTGCACGTCGTTTAATGGCGGAAGAAGGGATTTTTGGCAGGGATTTCGTCCGGTGCAGCAGTTGCGGCTGCCGATCGGCTTGCCAAATTACCGGAGTTTGCCGATAAATTAATTGTGGTAATCTTACCTTCTGCAGCTGAACGTTATTTAAGCACTGCATTGTTTGAAGGCATTGAAGCCTGATTTGGTTTAGAAAAACACCGCTAAAATTAACCGCACTTTGAACTAAGTCATTTTCGGCTAGGGTTCAAAGTGCGGTTGTTTTTCTGTATTTTAGGGAAGAAATGCCTAAGGTTTATACTTGGTGCGGTAGCCGGGGTTTTCTTCAGGGCGCAGCTGATTAGGGGAATTGGCGATCTGTAGTGATATCCATCGCGGTTTGCTGAATAAGTTTATAAACCTCGTAGGGATTTTCAATAAAACGCAGGAAGTTTCGATTACCGAAGCGGATGGTACCGCGCTTGAATAGGGTTTTCCATAAAACCTACATTAACCCGTAAATCCTGCACTTCAGGCAATTCGGCACTGGCAATATCTAGTCCAATAAGCCCGGAGGTGAAATACAGCCGTTTGTCAGTAAGCGCATAATTCATGCGATACCAGTTGAAAAAAAGCGGTAAATGGGAGAAAAATAATGCGTACCATACCGGCGCCATGTGCAAAAAGTATAAAAAAATTCGCAAATGGGAAAAAGCCCGAATGAAGCGGCATTAAACTTTGTTATAAAAAAAGAAGTCGAAAAAGCCCCCAACATAAAGCAAAAGGATAAATTAGCGGATTTCCTAGAATGTATAAGAAACGGTGCGGTTTGCCTTGCCACAAGATGTTTTCATTCGGGTCAGTGAGGTTTTTAAGCATTTTCTCCTCCTAGCGGATAACGCAATGTGGTTATTGTATCACTAAGTCAAAAGTTTTCAATTTTGGTCCGCTCTCCAAACTTTAAACGGATAAAAGCAATCTAAGTTAAATATTGAGCCTTGTATTATACCGAGAACAAAAGTGCGGTTGTTTTTGGACGTATTTTTAACAATAAAATACCCTGATGAAAAACAACCGAAAAACCCACCGCACTTTGACGTATTCTATGCTATTATTTCTACGATTAAATTATGGGAGGTATTGGGGAATGAATAAGACGGTATTGGTTTCTGTCTTTTTTTCTTGTTATTGGCGGGCTGTTCGGAAAAAGATAAAAACTATTATGCACAGCATCTTGAAGAAGCGGAAGTTAAAAACACAGGAATGCAGAGAGGAGCTACGTAAAGCGACATTGCGACAAGACAGACGAATGATTGATAAAATGAAAAATGATGTGGAATGTCATGTTGCCGATGAAGTTTTAAAGGAAGCGAAAAAACTGAAAGAAGAAAAAGAGCGTCTCGAACGGGAGGCAAAAATTAAAGCCGAATTAGAACGTGAACAAAAAAACGAATCGGTGAACGCTACGGAAAAATTAACTTGGCAGGAATTTATCGCTACATTTGCTACATCTGAATGTGCCAAAAAAAGCCCGCAACGATTAATGATAAAGGCAAAGACAAAAATAAAGACAGAGATTATGAATGTCGCGCCATGGAGGAAAATGTATAAACAGAGCGTTAAATTTGGTAAAGCGCAACTCACCCAAGTGCCTTATGAAAAATTATTAGAACAAAAAGGGCTTTATTGTGTGGACAGTCAGACCAAGCCTTCCGCTTGCGAGGTGTGGAACGAATCTGTTACCGAATTAGCGCGAGCTATATTTGATAAATTCTCATTCAATGAATTACTTGAGCAAGAAAAAAATATATTGTGAAGGCGAACGTGATGCTTCGCATCCCGCTTGTCGTATGTGGGCGCAATTTCTTGATGAACGAAAAAAAGAACATCGTTAAACAATATATGGAAAATTATGAGAAACTAAAAACGGATTATAATGCCTGTGTTGATCAAGTGGATGAATTACGGAAAGAAGATAAATGGGAAGAAATTGTTGAATTGTCTGCGGCTTATCCTTGTAAATACGCGCGTGATGCGAGAATACAATTAAAAATTAGGTTATGACGGTTTCAAAAATAAATTGAAATAAGCATAATTGAAATGAAATAAGAATGGCACGTTACTTTGCGACAATGTAGAAATTAGAAAACGCCTCAGAAATTAACCGCACTTTTGAAAGAATAAATCAAAGTGCGGTTGTTTTTTGGCTGATTTTATCGCTTATTTTTTTCTTCGCGTATTTCAAGCTGTCGATTGCTACGGCCCAAGATGATGATGGAACCTTTAATGATATATTGCCAGTATGGGTTTACACCAATGTAGGTTAAGCCATAGTTAATTACAGTGAAGATGATAACCCCGGTAACCACTCCGATAACGGTTCCTACACCACCGGCAAAGGACACGCCTCCCACTACACAGGCAGCAATAGCATCGAGTTCATACATAAAGCCAAGGTTGTTTGTTGCTGAACCGATACGTCCTGCTTCTAACATTCCACCGAAAGCATAGAACATACCTGCTACCATATAGATAACAATCAGGGTTGCGTGCGACGTTTACTCCGGACACTTTCGCTGCTTCCGGGTTGCCGCCGATAGCGAAGATGTTTTTTTGCCGAAGCGGGTTTTTATTCCATAGCACCCAAACTAAAAAAATGCAGAGATGGCAGCATAAATAGTTATATAGGATAGTTTAAATGAGCCTAAACGGAAGAATCCTTGGGCAAATACGGAGAAACTTTCACTGAATCCGGCAATCGGTGAGCCACCCTACAGCATCGTAATACAGAGAGTTGATACCGTACACGATGATCATGGTTCCCATGGTGGCGATAAACGGGGTAACATTAAGATACGCAATAACGAAACCGTTTACTAAACCGATTATGGCACCGACGGTACAAACTGCCAAAATAACCAGTGGAATCGGAATTTCTTCCAAAGAAGGGAATACCCGGTTCATATTTTTCCATTGACTGCAACAGCGTAGCAGAGATTACCGCGCCAAAACCCACTTGACGACCGGCTGATAAGTCGGTGCCTTGTGTCACCAGCAACCCTGCTACCCCTAGAGCAATAATCAGACGTACAGATGACTGAGTTAAAATGTTACTGAAGTTCATTAGGGTTTAAGAAACTCGAGTCCTGCGCGATAATAATAGCTAGGAGGATTAAAAAGTACAAAGTAAATTGCATTCTGTTTCAGAAAAATCCAGCGATTTATTTTGTTTTAAAGGCTGACATAATTCATTTCCCTCTGTTTTTTTATAAATATTTGGCGGCTAGTTGCAGAATTTCTTCCTGCGAGGTTTGGGCTGTTTCGACAATACCCGCGACACGGCCGTTGCTCATAACTAAAATGCGGTCGGTTACCCCTGAGTAATTCAGGCATTTCGGAAGAGATCATGATGATGCCCTTTATCTTTTTTTCGCCAGTTCTTGAATTAATTGGTAGATTTCAAATTTCGCACCAATATCAATACCGCGTGTCGGCTCATCTAACATCAGAATTTCCGGCTGGGTCAAGAGCCAGCGTCCGATAACCACTTTTTGTTGATTTCCGCCGGAAAGTGAGCCGATATTAGTTTTTATGCGACGGAGTTTTTACGTTCATTGAATCGATAACCCACTGGGTATCACTTTTCATCTTGGTGCTACTGAGTAAACCGAATTTGCTAAGGTAAGATTTCATATTGGAAATCAATGAATTAAATTCAATACTCAGATTGGCGTAAATCCCTCGTTGAACGACGTTCTTCAGTTACCAAGGCAAATCCGTTGTTAATCGCTTCAAGTGCGGTATGATTTTTTTCATTAGTTTTCCGTGTAGTTTCACGGTTCCGCTTTTACGTTCACGCACGCCGAAAATAGTTTCTACAATATCGGTTCGTTTAGCTCCGACTAGACCTGCAATACCCAAAATTTCGCCTTTTCGCAACTCGAAACTAACATCCTGAATAGATGGTTGATTCAATGCGGTAAGATTTTCCACTTGCAGAATCACTTCTTTAGGATTATTGGTTTTCGGAGGAAAAACGTTGGGTTAATTCGCGACCAACCATCATAGCCACAATGCTGTCCATTGTGCAGTCTTTTACGGCGACAGTATTGATCCATTTGCCGTCACGTAAAATGGTGATTTCGTCACAAATTTTGAAAAATTTCGTCCATTTTGTGTGAAATATAGATAATTCCGCAGCCACGCTGTTTTAATTTTTCAATAATTTTAAAACAGGTGCTCCACTTCTTTTTCTGACAGTGAAGAGGTCGGTTCGTCCATGATCACGATTTTTGGCGTTATAAGAAAATGCTTTTGGCAATTTCGATCATTTGCATTTGTGAAACGGACAGATTGGCGACTTTTTTTCTTTCGGATCTACATCAATATCCAGTTCATCAAAAAAATCGCTTTGGTATCCCTGATACATTTTTGTTGTGATCAACAAATGGCCCTTTTAACGGATAGCGTCCTAGCCATAGGTTGTCCATAACGTTACGCTGACGTACCAAGTTTAGTTCTTGGTGCACCATTGAAATTCCGTTTTCCAGCGCTTCTTTTGATGTTTTAAAAATTTATTGGTTGACCTAAGAATAAGATTTCACCTTCGTCTTTGGCATAAATACCAAACAGGCATTTTCAGCAGAGTAGATTTGCCGGCGCCGTTTTCTCCCATTAATGCGTGAACGGAATGCGATTTTACCGTTAAATTAGCGTGGTCTAAGGCTTTCACACCGGGAAAAGATTTGCTGACATTTGTCATTGTGAGTAGCACTTGGCTTTCTTGATTTGTAGCGGGTGCCGTCATTTTTCACCTCACATAAGGATACAACTTAAATAGAAATACGACTTTTTAAAAGGGCACGGGAATTACCCCGTGCCAATCAACGAGAACGACTAATTATTTTTAAGAATTCAGATAGGTTGTCTTTATCTACACCTACATAAGGAATACGGACAACACGGTTTTCCACTTTCCAGTTAGTACCTTCGTTGGCTGCTTTACCTTGTGCAAGGTTATTAGATAATTGAACAACTGCTTTTACCTTGGTTTACGCCATCGTTCAGTACAGTACCGGCAAGCTCACCTTTTTGATTAACTGTAAAGCTTCAGGTAAAAGCATCCACACCGAAGATAGGTAGTTTTTACCGTGCGCTTTAGTCGCTTCCAATGCGCCTAACGCCATGCCGTCGTTGTTTGAAATAATTACTTCAATATCGTTAGCACTGAGAGCTGGATAACCAAGCATCAGTTTTATCTTTTGCCATTGCAGCATCCCACATACCGGTGTCCATAAACAATTGCTCGGTTTGGATACCTTGTTTATTTAATTGATCGACAACATATTTGGTACGTGCTTCCGCATCTGGGTGGCCCGGTTCACCTTTCAATAATACAAACTGAATTTTACCGTCTTTATTTAAATCCATTGCAGGCATCGCTTTCCATTGTTTAGCGATTAAATCACCCTGAATAATGCCTGATTCTTTCGGGTCGGTACCGACATAATATGCCATATCGTAGCTAGCAATGGCTTTTTCACCTGGGTCTTTATTAAAGAATACTACCGGAATATTGTCAGGGTTTTGCCTTGCTGATAATAGTTGGTGCTGCAGAAGGGTCAACTAAGTTGATAGCTAATGCTTTTTACACCTTTGGAAAGTAACACGTCCACTTGGTCATTTTGAATGGATTGCGCATTTTGTGAGTCATTCATTAATAACTCAATGCCTTTTAAGTTGTTTGGCTTCCTTGTCAATTTCTTTGCGCATTAACGCCATAAAGTTATCATCATATTTGTAAATGGTTACACCAATACGGGTATCCGCCTGCGCCATACTGATTGTGCCTAAACCAACCGCTAAAGCAACCGCACTTAAAACTGTTTTTTTCATAATAAATTTCTCCGTTGGAAATATTTGTTGAAATAAAAGATCATGTTTTTGTAATGAATTCAATGCCCTGATGTTTATGTTAAGAGCCATCGTTTAACTTACTTCAGGTAAACACCTTTGGTAATTGCGGCACATCGTACCTGTTTTTAAGTTAAAAATCTGTGATTCTACTTCACATTTGTGAAAACGTTTACAAAAATCATTCAATTTTTGTGACGTAGATCACAAAAATTTATAAAATAAGATTTTTTTCGACCGCACTTTCTACTGAAAATCGTTTCACTAATGTCGGGTTAAACTGCAAATGAACGGGTTTGGTTACATCGTCATTCACCAAGCTTAATGCCAGTTTTGCAGCGTAAGTAGCCATTAAATCAATGGGATAGCGAATTGTAGTTAATTTGGGGAATTAAATAACGGGCAATTGGCATATCATCGAAACCGATTAATGAAAACTGTGTCGGCACTTTGATGTTATTTTCATTTAATACCGATAATGCACCGGCAGCCATGCTATCGTTATAAGCCACTACCGCAGTTAAATCAAAATGATAGCTGAGCAGTTTGATCATAGCTTCTTCACCGCCCTCAAAATCGGGCGAACTGTGAGTTACCGAATGCTCCAATACCGGTAAATCATAATGTTGCAAGGCTTCCAGATAACCGCTATGTCGTTCCGTCTCATCAGGAATTTTATGGTTGGAACCAATGTAACCAATATTTTATGTCCTAATTTAATCAGGGTTTCCGTAGCTAAAAAAATGTTCCTTTTTGTTATCTAAACTGACGCAACGATGTTCATAACCATCAATCACTCGATTAATAATCACCATACCGGGCACATTTTTCCAGATAGTTTTTAGAGTTTGATTATCTAGTGCTTTAGAATGAACAACCAAACAACTACAACGTTTACGTAACAAGGTTTCAATAGCTGTTTGCTCTTTTTCGGCATTGTGATAACCGATGCCGATTAAAATGGTTTTTACCGTATTCTGTCGCCACTTGATCGACCGCTTTAACTAAAAATAGCAAAAACGGATCGGTAACATCAGTTACAATCACACCGATGGTATCGGTATTATTCAATGCAAGTGCTTTGGCATTAGCATTCGGAGAATATCCCTAATTTTTGTACCGCATTTTGTACTGCTTGGCGTGCTTTTTCACTTGATGAAGCGTTATTCAACACTCGTGAAACCGTAGCGACAGATACTCCCGCTTGTTTGGCAACATCACGAATCGTAATCATAGCTCAATCCTTTATGATTTAATTTCATTTTTATCATATAGAAATTTTTTTATATTTTGAAAACGGTTACTTTCAAAAAATGTCGGTAATGTCACAAAAATTATGTAAATAATTCCTTTAAATTGTCAATTTTTGTGATCTCCGTCACAGTTAATTTTTAAAAAATATGGTATCTTATAGCGGTAATTTTGTAACCGTTTTCAGGAGGGAGTGTGAACACTTCATTATTTGACCCGACAGAACATCCACACCGCAGATATAACCCGTTGATTGACCAATGGGTTTTGGTTTCTCCTCACCGCGCTAAACGCCCATGGCAAGGGCAACAAGAAAAAGTGAGTGAAGAGCAAAAACCAAGTCACGATCCGAATTACTATCTTTGCCCGCGTAATAAACGTATTACCGGTGAGCCTAATCCCGATTATCACAAACCTTATGTGTTTAAAAATGACTTCTCCGCCCTGTTAGAAGACACGCCTGCACCGCAACATAATGACAATCCGTTATTCCAAAGCTCGCAAGCGAGCGGGGAAAGTCGTGTGATTTGTTTTTCACCCGACCATAGTAAAACGTTGCCATTATTGACCGCACTTGAGATCGAAGAGGTCATTAAAGTCTGGCAGGAACAGCTCCGTGAACTCGGACAAAAATACCAATGGGTACAAATCTTTGAAAACAAAGGCGCTGCGATGGGTTGTTCTAACCCGCATCCGCACGGACAAATCTGGGCAAACAGTTTCCTGCCGAATGAGGTGGCACGAGAAGACAATGCTCAACGCCAATATTATGAGAAACACGGCTCTGTGCTGTTAGTGGATTACGTCCAACAAGAACTGGAACGCAAAGAACGTATCGTTGTGGAGACAGAACATTGGGTTGCCGTGGTGCCGTATTGGGCGGTTTGGCCGTTTGAAACGTTGTTGTTACCAAAAGCACAGGTTAAACGCTTAACGGAATTAAGTGACGTTCAAGCGAAAGATTTAGCCGTGATATTGAAAAAAACTGACCACCAAATACGACAACTTATTTGAAACCTCTTTCCCGTATTCCATGGGTTTCACGCCGCACCGTTTAACGGCGAAGAAAAACAATCATTGGCAGTGCACGCCCATTTCTACCCACCGCTTTTACGCTCCGCTACCGTGCGCAAGTTTATGGTGGGTTACGAAATGCTCGGCGAAAGCCAACGTGATTTAACGGCAGAACAAGCAGCAGAAAGACTGCGTGCGTTGAGTGAAGTGCATTATAAAGCACAGTAGTTTTTTTCCCTTACTCATATAGTAACTTATAGATGAAAAGTGCGGTTGGTTTTTAAAATCGTTTTTTTCAATTAAAAAAAGCACCTGAAAAATTCCACCGCTCTTTTGTGAAAGAATGCCGAAACATGGCAATTGCAAAATTAAATAAGGAGTAAATATGAAAGAATTATTTTTATCCTCATCATTCAAAGATGTAGCCACAATATTTGCTGATTTTAAACAAGATTTAAAGGGTAAAACGGTTACGTTTATACCGACTGCAAGTATTGTGGAAAAAAAGTAGTTTTTTTATGTTGCCTCTGGGAAAAAAGGCATTGGAAAAAACTAGGATTAAAAGTTGATATCTTAGAAATTTCCACTGCTGAGCCTGAAGAAATTAATACTAAATTAAGAAATAATGATTTTTATTTATGTCACAGGCGGTAATACTTTTTTTCTTGTTGCAAGAATTGAAACGAACCGGCGCGGATAAAATTATTACTGAAGAAGTGAATGCGGGTAAAGTTTATATTGGTGAGTCAGCGGGAGCCATGATTACATCACCTAATGTTGAATACGCTACCGCAATGGATAGTGTCAAAAAAAGCCCCTAATTTAGAAAAATTTTTGATGCATTAGGCTTGGTTCCTTTTTATACCGTTCCTCACTATACAAATTCCCTGTTTCAAAAAGTGGCACAAAAGATCGTGGACACCTATTCTTCTGTTTTGCCGTTGTCTCCTATCAGTAATCATGAAGCCTTACTTGTAAGAGACGATCAAGTTATTCTCAAAGCTCAGTAATTTGAAAGGATATATTTATGACTCCAATCCAAAAATCCCAACACATTTTCAACCAAAAATACAATAAACAACCTGAGTTGACCGTGTATGCTCCCCGGTCGCGTTAATATCATCGGCGAACATACCGACTACAACGATGGCTTTAGGATGCCATGTGCCATTAACTATGGCACGGCGATTGCCGGAGCGAAACGCAACGATCATGTTTTGGAAATGTGTATGCTGCCGATTTGGATCTGTCTGATGAGTTTTCACTAGATAAAGAAATCCCACAAAGTGAACAAAAATGGGCGAATTATGTGCGTGGTGTGGTGAAATTTATTCAAGAACGTTGCCCTGATTTTAAACAAGGCGCGGATTTGGTGATTTCCGGCAACGTGCCGCATTCTTCCGGCTTAAGTTCTTCAGCCGCGTTGGAAGTAGCAACGGGAAAAATTCTGTCAGCAGCTGGACGATTTGCCTTTTAAGCCATAGGGAGATCGCACTTATCGGACAAAAAGCGGAAAAACAAATTTGTTGGTGCCAACTGTGGCAATATGGATCAGCTGATTTCTGCGCTCGGACAACAAGATCACTTGTTGATGATTGACTGCCGCAGCCTTGAGACCCAACCAACACCTGTGCCGCAGGATGTGGCGGTGATTATCGTGAATTCTAACGTGCCGCATGATTTGGTCACAGGTGAATACAACACCCGCCGTCAGCACGTGAACGTGCAGCGGCGTTTTTTTCGGCGTGAAAGCCTTGCGAGATGTGTCTGTGGCACAGTTTAAAGAAAAAAAGAAGCAGAATTGACCGCACTCTGATCCGCTGGTCGCAAAAACGCGCCCGCCATGTGGTGACGGAAAAATCAACGGGTATTGGATGCGGTAGAAGCCTTGAAACATAACGACTTAACCCGTCTTGGCGAATTAATGGGGCAGTCGCACGATTCCATGCGAGACGATTTTTGAAATCACCGTGCCACAAATTGACTATTTAGTGGAATTGGCGCAGTTGGTCATCGGTAAACAGGGCGGTGCACGCACGACCGGAGGTGGTTTCGGCGGTTGTATCGTTGCTCTTGCGCCACACGATAAAGTAGAAGCCGTACGCAAAAATCGTGGCAGACAATTACGAAAAACAAACGGGCTTGAAAGAAGACTTCTATGTTTGCACCGCTTCGCAAGGAGCACACCTATGCTAGAACATCATGTTCAAGGCACTGCACCGGACGGCTTTGCCGTTTCAGGTTTTTACTTTGCAAAATGCGCAAGGAATACGCGTGCAATTTATCGATTGGGGCGCGACTTGGATATCTTGCAGCGTGCCGGTCAATGGTGAATTGCGTGAAGTATTGCTGGGTTGCAAATTAGAAGATTACCCTGTTCAGCAAGCCTCACTTGGGGACAAGTGTCGGACGCTATGCCAACCGCATTGCCAATGCCCAATTTACGCTTAATGATAAAACTGTGACTTTAACCGCCAACCAAGGAAAGCACCAACTTCACGGCGGTGTAAACGGCTTTGATAAACGCCGTTGGGCACCAGAAAAAGTGCGGTGAAAATTTCGTGTTTTTTTCCTTGCATTCTGCCGATGGCGATCAAGGCTTTCCCGGTAATGTGGATGTGACGGTGACTTACACATTAACGGAAGAGAATTCGGTAAAAATCGAGTATGCAGGGAAAAGTGATCAGGATACCCCGCTTAATTTAACCAATCACGCTTATTTCAATCTTAATGACGCACAACATGGAAAAAGATGTGCGCGAGCATTTATTACAGCTGAATGCCGATTATTTCTTACCTGTGGATAGCGAGGGTATTCCTAATGCTCCGTTGAAAGCGGTGGACGGTACCAGTTTTGATTTTCGGCGGGAAAAAAATCAATTGGGGCAGACTTTCTAAAAAGAAGAACAGCAACTCACCAAGGGTTATGATCATTCGTTCCTATTAAGTGGGGAACCACAAAAAAACAGCTGCAATTCTGACCGCACTTGATCGTTCACTGCGCTTGGAAATTTCTACTTCACAGCCAGCATTGCAAGTTTATACGGGAAATTATTTAGGCGGGACCTCGAATCGTAATGGTGGCGAATATGCTGACTATGCCGGGGTTGCCCTAGAAACCCAAGCATTGCCGGACACTCCAAATCATCCTGAATGGCAATATTACGCTGGTATAACCAAAGCGATGGAAGCATACTGTCATTGGACGAAGTTTAAATTTGTATAATAAACATTGCCCTAAAGAAATTTAGGGCTTTTTTGTTGACTAAAATTATGCTAAGTTCTACCTGTCAATCCGACAGAAACATATTATATTTTTATGAACGAAGAACATTCGCAACACTCAACTCAAACTGACATTCAAAAGAAAAAGTTTTTCAATCTCTATTTAGCCGCTTTTTTCAGGGCGAGCTGAAAAACCGTGAAGAATTGGTGGAAGTCATTCGCGATTCGGAACAAAACGAACTTATCGATCAAGATACCCGCGAGATGATTGAAGGCGTGATGGAAATCGCCGAATTGCGCGTGCGCGACATTATGATTCCGCGTTCGCAAATTGTGTTTATCGAAACGGATCAGGATTTGGCAAGCTGCCTTGAAACTATTATCTCTTCTGCCCATTCTCGTTTTCCGGTAGTGAGTGATGAGCGTGATAATATTGCAGGCATTTTACACGCCAAAGATTTGCTCAGATTTTTACGTTCCGACGCGGAAGAATTTGAACTTAGTGAAGTATTGCGTCCTGTCGTGATTGTGCCGGAGAGCAAGCGAGTAGATCGGATGTTGAAAGAATTCCGTTCAGAGCGGTTTCATATGGCGATCGTGGTGGATGAATTTGGTGCAATTTCAGGATTAGTAACCATTGAAGACATTCTGGAGCAGATTGTCGGTGATATTGAAGACGAATTTGATGAAGAGGATATCGCCGATATTCGTCAGCTTTCACGGCATACTTATGCAGTGCGCGCATTGACTGATATTGAGGATTTTAATCGGCAATTTAAAACCGAATTTGTTGATGAAGAAGTGGATACTATCGGTGGGATCGTGATGCAGGGGTTTTGGCTATTTGCCGAAACGAGGTGAGAAATCACTTTGCAGAATATCCATTTTAAAGTAACTTCAGCCGATAGTCGTCGTATTATTCAGCTGCGGGCGACTATTAATGACGAGCGATTGGCGCAAATAGAAAATTCCGTTGAAGAAAAATACACAGGAATAATTCGTGAATTGTTCGTAGCGTATCAGCATAATTATTTTAATATTTTTTTAAAATGAAAAACTATCTTGTTTATATCATCGCTATCTTAAGCGGTGCTGCCGGTGTTCTGGCATTTTTCGCCTTTTGATTTGTGGGGTTTTTGCCTACCTTTCTTTATTCGGCTTGATCTTTATCGCAAAAACACCTAAAAAAATCGACCGCACTTTGGGCGACTTTTTATGGGCACTGACATTTTTCAGTATCGGTGTAAGTTGGTTACATGTCAGTATTAACCAATTCGGCGGTTCGCCACTGTGGCTCAGCTATATTTTTAGTAGTATTGCTTTCCGCCTACCTTTCATTGTATCCCGTATTATTTACTTGGCTTTGCAGTGACGTTTTCAAGTCGAAAGTTTAGTTATGTTCCCGGTGGTATGGACGTTTACCGAATTCCTGCGCGGTTGGGTGTTTACCGGTTTTCCGTGGTTACAATTCGGTTATACGCAAATTGACAGCCCATTTGCTGGCATCGCGCCGATTTTTGTGTAGAAGGGTTAACTTTCTTTGTAATGTGGGTAAGTGCGGTCGTTTTTTTACACCGTTTTAGCATTATGGCAAACGCCGAAGAAAATTAATGTAGCTATTGCCAACCTTGTCATTTTGCTCCTGGTCGGTGGGTTAAGTGCTTATTCCTCCAATAAAATTTACACAAAAGATGTGCCGGATAAAGCATTAAATATAACTTTAGTGCAGGGAAATATTGAACAAAGTTTGAAGTGGGATCCTGATTATTTGCAGCGCACTTTTAGAAATTTATCAAAAATTGATTGTGCGACACTTGGGCGAATCTGATGTGATCATTTTGCCTGAAGGAGCATTGCCTACGGCGGAAAATAACCTACAGCCCTTTTTACAACCATTACAACAGGCCGCAGCGGAAATGGGAACCGAAGTCATCATTGGTACAGTATATCATGATGAGTCAATCGGGAAATTATTTAATTCGATAGTTGTTTTCGGTAATGCACAGAAACCTTATCAGGCAGACAATGCCATTCGCTATAATAAGCACCATTTGGTGCCATTCGGTGAATATGTGCCGTTGGAAAATCTGTTGCGTCCGTTAGGCAGTGTATTTAATTTACCAATGTCCGCTTTTCAAAGTGGGGAAGAGAATCAACCTCCACTATTGGCTAAAAAAATAGAGCGTTTACCTCGGCAATTTGTTATGAAATAATTTTTGGGGTCACGGTTGCAGAAAAAACTTCGTGCAGAAACAGATTTTATTCTGACTGTCTCCAACGATGCTTGGTTTGGAGACAGTATTGGCCCGTGGCAACATTTACAAAATGGCGAGAATGCGGGCATTAGAACTGGGTAAACCTGTTGTACGGGCGACCAATACGGGAATCACTGTATTCATTAATGCACAAGGCGAAATTATCGCACAAGCGCCACAATTTACTGAAACCACACTCACTCACAAAAATTGCGCCGACAGAGGAAAAACGCCTTATGCGGCATTGGGTAACATGCCTTTGTATATACTGTCGTTGGTGTTTCTTCTATTCCGTATATTGGGTGCCGTTATTCGTCGTAAAAATTCTGAAAAAGTGCGGTCTGATTTTCCCTTTGTTTTATAAAAACAAAAAGCACTAAATATAATTTTTAGTGCTTTTTATCAATAAGATAAATTGAGATTAACGACTGCGGAACACAATTCGCCCTTTGCTCAGATCATATGGAGTCATTTCGACCGTAACTTTTATCGCCAGTTAAAATACGAATATAATTCTTACGCATTTTGCCTGAAATATGAGCAGTCACCACATGACTGTTTTTCCAATTCAACACGAAACATCGTGTTTGGCAAGGTTTCTAAAATTGTTCCCTGCATTTCAATACTGTCTTCTTTTTGCCATTAATTCCTCTAGGGTTAAACTTTTACGATTAAGCGTTGTCCATATTTTGGGATTGTGATTATACTCTGTTCAAAACTTTTTCTTAAAAGTTTTTTTGTCGACAAAAACGTTCAGCTGGGTTATAGAGTGCTGTTCATCATGTGATTGATAGGTTTTTGTTCTTTTCAAATATAGGCTATTGCTAGTATAATGCAACCGTATCTAACTCCTTGAACCTAGGTTTAGGGGGCTGTTTATATACTGATAATGTGGTAATTTCAATGTTAAAAATTTCGTGGTAAATTTGAACGATTCTATGCATTTGATGAACTGTTAAAAACAACTTATTATTCGGGATGTTAAGTTGAAATATCGCTCGTAGTTATCTTGGATATTTATGGAGTATTTTGAATCCATTAATGTTAATGATGGTTTTAGTTGTGATATTTTTCAAATCTTTTTCGATTTGACATACCTAATTTTGCACTTTATCTGATTGCCGGTCAGACAATTTTTAATTTTATGGTAGAAGCAACAAATATGTCGGTTTGGTCAATTACTGAAATGCAGCGTTGATTAAAAAGACTTATATACCTAAATATATTTTTACCCTTTCAAAAGTTGGTAGTTCATTAGTCAATTTTATCTTTTCCTTAGGCGCTTTGCTGTTAGTAATGGTTGTTACAAACGCGGAGTTTACTTGGAACTTATTATTTGTGCCTGTAATTTTTGTTACAGGTTTTTCTTTTTTAGTTTAGGTTTAGGGTTGTGGCTTGCAGCTATAACGGTATTTTTTTCCGAGATATTCAATATCTCTGGGGCGTGTTTGTATCTATGTGGATGTACCTTACTCCATTGTTTTTATCCAGTTTCAATTATTCCTGAAGAATATCAGCAACTTTATAAATCCGCCAATCCAATGTATTGGTATATAGAACAATTTAGAGATATTGTACTTCATGCTCGTTTTCCAGAGTTAAATTCTATTTTAGTCGGAAGTATCATAGCTATCATTGTATTAATAATGGGAGCGTGGTATTTTAATAAAAAAACAAGATGAGTTTATTTTATATATCTAATGAATACAGATACTATAATTAAAGTAACTAATGTAACGGTTCGCTTTTAATAAAAGCGACTGAGAGTTATAATGGTTTAAAAAGAATATTTCATCAAAAATGCTAAAAAGGTGAACTGATGTTCCAAGAGTTTTTGCACTCAAAGACGTTAGTTTAGATGTTAAGCGTGGAGAGTCTTGGGGTATCGTTGGAAACAATGGTTCAGGCAAATCAACACTTTTTAAAAATTGATTTGCGGTATTCTTAAACCTTATACAGGAAGTGTTGAAGTCAGAGGAATATAGCTCCTCTTATTGAGTTGGGTGCAGGATTTGATAGTGAATTGACTGCTCGTGAAAAATATTTATTTGAATGGCGCTTTTATTAGGACATAAAAAGTTTTTATGGAGCAGCATTTTGATGAAATTATTGAATTTTTCCGAATTACAAGATTTTATAGATGTCCCCTTAAAAAAACTCTCTTCTGAATGGCTGCTCGTCTTGGTTTTTGCTATTGCAACCATTGTAAAAACCCGATATTTTGATTGTCGATGAAGTATTAGCTGTGGGAGATGCTGCATTCCAAGAAAAATGTAAAAAGAATGGAAGAAAATGCTTTCACATGGTACAACTTTATTATTTGTTTCTCACTCCATTAAACAGGTGAAAGAGCTTTTGCAATAATGTTATTTGGATTGATAAAGGTATTGTAAAAAGCTTGTGGTAAAGCTGAGGAAGTTATTCCGTTATATGAAATCAAGGATATATAAAAAGATATTTCTATTTTGAAAGAATCATTCTTCATTCTAATTAAAAGACTTAATTACTTTAGTCGCTGGCTAAAGAAGAACTATAGAGAATTTATTAGTTTACGAAGGAAAATTAACGTAATTTAATCGGTAAAGCAGATATTTGCTCTATTTTGAAATTACAATGAGAAAAAGTTGCCAATTTGAAAGCTTGTTAATTGAGAATATAGTCGTAGAGGGTATTTTTAAAAAAATATTTTTATTGAATAACATCAAGTAAAGGGAAAAATTTATGCAGGAAAAAAATTTTAACGGTTTCAATTGCCGCTTATAATGTTTCGAAAATATCTAGATGAAGCATTAAAACCTTTTATAACTTCTAAGTATATGGATGATTTGGAAGTATTGATTGTTGATGATGGTTCAAAAAGACGATACGGCAGATATAGCCAGAAGATATCAAGATGAGTATCCGAATACTTTTAGACTTATCACTAAAGTAAATGGCGGGTGGGGCTCGACATTAAATGTGGGTATTAAAGAGGAACTGGAAAAATATTTTAAACAACTAGATGGTGATGATTACTTCTCTTACGAGAATTTAGATAATTTTATAGAGTATTTGAAAAAAATACAGACGCTGATCTCATACATTCACCATTTATGACATTTTTCTGATAAAAAAATGGTGCAATTCTGCGTATATTGTCTTCGGGTTGGGATTTGCCTTGGAGGCAAACTGTTCACATGACTGAAATTCCTTCCTTTTGTCCCGCAATGCACACCGTGACAGTCAAATTAGACATTTTAAAAAGACAATAATATAAATATTACAGAAAAAAATGTTTTTTTATACAGATGTAGAATTTGTATTAAAAATGATTGGGTTTTTGCAAGACATTTTTCTTATTATGAATTGCCTATTTACTATTATAGATTGGCAAGAAATGGTCAAAAGCATGAGTATTCAAGGCGTCAGAAAAAAATTGGAGAGATCATTTAAAAAATGCTATTTGTGATGCTTGAATACGAAAAAGACTAATGTAACTTCCGATAACACAAAAATTAATTTTTAAAGAAAGGCTTTATTGGGTTTGTGAGTGGCAGTATATATTCTTTTTTTGCTCTCCCACCTTCAAAAAGAAAGTAAACAGGCGTTAATAGAGTTTGATACTAGGCTAAAGACAGAATATCCGAGCTATTACTACGCAATTAATAATAATGCAGTGAAGTTTTTTTAAGAAAGGTCAACTTTTTTTGGAAGTGGATTGGTTGGAATGATCCAAACTTATCGTGATAAGAAGAAGAAATTAAATATTTTTTTGAGGGAGCTTAATATGCAGCCTAAAAATTTCAGTAATTATTCCTTTCTATAAAAACGCCTCATATTTTATTAAGAAAAGGCTATTAATTGTCTTCTTGAGCAATCTTTTGATGATTTTGAGATCCTTGTTATTGATGATGGGAATAAAGAAGACTATTCATATTTAAAGAACGAATATCTTATAAAAAGATAAGAGGATAAGATTCATTTCTCAAGAAAATAGAGGAGTTTCAGCTGCAAGAAATACCGGTATAATTAATGCTAAAGGTGAGTATATTGTTTTTTCATGATGCAGATGATTTTTGTAGAAAATAATTATTTATATTCTTTATATAAACATACATCAAAAAGCTGATTTAGTTATTTGCGGTATAGCAGCACAGTGGTATCCATCAGTAGATAGTTATTTAGATATTCGTCAATTTTTATCTACACCAAGTAATTATAATTATGTCCAATATACAAATTTTTTTCAGTAAATAAAAATTTTTCCGAAAGGATATTATCATTAAAAAAATAATATTGTTTGATGTTGATGTTAAATTGGGAGAGGATGCTTTATTTATTGCTGAATATTTAAAAAATATTGTAATGTTATAAGAACAATATCACAAAGATTATATTATTATATTCCGCATTCTACGTCTGCAACTAATAGATATGATTCTAATTATTGGGAGTACGAGGAGAAAGTTATTTCGACACAAATGGACTTATTTTCTACTTATCCCTTTAAATAAGGCAGAGCAGGATTTTTTTGCAGCACTGGTTGTATATTAAACTTAGAGGAGCTTTCTTTTTATTATTTATGGTGGGAGAAAGATGAAAGTAAAAAGAGATAAAAATATTGAGTCAGATCATTAGCTATAAATATTTTTTTATCAGTTATCTTCTTGTAAAGATAATTCTTATTTAACAAAAATTAGATAAGACGATGATTTATCTTTGGCATAAGTTAGGAATTAGAGGAGTGAAGTACTCTTTTTTTATCTGAAATTGATTAAGAATTATTTGGGGCGTTAAGAACTGTTAGAAATAGATGCGTGGATTTCTATCTATAGAGTTTAGATAAATAATATTTTTTTCGATATTTAATATACATAAATTTATTTGCTAAAGCTATTCATAAATACATAAAGTGGATACTTGAGATTATGGAAAAAGAAAAATATGAGATCTTTTAAATTTTTATTACGTTGCAAAAATTAGATCATTTAAGATTTTTTTGCTGCTATTTTGGTTGTATATCATCATTTTAGAGGTGCAGGAATTCAGTTATGGGATAAGAATGTTGATTTCTCAATAGCTAGTTTACTTAAAAATATGGCTAGTGCAAGGTTCAACAGGTGTAAGTCTATTTCTTGTCTTAAGTGCTTTTTTTATTTACATTAATCACTCATGCAGGCTTGAAGGAAATTAACTACAAATATTTTTATTTATAATAGAATACTGAGAATATTTCCATTGTTAATTGTTTTTGGTATTTATTGTATTAACAATAAATAGAGCTAATTCAACCCCACTTGATTTATTGAGGATAATTACATTACAACTAAATACTGGTAATCCAACAACGGGATGGGGACATGAATTTTTCCCAATAGGGCCCTATTTGGACGATTGCCGTAGAATTTCAATTCTATCTTTTTATTCCCATTTTTTTATGATATTTTTTTAAGGAAGTTTGGTATTCGTTACCTTTTTACTTTTTACTTTCATTTATACTTGTAACTAGATTTGTAGTTGTATCACTTAATTCTCAAGATATATATTATAATTTGTATCATTCTATTATTGGTAGACTAGACCAATTTGTTATTGGGATTTTATTGGGTGTTTTGTATATTCGAGGGTATTTTACGAAGTTGAATAATATTTATTCTTTCTTGTGTATATTTTTTTAGCTTTAATTTCTCTGACTTTTTCTTATGTTTGGTAATGTGGATGTAAGTAATAAATATTATAGTTCAGTATTTTATTTCTCCTTAGAGGGACTACTATGGTCACTGGTAATTCTAGGATATATATCATTTAATTTATCTCATAATAAGATTATAAATATCTTGAGTAAGAATTTAGCCTTTTTAGGTTCTCTTAGTTTCTCTATCTATTTATTACATTTGCCAATAGGTATTATTGTAACTAATATTTTATCTTTATCTGAGCCAAATAGTATTACTGAAAGCATTATAAATACTAGTATAAGATTGCCTTTTATAATTGCTGTATCATTATTATCTTTTTATGCTATTGAAAAAAACCTTTTATGAGTTTGAGAGTTAAATATTTAAGAGAGTGAATCAAAATGAAAAAAATTTCTTTTAGTCGGCGCGGGTTTTTTTCAAATGCCGTTATCGCACGTGAATTGGCTGAACAAGGATATCAAATTACAGTAATTGACCAGCGCAATCATGTTGCGGGAAATTGTCATTCCGAGAGGGATAGTGAAACTGATGTAATGGTACATGTTTACGGACCTCATATTTTTCATACGGACAATGAAAGAGTCTGGAATTATGTAAATAAGTTCGGTGAGTGGATGCCGTTTATTAATCGTGTTAAAACTATCAGCCAAGGTGCGGTATATTCTTTACCGATTAATTTGCATACGATAAATCAGTTTTTTGGTAAAACTTGTTCCCCAGCAGAAGCTAAAGCTTTAATTGAAAGCCAAGCTGATATGTCTATCACGGATCCGCAAACCTTTGAAGAACAGGCTATGCGATTTGTTGGTAAGGATCTTTACAAGGCATTTTTTTATGGTTACACCAAAAAAACAGTGGGGAGTGGAACCAAAAGAGTTGCCGGCAAGCATATTAAAAACGTCTTCCGGTTCGTTTTAATTATGACGACAACTATTTTGCGCATAAGTTTCAAGGAATGCCTAAAGAAGGTTATACAGTTATTGTACAAAAATATTTTGCAGCATGAGAATATTGAGGTTCGTTTAAATACGCCGTTTACTGCAAGTATGAAAAGCGAATTTGATCATATTTTTTTGGTCTGGCCCTTTGGATGCCTATTTTTGGTTTTGAATTAGGGTCGCTTAGGGTTATCGTACCTTAGATTTTTGAAGTATTCCGTGAGAAAGGAGATTTTCAGGGAAATGCCGTTATTAATTATGGTGATGAAAATGTGCCATATACACGTATTTCCGAGCATAAACATTTTGCACCTTGGGAACATCACGAAAAAGACAATTTGTTATCGTGAGTTTAGTCGTTTTTGCGAGGAAAATGATATTCCTTATTATCCGATTCGTTTAGTAAAAAGATAAAAGCACTGTTACAGCAATATGTTGAAAAAGCCAATAAAAGAAACAGAAGTAACGTTTGTTGGTCGGTTGGGAACGTATCGTTATTTGGATATGGATGTAACAATTAAAGAAGCTTTAGAAGCTGCTGATGAAATTAAAGCGTCTTTGACTAGAAATCAATCACTTAAGCCATTCTATGTAAATATGGATGTTTTAAATTAAATGGAAAAATCTATATGTGCTGTTGTCGTGACATATAATCGTAAACATTTACTATTAAAGTGTTTAGAATCATTAAAAAGCAAGTTTACCCAATAGATCATATTATTGTGGTTAATAATGCAAGTACTGACGGCACAATAGATTTTTTTAGTACAAAAATCAGTGGAATAATAGCGAAAAATTCACCTTAATGACACTGGATTGTAATCAAGGAGGTGCAGGTGGATTTTATGCCGGAATTGAATTTGCGCATAAAGCAGGGGTTTGATTATATTTGGCTAATGGATGATGATGGTGTTGCTGACCAAAGTAGTCTAGCCGAATTAATGAAATATGCTAGTGATGACGTTTATATTGGACCATTATTATTAAATATTAATCATCCTACCGAGCTGACTTTTTACACTTCGCTTACCAAATAGCAATAATGTATTATCTAATATTTTTAGATGTTGAACGCTTTTCAAAAAAATAATATTATACCCGATATTGTTATGCCATTTAATGGAATTTTATTTTCCAGAAAGTTAGTAGATAAAATTGGCTATCCCAAAAAAGAGTATTTCATTTGGGGGATGATATGGAATATACTTGGCGCGCTACTAAATTAGGGCTTTTAAAGTTTTTACTGTAGTTAGTTCAAGATTTTATCACCCGAAAGAAGATACTTTGGGAACGCCAATGTTTTTTTAATTTATTGAAATTTAATGATACGGAATCTAAATTAAAAATTGTATTGTATGTGTCGGAATAATATGCGTAACTTGCTGGATTATAAAGGTTATGGGATTTCTATTTTATATTGTATAAAAGTTTCTTGGTTTTATTTAATAACAAAACCGAATTTTTACGAAGTTGAAGTTGGCCCTTAGAGGGCTTTTATCACGGAATAATTAAGAATTTTTTTCTGGGCATCCGAAATATTTGAATTAACAGCGGGTTATTGTTGTGACGAGAGATTTAAAGATAATTGTGGTGACGCATAAAGAATATGATTTTCCAAATGCTAAGTATTATATTCCTATTCAAGTGGGTAAGGTCTTAAGTTCTCATAAATTAAATATTCAAGGTGATGATGTTGGTGATAATATTTCTATAAAGAATAGTTCATTTTGTGAATTAACTGCTTTTTATTGGGTTTGGAAAAATAACTTCGTATCTGATTCGGATTATGTGGGGTTTTGTTCATTATAGAAGATATTTCTCTGGAGAGGGAGAACAGTTGGGGGATAAAAAGGATCAGTTCTGACGAAGAGTATCTTGCACTTCTGAAAAAAATATGATTGTATTGTACCTAAGAAACGAAAAATATTATATTGAAACTATTTATAATCATTATAAAAATGCTCATTTTAGTAAAGATTTAGATTTGACTAGGCAGGTCTTATGTGAGAGGGCTCCTGATTATGTAGAGGCATTTGATAAATTTATGAGTCACACAAGCTTGTATTTGTTTAATATGTTTGTGATGAGAAAAGAGCTTTTTATAATTATTGTGACTGGTTGTTTGATATTTTATTTATTTTTAGATAAGAGAATTGATATTTCAAGTTATGATAAGTATCAAACAAGAGTTTTTTTGGCTTTTTGGCGGAAAGATTATTTAATGTTTGGTTAATGAAGAATAATATCAGCTTGTTTGAAATTAAAATAGTAAATATAGAAAAGGAGAATATATTAATGAAAGCAGTCGGACTTTTTAAAAAGAAAGTTTTTAGACGTAGATAAAACTGCAATCATTAATAAGGTAATTCTATGAATAAGCAGGTTTTTTTGTAAAAAAATATTATTGCATTCACAGATTTTTATTTTTACTTTTTTTATCGTTAAGCATAGCCTTATTTCTTCTTCATTTATGGGGGATGTTTATGATTATCTTCCCTCAGAGCAAATCAATGACAGAATATTTATTCATTTATTATTATCTGCCTTGTGTGTGGTTTGGTTTTTGGATTCGATTACGCCATTATACATATCGTAAGCCTTTTTGGTTTTGAATTAAAGGAAATTCTAAGAACGTTACTAATTTTTTTCTGTAATAGAATTAGCTGTATTAGCATTTTCAAAAATTATATTCTTCTCGTTATTTATGGATATCAACTTGGGCAATTGCTTTTGGTTATTGTTCCTTTGGGACGCATATTCGTAAAGATTTATTTGATAAAATTAGGGTTGTATTTAAAGAATACTATTATTATTGGCGGTGGAAGAAATGCAATTGATGCATATAACGCCTTGATTAGTGAGCCTTATTTAGGCTTTAAAGTCAAATGCTTTATTTCCTATAATAAGAACCCGCGATTAGAAGAGCTAGGTATTCCTATACTAATGACGTGAAACAAGGAATTTGGGAATTAATTACTAAAAAATCAGATCAATTTATTATTGCGTTAGAAGAGAGTGAGACTGAAGCACGAGATTTTTGGTTGCGCTATTTATCCAAAAACATTACCGCTCTGTCTCAGTTATTCCAACGGTTCGAGGACTGCCTCTTTATAGTACAGATATGTCATTTTTATTTAGTTATGATGTAATTTTATTGCGGATGAATAATAATTTGGCAAAAACGTACTTCTCGTTTTTTTAAAAACGGACTATGGATATTGTATTGTCATTTGGTTTGATTTTTGATACTGTCCCCTATTTTTTTCTAATATTATATTTATTAATTTATATTGATGGCGGTAAACCTATATAAAACATCCTAGAATAGGAAGAGATGGAAAAATTGTTTAACTGTTTTAAATTCCGTTCAATGGTTTTTGGATTCGGAAGAAATTTTATCTGAATTATTAAAGCAAGATCCTGAATGTAAGTCAGAATGGGAAAAAGAATTTAAGCTTAAAAATGACCCACGAGTAACAAAAATTGGCAGTTTTATTCGTCGAACCAGTTTAGATGAATTACCACAATTATTTAATGTTTTAATTGGACAGATGAGTTTGGTTGGGCCACGACCGATTACAGAGAAAAGAATTAGCATTTTATGAGAGTAATGTGGATTATTATCTCATGGCAAAAACCTGGTATAACAGGGCTATGGCAAGTTAGCGGACGTAATGATATAGATTATGAAACAAGAGTTTATTTTGATTCTTGGTATGTTAAAAAAATTGGTCATTATGGAATGACATTGCTATTTTGTTTTAAAAAACAATTAGAGTAGTAGTAAAGAAGAATGGTGCTTATTAGAGTGTATTTATAGGATTTAATGATAGTAATATGATTAAGAAAAATATTTCGTGTATTTAGAGAGAAATTATTAAATGGTTTGACTATTAGAATTGATAGCTTATTGGCTGATAATGCCTTGCTGAAGGAGCAAAGAGTCGAATTACAAGAAAGAGTTTCGCATAATTTTTGATATGCTATCAGAATTATTACGAGAACATCAAAGATTAGTTATAGAAAAATCAACAAGCATTTGTATTATTAGAAACCAAATTAGAGAAAAAATTAATTCCCAATATACTGAACTTGTTGAATTGGTGAATATGAAATTCACAGAAATTAATACTAATGAAAAATCTAAATGTAGTTATTACTAGATTAGGAGAGCTTTCATCTTCTATTTCTAATTTAGGGGAAGGAAGTCATGTTCAATTCTCAATTCTTCAGAATAAGGTTAATTCATTACTTACTCGGCAGCTAACTATTAAGAAAACCAAACAAATCAAATAAAAATAAGAGTCTTATTTATTATACACAATATGTATACTTGGGCTGCATTAGATTTAATATATAGAAATTTATGGCAAAGGCAAGATTCAGAGGTTTTTTTGTTTTGGCTATACAAAGTCAAGAAAGTGATTCAGGTATTAGGCAGTCTTATTCATCTAAAAACAAAAATTTTTCCTTGAAAAAGGCAAATATTAGATTTCATTCAATTGATGATAGAGATGTTTATTCATTTATTGCGTATTTAACTGCGATATCTCCAGACTATATAATTAGACAGTCAGGTTGGGACTCTGATATACCCGAATTATATTCATCCCTAAATTTATCTAATTATAAAATTGTTTATATACCATATTATTCTTTGGATGTGGTGGATGACTTTTCTCCTGATAAATTAAACTTAGAATATAACCAAAATTTTTCATCTTCATTGCTATAAAATTTATGGTGTTAGCAATGAGTTTGTTACTAAAGCCAAGGAAATCTATTTAGCTGATCCAGGGAAGTTTAAGTTTTTTTAGGAAATACAAAGTTAGAATATTTGTCTAAAAAAGTTAAAGAACATAATCATTTTATTAATTCTGGCATTGCAAATATTATTTGGGCACCTCACCATAGTATTAATGGACAGTGGTTGGCATTTGGAACTTTTGAGAAAAATTGTATGGATTTTTATTACATTAGCAAAAAAATTATGGAGATAGAATTCATATAAAAATTCCGGCCTCATCCTTTATTGAAAAAAATTCTATGTATTCTTTTTGATGCAAATTTGTGGAATAATTTTATTGAAGAATGGAATGCTTTTACCTAATACATCTATAGATGAAGAATGGGATTATACAAAAAAAGTTTTTGAGTGGTCTGACTTAATGGTTACAGATGGTATTTCATTTATTGCAGAATATCCTCTCACTAACAAACCGATTATTTATATTGAATCAGAAACTCACTTGAAATTTAATAATAATGGTGTTTTATCCAGAAATTGTTGTTATGTGGCCAAAGACTTTTCTGAGTTATTTTTATTTAATAGAGAGATTTTTTTCGAACAAGACTTGCCATATAAAAGCTGATTATGTTGAGATATTACGTAATGAACTCTGTATTGATAATGCATCAGAGAGAATCGTTAATGATTTATTAGGTACTTCTGATGAATAAAGTATGAAAACAATTTTTGTAACCGGAGGTGCGGGATTTATCGGTTCTGCAGTTATCCGTTATCTAATTAATAATACGGAATGTTCTATTATTAATATTGATAAACTCACCTATGCGGGTAATTTGTCTACGCTTGAAAGTGTGGTAAATAATCCGCGTTATTTTTGAATTGGCAGATATTTGTGATGCCCAGAAAATTTCTGAATTATTTAGGCAATATCAGCCTGATGCAATAATGCATTTGGCGCCGAAACGCATGTTGATCGTTCCATTGATAATGCGGCTGCTTTTTATCCAAACTAATATTGTCGGGACTTATGTATTGCTTGAGGCTGCACGACATTATTGGCATTCATTAAGTGAAACCAGAAAAATCGGCGTTTCGCTTTCACCATATTTCCACTGATGAAGTGTTTGGCGATCTCAAAAAGTGCGGTCGGTTTTTACTGAAATGACACCTTATGCGCCGAATAGTCCCTATTCTGCCTCCAAAGCTGGTGCTGATCATTTGGTTCGGGCTTGGTATAAAACATACGGATTTCCTGTGATTTTAACTAATTGCTCAAATAATTACGGCGCATTCCAGTTTCCTGAAAAATTGATTCCTTAATGATTTTAAATGCCGTTCAAGGTAAAAAAATTGCCTATTTATGGAAATGGAAATCAGGTGCGTGATTGGTTGTTTGTGGACGATCATACGCGGGCTTTATATTTGGCATTGACTCGGGGAAAAATTGGGGAAAGCTATAATATTGGTGGGCATAATCAGAAAAACCAATTTAGAGGTGGTAAATACCATTTGTGCAGTATTGGATGAGCTGGTTCCTACTGAGAAAAAAATCCGAATACACAAGGTGTTCGATGCTATGCCGATTTGATTGAATTTGTTGCGGATCGTCCGGGACATGACCAACGCTATGCTATTGATGCGGGCAAAATTCAGCGTGAATTGGGCTGGCAGCCTTTGGAAACATTTGAATCGGGTATTCGCAAAACAGTGGAATGGTATTTAGACAATCCGACTTGGTGGCAACCGATTTTATCCGAACGTTATTGCGGGGCTAGATTGGGATTGGGAAGTTAAAAGTGCGGTCGTTTTTTTCGGAATTTTATCGGTACTAAAACGGAGAAAAATATGAAAAGGTATTGTGTTGGCGGGCGGTAGTGGTTCGCGTTTATATCCGATTACCAAAGGGGTTTCTAAGCAATTATTACCAATTTACGATAAACCGATGATCTATTATCCACTTTCTGCTTTAATGCTTGCCGGAATTCGGGATATTTTTAGTGATTACTGCGCCGACGGATTGTGATAATTTTAAACGTTTATTGGGAGACGGAACAGATTTTGGCATTCGTTTGAGTTATGCAATACAAAAACTCTCCGGACGGTTTGGCTCAAGCCTTTCTGATTGGTGAAGAATTTATCGGTAAAGAATCGGTTTGTTTGGTGTTAGGGGATAATATTTTTCTTCGGCAGCGAATTTCCGAAAAAAATTGCAACATGCCGCTTCACCGAAATCGGGGGCAACTATATTCGCTTATCGTGTCAGCGATCCCGAACGTTTTGGTGTGGTGGAATTTGATGAAAATTATAAGGTTTTATCTCTTGAGGAAAAAAACCGTCCAAACCGAAAATCTAACTGGGCTGTGACCGGAATTTATTTTTTTATGATAATAACGTTATTCAATATGCAAAAAGCCTCAAACCTTCTGCTCGTGGCGAATTGGAAATCACAGAAATCAATCAAATTTACCTTAAACAAAAACAAACTGAATGTGGAATTGCTTGGGCGTGGTTTTTGCCTGGTTGGATACGGGAACCCACGACAGTTTAATTGATGCTTCACAATTTATCGCTACAATTGAAAAACGCCAAAGTTTTAAGGTTTCCTGTTTGGAAGAAATTGCTTTTTCGGAAAGGTTGGATTAGCAAAGAACACTTAAAAAACATTAGCGAACCCCCTGTTACAAAACCGCATATGGACAATATTTGTTGCGTATTGCTGATGAACCATTAATTTAACTTTGTTAATTAAGGCGAATATATTACTATTTGGCTATTTGATTATTTTTCATAAGGATTTTTTTATGTCAATGCAAATTACACTTTCTACTGATTCAGCTATTGAGAATTGGGGAAGGAATGCAGTATTAAGTTTTAATAATGATGGCGCGGTTATCCATTTCTCCGCTAAAAAAAGACCGCACTTTGGTGCAAAAGGCAGCGCGTAAATTACGCGGACAAGGTATCAAAGACGTGGCATTAAATGGCGCTGATTGGGATTTGGAAAGTTGTTGAGCGTTTTATCAAGGGTTTTTATACGGCAAAACAGGATTATTCCATCGAATTTCCCGAATTAGCCGACGAACCGAATGCGGAATTGTTAGCTCGTATTCAATGTGGTGATTTTTGTTCGTGAAATCATAAATTTATCTTCTGCGGAAATCACTCCTGAGGAGCTGGCTAAGCGTGCGGCGGACTTTATTGTTGAGCAAGCACAAGCATACGATTATAAAAAAAGTGCGGTCGATTTTCGTATCATTTTAGGCGAAGAGTTAAATCAGCAGAATTATCAGGAATTTGGCAAGTTGGCAAAGGTTCAGTCAACCGACCGGCAATGTTGCAGTTAGATTTTAACCCGACCGGTCAGCCAAATGCGCCGGTAGCGGCTTGTCTGGTGGGTAAAGGAATTACCTTTTGACAGCGGTGGTTATAGCATTAAACCGAGCAATGGAATGGATAGTATGCGTTCGGATATGGGCGGAGCAGCATTACTAACCGGCGCGTTAGGATTAGCCATTGCGCGAGGCTTGAAGCAACGAGTTAAACTGTATTTGTGTTGTGCAGAAAAAATATGGTTAGTGATCGTGCCTTTAAATTGGGGATGTGATTAAATACCGCAACGGCGTAACGGTTGAAATCATGAATACTGATGCAGAAGGTAGATTAGTATTGGCAGACGGTTTAATCGATGCAGATGCACAGAATGCAGGGTTAATCATTGATGCCGCCACATTGACGGGAGCAGCGAAAGTAGCTGTTGGTAACGATTATCACTCGGTGTTATCTATGGATGATGCATTGACAGCGGATCTATTCAAAGCGCCAAAGAAGAACACGAAGCATTTTGGAGGCTGCCGTTTGAAGAGTTTCACCGAATGCAAATCAACTCTTCTTTTGCAGATATTTCCAATACGGGATCCGTGCCGGTCGGGGCAGGAGCAAGTACGGCAACGGCATTTTTATCTTATTTTGTGAAAAATTATCAACAAAAACTGGTTGCATATTGATTGTTCCGCTACGTTCCGTAAAACACCGAGTGATTTATGGGCAGCCGGAGCAACCGGAATCGGGGTGCAAACTATTGCGAATTTATTACTTAAAAAAAGGGGCATAAAATGACTATTGAAAGGACATTATCTATTATCAAACCCGATGCTGTAGAACGTAATTTAATCGGCAAAAATTTTTGGCCCGTTTTGAAGAAAGCGGTTTTAAAGTCATTGCGTTAAAAATGCTACATTTAAATCAACTTCAAGTGGAAGGATTTTTATGCAGAACATAAAGGCAAAGAGTTTTTTTGCACGTTTAGTAGAGTATATGACATCGGCGCCATTGGTAGTGGCTGTGTTGGAGAAAGAAAAACGCGATTAAAGATTATCGCACTTTTAATCGGTACAACCAATCCACAAACGGCAGCAGAAGGCACGATTCGCCGAGAATTTGCCGTAAATCAAACTTTAAATTCGGTACACGGTTCGGATAGCCCAAGCAGTGCCGAGCGTGAAATTGCTTATTTTTTTGTGGAAGATGAAATTTGTCCAAGGTAAGTTGAATTTATTTGCTTAAATCCCTTTAAATGAATCATTTAGGGGATTTTTTTTATTTTTGTGATTGCGTTTTTATTCAGAAAAAGCGTATTATAGACGTCCATACGTCTAGATGAATATATCGAGGAAACTTATGTCAACTTACTTATTTACTTCAGAATCAGTATCCGAAGGACATCCGGATAAAATTGCCGACCAAATCTCTGATGCGGTATTGGATGAAATTTTAAAAGCAGGATCCCAAAGCTCGTGTCGCTTTGTGAAACTTATGTAAAAAACCGGTATGGCGCTAGTGGGAGGCGAGATTACCACTTCTGCTTGGGTAGATATTGAACATTTAACCCGTCAAGTAATTTGCGATATCGGCTATAAAACATTCCGATATGGGCTTTGACGGAAATTCTTGCGCGGTTTTAAACGCGATTGGGAAACAGTCATCCGATATTAACCAAGGTGTTGATCGCGAAAAATCCATTGGATCAGGGAGCGGGGAGACCAAGGAATTATGTTCGGTTATGCAACCAATGAAACCGATGTATTTATGCCTGCTGCTATTACTTATGCACACCGATTAATGGAACGTCAGGCGTTAGTGCGTAAAAGCGGTAAATTGGCTTGGCTACGCCCGGATGCCAAGAGTCAGGTGACCTTAAAATATGAAAACAATAAAATTATCGGCGTTGATGCGGTTGTGTTGTCAACCCAGCATAGTGATGAAATAAGCCAAAAAGATTTACACGAAGGTGTAATGGAAGAAATCATCAAGCCTATTTTGCCAAGTGAATGGCTGTCAAAAAGAAAACTAAATATTTTATTAACCCGACCGGACGTTTTGTAATCGGCGGACCAATGGGAGACTCAGGTTTAACAGGCCGTAAAATAATCGTAGATACTTACGGCGGTGCGGCGCGTCATGGTGGCGGAGCGTTTTTCCGGTAAGGATCCGTCTAAAGTCGACCGCTCAGCTGCCTATGCTGCTCGTTATGTGGCAAAAAATATTGTTGCCGCAGGCCTGGCGGATCGTTGTGAAATCCAGCTTTCTTATGCTATTGGTGTTGCAGAACCGACTTCCATTATGCTCGAAACTTTCGGTACCGGTAAAGTCAGCAATGAAGTGTTGGTTCGAGTAGTGCGTGAGTGCTTCGATCTGCGCCCTTACGGTTTGATTAAAATGTTGAATTTAATCCAGCCGATTTATCGCCAAACAGCGGCTTACGGTCACTTCGGACGTGAACAATTCCCGTGGGAAAAAAGCTGACCGCGTGGCGGACTTAAGAGCGGCTGCCGGTTTATAATGTCTCATCTTTTTCCTCAATTCCCTTTCTTGGAAAGGGGAATTAGGTTAGTCAAAAATCACTCACCTTTGCATTTTTATAAAGGTGGGTGAAAGTTTTGCCAATTTCTTCTGAAACCACTCAATTTCGTCATCTTAAAATGCAGGTGCAGCGCCGTTTGAACGCGTGTTTGCGACTTGCCGAAGCACATTTTCAACAACCATTTCCAATGCCTGTAGTCGATTATGATGTACGCGGTACGAAAGCAGGTGTCGCGTGTTTGCAACAAAACACAATAAAAATTTAACCGCACTTTATTAATGGAAAAATCCTGAGGAATTTATTCGTCAGGTAGTTCCGCACGAGTTAGCACATTTAATTGTCTATCGGTTGTTCGGGCGAGTGAAGCCACACGGCAAAGAATGGCGGAGTGTAATGACTGAGCTGTTTCGAGTGCCTCGCCGATACCTGCCATCAGTTTGATGTGCAAAAGCGTATGCGGACAAACCTTTGATTATCGATGTCAATGTGGGATTCATCAGCTAAGTATTCGTCGACATAATAAGATTCAACGTGAGAAAGCAGAGTATTTTTTTGTCGAAAATGTAAACAAAAAAATTGCATCTTGGCGGATAAGATTGATGACAAGCGTAATTTGTCATATTTAGATTATTGTGCTATATTTCAAGGGATTATTTAACACAATATAGGAGCTTTGAGATGAAAAAACAGCATTATTTGCGGCACTGAGGGGCGTTAGCCGTTGCTTCGAGTGCTAATGCCGGTTGGTATGCACAAGGGGATTTAGGTTTTTCAAAAGTAAAATTCTCAGAATATTCCGCACTTGATTCAAGCAAAATGGATCCTCGTTTCAGTCTAGGATATAGTTTTGGGGAATTATCGATTGGCAGCGGATTACAACCATCATGGTAACTATTCCGGCAACGATAAAGGCCATAGCATTTCAGCAAAAATTTATGGTTTAGGATTCTCGGCAATTTATGATTTTTTTCCGTTTCTTCTCCACTTACTCCTTATGCCGGTATACGTTTAGCACAAAATGTGTTTAAAGTTTCCAATAGCCGCCCGGGGTATTTCAGCGATAATACTGAAAATAAATTTGGTTATGGTGTTGTAGGTGGTGTGCAGTATCAGCTTGCTCCGAATTGGTTATTAAATGGCGGTTTGGAATATAACCGTTTAGGTAAGTTTGACGATACCAAAGTCAATCATTTCGGTGCCAAAGTAGGTATTCGCTTCAATTTCTAATCCTGTCTTATAAAAAAAGTGCGGTCAAAATTTCGTTTGTTTTTTTGACCGCACTTTTTCTATTTTAAAAACTTGAAATTTCATTTTTTTGTTCTTATATCAATAATACTTTTTGTAAAACATAACAACAATCAGGAAATGAAATGAGTACAAATCAAGAAACACGTGGCTTTCAATCGGAAGTCAAACAACTTTTTACATCTGATGATACATTCTCTTTATTCCAATAAGGAGATTTTTACGCGAACTAATTTCAAATGCTTCCGACGCGGCAGACAAATTACGCTTCAAAAGCCTTATCCGCTCCTGAATTATACGAAGGGGACGGTGATCTCAAAAGTGCGTATCAGCTTTGATGCGGATAAAGGCACATTAACCATCAGCGATAACGGTAGTCGGAATGACTCGGGAACAGGCGATTGATCACCTAGGAACGATTGCCAAATCTGGCACGAAAGAATTCTTGACTGCACTTGGTAGTGATCAGGCTAAAGACAGTCAACTTATCGGGCAATTTGGGGTTGGTTTTTATTCCTCTTTTATTGTTGCCGATAAAGTGACCGTGAGAACCCGTGCGGCGGGCGAAAGCGCGGATAAAGGTGTATTGTGGAATCTGCCGGTGAAGGCGAGTATTCTGTCGCAGATATTGAGAAAAAAGAACGAGGTACCGAAATCACGTTGCATTTACGTGAGGACGAAAAAGAGTTCTTAAATGAATGGCGGCTGCGCGAGATTATCGGTAAATATTCTGATCATATCGGTCTGCCGGTGGAGATTTTGACAAAAGAATATGATGACGAAGGCAAAGAAACTGGCGTTAAATGGGAAAAATTAATAAGGCACAGGCTTTTGTGGACGCGCGCTAAAGGCGACATTTCTGATGAGAATACAAAGAATTCTATAAACACATTAGTCATGATTTTGCCGATCCTTTACTATGGCAACATAATAAAGTAGAAGGAAATCAAGAATATACCAGCTTGTTATATGTGCCGTCGAAAGCGCCTTGGGGATTTGTTTAACCGCGAACAAAAAGCATGGCTTGAAGCTTTATGTGCAGCGAGTGTTTATCATGGACGATGCTGAAGTCTTTATGCCAAATTATCTGCGTTTTATGCGTGGTTTACTTGACAGCAATGATTTACCGTTGAATGTTTCACGTGAGATATTACAGGATAATAAAACTACAGCTGCATTGCGTAAAGCATTGACCAAGCGTTCGTTACAAATGTTGGAAAAACTGGCGACCGATGATGCGGAACAGTATCAAATTTTTCTGGAAAAGAATTTGGTTTAGTGTTAAAAGAGGGCGTGGCGGAAGATTTTGCCAACAAGGAACAAATAGCCAAACTTTACCGTTTTGCTTCCAGTAAAAGCTGATAGTAGTGCTCAAACCGTCTCGTTTGAAGATTATATCGGACGAATGAAAGAGGGCAGAAAGCGATTTATTACATTACGGCGGACAGTTACACCGCAGCAAAAAATAGCCCGCATTTAGAACTGTTCAATAAAAAGACATTGAGGTATTGCTACTATCTGACCGCATCGACGAATGGATGCTGAGCTATCTGACCGAATTTGACGGTAAACCGTTACAACCGATTAGCAAAGCAGATTTGGATTTAGGTGAGTTGGCGGATAAAGATGAAGCGGAACAAAAAGCCAAAGATGAAGAGTTCGGTTCTTTTTATCGAACGTGTCAAAACCTTGCTTGGTGAGCGAGTAAAAAGATGTGCGTCTAACCCATCGTTTAACTGATACGCCGGCGGTGGTATCTACCGATAATAGCGAAATGACTACGCAAATGGCAAAACTATTTGCGGCAGCGGGGCAACCGGTTCCGGAAGTCAAATATACTTTTGAGCTTAACCCTGAACATTCGTTGGTGAAAAAGTTTCGATATTGCCGATGAAAGCGAATTTTCCGATTGGGTGGAATTATTGCTTGAGCAGGCAATGTTGTCCGAACGTGGAACCTTAGAAAATCCGACTGCGTTTGTGAAACGAATGAATGCGTTGTTAGCAAAGTAACTTTTTTAACGTATAATAAGAGCCGTTTTCCGGCTCTTTTTCTTTTTAACGGTAACAAGTTATGACAACATTTATCGCCTGGGGGAATATTCGGCAGCATTTCCCGTTTGAACAAATTTCTGCCGAGTTATTAACCAACAGCTTGAGGTTGCCGCCAAATGAGAATGCCCGCGTGAGGCAGCGTTGGCAATGTCGGCGCTTGGCGCATTTTTGTTATGGCATTTTGTAAAACGGCAGAAATTCCAACCGCACTTTTAGGGCAAATTTCCCGTACTTTAACTGGTCGCCCACAATTTCGGTTACGCATATTGATTTTTAATATTAGCCATTCCGGCGATTGGGTGGCTGTAATATTAAATGTGTCAAAAACATTCGGACGAAAGCCAACCCTATAGTCGGTATTGATATTGAGGTGCATAAAACGCATCGAAATTTGACCGCACTTTTAACCCATTTTGCCACGCAATCGGAACTGGATTGGTTTGCCTCCCAACAAGATCAAACAGCTGCCTTTTACCGCTGCTGGTGTGTGCGTGAAAGCCCTTATTAAAGTCGCAAGGTGTAGGGGATTGCCAGTTGAGCGAGGTTAGCCATTCTCCGCAGCTTGACTTGTTGTATTCGGCGCATTGTCCTCGGGGAAAACTGCTATTTAGCGCTGAATTACCGTTTTATTTGGCGGCATTTGCAGCGGGAGAAGCATTGGAGGATGCGCGTTTTCTATCTTGGAATGGTGAAGAAATGGAAACCTGTTCGCTAAAAAGTGCGGTCAGTTATTTAGTTAATTTTTAGCACGATACGGAAAAAGCAATGCGTAAGAAAACGATGTTGGTTTTGCAGCAGTATTACACACAGAGGAAGACTTAAGAAAAGTGTGTTTTCAACAAATTAAGCAAGTTGGCGATTGAGTACGTCATAACATAAATCACAAACCTGAGAAATAATATGGCAAAAGAATCCAATTCCTTATATTTACAATTAGAAATTTTTACGGTTAATTCCAAAACGCAGTTACATCAGCAGCCATGAAATCCAACAGAAGTTAGAGAACATTGGTTTTTTTCGAGATATTCGCAGTATTCAACGCCAGTTAAAAAGCCTGTCAGAACAGTTTGATATTGAATGCAATACACTAAATAAGCCTTATAGTTATCGTTGGAAAAGAAAACGCCAAAGGGTTGGATTTGCCCATTTTAAATGAGCAACAATCCTTAGTGCTGATGTTGGCGAAACAACATTTGAAAGGCATTTTTGCCTGCCAATATTATGCACTCTATGGAGTCTTTTTTTAAGCAGGCGGAATATAACCTGGTCTATGATTCCAATAAAAAAATCCGGCTCGAATGGTTGAACAAAGTGGCTATTGCGCCAACTAGCCAACCGTTATTGCCGGCTAAAATTGAGCCCGAAATTTTTGCTCAAATTAGCACCGCACTTTATCAAAATCGATTTTTACAGGTGCATTACCGAAGTATTCACGGAAAAGAGCACAAAGCACAAGTTAAGCCACTTGCTTTTGGTGCAACAAGGCCCGAGTAGTTATTTAGTCGCGCAATATGAACATGGTGATATTTTGCATCTTGCTTTACATCGTTTGCTTGAGGTTACTGTGAGTACCATGCAATTTGATCGCCCGGATTTTAATTTGAAAAGCTTATGTTGAAAGCCAAAAATTCGGTTTTAGTTATGGCAGAAAAACTCGCTTAACGTTCAGAGTGGATAAAGCGATTGGTGGATTTCTGACAGAAACGCCTTTATCGGTTGATCAAAATGTGAAAGATTGCGGTAGTGAATACGAAATTTCCGCCACGGTCATTGAGAGTGAGATGTTGAACTGGTGGATTGCGCATTTTGGAGAAAATTATCAAGAAATTGAGCGTGTATATCTCGAGGAAATCTCCTAACGACACACATTGTCGCTTTTATGTTTTTATGATGAAGCCATCAACAGAGGACATTAAGATGAATCCTTATCAATCACCTGATCAAGCAGAAATATTTTAGGGCATAATGGCGAAAGATAGACGGATTGATGAGATTCTGAAAATAAGAGGAAAGGAAAAACATGACTGCGAAAAATAAACCAATTTGCGTCGTATTAACCGGAGCCGGAATTAGTGCCGAAAGTGGCATTCCTACCTTCAGAGCGGAGGACGGTTTGTGGGCAGGGTATAAAGTTGAAGAAGTTTGTATTCCCGAAGCTTTGCAAAAGGATCGTGCGAAAGTGTTAGATTTTTACAACCAACGCCGCAAGAATGCCGCCGCAGCTAAACCCAATGCAGCCCATCTTGCATTGGTTGAATTAGAAAAAGCCTATGATGTCCGCATCATTACGCAAAATGTGGATGATTTACATGAGCGTGCCGGTAGTACCCATGTGTTGCACTTGCATGGCGAATTAAAAAAAGCGCGCAGTAGCGTTGATGAAAGTTATATCGTGGACTGTTTTGGTGATCAGAAATTAGAAGATAAAGATCCAAAATGGTCATCCAATGCGACCCTATATTGTTTTTCGGCGAAATGGTGCCGATGCTAGAACGAGCAATTGAGATTGTAGAACAAGCGGATGTGGTATTAGTGATTGGCACCTCTTTTGCAAGTGTATCCCGCCAATGGCTTGGTCAATGAAGCTCCACGCAATACGCCGATTTACTTAATCGATCCGAATCCCAATACGGGCTTTGTACGCAAGCAAGTCATTACAATAAAAGAAAAAGCGGGGGCAGGCGTGCCGAAGGTAGTGGCAGAGTTATTGGAGAACGTGAAAAACACATAGAAAAAACGACCGCACTTTTTCACACAAATAGCGACTTCGGTCGCTATTTATCGTTATTCTCCTTGCTTAAGCATATGCATAATAAAGCCTAATGAGCGTTTCTTTTTGTTTCGGATCAGATTCTGCAACTAATAACGTGAGTGCAGCAAGCCCGGTATCATTGATAATCGGATGACCATTATGATCAAACAAACGCCCATTTCGATGTAAGAAATCCACAAACAAAAACGCTCCGCTACGTTTATTACCGTCTGAAAAAGGATGGTTTTTGACGACGAAATACAGTAAATGTGCGGCTTTTGCTTCAATGCTTGGATGAGGCAGGTTGACCAAACACACTTTGATCTAAATTGCCTAAAATAGCAGATAAGCCATCATCTCGTTCACGTCCAAACAGATCACTTGCTTCGCCTTTTGCCATAAGCTGTGCTTTTAACTCGGCCAGTGCAGAACAGGCTTCGGAATACGTGGGCAACATCCCGCCTTGCTGGGTTTGCGGTTCGGCAAGTAAACCTTCATCATATTGTTGTAGCCATAAAAATGTATGCGTATAACGGCTGACAATATCCACTAATCCACGACCGCTTTCTAGTGTTAATGCTGAGGAATTTGCCGTTTTTGAATAAGTGCAAGCGCTTGTTCCAGCTCATGTGCGTTTTGCTTTAAACGCTGTTGGTTAATCGCATAGCCTTGAGTAAGGTACTCTTTTAAACGAGCGGTTGCCCAAATTCTAAATTTAGTCCCTAAAAATAGAATTGACTCTATAACCCACAGATATAATCACATCAAGATTATAGTATTCGATTATTCGATTAATCTGTCTTTTGCCTTCAATTTGAACAGTTGCATTTTTGCAACAGTTGATTTTCTATCTAACTCTCCATCACTATAAATATTTCGTAAATGGCGTGAAATAACAGATTTATCGCGCCCAAATAAATCAGCCATCTGTTGTAAACTTAGCCAAACCGTATCCTTTTTCAAATCTGACTTCCACTTGTGTCGTGCCATCTTGCGCTTGGTAAATTTCAATTGGGTTTTGGTTATTCATATTCTTCCTTTAAATAATAATATACCTATATACAAACAGTTAAAGAAATGTATTGCAATACTGTATAACCCTAATTTTCAAAAAAACTTCACAAAAAGAATTGCTCGTTAAACTTCCTAACGACACAAATTGTCGCTTTCTTCCATATTATTGTTTATAAAAGAGATATTTTTACAATTTTTATCAATCCATTTGTCATCGCAACACAGGAGAAAAATGATGCCAATGAAAGTTACTTTTAATCGAGATCCGCTTTTTAATGAGGTAAAAAATATGTGCAACAACAAAAAATTGCGTCTTGCTCAATGATTCAACGGAGATTTATGTTGGGTTTTAATCGAGCAGAGCAAATTTTAAAACAGTTAGAAAGAAGCAAGTGTTATTTCAACAATGAAAAAAATGGGCAGAGAAAAAGTGTTATGAAAAATGATCTTAATTACGCAGTAGAATTAATCGAAAAAAGCTGATGGCATTTTAATTACCGCAGGCGCAGGCATGAGCGTGGATTCAGGCTTACCGGATTTTTCGTAGTGTAGGTGGGTTTTGGAATGCTTATCCGATGTTTCGTGAAAACAAAATAAATTTTGAAGACATTGCAACCCCATTAGCTTACCATCATAATCAGGAGCTTGCTTACTGGTTTTATGGGCATCGATTAATTCAATATCGAAATGCAGTTCCACATGAAGGGTATCAGATTTTAAAACGTTGGGCGGAAACTAAACCACATGGCTATTTTGTTTTCACGAGCAATGTGGACGGGCATTTTCAGAAGGCTGGCTTTGAAGAAAACCGAGTTTATGAAGTGCATGGTACGCTAGAGCGTCAGCAATGTATTGAAAATTGCCGATGATTGAGTTGGGCTGCTTCAGATTTTCAACCGAGCGTGGATAATGAGCATTTACGCTTAACCGGTGAAAAACCACATTGTCCTTATTGCGGAGGCTTAGCCCGTCAAAATGTGTTGATGTTTGACGATTGGAGTTATACAAGTCAGTATCAGGATTTCAAAAAGCTACGGTTAGATTCATGGCTAAAAGAAGTTGAGAATTTGGTGGTAATTGAGTTAGGCGCAGGAAAGCGATTCCAACGGTTCGATATTTTTCCGAACGTACGGCAAAAAGCCAAGAAAGCCGGTTTTATTCGCATTAATCCGCAAGATGGCGGCGTATCAAAAACATCATTTTTAGGGCTGGATATGACCGCACTTGAGGCCTTAAAAAGCAATAGATGTTTTATTGAATCAATCAACATAAGGAAACCAATATGCAACATGTCTGTCAAATTACCTTTTGTCAGCAAATTGGAAAAATAAAAAGCATAATCAAGATGCGTTATTTAATGGTGAAACGGTTTTTCAGTTTAAATTAAAAACAGCAGAAAAACGCCTTTGAAAATCGACCGCACTTTATCATTGGCATTGCCGATGGTATTTCCAATAGCAATCACGCGGAAAAAGCCAGTAAGTGTGTCATGTCGGCGTTGCAAAAGATTCAAACATTAAGTCGAAACACCATTCCCTATTTGCAAGATAAATTATCGGAACAGTTGGCAGACACCTATTTTTGGTTCGGCAACCACATTCGTCGCGGCGGAAATTGATCAACTCAATCAAAAAAAGCCAAAATATTAAGCGTGGGCGACAGCAGAGCCTACATTATTGATGAAGCAGGAAAATGGCGACAAATTACAAAAGATCATTCTATTTTTGTCCGAATTGTTAGAACTATCTCCTCACCAAAAGAAGAGGATTTCGCCACCATTTATGGCGGCGTTTCTTCTTCTTAGTTGCTGATTATTCTGAATTTCAAGATAAAAATCTTTTATCAGGAAATTGAAATCAAGCCAGGCGAAAGTTTATTACTTTGTTCTGATGGATTAACAGATGGACTTTCAGAAGAGATGAGAAAAAAATTTGGCAGAAATATGCCGATGATAAAAACACGCCTCACGGTTTGTCGTAAGATGATTGAGAAGCAACCGTTTTCGGATGATTTGTCGGTAGTTTGTTGTCATTTCATTATTGAGTAAAAATATGTTTAAATTGTTTTTGCTCAATTATCTATAATTCTGTGAATTTTAACTAGAAATAAGGAAAAAAACTATGTTTGAGAAAAATTAAACCAGCTAATATTCGTTTTATTAAATTAGGTATAAAAGGGTGTTGGGAAAAGGATTGTATTGATAAAGACAGTACGGCAAGTACAAAAAATACGATTCGTCTTGGCTATGAATCTACATCAGAGATTCACCAAGAATGTTTGAATAATCAATGGGATGGTTGTATTGAATATTGTAAGATTCATTGGAGTGACCATACAGGAACGGTTTCAAATCACCTGAGACAAATCCAAGATTTTTTTATCAACTTGGGGAAGATACACTTTGGATTACTTTCTTCGGGCGTAAATTATATTGGGCTTTCTGTAGCAAAGATGTTGTTGAAGAAAGTGATGGTTCTAGAACAAGAAAAAGTTATTAGTAACAATGGGAATTGGTCTTGCGTTGATGCTAACGGTAAAGAACTTTTAGTTGATAATCTTGATGGCAGAGTAACAAAGGTTCAGGCTTATAGAGGGACGATTTGTGGTGTTGAGATGGAGGACTATTTAATACGCCGTATAAATGGTGAAGTTATTGAGGAAATTACGGAAGCGAAAGAAGCGTATGAAACATTGATTAAATCAGTTGAAAAATTAATTAAAGGTTTATGGTGGAGTGACTTTGAACTTTTAACAGATCTTGTTTTTCTAAATTAGGATGGCAACGATACTCTGTTTTAGGTAAAACGGAGAAAAGGTATAGATCTTGATTTATATTCACCTTCAACGCAGAAGAGAGTATTTGTGCAAATTAAGTCAGAGACTGATATTAAACAATTAGACGAATATGTTTCAAACTTTGAAAGTGAATATAAAAACTATGGTTATTCAGAAATGTATTATGTATATCATTCTGGTTTTAGAAAAATATAGATGAAGAACAATATCAAGCTAAAGGAATTAAAGCTTGTAAATGGTCGAAAAATGGCAGAGCTTGTAATTAGTGCCGGTTTAGTTGAATGGTTGATTAACAAACGTTCTTAAAACTATCCATAACGACACCTTTTGTCGCACCCCTCACTAAAAATGCTCCTTACTAACCTAGTAAGGAGTATTTTTATGTCTGAATATAAATTAAACCCACCTACAGTGTCTTCTTATACTGAACATATGATGCTCAAAATTTTATTTGAGTATAAAGGTTTTTCCGAAGTGTTTCAGGAGAGTAGCTGGCGAAGTGATGATATTGCCAATGCGTTTGGGCTGCCTGAAGAATTAGAGAATGATAAAAATTTACGCACGGTTGTTCGTCAGCTTTTAAAAGAACGTTATAAAACACTCCAAAAATCCACCGCACTTGTACCGGATTTATGGAAACAGGCATATGAAAATTTGGCAAGTTTGGCGCAATTTTTGCAGCTGAATCCGGCTGAGCAGGAAATTTTCCGCTTTGCCATGCATTTACGTAGTGAAGAGCCTATGCGAGATTTGTTAAGGTATTTGCCAAAATCCGATTTGCAAAGAGTAGCAGCCTTATTGGCAGACTTACTTAAGCAGCCGAAAAATCAGATTCTGTCCGCTTTAAAAAAAGGCAGTAAGCTAGATGCTTATGGGTTAATTGGTCAGGGATTATCACGCGGATAGTGTGCATGACTATTTAGCGTGGGGTGATACCTAGATTTTTGATGAATTTATTACACAGCCACTAACCGAATATGCCTTGTTGAAATCTTGTACTGAAATACCTAATGTGCCAAGTTTGCAGCTGGATGATTTTTGCACATATTGCCGACATGAAAGATATAATATTAACGTATTTGCAACAAGCGCTAACACATCATCAGAAAGGCGTGAATCTTTTTGATTTATGGCGTGCCCGGCACCGGTAAAAACCGAATTTGCCGGATTGCTTGCACACGCATTGGGGATTTCGGCTTATAACATTACTCACATGGATTCTGACGGTGATGTCGTGACGGCAGAGCAACGCCTGAATTGCAGTCGCCTTGCGCAAACTTTATTGAACGGCAAGCAGGCACTTTTAATTTTTGATGAAATTGAAGATGTGTTTTAACGGAACGCTCATGGAACGTTCTATCGCGCAACAAAAATAAAAGCATGGACAAATCAGTTGTTGGAGAACAATAATGTGCCGATGATTTGGTTATCCAATTCGGTACACAGCATAGACGCTGCTTTTTGCGTCGCTTTGATTTTTGTGTTTGAAATGCCTGATTTACCGTTGAAAAATAAATCAGCTTTAATTTCGCAGCTGGCAGGCGGTAAATTAACGGCGGAATATGTGCAGCATTTTGCCAAAGTGCGGTCACTTTCGCCGGCGATTTTTAACGCGTGTGTTCAATGTGGCAAATGCGGTTGATAACGGTAAAAAAAGCCTTTTCTGAGGTCTTGCTTACGCTATTTAATGAGGCCTTACAGGCGCAAGGCAAAAGAAAATTGAGCCGTTGGTAGAAAAATAAACTGAGTTATCAGCTTGATTGGGTTTCCTGCGATGAAAATATTCACAAAAATCAGTGAAGGGTTAATGCGAGCCAAGAAAGGCAGAATCTGCTGTTATGGCCCACCGGGCACAGGGAAAAACGGCGTGGGCAGGTTGGCTTGCCGAGCAGTTAGATATGCCGTTGTTGCTTTGCAAAGGGTCTGATTTGCTCAATCCTTATGTCGGCGGAACGGAACGAAAAATTGCTGAAGCATTTGAATCGGCAAGGCGTGATAATTGTTTGTTGGTGTTGGACGAAGTGGATACGTTCCTATTTTCACGCGATGGCGCAGGACGTAGCTGGGAACGTTCTCAAGTAAACGAAATGTTGACACAAATTGAGCGTTTTGAAGGGTTTAATGGTGGTTTCAACGAATTTGATGAGATGTGTTGGATCCTGCGGCATTACGGCGTTTTTGATTTAAAAGCTAAAAATTTGATTATTTAACACCTCAGCAGCGGTTAGATTTTTGCTAAACAACAAGCGGAAAAATTGAATTTGGGCGCATGGGATGAACTCCATTCAAAAACGTATCCTTGAGCTGAATTTACTCACGCCGGGCGATTTTTGCTACTGTTGCCAGACGACACAATTTTTCACCCTTTGATAAGCTAGAAGATTGGTTAGAAGCATTACGTGATGAATGTAGTGTGAAGCCTGAATTTGCCTGTAAAAGAATTGGTTTCTGATTTCTGTTATGTTTTTATTTATATAACCAGCATGCTATATTTACTTCACTTTTTAAAAACAGGATTGTGGCATTAAAAATTAGCAACATTAGCTGTGTTCATTAATCTATCCCCAGATTTGCTGTTATTGGATGAGCCTTTTTCTTCTCTTGATTGGCAAACCCGTGAGCATATTTGGCATGAGGTAAAAAGCCTAACTCAGGCATTGCAGATCACCACATTATTAGTAACACATGAGCCGAAAGAGGCGGATTTTTAGCAGAAAGACAGGTTCGATTGCATTTAGGACGATTTATTTAAGGAGAGCACATGATTTATTTTTTTCAGACAAAGAATTAGACGATTTTCTATTGGAGGATATTTATCGTGGCGATTTGACGACGCGCGCCCTTGGTTTGGACAACGTACCGGCGAGAATTGTATTTAAACGTAAAAATGCCGGCATTGTGGCGGGAATTCGCGTGGCAGAAAAATTGCTGAAAAAAAGTTGGATGTTGAGCCGCAGGTTTATGTGCAGGAAGGCGAAACCGTTGATGCCGGCACGGTGCTGTTAAGTGCGGTGGGTTTTTGGCGACAAATTACATCAGGCATGGAAAGTGGTTCAGTTGGTATTGGGTGGTCTTGTGGCGTGGCGCAATACACGGCGGACATGATCGCTAATGCCAAAGCCATTCATCCTCATGCGGTGGTGGCTTGCACCCGCAAAAAGCATTCCGAATACTCGAAGTTAGCGACCAATGCGGTATTGGCGCGGGCGGGCATATTCATCGCCAAGGCATTAGCGAAACGCTGCTGGTGTTTACCAATCATCGCAACTTGCTTGCGGAACCCGATAATTGGACGGCAATCGTGGAACGTTTAAGACAGGAAGCGCCGGAAAAATAAAAATTACCTTGGAAGCGGATAATTTCAGTCAATTTGAACAAATGTTGGATGCCGAACCGGATATTATTCAACTGGATAAATGGTCGGTGGATGACGTGAAACGTGCATTGTCTTTGGTGGCGGCAAGCGGTAAAAATCATCCTGTCTGTTGCAGGCGGCGTGAATAAAAAAATAATGTCGCCGACTATGCCAAGTTGGGCATTCATTTATTTATCACCTCCGCCCCTTATTATGCACCGCCGGAAGATATTAAAGTGGTGATTGAGTGGCAATAAATATAATAAATGTGGTGTAAAGTGCGGTTGATTTTTGGGTGTTTTGTAAAAATGCCTTTAAAAATGACCGCACTTGAGAGACTGTATTTGCTTTTGTGATTTAATCGGAAAAATTCCCCAACCGCATTATTAACAAAGTAAACGGCATTTTCCGAATGGTATATGATATGAACAACGAGCTCCCTGCGGCGATTGAGTGGGAATAAAAACTCGTTTTTTAGATTAACATTCCTAAATGCTAAAAGCCCTGAACTATCAGGGCTTTTCTATTGTAATGTGTCAGGTGAGATCTGATCCTTTTAGGCTAGAAACGGATTTTCAATTGAACCGGCAAAATTACGCCCTGGAGCATAAAAACGCTCTAAGCCTTTTTCTTTCTTGATCTCACCGAATCTGTGGTGCTTACTTTATTAATTCCACGCAAGGTATCCCAAGTGTGATATTTGCGATTAAATAAGTTATAAAGTCCTGCCCGTAAGGTGATATTTTTATTCACTTTATAGAAACCGTATAGGTCGAATAATACTGCTGAACTATTAAGATAAGGGTAAGTTTTTACTTCTCTCTCAAAGTTGGCGCTGTATTGTATTATTTGTGCATCTTTGGCTTTTTGGCACCAAAATAGCTGGCTTTAGCATTAATACCCCAACGGTCGTTTGGATCTTCATAACCGATACCTAAAATGATTTTTAATCGGCTGAATGGAAAGTAAGCTTGCTTCAGTGCCTTTTAATTTTCCTTTTGGCATAACCGAGGTTAGCTAAGAATTTCCAGCCTTGCGGAATGACTGAAACGACTTGCTCTAAATTAACTTTGCTGGTGAATTCCACGCCGGAAATACGGGCGCGATCAATATTTACTGCTTTTTGAACTATGGTTGTGTAATAAGGTAACTGCCCATAGCCGGCACTGTGTGAATCATAGAATTTATTCCATTTTTATAGGTTGACTCCTGTTCAGTTAGGAAGTTTTTATAACGGATGTGGTATAAATTTAACTCAAAGGTGCCTAGTTGGTGCTCTGCTTGTACGTAGATAGATTGATTAAGCGCTTGTTCGGCCTCTAAATCCGGATTCGGTGCCCAGTTACCAGCCGGATGCTCATAAGAGAAGTACATCTCTGAGGCTGTAGGAATACGGAAACCGGTAGATATGTTATAACCAGTTTTCCAAATATCATTAAGTTGAGCATCTAATCCTAATGAACCACTGAGACTTTGGAACGCGGTTGAGGGCAGGAGTGCTGCTACAAGCACGGCAAGTGGCTTTTTAAATCTTGTGGTACTAATTCATCCCAATCATAGCGGATACCAAGTTGGCTAGAGAAAATATTATTCCAGCTCACGTTATCTTGTAATTGAGCAAAGAATGAACGGGTTCTTACAGGGTGTTGGATGGATTCGCTATCTTTGGCACTAGAACCGTCGGGATTTATATTTGGATATTCGTGGTTATTACGGTTATCAAAAGTCTTTTTGTGGAAATACCGGTTCTGAGCGTAAATTGATGATTACCAAAACGGCTTTCCCAAGGCATAAGATCAGCACGTAATGACCCACGCATAAAAACGAGTGTTCATGTGTGTATCTTGGATTTCATACAGAGGTTTTTCCAATACTTTAGTCAAATCGGCATTATAACGGTGTCCGCCTTTGTAGTTATTTGAACCAACATTCGTTTTTGCCAATCTAAGTCGGTTTTTCACATAGCTTAACCAACGATTATTTTCCGGAAAAATATTCATAGGCAAGATTAGCATTATAGCGTTTACCAATATCTTGAGATTCACGCCAAATGCCTGAAAGCTGGTAGGATTTTTCATCAACAAAATTCTTCGCTTTTTGCCCATTAAATGAAGCACTTACGCGATGAGATGGAGTAATGAAATAGCCAATTTTAGCTAAATAACTGTGATTTCTATGATGGGCCGGATCCGGAATACCTCGCGCATTTCAAAAATATCTGCGCCATTGCCACGGCTTTTCATTTCATGTCCGTTGCGATGAGAATAGAGTAGCGTTGCATCAAATTTATCATCTTTATAAGCTACCCCCAGAGTGTGTGTCCATTCACGATTCTTACTTGCATAGCCGTTTTTGAGCAATACGCCCCATTTTTGATCGGGTAGAATGATATCTTCTGCTCCTAAGGGTACGATAGTTAACCGAACCACCTAACGCTCCACTTCCTGCGTTGAAGAGTCTGAACCACGCATAATATCAATACCTTGCACTAATTCAGGATCAATGGCTTAATCGCGAACTATTGAAGTTACCATAACGTGCATAAAGTGAGTTTTCTTCCGAATCAGGGTAAATTGACACCATCAATACTGATACCAACTCAGTTTACCTTCTACGCCTCGCATCGCAAAGCCTTTGTTACGACGACCATTATCACTAATACCTACATCAGTCGCATAACGTACTAAGTCATAATTATCGGCAATCAGCTCTTCTTGAATAACTTTGCGCGTTTTTATTTGGTTTGCTTTAACTTCGGCAGCAGCATTTTACTGTGATTGTATCTAATGAGGTTTCTTCTTCTGCATACGCCTGTAAAGGCAATCGCTACGCAGAGTGCACCTAAAGAAAGAGGAAATTTAAGACCCATATATTCACCTAAAAATTTAATTCGATTAATAAACTCGGGCAGAGTTTACAAAAGTTAAATAATTTTGACAATAGTATTGCAAATTATTTTCATTTTCTGTAAATTGTGCGCAATTTATTATTTAATCAAAGTATAAACAATAAGGATCCTCATATGAGTAAAAATTAAATTTTCAATCATTGCTCTTTTCTTGTGTTATGGCATTAAGTGCTTGTTCTACCAGATCGAAAGGCGGCACAGATAATTCTGAGCAAATTCGTCAGTTAGAAAATGAATTGAATCAAAAATTGCTGAGGTAAACAAGAAAGCAGAAGCAGCAGGTAAAGGTTCAAAATCAAATAACTCAAATAACTCAAATAACCAAAGTAGCCAAAGCGGCTCAACTAGAACACTGGGATCGTATACATATACATCATCTTCAGATACAGAAACGAAGTTAAAAGAACTAGAAAAGCTTACTTGCTGATGAAAAACTAAAAGTTTCATTAGGTGATAAAATTTTTGGTGGTACTAGCGGAGAGATGACAGATCCGATTTCTGGTGGTGTTTTATTCGGCGAACAAAATGAGCCTTCCCGCCCACAAGCACGAGATGTACGCGATCTGACTATTACTGATGAAAATGGTAGATTAGTGGATATCAATATTTTTAAGAAGAGCCGGAGATATGGATCCGGAGAGTTATGAACCATATAACGATCAATATAACCTCCGTAAAAGAGCGTCAAACAATTTTAAGTAATAGTAATTTTGGCTCCAGCGCATTTGGTGTTTATTATGACACATTAACGGGTAATCGATATTTCTTCGCGCAGGGTATGCCGACTCCGGTAGCACAAATTCCAACTACCGGTCAAGTGGAGTATAAAAGGCGGTGCCGTTTATAAGAAAGATGGCGACCAAAATTTTAGCGAGCTAAACAGAAATGACCGCAACCGCAGATTTTGCTACAAAAAGTAATTGATATCAATATTCCAGGCAAAAACTAATGCCTTACCTGCAATGAACTTTGGTGGCAAGATTACCGATAACAGCTTCGCCGGAAATGTTAATGGTATTTCAAAACCCAAAGGTGGATTCTTCGGTGAAAATGCGAGAGAAATGACGGGTCTATTCATTAATGATGCCGATCAAGCTCGCGGTGCATTTGGTGGGATTAAACAATAATACATAGTGACATTGGTTTGAAAAATAGAAAAAAACACTTTTCTTAGGTTGTCATTTCTAAAGATGAAAAGCCCTGAATTACCAGGGCTTTTTTTAATTCATAGAGGCGTGGTTATTCGGGTGAAATTAGTTTGCTTCCTACTACAATGTAGCCCTATCTTTCAGTTTTGACTTGGCTTATCTAACAGCACAACGCCGTTGCATTAATATTCAATTCTTGACAAGTTCGAGAAATAACATAACCACTGTCTTTTAATTAATTTGACCGCTTGAATCTGCGCCATTAATAAGTTAGTGATACGGCCCAACTTTTTTGGCGGCAGATCAAAGTGCGAGTCAGTTTTTCTGTATTTTTATTTTTCTTTTACTGCAGCAAACGCCTGTTCCATATCGGCTAGGATGTCGTCAATATGTTCTAAGCCGACATTGATACGAATTAAGTCGGAGGTGACACCGGCGCGGTTTAATTCATCTTCGCTTAATTGGCTATGGGTGGTGGTTGCCGGGTGGCAGGCAAGAGATTTTTGCATCACCGATATTCACTAACCGTAAGATCATTTTTAGTGCATCAATAAATTGGGCACCGGCTTCGCGACCACCTTTGATACCAAAGCTTAGTAAGCCGGATGCACGACCACCGAAATTCCGTTGAATCAATGGATTGCGCGAATCTTGTGGCAATGCAGGGATAGTTAACCCAAGTGACTTGCGGATGATTTTTGCAGATATTCAGCGACTTTTAAGGCGTTTTCACAGTGACGTTCTAAGCGCACGGAGAGCGTTTCTAACCCTTGTAATAACATGAAAGCACTCATTGGGCTAATGACGGCACCGGTATTGCGCAAACCGACAACCCGTACGCAACCGATAAATGCCGCGGCACCGAGCGCGTCAGCATACACGACGCCATGATAGGATTCATCCGGTTGAGTTAATATCGGAAAGCGTTCTGCTTGGGCTTTCAATCAAATCTTCCAGCATCTACAATAATACCGCCTAAGGTGGTGCCATGCCCGCCCACGTATTTGGTGAGGGAATGTACGACGATATCGGCACCTAACTCTAACGGGCGACAAATCATCGGAGTGGCAACGGTGTTATCCACTACCAGCGGCACACCCGCCTGATGAGCGAATTCAGCGAATTTCGGCAAATCTACCACATCAATGGTCGGGTTACAGATGCTTTCACAGAACACCAATTTGGTTTTGGCGTCGGCGAGTTTCACAATGTCTTCCGGTTTTGCTCGGATCCACAAAAACGCACCTCAACGCCTTTGCGTTTTAGGGTTTGGGTGAAATAAGTGACTGTGCCGCCGTAAATACGATTGGAAGAAATAATGTTATCACCGGCTTCGGTTAGGGTTTCTACCACATAGTTGATTGCCGCCATGCCACTTGAGGTCGCCACGGCACCAATCCCTTTTTCTAATGCCGCCATGCGTTGTTCTAACACATCGGTCGTCGGGTTCATCAAACGGGTATAAATATTGCCCGGTACTTTTAAGTTGAATAAATCTGCACCGTGCTGGGAGTCGTTAAAGACGTAACTGGTAGTTTGATAAATCGGTACTGCCACCGCATTGGTGGTTGGGTCTGCATGGAATCCTTGGTGTAATGCAATCGTTTCAGGTTTCATAAAAACATCCTATTGTTAATATCTTGTTAAGTAAGCCTATAAATACTAATCCTACAGTGCGAATAAGTCCAATCGAATTTTTCAGTGTTTTTAATTTTTTTACTCAGCACTCATCAGAGCAGTAACTCTGTGCTATCATAGACCTTACAAAGCCAGTGCTTTGATACGATAGGAACCTCTTTTAGATATGATGAAAAGAGAATAATAAAAAAACTTTCTAACGGCATGACGTTTATGATGAAAAAAGAAAAAAATCAAATCTTAGTGACATTGTCTGTAGTAGCACTGTTGGGTGGGTGTTCGGAAGATGAAGTACAGCGCGATGTGTATAACAGTTTAGATGATTGTATTGCTGACTGGGCCAGACCGGAATTATGTGAGGCAGATCAATCTCAAACTGCAAATACCGGTAATAATGTAGCATACGGCAATAGCCATTTGGCAAAGTAGCCACAGCAATGCAGTAAACGACCGGAATAACACCGTTGCCGGTGATAATAATGCTACGTCGGCTGCCACGGCAAGTAGTAATGAAGGTCCTTCCGTTGGTAGTGCTATTGCCGGTGCCGCGGCAGGTTATATGCTCGCTAAAACTATGGGGGGATTTTTAGGCCCGAGTTACCACCCGAATAACCGTGCCGTTTCGACACCAACAGGACAAATTATTCGACCGCAAGGCAATCATTCTGTCGGCAAACCGGTGTTGGTTAAAGGCGGAGCAGGCAGTGCGAACAGCAAACCTGTTTCACGTGGTGGGTTTAGTAGCAGTAACTCCAGCAAAAAGTAGCGGCGGTTAATCATGAAGCGCATAACCGGTATTCCAACTCGACCCAACATGGTGCAACAGCTACTTGAGGTAGGATTTGATTATTATAATCAGCCTTCTTCCGATGGCTCACATTATTGGTCAGACAATGTTGCCTACGAGTTTACGCTGGCGGAAATTGACAAAATAGAAGAAGCCACTAATGAATTACACGCCATGTGTATGGATTTCGTTGCTGATGAAGTAAAACAAGGTGATTACGCGCACTATCGCTTTACCGATTTACAAAAAAATCTGATCGAGCAATCTTGGAGTGAAAACGCACCGCACTTATATGGTCGTTTTGATTTCGGTTATGACGGCGACAATCTCAAAATGTTTGAATATAACGCCGATACGCCGACTTCTTTACTGGAAGCTGCCGTGGTGCAATGGCACTGGTTGGAACAAGCGGAAGGTTTACCGAATCGCGACCAATTTAACTGGATTCATGAAGAATTGCTCACTCGCTTTTCCATGTTGCAACAGCAAAGCGGCAAAGCCGGTTTCCATTTTGCCGCCATGACAGAGGCCGGTAGGGAAGATTGGGGTAATTTGGATTATCTCGCTGATGTGGCGTATAACGCCGGTTGGCATATTCACCGACTATCCGTTGAAGACATCGGCTACGACGATGACGTACAACAATTTGTTGATCTCAATAATCAGCCCATTGAAATGTTGTTCAAATTGTATCCGTTGGAATGGATGAGCAACACTAAATATGCCCTGCTCATGCTAAACAGCGCAACACAATTTTTTGAGCCGGCATGGAAATTATTACTTAGCAACAAAGTCCTGCTTGCGAAACTATGGCGAAAACACCCGAATCATCCTTATTTGTTGCCGACATATTTCAATCGACATGACATTACTGAGCGCAAATCCATTTGGGTGAAAAACCGTTATTAGGCCGTGAAGGCGCCAACGTATTTTTACTACGAAAAAAGTAATGGGCTAGAATTTGCAGCTAAAGGCAGCGAACATTCTAATTTCTACGCCAATGCAGGCTATATTTATCAACAGAAATTTGAGTTACCGAATTTTGACGGTATGTATCCGGTCATCGGTTCTTGGGTGGTGGGTGATGTGGCATGTGGCATAGGCTTACAGGGAAGATTTCACGGCAGTCACCGGCAACGACAGCCATTTTATCCCTCATTATTTCGTGGAATAAAGCCCTTAGCCGTATTTCACAAGAGTAACTAAAAGCACAAAAATAAACCGCACTTTTTGAGATTATTGCTATCTACTAAGAAGTGCGGTCAATTTTTGAAGGAAATCAAAAAACAAACAAATTAGAAACGATTCTAAATGAGTTTATCTAAGATTACTTAACACGCTTGTTTCCCATAAGCTTCTTGGCGTAGAAGGAACGTATAGCGCTGTCAAAGTTAGCCAAGACTTGTTCTGCATCTTTAGCATCAGTACCGCGGGAATCAAGGTAGAACTTGATTTTCGGTTCAGTACCTGATGGACGTGCAATAAGTCGGCTACCGTTTTCTAAAATAAAGACCAGAATGTCGTTTTGACGTTCGGTTTTGGTGTGGTCAATAAATTGCGCCACGTTGAAACCGCCGATTTCGCTTGGTGGGTTGTTGCGAAGTGCGGTCATTAATTTGCCGATTTCCGCAAGATCGCTGACGCGAATGGAAATTTGTCCGCTCACATAAGCACCGAATTCTTTCGTGAATTCATCAGCGTAATCTGCCAATGTTTTTGCCTTGTTTTTTTCAAGCTACGGACTAAATCCAAGAACACGATAGCGGCGGAAATACCGTCTTTGTCGCGCACTTTATCAGGGTCAACCAAATAACCCAAGGCTTCTTCAAAGCCGAATAACAAACCTTGCACTTTACCGATATATTTGAAGCCGGTTAAGGTTTCTTCAGAATCAAATCCATAACGTTTGGCAATTTCAGCCAAGGCCGGAGAAGACACTAAAGAACAAGCTAAGACGCCTTTTTCCTTGTGCTTGATATTGTTTTGCTAAATACCAGCCCAAGAAACAGCCAACCACGTTGCCGTGTAATGGTTTCCAATTACCTTGTGCGTCAGGCACAGCGACGGCTAAACGGTCGGCATCCGGGTCATTGGCAATGATGAATTCGGCATTTTTGTTCTTTTTGCCACTTGAATTGCCAAATCTAACGCGCCTTTCTCTTCCGGGTTCAGGGAAGTTCACAGTTGGGAAGGTGCCGTCCAGCTCAAACTTGCTCCCGCCACGATACGCGGTTGAGGTAAGCCTGCTTTGGTTAACGTTTTTGCTTAATACTTCATAGCCTACGCCGTGCATAGCGGTATAAACATAGTTAATGTCAACTTGCGGCTCTTTAGCAAGGGAGGCTGTTTTCGCAATGTAAGCATCAACGATGGTGTCATCCAACACAGTATAATCTTGGCTGCGCGCTAGGGTTGTTAATGCTGCCTGCTGCTACCTTGTCGATTAATGCGGCAATGTCTTTATCGGCAGGAGAAACGATTTGTCCGCCACCGTTGGCTTTGCCTAAATAGACTTTATAACCGTTATCTTCCGGCGGGTTATGACTGGCGGTAACCATGACACCTGCCGTGGTGTCAAAATACTGGATGGCATAAGCCAACACTGGTGTCGGCAGTTTGCGAGGGCAATAAATGAGGCTTTAATACCTGCGCCGGCGCCCATGATTTCAGCGGTGTCGCGCGCGAAAAACATCAAATTTTTACGACCGTCGTAACCAATCACAATAGAAGGTTGTTTGTCATAATCTTTTAAATAATCTGCCAAACCGCCGGCGCTTGTACTACCAACACGCGGTTCATACCCATGGAACCTGCTTGCAGAGGACCGCGCAAACCGGCAGTACCAAATTGCAAACGTCCGTCAAAACGAGCAGTAAGCTCGGCTTCAGCTTTTGCATCGCCACCTTTGGCCGCAGTTAAAAGTGCGGTCAATTCTGCGCGCGTTTCAGCATCCGGATCTTGATTTAACCAATTTTTGTGCAATATCAAAAAGTGTTGTCATAATGTCCTCCAGCTAGAAAAGTCAAACACAAAAAAACTCTTCTTAGCCTACCTAAAAAAACGCTAAAAATTAAAACGGTTATTTCAGATTAATTCGCAATAATTTGATCTATTTCACAGTTTTTCCAAAGACTCCTATGATAACGCGCTTCTTTTTGATGGGGGTCAGTTCCTAATAAAGATAAAAGTGCGGTCAAAAATTGAAGCGTTTTTCAAATTTAAAAAAATAAGCTGAAAAACCGACCGCACTTTTTTTATTCTTTCTCCGTTCTTCTCAGAAGATAACTCCGTAGCTTATTTCAGCTCACTTTCTTTTTCGATTTTTGCGGAAAAATACGTTATAATCCCGCGCCATTTTTTTATCAATAAGAATGGCAGGGCGTTACATGTTAAAAAAAGCTGAAGGCTCTTCACATGAAGCGATTTGGAGCTTGCGGATTCGTATTTTTAGCCTCGAATGTGGGAAGATGGAAGTTTACCCGCTAAAAAAAGTGCGGTCAGTTATTGGGCTAATTTTTTTAAGGATGGTATGGAAAAAAAGAAATTTACAAGAAAACCACGATATTTTTGGCAAAGCTGTGTCAGGCTTATTGCAGTGGGTGTTAAATATTTCGTTGTCGGTATTGGCATTAGTTTTAGTGATCTTTTTAGGCAAGGAAGTCTATGAATTATTTCTAGTTTTATTTGGCAATGCTAAAGAGCAGTCTTATTTATTGATTGAAAAATTGTAGTGTATTTCCTTTATTTTGAATTTTTAGCATTAATTGTGAAATATTTTAAAAACCAACTATCATTTCCCGCTACGTTATTTTTCTTTATATCGGCATTACTGCAATGGTTCGTTTTGATTATCGTGGATCATTCAAGCCCGGTTAATACGCTATTGTTTTCAGGTGCTATTTTGTTAATGGTCGTGGCCTTATTTTTTTAGTTAGCTCGAGCGGTTAAAGAAAAAGCTGAAGCACTTTTTCAATTTGAAGATTCTTTAAAAAAAGTCATGTTAGTGACTTCTTTTTGATGGCAGTTAGGGGTATCCTTAACTGTTATTTTTACAAGAGAATCTTTTTATGACAGAACCAACTTTTACTCAGCAGGATATCGAAATTCTTAATGAAGAAACCTTGTATAGCGGTTTTTCACGTTAAAACGGATTCAGTTTCGCCATAAATTATTTGCCGGTGGCATGAGCGGTACAGTTACGCGAGAACTTTTTGGTTAAGGGGCCGCCTCAGCCGTAATTGCATATGATCCGATGAGGGATGAGGTGATTTTTGGTCGAACAGGTTCGTATTGGAGCATATAACCCGAAACTTACTAGTTCGCCTTGGTTGCTGGAACTGATTGCAGGAATGGTGGAAGAAGGGAAACGCCGGAAGGTGTAGCATTGCGTGAAAGTGAAGAAGAGGCAGGCGTGCAAGTGGAAAAACTTACAACATGCTCTGAGTGTATGGGACAGCCCAGGCGGTGTGTTGGAGCGCATTCATGTGTTTGCAGGTAAAGTAGATTGTTCACAGGCACAAGGATTACACGGTTTGGCTGATGAAAATGAGGACATTCGGGTTCACGTTGTTAGTCGGGAAACTGCTTATCAGTGGGTTTGTGAAGGAAAAATTGACAACGGAATTGCCGTTATCGGATTACAATGGTTACAACTAATTACCAACGTTTAAGAACGGAATGGGGGAGCTAAAAAAACGGAAAAAAATGTGATCTACTTATCATTTTTAATAAAAAAATCCGTTTAAAAATATGATCTACATAACAAATTTTTAATTTTTGAAGGATGAAAAATTTTTTTCAGGGCAGTATAAAGTAAAAACCAGTTTAGTAGATTATTAGAGGCTTACTGTGATAGATACATTTGTCCATCAAGGCAAAAAATGATGTTGTACGCTTTATCCAGATAACCGATCCCCACCTATTTAAAAGCGAACAAGGAGAGTTGTTAGGGCATTAACACTCACGCTAGTTTCAGGCAGGTTTTAACTGAAATCCAACAAAGTGATTTCGGCTATGAATTTATGCTTGCCACCGGAGATTTGGTTCAGGATAGTAGCGACGAAGGATATCGACACTTTTTGCGAAGGTATTAAAACACTGAATAACACCGTGTTTTTGGATTCCGGGTAATCATGATTTTCAACCGAAAATGTTTGAAATTCTGATTCAGAGTAACGGTAATATTAACCCGAAAAAAACATATTCTGGCAGGCGACCATTGGCAGATTTTTAATGTTGGATAGTCAGGTTTCCGGTGTATCGCACGGTTATTTGGGGCAATATCAAATCGATTGGTTGGAAACTAAGCTGAAAGAATATCCCGATCGTTATTCCCTTATTGTTTTGCATCATCATATTCTTTCAACGCAAAGTGCTTGGTTAGATCAGCATAATTTGCGTAACACACATGAACTGGAGAATGTTTTGTTTCCGTTTAAAAATGTCAAAGGCATTTTATATGGGCACATTCACCAACAAGTTGATGATGAGTGGAAAGGATATAAAGTGATGGCAACGCCTTCCACTTGCATTCAGTTTAAAACCACACAATCATATTTTTCACATTGGATACATTGCAACCGGGCTGGCGTGAAGTAGAACTGCATGCCGATGGCACAATTAAAACTCAGGTTAAGCGGCTCCAACAAGCCGTTTTTTGCCAAATATGCAAGAAGGGGGATATTAAGCGTTGGCAAAACGCAGCGGAATACAAATCTTTCGTAGCAGACATTGAGTGATATGGCAAAAAGTGCGGTTATTTTTCAGGTGTTTTTTTAACTTCTTTTCTTTTTCAAGTCGCCATATAAAATAAATTGCAGTTGGTTGTATAATTTGATATATAATGCGACACATCAAAGACTAACTCCACTTCTTTAATGAATAAAACACACTGATTTTTATCTTACTTATTTTATTGCTTTTTCGGGCTTGCTTTGTTTTCTTTGTCTTGGGGGCGCTTTGCCATTCCTGTTGAAAATGTGATTCAAACGTTACTAGGCAATAATAGCAATGATGTGCAAAACAACATCATTTTCAACCTCCGATTACCGCGCATTCTTGCTGCTATTTTAGTGGGTTCTGCGCTTGCGGTGGCAGGCGCAACGTTTCAAGAATTTTCCGTAATCCGTTGGTGTCACCGGATTTACTGGGTGTTTCCGGCGGTGCTTGTGTTGGTGCGGCTGTTGCCATTTTATTAGGTTTGGGGTTGTTTGCTATTCAAGGTTTGGCGTTTACAGGTGGATTGATTGCGGTGCTAATGACCATGAGTTTGCCTAAATTAGTACGCCGTGATTCTACGATTGTTCTTGTGTTGTCGGGCATTATCATTGCTGGGTTTATGATGGCTTGCCTTGGTTTAATTAAATATCTCGCCGACCCGGAAACTCAACTTGCCGATATTGTGTATTGGCAAATGGGGAGTTTGACCAAAGTGGATTACAAAAAAATCTGAGCCTGCTTTCACCGATGATTTTTGCTGACTACCGGCGCGTTATTAATGATGCGCTGGCGCATTAACGTGTTGTCATTGGGTGATCGGGAAGCAAAATTAATCGGTGCCAATATTCGTTTGGAACGTAACCTGATGGTGATTTTTGCCACTTTGCTTACCGCCTCTGCGGTCTGTTTAAGTGGTACGATTGGTTGGATTGGTCTCATTATTCCGCATTTGGCGCGTATGTTTATTGGCGACAATAACCTTCGCACCCTACCGCTTTCTGCGCTAATCGGCGCCATTTTTCTTATTGGTTATCGACACCTTGCCCCGCAACTTATATACCCAAGAAATTCCGCTTGGCATTCTCACCGGCTTTATCGGCGCGCCGTTTTTTTGCGTGGGTATTAGTAAAACAAAAAAAGTCGCGGAATAAGGAGCCGATATGTTAAAAAAATCAACCAACTTTATTTTCAACATCAACGTCATGTTCCGCTTTTTAAACGGTATTGATTTAACCCTCCAAAAAGGTGAATTGATGACTATTCTTGGTGCCAACGGACGCGGAAAAATCAACATTGCTGAACTGTATTGCCGGTTTACTCACTCCACAACGGGGCGAAATTTTCCTCAATAATGTAGAAATTAAGCATCTGACAAGTAAACAAATTGCCCGTCAAGTCGCCTATGTATCGCAACATTCACCGCAAACTTATCAATACAAGGTATTGGATTATGTGGTGTTGGGACGCGCAGCCCACCTAGGTTTGTTCGGCAAACCGCGTGAGGAAAGATTATCACCTTGTAGAACAAGCCTTTAGCGCAACTCGGTATTAGTCATTTTGCCGATAAAATTTATATGCAAATGAGCGGCGGTGAAAAAAACAATTAGTGAACTTAGCCAAAAATTTTTAGTGCAACAGCCGCAGCTGATTTTTGTTTGATGAACCCACTTCCGCCCTGGATTACGGCAATGTATTTAAAAACCTTGAGCCTGATTAAAGAGTTATCCCATCAGCAATTTTTCCATCATTATGACCACTCATAATCCCGATCACCCGATGCTTTTGCATGATGTGATCCCGAACAGCAAAGTGGCCATTTTGAATACCCAAGGAAAATTGCACTGTGGTTTAACCCAAGACATTCTCACAGAAGACAATCTGCGAGAACTTTACCAAACAGATTTGCGTTTTAATTGAGGGTACCTGAATTAGGGGCGCAAAATCTGTGCCATTACGCATATTTAAGAGGACGCACTTATGACCCTGAAAAAACATCTCTAAAATTATTCACAAGTTGGCATGCAAACTTGTTTCCCCTGTCGGGGCCGTTGGCAAAAGCCAACGTTCAAAAAACAGTGTTTTTTTGTAACCGCACTTTTGCCGCTACCCTGTTGGCATTTTCTGCACAGGCAAAAAATCGTCACCGACGTGGACGGCAACCAAGTGAACATTCCCGATCGCGTGGAACGCGTCGCCGACCTTTGGCACGCCAATAACCAAATTGTGTTGTTATTAGGCGGTGCCGACAAATTAGTCGCAACGACCACTGCCATTGCGGCGAACCCTTGGTTCAGCAAGGTCTATCCAAATATAAAAAAAGTGCCGGTGTTAACCAACGGCGAAACCATTCAAGTGGAAGAGTTGTTATCGCAAAAGCCGGATGCTGTGTTGTTATCTAAAAAAATCCATGTTAAATGAAGTGAACCAAGCCGGCTTAAAAGGCGTACGTGTGAGCTTTCAAGATTTCGAGGGCTTAAAGAAAACCGTGCGTATCACTGCCGATGTTTTAGGAGACAAAGCACCAGCAGTGGCAGAAAGCTACATCAAAAGAATTAGAAGACAACATTCAATTCGTAGAATCACGTATTAAGGACGTGAAGGAAAAAACAACGTCCGACCGTATTGCACATCACTAACGGCTCTGATTTGCTTAAGATTGACGGCGGAAAATCTATGATCGGAGAATGGATTAGAATGGCAGGCGGAAAAAGCGTGTTACCGGACGAAGCCAATATGGTCACCGTCACGATGGAATCTATCGTGGAAGCTAACCCGGATGTGATTATCATCGGTAGCAGTGGCAATAAATCCCAAGCCGCCATTGAGAAAAATCAAAGCGGATCCAAGTTGGCAGTCTATAAGTGCGGTCAAAAATAATCGCATTTATGCCAACCCGACCGGTACTTTCCCATGGGATCGTTACAGCGCAGAAGAAGCGTTACAAGTTTTGTGGGCGGCACAATTATTCCACCCGGAAAAATTCAAAGATGTTGATATGGTGGAAAAAACACAGGCATTTTATAAAAAAATATTATGGTTATGATTTAAGCAAAGAAAAACGCACAGCAAATATTAAAAGGACTTCCACCACTTAAGTAGTATTGTTTTTAATTATTTAATGTACAATGCATTCTTTTTTTATCCGCCTACTTGTTGTAGGCATTATCAATAGGAAATATATATGAAAAATCAGCGCAAGAAATCAATTAAAAGGCAAAGTTGTTTCAATCGAAAACCGGTTCTGTGAACGCGATCGTTCATTTAGATATCGGTGGTGGCAACGTTATTTCTTCTACCATCTCTCTTGAAGCAGTGAAAAGAATTAGGCTAACTGTAGGTAAAAGAAGCTATGCAATCATTAAAAGCCACTTCCGTAATGGTTGGTATCGAATAATTCATCGCTTATTAAATAAAAAACAACCGTACTTGAAAAAAAGTGCGGTTGTTTTTTTATGCGTTTTACGACTATAAAAAAATGCGATGAAAATTCACCGCACTTTTTACATAATCAATTTTAAAAACTGTATTTCAAATTCGCAAAATAAGAACGACCACGCTCGTTGTAGGTACGTGCAGTGCCTGCATTACGATAAATACGTTTATCTAAAATATTATTCACCCCCATCCGTAGGCTTAAATTGTCATTAAATTTATACCCCACGTTAGCCCCAAAAATACCATAACTACCAAGCTGGTATTGTTTTAACCAGACTTTCACCGGTGGTATAAATCACTTGCATAAAGTTTTTCAGCATTTACAACGGTTTTTTTGTTTACCATAACGGGTGTAAGACGTATTCACATCCCAATGATCATTAATTTTTCCAGTTAAGATTAGTGTTCACCGTGTATTTCGGCACAAGAGAAATCGGATTGCCGGTTTTCTTGTTTTCATTCTTAATCATATAAGTAAGATTGGTACTAAATACGAGGGCATCGTCTAATAATGGCAATGTGATGTTACCTTCCATCCCTTCAATAATTGCTCTTGGCGTATTACCCCAGCGATAAACGTTGGTTGCGGTGTAGTTACGATAAATCGCTTTTCCGTTTGGTGTATTGCTTGCACGAATTTCGCGATCATAACCACCTGCCGGTGCATCAATAGTCGTTAAGAATTCACCGTTAGACACGATTTTATTGCGATAATCATTGTGGAAATACGCCAAGGAGAACAATTTACCTTCGTTTTCATATTCAAAGCCGATTTCTTTGTTCCAGCTGGTTTCCGGTTTGATATTTTCATTGCCTAAGAAATAACAAGCACGTCCCCAGTCAAAACCTTTCGGATTACTGTTTTTGAAGAACGGTATATTGTCTGCCTTTTGCATCTGTCTTAACAACACTGCCGGTTGAATTTAACGCATTTGGATTATTCCAGTTATTTGCGCTGTCAATCGGACAACCATTACTCGCGTTAATGAGCAAATAATTCGAGGGAAGATTGATAAAGATTCGGTGCTTTATAGGCTCTTGCTACCCCACCTTTGATTTTTCCAGTTGTCGCTGACTTGATGCGAGAAGTTTAATGACGGACTCCAGTTAGATTTAGAATTGGTACTGGAATCAAAACGAATCCCCGGCGTTACAATGGTCTTATTATTTGGCAACATAATGTTGTCTTCAAGAATGCCGCCCATTCATTTTGTGCCACTTTACCACTACGACCTTTATCTTTTAGCCAAGGCACAATGGCATAAACTTGCATGGTTTGCGTCATAGAAGCAGCATCATCAATTCAGAACGGGACGCTTCCGCACCAACAGTCACCATATGACTTGTGTGACCCAAAGCAAACGGAATATAAAGTTCATTGCTAAAACGGTAGTTTCTGAGTAAACCGACAGATTTATTTAACCCGTTGTAAGCCCTTCCGTACTGCCCAATAAGCCTTCCGGATAATGATAGTTACGGGTTTGATCAAAGGTGAAATAGGTGCGATTATCCAATACTCCCCATTTGCCTTCATGAGTTAAACTGTAACTTTGACGATAAAGCGTTGAAGTTTCCGCTCTTTGTAATGCAAGATCTCGGCTTGTTTTCATAGCATCATTCAATAAAACCGAGCTGTTTTGAGTATCGCCATTATAAATATTACCTTGACGGCTGTATGCCGCATCAAAGGTTAATTTTTGATCCGGTGTCATGTTCCAAAACTAACTGCCCAGCCACATCACGGTTACGCACACCTTCACGACCGGCATAACGGGTGTTGTCTTGTGTTCCCGCGTTATTGTTGACACCGGCATCTTCACCGGAGTTGATATCCAAGGCATCAGCTTGTGTTTTTCGCAATGTTGCTGTATAAACGGAAACCTAACATATCTTTAATTAACGGTCCGCTGACATTAAAACCAAGACGATTAGTATAGCCTTCTTTGCCATCTTCCGGTTGTTCGGTAAAAGATTTACACTGCCGTGATATTCGCTAGTCGGTGATTTGGTTTTGATATTGACCACACCGCCCATTGCACCGGAACCGTAACGGGCTGCTGCTGGGCCTCGTAAGACTTCAATAGATTCAATGGCATCCGCTGGCACCCAGTTGGTATCACCTCGGGTATTACGGGTACCGTTTCTGCCGTAACGTTCGGAATTACGGGATTTAACCGGTTTACCATCCACTAAAATCAGTGTATTTTCTGGCCCCATAGCTCGGATATCTACTTGACGTTTGTTACCACGTGCACCGCCAGGTGCGTTGGTGCTAAAGTGACGCCCGGTTGTTTGGCAATAACTTCGGATGCATCATTTTCGATGGGGTTACGCTCTAAGTCTTTCTCTGTTACTACAGAAACACCTAGTGATTGTTTTACTTGTTGCTCCGCCGTGACTTGAATTTCGTCTAATTTTTGTGTTTCTTCGGCTTGCGCAAAGGTTGAAATAACAGCCAAACTAATCAGGCTGAGTCGAGGGAATTTTTCATAGTATTGTCCTTGAGGTAAATAAAAAGCGGCGCAATAATATGATCGTTATATAAATTAATAAATAACCAAAAATTTGGTAGGTGGCGGTTTTTAGAAGCGGTGAAACCTCGCGCAATTTTTCCCTTTCAGCTATAATGAACACACTGTTCAATGTCGTAGAATGTCCCGACATGCAACAACACATATGATAAAAAAATCATTACAGGTTAAAAGGGCTGGGAAGAACAATATGAAAGTCGGTTTAGTATTAGAAGGTGGCGCAATGCGCGGAATGTTTACCGCAGGCGTGCTGGATATATTCTTAGATAATCAAATTCAAGTGGACGGCATTGTTGGTGTTTCTGCCGGGGCGTTATTCGGTGCTAATTTCCCTTCTAAACAACGCGGGCGTGCGTTGCGCTATAATCAAAAATATTTGAACGATAAACGTTATATGGGGTGGCACAGCCTGTTAAGCACGGGCAATATCATTAATAAAGATTTTGCGTTTTATCAATTACCGTTTACGCTGGATCCTTTTTGACCAACAGGCATTTTGCCGCTTCTGGTATTGATTTTTATGTAACTTTAACTAACGTGGAAAGCGGTGCGCCGGAATATTTTAAAATCCACAATGTGTTTGAGCAAATGGAATTATTTCGTGCAACTTCTGCTATGCCTTTTTGTATCTCAAATGGTAGAAATTGGGGAGTGAAAAAAATATCTAGACGGTGGCATTTCTGATAGCATTCCGTTGGAAAAAAATGCCGTCAATTGGGTTATGACAAAATTATCGTGATCCTCACCCGTCCGTTAGAATATCGCAAAGAACCGATGAATAAGTTATTGCCGAAGCTGTTTTATCGCCAATATCCTGCCTTGGTGAAAAACGCTAATGATCGCCATATTAACTATAACCAACGGATAACGGAGATTATTCGAGCTGCCGAGCAGAAAGAAATTTTTGTTATTCGCCCGTCACAAACCTTGCCAATCAATCGGTTAGAGCGGGATCCAGCAAAAATTCAAGCGATGTATGATTTGGGCATTGAAGATGGAAAAATCTGCCGTTTCGAATTGCAGGCATATCTACAGGAATAGCAACAGAGTGCTTTTTTTCTGACTTGTCGCGTCATAAACCTAACGCGTATTTTTAATGCCTGTTTTTAACGGAGTTGCTTTTATTTGCGGCAAAAAGAGCAAAGTTACGGGCAATTTTCAGTGGCAGAATATCTTCCTTGAAGGCTTTATAAAACACATCCATTCCCGTTTGCATCAGCAGATTATCGGCTTTTCGCATACGTTGATAGCGTGATAGCACATTAAAAATCGGCAAAAATTCTGGCCGCACTTTTTGAGCCACCGTGATGACTTCAATCAAAGCTTTCACGTCTTTAAACCCCAAATTTACTCCCTGCCCCGCCAACGGGTTAATTGTGTGGGCCGCATCACCGACCAGTACTACACCGTCTTTAAAATAATCCTGCGCATGGCGACGGGTAAGAGCAAAACTACCTGAACGCTGAACTTTAATTTTGCCTAATCGAGCAGGGAAAGCACGTTCAATTTCATCGGTTAATCGCTCGTTATCCAATTCTGTCAGCGCACGGATTTTTCGGTTCGTCATACCATACCAAACAGGCACGTTTACCCATTAGTGGCAAAAAAATGCACGCGGACCGCTCGGAAAAATTGTTGCCAAGTGATATCCTGTTGTTCGATTTCCGTATCTACAATAACCAACATACAACTTTGCCGATATTGCCAGCCTGTTAGCCCGATTCCGGCGATTTCGCGCAACGTTGAATTCGCGCCATCAGCGGCAATAACCAACGGTGCGCTGTAGGGATTGCCCGTTAGTTAAAAATCTGCCAGTTCTGACCGCACTTTTCAATTTTTCCACATCATAACCGACTGACGTCTGCACGTTTGCTTTATCTGCAAAGGTTCGCCATAAACCAAGCTGAATCAAATTGTTTTCCACCATAAAGCCTAATTCCGGCAGATTCAGTTCACTACTGTGAAAACAGGTGGAAAAACCGTCAATTTCCCAAGTTTCCAACGCGCGATACGGACAAACCCGCATGTTCTCAATATATTGCCAGACATTGAGTTGTTTCAGTAAGTTTACCGAAGCTGCACTAATTGCGGAGATCCGCAAGTCATAGGGGGCATCGGCATCGAATTCCGGCAGGGGACGCGTGTTCGATAAGTTGAATTTGTAATCCCAAACGAGCTAAACCGGCAGCACAAGCAGCGCCGATCATACCGCCACCGATGATAATGATGTCTTTAGGAATTGGCATAGCCCTTCTCCGTTTGCTATTAGGATTACACTGTTGCGCATATATTTTCTATTGCTTTGCTTAAACAAAGAAAAAGCGAAAAAAATGCGCTAAGAAATATATGGTCACTCTGAGGTGGGAAACCGATGTTTCTTTATTCTACCCACAACGAGTAAAATCCCCAATTAAATTTATTAAAAAACTGGTCATTTTATCCTCGAATCGGTAAAATACCCCACTAAATTTTTACAGAGCAATATTTAAACGAACACCTATTATGGCACAGAAATTACATATCAAAACCTGGGGCTGCCAGATGAACGAATACGACTCATCTAAAATGGCAGACTTACTTCTCAACACTCACGGACTGGAATTAACCGAAGAAGCGGAAGAAGCCGATGTGTTGTTACTCAATACCTGTTCCATCCGTGAAAAAAGCGCAGGAAAAAGGTATTCCACCAACTGGGACGGTGGAAAAAAATCTGAAAAAGAACAAACCGAATCTGGTGATCGGCGTGGGAGGCTGTGTTGCTTCTCAGGAAGGCGCACATATTCGTGAGCGTGCGCCTTATGTGGATATTGTATTCGGTCCGCAAACATTGCACCGTTTACCGGAGATGATTAACCAAATTCGTGGTGGTAAAAAGTTCGGTAGTGGATGTCAGTTTTCCGGAAATCGAGAAGTTTGACCGCTTGCCTGAACCGAGGCGGAAGGCCCGACGGCTTTTGTATCGATTATGGAAGGCTGTAATAAATATTGCTCGTTTTGCGTAGTACCTTATACGCGCGGGTGAGGAAGTCAGCCGTCCTGTGGATGATATTTTTATTTGAAATCGCACAACTTGCAGAACAAGGCGTGCGCGAAGTGAATTTGCTCGGGCAAAATGTGAACGCTTACCGTGGGCCAACCTTTGATGGTGAAATTTGTTCTTTTGCCGAATTATTACGCTAGTGGCGGCGATTGACGGTATTGACCGTTTGCGCTTTACAACCAGCCATCCGATTGAATTTACCGATGATATTATTGATGTTTATCGTGATACGCCGGAGCTGGTCAGTTTCCTACATTTACCGGTGCAAAGCGGTTCCGATCGGATATTGACGATGATGAAGCGTAACCATACTGCGTTGGAATATAAATCCATTATCCGTAAATTGCGCAAAGTGCGCCCTGACATTCAAATCAGTTCGGATTTTATCGTCGGCTTTCCGGGAGAAACCGATCAGGATTTTGAAGATACAATGAACCTGATTGCGCAAGTGAATTTTGATATGAGCTTCAGTTTTATTTATTCGGCACGTCCCGGCACGCCTGCTGCCGATATGCCGGACGATGTAACAGAAGAAGAAAAGAAACAACGGTTATATTTGCTACAGGAGCGGATCAATCAACAGGCTGCGCAATTTGGTCGTCGTATGCTTGGCACGGAGCAACGCGTGTTGGTGGAAGGGGCCGTCTAAGAAAGACATTATGGAGTTGACCGGCCGTACCGAAACTAATCGTATTGTTAATTTCAAAAGGTACACCGGATATGATCGGTAAGTTCGTTGATATTAAAATCACCGATGTGTGGACTAATTCCCTGCGTGGGGATGTAGTGCGCACCGAAGACGAAAATGGGGCTTCGTGTAGTGCAATCGCCACAGGCTGTGATTAACCGCACTCGCAAAGAAGACGAACTGGGCGTAGGGCGTTATGTGGCATAATGTTTTGAAGGTTTAAGCATCTATTAGCCATTTGGCGATATGCCGTATCCCAAAACAAGCAAAAAAACCGACCGCACTTTGCCGGACAATCCGAACAATGCGGTCGGTTTGTTTTATTGAGATGTGACTAGTGCACGCTTTGATTAGGCTGATGCGAAGCAAAAGTGCGGTCACAAAAAGCACTGTTTTTTTGCACGTTGACTTTGCCAACGATCCTGACCGGTGGAACAAGTTTGCATGCAAACTTGTGAATAATTTTAAACGCGTTTTTGATTTGACTTTGACGAACGGCGTTTGAATAAGGTAGTATGATTTTTATTTGAATTTTTAGGAAAGAGAATGAAAAATACAACATTTGATCAAGCAACATCATTTAGGATTGCTGTTCCGACAAGGTTCGTTCGGATTCGAGAAAGAAAGTCAGCGTGTACACGCTGATGGCTCGATTGTAACTACGCCACATCCGAAATCTTTCGGTAGCCGTTCTTATCATCCCTATATTCAAACCGATTTTTGCCGAAAAGCCAGCTTGAATTAATTACACCTCCGAATAAAAAAAGTAGAAGACAGTTTACGCTGGTTGTCTGCTATTCACGAAGTGGTGTTACGCTCTCTGCCTGATGATGAATATATTTTCCCGCTTAGTATGCCGGCAGGGTTGCCACCGGCAGAAAAAAATTAAAGTTGCGCAATTGGATGATCCGGCTGATGTGGCCTATCGTGAACATTTAGTGAAGTCCTACGGTACCTACAAACAAATGGTAAGCGGCATTCATTATAATTTTCAGTTAGATGCGGATTTAATTCAGACCTTATTTAAAGCCCAGAGCGAATATCAAAGTGCGGTGGAATTTCAGAACGATTTATATCTCAAAATGGCGAAGAATTTCCTACGCTATCAATGGATTTTTGCTATACCTGCTGAGTGCCACGCCGATTGTCGATAAAAACTATTTTTAAAGACGGCATTTCTCCGCTGAAACCGAATCAATATGTGCGTAGCCTACGTTCAAGTCAATATGGCTATGTGAATGCGCCTGAAATCATCGTTTCCTACGATAGTGTGGAAAAAGTATGTTGAAACGCTAGAACATTGGGTGGCGGAAGGAAAAATTGATTGCCGAGAAGGAATTTTTATTCCAACGTGCGTTTGCGCGGTGCGAAAAAAGGCGCGTGAGTTCTTGGATAACGGAATTCAATATTTAGAGTTTCGTCTGTTTGATCTTAACCCGTTTGAACCTTACGGCATCAACCTTGAGGATGCGAAATTTATTCATCATTTTATTTTATTGATGATTTGGATGGATGAAACGGCGGATCAACAAGCGGTAGAATTAGGAAAATCCCGTCTTGCCGAAGTAGCATGGGAAGACCCGCGCAGCCAAACTGCTTACCGAGCGGAAGGTGAGACAATATTAAATCAATTACTGATAATGCTGGAACAAATTGGAGCGGAAGATGAGATCGCGCGCATTGTGAAAGATAAACTAGCTCAGTTCATTGAACCGGAAAAAAACTCTGTGTGGTCGCCTGGTTAATGCAATCGAACAGGCGGGTGGTTATCAACGGCTGGGGGCAGAGTTAGCTATTCGCAATAAACAGCAAGCGTTTGAGCGTTTCTATGCGCTGTCCGCATTTGACAATATGGAGCTTTCCACACAGGCTTTACTGTTTGATTTGATTCAAAAAGGTATTAAAACCGAGATTCTGGATGAAAACGATCAGTTCCTTTGTTTGCAACATGGTGAACATATTGAATATGTTAAAAACGGTAATATGACCTCACACGACAGTTATATTTCGCCACTGATTATGGAAAAACAAGGTCGTTACTAAAAAAAGTGCTAGCAAAAAGCCGGTTTCAATGTGCCGCAAAGTGTGGAATTTACCTCATTGGAACAAGCCGTAGCAAGTTATCCGTTATTTGAGGGGAGAGCGGTGGTGTTCAAACCGAAATCTACCAATTACGGATTGGGTATCAGTATTTTCCAACAAGGGGTACACAACCGCGACGACTTTACCAAAGCGGTGGAAATCGCTTTCTGTGAAGACAAAGAAATTATGGTAGAAGATTACCTAGTGGGAACGGAATATCGTTTCTTTGTGCTGGGCGAGGAAACGCTTGCTGTGTTGTTACGTGTGCCGGCGAATGTAGTCGGCGACGGAGTGCATACAGTGGCGCAATTGGTAGCGACGAAAAACGCTCATCCGTTGCGTGGTGACGGTAGCCGTACGCCACTGAAGAAAAAATTGCTCTCGGCGATATCGAACAATTACAACTGAAAGAGCAAGGATTAACTGTCGATAGCATTCCGGCGAAAGATCAACTTGTTCAGCTGCGTGCCAATTCTAATATCAGCACCGGTGGCGACAGCATTGATATGACCGATGAAATGCACGATAGCTACAAACGGCTGGCGGTTGGAATTACTAAAAGCAATGGGTGCGGCGGTATGTGGTGTGGATTTGATTATCCCTAATTTGAAAAAGCCTGCTGAAGCAAGTTTAAGTTCTTGGGGAGTGATTGAGGCGAATTTCAACCCGATGATGATGATGCATATTTTTCCCCTACGCAGGAAAAATCACATCGGCTGACACAAAAACGTTATTAAGATGTTGTTTCCGGAATTAGCCTAATCATCAAAAGTGCGGTCGATTTTAAAAGGCGTTTTGCAAAAACGCTGGAAAAAAACGACCGCACTTTTTACAATAAACTTCATCAAACGGGGGCCTATTAGGCAAAACCCAATATTAATTTAAGGACACCAACTTGACAAAGCAACACAGCGAAACATTCACCCTCGAACCGCAGGATAACTACCGCTTGCAATCTCTTTTGCGGTGCATTTTGATCAAAATATCCAACTGATTGAAAAAGAATTTAACCTGATTATTTTCCCGTCGTAATTTTACCTTCACTATTCAATCCAACGATGATGAAGCCAAACCGCATCATATTCAATTGATTAAAAAGTGCGGTCAAATTAATTGAAGATTTATATCTCGCTACTGCCCCTGTGCGTGGACAGATTAAGGAAATGGATTTAGAAGACGTGCATATTGCCATTCAGGAAAGCCGAATGCTGTCGCAACAAAGTGACGAACGCTCTGAAAGTAAAGCATACAGCACTACGATTAAAAACTAAACGCGGGTTGATTAAACCGCGCGGTAAAAATCAGATTGAGTATCTGCATAATATCTTAACTCACGACATCAGTTTTGGGATTGGGCCTGCGGGAACGGGAAAAACCTTTTTGGCAGTGGCCGCCGCAGTGGAAGCGTTGGAGCGGCAGGAAGCCAGACGTATTTTGCTAACCCGTCCGGCAGTGGAGGCTGGAGAAAAACTGGGTTTTCTACCCGGAGATTTAGGGGCCAAAAATCGAGCCTTATTTGCGCCCGTTGTACGATGCGCTGTTTGAAATGCTTGGATTTGAGAGAGTGCAAAAACTGATGGAACGTAATGTGATTGAAATTGCACCGCTTGCCTATATGCGTGGGCGCACTTTAAACGACAGCTTTATTATTCTTGATGAAAGCCAAAATACCACAGTGGAGCAAATGAAAATGTTCCTCACCCGTATTGGTTTTAATTCCAAAGCAGTGATTACCGGCGACATTACTCAAATCGATTTACCGCGCAGTCAGAAATCCGGCTTGCGTCACGCCATAGATGTAGCTGTGCAACGTGCCTGAATTGAGTTTCAACTATTTCGACAGCAAGGATATTGTGCGTCATCCTGTCGTGGCGAAGGTCGTGCAAAGCCTATGAAAAATGGGAAGCGGAGGATGAAATTCGTAAACAAAAAAATTGCAGAACAACGTCAAGCGGAACGTGAGATTACGGAAAATATAAAACAAAACTAAAATGAACCGCACTTTTTTTACGTCTAATAAATATTCTCAATTTTGTATAAAAACTTATTATGAATACTCTAGTAATTATAGGTAATGGATTTGATCTTGCTCACGAATTACCTACAAAATATTCTGACTTTTAAAAAAATTATTTTAGAAAAACAATATTAAAAAAATTCTGGTTATAAAGATTTTTATGAAAGTTTAAATACTTACATTGATAATGAAATATTGTGGAATTCATTTGAGGAAGCCCTTGGCAATTTAGATGAAGATAAATTATGTGATGATTGCTCAGCATTTCTTTTTAGATTATGGTGCTGAAGATTGGTCAGATTCAGGACACCATGATTATCAATATGAACTTCAGCAAAGATTGCGATTTTCATCTCTAATTAGTACATATTTAAAAAGAGTGGATAAACGGAATTTATGTTAAAAAAATAACAATGTATTTTCTTCAGAAATAATAAATAAAAATCACTTATTTCTTAGTTTTAATTATACTAACACGCTAGAAGAAATCTATAAAAATCCCTAACAAACAAATTTTATATATACATGGGAGTGTAAAAAATTTCAAATGATCTAATTGTTGGACATCATGATAAAAAGCCTGATAAAAAAATGAAGAAAAAAATGCGTTATGATGAAGACCCAAGGGTGGAAGCTGGAAATTTTATTATTAATGATTATTACAAGAAAACTTTTAAAGATACTGAGAAAAATAATAAAAGAAAATATAATATTTTTTTAATGGCTTATCAAAAATATCTACAATATATGTATTAGGACATTCTTTATCTGACATTGATCTTGATTATTTTAAGAAAATTAAATCAATTGCTTTAAGTAAGGCCCATTGGTATGTAGTGATCAACTAATTCAACAGTCCCCGATAGGTTGTTTCTGCTAAAACAGGCGGCAAACCTTGATTGTAACGATGTGGGCGAACAAAATTGTAATACATCACATAATCTCTCACATCGTCCATCGCCAGCCCCAAGGTTAGATAGCCGCCCTCTTGCATCCATTCATATTTAAAGCTGCGGAACCAACGCTCCATTGGGGCATTATCCCAACAGTTACCTCGGCGACTCATACTTTGGGTTAAACCATAGTCTTGCACCGTTTTGCAGAATACCTTGCTACCATAAATGCTGCCTTGGTCTGAATGGAAAATCATTTTCGCCGTCTTTTTGACATTCAGCATTGCGTGATGCAAAGCATCTACAACCAAGTCGCTGTCATGATGACGGCTCAGCTTCCAACCCACCACTTGGCGGTTGCAGAGATTAATCACCACCGCTAAATAGCACCAAATCCCATTGACTTTAAGATAGGTCGTATCGCCACAAAGCACAGTTGTATCGGTATTTGGTGTAAACTCACGGTTCAAATGATTGGCAAAAATCTGTCCATTCTCTTTATTTCGATTTTGCCATTTTTGCGGCTGTTTGCTGAATAATCCCTGCTGTTTCATTAATTTTCTGACCAAATATAGCCCAATAAAGATGCCTTTCCGTTTCAATAAATCTCGCAATGTCCGCTTGCCTGCCGAGCCTCGACTTTCGACAAACAGCGATTTGATTTCTACCGAAAGTGCGGTGTGTTTTTGTGGCGTTTTTACCGCTTTTACATTGGGCATAATACGCACTCTCAGACACCTCAAACAGCGCACAAAGTCGTTTGATTCCGCGCGATTTTAACGTCGTGACGGCTTGGTATTTTGCCTCTCGAGAGACATTAAAAATCGCGGTAGCCTTTTTAGAATGAGCTTATCTTCTTCCAATTCTTTGATGCGTTTTTCCAACTCGTAAATGCGCTGTTGTTCGGGGAAATCGGTTTGCTGCCGGGTAAGATATAACCTTGATTCTCCGCTTCAACTTGGCTTATCCAACGACGCAATGCTGTTTCACCGATGTCTAATTCTCGACAGGCTTGTGCAATTGAATAACCACGTTCTTTGATTAATTTAACCGCTTCAGCTTTGAACTCCGGGCTGAAAAAAACGTCTTGCTCTTTTTCATTATAAAATCCTCTTGTTGATGGTATTTTTACCACCTATTGAGGACTGCGGGATTAGTGTACCACTACAGTATATATCTTATTATAATGAAAAATGATGAAAAACAGATTAGAAATTTTAAAGAGAAATTAGAACTAGACAATCTTGAAGCAGTACATATTGATAGATTTAAAATAATACGATCATGTTTATGGTAAGTTCCTACAGATAGCATGCGTCTTTTTATATGTATTTCTGGAATCCGTATGGGGAGATATGCTGGTGTGGGAAGCTGAGGATGAAATCCGTAAACAAAAAAATTGCAGAACAACGTCAAGTAGAACGCGAGCTTACGGAAAATATAAAAACAAAACTAAAATTAACCGTACTTTCTGTCATCGAGATAACAAAAAGCCATTTAGCATTCACTAAATGGCTTTTTGTTTTTATATTTTATTGTTTTGCCACAATCTTGCCGTCAACGTAATCCACGGTAATCGGTTTTTCCGGTAGCAAACTGCCGGAAAAGGATTTGTTGCGCTAACGGGTTCTCAATTTCTTGCTGAATCGCACGTTTTAACGGACGCGCGCCGTAAATCGGGTCATCAGCCGATTTCGCTAATGAAATTGAGGGTGGCGTCAGTAAAGTGCAACACATAGCCACGGCTTTCCATGCGGTTGATTAAGCGTTTTAACTGAATTTCCGCAATGGCACGAATGTTGTCTTTATTCAACGGATGGAACACCACGGTTTCGTCAATTCGGTTAATAAATTCCGGACGGAAATGTTGGCTTACCACAGACATCACTAACGCTTTCATGTCGTCGTAGCTTTCTTCTTGGTTGCCTTGAATCAAATCGGAGCCTAAGTTAGACGTCGCGATCACCACTGTATTGCGGAAATCCACGGTTCTGCCTTTGTCCGTCGGTTAAGCGACCATCATCCAACACTTGTAACAAAAATGTTGAACACATCGTGGTGCGCTTTTTCCACTTCGTCGAGCAAAATCACAGAATACGGGCGACGACGTACGGCTTCAGTTAAATAACCGCCTTCTTCATAGCCCACATAGCCCGGAGGTGCACCGACCAAGCGGGACACGCTGTGTTTTTCCATGAATTCGGACATATCGATACGCACCATGGCATCTTCGCTGTCGAATAGGAATTTAGCCAAGGTTTTGCACAATTCGGTTTTACCCACACCGGTTGGCCCTAAGAACAAGAAGGAACCAATTGGGCGATTTGGATCGGAAAGCCCGGCTCGGCTACGACGAATGGCGTTCGCCACGGCATCCACGGCTTCGTTTTGCCCGATAACGCGTTTGTGCAATTCCTCTTCCATACGCAAGAGTTTTTCTTTTTCACCTTCCATCATTTTGGCGACCGGAATGCCGGTGGCACGGGAAAAGCTTACTTCGGCGATTTCCTCATCGGTCACGCGGTAGCGTAGCAAGGTCATTTCTTTGCCTTCGCCTGTTTCCGCCTGCGCTAATTGTTTTTCCAACGATGGAATCACGCCGTATTGCAATTCGGACATTTTATTTAAATCGCCTGCACGACGGGCTTGTTCCATTTGGGTGCGCGCATCTTCTAGTTTTTTTCCTTGATATGCTGCGTACCGGAAAGGGGCGGCTTTTTCGGATTTCCACACTTCTTCCAGTTCGGCATATTCACGTTCTTTTTCCGCCAATTCTTTTTCTAACATCTCCAAACGCTTACGGCTGGCATCATCATCTTCTTTTTTTCAATGCCTGCTGTTCTAACTTCAGTTGGATAATGCGTCGCTCCAAGCGATCCAATGGCAACGGTTTTGGAATCGATTTCCATCCGAATGCTGGATGCAGCTTCATCGATCAAGTCGATGGCTTTATCCGGCAACTGACGATCGGAAATATAACGATTCGACAGGGGTTGCTGCTGCGACAATCGCAGGGTCGGTAATTTCAACGTGATGGTGCAATTCATAACGTTCCTGTAAGCCACGCAAAATAGCAATGGTGTCTTCCACGCTTGGTTCGCCCACAAACACTTTTTTTGGAAACGACGTTCAAGTGCGGCGTCTTTTTCAATGTATTGGCGGTATTCGTCTAACGTGGTCGCACCCACACAATGCAATTCACCACGCGCCAAACTCGGTTTTAACAAGTTGCCCGCATCCATGGCGCCATCGGTTTTACCCGCACCGACCATGGTGTGAATTTCATCAATAAATAAAATGACGCGCCTTCTTCCTGCGCTAATTCTTTTAAGACGGCTTTCAGGCGTTCTTCAAATTCACCGCGATATTTTTGCTCCGGCGATTAATGCGCCCATATCAAGTGAAAAGCACGCGTTTATTTTTCAAACCTTCCGGCACTTCGCCGTTCACAATACGCTGTGCCAACCCTTCCACAATAGCGGTTTTACCTACGCCAGGTTCACCGATAAGAACCGGATTATTTTTAGTACGGCGTTGCAACACTTGGATGGCACGGCGAATTTCTTCATCACGTCCGATAACCGGATCCAACTTGCCGCTTTCCGCCCGAGCGGTAAGGTCAATCGTATATTTTTCCAACGCTTGACGGCTGTCTTCTGCATTTTGATCGTTCACAGACTGTCCTCCTCGAATTTGTTTCACTGCTTGTTCTAGGCTTTCTTTTTTTGGCACCGCACTTACGCAAAATTTCATTTTAATGCACCTTTTTCTTCTAGTGCGGCTAATAAAAACAACTCAGAAGAAATAAATTTATCATTGTTGCGTTGTGCAATTTTATCGCATAAGTTCAACAGGTTAAGCAATCCTCGAGAAACTTGTACATCGCCACCGTTGCCTGAAACCTGAGGGTAATTTTGCCAACTCGCTATTTAACTCATTACGCAATAACGCTACATTAACTCCACCTGCCGTTAGAATCGGCGCGACAGAACCATCTTGTTGATTCAAAAGTGCGGTTAATAAATGCACCGGTTCGATAAACTGGTTATCTCTACCCAGGGCTAATGATTGTGCTTCAGCAAGAGCTTGTTGAAATTTCGTGGTAAATTTTTTTCAATATTCATATTTGCATCCTTCCTTTTTAAATTGACTGAACTTTTTAGTTCGTAAGAACAAAATGCGATTAAATTTTAGGAATTCAAGGGGGAATATGGAAATATTTTTATGTTAAATAAGAAAAGTTTTTTTATCGCAGGTTCTTATTTCTTTAAAACGTCATAAAGTTGTGGTACCACTTGGCTTATCATTGTCAGTTGTTGAAATGGGACGTTGTATTCCGTTGCAGAATCGTTTATTTCTGCATTGCCTTGTTTTTAGGCTTAGCTCAAGATTTAAGTATAGGCCGGCAAATTCGTCGGCGGGTAATTTTTCGATATTTTCCAACAGGTAAATGATCTTTTTGGCAGTTGGATAAAGAAATTTGATGAAAAAGCAATATTCTGATGTAGGGTTTTTCATTTTATGGCGATAGGTCGCCAAGCCGGAAATGTAGCTTAGTAGGCTATAATTAAAGCTTAAGTAGCTCGAAACCTTGTTGTAAATGTGTCGCATATTTCGTGGGCTCGTTGTTCATGTTCGATACCACAGTGGAAAGTGCGGTCAGATTTTCATGCGTTTTGCGACGCATAATGCGATATTTAAATTCATCGCCTTTACCAAATTGTAGTTGACTGATGATATAGAGCAGATATTTCGCACAGCTTTGAATAGCTTTTCGACCGGTGCTGCCAAGTTGTAGATATTTCCAATCAGGAGATATATAAGAGACGGCAAGCCATGCGATTGCCGTGCCGATTAAGGTGTCAAGCAGGCGTGGCATGGTGGCGGCATAGATGTCAAATCCCATAATGTCAAAAACCGGCAAGCACTTGAATAGTGATGAAAAAATGTTGAGAAACTATAATTGTTGGTACGGAAAAATTGAAACAATGTGCTGGTGAATACCACCACACCTAGCTTGGCTTCTAAGGTTGAAGTCATATAAAGGGAGTAATGAGCCGATTAATACACCCAAAAATGGTACCGATAATCCGCTGTTTAAGGCGTAATTTGGTGGCGGAATAATTCGGTTGGCAGACAAAAACAGCAGTGAGGAGGATCCAATACCCAAGTTCCAATTGTAGAAATTCAACCATAGCGCAACAAAGAAATACTACGATTGATAAGCGTACGGCGTGGCGAAATAATTGGGATTGAAAGGTTAAATTGCTACGGATTGCATATAAAATATTTCCTAATCCAGTGATCTGTTCAGTGTGAATTTGTGCCCGTTCAGTGTTACTTTGTGTTTGTTCCAGATGATGTAATTGTCTCATCCACGCCTTGCAAATTTTCTAATAATGTTTTGATGTGTAATAACTCTTTCGGTTTATCCGAGTGTTGTTCGGCATACAGTTCAAAAAGATTGATTAATTCCGGATATGGCTTTTTCCAAGCGCGGATTGTAGCGATAATCACCGTTTTGTTGTAGATTTTGTGCGATGTCACGACAGGCTTGTGCTTGTAGTTCCAACAGGCGTTGCATGCGGAAAATCAAATCGGTGTTTTTCAATTTTTCGGCAAGAGATAAATAATTAAAATGACTGGAATTGGCGCGTTCATGAATATCTTGCGCGGTGAAATAATAATGTAGCAGTTTATTGGTACGGCTGTAACGGTGTTGCCCTCGGATACGGTAAAAACAATGCCGTGCGACAGGTGTTGAAGGCATTGATTAGTGAACTGTTTTTCATTGCCAAGTTGACATGCTTATGTTCAAGCTGTTCGGTATCATCGGGATCAAAAAACGTGGATTTAGCATCTAAATACTCAGACAACGCAAGAAAAGGCTTTGGCTACGCTTTCCTGCACCGGGCGATAAGGAAATAACAAGTAAACGATTACGCTAATCAGGCTGTATAGCAATGTACCACTTAGAATCATTAATGGGTTGATATACCAAGGTGTTTGTGCCGAATAGGTCAAAATCGTATAAATGGCGACCACTAATGTGCCGAAAGCGATAGTGTTATAGCGTTGCCCGACTGCCCCAATCATCGTAAAACAAAAATGTCATTGAGGTCATCAACAAGATAAATATTAGGCTTTCATCAATGAATAGTTGCACACTGACCGATGAGATCGAAAAAGAGAGTAGTGTATAAAAAAATATTTTTTTAGTCGACCCGACAAACGATGATCTAAGTCCACCAAAGCCGCCTGCGATGATACCTAAAATCAACGGCATACTTTTGTTGCGAAATGTTCAATGCCCAAATTAACAGTGCCGCAATATTAACGGCAATGAAAATTGGAATGGTTGCAATGATTTTTGGCGTTGAACAGCGTTTTGTTTGGGTTAGGCATTACGTTTGCTTTCAAAAATCGCGACGTGCTGCTTCTTCCCTAGCCATCTGTGCCAGTTCTTTTGGCACAACACGTTTGCCCTAACAGGGAAAAAGGGAAATAGCAGCTAGCTTAAAAATTTGCTACACCGACAGGAATGCCGATAATCGTTACACATTGAGCGATGCCACTGAAAAATGTGCATCAGGCAAAAGCCACCAGCCGAAAAATAAACCAAACTACGTTTAACAACGAGCCTAAATTGTTTGCAAGTGAACTAGTCGGTTCTAAAAAAATTTAACGTGAATAATATCGTTACCAAAAGGGAACAGTGACATTTTGGTAATTTCCCAACAGCTACGAGAATAAGGAAGTGTAACAATTAGCACGGCAGTGACGACGGTGGCGAGTAACCAGCCTAACGTGGTAGCAAATCCGCCTAGCACTGAAATTCAGAATATTCAAAATTAAAGCCATGTGATTTCCTTATATGCAAAAGTGCGGTCATTTTACGGATTATTTTAACCTGGCGTTGAGGTAACCTTGATAATCTGGAATACGAATTACCATTTCGTCGTTAAACGCATATGAACCGATAAAAAAGTCTGCGGTTGCTTGATTCATCGCAACTGGAATGTTCCATACAGTTGCAATCCGCATGAGTGCTTTTTACATCGGGATCGTGCGGTACAGCATTCATTGGATCCCAAAAGAAAATCATTAAGTCAATTTTTAGTTCTGCAATTAATGCGCCGAGTTGCTGATCGCCTCCCATAGGCCCGCTTAATAAATTATTGATTTGCAATGCGGTTTCTTTCTGAATTAAATTTCCTGTCGTACCTGTTGCATACAGCGTATGCGGAGCAAGTGAAGTGCGGTTAGTTTTGCACCAGTTTATTAAATCTTGTTTGCAGTGGTCGTGCGCAACCAACGCTATGCGTTTGTGGGCAGGCAGAGTTCGAGTTGTAGTTTGCATTGTTGCTCCTAAAGAAAAAGTGAGCTAGGCTCACTTAATGGAAAATGTTTCAGCCTGTTCGATGAGCGCTGAAGGTTTGCTATAATCTATTGTTTTTCAGCCCATTTTAAGAAACGTTGACGGGTTTCCTTATCGGCTTGTTGGAACCAATATTGCAACATTTGTTCTGCCGCATTTTCGCCTTGCACGGTAACTTTGCCTTTTGTACTTTACCGCTTGCAGCGATAGTTGCATTTGGCATGGTTGCCGGTAAACTTGCCGAAGCAAATGCAGGCACTGCAGCTTTTGCGCCGGAAGCGTTATAGTTAGATAAGTTTTCTGCTAAATTTGCACCCGGTAAAAAAATCCTTCCTGTTTTAAATATTCTTGCTTGGTTGAAATTTCGGTACCAGTGGCGGTTTTCACGCTAATTGTCGGGCTACGTTTAAATTTATCAGCATCACGTTCGGTTTCAAGGCGAGGAGCGGAAATAACAATATCTTCTGTTAGACCTTGAAATGTCACGACAATCGGATCGGATTCAAATAAATTGCGGTCGGAACCGGCACGGACGACTTCGGAAACACGAACAACCACTTGGTGAGTTTGTGTGTCATTGATGTTAAAAAGAACGGGTATCTTTTAATAATGATTGACTTGCTTTTTGACCGTCAACCGCTAAAAAAATTCAACGTTTGATGAACCTGTGACAACGCCAGCAAAGCTTACTGTGCTAGTGAATAATGCGGTAGCGGCTAATGCGGCAAAACGAAATTTCATAGTTACCTCTTTTTTTCATTTAAGAAACTGTTGGGTGATTTTCCACTTTAAAAACGCACTTTAAGCAAAGTGTGGCTTGTATCCCTATGCTAATTTGCATAAAATGAAAATAGAAAAACGCAAAAAAATTGCATTTTTCTGAAAAAGATCAATTAATTTGGGCGGATGATAGGAGGTGAATGAGCGATGATAAAACTGCAATTTACGGTTTATGGCATTGTGCAAGGAGTAGGTTTCCGTTATTTCACCTGGGGCAAAGCCAAAGAGCTCGGGCTAAGTGGTGTGGTGCGTAATTTGTCTGACGGCTCCGTATTAGTGATAGCCTGTGGCGATGAAGCGCAACTGGGCAAACTGCGCGAATGGTTGTGGCAGGGCCCGAGATATTCGCGTGTAGATAATGTGGTTGAGCAAATTTATCTTGGACAACGTCAGTTTGAGGGATTTTCAGTGGAAAGTTAGATTTGGCGGTAACATTTGACTAATGTGCAGAAGATGAGACTTGGTTTGATAGGCTAATGTTTTAAACGGGGCTATCAGATTGAGTTTTATCTTCTGCACATATAACGCTATTTGAAAATAGCTGAAAAACAGACCGCACTTTTGGACTCAAAAGGAACGCTATTATCGGCTTTTCCATTTACTCCACGCTAAAGCGAGAGAAGAAAAAAAGCTTGGACAATAACGATGCAAGGTCCAATATCAGCATTGATATGGTAGCTTAGCAAAAGTACCTGAGGTGCTGGATAATACTGAGGTTAATACAGCAAGCAGCATCATTTTCTCAAATCGGTTGGTTAACAACATAGCGGTGATGCCCGGTGAAATTAACATTGCAACCACTAAAATCACACCAACCACTTGCATTGCGGTAACAATGGTCAAAAGCAAGCAGTATCAGCAAGCCGTAGTACAGTCGTTTAGGGGAAAGGCCGGCGACACGAGCATGGCTTTGGGTCAAAAACAATAGAGCAGAAAAATCCCTTCTTTTTAAGAAGACAATCAGAAAAACCGCACCGGCAATTAAGCAGGTTTGCAATAATTCGGCGTGACTTACACCCAATAAATTGCCGAATAAAATATGGGTTAAATGTTGATCGGTTTCAACTTCGGTGAATAAAACTAACCCCAATCCAAACATCCCCGAATAGACGATTCCCATCACCGTATCTTCTTTAATACGACTGTTTTCTTTTTAAGTAACCGATACTTAAAGAACATAGCAAACCTGACACAAAAGCGCCGATAATTAACGGTAAACCCAACCAAAAAGCAGCGACAACACCAGGAAGAACAGCGTGGGAAATGGCATCACCCATCAATGACCAGCCTTTTAGTACCAAATAACAAGATAATACAGCACAAATTATGGCGACAATTAAAGCGGTAAACAATGCATTTTGCATAAACGGAAAGGCAAGTGGTTCACTGAACCATAGCAAGAATTTATCCATAATGCTCTCCGTTACGATCTTTTTATTTTTCTTTTTTTGCGCATCAATATGCCGTATTTAGGCGAAAAGAAAAAAATACCAGCAGGAAAAAGCACGGTTTGCAAACAAACGATTAGCCCACCGGTAGCACCGTCCAAATAATAGCTGATATAAGCACCGACTGCGCTACTACTGACGCCCTAAGGCGACGGAAATGATTAATAGTTTGCCAAATCGATCTGTTAATAGATAAGCAGTCGCACCGGGGTGATTACCATCGCGATGACTAACACGGCACCAACGGTTTGCAATGCGGCAACAATGCAGGCACTGAGCAGGGGAAAAAACAGGATTTTGTAACGAAGTGGCGAAAGTCCCACAGAGACGGCCTGAGTTTCATCAAAAAAATACCAATAATAGATTTTTCCAAAACGATAGTAAGAAAAATCAAACAGACTACAATAATAATGCCGACTTGTAATGCATCTTCATCAGCAATGCCTAAAATGTTACCAAGAATAATATCTTGCACGCTTACGGAAGTAGGATTTAGCGAAACAATTAGCAGGCCTGCGGCAAAAAATGTCGTAAAAATAAAGCCGATAACGGCATCTTCCCGTAGTTTGGTTATAGATTTAATCCAAAAGAATTGCGAGGGCGGCTAAAATACCCGAAAAAAACGCACCAATCGCATAAGGCAGTTTGAGTGAGTAAGCGATAGCCACGCCGGGAACAACGGAATGTGACAATGCGTCACCGATTAACGACCAGCCTTTGAGCATTAAATAGGCGGATAAAAATGCACAAATACCACCTACTGCGGCGCTAATAACGATGGCTTTCAACATATAGTTGTAAGTGAAAGGCTCAAGCAATACATCCCACATGTTATTGCCGTCCTTGCGAAAATGATGAAAATTCTGACCGCTCTTTTTCCAGTTGAGACGAATCCTTTGTTTGGGTAGGCCGGACACTCTCTTGTGAGTGGCTTTTATTGAGTGAAGCTGGCGGATCGATTTTTGGTTTGTCCGTAAAATACTGCCGGGCGTTCATCGTCAGTTAATACCGTGACAGAACGATTGTCTTCATCATCATGTAAATCGCTACCTGCGAGCTTAATATGCCGTAACACACCGCCGAAGACTTGTTCCAAATTATGTTGGTTGAAGGTTGTTTCGGTTTTTACCGGTTGCGATTACCGTACGGTTAATCATTACAACTGATCACAAAAAATCGGGTACGCTACCAAGATTATGTGTGGAAACCAAGATTAAATGCCCTTCGCTACGTAGCTGACCAAGTAGTTCAATAATGGCATTTTTCGGTTTTTTTACATCCACACCGGTGAAAGGTTCGTCCAATAAAATTACTTTGCTTTTGCTGAGCAAGAGCACGAGCTAAAAACACCCGTTTCTTTTGACCGCCCGAGAGTTCTCCGATTTGGCGCTCGGCTAAATGTTCTATATCAACCCGTTGCATTGCCTGCCGGACTTTTTTTGTTTATCTTGCGGCTTTGGAATACGCAAAAATTCATATAACCATAGCGCCCCTGCATAACAACGTCATATACCGACACGGGAAATTGCCAATCCACATCTTCACTTTGTGGTACATAGGCGATTAAGTTTTGCTTCAACGCTTGTTCAATCGGTAAACCGCAGAGTTTTTACTGTTCCTTGTTGTGGTTTCAGTAACCCCATTAGGCTTTTTAAATAGAGTAGATTTGCCACTTCCGTTAACACCAACTAAAGCGCAAGTCGTTCCGCCTGCCAAGCGGAACGAGATATCGTAAATTGCAGTATGCCCGTTATTGTATCGTACGGTAACATCTTGTACTTCAATTGAGGCTGAGATCTGCTGTGAAGACATTATTTTTCAAATCCTTTAACGATGGTTGAAACCGTTACGTTTAATAAATCAACATAAGTTGGTACAGGACCGTCTTTGTTTGATAGTGAATCTACATAAAGTACACCACCATACTTCGCTCCGGTTTCTTTTTGCAACTTGTTTCATCGGTTTCGGTGAAATCGTACTTTCGCTGAATACAACAGGAATATTATTTTTACGTACCGCATCAATTACTTTTTCGTACTTGTTTCGGTGTGCCTTGTTGTTCTGCATTGATTGGCCATAAATAGACTTCTTTTGAAACCGTAATCTTTGGTTAAATAGCCAAAAGCTCCCTCACTAGTGACTAACCAGCGTTTATTTTCAGGGACTTGAGCCAATTTTTTTCACGTAACGGTTTATCCAACTGTTTAATTTTTTTCCGCATAACGCGTGGCGTTTTCTTCATATGTTTTTGCATTTTGCGGATCATATTTTATAAAAAGCATTTTTTTGATGTTTTTCAATGTAAATTAACGCATTGCTGGTTGACATCCACGCGTGTGGGTTTGGTTTGCCACTATATTCACCTTCATAAATGGATACCGGCGTAATACCGTCAGTCGCAACTACAGCAGGTACATTTTTTTCATGTTTTGGAAAAAGCGTTCGAACCAACGTTCCAGATTTAAACCGTTCCAGATAATTAAATCAGCAGATTGTGCCTGAGCGATATCTTGTGGAGTCGGCTGATAATCATGAATTTCCGCACCGGGTTTAGTGATGGACTGTACCTCGGCTGCATCACCGGCAACATTTTGAGCAATATCCTGAATTACGGTAAAGGTGGTGACAACTTTAAATTTGGCTTCAACGGCGCCGGTATTAAAAACACATAAAAAAAGCGACCGCACTTAATAAGATTTTACGCATACATTCTCCTTATTTTTTTATTATGTTATAAAATCTGCATAAAGTATATGTCTTTAATTATCATTGTCAAGTGATAATTATTATTATTTGATGAGATGTGCTGGTTTAAACAACTTATAAGCATTTTTGCCGGTTTTGGCAAGCCTGCTAATTTGGTTGCTTGCTTTGCAGGTCCGTCGGGGAAAAAGGCGCTGTAAATAACGGCTATTACCTTTATCCTCGCCTAGTTTCTGTGCCATCGCTTTTACTAGCATTCTAATAGCTGGGGAGGTTTTATATTCCTTATAAAAAAATCACGCACAAAAATGAATGACTTCCCAGTGTGCTTCCGTTAATTGTAAATTTTTCTTTCTCGGCAATCGCCAAAGCAACATCTTGATTCCATTGATTAACATCGAGCAGATAACCCAAAGGGTCGGTTTCAATAATGGTGTTATTTACATTAAGCATTTAATTTTCCGTTGAAACAGCAAATAGAGAAGCGCCCCAATAAAGGGGCGCTGAAGCAATAAGGGTTACGGCTTATTCATCGCGTAAGAAAGAAAGTAGATTTAGTAAACTGATGAACAAGTTGTAGATTGATACGAATAAGCTAACGGTTGCGCGAATATAGTTGGTTTCACCACCGTGAATGATGTTGCTGGTTTCATATAAAAATTGCTGCACTAGAGAAAATCACAAATAATCCGCTGAGAGCAACATGTAATGCCGGCAAGTTAAAGAAGAAACTTGCAATCATTCCGACTAGTAGCACAATAAATAAAGCGAATAGCATTCCTGATAAGAACGACATATCTTTTTTTAGTTGTTAATACGTAAGCGGAGCAAGCAAAAAAATACAGCAGCTGTACCACCTAATGCCAACACAACCAAGTCACTCAAACCTGCGCCAACATAAACGTTTAAAAATTGGTCCAACGGTATAACCTAAAAAAAGCCGGTGAAAGCGAGATGTAGCCAGAATTCCTAAGCCACTATCAGCAAATTTGTGTGTTAGGAAAAAGTAAACCGTAAAAACCGGCTAACATCATAATCAATCCCGGACGTGGCAGATTTAACGACATAGAAATCGCAGCAACAATGGATGAAAAAAAGCCAAAGTTAACGCTAATAAAAAAATAAGTATTACGTAATACTTTGTGTGTTTTTAATAGAGAATCAGATTCCTCTCTTGAATTTACGATAATACGTGGTTGTGATTGCATAGCTAAGGTTCCTCCAGTATCTAGCTAATTAAAAAGAATGTTTTTGTTAAATTAATGTTTAATACATCAAAAGTCAAAACATATTTATTGAAATACCGAGAATGACTAAATAATAATCTTAATGTACTTTTATTTAGAATTAACCATTGAAAAAGTGCGGTTAAAAAAATTTCTCATTTTTTTAGAACTGAAAGATTTTATTTTACTGAACGATCGTTTAGTAAAATAGACCTTTAATTATAGATTTTTGTGAACTGTGTCACAGTTTGAGGTTAAAAATCATACTACTTTTATGATTTTTTTGTTTATAAATTGTACAATAAATAAAGAAATTATTGATTTTCTTATTTGATGAATAGATAATAGGCTCACTTTTTGAAATGTTCTTTTTGACTATGATGTTTAAAAAGAAAAAGAATTTATCAAAAGGATATAAGTTCAAATTGAACTCTCTGATAAAGATGGATCTTAACATTCTTTTTGCATAAAAAAATTTTTGTATTTTTTTATGAAAAGGGATTAAGATAAGGATAACACGATTTTTGTGTTCGGACTTCAGCTATATCAGCTGATAAATTTTTTTAAATTAAGATGACAAACTAAAAAGAGGATCATCACAATGAAAAAAACTGCAATCGCATTAGCTATCGCTGGTTTAGCAGCAGCAACAGTTGCGCAAAGCAGCTCCACAGGCAAACACATTCTATGCCGGTGCTAAAGCTGGTTGGGCATCATTCCACGATGGTGTTAAATATACCGCAGATTCTAGCAATATCGGCTATCACCGTAACTCTGTGACTTACGGTGTTTACGGTGGTTATCAAATCATTGACTACTTGGCAGTTGAATTAGGTTACGACGATTTTGGTCGTAATAAATTCCGTGTTGCCGGTGACGATGTTGTTAAACACACTAACCACGGTGCACACTTAAGCTTAAAAGGTAGCTACCCAATCATTAGTGGTTTAGATGCTTATGCTCGCGTTGGTGCAGCATTAGTTCGTTCTGACTACAAAACTTACGACGGTGTTTCTTTCTTCGGTAACAGAAGAGAACACAGTCTGAAAGTTTCTCCTGTATTTGCAGGCGGTTTAGAATACGCAATTCTTCCAGAATTAGCAGTACGTTTAGAGTATCAATGGGTTAACCGTGTTGGTGAAGTTGAAAGACCAAATGGCGATCGCGCAGACTATCAACCAAGTATCGGTTCTGTAGCAGCAGGTTTATCTTACCGTTTTGGTCAAGGTCAAGCACCTGTAGCAGCACCTGAAGTTGTGAACAAAACCTTCACATTGAACTCTGATGTAACTTTCGGTTTCAACAAAGCTAACTTAAAACCTGAAGCTTCAGGTGTGTTAGATGGCATCTACAGCGAAAATCGCTCAAGTTCAAGCTCCGACAGTTGATGTTGCGGGTTATGCAGACCGTATCGGTAAAAGCGGCATACAACCAAAAAAATTGTCTCAACGTCGTGCTGAAACTGTAGCTAACTACTTAGTTTCTAAAGGTGTTGCTCCACAATCTATTTCTGCAACAGGTTATGGTCAAGCTAACCCTGTAACAGGTAACACTTGTGACAAAGTTAAAGGTCGTAAAGCGCTTATCGCGTGTTTAGCACCGGATCGTCGCGTAGAAATCTCTGTTAAAGGTAACAAAAACTAGCATGTAATTTGCTCGTTAAAATCTAACGATGAGATGCATAAAGACCCTAAACTTTTCGGTTTAGGTCTTTTGTTTTAAGTATTAAATTTAATATTAGGAAATTTATAATGAAAAATTGCTCGTTTTGATTATTGTTGCTGTTATAGCTTTTAGGTGTGGTGCTTGTTCCTAGTTATAACGGTTTAGTCAAAGCCGAAGAAGAAATTGATTCTGTTTGGGCTAATGTAGAATCTACTTATCAGCGCCGCGCGGATTTGATTCCTAATTTGGTAAATACCGTGAAAGGACAGGCAAATTTTGAACAGGAAACCTTGACCGGTGTGGTTGAAGCCCGTGCGAAAGCGACACAAGCCAAAATTGATCCGACAAATATGACCGAAGAGCAGTTGGCACAGTTTCAACAAAATCAAAATGCCGTCGGTTCAGCATTATCCCGTTTATTGGTAACGGTGGAAAAATATCCTGAGCTGAAAGCGCACGAAGGATTTATGAATTTACAGGCTCAATTGGAAGGCACTGAAAACCGTATTAATGTGGCTCGCAATAAATTTAATGATGCCGCACGTACTTACAATCAAAAAAGTACGTCAATTTCCAACTAAATTGGCGGCAGTGATTTTCGGTTTTAAAGAAAAACCATATTTCAAATCAACGGAAGGTGCGCAAAATGCCCCTACAGTAGATTTTGGTAAATAAATCAGTGGTTATTTTCTGATAAAAGTGCGGTCGAAATTTTGCCTATTTTTAGTTGGTATTAGTTTGAGCGCAATCCTGTATTCTTTGAGCGGAGATTGTCATGTTCCCTTTTTCTCGAATGCCCTTTGATAAAAAGACAGATTGAGGCAGCTATTGTTAATTTAGAAAAAAACAAAGTTCAGCGGAATTACGGGTTTTATATTGAGCGTAAAAATTCCGTTAACGTCTCCTATTTCTGATTTGGAGCGTGCATTGCAAGTGTTTACGCTACTTGAAATGGAGAAAACCGTAGCACGTAACGGAGTGTTGATTTATATAGCGTTTAAAGATCATAAATGTTCTGTTATTGGCGATCAAGGTATTCATCAATATGTTGGGGATGAATTCTGGCGGCAGATTTGCGATACGATGATCAGCCATTTTTAAACAAAAAGAAGTATAATGAAGGCATTGTAAATGCAATTGAGAGTATCGGTAAAGAATTAGCCTTGTATTTCCCGCATCAGCCGAATGATTGCGATGAGCTGTCAAATGAGGTGGTGATAAATGAGTAGCATGGTTCGAGGACTTAAAAAGTGCGGTCGTTTTTACGGTTGTTTTTATTACCTTTTTAGTTTCCTTAAAGGTTCTTGCCGCAGATTTTCCGGCTCCACCTAATCCGTTTCGTTATGTGAATGACTATACCGCTACATTGTCAGAAAATGACAAGAATATTTTTAGAAGACAAGCTGATAAAGTATGGGCAAGAAACCAGTTCACAAATTGCGGTTGTTATTGTACCCACTACGGGCGACTATGATATTTCCCAATATACTTTTGAGTTGGGCGATAAATGGGGGAGTTGGTCGGAAACAACATAATAACGGCGTGTTAATGTTGATAGCCAAAAATGATCGCAAAATTTTTATTGCAACAGGGCAGGGTTTACAAGGAGTATTGACTGATGCATTTATTTCGCAAACAATCCGCAACGTCATTACACCGCACTTTAAACAAAAATCAGTATGCAAGAGGCATCAGCGACGGTTTGGATTATCTGATTGCGGCAAGTAAAGGAGAGTTTGCACAGGAAGCCGAAGAAGAGGATTCACTGGAAACTATCATTCCATTTATCTTCGTTGTTATTTTTATTTTATTTATCGTATTCGGTGAGCTAAGCTGGCGCAAGCCTTATATCAGCCCGACTGGAAATAGTCCGTTAGAACAAGTTATTCGTCATTCTGCTCGCCGTCGAGATCGGTTTGGTGGCGGCTTCGGAGGAGGTTCAAGCGGTGGATTTGGCGGAGATAGCCATGGTGGCGGTTTCGGAGGCGGTGGCTTCGGTGGGGGCGGCTTTGATGGCGGCGGTGCCGGCAGTAGCTGGTAGAATACACAGACTAGCAGTATTATAACCGATAATTCTAGTCAGGTTATTTTTGAGTTATGATACAATGCGCCGTCTCAATTTTTATAATCAAATATTAAGGAACATTATGGAAACATTAGACAAAATTAAAAAAAGCAAATTGCTGAAAACCCTATTCTGATTTATATGAAAGGTTCGCTAAAATTGCCTTCTTGCGGATTTTCTGCGCGTGCGGTGGAAGCTCTGATTAATTGCCAAGTGCCTTTTGGTTATGTGGATATTTTACAGCACCCTGACGTGCGTGCCGAATTACCTAAATATGCTAACTGGCGACATTTCCACAGTTATGGGTGGAGGGTGAGTTAATCGGTGGTTGTGATATTATTTTAGAAATGTATCAACAAGGCGAATTGCAGACTTTATTGAAAGAAGTAGCAGAAAAAAACATTCTGCGGCTTAACCAAATGAATTTTATTGAATTATATTGAAGTGAGGTAAATGCCTCACTTTTTATTACCCATAAAGAGGTAAAAAGAGAAAAAGTTAGGTGGGTTAAATTGCCCAGCATCAATAAATTGCTTAAAAATAGCTATTTTAATTTATGTCTGTAACATCAAAGTGCGGTCGTTTTTTTACGGTATTTTTGTAAGCATTATTTTTTTAATTTATGACAATTTTAGTTCTTGGTATTAATCACAAAACCGCCAGTGTTGCTTTACGTGAAAAAAAGTTGCTTTTTCGGAAGAGAAGCGACTTTTAGCATTGAATCAAATTCAGCAACAGGAATTGGGGCAAAAATGCTGTGATTTTATCTACCTGTAACCGTACTGAAATTTATTTGCATAATAAAAATGTTTCACCGCAAGAAAGCGAACACTTGGCAGAAGCTTGCATAAACTGGTTTGCAGAGATTCATCAGCTGACAAAAAAAGCGAATTACAGAATTGTTTATATCTTCATCAAAATCACCAGGCGCTCAGCATATCATGCGGGTTGCTTGTGGATTGGATTCGCTTATTTTAGGCGAACCGCAAATTTTAGGTCAGGTCAAACAAGCTTACCAAATGAGCGAAGAGTATTATCAGCAGCAGCAAATCCCTCTTTCAAGTGAGCTTTCCCGTTTATTGCAGAAAACCTTTGCTACGGCAAAGCGGGTGCGTACTGAAACCAATATCGGAGAGAGCGCAGTTTCCGTTGCTTATGCGGCTTGCAGCCTTGCCCGTCAGATTTTTGAAAAATATGCGTTCATTGAATGTGTTATTGGTGGGTGCCGGCGAAACAATAGAATTAGTGAGTCGCCATTTGCTTCGCCATGGGGTAAAAAAATCTGATGATTTCTAACCGCACTTTGGCGCGCACGGAAATGTTAATCAAGAAATTGGAAGGAAACAATATTCAGGCTTTTAACTCTCGAGCAGTTACCATTGGGGTTAAATCAGGCAGATATTGTGATTACTTCAACTGCAAGCCCAAGTGTGTTAATTACGCGGAAAAATGGTGGAATCGGCGCAACAGCAGCGTCGTTATCATCCTATGTTGATTGTGGATATTGCGGTACCACGTGATGTAGAAGAAAAGCGTGAACGAGCTTGATGCGGTATATCATTACACAGTAGATGATTTGCATAATATTATCCAACGCAATCTAAGCGAACGTGAAAAAGGCTTCACGGCAGGCAGAACGGATTATTCAACAAGAATGTGATGATTATTTTGAATGGCTGAAAGTGCATCAGTTTTCAGCTTTAATTCGTAATTATCGTGATAATGCGGAGCAAATCCGCCAGCAGCTGCTGGAAAAAAATCTGTGCAATCGTTACAGCAAGGGGAGAGTGCGGAGCAGGTTTTGCAGCAACTCAGTTATAAATTAATGAACAAATTAATTCATTCACCTACTCAAGCTATGCAAACGATGGTCAAAAATGGCGATGCCAAAGGATTGAGGGCATTTTTCAACTGCTTTTAGGAGTAGAAGATACGCCCCCTCTTTAGATTGTTTTTATTTATCCTGCGGAATTTCTTCTTGGCAGTGCGGACAATCAAGAAAAAATGTTTTTCGTTATTGTGTACGATATAATGCCCCATGCTTTAGTGTCTAAATACTCGGTATTGTAACGGTTTTCTCCTACATTAAGCGGAACCCGCTCCACGACATTAATGCCTGCTTTTTTTCATAGTGTCAATTTTATTCGGATTGTTGGTTAATAGGCGGACTTTTTCACCCCCAATAGCTCAAACATATCGGCGCATACGGCAAAATTACGTTCATCTGCGGCAAAGCCCAACGCCAGATTAGCTTCAATGGTATCCATTCCCTTATCTTGTAAGGAATAAGCGCGAATTTTTATTAATTAAACCGATGCCGCGCCCTTCTTCGCGATGATAAATCAACACGCCACGCCCTTCTTCACTGATTTGGCGCAATGCTGTGCTGAGTTGGAAGCCACAATCACATTTGAGACTGTGTAACGCATCGCCGGTTAAGCATTCGGAATGAATACGCGCCAGTACAGGTTGTGTGTCGCTGTGGGAAATATCCCCCATTACCAATGCGATGTGTGCTTTTTACTATCGGGAAATTCAAAGCCGACGATACGAAAAAAATACCGAATTCGGTGGGTAAGTTAGCTTCAGTTACCAACTGAATTTTTTTCATAAAAACAAATCCTTATTCTTTTTGTTCGTCCGTAATGATAGAATATCTACTTTGTTATTTACGGAAATTAGTTATGTTTATACGCTTGTCATTATATACTTTGTTGCTCTGTCTTGTCCCTTTTTGCATGGATTTTTCACTGGCAATGGCAGGGTGTTGAAGCGCTAAACAGTTTTGACCATTTTTCTCTATTGGGTGACTGAAACCGGCAGTTCACCTTATGCTATTATCACTTGTGGTTTGTTTGCATTATTATTTTTGCCGGTGATTTCAAATCGAAAACAATGGATGTTGGCAGTCGGTGTCATGGCGTTTTTCTGTGGCACTAACACAAGGACTAAAAATCGGTATTAAAAACAACCTTTGCCGAGCCGCGTCCCTATGTCGTCGCGTTGGCACAAAGTAGCGACATTTCGACTGATTATTTTTATGACATTCCACGCAATGAGCGGAAAGAGGTTGTCTTGCAGTTCTATGCAGGCAAACCGGAAACACCGGTTTGGTTAGCTCGCCATCATGGAAACGAAACGGGATATTCTTTTCCGTCAGGGCACACTATCTTTGCTGTCGGCTGGCTATTGTTAACTGTAGGTTTTACCCGCATTTTTGGTTCGAAATCGTTTAAAAGCTCGTCTGTTGGTGGGAGGGATGACGGTTTTGGGCGGTGTTAATGCTGGTCAGCCGTTTGCGTTTAGGGACACATTATCCCATTGATTTATTAGTTAGTACTTTAATTTCTTGGTTAATTCATTATGCACTTTTTTTATTTTTTTGCAGAAAAAGGCGATCTTTCTCAAAGTGCAAGATTAAAAGTGCGGTTAAAAATAAAAACAAATTTTTTTCAAGAGGGTAAAACTATGTTATACGGATTTGATATTGGTGGTACGAAAATTGAGTTGGCAGTGTTTAACAAAAAACTGGAAAAACAGTATAGCGAACGGGTGGAAACACCCAAAGAGAGTTATGCAGATTGGCTGAACGTCATTACCGGGTTAGTGCGTAAAGCCGATCAACAGTTTGGTTGTAAAAGGTACGGTCGGATTAGGGGGTTCCGGGTTTTGTCAATAAAGAAACTGGTATCGCGGAAATTACCAATATCCGAGTGGCAGATAACAAACCGATCTTGAAAGATTTGTCGGAGCGTTTGGAACGTGAAGTACGAGCGGAAAATGATGCCAACTGTTTCGCTTTATCGGAAGCTTGGGATGAGGAAAATCAACAATATCCCTGTGTGCTTGGGTTAATTTTGGGTACCGGTTTTGGTGGCGGTTTAGTCTTTAACGGTAAAGTTCATTCCGGTCAAACGGGAATGGCAGGCGAGTTGAGGGCACTTACAACTAAATTACCACGCGCTAAAACTGTTAGGTTGGGATAATGCTCCGATTTATGATTGCGGTTGCGGTAACCGCGCGTGTTTGGATACTTATCTATCAGGACGCGGGTTTGAAATGCTGTACTGTGATTTAAAAGGTGAAGCGCTTTCTGCCAAAGAGGTTATTCAGCGTTTTTACGCAGGAGATAAAAACAGCGGTAGATTTTGTCAATATTTTTTTGTGGAGCTGGCAGCGATTTCCATCAGCAACATCATTACTGCGATTGATCCGCATATGATTGTACTTGGCGGAGGATTATCCAATTTTTGATCATTTGTATGAAGCCTTACCCAAAGCACTACCACCGCATTTTAATGCGTAGCGCAAAAAGTACCACTCATCAAAAAGCCAAATATGGCGATTCAGGCGGTGTACGCGGTGCGGCAGCATTATTTTTTTAGAGCGTTAAATTTTGATTATATAATTTTTGAAATTAGGAACCGTATTAACAACATGGTTCCTAATTTTTTTATCTAATAATATTGTATTAATAAAAAAATTATTCTATAGCCATATCAGGTTCAATCACTTCAATATTTACCCCACTGTGCAAACCACGTGGCAATTGCGAACCTTTTTCGACCGCATTCCGCTCGGAATTTTTGCAGATCTTCAGGTTTCAGTGTGATTTTACGTTTTCCTGAATGGAACACTAGGCTTGCTGTTTCACTGATAAGTAATAATTTTACCAATAATTCCGACCGCTCTTTAGCTGCAGCGGATGGAATAGTGATGATTTTGTTCCCTTTTCCCTTTCGAAAGTGACGGCAAATCTTGCACAGGGAAGATTAGCATTCTGCCTGCGGAAGTAAGTGCAACCAAAAAGTGCGGTCGGATTTTTGATTGAAATCGGAGTTAATACTTTTTGCATTCTCCGGTAAAGAAATTAATGCCTTACCTGCCTTATTACGAGCTACCAAATCGTCAAATTTACAGATAAAACCATAGCCGGCATCGGATGCCATTAATAAGGGTTGTTCATCATTTTCAATCAATACGCTTTCTACCGTAGCACCGTCCGGTAAGCTGAGTTTACCTGTCAGTGGTTCGCCTTGCGAACGGGCAGATGGCAGAGATAGCGGGTCGAGCGCATAACTACGTCCTGTGCTGTCGAGAAATACTGCGGCTTGATTACTTTTTCCGTAAGCATGGGCGAGGTATTTATCACCGGCTTTATAACTTAAGCCTTTTACATCAATATCATGCCCTTTGGCACAGCGTACCCATCCCATTTCCGACAGAATCACCGTTACCGGTTCGGCAGGGATCATTTCACTTTCAGAGATAGCTTTGGCTTCGGCACGTTCGATTATCGGTGAATTGCGTGGTTCAGCATAGGTTTTGGCGTCTTGTTGAATCTCTTTTTAATCAAATTATTCAAATGACGCTCTGAGCTTAAAATCTGCTCCAGATTTAACCGCTCTTCTTCAGTTTAGACTGTTCAGCTTGAAGTTCATGTTCTTCTAGTTTAGCTAAGTGACGTAAGCGCAAGTTGAGAATCGCTTCTGCTTGTTCGTCGCTAAGATTAAAAGCGCGCCATTAGCACCGCTTTTTGGTTCATCTTCCGTACGAATAATTTCGATCACTTCATCAATATTCAAAAAGGCAATCATTAAGCCCTGTAATATATGTAGACGTGATATCACCTTATCTAAGCGGTATTGTAAACGGCGGGTAACCGTGGTGCGACGGAAATTCAGCCATTCGGTTTAGAATCTGCACCAGATTCTTGACTGCCGGCTTGTTATCCAGCCCGATCATATTCATATTGACCCGATAGCTTTTTCTAAATCGGTGGTAGCGAATAAAGTGTGCCATTAAGGCTTCTAAATCCACTCGATTGGAGCGTGGCACGATAACTAATCTTACCGGGTTTTCATGATCTGCTTCATCACGGATATCTTCCACCATCGGTAGTTTTTGGCATTCATTTGCTCAGCTATTTGTGCCACAATTTTTGGACGGAGAAGACTGATGTGGTAAAGCACTAATAACTACTTCACCGTCTTCTTTTTTTCCACACAGCCCGCATTTTGATAGAACCTCGACCGCTTTCGTGAGATCTTACGGATTTCTGCTTTCGGCGAGATAATTTCCGCCTCAGTCGGATAGTCCGGGCCTTGTACGACTGTTAATAATTGGTCTAAATCTGCCTTTGGATTATCCAATAACATGATGGTGGCATCGGCAATTTCGTTAATATTGTGTGGCGGAATATCGGTTTGCCATACCGACAGCAATCCCGGTCGTGCCGTTAAGCAGAATGTGCGGTAGTCGCGCAGGCAAATATTGTGGCTCTTCTAGTGTGCCGTCAAAAATTAGGGTTGATAATCCACCGTGCCTTGCCCTAGTTCGCCAAGCAGGATTTCAGCAATTTTTGGATAAACGCGACTCGGTGTAACGCATTGCCGCAAAAGGATTTCGGATCATCAGGTGCGCCCCAGTTCCCTTGACCATCCACTAACGGATAGCGGTAGAAAACGGTTGAGCCATTAGTACCATCGCTTCATAACAGGCGCTGTCGCCGTGCGGGTGGAATTTACCCAACACATCCCCCACGGTACGCGCGGATTTTTTTATATTTCGCCTGTGCATTCAGCCCTAATTCTGACATCGCATAAATAATTCTACGTTGCACCGGTTTCAGTCCATCACCAATAAACGGCAACGCACGATCCATGATGACATACATGGAATAGTTAAGATACGCTCTTTCGGTAAAAAGTGCGGATTGGCATTTGTTCAATGCCTTCGTAGTTAATAGATTCTGTTGTCATTTTTATTTCAAATTTTAGTTATGTAAATCGGTTTTTACCCATCTGGCGAAATCAATCTCAAATTAGTGGTGGAATAGAAAGTATTTAAAAATGATGGTACTTTATTGTTAAACTGCCAAATCCACTTGGTCACCTTTGGCCTGCAGCCAGTTTTTACGATCTTCTGCGCGTTTTTTTGGCTAATAACATATCCAGCAATTCAAAAGTTTCATTGTCTTCTTCGTTTGTGTCTTGTTGATAAACCAGTTGTACCAAGCGTCGGGTATTCGGATCCATCGTGGTTTCGCGTAATTGCATTGGGTTCATTTCACCCAACCCTTTGAAGCGTTGTACGTTCGGTTTTGCCTTTTTTGCCTTTCAGACGATCCAAAAATGCCTTCTTTTTCGCTTTCATCTAAGGCGTAAAAGACTTCCTTTCCTAAATCAATACGATATAACGGTGGCATCGCGACATAAACATGACCTTCTTGCACCAGTTTTGGGAAATGCCGTAGAAACAGGGCGCACAGTAGAGTGGCAATATGTAAGCCGTCGGAATCAGCATCGGCAAGAATACAAACTTTACCGTAACGTAACTGCGATAAGTCGTCGTTGTCGGGATCGATACCAAGAGCAACGGCAATATTATGTACTTCTTCCGAGCCTAAAACTTGTTCGGAAGACACTTCCCAGGTGTTCAAAAATTTTTCCCGCGCAACGGCAAAAATCGCCTGATATTCGCGATCGCGTGCCTGTTTGGCAGAGCCTCCGGCAGAATCGCCTTCCACTAAAAAAACAACTCGGTTTTTATCCAAGTCCTGCTGCGAACAGTCGGCAAGTTTGCCCGGTAAGGCTGGGCCGCTAACCAATTTTTACGTACCACTTTTTGGCTGCCCGCAAACGACGCTGGGCAGAATTAATCGCCATTTCGGCAAGTTGCTCCGCCATTTGTACGTTTTGGTTCAACCATAAACTAAACGCATCTTTCAAAACGCCGCTGATAAACACCGCACTTTGGCGTGAAGAAAGCCGCTCTTTGGTTTGCCCGGCAAATTGCGGGTCTTGCATTTTAAGCGATAGCACATAAGCGCAACGTTCCCAAATATCGTCGGCAGTGAGTTTTACTCCTCGTGGCAACAGATTGCGGAACTCACAGAATTCGCGCATGGCATCAAGCAAACCTTGGCGCAAACCATTAACATGTGTACCGCCCTGAATGGTCGGGATCAGATTAACATAGCTTTCGCCTAATAATTCGCCACCCTCCGGTAGCCACAGCAATGCCCAGCTTACTTCTTCGCGGTCACCGCTGAATTCACCGACAAAAGGTTTTGGCGGCAAGGGTTTCAAAGCCATTTACCGCTTCGCTTAGATAATCGGCTAAACCGTCCTGATAACACCAGCTTTCTTCCGTGTTGTTGACTTGATCGATAAATTTAATTTCCAACCCGGAACAGAGAACCGCTTTAGCGCGCAATAAATGTCGCAGGCGGCTGACGGAGAATTTGTCACTGTCGAAATATTTTGGGTTTGGTTTAAAATGCACGGATGTGCCGGTAACGCGTCGCCCGCAAGTGCCGATCACTTCCAGCTCTTCGATTTTTGCACCGTTGGAAAAAGGCTATTTTGTAGATTTGTCCATCGCGTTTAACAGTTACGTCCACCCGCTCGGAAAGTGCATTAACCACTGAAATTCCACGCCGTGCAAACCGCCGGAGAAGGTATAGTTTTTGTTAGAAAATTTACCACCGGCATGCAGTTTGGTTAAAATCAGCTCGACACCCGACATCTTTTCCGTCGGGTGAATATCCACAGGCATTCCTCGCCCGTTGTCGATCACTTCAAGGGATTGATCAGCATGCAAAATCACTTCAATTTTTGTGGCAAATCCTGCCAGAGCTTCGTCCACGCTGTTATCAATGACTTCCTGTCCCAAATGGTTTGGTCGGGTGGTGTCGGTGTACATTCCCGGGCGCAATTGCACCGGTTCCAAATCTTTTAATACGGTTATTGCTTCCGCTGAATAATGGTTGGTCATAATAATGATTAATTCAAACAAAAAAATTGGAAAGATTTTAGCAAAAAAAGTGCGGTTAAAAAAACGTGAATTTTTTTAACCGCACTTAATCTACTCGCGGATTACTTTTTCCCAACCACCGCCTAGTGCTTTGTAGAGGTTAATGAGATTATTAGCACGGTTCAGTTTGGCCTGGATTAAGCGTTGTTGATAGTCAAGTGCATTGAGTTTGGCTGTGAGGGCGTTATCCAAGGTTTTTCACCGTATTTGAATAATTTTTCTGCATTTTTCTGCTTGCTGTTGAGCCTGATTAACGGCGGTTTGAGTCAGTTGGGTTTGGCGGTTGAGAGCAAATTGCGCCTGATAACGGTTGTCCACTTCCGCAAGAGCTTGTAACAAGGCTTTATCGTATTGCAACAACGCATTTTTCAAACGCGCGTCTGATGCATCGATATTGGCTTGAATGCGTCCGTTAGTGAAAAATTGGCACGCTAATTCCGGCACTCAGTAAACTCGCGAAACCTTTTAAATCGGAACCGTTACCGTCCAAGTCAATCCTTCCCGTTTGCCCGAGAAACTGAATATCAAAACGAGGATAGAGATCGGCTTTGGCGCTAGCCAGTTTAGCGGCCTGTGCTTGTATTTGGTGTTTTGCCGCTCGCAGATCCGGACGGCGGGCGATGACCTCACCCGGTAAGACACCGGAAGGGGCATTTGGTAAAACGTTCAAAAATTGACCGCACTTTTAGCCAGTTTAAAAACCTTGCGGAGGTTTACCGATGAGAATGGCGATGGTACGTTCGTTCGCGGCAATTTGACTGTTTAATGTGGCTTGTTGCGCCTGAATTGTACTAATACGGCTTTCGATTTCCAGTATATTGTTTGCGTCGACTTGCCCGGCACTGAAACGTCCCTGTACATAGTTTTTTTAAGCCGTTGTAACGTGTTTTCACTTTGTTTAAGAACAGTTTGTTGTTGCTGTAATGCAAAAAAATATTGGCGTAATTTTTGCGCAATTTGAGAGGAAACCAACATTTGTGTGGCATAAACTTGTTCTTGTGCTCCTAGCTCAACGGCAAGAGCCGCATCGGCATCACTTTGTTTTTCGCGAAAAAAATCTAATTCCCAGCTGGCCTTTAATACGGCGGCTTGCAACGTTCCGGTGTTGTCGTTAAATTGATGCGTTAGTGGATTTTTGGCTCTTGAGTGAATGCCCCCCGCATTACCTTGTATGCCGACTGTTGGGCCTAACTCCGCTTCATTGTAACGGCTGCCGGCCTGAGCTTCCTGTAATCTGGCTTTTGCAATAGCAACATCAAGATTATTCTGTAGACCCTGTTGAATTAACGTCGTTAATTGCGGATCATTCCAATTTTTCCACCATTGTATGATTTCGGTACTGTGACCACTTGTTGGTATTTGATCAAATTGTGACGGTACCTGAATGGAGGATTGGAGTTCCACAGTGTTGGTCGTGCAAGCGTTAAGGATGATCAGCAATCCAATAATCGTTAGTTTTTCATATATCTCACCCCTGCTTTGAAAGCATTGATCTAAATTGAAACAGTGCAATAACTAAGAAAATTGCGCCAATTCCCATCATTTTAAGCAATTTATCCCATACAATATCAAATCCTGCCCCACGAAATACTACATCTTGAGTAAATGCTCCGAAAAGCGTGGTCGGTGAAAATTGGGTTATTTGTTGGGCTAAAATAGGCATATTTTCAAGCGGTGACATAGTTCCCGAAAGCAGATACATCACTACATAAACGGGAATGCAAAGCAAACCGAATTGTGGCATCGTCGGGGCAAAAATAGCTAACATAATGCCGAGCGAGGAAATGGCAAAATATAAGTTGCCGCACCGAGAGTGAACAGCGGAAGAGAACCTTCAGTCAAAGGTGCATCCAGAATGCCGTGACTGATATAACGTAAAGCCAGAATTACTACCACAAGCAAGACCAACCCGTTAGCCAAAATTTTTTTGCCACGGCAATTTCAGAAGAGCGAATCGGCATCACCAGTAAATGCTCCAAGGTTCCCCGTTCGCGTTCACGAATCACTGCCGCACCAACTAAGAGAAGAGTAAGTAAGTTTAAATTACCTACTATTTGCATGGTTCCCATAAATTGTACACTGGAATGATTTGGGTTATATAACACGTTTATCGTGGTTTCTAGAGGTAGCAAACGGTTATTTGTGGCAGTATGCAGAAAACTATTAATCTCGCTATTAAAAAAATTTGGCTGATATAAGATGAACCGATGGCTGCTTGTGTCATTGCGGTGGCATCAACCAATAATTGAATTTTCGGGTTGCGCCCAGCTAAAATGGCTTTTTTTCGTAGCCTGGCGGAATGTCTAACACAAAGGTGTAGGTTCCGGTATCCATTAAAGCGATCTACCGCGTGGGCTTCGATTTCCCGTACTGTTTTAAAAATTAGGGTGCAATTAAACTACTTTGTAAGCGATAGGAAAGAGCCGAACGATCGTGATCCACAATCGCTATGGAGGCATTTTTGACCTCTGTTGTAATGGAGGTCGCAACCGAAACTAAAAGCCACAGAAAACATATATACAATCAATATGATAAGAATCGGATCGCTGAATAAACTACGAAATTCTTTGCCTGCAAGGAACAAGACATTTTTTTAACCAGCGTAACATCTTATTTCTCCTGTTTTTTTCAACAAAAGATTGCACACGTCATATACACGGCATATATCAACAAAAAGTGCGGTGTAATTTTTCGATAAAAATCAAAAAGCCTAATCCTTTGGTAAATCCTCCGAGGCTGATTAATTGAAGCCAGTAACCCGGGAAAATATGCGCAATTACAATAGAATTCGGAGGTAAAGAAGAGGTCGGATATATCATGCCCGAAAAGTTCATTGTCGGCACCATAGATATGATTGCAGTTGCAAAAATTGCGGCAATTTGTGATTTAACGAAGCAGGAAACCAATAAACCGAAACTAGTGGAAGCCTGAATTGCCAGCATTGCGCCGAAAAAACATTGCCCAAACAGAACCTTTGATTGGCACATCAAATACGACAATTGCCACCCAAACCATTAGTAAATAACTGATAAACGACAAAATAAGATAAGGTAGTTGTTTTCCTAACAGAAATTGAGCGGAGGATGCAGGTGAACCGTATAGGTTCATAATTGAGCCGATTTCTTTTTCACGCACTACGCCGAGAGCAGTCATCATGGACGGTACCAGTATCATAGCAAGCATGATCACGCCCGGTGTCATCGCGAAAATGCTACGAAAAATCCTGATTATAAATGAAGCGGGTTTCTATTGGCGGAGCAATCCGAAAATCAATGCCTTCGGCTTTCAAACTTTCGCGCAGATATTGCCCCATTACACCGCTGACCGAGCCTTTCAGATTTTCCGCTGTAGAAGGAAACGCGCCATCAATAAAAAAACCGACTTCAGGGCGTTGTCCACTTAATAAATGTTTGCCGAAATCCGTTGGAATTTCAATTACTACCTTTGCCGCGGAAGATTGTAATGTTGGGCTGATTTCCTGTGTAGAGTAAAAGATCAGGGACGGCGGATAAAATATGGTGAACCGGTGAAATATTCCGCCAGCCTGCGGCTTTCGGAACTATTATCGTGATCCAGCACGCTAAATTTCATTGGATTAATATCAAAAGAGATACTTGAAGCCATGGTTAGCATCATAATCACAGGCCCACCGAGGGCAAAGAATAAACGAATTTTTATCGCGTAGTAATTCTTTTCCCTTCACGTACGGCGAAGGTCCACACTAATGACCACCATGTCCATAAGTTTGCTTCGCTGCGTGAATCGGCAAGCTGTTCAGATTGTAAAACGCCTGAAAAAAATTGACCGCACTTGATGTCTCATCGGCAGGGTGGTGCGGTAATATCGTCCGCTTGTTCTTCCAGATAAATGATAAAAGGCTTCTTCTAGTGTCGGTGCGTTTTTACCAAGACGTAATTCTTCCGGCGAGCCGACCCCCAACACGCGTCCGCGATGCATAAAGGATATGCGATCGCAACGTGCCGCTTCATTCATAAAAATGAGTGGTAACGAAAATGGTAATTTTATCTTCGCGCGATAGTTTAATCAGATATTCCCAGAACATATCGCGTGCGGCAGGATCCACGCCGGAGGTCGGTTCATCCAGAATCAACAATTCGGGCTTGTGCAGACAGGCTGCGGCAAGTTGTAGACGTTGACGGATTCCAAGTGGTAAGGATGACGGTTTTTATCCGCAAGATGAGCCAAATCAAACTGCTGCATTACCGAATCGACATAGTTTTTACGCTCCATCGACGGAATTTGATAGAGTTTGGCGTGCAACTCCAGATTTTTGACGTACGCTTAACTCTTCATATAACGAAAAACGCCTGCGACATATAACCAACCCGCTTACGGGTGTCGATATTGCTTGCATCAATAGGTTCACCGAGTAATGTAGCGGAGCCTTCAGTAGGAGCAAGTAAACCTGTTAGCATTTTCATGGTAGTGGATTTGCCGCAACCATTGGAACCCAAGAAACCGAAGATTTCGCCTTTTGGAATCGTAAAACTGACATGATCCACCGAGGTAAAAATCACCGAATTAGTTAAGCCTTCTGCCATAATAACGGGAGGCTCGTTCGGATTTGGTTTAAAGGGCGGAATGATGAGTTTGTTTCCCGCACCACGTTTTTTTCTGCTGGCAATAATTTGACATAGGCTTCTTCCAAATTTTGGCTGCCTGTTTCCGCAATAACCTGTTTGGTCGGTTTATTTGCAATCAGTTTGCCGTCATCCATTGCTAATACATACTCAAACCCTTCCGCTTCATCAATATAAGCTGTGGCGATAATCACCGTCATTTGCGGATTTTCGGCACGTAAATCGTCAACTAGTTTCCAAAATTGGCGACGTGAAAGGGGATCCACTCCGGTGGTCGGCTCGTCCAGAATCAGTAAATCGGGGCTGTGCACTAATGCGCAACATAAGCTGAGTTTTTGTTTCATTCCTCCCGATAAATTACCGGCTGCTCTATTGTTAAAAGGTAATAACCCTGTTGTGCGCAATAGCCGTTCAATCCGAGCTTGGCGATACTGTTTATCTAGCCCGAACAGACGGGCGTGAAAAATCAACATTTTCATTTACCGTCAGTGTTGGATACAGGTTTTTACCCAATCCTTGCGGCATAAAAGCAATTTTGTAGGAAAGAATTTCGCGTGCGTTTTTATCAGCCATATTATGGTCAAATACCATAACCGTTCCCGACTGAATTATTTTGGCTCCGGCAATTATCGAAAGTAACGTCGATTTTCCTACCCCATCAGGACCAATCAGACCAACAGTTTTGCCCTGCGGAATTTGTAAGCTTACCTGTGAAAGTGCGGTCGTTTTTTTGTTTGTTTTTCCGTAGCAATGGGTGAGATTTTCGATGCTGACTGCAATTTTTTTATCCGTCATCTTTTTATTGCCTTATTTTATTCCCACAATCTATTTTGGTTTAGTCTTGAGGTGGCAGGTTTACTGCCAGCATATCCGGCCATTGTGCTTGAGGATCGTATTTGACGTAACCTAAGGCTGTCATTCCGCCTTTGAGCTGGCGACGGTGAGTTGAAGCCGTTTCAGGTGGAATTTGCAATTTTACTTTAAACATTAGTTTTGCCCGTTCTTCCGAGGTTTCGACGGATTTTTGGCGTGAATTGCGCATCAGCGGCAATAAAGGTTATTCGGGCAGGAAAGACAAACGGCGAGCCATCAATGACGATGCGTGCTTCATCTCCCAGCTTGATTTGATTCATTTGTGTTGATGTTAGAAAAAAACATTGATATAAGTATCGCTTGGATCAAAGCAGGCTGACGACTTTACCACCCGCACCAAGCACATTACCTGTTTCTGCGATTTGATATTCTACACGTCCTGCTTTCGGTGCTTTAATCAACATATCATTATGTTGCGATTGGGCAAATTCTAACTGCGCTTGTGCTTGCGATACCGCGGCTAAGGCTTCGGCTTTTGCCGCATCTGCCGCATTAACTGCTGCCAGTGCTGCATTATAATTTACCTGACGGCGTTCCAATTCTGTGGCGGAAATTAAGTTATCTCGGCGTAATTTCTGTGCATTTGTCAATTCCAGTTTGGCGACATTTGCTTGTTGCCGACGCATTTCAATTTCACTGTCCGCCCGAGCAACGGTTTCTTCGGCTCGCTGTTTTTGCGCGAGTGCAGCATCGGCTTGTGCTTGTGATTGGTTTGAGGCAAGACGGGCTAAAGGTTGATTAATTACAACATCTTCTCCTTCTGCGACCAAAATTTCTTCTACCCGTCCGGGATAGAGCGTTGCAATATCTAACCGTTTCAACTCCAAACGCCGTTTACACCGACAATACCGGCTAATTCGGAACGACTATTTTGTTGATTTTTTTCCACATTGCAATGCCGATTGCTACTGTGATAAACAGACCAAAAAATTAACCATTTTGCTTTCATCTCGTTTTTCCTTTCCGCTGAAAAATGCCTGTTATCAAAAATTATAGGTAACGTATAAAAATTTGCTCAAGCATCAAAAACAACATTTTGTTGTTTAACTATACAAAGTGCGGTAGATTGTTGCTTAATTTCGAAAAATATTAAGGAAGAAAAAAATGGTTAAACAGGATGCGCGGGTAACTCGGACGAAATCTTTGATTCGTTCTGCTTTTTGCAATTGCTCAAAGAAAAAAATTATGAAGCTATTACCGTACAGGATATTTTTTGGATAAAACATTGATTAACCGTTCCACTTTTTATAAGCATTTTTTTAAATAAAAAGTGATGTGGCAAAAGCGTTGGTGAATGAAATTAAGTATCTTTTTAATCACTAATCTTGAACACCGTTTTGATACACCGACTCTTGAATTTATTCAAAAATATTCATCCTTTGTTTTGGCAGAATCGAGAATTGGTTTATTTGATTGGGCAGATTGAAACACCGAAAAATCCATTTGTATAAAGACATTCATCAAATTATTAAGCGCGAATATATTCAATATGCACGACAGAAACAGAATAAAAGCAGTGAGGAATTAGACTTTCAAGGGCATTTATTTGCAACTACGACGCTTGGGATGATGCGATATTTTATTGAAAAAAATAAGCCGCCACCACCAGATCAAGTGCTCGCCGATGTAAAATGAAGTGTTTAATTTATTAATTATTGACGATAAAAAAATCCCCTAGCCGAAGTTAGGGGAGTGAGCCAGCTCGTTACACACAAGGAATTTTTAAAGTGCGGTCAAAAAAATTTTTAACGTTTTTCTTACCGCCTTGGCGCGCTTTGAAACGCGGGTTTTCTTTTACAGATTACATAAACTACGCCATGACGACGCACGACTTTTACAGTTGGGGTGACGTGTTTTTGGCACTTTTAAGTGAGGCCAATACTTGCATTTTTGTCTCCTTTTATTATTTTGATTTTTAATGAGCCGAATTTGCCGTAGCGGTTTTTGAATTCGCTAGCACGACCTTCGTTACCGATTTGGCGTGTTTTGCCGGTATAAAACGGGTGTGATGCCGATGAAGTATCGCACATAAATACGGGATATTCTTTACCGTCTTCCCATTTCATTGTGGTTGTCGTACGTGCGCAGGAGCGAATTAAAAAAAGCCTTGTTTGGCATTGCTGTCATAAAATAATACGGTTCGATAATTTTCGGGGTGAATACCTTTTTCATAAAAATTCCACTCTTATTAATTGCTGAAAAAAATAAGTTAATGAGCGGCATTATACAGAAAAAAATTTTTGCTAGCAAGACTTATTTTTTTAAAAATAAAAATAAGATTGTGCGCGTTCAGTTTTTTTCAGCAGTAGGATTGAGGTGTTTGAAAGCTTCAATCGGTTTAAAAAAATCTCATTGGAATTAAACCGCACTTTTTGTGGTGTGAGGATTAACGGATAAGTTCGTTTACGGGCTACAATTACCGTTAATGGAGAAAAAAATACCGGAAGGCAGGTTTTGTTGTTGCAATACTTCAAAATGTAGCAGTTCCAGCCAGTCAATAATGCGGTATGTCAAAAATAGGCGAAAAAGTAAGTTTTTCCGCTTGTCTTTTATTCAAGTTGCGTTTAAATAACAGTTTGCTGGTAGGGTTAAATAATGAGATAAATAAGTAACCGTCATCCGTCATGACGCGACGAACTTCACGTAATAATTGGTGCGGATCGGGGCAGAAATTTAATGTATTCGCCAGCAGACAGGCATCTATTGATTGTTGTATAAAAGGTAGTTCAGTTAGGTTTGCCTGCATCAGACTGTGATCTGAACGATGGCTAAGAGCGGTCAGATTTTTCAGTGATTTGGGGAGCGAGAACCATTTGATGACGCAACGGTAAATCACATTCTATTTCTCCGCTTAATCCGCCGATTTTCAATATTTGATAACCTAAAATTTTTGGAAACCAATCGGCAAAAATACTGCGTAAGTGCACTACAATAGTGTTCACCCTGTTGCAGTTGTTGCCAGCTTGTCGGCAATGTGATTGCGCGTGGAGATTTGGCTTTCCAATTCATTTCGACCTCGGAGAAAAAAATTATGTTGATTTCAATTCCTGCCCGTTCGGATAATTATATTTGGCTGTATGCTCGGGAGAATTTACCTGCCATTGTGATTGATCTTCCCGAAACTAGCAACCTTTTTCGCATTTTTAAACCTAAATCAAATCGCTATCGAAGCGGTTTTGCTTACCCATAATCATGATGATCACGTTGCGGGCGTTGCGGAATTTAAACGTCACTATCCCAAAGTGCCCGTTTGGGGACCAAGCGAGTGTGCTAATAAAGGTGTGACGCAGATTATTGACGAAGGGGAAATTCGTACGGCTAACTATCGAATCCAGGTGATACCAACTGGGGGCATACAGCCAATCACGTCAGTTATTTGGTGGAAGGACACTTATTTTGTGGCGATACTTTATTTTTCTGCCGGTTGTGGTAGGGGTATTTACCGGTGATTATGCGCAAATGTATGATTCCCTTCAACGTTTAGTAAGACTGCCGGACGAAACTCTGATTTGCTGTGGGCACGAATATACTTTAAGTAATCTTGCTTTTTGCCGAAACAGTTCTAACGGATAAAAAGTGCGGTTAGAAATCAGATTGAAATCGTTCATCGTCAACGCGCAGAAGATAAACCAAGCCTCACCGACTACTTTAGGATTAGAAAGAAAAAAATTAATCCGTTTTTGCGGGCTGAAAATTTGGATGAATTTATTCGATTAAGACAGGCGAAAGATCGGTTTTAAAATGAATAAAGCGCTACAATTAGCGCTTTATTATTCAATCTATTCTTAATTTAAAAATCCCCATCTTTACAAAATGGGGATTATTCGTTATTCAGCGTAAAGTGCGTTATATAATTTGCTTTCAAATTGAACCAATGGGGCGCGTTTGGTTTGGCTTTCAAATTCTCCGGTGGAATAGCCGTTGATAAATTGTATAAAAGCAATGGTCTCGCCACGAGCGTTAGTCATAAAAACCGGCGAGATTATAAACGCCTTTCAGAGCACCGGTTTTTGCTGCTAGATTTTTAGCCAACGGTTCTTTTTAAAAAAGGCACCGCGCCCGCTTATTGTGCCATCCACACCGGCTATAGGAAAGGTTTCCATCAAGTGTAGTTTTTCTTCATTTTTGTATGATGTATTCCAGCGTTTGCAACATTGTTTGCGGATCAATAAGGTTATGACGGGAAAGCCCTGAACCATCGGCAATTATGCTGTTTCCGAATCGGATGCCGGCCTGATTGCTTAGCACTTGTTTTTAATGCAGCGGCGCCCGATTGAAATGATGCCGGACGTTTATATAGCTGGTATGCAACAGAGCGAAATAACGCATCGGCAATTTGGTTATCGGATTTTTTTCATCATTTTTCAGTAAATCCGGCAACGAGCTAGAAAAAAATGTTGTAGCAAGATTTGTCCCTGTTTGCGGTTGAAACGGCTGTTGTACTTTACCGTTAAATTCGATTTTTAATTGTTTGAGTTGACGTTGGATAATCGCCGTAGCGTAAGCATCGGGGTCCTGTACCGCAAAACTTAAGCCAAAAGGTTTGCTTTGACGCGTGATGCAGCCTTTTTAGTTGATAGCGGTTGCTATCGTGAACGACGGCATCAAGTTGGCAATATGCTGCTTCCTCTTTAGTCGCAATGCGTACTTGACCGAATACTTGTATCGGATAACGGCTCGGGATAGTGATTTTTACCATTTCGCCTACCGGCAGGTTAGCATCTAAATCTACATGAAAGCAGTTGTTATCAATGTTAACGGCGGCTGGCGGAGCATTAAAACACATGGCTAAATCATTCCATATCCAACCTAAACCGCGATCGTGACCGGTAAATACCGATGTATCGAGGATTAAATTGCCGTTAATTTGATCAATCCCTTGCTGTTTTTAATTGAGCCAATAAATTGTATAATTGACCGCTGGTGAGATTTGGATCGCCGCTAAATTTGATAATTAAATCACCGTTTAATTGACGATTTTGGATTTTACCGTTGGTGAGTGCGGAGGTTTCAAAAACGAAACTGATCGCCTAAAAGCTAATTTAGCTGCAAGAGCAGTGAAGACTTTTTTTGAGTACTGGCGGGAAGCATAAATGCTTGCGAATTATATTGTGCAATTACTTCATTTTGCGCGATGTTTTTTTTGCTACAAAGCCTAAACTTGAGCCTTGTGGTAGCTCCTGCATAAAGCTCTGAACATCAATTTGTGCTACTGACACAGAAGAAAAAAAGTAGGCTGCCGAGTAATAATTTTTCGAGTAAAAATTTAACATAATTTAAATAAAAAAAGACTAAGTAGAATGGTTGCTATTTTTTTCAGAAGAACAATAATAGTGCCCTAACAACTTTGAGTAAATCATTATTTCTCAAATTTTCTCTTTAAACTTATTTTTAACTACGACATTGTTATGCAATGCCGTGGTTTTTGTTTTGACTTAAAAAAAGGATCATTATGAAACAAATTCCAATGACTGTGCGTGGTGCAGAGTTATTAAGAGAAGAGCTGGATTTTTTTAAAAAAACACCCGTCGCCCTGAGATTATCAAGGCGATCGCAGAAGCGCGTGAACATGGTGATTTAAAGGAAAACGCTGAATATCATGCGGCACGTGAGCAACAAGGCTTTTGCGAAGGGCGTATTCAGGAGATTGAAGGAAAATTAGCCAATAGTCAGATTATTGACGTAACCAAAATCCCGAATAATGGTAAAGTGATTTTCGGTGCAACAGTAGTGTTATTAAATGTGAATACTGAAGAAGAAGTAACATATCGTATTGTCGGTGATGATGAAGCTAATATAAAAGAAGGTTTAATTTCCGTTAATTCGCCGATTGCACGCGGTTTGGTTGGTAAAGAAGTGGATGATACGGTAAACATTATTACTCCGGGCGGCACAGTGGAATTTGAAATTATAGGGGTAGATTACCTTTAATATTTCAGTCTATACGAGCAATGGATATATAGCGAATAGGAAACGAAAGATAAAAGTGCGGTCAATTTTTAGGTTGTTTTTCATTGTCGCTTTGAAGATTGAAAGGCGACAATGAACCTGAATTATTTGCGTGGCAGTTGAATTTGCGGTTCTTCATTCGGACGGTAAAGGACCAAAATATGACCAATGATTTGTACTTCAGAAGCCTTGGTTTCACGTAAAATGGCATCAATAATCAGTCGTTTGGTTTCACGATCCGCCCCTGCAATTTTCACTTTAATCAGTTCGTGATACGCTAACGCGTTATCAATCTCGCTAACACGCCTTCGGTTAATCCATTGTTGCCAAGCATCACCACCGGGTTTAAGTGATGAGCTAAGCCTTTGAGGAATTGTTTTTGTTTGGTAGATAATGTGATTGCCATAGAAAATCCTAGAATGATAAAAAAAGTGCGGTCGGTTTTTGTAATAAAATAAGTGATAAAAATCACTCAACCGACTTGAACTTATGGATTTTAACCCTATATTGAAAAAAACTACCACAAAAATTTAGAAATTATGGGAAGAAAAAGATCGGCAAGTTCAAGCCGTTGGTTAAACGAACATTTTAAAGATCCTTTCGTACAAAAAGCGCATAAGCAGAAATTACGTTCGCGCGCTTATTTTAAACTGGATGAAATTCAACACACCGATCGTCTATTTAAATCGGGTATGACCGTTGTGGATCTAGGTGCTGCACCGGGTGGTTGGTCGCAATATGTTGTGAGCCAAATTGGTGGTAGTGGACGCGTGATCGCTTGCGATATATTGGAAATGGATCCGATTGTCGGAGTTGATTTTTTTGCAAGGGGACTTTCGTGACGAAAAATGTGCTTGCCACTTTGTTGGAAAAGGGGTTGGTGAAGGGAAAGTGGATGTCGTGATGTCCGATATGGCACCCTAACTTCAGCGGAATGCCTGCAGTAGATATTCCTCGAGCTATGTATTTGGTTGAGTTAGCTCTGGATATGTGTAAACAGGTATTGGCACCAAAAAGGCAGTTTTGTGGTCAAAGTATTTCAGGGCGAAGGCTTTGATGACTATTTACGTGAAATTCGCGCATTGTTTAGTGTAGTGAAAGTGCGTAAACCGGAGGCATCACGCGATCGTTCGCGCGAGGTATATATTGTCGCCACCGGCTATAAGGCACAATAGTTTTATTGATGATTTATTTATTTGGTGATTTGTTTCATTGCAAATTTATAGTAAGCTAGTAACAATTTCTTAACTTTAAAAAAACGAGGTTACACCTTGAACGATATGGTAAAAAATTTAATTCTTTGGGCGGTAGTTGCCGTTGTTATGATGACGGTATACCAAGGGTTTAATTCTACTACGGCAGGCACAACGACTGATTACACCACATTCATCGGTGATGTGGAAAAACAATCAAGTCATCCAAACTAAATTTAATGAAACCGGTGAAATTTTTAGTTACTAAAAAAAGATGGTACTAAATATACCACTGCTCTGCCGATACCGTTAGAAGATAAAGAAATTCTAAATGATTTGTTAAAAACAAAAAGTTAAAATTGAAGGTGCCATGCCCGAAAAAAACGCGGGTTATTGTCTCAAATTTTAGTTTCTTGGTTCCCTATGCTGTTTTTTTAGTCGGAGTATGGATTTATTTTATGCGCCAAATGCAAGGCGGTGGCGGAAAGGCTATGAGTTTTGGTAAAAGCCGTGCCAAAATGCTAACAAAAGAACAGATTAAAACTACCTTTGCCGATGTTGCAGGATGTGATGAAGCAAAAAGAAGAAGTAGGCGAAATCGTTGATTTTTTTACGTGATCCGAATAAATTCCAAAAACTTGGTGGTAAGATTCCGAAAGGTATTTTAATGGTTGGCCCGCCGGGAACCGGTAAAACTTTGATTGCCAAGGCTATTGCCGGTGAGGCTAAAGTACCATTTTTTACTATTTCAGGTTCCGATTTCGTTGAAATGTTCGTTGGGGTGGGAGCATCTCGTGTGAGAGATATGTTCGAACAGGCGAAAAAATGCTCCTTGTTTGATTTTTATTGATGAAATTGATGCCGTCGGCCGTCAGCGTGGAGCCGGTCTTGGTGGTGGCCCATGATGAACGCGAACAAACTCTCAACCAAATGTTGGTGGAAATGGATGGCTTTGAAGGCAACGAAGGGGTGATCGTGATTGCTGCGACGAACCGTCCTGACGTATTAGATCCGGCGTTAACTCGTCCGGGGCGTTTTGACCGACAAGTTGTAGTAGGATTACCTGATGTACGTGGTCGTGAGCAAATTCTAAAAGTACATATGCGTAAAGTACCGATTGCGCCGGATGTCAATGCCATGACATTAGCACGTGGAACGCCGGGGTATTCAGGTGCGGATCTCGCCAATCTGGTTAACGAAGCTGCATTGTTTGCGGCACGTACCAATAAGCGTATGGTTACGATGTTGGAATTTGAAAAAGCCAAAGATAAAATCAATATGGGTCCTGAGCGTCGCACTATGATTATGACTGATAAACAGAAGGAATCAACCGCTTATCACGAAGCTGGGCATGCCATTGTTGGTTATTTGGTGCCCGAGCATGATCCGGTACATAAAGTGACGATTATTCCTCGCGGACGTGCACTAGGGGTTACTTTCTTCTTACCGGAGGGAGATCAAGTCAGTATCAGCCAGAAACAACTGGAAAGCAAACTTTCTACTTTATATGCTGGTCGCTTAGCAGAAGATTTGATTTACGGTGAAGAAAATATTTCTACAGGTGCTTCTAACGATATTAAAGTAGCAACTAATATTGCACGTAATATGGTAACCCAATGGGGCTTCTCCGATAAACTTGGCCCTATTCTTTATACGGAAGATGAAGGCGAGGTGTTCCTCGGTCGTTCCATGGCGAAAGCCAAACATATGTCTGATGAAACCGCGCATATTATTGATGAAGAAGTGCGTAAAATTGTTGCACGTAATTATGAGCGTGCCAGACAAATTCTAGTGGATAACATGGATATTTTTACATGCGATGAAAGACGCACTGGTAAAATACGAAACCATTGAAGAAGTGCAAATTGAACAGTTAATGAAACGCCAAACCGTCACTCCACCATCTGGTTGGGAAGATGTTGCTGAGACAAAATCAGCTCAAGCTGAGTCGTCCGGACAGTCTAATATTAAAGCCGATAGTGATAATATTAAATCCGATAAAAGTGCGGTGGAAAAAGCGGAAGAAAAATAAATTAGACGAGTAATTAAACTCAAATAAAGCCTTTTTAGTTAAATTAAAAAAGGCTTTTTATTTCATAAATATCCGATTATAATTACTTATATTTTTTTCACTAATTTCTAATTACTTATGAAACTTTACGCAAATAATAAAGTCTTAGATTTGAATGTTCCTCAAATTATGGGGATTTTAAATTTTACTCCTGATTCTTTTTTTCCGATAGCGGACAATTTTATCAACTCGATAAAGCGCTTATTCAAATTGAAAAAAATGTTACAAGCGGGTGCTTCAATTATTGATATTGGCGGAGAATCTACCCGACCTAATGCGGATGAGGTGACTCTTGAACAAGAGTTGGAACGTGTTGTACCACTGGTTGAGGCCGTACGTAAGCGGTTTGACTGTTGGATTTCAGTGGATACTTCAAAAGCGCAAGTAATGGTAGAAAGTGCCAAGGTTGGCATGGGATTTAATTAATGATATCAGAGCATTACAAGAGCCGCAGGCACTTGAAACTGCATTAGGATTAGGGTTACCGGTATGTCTTATGCATATGCAGGGACAACCTCGTACTATGCAGGCTAATCCGTACTATGATGATGTGGTTGGAGAAGTGTTAGAATTTCTGCAAAAACGGACCGCACTTTGTCTAAAAAGCAGGTATGAAACCGGAAAAATATTATTTGGGATGTAGGATTTGGTTTTGGTAAAACCGTACAGCACAATTATAAATTGTTACAACAACTTGCGCGTTTTGCCGCAGAGGGTTTTCCGCTATTAGCGGGATTATCGCGCAAGTCTATGATTGGTGCAGTGTTAGACAAAAACCGTTGAACAACGGGTTATGGGCAGCGTGGCAGGGAGCGTTAATCGCGGCAATGAATGGCGCAACTATTTTGCGCGTACACGATGTCGAACAGACCGCCGACGTCTTAAAAAAATTTGGCAGAGCTACGCTGAATGCGTAATAAAAAATCAATAAATAACAAGGGATTAGAAAATGGCAGAACGTAAATATTTTTGGTACCGACGGGGTACGCGGTAAAGTCGGAACTTTTCCAATTACACCTGATTTTTGCTTTGAAATTAGGGTTGGGCCGCGGGTAAAAGTACTAGCAAAGCCAAGGTTCACGAAAAGTCTTGATCGGTAAAGATACCCGTATTTCCGGTTATATGTTGGAATCCGCATTGGAAGCAGGATTAGCAGCAGCAGGGGTTATCGGCGGCGTTTATCGGGCCAATGCCTACACCGGCAGTAGCTTATTTAACCCGTACTTTCCGTGCCGAAGCCGGGGTGGTAATCTCCGCTTCTCACAACCCCTTATGATGATAACGGGATCAAATTCTTCTCCGCCGATGGAACGAAATTGCCCGATGAAGTGGAAGAGGCTATTGAAAGCCATGTTGGAGCAACCGATGGATTGTGTGGAGTCCGCCGAATTAGGGCGTGCGAGCCGCATTGTCGATGCCGCGGGACGTTATATCGAATTCTGTAAAGGAACGTTTCCTACGCATTTAAGTTTGTCGGGGTACAAAATTGCAGTAGATTGCGCACACGGTGCGACTTACCTCATTGCGCCTAATGTAATGCGCGAGCTTGGTGCAGAGGTGATTGAGATCGGTACCAAAACCGAACGGTTTAAACATCAACGAACACTGTGGTGCAACCGATATTAAAGCGTTACAGGCCAAAGTGCTAGAGGTTAAAGCGGATATTGGTTTTGAGCTTATGACGGCGACGGTGATCGTATTATGATGGTGGATCATCTTGGTAATCCGGTAGATGGAGACCAAATTCTGTTTATTATCGCCCGTGAAATGCTTTATTCCGGTAAGCTAAGCGGTGGTGTAGTAGGGACGCTTATGAGCAATATGCGCCTTGAATTAGCGCTGAAAAATTAAATATTCCATTTGTGCGAGCCAAAGTGAGCGATCGCTATGTGCTGAAAAAAATGCAGGAGAATAATTGGCTGTTGGGTGGAGAAAATTCAGGCCATATTATTATTTCTGATAGAAATACCACCGGAGATGGTATTATTGCTTCTCTGGCGGTATTGACAGCAATGGTTCAACATAAACTTTCCTTAAACGAACTGGCTCGAGACGTACAATTATTTCCTCAAGTATTAATTAATGTACGTTTTGCCGGTGGAGCTAATCCGCTAGAAAGCGAAGCTGTGAAATCTGTTGCAGCGGAAGTGGAGAAACGTTTGGCGGGAACGGGCAGAATTTTTGTTACGTAAATCCGGTACTGAACCGCTTATCCGCGTTATGGTGGAATGTGAAGACGGCGAATTGGCTCAGCAATGTGCCGAGCAAATCGCAGAAGTTGTAAGAGCTAACTAGATAAAAATACATCAAAAAAACGACCGCACTTTTAGCTTTCATTCGCATAAAGTGCGGTCATTTTTGCTTGTTTTTATTCTTTATCCATTTTCTCAAATGAACGTTGCGTTTCGCCGGTGTAAAGCTGGCGAGGGCGCACGATTTTCATATTGCCTTGTTTATACATTTCTTTCCAGTGAGCTATCCAACCAACGGTTCTAGCTAAGGCGAACATCACAGTAAACATTGAGGTCGGAATGCCAATAGCTTTTAGTATGATACCTGAATAAAAGTCCACATTCGGATAAAGCTTGTGTTCGATAAAATACGGGTCACTGAGTGCAATGCGTTCTAATTCTTTTGCCACCTCAAATAATGGGGTGTCGATTTTTAGTTCTTCCAGAACTTCATGGCAGGTTTGTCGCATTACTTTGGCGCGCGGGTCGTAATTTTTATAGACGCGGTGCCCGAAGCCCATTAAGCGGAATGGGTCGTTTTATCTTTAGCACGGGCAATGTACTCAGGAATACGCTCTACCGTGCCGATTTCTTCCAACATATTGATGCAAGCCTCGTTAGCGCCACCGTGTGCAGGTCCCACAGAGAGGCGATTCCTGCCGCAATGCAGGCAAACGGGGTTGGCTCCGGACGAGGGCAGCGGTGCGCACGGTTGAGGGTGGATGCGTTTTTGTTCGTGATCTGCGTGTAAAATGAAGATTCGATCCATCGCCCGCTCCAGCACAGGATTGACTTCATAAGGCTCACAAGGGGTAGCAAACATCATATGTAAGAAGTTACCCGAATATGAGAGTTTGTTTAATGGGAAAATAAACGGTTGACCGATGGAATATTTATAGCACATTGCTGCCAGAGTAGGCATTTTTAGCCAGCAAGCGAATGGCGGTTAGTTCACGGTGCGCTAAGTTAGTTACATCAAGTGAGTCGTGATAGAACGCTGCCAATGCGCCACTAACTCCGCACATCACCGCCATTGGGTGAGAGTCGCGACGAAAGCCGTGAAAGAAACGGGAAATTTGTTCGTGCACCAATGTGTGTTTACGTATTAACGTATTAAAATCTTTGTATTGTTGTAATGTCGAGCGTTCCCCGAACAACAGGAGATAAGAGACTTCAAGATAATCTGCATTTTCTGCCAATTCGGCAATCGGATAGCCGCGATGCAATAAAATGCCTTGATCTCCGTCGATGTAAGTGATGTCCGATTTACAGGATGCGGTTGACATGAATCCCGGGTCATAGGTGAAAAGGTGATTTTTGACCAAAGGCTGTACATCAATTGCATCATAGCCGAGGGAGCCTTGGTGTACCGGTAGCTCCAGTTCACGTCCGTCGCTTATTGTCAGTTTTGCAGTTAATTCAGACATAGGGCATTTCCTTCTGTTGTAATGTTGTTAAATGCATATTGGTTTAGTTTATATGTGTGTTATATTGCTATAATCTTATACCGCATTTGCAACAAATTGTCTTTAAAAATTGTAAATGAAATGTTATTTTTAAAAATGAGACATAGTTCAAAAATGAAAAATGTTATGTATTTGTGTCTTTTTTTGTTGTTAAAGTGAGGTGTAAACTAAATTTTTGAGTCATCATCGGTAAAATTAAGTTTTAGCTTTAAATCTCTGTATAATGAGATTTTTCCGCATTCCGTTAATAAACTAATATTAAATAGATTTAACATTGTCAGCAGGTGATCTTGTATGCAACAAAATAGTTCTATCAGCGAATGGTTGGCGCAAAGCGCGCTTGGCGGTGCAAACCAATCTTATATTGAAAGATCTTTATGAGGACTATCTTCGCGATCCCGAGTCTGTCGGCGAAAGTTGGCAAGCGATTTTTAAAACGTTGCCAAAATCGACCGCACTTGAGCAACCGCATTCGCAGGTGCGTGATTATTTTAAACGTTTAGCTCGTGATAATTCACAAAACGGCATCAGTGTGGTTGACCCGAAAGTGAGCGAACGGTTAGTGAAAGTGTTGCAATGGGTTAATGGGCACCGTAATCGCGGACATTTGGATGCGGATCTTGATCCTCTTAATCTATGGGAGCGTCACCCTTCTCCAACTTTGGATTATAAATTCTACGGGTTTACCGATAAGGATTTAGATGAGGAATTCGACATTGGCGGCTATGTTTACAATAAAGATAAAAATCACATTACGTGAATTAGCGGGAGCGCTGAAAAGGTACATATTGCAGTACTATCGGGCTGGAGTTTATGCACGTTAACGATCTGGAAGCGCGCACTTGGTTACAAGGTAAGATGGAAAATTTGTTGAATAAACCGTTATTTACGGTGAAAGAGCAAGTAACCTTTTTGCGTGAGCTGACAGCAGCGGACGGCTTGGAACGTTATTTGGGCGTAAAATTTCCCGGTGCGAAGCGTTTTTTTCATTGGAAGGCAGTGATGCTTTTTATTCCGTTGATGAAAGAAATTATTCGTCACGGCGGAAAAAACGGTGTGAAAAGAAATCGTAATGGGAATGGCGCATCGTGGACGTTTAAATATGCTGGTTAACGTGTTGGGGAAAAACCGGCGGAATTATTTGACGAATTTGCCGGCAAACACCACGGCAACGGCACCGGGGACGTGAAATATCACCAAGGATTTTCCTCCGATTTTATCACTGACGGCGGTTTAGTGCATTTGGCACTAGCATTTAACCCGTCTCATTTGGAAATTGTTAGTCCTGTGGTAATCGGCTCGGTGCGGGCTCGTCAAAAACGTATTGGTGACGAAGATTTTACTCAAGTATTACCGGTGACAGTACATGGCGATTCAGCAGTGGCCGGGCAAGGTGTTGTGCAGGGAAACGTTGAATATGTCTGCAACTCGCGGTTATAACGTCGGTGGTACTATCCGCGTAGTGATTAATAATCAAATCGGATTTACTACTTCCAATACCAAAGATACCCGTTCTACTGAATATTGTACGGATATTGCCAAAATGATTGAAGCACCGGTGATTCATGTTAACGGTGATGATCCCGAAGCGGTTGCTTACGCTGCGCGGATGGCAGTGGAATTCCGCACGCTGTTTAAACGGGATATTTTTTTATCGACTTGGTTTCTTACCGACGCCATGGGCATAATGAAGCGGATGAACCGATGACTACTCAGCCTGTGATGTATAAGCTGATTCGTCAGCATCCGACACCGCGTAAAGTTTATGCAGATCGCCTGATTGCCGAAGGTGTGATTAACGAAGCCGAAGCGACGGAGTTAATGAACGATTATCGCGACGCATTAGATAGAGGGCAATGCGTTGTGCCGGAATGGCGTGAAATGGATATGTCAGCGATTGACTGGCGACAATATCTAAGTCAGGAATGGACCGAATATGAGAGTCATTTTTGACCTACAACGTTTTAAAGATTTATCTTATAAAGTGTGTGAATATCCGGAAAATCACCCGATTCATCCGCGCGTGGAAAAATCTATGAAGACCGTAAACTCATGGCGCAAGGTGAAAAATTACTGGATTGGGGAATGGCGGAAACTATGGCTTATGCCACTTTATTAGATGACGGTTATCATGTACGTATTTCCGGCGAAGATTCCGGGCGTGGAACATTTTTCCATCGCCATGCCGTTTTGCATAATATGAACGAACGCAAAAGTTATATGCCGCTTGCTAATTTACATAAACACCAAGGTCGTTTTGAAGTGTGGGATTCTGTGTTATCGGAAGAGGCGGTATTAGCCTTTGAATACGGTTATGCCACTACTGCACCGAAAACGCTGACCATATGGGAGGCACAATTCGGCGATTTTGCTAACGGTGCACAAGTGGTCATTGACCAATTTATTAGTTCCGGTGAACAAAAAAATGGGGCAGAATGTGCGGCTTAGTGTTATTGTTACCACACGGTTATGAAGGACAGGGACCGGAACATTCATCGGCCCGTTTGGAACGTTATTTACAGCTCTGTGCTCAGCAAAATATGCAAGTTTGTGTGCCGTCTACTCCGGCACAGATTTATCATTTGTTACGTCGTCAAATGTTGCGCACGGTGCGTCGTCCGTTAATTGTGATTTCACCCTAAATCCTTATTGCGTCATCCTTTGGCAGTATCGGGAATTAATGAATTGGTGAACGGTAAATTCCAAAATGTGATTGGAGAAATAGACGATTTAGATCCGAAGAGGGTAAAACGCATTGTTCTGTGTGCGAGGCAAGGTGTATTACGATTTATTGGAGCAGCGTCGTAAAAAATAATCAAAAACGATGTGGCAATTATCCGTATCGAACAGCTTTATCCTTATCCACACGAAGAAGTGCGGTTGGTTTTAAGTGAGTTTTTCTCATGTAACGGATTTTTGTATGGTGTCAGGAGGAACCACTCAATCAAGGCGCGTGGTACTGTAGCCAGCATAACTTCCGCGCAGATCTGCCTGACAACGCTACACTACGTTATGTTGGTCGTCCTGCTTCTGCTTCACCGGCAGTGGGATATATGTCGCTACATAACGAACAACAGCGGGGAATTGGTGGAAGAAGCATTGAAGATTGAATGATAAATTAGATAGTATGTATGTAGGGTTGCCAACCGGATATGATAGTCTTCCTACCGGTATGATAAGCTATCAAGGGAATAGCGTTGGCGCTAATACATCCGGCTTATTAACCTTAACTGCAGACTTCAATGAGAAAACCATATCGGGTAAAATTTATAACAGAACTCAAGATAATGGAGCAAAATTACTGGACATTGAATTACGCACGAGCGCGATTATGAGAACTTCAACTGATACTGGCGCAGGAAATGGATTTGGTGCGGGATTCAAAGGAAACACTGCAAGTGACGGACGAAGTGGCGGATATGACGGTCTTTTTATGGGGCCGAATGCCGAAGATGTTATTGGAAAAATGGAGTAACGATTCTAGCCTTAGCTCTTCAGAGGTTTTTGCGGGCGAAAGAAGATAATCTTTCTTATAAAAATGGTCTGAAAATATACCGCTCTTTTTGAGCGGTATATTTTTAGTTTTTCAATATAATTGTTTTATTCTGAAATACGAAAAATCCGATCGTGCAGGGGCTAAATCAAGCGCTCTGCTTAGTACGGTTTTTTTCTACATCACGCCCGGCTTTCATCATTGCATCTGCATTATAAGTATGATCCACATTTATTACGTTTTGCATAATAATTGGGCCTTGGTCCAGTTCATCATTAATAAAATGAGCTGTTGCACCGATAATTTTTACACCACGCTCATAAGCCTGATGGTATGGTCGAGCACCGATGAAAGCAGGCAGAAAACGAATGATGAATGTTAATCACTCGGTTCGGGTAACGTGATACAAACTCAGGATTCAGCACGCGCATATATTTTGCCAATACAATGTAATCCGGTTGGTATTGATCGATTTTGTCCGCTAATAGCTTATCGTGTTCCACTCGAGTTAAGCCTTCATGGCTGACACAATGAAACGGAATATCAAAGCGCTCTACTAAAAGTACGCAACGTATCGTGATTACCGATCACAGCAGCAATTTCCACATCTAAACCGCCATAGTAATTTTTTTCATCAAAAATATCGCCAAGGCAGTGAGCCTCTTTAGTAACTAAAAATGACAATACGTTTGCGGGCAGTGCTTAATAAACGACAATTTGTTCCTTCCGGTAGACTGAATTTTTAAATCCGTTAATAGCATTTCTTCATTAAAAATACCTTGTAATTCAGTGCGCATGAAAAAAATGCTTAGTTTCAAAATCTACAAATTCATTATTATGAATGATGTTTTAGTTAGTGTTTATAACAAATATTAGTAATTTTGGCGATTAAGCCTTTATCATCTGGGCAATCGGTTAATAAAATTTTATTTTTCAAACATGATTTATATGTGCCTAAAAATAAATAAAACCCATAAAATGGGCTTTAATTTAATGAATTATTTAAACATTATATTTTGAATGAATCCAATGACTTACCCGCATCTAATTGCACTTGAATTGCTTTTTGGGGTGCGACCTTGACCTGTCCAAGTTTTTACTTGACCGTTTTTCGTCTTTATATTGGTATTTTGCCGGACGAGACGGGCGTTTTTTTGTTTTACTTTTTTTAGATTGTTTGGTATCACCTAAAAATTTCAGCCAAATCAGCCACAGTAATACCGTCTTGTTTAAGTAATTCTTTATATTTTTTTAATGCGGTCTTTACGTTCTTGAACTTCACGTTGATGTTGTTCGGCAGTTTCATATTTTTCTTTAATAATTTCTTGTAATTTTTCAACTGCACTTTCCAATTGTGAAATAGTTAATTCACGCGTAAGGTTGCGTAGTGTTCTAAGGTTTCTTAATACTCTAGTGAATTCATTCATTATGTGCAAAACTCCTTGAGAATATATTTTTAGATTTATCGGTGAGGTTATTTCATATAGGCTTAATCATATATGAATTATTTTTTTCTGGGTAAATATAGATATAACTAGTTTTTGGCTATCTTTACATATTTTTACAATATATTCCTCCTGTTCTTCTATTTAAAAATATGTTTTTATATTAATTGGACAAAAAAATAAAAATAAATTAGTGCAGATTTTTTGCAATTGTTCATTTAGCTATTGGCATTTCGTCTATCTTAATGTAATCTCTATTCATCCTACGATATGTAGAGGTGCAGGCATTATCAGTAGCTTTTTGAGCGGATAGCGGAGAGAAAAATGCGAAAGGAATGTTTGCCGAAATCGATAAAGGGTCGTCTTTATCGGTTGGGGGCGTTATCGAACAGGTACGTCACTGTCATAGTTTTATTAACGGTTATCGCAACGGTTAGTAAGAATTATGGAGCGCTACGGGTTAGGGGTGGTCTGATTTTTACCTTCCTTTTTTTAATCCTTTTAATCATTTCTTCTAATGATTTCAATGTAGCTTTCAGATTTTTCATTATTTAACTTTAGGTAAACTACATGCAACTTGCGGATTTTTTTCTACTTCTATTTGGTCTATTTTGCCCGCCATTTTTGGCTTTAGAGCTTAGCAATTATTACGCGCCGAGTATTGTTGTCACTGAGCGCGGGGATTATTGTCGGGGCATTAATGTTGTCTGACGGTAATGTGTTGAACGCGTTGAGTTATTTAAAAGATCGCGTGACTTCATTAGCATATAGCTTTGATGAAAAACGGTGCATTCAGTTGGAATACCAATAACATTAACATTATTTTATTTTTTTACTTTTTACTTGGAATTCTAACCTCTCTTTTAACCGTTTCGGGGAGCAATCGTGCTTTTTGCCGAATGGGCGCAAAAACGGATAAAAAGGTCGTCGTGGGGCCAAAAATCATGGCGGCATGTTTAGTGTTTGTAACGTTTATCGACGACTATTTTTCACAGTCTTGCGGTCGGGGCGATTGCGCGTCCGGTGACCGACAAATTTCGTGTTTCCCGTGCGAAATTAGCATATATTCTGGATTCTACTGCGGCACCGATGTGTGTGATGATGCCGATTTCAAGCTGGGGCGCATATATCATTACGTTAATTGCCGGCTTATTGGCTGAACACTCGATTACAGGGTATTCACCTATTGGCGCGTTTATGACAATGAGTGCGATGAACTTCTATGCGATTTTCTCAATTCTAATGGTGTTTGTCGTTGCTTATTTTTTTCCTTTGATATTGGGCCGATGGCACGCTATGAAAAAATTAGCTTTGGAGCGCAGCGAGCAGGAAGAAGAAGCACAAAGTGGTGCGACAGGACGAGTGCGTAATTTAGTTTTCCCAATTGTAACATTAATTGCTGTAACTGTGGCAGCGATGATGTATACGGGCAATCAGGCTCTTGCCGAAAGCAGGCATGCCATTTACCGTTTTGGGGGCATTTGAAAAAATACAACTGTGGGTATTTCTTTTGGTTGTCGGTGGCATAAGTGCCGTTGTGATGATTACGCTATTGATTGTGCTCGAGGGACAAGTTAATAAAACCGAGTATTTGAAATCCTGGGGAGCTGGAATGAAATCAATGCAGGGTGCAATTTTGATTTTATGCTTTTGCTTGGACAATCAACAAGGTTGTTGGAGATATGGAAACAGGGAAATATTTGTCAGGTCTTATTTCCGGTAGTTTAAACCCTGCATACTTACCGGCGTTGTTATTTTTATTGGGCGCGGGAATGGCATTTTCTACCGGAACCAGTTGGGGAACTTTCGGCATTATGTTGCCCTATTGCTGCTTCAATTGCTGTAAATGCTGCACCGGATCTACTTTTACCTTGTTTATCCGCGGTAATGGCAGGAGCAGTATGTGGAGATCATTGCTCGCCGGTGTCGGATACCACGATCTTGTCTTCTACGGGGGCTCAAGTGTAACCATATGGATCATGTCACTACGCAACTACCTTACGCCTTAATAGTGGCGACAGCGACATCGGTTGGCTATTTAGTCGTCGGTTTTACTCATTCCGGAATATTGGGTTTTTGTGGTAACAGGGGGCTTTTAGCTGCATTGATTTTTGTTACTAAAAACGTGAGGCTGTGTGATCGAGATCACATTTTTATACTAAATGTAAAATAAAAATTTTATTTTTGTATATTTTATAAAATGCGGCATAAAGTCGCATTTTTATTTATCCTGAATTATATTTTATAAAAATTCTGGAAATTAAGAATATGCAGAATTTAAAAATTGAAAAAAATGAGTTTTTAATGAAAAAGAAAACTATAGACAATCTATGGCTTTTTGAGTAAACTGTCAAAAACTCGACAAAATTCGACCGCACTTTTGTCACAGACTGTAATAAGAATTTGATCAAAGTGCGGTCATAAATCTCGGCGTTTTTAAGGAGCGAAGTAAAAATGAAAAATTATCCGGTGCGGAAATGGTGGTGCAGTCGTTGCGCGATCAGGGCGTAAAAATTTTTATTCGGTTATCCGGGCGGCTCGGTGTTGGATATTTATGATGCGATTCATACACTAGGGCGGTATTGAACATATTCTCGTGCGCCATGAACAGGCAGCCGTGCATATGGCGGATGGCTATGCACGCTCTACAGGGGAAGTGGGTTGTGTGTTAGTTACATCAGGGCCGGGTGCAACCAATGCTGTGCAGGGATTGCCACGGCTTATTCGGATTCAATTCCGTTGGTGGTGATTACCGGTCAGGTGCCGTCAAATTTAATCGGTACAGATGCATTTCAGGAGTGCGACACAGTGGGAGTTTCGCGTCCGGTCGTGAAACACAGCTTCTTGGTGAAGCGTACGGAAGATATCCCAACGATCATCAAAAAGGCGTTCTATATTGCTTCCACCGGTCGTCCAGGTCCGGTAGTGATTGACTTACCGAAAGATGTTGTAAATCCGCTAAATAAAAATGCCTTACACTTATCCTGCCGAAATTGCAATGCGTTCGTATAATCCGAACGTGCAAGGGCACAAAGGACAAATCAAAAAGCGTTAAAAAGCGTTGCTGGTGGCGAAAAACCGGTATTGTTTATCGGCGGTGGTGTGGTGATTGGTAATGCTAGCGATAAATTAACACAATTTGCTAAACGTCTGAATTTGCCTGTTACTTCTTCTTTAATGGGATTGGGCGGTTTTCCGGCAACGGATAAGCAATTCCTGGAATGCTTGGTATGCACGGTACGTTTGAAGCGAATAACGCCATGCATGAAAGCGATCTAATTCTGGGGAATTGGTGTGCGTTTTGACGATCGTACTACCAATAACTTGGCGAAGTATTGTCCGAATGCAAAAAGTTATTCATATTGACATTGATCCGACTTCTATTTCTAAGAATGTGGTGGCTTCCATTCCGATTGTCGGCAGTGTGGACAATGTATTAACCGAATTTTTGTCTTTACTGGATGATGAAAATTTAGCGAAATCGCAATCCGAGCTAACCGATTGGTGGAAACAAATCGACGAATGGAAAAAAACAAAAAAATGTCTGGATTTCGACCGCACTTCTAATGTGATTAAACCGCAAGCGGTGATTGAAACCATTTACCGTTTAACTAAAGGGTGAAGCGTATGTCGTGTCTGATGTAGGACAACACCAAATGTTTGCGGCATTGCATTATCCGTTTGATAAACCGCGTCGCTGGATTAATTCAGGCGGTCTCGGTACGATGGGATTTGGTCTTCCCGCTGCGTTAGGAGTCAAATTAGCTCATCCTGAAGGTTGTGTCGTGTGCGTGACGGGTGACGGCAGTATTCAAATGAACATTCAAGAGCTTTCCACCGCTCAACAATACGGTGTGCCAATTGTGATTGTTAGCCTAAATAACCGCTTCTTAGGAATGGTGAAACAATGGCAGGATCTGATTTATTCCGGCCCGTCATTCGCAATCCTACATGAAGTCACTGCCTGATTTTTGTAAAACTGGCAGAAGCTTATGGTCATGTGGGGATTCAAATCAATACGCCAGATGAGTTAGAGGAAAAACTGGCGCAGGCTTTCGCTGTTAAGGAGCGATTAGTATTTGTTGATGTACAAGTTGATGCAACCGAACACGTTTACCCGATGCAGGTGCGTGGCGGAGCTATGAATGAAATGATTTTAACTAAACCTGAGGAGAAGGAATAATGCGTAGAATTTTATCAGTATTGCTCGAAAATGAATCAGGCGCATTATCTCGCGTTGTCGGTTTGTTCTCTCAACGGGCATTTAATATCGAAAGCTTGACTGTAGCGCCAACGGATGATTCGACTTTATCTCGCATGACCATTGAGGCTACGGTGATGAACAAGTACTTGAACAAATTGAGAAACAACTACACAAATTGGTGGATGTATTCAAAGTGATTAATTTGAGTGATTGCGAACACGTAGAACGTGAAGTGATGTTGCTCAAAATTAAAGCGGTTGGTGCGGTGCGCGATGAAAATCAAACGTTTGGCGATATTTTTCCGTGGCCAAATTGTCGATGTGACTACAAAAATCCTACACGGTGCAATTAACAGGGTACAAAAGACAAATTGGACGCTTTTTGTTTCTGCGGTAAAAGAAGAAACTTCCGTTATAGAAATTGTCCGCTCGGGATTAATCAGTTTGTCGCGCGGTGAGAAAAAAACTGTTTATAGCAAATTTTTACAATCATTTTTAGAAAAGTGCGGTTGAAATTTTTAGTTGTTTTTTTCGACCGCACTTTTATTTTATCCGTAATTTAATAAGATTGTGATCGCGATCACATTTTTACAATTCTTTAACTAATTATTTTTCGATTGTAATGCTATAATCGTTTCAGCTTTTCAGCATTTTAAGGAGAGAATGTGAAATTAGACGAATTGGCTAAGCTGGCAGGGGTTTCTCGCACTACAGTGAGTTATGTGGTGAACGGTAAGGCGAAAGAATACCGTGTAAGTGATAAAAACCATTCAGAAAGTACAGGCATTAATTGAGCAATATAAGTTCAAACCGAGATGTTATGGCGGTGACTACGTGCAGGAAAAATCAGACACAATCGGTTTAATTATTCCCGATTTTGAAAATGTGAGTTATGCCAAAATTGCTAATGATTTGGAAAAAAACGTTGCCGTGAAAAAGGCTATCAGTTGCTTATCGGTTTGCTCAAATGACAACCCGCATAATGAAAGAGAATGTGCTAAACATTTTTCAACGTAAAATCGATGCTTTTGATCGTATCCACCGCATTACCGAGCGATACGGATTTTTACCGTGAAAATAGCACTATACCTATTATCGGTTTTTGACCGCCTGATTAACGGCGAGAATGTGGTCAATGTTCTGACTGATGACAAGAGGGATGCCTTTCGTTTAACGGATGCATTATTGCAACAGAAAAATTACCGTAGCATTTTATTTTTCGGTGCATTACCGGAATTGCCGATTAGTGGTGAGCGTGAAAGTGGATTTTGTGAAGCTTTTAAAAGAGCGGTCGATTTCTGCCGAGTTTTTATATGCAGAACACTTCCGCAAAGAAAGTGGGGCACAGGCGTTCGAGCAATGGTTAGAAAAATACCATGCCTGAAGCCTTGTTTACCACGTCATTGACCTTACTGCAAGGTGTGCTTAAGGTATTGTTAAAACAGAAAAAGAACATTCCTAGTGAACTGGATATTGCAACGTTTGGTGCACACGAAATGATTGATTTGCTGCCGAATAGAGTGATTTGTAGTGCGCAGAATCATGAAAAAGTCGTTAGCGCATTGTTGGATTTAGTGTTATATAAGCTCAAAAACAAAAAGCACAAACCGCAAACGGAAATTATTACTCGTGATCTGATTTATCATAATTGCCATTATTAAAGTACGGTTGGTTTTTAAGCTGCTTTGTCAAATAAAAAAAGCGCGAATAGTATTCGCGCTTTTGTGACTGGGAGCTATTGTTTTTCCTGCAAATCCTTCGTAGACATTGTTCCCGTAAATATTAGTTAATACACCCACAACTTCTTCTGCATTTGGTCCACCAAATGTTCCCTCATATTTTCCACTTATACCGTCAGATGATGTTGATGTATAGCCCTCAAAAGATGTGGCGAGTATTGATTTTTTTGTAGCGCTTGAACTCATAATTTCAGAGTGTATAATTGTAGACTCTAATTTGATATCATTTAAAGCTTTGCCATCATCTTGGCGTCTATTATATATTTTCCTTCAACTCGTTTTTTTGGTCAAAAATCCGCTTTCAACGCAAGTAAAGCCTTGTGTATTGAGTCCTAAACTTAAGCCTTGATAAGTTGCAGTTCCTTTTGGCATTTCGTGATATTTAGTAACATACCCGCCAGAGAAATTGCTATATGCTATTTCTCCAGATTCATTCGTATAGAAGGTCATGTTAGCTGAATATGCTAGGGTTAATTATTCTAGCATATGAAGTTGCAGCATTGCCGGAGCGTTGGAATGTTTCTTTGATTATACCCTCAGGGATAATCGCTAAGCTGCATTACTTTAATAGTATCGCGTGTAACAGGATCGAAAAATAGTCAATTCTTTTTGCTGCGCGAACATCAGCTTTCAAATCATCTCTTACGTAAGAAATAGAGGGAACTTTAGTGTTGGTATTAACTTCCTTTTTTGTCGTAAGTCGGATTTGGTTTGTCATTGTTTCCACCACCGCCACCTCCGCTACAAGCGGTTGCTAATCCGATACTGGCTACTAAAAACAGAATATTTGAGTAGATTTTTCATTTTAATTTCCTTAAGGTTATTGAATTGAAATATTAGCATCAAACCTCAGATGTTAATGTCTTATTTTAACAGCATGGATAAAGAAATCCTATCTAAAGTGCGGTTATTTTTGTTTGTTTTTCTTTAAAATAAAGTGGTTTCTAAAACAATTTTACCTTTTTCCACTTTAATTGCTTTAGCGAATTTTTTAATCATTTGTTCGTTGCTGTCGTTTTCATTTTAGGGTATAAATCGGCATTGAACCGACAAGTGTGGCAAGGCTTTCCCTGAGTAACGGCATGATGCTTTGGGCTTGGAGTTGATACTGAGGTGGTAATCCCGATAGATGCAAAAACACGCAGATCTTTTTAGGTAGATAGCCCCTTTTTGTGGGTCATAATAAGGAATCGTATCAATAGTAACATTTAATGTTGCCGGAAATTTATGTTGCGGTAATTTGAATAATCCATCGACAAGGCCGCTTAGTTCTATTCTATTTGTTACGTTTTGACCGATTTTTGCGGATAAATTCTGCAATTTGTAATCAATATTTAAAAAGTTACCGAAAACCCAATCAGTTACTAATGTTGCCGTTTTGGGCAAGATATTGATTGACTTGTTTTTCATTGATATCAAAATTAGCTGCATTGGTTACGTTAGAAAAATAATAAACCGAATAATAAGCTATTGATAATTAAAGAATTCTTTTTATTTTGATATATGACATTCAAATTTTTCCTCATTTAAGTAAAACACGGTAAAAACCCACCGCACTTTGCATTTTGGGCTGACTTCAATATAACATAGACCACAATTTTGTTGAATAAATCAAAAGGATCAAGGCATAAAAATGAAAAATATTTGATGATATTATTTTTCACTTTGGTAATAACAGGTTGTACGGTTGGTGGTGGTTTTGGAATGGGCAATAGCGGTGCAGGTGTTGGGGGTAAGCACGGGGATTGCGTTTTAGTTTTTGCATGGCTTTTTGGCATTCCTTTGGGTCTAGCTTGCTTTAAAAGTGCGGTCGATTTTTAATTTATTTTGATAAAAACTTGCTATTTCAGGATTCAGTCACTATAATACGCGCATATTTTCGGACGCGGGGTGGAGCAGCTTGGTAGCTCGTCGGGCTCATAACCCGAAGGCCGTCGGTTCAAATCCGGCCCCCGCAACCACTTACTTATACAAGTAATTGTGAATAAGTTCAGTGAATAAAAGCCCTTGAATGATTTGGGCTTTTTATACAAAAAAATTTGAAGTAATAAACTGGGCTTTGAGCCCTTTTTATGTCTTGAGAAAACGGAGTGTCGCTTTGGCAACATTAGAACAGAAATTAACGGAGATTCTACAAAGCTCAGTGGAAGATTTAGGTTGCGAGCTTTGGGGGAATTGAATGTCAACGTGCTGGACGTTATTTAACCGTACGTTTGTTTATCGATAAAGAGGGTGGCGTAACTATTGACGATTGCGCCGATGTCAGCCGCCAAGTCAGCGCGGTGTTAGATGTTGAAGACCCGATTGCGGATAAATATAACCTTGAGGTTTTCTTCGCCGGGTTTGGATCGCCCGCTATTTACCTTAGCTCAGTATCAACGGTTTTATCGGACGGAAATCGCCATACATTTGCGCATTCCAATGTCTGATCGTCGTAAATGGCAAGGTGTATTGGAAAAAAATAGAAGGCGATATGTTGACTTTGGTCGTAGATGGCAACCGCAAATTTTTGTATTCGGCAATATTCAGAAAGCTAACGTTATTCCCAAAATTTTAATTTATCAAGAGGCAAACTAAAGTGAGCAAAAGAGATTTTATTAGCGCAGAAGCGGTATCGAATGAGAGATTGTTACCGCGTGAAAAGATTTTGAAGCGTTGGAAAGTGCAATCGCATTATCAACTAAAAAGAAATACGAACAGGAAATAGATGTTCGTGTGGTAATTGATAGAAAAAAACAGGTGAGTTTATCACCTTCCGTCGTTGGGTAGTGGTGGAAAAACGTTACTTATCCGACCAAAGAGATTACATTGGAGGCGGCTCAATTTGAAAAATCCTGAAGTGCAATTGGGAGATTATGTTGAAGATCAAATTGAATCCATAGCTTTCGACCGGATTACTATGCAAACGGCCCGCCAGGGTTATCAGCACTAAAATTCGTGAAGCGGAACGCAATAAAGTGGTTGAACAATTTACCGCTAAAGAAGGTCAACTCATTGTTGCTACAGTGAAAAAAGTTAACCGTGAAAATATTATTTTGGAAGTAAACGGTGAAGAGGGTAGCAAAGCCGAAGCTGTAATTTTACGTGAAGATATGTTGCCACGTGAGAATTTCCGCCCTGGCGATCGTGTACGCGAGTGTAGTTTATATAAGGTGAGATCCTGCCAGCAAGGTTCGCAACTTTTTGTTACTCGAGCTAAACCGGTTATGTTAGAAGAACTTTTCCGTTTGGAAGTTCCTGAAATCGGCGAAGAGCTGATTGAAATTCGCGGAGCATCCCGAGATCCGGGTTCGCGAGCTAAGATTGCGGTGAAAAGCAACGATAAACGCATTGATCCTGTAGGAGCTTGCGTGGGGATGCGTGGCGCACGTGTTCAAGCTATCACTAACGAGCTTGGTGGTGAGCGGGTTGATATCGTGTTATGGGATGATAATCCGGCACAATATGTGATTAATGCTATGGCACCGGCGGATATTAGTTCAATTGTGGTGGATGAAGATAATCATTCTATGGATATTGCGGTAGAGGAAGCAAATTTGGCGCAGGCAATTGGTCGTAACGGGCAAAAATGTGCGCTTGGCGACACAATTGACTGGTTGGACATTGAACGTAATGACCACGCAGGAATTAGAGCAGAAACATCAGGCGGAAGATAATAAGATTTTAGATTTTATTTATGACCGCACTTGAGATTGATGAAGAATTTGCTCAGATTTTTAATTGATGAAGGTTTTACCAATTTAGAAGAACTGGCGTATGTGTCAATGAGTGACTTGACCGCGATTGACGGTTTTAGAAGACGAAGATTTGGCTGAAGAATTACAAACTCGTGCAAAAAAATGCTATTACAGCAGCTGCACTAGCGGAAGAAAAAGCGTTGGAAGCCGCTCATATTGAAGATAATTTATTAAATTTAGAAGGTATGGAGCGCCATATTGCGTTTAAATTAGCCCAGAAACGAGATCACGACACTGGAAGAATTGGCGGAACAAGGCGTTGATGATTTAGCCGACATTGAAGAATTAAGTGCAGAAAAAAAGCAGCTGAATTAATTATGGCGGCACGTAATATTTGCTGGTTCAGCTAATTGGTGGGGAGATATAAAATGAGTGATAACCAAATAGAAAAAGACGTACCAAAAAAATTAAGCTTGAAACGGCGCGAAAAATCAACGGTCAGCGCGACGACTACCGGTGGTAAAGCCAAAGAAGTTCAGGTAGAAGTGCGTAAATCACGTAAGATAGATACGGAAGCTGCTAAGAAAGCGGCTGAAGCGGCAAAACAAAAAGCACTGGAAGATGCGGAGAAAAAGCGGCGGCTGAAAAAGCGTTAGCGGAAAAAGAAGCTGAAGTTCAAGCGGCTCAAGCAAAAACACAGCAAGAGAAGCCACAGGAAACAAAAAAAGTGCGGTCGATTCTGAGCCTAAAATCAAAGCTGAAGAGAAAGCAGCGGTTAAAGCGTTAGACCCTGAAAAAGAAAAAAACGCCGTGCGGAAGAGGCTGAGTTACGCCGTAAGGCAGAAGAAGCAGCTCGCCAAAAAGCGGAAGAGCAAGCCCGTAAAGCGGCGGAAGAGGTCAGACGCTATGCTGAGCGCACAATTGAGGAAGCCGGCGATACTTCGGATAAAGAGCATTACGCCGATTACCGTTTTACTTCAAGCTATGCTTTAGAGGCGGAAGATGAAGAGGAACGTCGTAATGAAGGCGGACGTGGGCGCGGTAACGGTAAGAATAAAAGTAGTCAAATCGAAAAAAGGCGATCGTAACGAAGAAAAAATGGCAGTAAAAATGAACGCCAATCTGATCGCCGTAATCAAAAAGATGTAAAAAGGAAAAGGCAAGCAGAATAAAAAGGTAGTGCGCTGCAACAGGCCTTTACCAAACCGGTACAAAGCTACTAAAGTCGATGTTGTAATTGGTGAAACTATCACGGTTGCTGAACTTGCTAATAAAAAATGGCAATTAAAAGCGACTGAAAATCATCAAAACTATGATGAAAAATGGGCGAAATGGTTACTATTAACCAGGGTTATCGACCAGAAACCGCACAATTAGTAGCTGAAGAATTGGGTCATAAAGTTATTCTGCGTAAAGAAAACGAACTAGAAGAAGCGGTGTTGGATGATCGCGATGTTGACGCGGAAAAAGTGACGCGTGCACCGGTGGTGACTATCATGGGACACGTTGACCACGGTAAAACTTCCTTACTTGACTATATTCGTAAAGCGAAAGTGGCATCAGGTGAAGCGGGCGGGATTACGCAACATATCGGTGCGTACCATGTTGAAACCGAAGACGGTAAAATGATCACCTTCTTAGATACTCCGGGACACGCGGCGTTTACGTCTATGCGTGCTCGTGGTGCAAAGCCACCGACATTGTGGTACTGGTTGTTGCTGCCGACGATGGTGTGATGCCACAAACTATTGAAGCGATCCAACACGCTAAAGCGGCGAATGTACCGTTAGTCGTTGCTGTGAATAAAATCGATAAGCCTGAGGCTAATCCGGAACGTGTTGAAACCGAATTATTACAACACGAAGTAGTTGCTGAAAAAAATTCGGTGGTGATGTGCAATTCGTTTATGTGTCTGCGAAAAAGGAACAGGCGTGGACGAACTGTTGGATGCGATCTTATTACAATCTGAAGTATTAGAGTTGACCGCAGTGCAAGACGGAATGGCAAGCGGTGTGGTAATCGAATCCTATTTGGATAAAGGTCGTGGGCCGGTAGCAACCATTTTGGTGCAATCTGGTACGCTGAGCCGTGGTGACATTGTACTATGCGGATTTGAATATGGGCGTGTACGTGCAATGCGAGATGAAAACAGATAAAGATGTCGAAACAGCAGGACCGTCAATTCCGGTGGAAGTATTAGGCCTTTCCGGTGTACCGGCTGCCGGTGATGAAGCCACTGTGGTGCGTGATGAGAAAAAGCACGTGAAGTGGCGCTATACCGTCAAGGTAAATTCCGTGATGTGAAACTTGCCCGTCAACAAAAAAAGCTAAACTGGAAAAATATGTTTAGCAACATGGCGGAAGGTGATGTGGCAGAACTCAATGTGATTGTGAAAGCGGACGTACAAGGTTCTGTGGAAGCCATCGTTCAATCCTTAATGGAACTTTCAACTGATGAAGTGAAAGTGAAAGTGGTAGGCTCCGGCGTAGGCGGTATTACTGAAACCGATGCAACCTTGGCGGCAGCATCTAACGCGATCATCGTCGGCTTTAATGTGCGTGCAGACGGTTCCGCCCGTCGCATTATCGAAACCGAAAACATTGATTTACGTTATTATTCCATCATTTACGAATTGCTCAACGAAATCAAAGCGGCAATGAGCGGTATGCTACAACCTGAATTCAAACAAGAAATTATCGGTTTGGCTGAAGTGCGTGATGTATTCCGTCATCCCAAATTTGGCGCTATCGCAGGTTGTATGGTGACTGAAGGTGTTGTGAAACGTATCAACCCAATCCGCGTATTGCGCGACAACGTGGTGATCTTCGAAGGTGAATTAGAATCCCTTCGTCGCTTCAAAGACGATGTATCTGAAGTACGTAACGGTATGGAATGTGGTATCGGCGTGAAGAACTACAATGACGTGAAAGTCGGCGACCAGATTGAGGTATTCGAAGTCGTTGAGATTAAACGCTCGATTTAATCTTGAAAGAAAGTGCGGTCAAGTTTGACCGCACTTTTTCCCTAGGGTAATGTGTTATTCTAGGGTTACATGACAAATAAAAGAGAAATAAAATGGCTCGAGAATTCAAACGTAGCGACCGTGTCGCACAAGAAATCAAAAAAAGAAATCGCGGTAATTTTGCAACGCGAAGTGAAAGATCCGCGTATTGGTATGGTGACAGTGTCAGACGTGGAAGTGTCCAGTGATTTGGCTTATGCAAAAGTTTTCGTCACCTTCTTATTTGATCACGATGAACAAGCTATTGCGCAGGGCATGAAAGGCTTGGAAAAAAAGCGGCGCCTTATATTCGCACGCTGTTAGGCAAAAGCCATGCGTCTGCGTATCGTGCCGGAGATTCGTTTTGTTACGATCAATCTTTAGTGGAAGGTATGCGCATGTCTAACTTGGTGACAAATGTTGTGCGCGAAGATGAGAAAAAACACGTTGAGGGCAAAGACTAATGTCCAAACCGCGTAAACGTGGGCGTGATATTCATGGCGTGTTTTGTTGGATAAGCCGCAAGGTATGTCTTCCAATGACATCATGCAAAAAGTGAAACGCATTTTTCAGGCAAACAAAGCGGGGCATACCGGTGCGTTAGATCCGCTGGCTACCGGAATGTTGCCTATTTGTTTGGGCGAAGCCACTAAGTTTTCGCAGTTCTTGTTGGATGCCGATAAACGTTATTTAGTCACGGCAAAACTGGGAGAACGTACCGACACATCGGACGCGGAAGGACAGATTGTCGAAACCCGTGATGTGAAGGTTAAAAACGCCTGAAATTTTGACCGCACTTGAGCAATTCCGCGGGGATATTTTTGCAAGTGCCGACGATGTTTTTCGGCGTTGAAGCACAATGGCAAACCGCTTTATGAATACGCCCGTCAAGGCATAACCGTCGAGCAGGGAAGCGCGCCCCATTACAATCTTTGAACTGAACTTCATCGAATACAATGCGCCTTATTTAACCCTCGAGGTACATTGTTCCAAAGGCGCTTACATTCGCACCTTGGTGGATGATTTAGGAGAGGCGTTGGGCTGTGGCGCCCATGTAACGATGTTGCGTCGCACGGCAGTGGCGGATTATCCGACAGAAAAAAATGTTGGATTGGAATGCGTTTGCAAGCTTTGGCAGAATCACAAGATTTGAGTTTGTTAGATGCTTTGTTATTGCCTATAGATACTGCGGTAGCGAAGTTGCCGACGTTAACCTTAGATGAAAGCCAAGCGCAAGGCATCGGATTTGGTCAACGGGTAAAATTCGATACCCCTAACAGTCTACAAGGACAAGTGCGGTTGTTTTCTCATGAAAATCGCTTTCTTGGGGGTGGCGGTAATAGATGAAAATAACGTGATCCGTCCACAGCGATTAGTGGTGTATGAATAAAAAGTGCGGTGAAATTTCACCGCACTTTTTTTATCAATATTCGATTTCTTTTGGATACGCAATCTGTAACGCTAATTTTCGATCACTCTCAGCCACATTTTTTTCCGAGCTTCAATAAAAAAGCGAGATGTCATGGCTTTTTCACCGTGATTGAAGAAAAATTTCCACAATGGAATGATCAAAGAAAATTTCCACCGTTTTGCAGGGTTCTCCATTTCACAGAAACGTTTGCTATCGAATTTTTTTCCATTAATTCGGTTTGCTCGCTTTGGCTGCGATCTAAAGCAAACCAATCCGTTTTCATAAGAAAGGCGCAATGATTGTCCTTTTTCATTTTGGAAGAAGGCTAAATCAAAGGCTTGGTTATTGGCCTCAAATTTTACATAAGCACGATCTAAATCCGCAATCTCAGCTTTTCCATCAAGATGAAGCGTCGAAAGTGCGGTCAGATTTTCATAGGTTTTTGCGATTGGGTGTTGATAGATTTTTGGTGCCTTCTAAACGTAATTCTCTCGGCAGGGGTTAAGGCCGAATGCCATTTGAATTTGTCTGTCGGATAAGTTAAATCCGGCAAACCGATCCAGCCGAAAAAGCACTGCGTGGGTTTTATTATCCAAACCGCCGAAGGTTTGTGGGGCATAGAAATCAAAGCCCTGATCCAACTCGCCGATATATTCCGCTTCAAAGGTTAAATCCGTTAATTTCCCCATAGCATAAGTCGCATGGTAATTATTTTTGGAATTGATGAGCTTCACGATCTTTGCCCTGAGGGCGACCAAATAAACACATCTTTATCGCCCAGTTTCAACAAATCAGGGCATTCCCACATAAACACATTGGTATTATCAAACGCCGGCAAGGAAAGCTCACCCAGCAAACGCGGCGTATCTTCAAGATTGTCCATTTCAAAAATAATCGCCGTGCCGGTGAGATTTTCCGTTGTGCACCGCAGATAAAACGGATTTTACCGTTTTCGGTGAAATAAGGTTTCGGGTCGCGAACGTGTTCCGTATAACCTTCAGGCGCATTTTCAATTAACGGACGTTTACTGAGCAATTTTCCATCAAGATCGAAAATGGCTAAATTTTGGTAAGGGACACGTTGATTATCACTAGGACGACGGGTGTTGCCCGTGTAGAACATAGCTAATTTATCACCGACTTTTAACGCGCCACCGGAATAACAGCCGTGAGATTCAAAAAAAGCTCACAAGGAATGAGATCGTCAGCAGATTGATAATGTTGGAAATCTTTGGTGATTAAATGCTTCCAATGTTTCATACCGTGTATGGCATCAAAAAGGAAAACCATTGATAAAAATAGGTGATATTTCTCGCCATCAAAGATGAGACCGTTAGGATCGTTCATCAGTCCGGTTGGTGGCGCAATATGAAAGTGCGGTCGAAAAATCTTTGTCTTTTTGCACGGTTTGAGCAATTTCCGCAAGCTCACCGGATTCTGCCGCAAGGATGCTTTTGTATTTCCCGTTGTTGAAAAATATGCATAAGGTTTCTCCCTCCGTGTTTGGGTAGTGAGCACGCGTCAGGAGACGCGCGCTATCAAATTGAATCAATGGGATTAGTTTGCCAAAAATTCTGCTAACTGTGCTTTATTCGGCAGGGGCAGACATTGCCCCTTTTGCCGTTGTCGCCAAGGCACCGCTGGCATTGGCTTGGCGGATAATTTGCTCAAGCACAGATATTTCTTTCCAATTTGAATGTTGTGAAAGACCGGAAAGGAGACCGCCTACAGAACGCATCGCCTGCACCTGTGGTATCAACCGGTTGTAAGGCTTTGCCGGTAATGACATCTTTTTACCGGCTAAATGATAGAGCGCACCGTGTTTGCCCAAGGTCACGATAATCAATTTTTCCGGATAAAGTGCGGTGATTTTTTTCAAATGCTTCAGTTAAGGTTTGCGTATCCGTGAGTAGCGTCAATTCTTCTTCCGAAAATTTCAATACGTCTGCCAATGCCACCGCCTGCATCACCGTTTCTTTCATGTCTTCAAAACTTGGCCACAGAGATTCACGTAAATTAGGATCAAAGAGAAAAAAATCCACCTGCGGCTTTAATACGACGAATGGCTTCAAAAAGTCGTTTCGCGGGAAGGGTTATTGATTAATGCAATGGAACAGCAATGCAACCATTCGTTAGCTTGGAAATTCGGTAAATCGGCTACCTGCAAAAACTGATCCGCACTTGGGTTGACCATAAAGGTAAAGCTGCGTTCGCCGTTGTCTAAACCGACCACGACGGTAGATGTGCGTTGCTGTGGATCGAGAATCATATGGCCCGTTTGCACATTTTTCCTGTTGCAGGGTTTGTTGCATAAATTCGCCCAACGGATCTTTGCCTACACGACCAATAAACGCACTTTCACCGCCTAAACGGGCAATACCTACTGCCACATTTGCCGGAGCACCGCCCGCACAACGCAAATAATGATTTTCTCCGTCCGGAATTAGATCCACCACGGCATCACCCAGTACCCAGATTTTTGACTCATATTTTGCTCCTGATTTTTAACGATAAAAATGTGTTTATAAAAACGTATCTAAAAAAATAACCGCACTTTATGAAGCCATAAGTGCGGTCGATTTTTAGTGATGTTTTTATTTCACCGTTACCTTGGCGAACTTGCGTTTACCCACTTGGTAAACCGCAGTGGAGGCGGTGATAACGAGTTTAGCGTCTTCTACTTTTTCACCGTCAATTTTCACGCCGCCTTGCTGCACCATACGATTGGCTTCGGAGGTTGTGGCGACCAAAGCCGACTTCTTTTAACAAGTTAGCAAGCCCGATTTCGCCTTCCAAGGTAAATTCCGGCATCTCATCCGGCATAGCCCCTTTTTGGAAGCGGTTGATAAATTCTTGTTCGGCAGCATTGGCAGCCGCTTCATCATGGAAACGTGCAATCATTTCTTTGGCTAATAAGATCTTCACATCACGTGGATTTTTTTCCGTTCGCCACATCTTCTTTTCAATTGGGCGATTTCAGTTAATGGACGGAAAGAAAGTAAGTTGTACCAGTCCCACATTAAGTCATCGGAGATGGACATGATTTTTGCCGAACATCTCACCAGGCGCTTCGGTAACACCGATATAGTTGCCAAGGATTTAGACATTTTTTTCTCGCCGTCCAATCCTACCAATAATGGCAGAGTAATGGCCACTTGCGGTTTTTTTGACCGGCGGATTTTTGTAATTCACGACCCACTAACAAGTTGAATTTTTGGTCGGTACCGCCAAGTTCAACATCGGCTTCCAACGCAACGGAGTCGTGACCTTGCAAGAGCGGGTAAATAAATTCATGAATGGCAATCGGTTGATTGTTAGAGAAACGTTTTTTTGAAATCATCACGTTCCAGCATACGGGCAACGGTGTGAGTTGCTCGCCAAACGAATCATGCCTTCGGTGCCCAATTTACCCAACCAGTCGGAGTTGAATACGATGCGGGTTTTTGCGGATCCAGAATTTTTGTAGATTTGTTGTTTGTAGGTTTCCGCATTGCGTAATACGTCTTCGCGACTAAGCGGTGGACGGGTGGTGTTTTTGCCGGACGGATCGCCCACCATACCGGTGAAGTCGCCGATTAAGAAAAATCACTTCATGACCGAATTGTTGGAATTGGCGTAATTTATTAAGTACAACAGTGTGACCTAAATGAATATCCGGAGCGGTTGGGTCTGCGCCGAGTTTCACGCGCAACGGGCGATTTTCTTTAAGTTTTTCAATTAAATCTTGTTCAGAAAGAATTTCATCTACGCCGCGCTTTTAGTTCCGCGAGAACGGTATTCAGATCAGTCATTGTCCTATCCAGAGTGTATTTTTTTCATAAGAGATTATATTATAGAGATTATTCGCCAAATGAAAAAAGTGCGGTAGTTTTTCCGTTTTTATACGCTTTTTGTTATCCTAAGTCCCTTTAAATATTATTATCGAATTTACACGCAATAAGGCGGATTTCCATGAAAATTGTTCTTCTTGACAGAGTTACGATACCGTCGCATATCGCCATTCCCCAACCTAATTTTCCGCATGAGTGGGTTGAATACGAACGTACTTCCCCAGAGCAAACCGTTGAACGAATGCAAGGTGCGCAGATTGCTATTACCAATAAAGTAATTTTTAATCGCGAAGTCATGCAAAAACTGCCCGACCTCAAGTTGATCGCATTGCTGGCGACGGGAATGAATAATATTGATTTGGTTGCGGCTAAAGAATTAGGAATTACGGTTAAAAAAATGTGACCGGCTATTCAGTGGTCACGGTACCGGAACACGTTATTGGTTTTATTTTTTTAATTTTAAACGTAGTTTAACGGGGTGGTATAACGATCAACTTCGCGGAAAAATGGAGCGACAGTAAACAGTTCTGTTATTTTTGATTATCCGATTACTGATGTGCGTGGTTCTACATTGGGTATTATTGGTAAAAGGCTGTATCGGCTCCGAAGTTGGTAGATTGGCAAGCGCATTGGGAATGAATGTGCTGTATGCGGAACATCGCCATGCCACTACTTGTCGAGAGGGATATACCCCTTTTGAAGAGGTGCTGAAGCAGTCGGATATTGTGACATTACACTGTCCGTTAACCGAAAATACGCAGAATTTAATTAATAAGGAAACCTTGTCACTCTTTAAAAGAGGAGCTTTGTTAATTAACACAGGGCGAGGCCCGTTAGTCAATGAACTTGATTTGTTGGAAGCTTTGCAAAGCGGAAAGCTTGGAGGCGCGGCATTAGATGTGTTAGTGAAGGAACCGCCTCCGAAAGATCATCCGTTGATTATTGCGGCGCAAACTATGCCGAATTTAATCATTACTCCGCATGTTGCCTGGGCATCAGATAGTGCCATTACGACTATGGTGAATAAAGTGCGGTCAAATATTGAAGAGTTTTATCAAACAGGAAAATAACCGTTGAACATTTCCCTTTACATAGCCTTGCGTTATTGGCGGGCAAAAAGCGCCGATCGGTTCGGGCGGTTGGTAACTCATTTGGCAAGCAGTGGTATTGTGCTTGGAGTGATGGCGTTGATTATCGTATTATCGGTCATGAATGGCTTGAAAGCCATCAGAAGCAACAGGTGTTGTCAAATATTCCGCATGCCGTAGTGATGAAAAAAAGACGGGCATATCGGTCGTGATATGTACAGCAAAGAACTGCCGAATCTAATGGGGAGTGTTGAACTGGAAAAATATTACGCCGATTAATACGACGAATGTTATTTTACAGACTGCACAAGGCGTTAATGCTGGGCGAGTGATTGGTATAAGTCAATTTTCCGATGACAATTTACTAAGTCAATTTGAATCAAACCAATTTGAACAGTTACTGCCAACAGGCGAGTTTAAACTGATTATAGGCTCGGAACTGGCAGATAATTTAGGTTTACGAATTGGTGATAAAGTGCGCATTATGCTTACTGAAAACAGTAATTATACGCCTTTTGGTCGAGTTCCCGTGCAGCGTTTATTTTCTGTAAGTGGAATTTACGATTCGTATAACGATGTATCGAGCTATCAAGTATTTGCTAATTTAAGCGATATTGGTCGTTTAATGCGAATTAAACCCGAGGTTGTGCAAGGTGTGCGTTTATTTCTGAAAGATCCGTTTCAAATTACCGAACTTTCAACTATTTTTCCTGAAAATGAGTGGAAAAATTGATGACTGGCGCAGTCAAAAAGGCGAGTTTTTCAAGCGGTACGTATGGAAAAAAACATGATGGGGTTGCTGATTAGTCTAATTATTGTCGTTGCCGTTTCCAATATTATCACCTCGCTCAGTTTAATGGTGATCGATAAACAGGGTGAAATTGCAATCCTACAAACTCAGGGGATTAACCAAACGTCAGGGTGCGTCGGTTTTTTATTCTGCAGGGCTTTCTGGTCGGAATTACGGGGACGTTAATCGGCACGCTGATTGGTTTATTGATTACGTTAAATTTAGATTCCATCGTGAATTTAATTAATCCGCAAGGCGTGTTCCTACCGACGGAATTATCTGCCGTACAGATTACTATTATTGTTGTTTTTTCATTATTGTTATCTTTATTATCAACTATTTATCCGGCATATCGAGCCGCGAAAATCGAACCTGCGGAGGCATTGAGATATGAGTAAAAATCAAGTTGACGAAAAATTTTTTTATCAGCGTGCTGATGAGATAATTAATCTGGCAAATAAGCAATTAGAAAATATAGATTATGGTAGAGTAAGTGCTTCTATGATGTTTGCCTGTGCTAGATTTAATGCTTTTATGACGGCGACTAAAGCTGAAGATAAAACCCATCTGGCTGATTCTAAACAGTTGATTTTGGATTATTTCGTAAAAGAATATGAAAAAAATGCTGAAACAAAAATTTAGAAGAATATATTGAGAATTTCGATCAATACTTAGGGCGCAAGAAAAAAACTAAAAAAATATGAACAAAAAACATACTACTAAATTGTCAGAATATCACTAAGCACTACACCGAAGGCTTGATTCAAACCCAAGTATTGAAAGATGTCACTTTTTCTTTGCATGACAATGAATTAGTCGCAATTGTAGGGAGTTCGGGATCGGGAAAAAAAGTACCTTGTTGCATACCTTGGGTGGGCTGGATCAGCCGAGTAGCGGCGAGGTGTTTATTAAAGGTCAATCATTGCAAAAAGCCGGCGGTGATGAACTTGCTCGTCTGCGTAATCAATATCTCGGTTTTGTCTATCAGTTTCATCACTTAATGGCTGATTTTACTGCACTGGAAAACGTTTTAATGCCAATGTTAATCGGTAATCGGAATAAAAACTGAAGCAAAGGATTGTGCCGAACAAATGCTAAGTGCGGTCGGATTATCGCATAGAATGACGCATCGCCCATCCGCGCTGTCCGGGGGAACGTCAGCGGGTGGCGATTGCTCGAGCGTTGGTGAATAACCCGTCCTGGTGCTTGCCGATGAGCCGACGGGAAATTTGGATCGTAAAACAACGGAAAGTATTTTTGAACTCATTCAACAACTTAACCGTGAAAAGGGGATTGCATTTCTATTGGTTACACGATCTTAATTTGGCGCAAAAACTCAATCGCCGTTTAGTTATGCAAGACGGTGTATTGCGTGAGGAAAAGCTAAATGAATACTCCGTTTTTTTATCAGTTGGCGTTATCAACAGGCGAAGCAAAAAGAATCGTTTGGTCTCCTTGATTTCTGTATTTTTCCAGTGTTGGGATTGCGTTAGGCGTTGCCGTACTGATACTGGGTTTAAGCGCGATGAACGGATTCGAACGTGAACTGAATAACCGTATTTTGGCGGTAGTTCCGCATGCAGAAATTTCAGCCGCACAGGAGCAGCCGATTGCCGATTGGCATGAGTTAATTGAGCGTTTACGGCAAAAATCCGCAAATTAAAGGTATCTCGCCCTATGTAAGTTTTACCGCTTTGGTGGAAAACGGGGCAAAAATGAAAGTGGTACAAGTTAAAGGTGTGCAGAAAGCTGCTCAGGATGAAGTCAGCTCACTAGGCAATTTTTGTGTTGGAGAACGGTTGGTCTCAATTTGAACAACAGGGCGGTTTGGTTATCGGCTACGGTATTGCAAAGGAGTTAGGTGTAAAGGTCGGCGATTGGGTCACTTTATTAGTTTCTGCTCGTGGCGGCGAAGATGATGATTTATCGCAGCCGAGCCGTGAGAGGGTGCAAATTAGTGGTATTTTACGTTTGGACGGACAGCTTGATCATAGCTATGCTTTGCTTCCGATTAAGCAGGCTCAGGAGTTTTTAGGCTATCAACCCAAACAAATTAGTGGTGTTGAACTGAAAAATCGGCGATCCTTTTCCAGGTACAAGCTGTCGATTACTCGAATTTAAGCGACTATCCGCAGGTACTGAATCTACGAACTTGGATTCGAAAATTCGGTTATATGTATCGCGACATTCAGTTAATTCGTACGGTAATGTATATCGCCATGGTTCTGGTCATCAGGTTGCCTGTTTTAATATTGTCTCTACTCTGATTATGGCGGTGAAAGACAAAGCCGGTGATATTGCAATTATGCGCACTTTGGGAGCCAATAACCGTTTTATTAAGCGAATTTTTGTTTGGTACGGATTGCGAGGCAGGCATGAAAGGCTGCTTTATTGGCATTGTATTAGGGTGATTCTTTCGCTTAATCTGACTTCGATTATTCGTACAATAGAGTCTCTGATTGGTCGGAAATTATTGTCTGACGGCGTGTATTTTGTTGATTTTCTCCCAAGCGAACTACATTGGACTGACGTGCTATTGGTGTTGATTGCGGCGTTAATCTTAAGTTTGCTTGCCAGCCTTTATCCGGCAAATCGTGCCGCAAAATTACAACCTGCACAAGTTTTTAAGCAGTTATTAAATAATTTCGTTAAACTAGTTTACTAGTACAGGGCTGAGTGGTAAATTAACCACACTTATCCTTTGTCTCAATAAAAACAGCTGAAAAGAGCGGTCAGTTTTTGCGAGTTTTTGAATTCAGAGAGCAAATATGGTGAAGCATAAAAAACGAAATTAAAATTGAAAACGATGATACGCGCATAGCCAAAAATAGAACAATTATTGCCACCGATAGCGTTATTAGAGAAATATCCTGCTAGTGATATAGCAGTAAAAACCGTGCGTAATGCACGTAAGAAAAGCACACAATATTATTCACGGACAAGACGATCGGCTATTAGTCATCATTGGTCCTTGTTCTATTCATGATCCGAAAGCAGCAATAGAATATGCGAAACGGTTAAACGAATTACGTAATCAATATAAAGACTCGCTGGAAATTATTATGCGAGTATATTTTGAGAAACCTCGTACTACCGTGGGTTGGAAAAGGGTTGATTAATGACCCGTATCTGAATGATACCTACGCCTTGAACGATGGCTTGCGCATTGCACGTAAACTCTTGTCCGATATTAATGACATGGGGTTACCGACAGCAGGTGAGTTTCTGGATATGATCACTCCTCAATATGTGGCAGATTTTTATGAGTTGGGGAGCTATCGGAGCGCGTACCACGGAATCTCAAGTGCATCGCGAATTAGCATCCGGATTGTCTTGTGCTGTGGGATTTAAAAACGGTACTAACGGAGGGTGAAAATCGCACTTGATGCAATTGGTGCGGCGGAAGCTCCGCATTATTTCCTTTCCGTCACCAAGTTTGGTCATTCGGCAATTGTCTCCACCAAAGGCAATTTGGACGGACATATTATTCTACGTGGTGGCGATAAAGCGACAAACTATGATGCTCAAAGTATTGCTGATGTCTGTAACGCCATTGAAAAAAACGGCGTCTTGGGCATGTTATGGTAGATTTTAGCCATGCTAATAGCAATAAACAGTTCAAAAAAACAAATGGACGTATGTAAAGATGTTTGCTCTCAATTAGCCTCCGGCTCCAAACAAATCTTTGGAGTCATGGTGGAAAGTCATCTGGTAGAAGGTCGTCAAGATTTGGAGTTGGGCAAAAGAATTGGTTTACGGACAGAGTATCACTGATGCCTGTATCGGCTGGGAGGATACGGAAATTCTGCTGAAATCCCTTTCTGATGCTATTACGGCGCGACGGGAAACAAATAAATAATTTTTGATTTATAACCGTTTCTAAAGTGCGGTAGATTTTTTTGTGCTATTTTTCAAAACTCGCAAAAAAATCTACCGCACTTTTTCTGTTTTCCCTTAAATCTACAACCGATTTGGTATATTATATAACGGTTTTTTTAAGTATTTAACCGAGACGTTTTTATGGCACAGCAACCTTCCCCATCTCATGACAAACAAACTGCACAAGTGGCTGTTCCACCACATTCCATAGAGGCGGAGCAAGCAGTTTTGGGAGGGATTATGCTGAATAACGCCCATTGGGAGAATGTGACTGAACACGTCATTGCGGAGGATTTTTTTATACTGCTACTCATAGATTGATTTTTCAGGAAATGGAGAATCTTGCCCGACAAAAATAATCCGATTGATTTGATTACTTTGGATCAGGCTTTGAAGAATAAAGGCGTGATTCAGGATATTGGTGGTTTCGCCTATTTGGCGGAGTTATCTAAAAAATACGCCGAGCGCCGCCAATATTATCGCGTACGCGGATATCGTGCGTGAAAAAGCGGTATTGCGTGAGCTTATCGGAGTAGGGAAATACCATTGCGCAACTTGCTTATTCGCCGAAAGGCAAGGATATGAAAGAAATTCTGGATGAAGCAGAACGGGAAGTATTTCATATTGCCGAAAAACGAACATCTTCCAATGAAGGACCGAAAAATGTGATTGATATTCTGGAACAAACGATCAACAAAAATCGAAAAAAACTGTCACAGAATAAAAAAATCATAACGGGGTGACAGGGTGTTACTACGGGCTTTAAAGACTTAGATAAGAAAAACGGCGGGTTTACAACCGTCCGATTTAATTATTGTAGCGGCGCGTCCTTCAATGGGGAAAACCACATTCGCTATGAATTTGTGTGAAAATGCTGCCTTGGCAAGTGAAAAAACCGGTGTTAATTTTCAGCCTTGAGATGCCGGCAGATCAGATTATGATGCGTACCCTCGCTTCCCTTTCCCGAGTGGATCAAACTAAAATTCGAACCGGGCAGATTACCGATGATGAAGAATGGGCGCGGATTTCCAGCACCCTGGCTATTTTAAACAATAAACCGAATATTTATATTGACGATTCTGCGGGATTAACGCCGACAGAGTTGCGTTCTCGCGCTCGTCGAGTGTATCGTGAGAATAAAGGGTTGAGTATGATTATGGTGGACTATTTGCAGTTAATGCGTGCACCGGGATTTGCCGAAAATCGCACTTTGAAATTGCCGAGATTTCTCGTTCCCTCAAAGCCTTGGCAAAAGAGTTGGAAGTACCGGTAGTGGCGTTGTCGCAGCTAAATCGTAGTTTGGAGCAGCGAGCGGATAAACGTCCGGTTAACTCAGATTTGCGCGAATCAGGCTCTATTGAGCAGGATGCGGATTTGATCATGTTTATTTATCGTGATGAAGTTTATCATGAAACTAACGATGAGAACCGTAATGTGGCGGAAATCATCATAGGCAAACAACGTAACGGTCCGATTGGACGTGTACGGTTGACCTTTCAAGGGCAGTATTCTCGCTTTGATAATTATGCGGGCGGCTATGAATTCGGTGAAGATTATTAATAGAGAAGTATATCAATGAAACCGGCAACAGCTAAAATCAGTTCTGTAGCGCTGAAACATAATATTCAGGCAATTCAACAAAAAGCTCCGCACAGTAAAATTATTGCTGTGGTAAAAAGCCAATGCCTACGGACACGGTGTGGAATTTGTGGCAAAGGCATTGGAAGAGCAGGTTGATTGCTTTGCTGTAGCGCGTTTGGAAGAAGCGTTAAGTTTGCGTTCTAACGGCATTATTAAGCCAATTTTATTATTAGAAGGATTTTTTTCTCATAAAGATTTACCGATAATCGCTGTAAATAATATTCAAACTGTCGTGCATAATCGTGAACAGTTGACCGCACTGCAGCAAGCCAACCTGCCTAACCCGATCAAAGTCTGGCTGAAAATTGATACTGGAATGCACCGTTTAGGGGTGAGTTTGGAGCAGGTGGAATATTTCTGCGAACATTTACGGCAATGTCAGAATATTGATCCCAACTTAGGATTTGTCAGCCATTTTAGTCGCGCTGATGAAACGGAATCGAATTATACGAATATTCAGCTGTCCCGTTTCCTACAGGCAACGCAAGGCCCTAGGGCGGCGAGCGGAGTATCGCAGCATCGGGCGGAATTTTATTTTGGCAAGACTCCCATTTGGAATGGATTCGTCCGGGGATTATTATGTATGGCGTATCGCCGACGAATACACCTGCCGCACAATATGGATTGGAACCGGTAATGACGCTAACTTCTTCATTAATTGCCGTACGGGAGCATAAACAAGGTGAGCCGGTAGGCTACGGTGGAATTTGGGTTAGTGAACATGACACTAAAAATCGGTGTCGTGGCAATCGGTTATGGCGACGGTTATCCGCGCAATATTCCTATCGGTACACCGGTGTATTTGAACGGCCGTCGTGTACCGATTGTCGGACGGGTTTCTATGGATATGATTACGGTGGATCTCGGTCCTAATTGTCAGGATAAGGTAGGGTGATGAAGTAATTTTATGGGGAAAAAGAATTACCGATAGAAGAACTGGCGGAAATTACCGGTATATTGAGCTATGAATTAATGACTAAAGCTCACTCCGCGCGTCTTGACCGAATATATCGATTGACCAATTAGTTTGAAAAACGTCGGAAAAAAACCGACCGCACTTTTTATTCATCACAATGGGTATAACCCCTAAAGGAGGCATCATGCAAAATATTAACCCAACCTCAACAGCGGCGTGGAACGCCTTGGAACACCATCAAGCAACCCAGAAAAAACGTAACCATTCAGGATTTATTTAAACAGGAACAAGACCGCTTCGGTAAATATTCCCTTGTGTTCAACGATGAAATTCTGGTGGATTTTTTTCCAAAAAACAACATTACGCAGGAAACCCTTAAATTATTGCGTCAGTTGGCAACAGAATGTGCTTTACCTGAAGCAATTGAAGATATGTTTAAGGGAGCGAAAATTAACCATACAGAAAACCGAGCTGTGTTGCATACTGCGTTGCGTAACCGTGCGAATGCACCGGTGTTGGTGGATGGCAAAGACGTGATGCCTGAGGTGAATGAAGTATTGGGTAAAAATGAAAGCATTCTGCCAACGTGTGATTTCAGGCGAATGGAAAGGCTATACAGGAAGGCGATTAGTGATGTGATCAATATCGGTATCGGCGGATCGGATTTAGGACCTTATATGGTGACTGAGGCGCTGCGTCCGTATAAAAACCACCTCACGATGCATTTTGTTTCCAATGTGGACGGCACGCATATTGCTGAAGTATTGAAAAAGTCAATCCTGAAACCACGTTGGTGTTGATAGCTTCAAAACTTTTTACAACCCAAGAGACCATGACTAACGCCCAATCAGCACGCGATTGGTTTTTGGCTGCAGCAAAGAGGAAAAACATATTGCGAAACATTTTGCAGCACTCTCTACCAATGCCACTGAAGTGGCGAAATTTGGCATCGATACAGACAATATGTTCGGCTTCTGGGATTGGGTTGGTGGACGTTATTCCTTATGGTCGGCGATTGGTCTATCCATTGCACTTTCCATTGGCTTTGAGAATTTTGAGGAATTATTGCGTGGCGCACATGAAATGGACAAACATTTCCGTACCTCGCCGTTTGAGCAAAAATATTCCGTTAACACTTGCTTTAGTCGGTATTTGGAACTGCAATTTCCTTGGCGCAGAAACCGAAGCAATTTTTACCTTATGATCAATATTTACATCGTTTTGCCGCCTATTTCCAACAGGGGAATATGGAATCAATGGTAAATATGTAGGACGCGATGGAAAAAGTCATCAACAATTACCAAACCGGCCCGATTATTTGGGGTGAGCCGGGCACCAATGGTCAGCATGCGTTCTATCAATTGATTCATCAGGGGACAAAACTGATTCCGTGTGATTTCATTGCACCGGCGCAAACTCATAATCCGTTATCGGATCACCACGAAAAACTATTATCCAACTTTTTGCCCAAACAGAAGCATTGGCATTTGGTAAAAACCAAAAAAAGAAGTGGAAGCAGAATTTGTGAAAGCAGGTAAATCCCTTGAGCAGGTAAAAGACATTGTTCCATTCAAAGTGTTCACCGGTAACAAACCAACCAATTCCATCTTGTTGCAAAAATCACGCCATTTAGTTTAGGTGCGTTGATTGCCATGTATGAACATAAAATCTTTGTACAAGGCGTGCTATTCAACATCTATAGCTTCGACCAATGGGGGAGTGGAATTAGGTAAACAACTTGCCAACCGTATTCTGCCTGAATTGAAAGACAATCAACAAGTAACCGGACACGACAGTTCTACTAATGAGCTTGATTAACCAATTCAAAGCTTGGCGTTAATTTTGGCTTAGGTATAAATTTGGTATAAAAAGTGATCTGCACCCCAAAAACTTGGATACCTAATTTGAGGTGCAGATTATGTCTTACTCTTATCAATTTCGTTTAGAAATTATCAAACCGGTCACCGAGCAGGATTTAGGTATCCGTGAGGTAGCTAAACTTCATAAAATTCCCCATTCTACCGTCATCTATTGGCTGAAAGCATTTCATGAAAGAGGGCTTGATGGCGTAAAATCACCCTTCATAACCCCTCAACTCCCGAAAAATAGTGAAGCCAAAGATGAAAAAGAAAGAGATTGAAATTCCTGAAGCGACAGACTTTTCAGCAAAAAGCGTTTAAAAAGCTGCAACGAGAGCCGGCGTTAGCTCGTGCGGAGATTGCTTACCTAAAAAGTTGGAGGAGCTCGACCGTCAAAAACAACGGCAGAAAAAAAGAAAAATCATTGAAACGCTGAGGAGAAATCACGCATTGGTGACTTACTGCGTGTGGCTGAAATACCTCGCTCAACCTTTTATTACCAAGAGGTTAAACGGAATTATCATGAGATAAAAGAGGCAATCTTGCTGCTGTATAAAAAGAACAAGAAACGAGATGGCTATCGCCCAATGACACTCAAATTACGCCAAATGGGTTTCCATTTGAATCATAAAAACAGTGTTAAGACTGATGAATGAGTTAGGTATTCATTCCATTTTACGTAAGAAAAGACATGGGAAACGCGGGAAAACATCACATATTGCACCGAACTTACTGAATCGTGACTTTACAGCAACGGCGCTTAATCAAAAATAGGTAACCGATGTTACCGAGTTCCACGTTGGGCAAGAAAACTCTATTTTTCGCCATTGATGGGTTTGGCAAATCGAGAAATTATTGCTTATAATTTTGCAACACGTCCAAAAATGCCTTTTGGTAAAAAGATGTTATAACAAGGGCTTAGCCGTCTTAAACCAACAGAACACCCGATTATTCACAGTGACCGGGGGTATTGTATAGCACGGCGGAATGGATGAATATGTTGAAAGGAAAAAAGCGATACAAAGCATGAGTCGTTGAGGGAATTGCTACGACAATGCCGTGATTGAAAAGCTTTTTGCGATATTAAAAATCCGAGTGCTTTTTACTCACGGAGTTATAATTCAATCGCTGAATTACAGGCTGAGATTGAAGAATATTTGGTGTATTATAATCAGAAACGAATTAAACTCGATTTAAAAGGTTGAGCCCGGTGCAATACCGAGCTCAATATTTAAAGTTAACTAACCTGTCCAACTTTTTGGGGGCAGATCAAAGAGCAGTCAGTTTTTCGAATATTTTTGCAAAAGCATCTTTAAAAGATGATCGCTTATCAATCTAGCCTCACAGTCTCTCCGTCTTCCGGAACGTTCACACGGCTTTCAATGCCTTGACCGCGTATAAATTTACGCATATCAGCGCGGCTGACGGCGGTATGATTCACGGTATCCATGTGTACGGTGATGATTTTGGCTTTAGGCATGACTTGGCTGGCTTTTTAATACATCAGCCGTCCCCATAATAATGCCGTCTGAAATGCCTGAAATCAGCGCGTAGCCCGTGTTCATAATCAGATAATCGGGTTTGTAGCGGTTCAATGCTTTGTTTACATCTGCCGTCCACACAGTATCACCCATAATATAAGCGGTTTTTGTGTCCGCTGCTTTGGAATACTACACCCATTGCATCGCCTAAGATTTCGGCTAGCTGAGGGTTGGCATACATGGCTTCTGTGCCATGTACGCCGCCAGTTTTGCTGATAGTTACGCCGTTGAAGACAGTGCTGCCGTTCAACACGCGTACATCGGTAAAAGCCTTGGCTGCGGATTTTTGCTGCGTCGGCTTCATGTTGTACATACACGGGCAAGTTTTTCGGAATGGCTCGGGCGGCAGTTTCATCCCAATGGTCTTCATGGGTGTGTGTGACAATGACAGCATCCACACCGTCCAAAAATTTTTATTCACGATCATCGGTAGCTCAACTAGCGGCATTTTGGCTTGGCTGTTGAACGTACTGGGAAAAGCCGTTCATGGAGTGCTTGGGTGCGAAAAACGGGTCAACCAAAAACGTCTGTCCTGCGTATTCGACTTTGGCAGTGGCGTTGCGAATATGTTGGTAGTAGTCGTTTGCCCAAGCAGAAAAAGGCAGTTGCACTTAAAAACGACTGAAAGAATAAATTGCTTTAATTTCATGATATTGCTCCTTAAAAATCATGGAGCGTATTTTAAATAGCTGACGTATCGGCTAAAATAGGCAATATTGCCAATAAACGCAAGGATAGTGCCAAAATGCCGTCTGAAAGTGACCAAAGCGAGTTTCGTCAAAATCTAACTGCTTCAAAAAAATCGTGCTTTATGCCCAATCAGGTATGAACGATTTTGTTTTTCAATATCCCTTTTTCCGTTTTTTTCAGACGACCCTATCAGGGCAACCCGCTATTTAACCTGAAAATTTTTCCGACGACGGCCCAAGACGTTAGCACCGCATTTGGCGCAAAGTATTCCCACACGGCGGCCTAGATTTGATGGAAGAAGCAGATATCATCGTGATCGCAGGCTGGCGCGACATTGAAGAAGCCCCGACACCGGAACTGGCTGAGAATTTACAGCGGGCAGCAAAACGTGATGCACATATTGTCGCCCCTATGCTACGGCACTTATGCTCTCGCCTATACCGGGCTGTTAGACGGCAGATCTGCCGCCACGCATTGGCTTGCCGAGAATGACTTTGTCCGCCGTTTCCCTAAAATTCATTTAGACACCAACCGACTATATGCAGAAGACGGCAATTTTTAACATCAGCAGGTGCGGCGGGCGGGTTGGACTGCTGTCTCTATCTTATCCGAAAAAAATCCATGGCGCAACTGTTGCTAACGATCTTGCCCGTATCCTGGTTGCCGCACCGCACCGAGAAGGCGGGCAAGCACAGTTTATCCACCGCTCTGTCGAACATCGTACAGCCGACGATAAAATCAACCGCTTATTGGACGAAATACGTCAAGACCTTGCCGCCACATACCGCTTGGATGATTTGGCCAAAAAATTAGCGGTTTCCGCCGTACCTTTTATCCGCCATTTTTCTCAAGCCACAGGCATGAATTTCGGTGAGTGGCTCACAACAGAGCAGCTATGGCGGGTACAGGATTTGTTGGAAAATACGGATTTGCCGATAGAACGCATCGCCGAACAAAGCGGCTTCGGCAGCGCAGCAAACCTGCGTTTGCAGTTTAAAAGCCAAGTTTAAAATCAATCCAAATGCTTGGCGGAAAGTGTTTGGGCGATAGTTCAGGTTGGTCAGTTTAATCGCTAGTTCATCACCTTTTCATGCCAAAAGTGCGGTCAAAAATCGAAAGAAATTTTGACCGCACTTTTGTTTCTTTTGTATTAATGTTATTTTTAAGTTAGTTCAAAATCTTAAGCACTTTGATGACTTTTTGCACGCCGGCGACGGTACGTGCCGCTTCGGCAGCTACATCACCTTGGCTTTGTGTTAAGTTACCGAGTAAAAGACTTCTCCGTTTTCGGTAATTACTTTCACCGATGTAGTTTTCACTTGTTTGTTTACCAGCAATTTTGATTTGATTGCGCTGGTAATACCGCTATCTTTGGTTTGTTGCCATAAAAGAAATTGGAGGGCCGATGCGGATTGCATTTTCTACCTCAGTGACACCTTCTGCACCTTTGGTTAAATTAGTCGCGAGCTCTTTGAGATTTTCGTTTGGTACTTGTCCGATTAATAGAATACGCCCACTGTAGGCTACGGCGACAACGCGAGCTTCTTCTTTTAACTGTGCATCTTGACCTAACGCGGAGTAAACGCGGGCTTCAATGTTGCATCATCCACTTGTGTGCCAACAGTGCGTGGATCAGTGGTTACTTTGGTAGCAACAGCCGCACCACCGGCAACCACGGCAGCTGCAACGCAGCCTTGTAATAATAATGTAGAACCTAAAATTAAGGAAAGTTTCTTTTATTGCCTTGGTCTTCATGGTTAATCTCCTTATTTATCCTGTGCTTAGTGTTGGTTAAAGCAAGATTTTTGTCAACAGTTTTTGTGTGAATAATGTATAATCAATCAATTCGCACAATGTGTTAATAATAAATAAGTGGCTTTCCAGAATGCGACTTTCTTTGCTTGCCTGAATATTAATTTCAAGTCATTTTCGGTCAGTAAACCTTGCAGATGCGTATTATTTTCACCTGTTAATGCGATGACATTGATTTCTTTATTGAAGGCACATTGGATCACATTAAGAACGGATTCCTCATCGCCAAAAAGGAGAGAGTACTATTAGAATATCGCCATGTTGGGCTATTGCGTTAAACTGATGTTGAAATAAGCTGTTGATATGATTGTCTAAAATTAATGCAGAGCCGACCGCGCCATTAATGCCAAGCAAAACAGAAGGAAAGCTCGGACGTTCCAGTTCATAGCGATTGAGTAGATTTGCCACTAGGGCATTGTGCATTGGCGTATGAACGCCCCTGACCACAAACAATGATTTTATTACCGCTAAGCAAACATTGAACCATCATCGTTGTAGCTTGAGCAATGTGTTCAGGGCAAGGTTTTTGAGGCGGAAACTTGGATTTGAATATGTTCGTTATACAGATCTTTAATTTTTCTAACATAGCGGAGTTTAAGATTATTCAAGAAAAATTAGGGCAGCCATTCAATATCGTCTGCCGTGCGACCGAATGCAATTGAGATCAAAGCGGCAATCGGCATCTTCCAGGCTAAGATTACGCGCAGCAAGCCAAAGTGAGGCTGCATCTAACCATTTTTGTTGTTTGCGCTGATCTATGCTTTCAGTTGCCGAACCAAAAAAGTGAATTTTTACGTTGTCGCACTTCAATAAACACGATAGTGCCTTGATCCGACATAATTAAATCCAGCTCGCCGCATTTGAAATTTTTGATTAGCCGCGATAAATTGTAATCCCTGCCGTTCTAAAAAAGGCGGGCTTGTTGTTCAAACCGCGCCCCTTGCTGACGTTTTGTGGAAAACATTAGTTTTTTTCAGATCAATGACGTTGCCATCTTTGTATTGAAACCACGTCATGTCACGTTCGATATTACAGTTAGGACCGGCACTCAGTTTACCTGTCAATCCACTTACCGTATAACCCGGAACTTGACGTAACTCATTGAATTGATTGATTAATAACCAAGCGTCGGAACCCATTGCATATAAACGCATTAAAGAATAATCACCGTTAGTTTGCTTTTTCGATTTTTCTTATATTGTTCGGAATCTGTTTCTCTGAAGAACGGAATATCACTAAATTGTAATCCGTTCATTTTGTAAACGGTATTCCGGGGTACTGTTTGAAGAATTGATACGCGAACTGGCATATAGTTTCAATGTGCTGCCGCTGCTATCAATTACCGTTTTTTTATTTCAGTTAGTTGTTCACTGGTTGCTATAATATAAAGCGCTTGTGCATTTTGAGCGAGCCCTTCCTGTAATGCATAAGTTACATCATTTGCCGTGTTGTAAAACTTGATATTGGCATCGGTTGCCGCCAGTTGCTGCCAGCGAACGGTAAAGGCTGAGGCGGTGCGTTGTCCTAAATCGCTTTGTGGTACCGCGACCAGTGGAGTACGAATTCCGTCGTTCCACATTTTAGTTGCCGCAGCTTCGGCTTCATCTTCAGGTGAAAGACCGTAATAGCATAACTGATTAATTGCGCGGGCATTTGGCGTAGCGTTTAAGGCAAGCACATTCATACCTTGGAATGTCTCAGGTCTACTGATCATCTTGTCTACGTTTCCTTTTAACAACGGACCGACAATTGCTCGAGCTCCGCCTTGTTTGGCTTGCTCTATTGCCGCATCGACAGGTACGGTTAAAGGTGTCGATTACTTCCACCTGAATGTCAGTAGATTGTCCCTTGGCATCATCAAATCCGGATTTAACAGTATTGCCGAGTAACTGCCCGTCTCCGCTTAACGGTAACAATAATGCTACTTTATTGGTTTGCGTTTGTTGGAAATTAGCGATTCCCTGTAATTCAGTCGGGAATAAATAAGCTGCTGTATGAGTCGGATGAGGCGTTTTTCCAGCTCTGTAATGCTTGGCTTAGTTGTGTCGGTTGATTTAAATTGTCATTATAAGCTTTCGCCAATGCCAACCAGCCGGCTAATGCAGGATCACCTTCCGCCGGAGTATCATTAATTATGCCTTTATTAGCACTGCGTAATAATGCCCAAGTGCAGTCATTATTTTCGCGTTTCCGTTGCACATCGGTTAATACATAATCCATTTGGGCGCGTGCTTTCACTGCCGCAATAATATCATTCTTGTTTTCTGCAATGCGTGCGGCTACCTGGTAATAACGGGCTTTTTGCGATTGACTTAATTGTGTCAGATTAATAAATTTTAATTGTGATTCAGCTCTTTCGTTATCACGTTTAGAAGCTAAAAATATGCGCTTCAATAAGCGATTTATCCAGTTGTTGCTCAGGAGTAAGTTTAACTAATTCTGCTAATAGAGCTTCTGCCTGTGCTATTTTTGTTTTCTGTTACTAACACGCGTGCAGCAAGTAATTTATAGGTTTGTTTGTCTTCCAATTCATTGGCTTGTTGCGCTCGGGTGATATAATAATCCGAGCTTGCATTGGCATCGCGAGTGAGTTCGGCGGTTAATGCGCTGCCGAATAAATTGGTACAACCGGCTAATAAAATGGGAAATAAAGCAGGCATTAATCGTTTTTTAAAATTTAATGCGTTGTAATAGAATAGTCATAAGTACTCCATTAGATTCAGAAATATACACGGATCTTACTTTGCTCATCGACTAAAAATCAAATAAAAAGAAAAAAAGAAAAATGAATAATTTATGTGGAACGTTATACATTGTCGCCACCCCGATCGGCAATTTACAGGATATTACACAACGTGCGTTGGCGATTTTTGCCGAGGTGGATTTAATTGCAGCGGAAGACACTCGACACAGTGGCTTGCTACTTAGTCATTACGGTATAAAAACCGTTTTTGCTCTGCATGATCATAATGAACAACAAAAAGCCGATTTATTGGTGGAAAAACTACGAGCGGGAACCAATATTGCTCTGATTTCAGATGCCGGCACACCGTTAATTAGTGATCCGGGGTTCCATTTGGTTAGGAAATGTCGTCAGGCGGGGATAAAGGTTGCGCCGTTACCCGGTGCTTGTGCCGCGATTACAGCATTATGTGCTTCCGGGATTGCCTCCGATCGTTTTTGTTTTGAAGGTTTTTACCCGCTAAAAGCAAGGCTCGGCGTGATAGGTTACAAAAATTTGCAAAAGAAGACCGCACTTTAATATTTTTACGAAAGCACTCACCGTATTTTAGATACGTTGGCGGATGTGGAAGAGTTATTCGAGCTGAGCGTTATGTCGTCTTGGCGCGTGAAATTACCAAAACCTGGGGAGACTATTAGCGGTGATAGTGTAGGCAATTTGCGTCGTTGGCTAAACGAAGACGCTAACCGTACTAAAAGGTGAAATGGTATTGATTGTGGAAGGTTGTATCGAAATAGGAGAAACGGAATTTTCTCCGGAGGCGGTGAAAAGCACTTAAACTGATTGCCGCCGAGTTACCGCTAAAAAGCGGCAGCAATAGTAGCGGAGTTGTACGGCTATAAGAAAAACGCGTTGTATCAATTCGGGTTAGAAAAACAGGGTCTAAAATCGACCGCACTTTTTAGCTGGTAAAAAGTACTAGAGTGGTTTTGCGTAAAGGCTAGGGGCTGAATAGGGTACAAAAAGTGCGGTTTGAATTTTAGCTATTTTTGAGACAATGTGTTTTTGTCAAATTTTAAAAATGTAAAAATCGTTATTTTTTTACATATTGCAACCTTTATCAATCTTTAGTATATCTTCTAACACACCCATAAGTGATTTAGGGCGCAACACAACATAAACAAACATAACTTCGTTACTTTACTTTCAGAGGATAATATCAAATGAAAAATTGCTCAAAGTTTCGTTAGTAGCTGCTTTTGCAATGGGGGCGTTAAACGCGCAGGCAGAAGAGAAATTCATTACCATCGGTACCGGCGGTCAAACCGGTGTTTACTATGTGGTGGGCCAGTCTATTTGTCAATTGGTTAACCGTGATACCGCTAAAACTCAAGTAAAAATGTAATGCGCCTTCCACTGGTGCTTCCGTAGCTAATCTGAATGCTATAGCGGATAAGCAAATGGATATGGGCATTGCACAATCTGACTGGCAATATCATGCTTATAACGGTTCCAGCTCATTTGAAGGTAAAAAGAACGATAAAAATTCGTGCCGTTTTTCATTACATCCGGAGCCGTTTACGGTAATGGCGCGCGATGACTCTGGGATCAAGACCTTCGATGATTTAAAAAGGAAAACGAGTTAATGTCGGCGATCCGGGTTCAGGTACGCGTGCGACAATGAATGTTATTTTGAAAGAAAAAGGCTGGTCGGATAAAGATTTTAAAGTCGCTTCTGAATTAAAACCGTCTGAAATGGCGTCAGTTATGTGCGATAACAATTTAGATGCGATCACTTATAACGTAGGACACCCGAATGGCGCGTTGAAAAGAAGCCGCTGCATCTTGTAATGCGCATTTAGTGCCGGTTACAGGAGAGGCAATTGATAAATTGAGTTGCCGACCATTCTTATTATGCGAAAAGCCACAATTCCTGGCGGTTTATATAAAGGAACCGATAATCCGGTAGAAACCTTCGGTGTGTATGCAACTTTAGTCACTTCTTCCGATGTAGAGGAGGATAAAGTGTACGCAGTGGTTAAAGCGGTATTTGATAATTTTGATCGTTTCAAACGTTTTGCATCCTGCATTTGCTAATCTGAAAGAAGAAGAGATGATCAAAAACGCTCTTTCAGCTCCGTTACATGATGGTGCAGTGCGTTATTACAAAAGAACGTGGCTGGCTGAAATAAGCAGCAACGTATTGTTGTTACCGTTATCGGCGCGGACTGATGTCCGCGTCGGTTGTTCTATAAGTTAACAAGCGGTTGGATTTACTAATGTTGATTGAAATTTATCCGCTTGTTAATTTTTCGTTTGAGGAATTCCGTAATTTATGTCCGTTCAAGCTAAACCTGTCGATTACGATGATTTACAAGATATGGTCGCTTCCAATGATGCAGGAGGAAGAAATCCGACCGGATTTACCAAAAACTTATCGTATTGACAGCAATTATGTGGTCTGTATTTCAGCTTTATTACACTTCTCCGTTTCCTTATTGGTTACAGGAAGTGGTAAGAAATATGGGGTTAAATCTTAATGTTGTAATTGATGACACGAAAGCCCGTTCGGTGCATTTGGCGTTCGCTTTGTTTTGGCTTATTTGTCATTTCCGGCCTTTTGCTATCTCCGAAAACACCGCGTGCCCTTAATAGACTGGATTTACGCAACCTTGGGTACATTTTTAGGAGCGTATTATCTGTTTTTCTATGAGGGATTAGTGACGCGTTTTTGGTGCACCGAATATGCAGGATATTATCGCCGGTTGTTTGGGCATTTTATTATTACTTGAAGCCTGTCGCCGTAGCTTAGGTTTGCCTCTGGTTATTATTGCCGTTGTTTTTGTTGTATAACTATTTTTGGTCAGTTTTTACCGGCAAGCTGGATTATCAGCCATCGTTCCGGTTCTCTGTCACAGATCATTAATCAGCAATGGATTACGACCGAAGGTGTTTTTGGTGTTGCTTTGGGTGTTTCAACCAAATATGTGTTTTTATTCGTATTATTCGGCGCATTATTAGATAAAGCGGGGGCAGGGAATTACTTCATTAAAAACCGCTTTTTGCTTATTTAGGCCATTTCAGTGGTGGACCGGGTAAGGCAGCTGTAGTTTCTTCCGGCTTAACAGGGGTTGGTTTCCGGTTCATCTATCGCTAATGTAGTGACAACAGGAACGTTTACCATTCCGATGATGAAGAGAGTTGGGCTAACACCGGAAAAAGCGGGAGCCATTGAAGTTGCATCTTCGGTAAATGGTCAAATTATGCCGCCGGTTATGGGAGCTGCTGCGTTTTTGATGATTGAATATGTCAATATGCCATATAGCCAGTTGATTGTTCATGCATTTTTGCCGGCTCTGATTTCTTATATTGCACTGGTTTTATATTGTGCATTTGGAAGCGCAAAAATGGGCTTGAGAGGACTGGAGCAGGGTTGAGCCAGTTAGTCCGATTGCCGTCACATTACTGAAAATCGTTAGCTATATTTTGGCGGTTGTAGTTTTAGCGATGGCAGTATATTACGGACTGGGTTGGATTAAAAACATCAGCCCCGATTTTAGCTTTCCCGATCGTGAGCCTTTTTATTAGCAGCGGTTTATTTGAAATTAATTAGCCGGGTGGCGAAATTCCCTGATTTGGAAATGGATGATCCGAATGCACCGGTAGCGAAGTTGCCTTATCGTAAACCTACGGTTAATGCTGGATTGCATTTCTTATTGCCTGTGGTAGTTTTAATGTGGTGCCTAATGGTGGAGCAATTTTCACCGGGTCTTTCCGCATTTTGGGGGAACGGTCGCGTTGTCAATTATTTTAATTACCCAGCGTCCGTTACTGAGTTTCTTCCGTAAAAATGGTGAAAATAAGACCGCACTTTTCAAGCAAGGTGTGCAGGAATTAGTCGATGGGTTGGAATCCGGCGCAAGAAATATGATTGGTATCGGCATAGCGACCGCTACAGCGGGAATTATTGTCGGTGCTGTATCGTTAACCGGTTTCGGGGTTCAACTGTCCAGCATTATTGAAAATGTTGTCGATGGGTAACATTTTATTAATGTTAATCTTAGTTGCCGTTTTTCAGCTTGATTTTGGGTATGGGATTACCTACACGGCTAATTATATCGTGGTATCTTCCCTGATGGCGTTGGTTATCGTCGAAGTCGGTAAACAAAAACGGTTTAATCGTACCTTTAATTGCCGTACATTTGTTTTGTGTTCTACTTTGGTATTATGGCGGATGTAACTCACCGGTTGGCTTGGCGTCTTTCAGCGGCAGCAATATCAGGCGGTAGCCCGATAAAAACAGGTGTACAGGCATTCTATTACAGCTTGAGAACAGCCATTCTACCGTTTTTATTTATTTTCAATACGGTTTATTGTTGATTGATGTCGGTTGGGGGAAAGGTATTCTGATCTTTATTATTTCCACCATCGGTATCATAGTGTTCACGGCGGCGACAATGAATTTCTTCTTTACTAAAGAATAAGTTGTGGGAAAGCCTCATTTTAATTTTTGCCGCCTTTTGTGCTATTTCGTCCCGGCTTCTTTATGGAGTATGTTTCACCTACAGCGCGCCATATAGAACCGGCACAACTGGTTCAGGAAATCGCGAAAACGCCGGTAGGACAAAATCTGACTATCAAAGTTTCAGGTTTAAATCCTTATGGGAAGGCTATCGAGTTTTATTCACAACTTGTTGTACCGGAAGGTGAAGATGGTGAGTCGCGTATAAAAAGCGCTTGGTTTGACATTATTGGATACAGGAGAACAGATCGAGATTAACGGTAATCCGTCACCAAAAATCTTAATTGATAATGTGGAAATTGATTCTCCGCAGCAAAAAGCCGGTTTAAATTGGGATCAAACTGTTTTTAGACGTGGCATTACCGCAGAACTCATTGCCGAAAGAACTAATGTTTATTCCGGCATTATTGTTGATATTCGGCGTAGCTTGGAATCAGCGTCGTCGTAAAGAAACATAATCAATGGCGCGGGCGTTGGCTCGCGCTTTTTATTCGTAATAAAAGGAATGTAATATGTATAATAAATTACTCATTGCAATTGACTTAAGCGACCTAAAAAGTGCCAAATATGTGGTAGATACCTGTTTGAAAATGACGGGTCAAGATCCGAATACGGTTTACCGCGTAGTGACTATTATTGAACCGGTGGATGATAGTTTTATCTCTGCTTTTTACCGAAAAATTTTTGATAAATCCGTGGTGAAGAAGCTAATAAAGCGTTACATGAATTTACCAAATCTGCTTTTTCCCGAAGGCGCAAAAGTACAGCATATTGTTGCGCACGGCACTATTTATGAGGAAATCAACCGCATTGCACAAGAAAAATCCGTGGATTTGATCGTGATGTTGGCTAGCAGTAAACCTGAAGCGAAAGGGTTAAGCTCCAATACTGTAAAAGTGGCGCGTAATACGGATAAACCTGTATTGATTCTGCGTTAAAAACAGTTTAAAAACAAACCGCACTTTGCTTTGAGCCCTCGCGTTACATAAGCGATGTTGGTCGGTCAAAGTGCGGTTGAAATTTGAGTTGTTTTATCGTTAATGAGTTTAGCTATCTTGTCGCTTGGACGTGAGATATTCTTCTCGGTTCGGATCGACTAACTTAGATTGCTGAATCATTTTCTCGATTGTCACACCCTGCACTAAAATAGAAAATGTCACGACGGCATAAGTCATCAATAAGATCAAATCTTTAACATCCATATCTGTCCCATTGATAAATGCGACTCCCTGCGGAATGGAAAGCGCCATTGCCAGTGAAGGCCGCCCCGTAATGCGCCCCAGGTGAGAATTTTTAATGAATAAGGATTATAGGTTCTGATTTGTTTCATAGCCTGAAACGGTATCCAAATACTTGCATAACGGGCAGCAAGGCAAATAGGGATTGCCAATAGCATCATAATAAAGCCTCTGAAAGTGAAATCAACCAGCAATAATGCGAACCCGATCAGGAAGAATAGCAACGAGTTAAGAAAATGATCGATCATTTCCCAAAAGTGATCCAGATAACGCTGACTTTGCTCGGAAAAACCTTTCTTACGTGTCCAGTTACCAGATCATAATTCCGGAAACTACCATAGCTAACGCGCCGGAAACATGTAATACGCCTGCTAGCATAAAACCTGCGGTTGGAATCGTGAGGGTGAGTAAAAATTTCCAAGCTACCGTCATCGGTAGAGGAAATTAGCCAATGTGCGACTAGACCTAACACTAAACCGTATACCGCCGATAGCTTCTTGCAAAGAGACCCATTACACCGCCGAAAGTTGGTTCCTGTCCTCCGAATGCTACAGCAAAAATAGTGGTGAATATCACCAGGCCGACACCGTCGTTAAATAGAGATTCACCTTCTACCTGCATGAGATAAACGTTTAGGCGCTCGTAGGGTTTTTTTATAATCGCTAGCACGGCAATAGGATCCGTCGGCGAGATTAATGCACCGAATAAAAAGGCAATAAATCAAATCTACATCTAATCCGATTAAATTAGCGAAGGCATAAATTAAAAAAACCGACGATAAAGGTGGACGCAAGAGTAGAAAAATAAGGCAAACGTAGCAATTTCCCATTTTTGATCTTTCATGACCGGTAGCTTAATTCCAAGCGCACCGGCAAACAGCAAAAAGCCTAAAAATACCGTTTAATAGAAAACTTTTAAAAATCAATTTGTTTCATTGTTTCCGTGGCAATTACATCTAGATTCAGCCAGTTGAAAGAACCGAGTAGCAATAACAGTAATGAACCCACCATAGCAGATGCGGTAATTGCAATGGTTGATTGGATTTTTATCGCTGATTTTGCTAGTGACAAAACCGAGTAAAATTGCAATGGCAGACAGAAAAACAAATGTAGGGTGTAAATGTTCATAAAGTAGCCTTTTAGCGGATAATGATTTGAATTTGCGTAGTATAAGTAAAGTGCTATTATTTAGAAAGCTAAAAACGGAATATACTGAAAAAATGAGTAAAAATCAAGAAAAATTCTGACCACACTTTTCGCTTTGTTTGTATTGCTTGGGGGCTATCTTTTCTACAGCATTGATATTTATTCGCAACCTTATGTTAAGTTTTCTGCTCCTGAAACGATGGCATTTAAGCCAATGAATTCACTTTGTCTGCAAAACTCCCAACCTACGCCAATGACACGCGATAAATTACGAATTTTAGTGTGGAATATTCATAAAGGAAAAAGATAACGGTTGGCGGCAGGTGTTGAAATCTTTTACACCCGATACGGATTTATGGTTATTACAGGAAGTAACGGATAAACAGAACCTGGCGACGGATTTTTCAGCCGAATTTCCCACCGCACTTTACACAGCTGCGTTTGCTTATTTAAATGAACGTTCCGGCGTTAAGATTTTTGGCTCGGGATATGCCGATTTATATTGCGCTTCAATGGAACAGGAACCTTGGATCATCATTCCCAAAGTGGCAAGTGCGGTTAGATTTTTTCCGTGAAAAATGCGCAGCCTTTACTGGTGATTAATTTGCATTTGGTCAACTTTGAACTTAATCCGACTAATTATCGCAAGCAGATCACGACAATGATGGATCTGATTTCCCGCCATCAAGGACCGATTATTTTTAGCCGGTGATTTTTAATACTTGGAACGGTGGCCGTTTAGCATTAATCGATGAATTAACGCAACAGGCAGGATTGCAGGAAGTTCAGTTTAATCCGGATCAACGGATGCGCTTTCTGGATAATCCGTTGGATCATATTTTTGTGCGCGGCTTCAAAATTAATCGCGCACTGACGATGGAAACTGACACATCAGATCACAAACCCATTGTGGGTGGAACTGGAATTTGACATTACACAGTAGCAGACAGCAGCATAATAAAGAACAGTAGCGAGACTGCCATTTCGCGCAAACCAATTTGTTTTAGCGGAAAGCTTTTGGCGTGGCATCCAAATTGCGCGAATTAACGGCGGTATAAAAGCTAAAGGCAAGCAGATATTGCTGTAATAATAGAAATATCACAACACAAAATATATGGAACAGCCACGAGGCATACAAATAACGCGGATTTTTCGTTCCCGTAGCATAGATTTAATATACAATGTGGTACCGATGAAAAAAATAGGCTTGGGTAAAAGCGCAACTAACCAAATTCTTTCATCGAAACGGAAATCAGCAAAAATAATATGCCGCCATTCCTGCGATGGCAAACACGGTTATACCGGCTAAATCATTGAGTAGGGCTCGTTCATCTCGTTGTTTTATATAATAAATTGTAACGCATGAGAGCGGCAATATTGCTAATACGAAAAATGATCTTCCAGTTATACCAAAAGAGCCGGAAGGGCAAAAAGCATAGCGGAGATAGAATAAATCCATGACCACTTACGGTAAAGTTCCAGATTATGCCCTTTGAATAAATTAAAAACGGGTAAGTAAGCAGATATAGCGAAAACCACGCCAACAGCAAGAAAATATGTTGCCAAATTGGCGTGGAAAGTAGCATTCCATATAAAAAGGGCATTAACGCCATCACAATTGCGCCGTGTTGATTGGATATTAACAATTTCATAAAAACATTCCCGGTTGAATTTACCTGATAATTTTAGTAGGTTTTATCTTAAATTGGTACCCGTAAACGATATTTTTTTATCATTAGAGGAATAAGAAATGACACAAATTCAACGAGTTCACCTAACCAAGCGCTATTCAGAAGCTGCAATTTATAACAACGTGGTTTATCTTGCAGGGCAAGTGCCTGAAAAATAGTGGTGAGGAGGTTTTATGCACAAACGCAGGAAGTGTTAGGTTTAATTGATAAGTTATTAAGCGAGGCAAACAGTGACAAAAGCCGCATTTTTAAGTTGTCAGATTTTTAGCGGATATGAAGGATTATGTCGAAATGAATCGAGCGTGGGACGAATGGGTCGCTCCGAATAATGCGCCGCCTCGAGCTTGCGTGGAAGCAAAGTTAGCCGATCCAAAAATGGAAAGTGGAAATTGTCGTCACGGCGGCGATAAAATAAAACGAGGGAGAACTAAAAGTGCGGTCGATATTTCTCTTGATTTTTCGACCGCACTTTTTGCTAGAAAAGCTTACTGAGCCATATTCTCCACGGTTTTTAAGAAACCTTGTGCGCTAGCATAAACTTCGGTTTTTCCTTGTGCGGTTAAAATCATGTCAGACATTTCCCGAAAAGCTCCTTTGCCACCTCCGAGGGAAAGCACATAATCAGCACAATCCTGCACATATCCTGCCGCATCTGCAACTGCAAATGAAAAACCGCAAACTGCAAAAGCGGGTAGATCGACGCTATCATCCCCGATATAAGCGGTTTGTTCGGGGGTAACGTTTGCTTGTTTCATCAGTTCAAAGCAGGCGGATTCTTTTTCTAGCTTTACCGAGAATAGCCAGTTTGATGCCGAGATCCTGCATTCGTTTTTTTGTAAAAATAGGGGAGGAACGTCGGATAATACAGCAACCTGAACGCCGTGTTCCATCAACATACGAATACCAAAGGCCGTCACGTACATGGAAACTTTTGATCGCTTCACCGTTGGCATCGTAATGTAACAAACCATCTGTTAGTACGCCATCTACATCGGTGATAACCAATTTTATTTTCTGTAACTTTTTCATTCATAAGGCGATACACTTAACTCGAGAATTCAATTAAACCGACAACTTTATTATTATCGTCTACGGCAACCAGAGAGTGAATTTTTCTCGCTTTCATAATGGCTTCCGCTTCCGACAAATAAGCGTCGTAATGAATAGTTTTAGGGTTGGATGTCATAAAATCGCTAGCCGTTTTGTTTAAAGTTTGCGCACCATTAGCGGAAAGCGCACGGCGAATATCTCCGTCGGTGATAATGCCTTTCAAGACATTATTTTTCCATGACCAATGCAACTCCCATTCTGCCTTCGTTCATAATGGTTAGACAATCAGTGAAAAGAAGTATTTGGGGCTGTTACAGGCAAGCGAGTTTGCATTTCGTCTTTTACGCGACATAACAAGCGGCGACCGAGCGAACCGCCTGGGTGGAATTTCGCGAAATCTGTTGGTTGGAAGTGACGGGCATTGATTAGTGCTACAGCCAGCGCATCTCCTAAAGCAAGCGTTGCCAGTGCGGAAGTGGTCGGTGCCAAATTGTTTGGACAAGCTTCACGTTCTACCGAAATATCCAACATATAATCGGCGTGTTTTGCTAATGTGGAGTTTTTATTGCTGGTTAATGCAACGATTTTATTGCCGAAATTTTTTTAGACTTGGGATCAACTTGTTGACATCATCGCTTTCTCCGCTATAAGAAATTAACATCACAACATCCATTGATTTCAGCATACCCAAATCACCGTGGAAGGCTTCGGTTGGGTGAAGGAAAAAGCTAGGAGTGCCTGTTGAAGCAAAAAGTAGCAACCATCTTTCTGCCGATCAATCCGGATTTGCCAATTCCCCGATTACCAATCGGCCTTTGCAGGATAGGATTAATTCGACCACTTGATCAAAAGTGTGGTCTAAATTTTCGCTTAATTTGGCAATTGCTTGTTGTTCTATAGCCAGTGTTTTCGCGTGCGTTTTGTAAATAATCCATGTATCAATCCTCAGGTAAAAAGTGTGGTCATTTTAACCCAAGTTTTTAATTAAGACTATATTATTTGGGGTAATTAGGCTATACTGCGCACCTGAGTCGGTCAGGCAATCGCTGGTTTATTGAAGCCCCTAAGTGCCGTGAGGCGAGCTGGTGGGACAAGTAAACCGGAGGAAAGTCCGGGCTACACAGGGCAGAGTGCCGGGTAACGCCCGGGAGGCGCGAGCCTACGACCAGTGCAACAGAGAGCAGACCGCCGTTTTTCACAAAACGGTAAGGGTGAAAGGGTGCGGTAAGAGCGCACCGCGTGAGTGGTAACACTTCATGGCATGGTAAACTCCACTTGTAGCAAGACCAAATAGGAACTCAAGGGGTGTGCCCGCTCAGAGTTCGGGTAGGTTGCTTGAGCGGCGGAGTAATCCGTCGCCTAGATGAATGATTGTCCACGACAGAACCCGGCTTATCGACCGACTCAATTTCTTCTTTATACCCGTTTATTCTGTCCGCCTTTGATATGAATTGCGTTTATACACGATGATGCTTACGTTTTTGAAAACGACTCAGAAAATGACCGCACTTTTATACTGATTTTACCAGCCACATACAAAAATACACTCAAAATAAGTAGCAATACGGCAAGATAAAAATACTGAATGATAATCCCAGGTTTGAGTAAGCACACTCGCAAGCGGACCACCAATAATCCAGCTGCTTTTGGCAGAATTGCTGAACAGAGTTGTCGCCACTCCCATTTGTTTCGGCATGAGATCTTGAAAATAAACCATTCCGATAGTGGCAATGATGCCGATGAATACCGCGTTTAGTAGCTGTAAAGCAATAAGTTGCCAAGTGACATGTGCAAACAAAAAGCCCACAGTAGAATCCAATTCCGGCAACAATAGCAATTAGCATGAGCCGTTTTTTTCGAGTAATATTGAGTTAAATAACCCGCTATCAGCATAATGGGGATTTCCAACCCCGCCGCAGTTGCCATCAGCGTACCGCCTAGCGATTCGGGCAAGTGCAGTTCATGAATAACATACAATGGCATATTTATTAAATACATACTGTTGCAGGTCCACATTAAAAAAATAGTGCTATAAAAAGATATAGTACGCTTTTTACGATGAGTTCGTGGTGCTTGCACTGTAGTTTGCGTATTAACATGAGGTTGTCGAACAATTTTCGGTAGCAATGTGGCTGTGATCAGTGCGCAGAATAGAAATGCTAATGCCGCCGCCAGATACATGAAATCAAATCCCCAGTTTAAAGCGATGGCAAATGACAACGGAGGCCCAACAATCCATGCTAGTGAGATTTGGGTACGCATAATTGTGGTGAACATCACTGCTTCACGTTTAGTTTTTCCGCATATTCCCGAGCTAATGCGAAAGATTGCGGATTGGACGAGGAACCAAACCCGAGCAATGTAGTTCCGAATAACACCAGCATATAATAATTACGGCTGTATGCAAACAGAAGGCAGCCTAAAATGGCAACAGCACAGCAGAAAAATGATAACTTTGCGGCGATCGTTTTGTCTGTCAGAATATCTGGCCAATACTTGACTGAGTATAATACCAATTACTGCATTGATGGCATAAAAGGTACCGACCATCGTCGGAGAAACCCGAATCTCTTGAGTTAAAAAAACAAGCTTAAGGTTGGTAATTGAAAAGAAGAAGCAATCCCTGTCAGAAAAAGCGATTAATAAAAAGCAAAAGCAACCAGATTGGCAGGTTTCTGCTCGGTGTTTGAAGAAAACATAGTCAATTTCAGAAAAGTGCGGTTAAAATTTCTTGTATTTTTAAAACCGCACTTTTTAAAGCTATTTACCCTAAATTATCAAAGAATTTTTGACGCCGTCAAAGAAACCGGCGGATTTCGGCCGATGTTGGCTGTGCCCGGCTAAACTCTTCTAACTTGCGAAGTAATTCTTTCTGCTCTTCATTGAGTGAAATCGGTGTTTCCACAATGATTTTACAGATCAAATCACCCTGCATAGCTACTGCGGGCAGCGGTGATACTGCTTACCACGCATACGGAATAGTTTACCGGTTTGTGTACCTTCCGGGATTTTAAGTTTTACTCGTCCGTCTAAGGTCGGCACTTCAATTTCACCGCCTAATGCCGCCATTGTGAAGCTGATCGGCACCTCACAGTAGAGATTGCTACCGTCACGTTCAAAAATATGGTGTTCTTTAACATGAATAACTACATACAAATCGCCTGCCGGTGCGCCATTTTCACCTGCTGCTCCTTCACCTGATAAACGCAGTTGATTGCCTGTATCCACTCCTGCCGGAATGGTGACGGAAAGATTTTTTTTCTTATGTACGCGACCGTCGCCGTGGCATTTTTACATGGTTTTTCAATTTTCTTACCGCTACCGTTACAATGCGGACAAGCCGCTTCGGTAACGAAGAATCCGCGTTGCTGGCGAATACGTCCTGTACCATGGCAAGTTGCGCAGGTTTCTACTTTAGAGTCTTTTTTTCCGCGCCGCTGCCGTGGCAGTGTTCACACTGGGCAAGGGTATTGATTTGTATATCTTTTTTTGTTCCGCGTACGGCTTCTTCCAGTGTGATTTCAATATCATAACGCAGATCTTCGCCGCGCACTACGCGCTGACGACCGCGCCCACCACCGAAAATATCGCCGAACATATCGCCGAAAATGTCGCCGAAATCTGCACCGCTGAAGCCACCGAAACCACCCGCGCCGGCACCGCCGTTTTCAAATGCCGCATGACCGAATTGATCATAAGTGGCACGTTTTTCTTTATCGGCAAGCACTTCATAGGCTTCGTTGATTTCTTTGAATTTTTCTTCGCTTTCTTTATCACCCTTAGTTCTATCCGGGTGATATTTCATTGCAAGGCGTTTATAAGCACGTTTGATTTCTTTTTCATCCGCGCCTTTTTGAATGCCTAGTACTTCGTAATAGTCTCGTTTTGCCATTAAATTATTCTCTTTAATTTCTCGCTACAACATAGTCGAGCCAGGTTACGTATAGTTCAGCTCTGTTGGAACTGTTAAGGAAGAGTCGCTAGACGACTCAATCAGCTCAAATGGCTAACAATACCACGTACGATTTATCTTACGTGGAGATAAGATCTGTTGATTAATATACCAAAAGGGCGTATCGCTACGCCCTTGAATTTATTACCGAAAAATTTGATTATTTATCTTTTACTTCCTCAAACTCGGCATCAACTACATCATCGTTGCCTTTGCCACCTTGAGCTTGTTGAGTGTGAGCATCAGATTGAGCTTGTGCTTGGCCTGCCTGGATCAGTTTTTCAGATACCTGTATTAAGGCTTGCACCTTAGCTTCAATTTCCGCTTTATCTTCGCCTTTTTGCAGCAGTTTCAAGTTCGTTTACTGCTTTTTCAATGGGCGCTTTTGTCTTCTGCCGATAATTTGTCGCCCACTTCACTTAATTGCTTACGCGTGCTGTGAACCAAATGATCTGCTTGGTTACGCGCTTGTACCAATTCTTCAAATTTACGATCTGCTTCTGCATTGGCTTCAGCATCACGTACCATTTGTTGAATTTCTTCGTCGCTTAAACCGGAAGAAGCTTTAATGGTGATTTTTTGCTCTTTATTCGTACCTTTATCTTTCGCAGAAACATGGATAATACCGTCCGCATCGATGTCGAAGGTTACTTCAATCTGTGGCATACCGCGTGGAGCAGGATTAATGCCTTCAAGATTAAATTGACCTAAAGACTTGTTGGCTGACGCTTGTTTGCGCTCACCTTGCAGAACATGGATAGTTACTGCGCTTTGGTTGTCTTCCGCTGTTGAGAACACTTGTGATTTTTTGGTTGGAATCGTAGTATTTTTCTCAATCAGTGTTGTCATAACGCCACCCATGGTTTCGATACCAAGTGACAGTGGAGTTACGTCTAATAATAATACATCGGTAACATGACCCTGCCAATACGCCACCTTGTACCGCTGCTCCCACGGCCACCGCTTCGTCCGGATTTACGTCTTTACGTGGTTCTTTACCAAAGAATTCAGCTACTTTTTGTTGTACTAACGGCATGCGCGTTTGACCGCCGACTAAAAATCACATCGTCGATTTGCGATACGCTTAAACCTGCATCGTTTAATGCCACCTCACAGGCTCTAATGAACGCGTTACCAAATCTTCTACCAATGCTTCCAGTTTTGCACGAGTTAGCTTGATATTAAGGTGTTTCGGCCCGGTTGCATCAGCTGTGATATACGGTAGGTTTACATCAGTTTGCTGAGCGGAAGAAAGCTCGATTTTCGCTTTTTCACCTGCTTCTTTTAAGCGTTGCATTGCTAACGGATCGTTACGCAGATCAACGCCCTGTTCTTTTTGAACTCATCTACCAAGTAATTAATTACGCGGTTATCGAAGTCTTCACCACCTAAATGAGTATCACCGTTAGTAGCTAATACTTCAAAGGTTTTTCGCCACCCACTTCATCAATTTCAATAATAGATAGGTCAAATGTACCACCACCTAAGTCGTATACGGCGATAGTTTGCTACCTTTTTGCCCTTATCCAAGCCGTAAGCTAATGCTGCAGCAGTCGGCTCATTGATGATACGTTTTACTTCAAGACCTGCAATTCGACCCGCGTCTTTAGTCGCTTGACGTTGTGCGTCGTTAAAATATGCCGGAACGGTAATTACTGCCTCAGTAACGGTTTCACCTAAGAAATCTTCGGCAGTTTTTCATTTTTTCAATACTTCGGCAGAAATTTGCGGAGGTGCCAGTTTGTCGCCTTTAACATCTACCCAAGCATCACCGTTATCCGCTTTAATGATTTGGAACGGCATGATGCTCACATCGCGTTGAACTTCCTCATCTTCAAAAACGACGACCGATTAAACGCTTGATAGCGAATAATGTATTTTTCGGATTGGTTACTGCCTGACGTTTTGCCGGTTGACCAACCAATGTTTCGTTATCATTTGTGTAAGCAATGATTGACGGTGTGGTGCGATCTCCTTCCGCATTTTCAATTACGCGCGGTTTATCGCCGTCCATTACGGCTACGCAAGAGTTTGTCGTACCTAAGTCAATACCGATAATTTTTCCCATTTTGATTTCTCCTGTTAAATTCGTGAAATTTAGTTCGTAATTTATCTTACGTGTTTCTAAAATGTGGTTCGGATTTTTGTTTTTCAAGGGCTACTTTGAAAAATTTTTCAAAAAGTGCGGTCGAAATTTCCGTTGTTTTATAAGATGGAGGTGAAACCTTTAAATTCAAGTGGTTATTTTCTGAATATATCTTTTTGTTTAATCGGTTATAAATTGCCAGTAGGTCGAATTTATGCTACTTTACGACGGTTAGAAATCATTCAGATAAGGAACAGAGCATGAAAAAATCAACAGTTGCTATCGGCGTAGTTGTCGCATTGGGTGTTATTTGGGCTGGCGGAAGCTGGTACACGGGAAAAAACGGCGGAAGCGGAATATCAAAAACAAATTGATGTGGCGAATAAACAATTAGCATTGCTTTCTGCTTCAGCGCGGACGGACGTTAAAATTGACAATGTGAAATTTTCGCGTGGTTTTTTCAGTTCAGCAGTTTCCTATGATATTACAATAAAAACCACAAACGGACAATATGTCTTGGACAATTCCGTTTGAAGGGAAATTATATCATGGGCCGTTGCCGTTAGATCGTTTAGCGAAATTTGACTTTACTCCAGCAGTGTTATCGGCGACATCGCAAGTCGTGAAAAATGAACAAACTAAAAGCTTGGTTTGATTACGCTGGTGGTAAAAATCCAGCCGAAGCCTCTGCAACAATGAGCTATGGCGAACGTGTTAAAGGGAATTTAATGCTAGCACCGGGCAAATTTGCACATAAAGGAGTGAATGTCGATTGGACCGGTTTTGCATTGGAATATGATACGGATAGAAACGGAAAAGGTCACTATATTTATGATATTAAACAGCTCAAAGCGTTTTTATGATGAGGAGGGAATAAAAGCTTTCGTTGCTGAGCAGGATGGAAACAATTTAAAATCGATGGAACTTAACATTGCAGATGTTAAAGGTGATCAAAATCTACAACCGACAGCGTTACCAAAACATCGTAGTTGGGAAAGGTGACGGGCAATTGGGGACGTTTAAAGTTTCTTATACTTACACTGAAGAAAGTGGTGTGCCACCGATAGCTTTTTGCATTTAATGGTTGGAAGTATGATTATTCGGCTGAGGAAAAAAAGGCGGGTTCTTAGATTATAATATGAAGAATGCTGTCGAGGGCATGAGTCTAAATGACCGTAGTTTAGGCAAATTTGATTTTTCAATGCAGATGAATCATCTTTCTGCTGCAGCAATGAATCGTCTTGTTGTTGCGGATCCTAATGATATGAAAGGATTAGAGCAAAGCGGTTTAGAACTGTTGCAAAAATCAACCGCACTTCGTTATTAAACCTCTTTCGTTAACTAATGAAAGCGGTAAGATTAGTGCAGATTTAAATATTAACCTTGCTAGTGCAGATTTTTGCTGCAGCAATGCAGGGTAAAATTTTGAGCCTGTTTAAGGAGTTGTCATTTAATTTTACCGCTGATAAGGCGCTTTGACAAACCTGTTAGTGATTGGTGAGCAGGTAAGTGGAACATCAAAAGAAGAGGCGGAAAAATGGGCAAAAACAGAAATCGAGGAGATGGTTGCATCTGGTGTACAGCAACAAGCAATTGTTGATAATGGGCAATCCATTAGCACTTCTTTAATATTGGAAAACAATGAGCTTAAATTCAATGGTAACGTGATCCCTGAAGAGCATCTCGGAATGTTTTTATTGGGATTAATGATGTCGCAATAATTGATATTACGAAAGTGCGGTGAGTTTTCACCGCATTTTTTTATATTATTTTTAAGGATTCAACATGAAAAAATCAGTAATTGCTAGTGGTGTGATTATTGCACTCGGTACAGTTTGGATTGGCGCAACATGGTATACGGGAAAAGTTGCGGAAGAACAATATCAGATACAAATTAATCTTTCTAATCAGAAGTTAGCAAAATGGTTCAAAAATTCTAAGGATTCGGTCAAGGTTGAATTGACAAAATTCGAACGAGGCTTATTTAGTTCCGATGTTGCTACAAGTGTTGTCATCAAATCGGCTCAAGAGAATAAAACACTGACAATTCCGTTTACTGCTAAATTTTATCACGGCCCATTGCCGTTAAACCGTCTTGTAAGATTCAATGTTATACCGACAATGTTTTCTGCTGATGTAGAGTTGGCAAAAACGAACAAACCCAACTCTTTTTTTGGAAAAACATAATAAATCTCCGATAACAACTCATTTCTCAATGGGCTATGATAAGCGAATGAGAGGAGAATCAGGTATTGAGTTGGATATCGAAATTGACGGTGGCCAGCTGAGTGGAAAAATGGTTGGCGAATTTGATGTAGATTCGGAAGGTTACGGTTGGGGAGAGGCTAAATCCGAACAATGGAAAATCATATTGCCTAAAGATCCGGCTACATCTGATTCTCTTAGTGAAGGAACAATAGAAATTAACGATATTGCATTTAAATATGATTTAAATATGCCACCGAAAAGAGTATCCTCAGCTATTATTGGGAGAATATCAAATTCGGTTTGGTAATATTAAAGCCGTTGGTAAAAACAACCGAAGATTTTTTTATATGCAACTAAAAAGATGTTGATGCGAAATTTGATTCAAAATTGCTTGATAAGTTTGTAAATATCGGCTTCACCCTACAATATCGGCGGTTGGGATTCTAAACAAGGACCAGAGGCGTTCTCACTTGGCAAGTTAGGTTGGCATATGGAATTTGATCACTTGGAACCAAAAATCGGTAAATACAATTTTATCCGAGTTTAGCAAAATTGAGCCGAATATGCCGGCAGCCAAAAATCTCCTCAGAGGGAGAAGAAGCGATGAAAGTGATTTTTGAAGCATCAACCGCAATTTAAACTTGAGCCGCTTTCTTTAGTCAATCGTTCCGGAAAATTGAAATAAATTTAAACATTGCGTTAGCAAATGATAACTTTGATCTTTTTGGCGCGGCGTAAAAATATTGGACTTGTTAAAAGAGTTTAATTTTAAATCTGGTATTGGATAAGCCGGCCCTACTTGAATTGTTTACTTCAGTTTTGGAAAAATCAGCAAAAAGTGCCAGCGGCTGAAGCTAAACGGCTTGCCGAATCACAATTAGAAACCTTCTTGCAACAAATCAGACAACAAGAGCTTTTTGTAGAAGATGAGAAAAAGCATAAAAACTACATTTAGAGCTAAAAGGTGATAAGTTAGATTTCAACGGTAGATTACTTTCCCAAGATGAATTAAACAATTTTATTGCAGGTGCGGCGGCGATGTCGCAAGAAAAATCAATAAGATTGTATAAAATAAAGTGATAGCAAAAGGTATCGCGGATAAAAAAGAGCGGTTAAAAATTTCGGAGTTTTTAACCGCTCTTTATATTGTTTTAATAAAGGTTATTTGTCACATTTTTTTCAATATCACTACATTTTTCCGTAGAGATATAAGCTGTGGTTTTCCAGCTCGATACCGTGTTCGCGGCTGATTTCCTTTTGACGTTTTTCAATTAATTCGTCATTAAATTCAAACACTTTGCCACAATCTACACAGATAATATGATCGTGATGTTCAGTTGGAGCCAGTTCGAAAACAGATTTGTTTCCTTCAAAATTATGACGGATCAAAATTTTGGCTTCATCGAATTGGTTTAATACACGATAAACTGTCGCTAAACCAATTTCGTCACCCTTTTCCAACAGCATTTTTGTATACGTCTTCGGCAGAAAAAAATGCTGCATTTTATGTTCTTGCATTAAAAGCAAGAATGGTTAAACGCGGCTCAGTAATTTTCAGACCGACTTTTTCAATAATTTAATGTTTTCTTCTGACATTTCAGGCTCCCTTGCACTAAGCTGTTATTATGCCAATTCGGCCAAACACATTTCGTCATAAACCTGTTTAACCCATTTTTCTACCCGTTGTGCAGTGAGTTCAGGTTGACGATCTTCATCAATACATAACCCAACAAAAGTATTGTCGTCTACTAAAGCTTGAGATACTTCAAAAAGTATATCCTTCCGTTGGCCAATAACCGACAATTGTTGCACCGTGAGGCTCAATGATATTGCGTACCGTGCCCATTGCATCGCAAAAATATTCGGCATAATCTTCTTGATCGCCACAAACCGTAAATTGCGACTAATTTATCCGTAAAAATCAATTTCTTCCAAGGTTGGGAAAAAGTCATCCCAATCACATTGAGCCTCACCGTAATACCAAGTTGGAATACCGATGATGAGAAAATCATAGGCTTCAATATCTTCTTTTTGTGCTTTTTCGCAATATCACGAATATCAACCAGGTCACTGCCTAATTGTTTTTGAATAATTTTTGCGATATTTTCGGTATTCCCCGTATCGCTACCATAAAAATAAACCGACAATCGCCATGTTATTTCCCGTTCATTTGAATATTTAAATAATGTTGTAAAAATCGTTTCGATTAACTCGCCACGGCTGAGTTTTTGCCGAAGCTAAACTTTCTAATTGCTCAACTAAATTCGTATGTAACTTCAATTCGATGCGTTTTAATCCGCAGGACTTGTCGCGTCGTAACTGATTACGTTTGTTGATACGGAGTTGCTGTTCACGGCTTAGAGGATTAGTTTTCGGTCGTCCGACTTTCGCTATATTTGCAAAAAGATCAAGCGTAATGCTGTCTGCCTCTTGTTTTGCCATTATGTCAATCCATCGAAATACCGCTTGCCGAAATATAATTTAATTACCATTTTATCTTTTTCGGCATAGTCCAATTGAGAATGATAAACCGAGTTGAGAATTGGAATGAATATATCATAAATCAGACTTGAGTAAAACAGTAAATTTACATCCTTTGTAAGGATATTCCTATTTTTAATTATCTGATAAAGCGTTCAATTGCTCTGATTACCGCATCGGGTTTTTCCGCATGAATCCAATGTCCGCCGTTTATGGTGAACGCACTGGCTTGTGGAAACTGAGCTAATGTCGCTTGTGTGTACTCAGGTATAATGTAATTCGATAGTGTCCCTTTAATAAACAGAGTCGGTTTGTCAAAAATGACAAGGTTGCCAATCAACGAGTTCATGATAATTTTGCCAAAGTGCGGTCAAAATTAAAACGAAATTTCTCGTTTGAAGCCGGATCGAAAGATTTTAGCATAAACTGCTGCACTGCTTGATCATCGAATATGTTGCGCAAGTAATGGCTTTGCTTCCTGGCGATTTTGCGCACTTGAATGTTTTACCGCTAACAATGCCGCAAATACGTCATCGTGGCCGTGTGCTCCGTATTTTACGGGGGCAATGTCGATCACAACCAGTTTATCAATTCGTTCGGGTTGTAATGACGCGGCTGCCATAGCAGTTTTTCCACCCATTGAATGACCGATAAGAATGACGTTATTCAGTTCTAAATATGCCAATAAACGTAATAAATCCTGTGCCATTAGGGTTGTAATTCATATTATCGGAGTGGAAGCTCTGCCCGTGATTGCGTAAATCTAGGCGTAAAAATATCATGGCTTTTACTAAATGCGCGGGCTATTACACCGAGATTATTCATGTCACCGAATAAGCCGTGGATAAAAACCAATGTAGGGTGATTGTTTGGTTGTGGCGCGGGTTGAAATTGGTAATGGAGTAAATCGGAGCTATCTGTCATTTTCGCGTAGAGAATTTGTGAATAAGTAGTTATAATGTAGTAAAATTTCTATTTAATCAAGTGGTTTAACCGATTCAATGGACGGAGTATGACGAAATGAAAAATTATCGAAATCGACGAAGCGCTTTATCAACATATAGCTGCACAAGCTCAATATGCCAATGAGAGTGCATCGGATATTTTTGCATCGTTTGTTATTATCGTCTCCCTTACCAAGCGTTCAAACCGCACAAGAAAATGCAAACGGCACAACCGGTGAACACTGCTCCAAATCTGTTGGAAAGCACAGAACCATTGGTGGAAACAAGTGATAAGAGAACGGAAAGTGCGGTCGAAAAATTCGGCTGTTTTAGTCGAGCAGGAAACAGCATTATTTGATGACGATATAAATTCTAGTCTGCCTTTGGAAACGGGTGTTCCGTTACAAACGGATGATGCTATTCAACAAACCGTCGATAGAGTCCGCCAATTGTTGAATTCGGTGGATTTTTCAACAAGAAAGCACGGCGGTAAATCGTTTTTATCTTTACTGACGGTATTGTATCACAATAATTCCGATAGTTTTGCTCAAGCTATTGCGCAAGAGGCTGCGCAGGGTCGTTCCCGCACTTATTTTGCTCGAGACGAAGCCACTTTGCTGGCTGCGGGTAATCACACCAAACCTAAACCAATTCCTAATACGCCATATTGGGTGATAACCAATACTAATAGTGCGCGTAAAATGTTAATGTTGGAACGCACAATGCAATTTATGCAATTGCCGGAAAGTTTAATTAACGAAATCAGAACCTATTTTACCGTGGATTAAAAGGGAGATATGTACCTCTGGCAACAATACGCAAATTCCGATTTTGCAGATAAAATCGCCTTGCGGGATCATTCGTTAGGGCATGTTTTTAGCTGGCGGGAATTAGCTGAAAGAATTAATGAAAGCGTAAGTTTCCTGCAGCAACAAGGCATAAACGGCGGTTGCGGTGTGGCGTTGTGTGGTAAAAATAGTCTTGATTTGTTGTGTTACTATTTGGCGGCGTTGCAGTTAAATAATCGTGTGTTAGGGCTTAATCCGGCACTTCAGACAGATCAAAAAGAGCAAATTTGTGTTCAAAATCAGATTACGTTGCGGATAGAAATCGAAGCCGGTAAAGCTGTTTTTATAAAATCGGAAAAAAATTTACCGCACTTTGCATCAAAAGCGTTAACCATGACGTTAACTTCCGGTTCCACCGGTATGCCGAAAGCAGTAGTGCACGAGATGCAGGCGCATTTGGATAATGCGCGAGGTGTATGTGAATTAATGCGTTTTGATTTCAATTGCGCTTGGTTGTTGTCGTTACCTCTGTATCACGTTTCTGGACAGGGTGTTGTGTGGCGCTGGTTGTTGCAAGGTGCAGAATTACATTTGCCCGGGAGTGATTTTTATGATTCCGCTCTGCAAGTAACTCATGCGTCTTTTGTTCCTATTCAATTGCAACGCTTTTTGCTTTATGTGAAAAGAAAAACCGGTTGCGAATTTCAAATTGCAACATATTTTACTCGGTGGAACCCAAATTCCGACGGATTTAACCGAACAACTCAATAAGTTAGGAATTCAAAAGTTATACCGGTTATGGAATGACGGAAACCGCCTCCACTGTGTTTGCTAAAAAAGTGACGGAAAAACCGGGTGTCGGACAGCCGCTTAATGGACGGGAATATTGTTTGATTGATGATGAAATTTGGTTGCGTGGCGCGGGTTTAGGTTCAGGATATTGGCAACATGGTAAAATCGAACCGCTCGTAAATTCGCAAGGTTGGTTGCAGACTAAGGATAAAGGTCGTCTAATTAACGGTGAACTACAAATTCTAGGGCGTTTGGATAATATGTTTATTTCAGGTGGTGAGAATATTCAACCTGAAGAAATTGAACGGCTTATTCAACAATTTGTTGGCGTAGAACAGGTTTTTGTGTTGCCGTTGAATGAAGCTGAATTCGGGCAACGCCCAGTAGCGATGATTAAATTCGCATCAGATGTCAACAGTGATTTTTCAAAGTGCGGTGAATAGTTTACGTGTTTGGCTGTCAGATAAAATTGAAAAATTTAAACAACCTATCGCATATTATCCGCTAAATGACGAGATGTTGCGACAAGGAGGCATAAAAAGTGTCGAGACAATTGTTGAAAACGGAATTACAGAAAATATTAGGAAAAATAATTTATATGTTAATATATATATCGTTCAGTTTTATTGGGTTTTGGCTTTATTGACTTTTTCGCAGTTCGCATCGAGTGCCGAAGTGCCTGTAGAACAGGATATTAAAGTGCAGTTGGATGCGCTAAAAACGATAAGGCTAACGAGCAGAGCAATAAGCCAATAATTACTAATTTAGAAGGCACATTAACAATATTGGCGGATACGGAAGAGCAGAAAAATACCAATGCGCAGCTTAAAAACAAATTGCTACGGCTGCGGACGGTATTAAAAAGTAGTCAGGCCAATATCGAGAAGTTGAAGGCACAAAGTGCGGTTAAAAAATGATAATTTAGAAAAATTTACTATCGCCGAGTTACAAACCAAATTAGCAACCACGCAACAAAAAAATTCAGCAGATGCAAACCGAACTTGCGGATTTGAACAGCAGTTTATCCGCGCAGAAGAGTGCCCCCGAACGTGCGCAGGCTGGGTTAACGGAGAATTTGAACCGTACTCAACAAATTAATACTGAATTGGCAAAAATCCGGAACAATTCCGTCTCTGCGTATGAAATATAACGCAGAATTAGCGTTAATCGGACTCAAAAGACGAATATAACCGCATTTTATTGGATGGAAACGACGATTTGACGCGGCTTTATAGCAGTCAAGTGGAGGAGAAAAATCTTGAGCAACAAGTGCTCCAAGCACAATTAACTGCAGTACAAACGGCGATTAATGAAAAATCTGCAGGAATCGAAAAGCCAGCTGGAACAAGCTGCTCGGTTAGAGGAAAAATGCTGATATTAATCCGATATTGAAACGTGAATTAGAGTTCAATACGCGAATTAGCCAAGAATTATTGACACAAACTACTCAACTGAATCAATTATCTCAAGACAGCTTGAGAATTAAAAACGTACTGGATAATTTGCAGCAAACTCAGCAAAATATTAACGAACAAATCAGCTCCCTACAAGGAACCTTGGTTTTATCGCGCATTATCAACAAACAACGTCAAGCTTTACCGCAAGATAAGCTGATCAAAGGTTTGTCCAAGCAAATTGCGGATTTACGGGTGCGAATTTTTGATATCACCGAAGTTCGGGATCGTGCAGCGAACGTTGAATCGTACATTGCGGATTTGGAGAAAACCGAAAAAATAACATTTACCGAAAAAGAGCGGTCACAGCTAGAAAAAAATTTTACAAGAGCGCAGTAAAATTTTGACCGATTTGTTAAAAGCAGTTAAACAGTCAGTTAAATTTGTTAATTAATATCGAGTTGAACCAATTACAAGTTCAAACCATCAGCGATGCTTTTGCAAAACAAACTACAACAGCAGAGTTTTTGGGTGAAAAGTAATAACCAAATGGACTTAGATTGGTTTAAGAATCTACCCTCTGCATTAACTTTTCAGCTACGTGATATTGGAAAAATTTTTGATTTTTCCAACTGGCGGGATAATATCCTAGGAGCCGGAATTACAGTTATTTTCTTATTGGCACTAACTGCATTAATTCAACGTAGAAAAGAGCGAATCAAGCAAAAGTTAACCAATATTAATAATCAAATGCGAACATTAGATTCGGATAGCCAATGGCATACTCCGATGGCTATTTTATGGACGTTAGTGCTATGTCTGCCAAGTACGTTAATATTTTCTATCCGTATTTATTTTGGTGACATACATCTGTTTTCAAAATCCGACCGCAGTTTGGTATGGGGATTGAAAATGGCAGGGTACTGGTTGTATTTTGCATTTATGCTGGCGCTATTACGTCCAAATGGCATTGCTTGTCGTCATTTTAAAATGCCAGAGAAGATTTCCGAGAATTTCCGCCGTATTTTGAAGCCTTCCGTTTTGGGTGATAGCGCTCTTACTGAATACGTCTATTTTCACCAATCTTGAGATAGGAATTTTCCTACGATGTGTTAGGTGAAATGATGACAATTTTTGTGTTAGCTATTACCTTGGTGATGATTGGACCTGAATTCAGACGAACAATTCAGACTTACCAAAACACAGAAAGCCAAAGCCTAGGCGCAAATAGCTGTTATTAACATTGGTGCGTATCATATTGGCATTGGCGCCGATTATTCTAATCATACTAATTGCCCTCGGCTATTATTACACCGCATTAGTTTTGATTGAGCATTTAATTTCCTCGTATTTTGCCTTTACAACTGGCTGATTATCCGCAATTTGATATATCGTGGGTTTGAGGTTTCTTCACGACGTTTGGCTGCTCGTAGGTTGAAAGAAAAACGTGAGCAAGCATTGGCAAAAGCCAATAGTGTGACCGAAGAAAACAGTGCCGATGATTTTACTACTGAAGTACAACAAAACGACAGCCTTGCCATTAGTCAGGTTAAAGATCAAGTATTGCGGATGGTAGATTTTTGTATTGTGGATCGTACTGTTTGGATTGTTTTTATTTTGTGTGGTCGGATTTGATCACTGTTGCCTATTATTTGAATGGCGTTACCCTCTGGCAACAAAGCGTGACAACCGAAAACCGGTGTCGTGATGGAATCTGTGACTTTGCTTAATGCATTAGTTGCAGTGATTATCTTATTGGTAACTTACGTTTTGGTGCGTAATATTGGCGGTTTGTTAGAAGTGGTAATATTCTCTCATGTCAAACTTTTCGCAAGGTACGCCTTATACGGTAACCACATTGCTAACCTATATGATTATTACGCTTGGTGCGGCATTGGCGTTCAGTACCCTTTGGTATGTCGTGGTCAAAATTGCAATGGTTGTTTGCTGCCCTCTCTGTTGGTCTTGGTTTTTGGTATGCAGGAAATCTTTGCTAATTTTGTGTCGGGGATTATTATTTTATTTGAACGTCCGGTACGGATTGGTGATACTATCACTATCGGCACATATAGCGGTACGGTATCCAAAAATTCGCATCCGCGCCACCACATTAGTTGATTTTTGATAAAAAGAGGTGATCGTGCCGAATAAAGCCTTTGTTACCGAGCGTTTGCTAAACTGGGCGTTAAGTAATGCTATGACGCGTTTGGTGATTAGTGTCGGTGTAGCTTACGGTTCTGATGTGGAATTGGTGAAACGGTTATTGTTGCAGGCGCAGTAGAAAATGAGCGGGTATTAAAAGATCCTGCTCCGATGGCCCTATTTCCCTGTCGTTTGGCGCCAGCACATTAGATCATGAATTGCGTGTATATGTCGGTCAATTGGACGATCGCACAAGAACTATTGATGAATTAAACCGACGTATCAATCAATTATTCACGGAACACAACATTGAAATCGCCTTTAACCAACTGGATATTTTTATTAAAAACCAATCCACTGACGAAGAAATTAAGTTAAGTAGTGAGAAGTTGGCTTTGGCGAATTAATAACAAACAGAATTTATACTAACGGAGCATTATGTCAGGAAATACCATCGGGACAATTATTTTGCGTCACCACTTTTGGTGAATCCCACGGCATTGCATTAGGTTGTATCGTCGATGGCGTGCCCCCTAATATGGAACTATCGGAAGCAGATATACAGCCGGATTTGGATCGCCGTAAACCCGGCACATCCCGTTATACTACGCCGCGTCGTGAAGACGATGAGGTACAGATTTTTATCAGGAGTCTTTGAAGGTAAAACCACCGGCACCAGTATCGGGATGATCATCAAAAAAACAGTGATCAACGTTCGCAAGATTATGGCGAAATCAAAGATCGTTTTCGCTCGGGGCATGCGGATTTTCACCTATCAGCAAAAAAATATGGCATTCGCGATTATCGTGGTGGCGGTCGCTCTTCCGCTCGTGAAACTGCGCATGCGTGTAGCTGCGGGCGCTATCGCAAAAATATTTACGTGAACGGTTCGGCATTGAAGTACGAGGCTTTTTAAGCCAAATTGGCAATGTGAAAATTGCGCCACAATCCCTTGAAAACATTGATTGGGCGGAAGTAAACAGCAACCCGTTCTTCTGTCCCGATAAAAGTGCGGTGGAAAAATTCGATGAATTAATTCGCGATTTGAAAAAGCAGGGGATTCCATCGGCGCGAAAGTGACTGTTGTAGCGGAAAAATGTCCCGTGGGTTTGGGGAACCTGTATTTGATCGTTTGGATGCGGATTTAGCTCATGCTTTAATGAGCATTAATGCTGTAAAGCAGTAGAAATCGGCGACGGTTTCGCTGTAGTCGAACAGCTCGGTAGTGAACATCGTGACGAAATGACGCCTGCTGGTTTCCTTTCCAATCATGCCGGCGGTATTCTTGGCGGTATCAGTTCAGGACAGCCGATTATCGCTACTATCGCTTTAAAACCTACTTCCAGTATTACTATTCCGGGACGTTCGGTGAATTTGGATAATCAATCGGTTGAGGTTGTCACCAAGGGGCGTCATGATCCTTGTGTCGGCATTCGTGCTGTACCGATTGCTGAGGCCATGATAGCTATTGTGCTATTGGATCATTTGTTAAGACATAAAGCACAGTGTGGTTTGAGGGTAAAAACACGCGAAAAACGACCGCACTTTTTAGAAGATAACTTCGTTTATTCATAACGATAAATTTAATGAGTAATGATATGAAAGGAATATTAAAAACAACCTTATTTTTGACCGCACTTTTAACTTCAAATGTTATGGCGGCGCCGCAGAGACTGGCAGAAAATAAAGCGCCCGGTGACAGGCGAGCCGACGCCGATCGACGAGTTATACAAACGGTTGTATCATTGGGGCACAAGCGTTGCCTTATAAGGGGGATGGTTACCAAGTCATTCGCATGAATAAAAAAACCGTTATTACGGGCACCCCGACATGATTAAGTATTTGCAACGTTTGGGTAAGAAAGTAAAAGACGCGGGAATGCCGACCATGTTGATCGGAGATATTACGATGCCCGGCGGTGGGCGTTTTTGACCGGGCATGCCAGCCACCAAATGGGGTTGGATGCAGATATTTGGCTTAGAATGGGTATGATGTCAGATCAAGATGCCCCTCAATTCGGATGGTAAAAGGTTTGTTAGTGGTGAACCGTAAAGTTCAGCGGGTAGATGATTCCATATGGAACGGTAATCATGCCGAGTTGATTCGTTTGGCGCACAGGATGCTCAGGTCAGTCGTATTTTTGTTAATCCGGCGATTAAATTGAAAACTTTGTCAAACCGTCAAAGGTGATCGTAGTTGGTTACAAAAATTCGCCCTTGGTTTTGGGCATGATTCCCACTTTTCATGTACGTTTAACTTGCCCACCAGATGCAGCTTATTGTGAAAATCAAACTCCGGTGGTGGCAGGTGACGGTTGCGGGGCTGAACTTTTATTCGTGGTTTGAACCGAAAAACCGTCTGTGGAGCCGGTAAAAACCTAAAGTTACACCGCCTGAGCCGTTTCTATGCCAACAGGTTTTTGACATCACCAAATCGTAGCGAGTGGCTTGAGTAAGCAGGGTGATAAATGGAATTTTTCTGTCGAAATTATCGGATCATTGTTTTTCGTTGCATTAGTAGCTGGATTTATTGATGCAATAGCCGGCGGTGGCGGTTTGATCACTATTCCTGCTTTATTAATGACTGGAATGCCACCGGCATTAGCGTTGGGCACCAATAAGTTGCAGGCATGTGGTGGTTCTTTTTCCGCCAGTTTGTATTTTATCCGCCAACGTGCCGTAAATGTACGTGCAGTTTTGGTTGTTACTGGTAATGACTTTCATTGAGCAACTCTTGGTACGATATTGATTCAGCAGGTTGATGCTTCGATTGTAAAATTCTGCCTTTTCTAATTTTTGCTATCGGCGTTTATTTTTGTTGACCCCGAAAACTGGGAGATGAAGATCGACAGCAACGTTTGTCCTATGCGATGTTTTGCATTTAGTGCCGGATTCGGAATCGGTTTTACGACGGCTTTTTTTGGACCCGGAACAGGGTCTCTACTCAGTCTTGCTTGTGTGACTTTGCTTGGATTTAATTTAGCAAAGGCGACGGCACATGCTAAGGTATTAAATTTCACCTCAAATATTGCCTCGTTGATTTTCTTTTTGATCGGCGGGCAGATTATGTGGACTGTTGGTCTGGCAATGATGGCAGGGCAGTTTATCGGCGCCAATCTGGGGGCAAAAATGGTGCTAAGTAAAAGGCAAGACATTGATCCGACCGATGGTGGTGGTCATGTCGTTTATAATGACTGCCAAAAATGGCGTATGATCAAGGTTGGTTTAATTAATGGCGGAACAGGAAAATTTACGTTTAACCGCACGGGTCGGATATCAACCGCATTTTTCGTGGTCATATTTATTACCACAATACTGGGGAGTTTGGTTAGGCGTGTTTTGTTTGCTGATATGCGCGTTTATTCCTTTCCGTTTACGTGATAAGTTCGCAGCGAAATTAGGTGGTGTAATTGCGAAAAAAGCAGCGAAACCACGCCATAAAGCCCGTGTTAATCTGCAATATTGTTTCCCTCACTGGTCTGAAGAAAAAGCGTGAAAAAGTAATCGATGAAATGTTTGTCACCGTTACGCAGGTAATGTTAGGGATCGGGGAAATTGCTGTTCGTTCATCCGCTCATCTTCAAAGCAGAGCGGAATTTATTGGTTTGGAGTATCTTCAGAATGCCCGTAGCGCGGGACAAAAGATTATTTTGTTGGTTCCTCATGCGTGGTCGATTGATGCTTCGGGAATTATTTTTACATAGTTACGAATTCCCATGTCTTCAATGTTTAATCCGCATCGAAATCCTTTAGTAGATTGGTTATGGACGATTGTGCGACAACGTTCAGGTGATAAAATGCATGCCCGACAAAAATGGAATTAAACCGTTTTTAGCGGAAATAAAAATGGGAAGGTTGGCTATTATTTACCTGATGAGGATTATGGCGCCGAAGTGAGTGAATTTGTTGACTTTTTCGCGACATATAAAGCAACTTTTACCCGTTAATAAAATTGCTCGATTAGCTAAAGCAGTGGTTATTCCGATGTTTCCACGCTATAACGCACAAAAGCGGTAAATATGAAATAGAACTTCATCCTCCGATGGAGCTAAATGACGATCCGTACAATCCGCACGGGCGATGAATGCTGAAATTGAAAGTTTTTGTTACGCCGACACCGGAACAATATGTATGGATTTTGCGCTTATTAAAGACTCGTAAAGACGGCGAAGATATTTATCAATAAATTAATCTGAATATTATGTCACAAAAAAACTTTTGAAAAACTGACCGCACTTTTTAGACGCCAATCAGGCGAGCTATAGCGTAGTCGAACATCCGACAGCAGGAAAATCGGAGGAAGTGGCGAAAATTCGTAGTACTCAGATCGGGCAGGGGCGCCAAAGCCTTAGCTTGTGTAGTGAAAAACGAGCGGCAAGCAATATGTTTTGGCGGTATTGCCTGCCGATCAACAGGCGGATCTAACATTATTGGCAACCAATTTGGGCGGAGTCAGGGCATCTCTTATCAGCCCAGTTGAAGTGGCAGAACTAACCGACTGTGTATTTGGGGCAATTCCGCCGTTTAGTTTTCATCCTGAGTTATTGTTGGTTGTCGATCCTTTTATTTTGAACGTTATGACGAACTGGCATTCAATGCCGGTACGTTGGAGCGTTCCATTATTTTAAACGCACAGGATTATCGGCGCATTGCCAAAGCACAATGGATTTCTTTCAGAAAAAAACGGCGAATAAAAAAATCTGATAAATAAAAATAAGAGAACAGGCGCGTTTCATGTGTTAAAATCATTTTTGTAAAAAACCTTTTTATTTTTGACCGCACTTTTTGAGTAGCAAATTATGACAGAAACCCAAAAACAGTTAGAATTGATTAAATCCTCCATCAAATCTATTCCCAACCATCCTAAGGAAGGCATTATTTTCCGCGATATTACCAGCTTGACTGAAGTACCGGAAGCGTTTGATGCCGTTATTAAATTAATTGCAGAAAAAAATATAAAAAAATCGAGGCATTACAAAAATCATCGGTACCGAATCACGCGGATTTATTTTTTTGGTGCGCCAGTCGCAGTGGCACTTCATTTACCGTTTATTTTTGGTGAGAAAACCCGGTAAATTGCCACGCACGACTATTCCAGTCTTATCAGTTGGAATATGGCGAAGATACGCTGGAAATCCACGCCGATTCAATTCAAGAGGGAGATAATGTTTTAGTAATCGATGATTTGTTGGCAACCGGTGGTACGGTAGAAGCGACGGTGAAACTTATCCGTCGTTTAAAAGGTGAGGTCGCACACGCAGCATTTGTTATCAGCCTACCGGATTTGGGTGGTGAAGAGCGTTTGCGTAGCCTTGGCGTTGAACCCTTTACATTAGTTGATTTTGCCGGTCATTAATTTGGAAGAATAAGTGTGAGTTATCAAGTTTTAGCCCGCAAATGGCGACCGAAAACCTTTGCCGAAGTAGTTGAGCAGGAACATATTTTAACCGCACTTTCCAATGGGTTGAAAGGCAAACCGTTTACATCACGCTTATTTATTTTCCGGTACGCGCGGAGTGGGGAAAACTTCCATTGCGCGTTTATTCGCCAAAAGGATTGAACTGTGTTAATGGAGTAACCGCTGAACCTTGCGGACAATGTGCTCATTGTCGGGCGACCGAGGAAGATAATTTTTATCGATTTAATTGAAATTGATGCCGCTTCGCGTACCAAAGTCGAAGATACCCGTGAATTGCTGGATAATGTTCAGTATAAGCCTGTACAAGGACGTTATAAGGTTTATCTGATCGATGAAGTACATATGCTGTCGCGTCATTCTTTCAATGCCTTGTTAAAAACCTTGGAAGAACCTCCGGAATACGTTAAATTTCTGCTTGCTACTACCGATCCGCAAAAGCTACCAATTACGATTCTCTCTCGTTGTATGCGGTTTCATCTGAAAGCATTGGAGCAAAAATCAGATCAGTCATCATTTAGCACACATCTTGACGCAGGGAAAAAATTCCTTACGAATTCGCTGCGCTTGATAAGATCGCAAAAAGCCGCAGAGGGAAGTATCCGTGACAGTTTAAAGCTTGACTGATCAGGCAATTGCGTTGTCAAACGCAGATATTCGCTTAGATATAGTAAATACGATGCTCGGTTTGTTGGATGATAATCAACCGATTGAGATTGTTTACGCGTTACAACAGGGGAAACGGTGAAGCTCTAATGAAAACCGTGCAGGCAGTAGCGGACAAAGGAGCGGATTGGGATGCATTATTGACGGAAGTGGGGAAGTCCTACATCAAATCGCGATGCAACAGCTGTTGCCAAATACCACTAACGAAGAAAAGCCGTATTGGTTTTTTGGCTAAACATATTTCTCCTGAGGATGTTCAGTTTTTCTATCAAATTGTTACTTCCGGACGCAAAAGAACTGGCTTTCACGCAAACCGTCGTATTGGTGCAGAAATGACATTACATGAGCCTTGAGCCTTTCACCCTAAATTTATTGCGTCGGAAAAATCTGTCGCCACAATCACAAAGTGCGGTACAAAATGAAGGCAAATTAGTGGATATGCCTGTTTTATCACAATCTATCCCGGCTCAGTATAAACCACAGGCAACAAAGACCAACCAATCAACCCCAATACCACAGAATGCGGTAGCGTCCAAAAATGTTGCTGTCGAATCTACTACAGCCAAGCATTCCTCTCAACCTGAACCGACTACCGATCATTCACGCCTTTCAAATGTACGTGAACAATTGGAAAAGCTGCGTACGCAATCAGGCGGCGAAAACAATAACACGATAAATGCCCTCCAAAACGATACGGAAAAAAACGCAACCAAAAGTGACCGCACTTCCTGTCGTTTCTCTTTCCAATACGAAATCAAACCGGATTTACTCGATCGTTTTGTCAATCTTACGGAAAAAACAAACAAGAAAATCCCTATCGCATCGAATGCTGATAAACAAAGTGCAGTAGATAATTCATTGGAAAATGAAACGGAAGACGAAACTGCCTTAGACGAAAGCAAATTGGCGGAGAATTACCGTTGGGAATGGATTAATCCCGAAATGGCGCAGGAACAGACTGGAATTCGCCCGTCAGACATTAAACAGGCAATTTTGCAGGAAAAAACCCCCGAATTAATTGAAAAAGTTATGCATTGGCCGAAGAGCAAGACCAATGGACAAAGGTTGTCGGTCAGCTTGATTTGGAAAACCTCAGATTAATTAAACAAATTGCACTGAATTCGGTTGTACTTTCACAAACCGATGATGAGTTAAAACTTGGTTTGCGTTCAGCTCAATCTCATTTAAATCGTGAAAATGCCATTGACGTGTTGCAACAGGCGGTAACGGAATATTACCAAAAAGCCAATTACAGTGAGCATTGAGCTCAATGATGATGAAAATTTGCTAACTCCGCTTGATCAACGGCGCAAAAATCTATCAACAACTCAGTGCGGAAGCACAACAAAATTTAATGCGTGACGATAAACTTAACTTGTTGCAAGAAGCTTTTGACGCTAAGTTGGATATGTCGAGCATTCGTCCTGTATAGAAGCATATGTGGCTTTGCCTAATTTCATCACTTCGACGTGAAAAATATCCCTTAATTAAAAAGGGCCACCCCAAATCTGAGATAGCCCCCCTTGGTGTTATGTGTTTTGTTAATCCGGCGAATAATATAATTTACCAATTTCAATACGTTGGCGACCGTTCTGCAAGCGCCATTTGTTAGTGTCACGTAAAGAATATACACAACCGCAATATTCTTGCTGATAAAAACGTTCACGCTTACTGATTTCAATCATACGTTGGGAGCCGCCGCCTTTTCGCCAGTTATAATCCCAATACACGACATCATCATATTTTTCGGCTGCGCGATGACCGCAATCGTTAATTTGATTCATGTCCTTCCAGCGTGAAATACCTAGACAACTGGTAAATACCGGGAAGCCGTTTTCATGGGCGTATTGCGCCGCTTTTTCAAAACGATATCAAAGCACATGGTGCAACGGATACCACGTTCAGGCTCCCATTCCATGCCTTCAGCACGTTTGAACCATTCCTTGCGATCATTTTCGTAATCGTCATCCACATCAATAAACGGGATATTATGTTTCTGCGCAAAGCGGATATTTTCTTCCTTGCGGATTAAATATTCCTGTAGCGGATGGATATTCGGATTATAGAAATAGATGGTAAATTCAATACCTGATGCATGAATAGCCTCCATCACTTCGCCCTGAGCAAGGCGCACAGCAGGAATGCAGTAACAGCTTGGTGTGGCATTCGGTAATATTAATTTAGGACGCACAAACGGTGCGTTAGGGATCTTTGCGCTCTTTTTGTTTGCGTATTTTTAGGCTGAAATTCGACCGCACTTTGGCTATTAAGTTGTGTTTCTTGGGGAGAGGAGAAAAGTTCGTTCTGTCATGGTTTATAAATATACTGCATACTGTTTACTCTGAAATAAGGTGTGTTTGCACACACGTTATTTACAGTCAGTGTTAGGGTTAATAGGTTCTGTCAACTGATAAATAAGCTAATGAAATCAATGCTCGTTTATACTCGCTTTCCGGCAAAATCTGAATAGCATCAACGGCTTTCTGTGCTTCCTGTTTAGCGCGAGCCATAGCGTAGTCTAGAGATTGGTATTCATTCATTATGGCTAATACTTCATCCAGCACATCACGATTACCGCCTTGCTCAATGGTTTTACGAATAAGCTGCGCCTGAGTTTCATTGCCATGGTGCATGGCGTGTAGAAAGCGCAGTAGTGTTGGTTTACCCTCAGCCAAGTCATCTCCTACATTTTTACCTAATTGTATAGCATTGGCACTATAATCTAAAACATCGTCTACCAACTGAAAACGCCGTGCCGAGATAACGACCGTAATCTTGTAAGGCAAGCTCTTGTTCCGCCGTCGCATTTGCTACAATTGCCGCCGTTTGTGTAGAAGCTTCAAATAAACGTGCGGTTTTACTGTAAATCACACGCTATAATTTTTCTTCCGTCGTATTAGGATCACAAATATTCATTAATTGCTGCACTTCACCCTCGGCAATAACATTTGTTGCTTCAGACATTATTTGTAATATTTTTAATGAATTAAGTTGAGTCATCAATTGGAAGGCTCGAGTGTAAATAAAATCACCTACTAACACGCTTGCCGCATTACCAAACTCCGCATTAGCGGTCGGATTACCCCGTCGCATTGCCGACTCGTCCACTACATCATCGTGTAATAATGTTGCGGTGTGGATAAATTCGATAAAATGCAGCGCAAGTAATATGTTGCTCGCCCCTGATAGCCCAATGCATTGGCGGAAAGAGCGGCAATCATAGGGCGAATGCGTTTACCGCCACTTTGAATAATGTAATACCCAAGCTGATTAATTAGAGTCACCTCTGAGTTCAACTGAGCTAAAATTGTCTCATTGACCTTTTGCATATCCGCATCAATCAGAGTTTGGATTGTCTTAATGTCCATTAGGTTGTTGTTCATTGTCATTACAAATAAGCATCGATTAGGGCATAAAGTGCGGTCGAAAAATACGACATTTTTACCCCTTAATTTGTTGTTATTCCAAGGTTCAAGTAAACTGTCCTTAACAGTCGCATGATTGTACCTGATTTTCTTCAATTTCTGAAATTAAACCTGTTTTTCATAAATTTTTTTATTTTTCTCTGAAATAAAGGCTTTGCTATCGGGGAAATTTTCCCTAGAATTTGCGACCTATTTATATGAATTTTATGTGCGAAATGAAACAACATTAGAGCACAATTATAGCGGAGTATTTATGTACGCAGTTTTCCAAAGTGGCGGTAAACAACACCGAGTAAGCGAAGGTCAAGTAGTTCGTTTAGAGAAACTTGAGCTTGCAACTGGCGCAACAGTTGAGTTTGATTCAGTGTTGATGGTCGTTAATGGTGAAGATGTTAAAATCGGTGCACCGGTTGTTGCCGGCGCAAAAGTAGTGGCTGAAGTAGTTGCACAAGGTCGTGGCGATAAAGTTAAAATCGTTAAGTTCCGTCGTCGCAAACACAGCCGTAAACAACAAGGGTCATCGTCAGTGGTTCACAGAAGTGAAAAATCACTGGGATTCAAAGCATACTTCAGAGGAGATCAAGTAGATGGCAACTAAAAAGCTGGTGGTTCAACTCGTAACGGTCGTGATTCTGAAGCTAAACGTCTTGGTGTAAAAGCGTTTCGGTGGTGAATCTGTATTAGCAGAGCAGCATCATCGTTCGTCAACGTGGTACTAAATTCCACGCAGGCAACAACGTTGGAATGGGACGTGACCACACCTTATTCGCGACAGCCGATGGTAGAGATTAAATTTGAAGTGAAAGGCGAAAAATCGCAAATATGTCAGCATTGTGACTGAATAATTCACTTGAAATATTAATTTAAATGCCCACAGCTCTCAGTTAGTGGGGTTTTATTTTAGTATTCATTAAACATCATAAGCAAAAGTGCGGTCATTTTTGCGATGTTTTACCAACTTGCCAAGTCTTTTTAAATTATAATAATTTCAAATGAACCAACGTGCTTTTTCCGGTTTTCTGTTTGCTTTACTCGCCGCAGCGATGTGGGGAGCTCTGCCTATTGGTTTTGCAACAGGTATTGAAAAGTAATGGATCCTCAAACTATCGTTTGGTATCGTTTTGCGATAGCCGGATTCGGGGTTATTACTGATTTTAGCAGGTAAGAGAACACTGCCGGATTTAAAACGCCTTCATCGACGTTATGTTTTTTATTGATTTTTAGGAATTTTTGGTTTTATCAGTTAATTTCGTGCTATTTAATATAGCTTTGCAATATATTCCGTCAACCACTAGCCAAGTAATAAGCCCGCTTTCTTCTTTTGTGATGCTGTTGGTTGAGTATTTGTTTTTAAAGAAAAATGGGAATGCACCAGAAAATTGGCCTGGTGGTGCTGATTGTAGGGCTTATTCTGTTCTTTAATGACCATTTCGCTGATTTTATGCAGTTTAATCTATATTTTAAGGGCGTTTTAATTGCTTTTATCGCTAGTACTATTTGGGTAGCTTATGGTATTGCTCAGAAAATATTATTGCTTAAATTCAGTTCGCAACAGATTCTATTGCTTTATTTATCTTGGTTGCGCTTTGATTTTTCTTCCATTTTCCTCCACCGAAACAGCTTTTTGAACTTAATGGATTACAGTTGGGCTGCTTACTATTTTGTTGTGCCAATACATTAATTGCTTACGGTAGCTATGCGGAGGCGTTGAATCGTTGGGAGGTTTCTAAGGTTAGCGCAATGATGACCCAAATATCCATCTTTACTATTGTTTTTCAAGTGTTAGCCCATATCGCACCGGCGGTTTTTTCCTGATCAGCAATTAAATTCCCTCAGTTATTTTGGGAGCAGTGCTAGTGATTGTCTGGCTCATTGTTGTCGGCAATCGGGCATAAATTACCACTCGGCCGAGCGGCTAAAATTAAGTGAATGCATAATGAAACAACAACCCTTATTAGGTTTTTATTTGCGTTGGTTACGGCGATGGCTTAGGGGATCTTTAGCTAGTGCATTAAAACAGGTTGTAGCGGTGATGAACCCTCAAACCATTATTTTTATCGTTTTTCAGTCGCTGCATTGGCATTGATTATTTTGTTGGGAATAAAGCGAAATTACCAAAACTCAGTCAATTTACACCGCACTTATGGCGTTTTGGCTCTGGTTGGCGTATTGGGACTGGCGGGAAATTTCTTCTTCTTTAATTCGTCGCTAAGTTATGTTGATCCGGCTGTGACGCAAATTTTTATTCATTTGTCATCCCTTTTCAATGCTGATATGTGGTGTGTTAATTTTTAAAGAAAAATTGGGAGTACACCAAAAATCGGATTAGTATTATTGGTTATTGGGTTGGGACTGTTTTTTTAATAAGCGGCGATCTTTTGCTTGAACTCAATGTTTTATTCAACAGGCGTAATCTTGAGCATTATTGCTGCATTAGTCTGGGTTGGTTATGGTCTTGCTCAGAAATTGATGTCACGAGTATTTAGTTCGCAGCGGATCTTAATGATGATGTATATAGGTTGTGCCTTGTTATTTATGCCTGTTGCCGAGATTGGACAAGTGCAGGGAGCTTGACGGTTTTGTGTTTGGTTGCTTTGTTTATTGTTGCTTGAATACTTTGATTGGCTATGGAGCTTACGCGGAAGCGATTGAATCATTGGGATGTGTCGAAAGTCAGTGTGATTATTACCTTAGTGCCGTTATTTACGATTTTATTTATGCACTTGTCACATTATTTGTGCCTATGCGTTTTTCTGCTCCCAATCTAAATTCTATTAGTTATATAGGCGCATTTATTGTAGTATTAGGGCGCAATGTTGTCCGCTATCGGGCATAAAACTGATTAAATATATAAAGGTGAAAAATGAAATTTATAGATGAAGCGTTAATTCGTGTGGAAGCTGGTGATGGCGGTAATAGTTTGTGTCAGTTTTCGCCGTGAAAAATATATTCGAAAAGGTGGACCGGACGGCGGTGATGGCGGTGATGGTGGCGATGATATTTAGTTGCCGATGAAAAATCTGAATACACTGATTGACTATCGGTTTTGAAAAACGTTTTGCTGCGGAACGAGGACAAAACGGGCGTAGTACAAATGTGTACAGGTCATCGTGGCAATGATATAACTTTTGCGAGTGCCGGTGGGAACTCGTGCTACTGATAATGACACTAGAAGTATTAGGGAGATTTAACTAAACATGGTGCCAAAATGCTGGTAGCAAAAGGCGGATATCGTGGCTTGGGCAATACCCGTTTCAAATCTTCCGTTAATCGTGCGCCACGTCAGAAAACCAACGGCACACTGGGAGAAAAACGTGATTTACAGCTGAGTTGATGTTATTGGCGGATGTAGGAATGCTTGGTTTGCCGAACGCAGGGTAAATCAACGTTTATTCGTGCCGTATCTGCGGCTAAAGCCAAAAAGTGGCGGATTATCCTTTTACAACCTTGGTTCCCAAGTCTTGGGGTTGCTCAGGTCGATAATAATCGCAGCTTCGTCGTTAGCAGATATTCCCGGTTTAATTGAGCACGCTTCCGAGGGGCAGGGTTAGGAATCCGTTTTCTTAAGCATTTAGAACGTTGTCGCGTATTGATTCATTTGGTGGATATTGCGCCGATTGATGAAAGCGATCCTGCACATAATATCGCAATTATCGAAAACGAACTGGCGCAGTATAGTGAAAAACTTGCGGAGAAACCACGCTGGTTGGTATTTAAATAAAATTGATACCATGAGCGATGAAGAAGCGCAGGAGCGTGCGCAGGATATTGCTGAACGTCTGAGGCTTAGAAGAAGATTATTATCTGATTTCCGCGGTAACGGGTAAAAACGTACAGCCGTTGGCCCGTGATATATATGGATTTCATCGAGGCTAATCCGCGTGAGACGGAAGAAGAAAAACCGACATCGGAAGAAGTGAAATTTAAGTGGGATGATTATCATCAAGAACAGCTCGCTGAACATCAATTTGACGAAGATGATTGGGGAAGACGACTGGTCGGAAGAAGATGATGAAGGGGTTGAGATTATCTACAAACCTTAATCCTGCTGTTAGGGTGTGAAAGTATGAGCATAAAGTGCGGTCGAAAAAACGGGTGTTTTCAACCGCACTTTTTATTATTTATCAAATTGCCGATTATTTTTGGTGTGAACTTTTGATTTGCTCTTTCATTTTGGCTTTCACTTCTCGGCGTTGTTTGGAAAAGCTCTGCTTTACGGATAACGTAGTCGTCTACACAGTTTTCATAGTCATCACGCATTTGAGTGATAATCGAACGAACGTCATCAATATCCATATTGGGATTAATGTATTGATTTAAGTTATCAAGCAATAACGCACGTTTTTGATTATCGCAATTTTGCGGTCAATATCTTGCATTTCCCGCGTCCAACTTGTTTTTTAAACGAAACATAGCACATATTCCAACACATCTTGAAAAAGATTGTTTATTTACATTTTCATAGTTAAACTCTCTATAATTAAAAACGAACTAGTATACTCTAGCCCTTTTGATGGAATTCGTCAAAAGTAAAAGTTCAATTTTGCGAACAGGATCAAATAACAATTCACTGAAAATGCGTTGATTATCAATTCTCAAGGTGATAAAAACTAAACACCGTATTTTTCCCATTTTCAGAAGCAATGTTAGGAAGTCATTATGTCACAGATATTTAATTTTAGCGCCGGACCGGCAATGATGCCACCGACAGTTTTAGAACAAGCTCCAAAAAGAGTTACGTAATTGGCAGAATCAGGGTACATCTGTTGTGGAAGTGAGCCATCAGGGAAAAATATTTTGTCGAGTTGGCGACACAATCCGAGAAAAGATTTACGTGAACTATATCAAATTCCCGATAATTATCGCATTTTGTTTTTGCAGGGGGCTCGCGGTCAGTTTGCTGCTATTCCGATGAATTTAGCGAATAAAAAGGTAAGGCGCTTTATTTAACTAGTGGGCATTGGTCTGCGACAGCGGCAAAGGAAGCGCGTAATTTTACCGAGGTGGATGAAATAGACATCTTAAGCTCTCATACTGATTCTAATAGTATATTAAAAGTGGAGCGTTTGGATTTTAGCGACATTGCCGAGCAATACGATTATGTGCATTATTGCTCGAACGAGGACCATTAGCGGGGTGGAAATTTTTTTGATGTACCGAAGGTTGGGAACAGCAGTTTTAGTGGCCGATATGTCGTCTAACATTTTATCGCGTAACATAGACATCAGCCGATTTGGTTTAATTTATGCGGGAGCACAAAAAAATTTAGGACCCGCGGGTATTACCCTTGTTATCGTGCGTGAAGATTTAGTGGCAATGCCCGTCAAAGCCGCCGTCAATTTGGGATTATGCGGTGCAAGCCAAAGCAGACTCGATGATCAACACGCCTCCAACCTTTGCTTGGTATCTTTGCGCTTTGGTTTTCAAACACTTATTGACTTGCGGTGGCGTTGAGGAAATGGAACGACGCAATCATGCTAAAGCAGAATTATTATATGCCTATTTGGATCAAAAGCAAGTTTTATCGCAATTATGTGGCTAAAGAAAATCGTTCGATAATGAATATGACTTTTACTACCGATAATGACGAATTGAATGCCAAATTTGTCGCTGAGGCGACAGCAGCGAGCTTGCAAGCATTAAAGGCCATAAAGTGTTGGGTGGAATGCGCGCATCTATTTACAATGCTATGCCGATCGAGGGCGTGCAGGCGTTGATTGCCTTCATGAAAAAATTTGAGGCGGAAAACGCTGAATAAATCTTATCGGTGCGAGATTTTCCGCACCCTTTAAATTAACCGAAGTGCGAGCAGAATGTTTGCGCGGATAAAAAAGTGCGGTCGAAAAAATGACGTTTTTACAACGCGCCAATACCAGCGTACAATCTCTTTCCCCTTATCAAGCGGGCAAACCAATCGAAGAGTTAGAGCGTGAGCTCGGCATCTCCAATATCATCAAACTGGCTTCCAATGAAAACCCGTTTGGTTTTCCTGACAGTGCCAAATTGGCAGTACACATCAATTAAATGATTTAACCCGTTATCCCGACTCCAACGGGTTTGAACTAAAAAGCGACAATAGCATTTAATCTGCATCCGAATCAGGTTACGCTGGGTAATGGTTCTAATGATTTGATTGAGTTAGTGGCGCATACTTTTGCCAGTGAGCAGGATGAAATTATCTTTTCCCAATATGCCTTTATTGTTTATCCGCTTATTTCCAAAGCGATTAATGCAATTTCCGTGAAATTCCGGCGAAAAACTGGGGGCACGATTTGGACGGTTTTTAGCCGCCATAAACGATAAAACCAAGTTAATTTATATTGCTAACTCAAATAACCCGACAGGTAATTTTCTAACCGAAGCAGAACTTGAAGCATTCCTAGCTGAAGTGCGGTCAGATATTATCGTGGTTTTAGATGAGGCTTACACCGAATTTACCGCCGAAAAATGAACAGGGTAGACTCGTTCGGTTTATTAACGAAAATATCCAAATCTAGTAGTTTCTCGTTCGCTTTCTAAAGGCTTATGGGCTAGCAGGGTTGCGTATTGGTTATGCGGTTTCTAATCCCGGAAATTGCGGGCCTGCTTAACCGCGTGCGACAGCCGTTTAATGTAAACAGCCCTGGCACTAACAGCTGCGGTTGCCGTGTTGCAGGACGACAATTTTGTGAAAAAGTAGCTGAAAATAATCGTATCGAGATGAAGCGTTATGAAGCCTTTTGCCTACAACACGAGGCTTGAATATATTCCGTCTAAAGGAACTTTATTACCATCAATTTCAAGCAACCGGCAGCACCGATTTATGACGCTTTGCTGCATGAAGGCGTAATTGTCCGCCCGATTGCGGGTTATGGCATGCCGAATCATTTACGCATAAGTATCGGCTTGCCGGAAGAAAAATAACAGATTTTTCACAGCACTGACTAAAGTGCTTCATGTATCTTAACTTTTAACAGGAGAGTATTATGGCTAAAATCACTCTAGCGGGAAATCCGATTAATGTAGACGGACATTTCCCACAGCCGGGCGAAAAGCCTTGGGGAATTACGTTTCACAAATAACGAACTGGCTGATGTGTCACTGGCGGAATTTGCCGGTAAACGCAAAGTATTAAATATTTTTCCGAGTATTGATACCGGTGTATGTGCTGCTTCGGTGCGTACTTTTAATCAAAAAGCAGCGGTTCTGAATAATGTCGTCGTGTTATGTGTCTCTGCTGACTTGCCGTTTGCGCAGGCTCGTTTTTGTGGGGTGGAAGGTATCGAAAATGTACAAACATTATCTACTTTCCGTCATAAAGCTGCCCATCAAGTTTTAGGTGTGGATATTACTGATGGGCCGTTGGCAGGATTGACTGCACGAGCAGTAATTGTACTGGATGAAAATAACAAAGTTTTGTATAGCGAGTTAGTCGGCGAAATCAAACAAGAGCCAAATTATGATGCGGCATTGGCGGCTTTATAATCGGTTAGGTTGATAATTAGGCTCGGTAAATGGACTGAGCCTTTTTATTTATGATGAAAAGTGCGGTCGGATTTTTGTGTAAAATCTTCTATAATATGTGTTAGTACAATATTTTATACGTAAAAGGAACCCAATGGACAAAAATTACTTTAAACCCTATTTTCCGTGTTGAAGGCACGGTTAATCTTCCAGCTCTAAAAAGCCTGTCCAATCGAGCATTATTGCTTGCCGCTTTGGCAAAAGGCACGACTAAAGTGACGAATTTGCTCGACAGCGATGATGTTCGCCATATGCTGAATGCACTCAAACAGTTAGGAGTAAATTATCGCTTATCGGAAGACAAATCTGTATGTGAAGTGGATGGTTTGGGGCGTGCTTTTGAATGGTATAGCGGTTTATCGTTGTTTTTAGGTAATGCAGGTACGGCGATGCGTCCTTTAGCTGCTGCATTATGTCTGGCTAATGCGGATACGCAAGGGAAGAAAGAAGTTGTGCTAACCGGTGAACCGCGAATGAAAGAGCGTCCGATCAAACATTTGGTAGACGCATTGATTCAGGCCGGCGCAGATGTGCAATATTTGGAACAAGATGGTTATCCGCCGCTGGCGATACGTAACAGCGGGGTGGTTGGCGGTAAAGTGCAAATCGACGGCTCGGTTTCATCGCAATTTTTAACCGCACTTTTAATGGCTTCTCCGATGGCTTCTGCCGATTCAGAAATTGAAATTTTAGGTGATCTAGTTTCTAAACCCTATATTGATATTACCTTGAATATGATGAAAATTTTTGGCGTTAGCGTGGAAAAATCAAAAACTATCAACGCTTTTTGGGTGAAAGGTAATCAACAGTATTTGTCACCTAAGACTTTCTTAGTGGAAGGCGATGCTTCATCCGCGTCTATTTCCTTGCAGCCGGTGCGATTAAAAGGTAAAGTGCGGGTAACAGGTATCGGCAAAAACAGCATGCAGGGGAGACCGTTTATTTGCTGATGTACTGGAAAAATGGGGGCACGTATCACGTGGGGCGACGACTATATTCAAGCAGAACAAAGGGCGATTGGTCGGAGTGGATATGGACATGAATCATATTCCGGATGCCGCTATGACTATTGCTACTACGGCATTGTTTGCCGAAGGTGAGACTGTAATACGCAACATTCACGATTGGCGTGTGAAAGAAACCGACCGCCTTACGGCAATGGCGGCTGAATTGCGCAAAGTCGGCGCTATCGTTGAAGAGGGCGAAGATTTTATCCGCATTCAAAGCCGATGGCCCTTGAGCAATTTCAGCATGCGGAAATTGAAACCTATAATGATCACCGAATGGCTATGTGTTTCGCGTTGATAGCGTTGTCGGAAACTCCGGTCACAATCCTCGAACCGACCTGTACTGCCAAAACTTTTCCCGACCTTTTTGATGGGTTTGCGACAATAGCAAAGAGGAATAGCAGAAGATAAATAAAGTGCGGTTATTCTGTTGAGGGAGCTCTACATTTTGCAATACGGTTGATTGTTCATTAAGGATAATACCAAAACCCTTCCTCTTATAAATTCGGGCAATGTGGGTACCCACAAAGGGTATTGAAGTATATCTGACTAATTTTGCGGACGGTGAGAGCGGATTGGCACTTTAAAATTAGTCATATGCTACCAAGAAACTCGGAGAAAAGGGATCTTGTGAAAAGGATTCGGCAGGGAATGTGAAATACAGCGTTTGCCTTATTTTATAAAAACAGTTAATGTAATTAACCCTTGCAACCTCACAGATTTTTCGTTAAAATGCACTGACTTTTAATTAATTACGGAAGAAAAATTATGTTTGGAAAAAGGTGGATTGGGCGGCTTAATGAAGCAGGCTCAACAAATGCAAGAACGCATGCAGAAAAATGCAGGGAAGAAATCGCTCTGCTAGAAGCTAACTGGCGAATCTGGTGCCGGTTTTGAGTCAAAAAGTACGATAAATGGCGCACACAATTGTCGTCGCGTAGAAATTGATCCTTCCCTGATGGAAGACGATAAAGAAATGTTGGAAGACTTGATTGCAGCCGCCTTTAATGATGCTGTGCGCCGTGCAGAGGAGCTACAACAAGAAAAATGGCATCCGTAACAGCTGGAATGGGATTGCCGCCGGGTTTTTAAAATGCCGTTTTAAAGAAAATGGCTTAGAAAATCGACCGCACTTTTTACTGCCGATTTAATTCGTAGTAGGTAAAGTGCGGTTCGTTTTTGTTCATTTTGAGATATTGCGCAAAGTAGTCCTTTATTAGAAAATCTGATCGAACATTTACGCTGTCTTCCCGGTGTAGGGCCTAAATCTGCGCAACGGATGGCATATTATTTATTACAGCGTGATCGTAGCGGTGGAATGAATTTTAGCACGCGCATTGACGGAAGCAATGTCAAAAATCGGGCACTGTAATCATTGCCGAACCTTTACGGAAGAGGAAGTGTGTAGCATTTGTAACAATCCTCGCCGATCAGAATAGCGGTTTATTATGCGTGGTGGAAATGCCATCTGATATTCAGGCGATCGAGACAGACAGGGGCAATTTTTCAGGGCGTTATTTTGTATTAATGGGGCATTTATCGCCGCTTGACGGTATTGGACCACGTGAGATCGGGTTGGATTTATTACAACGCCGTTTTACAAACCGAGCAGTTCAGCGAGGTGATTTTAGCTACCAATCCAACCGCAGAAGGTGAAGTAACCGCGAACTATATCGCCGAATTGTGTTTTGCAACACAACATTAAGGTCAGCCATGTACTCACGGCATTCCTGTTGAGGGGCGAATTGGAAACCGTAGATGGCACGACGTTAACCCATTCTCTTCTGGGGCGGCGTTTGTTAAATGATGTAGAATAAAAAAATTCTGAAGACTACAGTTCATTTTTCGATGGATATTTATGAAAAATTATGTTTCTCCCACACAGGCCCTTACTTTATTACTCGTAGTTAGTACTTGTCTTAATAGGGAGTATTTATCCTATTTTGACTTTGTTAAAAATATAGCCTTATAAATGATCAAAGTGCGGTTGGTTTTTACGGAATTTTGTTGCATGATAGAGTCCGTTAAAAACCAACCCACTGTTGAAGCTGTTTTTAGTTGATTCACTCCAGTTAATTGAAATTGTGTTAATAATGGGACTGGGCGACCGGTTGGTCACCTATTGGCACCTTGTAACCATGCAGCCTGCGATATCAAAGATGTGCCCAGCGGTGGTTTTAGTAAAGTGGGAAAGGAATGCGCCGGCTGTAATTGCGCCTCCCCAACGTCCGCCAATATTAGCGAGGTCGGCGAAGTTAGATTTAAGCTGTTCATCGTATTCTTCACTAAGTGGCAATTGCCAGGCTTTATCAGTACTTTGCCGCGAAGCCAGTGCGATTTGTTGTACCAGTTCATCATCAGTAGAGATTAAACCGCTATTATGTTGTCCTAAAGCAACAACACAAGCACCGGTGAGCGTTGCCACATCAATAACCAGTTCAGGATTGAATTTTTGTACATAAGTCAGCGTATCACATAATACTAGGCGCCCTTCAGCATCAGTATTGAGAACTTCAACGGTTAACCCGTTCATTGTGGTTAAAATATCGCCTGGGCGATAAGCGTTACTGTCGGGCAGATTTTTCACAACCGGCTAACACGCCGATAACGTTAATCGGGAGTTGTAGCGAAACTAATGCGTTCATCACTCCATAAACTGATGCCGCACCGCACATATCGTATTTCATTTCATCCATTTCAGCGGCAGGCTTGAGCGAAATACCTCCGGCATCAAAAGTTAAGCCTTTGCCCACTAACACGATTGGCTTTGACTGCGGATCAGGATGATTGCGATATTCCATTATGGTTAATTTTGCTTCGTTATGAGAACCGCGTGATACGGCGAGATAAAGCTTGCATTCCTAACTCAGACAACTCGGCTTCCCCTAGTATTGTAGTCTTTAAAAGTGCGGTGGAATTTTCTAGCGTTTTTGCCTGCTGTAGCCAGATAAGCTGGATTGCATATATTAGGGCGGGCAATTGGCGAAAGATCTTTAGCTGCTTTCACGCCGAGAGCAACAGCACAGGCGTGTTGAATAGCAAGCTCCGTTTGGGCAATTTCCGTATCGGCAACATTGAAGATTACTTCGCTGAGTTTTCCTTGTTCTTCATTTTCTTGCTTTTTAAACTGGTCAAAAACATAAAAACTTTCCTCCATGGTTTCTATGGCGAAACGTACGTTCCAATATGAATCGCGGTCTTTAATTTTTACGTCGGTTAGTGTATTGATCACGCTTTCTGCGGCTGTTTCTTTCACTGCCTGAACGGCTTTTTGAATAATTTGCTTATACTGACGTTCATTGATTTCATTTGGTTTGCCGCACCCAACCAGCACGATTCTTTCCGAACCTTTACGTAAAATCTGTACTTGTCGATTTTTCCCGTAATTTCACCGTTAGCAACCAAATCGCTGATTTCATTGTTGAGTTGTGAATTAAGTTGTTCGGCGGTCTCGGAAAGTTGGCGATCTTCAAAAATCGCCGCTAAAATACATTCGTTCGACGCAGATTGAATAGTGCTTTTAGTCAGGTATTTCATAATGTTCTTCCCTAATTTTACTGTTTTTAGATAAAAATAAGCTATGATAAGCGACCAATTGACAGAGACACTGTCTAACTTAAAGAATTTTCAGTAAATTGCAAGAAAAGATATGATTTTAACCCGATATTTTAACTAAAAAGTTTTTAAAACTCAGATTGCTATTCTGTTCATTTTTATTACTGATTTTCTTTTGTCAACAACTTGTACGTGTACTTGGTTCGGCTGCAAGCGGTAAAGTACCGGCGGATTTGGTACTTTCTTTACTTGGTCTCCGGCATGCCGACAATGGCACAATTAATGTTAGCCTTTGTGCTTTATTTATTGCCCTGTTACTGACCCCTGGACGTTTATATGCGGAAACGAAATTACTGTCATGCGCGCTTGTGGTGTCGGGCAACGGATTTTTGATACGCGTGGCGTTGTTATTATCTGTTTTAACTGCAGGATTGGCAGCTTATAATGCGCTATGGGTGTCCCCTTGGGCAATCAAGAAACAAGCAGAGATTGTAGAAGATGCAAAAGCTAATCCGAATATGTCAGCGCTGTCTTCTGGCCAGTTTATTTCTTCTAATAATGGTGAGTTCGTCTTATTTATCAATGAAATACAACGATCAAATTAACGATGTATATGTTTTTCAAATGCAACCGAAAGGTAATTTTAAACCAGCCGTAGTCATTGCAGAAAAAGGTGAGTTAAAAGCCTTGCCGAACGGTGATCAAATTTTAAATTTGCAAAACAGTCAACGTATTGAAGGAACGGCGGTATTGCCTGATTTTAAAATTACTCAGTTTGAAGAATATCAAGCATATTTGGGGCATCAAGCAGTGAGTTCCGATAATAAGGAAGTGGCGGTATTTGGTTTAGACGATTATTGAACACTGATACGTTACAAGCTAAATCGGAACTGCATTGGCGGATAACATTAATTTTAGCCGTGCCGATCATGGCTTTTACTTGCTGTCCCACTAAGCCGCGTTAATCCACGACAAGGGCGTTTGCTAGAATTTTACCTGCATTATTATTATATTTTGAGTGTATGGCGCAAAGTTCGTTAAAATCAGCAGGGGCAGCAGGCAAGTTGGATGCTGGTATGCATTATGCCTTTCGTAGTGAATATCGGGTTTCTTGCTTTGCTTGATATTGATGAATGGTTTGAATACAATATTTATGTCAAAACTTCGCTATTCCTTTTCCCGTAAAACTGCGGTTGAGGGGTAAAAATGATAATGGGCACGTTGAGATCGCTATCTCGGCAAAGAAAGTATTTTAGGTGCGATTTTTGCCACATTACTGACTTTAGTCGGATTATCGGCAATTATTAAATTTGTTGAACAGTTTCGTTTTGTGGGGCGAGGCACTTGTGACATTTGGCGAGCGACCGTTTACAATGATTAACCATTCCAAAAGATGTGGAAACTTTCTATAGGCTCGCTTCTCAGCTCGTTAATCGCACTCGGTAATTTAGCCAGCCATGCTGGGAATTAGTCGTCATGCAATCATCGGGTTTCTCTCGCCTAGAAAATTGGTCTTGCAGTGATTAAAACTGCTGTTCCGTTAGTGTTCTACTGCGACGATGTTGATCGGGGAGTGGGGGATTCCGCAAACCGAACAATTTGCCCGCGATATGCGTGCGAAAGCGTACCGTAGCTCAATGCTAACTGTACGTAACGGCGTGTGGGCAAAGATGGCAATGATTTCGTTTATGTACGGGAAATTACCGATGATGCGGAATTAAAAGATATTTATATATATCGGTTTGATGATAATCACCAATTAAAACAACTTAGCCATGCTAATCAGGCACGTTATGATTCTACGCAGCAACACTGGACATTAAATCAAATTAATACTTCAGAGTTACTGGGTGAAGAAGTAAAAACTATTAATAAATTAAATGGCGTTTGGAAAACCAAGCTAACCCCGATAAAATCGGTATTTCATCATGTGCCCAACATCTTTATCCATTTCGGTCTTGCGGATTATATCGTTTTTAAAATCAGACGGGACAAGACGCGCGAAAATTTGAAATAACATATTGGCAGCTACTTCAACCGCTTTCTGTTGCGGTTATGATGCTAATAGCATTATCTTTTTATTTTTGAGGCAAACTCGCAGCGTTACTGCCGGAGCACGTATCGTCAAAGGTATTTTTACTACGGTTTTTGCTTTTATGTAATGTAGAAATTTTTGCACGAATGAGCGTAGTTTATGATGTTATCCCAGTTATTGGTGCACTAATGCCAGGTTTGGTGTTTTTGATACTTACCTTATGGTTTGTTTAGTCGTAAAAAGGGACTAATACGAGTATTTCTTATATGTTTGAATAAAGTAAGGTTAAAAGTGCGGTTAAAAACAGTGTTTTCTAAAATTTGTCGAAAATTAAAGCGAATGAATGGAAATATTTAAATTTCTGCTTGCAACCCGACAGGATAACCGTATAATGCACGCACTAACATTGATGACAATTATTCATAAATGTAATTTAGGGTAAGAAATTGGTAATAAATAACTTAAAAACCAATAGATAATTGATAAAACCTAAAAACAATAATTAGCCAGTGTGACGAAATTGGTAGACATAGCGGATTCAAAAATCCGCCGCCTATAAAAAGCGTGTCGGTTCGAGGTCCGACCACTGGCACCACTAATCAGATAAAAACTAGAGCCGCTTTTTAAAGCGGCTTTTTGATTAGATTATTTATAAATTAGTACTTGCTTTTTATGTCTATTTAAACAACCTCTTGAATTAAAGTAGAAATATCATCAGGAAAAGGCTAAATCTTCAGCCATTAGAGCAATTTGTTGTTCTGTATATATGGTACCGTTGTAAACTACGATAATGCTCACATCACCTTTTTGCAGAAAATTTTTCTCACCGAATTCTGTGTAACGCGTTGCTCCGATACTAATTATCAGCAGAGTAGGATAATCTGCTTGTTGCAATAATTCAACAATGTTGTTCATCGGACCTTGATCAGGTTGGTTATTCATTCGCTCTACAATCCAATCTAATAATTTGTGATGAAAATAACTATAACCTAATGCGGGACTATCAAGTCCATAAGCTCGTGTTTGACCATTACGCCGATGAAAACAGGCAATGCGGTGATTGATCCATTTTCACCCCAGGCTCAAAAATTGCTTAGAGGATAAGTTTATCAAATCCCTTTGCTATTGGCTCCCCAATTTTTCTTTTCACAGATTTTAGTTGGCATTTGGGCGACGGATAGAACAATCATTATAGGCAGCAAAAAAGTGCGGTCGGATTTTTGGTGACTTTTTTTGTTGGTTGTACTCCAATTCTACAAATTAGCGCAATTTCAGGCTCGATCTGAAGATTATCAGCATCTTTTTGTTGGAAACAAATTTCTTTTTGAACTAAGAGGATAAACTGATAAAAAATCCGGCTTGAGGTGCTGGTACATAAAAATGGAAAAATCGCTTTTTGGTTGTATTTCTTCTATTGTAGTGACACTAGCAAAATCAGCAGCTTCTCCGGCCTGTTCTAAATGACCGGCAAAATTACCAGCTATCCTAAACCAATTACATTCTTGAATTTCATTTCGCACCTTATAAACAATAAGAAATAATGGAGGAACTTTAATATTTAAAAATAGACAAAAACAAAGCTAAATTGCCTAAAAACATTCGTTTGACACAAAAACTAAAAATTGCAAATATGAGCTACAAAGGGAGTAAAAAGCCCTATAATACGCCGCACACAACGACGCGCCGTTGTGGAAAAAGAAAAGACTCGGTGCGTCGTTATGCTCTTTAACAAACCATCAGACAAACTGTGTGGGCACTGGTTGATGACGAGTTTGACTTAAGTCTTAATAGGTGCTTACCGAAAAATTCAAGCTTGGTAGGGTATATTCGGAGTTGGATATATTTTTACATAAGAGAAACGAAGTCAGTACATATTGAGCGATTAAACTTAAATTGAAGAGTTTGATCATGGCTCAGATTGAACGCTGGCGGCGGAGGCTCACACACATGCAAGTCGAACGGTAACATGAAGAGCTTGCTTCTTTGATGACAGTGGCGGACGGGTGAGTAATGCTTGGGAATCTGGCTTATGGAGGGATAACGACGGAAACTGTCGCTAATACCGCGTAGAATCGAGAGAGATGAAAGTGTGGGACCTTTCGGGCCACATGCCATAGGATGAGCCCAAGTGGGATTAGGTAGTTGGTGGGGTAAAGGCCTACCAAGCCGACGATCTCTAGCTGGGTCTGAGAGGATGGCCAGCCACACCGGGACTGAGACACGGCCCGGACTCCTACGGGAGGCAGCAGTGGGGAATATTGCGCAATGGGGAACCCTGACGCAGCCATGCCGCGTGAATGAAGAAGGCCTTCGGGTTGTAAAGTTCTTTCGGTATTGAGGAAGGTTGATGTGTTAATAGCGCATCAAATTGACGTTAAATACAGAAGAAGCACCAGCTAACTCCGTGCCAGCAGCCGCGGTAATACGGAGGGTGCGAGCGTTAATCGGAATAACTGGGCGTAAAAGGGCGCGCAGGCGGCTATTTAAGTGAGGTGTGAAATCCCCGGGCTTAACCTGGAGGTGCATTTCAGACTGGGTAGCTAGAGTACTTTAGGGAGGTGGGAGAATTCCACGTGTAGCGGTGAAATGCGTAGAGATGTGGAGGAATACCGAAGGCGAAGGCAGCCCCTTGGGAATGTACTGCACGCTCATGTGCGAGCGTGGGGAGCAAACAGGATTAGATACCCTGGTAGTCCACGCTGTAAACGCTGTCGATTTGGGGATTGGGCTTTAAGCTTGGTGCCCGTAGCTAACGTGATAAATCGACCGCCTGGGGAGTACAGGCCGCAAAGGTTAAAACTCAAATGAATTGACGGGGGCCCGCACAAGCGGTGGAGCATGTGGTTTAATTCGATGCAACGCGAAGAACCTTACCTACTCTTGACATCCATGGAATCCTGTAGAGATGCAGGGGTGCCTTCGGGAGGAACCATGGGACAGGTGCTGCCTGGCTGTCGTCAGCTCGTGTTGTGAAATGTTGGGTTAAGTCCCGCAACGAGCGCAACCCTTATCGCTTGTTGCCAGCGATTGGGTCAGGAACTCAAAGGGAGACTGCCGGTGATAAACCGGAGGAAGGTGGGGGATGACGTCAAGTCATCATGGCCCTGCCAGTAGGGGCTACACGTGCTACAATGGCGTATACAGGGCGACGAAGCCGCGAGGTGGGAGTGAATCTCACAAAAGTACGTCTAAGTCCGGATTGAGTCTGCAACTCGACTCCATGAAGTCGGAATCGCTAGTAATCGCGAATCAGAATGTCGCGGTGAATACGTTCCCGGGCCTTGTACACACCGCCCGTCACACCATGGGAGTGGGTTGTACCAGAAGTAGATAGCTTAACCTTCGGGGGCGTTTACCACGGTATGATTCATGACTGGGGTGAAGTCGTAACAAGGTAACCGTAGGGAACCTGCGGTTGGATCACCTCCTATATAGAAGCTTTGTTATTGACGAGTGTTCACACAGATTGTTTGATGGATTGTGAAAAAGATAAGCGATTAGAGAGCATTTTTACATGTTGTCCCCATCGTCTAGAGGCCTAGGACATCGCCCTTTCACGGCGGTAACCGGGGTTCGAATCCCCGTGGGGACGCCATTTAAAGATGGTTTTATTGCTCGTCTTATTGTTCTTTAAAAACGAAACAAGCTGAAAACTGAGAGATTTTTCGAGGGCTGTTTGGTGATTGGAAGTATCGCGATAGACGATTTGGAAATGAGCTGGGCAGTGAAAAGTCTGAGTAGAAAAGAATCTTGAACGGGAAAAGGCGTTCAAGTATTGTGACGACTGAATACCGAAGTTGTTTTTAGAGATAAAGCATTTGAGGTTGTATGGTTAAGTGACAAAGCGTACAAAAGGTGGATGCCTTGGCAATCAGAGGCGAAGAAGGACGTGCTAATCTGCGAAAAGCTTGGATGAGTCGATAAGAGGCGTTTAATCCGAGATGTCCGAATGGGGAAACCCAGTGGGTGAAGAACCCACTATCATTATCTGAATCCATAGGATAATAGAAGCGAACCGGGAGAACTGAAACATCTAAGTACCCCGAGGAAAAGAAATCAGCCGAGATTTCGTTAGTAGCGGCGAGCAGAACGCGAAGGAGCCCATGTGAGTGATAATGACAGAGACAGAGGAACAAGCTGGGAAGCTTGGCGATACAGGGTGATAGCCCCGTACTCGAAGTCAGGTCATGGTACTAAGCTAACGACAAGTAAGGCGGGACACGTGATATCCTGTTTGAAGATGGGGGACCATCCTCCAAAGGCTAAATACTCTGATTGACCGATAGTGAACCAGTGCACTGTGAAGGAAAGGCGAGAAAGAACCCCGGTGAGGGTGAAATAGAACCTGAAACCTTGTACGTACAAGCGGTGGGAGCCTGAAAGGGTGACTGCGTACCTTTTGTATAATGGGTCAGCGACTTATATTTTGTAGCGAGGTTAACCGAATAGGGGAGCCGAAGGAAACCGAGTCTTAACTGGGCGAATAGTTGCAAGGTATGGGCCGAAACCCGGTGATCTAGCCATGGGCAGGTTGAAGGTTGGGTAACACTAACTGGAGGACCGAGACCGACTAATGTTGAAAAATTAGCGGATGACTTGTGGCTGGGGTGAAAAGGCCAAATCAAACCGGGAGATAGCTGGATTCTCCCCAGAAATCTATTTAGGTAGAGCCTTGAGGCGGACACCTTCGGGGGTAGAGCACTGTTTCGGCTAGGGGTCCATCCCGGATTACCAACCCGATGCAAACTGCGAATACCGAAGGTGATACTCAGGAGACACGGCGGGTGCTAACGTTCGTCGTGGAGGGAAACAACCCAGACCGCCAGCTAAGGTCCCAAAGTCTATATTAAGTGGGAAACGAAGTGGGAAGGCTTAGACAGCTAGGATGTTGGCTTAGAAGCAGCCATCATTTAAAGAGCGTAATAGCTCACTAGTCGAGTCGGCCTGCGCGGAAGATGTAACGGGGCTCAAATATAGCACCGAAGCTGCGGCATCAGTAGCAATCACTGTTGGGTAGGGGAGCGTTGTGTAAGCGGAAGAAGGTTCATCGAGAGGTGGGCTGGACGTATCACAAGTGCAGAATGCTGACATAAGTAACGATAAAAACGGGTGAAAAAAACCCCGTTCGCCGGAAGACCAAGGGTTCCTGTCCAACGTTAATCAGGGGCAGGGTGAGTCGGCCCCTAAAGGCGAGGCTGAAAAGCGTAGTCGATGGAACGGGTTAATATTCCCGTACTTGGATAAACTGCGATGTGGGGACGGAGCAGGTTAGGTTAGCGTGCTGTTGGATATGCACGTTTGAGTTGGTAGGTGGGGAGCTTAGGGCAAATCCGGGCTCTTATACAACACTGAGAGATGATGACGAGGGCCTCAAGGGGCTGAAGTAACTGATACCACATTCCAGGAAAAAGCCACTAAGCTTCAGGTTTATCTAGACCGTACTGAAAAAACCGACACAGGTGGTCAGGTAGAGAATACTCAGGCGCTTGAGAGAACTCGGGTGAAGGAACTGAGGCAAAAATAGCACCGTAACTTCGGGAGAAGGTGCGCCGGCGTGGATGTAATCCCTTGCGGATGAAGGTTGAACCGGTCGAAGATACCAGCTGGCTGCAACTGTTTATTAAAAACACAGCACTCTGCAAACACGAAAGTGGACGTATAGGGTGTGATGCCTGCCCAGTGCTGGAAGGTTAATTGATGGTGTAATCGAAAGAGAAGCTCCTGATCAAGCCCCAGTAAACGGCGGCGTAACTATAACGGTCCCTAAGGTGGCGAAATTCCTTGTCAGGGTAAGTTCCGACCTGCACGAATGGCATAATGATGGCCAGGCTGTCTCCACCGAGACTCAGTGAAATTGAAATCGCCGTGAAGATGCGGTGTACCCGCAGCTAGACGGAAAGACCCCGTGAACCTTTACTATAGCTTGACACTGAACATTGAATTTTGATGTGTAGGATAGGGTGGGAGACTTTGCAAGTAGTCACGCCAGTGATTATGGAGTCGTCCTTGAAATACCACCCTTTAACGTTTGATGTTCTAACGAAGATTACGAAACGTGGTCTCGGACAGTGTCTGGTGGGTAGTTTGACTGGGGCGGTCTCCTCCCAAAGAGTAACGGAGGAGCACGAAGGTTTGCTAATGACGGTCGGACATCGTCAGGTTAGTGCAATGGTATAAGCAAGCTTAACTGCGAGACGGACAAGTCGAGCAGGTACGAAAAGTGAGTCATAGTGATCCGGTGGTTCTGCATGGAAGGGCCATCGCTCAACGGATAAAAGGTACTCCGGGGATAACAGGCTGATACCGCCCAAGAGTTCATATCGACGGCGGTGTTTGGCACCTCGATGTCGGCTCATCACATCCTGGGGCTGAAGTAGGTCCCAAGGGTATGGCTGTTCGCCATTTAAAGTGGTACGCGAGCTGGGTTTAGAACGTCGTGAGACAGTTCGGTCCCCTATCTGCCGTGGGCGTTGGAGAATTGATTGGGGCTGCTCCTAGTACGAGGAGGACCGGAGTGGACGCATCACTGGTGTTCCGGTTGTGTCGCCAGACGCATTGCCAGGTAGCTATATGCGGAAGAGATAAGTGCTGAAAAGCATCTAAGCACGAAACTTGCCAAGAGATGAGTTCTCCCAGATTATAAATCTGTGAGGGTTGTTTTAAGACTAAGACGTAGATAGGTGCGGTGTGTAAGTGTGGTGATACATTGAGCTAACGCATACTAATTGCCCGAGAGGCTTAACTATACAACGCTCAAATGTTTTTAGGGCGTGGTTGTAATGAAGTAAATGTCATTATGGACTGAAGAGAGATTGAAGGTTGACAGCTTGTTTTTGTATTTAAGGTAGCGAGGCTTGTAGGGCTACGTGAAATAGGACAGATAAAGGTAAAGTTAAGACAAACAGGATTAAGATAAGCGAAGGAATATCGAAGGATTATCCCGGCGGCGATAGCACGGTGGCACTACCTGACCCCATGCCGAACTCGAAGTAAAAACGCCGTAGCGCCGATGGTAGTGTGGGGTTTCCCCATGTGAGAGTAGGGGCACTGCCGGGTTTTATTTTGTTAATTTATTTAATTAAGTGAATTAACAAAATAATATTTTAGTAGTAATAGTGCAGTGGAACCACCTAATTCCATATCGAACTTAGAAGTGAAACGCTGTAATGCCGATGGTAGTGTGGGGCTTCCCCATGTGAGAGTAGGGCACTACCAATTTTAATTTAACGGAGTGGTAGTTCAGCTGGTTAGAATACCTGCCTGTCACGCAGGGGGTCGCGGGTTCGAGTCCCGTCCATTCCGCCATTTTTATAGCCTTTTTGAGGGTTATGATACAATAGGGGCGTAGTTCAATTGGTAGAGCACCGGTCTCCAAAACCGGGTGTTGGGAGTTCGAGCCTCTCCGCCCCCTGCCATTGAGTGTAGTTATAAAAAGCATGTTTAAACTTAATTATATAAGCTTAAACATGCTTTTTTTATAATGTCGCCCTCTACTATATGTAAAACCACTTCCAGCGTTATAAATACTCTGTTCTATCTACAATAAGGCGTTTTCTTTCAAAAAAATAAACCTAATATTCATCCCCAACAGATTGGAAAAATTACCTAGCTATGTCTTTATTTAAGGTCAAAAAGAGCGTACAAAAGTAAAAAACAGCTTGCTCCTTAAGTTGGCTATCTGTTTTTCTTCTTTGTTTATTCATCTGTATTTTTAAAAAGCGTACCCTTATTGTTAACTACACAATCGTATAACTGCTTTTAGATAAAGTTTTTGTCGAATATCCAAAGTTATCGTCATAGTAGCTAGTAGCTTTCTCAAAACTTGCTGTATTTTTCTGGGTTTTTCGCGAAAATTCCTCTAAGTTTTTTTCGTTTTCAAAAGAAATAGGTTTTTGCCGTCATGGTTGTATTTAAATTCGGTTTGTAGATTAGACAGTTTTTCCGCTTATAGGATCAGTTACCTCAATTTCTACAATGGTGCTGAACAGATTTAGGCCATCTTCCAAATATGAATAATGACTTGGCTGTCGGTTTGTTGCCAGTCTTCTATCGGAACTGGGTTGCAGCCGCCGGGTTTGCCGATGGATGGAATAAACATTCGTACTCCCCGCAGCCGACGCAAAATGACTTGGTCGTTTTCCATCACATAGCCTTGATCTCCGCATAATATGCAGGGCATCAAAGACGGCTGCTAGACTGAGGGCGATCAGGGCAAGCGGTTGATGATGAAAAAAAGCGTACCGCTTTTGCCATCATCAGCAATCAAACGAAACGGTGTAATTTGCCGTCTTTTTACTTGTTCTATTGGAATTTGTATTTGATTTTGTTCATTTAATTTAACCGGAACAGCTTCTGACAGTTGTGGTGGTTGAGACGCGATTTTGTCCCAATAAAGCTGACAGGAACAGAGTAATATGACACCGGCCACTCCGTAAGCTAAGGTGCGGAAAGAGGTACGGTAAAGTGCGGTTTTCTTTCGTTTCTCAATACTGTGGTTTTCTGAGAGCATTGCTTGTTTATGTGTCGCGTGAATTTTTACGGTAAACAAAAGCAGCAATAACAATATAAATATACAACTGATGTAATTAAACCAATCGGTTAGAGCGGCAGATTTCGCCACAAAACTTAACCGCACTTTGGTGAGTTCGATAATTTGTAATTTCATCAGCGAAAGCAGAATTTCGCCTAACAAAGGAATGCATAACAGCAGTATGAGTAGGGGCTGTTAGAGTATGACAAAGTGCGGTCGCTTTTTTGACAGTTTTATATTGGCGCAACAAAATAACTAACCAAACGGCAGTAGAAATACAAAAAATTACGCCTAAGATGACGGCACTTGAATGCAACAGAAAGTCCGTATTGATAACATCAGTATTGGTGATTGCACTGATGTTTGGATCGCGCGCCCATTTCAATGCTGCGATGGCAATAAGGATAAATTGCCAGCTTTGATTAAGCTTGATGGAATAGATGAATTGGCTAGCATAAAAATAAAATTAGGCTGATTAAAGTGATGATATTTAACGTTAAGTTAATAACCTGTGTATTTGGCAGGTGGACGGCGCCAAAAATACCCAAAATTACACCGCAAAAAGACAAACCGGCTAAAGATTTGATATTTAGCCTTGGATATCGCGACCAAGCACTGGCAAGTAACAGTGTTGTCGGAAGTAACGTTTGGAGTAAGAAAATAAAGAAATATGTCATAAAGTAAAAATCAGTGGCGCGTACTTTGCGCACGCGCCTTAATCATTTTTCAGTATTCAGGGTTATTTCAAACCGGTGAACTTAAATTCATAATGAACATCAAATGGTTTCCACCAGCGGCCAACTCCTGTTTCCGGATCGGTGTGGCGATGCATACCCGCTTTGGAAGGTGGCTCAATGTGATAAGTCAATTTATAGTTACCCACCCCCATTAATTTTACATTCGCACCATAGTGAGGACCGTCGGAGGCAACCATCGGCATAAATGTACCTTCCTGTTTCTGATTGGTGTCGGTGTTCACTAATGTATAATTAATAGTTAAGAAAGGAATCCACTCGCCTTCGCCAAATCCGTTTTTATTGCCTTTAGTAGCGTGAATGTCGGCTTCAAGATGAATGTCTGAATCTTTTCGCCGCTAAGCCCATGCCACGCGGTTCCATATCAACCGGTTGCAAATAAACAGCTGTCAATTTCCATTTCATTCATGGTTTTGCGCTTCGCCGATTGGGTATTCTTTGAATGCCAACGCGGACGGAGCGGTAAGAATAGCCGTTAGTAAGGTTGTGGCTAATAATGTTTTTCATAGAATTTTCCTCTTTCTTGTGTTTAAAAATTTAATTTGATCTAATTACCACACATTCACTGATTGAATTTTCGGTTTAATGGGCCTTAATTAGTGGTGGCATGATTTTTTTCCCTGATATTTCATATATAACCATGCAAATACCGCTGCGATAAGTAAGACAATTTGCGGAGTTAGGGGTTTCTACATAAGGATAAATGCCGAGCCACGAAATTTCAGGAAACCGCTCAGTAAGGTCGGTTCAAACAGTTTACCTTCAATCAATTCCAACACGCTTTTACCCGCAAAAAAACGAATGCCATTAAGTACATGAAACTGCCGGTGAACATAAAAACGGTTTAAGCGGCAATTTGACCACACTGTAACGCATAATAAAAAATAGCAGACGACCAACGCGAGTGCGCCAATGACAAAGCCTGCAAAAAGATAGAGAAAACTGACCGCACTTTTGGCATCGCTAACCAGAGCATAATAGAACAGTACGGTTTCCGCTCCTTCGCGATAAACGGCAAGAAAGCTGGTAAGCCATAAACCGATCAATGAACCGGTAGTCAATGCAGTGGAGAGCTTACCTTCCAAATAACGTTTCAGTTTTTCCGCTTCTACTTTTGATAGCAACCAATAACTCATCATAAACAGCATGACTACTGCAAACATCATGGTAAAACCTTCCAGTAATTCGCGATTTTCTCCTGAATTGGCAGTAAAAACCAGTTGGAAAATTACGGCGGTGATAATGCTTGCCACTAACGCGACATAAACGGATTGACGAATAACCGGGAGCTTGTCCTGATGATTGTTTTTGATTAAATAGGTTACGATAGCGGCGACAATCAGCAAGGCTTCTAATCCTTCACGTAGAATTATCAGCAGGCTATGAGATAAACATTTGCCAGTCACTTTGGCTCTCGCCTTGCAGCATATTTGTCGCTTTTTGTAATTCCTGGGCCAAACCTTCGGTTTGCTGATGTAATTTATCACTGCTTTCATTAGCCTTCATCAATCCGACTAAACGTGTGAAATAGCCTTCCAATCGAGATTTAAATTCCGCATCGCGCGAACCGATTTTATTTTTCCATTCCACTGGCTTCAAATACATCGAAATAAGTGTCTTGTACAGCGAGTATCGCTTTTTCGTCTCACCTGTTTGGTAAATTTGGATCGCTTGTTGTAAACGTTGGTTAATGTCGGTCACGATTTTGTTCCAATCTACATCCGGCTGATTTTCAACCACGGCTTGAGCTTCGCTTGAAGCGGTTTGTGAATCTCGAGTAGTTGGTAGTTGTGGCAGTTGTTCTTCAATGGTTTGTAGCAAAGTAGTGATTTGATAACCCATTGCATTGATTTGACCCGGCTGCTCGGAGAGCTTAATTAAGTCATAGAATTGTTGATTAATATCAGCAGAAATTGAAGCCGCGCGATTTTGGCGGATGGACATTTCCATCTCGAATTTTTTTAAAACCGTCATATTGTGCTTGTTGGATTAGTTTTTTTCGCTTCGGTGAAAGCTTGATTTTGATAAGCCGCAATTGCTTGTGCTAGCAGATCATCAATAACTTTGAAACTTTGCTGCCAGTGTACCGCAATGTCTTGATTGTCATAAGTTGCATGTTGCCCTTCGGCATTAAGCTGATGACCATCTCCCAAGGCGGGAAGTACTTCTTGTAATTCTTTTTAAGGCATCAATTTTTGCTTTGAACTTCAGCTTGCGGTCTACCTTCTCCGATCATTTTTACGAATTTCACCGAAAGTAGCTTCCATTTGATAGCTCTTTTGTGCAGAAAAATTAATACGAATCAGCCCTTCCAGATTTTTCAAACACTTCAAAATATGCCATTTGAACTTCCGTACGCGCTTCATCAACGTTATTTTGCTGATATAGCGTTGCGGTTTTTATCCAGGCGATTTTCGATGTCTTCTACCCAAGCTTGATAATTATTTTGAGCGTAAGCCGTAGTGGTCAAGAATATAAAAAGAAGGCAGTGAAGCCAACGGTAGCAACATGCAAGACTCATAAATCACCTGATAACACAAATAAAATCAATTCTCATACACGGACAAATTATCCTCCAATTACCCTATAAAAGCAAGTAAAAAATTGTGATTTTGTGAAGTAACTCAAGAGACTTTTATTGAAGAGCCAGTAAAAATAATCTGCTCCGGTTCAATATGTATCCAAACTGATTGAGAAAACGACGATATTTTTGCTCTTTTTGTAACGGTAGTACAAAAACTCTAATTCTTCATCAGTGCTTTTTATTTGCTTCTTTTTCTGCACGTAGTGTCACTTCTTTATATTGCCGTTATCTAAAACCAAGTGATTTGTGCCGGGAAATAGTTCTGTTGTTCATACTTTAGTTTATCGAAATGTTCGTCGGTATTTTTGTGGCAGAATTTTAATCCAAGGCGCTTTTATCATTGCCATCACCTCTTTTGCCTAAAACAAGCTGTAAACGTACCGCACTTTTTGGTAATCAGAGCATATAAAAGGCTTAGGCAAAGCAGGGATTTCTATTTCGATCAAACAGTTAATCTGTTTATCAAATATATGCTTCACCTTACCGAAGAATTGATTGCAGGGCACTGCTTTGTGGTGAAAAACGAGCTGTGGCGGAAAAGTAAGCTATTTAACGGAATACTTTCATCATGCAGAATTTGGAATGCTTTTTCTTGAGTTTGTTCCAATAAATCATAGAGTTGCAAGAGACGTTCGGCATAGGGGGTAAGTTGCGTTCCGCCACCGTGTTTTACCACCGGTGTTGCGAGTTAATAAGGGTTTGGGACTGATGTCGTGCATGGCTTGTAAGTGATCCCAGGCACTTTTTGCAGCTCACGTTGGCATTTTTCGCTGCTTGATTAATCGAACCGCATTCGTGAATTTCTTTTTAGTAAACGAATCCTTTTCGGATCAACAAATAATTGTTGTTGTAATTTTATGCTTAGTAGAATTTCACTATTCAGAATGGATTTATCCGCCATATTTTTCTCCAGTCACATATTTTTTTAGTATTTTAAAAATAAAAGCGTATTTTTATATAGCTTTTGTTTTTCTTTCGCTATATAATTGTTTTTATAATGAAAAGTGGTTAACCAAAGGATAATTTTAACTAAGTAACTAATAAGGATAATTTTTTTATGAAAAATTAGCATTAATTATAGGGATCGCGCTTGGCATTTCTCAGCCGGTTGCTGCTAAAGTCACTGTATTTGCAGCTGCATCAATGACAAACGTGTTACAGCAAATTGCGGATGAATATAAAAAGTGAATCCGCAAGAGGAAGTCATATTTTTCTTTTGCTTCTTCTTCGGCGCTTGCTCGTCAAATTAGTACGGGAGCACCAGCTGATATATTTGTATCGGCTGACCAGAAATGGATGGATTTTTGTGCAGGAGAAAAAGGCAATTGAGGAATCAAGCCGTACAGTATTAGTCGGTAATAACCTTGTGATGATTGCGCCCAAAAGTAGCCAAATTGATAAAGTTGACCTGACTGACGCTAAATGGCAAAGTTTGCTAAACGGCAATTTTTAGCTGTGGGCGATCCTGAACATGTGCCTGTAGGAATTTATGCCAAGGCGGCATTTACCCATTTGGGGCAGTGGCAGGCACTAGAGAATAAGCTGGCACGAACCGATAACGTACGTTCAGCGTTGGCATTGGTGGAACGTGCTGAGGCTCCTTTAGGGTGTGGTATATGCGACTGATGCTAAAGTTGCTAGTGAAGTAAAAAACTGTGGCAGTTTTTCCGCCTCAATCTCACCCACCGATTGAATATCCGGCAGCAATCGTGAAAGATCACGATAGCAAAGATACGCAGGCATTTTTACCTATTTAAAAATCCAATGAAGCGAAAAAAAGTTTTTTTGCTGAAAAACGGATTCGCATGATAGAAGAAGCTAAATAGTAATCAAAAAATAACATATGTAATGTGTCATAAATTGGCAAAAAGATTTATCTGAATTTTTGCTATCCCGAATAGTGCCTCTTTTGAGGGCACTTTTTCATCTTCTTTTATATTCTTAAAAACACCATACTTTTTATTGCCAAAGGGAGCAAAACTGGCTTAGAATCTGTTTGTATTTTTAGATTTCTGGAATCTTGCTTATTCGGAGGCAAATTATGTCAAGACCATTAAATTTCATAATGATTTCCCTCATTTTTCCAACCAATTTTGAAACCTTTGCGGTCAGAATGCGTGAGTATGGGATTAATACTTTAGGAATTGCGGATGCTCCTTATGAGCACTTGAGCGAAACCTTACGTCATTCGCTGACAGAGTATTATCGTGTTGATAATATGGAAGATTATGAACAGGTGTATCGAGCAGTGGCTTATTTTTGCCCATAAATACGGACGTATCGATCGGATTGAATCCCATAATGAGCATTGGTTGGAGCTGGATGCCAAGTTGCGTACAGATTTCAATGTATTCGGTTATAAATCCGAAGATATGTTAGCTATCAAAAACTAAAAGCACAGATGAAGGAAATTTTTCCGTAAAAACCGGTTTGAAAAGTTGCCAAAGGGCGCGTATTTAAGGACGATGACGATGCGCGTAATTTAGCGAAAGAATTGGGTTTTCCGGTTATCATCAAACCTAATTCTGGAGTGGGTGCAAGTGACACGCATAAGATTAAATCACTTTTTTAGAGTTGGAAGATTTCTTCGGATATAAAAACTCCCATGTAGAATATATTATGGAAGAATTTATCGATGGTGATATTGTTACTTTCGACGGTTTAACCGATCACGATGGCAACATAGTATTCTATGCGGGCTTGGAGTATTCCGAAGCTGTGTTGGATACAGTTGAGAAAGACGGCGATATGTTCTACTACGTTCCACGCGATATTTCGCCTCAATTAATTGACCTTGGCAAACAATGCGTAAAAGCTTTTAACGTAAAAAGAGCGGTTCTTTCATTTCGAGTTTTTTCAGGGTAAAAAGCCACCGGTGAATTTTTACCGTTGGAGATTAATTGTCGCCCACCGGGTGGATTGACTATTGATATGTGGAATTTTGCCAACGATTTCGATGTGTTTAGAGAATATGCCAATATAGTCACACACAATAAATTTTATAGCAACATTACTCACCCGTGGAATGTGGTGTACATTTCGCGTAAAAGCCAATCAACATTATGCTAATTCGATTGATGATGTGTGTAACAAATTTGCGGCTAATATTATTAGTGTACAGACCGTGCCGGGTATTTTTGCTAAAAATTATGGGAGAACACGGCATTCTAGCACGTTCGGAAACCATAGAACAAATGCGTGAAATCGTACAGTTTGCACAGAAAAATATTAAATTGAATTAAGGAAAAAGTTAATGCATTTTTGAAAGTAGAAGCCACTGGAGTGGCGAATTGGGTCGTGAGATGTATTTCAATGTTTACGGACATACCGGTAAGCCGATTATTGTATTCCCGTCATCAGGCGGTAATCAAAAATGAATATAGCAACTTTGGTATGATTGATGCTTGCCGTTCTTTTTATTGAACGTGGCTTAGTTAAATTTTACACGCCTGACTCTTACGATAAGGAATCATGGCTCGCTACTTGGAAATCGGGACATGATATGGCGCAGGCTCATGATGCCTATGATCGCTACATTATCCACGAATTTGTACCATTAATTCGTCATGAATCTCAATGGGGTGGTGCTATGATTGCTACGGGATGCAGCATGGGGGCGTTCCATACAATTAACTTTGCTTTGCGTCACCCTGATTTGTTCGATACGGCAATTGCTTTAAGCGGCGTGTACGATGCTCGTTTCTTTACCCATGAATTCCATGGCGATCAGGCAGTTTATTTTAATTCACCGATTGATTACTTGTGGAATCAGCACGATGAGTGGTTTCTTGAGCGCTATCGTCAAAATCATTATATTATTGCCGTAGGACAAGGTGCGTGGGAAGAGCAGCATATTTCAGATACTGCTCGTTTACAGGAAGCTTTCAATGCCAAGGGTATTAATGCTTGGTTTTGATTTCTGGGGACATGATGTAGAGCATGACTGGCCGGCTTGGCGTAGACAAATGCCATATTTTCTAGGAAAACTTGAAGAACATGGAATTATTTAAATCTAAGGGCGCATAAGCGCCCTTTTTTCGTTAGTGTTTGTTTAATTTGATTTCGAAAACGTTGCCAAAAATGACCGCACTTTTAGTTTTTAGTTAGCGTTCCATTAACGTAAAAGTGTAAAAATTCTACAAAAATGATCTGCCCAGTGCATTTCATGGTGGATTTCATTCGCCATGATGCGTAAGCGGATATTGTCCAACGGGTGACCGGTACGTAGCAGAGCTTGATAATAGTGCAGGGTGCAATCGATATAGGCTTGGTTCATGTCAGAAATAAATTTTGAATCGATTTCATCACCTTCATTGGTGCCGACCTGAATAAATACTTTGCTGCTTTTTGTGTAATGGGTTGTGGTGGATAAAATGCATGAAAGCTGATTCACTGAACCAAGAAGCGAGTGAAAAATACGCCAAGATGCCCGAATACTTGCGGATAGGCTGCTCCCATATAAGCGGTGATAATCCCTCCCATGGAACTGCCCGCCAACAATGTGTGATTGCGATCCGACATTGTACGATAGCTACGATCAATAAAAAGGTTTCACCATTTCTACAACCCAACGTGCGTATTCTGCGCCCAATCCACCTGTATTCATCGTATCGGGCGTAGAGCCTGTATTGGTTTTCCATGGACTATATTCGTTTAGTCTCTCCGTGCCTGCGTTATCAATGCCGACAATAATCATTTTAGGAAATTCTTTATGATGTTTTTATTGTGGGAATAACTTTCCATGAATATCCCGAATAGGATTCCTTGCTGTAAAAACACGTTTTTGTCCATCATGCATATACAATACGGGATAATGTTGTGTTTCGTGATGGTAATCTTTTGGTAGTAATACACGTACGCGACGGTAATTATGAAAATAGGGAACATAGAGGAAGTGCTCTTCCATTTTTAGATAATAGTAATCTAAGTGTGAGGTCATTAAATTGCCTTTGTTAACTGGTATAGATTAGAAAAATGGGCGTAAGGATAACATAAATCAAAAATTTCTAAAACACGGAAAAAAGTGACCGCACTTTAGCCATTATTAGCGGCTAAAGTGCGGTCAGATGTTATGATGTTTTAGAGTTATTGTGTTGCTTGAATTGCCGTTAATGCGATTGTGTACACAATATCATCTACTAATGCTCCGCGTGACAAATCATTAACAGGTTTGCGCATACCTTGCAGCATCGGGCCGATAGAAACTAAATCTGCAGAACGTTGTACCGCTTTATATGTGGTGTTGCCGGTATTCAAATCAGGGAAGATGAACACGGTGGCTTTACCTGCAACAGGTGAATTCGGTGCTTTAGATTTCGCTACATCTTCCATCACGGCCGCGTCGTATTGTAATGGACCATCGATGACAAGATCCGGGCGTTTTTCTTGTGCCAAACGGGTAGCTTCTTTCACTTTTTTTCCACATCGGCGCCGGAACCCTGATGTACCGGTAGAGTAAGAGATCATCGCCACTTTCGGATCAATACCGAAAGCCTTAGCTGAATCCGCTGATTGGATCGCAATTTCAGCTAACTGTTCTGCAGTTGGATCCGGGTTTACCGCACAGTCACCGTAAACCAAAACTTGATCCGGTAATAACATAAAGAATACAGAAGAAACAATCGAGCTACCCGGTGCAGTTTTGATAATCTGCATCGGAGGGCGGATTGTATTTGCTGTTGTATGTACCGCTCCTGAAACCAAGCCATCGACTTCATTAGCCTCCAGCATCATTGTGCCGAGCACTACATTGTCTTCCAATTGTTCGCGCGCGGAAGCTTCGGTCATTCCTTTGTTTTTACGCAATTCAACTAGGCGCTCAACATATTTTTTTCACGTACATTGGCAGGGATCAATTACACTGACTCCTGCACCCAATACAACATCTTGTGCTTCTGCAACGCGTTTTACGTCGGCGGATTAGCTAATAGAATACATTCGGCAATGCCGCGCTCTGCACAGAGAGCCGCTGCTTTAATGGTGCGAGGTTCATCGCCCTCAGGTAGAACAATACGTTTTTCGCAGCACTGCCAATTCGGTTAATTGGAAACGGAATGCCGGAGGTGACAAGCGACGCATACGAGAAGAAGCCGCTGCCAAAGAATTGATAAAAATCGGCATTGAATTGTCGGCTGGTATATTGTTTAATATTTTCGATACGTTCCTTGTCGTCAACCGGCACTTCAAGATTGAAACTTTGTAGATTTAATGATGTTTGCCACGTATTTCCTTCAATACGGAAAATTGGCAAGCCTGAGGTTTCAAAAAGAACGTTGGCAGAGTTTTTAATTTGGGAATCAATTTTGTAACCACCGGTTAGCAATAAGCCACCAAGTTCAATTCCGTTGGTTGCTGCCAATGCAGCAGCTACTAACACATCCGGGCGATCGGCAGAAGTTACAAGCAGGCTGCCGGTACGGAAATGTTCCACCATATTGTGTAGGCTTCTGGCACAGAAAGTAATGCCCCGAATACGACGGGTACGCATATCTCCTTCATTGATGATGGTGGCTCCCAAGTGTTTAACCAAGTCGATTACGCGGGTTTGCAATCAGATCCGGTGACCAAGGTATGCAGGCCAATATCTTAATTGGGCTTTGTTCAAATAAATGATAGAGTTCGGCGGCTGATTGTGGCTGTGTTGGAAGGCATCGAAGATTTCACTAAGATCGGGGCGGGTACGTCCTGATTCGTCAATCGGTGCATTAAATTTATTAACGACTACACCCAATAAATTAGGATTGTGTTTGCCACCGAACATTGAAGCCGCTGCTTCAACTCTTTCTTTTCAATTGCGTAGGCGTTTCTGTTGCAGGGGCTGAAACCAAGATGATTTCGGCATCCAGTGCTTGTGCAATCTCATAGTTAATGCTGTTGGCGTAAGAGTGTTTGCGAGTTGGAATTAAACCTTCAACGATCACAATTTCATTATTTTTGGAAAGTTGTTGATGATGCTCTACGATTTTTCCAATAACACATCAGATTGATTCTGGCCGATAAGATTTTCTGCTACGCTCAGCATGAACGGTTCTGCGGTTTCAATACTTGTGCTGGTCGTGCGTACAATGGAAGTTGTGCGGTCAAGTTTGTCTTCATCGGTATTTGGCTGAGAAATCGGTTTCATAAAACCGATTTTTGCCCCTTTCTGTTCAAGTGCTTGGAGCAAACCTAAACTTACACTGGTTAAACCTACGCCAGCGCTGATAGGAATGAGAATAATAGTTCTGGACATTGTATTTTCCTTCAAAAATCTTGGGAAATCCCGTTGTGATGAAATATAAACGATACAAAAACAAACTGCCGAAAATTTCGGCAGTTTACTTATACATTACATGCAAAGGCGCGCAGTATCTTGTGCAATTACTAATTCTTCATTAGTCGGCAGAACAAGCGCAATAGGCGTATTAGCTGCAGTAATTACGCCTTCATTACCGAAACGGGCGGCCAGATTTTTCAGCATCAACCTGATAGCCGAACAGTTTCAGATGGTTTAACGTGATTTCGCGTACGTGGGCGGAGTTTTCGCCGATACCGCCGGTAAAGACAATTGCATCTAAACGTTCGCCGATCACAGCCATGTAAGAACCGATATATTTTGCTAAACGATAGCAGAATACGTCTAATGCGCGTTTTTGCCGGCTCTTCGTTGTCGTAATTATCTTCCGCATAACGGCAGTCGCTGGTAATTTCGGTCAGCCAAGCAAAACCGGATTTTTTTAGTCAACAAGGTGTTGATATCCGCCATAGACATGCCCTAAGTTATCGTACAGATAGAAAATAATTGCCGGATCTAAATCGCCCGAACGGGTTCCCATTACCAAACCTTCTAACGGAGTTAAGCCCATGGAAGTATCGATACATTCACCGTGACGAATTGCTGCAACAGATGCACCGTTACCTAAGTGACAGGTAATCACGTTAACTTTGTCTTCAGCAACACCTAAACGTTTGGCTGCTTCACGGCTGACGAAATAATGGCTGGTTCCGTGTGCGCCGTAACGACGGATACCGTGTTCTTTGTATAAAGAATAAGGTAACGCATATAGATAGGCTTCTTCCGGCATTGTAGTATGGAATGCCGTATCGAACACCGCAACGTTTTTTTATCTTTCAAGTGCGGGAACATTTTTAAATGCTTCTTTGATACCGATTAAATGCGCAGGGATTGTGGAGCGGAGCGAATTGAATTGCATCTTCGATACCTTTTACCACTTCATCGGTGATAACTACGGAAGATTTGAATTTTTCACCGCCGTGTACGATACGATGACCGATTGCCACGATACCTTCTTTTTAATTCTATATCCAGTGGGAAAAATTTTTATTTACAATGAAATCCAGCGCTTCACTGTGCGCAGCACCTGAACCTAAATCCGCATTGCCTTTTTCACCATGCAGTTTCCATTTAATCCGCGCTTCCGGAAGATGAAAGGCTTCGGCTAAACCCGATAATTTTTTTCTTCACCGGATTGAGGATCTAAAATTGAGAATTTTAATGAGGAACTACCGCAATTAAGGATAAGAACTAATTTCTGAGACATAAATAACCTATCTTTTTTTGATTGAAGTTAAAAAGGGTATTCGCTCAAAATTTGAACGAATAAGATATAAAAGACACAACACTACATAGAATACACTTTTCACACAATAAAATAAATTATGCTTTGTGTAAAAATGCGACATTGGTCAAAAATTTAAATTTTTAATATTACTTACATAAAGTGCGGTCGAAAAATTTTAAAGATTTGTAGAATCGGGCGAAGTTCAGTATTATATAAAAAGCTATATAGCGTTATAAGTTTTATCCGGTTATTAATTTTATGTTCGATGCATTTTTGAATTTTTACTTTTAGTCAAGCTGAGCAGGATGCTATTTATCTTAGTATTAAAATCGTACTAGCAGCAGTTTTATACAGTTTACCCTTTGCCATCATTACCGCTTGGTTGCTTGCGCGGAAAAATTTCCCGGGCAAAGCGTTATTAGATGGTATCATTCATCTCCCGTTAGTGTTGCCACCGGTAGTAATTGGTTATTTATTGCTGGTTAGCATGGGTAAAAACGGAATTATCGGCAAATATTTGTTGCAATGGTTTGGATTTAGTTTCGCTTTTAGCTGGGAAGGGCAGCCTTGGCTTCCGCCGTGGTGGCTTTTTCCGTTGATGGTACGTTCGATCCGTTTGGCATTGGAAGGTATTGATTTCAAATTGGAGCAAGCTGCACAAAGCCTTGGGGCTTCGGCCATGCGTGTATTTTTACGATTACGTTGCCGCTTTCTTTCCCCGGTATTTTGTCTGGCTTGATTCTCGGTTTTGCCCGTTCTCTCGGAGAATTTGGCGCGACTGTTACTTTCGTTTCCAATATCCCCGGCGTTACCCGTACCATTCCGCTGGCGATGTATTCCTTTATTGAAACGCCGAATGCAGAAACCGCAACCGCTCGCCTTTGCGTGATCGCTATTGCGATTTCATTAATATCCTTAATTCTTTTCTGAACAATTAGCGCGACGAATGCAAAAATTGGGGGCAAAACTATGCTGAAAAATTAATTTAATTAAACGCCTCGGAAAGCTGGATTTACAAGCGAGTTTACAATTACCGAATGACGGTATTACAGTGTTGTTCGGGCTGTCGGGTTCGGGAAAAATCTTCATTAATTAATTTGATCAGCGGTTTTGCTTTACGCCTGATCGTGAAACGTACAAATAAACGACCGCACTTTGTTGGATACGGAGCGAGGAATTAATGTACCACCACATAAACGACAGATTGGCTATGTGTTTCAGGACGCGCGCTTGTTTCCTCATTATCGGGTGAAAGGCAATTTACGTTATGGAATAAAGCATGATGATCCCGCCGAATTTGATCGTGTTGTGCAATTATTGGGGATTGAACATTTGTTGAAACGCTATCCGTTGACATTGTCAGGCGGGGAAAAACAACGTGTTGGGATTGGACGCGCACTGTTAAGCCAGCCTGAGATCTTATTAATGGACGAACCTTTGTCCGCATTGGATTTACCACGTAAGCGTGAGTTGTTGACCTATTTAGAAAATTTGACCGCGCAAATTCGGATCCCTGATTTTGTATGTCACTCACAGTGTGGATGAATTAGTTCGTCTCGCCGATCGAGTTGTGCTGTTTGAAAGTGGAAAAACTAAATTATTTAATAATTTGGAAGAGTTTCTTAATAGTACTGAATTTACTCCTTGGCAAGCGGAGTATGACAGCAACTTAGTCCGTTGATAATCGGACAATCCTGGGAATCGTCTCCCGGGCATTGCGAGTCAAATTCATTAATTGTTGCTTCATTAGCTGAAGTTTTTAATTTGCGCCTCAATGTCTGCGATTTTAGCCAATGTTTTTCTTTTACATCTGCACTGCGACGATGGGGATTCTTATATAATTCAAGTAATTCTTTTGCACTCAGGTAACGAAAAACCTACTGTTCTGGCTTGATGTAGTAAGGTTAGTTCGGTGACATGTGTTTGAGTGTATTGCCGATAGCCGTTAGCAGAACGCATAGGTGGCGTGATGAGACCTTTTTGCTCATAAAAACGAATGGATTTTGGGGTGAGAGAGGGTCTGTGTGGCTATTTGGGTGATGTTCATTGTTTCTTCTCCGTTAATTCTCGTTAGGTTTTTAGCTTGTCGCTTTAATTTTTAATCTTTTCTTTTTACCTTTGTTTCATCAAAGAAAAGTTCTGTCACTAGCAGCGACTCTAATTTAAATAACTAAACTTTACTCTTGACCTTTCCCTTAGGTCAAGGTTTATCTTATACCAATCAAAAATGGAGGAAAATAACATGACGACAATAGTCCTTTCGCTCACGGAGCTTTCATGTGGGCATTGCATAAAAATGTAAAAGCAAACCTTAGAAAAGTTAGATGGTGTGGAAAAATACGGAGGTGACGCTTAATTTTGCTAAAATTAACACTAGCTTATCTCCACAAGTTCTAATTGATGCAATTACAAAAAGCCGGTTACGGTGCGCAGGTTGCACAGCCGAATTTGGTTCTGTCGCTTGGTGGTTTGATCGTGGGCACTGCGTGAAAAGTGTTGAGAATGCACTAAGTGCGGTGGAAAAATCTCGACGTTTTTGAAGTTGATAAAACTGAGGCGAAAAATTTTACGGTACGGCGCAGGCGCAAGCAGTGATTGACGCCATTGTTAACGCTGGTTATGAGGCCGTTTTGCATACGGAGAATACGGCAAGCCCAAAATCTGATCTACCGCCCGCTTCACAACAAATGATAAATCCTGATCCTGTGGCGGTAGAGAATAAAGAGGATCAGGTCATGTTGCTAGTGCAAGGAATGAGTTGTGCCGCTTGTGTGTTGAAAGTACAACGCGCGTTGGAAGCAGTCCCGCCGTGATGGCAGCTCAGGTGAATTTGGCGGAAAGCACGGCAATAGTGCTTGGGCATACCGAACCGCAGGCGCTGATTAAAGCTGTGGAAAATGCAGGCTACGGAGCGGAACTGATCGAAGACGAACAAATACGACGGGAAAAGCAACAAAACCCAAGTAAAAAAAGAGATCCTGCAACGCCAATGGCAGGCGGTTGTTGCGCTGATTATCGGTTTCGGTTTAATGCTGTGGGGGATTGCTCGGCGGCACAATGGAGGTCAATGCTGCTAATCAATCGAATTGGATGTTAGTCGGTTTAATCACGTTGGTAGTTATCGCCTTAACCGGCGGGCATTTCTATCAAAGAGCGGTCAAAAATTTAGTTAAAAAAACGGCAACTATGGATACGCTTGTGGCTCTTGGCACGGGAGTAGCGTGGTTGTATTCCATGTTGGTCGTGTTAAAACCGGAGTTTTTCCACAAAAATTCACGTCATCTATATTTTGAAAGCAGTGCGATGATTATCGGTCTGATTAATGTGGGGAAAATGTTGGAAGCCAAGGCAAAACAGCAATCGTCACAGGCATTGGAACGGCTACTGGATTTAACGCCGAAAAACTGCCCGAATAGTTGATGAACAAGGTGAACGTGATATCCCTTTGGCGCAGGTTCGGCAAGGAATGATTTTGCGTCTGCAAACCGGCGAACGAGTTGGTGTGGATGGCGTTGTGACGCGAGGTGAAGTCTGGATTGATGAAAGTATGCTGACAGGTGAAGCCATTCCTGTATCAAAGAAAATTAGTGACAAGGTGATCGCCGGAACCTTGGTAACAGACGGTACATCGTTATTCCGAGCTGAACAAATCGGTAACCAAACCACGTTGGCAAACATTGTTCGATTAGTCCGTCGAGCGCAGAGCAGTAAGCCTCAGATTGGACTATTGGCGGATAAAATCGCGGCCATATTTGTTCCGGTAGTAATTGTGATCGCATTGCTTGCTGCATTGATCTGGTATGTAGCCACTGATGAAATCTCTTATTCTTTCGTTGTATTGACTACGGTGTTAATTATCGCTTGTCCATGTGCATTAGGGATTGGCGACCCCAATGTCGATTATTGCAGGAACCGGACGGGCGGCCGAGCTAGGTATGCTGGTACGTGATGCGGATGCGCTACAGAAAGCCGCAACGGCTGACACCATTGTATTCGATAAAACCGGTACGCTAACTAAAGGTGAACCGAAAGTAACGGCAGTTTATACCTTTAACGGCGTATCGGAACAAAGTGCGGTCAATTTTTCCGCCGTTTTTGGAACAGGGCTCGGGTCATCCGTTGGCTAAAGGCGATTTTAACTTATGCCGGAAATATCACCTTACGCGAAATGATACAATTTCGTACTCTGAAAGGATTGGGAGTAAGCGGTATAATTGATGGAGCGACAGTGCTATTGGGAAACCGCACATTAATGCAACAATATCAGATAGACACTGAGTTAGCAGAAAGGGATTTTGAAGCTGAAAGTGCAAAAGGCGCGACTACCGTATTTCTAGCACTTGAAGGACAACTAGCGGCGATGTTTTGCTATTCGTGATCCCTTGCGTGAAGATAGCCGAGAGGCGTTACAGAGCCTTCATAAGCAGGGGTTATCGATTAGTGATGTTGACAGGGTGATCAGGAAAAAAACTGCACAAACTATTGCTAGTGAAGCGGGGAATCGATCATGTGATTGCAGGCGTGTTGCCGGAAGGTAAGGCGCAGGTAATTCAACGTTTGCAACAAGAGGGAGCGAAAGTCATTATGGTAGGGGATGGCATTAATGACGCACCGGCACTGGCGCAGGCGGATGTCGGTATAGCGATGGGTGAAGGTAGTGATATTGCTATGGAAACCGCCGAATTGACTTTAATGCGTCATAGTTTGCATGGGGTTGCGGATGCATTAGCCTTATCTAAAGCAACGTTGCGTAATATGCGGCAAAACCTGTTTTTGCTTTTTGTGTATAACAGTTTGGGAATTCCGTTGGCAGCAGGTGTATTGTATCCGTTTTTCGGTATTCTGCTTTAATCCGATGATTGCTGGTGCAGCAATGGCATTTTTCTTCTATTACGGTAGTGGGTAACGCCAATCGATTACTTAAATTTAAGCCGAACAATTAGAATAGGTTTGTTCTTGGGGAAAAGTGAATCTTTGCGAAAAACAGATGAAAATTAGACATTTATTGCTTATTTATTAGGCATGAATTCTTAAAAAGCAATTTAGTTCCCTAAAAAAATGTCGAAATATATTGATATAAGTCAATGAAAGATGTTTTTGTGCTTTTTGACGGCTAAAAAAACTTTATGTATGATAATTGCCATCAAGTGGTGATAATTGCTTGATAATTCATAAAGTTCCTAAATAAAAATAATCATAATTAATAGCTAAACTACTTTTCCTACCACCCTTAGGGCAGGGTGGTTTTTCGTCTGTCAAATTCTATATCGCTTACATCTTCAATGGATTTCAAGTAAAAATAATGCGCAATTTTTAATAAGGAACAAAAAAATGTCAACACAATTCGTTTATACGATGCACCGAGTAGGCAAGGGTGGTGCCGCCGAAACGTCATATTTTTGAAAAAAATATTTCCCTAAGTTTTTTTCCCGGCGCAAAAATTGGTGTGCTCGGCTTAAACGGCGCGGGTAAATCTACGTTGCTTCGCATTATGGCGGGTATCGATAAAAGATATTGAAGGGGAAGCTCGTCCACAACCAGGTATTAAAAATCGGCTATCTTCCGCAAGAACCAAAAACTAGAACCGCAACAAACGGTGCGTGAGGCGATTGAAGAAGCGGTGGGTGAAGTTAAACGTGCTTTAACCCGTTTAGATGAAGTTTATGCTTTATATGCTGATCCTGATGCTGATTTCGATAAACTCGCTGCCGAGCAAGCAGAACTAGAATCTATTATTCAAGCGCACGACGGACATAATTTGGACAACCAATTAGAACGTGCTGCTGATGCGTTACGTTTACCGGATTGGGATGCCAAAATCGAGCATTTATCCGGGGGCGAACGTCGCCGTGTGGCACTTTGCCGTTTATTGCTCCAAAAACCGGATATGTTGTTATTAGACGAACCGACTAACCACTTGGATGCGGAATCAGTAGCATGGTTAGAACGTTTCTTACACGACTACGAAGGCACCGTGGTGGCAATTACCCACGACCGCTACTTCTTGGATAACGTTGCCGGCTGGATTTTAGAACTTGACCGTGGTGAAGGTATTCCTTGGGAAGGCAACTACTCTTCTTGGTTGGAACAAAAAAGAAAAAACGTTTGGCGCAAGAACAAGCGCAAGAATCTGCCCGCCAAAAATCCATTGAGAAAAGAATTGGAATGGGTACGCCAAAAATCCCAAAGGTCGTCAAGCGAAAAGCAAAGCGCGTATGGCTCGCTTTGATGAGCTTAATTCTAACGAATATCAAAAACGTAATGAAACCAACGAACTCTTTATTCCACCTGGCCCACGCTTAGGGCGATAAAAGTCATTGAAGTACAACATTTAAGTAAATCTTACGGCGACCGCACTTTTAATCGATGATTTGTCCTTCAGCATTCCAAAAAGGCGCTATCGTTGGGATTATCGGGGCGAACGGCGCAGGTAAATCTACCTTATTCCGTATGCTTTCCGGTAAAGAACAGCCGGATTCGGGTTCCATCACTCTAGGTGAAACGGTCGTATTAGCGTCCGTAGATCAATTCCGTGATGCGATGGACGACAAGAAAAACCGTGTGGGAAGAAGTCTCTAACGGACAAGATATTTTAACTATCGGCAACTTTGAAATTCCGAGCCGTGCTTATGTAGGACGCTTCAACTTCAAAGGTGTGGATCAGCAAAAAAACGCGTGGGCGAACTTTCCGGTGGTGAACGTGCCGTTTGCACTTAGCCAAACTGTTACAAGCCGGCGGCAACGTGTTGTTATTGGATGAACCGACCAACGACCTTGACGTGGAAACTTTACGTGCACTAGAAAAATGCAATCTTAGAATTTCCCGGCTGTGCTATGGTTATCTCCCATGACCGTTGGTTCTTAGACCGTATCGCTACTCATATTTTAGACTACGGTGATGAAGGCAAAGTGACGTTCTACGAAGGCAACTTCTCCGATTATGAAGAATGGAAGAAGAAAACTTTTTGGTGCCGAAGCTCTTCAACCGCATCGGATGAAATATAAGCGTATTGCCAAGTAATCGGTAATACAGGCATCATAAAAAGTGCGGTTAAAATTTCTTGCAATTTTAACCGCACTTTTGTTTACTTCAAAATAAACATTGGTGTTTGGCTAATCGGATCACGGTGAATCACCACCTCTAAATCAAACACCTCTTTTAACAGCCCCTCTGTCATCACTTCGTCAGGCGTCCCTTGGGCCATAAGGTTGCCGTCTTTGAGAACGATTAAATAATCACAATAACGACAAGCCTGATTTAAATCATGGAGTACCGTAATGACGGTTTTTGCCGTTTTTGCATTTGGCGCATCATGCCCATGAGTTCCGCTTGTCGGTTGAGATCCAAATAAGTGGTTGGTTCATCCAACAGAACAAGTTCTGCATCTTGTGCTAATGTCATGGCTAAGAAAAACCCGTTGTTGTTGCCCGCCGGATAAATCCGATACCAAATGTTCCGCCAGTTCCGCGGTGTGGGTTTGTTCCATAGCCCAAAGCCACTAATTGCTCATCTTTATCACTCAATTTGCCCCACAAATTCAAATAAGGCGAACGGCCGTAAGCAATTAATTCGCGTACTTTTAATGCCTTCCGGCACCAAATGTTGTTGTGGCAAGAACGCTAATTGTTTGGCGTATTCTTTCAGGGGTGCTTTGCCAAATATCTTTGCCTTTGTGAGTAATTGTACCTAGGCGAGGCTTGAGCAAACGGGCCACTGCTTTCAGTGTTGTGGATTTGCCACACCCGTTCGGGCCAATTAAGGCAATAATTTGGTTGCTCGGAAAGGTGAGAGATAAATCCCGTACGATAGTTTGTATCTTGATAGCCTAATTGTAACTTATTGATCTCAATGCTCATTATTTTCGTTCTCATCAATAAATAGAAGAAGTAAGGGGCGCCGATAATGGCGGTGAGAATACCGGCGGGCAGTTCTGTCGGCGGATCGATAACCCGCGCTAAAAATATCGGAAATCTGTAACAACAACGTGCCGATTAGCATGGCCGCCGGCAATAATGTGCGGTGACGTCCACCGACCAATTTGCGTGCTAGTGCGGTGCAACTAAACCGAGAAATGCGATGGGGCCGCAAATGGCGACGGCTGTGGTGGAAAGCGCAACAGCCAGCACTAATACCAAGATTTGCGTTTTATTTACGCTTACTCCCAAAAGGTGGCCGCTTTTGTTTTCACCTAAACCTAAAGTGTCCAAATCTCGGCAGAAAATAAACGGTAACGGCAATAACACCAACAACCAAGGCAAAAACGACATTGACATAAAGCCCAACTTCTGCCCCACAAACTTCCGGTTAGCCAAAAGCATAGCCGTGTTGATTTCTACCGGATTGGTTAGCATTAAATAATGGCTGATTGCCGCCCATAGGGGCAGAAAGTGCTACGCCGATAATGGCCATTTTGATCGGGCGGAAGTTAAAAACCACATATCATCCATAACAAAAATGAAAGACAGGACACCGCCGATAAAGGCGAAAATCGGTAGCCAGTAAAAAGGCTAAATTCGGTAGGAAGATTAATACGGTAACGGCGACTAAACCGGCGGCGTTATTGATTCCTAAAATATCAGGAGAGGCCAACGGATTACGCACGACACTTTGCACCAACACCCCAGAAATGGCCAATGCGCCGCCGATAATGATGGCGAGTAGTGCGCGTGGCAGACGGTATTCCATTAAAAGTGAAATAGTTTTTATCGTCAGGGTGAAAGGCCTGGCTAATTTCATCAAAGGATAGCGTGTAAGTGCCGTAGCGAATGCTTAATACAAATAATAGCGCGACCGTACAGAGTGCCGATAAGTAAAAAGCCGATTGCACGGAATCCTGAATGAGAACGGCGCATTAGTGTTTTCCTCTGGCAAACTAATACAAAGATTGGCGCACCGATTAAGGCCAAAATAGCGCCGGCAGGCACTTCACTTGGGAAATCAACAGCTCGAGCAACGGTATCAGCCCCCAACATTAAAAATGGCGCCTAATAACATGGACATGGGTAATGATTTTCGTGAGATCATAGCCGATCCAATAACGCGCTAAGTGTGGAATTAACAAACCGATAAAGGCGACCGGGCCGGCTACGCTAACGGCTGAACCCACAATTAATAATGCCATGATATTGGCATACCAACGCAGACGGAACAGGTTAATTCCCAAGGATTGAGCGGATTCGTCACTCAAATTGAGTAAATTTAAGCGGCTGGCAAAGAAGAGGCAAAAAGAGAGCGCTCGATAGCAGAAACGGCCAAATAGCGTGCCATTCGTTCCAACGAGCGTGAGAAATGCCGCCGGCAAGCCAACTCATTACGCCAAAGGCATGATCTTCTGACATAATTAACACTAATTTGGTGAGGGCAGTACATAATAAGGAGACGGCAATCCCCGCCAAAATAACGCGACTGCGATCGCCACTACTGTCTTTCCACGCGTTGCTGATCAACATTACAACCAACCAACTGATTCCACCGCCGATACTTGCCACCAAGGCAATGCTATAGCCTGATAATAAGACCGGGCTAGTGGCACTTGCCGTTACCATGCCAAGCTCGCCCCGGAATTGACGCTTAACAGCGTTGGTGAGGCTAGTGGGTTTCGGGTGATGGTTTGTAATAACGCCCCGGCTACCGCCAAATTGGCGCCTAATGCGATCGCCACTAACGCCCGCGGAAAGCGTAAATCGACCACGGTGATCTTGGCCAATTCATCGCCATTGGGGAAAAAGGCGTTTAGCGCATCTAATGGTGAAATTTCAATAGGGTAGTATAAAAACAGGCTTCCCATAACAAGAAAGCCAGTCCTAGTAGGGCAAGCCCCAACGAAAAAGCTATGCCAAACATTATTTTTGATTAACGAATTGTTCAACTTGTTTTGCCATGATCTCGCTGGGCCGTAATGCCGCGTCCGCGTGCCCACATATCGGCATTGACGCTAAATACACGTTTGGCTTTTTACGGCAGGAATGGCTTGCCATAAAGGTTCTGCTTCCCATTTGCGGGCGATACTTTCTTGGCGATAGTGGGCGATAAACATATAGTCCGGTTTTTCCATCACTAATTGCTCAAGATTGATTTCAGCAAAGGCTTGAGTGGCGTTTGGTAATTTTGGCGAGTTAAAACCTAGAACACCAAGGAAGCTGGCGACATAACCACTGTCATTTTGTAAATTGAATTTGTCTTCGCGGGAGGTGCCGAAAATCCCTTTTTGCCTTTCACATTAATATTTTGCGCAATGCTTTCGATAGTTTTATTGTGTTTATCAATTTGCAATTTCATTTCACCGCCTTTGCCCACAACATCGCCGATTTTTTGTGCCGTATCAAGATTCTCCTGATAGCTTTCATGGCGCGAATCAAACATCATGGTCGGGGCGATTTTTCAATTCTTCATACACTGCTGTGTGACGGGAAGGATCAGCGATAATTAAATCGGGTTTTAATGCGGCAATCGCTTCAAGACTTGGTTGTGAACGGGTACCGACAGATTGCCAAGGTTGAATCTTATCGCGCACTTCCTGCAAAAATACGGGTTTTATCGTTGTCATCGGCAACGCCGACCGGGCTAACACCGACTTGAGCAAGGGCATCAACGAAAGAATATTCTAACGCGACAATGCGACTTGGGGTTTGATCAATAGTGAATTCACCTTTAGCATCGGTGACGGTCACAGCACTTGCCGTCACAGAAGCCATAAAGAAAAAGAGAAGTAAGGGTTGTTTTGACGAATTTTTTCATTTCCGAGTCCTCTGTCATCATAAAAACATAAGCGTAAGAAGTCGAATTATACACAGGACTCAGTATTGAGAATAGTTCTTTTTTAATGTCCGACCACATTGATAATAATTACTTCTGATTGTGATTCTAAACGCATTGGCATACTAAAAAAACATAGCCGGAGGTAACGGAAAAAGTAGCATTAGAATAAATAGTAGAGCTTCCCTGACAATGAATAAAATGCTCAGTTTTATGTTTTAATATATTTATTTTACGATTAATAAGTGAATGGTAGTTCGGATTATAGCTATAATAAAAATCTCCATTGGGTTAAATAGCCAATGGAGATCCTAATATCTCAAATGGTTAGTTTTTTTCTACAACAGTTACATAATCCTGAAAAATTTATTGCAATTTTTAACCGCACTTTTTGTTTTTAGGCTTGTTGCTTTTGGGTTTACAAGATTACTTTAATCTTTTAATTCCTGAATTTTTAATCACATTACTGGTGGAACACCCGTTTTCAAAGTTCAGTACTTTTACATCACCGCCATTTGCCCATACCTCTTTTTGCGCCTGCGATGTCTTCAGGTTGGTAATCTCCGCCTTTAACCAATAGATCAGGCAGAATTTCGCCAATTAAGCGTTGTGGTGTGTCTTCATCAAAAGGCTACCAACCAGTCCACCGAAGAAAGCCCCGCCAGTACAGCCATACGTGAAGCAAGGTCATTGACTGGGCGGGTGTCGCCTTTCAGGCGTTTCACCGAGTTATCGGTATTTACTGCAACAATCAACCGGTCTCCCAGTTTACGGGCATTTTCTAAATAAGAAACATGTCCCGGGTGCAAAATATCGAAACAGCCGTTAGTCATAACGATTTTTCACCACGACCTTTTGCCAGTGTTACAGCATTTTTCAGTTCGGATTCACTCATGATGCCAAATCCGTAGTGGTTCTGCCGTGAATAGCATTTTTCCAATTCAATGACAGAAACGGTGGATGTACCGAGTTTGCCAACCACAATACCGGCCGCCACATTTGCCAAATAACAGGCTTCTTCAAAAAGTTCGTCCGTCCGCCAAGGCGGTTGCCAACACACTGATCACCGTATCTCCCGCACCTGTAACATCAAACACCTCTTTGGCTTCTGTCGGCAGATGGAATGCCGGTTGATCCGGGCGCAGCAATGTCATGCCTTTTTCCGAACGGGTTATTAGAAGTGCGGTCAGATTAATGTCCGAAATTAATTTTTAGCCCTTTTTCTATAATCTCTTCTTCGCTACGACACACACCAACTACTGCTTCAAATTCCGACATATTCGGAGTAAGCAGGTTGCGTTGCGATAGCGCTCAAAAATCTGTTCCTTTTGGATCAATTAATACCGGAACATTGGCATTGCGTGCAATTTGAATCATGTGCTGTACATCGTTTAACGTGCCTTTGCCGTAGTCGGACAGGATCAAAGCGCCGAGATTTTTACGACCGCACTTTGTAGCTTCTGTAACAGCGATTCACTACGTACGTTTTGAAAATCTTCCTCAAAAATCAAGACGTAATAATTGCTGATGACGGGATAGAATACGTAGCTTGGTAATGGTTGGATGAGTGTTCAGCTTAACAAAATCACAGTCAATTCGTTGTTTTTCTAATAATGCCGTTAATGCCACCCCTGCCTCATCTTGCCCGGTTAAACCTAATAATTTAATGGGAACATTGAGTGAAGCAATGTTCATCGCTACGTTTGCTGCGCCACCAGCACGCTCTTCGTTTTGTTGGACGCGCACAACGGGTGCAGGGAGCTTCCGGTGAAATTCGGTTGGTTGCGCCGAACCAATAGCGATCAAGCATAACATCACCTAACACCAATACTTTTTGCCCGTTGGAATTGTGCTGAATATTGAGCCATCTTATTTTTCCTTTTTGAATAATTTGAAAAAAATTTTTGCCGATTTTACCATAGGGCAAGCCGATTGGCTTAAAATTTGCGTAAATTTCCGTTAAACTATAACTTTTAAATTTTTGTATTCATTGCGATTTGTGGTATGGCTAAAAATCATCTTCCTGCTTTTCAATTGTCTTTTTCTCAAACCGAAGTATTGGGGACTTTGGCTAGGCTTAGGGTTTTTCCGCCTGATTTTATTGTTGCCTTATCCGTTATTAAGATGGATTGGTGAAGGGTTGGGGAGCTTATTTGCTAAATTATCTGTAGGGAAAAACGACGCGCTAAAATTGCTCGGCGTAATCTTGAATTATGTTTTCCCGATTATTCTGCCGAACAAATCGACTCCATTTTGCAAACTAACCTCAAATCTACCGGAATGGCGATTATTGAAACCGGAATGGCATGGTTTTGGTCTGATAAACGGATTAAAAAAATGGTCAAAAAATTGAAGGCTTTGCAATACCTGAAAGAGAATTTAAATGACGGCATTATTTTTGTCGGCGTACATTTTCTTACTCTTGAATTGGGTGCGCGGATTGTAGGTATTCATCAACCTGGAATTGGGGGTTTATCGTCCGAATGACAACCCTATGATGGATTGGTTTGCAAAACCAGAGGGCGGCTGCGTTCTAATAAAAATATGCTTGATCGCAAGGACTTACGTGGAATGATTAAAGCATTACGCAGTGGCGATATTATTTGGTATGCGCCGGATCACGATTATGGACGTAAAAATGCGGTATTTGTGCCGTTTTTAGCGTGCCTGATGCGGCTACCACTACAGGAAGTTACTATCTTCTACGTTCGTCTCCGAATAGCAAAGTGATTCCTTTTGCTCCATTGCGTAATGCTGACGGTTCGGGTTATACGGTTACTATCTCTGCGCCGGTGGATTTTAAAGCGATTTAACCGACGAGACTGATATTGCCACGAGAATGAATAAGGTGGTGGAAGGGAAATCTTAAAAGGGGTAGAGCAATATATGTGGTTGCACCGCCGCTTTAAAAACCCGTCCTGATAGTAATGACGGTAGCTTATATCGGGATTAAACTCGATTAATTTTTACTTTTACTCCGACTTCCTGCACGCTGTTTCTGCCTTGATCGTCAGTGACGGAAATCTGATAATGACCGCTGTTCTTTGGTTGCCAAAAGAACGGTTGGTTACTTTGCGATTCTCCCAAATAACTCTTATTCACAAAACCAATACAAAGTTTTGACTTCGCCGGTTACTGTTGCAGTGAGCGGAATTTTTCCGTTTGTATCTAAATGATACTGGCGCCGGGCAAGTGGCGAAGTAATTTTCGGATTGTCGGCATATTGTCGCAATGTTTGATGCTGTACCACATATGGACAAGCAGGATTGACTATCGGCGAGCGTTTTCATAATACCCGCCTGGGCGAAAACCGCTTGAAAATCACTTGACCAGATTTCATAAGTTTTAGATTCGGTCAGTAATGGATCGTAAGGTGGGCAAGCGAGTAAATCCGAACCTTTTTGTACTGTAAAAGATTGATGAATACGGCTGACTTTGATCGGAGATTTTCCGGGAATAAAAAGTGTTTTTATTTTTTTGTGCAATATTGATTTGGCAGATTACCGTCTGCAGCGCGAGACTTCAATGTTTTTAATATTCACATCGGGCGGCGCGGAAATATCTGTCATTTGTGGTTCACCGGTAATAATCGCATCAGCAAGTTGAACAAACAGAGGCGCAGCAAGATTACGCCCGATAAAATGGGGGTTGCTTCTATTATTAAAATGGCCGAACCAAACAACCACAGGTATAATGCCCAAAAATATCCTGCCGTCCAAGCATCCCGCAGGCCATTTGAGGTACCTGTTTTCCAATATAACGGCAAGCGTGTTTGTAATGCTTTATCCTGAATGTCAGGACGCGGATTTTGCCGCAAAATGTCGTTAATCATCACCGCACTTTCCGGGCTTAATAATTGTTTAGCTGGCGAATTTTCATTATTTTTAACCATTTTAGCGGTTGCCATTTTCCATGATTGGCAAGCATGGCGTATAACGAGGCAATCTGCTGCATATTTAATTCTGCGTTACCCAACACCAAAAGCCAATCCATAATGTTCTTTGGCTTTTGGTAAATTCATTTGCGCTTGTTGTAAAAAGTCATATAAATCCGGATTCTTTAATTGTGCGGCAAGTTCAATCGCGGGGATGTTACGGCTTTGAATTAATGCCTGGGTGGCGCTAACAGGACCTAAAAAATTACCTTCATAATTTTTCAGGCTGATAATCGTTAAAATTTGTCGGTAGGTCTTTTTAAAAACGGTTTTAGGGTGAGCTACCTCGCTCAAAAGCTAGTGCATAAATAAACGGTTTCAGCGTCGAACCGTAGGAACGTTTTGCTGCTGTGCCGTTGATTTGCCCTGAAATCTTTCGGTTGAAATAATCTCCTGAACCAATTAGCGCCTTCACTTCCATTGTGCGGTTATCCACCAGCAAAAACCGAGAAATTCTCTCATACCGTGTTTGGCTTTGCCGGCTTAAATAACGAAAAACCGACACGTTCAACTAAACGTTGCAAATTGCTATTTAGCGAGCTGTAAATATGTTGCTGTTGAGGAAATTGACGCAATAGCTGTTCACTGAAGTGCGGTGCGAAAAATGGGAGTTTTTCCAAAGGTCTTAGCGGATAACTCAGCTGAAAAATCGGTTTGCCATTTTTTGGTCTTCAGGATGAACGTAGAGCCAGCGTTGATATAATCCGTTACGTGCGGTAAAACAAAGTGCGGTTTAAATTTTGGTTATTTTGTTGAATGTAGGCATTCGGGTTTTTCGGCAAGATCGCCAGCGTCATTGCTTCGGCAAGATTAATTTGTCGGTTGGGTTTATTAAAAATATCAGGCTCGCTGTGCCGACACCTTCAATATTACGTCCGTAAGGGGCGAAATTAAAGTAGGCTTCTAAAATTTCATCTTTAGAATATTGTAATTCGAGCTGAACGGCACGGGCAATTTGTGCCAGTTTCCCGTTAATGAGCGACTGTCAATATTCCACAATACGCGTGCTAATTGCATGGTCAGAGTGGAGCCACCCTGTGGTGTATTTTTAATACATAAGTTTGCCATGCACCGCGTACTAGACCATAGGGATTGACACCTAAATGGTGGTAAAAACCATTGATCTTCTTGAAACAGCACCGCTTCGATCAGCTGTGGTGAAATCTGTTGCAATGGTGTCCATAAGCGGTATTTTTGATCTGATGCAGTGGTTAGCCGAATCAGGTTGCCTTGTTCATCGTAAACGGCGGTAGAGTAGGGAAAGCGTTCTTTTAGAGGCGTATGCGTATGCGGAATAAAAACGAAAAACAAACCGATGCAAACTAAGAAAAGTGCGGTCCAAATGAGCGGTGTTTTGAGTTTAGTTTTCATCGGCGGAAATAATAACGCTCTCGGGCAGCGTGATGTCCTAATGTTTAACAGGTTAAATAATCTTTTTAAAAAGGCAGGAAAAATTTTTCTCACAATGCGGACAATTAAGCATCATAGTTTTTTTCCTTGAGTTATGGTTTAAATAAAATTCGTTGCTATTATAACTAGTTATACCGGAAATTTCCCGCGATTATTGATCCAAATCTCGTTTTTCAAATTTATATGAAAGAAACAATGTGATCACCCTGACAACTCCACCAAGAAGTCCCGAACTTAAGGTTGAGTTTAAAACCAAAAATAAAAGCCCGACAATAAAACGAAAGAAAAATATAACACACTAAAAACAACACAACTCTAAGTACGCTTAAACGGGCTTTTTAATCGGTTTGTGGCAGTGTGGACAAGTACATTCTGCCGAAGCGTTCAGTAGTGTTTTAAATGGCATATTTTTATTACAGTAAGGACAATATGGAAGCATTTTTTCTCCTTATGATATTGGGGTGAAAACGGCGTAAAAATTGACTGCATTTTTACCGCAATTTAAGTCATATAACAGCAAACCTGCACTTAGTGCAGGTTCGCGAGGGTTATTTTTCTACTTTAATACTGCCTTTGTATATTGACAAGGCTTTTATGCTCACGATCGTACATACTTTCCGCATAAACAGCCGGAATTTGGAATGTTCCTTTGATTAACGGCTTTCAGTTGGTATTTTAGCGTTAATACGCTGTCATCAAGGCTACCATAGCCAATCATTCGGTCTTCGCGTAGCTCGGTGTGTGCCGGTCGCCAGATGTCTATTTCAATAGCGTTTTCGTCATCTTGTTCCGTTGTGTTCCAAATAGCTTCAAAACCTGCTGGGAACAAATCGGTTGTGACGACATCAGTAAGATAGCCTTTGGTAGAGCGCAGGTTAAGCGTCACGTTAATCACATCACCAATTTTTACTGTTTGTACCCGGTTTGCCGTCTTTGTCCGTGTAAGTGCGGTCGATTTCCAAACCGTTTTTCACGACATTCTGTGTGGCTTGTTGCGGATAGCCACTGGCTGACAGCAAACCATGCCGGTTGTTGGCTTTGATTAACAAAAGCCAGCGCGGCTTTTTGCTGAGCTATATCGACAAAAACGGAATGCTCTTGCAATTCGTCCAACATGCTTCCATCCAACGTGATTTGCAGCTGTGCAGCTTCTGCTTGATGGTGCTGTGCATAAGCGTCCAGAGCCAATAAAATCATAGCGGAAGACAGAGTGTTATAACGTTCGCCGTTTAAATCTTTCGTAATGCGGTTTAGCACAGGTTCTGCTTTGACCACCAAATGTTCAGGGGAAATGGCGGGCGATGATATACAGCGCGGATGCGTCTTGAATTAACGGATCGTAATAGTATTCATAGCGCCATTCTGTTGAGCGAGGTTTGTCGAGAGTCTCAAGTACCGGTGCGATCAATTTATCCGCTAGTTCCTGCTGTTTCAGATTCTGATGTGCCGCAGCAAGCCAGGCGGCAGTAGATCTTTTTGCCAGTCCGTAGGTTTGAAATTTTGCTCAAGTTGCGTACGAATTGACATCAGCGCATTAGACGGCACTTGCGCCAAACGGGTCAGCAAATATGCTGAATAGGCACGTTGGCGTAACATCAACAGGCTATCGCCGTCCTGTGGCTGGCTTTGATATTCGAGTGCCGCAATCGTTTTCGGTAATAAACCTTGATCCTTCATCCATGCACGTGGTAGGTGCATTTGATGATCTTGCGCTTCAATCAGGAAATGAGCCACATAAGCGGTAACGAATAAATCCGTATCTTCAACGTTATTCCAAACGCCAAACTCGCCGGATTCCGTTTGTCTGCTCGGTAAAAATTTCAAATACTTTCTTTAAGGCTTTAGTAGCGATAAGCGGATCGGTTTTATCATTGCCTCGTGAAAGAGCGGTTAATATTTTCTGATATTCAGGATTACCGGCAACCAAAATATTTGGCATTGCGCTACTGATCACCTGCTCTGTGCAATAATTATCGTAATTTGCCAGATAAACCGAGATTCCTTGCGTTAAGGCAAGTGGCGCAGGGGAGAATAATGCGCTTTGCGTGCGTTGTTGTGGATAAAGCGAAGCCGGTAAATCAATATTGATTTGTTTGCCAGCTTCCACTTTGCCGATGCGGGTAAAATGCTGTTTCGGCTGGATCGGACGCACGGAAATACTGATGCTGCAGTCAACCTGAGCCGGTTGTTGCTGTGCGTTTTGATAGTGTGCCGTAATGCGTACATTTGCAGCACCGACTTGTTCCGATGCTTTAACCCCAAAAACTGACCGCACTTTCGCTCATCGCTGGTATTTCAACGGTTTTTCCGCTTCACCGATAAGGGCAATTTGCTCATCAGCCGTCGTCATTGACTTTGATTTGCTGTGAAAATGTCGGTGTTATTTGCAACGCTGACCGCAATTTGACTCTCGTCATTCGGTGTGAGTGTTAACGGCGCACTCGGCGAGATGATTACATCATTACGTACTAAGGTGTCCGTTTGTGCTGTACCGAGCTGATTGCCGTCATCACTGACCGCAATAGCCATTACTTTCAAATTGCCGTTAAATTCTTCAGGAATTTGATAGGTAACGGTTTTTCACCATCCACTGACACAATTCCTGACCAATAAGCTGACAGGTTTATCGGCTTTCCGTTTAAACGGATTATTTGCAAGCGTCGGCGCTAATGCCATCGCCTCTTCGGCATCCCCCCATTTGAGCATATTGCATGATTTTTGTTAAATTCAGGCAGAATCAAATCTAAAATCTGCAATGTGTCTACTTGCAGGCATATTTCGGGAAGAAGAACTTGAGTGGATCAGTAAATTGATAATTAGCAACCTGTAAAAAGTCCCTTCGTTCACCGCATAAATAATTGCTTTAGTCGGTTTTGTCGGAGGTTGGTTTGAATTCAACGGTTTCACCTGATTTTACTTGCTTCGGTGCATTTAGCGTTAAGTTTAAGCGACGGTTATCTACATTCACACTAAACGGCACAACAGCATAACTTAATGGGCTGGTGAAAATTTCAGCAGAATGAATATCGCGCGAGAATTGCACGTTAACATAGCCGTTGCCTTCAAAATCAGACGGAATTCGAATACGTTGTACGGATTGGGTGGTGTCCGCTTTAAACCATTTATACGTATATACGCGATCACGTTCAATCGTAATCAAGCCGTTTCCGGTGTAAGGTGCATTGATTACCACTCAATTTCTTCATTCGAGTTGGAATTGTTTTTGTTTAACTCAATTTTTAGTTCGGTGTTTTTCGCTATTTCAGTGCTGACGTTTTGATTACCGATTACCGAATAATTAATGCGGTTGACTTCCTGCTTGTTTTCATTACTTTAGCACTAATACAAAAATCGCCACTTACAGAGGGTGTCCAACGGCAGGGGTTGAGATTTCAGACGAAATATCCACCGCACTTTCTGCTTTTTGATTCTCTACTAGTTTACTTTCGTATTTGTACGCGCCGGATGTTTGTTGCGTTAAAGCGGAAACATATTTGCGTTCAAAACAGCGTGGCGGTTAACCGCTGACCGCAATTTTTCCAAATTCGGATTGATTGCGATCAGATCAACTGCGGCGGTAGCATTTGTTTTACGTAATTTTCAAAATCTTGTTTAGCGTGATAACCCTACCAGCCAAGGCTGAGGCGGGATACCATAACTGACTGAGTTTTGAGACTCCTCGTCCGCTGTCGGTTTCAAAACCGTCTGCGGTGAAATACAACATTTGTACGGTATTTTTCTGCATATTGCTGACATCTAAAGCAAATTTTTGCCTCGCTTTTATCATCGAGTATATTGCTCGTTTAATTCGAGTTCATATAAAATCGCCGATTTATTACGTTGATTATCATAGAATTGATAGTCTTCATATTGGGCAAATTTTGGAAATAAGCTGTACAGTGTTAAATTTGCTGTTACGGCGTTTCTGTGCCAGCGTGCCGAAAACAAGTTAATTGAAATACACACTCAGCAGTTAAATCATTAGGTGATACCCAGCCCAAGCTTTCTCTTGCGTTAAATTGGGTTTTCTAATTTTTAAGCTATCGGGTTTGGAATTCCTGCACTTGAAGCGGTTGACACCAAAATCATCACTGACTTCGTCTTCTTTTTGCAGTGAATAATCTGATCCACCATTGCCCCCGTTTCGGCGTTTGCAGGAGGCAGGAATAGTTGAGGCTATTTAGACCGTTTTTAGCCAGACGAATCGTGTCTTTATGAGCGACCTGACCGCTAGGCGTGCTGATTTCAACTTTGCAATGGAATATTGGAAAGTTTCACGTTCCAATCAGCAGGTTTTAGTAATAATTGCTGTGTGTAGCATTTCGGGCGATAAATACCGCGATCAGTGATAATATGTGATTTTAGCGCGGTATTGTCGGCTTCCACACACGAGACCACCTACTGTCAAAAGCGCGAATAATTTCAACACGCGATCTTCTTTGTCAATCAGCAGGAAAGATTGGTCACCGTCATGTTCCACCTAAATACATAACAGGTTCCTGTTCTTGCACATAATGTAGCAAGACTTGGTAGCAATGCGACACCTTGCGCATCGGTTGGAAAAGTGTTGTTCAAGTGTTGAACCGTTACGACTAATTACTTTTTATTTGTGCTCCGGCAACTGGCTCACCGCTGTGAGATGGATTGAACAAACACCGACTGTGAACCGTCAGCTTTCTTCGCAATAATACCTAAGTCGGTTAGAATTACTAAGCGATAATCTTCGTACTTGCCCTGCACCACTATACCAATACATTGTCGCCGGAAGTGTCTAAGTTTTCAGAAGTGCGGTCGATTTTTGGTCTCTTTATGGCCGGTGGCTTTCAACCAGAAAGATACCTTTTTCAGCCAGGAGATTCTCGCTGAGTCAAATCAACTCGGTGTGCACTTTACTCATGGTTGTGGTTCCAGCATTAAATACAACACTGTGAAAATCAGCAATGTCAGTCAAACTTCAAATTACCTAATATCGGTTTTTGAAACTTTCTTCATTGAATTGGCAATATGGCGCAATTGTTGAGGTTGAATGCGACTGATGTCGAGCTTTATTTTATCGAAAGTACGGCTGGCAATTGTGAGCTTTTTCTCACCTTTTAAGTTCAGCAGGGGCCTTCTCCACAGATGCAACATGTTTAGGGTAATTCCCAGCGCAGGTTACCAGTCCCATCGGTTTTGCCGAATTGATAACCGCCTAATGCGCTGAAGTGGGTGTCCGCATGATAAATAAATACAACGGTTTTTCGAGGAATATTCAGACGGAATTTTTGTGATTTTTCATAGATATTTTCAGACGGTAGCAAGTTAGTGCTACGTTTTTGATTTGTTTAATACCTCTTGCGTAATCCGATTGTATGACCAACTATCATCTTTCTCCGGTAACAAAAACGCTTTCAGATTTTTACAACATCTGCACCTTTTCACGCGTCGTTATTAAAGTTCAGAAATAGAATTTGTTCTGCTTCATCTCGATTATTATTTTATATAATCAATAGTATAGCCAAAGTCTAAACTATATTTAGTAGGCACCGACACATCAGCAATCAAGTCGTTTTCCAAGCCATACACCTGAAAGTGCGGTCAGTTTTTTGTCTATTTTGGTTTGAATATATTGATTCTCACTGTTGCTAGACTGACAGAATCTGAACTTATCCGAGCATTTAGACGTTTCTCATCTTAACGCACTTTCCATAGAGTGACGCAATCACATCCTGGTGCCATCAACATTTTGCGGATTAGTCCACGCTGTACTGTCCGTTCAAACTCGAGTAGGTTCCACAGGGTGACTAAATTTTACCTGAGTTAAAGAATGGCGGATATGGGATTGATTGGGTCTTGAGTAAAATTCGTTATCCACAATACGTGCTGTAAACAACGGTGCGCGTAAAGTTTGTTGCTCAGTTACGGATTTTGGCGATAACTCAGTTTTTGGATTGAGGATTTTCTCTAATTTCACTTTATATTGTTGCCCTGCTGCCCAGTCATCTTGCGGAGTAAATGTCGGCGTATGATCATTTTCCCAACGCCAGTGCCTCGAATTGCAGGGTTCACATACTTACGCCATCGCTTTAATTCTTTTTGCAATTGCTCGATTAACGCCGCTGAACCACTGAACTGATGGTCAATGGATAAACTTTTTAGTTTCATCGTTATAATTGGTCTGGGTAAGCGGATTAAAATTTAGCCCGTAATGGCATCCGGTGGTGCGGCATTGTCGCCACAAACCCGTTAAGCTGAAAAGAAACGGAACGACAAAAATAGCAGAGAAAAGAAGGGCTTGACATATAAAATTCCTCAATCGGGTTTCTATTGGACATTATAGCCTTAATTGCGCAGAAACAAAAATATTGAACAGGGATAAATGGAATGAAAAAGATAATAGGAAGCAACCCAAAATGCTAAGATAATTTGCAATTTTAGGAGATGAGTTGTTTTTTTAATATTCGGGTTCAGTAAAAGAGTAGCTTATGGATAGGATGAAAAACATGAGCGTTTTCTTTGGGGCTAGACTGAACTTTTGATATTCATATTCTAAAAGGAAAACGCTCTTATGTTTTATTGCCTTTGGCAATTAATTAAGCTTCGTTTTTAGCTTTACTTTTGCGCTCTTTCACCATGACAAGAGAAATGCTGAAAGCAACGCTAAATGAAATCAACATACCGATACTGTCACATTGCCAAACTGTCCGGTTTGATGGACGGAATTCCCAAGAAACCTGCTGCACCTAACGCGATCGCTTTCACTTAAAAAGCGCAACAAACGCACTGGCTAAACCTGAACCGATCATTGCGCCTAAGAATGCCTGACGATAACGTAAATTCACCCGAACATTGCCGGCTCGGTGATGCCCTAATAGGGCGGAAATTCCGGAAGGAATGGCTAAACCGCGAACTTTCGGATCTTTTAATGCAAATGCTACACCTAAACAAGCCGCACCTTGTGCAATATTGAACATTGCAGCAATTGGGAAGATAAAAAGTTCCGCTGTGCAGTGCCATTTTCGGCTAGCAATTGAGTTTCTCACGCGATAAAAGTTTGGTGCATACCGGTAACTGACGATTGGTGCATATAACGTACCGAAAAATCGCTCCACCGACAAAGCCTAAAAGTATCATATAACCAAGTCAATCCGGCGCTGATTAATGAGCCGGCTTCACGACCGAATGGGCCGATTACGGTAAATGCCAAGAAACCTGCAATAAATAATGAACATAGCGGCGTGACTAGGGTTATCCAAATAAGACGGCACAAACTTGCGGAATGTTTTTCTAATGTAGCCAACACCCAAGCGAAATTAAAGTCGGAATTACTGTCCTTGATAGCCAACTCGCTCAATTTCTAAGCCAAATACGTTTCCAGTATTTAATCTCGCCTTTCGCTAAAGTTAGTGCATAATTCCAGCCATCCGCTAAGGCAGGGGTGAACTAATAACATCCCTAGAGCTGCACCAAGGAACGGGTTCCCCACCAAATTTACGCGTTGCCGAGAAACCAAGTAACACAGGTAGAAAGACAAATGGCGCGTTAGCAATAGTATTGATAAAATCCACTAAATCCGCAATGCCGGGATACATATCAATGACGTTCACGCCTTCGGAAAAGAAGCCCTTGGCTGTCAGCATACTGTGGATACCCATCAGCAAACCGCCAGCTACGATAGCCGGAATAATCGGCACGAAAATATCCGCTAAGCCTTTTACCAAACGCTGCATTAAATTTTGGTTGCTACCTGCGGCTTCTGCAACTTCAGCTTTGCTCACATCTCCGATACCAAGCAATTTGGTGAGTTCAGCATGGACTTTATTCCTGTGCCCAGAACCGAAAATAATTTGGTATTGCCCGGCGACTGAAAATTGCCCTTTCACGCCTTCAATGTTATCAATGCCTTCCTTGTCAACTTTGCTTTCGTCATTCAATACTATACGCAAGCGAGTGGCGCAGTGGGCAGCTGTAACGATATTTTCTTTACCGCCTAGCTTTTCAATGACTTCTTTTGCAATATTAGGGAAATTCATTGGCTTCTCCTGTGTTATGTAAATATTATGCCGATTCTAACTAAAAACGGTTAAGCAAGGCTAGCAAAATCGTGAGTTTTACTGCTCCGATTAGTCGACATTATATTTGGAAAAACGATAGAAATTCTCACCCGCACTTTTTAGTACGGTAATATATGAATACAAATTCGGGATAGCCAAACAGGGGAGTTTGGCATAAAGGTTTATGAATAAAATTTTTCAAGTTGAGTTTTATAGGATTTTTACTCCATATAAAACTACTTTATTATATAATAAAAGCAAAGAAACGAAAGCAGTTTATAACTGATGTGACCACTGAATTAAATAAATTATTATCAATAGATATTCTGAATTATTATTTCAATTCAAAATTTTGCACAGCATAAAATAATTTATCAAATCCCTGTTGTATTTTCTTCGATGTAATATTTAATGCCGGTGCAAAAGCGCAATACATTTGGTCCTGCTACTAAAATCATTAAGCCATTGTGTGCTGCAGCTTTAACAAATTCCATTGCTTTTTCCCTGATAAGCATTAATCAGCTCTGCACCAATTAATAATCCTTCTCCTCGAATCTGTTTAAAGATTCCTGTTTTGTTGATTAATTTTTCCAGTCCTGTTTTAAATTCAATTGAAGTGCGGTTAATTTTTGCCAAAAATTCAGGATTCGCAATAATATCAATCACCTTTGCTGCAATTGCACAAGCCAACGGATTTCCGCCGAAAGTGGTGCCATGTACGCCGGGGCTGAAACTTGCGGCAATCTTATTCATAGTTAACATTACACTAATCGGAAAACCGTTAGCCAGCGCTTTAGCGGAAGTGAGAATATCAGGGTATAACATTATATTTCTGGTAAGCATACAGATAACCTGTCCGCCCTACACGGTTTTGTACTTCGTCGAAAATCAGCAATGCGTTGTGTTTATTGCATAATTTACGTAATCCCTGCAAAAATTCTTTTTGTTGCCGGGATAACACCACTTTCTCCCTGAATAGGTTCCACGATTATAGCACAGGTGTGATCGTCAATAACGGCTTCGACAGCATGTAAATCATTGAACGGTAGATGAATAATATCGGCAGGTTTAGGCCCAAAACCGTCGGAATATTTAGGCTGCCCGCCCACACTAACAGTAAATAATGTCACGACCGTGAAAAACTTTTGGCATGAAAGAAATAATTTTCGACTTCTGATACCCAAAAGTGATCTACCGCATAACGACGCGCTAATTTCAATGCGGCTTCATTTGCTTCAGCTCCGGAATTGGCAAACATTACACGTTCGGCAAAAGTATGTTGCACTAATTTCATTGCCAATTCTAATGTCGGTTCGCTAGTGAACCAGTTACTTGAATGCCAAAGGGTTTCTCCTGAGTTTTCAGCACCTGTATTAATTCATCAGGACAATGCCCTAAAGCATTAACGGCAATTCCACCTGTAAAAATCAATATATTCCCGCCCGAGTTGATCCACACTCGGCTACTTTCTGCCTTTCACCGGAATAAAATCTGCCGGAGCATAATTTTGAATCATTACCTGATCAAAGGTTTCACGGGTATATTGTGCCATTTTCTTATCCTATCTATTGGTATTAACTGCTAAATAGAATAAAACCAATCGAATAAATAATCAAGTTATTTGAATAAAAATTCAATTTTTCGGGTGAGGGAAAAGATACGGCATTTCGTATCTTTGAAATTTAATTTGTTCCGCCTACCGTTATTTTTCTCGATCTTCAATGCCGGTTGTCCCACGCCGACCGGTATGCTTTGTCCGTCTTTTTCCACACGCCGATGCCGTCATCGAGTTCAACCTTATTACCAACCATAGACACTTGCTGCATGACTTCAATGCCACTACCGATAAGCGTTGCGCCTTTTACCGGTTTGGTAATTTTACCGTTTTCAATCAGATAAGCTTCTGAAGTGGAGAATGTGAATTTGCCTGAAGTGATATCCACCTGTCCGCCGCCAAAGTGCGGTGCAAAAATACCGTGTTTACCGATTCGATCACTTTCTCAAATTCGCTGTTGCCTCGCATATAGGTATTTGTCATGCGAGGCATTGGCAGATGAGCATAGGACTCACGTCGTCCATTACCTGTCGGTTCAACGCCCATTAAGCGCGGATTCATTTTATCTTGCATATAACCTTGTAAAACACCGTCTTTAATCAACACATTGCATTGGCTTGGCACACCTTCATCATCAACGGTAATTGAGCCTCGGCGATTTTGTAAAAGTACCGTCATCAACAATTGTGCATAACGGAGAAGTAACCACTGCCCGATTTTCCCGGTGAATAATGAACTTTCCCTTACGGTTAAAGTCGCCTTCAAGCCGTGTCCCACTGCCTCATGTAATAATACACCCATGGCTGGCACCTAAGACTACCGGCATTAATCCCGCCAGTGTGGCAACAGCATTTAAATTGACTAACGCTTGACGCACAGCTTTTTGGCAAAAATATACGGCGCGATTTTTCTCCCTCAAACGGTTCTAAAACCAGTCTAGCCCGGACACGACCGCCGACACCTGAACTACCATGTTCACGCTTGCCGTCTTTTTCTACCAGCACGAAAACCGATAAGCGTACTAGGGACGAATATCTGCCGCCAAGGTGCCGTCAGTTGCCGCGACTAAAAATTTCTTCATATATCGTACTCAAGCTGGCTGTCACTTTGGTGACATACGCGCTTTCGCCCTGCGCAATTTTGTCTACCAAATATAAAAATCTCGATTTTTGTCCTGACTTAAACTGTTCAACGGATTAAGCGACGCATAACGTTGAACAGCATTTGTCTGCTTAAATGTAATCGGAGTAATCAGTCGGCTCTGATTCACTGTTGCAATACCTTTTTACTGCCTTCAGCGCATTGTCTGTAAATGAGCAAGATCAATTTGATCGGAATAGGCGAATCCTGTTTTTCCCGCTCACCGCCCGTACGCCGACACCGCGATCGATATGAAATCCACCTTCTTTAATAATACCGTCTTCCAATACCCAGCTTTCGTCTGGCTGAGCTGAAAGTATAAATCCGCGTAATCAATATTGCGCTGCGACATCAAATCAAAAATATTCGGTAAATCGGAAAGGGAAAAAGATTGCTTGGTGTCAAAAAGACTGTTAGTTACTTGATTTAACTATGATTTTCTCTTAATTAAAATAGAAAAGTGCGGTCGGTTTTGGTGACGTTTTATTTTTAAACTCCGCTGAATAGAAACCGACGCGATATATGTATTTCTATTATAGTATTTCACCCAAAAGGCATAATTGGTAGCCCGCCATATCATCTAAAGAGTCATCGTAATTATCAATTACTGTTTTTGGCATTTAAAAATTTTAATACCTCGGGAGTGTTTTCTTTCCAAATGCATATTTAATACTCTGGAAACCTCTCAAAATCGAGGTCATCATAATTTTTCTTAAATTCTAAAAACTCAATCCCAGCCTTTTACGGCAGGCTTCACGTTTGATTGCATCACGTTCAACAGCATTTTCTTTGATAATGCCTGAGCGCCTTGATATTCAGATAACAATTACCGCTTCCCGCTAGAATCCACAATTACAAAAATCTACCCGTTTAGCATTAATTCAAACGAAACGCCTCATCATTTCTTGAGCCTAAAAATTCTCCCATTGCTACTTGAGAAAAATAATCTGACAATTTGTCCTTTATAAAATTTTTCCAGATGTTTTTCTAGCTTACGAAATAGTTTATATTCACTACGATTCATCAACGGGCGCTTAAAATATCAGCATTAGACACTTTAGATAATGCTGTAGTTTCAGTTATCAATGGTTCACCAAAAAGGGCGTACTGATTTATTTTGATTGCTATTATAGCTATTACTATAATTGCGATTGTAATTCGAGTTATTGCTGCAAATGATCGGATTATTACGATATCTTGTTCTCTTTGTTCTTACTCTTGCTAAACGATGTAATTAATATAATAGTGATACCAACAATAATGAGGTATTAATGGTAGATTGTTTGTAATAGTTCTCATAAGATTATTATGGCTCGGTATGGTCACGCAAAGTTGATTGGTCATTCTCTCATACGACACACTATATTTATATACTTTTTGCGCTATAATTCTGCAAAAGACTTCAGAAAAACTGACCGCACTTTTAATGCGTCGTCGTAAATTACATTACTACCATCAAATTGATCTTGATTATGAAAAAGACTTCGGTTTTCCCTGCACTTGTTTGCCGATAAATACTTCAAGTTCCGCCAATAATCCGCCTTGACTTTCTTTATTATTCAGATAATCGGCAGCAACATGGGATGCGTACACCTAGCAAACTGCTTTCGTTTGAGAATAGATGGTTGACACGGATAATTTCGTACGCAATTTCGTAACACACGGTTTCAACGGTTTTAGTTGACCACGTCCCTCTAAACTGGGCATTGCCACATAAAATATGTTCGAGACTTTCACGTGGTACGTTTTGCGGGTCATTCCACTAAGCCGAGACAGGTAAAAGCCGTTTACATTGGTTTTAACTCGATCTTTGGCTAATGCTTCCTCAGTGATTGAATTACGCGGTTACGGTGTTCATCGGATTGCATATCAATAAAATCAATGATAATGATGCCACCTAAAATTACGTAGTTGCAGTTGTTGTGCTATAGCTTGAGTCGCTTCAATGTTGGTGTTAAAAATGGTTTCTTCTAGGTTTGCGATGCCCTACGAATGCTCCTCGTATTGATGTCAATGGTGGTCATCGCTTCCAGTTTGTTCGATAATTAAATATCCGCCTGATTTGAGATTAACCCGTTTATCTAGCGCAGTTTGAATTGACGTTCTACACCGTAAACATCAAATAATGGCTGGTTTCCGGTATATAACACTAAATGCTCGAGTTAAATCGGCATAAATTCTTCAGTGAACTGTTTTACTTCGGCATAATAAAGTTTGGAATCAATGCGGATCTTCTCATTCTGTTCCGACAAAATCACGTAATACCCGTTGCGCTAATGCCAATTCTCCGTACAGCATGGATTTGGTTTCATATTTTGCCTTTCGCTCCATAACTTTCCGCCATAGGCGTTTTAGAAAAATCCGCATCTTGTTTCAATTCTTCTTCCGATACGCCTTCGCTGCCGTGCGGATAATATAACCGCCCAGTTCATCAGCAATAAGGTTCAACTAATGCTTTTAGACGTGCTCGCTCTTCTTCGCTTTCAATCCGCTGTGATACGCCAACATGACTGTTTTCCGGCACAAATACCAGATATGCGTGATGGTAGTGTGATGTCGGTCGTCAGGCGCCCGCGCCTTTGGTTCCGAGCGGATCTTTTTACTACCTGCACAACAATATCTCTTGTCCTTCACGCACCAGATCGAAAAATATCTTTCACTATAAATTGTTTTTCTCGTTTTCATCTCACGCATTCTGTGTGGAAACTATATCCGAAGCATACGCAAAAACGCCGCTTTCTCCAAAGCCTATATCCACAAAAAGCGGATTGCATTCCGGGGAGTACGCGTGACGCGCCCTTTGTAGATATTACCGACAAATTCCTCTGTTTTTGCCTGACGTTCTGATATGCACTTCCTTTTAAAATTCCCGTATCTACCAGCGCGATACGGGTTTCATCTCGGTGTTACATTGACTAATAATTCAACTCGCATTCATAGAAGGTACCAAAAACTTTTTAACTAATTCTAGTTTTAAATAAAAAGGAAAAATAGAATAACACAGCTAATTATTGTAGAATGTGACCTTTCTCAAATTTATGCTGAATAAAGATAAAAATTGCTGAGGTTAGGGATGTTTGGATTGGATCCACAATCATTACATTTACGGTTTATATTTTGGGTATGCTATTGATAGGCTTTTTATTGCCTATCGTTACACTAATAATTTATCTGATCTATATTTTTAGGCGGGCGTCAGCTTAGGCAGCTTTTTGTAACAGCTATGCTCAGCCGGTGCGTCCGATATGTCAGGTTGGTTGCTAATGGGCTTGCCCGGTGCGGTATATGCCGCAGGCTTAGTAGAAAGTTGGATTGCTATCGGATTGACAATTGGTGCATATTGTAACTGGTTGTTTGTTGCCGGGCGACTACGGATCTACACGGAGTTCAATAATAACGCTCTGACTTTGCCTGAATATTTTCATAATCGTTTCGGCACGTCCTATAGTTTATTGAAAATTGTTTCCGCTACGATCATTTTAGTGTTTTTTACGATTTATTGTGCGTCCGGCGTAGTGGCCGGAGCGAAGTTGTTCCAAAATTTATTTTCTATCGAATATTCAACCGCACTTTGGTTCGGTGCGTTAGCTACTATTGCTTATACATTTATCGGCGGCTTTTTGGCGGTTAGCTGGACGGATACTATTCAGGGACCCTGATGATCTTCGCTTTAATTTTTGACTCCTGTTTTTGTTTTTAAACAGCATCGGCGGATTTGAGCAAATGCAAAGTTGTGTTACAACAAGCGGAAGTGGCCGTGCAACGCGATTTTACGATATGTTCAAGGGAGACCACATTTGTCGGCTTACTTAGTCTTGCTGCATGGGGATTGGGCTTTTTTCGGACAACCGCATATTTTAGCCCGTTTTATGGCGGCGCACGGTGCGAAATCTCTTGCCCGCACGAAAAAAATCAGTATGACATGGATGGCACTCTGTTTAGCCGGTGTGATTGGAATAGGGTTCTTCGGTATGGTTTATTTCTATGCTAATCCGCAAATTGCCAATATTGTTAACAAAGAAAACGAGCAGGTATTTATTGAACTGTCTAAATTGCTCTTTAATCCGTGGGTTTGCAGGTATTATTATCAGCCATTCTGGCTGCCGTAATGAGTACGCTAAGCTGCCAGTTGCTCATTTCTTCCAGTGCGATTACAGAGGATTTCTATAAAGATTTATTCGCCCTACAGCCAGCGAAAAAGAATTAGTATGGTTAGGCCGAGCCATGGTGTTATTGATAGCTATGTTAGCTATTTGGATTGCACAAGATGAAAAACAATAAAGTATTAAAAATTAGTTGAATTCGCATGGGGCTGATTTGGCAGTGCTTTCGGTCGGCTGTGTTACTGTCCTTGTTTTGGAAACGAATGACATCCTCCGGTGCAATGGCGGGTATGTTGACCGGCGCCATTATCGTATTCGGATGGAAAGAAATTTTACCCGAAAAATTCCGCTTTAGCTTCTATCTATGAAAATGATTCCTGCATTTAGCCTTGCTACGATTGCCGTGATTGTTGTTTCATTGCTTTCGCCAAAACCGGAACAACATATTCTTGATACTTTTGAACAGGCAGATAAAAGCTTTATAAAAACGCATTATGATTGATTTTCGCCCTTTTTACCGCCAAATTGCCGAAAGCCCTCTTTCTGCCTGGCTAGAAACATTGCTACTACAATTAAAACAGTGGGAAAAACAAACTCACGGCGAGGTATGCAAGTGGGTAAAAAGCGTGGAATTACTCCCCGACTTAAAAAGCAAAAGCATATTGATCTGAAAAGTGCGGTCTGTTCTGAGGGGTTTTTTTCACTTTCCGATGGTCAAAAAACACAAATCACTCATTTGTTAAAACAGCTAATGCCGTGGCGTAAAGGCCCGTATCATCTGCATAGATATCCATATCGACTGCGAGTGGCGTTCTGATTTTAAATGGGAACGTGTGTTGCCACATCTCGCGCCACTTTCGGATCGTTTGATTTTAGATGTAGGTTGCGGTAGCGAGTTATCACATGTGGCGAATGATCGGTGAAGGCGCACGTATGGTAGTGGGGAATTGACCCGACCGAATTGTTTCTCTGTCAATTTGAAGCGGTTCGAAAAATTATTAAATAATGATCGTCGCGCTAATCTTATTCCGCTAGGCATTGAAGACATGCAACCGCTCGGCGTATTCGATACTGTGTTTTCCATGGGCGTATTGTACCACCGTAAATCTCCTCTCGATCACCTTAGCCAGCTGAGAAATCAATTACGGAAAGGAGGGAATTGGTGCTGAAACTTTGGTGATTGACGGCGACGTTAATAGCGTTCTTGTTCCTCAGGATCGTTACGCTAAAATGAAAAACGTGTATTTTTATTCCATCGGTCGATTGTTTAATCAATTGGCTACAAAAACCGGCTTTAAGAATATCCGTTGTGTTGATGTAGCATTAACGACTTTAGAGGAACAACGTAAAAACCGATTGGTTGGAAAACGAAAGCCTAATTGACTTCCTTGACCCGCAGGATCACAGAAAAAACTATTGAGGGACATCCGGCACCGAAACGGGCTGTGATTTTGGCAGAAAAAATAGGTTTTAAATTAAGTACAGTCAGTTTTAATCGTATTTTGCATATAAAATACATAAAATAACCGCACTTTTTCAAGTGCGGTTATTTCATATTAGTAATCAAGAGATTGATCTATATAGACCATTACTGAAGTATCTCTTTACAGCTTACAGCAGATTTCGATTATTTATAGCGTTTAAACACTAATGTTGCATTGGTTCCGCCGAAGCCGAAACTATTAGACATGACAGTTTGCAATCCTGCATTTTTCGACGGTTTCTGTCACGATGTTTAAGCCTTCCGCTTGCGGATCCAAGGTTTCAATATTAATGCTTGGCGCAATGAAATCATTATGTAACATAATTAATGAATAAATCGCTTCATGTGCTCCCTGCCGCTCCTAACGAGTGTCCCGTCATAGATTTAGTGGAAGAAATCGCGGGTTGATGATCACCGAATACATTGCGAATAGCACCTAATTCTTTCACATCGCCCACCGGAGTTGATGTGCCGTGCACGTTGATATAATCAATCGGGGTATTAACGGTTGCCAACGCCTGTTTCATACAGCGTTCTGCACCTTCACCGCTTGGCGCAACCATGTCATAACCGTCGGAAGTTGCACCGTAACCAACGATTTCCGCATAAATTTTCGCACCACGCGCTAACGCATGTTCCAATTCTTCTACCACCACAACAGCGCCGCCACCTGAAATTACAAAACCATCACGATTTGCATCATAAGCACGGGAAGCTTTTTTTCCGGAGTATCGTTATATTTGGTGGATAAGCGCCCATCGCATCAAATTGCGTTGCGCCTTCCCAGCATAATTCTTCCGCACCACCGGCGAAAAACTACGTCTTGTTTGCCTAATTGGATTAATTCCCAAGCGTGTCCGATACAATGCGCTGATGTCGCACAGGCGGAACTTAAACTATAGTTTACGCCACGAATTTTATAAGGTGTTGCTAAACATGCAGAAACACTGGATGCCATGGTTTTGGTAACAGCATAAGGACCAATTGCTTTCACTCCGCGCGGGCCGCGTGCTGCATCACATGCCGCTACCTGATTACGAGCAGAACCGGTACCTGCTCCGATTACCAAACCGGTACGATCATTTGAAACCTGTTCTTCGGTTAAACCGGAATCTTCAATGGCTTCCTTCATTGAAAGATAAGCATAAGCCGCTGCATCACCCATAAAACGGAAAATTTTACGATCGATTAGTTCTGCCGGATTTAATTTTATCGTGCCTGCCACATGGCTACGCATGTTGGCTTCAATAAATTCAGGGTAGCTACAATACCGGATTTTCCGGCTTTCAATGAGGCTAAAACTTCCTCTTTATTATTACCGATGCTGGAAATAACTCCAAAACCTGTAATGACTGCTCTTCTCATATATATTCCTTATGGTTAAAAAGAGATGATTTCGACTTACAACTGTTAGCTGAACGATACTGTACTACGAAATGAGAATATTGCAAGCGTTAATTTAAAAACATTCGACCAGTCAACGATTTTTTTGAGTTAATAAGCCACTTTGGAATACCAATAAGATTGCGCTATTATAGGTATGATCAACAAATTGCCAAAGATAGGAAAAAGCACGATGTTAAAGGTTAATTATGCTGAAATTCACTTCAATGAACAGAATACACCTGTTTCGCAAAAATTCGATGATGTTTATTTTTCTAACCAAGACGGTTTTGGAGGAAAGCCGTTATGTTTTCCAACAGGGCAATCAATTGTGGCAACGTTGGCAGAAACATGAACAAGCGTATTTTATTATTGCTGAAACGGGCTTCGGTACAGGGACTAAATTTTTAGCCGTCACCACGCTGTTTCGTGAGTTTCGCCAACAATTTCCACAGGCAACATTACAACGCCTATTTTTATTTCCTTTGAAAAATATCCGCTAACCGCAGAAGCCCTATCGCGTGCTCATCAACATTATCCGCAATTTGCCTCTCTCCGCACAATTACAGCAGTATTGGTTGGATCCCATTGAAGGTTGCTATCGTTTTCATTTTGAGGAAACCACGCTCGATCTTTTGGTTTGGTGACATTCGACAATTTGCCACAGCTTGGCGATTATATGCGTGACAACATCGACGCGTGGTTTTTGAGACGGATTTGCTCCGAGTAAAAAAATCCTGATATGTGGAATGACGCGCTTTATAAGCAAATGTACCGTTACACCAAACCGCAAGGCACATTCGCCACCTTCACTGCCGCAAGCGAGGGTGCGCAAAAGGCTTAGAAAATGCCGGTTTCAGCGTGCAAAAAGCGCAAAGGTTACGGTAAAAACGTGAATGCTTGGCAGGTGAAAAACGCTTGAAAAACCGGGAGCGCACTTTTTACCCCATGGTACCTGCCACAACCCGCCCAGTTTGAAGGTGTGGCGGATGTTGCCATGTGGGGGGCGGCATAGCCTCTTATTTACCGCATTCGCCTTAATGCAACGTGGCGCAAACGTCACCCTTTATTGCGAAGATCCACGGCGGCGATGAACGCCTCCGGCAACAAACAAGGCGCGTTTTATCCGCAACTGAGCGACGATGACGAACGCAACATTCGCTTTTACATACACGCGTTTGCTTACGGCTTACAACAATTACGCAACGCCGAAAACCTCATTGAATTTGAACATGAATTTTTTTGGCGTGGCACTATGCGGCTATAACGAAAAAGTGCGGTCAAATTACAGAAAGTTTCGCAACTTCAGTTGCCGAAAAGCCTTTATCAAAGCTTCAGCCAAGCAGAATTAAGCGATAAAGTCGGTCTCCCGTTGCCTTGTGGTGGCGGATTTATTCTGCTGGGTGGATGGCTTGCGCCACAACAATTTGTGCAGAATCTGTTTGATTATTTGCAACGGCGCGGGCTCAGCATAAAAACATCGCAAAAAGTGACCGCACTTTCCGCACAAGAAAAATGGCTGGCAAGTAACAAATGCTGAAAAACGAGACTTTCTATCACCAAATCGTCGTCCTCGCCAACGGGCATCAACTGCATGAATTTCCCACAAACGCAGTCGCTACCGCTTTATGCCGTGCGTGGGCAAGTCAGCCAAATTTCCACGTCGGAAAATCTGCTAAAACTAAAAATCCGTACTCTGTTACGATGGCTACCTCACGCCTGCCGATCAGGCGAAAACCAGTCATTGCATTGGCGCCAGCCATGTGCGTGATTGCGCTGACCGCAGCTTTAGCGAGCAGGAGCAGAAGGAAAAATCAGGAAAAAAATCCAAAAGAACTTAGACGGTATGCCTTGGGTAAAAGAGGTGGATACGTCTGCCAATCTGGCGCGAATCGGCGTGCGTTGCGCCGTGCGGATCGAATCCCAATGGTAGGCAATGTGCCGAATTTTTGAACAACAATGCGTGGATTATAAAAAAATTTGTTTAACTTACGTCGCCGCAAACAACCCATTCCACAGGCTGCCGTGTTTCCGAATTTATATCTCATCGGCGCACTCGGCTCACGCGGTTTAACCTCCGCCCCGATATTGGGTGAAACTTTAGCTTCGCTTATCTATAACGAACCGTTGCCGCTAAGCGAAGATATTCTGCATTGCCTTATCCCAAATCGGAGTTGGATACGCAAATTATTAAAAGGAACAGTGGTTAAATAGGGGCAGAAGTGCGGTTTGTTTTTCGATGTTTTGTCATTATAAAAATGGCTCAAAAACAGACCTCACTTTGATTTGCTTTGTGAATTTGCTCTGCTTTGTGAAATTGTGGTGAACGACTAGCAAGCTGAATTTACTATTTCAACCATCGAAAAAGCCCGTTTTAGCTCAGCTGCGCCATTTTCTAAATAATAACGACCATGAGCCAGCAGAATTTTTCAGGCTGCCATGCTGTAATGCATGCAGGCTATCGCGCGCGCTATCACGCTCGGTAAATGTGGCGCGCATATCCAAAGGTGCTTTTTCCATCAGGATCCGCATTGCCGGCAAGCTTCATCATCCCAACGCCAAAACAGCCCCATTTTTATCGGTTTCAAAATTCTCGATTAAATCCGTTAATATTAATGTCTTATCGGCATAATGAAAGAAAACCACTTCTTGCATAATACGGCTGCCTTGGAAAAATATGTTGATCAATTTCGGAGGCCCATTCAGAAGGTGGTGTACAACCCAAATCGCGATCAAACGTAACGGTAATATTTTTGTGATTTGGCACGTTCACGCACATTTGGGCTAGCCCAAGCAATTGCTTGTGGATAAATCTTTTTCCATGCCGCAATATGCGCGTAGTGAATATAATTAGGGCGACACCAAATGCCGAACTTCCCTAATTTATCAATCTGAGCCAACAGTTTCTCATCAGGCGCAATGGGCGAATGGCACCATAAATCACCGTTTTGCAAACGAACGACCGTCATACGAGTGGAAAATGGAATTTTTGAACATTCCCACCGCCATATGTATCAGCCCACCGTCAGCAATCCAAATATTATCAGTAATTGGTTTTAACGTATTAAGTGGATGATACAGCATGATTGGCATCGTTGCCTCCTGCTTGGTAAAAAGCGAGAATAATATTTTACCTATAATCGAAAAATACCCTAAATTTTTGACCGCACTTTGTGCCATTTTTGTACAGAATGAGGCAGGGAACAGTGAAACGGCTAATAGCGTATTGAATGTAAATGTTTACAAAAATGCTCACTGTCTACACATAAAAACAAACTAAAGATGTTGTAATTTCATTAGAAATTATCAACATCTTGTTAGAAATAAACGGCTGTAGCGACGCTATAGCTCGTCAGTTTGTATTTTTATTATTTTTGTCTTTCTTACCGCGTGAAGGTGCTGAGCTAGGTTCGTTTTTCGACGGTTTTTATCTGCTACATTTTTATCAGCCATATTTTATCTGTCGCATTTTTATCTGTCGTATTTTTTTCGTCTCGGCGGCATCGGCAGTTTTGGTTTCAGCCTCAATTTTTGCTTCAATTGCTTGTTGTTCGGCTTGAAGTTTTTCCTGTCTTTCCTGCTCAAGGCGTTGTTGTTCTATTTTTCTTTCTCAAATTCTTCAATATTTTTTTACCGTTTAAGGATAATTTACCTTCTTTTTGTACAAAAATTAAATTCATATTGTCCATTAGTTGCAGGCGCTAATTCCATTAACGGATTTAAATTCGGATCAAGGAATTCCTTTAATCCCAACCAAAATGCACTGCTGTTTTTTTGCTTTTGCCGCTTCGAAAGGTCAGACTCCGACATATCGCTTATTAGAGCGGTAGGAAGTGTCAATTTAAAAATCAAGCTCGGCATTTTGGAGTGTTTCCAATATTGGTTCTTCCTTTTTTTTGAGGTGGTAACCAATTGAATTTTTAACCCGGCGGTTACTTGTTGCGGTTTAGATGCCGGTATAGGGTCAATTTTTGTGTTGAAAAACAGAATCATTAATTTGTGCCTTGATTTTTGCAAAAAGCATCATGCTGTAATTTTTCATAGGTTTTTCAGAGACAGATTATTAAAGCATAATACTTTGTAAGTGTTTGAACATAAATATAAAGGATAAAAAGCTTCCGCCGGACTTATTTTAAACGGTAACGCCCAATTAAATTGGGTAAATTGTACTTTTTCTTTTTTTCTAATATCAGCTTATCAAAATTAATTTGACTCTTTTAGATTAAAATCACTTTCAGCTGGTTCTTTGTTAAGATTAAAACTTAGATTTTCCAAAGAAAAATATTTTTGCTAAAGAAATGTTTTTTTAAATCAAATTTTAGTTTGGTTTGCGTTTTATAATTACTCGTTAATTTTTGAAGGTCTTTAAGAAAGTCCGGGTGATCTTTCTCATTCTTAAAGTATGACATTTCATTTATATTTTCCGGTAAGTATTTATATACAAAATCGAAATGTTCTAATAAATTAAAGTTGCTATTGCTATAACTCCAGTTTAAGCCTTTAATATTTAATAAATTAGCCTCAAGCATCATTCCTATTTCATTGATTTTCATGGTAATATTTTTGCTCAGACTCTTCTTTTTTTCTTATTGTTGGAAAAATAGCTAAAAGTAGCATCTTTTAATGTAAAACGATTTTTTCTTCTTTAGTATCGGAAATTTTTAATAGCAATACTAGTTTCAAATAAATCATTGTCAAATAATGTGCTGAGTATTTTTACAAGTTGATTAATATTAATATTTTCAATATGTAGTTCATCCAATTGATCGTAAAACGTAACATGACTAGGGACGCCTAATAGTTTTGAATGTAGTTCAAGCCCCTCAATTATAGTTTTTTCTGTTTCGGATTTAATGGATTTATTAGATAGTTTAGCTACTTTATTTTTTTAAAACTAGTGATTAAATCATATCCTGTAGGCTCTATTTTTGTTAAGAGAAAAATTGAGAATTTTTCCAATTCAATTCGGGTATTATCTCCATTCAAAAAGAAATGTCTGTGTTTGCGATGTTTATGTTTTGCTTTGGTGATATCGTAATGACTTTCTCCTACGGGATTCAATAAAGTTTCAGCGGTTAGGTTCTTAATTTTAGTATTAGCGTCATAGTTTAAAACCGGATAACTTAGTTCGAATATCAATTACACCGCTTTTTCGGTGAATACATTAAATCGGTTTCTAAAGTTTGCTGAGTGTTGGTGCTGTCACGTAATTGAGTAATAATATCTGATTGCAAAATTTTCACCAAACACGGAAAATTGGCTGGTAATGATATTTTTATCAATAGTAACCTTAAGTGTATTATTTAATTTTTTTAATTAATGCATGCGGAATATTGGATTCGGCGTTAATAAAAAGGTAATGTTGTTAATTTGGTATGAATGAATTCGGTTTTTCACCGTTATCTCGATGTTTAATGCTGAAAGTAAGATCTCGGGTGAAAAATCACTATTTGTTTCATCCACTTGTAAAGTAAATTGGTCCCTAAAATGATATGGAAATTGTTTTAAAGTTTGATCGATTTGATAATTTGTATAAGATTGTGCACCGATTGCAATTAATAAAAGCAATTGCGGAAATATTGAAGGTAATTCGAGCTTTTTTTACTCATGATATTTATCTCTGGAATGTTATTAATTTAGGGGCAAAAGTATAACGAATTAGATGGTCAACTACAAATTGCGCTTGGTCAAGTACATCGCCAAATATGGATTTTGGCTCAATTTTTCACCGCACTTTTTGGTCGAGCTGGCTTTGGTTACCCAAGGATGAATAGTCGGAGATATAAAAGTGCGGTAACTTTTTGGTTAGTTTTCCTTTTTTTACATAAAGACAGTAAAAACAATAGAGAAGAGCAGATAACAACAGATGGCCCAGCGGCGGTATTATAAAATGCGGATAAAAGCAATCCCATTGAAACGGCCAATATACTGATGAATATACCGTTGAAAACCATTATTTCCGGAGTGCGGGAAAAAACGTCGTGCCGTTGCGGCGGGATAATTAATAATGAGGTGATTATCAGTGCGCCGACAAATTTCATACTGACGGCAATGGTGAGTGCGGTTAACATCATCAGGATAAAAACGCATTCTGGCAATATTTATCCCTTCCACTTGAGCCAGTTCTGGGCTAACAGTGATGGAAAGCAAGGAGTCCAAAAAGTACAACAAAGCAGCTAACACTACGATAACTCCCATCCCGATAAATATAAGATCTTGGTAATTAACCGCTAATAAATCACCGAATAAGTAACCCATTAAATCAACACGAACATTTTCCAGCAAACCGACCGCTACCACCCCCAAAGAGAGACAACTATGGGCGATAATGCCGAGTATAGTATCCACGGAATATTGGCTGTTACCTTCCAGCCATACCATTACTGCGGCGAGCAATAGCGTAAGGATTAAAATGGCAAGGTAAGGATTAATTTCTAAGAAAATACCTAATGCTACGCCGAGTAATGCCGAATGAGCAAGGGTGTCACCGAAATATGCCATTTTGCGCCATACTACGAAAGCACCTAAAAGGTGCAGTAATTAAGGAAAGTAAAAATACCTGCCAACCAGGCGGGAAAGATAATTTCAAACATAACATTCTCTGTTTTTAATTATGATGTGTACATTTTGCAGTGTAGCAAATTGGCGGTGCAGCATACTTCACCGCCGATATCATGTTTATGATTGTGGTGATGAGTATATACGGCGATATTTTTTTGGGCAAATTGGTCACCGAAAAAGTGAATAAATTTAGGATCGTTGGAAACGGTCTCCGGAGAGCCGGCACAACAAATATGCTGGTTTATGCATAGCACTTCGTTTGTATCAGCCATCACTAGATGCAAGTCATGAGAAACCATCAAAATGGCACAATTCAATTTTTTTCTCAGTTTGGGTGAATAAGTTGGTAAAGTTCCGCTTGTCCGTTAATATCCACACCCTGAGTCGGTTCATCTAATACCAACAAATTCGGTTTTGCCAAAATAGCTCTAGCCAGTAGAACTCGTTGCATTTCGCCACCGGATAATTTTTTTGCATACTATTTCGCAATAAATGGGTGATAGACAGTAATTCTAACGTTTGTTCAATATCCGTACGTTTAATGCCTTTTTCAGTGATAAAAATTTTTCTACGGTGATTGGCAAGCTATGATCCAAGTAAATTTTTGCGGGACATAACCGATATGCACGTTTTTATGATATTTGACTTCGCCTGCCGTTGGTTTTTAACAGTTTAAGCAAAACTTTCACTAAAGTGGATTTACCGCCACCATTCGGACCAACAATAGTAATAATTGAATCAGGATAAATTCGCAGATTAATGTTGTTTTAAAGCGGTTTTTTTGCTCGAATACAACACTGATATTATGGAGTTCGACAAGGGGAGTTTAATCGCATGTATTTGCATTGTTCGGGTGGAAAAAGGTTAGAAATTGGCGTAACGATAACTTATTTTTTTAGCGTTTAACAGTTGCGTATGAATAAATTTAATTTATGTTTACAATTTATTCATTTAATTTACTTTTTATAGGTTATAATGAATTTTAAGAATTTTTTATGTCATAAAGAAACAAAGCGTTAATGTAAGGGAAATAACTTTTGGTAAAGCGTAAAAACAAGCGGGTTGACCAGGCTCAGTCACTTGAACAGGCAAGAAAAAGAAGAATATCCAACAGCCTGAACAAAAGTATCCCAGAGCAACAGGGGGAGAGAAACAAGCGCAGACCGGAAAAACCTGTGTCAAATACCGTTGAACCCAAAAAGGAAATTGATCCGAAAAAGAAATTGAACCAAGAAAACAACTTGAGTCAATGCAGCAACAATCCCAGCTTAAAACAAATTGGGTTACCTAAATTAGCACGTGACAGACAAAGACGAAAAATCGCGTATTAAAGCGGTGATTTTCTTTTGGCATTGATATCAATTTTTACCGGTATTTTTTTAAATTTGAAAGATTCCGTGGAAAGCCAAGATGATACGATGGAAGATGTGGATACTTTGCAGTATCAGAGCATTAATCCGTTTTCAGCGGATACGGAAGGTGGTAATAGTCAGTCAAATTCGGAGAATAATAACGATGATTTGAAACCTCAGGAAGAACAACATTCTGAGCCTGAGCCACCGCCTGCAATCGTACAGATTGATGATAACGCTACATCTTATGATGATGAATTATCTGATAAAGATGATGAAGTGGATCAAATCGAACCCGAAAAAGATGATGATTTTGGTGAATTGCCTAAGGCGGCACAGGATGCAGTGAATGATTTACTTGATGCGGCGGATCAGGCAAAACGTATTAGAGATCAGTTCACGCATACTGTTGTGCGTGGTGATACATTAAAAGATGTGTTGGAATTATCCGGTTTGGAAGATGAAACTAGCCAGAAATTGATAGCTTCATTTCCTGAGTTCAAAAATCTAAAAAGCAGGACAACAAGTTTACTGGATATTAGATAATGAGAACGAACTTGAATATTTAAACTGGTTGGTTTCTGAAAAAGAAGAACGTATTTATGAGCGTTTAGAAGACGGTAAATTTAAACGTCATATTTTAGAAAAGAAAAGCGTTTGGAAGCGGGATGTAATTAAAGGCGAAATCGGTAATTCTTTCAATGGAGTATTGAAAAAAACTGGGCTTAGAAAACCGTCAAATCGCACAATTAAACAGTGCATTGCAATGGCAGGTAAATATTCGAAAAATTCCAAAAAGGCGATAAATTTGCATTGTTAGTTTCCCGTGAGTATTTGGGGATAAATTAACCGGGCAGGGTAATGTTGAAGCTATTCATATTATTACTCAAGGCAAGAGTTACTACGCCATTCAAGCGGAGAATGGGCGATATTACAACCGTAAAGGTGAAACTATTGGTAAAGGTTTTGCCCGTTATCCGATTCAACGTCAAGCACGGATTTCATCACCGTTTAACCCGCGGCGTAAACATCCGGTTACCGGTCGAATTGCACCGCACAAAGGGGTGGATTTTTGCTATGCCGAGCGGAACACCGGTTATTGCTCCGGCTGATGGTATTATTGAGAAAGTTGCTTATCAAGCAAGTGGAGCTGGGCGTTACATTATTGTTCGCCACTCGCGCGAATATCAAACGGTTTATATGCATTTGAGTAAACCGATGGTACAAGCAGGACAAACAGTGAAACGTGGGCAACGTATTGCATTGTCAGGTAATACCGGTCGTTCAACCGGGCCCCACTTGCATTATGAGTTTCATATTAACGGTCGCCCGGTGAATCCGATGACGGTAAAATTACCGGGAACAAATACCGGATTGGGGAACAGAAGAGCGCCGTAAGTTCTTAACTAAGGCCAAAACAGTAGAGCGCCAGTTAAAGTTATAAGTCTGTTATAGCCTTAAAAAGTGCGGTCGAAAAATCAGGTTGTTTTGGAAAAAACACCACAAAAGCTAGGTAAAATAAAAGGTTGCTTTATTAAAGCAACCTTTTTTATGTTCTTAACAAGGAGAGCCTTAATTAAACATTGCGGAGATCGATTCTTCGTTACTGATACGACGAATAGCTTCAGCCAGCATTCCTGAAAGGGTTAGTACACGAACTTTGCCCAATGCTTTAATGTCCTTGGAAAGTGGAATAGTGTCTGTAACAACGATTTCATCTAATGCGTCATTCGCAATATTTTTCACCGCCGAACCAGAGAAAACCGGGTGCGTGGCATAAGCAAATACACGTTTTTGCACCACGTTCCTTTAACGCCTCTGCCGCTTTTACATAATGTTCCGCCGGTGTCAATCATATCATCAACCAAAAATACAATCCCGTCCGGCCCACATCACCAATAATATGCATAACTTGTGAAACATTGGCTTTAGGACGACGTTTGTCGATAATCGCCATATCGCTGTCATTTAGTAGTTTTGCAATAGCACGCGCACGAACAACACCGCCAATATCTGGTGAAACCACGATCGGGTTTTTCCAAATCGGTTTTTCTGAATATCGTGAAAGTAATACCGGAGAACCAAATACGTTATCTACCGGTACGTCAAAGAAACCTTGAATTTGTTCAGCGTGTAAGTCACAGGTAAGAACACGATCAACACCGACACTGGATAGAAAGTCGGCGACTACTTTAGCGGTTATTGGTACACGGGCGGAACGTACACGGCGATCTTGACGGGCATAACCGAAATAAGGAATTACGGCAGTGATACGCCCTGCCGAAGCACGACGTAATGCATCGACCATTACAATTAATTCCATCAAATTGTCATTAGTCGGCGAACACGTGGATTGAACGATGAAAACATCGCTTCCGCGTACGTTTTCATTAATTTGCACTCGAATTTCACCATCACTGAAGCGACCTACGGTAGCGTCGCCCAAGGAGGTGTAAAGGCGTTCTGAAATGCGTTTTGCGAGTTCCGGGGTGGCATTACCCGCAAAGAGTTTTATATCAGGCATTGTGTAACCTCAGGGTTTCTAGTCTGTGAATGTGGAGCAGGTTGTTGATTCTGTTGATAAAGATTTTCCAACATAGTATGCAGGGGAGATATGTTTAAACCTTTTGCAACAAAAACCGGTAAATTTTTCGGGTTTAATGCTAAAGACTGCTTGAGCAGATTTTTCATCGTCAAATTCTGCAAAAACATAGGCACCGGTTCCCGTGAGTCTTGACGGTGCATATTTTAGCAGCCAATGGAGTAATTCTTCAACCTCTGCATAGTGATTGATCACAACTTTTTCACAATCATTACTATATTGTTCGTGTATTAACTGCGAGAGTAATTTTTTCGGAGTATTGCGTGGTAAGTCTTCGGAAGAAAATATTTTGGAGGTAGAAATATGTACATCAGGTTTGAGGAGTAGATACCATTTTTCCTTTGGTGAGCAGTAAGTGATTTTTTTCGCCTACGCCTTCGGCAAAAGAGGCTCTCCCATGAATAAATATAGGGTACATCTGCTCCCAGAGATAAACCTAATTCAGCTAGCTCGGTAATTGAATAACCGGTTTTCCATAAATAATTTAGAGCGAGCAAAGCGGTTGCTGCATTGGAAGAACCGCCACCTATTCCGCCCCCCATTGCAAGTACTTTTTCTAAATGTAACTCTGCTCCGAGTTTGGTTCCGCTTTTTGTTGTAACAGTTTTGCTGCTCGATATACTAAATTGTCCTGGGTTTTTAAGTTAGGAATTTCCGGCGTGAGGTTAATTTGTCCGTCTGTTCGTACACTTATGCTAAGCCAGTCACCGTAATCTAAAAATTGAAAAAGCGTTTGTAACTCGTGGTAGCCGTCGTCACGTCTCGCATTGATGTACAAGAATAAATTAAAGTTTTGCAGGGGCAAGGGGAAACGGATAACGTTTCCCTCGATTAAATCGGAAAAAGTGCGGTCGATAATTGATGTGTTTTCATAATTGAAAGTTAAAACGACCAATTGTCAATTCGAATTTTAAGTGTTTGATCTAGATTTTTTTAATAGAATATCTTTTGTAATGAAGGCAGCAAATCACTGTGATAATTCAAATAATCCGCCGTCCAAACACTGCCGTTGACAGGATAGCTGAAACTAATCAGGTAATGATTTTCTCCTACTTGATAGTCGGCGCGCTCGTCAGGGTTGTCCTTTCAACCAATAAGCAAGTTGTTCCAGCGGGACATCCATGCCGATAATTTCACGCAACAACATTTTAGCATCGGTCTCAGAACGCTGATTGCCTTTATTATCAGAAATTGTCATCCCTGTTCCATGCATTTGTATAACCATGCTAGTCGAACTGATGGTTGAGTATAGTTTTTAAAAATGTAATTCTGCGGATTGCTAAATTGCCATTCAAAAACGGCTGGAAAAACGCTCTTTTTCGCTGATATACCCTAATTGTCCCCGAGCGCTGTAACTTTTGATTTGCTTGATTTTTAGCTAAATTCTGTTGCCAAGTCGGATCAGATTTGTCAATGGTTTTGATATTTTCCGGACGTTCTGGAACCGAACCAAGAGTCATACCAAGAGCTAATGAGGCTACAAGCAGTTAAATTAAACACGGTAAATAATACTAAAAAGGGATTTTAAATTTCGCATAATTTACAATTTTTCAAAAAGATTGTTTGTATTTTACGAATTTCACTTTAAATTAGTAAAGTAATAAGCATTTTTCTGTTTAGCTAAATTTAGAACATCTCAAAAGTGAAAAAAGCTCAATTTGTACAAATGGTTATTGTCTTTTTATATTTAGTATATCTGATTGAATTATCATGTTTTTACTCTTATACCCCTTGGTTTGTAGCAATCAGGTTGTCGTTTTCTTCCGAACAAAAACTTACCTGATTCTGTGATTTCGTGATGTTTGGTCAATACTTGGGAAGTCGCGCGTATGTTGGGCATAAACATGAAGGAGAGGGTATTTGTGCCAAACCTGATTTCAGCAAAAGGCGAAATAATTCATTTTCAAGATGAAAAAGAGCGGTCGGATTTCAGCGCGTTTTTGCTCGATAGCCAATTTTCGACGACGATTCAATTCACTACGAATGCCTTGTTGATGATAACCTTCGGCGATAATTTGTTGTACGTTAACCGAGAGCGCCTCTTGATAGAGTATCCATATAAATTTTCTTTGCGGATAGGGTGTTTGCTCAAACCCCTGACGACCGCGAGCATCCGCTTCGCATACCACTAAAAAAATTCAGCAAAGCGTTGAGGTTTGCGCCATACATCAAAAATGATTGAATAAATTTAAAATTGTCTTTGGATTGAGCTCAAAGGCTTTATGAATGTGTGTGTGGTATTCGCAAGTGAGTTCGGCAAGTTCTCGGTAATAAACCGGTACTTTTAACCTGTTACATAAATTTCGCGCAGGTAGTAATCCTCGCGCTTCATGACCGTAATGGTGGGGAAAGAATCTCTTTAGGGGTGAGCGCTTTGCCAAGGTCATGTAAAATAGCGGAAAAACGTACCGCACTTTTTATGACAACCGTTTTGTTCGGTGAGTGATACGGCTTGCTGAAGCACCATCATCGAGTGAATAAAGCTGTCAATTTCGGGATGATATTGTGGAGGATTGGGGATACCGTATAATGCGTTCAGTTCGGGGAAAAAGTACTTTTAGCGCACCGATTTGACGCAATGTCTCAAAATAAATTTCCGGATTCTGTTCGTTCAGAGCTTTTTCTGTTTCTAACCAAACACGTTCTGCAGTCAGATATTCTAATTCGCCTGCATCGGTAATCCGTTTCATTAGTTGAAGCGTTTCGTTGGCAATCGTAAAAATTTAAATAATGATAGCGGGCGGCAAAACGGGCAACACGTAAAAACTCGTAACGGATCTTCGGCAAAAGCGTTGGATATGTGGCGTAAAGTGCGATTGTTTAAATCGGCAATTCCGTGATAGGGGTCATGCAAGTTGCCTTGCTGATCTTGTGCGATGGCATTAATAGTCAGATCACGACGAATTAAATCCTGCTCAAGCGTAATGTTGGGAGAAATCGCAGATAAATCCGGTATAACCGGAACCGGACTTGCGTTCGGTGCGAGCAAGGGCGTATTCTTCCTTGCTGTGCGGTTCGAGAAAAACGGGAAAAATCTTTACCTACCTGTTGATAACCTTAGTGCGATCAGTTCTTGTGGTGTTGAACCGACAACAACCCAATCGCGATCTTTAACGGGTAAATTGAGGAGCTGATCTCGCACAGCTCCGCCAACCAAATAAATTTGCATAGCAAAAGGGGATTATGCCCAACCGCCGGTATTACGGCGGCGTTTCGGAATAATTAACGGAATGATTAGACCGAGTAACAAGCCCACACCTAATACCGCACCGCCATAGATAAACCATTGAATGGCAATTTCACGTTTGCCTGCATCAAGCATGGCTTCTAAGTCGCGGTTTTTGTTTTGAATGTATCCAACTCACGCTTTAATTGAGAATTTTCTTCCAGTAATTGGCTACTTTGTTCTTCAGCTTGCTTAGTACGACGTTGCATTTCGGTAGTACGTTGTTGCCAGTCACTATCTAAACGATTGAGTTTAGTGGTTAATTCTTGTGCTTGCGCACGCAGACGTGGATTTTCATCTTTGCTGCTCGGAGTAGATGTCAGTTCACTGTTTAAGATCCATGCTTCACGATTACTTTCATCACGAATTAAACTGTATTTTTCACGCTGCTGTAGTACGGTTACTTTTTCACCAGCCTTTACTGTGCCTGCCAGTTTATAATTATCGCCCGCACCTTTACGAACAAAGGTGGTTAAGTTTTCAGTAACATATTTTGTTTCGGCTTGTGCGGCTTGAACGGATAAGCCTAATAATGCAGAAGAAACAATAAATTTTAACCATTTTTGCATAATCAACGTCCTTGCAAATAAAAATTAAATAGATTTATGAATAAAAACTAAGATTAAGATGTTATACGTAAAGCTATTATATTATGACAATGGGTGCGAATAAACGTTCGCACCCGATGATATTTTTCCGAATTAACGGAAAAATAGCACTCATTATATAATAAATAATAATTGCAAAGAATGCACCTGCCGGCAGGGTAATTATCCATGAAGCAAAGATATTACGGATAACCGTTAAATTTAGTGCCGCAATACCACGAGCAAATCCGACTCCTAATACTGCACCGACCAAAGTTTGCGTAGTAGAAATCGGTAGTCCGGTGCCGGATGCTACCACTACTGTGATCGTCGTGGCAAATTCCGCCGAGAAACCACGGCTTGGAGTTAAATCCGTAATTCCTGTTCCGATAGTACCCATTACTTTATAGCCCATAACGGCTAAACCGGCAACAATACCCGTTCCCCTAAAGGTAGAATCCACCAAGCTAACTGAGATTTAGCAACAATTTCCCCATTGTGTTCAACAATAGAAGCGACAGCAGACAGTGGTCCGATTGCATTCGCCACATCGTTTGAACCATGAGCAAAGGCCATTGAACAGGCGGTTAACAACATTAAGATACTGAATACTTTTTCTACTCCACCAAAAGTACCGCCTTGAACACGATTCTTAAATGATTCGCTACGAAAAATAATAGTGACAAAAGATAATACTTGATGCACTGATTGCACAAGAGATCAGGAAAGTTTCCATACTAGTCAAATGCAAACCGACGTGAGTTAACCCCTTGGTAATGGTAACGATAGTCAGAATAAAGGATGTCAATCCCATATAATAAAGGCCCAAATTTTTGGCATTTTCTAGCGGGCTTTCCGTATCGAAGATGAATTTTTGCGTACTGGTAAAAGATAGTGTAAGCAATAAGGCCTGCAATGACCGGCGTAATGAACCAACTTCCCACAATTCCTTTAATTCTACCCCATTCTACAGCGTGCGGTCCAACAGTGACACATGCAAAGCCAATAACCGCACCGATAATCGAGTGGGTAGTAGATACCGGCACCCCATAAATGATGCGATTAATAGCCATAACCCGGCGGAAAGTAAGGCACTCATCATTCCTAACACCAAAACATCGGGTTCGGCAACGAATTCCATCGGATCGATAATACCGCTTTTTATGGTTTCGGTTACCTCACCACCGGCCAAATATGCCCCAGCAAATTCAAACACCATAGCAATTATAATTGCCTGTTTGGCAGTGATTGTCCCCGATCCGACAGATGTCCCCATTGCGTTTGACACATCGTTAGCACCAATACCGAACGCCATTAATAAACCGAAAATTGCGGTAATTGCAACAAATATCGTGCCATATTCATTGAGTAGTTCCATAGTCTTTCCCCTATGTTGTTTTTATTGATTATGAACGGGCAAGCATTAATTCAATACGTGACCCTACACGCTGAGCCTGATCTGCCAGTACACCGATCCATTCAAAGATTTTATATAAAAACATAACATCAATCGGATTATATTCAGATTCGACATTACGTAACATTAAACGCAATTTAATCTGCATTTGATCCGTGTCGTCCCTCAATAGTATCTAATTCAGTAATCATCGTGTTGACGAAATCAAGTTCCTCCCACGAAAACCTGTTTCCAACAATTTATCCATTTCTTCAATCACACGGTGTGCTTGTACGGTAGCATCTAAGCTACGGCACACAAATTTCATGAAATCGTCTTGCATCAATTCTGGAATACTGAATTGGCGGCGACCATTCTGCCGGAAATGTCTTTCGCGTAGTTGGCAAGTTTGTCTTGCTGAGTAACTAATTCAAGCAAATCTCTACGATCAATTGGTAAGAACAACCCGCGTGGCAATTTTAAACGAATCTCACGCTTAAGAGTGTCCGCCATACGCTCTGCTTCAGAAATTTGCAGGCGAACTTCTTCCGCTTTTTCCCAATTTTCAGCAAACGTTGCTTCAAAAAAATTGAACCAGTAAACTACAGGCTTCGGTAACTTTATCGGAATGTTTTTGTAATGGTTTCAGCGGTGAATGTGCAAATAATCCTAAAATATTATTAATTGCCATAAAAAGAACTCCAAAAGGTTGTTAGTAAAAATTTTTCGCAAGCATATTACCTTATGTAAATTAAGGCTGTAAATTAAAAAAATTCACGGTTTTAAATGAAAAAGATTTATAATAACAGGGAATTTTTACTAAAAATTAAACCAAGCGTGTTTATCCGATTGAATAAGAAGGGGTTTTAAATGACCGATGAAGTAGAATTAAAATTAGTCGTTAATCAACAATTTGCCGATTTTTAGCTCGGGAAATCAGCAATTTCGAGTGCTAAACAAGAGACGATTTTTGGGGAAATTGTTATTATGATACGCACGAGGGTTATTTTTCACGGAGAAAAAAATGGGGTTACGGGTGCGTCGCCAAGACGAACATTTTATCTTTAACCTTAAAAACCGGCGGTTGTGTTACGGGTGGTTTGCATATTCGTCCGGAATACAATATTGAACTGAATTCTGAAACGCCGGATTTAAGTAGATTGAAACAATTTCCCGAGTTGGATATCACAACAGACTTGGCCTTGTCTCCCGTTTTTAGTACAGATTTTACTCGCCGCATGTGGTTGGTAGAATGTCCGAATGGTGCGGAAATTGAAATTGCGCTGGATCAGGGTGAAATTAGAACAACGGGCAGAAGTGAGCCGATTGATGAAGTGGAATTTGAGCTGAAACAAGGAACACTTGGTGATTTATTAACTTTCGTTGGCGGATTAAGTCTTAACGACGGTATTCGCCTGAGTTCGGTGAGCAAAGCGCAACGAGGCTATCAATTAATTGCAGGAAAAGGTGGCAATTAACCGATTGGATAAGCAAATGGCGTGAATTAAGTGCCTTAGAAAAAGACGGCTGCCGGTGAAAGTGCGGTCGAAAAACGCAAGAAATATTAACCGCACTTTTTTTAATATGGAACAACAGTTGATTGAAGAAACCATAATGGTCGGTATTGATTATTTCGCGGCAGATTTTTCTTCGTACGGTAGAGCGAATCAGTGCATTTTTCAATTTGTATCATTATTATTCGGAAAAACAGCCGCTTTTTTGAAACAACATTAAAAACCGAGCAAGCCGAATCGGTGCGGGATATTTTAATTGAACTGACCGAAAGTCATATCTATCTGTTTGAGCAAATTCGCGACATCATTCGCTTGCACAGTGAAAAATAAAGATAATCGTTTGGCAATGAGTAAATTAATGGAATTATTACATCAGGCACAATATGTGAAACGCATGTTAATTTGATTAGATTAACGGTGAAACAAAAATGGTTAAAGCCCCAAAAAAGCCTATGTATGCAATGATTGCGGTGCAGAGTTTTCCCGTTGGCAAGGGCAGTGTTCTGCTTGTAAAGCATGGAATACCATCAGTGAAGTTCGCATGGTTTCAGTGCAGCAACCATCTAAAAGGCGATCGCTTTAGCGGTTATGCGGGCGAAACTCGTGCAAAAATTCAAACCTTAAGCGAAATCAGCCTTCAGGAAATGCCGCGCTTCAGTAGCGGGTTTAACGAATTGGATAGGGTGCTGGGGGAGGAATTGTGCCCGGTAGTGCGATTTTAATCGGCGGTCATCCTGGGGCCGGTAAATCTACTTTATTATTACAGGTAATGTGCGGATTGGCGCAAAATATGACCGCACTTTATGTGACAGGTGAGGAATCGTTACAACAAGTGGCGATGCGAGCCAACCGTTTGAGGGTTGCCACCTGAGCGACTGAATATGCTATCGGAAACTTCCGTAGAGCAAATTTGTAATCTTGCTGATCAACTCAAGCCACAAATTATTGTGATTGATTCTATTCAAGTAATGCATCTGGCAGATATTCAGTCCAGTCCCGGTTCTGTAGCGCAAGTGCGTGAATGTGCCTCGTTTTTGACTCGTTATGCCAAAAACCCGTCAGGGTGGCGATTATTATGGTCGGCCATGTTACGAAAGATGGAACCTTGGCAGGCCCTAAGGTGTTGGAGCATTGTATTGACTGTTCGATTTTACTGGAGGGCGAATCTGATTCCCGTTATCGCACGCTACGTAGTCATAAAAACCGTTTTGGTGCGGTAAACGAACTAGGGGTATTTGCTATGACGGAACAAGGCCTGCGCGAAGTAAAAAAACCCGTCGGCGATTTTTCTTAGTCGAGGGGAAGAACAGACCTCGGGTAGTTCAGTGATGGTTTTTATGGGAAGGCACCCGTCCGTTGTTGGTAGAAATTCAGGCGTTAGCGGATCATTCCATGTTGGCTAATCCGCGCCGAGTCGCCGTGGGATTGGAACAAAACCGCCTTTGCGCTGTTACTTGCCGTGTTGCACCGCCACGGTGGGTTACAAATGTCCGATCAGGATGTTTTTGTGAATGTAGTGGGTGGAGTAAAAGTCACGGAAACCGGAGCGGATTTGGCGTTGTTGCTTGCGTTAATTTCCAGTTTTCGTAACCGCCCGTTGCCGCAGGATTTAGTAGTATTCGGTGAAGTCGGCTTTACGCGGTGAAATTCGTCCGGTGCCAAGCGGTCAAGAGCGAATTTCCGAGGCCGCTAAGCATGGGTTTAAGCGGGCTATCGTACCGTTCGCCAATAAACCGAAAAGTGCGGTGAAAAATATGGATGTTTTTACGGTGAAAAATTGTCTGATGCATTGGCGGTATTGGATAATTTCTGATTTATACGGATTATTAAAAAGACCTGCAAAAATAGTGTAAGATAATACTATCTGAAAAATATGCTCAATCGCAAAAATATCGAATTGATTTTTCTTCTTTTCACAACGGTGAATTTTATGGATAAAAATTGACTAAAGGCTCTTGATGGAATTGATATCAAAAATTCTCAACGAGTTGCAGCGTAACGGTAAAAATTTCCAACATTGATTTGTCAAAAAGTCGGATTATCACCGACTCCTTGCTTGGAGCGGGTAAAACGCCTCGAAAAACAAGGGGTAATCATGGGGTATCGTGCATTGCTTAATCCGGAATTGTTGGATTCGCCGCTATTAGTTATTGTGGAAATCACCTTGGTTCGTGGGAAGCCTGATGTTTTTGAAGAATTTAATGCGGCCGTGCAACAGTTGGACGAAATTCAGGAGTGCCATTTAGTGTCAGGTGATTTTGACTATTTGTTGAAAAACCCGAGTGGCAGATATGGCGGCATATCGTAAATTACTGGCACCACATTGTTACGTTTGCCTGGCGTGAATGATACACGCACTTATGTGGTAATGGAAGAAGTCAAACAAAACCAATTATTTACAGTTAAAGTAACGGAATTTATTGAAAGAAGAAGTAGAAGTAACAAATGATAAAAATAACGGAAAAATTTTACCCCGAAGGAATATTTGGTTGAATTTTGTTTCGCTTTTAACGGCGTTATTAGGTTTTTTTACCTGATTATCGCATGGTCAAGTTATAGCCCTTTCGACAGCGCTTGGTCTGTATCTGGTTTTTCAGAGCGAAGTGTTGAATAAAGCAGGCAAATTCAGGGGCTTGGGTTATTGATTTGTTGTTTGTTTTGTTTGGACAAGTGGGTAATTTAATTCCTTTTGTGTTGTTGATTACGCCGATTTATTTTATCCGTTCCCGCCGTACGCATGGTTTTAACTGCTATGCGTTTTTGTGTACGTTTAATTGGTTTTTCCCTGTTACTATGCGGTTTAACCGTGTTGTGTGCTTTATTGTTTGATGACTCTAATTATCACCTGTCCGGCGGTGTGTTGGGCGCAAGTTTGGTAAAAAGTCTGCAACCGAGTATAGATATTGTCGGAGTGATAGTATTTGGTATCATCACTTTTGTTTTTGGTTTTTATTTTTTTGTTCCGGCGCATCTTTAATTTTTCTGTTAATCCGATTTTATCATTGGGTAACTCTGAAAAATGAGGAGAGTCATGACGAATCTGCTTCAGAAATTGAAATGGAGAATTTAACACAAAAACATACAAGCTGATGAAATAGCTAATTTGCCAAATACAAGTGATATATCACTAGAACAAGGTGAGGCAGGTCTGATTGCGCCAAATGTTATGGCGTTTGAAACGGCACCTAATACAGAATTACAAGGTATTAAAATCACCGGATTGAATACGGAACAAGCGGTTGCCATGTCAAATGATGAAAGCCAATTTAGCGGCTTCGCATTGGAACAGGATGAATTACCGCAAGTAAAAATTACGCCGACCCCTGATTTTTTACAGCCTAATGAGCCGGCTGTTATTTTACAGGAATCGGAAAATACTGTTATTGAGCAGTCTGCGATCCCAACTGTAAAACTAGTGTTGCCTGAAGTTGATGAAAAACGTGCAATTGAAAAAACAGCGGAAAATTTGACCGCACTTTCTGCTGCGTCCGCTAGCGTATCCAACACGAAACAAGGCCGACAAGAAGCGGAAATCGAAAAAGGAAGTGGCAAAAAGTGCTCCATCCTATAAGCCGTATGAAAACAGCTTGATTCATCCGCTGTTGCAACCAAAGACAAATAACGCGAAGAAACCGACTACGCCGTTACCGGCTTTGGATTTATTGGATCGTCGTCCGGTTGCGGCGCAGGATATTACGCGTGCTGAATTATTGGAGACCTCTAAACGTATTGAACAGCAATTGCGTAATTTTTAATATTAAAGCCAAAGTGATGGATGTGTTAGTCGGTCCGGTAGTTACTCGTTATGAACTAGAGTTGGAAGCAGGGGTGAAAAGCCTCAAAAAGTGACAAATATCGATAAAGATTTAGCCCGAGCATTGATGCTCAGCTCCATTCGTGTAGCAGATGTCGTGCCTGGTAAGCCGTATATCGGTATTGAAACTCCGAATGATCGTCGCCAAACGGTTTCTTTGCGTGATGTTCTGGAGAGCAATGAGTTCCATCAATCCAAAGCTATTTTTACCGATGGCGTTAGGGTAAAGATATCAGTGGTAAAGCAGTAGTGATTGATTTGGCGAAAACTCCGCACCTACTCGTGGCGGGTTCTACCGGTTCAGGTAAATCCGTCGGTATCAATACTATGATTTTAAGCCTGTTATATCGTGTTACGCCGGAGCAGGTGAAATTTATTATGATCGATCCGAAAAGTCGTAGAGCTGTCAATTTATAATGGTATTCCGCATTTATTAACCGAAGTAGTGACGGATATGAAAAAGCAGCGAATGCGCTGCGTTGGTGCGTGGACGAAATGGAGCGTCGCTATCAGTTATTGTCATATCTGCGTGTGCGTAATATTGAGGGATATAACGAAAAAAATTGATGAAGCGGCGGCGATGAATCTGCCGATTCCCGATCCAACCTGGAAGCCGGGCGATTCGATGGATACCATGCCGCCGGCTTTAGAGAAGTTAAGCTACATTGTGTTAATTGTTGATGAATTCGCCGATTTGATGATGGTGGCTGGGAAGCAAATCGAAGAATTAATTGCGCGTTTAACGCAAAAGGCGAGAGCTATTGGAATTACGTGATTTTGGCAACCCAGCGTCCATCCGTTGATGTCATTACTGGATTGATTAAATCTAATATTCCGAGCCGAATTGCATTCACGGTTGTGCAACGTAACGATTCACGTACAATTTTTGGATCAAAACGGGCAGAAGCCTTGCTGCGGGTAAGGGCGATATGCTTTATTTAGGCAACGGTACAACAGACTTAATTCGCGTCCATGGTGCCTTTATGTCTGATGATGAAGTGGTACGAGTTGCAGACGATTGGCGTGCGCGCGGAAAAACCGAATTATATTCCATCGATTTTAGAAAGCATAGAGGACGAGAATGACGATGATGATTTTGTATCCAACGGTGGTTCTGATGAATTAGATCCGCTTTTTGATCGCGCCGTTGAAATTGTCGTTAATACAGGAACAACCTCCACCTCCTTTATCCAACGACGTTTGAAAATTGGTTTTAATCGAGCGGCAAACATCATGGAACAAATGGAAGAACAGGGCATTGTGTCTGAAATGCGCAACGGAAAACGGAGTTGCTCTCGCGTAATCCGAATACTGATTATTAAAAAGGAAAAGTAGAATGAAAAAAACAAACTTTAAAATGACCGCTCTTTTTGGCTTTGCTCTTCAGCTCAACCGCGTGGGCCGGGCCGGCGGAAGAATTGCAGGCGCGTTTACAGAAAGTGAACTCCTTCAGTGCTGAATTCACTCAGAATGTTAGCTCCGCTACGGGTGATCAAGTACAACAAGGAAGTGGCAAAATTCAAATTAAACGCCCGAATTTGTTCCGTATGGATAATAAAACGCCGCAGGAGACTAAAATTGTTTCCGATGGTAAAACATTGTGGTTTTACGATCCTTTTGTTGAACAGGTTACAGCAAATTGGGTGACGGATGCAGTAAATAATACGCCGTTCGTTTTGTTGACCAGCAACGAAAAAGCACACTGGGACCAATATTCCGTAGAGCAGAGAGGCGAAACCTTTGTGCTTAAAACCTAAAAGCAAAAATAGCAATATCAAGCAATTTGATGTACGGATTGGTGAAAACGGCGTTCTCAAAAGGCTTCAGTACGATTGAAAAAGATGATCAATCCAATTTATATATTTTACGCAACATCACGAATGACAATTTAGCCAATGACCTGTTTCAATTTAAAAGTGCCGAAAGGTGTAGAATTTGACGATCAGCGGAAAAAGAAAAAATAGGCTAAAGGAAAGTAAGAGGCATAATGTCTAACCTTAGCTTTGATTTTACGCAGAACGATTTTCGCCCGCTTGCTGCCAGAATGCGACCGACCACATTAGCACAATACTGTGGCCAACAGCATTTGGTCGGAGTGGGCAAGCCATTACGCAAAGCCATTGAAGCTGGTCATATCCATTCAATGATTCTGTGGGGACCTCCGGGAACGGGTAAAACCACATTGGCGGAAATTATAGCCAACCGTATCAATGCTGAAGTAGAGCGGATTTCCGCTGTTACCGGCGGGGTAAAAGACATTCGCGAGGCTATTGAGCGTGCACGCCAAAACCGCCTTGCTGATCGCCGCACTATTCTCTTTGTAGATGAAGTTCATCGCTTTAATAAAAGTCAGCAAGATGCCTTTTTACCGCATATTGAAGATGGCACGGTAATTTTTATCGGTGCGACTACCGAAAATCCCTCTTTTGAACTAAATAGCGCCTTACTGTCACGGGCTAGGGTTTACCTTCTCAAATCCCTTACTACCACTGATGTGGAAAAAGTGCTGCAACAAGCCATTACTGATGAAGAGCGAGGGCTAGGAAAAAGAGCGGTTGATTTTTTTGAAGAGAATTTATTAACTTGGTTGGCGGAGTACGTTAACGGCGATGCTCGCTTGGCGCTGAACTGTCTTGAATTAATGGTGGACATGGCGCAGGACTCGCAAAAATGGCAAAAAAATCGACCGCACTTTATTAACCGAAGTATTAGGTGAACGGCAGGCTCGTTTTGATAAACAGGGAGACCGTTATTACGATTTAATTTCCGCGTTGCATAAATCTGTGCGCGGTTCGGCTCCTGATGCAGCATTATATTGGTATGCGCGCATTATTACGGCAGGGGAGATCCGCTGTATGTGGCTCGTCGTTTGTTGGCGATTGCTTCGGAAGATGTTGGTAATGCAGATCCACGAGCCATGCAGGTGGCACTTGCGGCGTGGGATTGTTTTACACGAGTTGGAGCGGCAGAAGGCGAGCGAGCCATTGCACAGCAATAGTTTATCTTGCTGTTGCACCGAAGAGTAACGCGGTGTATAAGGCGTTTAATGCAGCCAAAAACTGGCAGCGGAAAGCCCTGATTATGATGTGCCGGAACATCTGCGTAATGCGCCGACCGGCTAATGAAAGAACTTGGTTATGGCGCCGAATACCGTTATGCTCACGATGAACCGAACGCTTATGCAGCGGGAGAAAATTATTTCCCTGAAGCCTTACGTGATGTTGAGCTCTATATGCCTACCAACCGCGGAATGGAATTGAAAATTAAAGAAAAACTGGATTGGTTGCGTGAGCAGGATAAGCAAAGTTCCAATGTTTGCTATAAAAAATCCGCCTCAAAAAGAAAAAGTGCGGTATAAAAACACTGATTTTTAAACTGGTTTATTTCTTTTGAACCAAGCTACAATAATCTGAGTTTAAATTCCCAAGAAAAAAACAACAGATAAGAGAAAAATAGGTAAGTAAAAAAATGATCGATCCGAATTTATTGCGCAACAACTTGGCAGAAATCGCTGAAAAACTGAAAATTAAAACGTAATTTCGTGTTGGACACGGCAAAGTTAAGTGATTTGGAAGAACAGCGTAAATCTTTGCAAGTAAAAACCGAAACATTACAGGCGGAACGTAATAGTCGCTCAAAAAGCGATTGGTGCAGCTAAAGCCCGAGGTGAGAATATTGAGTCTTTACTTGCTGAAGTGGATGATATGGGGATTGAGCTCAGTATGGCGAAAGCAAAACTGGATGATGTACTGGCAGAGCTCAATCAAATCGCCTTGACTATTCCGAATATTCCGGCGGATGAGGTTCCTTTTGGGCAAGGATGACAGTGAAAATCAAGAGATTTTTACGTTGGGGAACACCAAAAACCTTTTGATTTTTGAAGTGAAAGATCATGTTACTTTTAGGGTGAAGAACTTGCCGGTCTGGATTTTGCTGCCGAGTGAAATTAAGTGGCGCACGTTTTGCGGTAATGAAAGGACAAATTGCCCGAATGCACCGAGCTCTGGCGCAGTTTATGTTAGACTTGCATACCGAACAACATGGTTATACCGAAGCTTATGTGCCTTATTTGGTTAATCACGCAACGCTTTATGGTACCGGTCAGTTGCCAAAATTTGGGGAAGATTTATTTCATACTAACCCGTTGGAAGGCGAACAACCTTATGCGCTGATCCCAACAGCTGAAGTACCGGTAACGAATTTGGTACGTGATGAAATTTTAGATGAGGCGGAACTGCCGATTAAAATGACGGCGCATACTCCATGTTTCCGTTCTGAGGCCGGTTCTTATGGTCGCGACATCCCGTGGTTTAATTCGTATGCATCAGTTTGATAAAGTGGAACTGGTGCAAATCGTTGATCCGGATAAATCAATGGAAGCTTTGGAAGAATTAACGGGGCATGCAGAAAAAGTATTACAGTTACTCAATCTGCCTTATCGGAAAGTATTGCTATGTACCGGAGATATGGGCTTTGGTTCTACAAAAACCTATGATTTGGAAGTGTGGGTTCCGGCACAAAATACTTACCGTGAAATTTCTTCCTGTTCAAATATGTGGGATTTCAGGCACGTCGTATGCAGACTCGTTGCCGTACCAAAGGTGATAAGAAAAACCCGCTTGGTACACACACTTAACGGTTCCGGCTTTAGCGGTGGGACGTACACTTGTGGCAATCCTTGAAAACTATCAAAATGCGGATGGCTCTATCACGGTACCGGAAGTGTTACGTCCGTATATGAATGGTATTGAAGTTATCGGTAAATAAATTTCAAAGGGAAAATTACCCTAAAACTGTCTTAAAAACGACCGCACTTTGTGATTAATATCCAAAAGAATGGGCAAGGGAGACAAAAGTGCGGTTATTTTTTAGCAGATTTTGCAACGCATCGCTATTTTAAATTTTGGATAAAAGCGGCGATATCTTTCATATCCTGTTCACTGAGGCGTGCTTTTAGCATTATTGCCCGCCCTTCAATTTTTCCGTCTTTGTGAGCTTGCAAAGCCGTGATAATTTCATCCGCTTTTTAATTGCTTGATTACGGCGGATTCGCCGAGAGCTCGTTTTTCCGCCTGTTTGCCGTGACAAGTAGCACAGGAACGTTTATATAGGCGTTCTCCCTGTTCGCTATTACCTTGGTTTTCTGCTTGAACGCTAGAAACTGCAAAAAGAGCGGTTATAAAAATTGCTGTTTTTTTCATATTAGAGAGTTGTTTATCCTTGTGTAAAAAGGTTGAGTAATTCGTTTTTGAGGATTAAGCCCTCGAATTTATAGCGAATTTTTTTCCTTGTGGACCAATAACGAAAGCGGTCGGAGTACCAACTAATTGATAACGTTCGGCAGTGATTCGCAGTTGATCTTTAATCACAAATTGCTGAATTTGACGCTTGTTGACGATTGCTTGAGTATCAGCTTTTTCGCCGTCAACATTAATTGCGACCAGCTGAATTTTATCAGGGGTAACGTTGTTGCATTTGCTCCAACGTTTTTAATTCACTAATGCACGCGCCGCAGGTTTCCGACCAAAAACTGAGCAACAGGGTTTTACCTTGCCACTGTTGTAAGGAGACTTTGTTGCCCTGTAAGTCAAAAGCGGCAATTTCGGGAGCTTTTTGTCCGACCGCCGCGGTTTCCTCTTTTGCAGGAAAGCAAGCAAAAAAAGTCACCGCACTTAGCAAACAAAATAGAAAAAACGACTAAATTTCATTGCGTTCCTCACGTAAGAATTTACCGTGTTGTAGGAAAATAGTACGGTGAGTCAGCTTGCCAAGATCAGGATTATGCGTCACCATAACTATGGTTCTTCCTTGCCTGTTTAGCGCAGTTAATAAGTCTAAGACCAGTTTTTCATTGGTTTCATCCAAATTACCGGTAGGTTCATCGGCAAAAATAACCGGAGGCTGGTTGACTAGCGCGCGGGCGATGCAAACTCGTTGTTGTTCTCCCCGAAAGTTGGCTGGGACGATGGTCAAATCGGTGCTCCAATCCAACTTGAGCTAATACTGCTTTTGCCTCCGCTTCATCTACTACGCTATGATAATGTTGCGCCAACATCACATTTTCTAGAGCGGTTAAATAAGGAATCAAGTGAAATTGCTGAAAAATTAGACCGATTTTTCTGCGCGAAAAACGTTGCCGACCGATTTCATCAAGCTGTGCTGCGTCCACGCCGTCTAATATTACCTTGCCTTCGGTTGCCGTATCTAAGCCGGTTAAAATGTTCATTAGTGTGGTTTTTACCCGAGCCTGATGCTCCCATAACGGATACAAATTCACCTTGTGCAATTTGTAGATTGATGTCTTCAAGGCGGTGACCTGCCCGAATCTTTTATATAAATGTTGGGTTTCGATTACAAAATTTCCCATTTTATTCCCCTTTTAATACGTTTGCCATTTCGATTTGCAACGCTCGACGGGTCGGCACAATAACAGCGGCAACTGCAACCAACAGCGATAAACCAATAGTAAGCGGTAATACGGGTAGGCGCATATCAATGCTGGCTTTAAATACGGTTAGGCCTAAAATTTGAGCTAAAATATAGCCAATAATTAACCCCGCTAGAATAGCGCAAAAAGGCGATAATGAATATTTCAGTGCCGATTTGAACGATGATATCTCGTCGTTTAGCCCCTAAGGCTTTTTGCAGAGCAAATTCTTTTGCTCGTTCACCGACAATCGCGATTAGCGTAGTATTGACGCACAATGTTGCCAAAATCAAAATAACGGCTGAAATCAGTCCCATTAACCCTTTGATTTTTATCTAAAATTTGACCCTCTGACGCTGAGACTTTACGAATCGGGCGAATTTCTAAGTCAGGATATTGTTGCTGTAATTGGCGGGCAAACTCTTCCACCTGCCCTTGGTTGTTTTTTTCACCGATAACAGCGCATTGCTCGCCAAACCGTCTTTTTCCAACCAATTTTGGACAAAGTCTAAATTAACTATTAACATGCTGTCAGTGGCATCACCTGCTTCAATAATTGCTTTGATTTTAAATTGATGTTTTTCAAGAGAGCTTTTAGTTAAAGTGAGGTTATCGCCAATTTTTAGGTTTAATCGTTCAGCAAGTGTTTTTGCCAATCATGGCATTACGATCATCAAAATTTACGCCAATTTGCTGTCCGGTTACCTGCCAATAAGGCGCAAGGATTTTCATATCCTCAAACCATACTCCCATAATCACAATTTTTTTCTAAATCAGCACGTGCAACGCTCATATAAATAAGGACTTGCGGCATTGATTAAGTCAGAAGGGGCTTGTTGTAAAAATTTGTTCCACCTGCGAGGTTTGAATCAAATCGCCGCTGTTTGCACCAATGTAAAAATTTGCTCCGAAAGTGCGTAATTCTTCGCTCATTTTTAGTGTTGATATCGAAATATACCGCAGCCATTGCGGTAACAATGCTGCGCCAACAGTGAGAGCTGCAAAAATAATCAATACCCTTTGCAGGCGTAAGCGCAGGGCTTGTAGAATTAACCGCCAAAACATTGAGCGAGGGTTATTGGCGACCATATAGCACCTCAACCGGATATAGCCGTGCAATGCGATGAGCCGGAAACCACGTGCCGATTAATGCGATTAAAATGGCTAATACCAACACACAAGGAATTACAATCCACGCAAAACTGAGCGGTTCGTCAAATAAGGAAATGCCAATGAATCTTGCCAAGCCCCAGCCGGCGATACAACCAAATACACCGCCGAATAAAGCGCTGATAATGGCTTCACAATAAAAATAGCAACACAATTTGCCATTGATATGCGCCGAGTGCTTTCATTAAAGCCTATTTCTTTACTACGTTCGATGATACTTGTAGTCATTAGGGAAGCAATACCCATAGCAGCGGCGATAACTGCAGCCAATGTGACGACAGCAAGTAATAATTGAATTTTTCAATCACCACACCTTCCGATGCGGCCACTTTGCCAAATTGGACGAACGACCGCTCCCGAAACTGCTTCTTCCAATTGATGCGAAATGGAAGAAACATAAGCGGTACAATACCAACGATCGTATTCTGCTGCATCCAACGCATCTACATTTGAACGGGCTTTGCGTGACAACTCATTTTCCGGAACGGTTAGAGCCATTTCACTTTTAGCCGATTGCACTTTACCCTGTAAATTAAGTAAATTTTTGTACCGCACTTAGTGGTAAGAGGATTTGTTGTTCTTCATTTCCTCCGGTGGACACCACACCTTTAATTTCGATTTCAAGCCGATTATCTTGCTCTTGAGTTTGATAGCGTAACACTAAGCGATCGCCAATTTTACGATTTAAGGTTTGAGCCAACTGTTTGCCGATTAATGCAGGAACCTGTGTGGTGAAGTGGTTTTGGGCATCATCAACCCATTCTCCTTCAACATGCCAATAGGGGCTGATAATTTTTTGACCGGTGTGATAATCGTCCTCATCGGGAATAGCGATATTGTGATCAAAAAGTCCCCAATACACCGATTTTCTGTCCGCCTTCGATTTGTACTTCTGCGCTTAACAGAGGGGCAAACCCGACAATATTATTACGCCAGAAAATATCTTTGATATTCGGTAATTCTTTTTCATCAATAAAATCCTGTGTTGCCAATGAGGTATTCGCGTTTCCCACTTCCGGCAGAACTGCACTGCTTGCGGGCTCGATTAAAATATTCGCACCATAGGATTTTAATTCTTTTCGCCATTTTATCGCCAATATCGATGGACACGGCTAGCAGAGCCGATACCAACCCTGAGGCGAGAAAAAATCGTAATAATGGCTAATAATTTTTCGTTTTAAACCGTGCTTCCACGATTGGAACAACATCCCTAAATAACATTGTTTTTCCTCTCTGAATTCACTACTGCTCAAATTACTAAAAAGCCCGCTCACAACCGTGCCACCGATTAAACTTCCGAAAATTTAACCGCACTTTCGGCGATTCTTTTCTCTAAATGTTTAATGTTCCCGTGTTTTTGAAGAAAGTCACATCGGGGTAACGCTCTTGTGAGAGGTTTAAATTAACCATAGTCGGGGCGATATAAGTAAGGTTATCGCCACCATCTAACGCTAAGTTTTGTTCGTTTTTGCGTTTAAATTCTTCAAATTTTGGCATCGCTACATTCTACCCAACGAGCTGTTGCAACATTTACGTTTTCTATATACAGCCTCGACGTTGTATTCGGTTTTTAAGCGCGAAACTACTACATCAAACTGAAGTATGCCGACTGCGCCGACAATCAAATCGTTATTCATAAGCGGGCGGAACACTTGTACGGCACCTTCTTCGGAAAGTTGAACCAAACCTTTTTAGCAGTTGTTTTTGCTTGAGCGGATCTTTTCAAACGGATGCGACGGAACAGTTCCGCGCGAAGTTTGGGGATACCAGTAAATTTTAAGTCTTCTCCCTGAGTGAAAGTGTCGCCGATTTGAATCGTACCATGGTTGTGTAAGCCGATAATATCGCCGGCGTAGGCTTCTTCCGCATGGGCGCGATCTCCCGCCATGAAAGTAAGAGCATCGGAAATAACGACATCTTTACCGATACGTACATGGCGTAATTTCTGTGCCTTTTTCATATTTACCCGATACCACACGCATAAACGCAACGCGGTCGCGATGTTTCGGATCCATATTGGCTTGGATCTTAAACACAAAACCACTGAGTTTTTCCTCTGAGCTTTCCACTAATCGGCTTTCTGCTTGGCGAGCTTGCGGAGCAGGGGCCCATTCGGTTAAACCGTCAAGGAAATGATTTACGCCGAAGTTGCCTAGTGCAGTACCGAAAAATACCGGTGTAAGTTCGCCTGCGAGGAATAAATCTTTATCAAATTGGTTTGATGCGCCTTGCACCAATTCCAGCTCATCGCGGAGTTGTTGAGCTAAATCATCGCCGACAGCAGCATCTAATTCTGGGCTATTTAAGCCTTTTCACGATACGCACATCTTGGATGGTATGCCCTTGCCCTGTCTGATATAAATAGGTTTCGTCTTTATATAAATGATATACGCCTTTAAATAATTTGCCACAGCCGATCGGCCAAGTGATTGGCGCACAATGAATTTTTTTAAAAACATTCTCTACCTCGTCCAACAATTCCATCGGATCACGGATATCGCGGTCAAGCTTGTTCATAAATGTTAAAATTGGTGTATCCCGCAGGCGAGTAACTTCCATTAATTTTTATTGTACGCTCTTCCACGCCTTTTGGCGCTATCGATAACCATTAAGCAGCTATCCACGGCGGTTAATGTGCGATAGGTATCTTCCGAGAAATCTTCATGTCCCGGGGTGTCGAGTAGGTTAACCAAACGGTCGTTATACGGAAACTGCATCAACGGATGTAGTAATCGAAATTCCACGCTGTTTCTCCATTTCCATCCAGTCGGATTTGGCATGTAGCTCAGAACCTTTACCTTTCACCGAACCGGCGGTTTGGATGGCGTTACCATAAAGAGCAAAAACTTTTTCGGTAATAGTGGTTTTACCCGCATCCGGGTGAGAAATAATCGCAAAAAGTGCGGCGTTTTGTTGACTTGTTCTAACGGATAATTCATGGGTTATTTTTGTTCTCAATTATTTTTAATTTATAAAAAGTGCGGTCGTATTTTTCGCTGATTTTAGCGACAGGCTCAAATTAATTATCATTTTTATCGGTATATTGTATGCCTTTTGAGCGGTTATTGGCAAGTTAGTGCTTATATCTTGTTGTTTGTCTTAATCACTTACGTGCCTTTTTAATGAATAAAAAGCCAACCCATTGATTGAAAAAGTGCGGTATAATTTCCAGCAGTTTTTCAAGATTAAAGGACAACATAATGACACAAATTAGCCTTTTAAGAAGATTTATTCGGGGAAAGTACGCGATCTCATACGAAATCGACAATAAACGTATGTTGATGGTGGCAACGGATAGGCTGTCTGCATTTGATGTGATTTTAGACGATCCTATTCCGCATAAAGGGGAGATCCTAACTCAAATCTCTAACTTTTGGTTTAATAAACTAGCCCATATTATGCCAAATCATTTTACCGGAGAGACGGTTTATGATGTGCTGCCAAAAGCTGAAGCCGAAGCAGTGAAAGACAGGGCGGTGGTAGTCAAGCGCCTAAAACCGATTAAAATTGAGTCTATCGTGCGTGGTTATCTGACGGGCAGCGGGTTGAAAAGATTATAAACAAACCGGCACTATTTGCGGATTGGCGCTGCCGAAAGGTTTTGGTTGAGGCGAGTAAGTTGCCGGAGCCGATTTTCACGCCGTCGAGCAAAGAAGAAGTGGGAGATCACGATATCAACATTAGCTATGCCGAGTGTGAGCGTCAAATTGGTGCAGAGTTGGCAGCTAAGGTGCGGAATGCTGCCTTGGCGTTATATAAAGAAGCGGCGACTTATGCTCTTACTAAAGGGATTATTATCTGTGACACTAAATTTGAGTTTGGTCTGGATGAAAAATGGTGTATTAACCTTTGATGGATGAAGTGTTAACACCGGATTCCAGTCGTTTTTTTGGTCGGTGGAAACTTACAGGGAAGGCGTTAATCCTCCGTCATTTGATAAGCAATTTATACGTGATTGGCTGGAACAAAGTGGTTGGAATAAGCAACCGCCTGCACCGAAAGTCCCAGCCGATGTAATTGCAAAAACTGCAGCCAAATATCAGGAAGCATTGGATTTATTAACTAAATAAGGAAACCAAAATGAAGAAAATCGCATTTATTATTTCAGCGTTAACATTAAGTGCCTGTAGTGGCTTGGATGCCGAACCAGCACCGAAAATCGCGAATTTAAAAAGCATATTTGTATTCGTAGTGATGCTAGTGATTTAAACGGTTCTTCAGTAATTGCGGATGCGTTTAAAAATAGTTTACAAAAACGTGGTATTACTTCTGAAATTTATTCGGACAAGGAAGCTCCTGCCAAATGCACTTATTCGCTGACCTATAATTTTAAAAACTGCGCGGAAGTTAATTAAACGTGGCTCAGTGGTATTAACCAACAATGATTCTAAAAATGCGAGTCGGTTATGTAGGGATACGCGTTGCGTGGTGATAATCAGGATGTGGCAAAAAGTTTCTGGTCTACAAGGTCAGGCAGATTTTTATGATTAGCGAGTTACTGAAAAATCAATAATCTTGATAAAGTGCGGTTGAAAAATGATGGGAATTTTCACTGCATTTTTATATTGAAAAATATGGTTAGCAATAAACATTGGGATTTTTACAGCCGTTTCTATAATCCGTTGCTAAAAAAATTATGGCAAAAGAGCGGTCGGTTTTATATCAGAATTTAGCTTTGGATTTGCAACAACCGTTAAATATATATGTAGCGGGTGTGGCATCGGGATTAGATTTTTCCTTATTTGCCACCGAACAGTTATGTTCATGCGGTGGATTTTTGCCGATCAAATGTTGCTACGTGCGCACAGGATGGCGGATAAATTACAACTGAATATGCAATTAAAATGAGCACGTCCGAACATTCGGGATTGGCTGATAATTCGCAGGATTTGGTAATACTGCATTTAATTTTGGCTGTAACCAATCAGCCTCAGCAGTTATTAGATGAGGCCGTGAGGGTATTGAAGCCGAACGGCATAATCTCCGTTTGGGATAAGTTTCTACCTGACGGAAAGCAACCGTCTTTAATGCGTAATCTGGTGAATTCCTTCACAACAAAAATGGCGACTTCTATTAATTTGCAAATTGAGCCTTTATTATCAAATCTTCCATTACGAATCATTCATCGTGAATTCCGTTTAGCAGGGTTAATGCAGCATGTTGTGCTACAAAAAGCAGGAGAAGAGTTTATGAAGTCGGTTTCGATTGTCGGTCTGGGATGGCTAGGATTACCGTTGGCGCGTCATTTATTTAGGCTGGGAAGTAAAGGAAGCAAGCGCACACATGAGGGCGTGGAACAGATGCGGTTGATTCGTTTAGAATCCTACTATCTTGAATTAACCCCCGAAATTAATGCCGACCCAGATGATTTTAACAGATCTGCTATCTGTTGATGCATTAGTAATTAATATTCCACCGAGCCAATATTTCTTTGATTTAGAAAAATTATGTTGTGGGCGTTAAAAATCTGGTTAATGAAGCCTTATTATATGGCGTTACGCACTTGATTTTCATCAGTTCCACGTCTGTGTTTGCCGAGGTATCGGGTAAGTTTGACGAAAAACTGCCAACCGCAACCTTCGTCAGATGTGGGAAAAAGCATTAGTCGAAATTGAAAATTGGCTGTTTCAGTTGCAGGACATAGACGTAGATGTTATTCGTTTTGCCGGTTTAGTTGGCGATGACAGACATCCTGTGCATACCTTAGCCGAAAAAGAATTTGAAAGCAAGGAATACACCGGTAAATTTAGTACATTTAGACGATTGCGCGCGGGCGATTCAATTATTGTTGGAAACGCCGAGTTATCAGCGACTTTATCATTTATGTGCACCGAGCATCCTTCTCGTGCGGAATATTATACTCGAATGGCCGAAAAAAACTCGGTTTAAATTCACCGCACTTTTTGTGTGATGAGGATGATCCTAAACGAGAGATTGTCGCAGATAAGATTTGTAGAAAGCTGGGTTTGTGTATCAATACCCTGATCCTTATCAGATGTTGTCGAAACAGGATTAACGTTCCTGTAATGCTTGTTTCATTCGTGTGATCGACGATTTAAATATTGAAATACGGTTTTTCACCGGTTTTAATGTCAACAGAGGCGATCATGCCTGGAATAATTGGCATAACTTTTCCGTTTTTATCCGTTAAATTGCTTTTTATCCGTGCGCACTAAAAACGCGATAATAGGCTTCGTTTGGATTAAGCTTTAAATCGCTCGGACGTTTTTGATCGTGTAAAGTGTCCGGACCGAGCAAGGTGACTTCCCCTGTCTAGCCCGCCGCCATAAATAGCGTAATCATAAGCCGTGAGTTTCACGACAGCCGGCATTCCCAGGGCGAACGTAGGCTACATCGCTCGGGCTGATATAAGCTTTCAACCAGCAGCGTGTCATCAATCGGTACAATTTCCATAATATCCTGCCCCGCGTTGATAACCCCCGATAGTGTTAATTCGAATATTTTTAACTATCCCTTTCAATGGAGAGCGAATTAGTGAACGTTCCACCGGATCGGCACGCATTGCCATATTTTCTTTAGCTTGGGATAATTCAGCTTCAATCTGGTTAATTCGATACTGGCATCGGTAACATATTTATTTTTGTCGCTCTACGATTTGTAGTTCTAACTCGCTGGCTTGACGCTGAATTCGCAACAGTTCAATTTCCGACATAGCACCTCGTGCAACCATTGGTGAAATCATTTTAATTTCGCGTTCCAGATATTTTTACTTTGTTGCAAACTCAGGATTGCTTGCTCTAGTGAAATTTTACGGCTGTTATAAATGGAGGTTTTCACGTTTCTGCAATTCTTTGAAATAGACGGCGGAAATGAGAGTGATAAGCCATAGGCTTCAGCTTTGAGACGGGCTACCTGTGCCTCTAAATTTTCCACTTTCGCTTGGCTTTTCACGCAAAACCGCTGAACTACGGGTGTCATCTAGTTTGAGCAAGATCTGATCTTTTTCAACAGTGTCGCCTTCTTTTACCAACATTTGATTTAAGATGCCGGGATCTAAACTTTGGATGACTTGTTCCCGACTGGTAGGAATAATACTACCTTGACCACGCGTAATTTCATCGATAGTGCTGTTATAGGCCCAAATTACAAAAACAACCAAAAAGCAAATAAAAACATAATATTATAAAAATAAACTTATGGTTTTCTTGCTGTAATGCCGCATTAAGATCATTGAGAAGAGGCAAATCCTCATTTCTTACCTGCGGTAAAGGTGGTTTAGTTTTATATTTAATAATTGGGTTCATTTTATCTTTTTACTCAGCTGCTTGTTTTTGTTCTGGCAGATTCATTATGCGTTAAAAGTTGAAGGATTTCACCGCGAGAGCCATCCATTACCACTTACCGTCATCAATCACTACTATTCGATCTGCAATTTGTAATACTTGTGGACGATGCGTAACAATGACTAGCGTTTTATTTTGCCCAATCGGAAATAGCCTGTAATGCGTGAATTTCTGAGATACAATCTAATCCCGTAGTAGGCTCGTCCAATAAGGCAACTTGAGGATTACGCATACTCATTCTTGCCAGTGCAATAATTTGTTTTTGGCCACCGGATAAGCTCTAGGCCGTTTTCTCCTAACGGCATATCCAGACCCTCTAGGATGACTGCGTATAAGATCCAATAAACCGAAACGGGCGAGTGCTTCCAGTAGTTTTTGATTGCCAGAGAAGCCGTCCATTCTGGCAAGATCGAGATTTTTCCCGCAATGTACCTAAAAAAATAAGCGCGGGTTTTGTTCTAATAGTAAAAACTTGACTGCGTAAAAAATTAGGATCGATTTGGCGTAAATCAATATCATCTAAAGGTTACGCTACCTTTTTGTTGGTTCATATAAACCGGCAGCCAGTTTAAGAGCGGTGGATTTACCGCTTCCTATTTTGCCCAAAATACCGACTTTTTCACCCGCATTAATAGTTAATGAAAATTGATCAAGAGAGCCTTTTTCTTTCGTGTAGGCGAATGTGACTTTATCGAATTTCAAATTGCCTAACGTGAGGTCGAAAGTAATATAGTTTCGTTCAGGATCTCTGTCGGTTGGTCGTTCAATAATGTTATCTATGCCTTTTTAAAGCCAACCTTGCCTGCTGGAAACGAATGGCGAGTCCGGCTACTTGTCCTAAAGGTGCTAATGCTCGTCCTGATAAAATAACAGAAGCAATCAATGCACCCATTGTAATTTTATTATCGGGAGAATTACTATGAATCAAATAAGTACCGACAACAACCAAAAACACTGTATTTAGCTGTTGCATTGCAGTGGTAAAGTTGGCAAGAAAATTCGCGGTGTTTTTACTTTAATGGAAGAGGCAGCAGATTTTGCTGTGAAGAAATCCCAGCGTTTTTGTGCCCAATTCATCGCGTTATTCGTTTTTAAGGTTTCAATGCCTTCTATCGCCTCAACACTTAATCCTTGACGTTGCGAAGATTCACGCATTGATTCGTTGATAAAACGAGCAAAAGGATATTGCACAAGCAGACTGACTATAATAACGATAGGAATAATAACGAGTGGCACGATAGCTAGTAAAAACCGCCGATTATCCAGATGACGACAATAAACAGTAATAAAAATGGCAAATCAACCAGCGTTAATAAGCTAGCACTGGTCATAAATTCACGTACAGATTCAAAAATCTCGTAAATTGTTAGCATAAGAACCGGATGAGGCTGGACGGTTTTTGCAATTTTATGTTCATTACCCGCCGAAATAATGCGGAGCTAATAATTAAATCCGCTTTTTCCCAGCCACATCGGTTAGATAACGCGCATCATTTTAGCGATAAATTCAAAGCTAATCGCCAACACAACACCCATACTTAATACCCATAGTGTTTGATAAGCTTTTTGTTCGAATGACGCGATCATACACATTCATTACGTACAATGAGCTGACTAGAGCAAGAAAATTGATGATAAATGTAGAGAGAATAATCTGATAATAATATTTTTAAAAACGCCAGATAACTTTAAAAACCAAGCCTTTGGCATCATATCATATTCAGGCAATTCTGAACGGGTATCGGCAACTTCACGGAGTTTTACAAACCAGCAGTAGCCGGGTGTAAACATCAATTAGTTCATCTTCGGTAACCCTATTGAAATAAATCATCGAATAATTGGATTTTATATTGTCGGCCAGCGTTGGCGTCGGTTTTAATTTCACTGATTAATGCAGCTTCTTCATTCTGTAAAAAGCAGAACGGGTGTTGCTAATTCCGGAATTTCATTTAATGGACGCTGAGAAATCGTATTATCGAATCCTTCGCTTTTAGGTATTCGGAAAGCGAGCTGAAGCTTACTCCCATATTATCAGTACGGATAGCATGAGCCGTTAAGGTTGCTACCGATAGATGCGAACCTAACAGCTGGGTCATAATGGATAAATGTTCGATAATTAATTTCATATTAACGATTTTTAAAATTTAGGTGATTTATTTTCTTGTTGCACGTTTCCCCATGCGGAGAGAGCGCCTTGAGAGTATAAATAATCCAATGTTGCTAAACGCAAAGCATATTCCGTTCCGGTTAAGGATAGTTCGACTTCTGATAACTCGCGTTCTGCATTTAATACGTCAAGTAGGGAGCGGCGGGCAATATCAAATTGTAACTTGTAAAAATTGACAACTTTGGCTGATGACGCAATCTGTGCTTTTAGCGTTTTTAATTGAATGCGGTTTTCTCTGATATTGATTTGAGCAAGCTGCGATGTTTCTTCGATATCACGTGAAATATCGATCTCAAACGTTGATGAGCAGCAGACATTTCACTAGCCTTCTCGTGTATGCCATAATTATTACCGCGATTGAGGATATCCCAATTTACTTCAACACCCACATAGCGGTCATCTTGTGTGGCGAAACCGACTAAATTGACTTTCGGCAATTCTTTTTATTTTTCCGCTTCAACAGCTAATTGTTTTGCTTCCAGTTCCGCTTGTTGGGCTTTATAGGTTGGGTTTTTTGAGCCTTATCACGGATAGCATATTTTATTAAATAACTCGTTATCGTTAAACCGTTAAAAGGATTTTCCAAATCCTTTTCAGTGATTCTGACTTTTGGTGTATTTGGATAACGTATTTAAGGTTACGGCAAGTTCTTTGTTATAGCGGTTAATATTTTGTTCAACTGACAACATTCTGGCTTCTGCCTGCACATATTCCGATTGACGCCCCATATCGTTGGCTACGATTGTGCCTAAATTACCCATAATAGCTTTATGACGAGCCAAACTTTTTTTCATCACTTGAATAGACTCTTTCATGTTCAGTGCACGTAGGTAAAGTTGTGCGATTGTGTAAGCTAAATCTTCTCGTGTTGAAGTGTATTTATGCTGATAAAAATTCTTCTTCTTTTCGATTACGTTCAATGTTTTTTTGTCAATTGCTCCAAAAGAATATAAATTTAATTCCGCTTTTACACCCGGAGTAAAGCGTTTTTGCTGATAATCAGAACGATCCCGATGATATTGACTTACTGTTGAACTACCTACCGCTCTTACAACCGGCCAGTGTTCCGATTTCGCCTGTTCTGTACGATTACGAGAGGCTTCAATATTAGCATTTGCCTCATGAATTTCGGGAGCAGAATTCAATGAATACTGCAAAATGTCTTGTAGTCGATTGGCATGAGCCGAAGAGGCAACAATGCTTGAAAAAATGAGCATACCTAAAAATGAATGGCGATATAACAACATTACGGATACCTCTTTAAAATAAATAATGGGGAGAAAAAGCTCTCCTTTGAGCATATGCCCTAAAGATAATCGAAAACTAGGTCAGTATCAGCATTGTTAAGGTAAATTTAAGTAAAGGGAAGGTAAGGATACGTAAGAGTATGCAATGCAAAGTAAAGTCCTAACCCCACGTATTTACTGATTGAACGGGGATTTCTATAATCAATACATAGGCGTGGCACCAAATGGAATTAGCGAGAAACGAGACTTCTTCCGTAGATAAATTTACTAAAAATTTATAGTGGTTTACATTGGCATATATAACCTATAAGGGAACCATATTATGACCTCGGCAGTCAATGTTGCAGTTTTTGTTAATAAACTAAATCATGGTAATATAAATTATCTGAGCAGCCATTATTTAAAAATTGGGGCAAGATAAAAACTTTGCTTATCAATGCGGTGGAGAACGCACATTATCAGGTTGTGGATGGTGACTCAGGTTTTGCAATTGACGATATTGCTACGGAAAGAATTAATAATGACTTACGTTTGACCATCGCCAATATGGAGCTGGGGCAACAGGGGAAATTGTTATTCAAAACTATTTCCTTCATTCAGGAGCAGTAGATGGTTTACCGAATGTCAATTCTATTGTTGTACCATCAGAGCAGACTGGAGTAACGGATTCTATTGTAGCCAATATTTCGGCAGAACAATTAACAATGGAACCAATAGAAACTGTGGGAGCTGCAGACATTTTGGCTGAGGATTCTTGGATGAGTGATAATGCCGTTTTGGCTTCCTTGGTGGATTGTTGGGCGCGGGAGTGCTTTCAGTATTTGCTTTGGGTGGAGGAGGGGGAGATAGTTCCTCTAATCATTCTTCATCAACAAATCATTCCAATACGCATTTGAATGCAGACTATGCTTTGCCTGAGATAAATGAAAAATTCTCTTTCTGATCCTGCTTTGGGATTTAAAACCCCTGAGCCGTTTTGGGAACAGAATTTAGGTAAAGAACAGGGAGTTCTTGACGGTATTGCGGTGGATCCTGCGAAAACGTCCAATGTAGAACGTGACTGACAAATCATGGTAGTCCAAGTCATGGCGCTGGTAATGATGCTGGTAATGCTTCAGGTGGAGGCGGTTCCGGTTCGAATAATCCGCAGCCACCGGCTGTTCTTGAAAACCGCGTATCGGATTCCGGTGTGCCATATACGGTAAAAATGCATCCTGAATATGGTAGATATTTAGATGCGAGTGATTTTGGTACGGATCCAACCGGTAAGTCCGATAGCCTACCAGCAATTAAAGCAGCATTAGCTGAAGCTAATAAACTTGGAATTGGGGTTCATCTTAGTGGAAATCTGTATATTTCCGATCAAATCGTCCTAGATAATTCTAACGAAAAGTGACCGCACTTTTTGGTGATGGTAACGGCAAAATAGGCGGAACCCAAGATCCGATTGCCGGTCAATCGGCACCTAGAACGCTGATAACTTTTCATAAGCAACAAGATTGGCTTGATATCTATAATTCCAATACTAACATGACGAATATTGATGCGTATGCCGGAATTTTAGTTAAAAAATCAAAAACAAAAAAATCATTGGTGATCTTTTCCATTCAATATTTGCATAAGAAACCGGAAGATTTTTATCGTCATTACGAAAACAACAACGACAATCAACCTAATGTTCCCGATTCACAAAAATTCCACTTATTTTGGGAAAGTCACTGGGATTTTAGTCAGCGATTCCGATAATATTACAATTCAACGGGTAGAAGCATTAGGAGCAAAACCGTTCGGGCATTCATTTTCACTTCAGAGCAAGCTTACTATGATGACCCGAATTTTGAGGGTAAAAAGTTATAACGATTTATTGCGTAGCGCGACCATTAACGAACACTATTCTTCGCTTCCGATTGGTGAAAAATAATAAAGTGCTTAATAGCTATTTACATAATAACCGTTCTGCCGGTTTGAGTTTTGGTTTTCAAAAAGAATTTTTGTTGCGGAAGGTAACCGTGCCGAGTATAACGGGCATGAGAAAGATGGTGGCACAGGATATGGTATTGCAGCGATCGCCGGAACTTACAATTACGGCATTAAATTTTTTTAAATAATGTTACGCGAGGAAATTATCGTAAGGGATTGGATGTTCACGACGGGAATCATATCGTTATTGATGGAAACGTATCCGACGGGGATCGTCTGTATGGCATTTCGGTATATAACCGTCATTATACGATGGATGATGTCACCATCACTAATAATAAGGTAACGCAAAACAAGAATTTTACCTTAGGGCTTGATGATGATGGACCTGGGCGCAGCTACTGCTCGTTCCGATTATTACAGCTACACGGCTATTCAAATTGCTTCTAACTATAACGCGGTCAATCTACACAGCGACAAAGTGTCCAAAGGCGGAAAGTATGTAATTAAAGATAATGTAATTTCCGGCTTGGATATCGTGAATACGCCATATAAAAAACCGCGACATATGGAATTGAGTTCCATAATTTTTGAGCCTACGTTGAATTATAAGTTGGATATTGATGGCAATAAAAATTGTTAATAGTAAAGCTGCAACTTATTTAATCGGTATTCAAAATGATACAGGGGCAGTATCAACTAAGATTGGCTCAGAGTCCGTGAAGGGACTGGGTCTGGGCATAATTAATATTAAAAATAACTCAGCTAATATTGACGAAGTTGTTGGTGGCGTGCCGGTTTTTTTGTTACTGAACAAGGAAACCGAGTACAGGAGCCTTCCACTATCGGTCTAGAAACGTAAATTCTGGAAGTGGCAATTAGATGTCGGAAATCCGATGGAGACGAGAGGAGCAGTTAATGTGGAAAATAACACGTTGCTGATTACTAAAAATTCTAATGGTTGGGCAGACGGAATTCAATTGGTAGGAAATGCCGAAACATACAGTATAAAAATAACGTGTTGCAATTAGGACATAGCGTAGATAAAGATGTTTTTAGTGTGTTGGGACAGGGTAAAAACGCCATCAGACCTGACATGGGAGAACAATTCCGTATTCAGTGGGGATTCCGCAAGGATATGTGGATTCGTTTAGAAATGTTACGGAAAAAAGTGCTAATAATGTTACCGGCCTCCTATCAGAAATGCCTAATTATTCTTCGTTATTTTCCGCAGATGCTATTCGTCATACGTTGCAGATTGATAATAACTACAGCGTTTTAGGTAATCAATCCAGCGCCGCGTTAGATATTCGTAATAATGAATTGTTATTATAATTCGGTTTTATTTAAAATGCGCAGTGTTTAACAAAACTGCGCATTTTTATTACATCATTTTATTGACATAGTAGCAAAAAGTGCGGTAGATTTTCTCAGCGTTTTAAAAACACCATGAAAACCCACCGCACTTTAACGTTCAACAAACCTTAACTATGACATCCGTCCGTTAGCGATTGGAATAACCTGATCACAAATCGCCATAGTAGAGGCACGATGGCTTACCAAGATAATCAATTTTTTTCCGCTTTCACGTTTAGCAGGGGATTGCAAAATCATCGCTTCGTTTAAGCTATCCAGATTGCTGGTTGGTTCGTCTAACAAAAATAATCGGTGCATTGTGCAAGAAGGCGCGGGCAATACCGATACGTTGTTTTTTTCACCATCGGAAAGGTTGTTCCCCATTTCAGTGATTTTTGTATCGTAGCCTTCCGGCAAACTCATGATAAATTCATGAATAGAGGCTTTTTCGCCGCTTCAATCACTCGCTCTTTTGTTGCTCTTACGGTTTGCCAACACAATATTTTCATACACCGTTTCATTGAAAAATATAGGTTTGTTGGGTGATGTAAGCAATATTGTCTCGCAAATTCACCGTATTAATGTTTTTTTAAGTCCGTATCGTTAATGCAAATACGACCTCGTTGCGGATCGTAAAAACGCATGATTAATTTCAAAAAGCGTACTTTTACCGCTACCGCTGCGACCGTGAATACCGAGAATTTCACCTTTATTAAGCTGCAAATGCACGTCAGATAAAAATTTGTTCGTCCGCATAAGCAAAGCTGACGTTTTTCCACATTAATTTGCTGCACGTCAGTGATATTCACGCCGTTTTCACGTCTTTTAATTCCGGTTGTTCAGCCAATAATGCTAAGACACGCTCTGCCGCTGGCGAGGGTTTGCAATAAGTTGTTGGACAGGTTGCTTAAAGCAATCACCGGGCCGTAACTGGACATCAATAAAATCACACCAATGAGCAAGCTGGCAAAATCAATGTAATCGTAAGCAAAGAGCGTTAAACCCACCAATAAAATCACGATATTGAAGAAAGACACCGCGATTTCGGTGAACGAACGCACGTTGCCTTCTTGTTGTTTGATTTTTAAAAAGGCTTGGTCGATTTTTCACTGCGTTGGTGGATTTCTGTAAACGTTTTTCCTCGTTGCCGAAAAAGTTGAATTTCTTTCATGCCACGAATGCTGTCAAGGAAGAAATCGTTCATTTCGCCAACTAAGTCACGGTATTTGCGCCATCTTCACGCGCCATTTGGGTGGTGACGATAGGCAAAATAATGCCGACGGTCACATAAGCTAAAAATGCCACCAACACGAACCACCAAGAAATATGAGCGAACACCGCCAACAAGATACCCGAGGTTAAAAAAGCAATAGCGATCGGCGCGATGGTGTGCGCATAAAACACTTCCAACAATTCAATGTCATTGGTGACCAAGGAAAGCAATTGACCGGATTGTTTGTCCTGCAATTTCACAAACGCCAAACGACGTAATGCACTGAACACTTTGTCGCGCAACAACGCCAATAATTTGAAGGCGATGTAATGGCCGGACATTTGTTCCAAATAACGCAAAATACCACGCGCTACCGCAAGCACAATAAGTGCGGTCAAAATTTGCGATAAATTTAAGTGGGTGTGGAAGTTAAGCAATTCTGATAATCCCATCGCACCCAGCACCATAATGAAAAATAGCACTGAGGAAACCGAGGGTGCCCATAATAATGGTGAAACTCATGATATGTGCCAACGGCGTAACCAATTTCATGAGTTGCCACATGACGACAAATCCGTTCTTACGCATGATTTGCCCCTCGTTCTGATATTTTCTAAGTTCTTTTGTTGATTAAACATTTCTGCATAAATTCCGTTTTCAGTCATTAAAGAAGCATGATCGCCTGATTCTGCCAAGTGACCGCTTTGTAACACATAAATTTGATCGGCATTTACCGCATTCGCCAGACGGTGAGAAATCATGACAATAGTTTTTTTCATGTTTAAGCTGTTGAATAAATTGCAGAATGATTTCTTCACTTTCTACGTCGATGTTACTGGTGGCTTCATCGAAAACGTATAAGTCGGCATTGTGCAACAAGGCACGAGCCAACGCTAAACGTTGAATTTGACCGCCGGACGTTAGTTCCGCGACTTAATAACGTCATATCTAACCCGCCGTTTTTCACGGACGAAATTCGCCAAATTCACTTGTTCCAAGCATTGATAAATGGCGTCATCAGAAGCATCGGACAATGCCATCAACATATTTTCTGAGACTGCCTTTGAAAATGTAACTGCTGTGGCTCACCAACGAAACATGGCGATATAAGGAATGACGGCTAATTTGTTTAATATCGACGCCATTAAATAAAAATTTCCCCTTGCTGTGCTTGGTAAAACCCATAAGCAAGGAAACCAGCGTGATTTACCACAACCGCTTTTACCCACAAAAACTGTTAATTGCTTCGGTTGAATACTAAGGTTTAAGCCGTTAATGGCCGGTTTTTCTGCAGAATAGACAAAAATGTAAATCCTTAATTTGCACGGTGACTTCATTTTTTAGCCGGAAAAATCCACCGCACTTTTTGTTTTCTTCACCGGCGTATCTAACAGCGTAAAGATTTTTCTGAAGCCGCCTTGCCGTTCATCGCCACGTGGAAGAAAAGAGCCGAGTAAGCGTAACGGAATGAAAAAAATTCGGAAGAAAGTAAAATGAACAAAAATGACACCGAAAAATGCTTAAATTGCCGTCTTGGTATTGTAAAAGCGCCGTCAAAATCCTAGTGCCGCACCGCCGTAAGCCAATAAATCCATTAAAGAAACAGAGTTCAGCTGCATGGTCAGCACTTTCATGGTGATGGTACGGAAATTCTCCGCTTCGATGTCCATTTGTTTGGCTTTGTAATCGTCATCTTGATAGATTTTAAGGTAATCAAACCTTGTAGATTATCCAAAAAGCTACTGCCTAAACCCACATAAATAGACCAATATTTCGCCAACAAACGCTTCGCGATTTTATTTACCGCAATGATGGACATTGGAATTAACGGTACGCAAACCAAAAAGAATTAATGAGGTCGGTGCGTTAAAAAGACCAGGAAAACAAACAATGTGAGCGGCGCAAGCAGGCTGTAAAAACAATTGCGGAAGATAACGTCGAAATAAATTTCCAGTTGTTCCACCCTTCAGATGCCACTTGGATCACGGAAGAGGTAGATTGTTGGTTAACCTGATTCAGCGGCATGGAAGACAATTTTTGATAAATCAGCGTGCGCAATTTATGTTTCACTTGCGTACTCGCTTTTATAGGGAAGCTTTCACCGCCATTTTGCCCGCCCAAGCGCGCAACGCCAGACAAGCAACCAAAACAACGGTAAAAATGACCGCACTTTGTAGCGTAAGTGTGCGCTCAAACGCCCATTGCAAACAAAATGGCAAAATACCACCGCACTTATAATCCCGCCAATTAAGGCAACCCAGTTCCATAACACATTAATAGCAATCCATTTTTGCTATCCTCGACTGTGTTTATCAGCCGTTTATCAATCATCATAACGTTTATTTGTCCTTAAAAATCATTTTAATGAAAGTCCTATATCATAACATTTTTTTACAGTAAATGATAATTGATTTTATTCAATAAGTGTGCTGTTTTATGTTTACTGCTTAAATTTAAAACAAAAACTAGCATTAGCATCTTGAAATAAGGTCTCATTTGTATGGAACTCAAATCAGGAGATAGTAGGATATTCGCTAATAACAAGCTGAATCTTAAGTCTAAGCGAAGGAGGGCAATGAATTTGGCAGCATAAAGTTGTGATTAAGAGATTAGGGAGTGGTGGAGACCATAATCCGCAAGCAAAAAAATATGATGCATTTAACCAATGAAGAACTAATATTTCGTGAAAACCTATGATGCAAGCGGTCATACTTGTTTCGAGGCTATTAAAGTGCGGTTGAAAAATTAGCCCGTTTTTAATTGATAATAAAGCGCATTATAACCAATCCAAACACTTCAAATAGGAATTAATATGTCAAACACCATTCTACAACATTTACCTCAAGGACAAAAAGTCGGCATCGCCTTCTCCGGCGGATTGGATACTAGCGCAGCATTGCTTTGGATGCGTCAGAAGGGGGCGGTGCCTTATGCTTATACGGCAAATTTGGGGCAGCCGGATGAAGATGATTACAATGCCATTCCGCGCAAAGCAATGGAATATGGCGCAGAAAAATGCCCGTTTAATCGACTGTCGAACCCAGCTTGTACATGAAGGGATCGCCGCCATTCAATCCGGCGCGTTTCATATTTCAACCGGCGGAGCAACTTATTTTAATACCACCCCATTGGGTCGCGCTGTGACGGGAACTATGCTGGTTTCTGCAATGAAAGAAGACGGCGTCAATATTTGGGGGATGGTTCGACTTTTAAAGGAAATGATATTGAGCGTTTCTATCGTTACGGTTTACTTACCAACCCGAATTTGAAAAATTTATAAACCTTGGTTGATCAACAATTTATTGATGAATTGGGTGCCGACATGAAATGTCTCAATTCTTGATTGAAAATGGCTTTTGAATACAAAATGTCGGTAGAAAAAGCTTATTCTACCGATTCAAATATGCTTGGTGCAACCCACGAAGCGAAAGATTTAGAGTTTTTAAGCCGTGGGATGCGCATTGTTAATCCGATTATGGGCGTAGCGTTCTGGAAAAAAATGATGTCGAAGTACTTTCCTGAAGAAGTAACGGTTCGTTTTGAAGAAGGTGTTCCGGTGGCATTAAATGGAAAAACTTTTTTTCTAACGCGGTTGATTTATTCCTCGAGGCCAACAAAATCGGTGGTCGTCACGGCTTAGGTATGTCCGATCAAATCGAAAACCGTATCATTGAGGCTAAATCACGTGGAATTTACGAAGCTCCGGGGATGGCGTTATTGCACATCGCTTACGAGCGTTTAGTCACGGCTATTCACAATGAAGACACAATTGAACAGTATCGTATTAACGGCTTGCGTTTAGGTCGTCTGTTATATCAGGGGCGTTGGTTTGATCCTCAAGCGTTGATGTTGCGTGAAACCGCTCAACGTTGGGTTGCGAAAGTGGTAACCGGCGAGGTTGTATTGAGTTACGTCGAGGTAACGATTATTCATTATTGAATACCTCATCACCGAATATGACATACCATCCTGAGCGATTGAGTATGGAAAAATAGAAAATGCACCGTTCGATCCTATCGATCGCATAGGTCAGCTTACAATGCGTAATTTAGATATTGTAGATACACGTGATAAATTGGGAATTTACTCAAATTCCGGATTGTTAGCGGTGAGTAAAGATATCGCATTGCCACAATTAAAAAGGCTAATTTCGGATAGAAAAAAACCGCACTTTGGGACTTTTTATCCGAAAAAGTGCGGTCAGTTTTTTAGCTATTTTTCACCTAAGATTATAAGGGCAACTCAGTGATGTTTTTCACTGTTTTTAGAATTATTTCCGATTTGATATTTTTTTAATGCCCAATTCTTTGGTCAGATATTTCTTTTTACAGTGATAAAACTCTTCTAAGTCGGCAACTTGTAGTTTTAGGATAAAATCATAATCTCCCGCCATCAAATGACATTCTATGACTTGTGGTATGAGTTTCATTTCAAAAATAAAGCGTTCTCTTTGTTTGACATCTTCGTCAAAAAGAACCTAGAGCATAAAACCGTTAGATTACAATTAATTTTCTTGGGGTCTAAAATTGCAGTGTATTTGCTGATAATGCCACTTTCTTCCAATAAGTTAACTCGTCTTAAACAAGCAGAATTGGATAATCCGACCTCTCTGGCAAGTTCATTATTTTGCAGGCGACCGTTGCGTTGTAATGCACGTAGAATTCAGCGTATCAATATTATCTAATATTTTATTTGACATAGTTGCTTACTTATACCACAAAAAGACGGATATTCAATTTGCAACTATTATATAGATTAGGTTTTAAACCTCAAGATTGCTTTTAGCACATTTCTTAGCTAAAGCAATCTTTTGGCTGTGAAATTAAGCATATAGCTGAACTTGGACAATCAGTAGTATGGAACCCTATAACAAGTAATGCTCCGATCATCGGTAGTACAAATTTTACCCATCTATCAAACGGAATGTGTAACATTTGTAAGGTGACCAACACTAATCCGGTCGGTGCTAAGAAGAGCATAGCGTATTGTCCCCAGTTATAAGCAGATACAACGATATCTCTTGGAATTCCTACCGCATCGGCAAGCGGTGCCATAATCGGCATAGAAAGCACGGCAAGACCGGATGAAGAAGGAACAAATAATCCGAGAATGATAAATACGACTAATTGAGCCAGAATAAAGACTGTCGGTGGCATGCCTGCGACTGCATCGGACATGTAGGCCAAAAATCGTATCGGAAATCATGCCTTCGTCTAATACCAAGTTTACACCTCGAGCCAGACCGATAATGAGCGATACGCCGACTAACTCGGAAGCACCTTGAGTAAAGGAGTCAACAATTTCCTGTTCGGATAAGTTGGATATAAAACATTATAATTATGGTGAGGGTTAAGAATGATGCGGCCATTTCAGGGAACCACCAACCACCGGCCATAACGCCCCAGATCATAATTGGAAATGCGATACAAAAAAATGCTTAGGATGATTTTTTTCTTCTAGTACTGAATTCAAGAATGGTTGTCGGATCGTAATTTTTTTCATATAACGATCATAAAATTCTTCTCTGTCATCGTAAGTATAGGAAAAAAACTATTATCCGCTTTGATTTTTTGCAATACCAATAGAGGTAAGTTATCACGCAGGCTGAGCCTAGTATTAAACCGATAGCGCGGAATACAATACCTTCGGTAAATTGAATACCTGCTGCGTTAGATGCAATAACGACGGAAAAACGGATTAACTGTGGAAAATGCAGTTCCCATTGAGGAGGCTAGAAAAATCGCCCCTGACACAAACGATTGCGTCATATCCCAATGCGAGAAAAAAACAGGAACCAGTATCGGATAAAATGCAACAGCCTCTTCTTCAATACCGCAAGTTGTACCACCAATCGCCATTAATACACAAACACTGAATACGATAAAAAAATTCGTTTCCTTTTGGTTCTTCTGGCGAGAGCCGATAATCCGGCATTAAATGCCCTGTTTTGTTGATTATGCCAATCATTCCTCCTAAGACAAAGATAAATACCATTACATCAGCAGCTTCAATAGTTCCTTCTACCATGCTAATGGCAATGTCTTGGGCTCCTTTTCGGATTTTGTTCCACCCGTTGGTAGGAGCCGGGAATAGCAATTGGTTTTCTGATAATACCGTCAGTGAAATTTTTTTAATTCAATTTTGATGTTTAAATTGTCAAGTGACTCTTTTGTAGCCGGCAATACTTTGTCGGGTTGCTGATATGTTTTTACTATAAATTGATTGGATGATGCGTTGTAAGTCAGTTTGGAATAAGAACCCGCAGGAATAATCCAAGTTAACCCGACGGCTATAATCAATATAACAAATAATATAGAAAACGCCGAAGGAAATTTGAAAGCTTTTTTTCTTGTTCATATGAGAACTCCTTATCATATGGCTACAAAAAGTGAGGATATATTTCAAGGACAAAATATATCCTCACCGGTTATTAATAGTATTCAATGTCAGATACTTTTGTTGTGATTTTGGTGCCGCCTTTCCTTTAATTATGTCAACAATGTCGGATAATGAACCGATAACGGCATCTTTATTCGTTTGTTTAACAAAAATTTACAGCGGCCTGAACTTTAGGCCCCATTGAACCGTTGGCAAATGCCATTTGACCTATTACATCGGGGTGAACGGCCGCGATGGCTTTTTTTGGTTCGGTTTTCCCCAATCGATAAAGACTGCAGAAACATCGGTTGCAATAATAAATAAATCTGCGTCTAGATTCTCAGCTAATAATGCGGAGCATAGATCTTTATCAATAACAGCCTCAACACCTTGCAAGTTACCCTGTTCGTCATAATAAGTCGGGATACCGCCACCGCCTGCACATATGACAATGCTACCTTTTTCCAATAGCCATTTTACCGGACGTATTTCAAAAATACGTTTTGGTAGTGGACTTGGCACAACACGACGATATTTATCACCGTCTTGAGCAATAGACCAGCCTTTTTCTATCGCTAGTTTTTTTCTGCTTCTTCCTTAGTATAAACCGGCCCTATAGGTTTAGTCGGGTTTTGGAATGCCGGATCATGCGGATCAACTTCTACCTGAGATAGTAAGGTAGCAAATGGAACTTCAAACGGCACTAAATTACCCAATTCCTGTTGGATCATATATCCGATCATGCCGACGGATTCTGCACCTAAAACATCCAATGGATAAGCAGAAACTTCTTTATAAGCCATTCCCTGTAATGCTAATAAACCGACTTGTGGTCCGTTTCCATGGGTAATGACCAATTCATTATTCGGATAAATCTTAGCGATCTGTTCACAAGCTAGTTTCACATTTTTGCCGTTGATTTTCCGCCGAAAAGCGGTTCGCCTCGGCGTAATAAGGCATTTCCGCCTAATGCTATAACAATTCTCATCGCCATTTCCTCTTAAGCTAAACTTGCTACCATTACGGCTTTAATCGTATGCATACGATTTTCTGCTTGTTCAAAAAGCAATATTCATTGGTGATTCAAATACATCTTCGGTAACTTCAATACCATTTGCTAATTGAGGGTATTTTTTTCAGCAATTTGTTTGCCGACTTTGGTTTCGCTATTATGGAAAGCTGGCAAGCAATGCATGAATTTTACTTTCGGATTGCCTGAACGTTTCATTAATTCCGGAGTGACTTGATAAGGCATTAATAGAGCAATCCGTTCTCCCCAAGTTTCAAGCGGTTCACCCATAGAAACCCATACGTCAGTATGTACAAAATCAACGCCTTTAACGGCTTTATCAATGTCTTCAGTTACAGTAATTCGAGCACCGCTTTGTTCGGCAAATTTCTTACACATAGTAACTAAGTGGTCATCCGGCAACAGAGCCTTAGGTGCACAAATACGCACATCCATTCCTAATTTTGCGCCGATTAATAACAGAGAATTTCCCATATTATTACGGGCATCGCCGATATATCATAGCTGATTTCGCTTAGTGGTTTATCGCAGTTTTCAATCATCGTCAATACATCGGCAAGCATTTGTGTCGGGTGAAATTCATCGGTTAGCCCGTTAAAAACAGGTACGCCTGCATACTGTGCCAATTCATCAACAATCGTTTGTTTGAAACCGCGATATTCAATCGCATCTACATTCTCCCTAAAACTCGAGCGGTATCTTTCATACTTTCTTTGTAGCCGATTTGAGATGAATTAGATCGATGTATGTTACCCGAGCGCCCTGATCATAGGCGGCAACTTCAAATGCGCAACGTGTTCGGGTAGATGTTTTTTTCAAAGATTAATGCAATGTTTTTTTGCCTTGTAACTTCGGTTGTTCTGTGCCGGCATATTTCGCACGTTTGAGATCTCGGGACAAGTCCAGTAAATATTTAATTTCACGTTCGGAGTGATTAACCAAACTTAATAAATGCCGGTTTTTGATATTAAATGCCATAGTAAGTTCTCCTTATTGTTTGATTGCGAAAAATAGTAAATGACACTAATTTACTACCTTGGGCAAAAAGAATATCAGCATTTAATTGAAATTAGATTTTCATTTTTTTATGAAGAAATGTAAACATTTGAAATTAAATTCGAGAAATTTAATAATTAGTGATATTAAATGCTACTATCGACCTATCATTAGGTTTAAATGTTGTTTTAGGTGTGATGACCTATTTCAAGCTAGGGATAATTGCTATTGAAATTTAGTATATTCTGCTAATCTGTTATACTATTCAAAAAAACAAGGTGATATGACAGTTTCTGAGCAAAGGAAACTGAAAAAGTGCGGTTTGTTTTTGATGAGTTTTTCATATCGCTGAAGGGGAGACGGATGAATGAAAATCAACGCCTGCTAAAAATGTCGTTATATGAATTATGGCAGTTGTTTCCTATCCGACTTGTACCACACAATCCCTGTTGGATGCAATGGTATATGGAGGAAAGAGATTATCTGGTAAGTATCTTTAGTTGTGCTCTTGAGCGAATTAGTCACATCGGCAGTACGAGCTTAGTGGGAATTTGGGCGAAACCGATAATTGATATTTTACTGGAATTCAAAGATAAGGCAGACATGTGCGATGCGTCGGTTTTATTGGAGAAAAAAATGGTTATTTGCGAATGTCGTCAAATAATGAAAGAATGACATACAATAAGGGGATACACAATAAACGGTTTTTGCTGAGCGTGTTTTTCATCTACATTTGCGCTTGTGCGGCGATAACGATGAGTTGTATTTTCGTGATTATTTACATGTTCATCCTGAAATTGCTCAAGCCTACGAACGATTGAAATTATCGCTATGGAAGCAATACGAATATGATCGCGATGCTTATACAGAAAACAAAAACCGATTTTATTCGCCGTTATACCGAACTGGCAAAAACAGAATTTAAATTGAAATATCAGAGAGATAATGAAATGACAAATAAAAAAATATTGTAATTACCGTTGATGGGCCGAGCGGAGCGGGAAAAGGGAACATTATGTTATGCACTGGCACAAAAGCTAGGTTTTAATTTATTAGACAGCGGAGCGATTTATCGCGTGGCGGCGTTAGCGGCAATGAAAGCGCAGGGAAAAAGATAAAAGTGCGGTCGATTTTTAACGACGAAATCACGCTGGCGAAATTGGCGCATAATCTAGATGTTCGATTTATACCGCAGGACGGTGAAGTGCAGATTTTATTAAATGGTGAGAATGTCAGCGCACAGATTCGCACACAGGAAGTGGCAGATGTCGCGTCGAAAGTTGCTGTGTTTCCACAGGTCAGAGCAGGGTTATTGCAACTGCAAAAAGGATTTTTGCCGGTAAGAAAGGATTGATTGCAGATGGGCGTGATATGGGCACAGTGGTGTTTCCTGACGCACAAGTCAAACTATTTTTAGATGCCAGTCCGGAAGAAAGAGCAAAAAGACGTTATAAACAGTTGCAAAATAAAGGAATTAATGGTAACTTTGAGCAGATTTTAGCCGAGGTAAAAGAGCGCGATTTTCGTGATAGAAATCGGGCTATAGCGCCGATGAAGCCTGCTGAAGATGCATTATTACTGGATAGCACTTCGTTAGGAATAGATGAAGTGATTGAAAAAGCATTGGCTTATATTCATCAGCGTATTGATATCTAGTCTAAAATTTAACCCGATTTATTCAAGGATAGAATAAATTTTTATCACCAACCCCACTTTTGAAGGATTGGAAGTGGACGTTATTAACTTAAATTTAGAAGATTAATTATGTCAGAATCTTTTGCTCAACTATTTGAAGAATCACTACAAGAACTTGAAACTCGTCAAGGTTCAGTCGTTAAAGGTACAGTCGTAGCCATCCAAAAAGGTTTCGTATTGGTAGATACAGGTTCTAAATCAGAATCTTCCATTCCTGCGGAAGAGTTTACCAATGCACAAGGCGAACTTGAAGTTAAAGTTGGCGATATCGTTGATGTTGTTCTTAAAGCAGTGGACGACGGTTACGGTGAAACAGTAGCGTCTCGTCTCGATGCAAAACGTAATGAAGCTTGGATTGCATTGGAAAAAGCTTACGATGAACAAGCGACCGTGCTTGGTTTGGTCAATGGTAAAGTGAAGGGTGGTTTCACAGTTGAGCTAAACGGCGTTCGCGCATTCTTACCGGGTTCATTAGTTGATACTCGTCCTGCGCGCGATGCAGACCATTTATTAGGTAAAGAATTAGATTTCAAAGTAATCAAATTAGATCAAAAACGTAACAACGTGGTTGTTTCTCGTCGTGCAGTGATCGAGTCTGAGAACAGCCAAGATCGCGATGAAGTATTAGCAAATTTAGTTGAAGGCTCTGAAGTTAAAGGTACAGTGAAAAACTTGACCGATTACGGTGCGTTCGTTGATTTGGGCGGTGTTGACGGTTTATTACACATCACTGATATGGCTTGGAAACGCGTTACACCCAAGCGAAATCGTTAACGTGGGTGATGAGATCACAGTTAAAGTCTTGAAATTTGATAAAGATCGTACCCGTGTTTCTTTGGGCTTAAAACAATTAGGGTCAAGATCCTTGGACTGCTATTGCACAAAAATCATCCTGTAAACAGTAAATTAACAGGTAAAGTGACTAACTTAACCGACTATGGCTGTTTCGTTGAAATTTTTAGAAGGCGTTGAAGGTTTGGTTCACGTTTCTGAAATGGATTGGACCAATAAAAACATTCATCCGTCAAAAGTTGTCAGCCTTGGCGATACAGTCGAAGTGATGGTATTGGAAATCGATGAAGAGCGTCGTCGTATTTCTTTAGGTTTAAAACAATGCAAACCTAACCCATGGTTACAATTTGCTGAGACACACAACAAAAATGATAAAAGTTGTGGGTAAAATCAAATCTATCACTGACTTCGGTATTTTCATCGGCCTTGAAGGCGGTATCGACGGTTTAGTACACTTATCTGATATTTCTTGAATGTATCAGGTGAAGAAGCTGTTCGTAACTACAAAAAAAGGCGATGAAGTAGCGGCAGTTGTGTTACAAGTAGATTCAGCTAAAGAGCGTATTTCTTTAGGTATTAAACAACTTGAAGAAGATCCGTTTAATAATTTCGTTGCAGTTAACAAAAAAGGCGCAGTTGTAAGTGCTAAAGTTGTTGAAGCAGATGCGAAAGGTGCTAAAGTTGAATTAAACGGTGGCGTAGAAGGTTATATTCGTGCGGCTGATTTGACCAACGAAGTAGCAGCTGGTGATGTAGTTGAAGCGAAATATACCGGTGTTGATCGTAAAGCGCGCATTGTTCACTTATCTGTGAAAGCGAAAGATCAAGCAGAAGAAGCAGCAGCAGTTGCAAGTTTAAACAGCAAACAAGACGAAGTTGTTCCAAACGCAATGGCGGAAGCTTTCAAAGCAGCCAAAGGTGAATAATTAATTTTATTCTGTTTAATTAAAATCGGTGTATTGTGCACACCGATTTATATCAGATATTACAGTAAAACAACCTAAAAATGTTAGTGAGTTATTGGCTTCACATTTATTAAGTTGTTTTATTGAGATAAACAAAGGACAAGATTATGACTAAATCAGAACTTATTGAAAATTTGGTACGTAGTAATCCATCATTGCCGGTCAAAAACTGTTGAAAGTGCGGTAAAAGATCTTCTTGATCATCTGTCTTTATCATTATCAGACGGCAATCGTATTGAAATTCGTGGCTTTGGCAGTTTCTCTTTACATTTCCGTCAACCACGAGTTGGGCGTAATCCAAAAACCGGGGAACAAGTTAAATTAGATGCAAAATGCGTACCTCATTTTTAAAGCGGGTAAAGAATTAAAAGAGCGTGTCAATATTCACGCATAATTTTTTTACGCATAAATAGAAACGACACGCTTAAGTGTCGTTTTTCATTTATTTTTTTGGCATAATGCAATGAACATCGTTGATAAAGGAAAACATTATGATTAAGTATATTTTAGGTTTTGTGATTGTGTTAGCTATTGTTTTAGTGGCTATTACCGTGGGTGCAAATAACGATCAAATCATTACTTTCAATTATATTGTTGCACAAAGTGATTTTAGACTTTCTACGTTAGTTGCCATTTTATTCGGATTGGGTTTAATCTTAGGGTTGGCTGATTACCGGCTTTTTTTCTATCTCAAATTGCGATTAAAAATATGGTATTGACACGTCAAATTAAACGCCAAACTCAACAAATTAATGAATTGACTTCCAGTTTGAATGTTAAGGCTGCTGAATAATGATTGAGTTACTCTTCCTACTTTTGCCTATTGCAGCCGCTTATGGTTGGTATATGGGGGCACCGAAGTGCTCAAAAAGATCGGGAAGATTTCAGCAATAAACTTTCACGTGACTATGTTACAGGAGTGAATTTTCTTCTTTCTAATCAAACAGAAAAAGCGGTGGATTTATTTTTAAATATGCTGCAAAAGCAGGAAGCTGAAAATGAAATCGAAAGTGACTCTCAATTTGAAGCGGAGCTTACATTAGGGAAATTTATTTCGTTCGCGTGGAGAAGTAGATCGCGCGTTGCGCATCCATCAAGCGTTAGATCGCAGTCCAAATTATACGTTTGAACAGAAGTTATTAGCAAAACAACAACTTGCAAAAAGATTTTATGGCTGTAGGTTTTTATGATCGAGCTGAAAAATTTATATATTACACTAGTAGACGAGCCGGAATTTGCCGAAGGTGCATTACAACAGCTTGCAGTAATTTATCAGAAAACCAAAGAGTGGAAAAAGCGATAAATGTCGCGGAGAAATTAGCTAAAAATTGCTCCTAAGGAAGATAATATCGAACTAGCACAGTATTATTGCGAATACGTGCAGGCATTACCGAATGGGCATAAAGAAAACCCTCAACAAATTTTTGCAACAAGCATTAAAGGTTGCGCCGGGGTGTGTAAGGGCTTCAATGATGCTGGCGGATTTAAATATTGCGCAGCAAGATTATCAAAGTGCGGTTAGAATTTTTGGAAAATGTGTTAAATCAAAATCCTAACTACATAGGAGAAGTATTGCCACAATTGAAAGAGTGTTATCGACAGTTAGATCAGTTAGATAATTTTGAATTATTTTTAATTCGCGTCACTCAGGAAATTCGTAACAGTAGTGTTGAATTAGCTTTGGCAGATTTAATTGCGGAAAAAGACGTACGTTCGGCAGCGCAGGGAAAGTATATCAACAACTTAATCATAATCCCAGTATGTTTTTATTCCATCGTTTTATTGAATATCAAATTGATGATGCGGAAGAAGGGCGGAAAAGACAGCTTGGTTCTGCTACATAAATTGGTAGGTGAGCGGATTAAGCAAGGGTTTGATTATCGTTGTGTGAATTGCGGTTATCAAAGCCATAAATTAATGTGGTGTTGTCCATCTTGCCGTCAATGGGAAAAAGTTAAACCGATACGCGGAATTGAGTCTTAGTAAAAATCAAATTGATAGAGGAGGGTTGAATGAATAACAAAGTTATTGTTGCTCTGGATTATGAGACAGAAAAAAAGAAGCCTTTAGGATTGGTTGATCAGCTCGAGCCGAGTTTATGTCGCCTGAAAGTGGGTAAAGAGATGTTTACTACACTTGGAACCAATTTTGTTAAACAGCTACATAACCGTAAATTTGATGTTTTTCTTGATCTTAAATTTCATGATATTCCAAATACAGTAGCAAGAGCGGTGCGTTCTGCGGCAGATCTTGGTGTCTGGATGGTGGATTTGCATGCCAGTGGCGGGTTGCGCATGATGGAGGAAGCAAAGAAAAATCCTTGAACCTTATGGTAAAGAAGCACCGCTATTGATTGGCGTAACTGTGTTAACCAGTATGGAAGATTTGGATTTATTACAAATAGGTATTAATGCGTCACCAATGGAACAGGTTATTCGATTAGCGCATTTAACCCAGCGTGCAGGGGTTGGACGGTGTCGTATGTTCTCCGCAGGAAGTGGAAATTTTGCGTAAAAATCTAGGGGCAAATTTCAAAACTAATCACTCCGGGGATACGACCAGTAGGTAGCGAATTCGGAGATCAACGTAGGGTAATGACTCCGGCTGCTGCAATTCGTTCCGGTTCCGATTATTTGGTTATAGGACGTCCGATTACACAAGCGAAGAACCCGGCAGAAGAATTGCGCATTATTAATCAATCAATTGCAAATTTGGTCGAATAATGAGTGATAGTATTTTAGTATACTCCACCGAAAGTGGTAGAATTCAGGCGGAAAAAGTCCAAGCCGAGGCTCCGAAAGGAGATGGCATTGTACGCATTCAACGTCAAATAAGCGGACGTAAAGGTAGTGGGAGTGTGTAATTAGCGGTTTGGAGTTAAACGATGATGAGCTAAAGAAACTGACTGCCGAATTAAAAAACGTTGCGGTTGTGGAGGCTCGGTGAAAAATGGGCTTATAGAGATTCAAGGCGAAAAACGTGAACTGCTTAAACAACTTTTTAGAGCAGAAAGGCTTTAGAGTCAAGTTAGCCGGCGGCTGAAATATTACCAAGAAAGCTCGATAGAAGTAAAAAGTGCGGTTTATTTTTCCACTGTTTTTAAATAAAACAAGAAAAATAAACCGCACTTTTTGTATTTTAACTTTGACTAAATCAGATTCCCAATTAGCTGCGGGTTTCTTCTTTTACTTCCGTTAGCTGTACATTGACTATATCACCGATTTTATATCGACGTTCGCCCTTGATGTAAAGTGCAATTTCATCGCTGTTAACGGCTAATTCATCTTTGTTGTCGTGAATAGTGGAGATGGGAATAAACACGCTTGCACCGTTTTCCAGCAACTGTACGCGCAGGCCACCGCGCGTAACATCCTGAACCTCCGCGCTGAATTGTGGCTTGCTTTCCACTTTGTCCGCTAAATAACGGCAATATAGCCAATCGGCAATGTCACGTTCTACCATTCTGTTTTGTTTACGTGCTTCCTGCAAGCGCATCAACACATCGTCGGTCGGTTTCTCGCAGTTTTCATGATAAATACAAGCTTTGAGCAACCGATGGTTGACCATATCCGAGTATTTACGAATTGGCGATGTCCAAGTAGCGTAACCAGGTAGTCCTAAACCAAAATGCGGTGCAATTTCTGCCTTGAATTCTGCAAAGGTGAGGAAACGACGTAGACGAAATTCTAGGTAATCTCCTCAAACGGTTCAATATCATGACGCATTTGGCAATACCCTTCTAATGTTGCGAGATTTTCGATGGAATAACGTTGTTCCAGTTCGGCATGATTTCGTTCGTTTGCTAAGTTCGCCAGTAAGAAATTGTGAGCGTTCAACAGAAATTTTTTTATCAAATCCGTAATGAGTGTTGAAAATTCCCGTTTGAGCATTCTCATGTAAATAGCGGGCGGCGCAGATATTTGCGACAATCATGGATTCTTCTACAATTTGATTGGCAATGCGACGATATTCGGCTTTGATTTCTAATACCTTACCGTTATCTGCCAATACAAAGCTGTAATCGGGTTTTTCTTTGAATAGTAATGAATGGGTTTTTACGCCATTGAATTCGAGCTAGAGTAAATTGATGTAACCAGTTAATTTGTTGTGCAATCTCGCTGTTTTCTGGCTGCCAAGCATTTTCTTTTTGCTCTAAATAATCAGATACTTTGTTGTATGCCAGTTTGGCTTTTTGATTCCACGTTAGCGGATACAAAAATGTGGTTTTAGCGGTGATTTCGCCCTGCAAATCCGTTTCAATATAACAAAACTAATGCAGGACGGGTTTCATTAGGTTTGAGTGAACAAATATCATCCGACAGCTCGCGCGGGTAACATCGGAATATTAAAACCCGGCAGGTAGTTGGTAAAGCAACGTTGACGAGCATCCTTTTCGATTTGACTATCTAATGCAATATAAGCAGTCGGATCGGCGATAGCCACTGCTAATTTCAACCAATCTGAGTTTCATTTTGTTCAATCGGTTCGATATATAATGCATCATCCATATCTTGAGTGCTTTCGCTATCGATAGTAACAAAATAAAAGTGCGGTCAGATTTTTCACGTGTTTTTGATCAAGCATTGGATAGTTTTCTGCGCCTTGCACGGGATAGCGAGATTGTTCATGACGGGCGAGGGTAACCCACCAAGGTGCAAATTGGTCGTCCGCTCGACAGACAAATTCATTTATTTGCGCAAAGAAAAAGCGATCATCACGTAGAGGGTGTGTTTTTCAATGTTGCGACCACCCAATCTCCCTCTTGTAATTGTTCTTTGACGCTTTTTGATTGATTGGCACCGATAGGCTGATTGATATTAGGATGATCAACCAACACTTGCAATTTATTGTCTTTATTAAACCGCACTTTTGCCGATAAAGCGCGTTAGCATTGGTTCAAGAAGTTCATCAGGAACGGCCTGTTTCTTATCATCGACAGTTTCAATCACGGCTTTAATGCGATCGCCGTGCATAACTTTTTCATTTCAGGTGGGGCAATAAAAATAACTTTCTTTATCGCACTCAAGAAAACCGTAAGCTTTATCTGTACCTTTCACTATGCCTTCAACTTGGGGTTTGGCAGCGTGTAATTGTTGTTTTAATTGAGAGAGTAATGGGTTGTTTTGAAACATATTTGTCATCTTAAAAAAATAAAAATTCCCCCTCTTTGGAAAAGAGAGGGGGAGAAATATAATAAAAAATTATTCTTCGCCTAATTCGCCCATAGCCATAACGCTGAAACCGGCATCAACGTGAACGATTTCTCCGGTAATTCCCTGAGGCTAAGTCGGAACATAGGAATGCAGCAGAATTACCGACATCATCAATTGTTACGGTACGACGTAGAGCTGCGGTTTTTCAAAAGCTGCCAACATTTTTGAAGTTTTTAATGCCGGATGCCGCAAGTGTACGGATTGGTCCTGCAGAAATTGCATTGACACGAATACCATCTTTACCTAAATCTGCCGCCATTACACGAGTAGCCGCTTCAAGGGAGGCTTTTGCCAAGCACATGACATTGTAATTAGGAATTGCACGTTCTGCCCCTAAGTAGCTTAAAGTGAGTAATGCCGCATTTGGATTTAATAACGGGCGTGCCGCCTGAGCCATTGCTACAAAACTGTAAGCGCTAATGTCATGAGCAATACGATAACCTTCGCGGGTAGCAGCGTTAACATAATCTCCATCTAATTGATCACCTGGTGCAAAAGCGATAGCATGCACGAAACCGTCAAATTTTCCCCAACGTTTGCCCAATTCTGCAAAGCAGTGTTGAATACTTTCGTCGGTTGCCACATCTAATGGTAATACAATATCGGAACCGAATTCTTGCGCAAATTCTTCTACACGCGCCTGTAATTTATCGTTTAAATAAGTGAATGCCAATTCCGCGCCTTCACGTTTCATTGCTGCTGCGATGCCGTAAGCGATAGAACGGTTACTTGCCAAACCGGTTACTAAAAATGCGTTTGCCTGTTAAGAATCCCATTTGTTATTTTCCTTTTTGCTAAAAATCCAGTCGATTATACCCGTTTCCCCTGATCGGGGCAATTCTCGATTTTATTGAAGAAATATGTCCGAGCAGTTTCTAAAAAGTTGATTTATTTCGGTTGATTATAAACGTATTATCACTTCTTAATCTCACAGGATAGTTTCATTTATATATGTTTTTACTATGTCCTCAAAGAAGATGAAGCTTAAGCCGGATTGTCAATATCCATAAACTCTACGTCTAGACCCTGTTCTAGTGAGAGGTATTCCCCAAAGCTTTAATACCGTAACGTTCGGTAGCGTGGTGTCCGGCCGCGAAGAAGTGAATGCCTTGTTCTCGGGCTGAATGAATGGTTTGCTCAGACACCTCGCCTGTAATAAACGCATCTAATCCCTTGTGCGGCAGCTAAATCAATGTAACTTTGCCCGCCGCCGGTACAAATACCGATTGTACGGATAAAGTGCGGTGCGTTTTTATTGAATTTTTCCGCATCACAGAATAACGGAGTACGATTCATTATTTGCTCGATTCGTACGGCGAATTGTTCTGCGGTTACCGGTTCTTGCAATGTTCCCCACATCGGAATACTGTTTGCATGTTGTTCCAGTGGTTGTAAATTTTCAATGCCGAGTAACTTAGCCAATTGTGCGTTATTACCCAGTTCAGGGTGGATATCTAACGGTAAGTGGTAGCCGTATAGGGTTTATATTATTGCTTAGTAAAGTTTTAATTCGCTTTCCTTTTCATTCCTCGGATGCAAGGGTTCTCATTTTTCCAGAAATAACCGTGGTGAACCAGAAGAGCATCTGCTTGGCAGCTGACAGCATAATCAATCAATGCTTAGCTTGCCGTTACGCCTGTAATAATTTTTCGGATTTCGCTTTTTCCCTCTATCTGCAAAACCGTTTGGAGCATAGTCTGAAATAGCTGGTGCATTGAGTTTTTGATTGAGAAGTTGTTCGAGTTGTAAGTTATTCATAAAATTTCCCTAAAAAGACCGCACTTTTGGTATACAAAAGTGCGGTTTGTTTTATGCCTTTTTAGCCTTTTTGCTTCATTGCCGGGAATAAGATTACATCACGGATTGAAGCAGCGTTGGCGAACAGCATTGCTAGGCGGTCGATCCCCAAGCCTTCGCCGGCAGTAGGTGGTAGACCGTGTTCAAGAGCAGTAACAAAAATCATCGTCTTTAAACATGGCTTCGTCATCACCGGCTTCTTTTAGCAGCTACTTGCGCATCGAAACGTGCAGCTTGATCTTCCGCATCATTAAGTTCAGAGAAGCCGTTACCGATTTCACGTCCACCGATAAAGAGTTCAAAACGATCAGTAACTTCAGGATTTTTCATCATTACGACGTGCCAATGGTGAAATTTCTGCAGGATGAGCCATTAAGAACGTCGGTTGAATTAAATGATGTTCCGCTACTTCTTCAAAAATTGCATTGACGACTGAACCCAATCCCCAGGATTTTTGTACTTCAATACCTAAACCTTTGGCAATTTTGCAAGCACGCTCCAAATCGTGTAAATCTTCCATTGTAATACCGTTGCCGTATTTTTACTACTGCCTCGTGCATCGTAATTCGCTCGAATGGTTTACTCGAAATCGAATTCATATTCGCCGTAAGGTACGATTGTGCTATCTAAAATATCTAATGCCAACTTACGTAATAACTCTTCAGTGTTATCCATAAGATCGTGATAATCAGCATATGCCTGATAGTATTCTAACATAGTGAATTCCGGGTTGTGGCGCACGGAAACACCCTCATTGCGGAAGTTGCGGTTCAGTTCAAATACGCGTTCAAAGCCGCCGACAACCAAACGTTTCAGATAAAGCTCAGGAGCAATACGTAGATACATATCAATATCTAAAGCGTTATGGTGAGTGACGAATGGTTTTGCCGCTGCACCGCCCGGGATGACTTGAAGCATCGGAGTTTCTACTTCTAGGAAACCGCGTTCGATAAAGAATTGGCGAATGCCTGAAACCACTTTAGAGCGGATCACAAAAGTACGGCGTGATTCTTCATTGGCAATTAAATCCAGATAACGTTGGCGGTAACGGGTTTCTTGATCGCTCAAACCATGGAATTTATCAGGCAAAGGACGTAGCGCTTTTGGTCAGTAATTGTACTTCTGTAGCTTTTTACGGTTAATTCATCGGTTTTAGTTTTGAACATAGTTCCTTTTACGCCGATGATATCACCTAAAATCCCAGTGTCCTACATCATCTGAATATACGCCTTCCGGTAAGTTATCGCGAGCAACATAGAGTTGAATTTTACCGCTGACATCTTGCAAAAGTGATAAATGTGGCTTTTTCCCATTGCTCGGCGGGTCATAATACGTCCTGCTACAGAGACTTCGATTTCTTTTTGCTTTTTAATTCTTCGCCGTCGCAATCATTATATTGTTTATGTAAGTCTTCAGCCAAAGCGTTACGACGAAAAGTGTTTGGGAAGGCATTGCCTTTGGCACGTAATGCCGCCAATTTTTCGCGACGTACGGCCATTTCACCGTGAAAAATCTAATTCTGGGGTTTGTTGTTGTGACATTTTTACCTTTTTATGTTTGTAGGGGCAAATTTTGTGCCCGTCCTGATTATGTTCTATTTTTTTAATCGTGATAATGGACAGGCTGGGCCTGTCCTACTAATTTTATAATCCCGCTTTTAGGCTTGCTTCAATAAAACGATCCAAATCACCGTCCAACACGGCTTGAGTATTGCGGTTTTCTACACCCGTGCGTAAGTCTTTAATACGCGCGTCGTCCAATACATAAGATCTAATTTGACTACCCCAGCCGATATCAGATTTATTATCTTCCATCGCTTGCTTTTTCTGCATTTTTCATCATTTCCATTTCGTACAGCTTAGCTTTTTAGCTGTTTCATAGCCTGATCTTTATTTTGATGCTGGGATCGACCATTTTGACATTGCACCACAATACCGCTCGGAATATGTGTAATTCGCACCGCACTTTCCGTTTTATTAACGTGCTGACCGCCGGCGCCGGAAGCGCGATAAACATCTATACGCAAATCTGCAGGGTTGATCTCAATATCAATATTATCATCAATCTCAGGGTAAAACGAAAGCCGCAGCAAAAGAGGTGTGGCGGCGGTTATTCGAGTCAAATGGGCTTTTACGCACTAAGCGGTGAATACCGGTTTCTGTTCTCAGCCAGCCGAACGCATATTCACCTGATACACGGACAGTGGCTGATTTCAACCCCTGCAACATCGCCATCCGAAACCTCCACTAATTCGGTCTTAAATCCTTTACTTTCGGCCCAACGTAGATACATACGTAAAAAGCATTTCTGTCCAATCCTGTAGCTTCGGTGCCACCCGAACCAGCTTGTAGATCTATATAACAATCTGCGGCATCATGCTGGCCACTAAACATTCGTTGAAATTCCAACTTGGCTAAATGTTGCTCCAGATCGTCTAACTCGGCAACCGCTTCATTGAAGGTTTGTTCATCTTCACCTTCTATTGCCAGTTCCAATAAACCGTCCACATCTTCCAAGCCTTGATCCAGTTTTTTTAATAGTGTTGACCACAGTTTCTAATGCGGAACGTTCTTTGCCTAGTGCTTGTGCTTTATCCGGCGTATTCCAAACATCAGGCTGTTCCAGTTCTGCATTGACTTCCTCCAAACGTTCTAACTTGGCGGCAAAGTCAAAGATACCCCCTGAGCACATTAGTGCGTTCTGAGAGGTCGGCAATTTTATTTTTAACAGGGTTAATTTCAAACATAATTTTTTTACTTTGATTTATCATAATAAATAAGCGTAAAATTATAAAGGATTTTCAGATACTTTGGTAGAAAAAGCAATAAAAAAAGACCTCATTCGGTTCAGAATGAGGTCAAAAATAAAAAGGAGAACGGTTCTTTTATTCCTCGATAGGGAATTTATCTACTAATTCGTTTTTGCAAGTCGGCGCATTCATCTTCAATTTTTTTGATTGCGAAGTGACTTCGCTCAACTTGTCTTGTGCTTCAGTGGAGGGTTTTTACCTAATTCCACGGCAGCTTTAATAATTTCATTATCTGCGCCTATTTTATTTTTTTATATTTGGCAATTAACGGTTTGATTTCTTCGCTTTGTAAGTTCAATGCCTCTAATGCTTTTTAAGTGCTCGTTTACCACAGAATGATAAGCGGCGATTGAGGCATCTAATTTAGCGTCCTCCTGAAATCCTGTAATTTGATTGATTACACCATCAAATGCTAAATCCAGATTTTTTTGATTTTGTTCTTCCCAAGTAACAAATTTTTTCAGTTCTTCTGCTTGTTGAGAAGTGGCAAAAGTATTGATTGAAAACAGTATCAATACAAAAAGCTATTACAGCTTTAAATAAGATTGGCATAGAGAAAAACCCGATGCTTTTTTTGTCAATTATAATTAAATTAATGTAAATTTTATGTCAACTTGAAAGTTGGGTTAAATTTAAAGTAAAAAAACATAATGTTGTCAACTCATTTTTTTGAGAAAAAGTAAAGAAATGACAAAAAAATATTTACATTAATTTACATTGATGTCAGGATTAATAGCATCAAGGGGCTGTTTAAACGATTAAATTGGCGCTTAAAGTAAAGTTTAAATTACTGGTGTGGAAAAGTGAAATAAACAACTTTTTCACTCTGATTAGGTGTGTGAACAGTTTGAACGCAATAAAAAAACGAGGATTTGTATTTAATCACTTGCACTATCGGATAATAGCACTATAATTCATCGGCTTAGCAACCATTATTTCAGTATTTAGGAATTTTTAAAAATGAACAAAAATTTTTGACCGCTCTTTCGCTTACAGCATTGTCTATTTCTGCTATAGCAGCAGAGTCACCGATCGCTTCGCAATTAAAAATGGGGTTTGGGGAGGTTGAGGTAAAACCTTCTCCAATAAAAAGGCGTGCAAACCGTTGTGAGTAGCGCCGGAGTTTTTTTATGCAACAGAAGACGGAAAAATACATTTTACAAGGTAAGCTGTTTGAAATAACAGACAAGGGCGTTGTAGATGTCACTAATAAAGAATTACTAGAAAAAACTCAATGCGTTGAAGAGTGAAATGATTGTTTATCCGGCAAAAAAATGAAAAACATGTTGTAACGGTATTTTTTTGATATTACTTGTCATTATTGTCATAAATTGCATGAACAGCTGAAAGAATATAATGATTTAGGTATTACCGTGCGTTATTTAGGGTTTCCGCGTAACGGAATGGATTCTAAAGCAGCCAAGCAGATGGAGGCAATTTTCACTTCGAAAGATCCTGTATTTGCGTTAAAATGAAGCGGAAAATGGTAATCTGCCAAAAGAACTGAAAGAAGCAGCAGTGGTGAAAAAAACACTATGAGTTGGGAGGGCAGTTTGGTGTGCAGGGTACGCCGACTATCATCACTTCAAGTGGCGAGGTTATTGGTGGATATTTACCGCCAAAAGAATTGTTAGAAGCTTTGGAAACACAATAACAGTAAATAGCTACCCTATGGGGTAGCCAATTTTTATTTAGTGAAGTAATGCAATGTGAATAAACTTATCCTTCGTCGTATTATCCCTCAAGGCAAAACCGGTTTGTACCGATCCGTTGCTTGATCGTTTGTATCGCGCCCGTCATATTCAAAACGCCCAACAATTAGACCGTACGTTAGGAGCGATGTTTCCACCTGATTTACTCAGCGGCATTGAAAGTGCGGTCGATTTATTACTTGATTTTTACCCATCTCAGGGAAAAAAATCGTGATTGTTGGTGATTTCGATGCGGATGGTGCAACCAGTACTGCATTGGCAGTATCAGCCTTACGCCAACTTGGTTTTTACGGATGTGGATTATTTGGTACCGAACCGTTTTGAACAAGGTTATGGCTTGAGTGTCGCAGTGGCGGAATTGGCACTGGAAAAACGTTCAATTGCTGATTACCGTGGATAACGGAGTATCTTCCTCCGAAGGAGTTGATTTTCTCAAGCAAAATGGGGTGAAGGTGTTGATTACCGATCACCATTTGCCCCCTAAAATCTTGCCGAATGCGGATGCAATTGTGAACCCTAATTTAGCGCATTGTGGTTTTCCGTCAAAAATCTTTGGCGGGAGTTGGAGTCGCTTTTCTATTTAATGCTGGCGTTACGGGCAAAAATGCGCGTACTAGGAATTTTCGATGTGCAATCCCAGCCGAACTTTACGGAATTATTGGATTTAGTTGCTTTTAGGAACGGTTGCCGATGTTGTTCCGTTTGATCAGAATAATCGTATTTTAGTTTACCAAGGCTTAATGCGGATTAAAAGCCTCGCGTTGTTGTTGCGGTATCCGAGCTTTGGCGGAAGTGGCAAATAAAGATCTAAGTAAACTTGCCGCAAGTGATCTCGGTTTCTCCATTGCTCCCCGCTTGAATGCCGCTGGACGTTTGGATAATATGTCGCTAGGAGTGGAGTTACTGTTAGCGCAAGATATGGCAAGCGCGCGTGCTCTGGCATTGGAACTGGATGGTTTAAATCAAACACGTAAAGAAATTGAACAGGGGAATGAAGCTGGAGGCGTTAGAAATTTGCCAAAAAGTGACCGCACTTCAGCACGATTTGCCTTCCGGTATCGCCTTATATCAGCCTGATTGGCATCAAGGTGTATTGGGAATCCTAGCCTCGCGTATAAAAGATCAGTTTCATCGTCCGGTAGTCGCTTTTGCTTTTGGAGCAAGAGGGCGTATTGAAGGGATCGGCGCGTTCCGTTGAAGGGATACATATGCGTGATGTATTGGAACGAATCAATCTATATTATCCTTCAATGATTCTGAAGTTTGGCGGGCATGCAATGGCTGCGGGGCTAAGTATTCGCGAGGAAGAATTTGACAGTTTTCGCCAAGTATTTAATCAAGTGATTAATGAGTGGGTGGACACGGGGGAATTACAAGGTAAAGTTTGGACGGATGGGGAGTTGCCTTCTCGTTTAATGATTTTACAAACTGCCGAAGCGATACAACAAGGCGGACCTTGGGGGCCTGGCTTTCCTGAACCTCTGTTTGACGGCGAGTTTAAAAATATTACAACAACGTTTAGTCGGCGAAAAACATTTGAAAATGTTGGTGGAGCCAAATGAGGGTGGTCCCCTGATGGATGCGATAGCATTTAATGTAGATACCCGTTATTATCCTGATTTATCTGTTAAAACGGCAAAATTGGCATATAAATTAGCTATTAATGAGTTTCGTGGTAATCGAGATTTACAGTTGTTGGTTGATTATATTGAACCTTTTAGGGAGTCACAGTTAAATACAATGAACTTTTGGCGTGGTCTGTTGGTATTTGTGGCATTACAAATAATGCTACAAGCCGCATATGCTCAACCTAATGTGGCAATAAATGAGGTTCCTTCAAAATCGGAATTTCAAGACGGACGGGACTACTTTTTCCTATAGATCGCCAATTAAAGTTGATCGCGCTGATGAGCGCATATTAATTCAATCATTTTTGATTATGATTGCAGGGTTTGTGTTAATACACAGGATATTTTTAGCGATATACGGTCAAATTAATTCTAATAATGTTGTGGTGGAAGAATATCCCGTAGCTACCAAAGAAACCCCTTTCTCAGCTCAGGTATATTATACTTTGCAAGAAATGAATCAGCCGGATGTGTCAGATTCTTTATTATTTGAAACAAGCGATGCCGTACGTTACAAAGAACTGGCTAAATATGAAAAATTTGTTGAAATGGTTGGCGGAACAGAATGTTGATACTGAGCGTTTTGATCTAATTTATCGCTCCGACGAAATCAAGAAAAAATTCAGTGAAGCGGTTTATCGTACGGAGAATTATGGTGTTTTTACTTATCCTTTCGTAGTCATCGAAGGAAAATATGTATTAACCAACAGTACGTTGTATAACGATGATTATACCTTTGCAGTACTGGATTTTTTAGTACATAAATTAAGTAACGAAAGAGAAAATAAGGAATTGCAATGAAAATAGGAATAGTAGGCGCGATGGCGCAAGAAGTGGAAATTTTAGTCGATTTAATGACTGACAAAACGGTTACACAAATTGCGAGTTGCACGATTTTTGAAGGCAAAATTAACGATAAATCTGTTGCATTATTGCAATCAGGGAATAGGCAAAGTTGCCGCGGCAGTGGGGACGACAGCCTTGCTACAATTGACTAAACCCGATGTTGTGATTAATACGGGCTCTGCCGGCGGTGTGGCTTCAGGATTGCATGTCGGAGATATTGTTATTTCCACCGAAACTTGCTATCACGATGTGGATGTGACTGCATTCGGCTATGCCAAAGGGCAGCTGCCGGCTTGTCCGCCAGCTTTTATTTCAGACCAAAAACTGACCGCACTTGCGGAAAAAATTGCACGGGAACTAGGGCATAATGTGAAACGCGGTTTGATTTGTTCTGGCGATAGTTTTCATTGCCGGCGGTGAACGGTTGGCGCAAATTAAAGCAGATTTCCCAGATGTTACGGCGGTAGAAATGGAAGCAGCAGCAATCGCACAGGTTTGTCACAGTTTTAATATTCCGTTTGTAGTAGTACGGGCAATTTCTGATGCGGGGGACGGTGAGGCCTCGATTTCCTTTTGAGGAATTTTTACCAATTGCGGCAAAAACAATCCTCGCAAATGGTTATTGGCATGTTAAACGAATTATAAAATAAGCCATAAAATGACCGCACTTTTTAGTTAAAAAAATGTTGACTAATATAAAGAGACTACATATTAAAAACAGCTTAATCAGAAGGAGAAAAAAATGAATTTTAGTAATCTGTTAAATCAAGTTTTTAGGGTCGGTTAAACAAGCCGGAGAGCAAATCAGTAAATCGGATAACATGCCGGATACGATCACTAAAGTTGGCGGGGGGCAGCCGCTGTCGGTGTGCTTTTCAATGTTACTTGGCAGAGGAGGCGGTTCCAGCCTTGCTAAAAGTTGGCTCCCTTGCTGCGCTGGGTAGCCTTGCTTATCAGGCCTATCAGAATTACCAAAAAAATAATGGTAACCTCATCGGTTTCAGATCTGATAGAAGGCGCCTTTAGCCATAAGAGCGAACAGGTTGCCGAGCAAACCAGCAATGTGATTTTGCGTACGATGATTGCGATTGCAGCTTGCGACGGGGTAATTGATGAGCAAGAAAGACAGGCTATTTTTAAGTGAGGGGGCAGTACTCCTGAAATCCAACAATGGATCATTGATGAAATGGCACAACCTGCAAGTGTTGAAGTTATCGCACAGCAAGTAGGCAATAATCCTGCCTTTAGCTTCCGAGGTTTACTTAGCTGCTCGCATAGTTTGTGGTGCAGAGCTGTCTCGGAAAGAAATCGTATTTTTATCTCAACTGGCACAAGCGTTAAATTTAGACGATAAATTAGTTGAACAGCTAGAAAAAAACAAGCGGGCTTCTGATTTTTTTCCCCAATCTTATCAGCTGAAGGCGGTAGTAAAATACCGCTTTTTGTTATTTGGAGAGTATCGGTGTAGCGATGATATAGCGATATATAGGGTAGTAATCTGGCAAGTCAGGTAGATAAATAACATCTGCAATTTGGCAAATAAAAAGTGCGGTAGATTTTTTTGTTAGTTTTATAAAACGTCCGGTATTATGTAGCAGTTGCACAAAGGTTTAACCGATGAAAAACCTTAAAAATTCCTATTGAAATTTTTAACTCAATAGGGATGTAGTGATCAGCTAATTCAACAGTCCCCGATAGGTTGTTTTTTTGTTAAAACAGGTGGCAAACCTTGATTGTAACGATGTGGGCGAACAAAAATTGTGATACATCACATAAACTCTCACATCGTCCATCGCTTGCCCCAAGGTTATATAGTCGCCCTCTTTGCATCCATTCATATTTAAAGCTGCGAAACCAACGCTCCATTAGGGCATTATCCCAACAGTTACCTCGGCGACTCATACTTTGGGATAAAGCACTTCAGCATTAATCCAATTCACCCAAGTGTTTTTCCAATAATGGAATTAAGGGGTGCTATCTTCAACTACGGTATTCAAGGCAGATAATACATCTTCTAAAGACGAAGGTTGTTCTTGTATATAACTTAATAGCCAAAAGTCAAGTTCAGATAAGCGTTGTTGCAGAATATTAAAATCGCTATCCCGCCATATAATAGCTTGCATAGGTTTTTTTATCAAATTGTTTAAAATCGCTTGATAAAAAATCGACTTCATAGCTTTTTAAATAAGCTGCATCAGATAACTGCATTACGCTATACTTATTCCACTCAAATTTTTCAGGTACTTTTGCTAAAGAAACTTCTGCAAGTAATTGAGTATTTTCAAAATCCATCAATGCCAGTATATTGGCATCAAAACTCTCTTTTTCTTGGCAAAATAAGAGAAATTCTCCAGCAATATCTTGAAAATAAGGCGAATGTGATTTTCCTGTTAATACAAACGCTTCTTTTGTCTGAGACCAACTCTCAGCAGAAACGTGTTTAGGCGCTTCAACAAAACAACGGTCAATAAAAACCAAAGATGTTATTTCGAACTAAGCGAGCATAAACAGCAAGGCGATTCGGAGCATAACCATTTAGAGGTTGAGCATTAGCCAATCGAACTGCTGTGGCAAGTGCTTTTTGTGTTTCAATAAGCGAAGGTTTAGGCTGCATAGGATATTACCTCTTTTTGAGCATATTTTTGCTGTAGTTGTGCAATATGTTCAACTTCAGCATAAAGTTCTGCAAATGGAGGGAAATTGAAATCACGCTCTAATAATGTTGGCGGAATGGCAGGTAGTCGTTGATAGGCATATTCTAATAAATCCCACACAGTACCTTTTACTGCCTCACCGTGCGTATCAATTAATAACTCTGGTAAATAGCGATATGCCCCTTTTTATTTTATTAAATGATTCTCCTTCTAAATCCTCCACAACTTGTGCTGCAGAATGTTCTTCGTCGTGTCCTGCAATATGAATGTAATTGACACGTTTCACATCTACTTGATCTAAAAAAACATAAGGATCAAGTAAACCGTGATTGACGCCATTTACATAAATATTATTCACATCTAAGTGAATACCACAATCTGCTTCTTGTGCAATAGCATTTAAAAATTCTACTTCATTCATTGTGCTGGTGGGAGAGTGTAAATAATAAGAGGTGTTTTTCTAATGAAATTTGTAATCCTAAAAAAATCTTGCACATAGCGGATTCTCTGTGCTACGTGTTTTACAGCTTCTTCTGTAAATGGCATAGGTAATAAATCATATAAATGCCCTTCACATTCACAATAACTCAAATGTTCAGAAAAAAATGTCGAATTATATTGAGTCATTAATGCTTTAGTATTTTTTTAATAACTCGCGATCAAGTGGTGCTTGCCCGCCTAGTGAAAGTGATAGTCCGTGTACTGCAAGTGGATACCTTTCAGCTGCCTGATCAAATTTATAACGAGCAGCCCCCCATTTTTACCCAATTTTCTGGAGCAACTTCCATAAACTGAATCGCATTATTTGATGATAAATTCAAAAAATCATCCGCTAAATCTCGGCGATACCCTAATCCTGCACCTTGTAACATAATTATTTACTCCTTTTAATACAACACTGGTGTAAATTTACACCAGTGTTATGTATGGCATCTAGATTTAAATACGATTATTTAGAACCGCATTTACCTTCACCACATTTACCTTCTGCAGCTTTTGGTTTGCTCGCACCGCATTTACCTTCACCACATTTACCTTCTGCGGCTTTCGTTTCGTTTGCGCCACATTTGCCTTCTCCGCATTTACCTTCTGCAGCTTTTGTTTTCACACATTTATCACCCACACAAGGTGTTGCAGCTTTATCTGTACTGCTTGATTTTGGCTCAGCGTGTGCAACAGTAGCTACTGTCATCGTTAATGCTCCTGCTAATGCGGCTAAAGTGGATAATTTTTTCATTTAAATCTCCTAGAATTTGATATTGAATATATAGTTAGAGGAATTTCAACCAGCTTTTAGTTGGATAAACCTTCTTAATAAGCGTGTCTAAAGAGAGTTTCCCTGCTCCCTGCGTAATTAAGATTAATAAAGTTACCACATAAATTAAGGGTAATTTATAACCATTATCACAAACGTTATAACCTGAATCGGCGTGAATGCTATACCACGCGACAGAGATTAAAATCGTTAAACTTAATGCACTAAAACGTGTTAGCACCCCAAATATCAGCAAGAATGGGAAAATTAATTCAGATCCCATTGCAACGTGCCAATTAATATCGGCTGGAATAAGATTAAATGGAAAAAGGAAAAACGATCTTGTATTTCAGTAAACCAATTTTGACCATTCCATTTTTCTAACCCTGCCTCTAAAAATTCCCACGCAAGAAAAAAGCGTAAAATCAATAAACTCACGCCGCTGCTGATACCTTGCATCTTACAATCTTTCATTTTTTCCTCTGATTGATTACCTATTTTATGAAACTATTTAGTTCATTATGGTAGGAAATGCTTCCTAGTTATTCTATTAGTCGGAGATAAGCCTTTTTCTTACACTTTTTCAAAAATTGAAAAATATTATTTTTTTGTAAAAATGCAGATAACATTAAGGGCAGAGATTCTAATAATCTTCGCCCTTTTATCTTTTTACTGATTAATGTAGTGATCAGCTAATTCAACAGTCCCCGATAGGTTTTTGTTAAAACAGGCGCTAAACCTTGATTGTAACGATGTGGGCGAACAAAATTGTAATACATCACATAAGCTCTCACATCGTCCATCGCTTGCCCCAAGGTTAGATAGTCGCCCTCTTGCATCCATTCATATTTAAAGCTGCGGAACCAACGCTCCATTGGAGCATTATCCCAACAGTTACCTCGGCGACTCATACTTTGGGTTACCTGAATGAAGGTTGGGAGGAATAGCTACACCTTGAGTTTGAAAAAACAGAAAATTTATGCGGTAAATTAGTCAATTTTCGGACTTTGTGCAACTGCTACATAATACCGAAAACGTCCCGAAAATTCACCGCACTTTTTATATCTCTGCTACACAGATGTTATTTAATGTGTCAGCGTTATTTAGAATTAAGCCAAGATGCTATTCAGTTCACGACTGATTGTTTCGACTTTTTGTGTGCCATCCAAACAGAAATATCTTGTGTTTCCTGCTTTGGCTTCCGCTTGGTAATAATCAACCAAAGGTTTTGTCGTGGAGTGATATACTTTGAGACGATCCAGTACTGTTTCTCTTTTGTCGTCAGGGCGAATAACCAGGTCTTCACCGGTTATATCGTCTTTGCCTTCCACTTTCGGTGGGTTATAGACTACATGATAGGTGCGTCCTGAAGCCAAATGTACGCGACGGCCACTCATGCGCTCGACAATGACTTCATCTGGCACATCAAATTCCAATACATAATCAATATGAATGCCGGCAGTTTTTAATGCGTCCGCCTGCGGAATAGTGCGAGGGAAGCCATCTAGCAGGAAAACCTTTGGCACAATCCGGTTGTGTAACACGTTCTTGTACTAAAGCAATAATTAAATCATCAGGCACTAATTTACCTTCATCCATCAGTGTTTTAGCCTGTTTGCCCAAATTGGTTCCTGCTTTAATTGCTGCACGTAACATATCGCCGGTGGAAATTTGTGGAATACCGAATTTATTCATAATAAATTGAGCCTGAGTGCCTTTTTCCTGCTCCCGGAGCGCCTAAAAGAATAATTTTCATATTAACCTCATTAAATTAAGAAGATAAACCTGATTACATTACCGCGCTTGCGATATAAAACTCAAGACTTATATTGAAATATTTAAAAGTCAGTTTATGTTATTTTTCATCTTGTGCTTTATTATTCCACGGTGCAACCCAGAATAGACAAATCATTCCGGGGATAGCAAGGATAAAACACAGCCAAAAGAAGGTGTAATAACCATAGTGACTAACAAATACTCCCGAATATGCGCCAATCAATTTGCTTGGAATGGCGGAAAAGGCTGGTAAAAATCGCCAGTTGGGTTGCCGTAGAGAGGGTTGGTTTCCCTTGCCATAAACGCAACAAATGCTGCCGTTCCAAGGCCAACGCCAATATATTCTCCGATAATTACTGTTGTCAGGACAAAACGTTCGTAAGTTCCGATAGTTTCAAATTTTCCGTAGCCTGCCATCCATACAAAGCCCAAAAATAGTAATAAACTGTACAAAAACCAAAAAGCCATAATGAACGGTTGATGCCTAACTTAAGCATCAAAATTCCTCCGCAAATGCCGGAAACAATGGAGGCCCATAATGAGTTAATTTTTACTACGGTACCTATATCCGAATTACTAAATCCCATATCTAGAATAAATTTGGTTTGTAATGAGGTGGCGAGAGAATCACCGAATTTATATAGAAAAATAAACAGAATTAAGCCTATACCGGCGGCTATTCCTTTACGGGAGAAGAATTCTTTAAATGGTAAACTAAAGGTTTGATAAAACGGTACGGAGCGGTCAATTTCGGGAACGTTAGGGCTCTCGACTTAAAAATAAGGATAGAAATAACCCGGGAAGCATGAAAAGTGCGGTAAAAATAAATACGATTTCCCAAGTGAAACTGTCAGCTAAAAACTAAAGAAATTCCGCCCGGAATTAAAACCGGCTATACGATAGGCGTTGACATGAATAGAATTACCTAAGCCTCAGCTCGCTGTCGGGTAGAATTTCACGGCGGTAGGCATCAATAACTATATCTTGCACTGCTGAAAAATATTGCGATGGCTGTCGCAATTATGGCGACTGTTTGAATGTTTTGCACCGGATTGAATAGGCCCTAATAGAATAATGGAGCCAAACAGGGTAATTTGGGTTAGAAACATCCAGCTGCGCCGCCGGCCAAGAAAATTTGGATAGTAGCGGTCAAGTAGAGGAGCGATTAGAAATTTCCAAGTGTAGGGAAAACTGGTTAAAGTAAAAACCGATTGTTTTGATATCTACCTGATTTGAGGTGAGCCAAGCGGGAACAAGTTGAATTAATACATACAACGGCAATCCGGAGCTAAAGCCCGTAAATATGCAAATTAACATATTACGGCTAAATATCTGGGCAATCAGAGGTTGATTCGGCATAATGCACGATTTTCCATATAATAAAAAACAAAGGCACGCGCTTTTCAGGGCGCGTACCGCAAAATAAAAAATACGCTAAAAACTTACCGCACTTTTGTTTAGAACTAGTCTTTATAGCCTTGCGGATTTTTTTTCTGCCAGTTCCAGGTATCTTTCATCATAGCTTCCAGACCGCGCTCTGCCTTCCAACCCAATTCCTGTGCAGCAAGGCTTGGATCAGAGTAATAAGAAGCAATATCGCCCGGGCGACGTGCAACAAACTTATGCGGCAAAGTGATGTTGTTGGCTTTTTCAAACGCTTTTACCATATCCATTACCGAATAGCCGATACCGGTACCTAAATTATAAATGTGTAATCCGGCATCATTTTCATGGCGAGCTAAGGCTTTCAAATGCCCGATTGCCGAGATCGACCACATGAATATAATCGCGCACACCTGTGCCGTCATGAGTTTCGTAATCGTTGCCAAAAATGGAAAGCTCTTTTAGTTTACCAATAGCCACTTGGCTGATATACGGCATTAAATTATTTGGAATTCCATTCGGATCTTCACCGATCAAACCGCTTTCATGCGCGCCCACAGGATTGAAATAACGCAAAATAATCATGCTGAAACGTGGATCTGCCTTTCACAATATCGGTCAACATTTGTTCAACCATTAATTTAGAGGTAGCATACGGACCGTTTGTACCGCCAACTTTGCTTTTTCTGTAACCGGCACAGTTTCAGGTTCGCCATAAACAGTTGCGGTGGAACTGAATACAAAATTCCATACGCCGGCTTTGCGCATTTCCTGTACTAAGACTAAAGAACCCATCACATTAGTTTGATAGTACTGGCAGGTTTTTGCACGCTTTCGCCCACAGCTTTTAATCCTGCGAAGTGAATTACCGATTCGATTTTTGTTTTCAGCAAAAGATTTTTGCAATAATGCCGTGTCTAACACATCACCCAAGTAGAATTTGGTCGATTTTTCCTGTAATTTGGCTTACCTGCTCTAAGGATTTAGGGCGAAGAATTGCATAAATTGTCCAATACGACGACATCTTTATTCTGCATTCAATAATTCCACTACGGTGCAGAACCAATATAACCTGCACCACCTGTTACTAAAATTGCCATTATTTGTATCCTCTCTTATTCAAAAATGAGTTTTTAGGGCGTGTCCTCAATTTGATTTAGTACGCGTTATTTTTTTCGGAAAAAACGGCTTAAAAATTGAGAATACGCTTTTAGTATAGCTTTTTATATTCTAAGCGGAATAATAGATACCATATTTTTATAATAACTATCAAAAATTTAATTTAATTTAATTTAATTTTAACCAATTGATTTTTCAATATAAAAATAAGTAAAATTACTTTTCAATTTATTTAAACAACTGAGGAAACAATAATGAATTGGTATTTACACGTTTTAAAAATTACGCCAAATTTGAAGGACGCGCTAGACGCAAAGAATATTGGATGTTCTTTTTATTTAATCTTCTTGTTAGTATTGTATTAGCTTTTAATAGATGCCTTGACAGGGTATCCATTATTTAACACTATTTATTCGCTTGCTGTACTGGTGCCGTCCTTAGCTGTAGGAGCGTCGCTTGCATGATACGGATCGCAGCGGTTGGTGGCAATTACTGGCATTTATTCCTTTAATCGGTGTGATTGTGTTATTAGTATTGTTCTCTTTTGATAGTCAGTCGGGTGAAAACCGCTTCGGTTCGAATCCGAAAAATAACTAACCGACAGTTCTTCTCTAAAGTGCGGTAGAAATTTTGACTGTTTTATAAAAGCGGCTTTAGGGCTGCTTTTTTATTTGTCAAAAATTCAATCCTAAACATTTACTCTTTTCAACATTTGGCGTAGAATATTCTACTTCCTTTTTATTTCTCAATTTAACTAGCTTAAGGTTCCATTTATGTCTTTAGAAAAACGATTTGAGCTTTCTGCTCGCGGATCTAATCTGCGTCAGGAAATGATTGCCGGATTAACTACTTTCCTTGCAATGGTCTATTCCGTGATTGTTGTGCCGAATATGCTCGGAGCAGCGGGTTTCCCGGCTGAAAGCGTATTTATCGCCACATGTTTAGTGGCGGGGTTAGGTTCGATTTTAATCGGTTTATGGGCAAAATGCGCCGATGGCGATTGGTTGTGCAATTTTCATTAACGGCATTTACTGCATTTAGTCTGGTTATCGGGCAAAAAGTCAGTATTCCTGTCGCATTAGGGAGCGGTATTTTTAATGGGGGCAGCTTTTCACCCAATCTCGGCGACGGGAGTTCGTTCATGGATTCTGCGTAACCTGCCGTCCAGTATCGCCCATGGCGCAGGCATTGGTATCGGATTATTTTTATTATTGATTGCTGCAAACGGTGTCGGTATTGTTGTCTGTAATCAGGCCGGTTTACCGGTTAAATTAGGTGATTTCGCCTCTTTTCCGGTGATGATGTCGCTACTTGGGCTTGCATTTATCATCGGGCTTGAGAGAATGCAGGTGAAAAGGCGGAATTCTATGGGTGATCATCGCTATTACTATTATCGGTTTAATTTTTGACCCGAACGTCAAATTCGGCGGAGAAGTATTTAGAATGCCAACTTTTGGGGAGCAGTCGCTATTTTTACAATTAGACGTTATAGGCGCATTGCAACCGGCTATTCTACCGGTGGTTTTCGCTTAGTGATGACTGCGGTTTTTGATGCAACCGGCACGATCCGCGCTGTAGCAGGACAAGCAGGGTTATTGATAAAAACGGACAAATCATCAACGGTGGAAAAGCTTTTAACCTCCGATTCGGTGAGTAGCCTTCTCCCGGTATTTTTGGTACTGCACCGGCAGCGGTTTATATTGAATCTGCTGCAGGCACGGCAGCCGGTGGAAAAACAGGGCTGACTGCCATTGTGGTTGGTGTTTTTATTTCTATTAATGTTGTTTTTCCAACCGCTAGCCACCTTAGTACCGGGCTATGCTACCGCTCCGGCTTTAATGTATGTCGGCTTGCTTATGTTGAGTAACGTTAGTAAATTAGATTTTTAGCGATTTTGTTGGTGCTATGAGCGGCTTGGTTTGTGCGGTGTTTATCGTGTTGACTGCTAACATTGTAACGGGAATTATGCTTTGGTTTTGCCACCTTGGTGATTGGCCGCCTTGTTTCAGGTGAAATCAAACAATTAAACGTCGGCACAATCATTATCACCGTCGCATTAGTGGCGTTTTTATGCTTTTGGTTTGGCGATTTAATTAAAGTGAATTATTGACGCGGGCTTTTGCTCGCGTCTGCTTCACACTCTACCTATCTTTTTCAAAAAAACTTCAAAAACCGACCGCACTTTTTCAAGTGTTCGCCATAGAAAATTAGCGGAATGCGGTTTCGTTGCCAAGGCGGAACGGATAAATTTTGCCAGACCTTTTAATATCTTCGTTTACGCCTTTTTTTCCGTTAATTTTACTTTTTCCCGAATATTTGAAGCGGATTTGAATTGGTTTTTCAGTGAGCGTAAGTGTGCTGATTTTATCCAGCCATTGAAAACTGATTCTGTTTTCTTGTCGAAGTGCGATAAGCTCGCCCAATCCGTCGGGTAAGGCAATCTTTGTTGGGTATAATGTCGATTTTGATTTCGCGTAAATCTGCAAACTTGTCGGTTAAATATAATTTTTGTTGATAACGACGGACAAGTTTTTTTCTCCTAGTTTAAAACTGCGGATTAGCGTCTTGACGGGCAAAAATTACATCTTGAATAAGTTGATCCAATTGCGCTAATGATGGCATTTCTAATTGTAATTGCGCTAGCCAAAGGCGTATCAGTGCACGTTGTTTATGTACGGAAAATTGCGCGAAATTTGAAAGATTAAAAGTGCGGTCGGTTTTTTGGTAGTTTTTCCAAAATTCCTCAGCCAGTAGTTCGTTAATCAGTTGTTGTTGTTCAAAGCAATGCTGTGCCGAACGTTGCACCGCTTGATCAAAAATGTGGCCAGCGTTTTTTAATTGTGGCAAAATTTCATTACGCAGGAAATTGCGATCGTAACGATTATCGGCGTTGCTTTCGTCTTCAATCCAATTCAGATTTTCCGATTGAACGTGATTTTCTAGTTGTTGACGACTGAAAACTAAGTAAAGGACGAAAAACAGGCAAATCATATACGATACTTTGTGTTTGCATTGCCCCTAAGCTTTGAATGCCGCTACCGCGTTTAAGAGCAAGTAGAAAGGTTTCCGTTTGATCCCTGCAGATGATGGGCTGTGACTAAGATTTCATCCGCCTGTAAAATGTCGTGCAATAGCTTGATAACGGGCTTGGCGTGCACCGGCTTCAATGCCATCGGTTTGTTCAACCTGCACTTTTTCAACAATCAACGGGACATTAAATGTTGTGCAAATTTGTTGGCAGTGTACTACCCATGCGTCCGCATTAGAGCTTAAACCGTGGTGGATATGAATGGCCTGTAGCTTAAAGTGCGGTCGATTTTGTCGCAGTTTTATAAACAACGAAAGTAGAGCGGTGGAGTCTAATCCGCCACTGAACGCGATAAGAAAGCGGCTATAGCCTGTTTGATCGCATAATGTTTGGAATTGCTTGAATAACGGCATAGTTACATCTTGGTTAATTGAAAAGGCAGGGTAAACCTGCCTTGCATTAAATATCAATTGAGCAAGCTCAGTCAATCTTCACTGCTTTGTATTGGCTGGTCGGGTTGACAATGCGTTCACGTGCAGCAATCAGTTGCAATTCATAAGAGCCAAGGCGGTGGGTAGTTTCCATTACTTCGTTGACTGCAGTTGGCCGTATGTTCGAATGCTTCCACATCAGATTTACCGTTAAGCAATTGGCAATAAATAAACCGGCGGTTAAGTCACCTACACCGACAGGTTCTTTGTTGAATTTATGCAAAGGGCGGCTGATATGCCAAATGCCGGCTTGCGTAGCCATCAACATTTCAAATTTGCTCGGGTCTTAGCCGACTTTACTTAAATGTTTGACCAACACTTTTTCGGGCCTTTAGTTAAAAATGACTTTAACTGCCTCAATCGCTTGAGTGAAATTTTCTACGGTTAACCCGGTCAATTCGCGCAATTCAACCAAATTAGGTGTGATAATATCGGCATGTGGCATTGCTTTTTCGATTAAGCCTTCGCGTACGCCGTCGGCAACAATACAGCCTTTATCAGGGTGCCCCATTACCGGATCACAGAGGTAAACGGCATTCGGATTTTTAGTTTTAATGGTATGAAAAAGCTTTTTATAATTTTCATCTACTTGTTCTGCGGAACCGATATAACCCGACACTACCGCATCACATTGATGTAATTCACCGATTTCATCAATGCCTCGAACGATATCACCGATTTGTTCTTTTGGCATCACCATTCCCGTCCATTTGCCGTATTGGGTGTGATTGGAAAATTGCACGGTATTTAACGCCCAAACATCTACCCCCATTAATTGTATCGGAAAGGTTGCTGATTTGTTACCGGCGTAACCAAAAACGACATGCGATTGAATTGAAAGTATATTTTTCATAAAACTATCTGTCCTTAGCAAGAGAAATGAATTGATTTAATAACGGATTGGCAAGATCTCGTTCTGCTGTCGGTAAACTGATTTCAGCCTGCCAAAAAGTGAAATCAGTATCCGCATTGTAATATGCTACGCCGTCCAAGCGTTGTCCTTGATGCTCAACACTGTATGCAACCAAATGAGGATTTAAATTAACTTTTTCATCGGCAGATTGGTTGAATCATATACAGCAAAATCGTTTTCTTTGGCGCCTTTATAGGCTTCGGAGAAAAACGGAAGCCGCACTTTTGCGCGCAACCAACGCAGGCTGAAGCATCATAAAACGTCAGGAAACCTTCGCCATTTGGGGCGATAAACATATAGCTTTTGCGAACCATTAGCTCCGATTTGCCCTCTCAATAACCGCCAACCTTTCGGCACGAAAATGGATCCGTTAGGCATTGCATAGAGTGCCAAACGGTTTAAGATTTTTGCATTGATTTTGGTTTTGTAGGGCATTTACTTTGAAATTAATTTTATCCTTTTCATCACCTAAGGGATCAGAAAAAGACGTATCAAATGCGTCAACTTGTTGTCCGTTAATTGTAATATGTCTGTTAGGTGTGACTTTAGGCGTTTCCGCAACATCTGAATTCCGTTCTATATTAAATTTAAAATTGATATTGCTCTGCCCAAACATTGCCGGTAATCAGGCTAACGGAGAAAAACGAATGAGAAAAGAGATTTTATAGATTAATTTCATCGGATGTTGCCTCATAATAAAAAGCGGCAAAAATTGACCGCTCTTTTTGTGATTTTAAATTAACAATAACCGTAAGACATTAATCGTTGGTAACGGCGTTCAAGCAGAGCTTCTTGATCTAAAATGTCTAGGGTCTGCTAAGTCGTCCAAAAATACGTTGTTTTAGATTTTGCGCCATTTCCGCATAATTACGGTGCGCACCACCTAAAGGTTCTGATACGATGTTGTCAATTAATTCAAGTTCTTTTTAAACGAGGAGCAGTTAATCCCATAACGTCTGCGGCAGTGGAAGCTTTCTCTGCGCTTTTCACAAGATAGAAGCACAACCTTCAGGGAAATAACCGAATAAGTGCTATATTGCAACATATTGACTTTATCGCCCACACCAATAGCCAGCGCACCACCGGAACCGCCTTCGCCGATCACGGTACAAATTACCGGTACTTTTTAAAGTGGACATTTCGCGTAAGTTACGTGCAATAGCTTCCGATTGACCACGTTCTTCGGCTCCCACTCCGGGATAAGCCCCGGTGTGTCAATAAAGGTAATGATCGGTAGGTTAAAACGTTCTGCCATTTGCATTAAACGCAAAGGCTTTTCGGTAACCTTCAGGAGCAGGCATACCAAAATTGCGTTTGACTTTATCTTTAACTGAGCGACCTTTCTGATGCCCAATCACCATTACAGGACGGCATCCAAACGCGCCAAACCACCGACGATTGCTTTATCATCGGCAAAGGCTCGATCTCCGGCCAGTTCTTCAAATTCGGTGAAAAATATGCTCGATATAATCCAACGTGTAAGGACGGTTAGGGTGGCGGGCCATACGTGAAACTTGCCAAGCATCAAGATTGGCAAAGGTTTTTTTGCGTTAGTTCTTCGCTTTTTCTTTAAGCGTTCGATTTCATCATCAAGATCGAATTTATCATCTTGTTCGATAGCACGTAGCGACTCAATTTTTTTGCTTCAAGTTCGGCAATCGGCAATTCAAAAATCTAAATATTCTTGTTGGCTCATTCGGGTTTTCCTAATTTATAAATCAGCTCAAATTTCTACCGCACTTTACCAGTATTTACTAAAAGCGTGCAAAATAGTTTGTCAGGGGGTAATTTTTTGGTTAAAAATGACCACCCTTTTCATTATTATTTATTACTATCTCCTTGAATTATGACTCGAATTAATCTTGTCCCGCCTTTCGAACTTTGTGACCAACATTTGTTAGCAGAACATCGTGAGTTAACCCTGAATCCCAAATGCCGTCGCTAAAGGAAAAATTTAATTTACAAGGTCAGCCTACGGACTATAAATTGGGGGAAGGCCACGTTCGCTTTTTCTTTAATAAACTGGCATTTTTTTAAAAACGCCGCTATGATGAATTACATCAGGAATGTAAAGCGCGCGGTTTTAACGTGCAATATATTTGGCCGGAAAAATTTACCACAAAATGCAGAACTTTGGGCCGATTATCAAGCAACGTCCGAGGCTTTAGCGCTTAATCGGGAACGGATTGCATTACGTTTACCGATAAAAGGCACGTTTTACTCCGCACAAAAGTTAATCTATTTCAAAAATAGAGGTGATAGTGCTTTTCGGCAACCGCTGTTAAATTGTGCAGTACAGTGAGGGCAGGCAGTAACAGACATATATTGCTGAATACTGATTATTGTTTGACAAGCACCACATAAAATTGCCTGTTTGTGGAATTCGTTTGGCTTCCATCGTTCGATAGAATGGTTTTCGCAGGCTTGATGGCATTGGTAACAGGGATAAAAATTTGCCACAACATTTAAATTTAATTGCAATAATATCCAATGGTGAATGGTAATGTTTACAACGGGTTTGATTATCGACGGTTAACCCATAAACTCGTATCACTTGGTGCTTTTCTCCATATCTGAATACGAAATGTTAAGGCGGTAAAATTTTTGCCTGCTTCTAGAAAAACATCGCCAAAAACCAACCGCTCTTTATTTTTTTTATATTGAGAAAAATCCTATTTTTCATAATGTTAAAATAACGTAAGATATAAATTAATACGATAGCACCTAATACGCCAAATAGTAAACCAGGAATATTTAAACTACCGGCTGCATGTGCTGAGCCTATGCCTAATACATCTCCGAATAACCAACGACCGAGTGAGGAACCGGCGATACCGATCACGATATTCATTAATAATCCCATATCGCTTTTCATTAATTTTTCGGCGATCCAACCGATAATCGCACCGACAATAATTGCTGCAATCCAACTCATTATTCCTCCTTGTTATAGAATTACATCAGCAGATTTCACTGTAGCAGCTTTTTAAAAGCTATGCCAGTTTAATTAGGATTATTTTAAGCAAATATAGGGATATTATAAAAAAATTCATTATATGTTTAGCTATTTACCGTTAAACCAGCTCACATAATCAAATTGATCGTAATATTTTTTTGCCGAGCCAGCCGGAAAAATTCATATAAGTCACCCACTTGTCCTTGATTGCTAAAACCCTGAATATAAAAACGCAGAAGCAAATTCAGGATAAGGTTTGTGGGTAAACACAATTTTGTTTTTTTAAAGGGAAGCGCATCAAATGCCTGTAAATCCTGATAAGTACAGCCGTCACGATCGGTCATCATAATAAACAGATTGTCAGGGGCAATTCGAGCTGTGCGAGCAATCCATTTTTGCCGCGCCTCATCTTCTGAATGATAGTGCATAAAATGAATGGTTAAATCTTCTAATTTACCGATGGGATAGGGCGCATCTGTCGATATAAAACTCAATTCAGCCTGACGGTAATGTTCAAAAGTTCGATAAGTAACGGATAAAAATCTCTTGGCTCTAGATATAGATTCACAAACGGTGAATTAAATTTTAATCCTAAGTCGTGCAGAATAAAGGCTCCGTTACAGTTACTGGCTATTACGGAAGGGGCTGAGTTGGTCAAGCGAGCTCGATTCTTCGCATTAATAGAACCGCGCAACAGGCGATTAATAAGGGTTTTCAGTGGGTTTGCCATAAATTTATGCTAAATAATAATTGATTGAAGCTAGCATAACATAGATATGCTGATTTTAGAATGAAAGGAAGGTAGCATAAAAAGCCTCTAAAGAAGAGGCTTTTGTTTTTATGTTATTTTGACAATCATTCCCACTCAATCGTTGCTGGGGTTTTCCGCCAACGTCATATACTACTCGAGATATACCGTTGACTTCGTTGATAATTCGGTTTGAAATTTTGCCCAATAGATCATATGGCAGGTGCGCCCAGTGAGCGGTCATAAAGTCGATGGTTTCGACTGCACGAAGAGAAACGACCCAGTCGTATTTGCGACCGTCCCCCATTACCCCGACAGATTTTACCGGTAGGAACACGGTGAAAGCTTGGCTGACTTTGTAATACCAGCCGGCATTATGGAGTTCTTCCATATAAATTGCATCAGCTTTTGCGTAGTAAATCGCAATATTCTTTTTGACTTCACCTAGCACACGCACACCCAAACCCGGCCCCGGGAATGGGTGGCGATTAAGCATTTCAGCAGGTAAGCCTAACGCCAAGCCAATTTTTCGTACTTCGTCTTTGAACAATTCACGCAACGGTTCTACTAAGCCGAGTTTCATATAATCAGGTAATCCGCCTACGTTATGGTGAGATTTAATAACATGAGCTTTGCCGGTTTTGCTGGCTGCGGATTCGATCACATCAGGGTAAATGGTGCCTTGTGCCAGCCATTTTACATTCGGATGACGATGAGATTCTTCGTCAAATACGTCTACGAATACTTTGCCTATCGTTTTACGTTTGGCTTCAGGGTCGCAGATACCTTTCAATGCATCTAAGAATCGGTTTTCCGCATCGACACGGATGATATTTAAGCCGAATTTATCACCGAACATTTCCATTACCTGATCAGCTTCATTAAGGCGCAATAAACCGTTATCAACAAACACACAGTGCAGATTTTTACCGATAGCTCGATGTAGGAGCAAAGCGGTAACCGAGGAATCCACGCCACCCGATAAACCTAAAATTACTTGCTCATCGCCCACTTGCGCTTTAATTCTCGCTACGGCATCTTCAATGATATTTTCAGGCGTCCAATTGGTTGCACAGCCACAGATACCGACTACAAAAATTTCTTAATAATTCCAGACCGCTCTTGGTGTGAGTTACTTCAGGGTGGAATTGAACACCGTAGAAGCGACGGCTTTCATCAGCCATCGCAGCAATTGGACAAGTTGATGTAGTAGCAGTGACTTGGAAATTGTGCGGTAAACAGGTGACTTTGTCGCCATGGCTCATCCAAACATCCAGTTTTGCCGGAGTCGTATTCGGTTCATCATTAAGATCAGCGAAAAAGTGCGGTCGGATTTTCAAGAGAAAACCAACGCATAACCAAATTCGCGTTGTTCAGAAGTTTCTGTGAGCCCACCTAGTTGCATCGCCATAGTCTGCATACCGTAGCAAATACCAAGCACCGGTACGCCTGCGTTAAACACATATTCCGGCGCACGCGGGCTATTATCTTCCGTAGTACTTTCCGGCCCACCGGAAAGAATGATCCCGGTTGGGTTGAAATCGCGAATTTGTTGTTCGGTGACATCCCACGCCCATAGTTCGCAATAGACGCCAATTTCGCGCACGCGACGAGCAATTAGTTGAGTATATTGTGACCCAAAGTCTAAGATAAGAATTTTTATGATTGTGAATATTATTCATTTTGCTTTCTCATGATTTTTAATAGTGAAATCTTTTCAGGCTATAAGTGCTAGTATTTTGCTTGCTTTTTTATCTGGTCTATTGCTTGGCAAGCATATCTTCATTTTAGGTCGCTATTATACAGGGCAAGAAACGTATTTTTCCTAACAATATAATTTAAGCGTTGTAGTCTCAATGACAGAATATTTTTCAATCCGCTTTATACTTTTGCCAAATTAACCGGAGAAAAATTGAGAAATAATTTTCCGAATTATTCTTTGCGCAGGTAATGGGATAGGTTCGCCCTAAAAAAAGTGCGGTTGTTTTTCGATGAATAATTCCCATAACATCAAAAAGCGGGCGAGAATCTCTCGCAAGCGGGTGAGCGTATAGATATCGGGATCGACGGCGGCAAAACAGATTGCATCAATATTGTGATATTGAGCAACAACAACGCACGTTCACAGTGAAAAACGCTGGGTGATGATAGTCATCGGTTCGGCTTTTAAACACTTCTTTGGCGCGTATAATACTATCTAGCGTGCGAAAACCTGCATAATCAGGGAATAAAACATGTTTACTGATTCCCATTTTTCAAGATCACGCGCCATGGCGCGGGGTTCGTTATAATATGGCGTACGGTTATCACCGCTAAGCAGCAAGTAATCAATTTTTTTGCGTCGTACAATGTTTTTTTGCCGCAGCTAAGCGATTGTTATAAAACCAATTTGGTGTATTGGGGGCAACATATTTTGACGTGCCCAATACAACTCCGTAAGGGCGGAAAGGCACTTTGTTGGCTTGGTAATAAATATTCTTACGAACATAAGTGCCGATAATTTGATCATTTAGCAATAGAAGTGCGATGAAACAAGCCAGTAAAAAAACATAGTACAGCGGAATATACGTTTTTAATGGGATTTTAGCGACAAGAGAGCTGTTTTTACTTGCTGTCCTTTTCATTTCTAACATCTGTCCGTTCTGCTCTGTCGGTTAATTAACGTTGTCTACCTTAATGAAAAAGTGCGGTAAGTTCAAGTTTAATTTTTAGCCGTTTAGATGGCTAAAAAAATACCTTGACAAGAATAAAATACAAAGTTAGCTTATACAACATCCCGAATATTCGGAATAAATCTTATAATCGCTCACGGAATAAGCTATGGCAGTACAAAAAGCACCCTCTTTACCGAACAACCTTTAAATTTAATTCTAGGTGATCAACTTAAGAATATTGAGGTGGCATATCAAACTTATGGCGAATTAAATTCGACTAAAAAGCAATGCTGTTTTAATTTGTCATGCACTAACCGGTGATGCCGAACCTTGTTTTGAAGATGAAAAAAATTCGGGATGGTGGCAGAGTTTCATGGGCGCGGGACTGGCCTTAGACACGTCTAAATATTTTTTTATCTGTTCTAATGTGTTAGGCGGTTGTAAAGGGTCAACAGGCCCATCGTCAATTAATCCGGCTACCGGTCAGTTTTACGGCAGCCAATTTCCCCGCATTACGATTCAGGATATGGTGCGGGTGCAAAAAGCTTTTATTAGAGTATCTCAATATTACGCATTTACATGCTGTAATCGGCGGTTCTTTCGGTGGAATGCAGGCGACTCAATGGGCGATAGATTATCCCGATTTTTTTAGACAACATCGTGAATCTGTGTTCATCATTGACCTTAAGTGCGGAGGCAATCGGGTTTAATCATGTCATGCGGCAGGCGGTGATGAATGATCCAAATTTTAATAACGGTGATTATTACGGCGGTAATCCTCCTGAAAAAGGGCTTTCTATTGCACGTATGCTTGGCATGCTCACTTATCGCACGGATCTTCAGCTTACAAAGCTTTTGGACGGGCGATAAAAAAATGAAGGGCAGTATTGGGGCGACTATTTTCAGGTGGAAAGTTATCTCAGTTATCAGGGGCAAAAATTTTTAGCCCGATTCGACGCCAATACTTATCTGCATTTACTGCGAGCAATGGATTTATATGATCCCTGCAATTGGTTATACGGATATTAAAACTGCATTGGCGAGGATTAAAGCACGTTATACTTTGGTGGCGGTTGCTAATGATCAGTTATTTAAGCTGACCGATTTGCACAGAAGTAAAAAAATTGCTGGAGCAAAGCGGTGTGAATTTGCAATACCATGAATTTGCGTCGGACTATGGTCACGACGCTTTTCTGGTTGATTATGATTTCTTTGAGCCCTAAGATCCGCAATGGATTGGAATAGGTTCGAAAGATAAACTGCCTAATAAATTGGACGCAGCCACTTAAAAAGTGCGGTTGATTTTTTTAGCGTTTTTAGCACTTAAATCCGCTCTATCAAACGCTTAAAGAATCCGTTTTCTTTCTGACTTAACTCTGAATAGCCGCCTTGTTCAACTAATTTTGCATCATCAATTACACATATTTGATCAAACTGCTCAATGGCAGTTAAACGGTGTGTTACCATGATCAGCGTTTTTTTGCTGACAATGTTGTAAAAATTAAATGTAGAATTCGGCGTTCCGTTTTCCGATCTCAATCCTTCCGTCGGCTCGTCCAGTAATAAAATCGGAGCATCATTTAACAAAAATTCTTGCCAAACCCAAGCGGCGTTGTTCTCCACCGGAAAGTGGACGACCGCCTTCACCCAACCATAGTTCTAAACCGTTTTCCTGTTCAAGCAATTTACTTAAGCCGACTTGGTTGAGTACTTCGATCATTCGCTCATCGCTGATTTTTGGTTTTTAGCAGCAATTTGTAAATTATTACGCAATGTGTCACTAAAAGTGTGAACCCGTTGGGTTAAAAACAAATTTGTTCGCGTAGCGTTTGTTCCGTATAGTCTTCAATAGGTTGATTTGCAAGCAAAATATGCCCTTTGTTTGGGTCATAATTACGCACCAAAAGTTGTAGGAGGGTAGATTTTCCGCTTCCCGTTTTACCTAAGATGGCCACTTTTTCCCCTGTTTTAATCGACAAATTGACGTCGTTTAGGGCGACGTTAGGGCGTTCGGGATAGAAAAATGAACATCTTTTAATTCGATTAAAACGTCGGAAAAACTGACCGCACTTTTGCGTACCGGCGAATTTTACCTGTGGCGGTTGATCAAGAATTTCACTTATACGTTCCGCCGAAGCAATCACTTGCCCGATATGTAAAAAATGCGGCACCAAGTGGCAGTAAAATTTCAAAGCAAGCCAGTGCAGCAAGGGCAAACAAGGCGAGAAATGCCGCATCATAAGTGTCGCTGCCGAAATCAATTTCTGCTCCGAACCAAAAGCACTACGGCTAGCATAGCGCCATTGGCGAACAGTAAAAGAGCCGTGGAAAATCCGCTCAAATTGGATTCTTGCCGTTGATAATCTTGCCATTGTTGTTCGGTTTGATTGAGGCGGGTTTTAAGTTGTTTTTCCGCATTAAATAACAGTAGCTCCGCCTGCGCTTGAATAAATTCCACAAACCGCATGCGATACGATGAGCGGGAGTGGGTTAATTGTGCACCGAATGTTGTACCCAAACGATAAAAAAATCGTCGGAATAAAAATAGTAAAACAAGCAGTGTTATCCCCATAAACAGAGCAAGCGGCACGCTGATAAAACATAATCCGATTGTCATCATCAAAAATAATGGTAGTAGCACTGATAAAAGGTGCGAGTAGGCGCAAATATAGGCTATCGAGCGTGTCCACATCCGCTACCAAACGATTGAGCAAATCGCTGTTGCGGTAGCGATTTAACACTGCTGGGCTGAGTGGAATAATTCGGCTGAATACTTGCACGCGTAATTTCGCCAATACTCGGAATGTGGCATCATGGGTAACGATTTTTCAACATAACGCGCTACCGTACGCCCAATTGCCAAACCGCGTATGCTGGCGGAAGGATAAAAGTAATTAAACAGTGCTCCTGCGCCGGCAATGGCTGTAGCGGCTAAAAACCAGCCGGACAGAGTAAGCAAGCTGATGCTGGCGGCCAGCCCGCCAATCATTAAAAAAACACCTAAAACTAGTGTAGCACGGGCATGTTTGTGTTTGAATAAACTTAAAAAAAGGAAGTAGCGCACGCATTAATTAATATCCTGTGTCCGTTGAGCCGAAGTTCGGCAAAAAGCCTTGATTTTTTTCAGCTGTTCGAAATTGCCTTGTTGAATAATTTTTCCTTGTTGCATAACCAAAATGTTAGTGCATTGTTTCAAATCTTCAATGCGATGGGTGATCATCAACGTGGTTTGTTGTTGGCTGATTTTATTCAGTGCCTGCAATACTTGATTTTCCGATTGCGCATCAAGGCTGGCAGTAGGTTCATCTAAAAGCAGCAGATTTCCTTTGCGTAACAAGGCGCGTGCGACCGCAAGGCGTTGCGCTTGTCCGACGGAAACCCCTAAGCCGCCGTCTTTAATTTCACTATCTAAGCCGAGTTTATCGCAAAAATTCTTTCGCGTGGGCTTGCTGTAGGGGCATTATCAATTTCCGATTCATCTGCTTGAATATCGCCAAGTAGCAGATTTTCTCTGATTGAGCCTTGTAGTAATAGCGGATTTTGCCCTACCCAAGCTATGTGTTTTCGCCATTCGGCTAAATCTGTTTGATTCAGTTCGACACCATTAATTTTTCAAGCTACCTTGATAAGGCAAAAAGCCGAGTAACGCGTTCATCAGTGAAGTTTTACCTGCACCACTTTGACCGACTAATGCAGTATCGGTGTTCGCTTTCAGTGTGAAGGTTAACGGTTGAGTGAGAGCATTTCCTAATGTGGAAAGCACAACTACATTTTCAGCCTGAATTTCCACCGCACTTTTTTTATTTCTAACGGCTGTTTGGTATCGGATTGCGCAATCAGATAATCCTGTTCCAAAAAGTCCACGATGGCATCTGCTGCGCCGATGGCAGAGGCGCGATCATGATAATAGGTTCCCCAGATCACGTAGCGGTTGATAGAATTCAGGAGCAAGAATTAGACAGAAAAAATCCGCTGAAAAAGGGTAACAGGGACGTTGGAAGGAACGAACTCTAGCTGCCCTAAAAAGCTGAAACCGAAATATACCGCCATAATGGCAATGGAAATTGAGGTGAAGAACTCTAGTACGGCGGAAGATAAAAATGCCATCTTCAGCACATCCATAGTAGTTTTACGATAGTCTTCGGTAGAGCTTTCAATGTGACGGGTTTGCTCTAAAGTGCGGTCAAAAAAATCCGCAAGGTTTCCAAACCGCGTAAACGATCGAGAAATTGACCACTGAGTCGTGCCAGCGTTGCCATATTTTTTTCTGATTGCTATCGGCTGCCGCCATACCGACCAAAATCATAAACACCGGCACAAGTGGCGCGGTGCACATTAAAAATTAAGCCGGCTATCCAGTTAAGCGGAAAAAAACGGCAATTAAGATAACTACCGGTACAATTACCGATAACATTTGTTGTGGCAGAAAAACGAGCATAGAAATTATGCAGATTTTCTACCTGTTCTAACATTAATGAAGCCCAACTACCCGCCGGTTTATGCTGAATTGTTGCGGGACCGACCTGATGAATCTTTTTCTAAAAATCTGTTTGCGGATCATGTTGCGTAATTGTTCGCCACATTTGAAAACCGATTTTTTTCCCGTAGCCACACGATTAAACCGCGCAAGGCGAAACAGATGATAAGGCCAATAAAGTGCGGTAATAATTCTGTGCGATTTATTTCATTTATAATGAGACCATGCAAAATCGTTGCTAGTAGCCAAGTTTGGCAAACTAGGATAACGGAGAAACCGCAGCCAGTAAAATGTTAAAGGCTTAGCAATTTTTTTGATTGGTTTTTGTTGGGCGCGGAGCCATTTGAAGAGATATTTTTTTGGCGTTGTTTATCCATTTTAATTTCATTAGGTTTTCGCCTGAAGGCGGCCTATTTTTTTAGCTCGTGCAAAGTAAAAATAGGCAAAAATAAAATGAAACCCTCCTTTGCCTTGTTTCCGTTGAAAAAATTAATTTACTTAACGGAAATCAATTCTTTACACGGCGGCAAAGAAGGGATCCTTATTTAAAAAAAGTGCGGTCGTTTTTTTAGTTTATTTTTGTGCGTCTAGGAAGCGTTCTGCATCTAATGCCGCCATGCAAACCAGTTCCTGCGGATGTGATGGCTTGGCGATAGTTGTGATCCATGACATCTCCTGCGGCAAACACGCCTTCCACTGAAGTGGCGGTCGCGTTGCCTTCTAAGCCCGATTTCACTACGATATAACCGTTCTTTAATTCAAGCTGATCTTGGAAAAATTTTCGGTGTTCGGTGCGTGTCCGATGGCGATGAAAACACCGTCCAGTTTGAGTTCCTCTGTAGCCGCTGATTTAGTATCTTTCAGGCGAATACCGGTAACCCCCATATTGTCGCCCAATACTTCATCTAAAAGTGCGGTCGGTATGTAATATGATTTTGCCTTCTTCTACTTTTTTTGTATAAACGGTCAATCAGGATTTTTCTCTGAGCGGAAACTGTCGCGACGGTGGACTAAATGCACTTCGCTGGCAATATTGGCTAAATATAAGGCTTCCTCTACTGCCGTATTGCCACCGCCAATCACGGCTACAGGTTTATTACGATAGAAAAAAACCGTCGCAGGTAGCGCATGCCGACACACCACGGCCTTTTGAATGCTTCTTCGGAAGGCAAAACCTAAATAACGGGCAGAAGCGCCGGTTGCGATAATTAATGCATCGCAACTGAAGGTTTGCATATCACCGTAAAGTTTAAACGGGTGAGAAGATAAATCTACCCGATTGATATGATCAAAGATAATTTCCGTTTCAAATTTTTTTCGGCGTGCTGCAACATTCTTTGCATTAATTCAGGACCGGTGGTATCGCCGAAATCTCCCGGCCAGTTTTTCAATTTCTGTGGTGGTGGTTAATTGTCCGCCCTGTTGTAATCCGGTTACCAACACCGGGTTTAAATTAGCGCGTGCCGCATAAATAGCTGCTGTATAACCCGCAGGTCCTGAGCCTAAAATTAATAATTTACTATGTTTGATCTCTGACATTATTTTCTCACTTTTGATGAAAAATTGTTGCTTTACTATAAGGGGAAATCAGGGAAATTTCAAGTAACATATAACCAATTAATATAATAGAGAATAAAATAAGCGACGATATTTATTGGTTACAGGATCAGTGTTCCCGATAGCTGCTAAAAATCGATAAAAACTGTTGCTTAACTTCACCGTTTTTCAATATTAAGATCGTTACGTAACATATTAAACAGTAATTCCAAAGCTTCCTCATTACGTCCCGCTTGATGTAGTTGCACTGCTAATTTAATTGCAATTTGGGGGCTAGGGTTTTTACTGAAATCTGCTTGCAGTTGTTGAATTTCAGGCGTGTCGGCAGCCTGTTTTAATAATTCGATCTGCGCCTGTAATCCCTGCCAACGACTGTCGCGATCCTGCAATGGCACTTTTATTCAGAATTTCTAGTGCCGGCTCGGTTTTTGATAGCGATATAAGTTTCCGCATAGAGTAGAGCGATATCACTGTTTTTACGATCGGATAATTCCCAAGCTTCTTTTAACAGAGGAAGGGCGGAGTCATAGTCTTCCGCGTGCAGAAAATCTAATGCTTGATTGAATTTCAATTCTTCTTCACTCGGCAGAATAATAGTTAAACGTTGTTGTAGCGTTTGTTCATCCAAAGCGCCGGGGAAAGCATCCATAGCCTGTCCATCTTTAAATAAGTAAGTGGTCGGCAGAGAACGGATTTGAAATTGCATAGCAATTTCCTGTTCAACCTCACAGTTGACTTTGGCCAATACAAATTGCCCTTGATGTTGCTCAGTAAAACGTTCTAAAAGCGCGGTGAAATTTTTGTGATACTTCATGGCTAGGGTGCATAAAAAGTCAATACCAAAGGAATTTGTTGTGATAGCTGCAACGTCTCGGTGAGATTTTGGTGGTCGATTTCGATAATGCTCGGATTCATTTGGTTTTCCTCTCAATGACAAATTGAGAGATTGTAACAAAGTGCGGTCGTTTTTTTGAAACGTTTTTCAAAACGCTTGAAATTTTAACCGCACTTTGAGGATAATTGAGGAGGGACGTTCTAAGAAACTTAGCGTCTTCCGCCAAAGCCGATTTCTTGTGAATCGCCATTTTTTTGATGAAGGTGACTTTTCCGCCGATTTCCTCACCGTCCGGGCCGTAAATTTCCCAGTTTGTAATTACCTTGTTCTATTTTTCGCGGAAGTGGCTACCTTCAATACCGGGTGCGGAACGATCGAATGCGCTGTGTTGAATCGGCGCAGATTGTAACGTGATTTCGTCCGAACCGCTCAAATTAGAAATTTTACCTTCACCGGTTTTATTGTTAAAGTTGATGTAGTAACGAAGAGCGCTTTCGTTGTTTTTTTATCGAAGGCTTTTCCTGTGTAAGTATAAGTGCCTGATTTTGGTAGCTTATCAAATTTAGTCTCGTCGCCTTGTACGGATTTAATCGTAAATTTATTTACGTTGCGATAATCGCCGTCACCGTCGTATTCTCGTTCGGTACGCATACCGATGATCACGGAATTTTTTTGTTTGTAAATGCGTAGCTCGCCTTCGGATTTTATTCTTCGGTCAAAATAACGATTGCGACCAATTTCAAAGGATCTTTCGTGCATACCTCTGTCCATACGGGCCGATATCGATATCGTCACCGACATAATAGATACGGCCTTCTACATTGATATATTCGTTGTCGCTGATTAAGTCGTTGGCTACTTCAATTCTTTTTTTCATCTTTACGGTCGAAAATGGAATCTTCAAAAATCTTTTGGCTGCTTTTTCCGCCGAACTACAGGCACTAAGCGCACCAACCAAGATGGCTGAGAGCAATAACTTTTTCATACATAACTCCTTTTCATTTGACTTGAATAAAAATATTCATCGTTTAATCATATAGTTTTTGTTGTACAAAATAAATACTCCTAGCAGATTAAATCCCTATGCTATGGAGAATATTAGTTTTTAATTTGCACTCAAAAGGCGGCTCAATCGGCAGGTAAAAATGCCGTTTATTTTAACCGCACTTTTTAAGCTAAGACTTTCACCTAAAAGCCAAGCGACGATTAATCCGTGAAGTTTCCACACAAAACCATGGTTTTATATCCTAGCTCGCTCATATTGCCGGTAGGCTTATGCCATGGATTCCAGACTACAATATCACTTGCATTAATGTGTTCCACTTCAATTTGTCGTTGAAACGCCTTATCCTGGATTTTGGTTATGGTTTGCTCGGCAGGATAAACGCAATCTACATTTTCATTGATCATGCGTGTTGACGGCACAGTTTCCGGTTGCTGGGTTAATGCGTTAAAAACACGTTGTTGGCAGGTTGTGTAGTGCTGTTTGAGTGATATCGCCAAGGTTAAAAATAACTGTGTAATGCCACTTGTGCATTTTTCTTCGGCGTAGTTGGTAAACAATGCTTCAAATTCAGCAGCGAAAGACATACTGATTTTAGCAATAATCACACCTTGTTCCGAAAACAATGAAAATTCTAACCGCGCTTTTTCATTAGAAATGGCGTAATCGCTCAGTTGCCACAGCTTGATGCGGGAATAACCGTGAGCCGGTGTACCGGCATTATTGAACCAAGGGTAGCAAATCAGGGATGCTCTCCGCGAATTGCCGTGCCGGCTTTAAAAGGCTCGATTTCGCTTAACCAAAATACGTCCTGCTGTGCCCCTGTAGGGTCGCCAACTGAGCAAATGTGCACCTTGCAGGGCGATTTCCGCTGTGCCGACAGCATGCTGCAAAAGTTACGACGGGGATTTCGTTATAACTGAAGAGGCTTAATTCAGGGGTGATTTGTTTGATGAATGTACGCTCCATAATTTTTTTCCTTTCTGTTCGAGTTTAATGATTTATTATTTTGTTACAATATACATCAAATTTTTGTTTAAGATGAAGAATTAATGGATAGTAACGGGAAGATAATAGAGGTATTTTCCGCTGATGGCGCATTAAGTCGCCACATTCAAGGGTTTCGTCCCCGTGCGGAGCAACTTGAAATGGCTCAAGCGGTAGATAAAAACAATTAAAAAAATCAGACCGCACTTGTAGTTGAAGCGGGAACGGGGACAGGAAAAACCTTTGCTTATCTTGCCCCCGTACTGTTGGGCAAAGAAGAAAAACAATTATTTCTACAGGTTCAAAAAAATTTGCAGGACCAACTATTTAACCGTGATTTACCGGCAATTAAAGATGCATTGAATTACTCGGGCAAAAATCGCGTTGTTAAAAGGTCGTGCTAATTATCTGTGTCTCGAACGGCTTGAGCAGGTTATTGCGCAAGGCGTGTTGGGTGATCGTTCTATCTTGGCTGATTTGTCTAAAGTGCGAAAATGGAATGCCGCCACTCAAAGTGGTGATTTATCCGAATGTGCGGAATTGGCGGAAGACAGCCCACTCTTGCCGCAGCTGACCAGTACAACGGAAAGTTGTTTGGGTTCTGATTGTCCGAGTTATAACGATTGTTATGTTGTGATGGCGCGTAAACGGGCATTGGCGGCAGATTTGGTGGTGGTGAATCATCACTTGTTTTGTGCCGATATGGCTGTTAAGGAAAGCGGTTTTGGCGAGCTGATTCCTAATGCGGAAGTGATTATTTTTGATGAAGCGCACCAATTGCCGGATATTGCCGGTCAATATTTTCGGGCAATCGCTGACATCCCGCCAATTATTCGATATTTGTAAAGATATTAATATCGTCTATCGAACCGAAATCAAAGATATGCAGCAACGGTGTGGCATCGGATCATTTGCTGAAAAATGGTGCAGGATTTCCGTTTATTATTGGGTGAGGGTAATCAACGTTGCAATTGGCGTGATTTATTGAACCAAAGTGCGGTTAAAAAGGCGTTGAAATTTTTGCAGGAAAAGTTGGATTTCACGGCTGATGTGATCAAGTTGGCTTTGGGGCGTTCACAAACTTTAGATAGCATTTTTGAGCGAATCAATACGGTAAAAATCAGCTTAAACGATTATCAGATACTACGATTACGGGCTATTGTTACTGGTATGAAACTTTTAATCGAAATTTTGGGCTACATATTACGCCGTTAACGGTAGCGGATAAATTTGGTGAGCAAATGAAAATGCGTGAAACAGCATGGATTTTCACTTCGGCAACGTTAGAAGTCGGTGGCTCGTTTAATCATTTTTGTCGGCGCTTGGGAATTGAAAAATGCTATGCAGAAAAGTGCTGCAAAGCCCGTTTAATTATACGGAGCAAGCGTTACTTTGTGTGCCGCGTTATTTACCGGGGAGCAATCAGACACATACGTTGGAAAAACTTGCCGCAATGTTGCTACCGATTATTGAAGCGAATAATGGGCGTTGTTTTGTATTGTGCACCTCTTATTTCATGATGAAAGGTTTGGCAGAATATTTTCGCAATCACAGTGCACTTTCCGTACTATTACAGGGAGAAACCGCCAAAGCTAACTTGTTGGAACAATTTATTAGAGAAGAACATAGTGTGTTGGTGGCTACATCTAGCTTTTTGGGAAGGTGTGGATGTGCGTGGTGATGCGCTTTCTTTAGTTATTATTGATAAATTGCCTTTTTCCTCGCCTGACGAACCTTTGTTGAAGGCGCGTATTGAAGATTGTTTGTTACAGGGTGGAGAACCTTTTAGTGATATTCAGATTCCCGAAGCCGTTATTGCATTAAAACAGGGGGTTGGACGTTTAATTCGCGATGTAACTGATCGTGGTGTGGTGATTATTTGTGACAGTCGATTAGTAACTCGACCTTATGGCGAAACTTTTTTTAAAAAGCCTGCCAAATGCAAAACGTACCCGAGATTTAGGAAAAAGTGATAGAATTTCTACAACAGATTTAACACGGATAATTTAATGAATAATTTAACTTTATTAGCTCTTGACACCTCAACGGAAGCCTGTTCGGTAGCATTATTACATAGAGGCGAAATCACTAGTCTTGATGAAGTGGTGCAACGCACTCATACCAAACGCATTCTGCCTATGATAGATGAAATTCTAAACCAATCGGGAATAAAATTAAATCAAGTCGATGCTTTGGTATTCGGGCGGGGACCGGGCAGTTTCACCGGCGTGCGTGTAGGAGCAGGCATCGCGCAAGGTTTGGCATTAGGCGCCGATTTGCCGGTCATTCCAATTTCCAATCTGGCGGCAATGGCACAGGCAGCTTATGAACAATATCAGGCGGAACAAGTTATCGCCGCCATTGATGCACGAATGAACGAAGTCTATTTTGCGCAGTTTAGCGCACAAAAAAAGTGCGGTCAGATTTTGGTGAGTTTTTTACAATGGAACGAGATCATTGCCGAACAAGTTTGCTCTGCTGAGATTGTTCTTAACCAATTGAATGAACTACAGGAGCATTGGGTTCAAGTCGGGACCGGGTGGGCGGCGTATCCGCAACTTGCCGAAGCGGGAATTGGAAAAAAATCGGATATCGCTTTGCCATCGGCACAATATATGCTATCGCTTGCTGTACCGTTATGGTATAAAAAACAGGTAATTAGCGCAGTGGAAATCGAGCCTGTTTACTTGCGTAACGAAGTGACTTGGAAAAAGCTGCCCGGTCGAGAATAAAAATCGTTATGCAGAAATCCGTAAATTAGAGAATAGGAGCAAAAAGATGAAAAAATAGCTATCTTTTTGACCGCACTTTTTGCTGTCTCGTTACTCAGTGGATGTATTTCCGCACCGCCGGGATTAGAGCGGGATAAATCGGCAATCCAAGATTTGAAAAAAATCAAAACAGAAGATTATGATTGTCGGTGTAAAAAAAGTACGATTAGGGCGGTAAAGTGGTGGCGGCAACTGCATTAAAGGATAAAACCAGAATAGAAGTTATTAGTCTGCCAGTGTTAACGTTTTCCGCCAAACCGGCTATAGATGCACCGACCAACGGACGTTTTATTGCTTATTTGAAAGGTTTCGTCGATCCTGAAAGTTTGAAGGAGCAATATATTACCGTAACAGGTGTGCTGAGTGGAAAAGAGCCGGGAAAAAATCGATCAGGCAGATTATCAGTATCCGGTTATTGACGTGACGGCTCATAAACAATGGCGCTTGGTACAAGAATATTATTATGATCGCGATTATTGGGACGATTGGGATGATTATTGGTATCCGCGCCGTTTTGGTTTGAGATTCCATATGTTTCACCGTGAACCGATATTGCGCTACAATTTATACTAATAATGATCTAAGGAGACAAAAATGGCAAAGCCTTGGTTTAGTAATTATCCCGAAGGAGTTGCTCGTGAAATTGACACGTCGCACTATACTTCCATTTTTAGATATGTTTGAACGAGCGGTGCGAGATCATCCCGATCGCCCTGCTTATATTAATATGGGAAAAACGCTGACTTTCCGTAAGCTGGAAGAGCGTAGTCGAGCATTTGCAGCATATCTACAAACCGAATTAAAAACTATCAAAAGGTGAGCGCGTAGCGTTAATGATGCCGAATTTATTGCAATATCCGATTGCGTTATTCGGTATTTTACGTGCCGGGTTGGTCGTCGTTAATGTGAATCCGCTTTATACTCCACGAGAACTTGAGCACCAATTACAGGACAGTGGTGCGAAAAGCGATTGTAGTAGTGTCTAACTTTGCTTCGACGTTAGAAAAGTTGTGTTCAACACCGATGTAAAACACGTAATATTAACTCGAATGGGCGATCAGCTTTCTTTTGGTAAACGCACGCTAGTCAATTTTGTAGTGAAATATGTTAAAAAAATTAGTACCGAAATATAAATTGCCAAAAAGCTGCCACATTTCGCGAAGTTTTGAGCCTCGGTAAACATCGCCAGTATGTTCGTCCTGAACTGGGGCGTAGTGATCTTGCTTTTGCAATATACGGGAGGCACTACGGGAGTGGCAAAAGGCGCGGTGCTGTCGCATGCCAATATTATAACCAATGTGTTTCAAGCAAAATGGATCGCAGAACCCTTTATCGGTGATCATCGACATCCTCGTTCGGCAATTTTAGCATTGCCGTTATATCATGTTTTTGCGTTGACTGTGAATTGCCTGTTATTTATCGAATTAGGTATTACGGCAATATTGATAACTAATCCGCGCGATATTCACGGCTTTGTGAAGGAAATGAAAGAACACCGTTTTGTTGCGATTACCGGCGTAAATACTCTGTTTAATGCGTTGTTAAATAATGAAGACTTCAAAGAAATTGATTTTTCTTCACTGAAGCTGTCTGTCGGCGGTGGAATGGCGGTTCAACAATCCGTTGCAGCCCGCTGGCATGATTTGACGGGTTGCAACATTATTGAGGGTTATGGCATGACTGAATGTTCGCCTTTGATTGCAGCTTGTCCGATTAATGTGGTGAAACACAACGGCACCATTGGTGTGCCTGTGCCGAATACGGATATTAAAATCATCAAAGACGACGGCTCGCAAGCAGCTTTAAATGAACCTGGTGAACTATGGGTAAAAGGCGAACAGGTTATGCAAGGTTATTGGCAGCGCCCTGAAGCTACTGCCGATGTGTTAAAAGACGGTTGGCTTGCCACCGGCGATATTGTAGTGATGGATGAGAACTACAGCCTACGCATTGTAGATCGTAAAAAGATATGATCCTCGTATCGGGTTTTAATGTTTACCCGAATGAAATAGAAGATGTGGTTATGCTTAATTATAAAGTCGCCGAAGTAGTAGCTATTGGTGTACCGAACGAGGTATCAGGTGAAAGTGTTAAAATCTTTGTAGTCAAAAAGATGAAAGCTTGACCCGCGATGAATTACGCAATCACTGTCGTCAGCATTTAACCGGCTATAAAATCCCGAAAGATATTGAGTTTCGTGACGAATTGCCGAAAAGTAATGTAGGCAAAATCCTTCGTCGTGTTTTACGTGAGGAAGAAATGGCAAAGCGTGTAGCGAATGAACAGGTAACCTGAATAAAATGATCAAAGAACTAAAAATAAACCGCACTTTGAACTGATAACTACGAATGAAGCTTTTGACGGATGCTTGCCGGCGGGCATTGGAGAAAAAGTTGCGTTAGATACGGAATTTGTCCGCGTACGTAGCTATTATCCGAAGTTAGGCCTAGTACAATTGTATGACGGTGAGCAGGTGAGTTTGATTGATCCGAATGAAATTAATGATTTTTCTCCGCTAATTGAATTGTTAAGCGCTCAAAACGTAATGAAAGTATTGCATGCCGGTTCGGAGGATCTAGGAGGTTTTTCAGCATTATTTTCAACAATTGCCTACACCTATGCGGGATACCCAAATTATGGCGAATTTCCTTGCATTTCCAAATTCTACAGGCTTGGCAACTCTGATCAAACATTATTTTCATTTGGACATTGATAAGGGAGAATCCCGCACCGATTGGCTAGCGCGTCCGTTGACTGAAAAGCAACTTCAGTATGCGGCGGGTGATGTGTGGTATTTATTGCCGCTTTATCATCTAATGCAGGAAAAACTGGCACAAACCGAATGGCAAAGTGCGGTAGATTTTTGAGTGTAAAATGTTAGCGGAAAAAGCGTCTTGAAGCGAAAGATGCCGATAAAGCTTATTTGAATATCCCAAATGTCTGGAAAATTAAATCCGCAAGAATTAATGCGCTTGAAATTATTAGCGAAATGGCGACAGGAAGAGGCGATTCGACGTGATCTAGCGCTAAATTTTTGTAATACGGGCAGAAAAATTTATGGTTGGTAGCAAAAACATAATCCAAAAGCATACTTCTGAACTGCTTGAGCTAGGTTTAAGTGTACAGGAAGTACGAATCCATGGTAAAAAATTACTGCAGATCGTGAGATCAAGTAAAAACGGATTGATGAAAAGGATTACCCTAAAAACAATCAATAAGTTATCCGATGATCCTCGTTATAAAAACACTCAAACAATTGCAGAGCAAGTTAAAGGAAATTGCGGTGGTTGATTTGCCGCAGAAGTGATTGCAAGTAAGCGAAGTTTGGAAGGCTTAATGAAATGGGTTTGGCATAAAAACCAAGATCCTATGTGTCAACCTGACTTAATGCTTAATTGGCGTAAACCTTTTGGTGAAAAGCTGTTAGCGATTTTTTTAATTGGCAAAATTTCAATATAAGAGTAAAATGACTTAGCTCTGGCAATGTCATGGGCTTAATATTAATTAATTTTATAAGGAAAAATTTAATGAAAAATTATTCAAAAATCCTTTCCGTTACATTATTCGCATTTGTTGTAACAGCCTGCGGTGATAAAAGCGGATCCGGCAGCGGAATTCAAAAAGTTAAATGACTGGTCAGTTAATAATCAACAAGCGGTTATGACATTTGCAAACTGAGATTCAGCAGTCTTTAGCTTCACAAGATCAGGCTAAGATTGAGGAAGCAGTAAAGAAATTTAATGATAAATTTGCTGAATTCCAAAAAGAATTAGATGCGATCGAAGTAAAAGATCCAGAAATTAAGGCATTTAAAGACAAAGTTAAAAATGGTTTAGTTTCATCAAATAAATTAATTACCGATGTTATTACATTAATGAAATCTCCAACAGCTGAGTTGCAAAAAAACAAGTGCAGGAAGAAACTCAAAAAGTGATGCAAGAAGCAATGGAAGTAACTAAGCTTCAAGCAGAATTACAGAAAAAATATCCTGTAAAATAATTAAATTAATTTATTGAATTAAAAAGATCGCATATAAAGTGCGGTCTCGCTAGAAATTTATCAAGTTTCAGATTGAGACATATCCCAAAGTTCAATGTTATAATGGATTAAATTAAGCATAGAGAGGAAAGCAAAATGGTATTAAAAATCGGTATTGTCGGTGCGGGCGGACGTATGGGGCGTGAGTTGATTCAGGCAGTTCAAAATACTGAAAACGTCATATTGGGTGCTGCGTTTGAACGTAAAGGCTCTTCCCTTATTGGAGCTGATGCTGGGGAATTGGCAGGAGTTGGTTCACTAGGTATCAAAGTGAGTGATGATCTCACAAAGCAAAAAGATAATTTTGAAGTTTTAATTGATTTTACCCGCCCTGAAGGCACTCTTGAGCATATTAAGTTCTGTGTTGCACATAATAAAATGATTATTGGTACGACAGGATTTGACGATGAGGGCAAGGCAGCAATTAAAAAGTGCATCGGAAAAAATCGCTGTGAGTGTACGCTTCCAATTATAGTGTAGGCGTGAATCTAGTATTTAAATTGTTAGAAAAAGCTGCCAAGGTAATGGGCGATTATTGTGATATTGAAATTATCGAAGCACACCATCGACATAAAAGTTGATGCGCCTTCCGGTACAGCATTATCTATGGGTGAGCACATTGCTAAAAACTTTAGGGCGTGATTTGAAAACCCATGGTGTGTTTACTCGTGAAGGGATTACGGGCGAGCGTAAGCGTGAAGATATTGGTTTTTCTACTATTCGAGCAGCAGATGTGGTAGGCGAACATAGTGTGTGGTTTGCTGATATCGGCGAGCGGGTAGAAATTTCTCACAAAGCGTCTAGCCGTATGACTTTTGCTAACGGTGCAATTCGTGCAGCAAAAATGGGTGGTGGGCAAAAATAGTGGATTATTTGATATGACTGATGTGCTAGACTTAAATAATTTATAGTATTCAATTAGGTAAATAAAGAGAGCTGCCCTTAATGAATGAGGGTTATTATTCCGACTCATTAAGGGCTGATCAGCTTTCTCACTTATTAATTGTCTCCGGTTATGTACTATGAAGAGAACTATATTTATTCACAATTAGTATTCAAGCCCGTGGTTTATACCATAGCTTTAATTCATATTTTTTATCTTACCCAAAGTTCTTATTCTCAGATAAGTCCTAAGTGCGGTTTATTTTATATCGATTTTTACCATCGGTAAAAGTTAGGCTTTTTGCACCTATGACAGAATCGATCTTAGCGTCTTTGCTAAGAAAAATTTCGCGTACATTCTCGAGGCATTTCATCAAATGGAATTATTGAGATAAATTCCAGTTTAGTGCCGCGTTTTTATAATAGTTTGAAATTTTTGCCGGCATATCCTGAATAAAGAATGTAGTTTTATTGGAAACAAACCCCGTCACCCAGTGTAGTGCCTGAATATCATTATCTGTACTTTTATTTTCCACTAAGTAAGTCAGTTGTAAGGCTTGTTTATTATTGTCATCAGCTACGATATTAGCTTGGGAAATCTTGATTTTTACAGATTCATTAAACAGTTTTTAGATTTTGATCTTCTTCTCTTTTCTCGGTTTTTCTTATTTTTGTCTTCTTCTTTTTTTCTCTGTTTTCTTATTTTTATCTTCTACTTTTTCAGTTTTCTTATTTTTATCGTCTTTACTATTTTTTTCTCATCTTTCTTATTTTTTTCTGTTGTGAAGACTGTTGGGTTTTCTTTTTGTTGTTTAGAATCACTTTCTGCATTTGCAGTACTGATGGCTAACATGGAAGAAAGTAAAAATAAATGCGATAGATTTCAATAATTTCATTAATACACCTAATTATATAAATGCTGAAGATAAACAAAGTGCGGTTAAATTAACCGCACTTTTTAAAAAGTGACCTAATTGTGAGAAATTAGCTCAAAAAGCAAGATTATTTCACTAGCAAATAAAAATTGCTGTTATCGCGTTGGATGTGCAATGCGATGGCAGATGGTTCTTCATCTAATAATTTGCGTAATTGACCAAGATTTTCAACAGGTTGACGATTTACTCCGACAATTAAATCACCTACGCGCAAACCTGATTGTGCAGCAGGAGAATTTTTCGCAACTTTGGCAATATTTACTCCTTTTTTTACCTTTCTCATCAAAAGTTGGCTAATTCAGCGCCCTCTAAAGCGGGGATGATATTATCGATGTTTGCCGTTACTTTATCATCAGCTTGTAGAGTGACTTTCACGTTATTGGATTTACCATCACGTAAATAAGTTAATTCAATTTCTTTACCTGCACCGGAAGTAGCAATTCTGGCACGCATTTCAGCAAAAGCTAGATACTTTTTTTGTCCGTTCATTGCCGTAATGACATCGCCAGCCTTAATGCCGGCTTTGTCGGCAGCGGAATTCGGCATCACTTCACTGACAAACGCACCTTGCTGTGCATTCACATTAAAGGCTTTGGCTAAATCCGCATTTAATTCTCCGCCTTTAATTCCAAGTAGGCCACGACGAACTTCACCGTGTTCTAAAAATCTGTCCGACTAAGTTGTTTGCCATATTGCTAGGGGATGGCGAGATGCAATACTCAGCGTTGCCTCCGCTCGGTGAGATAATTGCGGTATTGATGCCGATGAGCTCGCCTTGTAAATTGATTAGCGGACCACCTGAGTTACCCCTGTTAACGGCTGCGTCAGTTTGAATATAATTTTTCATAGGCACCGCTGTCGGAACCGGTTGAGCGAGCCAAAGCCGACACAATTCCTGAAGTTACGGTTTGACCTAAACCAAACGGATTTTCCGATTGCTACCGTAAAATCACCTACACGTAATTTATCGCTATCTGCCATCTTGATTTCAGTTAAATTTTTCGGATTTTCTAATTGAATCAAAGCAACATCGGACATTTTCGTCTTTACCGATCACCTTGGCTTTAAATTCCCGCCCGTCATTTTAGGGTAACAGTGATTTTATCGGCGTTATCTATAACGTGATTATTTGTTAAAAGCATAACCTTTTTCCGCATTGATAATTACCCCTGACCCCATTCCTCTGAATTCGCGCGGACCAAACTGGCGACTACCGAAAAAAATCATCGCCAAAAACGTCTAAATTCTTCAGGGATATCTTGCGATGATTGTTGGCTTGCGCGCTGTTTTCCTTCCACTGAGATTGATACCACTGCCGGTAAAACTTTTTCCAGCATTGGCGCTGAGGCTTGGTAACGATTGACCTTCTACCACTAAAGGTTGATTTGCGGTACTTAACATTGGTGTGCTTAAGATACTTAACCCCAAAAGCAATACTCGTCAATACAAAAATTTCTTTTTCATTTTTCTTCCTAAATAAATGTAAATTATAAAGTCGAAGGAATTAACTTCGGTATCTGCTATGACAATGAAAATGGGGGAATGTTCGACGAAATTCAATAGGGTAAAGAAAAATAATTATAATAAAAAAAGTGATCCTTATACATAAGTTGAAACACCGTTCAACCTATCCAAATAGGGATCACTTAATTATTTAAATGATAATATAACTGGCTTATATTATATGTGGTTATTCTACTTTCACAATCCAGCCTTCGGGAGCTGGTTTTATCACCAAATTGAATACCAACTAATTCATCATAAAGTCGTTTAGTAATCGGTCCAACTTCAGTTTCGGAATAAAAATACATGGAAGTTATCGTCGTATTGGATGCCACCGATCGGTGTGATTACTGCGGCAGTACCACAGGCTCCCGCTTCTTTAAACTGAGCCAGTTGATCAATATAGACATCGCCTTCCAAGGTTTCTAAACCTAAACGTTCTTTTTGCTAAATATAATAATGAATATTTGGTGATACTTGGCAAAAATTGAAGGGGAGAGTGGAGTAACAAATTTGTTATCTTGTGTAATGCCAAAAAGTTTGCGGATCCAACCTCTTCAATTTTTAGTGTGTGGCTGGATCAAGATAAATACAATCGGCAAAACCGTTAGATTTGGCTTCTTTACCCGGGTACAGGCTTGCTGCATAGTTACCGCCGACTTTGGCTGCTCCCGTTCCGTGCGGAGCTGCACGATCATAATGGAAACAAGAAAAATTGGTCGGTTTCATGCCACCTTTAAAAATATGCACCAACCGGACAACAAAAAAATAGAGAAAAATATATTCTGGTGCTGAGTTAACTCCAACATTATCACCAACACCGATCAAAAATGGACGCAAATACAGTGTTGCACCACTGCCATATGGACCAACCCATTCTTCATTAGCTTTCACTACTTGTTTACAGGCATCAACGAACATTTCTACTGATACTTCTGGCATTAAAAGGCGTTGGCAACTGCGCTGCATCCGTTTAGCATTTTCATCAGGGCGGAATAAATTAATAGAGCCATCTTTTGTACGGTATGCTTTTTAGCCCTTCAAAACATTGCTGACCGTAATGTAATGCAGTGGAACCTTCACTTATGTGTAATACATTATCTCGGGTTAATTCACCTTTTGACCATTCACCATTTTTCCAATAGGCGATATAGCGAAAATCCGTTTTTATATAACCAAAGCCAAGGTTGTTCCAATCTAGATCTTTCATTTTTTATCCTTATATTCTTTATAACCACATAACGCATTAAATCTACACCATTATTAAAAAGTTGCAAACTATTATTTAGCACCAAGCCTTTATTTCTAAAGTTGATAAGAAAAAGGTAGTTACGGTTCAAAATACCCTAGTTAGTGAAATGAGGACAGGTGTCAGTATCTATGTTAGAATTCAGGCAATAAAAACACCGTCTTTAAAGAGACGGTGTTATGGAAAACCAAAATGAGGTTTAAAAATATGCAGGAAGTTAAAAAGTAACTAAGCAACTAAACGATCACTAAGTTACTCCGTTCGGTTTCCCGAACAATATGCAAAACACAACATAATACTTAACCAAAAAGCATAATCTTAATTTATAAGGAATTACCAAAATCATTAAGTATAAGGAAATTTTAAAGAGGTCTAATGAGTTGAGCAAGCGAGATATTTTTAATTCAAGGCATTAAAAATAATCTGACAATTTGTTATATCCGGTTGGTTGGTGGGAATTTTTATGCATAAGCGTTTGCCACCCCTAAATTCACTGAAAGCGTTTGAATCATCGGCTAGACATTTGAGTTTTTACCAAAGCTGCTGATGAGTTATTCGTAACACAGGCGGCAGTTAGCCATCAGATCAAATTGTTGGAAGATTTTTAGGCGTAGAATTGTTTAAACGCAAAAAAATAGAGCGTTGGAACTGACTGATTTAGGGCAGTCTTATTTTATTGAAATAACCGCTATTTTGCATAAATTAGCTGAAGTTACCTGCAAATTAATGGAGCAGGATAAGCAGCCTTTGACTATTAGTGTACCGCAAACTTTTTGGTATTTATTGGTTAGTACCGCATTTAAGCGAATTTAACCGTCAATATCCCGGCATAGAAGTGCGCGTCAAAGGCGTTGATCAAGATGAAGGTTTACTCAGCCAAGAAGTTGATATTGCAATTTATTACGGACGTGGTAATTGGCAAAAATCTACAAATGGAAAAAAATTGACAGAAGAGAATTTGGTTATTTTAGCTTCACCTAAACTCTTGCAGTCGCAGCCAATTCGAACTAAACAGGATTTGAAAAAGCATACGCTTATTCACATTCATACACGTGATAATTGGCAGAATATGGCAAGTCATCTGCGTTTGAGCGAATTGAATATTCAGCACGGGCCGTTATTTAGTCACACTTTTATGGCGTTACAGGCAGCAATTCATGGTCAAGGTGTGGTACTGGCAAATAAAACATTGGCGCAACAAGAAGTGGAAAATGGGCATTTACAAGTGGCTTTAGAAACCAATTTGCGTGACAGTAAATCCTTTTTATGTGGTGAATGACTTAAATAAAAGCGGAGATGCGCAAATTCAAGCATTTCGTCAATGGATTATGCGGACGATTAAACGTACAGATGAATGATAAAAATCTCTTTCATTTTATAGCATGTCCTTTCTAAATGGCTGTATATTTTTGTGATTTAAAATAAAAACTTAGAATTAAGGTAACACATTGAATAAGTTGGCATTATATTGTCGTAGCGGGTTTGAAAAAGAAGTTGCTGCAGAAATTACCGAAAAAGCGACCGCACTTGGTGTATTTGGTTTTGCTCGAGTAACCGATAACAGCGGTTATGTTATTTTCGAATGTTATCAAACGGGTGAAGCGGATCGTTTGGCACGAGAAATTCCGTTTGGCAGTTTAATTTTCGCCCGCCAAATGATCGTAGTGTCGGATCTGTTGGAAGATCTGTCTCCTGCTGATCGCATTACACCGATTATTCAACAGTATCAATTTATCTCAACGCAAATCAAATTTAACCGTAACAACGATATTTGGGTGGAAACGGCGGATACCAATGAAGCCAAAAGAACTGTTAGGATTTTTGTCGTAAATTTACTGTCCCTTTACGTAGTGCATTGAAAAAACAGGGTTGGTTAACGGGTGAATCACATCAAAAGAGCGGTCTGAATTTACATTGTTTTTTCATCAAATCTAACGCCTGTTATGTAGGCTATTCGTATTCCGATAACCACTCACCACATTTTGTAGGGAATTCCGCGTTTAAAATTTCCTATTGATGCACCGAGCCGTTCTACGTTGAAGTTGGAAGAAGCGATTCTAACCTTTATCCCGCAAACGGAAGAGGCTAAGCGCTTGAATGAAACCATGCTTGCGGTTGATTTAGGCGCTTGTCCGGGCGGTTGGACATATCAGCTAGTGAAGCGTGGTTTGTTTGTGTATGCAGTAGATCACGGCAAAATGGCGGCAAGTTTGCATGATACCGGACGGATTGAGCATTGCCGCGAAGACGGCTTTAAATTTCAGCCACCGAAGCGTAAACAAATTCACTGGCTGGTCTGCGATATGGTGGAAAAAAACCAAGTCGAATCACCGCTCTGATTGGTAAATGGCTGCTGAATGGTTGGTGCCGGGAGACGATTTTTAATCTTAAATTGCCGATGAAGAAACGTTATGCCGAAGTACAATTGTGCTTGCAAAAACTTGCTGATGAATTACATTCGCATGGGCTAAAATTCCATCTGCAGCGCAAACATTTATATCACGATCGCGAAGAAATTACAGTGTATATCCAAATTAAGTGATAACATTTCTCTAAATAGTGCGGTTTGTATTAATCATTTTTACAAAAATAGCGAAAAAATGACTCACTTTTTTCTTTACATTTCCCCCTATTTAGATAAAAGTTCCGTAACTTAATTATTAAATATGTGATCTGCGTCACAAAAGTGAAAGAAACTTTTTAAACATACAAAAATGTTTGTTCAGTAAAAATCAGTCTTTTGGGGAATGTATTTATATCATAAAAATCATAATGTTATACTAAATCAACACTGAGTTATGCTCCAAAAATTTTTTTAAAAAATGTGATCAAGTTATCATTTTTTTATGTTTTAGTAGCGAATATTGATTTTCTTAAATTATTGAAAATAAACATTTTTATAAGTTTGCGTAAAATTTACACATAGTTGACATGGATTTAAAGTTTGAGTACCTTTTAGCTCAGAAATTAAGAAATACACCATTATCAAATGGAAAAAATGAAGAATTTCTTAATTGTGAGTGATTAAACATTAATTTCGTTCAAACTAAAATTAAAGGTGACCAATATGAAAACTCTTATTGCATTAGCAGTAGCTGCAACAGCTGCAACTTCAGCCAACGCTACAGTAATTTATGAGCAAGAAGGTACAAAACTTGATCTTGACGGTCGTGTTGCTTTGCAAATAGCTAACCATACAAATAAGCGTACTGATCTTGTTGACAAAGGTTCCCGAGTTCGAGTGCGTGCATTCCAATCTATTGGTGGCGGTGTTACAGCATTAGGTGCGGCTGAAATTCGTTTTACTCAAAAAGATACTATTGGTGACGGCATTCATACAAAACGTTTATTTGCAGGATTACAACATAAAAGATGTAGGTAGCTAACATTTGGTCGTCAATTAGTTGTCGGTGACCATATTGGTTTATCAGACTACACTTATGAATTAGGTGCTATCGTTAAAGTTGTTGACGCACATAATAAAAGCAGTACACTTTATGTCTAGCGAATGGAGTGGTTTCCGCTTCGGTGCCGATTATTTATTCGGTACTGCGGCGAAAAATCAACCGATTCTGCAACACCTGATCACAAAACAGCTAATAACGGTCAAGGCTACAATTTAGGTGCATTCTATAAAAGAAAAATTGGTGAATTTGGTTTTTGCAACTGAAGGTGGTTACGGCGAAATTAAGCAAGGTACATTGAAACCAACGAATATACTCAAAAAAACGTTACGGCGCAGCTTTTAGAGTTGTCTTATGGACCAATGGCGCTTGGTTTTGACTGGGCAGGTGCAAAATCTGAACAAAAATAAAGCAGATCATACATTCCGCGTCGGTCCTAAAAATATGCGAAATTAAATCAATTTTGAAGTAGGTGCGAAATATAAAATTACCGAATCAAATAAAGTTTATGCTGAATATTTATGGGGTAGAGGCGAAACTCAAAACGCGAACGACGGTAAATTCCGTGGTTGGTTCTTAGGTGCTGATCATAGCTTCAACAAAAACGTAGTGCTCTATGTGGAAGGCGGTTCATTCAGAACTAAAAGAAGCTAATGTAACAGTACATAAAAGAAAAACGTATTAGGGATTGGTACCCGCATCTATTTCTAATCGACAATATTGTGTTAATAATATTATAAAAATACTGGTAGTTAATGTCTTTTTCAACCGACAACGTAAGTTGTCGGTTTTTCCGTTTAAACGCTGCATTTTTATAAAACTCGGCTAAAATCGACCGCACTTTTAGTGAAACAATGAGTGATATGATGAAGATTGCATTAGGGAATTGAATATCAAGGTAAGAATTATTTTGGTTGGCAACGACAGGCGGGGGTAGCAAGTGTACAAGCCGAACTGGAACGTGCGCTTTCTTTTTGTAGCAAATGAAGAAATTCAGGTGTTTTGTGCCGGGCGTACTGATTCGGGAGTACACGCCACAGGGCAGGTAATACATTTTGAAACAGATGCCGTGCGACCAGATAAAGCCTGGGCATTCGGAACCAATGCTAATTTACCTGATGATATTGCAGTGAAATGGGCAAAACGGGTAGAGGATGATTTCCACGCTCGTTTCAGTGCGACGGCTCGTCGTTATCGTTATATTTTATATAGCAATAAACTACGTTCAGCGATTTTGCCATATGGAATAACACATACCCATTTGATGCTCGATCATCAATTAATGCAACAAGCAGGGCAGGCATTATTGGGAGAAAATGATTTCTCTTCCTTCCGTGCGGCACAATGTCAATCCAATACACCGTGGCGTAATATTCACCATTTGAACGTGACTCGGCAAGGGGATTATATCATTGTTGATATTCAGGCTAATGCCTTTGTGCACCATATGGTGCGTAATATTGTTGGAAGTCTGCTGGAGGTAGGTTGTGGAAACCAGCCGGTGGAGTGGATAGGTTGGTTGCTGGCGCAGAAAGATCGCACGCTTGCTGCGCTGACGGCTAAACCTGAAGGACTGTATTTGGTGGATGTACATTACCCCGAAAGGTTTGAGTTACCTAAAACGCCGCTGGGGCCGTTGTTTTTACCCGATGCTTAAGAGTTTTTAAATAAAATAAAACCCTTTGCCATTGCAAAGGGTTTTAACGTCAATAAGTTACTCAGAAATTCTGATTAAACGCGTTTAAAGTCAATGTGAACCAATTTTGGTTTAAACGGGTGACGTTGCATTGCTTGCACTTTTTACAGCTGTCTCTTTACCATTAATAACTAATGTAATTGTATCGGTATAGAAATTCTCATGTGCTTGAGCGTTGTTTTAGTTCGTCGTGACTTAATACGATTGAAATCGGCTCTTCTTTGCCACCATAAACGATAGCAGGAATTTGACCGTTGTGACGCAGGCGGCGGCTCGCACCCTTACCTTGCGACGTACGAACTTCAGCGTTAAATTTAAATGCCATTTTGATGTTCTCTAAAATAAATGTTTAATTGACAAAAACCACAGGCGACCCAGTGATTTCCCATATTCTTTTCCCAACATCATATGCTGAGGTCGGTCATTATAATGATATTTTGTGAAAAAAATCAAATTATACTGGTAACTTTATCGCTCAATGTTTGAATGGAAATTTAAATGCAAATAATTTCATATTTTTAAAATGTAAATTTCTTGTTAATTAATTCTAAATGTTAATTGTTCTTGTTAACTATCTATTTGAAAATCAAGTATTTATATAAAATACCTCTTGCCAAAAACATTTTTTAATTAAAATGTTTAGCTTCACTTACCCTAACGCTAGTTTTTATACTAAACAGGGTAGATATTCATTGTTCAATCATCAAAAAGGGAACTTATTATGCTAAATAAAGCAATTATCGACAAATTAAATGAACAGATTAACCTTGAATTCGCATCATCTAATATCTATTTACAAATGAGTGCATGGTGTGCAAACAAAAGGTTATGAAGGCGCAGCAGCGTTTTTACTTCGTCATGCTGATGAAGAAATGGAACATATGCAAAAACTCTTTACCTATGTAATTGAAACCGGTGGTTTTGCCATTATTGGGGCAGATCCCAGCGCCTAGAAGCGAATATTCTTCTTTGCGTGAAGTGTTGGAAACAGCTTTTGGGCACGAAAAACATGTAACTTCTAAAATTAATGAATTAGTAGAAGTGACTTTCGCCAACAAAGATTATTCCACATTTAACTTTTTACAATGGTATGTAGCCGAACAGCATGAAGAAGAAAAAGCTATTTGATGGAGTGATTGATAAATTTAATATTTTAGGTGAAGATGGTCGTTCACTTTATTTAATTGATAAAGATTTGGCAACGTTAGAATAAGAAGGATATAAACATGTTATCGACAAATGTAGTGAAGTTATTAAATGATCAGATGAATTTAGAGTTTTATTCATCTAATTTATATTTACAAATGAGCGCATGGTGTGCCTATAAAAGGGTATTCCGGAGCAGCAAAATTTTTATCTGCTCATGCTGCCGAAGAAATGGGGCATATGCGTAAACTGTTTACTTATTTAAATGAAACAGGTGCTATCGCAACAATTGAAACTATTAAAGAAGCTCCGCATGAATTTCATTCTTTACAGCAAGTATTAGAAATTACATATGAGCATGAAAAAGCTGATTACTTCAAAAATTAATGAATTAGTTGCTAAGACTTTTGAAGAAAAAGACTATTCTGCATTTAATTTCTTACAATGGTATGTAGCAGAACAGCATGAAGAAGAAAAATTATTCAGCGGTATCTTAGACAAGTTTAATATTATCGGTAATGACGGTAAATCAATCTATTTAATTGATAAAGACTTAGCGGCATTAGCGTAAAAATTTACCTGTTCGCTTGAAAGTGCGGTCAATTTTTATGTTGTTTTAGTAAAAACGCTTAAAAAAATTGGTACGCACTTTTTGAGATAAAAGCAAGGTAAGTGAATTTGAAAATAAATCTGAAAAATTAACTGCTTACAATTTTTAAGATTGAAGAGTGGTAAACTAGTTAATGGAAAAATACTTAGAAAACTGTGATGAATAGATTGATGTCAAAAACAATTTAATAATTATGTAAATGCAAGGGCTGAGAATTTTTAGGTTAGAGAATATGTCAGAAAATAGAAGTTATAGAAATGAAATGCTAGAAAATGGTGATATTCAAGAAATTCAATATCATATGGAATTATATTTACAACAAGCAAGAAATAATACGATAAATTTATATGAAAAAATATAAAGATGACCCTAAGATGCTTGTTGCTATATCAAATGGGGAAGGAAATATTGCAATGTTGGAGGATATTTTTCTTTTATAAGTAAAAAGTTAGATATTCACTATCTATCGGCAGATAAAATGAATTGGCTACACAAGTGTAATTTAAGTTTTGCGGCTCCGTTGTCGGTTATGGAGTTTTATATAAAAACATGGAGTGGAGATTAATGCGCAAGATATGTACGGAATGACTCCTTTGCATTATGCATTACGAAGTGAAAATGCTGAGGCGGCGATAGCATTGCTCAAAAGCTGGAGCAAATCCTAATTTACCTAACCAAGATGGTTTAATCCCTTTATCTATGATTGGATATATCCCTGAGAGATTGGATGTTTTAGAGCTTATGCTTCAAAACGGGGCAAATGTTCATTATCAAGTAAATAAGAATGAAACTATTCTTGAAAGTTATAAACCAACAGCTAATGAGCCTCACTTAAAACCAATCTATGAATTAATGAAAAAGTATTCATAAATTTAAGTGTTTGAGCGTGCAGTTGTCTCCATCTATGATGGCGTAAGCATTCGTGCTTGTGCCAATTTTTAAAAACTCGTAAATGAACAGGCACCACTACAAAGACATTTTCGACTGTAATTTGTAACGCTCGGTTGTGGTTTCGGAGCTGGCAAAAATCGTGCGGTAAAGCGTCGAAAAACGGTTTTGCTAGGGGGATATGACGGTTTTTGGGAAACGAACGATTAGCACTTTAAATCTTCCATCGCCTTACGACAACAAAAAAAGGTGCGGTCAAAAATTCGAGGTGTTTTGTGAAGTGAAAAACACTTGAAAAACTGACCGCACTTTTATTCATTGCAACCGTAGCAAAAATGCACTCGGATTACCAAAGCGTGAAGGAGCAATCAGGGATTATTCAGATTGAATTTGGCACTTATATTCGAAACGCGAAACTCTCGCTTTTTATTGTGATTTATCAGATTAGATCTGCTCTTCTCTTCTACAGTTTAGTTAAACATAGTATTGATAAGTTCGATAAAAAGAATGCTATTAACAAAATACACAACACAATAATGATTTGAATTAAGCGTTTTTAGTTAATTTTTCGCTAGCCATTTTCACCTCAGATTTTGATTTAGTTCTTCTTGATTTTTATATTTAATGTTACAATTTATTGAGTTAGATCAATATTAGCACGATTTTATCGTCGTTTTAGCATTATTAGGGGACGGAATGAACATTTTAACCACGGAAATAAAGGTAGGGTCGCAAAGTTCAATCGGGAGGCTGTGCTATTCACTGTCAGGATTGCAGTATTAGTCAGCTTTGTATCCCTTTTTACATTAAACGAACATGAGCTCGATCAATTAGATAATATTATTGAGCGCAAAAACCCATTCAAAAATCGCAAATTCTATTTAAATCGGGTGATGAACTCACTTCTATTTATGCTATTCGTTCCGGAACAATCAAATCCTATACTATCAGCGAAACAGGAGAAGAACAAATCACTTCTTTTCATTTACCCGGAGATTTAGTTGGTTTTGATGCAATTATGAATATGACCCATCCAAGTTTTGCTCAAGCTTTAGAAACTGCGATGGTGTGTGAGATTCCTTTTGATATTTTAGATGATTTGGCAGGAAAATGCCAAAATTACGTCAGCAAATCATGCGTTTGATGAGTAGTGAAATTAAGAATGATCAAGAGATGATTTTGCTTTTTATCGAAAATGAATGCAGAAGAGCGTCTTGCAGCTTTTTATTTATAACCTTTCTAAACGTTATTCGGCACGTGGATTTTCGGCACGTGAATTCCGTTTAACAATGACTCGTGGCGATATAGGTAATTATCTTGGTTTAACTGTAGAAACTATCAGTCGTTTACTTGGTCGTTTTCAGAAAATAGGCATGTTATCGGTGCAGGAAAATATATCACGATTAATAATATGCCGGAGTTAGCAGAATTAGCTGCTACAACCAAAGCGAAGGTTAAACCCATCGAATAATTTTTACTATAGGTAACTATAAAATAACAAAGTGGCATAACATAAGAAAAATTTGTGTTATGTCATATTTTTGAACCTCTTAACTTGTCATTTTTCAGAATAACCACTATGCTATAGGGTTAATAAAGAAAGCAAAGGAGGTTGTTATGAAGTTCAATAATATACTCGTCGTTCTTAACTCGGAAAATGATAAACAATATGCGTTAGCGCGTGCGGTTCGTTTGGTTAAAGAACAAAAAGCGAAGTTCCCGTCAAAATTACCGTATTTTTTTAGCAGCTTATGATCTGTCCTATGAAATATCAGCTTTGCTTTCTGCAGAGGAACGCGAAGAAATGCACAGAGGCGTGATTGCCCAGCGTCAAAAAGAAATTCAGCCGTATTTGGAAAAATATGCCGATCCTATGATTGAATTTCAGCCTGTTGTTGTTTTGGAGCAGTAATGAAGCGGAGGCTATTAGTGCCGAAGTAGAAAAATAACTATGATTTAGTGGTTAAATACACTAAAGAGGAAGAAAGCCCTGACTTCCTTAATTTTTACTCCGATGGATTGGCAACTTCTGCGTAAATGCCCAACACCAATGTTAGTTGTACGTGATGGCGACTGGAAACACCAACGGCGTATATTGGTCGCGGTGAATGTTTCAGGCGATGAAGATTATCATGAAGCCTTTAATAAGAGCTTAGTTTCCTTAAGTATTGATTTGGCAGATAATTTGGAACGCGGCAATATTCATTTAGTCAGTGCCTATCCGCCAACTCCGATTAATATGGCGATAGATCTGCCGGAATTTCATACCAGTGAATACACCAATGGTATTCGCGGCCCAATATTTAATAAATATGAAAGCGTTGCGTCAAAGTTTCGGTATTGATGAAGATCATACCCATGTTCGTGAAGGTTTTTCCGGAAGATGTTATTCCTGATGTAGCAAAAGAGTTAGAGGCAGAGTTAGTCGTTCTCGGTACTTTGGGTCGTACCGGTTTATCTGCAGCGTTATTGGGTAATACCGCCGAACACGTTATCAGTAAATTAAGTTGTAATTTATTGGCGATTAAACCACCAAAAAGAAAAAAATAGAATGTTTTGAGCGATAGCTATATTAAAGTAAAAAGTGCGGTCTAAAAATCTTATTGATTTTAAACCGCACTTTATTTTCTAGGCAAAGTTTGATTCTTGTTGTTCTGTTTCTATTCAGGCTTTTTGCCAGCATGGTGACAAACTTCATTTTAATACGATTGCCATGTTCATCGGTTTTTGTGCAATTCGCCCATTTCTTCGTTGTATTTGAGTAACTCCCAACCTTGATAATAATTTTTAATTCATTTTTCTTTAAAGGTAAAAAGAAAAAGGCATTGGACAAGGCACATCCTCAGTGGACATCGCTGCAACAATCAGATTATAGCCGTTTGATTTGTATGCTCCTGCATATTTTTGATAATATTCGGCACGGCATGGCGATCCAAAACATGAAAACAACAGTGGAAAAGAATGAAGTCATAATTCTCTTGAATATTGGCCGTATTGATGTCATAAAGTGCGGTTTGAATTGGTAAAGATTCTTTATCTGCTGTTTGTGTTAAAAACTCAATACTTGCAGGATTGTGATCCCACGCGGTGACATCATATCCCGATAGACTTAAAAAAATAAGGAGTTACGCCCCTGTCACACCCTAAATCCAGTACTTTACAAGGTTTCACTGTTTTAATAGCGCTTTTTCACTTCTGAATGGGTTGCCGTCATATTATATTTTTAGTGAAATAATCTTCTTTAGTGCAATAAAAATTCAAGATAACATTCCAGATCATCAGAAAGCGCTTCCACTTTGTGCCATAGTTGTGGCTCAACAAAAGGAGTATCATCGTTTGCTGCAAAGATATGTTCGCTAACTATATCGCCTTGTTCTGTTAGCACGTAAAATTTCAATTTACCGCTTAAAACCGTAATTTTTCCCCAAGTTCCTTCCTTTGTGTTATGTTTTCTTGGAACATTTTTTGGCAGGCTGTCTTTGTTCCAAATCGGCATACGTTTATAACAGATTAAATTTTTCGCTCATTTTTATCCTTATAGGTTCAATAAAAGTTGAGCGTAATACTAGGGTATATTAGTGTTTTTGCAATAAAAACGGCTCAATTTTGAGCCGTTTTGTTATGTTTACTTATTCAAGGTTACTTTAGACTGCCAACCATATCTTCAGGGGCGTACCCATTGGTCAAACTGCTCAGCAGTTACTAAACCAAGGTTGATCGCTTCTTCTTTCAGCGTTGTACCATTTTTATGGGCGGTTTTCGCGATTTTTGCTGCATTTTCGTAACCGATATGAGTATTAAGTGCGGTTACCAACATCAATGAATTTTTCAGTTGTTGTTTAATACGAGGATAGTTTGGTTCAATACCTGTTGCACAATGTTCGTCGAAGGAAAACACACGCATCTGCTAACAATTGTGCAGATTGTAGGAAGTTTGCGATCATTACCGGGTTGAACACGTTCAATTGGAAGTGACCTTGGGAACCTACGAATGCGATGGTAGTGTCGTTACCGAACACTTGCGCGCACACCATGGTCATTGCTTCGCATTGGGTCGGGTTTACTTTTCCTGGCATGATAGAAGAACCTGGTTCATTTTCCGGAATTAAGATTTCACCGATACCGGAACGCGGACCTGATGCTAATAAACGAATGTCGTTAGCGATTTTGAACAGGCTCATAGCTAATTGACGTAATGCGCCATGAGTTTCTACTAGTGCATCATGGGCGGCTAATGCTTCAAATTTATTGTCTGCGGTAACAAATGGTAAACCAGTGAATTTCGCAATATAATCAGCGACTTTCACATCATAGCCTTTCGGCGTGTTTAAGCCGGTACCGACCGCTGTTCCACCTAAAGCTAATTGTTTTAAATGTGGTAGTGTATTTTTAATGCGAGTAAACCAAAAATGTAATTGTGCCGCATAAGCGGAAAATTCTTGGCCTAATGTGAGCGGAGTAGCATCCATTAAGTGTGTGCGTCCGATTTTCACTACATCTTTGAAAAGCTTCAGATTTTTTTGCACAAAAAGTTTTTGCAGGCGCTCAACAGCAGGAATCGTGACTTCAACGACTTTTTTGTAGGCAGCAATATGCATTGCAGTTGGGAAAGTATCGTTGGAAGACTGGGATTTGTTTACGTCATCATTTGGATGAATAATGGATTTTTCACCTAATTTACCGCCGTTTAATACATGTGCACGATTGGCACAACTTCATTCAGGTTCATGTTAGATTGTGTACCTGAACCTGTCTGCCAAATTACCAATGGGAATTGGTCGTCTAATTTATTAGCTAAAAATTTCATCGCAAGCCTGGGCAATTAAATCACGTTTTTCTACTGGCAACACACCTAAATCATGGTTGGCATACGCTGCTGCTTTTTTTAGATAGCCGAATGCCTCAATAATTTCATGGGGCATAGAAGCCTCAGGCCCGATTTTAAAGTTATTGCGTGAACGCTCGGTTTGCGCTGCCCAGTATTTATCTGCAGGAACCTGTACTTCGCCCATTGTGTCTTTTTCAATACGAAATGCCATATTTAATTACCTCATTGTAAATGTTGAAAAACTACAAGAATTCTAACACCAGAGGGGTAGGAATGGAATGTTCTGAAAAAGAGGAAATGTTGATTTTGTGATTTAGATCATATAAAAAGTGCAGTAGATTTTTATGGGTTTTCAAAAACTCCGAAAAATCACCGCATTTTTACCCTAAGGAGAATAAATGAAATTATTGTTTTACTGCGCTGAAGCTGACAGGCGTTTCACCTGAAACTTGTTCTGTACTACCAAAGTCAACTATTCCAGCTGCTTCTTCTGCATTTGGACCAGCTAATCCGCCTCGGTATGTTCCTTCTACATCCTTAGGATAAATTAAATTACCTTCTGCGATAGCTTTTCCTGAGAAGATAGCTAATGGATTTTTCCTCTTCTCCTGCGGAATTTGTTTGTGTTGTTGTATTTTTCTGGTTTTTGTACCTAAAAGAGGTTAGTAGTAAAATAATATTTCTGCGATGATTTTTCTGTAGTGATTTTACCTTCTATTTTTGTTAGTAAAAATCGACGTTAGCACTGTTTCTCCTACACCGCGCGGACGTAGAGAAACCATATCATAACGTAGAGCATTTCCTTTATAGGTCGCTTTTCCTGAAGTCGGTATTCTCGTATCTGGCGTTAATAGTCCTATTTGATAGAAGGTCTCTGAATCATGTGATGTTATATAACCTTTGAAAGTATGATTTAAATTAGAGTCAAGCCCCAGAGTAGATAAGTTTGCACGATTAGTTTCGGTATTTAATAGGATTTTTGATCTAAATTAATGAGTTGTTGACCGACACTTGGGTTTTCAGAACGTACAATAATGCCATTCCAAGTATATCGTTGATTTTCTGCCAGCATTTTTGGCTTTTTCTTTACCATCTCCATTTTTCCAGATTTTCTCAATAGTGCCTGACTCTATAATCATTTGAATCAATTTGACCTACAATACGACTGGGCATTGGTTCAAAATCAATTCGAGGTGTAGGCTGAGTAGAAGCTGTTTGATTAACCGTACTTTCTTTCGGTTGATTATTGGAATTATTTCCGCCACCGCCTCCACAAGCGGTTAATACTAAAGATGCAATAATAGCTACTGCAGATAATTTGAATTTATTCACAATCTTTTTTCCTAAAGGTGAGTTAATGAAATTTGAGATAAATTATTATCCTGATTTCATTTTTGTTTGCAATAGTAGAGATTGAAAAACTATGTAAAGTAATGTAAGTATTATTAATATATATGCGTAGTTTTATCAAACCAAAGGAGATAATAAAAGGCTTTAATTACAAAGCCTTTTATTGAAAGAATTCTAGAAAAAAATGACCGCTCTTTTTAGAACTGTTTACTAAATTCGATAAATACACGGTGTTTATCGTAGGTGTAGAAAGGCATGGTTACTTTTTACTTTTGAATAACTCCATGTCAAACGTGGAGTGATGCCCTCAATAATGTACTGCGCGATGCCAAATACTAGCGTTAACTCCATATTCGCGATTACGTTGGGTAATATTGAAAAATCGGCATCGGCGCGTAGTAATTTTTGCGGGCGAAGTTAACGGAAAGTCGGTGAAAGCCCCAGCCCCATTCTTTGCCCCCATCCTGCCTGAATACCACGACGAATATAGCTATCGTCTTTATCTCGCGTAGAAGTGCGGTTAAAGTTTGCACCAACGAACCAGTATTGTTTTGGCATTATGCAAATAAACCAAGTTCCCACCGATAAAATGATAGTTGCCGTTTAAGTGCTTACGGGAACGATAGCGCTGCTCAGCATATTCGTATGTGGTATTAAGTTGCCATTGCGGAGAGAACCAATATTGTGATTCAAGGGTTGCGCCACTCGCTTGTGAGAAACGTTTAACCGTTTCACTTTTTGAGGAACCGCCTGCATACCAAGTTTGTTCAATAAATGGTAATAGCGTAATGGTTTGGTTAGCATTTTGGAAACCTAGACCGAGGCTGCCACGAGCGGTATATTCATTATATTTTTTTATTATTCCAGTAATATTTACCGTTACTATCGGTGCGCACTTCATTGAAAAACCGTTACCCCATGCCCATTTCTTACCAATGTTAAAATTGAAACCGGCGCCTTGTCCTGATTCGCGAGCTGGCGCAGACCAATTACCAATGGTTGTTCCGGCATCCGGAGCATTGTTGATGTTAGGATCGTTTAAAATAGGTTAAACCGCCGGAAAAAAGACCACGGGTTTTGATTGGCAATGGCGGTCAGATATTGTGAAATCAGCTCTTGTAGTTCGGGAGAAATTTGTTCTGAACGTAATTTCTCAAATTGATCTTCTGCTGCTTCAGTTTCATTATTTTCAAAACAATGTAATCGCCAATTGTAGACGTACAGGCAAAATATCATTCTGTTCGGCAACAATAGAACGGTATAGTTCTATTGAAGTGCGGTAGTTTTTGCGTTTTTCTACTATCGCATTCGCCCATTTTGTAATCAAAGGGTCTTGATATTGTTCAGGAATTTGATGATAAACCGGAAGTAAAAAACTCTATATTACCGCCGTTATTTTGTGCCAAAGCGGATAACATTGCACGAATAACTAATTCTGGCTGTTGCGCCAGTTCTTCTTTTGTAATAGACAACGTGCCTTTTTCTCCTTCCACTGAAGATAATTGCGGAGTGGATTGTTGCTGTTGTGCCGGTTGTGACGGAATCTTATCTTCAATACGCTGGTCATCTAGGCGCTGATTGATTCTATCTTGCTCTTGTGCCGGTAAAAGTTGGATTGGCAAATATAGATGCAGAAAAGAAGATACCGATAGTTGAGAGTAAAAATGTGTTTTTCATAATTGAGATCAGAGTTTAGCCATATTCTTAAATCAAAAATTGTGCACAATATACCTTTTCATTATATTTTTATACAAGCGTTTGATTTAGAAAGTTATAAAGCTATTGCGATAAATATAAAAATAAAACCCGTTAAAAACGGGTTTGGTTTTTAGTGTAAAAAGATCACTCTTCCGAATTATCTATTGAATCTTCATTGTTTTCTTCTTCGTCCACTTCACAAATCCGTTCGAGACTTACTACGTGTTCGTCTTCAGCGGTACGGATTAAGCGCACACCTTGGGGTGTTTCTGCCGACAATGCTGACTTCGCTCACGCGTGTACGAACAAGCGTTCCTGCGTCGGTAATCAACATAATCTGATCATTTTCGTCCGTTTGAGTCGCTGCAACAACTTTGCCATTGCGTTCGCTGACTTTAATTGAAATCACCCCTTTGGTATTACGCGATTTGGTCGGATATTCCGCCAGTTTGGTACGTTTACCGTAACCGTTTTGCGTAGCGGTTAGAATTTCGCCTTCATTTTTGGTACAACCAAAGGAAACCACTTTGTCGATATTTTAAATCTAACGCCTCATCTGTGTTATCTTCTAAAACGTCTTCAATTTCGACCGCACTTTCTTCATCAGAAATCTCATTGGTGAGTGCCAGTTTTATACCACGTACGCCGGTAGCTTTGACGACTCATTGGGCGTACTGCATTTTCGATTGAAACGCACAACACGGCGCCAGGCGGAAAAATAGCATAATTTCATTGGAACCATCGGTGATATCGACGCCAATTAATTCATCCTCATCACGCAGATTAACAGCAATAATGCCATTTGAGCGAGGGCGACTAAATTCGGTTAAAGCGGTTTTCTTAACAATACCACCGGCTGTTGCCATGAGCACGAATTTATTCTCTTCATAAGCTGAAATTGGCAAAAATAGCAGTGATTCGTTCGTTTTCTTCCAGCGGTAAAATGTTGACAATAGGACGACCACGGGAACCACGGCTTGCCTGCGGTAATTGATAAACTTTCAGCCAGTATAAACGCCCGCGGCTGAGAAGCACAAAAATCGTGTCATGTGTATTTGCCACCAGTAAGCGTTCGATAAAAATCTTCTTCTTTCATTTTAGTGGCAGATTTGCCTTTGCCACCACGACGTTGGGCTTCATAATCGGTCAGTGGCTGGTATTTCACATAACCTTCGTGGGAAAGGGTGACGACAACATCTTCCTGAGCGATTAAATCCTCCAGATTAATATCTCCTGATGCGGCTGTGATTTCAGTGCGGCGCGCATCACCGAATTCGTTTTTCACACGTTCCAATTCTTCACGAAGCACTTCTTTTTAAGCGTTCGCTACTGTTTAAAAATGTGTAATAATTCACCAATTTCTACTAAGATTTGTTTATATTCATCTACGATTTTTTTCGTGTTCCAAGCCGGTTAAACGGTGTAAGCGTAATTCTAAAAATCGCTTTTGGCTTGTGCATCGGAGAGGTAATATTGATTATCGTGAATACCGCATTCGGCAGGTAAATCATCCGGGCGTGATGCATCAACTCCGGCGGCTTCTAGCATTGAAGCTACATCACCTAATGACCATGCGCGACTCAATAGACCTTCACGTGCTTCCTCTGGTGTTTTGGAACTGCGAATAAGATCTATCACAGGATCGATATTGGAAAGTGCGATTGCCAAACCTTCTAAAAATATGCGCACGTTCACGCGCTTTGCGTAATTCAAACACCGTACGGCGGGTAATAACTTCACGACGGTGTTTAACAAAAGCTTCAATAATTTGTTTGAGGTTGAATAACTTCGGCTGACCGTGATCCAACGCTACCATATTGATTCCGAATGTAACCTGCATTTGGGTCAGAGCATATAAATGGTTTAACACCACTTCGCCTACCGCGTCACGTTTAATCTCAATTTCAATGCGAAACCTTCTTTATTGGATACGTCCAGTACGTTGCTGATTCCCTCAATTTTTTTATCACGCACCAGCTCGGCAATTTTTCCCACTAATTTGGCTTTGTTAACCTGATAAGGAATTTCGGTTACGATGATTTGTTCACGCCCTTTTTCAGTGGTTTCGACACTGGCTTTAGCGCGTACATAAACTTTTCCGCGTCCGGTTTTTATAAGCTTCTTCAATACCGCGACGACCGTTAATTAATGCGGCAGTCGGAAAGTCGGGAGCCTGGAATATATTGCATCAACTCATCAATCGTAATTTCTTCGTTGTCCATATATGCCAAACAGCCATCTAACACTTCATTTAAGTTATGCGGCGGAATATTCGTTGCCATCCCAACGGCAATCCCGGATGAACCGTTAACCAATAAAGCCGGAATTTTGGTTGGTAACACATCGGGAATCATCTCTTTTTCCGTCGTAGTTCGGTGAGAAATCGACGGTTTCTTTATCTAAATCGGTTAATAATTCTGTGTAATTTTTCTGCATTCTGACTTCGGTATAACGCATTGCAGCGGGTGCATCACCATCCACCGAACCGAAGTTACCTTGACCGTCAACCAGCATATAACGTAATGAAAACGGCTGTGCCATCCGAACGATAGTGTCGTATACCGCACTGTCGCCATGCGGATGGTATTTACCGATTACATCACCAACCACGCGTGCGGATTTAACGTAGGCTTTGTTATGGCTATTGCCGCTTTGATCCATAGAAAACAGCACACGGCGATGTACAGGCTTTAACCCGTCTCGCACATCAGGCAGGGCGCGTCCGACAATCACCGACATCGCATAATCAAGATATGAAGATTTAAGCTCTTCTTCAATACTGACCGGAGTTATATCCTGGACTAAATCAGTCATTTAATACTTCCTAATTTCCTTATAAAAAAATTGAGCGAAATTGTAGCATAAATTCTGCTATTTCCCTAATTTTATAGTGAACATTTATTTAATTTGAGGAATAATAGGAAACAGTTTCAGAGGCTTTTGGGAAAAGTGGGCTAATAATGCAAAACATTGATCAACAAGAATTGGATAAATTTGAAAAATGGCGGAAAGCTGGTGGGATCCGCAGGGGAGATTTTTAAGCCGATCCATCGCCTGAATCCGTTACGCTTAAAAGTATATTTTACAGCACAGCCATGGTTTGGCGGGAAAACGTGTATTAGATGTAGGTTGTGGTGGTGGTATTTTATCGGAAGCAATGGCTATGCAGGGAGCAAATGTGACAGGGATTGATATGTCTTTCTCACCACTAGAAATTGCCAGGAAACATGCTCAGGAAAGTGACTTAAATATTGATTACCTTCAAACTACTATTGAAAAAAATGGCGGAAAAATCGACCGCACTTTCTGAAGAAAAAATTTGATGTTATTACCTGTATGGAAATGTTGGAGCACGTGCCCGATCCAAGTTCTGTTATTATAAATTGCAAACGATTGTTAAAAACCGAACGGTATAATTTTTTTCTCGACGATTAACCGCACATTAAAGGCCTGGGCGTTGGTTGTGCTAGGAGCGGAATATGTGTTGAAAATGCTACCGAAAGGTACGCATGATTATGATAAATTTATCAAGCCAGCCGAGTTGTTGGCTTGGTGCGATCAAGCAGAATTGGAATGTTATGATATGAAAGGTTACCACTACAATCCGCTTACCGGACAATTTTGGCTTAATCAGGATGTGAGTGCCAATTATATGGCGGTGTTTCGCTAATTAAATTGTAATCAGACAGCGAAAAGTGCGGTTAAAAATCCTGAGTTTTTTTAACCGCACTGTCTGAGATTTTAGCTTAATGTTGCGAAAGCGATATCTGCTGCGGCTAAAAGTGCGATCAATATCTGCATCATTATGTGCTAAAGACATAAATCCTGCTTCAAAAAGCGGATGGAGCAAGATACACGTCTTGTTCTAACATTTTTATGGAAAAAGATTTTAAATTTTTTTCCGTATCGCACGCCATAACATCCTGATAACTTTCCACGTTTGGATTATTCGTGAAGAATAATCCAAACATTCCTCCAACATAATTTACAGTAAACGGCACGCCGTGTTTATCCGCAAGTTTTTTAAGCCAAGGGCGAGTTTTTCCGTCATTTTCGTTAAATGCTGCTGATTGCCGTCTTTTTTTCAGTTCGTTTAGGCAGGCTAAACCCGCCGCCATAGCAATCGGATTGCCGGATAATGTTTCCGGCCTGATAAACTGCGCCGAGCGGAGCAATGTGCTGCATAATTTCTTTTTTGCCGCCAAATGCACCAACCGGCATTCCGCCACCGATAATTTTTCCTAAACAGGTTAAATCAGGGTGTTACGCCATGAGTGGGCTTGCGCTCCGCCAAGTGCAACTCGAAAACCGGTCATAACCTCATCAATGATAAATACGGCACCGTATTGATCGTACTAATTTGCGTAAACCCTGTAAAAACCGGCTTTAGGGTGGAACACAGTTCATATTACCGGCGACAGGTTCAACGATGATGCAGGCAATTTCATCTGGATATTGCTCGAAAGCGTCTCTTACCGAATTAAGGTCGTTGTAGTTACAGGTTAGCGTATGTTTAGCGAAATCTGCAGGAACGCCGGGGAATTCGGTTGTCCAGGGTTAGTGCGCCGGAGCCGGCTTTAACAAGCAAACTGTCTGCATGACCGTGATAACAACCTTCAAATTTGATGATTTTATCGCGTTTAGTATAGCCACGCGCCAGACGAATGGCTGACATTGTAGCTTCCGTGCCCGAGCCAACCATTCGGACCATTTTCGATAGACGGAATTAATGAGCAAAACCAGTTCTGCCAGATCGATTTCTAACGGGGTCGGAGCACCAAAGCTTAGCCCATTTTCTGCAGTTTTTAATACGGCATTTAAAAATAACGGGATGGTTATAGGGCTTAAAAATCATCGGGTCCCCTCAAAGAACCGACATAGTCGATATATTGTTTTGCCGTCAGTATCATAAATATATGCGCCTTGTGCCTTTTGAATAAATATGGGCGTGCCGCCGACACCTTTAAATGCACGGACGGGCGAATTTACGCCACCAGGAATAACTTGTTGGGCACGGGAAAAAAGTGCGGTCGAATTTTTCATTATTTTTCCTTTTGATTTAATGTGGTACAGAATTTGGTTTATTGTACTGCAAAATGAGATAAATTTTTGTAATTTTTACGAAAATAATGTATCGACCGAGTATTTAGTGTATGCTTTGACAAAAATTGTCAGTAGGAAGATTTTTTGACGGAATTTTAAGGTATAAAACTGAATTATGTGGTGGCTTGATTTACTTCTAACATTTGTAGCAGCATTTTTAACCATTTTAGTTGCACGTCCCATTGCAATTAAAAATCGGCTTGGTGGATAAAACCGAATTATCGAAAACGTCACCAAGGCGCAATTCCGCTAATCGGCGGAATTTCATTATTTATGGGGAATTTGTGTTTTTATTTGTTTGCAATGGGATCAAACCAAATTACCGCAACTTTATTTATTCAGTGTTTTTATTTTACTGGCTATCGGCATCTTGGACGACCGTTTTGATATAAGCCCCGTTTCTACGGGCAGGCATTCAGGCTGTGCTGGCGCTAATGATGATTTATTACGGTCGATTGTCGCCTGATCATCTTGGACAGATTATTGGGCCGTTTCAGGTGACATTAGGAACGATAGGAACCATTATCACGGTGTTTGCCACTATTGCCGTTATTAATGCGTTTAATATGATCGATGGCATTGACGGTTTACTCGGTGGGCTTTCCAGCGTTGCTTTTGCCGGCATCGGTATTTTATTGGTATTGGATAACCAAATGGATTTGGCGTTATGGTGCTTTGCTTTAATTGTGGCGATTGTGCCTTATGCTATGTTTAACTTATGTATTCCATTTGGTAAAAATATAAAGTATTTATGGGTGATAGTGGCAGCACATTGATCGGTTTTTACGATGATTTGGATTTTGTTGCTGAGCACACAAGGGTAAAGGGCATCCGATGAATCCGGTGACGGCACTTTGGATCATTGCTATTCCGCTGATTGACATGATTGCAATTATTTTCCGTCGTTTACGTAAAGGAAAAAGCCCATTTCGCCCTGGATCGTTTACACGTTCATCATTTAATGGTTCGCTGCAGGTTTAACTCATCGCCAAGCATTTCTGGTAATTACTTTTTGCTGCGCTTTGTGCCGGATTTGGTATTTTAGGTGAAGTTTATTATATCAATGAATGGATTATGTTTAGTTTGTTCATTGGTTTGTTTTTTTATGTATGTTTATTCCATCACCCGTGCATGGCGGATTACTCGAGTGGGTTCGCCGTATGCGCCGTCGTGCTTTACGCAAACAAAAAGCACAATCCTAAATTAATGTGAGATAGAAATTACAAATGTCAAAGAAATCAGTTGTTATTGAAAAAAGATTCGGTTGCTGTAGCAGACGAATCGATTGTTATTGAAAAAAGACAGATTGAAAGTCTAGATTTAATTGAGTTTATTTTTAGTGTTAGTTAAAGGTTCGTGGTTGATCGTTTTTAGTGACCGCACTTTTTGCTGTTGGTGGCTATGCTTTAAGTTATCAAATCAAACAACAATGGACATCGGAAGCCGCACTAGCAAGACCGACGACGGTTGAATTGGGTAATTATTATCCGCTGTCATCCTTAAATAAATTAATTAGTGGTGACAGTCCCTAATGAACAAGCTGCTACAGAGGATATTCTTAATAAGACTTATCAGGAGTTAAAACGGCAGATAGCTGCTTTTGATACGATCACGCTGTTTTGGGAGAATAGCGATTATTATAAAAATTTGGTTTCCGGAGATGAGGTAAAAGATCAAAAGATTTTAAAATGATCTGATTAATAATACTGTTTTTATTGAAGGGAATGAGGACAAAAATCAACCGGATCGAGTGATGATTCGGTTAGATAATCCAAAACGTGCGACGGAATTACTGCTAGCTTATATTAATTATGCTAATGTGACTGCGCGAAACATGTTATATGCGGACTTTACAGTGCGTTGGAATACATTAAAGGATCAAATTAATGCTGCTTCTCAAATTAATCTACCAGTTGTACAAAACGGTCATATAACTGAGGGCAAGGCTTGGGAGGCAAAAGCAAAAATGATGAATGCCGTTACGCCGAAATTTGATCATAAATTAAACGCCTTTCGCTATATAAAAGCACCAACGTTATCCGATAAAGTCTATCCGAATCGCTTTTTGTGGGCATCTATTACTGGAGCTTTTGGCTTATTTTTTTAGTTGCGCATTAGTGTTAAGTTGGAATTTGCGTAAGAGAAAAAGAGAAGCGGCGGTTCGTGGCTAAATTAAAGGTTTTAACTGTTTTTCGGTACACGCCCGGAAGCTATAAAAATGGCTCCGTTAGCACAAGCCTTGGCGCAGGATAGTGATTTTGAAGCTAAAGTTTGTGTTACCGCACAGCATCGTCAAATGCTTGATCAGGTGCTTAATTTATTTGCACTAACGCCTGATTTTGATTTGAATATTATGCGGGAAAAATCAGGACTTAACCGATATCACTGCACATATTTTATTAAAAATTGCGTGATGTTTTTGCCGATTTTAGACCTGATTTAGTGCTGGTGCATGGAGATACCACAACCAGTTTTGCCGCCTCACTTGCCTGCTATTATCATCAAATTCCTGTTGGACATGTTGAGGCGGGCTTGCGTACGGGGAATTTATACTTGCCTTTATCCGGAGGAAGGCAATCGCTGTTTAACAGGAGTTATTGCCGATATTCATTTTTGCTCCGACAGAAAAATGCCAAACAAAATTTACTGCGTGAGAATAAAAATGCGAAGAGTATTGTTGTCACCGGAAATACGGTCATTGACGCATTATTGCAGGTAAAAATACTGGAAAAACAGACCGCACTTTTGTGAGCTGTTGGCACAAAATTATGCTTTTTAGATCCAAATAAGAAAAATGATTTTGGTCACCGGACATCGCAGAGAAAGTTTTGGCGAAGGATTAGCTTCATCTGTGCTGCATTGCGAGAAATTGCAACCCCGTCATCAAAACGTGCAAATCGTTTATCCTATTCATTTAAATCCGCAGGTTAAACAACCTGTAATGCAGTCTCTAAGCGGGATTGAAAATATTTATGTGCTTGACCCACAAGATTATTTACCTTTTTATTTATTTGATGAATCGTGCTGATCTAATTCTGACCGATTCAGGGGGCGTTCAAGAAGAAGCGCCAACTTTAGGTAAACCGGTATTACTAATGCGTAACATAACCGAACGTCCTGAAGCCGTAATGGAAGGAACAGTCAAATTAGTCGGCACAACATGCAATTTGTTGTGGAACAAACAGAAAGATTATTAACCGATCAAGCCGCATATAAAGAAATGGCACAAGCTCATAATCCTTATGGCGATGGTAATGCTTGTGCACGAATTATCAATTCAATCAAACAATTTTATCAAGATTCATAATGGCAACATTCAATACAATCTGCGTTATTGGACCAGGGTTATATCGGTTTACCAACTGCTGTCGCATTGGCGCGGGAGGGAAGAATTGTTATTGGTGTGGATATTGATGAGAAGGTCGTTAATAAAATTAACCGCGGTGAAACCCATTTTAACGAGCCGGAATTAACGTCGCATTAAAAAGTGCGGTGGAAAAAATAACCGACTTTTTGCTACGACACAAGTTGACAGTGCCGATGTTTTTTTAATTGCCGTCCCAACCCCATTAGACAAAGATCTAAAAACCTGATTTAAGCTATATTGAAGCTGCAGCAGAAGCTATTGCCCCGGTATTAAATAAAGGCAATTTAGTGGTGTTGGAATCCACATCTCCTGTAGGAACTACGCAAAAATTGGCACATCAGTTGAAAGCATTGCGTTCCGATCTCACTTTTCCAATAGAAATCGGTAAGGAAGCGGATATAAACATTGCTTACTGCCCCGAGCGTGTATTGCCGACAAGAATCATGACCGAATTAATTGAGAATGATCGTATTATTGGTGGTTTAACTCCACAATGTACACAAAGCGCGGTGGATTTATACCGGATTTTTGTTAAAAGGTGAATTGTTGTCGACTGATGCTCGCACAGCTGAAATGTGTAAGTTGACGGAAAATAGTTTTCGTGACGTGAATATTGCTTTTTGCTAATGAGTTATCAATGCTCTGTGATCGGTTTTAACATTAATGTCTGGGAATTGGTCGCGCTGGCAAACCGTCATCCAAGAGTAAATATTTTAGAGGCGGGACCGGGTGTTGGCGGACATTGCATTGCGGTGGATCCTTGGTTTTATTGTGTCGCAGGCTCCCGAATTGAGCCGTTTGATTCAGACCGCTCGTGAAGTTAATGACAGTAAACCGCGTTGGGTGATTGAGAAAGTGAAAGCCGCTTTGGGCTGATTGTGTCACAGAGAAAAATATTACGCCCGAACAGGTTAGCATTGCTTGCTTAGGATTAACCTTCAAAGCTAACGCTGATGATTTGCGTGAAAGCCCGGCTTTGGAAATCGTGCAAAAACTTAGCTAGTTGGCATACAGGTGAGTTATTGACCGTAGAACCTTACATAACCGAACGCCCATTACAATTGGCTTTAAATGTGAAAATATGTGATTTTTCGACCGCACTTCAAAATGCGGATATTTTGGTTTTATTGGTCGATCATAAAGAATTTCGTAACTATCCATCGGAAAAATTCGGCAAAAAAATTTATTGTTGATACGCGCGGCGTGTGGAGGCAATAGTGAGTAAATCGCTTGGTAAAGCGACATTGTGGACAGCCGGCGCAACGTTTGTTAAATTGTTTTAGCGGTTTGCTGATACTCAAACTACTTGCCTTTAATTTCGGCTCGGAAGGTTTAGGTCAGGGCGGCTAACTACATGACATTATTAACTGTCTTATCCGTGATGGCGGGAGCAGGGATTTTTAATGGCATCACCAAATATGTGGCGGAATATGAACAGCATCCGTCGCAACTCCGCGCAGTAATTTCCACTTCACTATTTATTATTTTGTTTTTCTGTAGTCTTAGCGGAAATTGGGCTGATTTTCGCTGATAAAATTGCTTTTTCATTTTTCAGCAGCAAGGTTATGCTCAGGTTATTCAAGTACTTGCCGTCATTCAGATTGCGATTGCCTTTGAGGCAATTATTTTATCGCTATTTTGAAAGGATTGTGTGCTGTTGAAAGCAATGCGATTGCAGTAATGGCATCTGCGATTATCGGAGTAATTTTATTTGCGCTGGCACTTTTATATGGCGGAATATAAAGGAGCGTTGATTGGTTTGGCATTAATTCCCGCTGTGATTGTGTTGCCTGCTTATGATTTGCTCAAAAAGTGCGGTCAAAAATTATGCGAATTTTTCGCGAATTCTTAAAAACCGTATTGGCATAGTGAACAGGCAAAGAATTTGTTGAAATTTAGCTTGATGACCTTAAGCACGGCAATCACTATTCCGTTGGTTTACATTTTATTACGTAATTGGCTGTCTGAAGTGCGTAGTATTAATGAAGTCGGCTTATGGCAAGGAATGAGCAAGATTTCCGATGCGTATTTGCAATTTATTACAGCGGCATTTTCAGTATATTTATTGCCTACGTTTGCTAAATTAAACCACTGGGAAGATGTTTCACGTGAAGTCATAAAATCCTTTAAGATTTGTCTTTTTGACGACGACAATCTTAGGGTCTGTTTATCTATTTATTTCGTAATATGATTATTGAATTGCTCTTCTCAGATGATTTTATTGCAATGCAAGAACTATTTATATGGCAATTGATTGGTGATATATTTAAAGTCTCTGCGTATATTTTCGGTTATTTGATATTAGCTAAAAGCCGCCATAAAAATTTATATTTTAGGGAGGTATTACAATCTCTCTTATTGCTTTTTAGGCGTATTTTTAATTCCGGATAAAAGGGGCGTTAGGGTGCTGTGCAGGCATATATGTGGACTTATATGATTTATTTCTTATTATGTCTCATAATATTTATGTCTTTTCGGAGGAGAGTGCAATGAAGAAAAATTTATCATGTTTTAAGTTCAAATATACCTCACCATAACAATACAGTATTACAATTTTTGAACAAAGATTGCGTGATAAAAATTCCCTCAGAAGCCATGGCAAAGTTTTTAGTAGTTGGGAAAGGATTTAATTCGGACATACCAGAATTTAAATGTAGAAGAATTTAGTTCCAAAAAGAAATTGCAACTGCCTTAACAAAAAAATCGCCACAACGGATCCTAATGTTTATTTTTATTTGCATGGACAATTTAATTTTTCCGATTTGGTTAGCAATTTTATTTAATAAGTTACCGGTTGAGCGTATCACTTGGCACATTTGGGGAGCTGATTTATATGAAGATAGTAATCGCTTGATCTTTAAATTAGCCTATCCTTTTACGGCGTTTTTATACAAAAAAACTTAAACACGTTGTAGGAACGCAAGGTGATGTAAATGCATTTTCCCGTTTAAATCCGGATGCGAGAACCGATGTTGTATATTTTTCCGACAAAAATGGACCGCTCTTTTCAGCCAAATGTACACGCTATAGAGAAACATAATCTAAATAAAAAAATTAACCATTTTGTTGGGGAATTCAGGTGATCATTCTAATCGGCACGTAGAAGCCCTAGAACAGATTAAAAGCAAAAATTAGGCGATGAGGTGCGGATTATTATTCCAATGGGCTACCCGGAAAACAATGACGACTATATTAAGTCGGTTAAAATGTCAGTCGAGCGATTCTATCCTAAAAATGATAATAAAAGTGCTGTGGACATTATTGAAGATAAAATGGCGTTTGATAATTATCTTAACATATTGGCGGAATGTGATTTAGGGTATTTAATTTTTCAACGTCAGCAGGGAATTGGAACAGTGTGTTTATTAACGCAATTAAATATCCCGATTGTGCTGCATCGTAAAAAAATACTTTTTTTGTGAGGATATGCAGTTATATCAAGTACCGTTTTTATTTGTTGATGAAGTGAGTCGTGAAAATATTCAAAAAAACACAAGAAAAATTGACCGCACTTGATAAAGAAACTATCGGATTTTTGATCCTTATTTTTGTGGATACTTGGTTTCCTGTGTTAAAAAATATTTTAATGAAATAGAAGATGGAAAGTATGTTATCGCAAAAACGAATTGGGTGTGTTAGCCCTGCTTTATCTTTTTATCCGTTATTCCAATTTTTATTTTCGATTCATCGGACATATCATCATAAAAGGCTTTTTCTTTTCATCTATTATTCAGCATAACATATTTATCGGTTTTTTTATTTAGGTTTCCCTTTTTTCATTAATTCTGTCATTTAACTACGGAATTCTATTGCAGTCCTTTGAAAATGTATGCTTGACACTATTTCTTCCGGCAGTTTTTTTATCTGCTTTACCATGCTGTCTATGGTATCCGTTTACTACCAATCAAATCTGGTGAAAAGAACAGAATTTCTTTATAAAGATGCAAACTCAAAAAATAGAAGCAAAACTAACTGCACTTTTTACTATTAATTGCACTCGGCACAATGCTTGTGTTTTTTTATGATGAACGGTTTGTTACTCTTTAAACTAGAATCTTATAATCAAATATTTTTCATCTCAGGTAAGCGGGGTTGCATTAAAAACGATTTTTATTTTTATTCCTGCATTATTAATTTTTTTATTTTATATCACCCTCTAAAAAAGATGGTGGCTATTCCTTGTGTTAGGTTTACTTTGTGGCATTGCCAGTTATGTTGTAATCAGTGGAACAAGAGCGAATGTTGCTTTAGTGGCTGCGTTGTTTATATTTATTGGTATTGCATATGGCTATGTTTCTATAAATATATTGTTTTTGGGGCAGTTGCCGGAATATTAATTATGTTTTTATTGGCAATGCAACGTTATAATTTATCTTTAGATGATAGCAAGGCAGTTTATTATTTTTTTACATTTAACGAGGGATACTTTTTCTCCGTGGGAAAGTTTGTCTCGTTTGTTAGCTTATGATAAGATCGAGTATCAAGGACTGATGCCAATTATTCGAGATTTTATGTTTATATTCCTAAAAACCGTATGGGCAGAACGTCCTGATTTAATTGTTAATACAGCAAATTATTATACCTGGGAAGTTTTAAATTATTATGCGGGGTTGGCAATTTCTCCTACATTAATTGGTTCTTTTTATATTATGGGTGGATTTCCATTGATCTTTTTGGGGGCAGTTATCTGCGGGTTAATTGTAAAAGGTTTTGATAGCGTTTATTTTTATGCTAAGACTCTCTCAATAAAAACAAAAAGTATCATATTACAGGCCTATTGTTTTGCTAACATATTTACTATCACAGTGTTAACCAGAGAAGGGCTTGATGCCTTTGTATCACGTTTTGTGTTCTTTAATTTAATCTTTTGGAGTTGTTATTTATTGGCTAAACTGATAGTTCAGGGATTGAAAAGGTTTAATAATATTTCATCTTAAGGCGAATAAGTGAGTAATAATATGGAAAAAGTAGCTATTCGTGGTATTAATATTCTTGCTTGTAAGAATGAATGTGAATTTGTTGAGTTTTTGATGAGTGAGCATGAAATTAAAACTGGAAAATTAATTGCAATTAATGCGGAAAAAAATTATTGTTGCTGAGAAACAGTCGGAGATAAAGGAGTTATTACGGCAAGCCGAATATAATTATGCAGACGGGATGAGTATCGTTTTTTTCGATTAAAAAGAAATACCCGCAATTTGCCAAAAATAGAACGTATTGCCGGAGTTGATTTATGGCAAGCTTTAATGAAACGTTCGGCTTTGTTAAAAAGTACCCGTTTTTGTT